>Ga0209050_1000002_pt1 | contig 1792849 bp, 1664 predicted proteins | sample Araplavi_mTSA_r2_FD_184276 | JGI IMG/M metagenome (GOLD analysis project Ga0209050, IMG submission 184276) | Arabidopsis root microbial communities from North Carolina, USA - plate scrape MF_Cvi_mTSA_r2 (SPAdes) (version 2) | ecosystem: Host-associated > Plants > Roots > Endosphere | place... | reverse complement strand
AGGGCCCCGTGGGCCTGGCCGGCGGCAAGACCATCATCGTGGCCTCCAGCCGCGGCGGCGTCTACTCGACCAGCGAAGGCGGCCAGGCCATGGAACACCAGGAGAGCTACCTCAAGGCAGTCTTCGGGTTCTTCGGCATCACCGACGTGCGCATCGTGCGCGCCGAGGGCGTGGCGATGGGCGACGAAGCCCGCAACAGCGCCCTGGCGGCTGCCCGCGCCGACATCCTGGTGGCGACGGCAGAAGCCGCGAACCAGAAGAGCGTCGCGCAGGCTGCCTGAGCACGTTCAGCCTCGCACCATGAAAAAACCGCCCGATGGGCGGTTTTTTCGTTCCGGCCTGCGCGGAATCTCAGGCCGAGTGGCTCTTCACCCAGGCCACGTACTTGTCCATCCAGCCCTGCAGGAACTTCTTCGAGCCCTCGTTGCCGATGTGGCCCTTGTCGTCGAACAGGTCGTCCTTGGCCTGCAGGAACACTTCGGGGGCGCCAAGCGTGGGCACGTCGAGGTAGGCCAGGATGTTGCGCAGGTGCTGCTGCGCCAGCGCGGTGCCGATGGCGCCGACCGAGATGCCGACCACGCCGGCCGGCTTGCCTGCCCAGGCGCTCTGGCCGTAGGGGCGCGAGGCGTGGTCGATGGCGTTCTTCAGCACGCCGGGAATGGAGCGGTTGTACTCGGGCGTGACGAACAGCAGGCCGTCGGCCGCCGCGATCTCGGTCTTCAGGCGCTTCACCGAAGGAGCCTGGTTGGCGTCGTCGTCCTGGTTGTACAGCGGCAGGTCGTCGATGCGCAGGCTTTCGAAGGTGAAGTCCGAGGGCGCGAGCTGCGCCAGCGCGAGGGCCAGCTTGTGGTTGAACGAATCCTTGCGCAGGCTGCCGACGATGACGGCGATGCGGGTCTGTGCCATGGGTGAAGCTCCTTTGATGAGGGGGTCGGAAATGACGAACGCGATTATGCGAAGCGCCCAAGACCTTATCCGGAAAAGTTCATGCATTTACACCGTGGCACCCGATCGCTGCCTCGCGCTCGATGCGCTCGGGGCATGTCGAACCTGCCCTGCGCCCAGGCCTGCCGGGCGATGCCATCGCGCATCATGTGCCGGACCGCCCGCGCGTGTTCCACCTCTTGCCATTTGCCCGCCGCCGACAGCCGGGGAAGGCGCCCGCTCGAAGCAGGCTGCGGCGATCCCGGGCATCATCGCGGCCGGTCTTTTTTCCTCTGTCGAATACAGGAGCGAAACGCGATGAGATTTCTGGTGGTGGGTGCCGGCGCACTCGGTGGTTATTTCGGCGGCCGTCTGCTGGAGGCGGGACGCGACGTCACCTTCCTGCTGCGCCCGCGCCGCGCGGCCCAGCTCGCCAAGACCGGGCTGGTGGTGCAGAGCCCCTTCGGCAACCTGCAGTTGCCATCTCCGAAGCATGTGCTGGCCGATGGCATCGACGGCCCCTACGACGTGATCGTGGTCGGCAGCAAGGCCTACGACCTCGGCTCGACCATGGACTCCTTCGCGCCAGCCGTGGGCCCGAACACCGTGATCCTCCCGTTGCTCAACGGCATGAGCCACATCGACAGGCTTGCCGATCGATTCGGCAGCGAGCGCGTGCTGGGCGGACTGTGCATGATCTCCGCCACCCTCGACGACGAAGGCCGCGTGCTGCATCTCAACGACATGCACGGCCTGAGCTTCGGCGAACGCTCGGGCGGCCGCTCGGCGCGGGTCGACGCCATCGCGGCGCAGTTCGCCGGCGCGAAGTTCGATGCCACCGCCAGCGAGAACATCTCGCAGGACATGTGGGAGAAGTGGGTCTTCATCGCCTCGGCCGCCGGCCTCACCAGCCTGATGCACGCCTCCATCGGCGACATCGTGGCCGCCGGCGGGCAGGACGTGGCACTGTCGATCTTCGACGAGTGCTGCGCCATCGCCACACACAACGGCTTCGCGCCGCGCCCCGCCGCCGTGCAGCGCGGCCGCGCCATCATCACGGCAGCCGGCTCGCCGATGACGGCCTCGATGTACAAGGACATGGCGCGCGGCGCGGCCGTGGAAGCCGATCACATCGTCGGCGACCTGCTGAGCCGCGCAGCGCCCGGCAACGCCACGGTGCCCACCGTGCTGCGCACCGCCTACGTGCACCTCAAGGCCTACGAGGCGCGACGCGCACGCGAGGCTGCCGCGGCTGTCTGAGGATCCGATGAAAGACTCGCTCGCCTTCCTGCACACGGCACAGGTCCACGTGCCGACATTCGAGCGGCTGGCGCGCGAGAACGCTCCCACTCTGCGTGTGCGGCACGTGGTGCGCGAAGAGCTGCTGGCTGACGCGCGCGTCACCGGCGTCGACGACGCCGACCTCATCGCCCGCGTCAACGAGGCGATGCACGAAGCCGCCGCGGGCGGCGCAAAGGTCGTGGTGTGCACCTGCTCGACCATCGGCGCCATCGCGGAACGCACGCCCTCCGGCGATGCATTCAGAGCCCTGCGCATCGACCGGGCCATGGCCGACAAGGCCGTTCGCACCGGGCCTCGCGTGCTGATCGCCGCAGCGCTCGAAAGCACGCTGGCGCCTACGAAGGCCCTCGTTCTTTCCGCCGCACAGAACGCTGGAATCGCCGTCCAGCCGGCCCTGCTGTTCGTCGAGGACGCATGGCCGCATTTCGAAGCCGGAGCCCACGCGCGCTACATCGAGACACTGGCTGGCGCGATCCGTGCGGCGGCAATCGAGGCCGACGTCGTCGTGCTGGCCCAGGCCTCGATGGCCCCCGTGGCCGATAAGCTCGCCGACCTGGGCATCGACGTGCTCAGCAGCCCCGTGCCCGGCACCGCCCACGCGGTGACACTGGCCCTGGCGCTCAGTCCGACTTGAGGATGGTCTCGCCCTTCAGCATCCCCATGTCGCGGATGTTGAAGCGGTGGCGCTTCCAGCCTTCCCAGGTGCGGCGCATGTTGCCGATGGAGATCAGGTAGTACAGCACCTTGAACATGCCGACCGGGCCGCGCATCGGCGTGCCGCGGTAGATGTCGCCGGCCAGCAGCGTCATCAGCCCTTCCTTCACGCGGAACGGGTTGCCCGGATGCATGAACATGTCGCGGATGGTCGGGTTGGTCACGCGGTAGATGAACCACGAGTACTCGCGCGGGCCCTTGCGCATCATGGCTTCGAAGCCCTTGCGTACCGCGGCCAGCTGGGCCGGCTTGTCGAGCGCTGTCGCCACCAGTTCGGCGCCGTCGAAGGCGCTGTGCATGGCGAGGTACACGCCCGAGGAGAACATCGGGTCGATGAAGGTGAAGGCGTCGCCCAGCATCAGGTAGCGCTCACCGGTGGCGTGCGTGCTGGAGTACGAGAAATTGCCGGTGGCATGCACCGCGTCGTCGACCAGCGTGGCGTTCTTCAGGCGGTCCACCAGCACCGGGCAGGTCGCGATGGTGTCGTAGAAGAACTCCTTGAGCGGCTTGTCGCGCGTCTTCAGGTAGTACGGCCAGCACACCGCGCCCACGCTGGTGGTGCCGTCGGCCAGCGGAATGAACCAGAACCAGCCGTGCGGAAACCAGCAGATGCTGATGTTGCCTTCCTTCTTGCCCTCCAGCCGCTCGGCGTTGGTGAAGTGGCCGAAGAGCGCGGTGCTGTTGTGGTCGGGGTTCTTCTGCTTGCAGCGGAATTTGTTGGCCAGCAACGTGTCGCGGCCGGTGGCATCGACCACGAAGCTGGCGCGCCAGCTGCGGCGCGCGCCGTCATCCATCTCGGCCTGGACCGTCGCGCCCTCGGCGTCGAAGGCCACGTCGCGCACCTTGCAGCCTTCGATGGCCTGCGCGCCGCAGGTGGCGGCGTTGCGGAACAGAAGCTCGTCCAGCTCCGAGCGGCGGACCTGCCAGGCCGAGTCGAGCGACTTGTCCAGGCCCTCGCCGAATTCCACATAGCTGCGGTGCTCGTGCTCGGGCGAGACGAACTCGATGCCGAACTTCGGCATGCCGATCTTCTCGACCTGGTCGCGCACGCCGAGCTTGTCGAACAGTTCCACGTTCGCGGGCAACAGCGATTCGCCGATGTGAAAGCGCGGGTGGTGCGCCTTCTCCAGCAGCACCACCTTGCGGCCCTGCCGTGCCAGCAGCGTGGCGATGGTCGATCCGGCGGGACCGCCGCCGACGACCAGCACGTCGCAGGATTCGTCGGCGGCCCGGGGCGCGGGAGAAGAAGCTTGGGACAGGGACATGCGAAGGCAGGCAACGTTGTTAACAATCGCAAGCATAGCGCGGCGGCCTGCGAAGACCGCAAAGCCTGCTAAGCAGCCCACCGGCTGGCGCCGCACACTGGGGCAATGCGCCTCCTCCATCTTCTGCGCCCCTTCTGCCTCGCCGCCGCATGCCTGTCGGCGGTGTTCGCCCATGCCGCCGGCTTCAGCACCATCGATATACCTGCCGACCGCGAAGGCCCGGCGATGCAGGGCGCCGTATGGACACCGTGCGCCGCACCCGCGGGCGAAATCAAGCTGGGCCGCAACACGATCCAGGGCGTGCGGGACTGTCCGCTCCCGCCGGGCAACGCCCGGCTGCCGCTCATCGTGATCTCGCACGGCTACGGCGGCTCCTTCCTCGGCCATCACGACACGGCGCAGGCGCTCGCCGACGCGGGCTTCATCGTCGCGGCCATCAGCCATTCGCAAGACAACTTCCAGCTCCGTGGCGGCCCGGACGACAGGATCGTCGCGCTGGCGACGCGAACCACCGACATCAAGCGGCTGATCGACCACATGCTCCAGAAGTGGCCCGCGCACGGCAGGATCGCGGCCGACCGGATCGGCTTCTACGGTTTTTCGAGGGGCGGCTACACGGGCCTCGTGCTCGCGGGAGCGCGCCCGGACTTCGAGCGGCTGCCGCCGCTGCCCTCATCCCCGTGCGCAACGCAGCCCGAAGGCAAGGCGTGCGAATGGGTGAAGCAGGGCTTCCAGGAACTGCTGGCCACGCCACTGACGCACGACACCCGCATCAAGGCGGCCGTGATCGCCGACCCGCTCGGCATGCTCTTCGACGCCCGGGGCCTGAAGAACGTGAAGATCCCGATCGAGCTCTGGGCGTCGACCTACGGCGGCGACGGCGTCACGCCCGAGAGCGTGGCAGCCGTTCGCGGCAACCTGCCCCTGGCGCCCGAATGGCATGTGGCCGACAAGGCCGAACACTTCGGTTTTCTCGCACCGTGCTCGCAAGCACAGCTCGACGCCAGGATCGAGATCTGCCGCGACGCGCCCGGCTTCGACCGAATCGCCTTCCACAAGGCATTCAACGCCGAGCTAGCGGCCTTCTTCAGCCGCCACCTCGGGCCAACGCACTGACCTTCACTGACCAGGCATCAGCCCGCGCGCCGCTGCGACGCGAGCCGCCGCACCACCGCCACCAGCCGGTCGATCTCGTCGAAGGTGTTGTAGAAGGCCAGCGAGGGCCGCACCGTGGTTTCCACGCCGAAGCGGCGCAGGATGGGCTGCGCGCAATGGTGGCCGGTGCGCACCGCGATGCCCTCCTCGTTCAGCGCCTGCCCCACCTCCTCGGTGGTGTAGCCGTCGAGCACGAAGGACATCACGCTGGCCTTGTCGGCAGCCGTGCCGATCAGCCGCACACCCGGAATCGCGCCGAGCTGCGCCATGCCGTACACCAGCAGGTCGTGCTCGTAGCGCGCGATGTTCTCGATGCCGATCTTGTTGACGTAGTCGATGGCGGCGCCCAGCCCCACGGCGTCGGCGATGTTGCCGGTGCCGGCCTCGAACTTGTTCGGGATCGGCTGGAACACCGTCTTCTCGAAGGTCACGTCGGCAATCATGTTGCCGCCGCCCTGCCACGGGGGCATGTCTTCGAGCACCTCGCGCCTGCCCCACACCACGCCGATGCCGGTCGGGCCGAACACCTTGTGGCCGGAGAAGACGAAGAAATCGGCGCCGATGTCCTGCACGTCCACGCGCATGTGCGAAACCGACTGCGCGCCATCGACCAGCGCCTTCGCGCCAGCGCGGTGCGCCAGCTCGACGATCTCCTTCACCGGCACCACCGTGCCCAGCGCGTTGGAGACCTGCGTGACGGCGACGATCTTCGTGCGGTCGTTCAGCAGCTTGCGGTATTCGTCGAGCAGCACCTGGCCCGATTCGTCCACCGGAATCACGCGCAGCTTCGCGCCCTTGGCGGCGGCAAGCTGCTGCCACGGCACGATGTTGGCGTGGTGCTCGAGGTTCGACACGACGATCTCGTCGCCCTCGCCCACGTGCTGCCCGCCCCAGCTCTTGGCCACGAGGTTGATGGCCTCGGTGGTGCCGCGCACGAAGATCACCTCTTCGACCTCGGGCGCATTGATGAACCTGCGCACGCGCTCACGGGCGCCCTCGTAGGCGTCGGTCGCGCGCGCGGCCAGCTCGTGCGCCGCGCGGTGGATGTTCGAGTTCTCGTGCTCGTAGAAATACGAAATGCGGTCGATGACCGACTGCGGCTTTTGCGTGGTAGCCGCGTTGTCGAACCACACCAGCTGCTTGCCGTTCACCCGCTCCTGCAGGATCGGGAAGTCGCGCCGCACGGCGTGGATGTCGAAGGGAGGATGCTGGCCGCTGCCGGCCAGCGGCACGGCGCCGGGCCCGCGCGGATCGGGCTTGGCGGGCGTGACGAAGCCGCTGGGCAGGCGCACCGCGTCGACGAAGTAGAACTGGGGTTCACTCCCTCTCCCCTCTGGGGAGAGGGTTGGGGTGAGGGGCAGCCCCGCGCCTTGCGTCGTCCGCTGGCCCTCACCCCAGTCCTCACCCGCAAGCGGGAGAGGGGGCGAGACCACGGGGGTCGCGCCGGCCGGGGGATGCCCGTAGCCGTTGTCCAGGAAGTAGAACGACGAAGCCGCGGCTTGCGGTGCCACTGCCCCATTCAGCTGCGGCACGCTCTGCACCGTGCCACCCGAGCGCGGCTTGAAGGCCGGCGCCACCGAGAGCACGCTGTCCGGCACGCCGTTGCCCGCCACCGCGTGCGGCACCAGCGCCGGTGCGCGGTTCGCGAGCGAAGGCACCTGCGTCGGCGATGCCGGCACCAGGTTGGCGCCCGGGATCTGCCCCTGCGGAATCGGCGTGCCCGGCACGCTGGGCCCGAAGCCGGCAGGGCTCGCCAGCGGTGAACCTGCGGGCGCGACGTTGGCCGGAAACTGCGCTCCCGGCACCAGCCCGTTCGCCACGCCGGGCACCGAGTCGGGCGGCGTGCCCGGCAGTGCGGAGAACATGGCGCTGGCCATGCGCGCGAGAACCGCCGGGTCGAACGGCGCCTCGCCCGGGATCGATGGAGTGCTGCTCACAGCGGCTTACTTGTAAGTGTCGGCGTAGTCGTGGTACTTGCCGATCTCGACATCGTCGAGCACCGCCAGCGCGTCGGTGGTCAGCACCGCGAGCGAGCAGTACAGCGAGATCAGGTACGACGCGATCGCATGGTTGTTGATGCCCATGAAGCGCACCGACAGCCCCGGGCCCTGCTCGCCCGACAGACCCGGCTGGAAGAGGCCCACCACGCCCTGGCGCTTGTCACCCACGCGCAGCAGCAGGATCTTGCTCTTGCCATCGGCCACCGGCACCTTGTTCGACGGGATCAGCGGAATGCCGCGCCAGGTGATGAACTGCGAGCCGAAGAGGCTTACCGTGGGCGGCGGCGTGCCGCGGCGCGTGGCTTCGCGGCCGAAGGCGGCAATGGCCAGCGGGTGCGTGAGGAAGAAGGCCGGCTCCTTCCACACCTTGGCCAGCAGCTCGTCGAGGTCGTCGGGCGTGGGCGCGCCGGTCAGCGGGAAGATGCGCTGCTCTTCGCTCACCTGCGCCAGCAGGCCGTAGTCGGGGTTGTTGATGAGCTCGCTCTCCTGGTTCTCCTTGATCGTCTCGATCGTCAGGCGCAGCTGTTCCTTGATCTGGTCGTGCGGGCTGCTGTAGAGGTCGGAGATGCGGGTGTGCACGTCGAGCACGGTGCTCACGGCGTTCAGGTAGTGCTCGCGCGGGTTCTCCTCGTAGTCGACGAAGGTGCGCGGCAGCTGGTTCTCTTCTTCGCGCGACGTGCAGGTGACCTTGATGGCCTCCGGGTTCTTGACCTTGTTGACGCGGTAGATGCCCGCCTCCACCGGAACCCACTGCAGCAGGTGCGTCAGCCAGCGCGGGCTGATGGTCTCGAGTTGGGGGACTGTCTTGGTGGCATTGGCCAGCTGTCTTGCGGCGTTGTCGCCAAGGGCGGTGGTACCACCAACTGTTGCGCTCATGGATCAGGCTTTCGTGGTTGAGAAAAAAGTGGCCGCCAGTGTCCGGCGGCCACGGGTTTTCCCTCAACAGGCTATAGCCGCCAAGTTGATCCTTCGCGCGAGACGCGACTGCTCCAACTGCTCGCAGCGCATGAGCAGGCCGACCATGTTGATGCCCAGCGCGGTGGCCAGCTTCTGCGCGGTGACGATCGATGGAATGACGCGGCCGCGCTCGATCTCCCCAACGTAGGAGCGGTTCAGATCGGAACGCTCGGCCAGTTCCTCCTGCGACCAGCCCCTGTCCTCGCGGAGCTGGCGGATGGTCACGCCGAAGTCTTCGACGAACGCCTTCATACGCCACCTGCCTTCGGTGCGTTCTGCAGGCTGGCCTGCGTGACGCTCGCGCCCGGCGGCACGTCGTCGGTGATCCACACGTTGCCGCCGATGACGGCGCCCTTGCCGAGCGTCACGCGCCCGAGGATGGTCGCGCCGGCGTAGATGACCACGTCGTCCTCCACCACCGGATGGCGCGGCAGGCCCTTCTGCAGGTTGCCCTCGGTATCTGTCGGGAAGCGCTTGGCGCCGAGCGTGACCGCTTGGTAGAGCCGCACGCGCTTCCCGATGACGGCCGTCTCGCCGATCACGACACCCGTGCCGTGGTCGATGAAGAAGCCCGCGTCGATCTTCGCGCCCGGATGGATGTCGATGCCCGTCTGCGCATGCGCCAGCTCGGCCACGATGCGCGCCAGCAGCGGCAGCCCGAGCTTGTAGAGCTCGTGCGCAAGTCGGTGGTGGATCATCGCGAGCACGCCCGGATAGCACAGGAGCACCTCGTCGACGCTGCGCGCGGCCGGATCGCCCTGGTAGGCGGCGAGCACGTCGCTGTCGAGCAGGCTGCGCAGGCCCGGCAGCGCATTCGCGAAGCGGCGCACGGCCTCGGTGGCGATATCGTCGATTTCGCTGGCAGGGCGTGGCTCGTGGCGCGCATTGAAGTTCAGCTCCAGCCGCGCCTGAACCAGCAGCGCCTGCAGCGCCGAGTCGAGTGTGTGGCCGACGTAGAAGTCCTCGCTCTCGTGGCGCAGGTCCGGCGGGCCGAGCCGCATCGGAAAGAGCGCGCCCTTGAGCGACTCGACGATCCGCGCGAGCGCATCGCGCGACGGAAACTCGCGCGCGCCGGGCTCGCGCGAGCGCCGCTGCGAATCGCGCCACTCGTCGCGCACGCCATGCAGTGCGCGCACGATGTCGCTCACCTCGAAATGGGCCATCTGTAGTTCCTCCCGGAGAAGTAGTGTTCGGGTGCGGTCTCAGTCCTGCACCCAGGGCAGCTTGTGGAAGCGCCAGCCGTCGGAGCCGCCGCGGTGCTGCTGCGCATCGATCTCGCCCTCGAAGCCTTCGAGCACGTTGAAGACGTTCGTGAAGCCGGCCTTTGCCGCAGCCTCGGCCGCCAGCGCGGAACGCTTGCCGCTGCGGCACAGCAGCAGCACGACGGCTTCCTTGCCGCCGTCCTTCGCGAGCCTGGCTTCGAGCTCGCGCACGAAGCGCGGATTGCGCGTGAGCGCCGTGCCCGTGGCCCAGGCCACGTGCTGGCTGCCGGGTACATGGCCGACGAACTTGCGCTCCTCGCCGGAGCGCACGTCCACCAGCACGGCCTGGCCGTTCTGTACCAGTTCCCAGGCTTTCTGCGGCGCGACGCCGCCCGCATAGGGCAGATTGCTCCCGGCGGCCCTGGCGCGCGCCTGTTCGAGTGCTTCGGGCAAGGCGATGACTTCTTCTTCAACTTCCACTGACATGCTGTGAGGCTCCTGTTGTGCGTTGGATACGCCTTGGTGGCGATAACCACCACTGTAGGAGCCGAGCGCCGAAGCTCAAACAACCGAAAAGTCGATTTCTAACAACCAGCCGTTGTAAAGGATCGATTCAGGCGCGATCAGGCGACGGCTCGTGCAGCTTCGGCCGCACGCACGGCCGGGGCCGTCAGGTCCACGCTCTTCGCACCGTCCACGCCATACGGCACGTCGCCCGCGATGGTCACGCGGCGCACCACGCGGTGCTGGTCGCCGTAGTCGTTGATCGCGTAGTGCTGCGTGGCACGGTTGTCCCAGATGGCGACGTCGCCCTGGGCCCAGCGCCAGCGCACCGTGTTCTCCAGCCGGTGCACATGGCTCTGGAGCACGTTCAGCAGATGGCCGGAATCGTGCGTGGAATGCCCGGCCAGCCGCTTCACGAAGTGGCCGAGCACGAGGCTGCGTTCGCCGGTCTCGGGGTGAACCCGCACAACCGGATGCTCGGCCTCGAGCAGGCGGCGAGTGAAGACATCGCGGTAGCGCTTCGTGCCCTCCTCGTCCAGATCGGCCGGTGAGCGCGTGGCGGCGTAGTCGTAGTCGTTGCCGTGGATGGCGCGCAGCCGGTCGGCCAGCGCCTTCAGATCGTCGGGCAGGCTCTCGTAGGCCGCCACCGTGTTGGCCCAGACCGTGTCGCCGCCATGGGCCGGGATCACCACCGCCCGCAGGATCGACACCTGCGGATAGGCGACCTCGAAGGTCACGTCGGTGTGCCACGAATTGGCGCGGCCGCCGTGGCGCGAGTCGAGCTCCAGCAGCCGCGTGCCGTCCCTCGAAGGCACGGTGGGGTGCGGCACCAGCTCGCCCCACAGGCGCCCGAAGGCCTCTTGCTGCGCATCGCCCAGATGCTGCTGGCCGCGGAAGAAGAGCACCTTGTGCTTCAGCAGCGCGGCCTTGATGGCGCCGAACACCTCGGGCTGGAGCGAGCCCGAAAGGCGCACGCCGCGCACCTCTGCACCAATGTGGCCGGCCTGGCGGACGATGTCGAGTTCGTGGTGGTGCACGGCTTGCGCGGGAATCGTGGAAGAAAGAATGGCGCTCATCGGAGGTCCTTTTTCGGGGGATCCGGAAGATTCTGCGAGGCGGCTGATGGGGGTGGAAGGAAGGTGTTTGCAGTTTCTAATTCGTGAGGTGACTAAGGGGCGTCAATGAGGAGTCGGCAAAAGAAAACCCGCCGTGGCGGGTTTTCGGATCGATCGATACCTCTCTCAGGGCTTGTCGCGCGAATCTCGTGCCCTCTTCAGCCGGTTCTGCGCTTCGCTCGCAGACAGCTGACCTTCGGCGACCAGCTTGTTCAGCCTTCGCTCATCTGCGCGGTACAGCGCCTCTTTCAGGAGAGCCATCTTGCGGTCTCGGCACGGAACACACTCATAGAAGCTCGTGGAGCCCGAAACGATCTTCATCTGCGCGTCGTACTCCGCAGTACCGATCCGTCCCGTGGGCTCGATGCCCATGGCGAGTACTTGCCCGTTCTTGAACGTCACGAGTGCCTCCCCTTCGCATCCGGTGGCGTCCACCTTTTCCGGGTCATAGCCTTTCCACGAGACTCTCCGCATATGCCGCAAGGCGTAAAGGACGTCCTCCTGCGTCAATACAACGTCATCGCAGTTCAAGAAATCCTTGTTCTCCCAGGCAATGTTTCGCTTTGATGGCTCGGTGACTTTCACCTTCCGCACGTATTCGATCGGATATCGCTTGTCCGCCGCTTGCGCCAGGAGCGCCGCAGCCATTGCGATAAGCACGGCTGCGATTTTGGGAATGCTGATGTTGTTCATGGTGTCGTTACGGCCGGACTCCAGTTCGCGCCTTGTGCCTCCGTGATGTTCTTTCTGCTGACCACCGGATGACGAAATACTTCGGTCGATCCGATCTTTATCGACTCCGCGAGCACGCTGACGAGCCAGGAGAGCGCTTGATTCTGGGCTGCGGTAGGCTCATCGAAGATGCCGTGTTCGCCTCGAATTTTCTCGAGCGACCATTCGATCTGCTTGCCAGCTGGTTTGAACCCCGCAGGCAACCTGGCTCTACCGACTATCTCGATTCCGATTGCCTCCATGTTGCTCGGATAGCGTTCACCTGGTGGCTTGCGCATCTCGATGCGATGCATTCCCTCGGCTCCTACGCTCTTGAAATCGCCCAGGCTGCATTTCCCCGCGTTCAGACATCTTGCCTGCAACGGCCCCACATGATTCGTCCTCTGATAAATCGCCGCCGTCTGATAGATCGTTCCATCCTTGTCGATGAGAAAGTGCGCCCCGTTCGCCTTCGGCCGCTTGTAGCTGTTCAACGAAGACGCCGAAGTATCGGCGTCCGTCTGGTGCACGACGATGCCGCTGATCGCCCCGGCCCTCTTCCCTCGTTCGATCTGTGGACTGCGAGCATGTCTCACTCGCGCGTGGCTGATCATTCCATGTTCGTCAATCTCAACGAGCATGCGGTTCCTCCCTGAAGTGTCTGTTTGAATGCATTCACGAAGCCGTGATCGACGCATCGATGTGCGGATCACGACTTCGCGGCGCATGCTATGGCGACGACTTCAAGGAAGATTCAGGTCTTTGAAAGATTCGAACGATTTCCGGAATTAAGCACAGTCGATGAGCTCGCAGCCTGTAAACCGCTGAAAACTCACACGTCACAAACGAAAAAACCCGGCGCCATCACAGCGCCGGGTCGTCGCAGATGCCCGAGGGTCCGTCAGAGCTTCGCGATCGAAACCTCGGTGGACTTCACGAGGGCAACCACGTCGGAGCCCACCTTCAGCTGCAGCTCGTCGACCGAGCGCGTGGTGATGACCGAGGTGACGATGCCCCAGGCGGTTTCGACGTCGACTTCGGAGACGACGTCGCCGCGGATGATTTCGCGGACCTTGCCCTTGAACTGGTTGCGGACGTTGATGGCTTGGATGGACATGATGGGTTCTCTTTCAGGTTGATGAGGGAATTCGTTGAGGAAAAGCACGGCGGACTGGTGGCGCTCAGACGATCTCGGCCACGTCGTCGAACGCCAGCCTCGGCCCGCGCTCGAAGGTGCCGGCGTGGTCGGCCACGCCGAGGTTGACGAGGAAGTTCGCGCGATAGCGGCCATCGGGGAAGAAGGCCTTGTCGACCAGGTCGGCGTTGAAGCCCGACTGGGGCCCCGCATCGAGCCCGAGCGCTCGCGCGGCCAGGATCAGGTAGGCGCCCTGCAGGCTGCTGTTGCGGAAGGCCGTGGCCTGCGCGGCCTCGGCGCTCTTCTCGAAGAGCGGCTTGGCGTCGTAGGCCGGGAACTGGCTGGGCAGGTGCTCGTAGAAGCGCGTGTCCTGCGCCACGATCACCGTGACGCCTGCGGCCAGCGTCTGCGCGGTGTTTCCCGCCGACACGGCCGGCTTCAGCTTCGCCTTGGCCTCCTCGCTTCGCACGAACACGTAGCGTGCCGGCTGGGCGTTGAAGGCGGTCGGGCCCCACTTAAGGAGGTCGTACAGCTTGTGGATGAGCTCGTCGGTCACCGGCACGGGCTTGAACGCGTGCACGGTGCGGGCCTTGCGGAACAGTTGGTCCAGCGCGGCTTCGGGAATCGATTGCAGTGTGGTCATGGCTTCAGGAGAAAGCTTTGATTCAGTTCGATGCTGCCGCCAGCGCCTGGTCGAGGTCGGCGATCAGGTCGTCGATGTGCTCGATGCCCACCGACAGGCGCACCGTGTCCTCGGTCACGCCGGCCCTGGCCAGCTCCTCGGGCGACAGCTGCCGGTGCGTGGTCGATGCGGGGTGCGTGGCCAGCGAGCGCACGTCGCCGATGTTGACCAGGCGCGTGAAGAGCTTCAGCGCATCGAGGAACTTCGCGCCGCCCTCGCGCCCCGAGCCGATGCCGAAGGTCAGCACGCCGCTGGCCTTGCCGCCCAGGTACTTCTTCGCGAGCGCGTGGTCGGGGTGGTCTTCGAGCGCCGCGTAGTTGACCCACTTCACCGCCTTGTGCGTCTTCAGGTGCTGCGCCACGCGCAGCGCGTTGTCGCTGATGCGGTCCACGCGCAGCGCCAGCGTCTCGATGCCCTGCAGGATCAGGAAGGCGTTGAACGGCGAGATGGCCGCGCCCGTGTTGCGCAGCGGCACCACGCGCGCGCGGCCGATGTAGGCGGCCGGTCCCAGCGCGTCGGTGTAGACCACGCCGTGGTAGCTCACGTCGGGCTCGTTCAGGCGCTTGAAGCGCTGCTTGTGCTCCGCCCACGGGAACTTGCCCGAGTCGACGATGGCACCGCCGATGCTGGTGCCGTGGCCGCCCAGGTACTTGGTGAGCGAGTGCACCACGATGTCGGCGCCGTGCTCGATGGGCCGGCTCAGGTACGGCGAGGGCACCGTGTTGTCGACGATCAGCGGCACGCCGTTGCGGTGCGCGATCTCGGCGATGGCCGCGATGTCCGTCACGTTGCCCGCCGGGTTGCCCAACGACTCGACGAACACGGCCTTGGTCCGCTCGTCGAAGAGCTTCTCGAAGCTCGAAGGATCGCGATGGTCCGCGAAGCGCGTGGTGATGCCGAACTGCGGCAGCGTGTGGGCGAACAGGTTGTAGGTGCCGCCATACAGCGCGGTGCTGCTGACGATGTTGTCGCCGGCCTCCGCGATGGTCTGGATCGCGTAGGTCACGGCAGCCTGCCCCGAGGCCAGCGCGAGCGCGGCAATGCCCCCTTCGAGCGCCGCCACGCGCTGCTCCAGCACGTCCTGCGTCGGGTTGTTGATGCGGGTGTAGATGTTGCCCGGCACCTTCAGGTCGAACAGGTCGGCGCCGTGCTGCGCGCTGTCGAAGGCGTAGGCCACCGTCTGGTAGATGGGCGGCGCCACGGCGCGGGTGGTCGGATCGGGCGAGTAGCCGGCGTGGACCGACAGGGTTTCGAATTTCCAGTTCTGCGACATGCGGAATACCTTTCAGGGTTGAAGGAAAGAACGGGCTGACGGGTTCATCCAGGAATACCGCGGAACCGGCTCTGCCGGGCCGCTGGTATTGCCCCCGGCGAGGGGGTTGGCGGCCACACGAAGTGGGCAAGCCTGGGGGTGGACATCAAATCGCCCAGCGCAATGCGTGCGCGGGCGTGGCGAGCCAGCTGGCGTCGGTGCTCTCGGCTTCGGTCTCTCCGGACTTCTGCAGCACCCTGTCGAGGATTCGTTTTTCGATCGCGGCGAAGGCCGGGTCGCCCTGCGAGCGCGGACGGGCCAGCGCGATGTTCTCGTCGAGCGCGATGCGCCCGTCCTCGATCAGGATCACGCGGTCGGCCAGCGCAACGGCTTCCTGCACGTCGTGCGTCACCAGCAGCGCGGTGAAGCGGTGGCGCTGCCACAGGTTCTCGATGAGGCGATGCATCTCGATGCGCGTCAACGCGTCGAGCGCGCCCAGCGGCTCGTCGAGCAGCAGCAGCCGCGGGTGGTGCACCAGCGCGCGCGCCAGGGCCACGCGCTGGCGCTGGCCGCCCGACAGGCGCGCCGGCCATTCGTTCTCGCGGTCGGCCAGGCCGACCTGCGCCAGCACTTCCTTGCCGCGCGCCTTGGCGTCGTTCGGCAGCCCCAGCGTCACGTTGTCGAGCACGCGGCGCCACGGCAGGAGGCGCGCCTCCTGAAACATGATGCGCGTGTCGTCGTGCAGGCCGTTCACGGCCTTGCCGTCGGTGTAGAGGCCGCCGGAGCTCGGCTCCTCCAGGCCCGCGACGAGCCGCAGCAGCGTGCTCTTTCCGCAGCCGCTGCGCCCGACGATGGCGATGAACTGGCCCGGCTCGATGGTCAGGCGCGTGTTGCGCAGCACCTCGCGCGCGCCATATCGCTTGTGCAGGTTGCGCGCCTCGAGGCGCACGCCGCCCGCAACGCCTTCGTGCGAACGAGCCAGGGGTTGGATGTCTTTCAGTACGGCACTCATGATTGGGTCAGGCTCCGGGCTTGAACAGCGCCACGTTCAGCGCATCGATCTTTCTGGGAAGCAGCTTCTCGGCGAGGAAGGCATCGGCAATGCGCTGCTGCTCGCCCAGCACTTCGGGCACCACCGGGCGCACCGCGTAGCTGCGGCGGGCGTTGGCCTGCTCGATGGTGGCGGCGTCGAGGCCCCACACCGGTGACAACAGCGTGGCCGCCTCCTTCGGGTTCTGCTTCACCCATCTGCCGGTCTTCTCCAGCTCGGCGTAGACCACGCGCAGCACGTCGGGCCGCGCCTTGGCGAACTTGCTGCTCGCGAGGTAGTAGCGCTGGTACGAGGCGATGCCTGCGCCGTCGGCCAGCACGCGTACCTTCGACTGGCGCTGGGCCGCGGCGAGAAACGGGTCCCACACCACCCAGGCGTCGATCGCGCCCTTCTCGAAGGCAGCGCGGCCGTCGGCGGGCGTGAGGTAGGCGGGCTCGATGTCCTTGAACGAGAGGCCGGCCTTGTCGAGCGCGGCGATCAGCAGGTAGTGCGCACCGGCCGCCTTCGCGAAGCCGATCTTCTTGCCCTTCAGGTCGGCGACGTTTTTCAGCGGCGAGTCTTCGCGCACCACGATGGCCTGCGCGGCGGGCGACGGCGCTTCCTGCGCGATGAAGGTCAGGTCGGCACCAGCCGCCTGCGCGAACACCGGTACGGTGTCGGCCACGTCGGCGCTGATGTCGAGGTTGTCGAGGTTCAGCGCCTCCAGCAGCGGCAAGCCGCTGGTGAACTCGTGCCAGCTCAGCGCGGCGTTGAGCGGTGCGAGTTGCTTCTCGAGCGTGCCCTGCGCCTTGAGCACGGCGATGAGCGTCGACGACTTCTGGTAGCCCAGGCGCACGGTGGCGGGCCGGGCGGCCACGCCCTGCGCGAGCACCGCGCCCGAGCCGAGCGCCGCGATCGTCGCGATGGCGGTGCGGCGGGAGATGGAGGCTGATGAATGCGTCATTCCCCTGCCCTCACTTCGCCTTCTTCTGGTAGCCGGGGTGCCAGCGCAGCCACCATTGCTCCAGACCGCGGGCGAACAGGTCGGCCAGCTTGCCGAGCAGCGCGTACAGCAGGATGCCCACCAGCACGATGTCGGTCTGCAGGAACTCGCGGGCGTTCATCGTGAGGTAGCCGATGCCGGCCTGCGCCGAGATCGTCTCGGCCACGATCAAAATCACCCACATCAGGCCCAGCGAGAAGCGCAGTCCCACGAGGATCGACGAAAGCGCGCCCGGCAGGATCACCTCGCGGTACAGCTGCCAGCGCGACAGGCCGTAGGTGCGCCCCATCTCGATGAGTTGCGGATCGACGTTGCGGATGCCGTGGAAGGTGTTCAGGTAGATCGGGAAGAACACCGACACCGAGATGAGAAAGAGCTTGGCCGACTCGTCGATCCCGAACCACAGGATCACCAGCGGAATCAGCGCCAGCGCCGGGATGTTGCGCACCATCTGGATGGTGGAGTCGAGCAGCGTCTCGAAGAACTTCACCGAACCCGTGAGCAGCCCCAGCACCAGCCCCGCGCCGCCGCCGATGGCCAGTCCCACGAGCGCCCGGCCCGCGCTGACCTTCACGTGCGTCCACAGCTCGCCGGAGACCGTGAGGTTCCACGCGGCCTTCACCACGTCGACCGGCGCCGGCAGCACGCGGGTGCTGAGCCAGCCCAGCGACGAGGCGATCTGCCAGAAGACGATGAGCCCCACCGGCACGAGCCACGGCACCAGCCGCTTCGCGACGCTGGCAGCGAAGGCCTTGAACGCGCTGCCGCCTGTCTCCTCGGCCGGCACGACCGCCGGCAGTTCCTGAACTTGTTCGGTCATCTGGTTCCCTCTTTTCGAGAAACACCGCGGAACCGGCTTTGCCGGGCCGCTGGTGTTGCCCCCTGCAAGGGGGTTGGCGAAGCGACACGAAGTGCGCGAAGACTGGGGGTGTATGTCATTTCTAACTTTGGGAGACGAGGCGCGAAGGCGCATCGAGATTGGCGACGACTTCGCCGAACGGGCCGCTCAGCGAGCCGCCCGCCAGCCGTGTCTTCGCCCTGCGCGAGAGCAGCGGGAACACCAGCTCGGCGAAGCGGTAGGCCTCTTCGAGATGCGGGTAGCCCGACAGGATGAACTTGTCCAGGCCCAGCGCCGCATATTCCTCGATGCGCGCCGCAACCGTCTTCGCATCGCCCACCAGCGCCGTGCCGGCACCACCGCGCACCAGGCCCACGCCGGCCCAGAGGTTCGGCGCGATTTCCAGCTCGGCGCGTGCGCGCTTGGCGCCGCCCGCGTGCAGCGCGGCCATGCGGCGTTGTCCTTCCGAATCCATGCGCGCGAAGGCGGCCTGCGCGCGGATCACGGTCTCGTCGTCCACGCGGCTGATGAGTTCCTCGGCGGCCTTCCAGGCGGCGTCTTCCGTCTCGCGCACGATCACATGCAGGCGGATGCCGAACTCGACCCGCCGGCCCTTGCGCTCGGCGCGCGCCCGCACGTCGGCGATCTTCTTCGCGACTTCGGCGGGCGGCTCGCCCCAGGTGAGGTAGGCATCGACCTGCTCCGCCGCCAGCTCGTGCGCGGGCGCGGAGGAGCCGCCGAACCACACGGGCGGATACGGTTTCTGCACCGGCGGGTAGAGCAGCTTCGCGCCCTTCACGCTCAGGTGCTTGCCCTCGTAGTCGAAGGCCTGCCCGTCGTGGCTGCGCGCGATGATCTCGCGCCAGATGCGGATGAACTCGGCCGACTGCTCGTAGCGCGAGGCATGGTCCAGGTACACGCCGTCGCCTTCGAGCTCGGCCTGGTCGCCGCCCGTCACCAGGTTCACGAGCAGACGCCCGCCCGAGAGCCTGTCGAAGGTCGCGGCCATGCGCGCGGCGAGGCTGGGCTGGTGCAGCCCCGGACGCACCGCCACCAGGAACTTGAGCTTCTTCGTCGCGCCGATCAGGCTGGAGGCGATGACCCACGGGTCTTCGCAGGAGCGGCCCGTCGGTATCAGCACGCCCTCGTAGCCGAGGTTGTCGGCCGCGCCGGCGATCTGCTGCAGGTAGGCCAGGTCGATCGGGCGCGCGCCCTCGCTGGTGCCGAGGTAGCGGGCGTCGCCGTGCGTGGGGAGGAACCAGAAGATCTGCATCACGCGACTCCCGCGCCGGCCGCTTCGAGAACGTTGATCCTCTTCGGGATCAGCTTCAGCTCGAAGAAGGTGTCGGCGATCTTCTGCTGCTCGGCCAGGATGGCCTTGGTGATGGGCGTGGTGCCGTATGCCGAACGGTTTACCGACAGTTCGGCCACAGGCTTGGGCAGGCCCCAGAGAGCGGCGAGCTCGCCGGCCAGCTCGCCCTTGTTCGAGGCGCCCCATGCGTCCACCTTGTTGAGTTCCTCGATCGCGATGGACAGCACGTCGGCGTTCTTCGCCACGTAGTCCAGCGACGAGAAGTAGTAGGCGCGGTTGCCGACTACGCCCGTGGCATCGGCGAGCACGCGTGCGTCGAGCGACTTCTCGGCGGCGGCCAGGAAGGGGTCCCAGATCACCCAGGCATCGACCGAGCCCTTCTCGAAGGCCGCGCGCGCGTCGGCGGGCGGCAGGTAGACCAGGTTCAGGTCGGCGTAGGAGAGGCCGTGCTTCTCGAACAGCTTGACGATGAAGTAGTGGACGTTCGAGCCCTTGTTGAGCGCGATCTTCTTGCCCTTCAGTTCGGTCACCGTCTTGATGGCCGAGCCCTTGGGCACCAGCACCGCTTCGGACTGCGGACGCTGCACGGTCGCGCCCACGTAGGCCAGCGGCGCGCCGGCGGCCTGCGCGAAGATCGGCGGCGCCTCACCCACGTCGCCGAAGTCGATGGAGCCGACGTTCAGCGCCTCGAGCTGCACGGGGCCGGCGGTGAACTCGGTCCACTTCACGCTCACGCCCAGCGGCGCGAGGCGCTTCTCGAGCGTGCCGCGGCCCTTGAGCAGCGTGAGGTATCCCTTCTGGTTGCCGATGCGGAACTGGCGCGCCGGCAACTGCGCCAGCGCGCCGAACGAAGGCAGCGCGATGGCGGCGGCAACGCCCTGCAGCAGGCGGCGGCGGGGTGCGGAGATCAGTGTCATGAGAGAAGGCTTTCGACTGTGTTGGCCGCGCGCTCAGGCAGCGGCGATGAAGCTCACGATCAGCGCGACGGCGCTGACGACGATCACGCTCGCGGCCAGGTCGCCCAGCGCATGCCAGAGGGAGCGCGGGGTCGTGTCGAGCACGGAGTCTTCGGTGGCAACGGGGGTCATGCGTAGGTTCCTTGGTGTTGCGAAACGAAAGGCAAAGGCTGTCCCGCACCGCGCACAGGCGGTGTTCAAAAAGGAAAGCGGGATGAGCGGAGGAAGAGTTCCGGAAAAGCCGGGCTCGCGCTGGCGCGCGGCCCGTGCTTTCAGACGCTACATCGCACGCGCGAGAACGGCACCGGCTCGAAGCCGTGCGTCGCCGGCAGCTTCAGGCCCTCGGTGGCCAGTACCTCGACGGCCTCGTTGAGTCGTTCGGCCAGGTCGTTGTGCACCTGGTAGGCGTTCTCGGGCGTCAGCGCGATCTGCGATTCGCTGGCGTACACGCCCGGAAGGATGTGGCGCGCCGACAGCGACTGCAGCACGGGCCGCAGCGCGTAGTCGAGCGCGAGCATGTGGTGCGGGCTCCCGCCGGTGGCCAGCGGCAGCACTGTCTTGCCCTTGAGCGCGTTCTGCGAAAGCAGGTCGAGAAAAACCTTGAGCAGGCCGCTGTAGGCCGCCTTGTAGACCGGCGTGGCCACCACGATCACGCGGGCCGCCGCCACCTGGGCGATGGCGCGCTCGATGGCCGGGTGATTCCACTCTGCCAGGAGCAGCGGCTGCGCCGGCAGTTCGCGAACGGCGAGCCGCTCGATCCGCGCATGGCGCCGGGCCAGCCGCTCGCCCACCGCGTCGAGCAAGGCGGTGGAACGGGACGGGGCCGTCGGGCTACCGGCAATCAGGAGAACGGACACGGAAAACCTCAGTTCGATGAAAAAAAGCGCGAATTCGCGGGGGCCGCCGCGCACGGCCGCCCGAAGCGGCCGGCCCGCCCCCGTCAGGGGGTGGGCGAAGCGACACGAAGTGCGCGCAGCCTGGGGGGGGGGTTACTTTTGTTTCGCTGTGTAGATCTGGTCGAAGGAGCCGCCGTCGGCGAAGTGCTCCTTGTCGGCCTTCGCCCAGCCGCCGAAGGCCTGGTCGATGGTCACCAGCGTGAGCTTGGGGAACTGCTTGTCGTACTTGGCCTTGGCCTTCTCGGAGGTCGGGCGGTAGAAGTTGCGGCCCGCGATGTCCTGGCCTTCGTCGGAGTACAGGTACTTCAGGTACTCCTCGGCGACGGCACGCGTGCCCTTCTTGTCGACGACCTTGTCGACCACCGACACGCTGGGCTCGGCCAGGATGGAGATCGACGGCACGACGATCTCGAACTTCTCGGGGCCGAATTCCTTCAGCGCCAGGAAGGCTTCGTTCTCCCAGGCCAGCAGCACGTCGCCCACGCCGCGCTGCACGAAGGTGATGGTCGCGCCGCGCGCGCCGGTGTCGAGCACGGGCACGTTCTTGAACAGGTTGCCGATGTATTCCTTGGCCTTCGCGTCGCCGCCGTACTTGCGCTTGGCGAACTCCCACGCAGCCAGGTAGTTCCAGCGGGCGCCGCCCGAGGTCTTGGGGTTCGGGGTGATCACCTGCACGCCGGGCTTGACCAGGTCGTCCCAGTCCTTCAGGCCCTTGGGGTTGCCCTTCTTCACCAGGAACACGATGGTCGAGGTGTAGGGCGCGGAGTTGTGCGGCAGGCGCTTCTGCCAGTCGGCCTTGACCAGGCCGCCGTGCGAAACCAGCGCGTCGATGTCGCCGCCCAGCGCCAGCGTGGCCACGTCAGCGTCGATGCCGTCGATGATCGAGCGGGCCTGCTTGCCCGAGCCCCCGTGCGACTGCTTGACCGTCACGTCCTGGCCGGTCTTGGCCTTCCAGTACTTGGCAAAGGCCTGGTTGTAGTCCACGTAGAGCTCGCGTGTCGGGTCGTACGACACGTTCAGCAGCGTCACGGGGCCCTTGGCCGCCGCGGCGCCCTGCGCGAACGTCGGCAACGCCGACAGGGCCATGGCACCGGCCACGCCGGCACCCAGGGAAAGCTTGATAAAGTCGCGGCGAAGGCTCATGGTGTCTTGCTCTGAAAAGGCATATCGATGAAGCTGCGTATTCTCAATACGACATATAGAAACTGGAACGACCAAGTTTTCAGTTCTAAATAGCCAAATCAACTAAGCAGCCCTTTCCCGCTTTCTTCCCGTATCCCCACTTTTCCCGTTCAAAGGCAACAGAAATGGCACGCATGGTTCAGTGCATCAAGCTCGGCAAAGAAGCCGAAGGTCTCGACTTCCCGCCCTACCCCGGCGAGTTGGGCAAGCGGATCTGGGAAAGCGTCAGCAAGGAAGCCTGGGCTGCCTGGCTGAAGCAGCAGACCATGCTGGTCAACGAAAACCGCCTGAACCTTGCCGATCTGCGCGCCCGCCAGTACCTGGCGCGGCAGATGGAAAAGCACTTCTTCGGCGAAGGCGCCGACGTGGCCCAGGGCTACGTTCCCCCATCGGCCCCCTGACGGTCACTCCCGCGATTGCCGCCCACCTCTTCTTCGGGAAACACCGCAGAACCGGCTTCGTCGGGCTGCAGGTGTTGCCCCCTCGAAGGGGGTGGGCGAAGCGACACGAAGTGCGCGAAGCCTGGGGGTGAGCCTGTTACCTGGCGCGCCGACGGCGTTCCCCGGAGCGAACGCTTCGACGACATTTATCACACCGAAACCGGCGCACTGGCTCAGTCGCGCCATGTTTTCCTCGGCGGCTGCGGCCTGCCCGAGGCCTGGGGCGGACAGCCCCAATGGCGGATTCTCGAAACCGGCTTCGGCCTGGGCCTCAATTTCCTGACAACCTGGCAGGCGTGGCGCGCCGATCCGGCACGGCCTCGGCTGCTGCACTTCGTCTCGGTCGAGGCCCATCCGGTCTCGGCCGGCGATCTGGTGCGCGCGGCCGGGGCGTACCCCGAACTTGCACCCCTTGCTGGTGAACTGGCCGCGCAGTGGAACGGCCTGTTGCCCGGCTTCCATCGGCTGGCCTTCGACGAGGGCCGCGTGCTGCTCACCCTGTGCGTCGGCGACGTGCAGCCGATGCTGCGCGCACAGCGCTTCGAGGCCGACAGCATCTTCCTGGACGGCTTCAGCCCGCAGCAGAACCCGGCGATGTGGTCGGCGGACACGCTCAAGGCCGTGTCGCGCTTCGCCCGCCAGGGCACACGCATCGCCACCTGGACCATCGCGCGGGCGATCCGCGATGCGCTCGCGCAGCAAGGCTTCGCCGTCGAGAAGCGACCCGGCCAGCCGCCCAAGCGCGACTGCCTGCGCGGCACCTTCGCCCCCGCCTGGACCGTGCGCCGCCGCGAACCCGCGCCGGAGCGCGTCGAGGCGCCGGGCCGCTGTGCCGTCATCGGCGCGGGCCTCGCGGGTGCAGCCGTGGCGGCCAGCCTGGCACGGCGCGGCTGGCAAGTGACGGTGTTCGACGCGGCCGACTGGCCCGCATCCGGCGCCTCGGGGCTGCCGGTGGGCATGCTCGCGCCGCATGTATCGCCCGACGACGCCCTGCTCTCGCGGCTCACGCGCGCCGGCATCCGTGCGACCTGGATCGAACTGACACGGCTGCTCGAAGAAGGCCGGGACTGGCGCGCCAGCGGCGTGCTGGAGCGCCGGCCCGATGGCGATGTCCGCGTGCCCGCCGGCTGGAGCAGCCAGGGGCCGAACGAATCGTGGCCAGCCGATAGCGACGAGCTGTCGGCGGCCGGCCTGCCCGCCGGCACTCCCGCGATCTGGCATGCGCGGGCGGCCTGGGTGAAGCCGCAGCGGCTGGTCGCAGCCTGGCTGCGCCAACCGGGCATCGAGTTCCGCGGCGGTTGCCGGGTGGAACGGCTGGAGCGCCATGCAGACGGCTGGCAACTGTTCGACGCGGCGGGCGAGCTGCTGACCGAAGCAGATCGCGTCGTCATCTGCGCCGGCTTCGAATCGGGCCGCTTCGCTCCCGCGCTCCCCTTGCAGCCGGTGCGCGGGCAGGTCGCCTGGGGCCCGATGCCCGACGACAGCGCCCTGCTACCCACGACGCCAGTCAACGGCGACGGCCATCTGGTCGCTCACGTCCCAGGCGAACACGGCGAGGCCCCGATGTGGCTGGCCGGTGCCACCTTCGATCGCGACAGCACCAGCCTCGACCCCACCGAGGCGGACAGCAACGCAAACCGCGAGCGCCTCGAGCGTCTGCACCCGGACGCCGCCAGGGCGTTGGCCGGCGGCGAGAGCCACACATGGGTCGGCGTTCGATGCGCTTCGGGCGACCGGCGCCCTCTTGCAGGCCCGGTCGATGCCGGCCTCTGGACCTGCACAGCCCTGGGCTCGCGCGGCCTGAGCTTCGCGGCCCTGTGCGCCGAGCTGCTCGCCGCGCAGTGGCATGCCGAACCGCTGCCCCTGCCCGCCACGCTGGCCAAGGCGCTCGGCACTCAGCGGCTCTGAGAATCAGCCCGTCGCCGGGGCTCACGCCCAGCAGGCCACCATGGCACCCGGGAAAACGCCGATCGCCGGCCCGCCGAGCACCTGCAAAGGGCCGAAGGCTTCGGGCTTCGGTTGCCTGCCTGACTACCCGGCGCTGTGCACCGAGGGCGCCAGCATGTGGTCGATGCGGCTGTCCCCGTAGGTGCGCAGCACTTCGGAGATCACCACCTTGTAGCCGTCGAGCCAGTTCGCCTGCTCGGCCTTGGCCTGCTGGTGCGCGGGGTGGCTGATCAGCGCCTGCAGGCTGTCGAGCGAATCCCAGTAGTAGACGTTCGACACGAGCCCGTTGCCGGGGTTTTCCCACGTCTCCTCGCCCAGGTAGCCGGGCAGCGACCTGGCGGCTGCGGCGATGGTCTGGTCGAGGCGGTGGAACTCGTCGTCGAACTGCTTCTTGGCGAAGATGAAGGTGGCGCAGTACATGGCGGGCCGGAATCTCCTGGGTGGCGCAACGGATGTGCGAGCCGGACGGTCGAATGGACGGGCGCCGATTCTGCGGCATCGACGCCCGTGCGTTCCACACTTTTGCCGCGCGAAGGCACGAGAATGCGGCGCATGGCCACCCAGTACGACATCAGGCACACCACCGTCTACCGCTACAACCAGCCGGTCAGCTTCGGCCTGCACCGGGTGATGTTCCGCCCGCGCGACAGCCACGACCTGCGCGTGCTGGCCACCGACCTGCAGGTGAGCCCGGAGGCGAACACGCGGCTCATCCAGGACCCGTACTCCAACTCCGTCGCGCTGGTGCAGCCGCTGGGCGAAGCCACCGAGCTGCGCATCGTGTGCTCCTTCACCATCGAGCACGTGCCGCCGTCGCAGCGCGACCTGTTCACCCTCGATCCGTCCGCGGAATTCCTGCCCTTCGCCTACTCGGTGCAGGAGCGGCTCGACCTGGAGCACTACCTGCGCCCGCACCACGACGACGACGAGCAAGGTACGCTGATCCGCTGGGCCCACCAGTTCCTGCAGGCCGACAAGCCCAACAGCACGCGCGAGGTGCTCACGCGCATGAACGCGCACATCGGCCGGAGCTTCGAATACAAGGCGCGCGACGAGGAAGGCACGCAGACGCCGCTGGAAACGCTGGCGCTGGGCAGCGGCAGCTGCCGCGACTACGCGCTGCTGATGATGGAAGCCACGCGCCGCCTGGGTATCGCCACCCGCTTCGTCTCGGGCTACCTCTACGACGCGGCACTCGACACCGCCGCGCGGGGGCAGGGCGAGCCCGACTCGATGACCGGCGCCGGCACCACGCACGCCTGGCTGCAGGCCTACCTGCCGGGCGTGGGCTGGCTCGCCTTCGACCCCACCAACAACCTCATGGGCAGCGGCCAGCTGATCCGTGTCGGCGTGGCACGCGACCCTTCGCTGGCGGCGCCGATCTCGGGCAGCTGGTTCGGCGACCCCGAGGCCTACGAGGGACTCGAGGCCACGGTGGTCGTCACGCGCCGCGAAGGCTGAGCGCCGCGGCAGCGGTGCTCAACCGCGCGCCGCCAGCTTCGCTTCAAGTTCGGCGATGCGCGCCCTCGCCTCGTCGCCTTCCGGAATCGGCCGGCCGCTGTCGCGCCACTGCACCGCGCTCTTGAAGCCTTCGGCCTCCGCCTGCCGCCTGAACCACATGCCCTCGGGGTTGTGGCGCGTGATGCCGTCGAACACAGTGGCGAACATCTGGCTCTGTTCCAGCCCCATCGAATGCCAGACCTGGTTGACGACCAGCTTGTGCATCATGAGATGCGAGCTCGGCACGCCCGCGATGCGCTGCGCGAGCTGCATCGTGGCCTCCTCGAGCCGCTCGGCCGGCACCGAGAGATTGGCCAGCCCCCATTCGGCTGCCTGCGTGCCGGTGATGGTGTCGCCGGTGAACATGAGCTGCTTGGCGCGCATGGCGCCGAGGCGGTAGGTCCACATGGCGGTGGTCGGGCAGCCCCACACGCGCGTGGGCATGTAGCCGATGCGCGCATCGTCGGCCATGGTCAGCAGGTCGCAGCACAGCGCGATGTCGCTGCCGCCGGCCACCGCGTAGCCGTGCACCTTGGCGATGGTGGGCTTGCGGCTGCGCCACAGGGCCATGAAGTCGTCGGTGTTGCGCTTCATGGCGGCGTAATCGAGCATCGGGTCCCAGGGCGTCTTCTCCTGCCGGCAGGGATGGTCGCCCTGCTCACCGTCGCCCTGGCGGCCATGGCCTTCGGCGTAGTCGCCGAGGTCGTAGCCGGCGCAGAAGGCACGGCCTGCGCCCTCGACCACGATCACGTGCACCTCGTCGTCGGCCTCGGCCCATTCGACCGCGCGGCGTATCTCGGCGGGCGTGGTCTCGCCGATGGCGTTGAGCTTGTCGGGCCGGTTGAGCACCAGGCGCGCGATGCGCGGGTGCTGCGGGTCCTTGTCGATCAGGACGGTTTCGAAGGCTGGCATGGCGGGCTGTCTCCTTGTGTTGTGGGGCGGTCGCGCTGCTTTTTTAGCATCGCCCACCCCTCACGGCCAGCCCCGGGAAACGCCTTCAGCCCGCCGTTGCGCCACCCAGCTGGAAGCGGAACACCGCGCCCTTGTCGGCCTGCTGCACCAGCCGTATGTCGCTGCCGTGCAGCTGCAGAATTCGCTTGACGATCACCAGCCCCAGCCCGCCGCTGCTCGCCGTGCCGTCGGCGCGCGAGCCGCTCATGAACACCGGGCGCGTGAAGATCGCCTTCTGCAGCTCGCCCGGAATGCCCGGCCCCGTGTCGCTCACCTGCACCGTCACGCCGCCGTTCTCGGCGCGCAGCTGCACCGCGATCTCTCCGCCCTCGGGCGTATGGCGGATGGCGTTGTCCAGCAGGTTGGTCAGCACGCGCTCGATCATGCCGAGGTCGGCCGACACCACCGGCAGGCCCGGCGCGATGTCGGGCTTCAGGCGCTGTTGCCTGGCTTCCGCCGCCAGCTCGAACTTCTGGAACACGTCCTGCACCAGGTCGGCCAGCGCGAAGCTTTCCTTTTCGGGCTTGACCACGCCGTATTCGAGCCGCGCCAGTTCGAAGGCCTCCTGCGCCAGCCGGCCGACCTTGCGGCTCTGGCCGAGGGCGATTTCCAGATAGCGCCGCCGCTCGGCTTCGTCGAGCGTGCCGGCCTTGAGAAGCAGCGTTTCCAGATAGCCGTGCAGCGAGGTGAGCGGCGTGCGCAGGTCGTGCGAGATGTTGGCGAAGAGCTCGCGGCGCTGCTGGTCCTGCAAGGTCAGTTCGCGCCATTGTTCGGCGATGCGCCGCGTCATCTGCGAGAAGGCCTGGCCTAACTGGGCGATCTCGTCGCTGCCGCGCGAAAGCCGCTCCAGCGTAGGCGCTTCGCCTTCGAGCGACGCGATGCCTTCGGTCTCGAAGCGCTTCACCGCCGCCGTGAGTTCGCGCAGCGGCCGCGTGATGAGCCGGAACGCGGCCAGCCCCGCCAGCAGCCCGAGCAGCGCCACCAGCCCCATCGCCCACAGCGTGGTGCGCAGCACGTTGTCGGCCGCCACGTTGGCGACCAGCGCGTCATGATCCTCGCCCTGCAGCACCACGTAGACATAACCTGCGTCGCGCCCGCCCATCTGCAGCGGCGCGGCGCTGAACACCTTGGTGCCGCTCGGGCTGCGCGGGTCGTCCCCCGCGATGGGCAGCGGCGCGCCCGAGAGCAGCTTGCGGACCGGCCCCAGGTCGACCCTGTCGCGCTTCAGGTGCCCCGGCGGCGCGGCCTGCGCCTCGATGCGGCCGTCCAGCCCGAGCAAATAGACCTCCACGCTGGGGTTGACGGCCATCAGCTTGTCGAACAGGTCCTTCACCGCCGCCTGGTCGAGCCCTCCGGGCTTCATGAGTTCGGAGTTTTCGGCGATGTGCGCCGCCAGCCCGAGCGAGAGGCGCTGCACCACTTCCTGCTCGTGCATGCCGTTGGAGCGAACCTGCAGCCACACCGACGCGCCGCAGCACACCAGCAGCAGCACTGCGAACACGGCCGACAGCCGCCGCGAAAGCGTGGCCCAGGCCATCGTCATGCGGCCTCCTCCGCGCTGCCGGTGGCCGAGAGCTTGTAGCCGCGCCCCCACACGGTGAGGATGCGCTTCGGCTGCGTGGGGTCGGCCTCCACCTTGGTGCGCAGCCGGTTGATGTGGGTGTTGACGGTGTGCTCGTAGCCGTCGTGCTGGTAGCCCCAGACCTGGTTGAGCAGGTCGAGCCGCGAGAACACTTTGCCAGGGTTGCGCGCGAAGAAGTACAGCAGGTCGAACTCGCGCGGCGTGAGCTCCACCGGCTTGCCGTCCACCCGCACCTCGCGCGCCAGCGGCTCGATGTCGAGGTTGCCCAGCGTGAGGCTGCCCGACTCCATGCGCGCATTGCGCGCCATCGCGTCAGTGCGCCGCAGCAGCGCCTTCACGCGCGCCACCAGCTCCAGCACCGAGAACGGCTTGGCCAGGTAGTCGTCGGCCCCCAGTTCCAGGCCGAGGATGCGGTGCACCTCGCTCGAGCGGGCGCTGATGATGATGATCGGCGTGTAGCGCGCCATCGCGCGGGCGCGGCGGCAGATTTCGAGGCCGTCGATGCCGGGCAGCATCAGGTCGAGCACCAGCGCGTCCCAGTTGCCCCGCTCCAGCTCGCGCAGGCCGGCGTGGCCGTCGGCGGCGTGCTCGATGGCGTAGCCCTCGTCGCGCAGGTGCATGCGCAGCAGTTCGGCAATGTGGGCGTCGTCCTCGACGATCAGCACGCGCTTGGGAGTGTCCATGGTGGCGCCATTGTCCCGCCATCCGGCCGGCGGAGTTATCACGATTAATTGAACTTTGCGTGATGAATCGGCCATGGGGTGCGCCGAACAATCCGCCCCATGAACAGCACGACAGCCACCGCCCCCATCCCCGCCACGGCCGAGGCCGGGCCGGTACATCCGCTGTGGATGCGCATCTCGCACTGGCTCAACGCGCTGGCCGTGGTGATCCTGGTCGCCAGCGGCTGGCGCATCTACGACGCCTCGCCCTTCTTCCCCTTCACCATCCCGACCGTGGTCACGCTCGGCGGCTGGCTCGGCGGCGCCCTGCAATGGCACTTTGCGGCGATGTGGCTGCTGGTGGCCAACGGCCTGGTCTACCTGTTCATGAACATCGCCACCGGCAGGCTGGCCACGAAGTTCTTTCCGCTGACGCCGCGCGGCGTGCTGCACGACGCACTGGCCGCGCTCAAGGGCAGGCTCTCGCACGCCGACCCGCGCCACTACAACAGCGTGCAGAAGCTGGCCTACCTGTTCGTGATGCTCGACCTGATCGTGATCGTGCTCTCGGGCCTGGTGCTGTGGAAGTCGGTGCAGTTCCCGGTGCTGCGCGAGCTGATGGGCGGCTACGAGTCGGCGCGCCGCGTGCACTTCTTCTGCATGGCCGCGATCGTCGCCTTCGTCGTCGTGCACCTCGTGATGGTGGCCCTGGTGCCCCGCACGCTCCTCACCATGATCCGCGGCGGCAAGCCCGAAGCCTGATGAAAATCTTCAAAGCCCCCACCCTGAGCGGCATCGACGGCGACGCCGTGCTGCGCGAAGCCCGCACGCTGATCGCGAAGAGGCTCGACGAGCCCTCGCGCCGCGTCTTCCTGCGGCGCTCGCTGACCCTCGGCGGCCTTTCGCTGCTCACCGGCTGCAGCATCAGCGACAACGCGCAGGTGGAAGCCGCGCTCACGAAGATCTCCCGCTTCAACGACAAGGTGCAGGGCCTGATCTTCAGCCCCACGCAGCTCGCGCCGACCTACACGGAGGCCGAGATCACCCGCCCCTTCCCCTTCAACGCCTACTACGGCGAGGACGAGGTGCGCGAAGTCGACGAGGCCAGCTACAGGCTGGAAGTGACCGGCATGGTCGCCGACAGGCACGCCTGGACGCTGGCCGAACTGCGCGCCATGCCGCAGCAGGAGCAGATCACGCGGCATATCTGCGTGGAGGGCTGGAGCGCCATCGGCCGATGGGGCGGCGTGCGCTTCGCCGACTTCCTGCGCCACATCGGCGCCGACCTCACGGCCAAATACGTCGGCTTCAAGTGCGCCGACGACTACTACACCAGCATCGACATGCCCACCGCCCTGCATCCGCAGACGCTGCTCGCGCTGAGCTACGACGGGCAGCCGCTGCCGCCGAAGTACGGCTTTCCGATGAAGCTGCGCATGCCCACCAAGCTTGGCTACAAGAACCCGAAGCACATCAAGGCGATGTTCGTCACCAACACCTATTCCGGTGGCTACTGGGAAGACCAGGGCTACAACTGGTTCGGAGGGAGCTGAGGGGCCGACAGCCACTCGACTGCCGAAGAAAGCGAAAGGCGGAGTTCCACCGGGACCGAGCCGACATTGAAGACCCAACCTCAACTCACTCAGGAAGACGCCAAATGAACAAGCTCACCGCAACCCTTCTCGCCACCTGCATGGCCTTCGCCGGCGCCTCGGCCTTTGCCGCCGACGAAATGGCGAAGGACGGCATGGCCAAGGACTCGATGTCCAAGGACGGCATGAAGAAGGATTCGATGGCCAAGGACTCCATGTCGAAAGACGCGATGAAGAAGGACTCGATGGCGAAGGACTCCATGTCCAAGGACGGCATGAAGAAGGACGCCATGGGCAAGGACGAGATGAAGAAGTAGGCCCCCCGCCGCGCTGCCGTCCCACAGCGCTACCGCATCACCATTGACGCCGGGGCGATTCGGCGTCAATGTCACCTCCCTCAAGGAATCCGCACCATGAAGAAATCCTTCGCACTCACCGCCGGCACGCTGGCTGCCGCAGTCCTCGTCTGGCAGGCGGCACCCTCCTTCGCAGAAACCGCGCGCCGCGTGCCCGCGCCCACCGCCGACCTGGCCGCGGCACCGGGCACGAAGACCGAAACCGCCGTGTTCGCCGGCGGCTGCTTCTGGGGCGTTCAGGGCGTGTTCCAGCGCGTCAAGGGCGTGAGCAACGCCGTGTCGGGCTATGCCGGCGGCGAGGCGAAGACCGCCCGCTACGATGAAGTCGGCTCGGGCCGCACGGGCCATGCCGAGTCGGTGCGCATCACCTACGACCCTCAGCAGATCAGCTACGGCAAGCTGCTGCAGATCTATTTCTCGGTGGCGCACGACCCCACCGAGCTCAACCGCCAGGGGCCGGACACCGGCACCCAATACCGCTCCACCGTGTTCGCCGAAAACGCCGAGCAGGCCCGCATCGCCAACGCCTACATCGCGCAGCTCAACCAAGCGAAGACCTTCGGCAAGCCGCTGGCCACCACGGTCGAGCTGTCGAAGCCCTTCTACGCGGCCGAGGACTACCACCAGGACTACTTGACGCTGCACCCGAGCCAGCCCTACATCGCGATCAACGACATGCCGAAGATCGACGACCTGAAGAAGCTCTTCCCCGAGAGCTACAAGGCCACGCCTTCACTGGTGAAGGCGGCCAAGGCAGGCTGAGCGGGCGCCAGGTTATTCCTTGTATTCGCCGCGGCGCGCGGCCCGGTTGGCGCTGGTGCGCTCCACCAGCGCCTGCTGGGCAGTCGCCACATTGGCCGCATCGCCCTTCCATGCATCGAGCGCTGGCTGCTGCACCGCGCGGGAGAACGAGAAGGTCAGCGCCCATGGCAGGCGCGATTTGTAGCGACGATTCATTTCGTTGAGCCGCGCCGACGCCAACTGCGCCGGCTGGCCGCCCGAGAGAAATGCCACGCCGGGCACCACGGCCGGCACGGTGCGCAGCAGGCACTGCACAGTCGCCTCTGCCACTGCCTCGACGGAATCCTGCACGGCAGCCTTCAGCCCCGGCAGCACCATGTTGGGCTTCAGCAGCATGCCGTCGAGCAGGACGCCCTGTGCGCGCAATTCAACGAAGGTGCGGTGCAGAACCTCCTCGGTGACCTCTGCGCAGCGCGCGAGCGAATGGTCGCCGTCCATCAGCACCTCGGGCTCGACGATGGGCACCAGCCCGGCCTCCTGGCACAAGGCGGCATAGCGTGCCAGTGCATGTGCGTTGACACGTATGCAGGCGCGGCTCGGCAGGCCGTCGCCGATGGCGATCACGCCGCGCCACTTGGCGAAGCGCGCGCCCATCGTGGCGTATTCGGCAAGGCGCTCGCGCAGGCCATCGAGCCCTTCGGTGACGGTCTCGCCCGGGTGCCCGGCCAGCGGCTTGGCGCCCGTGTCGACCTTGATGCCGGGAATGATGCCGGCGTCGGCCAGCGCCTTCGCGAAGGGCTGGCCTGCGTTGGTCTTCTGCCGGATCGTCTCGTCGAAAAGGATCGCGCCAGAGATGCTGTCGGCCAGGCCCGGTGCGGTGACGATCAGCTCTCGCCAGTCGCGCCTCGCAGCCTCCGTCTGCGGTATGCCGAGTGCGGCGAAGCGCTTGTTGCAGGTGGCGTTGCTCTCGTCCATCGCGAGCAGGCCCTTATCGTCCGCGACGAGCGCGCGGGCGGTGTCGATCAGTGTTCGTTCGGTCATGCGGGGCACCTCTCTGGCGGGCATGGTACGCCCGTGCCGCTCACTCGTTAACACCGCGAACCTGATCGCTGGCCGACTTGGCGCTCCTGCCTGTGCGGCCCGCCGGGTCTTTATCAAGCCGACGCTGGCCGGCAGTAATCTGCGCGCGGTCGGGACGGAAAGGAAACTGAATGGAACGTGGGTCACGAGAGTGCAATGCGCGCGGCGCCGGAAGGGCATCGATGCGGGCGGCCCTGGCGCTGGCTGCGTCTTTGTTCGCCACGCCTTTCGCGTTCGCCGAATTAGGCGGCGCGCCCACGCTGGCGCCGGGCCAGCGGATCGACATGGTGTCGCGCAAGGCGGCCGCTGCCGAAGCGACCGGTGCCGCAGCCAAGACGGAATCCGCCACCGACTGGAGCACACGGGAAAGCACGTCCGACGATGGCCTGGTCCAGCGCGAGTACCTGACGGCCGACGGCACGGTGTTCGCCGTCGCGTGGCGCGGGCCGCGCCGACCGGAACTCTCGGTGCTGCTTGGCACGCGCTACGCCAGGCAGATGGCCGACAACGCCCGGGCGCAGCGCCAGCTTGGCAGGGGCTCCCACGCCACGACGTCGCAACACGACGAGGACTTCGCGGTCCATGCCTCGTCGCACCAGCGGCTGTCGGCCGGCGTCGCCTGGCTTCCGCGGATGCTGCCCGCGGGAGTCGACCCCGACTCGCTGGCCATCGCGCAAGGCTCCTGATCGTTTCAACTCATCTTCGCCCTTCGTGCCCATGGACTCACGACAAGCAGGCAACCGGCGCGCAGCCGGTGCCATGAACCTTCTTCGCGCCGTGGCTTGTGCCGCGAGCCTGCTGGGCCTTGCTGCCTGCGGTGGCGGCGGCGGAGGCGGTGGTGGCGCATTGCCGATCGGGCTCCTGCCCACTTCGACGCCGGCCGCGGGCAGTTCCGCGCCGGCGCCTGCTCCGGCGCCCAGTACTCCCCCCGCCACCGCCGCGTCGAGTTCGCAGAATTCGATGCCGCTCACCGTGTCCAACGGCACCGACTCGAGCGGCGTCAACCTGCCGCAGGTGAGCATCAGGCTCTGCGCACCGGGAACCGGCACCTGCCAGACCATCGACAACGTGCTGGTCGACACCGGCTCCACCGGCATCCGCATCGCGGCCGACGCACTGAACTCGGCGATGAAGTCGGCCCTGCCCCAGGAAGCCGTGAACGGAGCGCCGCTGAACGCCTGCGCCCAGTTCCTCGACGGCTACACATGGGGAACGATGCGCGTCGCCGACGTCACGCTCGGGCCGAAGTCCGCCAGCGCGCAGCCGCTGCAGATCGTGGGCGATCCGAACTCCGGCAACGTGCCCGCCGCATGCTCGGACAACAACACGCTGCAGCCCGAGAACACTCCGGACAAACTCGGTACGAACGGCATCATCGGCGTCGCCGCGGTTCTCCAGGACTGCGGCTCGGCATGCGCGCAGCAGGCCATCCCGGCCACCTACTACACCTGCGCCGCCGGCGCGTCGTGCAGGGGGACCACGGTTCCGCTCGCGATGCAGGCCCAGAACGTGGTCGCCAATTTCGCGCAGGACAACAACGGCGTCGTGCTCGGCCTGCCGGCGATCTCATCGGCCGGCCAAGGCGTGACCGTCGGCACGCTCTACTTCGGCGTGGCGACGCAAGGCAACAACGCCATGAGCGGAGCCACGGTGCTGAAAACCGACTCGCGCACGCTCAGCGTTTCGGTCAGCTACAAGAACACCAGCTTTCCCGACAGCTTCCTGGACAGCGGGTCGAACTTCTTCTTTCTCAACGATTCCACGATCGCCCAGTGCGCGAGCAATGGCACGTTCAAGGGCTTCTACTGCCCTGCGAGCACACTGGCCCTCAGCGCCAGCTTCACGGCTGCGACGGGCCCGGCGCTGAGCCAGAGCTTCGCGATCGCGAGCGCGCAATCGCTCTTCACCGGCAATCCGGGCGTCGTGGCGGTCGACAACATCGCCGCCGCGAGTTCGGGCACCAGCGCGATCGACTTCGGCCTTCCGTTCTTCTACGGCAGGCTGGTCGCGGTGCTCAATGAAGGCCAATCCGCACTGGGCCAGCAAGGGCCGTTCACCGCGCTGGCGATGCCCTGACGAAACAGGACCTAGATCACGTTCTTCTCGAGCAAGGGCCTGTTCTCGAGAATCCGCGCGAAGGACACCGGCGACAGATCGAGGCTGCGGTACTCGCCGAAGCGGATCAATTCCGCCATGCCGCGCCCCGCCGCCGGGCACTGCTGCAGGCCGTGGCCCGAGAAGCCGTTGGCGAAGTAGAGGTTGTCGCAGTCGGGGTGCAGGCCGAGGATGGCGTTGTGGTCGAACACGTTCATCTCGTAGTAGCCGGCCCAGGCGCCGGTCATGCGGATGGCTTCGAAAGCGGGCACGCGCCCGGCCAGCGAGGGCCAGATGAAGCTGTCGAAGGCTTCGTACTCGACCTCGAGCGGCGCGTCATCCAGGTCATGGTCTTCCGGCGGCGCGAAGCCGCAGATGAACTGGCGGCCCTCGGGGCGCAGCCAGATGCCGGAGGTGTCGATCACCAGCGGGCAGCCGGGCAGCGTCTCGGGGCACGAGAAGCTGAACACGCTGCGGCGGCGGCCGCGCACCGGCAGGTCGATGCCGGCCCATTGCGCCACTTTCGCGGCCCAGGCGCCGGCGGCGTTGACGACGACGTCGGCTTCCAGCGTCTCGGCGCTGTCGAGCTGCACGCCGGTCACGGTGCGGCCGTGTCGGCGCAGGCCTATCGCATGCGCCTGCACGTAGCGCACGCCCTGCGACACCGCCTTCCTGCGGAAAGCCTGCAGCAGGCTGTAGCCGTCGTACCAGCCCTCGCCCGAGAGACCGAGCGAGGCAAGTTCGACGCCTTCGGTCGAGATCCACGGAAAGCGCGCCTTCAGTTCATCGGGCGTGAGCAGCGCCACGTCGACCGCGTGCGCCTTCTGCATCGCGTGGTTCTCGCGCAGCACCTCGACGCCGGCCTGCGAGGCCAGGTACAGGTAGCCGGGCTCGACGAGGCCGATGTCGGGCACCTCGTCGCCCACGCGCAGGGTCTCTCCGAGATTGCGGAAGAAGTCGATGCCATGGAGCGACATCCGGATGTTGATGGCGGTGGAGAACTGCTGGCGGATGGAGCTGGCCGACAGCGCCGACGATGCCTGCTTGTAAGAGAAGTCGCGCTCGACCACCGTGACCTCGAAGCGCTCGCCGTCGGAGTCGCGGGTCAGGAAGTAGGCGATGGCGGAGCCGATGGCCCCGCCGCCGATGATCACCACACGCCGCATGAATTGCCTTCCTTGCTGCTGTCTGCCTTCATTGATTCAGCCCTGCCCTTCATGGGCCAATTGCGCCGCCGCGAGGTCCCACAGTGCATGCCCCACCGTCTTGAGCAGCACCGGGCGGCCCGGCGACGCCGGCGATGCATCGCGGAACGCCTGCACCGCCGCCCAGTCCACGCCCGCGCGGATCAGGTCGCCCGCCTCGTTGCGCGCGCCCTCCAGCGTATCCACAAACACGGCGCAGCGGCGCACGAGTTCTGGCGGCACCTCGGCCATGTCGGGGCGATAGGCGCCCACGGCGACGATGGTGGCGTCCGGCCTCACGCCTGGCGGCATCACGGGCTCCTGCGAATTGGTCGCGGCGACGATCAGATCTGCTTCCTCGGCCGCGGCAGCCGGGTCGGCGATCGCTTCGGCATCGACGCCCTGCGAGCGCATGTGCCGGGCCAGCGCCTCGGCGTGCTCGGGCGTCCGCGCGTGGATCTTCATCTGCCGCACGCCCCAGACCTCCGCGAAGGCCTCGGCATGCGCGCGAGCCTGCACGCCGGCGCCGATCAGCAGCATGCGACGCGCCTCCGTGCGCCCCGCCCTCGCCGCTCCGGCCAGCGACAGCGCCGCGGTGCGGCGCGCCGTGAGCACGTTGCCATCCATCGCCAGCAGCCGGGTGCCGGTGGCCGCATCCATCAGCGCGACATCGCCCTGCACCACGGGCAGGCCGAGTTCCGCGTTGGCGGCGTGCACGGTCACCGTCTTCAGGGCGGCGAAGCGCCGGTCGGCGGCCGGCATCAGCAGCATGACGCCGCCTCCGGCGAGCTGCACGCAGGTGCGCGGCGATGCATGCGCCTCGCCAAGCCGCTCGCGCTCGAACATCTGCAGCAGCGCCTTCACCAGCGCGCCGTAAGGCAACGCGGCGGCGGTCTGCGCGGCATCCAGCGTGCGCATGCGGGCCGCCCTCTTCAGGAGCCCGCCACGCGCACGCGCTTGCCGTCCTTGTAGGTGAAGACGGTGAAGTCGGGCTTCTGCAGGTTGCCCTTTGCGTCGAAGCTGATGGTGCCGGTGACGCCGTCGAACTTCACCTTGCGCATGGCCGGCAGGTAGGCCTGCGGCTCGACCGAGTTGGCGGCGCGCATGCCGGCGGCCAGCGCCATCATGGCGTCGTAGAGGTACGGCGCGTAGGTCAGCACCTCGGTGCCGTAGCGGGCCTTGTAGCGCTGTTCGAACTCGGCGCCCCTGGACGTCTTCTCGACCTCCTTGCCGCCGCGCGTGCAGTACAGCAGCCCGTCGACCGCGCCGCCACTGATCTTCGCGACCTCGTCGGTGCACAGGCCGTCGGTGCCCAGCAGCTTGGCCGTGATGCCGAGCTGCTTCATCTGGCGCGCGATGAGCCCGCCCTGCGCGTCCATGCCGCCGTAGAACACCACGTCGGGCTGCCTGCTCTTGATGGTGGTGAGGATGGCCATGAAGTCGGTGGCCTTGTCGCTGCCGTACTCCTGCGCCACGACGTTGCCGCCCAGCGCCTTCACGCCGCGCGTGAACACCTCGGCGGCGCCCTGGCCGTAGGCGGTGCGGTCGTCGATCACCGCGATGTCCTTCGCCTTCAGGTCCTTCACCGTGTAGCTGGCGATGGCCATGCCCACGTCCTCGTCGCTCGCGAGGATGCGGAAGACGTTGTCGTAGCCCTGCTTCGTGAAGCTCGGGTTGGTGGCGGTGGACACGTCGGGCAGGCCCGCGCGGCTGTAGACCGCCGAGGCCGGAATGGCCGCGCCTGAGTTGAAGTGGCCCAGGATGCCCTTCACGCCCATGTCGGTGAGCTTGTTGGCGACCACCATGGCCTGCTTGGGGTCGGCCTGGTCGTCCTCGGACTGCAGCACGAACCTGATCTTCCTGCCGCCGATGACGAGGCCCTGCTTGTTCAGGTCTTCGACCGCGAGGCGCGCGCCGTTGTCGTTGTCCTTGCCCCAGTGGGCCGCGCCGCCGGTGAGCGGGCCCGCGTGGCCGATGGTGACGGTCTGCTCCGCGGCAGCCTGCGCGAACGCGGCGGCGGGCAGGCCCAGGACGGAAGCCAGCGCGATGCCAACGGCGGCATTGCGACGGGTGCGCAAAACAATCATCGGAAGTCTCCTCGTATCGTTGGCAGGGGTCGGCACGCAGAATAGAGTCGCGGGCGGACACGGAACAAACGCTAAAAACTCACAACGTTGTGCGAGCCGGGAAGGAATCCGACCCGGGCACGACCGGTGCTTCGGCACCGGCAACGAGACAACTGCTGGCTATCGATCGATGAGAAAAGACATTCCCAACCTCGGCGCGCTGCAGGCCTTCGAGGCTTCTGCGCGGCTGGGCAGCTTCACCCGCGCGGCGAGCGAACTGGCGCTCACGCAGAGCGCCGTCGGCCGGCAGGTGGCCATGCTGGAGCAGCGCCTGGGCGTGCCGCTGTTCTCGCGCGTGCGGCGCCGCCTCACGCTCACCGACACTGGCCGGGAGTACGCGGCGCGCATCCGCCGCCACCTCGACCAGATCCGCCGCGACACGCTGGAGATCAGCGCCGGCCACGAGATGGGCTTCGTGCTGGAACTGGCCGTGGTGCCCACCTTCGCCACGCAGTGGCTTATACCGCGGCTGCCGGAGTTCAGCCGGCTGCATCCGAACATCACGGTGAACCTGTCGGCACGCTCGCAGCCTTTTTCCTTCCAGGAGAACGCCTACGACGCGGCCATCTACTTCGGCGACCAGTTCTGGCCGAACACGCGCGGCGGGCTGATCTTTTCCGAAGGCGAGATGGTGCCCATCTGCAGCCCCGCCTTCCGCGATGCGCACGGGCCGTGGGACGAAGCCGGTCTCGAGCGCTGCCGCCACGTGCACCTGAGCACGCGCGCCCACGCGTGGCGCGACTGGTATGCGCAGCAAGGCTGGGAGTACACGGTGCACGCCTCGCGCGGGCCGCGCTACGAGCTCTTCACCATGGTGGTGGCTGCCACCGCGGCCGGCATGGGCGTGGGCCTGGCGCCGCGCATCCTGATCGAGCATGAGTTGCGCACGGGCGAACTCGTGATCCCGGTCGACCGGCACCTGGACGTGCGCCAGGGCTACTACTTCGCGTACCCCGAGGGCCGGCCGGCCTCCGGGGCACTGGAAGACTTCAAGCGCTGGGTGCTCGGGCTGACGCCCGCCCCACCCGGCAAGAAAGCCTAGACCGGGTTCGGGTTGCGCTCCAGGAAGCCCTGCTGGTGCCAGTAGGGATAGGCCCGCGTCGTCGCGCTGGCCGCGTCGAGCTCGGCAACCTGCGCGGGCGTGAGGTCCCAGCCCACCGCGCCGAGGTTCTGCCGCAGCTGCGCCTCGTCGCGAGCGCCGATCACCACGCTGGACACGGTTGGGCGCTGCAGCAGCCAGTTGAGCGCCACCTGCGGCACCGTCTTGCCGACTTCGGCGCCGACCTTCTCCAGCGCATCGACCACGCGGTACAGCAGCTCGTCGGGCACGGGAGGGCCCATGTCGGCCGTCACGTGCAGCCGGCTGTTGGCGGGCAGCGGCTGTCCGCGGCGGATCTTGCCCGTGAGCCGGCCCCAGCCCAGCGGGCTCCACACCACCGCGCCCACGCCCTGGTCGATGCCCAGCGGCATCAGCTCCCACTCGTAGTCACGGCCGACGAGCGAGTAGTAGGCCTGGTTCGCGACGTAGCGCGCGAGGCCGTACCGGTCCGACACGGCCAGCGACTTCATCAGGTGCCAGCCGGAGAAGTTCGACACGCCGATGTAGCGCAGCTTGCCCGCGCGCACCAGGTCATCGAGCGTGCCCAGCGTCTCCTCCACCGGCGTACTCGCATCGAAACCGTGGAGCTGGAACAGGTCGATGTAGTCGGTGCCCAGTCGCTTGAGCGAGGCATCGACGGCCTTCACGAGGTGATGGCGCGACGAACCCACGTCGTTCGGCCCCTCGCCGCTGCGGAAGGTGGCCTTGGTGGAGATCAGCAGCCCGTCGCGCGGCCTGCCCTTGATCGCCTCGCCGAGTACCGACTCGGCCGCGCCGGCCGAGTAGATGTCGGCGCTGTCGAACATGTTCACGCCCGCTTCGAGGCAGATGTCGATGAGCTTGCGCGCCTCGGCCACGTCGGTGCTGCCCCACGCGCTGAAGAACTCGCCCTTGCCCCCGAAGGTGCCGGTGCCAAAACTCAACACGGGGACCTTGAGGCCGGATTTGCCCAGATGACGGTATTCCAAAGTGGTGCTCCTTGGTGCTTGCGGATTCGGGATGAAGAAAGGTGGCCGACAGACCGGTCGGACTGCCGCGCGGCCATTGTTGGTTGGCGCGTTCAACCCTGCGGACGAATGGGCTTTGCGCAGCGGGTCACAAGTGGTTGACGAAGTCATCAACCAGTTCACTTTTTAAGCCTTTAGCATGCGCCGCGAGGTCGTGGCCTCGCGCTCATCCGATGCGCGAGGCCTGGCTTCTGCAGAGAGTCGATAACCAACAAATTCTTCAGGGAGGAAAACCCATGCTTGTCGAAATCGACGAACACGGAATGATCAGTCACGCGCGCGTGCGACATGCGCGCAGTCCGCAGATCGAACGAGGGAAACGCGTCGGTGCCATCACAGGCATCGTCGTGCATCAGACGGACGCCGATACTTCAGCATCTTCGTTGAATAGCTACAGAAAACCCAAGGCGAATGGAGCGCACTTTCTCATCGACAAGGATGGGACGATCTATCAGACGGCGGCGATCTATCAGAGGACGAATCACGTGGGGCCGTTGAAGGCGAGATGCCTGGCGACGGCAAGTTGCGGGCCACGCGATTTTGCAAAGGTGGGAGTGGAGGGAATGCACCAGATAGAAATGCGAAAACCACCGGGCGAACGCTACCCAGGGAATATGGAGGCAATCGGGATCGAGATCGTCGGAAGGGCCAGATTGCCTGCGGGATTTAAAGCTGTTGGGAAAGAAGCAGAACTGACTCTTGATGAATTGCGCGGCAGGCGTGGAATCTATGACGAGCCGACTGCGGCGCAGAATCAATCGCTCTCATGGCTTGTCAGCGTGCTTCAGGAGGCAATTCGAATCGATAGCGAGGAAGTTTTTCGCCATCCTCTGGTCAGCCGCAAGAACCCGACAGAGGCTCAGGGGGCTAATTGGAAAATGCAGGTGCCAACGCCATGAAACGAAGCATCGATCTCTTGATTCCAGCGGCAGTGCTGATTGCGGCTGCGGTGTTTCCGGCACAAGCGTCCGACAGGCGATATCCCATCAGCCGTGTACAGAAGGTTGAGATCACAGAACCTTCGGGCAGAACGGTATGGGAGAACAAGGATTTTCTCGATTGCGATGATGTCGTTTTGACGGAAGAGGACGTTCTTTTTGTCCTACGCCATATGCGCCGGATTTCGCGCAGTGCCTACGACCCTGAAAAAACCGATACCACGGGGTGCGAAGGAGGTGCCAACGTCACGTTCAAGAACGGAAAAATCCTCATCATGGGTATCGAGCCCAACGGACGAACTCTTGCTCTCGAGTACGACGCAAGGATGAACCGCATGAACAGTCCGACGAGCTTCTACGAATGCAGCCCTTGCCGGGACCGCAAGATGGCGCTCCTGAAAGATGCGCTGGACAGAGCAGACGAGCGACGGCTCAAAAGGCTGGAGGCGGAAGGAAAGATCCCTCCCGGCGAGGCCGAGCGCCGGCTGAAAGCCTTGCGAACCAGCCGCTGACCGACTAAACCCAACCCGCTTCGGCGGGTTTTCTTTTGGCTCCGCACCTCGCAAGCTGTCGCATTGGGCCGACCAGCGTCTGGATACCATCGCCCGATGCGAATCTCCCTCGAAAGCCCCGCCCAGCCCGACGTCATCCAGCTCATCGACGACCTTGACGCGTACCAGAAGCCGCTGTATCCGCCCGAGTGCCACTACGGCATCGACATTGCGGCGCTGTCTGCGCCGAACGTGCTGTTCGCGGTCGCCCGCGATGGCGAAGGCACGGCCGTCGGCTGCGGGGCCATCGTGATGGAGCCGGAGTTCGGCGAACTCAAGCGCATGTACGTCCGGCCGGAGAACCGGGGGCAAGGCGTCGCAGCGAAAGTGCTGGGTTTCCTCGAGGGCGAAGCGAAGGCGCGCGGCTGCGCGATGTTCAGACTCGAAACGGGCGTGAGCCAGCCGGAGGCGCTGTCGTTCTATGCGCGCGCGGGCTACACCCGACGCGGACCGTTCGGCACGTACCCGGACGATCCGCTGAGCGTGTTCATGCAAAAGGAAGTCTCGGGCTGAGAGGCCGCCGCCTCCATCGCCGATGAATCCGGTCAGCGCCTGATCCGCACCAAGGCCGCGCTGCGCTCAGCCTGCCTCCGGCCCCGACAACGCCGCACGCATCGCGCGGGTCGCGCTGTCGGCAGCTTCGATGCGACGGCTCATTTCCTCATTGACCAGACGCACCAAGGAGCCGAGTTCGGTGCGCGTGGGACCGAGTTGTTCTGTATCGCCCACCTCCAGCGGCGCGATGAGCTTTTCAAGGCATGAATAGGCGCAGAGCACTTCGCGAAGACTGTCGGTGTCGTCGCAGGCTTGAAGAGCGAGGGCTTCGGCAGCGTCGAAGCGGGTTGATGCGGATGGCGTACGCGAGCGAGTAGAAGCAGCCATGAATGGCCTCCGGTGAAAACGCAGAGATGCTTCGAGACGCCAATCCCGAGCACCCCGAGCTTTCGACGTGCGGGGCGCAGTTTATCGCCCGGATGAAGAACTCATCGAAGCGAACTCAAAGCCGCATTCCGAGCCAGATTACCGTCTCGGTCGAGGCCGCAACAACCGGGCTCAGCAACTTCGTCCACACATGGCCCGCACGCACATGCGACGCCGACTGGTCGTGATGCAACTGCTCCTCCTCGACGATTTGCGAGATGACATGGACGGCCGTTTCGTCCTTGCCAGCCAGTTCGCGCAATTGCGTCTTCAGGTGTCCCAGCACCACGCGCTCGACAGCCACTGTGGTCGCAGCGATGGCATCGCGACCCAGCAGCCCGGTGAGCAGACCCAGTACCCATCCGCCGATGCCGCACAACCAATAGCTGCGGCAACTGCGCAATCCCCGTCTCTGCAGTTCTGCCCAGAACAGAGCCCGGTGTCTTTCCTCGTGGGACTTGAACTCACGCAACTCCGGTACGAGCGAGGGTGCGGTCCATTGCGCCACGAAGATCTGCGCCCTGTAGATGTTGACCGCGCCTTGCTCGCCCGCATGGTCGACCTTGAGGATCCGTCCGCCCAGCGTCGAACCCCGGTCCGGTTGCTTCCCCTCATTCATTGCAGATCCCTCATTTGCCGAGGATTTTGACGAGTCGGGCCTTCAGCCGGCGCAAATCAGCGACATCAGGGGAAATACCTAGAGACCACGCCGTCACCGGCCCGGGCATTCCCTCCACGAGGGAAACGGCGCGCCTCTACACCTCCCGAATCCCCTTCACCCCTGGCCCGCTACTTGCGATCGTGATCAAAAATGACAGAAAATTTTCTTCTCTGACTTATATTTGTAAACCGGTTTTCAAAAAACGCACACTTTCGGGCGCATCGCACCCTCCATGAGCACCACTTTCGACTCCGCAGGCACCACCGTGGCACAGCGCATCGCGCAGGCTTTGCCGCGGCTGTCGCGTTCTCACCGGCAGGTGGCCGACTACGTGCTGGAGCACCCGCTGCAGGTGGCGACGCTGCCCATCGACGAGCTGGCTGCGGTGGTGGGCGTGTCGGTGGCCACGGCCAACCGCTTCGCGCGGGCACTCGACTTCGATGGCTACGCGACCTTCCGTGCAGAGCTGGTGCGCGGCTTCGAGCCGCTGGTGGCGCCGGTGGAGCGGCTGCGGGGCAACCTGGAGCGGCCGACCACGGTGGCCGAGGTGTTCGCCACCGCGCTCGACGAGAGCCGCCGCAACATCGACGCGACGCGTCAGACGCTGGACTACGCCGCCTGCGAAGCCGCAGTGGAGCGCATCGGCAAGGCGCGCTCTGTCTACATCGGCGGCTTCGGCGCGAGCGCGTGGCTCGCGGGCCTGCTTCAGCACGGGCTGGACGGCAGCTGCAGCGACGTGCGCATGCTCTCCAGCGTGAGCGGCGTCACGCATGCGGCGCGCACGCTGATGCACGCCGGGCCGCAGGACGTGTTCATCGGCCTGACCTTTCCACGCTACCTGACGGACACCATCGCGCTGGCGCAGCTCGCGCGCAGCCAGGGCTGCGCCGTCATCGCCCTCACCGACCGGCCCAGCTCGCCGCTGGCCCCCTTGGCCGACGTGGCGCTGTTCTGCCAGACCGAAACCAGCTACCGCCCGAACTGCGAGACCAGCGTGCTCGCGCTGATCGAGGCGCTGACCAGCGCGGTGTCGCTGCGCGCGCCCGACCCTGTGCAGTCGGCCGGCCGCATCCTGCAGGCGGTGCGCCCCTGGCTGCATGGCGCCAACGGCCTGCAGCGCATCAGCGGAACCGCCGCGGCAGCACCCCAGACACCCGATGCCCCCGCCCCCAGCGGCGCGGGCAGCAAGAAGAAGAAAGCTTCCCGATGACCCAGACCCATGTGCCCGTGATCGCCATCCATGGCGGCGCCGGCACCATCAGCGCCGCGACGACGAGCGCGGAACAGGCGCAGGCCTATCACGATGCTTTGAAGAACATCGTGGCCGCCGCGCAGGCGATGCTGCTCAAGGGCGCCTCCGCGCTCGATGCCGCCTGCCTCGCGGTGGAGCTGCTCGAGGAGTGCCCGCTCTTCAACGCCGGCCACGGCGCGGTGTTCACGCACGACGAAACCCATGAGCTCGACGCCGCCGTGATGGACGGCGCCACGCTCGCCGCCGGCGCGATCGCGGGCGTGTGCCACATCCGCCGCCCGGTGCGCGCCGCGCGCGCCGTGCTCGAAGATGGCGCCCACGTGCTGCTCGCCGGTGCCGGCGCCGAGACATTCGCGCGCGAACGCGGGCTGGAGATGGTCGAGCCTTCGTTCTTCTCCACCGAGGCGCGCCGCCAGCAGCTCTACCGCGTGCGCGGCACGGGCCGCGTGGTGACGGACCATGAAGGCGCGACGATGGCGGCGGCTGCAGCAGCAACTCCGTCCCCGCTCGACGAGGACAAGAAGTTCGGCACCGTCGGCGCGGTCGCGCTCGACATGCACGGCCACCTGGCCGCTGCCACCTCCACCGGCGGCATGACCAACAAGCGCGTCGGCCGCATCGGCGATTCGCCGCTCATCGGCGCCGGCACCTACGCAGATGACCGCACGGCCGCCGTGTCGTGCACCGGCAGCGGCGAGATGTTCATCCGCGTCGCCGCCGCCTACGACGTGTGCGCGCGCATGGCCTACGGCGGCGCGACGCTCGAAGCCGCCACGCACGCCGTGGTGCAGCAGTCGCTGCCGGCCGTCGGCGGCTCCGGCGGGCTGATCGCCGTGGACCGCCACGGCAACCTGAGCCTGGCCTTCAACAGCGAAGGCATGTACCGCGGCCACGCGCGCGGCAACGAAGCGCCCCTCACGGCCATCTTCGCCTGACGCCGTACGCGCTCGCAGCCCCCTCTTTTCCTCGCACTCCCATGTCCACCCCTTCCCTCGCCCTGCCGGACGGCCGCGTTCTCGCCGTCGACGACCTCACCGTTCGCTTCTCGACTTCCGAGCGCACGGTCGATGCCGTCAAGAAGCTGTCCTTCCATGTCGACCACGGCGAAACGCTTGCGGTGGTGGGCGAATCGGGTTCGGGCAAGTCGGTGACCTCGCTCGCGCTGATGCGCCTGGTGGAGCACGGCGGCGGCCGCATCCTGAACGGCAGCATGATGTTCCGCCGCAGCAACGGCGAGGTGCTCGACCTGGCGCAGGCGCGCGACAGCGCCATGCGCAACATCCGCGGCGCGGACATCGCGATGATCTTCCAGGAGCCGATGACATCGCTGAACCCGGTGTTCACCGCCGGCGACCAGATCGCCGAGGCCATCCGCATCCACCAGGGCAAGAGCGATGCGGCCGCGCGCGCCGAAGCCCTGCGCATGCTGGAGCTGGTGCGCATTCCCGAGGCGCGCAACGTGCTCGACCGCTTCCCGCACCAGCTCTCGGGCGGCATGCGCCAACGCGTGATGATCGCCATGGCGCTGTCGTGCAAGCCGCAGCTGCTGATCGCCGACGAACCGACCACCGCGCTGGACGTGACCATCCAGGCGCAGATCCTCCAGCTCATCCGCGAACTGCAGAAGGAGATGCACATGGGCGTGCTCTTCATCACGCACGACATGGGCGTGGTGGCCGAGATCGCCGACCGCGTGCTGGTGATGTTCCGCGGCGACAAGGTGGAAGAAGGCGTCTCCGGCGACGTGTTCGCAGCGCCTCGGCACCCCTACACCCGCGCGCTGCTGTCGGCCGTGCCGAAACTGGGCGCGATGCAGGGCACCGACCTGCCGGCCAAGTTCGAACTGCTGCGCACCGAGGCCAGCGCCGACGCCGCGGCGCCCCATCAGGCCACCCCGCAGGACACGGTGCGCGCAGACGCCGGCCCGATCCTGCGCGTGCGCGACCTCGTCACCCGCTTCGACGTGCGCAGCGGCCTCTTCGGCCGCGTGAAGCGCCGCGTGCATGCGGTGGAGAAGATCAGCTTCGACCTGTACCCCGGTGAGACGCTGGCGCTGGTCGGCGAATCGGGCTGCGGCAAGTCGACCACCGGCCGCTCGCTGCTGCGCCTGGTCGAGAGCCAGAGCGGCGCGATCGAGTTCGGCGGCAAGAACATCCGCGAGCTGCCCACGCGCGAGCTGCAGGCGCTGCGCCGCAACATCCAGTTCATCTTCCAGGACCCGTTCGCCTCGCTCGATCCGCGCGTGACGGTGGGTTTCTCGATCATGGAGCCGCTGCTCATCCACAACATCGCCAAGGGCGCCGAGGCGCAGAAGCGCGTCGACTGGCTGCTGCAGAAGGTGGGCCTGCCGCCCGAGGCGGCGCAGCGCTATCCGCACGAGTTCTCGGGCGGCCAGCGCCAGCGCATTGCCATCGCGCGGGCACTGGCGCTCAACCCCAAGGTGGTGGTGGCCGACGAATCGGTGTCGGCGCTGGACGTGTCCATCCAGGCGCAGATCGTCAACCTGATGCTCGACCTGCAGCGCGAGCTGGGCGTGGCCTTCCTCTTCATCTCGCACGACATGGCGGTGGTGGAGCGCATCAGCCACCGCGTGGCCGTGATGTACCTGGGCCAGATCGTCGAGATCGGCCCGCGCCGTGCGGTGTTCGAGGCGCCGCAGCACCCCTACACGCGCAAGCTGATGGCCGCGGTGCCGGTGGCCGACCCGTCGCGCCGCCACAAGCCGCGCGCGCTGCTCGAAGGCGAGATTCCCAGCCCGATCCGCGCCGTGGGCGACGAGCCCGTGGTGCCGCCGCTGGTGCAGGTCGCGCCGGGTCACTTCGTCGCGCAGCACGCCATCGGCGGTGCGTTCTGAACGGTCAATCAATTTTTTCAACCCGCAGGCCCTCCTGCTTTTTTTCCTCGAACCGACTGGAGTTCTTCCATGACGCAACAAGCTTCCTCCTCCCTGCGATGGGCATCCGCACTGCTGGGCCTGGCCGCGCTGGCCGCCTCGGGCACGGCACTGGCCGCGAAAGACGTGGTGCTGTCCATCGGCTACCAGCCGGAAACGCTGGACCCGTACAACACCAACACCACCATCACCACGGCCGTGACCAAGACCTTCTATGAAGGCCTGTTCCAGTTCGACAAGGACCTGAAGGTGCAGAACGTGCTCGCCGAAGGCTACGAGGTGTCGAAGGACGGCCTGGTCTACACGATCAAGCTGCGCACCGGCGTGAAGTTCCACGACGGCACCGACTTCAACGCCGACGCGGTGAAGTTCACGCTCGACCGCGTGCTGAACCAGGACAACAAGCTGCTGCGCTACAACCAGTTCAACCGCGTGAGCAAGGTCGAGGTGGTGAACCCGAGCACCGTGCGCATCACGCTGAAGGAGCCCTTCGGCCCCTTCATCAACTCGCTGGCCCACGCATCGGCCGCCATGATCTCGCCCACCGCGCTGAAGAAGTGGGGCAACAAGGACATCGCCTTCCACCCCGTGGGCACGGGCCCCTTCGAGTTCGTCGAATGGAAGCAGACCGAGGCCGTCAAGGCCAAGAAGTTCGACGGCTACTGGAAGAAGGGCTACCCGAAGGTCGACAACGTGTCGTGGAAGCCGGTGCTCGAGAACAACACCCGCGCCGCGATGCTGCAGACCGGCGAGGCCGATTTCGCATTCCCCATTCCCTATGAACAGGCCGAGTTGCTGAAGAAGAGCGACAAGCTCGAAGTGGTGGCAACGCCCTCGATCATCACGCGCTTCCTGGCATTCAACATGCTGCAGAAGCCCTACGACAACCCGAAGGTGCGCGAGGCCATCGGCTACGCCATCAACAAGGAGGCGCTGGCCAAGGTGGCGTTCGGCGGCTATGCCTTCCCGGCGCAGGGCGTGCTGCCCCAGGGCGTGAAGTACGCCGAGAAGATGGCTCCCATTCCCTACGACCTGAAGAAGGCCAAGGAGCTGATGAAGGAAGCCGGCTACCCCGACGGCTTCGAGTCGGTGCTGTGGAGCGCCTACAACAACACGACCTCGCAGAAGACGATCCAGTTCGTGCAGCAGCAGCTCGCGCAGATCGGCATCAAGCTGCAGGTGCAGGCGCTCGAAGTGGGCCAGCGCACCGAGCAGGTGGATGCATGGCCCGATCCGAAGACGGCCAAGGTCCGCATGTACTACACCGGCTGGTCGTCGTCGACCGGCGAGGCCGACTGGGGCCTGCGCCCGCTGTTCGCCTCGGAAGCCTGGGCTCCGAAGCTGAACAACATGTCGTTCTACAAGAGCGAGGTGGTCGACAGCTCGCTGGCCAAGGCGCTGGTGACCACCGACGAGAAGGAACGCGCCGCGCTGTACAAGACCGCGCAGGAAGAGATCCGCAAGGACCTGCCGCGCGTGCCGATGATCACCGAGCAGAACCTGTCGGCGCACGCCAAGCGTCTGTCGGGTGTGTTCGTAATGCCTGACGGCAACATCAACATCGACGCCATCGCCACGTCGAACTAAGTACTCCCCCAGGCTTCGCGCACTTCGTGTCGCTACGCCAACCCCCTCGCCGGGGGCAACACCTGCGGCCCGGCAAAGCCGGTTCCGCGGTGTTCCCCGAATGAGGGTGACTGTTTCCTGATGCCATGCTGAATTACTTCCTCAAACGACTGTTGGGCCTGATCCCCACGCTGCTCATCGTGGCGGTGCTGGTGTTCCTGTTCGTCCACATGCTGCCCGGCGATCCGGCGCGTCTCGCCGCCGGCCAGGACGCCGACGAGCAGACCGTGGCCATGGTCCGCGCGGAGCTCGGGCTGGACAAGCCGCTGCCGCAGCAGTTCGTGAACTTCTTCACCCACATGCTGCAGGGCGACTTCGGCACCTCCATCCGCACGCGGCGGCCGGTGGCGACCGAGATCGGCGAGCGCTTCTTCCCGACGGTGATGCTGACCATCACCAGCATGGTGTGGGCGGTGATCTTCGGCATGGCCATCGGCATCGTCTCGGCCGTGTACCGCAACAAGTGGCCCGACCGGCTGGGCATGACGCTCGCGGTTTCGGGCATCTCCTTTCCCGCATTTGCGCTCGGCATGCTGCTGATGCAGATCTTCTCGGTCCAGCTCGGATGGCTGCCCACGGTGGGCGCCAGCAGCTGGAAGCACTACATCCTGCCCTCCATCACCCTGGGCGCGGCCGTGGCGGCCGTGATGGCGCGCTTCACGCGGGCCTCCTTCGTCGAGGTGATCCAGGAAGACTTCGTGCGCACCGCGCGCGCCAAGGGCGTGCGCGAGCGCGCCGTGATCATCAAGCACTGCCTGCGCAACGCGCTCATTCCGGTGGTGACGATGATGGGCCTGCAGTTCGGCTTCCTGCTGGGCGGCTCCATTCTTGTGGAGGCGGTGTTCAACTGGCCCGGCCTCGGCCGCCTGCTGGTCGATGCGGTGCAGATGCGCGACTACCCCGTGATCCAGACGCTGGTGCTGCTGTTCTCGCTCGAATTCATCCTGATCAACCTGGTGGTGGATGTGCTCTATGGCTACATCAACCCGACTATTCGATACAAGTGAGCAAGCAGCCATGACGCAACAAGCTTCCGGCGTGCCTGCCGAAACCATCGCGCCACCGGTCGTGGCCGTCCAAACCGCCGGCAAGGTCCGCACGCCCTGGGGCGAGTGCTGGCGCCGCTTCAAGAAGCAGCCGCTGGGCATCGTCGCCGCGCTCTTCGTGCTGCTGCTGGTGTTCGTCGCGGTGTTCGCGCCGTGGATCGTGCCCTTCGATCCGGAGAACTTCTTCGACTACGACATGCTGAACACCGGCCCTTCGGCCGCGCACTGGTTCGGCGTCGACCCGCTGGGCCGCGACATCTTCAGCCGCATCCTGATGGGCGCGCGCATCTCGCTGATGGCGGGCTTCCTGTCGGTGGTGCTGGGCGGCATCGTCGGCACCGCCTTCGGCCTGCTGGCGGGCTACTACGAAGGCTGGTGGGACCGCATCGTGATGCGCGTCTCGGACGTGCTCTTCGCCTTCCCCGGCATCCTGCTGGCGCTGGGCGTGGTGGCCATCCTGGGCAGCAGCATGACCAACGTGGTGGTGGCAGTGTCGGTGTTCAGCGTGCCGGCCTTCGCGCGCCTCGTGCGCGGCAACACGCTGGTGCTGAAGCAGCAGACCTACATCGAGGCCGAGCGCAGCATCGGCGCCTCGGACTGGACCATCATCGTGCGGCACATCCTGCCGGGCACCATCTCGTCAATCGTGGTGTATTTCTCGATGCGCGTGGGCACCTCGATCATCACTGCCGCCAGCCTCTCGTTCCTGGGCATGGGCGCGCAGCCGCCGACGCCCGAATGGGGCGCGATGCTCAGCGAGGCCCGCGCCGACATGGTGACCTCGCCGCACGTGGCGCTCTTCCCCAGCCTGGCCATCTTCTTCACCGTGCTCGCCTTCAACCTGCTGGGCGATGCACTGCGCGACGCGCTCGATCCGAAGATCGATCGCCAGTAAATCCGGTTCTCCTTCTTCATGTCTTCCAGCAAGCAGCAGGCCTCTCTTCCCTTCATCGGCAGCCTGCTCCAGGGCGAACGCAACGCCATCACCGACGTCGCAGGCGTCACCGTCGGCCACCGCACGCTGGCCGACGGCCCCGTGCAGACGGGCGTGACCGTCGTCCGTCCGCACGCGGGCGATCTCTTCCGCGACAAGGTGCCGGCCGCCGTGGCGGTGCTCAACGGCTTCGGCAAGAGTGTCGGGCTGCTGCAGGTGGAAGAACTCGGCGTGCTCGAAACGCCCATCGCGCTGACCAACACCTTCTCGGTCGGCGCGGTGGCGGCGGCGCAGATCCGCCGCTGCGTGGCCGACAACCCCGAGTGCGGACGTACCCTGCCCACGGTCAATCCGCTGGTGTTCGAGTGCAACGACGGCTTTCTCAACGACATCCAGCGCATGGCGGTCAGCGAAACCGACTATTTGCACGCGCTGACCAACACAGGCGTCGACTTCGAGCAGGGCTCGGTCGGCGCGGGGCGCGGCATGTCGAGCTTCCAGCTCAAGGGCGGCATCGGCAGCGCCTCGCGGCGGGTGTCGGCGCGCGAGGGCCTGTGCCACACGGTCGGCGCGCTGGTGCTGGCGAACTACGGGCGCCAGCCGCAGCTGCTGCTGGCCGGCCACGCGGTGGGCGAACGGCTCGCCGCGCTGCAGGCCGAACGCAGCCTGCCGGCGGTGAACGAGGCCGAGAAGGGCTCGATCATCATCGTGGTGGCCACCGACGCGCCGCTGGACGCGCGCCAGCTGCGCCGCCTCGCGCTGCGCGCCGGTGCCGGGCTGGCCCGCACGGGCTCGGTCTTCGGGCACGGCAGCGGCGACATCGTGCTGGCCTTCTCCACCGCCTACACCGTCCCCGACAGCGTCGAGCGGCCGATGCCCGCCGTGGCGATGCTGCACGACGGCTTGCTCGACGGCCTGTTCCAGGCCGCGGCCGACAGCACCGAGCAGGCGATCATCCATGCCCTGTGGCGCGCCACCGCCGTCACCGGCCGCGACGGCAACCACCGCGCCTCGCTGGCCGACGTGCTGCCCGCCTCCACCCTCTTCTCAAACCACGCCTGAGCGCGAGCCTTCACCCATGAAAGTCCTGATCTCCACCGACATCGAAGGCGTCGCCGGCGTCTATCACTCCGAGCAGGTGCGCGCGGGCAACCCCGAATACGAGCGCGCGCGGCTGCTGATGACGCACGAGGCCAACGCCGCCATCGCCGGCGCCTTCGACGCGGGCGCGACCGAGGTGCTGGTGAACGATTCGCACGGCGGCTTCCGCAACATGCCACCGGATTTGCTCGACGCACGCGCCCGCGTGATCCAGGGCAAGCCGCGGTACCTGAGCATGGTGGCGGGCGTGGAAGAAGGCGTGGACGCTCTGTGCATGGTCGGCTACCACTCGCGCGCGCAGGGGCGCGGCATCCTCGCGCACACCATCAACAGCTTCGCGTTCGCGGGCATCTCGCTCGGCGGCGAGGAACTGGGCGAGGCCGGGCTCTACGGCGCGCTCGCCGGCGAATACGGCGTGCCGGTGGTGATGGCCAGCGGCGACGACGTGTTCATCGCCGAGAACCGCCCGCTCTTCCCGCACGCCACCTTCGTCGAGACGAAGAAGGCCACGGGCTGCACCAGCGGCGTGTCGCTCTCGCCCGAGCAGTCGCGCCGGGCGATCCGTGCGGGCGTGGAAGAAGCACTGGCGGCCCGCGCGAATGCCAAGCCGCTCGTCTTCGAAGGGCCGCAGACGGTGACGCTGCGCGCCCAGACCTCCGCGCTGGCCGACCTGTTCTGCCAGTGGCCGAGCTTCGAGCGCGTGGACGGCGTCACCCTGCGCTTCACCGCGCCGACGGTGGAGGCGGCCGTGCGCATGCTGAACTGCTGCTCGGCGATGTCGTCGATGCTGCGCTGAGGCGCGACGACCCAATCCAAGCAACTCAGGCCGACGCGGCCTTGAGCGCCAGCAGGCTGTCGCGCAGCGCCTGCATCAGCGGCGACCACGATGAGCCCGGGCGCGAAAGCAGCACAACCGCGCGCGGCACGCGAAGTGCCGGCACTGGCAGCACCGCGAAGCGGCTGTCGTCGGCATGCCGCATGAAGGAACGCGGCACCAGCGTGACCAGGTCGGTCGCGGCCAGTACCGACAGGTTCAGCTCGGACGCGAACGGCACTTCCATCACGACCCGGGGCGCAGCGAGGTTGTTGCGCGCGAAGATGTCGGTGATCGCCTTGAAGGCGGCCGACGTGGCCGGGCCCGAGATCCATCCGTAGGCCGTGACATCGGCCAGCGAGACCCGCGAGCGCTGCGTCAGCGGATGGCCGGTTCGCACCAGCGGCAGCATCGGGTCGTTGTCGACCTTGGTGCGCTCGGCGTCCAGCGGCTGGCCCTCGTAGGCGGGCACCAGCGCCAGGTCGAGCTCGCCCTCGCGCACGAGTGTGGCCAGCGTGTCGGAGCGGTCGACGCGCAGGCGCACCCGCAGCCCCGGGCGTTGGTTCAGCAGCGTGCCCAACGCAGCGGCGACGCGGTTGCCCGAGGTGGTATCGGTAACGCCCACCCGCAGCAGCCCGGCCTGCTGCGCCCGCATCTCGTTGGCCAGCAACACGGTGTCGGCGTAGTCGGCCTGCAGGCGCCGCACCTGTTCGGCGACCCGCTGCCCGGCCGAAGTCAGCACCATGCCGCGCGCGCTGCGCTCGAACAGCTGCAGCCCGAACTCGCCCTCGACCCGGCGCACGGCCTTGGTCAAGGCGGGCTGGGTCACGCCCTGCTCGTCGGCCGCGGCGGAAAGCAGGCCGGTCTTGGCCACGGCGAGGAAATACTGGACATCGCGCATCGACAGGGACATTCCCCGAGTTTATGACTCAATGATGACTTGGGAATGAGCCTGGGAAGCACCGGCACTTAGATTCCGAAAACGCCAATCCCGGAGCCCATCGCCATGCCCTCACCCTCCTCCTCTCCCAACATCGTGCTCATCGTCGCCGACAACCTCGGCTGGGGCGAGCTGGGCTGCTACGGCGGCGGCGCGCTGCGCGGCGCGCCCACGCCGAACATCGACGCCCTCGCAAAGCAGGGCCTGCTGCTGCAGAACTTCAATGTGGAGAGCGACTGCGTGCCGACCCGCTCCGCGCTGATGAGCGGGCGCCACCCAATCCGCACCGGCTGCCTGCAGTCGGTGCCGCCGGGCCTTCCGCAGGGGCTGACGCGGCGCGAGATCACGCTGGCCCAGCTGCTCTCTGCCCGGGGCTATGCCACCGCGCACTACGGCAAGTGGCACCTGGGCGACGTGCCGGGGCGCTTTCCGTCGGACCGAGGCTTCGACGAGTGGTACGGCATTCCGCGCACCACGGACGAGAGCCAGTTCACCTCGACGGTGGGCTTCGACCCCAGCGTGGTGGAGCTGCCCTGGATCATGCGCGGCCGCAGCGGCGAGCCCGCGGAAGGCGTGAAGGTGTACGACCTGGAAGCGCGGCGGCAGATCGACGCCGACCTGGTCGACATGTCCATCGGCTTCATGCGGCGCCAGCGCGAGGCCGGCAAGCCCTTCTTTCTATATCTGCCGCTGGTGCATCTGCATTTCCCGACGCTGCCGCACCCCGAGTTCGCCGGCCGCACGGGCGCAGGCGACTTCGCCGATTCGATGGTGGAAATGGACCACCGCGTGGGCCAGGTGGTGCGCGCGCTCGACGAGATGGGCGCGGCCGAGGACACGCTGCTGATCTTCTGCAGCGACAACGGCCCCGAGTTCCGCGCTCCCTACCGGGGCACGGCCGGCCCCTGGAGCGGCACCTATCACACCGCCATGGAAGGCAGCCTGCGGGTGCCCTTCATCGCGCGCTGGCCGGGCCGCATCGCACCCGGCCGGGTGAGCAACGAGATCGTGCACGTAACCGACCTCTTCACCACCCTGGCGGGCGTGGCCGGTGCCGAGCTGCCGCAGGACAGGCCTATCGACGGCGTGGACCAACTGCCCTTCCTGCTGGGCGAGCAGGAGAAGTCGGCCCGCGAGGGCTTTCCCTTCTACATAAAGAACGAGCTGCGGGCAGTGAAATGGCGCGACTGGAAGCTGCACTTCTACTGGGAGCCCGAGGTCAACGAAGGCAAGGGCAAGCTGGAGTCGCCTTACCTCTTCAACACCACCCGCGACCCGAAGGAGACGACCGACGTGCTGGTCTACAACACCTGGGTGCTGGGGCCGGTGCTCAAGCTGGTGAAGGCGTTCCAGGACAGCTTCGCGCGGCATCCGAACACGCCGCCCGGCCAGCTTGACGACTAACCTGATGAACAGCGAGCTCCCATGAAAAAGATGCCTTCCGTCTCCCGTCGTCATGCAATGGCCGCCCTGGGTGGCGCCGTCGCGCTCGCGGCCTCTCCCCGCCTCTTTGCCCAAGCTGCCCGCCCGCTGACCTGGCTGGTCGGCCAGCCGGCCGGCGGCAGCGTGGACATCCTGACCCGCCTCGTGGCGCGCCACGTCGAGCAGGCGCTCGGCCAACCGGTGGTGGTGGACAACCGGCCCGGCGCCGCGGGCGCCATCGCGCTGCAGGCGGCCGCACGGGCACCGCATGACGGGCTGACGGTCGTCACCATTCCCGGGCCGATCCTGACCAGCATGCCCGTGCCCCGGATCGGCAAGGAACTGACCGGCGTGGCCACGCTGGCCAAGGGGCCGATGGTGCTGGTGGGCACCACGGCCAGCCCGATGCCGCCCACGCTGGCCGCGCTGCTCGCCGCCGGCAAGGACCCGAAGGCCTTCAGCTTCGCATCGTCCGGCAACGGGACCAGCCAGCACCTGGCCGGCGAGCTGATGAACCAGATCGCCGGCACGCGGATCGTCCACGTGCCCTACAAGGGCGGCAGCCAGGCCGTCACCGATGTGGTCGGCGGGCAGGTGCAACTGGGCATGCTCGGCATCACGCCGGTGCTGCCGCACATCAAGTCGGGCAAGCTGCATGCGTACGGCGTGACCACTGCCACGCGCTCGCCTGCGCTGCCCGATGTGCCCACGCTGCGCGAAGCCGGCCTGCCCGGTTTCGACGCGGACCAGTGGTTCGTGGTGGCCGCGCCCGCGGGCGTGCCGGCCGAGCGGGTGCGCGCGCTCAACGCGGCGATTGCGCAGGCGCTGCAGAAGCCCGAGGTGCAGTCGGGCTACGCGGCTGCCGGCGTGACGCCGGCTCCCGCCACGGCGGAGCAGACCACGGCCTTCGTGGTGCAGGAACTCCAGCGCTGGCAGACGCTGGCGAAGAAGGCCGATCTGCCGCTGGATTGAGCGGATGACGGCCGGCGCTGCCCGGCCCTCCGTCTTTCCGCCACCTGGCAGGCGCGTGCCCGGAACGCCTTGCCGGACTCTTCGCTCCGGCTGCCTCGCCTTATCCGGAATAAGCATCAAACCGTCCGGAAACCCGCATGGATACTGGCGAATAAGCTTATCCGCATAAAGCGCGAACCAAAAAATAGTTTGGTTCCATAAGGAGCACTTGGACAATCGCGCCTTCTTGCTGGGGTACCCGCTACGCGCGCGGCACCGCACTTCCCTCAAGACAAACGCACGATGTACCAATACACAGAATTCGACCGCCAGTTCGTCCACCAGCGGGCTGCCCAATTCCGCGACCAGCTCGAGCGCTGGCAGAAGGGCAAGCTCGCCGAAGACGAGTTCCGCCCCCTGCGCCTGCAAAACGGCTGGTACGTGCAGCGCTACGCGCCGATGCTGCGCGTGGCCGTGCCCTACGGCGAACTGTCGAGCCGCCAGCTGCGCGTGCTGGCCCGCATCGCCCGCGACTACGACGAGCCCGAGGCGGAGGTCTACAAGAAGGCCATCGAGACGCAGGGCCTGCTCGGCAGCCACAAGCTGCCCACCCACTACGCCCACTTCACGACCCGCCAGAACGTCCAGTACAACTGGATCCCGCTGGCCAAGTCGGCCGACGTGATGGACTTGCTGGCTTCGGTCGACATGCACGGCATCCAGACCAGCGGCAACTGCATCCGCAACATCACGAGCGACGAGCGCGCCGGCATCGCCGTCGACGAGGTCGCCGATCCGCGTCCGTTCGCGGAAATCATGCGCCAGTGGAGCACGCTGCACCCCGAGTTCGCGTTCCTGCCGCGCAAGTTCAAGATCGCCATCACCGGCGCCACCGAGGACCGCGCCGCCACCGGCTGGCACGACGTGGGGCTGCACGTGGTGAAGAACGAAGCCGGCGAGATCGGTTTCCGCGTGCAGGTGGGCGGCGGCATGGGCCGCACGCCCATCGTGGGCACGGTGCTGCGCGAGTTCCTGCCGTGGCAGCAGATCATGAACTACCTCGAGGCCGTGATCCGCGTCTACAACCGCTACGGCCGCCGCGACAACATCTACAAGGCGCGCATCAAGATCCTGGTGAAGGCCGAGGGCCAGCGCTACATCGACGATGTCGAGGCCGAGTACAAGCAGATCCTCGAGCACGACGGCGCGCCGCACACCATCACGCAGGAAGAGTACGACCGCGTGGCCGCGTCCTTCGTGCCGCCCGCGCTCGCCACCCGCGTGCTGCAGAGCGCCGAGAAGACCGACGCCGAGCTGCGCCACCACGCCGCCGACGACGTGCAGTTCGCACGCTGGCTGGCGCGCAACGTGGCGCCGCACAAGAACCCGGCCCTGCGCGCCGTGACTCTGTCGTTCAAGCGCCTGAAGCAGGCGCCCGGCGACGCCTCGGCCGACCAGCTCGACACCATCGCCGAACTCGCCGACCGCTTCTCGGCCGGCGAAGCCCGCGTGACGCACGACCAGAACGTGCTGCTGCCCTGGGTGCATGCCGAAGACCTGCACGCGCTGTGGATCGCAGCCCGCGCCGCCGGCTTCGCCAGCGCCAACGTGCACCTGCTGACGGACATGATCGCCTGCCCCGGCGGCGACTTCTGCGCGCTGGCCAACGCACGCTCCATTCCGGTGGCCGAAGCCATCACCGAGCGCTACCAGGACCTCGACGAGCTCGACGACCTGGGCGAGATCGACCTGCACATCAGCGGCTGCATCAACTCGTGCGGCCACCACCACAGCGGCCACATCGGCATCCTCGGCGTCGACAAGGACGGCAAGGAGTGGTACCAGGTCACCCTCGGCGGCTCCGACGGCTCCGCGCTCAGCGGCACGCCGCAGGCCGGCAAGGTGGTCGGCCCCTCGTTCTCGGCGGCAGAAGTGCCCGGCGTGATCGAGGCGGTGCTCAACACCTACCGCGACACCCGCGAAAGCGGCGAGAACTTCATCGACACGCTGCGCCGCGTCGGCCACGACGCGTTCAAGGCCGCCGCCAACGGTGCACGTTTCAAGGTGGAGGAAGCAGCATGAAGAAGACCCTGAACATTCTCTCGGCGGAAGAGCACGTCGACGACGGCGACCCGAAGGTGCTGCAGCTGGCCAACGACGCCGACCCGCTCGCCATCGAGGAGTGCCTGGCCGACATCGAGCGCATCGACCTGCACTTTCCGAAGTTCACCGACGGCCGCGCCTACAGCCAGGCCTTCCTGCTGCGCCGCCGCCTGGGCTTCACCGGCGACATCCGCGCCACCGGCGACGTGCTGATCGACCAGCTCGTGCAGATGGAGCGCACCGGCTTCTCCAGCGCCGTGCTCAAGGAAGGCGTGGACGCCACCGACGCGCAGCGCCAGTTCGACCGCTTCGCTTCCTTCTACCAGGGCGACGCGGTGAAGACCGCGCCGCACTTCGCGGCCGGCAACTGAGAGCGCAGGAAAGCACCGCACATGAGCATCGACATCGAACGCATCAACGCCGAACTCGGCCGAAACGCTCAGGGCCTGGTGGACTGGGCGCTCGGCCTGGGCCAGCCGGCCATCGTCACCACCAACTTCCGGCCCTTCGAGGCGGTGATCCTGCACCTGGTCACACAGGTGAAGCGCGACGTGCCGGTGGTGTGGATGGACAACGGCTACAACACCGAGGCCACCTACCGCTTCGCCGACGAAGTGACGAAGCAGCTGGGCCTGGACCTGCACATCTACCTGCCGCGCCGCTCGCGCGCCCATCGCGAGGCGGTGGAAGGCCCGACGCCCGCGCTGGACGACCCGCGCCACGCCGCCTTTACCGAAGAGGTGAAGCTGGAGCCCTTCGCCCGCGCGCTGCGCGAGACGGCGCCGAAGGTGTGGTTCACCGCGCTGCGCGCTACCGACACCGCCGTGCGCGCGCAGATGGACCCGGTCAGCATCAACCCCGACGGCCTGATCAAGGTCGCGCCGCTGCTGCACTGGTCGTCCAAGGACCTGCACGAGTACTGCGTGAAGCACGGCCTGCCCAACAACTTCGACTACGTCGACCCGACCAAGGGCGAAGACAACCGCGAGTGCGGGCTGCACCTCGCGCACTGAGCGCCTGCACCGCATCGACCTACCGCATCCAGCACCCCATCCTCCGATGAACGCCCGAACCGAAACCGAACTGCTGCTGCCGGCGGCACACCTGTCCAACACGCACCTCGACGCGCTGGAGGAAGAAACCATCTTCATCCTGCGCGAAGTGGCGGCCGCCTTCGAGCGCCCCACCCTGCTGTTCTCGGGCGGCAAGGATTCGCTGGTGCTGCTGAAGTGCGCGGAGAAGGCTTTCGGCGTCGGCCGCATTCCCTATCCGCTCTTGATGATCGACACCGGCCACAACTTCCCCGAGGTCACGGAGTACCGCGACCGCCGCGCGAAGGAACTGGGCGCGGAGCTGATCGTGCGCAGCGTCGAAGACTCGATGAAGCGCGGCACCGTGCGCCTGGCGCACCCGGGCGAGTCGCGCAACGCGCACCAGTCGGTGACACTGCTGGAGGCCATCGAAGAATTCCGCTTCGACGCGCTGATCGGCGGCGCCCGCCGCGACGAGGAGAAGGCGCGCGCCAAGGAACGCATCTTTTCGCACCGCGACAGCTTCGGCCAATGGCAGCCCAAGGACCAGCGCCCCGAGCTGTGGACGCTGTTCAACACCCGGCTGGCCCCGGGCGAGCACTTCCGCGTGTTCCCGATCTCGAACTGGACCGAACTCGACGTGTGGCAGTACATCGCCCGCGAGGAAGTCGGCCTGCCTTCGATCTACTACACGCACAAGCGCGAAGTGGTGGAGCGCCGCGGCCTGCTGGTGCCGGTGACCAACCTGACCCCCGCTCGCGACGGCGAGACGGTGCAGGTGCGCGACGTGCGCTTCCGCACCGTGGGCGACATCACCACCACCTGCCCGGTGGAAAGCCTGGCGGCCGACGCGAGCGACGTGGTGCTCGAGACGCTGTCGGTCGACGTGAGCGAGCGCGGCGCTACGCGCATGGACGACATGACTTCGGAAGCTTCCATGGAGAAGCGCAAGAAAGACGGGTACTTCTGACCCACCCCCAGGCTTCGCGCACTTCGTGTCGCTACGCCCACCCCCTCGAAGGGGGCAACACCAGCGGCCCGGCAGAGCCGGTTCCGCGGTGTTCCACGAATTGGAGAATCACTCAATGAATGCTGCTGTCATTTCAAACGCCTCGCCCGCCGAAGTCCACGGCGACACCGGCACCGCCCTGCGCTTCATCACCTGCGGCTCCGTCGACGATGGCAAGAGCACGCTGATCGGCCGCCTGCTGGTCGACAGCAAGACCGTGCTGCAGGACCAGCTCGCCGGCGTGCAGCGCGGCGGCGAGACGGACCTGGCCCTGCTGACAGACGGCCTCTCGGCCGAGCGCGAACAAGGCATCACCATCGACGTGGCGTACCGCTACTTCTCGACCGCCAGGCGCAAGTTCATCATCGGCGACGCGCCCGGCCATGAGCAGTACACGCGCAACATGGTCACGGCCGCCTCCGCCGCCGACGCCGCTGTGGTGCTGGTCGACGCGACCAAGCTGGCCTGGGCCGCCGAGGTGGAAGACGGCACCGTGGTCAAGCGCGAGCTGCTGCCGCAGACGCGCCGCCACACGCTGCTGTGCAACCTGCTGCGCGTACAGTCGATCGTGTTCGCCATCAACAAGCTGGACGCCATCGGCGATGCCGGCCTGGCCTTCGAGCGCATCTCGACCGCGCTGAACGCCTTTGCCGAAGCGGCCGGCGTGAAAGTCGCGGCCATCGTGCCGATCTCCGCGCTCAAGGGCTGGAACGTGGCCACGCGCCATGCCGACTGGGTCGGCTACGAAGGCCCCAGCCTGCTCGAGCTGCTCGAAGAGCTGCCGGTGACGGCGCAGGACGAGGCCGTGCCCTTCGCCTTCCCGGTGCAGTGGGTCGAGAAGTTCTCGTCGTCGGCCGACACCTCGCAGGGCCGCCGCGTGTTCTGGGGCCGAGTCGCCTCGGGCCACGTGGAGCCGGGCCAGCGCGTGACCGTGCTGCCGAGCAACCAGACCGCCACCGTCGCCCAAGTACTGAGCCACACGCGCCAGCCGAAGGCGGTGCATGCGGGCCACAGCGCCGGCATCGTGCTGGACCGCGAGGTAGACGTGTCGCGCGGCGACTGGCTGCTGGCGCCCGGCGCCTTCGAGCCGGTGCGCGAGATCACCGCCACGGTGGCCTGGCTCGACGACGAGCCGCTGGTCGCGGGACGCGTCTACTGGGCGCTGCAGGGCCACCGCTGGGTGAAGGCCAAGGTCGCGCGCATCGTCGATCGCGTGAACATCACCACGCTCGAATCGGAGCTCGCGACGCAGATCGAGGCCAACGCCATCGGCGACGTGGTGCTGGCGCTGCAGCAGCCGCTGGCGGTGCTGCCCTTCACGCAATCGCGCGCCCTGGGCTCGCTGGTGCTGGTCGATACGGCCTCCCACAAGACCGCCGCTGCCGTGCTCGTGCAGCCCTCCGCCGCAAAGGCCTAAAATCCCGGGTTTCCCCCGACCTCACCACTGACGCCAGAAAACAAATGACCCACGTCGTCTCCGAAGCCTGCATCCGTTGCAAATACACCGACTGCGTGGACGTTTGCCCCGTCGACTGCTTCCGCGAAGGTCCCAACATGCTGGTGATCGACCCGGACGAGTGCATCGACTGCGCGGTCTGCATCCCCGAGTGCCCGGTCAACGCGATCTACGCCGAGGAAGACCTGCCGGCCAACCAGATCGCCTTCATCAAGATCAACGCCGAGCTGGCCCAGGCCGACGGCTGGAAGAGCATCACCAAGCGCAAGCCCGCCCTGCCCGACGCCGAGGAGTGGAAGGACAAGACGGACAAGATCGGGGAGCTGGTGCGCTGAACCAGCCCGCCGCCCCTGCCGTTTCCCCGATCGAGACCGACGCGCTGATCGTCGGCGCCGGCCCCGTGGGGCTGTTCCAGGCCTTCCAACTGGGCCTGCTCGAAATCTCCTGCCACATCGTCGATGCACTGCCCGCCGCCGGCGGCCAGTGCGTGGCGCTGTATGGCGACAAGCCCATCTACGACATCCCCGGCACCCCCGTGACCAGCGGGCGCGACCTGGCGCAGTCGCTGCTGCAGCAGGTGGCGCCCTTCAAGCCGCAGTTCCATTTCGGCGAACAGGTTTCCACCCTGGCGCGCGAGGCCGACGGGCGGCTGCTTCTCACCACTTCGGCGGGCAAATCATTCCTCGCCAAAACGGTGTTCATCGCGGCCGGTGTCGGCGCCTTCGTGCCCAAGCGCATCGCGGTCGAAGGCATCGCGCAATTCGAGGGCTCCTCGCTCTTCTATCACCCCGATTCGCTGGACCGCTTCGCCGGGCAGACGGTGGTGGTCAACGGTGGCGACGACATCGCGCTCGAAACCGCCATTGCACTCACCGCCATCGCCAAGCAGGTCACGCTGGTGCACCGGCGCGACGGCTTCCAGGCAGAGGAAGCCACCGTTTCGGCCATGCGCGCCCTCGTGGCCGCGAGCAAGATGGCCTTCCAGGTCGGCCAGCCCACGGCCTTCGACGGCAAGCAGCTCCAGATCACCACGCCCGACGCGACCACGCTCGACCTGCCGCTGGACGCGCTGGTCGCCTGCCTGGGCATCTCGCCGCGCCTCGGCCCCATCGCCGACTGGGGGCTGGAGCTGGAGCGCAAGCAGGTGCCGGTGGACACAGAGAAGTACGAAACCCGCGAACGCGGCGTGTTCGCGGTGGGCGACATCAACACCTATCCGGGCAAGAAGAAGCTCATCGTCTGCGGCTTCCACGAGGCCACGCTGGCTGCCTGGGGCGCCACGGCCATCGTGTTCCCCGGCAAGGCCGTTCCGCTGCAGTACACGACCACCAGCACCCGCCTGCACGAGCTGCTGGGCGTGGCCGGCTCCCGCTAGTTCCTAGCGGCACCGGGCAGCAGCACCCGGTATTCGCCGATGAAGCTGCCGATGGCGGCCACGTAGCGGTCGATGTCCGCATCGGTCAGCGGCAGCGACAGCACCACGAAGCCGCGCGGCGAGGTGTAGATGCCCTCGCTCAGCAGGTGGAAGAAGAGCAGCTGCCGCAGGCGGGCGTCGACCGGTGCCAGGTCATCGGTGCTGCGCACCTCGCCGCCCACGAAATGCGCGTTCATCAGCGAGCCGATGCCGGTGAACTGCATCGCGACGCCCTCGCTTGCGCACAGTGCGTTGAGCCGCGCCCGCATCGCATCGCCCCTGTCGGCCAGAACGCCTGCGGCCTCCGGCGTGAACAGCTTCGTGAGCCCGGCATGGCCCGCCGCCATGGTCAGCACGTTGTTGTTGAAGGTGCCCGAATGGGCCAGCGGCCCGGTGCGCGGATCGAACAGCGCCATCACGTCGGCACGTCCGCCGAAAGCGCCGAAGGACATGCCGCCGCCGATGTACTTGCCCAGCGTGGTCAGGTCGGAGCGGATGCCCAGCTTGTTCGCCAGCCCATGCGGCGCGAGGCGCGAAGTCATCACCTCGTCGAAGATCAGCAGCGCGCCGACGCGGGTGGCCGATTCGCGCAGCGCCTGCAGGAACTCCAGCCGGCCCGGAATGCAACCGCCCGCGCCCTGCATCGGCTCCAGCAACACGGCGGCGATCTCGGGGCCGAGCCTGTCGATCTGCTCGCGCGCGGTCCGCTCGTCGTTGTAGGGCAGCACCAGGAAGTCGAAGGGCACGGTCGTCGGCAGCGGCTTGGCGCCGAAGCCCAGCACGCCGCCGTGATAGCCGCCCGAAAACACGACGAGCTTGCGGCGGCCGGTGAAGTGCAGCGCCGCCGTCAGCGCCATCAGGTTCGCCTCGGTGCCGGAGTTGGTGAAGCGCAGTTGCTCGATCTGCGGAAAGCGCTCGCAGATGAGTCTGGCGAGCCGGCCTTCGAGCAGGTTGTGGCCTGTGAGGTTGATGCCGCTGTTCATCGCCTCGGCGACGGCCTCCCGGATCTCTGGCGCCGAATGGCCGTAGACGCCGGCCGTGTACTCGGCGATGAAGTCGGCATAGCGGTGGCCGTCGGCGTCCCACAGCGTCGCACCCTCGCCTTTCGCGATGGTCAGCGGGAACGGCGCATAGAACAGCACCGAGCGGCTGTTGGCACCGGGCATGTAGCGCGCCTGTTCCTCGAACTGGCGCAGGCTGGCGGGATTGCCTTCGGTGAAGCGCAGGTGCGCTGCTGCGAGGGCCTGATCGATGTCGGCGTGCGCCATGGCAATGTCCTTCGTAGGGTGTGCGCCCGTCGCATGCAGCGCGATTTATTGTTCGATGCTCAATTTATTTTGTTTATACAGTCAACCCGACTGCCGCACAATGGCTGCAACCATGACGAAGCAATCGCCCCCCAAGCCACCGAAACCCCGCACTGCCGGCCGCCCCTCCGGCGGCGGTGGCCTGACGAAGCAGCGCATCGCCGAGGAGGCGCTCGCGCAGATCGACGAATTCGGCCTGGGCGCCTTCAGCATGCGCGAGGTGGCGGCCCGGCTCGACGTCTACCCGGCCACGGTGCACTGGCACGTGAGCACGCGCGAGGCACTGCTGGCCGAAGTGGCGGCGCTGGTCATGGCCGAGGTCGCGCCGCCGCCGGGCAGGCTCGTCTGGAAGGACTGGATCGCCGAACTCTTCCGCCGCTGCCGCGCCACCGTGCGGCGCCATCCGAACGTGGCGCAGCTGCTGGGCGCGCAGCTGGTGTCCAACGGCAGCCTGCCGATGGAGCTGGTCGAAGGCATCCTCGCCACGCTGGCCGACGCCGGCTTCGAAGACGAAGCGCTGCTGGAGGCCTACAACTGCGTGGTCGCGGCGATGCTGGGCTTCCTGACGATGGAGTTCTCGCCCCTGCCCGCCGACAACACCCAGGCCTGGGCCGAGGAGCTGCGCGAACGCGTGCACACGATCCGCCCGCTCGACCACCCGGTGCTCACGCGCAACCTCGCGCAGCTGGCCAACAAGGCCTTCATCCTGCGCTGGGACAACGGCACGACGGTGCCGCTGGACAGCAGCTTCGAGCGCCATATCCAGATCACCATCGACGGGCTCGAAGCCTTCGCGCGCCGGATCAGAGCCCGCTAGCGGCAGCGCCTTCGGCCGGCGCGTCGCGCCCGATGCGCAGCAGCGCGTCCTTCAGCCACAGCACGCCGGCGTCGGAGTTGGAGCGCCGGTTCCAGCACACCACCGAGCGGTAGCCCTGCAGTTCGAAGGGCAGCGGATGCACCGCGAGCAGATGCCTGAAGCGCTCGGCCACGCGCAGCGGCATCACGGCGACATGGTCGGTCTGCGCCAGCAGGTCGACGATCTGGCCGAAGCTGGTCATGGCCACGCTCATGGTGCGCGTGCGGCCCAGCCGCGCCAGCACTTGGTCGATGAGATCGTCGAGTGCCGAACTGCCGTAGCCCAGGAAAACGTGCGGCGCATCGCAGAAGTCGTCGAGCGTGGCTTGCTGCGTCATCGTCGGATGGCCCAGCCGCACCGCGACCACGTAGCGGTCCTCGTACAGCAACTCCGATTCGCAGTCGCTCGGCGGCTGCAGCCGCGGCAGCACGGCGATGTCGAAGTCGCCCTTGCGCAGCCGCTCGGTCAGCGTGAGGAAGGAGCTGGTCTCCCAGTAGATGCGCACGCGCGAGCCGCAGGCCACCAGCTCGTTGGCCAGCCTCGGCAGCAGCAGGTGGCTCGCGTAGTCGCCGCCCGAGATGCGGAAGATGCGCTGCGACCCGGCAGGGTCGAAGCCCTCGCCGGGCTCGAGCATCGCCGACAGGTCGGCCAGCACGCGCTCTACCTGCCCAGCCAGGGCCTGCGCGCGGGCGGTGGGCTCCACGCCGTGCGCGGTGCGGGTGAAGAGCGGATCGCCGAAGGTATCGCGCAGCCGGTTGAGCGAGGCGCTCACCGCAGGCTGGCTCAGGAAGAGCCGGGTCGCCGCGCGCGACACGCTGCGCTCGCGCATCAGCGCATCGAAGGTCCGCAGCATGCCGACGTCGAGGCTGCGGATATCACGTTGGGCCATATCTCATATCAAAAGCTTCGAATTGCCCGCGGGGCGGGCTGTCCGTATCGTCGAGCGCACAAGTACATCACGACTGGAGACACGATGAATCGGTTCAGACCCTCGCCGCCCGGCGAGGCCACACGCCGCCGCGCGCTCAGCACCCTCGGCGCGGGCCTCGCGGCACTCGCCCTGCCGGCCTTCGCGCAGACGCCGCACTTTCCGAGCCGCGTGGTGCGCATCATCCCCTTCGGCTCCGGCGGCGGCCCGATGGACACCATCGCCCGCGTCTACGCCGAAAAGCTCAAGGCGCGCTGGAACCAGCCGGTGATCGTCGAGGCCAAGCCGGGCGCGAGCGGCACCATCGCCGCCGACACCGTCGCCAAGGCCCCGCCCGACGGCTACACCGTGCTGCTGACGCTGCCGCTCACGCACATCAACAACGTGGTGCTGCAGCCGAAGCTGCCCTACGACCCGGTGAAGGACTTCGAGCCGCTGTCGCAGCTGGCCACTGGCGGGCCGATGCTGATCGCGCGCGCCTCGGCGCCGTTCTCGAACGTGCGCGAGTTCGTGGCCTATGCCAAGGCGCATCCCGGCATCTCCTACGGCACCTGGGGCAAGGGCTCCAACGCGCATCTGTTCGGCGAGCTGCTGGCGCGACAGAACAAGCTCGACCTGGTGCATGTGCCCTACAAGGCCGAGGCCGCGGCGCACAACGACATGTTCGGCGAGGCGCTGGGCGTGGCCTGGGCCAATCCGGCGACCGCGCGCGGCCTCGCGCAGGCCGGGCGCATCAAGGTCCTGGGCATCACCGGGCGCCAGCGCGTGCGCTCGATGCCCGACGTGCCGACCTTCACCGAACAGGGCTTTCCAGGTTTCGACCTCGACAGCTGGATCGGCGTGTATGCCCCCGCGAAGACGCCGCAGCCCGTGCTCGACGAATGGTCGAGCGCGCTGCGCGAGATCACGAAGATGCCCGATATCCAGGAGCGCCTGGCCGGCTTCGGATTCGAGCCGCTGGGCAGCACGCCCGCCGAGTTCAGGGCCAGCTACAAGGCCGACTTTCCCCGTGTCGCGGACCTGATCAAGGCCGCAGGAGTCACTCCCGAATGAGCACCGTCGCATCCGCATCCCCTGCTGCCGAATGGCAGCCGATCGCCTTCGATACCGGCACCGCCTACGGCCGCAAGCCGCCCAGCCACAAGCCAGAGCTGACAGAGGTCGGCGCCGGCACGCCCATGGGCGAGCTGCTGCGCCGCTACTGGCACCCGATCGGCCTTGCCGCCGACGCCACCGACACGCCACGCCAGGTGCGCGTGCTGGGCGAGGACCTGATCCTGTTTCGCGACAGGAAGGGCCGAGCGGGCCTCGTGCACTGGCGCTGCGCGCACCGAGGCGCCTCGCTCTACTACGGGCGCGTCGAGGAAGAAGGCATCCGCTGCTGCTACCACGGCTGGATGTTCGACGTGCAGGGCCACTGCGTCGACCAGCCCTGCGAGCCCGACGGCGGCGCGCGCAGCCGGGGCCGCGTGCGCCAGCCCTGGTATCCGGTGCAGGAACAGTACGGGCTGATCTGGGCCTACCTCGGCCCGGCCGAGAAAAAGCCGGTGCTGCCGCGCTACGACTGCCTGGAGACGCTGGATGAGGGCGAGACGCTGGAAGCCGACGGCAACAGCATCGGCGGCGGCGGGCCGCAGATCATTCCGTGCAACTGGCTGCAGCATTACGAGAACGTGGCCGATCCCTTCCACGTGCCGGTGCTGCACGGCAGCTTCAGCGGCACGCAGTTCGTGGCACTGATGGGCCAGATGCCCGACGTGACCTTCGAGAGCACCGACACCGGCGTCAAGATCATCTCGATACGCAAGCTGGAGGACGGCAGCGTCTTCCGCCGCGTGGCGGGCCCGGTGCTGCCCACGCTGCGCGTGGTGCCCAACCCGCGCGTGGCGGCCTACGGCCGGGTGGAGTCCATCGGCTGGGTGCTGCCCATCGACGACCACAGCTTCCGCATCTACACCGTGGGCCGCGTGAAGACGCCGGGCGACCTGGCCCGCGTGCGCTCGCGCCTGAACGGCAAGCTGTGGGAAGAGCTGACCGAGGCCGAGCACCGCGCCTTCCCGGGCGACTACGAGGCGCAGGTGAGCCAGGGCGCGATCACCGCGCATTCGGAAGAGCACCTGGCCACCTCCGACCGCGGCATCGTGATGCTGCGCCGGCTGCTGCAGCGCCAGCTCGATGCGGTGCGCGAGGGGCGCGATCCGGCGGGCGTGAGCTTCGACCCGGCAGCGCCGCCCGTGCATTTCGACGCCGGCAACTTCATCGTGAGCGAATGAGCGCAGCGGCGTCCATCGCGGGCCAGCCCATCGCCGTGCGGGTGGCGCGCAAGACGGTCGAGGCCGAGGACGTGGCCAGCTTCCGGCTGGTCTCGGCCAGCGGCGCGCCGCTGCCGGGCTTCGCGCCAGGCGCGCACATCGACGTGGCGCTGCCCGGCGGGCTGGTGCGCCAGTATTCGCTGTGCAACCTGCCAGGGCAAGACGAGCACTACGAGATCGGTGTGCTGCGCGACGCCTCCTCGCGCGGCGGCTCGCTCGCGATGCACGATGCGGTGCATGAAGGCACTGTGCTGAACATCAGCCCGCCGCGCAACCACTTTCCGCTGGACGAAGGCGCCGCGCACAGCCTGCTGCTGGCCGGCGGCATTGGCGTGACCCCGCTGCTGTCGATGGCCGCGCGGCTGGCCTCGCTGAGAGCGGATTTCGCGCTGCACTGCTGCAGCCGAACCACCGCTCGCGCGCCCTACCGGCGTCGGCTGGAAGGCAGCGCCTTCGCCGACAGGGTGTTCTTCCACCATGACGACGGAGCGCCGGCGCAACGGCTGGACCTGGCCGCGACCATCGGCCGCCCGGCACCCGGCAGGCACATCTACGTGTGCGGCCCGCAGGGCTTCCTCGATGCGGTGCGAGCCATGGCACGCGACCTGCAATGGCCGGACGCCCAGGTGCACTTCGAATACTTCTCGGGCGCGATGCAGCCGGCAGGCGAACAAGGCGAGTTTGAAGTCGAACTGCGCAGCTCGGGCCGCGTGGTGCGCGTGCCGGCATCGCTCAGCGTGGTGGACGCGCTGGCAGCCGAGGGTGTCGACATCCCCGTGTCCTGCGCGCAGGGCGTGTGCGGCACCTGCCTCACGCGCGTGCTGCACGGCGAGGTCGAGCACCGCGATCTCTACCTCACGCCCGAGGAGCAGGCCGCCAACGACCAGTTCCTGCCCTGCTGCTCGCGGGCCCGATCAGCCCGGCTGATGCTCGATCTGTAGCAGCTCGTAGAGCACCATCCGCGTCTGCCGCCCGCGCAGCTCCGCGAGCTCTTCGATGCGGCGCGTGGCGAGCCGGCCGCCCAACCCTTCGAAGGTGGCTTCGGAGATCAGCGTGCGCGTGCCCAGCTCCTTGTTGGCACCCTCGATGCGGCTCGCCGCATTGATCGCGTCGCCGATGGCGGTGTACGACAGGCGGTTGCTCGAGCCGAGCACACCCGCGATCACATGGCCGGTGTGGATGCCCACGCGAGTGCGGAACTCCTGCAGGCCCTCGGCGCGCCACTTCTCGTTGAGCGCGTTCATCTCGGCATGCAGCTCGATCGCCGCGAGGCAGGCGCGGTACTCAGCATCCTCGAGTTCGGTGGGTGCGCCCCACAGCACCATGATGCCGTCGCCCATGAACTTGTCGATCACGCCGCCGTGACGCGCGAAGATGCCGGCGGCGAGATTGAAGTACTCGGTGAGCTGGCGCACGAGCACCTCGGCCGGCATCGACTCCGAGATGCTGGTGAAGCCCTCCACGTCGGTGAACATCGCGGTGATGCGCTTCGGCGAGCCGCTCGGCCCCAGCGCGTGCCCTTCCGCGACGAGTTGCCGGATGATGTCCACCGGCACGAACTTGCTGAAGGCCTTGAGGCTGCGCGCGGATTCGTCCAGCGCCTGGTTGAGGTGCTGCACCTCGAGCACCCGGCTCGGCTCGATCGGCAGATCGTCGAGTTCCAGCCGCCCGATGCGGCGCGCGACGCGCGAGAGGTTCTCGATGGGCCCGGTCACCAGCTTCGACAACCGCAGCGAAATGATGAGCGCCAGCGCCAGGAAGCTGACCGTCAGCGCCAGCGACCAGAGCACCGAGCGCTGCAGGCCACCGAGCAGCAGCTCCTCGGGCTCCCAGCTCACGAGCTGCCACCGGGTGTGCGGCAGGTGCGAGGTCTGCACGAGGTAGCGACTGCCTTCGTGCTCGATGGAGAAGGCCTGGTCGTCGGCCCCGCCTGCCGTGCTGACCGAGAGCATGTGCGCATGGATGGCGCCGAGCACGCCGCTGTCTGGCGATTCCAGCTCGCGCACCGGATCGGGATGGTCGCTGCGCGCGATCACGTGGTGGTCCGAACTCATCAGGGCGCTCTCGCCATGGCCCTGCGCACCGAAGGCACCCACGAGCCTGGCCAGATGCCCCAGCGACACGTTGGCATCGACCACGAGTCCCCGCCTGTGCCCTTCGTCGTCGGCGCGCGCCGAAGGCCGCGCGTGCCCGACGGCCAGCTCCTGCGAGTCGCTCATCATGAATGGCTGGGTCCACACCGGTCCTTTCGCCTTCATGGCCTCCAGGTACCAGGTGCGCTTCTCGGGATCGAAGTCGCTGCGGTAGGCCGAGATCGATGTTGTCGCAAAACGCTGCTTCGCGTCGCCTCCGTCCCGGTCCGGCGAGTCCTTGTAGTGCCAGGTCTCGGTGCTGAATCCGTCGGCGCGCAGCACCTGGCGGATGGCCGGCACCGGGTAGCGCACCGCCATCAGCACGTGGCCGTGGTCGGTGGCCACGTTGATGCTGTCGATTTCCGGCGTCTGCTCCAGCAGCGTCCAGAGCATCTCGGCGGTCTGCTCGCCATCTTCGCCGCAGACATGGACGCTGGGCGAATCGGCGATCGCACGGATCGCCGCCTCGGTCTTCGCGAGGAAGGCGAGCACGCTGTCCTCGACCCGGTCGTGGTTGATCTTGTGCGCGGCGGTGCCGAGCCTCGACACCAGCCTCTCGGCGGCCCAGTAGCCGAAGGCCACCAGGAGCAGCGACTGCACCAGCGCCACCGCGCAGATGATGGTCCCCACGTCGACCCTGAACCGCCTGAGGCGGGTGCCCTTGAAATCCTCATCGACCATGCAAGCTCCTCTTCATTTCTTGTTTCTGCACGCTTATCGGCATGCGCTCCCGTTTCTTCTGCCGTCGTTTTCCTCGGCGGTCGATTCTCGCGCGGCGCATCCGCATGCCGAGGGTTTTCCCTGCCCGCAAAGGCACGCCTGGCGTCGCGGCTTCCCGGCCCCGCATAAAATCGGCTCCGCGCCACGGGTTTGCCGCGGCGTACTTGCTAGGGGTGTTGGGCGGCTTGCCGTCCGGCTGAGAAAGTCCCTTTGAACCTGATTGAGGTAATCCTCGCGCAGGGAAGCTGGTCCGGTGGCCTCTCGCGCCTTCTCGCGTGAAAGCCGCGCCACTGGGGCCTCGCCCACCTGCCAAACCTTTTGCACTGGAGCAAACGGATGGCACACGACGACAAGAACAACGATGCCGCTGGCGTCTCGAACGAGGCGCTGACGCCCCTGCCCGCCTCGCGGCGCGTGTTCGGCTGGCACGACCATGCCTCGCTCTGGTTCAGCCTCGGCGTGGGCCTGCTTGTGATGCAGATCGGCGCCTACCTGGTGCCGGCCGTGGGCACGCGCGACGCGGCGATCGCCATCGTGCTCGGCTCCTGCATCGGCGCGGGCCTTCTGGCCTGGACCGCGCGGCTTGGCTGCCAGAGCGGCTTGGCGAGCGCCGGCCTCATGCACGCCACCTACGGCAGTGCCTTCGCGCGGCTGCCGGTGCTGCTCAACATCGTGCAGCTGGTGGGCTGGACCACCTTCGAACTCGTGGTGATGCGCGAAGGCACGCAGGCCATCGGCCAGACGGTGGTGGGGCCGGCGCTGGGCAGCTTCTGGGGCGGCGTGCTGACGACGTTGCTGTGGGGCGCGGTGCTGCTGGCGCTGCTCGCTGGCTCGATGGTGAAGCTGGTGCGGCGCTTCGTGAGCCGGTTCGGGCTGCCGCTGGTGGTGCTGTCGCTGCTGTGGCTCACGTGGCAATTCGCGGCGCAACTGCAGGCCAAGGGGCTGGACGCCTTCTGGGCGCGCCCCGGCGACGGCACGATGGGCATGTTCAGTGCGCTCGACCTGGTGATCGCGATGCCGGTGTCGTGGCTGCCGCTGGTGGCGGACTATGCGCGGCACGGCAAGCGCAGTTCCGGCGGCCTCGGCGGCGCATTCGGCGGCACCTGGATCGGCTACGCGGTCGCGAACGTCTGGTGCTATGCGCTGGGCGTGATGGTGGTGAGCGTGGCCGAACCGGGCACGGGCCTCGTCACCGCGCTGCTGCTGGCCCAGGGCGGCCTGGTGGCGCTGGGCCTCATCCTCATCGACGAGCTCGACAACGCGTACGGCGACGTGTACTCCGGCTCAGTCTCCACGCACAGCCTGCTGCCGCGCTGGAGCGTGAAGCGCTGGGGCCTGCTGCTGGCGGCCCTGTGCATCGCGCTGGCGCTGGTGCTGCCGATGCACACGCTGGAGCCCTTCCTGCTGCTGTTGAGTTCGGTGTTCGTGCCGCTGTATGGGGTGATCATCGGCCGGCTGGGCAGCGGCGAGGCGGTATCGCCGCAAGGCGCGCGGCGCAAGATCGACTTCGGCGCGGCACTGATCTGGATCGCGGGCATCGCCGCGTATCACGCGCTTGCCAAGTGGGCGCCGCAGTTCGGCTCCGCGCTGCCGACACTGGCCGCGACTTTCGCGCTGGCCTGGCTCAGCCGGCCTTCAACGGCAGCCGGTGCGTCGGCACTGGCGCAAAGCCGTGGTTGAGCGGGCCATGACCCGCGCCGATCTTCACGTCTGCACCTGCAGCCATCGCGCCGAGGATGTAGGCGCGCGCCCTCTCGACCGCCTCGGGCAGCGTCGCGCCCAGCGCAAGGTGCGCGGCAATGGCGGACGACAGCGTGCATCCGGTGCCGTGCAGGTTGCGGCTTTCGATGCGGCCGGAGGCCAGTCGCTTGCGTTCGCCATCGGCCTGCAGCAGCACGTCGACCACTTCGTTGCCCGGCAGATGGCCGCCTTTGAGCAGCACGGCCTTCGCGCCGAGCGCCAGCAGTTCGTCGGCCGCGCCGTCGAGTGCATCCACGCCTTCGATGGCACGGCCGATCAGCAAGGCGGCTTCATCGAGATTGGGCGTGACGACCACGGCGCGCGGGAACAGCTCGCGCACCAGCACCTGCACCGTCTCGGCAGCGATCAGGCGGTCGCCGCTGGTGGCGACCATCACGGGGTCGAGCACCACGTTCTTCAGCCGGTAGCGGTCGATGGCCCAGGCCACCACTTCGACCACCTCGGGCGCATGCAGCATGCCGAGCTTGACGGCATCGACACCGATGTCTTCGACCACGGCCTGGATCTGCGCCCTGAGGAAATCGGGCGGCACGCCGTGGATACCCGAGACGCCCAGTGTGTTCTGCGCGGTGAGCGCGGTGATGGCCGTCATGCCGTAGCAGCCCAGGGCGGCGAAGGTCTTGAGATCGGCCTGGATGCCGGCGCCGCCACCGCTGTCGGAACCGGCGATGGAAAGCACGCGTGCGTAGCGCTGAGTGGGCTCTTGGGTCATGCCGAAAATTATCGGCGACGCGAAGGAGCCCTGGCATGAGCCTTCCTTTCGACTCGGTCGCCATCCTCGGCGCAGGCCTCATGGGCCGGCTGATGGCGGTGACGCTGGCGCAGACCGGGTGCAAGGTCGATGTGTTCGAGGCCGGCAGCGCCGAGGCCGAAGGCGCTGCCGCGCGCGTGGCCGCCGCGATGCTGGCGCCGCTGGCCGAATCGGCCGTCGCACCGGTGTCTGTCGTGCGCATGGGGCAGCACGCGCTCGCGCGCTGGCCCGAGCTGCTCGCGCCGCTGGCACAGCCCGTGTTCTTCCAGCGCGAAGGCACGCTGGTGCTCTGGCACCGGCAGGACGCGGCCGAAGCAACGCGGCTCGCCCGCGTGCTCGCGAACACCGGTGCGCAGGTGCCCGAGCTGGCGCCGATGCAATCCGTCGACGCCCGCGCGATCGCCACGCTGGAGCCCTCGCTGGGCCAGCGCTTCGCTCAGGGCCTGTTCCTTCCGGGCGAAGGCCAGCTCGACAACCGCGCGCTGCTGGCCTCGCTGCTCGCCACGCTCGAGAGCAGCCCTCTCGTCACGCTGCACTGGCAATCGCCGCGTACGCCTTCGGACTTCTCGCCCGGAACGACAGGCCAGCCCGACTGGGTAATCGACTGCCGCGGCCTCGGCGCCCGTCCGCAGTGGAATGCTCTTCGTGGTGTGCGCGGCGAGGTGATCCGCGTGCATGCACCCGAGGTGAGCCTGAAGCGACCGACGCGCCTCGTGCATCCGCGCTACCCGCTCTACATCGCGCCCAAGCCGGGCAACCTGTTCGTGATCGGCGCGACCGAGATCGAGTCGGACGACATGTCGCCCGCCAGCGTGCGCTCCACGCTCGAACTGCTGAGTGCCGCGTATGCGGTGCACAGCGGCTTCGCCGAGGCGCGCATCGTCGAGATCGCGACGCAGTGCCGGCCCACGCTGCCCGACAACCTCCCTGCCCTGCGCCTGCCGCAACCGCGCGTGCTGCAGATCAACGGCCTGTACCGCCACGGTTTCATGATCGCGCCCGCGATGCTCGACGCGGCGATGGAGGTGCTGACGCAGGGCCACTCGCCCCTTGCGAAGAGCTTCGGCATGGAGACCCGAGACACATGACGATGAACATCCTGATCAACGACAAGCCCTTCACCCTGCCCGACCAGGCGATGCTGACCGACGCGCTGGCCGCGCTGGAGGCCACGCCGCCCTTCGCGGTGGCCGTGAACCGCGAATTCGTGCCGCGCTCCGCCTACGCCACGCGCGCGCTGAAACCCGAAGACCGCGTCGAAGTGATCCGCCCCGTGACGGGCGGCTGATTGATGGAGACAACAGAAATGACGACCCCGAACGACCCCTTGGTGCTCTACGGCGAGACCTTCCACAGCCGCCTGCTGCTGGGCACCGCGCGCTACCCCTCGCCCGACCTGCTCGAAGCCGCCGTGAAGCGCGCGAAGCCCGCAATGCTCACTGCCTCGCTACGCCGGCAGACGGCCAGCCAGGGCTCGGGCAACAGCGAGCTCGGCAACGGCTTCTGGGAGCTGCTGCGCAAGCTCGCGGTGCCGGTATTGCCCAACACCGCCGGCTGCCACAGCATTCAGGAGGTGGTCGCCACCGCGCAGATGGCGCGCGAGCTGTTCGACACGCCGTGGATCAAGCTGGAGCTGATCGGCGACGACTACACGCTGCAGCCCGACACGCTGAACCTGGTCGACGCGGCCTCGCAGTTGATCCGCGAGGGCTTCAAGGTACTGCCCTACTGCACCGAGGACCTCGTGCTGTGCCAGCGCCTGGTCGACGTCGGCTGCCAGGCGGTGATGCCTTGGGCCGCGCCCATCGGCACCGGCCGCGGACCGGTCAACCCCTACGCGCTGCAGGTGCTGCGCGACCGGCTCAAGGTGCCGATGCTGGTGGACGCTGGACTGGGCCTGCCTTCGCACGCCTGCCAGGTGATGGAGTGGGGATACGACGGGGTGCTGCTGAACACGGCCGTCGCGCTGGCGCAGGACCCGGTCGCAATGGCCGGCGCCTTCGCCGACGCGGTGCAGGCCGGGCGCAGCGCGCATCGCGCCGGCGCCATGGCCGCGCAGGAGGCCGCGCAACCCAGCACGCCCGTGCTCGGCACGCCTTTCTGGCACCACGAATCATGAGCACCACCTTCGACTCCGGCGCCATCGCGCAGGCCATCGTCGCTGCGCACGGATTGCGCTTCGGCGCGATCATGTCGGCGCCGGTGAGCGCGCCCAACTTCTCTTCCGACGATCCGGTGTATCGCGGCGCCAAGCGCGCGTGTTCCGCGCTCGGCTTCATCGAGATCGACGCCGAATGCCTGGCCCTCGCATGGACCGCGCAGACACAGCGCCTGAGCAGCTTCGATGCTGCGTTGTGGCCCGACGCGCCAGAGGACTTCGGCATGCGCCCCTTTCCGCCCACCGCGCGCGACGACGCATTTCCGCCCTGCCCAGAACGGCTCGGCCTCTATGCCGTGCTGCCCGATGCGCAGTGGGTCGGCCGCATGGCGCGCGCGGGTGTGCCGACGGTGCAACTGCGATTCAAGTCGGACGACAGCGCGGCCATCGAGCGCGAAGTTCAAGCGGCCGTCGAGGAGGTGCGAGGTACCGGCGCGCTGCTCTTCATCAATGACCACTGGCGGGTCGCCATCGCGGCCGGTGCATACGGCATCCACCTCGGCCAGGAGGATCTCGACGCGCTCTCGCCAGACGAACTGGCGCAACTTCGCGCCTCCGGCCTGCGCCTTGGCGTCAGCACGCACGGCTATGCGGAGATGGTGCGCGCCGACAAGGTGAGCCCGAGCTACATCGCCATGGGCGCCGTGTACCCAACCACGCTCAAGAAGATGGCGACCGCGCCGCAGGGCGTGGCGCGGCTGGGCGCCTATGCGCGGCTGCTGCGCGGCTATCCGCAGGTCGGCATCGGCGGCATCGATGCGGTGCGGCTGCCGGAGGTGCTGGCGACCGGCGTGGGTTCCATCGCCGTGGTGCGCGCGCTCGTCGCGGCCGACGACCCGGAAGCCACGGCCGCGGAATGGATCGCGGCCATCGATGCCGCTGCGGGCAAATGAACAGAATGAAAAAGACAGAGCTTCCCTTCGATTCTTCCGGCCGGCATCGGCTGTCTCCCGTCTCACACGCGCTGGCAGCCATGCTCTTTGCGGCGGCATGTTCAGCGCATGCGCAGCAGCAATCCGCGCTGCCGGAGATCACCGTCAGCGAAGGCACGGCCGCGTCGCAGGCCGACGTGAGCGGCTTCGGCGACGTGCCGCTGCGCGAGCTGCCGATCTCGGCCACGGTGATCGACAGCCAGCAACTGCAGGCCAGCGGCGCGCGACGGCTCGCCGATTTGACGCAGTTCGACGCTTCCGTCACCGACGCCTACAACTCCGCCGGCTACTGGGACTACCTCACGGTGCGTGGCTTCGTGCTCGACAACCGCTTCAACTACCGGCGCGAGGGCCTGCCGATCAGCGCCGAGACTTCGATTCCGCTCGACAACAAAGAGCGCGTCGAGATCCTGCGCGGCACCAGCGGCATACAGGCCGGCACCAGCGCGCCGGGCGGGCTGGTCAACTACGTCGTGAAGCGGCCCACCGAACAGGACCTGCGCACGGTGCGCATCGAAACTTCCAGCCGGGGCAGCCTGCTGGGCGCCATCGACCTCGGCGGGCGCTTCGGCGAGAACAGGCAGTTCGGCTACCGCATCAACGTGGCGAGCGAAAACCTCAAGCCGCTCACGCACAACCTCGACGGCAACCGCAACCTGTTCTCGCTCGCGGCCGACTGGCGCATCACGCGCGACTCGGTGCTGGAGTTCGAGATCGAGCAAAGCCGCAAGACGCAGCCCAGCCAGAACGGCTACAGCCTGCTGGGCAGCGTGCTGCCGGCGCCGGTGGATCCGCGCATCAACCTCAACAACCAGCCGTGGTCGCAGCCCTCGGTGTTCAAGGCGCTGACGGGCACGCTGCGCTTCAGCCAGGCGCTGAACGCCGACTGGCGCTGGAGCGCGCAGATCGGCCAGCAGCGGCTGAAGAGCGACGACCGACTGGCCTATGCCTTCGGCTGCGGCGCCGAAGGCAACTACGACCGCTACTGCTCCGATGGCACCTTCGACGTCTACGACTTCCGCAGCGACAACGAGCGCCGCACGCTGACGGCCGGCAGCATCAATCTGAAAGGCAACGTGACGACGGGCAGCGTGAGGCACGAACTCGGCTTCGGGCTGATGCAGAGCCGCGTGCGCAACCGCTTCGACAACCAGGCCTACAACTACGCGGGCACCGGCAACATCTGGGGCACGGCCGTCGTGCCGCCGGCGCCGGACGCCACCACGCCGCAGACCGACCGGGACGAGCGATCGACCGAGTTCTCGGTGCAGGACGCGATCCGCTGGAACGAGCGCTTCACCACCTGGCTCGGCGCGCGCCATACGCGGCTCGACCGCAGCAGCATCGGCAACGACGGCTCGAATCCGACCGGCTACAAGCAGGACGTGACCACGCCGTGGATCGCGGCCAGCTACACCTTCCAGCCGGGGCTGCTGGCCTATGCGAGCTGGGGCCGAGGAGTCGAGTCGCAGGTGGTGCCGAACAGGATTTCGCAGTACAGCAACGCGGGGCAGGCCCTGCCCGCGCTGCGCTCGCGTCAGTGGGAGCTGGGCATCAAGGGCGGCAACGACGCCTTCAACTGGCAGCTCGCATGGTTCGACATCTCGCGGCCGCTGACCAACATGGAGCTGTGCAGCGGCTTGTGCGAGGTGCGCAACGACGGCAAGGCGGTGCATCGTGGTCTCGAAGCGGGTGCGCAGTGGAACCAGGGGCCTTGGCGCATCGGTGGCAGCGTGACGCTGATCGATGCGAAGCGGCGCGGGAGCACGGCCAATCCGGCGCTCAACGGCGAGTCGCCCACGAACGTGCCCAAGCAGGTGCTGCGCGCGCAGACCGCCTACCGCTTCGCATCGGTGCCGGGCCTCGAGGTTGCGGGACAGCTCTCGTACGAAGGCCGCCGCAACGTGCTGCCTGATGGCTCGATCACGCTGCCCTCGTGGACGCGCGTCGATGCCGTGCTGCGCTACGACACGAAGCTGCGCGGCGCGAACGCGAGCTGGACGCTGTCGGTCGACAACCTGTTCGATCGCCGCTACTGGAAGGAATCGCCCTACCAGTTCGGGCATGTCTACCTGTTCCCTGGCGCGCCGCGCACGCTGCGTCTGGGGCTGAGCGTTGCACTTTGAACGCGTTGCCGAAAGTCATGAAAAATGACGCTATAATCTAAGGCTTGTTCCTCGATAGCTCAGTCGGTAGAGCGCCGGACTGTTAATCCGTAGGTCCCTGGTTCGAGCCCAGGTCGAGGAGCCACCACAAAGCCGCAAGGCCTCTGGATGCCCCGCTACCCACAAGGTAGCGGGGCATTTCATTTGAAGTGGTGCGCGGTGTTTCTTGCAGGCAATCGTCGCATCGATGCAAAAAATGCAGTCGAAGCACCGAGATCGGCAAATCCATTGCTTATAATTTAAGGCTTGTTCCTCGATAGCTCAGTCGGTAGAGCGCCGGACTGTTAATCCGTAGGTCCCTGGTTCGAGCCCAGGTCGAGGAGCCACCATCAAGCCGCAAGGCCTCTGAAGAGCCCGCTGTCTTTACGGACAGCGGGCTTTTTCTTTGGTTGCTCCGCTGGCCCATGTGAGCAAAGTCGGCTAAGTGCCCCTCGCATGAAAAGCGCACACTCGCGCGCATGGAAAGCAGCCGCCGCATCGAGCAGGACTACCGCGCCCGCGTGGCGCGCGCCGTCGCGGCCATCGTCGCCGATCCGATGGCCGAGCACCGGCTCGAAGATCTCGCGCGGCTCGCGCACTTCTCGCCCTTCCACTTCCACCGCGTCTATGCGAGCGTGGCCGGAGAAACCGTGGCGGCCACAGTGCGACGCGTACGACTGGCGCTCGCCACCCGGCTGCTGGAAGCCGGCGACCAGAGCATCACGCAGGTCGCGCTGGCCGTGGGCTACGAAAGCCCGCAGGCCTTCACGCGCGCCTTCGGCCAGTTCACCGGACAGTCGCCGCGCGCATTCCAGCAGAAGATGGTGCGGGCGATTCTCGATGTCGATGCGTTGCCGCAACCCGATGACGGCGTCGCCGCGCCAGCCGTGCGCATCGTCGAACACCCGACACGACGGCTGCATGCGCTGCGGCACCAGGGGCCGTTCTCGACCATCCCTCACACCCATCGGCGGTTGCGCCAGCACGCCGGCACGGCCCGAATCACAGACCGCTGGGGAGCGTCTTTCGACGAGCCGGAGGGCAGCATCGGCTTCAGGTACTACGCCGCCGTCGACTCTCCCGATGCCTGGCCGGAAGCCCCCGAAGTCGAGATGCTCGACATTCCCGGCGGCTGCTACGCGGCGCATCGCCTCGCGGGCCCGTACTCGCAGATCAACGCTACCGTGCGCGCGCTCTACGTCCGCTGGCTACCCGCCAGCGGCTACGAGCCCGACGACCGGCCCACGCTGGAGCACTACCTGAACTCGCCGCGGCAGGTCTCGCAGGCCGAGTTGCGCACCGACTTGCTGATTCCGATCCGCCGCACAGGCACGCCGTGAAACCGGCTAGCGCGGCTGGAACGCGATGAGCCCATGCCCGCCGTGCTTAACGGCAGTACACGCGGGGCCATTGCTTGATGGGCTCGTGGTGCATCCCTACACTCGTGCGCATGGCCCGTTCGTTCCACTCCCGCAAGCACGCTGCGCTCGAAGCAGCGCGTACCGGTGCCGTGGCGACGATGGCGGCCTACCGACGCACCTGCGCACTTTCCTGAGCCCGGCGGTCCGCTACCCTTCCTTCTGATGCGCGAACCATTGACCGCCGGGCACCCGCCGCGCGGCCGCGTCGCCGTTCATTTCCTTCGTTCCTGACGGCGCCGCACTCAACTGGAGTGCTTCATGCTTGCCACCATTCACGGGGAGCGCACGCTCACCGAACTCGACTTCGTCCGCCTCGGCAAACTGGCGGATCACCAGCTCCCACCGGCACTTGCCGAACTGCTCGACGCGGCGGACGTGCTGCCATCGCGCGAAGTCCCGCCGGACCTCGTGACGATGAATTCCCAGGTCGAGATCGAGGACCCGGCCACGGGCCAGCGCCAGCAGATCACGCTGTGCTATCCCGGCGACTCGCAGCCGGGCGCTGGCTTCGTATCGGTGCTGTCGCCCGTCGGCATCGGCCTGCTGGGGGTGAAGACCGGGGCGCTCGCCTGCTGGCGCACGCCCAACGGCATCGAGCGCTCTGCGCGTGTGACCGCAGTGCTCTTCCAGCCCGAGGCCAGCGGCGACTACACGCGCTGAGGCAGGCCGTTTCTTTCAGTGCTTGATCACCGCGCTGGTCCGGTCCTTGGCGCTGTCGATGGTCGCGCTCACCGAGTTCGTGTTGACTGCCAGGGCCACCAGGATGGAGCCGACGAAAGCCGGGTCGGCCGCTGCGCTGAAGTTCGAAGCTCCCGCAATGGCCAGGGCCTGTTGCACCTGCTGGCGGGTCAGTTCCGCGGCTGCTTCTCCAACGATGTTCTTCTTGGTCGCCATCTGAAACTCCTGGAAGTGAAGGCCCGAATGTAACTTTCGGGACAGCGCATCCCACGGCCTTTCCCTACTGCGCCATCGGTACGGAAGCTCTCGTTGTTTCACGGTGTTCCTGAAAGTTTCCAGAGTAATAGAATCGCCGCGCCCCACCCGCCCGTCCCCCAAAGCGCAGTGCGCCTGCCCGACGTCGCGGCCGGGCGATCGAGGACAGGGGCTGCTGCGGCCCGCACCTCCCACACTTCGGACTCCGGCCGATAACCCGCCGCCCGCGCGGTGGAAAACACACGGCCGGGCCGCGCGTGAATGCACATGACTTTCGGCACTGGCGTGCCTGAATCTCGGGTCGTATCGTCGCGCGGTCGCCGGCGGCGCGTCGAATCGGGAGGTCATACAGGCCAGGGCAGATCCATCTTCGATCTTGACAAGTGACGTCCGCAACGGGCGCCGCATTCTTTTCACTTGACAGATCGGGACATGGCTTTTTCTAAACTTTCTCTCGCAAGCGCACTCGCCGGCCTGCTGGCCCTTTCGGGCTGCCAGACCATGGACATGCAAATGGGTAGCCAGTCGGCCAAGACCGTGGCCACCGGCAGCGCCGCCGGCGCCGCGACCTCCGGCGAAAGCAGCCAGCTCGAGCGCTGCGATTCGCCGCTGGGCACGGTCTCGCTGATCGAGAACGTGAACGCGGGCTGGTACACCATCCTCACCGGCGAGTACAAGCTGCCTCCCACGGCCAACCTGCTGCGCCTGCTGGTGCAGCAGTCGAACTGCTTCGTGGTGGTCGAGCGCAGCGCCGCCGGCATGAACGCGATGACGCGCGAGCGCGCGCTGATGCAGTCGGGCGAAATGCGCGGCGGCAGCAACTTCGGCCGCGGCCAGATGGTCGCTTCCGACTACGGCCTGTCGCCCGAGATCGTGTTCAGCAACAGCGATGCCGGCGGCCTGGGCGGCGCGCTCGGCGGCCTGGTGGGCGGCGGCCGTGGCCGCGCTATCGCCAGCCTCGGCGCGAGCCTGCAGACCAAGGAAGCCAGCGCCCTCCTGACGCTGATCGACAACCGCTCGGGCGTGCAGGTCGCTGCCGCCGAAGGCAGTGCTTCCAAGACTGACTTCGCGGGCTTCGCCGGCCTGGGCGGCCTCTCCGCCGCCGGTGGCATCGGCGGCTACACCCGCACGCCGCAGGGCAAGGTGATCGCGGCGGCCTTCATGGACGCCTTCAACCAGATGGTCCGTTCGCTGCGCAACTACAAGGCACAGACGGTGCGCGGCCAGGGCCTCGGTGGCGGCGGTCGTCTGGGCGTGGACGGCGGAGCGGCTCCCTCGCAGACCTCGGCACCGGGCGCCGCGCCGGCAACCCGCCGCCGCAAGTAAGAAGGCAGCAACCCGCCGGCCGACCCGCCTCGCTCAGAGGTAGCGCGTCTCGGCCGGCGCCTCGAACCAGTTGTTGTTGCGCCCGTCCATGTACCGGACGGGCGCCGTCGACAGTTCCTCCAGCGTCACGTCGTCCAGGCAGTTCACCGCGACGCTCACGTAGGCGCCCCCGATCTCGGGCACGTTGCCGCGCCCGAACGAACGCACACCGCAGCTCCTGCAGAACAGCCACTCGGTGCTGTGCGAGTTGAACTGGTACAGCGACAGGTCCTCCTCCCCCGAAAGCAGCGTGAAGGCATCCGGCTTCACGATCGCGCCCCATGCGCGGTTCTTGGTGCAGATCGAGCAATTGCACTTGCCCGTGCCTTCGGCGAGATCGATCAGGGCCTGGAAGCGGACCTTGCCGCAATGGCAGCTGCCGTTGTACGTCTTCTTCATGGGTCTTCGTCCTGTGTTCCGCGGTGCGGAGGTGGTTGAGAGAAGAACCGAGGCTACGACCCATTGCGGACAGTTCCTGTCCTCGATTAAAGGCATGATGCGCACATGCTGTCAGCCACCGCACGCCTGATCCGGCTTCTTTCCCTGTTCCAGGCGCAACGCTCCTGGACGGGCGCCAACCTCGCCGCCCGGCTCGAGATCACCGAGCGCACCCTGCGCCGCGACGTCGACCGCCTGCGCAGCCTGGGCTACACGGTCGATTCCACCTCGGGCGTGGCTGGCGGCTATCGGCTCGGCGCGGGCACCGCGATGCCGCCGCTGCTGCTCGAGGACGAGGAAGCCATCGCCGTCGCGCTCGGCCTGGGCAATCCGGTGGGCGCCTCGGGCGACATCGAGAACGCCTCGATGCGCGCGCTGGCCAAGCTCGAACAGCTGATGCCGCCGCGCCTGCGCCGCCGGCTCGACAGCGTCCGCTCGTCGGTGGTGCCGGTGATGCACGACAAGTCGCCCGTGCGCCTGAAGGCCGTGTCCTTCCTCGCCGAAGCCTGCACCGACCGGCTCGAACTGCGCTTCGGCTACCGCGACCACCACGACGCCCTCACCGAGCGCACGGCGCAGCCGCATCGCGTGGTGCAGACGGGCCGGCGCTGGTACCTGCTGGCGTGGGACGTGGCGCGCGAGGACTGGCGCACCTTCCGCCTCGACCGCATCGTCGAGCCCGAGCCCACCGGCGAGCGCTTCACGCCGCGCCGGCTGCCCCATGGCGACGTGGCCGCCTACATGGAGCACGCGCTGAAGGTATCGCCCTACCTGCACCATGCGCAGGTCGTGGTGCATGCACCCTTCGAGGCGCTGGAGCCCTATCTCGGCTGGGTCGGCGGCACGCCGCAGGCTGTCGGCGACGGTTCCACCCGCATCGCCACCGCGGCCAATTCGCTCGATGCGCTGTCCGTGTGGCTGGGCTGCCTGCCGCACGATTTCGAGGTCGAGTCGCCGCTGGAGCTGGTCGCGCACCTCGCGCTCGTGGCCGGGCGGCTGGCCAGGGCGGCAACCGGCAAGACATCCCATAGGCCACCGAAAGCGGTAGGCCGCCTCCCCCGTATATAGGATGGGCAGCGAGCGGGCAGCCCCCTACCCTTTGCGGCATCAGCAACCCAGGTCTTTTCCCCCATGCGCCTTGTCACCACGCCATGCATGAGCGCATGCAGCTTCTTTCCGGGCCCGGTCCACGCATGACTGCGGAAACACAGGTCGCCCTCGTCGAAGACGACACCGGCATGCGCGAGCGCATCTCGCGCGTGGTCGACGCAGACCCGTCCCTCAGCCTGGCCTACAGCGCCTCCAACGCCAGCGACATCCTGCGTTGGCTGGTCGACAACCCGATCGACGTGCTGCTGGTGGACCTCGGCCTGCCCGACCGCCCCGGGCTGCAGGTGATCAGCCAGTGCCGCAACATGCAGCCGGCATGCGCGGTGATGGTGCTTTCGATCTTCGGCGACGAGGCCAACATGGTCCAGGCCTTCGAGGCCGGCGCCAGCGGCTACCTGCTGAAGGACGGCACCGAGGCCGACCTCGCCACCCACATCCGCCACCTGCGCGCCGGCGGCTCGCCGATGTCGCCGGTCATCGCGCGCAAGCTGCTGCGCCGCTGGCAGGCGCACTCGGGCGGCGCGCCCAGGGAACAGGCCGCGGCCAAGGCGGCAGGCACGCCGACGGTCGTGCCCGAGCGCCTGTCGCCGCGCGAATTCGAGGTGCTCGACCTGGTCTCTCGTGGTTTCACCTATGTCGAAGTCGGGGTGCAGATGGGAGTCTCGGCCTCGACTGTCCAAACCCATATCCGCAATATCTACGGCAAGCTGGATGTGCACAACAAATCGGAAGCTGTGTTCGAGGCCCGCAACCTCGGCTGGCTTCCCTAGCGTGACCGCTGGCGGCCTCTGCCGCCTGCTGCTCGCCGCCTTGTGCCTGTGGCTCGCCCTGGCGTCGGCGGCCTCCCGTGCCGACGCAGCGGAATCGCCCGACGCATTCGACGTTCCCTCGGCCGAGGCGGTGCTCGAACCCGACGGCCTGCCGGCGCAGCAGCGACGCGTGGAGATTCCCTTCCGCTGGGACCATGAATTCCCCGGGCGCGGCGGCAAGGCCACCTACCGCATCGAACTTCCCGCTTCCGCGGTGCCGGCCGGCAAGCCCGCCGCGCTGCTGCTCTCGGGCGCGGGCAACCAGGTGGCGATCTCGTTCAACGACGCGCTGGTGGCGAGCTATGGCACGCTGGGCTTGCCGAGCTACGACGCGTCCAAGAGCAACCTGCTGGTGCCGGTGCCGGCCGTGCTGCACCAGGCAGGCCAGCCACAGTCGCTGGTGGTGCGCACCACCATCCAGCGCCAGCGCGGCGCGGGGCTGGCCAGCATCGACTACGGCCCCGAGGCGTCGCTGGCAACGGTCTACCGCGCCCGGCAGAACTGGCGCAACACCTCGGCCATCGTCTATGCCGTCAGCCTGCTGCTGATGGGCGGCATCGCCGGCGGGCTGTGGCTGCGCCAGCGCGACGCGCTCTACGGCTGCTTCGCGCTGGCCGCGCTCTCGGGCGTGGCGCGCAACCTCGACCGCGTGTGGCCCGACGTGGCCATTCCCTGGCCGCTGTGGGGCGCCATCGTGGCGGTCTGCTACGCCTGCCACATCGGGCTGATCGCGCGCTTCGTGCTGCTGGTGCTGGAGCGCAATCCGCCGTGGCTGGTGCGCTCGATCTACACGGCGCTCGCGCTGTCGGTCACGCTGGCCTGCGCCTCCTTCGCCTTCGCGCAGCCGCTGCTGTGGACCGGCGGCCTCGTCATCCTGCAATGCATCAGCATCATCTGCCTGCCCTACGTGGTGTACGGGGCGCTGGTGGACCGTCGCCGTATCGCGGGCGTGCTGATGGCCGCGGGCACGCTGGCCATCCTGGCCGGCGCGCACGACCTGCTGCTGGTGCGCATGGGCCTCTTCGGCGGCGCCTACTACACGCTGACGGCGCACGCGATGTTCTTCTTCGTGATGATCCTGGCCGGCCTGGTGGTCGAGCGCTACAGCCGCACCGTAGCCGACTACCGCGCGCTCAACGCCAACCTCGCGGCCCGCGTGGCCGAGCGCGAAGACCAGTTGCGCGGCGCCTTCGAGACCGTACGCCAGCAGCAGCAGGAACAGGCCGTGCTGCTGGAGCGCCAGCGCATCATGCGGGAGATCCACGACGGCGTCGGCTCGCAGCTGGTCGGCCTCCTCAACGTGGTGACGCAGGCCAAACCGGACCGCACGGTGATCGAGGAACACGTGAAGCTCGCGCTCGACGAGATGCGCATGGCCGTCGATTCGCTGCAGCCCACGCACGACGACCTGGCCACCGTGCTGGCCACGCTGCGCTACCGCCTGCAGCCGCGGCTGGACGCCGCCGGCATCGAGCTGGTGTGGGACGTGGAAGTGATCCCGCAGCTGGAGCCTTTCGCCGCACAGGCGGCCCTGCAGCTGCAACGCATCCTGCTCGAAGCCTTCACCAACGTGCTCAAGCACGCGGGCGCCACGCGCATCGTGATGCACGCGAGCTGGCACGGGGAAGAGACGCCTTCGCTGGTGCGCATCATGCTCACCGACAACGGGCGCGGCCTGCCTTCGGCGCCGGCCAATGGCGGGAGAACCGGCCACGGCATCGCCAACATGCGGGCGCGCGCCCAGTCCATCGGCGCGAGGCTGCAGATCGAGACGGCGGACCCGGCCGCCGGCGGCACGCGCATGCAGCTCGACTGGCCCTGCTCGCCTGCCTGAGGCGCCGCGCAGCCGTTCAGCGCAGGGCAAAGGCCAGCGTCACCGCACCCAGCGCCAGCAGCCCGAGGCCGGCGATGAAGACCATCTCGCCCCAGGCCTCCAGCCGCGCGCCCAACCTGCGCGAACGCATCGAGATGAAAGACAGCAACGCGCTGGCCAGGAAGACCAGCGCGTCCACTGCGAGCAGGCGGTCGATCAGAAGCCGCATGTCGTCGCGCGGCCCCAGGTGCCCGATGGACATCACCGTCATGCACACGCCGATCATGGTCGCAGACGTGGGCAGGATGTGAGCCGAGAGGCTCTGGGCGGGCGACGTCATGCCTGCGGGGCGAACTCAACCGATACGCACCGGCACGAAGATCTTGTCTTCACCGCGCTGGATCAAGAGCGCCACCGACTTGTTGCTGGCCTTGGCCACCACCTCGCGCACCTGCTCCACGCTCTGCGCGGGCGTACCGTTGATGGCCAGCAGCACGTCGCCCGCCTGCACCCCGGCCTGGGCCGAAGGGCCGGCCGCGTCTTCGATCAGCAGGCCGTTGTCGACGGAGGCCTCGCGCTTTTCCTGCGGCTGCAACGGGCGCAGCGCCAGGCCCAGCTTGCCCTGTCCCACGTCGGCATCGGCCTTGGCGACCTTCGCGGGCTTGTCGCTCGCATCGCCGAGCTTGGCCTGCAGCTCCTGGCGTTCGCCCTGGCGCCACACTTCGAGCGTGACCTTCTTGCCGGGGGCCTGCTGGCCGATCACCGCGGGCAGGTCGCCCGAGGACACGATGGGCTGGCCGTCGACCTTGCGGATCACATCGCCCGCCTTCAGGCCGGCCTTGTCGCCGGGGCCGCCCTTCTCGATGTTCGAGACCAGCGCGCCTTCGGGCCTGTCGAGCTTGAACGAATCGGCAAAGGCCTGGTTCACTTCCTGCACCGCGATGCCCAGGCGCGCGTGCTGCGCCTTGCCGGTGGCGACGATCTGGTCCTTCACCTGGATCGCCACGTCGATCGGGATCGCGAACGACACGCCCTGGTAGCCACCGCTGCGGCTGTAGATCTGCGAGTTGATGCCGACCACCTCGCCGCGCGTGTTGAGCAGCGGGCCGCCGGAATTGCCGGGGTTCACCGCCACGTCGGTCTGGATGAAGGGCACGTAGCTGTCGTCGGGCAGCGAGCGGCCCTTGGCGCTCACCACGCCGGCCGTGACGGTGTTCTCGAAGCCGAAGGGCGAGCCGATGGCCAGCACCCATTCGCCGACCTTCAGGTCCTTGGTGTTGCCCAGCGCGAGCACGGGCAGGTTCTTCGCGTCGATCTTGAGCACCGCGATGTCGGTCTTGGCGTCGGCGCCCAGCACCTTCGCGCGGTATTCGCGGCGGTCGGTGAGCTTGACGGTGACTTCCTTCGCATCCTTCACCACGTGGGCGTTGGTGATGATGATGCCGCTGGGGTCGACGATGAAGCCCGAACCCTGCGCGCGCACCGGCACTTCGCGCTGCTGTTGCTGGCCGCGCGGATTCATCTGGCCCTGGAAGCGGCGGAAGAACTGGAACATCGGGTCGTCCGGATCGATGCCCTGGATCTCGGCGGCTGCCTCGTCGTCGGAAGCCTTCATGGTGCCGGTCACGCTGATGTTGACCACGGCCGGGCCGTCGCGCGAAGTTATCGTCGAGAAGTCGGGCAGCGTGACCATGGCCGCGGGCGCGGTGGCGACGGCATTGGTGGTCGGCGCGCCCACGGCGCGGGCGCTGGTGTAGGCGCCGGCGCCGACCGCACCGATCACACCCGCACTTGCCAGGGCGATGGCCAGGGCACGGGGCGAAGTCAGACGTGAGTTCATTTGTCGGTTCCTTTCAAGGCGTATGGACGCAAAACGATGAAAGGAATGTCGCGGGTCTGACTTAAGCGCCGCTTAAACGAAGGCGAGCGCCGTGTTCTGAGTTCCTGCCGTCGATCTTTCTCCCTCTCCCCATGGGGAGAGGGTTGGGGTGAGGGCTGCGCCGCCGAGGAGGGGCGGCGGTTGGTGAAAGACCGTTGCCCTCACCCCAACCCTCTCCCAGAGGGAGAGGGAGCGAAGACCACGCGAACCCGCAAGCCGCCCAACGTCGGAGACTGGTCGAGCGCCACCGTCGCCCCGTGCAGATCCGCGATCGACTTGACGATGGCCAGCCCCAGCCCGCTGCCCGGCGCCTGCGATTCACCCGAGCGATAGAAGCGGTCGAGCACCCGCTCGCGCTCCTCGGGCGGCAGGCCCGGTCCGCTGTCGTCCACGGTGAGCTCGACGGCGTCACCCTGGCGCGCGATTCCGATGTCGACCCGCCCCTCGACCGGCGTGTACTTGATGGCGTTCTCCAGCAGGTTGCGAAGCAGCATGCGCAGGGCTTCCGACTGGCCGTGCACCACAGCCGCCTCGTCGGCATGCGCGATGCCGATGTCGATGCCGCGCGCCTGCGCAGCCGCCACCGCATCGGACACCGCGAGCCGCGCGACTTCGGCCAGATCGATGGGCTCGGGCTTGGCGCCAGCCGCCATGCTGGCCTCATGACGTGCCAGCGCAAGCATCTGCTCGACCAGGCGCGTCGCCCGGTCGATGCCCGCCACCAGCCGGCTCACCGCCAGCTCGCGCGAGGCATCGTCAGGCGCGCGCTGCAGGCCCTGCACCTGCAGCTTGAGCGCGGCCAGCGGCGAGCGCAGCTCGTGCGCGGCATCGGCGACGAAGTGCTTCTGCGCGTCGAAGGCATGGCGTACGCGGTCGAAGAGCAGGTTCAGTTCCTGCACCAGCGGGCGAACCTCCTCGGGCAGGTTCTCCTCGCTCACCGGGGAGAGATCGTCGGCCTGGCGCGAGGCCACCTGCTTGCGCACCCGCGCCACCGGCGCGAGCGACTGGCTCACCACCCACCACACGACCAGCATCAGCAGCGGCGCCATCAGCGCCACCGGCGCGATGGTGCGCAGGGCCAGCGTGCCCGCCATGTGGCGCCGCGCGGCCATGTCCTGCGCCACCTGGATCACCAGCCCGCGCGTCTGCATCGAGAACACGCGGTAGGTGGTGCCGCGCGCGTTCACATCGGCGAAGCCCAGCACCGCGAGCTGCGGCAGCGCGGCCTGCTCGGCGGATTCGAAGATGCGCGTGCCATCGGCCGTCCACACCTGCACGACGAAATCGAAGTTCTGCTCGGCGGCGCCCAGCCCGCCCACCGCAGCGCTGGGCGGCAGGCCGGCGCGCAGCGACAGCGCCATCTGCTGCATGTGATAGTCGAAGATGTCGTCGGCCTCGGCCAGCACCGTGCGGTAGGCCACCAGTGCCTGCGCCCCCGCCGCCAGCACGATGGCTGCGAGCAGGAACCACAGCAGCCGCGCGCGCAGCGAGCCTGTCAGCGAACCAATGACTCTGCTCATACACGCCCCCTTCGCGGGACGACACGGAACCGGTTTTGCCGGGCCGTAGGCGTCGCCCCCGGAAGGGGGTTGGCGAAGCGACACGAAGTGCGCGAAGCCTGGGGGTGAGTCATAGTTTCGGCACCATGTAGCCGACGCCGCGCACGTTGCGGATGAGCTCGGCGCCGAGCTTCTTGCGCAGGCCGTGTACGTAGACCTCGACGGCGTTGCTGCTGATCTCGTCCTTCCAGCTGTAGAGCTTTTCCTCGAGCTGGGCGCGCGACAGCACCATGCCGGGCCGGGCCAGCAGCGGCTCCAGCACGGCCCATTCACGCGCCGACAGCACCACCGGCTGGCCGGCCACCGTGACCTCGCGCGTGGCCGGGTTGATGCTCACGCCCATGTGCTCGTACACCGGCTCCGCACGCCCCGCCGCGCGGCGCAGCAGGGCCCGGATGCGCGCCAGCAGTTCGTCGAGGTCGTAGGGCTTGAGCACGTAGTCGTCGGCGCCGGCGTCCAGGCCTTCGATGCGCTGCTGCACCGAGTCGCGCGCGGTGGCGATCAGCACCGGCATGCGCTGCTTGCGCGCGCGCAGGTTGCGCAGCACCTCGAGCCCGTCGCGCCGGGGCACACCCAGGTCGAGCATCACGAGGTCGTATTGCTGGGTACGCAGGGCCGTTTCGGCGGCCTCGCCGTCTTTCACCCAGTCCACCGCGTACTGTTCGGCGCGCAGCAGGTCGAGCACCGCTTCGCCGATCATCACGTCGTCTTCGAGGAGTAGGAGTCGCATGGTTGTGTCCGTTTCGGGGATTCGAGGCGCGGGCCGCGGCCAAAGTTCAGAGCAAGTCAGAGAAGCGAACGGACTTCCCGTGCAGCCTCGAAGAGCAGCGGCAGCATCTCGCGCTGCAGCGTCTCTTCCTGGTAGCGCGTGCCCGAGAGCACCACGTTGAGCGCGGCCACCGTATGGCCCTGCATGTCGCGCAGCGGCACGGCCAGCGCCTGCACGCCCAGCTCGTGCTCTTCGCTGGCGAAACAGTAGTCGTCCTTGCGCGCGCGGGCGATCAGCTGACGCAGGCCGCGCGCCTGCGTCACCGTGCGCGGCGTGAGCCGTGCGAGATGCCGGCCCTTGAGCCATTGCGTGAACTGCGCCGGCGCCATCGCCGCGAGCAGCACGCGCCCGGTGGAAGTGGCATGCGCGGGCAGCCGCGCCCCCAGGTGCAGGCCATAGGCCAGCACGCGCGTCGGCGTGCCGTAGCTGCCGCTGCGCGCGACGATGACCACCTCTTCCCCGTCGAGCACGACGGCCGAGAACGATTCGCCGGTCTGCGCCGCGAGCCGGTTCAGCGTGGGCTGCAGTGCCCGCGGCAATCGGGAAGACGCGAGATAGCTGCCCGAGAAGCGCAGCACCTTCGGCGCCATCCAGAAATAGCTGCCGTCGGTTTCCAGGTAGCCCAGGTGGGCCAGCGTCAGCAAATGGCGGCGGGCTGCTGCGCGCGTGAGGCCGGCGCGTTCGGCGGCCAGGGTGGCGTTCAGGCGCTGGCGCTCGGTGTCGAAGCTTTCGAGCACAGCCATGCCCTTGGCGATGCCCTCGATGAAGTCGGCCTTGGCGATGCTCATTCTTCGGTCGATGGAGGATGGGGTTCGTCGTCTGTGGAAGTGTTGCGCGATGATCGCGCACGCATTCGCATGATCGCACACAGCCGCGCGCACGGCCTCCCTGGAAGGCCCCGTGCGCCCTACGCTTCGTGAAACCCTCTCGGAGACACGAACATGCGCACCCAGGTCGCCATCATCGGAGCCGGACCCGCCGGCCTTCTGCTCGGACAGCTTCTGTACAAGGCAGGCATCGACAACGTCATTGTCGAACGCCAGAGCGGCGACTACGTGCTCGGCCGCATCCGCGCCGGCGTGCTCGAGCAGGTCACGATGAACCTGCTGGCGCGTGCGGGCGTCGACGCCCGCGCCAAGGCCGAGGGACTGCCGCACGAGGGCATCGAGCTGCTCTTCAAGGGTGCGCGCCACCGCATCGACATGCACGGCCTCACGGGCGGCAAGCAGGTGACGGTGTACGGCCAGACCGAAGTGACGCGCGACCTGATGGAAGCGCGCGCGGCCGAAGGGCTCGCCACCATCTACAGCGCGGCCAACGTGAGCCTGCACGACTTCCAGTCGGGCAAGCCCCGCGTGCGCTACGAAAAGGATGGCCAGACGCACGAGATCGAATGCGACTTCATCGCCGGCTGCGACGGCTACCACGGCGTGAGCCGCGCCAGCGTGCCGGCCGATGCGATCCAGACCTACGAGAAGATCTACCCCTTCGGCTGGCTCGGCGTGCTGGCCGACGTGCCGCCCGTGTCGCACGAACTCATCTACGCCAACACCGAGCGCGGCTTCGCGCTGTGCAGCATGCGCAGCGCCACGCGCAGCCGCTACTACGTGCAGGTGCCCACCGAGGAGCGGGTGGAGAACTGGAGCGACGAGGCTTTCTGGAACGAGCTTCGCGCACGCCTCGACCCAGAAGCGCGCGAGCGACTGGTGACCGGGCCTTCGCTGGAGAAGAGCATTGCACCGCTGCGCAGCTTCGTCGCCGAGCCGATGCGCTTCGGCTCGCTGTTCCTGGCGGGCGACGCGGCGCACATCGTGCCGCCGACGGGCGCCAAGGGGCTGAACCTCGCCACGGCCGACGTCGGGTATCTCTCGCGCGCATTCGAAATCTTCTACGGCGAGAAGTCGGCCTCGGCGCTCGACCGCTATTCCGACCTGTGCCTGCGCCGCGTATGGAAGGCCGAGCGCTTCTCGTGGTGGTTCACCTCGTTGATGCACCGTTTTCCGGAGACGGGCGCCTTCGGCCAGAAGATCCAGGAAGCCGAGCTCGACTACCTGGTGCATTCGGCCGCCGCCTCCACCGCGCTGGCGGAGAACTACGTCGGGCTGCCGCTCGAAGACTTCTAGGCCGCGGCCGGGGCCGGGCGACCTTCCAGCGCGGCCTTCATGGCAGCGCCGCCCTGCTCCATCATCGGCCCGATGTAGGCCGCCATCGCATCGGGCAGCACGTCGGTGATCCAGACGAAGCGCGAGCGGCCTTCGCCTTCCTCGAAAACCTGCGCCGTCGCATGGTGATGCCTCGCCTGCCCGCCGGTGACGGTGTAGGCCAGCCGGCGATGGGCCTCGTCGATGCCCACCAGCAGTTCGCGCGCGACGAGGCCGTTGGCGAAGGTCAGGATGCGCGCGCCCTCCTCATCGATCGTGCAGGCCGTGAGAAAGCCCGGCGCGAGCCGCGTGTGCACCGCATCGAAGTCGCGCAGCGCGTCCCAGACCTGCGCCGCGCTCGCCTCGACGATGAATTCCTTGTAGACCGTGGCCATGGCGTGGAACCTCTCTTCAGGGGCAGACCGCTTCGACGTTGTTGCCGTCGGGGTCGATCAGGAAGGCAGCGTAATAGGTCGGGCTGTAGTCCGGCCTGGGGCCTGCGCCACCGTTGTCGGTGCCGCCGGCTTTCAGGCCGGCCTTGTGGAAGGCGGCCACGGCCTCGTGGTTCGGTGCACGGAATGCGATGTGAGTGCCCGGCCCCTTCGCGCCCTTGGCGGCGTAGAGCCACAGCGCGGGTTCGTCGGCCGGGCCGATGCAGGCGTAGCTGTCGTCGTGCGGGCCCGGCACATGGCCCAGCGGCGCGAGCGCTGCTTCGTAGAAGCGGCGGCTCGCGGCGAGGTCTTTGACTTTCAGTCCGATGTGGTCGTACATGATGGCTTCCTGCTCGATGTGTTGATCAGGAGTCCATCATCTAAGAGCGCCGCGATGCGTTCTTGGAGAATCTTGCGGTCGCCCCTGGCCGCCTTGCGGAAGCCGCCCGGCGACACGCCCGCTGCGCGATGGAAGGTGCGCACGAAGTTGCTGAGGTCGGCAAAGCCCACGTCAAGCGCCACCTCGGTCACGGGCCGGCTGTCGTCGTCGGCCAGCAGGCGCGCGGCATGCCGCAGGCGGGAGCGCACGAGGTACTGGTGCGGCGTCACGCCCAGCACCTGCGAAAAGAGCCGCAGGAAGTGGAAGGAGCTCAGGCCGGCTTCGGCAGCGGCGCCGTCGAGGCCGATGTCGTGCTGCAGGTTGGCGTCGATCCACATCGCGGCATCGACCGCGCGGCGGCGGTCGCGAGAGATGGCCGGGGACGGCAACTTTGGCTTCGCTCGCCCCGAGACGACCTCGACGAAGCGGCTCGCGAACCACATGCCCAGTTCGTCCAGCCCCACGTCGCTCTGTCCGTCGGCCGCAGCCTGCGCCAGCTCGCCGATGACCACGAGTTCGGCCAGCGGCGGCACACCGCCGGTGCGCCAGGTCTTGCGGTCACCGCCGATCAGGTCGACGAAGCCCGGCGACAGATGAAAGGCCAGGCACTCGTCGCCGCAGACATGGTGGTCGTGCGTGCAGACGTACTCGTCGCCCGGACAGCCGACCAGCACCGAGCCGGCGACCAGCTCATAGGCATTGCCGCGCGTGCGATAGCCGAAGCTGCCCCTTCGCACGTACGAGACCGAATGGCCTTCGTGCAGCTCGGTGAAGGGCTGCGCGTCGGGCCCCGCGTCGCAGCGGTAGCTGGCGATGCGGATCGCATCGGTCCGGACCTCGGTGGTGACAAGCATGGCCGGTGCCTTTCTGCCCCACGAAAACGATTGCTCAATCGACCGTTTGCATCGCCTGCCAGACACGCGCAGGGCTCAGCGGCATGTGCAGCCGCGGCGCGCGCGTAGCGAAGCCGTTGCGCGCGAAGGCGTCGGCCACCGCATTCACGATGGCCGGCGTGGCGCCGATGGTGCCCAGCTCGCCCACGCCCTTCACGCCCAGCGGGTTGTTCTTGCAGGGCGTCGACTCGTCCATCTCCATGTTGAACATGGTGTCGACGATGTCGGCGCGCGGGGCGGCGTAGTCCATCAGGCTGCCGGTGACGGGCTGGCCGGTCTCGTGGTCGTACACCACCTGCTCGTACAGCGCCTGGCCGATGCCCTGCACCGCACCGCCTTCGAGCTGGCCGCGCACGATCATCGGATTGATGACGCGGCCCACGTCGTTGACCGAGCTGTAGGCCACCACGCTGATCTCGCCGGTGGGCGGATCGATCTCGATCTCGCAGATGTGGCAGCCGTTGGGCCAGGTGGGGCCGGCCACGGTGCTGGTGGAGTCGACGAAGATCTCGCGCCCCGGTTGCTTGGCCGCCAGTGTGAAGAGGTCGAGTTCCAGGTCGGTGCCGGCCACGTTGAAGACGCCTCGGCTGTAGACGATGTCGTCGAGCGCCGCCTCGAACTCCTGCGCGGCCAGTTCGCGAGCCTTGTCGATGGTGCGCTCGGCGCCGATGCGCACGGCCGAGCCGCCGGTGAAGAGAGAGCGCGAGCCGGCGCTGCCGAAGCCGTCGCCGCGGTCGGTGTCGCCCAGCACCACGCGCACTTTCTCGATCGGCACGCCGAAGGCATCCACGGCGAGCTGGGCCAGCGAGGTGGCAATGCCCTGCCCCATGGCGTTGACGGCCGAGAAAACCTCGATCACGCCGTCGGCCTGCACCGAGACGGTGACGCGCTCCTCGAACACGTTGCCGCCGGTCCATTCGAGGAAAGTGGCGATGCCCAGGCCGCGGTGCTTGCCACGGCCGGCCGACTCGGCGGCGCGGCTCTCGAAACCCTGCCAGTCGGCGAGCGTGAGCGCCTGGTCCATCACCGACTCGAAGTTGCCCGTGTCGTAGGTCTGCGCCATCGGGTTCTTGTACGGCATCTGCTCGGGGCGGATGAAGTTGCGCCGGCGCAGCACGATGCGGTCGATGCCGGTCTGGCGCGCGGCCTCGTCCATGAGCCGTTCGATGGTGAAGATGGCTTCGGGGCGGCCCGCGCCGCGGTAGGCGCCAGTGGGAGCGGTGTTGGTGAGCACCGCCTTGAAATGGAAGTCGATGGTCTGGATGTCGTAGACGCTGGTCTGCACCCAGGGGCCGATCAGCAGCTGGATCGCGACGCCGGTGCCGGTCGCGTAGGCGCCGACGTTGGCCAGCGTCTTGATGCGCAGCGCGAGGATCTTGCCGTCGGCGTCGAGTGCCATCTCGGCGCGCGCCTCGATGTCTCGGCCGTGCGCGCTGGAGAGGAACTCCTCGCTGCGGTCGGCCACCCACTTCACCGGCCGGTCCACCTGCAGCGCCGCATAGGCGATGGCGATGTCCTCCGGGTAGGCGCCGGTCTTCATGCCGAAGCCGCCGCCGACATCTCCCACCACCACGCGCACCTTTTCCTTGGGCAGGCCGATGGCGGCGCAGATGGAATCGCGCACGCCAGACGGCATCTGGGTGCTCATGCGGATCGTGAGGCGGCCGGTTTCGGCGTCGCGCGCCGCGAGCACCGAGCGCGGCTCGATCGTCAGGGCGACCACGCGCTGGTTGTTCACGTCGAGCGCGACCACGTGGCTGGCCTTGGCGAAGGCGGCCGTGGCGGCTTCGCTGCTGCCGTGGCGCATTTCGGCGGAGATGTTGCCGGTGGCCTCCTCGCACAGCAGCGGCGCGCCTTCCGCGGTGGCACTGGCGAGGTCGACCACCATGGGCAGGTCTTCGTAGTCGACCACGATGGCTTCGGCGGCGTCGCGCGCCTGCTGCACGGTGTCGGCCACCACGGCCGCCACCACTTCGCCGACGAAACGGGTGCGCTCGTGGGCGATGGCTCGGCGCGGGGGGCTGGCGCTGTCGCTGCCGTCGGCGCGCTTGAAGCCGGCGGCGCCGGGAAGAGGCTTGACGCCGGCCTCCACCATCTCGGCGCCGGTGATCACTTGCAGCACGCCGGGCATGGCGGCGGCGGCGCTGGTGTCGATGGACAGGATGCGCGCGTGCGGGTAAGAGGATCGAAGGAAGACGAGGTGCGCCTGCTCGGGGAGCGTGACGTCGTCGGTGTAGCGGCCGGCGCCCGACAGAAGGCTTTCATCTTCCAGGCGGCGCACTGCCTGGCCGCTGCCGAAGCGGGTGGGATTGGGTTCAGTGGTCAACGTTGTCCTCTTGTACTTATCCCCGGCGTGCGCTCGGGCCTGCCTGATCTGTTCGTGGGTGCTGCGGATGCAAGCTGTGCACTATAGGGTTTCCGGCGGGTCTTGTGGTGCCGTGGCGTGTGGGCCGAACGCTGGTGGCGATATCGGCGACCAGCGATTTTCGCCCACTGGATTGGTGTTTGCGAAGCCGTGTATACCTATGCCCATGCGACAACTTCCCTGGCTGGAACCTGGAGATGCCCTGCCCGACCCCGCCTCGGCCTGGGGTGTGGCCGACCCGGTGCCCGGCCTGCTGGCCGCCGGAGGTGCTCTCGACGTCGATACTCTGATGCAGGCGTACGGCAACTGTGTCTTTCCCTGGTTCAGCGAGGACCAGCCGATCCTGTGGTGGAGCCCCGACCCACGCATGGTGCTGCAGGTGGACGAGTTCAGGCTGCACCGCTCTCTGCGCAAGACCCTGGCGCGCTTCGTGGAAACCCCCGGCTGCGAGGTGCGCATCGACCACGGTTTCGAGGCCGTCATCAGGGCCTGCTCGGCCTCGCCGCGGGTGGGCCAGTCGGGCACCTGGATCGTGCCGGACATGGTGGCCGCCTATACGGATTTGCACCGCGCGGGCCACGCCCACAGCGTCGAGACCTGGATCGATGGCGAACTGGCGGGCGGCCTCTACTGCGTTTCGCTGGGCCGCGCGGTGTTCGGCGAGTCGATGTTCACCCGCCGGCCGGACGCATCGAAGATCGCGCTGGCCGCGCTGGTGTCGCTATGCCGCCACTTCGGCGTGCGGATGATCGACTGCCAGCAGAACACCGCCCACCTCGCGAGCCTCGGCGCACGCGAAATGGCGCGCAAGCGCTTCGTCGCGCACGTGGCGGGGGCACGGCAGCAAGAGGGCCCACGGTGGCGATTCGAGCCCGTATACTGGTCCGAACTCCTTTCAGCGCGACCTCCTTCCCTGACGTGACGCACCTCAAGGACCTCCCGCTTCACACGCTGCAGTTCTACGCGACTGCGCCCTACCCGTGCAGCTACCTGCCGGACCGGCAAGCCCGCTCGCAAGTGGCCACGCCCAGCCACCTGATCCACAACGATGCCTATTCGGACCTGGTGCTCAGCGGCTTCCGGCGCAGCGGCATGTTCACCTACCGGCCGTACTGCGATGGTTGCCGGGCCTGCATTCCGCTGCGCGTGCTGGCCAATGCCTTCCATCCCAACCGCAGCCAGCGCCGGGCGCTGAAGCAGCATGCAAACCTGCAGGCCCGCGTGCTCAAGCTGTGCTTCATGCCGGAGCACTACCAGCTCTACCTGCGCTACCAGAACGGTCGCCATGCGGGCGGCGGCATGGACCACGACAGCATCGACCAGTACACCCAGTTCCTGCTCCAAAGCCGCGTCAACTCGCGGCTGGTGGAATTCCGCGAGACCCAGCCCGACGGCAGCGCGGGAGCGCTCAGGATGGTGTCGATCCTCGATGTGCTCAACGACGGCATCTCGGCCGTCTACACCTTCTACGAGCCCGATTCGAGCGCCGGCTACGGCACCTACAGCGTGCTATGGCAGATCGAGCAGGCCCGCAAGCTCGGGCTGCCGCATGTCTACCTGGGCTACTGGATCGAGCACAGCCCCAAGATGAACTACAAGGCGCGCTTCTCCCCTCATGAAGTGTTGTTGGATGGCCGCTGGCAGCCGCCAAGCGATTTCACAAGGTAAAATGGCGCTCGGTCATCACCGCAGAGCGCCATGAGAAAAAACCAATCCGACATTCCCGCCGTTCCCGTGATCCAGGTGATCGAGCGCATGTTTGCGCTGATCGACGTCCTGGCATCTCGCGAGGACGCCATTTCGCTGAAGGAGATCAGCGAAAAGACGGGGCTCCACCCGTCGACCACGCACCGCATCCTCAACGACCTGGCCGTCGGCCGTTTCGTCGACCGCCCCGAGGCCGGCAGCTACCGGCTCGGCATGCGCCTGCTGGAGCTGGGCAACCTGGTCAAGGGCCGGCTCAACGTGCGCGACGCGGCCCTGGGCCCGATGCGCGAGCTGCACAAGCTGACGCAACAGCCCGTCAACCTCAGCATGCGTCAGGGCGACGAGATCGTGTACATCGAGCGCTCCTACAGCGAGCGCTCGGGCATGCAGGTGGTGCGTGCCATCGGCGGCCGCGCCGCGCTGCACCTGACTTCGACCGGCAAGCTGTTCCTGGCGGCCGATGACCCGCAACGGGTGCGCAGCTACGCCACCCGCACCGGCCTGGCCGGCCACACGCGCAACAGCATCACCCAGCTGCCGGCGCTGGAGCGCGAGTTGTCGAAGGCGCGCCAATACGGCATTGCCCGCGACAACGAAGAACTGGAGCTGGGTGTGCGCTGCATGGCCGCAGGCATCTACGACGACCAGGGCAAGCTGGTGGCGGGGCTGTCGATCTCCGCGCCGGCCGACCGGCTGGACGAGGGCTGGCTGCCCAAGCTGCAGGCGACGGCAAACGAAATCTCGGGTGCGCTGGGGTTCAAGGAAGGCATGCCGGCAACGCCGTCACCCTCGGGGGGGTCTGCACCATCGGCCAGCGTCTGACAAGCGGGCCAAACAGCCACCCCCAAGCAAAACAGGCCCCGAGAGGGCCTGTTTTTCGTTGGAGGTGCAGTGCCGGGACTTGCCCGATCGGCTGATCAGCCAGCCACCTGGTAAGCAGCATTGCGCGACGAAGCCGCCGGCGAGCCCACCGAGTGCGTGGCTTCCACCCAGCGGCGGACGCGCTCCGCATCGGCGATACGGCTGAACTTGCCGGCCGAATCCAGGAACACCATGATCAGCTTGCGGCCCGCCACCCGCGCCTGCATCACGAGGCACTGGCCCGCTTCGGAGATGTAGCCGGTCTTCTGCACGCCGATTTCCCAGTCGGGGCTCTTCACGAGGCGGTTGGTGGTGTTGAACTGCAGCACTCGGTTGCCGACTTCGACCTGGTATTCAGGCGAGGTGGACAGCGAACGCACCGTGGCATCGGCATAGGCGGCATTGACCAGCAGCGCCAGGTCTTGCGCGCTCGACTGGTTGCGGCTCGAGAGGCCCGTGGGCTCCACGTAGCGCGTGTCCTTCATGCCGAGCATCTTGGCCTTGGCGTTCATGATGCTCACGAAGGTCGTCAGGCCACCCGGGTAGGTACGCCCCAGCGCGTGCGCGGCGCGGTTTTCGCTCGACATCAGCGCCAGGTGCAGCAGCTCGCCGCGCGAGAGCGTGGTGCCTACCGTCAGGCGCGAGCTGCTGCGCTTCTCGGTGTCGACGTCGTCCTGGGTGATGGTGATGAGTTCGTCGTTCGGCAGATGGGCCTCGCTGATGAGCAGACCGGTCATGAGCTTGGTGAGCGAAGCGATCGGCAGCACGGCGTGGTCGTTCTTGCTGAACAGCACTTCGTGGGTGTCCTGGTCGATGACCAGGGCGACGCTCGACTTCAGGTCGAGCGCATCTTCGGTTCCATGCAGCCCGGCCATCTGGCCGAAGGACTGGCGCGCGGGCGCCTCGACGACGCGAACCACCGAGCGGCGCTGCACGGCCACCACGGTCTTGCCGTTCTTCTTGTGGATGGTGGCGACGACGTTGCGGCCGCCGCGAACCACCTTCTCGGCACGTTCGGCCTTTTCGGCACGGCCGCCGCGCTTGGCGACAGTGGCGGTCTTGGAGGAAGCGGCATTGCGCTTGACTTCGACCGGCACCGGCCCCTTCGCCTTCTTGGAGGCGACGGCGGTCTTGGCGGCGGCGGGCTTTTCCTTCTTCGCGGCCTGGGCGCCAGGCAGCAAAAACGCCGTGGCGCAGAGCGCGACGGCGATGGCTTTGAAAGCGGGCAGGAACCGCTGGCTGGAAACTCGGCGTAGGCGGGCTTCAGGCATTAAAAAATCTCCAGCGGCAAAAACGAGGACCGCAGTGTATCGAAATCAAAAAAGACACGCAATATCAGTTACTTGCATCCTCTTCTTCATTCGAATATCAAGGATCGCCCGACAACCTAACCTTGTGCCGCAACTCTCTCAGCTTGGCTCTGTAACTTGTTGAGCGCACTCAAATAAGCCTTAGCCGAAGCGACAACGATGTCCGGATCTGCACCCACACCGTTGACCACCCGCCCTGCGTTTTGTAACCGGACTGTAACTTCTCCCTGGCTTTCCGTCGAGCCGCTGATGGCATTTACAGAGTAAAGAACCATTTCGGCACCGCTCTTGACGTGCGACTCGATGGCTTTCAGGGAAGCATCAACCGGGCCATTTCCGTCGGATTCGCCGGTGACTTCCTTGCCCTGGACGGTGAACACGATTTTCGCCTGGGGGCGCTCGCCGGTTTCACTGTGCTGGGAGAGAGAGACGAAAGCAAACTGCTCACCAACGTTCGACACCTCTTCGGCGCTGACGAGCGCAAGAATGTCCTCGTCGAAAATCTCCGACTTCCGGTCGGCCAGCTCCTTGAAGCGCAGGAAGGCGGCGTTGATCTCGCCCTCGCTGTCCATGGCCACGCCCAGCTCCTGCAGGCGCTGCTTGAAGGCGTTGCGACCGCTGAGCTTGCCCAGGACGATCTTGTTGGCCGTCCAGCCCACGTCCTCGGCGCGCATGATTTCGTAGGTGTCGCGCGCCTTGAGCACACCGTCCTGGTGGATGCCCGAAGCGTGCGCGAAGGCATTGGCCCCCACCACCGCCTTGTTGGGCTGCACCACGAAACCGGTGGTCTGGCTGACCATGCGGCTCGCGGCCACGATGTGTTGCGTGTCGATGCGCAGGTCGAGACCGAAGTAGTCCTTGCGGGTCTTCACAGCCATCACGACCTCTTCGAGCGAGCAGTTGCCCGCGCGCTCGCCCAGGCCGTTGATGGTGCACTCCACCTGGCGCGCGCCGCCGATCTTCACGCCGGCCAGCGAATTCGCCACGGCCATGCCCAGGTCGTTGTGGCAGTGCACCGACCAGATCGCCTTGTCGCTGTTGGGAATGCGCTCGCGCAGCATCTTGATGAAGTTGCCGTAGAGCTCGGGGATAGCGTAGCCGACGGTGTCGGGCACGTTGATGGTGGTGGCGCCCTCGTTGATCACGGTCTCGAGCACGCGGCACAGGAAGTCGGGGTCGCTGCGATAGCCGTCTTCCGGGCTGAACTCCACGTCGCCGATCTGGTTGCGCGCGAAGCGCACGGCCAGCCTGGCCTGCTCATGAACCTCGTCGGGCGACATGCGCAGCTTCTTTTCCATGTGAAGCGGCGAAGTTGCGATGAAGGTGTGGATCCGCCCCCGGGCGGCGCCCTTCAGGGCCTCGGCCGCGCGCCCGATGTCGCGGTCGTTGGCGCGCGAGAGACCGCACACCGTCGAATCCTTGATCGCGTTGGCGATCGCCTTCACCGCCTCGAAGTCGCCGTTCGAGCTGGCCGGGAAGCCGGCCTCGATGACGTCGACCTTCAGCCGCTCCAGCAGCTTGGCGATGCGCATCTTCTCGTCGCGCGTCATCGAGGCGCCCGGCGATTGCTCGCCGTCGCGCAGGGTGGTGTCGAAAATGATCAGCTGGTCGGTCATCGTGGTTCTCCTTCGTACGCGCCCTTCCTGCGCGTCCGGACCGGACCAGCGCTTCAGCGTCAGGCGACTTCAACCACCGATTGTGCGCTGTGCGCGCCCCGGGCACGCGCACGTTGCACGCCCGAGACGATCGCCTTCAGCGAGGCCGTGACCACGTTCGCGTCCACGCCGACACCGAAGAGCGTCTGGTTGCCATCCACGCGCAGCTCCAGGTAGGCCACCGACTTGGCGTCGGCACCCGCGCCGATGGCGTGCTGGTGGTAGTCCATCACGCGCACGGAGTGGCCAGTGGCCCGGCTCAGCGCCTGGGTGAAGGCGTCGATGGGGCCGTTGCCGCGGCCTTCGATGGCGCGGACTTCACCGTCCCAATGCACGTCGGCCTGGATCGCCACGACAGCGTCGGCGCCCTCGCCCTTCTCCTCGATCAGGCGGTGCCGCAGCGATTGCGCGGTCTCGATGCCGTATTCGCGCACGAACAGCTGCCACAGGTCGGCGGCGGTGAGTTCCTTGCCGGCCACGTCCATCACGCGCTGCACCGACTGCATGAATTCCATCTGCAGGCGGCGCGGCATCTCGATGCCGTACTCGCTCTCGAGCAGGTAGGCCATGCCGCCCTTGCCCGACTGGCTGTTCACGCGGATGACGGCCTCGTAGCTGCGGCCCACGTCCTTCGGGTCGATGGGGAGGTACGGAATCTCCCAGATGTCGCCGTCCTTGCGTGCCGCGAAGGCCTTTTTGATCGCATCTTGGTGCGAGCCCGAGAACGAGGTGTAGACCAGGTCGCCCACGTACGGATGGCGCGGGTGCACCGGGATCTGGTTGCAGTGCTCGACCGTCGCGCGGATCTCGTCGATGTTCGAGAAGTCGAGCTCCGGCGAGACGCCCTGGGTATAGAGGTTGAGCGCGACGTTGACCAGGTCGAGGTTGCCCGTGCGCTCGCCGTTGCCGAAGAGGCAGCCTTCGATGCGCTCGGCGCCGGCCATCAAGGCCAGTTCGCCGGCCGCCGTACCGGTGCCGCGGTCATTGTGCGGGTGCACGCACAGCACGATAGCGTCGCGGCGAGCGAGGTTGCGGTGCATCCACTCGATCATGTCGGCGAAGATGTTCGGCGTGGAGTGCTCGACCGTGGTGGGCAGGTTGACGATGCACTTGCGCTCGGGCGTCGGCGCCCAGACTTCAGTCACTGCATCGACCACGCGCTTGGAAAAGTGGACGTCGGTGCCCGAGAACATTTCGGGCGAGTACTGGAAAGTCCACTTCGTGTTCGGCTGCCTGGCGGCGAACTCGTTGAACATGCGGGCGTGGCTGCTGGCGAGTTCGACGATCTGGTCTTCGTCCATGCCGAGCACCACGCGGCGCATCACGGGCGCGACGGCGTTGTAGAGGTGCACGATGGCGCGCGGGGCGCCCTGCAGCGCTTCGAAGGTGCGAGCGATGAGGTGGTCGCGCGCCTGCGTCAGCACCTGGATCGTCACGTCGTCGGGAATGCGGTCTTCCTCGATGAGCTTGCGCACGAAATCGAACTCGATCTGCGAAGCAGAGGGAAAGCCGACTTCGATCTCCTTGAAGCCGATGGCCACGAGGGTTTCGAACATGCGCATCTTGCGCGCGATGTCCATGGGCTCGACCAGGGCCTGGTTGCCATCACGCAGATCGGTCGACAGCCAGATCGGCGCCTTGGTCAGCACGGCATCGGGCCAGGTACGGTCCTTGAGGCCGATCGGGGCGAATGCGCGATATTTGCTTTGAGGTTGCTTGAGCATGTCGATTTCTCTTAGATGGTTGGTAATCGACCAGCAACCCCAAAAAACAAACGGCCCGTTGCTGGTGCGAACGGGCCGTGGTGAGGGATTTGCGCGTGCGCTACCGTCTCCGCCCGTGAGGGAGGTCTAGTAGGGCCAGCAGCGAAATCTTGTTCATGAGGGTGACGAATGTAGCACAAGCCACACTCAGTTATGCAAGCCCCGTTCGTCGGGCTCCTCGGTCGACGTGCTGATCACGCTGGCCTGCTGGCCCTTGGCCTTGCGCCATGCATAGACCACGTAGCCGCTCAGGCCATACACGACGAACAGGCCGAACAGCACTGTTGGCGGATGGATGTTGATGACGGCAATGCCCAGCGCGATCAACACGATCACCGCGAACGGCACGCTCTTCTTCATCTGGATGTCCTTGAAGCTGTAGAACGGCGCGTTGGTGACCATCGTGAGGCCCGCGTACAGCGTGAACGCGAAAGTCACCCATGTGATCTGCGTCCACGAGAGATACAGCACCTCGCCCCCCCGCTTGCCCCACTCGTTCACCAGCCAGATGAAGCCCGCCACGAGCGCCGCGGCCGCGGGCGACGGCAGCCCCTGGAACCAGCGCTTGTCGACCACGCCGGTGTTGACGTTGAAGCGCGCGAGCCGCAGCGCCGCGCAGGCGCAGTACACGAAGGCCGCGATCCAGCCCCAGCGGCCCAGTCCCTTGAGCGACCACTCGTAGGCGATGAGCGCCGGCGCTGCGCCGAAAGAAACCATGTCGGACAGCGAATCCATCTGCTCGCCGAACGCGCTCTGCGTGTTGGTCATGCGAGCGACGCGGCCATCGAGGCTGTCGAGGATCATCGCCGCGAACACGCCGAGCGCCGCGAGATCGAAGCGCGCGTTCATGGCCATCACGACCGAATAGAAGCCGCCGAAAAGCGCCGCCAGCGTGAACAGGTTCGGCAGGATGTAGATGCCCTTGCGGCGCTTGCGCGGCTGCACATCGTCGGGGAGCGTGTCGTCATGCATTGAATTTGCCTCCGTCCCTCGTGGGCACTGCGCTGACAGCTATCCATTCGATAGCATCTTGATCTTTGAATCGCATGGTTCGCAGTGTAGTTCAGGGGCTGCACCGCCCCTCGTCAAACAAAAGGGCCACCGCAACGGGTGGCCCTCGGGAACGGGCGCCGAAGCGCCCTCCTGGCTCGCAGGTCAGTTGCGGGTCTGGTCGACCAGCTTGTTCTTCTTGATCCAGGGCATCATCGCGCGCAGCTTTTCGCCGACGACTTCGATCTGGTGCTCTGCATTCAGGCGGCGGCGGCTGATCAGCGTGGGAGCGCCGGCGGCGTTTTCCAGCACGAAGCTCTTGGCGTACTCGCCGGTCTGGATGTCCTTCAGCACTTGCTTCATGACCTTCTTGGTCTCTTCCGTCACGACGCGCGGGCCGGTGACGTACTCGCCGTACTCGGCGTTGTTCGAGATCGAGTAGTTCATGTTGGCGATGCCGCCTTCGTAGATCAGGTCGACGATCAGCTTCAGCTCGTGCAGGCACTCGAAGTACGCCATTTCAGGGGCGTAGCCGGCTTCCACCAGCGTTTCGAAGCCGGCCTTGATCAGCTCGACCGTGCCGCCGCACAGAACCGCTTGTTCGCCGAACAGGTCGGTCTCGGTTTCTTCGCGGAAGTTGGTCTCGATGATGCCGGCCTTGCCGCCGCCGTTGGCGGTGGCGTAGCTCAGCGCAAGGTCACGCGCCTTGCCGGTCTTGTCCTGGTGCACCGCCACGAGGTGGGGCACGCCGCCACCTTGGGTGTAGGTGCTGCGCACAGTGTGGCCAGGGGCCTTGGGAGCGACCATCCACACGTCGAGGTCGGCGCGCGGCTGAACGAAGCCGTAGTGCACGTTGAAGCCGTGCGCGAACACCAGCGAAGCGCCTTCCTTGATGTTGGGGGCGACGTCGTTCTTGTAGACGTTGGCGATCTGCTCGTCGGGCAGCAGGATCATCACGACGTCGGCGGCCTTCACGGCGTCGGCGACTTCGGCGACCTTCAGGCCGGCCTTCTCGACCTTGGGCCACGAGGCGCCACCCTTGCGCAGGCCGACCACAACCTTGACGCCGCTGTCGTTCAGGTTCTGTGCGTGCGCATGGCCTTGCGAGCCGTAGCCGATGATTGCAACCGTCTTGCCCTTGATGAGGCTCAGGTCAGCGTCCTTGTCGTAGTAAACCTTCATTTGAATCTCTCCTAAAAAATCTCGAGCATCCGTACGGATGCACTTCACTCAAAGGCCGGACGAATTCCGGTCCTTCATCTGCTGGTTGATGGACACGAGGCTGTCGTGGATGCGGAACAGCACGATGAGCAGTTCGCTGTAGATGCGTACGCCGATGGTGCCGAAGATCAGGACCGTGAAGGCCGGCAGGTACTGCCGCTGGAACAGCGCGGCCACCGCCAGCACGACCACGCCCAGCAGGCCGAGGAAGTAGAGCACCCGGACGATCGCCGGGGTCACCATCCTGTCGAAACCGAGCAGACCTCGCATCACTCTTGCCTCATGTGTGGATGAACGTATGAACTGAGGGCGCCTTCACCCTCCTACACGCGCAGGATGCGCTCGCCGCGGCCGATGCCGCTGGCACCGGTACGGACAGTCTCGAGGATAGCGCTACGCTCGATCGCTTCCAGGAAAGCGTCGTTCTTGCCGTGGTCGCCGGTGAGTTCGATGGTGTAGCTCTTGTCGGTCACGTCGATGATGCGGCCGCGGAAGATCTCCGCCATGCGCATCATCTCCTCGCGCTCCTTGCCGACCGCGCGCACCTTCACCATCATGAGCTCGCGCTCGGTGTAGGCGCCTTCGGTGAGGTCGACGACCTTCACCACTTCGATCAGGCGGTTCAGGTGCTTGGTGATCTGCTCGATCACGTCGTCCGAGCCGGTGGTGACGATGGTCATGCGCGAGAGGCTCGAGTCCTCCGTGGGCGCCACCGTGAGCGATTCGATGTTGTAGCCGCGGGCCGAGAACAGGCCCACCACGCGGGAAAGAGCACCCGGCTCGTTTTCCAGCAGCACTGCGATGATGTGTTTCATGTTTGCGTGACTCCTCTTTTCGCCGCCCTCCCCCGTGCACGGTAATGCGCGGGCTTGGCGGGCAATAGATTCGTCAGTAGTTAAGAGTTGAGCGAATGTCCGTTCCGTCGATCGGTCAAAGATCTTCGGAACCCAGCAGCATCTCGGTGATGCCCATGCCGGCCTTCACCATCGGGAACACGTTCTCGGTCGGGTCGGTGCGGAAGTCCATGAACACCGTGCGGTCCTTGAGCTTGCGCGCCTCGCGAAGCGCCGGCTCCACGTCTTGTGGACGCTCGATCAGCATGCCGACGTGGCCATAGGCCTCGGCGAGCTTCACGAAGTTGGGCAGCGCATCCATGTAGCTGTGGCTGTAGCGGCCGGAGTATTCGATCTCCTGCCACTGGCGAACCATGCCCAGGTAGCGGTTGTTGAGCGAGCAGATCTTGATCGGCGTGTTGTACTGCAGGCAGGTGGAGAGTTCCTGGATGCACATCTGCACCGAGCCTTCGCCGGTGATGGTGAACACTTCCGAATCGGGCTTGGCGAGCTTGATCCCCATGGCGTAGGGAATGCCCACGCCCATGGTGCCCAGGCCGCCGGAATTGATCCAGCGGCGCGGCTCGTCGAAGCGGTAGTACTGGGCGGCCCACATCTGGTGCTGGCCGACGTCCGACGTGATGTACGTGTCGGTGTCCTTGGTCATGTTCCAGAGGGTCTCGACCACGTACTGCGGCTTGATCACGTCCTTGTTGCCGCGGTCGTACTTCAGGCAGTCGCGCGAACGCCAGGACTCGATGGTCTTCCACCAGTCGGCCAGGGCGCCTGCGTCGGGTTTGGCTGTGCTCTCGCGGATCATCGAGATCAGCTCGGTGAGCACGTCCTTCACGTCGCCGACGATCGGGATGTCGACCTTCACGCGCTTGGAGATGCTCGACGGGTCGATGTCGACGTGGATGATCTTGCGTTCGTTCTGCGCGAAGTGCTTGGGATTGCCGATCACGCGGTCGTCGAAGCGCGCGCCCACCGCCAGCAGCACGTCGCAGTTCTGCATCGCGTTATTGGCCTCGATCGTGCCGTGCATGCCCAGCATGCCCAGGAACTTGCGGTCGCTCGCCGGATAGGCACCCAGGCCCATCAGCGTGTTGGTGACCGGGTAGCCCAGCATGTCGACCAGCGTGCGCAGCTCGTTGCAGGCATTGCCCAGCAGCACGCCGCCGCCGGTGTAGATGTAGGGGCGCTTGGCAGCCAGCAGCAGCTGCAGCGCCTTGCGGATCTGACCGCCGTGGCCTTTTCGCACCGGGTTGTACGAGCGCATCTCGACCTTGTCGGGATAGCCAGCGTACGGGATCTTCTTGAACGAGACGTCCTTGGGCACGTCCACCACCACGGGGCCGGGACGGCCGCTGCGTGCGATGTGGAAGGCCTTCTTCATCGTCATGGCCAGATCCTTGGGATCCTTGACGAGGAAGTTGTGCTTGACGATGGGACGGGTGATGCCGACCGTGTCGCATTCCTGGAAGGCATCGAGGCCGATGGCCGCCGTCGGCACCTGGCCCGAGATGATCACCATCGGGATCGAGTCCATGTACGCCGTCGCGATGCCGGTGACCGCGTTGGTCAGGCCGGGACCAGAAGTGACCAGCGCCACGCCGACTTCGCCGGTAGCGCGCGCATAGCCGTCGGCCGCATGGACGGCGGCCTGCTCGTGGCGCACCAGCACGTGCTGGATGGTGTCCTGCTTATAGAACGCGTCGTAGATGTAGAGAACCGCGCCGCCTGGGTAGCCCCAGACGTATTGGACGCCTTCGGCCTGCAGTGCCTTGACCAGCACTTCGGCGCCCATGAGTTCCTGAGTCGAATTGCCGGCGCCAGCGGACGCGGAGACGATTTCCGCCTTGGAGATTTCCATGATCAACCTTTGTTTATTTCGGGAACGAAATACCTTGGGTGCCCCTTGCCAACCCTTGTGAGGTCGCGCCAGGACTTGAGGCCAAAGCCATGAGCGGACTGATGTTCCGCCGGACCGTGACCCGTTTGCCTTTTGACTTGTGACCCGGATTATGACATTTCCGGGCGTTCATATTCGCTTCAGCTGCCTTGTAAAGCTACAAAGGCATAATCCGCGGCGATAAACGTAGCGATCGCTAGACCCCATTCCCACGCGGCGCGCCCTGCGCGCCCCCTCTCGCTTGGCCACTGAACAAGAACTCTCCGACTTCCTGAAAAGCGTCGAACGGCGCGCTTTCAAGCGCTCGGTCTATCACGTGCGGGATGAAGAAGCGGCCCTCGATATCGTGCAGGACAGCATGATGAAGCTGGCCCAGCACTACGGGGACAAGCCCGCGGCCGAGTTGCCGATGCTGTTCCAGCGCATCCTGTCGAACTGCACGCTCGACTGGTTCCGCCGTCAGAAAACCAGGCGCGCCCTGTTCTCCAACCTCAGCGATTTCGATTCGGTCGACGAAGACGGAGATTTCGACCTGCTGGAGAACTTCGTCTCGCCGGCCGACTCTAGAGAGTCGGAGAGCGCCGAAGACACGACCCGCCGTGCCCAGATCTTCCAGGAAATCGAGGAGCAGATCGCAGCATTGCCGGGCCGTCAACGCGAGGCTTTCCTGATGCGTTACTGGGAGGAAATGGACGTCGCAGAGACGGCCGCCGCGATGGGCTGCTCCGAGGGCAGCGTCAAAACCCATTGCTCGCGAGCCGTCCACGCTCTGAGCAAGGCGCTCAAGGCCAAGGGAATATCGCTATGAACACTAAGGTTCCAACCTCAACCAACACCGTCGCCGAAGACCAGTTCGGCAAGCGTCTTGCCGCCCGCCTTTCGGCCGGCAACGGCGAATTGCCGCACGACATCAGCGAGCGGCTGCGCGTGGCGCGCGCGCAGGCCGTTGCGGCGCGCAAGCAGGCCCCGCAATTGAGGACCGCGCCTGTGGTGGTTCAGTCGGGCCATACGCTGGCCATGGGCGGCAGTTGGTGGACCCGCATCGGTTCCGTGGTGCCGCTGATCGCACTCGTCGCAGGCCTGATCACCATCAGCGTGATGCAGGACGACGACCGCGCCAGCGAGCTGGCCGAAGTGGATTCCGCGCTGCTGACGGGCGATCTCCCTCCGGCCGCCTATACCGACCCCGGTTTTGCCCAATTTCTCAAGGCCGAAAACGCCTCCGACTGAATCTTCATCGATCGAATGCGACGCCGTTCCACTTCCAGCGCGAACAGCCCCCGCCCGTTGCGCCCGCTTCCGGCGGGCGCAGTCGTTTGGGCAGGGGCGTTTGTTGTCGCGGCCTTCAGCCTGACGATTGCCTGCGCCCAGCCTCACTCCGAGGCGGCCTCGAAAGCGGCTGGGAGCTCCGCGCCGGCCTCCAGTCCCAAGGCGGTCTCCACGACCAAGCCGCTCTGGAGCGAGCTCACGGCCGAGCAACAGCAGGCGCTCAAACCCCTGGGTACCCACTGGAACACGTTGAACATCGGACAGAAGCGGAAGTGGCTGGCGCTTTCGCGCAACTTCGGGAGCATGTCCGCGGACGACCAGTCCACCCTGCATAGCCGCATGATCGAATGGGCCGCCCTGAGCAACCAGCAGCGCGCCCAGGCCCGCCTGAACTTCGCCGAGGTCAAGCGCATTCCGGCTGACGAGCGCAAGGTCAAGTGGGAGCAGTATCAAGCCTTGAGCGAAGAAGAAAAGCGCAAGCTCGCCGAGCGCGCTCCGCCCAAGCCACGCGGCGCCGCCATTCCCGTGCGGCCGGTGTCGTCCCAGAAGCTCGTGCCGGTACCCGCCATCACCCCAGGCGGACAGCACACACCGCGCATCCTGCTGGCCCCGCCGCCCGCGCCTGCCGCCACGCCGGCCACGACCGTGCTGGTGTCGTCACCGCCCGAGCGTGCACCCGCCGCCGCGGCGGCGACGCCGGCGGTTTCCGTGGTGCCGGCAGCCCCTGCCCCGTCGTCCAGCTCGGCGACTCCACCGGTCCCCGCCGAAGCCCAGGTGCCGGCGCCGTCGTCGGCAGCAGAGCAGCCGCCTTCCTCCTCTGCCCCCTGACCGCAAGGCTTCGATGGTTTCCAGCTCTTCCGAAGCCTCAGGCTCCGACCAGCCCGCCTCCTTCACCCCTCCCGCAGCCAGCGCTCCTGTTTCCATAGTGCCCGGCCTCTGGCGCCGCATGGCCTGCTGGCTGTACGAGGGCATGCTGCTGTTCGCGGTGGTGTTCGTCTCGGGCTGGCTCTTCAGCACCCTCGGCCAGATGCGCGACGCCATGGATTCGCGGCGCCATCTGCTGCAGGCTTTTCTTTTCGTGGTATTCGGCGTGTACTTCGTCTGGTTCTGGACCAAAGGCCAGACCCTCGCCATGAAAACCTGGAACATCCGCATCGTCGACATGCTCGGCCGGCCCGTGAGCCAGCGCCGCGCGCTCGCGCGCTATCTGCTGAGCTGGGTCTGGTTCCTGCCGCCGCTGGCCGCCATCGCGCCCTTCAAGCTGTCGGGCGCCGAATCGACCGTGCTGATCTTCGGCTGGGTGGCCGTCTGGGCCGTGCTGGCACGCTTTAACCCCGACCGCCAGTTCTGGCACGACGCCTGGGCCGGTACACGGCTCATCACCTCCAAACCGATGAGCCGCCGATGAGTGCCGTGCCGAAGCTTCCCGATCCCGCCGTCAACCCGCAGAAGGCCCGCAAGGGCTTCGAGCGCGTCTGGCATGCCACGCTGATCTCGCTGCACGGCCTGCGCGCCGGCTGGAGCGAGCCCGCATTCCGCCAGGAAGCCATCCTGTCGATCATCATGATCCCGGCCGCCTTCTGGCTCGGGCGGAGCTGGGTCGAGGTCGCACTGCTCGCAGGCAGCGCCATCCTCGTGATGATCGTGGAGCTGCTCAATACGGCCGTGGAAGCCGCCATCGACCGCATCGGGCCCGAGTGGCACGACCTCTCCAAGCGCGCCAAGGACATGGGCAGCGCCGCCGTACTGCTGTCGCTCACGCTGTGCGGGGGCATCTGGGCCGCGGCACTGTGGCAGCGCTTCATGTCATGAGACGGCCCACCGCCTGCGGCATGATGGCGGGATGACTCCTGAATTTTCGATCTGTGTGTACTGCGGCTCGCGCCCCGGCGAGCGTCCCGAATTTACCCAAGCCGCACAGGCGGTTGGCCAATGGATCGGCCAGCATCGCGGTCAACTTGTCTACGGCGGTGGCCGAACCGGCCTGATGGGCACCGTGGCCGAGGCCACCCGCCAGTCCGGCGGCCGCGTCGTCGGCATCATCCCCAAGGCGCTGGTCGACAAGGAACTGGCCAACCCCCTGTGCGACGAGCTTCATGTGGTCGACACCATGCATGAGCGCAAGGCCATGATGGGAGAGCGCGCCGACGCTTTCATCGCCTTGGCGGGCGGCATCGGCACCTTCGAGGAGCTGTTCGAGATCTGGACCTGGCGCCAGCTCGGCTACCACGACAAGCCCACCGGCATCCTCAACACCGCCGGCTACTACGACGGCCTGCTGAGCTTCCTGGCGCACAGCGTGCGCGAGGGCTTCATGGGCGACTGGCAGATGGACCTGATCCGCACAGGCACCGACGTGCCCGAACTGCTCACCGCACTGCGCGCCGAGGTGCCGCTGCACCCGCGCGAAGACCGCCTCTCGGAAAACCTCTGACCCTCAGGTAATCCCGGAAAATCCATTCCAGAAACACCGAGGAACCGGCTCCGCCGGGCCTCAGGTGTTGCCCCCCGGAAGGGGGTTGGCGCAGCGACACGAAGTGCACGCAGCCTTGGGGGCGAACCAGTCAAACAGCGTTCTCGTTCTCTTCGCCGGTACGGATGCGCACGATGCGCTCCACGCCAGTCACGAAGATCTTCCCGTCGCCGATCTTGCCGGTGCGCGCGGAATTGACGATGGCCTCGATGCAGCGCTCCACGTCGGCCTCGTTGACGACCACTTCGACCTTCATCTTGGGCAGGAAATCGACCACGTATTCGGCGCCTCGGTAGAGCTCGGTATGCCCCTTCTGGCGGCCGAAACCCTTGACTTCGGTCACGGTCAGGCCGGTGACGCCCACTTCGGCCAAGGCCTCGCGCACGTCCTCGAGCTTGAAGGGTTTGACGATGGCGGTGATCTGCTTCATGGTTTTTGCGCTCCGGCGGTTTCGTTGAATTTGCTGGTGATAGGGTAACGCCAATCCTTGCCGAAGCTTCGATGGGTGACCCGGATGCCTACCGGCGCCTGGCGCCGCTTGTATTCGTTGATCTTGATCAGCCGCGCGACCCGCTCGACCACAGCGCGCTCGTAGCCGGCCGAAATGATCTCGTCGATGCCCTCGTCGTCCTGCATGTAGCGTGCCAGGATTCCGTCGAGGATGTCGTAGGGCGGGAGGCTGTCCTGGTCGGTCTGGTCGGGCCGCAGCTCGGCGCTGGGAGGACGCGTGATGATCCGCTCGGGGATCGGCTCGCTGCCCGTGCCATACGGGTCGTGGGCGTTGCGCCAGCGCGCCAGCGCGAAAACCGTGGTCTTGAGCAGGTCCTTGATGACCGCGAAGCCCCCTGCCATGTCGCCGTACAGCGTGCAGTAGCCGGTGGCCATCTCGCTCTTGTTGCCGGTGGTGAGCACGATGGAGCCGAACTTGTTCGACAGTCCCATCAGAAGCGTGCCGCGGATGCGGGCCTGGATGTTCTCCTCGGCCGTGTCCTCGGGCAGGCCCTTGAATTCCTCCGCCAGCGCGCCCTTGAAGGACTCGAAGGTGTGCCTGATCGAAATCTCGTCGTAGCGCACGCCCAGCCGGCCAGCCATGTCGCGCGCGTCGATCCAGCTGATGTCGGCGGTGTAAGGCGAAGGCATCATCACCGCGCGGACCTTGTCCTTGCCCAGCGCATCGACCGCGATCGCGAGCACCAGGGCGGAATCGATGCCGCCCGAAAGCCCCAGGATGGCGCCCGGAAAGCCGTTCTTGCCGATGTAGTCGCGCACGCCGAGCACCAGGGCGTCCCAGAGCTGGGCTTCGGCATCGCGTGGCGGCGCCACGGCAGCAGGGTCGGCCACGAAGCCCACGCCGCCCTGCGGCTTGCGCTCCAACTGCGCGAAAACCAGCTTCTCCCGGAAGCTCTCGGCCTGCATCGCCGTGGAGCCGTCGGCCTGCAGCGCGAAGGAGGCACCGTCAAACACCACCTCGTCCTGCCCGCCAACAAGATGCGCATAGACCAGCGGCAGCCCCACCGCGCGCGCCCGGTCGGCCATGCGCGCGACGCGCTCGCCCTCCTTGCCCACGTGGTACGGCGAGGCGTTGATCACCGCCACCACCTCCGCACCACTCTCGCGCGCCAGCTCGGCCGGCTGGTCGAACCAGGCGTCCTCGCAGATCAGCAGTCCGACCGAGACACCCTCCACCTCGAACACGCAGGTGCCCTGCCCCGGCGTGAAGTAGCGGCGCTCATCGAACACCTGGTAGTTGGGCAGCTCGCGCTTGGCGTAGGTTTCGAGGATGCGGCCGTCCTTGATGACGCTGGCGGCGTTGTGGCGCATCTGCACTGCCACCGAGCGGCTGCGCAGGCTGCCGCCGGTCGGATGCCCCACCACCACGACCATGTCTTTCAGGTCGGCCAGAGCGGCGGCGATGCCTTTCACGGCATCATCACAGGCTTCGGTGAAGGCGGGGCGCAGGAACAGGTCCTCCGCCGCGTAGCCGGCAATCGAGAGTTCGGGCGTCAGCAGGAGGCGCGCACCCTGGGCATGGGCATCGCGTGCGGCATCGACGATCTTTTTCGCGTTGCCGGCGAGGTCGCCCACCACAAAATTGAGTTGCGCGATGGCGAGCTTGAGCGTCATACAGAAGGAAGAAAAAGGCTTGGACGATTATGTCATTCGGGTTCTGCCGTCTCCGTCGGAGGTGAGCCCGCAAGCGTGGAACGCGCTGCTTGCCGCCGAGGCCGAGCCGTCGCCCTTCATGCGCCACGAATACCTCTCGGCCCTGACCGACAGCCGCAGCGCCGCGCCCGACAGCGGCTGGCTGCCGCAGTTCGTCACGCTCTGGCAGGGCGAGCAGTTGCAGGCCGCGTGCCCGCTCTACGTCAAGGACCACTCCTACGGCGAATACGTCTTCGACTGGGCCTGGGCCAACGCCTACGAGCAGCACGGGCTCGCCTACTACCCGAAGGCGGTGGTGGCGGTGCCGTTCACGCCCGTGCCCGGGGCACGGCTGCTGGCGCGCGATGCCGAAAGCCGCACATTGCTGGTGCAAGGGCTCATTGCGCTGTGCAAGCAGCTCGAGCTGTCGTCGCTGCACCTGCTGTTCGGCGCCGATGCGGACATCGCCGCCTGCACCGAAGCGGGCCTGATGCTGCGCAACACGGTGCAGTTCCACTGGACGAACGCGCACTACGCCGACTTCGACGCCTTCCTCGCGAGCCTCTCCCACGACAAGCGCAAGAAGATCCGCCAGGAGCGCCGCAAGGTGGCCGATGCAGGCGTGAGCTTCCGCTGGTCGCGCGGCGCTGACATCCGCAAGGCCGACTGGGACTTCTTCTACCGCTGCTACGAACGCACCTACCGCGAGCATGGCAACCCGCCCTACCTCACGCGCGACTTCTTCCGGCGCATGGCGGACACGATGCCCGAGGCGTGGCTGCTCTTCATCGCCGAGCGCAACGGCAAGCCGATGGCGAGCAGCCTGATCGCGCTCTCGACGGATACCGACAGGCCGCTGGTTGCCTACGGTCGCTACTGGGGCGCGCTGGAGCGCGTCGACTGCCTGCACTTCGAGGCCTGCTACTACCAGCCGCTGGCCTGGTGCATCGAGCACGGCGCGCAGCGCTTCGAGGGCGGCGCCCAGGGCGAGCACAAGATGGCGCGCGCCCTGATGCCGGTGAAAACCACCAGCGCCCACTGGCTGGCGCATCCGTCTTTCGCCGACGCGGTGGAGCGCTTTCTCGAACGCGAGGGCGCGGGCATCGAGAACTACATGGACCACCTGGGCGAGCGCAGTCCCTTCAAGTCAGCCTGAGTGCCATGGCGCGCTGCTATAAAAGCGCCCGCCATCCACAACAACTCAGAGAGAAATCGATGCCATTCCTGGGACTGGGCCTGCACGTCCTCATCGCACTGTTCTTCGCCGTGCATGCCATGCGCCACGGCAAGCAGATGTACTGGCTGCTCATCCTCTTCAGCTTTCCGCTGCTGGGCAGCATCGTGTACTTCGTGGTCGAGTACCTCCCTGCCTCGCGCATGCAGCGCACTGCGGGCAAGGTGGCGAACGCGGCCATCGGCTTCATCGACCCCGAGCGCGAGTACCGCGCGGCCGCCGAGGCCTACGACCTCGCTCCCACCGCCCAGAACAAGCTGCGCCTCGCCAGGGCCGCGCTCGACAGGGGCCAGGCCGCCGACGCCGTCGGCCACTACCGCGATGCGCTGAAGGGCCCGCTGGCCTCCGACCCGGAACTGCAGTTCGGCCTGGCCAGCGCCCTGCTCGCCGCAGGCGGCGCCACCGCCGGGCGCGACGCCTTGCAGGCCCTGCATACGCTGCGCTCCACGCGCGACGACTACCGCAAGGACGAAGTGGCGGTGCTCACCGCACGCGCCCTCGCCGCCGACGGCCAGCAGGCGGAAGCCCGCCAGGCCTTCGAGGACGCGCTCGGCCGCTACAACACCGTCGAGGCCCGCGCCCGCTACATCGCGTGGCTCGCGCAGCAAGGCGACACCGCCGGCGCGCAGCGCCAGTGGGACGAGCTCCAGCAGGCCGCGCGCCACTGGAACTCGCACGCACGCTCGGTCAACCGCGAATGGATGCGGCTGGCCGGCGACGCCGTCCGGGGCTGAGGCTTCTCTCTGTCCAAGGGCATAGCGCCCTTGTCCGTTTGGCACATCGACGGCGTGCCGGGCCTCTCCTAGCATTGGCTTCGAGGAGATCCCCGCATGCCGACATCCACACGCCGAGCAATTACGGCACTCTGCTTCATTGCCGCCGCGCCGCTGGCAACGGCCGCCAGCTTCGACTGCGCCAAGGCCGGCAACGCCACCGAGAAGGCGATCTGCGCAGACCCCGGCCTCTCGCGCCAGGACGAGGCGATGGCCGCGCTCTACAAGCGGCAGGTCGAGATGCCCGATGCGGGCCAGTGGTCCACCCTATTGAAACGCGACCAGCGCGACTGGATCGTCGTTCGCAACCGCGAATGCAAGGGCAACGCCGAGTGCCTGAAGCAGGACTACGAGCGGCGCATCAGCTACCTCGGCCACCCTCTTCTGCAGTGGATGGGCCGCTACGTGGAGGGCCGATGCCCCAAGGACGGCCGCTTCCTCGACGTGACACCGGAGGTCGGCGGCACGCTGAGCATCGATCTGTACATCTGCCCCGATTCGCGCGGGAACATGCTGCTGCAGGGAAAGAACGTGCTCGACGGGCAGCGGCGCCTCGTGGTGCGCGAGGCCGGCGGCTGCACCCGCACGCTGCGGTTCGACGCCGACCGCGTCACCGTATCGGACGGACCGGGCTGCGCACCTGCGTTGGCCGGCAGCTTCGTGCGCGACCCGCGGCGCTCGCCCTTCCTGAACGAATAGGCGAGCTTGCCGCTTTCACTTTCAGTTTCTTACTTCTTGTAGTTGGCCACGCCGTCCAGGATTTCCTTCCTGGCCGAGTCGATGCCTTCCCAGCCCAGCACCTTGACCCACTTGCCCGCTTCCAGGTCCTTGTAGTGCTCGAAGAAGTGGCTGATGGCCTTCAGGCGCATCGGGTTCACGTCGTCCACCGACTTCCAGTGGCTGTAGATGGGCAGCACCTTGTCGGTGGGCACGGCCAGCACCTTGCCGTCTACGCCGGCTTCGTCTTCCATCATCAGGATGCCCAGGGGACGGCACGGCACCACCACGCCCGGCAGCAGCGGGTACGGGGCGATCACCAGCACGTCGACCGGGTCGCCGTCGCCCGACAGGGTCTGCGGCACGTAGCCGTAGTTGGCGGGGTAGTACATGGCCGTCGTCATGAAGCGGTCGACGAAGATGGCGCCCGATTCCTTGTCCACTTCGTACTTGATCGGATCGGCGTTCATCGGGATTTCGATCACGACGTTGAAGGCATCGGGCAGGTTCTTGCCGGGGGAAACTTTGTCGAAGGACATGACGTTTTTCGAGTAGTTGAAAAGTATGAGAGAGACGGGGACAAACCCTGAGTTTACTTTCCGTGTCACCGGCCGGTCGCACACGCATCTGTTTTTGCCTGTAAATTGCAACCGTTGGCCAATCGGCTCCGCACCCCCGGTGCAGCGAGCTTCGAGGAAGCAACGCGGCGGAAATCACGGTCCCGTACGCGTTGCACGCTGAGGGCCCGTGCTGTCCGTCTCCACTAGTCACAACGAACGAATGGAGAAGCAAAGCATGATCGGCAACACCCCCCTGATACTGGCCATCGTCTGCGGTCTCGTCGCCGTGGCCTACGGTTTCTGGGCCCGAAGTTGGATTCTCTCGAAGGACGCGGGCAACGCCCGCATGCAGGAGATCGCGGCAGCCATCCAGGCCGGCGCCTCCGCCTATCTCGCCAAGCAGTACAGCACCATCGCCATCGTCGGCATCGTGCTCGCGATCCTGATCGCCGTCTTCCTCGACCTCACCACCGCCGTCGGCTTCATCGTGGGCGCAGTGCTCTCCGGTGCCTGCGGCTTCATCGGCATGAACGTGTCGGTGCGCGCCAACGTGCGCACCGCGCAGGCGGCCACGCACGGCATCGGCCCGGCGCTCGACGTCGCCTTCCGCGGAGGCGCCATCACCGGCATGCTGGTGGTGGGGCTGGGCCTGCTGGGCGTGTCGGCCTTCTACTGGGTGCTGATCGGCAGCGGCACGCCAGCCGCGGGGCACAGCCTGTCGGCGGTGCTCAATCCGCTGATCGGCTTCGCCTTCGGCTCCTCGCTGATCTCGATCTTCGCGCGGCTGGGCGGCGGCATCTTCACCAAGGGTGCCGACGTCGGCGCCGACCTGGTGGGCAAGGTGGAAGCCGGCATTCCCGAGGACGATCCGCGCAATCCCGCCGTGATCGCCGACAACGTGGGCGACAACGTCGGCGACTGCGCCGGCATGGCGGCCGACCTGTTCGAGACCTACGCCGTGACGCTCATCGCCACCATGGTGCTGGGCGCGCTGATGGTCGCGGCGGCGCCCACCAACGCGGTGCTGTACCCGCTCGCGCTGGGCGGGGTGTCGATCATCGCGTCGATCATCGGCTGCTTCTTCGTGAAGGCCTCGCCGGGCATGGTCAACGTGATGCCGGCGCTCTACAAGGGGCTGGCGGTGTCGGGCATCCTGTCGCTGATCGCGTTCTGGTTCGTCACCAGCTGGCTTATTCCCGACAACGCCATCGCCGCCAGCGGCAGCCAGCTCAAGCTGTTCGGCGCCTGCTTCGTCGGCCTGGCACTCACGGCCGCGCTGGTGTGGATCACCGAGTTCTACACCGGCACGCAGTACAAGCCCGTGCAGCACATCGCACAGGCTTCGACCACCGGCCATGGCACCAACATCATCGCGGGCCTGGGCGTGTCGATGCGCTCCACCGCCTGGCCGGTGATCTTCGTGTGCATCGCGATACTGGCCGCGTACTCGCTGGCGGGCCTCTACGGCATCGCGGTGGCCGCAACGTCGATGCTGAGCATGGCCGGCATCGTGGTGGCACTCGACGCCTACGGCCCCATCACCGACAACGCCGGCGGCATCGCCGAGATGAGCGAACTGCCCGACAGCGTGCGCGCCGTGACCGATCCGCTCGACGCGGTCGGCAACACCACCAAGGCGGTGACCAAGGGCTACGCCATCGGCTCGGCGGGCCTGGCCTCGCTGGTGCTCTTCGCCGACTACACGCACAAGCTGGAGAGCTTCGGCCAGGCGATCAGCTTCAACCTAAGCGACCCGATGGTGATCGTCGGCCTCTTCATCGGCGGCCTGATTCCCTACCTGTTCGGCGCGATGGCCATGGAGGCCGTGGGCCGCGCGGCCGGCGCGGTGGTGGAGGAAGTGCGGCGCCAGTTCCGCGACATCGCCGGCATCATGGAAGGCACCGGCAAGCCCGAGTACGGCAAGGCCGTGGGCATGCTGACCGGCGCGGCCATCAAGGAAATGATGATCCCCTCGCTGCTGCCGGTGCTGGTGCCGATCATCGTCGGCCTGGTGCTCGGGCCGAAGGCGCTGGGGGGCCTGCTGATGGGCACCATCGTCACCGGCCTGTTCGTCGCCATCAGCATGTGCACGGGCGGCGGCGCCTGGGACAACGCCAAGAAGTACATCGAGGACGGCCACTTCGGCGGCAAGGGCAGCGAGACGCACAAGGCCGCCGTCACCGGCGACACCGTGGGCGACCCCTACAAGGACACCGCCGGCCCGGCCGTGAACCCGCTGATCAAGATCATCAACATCGTGGCGCTGCTCATCGTGCCGCTGGTGGTGAAGTTCCATGCGGGCGATGCGGCTGCGGCAGCTCCGGCGAAGGTGGAGACTCCGCCCGCCGCCATGGCGCCGGCAGCCACGGCACCGTCGACGCCTGCTGCCGTGGTCGCATCGGGCGCCGTATCGGCCGCCGAAGCCGCCGCTGTGAAGGTGGAGAACGGTGTCGTGAAGTTCTACTTCGCGAGCGCCAGCTCCGAAGTGGCGCCGAACGCCAAGGAGGCCCTGGCCGACGTCATCAAGGCCGTGCAGAGCGGCAGCACCGTGCTCGTGAGCGGCTACCACGACGCCAGCGGCGACCCGGCCAGGAACGCCGAACTCGCCAAGCAGCGCGCGATGGCGGTGAGCGATGCGCTCAAGGCCGCTGGCGCGCCCGAGGACAAGATCGAGCTGGCGAAGCCGGAGCAGTCGCAGGCCGACGGCCCGCCTGCCGAGGCCCGCCGCGTCGAAGTCAAAGTAAAGTCCTGAGAATGCCCACGCCCGAACGACTCGAATCATTCATCGCCGCCGTCGAAGGCGGCGCGCATGCCAAGGCCATCGAGGACTACTACACCGAAGATGCCACCATGCGAGAGAACCAGGCCGAGCCCCGGCGCGGGCGCAGCACGCTGGTGGCGCAGGAAACCGCCGTGCTCGATCGCACCGAGTCGGTGGCCTCCACCTGCGTGCGGCCGGTGCTGGTGAACGGCGACCACGTGGCGATCCACTGGATCTTCGAGTTCACGTTCAAGGGCGGCGGCAGGATGCGCATGGAAGAGATCGCCTGGCAGCGCTGGGAGGGCGACCGCATCGCAGAGGAGCAGTTCTTCTACGACCCCGCGCAACGAAAGCCGGGCTGACCAGCGCCTTTCTCGCGCGACCCACCGCCATGGCGCTGCTGGTAGCCTCCTAGCCCCATGCGATACCTCCAAGCACTGTTCGCCGGCACCTGGACCATTGCCCGGGCCGAGCTGGCGATCGTGCGGCGCTTTCCACGCATCCTGCTCGCCGTGGTGGCGGTCGGCGTGGTACCGGCGATCTATGCGCTGATCTATCTCTCGAGCGTGTGGGACCCGGCCGGCCATACGGCCGACCTGCCCGCCGCCATCGTCAACCAGGACCAGGGCGTGACCTACATGTCGCGCACGGTCAACGTGGGCGACGAGCTCACGCAGACCCTGCTCGACAAGCGCGCCTTCGGCTTTCGCACGATGACCGACACCGAAGCCGCGCGCGCCGAGGTCCGGCGCGGCACGCTGGCCTTCGCGCTGCTGATCCCGCCCGACTTCAGCGCCAACGCGGTGCCCGGCACGCAGCGTGGCGCGGGGCAGATCGTGGTCTACACCTCCGAGGGCAACAACTACAGCTCGGCCGGCCTGGCGCGGCGCTTCGCGGGCGAGCTGGGTCACCAGGTCAACGAGATGCTCAACGAGCAGCGCTGGGGGCTGGTGCTGAGCGCGGCCTCCGGCTCGCAGGCGCGGCTCGACAAGCTCAAGCAGGCCCTGCTGGAGCTGCGCGACGGCAGCCAGACGCTGGCCAGCGGCGCGGCCCAGTACAGCGTGGCGGCTCAGCAGCTGGGCAGCGGGTTCAAGCAGGTCAACGGCGGCATCCGCACCATCGAATCGAAGCTGCCGGCCGACGCCGACCTGCGCGCGCTCAAGGCTGGCTCGCAGCAGCTTGCGTCGGGCCAGCGCGAACTCGGCAGCGGGCTCGCGCAGATCGGCGACGGGCTGGAGCAGCTGGAAGGCGGCGCCGGCCAGCTCGGCGACGGCGCGCGCAAACTGCAGAAGGACACGGCCGACATCCCCTTCGTGGGCGATCGCATCGCCAAGGGCGCGGGCGAACTCGCCACCGGCGCCGACAAGCTGCGCGGCGGCATCGAACAGGCGCAGGCGGCCATGACCAAGGCGCAGGACGGCAACCATAAGCTCGCGACCGGCGCAACGGCCCTCGACGGCGGCGTGGTCAAGCTTACCGACGGCATGACGGCGCTTGCGGCCGGCATCCACACCATGTCCGGCAAGCTGCCCCCCGACCGGAAGCTCGACGAATTCGTGCAGGGCGGCGCGCAGCTCGCCCAGGGCGCGGAGCGCCTGTCGACCGGCGTGCGCACCATCGAGGCCGCCCTGCCCGCCTCGATCACCCGCATCCAGGGCAGCGCCTCGGGGCTGGCCGACTCGGTCGAGCCCAAGGTCGAAGTGGTGGCGCCGGTGGCCAACAACGGCAGCGCCTTCGTGCCCAACATGGTGTCGGTGGCGCTGTGGATCGGCGCGGTGATGGCGGGGTACCTGTTCAACATCCGCATCGTGCTGTCGGAGCACAGCCACTACCCGAAGCTCGCGAAGACGCTTGGCAAGATCACCATGCCGGCGCTGGTCGTGCTGCTGCAGGTGGCGCTGGTGCTGGCCACGCTGGTGGGCGTGCTGCGGGTGCAGGCCCCCGACGTTCCTGCCCTGGCGTTGACGATGGCGCTGGCCTCGCTGGTGTTCCTGGTGGTGCTGTTCGCGATCCTGCACGTGTTCGGCGACTTCGGCCGCATCCTCACCGTGCTGCTGCTGACGCTGCAGCTGTCGGCCGGCGGCGGCGTGCTGCCGGTGGAGCTTTCGGCCGGCTTCTTCCGCGACGTGCACGGCTGGCTGCCCTTCAGCTGGGTGGTGCAGGCCTTCCGCGCCGTGATGTTCGGTGCCTTCGACAACGGCTGGGCACATGCCTGCGGCGCGGTGCTGCTGTCGGGCGCGGTGGCCGTCGGGCTGATGGCCATCTTCGGCAAGTGGAACGAAGTGCTGCCGGCGGACTACAAGCCGACGATCCAGGTCTAGGCAAGGCTATGTGACATCGATGATGTAACATTCGCCCCGTCACATGAACACCTCAGCCGTCACCGATGCCGCCCGGGAACTCTCCGTCGAGGAGCTGGCAGCGCGCACCGGCGTGACGGTGCGCAACATCCGCGCCTACACCACCGCCGGCCTGCTGCCGCCGCCCAGGCTGCGCGGCCGCCTCGGCCTGTACGGCGACGAGCACGCGCAGCGCCTCGCGCTGATCCGCGAACTGCGCGACCAGGGCTTCGGCATAGAAGCCATCCGCCGCATCTTCGGCCGCGCGCCGGCCTCGGCCTGGCGCGACCTGGTGGCCGTGGCCCGCTCCGTCTCGGGCAGCCTCTTCGCGGAGGAAACGCCGGTGGTGGTCTCGACCGATGCGCTGGCCGCCAAATGGAAGGGCCAGATGACACCCGCCCTGCTCGCCCGCGCCACCAAGGCCGGCCTCATGCGCGAGTTGCCCGACGGCCAGGTGCAGATGCTCAGCCCCGCGCTCGGCCAGATCGCCGAGCAGCTCGCCGCACTCGGCCTGCCGCTGGAGGCTGCGATCAGCATGCAGGAAACCATGGTCCGCACGCTGCGCACCGTGGCGCGCCACTGGCTGCGCGCGCTGGCGGACAACCTGCTGAGCGACGACGCCATCGAGGCCGGGCGAACTGCCCAGTTGCTCGAACAGGCCCGAGGGCTCGCCACCGGCGCGGTGCAGGCCGCGTTCCCCGTGATCCTTCAGCAGGAACTCGACGTCCTGCTGCGCAAGACCACCTGAAACGATGACGACACGAACCTGCCACGCCGCAAGCCTCATCAAGCTGAGCCTGTTTCCGGCATTGCTCGTGCTGTGCGGCGCCGCTTTCGCACAGACCGGCGAAGACACCCTTTCCCTGAGCTTCGACGCGGCCCGCGCCCGCATGCTCGACCGCTCCGACAAGCTGGCCGCGGCGCGCGCGGCCGTCGACGCCAAGGAACTGCAGAGCCAGGGCCTCAAGAGGCTGGGCGGCCCGTCGATCAGCGTCTCGGGGCTGGCCTATGCCTACAACGCGAACCTGAACCTCGACCTCGATCCGCTCAACCAGCGGCTTGGGCAACTCGGCTCCTCGCTGCCGACTTCCATCCAGAGCGTGATCGCGCGCGTGCCGATTCCGCAGCTGCCCAACAGCTACACGCTCAACCGCCACGACACCGGCGCCAACGCGTCGATCTCGGCCGTGTGGCCGCTCTACGTGGGCGGCGCGACCGACGCGGTGCGCGGCTTCGTCTCGGCCCAGACGCGCGAGGCGCAGGCCGACGCCGAACAAGCCGGCCACGAGGTCGACACCCTGCTCGTGCAGCGCTACTTCGGCGCGCAGCTCGCCCGTCGCGCTGCCGCCCTGCGCCTGCAGGCCGAGCGCACCATCGCACAGCACGACTCGGCGGCGCAGAAGATGCTGGCGGCCGGCGTGATCTCGCGCGTCGAGCGGCTGCAGGCGAGCGCCGCATATGAAGAAGCCCGCCGCAACGCACGCAAGGCCGAGAACGACGCGGCGCTCGCCTCGGTGGCGCTGGCGCGCACGGTGCGCGCCGACGGCAGCGTGGCGCCGCAGACGCCGCTCTTTCTCATCAGCACGCCGATCGAGCCGCTGAACTACTTCATCGACTCGGCGCTCACGCGGCACCCGGGCCTCGACAAGGTCGCGGCCAAGAAGTCGCAGGCCGAGCAGCTGCACGAAGGCGAAGAGGCGCTGCGCCGCCCGCAGGTGATCGCCTTCGGCACGCGCGAGCTCAAGAGCGGCAACGCCGACTGGGTGGCCGGCGTCGGCGTGCGTTGGACGCTGTACGACTCGGTCGACCGCGACAAGCTCTCCGCCGCCTCGCTCAAGCAGGTCGAGCAGGCCGAGCGCACCGATGCGCAGGCGCGCAGCGACATCTCGCTGCTGGTCGAGCGCAACTGGCGCGCGCTGGAGAACGCGCGGCGCCAGTACCTGGAGATGAAGGCCTCGGTCGAGCTCGCGCAGGAGGTCGTGAAGCTGCGCACCGCCGGCCTGCGCGAGGGCACGAGCACCACGCTCGACCTGATCGACGCAGAGACCAACCAGGCCAAGGTGCTGACCGAACGCGCGCAGGCCGCCAACGACTACGTGCAGGCGCTCGCGCAGCTGCTCGAGAGCGCAGGGCTTTCCGAGAAGTTTTCCGACTACATCGCGCGTGCCGACGTGAAGGTGAATTGATGATGAGTGCCAAGTCCCGAAAACTGATCGCGATGTTCGCCGCCCTGCTCGTGCTGGCGCTGCTCGCCTGGGGCTTCTGGCGCGCCTCGCGCCCGGCGCCCGAGGTGTTCCAGGGCCAGATGGAGGCGCGCGAGACCGACGTCGCCGGCAAGGTGACGGCGCGCATCGCCGAGGTACCAGTGAAGGAAGGCGACCGCATCCAGGCCGGCACGGTGCTGGTGCGCATGGACAGCCCCGAGGTCCGCGCCAAGCTCGCACAGGCCACCGCCGCCGAGCAGGCCGCGCAGGCCGTCGCCGAGAAGGCGCAGAACGGTGCCCGCCCGCAGGAGGTGGAAATGGCGCGCATGCAGTGGCAGCGCGCCGAAACCGCGGCCCAGCTTGCGCAGACATCGTTCCGCCGCGTCGACGGACTTGCGCGCGAGGGTCTGGTGGCCGACCAGAAGCGCGACGAAGCAGAAGCCAACTGGAAAGCCTCGCGCGACGCCGCCATCGCGGCCAAGGCGCAGTACGACATGGCCCGCACCGGCGCCCGCCCCGAGGACAAGGCCGCGGCCAGCGCACAGGCCCGCCAGGTCGCGGGCGTGGTGGCCGAGGCCGAAGCCGCCAAGGCCGAGACCGAGCTGCGCAGCCCGGTCGGCGGCGAAGTGGCCAAGGTGCTGGCGAAGGTCGGCGAGCTCTCGCCGCAGGGTGTGGCGGTGGTCACGGTGGTCGACCTGAGCGACCAGTGGGTGGTGCTGAACGTGCGCGAAGACCGGCTCTCCCGCTTCACGCTCGGCAACGAGTTCGACGCCCATCTGCCCGCGCTGCCCGAAGGCAAGCGCACCGCCCGCTTCAAGGTCTACTACAGCGCCGTGCTGCCCGACTTCGCGACGTGGCGAGCCACTCGCGGCGGCACCGGCTTCGACGTGCGCACCTTCGAGGTCCGGGCACGTCCGCTCAAGCCAATCGAAGGCGCGCGGCCCGGCATGAGCGTGCTGGTCGACTGAGACCATCCTCGATGAGCCTCCGCGGCTTCTCCACCGCCAGCGCAAGGCGCGAGTTCGCGCTGCTGCGCACGCGGCCGTGGGACCTCGCGATGATCTCGTGGGTGCCGCTGCTGGCGGTGTTCCTGATCTGGTGGATCTTCTCGGCCGGCCTGCCCGAGCGGCTGCCGATCGGCGTGCTCGACCAGGACCACTCCTCGCTCTCGCGGCAGGTGGTGCGCTTTCTCGATGCCACGCCCGGCCTGCGCGTGGCGCAGCGCTACAGCGACGAAGCCGAGATGGCGCGCGCGCTCACAAGCGGCGACGTCGACGCGGCGGTGCAACTGCCGCGCGAGCTGAGCCGCGACGTGAAGCAGGGCCGCGTCGGGCAGATCGTGCTGCTGCACAACGCACAGCTCGGCACGCATTCGAGCCTGATCCAGCGCGACGTGCGCACCGCCGTCGGCACCGTATCGGGCGGGGTCGAGCTCACGGTGCGCAACAAGCGCGGCGAGTCGATGAAGGCGGCGCGCGTGAGCATGGAGCCGATCAAGGCCAGCATGGTGGCGCTCTTCAACACGTCGACCGACTACGAGCAGTTCCTCGGGGCCGCGCTGATTCCGGCGCTGCTGCACATCCTCGCGATGACGGCCGGAGCCTGGGCGGTGGGCCGCGAGCTGCGCGACCGCAGCATCGGCGAATGGCTGGGCGCCTCTCCCCGCTGGCACGAGGCGCTGGCCGCGCTGGCGGGCAAGCTGGCGCTGGCGTTCGCGAGTCTTTCGGTGGTCGCGCTGGCGGCGATGCTGTGGATCACCGCGGGCCGGGGCTGGCATCCGGCCGGCTCGCTCGGGTGGACACTCTTCGCGCTGCTGGTTTTCCTGGCGCTGTCGATCGCGCTGGGAGCTTTCGTGGCGGCACTCACGCGCTCGCTGCGCACCGCCCTGTCGGCCACGGGTTTCATCACGGCGCCGGCCTTCGCGTTCGGCGGTGTCGGCTTTCCGCTGGTCGCGATGCCGCTGCTGGCGCAGGCCTGGGCCAAGCTGCTGCCCTACACGCACTACATCCGCGTGCAGATGGAGCAACTGCAGATGGGCGCGCCGGTGGCGTACTCGGTGGCCACGCCGCTGTGGATGGTGGTGGGCACGGGCGTGCTGATGGCCGCATGCGCCGGGGCGCTGGTGAGGGCGGCCAAGGCGCCCGAAAGCTGGGGAGGACGCTGATGGCTGACGAAGCCCTCCGCTTCGGCTCCGCATGGCGCGAGACGGCGCTCGCGGTGCTGCGCGACAAAGGTGTGCTGCTGATCATGCTGCTCGCGCCCGTCATCTACGGCTTCTTCTATCCGTGGCCCTATGGCACGCAGGCAGTGACGCGTGTGCCGGTGGCGGTGGTCGACCAGGACCACACCGGCCTCTCGCGGCAGATCTCGCGCTTCGCGCTGGCCAATCCGAGGCTGGACGTGCGCATGGTCACGGGCGACGTGGGCGAGGCGCAGCAGGCGCTGTGGCGCGGCGAGATCGAGGGCTATGCGCTGCTGCCGGCCGACCTGAAGCGCAACGTGCTGCGCGGGACATCGGCGGTGGTCACCATCGAGGGCAACGGCGCCTATGCGCTGCTGAACAAGGCGGTGCTGTACGGCTTCTCGGAGGCCGTGGGAACGGTCTCGGCCGGGGTGGAGATCCGCAAGCTGCAGGCCGGCGGCCAGAGCGCGGTGCAGGCGGCACGCAGCCGCAGTCCGCTCAACACACAGCTGGTCGCGCTGTTCAACCCCACCGAGGGCTACGGCAGCTACGTGGTGCCGGCGGTCGCCTTGCTGATATTGCAGCAGACGCTGCTCATGGGCGTGGCGATGCTGGCCGGCACCTGGGCCGAGGCCGGGCGGCTGCGCGCGTCGATGGGCGCCTGGCTGGGGCGGCTGGGGGCGCTCTCGGGCTTCGGCTTCCTGAGCGGGATCTTCTACTTCGGCTGGGTGTTCTTCCTCCAGGACTACCCGCGCGGCGGCAATCCCCTGGGGGCGCTGGTGCTGCTGGCGTTCTATGTGCCGGCGATCTGCACGGTGGGGCTGCTGCTGGGCTGCTGGTTCCGCGATCGCGAGCGGGCCCTGCAAGTGCTGCTGTTCACCGCGCTGCCGATGGCATTTCTCTCGGGGTTCTCGTGGCCCGTGGAGGCTCTGCCGGAGCCGCTGCAGGCTCTGCGCTGGCTCTTTCCGAGCACGGCGGGCATCCAGGCCTCGCTGCGGCTCAACCAGATGGGCGCGCCGCTGCATGACGTGCTGCCCTATCTGGGCGTGCTGCTGTCGCTGACGCTGGCGGGGCTGCTGGTGCTCCGCCTCGTGGCCACGGTGCCGGCGAAGCCGACCTAGCGCCGGCTCTCTGCGGCCACGGCGCGCACCAGCCGCGTGGCGGGCTCCACCAGCTCGCGCAGGTCGCCTGCGCGGTTCTGCTCGATGGCCTGCAGCACCAGTTCGTTGATGCCGCCCACCACCGTCATCGCCATCTGGTTCGTGAGATGCACGGCGGGGCCTTCCGCGTCGCCGTTGCCGCTGCTGTTGATGGCGGCCTGGATGAAGTTGGCGATTTCATCGTTCACCCTGCGGCGCACCGCGAGACCGGGAAGACCGAGTCCGAGGATCTCGACGAAGAGCGTGCGCAGCAGTACCGGGTCCTGGGCGAGATAGTCGAAATACGCCGTCATGGCCTGCTCGACCTGCGCATGCCAGGGCTGCGCCGGATCGAAGGCCTCACTCACCGCCTGCAGCGCGAGCCGGCTGGCGGCTTCATAGAGCGCGATCAGGCATTCGGTCTTGGTGCTGAAGTGCTCGTAGAAAGTGCGGCGCGACACCGCGGCCTCGCGCACGATGTCGGCGATGGTGGTCTCGGCGTAGCCCTTGGCCGCCACGGCATGCGCCATGCCCTGCAACAGGCGCGCGTAGTGCTCGCTTCCGGGGCCGTCGCCAGACTTGGAGGGCGCTGCTTTTTCGATGGTTTCGCTCATGGACGACACATTTTCCTACGCACGGGTACTTGACAGTACCAATTCACAATTGCAACATGGCAGCATGCGGTACGCAGATGTACCAGCATTCCAGCTCCACGCAATCAGTGCTTTTTCCGAGGCTTGTTCTCATGACCGATCTTGTCGTACGCCGCCTTCTGATCGACCTGCAACCGCCCTTCGCCCGCGACTGGTGCGGTGGCGACGCATTCTCGACCGCCTTCTTCAACGCCCTGTCGATGAGCTTTCCCTTCGGCGAGCAGTTCTTCATCGACGCGGTGCGCGATGCCGTCGCCACGCTGCCGCCCGAGGTCCAGGAGCAGCACAAGGCCGACGTGCGCGGCTTCATCGGGCAGGAAGCCACGCATCGGCGCATCCATTCGCTCTTCAACAACCATCTCGAGAAGCAGGGGCTGGTCGACCGCTGGACCGCCCGCGCCAGCAAGCGCATGGAGCTGATGGAAGGCGCCGATCCGCGCCACGCGCTGGCGGTGACGGCAGCCACCGAGCATTTCACGGCCATGTTCGCCGAGTGGCTGCTGGCGCACCCCGCCGTCCTCGACGGTGCCGAACCCCGGCTGCGCACCATGTGGCTGTGGCACAGCGCCGAGGAACTCGAACACAAGAGCGTGGCCTTCGACATCTACAGGGCCGCGGGCGGCTCCGACGAATGGCGCACGCGCTGGTTCCGCCGCGTCACGATGATGTTTTTGGGCGACCTGATGCGCCAGACCATCGACAACCTGCGCCAGGAAAAGCAGTTGTGGAAATGGTCGACCTGGAAAAGCGCCGCGCGCATCCTGCTGAGCCGTGATGGCTTGCTGCGCGGCAATCTCGCCGGCTGGCGCAGCTACCTGCGCCCGGATTTCCACCCGATGCAGCAGGACAGCAGCCTTTCGACGCGCTGGCTCGCGGACAACCGGGCGCAGTACACGCCGGTGGGCGCGGCACCCGAGGCGGCGGCGGCGCGCTGACGGCGCCGGACCGCGCCCAATCGCTCAGAAGAAGGTGGCGCGGGTCGTCGTGTTGCCACCGGCCTGCTGGTGCTCGGGGCGCATCTGCAGGTCGTGCAGGGTGTCGAAGTCGGACGGGGCATCCGGCACGCGCATCACCACTTCCAGCTCGTGCATCGACGCGACCCAGCGGCCGGCCGGGGAGTCGGCCGGCTCGTCGTTGGCGAACACGCCGTCGCGGATGTAGAGGGTCTCGCCTTCCGGGCGCTCGGCGTGCAGTTCGACCAGGCGGGCGATCGAGAAGTTGTACGTCACGAGCTTCTCGCGCGTCTTGCGGTCCTTGCCGCCGCAGTTGAACGAGCCTTCGGCGGCGATGACGATGCAGGAGCCGTCCACGCCGCCGTCCATCTCGATCTCGTTGCCCGAGCGCCAGATGGCGTTGGGCAGGCGCACGCGCACCTTGTCAATGACCAGGTCGCGCTGCTTGTTGAGGCTGCCCAGGGGGGGCACCAGCGAGCGCAGCTGGCGCAGGCGCTCGGCGAAGGTGTCGTCCATCAGGAATTCGACGTGGTGCGTGGCGCTGCCGGAGGAGCGCTTGACCACCTGCATGATCACGTGACGCGACTTAGCCATGGCGGAACCCTTCTGGAAAGGTCGAATTCCATGTCCCGCATTGGGTGTGGACAGCGTGGCAGCAATTCATTGGAAATCAGCTACTAGTAGAACCTTTGATTACATGCAATTACATGCATCATTTGTGTCCAACTGTATAGCGATTACCGGGAATGTGGAAGGCCAATCCGTGACTTATGCACGAGGAAATGTCTCCAAAATGCCTCTCCGATGTGGTAGCAGCCAGCCCGCCCCAGAGGCAGGACGCCCTTACTCCAGGGCTTCGTCGAGCGCTTTGCAGGAAGGCGCGCAGACGGTCTGCGACTTGCCCAGCACCTGACGGGTGCGCAGTTGCGAGCGCACGCGGTGCTTGCCGCACATGAAGCACGACATGGTCGCCCCGCTGAAGGAGGCCGAGGCGCGAAATGGCGACCCCGGCGCCTTCGACTTGTAGCGCAGGCCATCCGCCACCACTGCCGTCTTCACTTCACCCTTCGCCATGCATTTGATCCTTGCTGTTCGGTTCTGCACGGCGCATCGCGCGTGCAATGGCTTCCCGGGCGCTGATTTCGGCCGCCAGGGAAGCGTCCAACGCCGAGCGGCAAAGCCCGGCGTGCTGGTAGTTGAGGTTCTCGTACACCTCTGCCGCGGCCGGATACGCATCGAGCAGGCGACCAAGTTCGGCGCCCTGCCCTATGTCCTCGAACTCGTGCACGAGGTGTTCGACCACGGAGCGGTACTGCTCTGCACCCACGGGTACAGGGCTGTGCTCGAGCTTTTCCAGCAGTTGCGCCAAAACATGGGTCACCGCCAGATCGGCCTTGGAAGACGGATTATCGGTCGTGTTCATGATCGGCATCTGGGGGCAGCATACGCCTATGCAAGTGGCTGCTCGTACAGGGTTGTCTCCGGCTGGCCGGCAGTTTCGTCCTTTGCGGCCTTCTGCTGAGCCACCTGCATCCGCTGAAGCAGGCTGTGGAGCATTTCGGTGGACAGCCCGTGGATCACCAGCCGGTGCCCCGCCCGCAGGGTCGACAGCGGCACCAGCGGGTGCTTGTTGTTGACCAGGATCAGGTGCTCCGGAGCGTTCAGGATGGTCGCCGCGTAGATGCCGATGGTCTCGTCCAGTTGCAGGGAATTGGCCGCGCGCCAGAAATCGTTGTCCGTGAGCATCAGCTGGTACAGCGGCGTGAAAAGCTCGATGGCGCTTTGCAGGTCCAGAAAGTTGAGCCTGCCCTGCGGCATGTCCTCCAGCCGCAGCCTCGGCTCCCTGATCATCGAGAAATCGACCTTTTCCGCCTTGCACAGCGCCAGCCCCCTGTCGCGCAGCGCTGTGTTCAGCCTGATCACGAAGTTGAAGAGGTTCAGGTCGTGCTTCAGGAACATCTCGTCCTTCAGCGCGTCGATGTCGGCCGGCTCCAGCGGATTGGTGGCCACGGGCGTCGGCGAATTTCGCCCGATGAAGGCCAGGATCTGCGAGCCAAGGTGAAAGTGCCGCAGGATCAGCCAGTTGGCTTCCGGCGACACGAAGCGCTTCAGCCCCCAGGCCAGCAGCCGGTGCAGCAGGATCGAATGCGACCAGTTGCGCGGCACGAACACCTTCGCGATCTGGATCAGGATGATCGTCAGCCGCGCGATCGGCCGCAGGAACGGCAGCAGGTACTGCCGCGAGCCCGAGCTCGAATCGGCCAGCCAGGCCGACTTGACGTCGTCCGGCAGCGGCGTGCTCTGGTCGAGGTACAGCGCCAGCCAGGGGCTGGGGTCGCGCTCGTCGTGGGCTTGCTTCAGGAATTCAGGCGTTCGATCCATGGGGCATCCGCTGCGTGATGTGTTGGAACTGCATCAGGTACAGCGCGGCCGTGTGGCGCGCCGTCTCGACGATCTGGCTGGCGGCGCGCGACTGCCCTTCCACCGCCATCACCATCTCCACCGCCGTGAGCCAGCGGCTGAGGTGGTTCTCGTCGTTGTGGCCGTGGTACTCCAGGAAGCGGAAGGCGTCCGGCGGCAGCTTCAAGCTCGCCTTGAGCAGCGGCAGCAGCGCCGGCACGATGCGCTGGCCCGTGCCCTCGATGATGTAGATCGCGCCCAGCAGCCCGATCGGGTCGCGCGTGGCGGCCAGGCCGTGCAGGTAGGCGTTGAGCGCCTCGCCGCCGGGGTTGCGGCGCAGCTCCTCGATGTTCTCGACCGTACCGCCGGCCTTTCGGTAGTCGCTGAAGAGGATATTGAAGTCGTTCTGCTCCTCGCCCGCATGCACGCCGATCAGCGAGGCCAGCACCTGGTACGGCTCGCTCAGAGAGGCGGCGCCTTCGCGCATCCACTTGCTGCCCTCGCGCACCTGCGGCACCCATTGCTCCATCCAGTTCAGGTAGTCGGGCACGGCAAAGCGGCGCTCGCGGATCTGGTGGATGAGCGGCGTGCGCCACACGCGCGAACGGTAGTCGTGCCAGATGGCGGCCAGCTCGGTCAGCAGCGCGCCCAGCCCTTCGGGCGCGGCGGCGGGATCGTGCGGGGGCGCGATCAGGAGGTCGTCATCCGGCACGGCCGCGGCGCGTGGCGCCACCGCGACGGGCGCCGCATCGACGGCCTCTACTTCCCACAGCATGTACGCCGCCATGAAGCGCCCGGACTCCGGCACGTAGCAGAAGATCTGCTCGCCCGGTTTCAGCGCCTTGGTGTGCAGGAATTCGGCCAGCATCACGAGGATCGACGCCGCCCCCGTGTTGCCGCGCCATGCGAGGTTGCTCCACCAGCGCTCGCGCGGGATCGACAGGTCGGCCTTGGCCATCAGGTCCTCGACCACCGGGATGAACTTCTCCGACGAGTAATGGCACAGGAAGTGGTCGACCCGCTTCGGATCGACCCAGCCGTCGCGTACCAGCCCCGCGTATTCATGGATGCCGATGTCGAACAGGTGCGGCAGCAGCCGGATGTCCTGCCTCAGCGACAGCGCACCCGCCGCCTCGGCCTCGGCCCAGGAGCCGAAGTCCAGATGGCCGCGCGCCCGATCCTCGGTGAGCCCCAGCTGCATGCAGACCGGGTAGTCGCCCGAGAACGCGCGCTGGTGCACCCACTTCAGCTTAAGCCGCAGGCCCGGCGAGCCGGCCAGGGCCGATGCGCTGTCGGACAGGAGCAGGGCTCCTGCTCCATCGGACAGCATCCAGCGCAGGAAGTGCGAGTCGAAATCGGTCTCGTAGCCGCGCGCCGCGAAGCGCGAACGCTTGAAAAGGCGCGACGGCATTTCGCTGGCCACGGCCATCGCCGAGCGGTGCGCGCCGAGCTCGATGCCCTGCGCGGCCGTCTGGATCGCCGACACGCCAGCGGCGCAGATGCCGTGCACCGAATGCGTCTCCATCGGTTGCGCCGCGAGTTCGCCCTGGATCATGTTGGCGAAGCCCGGCATCAGCGTATCGCCGCCCGAGGAGCCGCTGGCCAGCAGCGACACCCGCGAGAGCTCCGCGCCGCCACGCTGCAGGCAGTCGCGGATCGCGCCGGCCGCCATCTGCGCGTTGGTGTGCCGGGTCATGCCCTCGGGGTCGATGGCGTAGTGCCGCGTGAGGATGCCGTTCTCCGCCAGGATGCGCCGCTTGATGCGCTCGGACATGCGGTTGAGCGGCGCGATGTACGCGTCCATGTGGTCGTTGGAAACGGGCTCGCCCGGCATGAAATAGCCGGCGCTTTCGAGGTACACGCGTTGGAATGAGACAGGCATGGTTCAGAGAGTTGATGGATCTCGGGGCATCAGCGGGCGGCTGCGAAAACGCGGCCACACGGCCCCCAGCACGAAAACGCGCACCATGTACGGCACCAGCCCGCCCTCGTTGAGCACGGGGTCCACCTGCGCGCGGTAGCGCGTGCGATGCAGGCGGGTGAGCTCGGACCAGTGGGCATGCGGGTTCTCGTGGTGTGCGGTGTGCAGGCCGATGTTGAACAGCAAGGGGTTCACCAGCCCTTCGAAATTGCGTGCGTAGTTCAGGCGGCTACCCGCGGTATCGCGCGGTGCCCCCGACGTCTCCCTCCGCACGGGTTTGCGGCCGTCGGCGTGCGCGTGCTGCAGGTAGTTGGTGGCCAATAGCCAATGCAGGCCGTGCAGCTGCGGCACGATGACGAAGAGCAGTGCCTTGCGCCAGTCGATCGCCAGCAGCACCGCCCAGCTCGCCAGCCACACCGCGTACTGCGCCATGCAGTAGCGCCAGGCGCCACGCCGGTGGCGCCGCAGCCGGGCCAGCCATGCGAAGAAAAGCGGCATCAGCACCCAGACGGCCTGGAACGGGTGCAGCAGGTAGCCCCACAGGTGATTCGTGTCGCCGCCGAAGCGGTAGGTGCGCGCCACGTCCTTCGGGCCATGGCGATGGCGGTGGTGGTTGGCCACATGCGCGGGCCAGAACACGAAGGTCGGATGGCCCTGCAGCAGCGTGATCCAGAAATCCGTCAACCGGTTCATACGCCGGCTGCGCCACATGCGCAGGTGCACGTGGTTGTGGTGGATCACGCCGACGCCCAGCGTCAGGAAAAGCATCAACCCGTACAGCACCACGTCGAAGCCACGGACCCACTGCCACGCCGCCAGCGCGGGCAAGGCGGCGAGATAGGCGAGGCTCTGCCAGTCGCGCCAGTGACGCAAGCTCGGCACGCGGCGGCTCACCTCAGGCCGTGGTTGCGCCATGCTTCTTGCGGAAAGCCTGCAGAACCGGTTCGGCCGCGTCGGCCGCCACGCGCGTGCCGAACAGCCGGTCCATGAAGGTGAACTGGAAGCCGTAGTTGCCGTTGTGCACCGCGTGGTGCAGGTGGTGGCGGCGGCTCGCCGCGAACCAGTGGCTGTACGAGACGCCCGTGAAGAAGTCGTAGTTCGAATGCCCGACGCAATTGAAGAACAGGCTGAACACCGGCACCGCCGCCAGCGACCAGAAGCTGAAGTCGTGCACCACCATCGGCAGCAGGATCACGTTGCCCAGCATCAGCGCCTCGACGGGGTGGAAGCTGTAGGTCGACCAGGGCGTGGTCACGAACGAGCGGTGGTGCGGCCCATGGAAGCGCCGCAGCCAGCGCGTGTGCAGCAGCCGGTGGTTGATCCAGAAATGCACGTCGTTCCAGATCGCGAGCACGAAGATTTCTGCCACGATCTGCCGCCACCCCGCATCGGGATCGAGCCGCGCCCAGCCCAGCTGCAGCAGCCCCCACGGAAACACCATGCCCAGCCCGAAGATCAGCACCGACAGGCCCGACTGCGTCAGCTCGCGCCGCAGCTGTCCCGGCTGCAGCGGCCGCGGATCGAGCACCCGCCCGATGCCCAGCGCCGGCAGCACGCGCTTCGTCAGCAGCCAGGTGGCGGCGCCGAAGCAGAGATAGATGCCGCCGAAGAAAAGCAGGCCCCACAGCATGACCTGCGGGGCGGACAACGAGGTGAAGGTCTGCGCCATCCCCCGAGGCTACAACAGCATTTCGGGAACGATCGGCGCGATGAGCATGTTGTAGAAGCGCTTGAAGAAGCCGGACTCCGGCTCCGTGGTCAGGATCATCTCCTTCTCGCCATCGTTGGTGAGCCACTCCAGCGTGCCGGTGTCCTTGGCCAGCCGCAGCCGGTAGGAGTTCTGCAGCTTGCTGATGTTGATCACGCGCAGCATCTCGCGCGCCAGTTGCGGGCTGTCGACCACCACGCCCATCTCGGTGTTCTGGCTGGCCGAGCGCGGGTCGAGGTTCATCGAGCCGATGAAGATGCGCCTCTTGTCTATGGCGGCGGTCTTCGCATGCAGCCGTCCGAGCGACTTGCCGAACATGCCGAAGCGCTCCCCCGCGGTGGTGCGCTGCGGGCTCAGTTCGTACAGGTCGGCGCCGCTTTTCAACAGCTTCTCGCGGTAGCGCGCGTAGCCGGTGTGCACCAGCGGCTCGTCGTTGGCAGCCAGCGAGTTGGTCAGCAGCGTGAGCTTGACCTTGCGCCGGGCCAGATCCTGAAATGCCTCCATGCCGCGCTCGCCCGGCACGAGGTAGGGCGAGGTCAGGTCGACCTCCGTCCTGGCATCCATCAACAGGCCCCAGACCTGCATCGTGACGCTGGTGGAGATGGCCTCCTCGGCGGTCATCGTCTTCGGCTTGGTGGGCGGATCGGCGACCGCGCGGGCCTCGCCCCACAGCAGCCCCATGCGCCCGGCGTCGAGCTCCTCGGAAATAGGGCCGTAGCCGAGGATGTCCGACGGCGGCAGCACCACCTTCGGCGGCGGCGCGGCCATGCCCACCCAGCTGTCGAAATCGGCGCCGGTGGGCTTGCGGCCGCCCTCGCCCGTCACGATGTCGGCGATGGGCCAGACCTGCTCGCTGTTCCAGTAGGCGTCGAAGATCGACTCGAGCTGCGGCACCACCTTGCCGACCACCAGCGCGTCCATGTCGATGAAGTTCTGCGCCTCGTTCAGCACGAAATACTCCTCGGAGATATTGCGCCCGCCTACCACCGCCATCACGCCGTCGGCGATGAAGAGCTTGTTGTGCATGCGGTGGTTGAGCCGCGAAATCTCCCACGGCGAGGCCGCGAAGCGCGACAGGAAGCCGTTGCGCCCGCAGCAGAACGGGTTGAACAGGCGCACGTCCACGTTCGGCGTCTCCGACAGCGCCAGCAGCAGCTGCTGGCTCTTCACGGTGTACAGGTCGTCCACCAGCACCCGCACCTTCACGCCGCGCATCGCCGCCTCGCGCAGCGTGCGCAGCAGCAGGCGGCCGACCGGGTCGTTCTCGAGCTGGTAGTACTGCACCACCAGCGAGCGCTGGGCCCGCTGGGCAAGCTGGATGCGCGCGTCGAGCGAATACACGCCCAGCGGCATCAGCCGGAAGCCGGAATGCTCGTCGGGGGGCGTGGAAGCAGCAGCGATCCTGGCGAGCGTGGTCGAGGGATCGGCGGACGCGGCGAATTCGGCGGGCCGTTCGCGCGCGGGCGGCAGCGAGCCGCAGGCGCCCAGCGCCGCAATCAGGACACCCGCGAGCGCCATGCGCAGAAATGATGGGAGCCAGGCGTTCATGATCGTCTTTCCATGAGTTCGTGTTCTTGTGGTTTTCTGTCCTTGTGTTCCTGCAGTACGCCGGCCGGTCCGCACCGGTTTCAAGGCGCTTTTCGCCTCCATTCCGGGAAGGCTCCGGCCTAGAATTCGATCCACACCGCTGCGGAGTTACATCATGGCCCGTTCGCTCACCCACCGCATCGCCTGCCTCGCCTTTTTTGCGGCTCTTACGAATACCACCTGGGCCGCCCTCGACATCGGCGACCCGGTGCCCAAGTTCACCGCCAACGCCGCCCTCGGCGGCAAGACTTTCCGCTACTCGCTGGCCGAAGCGCTGGCCAAGGGCCCGGTGGTGGTGTATTTCTTCCCTGCGGCCGACTCCAGCGACTGCTCCATCGAAGCCCACGCCTTCGCCGAGGCCATCGACCAGTTCACCGCGCTGGGCGCCAGCGTCATCGGCGTTTCGGCCGACGACATAGGTACCCTGTCGAAGTTTTCGGTCAAGTCATGCCAGAGCCGCTTCCCGGTCGCCTCCGACGAAGGAAAGACCGTGATCCAGGGCTTCGACGCCCTGATGCAGACCCGCCCCGACTTCGCCAACCGCCTGTCGTACGTGATCGCGCCGAACGGCAAGGTCGCCTACTACTACCAGAACCTGAATCCGGACAAGCATGTGGAGCGGATGCTGAATGCGGTGAAGGCGCTGCCGAAGACGAGTGCGGCCAAGTAGCGCCCGGGGTCTGAGCCCCGCCGGGCCACGGGGTTTGGAGTGCTTCGCGCAAAATCCAGCCCCATGCAGCTCAACTACATCGCCAACGCGGACGTCCCGTCCTCCTCCGGCCGCACCCTGCCGGTCATCGACCCCTCCGACGGCCAGCCCTTCGACGAAATCCAGCGCAGCAATGCCGCCGACATCGACTCCGCCGTGCGCGCCGCGCGCGACTGCTTCGATGGCGTTTGGCACAAGGTCAGCGCCGCCGACCGCGGCCGCCTGCTCTTCAAGCTCTCGCAGAAGATCGCCGAGCACGTCGACGAGCTCGCGCTGATCGAGCAGCGCGACTGCGGCAAGCCTGTCAAGCAGGCACGCGCCGACGCGGTGGCGCTGGTGCGCTACTTCGAGTTCTATGCCGGCGCCTGCGACAAGCTGCACGGCGAGACCATTCCCTACCAGGACGGCTACAGCGTCTTCACCTGGCGCGAGCCGCACGGCGTAACGGGCCACATCATTCCCTGGAACTACCCGATGCAGATCTTCGGGCGCAGCGTGGGCGGCGCACTGGCGGCGGGCAACGTGTGCGTGGTGAAGCCGGCGGAAGACGCCTGCCTCTCGCTGATCCGCGTGGCGCAGCTGGCGGCTGAGGTCGGCTTTCCGGCCGGCGCGCTCAACATCGTGACGGGCTACGGCCACGAGGTGGGCGACGCGCTCGCGCGGCACGCGGGCATCGACCACATCAGCTTCACCGGCAGCCCGAAGATCGGCACGCTGATCCAGCAGGTGGCGGCCGAGCGGCATTGCCCGGTCACGCTGGAGCTGGGCGGCAAGAGCCCGCAGATCATCTTCGCGGACGCCGATCTGGACGCGGCCATTCCGGTGGTGATCAACGCCATCGTGCAGAACGCCGGCCAGACCTGCTCGGCCGGCTCGCGGGTGCTGATCCAGCGCGACATCTACGAGCCGCTACTGGAGCGCCTGGGCCACGCCTTCGAGGCGCTGCGCGTCGGCCCGGCGGCCATGGACCTCGACGTGGGCCCGCTGATCCGCCAGACGCAGCAGCAGCGCGTGTGGGACTTTTTGAGCGACGCGCAGCACGCCGGCATCCCGATGGTGGCGCAGGGCATCGTGGTCGAGGAAGCGCCCGAAACCGGCTTCTACCAGGCCCCCACCCTGCTGCGCGACGTGCCGGTGAACCACCGTCTCGCGCAGGAAGAAGTGTTCGGCCCCGTGCTGGCCGCGATGCAGTTCGCCGATGAAGACGAAGCTGTCGCACTGGCCAACGCCACGCAGTTCGGCCTTGTCGCCGGCGTGTGGACGGCCGACGGCGCGCGCCAGTTCCGCATGGCCAAGCGCGTGAAGAGCGGCCAGGTGTTCATCAACAACTACGGCGCCGGCGGCGGCGTCGAACTGCCCTTCGGCGGCGTGAAGTCGTCGGGCTATGGCCGCGAGAAGGGCTTCGAGGCGCTGTACGGATTCACCACTCTGAAGACCATCGCCGTCAAGCACGGCTGAGGGCCTTGGTTGGCGCGCCGCGCGGGCGGGTGCGTCAGCCTAGCGCTGTGTCGAGCAGCATCATGAGCACGAAGCCGATCATCAGCCCGCTGGTGGCGAAGGCTTCGTGCCCCTTGCGGTGCGACTCGGGAATGATCTCGTGGCTGATCACGAAGAGCATCGCGCCCGCCGCGAAGCCCAGCCCCCAGGGCAGAAGCATCGCCGAGTGGCCGACCACGGCCGCGCCCAGCACGGCACCCAGCGGCTCGACCATCCCGGAGAGCATGCCGATCAGCACGGCGAACCCACGGCTGTAGCCCGCGGCCAGCAACGCCACCGCGACGACCAGCCCCTCGGGCACGTCCTGGATCGCGATACCGGTGGCCAGCGCATCGGCGCGCAGCCCGTTGTTGGCCGCGTATCCCACGCCGATCGCCAGGCCCTCGGGCACGTTGTGCAGCGCGATCGCGAAGACGAAGAGCCAGGTGCGGCGCAACTGCTTGGCGGCATTGCCTTCGCGGCCCTTGATGAAATGCTCGTGCGGCAGCACGCGGTCCATCAGCATCAGCGCGATGCCGCCCAGCAGGATGGCGCAGCCGATCACCCCGCCCGCCGCCCAGCTTCCGCCGCCGAAGGTGCCCGCGTTCTTCGCGGCCTCCAGGCCCGGGATGATCAGCGAGAAGGCGCTGGCCGCCAGCATCACGCCGGCGCCGAAGCCGAAGAGGGTGTCCTGCAGCCGCTCGGGCAGCTTCTGCGAGAACAGCACCGGCAGCGTGCCGAGCGCGGTCGCCAGCGCCGCGACCGAGCCGCCGAGCAAGGCGTTCCACACCAGCGGGTCGGATCGCACGAACTGCCAGAACTGCAAGGCGCCGATCAGCACGCCGGCCGCGACGATGGCGAAGCCGATCCGTTCGCGCATCGGCCTGGCGGGCCTCGACTGCCTGCCTTGCGCGATGGCGCCCTGTCGCGGCTCGTTCATGGGTTGCTCCTCAACCGCCGGTGGCGGCAGCGTGGCGCCGGGCCACTTCGGCCCAGTTCACGACGTTGTAGAAGGCCGCGATGTACTCGGGGCGGCGGTTCTGGTACTTGAGGTAGTAGGCGTGCTCCCACACGTCGAGCCCGAGGATCGGCGTGTTGCCCGAACCGAGGCCGCGCATCAGCGGGCTGTCCTGGTTGCCGCTGCTTTCCACCGCGAGCTTGCCGCCGACACCGACGCAGAGCCATGCCCAGCCGCTGCCGAAGCGCGTGAGGGCGGCCTTGGTGAATGCGTCCTTGAAGGCGTCGAAGCCGCCCAGGTCGGCGTCGATCGCTCTCGCGAGCGCTCCTGTGGGTACCCCGCCGCCGCCTTGACCGACGGGCGCCATCACGGTCCAGAACAGGGTGTGGTTGGCGTGGCCGCCACCGTTGTTGCGCACCGACGCGCGCAGCGCTTCGGGCAGTTGCTCGACACCGGCGATGAGTTCTTCGACCGGCGTTCCCTCGTGCAGCGTGTCTTTCAACGCCGCGTTGAGGTTGTTCACATAGGACTGGTGGTGCTTGCCGTGGTGGATTTCCATCGTCAGCGCGTCGATGTGGGGTTCGAGCGCGTCGAAGGCATAGGACAAGGCTGGCAGGGTGTACGGCACGGTCGGGAAGCTCCTTGGTTGAAAGAGCCCTTTGCGTTGTCGACGTGCGCGTACTCGGGCGCCCAAATGATAGGAATTCTCATTGTCCATGTCAAGACATAGAGACCTCGAATGACGCAAACCCGCCAATCCCGGAAGCTTTCGGCAACGATCGATACACTGCCCTACGGCATGTTTTCCGGGAGATCTCCAACGATGAAGCTCGCACGATCCATCCTTCTTCCCCTCGCATTGCTCCTTGGCTGCGGCCTCGCCGCCGCGCAGCCCGCCGGCGACTACATCTACGAGGGGGGCAGCGGTTCGCTGCGCATCAAGCCCAACGGCCACTTCGACATAACCACCATCGGCGCCAACGCCCACACCTGCGCGCTCGACGGCACCATCGCGCGCGGCAAGGCCAAGCTCGACGACACGGGGTGCGTGGTGAACTTCGCGGCCAATGCCGACAAGCTGCAGGTCACGACCAATGGCTCGGACGAGTGCCGCGGCTACTGCGGCATGCGCGCCGTCTTCGAAGGCACCTACATCCGCCCTGCCCCCTCCTGCACCGACAAGGCCGTGAGCAGCACGCGCAAAACCTTCAAGCGGCAGTACGACGCCAAGGACTACGCCGCCGCGCGGACCACCCTCGCGCCCGTTCTCTCGGACTGCGACAGGACACTCGACTGGATCACCAAGGCCTGGCTGCGCAACGACCTCGCGCTCACGCAGTACAAGCTCGACGACCGCGCCGCCTGCCTCAGGACGCTGCAGCCGCTGGCCGAGGACGCCGCCCGCACCGACGACGGCATCAAGGAAAACTACCCACCGGCCGACGCCGACATCTACCTGCCAGTGGTCCGCGCCACGCGCACGAACCTGAAGCTCTGCCGCGGATAGCGCCGGGCTGGTCAGGCACGGGCGGCTCCGGGACCGCCGCGCACGGTTTTCGTTTTTTCATCCACCACAACAAGACGGAGACGACACCATGAGATTCCTGAAGCGCAAGCTGCGCGCCGCAGTGCTCGGCCTGGGCCTGGCCCTTCCCCTGCTTGCGGCGGCGCAGCAACTGCCCACGGCCACGCCCGAGCAGGTCGGCCTCTCGACCGAGCGCCTGCAGATGCTCGACAACGTCCTCAAGGCCGACGTGGCGGCCGGCAAGATCCCCGGCGCGGTGCTGCTGGTGGCCCGCCAGGGCAAGGTGGCGTGGTTCGAGCCGGTCGGCAAGCTCGACAGCGCCGCCGGCACGCCGATGCCGCGCGACGGCATCTTCCGCATCTATTCGATGAGCAAGCCCATCACCACGGTGGCCGCGATGATGCTGGTGGAGGACGGCCGCCTGAAGCTCGACGACCCGATCTCAACCTACCTGCCCGAATTCGCGAACATGACGGTGGGCGTCGAGAAGCCCGGCGCCGACGGCAAGCCGGTGCTCGAGACCGTTCCCGCGCGCCGCCCGATCACCGTGCACGACCTGATGCGCCACACCTCAGGCCTGACCTACGGTTTCTTCGGCCCTGGCCTCGTGAAGCAGGCCTACAACGCCGCCAACCTGGGCGCTGGCGACCCTACGCTGGCCGAGTTCTCCCAGCGCCTGGCGAAGCTGCCGCTGGCCTACCAGCCGGGCACGACCTGGGACTACAGCCAGTCGACCGACATCCTCGGCCGGGTGATCGAGGTGGCCTCGGGCCAGTCGCTCTACCAGTTCGAGAAGGCCCGGCTATTCGATCCGCTGGGCATGAAGGACACCACCTATTACGTGCCCGAGCCGGCCCGCCAGTCACGCATCGCCGAGCCGCTGCCCAACGACCGCAGCTTCGGCGTGGGCGCCGAATTCAACGATCCGCGTATCGTGCGCAAGTACGAATCGGGCGGCGGCGGGCTGGTGTCGACCGCGAACGACTACGCCCGCTTCCTGCAGATGCTGATCAATGGCGGCTCGCTCGACGGCAGGCGCTATCTCGGCCCGCGCACCATCGCCCTGATGACCGCCGACCACTCCAACGCGGGCGCCGGCATCGTGCCCGGCCCGCTCTACCTGCCGGGCCCGGGTTACGGCTTCGGCCTGGGCTTCGCGGTGCGCCGCAACGACGGCGAGGCGCCCTACCCCTCGGCGGGCGGTGAATACAACTGGGGCGGCGCGGGCGGCACCTACATGTGGGTCGACCCGAAGAATGAGATGTTCGTGGTGCTGATGCTGCAGTCGCCGAAATTCAGGACACATTACAGAACATTGACCCGGGACATGATTTATGCGGCCGTGATCAAGTAGCCTGTGTTCCGCAGGCCCTTGGGGCCTGGCGCAAAATCGGGGCCCACCTCACGAAGCCATGAAGAACAGCAGCAGCACCGTCATTCCGATCTCCAGCATCGGCCGAGCACGCCCTGCGGTGGCCGTGCCGGAGGTCGCCGTGCCCGCCACCGGCATGCTGCTCGACCGGCTGGGCCGGCCCCTGACCGACCTGCGCATCAGCGTGACCGACCGCTGCAACTTCCGCTGCAGCTACTGCATGCCCAAGGACGTGTTCGACAAGGACTACAAGTACCTGCCGCACAGCGCCCTGCTGAGCTTCGAGGAAATCACCCGGCTGGCCCGCCTCTTTGCCGCGCACGGCACGCGCAAGATCCGGCTGACTGGCGGCGAGCCGCTGCTGCGAAAGAACATCGAGGGCCTGGTGGAGCAGCTCGCCGAGATCCGCACGCCGACCGGCGAGCCGCTGGCGCTGACGCTGACCACCAACGGCTCCCTGCTCGCGCGCAAGGCCGAGCGGCTGCACGCCGCCGGCCTGCAGCGCGTGACCGTGAGCCTGGACAGCCTCGACGACGCGGTGTTCCGCCAGATGAACGATGTCGACTTCCCGGTGGCCGACGTGCTCGCGGGCATCGACGCGGCGCTGGCCGCGGGCCTGGGCCCCGTCAAGGTCAACATGGTGGTCAAGCGCGGCACCAACGAGCAGGAGATCCTGCCGATGGCGCGCTACTTCCGTACCCATCACGCCGGCAAGGTGGTGCTGCGCTTCATCGAATACATGGACGTTGGCGCCACCAATGGCTGGCGCATGGACGAGGTACTGCCGTCGGCCGACGTCGTCACGCGCATCCATTCCGAATTCCCGCTCGTGCCGCTGGGCGCCACCACGCCCGGCGAGACCGCCAAGCGCTGGGCCTATGCCGACGGCGGCGGCGAGATCGGCGTCATCAGCAGCGTCACCCAGGCCTTCTGTCACGACTGCAGCCGCGCGCGTCTCTCCACCGAAGGCAAGCTGTACCTGTGCCTCTTCGCGAGCGCCGGCCACGACCTGCGCCCGCTGCTGCGCGGCAACGCCAGCGACGAAGACATCGCTTCGGCCATCGGCCACATCTGGCAGGGCCGCGCCGACCGCTACTCCGAGCTGCGCGCCCTGCGCGGCCCCGATGGCGACAGCGGCAACGGCGACGCCGGCTCCAAGGGCCCGCGCCGCGTCGAGATGAGCTACATCGGCGGATGAGGCAGGCGCCTGCCATGCCCGCGCACGCCAGCATCGCGTCCGCCGACATCACGGGTCTGCTGCTGGCCGGCGGCCGCGGTTCGCGCATGGGCGGTGTCGACAAGGGCCTGCAGCCTTTCAACGGCGAGCCGCTGGCGCTGCATGCGATGCGCCGGCTGGCGCCGCAGGTCGGCACGCTCATGGTCAATGCCAACCGCAATCTCGCCGAGTACGAAGCCTTCGGCGCGCCGGTGTGGCCCGACAGCCTCGCGGACTACCCTGGCCCGCTGGCGGGCTTCCTGGCCGGGCTGGAGCACTGCGCCACGCCCTGGCTGCTGACGGTGCCCTGCGACACGCCCCTCTTCCCGCCGGACCTCGCCGCTCGCCTCGCCGAAGCGGCGGCGGCCAGCCAGGCCGACATCGCCATGGTGGTGGCGCCCGAGCCCGCCGATGGCGGCGGCACGGTGGAACTGCGCCCCCAGCCCGTCTTCTGCCTGCTGCGCGCCAGCCTTCGCGAAAGCCTGCTTCGCTACACCGCCGCCGGCGGCCGCAAGGTCCACGCCTGGATCGCGCAGCACCGCACCGTGCAAGTGCCCTTCGACCGGCCCGGCGACGCGCCCGATGCGTTCTTCAACGCCAACACCCTGGCCGAACTGCACGCCCTCGAAAACCGATGAGATGAGCCGCATCGCAGAACTCGCTTCCGCCCTCGCGGGCCATGACGACGCCGACCTGAGCGTCGAGGCCGTCCACGCCTTTCTTTCCCAGCTGACGGCCACGGCCGTCGTCACCGGGCGCGAGAGCGTCTCGCTCTCTGAAGCGCTCGGCCGCGTGCTGGCCGAGGACATCGTCTCGCCCGTCAGCGTGCCCCCGCACGACAACTCCGCCATGGACGGCTACGCCTTCGACGGCGCCGTGCTGCCCGACAAGGCGCCCAGCGACGCATCCATCACGCTGCGCGTGGTGGGCACGGCGCTCGCCGGAGCCGCATGGCGCGGCGCGCTGGGGCCCGGCGATGCGGTGCGCATCATGACCGGCGCGATGATGCCGGCGGGCCTCGACACCGTCATTCCGCAGGAGTTCTGCAAGGTCGATGGCGACCGCGTCTGCTTCCCCGCCCGGGTGCTGCGCCGCGGTGACAACCGCCGGTTCGCCGGAGAAGACCTCATGAAGGGCCAGCCCGCGCTGCGCAAGGGCGAACGCCTTTCGCCCGCCGCGCTGGGCATGGTCGCGAGCCTGGGCCTGCCGGGCGTACCCGCGCTGCGGCGGCTGCGGGTGGCCTGCTTCTCGACCGGCGACGAAATCCTGAGCCTGGGCGACGCGCCGCGCGAGGGCGCCGTGTACGACAGCAACCGCTACACCGTGATCGGCCTGCTCACGCGGCTGGGCTGCGAGGTGCTCGACCTCGGCCTCGTGCGCGACGACCCGGCCACGCTCGCCGCCACGCTGCGGCGCGCAGCGCGCGAGGCCGACGCCATCGTCACCAGCGGCGGCGTGAGCGCGGGCGCGGCCGACCACACGCGCGCCGTGATGCAGCAGCTGGGCGACATGGCATTCTGGCGCGTGGCGATGCGGCCGGGCCGGCCGCTGGCGGTGGGACTGATTCCCACGGAGGAAAGCGCATCGAAGCCGCCGGCCGTGCTGTTCGGCCTGCCGGGCAATCCGGTGGCAGTGATGGTGACCTTCCTGGCCTTCGTGCGGCCTGCGCTGCTGCGCATGATGGGCTGCCACGAGGCGGCCGCCGCACCGCCGCCGCTGCTGCGCGCGCGCAGCACGGGCCCGATCCGAAAGAAGCCGGGCCGCACCGAATATCAACGCGGTTTCGTGAAGGCCGTGCCCGGCGCGCTGCCGGAGGTGTGCGTGGCGGCCAACCAGGGTTCGGGCGTGCTGAGTTCGATGCTGGAGGCCAACGGGCTCGTGGTGCTGCGCCACGACCAAGGCAGCGTAGCGCCCGGCGAGGAAGTCGACGTGATGATGTTCGACGGCGTGATCTAGCCGCCGGAGAGCGGGCCCGGGGTCAGATCCGGCCCAGCGCCTTGTCCACGCCCTTGTTGGCCAGCATGTCCGCGCGCTCGTTTCCCGGATCGCCCGAGTGGCCCTTGACCCAGCGCCACTCGATCTGGTGGCCGCCTTCGTTCACCAGCGCGTCGAGCCGCTTCCAGAGTTCGACGTTCTTCACCGGCTCCTTGCTCGCGGTGACCCAGCCCTTGGCCTTCCAGCCGCGGATCCATTCGGTGATGCCCTTGCGCACGTATTGGCTGTCGAGGTAGAGCAGCACCTTGCAGGGCCGCTTGAGCGCGGCCAGGCCTTCGATGACGGCGGTCAGCTCCATGCGGTTGTTGGTGGTGTTGAGTTCGCCGCCGAACAGGTCCTTCTCGCTGGTGCCGGACTTGAGCCACGCGCCCCAGCCGCCGGGCCCGGGATTACCCTTGCATGCGCCATCGGTATAGATCACGACTTCGTTCAAGCTGACGTTTCCTTCTTCTTCATTCGATTCCAATCGATCTTCATTTCTTCCAATTCTTGCCTGGCCCGTCGCGATGCACCTTGCCGGCGATGGGCACCGGCGCCGTGGCGCGGGCACCGGCGCGGCGCCAGTCGGCGCTCAGCAGGCGCATGCCGCGCACCCGCTTCACCGCGACCAGGAAGTAGGCCGCGCCGAAGATCGGCCACCAGCGCTCGCCGACGGAGTCCATCCAGCGCAGGCGCTCCAGCCAGGCTTCGCTGCGCACCGCCGGCCGGTAGATGCCGAAGCGGCCCGACTCCACCTCGAAGCTCAGCAGGCGCAGCCAGTCGCGCATGCGCCAGTAGCCGATGAACTCGCCGCCCTCGGGCAGGTAGAGATCGCCGATGCCCAGCCTGCGGTAGACATGTGCGCGGCGCTGCCGCATGCCCCAGAGGCTGGTCGGGTTGAGCCCGCAGATGACCACGCGGCCCTCGGGCACCAGCACCCGCTCGACCTCGCGCAGCGTGGCGTGCGGGTCGGGGCTCAGCTCGAGCGCGTGCGGCAGCACCACGAGGTCGAGGCTGTTGGCCGCGAAGGGCAAGGCGGCGAAGTCCGTGAGCAGCGTCGCCTTGCCGCCGCGGGCCGGGTCGTCGAGAGCCAGCCAGCGGTGCGGCATGCGGTTGGCGCGCAGGCCATCGACCTCGGCGGCGCCCAGCTGGAGCGCGTGATAGCCGAATACATCGGCCACCGCCTGATCGAACTGGGCCTGCTCCCAAGCCAGCAGGTACCGCCCCGGGGGGGTCGCGAACCAATCCTGCAAACCTATAATTTGACCGCTCATGACCCTTGTTCCGCTGCCCGCTTTCGCCGACAACTACATCTGGATGCTGCACGACGGGTCCCACGCCATCGTGGTGGATCCGGGCGATGCCCAACCGGTGTTCGACGCGCTGGCGCGCGACAAGCTGCGGTTGGCCGCGATTCTAGTCACGCACCACCATCCCGATCACACGGGCGGCGTGGCCGCATTGCATGCAGCCACCGGGGCAAAGGTATGGGGCCCCGCGCGCGAGCGCATTCCCGAGCCCTTCGCGCCGCTGGCGCAAGGCGACATTGCCGAGGCCCTCGGGCTGCGCTTCGAGGTCATCGACGTGCCGGGCCATACAGCCGGGCACATCGCCTACTTCCTGCCCGCCGGGCAGGCCTCGCGCGAAGACGCGCCGCTGCTCTTCTGCGGCGACACGCTCTTCTCCGGCGGCTGCGGGCGCCTCTTCGAGGGCACGCCCTCGCAGATGCTGGCCTCGCTCGACGCGCTCGCCGCCTTGCCCGGCGACACGCGCGTGTGCTGCGCCCACGAGTACACACTTTCTAACCTGCGTTTCGCGCAGGCGGTGGAACCGGCCAACGCCGAGCTGACTCACTACAACGCGCGCTGCGAGAGCCTGCGCGCGAAGGGGCAGCCCACGCTGCCGTCGCAACTGGCGGTCGAACGCCAGGTCAACCCCTTTCTTCGCAGCCGCGAAGCCACTGTCCTTAGAGCGGTGCGTGCCCACGCCGAGCTGGCTGCCGATGCAGCCGAGGCCGACGTGTTCGCGGCACTGCGCCAATGGAAAAACGACTTCCGATGAAACTGATCGCTGCCACCTGCCTTGCAGGTTCACTGGTGCTCGCCGGCTGCGCGAACACGAACGACAACAGCACCTCTTCCTCCTCCTCTTCCCCCTCCTCGTCGGCGCGTGCCGGCGGCACCGGCTCCAAGGTCGCCGGCAGCGCGGCCCCCGTCTATCCGCGCGACGCGCTCTCCCCGCTGACCAGCGGCCAGGCCCATTCGCAGAGCGTCGTCACGCTCGCTCCGCCGGTCGACATGTGGGACCGCATCCGCCGCGGCTTCAAGATGCCGGACCTCGACAACGACCTCGTGCGCGACCGCGAGCAGTGGTACGCCAGCAGGCCGGACTACATCCAGCGCATGACGGAGCGCTCGAACAAGTACATCTTCCACATCGTCGAGGAGCTCGAGCGCCGCAACATGCCGACCGAGCTGGCGCTGCTGCCCTACATCGAGAGCGCGTTCAACCCGCAGGCCATCTCCAGCGCCCGCGCCGCGGGCATGTGGCAGTTCATGCCGGCCACCGGCAACGACTTCGACCTGAAGCAGAACATCTTCCGCGACGACCGCCGCGACGTGGTGGCCTCCACCCGCGCAGCGCTCGACTACCTGCAGAAGCTCTACGGCATGTTCGGCGACTGGCAGCTCGCGCTGGCCGCCTACAACTGGGGTGAAGGCAGCGTGAGCCGCGCCATCGCCAAGAACCAGCGCCTGGGCCTGCCCACCACCTACAGCGACCTCACCATGCCCGCCGAGACGCGCATGTACGTGCCCAAGCTGCAGGCGGTGAAGAACATCGTGGCGAATCCGCAGGCCTTCAACACCGAGCTGCCGCTGATCGCCAACCACCCCTACTTCCAGACCGTCACGCTCACGCGCGACCTCGACGTCGAGCTCGCCGCCAAGCTGGCCGACGTGCGGCTCGAAGACTTCCGCGCGTTGAACCCCGCAGCCCACAAGCCGGTGCTGATCGCCGCCGGCACGCCGCAGATCCTGCTGCCCTGGGACAACGCCGCCGTGTTCCAGCGCAACTTCGACGCCTACTCGCAAGGCCAGTACGCCAGTTGGACCGCCTGGGTCGTGCCCAACACCATGACGGTGGCCGACGCCGCCCAGCGCTCGGGCATGAGCGAGAACGACCTGCGCTCCATCAACAACATCCCGCCGCGGATGCTCATCAAGGCCGGCTCGACGCTGATCGTGCCGCGCGGCGCCCGTGTGAAGGAAGACGTGGCGGCGGTGGTGGCCGATGGCGGCCACCTGAGCTTCCAGCCCGAGATCGTCACGCGCCGCACGACGGTGAAGGCCGGACGCGCCGACAACGTCGCGAGCATCGCGCGCCGCTACAACCTCAAGCCCGCCAGCGTGGCCGAGTGGAACGACGTGAAGCCGAACCACGCGTTCAAGCGCGGCTACAGCGTGGTGGTGTACCTGCCCGTTCGCGCAACGGTGGCTGCCCGCGCCGGCACCGGCATCCGCGCAACCTCGCATGCAGCAGCGCCCGCCCCGGCCCGCCGCGGCGGCGCGCCTTCCAAGTCTGCAGCCCCGCGTGGCGCCGGCAGCGTGGTCAAGGTGCCTGCGAGCAGCAAGCAGCAGGTCGTGCGCGAGAAGCGCGGCGGCACGCCCTCCAAGAAGAAGCGCTGAGAAGCAGGCTGACGGAGGCTCAGTGGGCCTTTGCGGCCTGCTGTGCCCTGCGTCGCACGATAGCCTCCATCGCGGCGACCCCGATCATGATGGCGGTGGTAAGCGTTCCCACCACCAGCACCGTCAGGTGCGAGGCGAACACCGCGAGCACCGCCAGGAAGCCCAGCCCGAAGAGATGCGACTGCGGCAGGAAGCCGCGCACCACGCGCTTGAAGAGCGCATTGCCGAACAGGTAGATCGCCGGGCCGCCGATCAGCGCGCCCAGGTACTTGAGCTCGGCGTGGTGCGAGCCCTCGCCGATCGTCAGCTCGTCCGCCACGGCGCACACGATGATGCCGGCCACCAGGATCACGTGCGTGTAGTGGAACTTCGCGCCGATGGCGCCCGGGTCCTGCGCATGCTCGATGACGTGCGTGGCCTCCCTGGCGCTGGTGTCGAAGTACATCCACCACATCGCCAGGCTGCCCGCGAAGCCCACGAGCAGCGCGAACAGGTCGACGCCATGCCATTCGACGTGGTGCCCGAAGGCGATGCCGGTGGCCAGCACCGACTCGCCCAGCGCGACGATCACGAAGAGCTGGCAGCGCTCGGCGAGGTGGCCGCCGTCGATGGTCCAGTCGCTGGTCAGCGAACGGCCCAGGCCCGGAAAGCGCAGGCCGATCATCGGAGCGATGTACTCGCACAGCACTCCGCCGAACCACAACGCAAGGCGCGCCTGCCCTTCGGCGAAGCCGCCGGCGATCCAGAACACGCCGGCCACGCAGTTCCAGGCCAGCAGGCGGCGGAAGTTGGGCGTGAGCGGATCGTTCGGGCCGATGGCGATCAGCATGCAGAAGGTGCGCCCCGCCTGGATGCCCACGAAGCACAGCGCGAACACCAGTCCGCGCTCGGAGAAGGCGCCTGGCAGCGCCGAGGCCATCACCATCGCCAGCAGCATGATCGCGAAGAGCACGCCGCGGATGCGCAGCGTGCCAGGGTTGAACCAGTTGGTGGTCCAGGCCGTGTACTGCCAGCCCAGCCAGACGGCGAACCACATGACCAGCGTCTGCAGCGCCCCCATCAGCGTGAGGTGGTCGAGCAGGTAGTGGGAAAGCTGCGTGACGGAGAAGGCGTAGACCAGGTCGAAGAACAGCTCTTCGTTGGAGACCCGTGCCGCCTCGCTGCGCGAGCGCAGGGTCGTGGCCCGCTTGTGGTTGTTGTCGTGGCTCATTGTTCGTTTACCCCCATGAATCGTTGCGGCGCCCTGAGGGTGCCGCGCGCGATCATCGCACGGGGCTGAACTAGAGCTTCTCGGTCTCGCCCGTCTTCGGCTGCCACTTCATCAGGCGCCTTTCGATGACCCCGACGATCCCGTCGAGCGCCAGCGCGAAGGCCGTGAGCACCACGATGCCGGCGAACACGGTGTTGACGTCGAAGGTGCCCTCGGCCTGCAGGATCAGGTAGCCCACGCCGCGCGCCGAGCCCAGGTACTCGCCCACCACCGCGCCCACGAAGGCCAGCCCCACCGAGGTGTGCAGGCTGGAGAACACCCAGCTGGTCGCGCTCGGCAGGTACACGGTGCGCAGCAGTTGCCGCTGGTTGGCGCCCAGCATCTTCGCGTTGGCCAGCACCACCGGGCTCACCTCGCGCACGCCCTGGTAGACGTTGAAGAACACGATGAAGAACACCAGCGTCACCGCCAGCGCCACCTTGCTCCAGATGCCCAGCCCGAACCACAGCGCGAAGATGGGCGCGAGGATCACGCGCGGCATCGAGTTGGCGGCCTTGATGTACGGATCGAGAATCAGGCTCGCCGTGGGCGCGAGCGCCAGCCACAGCCCGCAGGCCAGCCCGAGCACGGTGCCGATGCCGAAGGCCAGCACCGTCTCGAGCAGCGTGGTGCCCAGGTGCTGGTAGATGTCGGCGTTGCCCTTCAGTCCTTCGGGAAAGAGCGCGTTGGCCGGTACCTCGAACGGCAGGAACCAGCTCCAGATGCGCCCCGCAACCTGGATAGGCTCGCCGAGGAAGAAGGCGATCTGCTGATTGCGCGAGGCGACATGCCACGCCACCAGGATCAGCGCCAGCAACGCCAGCTGCCAGAAGCGCGCATTGCGTTCGTTCAGACCGGGCCGTGCCATCACGCGGCCTTCCTGAGCTGCTGCGCATAGCCCTTGAGCACCTCGTCGCGCAGCACCTCCCAGATCTGGGTGTGCAGCTCGACGAAGCGCGGCTGCGTTCGCACCTCCGCCACGTCGCGCGGACGCGGAAGATCGATGGCGAATTCGCCGATGGGATGCGTGGCCGGGCCGGCCGACAGCACCACCACACGATCGCTCATCGCGATGGCCTCGTCGAGGTCGTGTGTGATGAAGAGCACCGCCTTCTTCTTCGCGCTCCAGAGCTCGAGCACCTCGTTCTCCATGAGTTGGCGCGTCTGGATGTCGAGCGCGCTGAAGGGCTCGTCCATGAGGATGATGTCGGGGTCGAGCACCAGCGTCTGCGCCAGCGCCACGCGCTTGCGCATGCCGCCGGAGAGCTGGTGCGGGTATCGGTCGCCGAAGCCCGAGAGGCCCACGCGCGAGAGCCATGCCCCGGCCTGCTCGCGCGCCTGCGCCTCGGGCACGCCGCGGTATTGCAGGCCCACCATCACGTTGTCGATGGCGCTGCGCCATGGCATCAGCGCCTCCGACTGGAACATGTAGCCCGCGCGCGCGTTGATGCCCGAGAGCGTCTGGCCGAAGACCTTCACCGTGCCCGAGGAAGGCTGCAGCAGCCCGGCGCCCACGTTCAGCAGCGTCGACTTGCCGCAGCCCGTGGGACCGACCACCGAGACGAACTCCCCGGCCTTCACGCGCAGCGTGGTGTCGGCTACCGCCGTGTAGCGCTGGCCAGGATCGTCCTTCGACAGAAAGGTGCAGCTGATGGAGAGGAGTTCGAGTGCGTGTTCGGACATGGCAGAAAAAACCCGGCCTGAGCCGGGTCGCGGGACATGCGGGGGTCAGGCTTTGAACCTGTCCTTGGCGCGCCTTGCAAAATCGTTGGTGTAGGTCCTGGCGAGGTCGATCTTGTCGGCCTTCACGGTGGTGTCGAAGCTCGCGATCGCGTTCAGCGCGGTCTTGGGGCCGTCGGTGGGCACGAGGCCGTCGGTGGCGATCGACTCGCGCACCTTGTCGAAAGAAGCCAGGTACAGCGCGCGGTCGCCGAGCAGGTAGGTCTCGGGCACCGTCTTGATGATGTCGCCCGGCCCAGCCGTCTGCAGCCACTTGAGCCCATGCACGATCGCGTTCGCCAGCGCCTGGCAGGTGTTGGGATTCTTCTGGACGAAGTCGGACGACGCATAGAGGCAGGCCGCCGGCATCGTGCCGCCGAACACCTGCTGCGTGCCCTTGAGCGTGCGCGTGTCGCTGATGATCTTCACGTCGCCCTTCTGCTCCAGCATCGTCATCACCGGGTCGGTGTTGCTGATGGCGTCGATCTGGCCCGAGCGCAGCGCGGTGAGCGCGCCGGCCGCCACGCCCACGCCGATGTAGCTCACGTCGCTGGCCTTGAGCCCGCCGCGCGACAGCACGAGGTTGGCCACCATGTTGGTCGACGAGCCCGGTGCCGAGACGCCGATCTTCTTCCCCTTGAGATCTTGGATGCCGGTGTAGCCGGCCATGTTCTTGGTCGACACGCCCACCGCGATCTGCGGTGCGCGCCCCTGCAGCACGAAGGCCTGGAAGAACTGGTTCTTGGCCTGCAGGTTGATGGTGTGCTCGTAGGCGCCCGAGCACACGTCGGCCGATCCGCCCACCACTGCCTGCAGCGCGCGCGCGCCGCCGGCGAAATCGGAAATCTCAACGTCGAGTCCTTCGGCCTTGAAGTAGCCGAGCTGCTCGGAGATGGTGAGCGGCAGGTAGTAGAACGCCGCCTTGCCACCCACCGCGATGGAGATCTTCGTCTTCTCCAGTTTGGCCTGCTGCGCAAAGACACGCGGCAACGCGATGGTTGCGGCGGCGATGGCGGAAGCAGAAATGAGGGTACGGCGATGAAGCATGAAAACTGGCCTGGAACTGTTGCCTGAAGCTGTTGCCTGAACTGTTGCTTCTGGGCTCTGTGATTCGTAAGAAACTGAATCGAGCTTAGGGGCCGCAACAGGCAACTGCATCGGGGTCATCCCGTGCGGGTTTCCACGTAAGCATGAAGGCCTCGCAGAGAAGCCTTCGCCGAGGCTTCAGCGAGCCAGAAAAAGTATCGCGATATTGACCAGAAACGCGAGCGCCCAGACAGCGCTGCGCAGGCTTCCGATGCCCCTGATGTAGAGCGCGAGATAGATCACGCGCAGCACCACGTAGGCCATCGCGAGCATGTCGAGGCGCGCCTGCGCCGCGCCGAGCTGGTGCGCGATGATCACCGCGCCGATGAAGAACGGCAGGCCCTCGAAGCTGTTGGCCTGCGCGCTGTTGGCGCGAGCGCGCCAGCCGCTCTGCTTCGCGGCCCATTCGCGCGGATGCTGGTTGTCGCGCGGTGCAAAGCTGCCGGCCTTGGCGATCCATGCCGCGGCATACGGCAACACGCAAGCAACGAGCACGCACCAGTAGGCGACCGTGAGCAGCGAGAAAGTCATGTGCGGTTGCCCTACCTGCGATCCACCAGCGCGTGCGCGATGGTGCCGAGATCGACGTACTCGAGCTCGCTGCCGGCCGGCACGCCGCGCGCGAGGCGCGTCACCTTCAGGCCGCGCTGCTTCAGCCCTTCACCGATCACATGTGCGGTGGCTTCGCCTTCGGCCGTGAAGTTGGTGGCGAGGATGACCTCGCTCACCGTGCCGTCGCGCGCGCGGTCGAAGAGTTTCTGCAGCCCGATGTCCTTCGGCCCGACGCCGTCGAGCGGACTGAGCTTGCCCATCAGCACGAAGTAATAGCCGCGGAAGGCGCCGGTGCGTTCGAGCGCGGCCTGGTCGGCCGGCGTCTCGACCACGCAGAGCTTCGTCGGGTCGCGCCGCGTGTCGAGGCAGACACTGCAGATCGTCGCTTCCGTGAAGGTGTTGCAGCGCTCGCAATGCCGCACCTGCCCCGCTGCCTGCTGCAGGGCGCGTGCGAGCAGTTGCGCTCCCTCGCGGTCGTGCTGCAGCAGGTGGAACGCCATGCGCGAGGCCGACTTGACGCCGACACCGGGCAGGCGGCGCAGCGCTTCGACCAAGGCGTCGAGCGAACTGGCGTCTGCCATCTATCCGGGCCGCCGGCTCAGAACGGCAGCTTCATGCCGGGGGGAAGACCGGGCATGCCGGCCGTGAGCTTGCCCATCTTCTGCTCGCTGGTTTCCTCCGCCTTGCGCACGGCGGCGTTGAAGGCGGCGGCCACGAGGTCTTCGAGCATGTCCTTGTCGTCCGCCAGCAGGCTGGGGTCGATGGTGATGCGCTTGACGTCGTGCTTGCAGGTCATGACGACCTTGACGAGGCCGGCGCCGGATTCGCCTTCGACCTCGATGGTGGCCAGTTCTTCCTGGGCCTTCTTGAGGTTGTCCTGCATTGCCTGCGCCTGCTTCATGAGGCCGGCCAGTTGTCCTTTGTTGAACATCGTTGGTCCTGATCTGTCGGGTTGGAAAGTGGGTGAAGGATACGGGAGACGCGAGTTCAGGCCGGCTTGAGCGTGCCGGGGACGATCTTCGCGTCGAAATCGCGCATCAGCGCCTGGACTTCGGGGTCGCTCATGATGGCTTCCTCGGCCAGGCGCTGGCGCTCGTCGGCCGCCTGCTTGTTGCGGCGCGCGGGGCTGTCGATCACGCCGCCGACCTCGATGGCGAGCTTGACGTTGTGGCCGGCGCCGTTCAGCGCCGCGGTGAGCTTCTCGCGGGCGGACGGCTGGTTGAGCGTTTCGCGCTCGATGCGCAGCAGCCACTGATCGGTGTCGCGGCCGACAAGCTGCGACTGCAGGGCGAGCTCGCGCGCAAGCGCGGTGATGGCCTCGGCAGCGACCAGCTGGGTGACAGTGGCGTACCAGAAGTCGCCGTCCTCGCTGGTCGGAATCGGCGTGAAAGCGCTGCGCGGTTCGTCGGGGCGCGGGGTGTCGCGGGCGCTCGGAGGCGGCTGCACTCGGATAGGCACGCCGACGACCTTGGCGGGAGCATCGCCGCTGGCGCCGCCGGAACGAGGCTCGGCCTGCCGGGGCTCGTCGACCACTGCGAGGCGGTGGCCTGCGGGAACCGGAGTGGCGGCCTGGACCGCAGGTGCCGGGGGGGCCGGGGCCAGCACGGCCGCCGCGGGCGCTTCGACTGGCGGGCGAGCCACTGGGGCGGGAGCCTGAGCAGGCGGAACCGCACGCACCGGAGCCTGCGGCGCTGCGGCCTCGGCTTCATTCAGAGTTTTTTTTTCCGGGGTAGCCGTCGAAGCGGCCGCGCTGGAAGGCTTGAAGGCCAGCAGCCGCAGCAGCACCATGGTCAGCGCGGCGTACTCGTCGGGAGCCAGCCCCAGCTCGCCACGCCCGTGCAGGCACAGGCTGTAGAGCAGCTGGGTTTCGTCTGCGGGCATCAGCGCGGCGAGGCGCGCAGTGTCGGCCGCGTCGGGGTCGGTGGCGGCGTCGGCCGCTTCAGCGCGCGAGGGCACGGCCTGCAGCACCGCCATGGCCTGCAGCACAGCCGTCATTTCTTCCAGCGTGGAGGCGGCGGACATGCCGTCGACGCGCAATGCCTCGGAAGTTTCGACCACCGTCTTGCCGTCGCCCTGAGCCAGCGCCTCGATCAGGCGGAACACGTGGCCGCGATCGACGCTGCCGAGCATCTGGCGCACGCCGGCTTCCACCAGCTCGCCGTTGCCGAACGCGATGGCCTGGTCGGTGAGCGAGAGCGCATCTCGCATCGAGCCGCGCGCCGCGCGCGCCAGCAGGCGCAGCGCCTGCGGCTCGGCCGGCACGCTTTCAGTCTGCAGCACGGCGGTGAGGTGCTCGAGCACCGTCTCGGGCGCCATCGGCCGCAGGTTGAACTGCAGGCAGCGCGAAAGCACCGTCACCGGCACCTTCTGCGGATCGGTGGTCGCCAGCACGAACTTGAGGTACTCGGGCGGCTCCTCGAGCGTCTTGAGCATCGCGTTGAACGCGGTGTTCGTGAGCATGTGCACTTCGTCGATCATGAAGACCTTGAAGCGCCCCTGCACTGGCTTGTAGACCGCCTGTTCGAGCAGCGACTGCACCTCGTCCACGCCGCGGTTGGAGGCCGCGTCGAGCTCGGTGTAGTCCACGAAGCGGCCCGCATCGATGTCGCGGCAGGCCTGGCAGACGCCACACGGTGTGGCCGTGATGCCGCCCTGCCCGTCCGGCCCCTGGCAGTTCAGCGACTTCGCCAGAATCCGCGAAACCGTGGTCTTGCCGACACCCCGGGTGCCGGTGAAGAGATAGGCGTGGTGCAGGCGCTGCGTCGTCAGCGCGTTCTCGAGCGCCTGAACCACATGCCCCTGGCCGACCATCTCACCGAAGGTTTTCGGACGGAACTTGCGGGCGAGCACGAGATAAGACATTGCGGGCATTCTAAAAGGCGCGGAGCACCCATCCCGATACTGGGGCGGGGCTTTCGTAGGACACCGAGGAACCGGCTTTGCCGGTCCCCCGGTGTCGCCCCCAGCAGGGGGTTGGCGAAGCGACACGAAGTGCGCGCAGCCTGGGGGGTTACAATAAGCCCTGACGGGCCTCCCTGCATGGTGAAGTGGCCAACCGGGTCAGGTGGGGAACCAAGCAGCCCTAACTGCGTAGTCAGTGCCAGGGGTAAGGCTCGTCAACCTCTTCAGCGGTTTCGTTTCATTCCCTGCAAAATGAAACGGGGCCCGCACAAGCAAATCTCCAGCGAAAAAGTTTCAGCGATGCCAGGCCCTCAAAGGCCGAGCCGCTGGATCGCGCCGCGCGCCGCCATCGCGCCGCTGGCCATCGATGCCGTCAGCAGATAGCCACCGGTAGGCGCTTCCCAATCGAGCATTTCCCCAGCCGCGAACACGCCCGGCAGCGCCTTCGACATGAGCTGGGCATCCAGCGCGTCGAAGCGCACGCCACCTGCCGTGCTGATGGCCTCGTCGATTGGCCGGGCCGCAACGAGCTTCAGCGGCACTGCCTTGATGGTCGCCGCAAGCTGCTGCGGGTCGTGCATCGCCTCGCGGCTCAGGGCTTCGTGCAGCACGCCGGCCTTGATGCCCTCCAGACCGAGCCTGCTCTTGAGGTGGCTGCTGAGCGAACGCGCACCGCGCGGATGCTTGACGGCAGCCAGCACCTGCTCGGCACTGCGATCAGGCAACAGGTCGAGCAGCAGCGTGGCGCTCCCTTTTTCGGCGATCTCGTCGCGCAGCAGGGCCGAGGCCGCATAGATCAGGCTGCCTTCGATGCCGGTGGCAGTCGCGACGAATTCGCCCTTGCGCGCGAACTGCCGGCCGCGGCTGTCGGTGAACGAGATCGCGACCGACTTGAATGGCTGGCCCGCAAAGCGGCTGAAGAAATGCTCGCTCCAGCCCGAGCCGTCGAAGCCGCAGTTGGCCGGCTCGAGCGGAGCCACATCCACGCCCTTCGCCTCCAACCATGGCACCCATGCACCGTCGGACCCGAGCCGCGCCCAGCTCGCTCCACCCAGCGCCAGCACGACGGCATCGGCGCTGGCAATGACTTCGCCGGCCGGTGCGGTGAATCGCAGCGATGCCGGGTCGAAGGCCCCCTCTCCCACCCAGCGATGCCGCATGTGGAACTGCACGCCAGCCGCGCGCAGCCGATGCAGCCACGCACGCAGCAGCGGCGCGGCCTTCATGTCGGTCGGAAACACGCGCCCCGACGTGCCCACGAAGGTCTCGATGCCCAGGCCATTGGCCCAGTCGCGCACCTGCCGTGGTCCGAACTGCGCGAGCATCGGCTCCAGTTGCGCACGGCGCTCGCCGAATCGGCTCACGAACGCGTCGAAAGGCTCGGAGTGCGTGAGGTTCAGTCCACCACGGCCGGCCAGCAAAAACTTGCGGCCCACCGAGGGCATCGCGTCGTAGACGTGCACTTGCGCGCCGGACGCGCTCAGTATTTCAGCCGCCATCAGGCCGGCGGGTCCGCCGCCGATGACGGCGACGGTCGGGGAAACAGTCATTCGAGATTCACCAGTTCGCCCTGCCCGGTGAGGAACGCGACACGCACGGTGGCACCGGGATAGGCATGTTGCACTGCCGCGCGATAGCGCTGCATCTGTGCGATCAGCGCGGCATCCCGTTCGGGGCGTGCCGCGGATTTGTAGTCGAGCACCCACCAGACGCCGCTGTCGCGCTCGCGCACCAGCCGGTCGATGCGCAGGGTCTCGCCTTCGTGCACCAGCGTGACCTCATTGCCATGCCAGTCGACCCTGCGATCGTCCCACACCCAGGCCCCCTCGCCCGCGCGGATGCGGTGGGCGAGCGCCGCGGCGCCGCGCGCCTGCTGCGCATCGAGCAGGAATTCGCGGGCGGCGGCTCGTACATGGGCGGCCGCCAGTGGCTCGCCCGGCACGGCCCATTCGAGCAGCCGGTGCATGGCCTGCCCGAAGGCGGCGGCGCGCGCGTCGACCGTGGTGGTGACAGCCTTTTTCGCGGACGGCTGCTCGGCAGGCTCCGGCGCCTGCGGCATGCGCTTCATTGCAAAGCTGCCCGACCCGGTTTCGGTCGGCAGCGCGACCAGCGGCTCGTCGGCCTCGGTGGGCTCGCACAGCGGCTGCAGGCGCGACCACCAGCTGCCTTCGTTGGCGCGTGCCGGCTTCACCGACGAGAGCACCAGCCGCTCGCGCGCCCGCGTGACGGCGACGTAGAGGCCGTTGAGCTCCTCGCGATGGCGCGCGCGCTGCTCTTCCTCGAGCAGCGTGACGGCGCACGCCGGCGGCGTCTTCTCGCTCGCGAGAAAGATGAAGCGCGTCGGTGCGCTGTCGCTGCCCTTCCACTCGACCAGCACGCCCATGGTCTGGGCGCGCGGGGGCGGGGCGTCGCAGTCGAGCATGAGCACGGTGTCGGCCTCCAGCCCCTTGGCACCGTGCACGGTCAGCAGTTGCACGGCCTCGGGTGCGGTCACGGTCGGGGCCCGCACGCCGCCGGCGCGTAGCGCGCGCACCAGCGCATAGGGGGTGACGAAGCGCGCGCCGTCGATGTCCAGCGAGGCCGACAGCACACCGCGCAGGTTGGCCAGCGCGCCCTGCCGCATCGCGGCCGGCACGGCGGCGCCGAACTTCGCGAGCAGGTCGCCATCGTGGAAGATCGCGTCGAGCGCGTCGTGGGGGGGCAGCGTCATCAGCCAACGCTGCCACCGCTTGAGCTGGACGCCCGCCTCGACGAGCACCGGCGGCAGGCTCTCGTCCTTCTGGATCAGCGAGAACCAGCTCACGGGGCCGCGCTCGCGCTGGCGCAGTGCGAGCTGCACCAGGGCATCGTCGCCGATGTCGAACACCGGCGACTTGAGCGCCCTGGCCAGCGAAAGATCGTGCGCGGGCGACACCAGCGCGTCGATCAGCGCGACCACGTCCTGCACCTCGGGCGCGTCGTACAGATCGTTCTTCTCGGGCTGCTGCACGGGAATGTGGCGCTGGCGCAGCGCGTCCTGCATGGCCGAGAGCCGGCTGCGCCTGCGCGCCAGCACCATGATGCGGCTGGGCTGCGTGCCATCGGCGATGCGCTGCGCCACCCAGCGTGCGGCCTGCTCGCATTCCTTCTGCAGCAGCTGCTCCTCGGGCAGGACGCGCGGCGTGATGAGGCTGTCGCGCCAGCGCAGCATGCCGTCGTCGGCCGGCGCCGCCTCGGCCGTGTCGCCGAACGCGTCGCGGTCGATGGCCGGCAGGCGCAGCAGCTCGCCGTCGTCGCGGCGCTCGGTGGTGTGGGCGCGATAACCGTCGAACTCGCCGGCCTCCTGCGCCGCCAGCATTGCCGCGTTGACCAGCCCGACCACCGACTGCGCGTTGCGGTGCGTGTGGTCGCAGTTCAGCAGCTCGCCGTCGAGCCCCTCGCGCACGAACTTCTTCGCGGCGATGAACACCTGCGGCTCGGCGCGGCGGAAGCGGTAGATGCTCTGCTTCGGATCGCCCACGATGAACACCCGCGGCGCGCGGCCCTGCGCGCCGGTGTAGGCGCTGAGCCAGCCGTAGAGCGCCTGCCACTGCAGCGGGTTGGTGTCCTGGAACTCGTCGATCAGCAGGTGCGCGATGCGCGCGTCGAGGCGCTCCTGCACCCAGCCCGAGAGCGCCGACTGGCCGAGCAGCAGCTGGGCAGCCTGCTCGACGTCGTTCATGTCGACCCAGCCGTGGGCTCGCTTCACGTCGGCGAAGGCGGCTATCAGCAGGCGCGTGAGGCGCGTCATGCGCTGCTGGTAGAGCCAGGCGGCGTGCTGGGCCTGCGCGGCGCACAGCACCTGCAGCTCGGCCTCGGCCTCCTGCGCGGCGGGAAATTTCTGCAGGTTCTTGTTGAGGCGGTCTTCCGTCGCCACGAAGAAGTTCTTGCGCAGATGGGCGAGCGCGGCCACCAGCGCATCGCCGGCCGGCTCGCCAGTGCCGAACACGTCGATGATGGCTTCGGCGGCCTTCTGCGGCGTCTTGTTGCTCTCGCGGCCCAGCGCCGCGGCGCGGTCGAGCCAGCGCCGGCGGACCTGTTCGCCGCGCAGGGCCTCGGTCGGCTCGTCCAATCCTTCGAGCGCCGGGTACATCGCGCTGAAGTGCTGTACGGCATTCTCCGCATCGGCCAGCGAGAACTCGACGCGCTTCGACAACGCCTCGCCCAGCGCCTTGGCCGTCTGCGAGCGGCCGTGCGTGGCGACGACGGCGTAATAGTCGGCCAGCGCCTGCCTGTCGGCGGTCACGGCCTCGAAGAAGGGACGCCACGTGCGGCTGCGTGCCTCGGAGTCGTCTTCGAGCAGCTCGTAGTTCGACGGCAGGCCCAGCTCGCGCAGCACCGCGAGCGGCGCATTGCGCAGAAGGCCCGCGAACCAGGCGTGGAAGGTGCGGAACTGCACCGGCCGGCCGCCTTCGAGCAGGCGCCGGTAGAGGCCCTTGAGGCGCGGCACCGCAGCCGATGCCGCCGCCGGCTCCATGCCGCGCATCACGAGCTGGACGACCAGCTCTTCCTGCGGGCGCTCGGCGAAGTCTTCCAGCCATTGGTCGAGGCGCTCGCGCATCTCGCCGGCCGCCTTCTTCGTGAAGGTGATGGCCAGGATCTCGTGCGGCTCGCAGGCGGCATCGCCCTCCTCGAGCAACGCGCGCAGGATGCGCGAAACCAGCATCCAGGTCTTGCCCGCGCCGGCACAGGCCTCGACCGCGACCGAGCGGCGCGGATCGCAGGCGACCGTGTAGAAGGCCTCGCGCGTGACGTGCCGGCCGTTGTGTTCGTAGGCTGCGCCGTTCATTGCGTGTCGCCTCCGGTGGCTTCGACGCCCGGCGGCGGTGCGGCCTCGTCCCAGAAGTCCTTGCGGCACAGGCCGCGCGCCGCGCAGTAGTCGCAGACGGCGCCCTCGCCCAGCGGCGGCAGTGCCGCGCCCTGCTCGATGCGCCTGAAGTCCTCGATGATGCCGGCCACCAGCGCATCGCGCGCCTCGACCACGGCAGGCTGCTCGACGGTCTGCGTGCCGGCGGCCTTCTCGCCCACGTTCACGTAGGCCGCGCGCAGCGTGTCGTCGGCCACCAGCGCGGCGTAGAAGGCCAGCTGGGTGTCTTCGGTGGGGTCCTTCACGCGCTCCTTGCTGACGGTGGCGGACTCGGTCTTGTAGTCGATCACGAAGGCCTGGCCGTCGGGCATGCGGTCGATGCGGTCGAGCCGGCCGATCAGGCGCAGGTCGCCCAGCGCCTGCTCCTTCCAGGGCTCGGATTCGGCGAAGACGGCGCCGGCCGCCTCATGCCCCGTGAGCCAGGCCAGGTAGCCGTCGCGCACGGCGGGCCATGCGGCGGCAAAGGGCAGGAATTCGGCATCGGAAAGCCCGAGCTCCTGCGTAGAGCGACGGGCCGCCTCCTCGATGAGGGCGATGCGCTCCTGCGCATCCTGTGTCGGGGCTTCGGCCAGTGCCTCGTGGAAATGGCCGAGCACGGCATGCAGCCAGTTGCCGAAGTCGCGCTTGTCGACCTCGGCATCGAGTTCGTCGGCGCTACGCAGGCCCAGCTGGCGCAGCGCGAAGAAGCGATAGGGACAGCGGCGCAGGTCCTCGTACACGCTGGTGGAGATGTTCTGCAGCGGCAGGAGCGCGCCGGAGGGCGTCGGGTATCCGGTCGGCCTGAGGGCCACCTCGCGTGGCGTACGCGGGTCGGCCGAGGGCTGCAGCGCGTGGTCGAGCTGCAGCGCCTGCACCAGCGGACTGGGCCGCACGGGCTCGCCGCTGGCGTCGGAATGGCGCCAGATCAGCTCGCACGAGGGGTTGTGCAGGGCCGCGGCCCAGGCCGCGCGCTGGGCGGCTTCGAGCGCTTCGCGCGAAGGCAGGCCCAGTTCGAGGCGCTGGGCGGCGCTCCAGTTGCCGGGAGGCTCGGGCGATGCGGGCAGGCGGCGGTCGTCGCAGCCCGGGATGACCACGGCGCCGAAAGAGCGGCCCAGCAACTGGTAGAGCGGCAGCACCACGACCCGGGGAGCCTGGTCGCCTGCCGGGGGCACGAAGCTGGCGTCCTCCAGCACGTCTCGGACCCAGGCAGTGAACTCGGCCAGGGTGTGGCGGCCGCCGGGGAATTCGTCTTCATCGTCGCCGTGCGCGCCGGCGTCGAGCCACAGCGCACCGATCACCTTGCCGCCGGCCAGGTCTTCCTCGAGCAGGCTCCACTGGCCGCTGGCTTCCAGCAGCTCGCGCAGCGCGCGCAGCCATTCGGCCAGCGGGCGCGCGCGGGCCATGGGCGCACGGCGGGCCTCGATGGCCTCGGTGAAGACGAGCAGCGCGGTGTCTTTCGACTTCTCGCTACGGGCCATCAGGGCGCACCAGGTCGACCAGTCGCGCATCGCCTCCTGCCGCAGGCGGGCCTCGAGCGAATGGACGATCGGCGAATCGCCATCGACACTGCTCTTGAGCCATTCGAGCACCTGGTCGCTGGTGGCGTCGTGGGCGCAGGCGCGCAACGCGCTCATCAGCGTGGCGGCGGCGCGGGTGGTCGAGAGCTTCCAGCCCGTTTCGTCGTGCGTGATGACGCCCTGCGCGCTCAGCTGGGCGCTGATGCGGCGGGTGAGCGCGCGGTCGGTCGCCACCAGCGCCACGGGAGCGCGCTCTTCGGCGAGATGGCGCAGCACGCAGGCAGCGGCGAGTTCGGCTTCGTCCTCGGGGTCGAGGGCGACGTGCGAGGCGCATGTCCGCGTGGGCGCACCCGAAGGCACGAGCGAAAGATGAAGGGCGCGGTCGCCCCAGAGCTTGCACAGCGACTGCGTGAGCGGATCGGACTGGAAGCCCTCCAGAACGATCAGCGCATCGACCTGGGCGCGCGTGGATTCGCGCTGGAGCACGTCGGTGGCGTAGCCAGAAGCGGAGGTCCAAGCGACGGCGATGCGGATCAGGGCGCTTTCGATGCGGAACCACTCCGACTCGCTGCCTGCATCGGCCACGCTCGCGGCACGCTGCGCCCACTCGCCCCCCCGCTCTTCTGGCGTCACTGCAGCCGCAAGAGGACCGAGTTGATAGGCGAGCTCGACGACGCGGCCGGCCAGGGAGAAGCGCTCGGCATGGAAGCCCGCCTGCGACAGCAGCGCCTGGGCGGTGACCAGGTCGCGCGCCATGTCGTGGGCGATGTCGTAGCCCGTGGGCACGAAGCCGCCAGCGCTTCGGGCCCAGTTGTGGGTGGTTTCGAAGCGAGGCACGAAGCCGGGGCTGCCGCAGCGCGCCCACATGGCGCGCGCCACGCCCATCAGCTGCGCATAGGGCACCAGCACCACGGTGCGGGCGGCGTGCAACTGGCGTTCGGCGAGCGCGCGGACGATCCGCGCGACGATGCCGTCGGCTGGATCGCACCACAGGGCCTGCACGGGGTGGCCTTCGTTCATTGGTTCCATCGAGGGGTTGGAGAGCGCATCGCGCAAGGGCTTTGGCTATCGCCGCCATAGCGTCTCCGCGCGGAACGCCACCCCTTGGTTTCTGTCACAATGACCAGCACTTTAGCTGCACCGAAACTCTCTGCGCACAAGGATTCACACATGGCCAGCGAACTCATCAAACACATCTCCGATTCCTCCTTCGAGGCCGACGTGCTCAAGTCCAGCCAGCCCGTTCTGGTCGACTACTGGGCCGAATGGTGCGGCCCCTGCAAGATGATCGCCCCCATCCTGGACGAAGTGTCGGCTGCATATGAAGGCAAGCTGCAGATCGCCAAGCTGAACGTGGACGAGAACCGCGACATCCCCGCCAAGTTCGGCATCCGCGGCATTCCCACCCTGATGCTGTTCAAGGACGGCCAGCTGGCCGCCACCAAGGTCGGGGCGATGAGCAAGGCTCAACTCACGGCCTTCATCGACCAGCAACTCGCCTGAGCGACATTTCAACCGGCCAGCGCGCAATGCGTTGGCCGGCGCGTTTTTCCTGTCATAATCTCCTCCAGTTCACCGGTCCTTCTGCATAGAGGCAATCGGTTCGAGTTCCCCGGTTGGTGAAGCACTTCTCGCTTCACGTTCAACCTCCCCCCGTTTCCAGTTCGATTACCCCGCGAGGGGTCATTCCATGCACTTAAACGAACTCAAGGCACTCCACGTGTCTGAAGTCCTCAAGCAGGCTGAAGCGCTTGAGATCGAAAACGTCGGCCGCATGCGCAAGCAGGAGCTGATGTTCGCGATCATCAAGAAGCGCGCCAAGGCCGGCGAACAGGTCTTCGCCGATGGCGTGCTCGAAATACTGCCCGACGGCTTCGGCTTCCTGCGCAGCCCCGACACCAGCTTCACGGCCAGCACGGACGACATCTACATCTCGCCCAGCCAGGTGCGCCGCTTCAACCTGCACACCGGCGACATGATCGAAGGCGAGGTGCGCACGCCCAAGGACGGCGAGCGCTACTTCGCGCTGACCAAGCTCGACAAGGTCAACAACGGCCCGCCGGAGCAGAACAAGCACAAGGTGATGTTCGAGAACCTGACGCCGCTGTTCCCCAAGGAGCAGATGAAGCTCGAGCGCGACGGCATCAAGGGCGACGAGAACATCACGGGCCGCATCATCGACATCATCGCCCCCATCGGCAAAGGCCAGCGCGCCCTGCTCGTGGCGCCGCCCAAGAGCGGCAAGACGGTGATGATGCAGCACATCGCCCACGCCATCAGCGCCAACTACCCCGACGTCCACATGATGGTGCTGCTCGTCGACGAGCGCCCTGAAGAAGTGACCGAAATGCAGCGCACGGTGAAGGGCGAGGTCATTGCCTCGACCTTCGACGAGCCTGCCGCGCGCCACGTGCATGTGGCTGAAATGGTGATCGAGCGTGCCAAGCGCCTGGTCGAGCTCAAGAAGGACGTGGTGATCCTGCTCGACTCCATTACCCGCCTCGCCCGCGCCTACAACAACGTCGTGCCCTCGTCGGGCAAGGTGCTGACCGGCGGTGTCGACTCCAACGCGCTGCAGCGCCCCAAGCGCTTCCTGGGCGCCGCGCGCAACGTCGAGGAAGGCGGCTCGCTGACCATCATCGGCACCGCGCTGATCGACACCGGCAGCCGCATGGACGAAGTGATCTTCGAAGAGTTCAAGGGCACCGGCAACTCCGAAATCCACCTCGACCGTCGCCTGTACGAAAAGCGCGTGTTCCCCTCGATCCAGCTCAACCGCAGCGGCACCCGTCGCGAAGAACTGCTGCTGGCCCCCGAGATCCTGCAGAAGACCCGCATCCTGCGCCAGCTCATGTACAACATGGACGAGATCGAGTCGATGGAGCTGATGCTCAAGAACATGAAGGCGACGAAGACCAATGTCGAGTTCTTCGACATGATGCGTCGCGGCGGGTAGCTGTTGCTCGCCCCCAGGCTGCGCGCACTTCGTGTCGCTACGCCTACCCCCTACCGGGGGCGGTGCCTACTGACCGGCAAAGCCGGATCAGTGGCACCCCACGAATGAATGCCCGCCTTGTGCGGGCATTTTTCATGTGCGAATCGCTCGGCCCTCCAAGGCGCTTTGGCGGCCGAGGTCGAGCAGCTCCATCAGTGCGACAGCCTGATCGGGTGGTACCGGATTGGGTCCGTGACCCAGGATGGCATCGCGAACCGCGGCGTAGTAGTCGACGTAGTTGCCGGCCCGGGTGGGAATGCTCCGCTTGGTGAAGGTCCCGCCGGGTCCGGCCAGCGAAAGCTGTCCGTCCAGCGGATCGTCGCCCCACCCTACGGCGGGCGGCCGCTGTCCGGCGCGCAACGCATCTTCCTGGGTATCGACGCCATGCTTGACGTAGCTTCCGCGTGTGCCGTGCACGATGTAGCGCGGCGCCGCATGAGCCGCCAGCGTCGTCGAATGAAGCACCACGCGCAGCGGTGCGTGCGGCCCGGACTCGTATCGCAGCACGGCATGGAAGTAGTCCTCGACCACGGCGCCGTCGCGCAGCACGGCAGTGTCGAGCTGGATCGTGTCGGGACAGCCGAAAAGCTGCACCGCCTGATCGACCAGATGGGAGCCCAGGTCGACCCAGAGGCCGGAGCCGGGCACCGCCTGCTCGCGCCAGCGCTCCTTCACTTCGGGACGGAAGCGGTCGAAATGGGACTCCAGGTACACGGGGCGGCCCAGTTCGCCGGACGCAAGGACATCCTTGAGAGTCAGGTAATCGGAGTCGAAGCGACGGTTCTGGTAGACCGCGAGAAGCCGATCGTTGCGCGTTGACAACAGCTCGAGCTCCCTCGCCTCGGCCACGTCGAGTGTGAAGGGTTTGTCGACCACCACGTGCTTGCCGGCCTCCAGCGCCGCCTTGGCGACCGGATGGTGCTGGGCGTTGGGCGTGGCGACCACGATCAGGTCGATGTCCGGACGGGCCACGAGGGCGGCCACGTCCGGCACCACCGCCACGCCGGGCCAGTCGGCATGCACCTTGTGGGGCTGCGAACTGGCCACGGCCGCCAGTTCCAGCCCCGGAACGGCCGAAAGAACGGGCGCGTGGAAGGTCTGGCCGGCAAATCCGTAGCCGACGAGGCCCGCGCGCAAGGGTGTGGAAGTCATTGGGGAGCCTTCGGTTTGCTCGAAAATGGGGCAGTATGCGATAATCGCTGGCTTCGCGAAAAGTGCAGTCAGGCAGCTTCGCCTGGCTCCTCGGGTTTCCTCCGAGGCAGCGCGCCACTCTAGGCACGCTGGTGGCTCTCGCATCGACCGCGCATTGATTCCAAAAGCGCAAAAGGAAACACCATGGCAAAAGAAGGCATCCACCCGAATTACCGCGAAGTCCTGTTCGTCGACATGTCGAACGGCTTCAAGTTCGTGACCCGTTCGTGCGCGAACACCAAGGAAATGGGCACGACCGACGACGGTCGCGAACTGCCGCTGTTCAAGCTCGACACCACGAGCGAATCGCACCCGTTCTACACCGGCACGCAGAAGTCGGTCGACAACATGGGCGGCCGCGTCGAGAAGTTCCGCAACCGCTTCGGCAAGACCACCGGCGCCGCCTCGAAGTAAGGTACGCGCTTTTGCGTCGAGGGCAGCCCGGTTTACCGCGCTGCCCTTTTTCTTTCCCAATCCTGCCTCTTCCCGCCACTTGAACCAGCCCACCCCCGCGATCGTTGCCCAGAGCGCCGTGCGCCGGCTTCCGCGCATCGCATTGCTGCTGCTCTGTGCTGCTTACCTGCTGCCGGGGCTGGTCGGCCGGGGCCCCTGGAAGAGCGCGGACATCACGGCCTTCGGCTACATGGCCGAGCTGGCCCGCAGCACCGAGGGCATCGCGCGCTGGTTCGATCCGATGCTGCTGGGCCTGCGACCGGAAACACCAGCGCTGATTCCGTACTGGATCGGCGCCCTGGCCATCAAGATCGCCCCCGCATGGATCAACCCGGACCTGGCCGTTCGCGTCGCGTTCGCATTCCTGCTCTGGGGCACCTTCACGGCCACCTGGTACGCCGTCTATTACCTGGCCCGCACCGCGCGCGCCCAGCCCGTGGCCTTTGCCTTCGGCGGCGAGGCCCGGCCTACCGATTACGCGCGCGCCATCGCCGACGGCGGCCTGCTGGCACTGATCGCCTGCCTCGGCCTCGCCCAACTCGGCCACGAAACCACGCCCGCGCTGGCCCAACTCTTCTTCGCCTCGCATCTTTTCTATGGCGTGGCAGCGCTGCCCTATCGCCGCAACGGCCCGGTGATCGCACTGGCGGTCGGCACCATCGGCATCACGTTGAGCGGTGCACCCACGGTCGGGCTCGCACTGGCCATCGGCAGCGTGCTCTACGTCGCCTACGAACGCCGGCTCGCCGCGCAATCCGCCAGCGAAGACTTCGTCGACGACGAAAGCAGCGGCCCCGGCTACACGCGGGCTGCGCTGTTCACGATGATCGGCATCACCGCGCTGGCGGCGGTGCTGGTGTTCAGCCTGAAGCTGCCGACCTGGAAGATCACCGTGATCGGCAACACCCTGCTGGGCGACGTGCGCAGCCAGGCCAAGCTGCTGGTCTGGTTCACCTGGCCGGTCTGGCCGCTGGCCATCTGGACGCTCTGGCGCTGGCGGCGACAGCTCACGGCGCGCCATGTCGCCCTGCCTTTCTGGTTCGCGCTGGTGCCGCTGGCCGCCACCTGGAGCACCGACTACTCCGACCGCTCGCTGCTGCTGGCCCTGCCCGCCTTCGCCACGCTCGCGGCATTCGCCCTGCCCACCTTCCGGCGCAGCGCCTCGGCGCTGATCGACTGGTTCAACGTGCTGTTCTTCAGCGGTCTCGCCGTGCTGGGCTGGATCTACTGGATCGCCATGCAGACGGGCGTGCCGCCCAAGCCCGCGGCCAGCGTCGCGCGCCTGGTGCCCGGCTTCGTGCCCGAGTTCTCGCCCATTGCCGTGGTGCTCGCCGTGGCAGCGACCACTGCCTGGTGCTGGCTGGTGCGCTGGCGCACGGGACGGCACCGCGCCGCCCTCTGGAAGACGCTGGTGCTGCCGGCCGGCGGCACGGCCCTGTGCTGGATGCTGCTGATGACCCTGTGGCTGCCGCCGATCGACTATGCGCGCAGCTACGTCCCGCAGATCCGCGCCGTGGCCGAACGCGTGGGCCAGCCGCGCTGCATCGCGGAACTGGCACTGAGCCGTCCGCACATCGCGGCACTGCGCCATCACGGCAACTTCAACGTGCAGCCGCTGCTGCTGGGCACCGACTGCCCGTGGCTGCTGGTCAGCCCTGACACGATCGAGCGCCTGCACACCATCATTCCGTTCGACCAGTGGCGCTTCGCCGGCACGCTGCGCCGACCGAGCAGCGCCGCTGACGACCTCCTGCTCTACCAGAAGATCACGCCGCAGTGAGGAGCGAGCGGGCTCTGATCGCGCGGCACGCAGGCACGGTGCTCGTCGGCCAATTGGCCGTGATGGCCTTCGGCGTGACCGACACCATCATCGCGGGCCGCTACTCCGAGCACGCGTTGGCTGCGCTGTCGGTCGGCGCCGCGGTCTTCGTGAGCGTCTACGTGTCGCTGATGGGCGTTCTGCAGGCGCTTTTGCCGGTCTGGGCCGAGCTGCACGGCGGCGGGCGCGGCAGCGAGATGGGGCGTTCTGTGCGGCAATCGCTGTACCTTGCGGCCATCGCCATCGTGGTCGGCATGACGATCCTGCTGCTGCCGGGCTCGGTCCTGCAGTGGACCCAGGTGCCCGCGGAGATGCGCGGCGAGGTCGAGGCCTACCTTGCCGTGCTGGCTTTCGCCTTGGCGCCCGCCCTGCTCTTCCGCCTGTTCAGCACGCTGAACCAGAGCCTGGGCAGGCCCCAGCTCGTGACGTGGCTGCAACTGGGCTCGCTGCTGGTGAAGCTGCCCCTGTCGATCTGGTTCACCTTCGGCGGCGCGGGCCTGCCGGCCATGGGCCTCGTGGGCTGCGGCTGGGCCACGCTGTGCGTGAACTGGACCATGCTCGGCTGCGCCATCTGGCTGCTGCGCAAGCAGCCTTTCTATGCCGACTACGGACTCTGGAAGCGCATCGAGGCGCCCGACTGGCAGCAGATCCGCAAGTTCGCCCGGCTCGGCGTGCCGGGCGGGCTGGCGGTGCTGGTCGAAGTCACGTCGTTCACGCTGATGGCCCTCTTCATCGCCCGCCTCGGCACCGCCGCTGCGGCCTCGCACCAGATCGCATCGAACCTGCTGGCCGTGGCCTACATGACGCCGCTGTCCCTGGGCATCGCGACCAGCGCCCGCGTGAGTTTCTGGCTCGGTGCCGGTGACGCAGCCAAGGCGCGGCACGCCTGTCGCCTGGGCTTCGAGCTGACGGCCCTGTGCGCGCTCTTCTATGCCGCGGCCATGGCCTTGCTGCGCGACCAGCTCGCCAATGTGTACTCCGACAACCCCGCCGTGATCGCGATGGCGGGCGCGCTGCTGCTGGCGGTGGCTGCATACCACGTCGCCGACGCGGTACAGACCTTCTGCGTGTTCGTGCTGCGCTGCTACCGGGTCACGCTGGCGCCGCTGGTCATCTACTGCACGATGCTGTGGGGAGTGGGCCTGGGTGGCAGCTATCTGCTCGCATACCGCGGCCTTGGGCCTTGGGCAGCCATGCAGTCGCCCCTGGCGTTCTGGATCATGAGCGCCGCGGCTCTGGCCCTGACCGCCCTGCTGTTCGGCGTGCTGCTGCGCTGGACGATGGGTCGGCGCGCAAGATAAAGAGACTAAAGAGACGAGGCCCGAAGGCCTACTTCGCCATCACGCGTGCTTCCCGCACACGTGCCGCCGGGAACACCAGCGCAAAGCGGGAGCCCTTGCCCACCGTACTTTCGATGCGCAGCTCCGCGCCGTGCCGCTGGGCGATGTGCTTGACGATCGCCAGCCCCAGCCCGGTGCCGCCGGTTTCGCGGGAGCGGCTGCGGTCGATGCGATAGAAGCGCTCGGTCAGCCGCGGGATGTGCTCCGCGGCAATGCCTGGGCCGGTGTCTTTCACGGCGTATTCGCCGCGCCCGTCGGGCAGCACCTTCCAGCTCACAGCCACCTCGCCGCCGCCGGGCGTGTAGCGGATGGCGTTGCTCAGCAGGTTCGACATCGCGCTCTGCAGTTCGGTCGGCGCGCCCGACACTTCCGACTCGGCATCCACGACGAACGACAACTGGTGCCCCTTGGGCGTCAGCCGTTCCGACAGTCCGCGCCCCTCGTCCTCGCACTGCGCGAACAGCGCGCGGATGCGGATCCACTGGCTGCCGGACGGCGGCGCGCTGCCTTCGAGGCGCGACAGCGTCAGCAGGTCGTTCACCAGCGTCTCCATGCGATGCGACTGCTGCCCCATCAGCGACAGATAGCGCGCGCGCTCGTCCGCATCGAGTGGCAGGTTCTGCAGGGTCTCGACGAAGCCCGCCAGCACCGTCAGCGGCGTGCGGATCTCGTGCGACACGTTCGCCACGAAATCGCGGCGCATCGCCTCGGCCTGCTCGAGCGCGGTGATGTCGCGCGTGAGCAGCATGCGGCGATTGCCGGCATAGGGGTGCACCTGCACGGAGAGCCTGACCGGATGGCTGCGCTGGTGCCCATGCCCCAGCCCCGGGCCGTCGATGACGACGTCGCGGCTGTAGTTCCAGGACGCGAGGTATGCGACGAAAGCGGGATCGCGCACCAGATTCGCCAGATGCTGCGCCAGGTCGCGCTCGGCATCGATTCCGAACTGGCTGGCCGCCGTCTGGTTGCACCATTCGATGCGGCCCTGCTCGTCGAGCAGCACCACGCCGTTGGGCGATGCCTGGATGGCTGCGAGGAACTCCTGCAGGCGGTCTTCGGCCTGCCGGGTCTGCTGCTCGCGGTCGCGCAGCAGCTTGCGGATGCGCTCGGCGAGTTCGCCCCAGACACCCGGCCAGCGAGACGGCAGGCCGGCGGCGTCGTTGCGCAGGATGCGCAGCAGCCGATCGGCGCGCCATGCATCCAGCGCCAGCCAGAGCACGGAACCAAGCCACGCCCCCAGCCAGCCGAACTTCCAGCCAAAAATGGCAACAGCGCCCGCTCCTACTGCAAGGGACGCTATTAAAAAAGTAGCAATGCGGAAAGGCATGGCGGGCGATTATCCGCGCCCGCGGCCAAAGGAAGCCACGGCGCTCAAACCGTGACTTGGGCGGTCAGGCGATAGCCCGCTCCGCGGACGGTCTCGACCATCGGCGCCGCCGCGCCCAGCGATTCACGCAGGCGCTTGACGTGCACGTCGACCGTGCGCTCCTCGATGTAGACGTGGTCGCCCCACACCTTGTCGAGCAGCTGCGCGCGGCTGTGCACGCGCTCGGCATGCTGCATCAGGTAGGCCAGCAGCTTGAACTCGGTCGGGCCGACCTTCAGCGCGCCACCCTGCCAGGTCACGCGATGGGTGGAGGTGTCGAGGGCCAGCTCACCGATCTCGACGCGCTCCGTGACCACTTCCGGCGCCCGGCGGCGCAGCACGGCGCGGATGCGGGCCAGCATCTCCTGGGTGGAGAACGGCTTGGTGATGTAGTCGTCGGCACCGGCATCGAGGCCGGCGACCTTGTCGGGTTCGTCGCCGCGCGCGGTCAGCATCAGGATCGGGATGGCCTTGGTGCGCGGGTCCTTGCGCCACTGGCGCGCGAGCTGCAGGCCGCTCTGGCCGGGCAGCATCCAGTCGAGCAGGATCAGATCCGGCAGGAAGGCGTCGATCTCTCGCTGGGCCGCGGCGCCATCTTCCGACCAGATCGGCTCGAAGCCGTTGTGGCGCAGGTTGACGGCGATCAGCTCGGCGATCGAGGACTCGTCTTCGACGATCAGGACTCGGGGTTTCTTCATGCTTTCTTGGGAGTCTTGCCGCAGCCGTTACTGCAGCGCGGACTCGATTTCCTGCATCGAAGTGTGCCGCACATCGGCACCCTTGACGATGTAGATGATGAATTCGGCGATGTTCTTCGCGTGGTCGCCGATGCGTTCGATGGCCTTGGCCAGGAACAGCAGGTCCAGGCTGGCCGAGATGGTGCGCGGGTCTTCCATCATGTAGGTGACCAGCTTGCGCACGAAACCGTCGAACTCCTTGTCGATCAGGTCGTCGTCCTTCAAGATCGACAGCGCCGCGGCGGTGTCGAGACGGGCGAAGGCGTCGAGCGCCTTGCGCAGCAGGCCCGCGGCGAGGTCGGCGGCGATGCGCAGCTCGGTCGTGGGCAGCTGGCGGGCGGCGCCGCTCTCGATGATCGACTTGACCATGCGCGCGATCTTGTTGGCTTCGTCGCCCACGCGCTCGAGGTTGGCAGTGGTCTTGCTGATGGCGATCAGCAGGCGCAGGTCGCGTGCGGTCGGCTGGCGGCGCGCGATGATGGACGACAGCTCGCGGTCGATGTCGATTTCCATCGCATTGACGCGGTGCTCGGTTTCCATCACGCGGTTGGCCGCTTCGGAGTCGAACTGCAGCAGCGCGTACACGGCCTGGTTGATCTGCGACTCGACCATGCCGCCGAGCTCCATCACGCGCGACGAAACGCCGTTGAGCTCGCTGTCGAACTGGCTGGAGAGGTGTTTCTCGGTCATGTTGTTGTCTCCTTTGACTTCAACCGAAACGGCCGGTGATGTAGTCCTCGGTCTCCTTGCGCTGCGGCTTGAAGAACATCTGTTCGGTGGCACCGAACTCGATCAGGTCGCCGAGGTACATGTAGGCGGTGTAGTCGCTGCAGCGGGCGGCCTGCTGCATGTTGTGCGTCACGATGACCACCGTGTATTCGTTCTTGAGCTCGGCGATCAGCTCCTCGATCTTCGCGGTCGAGATCGGGTCGAGCGCCGAGCAGGGCTCGTCGAGCAGCAGCACTTCGGGCTTGATCGCGATGCCGCGTGCGATGCACAGGCGCTGCTGCTGGCCGCCGGAGAGGCCCGAGCCGCTTTGCTGCAGCTTGTCGCGCACTTCGGTCCACAGCGCGGCCTTCTTCAGCGCCCATTCGACGCGGTCGTCCATCTCGCTGGCCGAAAGGTTCTCGAACAGCTTCACGCCGAAAGCGATGTTGTCGTAGATCGACATCGGGAACGGCGTGGGCTTCTGGAACACCATGCCGACCTTGGCGCGGATCAGCGCCACGTCCTGCTTCGAGGTCAGCAGGTTCTCGCCGTCGAGGGCGATGGTGCCCTCGGCGCGCTGCTCCGGATAGAGCTCGAACATGCGGTTGAAGGTACGCAGCAAGGTCGACTTGCCGCAGCCCGACGGGCCGATGAAGGCCGTGACCTTGTTCTCGGGGATTTCGAGATTGATGCCCTTGAGCGCGTGGAACTTGCCGTAGTAGAAGTTCAGGTCCTTGACCGAGATCTTCGAGCGCGACGGTTGTGCGACGGTGTTTGGCATGTTGTTGACTTCTTCCGGATTCAATGTTTGTTGCGCGTCAGTACCCGCGCCAGGATGTTGAGGGCGAGCACGGCAATCGTGATCAGGAACACGCCGGCCCATGCCAGCTGTTGCCAGTTCTCGTAGGGGCTCATCGCGAACTTGAAGATCGTGACCGGCAGGCTGGCCATCGGCTGGCTCACGTCGGCGGTCCAGAACTGGTTGTTCAGCGCGGTGAAGAGCAGCGGCGCGGTTTCGCCGGCGATACGCGCCACGGCCAGCAGCACACCGGTGACCACACCGGCGCGGGCGGCGCGCAGCGTGATGTTGGTGATGACGCGCCACTTCGGCGTGCCGAGCGCGTAGGCAGCTTCGCGCAGGCCCGGCGGCACCAGCTGCAGCATGTTTTCAGTGGTGCGGATCACCACCGGAATCACGATCAGCGCCAGCGCGATGGCCCCGGCCAGACCCGAGAAGGTCTTGAAGTAGGCCACCACCACGGCATACACGAACAGGCCGATCACGATCGACGGCGCCGACAGCAGGATGTCGTTGACGAAGCGCGTGACCGAAGAGAGCAGTCCCTTGGGGTTGTACTCGGCCAGGTAGATGCCGGCCATGATGCCGATCGGCGTGCCCACGAAGGTGGCCAGCATCACCATCACGAACGAGCCGAAGATCGCGTTCGCGATACCGCCCGCCTCGTTCGGCGGCGGCGTCATCTGCGTGAACGTGGCGATGGCGAGGCCACCCACGCCCTGACGCAGCGTCTCCCAGAGGATCCAGATCAGCCAGAACACGCCGAAGGCCATCGCGGCGAGCGACAGCGTGAGCGCGATCTTGTTGACGCGGTTGCGCGCGGCGAACCTGGCCTGGCGCGTTTCGGCCAGCGCCTTGGCCACGAGAAGGTTCTGGGCGGTGCTCACGACTTGGTTCCTTCGCTCTTCTTCATCTTGGCCAGCAGCATCTTGGAGAGCGACAGCACGACGAAGGTGATGAAGAACAGCACGAGGCCGAGGTACATCAGCGCGGCCTGGTGCAGGCCCGCGCCGGCTTCGGCGAATTCGTTGGCGAGTGCCGAGGTGATGCTGTTCGCAGCCTCGAACACGGAAAGGGAGTTGAGCTGGTTCATGTTGCCGATCACGAACGTGACCGCCATCGTTTCACCCAGCGCCCGGCCGAGGCCGAGCATGATGCCGCCGATGACGCCGGCCTTGGTATAGGGCAGCACAACCTTGGAGACGACTTCCCACGTGGTGGAGCCGAGGCCGTAGGCCGACTCCTTCAGCAGCGGCGGCGTCACCTCGAACACGTCGCGCATCACCGAGGCGATGAACGGGATGATCATGATCGCGAGGATGATGCCGGCCGACAGGATGCCGATGCCCACGGGCGGGCCCGACACCAGCGCGCCGAGATACGGCACGTCGGAGAGCAGCTTCTGCAGCGGCTGCTGCACCCAGGTCGACAGGATCGGCCCGAACACCAGCAGGCCCCACATGCCGTACACGATGGAGGGCACCGCAGCCAGCAGCTCGATGGCCGTACCCAGCGGGCGCTTGAGCCAGCTGGGCGAGAGTTCGGTGAGGAAGAGCGCGATGCCGAAGCTCACCGGTACCGCGATCACCAGCGCGATGATCGAGGTGGCCAGCGTGCCGTAGATCATGACCAGGCCGCCGTACTCGTCCTTGACCGGGTCCCACACGCTGCTCGTGAGGAAGCCGAGGCCGTACTTCGAGATGGCGGGCCAGGCGCCGGCAACCAGGGACAGCAGGATGCCGATGAGCATCGCCAGCGTCAGCAAGGCGGCGCCCTTGGCGGCCCAGCCGAACAGCCGGTCGGCCATGGGGCCGGAACGCGGCGCCTTCACAGGCGGCGGAGGTGCGGTGGCACGACCGCGCTCGGCCGCGAGGTCGAGAGAGGTGGTGGCGGCGGGAAAGGTGGATGACACGGGTCGCTCCGGCAAAGACGAAAGCGGCGCGTCCTCGAGCGAAGAGTTGCTCATGGGCGCGCCGTCCTGGACTGTTGGGTGGGTTTACTTGAACGCGACGGCCTTGCCCGACGAGTCCTTCACCTCACCCCATGCCTTGGCGATGGTGGCCTTCACGGCTTCGGGCATCGGCACGTAGTCGAGCTCGTCGGCCGTCTTGTCGCCGCTCTTGTAGGCCCAGTCGAAGAACTTGAGCACAGTGGTCGCGTTGGCGGGCTTGTCCTGCACCTTGTGCATCAGGATGAAGGTGGCACCGGTGATGGGCCATGCGTCCTTGCCAGCCTGGTTGGTCAGCACCTGGTAGAAGCTCTTGTTCCATTCGGCGCCGGCGGCGGCGGCCTTGAATGCCGAGTCGTCGGGCGACACGAAGGTGCCGGCGGCGTTCTGCATCTGGGCGTACGTCATCTTGTTCTGCTTGACGTAGGCATATTCGACGTAGCCGATCGAGTTCGGCAGGCGGTTCACGAAAGCGGCGACGCCTTCATTGCCCTTGCCACCCGCACCGGTGGGCCAGTTCACGGCCGTACCTTCGCCGACCTTGGTCTTCCACTCGGCGTTGACCTTGCTCAGGTAGTTGGTGAACAGGAAGCTGGTACCCGAACCGTCGGCGCGGCGAACCGGGGCGATGGCGGCGTCGGGGAGGTTCAGCGAACCGTTCAGCGCCTTGATGGCGGGGTCGTTCCACTTGGTGATCTTGCCCAGGTAGATGTCGCCCAGGACCTGGCCGTTGAGCTTCAGCTCGCCGGGCTTCACGCCCTGGATGTTGACCACGGGAATCACGCCGCCGATGACGGTGGGGAACTGCATCAGGCCCTTGGCCTGGAGTTCGTCGTCCTTCAGGGGAGCATCCGAAGCGCCGAAATCGACGGTCTTGGCTTCGATCTGCTTGATGCCGGCACCCGAGCCGACCGACTGGTAGTTGATCTTGACGCCGGTGGCCTTGTTGAAGTCGGAAGCCCACTTGGCGTACAGCGGCGCCGGGAAGCTGGCGCCGGCACCGGTCACGTCTTGCGCGAGGGCGGGAATGGAGAACACCGCGGCCACGAGACCGGCTGTTGCAAATTTGAACGTCGTTTTCATGAAGCTTCCTTTTAGAAGTAAGAAGTAGTCCCTTTCCGGGCTTGGGACGGACTCTAGAAAGCTTCTGTGACATCAATATGACACCCCTCTACCGAGGGAAAATGCCTTTGTTTCGCCGGTCTTGCATGTGACGCTGTCACAAAACCGTCATGCGAGCCCCCTAGCCTTCCGGAACTCGCCATCGCGCGATCGGAAGGCGGCACGCCCTGTCACGGCGCTACGATCAAACACAAAGACACCGCCCTCCCTTTCAGAATCACATGCAAAACGGCACCCGCCTCGCAGCAGTCGACCTGGGGTCGAACAGTTTCCGGCTCGAAATCGGACAGGTCGACCACGGCCAGATCCACCGCACCGAATATCTCAAGGAGACGGTGCGCCAGGGGAATGGCCTGGACAGTGCCCGCAATCTCACGACCGAAGCCATGCAGCGCGGCTGGGACGCCCTAGCCCGCTTCGGCGAGCGCCTGGCAGGCTTCAAGCGCTCGCAGGTCCGGGCCGTGGCCACGCAAACGCTGCGGGAGGCGCGCAACCGCGAAGAATTCCTGCTGCGCGCGCGCACCATTCTGGGGTTCGGCATCGACGTGATCCCTGGGCGGGAAGAAGCCCGCCTCATCTATCAGGGCGTGGCGCACATGCTGCCGCACAACGATGCATCCGACCGCGAGCGTCGGCTGGTGGTCGACATCGGGGGGCGCTCCACCGAAATGATCATCGGCCGCGCCCTGGAGGCCGACCGCATGGAGTCGTACCGCGTCGGCAGCGTCGCCTGGTCGATGAAGCATTTCGGTGAAGGTCTTTTCACCCAGGCCGCCTTCCGCGCCGCCGAAGTCGCGGCCAAGGCCGTGCTCGACGACGCGCTCGGCAGCTACACGCGTGACCAGTGGGACGTGGCCTATGGCGCCTCGGGCACCATCGGTGCGGTCGGCGATGTGCTGGCCGCGGCGGGCGGCGAGCCTGGCCTGGTCACTCGCGAGGGCCTCGACTGGCTGCTCGACCGCCTGCTCAAGGCCGGCAGCGCCGACAAGCTGCGCATCGATGGCATGCGCGAAGACCGCAAGGCCGTGATCGGCGGCGGCCTGAGCGTGCTGCGTGCCGTGTTCGATCTCCTGTCCATCGACGAAATGAAGGTCGCCCAGGGTGCGCTGCGCCACGGCGTGCTCTATGAGCTGCTTGAGCGCGACGAGAGCGTCGCCGACATGCGCACCACCACCGTCGCGCGGCTGGCCAGCCGGTTCGCGGTCGATCCGGAGCAGGCTCGCCGTGTCGGCGACACCGCCGCGGCCCTCTTCGTGCAGCTCTCGCCCGCCGCGCGCGGCGGCAGCACCACCAACCGGGCTGGCCGCGCGCTTCGCAAGCTCGGGTGGGCCGCACATCTGCACGAGATCGGCACGCTGGTGTCCCACAGCGATTACCACAAGCATGGCGCCTACATCCTCGACAACACCGACGCACCCGGCTTTGCGGTCAACGAACTGCATGCGCTGGGCCAGCTGGTGCTGGGCCAGCGAGGCAAGCTTCGCAAGCTCGAGGCGTCGCTGGACGATGAAACCTTCGTGATGCAGTTGCTGTCGCTGCGGCTCGCGGTGATCCTGTGCCACGCACGGCGCGATCCCGACCCGCAGGCGCTCCACCTGGCAGCACTGGGCGCACGGGCCTTCGCCATCGCCTGCGCTCCGGACTGGGCCGAAGCCTATCCGCAATCGGCGCACCTTCTGCGCGAGGAAGTGCTGGCCTGGCAGAAGACCAGCAACTGGCGGGTCGAGCTCAGCGGCTGCTGAGCACTCCCGACCGCTGGGCTTTCTCGCTCCCGATCAGAGCAACTCGGGCGATTGCACCGTCACCACGACGGTCTGCACGTCGCCGTCGCGCTCGCGCGTGCGAATCCACCACAGCGCGCCCTTGCGCACCGGGCAGCTGTCCTGCTTCAGCCCCAGCAGCAGCGAGATCGCCTGCCCCACCGATGGCTGGTGGCCGATCATCAGCACCACAGATTTGCCATTGGGCCAGCCGGCCGCGCCGAGCAGCGCCTCGGCGGTGGTGTCCGGAGCGAGTTCCGAGCGCAGCTTGTATTTGCGGCCCAGCGCCAGCGCGGTCTGTTCGCAGCGCCGCGCCGGGCTGCAGATGATGCGCGTACCGTCGGGCAACTGGCGGTCCAGCCATGCCGCCATCCGCTTGGCCTGCTTTTCGCCGCGCGCGGTGAGCGAGCGCTGCATGTCGTCGCAACCCTCGGTCCAGTCCTCGGCTTCGGCATGACGCCAGAAGATCAAGTCCATGGTCATCGTCTTTCGATCTTCAGTTGCTGGATGCATCTCTGAGATGCCCTCGTGATGCGTAGCGGTTCATGAGCGCCGCCTGCGCGCCATGGGCTTCGACGACGGGCGACGAGCCTGCTTCGCCCGAATGCGTATCGTGGTCGACGCGCGTGTACGTGCCGTCGGCGCCCAGGTCCCAGGCGTCGCGGCCGTCGTGCAGATAGGCCACCAGGCATTCGTCGATCAGCCGCTGGCGCAGCCCGGGGTCCGTCACGGGCCATGCGAGCTCGACGCGCCGCATCATGTTGCGGTTCATCCAGTCGGCACTCGACAGGTACAGCGACTCGTCCTCCCCGTTGCGGAAGTAGAAGACCCGCGAATGCTCCAGGAAACGGCCGATCACCGAGCGCACCCGGATGTTGTCGGTGACGCCCGGCACCTGCGCCGGCAGCGTGCACGCTCCGCGCACGATCAGGTCGATCTTCACCCCCTTCTGGCCGGCGCGAACCAGCGAGGCGATGATTTCGTCGTCGGTCAGCGCATTCATCTTGGCGACGATGCGGGTCGGCTGGCCAGTTGCGGCTGCCAGGCCCAGCGTATCGATCTGGGCGATGACGTTCTTGTGCAGGTCGAATGGCGCCAGCCACATGCGGTTGAGCTTCGGCAAGCGGCTCTGGCTCGCCAGATGCACGAAGACGGCTTCCATGTCGGCCGTCAGCAGCGGATCGGCCGTGAGGTGGCTGATGTCGGTGTAGAGCCTGGCCGTGCGCGGGTTGTAGTTGCCCGTCGAAAGATGGCCGTAGCGGCGCATCTGCTTGCCCTCGCGCCGCGTCACCAGCAGCATCTTGGCGTGGGTCTTGAGGCCGACCACGCCATACACCACCTGCGCACCGATCGACTCGAGCATCTCGGCCCAGTTGATGTTGGCCTCCTCGTCGAAGCGGGCCTTCAGCTCCACGACCACCGTGACTTCCTTGCCGCGACGAACGGCCTCACGCAGCAGGTCCATCATTTCCGAGTCGGCGCCCGTACGGTAGATGGTCTGCTTGATCGCCAGCACCTGCGGGTCTTGCACGGCCTCGCGCAGGAAGGCCAGCACCCCGTCGAAGCTCTCGAAGGGTTGATGGATCAGGACATCGCCTCGCTGCAACTGCTCGAAGAACGACTGGCCGGACGACAAGGTGACGGGGTACGAGGCGCGATACGGCGGAAACCGCAGTTGCGGTTCGTCGAGCAGGTCAGCCAGCTGCGTGAGCCGGGCCAGGTTCACAGGGCCGTGTACCCGGTACAGCGCCTCTGGCGGCAGATTGAACTGCGCCAGAAGAAAGCTCGCGAGCGATTCGGCACAGCTTGCCGAAACTTCGAGGCGAACGGCCTGCCCGTAGTGCCGGTGCTGCAGCCCCTGGCGCAGCGCGGTACGCAGGTTCTTGACGTCTTCCTCGTCCACGGCAAGGTCGGAATGCCGCGTGACACGGAACTGCGAGAAGTCGCCCACCTCGCGCCCCGGGAACATGCTGCTCAGATGTGCACGCACCACGCTGGAAAGCGCCACGAAAAGCGTCTTGCCCTCCGACACCTTGGCCGGCATCCTGATCAGCCGCGGCAGAACGCGCGGCAGCTTGACGATCTGGATCGGGTTTTCACGCCCGAAAGCATCCTTGCCACCCAGCCTGACGATGAAGTTGAGCGACTTGTTCGCCACCTGCGGGAACGGGTGGGCCGGATCGAGGCCGACCGGAATCAGCAGAGGGCGCACCTCGCGCTCGAAATACTCGCTGACCCATTTGCGCTGCGCCGGATTGCGCTCACCGTGGGAAATGATGCGGATGCCGTGCGTCGCGAAGGTCGGCATCAACTCGTCGTTGTAAAGCGCGTACTGGCGCGCCACCAGCTTGTGGGCCGCTTCGGCCAGACGCTGGAACGACTCGACCGTGTAAGTGCCCTTGTGGTCGCCGGCGCTGCCTGCAATCAGGTGGGGCGCGGCGCGGACTTCGAAGAACTCGTCGAGATTCGACGACACGATGCACAGGTATCGCAGCCGCTCGATCAGCGGCACTTCCTTTCGATGCGCCCAGTCGAGCACGCGCTCGTTGAACGAAAGAATGCTGTGGTCGCGGTCCAGCAACGTGAACGCGGGCGCCGCAACGTCAGGGGACGGGTTTGCGGGAGCGGGAGACATGGACACTGATTCTGAGGCAGGCGACACAGGAGGGAACACAGGCTGAAATATGACAGTGTCAGCCTCTCTTGTGACAGTTCCATGACTATTCCGTGACGCGTCGCGGCCAGCGGTTTGCTGGCCGAGGGCACCAGGGGGAGAAGCGAGCGGCCCGGTTCCGGGCCGGTCGGCCGCCGGCTTCATGCGCCCAGGAAGTGCTTGCGGTAACGCGCCGGCAGGTCGTCGATGCGCATCAGCATCGGCAGGTCGGCCGCGTTGAAATCGGGATCCCAGGCCGGCGCGCCGAGGACCTTCGCGCCCAGGCGCAGGTAGCCCTTGATGAGCGCCGGGGGCTCCACGTCGAGCGTGCTGTCGAGGCGTTCGACCGGCAGCGGCAGACGGGGCTGCACCTGATATTGGATGGGCGCCATGTGCTTGGCCGAAACCTGGCGCCAGATGCTGGCAGCGGCGTCACCGTTCGTGACACCGTTATGTGACATCGGGATGCTCGCACAGCCGATCATCGTGTCGAGCTTGTTGCGGTGCATGAAGCCGGCCAGGGCACCCCAGAGCGCGAGGATCACGCCGCCCTGGCGATGGTCGGGGTGCACGCAGCTGCGGCCCAGTTCCACCATGCGCTCGCGCAGGTCGCGCAAGCGGGTGAGGTCGAATTCAGTATCGCTGTAGGTGCTGCCGACCCGGCGGGCCTGGGCGGGCGTGAGCACGCGGTAGGTGCCGATGACTTGCTGGGTCAGTTCGTCGCGCACCAGAAGGTGTTCGCAGAAGTCATCGAACAGGTCGATGTCGTGACCGGCGACCGGAGAGGAAACCCGGGCGCCCATTTCACCGACGAACACGTCGTAGCGCAGGCGCTGGGCAGCACGCACGTCGTCGACATGGCGGGCCCAGCCAACGGTGATACCTTGTTTGGATTCGACGGCCTGCGGCAGGATGACTGCGGGGGCCTGAGGCACCGACTTACGGGCCGCAGCGGCAGGAGCACCAGCCGCGGGAGCGGGCCACAAGGCCGCGCGAAGCCCGATCTGCGAAAGCGGAAACGTCGGGTTGGGCAGTTCTTTCATGGGGAAACCCTTTCTGCCGAGGGAGTCTCCGCACCTGCGATGAAGCGGGCATGTCAGGAAAATTGCAGGCGCGTGACGCTGTTACAGCCCAACGCCGCCTAAAGAACGGCTGCAACCCACAGGGCCAGCTTCGTCGTCTAATGCGATGGATTCGCGAAACGGAGTTCCACACATGGCCACAACCGCCGCCAACGGCACCGACAGCAGCCGCCTTCATCAGACCTTCCCCGTCCTCAGTGACACGGAGATTGCGCGCATCGCGCGCTTCGGCACCGTGCAGCAGTTCGCCCGCGGCGCCAGGCTGTTCACCGCGGGCGAAACAGGCCCCGGCATGTTCGTGCTGCTGAAAGGCGTCGTGGCTGTCACGCAACGCGACGGGCTCGGTCATGTGGTGCCGATCGTGCGGCAAGGACCGGGAGAGTTCCTGGCCGAAGTCGGCCAGTTGAGCGGCCGCCCTGCCCTCGTCGACGGCCACGCCGACGAGGATGTGGAGGCGCTGCTGGTGTCCCCCGCGCAGCTGCGCGCGCTGCTGGTCGCCGAAGCCGACCTTGGCGAGCGCATCACCCGCGCACTGATCCTGCGGCGCGTGGCGTTGATCGAATCGGGCGCCAGCGGGCCCGTCCTGATCGGCCAGCCGCAGTCGCCCGACATGGCCCGGCTCGAGAACTTCCTGCGCCGCAACGGCTATCCATATCACCTGGTCGACGCTGCCCAGGACCCCGACGCCGCCGCCCTGCTCGCCCAGTACGGAACCTGCAAGCTGCTGGCGGTATGCCCGGACGGCTCGGTGCTGGTCAACCCGAGCGACGACGCGCTGGCGCGCTGCCTCGGCATGGTCGATACGGCGGAGCGCAACGAGCTGTACGACGTGGCCGTCGTCGGCGCCGGGCCTGCCGGGCTGGCGACCGCGGTGTACGCGGCTTCCGAAGGCCTGCGCGTGATCGTGCTCGACTGCCGGGCATTCGGCGGCCAGGCCGGTGCCAGTGCGCGCATCGAGAACTACCTCGGCTTTCCCACCGGTATCTCGGGGCAGGCGCTGGCGGGCCGAGCGTTCGTCCAGGCACAGAAATTCGGCGTCGAGATGCTGATTCCGGCCAAGGTCGCGTCGCTGGACTGCTCGCGAGAAAACGCGCTCGAGAGCCTGGCAGTCACGCTGGCGGACGGCCGCACGATCCATGCGCGCACGGTGGTCATCGCCAGCGGCGCGCGCTACCGCCGGCCCGACGTTCCGCGGCTTGCAGAATTCGAGGGCCGCGGCGTCTGGTACTGGGCCTCTGCCATCGAAGCAAAGATCTGCGCGCAGCAAGAAGTGGCGCTGGTCGGCGGCGGCAACTCGGCCGGACAGGCCGCGGTGTTCCTGTCGCGCCATGCGGCCAAGGTGAACGTGCTGGTGCGCGGGCCATCGCTCGCCGCCAGCATGTCGCGCTACCTGATCGACCGCATCGAGGCCACGCCCAATATCTCGCTGCAGCCGCACACCGAGCTCGTTCGCCTTCATGGCGGCTCCGACGAAGGCCTCACCGGCGCGACATGGCGCTGTCATACCTCCGGCAACGAACACGACTGCGCGGCGCGCAACATCTTCCTCTTCGTCGGCGCGGAGCCGGAAACCTCATGGCTCGAAGGCTGCGGCGTGGCGGTCGACAAGCATGGCTTCGTGCTGACCGGCGATGCCGCCAGCCGCGGCTTTCCGGCGCGGCCGTCCGCGGCGCTCGAATCGAGCGTGCCGGGTGTGTTCGCCGTGGGCGACGTGCGCTCGGGCTCGGTCAAGCGCGTGGGCGGCGCCATCGGCGAAGGCGCGGCCGCAGTAGCGCTGATTCACCAGCACCTGTCGCAGGCCTCGGCCGTGGCCTGAACAGCGCATCAGCTCAAACCAGAAGGAGTCCGAAGTTGCCAATCAAACCTTGTGACCACGTGCCCGCCGAGATCGCACAGCCCCACGCCCAGCAACAGCGCGGCTGCGAAGACTGCCTGAAGACCGGGGACACCTGGGTTCACTTGCGCTTGTGCGTGCATTGCGGTCACATCGGCTGCTGCGATTCGTCGAAGAACCGTCATGCGACGCGGCACTCGCACGCCGAAGGTCACCCCGTCATCCGGTCGCTCGAGCCCGGTGAAAGCTGGATGTGGTGCAACGTGCACGAGAAGCAAGTCGGTTGATATTTCCCCGAATTTCACCAACCAGACTGCGAATTCCCGCGCCGGCACGCGTTTGAATTCGCACGTATATGCTGCCGGGCTCGCATCAAACACATCCCATCAACGGAGTGCCAGACAACATGCCCGCATCGCCCATCGAGGTCTATTCATGGCCAACGCCGAACGGCCACAAGATTCACATCATGCTGGAGGAGTGCGGGCTGCCCTACCACGCGCACCCCGTGAACATCGGCAAGGGTGACCAGTTCGCGCCCGACTTCCTGCAGATCAGCCCCAACAACAAGATCCCGGCCATCACCGACCCCGATGGTCCGGACGGCAAGCCGATTTCGCTCTTCGAATCGGGCGCCATCCTCGTGTACCTCGCGGGCAAGACCGGCAAGTTCCTGCCCACCGGCGACCGCGAGCGCTACGACGTGCTGCAGTGGCTGATGTTCCAGATAGGTGGCGTCGGCCCCATGCTCGGCCAGGCGCACCACTTCCGCCTGTACGCGCCCGAGAAGATCGCCTACGCCATCGACCGCTACAGCAACGAAGCCAAGCGCCTCTACGGCGTGATCGACAAGCAGCTGTCGAAGAACAAGTTCATCGCAGGCAAGAGCTATTCGATCGCCGACATCGCCATCTTCCCGTGGCTGCGCAGCTGGGAAAATCAGGGAATCACCCTCACCGATTTCCCCCATCTGAAGGACTGGTTCGACGGCATTTCCGCCCGCCCGGCCGTGCAGCGCGGCGTGAAAGTGCTTGCCGATCTGCGCCAGCCGATCACCGGCGACAAGGAGCGAGAGATTCTTTTCGGCAAGACCCAGTACGAGAAACGCTGAGGCCCTTTTATCCGGGCTAGAATAGAAGGCTTGTCGGGGTGTAGCGCAGCCTGGTAGCGCATCTGGTTTGGGACCAGAGGGTCGAAGGTTCGAATCCTTTCGCCCCGACCAAAAAAATGTGAACGGTGACAGTGGCTCGAGCTGCTGTCACCGTTTTGCATTCTGCGTCACCTGACATGCGGACAGTTCGCGGGCCGATGCGCCGAGCCCCCTATCGACTTCCTACACCCAGATCGCGTGAGGGCAGCCCGCAGGCAGAAAGACCCACGACCACTGCGGGAGACTGCTGAAACCGGATTCACACATCTTGTTTCATATGTAAGATTTTTCCAGCCTCAAGAAGCATTGCTTTCTGGCTTCTCATTGGGGAAACCTGCCATTAGAACAAGGAGTGATTGGATGAATTCGTGTTACAAAACGGTGTGGAATGCGGCACTGGGCGCCTGTGTAGCAGCAGCAGAGAACGTGTCTTCGAAGCGGGGCGGCAAGGCGAGCGGTTCAAGGCGCACAGTTACTGCGAGCGCGGCCTTGGCGCTGGCCGCATTGGCCGCCGGCGGAGCCGCACAGGCAGCGACCTTCACCGCCACCAGCGAGGCGGAACTGATCACGGCCATCAACGACGCCAATGCCAGCCTCGACTCGAGTTCCACCATCACCGTCACCAAGGCCTTCACGATCACGACGCAGTTGCCACAGATCTCGTCGAAAGTGGCAGTCAGTGTCGGGTCGGCCGGCGGGGCAACGCTGGACCTCCGAGCTGGCGCAACCTATCAGACGGCCGCCGCAACCCAAGTGGGCATCGCCCCCAACACGACCGGGATCGTGGTGGCCCAGGGCAGCGGCACCGCGCTGTCGGGCATTGCCCTCACGACCGGGGCAGGTCAGAGCACGGTCAGCGTTCTGGACGGCGCTTCCGCCGTCTTCACCGGCAATCTGAACACCGGAGCTGGATCGGCCACCATCAACGTGGGCAAAGGCGCCTCGATGTCGGTTGGCAACCTGAACTCGGGCATCGGCCACACCGCGATCAACGTGACGGGTGGCGGAAAGATCACGGTCGGCACCAACGCCAACCTGGGGGGCGGCAACGGCGCCCCGAACGGAGGCATCACGGACGTCGTGGTGAGCGGTACTGGCTCCGCCATTCAGTTCGGCGGCGCCAGCGGCTACTACCACCATGCCGGCACGCTCGAAGTCTCCGCTGGCGGCTTCGTCGGGGCCAACACGGTTCAAGTGGGTTTCAGACCGGGTGACGTGTTTACCGCGATCGTGACGGGGCCCGGGTCCGTCTTCGGCAGCGTCAACAACAATCTGACCATCGGTGGAGGAGGAACTGCCACGGTCACCGTGGCCGACGGCGCCTTGCTGACCTCAGGCACCAGCGGCACCAATACGCTCTCCCTGGCCAACACGGCGACCGGCGTGACAACCTTGAACATCGGTGCACCGGTCGGGAGTGCGCCTGCCGCCCCCGGTGCCGTGACGGCGAAGAACATCACCTCCAGCAGCGGCCAGTCGACGATCAACTTCAACCACAACGCGAGCAGCTACGAATTCGCGGTGCCGATCGGCGGAAATGTCATCGTCAACCAGATCGGCAGCGGCACGACCACGCTGACGGGGGACAACAACTACAGCGGCGGCACCACGATCACCGCGGGCACGCTGCAGCTGGGCAACGGAGGCACCACCGGCTCGATCTCCGGCGCTGTCGTCAACAACGCCACGCTGGCCATCAACCGCTCGAATGCCGTCAGCTTCCCCGACGCCATCAGCGGCAGCGGTGTCGTCCAGCAGCGGGGCACGGGCACCACGACGCTGAGCGGAACCAACACCTACACGGGCGGCACTGTGGTGCAGGCCGGCCGGCTGCTGGCCGGCAGCGCGGGCGCGTTCGTGCAGAACACCGCCTACACGGTCAACGGCGGCACGCTCGACCTGGGCATCTGGGACCTCACCACCTCCAACCTCTCCGGCACCGGCGGCACCGTGGCGCTGAACGCCCAGACCCTCACCGCCAACCAGGCCGGCGACAGCACCTACGCCGGCGCCATCACGGGCACGGGCGGCGTCGTCAAGTCCGGGGCCGGCGTGCTGACGCTCTCCGGTACGAACAGCTACAGCGGCAACACCTCCGTGACGCAAGGCACCGTGCGCGCCGGGGCTGTGAGCACCTTCAGTTCGAAGAGCGCGACCGTTGTCGCCAATGGCGCGACGCTCGACCTGGCGGGCCACAACCAGACTCTGGCATCCGTGAACAACAGCGGCACGGTGAGTCTCGCCGGCGCAGCGCCTGGCACCACGCTGACCGTCACCGGCCCGTGGGTGGGCAACGGCGGCACGCTCCGGCTGGGCACTGCACTCGGCGACAGCAGCAGCGCGAGCGACAAGCTCGTGCTCAGCGGCGCGACCGCCATCGCCAGCGGCACGACCAACGTGCAGATCACCAACCTCGGCGGCCTCGGCGCGCTGACCACCGGCAACGGCATCGAGGTCGTCAGCGCGATCAACGGCGCCACCACCACCGCGCAGACCACGAAGAACGCCTTTGCGCTCGCGGGCAGCCACGTCGACGCCGGCGCCTACGAGTACCGGCTGTACGCCGCCGACGCGAGCGGCGCGGGCGAGAACTGGTATCTGCGCTCGACCGTCGCGGCGGTGCCTCCGACCAACGGAGGTGGCACAGGCGGCGGCGTGGTCGTGCCGGCCTACCGTACCGAGGTTCCGCTCTACGCAGTGCTTCCCGAGCAGTTCCGCCAGGCCAACCTGTCGATGCTCGGCAGCCTGCACATGCGCATGGGGGATAACGTCCGCCCCGCCGCCAACGACGCAGGCCCTGCCGTCGCCGGCCAGAGCTACCGCCAGGCGTGGGGCCGCCTCATCAGCACCGACCGCACCACCAGCCAGACCGGTACCGTGAGCCCTACCAGCAGGGGCCGCCTTACCGGCGTCCAGGCCGGCACCGACCTCTGGGCCGATACCCACTGGCGCGCCGGCGTCTATGTCGGTCAGCTCGACGGTGACATGCGCGTCAACGGTTTCGCCAGCGGCCTGCTCGATCTCGGCGTCGGCATCAACGACCTCAAGAATCAATACTTCGGCGCCTACGGCACCTGGAAGAACGACAGCGGCCTCTACATCGACGGCGTGCTGCAGGGCGGCCGCCACCGCTATACGGCATCGCCGGTGCTGGGCCTGGGCAGCGGTGGCAAGGGCAGCAGCCTGCTGGCCTCCGTCGAAGTAGGCCAGTCCTTCGGCATCGCTGCCGGCTGGACCATCGAGCCGCAGCTGCAGCTGGTGCACCAGCGCGTGAGCCTGGACGACGCGAGCATCGTCGGTGCACTGATCCGCCAGGACAGTGACAGCGGCTGGCTGGTGCGCGCCGGCGTGCGGGTCAAGGGCGAGATCGACACCAGCGCGGGCCCGCTGCAACCCTATGCGCGGCTGAACCTCTATCACACGGGCAGTGGCACCGATGTGGCGCGCTTCATCGGTCCGGCCGGCTTCGCCGACATCGCCACGCGCACCGGTGGAAGCAGCGGCGAGCTGGCGGCGGGCGCATCCTGGCAGTTGAGCCGCAGCACCAGCCTGTACGGCGAACTTGGCAAGCTGTGGGACATGAGCGGCGATGCACGCAACAGCAGCGGCGTCAACGCCAGCGTGGGTGTGAAGGTGCTCTGGTAAGAGCCGGGAGATGCAGGCGGTCGACACGCATGACGGCGGTCTGTCGCCTGCCTCGAAACCGCCCCGCACGCCAAATCAGGACGCGGAACTCGGTAGAATCCGCCGCTGCCACTTGAGAGCAATCGCACTCAAGTCATTGATTTTCCAGGCATCTCTTCAGCCTGGAATCTGCCCGTAGCTCAGTTGGATAGAGCACCTGCCTTCTAAGCAGGTTGTCGGGGGTTCGATCCCCTCCGGGCAGGCCAATCCAGTCCTTCACGCAGCCTCGCAAGATATAAGCTGGCCGGCGCGGTCCCGGACGGTCTCATGCCGCCGTGCGCCGGATGGGCCTTGAAAACGCCGAGATAACAACTCGCAGCTTTCACGCAATGGCACTCGATCCCGGTCGAGCAAAGGATGCCGAGCCCAAGGCGATCGGAGCCCAGGCCAGCGCCTGTTGCGGGTTGATCATCAGCGCGCAACATGCTGTCACTTTTTGGCCGCCCAACAATGAAAACAAAAGGGCTACACTGCACCCGGGCAGCCAATCTCTCCCTCTACCCTCCTCCTATGGCTGCTCATTTAGCCCGCTTCGGCGGGTTTTCTTTTTGATGCGACGGGCTCGCGGCGCCAGCGCCTTGAGCGCTATTGGTCGACCGAAGCCCACCCGGAGCCATCAAGCGCCCTCTCCTGCAGCCACGAACCGCCGCTCCCGCATCCATTTCGTCATGACCCACTTGTCCCCCCGGGTCACCGCCGCGCTCGCATGCAGAGACCGCGCATCGACGCGGCCGCGGTCGTCGCAATATTCGAAGTAGCAGGCATTCCCGCGAATCGGCGATACCGCGAGGCCGAGCTGCGGAAAGACGGTCTGGCCGCCTTCGGGCACGTCGTCGAGATAGGTCACCAGCGTGCTCACGCGCTGGCCGCTTCGCGCGACGGATTCGCGGTTGGCGGCGTTGGTGGGTGCCAGGTAGTCGTAATGAGGCTCGCTGCCGGCGCCGGTCGGATAGTGCAGCACCTGCAGTCCCTCGCCGTTTTCCAGCGGAAGGTTCATCAGCGCCGAGAGCCGCCGGTCGAGACGGGCGACCAGGTCGTTCTCGCCCGGACGGAAGAACATGCCCCAGCTTGCGCGCTTGTCGCTCACCACGTCGCGGCCGCTCATCGGGTCGACCAGGGTGGAGGGCTTCAACCGCGGTCGCGCCATCTCGATGATGGCCTTGCACTCCTCGGCGTCGACCACGTTGCCCAGCACGGCAAAGACCGGATCTTCGCCGCGCGAATGCACGACGATCTCGCGATCGGCGGCCAGTATCCGAGTGCCCGGCGCGAGCCGCGCCACCGGCCTGGACGACGCTTCGTCCGGAAGTTCGACGGCGCCGTCCGGCATCGCCCCGCCCTGCCGCCGCGCATCGACAAACGCCGCGACGATGGCGTGCGCGGCCCGCTCGCTCATTCCCTGCTTCAGCATCGTGGCCAATACCGCCTGCGGCGCAAGACCCGCATCCAGGTTGTGCGTGAGCCAGCGGCCCAGATCGGGCGAGAAGCGGACGATGGTGCTCATGGGAACCCGTGTGTTCGCCGTACCGCGCCTCAGACCGGCCCCATCTGAGCGACCCAGCCCCTGTCGTCGCGCCGGAAGCCCTGGCGCAGCTGCAGCGGGCCACCCGCGCCGTTCATGATGCGCGTGATCATCGGAAACACGCGCTGCGCGTCGGCGTTGCGCATCCACGGCGCCGTATCGACCTGGTAGGTGTAGCTGACCACCGCCAGTGGATGCCGTGCGTCGGAGGCGTCGACCTTGACGTCGACGATCTTCTCGCGCCTGAGATGCGCCACGCAGAAGTCGCTGGCGTGTTCGGTGCCATGGCTCGCGTGTGGATGCGGCTTGTAGAACTGGCGGCCGGCTTCGGTCAGATCGAATCGCTTGATCGCACCGTCGGGATTTTCCTTGCTCTTCGGTGCAGCGACGATGGTGCTCTGCACCAGCCCCAGTTGTTCCATCACCGGAAACTGGACCGCGTGGCGCGCACCGGCGCCGGCTTCGGCTTCGGTCAGGTCGATCGGCCAGTCGAACATGGCAAGGCAGATGTCGCCGCGCCGGGCGAGGTAGTCATCCAGCGGGGCGGCGAGATTCTCGGCGGTGGGCGCATTGGCGTCACGGCCGGCACTGCACGCGGCCAGTGCACAGATGACGGCGAGGCCCGCCAGGGTCTTGAGCGAATTCAGGATGCGCAGGCTCGGTTCGATGAAACGGAGATTCATGGGATTTCTGGTTGGCTTTCTTGAATGTCAGTGGCGAATCGCCGGCTCAGTGCTCGTCGAGTTCGTCGGCAACCCAGCCGTGGCGCGTCAGGTGAACGCCGAGGCGCACCTGCATCGTTCCCTCGCGCTGGATGGCACGCGCCAGCAGCGGGAAGGCTTGCAGCACTTCGGGCGTCGAGGCCCACGGCTCGGGCGCGATGCGGTAGGTGAACAGCAGCGAGGTCGCGGTGCGGCCATCGCGCGTTTGCGGCGGATCCCAGCCGATCAGACGATCCAGGCTCAGGGTGGCCACGCAGAAGTCGGCCGGGTGCGTGATCGTCTGCGTCGTCGTGCGTATCACCACGGGCACCTGCAGGTAGTACTTGCGCCCCGCCTCGGTCAGCCCGTATTCGCGGGCTGGGGGCTGAGCGGCGACGACATCCTTGCCGCTTACCAATCCCAGCTTCTCCAGCACCGGCATCTGCTGCGCATCGGGCTCGTGCGATCCGGCTGCCACGGTGATCGGCCAGGCGTACTTGGCCAGGCACACATGGCCGCGCTGCGCGAGGTAGTCGTTGGTTGCCGCGGTGAAGTTGTCTCGGCTCGGAAAGCGCGCCTCTTCGTTGTCGCAACCGGCCAGGAAGACCGCGAGCAGCATCGCCAGCAGGACCTGGATGCCGCCGAGGCGGCGCATCGCTCGACGATCGGCTTTCATTTCGTGCACCTGTCGGTGGCCGATGCCCTGGCGGAAGGCTGATAGCCATCGCTCAGCGTGCCCAGGAAGCAGACCAGGTCGGCGATCTGCTGCTGCGTCATCGCCGGGGCGGAGCCAGGCTGGCGCGGGCGCGTGCCGCTGGCAAGGGTCTTTTCGCCGCCCTCGCCGGTGCCCAGCGGCACTTCCTCGTCGAGGCTGCCGTGCTGCGATTGCGGCAGGTCGTTGTACTTGTCGAGCGTCGCACCCGGCACGTGCGTGGGCTGCAGCGCCCAGGCCGGGTTGGCCTGCGGCGCGCCGCTGCCGTCGTTGCTGGCGGGATACCAGTACTCCGGGTTTGTGTCCCGCGTGTTGTAGAAATTGACGACCTGCTCCAGCGAGTGGAACACGCCGTTGTGGAAGAAAGCGCCTCGCGACGCCACGTTGCGCAGTACCGGCACCTTGAACATGCCGCAGTAAGGGTTCGCCGTATCCGGCGTGGCGGGCATGTGGTCGGTGCGGAAGGGGCCGCACAGCCCCATGTCGAAGTACTTCGGATCGTCGTTGGCCGGAATGGGATCAGGGTTGTTGGGAATCGACCTGTCGTTGCGCGGCGCACCCAGGGCCTGGTAGGTGAAGTCCGTCATCAGGCCCGTGTTGCCGTTGAAGTTGGCGCCGGTGTAGTGGCAGCCCGAACAATTGGCGACGGCGCTGCTGTGGAACAGCACTTCGCCACGCCGCTCGGCCGGCGTCAGCGTGCCGCCGGCCTTGTTGAAGACATACAGGTCGTACTTGCTGCTGTACGGGTGGAAGCTCAGGTCTTCCGTCTCGAGCGCCTGTATCGCGGTGCCAAGGGCGTTGAAGGCTGCATCGGTGTCGTTGAACACATCGGCACCGAAAGCCTGCTTGAACAAGCCCGCATAGGTGCTGGCCTGAACCACCTTCACGACAGCTTCCTTCGAGGTGTTGTTCATCTCGACCGGGTTGAGCAGCGGCATGCCGGCCTGTATCGCCAGTGTTGCCGCGCGGCCGTCCCACATGAGGCCGCCGCCCGGCGAGCTGGATGTCACTCCGTCGGGGTTGGGTGCGTCGTCGCTGTAGGGCGGCGTCGCCGAGCTGTAGCGCAGCGAAGGCACGGCACGTGCGCCGATTTTTGTGACGTCGGAGCCCAGCTGCACGGAAATGCTGTTCGGCGGGCCATAGGCGTATTGCGGGTCGTGGCAGCTTGCGCACGACATGTTCCGGCCACCCGACAGGTTCTTGTCGAAAAAGGCCAGTTGCCCCACCTGGGCCGCCGGGCTCAGTGCAGCCGCGCGCGGGACGGTGTTGCCCGCCATCGCCGCGCCCTTGTCATCACAGGCCACGAGACACCACAGCGCAACCGAGAGCGCCATAGCGAGCGGGACCACTTTTTCCATTGCCGGATTCATCATTCGCTGTTGTTCCCCAAGAGCGGCAAGTCGCGCCGGACCTGCTCACCTTGCGGGATTCGAGGAGCCTGCGGGACGGCGGAAGAAACCTCTTCCAACCGTCCCCCCGGGCTTGCTGCCGCAATCCGGCTACCTGGTTGCCCAGACGTTGTTCTGGCTCGTATCAGGACCGACCTGAGGAGTGATCTGGCCTTCCAGCTTGCCTGTGACGGGGTCCTGCACACCTACGATGTCGTTCGCGTACAGCTTCTGGGTGTAGTTGGCCGGGATCACGTAGGCATGGTTGATCGGCCGCACCGAGTCGAAGTGCGTGTCCGCGCTGCCCTGGTATTCCGGCAGTGCAAGGATGTTGGCCGTGATGAACGCTTCCGTGTATTTGGTGCGGTTCAGGTACGACGCATCCACGGCCGGGTCGGCGATCTGGAACATGTCCTGCAGGGTGCGCAGGAACGAGAAGTGGCTGTACGAGTCGCTGTCCGCCACCTGCTTCTTCGCCGTGCCGACGTCCTGCTGGTTGGTCATGATGCCGAAGATCGAATTGCCGTGGCCGAAGTTGCCCCCCGCATAGTTGGGCGGCGGCGTGGTGGCCGTCGCCTTGCCGCTCGCATCCACGGTCACCGGCGCCGCACCAGAGTTCGGGCCACCCGCGTTCCAGCCGCAGCAGGAGCCATTGCTGCCGCCTTCGCCTTCGTCGTACATCACGACAATCGCGACGCGCTTCTGCGGGTTCTTCCACAGCGCCGAACTCCGGATCTTGTTGATCACCATGCCCAGGTAGATGTCGGCGCGCGTGGTGCCGGCGGCCTGGCCGTCGTTGTTGGTGTTCGCGCAGCTGGTGTCCTTGCCAACGCCATGCATGTCGTCGCACTGGTCCGGAACGATGAAGTTGATGTTGCCCACGTCACCGACGTCCAGGTCCTTGCCGAACTGGTCGTAGATCCAGCCTTTCGGAACCGGGTAGATCGACGAATTGAGCCAGTCCGCTTCCTGGTACTGCGTGCCGAAGATGGTGCGGTTGTTGGCCACGAAATCGGGCAGGCTGCGCGCGCCCTGGAAGGCGATCGAGGGACCGTGCTTGACCTTGTAGAGGCCGCCTTGCGCGGGGAAACTGGGCGAGCCGACCAGGGTTGGCGGTGCCGAGCCGTCGAGGTTGGTGGCGCCCTTGAGCTTGCTGGAGTCGTAGGTGGCGGTGACGGAGTTGTCCAGGATGCTGTCGGCGCGCACGTCCTGGCCGGGGTTCATCGACTCGCTGTAGGTGCGGATGGTGAGGCCCGCCTTGGACATCGCCGTGAACAGATTGCTGCCCGGGACGTTGTGCACGGTGCCCCCGGTCGGGTGGTCGCCGCAGGTCGTGTCCGCCGGGACGTACTGGGAGCGAGCTTGTGGGGTCGCCGGCGGGAGTGCGCCCTGCATGGGCATGACCTGGCCGTCGGAGGCCGTTCCGCCGGCGAATGCAACGTCCTTGATGTCGTAGGGGGCGACAGCGCCACAGCCGAACCAGTTGTCGTCGTGGATGCCGAAGTCGTCGCCGCCGCCCAGCGCGGTGTAGTTGGGCTCGGACGGATTGCCGGTCGAGTAGTACGTCTTGAGCTGGTTGTAGTTGTTCAGGATGTAGTTGATGTTCGCCGCGCGCGGATTGCCGACGATCACGTCGGTCGACTTGTTCTCCTCGACGATGATGAAGATGTTGTCGTAGGCCGGAACGCCTTCCACATTGAAGGCCGCCTGCTGTGCCTGCGCGAAGGTGATGGGCGCCTGCTTCTGCGAGGGCAACGTGGGAGTGGCCTGGCTGCCGTCCCTGTTGGTGAGCGTCACGCCCGACAGGCCGACGAGGCGCGGGTCGCCGCCCGCGACGGCCAGGTTGTCGGGGAACAGGTCCTTGCGGTCGAGCTTGGCCGTCGCGTAGGTGTACCGGTTGGTCAGCTGGTTGTCCTCATACAGCGCCGCGTACTGGGTGGCGCCGCTCAGCGTGTTGACGTCCGCCAGCGGATCGGTGAAAGCGGCCGTGCCGAGGTTGAAGGCCGGCCCGTTGAGACGGGCGACGAGGTTGGCCTTCTCGGCCGCGTAGCTGCTGCCGTTGGCTTCCACGAGGCGCTGGGCCTCGCTCGACATCGGGCTGATGACGATCTTGCCCGTGCCCTGGTCGGCAACCTGGGCGGCCGAAGCGCGCAGGATCAGGTGGCTGCCCGCGGCCGCGCCGGTCGCGGTGTTGATCGCGGAGGCGCCGATGTCGGCCACCAGCTGCCCGGTCTGGGTGGTCGTCAGCGTGAACTTGCCGCTCGCGTCGGTGACGGTCGAGGCTTCGCCGCTGTCGAGCACGCCGTTGCCGTTGGCATCGACGAAGACCGTTGCCTTCTGGTAGTAGCCGGCCTTGAGCGTCGGATTGCCCGTGCTGCTGCCCGGCACATAGCCGCTGGCCGCGACCACGCCGCTGAAGGTCGTGGGAGTGGCGCCCGTCGTGCTGGTGGGCGGGGTGGTGATCGGGAAGAAGCCGCTGCTTCCGCCGCCACCTCCTCCGCAGGCGGCGAGCACGCAGGCCGCGACCGTCGTCAAGGACGAGAGCAGGATTTTCTTGTCGAATATCGTCATATCGTGGGGCAGTGAGTTATTGATGGTTTTGAGCAAGCTGCGAGAGAAAACTTGGGAGATGCTGCTTTCCCATTAAGAAAGCGCGGATCAGGGAGGAATGTAGAAATGGCCGGTGACATTTATGTGTCAATTGCCGCCATTGCACCGTCAATGCCTCAAAAACAGATCAATCTAATTCCCGCTCAAATAAACCTGACCACAGACTGACTTCAGAATTAGAAGAAAATTAGCAATACCCGTTGAAAGAATATTGAAAGCAAACCCCGGCGACAACAGCCCGGGCGTCCGTGGCGACGCTCCGTGCGAGCCCGAGTCGACGAGGCGCGGTGCCAGCGGCCGGACACATGGATGCAATTCCGGAAAAATCGATGTCCCATTGAAATTTCCAGGCCGCTTGGAAAATTGATTGCCTTGTTTATCAATGCAATGAGGAACGAATACCTGCATTTTTCGCGGCAATAAATTCACGAGAACATCATATTCAATGCATAGAGTCTGAGCTTTCCGAAGTTGCCGGCAATTTCAGAAAAGAATTTGATGCACTACGAATTCAAATACCATGAAAAAGCAGACTCTTTCCAATGAAGAAAAAATCGACTTGGCTCAATTGGCTTCTGTTCCGGAGAACAGGCGCCGGGAATTGCTGAAGCTGATGCTGGCGGGCTCGGTCACGGGACTCGCGGTCGCGCTGCCCGGGTGCGGCGGCGGCAGTGGCGCCGGTGCCGGGGCGTTCCCGGTGGCAGGGACGAACGGGCCTTCGACAGCCGGATCGCCCACCGGCGCGCCGCCGCCGGCGAGCCAGGGCGTCACCGCCCAGAAAATTTCGAGCTTCACGATCTCGGTGCTTCCCGATACCCAGTTCTATCCGCGCTATGCGTCGGAAAAGATGGGCGAGCTCTACCAGAAGCTTTACTCGGGCATCGACCCGAAATACGACAACCCCTTCAAGACCCAGACGCAGTGGATTGCCCAGAACGCCAGGCTGCTGAAGATGCCGTTCACCATGCATCTGGGCGACATCGTCGATCAGTCGTGGTACTACACATCGGAAGGCTCCTCGCCCTGGAGCGCCTCCACCGATCTCGTGGGCAACGGCCAGATCGGCAACGGACAGGTCACGAAGGAATGGGAACTCGCGAGCCAGGCGATGCAGGTGCTGGAGGCGGCCAGGTGCCCTTACTCCATCTGCGCGGGCAATCACGACGTGGGAGCCATCGATTCCGACATGCAGTGGGGTCCCGACTGGGGCGTGGGGGTCACCGGTTTCGCCAACAACGACGGCTACCAGGACGGAGGCAGCCACCGCGTCGGCCTGTTCGAGCCCTACCTGCAGGTGTTTCCCCCGGAGCGCGCGAAGCGGCAGGCCACCTTCGGAGGAAGGCACTCATCGGGCTTTCACGAGTACCACGTATTCGAAGCCGAGGGAAACAGGTTCCTGGTGCTGTCGATGTCGTGGCGGGCGTCGGACGACGCGATCGGCTGGGCCAACCAGGTCATCCAGTCCAACAAGACGACCCCGGTCATCCTCGTCAATCACCAGCTGGTGGGCATCGGCAGCGACGGCAAGACCGCCGCGGACACCGCCTACTCGAACTACATGTGGGACAAGCTGATCAAGGACAACGACCAGATCTTCATGGCCGTCAGCGGCCACTACCACGGCTCGTGCACCAGCACGAAGAAGAACTCCCGCGGCAACGACGTGCACCTGATGGTGGTGGACTACCAGATGGCCTACATGGGCGGCAACGGCCTCATGCGCATGTTCGAGTTCGACCTGACCAACAGGAAGATCATCGCCAGCTCGTTCTCCCCGTGGGTGCCCCTGAAGCCAGCCGCAACGCTCAACGAGTTCGACGCCGCATGGCTATCGGATTCGAACCAGTCCTTCGCGCTGGACATGGACTTCGTCAAGAGATTCGCCTCCTTCAATCCGGATTTCTCGGTGCCCGACGGTTCCTCGGACAGCAACCTGACGGACGTGGCGAAGAAGCTCATCCTGACGAACTACAGCCAGCCGCCGCAGAAGGCAGCCGCGCTTCCTTCCGGCCCCGACGACTATCCGAAGGTCGACAACACGCTCGCCCACTGGCGCTTCTTCAATGCGGCGGCGGCCGAGGGAGATCTCTTTCCCTATCAGCCTGGGCAGCAGATCCAGGACGTTTCCCCGGGAGGCAAGAACCCCGTCTCGGTGAACACGTGGGCGGGGCAGTCCGGCGACCTGGTCTGGTCGAAGAGCCATCATCCGCTGTCGGCCGCGCCCGGCAGCCTGCGCTTCCTGAACGCCACCAAGACCAGGTTCTCCTACTTCACGACCGACGCGAATTCGGCACTGAACGTGGAGACCTTCGCCAAGGGCTACACCATCGAAGCGTTCGTGTACATCGACGCCGGCTTCGACGCGACGAAGAATGGATGGATGGGCATCCTGTATCGCCTGGGGGCACGCTCGAACCTGCCCGGCTTCGCCTCGGACGATGGCGACTGCGCCCTGATGTTCGCCTTCTCGAACCTGATGGAATTCCAATGGGAGGTCGCTCCCGTGAACCAGGCAACCAACCTCACCTGCTGGTCGGGCGGCGTATCGGCCGGCCAATGGCTGCACGTTGCCATCGTCAACGATCCCGCAGCTTCGTATGCGACCACCATGTACGTGGAGGGAGCGCCCGTGCTGCGCAATAACACGAACATGCAGGGCATCCAGTACGTCGCCCCGACGCAGCAGCTCGCCATCGGCTGCGGGCAATGGGCCGGGAACATGTCCACGGGCTTCCTTGGAAGCATCGGCGAAATCCGCATCGTCGGCGTGCCCCTGACTTCCGACAAGTGGCTGACGGCCCGGGCGAGCTGAGCTGAAACGAGGAGGCCGGCGACGATGGGCCCGTCGCCGCCGGTCCTTTCCCGCCCTCCCAATTTCTCCCCAGGTCGCGCCTTAGGCTGGGCTTCTTCAACGTCGAGGGAAGCCGCCGCGAATGCGATACCCCACCCGGAAACTCACCACTGCCACCCTCGTCGCCCTGTCGTGCGTACCCGGCGCCTTCTTCAGCCACTGCGGCCATGGAGAGCCGGGGCCGGGCTTCGGCCTTCGCTGACTCGAAAAAACGAACGGCCTTTCCGGCAGGACACCGAATTTGCTCGACGCACTACGGGCCTTGTGGGCCGCACTGGTTGCCATCGGCCACTTGCTGGCCTGGCTGCTGACGCTGCTGTCCTGAGCGTGGAGGCTCAGCCGCCCGAGGGCTGCTGCGGCTCCCCCAGCGACAACATCAGCCGATTCGCCCAGTTGAAGAACGCCGCGCCATGCACGACATCGGCAATCGCGAGGTCGTCCAGCCCCTGTGCCCGCAGCTGTGCCACATGCTCCGCCCCGAACGCCGAGGGCGTGGACGACAGCGCGACCGAAGCCGCCACGATCGCGTTCCAGCGCTCGCCCAGGTCGGCCTTCACGCCTTCGTCGAGCAGCCTCTGCACGTCCTGCGTGCGCTGCGAGAAATGCGAGGCGAAGCGCGCGTGCACCGACGCGCAGTAGATGCAGCCGTTGTAGCGCGAAGCCGCCGCGGCCGAGAGCTCGCGCTCGGCGCGCGGCAGGCCGGCTTCGGGGTTGTAGAAGATGTCCTTGTCGGTGCGCGTGCGCGCCCCGAGGATGTCCGGGTCGCGCGCCAGCAGGCGGAAGTACGGCGACTTGGCGCGCGCTGCATCGACCAGGCCTTCGAAATGCCGCGCTGTCAGTTCGGCCTCGGGCAAAGGCTCCAGCCAGGGCAGCCACTCGAGCTGCGCCTGCGTGAAGGCGTTCGGATGGTGGTTCTCGGGGTGGCTCAGCACGGATTCGGCGCTCATGGCTGTGTTTCTCGCTGTCTTTCTCTGCTCAATCGACAAGGGTGACGGGCCGCTGTGCCAGTGCCCGCAGGCCGGCGACGACGCGGATCTGGAAAGCAAGGAAAGCCACGAGCTGCGACAGCGTCACGGCCTCGGTGCCGGTCCATCCCGCATCGAGCAGCGATTGCAGCGCCGCGGCGCTCGCGTCGCGCGGATGGAAGACGAGCAGGTGCGCATGCGCCAGCGCGGCGGAGAGCTTCTCGCCCAGCACCGCGCGCCCGGGCTCGCTCACCTCGTATGAAGGCCCGCTTGCATCCTCCGCGCTGAGCGGCCCCGGGGGATAGCGGCCATAGGGTCCATCGGGGCCTTGCGCGGCGCCTCGCCGCGTTTCGATGGCGATCGCATCCGCCACGCCGGCGCGAGCGCCTTGCCCCGCCAGCGCATCGGCATAGAAGCGCGCCACGTCGGCCTGCCCGTGCAGCCCCGTGACGAAGGCCGCGACGGCGAACCTGTCCGCGGTCCCGAAATTCCCGAACACGGGCGGCGCCGGCGCAAACAGCGCGAGATAGCTCTGCTGCGCATGGGTGCGTGACTGTTCGCGATGCGCACGGATGCGATCGAGATGGCTGCCGGGCTCGATGCCGACGAGCCGGTCGATGACATCGGGCACCACGGGTGCGATGGGAGAAGCGACGATGGCGTTCATGACAAAAAAGGGGAAAAAAGAGCGCACCTAGAGAAGCGCAAGCGATCGCAGGTCGGACGCGCTCGCTCCGCTCGTCCAGCCAAGGGCCGGCGCGACTGCGGTGGCGGTCAGTTCGATGGAGCGCAGGATCGCCTCGTGCGGCGGATCGACGGAGTGCACCTGGCACACGAGATCGGTCACGCGCGCGAGCGTGCTGTCGGCACGCAGCGAGGCGATCACGTCGTCGGGCGAGCCGACGTGCACGTCGTAGGCGGCAATCAGCTCTTCGAGCGGCGCATCGGGCCCGGCCCGACCGGCGAGGCCGGCCTGCCCTGAAGCGGCGAAGCGCGCGGCCGAGCGGCGCAGGCCGATGTCGGCCAGGCGCAGCGCTTCCTTGCGGGTGTCCGCCACGAAGACGCTTCGTGAACCCACGATGCGCGGCGTGCGGCCCGCCGGCAATGCGGCCAGATAGGCATCGACGATCGGGTTCTGGATCTCGGCGAGCGATGCATGCGGCGCATGCTCGGGGCGAGGCTGCGTGCGCGAAAGCATCAATCCGTCGCCGGCCTCCCCTGCCCGCGTACCGCCGCTCACCGAGAACGTGGCCTGCCAGATGCGCCCGAGCAGCTGCTCGCCCGAGGGGTACAGCGCGTCGCCGCCCGCCAGCGGCCGGCCAGCCCAGGCTGAGCGCACCGCGGCCAGCTGCTTCGCGAAGATGGCCGAGCGGTCATTGCCGTCCAGCCCGAAGGCAGCGAAGGACTCTGGCGTGCCGCCGGTTCCCACGCCCACCTCGAGCCGGCCGCCCGAGAGAAGATCGAGCACGATCGCGTCTTCGGCGACGCGCACGGCGTTCTCCAGCGGCAGCGTGACGATGCCGGTGCCCAGGCGGATGCGCCGCGTGCGCGACGCCACGTAGGCCAGGAAGACGAATGGCGACGGCAGGCCGCCCTCGTGCTCGTGGAAGTGATGCTGCGCCACCCAGGCCGAATCGAAGCCCGCGGCCTCGGCATGGGCGATCTGCGCCGCGACGAGGCGGTAGCGTTCCGCGGCTGGCACGTCGTCGAGCAGGCGGCTGAAGAAGCCGAGGCGAAGCGGGCGCGGTGGTTTGTGGGGAATGCCGGGCATCCGGAAGAGAAGGCTGCGTTGTGACTGGCCTTCGAGTCTTGCGCGGGATGCCGCCCGAGGGAAATCCGGTTATCGCGCTTGCTTATGCGCTTTGCGCGTATCGACCGTTCATTCGGCCGTTCATTCGGTCGTTGGCCGGTCTGCGGCGGTGCAGACGCGGTTGCGCCCATTCATCTTGGCCGCGTACAGCGCCCTGTCCGCAGCCTGGATCAGTTCCTTCGGCGGCTGCCGGGTGCCGGCAGGGCTCAGGGCATCCACCCCGGCGCTCAACGTGACGAAGCCGTCCGGCGCACCGGCGTGCACGATTTCCAGGTCGCGCACCGCGCTGCGGATCTTTTCCGCGAGCACCGCCGCGGCCGCCACGTCGGTATTCGGCAGCAGCACGGCGAGTTCCTCCCCGCCGTAGCGGGCGGCGAGGTCACCCGGGCGCCGGGCCGCGAGGTTCGAGATGGTGCGGCCGATCGTCTGCAGGCATTCGTCTCCGGCCGTGTGGCCGTAGATGTCGTTGTACTGCTTGAAGCAGTCCACATCGAGCAGGATCAGCGCCAGCGTGCTCGCGTCGCGCATGGCGCGGCTGAATTCGGTGTCGAGCGTCACGTCGAATTGCCGGCGGTTCGCCAGACCGGTGAGGCCGTCTTCCATGGCGAGCGTGTTCAGCGTCTTGTTGAGCTTTTCCAGCGCGTCGCGCGCGCCCCGCAGCTCGGCCTCGGTCTTGTTCTGCAGCTCCATCTGCCTGACCAGCCGCCAGCCCACGAAGCCGACGATCAAGACCAGCAGGACGACACCGCCTGTGTGCCAGAGCGTTTCGTTCCACCATTCGGCCAGGATCTCGTCCTTGGAGAGAGCCGCCCCGACGAAGAGCGGATAGTTGGAAAGGCGCCTGAAGCTGTTCAGCCGCGTGACGCCGTCCTGCGCCGACTTGATCTCGGCCGTTCCGACCGGCCCCAGGGTCCTGTAGGCGCGGTAGAGCGAGGTGTCCAGCATGTTCCGACCGACCATCTCGGGGCTGAACGGGCGGCGGGTCATCATGGTGCCGGTGTCGAGGATGAGCGCGACGGCGCCGGCCTGGCCGATGTCCAGGCTGTCGTAGAACCTGGTGAAGAACTCGACGTCGATGGTCGCGAGCGCCACGCCGCCGAAGCTGCCGTCGGGGTTGTCGATGCGCCGTGAGACGGGCACGAGCAGCTTGCCGTTGGTGCGGCTCTTCACCGGTATGCCGATGTGCGGTCCGCGGTCCTCGTGGTCGCGATGGAAGATGAAGTATTCGCGCTCGGCGTTGTTCAGGTTCTGCGGCTGCACCTTCCGCGAGTTCACGACCCAGTTGCCCTCCTTGTCGTAGACGTGGATCGCATCGAGCTGCGGGAGCTCGGCCACCCGCATCGCGAGCACCTTGTGGAGCCTCTCGAGGGCCGCGGGCCCGGTGCCGTCGTACTCGACGCGCTCGACGACGCCGATCAGGGCGGTGTCGGTCTCCTTGATCGTGTCGTCCGCCTGCTGCGCCATCGCACGAGCCAGGTTCGCCGTGGCAACGCTCATCTGCTTGAGCTGGACCGTGCGCGACTGCCAGCTGTTCCAGCAGTCGAGCGCGACAAGGGCGAGACAGACGACGGCGACGAAGGCCGTGGTCCGGAAGATGATGGAAGGTCGACGAAACAAGATCTGCTTTCGAGGCAACGATGTCTGAAGCGCCTCGCCGACTTTGACACATCTGCGGCCGGATATGCAGCAACCCGGTGCGGCCGCCTGCTGCCGGCCCCGAAGGAAGACCCGGCCGGCTCAGACCGGCCGAACGTCGAAGAACGCCTCGTCCGTGTCGCCCAGGTCGCGAAAGCCCGCCGTGCGCGCCGCGTCGTAGGCCTTGGCCCATCGCTTGGCCAGGGCGATCTCCGCCTTCGAAAGATCGCTCTCGCTCGATTCGCTTGCGTTCTGGAACGCCCGCAGCGCCTCGACCACGTCGCCGCCGAGCTGCCGGTCGATCTCGCGCCTGAAACGCTGCTGCGCCACCTTCACCGCATCAGCCGCCGGGTGCGAATAGTCGGCAAGCCTCACGGTGTACGCGACCCGCTCCTCGACTTCGACGTCCTCGAAGCGGAACGGCTCCTCGGACTGCGCGCGCGAAAACGAGGGCTCCGGCAACAGCACCGGCGCATGCGGTTGCGGCTGTGGCTGCGACAAGGCAACCGGAAAGGCTGAGGCCGCTGCTGCGGCAGCACCCCGCGGAAAGAAAAGCTCGAACTGGTTCATGGTTCATCGCCCCGGCGCGCAGGTACGCGCCGATCCGGGCTCGTGGCCAAAGACTGGATGAATATACAGTCTTTGGCAACTGTTAACCAGCCTGCGAAGGCTCGGCGTTGCCGATCGTCCGACGACTCAACGGCGGTCGTGAATCATTCGCCACATGTTGCATCCGCTCGGACACGCGGGCGCCACCGGGCCAGGGTTCGCCTGTGCGGCCACGACGGATGATGCGAGGAGGGAAAGATCGGCAGGATCGCTGCCCGGCGACGGAGTGCCGCCGATGACGAGTGCAGTCACGCTGACCGCCACCACTTTTGTAACCATCAACATGATCATCTCCAGCAGTTGGTCACCAATTCAAGATAGACCTGCCGAAGACAAAAATCGCGGGGATTTACCCTCAATGAATTCAGGGCACCGACGGCCTTCAGCCTGTTTGGCAGATCGGATCTCTTCATATCATTCCGGCCAAATCAAAACCGGCGCCGGCAGGACCTGCGCAAACCAAGGGAAATATGAAGCACCGTTCAGCAACACCGTGGAAGAAGAGCCGGACCTATGGCGACCTGCATGGTGGACGCACACGTCGCCGGTTCACGGACAACATCGTCGCTCGCGCGCACTCGCTTCAACGGCCTGCGCCGGGGCAGAAGCTGCCCATCCTGCTTCAGGACAATCCATCGCGCGAGTTCTTCTTTCCCGTGTCGGTGGAAGAGTGTGCGGCGGCCCTTCACGCGCTTCCTGAAGGTCATGGGGACGGCATCACGCACATCTGGCTGCGGCGCAGACCCGAGCGCATGACAGGACTGAATGCATCGCTGGCCGAGTTCATCTACGGCAGCGGTGTCCGCGTTGTCATCCTCTATCCCTGGCGTGCCGACGGACGCCTCTATGTCGGACGAAAGAAGCCCAAGCCGCAGCACGTTGCAGCGTACGTGCGCTTTGGCGCGACGATCCTCAACGAGCATGGCCGGTGGTACGCCGCGTTTTCGGCTTCCGACCTCAAGCGCTTCTACATCGAGCACCTGTTCTGCCACGAGGTCGGCCATCATGTCGATCGCTACTCGAGACGTGGCCGGCGGGCCGAAGAGTTCGCAGATCAATACGCGGTGCAATGGGGGCCGCTCGCCACGACGGCCATGACATTGCCCTACTCCGGCGGGAGTCTCGTGGCTCCGTCTGGAGGCAACGAAGATCCAGGCTCCGCCGCCTCCCCCGCCTCGACATAGTTGAGTTCGATCGGATGAACGATTGACGCCGCCGGCTCGCCGTCGAAGCGCACCAGCAGATACTCGCCGCTGGCACCGGTGATGGCTCCGAACCTTCCCCGAAGCTCGACCCTGCCGCCACGCCGTGCGGGCACCCTGAAGCGCATCCGGATGTACGGGAGGCCCACGCGGAAATACTCGACCATGCGAAATCCCTGACTTTGTTTGTAATCGTTCGATCAAGGTCGCCGCGGCCCGCTCGACAAGAGCGGAAGACGCAACGTCGTTGACCTTTCGACTCAATCTCGTCGGAGGCGTGTCGGTCGCGTGTCAGTCGAAATCGCTCGCAGCTGACAGCCGCCGGGCATTCGGCGGGTGTGCCGACGCCGCTCAGCGGATGCCGCCGAAGGCGTTTTCCTCTTCCGCGGCGATGGTGTCGTCGACCTCCTCCCGAGGTCCGACATTCAGGTCTTCCGAGAGCCCCTTCAGGACGACGTAGCCCGCCTGCAGCGCCTCGGCGTAGGTGTGGAAACCCTTGGCCGCCTCCATCAGCGGCTCGAACTCCATGGAGTTGTCGAAGGACTCCAGCAGCACCCAGAAGTAATGGCCCTCGTCGTGTTGGTCGACGGTCAGGGCGATGGAGATAAGTTGGCCAGCCATGCCGCGCATGGTGGCGCGCTCGAATGACAGGCCCAAGAAGTAAACATGAACGTTCGGCTTCGTGTTCGACTGCTCGAAAACACTACATCCTTTCGTCCGGAAGGCCTTCACGCGGCGGCGAGGGATCGGCGATGCTCAGGGCATGCCGATCGCAAATTCACGTTCACCAGCGCGCTCCGGATGGCGCGTCGCCGCGCTGATCTACACGGTCGCCGGCGTCGTCTGCATTCTGGGCTGCGCCGTCGCCCCCGACAGCGACGTGAGCCTTCTGATCGCCATCGCGGGCGGGCTGCCTTGGTCGCTGAGCCTGCTGACGCTGGGCCTGTCGCCTGGGGTGGCCGACACGGCCCTGCTGATGCTCGCCGCGAGCTGGTCGGTGAACGCCGCACTGCTGTGGTGGCTGGCGCTGCGGCGGCCGGGGCGGCACGGGCCCTCGCATCCGGCCTGACCCGGCCTGGTCGGTCCGGGCGAATCGGTGCGATCATCTCGCCCCGGAACACCGGGCGCCCGGTGCCTGTCCCACAACAAGAACCGAGACAAAGGCTTTTCCCCGATGCCCCAAGCCCTGCAGCAAGTCAACACGCCGCTGATCGGCGTTCCCGGCGGCCGCCATCTCCTCGACACCCCCGCCCTGCTGATCGACCTGCCCGCGATGACGCGCAACATCGAACGCATGGCCGCTTTCGCCAGGTCTCGCGGCGTGAACCTGCGCCCGCACGTGAAGACGCACAAGTCGGTCGAGATCGCGCGCCGCCAGGTGGCCGCGGGTGCCATCGGCGTGAGCTGCGTCACGCTGGGCGAGGCGGAAGTGATGGTCCAGGGCGGCATTCCGGGTGTGCTCATCACTTCGCCGGCGGTCACGCCGAGCAAGATCGCGCGGCTCATCAGGCTGGCGCAGCAGGCGCGCCCGGGCGACGTGATGGTGGTGGTCGACAACCCGCAGAACCTCGCCGACCTGGCGCGCGCGGCGAGCGAACTCACCCATCCGCTGGACGTGCTGGTGGACTACGGCGCGGGCTACAACCGCACCGGCGCCGCCACGCAGGCCAAGGTGCTCGAGCTGGCCGCACTGGCCGCCGCCGAGCCGCGCCTGCGGCTGCGCGGGCTGCAGGCCTATGCGGGCAACCTGCAGCACATCGTGGCGCGCGAGGAGCGCAGCGCGGCGGCCGCCGGCCTGCGCGAGACCGTGGCGGGCATCGTCGCGGCGGCGCGGCGCCAGGGCCTGAACTTCGACATCGTCACCGGCGCGGGCACCGGCACGCACGACCTCGATTCGCAGGAAAACGCCTTCACCGAGCTGCAGGCCGGCTCGTACGTGTTCATGGACGCCGAGTACAGCCGCGTGCTGGCCGACGGCGACCGGCCCTCGCCCTTCGAGACATCGCTGTTCGTGCAGACGGCGGTGGTCAGCACGAACGCGGCCGACTGGGTGACGGTGGACGGCGGCACCAAGTGCTTCTCCACCGACAGCGGCGTGCCGCTGGTGGCCAAGGGCGCCGACGCCGCGAGCCGCTACGCCTTCTTCGGCGACGAGCACGGCAAGCTGATGCCGCCGACGGGCTCGCAAGGTTCGCAGGTGCAAAAACCCGCGCTCGGTGCCCGAGTGGAGTTCGTCACTCCGCACTGCGACCCGACGGTGAACCTGCACGATGCGTATCACGTGGTCGAGGGCGGTACGCTGGTCGCGATCTGGCCAGTGGACGCGCGCGGCAGGCGATAGCGGCATAAGGAAACTCGAAAAGCGTATTTCACAAGCGCCGTGCCGCGGGGGACAGTCGGGCGCTGTCCCTCTTCTCCCGGGCGTGCCTTTCGGGGCCGCCCCGCCCCATGGAATCCATCCAAGCAACGACGCGCCCCGCGGCGCACGCGCCAGGCGCTCAGGCGCCGTCCTTCCGGCAGCTTGCCGGCCGCTTTCGTCCTGTCTTCCAGCGCATCGCCGAGCGCTCCACCCAGCGCGAGAACGAACGCGAGCTTGCCTACGAGCCCGTGACCTGGCTCAACGCCGAGCGCTTCGGCGCGCTGCGCGTGCCCATCGAGCATGGCGGCCTGGGCGGATCGGTGGAGCAGCTCTACGACCTGCTGATCGAGCTCGGCGAGGCCGACTCCAACCTGCCGCAGATCCTGCGCGCGCACTTCGGCTTCATCGAACGGCTCTTCGCCGAGATCGACCCCGCGCTGCACGGCCCGTGGATGCGGCTGGCGGCCGAGGGCGTGATCTTCGGCAACGCCACCACCGAGCTCGGCGAGGGCCCGCTCGGCGAGCTGCGGACCACGCTGCGGCGCGACGGCGATGCCTGGCGGCTAGACGGCGACAAGTTCTACAGCACCGGCACGCTGTACGCCGACTGGATCTCGGTCTCGGCCCAGCGCCTGAACGACGACGGCAGCAGCGACCGCGTGATCGCGCTCGTGCCCGCCGAGGCGCAGGGCGTGGAGCGCGTGGACGACTGGCGCGGCTTCGGCCAGCGGCTGAGCGCATCGGGCACCACGCGCTTTCGCAACGTGCGCGTGAAGCCCGAGAACGTGCTGCTGTACGTGCGCGACCAGCCCACGCCGCTGACCGCGCATTTCCAGCTCACGCACCTGGCCACGCTGGCTGGCATCGCGCGCGCCATCGTGCGCGACGCGGTGGCCTTCGTGCAGCCGCGCAAGCGCATCTACAGCCATGGCAGCGGCGACACGCCGCGTGAAGACCCGCTGGTGCAGCAGGTCGTCGGCCAGCTCGCGAGCACGGCCTTCATCGCGGCATCGACCGTGCAGGCGGTGGCGCGCGGCCTGGGCGAGGTCGACCGCTTCCGCCAGCGCGGCGAGGCCGTGCCCGAGAGCCTGCTGTTCGAGGTGGAGCTGAACACCGCCAAGGCGCAGGCCGGCATCGTCGATGCGGTGCTGCAGGCGGGCACGCGTCTCTTCGACGTGGGCGGCGCTTCGGCGCTGCAGGAAGACCGGCGGCTCGACCGGCACTGGCGCAACGCGCGCACACTCGCCTCGCACAACCCGACCATCTACAAGGGGCGCGTTGTGGGCAACCACCTGCTCAACGGGGCGAGGCCGACTTTCTACTGGGCGGTGGGGAGCGCTTAAAGTCTCGGGTTCTCCAACGGACCCGTTTGCTTCATGCGCCGCCTGCTGCCAGCCTCTCTCCTATTCCTCATCGTCAGCTGCGCAACGCCGCAAGGCGGCGTGCAGCGTCTCAACGATGGTGTCTTCAGGGCTGCGAGCCAGCAGGAAGCGGAGGCCTATTGCCGTATCGACGGGAACCCGATCCGGTTCCTGACACAGGCCGACGCACCGACCACGCCGGGCAGCGGCGTGCTCTTCAGGTGCGACTGAAGAAGGATCGAGGGAATTGAAGGCTCTGCGGCGTCTTCAGACGCGCGGGAGCGCCGCAAGGAAGGTGGACACGACGATCGCCGCGGCCCGGTCGAGCTGCAGGATGTCCGCGACGTCGAAGGCGTGCGGCGCCGTGCGTCCACTCGAGCCGAGCGGCTTGCGGATCTCGACAAGGACTTCGGCCGCCAGTTCGCGGTCGCTGCGCGGCCGGCCGTCGGGGTGCATCACCCATTCATCGACTTGATCGAACGGAATGCTTCGGAAGACTCCCACGATGGGGACGTACTTGTAGCGATCCTCGCCCACCAGGATGGGCACGCTGAGGTTACAGAAAAACGTGGTCGTCGACATGCAGGATCGCCGTCGCTAGGCAAAGCGTTCAATTGTTAATGAGTGAGCTGTCTGGAGCCATCCTCCGCAGGAGCTATCAGCGGAGGAGACGTGACCTTCTGCACACAAATTGTCTCCATCCGCATGGTTTTGCCCCATAAAACAACCACTTTATTCTTACATAAAGATACACCGAGTGGGATTTTTGATGTTTTCGGCTGTTCCGGCCCGAATTGAAGGGTCGGCCGAACAGAAGGCGCAGATGTAACCGCGCCCGCGCAAGACGGGGGATGCGAGGGTGCGCGAAGAACGGCGTTGGCGGGCTGGGGAATACCCGTCCGGCCGTTCACCTGGCAGCGATGGATTTCATGCGGGGCGCCCCGCCGGCCGTCAACCCGGCGCGCTGAAGCGCGGCACGCGCCGCTCGATGTTGGCCTTCACGGCCTCGACCTGGTTCGGGCTGCCGATCAGCGCCTTCTGCTCCACCGACTCGGCCAGCAGCAGTTCGGCCGCGCTCTGCGAGAGCGATGCGTTCAGCAGCCGCTTGCCCGCGCGGATCGCGTCGGGGCTCTTGCCGGCGATCTCGTGCGCCATCTGCAGCGCCTCGGCCAGCGGGTCCGCGCTGACGCGGGTGGCGAAGCCCAGGCGCAGCGCCTCTTCGCCCGAGAAGATACGGCCGGTGAAGGTGAGTTCGCGCACCACGTCGCTGCGCGCGAGTTCGCGCATCAGCACCATGCCGGCCATGTCGGGCACCAGGCCCCACTTGATCTCCATCACCGAGAGCTTGGTGTCGGGCGCGACGATGCGGATGTCGGCCCCCAGCGCCACCTGCAGTCCGCCGCCGAAGGCCACGCCGTGCACTGCGGCAATCACCGGCACCGGCACCTCGCGCCAGACCATCGCGACCTGCTGCGCGGCATTCGAGATGCCATGCGTGCGCACCACCAGGTCGGCGCCGGCGGCGCCCTCGCCCAGCACGCCGGCGCCCGCGTCCTGCTGCTGCATGCGTTCGAACGAAGCCATGTCGAGCCCCGCGCAGAAGGCCTTGCCGCGGCCCGAGATCACGACCGCGCGCACCGCCTTGTCTTCACGCAGCGCCTCGCCGGCCTCGATGAGCGCATCGAACATCGCAGGATCGAGCGCGTTCATCTTGTCGGCGCGCGAAAGATGCAGTTCGACCACGCCGTCGGCGTGGCGGGTGCGTTCGATGCGATCGGTCATTCGATGTCTCCTGGGCGGTTGCCGCACCAGTATCGCCGGGCATGGGCTCAGGCGATGATGGCGCCTGTCGCCAACACAACACCGCAAACATCTCCGCCATGCCCCTGGACCGCCGCCACTTTCTCATTCAATCGGGTTCGGCCGCCGCCGTGGTCGCGCTGTTCGGACAGGGCTGCGCCTCGCCGTCCACGCCCACAGCCATGGGCTCCGGTGAGGTGCTCGGCTTCACCGGCGTGCCAGCCTCCCTGCGCGACGGCATCGTGGTGCCGCCCGAATACGAGTGGCAGCTGCTCTACCCCTGGGGCACGCCCACCGGCGTCGCGAACCGCATGCCGAGCTTCGCGCCCGACGCGAGCAACAGCGCCGACGACCAGGCCGTGCAGGCCGGCATGCACCACGACGGCATGCACTTCTTCGCGCTCGATGCGAGCGGCGAGCGCGGCCTGCTGGTGATGAACCACGAGTACACCGACGAGCAGCTGCTGCACACCGACGGCGTGAAGGAATGGACCGCCGACAAGGTCCGCAAGTCGCTGCACGCCATGGGCGTCTCGGTGATCGAGATCCGGCGCACCGACAAGGGCTGGCAGCAGGTGCTGCCCTCGCCCTTCGCACGACGCGTGCACGGCAGCACGCCGATGCGCATTGCAGGCCCCGCCGCAGGCACGCCGCTGATGCGCACCACGGCCAATCCGGCGGGCGACGCGGTCTTCGGCACCTTCGCCAACTGCGCGATGGGCGTCACGCCGTGGGGCACCTACCTGACCTGCGAGGAGAACTTCCACGGCTACTTCGGCGGCCCGAAGGACGCGGCCCGCAACGCGACGCCGGCCCAGCGCCGCTACGGCACGGTGGCCGGATCGCAGTGGGTCGAGTACTGGCGCTTCGACGAGCGCTTCGACGTGAGCCGCCATCCGAACGAGCCGCACCGCTTCGGCTGGGTGGTCGAGATCGACCCCTTCGACCCCACGGCCACGCCCGTCAAGCGCACCGCGCTGGGCCGCAAGCGCCAGGAAAGCGCCACCTGCACCGTCGCGAAGGACGGCCGCCTCGTGGTCTACATGGGCGACGACTCGCGCTTCGAATACATCTACAAGTTCATCAGCCGCGACAAGGTGCGCCCCGGCACCGACGCTGCCGCGCGAGCGGCCAACCGCCACCTGCTCGACGAAGGCACGCTCTATGCCGCGCGCTACGACGCCGGCGGCCGCGGCCAGTGGCTCGAGCTCACGCACGGACGCGACGGCCTGGACGCGGCCAACGGCTTCGCCGACCAGGCGGAGGTGCTGATCCACGCGCGGCTGGCGGGCGACCATGTCGGCGCCACGAAGATGGACCGCCCCGAATGGATCGCCATCCATCCGCAAAGCGGCGAGGTCTACGTCACGCTCACCAACAACAGCCAGCGCGGCGACGCCGGCAAGCCCGCTCCCGATGCGGCCAACCCGCGTGCCAACAACCTCTTCGGCGGCATCCTGCGCTGGCGCGAGGACGCGGGCGATGCCGCCGCCACGGGCTTCGCCTGGGACCACTTCGCGCTGGCGGGCGACCCCGCGCAACCCCGCAGCGGCGCGCGCTACCCCTCGGCCAGCGCCGACGCCTTCGGCGCCCCCGATGGCCTGCACTTCGACCGCGGCGGCCTGCTCTGGATCCAGACCGACATGAGCGGCCAGGTGATCGGCAAGCCGCCCTACACCGCGCTGGGCAACAACCAGATGCTGTGCGCCGACCCGGCCTCGGGCCGCATCAAGCGCTTCCTGACGGGGCCCAACGGCTGCGAGATCACCGGCTGCGTGGTCACGCCCGACCGCCGCACGCTGTTCGTCAACATCCAGCATCCGGGCGAGGCGCGCGACGACGGCGACACAAAACCCAACAGCGCCTGGCCCGACGGCACCACGCCGGGCAGCGCCCGGCCGCGCTCGGCGACGCTGGCGATACGGCGGCGCGACGGCGGTATCGTCGGCACCTGAGACAAGCACCAGCAGAGAAAAGGGAAACGCACCATGAGCATCCGCATCGTCCGCCTCGGCACTCCCCGCGCTCCCGGCGAAGGCTTGCGCGTCGGCACCGTGCGCCGTCCGCCGCGCGGCGTTCCGAAGACCGAGTTCGCTTCGCAGGACTGGTACGACGTGTGGTATCCCAACCTCGCGCCCTCCGTCGAGGCGATGAAGCAGGCACAGGAAGCCCAGAAAGAGGAATCGCCCGCGCAGTGGAACGCCTTCGTGCGCAAGTTCAAGTCCGAGATGGCCGAGCCCGATGCGAGCCGCAGCCTCGACCTGCTGGCCGCGCTGTCGCACGGCGCATCACTCTCGGTGGGCTGCTACTGCGAGGAGGAGTCGCGATGCCACCGCTCGGTGCTGCGCAGCCTGCTCGCGGAGCGCGGCGCGAAGATCGTCGACTGATTCCGCTCAGACCATCGGTGCGCCGACGAAAACCGGCAGCCGCTCTGCCTGCGCGGAGTACGCAGCCAGCACAGGGAAGCCGGTCGGCGAAATCGCATCGGGCGTCAGCAACTGCGTGAACGCCCAGGCCACGGCCGTCGAGACGCCGGCCTGGGTCATCGTCTCTTCGCTGGCCGGCAGCGGCTCGGCAGCGATCTCGCGTTCGAGCGCCGAATACGCAGCGGCGAGCTGGCCCTGCACGCGGTCCATCCACGGCTGGTGCAGCTTCTCGGCCGGACGCAGCTTGCGCTCGTAGACGATCTGCACAGTCTTCTCGCAGGCCGCGAGCGCGAGCCCCGTGAGGCGCAGCTCGCGCAGCCGCCGCGCCGGGTCTGCCGGCAGCAGGCTGCGCCCGCTGAGCGCCTGGGCGTAGTCGATGATCAGCGTCGAGTCCATCAGCACCGAGCCGTCGTCGCACACCAGCGTGGGCGCCTTCACCACCGGGTTGATGGCGCTGAACTGCTCGAAGGTGCTGAAGACGGAGATCGAGCGGTGCTCGAAGGGAACGCCGAGCAGGCGAAGAGAAATGGCGGTGCGCCGAACGTAGGGCGAGTCGAGCATGCCGACGAGTTGCATGGATGGGTTCTCCTGGAAAACCGGCTCACGATACCGGCAGCATCGACGGCGCCGAATGGCAATCCATCGAAAATCAGCGCCGCAAACCGATCAACCATCGGCGGCCATGCGCCTGCCCTCTTCCGCCCATGAACATCGATAAGAAAGACCGCCTGATCCTCGAAGCGCTGCAGACCGACGCGCGCCAGAGCCTGGCCGCCATCGGCAAGCGCATCGGCCTGTCGCAGCCGGCGATGAGCGAGCGTGTGCGCAAGCTCGAGGAGGCCGGCGTGATCGAGGGCTACGGCGCGCGCGTCAACCTGCGCGCACTGGGCGTGGGGCTGCAGGCCATCATCCGCATCGACACCACGCATGCGGGCATCGCCAGGTACCTGAAGCTGTTCGAATCGATGCCCGAGGTGCTGAGCGCCGACCGCGTGACCGGCGAAGACTGCTTCTTCGTGCGCTGCGCGATCGCCGAGCCGGCCGACCTGGAGCGCGTGGTTGACGCGCTGGCGGTCGATGGTTCGGTGACGACTTCGCTGGTGCTGTCCAGTCCGGTGAACAAGCGGGTCACCGTGCACGCGGCCAGGCCGCCGAAGAAATAAGCAATAGACGGCAGCCTTCAGCGCTGCGCCTTGTCCTTCTGGTTCTGCGCCTCGATGCGTTCGCGCGCGGCCAGCCAGTCGGCGTCGCTCCACTGGCGCAGTTCGTAGAAGTTGCCGCCGGTGGCCAGCGCATTGCCGCCGTCCATCATGATGCTCTGGCCGGTGAGCCAGTCGCACTGGCCCGGCGCCATCAGGAAGGAAGCGAGGTTCTGCAGCTCGCTCATGCGGCCGGTGCGCGCCATCGGGTTGTTCTGCTTGCTGCGCGCGCCGGGCTCCTCGCCGGGGTTCAGGCGCTTGCTCATGCCTTCCGTCGGAATCTCGCCGGGCCCGACGGCGTTCAGGCGGATGCCGTGGCGCGCCCATTCGACCGCCAGCGACTTGGTCATGACCTCGATGCCGGCCTTGCTCATGGCCGAGGGCACCACGTAGGGGCTGCCGTTGTCGACCCAGGTAACGATGATGCTCATCACGCTGCGAAAGGCGTCGCCCTGCTTCCACTCGCCCGACTTCGCCTGCGCCACCCAGCGCTTGCCCACCGCCTGCGTCACGTAGAAGCTGCCGTGGAACACGATGTTGGCGATGGCGTCGAAGGCGCGCGGCGAGAGAGCCTCGGTGGGCGAGACGAAGTTGCCCGCGGCGTTGTTCACCAGCCCCGTGAGGCCGCCGCTCTGGAACAGGCTCTCGACCATCTCGTCGACCTGCTGGGCGATGCGGATGTCCACGCCGAAGGTGTCGATGCGCCGCTGCGGAAACTGCTTGCGCCATTCGGCCGCGGTCTCCTCGCAGACCGACTGGCGCCGGCCGCAGATGGCCACGTCGGCGCCGAGGCTCAGGAAGCGCTCGGCCATCGCCCGGCCGAGGCCGGTGCCGCCGCCGGTCACCAGGATGCGCTGGCCGCTCATGAGGGAAGCTTCGAACATGATTCGTCTCCTTGGTCGATGGGGGCGGCACGCGCCGCCACCGGCACATGCTACGCGTGCCGTGCTTTCGCGGCTTGCGTGAGGTGGCTCCGCCCCTCGGGCGAGAATGCGCGAAACGATTCTTCCGGAGACGACGACCGATGCCGAGCCCCGCCGACGATCAAGCCTTCGCACCGCTGGAGGGCGTTCGCGTCCTCAGCCTCGCGCTGAACCTGCCCGGACCCGCCGCGCTGCTGCGCTGCCGCCGAATGGGTGCCACCTGCCTGAAGCTGGAGCCGCCGGGCGGCGATCCGATGGGGCTCTACAACCGCCCTGCCTACGCCGCGCTGCACGAGGGCATCGAGATCCGCACCCTCGACCTCAAGACCGAGGCCGGCCAGCAGCAGCTGCACGCCGAGCTTGCCTCCACCGACGTGCTGCTCACCTCGTTCCGCCCCTCGGCGCTCGCCAAGCTGAAGCTCGACTGGGCCGCGCTGCAGGCGCGCCATCCCTCGCTGTCGCAGGTGGCCATCGTCGGCGCGCCGGGCGAGCGCGCCGAGGAGCCGGGCCACGACCTGACCTATCTCGCCGAAAGCGGCCTCGTCACCGGCACCGAACTGCCGCCCACGCTCTACGCCGACATGGGCGGCGCCTTGCTCGCCAGCGAGGCGGTGCTCAAGGCCATGCTGCTGCGCTCGCGAAAGGCGGGCGGCGTGTACCTGGAGGTGGCACTGAACGCCTCGGCCGACTGGCTCGCCCTGCCTCGCACCTGGGGCCTGACGCAGCCCTGCGGCACGGTCGGCGGCGCGCATGCAGGCTACCGCGTCTATCCCTGCGCCGACGGCCGCGTGGCGGTAGCGGCGCTGGAGCCGCATTTCGCCGACCGGCTCTGCGAGGCCGCGCAGATCGCCTCGCGCGACATGCTGGCGCCGGCCACGCGCGAGGCGCTGGCGGCCTGGCTGCTGACGCGCACGCGCGCCGAACTCGAGGCCATGAGCCGCGAGCGCGACGTGCCGCTGCTCACGCTGGCCGACTGATCCGGCCGATCGGGCTCAGCGGGCGGCGCCGTCGCGCTGCCGGTCTTCGCGCTTGAGCGCGAGATACGTGTCCAGATCGATCTCGTGCAGCTGGCGCGGGTACTGCTCGGCACCCGCGAACCAGCGGCGCTGGCGGCGCTCGGCCTGGTCCGGCCCCGGCGCCGAGAGGTAGGCGTCGAGCGTCAGGAAGTAGCGCATCGCATTGCGCTCCACCAGCCCGCGCAGGCCGCGGATGTAGTCGGGCTGGCCCTCGGGCGTCTTGCCGACCACGGTGAAGCCCACCTTGTCGCTGCCGAAGGTCGCCAGATAGGCCATGGTGCCCAGCCGCACCATCGTGTTGTGGTCGTAGCTGTAGCTGAAGTGCAGGAAGCTCTTGCGCTCGTCGAGCGCTACCGCCTCGAGCGTCACTCGGTAGTTGCTGGTGCCCAGCGGGCCGCTTTCGGCGGAAAGCTCCACCAGCAGGTGATCGGGCGAATTGCCGCTGACCCGGTAGACGAAGGGCAGCTCGAAGGCCTGGTCGACAGGCTTGTCGTAGCGCCGCACCACATAGAGCGTGAGCATCTCGCTTCCCTGAGGGCCGCTGGCGACGCTGCAGCGCCGGTTGTTGACGTGCAGGGTCAGCACCTCGCACCAATGCGCGGAGCCTTTGAGTGCGGTGCTGATCTCGGCGAGCGGATGCTCGACCACGGCGTAGACGTCGCCCTGGAGGCCGTCCGCCGTCTCCATGGAATCGAGCTGCACGGGCCGGCCGAAGCTGCTGCGGTTCAGCTTGTCGCTCAGGCGCTGGTAGGTGGCGCGCAGCGCCTGGGCGGAAGAGTTCTCCGCCGGGGCCGCGAACGAAGACTGCATCGGGCAGGCCGCGAAAAGCAGCAGCGCCGCCGCAGCCAGGATGCGTGTCCATGGAGCCGGCGGGTGGGGCGAACTGCTCACGGTGCTCATGGTGCTGCTCATGGGGCCACACCATACAACGGAGCGCCCCGCCCTCGCCTTCAGTCGGACTGCGCCGGCTTGCTGCGCCGCACCAGCAGCAGCATCGCGCCGGCCAGCAGCAAGGCCCCGGCCCACTGGCGCAGCGTCATCGCCTGCGAGAACAGTGCCGCCGCCAGCAAGGCTGCCACCAGCGGCTCGATCAGCGTGCCGACCACCGCCGCCGTCGGCGACAGGCGCCGCGCGCCCCAGGCGAAGGCCAGGTAGGCCACCGAGGTCGTCACCACGCCCGTGTAGCCCACGCCCAGCCATTGAGCGCCGCCGGACGGCCAGGTGATGCCCGAAGGCAGCGCCACGGCCAGCATGCAGAGCGCCGCGGCCGTCATTCCCCAGGCCGACGCCGTGACGGCCGGCACCCGCGCCGGCATGCGCGCGTTGCCCAGCACCACCATCGCGTAGCAGAAAGCCGAGCCCAGCGACCAGGCGACGCCGGCCGCATGCCCCGGAGCCAGCGGGCCCCATCCTCCGGCGGGCATCACCAGCAGCAGCACGCCGGCCAGCGCGAGCAGCAGGCCGGCGATCAGCCTGCGGCCGAGGCGCTCATAGCCGCGCAGCACCGACACCAGCGTGACGATCACCGGCGCGCAGCAGATCGAGATGACGGTTGGCAGCGCAGCCCCCAGGTGCACGATGCCGGCGAACCAGCAGCTCACGTTGAGCGCCATTGCGGCGCCCGTGGCGAGCATCTGCGACCGCTCCCGGCTGCTCAGATCGGCCCAGCCGGCACCGGCCATCGCCGGCGCCCGCCAATGCAGCCACCACAGCAACGGCAGCCCGAGGGCGAAGCGCGCCAGCGACAGGCTCTGCGGCGCGATGCCGCCATCGATCAGGAATTGCGCCACCAGCGCACCACCGCCCCAGAGGGCGCCAGCCAGCAGCACGCCGCCCCAGGCCAGGGCGGCAGACGTTCTTGCGTTCATTGATGAAAGTTCTTTCTCCATGACGCCCCGCCATGGCCGGTCGCTTCAGGACCGGGGTTCAGGCAGCGGGCGTGACCATCCGAGCCGCCGGCCGGCCGAGGAGGCACGGGGCTGGCGGCAACCGCTTGGGTCTGAGCGCGAGGCGCGCTTCAGCAGCGGACGACGGACGGGGGAGAAAGATGGCGGACCATGTCGCGTATCTTATGCGTCCAAGACTTTTTCAAGGAACAGCACATGCCACTCGTGCGGATCGAGCTTTCCAGCGACAGCCCCGAAACCCTGGGCCCGGCCATCGGGGACCTCGTCTACCAGGCCATGCGGGACACCATCAACGTGCCGGAGCACGACAAGTTCCAGGTCATCACGCGGCATGCCCCGCACGAACTGGTGCATCCGGCGAGCTACCTCGGCGTGGCGTATTCGCCGGGCTTCGTGCTGATCCAGATCACGCTGAACCAGGGGCGCACCACCGAGATGAAGAAGGCCTTCTACAGGCGCGTGGCCGACGACCTGCACGGCCAGCTGGGCATCCGGCGCGAGGACGTGTTCATCAACCTTGTCGAGGTGGCGAAGGAGAACTGGTCCTTCGGCAACGGGGAGATGCAGTACGCATAGCGGCGAGAATCCCGGCGATGAAACGCCAGGGCACGCTCGTTCGATGGGAGAAGGACCGGGGCTTCGGCTTCATCCGCTGCCCCGAAATCTCCGCCGACGTGTTCGTGCACCTGCGCGACTTCTCGGAACGTGGCACCGCGCCGCAGGTCGGCATGCGGCTGGACTTCGAGGAGATCCATGTGGGCGGCAAGGGGCCGCGCGCGGTGGCGGTCCGAGCAGCCGGAGCACAGCAGCAGCGCCCGCAACGACGCCAGCAGCAGCAACCGCAACGTCGCTCTCCCCGTTCAGCCTCGTCCTCGCTGCCGATGGCGCTGCTGCTCGTCGGTTACGCCGCGCTGCTCGGCTACGGCGTGTGGACCGGGCGAATCCCGCCGATCGCGCTCGGCGTGTTGCTGCTGCTCAGCCTGCTGACCTTCTTCGTCTACGGCTTCGACAAGAACGCGGCTCAGGCGGGCCGCTGGCGTACTGCGGAGAACACCTTGCACCTGCTATCGCTGGCCGGCGGCTGGCCGGGCGCGTGGATCGCGCAGCGGCTGTTCCGCCACAAGGTGAGCAAGACGAATTTCATGGCCATCTACTGGGCCACCGTGCTGGCGCACATGGCGGCCGTCGGAGCCTGGGTCGGCAAGCTCGTGCCGGCGCTGTAGGCGCCGCTCAGCGCGGCTTGCGGATGTTGCCGCGCACCGGGCCGGCCGATTTGCGCGTGGCTGGCCCCGAACCCGAACCGTTGTCGCGCGGCGGCAGGCCGGTGTGCTGCGTGAGGATGCGGCCCTTGGAGGGCTTCACCGGTGCCAGCTTGACCGGCGCGGCCTTGGCAGTGGCCGGAGCCGCCGTCGAGTTCTTGCGCCGCGCGCTGGTGTAGCCGCCATCGGTCAGCGGCTGCCAGGTCGGGATGAGGTGGTGCTTGCCGTTGCCGATCAGGTCGGCACGGCCCATCGACTTCAGCGCCTCGCGCAGCAGCGGCCAGTTGTTGGCGTCGTGGTAGCGCAGGAAGGCCTTGTGCAGGCGGCGGCGCTTGTCGCCGCGCACGATGTCCACCGTCTCGCTCTCGCGCGTGATCTTGCGCAGCGGGTTGCGGTTGGAGTGGTACATCGCGGTGGCCGTGGCCATCGGGCTCGGGTAGAAGGTCTGCACCTGGTCGGCGCGGAAGCCGTTCTTCTTGAGCCAGATCGCGAGGTTCATCATGTCCTCGTCGCTCGTGCCCGGATGCGCGGCGATGAAGTACGGGATGAGGTACTGCTTCTTGCCCGCCTCGGCCGAGTACTTCTCGAACATCTGCTTGAACTTGTCGTAGCTGCCGATGCCGGGCTTCATCATCTTCGTGAGCGGGCCCTGCTCGGTGTGCTCGGGTGCGATCTTGAGATAGCCGCCGACGTGGTGCTGCACCAGCTCCTTCACGTACTCGGGCGACTGCACGGCCAGGTCGTAGCGCAGGCCGGAGCCGATCAGGATCTTCTTGATGCCCCTGAGCGCGCGCGCCCGGCGGTAGATCTTGATGAGCGGGTCGTGGTTGGTGTTGAGGTTCTGGCAGATGCCCGGGTACACGCAGCTCGGCTTGCGGCAGGCGGCCTCGATCTCGGGCGACTTGCAGCCGATGCGGTACATGTTGGCCGTGGGGCCGCCGAGGTCGGAGATGGTGCCGGTGAAGCCCTTCACCGAGTCGCGGATGGCCTCGACCTCCTTGATGATCGAGTCTTCCGAGCGGCTCTGGATGATGCGGCCCTCGTGCTCGGTGATCGAGCAGAAGGTGCAGCCGCCGAAGCAGCCGCGCATGATGTTCACGCTGAAGCGGATCATTTCCCACGCGGGGATCTTGGTCGCGCCGTCGTGGCTGCCGTTCTCGTCGGCGTAGCGCGGATGCGGGCTGCGCGCGTACGGCAGGTCGAACACGTGGTCCATCTCGGCCGTGGTGAGCGGAATGGGCGGCGGGTTGATCCACACGTCGCGCGCCGTGGTGCCCTCGCCATGCGCCTGCACCAGCGCGCGGGCGTTGCCGGGGTTGGTTTCCAGGTGCAGCACGCGGTTGGCGTGCGCATAGAGCACCGGGTCGCTGCGCACCTGCTCGTACGAAGGCAGGCGGATCACCGAGCGCTCGCGCGGCGGCACCTTGGTCTTGCCCTTGCCCTGCAGCGCGGGGTTCGGCACGAAGTTCAGCGGCTTGATGGCGGGGTTGACCGCGGACGAGCCGGCGGCTTCGGCCGCCTTGGCCACCGCCTCGGCCTCGTCTTCCTTGGCACAGGTGGCGCCGTTGGCCTTGGCCTGGTCGGACACCATCAGGTACGGATTGACATGCGCCTCGACGCGGCCGGGCTCGTCGACGCTGGTGGAGTCGATCTCGAACCAGCCCTCAGGCGTTTCGCGGCGCACGAAGGCGGTGCCGCGCACGTCGGTGATCTGCTGCACCGGCTCCTTGGCCGCCAGGCGATGCGCGATCTCGACGATGGCGCGCTCGGCATTGCCGTACAGCAGCAGGTCGCACTTGGCGTCGACCACGATGGAGCGGCGCACCTTGTCCGACCAGTAGTCGTAGTGGGCGATGCGGCGCAGCGAGCCTTCGATGCCGCCGAGGATGATCGGCACGTCGTTCCAGGCTTCCTTGCAGCGCTGCGAATACACGATGGCCGCACGGTCGGGGCGAGCGCCGCCGACGTCGCCGGGCGTGTAGGCATCGTCGCTGCGGATCTTCCGGTCGGCCGTGTAGCGGTTGATCATCGAATCCATGTTGCCGGCGGTGACGCCGAAGAACAGGTTCGGCTTGCCCAGCGCCTTGAAGGGCTCGGCGCTCTGCCAGTCGGGCTGCGCGATGATGCCCACGCGGAAGCCCTGCGCCTCCAGCATGCGGCCGATGACCGACATGCCGAAGCTGGGATGGTCGACGTAGGCGTCGCCCGTGACGACGATGATGTCGCAGCTGTCCCAGCCGAGCGCTTCCATCTCCTTGCGCGAGGTCGGCAGGAATTTCGCCGTGCCGAAACGCGCCGCCCAGTACTTGCGGTAGCTGGTCAGCGGCTTGGCGGCACGCGCGAATAAGGAGACGTCGACGGGAGCGTTCATCGGTGGGAGTTGACAGCGCCGCAGGAGCGCCGTTGTGGGCAACCCTCGATTTTAGGGTTTTCCACCATGCCTGTCGCCCCGTGTGACCTGTGACCGGATTTTCCCGAAGGACTCATGCCCCGGCAATTTGATTGCCAAAGTCAAATAACTGAATGACAATGGCAACTATGTCCGCATCTTCGCCGCCCATCGATACCACTGCCGTCAAGGCGGTCCGGCAGTTCAACCGCTTCTACACCCGCCGCATCGGCGCCTTGGACCCCTACCTTGGCAGCGCCATGTCGCTGACCGACGTACGCGTGCTGTACGAGCTGGCGCACCGCGAAACGGCCGTCGCGAGCGAGATCGGGCGAGACCTCGGGCTCGACGCCGGCTACCTCAGCCGCATCCTGCGCCGCTTCGAGAACGAGGGCTGGCTGGTGCGCGAGCCGCATCCGCGCGACGCGCGCCAGAGCGTGCTGCGCCTGACCGACGCGGGCCATGCCGCGTTCGCGCCGCTGCAGCAGAAATCACGCGAGGAGGCTGCCGCCCTGCTCGCCACGCTCGCACCTGCGCAGCGCCAGCAGCTGGTGCACGCCATGGGCACGGTGCAATCGCTGCTCGACCCCGAGGCGCCGCCCGCGAAGCCGCAGGCCGCCGTCCTGCGCGACCCGGCGCCCGGCGACATCGGCTGGGTCGTGCAGCAGCACGGCGAGATCTATGCGCGCGAATGCGGCTGGAACAGCACCTTCGAGGCGCTCGTCGCGAACATCGCAGGCGAGTTCCTGCTCAAGTTCCAGCCCGAATGGGAGCGCTGCTGGATCGCCGAGCTCAATGGCGAGCGGGTCGGCTCGATCTTCGTGGTGCGCAAGTCGGCCACAGTGGCGCAACTACGACTCTTGATCCTCACGCCCGCAGCGCGCGGGCTGGGGCTGGGCGGCAAGCTGGTGGACGAGTGCATCGCCTTCGCGCGCCTGAAGGGCTACCGCAAGATGGTGCTGTGGACCAACAGCTGCCTGACCGCTGCACGCGGCATCTACGCCAGCCGCGGCTTCGAGCTCACAGGTTCCGAGCCGCATGAGGGATACGGCACGCCGCTAGTGGGCGAGACCTGGGAGCTGAAGCTGTAGCGTCTGCCGCTTATTGCATGAACCAGCCGTGGCTCACGACGAGCGACTGGCCGGTGAGCGCATTGGTGGGGAAGCCCGCGAACAGCAGCGCCACGCGCGCCACGTCTTCCGTGGTCGTGAACTCGCCGTCGACCGTCTCCTTCAGCATCACGTTCCTGATGACTTCCTGCTCGGTGATGCCCAGCGTCTTCGCCTGTTCGGGAATCTGCTTCTCGACGAGCGGCGTGCGCACGAAGCCAGGGCAGATCACGTTGGCGCGAACGCCGTGCTTGGCGCCTTCCTTCGCGACCGTCTTGGCCAGGCCGATGAGGCCGTGCTTGGCCGTCACGTAGGGCGCCTTCAGCAGCGAAGCCTCCTTGGAGTGCACCGAGCCCATGTAGATCACGCTGCCGCCGCGGCCCTGTGCGTACATGTGCTTCAGGCAGGCCTTGGTGGTGAGGAAGGCGCCGTCGAGGTGGATGGCCAGCATCTTCTTCCAGTCGGCGAAGCTGAACTCCTCCACCGGATGCACGATCTGGATGCCGGCGTTGCTGATGAGGATGTCGATGCCGCCGAAGGCCGCGGCGCCCTCTTCCACCGAGGCGTTGACCTGGTCTTCGTTCGTCACGTCCACGCCCACGCCGATGGCTTGCGCGCCAGTGGCCTTGAGCTCGGCCGCCGTGGCGTCGGCCGCTTCCTTGTTGAGGTCGGCGATGATGATCTTGGCGCCTTCCTGCGCGAACAGGATGGCGATTTCCTTGCCGATGCCGCTGGCCGAGCCGGTGATGTAGGCGACCTTGTCCTTGAGTTGCATGGTGATGTCCTTGAGGGTTGGGGTTGGAAAGCCGGCGACCTGAAGCTGCCAGCAAGAATCAGGCGAGGTAATCGTGTTCGACGGTGCCGAGCTCTAGCGTCATGTCCGCGATGTAGTGCACCGCCGACTCCACCTTGCGCACAGGCAGATCGGCCACCGGCGCGAGCGCATGCGGATGCAGTTCGAGCGAGCCGGGCCCGCCCCACGCGCCGTGCAGCGTCACGTCGACCATGTGATAGCGCACCAGCTCGCAGATGCGGGCCGTGCCGTCGACGTGCGGAATGATCTTGAGCAGGAAGTTCGGCTGCGCGATGCCCGCGAGGATGGGCGCGGGGTCGAGCGTGCGGTGCTTGAAGCCCATCGTGGCCTTGGCCACGCGCACCTTGCCGTAGTCGAGCGTGCCGACCACCACGTCGGTCTCGTAGTCGAGCACCGGCGAGGCGAGCTTCTTCGGAAAGCCCCAGAGCTCGCGCCCGCCGGCAATGGGCGGATGGTCGTTCAGGTACATCGCGTGCACGTACGCGCCCTTCTCCACGCCCTTGGCGGTGCGCAGCTGCACCGGGATGACCTGGCCCGACTCGGTGTAGTCGCCGAAGCCGGTCGAATCGGGCATGCGGATGAATTCGTACTTGACCAGCGGCTCGACCACTTCGAGCGGCTCGGGCACCACGGCGCGTAGGGCGTCCATGTCGGTGCGGTACGTGATGATCAGGAATTCGCGCCTGATGAAGCGGTAAGGCCCTGGCGGAAAGGCCGGACTGGTCAGCGGCATCGCGAATGCCGTTCTTCGCACGTCTTCAATGTTCATGATGCAAACATTTCCTCCTGGTGAAGCTGAAGCGGTGAAATGACGGCCCAGTCTCGCGCTGGTTTCTTAGCCGGGGCTGAATCGCCGCGCGACTCGGCCCGACAAGTCAGCGCGACAACCCCGGCCGCTTGACGCGCCCCGAGCCGTGCTCGCCGAGGTCGAAGGTGGTCACGCCGTTGACCGTGGCGTCGGCGCGCAGCGTCTCCGGGTGCGCCAGCGTCACGCGCATGTCGCGCGCGCCGGCCTCCCAGTGCTCCTCCACCGCGGCGCGCGAGAACTCGTAGTCCTTCGACTCCAGCTCGTAGGGCTTGTCGCGGTAGATCAGGTGGAAGATGTCGATGGGCTCGTGCGTGAGCTGCGACTGCACCTCGTGCACGCTCGGGTCGTTGCGCAGGCTGGCGGGCAGCTTGGAAATCAGGTCGGCAATCGCCTGCTGCAGGTTCATGTTGGCGGCCAGCGCGTCGGTGTTCATGCGCGTGCGGCTCGAGTAGGTGATGTCCTTCTGCCGCTCCAGCACGCCCGCCATGGTGCGTGGCATCTCGCCGCGCGCGTTGAACAGGTCGACCTGCAGCACCACCAGCGGCTCGTTGCGCGGGTGCGTGTCGAGCACGTATTGCAGCGGCGTATTCGAGACGATGCCGCCGTCCCAGTAGTCGTCGCCGTCGATGCTCACCGGCGCGAAGCCCGGCGGCAGCGCGCCGCTGGCCATGATGTGCTCGGGCCCGATGCGCTGGCGCGTGTTGTCGAAGTACACCGAGTTGCCGGTGCGCACATTCACCGCGCCCACGCTGAAGCGGGCCTCGCAGGCGTTGATGCGGTCGAAGTCGACGAGCCGCTCCAGCGTGGACCTCAGCGGCGAGGTGTCGTAGTAGCTCAGAAGCGGCGCGGCGCCGCCCATCAGGAAGGCTGGCGAATAGCGCGGTTCGAAGAAGCCAGGAATGCCCACCAGCGAGGCCATGGTGGCGCTGTACTGGTTCTGCGTGGCCCGGTCGCCCAGCCACGAAGGCAGTAGCTGCGAAGGCCCCGAAGACACGAGGTGCCAGAACTCGCGCAGCCGGTCGACCCTGTTTTCCTGCGCGTTGCCCGCGATCAGCGCGGCATTAATGGCGCCGATGGAGACGCCCGCGATCCAGTGCGGCTGCAGATCGGTCTCGCTGAGCGCCGCGTACACGCCGGCCTGGTAGGCGCCGAGCGCCCCCCCGCCCTGCAGCACCAGCGCCTTGCGGGCGGTGCGCATGTCCTCGCGGCGCGAAGCGAAGGGGTCGAGGGGCTTCCTGGAAGCGGTGGAGGCGGCACGGGTTTTCTTCTTCGGTGGTGTCGTTGTCATGCGTTCATTTGACACCACCCCCGAGACACAAACCTGACCAGGGGTTGTTGCCCCTGGAACGATTTCACATCTTCGGCAGCATCTGCCCGCGGATCTCGCCGCCCGGATTCGCGGCCGTATGGATGTTGGCGTACCACTTGCCCGCCGACAGGTCGGCCGCCTGTGCCGGCGTGAGCGTGGCCTGGCCCTCGATCGGGCTGGCCGGGTTGGCGAAAGGCAGCACCACGCCGGCATTGGCGCCCGCCGCGGCCGGGCCGTGGAAGTGCGCCATGGTGGCCGGGCCGCTCAGGCCGGAGTAGGTGATCTTGTACTTGAGCACGTTGGTGTCGCGGTTGAGCCAGGCCTCGGCCATGCCGGTGCCGCGCGTCATGTTCGGCGGGACTTCGCTGGCCGCGTTCATCGCACCGCTGAAGCTCGCGACGTTCGACTTCGACATCATTCCGCAGCCGGCCAGCGCGGCGCTGGCAACGCCGGCGACGAGAGCCGCACGCAAAAGAGAGCGATATTGGGTCATGAGCTTGATCTCCTGGTTGTGAAAGCGTCCACAGCATAGGCAGCTCCCTGGGCCCTTTCCTGTCGGCCATCGCCCCGACTTGGCCCGGCGTGCACAACCTGAAAGAGAATGTGTCGATGACTTCTTCAGCCCCTGCAGTCCCTTCGGCCCGCGACGTGGTCGGTTTCTGGAGCGAAGCCGGCCCCGAGCGCTGGTTCGCCAAGGACGACGCCTTCGACGCCGACTTCATCTCCCGCTTCGCCGAAGCCCACCAGGCCGCAGCCCGCGGCGAGCTCGACCACTGGGCGGCCGATGCCCAGGGTGCGCTGGCCCTGCTGGTGCTGCTCGACCAGTTCCCGCGCAACGCCTGGCGCGGCAATCCGCACATGCTGGCCACCGATGGCCGGGCGCTGGCCGTGGCCAAGGCCGCGATCGAGGCGGGCTTCGATCGCCAGTGCGAGCCCGTGCTGCAACGTTTCTTCTACCTGCCCTTCATGCACTCGGAAGTGCTGGCCGAGCAGGAGCGCTCGGTGGAGCTCAACGCCGCGCTCGACGACAACACCCAGCGCTTCGCCGTGCTGCACCGCGACATCGTCGCGCGCTTCGGCCGCTTTCCGCACCGCAACAGGATGCTGGGGCGCGCAAGCACCCCGGAAGAACAGAAGTTCCTGGACGAAGGCGGCTTCGCAGGCTGAGCCGCCTGCAAGGCAGCGCCGGTCAGTCGTCGTTGTGCGGCAGCGGCGCTTCGCGCGTGGGGGACGGGTTCAGCTCGGGCAGGTCCTTCATGTCCTTCATCGAGCCATAGGTGCGCGCATAGACCCAGGTGAACTCCGCGCCCAGCAGGAATATCTGCGCCGAGTAGTACACCCACACCAGCACCACCACCAGCGACCCCGCCGCGCCATAGCCAGAGGCCACGCTGCTCTTGCCGATGTACAGGCCGATCAGGTGCTTGCCCACGGTGAACAGCAGCGCCGTCACCGCCGCGCCCACCCACACGTCGCGCCACTGCACCTTCACGCGCGGCATGATCTTGTAGATCATCGCGAAGATCACCGTCACCATCGCGAAGCTGAAGACGAAGTTGACGACCTGCGCCGTCGTCTCCCAGGCGCCGAACATCGGCGACCACCACTTGCCCAGCGCCGCGAGCGCCGCGCTCGCCACCAGCGACACCATGAGCAGGAAGCCGATGCCCATGATCATGCTGAACGACAGCAGCCGCACGCGCAGCATGTTGAACAGCCCCTTGGTGTTGGTGCGCGCCGGCGCGCGCCAGATGCGGTCGAGCGCATCCTGCAGTTCGCCGAAGACCGTGGTGGCGCCGACCACCAGCAGCCCGATGCCGACCACCGTGGCCACGATGCCCTCGGTCGGCTTGTTCACGGCCTTGAGCATGCCCTGCACGGCGGCCGCGCCCTGCTCGCCCATCAGGCCCGAGAGCTGCGCGAAGATCTCGCCGCGCGCGGCCTCCTGCCCGAAGACCAGGCCCGCCACAGCGATCACGATCAAGAGCAGCGGCGCGATCGAGAACACCGTGTAGTAGGCCAGCGCCGCGCCCATGCTCGGAGCGTAGTCGTTGGACCACGAATTGAAGGCCCGGCGGCAGAGATCGAAGAGCGCGCGCAGTTGCGTGACCATTTGCGTGACCATGCTGGAATGTCCTCCGTGAAACGCTTGAAGCAGCTGGATGCCCGCCTACGATAATCGCTCGACATGCAACCGTCTCCCCCCGCAGCCCATCCCCAGTCGCCGCGCGACCTTTTCGTTTCGTTCACATGGCTCGCGCTGCAGGGCTTCGGCGGGGTTCTCGCCATCGTCCAGCGCGAGATGGTCGAGAAGAAGAAATGGCTCACGCCCGAGCAGTTCCTCGAGGACTGGGCCGTGGCGCAGGTGATGCCGGGGCCCAACGTGATCAACCTCGCGCTGATGATCGGCGACCGCTACTTCGGCCTGCGCGGCGCGGTGGCGGCGGTGGCGGGCATGCTGACCATTCCGCTGGTGGTGATCCTCGCGCTGGCCGTGCTGTACGCGCACTATGCCGGCAACCCGCAGGTGGCGGCCGCGCTGCGGGGCATGGGGGCGGTGTCGGGCGGGCTCATCGCCGCCACGGGCGTCAAGCTGGTGCCCCAGCTGCGCAAGCACCCGCTGGGCTTCGCGACCTGCCTGGTCATCATGGCGCTGGTGTTCGTGGCCATCGCGGTGCTGAAGATTCCGCTGGGCTGGGTGCTGCTGGTGGTCGGCGGCGTGGCCTGCATCTGGACCTGGAAGAGGATCGCCCCATGACCATCGCCATGCAATGGCACGACTGGCTGGCCCTCTTCGGGCAGTACATGCTGCTGTCGCTGCTGTCGATCAGCGGCGCCATCACCACGGTGCCCGACATGCACCGCTACCTCGTCACGCAGCACGGCTGGCTCACCGATGCGCAGTTCAGCTCCTCGGTCGCCATCGCGCAGGCCGCCCCCGGACCCAACGTGCTGTTCGTGGCGCTGATGGGCTGGAACGTGGGGCTCAACGCGGGCGGCGGAATCGGCGCCGGGCCGCACGCCTGGGTGCTCGGCCTCTTCGGACTACTGGTCACGATGCTGGGCATCATGCTGCCGAGCACCACCCTCACCTACTTCGCCACCCGCTGGGGCCACCGCAATCGCACGCGCCGCGAGGTTCGTGCCTTCAAGCAGGGCATGGCGCCCGTGGTGGTCGGGCTGCTGATCGCCACCGGCTGGGTGCTGGCGGCAGGAAACCATGCCGGCGATGCGCCCGCGTGGCACCTGTGGCTGCTGACCGGCGCCGCCGCGCTTATCGTCTGGCGCACGCGCGTCCACCTGCTCTGGCTGCTCGGCGCCGGGGCTGTGCTGGGCGCCGTGGGCTTCGTCTGACCGTTCTTCCTTCCCCTTTCATCAGGAACACATCGACATGTCGCAACTTCGCCCGCTCGGCCGCTCCGGCCTCCAGGTTTCTCCGCTCGCCTTCGGCGGCAACGTGTTCGGCTGGACCGTCGACGAGGCGGCCTCGTTCAAGCTGCTCGATGCCTGGCTGGACGCCGGCTTCAACTTCGTCGACACCGCGGACGTGTATTCGGCATGGGTGCCGGGCCATACCGGCGGCGAGTCGGAGACCATCATCGGCAAGTGGCTCAGGCAAAGCGGCAAGCGCAACCGCGTGGTTCTGGCCACCAAGGTCGGCAAGCCGATGGGCGAAGGCAAGGTGGGCCTCGCGCCCAAATACATCCGCGAAGCCGTCGAGGCCTCGCTCAAGCGCCTGCAGACGGACTACATCGACCTCTACCAGTCGCACGACGACGACGCCAGCACCCCGCTGGAAGAAACGCTCGGCGCCTTCGACAAGCTGATCAAGGAAGGCAAGGTGCGCGCGATCGGCGCGTCGAACTACACGGCGCCGCGCCTGGCCGAGGCGCTCGACGTGTCGGAGCGCCTGGGCATCGCCCGCTACGAGAGCCTGCAGCCGCTGTACAACCTCTACGACCGCGCGGTGTTCGAGGACGCGCTGGAGCCGCTGTGCATCAAGCGCGAAGTGGGCGTGATCAACTTCTACGCGCTGGCGGCCGGCTTCCTCACCGGCAAGTACCGCACCGAGGCCGATGCGGCCAAGAGCGCGCGCGGTGCCAACACCACGAAGAAGTACCTCAACGAGCGCGGCCTGCGCATCCTCGACGCGCTCGACAAGGTGGCCCAGCAGTACAACGCCAAGCCGGGCCAGGTCGCCATCGCGTGGCAGATCGCGCGCCCGGGCGTGACGGCGCCCATTGCCAGCGCGACCTCCGTCGCGCAGCTCGAGGAACTCGTGGTCGCGACGCAGCTGAAGCTGGACGCAGGCACCATCGAGATGCTCGACCGCGCCAGCGCCGAGACCGCGAAGCCCGCAGCCTGATGAGCGCGTTCGATTCCATCGCCGCCCCCACGCTGGAGCATTTCGCCGACCTGCGCATCGAGGTGGGCGTGCCACAGGTGCTGGGCAACAGCCCGCGCGGATTGCGCCGCGTGGTGCCGATCATCGGCGGCGAAGCCATGGGCCACGGGTGGCGGGCACGCGTGCTGCCGGGCGGCAGCGACTTCCAGCTGATCGTGAGCGACACGCTCTCGGAACTCGACGCGCGCTACGGTCTGGAGACCGATGCGGGCGACCTGGTCTACGTGCACAACAGCGCAATGCGCAGCGCCCCGCCCGAGGTGATGGGCAGGCTGCTGCGCGGCGAGCCGGTCGACCCGTCGCAGGTGTACTTCCGCTGCAGCCCGCGCTTCGAAACTGCCTCGGCTTCGCTGAAATGGATCAACGAGCGCATGTTCACCGGAGCCGGCGTGCGCCATCCGGCCGAGGTGGTGATGCGCTTCTTCGCGTTGAACTAGCCGTCGACGGGGTTCAGCGGCGTCGAGAGGATGCGCTGATAGAAGGCCACGTCGAGCCAGTGCCCGAACTTGAAGCCCGCCTGGCGCACCGTGCCCGAGTGTTCGAAGCCCAGGCTCTGGTGCAGCGCGATGCTGCCCGCGTTGGCCGCGTCGATGGCGCCGACCATCACGTGCACGTCGCGCGCCACCGCCTCGGCGATGACCGCCTCCATCAGCGTGCGGCCCAGTCCCTTGCCGCGGTACGCGCTGTCGACGTAGACCGAGTGCTCCACCGTGTACTTGTAGGCGGGAAAGGCGCGGAAGCTGCCGTAGCTCGCAAAGCCCAGCAGCTTGCCGCTCTCGTCCTCGGCACCGATCACCGGGAAGCCGTTGGCACGCTTGGTGGCGAACCACGTGACCATGTTCTCGGGCGTGCGAGGCTTGTAGTCGTACAGCGCGGTGGAGGTGACGATGGCCTCGTTGAGGATGGCCAGGATGGCGGCGGCGTGGGCTTCTTCGGTGCAGGAGATGAGACGCATGGTGCTGGCCTTCGTTGAAATTTCGTTCAATATAGGAGAATAATAATCTCATATGAGAAACGATCCATCTCCTGATCCATCCCCCGCCGAAGTTTCCGGCCAGAACATCGACCTGCTCATCGCCACCCGCCTGCTGGCGCTGCGCCAGTCGCAGGGCTTGAGCCTCGCGGACCTGGCCGAACGCTCGGGCGTGAGCAAGGCCATGATTTCCAAGGTGGAGCGCGCCCAGAGCAGCCCCACGGCCGTGCTGCTGGGCAAGCTGGCCGCCGGGCTCGGCGTGCCATTGGCGCAGTTGCTGACCGAGGAGAAAGGGCAACCGAAGCGGCTGCGCACGCGCGCCGAGCAGGAGGTGTGGCGCGACCCGCAGGCCGGCTACCTGCGGCGGCAGGTAGCCGAGCGCCAGGCGGGCAGCGGCGTGGAGATGGTCGAGATCGAGCTGCCGCGCTCGGTGCAGGTCGACTACCCACGCTGGAGCGGCAAGCCATACCGGCAATGCCTGTGGATGCTCGAAGGCGAACTGCGGGTGGACTACGGCGACGAGCGCTTCGAACTCGCGCCGGGCGACTGCCTGGACTTCGGCGTGGACCGGCCGCTGGTCTTCAAGGCGCTGGGGCGCGGCGCCTGCCGCTATCTGCTGGTGGCAAGCCCGGAATAGCCGACGACGCGCGGAATCGGCGTACCCACGCGGTAGGCAGGCTCCCACATGCACATCCGGCGCGCGCCGGTGCTGCGGACGGCCTCGTCCTGAATACTGCAAGGCATCCAGACTTTCGGAGGAACGACGATGTCTTTCGCGCTTTACATGATCGGTTTCCTGATCTTCCTGGCCGGCGTCGCATGGGGCGCCTCCGTGGCCGGCGTGCCCACGCTCTACATCGGGATCGGTGCGGTGATCCTGCTGGGCATCGGCATCTTCAGCGCGGTGGGCCGCACGCGCGGCAAGGACCCGTCCTGAGCGTCCTGAGTTCACGCGGGCTTCACGCCGCCCGCACAGGGGGCCGCTAACTTCGCAGCGCGCCGCGGCAAGCGGTGCGCATTGCTTCAAGTCAGCGGCCCCATGCATACATCACCAAGCCTCTTCGCTCCGCTTCTTCCCTCCGCCGCTTCGACGGCGCCCGCACCGGCCTCTTCCGCCGGCAGCGGCACGGGCCACATCAAGGTCGATCTGCTCGTCGTCGGCGCGAGCTTCGCGGGCCTTGCCTGCGCCAGGGCCGCGGCACTCGCAGGCCTGAGCGTGGTGGTGCTGGAGAAGAAGACCGCCGCGGGCACCAAGCTTCACACCACCGGCATCATCGTCAAGGACGCGGTCGACAGCGTGCCCTGGCTGGCCGATGTGCCGCCCGAGCTGGTGCGGCGCATCGAGGGCGTGCGGCTCTATGCCCCGGACATGCATCACGTCGACCTGCATGCGCCGGGTTACTGGTTCTGGGCCACCGATGCGCCCGCCCTGCTCGACTGGATGGTGGACTCGGCCCGGGCCTGCGGCGTCGACGTGCAACTCGGCACGCTGTTCGAGCAGGCGCTGTGGCTCAATGGCCGCTGGGAAGTGCCGCTGACGCGCGGTCCCTGCATCACGGCCACATATCTTGTCGGCGCCGACGGCCCGCATTCGCGCGTCGCGAAGGCGCTGGGCCTGTCGCGCAACACGCGCTTTCTCTACGGCGTGGAGCACGAATACCAGGGCGCGAAGATGGCGCCCGACCTGCTGCACTGCTTCATCGACCGCAAGCTGGCACCCGGCTACATCGGCTGGGCGCTCGAAGGCGTGGGCGTGAGCCAGATCGGGCTGGCGCGCCGCGTGGGGCACGGAGACCCGGGCGCGCTGAAGCTCGATCCGCTGCTTCGCAAGATCGCCCCGGCAGTCACGCCCGGCGATGCGCCGCCGGTCGCGGTGCGCGCGGGAATGATCCCCTGCGGCGGCGTGCTGCCCGTGGTGGCGCGCGAACGTGCGCTGCTGGTGGGCGATGCGGCGGGCATGGTGTCGCCGGTGACCGCAGGCGGCATCCACACCGCCCTGCTGCACGGGCAGCGCGCAGGCGAGGCGGTGGCGCGCTTCATCCGGAGGGAAGCGGGCGATCCGGCCACGTGGTTCGTGCGCGGGTATCCGGGCTTCAGGCTCAAGCGCGCACTGCGCTGGGCCTTCGACCACTTCCAGAACGACTGGATGTTCAACCGCCTGCTGGGCACGCGGCAGATGCGGCGGGTGGCGGAACTGGTCTATTTCCACCGCAAGGGTGGATCGCCGGGAAGTTAGGCGGTTCGCTGGCGCAGCGCCTCGTACAGGCACACGCCGCTGGCCACCGAGACGTTGAGGCTCTCGACCGCGCCGGCCATCGGAATGCTCACCAGCTCGTCGCAGGTCTTGCGCGTGAGCTGCCGCATGCCCTCGCCTTCGGCGCCCAGCACCAGCGCCATCGGGCGCTTGAAGTCGCTCTGGTAGATGGTGCCCGGCGCGTCGTCGCTGGTGCCCACGCACCAGATGCTGCGCTCCTTGAGCTCGTTCAGCGTGCGCGCGAGGTTGGTGACCATGAAGTACGGCACCGTCTCGGCCGCGCCGCTGGCCACCTTGGCGACGGTGGCGTTGATGCCGGCCGCGTGGTCCTTCGGCGCGATGACCGCGTGCGCGCCGGCACCGTCGGCCACGCGCAGGCAGGCGCCGAGGTTGTGCGGATCGGTCACGCCGTCGAGCACCAGCAGCAGAGGCACGGTGCCGGCCTCTTCGAGGCCTTCGAGCAGTTCGTCGAGGGAGCGGACCTGGGCCACGGGCTCGACCCGCGCGACCACGCCCTGGTGGCCGTGGCTGCCGCTGAGCTTGGAAAGCCGCGCGCCGTCGGCCTCGATGAGCCGAACGCCTGTTTCCTGCGCGCGGGCCAGGAACTGTTTCATGCGCGCATCGCGCCGGCTGGCGTCGAACAGCACTTCGAGCACCGACTTGGGCGCGGTCTTGAGGCGCACGCCCACGGCATGGAAGCCGAAGATCACTTTGGGAGAAGACATCCGTGGATTATCCCTGCCCCCTCGGGGCCGGCCCCACCCGCCCGCTCAGGCCAGCGGCAGGCCGCTGAGCGCGCGGGTGCGCTCGTCGTGCAGTTCCTGTACCGCCAGCGCCCTCGGATGCACCTTCGCGGCGTTGCCCACGCTCTCCAGGTACTGGCAGGCGGCGTGCCCCTCGGCGGCCTTCTCGTAGCGCGCGATCCAGGCATCGCGCGCGGGCAGCTTGTCGGGCGACACCGGCCACACGCCCGGACGGGGCCGCATGTGGTCGCCGATGCCGACGCGCCAGGGCTTGGCACTCACCCGGGCGCGAAAGCAGTTCTGGTTGCGGCACATGCGCGCGTAGACCTTGTCGACGCCCAGGGCGTGGAAGCAGTCGGCCACCGCCATGTCGGACGGGTTGAACACGTCGTGCATCGCCAGCAGCCGGAAGCCCGCCGGCGTGCGGTAGATGCGCAGGTTCCAGTCGGGATGCTGCTGCATGAAGCGCGCGATGCGCTCGGCGGCCCGCTTCTCGGGTGCCGGGTTGCCGCTGTGCTCGCCGCGCTTCTTGCGCTGGCCGATGACCCAGGCCACGGCGAAGACCACGATGCCCGCGATCAACCCGCCCAGCCAGGTCCTGGCGGCCCAGCCGCCGACCACGCCCGCGATCAGTGCAGGCACCAGCGCGAAGCCGAACACGCTGCCGCGCAGGGGCTCCTCGAAGTCGATGTCGACGAAGAGCACGTCGGGCGTGTTGAGGCAGCGCGCGCCGTAGCCGTTGCGGGTGACGACGGTGTCGCCGTGCCGCTCGACGATTTCCTCGCGGATCGGCACGCCCTCGGCACCGTTGTAGGCAAGCTTGCGTTCGCGGCGCTCGAGCTTCTCGCCCTTGTGGGCGATGCGGTCGAAGGCGTCGCGGGTGCGCTGGTCGGCGTGCGCCTGTGCCGCCACGGGGCTCTCGTCGGACCAGCCGTAGCGCCGCACGGTGATCTGCCTGCCGGCCACGCGCTCCTGGATGCGGCCTTCGGCCCAGTACTGGGGAACGATCATCGATTTGTTTTTTCTTGGCTCAAGCCTTCTGTCCGAACAGCAGCCAGACCATGACCGCCGCCAGCAGGATGATGAGCACCGGCAGCCATTTGTAGCCGCCGCCGTACACGCGGCCCGGCTCGTCCATGGGACGGCGGGGCATGTGCTGGGTCAGGGGGCCGAAGCCGCCCAGTGTGGGGTCGTCATGGTTGTCGACCAGCCGCTTGGCCGCCGCCAGGCTCAGCCCGGTGGCCTCGCGCGTGAGGCGTATGGCCTCGATCTTGTTGCCCTGCGCAAGCGCCGTGAGCGCGGTAGAGGGCATCGATGCGAAGCCGCGGTCCTGCCTGGCCGCCGTGGGCACGCAGCGCCCGCCCATGGCGCTGCTGTCGTCGTCTCCCGCTTCCTGCCGATCGGCAAAACGATCGACGGCTTCCTTGGCCGACTTGAGGTCCATGCCCGTGCGGGCGCGCACGATCTTGATGGCCTCGATCATCCTGCCGCGCTGCAGCGCCAGGACGGCGTCGGGCGGAAGTTCCTCCATGAACATCTCCTTGAATGTGGCTTGCTATTCATTTAATAGCTTATTGCTCTTGTCAGGCAGGCGCCAGAGCCACTTTTTCATTAAGCGCGACGCGACCGGCCTCGATGGTGATACGTCGTTCGCAACGCGCGGCGATGCCACGGTCATGGGTGACGAGCACGAGCGTGGTGCCCAGCTCGCGGTTGAGGTCGAACATCAGCTGCATGACCTGCTCGCCGGTGGCGAAGTCGAGGCTGCCGGTGGGCTCGTCGGCCAGCAGCAGCGCGGGCTGCACGACGAAGGCGCGGGCCAGCGCAACGCGCTGCTGCTCGCCGCCGGAGAGCACCTTCGGGTAGTGGCTCAGCCGCTGGCCCAGGCCGACACGGCCGAGCATTTCGGTGGCGGCCTTGCGGGCGTCCTTGCGGTTGGCCAGCTCCAGCGGGAGCATCACGTTTTCCAGAGCACTCAGGTTGCCCAGCAGCTGGAAACTCTGGAACACGAAGCCCACGCGCTGCGCGCGGACGGCGGCGCGTTCGTCCTCGTCGATGGCGAAGATGTCCTGCCCCGCCAGCTTCACCGTGCCGCGCGTGGGCGTATCCAGCCCCGCGATGATCGACAGCAGCGTGCTCTTGCCGGAGCCCGAGGCGCCGACGATGGCAGCGGTCTCCCGCGCGCCGAGGGTGAAATCGATGTCCTGCAGAATGTCCAGCGTGCCTGCCGAATCGGTGACGGACTTGAACACATGCTCGACGGCGACAATGGCATCAGACGGGGGTTGGGACATGGAAAGGCTCTGGTTTTGAATCGACGTGACTTTATCTTGACCACCACCGCGCTCGGCAGCGCGGGGATATGGACGACGACGGCGCAGGCCCAGGCCTCGTCTTCCACGGCGGCCTCTTCGGGCAAGCCGGTGATCCTGGTGCTGGGCGATTCGCTGAGCGCAGAGTACGGCCTCAAGCGCGGCGAGGGCTGGGTACCCTTGCTCGAGAAAAGGCTTGTGCAGCAGAAGATCTCCGCAACCGTGGTCAACGCCAGCATCAGCGGCGACACCAGTTCCGGCGGCCGTGCCCGCTTCGCGCCGCTGCTCGCGCAGCACAAGCCCAGTCTGGTGGTGCTCGAACTCGGGGCCAACGACGCGCTGCGAGGCCTGCCGCTGTCCGACACCGAAAGCAACCTGATGCAGATCACCAGGGCCGCGCAGGCCGCGGGCGCGAAGGTGCTGATCGTCGGCATCCAGGTGCCGCCCAACTATGGCGGCGACTACACGCGGCGCTTCGAGGCGGTGTTCTCCAAGGTGGCGAGCGCGACCAAGTCGGCGCTCGTGCCCTTCCTGCTCAAGGGCGTGGCGGATGCGCCCGACGCGCTCTCGCTGTTCCAGGCCGACCGCATCCACCCGACGGCGGCCGCCCAGCCGCAACTGCTGGACAACGTCTGGGCCGAGCTGCGCAAGCTGTTGCCCAAGCAATGAAAAAGCCGCCGCGGGCAAGTGCCTGCGGCGGCTTTTCTTGATGGATCGGCAAGTCTGGACGGGAATTCAGCCGTTCTTGGTGGGCAGGTCCGGCACCGTGGGCGGATCGCGTTCGAGCGAGGCAACGTCGGTTTCGGGATCGCCAGGTGCCAGCCCATCACTGCTGGGATTGAGCTTGCGGTTCGCCTTTTCGCGGAGCTTGTCTTCCTTCTTCTTCTTCTTGGCCAGCTCTTTCTGACGCTTTTCGTAGCCGTAGTTGGGTGTTGCCACTGGATCTCCTTGAGGCGAGGCAGTCGGGTTGACTGCCGTGGCCTACTGTAAGCGATAAAGCTGCAGTCTCGAGGAGGTACCCCATGACGCGCTCGAGGCGACAGGAGCGACGGCAGGATGCGATTTCTTACATCCGAGCCAGCGCCTGCTGAAGATCGGCGCGCAGGTCTTCCACGTCTTCGAGGCCGATGGAAAAACGCACGAGCGTGCCCTTGTACGGCCAGCGCGCCACGCTGGCATCGCGCATCAGGCCGATGTCGTAGGGCACCACGAGGCTGATCGGTCCGCCCCACGAATAGCCGAGGCGGAACAACTGCAGGCTGTCGCAGAAGCGGTCGACCTGCTCGGTGCTGTAGCGCTCGTCGAACACCACCGAGAACAGGCCGGCGGCCAGGTTGGTTTCGCCGCACAGCGCGCGCCAGTGGGTATGGCCCGGGGAATCCTCGAGCGCGGGATGCAGCACCTGCGCGATCTCCTCGCAGCCGTTGAGCCAGCCGGCCAGCTCGCGCGCGGCGCGGTCGTGCGCGGCATAGCGCAGCGCGATGCTGGGCAGCGAGCGCAGCAGCGTCTCGACGTCGCCCACCCCGATGCCGAAGCCCATGCGCATGTGCGTGAGCTTGAGCGCGCGGTGCAGGCGCTCGTCGCGCGTGGTCACGCTGCCCATGAGCACGTCGCCGCCGCCGCTGGGGTACTTGGTGAGCGCGTGCACGGAAATGTCGACGCCCTGCCCGCTGCCGTTGAAATCGAAGGGCGCGAAGGCCAGGCCTGCGCCCCAGGTGTTGTCGAGCACGGTCATCACGCCGCGCGCACGGCAGATGCTGGCCAGCGCCGGCAGGTCGGGGAACTCCATGGTCACCGAGCCCGCCGCTTCCAGCCATACCAGCCGGGTGCGCTCCGAGAGCTTGGCCGCGAGGTCGGCCGGGTTCATCGCGTCGTACAGGCGATGCGTGACGCCGAAGTTCGCCAGTTCGCCGGTGGCCAGCGCCTTGTTCGGGCCGTAGGCGTTGTCGGGAATCAGCACTTCGTCGCCGGTCTTCAGGAAGGCGAACGAGACCAGCGAGATGGCCGCCAGACCGCTGGGCACGAGCAGGCACTCGGTACCGCCTTCGAGCGTGGCCAGGCGCTCTTCCAGCGTGAAGGTGGTGGGCGTGCCGTGCAGGCCGTAGGTGTAGCCGGCCTTGGTGCGCCAGTCGCGCGCGCGCATGGCGGCGACGTCGGCGAAGAACACGGTCGATGCCTTGAACACGCCGGGCTGCGGCGCGGCGAAGGTGGCGGGCGGAACGTAGGGGTGGTGGATCAGGTTCGTGGAAGGCTTGCTCATGGGGTGCATGCTAGCGCGACCCGCATTCGGGGCCTTGCGCGGAGCTTCCGTCGCACAATGCGCGGACCGGCCCTCCCCTTCATCCCGTTTCATGGAAGAAGCCCGAGACAGTGCAGCTGACACGCCTCGCCCCTCCCCACCTGCGGCCCTTCGTGCGGCTGATGTGGGCCTCGTCGCCCGACGGCACGCCCGTCGAGCAGCCGGGCGCACGCGAGCATGTGCTGCCCACCGGCGGCATGCATCTGGTCTTCAGGCTTTCGGGGCCGTCGTTGCGCCTCTTCCACGACGGCGCCGACGTGCAGGGATTCACAGTGGGCTACGCGATGGTGGGCGGAACCCGCTCGGCCTTCTTCGTGCGCGACGTGTCGGTGACGACGCGCTCGGTCGGCGTCATGCTGCAGCCGGGGGCGGCCCGGGCCCTTCTCGGCGCTCCCGAAGACGCTCTGGCCGAGCGGCATACCCCGCTCGAAGCGCTCTGGGGCGCGGACGCGAACTTCGCGCTCGAACAGCTGCACGGCACCGACTCGCTGCCGCGGCAGCTTGCCATCGTCGTCGCGCTGCTCGAAGCACGCCTTGCCTCGTCGTCCGCGATGCATGGCCTGCACCCCGCGGTGGCGCAGGCCTTGGCGCGCATGTCCGGCGCGAGCGCCAACGACGACGACGGACAGGCCGGCGCCATCGGCCAGCTCGTGAAGCAAAGCGGCTACAGCCACCGGCGCTTCATCGCTCTCTTTCGCGGCATGACCGGGCTGGCGCCCAAGCAGTACGCGCGCATGCTGCGCTTCGACCATGTGCTCGGGCAATTCGCCATCCAGCCCGCCCGGCCCTGGGTCGAGCTGGCGCTGGAGGCCGGCTACAGCGACCAGGCGCATTTCAACCGCGACTTCCTGGCCATTGCCGGCATGTCGCCGCAGGCCTACCGGCGGGCGGCACCGGTTTCTTCACGGCACGTGCGCATCTGAGCCGAGCGCCGGAGCAGGCGCCGCGCAGCAGGTCAAATTTGTTCAAGACGACGCGAAGCGCGAATACCAGAATCGCGCCCATCACAACCCGAAGGGACAACGACGCCATGGCCATCCACGAACTGTTTCCGTACCTCTGCGTCAACGACGCCAATGCAGCCATCGAGTTCTACTGCAAGGTCTTCGAGGTGAAGGAGATCTTCCGCCTGACCGAGCCCAGCGGCCGCGTCGGCCACGCCGAGCTGGACTTCCACAACGGCGCGATCCTCATGATCTCGGAGGAATTCCCCGAGTTCGACATCCTCAGCGCGAAGACGCTGGGAGGCAGCGCAGTCTCGCTGCATCTGCACGTGGACGACGCCGACGCGGTGGTGGCGCGCGCGGTCGCCGCGGGCGCCACGCTGGACATGGCGCCGCAGGACCAGTTCTATGGGGAACGCTCCGGCGTCTTCCATGACCCCTTCGGCCATCGCTGGAACGTGGGGCACAGCATCGAGAAGCTGACGCCGGAGGAAATGCAGCGGCGCTACACCGCCATGTTCACCGACGCCGGGTGATCCGGCGCCGGCATTGCCGGATCAGACCGACCACTTCTCGATCAGCTTCTCGGCGCCCAGCGAGTCGTAGCCCTCGAAGGGTTGGTGGATCCAGGGGTTGGTGGCCAGGTACTCGACCGAGTAGTCGGGCGTGAAGGTCGACAGCGCCTTGGTCCAGATCACGGCGCTGCGCAGCTCGGTGATGGGCTTGTAGTTGTTGCGCAGCATGTCCATCACCGCGTGCAGCGTGTGGCCCGAGTCGGCCAGGTCGTCCACCAGCAGCACCTTGCCGGCGATCTCGCCCTTGGGCGTGGTGATGTAGCGGGCGATGTCGAGATGGCCCTGCACCGTGCCGGCATCGGCGCGGTACGAGCTGGTCGACATGATCGCCAGCGGCTTGTCGAAGATGCGCGAGAGCACGTCGCCCGGGCGCATGCCGCCGCGCGCCAGGCACAGGATGGTGTCGAACTGCCAGCCCGACTGGTGCACCTTGATCGCGAGCTTCTCGATCAGGTTGTGGTACTCGTCGTAGCTGACGTAGAGATGCTTGCCGTCTTCAGTCAACATAGCGTGGTTTTTCCTTCAATGTCTCTTCTTCTGGGGAGCACCGCGGAACCGGCTTTGCCGGACCGCTGGTGTTGCCCCTGCAAGGGGGTTGGCGGCCACGCGAAGTGGGCAAGCCTGGGGGTTAGGCAGATCAGTCGGCCAGGTAGGGGTGGCGCATCATGATCGTGTGGTCGCGATCGGGGCTGGTGGACACCATGTGGATCGGCACGCCCGTGACCTGCTCGATGCGCTGCAGGTACAGCCGCGCATTGATCGGCAGCTTGTCGTACTGCGTGACGCCCACGGTGCTTTCGCTCCAGCCTTCCAGCGTTTCGTAGATCGGCGTGCAGCGCTCGATCTCGTCCGCGCCCATGGGCAGGATGTCGGTGGTTTCGCCGTCGAGCTCGTAGCCGGTGCACAGCTCCAGCTTCTCCAAGCCGTCCAGCACGTCGAGCTTGGTGATGCACAGGCCCGACAGGCCGTTGACCTGTGCCGAGCGCTTGAGCAGCGCGGCGTCGAACCAGCCGCAGCGGCGGCTGCGGCCGGTGGTCACGCCCTTCTCGGCGCCCACGGTGCTCATGTGATAGCCGGGGGTGCCGGGCGTGGCCCAGTCGAGTTCGGTGGGGAACGGACCGCCGCCCACGCGGGTGCAGTAGGCCTTGGTGATGCCCAGGATGTAGTGCAGCATGCCCGGGCCCACGCCCGAACCGGCGGCGGCGTTGCCGGCCACGCAGTTGCTGGAGGTGACGTACGGATAGGTGCCGTGGTCCACGTCCAGCAGCGTGCCCTGCGCACCTTCGAACAGCAGGTTGGCGCCGTCGCGGTTGGCATCGTTCAGCTCGCGCGAAACGTCGGCCATCATGGGCTTGAGCAGCTCGGCGTGCTTCATCGCTTCGTTGAAGACTTCGTCGAAGTCGATGGCGGGCGCGCCCAGCACCTGGGTCAGCACGTGGTTGTGCAGCTCGAGCAGCACGCGCAGCTTGGCGGCGAAACGCTCGGGATGCTTCAGGTCCTGCACGCGCAGAGCGCGGCGGGCGATCTTGTCTTCATAGGCCGGGCCGATGCCGCGGCCGGTGGTGCCGATCTTCTCGATGCCGCCCTTCTCGCGGTAGGCCTCGCGCGCGATGTCCAGGGCGGCGTGGAACGGCAGGATCAGCGGGCAGGCCTCGCTGATGCGCAGGCGCGAGCGCACTTCGACACCGGCCTTTTCAAGCCCCTCGATTTCCTCGAACAGCTTGGCGGCCGAAAGCACGACGCCGTTGCCGATGTAGCACTTGACGCCGGGCCGCATGATGCCGCTCGGGATCAGGTGCAACGCGGTCTTCACCCCGTTGATGACCAGCGTGTGGCCCGCGTTGTGGCCGCCCTGGAAGCGGACCACGCCCTGGGCGCTCTCCGTCAGCCAGTCGACCAGCTTGCCCTTGCCCTCGTCGCCCCACTGGGTGCCGACGACGACCACGTTTCTTCCGGTGGTTACGCTCATGCTCGTTCCATTACTTCAAAAAATCAGATCGCACGGACACTCCACTGGCCGCCCTGCTCGACGAGCTCGCGGTCGCAGTGGAACTCATCGATTTCGCTGCCATGGCCCGGCAGCACGCAGACTACCGTTTCACCGGCCTTGCGCAATTGGGCAATGGCCTGACTCAGGCCGGCCGCGTCGCTCCAGGGCGCGCGGATGGCGGCGCGCAGCGGGCGGGCCGGCAGCACGCCGACCAGTTCGCGCACGTCGAGGCTGAAGCCGACGGCCGGGCGGTTGCGGCCGAACACGGCCCCCACCTCGTCGTAGCGGCCGCCGCGCACCAGCGAATCGGCCGCGCCGGGCACGTAGATGCCGAAGCGCATGCCGCTGTAGTACGCATAGCCGCGCAGGTCGGCCAGGTCGAAGCTGATCTGGCGGCCGGCCACGCCCTGCAGGCCGGCGGCAAGCTGCTTCAGGTCGGCCAGCGCCGCACCGACCGCGGGCGTGCCCTTCAGGGCCTTGGCGGCCTCGTCGAGCACGGCCTCGTCGCCGTAGAGCTGGATCAACGCGCGCAGCCCCTCGCGCGAGGCGGCGGGGAAGTTCCTGGTGAGCGACTCGAGCTCGCTCGCGTCCTTGGCCGCCAGTGCTGCATGCACCTGCGCCAGGGTGGCGCCGTCGACCGGCACGCCGGCGAACAGGGCACGCACGATGCGGGCATCGGCCAGGTCGACGATCACGCCCTCGCGCAAGCCGGCGGCATCGAGGCAGTCGAGCGCCAGCAGCAGGGTTTCGGTGTCGGCCTCGAGGCCGGCGTGGCCGTAGATCTCGGCGCCGAACTGCAGGGGCTCGCGGGTGGCATGTGGGCGGTCGGGCCGGGTGTGGAGCACCGGCCCGCAGTAGCACAGCCGGGCCACGCCGTCGCGATTCAGCAGGTGGGCATCGATGCGCGCCACCTGGGGGGTGGTGTCGGCGCGAAGGCCCATGCTGCGGCCGGAAAGCTGGTCGACGAGCTTGAAGGTCTGGAGGTCGAGCGCCTCGCCGGTGCCGGAGAGCAGCGACTCGAGATGCTCGAGAAGCGGCGGCATCACCAGCTCGTAGCCGTAGCCACGGGCGGTGTCGAGCAGCTGGCGTCGAAGTTCTTCGATGTGGCGGGCCTCGGAGGGCAGCACATCGGCAATGTGATCCGGGAGGACCCAGGCGGACATGGGGATCGGGGGCGTGGTTAAAACGGGATTCTACCGGCACCGGGCACCCGGTCCAGCGCGGGCGTCGATCGGCGGGCCGAATCAGCCCAGGATCCAGAGCAGGACCAGCCCCAGGAGGATGCTGCAGAGTCCGAAGAAGCGCAGCTGGCCGTCGCGCAGTTGCATGAGCTGGCCGAAGCCGCGGCGCCACCCTCCCGGCGATACGAAAGGCAGGATGCCCTCGATCACCAGGACGAGCGCCAGCGCGCTCCAGAAAGTGTCGGCGCTCACGGCTCCTGAGGACGGCTGCGGCCGGACGTGGTCAACGGCGAGGTGCGGCGGTGTTCGAGCCCGAGCCCTGCATGGCGCGGAAGAAGTCCGACGACGGGTCGAGCACCATCACGTCGCTCTTCTTGTTGAAGCTCTGCTTGTAGGCCTCGAGGCTGCGGTAGAACTGCGCGAACTGCGGGTCGCGGCCGAAGGCCTCGCTGTAGGTGGCGGCAGCCTGGGCATCCCCTTCGCCCTTGATCTTCTGGGCATCGCGGTAGGCGTTCGCCACGATCACTTCGCGCTGGCGGTCGGCGTCTGCGCGAATCTTCTCGCCCTCGGCCGTGCCGGTGGAACGCAGTTCGTTGGCCACGCGCTTGCGCTCGGCTTCCATGCGGCGGTAGACCGACTCGGTGATGGCTTCCACGTAGTCGACGCGCGTGATGCGCACATCCACCACGTCCACGCCCCAGGGCTTGCTGCCCTTCACCACCGAGAGCACCTCGCGCTGCACGTCGGCCATCAGGGCCTCGCGGCGCACCGAGATCAGGTCGCGCACCGTGCGCTTGTTGATGTTTTCCTGGAAGGCGTTGCGGACCACGCGGTTGAGCTGCATGGCACCGGCGTTCTCGTCGAGGCCGACGTTGCGGATGTAGGCCTGCGGGTCGCTGATGCGCCAGCGCACGTACCAGTCGATCACCACGCGCTGCTTCTCTGCGGTGAGCATGGGCTCGGTGTCCACGCTGGAGAGCGTCAACAGGCGCTTGTCGATGTACGACACGTTCTGGAACGGCGGCGGCAGCTTGAAGTTGAGGCCGGGCTCGGTGATGACCTGCTTGATCTGGCCGAGGGCATAGACCACGCCGAACTGGCGCTGGTCGACCACGAAGAGCGTCGAGCTTGCCAGTACCAGCAGCACGAGGATCGAGGTTGCGATGAATCCGATTCTGTTCATGTTCTTGCGGGCCTTTCTCAACGCACGTCGCGGTCACGCGAGCGGCCGTCGCGGCCGCGCACGTCGTTCGTGGCAGGGGCCACCGGGATGACGGAGGACTGTGCCGGCGCGGTGCCGGCGACGCTGGGGCTGGCCGCATCGACCGGCGTTGCCGCGTTGCCGCCGCTCATCTGCATGAGCTTGTCGAGCGGGAGGTACAGCAGGTTCGAGCCCTGCTTGCTGTCGACCAGAACCTTGGTGGTACTGGCGTAGATCTGCTGCATGGCGTCGGTGTACATGCGGTCGCGCGTCACCTGCGGGGCCTTCTGGTACTCCGACAGCACGGCGCTGAAGCGGCCCGCGTCACCCTGGGCCTGAGCCACGATCCGCGCCTTGTAGGCCTCGGACTCTTCCTTCAGGCGCGAGGCCGTACCGGTGGCCAGGGGCACCACGTTGTTGGCGTAGGCCTGCGCATCGTTCTTGGTGCGCTCGCGCTCCTGGCCGGCCTTGAGCACGTCGTCGAACGCGGCCTGCACCTGCTCGGGCGGGCGCACACCGCCTTGCTGCAGGTTGATGCCGACGACTTCGACGCCGATCTTGTAGCGATCGAGAATGGTCTGCATCAGCGCGCGCACGCGCGGCGCGATCTGGTCGCGCTCCTCGGCGAGCGCGGCGTCCATCTTCATCTTGCCGACCACCTCGCGCACGGAAGTCTCGGCCACCTGCACGACGGTGTCGGCGGGCGACTTGCTCTCGTACAGCCAGGCGCGCGGGTCGCTCAGGCGGTACTGAACGGCGAACTTGATCTCGACGATGTTCTCGTCTTCGGTCAGCATGGCCGATTCGCGCAGGCCGGTGGAACGCACGATGGCGTCGCGGCCCACGTCGGCCGAACGGATCTGCGTGGTCACCACGACTTCGTGGCGCTGGATGGGATAAGGCAGGCGCCAGTTGAAGCCTGCGCCCACGGTGCTCTTGTACTTGCCGAACTGGGTGATGACGGCCTGCTGGCCTTCGTTCACGATGAAGAAGCCGGTGCCGAGCCAGATCAGCACGGCCACCGCCGCCACGAGGCCGATGCCGAAGCCTGCGTTCTTCATGTCGGGCTTGTAGCCGTTGCCGCCGCCGCCATTGGGACGGTTGCCGCCGCCCTTGCCGCCGAAGAAGCCGCCGAGCTTGCGGTTGAGGTCACGCCAGAGTTCATCGAGGTCGGGCGGGCCCTGGTTGGGGCCCTGGCCGCGGGGACGGTTGTCGTTGCCGTTGTTGCCTTGGGGCGGGGGCGTGGGGCCGCCGGGGGGATTGGCATCGGGGGGCCGGTTGCCGGCCGGGCGGTCGCCGTTGGAGGAGGACGGCTCGTCGCCGCGCCCCCATCGGCCGTCGTTCAGGTTGAACATGCCCAGAAACCCTCTCCGCGCTGGCTTTGAATTCATTCGCTTCGTTCTCTTGTCAGTGGCGGGATTGTGCCCAATCCATCGGTTGCATCGTGCAATTCAGCGTCCGCAGCAGGGGTCATCGTATCGGGTGCGGAGCCTGACTGCCGGGCAAGCTCGGCTCGGAGCAGCGGCACGCCCTCGCCGGTCCTGGCGCTGAGGAAGATGCGGGGAACCTGCACGCCGTCGATTTCCATCTCATCCTGAAGATGCAGCGGATGCTGCGTGCTTTCAAGGGCGTCGAGCTTGTTGAAGACCAGAAGCTGCGGCACGGCGTCCGCGCCGATCTCGCGCAGCACCGACTGCACCTCGGCCATCTGCTCGGGGTAGTGCGGGTTGGAGGCATCGACCACGTGCAGCAGCAGGTCGGCATCGACCGCCTCCTGCAGCGTGGCCTTGAAGGCATCGACCAGCCCGTGCGGCAGGTCGCGGATGAAGCCCACCGTATCGGAGATCGACACCTGCCTGCGCGCATCGCCCAGATAGAGATGGCGCGTGGTGGTATCGAGCGTTGCGAACAGCTGATCGGCCGCATAGGCGCGCGCCTTGACCATCGCATTGAAGAGCGACGACTTGCCCGCGTTGGTGTAGCCCACCAGCGAGATGTTGAAGGCGTCGCGGCGCTCGCGCTGGCGGCGCTGCGTGCCGCGCTGCTTCTGCACCTTGGAGAGGCGCTCGCGCGTGCGCTTGATCGACTCGCCGATCATCCGGCGGTCGAGCTCGATCTGCTTCTCGCCCGGGCCGCCGCGCACGCCCGCGCCGCCGGTCTGGCGCTCGAGGTGCGACCAGCGACGAACCAGCCTCGTGCTGAGGTACTGCAGGCGGGCAAGCTCCACCTGCAGCTTGCCTTCGTGCGAACGCGCGCGCTGGGCGAAGATTTCGAGGATGAGGAAGGTCCGGTCGTAGACAGCGACGTCGAGCTGGCGCTCGAGGTTGCGCTGCTGCGCAGGGCTCAGGGCCTGGTCGAAGATGACCTCGCTCGCCCTGTGCAGGGCAGCCAGCTCCTTGATTTCTTCGGCCTTGCCGCTGCCAACGAACAATGCCGCGTCGGGCGCCTTGCGCTTGCACGCGAGGCGGGCGACGGGCGTGAGGCCCGCGGTCTGCGCAAGCAGGCCGAGTTCCTCGAGTTCGCTGTCGAAATGGGGCAGCCCGAAATCGACGCCGACGAGAACGGCGGCGCCTTCCTGGCGGGAAGTCAGTTCAGACAAGCGGGATCAGAAATAGGGAAAAGCGCGGCAGCGGTGCCGCCGCGCTCCGCGCGATCAGGCGGCGTTGTCGTCGTTCTCGGTAGCCGAGAAGTTGACGGCACGGCCTGGCACGATGGTGGAAATGGCGTGCTTGTAGACCATCTGCGTCACCGTGTTGCGAAGCAGCACGACGTACTGGTCGAAAGACTCGATCTGGCCCTGCAGCTTGATACCGTTCACCAGGTAAATGGAGACCGGCACATGCTCGCGACGCAAGGTGTTCAGAAACGGGTCTTGTAGAAGTTGCCCTTTATTGCTCACGATATTCTCCGTGTTCAAGAGTAGTTGTTGGAGGAGAAGACCTTAACACAGGGTTTCCGCGCCGCAGCAATCGCACCCAAAAGCCTTTGAAAAATAACGTCTCTCAAAAGCCGGAACTTCCACTCCGGTCAGAACTCAACGGCGGCCATCCGCCGCCAAATTCAGTCAGTCGTCCTTGTCGACGAAGGGATTGTGGGAGCTCTTGAACTCGATGCGCAAGGGGGTACCCACGAGATCGAACTCCTTGCGGAAGCGTCCCTCGAGGAAGCGCTTGTAAGCATCGGTCACATGTTCGAGCGAATTCCCGTGGATCACGATCACCGGCGGGTTCATGCCCCCCTGGTGCGCATAACGCAGCTTGGGACGGAACATCCCGCTTCGCTTGGGCGCCTGGAACTGCACCGCCTCCAGCAACAACCTCGTCAGCACCGGCGTCGACATCTTGCGCGTGGCCGACTTGTGAGCCTGCGCGATGGCCTGCCACACCGGACCCAGGCCCTGGCGCTTGATGGCCGAGATGAAATGCAGCGCCGCGAACTTCAGGAACGCGAGGCGGGTCTCGATCTGCCGCTGGATCTGCTCGCGCTGGTAGCTGTCGACCGCGTCCCATTTGTTGATGGCGATCACCACCGCGCGGCCGCTTTCGAGGATGTAGCCCGCGATGTGCGCGTCCTGGTCGGTCACGCCCTGCGTGGCGTCGAGCAGCAGCAGCACCACGTTGGCCGACTCGATGGCCTGCAGCGTCTTGACCACCGAGAACTTCTCGATCGCCTCGAACACCCTGCCCTTGCGGCGCAGGCCTGCCGTATCGATCAGCTCGAAGCGCTGGCCGTTGCGCTCGAAGGGTACGGATATTGCGTCGCGCGTGGTGCCCGGCATGTCGAAGGCCACGAGGCGCTCTTCGCCCAGCCAGGTGTTGATCAGCGTCGACTTGCCCACGTTGGGACGACCTGCCACAGCCAGCTTGATCGGCTTGTTGACGTCGTCCTCTTCCTCCTCGTCATCGGGGTCGGGAAGGTTCAGCGGCGCCAGCGCCAGCTCGACCAGGCCGCGCATGCCCTGCCCGTGCGCCGCGGACACGCCGTGCACCTCGCCCAGCCCGAGCTCGTAGAAGTCCACCAGCTTGGTGCCGTCGTGCATGCCCTCGGCCTTGTTGGCCACCAGCACGCAGGGCTTGCCGATACGGCGCAGCTCGTTGGCGATGTCATGGTCCTGCGCGGAGAGTCCTTCTCGTGCATCGACCACGAAGATCACGACGTCGGCCTCGGCGACGGCCTGTCGCGTCTGCTTGGCCATCTCCTTGTAGATGCCGCTGCCGGCGTCAGGCTCGAAACCGCCGGTATCGATGACGATGAATTCGCGCTTGCCCAGGCGGCCGTTGCCGTAGTGGCGGTCGCGCGTGAGGCCGGCGAAGTCGGCGACGATGGCGTCGCGCGTCTGCGTGAGCCTATTGAAGAGGGTCGACTTGCCGACGTTCGGCCGCCCGACCAGGGCCACGACCGGCTTCATGGCCGGCCTTTCGAGGGCGCGGTTTTCATGGTCGGGCCTTGGAAAGAGAGAAGGAAAGAAGAAAGAGGGTTACTCGGGGCGATAGCCAAACACGCCACCCTTGGCGGTCACCACGACCACCGTGTTGCCGGCCAGTGCCGGCGCAACGGTGATGGCCGAGCCGTCCGGCGTGATGCGGTTGAGCAACGCGCCGTCTTCACGCGAGACGAAATGCAGGGTGCCGGTGTCCTCGCCGATGATCAACGAGCGGCCCACGGCCAGCGGCGAAGTCAGCACGCGGTTCTTGAGGCGCGACATCTGCCAGGCGCGCTCGCCGTCGGCACGGCGCCAGGCCACGACGCTGCCGTCGGACTCGGTACCGTAGACGAAGCTCTCGTTGCCGCTGACGCCGTCTGCGCCCGAGGCAGGCTTGCTCCAGACCAGCGAACCGCGCACCGTTTCGACGCAGCCGACGCTCGCGTAGTACGCACGCGCGCAGATCGTGTCGCCGAAGCGGCTCACGCTGCCGGTCAGGTCGACCAGGCGCTCCACATCGTTGGTGCCTCGCGGCGCCGCAATGGGCGATTCCCAGCGCGAAGTGCCGTTGGCGGGGTTGATGCCCACCAGCCGGCCACCGATGCCGGCCACCAGCGTATCGCCCACGGCGAGCAGCACGCCCGACTTGCGCAGCACCAGGTTCTCGCCCGCGCGCTGCTGGATCCACAGGCGGCGGCCGCTCTGGCCGTCCCAGGCGCTGATGCTGCGGTCGGCGGTCTGCACGAACACGCGACGGCCCGCCACCAGGGGCGCGGTGAAGGCCTGCGCCGAGAGCTTCTGCTTCCAGAGCACCTTGCCGTTCTCGATGGCGACCAGCTCGTTGCCGGTGGTGACGACTGCCGCCACCGATCCGTCGCTGCCCACACCGGCCGCCAGCGGAGCGCCAGCGCTGGCGCGCCAGACTTCACGGCCGGCGCGCGCGTCGATGGCAACCACCGTGCCGTCGCTGCCGGCCACGGTGACCGTGTCGCCGCTGACGTCGGTGGTCAGGGGGAACTTCACCTCGGGGATGCGCACCGTCCACGCCTGGCGCACGCCCATCAGGGCCGGGTTGGCGGGAAGCTCGTCCGGCTTCGGCTTGGACGAACCCGAGCAGGCAGCCAGGAGCGCTACCAAAACGAGAGCTGATCCCGCACGCAGGGCGGACGATTCAGGCATGAGGCGCTTGAAATTCATGATGCGGTCAGGGAGTCTTGGGAGCTGCGGGAGTGACGGTGACTACAGGAGCCAGGCTCTTGGGGTCGACGCCGACCGCGTTGAGCTTGATCTCCACCAGGCGGCGGTAGTCGGAAGTGGCGCCGAGGCCAGTCCAGGCCTTGCGGTATTCGGTCTGAGCCTCTGCGCGCTTGCCCTGGGCCAGGTAGATGTCGCCCTTGCGGTCGGCCACCAGGGGTTCGAATTCCTTCGGCACGCCGCCGTCGAGCTGCTTCAGGGCCTCGTCGTAGGACTTGCCGTCGAGCAGCTCGGCCGCCAGCCGCAGCCGGGCAACGGCCTTGTAGCCGGGGTCGATGGCGTTCTGGGCCACCCATTCGAGCTCGGCGCGCGAACCCGCGGCATTGCCCTTCTCGTAAAGCGTCTTGGCGACCAGCAGGCCGGCCTGCTGCGCGTAGGTGGTGCCCGCGAAGCGCTTCTTCATGTCGTCGAGCACGAGCGCGATGCGCGCCGGGTCGCCCGCCTGCGCGGTCTTCTCGATCTCGTCGTAGAGCGACGAGGCCTGCGCCGCCTTGTTGCGGCCATACCATTGCCAGCCGTTCCAGGCCACGAAGGCGCCGGCAACGAGCAGCACGACCGAGGTGATCAGGGTGCCGTAGGTATTCCAGAAATGCTTGAGCTGGTCGAGCTGTTCCTGTTCTTCGAGATCGAGATGGGTTGCCATGCGTGTCAGGTATTGGGAGCCGGCGATTGTAGGGTGATGGCCCAGGCGGCCACTTCCGAAAGAGACCGGGCGACTTGGGCGCCGCCTGCGTCGCGCAGCGACTTGACGGTGACCTCGCCGCGCGCCAGTTCGTCTTCGCCGAAGATCAGTGCGTAGCGCGCACCGCTCGCGTCGGCCTTCTTGAACTGCGCCTTCATGTTGCCGCCGCCCGCGTGCTGCAGCACGCTGACGCCCGCGGCGCGCAGTTGCTCGAGCACCACCATGACCTGCGGCAGCACCGCGGCCGAGGGAACGACGGCATAGGCCGCGGGCGCCGCGGACGGCACCGGCAGGCCCAGTTCCTGGATCAGCAGCAGCAGCCGCTCGATGCCGAGGCCGAAGCCCACGGCCGGCGCCGGCTTGCCACCCATCTGCCCGATGAGCCCGTCGTAGCGCCCGCCTCCGCAGACGGTGCCCTGCGAGCCCAGTTGGTCGGTGACCCACTCGAAGACGGTGAGGTTGTAGTAGTCCATGCCGCGCACCAGGCGCGGATTCACACGATAGGCCAAGCCCGCGGCATCGAGCACGGCGCGAACGGCGTCGAAGTGCGCACGCGATTCCTCGCCGAGGAAGTCCATCAGCTGGGGCGCGGCCTCGACGATGGCCTGCATCGCCGGATTCTTCGTGTCGAGGATGCGCAGCGGGTTGCTGTGAAGGCGCCGCTTCGCATCGGCGTCGAGCACGTCGGCATGCGACTCGAAATGGCGGATCAGCGCATCACGGTGCGCCTGGCGCTCCGCCGGCTGGCCGAGGCTGTTGATCTCGAGGCGCACATGCTCGCCCTCGACCAGGCCGAGCTCGCGCCAGAGCGCGCGCACCATGAGGATCAGTTCGGCGTCCACGTCCGGGCCCGGGAAGCCGAGCGCTTCGACGTCGAGCTGGTGGAACTGGCGGTAGCGCCCCTTCTGCGGCCTCTCGTGGCGGAACATCGCCCCCATGGTCCACAGGCGCAGCGGGCCGTTGTAGAGCGCGTTGTGCTCGACCATCGCGCGCACGATGCCGGCCGTGGCCTCCGGGCGCAGCGTGAGCTTGTCGCCGTTCATCGAGTCGGTGAAGGAGTACATCTCCTTCTCGACGATGTCGGTGACCTCGCCGAGGCCGCGCACGAACAGTGCGGTAGGTTCGACCACGGGCGTCACGATGTAGTGGTAGCCGTAGCGGGCCAGCAGTTGCCGCACCTTCTGTTCGAACCACGACCACAGCGCCGAATCGGGCAGGCGGTCGGTGCGCGGCACGCTCGCCGGCAATATGTCGTTCATGCCTTTGACGGCATTGATCTTGTCAGCCATATGAGAAAGCGGTCAGGCGACGTCGGCAGCCAGCGGCTGGCCGAAGCGCTTTTCAATGTAGTTTTCGACGAGCTGATGGAACTCGTTGGCGATATTGTCGCCGCGCAGCGTGAGGGCCTTTTCGCCGTCGATGAAGACCGGTGCCGCAGGCGCCTCGCCCGTACCGGGCAGGCTGATGCCGATGTCGGCGTGCTTGCTCTCGCCAGGGCCGTTGACGATGCAGCCCATGACGGCCACCTTCAGCGTCTCCACGCCCGGATATTTCTTGCGCCAGACCGGCATCTGCATGCGCAGGTAGTCGTCGATCTGCTTGGCAAGCTCCTGGAAGGTGGTGCTGGTGGTACGGCCGCAGCCCGGGCAGGCGGTGACGCTCGGCACGAACACGCGCAGGCCCAGCGCCTGCAGGATCTCGGAGGCAATCACCACCTCCTGCGTGCGCGGCTCGCCCGGCTGCGGCGTGAGCGACACGCGGATCGTGTCGCCGATGCCCTCCTGCAGCAGGATCGACAGCGCCGCGGCCGACGCCACGGTGCCCTTGGTGCCCATGCCGGCTTCGGTGAGGCCCAGGTGCAGCGGATAGTCGCAGCGGCGGGCCAGTTCACGGTAGACCGAGATCAGGTCCTGCACGCCGCTCACCTTGCACGAAAGAATGATCTGGTTGCCGGCCATGCCCATCGACTCGGCCAGCCTGGCGGACTCGATGGCAGAGGTGATCAGCGCCTCGTACATCACCTGCTTGGCGTCCCAGGGCCCAGCGCGCCGGCTGTTGGCGTCCATCAGGCTGGCGAGCAGCTCCTGGTCGAGGCTGCCCCAGTTGACGCCGATGCGCACGGGCTTGTTCCAGCGCATGGCGGCATCGATCATCTGGCCGAACTGCCTGTCCTTCTTGTCGCCCTTGCCCACGTTGCCGGGGTTGATGCGGTACTTGCTCAGCGCCTCGGCGCAGGCCGGATATTCGGTCAGCAGGCGGTGGCCGTTGTAATGGAAGTCGCCCACCAGCGGCACGTCGATGCCCATGCGGTCGAGCTGCTCGCGAATGTAAGGGACCTGCGCGGCGGCCTCGGGCGTGTTGACCGTGATGCGGACCATCTCGGAGCCGGCCTGGGCCAGTTCCTTCACCTGGATCGCCGTACCGATGGCATCGACGGTGTCGGTGTTGGTCATGGACTGCACGCGCACCGGGGCGTCGCCGCCCACGGTGACCACGCGCGGCCCCCAGACCACGCTGGCCTGGCGCGAGCGGCGGGCCTTGGGAGCCGCGGCCTCGATCGGAACGGGAAGGCAATTGCCAGTGGAGGTCACGACTTCACCTCGAAACGCGCCACGCCACCACCCTTGGTGAAGGGCTTCAGGTCAAAGGGCTGGCCACGGACCTGCACGTCGACGCTCGAAGCGCGGCCGACCACGACCGACAGCGGCAGCGTGCCCGACAGCCCCACCGTTTCGCCTGCCTGCAGGCTGCGGCGCAGCAACTGCTTGCCGCCGGCTTCGGTCACGGTGATCCAGCATTCCTCGCGAGCCACGAAGACCAGCTGCTGGCTGCTCGAGGCTGCAGCCACGGGCGTGGCCGCAGGTGCAGCAGCAGCCGTGGCAGCCGGCGCGGCAGCGGTAGCCGCGGGCGCACCGGAAGCAGGCGCCGCGGCCGGAGCCTCGCTGGCCACCGGACCACTGGGCGCCACGGCCTGTGTGGGCACGGTTTCGGCCACGGATCCGCCGGCCGAGGCCGGACCGTTGGCGGACGGCGATTCCGCACCGGAATCGCCGCGCGCCGCAAGGCGCGACACGGAAGCGCCGAGTTGGTCGAATACCGACTGCGGCAACCAGAACAGTGCACCCGCGCCGATCAGCAGCAGCAGCACGACGATCAGCAGCGGCCGCGAAGGCAGCCCGCTGGAGCGGCCGTTGCCGTTCCAGCGCGGCGTGCCCGAATTGATGTTCGAGCGGAGGGTGCGGTCGGTTTCGGCGAGCGACACCTTCTGCGTGCTGGGCAGCTTCGCGAGCACGGGGGCCGGGTCGATGCGCAGGGCGCGGCAGACGCTGCTGGCCAGTGCGCGGGCGAAGACCGGGTCGGGCAACGAGGCGATGTCGTCCGCCTCGAGCGCCATGAGCTTCTGCGGCGGGACCTTCAGGGCCGCGGCCACCATCTCGATGTGCAGGCCGTGGGCCTCGCGCGCCTCGCGCAGCAGGTCACCGGCCGTCTTGTTCGCGATATCGCCAGCTTCCAGTGGCAATGCTGCGGAAGTGCCGAACTCCGAAACCCGATCAGTCATTGAAATTCCCGCGCTCGTACGCTGTTGCCTCCCGCGACTGGGGGAAGCGTCGTTGCAGTTGGCCTCCCAACTGCGCGACTGCCTCGCGGTTGTTCAGCTTACGTTCGATCTTGATGCCCAGCCAGAGCGTCTCTGCGCTGGCCGCGGCGCTGTTGTTGACGCGGCGGATGTAGAACTGCGCGCGCGACCATTCCTCGCGTTGCGCCAGCACAGAAGCCAGGTTGAAGGCGACCACCGGGTTGCTGGCGTCGATCTCGTAGGCCTGCATGAGGGTGCGCTCGGCCTTGTCGCGCTGGCCGGCCTTGAGCTCGCACACGCCTTGTGTCATGAGCGTCTTGGCGCGCTCGGTGTAGGTCGGTACGGCCAAGGCCTCGCCGAACTGGGCGGCCGCGTCGCCGTAGCGGTTCTGCTGGCACAGCAGCCAGCCATAGTTGTGGCGCGTGTTCGGGTCGCGCGGATTGATCGCGATGGCACGGCGGAAGCTGTCTTCGGCCAGGGCGGCGTCGTCGAGCCGCATGTAGACCAGGCCGCGCAGGTTGTAGGCGTCGGCGTTGTTCGGGTCGGCGGCCAGCGCCTGCTTGATTTCGTCGAGCGCGACGGTGGTCTGGCCGTGCTCGAAGTAGCCGGCGGCCAGTTCCATGCGCAGGCGCGCGCGGCGCTGGCGGCTGGACTCGTCGGACTCGGTGACGATCTCGGTGCCCTTGGACGAATTGCTGCTGTCGGCCAGGCTGGTGGTGGTGGTGCGCGTGCTCACGCAGCCCCCAAGCAGCAGCGACACGGCGACGCCCGCGAAACCCACCGTCAGCATCCGCTGCACGTTCGCGGTCGTCATCGAAATGGCCATGCTCATCGGTTCAATGCTCCTGGGAGGCGGTCTTGCGGACCGGATGCAAAACAACGGGGCGCTGCTCGGCCGCACGGCGCTGCGCCATGCGCTCAGCCGCGCGGGTACGGTCCTTGACGTCGCCGGCGAGCTGGCCGCAGGCGGCATCGATGTCGTCGCCGCGCGTCTTGCGCACGGTAGTCACGAGACCGGCCTCGCTCAGCGCCTTGGCGAACGCCAGGACGCGCGGCTGCGGCGAACGCAGCAGGCCCGAGGCCGGAAACGGGTTGAACGGGATCAGGTTGAACTTGCACGAGATGCCGTGCCTGCGCACCAGTTCGACCAGTTGGCGTGCATGCTCCGGCTGGTCGTTCACGCCGTCGAGCATGCAGTACTCGAAGGTGATGAAGTCGCGCGGGGCATGGGCCAGGTAGCGCTTGCAGGCCTCGATGAGTTCGTCGATCGGGTACTTGCGATTCAGCGGAACGAGGTCGTCGCGCAGCGGATCGTTGGGCGCGTGCAGCGAAACCGCGAGCGCCACGGCGCAATCGGCGCCGAGGCGGTCGATCATCGGCACCACGCCCGAGGTCGACACCGTCACGCGGCGGCGCGACAGCCCGTAGGCGTTGTCGTCGAGCATGGTGCGCAGCGCTGGCACGAGCGCCGAGTAGTTCTGCAGCGGCTCGCCCATGCCCATCATCACCACGTTGGAAATGACGCGCTCGTCGCGCTTGAGGTGCTTGCGAAGGAAGTGTTCGGCAAACCAGAGCTGGGCGACGATCTCGCCCGTGCTGAGGTTGCGGCTGAAGCCCTGATGCCCCGTCGAGCAAAAGCGGCAACCGACCGCACAGCCGGCCTGGGACGACACGCAAAGAGTGCCGCGGTCGTCCTCGGGAATGAATACGGCTTCGACGGCATTGCCGTCACCGACGTCGAACAGCCACTTGATCGTGCCGTCCCTGGATTCGTGCTGCGTGATGACCGGCAGGGCCTCGACGCGAGCGGTGGTCGCGAGCTTCTCGCGCAGCGACTTCGCCAGATCTGTCATCTGGGTGAAGTCGCTGGCGCCACGCTGGTGGATCCAGCGGAACAGCTGCGTGGCGCGGAATTTCTTCTCGCCGAGTTTTTCGCAGAACGCAGCCAACCCCTCGAGATCGAAATCGAGCAGATTGGCCGTGGTCATGGAATCGGGGCGAGATCCGGGTTTCAGCGTGCGTAGACGTTGAGGCCGGCGAAGAAGAAGGCCACTTCGTTCGCGGCGGTTTCGGGAGCGTCCGAACCGTGAACGGCGTTGGCGTCGATGCTGTCGGCGAAGTCGGCGCGGATGGTGCCGGCGGCTGCCTTCTTGGGGTCCGTGGCGCCCATCAGGTCACGGTTCTTGGCGATGGCGTTCTCGCCTTCGAGCACTTGCACGAACACGGGGCCCGAGATCATGAATTCGACGAGGTCCTTGAAGAAGGGACGCTCCTTGTGCACGGCGTAGAACTGCTCGGCTTCGTTGCGCGACAGGTGCACCAGCTTGGCGGCGACGATCTTCAGGCCGGCGGCCTCGAAGCGGGAAACGATCTTGCCGATGACGTTCTTGGCAACTGCGTCGGGCTTGATGATGGAAAGGGTACGTTCGATAGCCATTGAAATGCTTCCTGGAGCTTTGATTTTGAAGTGTTTTGTCACAACTGCAACGAGTTTGTTGCGTCACATGTCGACAAAGCCTCTGATTTTAACCGGCGCAGCCTTGCGGATTGGTGAAAACCCCGCGAAAGGCCGCGCTGCGACGGCAGACTTTCAGCGCCCGCGGCGGCGTCCGCCGCCCTGGCCTGCGAAGCCGCCCCCGCCCCCGCCGCCTCCGCGGCGCTGACCTCCTCCGCGCTGCTCCTTGCGCTGGCGCGAGAAGCTGTCGGCGCCGATGTAGCCCAGCGAGGTCTTCATCGGATCGGGCTGATTGCCACCGCCACCCTGCTGCTGGCGATCGCCGCCCTGGCGGTTGCCGTTGCCGCGGCGTCCCTGCCCCTGGGGCTGCCCGCCGCCACGGTTGGAACGTCCTCCCCGCTCGCCGCGCGGCGGACGGCCGTCGCCAAGCGGATTCGGGATCGGCGCCTCGCGCCCGCCGTCGTCACGCGCTTCGCGCATGTCGCGCGGCTGCTGCTGGCCGCCGCCGTTGCGATTGCCACGGCGCTTCTTGTTGCGGCCGCCGCGGCCGTTGCCGCCACCGCCCTCCTGCCCCGGGCCACGCTGCTGCTGGCCCGGACGGGCGACCGCGCCACCCGAGGCCTGGAACAGCGCACGGATGTCGCGGTCGTCGAGTTCCATCCAGGCGCCGCGCTTCAGGCCGCGCGGCAGCACCATCGCGCCGTAGCGGATGCGGATCAGCCGGCTGACCGCGTGGCCCACCGACTCGAACAGCCGGCGCACCTCGCGGTTGCGGCCTTCGGAGATCGTCACGCGATACCAGCAGTTGGAGCCTTCGCCGCCACCGTCCTCGATGGCACCGAACTGCGCCATGCCATCGTCGAGGCGCACGCCGTCCAGCAGCTTCTGCTTCTCTTCGGCGGTGAGCGCACCCAGCACGCGCACCGCGTACTCGCGCTCCAGGCCGAAGCGAGGGTGCATGAGCTGGTTGGCCAGGTCGCCGGAGCTGCTGAACAGCAGCAGGCCCTCGGTATTCAGGTCGAGACGGCCCACCGACTGCCACTTGCCCTGCTGCAGGCGCGGCAGCTTGCGGAACACGGTCGGGCGGTTCTGCGGATCGTCGTGCGTGACCACCTCGCCCACGGGCTTGTGGTATGCGATCACGCGCGGCGGGGGTGGCGCGATGCGATAGCGGATAGGCTTGCCGTTGATCTTGACCTGGTCGCCGTACTGGATGCGCTGGCCGATGTGGGCCGGCTCGTTGTTGACGGAAATGCGGCCCTGGAGGATGAGCTGCTCCATTTCGAGCCGCGAGCCCAGGCCGGCCTGCGCCAGCACCTTGTGCAATTTGGGCGAATCGGCCTCAGGGAGCAGCACGCGCTTGAGCGGCGGGACTTCGGGGCTTTCCTCGTCGGCGTCGAACTGGCCGGAGATGACGTCCGCGAAGCGGATCGGCTCCGGCGGCGGCGCGTTGCGCTGCTCGCGCTCGGCGGCGCGGCGGGCGCGGTCGAGGTCGTCCTCTTCCTCGTCCGGCTCTTCGTCTTCCTCGTCTTCGTCACGGGAGTCATCATCGCGGTCATCGAGGCGCTCGGCCCGATGCGCCTCGACAGGCTCCGGATCACGCGCCACCTCCGCGACGACTGCAACAGGCGCCTCTTCGACGACGGCCGCGACAACTTCCGGCTCGCCCACTTGCCGGGGCGCCTCCGCCACGGGCGCGGCCACAGCCTCGGCCTCGGTTTCGGGCGCAACCTGCTCGACCACCTTCTTCTTGCGTGGTGCACGCGGCTTCTTCGGTGCCTCGACTTCTGCCTCGGCCGGCGCTACCGCCTCGACTGCATCGACCGCCTTCCTGGCCGGGGTCGCCCTTTTCTTCTTCTTGACTTCGGGCTCGACCGGCAGCATCGCTGCGTCTTCGGTGTCGGTTGTGCTCATGAGGTTTTTCCGGGGGAGGGAGCGTCAGGGTCGGTCTCGTCCTCGGACGGGGCATCGGGCTCTGACGCGGGTTCTTGTTCTGGCTCGGCGGGGGCAGATTCGGCGCCCGCTTCGTTCTCGGCGAACTGTGCCTGGGCGGCCTCGATCGCTTCGGCAGCTTCGGCTGCCTTGACTGCTTCCACGACTTCGGGCGCGGTGTCGACGATCGCGGGCTCCCGGGCAGGCATCTCCGGCGCTTCAGCCGTCTCGGCAACGGCTTCTTCGCCTTGTTGCGCAGCAGCAATCTCGGCGTCCGCCGCCGGCACGCCGGCCAAGGAGAGTTCCAGCTCCGCCGATCCGGACGCATCTGCATCGCCCTCCGGCGCCGCATCGATCGGCAGCCCCTGCTGCTCGCCCGAGGCCTGCTCGAGCGCGTCGACCAGCGCCGCCTGCTGCGCGGGCGTCTCGATCAGCGGCAGCTGGTCGAGCGAGGCCAGGCCCAGGTCGTCGAGGAACTGGCGCGTGGTCGCGTAGAGCGCCGGGCGGCCGACCGTTTCGCGATGGCCGATGACCTCGACCCAGCCGCGATCTTCCAGCTGCTTGAGGATCAGCGAGTTGATCGTCACGCCGCGGATGTCTTCCATGTCGCCGCGCGTGGCGGGCTGTCGGTAGGCGATGATGGCCAGCGTCTCGAGCGCCGCGCGCGTGTAGCGCGGCGGCTTTTCGGGGTGCAGGCGATCGAGGTGGTCGCGCATTTCCGGCCGGCTCTGGAAGCGCCAGCCGCTGCCGACGCTCACCAGCTCCAGGCCACGTTGCGCCCAGTCTTCCTGCAGTTCGAGCAGCAGCGCCTTGATGGTGTCCGCACCCAGCTCGTCGTCGAACAGCACGCGCATATCGCGCACCGGCAACGGCTGGCTCGAACAGATCAAGGCGGTTTCGAGAATGCGCTTGGCATCCGCCGTATTCATGGTTCGCGTTATCCGGGAAAAGGCGCCTGGGGGCGCTTGTTCAGAAGGATGGAAGGAGTAGGCGCTGCAGGCACGCGGCGAATGCAACGCAAGGCCGGTCTCGGGCGACTGGCGCGGCCCTCGGGCCGTCAGGCGCGATTGTAATCCAGCCCCCAGGCCTGCAAAGCCTGGACGAGGTCCCCCGGCAACGGCGAGCGGAACTCCAGCGCCGCTTGCGTGACGGGATGCACGAAGGCCAGCCTGAATGCATGCAGCGCCTGCCGCGACAGCCCCGCGGCCGGCGCGCCGCCGTAGAGCGCGTCGCCCACCAGCGGATGGCCGATGGAGGCCATGTGCACGCGGATCTGGTGGGTGCGCCCGGTTTCGAGCGTGCAGCGCACGGTACAGCCCTCGGCGTTGCTGTCGAGCCGCTCGATCAGCGTGCGGGCGGTCTTGCCCGCATGGCGCTCCAGATCGACCACCGCCATGCGCAGCCGGTTGCGCGGATCCCGCCCGATGGGGGCGTCGACATGCCGTGCAGGGGCGCCCTCCCACTGCCTGTGGCCGATGGCCAGGTACTGCCGCTTGACCTCGCGCGCGGCGATCAGCGCCACCATCGCATCCATGGCGGGGCGCGTGCGCGCCACCACCATCAGGCCGCTTGTATCGCGGTCGAGCCGGTGCACGATGCCGGCGCGCGGCAGCAGCACCGCCTTGGGGTCGAGCGCCAGCAGGCCGTTCAGCAGCGTGCCGCTCCAGTGCCCCGGTGCCGGGTGCACCACGAGGCCGGCGGGCTTGTCGACGATGCGCAGATGCTCGTCCTCGTACACGGTGACGATGTCCATCGCCTCCGGCCGGAAGGCCTGGCTCTGGGGCGTGGGGCGCAATTCGATGCGCCCCGACTGCCCCGCCTTCACCGGCGCCGAGGCCTTGGTGACGATGCGCCCCTGCAACTCGACGACGCCTGCCTCGATCAGCTGCTGCAGATAGCTGCGGGAAAACTCGGGCACCAGGGCCGCCAGGGCCCGATCGAGCCGCTGGCCGTGCTGGGCCGGGTCGATGAGGAAGGGCCGCTGCTCGCTGGCCTCGGCCGGGTCGGCGCCCTCTTCGTGCTCGGCCACCTCCGGGCTGTCGGGGATATTGCCCAGAGGGTCGGTCGATATAATTGAGGGCAACTGTTTCACGAAAGCCGTATGTGATGATTCGCGCCAAATTATCGGTCCCCGCCTGGATCGCGCTCAGCGCGGCGGCTCTGCTGGCAGCTGGCTGCTCTTCGACCCCGACCGCCGACAAGACCGCCACCTGGAGCCCCAACCGCATCTATTCGGAAGCCAAGGACGAGGCCGGATCGGGCGCCTACGACAAGGCCATTCCGCTCTACGAGAAGCTCGAAGGCCGCGCAGCCGGCACCCCGCTGGCCCAGCAGGCACAGCTGGAAAAGGCCTACGCCCAGTACAAGTCCGGAGAGAAGGCGGCCGCCATCGCCACCGTCGACCGCTTCATGAAGCTGCACCCGGCGAGCCCGGCCATGGACTACGCGCTCTACCTCAAGGGCGTGATCAACTTCAACGACGACCTCGGCATGTTCGCATTCCTGACGCGCCAGGACCTGTCGGAGCGCGACCAGAAGGCCGCCAAGGAATCGTTCGAGGCGTTCAAGGACCTGGCCACGCGCTTCCCCGACTCGCGCTATGCCCCCGACGCACGCCAGCGCATGAACTACATCGTGAACTCGCTCGCGCAGTACGAGGTTCACGTGGCGCGCTACTACTACACGCGCGGCGCCTACCTGGCGGCCATCAACCGCGCCCAGGTCGCGCTGGCCGACTACCGCGAAGTGCCGGCGCTCGAAGAAGCCCTGTACATCATGGTCAAGTCGTACGACGCACTCGGCATGAAGGATCTGCGCGACGACGCCCAGCGCGTGCTGACCACCAACTACCCGCAGAGCACGTTCCTCGCCAACGGCTTCAAGGGCAAGGACGACCCGTGGTGGAAGGTCTGGTAAGCCAGACGACCTTCCTGAACCGGTAGGGCCGCAAGCGCCCTGCCGAAGCCTCCCGCTCAGTTCCTGAGCGCCTCCAGCGCGGCATCGAAATCGGCTTCGTTCTCGAGCCGCCGCATCGGAGGCAAGGCTGCCAGCAGACGGCGGCCATAGCCCATCGCCACCAGCCGCGTATCGCAGATCGCCAGCACGCCGCTGTCGGTCTCGCGCCTGATCAGGCGCCCCGCACCCTGCTTGAGCGCCACCGCCGCCTCGGGCAGCGAATAGTCGGCGAACGAACTCCGCCCCTGCGCCTCCAGCCGCTGCGAGCGCGCCTCGACCAGCGGATCGTTGGGCGGCGGAAACGGCAGCTTGTCGATCACCACCAGCTGAAGCACGTCTCCCGGTGCATCGAACCCCTCCCAGAACGACGCCGACGCCACCAGCACGCAGCCCGCGCGCCCGGCGCTCGAGCCTTCGCGGAAGCGGTCCATCAGCACGCGCTTGGGCAGTTCGCCCTGCACGAGCACTTCGGGCCGAACTTGTGCGTCGAGCAGTTCGAACTGCTGCCTCATCTCGTCGCCGATGGTGCGCAATGCGCGCAGCGTGGTCGTCAGCACCAGCGTGCGGCCGCCAAGCTCCGCCGCCCCGCGCGCCGCGAGCTGCGCGACGCGCTGGCTGTGCGACGGATCGTTGGGTTTGGGAAAGGCGCGCGGCACGTAGATCGCGGCCTGGGAGGCGTAGTCGAAGGGGCTCTGCACGCGCAGCACTTCGGCGTCCTGCAGGCCGCAGGGCTCGGTGAACCAGCGCAGCGTGGGCTCGTCGCCCAGCGTGGCCGACGTGAAGACCCAGGCGCGGCCGCCCTCTTCGTGTGCAGCGCCCGAACGCGCCGGCTGCTCGCCGTAGGCGTCCAGGCCGTCTTCCTGCTCGTCACCGTCGATCCCGGCCTCATCGGCCTCATCGGCCTCGTCGGCGATCTTGAGCACCCGCTTGCGCATCGCATCGGCGATGTCCAGAGGCGATTCGATGAGCCGCAGTTGCGTGCCCACATCCACCCAGCGCACGGAATCGAGTTCGCACGGCAAGGCGAAGCGCGCGGTGCGTCTCGCGAGCTGGCGAGCCCGCTCGTGCAGCCGCACGAAGTCGGGCGAGATTTCGCTGACGGTGTCCAGCCCTTGCGCTGCCGCCCGGAATGCATCCAGCAGGTCGTCGAGCGCCCCCTGCCACGCCGCGGGGTCGATGCCCTCGGGCGACGGGCCCAGCCAGCGCAGCTTCGCGCCCGGCCATTGCTTGCCGACAACCAGCCGCAGATCGCGCGCGGCGCGCTCGGTGGTGGAAACCAGCTGCTGCCAGTCGACCAGGCCGCGCGCATGCTGCAGGCCCGCGGCCAGCATGTCGTGCGCGAAGTCGAGCGCCTGGCCGGTTCCGAGCTGGGCGCCCAGGAACTGCACGCCGGTCTCGTTGAGTTGATGCGCCTCGTCGAACACCACCACGCTCACCGTCGGCAGCAACTCCGCCATGCCGGTCTCGCGCACCGCGAGGTCGGCAAAGAAGAGATGGTGGTTGATGACGACGATGTCGGCCGCCAGCGCCTCGCGCCGCGCCAGGTTGACGTGGCAGGGCTTGAACTGCGGGCATTGGGCGCCCAGGCAGTTCTCGCGCGTGGAGGTGATCAGCGGAATGAGCGGCGAGCGCTCGTCGAGCCCCGGCAGCTCGGCCAGGTCGCCGGTGCGCGTGGCCTTGGACCATTGCTCGATCTTGGCGAGCGTGCGCAGGCTGCCGCGCTCTGGCAGGGAAGCATCGTGGCGCGCCATGTCGAGCCGGTGCAGGCACAGGTAGCTGGCGCGGCCCTTGAGCAGCGCCGTGCGCACCGGCAGGCCGAAGGCTTCGACGAGACGCGGCAGGTCGCGGCCGAAGAGCTGGTCCTGCAGGGTCTTGGTGGCGGTGGAGAGCAGCACGCGCTCGCCGCTCAGGAGCGCCGGCACGAGGTACGAGAAGGTCTTGCCGACGCCGGTGCCGGCCTCGACCACCAGCACACCGCCCTTGTCGATGGTGCGGGCCACGGCCATCGCCATCTCGGTCTGCCCCGAGCGTTCGCGGAACTGCTCCGCGGCGCGCGAAAGGCCGCCGTCCTGCGCGAAGGCGTCGCGCACCTTGTCTTCGAGCGACCCCGTCACGCCGGCTCTTTCGGATCGAGGATGTTTTCCAGGCGGGCGATCTGGTCGCGCAGCGCGAGGCGGCGCTTCTTGAGACGCCGAAGCAGCAGCTCGTCCTGCGGCGAGCCTTCGGCCAGACGGTCGATGGTGGCGTCGAGGTCTGCGTGCTCGATGCGCAGTTCGATCAGCTGGCGGGAAAGGGAGTGAAGATTGGAGTCCAACGGTGGGGAGCGCACGCCTGGTTTTCGCGCCGCATGTTCATTCGATAATACGTCCTGACACGAATCTCCGAGAAGACAGGAACCCGCGCTTCAGGCGCCCATTGCTTCATGACCCAAGGCTTTCGACTCGCAGCGGCCACCGGACTCCACAAGGGAGACCGCCCGTACCAGCAGGACCAGGTCCTGCTGATGAGCCACCCGCGCGTGCCCGGCTGCGTGCTGGGCGTTGTGGCCGATGGCATGGGTGGGCGCAGCGGCGGGCGCAAGGCCTCCGACCAGGTGCTCATGACGGCGCGCCAGCTCTTCACGCGCTACCAGCCCGGCAAGGAAGACCCGGAAGCCCTGCTCAAGCAGATCCTCGAGGACTCGCACACGGTCATCAAGCTCACCGCCGTTTCCGCCGAGCAGGAACCCCACAGCACGATCGCGGCCTTCCTCATGAACCCGAAGGGCGACTGCGCCTGGATCCACGCCGGCGATTCGCGCATCTATCACTTCCACGACGGGGAGCTGCTCAAGCGCACGCGCGACCACTCGTACGTGCAGGTGCTGATCGACCGGGGCCAGATCACCGAGGCCGAGGCCAACATCCATCCGCAGGGCAACATCCTGCTGGGCTGCCTGGGCATGACGACCACGCCGCCGCCCATCGACCCCTACTACATCCCGAAGATGGCACCGGGCGACCTGCTGATGGCCTGCAGCGACGGGCTCTGGCACTACTTCAGCCCCGAGGAACTGGCGAGCGTGCTCTATGCGCAGCCGCCGCGCGACGCGGTGGAAATCCTGGTGGGCGAAGCGCGCCGCCGGGCCCGGGGCACGGGCGACAACATCTCGATCGCGGTCCTGAAGCTCGATCCGCTCCCCGCTACCGCCGCCTGAGCGCGGGCAGCGGGTGCCACCCTCTCTCTTTGCCTGTCAGGGCTTGGCCGGTCCCGGCTCGGAAGGCGGCGGGGGCAACGGCGCCCCGCGCGGCTTGTCGCGCTGCTGGGCGTTGCGCCGCTCGCGATCGGCCCTGTGTTCCGCTGCACGGCGCTGCTTCTCCTCGAAGCGCCGAATAGCCTCTGGCGCTTCGGCGCGACGCTGGGCTGCCTTGGCCTGCTCGTCGGCGTGCGACTGCTGCTTGGACTGGAACTGGCGCTCGCGCTCGGCAGCTTCGGCTGCCGTGGAGGCACGGCTGGCCGCGTGATCGGCGGCGCGCTGCTCGCGGTCCTTCTGGTTCTGGATGGATTGCTGCTGCTTCTCGGGCGTGTCCACCGAGCGCTGCGTGCCCGCCTTTTCGTCGAGCTTCCTCAGCTCGGCCGCACCGCTGCGCTGGCGCTGGATGTCGTTGATCGCGGTTTCCTGCCGCTTGATGTTGTCCGTTTCGGCGCGGCGACGGGTACGGCTCTCGCGCAGGCAGTCTTCCACCGCGAACTTCTTGTAGCAGGCGGCCCGCTCCTCGACGTAGCGCTTCTCTATGGCCTCTCGCTCGGCCGACAGCCGGCGCTTCTCGGCGTCGAGGTCGGCGTTGCCCGCCGTGGCGTTGGACTGCGCCCACAGCGGCAGGCTGGCCAACGCCATGAACAGGGCAAGAACGATTTTTTTCATGTAAGTCGGGTATCGACGACGCGGCGTTCCAGGGCAAGGAACTCGCTCGATTGCATCTCGGTGAGCCGGGAGACCGTGCGCGGAAACTCATGCGACAGCGGGCCCTCGGTGTACAACGCCTCGGGCGGAACCTCAGCCGACATGATGAGCTTGCATCGCCGGTCGTACAAGACGTCGACCAGCCATGTGAAACGGCGTGCTTCGGAAGCCATGCGCACCGGCATGTGCGGCACGTCGGACAGCAGGATGGTGTGGAACTGGCTCGCAATCTCCAGATAGTCGTTCTGCGAGCGCGGACCACCGCACAGCGTCTTGAAATCGAACCAGACCACGCCGCCGGCCTTGCGCAGCGCACGGATCTCGCGCTGCTCGATGTGCAGGATCGGGTTTTCGTCCGCCGTCTCGGCGAGCTTCTCGAAGGCCTTTCGCATCTCCTTCTCGGCCGCCGCGTCGTTGGGCGTGAGATACATGCGCAGCTGCTCCAGCGTGCGGCGCCGGTAGTCGGTGCCGTTGTCCACGCTCAGCACCTCGAGCTTTTCGTTCAGCAGCTCGATGGCAGGCAGGATGCGGTCGCGGTGCAGGCCGCCCGGGTACAGGTCGTCGGGCTTGAAGTTCGAGGTGGTGACGAACCCCACGCCGTTGTCGAAGAGCGACACCAGCAGGCGATGGAGAATCATCGCGTCGGTGATGTCCGCCACGTGGAACTCGTCGAAGCAGATCAGCTTGTAGCGCTTCGAGATGCGCAGTCCCAGTTCGTCGAGCGGGTTCACCGTGCCCTGCAGCTCGCGCAGCTCGCGGTGCACCTCGCGCATGAACTCGTGGAAGTGCAGGCGCGTCTTGCGCCGCAGCGGCACGGCGTTGAAGAACAGGTCCATCAGGAAGCTCTTGCCCCGCCCGACGCCGCCGTACATGTAGACGCCGCGCGGGAGCTCCGGCCTGTTGATGAACTTCTTCAGCGCATTCGAGCGCTGGGCCTTGTACTCAGCCCATTCGCTGGCGCAGCGATCCAGCGCCTCCACGGCGCGCAGCTGCGCGGGATCGCTCTTGAACCCGCGCGCAGCGAGTTCCGCCTCGTAGGCCTGTTTGACGCTGATCAAGAGAACGGCTGGATCAGAAGTTCAGCGTGCGCTTGTCCACGGCGAGTGCCGCTTCCTTCGTGGCTTCCGACAGCGACGGGTGCGCGTGGCAGATGCGCGCGATGTCCTCGGCGCTGGCCTTGAACTCCATCGCCACAACGGCTTCGGAGATCAGCTCGCTGGCCTGCGGGCCCACGATGTGCACGCCCAGGATCTCGTCGGTCGCGGCGTCGGCCAGGAACTTGACCATGCCGGTCGTGTCGCCCAGCGCGCGTGCGCGGCCGTTCGCCAGGAACGGGAAGGTGCCGGCCTTGTAGGCGCGGCCCGAGGCCTTGAGCTGCTGCTCGGTCTGGCCGACCCACGCGATCTCGGGGCTGGTGTAGATCACCCACGGGATCGTGTTGAAGTTGACGTGACCATGCTGGCCGGCAATGCGCTCGGCCACGGCAACGCCCTCTTCCTCGGCCTTGTGCGCCAGCATCGGGCCACGCACCACGTCGCCGATGGCCCACACGTTGGGCAGGCTGGTCTTGCACTCGTCGTCCACCGCGATGGCGCCGCGCTCGTCGAGCTTCAGGCCCACGGCTTCGGCGTTCAGGCCGATGGTGTTGGGCACGCGGCCGATCGACACGATCAGCTTGTCGACTTCCAGCGTCTGGGCTTCGCCCTTGGCGTCGGTCCAGGCAACGCTCACGCCCTTCTTCGACGACTTGATCTCGCCGACCTTCACGCCGAGCTCGATCTTGAGCTTCTGCTTGTCGAAGGCCTTCTTGGCTTCCTTCGCGATCTGCTCGTCCACCGCGCCGAGGAAGGTCGGCAGCGCTTCGAGCACCGTGACTTCCGCACCGAGGCGACGCCACACCGAGCCCATTTCCAGGCCGATGACGCCCGAGCCGATCAGGCCCAGCTTCTTCGGCACCGCGCCGATGCGCAGCGCGCCGTCGTTCGAGAGGATGTTCTCCTCGTCGAACGGCGTGCCCGGCAGCGCGCGGGCGTTGGAGCCCGTGGCCACGATGATGTGCTTGCCGACGATCAACTCTTCGGCGGCGCCGGCCACCTTGATCTCGTAGCCGCCGGCGTCCGCCTTCACGAACGAGCCACGGCCATGGAAGAACGAAATCTTGTTCTTCTTGAAGAGGTACAAGATGCCGTCGTTGTTCTGCTTCACGACCTGGTCCTTGCGGGCCAGCATCTTGTCGATGTCCAGGCCCAGGCCTTCGACCTTGATGCCGTGGTCGGCGAAGTGGTGGCCGGCCTGCTCGAAGTGCTCAGACGACTGCAGCAGCGCCTTCGAGGGAATGCAGCCCACGTTGGTGCAGGTGCCGCCCGGTGCGGGGCCGCCCTTGCCGTTCTTCCACTCGTCGATGCAGGCGACGTTGAAGCCGAGTTGCGCGGCGCGAATGGCCGCGATGTAGCCGCCGGGGCCGCCGCCAATGACGACGACGTCGAATTGCTTGTTTGCCATCTGGTTCTTTCTCCCGATCAGATGTCGAACAGCAGGCGCGACGGGTCTTCGAGCGCTTCCTTCATGGCGACCAGGCCCAGCACGGCTTCGCGGCCGTCGATGATGCGGTGGTCGTAGCTCATTGCCAGGTAGTTCATCGGACGGACCACGATCTGGCCGTTCTCGACCACGGCGCGGTCCTTGGTGGCGTGCACGCCGAGGATGGCCGACTGGGGCGGGTTGATGATCGGGGTCGAGAGCATCGAGCCGAAAGTGCCGCCGTTCGAGATGGAGAACGTGCCGCCGGTCATCTCTTCGATGCCCAGCTTGCCGTCCTGTGCCTTCTTGCCGTATTCGGCGATCTTCTTCTCGATGTCGGCGAAGCTCATCTGGTCGGCATTGCGCAGGATCGGCACCACCAGGCCGCGCGGCGAACCGACGGCGATGCCGATGTCGAAGTAGCCGTGGTACAGGATGTCGTTGCCGTCCACCGAGGCGTTGAGCACCGGGTACTTCTTGAGGGCATGCACGGCAGCCTTCACGAAGAAGGACATGAAGCCGAGCTTCACGCCGTGTTCCTTGGTGAAGCTGTCCTGGAAGCGCTTGCGCAGCTCCATGACGGGCGCCATGTTGACTTCGTTGAAGGTCGTCAGGATGGCGTTGGTCGACTGCGACTGGATCAGGCGCTCGGCGATGCGGGCGCGCAGGCGGCTCATCGGCACGCGCTGCTCGGGGCGCTCGCCCAGGTCGGGGGCGCTGGCGGGAGCGGCGACCTGCGGCAGTGCAGGCTTGGCGGCCGGCACGGCGATGGTGGCGGCAGGTGCTGCAGGCTTGGCGCCCGAGGCGACTGCGGCGAGCACGTCGCCCTTGGTCACGCGTCCGTCCTTGCCGGTGCCGGCCACGTCGCCCGTCTTCAGGTTGTTGTCGGCCAGCAGCTTGGCAGCGGCCGGCATCGCGACGTCGGCCTTCGAGCCGCCGGTGGCTGCAGCAGCCGCTGCCGGAGCGGCCGCGGGCGCCGGGGCCGCCGCGGCGGCGGGTGCCGCTGCGGGAGCGGCCGCGCCGGCCTTGCCTTCGGTGTCGATCTTGGCGATCAGCTGGTCGGCGACCACGGTGGCGCCGTCGGGCTGGATGATTTCGGCCAGCACGCCGGCCGAGGGAGCGGGCACTTCGAGCACGACCTTGTCGGTCTCGATCTCGATCAGGATTTCATCGACGGCGACGGCTTCGCCGGCCTTCTTCTTCCAGGTGAGCATGGTGGCCTCGGCCACGGATTCGGAAAGCTGGGGGACTTTGACTTCAACGATAGACATTTGGAGTGGGCTCCGATTTGTTCTTCAGGGTGTTCGTGTGAAAGAGGACAGGTTTACTTGGTCAGCACGAAGCCCTTGAGCTTGGCGAACGCGCCGTCGACCAGCGCCTTCTGCTGTTCCTGGTGCAGGTGCGAGTAGCCCACCGCCGGCGATGCCGAGGCGGCACGGCCGGAATAGCCGAGCTTCTGGCCTTCCTGCATGTTTTCGTGGATGTAGTGCTGCACGAAGAACCAGGCGCCCTGGTTCTGCGGCTCGTCCTGGCACCACACCACGTCGACGAGATTCGGGTACTTCTTGATCTCGGCGGCGAATGCCTTGTGCGGGAACGGATAGAGCTGCTCGACGCGGATGATCGCCACGTCGTCGGCTTCCTTCTCCTCGCGCTTCTTGGCCAGGTCGTAGTAGACCTTGCCCGAGCAGGCGATCAGGCGCTTGACCTTCTCGGCCTTCAGGTCGCGGCTGTCGGGGATCACGGTCTGGAAGCCGCCCTTGACGAACTCGGACAGCGGGGAGGTCGCGTCCTTGTTACGCAGCAGCGACTTCGGCGTCATGATGATCAGCGGCTTGCGCAGGCTGCGCACCATCTGGCGGCGCAGCACGTGGAAGATCTGGCTGGCCGTGGTGGGCTGCACGATCTGCATGTTGGCGTCGGCGGCCAGCTGCATGAAGCGCTCCAGGCGGGCCGAGCTGTGCTCGGGGCCCTGGCCTTCGTAGCCGTGCGGCAGCATCATGGTGATGCCGTTGACGCGGCCCCACTTCACTTCGCCCGAGGCGATGAACTGGTCGATCACCACTTGCGCGCCGTTGACGAAATCGCCGAACTGCGCCTCCCAGATCACCAGGGTGTTCGGGTCGTTCGAGGCGTAGCCGTATTCGAAGGCCAGCACCGCTTCTTCCGAGAGGATGGAGTCGATGACGACGAACGGAGCCTGGTTGTCGGCCACGTTCTGCAGCGGCACGTAGGTGCCTTCGTCGAACTTCTCGCGGTTCTGGTCGTGCAGCACCGCGTGGCGGTGCGTGAAGGTGCCGCGGCCGGAGTCTTCACCCGACAGGCGCACCGGGTAGCCGCTGGCCACCAGCGAGGCGAAGGCCATGTGCTCGCCCATGCCCCAGTCGACGTTGACGTCGCCGCGGCCCATGGCAGCGCGGTCGTCCAGCACCTTCTTCACCAGCGGGTGCACGGTGAAGCCTTGCGGCACGGTGGTGATCTTCTCGGCCAGCCGCTTCCACTCGGTGGTGGGGATGGCGGTGTCGCCGGCGTCGGTCCACTTCTTGTTGAGGAAGGGGCTCCAGTCGACCGCGTACTTGCTCTTGAAGTTGGTCAGCACCGGGTCGATGGTGTGCTTGCCGGCATCCATGGCGGCGCGGTAGGCCTTGACCATGTCGTCGCCGAGCGTCTCGCCCAGGCCTTGCGCGGCCAGCTTGTCTGCGTACAGGCGGCGGGTGCCGGGGTGCTGGGCGATCTTCTTGTACATCAGCGGCTGGGTGAGCGAGGGGGTGTCCTGCTCGTTGTGGCCCAGCTTGCGGTAGCAGACGATGTCGATGACCACGTCCTTGTTGAATTCCTGGCGGAACTCCAGCGCGAGCTGCATGCACAGCACCACGGCTTCGGGATCGTCGCCGTTCACGTGCAGCACCGGCGCGTCGATCATCTTGACGATGTCCGTGCAGTACAGCGTCGAGCGGCTGTCGCGCGGGTCGCTGGTGGTGAAGCCGATCTGGTTGTTGATGACGATGTGGACCGTGCCGCCGGTGTAGTAGCCGCGGGTTTCGGCCAGCGCCAGCGTTTCCATGACCACGCCCTGGCCGGCGAAGGCGGCGTCGCCGTGCACGAGCACCGGCAGCACCGAGTCGCCTTCCTTGTCGCCGCGGCGGTCCATGCGGGCGCGCACCGAGCCTTCGACGACCGGGTTGACGATCTCGAGGTGGGAGGGGTTGAAGGCCAGCGACAGGTGCACCGGGCCGCCAGGGGTGCTGACGTCGGAGCTGAAGCCCTGGTGATACTTCACGTCGCCGCTGGGCAGCTCTTCGGGGGCGGTGTGGTCGAACTCGGCGAACAGGTCGGCAGGCATCTTGCCCAGCGAGTTCACCAGCACGTTCAGGCGGCCGCGGTGGGCCATGCCGATCACGATTTCCTGCACGCCCTTCTCACCGGCGCGGTTGATGAGTTCGTCCATCGCGACGATGAAGCTCTCGCCGCCTTCGAGCGAGAAGCGCTTCTGGCCGACGTACTTGGTGTGGAGGAAGCGCTCCAGGCCTTCGGCCGCGGTCAGGCGGTCGAGAACGCGCTTCTTCTGGTCGGCGTTCAGCTTGGGATTGGTGCGGGCGCTCTCGAGCTTCTGCTGCCACCAGCGCTTGTGGTTCTGGTCGGTGGTGTACATGTACTCGGCGCCGATGGTGCCGCAGTACGTTTCGCGCAGTGCGTTGAGCAGTTCGCGCAAGGACATGGTGTCCTTGCCGAAGAAAGTGTTGCTGGTGTTGAACACCGTCTCGAGGTCGGCGTCGGCGAAGCCGTAGAACGAGGGCTCGAGTTCAGGAATGGAGGGACGCTCGGCACGCTTGAGCGGATCGAGGTCGGCCCAGCGGGCGCCGACGTTGCGGTAGGCGGCGATCAGTTGCTGGACCGCGGTGCGCTTGCGGCCGAGTTCGGAGTCGGCGCCGCTGGCCTGCACGACCTTGGTCGTGCCTTGCTTCGCGAGTTCGGCGAAGGCGTTGATGACCGGCTGGTGGGGGACGTCGCGGGTGTTCGTGCCGTCGGCGGCGGGAACGTTCTGCAGCGCGTCGAAGTACGAACGCCAGTTGTCGGGAACGCTGCCTGGGTTGGCGAGGTAGTTTTCGTACATTTCCTCGACGTACGGCGCATTGCCGCCGAAGAGGTACGTGTTGCCTTGATAGGCGGTGTACGCCGTGGGCGTAGAAGAATCGCTCATGATCCGCTGACCTTCGCTTCCCTGAGGGAAGCACTAGCTGGTTTAAGAAACCTTCCGCGACACGGCTGAACCGATTGGCGGATGCGACTGTGGCTGGGGAAGGGCCTGAGTACCTTGGCATTGTGCCACGTCAACCATATGACGGTCCAACCCGGCTTCGCAACCCCCCGCTGTTGCTCATTCCCCGCTCATTCGGCTCAAGAAAGTAACTGTTTGATCTGCTGCAGCGTGGCGGGGTCGTCGATGGTGGTCAGGTCGCCGGGGTCGCGCTGCTCGCAGACGGCCTGGATGGCCCGGCGCAGCAGTTTGCCGCTGCGGGTCTTCGGCAGGCCGGAGACGAAGCGCACGCGGGCCGGCCGGGCCAGGGCACCGAGCTGGTCGGCCACCAGCTTCATGATCTCGCCTTCGAGCTTGAGGGCTACGTCGGCATCGGTCACGGCCTTGCCGTCCCTGGGCACCACGAAGGCCATTGCGACCTGTCCCTTCAGCGCATCGGCCACGCCGACCACCGCCACCTCGGCGACGTTGGAATGGCCCGAGATGCTTTCCTCGATCTCGCGCGTGCCCAGCCGGTGGCCCGCCACGTTGATCACGTCGTCGGTGCGCCCGAGGATGTAGAAATAGCCGTCCTCGTCGCGGATGCCCCAGTCGAAGGTCGAATAGACCATCTTGCCCGGCACGCTCTTCCAGTAGGTGTTGACGAAGCGCGCGTCGTCCTTCCACACGGTCTGCATGAAGCCCGGCGGGGTCGGCCCCTCGACCACGACCACGCCTTTCTCGTTCGCGCCGGTCAACTCCTCGCCGGTGGACTCGTGCACGATCCTGATGCGGTAGCCGTACATCGGCACCCCGGGGCTGCCGAACTTGCTGGGCTTGGGCTCGACGCCGTTGGCGATGGTGATCATCGGCCAGCCCGATTCGGTCTGCCAGTAGTTGTCGATGATCGGCACGCCCAGGCCCTCGCTGATCCAGCGTGCGGTCGGCTCGTCGAGCGGCTCGCCGGCCAGGAACAGCGCGCGCAACGTGGAGAGGTCGTATTTCTTCAGCAGCGCCGGGTCCTGCTTCTTGAGCACGCGCACCGCCGTGGGCGCGCTGAACATCACCGTGACCTTGTACTTTTCGACGAGGCGCCACCAGATGCCGCCGTCGGGCTGCCGGTCGATGCCCTGCGTGGGCAGGCCCTCGTACATGATCGTCGCCATGCCGGCGATCAGCGGGCCATAGACGATGTAGCTGTGCCCCACCACCCAGCCGATGTCGCTGGTCGAGAAGTAGGTTTCGCCGGGCCGCCCGTCGAAGATGTGCTTCATGCTCGCAGCCAGCGCGACCGCGTACCCGCCCACGTCGCGCTGCACGCCCTTGGGCTTGCCGGTGGTGCCGCTCGTGTAGATGGTGTAGCTGATGTCGGTAGAGGCCAGCCAGGTGCAGGGCACCTTGGCGTCGAGGTGCTTGCGGCGCAGCTCGGCGGCCAGGTGGTCGCGCCCCGCCGTCAGGTCCATTGGCGCCAGCCCCCGATCGGTGAGCAGCACGGCCGATGGCTTGTGCTTCGACAGCCGGATCGCCTCGTCGAGCAGCGGCTTGTACGCGATGACCTTGCTGCCGCGCGATCCCGCGTCGGCGCTCACGATCACCTTGGGCTCGGCGTCCTCGATGCGCGTGGCAAGCGAGCCGCTGGCGAAGCCGCCGAACACCACGCAATGGATGGCGCCGATGCGCGCGCAGGCCAGCATCGCGAAGGCGGCCTCCGGAATCATCGGCATGTAGATGAGCACGCGGTCGCCCTTGCCCACGCCCAGCTCGAGGAGGCTGGCGGCGGTGCGCTGCACCTCGGCATGCAGCTCGGAGAAGCTGTAGCTCTTCTCGACGCCGGTCTCGGTGGACACGAAGATCAGCGCCGGCTCGTCGCCCCGCGCCGCCAGGTGCCGGTCGACGGCGTTGTGGCAGAGGTTGGTGGTGCCGCCCACGAACCAGCGCGCGAAAGGCGGCTGGCTGGCGTCGAGGATCTGTTGCGCGGGCGTCTGCCAGTCGATCAGCTTCGCCTGCTCGGCCCAGAAGGCCTCGGGCGCGTCGACGGATTGGCGATAGAACTCTTCGTAGCGGCTCATCTCGGTTGTCTCCTGTTATTCGTCCAGTCCTGGCAGGCGCCAAAACTGAATTCATAATTATGGAGATCGATCTTGCAGCAAGCTGACAGCCGGGGCAACCCGGCTTTACTCCGCCGCCCGGCTCAGCGGACGAGCGAGAGCACTTCAGGAAACGCGGGATGCTCCGCCGTACGCAGCCACTCGAAGCCGACCATCTCGGTCGTCACCAACTCGGCGCCAGCACCGGCCAGCCGGTCGAAGGCGGCATCGCGGTTGCGCTCGGTGCGCGAACTGCAGGCATCGGTCACGACCCAGACCTCGAACTCGTCTTCCAGCAGATCGAGCGCCGTCTGCAGCAGGCAGACATGGGCTTCGCAGCCAGCGATCACGATGCTGTTGCGCTCCTCGGCGGGCGCCGCGGGCTTCTGCAGGTGCTTGGGCAGGCTGCGCGCATTGCCCTGCGGTGCCTTGGCCGGCACGCGCAGCCACTCGCCCAGGCCCTCTTCCACGCCGCTGAAATGCATCTTCGACATGGTGCGCTGGCACTGCGCGCGGATGTCGGGCAGGTTCTGGCCCAGCTTGGAGGGGTTGTGCTCGGTGCCGAACACCGGCACCTGGAACAGCCTGGCCATCCTGCCGAGACGCACGGCGTTCTGCGCGACCGCTTCCCCCTCGAAGATCGCCGGCATCAGGCGCGCCTGGTAATCGACCAGGACGAGTTGGGATTGCGAGGCGTCGAGCAGCATGAACGGGTTCTTTCTTTTTCAGGAATCGGTTGAATCGGGCTGAACCGTACCACCGAAAAGACCCGGTTGGCGCGCACCGCCGGCAACGCGCTCCACGAGCTGCGCCACGTAGGCCTTGAACAGCGCGTCGGCCGACTGCCTGAACATGCGGATGCGCCCCGTGTGCTGCATCAGCAGCAGGCCGACGCCGTGCGCGAAGAGCGCGGTGTTCTCGCGCAGGGCTGCGTCGGCGTCCAGCCCCATGTCCTGCAGCGCCTCTTCGCAGGGCCGCAGGGCCTGGTAGAGATGGTCGTTCAACTCGTGGTCGAGCTCGCTGGTCAGCCCGCGCGGGCGCATGCCCTGCACCAGATAGAAGCCCAGGTCGAGCTCGCGTGGGTTCGCGGCATAGAAGTCGAACCAGGCCTGGGCCCTCGCGGCGAGCGCCTGGCCGGGGCCGTCCTGCGGCGCGGAGGCCTCGGCCACCGCGGCCTGCAGCCGCTGGATGGACTCGTTCAGCAGGGCCGCGTAGATCGCCTCCTTGCTCTCGAAGTACGAATAGATGGCGCCCGGCGTATAGCCGGCCTTCCTGGCGATCTCGCGCACGCTCGCGCCTTCGATGCCGGCTTCCAGAAAGACCGCGCGGGCGGCATCGAGCACGAGGGTGCGGCGGGCGTCGCTGAGCGCCTGGCGGCGCTGGGTCTTGGCTTCCATGGACGGGACTATAGCCCTCGACTGATCGCACGCCCAATTTTTTGATCGTTGATTGAAAAATTGAACAGTGTTTAAATCTCGATAAAACCCACCCGATCAGGAGACAGACACGATGAACGCCCCACTCCCCGGCACCTCCCTCATGTCCGGCGCCGACTACCGCGAATCGCTGCGCCGCTACAAGCCCACCGTGTTCGTCGACGGCCGCCGCGTCGACAGCGTGGCCGACGAAGCCGCCTTCCAGCCAGGCATCAATGCCATCGCCCTCACCTACGACTACGCCCGCAGGAGCGAGCACGAGCCGCTGATGACCGCCGTGCAGCACACCAGCGGCAAGCGGGTCAACCGGCTGTCCCACATCAACACGAGCGCGGGCGACCTGCTCAACAAGCTCGAAGCCGTGCGGCTGGTCTGCCAGGAAACAGGCTGCGCCCAGCGCTACCTGACGCACGATGCGCTCAACGCCATCGCCCAGGTGTCGGCCCGCATCGACGACGCGCGTGGCAGCACCGAGCACGCCGCGCGCTTCCACGAGTACCTCCACCGCGTGCAGGACCAGGACCTGACCCTGGGCGTGGCCATGACCGATGCCAAGGGCGACCGCAGCCGCCGGCCGCACGAGCAGGCGAACGTCGACAGCTACATGCACGTGGTGGAACGCAACGCGCGCGGCATCGTCATCTCGGGCACCAAGGCCATCGTGACCGGCGCGCCTTACGTGCACGAGTTGCTGGTCATGCCCTGCCGCAACATGGGCAAGGAAGACGCCGACTTCGCCGTCTGCTGCGCCGTGCCGCTGGATGCGCCCGGCCTCACCATCGTCGCGCGACCGGCGGGCCGGCCCGGCGAGAAACTGGAGCACGGCGACGCCCTCTTCAGCCGCAAGTACGGCCAGAGCACCGGCGTGTGCATGTTCGACCGCGTCTTCGTGCCCTGGGAGCGCGTGTTCTACGCGGGCGAGTGGGAGCATTCCGGCCACCTGACCTACAGCTACGCCACGCACCACCGCCACAGCTGCATCGGCGCGCGCGCCGGCTTCGGCGACCTGCTGATCGGCGCGGGGGCGCTGATGTGCGAGGCCAACGGCTTCGACCCGGGCAAGGAAAGCCACCTGCGTGAGCAGATGGTGGAACTCATCACCATCACCGAGAGCTTCTTCGCCTGCGGCGTGGCGGCCAGCGTGTACGGCAAGGCCGACGAGCACTGCGAGGTGTTCATGCCCGACCCGGTGTTCAGCAACATCGGCAAGCTGCTGCTGGCCACGAAGATCTACGACATGCACCGCATTGCGCACTACGTGAGCGGCGGCCTGATCGTCACCCTGCCCGGCCCCGACGAAGACCACAACCCCGAGACCGCGGCCCGCCTGTCCGACGTGCTGCGCGCCAACCCGGCCATTCCCTACGAGCAGCGCATCGAGACCGCCCGCTTCATCGAGGACCTGACGGCCGGCTACCAGGGCGGCTGGTACAGCGTGATCAGCCTGCACGGCGGCGGCTCGCCCGCGGCGATGAAGCAGGAGATCTGGCGCAACTACCCGGTCGGCTCCAAGGTCGAGCTGGTCGAACGCATCCTCGAACGCGGCATCGCGGCCGACGGCTCGCCCGCCGCCGCGCCGCACGACCCGGCCCGCGCCATCACCCGCAACCGCCAGCCCGGCAAGTGCTGCGACACCGGCTGCACCACGCCCGGCCAGGCCGTGATGGTCGAGCTGCCCGTCTCGCGGCGCGCCTAGACTCCGGCGGATGAAGAAGCTCTTCTCGAAACGGTTCTGCCTCGCCGCGCTGGGAATCGGCGCCGCCCTCCTCGTCACGGCCTGCGGTGCGGTGCGCAAGACCACGGTGCCGATGGCGGCCTCGCTAGAAAAGAGCAGTTGCGCGCGCGGGAAGGTCGACACGCTGCTGGTCATGCTGCCGGGCGCCTATTCGACGCCAGACGAGTTCGAGCGCGAGGGCTTCGTCCGCGCGGTCGCCGAAAACCGCATCGCGGCGGACGTGATGCTGGTCGACGCCCATCTCGGCTACTTCAACGACAAGACCATCCTCGACCGCCTGGACGCCGACGTGGTGGCACCAGCGCGCAGCCAGGGCTACCGCCACATCTGGTTCGTCGGCATTTCCCTCGGCGGCTTCGGCGGCATGCTCTATGCGCAGACGCACCCCGGCGATCTCGCAGGGCTGGTGACGCTGGCCCCCTACCTCGGCGAGCGCGCGCTCGGCACGGACATCGCCAACGCCGGCGGGCTCGCCAAATGGAAGGGGCCGCTGACCGACCCGGCCGCCGAGCCTCCCCGGACACCCAACGAAACGCAGCTCTGGCAATGGCTGCGCGGCTATGCGGGCTTCACGGACACGGCGGGCGCACGGCCGCCGCTATATCTGGGCTATGGCGTGGACGACCGCTTCGCCTTCAGCAACCGGCTGCTGGCGGGCGTGCTGCCGCCCGAACGCGTCTTCACGACCGAAGGCGGCCACGACTGGCCCGAGTGGAACCGGCTCTGGCGCCGGATGCTGCCGACATTGCCGCTGCCAGGCTGCCCCGGCTGAATCAGTTCGGCCGCAGGCGCAGCAGCTTGCCGTCGGCCTCGTCGGTCAGCACGTAGAGGAGTCCGTCCGGCCCCTGCTTCACGTCGCGGATGCGGGCGCGGCCTTCGGCAAGCAGCTTGTGCTCGGCCGCCACCTTGCCGCCCTTGAGTTCGATGCGATCCAGGTAGCCGAATTTCAGCGAACCCACGAACAGGTTGCCCTTCCAGGCCGCGCCGTAGCGGTCGCTGGTCAGGAAGGCCATGCCCGATGGCGCGATCGACGGCACCCAGTAGTGCAGCGGCTGCTCCATGCCCTCCTTGGCCGTGATGCCGTCGCCGATCTTTCCGCCGCCGTAGTTCTCGCCGTAGGTGATCACGGGCCAGCCGTAGTTGCGGCCGGCCTGCGGAATATTGATTTCGTCGCCGCCTTGCGGGCCGTGCTCCGTCATCCAGAGGCGGCCGTCGGGCGCGAGCGTTGCGCCCTGCCCGTTGCGGTGGCCGTAGCTCCAGATCTCGGGCAGCGCGCCTGCCTTGTCGACAAAGGGGTTGTCCTTGGGCACCGAGCCATCCTTGCCGATGCGCACGATCTTGCCGAGGTGGTTGTCGAGCTTCTGCGCGTCTTCCTTGCGGCTGAAGCGGTCGCCGAGCGTGAGAAAGAGCGTTCCGTCGCGCGCCTCGACGATGCGGCAGCCGAAGTGGGCGCGGCTCGCCACCTTGGGCTGCTGGCTGAAGATGATCTTCAGCTCCTCCAGCCTCGTGCCGTCGGCCGACAGGTTGGCGCGCGCCAGCGCCGTGCTGTTGGCAGAGCCGCCGGCATCCGGTTCGGAGAAGCAGAAATACAGCGTGCGGTTCCTTTCGAAGCCGGAGTCGGCCAGCACGTCGAGCAGGCCGCCCTGCCCACCCGCCGCGATGGGCGGCAGGCCTGCAATGGGTGCACCGATCTTGCCGTCGGCACCGACCAGCCGCATGCGGCCCGGCCGCTCGGTCACCACGAAACGGCCGCCCGAAAGGAAGGTGACGCCCCATGGGTTTTCGAGCCCTGTCGCCACGGTTTCGGGTCGCGGCTGCGCGGCGGCGAGTCCGCAGAACCCGATTACTGTGACAAATGCCCAACGACAAAGGGATGAGGGAAGAGGCAAGCGCGGCAAGTTCATGGCTTTTCCGTGAAGTTGAGGCGATCTTGACGAGAAATAGCGACCGAATCCAGCGCGAGCACCGATCCACCCGAGGTTCGACGGCCTTTCGGCCGTCAACCGTTTATGGACCATAAACGTTCGCCGTTACATTTTTTCTTTGACCGGATCGGAATTTTCTATGTAAATCAATGACTTACAGAGGGATCCGCTAATTCTGTTTAAATTGACATAACCGCGCGTCATCAATATCCTACGCGCCATGCGTTTTTTCGTCCTACCCGCATCCCTCCTCTTTGCCGTTGCAGTCCATGCAGCCCCCCAACAGGAAAAAACCGATGACGAGCTGGCACGAATGCTTGCCGACAAAGGCCTGATCGGACAACTCAAGCAGGTTCGTCAAACAGTCACGGAACGCACCTCCGATCTGGTCGTCACCGCCATCGGATTTCTCGGCGTCCCCTACCGCCGTGGCGGCAACACCGCCGAATCGGGTTTCGACTGCAGCGGCTTCGTCCGCGCCATGTACAACGAGACGGTCGGCCACATGCTCCCCCGCCGCGCCGAAGAGCAAGCTGCAGCCACCGAGAAGATCGACCGCAGCCAGCTCAAGCCCGGCGACCTCGTGTTCTTCAACACCATGCGCCGCGCCTTCAGCCATGTCGGCATCTACGTCGGTGAAGGCAAGTTCATCCATTCCCCCCGCTCGGGCGCCCAGGTTCGTGTCGAAGACATGAACGGCAGCTACTGGCAGCGCCGCTTCGACGGCGCGCGCCGCGTGATGGGCGGATCGGCGGACGAAGTGAAGGCTGCGGCCGTCGCGAACACCGGCAACTGAGCCTCGCTTCCTGATCAAGGACGAAAAAAATCCCGCCTAGGCGGGATTTTTTATGGGCGCCCGATCGACGGGCGCTCTTTTCGGCTTCTCAGCCCTTCTTCTGCGGCGGCAGGTCCGTGCAGGTGCCGTGCGCCACTTCCGCCGCCATGCCGATGCTCTCGCCCAGCGTCGGGTGCGGATGGATGGTCTTGCCGATGTCGATTTCGTCCGCGCCCATCTCGATGGCCAGCGCAATCTCGCCCAGCATGTCGCCGGCATGCGTGCCGACGATGCCGCCACCCAGGATGCGGTGTGTCTCGGCGTCGAACAGCAGCTTGGTGAAGCCTTCGTCGCGGCCGTTGGCGATGGCGCGGCCCGAAGCCGTCCACGGGAAATGGCCCTTCTTGACCTTGATGCCTTCGGCCTTCGCCTGGTCTTCGGTCAGGCCGACCCACGCCACTTCGGGGTCGGTGTAGGCCACGCTCGGGATCACGCGGGCGTTGAAGGCCGCGCTCGAAAGCTCCTTGTCGCCCTTGAGCTCGCCGGCGATGACTTCGGCCGCCACGTGCGCCTCGTGCACCGCCTTGTGCGCCAGCATGGGCTGGCCCACGATGTCGCCGATGGCGAAGATGTGCGGCACGTTGGTGCGCATCTGGATGTCGACCGGGATGAAGCCGCGGTCGCTCACCGTCACGCCGGCCTTCTCGGCGCCGATCTTCTTGCCGTTGGGGCTGCGGCCCACGGCCTGAAGCACCAGATCGTACACCTGCGGCTCCTTGGGCGCGTTCTCGCCCTCGAAGGTGACCTTGATGCCTTCCTTCGTGGCCTCGGCGCCGACCGTCTTGGTCTTGAGCATGATGTTGTCGAAGCGCGGCGCGTTCATCTTCTGCCAGACCTTCACCAGGTCGCGATCCGCGCCCTGCATCAGGCCGTCGAGCATTTCGACCACGTCCAGGCGCGCGCCCAGCGTGGAATACACCGTGCCCATTTCGAGGCCGATGATGCCGCCGCCCAGGATCAGCATGCGCTTGGGGTCGGTGCCCATTTCCAGCGCACCGGTCGAGTCGACCACGCGCGGGTCCTTCGGCATGAAGGGCAGGCTCACGGCCTGCGAGCCGGCCGCGATGATCGCGCCGCGGAACTTGACGGTCTGCTTGTTGCCGGTGGTGTCCCAGCTGGTGCCGGAGGTTTCCTCGACCTCGATGTGGTGCGGGTCGATGAAGTTGCCGACGCCGCGCAGCACCGTCACCTTGCGCATCTTGGCCATGGCCGTGAGGCCGCTGGTGAGCTTGCCCACCACCTTGTTCTTGTGGCCGAGCAGCTTGGCGCGGTCGACCGTGGGCGCGCCGAAGCTCACGCCGAGGTCGGCGAAGTGCTTGACCTCGTCCATGACCGAAGCCACGTGCAGCAGCGCCTTCGACGGGATGCAGCCGACGTTCAGGCACACGCCGCCGAGGGTGGCGTAGCGCTCGATCAGCACGACCTTCAGGCCGAGGTCGGCGGCACGGAAGGCGGCCGAGTAGCCGCCGGGGCCGGCGCCGAGCACGATCACGTCGCACTCGACGTCGACCTTGCCGCCGTAGCTGGACACAGCCACGGCCGGCGCAGCAGGGGCCGGTGCGGGTGCTGCAGCCTTAGCCGCGGGAGCGGCAGCCGCCGGGCCAGGCGCAGCCGCGGCGGGCGCGGGTGCCGCGGCACCGTCGACCTCCAGCGTCAGCACCACCGAACCTTCGCTGACCTTGTCGCCCACCTTCACCGCGAGCGACTTCACCACGCCGGCGGCGGACGACGGAATCTCCATCGAGGCCTTGTCCGATTCGACCGTGATCAGCGACTGCTCGGCCTTGACCGTGTCTCCGACGTTGACCAGCACCTCGATGACCGCGACTTCGTCGAAGTCGCCGATGTCGGGCACCTTGATTTGTTGTTCGCTCATTTGGACACTTTCAGTTTGAGTGTGAGAACGTCGACCGGTGGGGCCGAATTGCGATCGAATTCGCAGGCGGCGGCGATCCCCGCCTCCGCCACTTCGCGCGAAGTGCGCGACTTGATGTCATAGGCCGCGTGCATGGCGCCGAGCGCAAAGCTGCGTCCCGAGCCGATGGCCCAGAACTCCTTGAACTCGAACACCTCGCGGTAGCTGTAGATGCCGTAGATGCCGCTGTGGTTGGCCATCAGCATCGTGAACTGGCTCGACTCGTAGGGCTCGTGGTCGTCTTCCTTGGTCTGCATGAAGAACGAGTCCTTGAGCACCGGATGCAGCATCGTGAAGGTGCGGAAGATCTCGTGCTTGCTGCCGAACAGCAGTTGCTCGCGCGACTGCGCGGCCAGCGCGTGCTGCAGCACCAGGAAGTGCGCGGCGGCGCCGGCCAGGGCGAACAGGCTGGTGCCCGCCGCGTCCTCGACGGTGAAGATCTTCTGGTTCGTCTCGGCGCGGTGCGAGAGCCGCGTGTCGCCGAAGGTCACCAGAGAATCCGCTGCCATCGTGACCTGGCCGCCCTTGCGGACGGCCACTACCGTGGTCATAGGAGGATTCGACGGTAGTCCGCGAGCACCTGGCCCAGGTAGGCGTTGAAACGCGCAGCCAGGGCGCCGTCGATCACGCGGTGGTCGTACGACAGCGACAGCGGCAGCGTCAGGCGCGGCACGAACTGCTTGCCGTCCCACACCGGCTTCATCGCGCTCTTCGAGAGGCCGAGGATGGCCACTTCGGGCGCGTTGATGATCGGCGTGAAGTGCGTGCCGCCGATGCCGCCGAGCGAGCTGATCGAGAAGCAGCCGCCCTGCATGTCGGCCGAGCCGAGCTTGCCGTCGCGCGCCTTCTTGGCGAGCTCGCCCATCTCGGCGCTGATCTGCAGGATGCCCTTCTTGTCGGCGTCCTTCAGCACGGGCACCACCAGGCCGTTGGGCGTGTCGGCCGCGAAGCCGATGTGGTAGTACTGCTTGTAGACGAGCTGGTCGCCGTCCAGGCTGGTGTTGAACTCGGGGAATTTCTTCAGCGCCGCGACCACCGCCTTGATGACGAAGGCCAGCATGGTCACCTTCACGCCCGACTTCTCGTTCTCCTTGTTGGTGGAGACGCGGAAGGCTTCGAGCTCGGTGATGTCGGCCTCGTCATTGTTGGTGACGTGCGGGATCATCACCCAGTTGCGGTGCAGGTTCGCGCCGCTGAGCTTCTTGATGCGCGACAGCTCCTTGCGCTCGACCGTGCCGAACTTGGTGAAGTCGACCTTGGGCCACGGGATGAGGCCCAGCGCCGCGCCGTCGCCACTGCCGCCACCGGCCGGCGCCTTGGCCGCCGAGGCCTTGGTGCTGGCCTGGCCGCTCATCACGGCCTTGGTGAAGTTCTGGATGTCTTCCTGCGTGATGCGGCCCTTGGGACCGGAGCCCTTGACCTCCTCGAGCGGCACGCCAAGCTCGCGGGCGAACTTGCGCACCGAAGGAGAGGCATGCGGCAGGTTGCCGCTGGGAGCGGCCGTCGGGTTGTGGGCCGGGGCTGCTGCTGCGGGCGCCGGTGACGGGGCTGCCGGGGCGGGAGCGCTCGCCGTGGCGGCTGCAGGAGCTGCGGCTGCCGCTGCCTGCGCAGGCGCCGGTGCGGCCGCACCGGCTGCGCCTTCCAGCACGGCGATCAGGTCGCCGATGTTGACCGTGTCGCCGACCTTGACCTTGAGTTCCTTGAGCACGCCGGCGGCCGACGATGGGATCTCCATCGAGGCCTTGTCCGACTCGACCGTGATCAGCGACTGCTCGGCCTTGATCGTGTCGCCCGGCTTCACCAGCACTTCGATGACGGCGACGTCCTTGAAGTCGCCGATGTCGGGCACCTTGACCTCGACCGGGCCCGAAGCCGCCGGAGTTGCCGGCGCAGGGGCCGCAGCAGCGGGTGCAGGAGCCGGTGCCGCTGCTGCCGGTGCCGCGGCGGGCGCCGGTGCCGCCGCGGCACCCGCTCCCTCGGCTTCGAGCACGAGCACCACCGAGCCTTCCTTGACCTTGCTGCCGACTTCGACCTTCAGTTCCTTGACCACACCGGCGGCCGACGACGGGATCTCCATCGACGCCTTGTCCGATTCGACCGTGATGAGCGACTGCTCGGCCTTCACCGTGTCGCCCACCTTCACGAGCACCTCGATCACCGCGACTTCATCGAAATCGCCGATGTCCGGCACCTTCACTTCCACTGCTGCCATATCGTTGTCTCCCGCCGTCAGGCGCCGTTCGTTCGTTGATTGGTTGTTGATTGGGGATCAGGCGTAGAGCGGGTTGACCTTGTCGACATTGATGCCGTACTTCTTGATCGCTTCCACCACCTTGGCCACCGGCACGGTGCCATCTTCGCTCAGCGCCTTGAGCGCCGCCACCACGATGTAGTGGCGGTTGACCTCGAAGTGCTCGCGCAGCTTGTTGCGGAAGTCGCTGCGGCCGAAGCCGTCGGTGCCCAGCACCTTGTAGTTGCGGCCCTTCGGCACGAAGGGACGGATCTGCTCGGCATAGGCCTTCATGTAGTCGGTCGATGCCACCACCGGGCCGGTCGTGGCGCCCAGCTGCTCGGCCACGAAGGGAACCCGCGGGGTCTGGTCGGGGTGCAGCAGGTTCCAGCGGTCGGCGTCCTGGCCGTCGCGGGTCAGCTCATTGAAGCTCGGGCAGCTCCACACCGAAGCCGACACGCCCCAGTCCTTCTCGAGCAGCTCCTGCGCGGCAAAGCTCTCGCGCAGGATCGTGCCGCTGCCCAGCAGTTGCACCGTGGGTGCCTTGGCCTTCAGCGCGGGGCCCTGCTTCGACAGGTACATGCCCTTGATGATCTGCTCTTCGGTGCCGGGCTGGAGGCCGGGCATCGCGTAGTTCTCGTTGAGCAGCGTGAGGTAGTAGTAGACGTTGTCCTGCTTCTCGACCATGCGCTTGAGGCCATGGTGCAGGATCACGCCGACTTCATGCGCGAAGGTCGGGTCGTAGCTCACGCAGTTCGGGATGGTGTTGGCCAGGATGTGGCTGTGACCGTCTTCGTGCTGCAGGCCTTCGCCGTTCAGCGTGGTGCGCCCCGAGGTGCCGCCCAGCAGGAAGCCGCGTGCCTGCATGTCGCCGGCAGCCCATGCCAGGTCGCCGATGCGCTGGAAGCCGAACATCGAGTAGTACACGTAGAACGGCACCATGATGCGGTTGTTCGTGCTGTACGAGGTGGCGGCAGCGATCCAGCTCGACATGCCGCCGGCTTCGTTGATGCCTTCCTGCAGGATCTGGCCGGCCTTGTCTTCCTTGTAGTACATGACCTGGTCCTTGTCGACCGGGGTGTACTGCTGACCGTGCGGGTTGTAGATGCCGACCTGGCGGAACAGGCCTTCCATGCCGAAGGTACGGGCCTCGTCGACCAGGATGGGCACGACGCGCGGGCCGAGCGCCTTGTCGCGCAGCAGCTGCGTGAGGAAGCGCACGTAGGCCTGGGTGGTCGAGATCTCGCGGCCTTCGGCCGTGGGTTCGAGCACCGCCTTGAAGGTGTCGAGCGCGGGCACGGTGAAGCTCTCGTCGCTCTTCACGCGGCGGTGCGGCAGGTAGCCGCCCAGGGCCTTGCGGCGCTCGTGCAGGTACTTCATTTCCGGCGTGTCGTCGGCCGGCTTGTAGAACGGCAGCTCGGCGATCTGGCTGTCGGGAATCGGGATGTTGAAGCGGTCGCGGAAGGCCTTGATGTCCTCGTCGCCGAGCTTCTTGGTCTGGTGGACCGTGTTCTTGCCCTCGCCGATCTTGCCCATGCCGAAGCCCTTGACGGTCTTCACGAGCAGCACGGTGGGCTGGCCCTTGTGGTTCTGGGCGGCGTGGAAGGCGGCATACACCTTCTGCGAGTCGTGGCCGCCGCGCTGCAGGTTCCAGATCTCGTCGTCGGTCATGTGCTCGACCATCTTCAGCGTGCGCGGATCGCGGCCGAAGAAGTTCTTGCGGACGTAGGCGCCGTCGTTGGCCTTGAACGACTGGTAGTCGCCGTCGTTGCACTCCATCATGATCTTGCGCAGCGCGCCGTCGTGGTCCTTCTCGAGCAGGGCGTCCCAGCCCTTGCCCCAGACCAGCTTGACGACGTTCCAGTTGGCGCCGCGGAACTCGCCTTCGAGCTCCTGGATGATCTTGCCGTTGCCGCGCACCGGGCCGTCCAGGCGCTGCAGGTTGCAGTTGATGACGAAGATCAGGTTGTCGAGGTTCTCGCGCGCCGCCAGGCCGATGGCGCCCAGCGATTCGACCTCGTCCATTTCACCGTCGCCGCAGAAGACCCAGACCTTGCGGTTATCGGTGTTGGCGATGCCGCGTGCGTGCAGGTACTTGAGGAAGCGCGCCTGGTAGATCGCCATCAGCGGGCCCAGGCCCATCGACACGGTGGGGAACTGCCAGAACTCCGGCATCAGCTTGGGGTGGGGGTAGCTGGAGAGGCCCTTGCCGTCGACTTCCTGGCGGAAGTTGAGCAGCTGCTCTTCGGAGAGGCGGCCTTCGAGGTAGGCGCGGGCATAGATGCCGGGAGAAACGTGGCCCTGGATGTAGAGCAGGTCGCCGCCGTGGTTCTCGCTCTCGGCGTGCCAGAAGTGGTTGAAGCCGGCTCCGAACATGCTGGCCAGCGAAGCGAAGGAGCCGATGTGGCCGCCCAGGTCGCCGCCTTCTGCCGGATGGTGGCGGTTGGCCTTGACCACCATCGCCATCGCGTTCCAGCGCATGTAGGCGCGCAGGCGCTGTTCGATCTCGAGGTTGCCGGGGCTTCGGGCTTCCTGCGAGGGTTCGATGGTGTTGACGTAGCCGGTGTTGGCCGAGAACGGCATGTCGACCGTGTTCTGGCGGGCATGTTCGAGCAGCTGCTCGAGAAGGAAGTGAGCCCGCTCAGGCCCCTCGCTCTGGATGACGGAAGACAGTGCATCCATCCATTCACGGGTCTCCTGGGCGTCCGCGTCGTTAGCGGCCGAGCCGAACAGGTTCTCGGGATTTGCCGACATGCTTGTGTCTCCTTTTAGGGCTGTGGCAGTAATTTAAGTGCGCTGTGCAGCGAACGCGGCGGAGTTTCTCATAGAAACATCGCAATTTCAAATAGTGCTCATTGATTTTTCAATGTGAAATTCAAAAGAAATCAGAGCAGGAACGGATGTCCGCACGGGACATGGCAAGCCGAGGGGGCAAGCCTAGAATCCGCCCCATGCCTCTCTCCTCCCCGCTGGCGGTTGCCCGCAGTGCCGTGAACGCCTCGCCGCTGTCCTGGTGGCGCAGGTGGTGGCGACGCCAGACACCGGTGCTGCAGGACGCAGTCGCGATGCTCGCGCCGATGGCGGCCGTGCTGCTCTTCCTCGCCGCCATCGTTTCCGCCTTCTGGTACCTGCGCACCGAGGAGGTCGAGCGCGAGCAGGAGTCGGTGCGCCGCGACGTCGAATACGCGCAGCAGCGCATGCGCCTGCGGCTGCTCGAGCGCCAGGAACAGCTGATGCGCATCGCGCGCGACGCCTCCAACCGCGAGATCGACCCGATCGAATTCACCAGCCGCGCCGAATCGCTGGTGAGCCAGTTCCCAGAGCTGCAGACCATCACCTGGATCGACGACCGCCGCCGCTTCAAGGCCGGCTACGCGGCGCCCAGCGTGCACCCGGCGCAGCAGCACCTGATCGGCGACGTGCTGCGCCCTGGCGACATCGAGAGCAACTATGCGCTGGCCCGCGAACTGCGCCAGCCCGTCTTCTCGCAGCCCGTGGCCGGCGGAGACCCGCCGGCGATGCTGCAGTTGCACATTCCCCTTTTCGACCAGGGCCTGTTCGCTGGCGTGGTGCTGGGCGAGTTCTCGGTCGACGGCCTGCTGCGCTACGGCATGCCGTCCGAGGTGCAGGCGCGCTACGCGGTGTCGCTGCTCGACGCCAAGGGGCATGTGATCGCCGGCAACACCGCCAACCTGAAGGAAAGCGGCACGCGTCTGCTGCCCTGGTCGGAGCGCACCAACGAATATGAAGTGCCGGTGTCGCCCGTCGGCAATGCGCTGGTGCTGCGGGCTCAGGCCTACCGCACTTCGCAGGGCGTGGTCGGCAACGGGCTCTTCTGGCTGGTCTGCGCGCTGAGCGTGCTCACCAGCTGGATGCTGATCGGCACCTGGCGCCACACGCGCCGGCGGCTGCAGGCGCAGCAGCGGCTGGTGGCCGAGACCAACTTCCGTCGGGCGATGGAGAACTCCATGCTCACCGGCATGCGCGTGCTCGACCTGCAGGGCCGCATCACCTACGTCAACGCCGCCTTCTGCGCCATGACCGGCTGGAGCGAGGAAGAACTGGTCGGCCAGTCGCCGCCCTTCCCCTACTGGCTCGAATCAGACCGCGAGGTGATGAACGAGCGGCTCGAAGAAGAGCTGCATGGCCGCGCCCTGCCCGGCGGCTTCCAGGTGCGGGTGAAGCGCAAGAACGGCAGCGTGTTCAACGCGCGCCTCTATGTGTCGCCGCTGATCGACGCGCGCGGCCACCAGACCGGCTGGATGACGTCGATGACCGACATCACCGAGCCCACGCGCATCCGCGAGCAGCTCTCGGCCTCCTACGAGCGCTTCACCACCGTGCTGGAAGCGCTCGACGCGGCCGTGTCGGTGGCTCCCATCGGCAGCGAGGAACTGCTCTTCGCCAACAAGCTGTACCGGCTCTGGTTCGGTTCGGACACCGTGGGCCACCTCGGCATGGTCGCGCAGGCCGGCGTGCCGGCGTCGAACGCGCACGACGAGGGCCTGGACGACGTCGACCCATACGCCGGCCTGCCGATCGACACCCTCACCGCCGCGCAGACCGCCAACAACGAGATCTTCGTGCCCCACCTCGGCAAGTGGCTCGAAGTGCGCTCGCGCTACCTGACCTGGGTGGACGGCCGCCTCGCGCAGCTGGTGATCGCCACCGACATCACGCCGCGCCGCGACGCCGAGGAGCAGGCCGCCGCGCAGGCCGACAAGGCCCAGGCCGCCAGCCGCCTCATCACCATGGGCGAGATGGCCTCCAGCGTGGCGCACGAGCTCAACCAGCCGCTGACCGCCATCACCAACTACTGCAACGGGATGATGTCGCGCATCAAGGGCCAGTCGATCGACAACGACGCCCTGCTCGCCGCGCTCGAGAAGACGTCGAAGCAGGCCCAGCGCGCGGGCCAGATCATCCAGCGCATCCGCTCCTTCGTGAAGCGCAGCGAGCCCAACCGCACGCCGGCCGACGTGGCCACCATGGTGAGCGAGGCTGTCGAGCTCGCCGGCATCGAGCTGCGCCGGCGCAACGTGCGCCTTAACCACTACGTGGCGGCGCGGCTGCCGGTGGTGCGGGTCGACCCGATCCTCATCGAGCAGGTGATGGTCAACCTGCTCAAGAATGCCGCCGAATCCATCGACCTCGCCGACCGCCCGCTGGCGCGCCGCAGCGTGGAATTGCGGGTGCTGCCCAAGGTGATCGAGGGGCACAACGCCATCGAGTTCTCGGTGCAGGACACCGGCAAGGGCTTGGCCCCGGAAGTGATGGACCGGCTCTACGAAGCCTTCTTCTCGACCAAGCCCGAGGGCATGGGCATCGGGCTCAATTTGTGCCGCACCATCGTAGAGTCGCACCGCGGCCGGATGCAGGCGGAGAACATCTACAATGGCCCGGATGTGATCGGATGCCGTTTTTCCTTCTGGATTCCGGTGTTGGACGCTATCAGTTCCGTAGCTAGCGACGAGGCAAAGGTACCTGCATGAGTTTGATTCCGAAGAAGGGCACGGTCTATGTCGTCGACGACGACGAAGCCGTACGCGATTCGCTGCAATGGCTGCTCGAAGGCAAGGACTACAGAGTCCGCTGTTTCGATTCCGCCGAATCCTTTCTCTCCCGATACGACCCGCGTGAAGTCGCCTGTCTGATCGTCGACATCCGCATGGCGGGCATGACCGGCCTTGAACTGCAAGACCGGCTCATCGAGCGACGCTCCCCGCTGCCGATCGTGGTCATCACCGGCCACGGCGACGTGCCGATGGCCGTCGACAGTATGAAGAAGGGCGCGATGGACTTCATCCAGAAGCCCTTCAACGACGAGGAACTCGTCACGCTGGTCGAGCGCATGCTCGAACATGCGCGCGGCGCCTTCACGCAGCACCAGCAGTCGGCCAGCCGCGACGCGCTGCTGTCCAAGCTCACGGGCCGCGAGGCGCAGGTGCTCGAGCGCATCGTCGCCGGTCGCCTGAACAAGCAGATCGCCGACGACCTGGGCATCAGCATCAAGACGGTCGAGGCGCATCGCGCCAACATCATGGAAAAGCTCAACGCCAACACCGTGGCCGATCTGCTCAAGATCGCGCTGGGGCAGGCGGCGCCAGCAGCCAAGGCCTAGAAACAGCTATCCGCCCGATAGCGACGAATGAACCCCACGCCTGCGAAAGCGGGCGTTTTTACTTGGAAAATCGAAACCGATGACCGCCCAACTGATCGACGGCAACGCCCTCGCCAAAACCATCCGCGCCGAGGTGTCCGGCCGCACCGCGGCGCTCAAGGCCCGTGGCGTGAACCCTGCCCTTTCCATCATCCTCGTGGGCGAGGACCCGGCCAGCCAGGTCTATACCAGGCACAAGGTCAACGACAGCGCGCAGACCGGCCTCGACGCCACGCTGGAGACCTACCCCGCCGACATGAGCGAGGCCGACTTGCTGGCCCGCATCCGCACGCTCAACGACGACCCGAAGGTGCACGGCATCCTGGTGCAGCTGCCGCTGCCCAAGCACATGGACAGCCAGAAAGTCATCGAGACGATTTCTCCGGCCAAGGACGTCGACGGCTTCCACGTCGCCAGCGCCGGCGCACTGATGACCGGCGCTCCCGGTTTCTGGCCCTGCACGCCGCACGGCTGCATGAAGATGCTCGAATCGATCGGCTACGACCTGCGCGGCAAGCATGCGGTGGTCATCGGCCGCAGCAACATCGTCGGCAAGCCGATGGCCATGATGCTGCTCGCCAAGAGCGCCACCGTGACCATCTGCCACAGCGCCACCAAGGACCTGGGCGCCATCACGCGCCAGGCCGATGTGATCGTGGCCGCGGTGGGCAAGCTCGACCTGCTGACCGCCGACATGGTGAAGCCTGGCGCGGTCGTCATCGACGTGGGCATGAACCGCCGGCCCGACGGCAAGCTCGCCGGCGACGTCGACTTCGACGGCGTGAAGGAAGTGGCCGGCTGGATCACGCCCGTGCCCGGCGGCGTCGGCCCGATGACGCGCGCCATGCTGCTGGTCAACACCCTTGAAGCGGCCGAGCGCGCCGCAACATGAGAACCACCCCGTTGCTTGCTCACTTCGTGTAGCCGCCTCCCCCTCGAGGGGCGCCACCGGCGGCCCGGCAGAGCCGGTTCCGCGGTGGCCCCCGAAAATGGCCTCGCCACGTTCGAACAGGATCCCCCATATGACCAACCCGCTTCTCGATTTCACCGATCTCCCGCTGTTCGACCGAGTCAAGCCCGAGCACGTCGCTCCTGCCGTCGATGCACTGCTGGCCGATGCCGAGGTCGCGCTGCAGACCGTCACCGCGCCCGACTTTCCCGCTGACTGGAACGCGATCTCCAAGGTGCTCGACGTGGCTTCCGAGCGCTTCAGCCGCGCCTGGGGCGCCGTCGGCCACCTCAACGCCGTGGCCGACACGCCCGAGCTGCGCGCCGCCTACAACGAGGCCATGCCGCGCGTTACCGCCTTCTGGACCCGCCTGGGCTCCGACGAGCGCCTGTACGCCAAGTACAAGGCCATCGACGCCACGACGCTCAATGCCGAGCAGCGCCAGGCCCACAGCAATGCGGTGCGCAACTTCGTGCTGGGCGGTGCCGAGCTGCAGGGCGAGGCCAAGAAGCGCTTCGCCGACATCCAGGAACGCCTGGCCGAGCTGAGCCAGAAGTTCAGCGAGAACGCACTCGACGCGACCGACGCCTTCGCCTACTACGCCGCTCTCGGTGAGCTCGAAGGCGTGCCCGAGGATGTGGTGAGCGCCGCGCGCGCGGCCGCCGAGGCCGACGGCAAGGAGGGCTACAAGCTCACGCTGAAGATGCCCTGCTACCTGCCGGTGATGCAGTTCGCCAAAAGCAGCGCGCTGCGCGAGAAGCTCTATCGCGCCTACGTCACGCGAGCCAGCGAGTTCGGCGATACGGCCTTCGACAACACTTCCCTCATCACCGAGATCCTCGCGCTGCGCGAGGAAGAAGCCGGGCTGCTGGGCTACAAGAACTACGGCGAGCTGTCGGTCGTGCCGAAGATGGCCGAGTCGCCCGAGCAGGTCGTGAAGTTCCTGCGCGACCTCGCTGCCAAGGCCAAGCCCTACGGCGAGCGCGACCTTGCCGACCTGCGCGTCTTCGCGGCCGAGCAGCTGAGCATCACCGATCCGCAGCCCTGGGACTGGAGCTACATCGGCGAGAAGCTCAAGGAGGCGCGCTATGCCTTCAGCGAGCAGGAGGTGAAGCAGTACTTCCCGGCGCCGAAGGTCATGGCCGGCCTGTTCAAGATCGTCGAGACGCTGTTCGAGGTGTCGATCCGCCGCGACTCGGCGCCCACCTGGCACCCGAGCGTGGAGTTCTATCGCATCGAGCGCGCCGGCCAGAAGGTCGGCCAGTTCTACCTCGACCCCTCCGCCCGTGCAGCCAAGCGCGGCGGTGCCTGGATGGACGACGTGCGCGCCCGCTGGCTGCGCCCCGACAACGGCGTGCTGCAGACGCCCGTCGCTCAGCTGGTGTGCAACTTCGCCAGCGGCGTCGATGGCAAGCCGCCGCTTCTCACGCATGACGACGTGACCACCCTCTTCCACGAGTTCGGCCACGGCCTGCACCACATGCTCACCCAGGTGAACGAGCGCGACGTCTCGGGCATCAGCGGCGTCGAATGGGATGCGGTCGAGCTGCCGAGCCAGTTCATGGAGAACTTCTGCTGGGAGTGGGACGTGCTCAAGCACATGACGGCCCACGTCGACACCGGCGAGCCGCTGCCGCGCGCCCTCTTCGACAAGATGACGGCGGCGAAGAACTTCCAGAGCGGCCTGCAGACGCTGCGACAGATCGAGTTCTCGCTGTTCGACATGCTGCTGCACACCGAGTACCACGCCGCCACCGCCAAGCCCGGCGACGTGATGGCCCTGCTGGGCCGCGTGCGTGCCGAAGTCGCGGTGATGCCCTCGCCGCCTTTCAGCCGTACGCCGAACACGTTCAGCCACATCTTCGCGGGCGGCTACGCGGCCGGCTACTACAGCTACAAGTGGGCCGAGGTGCTGAGCGCCGACGCCTACGCCGCCTTCGAGGAAACCGTGGGTGCCGACGGCGAACCGAACCTCGAGACCGGCCGCAAGTACCGCCAGGCCATCCTCGAAGCCGGCGGCAGCCGCAGCGCGATGGATTCGTTCAAGGCCTTCCGCGGCCGCGAGCCCCAGCTTGATGCGCTGCTGCGACATCAGGGCATGGCCGAGCCCCAGCCGGCTTGATGCATCGCTGAAGCTTGCGATACTCGGGCGATGCATACGATTTACAAAATCTCACCATTGCATCGTCTGACCGGCCTTGCCCTCGTGCTCGTTGCCGCGGGCGCGATGGCGCAACCCATCTACCGCCAGGTGGACAAGAACGGCAAGGTCACTTTCTCCGACCGCGCCCCGAGCGCGAGCACCGAGCCGGCCTCGGCCGGCCAGCCGGGCTCCGCCCCCTCCTCCGCCAACACCGCCGGCCTGCCCTATGAATTGCGCCAGGTGGCACAGCGCTATCCCGTCACCCTCTATAGCGGCGACGAATGCGGCCCCTGCGGTGCGGCGCGCACCCTGCTCACGACTCGCGGCATCCCGTTCGAGGAACGCACCGTCAAGAGCAACGCGGACATCGAAGCCCTGCAGCGCCTGAGCAACCAGAATGCGTTGCCGCTGCTGACCATCGGCTCGCAGCAGCTCAAGGGGTTCTCGGATGTGGAGTGGTCACAGTACCTCGACGCGGCCGGCTATCCCAAGAGCAACAGCCTGCCCGCGGGCTACCGCAACGGCCCGGTCCGGCCGCTGGTGGCTCAGCAGGCGACGCCGGCGCCCCGGGGGGCCGAAGCGCCTGCCCAGGCCGCGCAGCCCGTAGCGCCGCCGCCGCCAGCATCGAGCGAGCCGACGCCGAGCAACCCGGCCGGCATCAAGTTCTAAGCACCCGACGGGCCTGGGCCGGACTCAGGCCCCGAACTCCATCGTCTTCACACCGGCCGCGGTGCCCAGCAGGCACACGTCGGCCTTCTGATGCGCGAAGACGCCGACCGTCACCACGCCCGGCCATTGGCTCACCGTCGATTCGAAGCTCAGCGGATCGGTGATGCGCAGCCCCGTCACGTCGACGATGTGCTGGCCGTTGTCGGTGACCAGCGGCAGGCCGTCCTTCTCGCGCACCTGGGCGATGCCGCCCATGGCGGCGAACTGGCGCATCACGCGCTGTGCGGCCATGGGGATCACCTCCACCGGCAGCGGGAACGCGCCCAGCACCTCCACCAGCTTGGACTCGTCGGCGATGCAGACGAACTTGCGCGACTGCGCCGCGACGATCTTCTCGCGCGTGAGCGCCGCGCCGCCGCCCTTGACCATGAAGCCGCGGTGATCGATCTCGTCTGCGCCGTCGATGTACACCGATAGTTCCTCCACCTCGTTGCTGTCGAACACCGGGATGCCGAGGGCCCGCAGGCGTTCGGTAGAAGCGACCGAGCTGGAGACCGCGCCCTTGATCTCGTCCTTGATCGTGGCCAGCGCATCGATGAACTTGTTCACCGTCGAGCCGGTGCCCACGCCCACGATTTCGCCCCTGGCGACATAGGCCAGCGCGGCGCGGCCGACCTGGGCCTTGAGTTCGTCCTGGGAAAGCGGTTGGGAGGGGGTTGGGGAGGCGGGTGCGGTCATCACGGACAATCCTTGGCTCATTGAAGCCCCGAATTATCCGATGCCCCTGCTGATGCCCTCCTCGCTCTACGGCCTGGCCCGCCCCTTCCTGTTCGGCTTCGACCCCGAACATGCCCATGAAATCACGCTGGACGGGCTGGCGCGCACCCAGAACACCCCCCTGGCCTGCGCCTACTCTGCACCGCGCGTCGACGACCCGGTCCAGCTCGCCGGGCTGACTTTCCCGAACCGCGTGGGCCTGGCGGCCGGCCTCGACAAGAACGCCCGCTGCATCGACGCCTTCTCCGCCATGGGCTTCGGCTTCGTCGAAGTCGGCACGGTGACGCCGAAGGCCCAGCCCGGCAACCCCAAGCCACGCATGTTCCGCCTGCCGCAGCGCGAGGCGCTGATCAACCGGCTCGGCTTCAACAACGAGGGGCTGGACGCCTTCCTGGCGAATGTACAGAAGGCACGCTTCCGCAAGACCGGCAGCGGTGCCAAGCCGCCGATGCTGCTGGGCCTGAACATCGGAAAGAACGCCGCCACGCCCATCGAACGCGCGGTCGACGACTACCTGGCCTGCCTCGACGGCGTGTACCCGCATGCCGACTACGTGACGATCAACATCTCCAGCCCCAACACCGCGAACCTGCGTTCGCTGCAGAGCGACGAAGCGCTCGACGCGCTGCTCGGCGCGGTGGCCGAACGGCGCGAAACCCTGACGGCGCGCCATGGAGGCAAGCGCTCGCCGCTCTTCGTGAAGATCGCGCCGGACCTCGATGAAGCCCAGGTTTCGGTGATCGCCGCCACCCTCAAGCGCCATGGCATGGACGGCGTGATCGCCACCAACACCACGCTGGCGCGCGATGCGGTCAAGGGACTGCCGCACGCGGAGGAAGCGGGCGGGCTGTCGGGCGCGCCGGTGCGTGAGGCCAGCAACCGCGTGGTCGCGCAACTGCGCGCGGCGCTGGGCGCAGGCTTTCCGATCATCGGCGTAGGAGGCATCCTCAGCGGCGCCGATGCCAAGGCGAAGATCGCAGCGGGTGCGGACGTGGTGCAGATCTACACCGGCCTGATCTATCGCGGCCCGGCGCTGGTCCGAGAAGCGGCCCAGGCACTGCTGCGCGATCGCGGCAGCAAGGCCTGAGCGCCTTCTCTTCCTGGTCTCTCAGCGCATGCGCCAGAGCACTGGCGCAATGACCGCGGCCCAGCGCAGCAGGCGCCTCGGCCGGATCACCACCACGGCGGCCGCCGCGACCACGCCCGTGGCCACCGGATGCGCCCGCGCGATGCGCAGTGCGGCGGCAGCAGCCGACTCGTTGGGCGGCGGGGCATCCGCCTCGTCCGCCGGCTGAGTCTCTCGTCCGCCCTGCATCGTCTGGATGCGCTGGCGCTGGATCTCCATGCGCGCCAGCAGCTCCTCGCGCGTGGCCGGACGGCGGACGCGGCGCGGTGCCTCCTCGTCCTCCCCCGGATCCTGGCCGAGGCCGAAACGCTCCCGGGCCCAGGCCCAGTCGCGCTCGAATTCCCGGCGAGCGGGCACGAAGCTGTTGGACGCGTTGCGCAGCGTCAGCAGCAAGCCGACGACAGCGGCCAGCCAGAGCACGATCCATACGCCGGCCACCGACCAGGCGGCGGTGACACGGTGGGGCGTGTCCCAGAAGTTCACCACCACCGCCACGGACAGCAAGGCCACCGTGACCGTGGTCAGCCCCAGCACGGCCAGCCCGAGAAGAAGCATCAGCTTGAGCCGCTGCTTCTCGTCCTCCCAGGCCATGCGCAGCAGTTGCACCCGGTCCTCGGCCGCCAGGGCGCCCTCGGCTGCGGCGATGCGCAGCCGGCGGATGCGGGCGTTCAGCCCGAACAGGGAGAGCAGCCTCATCGGCTGGCTCCGGTCATGCCCGGGTGAACAAAAGTGCTGCTGCTGCCGTGCGCTCCCAGGTCAGCGGCGGCCAAGCAGCAGGCCCACCAGCACGCCGACGGCCAGTGCGGCACCGGCGATCTGCCATGGTTCGTCGTGGGCGTAGGCGTTGGCGGAGCTGGCCGCTTCGCGGGCCTTCTTGGCGGCGAGCTTGCTCTTCTCGGCCGCGAGTTCGCGTGCGATGGCCAGCTTGGTGTCGATGCGCTGGCGCAGCGCCTTGATGTGGGGAACCGAATCCAGGTCCTTGCTCGCCAGCACGCCGCGCACGTCGCTTGCAATGTCTTCGGCTGCCGCTTCAAGATTTTGGGATGCACTCATTGGAAACTTTCCTCCGTGATGACACCGGCACCGCGCCGGCGGCTTCGCGCCAGCAAGTGGCGTGCTGTCATGTTACAGGCTCGAAAGGCCCTCAGGCGCTACAGATGTGCAGACTTTGTCGCACGATGGGTATCGGCTGACGCCTGCCACCTCCGCAGTCATGCTTCGGCCAGCAGCCGGGCGACGTACAGCCCGATGGCCAGGCTGCTCGTGAGGCCGGGCGATTCGATGCCGAACAGGTTCACCAGCCCCGGCACACCGTGCGATGCGGGCCCGTCGATCATGAAGTCGGCGGCCGGCTCGCCGGGCCCCGAAATCTTGGGCCGCATGCCCGCATAGCCCGGAATCAGCGCGCCATCCGGCAGCGCGGGCCAGTACTTGCGGACTTCGGAGTAGAAACCCTCGCTGCGCGAGGGATCCACCACCAGTTCGCCGGGCGATGAAACCCATTGCACGTCCGGCCCGAACTTGGCCTGGCCGCCCAGGTCGATCGTGAGATGCACGCCCAGGCCGCCCGGCTCGGGCACGGGGTAGACGAGCCGGCCGAACGGCGCACGCCCCGACAGGGTGAAGTAGTTGCCCTTGGCGAAGTACTCCTTCGGCACCGACGACGGCGGCAGGCCCTCGAAGCGCCGGGCCAATGCCGGGGCCCCGAGGCCCGCCGCATTGACCACGCTGCGGCAGCGCAGCACGGTGCCGTCTTCGGCCGCCAGCACGATGGCGCCATCACCGCACTCCGCGCGCGTGATCGGCGACTTCAGCGCCAGCATCCCGCCCGCGTTCTCCAGATCGCCCAGCAAGCTCAGCATGAGGGCATGACTGTCGACGATGCCGGTGCTGGGCGAATGCAGCGCAGCCACGCAGTGCAGCTGCGGCTCCATCGCAATGGCCTGCTGTGCCGTGAGCAGGACAAGGTCATCGACGCCGTTCGCCGCCGCCTTCTGCTGGATGGCTTCGAGCTGGCCGGCCTGCTCGGGCGAGGTGGCGACGATCAGCTTGCCGCAGCGCTGGTGTGGCACGCCGCGCTCGGCAGCGTAGGCGTAAAGCAACTGCTTGCCCTCGACGCACAGCTTCGCCTTGAGCGAGCCCTGCGGGTAGTAGATGCCGGCATGAATGACTTCGCTGTTGCGCGAACTCGTTCCTGTGCCGATGGCTCCTTCGGATTCGAGCACCAGCACCTCCCGGCCCGCGAGCGCCAAGGCGCGTGCCACTGCCAAGCCCACCACACCACCGCCGATGACGGCGCAATCAATTTCGTCCATCGCGCGAGCTTAGCGCGGCTTGCGCGGGAGCTTCGCTATCTCAGTGCGCGGACGGGGGCGGCTCGGGATCGGTGGGCTCGTCGGGCGGCGTCTCGGGTCCTTCGTCGGGCTCGACGGGCAGGTCGGGCGCGACGGGCGGCGGAATGTCGGGATGAGTGGCCATGGCTGCGCTCCTTTCCTTCTGGTTCTAGGGCATCGGTGCGAGAAATTCGACAGCTGCGGGCTGCATTTGCCGTCGGTGCGGGCCGACAACGGGGCGACTAGACCTTCGTGACACGGTAATGACGACTGTTGCAGGATCGTCGCCCGGAGGTCGCGTTACTACTTCCTGCGACTTGGGCATCGACGGTGGATGTGTTGTACTGGCCCGTGCTGCCGGAGCCCGGCAGGCAACCGTCATCGCGTCACTTTCTTCAGGGAGAGAAATGTCCACCATCGATGCAAACGGGATGCTGATCGACCCCAAGGTGATCCTGCGACGATCACCGGGAATCGAACACGGCACCCTCCCCAGCGTGCTCGCCATCGTCGTTCACCAGACCGACTCGGGCACCGCCGAATCCAGCCTCAACGGCTATCAGGTGGGCGGCAACGGCGCCCATTTCCTCATCGACAAGAACGGCCAGATCTACCAGACGGCGAGCGTTCTCGCGCGTTGCTATCACGTCGGCAAGCTGATCAAGTCGAAGTGCCTGACCATCAACAAGAGCAGTTGCGACACGGGTGCAATGGCAAAGATGCTGGCGATGTCGTGGGTCAACCAGATCAACGCCATCGACGCGCACGAGCGCGCGAAGCCGTACCCGGACCGCTATCCGGTGAACAGCGACTCGATCGGCATCGAGCTGGTCGGCATGCACATCGACGACAAGAACTACGAGGCCGTGACCGCTGCGCAGAACAGCTCGCTGCAGTGGCTCATCGAGGTGCTGTATGCGCAGTTCAATCTCAAGCCGGAAGATGTCTACCGGCATCCGACGGTGTCGTACAAGAACCCCGGCGAAGCGAGTTCGGCGATATGGAAGTGAGACTCCGCGCGGTGGGTCTCGCAATCGGGGCCGTGCTGCTTTCCTCTTGCGCGACGACTCGCGACACCGCTTTCAGCAACATCTACGTTGCGGACTTCCACTCCGACTCGCCGGCCACCTGCCGCAGCTCCGACGTGCCACGCAGCCATGGACAGGCGCGCGAGTTCTTCTCGAAGGCACGCGAGGTCGACTACAAGACGCTGCACGACAACTACGAACTGGCGCCCTGCTACGCCGAAGGCACGCTTGTGAGGCAGGGCAAATCGTGCGACTGGCAGATCCGCGCCGGTGCGACGGGTTCGGTGCAGTGCGCAGAGCAGAAGCTGTACTTCGCGTGCGACAACTGCGGCGACCTCTTCGGCGCCACGAAGTAGTCAACGGATAGAGAAGCAGAGAGAGGCGAACCGAAGCCCCTCTCGGCGCACAAAACAAAAAAGCGACCTGGAAATCCAGGTCGCTTTTTGATTGGTGGGCGGTGGAGGCTTCGAACCTCCGACCCCAGCAGTGTGAATGCTGTGCTCTACCCCTGAGCTAACCGCCCTCGGCACCGCTGCTTTTTGCCTCGGTGCCTAGAAAACGTATCGCGTTCTGCGAAGCCTCAGATTATGCCATAGCTTTTCAGCTGCTTTCAAGAAACTCGGACGTTTTCTCGAAACAGCGTCCGGCCGCCACTCGACTTATCGAGCTGGACCAGCACGGCCTCGTGTGCGGTGAGTTCATGCTCGGCCGCCATGATCACCGGCAACTCGAACTGGCTCAGGTCGACGGCCACCACGGTGGTGCCCTGCACAGGCTCCGCGGCGGCTACGTCGATGAGCAGCGCGTCCTGCCCGCGCGTGAGGTTGATGTAGACGTCTGCCAGCAGCTGCGCGTCGAGCTTGGCGCCGTGGAAGGTACGGTTCGAACGGTCGACGCCAAAACGGTCGCACAGCGCGTCGAGCGAGTTGCGCTTGCCCGGATACACCTGCTTGGCCATGGCCAGCGTGTCGGTCACTTCGCCGACGAAGGTGCGCAGCGGCGGCAGGCCCGCGCGCTCGAACTCCTTGTTGAGGAAGCCGACGTCGAAGGCCGCGTTGTGAATGATGATCTCGGCGTCGCGCAGGTACTCGACGATGTCGTTGGCCAGCGTGCCGAACTTGGGCTTGTCGCGCAGGAAGTCAGTCGTCAGGCCGTGGACCTTGAGCGCGTCCTCATGGCTCTCGCGCTCGGGGTTGAAGTAGATGTGCAGGTCGTTGCCGGTGAGCTTGCGGTTGAACAACTCCACGCAGCCGAGCTCGATGATGCGGTCGCCGTTCTCGGCCGAGAGACCGGTGGTTTCGGTGTCGAGGACGATCTGGCGGCTCATCGAAGCACCTCCGTGCTTCGCACTGCGGTACAAGCTTGCTTGGGACGGCCCGGCGCTGCGCTCATCAGTGGTTTTCCTTGGCGTGGTTGATCGAGTACTTTGGAATCTCGATCGTCACATTCTCCTGCGCCAGGATCGCCTGGCAACTCAGGCGCGACTGCGGCTCCAGGCCCCAGGCGCGGTCGAGCAGGTCTTCCTCGCCCTCTTCCGCCTCGTTCAGCGAGTTGAAGCCTTCGCGCACGATCACGTGGCAGGTGGTGCAGGCGCAGCTCATCTCGCAGGCGTGCTCGATGTCGATGTGGTTGTCGAGCAGCGCCTCGCAGATCGAGGTGCCGGCGGGCGCGGTGATTTCTGCGCCTTCGGGGCAGTACTCTGGATGCGGGTAGATCTTGATCGTGGGCATGCTGTTGTTCTAGAGGGATTCGACCTTGCGCCCGGCAAGCGCGCGCGCGATGCCCGCGTTCATGCGTTGTGCAGCGAAGGCTTCGGTGTCGTCGGCCAGCTTCTTGGTGGCGGCCTCGATGGCCGCGGCTTCGTTGCTGCCCTTGGCGGCTTCGCGCAGTTGCGCCATCGATGCGTCGATGGCCGCGCGCTCTTCGTCGTTCAGCAGGTCGCCATCGGCATCGAGCGCGCTCTGCGTGGCCAGCAGCATGCGATCGGCATCGACGCGCGCCTCGACCAGCGCGCGGGCCTGCATGTCCTGCTGCGCGGTGGAGAAGCTTTCCTGCAGCATGGTCGCGATCTGGTCGTCCGACAGGCCATACGAGGGCTTGACCGCCACGCTGGCCTCGACGCCGCTGCCCTGCTCCTTCGCGCTCACGCTCAGCAGGCCGTCCGCGTCGACCGTGAAGGTCACGCGGATGCGCGCCGCGCCGGCCGCCATTGGCGGGATGCCGCGCAGCGTGAAGCGCGCGAGGCTGCGGCAGTCGGAGACGAGGTCGCGCTCGCCCTGCACCACGTGCAGCGCCAGTGCGGTCTGGCCGTCCTGGTAGGTCGTGAAGTCCTGCGCCATCGCCGTCGGGATGGTCTGGTTGCGCGGCACGATGCGCTCGACGAGGCCGCCCATGGTCTCGATGCCAAGCGACAGCGGGATCACGTCGAGCAGCAGCAGTTCGCCCGCACCGTTGTTGCCGGCCAGTTGATTGGCCTGGATGGCGGCGCCCAGCGCCACGACTTCGTCGGGATTCAGGTTGACCAGTGGCTCGCGGCCGAAGAAATCGGCCACCGCGCGGCGGACCTGCGGCATGCGCGTGGAGCCACCCACCAGAACGATGCCCTGCAGCTCTTCGGCCTTGAGTTTCGCGTCGCGCAGTGCCTTGCGCACGGCGGCGATGGTACGGTCGGTCAGCGGTTGGGTGGCGGCGTAGAACTGCTCGCGCGTCAGGTCGAGCGAAACGGTCTTGCCTGCGACCTCTGCCTTGAACACGACCGTCGCCGAATCGGTCAGGGCTTCCTTCGCGGCGCGCGCGGCCACGAGCAGCGCGGCCTTGTCGGCATCGCTGCTGGCCTGCAGGCCAGTCTGCGCGAGCACGAAGTCGGCCAGCGCATGGTCGTAGTCGTCGCCGCCGAGGGCCGAGTCGCCGCCGGTCGCAATGACTTCGAAAACGCCCTGCGTGAGCCGCAGGATCGAGATGTCGAAGGTGCCTCCGCCCAGGTCGTAGACCGCGTAGACGCCTTCGCTCGCGTTGTCCAGGCCGTAGGCGATGGCCGCGGCCGTCGGCTCGCTGATCAGGCGCAGCACGTTGAGGCCGGCAAGCTGCGCGGCGTCCTTGGTCGCCTGGCGCTGGCCTTCGTCGAAGTAGGCAGGCACGGTGATGACGGCGCCGTAGAGCTCGTCGTCGAAGGTGTCTTCCGCGCGGAAACGCAGCGTGGCCAGGATCTCGGCGCTGATCTCGACCGGCGACTTCTCGCCCGCCAGCGTCTGCACCTTGACCATGCCGCCGTCGCCGCTGCCGATGCGGTACGACATCGACTCGCGGTTCGCGATGTCGGCCAGGCCGCGGCCCATGAGGCGCTTCACCGAAGTGATGGTGTTGGCCGGGTCCTGTGCGCGAGCGGCCAGCGCGTCGAAGCCGATCTGGCGGCGATCGCCCTCGAGGTAGCGTACGGCCGAAGGCAGCAGCAGGCGGCCCTGGTCGTCGGGCAGGCATTCGGCCACGCCGTTGCGCACCGAGGCCACCAGCGAATGCGTGGTGCCGAGGTCGATGCCCACGGCGATGCGGCGCTGATGCGGGTCGGGCGCCTGGCCGGGTTCTGAAATCTGGAGAAGAGCCATGCCGTTATTGTCCCAACTGATCGAACTTGGCTTCGACGTCCTGCGCGAAGCGCTCAATGAACATGAGGGCTCTCACCTGCCTGGCCGCCGCCGGGTAGTCACCCTTCTCGTCGATCAGCCAGTCGAGCGACGAGAGCGCACGGGTGCGGCCAGCCTCGACTTCGGCGTTGAGCTTTTCGAGAGAAGCGATATCGGCGACGTCCTCGAGCGCCTCGCGCCATTCCATCTGCTGCATCAGGAAATCGGGCGGCATCGCCGTGTTGTTCTCGGCATCGAGCGGCGCGCCGTTCAGCTCGCAGATGTAGCTGGCGCGGCGGATCGGGTCCTTCAGCCGCTGGTAGGCCTCGTTGATGCGCACCGACCACTGCATGGCCACGCGCTGCGCCGCGGCGCCTTGCGCGGCGAAACGGTCCGGGTGGGCCTCCCGCTGCAGTTCCTTCCAGCGCGCGTCGAGCACGGCACGGTCCTGCGCGAAGGTCGCCGGGACGGCGAACAGTTGAAAGTCGGTGTCGTTCAGGTTCATGGCAAGAAAAAACCGCCAGCACATGACATGTTGGCGGCTGTGGTCGCAGTCAGCGACGGCGCATCAGCTCAGATGCGGAAGCTTTCCCCGCAACCGCAGCGGTCGCGCTCGTTGGGGTTGTTGAACTTGAAGCCCTCGTTCAGGCCCTCGCGCACGAAGTCGAGCTGCGTGCCGTCGATGTAGGCGAGGCTCTTCGGATCGACCAGCACCTTCACGCCGTGGTCTTCGAAGACCACGTCTTCCGGCGCCAGTTCGTCCACGTACTCGAGCTTGTAGGCCAGGCCAGAGCAACCCGTGGTCTTCACGCCCAGCCGCACACCCACCCCCTTACCCCTCTTGCCGAGGTAGCGGGTGACATGTCGGGCAGCGGCTTCTGTCAGCGTGACGGCCATGTCAGTGGACAGCTTCGGCAGCGGCACCGGTTTCGGTCTTGACGCCGTGCTTGGCCTTGTAGTCGTTCACGGCTGCCTTGATGGCGTCTTCGGCCAGGATGGAGCAGTGGATCTTCACCGGCGGCAGCGCCAGTTCCTCGGCGATCTGCGCGTTCTTGAGCGCAGCCGCTTCGTCGAGCGTCTTGCCCTTGACCCATTCGGTCACGAGCGACGACGAGGCGATGGCCGAGCCGCAGCCGTAGGTCTTGAAGCGAGCGTCTTCGATCACGCCGGTTTCGGGGTTGACCTTGATCTGCAGCTTCATCACGTCGCCGCAGGCCGGTGCGCCGACCATGCCGGTGCCGACGGAGTCGTCGCCCTTTTCGAAGGAGCCGACGTTGCGCGGGTTTTCGTAGTGGTCGATGACCTTGGAAGAATATGCCATGGTGTACCTCTCAAACTTTGTTCAATCGTGGTGCCTGGTGCGGGTCTGACCTGCGTCAGTGGGCCGACCACTGGATCGTGCTGATGTCCACGCCGTCCTGGAACATCTCCCACAGGGGGCTCAGCTCGCGCAGCTTGGCAACGTTGTGCTTGATGGTCGAAATGGCGTAGTCGATCTCTTCTTCGGTCGTGAAGCGGCCGATGGTCATGCGAAGGCTGCTGTGAGCCAGTTCGTCGCTGCGGCCCAGGGCACGCAGCACGTAGCTGGGCTCCAGGCTGGCCGAGGTGCAGGCCGAACCCGACGACACCGCCAGGCCCTTGATGCCCATGATCAGCGACTCGCCCTCGACGTAGTTGAAGCTCATGTTCAGGTTGTGCGGCACGCGGTGTTCGAGGTCGCCGTTGATGAACACCTGCTCGACATCCTTCAGGCCGTCGAGCAGACGCTTCTGCAGACGGCGCGCGTGCTCGATGTCCTTGTGCATCTCCAGCTTGGCGATGCGGTAGGCCTCGCCCATGCCGACGATCTGGTGCGTGGGCAGCGTGCCCGAACGCATGCCGCGCTCATGGCCACCACCGTGCATCTGCGCCTCGAGGCGCACGCGCGGCTTGCGGCGCACGTACAGGGCGCCGATGCCCTTGGGGCCATAGGTCTTGTGCGAGGCCAGGCTCATCAGGTCGATGGGCAGCTTCGTGATGTCGATATCGATCTTGCCGGTGGCCTGGGCCGAATCGACGTGGAAGACGATGCCCTTCTCGCGGCAGATGTTGCCGATGGAGACCACGTCCTGGATCACGCCGATCTCGTTGTTCACGAAGAGCACGCTGACCAGGATGGTGTCGGGGCGGATCGCTGCCTTGAACTTTTCGAGGTCGACGAGGCCGTTTTCCTCGACGTCGAGGTAGGTGACCTCGAAGCCCTGGCGCTCCAGTTCACGCATGGTGTCGAGCACGGCCTTGTGCTCGGTCTTCAGGGTAATGAGGTGCTTGCCCTTGCCCTTGTAGAAATTGGCTGCGCCCTTGAGCGCGAGGTTGATCGACTCCGTGGCGCCCGAGGTCCAGACGATCTCGCGCGGGTCGGCGTTGATCAGTTCGGCCACCTGGCCGCGTGCCTTCTCGACCGCCTCCTCAGCCTCCCAGCCCCATGCGTGGCTGCGCGATGCCGGGTTGCCGAAGTGCTCGCGCAACCAGGGAATCATGGCATCGACCACGCGCGGGTCGACCGGCGTGGTGGCGCCGTAATCGAGATAGATCGGAAAATGAGGAGTTACGTCCATGGCTGGCTCGTGCTGGCGTGGGGGTTGTTCTTTGATCTGGGCTGCTCAGGCCGGCGCCCGAAGGCGCCGCCGGGACTCTGACTCAGCGCTTTCAGGACTTCGCGAATGCGTTCCCGAGCGCGAACACCGAATTCGGCGCGTTCACGCGAATCGGCTTGACCACCGGCTGCGCGGAGATGGCGCGCTTGACGACCGGCTTGTTCTCGATCTGCACGCCCTTGGCGATCTGGTCGTCGACCAGCTTCTGCAGGGTGACGGAGTCGAGGAACTCGACCATGCGCTGGTTCAGAGAGGCCCAGAGCTCGTGGGTCATGCAGCGGCCGGCTTCGCCGAGGCAGTTTTCCTTGCCGCCGCACTGGGTGGCGTCGATGGGCTCATCGACGGAGACGATGATGTCGGCCACTGTGATGTCCGCTGCCTTGCGGCCGAGGCTGTAGCCGCCCCCGGGGCCGCGGGTCGACTCGACCAGCTCGTGGCGGCGCAGCTTGCCGAACAGCTGTTCGAGGTACGACAGCGAGATCTGCTGCCGCTGGCTGATCGCGGCCAGCGTGACCGGACCGGTGTTCTGACGCAACGCCAGATCGATCATGGCTGTGACCGCAAAACGGCCTTTGGTAGTGAGACGCATCGCAAGCTCCTTCAAGTGCTTACCGTTGAAATGACACCTTGGTCCAGGACCGCGGTGACCTCGTCTCCGCCCTGCCCGCCCCTGACGCTGGTGAACCAGCCGGTAGGAGTCGGTCCTTCATCGCGAAGTTCTTCTCTTTGTTGTTGAGTATTTCGCTCAAGTATAACAGAAGCCCCCGAGGTCTGCTCGGGTAAACCCCAGCGCGGGTTTGCGGGGAGATGCGAACGTCCGGCTTACTGCGCCAGACCGGCGATGTTGTCGCCGCCCGAGGCCCCGAACGCCTGCTCCCGCAGCAGCGCCAGCTGGTCGCGAACCCGGGCTGCCTTCTCGAATTCGAGGTTGCGTGCGTGCTCCAGCATCTGCTTCTCGAGCCGCTTGATTTCGCGGGCGATGTCCTTCTCGCTCATGTCCTCGACCTTGGCGCGCTCCAGGTCGAGCTTGGCCGCTTCCTTGCCGCTCTTTTCGCTGTAGACGCCGTCGATCAGATCGCGCACCTGCTTGACGATGCTGCGCGGCGTGATGCCGTTGGCTTCGTTGTAGGCGATCTGCCGGGCGCGGCGGCGCTCGGTTTCGCCGATGGCCTTCTTCATCGAGTCGGTCATCCTGTCGGCGTACAGGATGGCCTTGCCGTTCAGGTTCCGCGCGGCGCGGCCGATGGTCTGGATCAGCGAGCGCTCCGCGCGCAGGAAGCCTTCCTTGTCGGCGTCGAGGATCGCCACCAGCGACACCTCCGGAATGTCCAGCCCCTCGCGCAGCAGGTTGATGCCCACCAGCACGTCGAAAGTGCCCAGGCGCAGGTCGCGCAGGATCTCCACCCGCTCCACCGTGTCGACGTCGCTGTGCAGGTAGCGCACCTTCACGCCGTTGTCGCCCAGGTAGTCGGTCAGCTGCTCGGCCATGCGCTTGGTCAGCGTGGTGATCAGCACGCGCTCGTTCTTCTCGACGCGGGTGCGGATTTCGCCCAGCACATCGTCCACCTGGTGCGTGGCGGGGCGCACCTCGACCTCGGGGTCGATCAGCCCGGTGGGCCGCACCAGCTGCTCGACCACGTTGCCGGCATGGTCCTTCTCGTACTGCGCCGGCGTGGCCGAGACGAAGATGCACTGGCGCACCCGGGCCTCGAACTCCTCCAGCTTGAGCGGCCGGTTGTCCAGCGCGCTCGGCAGGCGAAATCCGTACTCGACGAGCGTGACCTTGCGCGCCCTGTCGCCGTTGTACATGCCGCCGAGCTGGCCGACCATCTGGTGGCTCTCGTCGAGGAACATCAGCGCGTCCTTCGGCAGGTAGTCGGTCAGCGTGGGCGGCGGATCGCCCGGCGCGGCGCCCGAGAGGTGGCGCGTGTAGTTCTCGATGCCCTTGCAGTGGCCGATTTCCGAAAGCATCTCGAGGTCGAAGCGCGTGCGCTGCTCCAGCCGCTGCGCCTCCACCAGCTTGCCGGCGCCGACGAGTTCCTTGAGCCGGTCGGCCAGCTCGAGCTTGATGGTTTCCACCGCCGCCAGCACCTTTTCGCGCGGCGTCACGTAATGGCTCGACGGGTACACCGTGAAGCGCGGCACCTTCTGCCGGACGCGCCCGGTCAGCGGGTCGAAGAGCTGCAGCGACTCGATCTCGTCGTCGAACAGCTCGAAGCGGATCGCCAGCTCGCTGTGCTCGGCCGGGAACACGTCGATGGTGTCGCCGCGCACCCGGAACGTGCCGCGGGCGAAGTCCTGCTCGTTGCGCGTGTACTGCATGCGGATCAGCTGCGAAATCAGGTCGCGCTGGCCGACCTTGTCGCCGACGCGGGCAATCAGCCGCATCTCCATGTAGTCCTCGGGCGTGCCGATGCCGTAGATGGCGCTCACCGTGGCCACGATGACCGTGTCGCGCCGCTCCAGCACGCTCTTGGTGGCCGACAGGCGCATCTGCTCGATGTGCTCGTTGATCGACGAATCCTTCTCGATGAACAGGTCGCGCTGGGGCACGTAGGCCTCTGGCTGGTAGTAGTCGTAGTAGCTGACGAAGTATTCGACGGCGTTCTTGGGGAAGAACTCGCGGAACTCGCTGTAGAGCTGCGCCGCCAGCGTCTTGTTGGGGGCGAACACGATGGCCGGGCGGCCCAGGCGGGCGATCACGTTGGCCATGGTGAAGGTCTTGCCCGAGCCGGTGACGCCCAGCAGGGTCTGGAACGACTCGCCGTCCTTCACGCCTTCCACCAGCCCCTCGATGGCCGTGGGCTGGTCGCCAGCCGGCGGATAGGGCTGGTAGAGCTCGAAGGGGGAGCCCGGGAACTTGACGAACTCGCCCTGCTTCGCCGGCCCGATCGGGTCGAGTTTCTTCAGGTCTGCTATGGCTTCGTTGTTGTCTGGCATGGCTGTTCCCGACAGGTGGCGCTCGCGCCGGTAAAATTCAAGGCAACCGGAAAGCATAAAGCCACATCCGGTTGCAGCGCAGCTTTCATCCCAAAGGACCTTTCCATGTCTATGTTCACCGCGGTCGAAATGGCACCGCGCGACCCGATCCTCGGCCTCAACGAACAATTCGCAGCCGACACCAACCCCAACAAGGTCAATCTCGGCGTCGGCGTCTATTACGACGACAACGGCAAGCTGCCCCTGCTGCAGTGCGTGCAGGCGGCCGAGCAGAACATGATGAAGGCGCCCACCGCGCGCGGCTACCTCCCCATCGACGGCATCGCCGCCTACGACAACGCCGTCAAGGCACTGGTCTTCGGTGCCGACAGCGAACCCGTCACCTCCGGCCGCGTGGCCACCATCCAGGCCATCGGCGGCACGGGCGGCCTGAAGGTCGGCGCCGACTTCCTGAAGAAGCTCAACCCCAACGCCAAGGTGCTGATCAGCGACCCGAGCTGGGAAAACCACCGCGCGCTCTTCACCAACGCCGGCTTCGAAGTCGAGAGCTACCCCTACTATGACGCCGCAAAGCGCGGCATCAACTTCGACGGCATGCTGGCCGCCCTCAACGCAGCCCCCGCCGGCACCATCGTCGTGCTGCACGCCTGCTGCCACAACCCGACCGGCTACGACATCACCCCGGCCCAGTGGGACCAGGTGGTCGCCGCCGTCAAGGCCAAGGGCCTGGTGCCCTTCCTCGACATGGCCTACCAGGGCTTCGGCTACGGCCTGAAGGAAGACGGCGCCGCCGTCGCCAAGTTCGTCGAAGCCGGCCTGACCTTCTTCGTCTCGACCTCCTTCTCCAAGAGCTTCAGCCTGTACGGCGAGCGCGTAGGCGCCCTGTCGGTGCTGTGCGAGAACAAGGAAGAAGCCGGCCGCGTGCTGTCGCAGCTCAAGATCGCCATCCGCACCAACTACAGCAACCCGCCCACGCACGGCGGCGCCGTGGTGGCCGCGGTGCTCGGCAACCCCGAGCTGCGCGCCCTGTGGGAGAAGGAACTGGGCGAGATGCGCGTGCGCATCAAGGCCATGCGCCAGGCGCTGGTCGACGGCCTGAAGGCCGCCGGCGTGAAGGAAGACATGAGCTTCATCACCACCCAGATCGGCATGTTCAGCTACTCGGGCCTCACCAAGGACCAGATGGTCCGCCTGCGCAACGAGTTCGGCGTGTACGGCACCGACACCGGCCGCATGTGCGTGGCCGCGCTCAACAGCAAGAACATCGGGCACGTCTGCGCTTCGATCGCCAAAGTCATCTAGGTGACAGCAATGTGTGGGGGAATCCGCCCGGGGCGACGATTCCTTCACACTCCCTCCGAGAAGAGCCCCGGCGGCGGGTGAATGTAGGGGTTAGGCCTCCTGCAATGCAGCGGATGCGCTGATATATTGCGCCGCAACATTCCACTCCAAGACTCCGATGCTCTATCAACTCTACGAAGCCCAGCGTTCCCTGATGGAGCCCTTCGCGGACTTCGCACAGGCGGCCTCCAAGCTCTACAGCCCCGGTGCCGTGTGGGGCCAGTTTCCGATCTCCCAGCGCATGGCCGCGAGCTACGACCTGCTCTACCGGCTGGGCAAGGACTACGAGAAGCCCGAGTTCAACATCAAGTCCGTCAAGGTCGACGGCGCGGAGGTCGTGATCCAGGAGGCCGTGGAGCTCGACAAGCCCTTCTGCGAACTGCGCCGCTTCAAGCGTTTCACCGACGAGCCGCACATCCTCAAGACGCTCAAGAGCCAGCCCGTGGTGCTGATCGTGGCGCCCCTGTCGGGCCACTACGCCACGCTGCTGCGCGATACGGTGCGCACCATGCTGCAGGACCACAAGGTCTACATCACCGACTGGAAGAACGCGCGCATGGTGCCGCTGGCCGAGGGCGAGTTCCACCTCGACGACTACATCAACTACGTGCAGGAATTCATCCGCCGGCTGCAGGCCGAGTACGGCAACTGCCACGTGGTGAGCGTGTGCCAGCCGACGGTGCCGGTGCTCGCTGCCGTGTCGCTCATGGCCAGCCGCGGCGAACCGCTGCCGCTAACCATGACCATGATGGGCGGCCCCATCGACGCTCGCAAATCGCCCACGGCGGTGAACAACCTCGCGATGAACAAGAGCTTCGAGTGGTTCGAGAACAACGTGATCTATCGCGTGCCGCAGGGCTTCCCCGGCGCGGGCCGCAAGGTCTATCCCGGCTTCCTGCAGCACACCGGCTTCGTGGCGATGAACCCCGACCGCCACGCCAGCAGCCACTATGACTACTTCAAGGACCTCATCAAGGGCGACGACGCCAGCGCCGAGGCCCACCGCAAGTTCTACGACGAGTACAACGCCGTGCTCGACATGGACGCCGATTACTACCTCGAGACCATCCGCACGGTGTTCCAGGAGTTCGACCTGGTCAACGGCACCTGGGACGTCCGCAACCCCAAGGGCCAGGTGGAGCGCGTGCGTCCGCAGGACATCCACGCCACCGCCTTGCTGACGGTCGAAGGCGAGCTCGATGACATCTCCGGCTCGGGCCAGACCGAGGCCGCGCACAGCCTGTGCACCGGCATCGCCGACGACAAGCGCGAGCACTACGAGGTCAAGGGCGCCGGCCACTACGGCATCTTCAGCGGCCGCCGCTGGCGCGAACTGGTCTATCCGAAGGTGCTGAAGTTCATCGCGGCCAACGACCAGCCGCAAAGCCGTGCCAGCAGCCGCGGCGGCCTGGGTGCCGAAGACACCGTCAAACCCGGCCGCAGGATCCCCGCCTCCGTGGCCGCCAAGAAGGCGCCGGTGAAGAAGGCCGCGACCGTGGCGGCGAAGAAGCGCACCGCCCGCTGAAGCGGCAGCGCATCGACAACGCAAAGTGAACGGGCTCGCCGCACGGATCAACGACGCACTGCCTCAGACGCAGTGCACACGTTGCGGCTACCCGGATTGCGCAGGCTACGCGCAGGCCGTGGCCGACGGCGAGGCCGGCATCAACCAGTGCCCGCCCGGCGGCGCGGAAGGCATAGAGCGGCTCTCCCGCATCACCGGCCGCCCCGCCCTGCCCCTCGATCCCCAGTTCGGCACCGAAGGCCCGCGTGCCATGGCCGTCATCGACGAGGCCTGGTGCATCGGCTGCACGCTGTGCCTCGATGCCTGCCCCACCGACGCCATCGTCGGCATCAACAAACGCATGCACACGGTGATCGAAGCCCACTGCACGGGCTGCGAGCTGTGCATTCCGGTCTGTCCTGTCGACTGCATCTCGCTCGAAGTGGAAACGCCGGGCCTCAGCGGCTGGCAGGCCTGGTCGGCCGAGCAGGCCCGCAGTGCGCGCAGCCGCTACGAGGTACATGGCAGGCACCGCAACACCGACGCCCGGCTGGCCGAAACCGCCCCCGAGCCCGAAAATGCGCCGCAAGACGCCGACGCCCGCAAGCGCTCCGTCGTCGAAGCCGCCCTGGCGCGCGCCCGCGCCGCCTCCCAACAACGACGACCACCGGCTGCCAAACCATGACGCTCGACACCCTGCTCATCTACGTGATCGCTTCGCTCGCGCTGGCCCTGATTCCGGGGCCGACGATGCTGCTGGCGCTGTCCAACGGCATCGAAGGCGGCATGCGCCGCGCGAGCTGGGGCATTGCCGGGGCGTCGCTTGGCAGCATCACGCTGATCGCGGTCGTGGCGCTCGGACTGGGTTCGCTGCTGGCGGCTTCCGAATGGCTCTTCAATGCCATCCGCGTGGCCGGTGTCGCCTACCTCGTGTGGCTGGGCATCAAGCTCTGGCGCAGCGAGGCGACCGACCTGCGCACCGCGCTGGCCAAGTCGCCGCTCGAGATGCGGCCGCAGGGGCGCATCGCCCTCGTGCGCAGCCTCGCGGTGGCGCTGTCGAACCCGAAAACGGTGCTGTTCTTCGCGGCCTTCCTGCCGCAGTTCGTCGACATCGCGAAGCCGCAGGGCCCGCAATACCTGCTGCTCGGCGCCGTGTTCGTCGTGCTCGACACCTGCGTGATGCTGGCCTACGCGGGCGCCGGCACGCAGGCCGTGCGCTTCCTCTCGCAGCGGGGCATCAGGCTGATGAACCGCGGCTGCGCAGCCGGCATGTGGCTGCTCGCGGCTACTTTGGCCGTGTGGCGCCGCCCCGGCGCATAGCAAGGCTCTCCCCCAGGCTTCGCGCACTTCGTGTCGCTGCGTGCCCCCCCTTCCGGGGGCGACACCTGCGGCCCGGCGGAGCCGGTTCCGCGGTGTTCCTGACCAGCCCGATTCAACCTCTTCGCTTGAAGAGCATCAGCAGCACGCCGGCCAGCACCACGGCCACGGCGTACCACTCGAAGCGGGTTACGGCCTCGTTGGCGATCCACACGCCCAGCAGCATCGCGATCACCGGGTTGACGAAGGTGTAGCTCGCGGCGAGCGCGGCCGGAGCCCTGGCCAGCAGCACCATGTAGGCGTTGAAGGCGATCAGCGAGCCGAACACCACCAGGTAGATCCAGGCGGCGAGCGCTTCGGGCTGAGGCGGCCAGCTCATGGTTTCGCCGGACACGGCCGCGAGCACCATCAGCACCACGCCGCCGCAGAGCATCTCGCTCGCGAAGCCCATCGCGCCGGGCGCCAGCGGCAGGCTGCGCTGGCTCAGCACGCTGCCCAGAGACCAGCAGGCCGTGGCGATGCAGATGGCCACAAGGCCTTCTGGCGACGAGCGGAATCCGCTGCCCTGCGTGAGCATCAGCACGCCGACGAGGCCGAGCGCGATGCCGGCGGCCTCCAGCTTCGATGGCTTCACGCCCCAGATCAGGTTGAGCAACGCGATCAGCAGCGGGATCACCGCGATGAACGCCACCACCAGACCGGAGCCGATCGACACCTCCGCGTAGGCCGTGCCGCCCATGCCGCCGCCCAGCATCAGCGCGCCGACGATCAGCGCATTGCGCCACTGCACGAGCGAGGGCCACGGCGCCCCGCGCCAGCGCATCCAGGCCGCGAGCAGCACACCTGCGACCAGGAAGCGCGAGCCCATCTGCAGGAAAGGCGGAAAGCTGATCAGCGCGTACTTGATCGCGAGATAGGTGGAGCCCCACACCACCCATGTGGCGGCGAGGCAGAGCCACAGCAGCGGCGGCAGCCCGTGACGGGCGGTGCCGGATGCGGCTTGGGCGGGAGAAGCGAGGGTCGGCATGTCGATGGCGTCTCTTGTTGGTATCGAGTGCCGGTCATGGTATGAAAGCCATCCTCCCGCAGCCATGCAGTTTTCATGGTTCTGCCGCCGCTTCACCGTCGATTTGAAGGACTTGCATGGACTTTTCCTTGAACCCCGCCCTGGACGCCCACGACACCCGCATCCTCGCCGAGCTGCAGGCCGACGCACGCCTGACCATGGCCGAACTGGGCCGCCGCGTGCACCTGAGCCAGCCGGCCGTGACCGAGCGCGTGAAGAAGCTGGAGGCGGCCGGCGTCATCAGCGGCTACCGCGCCACCGTCAACCTCGGCAAGCTGGGCTACGGTATCCGCGCCATCATTCGCGTCGGCCGCGCCGATTACGACCTCGTCGTCAAGCTGGTGCAGGAGACGCCCGAGTGCGTCAATGCCTACAACGTGACCGGCGAGGACAGCTGGATCCTGGAGATCGCGGTGATCGACGTGAGCCACCTCGACGCGGTGGTCACCAAGTTCTGCATCCTCACCGAGACGGCGACTTCGATCATCCTGAACCCGGCGCGCGAGCACCAGCCGATGCTGCCGCCGCGCAGTTCGGACGTGAAGCCGCCCATCAAGAAGATCGTCAACGCGTAGCGGCCAGCGCGCCGAAGGCCGCCACCACCTCGGGCGGCGCCTGCACCATCTCGATGAGCACGCCCTCACCCGCGATCGGGAATTCGTCGTTCGCCTTCGGGTGCAGGAAGCAGATGTCGAAGCCAGCCGCGCCCTTGCGGATGCCGCCCGGCGCGAAGCGCACGCCCTGCGCGGTGAGCCATTCGACGGCCTTGGGCAGGTCGTCGATCCACAGGCCGACGTGGTTCAGGGGCGTGGTGTGAACGGCCGGCTTCTTCTCGGGGTCCAGCGGCTGCATCAGGTCGACCTCGACCTTGAACGGCCCCACGCCCATCGTGCAGATGTCTTCGTCGACGTTCTCGCGCTCGCTCCTGAAGGTGCCGGTGACTTCGAGGCCCAGCATGTCGACCCACAGCTTCTGCAGCCGCAGCTTGTCGGGGCCGCCGATGGCGATCTGCTGGATGCCCAGCACCTTGAAGGGGCGCTCGGTAGCGGCGGTCATGCTGCGCAGCACCCTTCCGCCTGCTCCTGCACCTGGCGCGAATTCAGGCCGAGCTTGCGCAGCAGCACCGTGTCGGCCTCGACGTCGGGGTTGCCGGTGACCAGCAGCTTGTCGCCGTAGAAGATCGAGTTCGCGCCCGCCATGAAGCACAGCGCCTGCACCGCGTCGCCCATCTGCTGGCGGCCGGCCGACAGCCGCACGCGCGCGGTCGGCATGGTGATGCGGGCCACCGCGATCATGCGCACGAAATCGAACGGGTCGACCGGCTCCGAGTCGGCCAGCGGCGTGCCGGGCACGCGCACCAGGCTGTTGATGGGCACCGATTCCGGATACGGATTCAGGTTGGCCAGCTGCGCGATCAGCCCCGCGCGGTGCACCGGCTGCTCGCCCATGCCGACGATGCCGCCGCAGCACACGCTGATGCCGGCGCTGCGCACGTTGGCCAGCGTGTCGAGCCGATCTTGATAAGTGCGGGTGTCGACCACGTCGGTGTAGTACTCGGGCGCGGTGTCGAGGTTGTGGTTGTAGTAGTCGAGGCCGGCGGCCTTCAGCTGGTGCGCGTGATGCGGCTCCAGCATGCCGAGCGTGGCGCAGGTCTGCATGCCCAGCCCCTTCACGGCTTCGACCAGCACCGCCACCTTCTCGACGTCGCGGTCCTTGGGCGCGCGCCATGCGGCGCCCATGCAAAAGCGCGTGGCGCCGGCGTCCTTCGCGGCCTGCGCGGCGCGGACCACCTCGTCGACCTCCATGAGCTTCTGCGCCTTCACGCCGGTGTCGAACTCGGCCGACTGCGGGCAGTAGCCGCAGTTCTCGGGACAGCCGCCGGTCTTCACCGACAGCAGCGTCGCCAGCTCGATGTCGCCTTCGGGGAAATGCTGGCGGTGCACGGTCTGCGCCTCGAACAGCAGGTCCATCAGCGGCTTGTCGAGCAGCGCCTGGATCGCCTCGACGGACCACGGGCCCTGCGGCGTCGCGATCTTGGCCGGGCGATGCAGCGTGACTGCCTGTTGAAAGTCGTTCGCACCCATCAGTTGAACTCCAGAATGATCTGATCGACGGCGAGCGACTCGCCCTTGTTCGCCGAAATCTTGCCCACCACGCCGTCCTGCGCGGCGAACAGCACGTTTTCCATCTTCATCGCCTCGATGACGGCCAGCTTCTCGCCGGCGCGCACCTGCTGCCCCGGCTGCACCGACACCTCCACCAGCAGCCCGGGCATCGGCGACATCAGGAACTTGCTGAGGTCCGGCGGCGCCTTGTAGGGCATGAGTTCGAGCAGCCGCGCGCCCAGCGGCGACAGCACCATCGCCTCGATCTGCGTGCCGTCGTGAGACACGCGAAGCGCCAGCGGGTTCTTGCCCGCGCCACGCTCCACCTGCGCGGTGAAAGGCCTGTCGTTGACGATGCCCTGCACCCGGATCGAACCCAGCGCCAGGCTGCTGTCGATCTTGTAGGTCTTGCCGTTCACGGTCACCGAGCTCGCGCCAGTCTTGCCGTGGAAGTCGGTGACGGACACCGGGTGGTGCACATGCTTGCCCTCGTGCCCCAGCTCGACCACGACGAACTGCTCGCCCACCTTCACGCCATGCCCTTCGAGCTGCCCGCTGATGCCGGAAGCCCGTGCACGGTAGCGGCGATGCACGTACGCCGCCAGCGCGACCAGGAACGAGGGATCGGCGTGCGGCACGTCCTCCGCGTGGAAGCCCTTGCCATAGTGCTCGGCGATGAAGCCGGTGTTGAAGTCGCCCGCCACGAACTTCGGATGCGCCAGCAGCGCCGCCTGGAACGGGATGTTGCTGCTGATGCCGCGGATCACGAAGCCGTTGAGCGCCTCGCGCATGCGGGCGATCGCGTGCTGGCGATCCTTTCCGTGCACGATGAGCTTGGCGATCATCGAGTCGTAGTACATCGGGATCTCGCCCCCCTCGTACACGCCGGTGTCCACGCGCACGCCGTTCAGGCGCTGCGTGTCGCTCGCGAACATGGTCTCGCCCGGCGGCTGGAACTTCACCAGCCGGCCGGTGGAAGGCAGGAAGTTGCGGAACGGGTCTTCGGCGTTGATGCGGCACTCGATGGCCCAGCCCTCGCGCTTCACCTGCTCCTGCGTCAGCGGCAGCTTCTCGCCGGCGGCCACGCGGATCATCAGCTCGACCAGGTCGAGGCCGGTGATGCACTCCGTCACCGGGTGCTCCACCTGCAGGCGGGTGTTCATTTCGAGGAAGTAAAAGCTCTGGTCCTTGCCGACCACGAACTCCACCGTGCCCGCGCTCTGGTACTTCACCGCCTTGGCCAGCGCCACGGCCTGCTCGCCCATCGCCTTGCGCGTGGCGTCGCTGATGAAGGGCGACGGCGCCTCCTCGATCACCTTCTGGTGGCGGCGCTGGATGGAGCACTCGCGCTCGTTCAGGTAGATGACGTTGCCGTGCGAGTCGCCCAGCACCTGGATCTCGATGTGGCGGGGCTCCTCGACGAACTTCTCGATGAACACGCGGTCGTCGCCGAAGCTGTTGCGCGCCTCGTTGCGGCACGAAGTGAAGCCCTCGAAGGCCTCCTTGTCGTTGAAGGCCACGCGCAGGCCCTTGCCCCCGCCGCCGGCGGAGGCCTTGATCATCACCGGATAGCCGATGTCCCTGGCGATCTCGACCGCGCGCTCCGCCGTCTCGATGGCGTCGTTCCAGCCCGGAATGGTGTTGACCTTGGCTTCGTTCGCGAGCTTCTTCGAGGCGATCTTGTCGCCCATCGCCGCGATCGAATAGTGCTTGGGACCGATGAAGGCGATGCCCTCTTCCTCGACCTGCCGGGCGAAGGCCTCGTTCTCCGACAGGAAGCCATAGCCCGGGTGCACCGCTTCGGCCCCGGTCTTCTTGCAGGCCGCGATGATTCGGTCGGCCTGCAGGTAGCTCTCGCGGCTGGGCGCGGCGCCGATGTGCACGGCCTCGTCGGCCAGCTCGACGTGGCGGGCTTCCTTGTCGGCCTCGGAGTAGACGGCGACGGTGAGGATGCCCATCTTCTTGGCCGTTTGAATGACGCGGCAGGCGATTTCGCCACGGTTTGCGATCAGGATCTTCTTGAACATGTTCTTCTTCTCCGGTTCGCTCACAGCGGAATGTTGCCGTGCTTGCGCCACGGGTTCTCGAGCTTCTTCTCGCGCAGCATCACCAGCGAGCGGCAGATGCGCTTGCGGGTCTCGTGCGGCAGGATCACGTCGTCGATGTAGCCACGCGCGCCCGCCACGTACGGGTTGGCGAAGCGGGCCTTGTACTCGGCCTCGCGGGCAGCGAGCTTCTCGGGGTCGTTCTTGTCCTCGCGGAAGATGATTTCCACCGCGCCCTTGGCGCCCATCACCGCGATCTCGGCGCGCGGCCAGGCGAGGTTGACGTCGCCGCGCAGGTGCTTGGAGGCCATCACGTCGTAGGCGCCGCCATAGGCCTTGCGCGTGATGACGGTGATCTTCGGCACCGTGCACTCGGCGTACGCGTACAGCAGCTTGGCGCCGTGCTTGATGATGCCGCCGTACTCCTGGCCGGTGCCGGGCATGAAGCCGGGCACGTCGACGAAGGTGACGACCGGGATGTTGAAGGCGTCGCAGAAGCGCACGAAGCGCGCGGCCTTGATGCTGCTCTTGATGTCGAGGCAGCCCGCCAGCACCAGCGGCTGGTTGGCGACGATGCCGATGGTCTGGCCTTCCATGCGGGCGAAGCCGATCACGATGTTCTTCGCGTAGTCGGGCTGCAGCTCGAAGAAGTCGCCGTCGTCCACCACCTTCAGGATGAGTTCCTTGATGTCGTAGGGCTTGTTCGGGTTGTCGGGCACCAGCGTGTCGAGCGAGTAGTCGAGCCGGTCGGCCGGGTCGCCCAGGCCGTTGTTGCCCAGGCGCACGGGTGGCTTCTCGCGGTTGTTCAGCGGCAGGTAGTTGTAGAGGCGGCGCAGCATCATCAGCGCCTCCACGTCGTTCTCGAAGGCCATGTCGGCCACGCCGCTGCGGGTGGTGTGAGTGATGGCGCCGCCGAGCTCCTCGGCCGTGACGCTTTCGTGCGTAACGGTCTTCACCACCTCGGGGCCGGTGACGAACATGTAGCTGGAGTCCTTCACCATGAAGATGAAGTCGGTCATGGCCGGCGAATACACGGCGCCGCCGGCGCAGGGGCCCATGATCATGCTGATCTGCGGCACCACGCCCGAAGCCATCACGTTGCGCTGGAACACGTCGGCATAGCCGCCGAGCGAGGCCACGCCTTCCTGGATGCGCGCGCCGCCGGAGTCGTTCAGGCCGATGACTGGTGCGCCGACCTTCATGGCCTGGTCCATCACCTTGCAGATCTTCTCGGCATGCGCCTCGCTGAGCGCGCCGCCGAAGACGGTGAAGTCCTGGCTGAACACGAACACCAGGCGGCCGTTGATCATGCCGTAGCCGGTGACCACGCCGTCGCCCGGCACCTTCTGCTCGGCCATGCCGAAATCGACCGAGCGGTGCTCGACGAACATGTCCCACTCTTCGAAGGTGTTGTCATCGAGCAGCAGCTCGATGCGCTCGCGCGCCGTGAGCTTGCCCTTGGCGTGCTGCGCGTCGATGCGCTTCTGCCCGCCGCCGAGACGCGCCTGGGCGCGGCGCTTTTCGAGTTGTTCGATCAGTTCTTGCATGGTGTGCTTTCGAAGCTGTGGTCCTGGATTCCGTGTCTTTTCTTCATGGCTGGGCCGCTACGGCGGCCGCGGCGAGCAGGCTGCGCGCGGCCGTGGAGGCCGGCAGCGTGCCCTGCGCCACCTGCTGCGTGAGCTGCGGCAGCAGCTCGCGCACCTGGGGGTGATGCCTGAAGGCCTGCTTGAGGCCGGCGTCGATGCGCTCCCACATCCACGCGGTGGCCTGCTTCTCGCGGCGTTTCGCGAGGCGGCCGTTGGTGGTCTGCAGCTGCCTGAACTGGGTGACTGCGTCCCAGAAGGCGTCGACACCCGTGTTGGCCAGTGCGCTGAGCTGCAGCACCTTGGGCAGCCAGAAGCGCACGTCGGCGCCGCTGTGGGCGTCGTGCGCGGCATGTGCGTGCTCGGGGTTGCCCTGGTGGCCGAAGAGCCGCAGCGCCGAGGTGATCTGCGCCTGCGCGCGGGTGGCTGCGTCCTTGTCGATGTCGGCCTTGTTGATGACGACGAGGTCGGCCAGCTCCATCACGCCCTTCTTGATGGCCTGCAGGTCGTCGCCCGCGTTGGGCAGTTGCAGCAGCACGAACATGTCGGTCATGCCGGCCACGGCCGTTTCGCTCTGGCCCACGCCGACGGTCTCGACGATCACGATGTCGTAGCCGGCGGCCTCGCAGACCAGCATGGCCTCGCGCGTCTTCTCCGCCACGCCGCCCAGCGTGCCGCTCGACGGACTGGGCCGGATGTAGGCGCGCTCGTTGACCGAGAGACGCTCCATGCGGGTCTTGTCGCCGAGGATGGAGCCGCCCGAAACGGTAGATGACGGGTCGATGGTGAGCACCGCCACGCGATGCCCCTTGCCGATCAGCAGCAGGCCCAGCGTCTCGATGAAGGTCGACTTGCCGACGCCCGGCACGCCCGAGATGCCGAGGCGGAACGAATTGCCGGTGCGCGGCAGCAGCGCCGTGAGCAGCTCGTCCGCCTGCGCGCGGTGGTCGTCGCGCGTCGATTCGAGCAGCGTGATGGCCTTGGCGATGGCGCGCCGCTGCGGCATGCCTTCGGTGCCGGCGATCGCGTGCTCCAAAGCCTTCGCCTTGTCGCTCAGCACGCAGCCTCCGACGCCACGCGCCAGCGGTAGTGCAGGTCGACGCCCTCGCCGCCTTCGAGCACGAAGCCGTGGCGCAGGTAGAAGCGGTTGGCGTCGCTCTTCACGAGCGCGGTGAGCTTGATGTCCAGCCGCTGCTCGCGCGCCTGCGACTTGGCCCATTCGAGCACCCATTCGCCGATGCCCAGGCCCTGGAAACCAGTGCGCAGGTAGAGGTGATCGAGGCGCAGCGCGTCGCTGTCCTCGGGCTTGAGCGTGACGAAGCCGATGCGCTGGTCGCCGTCGAGCACGATGTGGTGCATGTAGGGCACCACGAAGCCCGCGCTCAGGCGCTCGCGCGAGCGGGCAACGTCGAAGCGGCCCACGCGCTCCAGGCTGGGGCGCATCGCGTCGATGCGCAGGGCCAGCATGGCCTCGAAATCGCTGGAATCGACCGGCTGCAGCGACAGCCGCGACAAGAGATCGCTCACGACGGCGCGCCTCAGGCCGTGACCGCCGCGCGAATCTGCTCCAGCACGTCCTTGGCGCTGGCGGGAATGGGCGTGCCCGGACCGTAGATGCCCTTGACGCCGGCGTCGTAGAGGAACTCGTAGTCCTGCCGCGGGATGACGCCGCCGACGAACACGATGATGTCGTCCGCACCCTGTTTGCGCAGCTCGTCGATGATGGCGGGCACGAGCGTCTTGTGGCCGGCCGCGAGCGTGCTCACGCCGACGGCATGCACGTCGTTCTCGATGGCCTGGCGCGCGCATTCTTCCGGCGTCTGGAAGAGCGGGCCCATGTCCACGTCGAAGCCCAGGTCGGCGAAGGCGGTGGCGACAACCTTCGCGCCGCGGTCGTGGCCGTCCTGGCCCAGCTTGGAGATCATCACGCGCGGGCGGCGGCCCTGCTCTTCGGCGAAGGCGTTGATCTCGGTCTTGAGCGTTTCCCAGCCCTCGGCGGAGTCGTAGGCGGCGGCATACACGCCGGTGACTTTCTGCGTGTCGGCACGGTGGCGGCCGAAGGCCTTCTCGAGCGCATCGGAAATTTCGCCCACCGTGGCGCGCAGGCGCACCGCGTCGATGCTCAGCGCCAGCAGGTTGCCGGTGTTGTTCTCGGCGGCTTCGGTGAGCGCGTCGAGCGCGGCCTGCACCTTGGCACTGTCGCGCGAGGCGCGGATCTTCTGCAGGCGCGCGACCTGCTGCTCGCGCACCTTCACGTTGTCGATGGAGAGGATCTCCACCGGGTCTTCGTTCTTGAGCTTGTACTTGTTGACGCCGACGATCACGTCCTTGCCTGAGTCGATGCGCGCCTGCTTCTCGGCCGCGGCGGCCTCGATCTTGAGCTTGGCCCAGCCGCTGTCGACCGCCTTGGTCATGCCGCCCATGGCCTCGACCTCTTCGATGATGGCCCAGGCCGCATCGGCCATGTCCTGGGTGAGCTTCTCCATCATGTAGCTGCCGGCCCAGGGGTCGATCACGTTGGTGATATGGGTCTCTTCCTGGATGATGAGCTGCGTGTTGCGCGCGATGCGCGCGCTGAACTCGGTGGGCAGCGCGATGGCTTCGTCGAGCGCGTTGGTGTGCAGGCTCTGCGTGCCGCCGAACACCGCGGCCATCGCCTCGATGGTGGTGCGCACAACGTTGTTGTACGGGTCCTGCTCGGTAAGGCTCCAGCCCGAGGTCTGGCAGTGGGTGCGCAGCATCAGGCTCTTGGGGTTCTTGGGCTCGAACTCCTTCATGATGCGGCACCACAGCAGGCGCGCCGCGCGCATCTTGGCGACTTCGAGATAGAAGTTCATGCCGATGGCCCAGAAGAAACTCAGGCGGCCGGCGAAGCCGTCGACGTCGAGACCCTTGGCCAGCGCGGTCTTCACGTATTCCTTGCCATCGGCCAGCGTGAAGGCCAGCTCCAGCGCCTGGTTGGCACCGGCTTCCTGCATGTGGTAGCCGCTGATCGAGATCGAGTTGAACTTGGGCATCTTCTGCGCCGTGTACTCGATGATGTCGCCGATGATCCGCATGCTCGGCGCGGGCGGGAAGATGTAGGTGTTGCGGACCATGAACTCCTTGAGGATGTCGTTCTGGATGGTTCCGCTGAGCTGGTCCTGCGCCACGCCCTGCTCTTCGGCCGCGACCACGTAGCCTGCGAGCACCGGCAGCACGGCGCCGTTCATCGTCATGGACACGCTCACCTTGTCGAGCGGGATCTGGTCGAACAGGATCTTCATGTCCTCGACCGAGTCGATCGCCACGCCGGCCTTGCCCACGTCGCCGGTCACGCGCGGATGGTCGCTGTCGTAGCCGCGGTGGGTGGCGAGGTCGAAGGCCACGCTCACGCCCTGCCCGCCCGCGGCCAGCGCCTTGCGGTAGAAGGCGTTCGATTCCTCCGCGGTGGAAAAGCCGGCGTACTGGCGGATGGTCCAGGGGCGCACCGCGTACATGGTGGCCTGCGGGCCGCGCAGGTAGGGTTCGAAGCCGGGCAGCGTGTCGGTGTACTTCAGCCCCTGCAGGTCGGCGGCGGTGTACAGCGGCTTCACGGCAATGCCGTCGGGCGTGATCCAGTTCAGCGCGCTCACGTCGCCGCCGGGTGCGGACTTGGCTGCGGCCTTGGCCCAGGCTTCGAGGTCGGCTTGCTTGAAAGAGGGTTCGGGTTTGCTGCTCATGAAGGGGCCGTTCGCAGAGTCTTGCAGGGTGTTCGCAAATTCGCCTGCAGGGATCTGCAAGCCGGCCGCGAGTCTAACCGATCCATAATTATTAATTCAAACGCCTTTTTTGAAGTACAGTCCGGCCCATGTCCGCCGTCACCCTCACCCCCCGCGCCCTCTACGAAGAGGTCGCCGAACTGCTGCGCCAGCGGATCTTTCGCCGCGAGCTGGAGCCCGGCAGCTGGATCGACGAACTCAAGCTGGCCGAGGAATACGGCATCAGCCGCACCCCGTTGCGCGAGGCGCTGAAGGTGCTGGCGGCCGAGGGCCTGGTGACGATGAAGGTGCGGCGCGGCGCGTACGTGACCGAGGTGTCGGAACAAGACCTGGCCGACGTCTACCACCTGCTCTCGCTGCTGGAGAGCGATGCCGCCGGCGTGGTGGCCGAGCGCGCCACCGACGCCCAGCGCGCCGAGTTGAAAGCGCTCCACGCCGAGCTGGAGGCGGCGGCCTCGCCCGAAGACCGCGAGCATTTCTTCGCCGTGAACGAGCGCTTCCACATGCAGTTGCTGGCCATCGCCAACAACAAGTGGCGCGACCAGATGGTGGCCGACCTGCGCAAGGTGATGAAGCTCAACCGGCACAACTCGCTGCTGAAGGCCGGCCGCATCGGCGAATCGCTGGCGGAGCACCGCGCGGTGATGGCTGCCATCGAAGCACGCGACGCGGAAGCCGCCATGACCCGCATGCGCGAGCACTTCCAGAACGGGCTGGAAGCGGCGAACTAGGTCCGCCCCCAGGCTTGCGCACTTCGTGTCGCTTCGCCACCCCCCTCACGGGGGCGATACCTGCGGCCCGGCGAAGCCGGTTCCGCGGTATCCCGCGAATTCTCGGGTCGCTTCGCATCCCCCGGAAAGGAAGCCAGACCTGCGGCCGGGCAAAGCCGGCTCCGCGGTACTTCGCGAATCCTCGGGCGCGTTGTCTCCCTGCGGGAATAAGGTCAATCCAGGCTGAGTGTGCCGGTTTCGTTGGCCAGGCGCTGGGCGGTTTCGAGCAGCAGCGGAGCTATGCGCCCCACCATGGTTTCCTTAGGCAGCAGGTAGGCGGGGCCTCCGCAGCTCACGGAATAACGCTCGCCGCGCGGGCCTTCCAGGGCGAAGCCGATGGCGTGGATGTGCGGATTCCATTCGCCAAAGGAGCCGCAGTAGCCCAGCGCGCCGTACTCGTCCAGGCTCGAGATCAGGCCCGGCTCGATGACGCCCCAGCTTTCTCCGCTCTCGGTCCGGATCTGCGCCAGCAGCTCGGACTGCTCCGCCTCGGGCAGCGCAGCCAGGTAGGCGCGCCCGGCGGCCGAGGTCGCGATGGTCATGCGCGTGCCCACCTCGATGCGGGAGCTGATGACCACCGAGCGCGGCCGCAGCGAATCGATGACCAGCATGTCGAGCTCGTCGCGCACGCCAAGGTGCACGCTCACGCCCGCCGCTTCCGAAAGCGCCGCCAGGTGCGGCCGCGCCACGGTGCGCAGGTCGAAATGGCGCAGGTAGCGGCTGCTCATGTCGAGCAGCGCGGGGCCGAGGCTGAAGCGCTCGCTGTCCTGAGACTGTCGTAAATACCCCGCACTCACCAGCGTTGCGGTGAGCCTGGACACCGTGGCCTTGGGGATGCCGGTGGTGTCTGCCAGTTCGCGATTGCCTATCGGTGCCGATGCCATGCCGATGACTCTCAGGAGAGCCAGTCCTCTGGCGAGCGCGCTCACTTCTTCTTTGCCGCCAATCGCGTCACTCATGTATCCAAACCTTTTTATGTCCCTGATGTCCTCATTTTTCAGCAAAAAACGGTTGACGCGCCACTTATCGTGAAGTAGCGATTTCGGAACATCGTTTCAGGAAAGGCTTGGAGGCCGATTTCGCCCCCTGATGCCGTGCCGGCGGAAGCGCGCGCGGCGCTACGGATTCAGGCTGCCTGCGCCGCGGCAGGCTCACGCGCCAGCGCCATGACTTCGTGCGCGGGCAGTGTCTTGAGCCGATGGTCGCTCCAGACCTGCCGCCAGCGGCGCGCACCCGGAAGACCGTTGCGCAAACCCAGCATGTGCCGCGCGATCGGCCACCAGTGCGTGCCGTGCTCGGCCGCCTCGCGGGCCATGTAGTCGCACATCAGCGATTCGACTTCCTCGCGCGTGAGCGTCTGCTCGCCGGCGCCGAAGAACTCGGCGTCCCATCCGGCCAGCCACCAGGGGTTGTGATACGCCTCTCGCCCCACCATCACGCCGTCGAGCAGCCGCAGATGCTCGTGCACCTGCGCGTCGACCGTGATGCCGCCGTTGATGGCGATGTGCAGATCGGGAAACTCGTGCTTCAGCCGGTGCACCAGTTCGTAGCGCAGCGGCGGGATCTCGCGGTTCTGCTTCGGGCTCAGCCCCTGCAGCCAGGCGTTGCGCGCATGCACGATGAAGGTGTTGCAGCCGGCCTCGCTCACCTTGCCGACGAAGTCGCGCACGAACTCGTAGCTTTCGATCCTGTCGATGCCGATGCGATGCTTGACAGTCACCGGAATGCCGACCACGTCGACCATCGCCTTCACGCAATCGGCAACCAGCTGCGGCTCGTTCATGAGGCAGGCGCCGAAGGCGCCGCGCTGCACCCGCTCGCTGGGGCAGCCGCAGTTCAGGTTGATCTCGTCGTAGCCCCACTCCTCCCCGAGCTTCGCGCAGTGCGCGAGGTCGGCCGGCTCGCTGCCGCCGAGTTGCAGCGCAACGGGGTGTTCCTCGGCGTTGAAGCGCAGATGGCGCGGCACGTCGCCGTGCATCAGCGCGCCGGTCGTCACCATCTCGGTGTAGAGCAGCGCGTGGCGCGACAGCAGGCGATGGAGGTAACGACAGTGTCTGTCGGTCCAGTCCATCATGGGGGCAACGGAGACGACCTTCTCTTCCAAAACGCGGGATTCCTGTGGTTGGCAGCGGTGCCCTGACCTCGATCGGGCCGGGCTGGCAAGCCTGCTAGTTTCTCACGCGCGCCTTTCCGTCCGCTCCCGCCCGGCCATGTAGTTGCCCGGCGTCACGCCGAAGCAGCGGCGGAACCAGCGCGAGAAGTGCGCCTGGTCGGTGAAGCCGCATTGCGCAGCAACCTCGGCCGCCGCGTGGCCCTCGCGCAGCAGCGCCCTGGCTCGGCCGATGCGCGCGAGCCGAGCGTAGTGGGCCGGCGTCATGCCCACGGCCAGGCGGAACAGACGATGGAAATGCTCTCGCGACACGCCCAGTCGCTGCGCCAGCCCGGCCGGATCGATGCGGCAGGCATCTTCCGTCGCCAGCGCCTCGCAGACGGCTTCCACGCGCGCATCGCCCATGTGGCGCTCGACCGGCACGAGTTCGCCATCGGCCTGCGCGCGAAGAATCTCTTCCAGCAAGCGGCCGACCTGCGTACCGTCTTGCGCCTGCGCAGCGGATGCCAGCTCGCCTGCCATGACCTCGTCGCGCCACACACCCTGCCTCAGCGTGCCTCGCAGGCCCGGCGGCCACGCGAGGCGCCTGCTCGCCCAGGCGTGCGGCACGTAGAGCATCACCATGCGAAAGCCCTGCGCACTGACGCCGGCCGTATGCAGCATGAAGGGCGCCATCAGCACGATGTCGCCCGCCTGCGCCACCTGCCGCTCGCCGGCGCAGGTGAATTCGCAGCGGCCTTCGAGGATGGCGCCCACGCTCCACTCCGCGTGCCAGTGCAGCTCGAAGCGCGCCTTGGGGTCGGCCGCGAACATGGCCTCGATCTGCGCGCCGCCTTCCATCGGCAGGCCGATCACGTGCGAAGCCGGCGGGTTCGAGGGCGGGTTGCGGGTCATCCCGCGAAGGGTATCGCGGCCGGCCGCGTCACACAGCGATCGCACCGCGCACGGTGATGCCCATCCAGCCGGCACTGGCGGCAGTCGCTTCCACAGGGCCGAGCGATGCCAGTTCCTCGACCGGATGTTCGTGGAACTTCAGCGTCGCGCTGCCGGCGGTCCAGCCGGGCTCGACGCGGTCGATGATGTCAGCGCGCAGGTAGCGCGGCACCGCCGCGATGCCTGGCTGTGTCAGGTCGGGCCAGCCGATGGCACCCACGGTCGGCGCGGAAAGAAAACCCAGCCGCCCGGTCTGCTCGCCCGATAGTGTGACTGTCGCGTCCACCAGGCGCCGCTCCTTCACGCTGAGACTCGCACCGAGCCGGCTTCCCGCCGCGAGCGGCGCGGCCGCCGGGTGGATCAGCGGCATGCTGCGCGTAAGCCAGGTCTGCCCGATCTTCTTGGGCCAGCCCTGCAGCCAGCCGCGCAGAAGCGAGACGTCCTGGTCGACGTAGATCAGCGGGCAATAGAAGGAGCGCGGCGCATCGCCGCCACCGCGCTTCTTCTGCTCGATTTCGAGCACCACGATGGTCTCGCGGTATTGCGCATACACCGGGTCGAGCAGCTCGCGGCCGTCGTCGCCGCAGAACTGCCAGTCCGCGAAATGGACGCAGCCCTTGCCGGTGGCCGCGCCCAGTCCGGCCGGCACCAGCACGGCGCCGCGCGCGGCATCGAACTCGAAGGCCACGTTGACGAGCCAGCCCGCGTAGTGCCAGGGCGGCGCCTGCACCAGCGCGCTGCGGCCGGAGGATGTGAAAGGAGGCGTAAAAGATTGCGGCGTAGCCATGCGTACCGTGCGGGCGGTTGTTGATGAAGACCCCACGATATGGCTGCGCATGCCGACGCGTCTTGTACGCCAGTGATCCTCCAGCGCAGGGTTCTACGGCAGATGAAGGCGTTGTCCGACTCGACACGCCGCCCCGGCAGGGACAATGGCCGCATCGGCCCGAGACAAGCCGACGAGAACGAACGAAGACCGCTCAGAACGAGAAGCCCCGACTGCGAACAATGACCCGCATCTACCTGATAGAAGACAACCCCCTGATCGCCACCACGCTGACCGACGGCCTGCAGGAGTTTTCCGATTGCGACGTGATCGGCACCGCCACCACATCGGTCGACGCCATCGACTGGCTCAGGAAGAACCCGCAGGAATGGGACGCGGCGGTCATCGACATCTTTCTGGCCGAAGGCAACGGCCTCACCGTTGCTCAGTATCTGCAGGAGCACAAGTCGCCGGCGCAGCGCACGGTGGTGCTCATGAACCATGCCACCTCCGAAGTGCGCGAAGGTGCGCTTTCCGCAGGGGTGGACGCGGTGTTCGACAAGTCGCTGCAGCTCGAAGCCTTCTACGACTTCTGCAGGACGCTGAACATCTCGCCGCGCCGCAAGCTGAACGCCGCAGGGTAAGTCAGTCTCCCAGCACGCCCGTCACCCGCTGCTCGACCAGGTCGCTGGCGCGGCTGAGATGCCGGCGCATGTGCCCGGCGGCGGCTTCAAGGTCGCCACGCTCCACCGCGTCGAGGATTTCCAGGTGCTCGTGGCAGGACTTGTGCAGCAGGTCGATGTTCACCAGCGGGTAGTCCGAGAGGTCGGACATGCGCCGCAGCCGGTTCTGCTGCTGCACGGCATCGAGAAAGAAGCGGTTGCCCGAGGCGCTGGCCAGCAGTTCGTGGAACTGCGCGTTGGCCTCGAAGAAATCCATCCACGAATAGCGTGAAGCCTGCGCGAGCAGCCCCTGCTGGCGCTCGCGGCAGGCGCGCAGCCGTTGCAGGTCGACCTTGAAGCCGGGCTCGCGCAGCCCGGCGCATTCGACGGTCAGGCGAAACCGGTAGCTCTCGCGCTCGCTTTCCACCGAATCCAGCGTCTCGGTGAACTCCCAGCGCTGGTAGTGGCGCCCGCGCAGCACGCCGTCCTGCAGCAGCGTGGTGAGCACGGTGCGCAGCAGCGGGCGCGGCACGGCGTAGGCCTGCGCCAGTTCCAGTTCATTGACGCGCGTGGGCAGCTTGCCGGCCAGGCGGTCGCGCAGCAGGCGGTAGTAGAGCGTCTTCTCCTCGTCTTCGGGCATCTCGCGCCGGGCCTTGGCGAGTGCCTGGCGGTCGGCCACCAGCGTGTAGCCGCGGTTCGGCGTGTGGGCCAGCAATGCCCGCTCGTGCAGGACGCGCAGCGCCGCGCGCACCGGCGTGCGCGAGATGCCGAGCCGGCCCGCGAGCTCGGCTTCGGTGAGGTGGCTGCCGTTCTCGTAGCCGCCGGCCAGCGCCTGGTCGAGCACGTAGCGGCTCACGCGCTGGACGAGCGGAGCGACCGGCGCAAGGGGCGATGCAAGGGGTTTGTCGTCCGTCTGGGATGCAGCCATCCAGGGGTTCTCCGGAATCGCGGGGTTTGGGCGCCGATCATCGCCCGGGTTTTGTATTTTTGGCCCGAAAAAACCATGTACATCTCGCGCCAAAAATACAATTCGAGCTTCAAGATCGGCCCCACGACGACCCGAGAGCCGGGTCGCTTCCCAACGGAGAACCATCTCGTGGCCCTTGCCGACACCCCCGCCTCCCCCGCGTCGCTCGACGCGTTCTGGATGCCCTTCACCCCCAACCGCAAGTTCAAGCAGTCGCCGCGCCTCATCGTCGGCAGCGAAGGCCTTTATTACGACCTGGCCGACGGCCGCCGCGTGCTCGACGCCATCGCCGGCCTGTGGTGCGTGAACGCGGGGCACCGCCACCCGCGCATCAGCGCCGCGATGAAGGCGCAGATCGACGTGCTCGACTACGCCTCCAGCTTCCAGATCGGCCACCCGGCTGCCTTCGTGCTCGCGCAGCGGCTGGCCGAAATGGCGCCCGCGGGCATGAACCACGTGTTCTTCACCAACTCGGGCTCCGAGTCGGTCGACACCGCGCTGAAGATCGCGCTGGCCTACCACCGCGCAAGCGGCGACGCGGGCCGCTACCGCCTCATCGGCCGCGAGCGCGGCTATCACGGCGTGGGCTTCGGCGGCATCTCGGTGGGCGGCATCGGCCGCCAGCGCAGCACCTTCGGGCCGCTGCTCAACGGCGTGGACCACCTGCCGCACACGCTCGACCTGGCGCGCAACGCCTTCTCGCGCGGCGAGCCCGCGCACGGCATCGAGAAGGCCGACGCGCTGGAGGCGCTGCTCGCGCTGCACGACCCGTCGACAGTGGCGGCCGTCATCGTCGAGCCCGTGGCCGGCTCCACCGGCGTGCTGCCCCCGCCGCGCGGCTACCTCAAGCGCCTGCGCGAGATCTGCGACAAGCACGGCGTGCTGCTGATATTCGACGAGGTCATCACCGGCTTCGGCCGCCTGGGCACCAACTTCGCGGCCGACCTGTTCGGCGTGACGCCTGACCTCATCACCACCGCAAAGGGCCTGACCAACGGCGCGGTGCCCATGGGCGCGGTGCTGATGCGCGACGAGGTGCACGACGCCTTCATGCAGGGCAGCGTGAGCGGCATCGAGCTCTCGCACGGCTACACCTACTCGGGCCACCCGCTGGCCTGCGCGGCGGCGATGGCCACGCTCGACGCCTACACGCAGGACGGGCTGATCGCCCAGGCGGCGGCCACCGCGCCCTACTTCGAGGAATGCCTGCACACGCTGCGCGGCCTGCCGGGCGTGATCGACGTGCGCAACGTCGGCCTGCTCGCCGGCATCGAGCTGCAGCCCTGGGCCGAGGGCGCGGGCACGCACGCACAGGCGGTGGCCCGGCACTGCGTGGACCAGGGCGGCGTGCTGGTGCGCTCCGTGGGCGACACCATCGCGCTGTCGCCGCCCTTCACGCTGGAGCGCCGGCACGTCGACCAGATCGTCGACAGCCTGCGCGCCGCCATCGCGCAGACCGCCCGGCCGACCGACGCCGCGGCCTGAAGCACACACGCATCACACACCGAACAAGGAAAGCACCGGACCGACATGGACATCGAATCGTTCCCCCTCTACGACATCGAAGGCGACGCCCGCCAGTGCGGCCAGCAGTACGGCCGCGCGGCAGGCGAGCGCATCGACCTGAGCCTGCGCACCTACCGCGCCGCCTTCGAACGCGTGGGCCTCAGCTGGGACCGCACCCGCGCGCTGGCGCGCCGCTTCATGCCGGTGATCGAGGCCTTCGACGCCGGCATGCTGCGCGAGATCGAGGGCGTGGCCGAAGGCGCGGGCGTGCCGGCCGAGGACATCGTGGCGCTGAACGCGCGCAGCGAGATGCTCTACGCCTTCCAGCAGCTCGAAGCCACCGAGCCGCCCGACGGCTGCACCGGCGTGGTGGTGATGCCGTCGGCCTCGCGCGAAGGCCGGCTCATCCACGCGCAGAACTGGGACTGGCGCGTGGAAAGCCTGGAGCTGGGCATCGTGCTGCGCATCCAGCCCGCCAAGGGCCCGTCGATGCTGACCTTCGCCGAGGCGGGCACGCTGGCGCGCGCGGGCCTCAACAGCGCGGGCATCGCCGTCACCGGCAACTTCATCAAGGCCGACAGCGACGGCAGGCAGCAGGGCGTGCCGCTGGCGCTGATCCGCCGCGGCATCCTGCAGTCGGAGCTGTATGCCAACGCGCTGGGCGTGGTGTGCCGTACCGCGCGCTCCATCTCCAACAACATGATCGTCACGCACGCCGAGGGCGAGGCCGTGAGCCTGGAGACCTGCCCCGAGCAGGTGTTCTGGCAGCAGCCCGAAGGCGGCATCCTGGTGCACGCCAACCACTTCAAGACGCCGGCCGCGCTCGCGCGCGTGGTGGACCGCAGCCTGGAGACCACGCCCGACTCGCTCTACCGCGACCGCCGCGTGACCGAGGCGCTGCACAACCGGCGCGCCGCCGGCCTGCTCGGCGAGCAGGACGTGATCGACGCGCTGCAGGACCGCTTCGGCGCGCCGCGCGCCGTGTGCCGCAGCCCCAGCGCGGGCCCCGGCGGCGCCTCGTCGGCCACGGTGGCGACCATCGTGATGGACCCGGCGGCACGGAAGATGCGCATTGCACCGGCGCCTTTCAAGGAGCACCGCTTCACCGAATATTCCCTCTGAGTCCGACCGCTCTATCGACCGCCCAGCCCATGCCAGGAGTGTTGCCATGAAAGTCCCCGTTCCCCCTTCCCGCCCGCCTTCCGCATCGCCTGCATCGCTGATTGCCGCCCTGGCGCTCGGCCTGGCAGCCGCGGCTCCCGCCGTCGCCCAGCCGACGGTGGGCGCGGGCCAGACGCTGCGCATCCAGATCAACTCCGACATCCGCAGCACCGACCCCGGCGGCAACCGCGACGACAACACCGACAACGTGCTGCTGCACGTGGCCGAAGGGCTGGTCGCGCTGCGCGAGGACACCTCGGTGGGCCCGATGCTGGCGAGCAAGGTCGACACCTCGGCCGACGGCCTGACCTACACCTTCACGCTGCGCGACGGCGTGAAGTTCCAGAACGGCGCCACGCTCACGGCCGACGACGTGGTCTGGAACTGGCAGCGCTACCTCAAGCCCACGAGCGGCTGGCGCTGCCTGCCCGAATTCGACGGCAAGGGCATGACCAAGGTGCTGTCGGTGGAGGCGCCGAACCCGAAGACGGTGGTGTTCAAGCTGGAGCGCGCGAGCGCCCTCTTCCTCACGATGATGGCCCGGCCCGACTGCGGCGGCGCAGCCATCCTGCACCGCAGTTCGGTCGGCCCCGACGGCCAGTGGAAGGAGCCCGTGGGCACGGGCCCCTACAAGCTCAAGGAATGGAAGCGCGGCCAGTACGTGGAGCTCACGCGCTTCGACGGCTACACCTCCCGCGCCGAGCCGCGCGACGGCCTCGCGGGCGGCAAGAAGGCCGAGATCGAGAACCTGCGCTTCGTCGTCATTCCCGACTCGGCCGCGGCCAAGGCCGCGCTCTACAGCGGCGGCATCGACGCCTTCGTCAATCCCAGCCCGGCCGACGTGGTCGAGATGCGCAAGCGCACCGACGTGCTGGTCGACACCACGCCGGTGATGTCGATGGTCGCGCTGCTGCTGCAGACCAACGACCCGGTGCTCAAGGACGTGCGCATCCGCCGCGCGCTGGCGCTGTCGCTCGACACGCCCGAGATCGCGCGCTCCGTCACCGAGGGCCTCTCTCCCGTCAACAACTCGGTGGTGCCGTCTTCCAGCCCCTACTACGACGCAGTGCAGGCCGGCGGCTTCAGGCGCGACATCGCCGCCGCGAAGAAGCTGCTGGCCGAAGCGGGCTACCGCAACCAGCCGATCCGCATGATCGCCAACAAGCGCTACGAGGCCCTGTACTCGGCCGCCGTGCTGGTGCAGGCCATGGCCTCCGAGGCGGGCATCAACATCGAGCTGGAGGTGCTCGACTGGGCCACCCAGCTCGACCGCTACACCAAGGGCCAGTACCAGAGCATGGCCTTCATCTACTCGGCGCGCATCGATCCCTCGCTCAACTTCGAGATGGTGTCGGGCGACAAGGCCGCCCAGCCGCGCAAGGTCTGGGACAGCGCCTACGGCCAGACGCGGCTGGCGGAGTCGATGGTCACGCGCGACAAGGCGCGCCGCCAGGTGCTGTTCGACGAGATGCACAAGCAGATGCTGCAGGACGTGCCGATGATCGTGCTCTTCAACGCCAGCGACGCCACTGCCATGCGCAAGAACGTGGTCGGCTTCAAGGGCTGGGCGCCGGCCAAGCCGAGGTTCTGGAACGTGCGGCTGGCCGCTGCCGGCTGAACGGAGCCGCGCGAGCAATGCCCGCCTATCTCCTGCGCCGGATCGCGATGACGATCCCGACGCTGCTGCTGGTCTCCATCGCGGTGTTCACCCTGATGCGGCTGATTCCGGGCGACCCGGTGCTGCTCATGCTGGGCGAAGGCGCCGACCCCGCCCAGCTGGCGCTCATGCGCCACCAGATGGGGCTGGACCAGCCCCTGCCCGTGCAGTACCTCGTGTGGCTGAGGCACGCGCTGGCCGGCGACCTGGGCGTATCGACCACCAACGGCCTGCCGGTGCTGCCGCTGATCTGGGAGCGCTTTCATGTCAGCGCGGTCATCGTGCTCGTCGCGGTGGCGCTGGCCTCGCTGATCGCCGTGCCCGCCGGCCTGGTCGCCGCCTGGCGCAAGGACAAGCCTACCGACCTCGCCATCATCGGCGCCGCGACGCTGATGCTCTCGGTGCCCAGCTTCTGGCTGGGCCTGCTGCTGCTGATGTTCTTCGGCCAGTACCTGGGCTGGCTGCCGGTGGTGGGCTACGTGCCGATGTCGGAGAACTTCTCGCAGGGCGTGCTCTACGTGATTCTTCCGATCGCGACGCTGCTGCTGGTGGAGACCGGCGTGCTCACGCGCATGTCGCGCGCCAGCACCATCGAGATCCTGCGGCTCGAATACGTGACGCACGCGCGCGCCAAGGGCGTGCCCGAGTCGCAGGTGCTACGCCGCCACGTGTTGCCCAACGCCTTCAACCCGACGCTCACCATGATCGGGCTGATCCTCGGGCACCTGCTCAGCGGCATCGCGGTGCTGGAGACGGTGTTCACCCTGCCCGGGCTCGGGCGCCTGATGATCGACTCGATCTTCGCGCGCGACTACCCGGTGCTGCAGGGCTGCCTGCTGTTCACCGCCTGCATCTACGTCGTGATCAACCTGATCGTCGACATGTGCTACCCCCTCTTCGACCCGCGGGTCACTGTGCAGTGAAGACGAAGTTCAAGACCCATACCCTCATCGGCGGCGCGCTCGTCGCGGTGCTGCTGGCCGTCGCCGTGGTCGCCGCGCTGTGGACGCCCTACAACCCGCTGGGCATCGACCTGCGCTCCAAGCTGCAGCCGCCCTCGATGGCGCACTGGCTGGGCACCGACGAATTCGGCCGCGACGTGGCCAGCCGCGCGATGCAGGGCGCGGCCACCAGCTGCCTGGTGGCGCTGCTCACCGTGACGCTGGCCACCGCCATGGGGCTGGTGGTCGGCGTGGTCGCGGGTTTCGTGCGCGGCTGGACAGACCGCGTGCTGATGGCCTTCAACGACACGCTGCTGGCCTTTCCGGGCCTGCTGCTGGCGCTGGGCGTGATGGTGATCGTCGGCGCCAACAAGTGGGGCATCGTGCTGGCGCTGAGCATGGCCTATGCGCCTTCGGTGGTGCGCGTGGTGCGCGGCACGGTGCTGTCGCTGCGCGAGCGCGAGTACGTGGAGGCCTCGCGCATGATCGGCAACGGCGAGCTCTACACCATGTGGCGCCACGTGCTGCCCAACTGCATGGCGCCCGTGGCGGTGCTGGCCACCAGCATGTTCGGCTGGGTGCTGCTGTCGGAAAGCGCGCTGAGCTTCCTGGGCCTGGGCGTGCCGCCGCCCGCGCCGACCTGGGGCAACATGCTCGCGAGCGCGCGGCCCTACATGGCCTCGGCCGTGTGGCTGTGCGTGGTGCCGGGCCTGTGCATCGCGCTCACGCTGCTGGGCATCAACCTGCTGGGCGAATCGCTGCGCGACCGGCTCGATCCGCGGACGGAGAAGTCATGAGCGTTCAATCGAGTCAGACCGTGCTTTCCGTCGAGCACCTGAGGATCGAGCTGCGCAACGGCGCCCAGCCGCTGGTGCACGACCTGTCGTTCGAGGTGAAGGCCGGCGAATTCCTCGCTGTGGTGGGTGAATCGGGCAGCGGCAAGACCATGGCCGCGCGCGCCATCCTGCAGCTGCTGCCGCCGGGCATCTCGCAGACCGGCGGGCGCATCGTGTTCGACGGCGAAGACCTCGCCGCGCGCGACGCGAAGGCCATGCGCCCCATCCGCGGGCCGGGCATCGGCATGGTGTTCCAGGAGCCGATGGTCTCGCTCAACCCGGTGCACCGCATCGGCGAGCAGATGGCCGAGGGCCTGCGCATGCACACGCAACTGCCGGCGGCGGAGATCCGCGCGCGCATCGTCGACATGCTGCGCCGCGTGCAGATCGCCGACCCCGAGCGCTGCATGCACGCCTATCCGCACGAGTTCTCCGGCGGCATGCGCCAGCGCATCATGCTGGCCAGCGTGATGCTGCTGAAGCCGCGCCTGCTGATCGCCGACGAGCCGACCACCGCGCTGGACACGCTGAGCCAGCGCGAGGTGCTCGACCTGATGGTGGGCCTGGCGCGCGACAACGGCACGGCCGTGCTGCTGATCACGCACAACCTCGGGCTGGTGGGGCGCTATGCGCAGCGCGCCATCGTGCTGGAGAAGGGCCGGCTGGTCGAGACCGGCGAGGTGCCGGGCATCCTGCTGGCACCGAGGCAGCCCTACACCCGCAAGCTGGTCGACGCGCTGCCGCGCCGGCAGGCGGCCAAGGCCGAACCCGCCGAGCAGCGGCAGCCGCTGGTGCAGGTGCGCGGCCTGTGCGTGAGCTACGCCGGCGCACGCGCCGGCTTCTTCAAACGCCACGCGCCGGTTCGCGTGATCGACTCGCTCGACCTCGACATCCGTCCGGGCGAGATGGTCGCGCTGGTGGGCGGCAGCGGCTCGGGCAAGACCACGCTGGGCCGCGCCATCCTGCGGCTCGCGCCCTCGCAGGCCGGGCAGATCCTGTTTCGCGGCGAGGACGTTCGCAGCGCCGGCCGTGCCGCGCTGCATCGCTTCAGGCTGGCCTGCCAGCTCGTGTTCCAGGACCCGTTCTCCTCGCTGGACCCGCGCATGCGCGTGCAGGAGATCGTGGCCGAGCCGCTGCGCCACCTGCCCGAGCTCGACGCGACGGCCCGCACGCGGCGCGTGAAGGAAACGCTGGACGAGGTCGGCCTGGACGGCCTCGGCGCGCGCTACCCGCACGAGCTTTCGGGCGGCCAGCGCCAGCGCGTGGCGATCGCCCGCGCGCTGGTACGGCGCCCCGCTTTCGTGGTGGCCGACGAGCCGGTGTCGGCGCTCGACATGACGATCCAGGCGCAGGTGCTCAAGCTGTTCCAGAGCCTGCAGCAGCACCACGGCTTCGCATGCCTGTTCATCAGCCACGACCTCGCGGCGGTGGAGCAGATCGCCGACCGCGTGATCGTGATGGAGCGCGGGCGCATCGTGGAGCAAGGCCCACGCGACGCGGTGTTCGACGATCCGCGCCATGCGTACACGCAGGCGCTGCTCGCAGCCACGCCGCGGCCGCTGGCGGCGCCGGATGCGCTGGACACGGCACCGGCAATGCCCGAAGCGGGTCGGGCCTTCGCGTGATGACGGGCGGCACGGCGGCACAATCGGCCGCGTGCCGCTCATCCGACATCACCTGCCCGCCGCCCTCCTCGCACTGACGCTCGCTTCCGCTGTGCCCATGGCGCAAGCGGCGGAGCCGGTGCTGCTCGTCACCTCGCCCGCCGCGCTGCAGGCGGCCGAGAAATCCGGCGCCGGCTTCGCGCGCTGGATGAACGGCGAATCGGCGCCGTCCACCGATGGCGTCACCGCCAACGAGGCGCTGATGCGCACTCCGGCCTGGCGCTCCATCACCGAACCGCTGGGCGCCAGCCTTTCCGGCATCCAGCGGCGCGACAGGCAGGCGGGCGTGGGCATCTCGCGCTATCCGCACCGGCTGTTCGACGCGCGCTGGCTCGCGAGCCCCGATGCCTTCTTCGAGCTGGTCGGCGTCGCCAACCGCATGGACCGCCGGCCCTTCCAGAGCGGCGCCTGCGGCGAGACGCGGCTGGTGTACCGGCTGGCCTATCGCACAGCCGCGATGCAGTCGCGCCTGCCGATGACGATCAACGTCGAACTGCGCGGCGACGCGCCCGATGCAGACGGAAGCTGCGCCGCCGCCGCGAAGCGATGGCAGCCGCCGCAGGCCACGATGGCCGACGAGGCGCTGGGCCGCTGGCTGACCTCGGCCGATGGCCCGCTCGCGCCGAAGCGGCTGGAGCACGCGCGCATCGCGCAGCTCACCACCAACCTGCAGAGCGTGCGCTGGCCCTCGGCGGTGCGGCCCGACCTGGGCGGCCATGCCGAATACATGCTGCGCGCCTTCCATTGGAACGCGGGCGCCAGGCGCTTCGAGGTCGCGCCGCTGGAGAACACGCCCGACGTCGCCAGGCTCAAGGCCAATGCCCCGCTGCGCAAGGAACTGCAGCAGTGGCTTCGGCAACCCGCCAACCTGCGCGCGCTGGACGAGGCCACGCTGCAGATTCCCGACAGGTTCCTCGCGACCGAAGCCATCTCGGTCGCGCCGCGCGGACTCGAACGGCTGGCCAACCGGCCCTTCGCGCAGATCTTCGCGCCCGGCGAATGGCAGGCCGTGTCCGGCAGCCGCACGCTGCAGTCGCCGCAGGCCATCTTGCGCCGCCTCGACGACCTGAGCTGCATGGGCTGCCACCAGAGCCGCGCGGTCGCGGGCTTCCACCTGCTCGGCGTCGACCGGCGCGGTGCCTCGCGGACCTTCACCACCGGCAACGCGCTGGCGGTGCCGCATTCGCCGCACGTGCAGGACGAACTGGCGCGTCGCGAAAGCTACGTGCGGGCCGCGCTCTCCACGCCGCGGCCCGATCCGTTCAGGCCCCTGGCCGAACCGATGGAAGCGGATGGCGCCACGGCCGGACGCGCGACGGTCGGCGCGCGCTGCGAGCCCACGCGCATCACGCAGTCGGCCAACGCGTGGACCGATCGCGCCGAGAAGCTGCCGCCCGTTGCCTGCGAAGGCGCGGCCTCGGTGTGCGAGAAAACCTCGGTCGGCTTTCCGGGCGGCATGTGCTCCGGCCCCTGCGACCCCAGGGACCCGAACGGCACCTGCGGCGCCATCGCGATCCTCAGCGACTTCAACAGCTGCCTGGCCGCGAAGAAGCCCTTCGGCGAATGTCTGGCCAAGCACACGCGCCCCGGCAACCTGCGCAGCTGTTCGGCGCAGCAGGCCTGCCGAGACGACTACATCTGCGCGCAGGCCGATGGCAAGCCCGAGGGGCAAGGCGCCTGCATTCCGCCCTACTTCCTGTTCCAGATGCGGGTGGACGGGCACTCCTGAGGGCGGCCGGTCATTCGTTCGCGACAGGGCGCATCAGCCAGGCCGACCCCGCGGCCACCACGCCCAGCACCGCGACGTAGACGCCCACCGGCACGATGCTCGAATAGTTCGCCACCAGCGTCGCCGCGATGATCGGCGCCAGCCCGCCGCCGATGGCCGCCGCGAACTGGATGCCGATGGAGATGCCCGAGTAGCGCAGCTCGGGCGGAAACTGCGCCGCATAGAGGCTGGACTGCGGCGCGAACATCAGCGGGTAGTTGAGCGACAGCGCCAGCACCATCGCCACCGTGTAGGCCGTGAGCGAGCCGCTGCCGATGGCCTGGAAGAGCGGCACCGCCATGAGCGCCAGCAGCAGTCCGCCGAAGACGTAGAGCCGCCGCGCGCCCACCTTGTCCGCGAGCCAGCCACTGGCCGGAATGGTGAAGACCATCGCCGCCGAACCGGCGATGAGGGCGTGCAGCGCATCGGAGCGCGAGAAGCCGAGCCGGCTGGTCGCGTAGGAGATCGAGAACACCAGCACGGTGTAGATCAGCGTCACCTCGGCCAGCTTGCCGCCGATGGGCAGCAGCAAGGGCCTGAGGTGTGCCACCACCACCTCGCGCGCCGGCAGCACCGCCGTCCTGCGGTGGACCTTGACCTGCATGAACTCGGGCGACTCGTCCACCTTCATGCGGATGAAGACGCCCAGCACGATCAGCACCGCGCTCGCAAGGAAGGGCAGCCGCCAGCCCCAGCTCATGAAGCTGGACTCGGGCAGCTGCGTGACCAGCGCGAAGGCGCCCGAGGACAGCAGCACGCCGATCGGCGCGCCCATCTGCGGCATGCTGCCGACCAGCGAGCGCCAGCGCGGCGGCGCGTGCTCCACCGCCATGAGCATCGCCCCGCCGAGCTCGCCGCCGAACGACAGGCCCTGCCCGATGCGCAGCAGCACCAGCAGCACGGCCGCCCACAGCCCGATGGACTCGTAGGTCGGCAGCAGGCCGATCAGCACCGTGCAGATGCCCATCATCAGCAGGCTCAGCGTGAGCATCGACTTGCGGCCCAGGCGGTCGCCGTAGTGCCCGAAGATGATGCCGCCCAGGGGCCGGGCTAGCATGCCGCTCGCGAAGGTGCCGAAGGCCGCCAGCGTGCCGACGGTGGGGTCGAAGTTGGGAAAGAAGAGCTTGTTGAACACCAGCGCCGAGGCGGTGCCGTATGCGAGGAAGTCGAAGGCCTCGATGGCCGTGCCGACCATGGTGGCGGCGCCGATCTTCCACACGCTCTGGTGCTTTTTCTTCTCCACGGTGCCCTGCAGCGGGGTGGCGATGCTGTTCATGGGCGCTCCCCGGTGATCTGCCGCGCGAACATCGCGAAGCTGGCGTTGACGATGCTCCGCTGCAGCAGGAAGTCGTGCGACTCCCTGGCCAGTGCCGGGTCCACCAGCTTGAGGCGACCGTAGGCCGACTGCGCGATCAGATGGTTGCGCGCCGCGCGCTCGATGAGCACCGACATGTACAGCGACTCCTCGATGGTCGGCGTGGCGGCCAGGAAACCGTGGTTGGCAAGCAGCACGCAGCGCTTGGTGCCGAGCGCGGCCGAGATGATCTCGCCCTCGACGTCGGCGATCGGCAGGCCGGGCCACTCGGGCAGGAAGGCGCAATCGTCGAAGAACGGGGTGGCGTCCATGTGCGCAATCTGCAGCGGCTCGCCGGTCATCGACAGCGCGGAGACGTATGGCGGATGCGTGTGGATCACGCAGTTCACGTCCGGCCTGCGCCTGTAGACCCACAGGTGGAAGCGCACGGCCGGATTGGGCACGCCGCGGCCTTCGAGCACGCGCAGCGAATCGTCGATGCGCATGACCGAGTCGGGGCGGATCTCGCTGAAGGCGTGCGCGAGCGGCGTGGTCAGGAAGCTGCCGTCGGGCTGCCGCACGGTGATCTGGCCGGCCAGAGTTTCGCAATGCCCTTCCTTCGCGAGGATGCGGCAGCTCAGCGCGAGCTTCTCGGCCTCGGTCCAATTGCCGTAGCTGAGGCCGTCGAGGGACGGCGCGGGGCTTTCGTGGGTTGTGGTGCGGGTGTCGTCGCTCACGCGTTGGCTCCTGTGTGCATTCGTGGGGGGTGCGGCCAATGTATGAAGCAGCCCCCGCTTTGCTCTTGCGCGTGGGTGCACGCGCATTGATCCGGCGTGCCAACTAGTGGAAAGCCTCAGCCCCGGATCGGATGTCGGCCGCCTAGACTGCCCCTGCCGACGCTGCCTGGCATGAAGCATGCGCATCGGCGGCAGGAAACACAGCCATGCACCACGACACAGCAGCAGCCTCCGACCTGAGCTTCGCGCCATGCTTCCGTCCGTTCTACATGGGCGACGTGCAGGGCTACTCGAATGCGCTCGACTCGCTGGTGTACCCCGGCGAGCTCAGCGTGCGGGACAGCAACCCGCGCATGAGCCTGGAGGCCTGCCGGCTCGTGGGCGGCGGGCTGGCGATCAGCTTCGCCTCCACGCCGCTGGCGGTTCGCCATGACACGGCGCTGGCTTCCATCGGCGGCGCGGGCGATGTGCTCGCGATGATCGCGGTCGAGGGCGAAGGCACCATCGAGCAGGGCGGGCGCTGCATGCCTTTCCGCAAGGGCGACATCACCTTCCGCACCACGCGGCTTCCTTCGGGCTGCACACTGACCACGCCCGGCAGGCTGGTGGTGCTGCGGGTGCCGTCGGACCGGTTCTTCGGCATCTACGCCGATCTGCACGACCGCTTCGTGCCTTCGATCTCGCGGGCGGATTCGCGCCTGGCCGAGGCGGCCCGTGTGCACATGGGGCATGTGTTTCCGGGCAATGCGCAGGCGTTGCCGGCACTGGCGTACTTCTCCGAGCAGTCCTTCGTCTCGCTGCTGGCTGCGGCCTATTGCGAATCGGTGGACGAAGACGCGGCCGACGGCAAGCACCGCGAGCGCGACCGCTGGCAGCGGCTGGTGGCTTTCATCGAGGCGAACCTGGGCGATCCGGAACTCTCGGTCGATGCGGTATCGAGGGAGCTCGGCATCTCGAGGCGGCTCACGCATCGGCTCTTCGAGACGCAGCGCACGCAATATGGCGCGTACCTGCGCATGCGCCGCCTGGAGCGCGCGAAAGACGATCTGCGGAACAGGCGGCTCGACCATTTGAGCGTGGCCCAGATCGCCTATCGCAACGGCTTCGGCGACGCGAGCCATTTCAGCCGAAGCTTCAGGGACCGGTTCGGCGTGCCTCCTGGAGGCCTGCGCAAGTCGCCAGCCTGAGAAATCGTCCGGCCGAGAAATATTGCTTGCCATTAGATCGCATGCGATCTAATATTCGCGCCATGCCTGCCAAGCGCATCACCGCCCCATCCACCGAAGCCCCGGCGAGCAATGCGCTGGCGCTGGACGAGCAGCTCTGCTTCGCCGTCTACTCGACGATGCTGAGCCTCAACAAGGTGTACCGCGGCCTGCTGCGCGATCTCGATCTCACTTACCTGCAGTACCTCGTCATGCTGGTGCTGTGGGAGAAGGACGAGATCAACGTCTCCGAGATCTGCACGCGCCTGGCGCTCGAAACCACCACCCTCACCCCCCTGCTCAAGCGGCTCGAAGCGCGCGGACTCATCCAGCGCGTGCGTTCGCCCAAGGACGAGCGGCAGGTCATCGTGTCGCTCACGGCCGATGGGCGCGCATTGCGCGCCAAGGCACAGGGGCTGCCGGGCTGCGTGGCGCAGGCGATGGAGCTCTCCCCCGAACAGATCGGCGAACTGCGCACCCAGTTGCTGGGCCTGCGCACAAGCCTCGACAGGAACGCGTGATGCACAGCAGCTTCGCCGTTCCTGCTTTTTCAAGACAAATACATCGCATGCGATATTAATTCATACGATATTTACCGCATCGCACCACTTCACCACTCGACCTGCCAGCAAAAGGAAAGCACCATGACCGAACAACGCACCCAGACCATCGACTCCACCGCTCCCACCCGCCGCAGCCTGCTGCTGGGCGGAGCCTCCGTCGCAGCCGGCGCCCTCGTGGGCACCGGCTTCTCCAGCGCGGCATCCGCCGCATCCGCCGCCGCGCCCGCATCGGGCGCGGCCAACGCCTCTTCGAAAGGAAAGCAAACCATGAGCAAGAACATCATCGTCACCAAGGACGGCACCGAGCTCTATTACAAGGACTGGGGCCCCAGCACCGGCCAGCCCGTCGTGTTCAGCCACGGCTGGCCGCTGAACTCCGACAGCTGGGAATCGCAGATGCTCTTCCTCGCATCGCAGGGCTTCCGCACCGTGGCGCACGACCGCCGCGGCCACGGCCGCTCCAGCCAGCCGTGGAACGGCAACGACATGGACACCTACGCCGACGACCTCGCCACCGTCATCGAGACGCTGGACCTGAAGAACGCGATCCTGGTCGGCTTCTCGACCGGCGGCGGCGAGGTGGCGCGCTACATCGGCCGCCACGGCACGAAGCGCGTGGCCAAGGCGGCCCTGATCTCCGCCGTGCCGCCGCAGATGCTGAAGACCGCCGCCAACCCCGGCGGCCTGCCGATCGAAGTGTTCGACGGCCTGCGCGCCGCGCAGCTGGCGAACCGCTCGCAGTTCTACAAGGACGTGCCCTCGGGCCCCTTCTTCGGCTTCAACCGCCCCGGCGCGAAGGTGTCGCAGGGCCTCATCGACTCGTGGTGGGCACAGGGCATGATGGGCGGCCACAAGAACACCTACGACTCGATCAAGGCCTTCTCGGAAACCGACTTCACCGAAGACCTGAAGAAGTTCGACGTGCCCACGCTCATCGTGCACGGCGACGACGACCAGATCGTGCCGATCGGCGCCGCCGGCCTGGCCTCGGCCAAGCTGGTGAAGAACAACAAGCTGATCGTCTACCCCGGCGCGCCGCACGGCCTGACCGACACGCACAAGGACAAGTTCAACGCCGACCTGCTGGCGTTCGTCAAGTCCTGATGCGCTGATGCGTTGACGAAGAAGGGGCCCGCACGGGCCCCTTCTTCTTTTGCCGGGCGCGACAACGCGACCTCTTAGTATTCGGGGCAAACAACACCAAGACCGAGGCCCCGATGGACGTCTTCGAGAACGTGCTCGTCATGCTGATTGCCGCCTGCCTGCTGCTGCAGCTCTCTCGGCGTCTTGCACTGCCCTACCCGTCGATGCTGGCGCTGGCCGGCGTGTGCCTGGGCGCCATGCCCTGGGTGCCGCACGTGAGCCTGGATCCGCACTTGGCGCTGGCGCTCTTCATCGCGCCCGCCCTGCTCGACTCGGCCTTCGACACCTCGCCGCGCGAGCTGCGGCGCAACTGGATGTCGCTGGTCTCGCTGGTGCTGGTGGCGGTGCTGCTGACCACCGCCGTGGTCGCGTGGGCCGGTTGGGCTTTCGCGGGGCTGCCGCTGGCCGCGGCGATCACGCTCGGCGCCATCGTCGCGCCGCCCGACGCGGTGGCCGCGGCGGCGGTGATGCAGCAGTTCCGCATTCCGCGGCGCACGCTGTCGCTCATCAACGGCGAGAGCCTGCTCAACGACGCGGTGGCGCTGCTGGTGTTCGGCGTGGCGGTGTCGGCGGCCGGCGCCGCGCATGTGCCGATGACGAGCTCGCTGCCGATGCTGCTGGTGGCGGTGCCGGGCGGCGCGCTCGTGGGTTTCGCCTTCGCCAAGCTCAATCTCCATTTCGGCGCGCCGCTCTTCGCGGGCACGCGCTCGGCCATCATCTTCCAGTTCGTGATGACTTTCGGCGCGTGGATCGTGGCCGAGCGGCTGCACCTGTCGCCCATCATCTCGGTGGTGGCCTTCGGCATGACGCTGGGCCAGTTCGCGCCGAAGCGCCATGCGCCCCGCGACCGCGTGCATTCCTACGCGGTGTGGGGTGCGGTGGTGTTCACGCTCAACGTGCTGGCCTTCTTTCTCATGGGGCTGCAGGCGCGCGGCATCATCACGCGCCTGTCGGGGCCGCAGCTGGCGCATGCGCTGGAGTTCGCAGGCCTCGTGCTGGTGCTGGTCATCGCGGTGCGGGTGGCGTGGGTGCTGATCTATGGCGCGGCGATGCGCCGATACAAGCTGCGGCTGATCGCGCGCGGACGCAAGGTTGCGCTGCCCTCCAAGCGCATCAGCCTGCTGGTCGGCTGGTCGGGCATGCGCGGGCTGGTCACGCTGGCCACCGCCTTCGCGCTGCCGGCGGATTTTCCGGGGCGCGATCTCATCGTGCTCAGCGCGTTCTCGGTGGTGCTGGGCACGCTGGTGATCCAGGGCTTCACCATCGGGCCGCTGATCCGCGCGCTGAAGATCGAGCCCGACGACTCGCTGGACAGGGAACTCTCGCTCGCCCGCACCGCGATGATGGATGCGGCGCTCACGGCCATCGAAGCCGAGGACGGGCGCGAGGCCGATGCGGTGCGCGACGAATACCGCGCCGCGCGCATCCTCGCGCAGGACCAGCGCCAGCCGCAGGCCAAGACCGCGCACGACCGGCTGCGCGCCGTGGCCATCCGCGCGCAGCGGGAGGCGCTCGACTCGCTGCGCCGCGCCGGCGAGATCGAGGACGACGCCTACCACCAGCTCGAGGAGGAGATGGACTGGGCCGAACTCAGCGCCATTCCGGCGAACGACGTGCGGCTGCAGAGCGTCTGACGCGCACTGGTCCCTCTCCCCTCGGGAAGAGGGTTGGGGTGAGGGCATCGGCCTCAACGCCAAGGCCGCGCCTTATCGATGGCACAGCGCCCTCACCCTGGCCCTCTCCCAGAGGGAGAGGGGACAAGACTTTCAGACCTCCTCGTACCACCGGTCCTTCGCCAGCATCACCCGGTGGTGCCCATGTCCCGAGGGCATCATCGGAAAGCAGTTTTCCTGCGCTTCGACCTGCACGTCGAGGAAGAACGGGCCCTCGCTGGCAAGGCACTCGGCCAAAGCATCCTCCAGCTCCGCCGGGTCGCTCACCCGCCGCGCACCCCAGCCGAAGGCCTTGGCCAGCGCCACGAAGTCGGGCAGCGCCTCGTTCCAGCTGTGGCTCAGGCGGTTGCCGTGGTTCAACTCCTGCCACTGGCGCACCATGCCCATGTAGCCGTTATTGCTCAGCACCAGCTTCACCGGCACGCGGTGCTGCACCGCCGTCGAAAGCTCCTGGATATTCATCAGCACCGAGGCGTCGCCGCTCACGCACACGGTCAGGGCGCCGGGGTGGCCGATCTGCGCGCCGATGGCGGCGGGCAGCCCGTAGCCCATGGTGCCGGCACCGCCCGAGGTGAGCCAGCGGCGCGGGCTGTCGAAGCGCAGGTATTGCGCGGCCCACATCTGGTGCTGGCCCACGTCGGTCGACACGATGGCGTCGCGCCCGGCGAGCCCGGCGATGGCGCGCTGCAGCGAAGACATCAGCTGCTGCGGCAGGATCGAGCCGGCCTTCGGCTCGAAGGCCAGGCAGTCGACGGCGCGCCAGCGTTCGATGCGCTCCCACCACGGCGCCAGGCGCTCGGGCGCAAAGCCCTCGGCGGGCAGCAGCGCGAGCAGGCTTTCCAGGATCGCGGCGCAGTCGCCCACCATCGGCACGTCCACGCGCACCACCTTGTTGATGCTGCCGGGGTCGATGTCGATGTGGATCTTGCGGGCGTGCGGGCAGAACTCGTCGAGCTTGCCGGTCACGCGGTCGTCGAAGCGCGCGCCGACGCACACCACCAGGTCGGCCTCGTGCATCGCGAGGTTGGCTTCGAGCATGCCGTGCATGCCCAGCATGCCGATGAACTTCGGGTCCGACGCCGGGAACGCGCCCAGCCCCATCAGCGTGAGCGTGCACGGCGCATGCATCAGGTTCACCAGCTTCGTGAAGGCCTCGCAGGCCGCCGGCCCCGAGTTGACCAGCCCGCCCCCGCCATAGATGACGGGCCGGCGCGCGGTCGAGAGCAGGTCGGCGGCGCGCTGCACCATGGCCTTCGGCGGCAACGCGGTACGGCTGGTGCGCAGGGCGCGCAGCGGGGCGGGCTCGGGGGCACGGCCCAGGCGTTGCAGCTGGATGTCCTTCGGCACGTCCAGCAGCACGGGTCCGGGGCGGCCGGTGGAAGCGATCTCCAGCGCGCGGCGCACCAGCGCGGGCACCTCGTCGGCGGCACGGACCTGGCGGTTCCACTTCGTCACCGGGCGCGACATGCCCAGCGCATCGCTTTCCTGGAACGCCTGCGTACCGATGACGGCGGTGGCGACCTGCCCGCTGATGCACAGCACCGGCACCGAATCGCTCATCGCGTCCAGCAGCCCAGTGATGGTGTTGCCCACGCCCGGCCCCGAGGTGACCAGCACCACGCCCACGCGGCCGGTGCTGCGCGCATAGCCCTCGGCCGCGTGCACGGCCGCCTGCTCGTGGCGCACCAGCACGTGGCGCAGCCGAGGCTCGCCGTGCAGCGCGTCGTACAGCGGCAGCGCCGCCCCGCCGGGGTAGCCGAAGATGGTGTCCACGCCGCACTCGACCAGGGTGTCGAGCAGTGCTTCGGCGCCGTTGCGGATGCGAACCGGCGTTGTGTCGGGGTGAAGGGACGGGGAGGACGTGGGGGGTAGGTCGAGCAGTCGCATGCCGTCAATTCTTCCGTTTCGGGCGCAGAATATGCATCTTTCTTTTGGCCCTTTAAGCTCGATTCATGAAAACCAATCGGCAAACACCGAGCGACAGCGAAGGATCTTTCGACAAGACCGACCTGGCGATCCTGCGGGTGCTCCTGCTCGACTCGCGCAAGACCCTGCAGGAGATCGGCAACGAGGTCGGCCTATCGCCCACCAGCTGCTGGACGCGCATCAAGAAACTGGAGGCCACGGGCGTCATCAAGCGCTACACGGTGGACGTCGACCCGGCCAGGCTCGGCTACCACGACTCGGTGATCGTGCAGGTCACGCTCGAGAGCCACACCGACGAGACGCTCTACGACTTCGGCCGTACGCTCGCCACCATTCCGGAGATCCAGGAGGCCTACCTGGTCTCGGGCGACTACGACTACTACATCCGCATCGCGGTGCGCGACACGCGCGACTACGAGCGGCTGCTGCGAGAGAAGCTCTACAAGATCCCGGGCATCCGCCACAGCAAGTCGCACTTCGTGCTGCGGGTGCTGAAGGAAGCGAGCGTGCCCATCATCTGAGGCACGCCGCCGTGGCCGGGCTCAGAGCCGGATCAGCTCCACCCGGCGGTTCTTCGCCCGCCCCGCCTCGCTGTCGTTGGGCGCCACCGGCTCCGAGGCGCCCGCGCCGCGGGTGGTGAAGCGGCGCGGGTCGACGCCGGCCTTCACGAGTACCGAGATCACCGCCAGCGCGCGGCGCTTCGAAAGATCGTCGTTGTGCTTCGCCTCGCCCTGCGCGTCGGTGTGGCCGACCACCGAGAGCTTCAGCGGCGGGTTGTTGCGCATGAGCTTGGTCATCTCGTCGAGGGTGGGCTGCGACTCGGGGCGGATCACGTCCTTGTCGAGGTCGAACAGGATGCCGTAGAGATTGACACGCCCCGTCTCCGCCAGGCTCTTCTGCATGGCCGTGGCGTCGAGGAACACGATCTTGTTCTCCTCCATCGCCTTGCTTTCCACCACGCGCACGAAGGCATGGTTGCCGACCTCGGCGTTGTGCTCGGCCAGCGCGATGCTGGCGTAGACGGTGCCCGAGGGGCCGGTCTTCCGCGCGAGCAGATAGCGCCCACTCACTGCGAAATAGTTGCGCGCATAGTCGCCCCGGCTGCCCAGGCGCGGCCATTCGGGCTGGTCGAAGGCCAGCGCGAAGTCGTAGGGCGTGGTGGTGTCCACGCTGCCGTCGCGCGGCTTGTAGCACGAGCCATTGGCGGTGCCGCAGCTGAACACGATCTCGAAGCCCTTGGCCTTGAGGCTGGACTCGTAGTTGCGCTGCACTTCCAGCAGCGAGCGCTCCTTGGGCAGCCTGTATAGAAAGAGCGTGACCTTGCCCTCCACCTTGAGCAGGTCGGGCTTGCCGCCGCCCCAGTTCTGGAACGGCTCCTTGATCAGGCCGACCTCGTCGTAGGCAGCGGCCTTGTAGCCGTCGAGCACCGAGCCTTCGTAGCGGCCGACGAGGGGGTTGTCCTTGGCCGGCTCGGCGGCGAAGCTGCCTGCGGAAGCCGAGATCAGCAGCGCGCCTGCGGCCAGGCGGGCAACGAGAACCATGAAGGCGGACTGTTTCATCGGCGGGCCTGGAAGATGAATGGAGGCGGAAAGCGGCGTCCTTTCCATGCTAGGCAATGCCGCCGTCGCTGTGCATTCGACGGACGGCCTATGCCGCGCACCACCCGTCGGACACCCCGCCGGGCACCCGTTGTGCACGGCCCCGGCTCGCGGCCCGCCCCGGGTCGCGGCCGTGTTAGAGATCGTAATCGCGCGCGTATTCGACGGGGAACATAATCGCGCCCGTCTCGCGAGGGCGGGATCCGGGCTCCACGGCCCGAAGCCGCAACGCAGCGATTTCGGGCCGGTGCAAATCACAAAGAAGCGACTTCCAAGGCAGAGCGATCTATGAGGCTTGGCAGCAAGAGCTGTTGGCGAATCGGCAGGCGGATCGCAAAGCTTTTGCTGGCCGCCGTGCCGGTACTCCTGTCTAGCGCACAAGCCGCCGAGACGGCAGCACGGCAGTCGCCCCAGGACGGCGAGGCCCTCCACATCACCCGGGCCGAGTTGCTTTCCGTGCCGGGCCGCGGCTATACCGCGCCTCCGCGCAACGCGCAGGAGGCGGCACTGCCCGAAAAAGGCTGGAGGAAGGTCAACCTCCCGCACACGGTGGGACGCGAGCTGGTGCCCGACGAAGGCAGCGGCGCACGCACCGTGACCGACTGGTACCGCATCGACCTGTCCGGCAGGGCTTCGGTGCGCGAGCCTCAGCTGCTCTATCTCCCGCGCTGGAAGACACTGGGCCACATCGCGGTGTACGGCGACGGCGCCCTGCTCTACCAGTCGCATGGCAGCCCCATCCACAACGGCTACAACCATCCGCTGCTGCTGCCGCTGAACCCGACCGCCGACACGCCGCCGCCGAAGACCGTGCTGATCCGCATCGACCGCCTGCGCAACAGCGGCAGCGGCTTCTCCACCGTCTGGGTGGGCAGCGAAGAGTCGCTGAGCTGGCGCTACCAGATCCGCCAGCTGCTGCAAGTGCAGCTGCCTTTCATGGGCAGCGCCGCCTTCCTCGCGGTCGGTGCCTTCGCTTTCGCGGTCTGGGTGGGCCGTCGGCGCGAGCTGCTCTACCTGCTGTTCTTCGCCATCTCGGCGCTCGCCTTCTTCAGGACGCTGCACTACTACGCGGGCGGCAGCTACATACCGATCTCGGACGAATGGTTCGAATGGATGACCGTCTCCAGCCTGCTCTGGCTGGTGATCCTCATCCACCTCTTCCTGCAACGCCTGCACCAGCAGCCCTCGGTGTGGCTCACCCGCATCGCGGTCACGCTGGCCGTGGCCTGCAGCGTCTCGACGCTGCCGCACCTGTCGTCGAAGATCGTCAGCCTGTACCTGTTCACGCCGCTGCTCAACCTGGCGGTACTGCCCGTGGCGGTGCTGATCTTCACCGTCAACCTGCGCAAGTCGCTGGGCACCCAGCAGACCGAGGGGCGGCTGGTGGCGGTCTGGACGGTGTTCGCGCTCGCGCTCACTTCCTACGACGGACTGCTGCAGAACAACCTGGTGAGCCCGGAGAGCGTGTACATGTCGCCCTACGCCATCATCAGCCTGTTCTTCGTCTTCTCGTACATCATGTTCCAGCGCTACACCGGCGCCTTCGCCGAGGTGGGCCGGCTCAACCGGGGGCTGGCGCTGCGGCTGAAGGAGCGCGAGGCCGAGCTGGAGCAGAGCTACCAGCGCCTTCGCGCGAGCGAGAACCAGCACATGCTCAGCGCCGAGCGCCGCCGCCTGATGCAGGACATGCACGACGGGCTGGGCTCATCGCTGATCAGCGCGATCCGCTCGGTGGAGCGCGGCGCCATGACGGAGGCCGAGATCTCCCAAGTGCTCAAGGGCTGCATGGAAGACCTGCGGCTGGTGATCGACTCCATGGAAAGCGTCGACGCCGACCTGCTGCTGCTGCTGGCGACCATGCGTTTCCGCCTCGCGCCGCGCATCGAGAGCGCCGGCATCACGCTCCAGTGGGAAGTGCAGCCCGTGCCCGCCCTCGACTGGCTGGACCCGGACGGCGCGCTGCACATCCTGCGCATCGTGCAGGAGTGCGTGGCCAACGTGCTGCGCCACACGCGCGCGACCACCATCTGCGTGAGCACCACCGTTGTGGACGAAGGCGTGTGCGTGATCGTCGAGGACAACGGCGGCGGCTTCGACGTGAGCGAAGCCCTGCGCCGCGGCGGCCGCGGCCTGCGCAACCAGCAGCGTCGCGCGCAGGAAATCGGGGGCACCGTGAGCTGGGAGGCCGGCGCCGCAGGAACTCGCTTCGTGCTCTGGCTCCCGCTGGAGCGCACGGCCGGGGCCGGCAGGGTCCTGGGCGTGGCCTGACGGCTCAGAGACTCGACGCGATCTGCTCGCGCAGCCACCGGTGCGCAGGATCGCGATGCCGGCGCTCGTGCCAGAGCATCGCCATTTCATAGCCCGGCACCTCCAGCGGCGCCTCCACCACGCTCAGCCCGGGTGCGCTGCGCGCCAGCCGCTCGGGCAGCATCGCGACCATGTCGGTGCCGGCCACCGCCGACATCATGAAGAGAAAGTGCGGCACCGACAGCACCACGCGGCGTGCCAGGCCCCTCTCGGCCAGCGCCTCGTCGGTGGGCCCCGCGAAGCCTCCGCCGGCCAGCGACACCACCACGTGCTCCAGCGCGCAGAACTGGGCCAGCGTCGGCCGGCGCTTCAGGCGCGGATGGCCGGCTCGACCGACGAGCACATAGCGCTCGTTGAAGAGCACCCGCGCGTGCAGGCCCGGCGGCGCGCCCACGCTGGTGTGGAAGAACAGGTCGATCTCGCCGCTCTCCAGCTGCCGCGCCATGCGCGAAGGCACCGCCTCCACCACCGCCAGCCGCGTGTTCGGCGCGGCGGCGCGCAGCCCGGCCAGCGACGGCAGCAGGATGGCCGACTCGGCATAGTCGGCCGCGGCGACGCGCCAGGTGGTGCTGGCCCCGGCCGGCTCGAAGGGCCGCGTCGGCGCGACCGCGCGGCCCAACGCCTCCAGCGCTTCGCGCAGCGGCTCGCGCAGTTCGTCGGCCCGCGCGGTGGGCCGCATGCCGCGCTGCGCGGGCAGCAGCAGCGGATCGCCGAATACCTCCCGCAGCTTGGCGAGCTGCACGCTCACCGAGGGCTGCGACAGGTTCAGCCGCTCGGCCGCGCGGGTGACGTTGCGTTCGGCCAGCAGGGTGTCGAGCGTGACCAGCAGGTTCAGGTCGAGGCGGCTGAAATTGTTCATGGCAATTCCTGGAATTCAGACTATTCATTTCCAATATATCGCCGCGGCACCTAACCTGAGGGCATCTCCACTCGAACCTTCCAGAAATCATGAACGTCCTGCTCGTCCTCGCCCATCCCGAAACAGCTTCGCTCAACGGCGCATTGCACCGCTTCATGGTCGACCGCCTCACGGCCGCCGGCCACACGGTGCGCGTGTCGGACCTCTATGCCATGCGCTGGAAACCCGCGCTCGACGCCGACGACTTTCCCGCGCGCGACACCGCCACGCGCTTCGACCCCGCCCTCGATTCGCAGCAGGCCTTCCAGGCCGGCACGCAGACCGCCGACATCGCCGCCGAGCAGGAAAAGCTGCTCTGGGCCGACGCGGTGGTGCTGCAGTTCCCGCTCTGGTGGTACTCGATGCCCGCCATCCTCAAGGGCTGGATCGAGCGCATCTACGCCTACGGCTTCGCATACGGCGTCGGCGAGCACTCCGACACCCACTGGGGCGACCGCTTCGGCGAAGGCGTCATGGCCGGCAAGCGCGCCATGCTGGTCGTGACCACCGGCGGCTGGGCCTCGCACTACGCGCCGCGCGGCATCAACGGGCCGATGGACGACCTGCTCTTCCCGATCCACCACGGCATCCTCTACTACCCCGGCTTCGACGTGCTGCCGCCCTACGTGGTGCACCGTACCCACAAGGTCGACGAGGCCGCGTATGCGCGCATCACGCAGGAACTGGGCGAGCGGCTCGACACGCTCTTCACCGCCGAGCCGATTCCGTTCCGTCGCCAGAATGCCGGCGACTACGAGATCCCCGCGCTCACCCTGCGCGAGCACATCGCGCCGGGCAAGACGGGCTTCGCGGCGCACACCGCCGGCTGAGCCAGCCTCAGGGCAGCACCGGATTCGCCACCGCGTTCGCGATGGCCGCATCGGCATCCACGCGCAGCATGAAGCGCTTCGCCACCAGGTCGTTGGCGGCGGCCGTCACCGCGGCCACGTAGCCGGCCTGGTCGGTGTAGCGCTCCTGCAGCGAGGGGCGCGGATCGGCGCCGCGCAGGGCGGCCGTCTTGGCGAACGGGAAGTACGAGCCGAACAGGCCCGCCTGGTCGATGCGGCCCGGCACGCCCGTGTAGTTCCAGCCGGTGTTCGTGCCCAGCGGCACGGCCACGTCGAGGCTGCGGATGCCGGCGAGGTCGTTGCCGTCGGTGTCCACCTGCGGCACCAGGATCGCGTAGTCGCGGCCCAGGTAGGCCGGCGGCACCTGGGTTGCGATGCCGCTCTCGTCCTGCGGACGGTAGCTGGGGCCCCAGTCGAGCAGCGAGTAGTTGTTGACCAGGCCCGTGTAGCTCACGCCGGGAATGGCCGGGAACTTGACCTGCTGCGGCCGCACGAGTGTGGCGTCGGCGATCTTCGGCACCTGGCTGTCGGGCGGCGTCGTGCCCTTGACGACCCAGTCTTCCAGGTTCTGGTACAGCGCTCGCACCACCGGGATCACGCCGGCATTGCCGTTGGTCGCGTAGAGCGCGCCGGCGCTCGAGCCCGGCAGCGAGGCCAGGCCCAGCAGATGGTGCGTGCTCGCGTAGTAGTAGACGCGGGCGTTCGAGGGCTGCACGAGGTCGGTGGTGCCCCAGGCGTCGGTCAGCAGCGGCGAGCCCTGCAGCACGTAGAACTCGGTGCCGCTGAAGCCGATGAAGAGCTTCGGGCAGGTGCCGCTGGCCTCGCAGCGCGACAGGATGCCGCCACGGCGCTGGGCCACGTCGTCCACGTAGTCCTTCGAGAGCCCGCGCGTGCCGGCCTGCCCGAAAGCCGTGTGGTCGGCACGCACGCCGCCGCCGCCGCCCGGAATGGAGAAGCGCATGTTGATGTTGGTCTGCCGCGCCGCGATCTGCGCGAACACGCCGTCGAACACCTTCTGGCCCGCGCGGTCCTCATTGAAGCCGAGGTGCACGAAGGTCTTCATGAAGTTGCCGCACTGCGAGACGCCGGAGGCGATCGTGTTCTTGATCGCCGCGGCCACCGGGTTCGCCGTGCCGGACGAGTCGCTCGCGTCGCGGTGGAAGAAGCTGATCATGTCGCGCAGCGCCGCGAGGCCCAGGCCCATGACCTTCGGGTCCTTCGCGACGTAGACCAGCTCGTACAGGTAGGCCGGGTCCCACTTGTCCTTCAGGCACACGTTCGTCTCGTCGGGCGTGCCCGGGAATGGCGTGGCGGCGCTGCACTTGGCGAACTTCCAGTCGCTCGCGGGAATGAGCTGGCGCGCATCGCCTTCGTTGATGCGGCGCGTGAGCACGTAGCCGGGCTTCGTGTTGTCCAGGCTGGCGGTCGGGTAGGCCTGCATCGCCGCGTTGAACGGACCGCCGGGTAGCGGCAGCGAATCGTTGGTGGCCGCGGTGGGCAGCAGTTCGGCGCGATAGGTGCCGGTGATGCTGCTGCCGTCGGCATTCTTCGCGACGGGCACCTTCAGCGTGAGCTTGCCGGCTGCCGCCGGCACGTCGCCCTGCCATGCGGCCGTGAGGAACACGTAGCCGCGCGAGGCGAAGTACGGATCGAGATTCACGATGTTGCCGCGATTCGGCGCGTCGTAGCGCAGCACGCCGCTGGCCTTGCTCATGTCCTTGGGCTTGAAGAGCACGAAGTCGGAGGTGTATTCGACCTTGCCGTTGGCATTGAGCGGCGCGAGCTGCAGGTCCTGGATGATCGCGTTGCGCGCGTCCTTCGGGTCGACCTCGCCGGTGAAGGTACCGGTGATCTTCTCGTAGGCACCGACGCTGCCGAAGGTGCCCGCCACGTCTTCCGTCGCGGTAACGACGAGCTTGTATTTCGGCGCCGTGGCGGCCGCGGGCGGCGTGGTGGCAGGCGGCGTGCCGGCGGACGGCGGCAGCAGCAGGCCGCCCCCTCCTCCGCCGCTTCCGCCGCAGGCGCTCAGAAGAAAAAGGGCGGCCGAAGCCACCGTGGCAGCCCTGAGGCTCCAGCGTTTCATGGTTTGTCTCCTTCGTTGTGGGTCTTTGTCTGCGTGCGGCGCCGATCCCCGCTACGGCGCGTGGGCCGTCAGATCACTCGGCCTCGATGCCGGCCGCCTTCACGATGCGGCCCCATTTCTGCGACTCGCCGGCCTGGAACTTCGCCAGTTCCTCGGGCGAGCTGGTGAACACCTCCGTGCCGGTCGGCTCGTAGAACGCGGTCTTCGCGGCTTCGCTCTTCGCGGCCTTCACCAGCAGCTCGTTGAGCCGCTTGACCACGGCCGGCGGCGTCTTCGCGGGCGCGTAGGCGGCGAACCAGTAGCCCATCTCGTAGCCCTTCACTCCCGCCTCGGCGATGGTGGGCACGTCGGGCGCGAGCGCCGAGCGCGTGGAGCTGGAGAAGCCCAGCGCGCGCAGCTTGCCGGCCTTGACCTGCGGCAGGCCGGTGGCGGTGTCGGTGATCATCATGTTGATCTGCCCGCCCAGCAGGTCGGTCACGGCGAGCGTGTTGCTCTTGTAAGGCACATGCAGCAGCTTGATGTCGGCCATCTGCTGCAGCAGCTCGCCCGCCATGCGGCTCGATGAACTGCCGCTGCCGAAGCTGTACTTGCCCGGCTCCTTCTTGGCGAGCGCGATGAACTCGGCCACGCTCTTCGCGGGGAAGCTGGGGTTCACCACCATGATCTGGCCGCCCTTGCCGAGCGCGGCGACGGGCGCGAAATCCTTCACCGGGTCGTAGGGCAGCTTCTTGAACAGGTGCTCGTTGGCGGCGTGCGTGGTGTTGGTGGTGATGAGCACCGTGTAGCCGTCGGCCGGCGCCTTCGCCACGCTCTGCGAGGCGATGAAGCCGCTGGCGCCCGCCTTGTTGTCGATGACCACGGCCTGCTTCGTTTCGGCGGTGATCTGCGTGCCGAGCGCCCGCGCGATCTGGTCGGTGGCGGTGCCCGCCGCGAAGGGCACGACGAAGGTGATGGGCTTCTCCGGGAAAGTCTGTGCGTGGCCAGGCAGCGATGCCACCACCATGGCGGCCGTCAGCGCGGCGAGGGGGAACAGCTTCATTGTTTTGTCTCCGTATGGGTCAGATGAAAAAAGAAAGGGGAAGGTCTTTGCTACGGCCCCGCCAGCAGCGGCTCGAATTCGCGCGGCACGCGCACCGGCATGTCGAGCAGCAGGAAGGAAAGCGCCTTGCCGTGCGCATCGAGGTTCAACGCGTCGTTGACGCCGCCGTCGAGCACCGCGTCGAGCACGAAATTCATCGCACCGAGCTTCGGCAGCAGGAAGCGCTGCACCTGTGAGGGCGAACGGTGGTGGAACTGCGCCGCCACGCGCTCGGGCGTGAGTTGCTCGACCAGCATGGGATACAGCTGCGCATGCCAGGCGATGACGCTGATGTTGGAGCGGTCGCCCTTGTCGCCAGTGCGGCCGTGGGCGGCGCGGTACAGCGGCACTTCGATGGTGTCTGCCGTGTTCGTCATGCCAGTTCCTCCTGCGAGAGCAGCTCGAAGCGCACCGGTATCGCCTCGCGCGGCAGCAGGCACGACAGCGTGTTGAGCCGCGGCGTGAGCGCGGTGCGCACGCCGCCGCCGCCCGCCGGGCCGCAGGTGTAGAGCGCCATCACCTCGCGCGCCAGCCGCTCGGCCTGCGCGCGCTCGGTGTGCGAGGCCGCGACGCGCAGTCGCACGTCGCGCAGGCCGGCATCGGGCGTGTCGGCCAGCGCGCGGCCGGCGTCGTCGCCGAAGATGCTCAGCGCGCCGATGAGGTCCACGCGCAGCGAGAGGCCGTCAAGGCGCTTTCTCAGCACCTCCGCCGCGAGCCGCGCACGGGCCTCGGCACGCGGGCCGGCATAGGAGATCTCGCCCTCGGCCAGCCAGCCGCCTTCATGACACACGTTGACCTTGTAGCGCTCAGGCCGCGCATGGCCGCGCACGCCCGAGAGCGCCACTCGCTCGATGCCGTCGAACGCGTGCACCTCGGCCTCCGAGATGTCGGCGACCACGTCGGGGGTCAGGTAGGCGGCCGGGTCGTGCACCTCGTAGAGCAGTTGCTCCTTCACCGTCGCCTCGCTCACGAGGCCGCCGGTGCCGTCGGCCTTGCCGATGGTGCAGCGGCCTTCGGCGTCGATCTCGGCGATGGGGAAGCCGACGGACTCCAGGCCGGGCACGTCCTTGTAGCCCGGATCGGCGAAGTAGCCGCCGCACACCTGCGCGCCGCATTCGAGCAGATGGCCCGCCATGGTCGCGCGGGCGAGCCTGTTCCAGTCGTCGGCGCGCCAGCCGAAGTGCGACATGGCCGGGCCGACCGTGAGCGACGGATCGGCCACGCGGCCGCACACCACGATCTGCGCGCCCGCGTCGAGCGCGGCGGCGATGGGCTCGGCACCGATGTACGCATTGGCGCTGACCACGCGCAGGCCTTCCATCCGTGCGCCCAAAGCTTCCTGGAACATCGCGCGATGCTCGGGCCCCGACAGGTCGTCGCCCTCCACCACCGCGATGCGCGGCGCGCTCGCGCCCAGCTCGCGCGCCATGCGTGCGATGTGCCGGGCAGCGGCACGTGGATTGGCCGCGCCGAAGTTGCTGACGATGCGGATGCCGTGCGCCAGGCAGCGCGCCAGCACGGGCCGCAGCATGGGGTCGAGCAGCGGCTCGTAGCCCGCCTCGGGGTTGTCGCGTCGGCGCAGCTGGGCCAGCGCGAGCGTGCGTTCGGCCAGCGTCTCGAAGATCAGGAAGGCGCGCCGGCCTTCGGGCCCTGCGGCCAGCCGAGCGATCAGCGTGTCGACCACCGGTCCGGCGGCGTCGGTGCGGTCGCCCGAGAAGCCTGCGGCGCAGCCGATCAGCAGCGTTGGCGTGTCTATGGGATTCATCGCCGTGCACTGTAGGCAGCGTGTTCTCATCCGTAAAATCGAAAATACGGATCGATTGATCTGTTTTTCAAATAAGAAGCCAGCTACCGGCACCAGAGACAGGACAGACATGCGAAAGACGCCCGACCTCTCCACGCGCCAGTTGCGCGCCTTTCTCGCGCTGGCCGAGCACCGCAACTTCACGCGCGCGGCGCAGGGCAGCCATCTCTCGCAGCCGGCCTTCAGCGCGTTGATCCGCACGCTCGAAGACGCCGTCGGCACGCGCCTGTTCGATCGCGACACGCGCAGCGTGCAGCTCACGCCCGAAGGCCGGCTGTTCGAAAGCTCGGCGCGCCGGCTGCTCGACGACATGGGCAGCGCAATGGACGACCTTGCCGATCACGTGGAGCGCCGCAAGGGCCGTGTGCGCGTGGCCGCCCTGCCCTCGCTCGCGGCCGGCTGGCTGCCCGCCGTCTTCGCCGAGTTCATGCAGGCGTGGCCCGGCATCCGCGTCGACCTGGACGACGCGCTGTCGGACGCCTGCATCGCGCTCGTGCGCAGCGGCCAGGCCGACTTCGCGCTCGCCGCCTCGGGCGCGGGCGGCACGGCGGACAGCGACCTGCGCGCGAGCAGGCTGTGCACCGACCGCTTCCACCTCGTGTGCCGCGCCGACCACCCGCTCGCGCACGAACCGCGCCTGACGCTGAAGAAGATCGCGCCGCACCCGTTCATCCAGATGACGCGCAACAGCAGCGTGCGCCAGGCGCTCGACGCGGCGCTGCATCCGCAGCGGCTGAACTCGGTGTTCGAGGTGGAACACCTCGCCACGGTGATGGGGCTCATCGAAGCCGGCCTGGGCATCAGCGTGGTGCCCGCGCTCACGCTCTTCCACTTCCAGCGCGAAACGCTGGTGACGCGGCCGCTGCCGCTGCCTTCGCTCACACGCACGCTCTACCTGGTGCAGCGGCGCGAGGGCAGCCTGTCGGTGGCGGCGCAGACGCTGCACGACCTCATCGTGGAGCGGCTCGGGTCGCTGCGGCTGGACTGAAGGCGGGCGAGCGCTGCTCGCCGCCTCAGGAGGAATCGAAAACGGTTCAGGCTGGTTCGGTGCCAGCCTCGGTGCCCGTCCCTGTCGCCTTGTCCGTTGCCTTCCCGGACGCCGTCACCGCCTCCACTGCTGCTTCCACCACCGACTCCACCGCGGCCTCCGCCTGCGCCTTCATCGCGGCGAGCGCGGTCGGGTTCGGCGTGGGCTCGCCGATCTTGCGCATCGTGTTGCGGTCGGTGTGGCTGAAGGGCTCGGGCTTGCCGAGCACCTCGAGCACCGTTTCGAGCTCGTACGACCAGCTGCCGTCGTCGTGCACCGTCACCTCGATGCCGTAGCGCAGCGTCTTGAACGCATGCTGCAGAAAGGGGTTGTCCACGATGCCGTTGTTCTCGCTGCCGCGCACGGCTTCGAGCCTGAAGCTGCGGTCGTCGGCTTTCGCACGGCCCGTGGCCATGGCGGTGAGGCCGCGCGGAATGGTGAGCGTCTGGATCAGCGCGCCGGTGGCAGGCTCCCACAGCCAGTAGCCGACCTGGTCATGGAAGGTCTCCACGTCGTCGGGCTTGACGATGCGCAGGTGGTAGCGCAGGCCGTAGAAGATCTGCGGGCCGTTGGTCTGCGCATCGATGGGTTGGAACTCCGCGTGCTCGATGTAGGCCTCGGCCTCGGGGCCGTCCTCCTTCGGGCTCACGTCGTGGCCGGCCGAGCCGGTCCAGATGCCGGCCAGCGCGGTGAGCGGGCCCAGGTTGGCGAGCGTGTTCGGATCGGGTTCCGGCTCTGTGTAAATGTCGCGCGGGAATTGCGTCGCGGGTTGCTGCTGTTCCATGTTCTTCTCTCCTCGATGGGGCTTGCTGTATGGGGCAGGAGTGTCGCTCATCAACCTTCGGCTTCCCTGACTCGCCTGCCGCTCACTGGTCGAGCCGGATGCCGACCTTCGCGATGATCGCGCCCCACTTGCGCCCCTCGGCATCGATGAAGGCCCTGAACTCCTCGGGCGAACCGCCGCCCGCCACCAGCCCCTGGTTGGCCAGAAGTTCGCGCACCGCGGGCTCCTGCAGCACGGCATTGACGTCGGCGTTGATGCGCTGCACCACTTCGGGCGGCGTGCCGGCAGCGGTGAAAAGGCCGTTCCAGGCCAGCGATTCGAATCCGGGGTAGCCCGACTCGGCCACGGTCGGCAGGTCTTTCATGAGCTCGGAGCGCTTCGCGCTCGTGATGGCGATGAGCTTCACGCGCTGCCCCTGGATCAGCGGCAGCAGCGCGGGCGCTACCGTGAACAGCGCCTGCGTGTCGCCGGCCGCGAGCGAGAGACCGGCCGGCGGCGAGCCAGAGTACGGCACGTGCACCGCCTCGATGTGCGTCGCGCTGCGAAACAGCTCCATGGTGAGGTGCGACGAACTGCCCGCGCCCACCGACGCGTAGCTGAATCTGTTGCCGCGCTTCTTCGCCCATTCGACGAACTCGGGCAGCGTGTTCGCGGGGTTGTCGGCCTGCACCGCGAGCACATTGGGCTGCGAGGTGGTGAGCACGATCGGGATGAGATCGCGCGCCGGCGCATAGGGCATGCGGGCGTACATGTAGGGTCCGAAGGCGATCGGCCCGTTGAAGCCGATGCCCAGGGTGTAGCCGTCGTGCGGCGCCTTGGCCACGGTGTCCATGCCGATCAGGCCGCCGGCGCCGGCCTTGGTCTCGATCACCACGGGCTGCTTCCACATCACGCGCAGGCGGTCGGCGAGCGTGCGGGCGATCAGGTCGAGCGAGCTGCCGGCCGGCGCGGGCACGATCACGCGCACCGGCTTCGAGGGCCATGCCTGTTGCTGCTGCGCCCATGCGCCCGCGGAGAGAGCGGCGGCGAACAGAAAGACGGCAAGAGCCGGGAGCGGGTTCTTCATCTTCACTTTCTCGCCTCCTGCCGCGCGGCATCGATCTGCGCATGATTGGCCTCGGCCCATCGGTCGACCGCGATCAGCGTCCTGCTCAGCGACAGGCCCAGAGGGCTCAGCCTGTAATCGACGTGCGGCGGCACGGTCTGGTGGTCCTCGCGCAGCACCAGCCCGTTGAGCTCCAGGTCGCGCAGGGTCTGCGTGAGCATCTTCTGCGAGATGCCGCCCACCTTGCGCAGCAGTTCGTTGTTGCGCTGCGGCTTGCCGCGCAGCAGCGGAATCAGCAGCAGTGCCCACTTGTTGGCGATGAGTTCCAGGACGCGGCGCGAGGGGCAGTCCGCGCTCCACACGTCGGCGGAGGCTGCTTCGGCTTCTGCCTCCGCCTCTGCCACATCCAGGTTCTTCTTCGACGGCATCTTTGAATTTCCCATGGTTACCAGAAGGTGCGTACTTGTAGCTCGGTGCCCGGGCCGGAATTATCCGGTTCCTCTTTTCAGCAACCAACGACAACGAAGGAGTTTTTTCATGGGTTGGATATTTCTGCTGGCAGCGGGCCTGGTCGAGATCGCGATGGCCGCCGCGCTCAAGCAATCGGAAGACTGGTCCCGGCTCGTGCCCTCTGTGGTCGGCGTGCTGACCGCGCTGCTCAGCATCTACCTGCTGGCACGGGCGCTGCGCTACCTGCCGCTGGGGCCGGCCTACGCGATCTGGACCGGCATCGGCTCGGTGGGCGTCGTGCTCATGGGCGTGCTCTTCTTCGGCGAAGCGCTCTCCGCCGCGCGGCTTGCATGCATCGCAATGGTGATCGGCGGCACCGTGGGCCTGCGCCTGGTCAATGGGTGATGCGGAAAGGAAACACAATCGTGACCACACGCATCCTGCACATCGAGGCATCACCTTCCGGCGAGAGATCGCGCTCCGCGGATACGGCGCGTTACTTCCTTCAGCAACATCGGGCGCTGCATCCCGAGGTGGAAGTCGAGACATTGCGCCTCTGGGACCTGGACCTGCCCGCCTTCGACGCCACGATGATCGAAGCCAAGTTCGCAGTGCTGCGCTCCACCAGTGCCACCGAGGACCAGAGGCGCCGCTGGCAGAGCGCCGTGCAGTTCGCGCGCGCCTTCAATGCCGCGGACAAATACGTCTTCAGCCTTCCGATGTGGAACTTCGGCATTCCTTACATACTGAAGCACTACATCGATATCGTTACCTTGCCCGGCGAGAACTGGCTTTGGACGCCCCAGGAAGGCTATAGCGGACTGCTGCGCGGCAAGCGTGCAGCCCTCGTCTATTCGAGTGCGGGCGACTATCCGGTAGGCATGCCGTCGCACGATAAGGATTTCCAGAAACCGTATATGCGCGCCTGGCTCGGCTTCCTCGGAATCCACGACGTTGCCGAGATAGCGGCGGCACCGACGCTCGCATCGCCGCAGGCTGTCGCGGCCTCGCTGGCCCGGGCACGAAATGAAGCCGAAAGGCTTGCAGAGCGCTTCTGACAGGCATTCGGTCTTTAACCACGTCGGGAATGGGCTGATTTTCGGGGGACTTCAAATCGACATCCGGTCGCGGCAATATGCGCATCCCCCGATTCTTGTGTCACCCGATCTGACCTGAGGACTAAGGAGCTTTCCATGTTCGCTACAGCAGAGCGCACCATCAAGACCCCCGGCCCCGACCATCCCATCACCATCACACCGAACCCGCTGCGCGTGGTGGTGTCGGTCGATGGCTGCATCGTCGCCGATACCCGCGAGGCGCTGACAGTGCGTGAAGCCCATTTCGGCACCGTGCATTACTTCCCTCGCAAGGACGTGAAGATGTCGCTGCTGGAACGCACCTCTCACGCAACCTACTGCCCGTACAAGGGCGAGTGCAACTACTACAGCATCCCGGCCGGCGGCGAGCGCTCGGTGAATGCGGTGTGGACCTACGAGTCGCCGTACGACTCGGTCTCGCAGCTCAAGGACTACGTGGCCTTCTATCCCGATCGCGTCGGGCCGATCGAAGAGCGCGTCTACTGACCATTGCACGCGAGCACGCATCTTTCAGCAAAGCAAACAAAAGCCGGGCCCCGCTTTCGCAGGGCCCGGCTTTTTCTTTTGCGCTTCTTCCAGCGCTGGGGTCGATTACAGCGGCAGTGCGTCACCGCGGGCCGCCGCACGGGCAGCGGCACGCACGGTGGAGCGATCGAGGCCGCTGGCCAATACCGGCGCGACGCGCGAGGTCACGCCTTCGGCATACGGGTTCTCGCTGTGGGCAGCGGCCACTGCTTCGGCACGGACGGCGGCGCGGCTGGTGGTCGATGCGATCAGTTGCACGGGGCCTTGGTTGGCGCCGTCTGCATACGGGTTGCCGCTGCGCGCGGCGACCACGGCCTGGCTGGCAACGTCGGCACGGCTGGCGGCCGAGGTCAGCTGATGCACGCCGTCATAGCTTTCGGCATGGGCGGCACCGGCAGCGGCCAGCAGGGCGAGGGAGATGGCGGAGAGGAGCTTCGAGGCGGTCATTTGGATTTCCTTCAATTCAGTTCTTTGCATACGGGATGGTTTCGAACCGGTCTTGGGTGGGGCGCCGTCCCTTTCGGGGGCAGCCACCTCGCTCGGGGCCTGTTCATCCAGACTGGCTTGCTTGTTTGTCGTGGGCTGGTCTGTGAGATGAATTGTGAGCCCGCGGATAGGTAAAAACCCGAAGCAAAAAGAACCGCGGTGTTCATGCGGTGGAAACAATCACGGCAAAGCTGAAAGCATGGAGGAGACGCTTGGGACTCAAGGGGATTCTTGTCGATGCGCGCGTGTAGCTCAGTAGAGTGCGGCTCGGCGGAATCCGTTTCTGTCGCTCACCACCCATGCACGCACCATCGACCATGAAGTTCGGCTACACCATCATCTACGTTCCCGACGTCACCCACTCCCTGCAGTTCTTTGAACAGGCATTCGGCTTCGCGAGGAGGTTCCTCCACGAATCCGGCACCTACGGCGAACTGGCCACGGGGGAGACCACACTCGCCTTTGCCGCGCATGCACTTGCGGACTCGAATTTTCCGCAAGGGCATGTAGCGGCATCGGAGTCGGTCAAGCCGCTGGGCATCGAGGTCGCCTTCGTGACGGACGATGTCCAGGCGGCACACGACCGTGCCATCGAGGCCGGCGCATCCGAGCTTTCGCCGCCAGTTGCCAAGCCATGGGGCCAAGTGGTCTCCTACGTGCGCTGCCCCGACGGCACACTGGTCGAGCTGTGCTCTCCCGTCGGAGGCTGAACCGTCCGACGTGGGCCTCGTTCACTCGGCCTACTTGCCGGCGGCGCTGGCCACGTTCACCACACCCTTCATGCCCGCGTCGTAGTGCCCCGGCTGCAGGCAGCCGAAATCGACCTTCCCTGCCTTCGTGAACTGCCAGACGACTTCGCCCGTCTTGCCCGGCGCCAGCGTCACCATGTTCGGCTCGGCGTGCTCCATCTCGGGGTTCTTCATCATCGCGGCGTAGTGCGACTTCAGTTCCTGCGCAGTGCCGAGCACCAGCTCGTGCTTCAGCTTGCCCGAGTTCTTCACGACGAAGCGCACGGTCTCGCCCTTCTTGACCGTGATGTCGGCGGGCGTGAAGCGCATGCTGTCCGTCATGTCGACCTCGACCGTGCGGGTCGCCTTGGCGGCCACACCGGGTTTGCCGATGGCCTCGCTGTGCGAGCCTGAGGCCGACGCGCCGGTGGCCGACAAAGCCAGCAGCGTTGCGAAGACGGAGGTGGCGAGGAATGCGTGTTTCATGATTCGATGCTCCTTGAAGTGGCGATGGACGATTGGCGAATGAATAAGAAAGAAGTCAGACCGACGCATCGGATTCTGGAAAGCCCATCCGGCCAGCGCCTTTCGCGCGGATTACAAGGGCGTAATCCGCGCACCCGCCCGTAAGATGGCGCCCGCCTCCTCCCGGGGCCATCCTGGAGCGAAGAAGAAAAAGATGTCCCACCCCGTCTACCTTTCCAGCTCGAAGCTGCCACGCATGCCCGAAGGCAGCCGCAACGAGTGGCGCGGCTTCTTCGGCCACGGAGGGGAACTGGAGGCCAACGCCTTCTTCCCGCTGTTCTGGCGGGCGCTCTTCAGCGAAGGCGACATCCGCCACGCACGCTTCGTAGAGGCCTACGACATCGATGACGAAGACAGCGCCATCGAACGCGAGGAGTGCCTGCAGGACTACGGCCCCGAAGCCGCCTATCCCTATCTCGTCACCGACAAGGCCACGGCGCTGTCGCGGCTCGCTGCGCGGCGCGAAGCCATCGTCGCGGCCATCGGCGAGCGCTACAGGCCTCTGTACGAAGGCTTCGAGGCCTGGACCGCGCAAGGCTTCGCGGACCACATCCTGCTGCGGACCGAAGGCCTGCCCGATGCCGCCGATGCCGAGCCGTGGCTTCGCTCCGAATTGGCCCTCGTCGACAAGCTGAGCGACAGCGGCGCGCTCGCCGCGCTCATGTCCGACCTCTCGCGCCATGACACCGACCCGGTCTGGCAGCTCGCGGGCATCGGCGCCTCGCCGGACGGACCCTGGCCCCCGCCGGGGGTGAGAGCCATCTTTCCCGACCCGAGGCAGCGAGCGCCTCGCAAACAAGGAAACGCCCGGCAGGCGGAGGAACGCAAGAGCAAACCCAGGAGCTGGATCGACCCGGTGCTCGAATGGCTGGCTGTCGCGCTGTCATCGGGCGCGGCGCTGGGAACCTATGCGTTCACGCGCTCTATCTGGCTGACGCTGCTTGTCTTTCTTTGCGCGGCCATCGCACTGGGCTTCGGAGTCGCCAGACTGCGCGGGCCGAGGTCCTGATGAAGCCCGGGGAAACTATCGGAGCCGGCCACGGTCCCAGCCCGCACAAGGAGTCCATTCGCACCATGCGCACATTCGCCGCAAGCGCCCTCTTCTGTCTTGCCGCCCTCATGCATGCCGGCGGCGCATCGGCCCAGTCGCTGAGCTGCGGCGGCACGCTTTCCGGCGTGGGCGATTCCAAGTTCTCGGTAGTGCAGAAATGCGGCGAGCCGATGTCGAAGGAGTTCGTCTGCGTGCCCCGGCCGCAGGTGGCGTGGGTGCTCTCGCCCTACCCGGGCGGCCCGGCGCAGCAGGTGGTGACGCAGCAGTGCGTGCCGATGGAAGACTGGGTGTACCACCGGGGCCAGGGCAACTTCCTCGGCATCGTCCGGTTCTACAACGGCGCTGTCGAATCGGTGCGCGATGGCGAGAAGATGCGGTAGCCAGCACCCGCATGACCACGATGAACATCACGATCAGGAACGAAGCGGCAACGGACGCGCCGGCCATCGAGGTAGTGACGGCCGCGGCATTTCTCGATGCCGGGCATTCGAGCCGCACCGAACAATTCATCGTCAACGCGTTGCGCAGTGCCGGCCAGCTTTCCGTCTCGCTCGTTGCCGAGAATGCCGGCGGGCAAGTCGTCGGCCATGTCGCCATATCGCCGGTGCGCATCTCGGACGACTCGCCCGGCTGGTACGGGCTCGGGCCGGTTTCGGTTGCGCCCGAACATCAAGGGCAAGGCATCGGCACGCAACTCGTGAACAAGGCGCTGGCTGCATTGCGCGATTTGGGCGCGGCCGGCTGCGTGGTGCTGGGCGAGCCGGCCTACTACGGCCGCTTCGGCTTCGCGGCAACGCCCGCGCTGGTCTACCCCGGCGTACCGCCGCAGTATTTCCAGGCGCTGCTCCTGAACGGCCCGATGCCATCGGGCACCGCCGCGTATCACGCGGCCTTCGAAGCGACCGCCTGATCAGGGCGGCAGCACCAGCGGGCCGCAGTTCTCCTCGGTCACGAACACCGACACCAGCCTGGCGTGCTTCACCGGATTGGGGTTCTCCGCGAACAGGTGCAGCGTGCCGGGCGGCTCGAAGAAGGTTTCTCCCGGCCTGTAGTCGCCCGCCGGTCCGCCGGCGAGCTGCGAACGCACCGTGCCTTCGAGAATGATCGCGGTCACCGAGCCCGGGTGCCGGTGCGCCGGTGAATAGGCCATGGGCGGAAAGTCGACGATGGCGGTGGTCACCGACTTGCCGGGCACATGGGGCAGCGCCTCGCAGGAGATCACCTTCACCGAGGTGCGGGGCCGCGCGGCGGCGGCGGAGCCTTCGGGCGCGGGCGCCGACGAGAACATCGGGCGGCTCACGGTGCTGCAGATGTCGTCGATGAGCCGCGCCGTCGACTGCCTGCTCGCATGCGGCAGCAAGGCCCAGCCCGCCGCCACGAACGCCAGCGTGGCAAAGCCGATGCCCGCGCGGCGCTGCATCAACAGCGGCAGCGCATTCACGGCGTGGCTCCCGACCGCGCCTCGGCCCGCCAGCCCAGCGCCTGCTTCGCCTTCTCGCTGCTGACTTCGTTGCCGTCCTCCGCGATGTTGAAGATGCCGCCCATGGAGCGCTGCAGCGCCAGCAAGGCGGCTCGCGCGGCGGCTTCCACATGCAGCGGGCTCGGGCCCTTGGATGTCTCGGTCGAAGTGTTCGGCCCGTACAGCAGGCCGTAGCGCAGCACCGTGGCGGTCATGCCATGTGCGCCCATCACGCTCTGCTCCAGGGCGGCCACGCCGCCCACGCTGACGCGGCGCGCGCCTTCGGCCCCGATGTCCAGCGGCTGCGCTTCGGTGAAGGGCTTCGGCCCCGGCGCGTAGGCCCAGGCGATGCTCTGCGCCACCAGCCGCTTCGCGCCCGCCGCCTGCGCCGCGGCCACGAGGTTGCGCGTGCCCTCGGTGCGCACTCGCGCATTGAGGACGGCGGCATCGGCCATGCGGGCCGGGTCCAGGTCCTTGGGCAGGTCGGTGAGCTGGTGGATCACGCCCCAGGGCGCGATGCGCACCAGCGCCTCGCGCAGGGCCGCCGCGTCGAACACGTCGACGACGACCGGGTGCACGCCCATCGCCTCCAATGCGCCCACCCGGTCCGCGCGCCGGGTGCTGCCGTGAACGGTGTAGCCCGCCTCGATCAGCATCGGCACCAGCGCGACGCCCACCGCGCCAGTCGCTCCCGCCAGAAATACCTTCTCGCTCATTGCATTCTTCCTTCCAGGCTGTCCATAAGGACGAGCTTAGGTCTACGATGCCCCATCCAAAAGAGCCAAGAATCGCCAAAACAACCAGGCCATGATGACCCAGCCCCAAGCACCGAAGGACGTACCGGGAATCGACCGGGCCAGGAAGACGCCGCTGTTCCGGCAGATCTACGAGCGCTACCGCGGCGCCATCGAGAAAGGCACGCTGCGCCCCGGCGACCGCGTCGCCTCGGCGCGCAGCCTCGCGGCCGAGCTCGGCGTGGCGCGCGGCACCATCGAGGCCGCCTACAACCAGCTGACCGGCGAAGGCTATTTCTCTTCTCGCGGACAGGCGGGCACGGTGGTGTCGCCATCGCTGCCGCAGCATCGGCCGGCAAGGCGGGAGCCGCCCCGCGGCATCGACAAGCCGGCGCCCGATGCGCTCAAGCACCCGGGCGAGCCACCGCTCATGCAGCTGGGCATCCCGGCGCTCGATGCGTTTCCGCGCAAGCTGTGGTCGCGCCTCGCCGCCCGCCGTGCGCGGGCCATGAACGCGGCCGACATGTTCTACGGCGACCCCGGCGGCTACCCGCCGCTGCGCGAAGCCATCGCGGCCTACCTGCAGGTGTCGCGCGGCGTCTCGTGCCATGCCTCGCAGGTGCTGGTGACGGGCGGCTACCGCGCCTCGCTCGCGCTCGTCGCGCGCACGCTGCTGAAGAAGGACGAGCGCGTGTGGATCGAGGACCCCGGTTTTCCGCCGACGCAGGAGGTGTTGCGCGCTGCCGGCCACCGCACGGTGCCGGTGCCCGTGGACGAAGACGGCCTCGTCGTCGCGCGCGGCCTGCGCAAGGCGCCCGAAGCCCGGATGGCTGTCGTGACGCCTTCACACCAGGCACCGCTGGGCGTGTCGATGACGCTCGCGCGGCGGCTCCAGCTGCTGGAATGGGCTTCGAAGGCGAACGCCTGGATCGTCGAGGACGACTACGACGGCGAGTACCGCTACGCCGGCGCACCGCTGCCCGCGCTCAAGAGCCTCGATGGCCACGACCGCGTGCTGTACGCCGGCAGCTTCTCGAAGGTGCTCTTCCCCGGGCTGGCGCTGGGCTACCTCGTCGTTCCCGAATCGCTGTGCCCGCGCTTCGAGGAAGCGGCGCGCACATGGTCGAACGGCAGCCCGCAGAGCACGCAGGCAGTGGTGGCCGACTTAATGCGCGAGGGCCACTTCCCGCGCCATCTGAAGAAGATGCGCCTGCTCTACGCGCGCCGCCGCGCGATGCTCGTTGCCGCGCTGCAGAAGGCTTTCGGCGATGCAGTGCACCTCGACCTGCGCAGCGGCGGCATGCACCTCATCGCGCGCTTCGACGGCCGCGAGGAAGACGACGTCGCGCTGGCCCGCCGCGCGCAGCAGGCGGGGCTCAACTGCCAGCCGCTGTCGGCACGCGGCGTCTCGGGGCCCGGCGCGCAGGGCCTGCTGATGGGCTTCACCAACATCGCGACCGCCGCCGAGGCCAACCGGCTCGCTGCCAGGCTGCGTGCGGCGCTGGGCTGAATGGCCGGCGTCAGGCGTCGTCGTCGCCGGCCGCCGCGCTTCGGTCCTTGATGCGCGTGACCTGCGACAACACAGCGTCTTCCGCCGTCATGTCCGGCCGCTGCCCCTTGTAGACCGGCTGCTCGAACTTGCCACCGGCATAGCGGTAGAGATAGCGCACCTCCACCAGCGCGCCCACGGCCGGCAGCGCCTCGTTGGGCGGCACCGTCACGTTGCCCAGATCGACCATCTCGCCGCCATCGTCGCGCAGTCCCACGGCCACCGAGCGCTGGGCGTTCACACGGATCACTTCGCAGGTCGCGCTCTGGTTGAACTTGAACTTCAGGCTGCTCGTGCTGCGGCCCGCGGCGAAGGGTGCGTCGAGCGACTTGAGCACATAGCCTTCGCCGTGCGCGGCCAGCAGCTCGGCGGCACGGCGGCGCTTGCCCTCGGCCGTGAGCTCGAGTTCGAGCAGGCTGATCCACGGCATCGACGGCGCGACCGTGCGCAGATGGCCGAATCGCTCGATGAAGGGCGCGCCGCGCAGGTCCTCGCCGTGCAACTCCAGGAGGTCGAAGGCCATGAAGGCATCGCCCACGTGCTCGCCCGCGATCACGGTGCGCCCGGGCTGTGCTGCGGCCGCTGCGACCCAGGCCTGCGGAATGTCGACGAACAGCCCGCGCCGGTTGGTGCCGCGCACCGTCTCGCCCTCGATCAGCAGGATGCGGTTTTCTCCGTCGGCTTTTTCCTGCAGGCCCCAGCCGGGGTCGTCGAAGTAGCGCGCGGCCTGCTCCTCGAGGATCAGCGTGGGCAGCTGCGGCAGCTCCCCGCTCACGCGGCCGGCAAGGTCGGTGGAGGTGTAGAGCGCGCCGGACTGGTCGGTCGTGTAGCCCTTGGAAGTCTTCTCCTTGACGACCTTGTCGTAGATCTTCAGCGCGACCTCGTAGGCGACCGGACTGCTGGTCTTGGTGCCGGTGGAAAGCGTGCCGCCGCGCCGGCCGTTGCCGTAGTCGACCACCCATCCGTCGTCCTTGGGACGCAGGTGCACCTGGTAGACCTTGTCCGAGCCTGCGCCCGTGAAGTAGAGAAAGCTCGACTGCGGAGTCTGCGCGGTGTTCGACATCTGGAGAATCGCTGCGTGGTTGCCGGAGCGCGCATGCTACACAGGCAAGAGCAAAGTGACCGCCGTGGACTCCGCAAACGCCCGCTAAGATGCGCGGCGACACAAGAAAGCAGCACAAGCACCAACCGAAGGCAGGGGAGGCCTCCGCGTGAAGCGCATTCGCTCAGAGAAATTGATCCGCACGAAGCCCGGCGTGGCAGGCGCCGCCGGCTTCAGCACAGTGGAACTGTTCGCCCTGCCGGAAGCTCCCGGCCATGTGGTGCACGTGAGCACCAGCCGCGACGGGCTGCAATGGAAGGAAACGGTCTTCACCCCGTCGCCGCTGCCCTTCGAGGCAGCCAACACCGCATTCGAGCATGCCGTTGCCGCGCAGATCGCGCAGGGCTATGTGCCCGAAGGCTCCGCCTCACCGGCTCCGGCGGCAACCCCGCCCACCGCTGCCGCCGTCGCGCACCCCGGCGACGCCGTGCTGCTGGCAGCCATCCGCCCCGACGCATGGCGGCTGCTGCCCCCAGTGCGCCGCACCCGAGTCGTGTGGCGCATCGGCGAACGCCGGCTCGCTGCCGCCGTGCCGCAGCTCATCGACCACATCGAGACCGGCGAGCCGATGCTCGACTACTGCATCGCCTGGGCCGTCGGCCGATGCGGCGACGCCGGCGCCTTCGAGGCGATGCGCGAGCTGTCGAAGCGCGGCCGCACGCCGGTGGTCACGCACGCCGCGCGATGGGCAGCGCTCGCACTCTGGCCCGAGGAGCAGCGCGCAGCCGAGGCGGCGCGCATCGTCGACGACTGGCCCGCGCCGCTGCGCCGCGCCTGGGCCGCGATGGGCGAAGTGCCTGCCGCACAGGCCATGCCGCTGCTCCAGCAGCATCTGGCCGACCCGGCGCTCTGGAACGGATTGAAGTACGCCGTCTGGGTCGAGCAGCTCTTCGACCTGTCGCTGCTCGAAGGCCGCTCCGTCGACGGGCTCGCGCATGCCGCGCTGCTCCAGATCGCGCCGACGCTGCAGCTCGCGGCCGGCAGCTTCCGCGCGTGGCGGCGCCTGTACAAGGGCGCGGAGTTCGCGGGCGACTATGACCTGCTCGGCGTGCTGCACCAGCGCCTCGAGACGCAGCGCGCGGCCTACCGCACCGGCGGGCGCTGGGCGCAGGTCAACGGCCGCTACGTGGAGATCGCCAAGGAAGTCGTGCGGCCCGACAGCCGTCTCGCCTACAGCCAGCGCACGCGCGACTACCTGCGCCGCCGCACCTGGCGCAACCTGCGCAGGCTTGCCCTGGCCGGCGCGGCCGATGAAGCCGACTGGCTCCGGCTCGCCATGGGCGTGCTGCTCGCGGCCGACGACGCCGAAGCCGGCACCGCCGGCCAACAGCGCGAGTCGCGCTGGACGCCCGAGCCGCGCAGCTGGCACACCGGCCCCTACAGCCGCTGGCTGGTGCTGATGCAGCTGCTGCATCGCCACGACCCCGAATGGGAAGCCCAGCGCGGTGGCCTGCAGTGGCGCCGCGGCACGCCGCTGCCCGCGCAGCGCCTGAACCGCACCGAAGCCTGGCCCGAACGCTGGGATCGCCATCCGCAGGCACTGCTGCAGCTGATGCAGCAGGGCCGCTGCGCCGCCGTGCACGCCTTCGCCGCGCGCGCGCTGCAGGACAACAAGCCCTTCTGCGAAGCGCTCGAAGCGCCCACGGTCTGGCGCCTGCTGGCCAGCACCTGGCAAGACACGGCGCGCTTCGCGCTGGGCATCGCACGCCAGCGCATCGCGGCGGGCGAAGCCCCCCTGCCCTGGCTGCCCGCGCTGCTGGGCTCCCCGCTGGCCGAGGCGCGCACGCTCGCGCTCGAATACATCGGGCAGGACCCGGGCCTCTACAGCCAGCAAGTCGGCCTGCTGCTGATGCTGCTGACCTCGGCCGACGCCGAAGTGCGCCGCGCCTCGCGCCTGCTGCTGCAGGCCGCCGCGCCGAACCCTTCGACGCTCGATGTGCTCGCCTCCGAACTGCTCTCGTGGCTGTCGGCCTGCGATGCCGCGCAGCCGCAGCTCGACGCCATCTGCGAAAACGTGCAGTGGGCGCTGCAGGGCCTGCTGCGCACGGCTGCCGCCAAGGCACCGCTCGACAGGCTGCTGGCGCTCTTCGATCATGCGAGCCCCGATGTCGTGCGCACCGCCGCAGAGTGGCTGCTGCTGCATCCGGCCTCGGTGCAGGGCCTGCCGGTGAGCGTGCTCACGCGGCTGCTGCAGTCCGACGACGAGCGGCTGCGCGGTGCCGGCGTGCGGCTCTTCACATCGCTGCCCGACGAGTCGCTGGTCACCCAGCCCGAACTCTTTGCCGCCTTCTGCAGCAGCCCGATGCCGGTCGTGCGTGCCGCCGTCGCACCGCGCCTTGCGCAGTTGCTGCCCGCGCACCCGGCTTTCGCCGCCGCGCTGATGCCGCTGCTGCGAGACGAGCTGTTCCGCGCCGAAGCCGCCGAGGGCGTGTTCGATTCGCTGCTGCAATGGCTGTGCGGCCCGCTGGCCGAGCACACGCGCCGCGGCGAGCCCGCCGTGACGCTGCGCCTGCTCGAAGCGCGCAGCAAGGGTGCTCAGCGCCTGGGCGCATGGCTGCTGCCGGAACAGGATGCATCGAGCTTCAGCGTGCTGCAGACCGCGAGCTTCGGCCTTGTCGACACCGCCGCCGCGCGCCAGTGGGCCACCGAACAACTGGCCGCCAGGCCGGAACGCACCCTCGCCGAACTCGGCGACGCGCTGCGCATCTTCGACAGCCGCTGGGACGACGCGCGCGACTGGGCGCGCCAGTGGTTCGGCGCCCAGGGCGAATCCAGCCTGTGGACGCCTGCGCTGCTCGTGCGCCTGTGCGACCACAAGGACGCCGGCGCCCAGCGCCTGGGCCGCGAGTTGCTCACCACGCATTTCGACGTGACCGACGTCACCACCTACATGCTGCAGCTGAGCCAGCATCCCTCGCCGGGCATGCAGCTCTTCGTGACCAACTGGCTGGCCTCGGCCGCGAGCCGCAATGCCGACGTGCTCGCGCGGCTGGAGCCCTACTTCCTCAGCGTGCTCTCGCAGGCCAACCGGGGCCGGCTGGCCAAGGCGCGCGTCATGGAGTTCCTGGCCGCGCAGGCGATGCACTCGGAAGACATCGCGCGCATCGTCGCCCGCGTGTTCGCACGGCAGGCCGTGACCGGCGCGATCACGGAGCGCGCGCAATACGTGGCGGGGTTGCGCAGCATCCAGGAAGCCTTCCCCGGGCTGGACAACCCCTTGCAGACCGCGCCGGTGCGCAGCATCGCGCCGCGCCGCGCGCCTCCGCCCTCTTCCTCCGCCCTGACCGGAGGGCCCGCCGCATGAGATTCCAGTACCGCTACTTCGGCCATTCAGGCGCACAGCACACGGCCAACAGCACCGCGCTGCAGTTCGCGCCCGATACGCTGCGCGCGCCGGTGCACTTCGTCGCCGACATCAACCGCCACCTGCCGTTCCGCGAAGGCATGTCGGCGCTGCACGACGTGGTGGTGGGCGACCTGCGCTTCAAGCCGCGCGACAAGAGCGCGTACTTCGAATGGCTGGCCGGGCAGGAGGGCCAGCTGCTCGCGCAGTTCATGGCGCGCAGCGACGAGCTGAAGGCGCAGATGGAGCCCATCAGCAAGGAGCTGGCCGAGCTGCGCAAGCGCAAGCAGTCGGTGCTGCAGCCCTTCATGAGCGCGCAGAAGCGCTACTTCGACCACCTCTACAAGGTCAACCGCGAGGCGTGGTTCGTGCTCGACCCGGTCATCACGGTTCACCCCGACCGCGTGTTCTTCGAGTGCTTCAGCCAGGACGAGTCGAGCTACGGCATGTTCTCGTGCAGCCACGACATCTTCGACCGGGTGAGCGACCATGCGTACGGCACCACCAACGTCGACTATTCGGAGTCGCTGTACGACGAGTTCCAGAAGATCCGCGACTACAAGACGACGCGGCTGGCCATCGACCCCGGCGGCTTCCAGGTTCAGAGCGACAACGATCCGGCCTTCCACGAGCCGAAGATCGACGTGCCCGACAGCTGGGTGCGCGGCTTCCTGCAGGTGAGCAGCGCGATGCTGCTGCCCGCGCACCGGCTGCAGCTGCACCCGATGGACATCCACAACATCTGCCTGGTGCTGCGCCGCCGCAAGGAGCGCGTGGGCCCGCGTTCGCTGCGCTTCGTGCTTCGGCCGGGGCAGCCGGTGCGCATCGTGTTCGAGCCCTGGGGCCACGAGCTGGTGTGCCCGCGCTCCACGCACAGCGCCACTTCCGACATCGACATCCGCGTGTGGGGCCGGCGCCGCCTGCTGCAGCTCGAACGCCTGGTGCCGGTGGCACAGGGCTTCACCGTGCACCTGCTGGGCACCGGCATGCCCAGCTTCTGGGTCGCGCAGATGCCCGACATGGAATTCACCCTCGGCCTCTCGGGCTGGACCGCCAACGACTGGTCGCGCAACGGCCACTTCGAACTGCTGCAGCCGCGGCAGGCGGTCGACCAGGACAGCCTGCTGCGCGTGTTCGCGGCGCTGGGCGAACGCTGGCGCGCCACCACCGCCGAGCTGGCGGCGGCCACGGGTCTTTCGACGCTCACGGTCGATGCCGCGCTCGGCGGCTACGTGCAGGCAGGGCGCGTGGTGTACGACATCGCGCACGGCGTGTGGCGGCTGCGCGAGCTCAGCCGCGAGCCGCTGCCCATGGACAAGCTGCGCTACGCCAGCCCCGAGGAGGAAGCCGCGGCCGAACTGGTGCGCGCGCGCCGCATCGCGGGCGTGAAGACGCAGGCGCGCGCCGACGGCGGCGTTTCCATCAGCGGCAAGTGCAAGGGCGCGTCCGGGCAGCGCGAGTACTTCATGAGCCTGCAGCTCGACGCCGACCAGCGCGTCGCCTCGGGCGAATGCCAGTGCAGCCACTTCGTGCGCCACCGCATGACCAAGGGGCCGTGCGAGCACATGCTCGCGCTGCGCCTGTCGGCCGCGCCTTCGATCACCGCGAACACGACGACAACAACAACGACAGACCAGGAAAGGACCACCGCCCACATCGGCTGATACACTGCTTTTTGCGAACGGAGCGGGAAGGCTCTTGCAATCCGGTCGGCGTATCGCCGCCCTCGCACACAGCACTTCCCAAGCGTCACTGGACGTCTCTTCACTGTGCCGGATGGCCATGGTGACGCGACAACAGTGCGGCTTCCTCGAAGCTCATCGGCGTCACCATGGCCATCCGGCGTCGAGTGGAGCCCTCCAGTCCCGAGGCTCTTCGACGAGATTCCCGCTTCGTTCGCAACCTTTCTCTTCCAGCAGTGCATCGGCCGGTGGCGCAGCGCCATGACCATGCAGTCTCCCGCCTCCTCTTCTTCATCTTCCATTCCCGACTCCGCGCTCACCCGCGAGGAGCTGTACGAGCGCATCCGCAAGAGTTCCAAGCAGGAAGTCGTCCTCGAGGAAATGCAGCGCCTGGGCTTCTGGCCGCGCGACGCAGCGCAGCCGACGGTCGAGGAGCAGTTGATCCGCCGAGAGGGCGAGCTGCAGACGGCGCTCTCGAAGCTCGGCAGCGAACTGCGCGGCATCGAGGACCGCGACCGGGCCCTGAAGATCATGCGCAAGGAGCGCATGGCCCGCGCCCGCGAGCGCCGCGAGGAAACCCGCCAGCGCGCAGCACAGGGCCGCCACGCGCGCGCCGTTGCATGGCACGAGCGGCGCCAGCGCGAGCTGCTCTACGTGGGCGACGGCGTCTCCGGCGGCCTCAACGACGCGCACAGCGACAGCCAGGCACTGGCCCGCAACGCCCTGCCCGCGCTGGACCACGCGAGCGATCTCGCGCAGGCCATGGGCATCGGCCTGGGCGAGCTGCGTTTTCTCGCATGGCACCGGGAGGTGTCGAGCGTGAGCCACTACCAGCGCTTCACCATGCCCAAGAAGAGCGGCGGCGAGCGCCACATCTCCGCGCCCATGCCGCGGCTGAAGCGCGCGCAGTACTGGGTGCTCGACAACATCCTCGCGAAGATGCCGGTGCACGAGGCCGCGCACGGCTTCGTGCCGGGCCGCTCGATCATCACCAACGCCGCGCCGCACGTGGGTCGCGACGTGGTCATCAACCTCGACCTGAAGGACTTCTTCCCCTCCATCGGCATGCGCCGCGTGCGCGGCGTGTTCCGCCAGCTCGGCTACTCGTCGCAGGTGGCGAGCCTGCTGGCACTGGTGTGCACCGAGGCACCGACCGACGAAGTGCAGCTCGACGGCAACCGCTATTTCGTCGCGCGCGGTGACCGCGTGCTGCCGCAGGGCGCGCCCACCAGCCCGATGATCACCAACCTGCTGTGCCGCCGGCTCGACGCCCGCCTGTCGGCAAGTGCGGCGAAGCTGGGCTTCCGCTACACGCGCTACGCCGACGACCTGACGTTCTCGGCAGGCCCCGAGCACAGCCGCGACACGGCCAAGCTGCTGTGGCGCGCGAAGCAGATCGTGGCCAGCGAGGGCCTCACGCTGCACCCCGACAAGCAGCAGGTGATGCGAAAGCACCGCCAGCAGCATGTGACGGGCATCGTCGTCAACGACAAGCTCTCGGTCGACCGCGACACCCTGCGGCGCTTCCGCGCGGTGCTGCACCAGGCCGAGCGCAACGGCCCGCAGGGCCTGCAATGGAACGGCAACAGCGACGTGATCGGCGCGCTGCGCGGCTATGCCAACTTCATCGCGATGACCGATGCGGCGCGTGGCGAGCCGTATCTGCAGCGCGTTCGCGCGCTGGCGGCGAAGCACGAAGGCGGCGCTGCACCGAAGACGCAGGCATCGCAGCGCAGGCTCGGCGCAGGCGAGTTCCGCAAGCAGTCCGCCGCGGGCAAGGCGCCATGGCCGGCGTGGTGGCAGCCGGCGGAAGCGGCTGCACCGGTGCTGGAGAAAACCGCCGAGCAGATAGCGGAAGAGAAGAAGGCGCAGCGGGAAGCGGCACGCCCGCAACCGGTCGCGGCCAGCCCGGCGCCGGCGCGCGCGCCCGCCACGGCACAGCCCGCTGCCGCGCCGGCTGCAAAGCAAGCACCGGGCGCCCTCTCTCAGATCGGCTGGGTCGCCAGCATGATGCTGCAGGCCCTGTACGTCGTCAGCGTCTTCCTCTCGGGAACCAGTCCGCTGATCTGGCTGATGACGGGCGGCGTCGCCATCGGCAACTTCGTGCAGCGCAAGTCGGGCTGGCTGCGCTTCATCGTGGCGATCTTCATATCGTCGGCGCTGGCCTCCCTGGTCCACAGCATGAAGAACTGAAGGCATGTTCAGGGCCGACGCACCGATCACGCTGCGCCGGCTCTCGCGTGCCGGCTTCGCGATGCTGTCGCGCTGGCTCAGTGAGCCGCATGTGGCGCGCTGGTGGAACCACGAGACATCGCAGCAAGCCATCGAGCACGACTTCGGCCCGTCGGTGGACGGAAGCGACACGGCCGAGATTTACATCGCCTCCACCGAAGGCCGCGACTTCGGCCTTGTGCAGCGCTACACCTTCGAGGACAACCCCGGCTACATCGACGAACTCTCGCCGCTGGTGGAAGTGCCGGGCCCGGCACTGAGCATCGACTACTTCGTCGGCGAGCCCGATGCGCTGCGACGCGGCCTGGGCGCGGCGATGATCCGCACGCTGGTCGATGCCACATGGCGCGACTACCCCGCTGCACCATGCATCGTGGTGCCGGTGTCGGCCGCCAACGCGGCCTCCTCTCGCGTGCTGGAGCGCGCCGGTTTCCATCGCGTGGCCGAGGGGCCGCTCACGCCCGACAACCCGATCGACGGAACCGCGCATTTCGTCTATCGAATCGGTCGGCCCGGCACCACGCAATGATCCGGCGCGTGCGCCAGAACCACGCGGCACTTCACAGCGCGCGGCAAGCCCGCTACATTCATCGCTTCGACAACCACGCAGCAAAGGAGGTACGAGATGGAAAACGCCGTAATTCATGCCCCCCATATCGTGCGGTTTGTCGGGCCTCATCTGAACTGATCGTTCAACAGCAAGCGCCGACCGCCTAGCCGGTCAGCCGTCGCGGCCACCCTCACCGGCCGCAGCGCCCACCGAACCGCCCCGATTCAAACAAGACGCCGCCGCAGGCACGCCCGTGCCTGTGGTGCCCCGTTCATTTGTCGAATCAAGGCAGCAACCATGGTTGAAAACAGTGCCGCGAACGCGCGGCATACCGTGACAACGGTGTTCGATCCCCAGCGCGCGAGCGAAGCCGACTGGGCCAATTTCCTGACCTACTGGCGAGTGCGCGCCGCGGAAGACTTTCCCGGCGACCCCGTTGCCCCCGATGCCGATACCCGGCACAACGTGCTGCGCTTCAATCCGCTGTACGAGTTCCACCGTGTGCTGGCCTTGGGCGCGCATGGAGAATTCATCGGCAGCCTGAGCGCGAGCTTCCGCCGCGAAGGCACGCCCGAGCACGAGGCCTTCGCACCCTTCCTCGAAACCTGGGGCGGCGTGCTGCGCCCGCACCGGCGCCAGGGCGTGGCGAGCGCTCTGCTTCACGCGCTGCTGGAGCTGATGGAAGCGCGCGGCAAGACCGTCGCGACCATCAAGACCCACCTGCCCGAGGGCCACGCATTCCTGCAGGCCGTCGGCGCCACGCAGAAGCACCGCAGCATCGAGAACCGCATGTATCTCGCGGATCTCGACTGGCGCGAGCTCGCACGCTGGCAAGCCGAAGGCTTCGCACCCGCTCACGGCCTGCGCGCCGAAGTGCATGCGGGCCGTGTGCCGATGGAGCGCCTGGCGACGCTGATGGCGCCGCTCTCCGCGCTACTGAGCGATGCGCCCACCACGCTGCTCGATCGCCCTCCGCTGCGCTACGAGCTGGAAGACTTCCCGCACTGGTACGCCGACATGGACCGGCGCGGCGGCGAACACTTCCTGGTGCTGCTGCTCGACGGCGACGAAGTGGTCGCGGTGTGCGAGGCCTCCTGGAACCTGCAATTCCCCGACCGCATGCACCAGCGGCTCACCGCCGTCGACAGGCGATGGCGCGGCAAGGGCCTGGCCAAGGGAGTGAAGGCCGCGATGCTGCAGCTCGTGCACGAGCGCCACCCCGAAGTGACGCTGGCCTACACCCACAACGCCGAAGTCAACGCGCCGATGCTTTCCATCAACCACCGGCTCGGCTACACGGAATACAGGCGCGATGGCTTCTACCAGCTGGGCACCGAAACATTGCGGGCCTATCTCCGCGGCCGGGAGGTGCGCCCATGAAGGTACCCGAACGGCTCCAGGCGCTGGTCGAAGAAGGCCTGATCGACTCCGTGGTGCGCCAGCTCATGAGCGGCAAGGAAGCCATGGTCTACGTCGTGCGCTGCGGCGAGGAAACGCGCTGCGCCAAGGTCTACAAGGAAGCCGACAGGCGCAGCTTCCGCCAGGCCGTGGACTACACCGAGAACCGCCGGGTGAAGAACAGCCGCGAGACGCGCGCCATGGCCAAGGGCACGCGCTTCGGCCGGCGCGTGACCGAGGCCATCTGGCAGAGTGCCGAGGTCGACGCGCTCTACCGCCTGGCCGCCGCCGGCGTTCGCGTGCCCGCGCCGCACAACTTCCTCGAAGGCGTGCTGCTGATGGACCTTGTGACCGACGCCCACGGCGACGCCGCCCCGCGCATCGGCGACGTGGCCTTCCCGCCCCGCGACGCGCTGCGCCACCACGCCAGCCTGCTGAGGGAGGTGGTGCGCATGCTGTGCGCCGGCATCGTGCACGGCGACCTCTCGGAGTTCAACGTGCTGCTGGCAGAAGACGGGCCCGTGATCATCGACCTGCCGCAAGCGGTGGATGCGGCTGGCAACAACCACGCGCAGCGCATGCTGCTGCGCGACGTGGCCAACCTGCGCGGTTTCTTCGGCCGCTTCGCTCCCGCGCTGCTGGAGACGAACTACGGCGAGGAGATCTGGCACCTCTACGAGCGAGGCCAGCTGCGCCCCGAGACGGAGCTCACCGGCCGCTTCGCGCAGGCGAGCGGCCCCGTGGACCTGCGCGGGCTGATGCGCGAGGTGCATGACGCGCGCGCCGAGGAAGAAGCGGCCCGTCGCTTTCGCATGCGCGCGCCACGACGACAATAGCCGGCGCGCCGACGATGCCCGTCCTGTTCCGCTCCGATGAACTCCTCCACCCTGCAGCCCTTCCCGTTCTCCCCCTCCATCGCCGCCCGGCAGGTCGCGAAGGCCGCCGCCTTCGTGGCCCTGGGCCTCGGCGCCGCGGCATCCCATGGCGCCGGCGTCCGCCTGGAGGACGACCGGGGCACCACGGTCGAGCTGCAGGCGCCGGCCAAGCGCATCGTGTCGCTGATGCCCTCGCTGACCGAGACCGTCTGCGCCCTCGACGCCTGCGACCGGCTGGTGGGCATCGACCGCCATGCCAACTGGCCGGCCTCGGTGAAGGGGCTGCCGCAGGTGGGCGGCATCGACGACGCGAACGTCGAACGCATCCTCGCGCTCAAGCCCGACCTGGTGCTGCTGCGCCCTCGCAGCCGCGCCGCCGAGCCGCTGGAGCGGCTGGGCCTGAAGGTGCTGGCGCTGGACGCCAAGACCCACGCCGACATGCGCCGGGTGATGGAAACCGTGGCCCGTGCCACCGGCCGCCCCGGCGCGGGCGAGGCCTACTGGCGCAAGCTCGACGCCGGGCTGGACGCAGCCAGGGCCCGCGTGCCGGCCGGCTGGCAGGGCCGGCGCGTGTATTTCGAGGTGCATGGCGGCATGGCCGCGGCCAGCGAGAGCTCCTTCATCGGCGAGACGCTGGCCCGCCTCGGCCTCGGCAATGCCGTGCCGGGCACGCTCGGCCCCTTCCCGAAGATGAGCCCCGAGTTCGTGGTGCGCGCCAACCCCGACGTGCTGATGGTCTCGGCCCTCGGCGAGATCTCCGCCATGGCCTCGCGGCCCGGCTGGTCGGCCATGTCGGCCATCCAGCGCGGGCGGGTGTGCAGCTTCGCCTCGGCGCGCTTCGACCTCATGATGCGCCCCGGCCCCCGTCTCGACGAGGCGGCCGACGCGATCGTGGGCTGCCTGGCGTCTCTGGGCGAGCCCAGGCCCTGAGCAGATGACTGTCATCCGCCCGATCGAAACAGCGTCGACACTCCAGCGGCAAGACAACGCCAACAACAACGCGCCAGACGGCCCCTTCTCCCCTCCATGAAGCACCACAAGCGAACCTCGTCCACTCCCTTCGTCCGGGTCGGCCCCAGCGGCGTGCACGGCCTCGGCGCTTTCGCCACCCGCGACCTGCCGGCCGAAGCTTTTCTCGGCCTCTACGAAGGCCGCCGCTACACCAAGGCCGAGATCGCCACCAAGGTCTGGGACGACCAGCTCACCTACCTGTTCACCCTGTCGAACAACGAAACCATCGACGGAGCCAAGGGCGGCAACGCCACCCGCCACCTGAACCACTCCTGCGAGCCGAACTGCGAGGCAGTGGAGGAGTACGACGAGGGCGGCGAACTGGTGCTGAAGTTCCAGACGCTGGTGGCGGTGGACGCGGGCGACGAGCTCTTCATCGACTACTCGCTCACCGCGGACGACGGCTCGCCGCCATCGAAGTACCCCTGCCATTGCGGTTCGCCGAACTGCAGGGGGACGATGCTGGCGCCGCCAGAGGAAACGCCGTCCGAAGCGGCATCGGCTGACGTGCAGCCCGCCTAGGCGCCGTCCGCCGCCAGATAGCGCGCGTCCCAGTTTTCGGCCAGTTGCCTCGCGCGGTGCAGCGGCAAGCGCGCCGCCTCGAAGTCGACCACGCACACCACATCGGCCGACCCGGGCCGCTCGGGGCTTTCGCTGCTGCGGCCATCGGTCAGCAACCACAGCCAGTTCTGCCGGGTTCCGCTTTTGGCGAGCAGCTGATCGGCGCGCCGCACGCCCAATGCCAGCGGCGTGCCGCCGCCGGCCGCGATCGGCGCGATCCAGTCGTCGTTCCAGACGCTGGCACGGCGTGGCGGCAGGCGCAGCTCGACGATCTCGCCGGCGAAGCACAGCAGCGCGACATGGTCGCGGCGCTGGTAGGCCTCCTGCATCAGCGCCAGCAGCAGGCCCTTGGCGCGGGCCAGGTTGCCGTCGTTGCGCATCGAGGCCGAGCAGTCGAGCAGGAAGCAATGGAGCACGCCGCTGCGCGCTTCTTGTGGGCGATGGCGCAGATGTTCGGCGCGCAGCCGGTCAGCGCCGCGTGCCGCGAAAGTGCGTGGCCAGTCGAAAGCCGAGCCCTGCTTCGCGGGGCCATGCCATGCGTCCCTTTGCGGGCCCTGCCTCCGGTCGCCCTGGCGTGCGCCAGCGGGCGGTGCGGCGTGCCGGAGGCTCAGGCTTTTTTTGGGGTGGCCTGTGGCTGCTGGCGCGAGTCGATCAGCGGGCGCAGCGGCTTCACGCGCTCGATGCCGACGGGCTCGGGGGGCATGGCGCCCCAGTCACCGTCGTCCGCGCTGCCTGTGCTGTTCTTTCCGTCCGCATCGCTGCTGGCCTTGCCGCCCGCTTCGGGCGGCGCAGTCCGAGGAGCGGGAGCTTCGGCCTCCGGCTTGCGCCGGTGCAGCAGCACGGCCTCGGCCACTCGTTGCACATGGTCCGACTTGACGGCCGCTGCACCTTCCCACGCCGCAAGAGCACGGGCCGAGCGCAGCATCACGAGGTCGGCACGCAGCCCATCGACGGCTGCGGCGATGCACATCTCGCTCACCGCCTCGTGCACCGCATCGGTGTACGGCAGCGCCGCCGCGTCGGCCACGAGCGCGCGTGCACGCACCAGCGCCGCCGACAGCTCGCCCTGCGCCTGCGCATGCCTGTCGCGAAAGCCCTGCGGATCGGTATCGAAGGCCAGCCGCGCACGCACGATGGCTTGCCGCTCGGCCGGATCGTCCACGTTGTGAAGCTGAACGCACAGGCCGAAGCGGTCGAGCAGTTGGGGGCGCAGCGTGCCCTCTTCCGGATTCATGGTGCCCACGAGCACGAAGCGCGCGGCATGACGGTGCGAGATGCCGTCGCGCTCCACCACGTTGACGCCGCTGGCGGCGGCGTCGAGCAGCGAATCGATGAGCGCGTCGGGCAGCAGGTTGATCTCGTCCACGTAGAGCACGCCGCCGTGCGCGCGCGCGAGCAGGCCGGGCGCGAACTGGAGTTCGTGGGCTGCCATCGCGCGGCCGAGGTCCAGCGTGCCGACCAGGCTCTCGAGGCTCGCGCCCAGCGGCAGCGTGACGAAGGGCGCGTCGGGCAGCAATTCGGCAAGCGCGCGCGCCGCGGTGGTCTTGGCGGTGCCGCGCGGTCCTTCGATCAGCACGCCACCCAGGCCGGGATCGACGGCGGCAAGCAGCAGCGCCTGCCGCAGGTGTGGCTGCCCCGCTATCGCGGAAAAAGGGAAAGGCGCCGGCATGGCGGCGGCGGTGATCGTCATCGGAGGCTTCCTTCCATCCGCTGCTCGTGGTCGAGCAGCAGGTTTTCGAGCCGGGCGCGGTAGTCGCCGGGCGATTGCCAGAGGCCGCGCTGCATGGCTTCGAGCAGGCGGCTGAGCATGTCGTGCAGCGCGCGCGGGTTGTGTTCATTCACGAAGTCGCGGGTGGCGTCGTCGAGCACGTAGGCGTCGGCCACCATGGCGTACTGGTGGTCGCCGACCACGCGCGCGGTGGCATCGAAGCCGAACAGATAGTCGACCGTCGCGGCCATCTCGAAGGCGCCCTTGTAGCCGTGGCGCTTCACGCCGTCGATCCACTTCGGGTTGACGACGCGCGAGCGCACGACGCGGCCGATTTCTTCCTTCAGCGTGCGCACGCGCGGCGCCTGCGGGTTGCCATGGTCGCCGTGGTACATGGCCGGCTGGCGGCCGCTCAGGTGGCGCACGGCGGCGGCCATGCCGCCCTGGAACTGGTAGTAGTCGTTGGAGTCGAGCAGGTCGTGCTCGCGGCTGTCCTGGTTCTGCATCACGACGGTCATCGCGCGCAGCCGGCGCCTGAGCGCGTCGGCCGCCGGCACGCCGTCGCTGCCCTGTCCGTAGGCATGGGCGCTGCCGCCGACGTAGGCCTTCGACAGGTCGTCGTCGGTCTGCCAGCTGCCATGGTCGAAGAGCGGCTGCAGGCCGCTGCCATAGCTGCCCGGCGCCGAGCCGAACACGCGCCAGCCGGCCTGCGTGCGGGCCGCTTCGGGCGCCATGCCCTGCGCCTGCAGCGCGGCGGTCTCGCGCAGGATGCGCGCGCGGATCGGGTTGCGCTCCTCGTCCTCGTCTTCCTGCGCTGCCACGGCCTGCACCGCTGCATCGAACATCTGTACGGCATTGGGAAAGGCGTCGCGGAAGAAGCCCGAGATGCGCAGCGTGACGTCGATGCGCGGACGCCCAAGGCCGACCGTGGGCAGCACCTCGAAATCGACCACCCGCTGGCTGCCCGGCGCCCACCTCGGCCGCACGCCGATCAGCGCGAAGGCCTGCGCCAAGTCGTCGCCGCCGGTGCGCATGGTGGCTGTGCCCCAGACCGACAGGCCCATCGCCGACGGGTAGTCGCCGTGCTCCTGCATGTGCCGCTCGACCAGCTGCGCGGCCGACTTGAGGCCCAGCATCCAGGCCGTGGGCGTCGGGATAGCACGGGTGTCGACAGCGTAGAAGTTGCGGCCGGTGGGCAGCACGTCGGGGCGGCCCCGCGAAGGAGAACCGCTCGGCCCCGGCGGCACGAAGCGGCCCTGCAGGGCGCGGGACAACTGGCGCAACTCCTGCGCGCCGCAGGCGTCGAGCGCGGGGGCCAGGCTTTGTGCGATGCGGCTCATCACGGCTGTTGTCTTCGGCAACCCGGGCGAGTACTCGCCGGCTTCGAGCAGCCGCTGCGCCAGCAGCTCCAGCCGCTCGCGCGTGTCGCCCTGGTGCCGCCATGCCCCGGTGCTCACCGATTGCAGCAGCGCGGGGCGCGCACCCTGCCAAGGCCGGGCCGCGTCGATGTCGAGCGGGTCGAAGGCGTCGTCCGGCAGAAGGTCTTGCGAAAGCGCGCCGAGCAGCCCGGCATTCGCGCCGACGCCGTCCGCAGCCGGATAGCGCGCCAGCGCCAGCAGCGTGTCGCGCCGCAGCCGACCGCTCGGCGAAGCGCCGAACACGTGCAGTCCGTCGCGGATCTGCGTTTCCTTCAGCTCGCAGAGATAGGCGTCCACGCGCGCGAGCACGGCGTCGTCTTCCTCCGCGCCGCGCATGCCCAGTTCCTCGACCAGATGCTGGGCGCGAACGGCCGCGAGGATCTGCGCGCGCAGCACCTTCGCGCGGCGCGCGTCGACCAGCAGCGCGTCGTAGTACTCGTCGACCTGACGCTCCAGGTCCTGCATCGGCCCGTGGTTCTCGGCGCGCGTGAGCGGCGGCATCAGGTGGTCGACGATGACCGCCTGCGTGCGCCGCTTGGCCTGCGCGCCCTCGCCCGGGTCGTTGACGATGAACGGGTACACGTTGGGCAGCGGCCCGAGGATCGCATCGGGCCAGCAGGCCTGCGACAGCGCGATGCTCTTGCCCGGCAGCCATTCGAGGTTGCCGTGCTTGCCCACGTGCACCACCGCGTCGATGGCGAAGGCCTCGCGCAGCCAGAAATAGAAGGCCAGGTAGCTGTGCGGCGGCACCAGCTCGGCGTCGTGGTAGCTCGCGTAGTCGGCGGCGCCCAGGCTGCCGAGCGCACGCGCAGGCTGGATGCCGACGAACACGCGGCCCAGCCGCAGGCCCGCGATCATGAAGCGGCCGTTGCGCAGCATCGGGTCTTGTTCGGGCGGGCCCCAGCGTTCGTCGATGGCCGCGGCCATGCCATCGGGCAGGCGGGCCAGGCACGCCCGGTAGTCGGCCAGCGCGAAGCTCTGCCAGGCCGGCCGCGAAGCCCACTGCGACGGGTCGTTGGCAATGCCTTCCTGCAGCCTGCGCATCAGCGCGTCGCCGTCTGGGGGCATCACGCCGGGGTCGCCGAGCGCATAGCCTTCGGCCGCCATCGCCTGCAGGATCGCCATCACGGAGGCCGGCGTGTCCAGTCCCACTCCGCTGCCGATGCGGCCTTCGCTGCCCGGATAGTTGGCGAGGATCAGCGCGATGCGCTTCTCTTCCGCGCGCAGGCTGCGCAGCCGGCACCAGCGCCGCGCCAGCTCTGCCACGAAGGCGATGCGGTCGGGCTCGGGCTGGTAGTTCACCACCTCGGTCTGCGTGAGCTCGCAGCGGTGCGACAGGCCCTTGAAGCTCACGGCCCGCGTGACGATGCGGCCGTCCATCTCGGGCAGCGCGATCTGCATCGCGATGTCGCGCGGGCGCAGGCCCTGGCTGTCGGCCAGCCAGTCCTCCCGGTTGCCGCCGCTCACGATGACCTGGACCACTGGCGCGTCGCCGGCGAGCTCCACGCCCTCGCCCTGCCCCAGTGCCGCGAATGCGGTCGTGTTGAGCACGAGTTGCACGTCGTGCTCCGCGCACAGCTCGCGCAGCGTGGACAGGCACAGCGGGTCTTTGAGCGAATCGAGCGCGACGGGCAGCGGGTTCAACCCCTGCGCGGTCAACGCCGCCGCCAGCGCATCGAAGGCGGCCGTATTGCCCGACAGCAGATGCGACCGGTAGAACACCAGCGCCACCACCGGCGCGCCGGCGTGCCAGCGGTTGCGCAGGTCGTCGATGCCGGCCACCGTGTGCGAAGCGCCCGCCCCGCCCGGCACATGCAGCGCCACCTGCGGCAGGCTGCGCGGCGGCAGCGGCGCCTCGCCATGGCCCAGTCCATGGAAGGCCACCGCGCGCAGGAACTGCATCGCGTTGCCCGCCCCGCCGCTGCGCATGTACTGCCAGAGCTGGCGGCTCACGTCGCGCGACAGCGTGCCGCGCGCGAGCAGGTCTTCGTCTTCCTGCAGGTCGCCGGAGAACATCGCGAGCTGCTGGCCCTTGCGCCTGGCCAGCTTCTCGAGCTGCTGCAGCCCGTAGGCCCAGGCCGATTCGGCGCCCAGGTGGTCGACCACCACCACGCGCGCATGCTGCAGCACTTCGTCGACATACAGGTCGAGCGATGCCGGCTGGCGCAGGTACATGAGGTTGGCCAGCCGCAGCGACGGATAGCCTGGGTCGGTGGCCGCCAGCGCGGTGCGCGCGGCGGCGAGCAGCGCGAGCGTGGTGTCGGCCGAGCTGAGCACCACGATGTCGCCCGGTGTCTGGTCGAGACGGGTGACGACGCTGTCGTCCTCGACGAAGCGTCCGGGCTGGGTGCTCAGCAGGTGCATGCGCTCGGGGCGTCAGGCGGTGGCGACGGCGCCCGCCTTTTCGAGCGCCTTGCGCAGCGCGCCTTCGTCCAGATCTTCGCCGATGAACACCAGCCGCGTGCGCTGCGCCTCGCCGTCGCGCCAGCGGCGGTCGAAGTGGTGGTCGAAGCGCCGGCCCACGCCCTGCACCAGCAGGCGCATCGGCTTGCCCGGCACGGCGACGAAGCCCTTCACGCGGTAGATGGCGTGCTGCTCGACCAGCTTGCCGAGCACGGCCAGCAGGCTGTCGCGCTCGACGGGCGGCAGCTCGATCACGAGCGAGTCGAACTCGTCGTGGTCGTGGTCTTCCTCGTGGTCGTGGTGGCTCTCGCGCAGATGGATGGTGGCCTCGGCCGCGCGGCCCTGGCCCAGCAGCAGCGCGAGCGGCAGCCGGCCTTCGCTGGCGGCGACGATCTTCACCTCGGGCGGAAGCTCTTCGCGCACCATCGCTTCGACCTTGGCGCGCGCCGCGTCGTCCATCAGGTCGGTCTTGTTGAGCACCACGAGGTCGGCGGCCGAGAGCTGGTCTTCGAACAGTTCGTGCAGCGGCGATTCGTGGTCGAGGTTGGGATCGGCGCGGCGGGCTTCGTCGACGGCCTGCGGGTTCTCGGCGAACTGGCCCGAGGCGGCGGCCGGGCCGTCGACCACGGTGACGACCGAATCCACGGTGAAGATGTTGGCGATGTCCGGCCACTGGAAGGCCTGCACCAGCGGCTTGGGCAGCGCGAGGCCCGAGGTTTCGATGAGCACCGCATCGAGCTCGCCGCGCCGCTCGGCCAGCTGCAGCATCACCGGCAGGAACTCTTCCTGCACCGTGCAGCAGACGCAGCCGTTGGCCAGTTCGTAGAGCGCGCCTTCGCGCTCGTTGCCTTCGTCGTCGCAGCCGATGCCGCAGCCGCGCAGGATCTCGCCGTCGATGCCCAACTCGCCGAACTCGTTGACGATCACCGCGATGCGGCGGCCCTCGGCGTTGCCGAGGATGTGGCGCAGCAGCGTGGTCTTGCCGCTGCCGAGGAAGCCCGTGACGATGGTGACGGGGATCTTGGCGTTGCTTGCTTGTGTCATGGGAGAAGGTCTTTCAGGCGCCGCCGGCGATGGCGGCGGCGCGATGGGTGGGCGGCACACAGGCGCCCGGGCAGGCACCGCGGCGCCCGCGGGGGAAGGAAGCGCGCGAGAAGCGCGGATCAGGCGCCGCCGTACAGGCGACGCTCGACGAGGGCGGTGCCCTGCAGCCGGCGCCATGCCTTGGCAGCAGCCAGCACACCCAGGTCGACCAGCGGCTCGACCAGCACGACGGTCATGTAGGCAGCGCCGAAGCCGGCGATCTGGCTCATGTTCTCGATGCCGGTGCCGCGTCCGTACAGCGCCCAGAAGCCGACCCACACCACGATGCCGCCCTGGTACGCCACCGAGAGCTTGAAAGCCTCGCGGTAGCCGATGTCCACATAGGCCAGATTCTCTGGAATGATGCGGCGCGCCAGCACGGAAGTGGCGAACAGCGGCACCAGCAGCGTGGTGACGTTCATGCCGTATTGCGGAATGTCCTGCGGCTCGAAGAAGAGGCCCTGGATCAGCAGGCCGCCAGCCAGCCCGATGGCGGCGGGCGCGAGCCCGAACACCAGCAGCAGCGTGGTGCCCAGGATCAGGTGCACCTCCGACACGCCCACCGGGTGGTGCGGGAACACCTCGAAGAAGCAGAACACCAGCGCCACGGCGATGGCGGAACGCAGCGCCAGTGCGGCGGGCCCGTCCTTCATGAGCGTCTGGAACGCGACCTTGCCGGTGTAGGCAAGCGCGGCGGCTGCCGTCGCATAGCTGAGGAATATCTTGGATCCGTCGACTAGACCTGGTTCGATGTGCATCGAGCACCTCCTGAAATGCACCGCGGTGCGAAAGTTGATTGTTGGTGGATGGGCAAGCTCACGCAAGCCCCGCTCATGAACGCCGCAGCGCATGCCGCGCGCCCGGTTCGGCCGCCGGCTTCGGCTTTCGCCGCAGCCTTCGCCAGCCGATCACGGCGCCGCTGGCCGAAGCCACCGCGCCGACGATGGAAAGCAGCCACACCACGAGATCCCAGGCCGGCCGGTACTGGATGAGCCAGGGAAAGTCGAGGCTGTGCGCCGCGTTGAAGAGCCAGCGGCGCAGGCGCGAGTTGCCGTCGTTGCTGCCGGCCACCTGGCCGCTGGCCGGGTCGATGTAGATCCAGCTGCGCGCCGGGTCGTCGAACTGCAGGCGCCACACGGGCACGATGCGCTCGCGGTGGTGGCCGTACCAGTGGAAGTCCTCGCGGGTCTGCAGCACGGCTTCGGTGACGTTCGAGCCGGGCCGCAGACGGGCGGCGGCGCGCAGGATGTCTTCCCTGGCGATGGCGGCCGGCTGGCCCGAAACCGCATCGACCACGCGCGAGCGCGCCTTCGCGTCGCGCAGCTGCAGCAGCGGCTTGCCGTCGAACCACAGCAGCACGGCCTCGCGCGGCGCGTCGGCGCCCTCGCCCGCCGGCATCGTTGCTGGCGGCCACGGGAACGGCGACGTACCGGCACCCGTGTAGCGGGCCATCGCCGCAGCATCTGCGCTTCCGCGCTGGAACCAGCCGTTGGGGTTCATCGACAGCCAGCCGCTGACGATCCAGGTCAGCACGAAGAAGCCGCCGACCAGCCCCGCGATGTGGTGCCAGGCCATCCAGCCCGTGTACGGCGTGACCGCGCCGTTGCGGAAGCGCCGCCGCAGCCGCACCCGCAGGATGCCGATGACGATGCCCGTCACGGCCGAGACGATGCAGGCGGCCGACAGCCACACCACCACGTCGTGCCACAAGGGCGGATCGGCACGCAGCGGCGTGAAGTAGATCCAGTGCGGCACCGAGCCCAGCCAGTTCCAGAAGCGCTCGGAGCGCGTCGTGTCGCGCACCACCTCGCCATTGACCCGCGAGACGTAGAGCTCGGCGCCTGCGGCGTCGCCGACCTCGATGCGGTGCAGCGGACGCAGCGGGTTCAGGCCCTGCGGCACGGTCCACTGGTCACGCTCCAGCGTCTCGGCCCAGCGGGCGCCGGCATGGCCTGAGAAGTCGCGCGCGATGGCCTCGGCCTGCGCGGCATCGACCGGGCCGGGCACGCGGCCGTCGCGCGCCGAGACGGTATGCCGGCCGCCGCGCGCATCGACGATGCGCCAGACGGGACCGGCGCCGGTTCCGCCCTGCATCTCCAGCACTATGCGGCGCGGCGGCTGGGCGCGTGCCTCCGTCGGCAGCGCTTCGAGCGCGGCCGACGGCGACACAGCCGCCTGCCCGAAGCGCAGCGGCGAGAGGCCCGCGAGGCGCTCCTCGTCCGTGAGGTTCGGATACCCCACGTACATCATCACCACGCCCGAGACGAACCACATGACGAACAGCAGGCAGCCGCCGATGCCCAGCCACCGGTGCGTCCAGTAGAGCCAGTGGCGGATGCGCGGCCAGGGGCGGCGCCATGCGGAGGTCATGCGTTCGTCCGGCCCGCGTTCGTCAGAAGTTGACCAGCGCCGACAGCTCGAAGGAGCGCGGGCGCCCCAGCAGCCACTGGTTGCCGCCGTTCGAGAACGACACCGGATAGCGCCGGTCGGCCAGGTTGTAGGCACGCAGCGCGAGCTTGAGCGACGGGTTCGCCTGCCAGCTCACGCCCGCGTCGGCCACGGTGTAGGAGCCGATCTTTCGCGAATTGGCCGCGTCGACCTGGCGCGGGCCCACGTAGCGCACACCGACATCGGCTTCCCACTGCGGCAGGAAGCGCCAGGTGAGCCAGAGGTTGGCGGCCTCCTCGGGCACGCCGGTGGGCGTGTTGCCCGCGCGAGAGACCAGCTTGCCGCTGACCACTTCGTTGAAGTCGTCGTAGCGCGCGCGCAGCTTGGCGACATTGGCCTCCAGCCGCAGCGTGGAGGTCAGAGCCAGGTCCAGCGTGGCCTCGATGCCTTCGGAAGACTGCTTGCCGACCTGTTGGGTGACGGTGGGGTCGATGGCGTCGCGCGAGAGCAGCTTGTTCTTCTCGATGCGGTAGGCGGCCACGGTCCAGGCGCCGCGGTTGTCCGCGAGCTGGCGCTTGTAGCCGACCTCGACCTGCCTGCCGGTGCTGAGATCGAAGGCCGCCTGCGAGGCCGAGGTGGTCACCAGCGAACCCAGCGGATCGGCCGCGCGCGCCACCTGGGCGTAGAACGACTGCGAGGCGTCGGGCGCGTAGACCACGCCGAGGCGGCCGGTGGCGTACTCGAAGGTCTTGCCGAAGTTGTTGGCGGCGTTCTGAAGATCGGTGCGCGCGATCTTCGCGTGGTCCCAGCGCAGGCTGCCCACCAGCGACCACTGCTGGTTGAAGGCCAGCTTGTCCTCGGCGAAGAAGGCGTAGGTGCTGGTCCTGGTCTTGTAGCGCGGCGTGTAGGCCACCGGCGAGGCGTAGTAGCCGGGGCTGAAGACGAAAGGGTCGACCACCGAACGGCCGCCGTAGGGCGAGTCGTTGATGTGCGTGAAGTCGATGCGGTTCACGTCGAAGCCCACGAGCACCTGGTTGGCGAGGCCGAAGAGGCCATGCCTGAAGGTGGCGTCGGTGCGGATGCCGATCTGCTCCTGGTCGTGGCCGATCTCCAGGTAGTCGCCGCGCGTCACGCGCCGGGTGGTGGCGCTGTAGGTGTAGGTTTCGCTGTTGCGCCAGTGGCGCTTGCTCTCCAGGCGGTAGAGCTGGTTGCGCACCGTCACGGCGTCGCTGGGCGTCCACTGGGCGTCGAGGCGGGTCCACTTGTCGCGGTACTTGATCTCGGCGTCGTCCACGTTGTAGTTCTGGCGCAGGGTCTGGCTGCCGAGGCGGCCGTCGATCAGCGGCACGCCGTAGTAGCGCTGCGGCGACTGGCGGCCCTCGTCGTGCGAGAGCGTGAACTGCAGCTGCGGCGACACGTCCAGCCGCACGGCGGCGCTCACGGCCAGGCTCTCGGCCTCGCCGCGCAGCATGAAGCCGTCGGTGTTGCGCTGGCTGATGTCGAAGCGGTAGGAGAGCCTGTCGTTGATCGCCCCGCCGCTGCCGAAGGCCACCTGCCGCGTGGCGTCGGAGCCGAGCGTGACCAGCGCTTCATTGCGGATCGGCCCGCGCGCGGGCTTCTTCGGCACCACGTTGATCGCCCCGCCGATGGCGCCCTCGCCGTACATCACCGAGGCCGCGCCGCGCAGCACCTCGATGCGGTCGGCCGACCAGGTGTCGAAGGGAAAAGTGACGGTGCCCGCGCCCGCGTAGAGGCGCGTCCCGTCGAAGAGCTGCATCACCGAGCCATGGCCCAGGAAGCCGCGCGCTCCCAGCGCGGTACCGCCATTGCCGGGGCCGGGCGAGCCGGTGATGCCGGTGGCGCGGGTGACGGCGTCGATCACCGAGACGTCGCCACGCGCACGGATGGTGTCGCCCGTCAGCACCTCGACGCTGGCCGGCGTCTCCAGCGGCGTGAGGCCGAGGCGGCTGCCGGTCTGCGTGGGCTCGTCGATGGCCAGCGGCGTGTGCCGCTCGGCGTCCACCTGGATGGGCTTGAGCGTCTGGCCGTCGGGCGTCTGCGCGAAGACCGCCGCACAGGGGCCCGCGGCGAGCCCCCAACCCAGTGAAAGACTCCAAAGACCTGAAAACCGCGCCCAGCGTCGCAGCCGTTGTGGCGACGCTCTTCTGCGATCGCTCCCTCGCGACGCATGACCCATGAAACCTCTCCTCCAGCCTGCGTCCCCGCAGGCTCCTGACCGTTGAAGGACGTGGCGGAAGAGGCGAAAGGGCTGCGGCGGCCCGCGGCGGGCGCGGTAGGCGGCTGGCCCGGACACGCACTCCCGCAGCGTCCGAAGGCGGTTGCGAAGGCCGGTATCCGGGCTTGCGGAGTGCCAATGCGTGCTGTTGGATGCACGCAGTGGCGGAAGCCCTCGCCTTCCCACGCCCAAGCGCAGTGGCTGCCCGTGCCAATCGAGGAGGCACGAGCCCGAGGGGTTCCAGATCCGCTGACCGTTGCGGGGGCAGCGCAGGAATCGGCGCGTCCATCGATCTCCAGAGAGAACGACGGCGCGGCTCACCTGCTTCCCGTTTAACCCCGTCGCCGTCGATCAGATGGATGGCGTGCGGGGCACCTTCGAACCGTGTGGTCCGGAACAGCGAGTAACCAATGAAAACTGCCGAACCGGAACGGCGGGATTATAGGTAGCGCCCCTCGGGGGCCGGCTTGCCGTCGGGTCCGAACAGCCGCCGCATCATGGCCACGCCCGCCACCAGCGCGTTCGAATAGGTGGCGTAGGGCTCGTGGGCAGCCTCCAGGGGCACGTAGACATGGGTGGTGTCGCCGGGAGAGCCCTCCACGGCCTCCATCAGCACCCAGTAGAACTCCCCCTCCTCCAGCTCGTGGACGGTGAGTGCGATGTTTCTGGGAGAAGGCATGGAGCGAGGATGGCGTTGCTTGCTGACTGCTGAATGAATTGAACAGGCCAGGAAGGCGGGCGGTTGACAGAGCTTTCGGGGTTCTCCTACAGAGGCCCCTGCGGGTGCGACCTAATGTTGTATCCAGGGACTTCCACAAGAACCAGGAGGCAGCATGAAGCACTTCACCCTTGAACCCCGCATGCGCTCGAGCATCGGTGGCGCCTTCTACCCCACCGGCTACTCGATGGTGATGTTCCCGAGCGCGGAAGATGCCGACCGCATCGGCCACCGGCTGATCGAAGAGGGCGTCAGCGGCGACGAGGTCTACCTGCTCCCCGCCGAGACCGTGCTCAGCGAGATCGTGCCCACGGTGAGGATCGCCGACGATCCGCTGCCGTCCGCCGGCACCGACGCGGCCACCGTGCGAGCCTACGCCAAGCTGGCGCGCGAGGGCCACACCGGGCTGCTCGTCAGGACCAAGGACGGCGCGGCGGCCGAGCAGATGATGGAGCTGGTGCGCACCGTGCCCTACTCCATCGCCCAGCGCTACCGCACGCTGGTGATCGAAGACCTCTGAGCCGGGCCGGCCTGACCGGACTTCAGGCCGGCACCGCCATCGACACCGCGCGCTGGACCACGTCGCGGGCCATGGCCTGGGCCAGTTCGTGCTCGCCGAGGAACACGGTGGCGGAGGTTTCCTGCGTGAGCAGCCGGGCCTCCTGCTCGTTGTGGCTGCGAATCACCGTCTGGATCGCCGGATTGAGCGTGTGCGCGGTTTCCATCATCTGGCGCACGTTCATGGCGTCGGGCGTGGCCACCACCAGCACGCGGGCGCGCGCGATGTGCGCCTGGATCAGCACCGCCGGGTCGGCCGCATCGCCCCAAACGGCGGGGGTGCCGGCCTCGCGCAGCTTCTCGACCAGTTCGCGGTTCTGCTCGGCCACCACATAGGGAATGTCGTTGGCGTCGAGCTCGGCCGCGATGCGGCGCCCGACGCGCCCGTAGCCCACCAGCACCACCTGCCGCGAGAGGTACCTGGCCTCGGTGGTCATGGGCAGCTCGGCCAGCGGGTCTTCACGCATCTCCAGCCCGCGCGCGAAGGAGGAATGGGCATGCAGCCATTTCTGCATCGGCGCGATCAGGCTGAACCACAGCGGATTGGTGGCGATGGAAATCAGCGCACCGGCAAGCACCAGGCTCTGCCCCTCCACCGGCAGCAGCCCCAGCGACACGCCCAGCCCGGCCAGGATGAACGAGAACTCGCCGATCTGCGCCAGGCTCGCGCTCACCGTGAGCGCCGTGCCCAGCGGGTAGCGGAACACCAGCACCAGCGCGCAGGCCGCCAGCGACTTGCCCAGCACGATCACCAGCACCACAGCCAGCACCTGCAGCGGCCGGTCGAGCAGCACCGAGGGATCGAACAGCATGCCGACCGACACGAAGAACAGCACCGCGAAGGCGTCGCGCAGCGGCAGCGACTCCTGCGCCGCCCGGTGCGCGAACTGCGACTCGCGCATCACCATGCCGGCGAAGAAGGCCCCCAGCGCGAAGGACACGCCGAAGAGCGCCGCGGACGCGTAGGCGATGCTCACGGCCGCCGCCACCACGCACAGCGTGAACAGCTCGCGCGAGCCGGTGCGCGTGACCTGCCAGAGGATCCACGGGAACACCCGCCGCCCCACCACCAGCATCAGCGCGACGAAGCCGCCGACCTGCAGCAGCGTGAGGCCCAGGGTCTGCCACAGCGGGTCGGCAGTGCCTGCGCCACCCGCCGCGCCCCGGTCGCCGAGCGTTCCCGCCAGCGGCGGAAGCAGCACCAGCACCAGAACCATGGCGAGGTCTTCCACCACCAGCCAGCCGACCGCGATGCGGCCGGTGAATGAATCGAGGATGCCCAGGCTCTCGAGCGCGCGAAGCAGCACGACCGTGCTCGCCACCGACAGCGCCAGCCCGAACACCAGCGCCGCGCCAGGGCTCCAGCCCCACCACATGGCCAGCCCGCCGCCAAGGAGCGTGGCCACCACGATCTGCGCGAGCGCGCCTGGCAGTGCGATCTTGCGCACCGCCAGCAGGTCGTCGAGAGAGAAATGAAGGCCCACGCCGAACATCAGCAGCATCACGCCGATCTCGGCGAGCTGGGCCGCGATGCCCGCATCGGCCACGAAGCCCGGTGTGAAGGGCCCGATGATCACGCCCGCCAGCAGGTAGCCCACCAGCGCCGGCAAACGCAGCCTGGCCGCCAGGAAGCCGAGGATGAGCGCCAGCCCCAGGCCGGCGGCGATCGTGTTGATGAGGGAGACGCTGTGGGGCATCGCTGCATTTTGCAGGAACGATGCCCGGCCTTTTGTTTCAGGAGGCCATCCCGGCCGGCAATCTCAGCCGGCCATCTTGCTCGCCCGGGCCGCGTCCAGCGCCTCGGGCTCCTGCGCTTCCACCCAGCTCTCGTTGTTGAGTCCGGCCTGCAGCCGGTTCTCGTCGAGCTCGTTGGTCCACTTGGCGACAACGATGGTCGCGACGCCGTTGCCGATCAGGTTGGTGAGCGCGCGGGCTTCCGACATGAAGCGGTCGATGCCCAGAATGAGTGCCAGCCCCGCCACCGGCACATGGCCCACCGCCGACAGTGTTGCCGCCAGCACGATGAAGCCGCTGCCCGTGACGCCCGCCGCCCCCTTCGAGGTCAGCAACAGCACGGCGAGCAGCGTGATCTCCTGCGTGAGCGTCATCGGCGTGTTGGTGGCCTGCGCGATGAACACCGCCGCCATCGTCAGGTAGATGGAGGTGCCGTCTAGGTTGAACGAGTAGCCGGTCGGGATCACGAGGCCCACGCAGGTCTTGTTGGCGCCCAGGTTCTCCATCTTCTCCATCATGCGCGGCAGCACCGATTCGCTCGACGACGTGCCCAGCACGATCAGCAGCTCTTCCTTGATGTACTTGATGAACTTCCAGATGCTGAAGCCATGGAAGCGTGCGATGAGGCCCAGCACCACGAAGATGAACAGCAGGCAGGTCAGGTAGAAGGTGCCCATCAGCTTGCCCAGCGAGAACAGGCTGCCCAGCCCGTACTTGCCGATGGTGAAGGCCATGGCGCCGAAGGCGCCGATGGGCGCCAGCTTCATGATGTAGTTGACGATGCCGAAGAGCACGTGCGAGCCCTTCTCGATCACGTCGAACACCAGCGTGCCGCGCCCCCCGAAACGGTGCAGCGCGAAGCCGAACAGCACAGCGATGAGCAGCACCTGCAGGATCTCGCCCTTCGCGAAGGCATCCACGATGGTGTTCGGGATGATGTTCATGATGAAGTCGACCGTGCCGGTCATCTTGCCCGGGCCGGTGTAGGCCGCGATGCCCTTGGTGTCGAGCGTGCTCGGGTCGATGTTCATGCCCCCGCCGGGCTTGAGCACGTTCACCAGCACCAGGCCCACGATGAGCGCGATGGTGCTCACCACCTCGAAATACAGCAGCGCCAGGCCGCCGGTCTTGCCGACCTTCTTCATGTCCTCCATGCCGGCGATGCCCACCACCACCGTGCAGAAGATGATCGGCGCGATGATCATCTTGATCAGCTTGATGAAGCCGTCGCCCAGCGGCTTCATCGCCTCGCCGGCCGCGGGATAGAAGTGGCCGAGCAGCACGCCGATGATCACGGCGGTGATCACCTGAACGTACAGGGAGCGGTAGAGCGGGAGCTTTCTGGCGGGAGTGCTTGTTGTGCTTTCCATGTTTGCCTCCGGAGGGTTGAAGAATGTAGGACGCGTATTCGTGGTTTTCTATCCGTGGAATCCGTATCGGTGAAAAAGAAAAGACCCGCCGAAGCGGGTCTTGCGAATCAGCCTCCGGTCAGCATCCAGATGCTGCCTCGGCCGTCGGGGCTCATTCCAGGAATACCGCGGAACCGGCTCTGCCGGGCCGCCGGTATTGTCCCCGGTGAGGGGGTGAGCGGAGCGACACGAAGTGCGCGAAGCCTGGGGGAGAGCCTCATTTCAATGCATGTGCAGACCGCCGTTCACGGAGAAGTCGGCGCCGGTGCTGTAGCCGCCTTCGTCGGTGGCCAGCCACGAGATGATGGAGGCGATTTCGCTGGGCTCGCCCAGGCGCTTGACCGGGATCGTGGCCACGATCTTGTCGAGCACTTCCTGGCGGATGGCCTTGACCATATCGGTGCCGATGTAGCCCGGGCTCACGGTGTTGACCGTCACGCCCTTGTTGGCCAGCTCCTGCGCCAGCGCCATGGTGAAGCCGTGCATGCCGGCCTTGGCCGCCGAGTAGTTGGTCTGGCCCGCCTGGCCCTTGGCGCCGTTGACCGAGCTGATGTTGATGATGCGGCCCCAGCCCTTTTCCACCATGTCGCCCACCACCTGCTTGGTGACGTTGAACATGCTGTTGAGGTTGGTCTCGATCACCGCGCTCCAGTCCTCGGGCGTCATCTTGAGGAACATGCGGTCCCGCGTGATGCCGGCGTTGTTGACCAGCACGTCGATCGGGCCGTGCGCGGCCTTGGCGGCGGAGAAGGCTTCGACGGTGGATTGCCAGTCGCCGACATTGCCGACCGACGCATGGAACTCGAAGCCTGCGGCTTTCTGTTCGGCCAGCCACTTGGCGTAGTCGCGCGTGGGGCCGCAACCTGCGACCACGGTGAACCCGTCCTTGTAGAGACGCTGGCAGATGGCTGTTCCGATGCCACCCATGCCCCCGGTGACATATGCAACTTTCTTGCTCATGAGATTTCCTTTGTGTAATGGCAAAAGCCTGAACGGCCGCCTTCACTCTAGCGAGTTTCAAGCCATGGGCCCTCTCAGGAAAACACTGAGCCAGGCTTGCAACCAGCTGTCACGAAGATTGTCACGAAGCGGCCTCCGTGCTCAGCCTCTATCCTCTCATCCGTGCGTGTCAGCACGAGCCAATCACCCAAGGAGTTCCAAAGTATGAATTTCGGGATCATCGTCTTCCCCGACGTCGAGGAACTCGACTTCGTCGGCCCCTGGGAAATGCTCACCATGTGGAGCAAGCTCGCCGGCGGTCCGGAGCACTGCCTGATCGTGGCCGAGAAGCGCGAGCCGATGGCCTGCGCCAAGGGCCTTTCGATCAACCCCCACGTTTCCTTCTCCGACTGCCCCCAGCTCGACTGCCTGCTCGTGCCCGGCGGCATGGGCACGCGCCGCGAGGTCGACAACGTCGTCATGACCCGCTTCCTCGCCGACCAGGCACCCGGATGCACCACGCTGATGTCCGTATGCACCGGCGCCTTCGTGCTCCACGCGGCCGGGCTGCTCTCGGGCAAGACCGCCACCACGCACTGGGGGTCGCTCGACCGCCTGCGCGCGCTGGGCGACGTGAACGTGGTGGAGCAGCGCTTCGTGCAGGACGGCAACGTCTGGACCTCGGCCGGGGTATCGGCCGGTACCGACCTGATGCTGGCCTACATCGCCCACACCGCGGGCGAGGAGGCCGCCGCCAAGGTGCAGCTGCAGGCCGAGTACTACCCCGCGGACACCGTCTACGGAAGCACCGCAAGCCACGAGCGTGCGCCGGCCTACGTGAAGCGGCCCGGTCCGCGCTTCCAGGCCAAATGACCGCGCCCTCCCTGCCCGAATCCCTGCCCGATTCCTTGCCCGTGCTTGCGGCACGCGTCGGCGAAGCGCTGCGCGCGCGGGGCCAGACCGTGGCGGTGGTCGAGTCCTCGGCCGGCGGACTGGTCTCGGCCGCCCTGCTCGCCATCGCGGGCGCCTCGGCCTACTTCAAGGGCGGCGCGGTCGTCTATTCGAGGCGCGCCGGCCGCGCGCTGCTGAACCTGACCGCCGAAGACATGGCCGGCATGCGCGGCGAAACCGAGCCCTACGCCCGACTCGTCGCCGGACGGGTGCGCGACACCCACCACTCGACCTGGGGCATCGCCGAAAGCGGCGCGGCCGGGCCCTCGCCCAGCCCGTACGGCGACGTGCCCGGGCGCGTATGCCTGGCGCTCGCCGGCCCCGTCGCCGTGAGCCGCACCATCGAGACCGGCAATGCCGACCGGCCCGCGAACATGGACCTGTTCGCCCGGCACCTGCTCGCCCTGTTCGACGAGACGCTGCGGGCACAGGCCACCGACTGAAAAAGATCAGTCCGCCTGCACGCCCGCGGCGCGGATCACCTTGCCCCACTTGCCCACCTCCGCCGCGAGGTGCGTGCGCAGGCTCTCTGGCGTCTGCTTCTCCACCGGCACGATCTCGGAGCTGAGTTCGGCCAGGCGGTGCTTCACCATGTCGTCCTGCAGCGCCGCGCGCAGCGCGACGTTGAGCTTCTCGATCACCGCGGCCGGCGTGCCCTTGGGCGCATAGATGCCGTGCCACACCCGCACGTCGAAGCCCTTGAGCCCCTGCTCGTCCAGCGTCGGGATGTTCGGCATGCTCGACAGCCGCTGCGGCGTGGTCACGCCGAACACCTTCACGCGGTTGCCGTCCTTGATGACCGGCGCGGTCTGCGTGGTCTGGTCGCACAGCAGGTCGACCTGCCCGCCCATCAGGTCGTTGAGCGCCGGGCCCGCACCCTTGTAGGGCACGGTCGTGAGCTGCACACCGATCTGGTTCATGAACAGCAGCCCGCACAGCTGCGACACCGCCCCGACGCCCGCGTTGGCCAGCGTCACCTTGTCCTTGTTGGCCTTCACGTAGGCCAGCAGCTCCTGGTAGTTGTTGGCGGGAAAGTCCTTGCGCGACAGCAGCGTCATCGGCACGTCCAGCACCTGGCCTACGTACTCGAAGTCCTTCAGCGGGTCGTAGTTGAGCTTTTTGTAGAGCGCGGGCGCGGTGGCCATGCCCATGTGGTGGATGAGGATGGTGTAGCCGTTGGGCGCCGCCTTGGCCACCCGCGTGGGCGCGATGGTGCCGCCCGCGCCCACGGTGTTCTCGACGATCACCGGCTGGCCCAGCGACTTGCCCATGGGAATGGCCAGCATGCGCGCCACCACGTCTGTGGGGCCGCCGGCCGAGTACGGCACGACCATCGTCACCGGCTTGTCGGGCCATGCGGCCTGCGCCGATGCCGGCGCCTGGAAGGCGAGCAGGCAGGCGCCTGCGGAAGCGGCGATCAGGGTCCTGAATTTCCAGTTCTTGGTTGCTTTCACTTTCTTTGTCTCCTTGGGTTGTTCTCTGGTCCGTTCGTCAGATGTGTTCGAGTGCGAGCAGGCGCTCGGCCAGCCGCACCACCGGCGCATCGACCATGCGCCCGTCGAGGCTCACGACGCCGCCGCCGGCCGCGCGTATGGCCTCGACCACGCGGCGAGCCCATGCCAGCTCCTGCGCCGTGGGGCCGAGCCCCGCATGCACCGGCGCGACCTGGTCAGGATGGATGCACAGCCTGGCGCCGAAGCCGCCGCGCCGGGCGCGCGCGGTGTCCGCCGCCAGCCGGGCGGTGTCGCGCCAGTCGGGCGTCACGCCGTCGATGGGCGCGGCCAGGCCGGCGCGGCGTGAAGCCAGCAGCAGCGCGAGGCGTACCGGCACCAGCTCGGCCTCATCGGCATCGCAGGCCAAGCCCAGGTCGGCCTGGAAATCGAGGTTGCCAAAGGCCAGGCGCAGCACCTGCGGGGCGGCGGCGAGTTCGTCGGCGGCGGCGAGGCCGGCGGCTGTTTCGATCAGCGGCACCAGCACGGCCGACGGGCCAGCCGCCTCGGCCAGCCGCGAGAGATCGGCTGCGCGCTCCGCCTTGGGCAGCACGATGCCGGCGATCAGTCCCTGCGCGGCGAGCGCTCCGATCTGCGCGCAATCGTCGTCATGCCACGGCGTACCGGCCGCGTTGATGCGCACCAGCAGCCGTCGCCGGTCTGCGGCGGGCAACGCGGCGAACGAGGCTGCCAGCTGCTCGCGCGCCTGCACCTTGCGCTCGGGCGCGACGGCATCTTCGAGGTCGACGATCACGCCGCCCGCCCCGCAGGCCAATGCGCGCGCATGGCGCTCCGGCCGGTCTGCGGGCACGAAGAGAAAGGCGCGCGCCAGCGAAAGCGGCGGCGCGCTCACACCGCCCTCGCCTCGCGCAGCGCGGCGATTTCGGCTTCGCCGCGCCCGAGGCTGCGCAGGATGGCGTCGGTGTGCTCGCCGACCGCAGGGATCGGGTCCATGCGGTAGTCGAATGCGCTCTGGCGCCCGGCCGGCAGCAGGGCCGGGATGTCGCCGGCCGGCGAGCCCACCTGCCGCCAACGCTCGCGCGCCTGCAGCTGCGGATGAGCCCAGAGGCCGGCCATGTCGTTCATGCGGGCGTTGGCGATCTGCGCGGTGTCGAGCCGCTCCAGCACCTGCGCCGTGCTCAGCGCGCCGAAGGTCTCCAAGACGATCGAGCGCAGCGCCTCGCGGTTCTCGTTGCGGCGCGCGTTGCTGTCGAAGCGCGGGTCGGTGGCCAGCCCGGTCTGCAGCAGCACCTTCTCGCAGAAGACTCGCCATTCGCGCTCGTTCTGCAGGCCCAGCATCACGGTGCCGCCGTCGCCGGCGGGGAACGGGCCGTAGGGGTAGATGGTCGCGTGCGAGGCGGCGCTGCGCGGCGGCGGCGGTGCCCCGTCGTAGGCGTAGTACATCGGGTAGCCCATCCACTCGGCCAGCGATTCGAGCATCGACACGTCGATGTGCGAGCCCTTGCCCGTCTTGCCGCGCTGGAGCAGCGCCGCGAGGATGCCGGTGTAGGCATACATGCCGGCCGCGATGTCGGCGATGGAGTTGCCCGACTTGCAGGGCTCGTCGGGCGTGCCCGTCACCGAGAGAAAACCGGCCTCGCTCTGGATCAGCAGGTCGTAGGCCTTCTTGTCGCGGTAGGGGCCGTCCTCGCCGTAGCCCGAGATGTCGCAGACGATGAGCCTCGGGTGCTTTTCCTGCAGCGCCTGGGCGCCCAGCCCCATGCGCGCGGCCGCGCCGGGCGCGAGGTTCTGCACCAGCACATCGGCGTCGGCCAGCAGCTCCTGCAGCACCGCGAGCGCGGCGGGCTGCTTGAGGTCGAGCGTGAGGCTCTCCTTCGAGCGGTTGACCCACACGAAGTGCGAGGCCTCGCCGCCCACGCGGGCGTCGTAGGCGCGGGCGAAGTCGCCCGCCCCGGGGCGCTCCACCTTGATGACGCGTGCGCCGAGGTCGGCGAGCTGGCGGGTGCAGAACGGCGCGGCGATCGCGTGCTCGAGCGAGATGACGGTGATGCCGTCCAGGGGTCTTGTCATGTGTTCGTTCCTCCGCTCAGGCCAGCACGGCCGTAGCCTGCATCGTGAGCCAGCCGTCGGCGTCCTCGCCCCACAGGCTGAATGTCTTTACGTCGGCCTCGGGTTTGCCGTGCACGCGGAACGGCGCGATGTCGAAGGTCGGGCGCACTGCGCGGAACTCGAAGCGCGCCAGCTGCGCGCCCGGCACGTTGCGGCGCAGCAGGTCGACCAGCAGCGTCGCGATCAGCGGTCCATGCACGATCAGGCCCGGGTAGCCCTCGACCTGCGTGACGTAGCGGCGGTCGTAGTGGATACGGTGGCCGTTGAAGGTGAGCGCCGAATAGCGGAAGAGCAGCACGTCGTCGGGCACGATGTCGCGGCTGAAGGCGGCGTCCTTCGGTGCGGGCGTGGGCGGCGGGCCGGCCTCGCCAGGTTGCGCAGCGGCGCGGTAGACGATGTCGTGCTCCTCGGTAAGCGCGAGGCCGCGTTCGTTGCGCACCTCGTGGCGCACCAGCACGAACACCAGCTCGCCGGTGCGGCCCGCCTTGTGCGTGACCGAGACGATGCGCGAGGTGCGCTCCGCCCTGTCGCCCACCTGCAGCGGATTGCCCGGCTCCCACGCAAGCCGCCCGCCCGCCCACATGCGGCGCGGCAGCGGCACGGGCGGCAGGAAGCCGCCGCGCTTCGCGTGGCCGTCCTCGCCGATCTCCGACTGGCGGTGGTGCGGCAGGAAGTAGAGCCAGTGCCACAGCTCGGGCAGGCGCGTGCCGGCCTGCGGCAGCGGATCGTCACGGTCGAGCGTGGCTGAGAGAGCGCGCACGGGGGCGGCCGTGATGTCGTCGGCCAGCGTCTCGCTGCGGCCCTGCCAGGCCTGCAGCTTCGCCAGCGCTTCGCTGTCGATCATGGGAGATGGAGTCTGTGTGTCGTTGCTCATGGATTCCTGTTCGTCATTCAGTCGACGGCCGCGCCGGATGCCTTGACGATCCGCGCCCACTTGGCAAGGTCGTCGTGCAGCAGCGCCGAGAACTGTTCGGGAGTGGTCGGCGCGGCGATCTCCACGCCCTGCTGGTCGAGCTTGTCGCGCAGGTCCTTCGAGGCCAGCGCCTTGCGCGTGGCGTCCTGCAGCGTGGCGAGCACGTCGGCCGGCACGCCCGCGGGGGCGAACAGGCCGATCCACAGCGTGCCGTTGTAGCCGGGCACGGCCTCGGCGATGGTGGGCACGTCGGGCAGCACGGGCGAGCGTTTTTCGCCGCTCACGGCCAGCGCGCGCAGCTTGCCGGCCTTGATGTGCGGCAGCGCCGAAGGCAGGCTCGCGAACACGATGGGCAGCTGGCCGCCCAGCACGTCGTTGAGCGCCGGCGCCACGCCCTTGTAGGGCACGTGCTGCATCGAGATGCCGGCCATGCTGTTGAGCATTTCGCCCAGCAGGTGGTTGAGCGTGCCGTTGCCGGCCGAGGCGTACTGGTAGTTGGCGCCCTTCGCCCGCGCGAGCTTCAGGAACTCGGCGAGGTTCTTCGCCGGAAACGAGGGGTTGACCAGCAGCACGTTGGGCACCGCGCCAACGAGGCCCACGGGCTTGAAGTCTTTCTCTGGGTCGAAGCCCGGGTTCTTGTACAGCGCCGGGTTGATGGCCTGGCTGCTGCTGATGGTCATGAGCAGCGTGTAGCCGTCCTTCGGCCCCTTGGCCACCAGCTGCGTGCCGATGTTGCCGCCCGCACCGGGGCGGTTGTCGACCACCACGCTGGCGTTGTTCATCACCTCGCCGAGCTTCTGGCCCACGAGGCGGCCGACGATGTCGTTGGTGCCGCCGGCGGCCTGCGGCACGACCAGCGTGACGGGGCGCGAGGGATAGCTGCCCTGGGCGCGCGCCGGAGCCGGGTGAAAGAGGATGGACGCGGCTGCGGCAGCGAAGGCGAGCGGCAGCGCCAGTGCGCGGAATCCCATGCTGCTTGCTGGGCAACGGACTTTTAATCCGCTGATTGCTGGGTTGTGTCTTGTCTCCATGGCCCGCATCGTCGGCCGCCCCACCCTCGCGCGCAATCTGCGATTTCGGAACCCAGCCTTCTGCAATGCCGAAGGCTGGTGGCATGCCGGCGCCTACCATCACTGCATGCTTTTCGACCTCACCGACCTCCGGCTCTTCGTCGCCACGGCCGAGCTCGGCAACCTGACGCGAGCGGCCGAGCGCCAGCACCTGTCGCTGGCGGCGGCCAGCGCGCGCATCAAGGCGCTGGAAACCCAGGCCGGCCTGCAGCTGCTGCAGCGCGAGGCCCGCGGCGTGCGGCTGCTGCCGCCAGGGGAAGCCTTTTTGCATCACGCGCGCCTCGTGCTGCACCAGACGGAGCAGCTGCGCGCCGACCTGCTCGAATACGGCGGCGGCCTGCGCGGCCACCTGCGCGTGTTCGCCAATACCACGGCGGTGACGGACTTCCTGCCCGAGATCCTGCCGGGCTTTCTGGCGCGCAACCCGCGCATCAACGTCGACCTTCAGGAAAAACCGAATGCTCAGATCCCTCGCGGCGTGCTCGACGGCCGCGCCGACATCGGCATCGTCGCGGGCCGCGTCGACACGCTGGGGCTGGAAGCCATCCACTTCAGCACCGACCGGCTGGTGCTCGCCACCTCGCGCAAGCACCGCTTCGCCAGGCGCAAGAAGATTTCCTTCGCCGAGACGCTCGACGAAGACGCCATCGGCATGCAGCAAGGCAGCACGCTGCAGACCTTCCTCTCGCAGATCACCGACAACCTGGGCAAGCGGCAGAAGCTGCGCATCCAGCTCGGCAGCTTCGACGCCATGTGCCGGATGATCGGAAACGGCGTGGGCATCGGCGTCGTGCCCGAGTCGGCCGCCCGGCGCAACCAGGAAAGCATGCAGCTCGCGCTGATCGACCTCGACGACGCCTGGTGCGTGCGGGAGCGCTACCTGCTGGTACGCGACCGCGCGGCGCTGCCGATCTACGCGCAGGCGCTGGTCGACACGCTATGCCAGCATTACGCAGAACAACAGGCAGCGCCTGAAAGCTGACGACGGCATCGAAAAAACAGCAACTTGCGCGCGATTGCTGAACAACTCGCTCCCGTCCCCATTTTCTGTGGGCAACTTTGGGGGTAACTCATTAGGAGCCTTGTAAAACGAATGCAAGTCGTTGTTTTACAAGGGTATTCCTTAGTTTGCTCAAATTTTGGGCGGTGAACAACCTTGGCCGCCAAAACCGCGTCGCCAAGCCCTCGAAGCACCTCCGACTCCTGTTTTTCACGGTTTTCCGTGAACGAAAAACGCTATCGGATCAGCCACTTGCAGCCGGAATGTGGAAAAGCCGGCTTCTTCCCCACTTTCAGTGCACAACTTTGGGGATAACTGATGAGGAGCGTTGTAAAAGCAACGTAAGTTGTTGTTTTACAAAGGGATTAGTTAATCTGCCCAAAATTTGGGCGGTGAACAAGATGCCTTTCGGACTCGCCGCAAGCCTATCGGCGATCAGTAAGGCGGCGCCTTGCGCGCCCGCTGCGCGCGTGCCGCCTCGGTCCACCACGCAAGGTCGTCCGCAAACCGGCCGAACGAGCGCTGCAGCGATTCGCCCGCGGGCCCCGTCGGCTTGCCGGCGGCATCCAGCGTCTGCGAGATCGGCCCGACGGCGAGGGTGCTCGACACCACGACCATGCCCATCTCCGAGAGGATCGAATGCCACACCGTGCCCGAGCGCACGCCGGAGAAGCGCCCCGCCGAATAGCTCGCGATGGCCGCGGGGCGCCAGAACCACTCTTCCAGGAAATGGTCCGTGAGGTTCTTCAGGCCCGGTTGCGGGCCCCAGTTGTATTCGCCGGTGACGAAGATGAAGGCGTCAGCCGTGCGGATCTTCTCGGCCAGCGCCTCCATCGCGGCGGGCGCGCTGCCCGTCGGATATTCCTTATACATGCGGTCGAGCATGGGCAAGTCGACCGCCTTCGCGTCGATCAGCTCCGCGTCGGCGCCGCGTTCGCGCAGCCCGGCGACGATGAAGTCGGCCAGGCGCACGCCCATGCGGTCGGAGCGGTAGGAGCCGTAGAACACCAGGATCTTGTCGCTCATCGTCTGTGCTCCTTTGCGTCGGTGTGCAGTGGCTCGCTCAGGTCGGAGCCTGCAGCTTGTCCTGCGTGCGGATGTCGAAGTCGGTGGCGTCGTGCCGCTCGTGCAGCTGGCTCGTCGGCTGGCCCCAGGTGCGGTTGACCATGCGGCCGCGCTGCACCGCCGGTCGCTGGGCGATCTCGTCGGTCCAGCGCAGCACATTTTTGTATCCGCTCACCTGCAGGAACTCGCCCGCCTCGTAGAGCTGCCCCTTGGCCAGCGTGCCGTACCAGGGCCAGACGGCCATGTCTGCGATGGTGTATTCGTCGCCCGCGAGATAGCGGCTTTCGGCCAGGCGGCGGTCGAGCACGTCGAGCTGGCGCTTGGTCTCCATCGCGAAGCGGTCGATGGCGTATTCGATCTTCGTGGGCGCGTAGGCAAAGAAATGCCCGAAGCCGCCACCCAGGTACGGCGCGCTGCCCATCTGCCAGAACAGCCACGACAGGCACTCGGCCCGCGCCGCCCGCTCGGTCGGAAGGAAGGCGTTGCCGAACTTCTCGGCCAGGTACTGCAGGATCGCGCCCGACTCGAACACGCGGATCGGCTTGTCACCGCTGCGGTCCATGAGCGCGGGAATCTTCGAATTCGGGTTCACCGCCACGAAGCCGCTGCCGAACTGGTCGCCGTCGTTGATGCGGATCAGCCAGGCGTCGTACTCGGCGCCCGCATGGCCCAGCGCCAGCAGTTCCTCGAGCATCACCGTCACTTTCACGCCGTTGGGCGTGGCAAGCGAATAGAGTTGCAGCGGATGCTTGCCGACGGGCAGCTCCTTCTCGTGCGTCGCGCCCGCAATGGGGCGATTGATGTTCGCGAAGCGGCCGCCGCTTTCCTTGTTCCATGACCAGACGGTGGGCGGCGTGTAGGCTGTCGTGCCATTCATGCGATGAGTTCCTGGAGTTGAACCGACGATGATCATTCTCTACGACTGCGCCACCGCCCCCAGCCCGCGGCGCGCGCGCATCCTGCTTGCCGAGAAGGGCATTGCGCACGAGACCGTGCAGGTCGATCTGGTCCGTGGTGAGCAGATGGGCGAGGCCTATCGGGCCATCAATCCGCAGTGCACCGTGCCGGCGCTGCGCACCGACGACGAAGACGGCCTGCTGCTGACCGACAACGCCGCCATTGCGGCCTGGTTGGAAGCCCGATACCCGCAGCCGCCGCTGATGGGCATCACCCCACGGGAAAAAGCCGAGATCGCCAGCTGGAATTGGCGCATCGAATTCGAAGGCCTGCTCGCCATCGCCGAGACGCTGCGCAACAGTTCGCCCGCGATGGCCGACCGCGCACTGCCCGGCCCGGTCAACTACGCGCAGATTCCCGAACTCGCCCAACGCGGGCTCGCACGCGTCCAGCATTTCTTCGACACGCTGAACGAACGGCTGGCCGGCCGCGATTTCATCGCCACCGACCGCTTCAGCATTGCCGACATCACCGCCGTGGTGGCGGTGGACTTCGCCCGCGTGGTGCGGGTCAAACCCGGGGAGCAGCACCCCGAGCTGCTGCGCTGGCGTGCGGCTATGGCGCAGCGGCCGTCGATGGCGATGGCGCGCTGAGCCCATGACAACGGCGCACCGGGCGCCGCTGTCAGGACCAAAGGCTGTCGATCAGCGCTCGATCGTCAGCGCAACGCCCATGCCCCCGCCGATGCACAGCGAGGCGATGCCCTTCTTGGCGTTGCGGCGCTGCATTTCGTGCAGCAGCGTCACCAGGATGCGGCAGCCCGATGCGCCGATGGGGTGGCCGATGGCGATGGCGCCGCCGTTGACGTTCACCTTGTTGATGTCCCAGCCCATTTCCTTGTTCACGGCACAGGCCTGGGCAGCGAAGGCTTCGTTGATCTCGAGCAGGTCGAGGTCGGCGGCCTTCCAGCCGGCGCGCTGCAGCGCCTTGGTCGACGCGGGCACGGGGCCCATGCCCATGATGGCCGGGTCGAGGCCGGCGGTGGCATAGCTGGCGATGCGGCCCAGCGGCTTCAGGCCGAGGGCAGCGGCCTTCTTCGCCGTCATGACCATCACGGCCGCGGCGCCGTCGTTCAGGCCCGAGGCGTTGCCCGCCGTCACGCCGCCGGCCTTGTCGAAGGCAGGACGCAGGCCGGCCAGGCCTTCGGCGCTGGTCTTGCGGTTGATGAACTCGTCGGTGTCGAAGACGACCGGGTCGCCCTTCTTCTGCGGAATGCTCACGCCGACGATCTCGTCCTTGAACTTGCCGGCGTCCTGCGCGGCGGCGGCCTTGGTCTGGCTGCCCAGCGCCAGCTCATCCTGCGCGGAACGGTCGATGCCGTACTTCTTGGCCACGTTCTCGGCGGTGATGCCCATGTGGTACTGGTTGTAGACGTCCCACAGGCCGTCGACGATCATGGTGTCGACCATCTTCCAGTCGCCCATGCGCTGGCCGTTGCGCGAGTTGGGCAGCACGTGCGGCGCGGCGCTCATGTTCTCCTGGCCGCCGGCGATGACGATCTCGCTGTCGCCCGTGGCCACGGCCTGGGCCGCCAGCATCACGGCCTTCAGGCCCGAGCCGCACACGGCGTTGATGGTGAGCGCCGGCGTTTCCTTGGCGCCGCCGCTCTTCAGCCACGCCTGGCGCGCGGGGTTCTGGCCCGCGCCGGCCGCCAGCACCTGGCCCATGATGGCCTCGCCGATCTGGTCGGCCGTGAGGTTGGCGCGCGCAATCACTTCCTTGATGACGGTTGCACCGAGCTCGGTGGCCGGGATGCCGGCGAGCGAGCCGCCGAACTTGCCGACTGCCGTGCGGGCTGCCGAAACGATGACGATGTCTTCCATGAGGTTCTCCGTTGAAGTGATTTGAAACTCTGCTGCTACGGCCTTGCCGTGCCGAACTCCGTCAGGCCTTGGCCTTGACGTAGCGTCCGGGTGCCGGCTCGATGGCCTTGTAGGCCTTGCCGTTGCCGTACGCCTTGGGCGCGGGAACCTGTTTGCCCGCGTGCCCCTTGAGCCATTGTGCCCAGTCGGTCCACCAGCTGCCCGGGTGCTCCTGCGCGCCGGCCAGCCACTCGGCCTGGGTCTTGGGAAACTTGCCGTCCTCGCGGATCCAGTGGCTGCGCTTCTTCTTGGCCGGCGGGTTGATCACCCCGGCGATGTGACCCGAGGCGCCCATCACGAAGCGCTTCTTGCCGGGCAGCAGCTGCGTGGAGGCATAGGCGCCGCCGATGGGCACGATGTGGTCCTCGCGCGAGCCGTAGATGTAGGCCGGGATGTCGATGCGGCCCAGGTCGATCTTCTCGCCGCACACCGTGAGCGCGTTGGGCTTGGCAAGCTTGTTCTCGTGGTACGTGTTGCGCAGGTACCAGGCGTAGAACGGGCCCGGCAGGTTGGTGGCGTCGCTGTTCCAGTACAGCAGGTCGAAAGGCGGCGGGGTCTCGCCCTTGAGGTAGTTGCCGACCACGTAGTTCCACACCAGGTCGTTGGGCCGCAGGAAGCTGAAGGTCGAGGCCAGGTCGCCACCGGGCAGCAGGCCGCCGTTGCCCAGCTGCATCTCGCGGTACTGCACCATCTGCTCGTCCACGAAGATGTCGAGGATGCCGGTGTCGCTGAAGTCGAGGAAGGTGGTGAGAAGCGTGACCGAGGCGGCCGGCTTCTCGCCGCGCGCCGCGAGCACGGCCAGCGCGGTGCTCAGGATGGTGCCGCCCACGCAGAACCCCAGCGCATTGATCTGCTTGCTCCCACTGATCTCCTGCACCGTGTGGATCGCCTTGATGGCGGCGTTCTCGATGTAGTCGTCCCAGGTGGCCTTGCCCATCGACTCGTCGGGGTTGCGCCAGCTCACCACGAACACGCGGTGGCCCTGCTCGTTCGCATAGCGGATCAGCGAGTTCTCGGGCTGCAGGTCGAGGATGTAGAACTTGTTGATGCAAGGCGGCACCAGCAGGAAGGGCCGCTCGTACACCTTGGGCGTGAGGGGCTTGTATTCGAGCAGCTGGAAGAACTCGTTCTCGAACACCACGGCACCCTCGGTGGTGGCCACGTTGCGCCCCACCTCGAAGGCGCTCTCGTCGGTCATGCTGAGGTGGCCCTGCCTGACGTCATGCAGCAGGTTCTGGATGCCCTTGGCGATGCTCTCGCCCTGGGTATCGATGGCCTTCTTCTGCGCCTCGGCGTTGAAGGCGAGCGAATTGCTGGGCGCCGAGGCGGCCATCCATTGCTCGACCGCGAAGCGCAGCCGCGCCTTGGTCTTCTGGTCGGCATCGATGGCCTCGGCCATGCTCAGCATGGTGCGGCCGTTGAGCAGGTACACGGCCGCCGAAAAAGCCGACAGCGGATTGCGGCCCCAGGCGTCGCCCGCGAAGCGCTTGTCGCCCTCGGGCTTGGCACCGAAGCCCTGGCGCCAGAGTTCGGTGGCCTCGGCGAGGTATTGCTGCTGGATGGACTGGAGTTTTTCGGGATCGATGGAGAAACGCGGCAGCTCGGGCATCTTCATGCCCTGCGGCAGCTCCCATAGCGGCGTGCCGCCGACGTTGAAGGCCGAAGCCCCTTGCGCGGCGGACTGCTGGAACGATTCCAGCGCCTTGCTCCATCCCTCTGAAATAGCCTGCTGGAAGGGCGCGAACGCATCGGCACCCGTTGCTTGTTGCTTCATCATCTCTCCTGGTCCTCGCCTGAAACGGTACGGATGGCTTGCGTCTTTTGAGTATGCTGCATTCAAAGAGCGCTCACAACGCTACCTCCACCACTTACCAACTGAAACTTTCCGTGTTTGTCCATCTGATCGTCATCGGTTGGTTGTATGTCGCCTTGATGATGGCCGTGGCCGAAGCCACCAACACCACCGGAACGGTGCTGGGCGCCATCTTCACATTTCTTTTGTACGGTTTGGCGCCGGTCGCACTGGTGGTTTACCTGATGGGCACTCCCGCGAGGCGACGCGCGATCAGGCAGCGCGAACTCGAGGCGCAGGAAGCCGCCCGGCGGGCGGCTGCCGAGGCTGCTGCAGGCTCAGGCCTTCCAGACCAGGGCGGCGAAACGGCCGCTGATGCCGTCGCGCCGGTGCGAAAAGAACCTTGAAGCGTTGCCGACGGTGCACCAGGGGTCGCTGCCGTCGTTGCCATGGATCGACTCGATGCCCGCCGCGCGCAACCGCTGGCGCGCCAGCCCGGGCAGGTCGGCAAGCCATTTGCCTGCAGCAGGCGCAGGCCGGAAGCAGGACGCCGCCTCTGGCGCATGCGCCTCGAACGCGGCCTTGACCTCCGGTCCCACCTCGAAGGCCTTGGGGCCGATGCACGGCCCCAGCCAGGCGATGACCTTCGAAGCGCCATCGAAAGACTTCGCCGTCTGCTCCAGCACGCCGCCTGCCAGACCGCGCCAGCCGGCATGTGCGGCGGCCACGCGGTGACCGGCTTCGTCGGTGAAGAGCACCGGCAGGCAATCGGCCACCATGATCGTGCAGGCCAGGCCGGCCTCGGTGGCGGTACAGCCGTCAGCGGCCGTGCCGTCGTTCACCGCACCAGCGGCGGCATCGAGCTCGACGACGCCCGTGCCGTGCACCTGCTGGAGAAAGACCGGACGAGCCCCGACGGCAGCGCGCAAACGGTTGCGGTTCTGTGCCACGTGCACCGGCTCGTCGCCCACGTGGTCGCCGAGGTTCAGGCTCTCGTAGCGCCCCAGCGAGACGCCACCCTCGCGCGTGGTGCACACGGCCCGCACGTTCGGCGGCGCGGGCCAGTCGGGCACGAGCCAGCTCGCATCCATCGGCTTCAGGCTTCCGCGTCGGGGGCCTGCGAAGGCTGGGCACGCTGGAAGGCGTCGAGCTTCATGCAGGCGTCGAAGGCGGCCATGGTGCGCGGCAGGCCGCTGAAGTCGCAGTCGAAGCGGCGGCCGTTGAAGATCTGCGGCACCAGGCAGCAGTCGGCCAGGGTAGGCGTGTCGCCCCAGCAGTAGGTGCCGGCGGGGTACTGCGCGAGCTGGCGCTCGAAGGCCATCAGGCCGTCGCGCACCCAGTGGCGGTACCAGGCGTTCTTGGCGTCCTCGTCGAGCTTGAGGTCCTTCACGAGGTACTTGAGCACGCGCAGGTTGTTCAGCGGATGGATCTCGCAGGCGATGGACTGGGCCAGCGCGCGCACATGGGCACGGCCCGCCGGGTCGCGCGGCAGCAGCGCGGGCTCGGGGTGGGTTTCGTCGAGGTACTCGATGATGGCCATCGATTGCGAGAAGCGCTCGCCCTCGTCTTCGAGCAGCGGCACCAGTCGGTCGGCGGAGATGGATGCGAAGGGGCCGGTGCGGTGGTCGCCGCGCGCGATGTGCACGGGAACGTAGTCGAAGTCGAGGCCCTTCAGGTTGAGGGCGATGCGCACGCGAAACGAGGCGGAGGAGCGGAAGTAGTTATGCAGCTTCATGGTTTCGCAAGGATAGCGCTCCCCAGGGAGCAAGTTCAGGAACGGGGCATGGCGGCCAGCACGCAGCGGAAGTCCTGCAGAGCCGCCTTCGGCGAGGTGGCTGCGATCCCTTCGCGCCATTCGCCGAGGATGCGGCGCGCGGCCTCCTCCTCCCGCGCGGCGATTCCGATGCGCCAGGGCCCCAGCGCACCAGGCTCTTCGCCCTCGCCGTGGTTGTGCTGGCCCTCGCCGTAGGGGCGGCCCTCGGAACAGGCGCGGCAGAGCATCTGCATGCTGGTGGTCCAGTTCTCGGCGCTGGCGTCGGCGGCCTCGAAGCGCTTGACCAGCGCGTCGATGTCTTGCCTGGTCGCCTCCTCGATGGTGACTTCGTACGTCGAATAGTCCGAAGGTGCGATCAGCTCCAGGGCATCGAACACCGGCACCTCGCGCTCGCCATGCAGGCGGTAGCCGTTGGCCGCGCCGTCGTGCAGCACGAGGTCGCCGTAGCGGTGGCCGCAGTCGGGCGTGGGCACGTTGCGCAGGATGGCGCGCGCCGGGTCGATGCGGTCGGCCCACACCACCTCGCTGGCCTCGAAGCCATGCACGCGGATGGGTGTGAGCCCGATGAAGAGATCGACCGGCCCGTCCCCCTCGGGCACCTCGATGCCGTACTGCCGCCATGCACTGCGGGCCGTGGTCCAGTCGCCCAGGGCGGTGGCCGCGATGCCGAGATTCCAGATCGCGCCCTCGTTGCGCGGGTCGCACCGCACCGCGCGGGCGTTGGCCTGCAGCGAGGCGGCCCAGTCGCCGCGGTACTTGTGGATGAGGCCGATGTTGTACCAGGGGGCCGACCAGTTCGGCAGCACGGCGCCGGCCTGCGCATAGGCTTGCAGCGCGCCGTCCTGATCGCCCTCCTCGTCGAGCCGGCGGCCTAGTTCGTTGAGCGCGTTGGCCTTGCCGGCCTTGCCGATTCGGATGGGCATGGTGGGATTCGAGGGGAATGGAGAGGGAATACGCCGGGCGGGCCGCCTATTGTGAGCCTGCCGCCTCTGGCACACTGCCGGTTTCCCGCTTGGCTTCCCTGAAAAAAGGACACGTCGCAATGGCTTCCGAGTTCGTCTTCGCCCCGCCCGCCGCCGTTTCGGTGCCGGTGGCCGGCCAGTCAGCCCGCTTTCCGGTGCACCGCATCTACTGCGTGGGCCGCAACTACGAAGATCACGCCAAGGAAATGGGCTTCACCGGCCGCGAGCCGCCCTTCTTCTTCATGAAGCCCGCCGATGCGCTGGTGGTGGTCGATGCGGGCCAGACCGGCACCATGGCCTACCCCTCCCTCACCAAGAACCTGCACCACGAGATCGAGCTCGTGGTCGCCATCGGCACCGGCGGCAGGAACATCGCCGCGGCCGACGCCCACAAGCACATCTACGGCTACGCGGTCGGCCTCGACATGACGCGCCGCGACCTGCAGAACGACATGAAGAAGCAGGGCCGCCCCTGGGACATCGGCAAGGGCTTCGAGCAGAGCGCGCCCATCGGCACCATCGTTCCCGTGGCGCAGGCCGGCGACGCCGAGAAGGCCGAGATCTCGCTGCAGGTCAATGGCACCGACCGCCAGCGCAGCAACGTGAGCAAGCTGATCTGGAACGTGGCCGAGACCGTCGAGCACCTGTCGGCGGCCTGGGAGCTGCAGCCCGGCGACCTGATCTACACCGGCACGCCCGAAGGCGTGGCCGCCGTGGTGGCCGGCGACACGCTCGTGGGCGAGGTCGCGGGCCTGCCGAAGCTGACCGTCAAGGTCGTCTGAAGACGGCGGCCGGTTTCATGCTTCTGCGCGTACCCATCAAGCATTGCAAGAACTGTGGCACCGCGGTGGTCTACCGCGTGCCGGACGACGGCGACACCAAGCAGCGCGCCGTCTGCCCGGCCTGCCACACCATCCACTACGAGAACCCGCTGAACGTGGTCGGCACCATCCCCGTGCTGGGCGACAAGGTGCTGCTGTGCAAGCGCAACATCGAGCCGCGCTGGGGCAAGTGGACGCTGCCGGCCGGCTTCATGGAACTCGAAGAGACCACCGCCCAGGGCGCCGCGCGCGAGACCGACGAGGAGGCCGGCGCGAACTTCGAACTCGAGGGCCTGTTCTCGGTGATCAGCGTGGTGCGCGTGGGCCAGGTGCACCTGTTCTACCGCGCCCGCCTGCTCGACGACAAGTTCGACCCGGGCCACGAGACCATCGAGGCGCGCCTGTTCACCGAGGAAGAGATTCCCTGGGACGAGATCGCCTTCCGTACGGTGCGCGAGACGCTCGAGCACTACTTCGCGGACCGCAAGCGCGGCAGCTTCGACCGCGTGCACGAACTCAGCATCGTCTGAACAGATCCATGAACAAGACACTGCGCACTACCCTCTTCTGCGGTGCCAGCCTCGGCTTCGCGCTGGCGGCAGCGGCGGCCAGGGCGGAAACCGTGGGCGACGTCGACACCGCCTTCAAGCTCATCGGCCCGGACCACAAGATCGTGATCGAGGCCTACGACGACCCCAAGGTCAACGGCGTGACCTGCTACGTCTCGCGCGCCAAGACCGGCGGGCTGGCCGGCGCGTTCGGCGTGGCCGAGGACAAGGCCGAAGCCTCCATCGCCTGCCGCCAGGTCGGCCCGGTGAGCATCGCGCAGCCGCTGCCCAAGCGCGAGGAGGTCTACAGCGAGCGGCTGTCGGTGCTCTTCAAGCGCCTGCGCGTGGTTCGCATGGTCGACGCCAGGCGCAACACGCTGGTCTACCTGACCTACTCCGACCTGCTGATCGACGGCTCGCCCAAGAACAGCGTGACGGCGGTGCCCATCGACCGGGGCACGCCGATCCCGCTCAAATAGCCGGCGGCCTATGTCCTCTTCACAGCCGGTTGCTCTTTCGCGCGGCGCCGGCGCGGCGGTTTGCTAGCATCGCCCGCGTGGCGCGCCCCCACGGCGCGCCGGTTTGCAGGAACCCTCCGCAACGAACCCGTTCGAACAGAGCCCATGCATCTTCAGACTTTCGTTTTACGCGCCGGCGCCATGGCGCTGCTCGCCGCAGGCCTCGCAGCCTGCTCCACGGTCGACCTCAACACGCCCTGGCCGGCGCCCCCGGCGGCCAAGCCACCGGTGCAGCAGCGCCCGGCGGCCCTGTTCATCAGGCCGGCGAACGGCCCGACCATCGCCCGCTTCGACGGCGACCGCGTCAAGGGCATCGACATCGCCGGCAACCTCGGCGACCCGGTCGTCGCCTCGGCCGACGGCCGCGTGGTGTACGTGGGCGGCGAACTGCCGGCCTACGGCAACATGGTCATCGTGAAGCACAACGAAACCTTCCTCACCGCCTATGCGCACGTGCAGACCATCCTGGTGAAGGAAAACGCCGTCGTCCGCCAGGGCGACAAGATCGCCGAGATGGGCCGCAGCAACGCCGACCGCGTGAAGCTGCGCTTCGAGATCCGCAAGAACGGCAACCCGGTCGATCCCGAGCCGTATCTCAGCGGCCGGCTGATGCAGTAAGCGCCGCGGCGCTCACCAGGAAAAAGCCCCCTTTCGGGGGCTTTTTCGTTTTTACGGGCACCCGAAAGAACGGGCACCCTCTCCCTGTCCAGTCGCGTCACTCGGACGTGGTGGTATCGCGCAGCACGATCTCGCGCCAGCTGCTGTCGTAGGTGCTGACGAACATGTTGCGGAAGGACACCGAGCCCTGCGCCGGCAGGTTGAAGGTCTTCGATGCCGTGCCGGTGGCCGAGGGCGCGACGTCGGCCCGGTCTTCCGCGCCGGCCGAGGGGCCCGCGATCAGGTTCAGGAAGAACTGCGCGGCGAAGGCCGGGTTCAGGCCGGTGGCGCTGACGGCGAAGTCGCTGCCGCCCAGGTAGGACGACAGGGCCGGCGTGGTCGAGAAGGCCGGGTAGCTCACGGCGGCGGTTTCGGCCAGCGTCAGCGGACGGCCGTGGAAGCGGTGCCTGTAGATGATGTCGAAGCCGTTGAACTTGGCCACCGTCGTGCCGTCGCTCTCGTAGGCGGTGAAGGTGTACTCGGGCGTGGCGGGAAGCGCCGCGATCGCGCTGTCGCTCAGGCCGGCGGTCGGGCGGCCGCTGCAGTTCGAGGTCAGGTAGTAGTAGTTGAAGCTCGAGCCGCCGTCGATCGGCCATGCGCCGCCGCCCGAAGGACGCACGTGGCGCAGGCCGCCGGGGGGCAGGCCCGGCCCGGTGACGACCACCGAGGCGACGGTGCCGCTGTTGCTGGTGTTCGTGTCCTGGATCTCGAACTGCAGCGAGCTGCTCACGCAACCGGTCGACTTCTCCTTGGTGGCATGCATGTGCGGATTGATGTCCAGCACGCGCCCGTCGCCGCGCAGGCGCCAGGCGCCGTCCGTGCCCTTCACGATCTGCATGCCCTGCGTGTTGCTGAAGGCGATGCCGTCCTTGTCCTTGTGGGTGAATTCGACGAAGGCACGCGGGCTCGTGTTGTTCGCGTCGATGGTGTAGTTGATGCGCTGGATCACCACGTCGGTGAAGCTGGCGCCGATGAGGCTGGTGTCGGTCGCCGTCTCGTTGGCGAACTGCATGGCCGAGAGGTCGGAGAACCTGAAGCCATAGGTGCCGGTGACGGGATTGGTGCCATCGGTCATCAGCGACAGCAGCTGCGAGGGCGCGGGCAGCCCGGTGGCGAACTTGCCCACGAAGTCCGAGAGCACCTTGCGGATCGCCACGATGTCGTCGGCCGCGGTGTCCATGCCGGAGCCGCTCATCGGCGTGGTGGCGGGCTCGGCCGCCGCCTTCACCGCCAGGTCGTCGGCGATCTGCTGCTGGGTAACGATGTTGGTGATGGTCGCCACGTTGGTGGCCGGATCGACGCTCACGCGCAGCACGTCCAGCGCCTTGTCGAGCGCGCTCGAAAGCGGCGTGAAGGCCGTGCGCAGCAGGTCGATGCTGGCGTCCACGCCCATGGCCTGCAGCACCGGCAGCAGCTTGGCCTTCAGCGCGTCGCTCTCGGCCTTGAGCTCGTCGGCGGAGAGCGAGGCGAACTCGCCGCCGTCGAAGTACTGCGAGGCCAGACGGCCGGCGATGTTGGACACCACCAGGTCGGTCAGCGGCGTGATGTTGATGTTGCCGTTCACGTCGGCCGCGGTGGCGGCCGAGTGGATCACCGTGCGCTCGCCAGCCACCGTGCCCTCCGCACGGAAGACGAAGGGCGCGGTCATGCCGCTCACGTCGATGGTGTACTTGCCATCGACCAGCGGCACGGTCTTGCTCGCGCCCTTGGCATCCTTGACGGTGACGGTACCCACCAGCGGCAGGCCGGAGGCCGCCGTGCCCGAGAACGTAACAGGCGCAGAGCTTGCCGGCGGCTCGCTGGCCGGCGGATTGCTGCTGCCACCCGCAGCCGGGAAGCCGGCGAAGCCGCCGCCTCCGCCACCCCCGCCTCCGCCGCAGGCACCGAGCGAGATCAGCAGCGCCACGGCGCATGCGCAGCGCGTCGTCTTGAAGAAGGACTGGCCGGAGGCCGCGGGGGTCGCGAAGTTTGTTTTCATGGATGGTCTTGTCAGGTGAAGGGCAAACAAAAGAATCAACTCGTAACACGAGCGATGCGATTCTTCTGGAGGCCCCTTCCGTAGACCATCCTCTGTTTTGAGGATGCGGGCCGGGCGTGCCTAAAGCAGGCTCTCGGGTACCAGCGGCGCCAGCAGTTCCAGCTTCCAGCGCGACCAGAAGTCCGTCTCAGGCTCCTGGTGCAGGATGGTGTCGGCCGCGTCGCCAGAGGCCGGGCTCACCCACTCGATGGCGCCCTTCGGCCCCAACTGCAGCTGGTAGGCGCCGTCCAGCCGTATGAAGCCGATCAGGCTGGTGAGCTGCTGGGCGATCTGCGGGCTGAAGATGAAGATGCCGACCTCGGTGTTGTGCAGCATCGAGCGCGGGTCGAAGTTCATCGAGCCGATGAAGACGATCTTGCGGTCGACCACCGCCGACTTGCCGTGCAGCCGGCCGCTGGCCGAGCCGTACATGCCGAAGCGCCTGGTCTGCTCCACCCGCTTGGGGCTCAGCTCGTAGAGCTCCACGCCCAGGCGCAGCATCTCGGCGCGGTAGCGGCGGTAGCCGATGTGCACCAGCGACTCGTCGGTGGCCGCCAGCGAATTGGTGACGATGGTGTAGCTCACGCCGTTGCCGCGCACGAGGCGGATGGTTTCCATGCCGCCGCGCCCCGGGATCAGGTAGGGCGTGGTCTGCATGATCTCGTTCTCGGCGCCGCGCAGGTAGCGCCGCACGTTGTAGAGCACGCTGTCCTTCGACTCGTCGGCCGGCAGGCCGCGCGCCTCGTCGGTCTGGCCCAGCGCCTTGGCGGGCGGATCGGCATAAGCCTCGGCGCGGGCCCAGACCAGCTTCAGCTCGCCCGCGTCCAGGTCCTTGGCCAGCGGGTTGTTGCCCAGCAGGTCGGTGGAGCCGGGCACCTCGGGGTGCAGCTCCTCGGGCCCGGTCGTGAGGCGGTCGAAGCGCTTGCGCAGCTGCTGCCGCGTCTCGCCGGTGGGCGGCACCAGCGACTCGATGGGGTAGACGTAGGGGCTGTTCCAGTACATGTCGAACAGCGACGACAGCCTGGGCACCACTTCGCCGGCCACCAGCGTGTCGATGTCGATGAAGTTCGAGCCCCCGTCGCGCAGGAAGTACTCGTTGGCCATGTTGCGCCCGCCCATCACGCCGATGGTGTTGTCCACCACGTAGAGCTTGTTGTGCATGCGGCGGTGCACGCGGTCGAAGTCGAGGATCGACCATGCCCAGCGCGTGCCGAAGCGCTCGCGCCCGGCGGGAAAGGGGTTGAAGAAGCGCACCTCCACGTTCGGATGCGAAGCGAAGCTCGAGAAGAGCGGATCGGCGCCAGCCGTGTAGAGGTCGTCCACCAGCAGCCGCACGCGCACGCCCCGGTCGGCCGCATCGCGCAGGGCGCGAAGCAGGTAGCGGCCGGTCTCGTCGTTCTGCACGAGGTAGTACTGCACGTCGATGGAGCGCTGCGCGCGGCGCGCGAGCTCGATGCGCGCATGCAGCGAGAACTGCGGCATCGGCAGCAGGCGGAAGCCGCTGAGCGGTTCGCCCGGCGGCGCCGAGGCCTTCACGAGGCGGCCGAGCCTGGTGTCCGCCCCATCGGAGATGGCCGTGGAGGGCTTGCGCTGCACCTCCGACGGCAGGCCGGCGCAGCCCGCCATGAAAAGCGCCGCGATGCCCAGCAGCAGCCAGGCCAGCCATCGGACGTGCGGTTGATCGGCAGTCCGGCGGTGGAGTTTCGGCATGGATGGCGGCGCGTGGGTTGGAGCGTGAATCGGGATCGGGGCAAGGCCCGAAAAAGCTCGCGGTTTCTACCACGAGCCCGGCTCATGTGCCGCACCGCCGCAACAGTTTCAAGGGGTCCCGCTCAGGAGTTGCGCGCAGGCCCCCACTGCCTGACGAAATGCTCGGCCCGCAGCGTGGCCCTTTCGACCGCCGCGTCCCACGAGAGCTGCTGTGTGATGACGAGCGCGCAGCGGGGAACTCCGCTGAAGCTCAGTTCGGCGATACCCGCGTAGGTACCGCTGGGCGTACGCATGAGTTCGAGCCAGCCCGTCCAGCCGTCCGGTACGCTGAGAGCAAGCCGAGCGCCGTCCATGATGGATTCACCATAACCCATTTATTAACGTACTTCCATGAATTTAAACCCTAAGCACTACCTCCGAGTGCGGGGGAGCCGAGGCTACCGGCTGCGGCTGTAAACGGCATCGCCTGAACATGGGAGGCGCCGGCGGCTTTTGGGCAAAGATCGGGGAGCATGAATCCGATGACGACGACGATGAAATCCAGGGCCGCCAGCGCGGCCACCCTCGCCCTCTTCGACGATCCGCCCCGGCCGGCGCGCGAGGCGCTGGGCACCGGCGCCTTCGTGCTGCCCGGCTTCGCCCTGCCCTTCGTCGACGAACTGCTGCCCGCGATCCGCGCCGTGGAGGCGGACGCGCCCTTCCGCCACCTCGTTACGCCCGGCGGCTTCACCATGTCGGTGGCGCTGACCAACTGCGGCGCGCTGGGCTGGACCAGCGACCGGCGCGGCTACCGCTACAGCGCGACCGATCCCGACAGCGGCAGGCCCTGGCCCGCCATGCCCGGGCCCCTCGCCCGGCTGGCGCGCGAGGCCGCATCGGCGGCCGGCTTCGACGGCTTCGCGCCCGACGCCTGCCTCGTCAACCGCTACGCGCCCGGCGCGCGCCTGTCGCTGCACCAGGACAAGGACGAACGCGACTACGGCGCGCCCATCGTCTCGGTGTCGCTGGGCATGCCGGCTGTGTTCCTCTTCGGCGGCCATGCGCGCGGCGACAAGGCGGCGCGCATACCGCTCGCGCACGGCGACGTGGTGGTCTGGGGCGGCGAGGACCGGCTGCGCTACCACGGCGTGCTGCCGCTGGAGGACGAGCCGCACCCGCTGCTCGGCGCCATCCGCATCAACCTCACCTTCCGCAAGGCGGGCTGAGCGCATGCAGGCGAGCGAAGAAACAAGGAAGACACGCAAGACCAGCCCCGTGGGCGCGATGCGCGAGCTGTACTCCGCGCTGTGGCACTTCGCGGCCGGCGCGCGGGCGCAGCTGCTGGCGGCCACCGCCCTGCTCGCGGGCTCGCAGCTGATACGGCTCACGGCGCCCTACCTCGCGGGCCAGGCCATCAACGCGCTGCAGCGCGGCGAGCTTGGCACCGCCGGGCGCTGGATCGGCGGACTGGCCGGCGTGTACCTGGGCGCGTGGATGCTGCACGGGCCGGGCCGCATCCTGGAACGCAACGTGGGCCTGAAGGTGCGCGAGACGCTGGCCGACCAGCTCTATGCGCGCATCGCCGCCGCGCCGCTGGCGTGGCACGACGGGCACCACTCCGGCGAACTGCAGCACCGCGTGCACCAGGCGAGCCGGGCGCTGTCGGATTTCGCGCAGAACCAGTTCATCTGGCTGACCAACGCCGTCAACTTCGTCGGGCCGCTCGTGGCGCTGGCGCTGCTGTCGCGCACCAGCGGCATGACGGCGCTCGCGGGCTATGTGCTGATCGGTCTCGTCATCGTGCGCATCGACCGCGCGCTCATGAAACTGGCGCGCGCCGAGAACGACGCCGACCGGCGCTACGTGGCCGCGCTGCTCGACTTCCTGGGCAACGCCTCGACCGTGATCGGCCTGCGGCTGCAGGGCGCCTCGCGGCTGCTGCTGCGCCGGCGCATGGCCGCCATTTCGCTGCCGCTGAAGCGCACCGTGGTGCTGAACGAAGGCAAGTGGTTCGCGGTCGACCTGATGGGGCTGGCGCTGACATGGGGGCTGGTGGTGCTCTACGTGTGGCAGTCGCGCACGCCCGGGCAGGCCGTGATGCTGGGCGCGGTGTTCATGATCCACCAGTACGCGCAGCAGGCGGCCGGCGTCGTCAGCTCGGTCGCGGCCAACTTCAGCTTCTTCGCGCGCATGCACACCGACTACGGCAGCGCGGAGCCGATCTGGCGGGCGCCTTCGAGCAAGGAGGCGCTTGACACGCCGCCCGAGCAGGTGCCCGGCACGGAGCGGATCGAGGCCGATGCGCCATGGCGGCAGCTGGAAATACAGGCGCTGCAATGGCGCTATGCGCCGCGCAATGCTCCGGCGGAAGTCGAAGCCACCGGCCCGCCACGCAGCGGCCTGCACGATGTGGCGCTCACGCTGCGCCGCGGCGAGCGCATCGCCCTCGTCGGCCCGAGCGGCGGCGGCAAGAGCACGCTGCTGCGCGTGCTGGCCGGGCTCTATCCGCCGGACAGCGGCACGCTGCTGCTCGACGGCCAGCCCGCCGATTGGCCCCGGCTGCGCCGCTTCGCCACGCTGATCCCGCAGGAAACCGAGCTCTTCGAGGCCAGCGTGCGCGAGAACCTCGCCTTCGGCCAGCCGAGCGACGACGCGCTGCTCGAAGCCGCCCTGCACGTCAGCACTTTCGACGAAGTGCTGAAGGCCACCCACGGCGACCTCGGCACGGCCGTGTCGGAGCGCGGCTTCAATCTCTCGGGCGGCCAGCGCCAGCGGCTGTGCCTCGCGCGCGGCGTGCTCGCGGCGCAGGGCAGCTCGCTGCTGCTGCTCGACGAGCCGACCAGCGCGCTCGACGCGAGCACCGAAGCCCGGGTGCTGGAACGCATCGCCGGTGCGTTCCCCGACGCCTGCCTGATCGCCTCGGTCCACCGGCTGAGCCTGCTCGATCGCTTCGACACGGTGGTGCTGATGGAAGCCGGGCATGTGCTCGATCACGGGCCGTGCAGGGAGGTGCTGGCGAGGCAGCCGCTGCTGCAGCGCATGGCCGTGCCGGCCGGCGCGCAGGCCTGAAGAGGACTACGGCAGGTTCTCCCTGAAGATGACCTGGCTGCGCGTCGTCTCGACGCCGCTGAGCGCCTCGCGCCGGTCGCGCAGGTTGGTGAAGATGCGCACGCAGTTCATGAGCGTGGTGTGCGGGCTCTGCGTGATCACCGCGTCCATGCTGCCGTCGATCAGCAGCGCGCGCGTATCGGGCGTGAGCCCGTGGCCGATGAAGACCACCTTCTGCTCGCGCCCCGCCTCCTTCAGCGCCCGCGCCACGCCGTCGGAGGCGCCGCCGATGTTGTAGATGCCGCCCATGTCCGGATGCTGCTCCAGCAGCGCGCGCGTCTGGCGGTGGTTCTTGTCCGCGTCGTCCTGCCCTTCGCGCAGGCCCACCACCTCCAGCCGCGGGAACATCTCGTCGATGACATGCAGGAAGCCGGCCTCGCGCTCCTCGTGCGCCTTGTAGCTCAGGCTGCCCGCGATGAGCGCGACCTTGGCGGCCCGCGCGCCGATGAAGCGGCCGATGAGATAGCCCGCGGTGCGCCCGGCCGCGCGGTTGTCCAGCCCGACGAAGGCCGCGCGCTCCGAGTTCGACAGGTCGGAGATCAGCGTGACCACCGGCAGCCCGCGCGCCGCCAGCGCGGCCACCGCCTCGCGCACGGCCGGATGCTCCAGCGCCATCATCGCGATGCCGTCGCAGCGCTGGCCGTGGCTGCGCAGCGCGTCGGCCAGCTCGTGGGGGTTGAAGCTCTCGATGAACACCGTGCGGCACTGCACGTTGAACGGCGCCCAGTGCTCCTGCGAGTAGCCCACCATGTCGCCCAGCATGCGGATGAAGCGGTTGGTGCCGGCCGGCAGCAGGAACACCAGCCGCAACGGCGGCGGCGTGAGCGCGGCATAGAGCGCCGGCCCCGGCAGGTAGTCGAGCTCGCCCGCCGCCTTGAGCACCCGCTGCACCGTGGCGTCGCGCACGCCGGGGCGGCGGTTCAGCACGCGGTCGACGGTGGCGGTCGACACCTGCGCCGAGCGGGCGATGTCGACCACGCGGGCGCGGCGCGCCTCACGCTGCGAATCGGGTCGAGAGTCGGGTCGAGAGTCGGGCCGCGATGTTTGTGAAGGGTTTTCCCGCATACATCAAAAACCATCAGATTGAAGTTTGACCCGAATGATGCAGGCTTTTATCTTCGCTGTGGTTCGAATCCGGCGATGCATCAGATTGCATCAACGGCGAACCCCGCTCAATCGGCTGCCCGGCCCACCTGCCGTTCAGCGCCCCTTCAGAAGATCACGGAGACAACGAGACATGACCTCAGCCACCCGCCTGACCCGCAGGGATGCCCTGCGCACTTTCTCCGCCCTGCCCGCCGCCGGCATCGTGGCGGCGGTGCCGCGCATCGCGCGCGCCGCGGAGTTCTCGTACAAGTACGGCAACAACCTGCCGCTGACGCACCCGCTGAACATCCGCGCGCAGGAGGCGGCCGACCGCATCGCCAAGGAAACGAAGGGCCGCGTCGAGATCAAGATCTTTCCCAACAACCAGCTCGGCGGCGACACCGACATGCTGGCGCAGGTGCGCTCCGGCGGCATCGAGTTCTTCACGCCCTCGGCGCTGGTCATCGCCACGCTGGTACCCGTGGCCGCCATCAACGCGGTGGGCTTCGCCTTCAACGACTACGCCCAGGTGTGGGCCGCCATGGACGGCAAGCTCGGCGCGCACGTGCGCGGCGCCATCGCCAAGTCGCGCCTGTATGCCTTCGAGAAGATGTGGGACAACGGCTTTCGCCAGACCACCAGCAGCAAGGCGGCGGTGGCCACCGCGAAGGACATGGACGGCCTGAAGATCCGCGTGCCGGTGAGCCCGCTGTCGATCTCCATGTTCAAGGGCCTGGGCGCCGCGCCGGCCAGCCTGCAGTTCAGCGAGGTGTATTCGGCGCTGCAGACGAAGATCGTCGACGCGCAGGAGAACCCGCTGCCCATCATCCAGGTGGCGAAGCTCTTCGAGGTGCAGAAGTTCTGCTCGCTCACCAACCACATCTGGGACGGCTACTGGTTCATCGCCAACGGCCGCGCCTGGGACGCCCTGCCCGACGACCTGAAGACCATCGTGGCGCGCGCCATCAACGACGCCGGCATGCAGCAGCGCGAAGACATCAGAAAGCTCAACGAATCGGTCGTCGGCGACCTGCAGGCCAAGGGCCTCGCCATCAACCGGCCCGCGGCCGACAGCTTCCGCGCCAAGCTGCGCGACTCCGGCTTCTACGGCGAATGGAAGGGCCGCTTCGGCCCCGAGGCCTGGGCGCTGCTCGAAGGCGCGGTCGGCAAGCTGGCCTGAGGACCGATGGTGCACGAATCGACCTTCGAGGCGGCAGCCCTTTCGGGCTCGTACGCCGGCGCCCCGGCCAACCCGCTGGTCCGCTTCGCCGCGCGCGCCGACCGCGTGCTCGGCGGCGCTGTCGAGGCGGTGGCCGCGCTGCTGGTGCTGGCCGAGATCTGCGTGCTGTTCGCGGGCGTGGTGTCGCGCTACGTGTTCCACGCGCCGCTGGTGTGGTCTGACGAGCTCGCGTCCATCCTCTTCCTGTGGCTGTCGATGCTTGGCGCCGTGGTGGCGCTGCGGCGCGGCGAGCACATGCGCATGACGGCGCTGGTGCAGAAGGTGCACCCGCAGGCGCGCGCCATGCTCGACGCCTTCGCCATCGCGGCCTCGGTCGCCTTCCTCGCGCTCATCATCTGGCCGTCGATCGACTACGCGCACGAGGAGTCGTTCATCGTCACGCCTGCGCTGGAGGTCAGCAACGCGTGGCGCGCCGCGGCCATTCCGGCGGGCATCGGCATCATGCTGGCGATGGCGCTGCTGCGGCTGCTGCGCGTGTGCTCGGGCCGGCAGATCGCCGTGGCCCTGCTCGGCATGGCGGCGCTGGTCGGCGCCTTCTGGCTGGCCGCGCCGCTCTTCGCCACGCTGGGCAAGTTCAACCTGGTGATCTTCTTCGTGGTGATCGTGGCGGCCACGGTGCTCTCGGGCGTGCCCATCGCGTTCTCCTTCGCGCTGGCCACCTTCGGCTACCTGGCGCTGACCACGCGCACGCCGCTGCTGGTGATGGTCGGGCGGCTCGACGAGGGCATGTCGCACCTGATCCTGCTGGCGGTGCCGCTGTTCATCTTCCTCGGCGCGCTCATCGAGATGACGGGCATGGCGCGCGCCATGATCCAGTTCCTGGCCAGCCTGCTGGGCCACGTGCGCGGCGGCCTCTCGTACGTGCTGATCGGCGCCATGTACCTGGTGTCGGGCATCTCGGGCTCGAAGATCGCCGACATGGCGGCCATCGCGCCGGTGCTCTTCCCCGAGATGACCAAGCGCGGCGCCAAGCCCGGCGACCTGGTGGCGCTGCTGTCGGCCACGGGCGCGCAGACCGAGACTATCCCGCCGTCGATCGTGCTCATCACCATCGGCTCGGTCACCGGCATCTCGATTGCCGCGCTGTTCACGGGCGGGCTGCTTCCGGCCGTGGTGCTGGGCGCGGCGCTGTGCGTGGTGGTGTGGTGGCGCTATCGGCGCGAAGACCTGAGCGCGGTGCGGCGCCACAGCAGGCGCGAGATCGGCCGGCTGCTGCTGGTGGCGCTGCCGGCCGTGCTGCTGCCCTTCGTGATCCGCGCGGCGGTGGTCGAGGGCGTGGCCACGGCCACCGAGGTGTCGACCATCGGCATCGTGTACTCGGCCATCGTGGGCCTGGTGGTGTACCGGCAGTTCGACTGGAAGCGCATCAAGCCGATGCTGGTGGACACCGCCTCGCTCTCGGGCGCCATCATCTTCATCGTCGGCTGCGCCACCGCCATGGCCTGGGGGCTCACGCAGTCGGGCTTCTCGCAAGACCTCGCGCGGCTCATGGGCGCGCTGCCCGGCGGCGCCTACGGCTTCCTGGCGGTGTCGATCGTCGCCTTCATCGTGCTGGGCAGCGTGCTGGAGGGCATCCCGGCCATCGTGCTGTTCGGGCCGCTGCTCTTTCCGATCGCCAAGGCCGCCGGCGTGCACGAGGTGCACTACGCCATGGTGGTGATCTTCGCGATGGGCATCGGCCTGTTCGCGCCGCCCTTCGGCGTGGGCTATTACGGCGCCTGCGCGGTGAGCAAGGTCAATCCCGACGAAGGCATCAGGCACATCTGGGGCTACATCGCCGCGATGCTGATCGGCCTGCTGATCGTGGCCGCCTTCCCGTGGTTCTCGACGGGCTTCCTGAAGTCCTGAGGCGGCCCTGCCGCTCCACGGGCAGACCCCAAGAAACACAACACACAACAAACTCACATTCACGGAGCCACCCGCAATGAGTCGATTCCTCGGCGAGATCCGCCAGCTTGGCTATGTCGTGCACGACATCGAAGCCGCCATGGACTACTGGAGCACCACGCTCGGCGTGGGCCCCTGGTTCTACAACCCCAGGGTGCCCATCAAAAACTACCGCTACAACGGCGAGGCGCACGAGCCCCACAACTCGGTGGCGCTGGCCAATTCGGGCTACGTGCAGGTCGAGCTCATCCAGACGCGCAACGACGTGCCCTCGATGTACCGCGACTTCCTCCGCGCCGGGCGCACCGGGCTGCAGCACGTGGCCTACTGGACCGCCGACTACGACGCCGACCTCGCGCGCCTCACCGCGCAGGGTTTCAAGCCGGTGATGAGCGGCGAAGTGGGCGAGCGCGGGCGCTTCATCTACTTCGACACCGAATACCACCCCGGCACCGTCATCGAGCTGTCGGAAGTGGCCGGCCCCAAGGGCCGCATGTTCGACCTGATCCGCAGCGCATCGCAAGGCTGGGACGGCAGCGACCCGGTGCGCCCCTTCCCCGAGCTGGACAAGCTGTGAGCGCAACAGCACCTGGATTCATCCGCGCGCGCTACCTGATCGAGACGCCGCTCGAGCCGGCCGCCGTGGCCGAGGTGATGGCGGGCGAGCAGTCCTGCGGCACCTTCACGCGCGTGGAGGGCGAGACCGACGCGCTGCGCGAGCGGGCTCGCGCCACGGTCGAGGCGATCACCGAACTCGAAGCGGCCGATGCGCCCTCGCTGCCCAACGCGCTGCTCGAGCGCAAGGGCGCGAAGGGGCCGTGGCGGCGCGCGCATGTCGACATCGCGTTTCCGGTGGCGAACATCGGCGCCAACCTGCCGACGCTCGCGGCCACGGTCTCGGGCAACCTCTACGACCTGGGCGAGGTGACGGGGCTGCGGCTCGAATCGCTGCAGCTGCCGGCCGACTACCGCGCGCGCTTCGAGATGCCGCGCGCGGGCATCGCCGGAACGCGGCGCGCCACCGGCGTGGAAAGCGGCGCGCTGGTCGGCACCATCATCAAGCCCAACGTCGGGCTGCGGGCCTCGGAAACCGCCGAGCTGGTGGGCCGGCTTTGCGCCGCGGGCGTCGACTTCATCAAGGACGACGAGGTCTGCGCCGATCCCGCGCATGCCCCGCTGGCCGAGCGCGTTCCTGCCGTGATGGCCGTGGTGCGCGCGCACCGGGAGCGCACCGGCAAGCACGTGATGGTGGCCTTCAACATCACCGACGAGACCGACGCGATGAAGCGCCATGCCGACCTGGTCGAGCGCGAAGGCGGCTCCTGCGTGATGGCCAGCCTGAACTGGTGCGGGCACTCGGGCATCCAGACGCTGCGCAGGCACACCGGCCTGGCGCTGCACGGGCACCGCAACGGCTACGGCGCGCTGTCGCGGCATCCGCTGCTGGGCATCTCGTTCCAGGCCTACCAGACGCTGTGGCGGCTGGCCGGCGTGGACCACATGCACGTGCACGGGCTGCAGGGCAAGTTCTCGCAGCCCGACAGCGAGGTGGTCGAATCGGCGCGCGACTGCTTCACCCCGCTGACCGAAGCGGCGGACGACCGCGTGATGCCGGCCTTCTCGTCGGGCCAGTGGGCCGGCACCGTGCCCGCCACCTGGGCGGCCGTCGGCAGCGACGACCTGCTCTTCATGGCCGGCGGCGGCATCCTCGCCCACCCCGACGGCGCGGCGGCGGGCGTGGCGAGCATCCGCCAGGCCTGGTCGGCCGCGCGCGCGGGCATCGCGCTGGCCGATGCCGCCAGGGAGCAGCCCGAGCTGGCGCGCGCCCTCGCCTTCTTCGGCAAGCCATGACGCCCGGCGAGGCATCGGCGCCGGCCGTCGTCTATTACGGCGACGACTTCACCGGCGCGACCGACACCCTGGGCACCGCCGCGCGCGCGGGCCTGCGCACGCTGCTCTTCCTGAAGACGCCCGACGCGGCGCAGCTCGAGCGCGCCGGGCCGCTCGACGTGCTGGGCATCGCGGGCGCGGCGCGGGCCATGACGCCCGAGGAGATGCAGGCCGAGCTCCGCCCGGTGGCGGCGCTGTTCCGCTCGGTGGGCGCGCGCGTGCTGCACTACAAGACCTGCTCGACCTTCGACAGCGCGCCGCACATCGGCTCCATCGGCGCGGCCGTGCGCCTGCTGCGCTCGGCGGTGCAGCAGCCGTGGACCGCGATCGTCGGCGGCCAGCCCGGCCTGGGCCGCTACTGTCTCTTCGGCAATCTCTTCGCCGCGGCCGGAAGCGGCGGCGAAGTGTTCCGCATCGACCGCCATCCCACCATGAGCCGGCACCCCGTGACACCCATGGACGAGGCCGACCTGCGGCTGCACCTTGCAAGGCAGGGCCTGGCCGAGGTGCACTGCGTGCCCTTCACCGCCGCCTCCCGAGGCAGCGATGCGCTCGACACCGCGCTGCGGCAGGCGCTCAACGCGCCGCCCGCGGACGCAGTGCTGTTCGATGTCGCGGATGCCGGACAGCTCGCGGCCATCGGCGAGGTGCTGTGGACACGCGCGCGGGGTGCGACCATGCTCGCCGTCGGCCCGAGCAGCGTGGTCGATGCGCTCGCCACGGCCATGCCCTCTTCCGGCCGCGCGCCGGGCGGGCAGCCGAAGCTGGCGCCGGCGCGGGGCCCGGTGCTGGTCCTCGCGGGAAGCCTGTCGCCCGTGACCGCGTCGCAGGTCGCGGCCGCGAAATCGTTCGACGTCGTGTGGCTCGATGCGCAGCAGATGGCCCGGCGCAACGCGGAAGCACTGGAAGACCAGGCGGACGCGATCGTCCGCGGCCTCGCGCAGGGGCGCAACGTGCTGGCCTGCACGCGCGCGCCGCACTCTAACGGCGCCTCCGGCATCGCGGACCTGGACGCGCAAGCCCTCGCCCGCGCGGGCGGCGACCTGCTGGCTGCCGTGCTGGCGAAACAGCCGCTCGGGCGCATCGGCGTGGCCGGCGGCGACACATCCAGCCACGGCATACAGGCGCTGGACGTCTGGGGGCTGTCCTATGCCGCCGACATGGGCGCCGGCGCATCGCTGTGCCGGGCGCACAGCGACGACGCGTCGCTGGACGGCATGGAAGTCATGCTCAAGGGCGGACAGATGGGCACGCTGGACGTTTTCGAGCGGCTGGTGCACGGCTGATCAAGCCTGCCCCTGCGCTCCTTCGGTACGGTCGTGCACCCATCGCATGGCCTGCTGCTCCGCATGGCGCAGCGCCTCGGCCTCGGTGCCGTAGGAAGCGTTGTCGGTATCGGCAGGCAGCTCGATGTCGTCCTCGCCCACGGAGGGCGCACGGCAGATCACGACGGGCCGGTAGGTCTGGTCGTCGAGCCGCTCGGCGCGGCATAGGAAGAGCCGGCCGCGATAGCTGAAGGTGACGAGGCGTTCCTCGAAGGCTGGCGGTGTGGCTTGTTGCATGGCTGAGTCCTTTCTTCTTTCGATGCTTGTCTTTCCAGGAGAAAAGGGGCGCGGCGCATGCGCAGCCCGAACGTCGTTCCAGGCCTACAGACAGAACACCCGCGCCGCGCCAAGGTGGCGCCATGACACATCCCATCGAACTCACCATCGAGGAGCCGCTGCCGGGTGCATTTGTCTGGCAGCTGCTCGAAACCGACGATCAGGGCAAGCGTCCGCGCGTGCTGCGCAAGGCCTTCGAACCCGCGGAGAGCTACGAGCTGGCTCTTTCCTCGGGCCAGCGCGCCTTGCAAAGCGAAATCCGGCACCGCGCACCGCACGGGGCAAGCGCAACCTGAGTGCGCAGCCGCGTCCGGCTTACGCCGGAACGGCGCTCTTTTGTTCGGTTCTGTTCTGGCCTGGCGCCCATCTGCCGGGGCGCCGGATGCCCCGGGGTACGGCCTGAGCCGCCTCGCCCTGTCGCCGAGGTGCCCGAGCGTCGGCGGAAGGCCGGCGAGGCGATTTCAGGCGTGGAGCCCGAAATCCCTGATGGTGAGCGTGATGGCGCTGCCCGGGGTCGCCCTGTAGCGCGCGATGGCCGCGGGCTCTATGGCGTAGAAGTGCTTCTGGCACGCGTCGAGCAGGTGCTCGCCCATTACGCGAACGCCGAATTCGTCGTGCAGCGTTTCCTCGGAAATCTGCGCGAGTACACGCGGGCCGCCAGGGCCGTCGGGATAGAAGGCAAAGCGCACGCTCGCACTGTCGAAGCAGTAGATGCCTTCGAAATTCGTCATCTCTGATGTCTCCTTGCTGCCGCAATTCGCGATTCCGCGATTCGCTCGCGGGTCGGCGGCGATTGAGCGCGCACCGCGCGGCGGCGGGAGGGAGAAAGAAGCGCATGCGCATGCAGGAAACGTCCTACACGGATCGAGGCGCCATCTTTCACCCGGAAACGGCCATGGCTTGGTTTTCCGCGCGCCGATGCGGCGAAGATTGGGACCTCCCGATTCGCACTTCGCTGCATGCTCTTTTCTCTCTCCGCCGCAAGGCCTGCCCCGATGACCGCAATCCTCACGCCTGCCCGGCTCCGACCGCGCAGCGTCGCGTCCGCCCTGGCCGTTGCCGCGCTCTCCCTCCAGCTGGCCGCGTGCGGCGGCCCCAGCGAGGCGCAGCGCCAGGCGGCGGTGACCACGGCGCCGCCCACCGACTGCACGGCCTGGGTCGGCACCGACCGCAACGCGATGATGGGCGGCTACCTGCTGCCGAAGAATCCGAAGGACGCCAAGAGGCCCAAGGTCTGCGTGCCGGTGCTGATGACGGCCAACCACCCGCCGGCCGGCTACGCGGGCGGCAACTACTACATCGGCGAGTTCACCGACGACAAGCTCAAGGCCCGCTGGCGCGCCTGCAAGGAAGACCCGGCCTGCTTCAGGCGCATCGACGCGCAGATGCAGCGCTGGCTGCCGCCCAACAAGGAACGCGCCACGCGCTCGACCGGCGTGGTCGACCCGTCGGGCCGGATCGATCCGGACAGCGCCAACGTCGACCTGAAGCAGATCCGCCGGCCGGCATTCTTCGCCAGGGCGCCCTACCGCGAAGGCATCGCCGAGGCCGATGCGCGCACCTACGTGGTGGAGTTCACCGCGCCGCGCGACACCTTCGAGCGCATCGGCCTGAAGATGACCGGCGACATCAAGCTGCGAGGCTGGTATATCGAGGGCGCCGGCATCGACGACGGCAAGGGGAAGAAGACGCGCGCGCTGGTCGTCATGGCGCCGGGCGGCGGCGGGCAGCTCACGGCCATCCAGCATCCCGATGAGGTGGCGTACCGGGTCGACCAGAAGACCGGCAAGACCGTGCCGGTAAGCTTTCCCAACGCGACCACCGAGACCATGGGCCAGCGCTGGTGGCGCGAGAACCTGTACGCGCTCAATCAGGCCGGCTTCGACGTGCTGGCCTACGACCGGCGCGGCGAGGGCCTCTCGGGGGGCTTCAGCGACACCAACACACTGGAGCAAGGCGAGGACGTGTTCCGCGCGCTCACGGCGCTGGAGACCGGGCGCGGCCTGCGCATCCTCACGCCCAGGGGCGAACTGCTGGAAGGCGAAGCGACGCGGGGCCGGCTGCTGGCGGGCATGCCGGCCAGCGAGATTCCGCTGGTGCTCGGCGGCTACTCGCGCGGCTCGATGTCCACCGCCTGGGCCATGACGAAGAACTACGTCGCCCAGTGCAGCTTCGACATGCCCCAGCCCAACTGCACGCCGCCCAAAGGCCTGCGCAACATCCGCGGCGCGCTGCTGCTGTCTTCGTTCGCGAGCGGCGCGGGCTACGTGGGCGACTCGCCCGACCTGGCCGACCGCAACCTGTTCCTGGGCGGCATGGCGGCGGAGCACCACATCGTGTTCTATCCCAACTCGTCCACGCTCGCGGGCATGGACCGCTGGCCGGCCGCCTTCTTCGGCAAGGGCCTGTGGGACCGCGCCGAGACGCTGGAAGGCACGGTGGCGGCCTACAACCGCATCCGCGGCCTGAAGGAGATCGTGCTCGCCCGCGGGCCGCATTCCATCGAGACCTGGCCCGAATCGGACCGCGCCTACCTGCGAGAGCGCATGGTGGTGTTCGCCAGGGGGCTGATCGTCGGCGGGCGTACCATCCCTGGCGCGCGGCCGTGGAAGGACTTCAAGTCGCTGGTGGCGACCACGCCCGACTCGTGGGAGCCGTCGTCGCGGCCGAAGGGGCCCTGATGCCGCGGCGCCGGGTTGAAAACCGGGCGCGCACCGCCACTTCCTTCAGGTTCAGCCGACCGAAAGAAGAGGTGCTCCATGGGCGCGCGCGACGAATTCATTCTTGACTCCTACTCGGCCACCGTCACGCAGGTGGCTCACACCGCCAGCGCGGCGGTCGCCCACATCAAGGTCCGGAAACCGGCCCAGCGCGGCAATGCCGCGGCCCACGGCAGCGGCTCCGGCTTTCTCTTCACCCCAGACGGTTTCACGATCACCAACGCCCACGTGGTCGAGGGCGCGGGCGAGCTGCGAGCCGCGTTCGCCGACGGCACCGAGAGCACGGCGCGGCTGGTGGGCACGGATGCCTCCACCGACATCGCCGTGCTGCGCATCGAGTCGCACCCCAGTGCGTTCCTGCCGCTGGGCAGCTCGGCCGCGCTTCAGCCTGGCCAGCTGGCGGTGGCGGTCGGCAACCCGCTGGGCTTCGACTTCACCGTGACCGCCGGCATCGTGAGCGCGCTGGGCCGCAGCCTGCCCTCGCGCGGCGGGCGGATGATCGAGGACGTGATCCAGACCGACGTGGCGCTCAACCCCGGCAACTCGGGCGGCCCGCTGCTGGACAGCGCGGCGCAGGTGATCGGCGTGAACACGGCCGTGATCCCTTCTGCGCAGGGACTGAGCTTCGCGGTGGCCATCGACACCGCCCGCTGGGTGGCCGGCGAGCTGATGCGCCACGGCGCCGTTCGGCGCGGCAAGCTCGGCGTGCAGTGCGCGGCGGTGGCCCTGCCCCGGCGCTGGGTGCGCGAGAACGAATGGCCGGTGGCCACGGGCGTGCGCGTGGTCGAGGTGGTGGCCGGCTCGGCCGCCGCGCGCGACGGGCTGCGCGCCGGCGACATCCTCATCGGCTGCGACGGCGTGCCGCTGGCCCAGCTGTCGGACCTGCTCAAGCGGCTGGCGGGCGAGGGCTACGGAAAGCCGCTGCTGCTGAAGCTGCTGCGGCCGGTGGCGGGCACGCTCACGCCCTTCTACCTGACGGTGACGCCGGGGGGCTGACCCCCGGCCAGGCCGGCGCAACGACAATAGGCCCCTGCACCGAACGAAGCACCGTCAGGAGAAAACCGTGTCCACCGTCACCATCACCCCCAAAGTCGCCACCAGCAACGAGGCCCCCTTCGTCCTCTTCGGCGGCGTCAACGTCCTCGAATCGAAGGACCTCGCCATGCGCAGCGCCGAGGAATACGTGCGCGTCACGCACAAGCTGGGCATTCCCTATGTGTTCAAGGGCAGCTTCGACAAGGCCAACCGCTCCTCCATCCACTCCTACCGCGGCCCCGGGCTCGACGAGGGCCTGAAGATCCTGCAGGCCGTGAAGGACGGCTTCGGCGTCCCGGTGATCACCGACGTGCACGAAGTCGCCCAGGCCGCGCCCGTGGCCGAGGTGGTCGACGTGCTGCAGCTGCCCGCCTTCCTGGCCCGCCAGACCGACCTGGTGGTGGCGCTGGCGAAGACCGGGCGGGTCATCAACATCAAGAAGCCCCAGTTCCTGAGCCCCTCGCAGATGCTCAACATCGTCGAGAAGTTCAAGGAAGCGGGCAACGACAAGCTGATCCTCTGCGACCGCGGCACCTGCTTCGGCTACGACAACCTCGTGGTCGACATGCTGGGCTTCGGCGTGATGAAGAAGGTGTCGCAGAACCTGCCCATCATCTTCGACGTGACCCACGCGCTGCAGCAGCGCGAGGCCGGCGCCGCCGCATCGGGCGGCCGCCGCGAACAGGTGGCCGACCTGGCGCGCGCCGGCATGGCCGTGGGGCTGGCGGGCCTCTTCCTCGAAGCCCATCCCGACCCGGCCCAGGCCAAGTGCGATGGACCGAGCGCACTGCCGCTGGACAAGCTGGAGCCCTTCCTCACGCAGATCAAGGCGCTGGACGACCTGGTGAAGTCCTTCCCGCCGCTGAAGATCTGAGTGGCGGGGCCGGCAGCCGGCCGGTGCTCCCGCAAGGCTTCATCAGAAGTTTTCTAAAGTTTTCAATTGATCGGCCGATAACCAGCGTTGGAGGGCAGCCCGAGGGCTGCCCTCCTTCCTCTCATTCCTGGTTTCCGGAGTTCGATCATGTTCCTGAGCAACGTCTCAATCGGCAAGCGCCTGGCCATCGTGCTGGGCATCATCCTGGCGCTGTTTCTCGCCACCAGCGCCGCCGCGGTATGGAAGCTGCAACAGCTCAGCCGCGAGATAGAGACCATGATCGAGGACAACGTGAAGACCGAGCGCGCCGGCTCCGACTGGCTGCGCCACACCACCGCCGGCGTGCAGCGCGCCGCGGCCATCGCCAAGAGCAGCGACGCCAGCCTGATCGACTATTTCGCGCCGGCCACGGCGGCGTCGATCAAGAACACCAACGAGCTGCAGAAGTTCATCGAGGAGAAGCTGGTCCAGCCCGACGAGCGCGCCCTGCTCGAGAAGGTCGCGGGCCTGCGCAAGGCCTACCTGGCCGCGCGCGAGGAAGTGAGCAAGCTCAAGCTCGCGGGCGACCTGCAGGGCGCCAACCGCGTGTTCGACGCGCAGTTCCAGCCCACCTCGGTCAGCTACATCGCCGGCGTGCAGCAGGTGGTGGACATGCAGCGCGAGCATCTGGACGCCGCCGCCGTCCGCGCCAACGGCCTGCGCGCGCAGACCGGCACCCTGCTGATCGTGTGCTCCGCCGTGAGCCTGGTGCTGGGCACCCTGCTGGCCTGGATGCTGGCGCGCAGCATCACCCGGCCGCTGCGCAGCGCCGAGGCCATCGCGCAGGCCATCGCCGAGATGGACCTGACCGGCAATCCCCAGGCCAGCTACGCCGGCGACGAGACCGGCCACCTGCTGCGCGCCCTCGACCAGATGCGCACCGCCTTGCAAGGCTCGCTGGCGCAGGTGCACGGCGTGGTGGCGAACGTGTCGACCGCCAGCACGCAGATCGCCGTGGGCAACCAGGACCTGTCCTCGCGCACCGAGGAGCAGGCCAGCTCGCTGGAGCAGACCGCCGCATCGCTGGAGGAGCTGACCTCCACCGTGAAGCAGAACGCCGACAACGCGCGACAGGCCAACCAGCTGGCCACCTCCGCTTCGGAAGTGGCGGCGCGCGGCGGCAGCGTGGTGTTCCAGGTGGTGGAGACGATGGGCTCGATCAATGCCTCCTCGCGCAAGGTGGTGGACATCATCAGCGTGATCGACGGCATCGCCTTCCAGACCAACATCCTCGCGCTGAACGCGGCCGTCGAGGCCGCGCGCGCGGGCGACCAGGGCCGCGGCTTCGCCGTGGTGGCTTCCGAAGTGCGCAGCCTCGCGCAGCGCTCGGCAGCCGCGGCCAAGGAAATCAAGTCGCTGATCGGCGATTCGGTCGAGAAGGTCGAGGAAGGCAGCCGCCAGGTGGCCGACGCGGGCCGCACCATGGAAGAGATCGTCGGCAGCGTGAAGCGGGTGACGGACATCATGGGCGAGATCAGCGCCGCGAGCCAGGAGCAGACCTCGGGCATCGAGCAGATCAACCAGGCCGTCACGCAGATGGACCAGACGACTCAGCAGAACGCGGCGCTGGTCGAGCAGGCCTCGGCGGCGGCACAGTCGCTGCAGGAACAGGCGGGCAGCCTGTCGCGCATCGTCGGCAAGTTCAGGCTGGAGCAGCAGCATCGCCAGAACCACGCTGACGAGACCCCGGGCATCGGGGCCGGCCGCCTGCAGCTGATTGCGGCACGCTGAAAAGGAAAGAAAGAGAAACAGGCGAAAAGACCGGCAAGGGCTGCGCACCGGAGAAAGAGGCGAAACTAGGCGCCAGCCTTTCTCCCCCCGGAGCCCAATTTGTCGTCATCCAAAGCCGCCCGCATCGCCCTCTCCGCCTCGGCCGCCGCGATCGGAAGCATCGCCGCCTACTGGACACTGCTCGCCACGCGCCAGGGGCACATCCTCTTCAACGCCCGCAAGCTGCCGGTCGTTCCGCTGTCCGACGATTTTTCGACCTACTCCCACACCGTGCCGGGCGGCATGGTGCGCGGCTATGTCTACCACCCGCAGGGCGAGGAGGCGCTGCAGGACCTCTTCATCTACTTCGCAGGCCGCGGCGAGGACGTGCGCGCCACCGCGCAGACGCTGCACTGGCTGCCCGAGGGCTTCGGCTTCGCAGCGGTCAACTACCGCGGCGTGGCCGACTCGCAGGGGCATCCGTCCGAGATCGCCTCGGTGCAGGACGCCTGCCAGTTCGCCAGGCACCTGCGCAAGGCCTTTCCCCACGCGCGCCTGCACGTGGTGGGCCGCAGCCTGGGCACGGGCGTGGCCATCCAGCTCGTGGCGCGGCAGGAGTTCGCGAGCCTGCAGCTGGTGACGCCCTACGACTCGATGCTGGAGGTGGCGAAGAAGCGCTTTCCGCTGGTGCCGCTGTCGCTGCTGCTGCGCCACCAGTTCAACTCGCTGGAGCACTGCAAGGAGGTCGCGGCCAAGACGCAGGTGCTGCTGGCCGAGACCGACGACGTGGTGCTGCCCGAGCGTTCGCAGAAACTCATCGCGGCATGGCCCACGCCCGTCAGCGTGACGACCGTGCCGGCTTCGGACCATCACAACATCATGGGACTGGAAGCGACCTGGCTGCACCTCGTCGACTTCGCGCTGACCTCGGTGCTGCCGGAGCTGAAGGAAGCGTAGCCGGCCGCGCGGCCGCTACCGGTAGTGGCCCGCCATGAAATCGATGAATGCGCGCGCAGAGGGCTGAACATGCCGCGTGCGCGGATACAGCGCCGCATAGGTGCGCTGCCCCAGCGTGACCTCCGGCAGCACGCGGACCAGGGCGCCCGACTGAATGTCGGCGCGCACCGTGTGCCATGTCAGCGCGGCAATGCCAAGGCCGCTTCTCGCGGCCGAGTACAGCGCGGTGATCGTGTCGCAGGCGAAGCGCCCTTCCGGCTTGAATGACTGCTGCCGGCCATCAGGCATGTGCAGCGTCCAGTGCGCGGGACTTTCGGGCCCGTTGTGGAGCAGGCACTGGTGCTTCGACAGCTCGTCCGCCGCTGCGGGAACACCGTGCTCCACCAGGTAGCGCGGTGCGGCGACAAGCACCATGTCGGAGACCGCCAGCGTCCTCGCCATCATCGAAGCGTCTTCAAGTCCGGCGCTGATGCGCAAGGCCACGTCGATGCCTTCGGCGACCAGCTTCGTGAAGCGGTCGGAGCAGACCACCTCCAGCCGGATGCCCGGATGGCGCGACTGGAACGCCGGCAGCCACTCGGGCAGCTCGAGCGTCGCGATCGCCAGCGGCATGCTCACCTTCAGCGTGCCCGAGGGCGCCTTGCCATCGGCCGCGACATCCGCCTGCGCGGCATCGAGCCGCGAAAGATGTCGGCGCAGGCGGCGTAGTAGCGGCTGCCCGCCTCGGTCAGCGTGATGCCGCGCGTGTCGCGCCGCACCAGCTGCGCGCCCAGCGATTTCTCCAGCGCCTGCAGCTGGCGCGAGAGGCTGGAGTGCGTCGTATCCAGCGACTGGGCTGCCGCCGAGAGGCTCTTCGCCTGCGCGATGCGTTGAAAGGCACGCATCGCCTTGACCTGATCCATGCGCCGCCCTCCCGCGGGTACTTCAGAAGCCGCGCATTTTCCGTCAGGCGACCGGCAGGGCCAGGATCTGCGAAGTGCTCAGCACGTCGCCGAAGGTGTCCTCGATCTCGGCCAGTGCCGCGCGGTGCAGGCTGTCGTGCGACACGGTGTCGCCGTTCTCGCGGCGGATCGCGCGGGTGGCGGTGGCATCGGAAGACACGACCACGTCGAAGCCCTGCGGCCCTGCGTCGCGGGCGGCGCCGGCCACGCAGGCATGGGTCATCAGGCCGGCGATCACCAGCGTCTGCACGCCGGCCGAGCGCAGCTGCTGTGCGATGTCGGTGCTCGCGAAGACGCTGACGGTGGTCTTCTGCACGACCTTGTCGTGCGAGCGGGGGTGCATCTCGGGGTGGAAGGCGACGGTCTTGCCATCCTTGGCGAAGGTAGCCGCGCCTTCGGGGGCGATGTGCTGGATCTGGAAGACGGGCATCGCGTGCTGGTCGGCCCAGGCCAGCAGGCGCCTGGTCTGGGCAGCGGCGCGCGCACCGTCGGCAATGGGCATGCGGCCGGTGAAGTATTCGTTCTGGAAGTCGATCACCAGCAAGGCCGTCGCATTGCGGCGCAGCTGCTGTACCGGCTTCGCGCCCGACATGGCGCGGATGGTGGGCGTGGGTGCGTCTGCCGTCGTTGTCGCTGCCGCCGCAGAGGTGCCGACGATGCCGGCCGCGTACGGTGCGACGAGCAGGCCCATGAGTCCGCGGCGGGAGAGTCCTGATGAGAAAGACATGTTTGCTGTTCCTGTAGGTCCATCGAAATCGATGGGGGAAAGTCTAGGAACGGCCTTCCTTCACGCCTAGGCGGGCGCGGCGACAAGTGTTGTGCGGGATGCGCACGGCACCCGAGCCATCAGCATGAGGCAGCGTTCGCCGCAATTCCGTCGAGCAGCACATCGAGCGCCTGCCCGGCGCTGAGCATCAGGGTGTCGATCTGCGCATCGGGCGTGCGCATCACGCCCACGCCCAGCAATGCCGAGAGGCCATGCACCATCGCCCAGCAGGTGTGCGAAAGCTGCCGGGCATCCCCCTCGCGGAAGGTGCCATCGGCCTGACCGTCGCCGACCAGCTGGAGCAGCTGGTCGAAGAGTCGCGCGCCGGCCTGCACCAGCCCTTCGTTCGAGCGCGATTGAGCTACCGCGCCGAACATGTGGGCCAGCAGCCGCGGCGACCTCAGCCCGAAGCCGACATAGGCGCTGCCACAGGCCTTGAGCCTCGAACGGGCGCCGGCGGGAGCCGCGTCGATCGCCGACTGGCAGGCGGCCTGCATCTCCTCGAAGCCCTGCAGCGCCACGGCCTCCATCAGCGCGCGCTTGTCCTGGAAATGGCGGTACGCGGCGGTGTGCGAGACGCCCACGGCCTTGGCCATCTCGCGCATCGAAAGGCCGTCGAGGTTGTCGCGCTCCATCTGCTCGCGGGCATAGGCAAGAAGGCCAGCCTTGAGGTCGCCGTGGTGGTACGAAGAGGATGAAGAAGAAGAGGAGGAAGAGGAAGACGAGGTCGTGCTCATCGGCAATGCCCTGATGTTGACAGTGGAAACTATACGCCCGCACAATGTTTCCACTGTAAACACACATCATCCGTCATGAGCTTTCTCTTCTTCATCTCCTCCTTCGGCGTGATCGCCTGGGCTGTCTCCCATCTGCTGAAGCGCCCGCTGGGCCTGCGCGCCGCCATGCGCTGGGGCATGGGCCTCGGCTTCCTGTTCACCGGCATCGACCACTTCGTGAGCGCCTCCACGCGCTACGCGCCGATGATTCCCGACGCCCTCGCCGGGCACGCGCTGGCCTGGGTCTACCTGACCGGCGTTGCGGAGCTTGCCGGCGGGCTGGGCCTGCTGGTCCCGGTGCCGGTCTACCGGCGCCTCGGCCTGCCCAACCTGCAGCGGCAGGCGGGCATCTGGCTCTCGGTGATGCTGGTCTGCGTGGTCAGCGCGAACATCAGCGTCGCGCTCAAGGGGCAGACGGTGCAGGGGCTGGAGTTCGGCGCGTGGTACTTCTGGATCCGGCCGCTGTTCCAGCCCGTTTTTATTGCCTGGGCGCTGTATTGCTCCGGTGTCTGGCCCCGGCAGGCACCGCAGTCGCGCGTGCCGCAGCCGAAGAACGGGAAGCTCGCGGCCTGAAGCGGCAAAGCAACACAAACTGTCAACGCGGAGGCCGCCATCAAGATAATCCGCCTCCATGGACTCCCTCATCGCCGCCTCCGCCCGCGCCCTTGCCGCGGGCGATGCGCTCGGAGCGCTCAAGCGGGTCGCCCTGCGCGACGATCCGCCGGCGCTGGCGCTGCGCGGCATCGCGATGGCCCAGCTCGGCGAGCATCCGCGTGCGCGCGAGCTGCTGCGGCGCGCCGCGCGCGGCTTCGGTGCGCATGAGGAGCTTTCGCGCGCCCGCTGCATCGTCGCCGAGGCCGAAGTCGCCCTGGCCATGCGCGACCTGGGCGGATCGACACGCTCGCTGGCGCATGCCGCCACCGCGCTCGAATCGCACGAGGATCACGCCAATGCAGTGCAGGCCCGGCTGATCGCGGCGCGCCGCCTGCTGCTGCTGGGTCGGCTCGAAGACGCGGAGGCGGCCCTCGCTCATCTCAACACGCGCGGCCTGCCACCTTCGCTGACGGCGGTGGCCGAGCTTGCAGCGGCAGAACTGTCGCTTCGCTCATTGCGCATCGCGGCTGCGCAGGCCTCGCTCGCCCGTGCGCACGAAGCAGCGGTTCGCGCGCGCGTGCCGGCCCTGCTCGCCGAAGTCGCCGAGGCCCAAGCCGCCTTCGAGCGCCCCGCCGCCCGGCAGGTCGGCTCCGGCGGCGAGCAGCCGCTGCGCCTGGGCGAAGTCGCCGCCCTCCTCGCCTCGGACACGCTGGTGGTCGACGCCTGCCGCCGTGGCCTGGGCGCCGGCGATGCGTGGCGGCCTCTGGCGCGGCGGCCGGTACTGTTCTCGCTGGCACGCTCGCTCGCCGAGGCATGGCCGGGCGATGTCGATCGCGAGGCCCTGATCGAAAGCGCCTTCCGCACCCGCCACCCCGACGAAACGCATCGCGCGCGCCTGCGCGTGGAGATAGGCCGGCTGCGCGCGCTCGTCCAAGCGATGGCGAGCATCGAGGCCACGCCGCGCGGCTTCGTGCTCCGGCCGCACGGCGAGCGCGGCGTCGCGGTGCTGGCACCGCCCATCGACGGCGAACAGGCCTCGCTGGCGGCGCTGCTTTCCGATGGCGCCGCATGGTCCACCTCGGCCCTCGCACTGGCGCTGGGGGCCAGCCAGCGCACGGTGCAGCGCGCGCTGGTCGAGCTGGAGGCGCAGGGCCGGGTGCGCTCCATCGGCAAGGCCCGGTCGCAGAAGTGGCTCGCGCCGCCGCTGGCCGGATTCACGACGATCTTGTTACTCCCCGCTGCGCTGCCTATTGAATAGAGTTGGCTCCAGGCGCCTGTTCCGGGGCGCTTCACACAAGGAGCCAACGATGAGCAGCAAGACAGGCAAGAGCCATCCCACGGTACGCGCCGCCGAGATCGTGCGCGAATACGGCCCGTTCGGCGGCGCCGGCCAGGTCCACGGCGTGACCCACGACGGCCGCCGCGTATGGGCCGCCACCGGCGCGAAGCTGGTGGCCTTCGACCCCGCCAGCGGCGAGGCCAGCCAGACGCTGGACGTGCCCTGCGACGCCGGCACCGCCTTCGACGGCAAGTACCTCTACCAGATCGCCGAGTCGCGCATCGACAAGATCGACCCGGCCACCGGCAAGGTGCTGGCGTCGATCCCCTCGCCCGGCAACGGCTACGACTCGGGCCTGACCTGGGCCGAGGGCAGCCTGTGGGTGGGCCAGTACCGCGACCGCAAGATCCACCAGGTCAACCCCGAGACCGGCGCCGTCGTGCGCACCATCGAGTCGAACCGCTTCGTCACCGGGGTGACCTGGGTCGACGGCGAACTCTGGCACGGCACCTGGGAGGCGGAGGAAAGCGACATCCGCCGCATCGACCCGCAGACGGGCGCCGTGCTCGAGCGGCTCGAGATGCCGCGCGGCGCGGGCGTGAGCGGGCTCGAGTCCGACGGCGCCGGTCTCTTCTATGCCGGCGGCGGCGCCAGCGGCAAGGTCCGCGCGGTGCGCCGTCCCCAGTCCAGCCACTGACCCAGGAGCCATCATGAACACCACGACCATCGAAGCCCCCGAAACGACGAACCATCGCGTCGTCTCCAGCGAGCAGTGGCTCGCGGAACGCAAGGCATTCCTTGCACGCGAAAAGGAACTGACACATCTGCGCGACCAGATCGCCCGCGAGCGCCGCGCGCTGCCGTGGGAGCGCGTGCAGAAGAACTACGTCTTCGACACGCCCGAGGGCAAGCGCACGCTGGCCGATCTCTTCAAGGGCCGCAGCCAGCTGCTGGTGCAGCACTTCATGCTCGGCCCGGACTGGGAGCAAGGCTGCCAGAGCTGCTCCTTCATGGCCGACCACACCGACGGCATGAACGTGCACCTCGCGCACCGCGACATCACGCTGGTGGCCGTCTCGCGCGCGCCGCTCGCGAAGATCATGCAGTTCCGCGAACGCATGGGCTGGCGCTTCGACTGGGTGTCGTCGCACGGCAGCGACTTCAACCTCGACTTCCACGTCAGCTTCACGCCCGAGGAGCTGGCCACCGGCGAGGTCTACTACAACTACGGCAAGCTGCCCTTCCCGCACGACGAGGCGCCCGGCATCAGCGCGTTCTACAGGAACGAGGCCGGCGAGGTGTTCCACACCTACTCGACCTTCGGCCGCGGCGTGGAAGTGATGATGGGCGCCTACAACATGATGGACCTCATGCCCAAGGGCCGCGACGAGCGCGATGTGCCCTACAAGATGGACTGGGTGCGCCACCACGACCGCTACGAGTCGCAGACGGAGACGCCCGCCATCGGCGCGTGCTGCTGCGACAGGCAGGCCTGAGGCGCGAACGGCGGCAGCTTCGACGCGTGAAGGCGACGACATCATGGCAAGCCTCTGGCCATGGCTCGCGGTCGCGGGAGTCGGCGCGCTTCACGGGCTGAATCCCGCCACCGGCTGGGCCTTCGCCGCCGCTTCGGGCCTGCGCTCGCACGACCGTTCGCGGGTGCTTCGGGCCCTGGTGCCGATCGCCCTCGGGCATGCCGCTTCCGTAGCACTGGTGGCCGGCGCAGTCGTGTTCGCTCCATCGATGGATCGCACGGTGCTGCTGGTGCTGGCGGGCTTGCTGCTCGTCGCGGCCGTGGCGCACCACCTGCGGCGCGGCAAGACCAGTCACACGGGGCTAGCGCTCTGGTCCTTCATGATGGCCACCGCGCACGGCGCCGGGCTGATGCTGGTGCCCGCGCTGATCCCGCTGTGCATGAGCGAAGCTCCTGCGGCCCGAGAGATCACCGCGTCGGGTTCGCTGCTGCTGGCCCTCGCGGCGGTCGGCGTGCACATGGCTGCGATGCTGGCCGTCGCCGGCGCGGTCGCCGCCGGTGTGTGCCGCGGCTTCGACCTTGCCGCGGCGATGCTTCACTTCCGGCCGTTCGGCGTGCGGAAGTCCGGCGAACCGGCCACCACCTGGCGAATCTCCTCCATCAACGCCCGCGCGCCCGGCGAAGGGAAGGCACCCTGGCGCTGGCTCAGGCCGATCTCGCGGCGGGTTTCCTCCAGCGGAAAGTCCAGCACCACCAGGCTGCCGTCGCGGATCTCGTAGCGCAGCTGGTGCGCGGAGATCGCGGTGAGCATGTCGCTCTCCAGCAGCAGGCTGCGCAGCACGGCGAGGTCGCCCGTCTCCACCGCGGGCACCGGCGGCGCCTGCCGCGCTTCGGAGAAGAAGCGCTCCAGCAGCTCGCGAGACGGTGAACCGGGGCGCGAGAGCGTCCACCTCGCCTCGCGCAGCGTCCTGAAGTCGATGCGCTTCGCCCGCGCGAGTGGGTGCCCGGCGCGGGCGATCACCGAGATGCGGTCCTCGAAGAGCGGCTCCTGCTGCAGGTCCTTCGCCTCGCCAGCGGTGCGCAGGGCGCCGAGGATGAAGTCGATGTCGCCGCTGCGCAGCGAAGCGGCCAGCGCGTCGTACGGGCTCTCCACCGTCGCGACGTGCAGGCGCGGATGCCGCGCGAGCAGCGAGGCGATGGCCAGCGGCAGGATCTGCGTGCGCCCCAGCGGCAGCGCGCCCACCACCACGCGGCCCTGCAGCGTGCCCTCGCTGGCCGCGATGTCGGGGCCGATGTGCCGCAGCTCCGACAGCACGCGCCTGAAGTAGAAGGCCACGATCTCCCCGGCCGGCGTGGCCGAGAGCCCGCGCGCGTTGCGGTTGAAGAGCGTCACGCCCAGCCCGCTTTCCAGGTCCTTCAGCGCGCTGCTGATCGCCGGCTGCGTGATGCCGAACTCGCGCGCGACGGCCGGCATGTTGCGCTTTTCGGCGAGGCTCGCGATCACAGCGAGCCGCCGGCCGTTGAGGATCGACGCGAAGAGCGAGTGCACGTCGGCCGCGCCCCCTGCGCCGGCCACGCCGCCACGGGTTGCAAGCTGCGCGCGCGCCTCCTCGAACTCGCGCTCGATGCGCAGCGCGCGCGCCAGCACCAGCTCGCCATAGGCATTGAGCGCCACGCCGCGCGGGCCCCGGTCGAACAGCGGCCTGCCGAGCACGGCCTCCAGGTCGAGGATGGAGCGCGTCACCGCCGAGGCCACGCGGAACAGCGCGTCGGCCGCCGCCGCGATGCTGCCGGCCGAGGCCACGGCCGAGAACGCGCGCAGGTGGCGCAGGTTGATGCCCAGCGCCACGCTGTCCGCGTGCTCGATAACTTTGTGATTCCCGGTTCGGTGGCGCATGGCCTGCAAGGCTCCTCCAAGCCGTGCATTTTCGCCACCATGGGTAAACCCTTGTCGATAAAAAAGACTGATGGCAGCGCAACGCTAACTCACGCCACGCCGTGCCGCCGCGGCGCAGACTTCCTTCCATGCTTGAAGCACCCCCTGCACGCCACCCGGAGCCCCGCGCATGATCATCGACTGCCACGGCCACTACACGACCGCGCCCAAGTCCCTGGAGGCCTGGCGCAACCGGCAGGTCGCCGCCATCCAGGCCCCGTCGGCACGGCCGAAGGTGTCGGAGCTGAAGATCAGCGACGACGAACTGCGCGAATCCATCGAGGGCAACCAGCTGCGGCTGATGAAGGAGCGCGGCAGCGACCTCACCATCTTCAGCCCGCGCGCGAGCTTCATGGCGCACCACATCGGCGACTTCGAGGTGTCGTCGACCTGGGCCGCCATCTGCAACGAGCTGTGCCATCGCGTGAGCCGGCTCTTTCCCGACCACTTCATCGGCGCGGCCATGCTGCCGCAGTCGCCGGGGGCCGATCCGGCCAGCTGCATTCCCGAGCTGGAGCGCTGCGTGAACGAATACGGCTTCGTGGGCATCAACCTCAACCCCGACCCCTCGGGCGGCCACTGGACCAGCCCGCCGCTGTCGGACCGGCACTGGTATCCGGTCTACGAAAAGATGGTGGAGCTGGACATTCCCGCCATGGTGCACGTGAGCACGAGCTGCAACGCCTGCTTCCACACCACCGGCGCGCACTACCTGAACGCCGACACCACGGCCTTCATGCAGTGCCTCACCTCGGACCTGTTCAAGGACTTCCCGACGCTGCGCTTCGTCATCCCGCACGGCGGCGGCGCGGTGCCCTATCACTGGGGGCGCTTTCGCGGCCTGGCGCAGGAGATGAAGAAGCCGCTGCTGAAGGATCACCTGCTCAACAACATCTTCTTCGACACCTGCGTGTACCACCAGCCGGGCATCGATCTGCTCACGCGCGTGATCCCGGTCGACAACGTGCTCTTCGCGAGCGAAATGATCGGCGCGGTGCGCGGCATCGACCCCGAGACCGGCTTCAACTACGACGACACACGCCGCTACATCGACGCCACGCCGATGCTCGACGACAAGACGCGCCGCCAGATCTACGAAGGCAACGCGCGCCGCGTGTACCCGCGCCTCGATCGCGCGCTCAAGCAAAGAGGACTCTGAAAGAACATGTCGAACACTCCCCTGCTCCAGGAACTCGGCGTCGTGCACCGGCGCATCGAGCGCGCCGACGCGGCCGCCGTCGAGAAGCTCTCGCGCTTCGGCGTCTCCACCGTGCACGAGGCGCTGGGCCGTCTCGGCCTGATGGCGCCGCGCATCCGCCCCATCCACCCCGAGGCGCGCATGTGCGGCACTGCCGTCACCGTGCTGCTGCAGCCCGGCGACAACTGGATGCTGCACGTCGCGGCCGAGCAGATCCGGCCCGGCGACGTGGTGGTGGCCGCCTGCACCGCCGACAGCACCGACGGTTTCTTCGGCGACCTGCTCGCCACCTCCTTCAAGGCGCGCGGCTGCAAGGGCCTGGTGATCGACGGCGGCGTGCGCGACGTGCGCGACCTCGTCGCCATGGACTTCCCGGTGTTCAGCCGTGCCATCCACTCCAAGGGGACCATCAAGGCCACGCTGGGCTCGGTCAATGTGCCGGTGGTGTGCGCCGGCGCGCTGGTGCAGCCGGGCGACGTGGTGCTGGCCGACATCGACGGCGTGGTGGTGGTGCCCGCGCAGCTGGCCGCGCGCGTGGCCGATGCCGCCGAAGCGCGCGAGGCCAACGAGGCCGGCAAGCGCGCGCGCTTCGCGGCCGGCGAGCTGGGACTGGACATGTACGGCATGCGCGAGCCGCTGGCCAAGGCCGGCCTGCGCTACCTGGACTGACCATGGCCACGATCATCGGCGCCGTCGCCTGTTCCCACACACCCACCATCGGCTTCGCCTTCGACAAGAACAAGCAGGGCGATCCGGTGTGGGCTCCCATCTTCGAAGCCTTCGCGCCGGTACAGCAGTGGCTGGCCGAAAAGAAGCCCGACGTGCTCTTCTTCATCTACAACGACCACGTCAGCTCCTTCTTCTTCGACCACTACTCGGCCTTCTCGCTGGGCGTGGGCGAGCGGCACGAGGTGGCCGACGAAGGCGGCGGCGCGCGCGAGTTGCCGCCGCTGGCCGGCCATCCGGCGCTGGCGCGGCACATCGGCCGCTCGCTGGTGGCGGACGAGTTCGACATGTCCTTCTTCCAGGACCGCGCGCTGGACCACGGCGTGTTCTCGCCGATGTCGCTGCTGTGCCCGCACAAGCCGGCATGGCCGGTGCCCGTGATCCCGCTGCAGGTGGGCGTGCTGCAGTCGCCCGTGCCCTCGGCGCGGCGCTGCTACCGGCTCGGGCAGGCGCTGCGGCGCGCCATCGAGAGCTACCCCGACGACATCAGGGTGGCCATCGTCGCCACCGGCGGGCTCTCGCACCAGGTGCACGGCGAGCGCGCGGGCTTCAACAACACGGCGTGGGACGCGCAGTTTCTCGACCTCATCGAGAACGACCCGGTGCGGCTCACCGAGATGACGCAGGCCGAGCTCGCGACGCTGGGCGGCATGGAAGGCGCCGAGGTCATCATGTGGCTGGTGATGCGCGGGGCGCTGTCGTCGAACGTGCGCAAGACGCACCAGAGCTACTACCTGCCCTCGATGACGGGCATCGCCACCGCCATCTACGAGAACCTCGCGAGCCCGCCCATCGCGGGCGAGGTGGAACGCCACCGCCGCCACGTCGCGCAGGAACTCGCCGGCGTCCAGGCGCTGCAGGGCACCTACCCCTTCACGCTGGAGACCAGCGTGCGCGCCTACCGCCTCAACAAGTTCCTGCACGGCATGACACGGCCCGCGCATCGCGCGGCCTTCCTCGCCGACGAGGAAGCCGCCTTCGAAGCCGCCGGCCTGACGGCCAGGGAGCGCGACATGGTGCGCCACCGCGACTGGCGCGGGCTGATCCAGTACGGCGTGATCTTCTTCATGCTGGAGAAGCTGGGCGCGGTGGTGGGCGTGTCGAACCTGCACATCTACGCCGCGATGCGCGGCCAGTCGCTGGAGGACTTCCAGCAGACCCGCAACGCGCCCGGCGCGCTGTATTCGGTGGCCGGCAAGGACGCCGCGCCGCAAACGTGGGACAAGGCCGCCGCGCCGAAGCCGCACTGAGCCTTCACCCGCTTTCGATTCTGGAGACAACGAAGATGATGAGAACCCTGCTTTCCCGGCGCCTTGCCCTCGGCATGGCTGCCGTGGTCGCGCTCGGCCAGTTCGGCAATGCCGTCGCGGCCGATGCCTTTCCCTCCAAGCCCCTGAAGATCCTCGTGGGCTACAGCGCCGGCGGCGCGGTCGATGCCATCGCGCGCTCGGTCGGCCTGCGGATGTCGGCCATCCTCGGCCAGCCGGTGGTGGTCGAGAACAAGCCCGGCGCGGGCACGAACATCGCGATCAAGTCGGTCGTCACCAGCCCGCCCGACGGCTACACGCTGCTGCTGGCCGCCAATGCGCTGGCGGTGAACCCGTCGCTCTTCCAGCCCGCGCCCTACGACCTGGAGCGCGAGCTGACGCCCATCGCCTCGGTCGGCCGGGTGCCGGTGGTGTTCACGGTGCGCGAGGAATCGCCTATCAAGACGCTGCCGGAGCTGGTCGCGGCGGCCAAGTCCAAGCCCGGTGGCTTGACCGTCGCCACGCCGGGCAACGGCTCGACGCCGCATCTCGCGATGGAGCTGTTCCAGCACACCGCCGGCCTGCAGCTGCGGCATGTGCCCTACAAGGGCGGCGCGCAGGCGCTCACCGACGTGCTCGGCGGCCATGTGGACGTGGTCGCGGTCAATGCGCTCGAAGCGCTGCCGCTGGCCAAGTCCGGCAAGCTGCGCGTGCTGGCGGTGATGAGCGCCGACCGTTCCGCCGTGCTGCCGGGCGTGCCCACGGTCGCGGAGTCGGGCTACCCGGGCTTCGAGGCCAGCGTCTGGTACGGCTTCGTCGGTCCGGCCGGGCTGCCCAGGCCGGTGGTCGAGAAGCTGCACGACGCGGTGCAGAAGGCCATCGATTCGCCCGAGGTGCGCAACCAGCTCGCGGCCGCGGGCGGCGTTCCGCTGCCGGGACCGACCGCGCAGTTCGACAAGCTGCTCAAGGCGGACGTGGCGCGCTACGGCAAGCTGATCCGCGAAGCCGGCATCAAGCCGGACTGAGGCGGCTACCACCATGACGAGCACAGGCATCACCCGCCGGCAGGCCCTCACCACAGCCACCGCCGCGGCCCTTCTCCCGGCGGGCCGCATCGCGATGGCGCAACAGGCGTATCCATCGAAACCGATACGCATGGTCATTCCCTTCACGCCCGGCGGCTCCACCGACGTGCTCGGGCGCGCCATCGGCATCGAGCTCGGGCGTGCATGGCACCAGCCGGTGGTGGTCGACAACCTGCCCGGCGCTGGCGGCTCCATCGGCGCGGACAAGGTGGCGAAGTCGCCCGCCGACGGCTACACGCTGCTGATGGGGCACATCGGCACGCTGGCGATCAACCCGTCGCTCTACCCCAAGCTCGACTACGACCCGGTGCGCAGCTTCGCGCCCGTGGCCTGGGTGGCGCGGGTGCCGAACGTGCTGGTGGTGCACGAGTCGGTGCCTGCCCGCTCGCTTGCAGAGCTGATCGCGCTGGCGAAGTCGCGCCCGAACCAGCTGGCCTTCGGCTCCGGCGGCAACGGCAGCGCGGCGCACATCGCCACCGAGTACCTGAAGCTGCAGACGGGCGCCTCCTTCATGCACGTGCCCTACCGCGGCACGGCGCCGGCCGTCACCGACCTGCTGGCGGGCCAGCTGCAGATGCTCTTCACCGGTGCGCCCGCGCTGCTGCCGCACATCAAGTCGGGCAGGCTGCGCGCGCTGGCGGTGTCGAGCCCCAGGCGCATCGCGCTGCTGCCCGAGGTACCGACGGTGGCGGAAAGCGGCGTGCCCGGCACGAAGGATTTCGAGGCCGACCAGTGGTACGGCGTGGTCGCGCCGGCCGGCACCCCGGCGGAGATCGTCGCCATGCTCAACAGGCAGATCAACCAGTCGCTCAACGCGGCCGAAGTGCATGCGCGGCTCGCGGCCGAAGGCGCCGAACCCACGCCCACCACGCCGCAGGCCTTCGGCGAGCTGATCGCCAGCGAGATGAAGCGCTGGAACCGCGTGATCAAGAGCGCGCGCATCACCGTAGACTGACTTCGATCACAAGGAAGGACAAGCAGCATCATGGGAATCACACTGGGCCTCATCGGCCATGGCGAGGTGGGCGGCATCTTCGGACGCGGCCTGCTCGGGAAAGACGGCGTGGACGCCGTCTGGGCATGGGACCTGCGCTTCGCCGACGCCGCGACCGGCGAAGCCGCACGCGCCGCGGCGGAACGCGACGGACTGCGCGTGGCGGGCAGCATGCAGGAGCTCTGCAGCCACGCGGACCTGCTGATCTCGGCCGTCACCGCCTCCAGCACCCTCGCGGTGGCCGAGGAAGCCGCGCGCCATGCACGCGCCGGCTCGCGCTTGCTCGACCTCAACTCGGCATCGCCCGGCACCAAGCAGCGCGCCGCCGCCGCGCTCGAAGCGGTGGGCGTCGCTTACGTCGAGGCGGGCGTGATGACTTCCGTGCCGCCCTACGGCATCCGCGTGCCGATGCTGCTGGGCGGCGCGCACGCAGAAGCGCTCGCCGCGACGCTGTGCGGCTGGGGCATGGACGTGCGTGCGGTGAGCGACCGGCTCGGCATCGCTTCGGCGATCAAGATGAGCCGCAGCATCATGATCAAGGGCCTGGAGGCGCTGGTCATCGAGAGCTACGCCACGGCGAGGCGCTACGGCGTGGAAGAACATGTGCTGCCCACGCTGAGGGAAACCTTCCCGCAGATCGACTGGGACAGGCAAGGCGCCTACTTCTTCAGCCGCGTGGTGCAGCACGGCAAACGCCGCGCCGAGGAAATGCGCGAGGCGGCGCAGACCGTGCGCGAAGCCGGCTTCGAGCCGCTGATGGCCTCCGCCATCGCGGCCAAGCAGGACTGGGTGGCCACGCAGGCGCGCGAGGGCCTGTTCGACGGTATCGATGCGTCGAGCGACTGGAAGGCCTACGCGGACCGGCTGATCGGGCGCAGATGAGCATGGCGGGTTCGCTCAGGGGCATCAGCTCCATGGCCACGAAGGGGCTGCTGGCGGAACTCGCCGCCGCGTACACGGGCACGAGCGGCGTGCCGGTCGCCTTCGAGGCGGTAGGCGGCGTGGACGCCGCGCGGCGCGTATCGGCGGGAGAGCCCTTCGACGTGGTGGTCCTGGCATCGGATGCCATCGACAAGCTGGCGGCCGCCGGCAAGGTGGATGCGTCGCGCAAGGTCGACGTGGTGCGATCGGGCGTCGCGGTGGCGGTTGCCGCTGGAGCGGCGCAGGTCGACATCTCCACCGAAGAAGCGATGCGGCGCGCCATGCTGGACGCGGCCCGCATCGCCTACTCGACCGGGCCGAGCGGCGTTGCGCTGATCGCGCTGTTCGAGCGCTGGGGCATCGCCGATGCGGTCAAGGAACGGCTGGTGCAGGCGCCTCCCGGCGTGCCGGTGGGTTCGCTGCTCGCGCGCGGGGAAGCCTCACTGGGCTTCCAGCAGTTCAGCGAGCTGATCGGTGTCGAAGGCATCACGCTGCTGGGGCCGCTGCCGCCGGCAATCCAGATCACGACGATCTTCAGCGCGGCACCTGTGGCGAACACTCCCAAGGCGGAGGCCGCAGACGCACTGCTCGCCTACCTCGGATCTCCCGCCACCGAGGAAGCGAAGCGCCGTCACGGCATGGAGCCGGCCTAACGCGCGGCCGGCCTCCGGGCGCCATTGCCCTTCCCCGCCGTCACCAGCCCGGCGCTCTCGACGAAGCCATGGATCAACTTCAGCCGCGGTGAGGCCCTGAGCCACAGGATGCCGAAGCGCCGCGTTTCCGAGGGCAGCGGCAGCGGGATCTTCACGATGCGCTGCCCTTCGAGCAGCGGTGAAGCGATGTCGGGCACGACCGACACGCCCAGGCCCCGGTCGACCATCATCGCGATGGCCAGCAGCGAACTGAGCTCGAAGCGCTCCTGCGGAACGATGCCCGCCGCGCGCAGGTAGCGGTCGGCCTGCTTGCCGCCGCCGAGGTTGCGGTCGTAGCGGATCAGCGGCGAGGTGCGCAGCAGCTCGTGGGGGTCGCGCCGCGCAAGGCGGCTGGGCGCGAGCAGCACCAGCGGCTCCTCGCGCAGCAGCGCCCAGTCGAATGTCTTGGCGAGCGCGAACTGCGGGTACAGGCACACGGCCGCGTCGAGATCACCCTGCTGCATCGCCTTGTAGAGCGTGGCGGTGGTGCCCGACTGCAGGAACACCTTGACGCCCGGATGCGTCTTCACGAAGCGCGCGAGGATGTCCGGCAGCAGGCTGTGGATGGCCGTGTTGATGGTGCCGATGACCAACTCGCCGCCCGCCGACTCGCTGCCCAGCAGCGCCTTGATGTCGCTCACCTCGCGCAGCAGCGTGCGCGCCCGCTGCACCAGCCGGTGACCGGCCTCGGTGGGCTGCACGGTGCGGCCGGCGCGCGCGAGCAGCGGCGCGTTGAGCTCGCGCTCCAGCGCACGGATCTGCTGCGCCACCGCGCCGGGCGTGAGGTCGAGCCGGCGCGCGGCCTCGGACATCGAGCCCGACTCCACCACCAGAAGAAAGCTTTGCAGGTAGGCCGTTTCCATGAAGATAGATTTTCTGCGATGTGATCGCAGTGAACAGCTGTTTTTCTCTTGTCATGAACTGCCGACACTGCCCTCATGAGAAGCAAACTCTTCGTTCCCGGCACCCGCCCCGAACTGTTCGCCAAGGCGCTTGCCGGCGAGGCGGACGCCATCAGCCTCGACCTGGAAGACGCCGTGTCCGAGCCGCGCAAGGACGAGGCGCGCGAGACGGTGCGCCAGTTCCTCGAGAGCGGCGACGCGGCTTCGTCGCGCAAGACGCTGATCGTGCGCGTCAACGCCATGGACACGCCGCATTTCGAGCGCGACATTGCGGCGGTCGCGCGCACCGGCGTGCAGCTCATCAACCTGCCCAAGCCGCAGAGCCCCGCGCATGTGCGCGCAGCCGCCGAAGCCATCGAGCGCGCGGAGCAGGCCAACGGCGTGCAGGCGCCCATCGGACTGCTGCTGAACATCGAGACGCCCGCCGCCCTGCGCATGGCCGCCGAACTCGCGCTGGCGCATCCGCGCGTGGCGGGGCTGCAGCTGGGGCTGGGCGACCTGTTCGAGCCGCTGGGCATCGCCCGGCGCGAGCCCTCGGCGATCCGCCAGGCGATGTTCGCGGTGCGCATCGCCGCCGGCGAAGCGGGCCTGTACGCCTACGACAGCGCCTTCGCCGACATCCGCGACGCCGAGGGCTTCCGTTCCGAGGCGAAGCTGGCGCGCGACCTGGGCTTCCTGGGCAAGACCTGCATCCACCCGAGCCAGATCGCCATCGCCAACGAGGTGTTCCGCCCGACCGACGAGGAGATCGCGCACGCCCGCAAGGTGGTCGAGGCGGCGCGCGAAGCCGACGCCAAGGGCGTCGGAGCGTACGTGGTGGACGGAAAGATGATCGACATCCCCTTCGTGATCCGCGCGCGCGCCATCGTCGAGAGCGCGCGCAGCCTCGGTCTGATGCCAAGCTGATTCCAGGCCAACCCTGCTTCACCATCCATAAGAAAACCGGAGACAAGACAGATGCGTATTCCCTCGTTCCTTCGCCCGCGCGCGCTCGCCGCAGCCTCGACAGTCGTGCTTGCCGCGCTGGGCGGCACCGCGCTCGCGCAGGCCGCCTCCCCTTCCAAGCCCATCACCATCGTCGTGCCCTACCCGGCCGGCGGCTCCAACGACACCTTCGCGCGGCAGGTGGCCAAGGAGCTGGGCGACCAGCTCAAGCAGCCGGTCATCATCGACAACCGCCCCGGCGCGAGCGGCAACACCGGCACGGGCCAGGTGGCCAAGGCGGCGCCCGACGGCTACACCCTGGTAGCCGTGTCTTCGAGCATGACGACCAACGCGGCGGTGCAGTCGAAGCTGCCCTTCGACCCGGTCAAGGGACTCGCGCCGGTGGCGATGTTCGCCAAGGGGCCGTTCATCGTCGCGGTCAACAACGAGTTCCCCGCCAGGACGCCGGCCGAACTCATCGCCGCCATCAAGGCGAAGCCGGGCCAGTACAACTACGCGTCCTCCGGCTCGGGCAGCGTCAACCAGTTCGGCACCGAGTTGCTGAAGGCCAAGGTGGGCGACCTGCAGATCGCTCACATCCCGTACAAGGGCATGGGCCCGGCGGTGACCGATCTCGTGGGCAACCAGACGCAGCTGCTGATCTCCAGCGGCCCCTCGCTGCTGCCGATGGTGCGCGCCGGCAAGCTGCGCGCGGTCGGCATCACGAGCCTGAAGCCGAGCCCCATCGCACCCGACCTCACACCCATTTCGACTGCGGTGCCCGGCTACGAGTTCGAACTCTGGTGGGGCCTGCTGGCCCCGGCCGGCACGCCGGCCGACGTGGTCGCGAAGCTGAACGGCGCGGTCAACCAGATCCTGTCGAAGCCCGAGATCGCAGCGAACTTCCTGCGCGAAGGCGCCATCGCCACGCCGCTCACGCCGGCGCAGTTCGGCACCGTCATCGCCGAGGACGTGGAGCGCTGGAAGAAGCTGGCGAAGCAACAGAACATCACCGCAGACTGAGCAAGGAAAGAGAAAGCCCATGAGCCACACCGCCCCTGAGAACACGCGCCTGCCGGAGCGCCAGGGCCCCGCCGGGCCGCTGAGCGGCCTGCGCGTGCTCGACCTGAGCGCCTACATCGCGGGCCCGTACGGCTGCTCGCTGCTGGCCGACCAGGGTGCGGAGGTCATCAAGATCGAGCCGCCCACGGGCGACAACCTGCGCAAGTACCCCTCGACGCTGGAGGCCGAGAGCCGAGCCTTCATCGGCGTGAACCGCAGCAAGCTGGGCGCGGTGCTCGACCTGAAGAACCCCGAGGACCTGGCCGCGCTGATGGAGCTGGTGCGCGGCGCCGACGTACTGGTGCACAACTTCAGGCCCAGCGTGCCGCCGCGGCTGGGCATCGCCTACGAGCAGCTGAAGGCGGTGAACCCGCGGCTCATCTACTGCGCCGTCACCGGCTACGGCGAAACCGGCCCGCTGCGCGAGAAGGCCGGCTACGACCAGGTGCTGCAGACCATGACCGGCATGTGCGCGCTGCAGGGCAAGCGCGGAGAGCCGCCCGAGATCATCTACGGCTCTGTGGTGGACTACTACGCGGCCGCGCTGGTGGCCGCGGGCGTCGCCTCGGCGCTGTACGAGCGCGAAAAGAGCGGCGAAGGCCAGTTCGTGGGCGTGTCGCTGCTGCGCTCGGCGCTCACGATGCAGTCGGCGCGCATGGTGTGGGCCGAGGGCGAGCCGAAGGACGTGGGGCGCGACATGCGCTCCGGCGGCATCACCGGCATCCACCCGACGCGCGAGGGGCACATCTACATCTCGGCCAACACGCCGCACTTCTGGCAGGCGCTGTGCGCCAAGGCCGGCCTGCCCGAGCTCGCGGCCGACGAGCGCTACGACTCGGTGCGCAAGCGCGCGCAGCACGCGGCCGAGATCGTGCCGAAGCTGCGCGCGGCGCTGGCCGGGCGCAGCGCGCTCGAATGGGAAGAGATCTTCGGCGAGGAAGTGCCCTGCTCCGCCGCCCGCACCGTGGAAGACATGTTCGACAACGAGCAGGTGCGGGCCGAGGACATGGTGGCGAACTTCCCGCACCCGACGCTGGGCTCGTACCGGGGCTTCACCCGCCCGGTGCGCTTCGGCCGCACGCCCGGCCCCGAGCCCTTTGCCGCACCGACGCTGGGGCAGCACACGGCCGCCGTACTGGCCAGGCGACGCGCGGACGACTGAGAAATGCCCGACGAGATGATCGCCGTGCCCCACAGCGCCGGCACGCGCAAGCCGGCCATCGCGGCGCCAGAGGGCGCATGCGACGCGCACATCCACGTGTACGACCGCCGCTTTCCGATGTACGGCTCGCCCGATGCCATGCTGGACAACGCCACCGCCGACGACTACCGCCTGCTGCAGCAGCGCACCGGCACGCAGCGAACGGTGATCGTGCAGCCGCGCGTGCACGGCACCGACAACAGCGTGACGCTCGCAGCCATCCGGGCGCTGGGCGCGCACCGCACGCGCGGCGTGGCGGTGGTGCGGCCCGAGGTGAGCGATGCCGAGCTGAAGCAGCTGCACGAGGGCGGCATCCGGGGCATTCGCTTCACGCTGTACACCTCGACGAACGCGGCGACGGATTTCTCCATGGTCGAGCCGCTCGCACGGCGTGTGCACGCGCTGGGCTGGCATGTACAGCTGCACTGGAGCGCCGACCAGATCGCGGCGCATGCGGCGCTGCTCGATCGCCTGCCCTGCACGGTGGTCTTCGACCATCTCGCGCGGCTGCCGCAGCCCGATGGGCTCTCACACCCCGCATACCGGGTGGTGAGCCGGCTGCTCGACAACGGCCGCACCTGGATCAAGCTTTCGGGCGCCTACCTCGACTCCGCAGCCGGGGCCGAAGGCGGCTATGCCGACACCATCGACGTTGCCAGGGCCTGGGCGACGCAGGCGCCCGAGCGGGTCGTATGGGGCAGCGATTGGCCCCACCCGACGGAGCGCGCGGCCAAGCCGGACGACGCGCAGCTCTTCGACCTGCTGGGCCGCTGGGTGCCCGACGAGGCCGCGCGCCATCGCGTGCTCGTCGACAACCCGGCACGGCTCTACGACTTTTCCTGAACCCCAAGACCCGAGACATCGAGATGAAGAAGCGACTCCTGAAATCCATCGCCGCCCTGGCCTGCGCCGTTCCCCTGCTTGGCTGGGCCGCCTGGCCCGACAAGCCGATCCGCATGGTGGTGCCGTATGCCGCAGGCGGCGGCGCCGACAACACGGCGCGCATCGTCGCGCAGCAGATGAGCGCCGCGCTGGGCCAGCAGATCGTGATCGACAACAAGCCGGGCGCGGGCGGCGTGATCGGCGCCGACAACGTGGCCAAGGCGGCGGCCGATGGCTACACCGTGCTGTACGACGCGTCGGCGTTCTCGGTGAACCCCTCGCTGCGCAAGCTGCCCTTCGACGCGGCGAAGGACTTCATTCCGGTGTCGCTGGTGGCCACGGCGCCGCAGATCCTGGTCGTGCCCGCGACCGCGCCCTACAAGACGGTGCCGGAGTTCATCGACTACGCGCGCAAGAACCCGGGCAAGCTGAGCTTCGCGTCGGCCGGCGGCGGCACCGGCTCGCACCTGGCGGGCGAGGCGCTGAACGAGCAGGCGAAGATCAACCTGATGCACGTGCCCTACAAGGGCGGCGCGCCCGCGCTGACCGACGTGATGGGCGAGCAGGTGTCGGCCTACTTCGGCAACGTGGCCTCGACGCTGAGCTACGTGAAGAGCGGCAAGCTGCGCGCGCTGGGCGTGAGCTCCAGCAAGCGCCTGCCAGGGTTGCCCGATGTGCCGACGCTGGCCGAGTCGGGCCTGCCGGGCTACAACGTGGTCGAGTGGAACGGCGTGTTCCTGCCCAAGGGCACGCCGGCCGATATCGTGCAGAAGCTGGGCAAGGCGGTGCAGGCCGCCGTCAACGACCCGGCCGTTCGGCAGAAGCTGCTGCAGCTCGGCCTGGAACCGGCCGGCACCACGCCGGAGGCCTTCGCGAAGTTCGTGAAGGACGAGACCGGCAGGGTGAGCGCGCTGGTCCGCGCGCGCAACATCAGGGTCGACTGACCCTCGCGCCCGGTGGAGTGTGAAACGTAGTGTGCGGCCAGCGCCCCGCAGATACAGAGGAATACGCAATCCGCTGCGCGCGCAGGCGGCCCGGCGAAGAATCGGCTCCGTTCACAGACGAACGTCCGTCACTCTTCCGAAGGAACCGCCATGCGCTTTCGCTCTTCCGCCCTCTATTTCGCAGTCGCCATCGCCGCCTCGGCGGCCGCCCTCACGCTGACCTTCGCCGCGCCCTCGCCGTTCGGCGGCGACATTCCCGCCAGCGAGGCGGCGCCGGCGCCCGAATTCCAGAACATCGACAACTGGCTCAACTCGCAGCCGCTCAAGCTGAGCGAGCTGCGCGGCAAGGTGGTGCTGGTCGACTTCTGGACCTACACCTGCATCAACTGCCTGAACCACCTTCCCTACGTGAAGGACTGGAACCAGAAGTACAAGGACAAGGGCCTGGTGGTGGTCGGCGTGCACACGCCGGAGTTCGCCTTCGAGAAGTCGACGAAGAACGTGAAGGACGCCATCGAGCGCCTGCAGATCAAACACGCGGTTGCGCAGGACAACAGCTACGGCACCTGGAAGGCCTTCAGGAACCAGTACTGGCCCGCCGTGTACCTGATCGACAAGCAGGGGAAGATCGTCTACTCGCACTTCGGCGAGGGCAGCTACGGGACCACGGAGAAGAAGATCCAGGCGCTGCTGGCCGAGCCTGCGCCCGCCACCACCACTGCGGCTCCTTCGGGAACCTGAAGCCGCGCGGAGCAGCAGACATGAAGAAACTCTGGCTCGCCCTGCTCTTCTTCGCGGGCGGCGTCGCGCATGAAATCCGCAATCCGGTGAGCTGCCAATGCATCTCGTCCAGACGGGAAGACGGCTCGCGCAAGCCGTCGAAGTGAAGCTGAGACCGCTCTACTTCGCCGGATGATCCCGGCGGTAGAGCTCCCACTCCTCGATCTGCCTGCCATCCGGAAGCTTGCAGATGCCGTACTGCCCCTTGTCGTTCGACCTGAGGAGCGTCTTGCCCCCGAGGCTCTTGCAGTAGACCGACGCCGGGTTCGCCATGCCGACCGGCGGAGGCGCAGGCCGGGGTGGCTCGGGCTGGGCACACGCGGTGACCAGCAGAAGCGAGAGAAGCGCGCCCGCCGGGAGGAACAGTGGCTTGATCATTCCGCGAGTTTAGGCCCGCGGCTTGCGGCTCAGTCCAGCGCTTCAACGGCCGATGAGAAGACGTAGCCCTCGCTGCGCACCGTCTTGATGTAGCGCGGCTCGCGGGCGTCGTCGCGCAGACGCTGGCGCAGGCGGCTCACCAGCAGGTCGATGGAGCGCTCGAAAAGCTCGGCCTCGCGGCCCTGGGTGAGGCTCAGCAGCTGGTCGCGGCTCAGCACCTTCTGGGGATGGTCGAGGAACACCATCAGCAGCCGGTACTCCGCGCCGCTGAGCGCCACCATCACGCCGCTGTCGTCGATCAGGTTGCGCGCGGTGGTGTCGACCTGCCAGTCGCCGAAAGCCAGCCTCGAGGCCGACTCGGTGGAGCGCATGTTCGGCGGCAGCATGCGCGTGCGGCGCAGCACCGAGCGGATGCGCGCCAGCAGCTCGCGCGCGGAAAACGGCTTGGCCAGGTAGTCGTCGGCCCCCATCTCCAGCCCGAGGATGCGGTCGGCCTCCTCGCTGCGGGCGGTGAGCATCAGGATGGGCGTGGCCTTGTACTTGCCGGTGCGCAGGTCGCGGCACAGCGTGAGGCCGTCTTCGCCCGGCAGCATCAGGTCGAGGATGATGAGATCGAAGGGCCCCGACTCCTCCAGTGCCGCGCGCATGTGCCGCCCCGTGGGCACCGTCACCACGCGCAGGCCGTTCTTGACCAGGTAGGTGGAGAGCAGTTCGCGGATTTCCCGGTCGTCGTCGACGATGAGGATGTGGTCGGAGGTCTTGGCGATGTTCATGGCGGTGCGGCGAGGCGCCCGAGGAAAAGCGGGCAGGTGCAATGTAGCCCGGACGGGCGCCGGATCGGGTGGTTTTGTATTCCCGTGTATCCCGCGGGCGGGCCGGCCACACTATGTTGCCCGGCCGGCGCCACGGCTGCGGCCCGGGTGTGGCGGGTAATGTTGTATGTCGGGCCACGCCGCCCAACACACTGGAATACAAAGCGCCGCGCCGCGAGGCGCAAGCGGGTCTATAAACCTGCCCATGCCTACTTCCGCCGCCAGCCTTCCCGCCGACATCGCCCCGGCCTCCCCCGCCACGGGCCTGCGCCGCCTGCTGCCGCGCTCGCTGTTCTCGCGAGTGACGCTGATCATCGTCGTCGGGCTGGCCATCGCGCAGCTGCTGACCTTCATGGCCATCGGCTACGAGCGCGGCATCGCGATGCGCGAGCTGATGATGATCGGCATCGAGCGCGACATCGCCAGCTCGGTCGCCATCCTCGATCGGCTGCCCGCCGCCGAGCGCGAGGGCTGGCTGGCGCGGCTGGAGCGGCGCAACTACCACTTCGTGCTCGGCGGGAACGCGCAGGGCAAGGCGCCCGACACGGCTTCGACGCAGCAGTTCGCGACCGCGATAGCCGACGCGATGCGCCCCTTCGAGATCGTGAAGATCGGCCAGGTGAGCAGCCCGCCGCAGGGCCTGCAGATCCAGGTGCGGCTGTCGGACGGCTCCTCGGTGATCGTGCATGCGCGGCGCGTGGACATGCCGGTGTCGAGCTGGGTGATGTGGCTGCTGTGGGTGCAGCTGCTGGTGCTGGCGGTGTGCGCCTGGTATGCGGTGCGGCTGGTCACGCGGCCGCTGGCGCAGCTGGCCGATGCGGCCGACGAGCTGGGCCCCGACCTGAAGGGCCAGCAGCTGGCCGAGGAAGGACCGACCGAGGTGCGGCATGCGGCCCGCGCCTTCAACGCGATGCAGAAGCGCATTGCCGGCTACATGGCCGAGCGGGTGGAGATACTCGCGGCCATCTCGCACGACCTGCAGACGCCCATCACCCGCATGCGGCTGCGCACCGACCTGATGGACGGCGGCCATGACCGCGACAAGTTCCGCCAGGACCTGGACGCCATGCACGCCCTGGTGCGCGAGGGTGTGACCTACGCGCGCACCCTGCACGGCGCCACCGAGCCGCCGCGGCGCATCGACGCGGACGCGCTGTTCGAGAGCATGGTGGCCGACTACGAGGATTCGGGGCAGCAGGTGCTGCTCGAGGGCCGCGTGGGCGAGCCCATGGTGACGCGGCCGAACGCGCTGCGCCGCATCCTGACCAACCTGATCGACAACGCGCTGAAGTTCGGCACCGACGTGCGGCTGCAGGTGCATGCCAGTGCCGATGCCGGCGGCAACCGGCTCACGCTGGCCGTGATCGACAACGGCCCCGGCATTCCGCCCGACCAGCTGGAGAACGTGCTCAAGCCCTTCTACCGCGTGGAGGGCTCGCGCAACCGCAACACCGGCGGCACCGGCCTCGGCCTGGCCATCGCCCAGCAGCTGGCGACGGCAATGGGCGCGGAGCTCACGCTGCGCAACCGGGACCAAGGCGGGCTGGAAGCCCGGCTGACCATGAATACCAACACGGCCGCGCCACCGGACTGAGCCGCCGCCCCCAATCACTGACCGACGAAGAAGCGGCTCGCATGGCGAGACCGCGAAGGCCCCCGCTCGCCCTCGACTTTCCTTTTCAGCCATTCATCGACAACATTCACCGACAGGAATCCGACCATGTTCCTCCTCATCGTTGCCTACCTCGGTGGCGTGCTCACCATCCTGAGCCCGTGCATCCTGCCGGTGCTCCCCTTCGTGTTCGCGCGCGCCGACCGGCCGTTCCGCTCGCACGGCCTGCCGATGCTGCTGGGCATGGCGCTGGCGTTCTCGGCCGTCGCCACGCTGGCGGCCGTGGGCGGCGGCTGGGTGGTGGCGCTCAACGAGTACGGGCGCCATACGGCGATCGCGCTGCTGGCGCTGTTCGGTGTGACGCTGCTGTTTCCTTCGGTGGCCGATCGGCTGACCCGGCCGCTGGTGGCGCTGGGGCTTCGGCTGTCCGGGCCGGCGACGGACGCGAAGGCGTCGGTGTTCTCGCCGCTGCTGCTTGGCATCGGCACCGGCTTTCTGTGGGCGCCGTGCGCGGGGCCGATCCTCGGGCTGATCCTGACGGGTGCAGCGCTCAACGGCGCGAGCGTCGGCACCTCGCTGCTGCTGCTGGCCTATGCGGCTGGCGCGTGCACCTCGCTGGCGGCGGCGCTGCTCTTCGGCGGGCGAGTGTTCTCGGCGATGAAGGGATCGCTGCACGCGGGCGAATGGGCGCGGCGCGTGGCCGGCGTGGCGGTGCTCGCGGGCGTGGCGGCCATCGCGTCGGGGCTGGACACGGGGCTGCTCGCGCAGCTGTCGATCGGCACGACCTCGGCGCTGGAGAAGGCCCTGGTGGAGAGGATCGGCATGCCGATGCCGTCGCAGCAGCCTTCGTCCGCGCAGCAGGCATCCGTCGACCCCGGCGGCCTGATGCTGACGTCGACGCAGCCTGAGCCCAAGAAGCCTTCGCTGACGCTGCCCGACGAGGGCATGTTCCCGTCGCTCGCAGGCGCCACCGAGTGGATCAACTCGACCCCGCTCACGCCAGAGAGCCTTCGCGGCAAGGTCGTGCTGGTCGACTTCTGGACCTACTCCTGCATCAACTGCCTGCGCACCCTGCCCTACGTTCGCGCGTGGGCCGAGAAGTACAAGGACGCCGGGCTGGTGGTGGTGGGCGTGCACACGCCGGAGTTCGCCTTCGAGAAGCAGCCGGCCAACGTGCGCCGCGCGACGAAGGACCTGGGCATCGGTTTCCCGGTGGCCGTCGACAGCAACTACGCGATCTGGCGCGCCTTCGGCAACCAGTACTGGCCGGCCTTCTATCTCGTGGACGCGCAGGGGCGCATCAGGCACCACCAGTTCGGCGAGGGGCAGTATGCGAAGTCGGAGCAGGCCATTCAGCAATTGCTGGCGGAAGCCGGCAGGCCGGTTGATTCGCGGGCACTTGTCTCGCCCGAGGGCAAGGGCACGCAAGCTGCGGCAGCCGCGGAGCCGGCTCTTTCGGGCGAGACCTACCTGGGGTACGGGCAGGCGCGCAACTTCGCGTCGCCCGGTGGCATCTCGAATGATCGCGCACGGGTCTATTCAGGGGTTTCGGCGCTGCGCATCAATCAGTGGACGCTGGCCGGCGAGTGGAAGGTGGAAGAAGAGCGTGCGGTACTGGTGCAGCCAAACGGCCGCATCGCCTATCGCTTCCACGCGCGCGACCTGCACCTGGTACTCGGGCCATCGGCGGACGGGAAGCCGGTGCGCTTCAGGGTACGGATCGACGGCGCGCTGCCGCTCACTGACCATGGCACGGACACCGACGCGCAAGGCAACGGCGTCATCGACGGGCAGCGGCTCTATCAGCTGGTGCGACAGACGTCGGACGTGAAGGACCGACTGTTCGAGATCGAGTTTCTGGACGCGGGCGCGCAGGCCTACGCGTTCACATTCGGCTGATGATGGACGGCGGGGCCGCGCTCATCTCCCTGCCGGCTGAAGATGCGAAGGATGCTAAAGATGCTGAGTGATGAGCACCACGGCTCCGGCGATGGAGATGGCGCCGCCGACGAGTCTTCTGAATGCTTTCATGGCGTGATCCTGGAGTGGGAGTGACGCCTGATGGTGCCGCAGGAGCGACGCTTCGTGGGTTGGGAATCCTCATCCGCGGGATAGGAAACACCAACCTCCCGACGCGGCTTCTTCAGGCGGGCCTCGCCCCCCTCTTCGACGGCGCATCCTGCGGGACGAGCCGTTCTCTTGCGAACTGGCTGGCCCGCAACCGCACGCGCTGCAGCGCGGCTTCCAGCGTGGGCTGCTGCATGAAGACCAGCACGCCGCGCCTGAGCCCTCGCAGATTCAGTTCGGCAACGCCGGCGTAACGGCCGTTGGTGGTGCGCTTGATGTCGATGCGGCTGGACCAGCCATCGGGCAGGTCGACGAGGAGTTGCAGTTGCTGTGCGGGATTCATGTTGGGCGCGAAGGATAGGCGCGAAGGCACAGCAAACAAAGGAACTAATTCCGTGGCGTCCGCATTTCTTCGGAATAGACGCGCGAGAGCTCCGAAACAGGCGACTCGTCCTCGATGTCTCCCAGATTGGTCGCGATCATCGCCTTGCCCGCCTCCCTCCGGCGGGCTCCTCCCTCCGACCCCATGCGAGAACGGGGTCCTTCAGCTCACCCTTGGGTGAGCTTTTTTTTGGCCGCGGCGATCGGGGGGCCCAAAGAAAAACGGCTTACGCCTTTTGAGCGTAAGCCGTTGTTCCATCTACTGACTTTGGTCGGTGTGAAAGGATTCGAACCTTCGACCCCTTGCACCCCATGCAAGTGCGCTACCAGGCTGCGCCACACACCGAAGCTCTCGATTATAGCCTTGGAAATTCAGCGCCCGACGGTCAGCAGCTCACGAATTTCAAATAGTTCGCGACGAAGGTGAAGCAGCTGCGAAAGATCGGCCGTCTGCACGGCTGCGGACGCGGGCGAATCCTCGACGATGGCGGCGTCGAACTCCTCCTGGTCGATCTCGATGGCCTCCACGCCTTCGAGCGGCACTTCGCCCGCCTTGCGGCGGTCGCGCTCGCCCTGCACCAGTTCCTGCAGCTTGTTGCGCGCGCCGCTGATCGTGAAGCCCTGGTCGTAGAGCAGATCGCGGATGCGGCGGATCATGAGCACCTCGTGGTGCTGGTAGTAGCGGCGGTTGCCGCGCCGCTTCATCGGGCGCAGCTGCGTGAACTCCTGCTCCCAATAACGCAGCACGTGCGGCTTGACGCCACAGAGCTCGCCAACCTCACCGATGGTGAAGTAGCGTTTGACGGGAATCGGAGGGAGCGTTTTCTCCATTGAAATCAAGACTGTGCGCGGGAAACCTCAGAGATTACTCTACGCGGCCGCGCAGCACCAAGCACTTATTCGGAGCCGAGGCTCCACTCGACTTCGGATGTCCCGCCCTGATCGATGCTTCCGTGAATCTGTTCCTTGAGCTTGGCGCTCGCATGGAACGTCGCCACGCGGCGCTCGCCGATCGGAATGGCTTCGCCTGTGCGCGGATTGCGCCCGGGCCGGGGCGCCTTCACGCGGATCTGGAAGTTGCCGAAGCCCGAGATCTTCACGTCCGTGCCTTCGATGAGGCTGTTGGCCACGAGCTCGAAGAACGCCTCGACCATGTCCTTGGACTCACGCTTGTTCAGGCCGATCTGCTCGAACAGCAGGTCGGCGAGATGCGCCTTGGTGAGCGCAGGCGTTTCCAGAGCCTCGAGCGTGAATTCGGCAGCGTTCATTCTCATCACCCCCTCAAGCGGCCGCCGAGCTTGGCGCCCAGTTGTTCGACGATCGCGCGGACAGCGGGCTCGACCTGCTCGTCCGTCAGCGTGGCGCTGTCGCTCTGGAAGCTCAGGCGCACCGCCATGCTCTTCTCGCCCTGCGCCAGCGCGCCGGCCGCGGCCACCGCACCGTCGCGCAGCGGCTGCGGACGGTAGATGTCGAACAGCACGGCGTCGCGCAGCAGGCCCTTGGCCGCTGCGGTGGAGCGGATGGCCTGCATCAGCGCGTCGTGCGTGACCGCCTCGGCCACCACGACGGCGATGTCGCGCTCGACGGCCTGGTGCCTGGGCACCGGCTGCGCCACGGGCACGAGGCGCGCGGTGACGGCGTCGAGGTCGAGTTCGAACAGCACGGGCGCCTGCGAGAAATCCCACTTCTGGCGCCAGCGCGGATGCAGTTCGCCGACGAAGCCGATGGCCTTGCCGTCGACCAGCACACGCGCCGAGCGGCCCGGGTGCAACGCCGGATGCTCGGCCGCCTCGAAGACGGGCCGCAGCGGCGCGAGCAGCGCCTCGACGTCGCCTTTCACGTCGTAGAAATCGATGCGCTGCGGCTTGCCGTCCCAGCGCGCCTCGTCGGCGTCGCCCCAAGCGAGGCCCGCCACGCGCATCGGCTGGCTCACGCCGCGCACGGTGCTGTCGGTGGTGACGACGCTGTCGTCGCGCATGAACACGCGCCCCAGCTCGAACACGCGCACGCGCGGCGCCTTGCGGTCGAGGTTGAACTTGAGCACCTGCAGCAGCGACCCCATCAGCGACGAGCGCATCACGCTCATCTGGCTGGCGATGGGGTTCAGCAGCTTCACAGGGTTGGCGTTGTTGCCGGCCAGGTCCTGCTCCCAGTGCGCTTCGACGAAGCTGAAGTTGATCGTTTCCTGGTAACCCAGCGCGGCGATGCTGCGGCGAATCGCGAAGCGGCTGCGCTGCGCCTCGGGACGCACGCGCGCGGTGATGGGCGCGAGCGGCGCGGTGGTCGGCAGGTTGTTGAAGCCGATCAGGCGCGCGACCTCCTCGATCAGGTCTTCCTCGATCAGCAGGTCGAAGCGGTGCGGCGGCGGGGTCACGGTCAGCGTGCCTTCGCCTTCGGTGATGGCGAAGCCGAGGCGGTTCAGCGCCTCGGCGCACTGGACCTGCGTCAGCGGCATGCCGATCACGCGCGAGGCGCGCGCCACGCGCAGCGTGACGGGCACGGCTTGGGGCACGCTCAGCGTCTGGTCGTCCATGCGGCCGGCCTGGCCGCCGCAGATCTCGGCGATCAGCTGCGTGATGCGCTCGATGATCTGGACGGTGCGGCTCGGATCGACGCCGCGCTCGTAGCGATGTCCCGCGTCGGTCGAGAAGTTGAAGCGGCGCGAACGCCCCTGCACGGCCTCGGGCCACCAGAAGGCGGCTTCGACGTAGATGTTGCGCGTGTCGTCCGACACCGAGGTGGCATCGCCGCCCATGATGCCGGCGAGCGACTCGACTTCGCGGTCGTCGGCGATCACGCCGACCTTGTCGTCGACCGTGATCGTGTTGCCATTGAGCAGCTTGAGCTGCTCGCCCGGCTTGCCCCAGCGCACCGTTAGGCCGCCATGGATCTTGTCGAGGTCGAAGATGTGGCTGGGCTGGCCGTACTCGAACATCACGTAGTTGGAGATGTCGACCAGCGGCGTCACGCTGCGCTGGCCGCAGCGCGCGAGGCGCTCGACCATCCAGGCGGGCGTCGCGACCTTGGTGTCCACACCACGCATGATGCGGCCCGAGAAGCGGCCGCAGAGCTCGGGCGCCTCGACCTTCACCGGCAGCACGTCGGCGAACGAGGTGGCGACCGGTGCGATCTCGGGGGTCTTGAGCGGCGCGCCCGTGAGCGCGGCCAGTTCGCGCGCCACGCCATAGACGCTGAGGCCGTGCGCCAGGTTGGGCGTGAGTTTCAGCGTGAGCAGCATGTCGTCGAGCTTGAGCACCTCGCGCACGTCGGCGCCGATGGGCGCGTCGGCGTCGAGCTCGAGCAGGCCGCCGTGGTCTTCACTCAGATGCAGTTCGCGCGCCGAGCACAGCATGCCCTGGCTTTCCACGCCGCGCAGCTTGCCGAGCTTGATGAGGAAGGGCTTGCCGTCCTCACCCGGCGGCAGTTCGGCGCCGACCAGCGCGCACGGCACCTTGATGCCCACGCGCGCATTCGGCGCGCCGCACACGATGTTCAGCAGGGCACCCTGCCCCGCATCGACCTGGCACACGCGCAGGCGATCGGCATTCGGGTGCTGCACGGCTTCCTTGATTTCGCCGACCACGATGCGCGTGAAAGGCGGCGCCACCGGACGGCGCTCTTCCACCTCGAAGCCGCCCATGGTGAGCGTTTCGGCCAGTGCGGCGCTGTCGATGGGCGGGTTGCAGAACTCGCGCAGCCAGGATTCCGGGAATTGCATCTCTTCGATCTCGATCTGGTTTTTTCTGTGATGGGGTGCTGCTTACTGGAACTGCGAGAGAAAACGCAGGTCGCCGTCGAAGAAGAGGCGCAGGTCGTTCACGCCGTAGCGCAGCATCGTGAGCCGGTCGGGGCCCATGCCAAAGGCGAAGCCGATGTAGCGCTCGGGGTCGAGGCCCATGTTGCGCACCACGTTCGGATGCACCTGGCCCGAGCCCGACACTTCGAGCCAGCGGCCGGCCAGCGGGCCGCTCGCAAACTGGATGTCGATCTCGGCGCTCGGCTCGGTGAACGGGAAGAAGCTCGGGCGGAAGCGCAGCACGAGGTCGTCGCGCTCGAAGAAGGTGCGGCAGAAATCGGTGAAGACGACCTTCAGGTCCTTGAAGCTCACGTTCTCGCCAAGCCACAGGCCTTCGCACTGGTGGAACATGGGCGAGTGGGTGGCGTCGCTGTCGACGCGGTAGGTGCGGCCCGGCGCGATCACGCGGATCTCGGGCGCCTTCACGGTGCCTGTGGTGTCGGCCGCGGCCGCGGCGAACTCGGCGGCGTACTTCTTGATGTGCTGATGCGCATAGCGCACCTGCATCGGGCTGGTGTGCGGGCGCAGGTTGTAGGGGATGCCGTCGTCGCCGTTCAGGTCGACGTAGAAAGTGTCCTGCATCGAACGCGCGGGATGGTTCGGCGGGTTGTTGAGCGAGGTGAAGCTGTGCCAGTCGCTCTCGATCTCGGGGCCGTCGGCCACGTCGAAGCCCATGCTCGAGAAGATTTCCTCGATGCGCTCCAGGGTGCGGCTCACGGGGTGGAGGCCGCCCGAAATGCGGCGGCGGCCGGGCAGGCTCACGTCGAGCGCCTCGGCACGAAGTTGCAGAGAGAGCTCCTCGTCGGCCAGTTGCTGGCGGCGCTCGGTCAGCGCGGCTTCGATGGCTTGCTTGGCGACGTTGATGGCGGCGCCGCGGGACTTCTTCTCTTCGACACTCAGCGCGGCCATGCCCTTCATCAGCTCGGTGATGCGGCCCGACTTGCCGAGGAACTGGGCCTTGGCGTTTTCAAGCTCGGCGGGTGTCTTCGCTTCGGCGAAGGCGGCGCGTGCGGTGTCGACCAGGGAGTCCAACTCGTTCATAGCAACAAAAATCTTCGAGGGGAAATAAAAAAGAGCTGGAGCCTTTTCAAGCGCCAGCCCTTGAGCCGTGGGCGCAGGAAGCTGCCCGAAGGCAGCGCCCCGCTGTGCAGAATCAAGCAGCCAGCTTGGCCTTGACCTGCTCCACGATGCCGGCAAAAGCGGCCTTGTCGTGCACGGCGATGTCCGCAAGCATCTTGCGGTCGATCTCGATACCGGCCTTGCGGATGCCGTTGGCGAACTGGCTGTAGGTCAGGCCCAGTTCACGCGAGGCGGCGTTGATACGCGCAATCCACAGCTGACGGAACACGCGCTTCTTGGTACGGCGGTCACGGTAGGCGTATTGGCCTGCCTTCATCACCGCCTGTTTGGCGACGCGGAAGACATTGCCGCGGCGACCGCGGAAACCCTTGGCGAGTGCGAGAACTTTCTTGTGGCGGGCGCGAGCCGTTACACCACGTTTGACGCGAGGCATGTGTGTACTCCTTGTTCGTCTGAGTTAAATGCCACGGCCGGGCAGCATGGCGGCGACAGAAACCATGTTGGTCTCATGCACTGCGACTGCACCACGGAGGTGACGCTTGTTCTTGGTGGTCTTCTTCGTCAAGATGTGACGCTTGAAGGCTTGACCGCGCTTGACGGTGCCACCGGGACGAACGCGGAAACGTTTTTTCGCGCTGCTCTTGGTCTTCATTTTGGGCATGTGAATGCTCCTTTAGTTTGTGCTCGTGAGGCGCCATGGATGCTCCACGGACTTGTTGGCCCCGAGACACTTCTTCATCCCGCCCTCGCCTGCATTTCTTTCGAAATGCGGGCAATGGCGAAATCCCTTCAAAACCTCTCTACCGCGGCTCCAGCCTTCGGCCCGTCAGGCCGCAGCGGGCGTCGCTGCCGGAGCGGCGCCGGCATCGGCTGCCGGCTTCTGCTGCCCACCGCCGCCGGGCTTCTTGCGGCCCGGCGCGATCATCATGATCATCTGCCGGCCTTCGAGCTTCGGAAACTGCTCGACGATAATCGAGTCGCCCAGCTCGTCGCGGATGCGCTGCAGCAGGGCCAGGCCGAGTTCCTGGTGCGTGATCTCGCGGCCGCGGAAGCGAAGCGTGATCTTGCACTTGTCACCCTCATCAAGAAAGCGCCGGATGTTGCGCATCTTGATGTTGTAGTCGCCATCGTCGGTACCGGGCCGGAACTTGATTTCCTTGACCTCGATGACCTTCTGCTTCGACTTCGCCTCGGCCGCCTTCTTCTGCTCGTGGTACTTGAACTTGCCGTACTCGATCAGGCGGCACACGGGCGGGTTGGCCGCCGCGACGACCTCCACCAGGTCCACGTCCTGCTCACCGGCAAGGCGTAGAGCCTCTGCAAGACTCACGACACCCAATTGCTCGTTATCCGGGCCGATCAGGCGGACTTCCGGGGCCATGATTTCCCGGTTCAGGCGGTGTTGGCGTTCCTCGCGGTGGCGGCGGTCGCGGAATGCAGTAGCGATGGTCAGAATCCTTCAAAATTTGCTACAAAATCTGTAGCGAACGCCGCTCAGCCCTCGCGGACAAGCGGCACGATTTGGCAGGGAAACATGTGGGGTGTTTCGAGGACAAATCAACGCTTGTCGGCAACATCCTGAACGAGCCGCTGCACGAACGATTCGAGGGACATTGCACCGAGGTCTTGATTGCCCCGGGCGCGCACTGCGACGGCACCTGCTTCCTTTTCCTTGTCGCCCACGACAACGATGTAAGGGAGCTTTTGCAACGAATGCTTCCGTATTTTATACGTAATCTTTTCGTTGTGCAGGTCGAGCTGGACCCTAAGCCCTTGATTTTGCAGCGTTTTCGCAACTTCAGCAGCGTAATCCGCCTGCCCTTCGCTGATATTCAGCACCGCAACCTGCACCGGCGCGAGCCATGCGGGCATTGCGCCGGAGTGGTGTTCGATCAGCATGCCGATGAAGCGCTCCAGGCTGCCGACGATGGCGCGATGCAGCATCACGGGGTGCGCGCGACCGCTCGATTCCGTCACGTATTCGCCGCCAAGACGCTCGGCCGTGTTGAAGTCGACCTGCATCGTGCCGCACTGCCACTGGCGGCCGATGGCATCGCGCAGCGTGTATTCGATCTTCGGGCCGTAGAAGGCTCCATCGCCCGGCGCGATGACGAAGTCGACGCCCGACCGGCGCAGCGACTCCATCACCGCATGCTCGGCCTTGTCCCACAGCTCGTCGGAACCGACGCGGTTCTCCGGACGCGTCGCGACCTTGTAGAGGATGTCCGTGAAGCCGAAGTCGGCATAGACCTTCTGCAGTTGGGCCGTGTAGGCGATGCATTCGTCGAGGATCTGGTCTTCCGTGCAGAAGATGTGGCCGTCGTCCTGCGTGAAGCCGCGCACGCGCATGATGCCGTGCAGCGCGCCGCTGGGCTCGTTGCGGTGGCACTGGCCGAACTCGCCGTAGCGCAGCGGCAGGTCGCGGTAGCTGCGCAGGTCGCTCTTGAAGATGAGCACGTGGCCCGGGCAGTTCATCGGCTTGAGCGCGTACTCGCGCTTTTCCGACTCCGTCGTGAACATGTTGTCGCGGTAGTTCTGCCAGTGACCCGTTTTCTCCCACAGGCTCTTGTCGAGGATCTGCGGCCCCTTCACTTCCCAGTAGCCCGTGTCGCGGTAGATGGCACGCATGTACTGCTCCACCGCCTGCCAGATCGCCCAGCCCTTCGGATGCCAGAACACCACGCCCGGCGCCACTTCGTCGATGTGGAACAGGTCGAGCTCCTTGCCAAGCCGGCGGTGGTCGCGCTTCTCGGCTTCCTCGATGCGCTGGATGTACTGGTCGAGCTGTTTCTTGTCGGCCCAGGCCGTGCCGTAGATGCGCTGCAGCTGCTCGTTCTTGGCATCGCCGCGCCAGTAGGCACCAGCCAGCTTCGTGAGCTTGAAGACCTTCAGGAAGCGCGTGTTCGGCACGTGCGGGCCGCGGCACATGTCGACGTATTCCTGGTGGTAGTACAGGCCCATGGCCTGCTCGTCGGGCATGTCCTCGACGAGGCGCAGCTTGTAGTCCTCGCCGCGCGACTTGAAGACCTCGATGACCTCGGCGCGCGGCGTCATCTTCTTGATCACGTCGTAGTCCTGCGCGATCAGCTCGCGCATGCGCGCCTCGATGGCGGCCATGTCCTCGGGCGTGAACGGGCGCTCGTAGGCGATGTCGTAGTAGAAGCCCTCGTCGATCACGGGCCCGATCACCATCTTGGCCGTCGGGTAGAGCTGCTTCACCGCGTGGCCGACCAGGTGGGCCGTCGAGTGGCGGATGATCTCCAGGCCCTCTTCGTCCTTGGGCGTGATGATCTGCAGCTTCGCGTCATGGTCGATGACGTCGCTGGCATCGACGAGCCGGCCGTCGACCTTGCCGGCCACCGTCATCTTGGCCAGGCCGGGGCCGATGGACTGGGCGACTTCGGCCACCGAGACCGGGCCAGGGAACTCGCGGCGCGAGTTGTCGGGGAGCGTGATCTGGATCATTTTGGGAAAACCTCGGTGAGAAAAACAAAAAAGCGCGGTGGATGACCGCGCTTTGCTTGGTTGTGTAGCTGGCGAAAACCAGCGAGCGCGGGGCTACCGGCCTTTTCCTTCGGTGAAGAAAAAGCCGCCGAAACCTTGCCGGGTAGTTCGCGGTGTCATAACCAAGGTGCCTTTCTCGCTCTTGTTGGAGTGCAGAGCCGGCAATTCTAGCCGCTGCCCGCTCAGGACGCGGCCGCAGTGTTCTTCAGTCCCAACACTTCGATCGGTTCGATCGACGGCGGCGCGGCAAACAGCTCAGGGGCCTTCGCCATCAGCGCCTGGGCGATCGGACCGGTCAGGTGGGCCTGGCGGGCGGCCTCGTTCTCGAAAGCATCGAACACGCCGAAGGTGGTCGGCGACAGGCGCAGCGCAAACCAGATCGGCGTGGTCTTCTCGTCACGGGCCATCCCAAGGCCGGCCTCCAGGAACTTCTCGACATCGCTTTCCTTGCCAGGCTTGGCTTCGAGGCGGGCGAACAGTGCGTACTTGATCATGGGTCAATCTCCTGAGTGTTGAACGGCGCGCGACATTGCGCGGCGTTGGCATGAACTCTAGGCAGCCGCCGCCTCTATAGCCATTGGCGTTTTTGACATCTTTGATATCGTTATGGCCATGAAACTCGACATACTCGCCCTGGATGGCGTGTTCGACACCGGCCTGTCCACCGTGCTCGACGTTTTCACCACCGCCAACGAACTCACAGCCATGCTGCAGCTCGACGTGGCGCCCTTCGAAGTCGTGGTGACGGGCGTCCGCAAGCGCGTGCGGACCTCGCAGGGCTTCGCCGTGCCGGTCGCCCGCGCGCTCGACGCCGGCACGGCCGACTGGCTGATTGTTCCCGCGCTGGGCTGCAAGATGCCCGAAACGCTGGAGCCCGCCCTAGCCCGCCCCGACGTGCGCGACGCCTGCGCCGCACTGCGAGAACGCTCGGATCGAGGCGCCAACGTGGCCGCCGCCTGCATCGGCACCTTCGTGCTCGCCGAGTCGGGCGTGCTCGACCGGCACAAGGCGACCACGACCTGGTGGCTCGCCACGCTGTTCCGCCAGCGCTACCCCGGCGTGCAACTGGAAGACTCGCGCATGCTGGTCAGCTCGGGCCATCTGGTCACCGCCGGCGCCGCACTGAGCCATGTCGACCTGGCACTGTGGATCGTTCGCCAGGCCAGCCCCGAGCTCGCCACGCTGGTGGCGCGCTACCTGATCGTCGACTCGCGCCCGTCGCAGTCGGCCTACGTGATCTCCGACCATCTCTCGCACTCCGATCCGCTGGTCGAGCGCTTCGAGCGCTGGGCGCGCGGCCGGCTGGCCGAGGGCTTCTCGCTCGACGAGGCGGCCCTGGCCGCGGGAACAAGCAAGCGCACTCTGGCCCGCCGCATGCAGCAGGTGCTGGGCAAGAGCCCGCTCTCGTACGTGCAGGACCTGCGTGTCGAGCGCGCCGTGCACCTGCTCAAGACCAGCGACAAGAGCCTGGAGCAGATCGCCGGCATGGTCGGCTATGCCGACGGCGTCACGCTGCGCACCCTGCTGCGCCAGCGGCTGGGACGCGGCGTACGCGAAGTGCGGCTCGAGGCCTGATCTCGCTGCAGCGGAAACAAAAAAAAGCCCGGCACGAGGCCGGGCTGAAAGTGACAGCGAAAACTGTCCGTCGGATCAGTGGAACTGTTCTTCCTCGGTCGAACCCGACAGCGCCTTCACGCTGGACGAACCGCCCTGGATCACGGTGGTCACGTCGTCGAAGTAACCAGCGCCCACTTCCTGCTGGTGCGACACGAAGGTGTAGCCCTTGTCGCGTGCGGCGAACTCGGGCTCCTGGACCATGTTCACGTAGTGCTTCATGCCTTCGCCGCGAGCGTATGCATGGGCGAACTGGAAGGTGTTGAACCAGTTGACGTGGATGCCGGCCAGCGTGATGAACTGGTACTTGTAGCCCAGCGCCGACAGGTCTTCCTGGAACGAGGCGATCTGCTTGTCGTCGAGGTTCTTCTTCCAGTTGAAGGAAGGCGAGCAGTTGTACGACAGCAGCTTGCCCGGGCAGGCGGCGTGCACGGCTTGGGCGAATTCGCGGGCGAAGCCGATGTCGGGCACGCCGGTCTCGCACCACACCAGGTCGGCGTAGGGAGCGTAGGCCACGCCGCGGCTGATAGCTTGCTCCAGGCCGTTCTTGACGCGGAAGAAACCTTCCTGCGTACGTTCGCCGGTCAGGAACGGCTTGTCGTTGGCGTCGTGGTCGGACGTGATCAGGTTCGCGGCTTCGGCATCGGTGCGGGCCAGGACGATGGTCGGCACGCCCAGCACGTCTGCTGCGAAGCGCGCGGCGATCAGCTTTTCGCACGCTTCCTGCGTCGGCACCAGCACCTTGCCGCCCATGTGGCCGCACTTCTTCACGGCGGCCAGTTGGTCTTCGAAGTGCACGCCGGCGGCACCGGCGGTGATCATGTTCTTCATCAGTTCGAAGGCGTTGAGCACGCCGCCGAAACCGGCTTCCGCGTCGGCCACGATGGGCAGGAAGTAGTCGATGAATTCCTTGTCGCCCGGGTTGATGCCGCGGCCCCACTGGATCTCGTCGGCACGGCGGAAGGTGTTGTTGATGCGACGGACCATCGTCGGCACCGAGTCGTAGGCGTACAGCGACTGGTCGGGGTACATGGTCTCGGAAGTGTTGCCGTCGGCGGCGACTTGCCAGCCCGACAGGTACACGGCCTCGAGGCCGGCCTTGGCCTGCTGCATCGCCTGGCCGGCGGAGATCGCGCCGAAGGCGTTCACATAGCCCTTCTTGGCCCCGCCGTTGATCTTGTCCCAGAGCTTCTCGGCACCGCGCTTGGCCAGCGTGTGCTCGATGGGGAACGAACCGCGCAGGCGCACGACGTCGGCTGCGCTGTAGCCGCGCTTGACGCCCTTCCAGCGGGGGTCGGTGGCCCATTCTTTCTCGAGTGCGGCGATCTGCTGTTCGCGGCTCAGTTGTTCTGTGAGGGTCTGGGGCATGGTCACTCCGTGAGGTTGATTGAAGGATTGGCGCTGCGGCCGTGGAGTTACTGTAACTCCGCTGCGGACTCTTATGTCTTATAGAAGACATATTTTTGCACCAATAAAATCAACAACTTACGGATATATTTCTCAATGCAGAATCATTTTTCCCATATCGAGAAAAAATATTGCGGCGCAGCAGGCGCACATTCCGTAATGCGCAATCAATCTTTCGGTTGTGAAAATGCGGCGTCGCTGCGTGCCGCATGGGCGATCCAGTCGCCGCTTTCGATCACTTCGAGCCCTGCGATGCGTGTCGGGTGGATCTCATAGACCAGGCAATCGAACCACCGCCCGTTCACCTCCACGCGCACCTGCCGCTTGATGTACTCGCCGGAATCGTCGTCCGCCACTTCCTCCAGCACGTCGAGCGCCACTTCCACCGCGGGCTCGATGGCGTAGACCTCGCCCTTAACCCGCCTTTCGCCACCGAGCACGATGCCCGGATAGGCGCCCAGATCGAGCAGCGTGCCGGCGATGCACGCCTGGCCGATGAACCTCGGCGCGGGCCGGTAGCGCGCGATGTCGTTGCGTCCGCCGCCGCGCAGCGTGCCGTAGACAAAAACGTGGGGCATCATCGAAAGCGCACTCCTTCCTTCACAACAACACGTCGTCCAGTCTATTGAACTCCGCTGCCCCCGCATCAGGCCGCCTCGTGGCCTATGGCTGCCTGGCCCTGAGCATGTCGCTCGTCGGCGGCTACGTCGCCCTCTCCAAACCCCTCGTCGCGGCCTTTCCGGTGCTGCTGCTCGCCTGGCTGCGCTTCGGCATTGCGGCACTGGCCATGCCGCACTGGCTCAAGCGCTCGCCGGACGAACCGCCGATGACCACGCGCACGCGCTGGCTGGTGTTCCTCGAGTCCTTCCTCGGCAACTTCCTGTTCTCGATCTGCATGCTCTTCGGCGTGAGCCTGACGAGCGCGGTATCGGCGGGCGTGATCATGGCGTCGATCCCGGCGTGCGTCGCCGTCGCGAGTTGGCTCTTCCTGCGCGAGCGCATCACGGTGCGCATCGGCCTGGCCATCGCCTGCGCGGCAATCGGCATCGGACTGCTGGCGCTGTCGCCTTCGGCATCGCATGCGCCGGCTTCCACCGCGGCCGCATCTGCGTCGACGTCGATGCCTTGGCTCGGCAATCTGCTCGTCTTCTGCGCGGTGCTCTGCGAGACGGCCTATGCGGTGATCGGCAAGTCGCTCACCGGGCGCCTCGGGCCCAAGCGCATCGCTTCGCTCATCAACCTCTGGGGCTTCGTGCTGTCGATGCCCTTCGGCATCTGGTTCGCGCTGCAGTTCGACTTCACCGCCGTGCGCTTCGGCACCTGGGCACTGCTCGTGGCCTATGCACTGGCCGCGAGCATCTGGACGGTGTGGCTCTGGATGACCGGACTTCGCCACGTACCAGCCGCACAAGCGGGTGTTTTCGCCGTGCTGCTGCCTGTGAGCGCGGCCCTCGTAGGCGTGCTCGTGCTCGGCGAAAGCCTCTCTTCCCCACAGCTGGTTGCGTTCGTCGTTGCGCTCATCGGCGTGGTGCTTGCAACGTGGCCTGGGCGCCGAACGTGAAAAACGGGGCTTCTCCCCTCTGAAAAAACAACAACTCCCAATGAAAAAAGCGCTTTTTCCCTTGGAAACGCGTTTTTTCTCATTTAGCATCCGCAGTGCCACTGGAGACGCAAGTTTTTCATTGGTGAGTGTTCAACCAAAAAAGGAAATCAACCATGGCAACTGCAAAGAAGGCTCCGGCCAAGAAAGCTCCGGCAAAGAAGGCCGCTCCTGCAAAGAAGGCGGCTCCGGCGAAGAAGGCCGCTCCGGCCAAGAAGGCGGCTCCTGCGAAGAAGGCCGCACCGGCGAAGAAGGCTGCTCCTGCCAAGAAGGCCCCCGCGAAGAAGGCAGCTCCCGCCAAGAAGCGCACGCCCAACGCCGCGTTCATGAAGGCACTGACCCCCAGCCCGGCACTGGCCGCCGTCGTCGGCTCCACGCCGCTGCCGCGCACCGCTGTCGTGAGCAAGCTGTGGGACTACATCAAGAAGAACAACCTTCAGGACAAGGCCAACAAGCGCAACATCAACGCCGACGCCAAGCTGAAGGAAATCTTCGGCAAGCCGCAAGTGTCGATGTTCGAACTGGCAGCGCTGATCGGCAAGCACGTCAAGTAAGCCCTCGGGGGCCTCGCGCTCCTGAATCAAGAAGCCCGCTTCATGCGGGCTTTTTTTTCGCCTGCGGCATCGCCTCGCCCTCTTCGAAAAAACGCGCCGGCGTGCAGCCGAAGTGCTTGCGGAATGCCTCTATGAAGGCGCTGACGGAGCTGTAACCCACCGTCAGCGCGACCGCGGTGACGCTCTCGCGCAGGCTCAGCAACTCGACCGCCTTGAGCAACCGCGCCTGCTGGCGCCACAGCGCGAAGCTCAGTCCCGTCTCGGCAGCGAATCGGCGGGTGAGCGTCCTTCGGGCCATGCCGATGCGATCGGCCCATAGGTCGATGCCGTCCGGCAGCGCCGGGTCGTCGGCCAAAGCCGCAGACATGGCTGCCAGCCGGCTGTCCTGCGGCATCGGCAGATGAAGGGACGGCCTGTCGCCCGCCGCGAGTTCGTCGATCAGCACGCCCACCAGACGCCCTCGGCGGGGCTCTAGCAGGGGCTCGGATGCATCCATGCCCGTCAGGCGGTCCACAAGCGCGCGCACCAGCGGCGTCGCCGCGAACACGTGCGGCACGCCCGGCAACGCCTGTGCCGTCGTCGCATCGATGTGCAGGCTCCAGCCCGCAGTGGCGCCGAAGGTCTGCGCCGCATGGGCGCAGCGCGGGGCGATCCAGCCGATCCACCCCGGCGGCTGCACCCATCGGCCCGACGGCGTCTCGATGACCTGCAGGCCCTCCCGCAAGGCGAACAGCTGCCCGGTGTCGTGCGAGTGGTAGCCGGTGACGCGCGGCGCCTCGTGGGCGTTGATCCACAGCGTCGCGGGCGTCCGTTCAGCCATGGGTGGCCCGCGGGAGGTATCGATTGGCCCCGCCTCGCAAGCCCGAAGAGGCGGCGCTGCCTAGCATCGAAACCCTCTCGACTCCAACCAAGGAACAGCCTCCATGAAAGCCCAGGACGTACTCCCCGATGGCGAAGACTTCACCACCATCAACGGCCGCACGTTGCGCAAGGGATCGGTCGCCGCCTTCCTCGCCAACGCGCGCATCCTCGAAGACGCCGGCACATCCGCCGCCGACAGGCAGGCCGCCGAACAGGATTTCGCCTCGCTGATCCCCACCCTCGACGCACTCGGCCTGTTCGACGTCTTCGAGCTGCGCTCGCCGTTCCTGCGCGAGGAGGTGGCCCGCCATCGCGCCGCGCTCAGCCCTGTGCCTGCTGCTGCTTCGCCGAACGCGTGATCGACGACAGCGTGCCGCGCGTGGTGATGACCTCGGGGTCGAGCGGAATCTCGATCAGCGTGCCGGTGTCGGCGGCCAGCGCACGCAGCAGCGCCGCCTCGAACTGCGCCGTCTCCGTCACGCGCTCGGCCGCATAGCCGTAGGCGCGTGCGAGGCCGCAGAAGTCGGGGTTGCGCAGCGCGGTGCCGCTGGTGCGTTCGGGATACTCACGCTCCTGGTGCATGCGGATCGTGCCGAACATGCCGTTGTTGAGCAGCACGATGATGCTCTTGCCGCCGTGCTGCGAAGCCGTCGCCAGCTCCTGCCCGGTCATCAGGAAATCGCCGTCGCCGGCGATCGTGAAGGCCACGCGCCCCGTCGCCAGGTTGGCGGCGATGCCCGCCGGCACGCCGTAGCCCATCGCCCCGCTGGTCGGCGCCAGCTGCGTCTTCGCGCCCTTGGAGAGACCGCTGTAGCGGAAGTAGCGATGTACCCAGCTCGCGAAGTTGCCTGCGCCGTTGGTGATGGCGGCGTCCGCCGGCAGGTACTTCTGCAGCAGCGCGACGACCTGCGCCATGTCGACCGGGCCGCGCGGCATTTCGGCAGGCATGCCGGCCAGCGCCTGCGGCACGAGGTTGGCTTCGTAGTCGGCATGGGCCTGCAGCGTCCAGTCTTCCCACGGCAGCGTCGGCGGCGCGCTCAACACTTCCAGGCTGCGCGCGGCCGCGCTCATGCCGGCGTTGATCGCCAGGTCAGCCTGATAGACGCGATTGAGCTCCTCGGCGCTCGCGTGGATGTGCACCAGCGTCTGCTTCGCCTTGGGGGCCTCGAGCAGCGTGTAGCCGCTGGTGGTCATCTCGCCCAGGCGCGGGCCGATGGCGAGGATCAGGTCGGCGTCCTTCACGCGCTGCGCCAGCTTCGGGTTGATGGCGATGCCGACGTCGCCCGCGTACTGCGGATGGTGGTTGTCGAAGGTGTCCTGGAAGCGGAAGGCATTCGCCACCGGCAGGCGCCAGTTCTCGGCGAAGCGCTGCAGCGCCTGCGCGGCCTGCGTCGTCCAGCCGCCGCCGCCGGCAATCACCAGCGGACGCTGCGACTTCAGCAGCAGCTCGCGCAGGGTGCGCAGCGCGCCCGGGTCGCTCCATGGCTCCACCGCCTCCACCCGCGCCAGCGGACGCGCGGCGGTCTCGCTGCGCAGCATGTCTTCGGGAAGCACCAGCACCACCGGCCCCGGCCGCCCATTCATGGCGGTGGCGAAGGCGCGCGCGATGTATTCGGGAATGCGGTTCGCGTCGTCGATGCGCTCCACCCGCTTGGCGAAGCCCTTGGTGCTCGGGCCGAAGAAGCTCGCGTAGTCGACCTCTTGGAAGGCCTCGCGGTCGCGGAAGTCGCTGCCGACGTCGCCCACGAACAGCACCATCGGCGTCGAATCCTGGAAGGCGTTGTGCACGCCGATCGATGCGTTGGTCGCGCCCGGCCCGCGGGTCACGAAGCACACGCCCGGCCGCCCGGTGAGCTTGCCGTGCGCCTCGGCCATGAAGGCGGCGCCGCCCTCCTGCCGGTTGACGATGAAGCGCGCGCGGTCGCGGTAGGCGTGGAAGCCGTCGAGCACCGCCAGGAAGCTCTCGCCCGGCACGCCGAATGCGATCTCCATGCCTTGCTCTACCAGGCACTCCACGATCAGGTGGCCTGCGGGTTGTGATGTACTCATGGGAAGTAGGAACCTCAGCTGCAAATGTCTCCGGCAATTATGTGCGCCCGCTCCAGACGCCTTGCGTTAATTCCCCAATTGGTTAAATTCGCGCCATGAAGGCCTCCAAGGACCCCACGCCCGACATCGCCATCGAAGCCATGGAACCCCGCTCGCGCGACGCGGACAGGTCGCAGCTGGCCATCCTCGCCTCGGCCCGCGACGAGTTCTCCGCGCGCGGCCTCGCGGGCGCGCGCATGGACAGCATCGCCGAGCGCGCGGGCCTCAACAAGCGCCTCATCTACTACTACTTCGGCAGCAAGGACGACCTCTTCCTTGCCGTGCTGGAGCGCGTCTACGCGGACATCCGCGAGGCGGAACAGCGCCTGCACCTCGAAGAGATCGACCCCGTGGAGGCGATCCGCCAGCTGGTGTCGTTCACGTGGAACTACTACCTCGAGCACCCGGAGTTCATCACGCTGCTCAACAGCGAGAACCTGCATTGCGCGGCGCACCTGAAGCGCTCGGAACGCATCCAGGAGATGAACTCGCCGCTGGTGCAGCTGCTCGACACCGTGCTGGAGCGCGGCCGCCGCGACGACCTGTTCCGCGCGGGCGTGGACCCTGTGCAGCTCTACATCTCCATCGCGTCGCTTTGCTACTTCTACCTCTCGAACAACCACACGCTATCGGCCATCTTCGGTCGCGACCTGCGTGCGCCCAAGGCGATGGCGCAGCGGCTTTCGCACATGACCGACCTGGTTCTCGGCTATGTACTGAAATAGCCCCCAGGCTTCGCGCACTTCGTGCGCTACGCCAACCCCCTTCCGGGGGCAACACCAGCGGCCCGGCAAAGCCGGTTCCGCGGTAAGGCTGGGCTCGCCCCCAGGCTCGCGCACTTCGTGTCGCTTCGCCACCCCCTACCGGGGGCAACACCAGTGGCCCGGCAAAGCCGGTTCCACGGTGTTCCCGACCTTGGCCCGTGCCGGTTCCGACGACCGTGCACTGCGCAGTCGCACCTGAAAACCACTGAACCTCCTCCTGCGGGTATTCACTAGGGAGCGCCCGTTGACGCTCCCGCGCGGCCGTTCCTAAAATCAGTAATTCACTCAATGGTGAATTGATCGATTTCAAAAGAATGCGGCCCGACCGCGCGGAGACATCCATGAAGTTCATTGCCAGCAGTGCCGTACGCACCACCGTCCTTGCCTCACTGACCTGCATCGCGGCGCTGCTGCCGGGGCTGGCGGCGGCGCAGAACGGTTATCCGAACAAGCCGATCCGCGTGATCGTGCCGTTCGCGGCCGGCAGCACCACCGACATCATTGCCCGCGCGATCACCGACAAGATGAGCGCCAGCATGGGCCAGACGCTGGTGATCGACAACCGCGGCGGCGCGAGCGGCACCATCGGCCAGCAGGCGGTGGCCACGGCCGCGCCCGACGGCTACACGGTGATGATCCATTCGTCGTCGCACACGGTGAGCCCCTCCACCTTCGCCAAGCTGCCCTTCGACACGGTGCACGACTTCGCGGGCGTCACGCCGATCTCGTCGCTGCCCAACGCGCTGGTGATCTCGCCGGGCAAGAACATCAAGACGCTGCCGCAGCTGCTGGCCGCCGCGCGCGCCAAGCCCGGCAGCATGAACTTCGCCTCCGCCGGCCAGGGCAGCGCCACGCACCTGAACGCCGAGAAGTTCAAGCTGGCCGCGAAGATCGACGCGACCAACATCCCCTTCAAGGGATCGGGCGAGGCCGTGACCGAGGTGCTTTCGGGCCGCGTCGACTATTACTTCTCGCCCATCGCGCCGGTCATCGGCCAGATCAAGGAAGGCCAGTTGCTGGCGCTGGCCGTTGGTTCGCCCAAGCGCGCGGCCGCCCTGCCCGACGTGCCCACCACCAGCGAAGCCGGCGTGCCCGGCTCGGAGTTCAACTTCTGGATCGGAATGATGGCGCCGGCCAAGACGCCGCGCGACATCGTCGAGCGCCTGAACGCCGAGGTGGCGAAGGCACTGGCCACGCCCGAGGTGAAGGAGCGCTTCGCCAAGCTGGGCGCCGACGCCTGGACGCTCAAGCCCGAGCAGTTCGACGCCTACATCAAGGAAGAAATCGCGAGCAACGCCCAGCTCGTGAAGGCGGCCGGTCTCTCGGTCCAACAGTAAGCAACGCAAGCACGCTCCCCTCGCTCTCCCGAAAGCCCCGGCTCCCGCCATGTTCCGCAAGCTCCTGCTCTCCCCGGCCCTGCGCCCTTTCCTCCTGATCCTGTTGCTGCTGGTGCTGTGGGACCTGGCGATCCGCCTGTTCAGGATTCCGGCCTACCTGATTCCCCCGCCGTGGGAGGTGGTGAAGCAGCTCGTCGCCGAATGGCCGCGCCTGCTCGCCGAGAGCTGGAAGACCACGCTCGCCACGCTCGGCGGCTTCGGGCTGACGATCCTCATCGGCATTCCGATCGCGATGGTCATCGCCTACTCGCGCGTCATCGAGTCGTACGTGTATCCGCTGCTGGTGTTCTCGCAGAGCATTCCCAAGGTGGCGATCGCGCCCCTCTTCGTGGTGTGGTTCGGCTTCGGCATCTTCCCGAAGGTCATCAGCGCCTTCCTGCTGGGCTTCTTCCCGGTAGTGGTGTCCACGGTCATGGGTTTCAAGTCGGTCGAGCCCGACATGCTCGACCTCTCGCGCTCCATGGGCGCGAGCCGCCTGCAGACCTTCTTCAAGATCAGCCTGCCGCAGGCCTTGCCGCAGATCTTCAGCGGCCTGAAGGTGTCGGTCACGCTGGCGGTGGTGGGCGCGGTGGTCGGCGAGTTCGTCGGCTCCAACTCGGGCATCGGCTACGTGCTGCAGGTGGCCAACGGCAACTTCGACCTGCCTTTGATGTTCGCGGCGCTGGTGGTGCTGTCGAGCATCGGCGTCATTCTTTTCGTAGCCGTCGATCTGGTCGAGCGCGTGATGATTCCCTGGCACGCCTCGCAGCGCCACGTGCACTGATTTCACCGAGTTCCTTCGCAAAGCCAACAACTCCCGGAGACAAGACCATGAAGAAACTGCTTCCCACGCTGCTCGCCGCGGCCGCGCTCGCCACCTTCGCCATCGCACCTGCCCATGCGCAGGGCGACAAGCCCAAGGACAAGGTCACGCTGATGCTCAACTGGTATCTGTACAGCGAGCACGCGCCCTTCTTCCTCGGCAAGGAAAAGGGCTTCTACGCCGAGGAAGGCATCGACCTCGACATCCAGGAAGGCCGCGGCTCCGCCGTCACCGCGCAGGCGGTGGCCGCCAAGTCGGCGCCCTTCGGCTACATCGACGTCACGACCATGATCAAGGCCGCCGCCAAGGGCGCGCCGCTGAAGTCGACGGGCGTGCTGTTCCAGGTGAGCCCGATGTCGGTGATGGGCTTCACCGAGAAGAACATCAAGACGCCGAAGGACATCATCGGCAAGACCGTGGCGGTGACGCCTGGCGACTCGATGTCGCAGATGTGGCCGCTCTTCCTGAAGGTCAACGACATCAAGCCCGACCAGATCAAGACCGTCTCGGGCGACGCGCAGACCAAGCTCAATGCCGTGACCAACGGCCAGGCCGACCTGCTGCTGGGCTACGTGATGGACCAGGCCATCAAGCTGCAGGACGCCACCGGCAAGCCGGTGACGCCGATCCGCTTTGCCGACTCGGGCGTGAACCAGATCAGCTCCGGGATCATCGCCAACAAGAACCTGCTGACCGAGAACCCCGACCTGGTGAAGCGCTTCATGCGCGCTTCCACCAAGGCCGCCGAAGCCGCCGAGAAGAGCCCCGAGGCCGCGGTCGACGCGATGCTCAAGACCAACCCCAAGGCCGGCGTGCGCGACACGCTGATCGTGGGCATGAAGCAGAGCGTGGCGCTCTACCACACGAAGGAAACCGCCAACCAGCGCCCCTTCCGCGTGCAGATGAAGAACGTGAACGACTCGCTCGACCTGCTGGTGCAGTACGGCGGCATGGATGCCTCCACGCGTGGCAAGCCCGAGGACTACGTCACTCTGGATTTCCTCCCCTGACCTTCCTTCGGTCCTGAACCCCGCGCGCCTTCCGCAGTAGTCACCTCTCACGCATTCCATGTCCCAAGTCAACCTGATCGAAGCGCGCGGCGTCTCGAAGATCTACCAAAGCAAGGACGGCCCCGTCGAGTCGCTCAAGCCGCTCGACTTCGCCATCAAGGAAGGCGAGTTCGTCTCCGTCGTCGGTCCGTCGGGCTGCGGCAAGAGCACGCTGCTGAAGATGGTGGCGGGCCTGTTGCCCATCAGCGGCGGCAGCCTCACGCTGGCGGGCAAGCCGATCAAGGGCCCGCAGAAGGACGTGGGCATCGTGTTCCAGAGCGCGGTGCTGCTGCCCTGGCGCAGCGTGGAAGACAACATCCTGCTGCAGGCCGAGATGCGCCACATGCCCATGGACGCTGCCAGGGCACGCGCCCGCGAGCTGATGGAGATGGCCGGCCTCAAGGGCTTCGAGGGCAAGTACCCATGGCAGCTCTCGGGCGGCATGCAGCAGCGCGCATCGATCTGCCGCGCCCTGCTGCACGACCCCTCGGTGCTGCTGATGGACGAGCCCTTCGGCGCGCTCGACGCGATGACGCGCGAGAAGATGAACCTGGAGCTGCAGCGCATCTGGATGACCTCGAAGAAGACGGTGATGCTCATCACCCACAGCATTCCCGAGGCCATCTTCCTGTCGGACCGCGTGATGGTGATGAGCGAGCGGCCCGGCTCCATCGCCGCCGTGTACGACATCGACCTGCCGCGCCCGCGCACGCTGGACGTCATGTCCTCGCCCGAGTTCGGCGCCTACACCAAGCTGGTGCGCGCGCATTTCTATTCGCAGGGCATCCTGGACCACTGAAGAGCGAGAGCCGGCCATGGACGCGATCCGCTTTCACGTCGAGGAGATCCGCTTCGCCGAGCGCAACGTGGCGCTGCGGCTGCCCTTCCGCTTCGGCGCCGCCACCGTCACGGCCTGCCCGCAGGTCTATGTGAAGGCGCGCATCCGCTTCGCCGACGGCCGCACGGCCGAGGGCTGTGCGGCGGAGATGATGATTCCGAAGTGGTTCGACAAGAACCCGGCGCTCACCAACGAACAGAACTTCGAGCAATTGCGCTTCGCGCTGCGCGACGCCCGCGAGGCCTACACCGCAGAGCCCGACGCGCAGACCGCCTGGACACACTTCGCTTCCAACTGCGCAGCACTGCAGTCGCGTGCTCGGGCGAAGGGCCTGCAGCCGCTGGTCGCCAGCTACGGCCCCGCGCTGATCGACCGGGCCCTGCTCGACGCGCTGTGCCTGCACAACGGCACGAGCTTCGCGGCGGCGATGAGCGGCAACCTCTGCAGCATCGACATCGCCGGCAGCGGCCTGGCCGACGACCTCGCGGGCTTCGACATGCAGGCCTTCCTCGCGAAGCAGTCGCCGCGTAGCCGCATCGCCGCCCGCCACACAGTCGGGCTGGCGGACGCCATCGACGAGCACGACGCCTCGCCCGATGCCCCCACCGACGGCCTGCCCACGACGCTGCAGGCCGCCGTGCAACGCTACGGCCACACCCACTTCAAGCTCAAGCTGTGCGGCAACACCGCGCAGGACATCGACCGGCTCCAGCGCATCGCTCGCGTGATCGACGGCCAGGCCCAGCTCGTCACGCTCGACGGCAACGAGCAGTACGCGGACGCCGACGACTTCGCCACTTTTCTCGACCGCATGCTCTCCACGCCGACGCTGTGGAAGCTCGCGCAGAAGACGGTCTTCGTCGAGCAGCCGATCCGCCGCGACGCGGCGCTGCAGCGCGACGTGTCGGCGCTGGGCAAGCGCATTCCGCTGCTCATCGACGAATCGGACGCCACGCTCGACGCCTTCGTGCAGGCCCGCGCGCTGGGCTACACCGGCGTGTCGAGCAAGAGCTGCAAGGGCTTCTACAAGTCAGTGATCAATGCCGCGCGCTGCGCTCAATGGAACGCTGAGCTTGAGAAGCCGCGCTACTTCCTCTCCGGCGAAGACCTGACCATGCAGGCCGGCATCGGCGTGCAGCAAGACCTGGCACTCGTCTCCTGGCTCGGCCTCTCGCACGTCGAGCGCAACGGCCACCACTACGTCAACGGCCTCGCGGCGGCGCCCGAGGTCGAGCAGCAGGCGCTGCTGCGCGCCCACCCCGGGCTTTACGAAACCAGCGACGGCGCAGTGCGCCTCGCCATCCGCGAAGGGCAGCTCGACCTGTCCTCGCTCAACGCCGCGCCCGGCTTCGCCACCGGCAAGCCAGGCGCCGGCATCTCGTGGGACGCGATGCGTTCCGTCTACTGAAGCGCGCGTCCTGCCCGCACAAATCTCTCGCACCCCAAGGAAGAAAACGATGGCCACCCAACGTCTAGGAATCATCATGCACGGCGTCACCGGGCGCATGGGCATGAACCAGCACCTGATCCGCTCGATCTGCGCCATCCGCGCCCAGGGCGGCGTCACGCTGTCGAACGGCGACAAGGTCATGCCCGACCCCATCCTCATCGGCCGCAATGCCGAGAAGATGGAAGCGCTGGCCAAGGCCCACAACATTCCGCGCTGGGGCACCGACCTCGACAAGGCGCTGGAGAACAAGGACGACACCATCTTCTTCGACGCCGGCACCACGCAGATGCGCCCTGCCCTGCTGGCCAAGGCCATCCGCGCCGGCAAGCACGTCTACTGCGAAAAGCCCATTGCCACCAACCTCAACGAGGCCGTCGAGATCGCCCGCCTGGCCGAAGAAGCTTCGAAGACCAAGGGCCTGAAGCACGGCGCCGTGCAGGACAAGCTCTTCCTGCCCGGCCTGCGCAAGCTCGACATGCTGCGCCGCGCCGGCTTCTTCGGCCGCATGCTCAGCGTGCGCCTGGAGTTCGGCTACTGGGTGTTCGAGGGCGACCTGCAGCCCATCCAGCGCCCGAGCTGGAACTACCGCAAGGAAGACGGCGGCGGCATGATCCTGGACATGATGTGCCACTGGCGCTATGTGCTGGACAACCTGTTCGGCGAAGTGAAGTCGGTGAGCTGCCTGGGCACCACCCACATTCCCAAGCGCTGGGACGAGGCCGGCAAGCCCTACGAGGCCACCGCCGACGACGCGGCCTACGCCACCTGCGAGCTCACCGGCCACAACGGAGAGCCCGTCATCGCGCAGATCAACATGAGCTGGGTCACGCGCGTGCGCCGCGACGACCTCGTGACCTTCCACGTCGACGGCACCGACGGCTCGGCCGTGGCCGGCCTTTCGAGCTGCCGCGCCCAGTCGCGCGTGGCCACGCCGCGCCCGGTGTGGAACCCCGACGAGAAGCAGACCATGAACTTCTTCGACCAGTGGCAGGAGATTCCGGACTCGCAGTTCTACGACAACGGCTTCAAGATCCAGTGGGAACACTTCATCCGCCACGTGGTGGAAGACGCGCCCTACAAGTGGACGCTGCCCGAAGGCGCCAAGGGTGTGCAGCTGGTCGAGGCCGCTCTCGAGTCGTGGAAAGACCGCCGCTGGGTCGACGTGCCCACGCTGAAGGTCTGACATGGCACTCTCGCTGAACCTCCCCACCGCCGGCGGCACGCTCGCGCCCTACGCGCTGCGCGGCACCGCACCGGTGAAGCCCGATGCGGGCGTCAAGTTCAACCGCATCGCCTACTCGGCCGCCCACGTGGTGGCCGACCCGATGGCCGCCATCGACCCGTGGCTGCAGTGCGCGGTCGACTGGGACACCACCATCGCCTACCGTCGCCACCTGTTCTCGCTGGGCCTGGGCGTGGCCGAGGCCATGGACACCGCGCAGCGCGGCATGGGCCTGGACTGGCCCACCTCGCTGGAGCTGATCCGCCGTTCGCTCGATGCCGCGAAGGACGTTCCCGGCGCGCTGGTCGCCTCGGGCTGCGGCACCGACCACCTGGACATCGACAGCGTGAAGAGTGTCGACGACGTGATCCGCGGCTACGAGGAACAGATGGCCGCCATCGAGGCGCTGGGCGGCAAGCTGATCGTCATGGCCAGCCGCGCGCTGGCCCGCGTGGCGAAGAGCCCGGCCGACTACGAGCGGGTGTACGACCGCATCCTGAGCCAGGCGAAGCAGCCGGTGGTGCTGCACTGGCTGGGCGACATGTTCGACCCTGCGCTGGCGGGCTACTGGGGAACGAAGGACGTCGATGCGGCCATGAGCACGGCGCTGGGCATCATCGCCGCCCACCCCGACAAGGTGGACGGCATCAAGATCTCCCTGCTCGACAAGGACAAGGAAATCGCGATGCGCCGCCGCCTGCCGCCGGGCGTGCGCATGTACACCGGCGACGACTTCAACTACGCCGAGCTGATCGCAGGCGACGGCTTCGGCAGCGAGCCCACGCACGGCAAGAGCGACGCGCTGCTGGGCATCTTCGACGCCATCGCGCCCGCCGCGAGCGCGGCCCTCGGTGCGCTGGCACAGGGCGACGAGAAGAAGTTCCACGACATCCTCGGCCCCACGGTGCCGCTGTCGCGCCACATCTTCGCGGCCCCCACGCGCTTCTACAAGACCGGCGTGGTGTTCATGGCCTGGCTCAACGGCCACCAGAAGCACTTCACGATGGTCGGAGGCCAGCAGAGCACGCGCTCGCTGCAGCACTTCGCCGAGCTGTTCAGACTGGCCGACGCGGCCAACCTGCTGGAGCAGCCCGAGCTGGCGGTGCGGCGCATGAAGACGCTGCTGGCATTGCACGGCGTGGAAGGCTGAAGACGAACATGCGCGATTTCTCGCAGAACCACGACTGGCTGTCGATCAACACCGCCACAGTGCGCAAGCAGTCGGGCGCCGAGGTGCCGCTGGACCGCATCATCGACCAGTGCGCCGAACGCGGCATCCGCGCCATCAGCCCGTGGCGCGACCAGGTGGCAGCCGTCGGGCTCGACAAGGTGGCGAAGCAGCTGAAGGCGCACGGCATCGGCCTCTCGGGCTACTGCCGCGGCGGCTTCTTTCCAGCGGCCGATACGGCCGGCCTGAAGGCCGCGCTGGACGACAACCGCCGCGCCATCGACGAAGCCAAGACGCTGGATGCGCCCTGCCTCGTGCTGGTCGTCGGCGCACTGCCCGGCGCGCTCGAAGGCAAGGCCGCCTACAAGGACATCGGCCGCGCGCGCGCCGAGGTGCGCGATGGCATCGCCGCCTCGCTCGAATACGCCCGCGAGGTCGGCATGCCGCTGGCCATCGAGCCCCTGCACCCGATGCAGGCGGCCGACCGTGCGTGCATCAACACGCTTGAACACGCGCTCGACCTGTGCGACGAGCTCGATGCGGGCAAAAGCGGCATGCTGGGCGTGGCCCTGGACATCTACCACGTGTGGTGGGACCCGAAGCTACAGCAGCAGATCGCCCGAGCCGGCTGCGAGCGGCTGCTGGCTTATCACGTCTGCGACTGGCTTACGCCTACGCGCGATCTGCTCTCCGATCGCGGGATGATGGGTGATGGTGTAGTCGAGTTGAAGAAGATCCGCGGGTGGGTGGAAGACGCGGGCTTTGCGGGGTTCAGCGAGGTGGAGATTTTTTCGAATCTCGACTGGTGGCAGCGGCCTGGGGCTGAGACGCTGGACGTCTGTATCGAGCGGCACAAGCAGGCGGTCTAGAGCTGCTTTGTATGCGCGTTGTTCGGGGGGCGTGCACAGGCCATCGGGCACTCCCCTCCGCGAATGTCCCCCGGGGCTGCGGCCCTCCTCCTTAATTTCGCTGCGGGGAGCACCCGATGCCCTGTGCACGATGAGCGCGGCTGTGGCGCTGGCGGTTTGACCTCTGCTTCGGATCGCAGATGGGCATGCGGGGCGCAACCCGGCGAGCTTTTGTGTGAGATGAGCAGCGGACAAGCAGAAGGTCGAAGGGCCTATGCTGGCGCGGTCGCCATTGGAGTAGCGCGTTCAATGGGCAAGCCGAGTGCTGCTGACCTGCGATGACGCTGATTGGGGGGGGCTAATATCTGCCGGTTTCGGACTTTTGCATACAACCGCGGACGAAGCCCTATGAAGCCCGAGTACTGTCACCTTTGCCACAAGGATTGCCGCTGCGAGTCATGGCACCTCCAAGCCGGAGGCGGATATGTAAGGTTCGCCGATTACTTGCCTCTCAGTGAAGGTGCATCTGGGCATCCTCGATCCATGGAGTGGTTCTGCTCTGTCCACCTGCCAGCAGCAAGAGCCTTGGCATACAAGCCGCTGAGTGACGCCATGACTTGCTTGGGACAGGAATACGGCACCTTCGAACCTCGCCTCTCCTATGGCCCTTGCCCAGATCCGGAACTATGGCTGACATCGATTGGCCAGAATCGAGCAAAGGTGTTCAGCATCATCCGTCGAGTGACAGGCCGCAATCCGAGCGAAGTCAAAGCATCGCTGGAAACCGGCAATTTCCGGATCAAAGCGGGGTGGCCGATAGACGCGGAACTCAGGCCTATCGCCGAGGCCCTCGAGGCTATTGGTGCATCAGTCGTTCTGCGTTGCCCCTAGCCGGCGGCGCACGGTGATCGCGGTTTGGAGAGCGTCTGCTTTCAAGCGAATAGTAAGACCGCCCAGGGTCCGTGGCTGCCGCTGATACGATGGCCGCCATCGGCCAAAACCGGTCTGTCGTCACGATTGGCCAATTGTTGTGAAACGCAGCGCTCGCTCGTCGAGTCCCTAATCGTTACAGTCGATCGAGACGCCGGTTCAGCCGACCTATCGCCAATCTCATGCAATTGATCTTCGGTCCATCGAACTCTCGATACACATACACCGGGTCGCCGGTCCCACACACCGACTTGGCGTACGAGATTGCGGTCGATACGCTTGGCGAAGCATTGACTGCTTATGAACTCCGTTTCAACGTAACAATCGTTCCGTTCGCTGGCAATCCCAATGACCCGCATTTGGCCGAGCCAAAGTACTTCACTTTCCAAGGCAAAGGCCAAGATACAAGCAGCTTGGTCGACATCCATATACACCGCCACGGGAAGGAGATCTGCCCAAAGCAAGATCTCAACTTTCGGCTGCTCGCCGGAGATCTTGTCGAACTTGGGCAGCTCATTTGCTGATACGGTCGCAGTCGGTCAAGAGCTGACTTCCAAGGAAGCCTCGCAGAACCGAAGCTGCGGCGACCCTACTCTCAGGAATCAATGGACATTGCGATGGATCGTGTAGCCGCCCTAGATTACTTGAAATCCCTTACTCGGACGGAACTGGCGTTGCTCGTCGCGGAAGTGGCCGAAAAGTGGACAGCAGGAGATTTGGCAGAGGGGCGCTCAGTCTTCCGTCTTGCCGAGTGCTTTGCCTTCAGGGGTGTTGGTGAAAAACGCCCCGAATCAGCCTACCTGGCCTTAGTCGCCTATCCGGCGAAACCAGAAGACTACGCCGGTCATGATGGGGTTGAACAGGATGGCTCGTGCTCGAGATGCGGCGTGGTAGTTTGTTGTGCAGCAAAGGTGGCCATTTGCCCGGTTTGCGGTGGAGAAGCGCTCTGCACATAAGCGGGCCTTGATCTATCTCATTAAAACTTGAAGGGCAGCTTTAGAGTTTTCCAAGGACGACCTCGGTCCTCACTCGGCCCCCAAGGACGTCGACTACAGTCGGCCAGAACCGGACCTTCCGTCCCACCTTCCAGTAAGACCATGCAACGACACACCCTGTATGCGTACGTAGACGGCTCTGACCTAGAAGACGTCGCCGCGCCCATCGAGGAAAGGCTTGTCGAACTTGCCGCGGCGCCAGGCTGGGTCACTTCAAGGCCGACCGTGCTGAACCAGAAGACCGATGTGGCCCGCAGCCATCCTGACGACTTGCCCGACTGGGACCTTGGCATCAACTTGGCACTGCCAGACCCAGGCGACGAGCCCGATGGATGGTTCGGAGACGTTGAACGCGTTGCCGCGTATTTGGCGAAGCTGCACTCGACATTCGCCCGCGAGTTCGTCATCGGCATTGCCGACAACGTCACGGGCGTGACCGAGGACCTCTTCTTCGTTGAGTCCGATGCGCCGGACCTTAGCCGGCTCCGAAGCGCCATCGGTGTTCGCGGCGGCTAGCATCAGCGCCTTGCGGCCAGAAGCGGCCGTTCGCTAGAAGAGCCCAAGTCAAACGTACGACTTGCATTCCGCACCAATCACACGTCACTGAAAGTCGTAGGCGTTGAATGAAGCCTGAGGTTCAATTGAAGAAGGTTGTCGTGCTATCGGGCTCTGGAGTCAGCGCCGAGAGCGGCCTACCAACCTTTCGAGACTCCGCAGGTCTCTGGAACTCGTATTCGTGGGAAGAGGTATCCAGCCCGCAGGGCTGGCAGCATCGACCTGAAGTGGTACTCGACTTCTACAACCAGCGACGTCGACAGGCGTGGGAGGCGGAACCAAACGCCGCGCACCACGCCATCGCCGCCTTGGAGGCTGGCTACGAGGTCATCGTCATCACTCAGAATGTCGACGAACTGCATGAGCGAGCAGGCTCTAGCACTGTCATCCATGTCCACGGGCAAATTGCGTACGCGCGTGGAACTTCTGCAGCGCGAAGGCGCTACAAGATTGGCGGCACACCCATTTCCATGGGACAGCTTTGCGAGGATGGAACGCAACTTAGGCCGGATGTGGTCTGGTTCGGTGAAGAGGTTGAGTTTCTGGAGGAAGCGAAACGCCACGTTGCGAGCGCGGGGCGAGTGCTTGTAGTCGGAACATCGCTGTCAGTCTTTCCTGTCGCCTCTTTGGTGAAGGCTGCACGTGGCAGAGCGGACAAGGTCTTGATCGGATTCGACGTCACGAAACCACCATACGGATACACGTTCCTTCGGGGCAAGGCGACCGAGCTTGTTCCGCAGGTTGTAGACAGATGGCTTGCCGACAGCGAGCCAAGGACCGGCAGGTAGTGGCGCAACCTCGAGCAGATGCCAGCGAGATTCGCATGTTCACAACCAGGCTGCGACGGACTACAGTCGGCCAGAAGCGGAAATTCATAGATAAGAAGTTTTCTTGGCACTGCACTGCTTGTAATCTCATGCGCGGCTTCGGCTATGCCTCCGGTGGAGATGTGGAGCACTGCAACTGCGACGAGACCCTCAGACGGCTGGGTCATGGTCCACAGATTCGCCGACCACTTGTCCTCGGACTTCAAGAAATCAAGCCAGCCCGAACGCGTCTCAATAGTCTGGCGGTATACCGGAAGCAAGGGGCTTCCTGCGACTCCAGAACGAGAGGCGATGGATACGTTGGAAGACGCCATCGAGCGCTTGGCGCCGAACAGGGCAACTTTAGCCATCGTATCGACGGGCAACAACCGGCGCACGTGGGTCTATTACACCGAGTCTGCCAGCAACTTCATCGAAGCTGTCCGAAGCGCGCAGTCTCACGCTTCGAATGTTTCGCTCGAATTTGAGACTGCCGCCGACCCAGGATGGGCCTTTCACGATTCATTCGTGCGTTCCATCCGCCGATAGCCGGTGTGCAGGATTCGCTATTGGAAAGGTGAGACGTCTGATATGGCCCCCAAGCTGCCGCCCAACGCTCCAGCACCCTGTCGACATCAACCGCCCCCAGAAGCAAGCCCCCGAGCCCCCCGCCTGCTCTCCCGAACCAGAACCATCACCCCCGAAATCAGAAAGTACACGGCCCCGACCGCCGCGTACCCCACGATCGTCTGAAGCACCGGCGCACCGCTCCCCTGCTGCGCCACGAAGAACCCACCAGCCAGCGCTGACTGCGCCCCGCTCAGCATCATCACCCACTGTCCTCCGTTGTCCTTGCGGCGGCGAACGGCCGTGGCCAACTGCAGCAGGCCTGCAACGATCGCCCAGCCCCCGAAGATCGCCAGTGCGATGTGCAGCTTGAACACGAGGGAGCCCGCGACCGCCAGCGTAACCAGCGCGCTGATCCAGATGTTGAGCAACTGCGTGGCATTGGCCTTCGCGCCGCCTGTCATCCTCACGTCCAGCAGGTTGGCGAACGCATCCCACGCGGGATAGACGATCAGCAGCACGGTCGCCAGTGCAGGCGATTGCTTCGCAACGGTGAAGACCGCCGCGACCCACGCGAATGAGAAGGCGGCACGGACGAGGTAGTACTTGCGCAGCCAGGCGGCTCGCTGGGATTCGGTTTTCAAGGGGTTGGACATGATGAGGAATGAAAAGGAGAAAAGATCGCCGTCCATCGAGTGAACGGCACGGACGCACCCATTCTTTTCCCTCCCCGCCGCACGCGGTATCCGTCGGATGACCGACAGAGCCCCGAAAAACTGTGCGATGCTGGGTGCCCGCCGCCGCGATCCCCTCCTGCCCCCATGTTCGACGACACGACGACCATCACCGTTTTCGACGCGGTCCGCGCGCTGGCCTTCATCGGCGACCTGAGCATGGGCCAGCCGACGGACCACTCGCTGCGCACGGCCTGGCTGGCCGGGAAGATCGCCGCCGAGGCCGGGTGCGACGCGTCGCAGGTCGAGGCCGTGCGGCATGTCGCGTTGCTGCGATGGTCGGGCTGCACGGCCAATGCGCAGGAGTTCGCGGATTTCCTCGAAGACGATGTGCAGGGCCGGCAAGCCCTGCTCGCATCGCGGGCACCCCGCATGCGCCAGCCGCACATCAGCGGACCGGTGCCCGATGCCGTGCTGGCCATGGCCGACATCCATTGCGAGATTGCCGGCGACATCGCGAACACGTTGGGGCTGAGCCGCGAGACCGAAGCCGCGCTGCGCACGGTGTTCGAGGCTTACGACGGCAGCGGCGTGCCCGGCGTGCTTCAGGGCGAAGACGTTCCGCTTGCGACCTACGTGGTGGCGCTGGCGAGCGATCTGGAAATCTTCGGACGTCTCTACGGAATCGATGAAGCGCTCACTGTGGCGCGCGGACGTGCGGACAGCCTCTACCCGGCCTTCCTCGTCGATGCGAGCATGCCCTTCGCCCCGGCATGGATGAAGGAGCTTGATTCCCCCGCCGCGCCATGGACCGAGCCCGCGGAGCAGCCCGCATCGATGCTGCGACGCATGGGCCTGGAACTGGTCGGCGACGTGATCGACCTCAAGCTGCCGTGGATGACGGGCTACTCACGCCGCGTGGCCAGCCTGGCGCGCGATTGCGGCGCACAACTCGGTCTGGACGAGGCCGCATGCCACCGCACGTACAAGGCCGGCCTGATCCACGGCATCGGTCGGGCGGCGGTTCCCAACGCGATCTGGAATGCACCCGAGCCGCTGCCGGCGTCGTCGCTGGAGCGCGTGCGGCTCGTGCCCTACTGGACTTCGCGCGCCGCCGGGCAAATTGACGGTCTCGCAGCCGAAGCGGAGATCGCATCCTTCGCCTTCGAGCGGCGTGACGGCTCGGGCCATTTCCGTGGCCGCTCGGGCTCGGCGATGCCGCTGGAGGGGCAGATCGTCGCCGCGGCCGAGCAGTGGCAATCGCACCGCACCCGCCGTCCGTGGCGGCCGGAACTCACGGAAGCGCAGGCCCTCGACTGCATGCAGGAAGACGCCAAGGCAGGCCGCTTCGATCAGGAAGTCATCGCGGCGCTGCTCGCATGCGTTCTGCCGGGCAGCGCTTCGAAGCCCTTTGTGCCGGCACAGGTCGATGCGTCCCTTTCCCAGCGCGAACTCGAAGTCCTGCGCTGCATCAGCCAGGGCCACAACACGAAGGAAGTCGCCCGTGTGCTGGGCATCAGCCCGAGCACGGTGCGCACTCATGTCGAGCGCGTGTTCCAGAAGCTCGGGTGCACGACCCGTGCGGCCGCGACGCTGAAAGCCGCGACCAGGGGGCTCATCTAGCAGCAACGGCGGCACGCAACGACCGCAGCGTGCCCTCGGCCACCTCGATGCGCCGGCGCAGTTCGTCGTTGACGACGCGCACCAGCGCGCTGAGTTCGGAGCGGCTGGAGCAGACCTCCTCCGCATCGTTCACGCGCTGCGGACAGATGAGCCTTTCGAGGCCGGCGTAGGCGTGCCGGACCTCGTGCAGGCTATCGATGTCGTCACAGGCCTGCAGCGCAAGCGATTCGGCGCCGGTGGATTCTTGAGAGTCGGGGAATGAAGAGACACGCGCGGACGCGCGAGGAGATGCAGCCATCAATGGCCTCCAAGAGGTGCGGTTTGCGGAAACCACCGCTCCCGAGTCCAAGCGAGGGCGGCAGCTCGACGGGTTGGACTACCGGGCACCTCTTGCGAGAACCGGCCGGGCTTGCGCCCGCCCGTCGAGCCGCCAAAAACTGGAGGCACGAATGACGAAGCCGCAGACCCTGCGGGAGTGACTGCGGCTTGCGTCGCAGAGGTGATTCGGGAGTCCAAGCCCGGTCACGCTTTTTTGTGACGTGACGGGGCGCAGTATAGCTACGGAGGTATTCATGGCAGCGGCCCCAAACCGGCGATGTCCCTACACCCGACGGCCTCATCCCGGAAGCTGGAACAATCCGGCCACCATGGACGGTCTGGATCTCATCAAAACATTTCGCGAAGTCGCCTTTCGCCGCAGCTTCTCCCGCGCGGCGATCTCGCTGGGCATGTCGAAAGCCACCGTGAGCCGCTACGTGGCCGAGCTCGAAGCCCGCAGCGGCGTGCGGCTGCTCAACCGCTCCACCCGCTCCCTGAGCCTCACCGACGCCGGCCAGGTGCTGCTGGAACGCAGCACGCAGCTGGTGACGATGGCCGAGAACACGCTCAACGACCTGCAGGCGCACGGCTCGCATCCGCGCGGGCGGCTGCGCATGAGCGCACCGCACGGGCTGATTGCCGGATGGCTCTCCGACGTGATCGCGGGCTTCATCAAGCTCTACCCCGACGTGTACGTGAGCCTGGTGTTCACCAACGACGACCTCGACCTGATCGAGGAAGGCATCGACATCCACCTGACTGGCGGGCGCATCGACGACATGAACCTGATCGTGCGCCGCCTCGTGCAGTTCGACATGGTGGTGTGCGCGGCGCCTTCCTACTGGGCGCAGCGCGGCATGCCGCAGGTGCCCGAAGACCTGAGCCGCCACGACGTGCTGAGCTTCTCGGCCAAGCAGACGACCAACCTGCCCTTCGAGACCGACGGCGAGCCGTACGAGGTGCCGGTGCACAGCCGCATGGAAGCCAACGATGCCGTCGCGCTGATCGAACTGGCGCTGCGCGGCGTGGGCGTGGCCTACGTGCCGGAGCCGCTGGCGCAGTCGCACCTGGAGCGCGGCGCCCTGGTGCCGGTGCTGCGCGACCACATGCCGCGCGAGCACTGGCTGTACGCAGCCTACTCGCAGCGCCGCCACAACAGCGCCGCAATGCGCGCGATGCTCGACTACCTCGAGCAGTCGATGGACGCGCTCACCGAAGGCCCTGCCCTGCCGCCTCCGATGCCCGTGACGGTGGCACCGCCGCCACCGGTCACATGCGCCCTTTCCAAGGCACAAGGCGCCGCTCGAGCCACCGCATCAGCAGGTCGAAAAGATAGGCCACCACGCCAATGACGACGATGCCCATGATCACGATGTCGGTGCGCAGGAAGTTCGACGCGTTCAGCACCATCTGACCCAGCCCCATGTTGGCCGCGACCATCTCGGCCGCCACCAGCGTGGTCCAGCCGAAGCCGATGGCGATGCGCATGCCCACCAGGATGTCTGGCAGCGCCGAAGGCAGGATCACGTGGCGGATCACCTGCATGTAGCTCGCACCCATCGAGTAAGCCGCGTTGATCTGCTCCTGCGAGGCGCTGCGCATGCCCGAGCGGGCGGCCAGCGCCAGCGGCGCGAAGCAGCTCAGGAAGATCAGCAGCACCTTCGGCAGCTCGTCGATGCCGAACCAGATGATGATGAGCGGCAGGTACGCCAGCGGCGGCAGCGGCCGGTAGAACTCCAGCGGCGGATCGAAGATGCCGCGCCAGAAGCGGCTCATGCCCATCGCGATGCCCACCGGAATGGCCGTGGCACAGGCCAGCAGGAAGGCCGAGAACACACGGAACATGCTCGCCAGGAAGTGCTGCCACAGCGGCTTGTCGTTGGCCTGCCCGGTGAGGTATTCGTAGAACTGCTGGAACACCGCCTGCGGCGTGGGCAGGAAGAGCGGCTTCACCCAGCCCATGTTCGTGACGAGGAACCACAGCGCCACCAGCGCGATCACCGTGACGATGCTGATCGTCAGGCTGGAGCCCTCGCCCGGCACCTTGAAGGAGCTGGTCTTGAGCTTGGCGCCCGTTGCCGGTGGTGCTGCAGGCGTCGGCGATGCGGCGGGCTTGGAAGGTGTTGGCGTCATGGCGACGGGGGATGCGATCGACACCTCAGGCATGTGCAACCTCGCGATGATGAATGATCGACAAGACTTCTTCACGCATGCGGATGAAACCGGGCTCCGACTTCACCTTGCGCGAGTCGCCGTGCGAGAGGTACTGGCGCGAGAACGGCACGTCGTCATACACGTGCGAGATGCGCCCCGGGCTCGGGCTCATCACGATCAGCCGGGTGGCGAGGAACAGCGCCTCCTCCACCGAGTGGGTGATGAAGAACACCATCTTGTTCGACTTGGACCAGGCTTGGAGAAGAATCTCCTGCACCTGCTCGCGCGTGAACGCATCGAGCGCGCCCATGGGCTCGTCCATCAGCAGCACGGCCGGGTCGCTCGCCAGTGCGCGCGCAATGCCCACGCGCTGCTGCATGCCGCCCGAGAGCTCATACACCGCGCGATCGGCGTACTTCTGCAGGCCGACGAGATTCAGCTTCTCTTCGGCAATGCGGTCGCGCTCGGCCTTGCCCATGCCGCCGAGCCGAAGGCCCAGCGCCACGTTGTCGCGCACGTTGAGCCAGGGCATCAGCGCGTGCTTCTGGAACACCACGCCGCGGTCGGCACCGGGGCCGGCCACGGGCTTGCCGTCGAGCAGGATCTCGCCGGTCGAAGGCGGCAGGAAGCCCGCGATGCTGTTGAGCAGCGTGGTCTTGCCGCAGCCCGAGGCGCCGAGCGCGACGACGAAGTCGCCGTCGTGCATCGTAAGGTTCACCGGCGCCAGCGCCTGAAGCGTGCCGCCCTTGACCGCGTAGTTGACCGTCAGGTCGCGAATGTCGAGCGTGGGCATTTGGTGCCGCTCCGGTTCACTTGCCCATGGCCTTTTCGACGTACGCCGTCGTCACGTAGGCGCTGTAGTCGGGCTTCACCTCCTGCACCCGGCCCTGCTCCTTGAGGAACACGGCCGTGTTCGCCATCGCCTTGGCCGCGCCGCCACCCAGCCACGTGGGCGAGACCTGCTCGGCCATGGTCGGGAACGAATAGAGCGCCATCGCCGGGCCCACGTCCTTCGGGTCGGCCTTGGTCCACTTGGCCATGGCTTTTGTCTGCGGCGAATCGGGTGTCCAGCTCTTGCCCGTGGCCTTGTATTCCTCGTTCGCGCGGTTGAGCGCCTTCACGAACGCGACCATGAAAGCCTCGTTGGCGGCTGCCCACTTGGCGTTCACCACGATGCCCTCGAAGGTGGGCGCGCCGCGCTTGCCGATGCTGCCCGACGTGGCGATGGTCTTGCCCGTGCCCTTGATCTTGGAGAGCACCGGGTCCCAGATGAAGGTCGCGTCGATGTCGCCGCGCTCCCATGCGGCGGCGATCTCCGGCGGGCGCATGTTCATCACGTTCACGCTCTTGGGGTCGACACCGTCCATCTTCATGCCGGCCATCAACTGGTAGTGCGCGGTCGACACGAAGGGCGTGGCTACCTTCTTGCCGGCCAGGTCCTTCATGCTGTTGATGCCCGACGCGTTGCGGGCAATGAGCGCCTCGGCGTTCGCGATGTCGGCCGAGATCCAGAACAGCTTGATGTCCTGCCCCTGGCTCGCTGCGGCGGTCAGCGGGCTGGAGCCGGTTTCACCCATCTGCACGTCGCCTGAAGCCATCGCGCGGATCACGTCGCCGCCGCCGGAGAACATGCGCCAGTTGATCTTGTAGCCAGTGGCTTTCTCGACCTCGCCGGATTCCATGACCAGGCGCAGGGGGACGAGCATGTCCTGGTGGGCGAAGGTAACTTCCTTGGCCTGCTGGGCGTAAGCCGTGCCGCACAGGGCTGACAGCGTGGCGGCGAGAACGGCGAACTGGAGGGGGAGACGGCGGGACATGGTCATCTGGTTGCTCCGGTGGGTGAATTGAATCTCGCCGGACTTTGCACCCATCGGGAGCAGCCAGGAAGTACCAGCGACTGTGTCGGCATGGAGCCAGTCGGTGAGTGAATACCCTTGTTGTGGTGCGTTCTGCACGGGGGAGGTGCACTTTGGAAGTTGGCTTTGCCTCGGTGAGACGCTGCTGGGTGGTTGCTTCCCGAGGCCGGGTCTCGGCCCGGCGGCCGACCTACTTTTCTTTGCTTCGCCAAAGAAACGTAGGCAAAAGAAAGGCGACCCTACTGTCTGCGTCCCTCCGCTTCGCTACGGGCAACCTGCGGTGCTCGACGTAGGAGGGGGTCCGCAGAACTCGCTTCGCTCAAACAGCTGCGGCCCTTATCCCTCCTACGTCTGCGCTCCTCGGCGCAGCCAGAAGGGAGCAATTCGCGCCATCGCTGCGCTCGGCTTCTGAACAGCCTTGGACTGGCCTTCGCTTTGCTCGGCAGGGGCTTCAGGTTCAGAGGCTCTCAATAAAGCAGCAGCGCGCGCCTCAAGCCACTTCAACGCCTTCAGTCCCGGCCCTCAATCCCATTCCAAGCCCAGCAGGCGCGAAGCGCCTGCTGGGCAACTGCGGCCGAGCGCAGCGATGGCCCGTTGGTCTCCCCTCCCCTCTGGCTGCGCCGAGGAGCGCAGCGTTTCGCGGATAAGGGCTCGCCCTTGTCTGAGCGAAGCGAGTTTGGGCGAGACCCCGCGAAACGCGAGCACCGCAGGTTGCCCCTTCGCAAAGCGAAGGGGTCGCAGACAGTGGGGTCGCCTTTTCTTTGCCTACTTTCTTTTGGCGAAGCAAAAGAAAGTAGGTCGCCCGCCGGGGCGAGTCCCGGCCCCGGGAAGCAAACAAACTCAGTGATTGAACCCGCTAAAAGAACGCACTTCCCCACGAGCCAAAGCCAGTTCCCCCACAGCCAAAGCCAACGCCCGAATCCCCGCCGGAATCTGAGCAGCCGCAATAGAAGACAACCTCAACCGAAAGAACGGACAAGGATAAGGAGGCCGAGCAAAGAACACATCCCCCGCCTCGATCAACACCCCATGGCTTCGAGCCATCAACGCCAGCTCAGTCGCATCCACCCAAGTAGGCGCCTGCACCCATATGGAAGCCCCTCCGGACGGCAGCCGAAACTCGAAATCAGGCAAGTGCTCCCGCAACGCCTGCGCCGCAATGGCCAGCCGCTCCTGCATCGCGTGATTGACGCGCCGTGCATGCGACTCGTGGTGTCCGAGCGAAAGAAACAGCGCATAGGCATGCTGCAGAAAGGCACTCGGATGCCGCACCATCGCATGCCGGATCACCCGCAGCTCCTTGATCAACGCCCGAGGCGCAACAATGAACCCCAGCCGAAGCGCAGGCGAAAGGCTCTTAGAAACAGACCCCACGTAAATCACCCGCCCCGTCTTGTCCAGGCTCTTGAGCGCCGGCATGGGTGTGCCTTCATAAAGGTTCTCAGCCTCGTAGTCGTCTTCGATGATCACGAAGTCCTGCAGCTCCGCCTTGCGCAACAGCCACTGCCGCCGCTCCAGGCTCAGCGTGGCGGTGGTGGGGCTCTGGTGCGAGGGCGTGACGAACAGATAGTCGGCAGCGGGCAGCGCATCGACCACCAGCCCGTCTTCATCCACATCGACCTCCACCCACTTCGGCTGCCGCAATGAAAAGCTGTTGCGCGCATGCGGGTGCCCCGGCTCCTCCAGCCCCACGCGGGTCTGTTCGTCGAAGAGCGCCTCGGCCAGCAGGTAATAAGCGTGTTGCGCGCCCATGGTCACGAGGATCTCTTCCTTCAGCGCGAACACGCCGCGCTTGGGCAGCAGGCGTGTGCGGATCTGCTCGATGAGATCGGGGACGTCGTCGGTCTCGAAGTCGGGCGTCCAATGGGGCAGCTGCGAGCGCGCCAGGCTGCGCGCGCAGCATTCGCGGAAGTCTTCGGTGGGAAACAGCTGCGGGTCGTAGTTGCCGTAGACGAACGGATACGGATAGTCGCGCCACCGGTCGGGCTTCGACAGCGTGGGTTTGTCGACCAGCGAGCGCAGCACGCGGCCCGACCAGTCCGGCGGCTGGCTGGCTTGGCCGCTGCGGCCCACAAGCGGTTCGGCGGGCGCCGCGGTGAGAGGGCGCGCGCCGTGCGCCACGAACACGCCGCTGCGCGGGCGCGCCTCCAGAAAGCCTTCGTCGATCAGTTGCAGGTAGGCCGAGGTGACGGTGTTGCGGCTCAGCCCCAGCAGCGCGGCGAGTTCGCGCGACGAAGGCAGCGGTGCGCCGGGCGCCAGGTGTTCTTCGAGGATGGCCTGCACCACGCTGGCGCGCAGGCGGGCCTGCAGGGGCAGCGCCGGCTGGTCGGGCAGCGCGAAGAGCTGCGCCCATTGGGTTGCTCGCGGATTCGGAGGCATGGTGCGCCGCAGTTTAGGGCAGGCATGCCGATCCGTGGCGCATCCGTGGCGTTCTGGCTCGGTCGAATCTCCGCAACTGGCCCTATCGCGCCGGCACCCCGCTGCCTACTCTTGCCTCCATCGAACTCCCCAGCCTCAGTGCAACCGCCATGCCTTCTTCTTCCGCCACACCCGCCGTGACCACCGACACCCTCGCCGCCTTCAGCGATGCCTGGAACCGCCACGACATCGACGCGCTGATGAGCTTCATGACGCCCGACTGCATCTTCCAGACCGCCGCCGGCCCTGATGCCTGCGGCACGCGCCACGTCGGCACCGATGCGGTGCGCACGGCCTTCGCCGCGGCCTGGGCCACGGTGCCGGACGCGCAATGGAAAAACGGCGTGCACTTCGTGCATGGCGACTTCGGCACATCGCAGTGGACCTTCACCGGCACGGCCGCCGACGGCAGCCGCATCGAGACCGACGGCATCGACGTCTTCACCTTCAAGGACGGGAAGATCCACCTGAAGAACGTGTTCCGCAAGGCGCGGCCCAACCTGCCTGCCGCGAAGTGAACCGTTCCTCAGCTCTCTTCTTCGACTGGAGCCTTTCATGACCACGACAAGCACTGCGCGCCGCCTGGACGCCAGCGCGGCCAGCATCGACAGCGCGGCGCTCCAGCATCAGCAGCAGCCCAAGGCACCGTCCCGCCCCTACGACCCGCAGTACGACCCGCTCCTGGCCCCCGACCCCGGCGCCGGCCGCGCCTACGCGCCCACCTGGTGGGTAGCGAGCGCAGGCACGCCGCCGGAGGACGACGGCCCGCTCACGCAGGACATCGACGTCGACGTGGCCGTCATCGGCTCGGGCGCGACCGGCATGTCGACAGCGCTGTACCTCGCGCAGGAGCACGGCATACAGGCCACGGTGCTCGAAGCTAACCAGGCAGCCTGGGGCTGCTCCAGCCGCAGCGGCGGCCAGGGACAGAACGCGAGCGGCCGGCTCAAGCGCTCGCAGTGGATCGAGCGCTGGGGCTTCGACACCGCGAAGAAGCTCGACGCAGAGATCCGCAGCGGCTTCGAGAACTTCCGCCACCTCACCACGCAGATCGCCTGCGACGCCTGCGACGGCGGCCATCTCTATCTTGCGCACCGCAAGGAGAAGCTGCCCATCCTCGACGCCGAGGCGCGGCTGATGCGCGAGAAGTTCGGCTACGCCACCCGCATGATGAGCGCCGATGAAGTGCGGCGCGACTACTGCGATGAGCGCGAGACGGTCGGTGCGCTGTACGAGGCCGAGGGCATCGGCATCCACCCGCTGAAGTTCACCTTCGGCCTGATGCGGCGCGCCCGCGCGCTGGGCGTGAAGGTGCACACGTCGAGCCCGGTGCAGGGCTGGCAGACCATCGACGGCGTGCACCACCTGCGCACGCCCGGCGGCGTGGTGCGCGCGCGCCGCGTGGCGGTGTGCACCGGCGGCTACACGGGGCAGGCGCTCAACCCGGCGCTGAAGGACCGGATCATGCCGATCCTGTCGAACTCGGTGGTCACGCGTCCGCTGACCGATGCGGAGTTGCAGGCCACCAACTTCCGCTCGAAGACCTTTCTGACCGACACGCGCACGCTGCGCTTCTACTACCGGCTGCTCGAAGGCAACCGGCTGCAGATCGGCAGCCGCAGCGCAGTGAGCGGCGCCGATGCCGAGGCCGCGGTGCACCTGAAGCTGCTCACCGATGCCATCGCGCGCAAGTTCCCGCCGCTGGCGGGCATCCGCATCGACTACTCGTGGTGGGGCTGGGTCGACATGAGCCACGACATGATGCCGCGCATCACCCAGCCCGATGCGAGCAAGAGCATCTGGTACGCAGTAGGCTACGGCGGCAACGGCGTGTCGTTCTCGACATGGGCCGGCAAGCGGCTGGCCGAGCGCGTGGCGGGCAAGGACGCCGGCCGGGAGGTGTTCGAGCTGCCCATCTACCACTCACAGCTGCCCTTTCCCAATGTGCTGGGCGTGGTGGAGTCGCGCGCCTTCGCGCCGTTCCGGCGCATGGGGCAGCGCATGCTCTACAAGTGGTACTGGCTGCGCGACGAGAAATAAGGAAAGAAGAAAGCAAGGAGAAAGGCAGCGCGGCGCACCGCCGTCGCGCATTCCCCGAAGTGGCGCACCGCCTCGCCGCACAACGGGGCAAACCCGCCCCTTCTGGCCCTGCGAGTCGCAGCGGGTTGGCTCTTCGCCGGCATGCACCCAGCGCCTATCTTCGACACAAGGCCTTCGCACCGCACCACTGCGATGAGGCCGAATCCGATTGCCTGTGTCGAACTCTCCGAGGTCCTGTCATGCAGCTTCCCCCTCCCCAGCTTCCCCTGCTCACGCGCCGCACCACCCTGCTCTCCGCCACGCTGCTGGCCGCGAGCAACCTGCTTCCGCTTTACGCCTTCGCGGCCGAAGAGCCCAAGCGCGGCGGCACGCTGGTGATCGGCAGCACGCAGACGCCGCGGCACCTGAACGGCGCGGTGCAGTCGGGCATCGCCACCGCCATGCCTTCCACGCAGATCTTCGCGAGCCCGCTGCGCTTCGACGACAAGTGGAACCCGCAGCCCTACCTGGCCGAATCGTGGAAGCTGGCCGAGGACGGCAAGTCGCTCACGCTCAAGCTGCGCAAGGACGCGCTCTTCCACGACGGCAAGCCCGTCACCTCGGCCGACGTGGCCTTCTCGATCATGGCCATCAAGGCCAACCACCCGTTCACCACCATGATGGGGCCGGTGGAGAAGGTGGACACGCCCGATCCGTACACCGCCGTCATCCGCATGGGCGTGCCGCACCCGGCCATCGTGCTCGCGATGTCGCCCGCGCTGTGCCCCATTCTTCCCAAGCACATCTACGGCGACGGGCAGGACCTGAAGAACCATCCGCGCAACACCACCGACGTGGTCGGCTCGGGCCCGTTCCGCGTGACCGAGTTCAAGCCCGCGCAGCGCATCGTGATGGAGCGCTTCGACAAGTTCTTCCTGCCCAACAAGCCGTACCTCGACAAGGTGATCGTCAACATCACGCCCGACATGGCGAGCCTGGTGCTCGGGCTGGAGCGCGGCGATGTCCAGATGCTGCCCTTCGCCACGCTGCCCACGGACCTTAAGCGCTTCGCGAACGACCCGAGGGTGTCGCTCACGCCCAAGGGCTACGACGGCATCGGCGCGCTCAACTGGCTGGCCTTCAACACCGCGAAGAAGCCGCTCTCCGACGTGCAGGTGCGCAAGGCCATCGCCACCGCGATCGACAAGAACTTCATCGCCAAGGCGCTGATGGGCGGCTTCGCCACCGTCTCCGACGGCCCGCTGGTGGCGAACAGCCCCTTCGCCGTGCCCGACCTGGTGCGCTACCCGCTCGACCTGAAGAAGGCCGGCGAGATGCTCGATGCCGCTGGCTACAAGGCCGGCGCCAACGGCGAGCGCTTCAAGCTCACCATCGACTACCTGCCGGGCGCGGACGACCAGCAGAAGAACGTGGCCGAGTACATCCGGGGCCAGCTCAAGAAGGTGGGCATCACGGTGGAGGTGCGCGCCTCGGCCGACTTCCCAGCCTGGGCCAAGCGGCTGGCCTCGCACGACTTCGACATGTCGATGGACGTGGTCTTCAACTGGGGAGACCCGATCATCGGCGTGCACCGCACCTACCTGTCGACCAACATCAAGCCCATCGTCTGGACCAACACACAGTCTTACGCCAATCCGAAGGTGGACGAGCTGCTGAACACCGCGGGCGGGCTGATCGATCCGACGCAGCGCAAGGCCTACTACGCGACCTTCCAGAAGATCGTGACCGACGAACTGCCCATCGAGTTCATCAACCAGGTGCCGTACCACACCATTACCAACAAGAAGGTGGCCAACGTGCCGACCACCATCTGGGGGCCGCTGTCGCCGCTGGACGAGGTGTACATCAAGTAGGCAGGCGGGCGCGACATCATGGGCACGCTTCGCTACGCCGCCTCGCGTCTGCTCCAGGCCCTGGGCCTGGTGCTCGCCGTGGTGGTACTCAATTTCGTGCTGGTGCACGCCGCGCCGGGCGACCCGGTGGAAACCATCGCCGGCGCCAGCGGCGGCATGTCGCCCGAGCTGATGGCGCAGTTGCGCACGCAGTACGGGCTCGACCGGTCGCTACCCGTGCAACTGGGCGTGTACCTCGGCAAGGTGGCGCAGGGCGACCTGGGCTACTCGTACTTCTTCAACCTGCCGGTGACCAGCATGATCGCCGAGCGCGTGCCGGCCACGCTGCTGCTGGTGCTCAGCGCGGTGCTGCTGGCCTTCTTCGTGGGCACTGCCCTGGGCGTGCTCTCATCGCGCAGGCCGAACGGGTTGCTCTCGCAGTTCATCACCGTGCTGTCGCTGGTGGGCTTCGCGGCGCCGGTGTTCTGGCTGGGGATCATGCTGGTGATATTGCTGGCCTCGGTGTTTCCGGTGCTGCCGGTGGCGGGCATGCGCTCCATCGACTCGACGGGCGGCGGCGGCTTCGCCGACATGCTCGACGTGGCGCACCACCTGGTGCTGCCCACGCTCACGCTGAGCCTGGTGTACCTCGCGCAGTACAGCCGGCTGGCGCGCTCGTCGATGCTCGACGTGCTGGGCTCCGACTTCATCCGCACCGCGCGCGCCAAGGGCCTGGCCGACCGCGTGGTGCTCTACAAGCACGCGCTGCGCAACGCGCTGCTGCCGGTTGTGACGGTGCTGGGCCTGCAGTTCGGCAACGTGCTGGCGGGCGCCATCCTGGTGGAGACGGTGTTCAACTGGCCGGGCCTGGGCCGGCTGGCCTTCGAGTCGGTGCTGCGGCGCGACTACCCGACCATCCTCGGCGTGCTGCTGTTCTCCTCCATCGTGGTGGTGGTGATGAACCAGCTCACCGACCTTTGCTACCGCTTCATCGATCCACGGATCAAGACCTCATGAGCAAGGTGATCGCAATGCCCACCGCTGCTGCTTCAGCCGCCGCATCCGACAAAAGGCCCGCCGTGCGCGTCGAGCATCCGGGCGTGGAGGCGATGCGCATGTTCCTGCGCAACCCGGCCGCCATCGCCGGCATGGCGATGCTGATCGCCGTGCTGCTGGTGGCCATCTTCGGGCCGTGGCTCCATCGGGCCGACCCGTTCGAGATCAAGGCCGCGCCGCTCACCCCGCCCTTCAGCGAAGACGCCTGGCTCGGCACCGACTACCTCGGCCGCGACGTGCTCACCGCGCTGATCTACGGCGGGCGCGCCACGCTGCTGGTGGGTGCCGTGGCCGCGCTGCTGTCGGTGCTGATCGGCATCACGCTCGGCGCCTTCGCGGGCTACTACGGCGGCAAGGTCGATGCCGCGCTGATGAAGCTCACCGAGTTCTTCCAGGTGCTGCCGGCGCTGCTCTTCGCGATGGTGGTGGTGACGCTGTTCTCGCCCACGCTGGTGACGGTGACGCTGGCCATCGGCATCGTGAGCTGGACCGGCACCGCGCGGCTCACGCGCGCGGAGTTCATGAAGTACCGGGGGCTGGAGTTCGTGCGCGCCGAGCGGGCCATCGGTGCGCGCGACGCACGCATCATCTGGAAGGTGATCCTGCCGAACGCGCTGCCGCCGCTGGTGGTGTCAGCAACGCTGGCCATCGGCGCGGCGATCCTGTTCGAGGCGGGGCTGTCCTTTCTCGGGCTGGGCGATCCGAACCAGATGAGCTGGGGCCTGATGATCGGCTCGAGCCGGCAGTATGTGCTCTCGTGCTGGTGGGCGGTGGCCTTCCCCGGCGCGGCCATCTTCATCACCGTGCTGGCCGTGAGCCTGATCGGCGACGGCCTGAACGACGCCCTCAACCCGAAGCTGAGGGAAAGATGAAGTCCACCCCCAGGCTTGCCCACTTCGTGTGGCCGCCAACCCCCTTGAAGGGGGCAATACCTGCGGCCCGGCAAAGCCGGTTCGCGGTATTCCCGGAAAAGACGCCACGCCGGGAATGTCCGCAGATTTGCGTGCGAAAGGTATCTCTGCATGACTTCGCCTTCCGATAGCACGCTGCTGCGCGTGCAGGACCTGCACGTGGAGTTCAAGACGCGGCGCGGACAGGCGCTGGTGCTCAACGGCGTCGACTTCGAGATCCGCGCCGGCGAAACGCTGTGCGTGGTCGGCGAGTCCGGCTGCGGCAAGAGCATGACGGCGCTGGCGCTGCTGCGGCTCATTCCCTCGCCGCCGGGGCGCATCCGCGGCGGCCGGGTGCTGTTCCAGGACGAAGACCTGGTGCAGGCCACCGATGCCCGCATGCGCGAGGTGCGCGGCAACCGCATCTCGATGATCTTCCAGGAGCCGATGACATCGCTGAACCCGGTGTTCACCGTGGGCGACCAGATCGGCGAATCGCTGCAGTTGCATGCCGGCATGAACGCGCACGCGGCGCGGCAGCGCGCCATCGAGATGCTGCGGCAGGTGGGCATTCCGGCGCCCGAGCGGCGCGTGGACGAGTACCCGCACCAGCTCTCCGGCGGCATGCGCCAGCGCGTGATGATCGCGATGGCGCTGGCCTGCAGGCCTGACATATTGATCGCCGACGAGCCCACCACCGCGCTCGACGTGACGGTGCAGGCGCAGATCTTCGACCTGCTGCGCGAGCTGCAGCGCGAGAAGGGCACGGCCATCATGCTCATCACGCACGACATGGGCGCGGTGGCCGAGATGGCCGACCGCGTGATGGTGATGTACGCCGGCCGCGTCATCGAGCAGGGCACCACCGAGCAGGTGCTGTCCGAACCCGGCCATCCCTACACGCGCGGCCTGATCGACTGCCTGCCCGAGCTGGGCAGCAGCACGGCGCAGGACGGCGACGGTCGCGAAGACCTGGCCGAGATCGCCGGCGTGGTGCCCTCGATCTGGGAGCTGGGCACCGGCTGCGCCTTCCGCGAGCGCTGCCCGCGTGCCATGCCGCGCTGCGCCGCCGAGGTGCCGCCGATGTTCGCCGTGCACGGCGAGGTCGCGGCGGGCGTGCCGCACGGCGCCGCCTGCTGGCTGCATGCCGAGCCCCACGCGGCCCAACCCGAAAGAGAGGCCGCATGACGTTCATCGGAAAGACCGACACGCTGCTTTCGGTCGACGACCTGAAGGTGCACTTTCCGCGCGGCAAGGCCGGCTGGGGCCGCACGCCCGAGGTGGTGAAGGCGGTGGACGGCGTTTCCTTCGAGGTGCGCCGGGGCAGCACGCTCGCCGTGGTCGGCGAATCGGGCTCGGGCAAGACCACCACCGCGCTGGCGGTGATGCGGCTCGCGCCCGTCACATCGGGCCGCATGCAGCTGGGCGACACCGACCTGGGCGCGCTGCAGGGCGAGGCGCTGCGGCAGGCGCGCACGCGCATGCAGATCATCTTCCAGGACCCGTTCTCCTCGCTCAACCCGCGCGAGCGCGCGGGCGCCGCAGTGCGTGCGCCGCTGGACCTGATGCGGGTGGGCACGCCCGAGGAGCGCACGCGCCGCGTGGCCGAACTCTTCGAGGCGGTGGGCCTTCGGCCGGAGCAGCAACACCTGTTTCCGCACCAGTTCTCGGGCGGGCAGCGCCAGCGCATCAACATCGCGCGGGCGCTGGCCACCAACCCGGAGCTGGTGGTGTGCGACGAGCCGGTGTCGGCGCTGGACATCGCCATCCGCGCTCAGATACTGAACCTGCTGGCCCGGCTGCAGCGCGAGCTGGGCCTGACCTACCTCTTCATCTCGCACGACATGGCGGTGGTGGAGCACATCTGCGACGACATCGCCGTGATGTACCTGGGCCAGATCGTCGAGCGCGCGCCGCGCCGCAGCTTCTTCGCGCGGCCGCTGCATCCGTACAGCGTGGCGCTGATGTCGGCCGTGCCCACGGTGAGCGGCGGACGCCGGCGCGCGGCCAACCGCATCAAGCTGAGCGGCGACCCGCCCAGCCCCATCGACCCGCCCAGGGGCTGCCGCTTCGCCGGCCGCTGCCCGGTGGCGGAAGCGGCCTGCGCTGCCGAACTGCCGCCGCTGCGCGAGGTCGCGCCCGATCATTGGGTACGCTGCAGGCGCGTCGACATCGTCGACGGGCTGCCGCGCCCTCCTCTTTCGATTCCGGAATCGCCATGAGCCAACAACAAACAGCGAACAACACGACAACCACCACCGTCTACGCCGCCCGCAAGATCATCACCATGAACCCGATGCAGCCGCACGCCACCCACGTGGCGGTGCGCGACGGCCGCGTGCTGGCCGTGGGCGCGTTCGCGGACATGCAGGGCTGGGGCCCGTTCACGCTCGACGAGCGCTTCGCCGGCAAGGTGGTGATGCCCGGCCTTGTCGAAGGCCACTGCCACCTGAAGGAAGGCAGCATGTGGGACTGGACGTACCTCGGCTGGTTCGACCGCCGCGACCCCGAGGGCAAGGTGTGGAGCGGCCTGCGCTCGATGGACGAAGTGGTCTCCCGCCTGTCGGAGGTGGCCGCGAAGATGACGGCCGACGGCGTGCCCGACACCGAGCCGCTGGTCGCCTGGGGCTTCGACCCCATCTACTTCGGCGGCGAGCGCATGACGGTTCGCCACGTCGACCGCGCGAGCGGCACGCGGCCCATCGTCATCGGCCATGCCAACGGCCACCTGATGAACGTCAACAGCGCGATGCTGCGCATTGCCGAGATCACGCGTGACAACGAGGTGGAAGGCGTGGTCAGGTTCGCGGACGGCGCCGATGAAGGCGAGCCCACCGGCGAGTTGCAGGAGCCGGCCGCGATGTTCCTGGTGCTGCGCAAGATCGGCAACGCCGGCCTGCTCGCACCGATGACCGAGGCCGGCGTGCGCTCCTTCGCGCGGCTGGCCTGCCTGCAGGGCGTGACCACCGCGACCGACCTGGTCAACAAGCTCACGCCCGACGACTGCGGCGTGCTGGAGACGGTGACGGCGGACGACGGCTTCGGCGTGCGCATCCTGCCTGCCTTCCAGGCCTTCCATGGCACGCACGGCGCGGCCCAGGGCGCGGAGCATGTGAAGTCGCTGGTGCCGCGCAACACCGACCGGCTGCGCTACGGCCTGGTGAAGATGATGCTCGACGGCTCGATCCAGGGCTTCTCGGCGCGGCTGCGCTGGCCGGGCCATTTCAACGGCGCGCCCAACGGCATCTGGGTGACTGCGCCCGCGCAGTACGAGACCGATTTCGAGACCTATCACCGCGCGGGCCTCACCATCCACACGCACACCAACGGCGACGAAGCGAGCGAAGTGGCCATCGACGCCATCGAGCGCGTGCTGGCGCGCGCGCCGCGCCCCGACCACCGCCACACGCTGCAGCACGGCCAGATGATCGATGCACCGCTGTTCCGCCGCATGGCCGCCCTGGGCCTGTGCGCGAACCTGTTCGCCAACCACATCTGGTACTGGGGCGACCAGCACTACGAGATGACCATGGGTCCCGACCGCGCGAACCGCCTCGACGCCTGCGGCAGCGCGCTGGCGGCGGGCGTTCCGCTGGCGATTCACTCCGACGCGCCGGTGACGCCGCTCGGGCCGCTCTTCACCGCCTGGTGCGCCGTCAACCGCATCACGCCCAAGGGCCGGCTGCTGGGCGAGACCGAACGCATCACCGTCGCGCAGGCGCTGCGCGCCATCACGCTCGGCGCCGCATGGACGCTGAAGCTGGACGGCGAGATCGGCAGCATCGAATGCGGCAAGCGCGCCGACTTCTGCGTGCTGGAAGACGACCCGCTGGAGATGGACCCGATGGCGCTGAAGGACGCGCGCGTGTGGGGCACAGTGCTCTCGGGCCGCGTGTTCGAGGCGCAGAGAGGCCGGGGCGCGTGATGCCGGGAAGGCGGCTTCCGTTCACCGTCATCGGCGGCTTCCTCGGCGCCGGCAAGACCACCCTGCTCAACCGCTGGCTGTGCGAGGCGAAGGGCCTGCGCATGGCGGTGCTGGTGAACGACTTCGGCGCACTCAACATCGACGCCGGACTGATCGCCGCCACGCATGGCGACACGGTGGCGCTGACCAACGGCTGCGTGTGCTGCCAGATCGGCGACGACCTGGGACGGGCGCTGGCGGACGTGATCGAGGCGAAGACGCCGTTCGACGCGGTGGTAATCGAGGCCAGCGGCGTGTCGGACCCGTGGCGCATCGCGCAGATCGGCATGGCGGCGCCGGAATTGAGCCTCGAGGGCGTGATCGTGATGGTGGATGCGAGCGCTGCGGCGCGGCAGTCGACGGACCCGCTGCTGGCCGACACGCTGGCGCGGCAGTTGAAGTCGGCCGATCTCGTGGTGCTGAACAAGGCCGATATCGCATCGCCCGACGCGCTGGTCGCGGCGAGGTCATGGGTCGAGGCGAACGCGCCCGGAACGCCGTGCATCGAGACCACGGAAGCGGCGGTGCCACTGGCGCTGCTGTCGGGGCTACCGCAGCAGGCCTTGGGCATCGCTCACGCATGCGGCCCCGATTGCGATCACGGCCATCACGCCCCCGACCACGGCGCACTGTTCCAGACCTGGAGCGCGCAGCCCGACGCGATGATTCCCGCGGCCGCGCTTCGCGCCTGGCTGCGCGAAATGCCGGCGGGCGTGCTGCGCCTGAAAGGCCTGCTGCGCACCGGTCATGGTGCCGTCGGCGAGGAGTGGTCGGAGGTGCAGTACGCTGGCCGCCACGGCTCGCTGCGCAAGGCGGCACCGCCCTCGGAGCTTTCCCGCGCCGGAGTGGTCGCCATCGGTCTGCATGGCCAGCTGCCTGAAAAGGCACTGAAGGAATTCTTCGTTCGCTGAGCGCCGGCCGTGTTGTCCATGTTGCAATTGCACGTTTTCAACGCGCAGTTTCCGACGACATGACCTCTTCCCTGCTGATCCGCCCTCCGGTGCCAGAAGACTACGCGGCATGGAAGCCGCTCTGGGACGGCTACAACGCCTTCTACGGCCGAGAGGGCCCGAGCGCCCTCGCCGACGAGATCACGCAGGCCACCTGGCAGCGCTTCTTCGACGCCTACGAACCCGTGCATGCGCTGGTCGCCGAGCGCGACGGGCAACTGGTCGGCCTCACCCACTACCTCTTTCACCGCAGCACCACCCGGCTGGAGCCGACCTGCTACCTGCAGGACCTGTTCACCCTGCCTTCCGAACGCGGCAGGGGCGTCGGCCGCCAGTTGATCAACGGTGTGTACGAGCGCGTGAAGCTCGCGGGCGGCCACCGCGTGTACTGGCAGACGCACGTCACCAACACGGCGGGCCGCACGCTCTACGACAAGGTCGCGACGCACGACGGCTTCATCGTGTACGGCACGCTGGTCTGATCCGCGCTCAGTACTTGATCGTCACACCGGCCTTCACGCCGTTGTTGGCCTTTCCATCCGACTGCACGCCGCCCGAGAACGACACGTTGCCGCCGGTGCTCGCGCCCAGCGAGTACGTGGGCCGGGGCGTGGAGGTGTCGGTGCCGATGTAGGTGCCGCTGCCGTCGGGGCGCTGTACGCCGACGGTGGCGCCGTTGACGGTGGCCGATGTCTCGGTGGGATTGACGTTGGGGGCGACGTAGACGGAGCCCTTCTCGTCGCTGTCTACAGGCAGCTTGATGGGCTCTGCCCTCGCCGCGAAGCCGAGCATGCCCACCAGCGCAGTGGTGGCAAATATCAATCGATGCATTCCGGCGATGTTTGGCGAAGCGGCGGTTGCTGCCCGTAGGACGAAAGGAAATCCGGCGCACGGACCGTGCCGCCGGTTGCCGTCACGAGTTAACTTGTTGTTGACTTGAGTACTTGCGTACTCAAGCTCGAACCTGTGGCAATGGACCCGATCACGCTCTACGATCCATGCACGAAATCGAGCAGGAGAACGTCCCCCATGTCCATCAACGAAGTCGTCATGCCGGAGCAATTGCTGAACGCGCTGGAGGCCCAGAGCCGCACGCCCATCGCGCGCATCGGCGAGGCGCTCATGTCGCTGGGGATGGTCACGCAGGAGCAGCTTCGCGCGGGCCTGGACCGGCAGAAGCTGGACCCGATGGTGCCGCTGGGCGAGACGCTGGTGCGCATGGGCGTGGTGAGCCGGGGCCAGTTGCAGACGGCGCTGGTTCGCAAGATGGGCTATCCGCTGGTCAACCTGCATCTCTATCCGCCGGCGGCCGAGGCGCTGCGCAAGCTGCCGCACGCGGTGGCGCGGCGGCTGCAGGTCATGCCGCTGATGCTGCACGAGGGGCGGCTCATCGTCGCCATCGACGATCCGACCAGCCGGCACTCGGCGCTCGACGAGGTGGAGTTCATCGCGCAGCTGAAGGTCACGCCGGTGGTGGGCCAGTGCCTGGACCTCGACGGCGTGCTGAACGCGGTGTACGAGAAGATCGGCGAGCACACGGGCGCGGCGCCCAACCCCTTCGCGGCCCACTTCGACCCGAGCCAGCCGCTGGACTTCGACGTGGCCGGCACGAGCGAGTTGCTGCAGACGCTGGAGAAGGAAGTCGCCGCGCCGCCGGCGGCAAGCGAGGCGCCCATCGAGCAGTCCGACAACTCGCTGGTGCGCATGATCAACAGCATGATCATCGAGGCGCACCGCGAGGGCGTCTCCGACATCCACATCGAGAGCTACCCGGGCCAGGAAAAGACCCGCATCCGCTTCCGGCGCGACGGCCTGCTCTACACCTACCTGGAGCTGCCGCCGAGCTACCGCAACGCGATCGTCGCGCGCGTGAAGATCATGTGCGACCTCGACATCAGCGAGAAGCGCAATCCGCAGGACGGCAAGATCAACTTCGCGAAGTACTCGCCACAGCACCGCATCGAGTTGCGCGTGGCGACCATTCCCACCAACAACGGCCTCGAAGACGTGGTGATGCGCATCCTGGCGTCGGCCAAGCCCATTCCGATGGACCGGCTGGGCCTGTCGCCCGACAACCTCGCGCAGCTGACGAAGGCGGTCGAGCGCCCCTACGGCATGGTGCTGTGCGTAGGCCCCACGGGCTCGGGCAAGACCACCACGCTGCACTCGGCGCTGATGCACATCAACACGCCCGAGCGCAAGATCTGGACCGCGGAAGACCCGGTGGAAATCACGCAGGCCGGGCTGCGGCAGGTGCAGATCAACCCGCGCATCGACTGGACCTTTGCCAAGGCGCTGCGCGCCTTCGTGCGCGCCGACCCGGACGTGATCATGGTCGGCGAGATCCGCGACGAGGAAACCGCCAAGACCGCCATCGAGGCCTCGCTGACAGGCCACCTGGTGCTCTCGACCCTGCACACCAACAGCGCGCCCGAGACCGTCACCCGCCTGCTGGACATGGGCATGGACCCGTTCAACTTCGCCGACTCGCTGCTGGCCGTGCTCGCCCAGCGGCTGGTGCGCCGCCTGTGCACGCAGTGCACCACCGGCACGCCCGCGAGCCCCGAGGCTGTAGAGGAACTGCTGGACGACTACATGCACGCCTTCGGCCCCGAGCAGCAGCGCGACGCGGCCCAGCGCCAGGCGGTGCTGGCCGGCTGGGTGCAGCGCCATGGCCGCGACGGACGGCTGCACACCTACACCAGCAAGGGCTGCAAGCACTGCGGCGACACCGGCTTCAAGGGCCGCGTGGGCATCCACGAGCTGATGAGCATGTCGAAGACGCTGCGGCGGCTGGTGCAGACCGGCGCGCGCGCCGAGGAGCTCCAGCAGGCCGCGTTGCAGGAAGGCATGCGCACGCTGCGCCAGGACGGCATCGAGAAGGTGCTGGCCGGGCAGACCAGCATCGAGGAAGTGCGCGCGACGAGCAACGCCTAGGCGGCCAGCCGGCGCTGCCCCGTGTCCCCGCCCGGCGCGGTCACCCGGCGCAGGCGGCGGCGCCTTGCTGCGCCGGGTACTCCATCTCCAGCATCACCCAGTCGCGCCGCGCATCGCCGTGTCGGCCGGCGATCTCACACAGCGTGCGGTCGAGTTGCGGCACCGGCTTGAGCGTGGCCGACAGGGGCAGCCGGCGAGCGCCATCACTGACGCCATCGCCGGCGGAGGCGGGCCTGGCCAGCAGCACCAGTCCGCTGCGCAGCCTGACCGGGCCCGAGGCCGACACCGCCTCGACACGCACGCGCCCGGTGCGCTCCCATGCGTCCACAGCCAGCGCGAGGGATACGTCGTCCGTGCCGTCGCGCACCTCGACGCTCCAGCGCTCGACGCGCCAGAACGCGGCCTTGTTGAGCAGGTAGGCGAAGCGCTTGCCGGCGTCGAGGCCGAAGGGCGTGCTGTCGTGCACCGGGCTCCACGAGGCCACGCCCAGTTCGGCCGCGAGCGCGGAGGCCTTTTCGCGTCCGCCGATGGCCTCCACCAGCGCCAGCATCGCGGGCACCGACGCGGTGATGCCAGTGGTGGTGGCCACGCCGCGGTCCACCACGTAGCGCCGGTGCGGCACGTGCGTCGAGCCAGCATGGCGCTTCAGCAGCGTGCCGCGGTCGTACCAGTGGCCCGCGAAGCGCCGGCCGTCGAGCAGCCCGGCCTGCCCCACCACAAGCGCGCCGGAACACACGCCGATCACCCGCGCGCCCTGCTGCGACTGCCGCCGCAGCCAGGCGGTGATCTCGGGCGCATCGTCCTTGAGCATCGCGGGGACGATCACGTAGTCGGCACCCGAGGGATGCGTGCGGTCGAAGCCGGCGAAGTCCTGCGCGCCGTCCACCTGCAGCGCGGGAAACAGGTCGATGCGGCCGGCGCGCGGCGCCACGATGCGCACTTCGGCGATGTCGGCGCGCCCGAGCACCGCGTACGGCAGGAGCAGATCGGTCATTTCGGTGCCGTCGTTGGACGCGAGCACGGCGATCACCGGCCGGCTGCCGCCCGGGCCGCGAGGCTTCATCGCATCGACGAAGGCCTGCTGGTCGCGCTGGAGCGCGGCCGCATCGTCGCGCGGCGGTGGCGGCAGCGGCGCGCCGGAGGAGCAGCCCGCCAGAACGAGCACCGCCATGCCGGCGGCAACCAGCGCGCGTGAAAATGACCCCGTGAACATCGCCGTTCCTCCATGGCTGCAAGCAATGCCCTGAGACTACGAATGCCCACCCTGCCCCACAAGGACGAAGAAGCCGCTGTTTCTGCCAGCCATGGCACCGGCGGCGCGGTGGTGCTGCTCGCCTTCGATGGCGTCGAGGCCATCGACATCGCCGGCCCGGCCAGCGTCTTCAGCAAGGCCGAGCAGATGCGCCCCGGCACCTACCGGCTGCACATCGCGTCGCCCGCGGGCGGCAGCGTGCCCACCAACGGCGGCCTGAGCTTCGCGGGCACGCTGGCGCTGCGGCACTTGCCAGCCGAGATCGACACGCTGATCGTGGCCGGCGGCGACGAGCCCTCGGTGCGCTCGGCCATCCTCGAACAGAAGGTGAGCGAATGGATCGCCGAGGTCGCGCCGCGCGTGCGCCGCGTGGGCAGCGTATGCACCGGAGCCTTCGCGCTCGCTGCCGCCGGCCTGCTCGACGGGCGCGAGGCCACCACCCACTGGAGCGCCTGCGACATGCTGCAGCAGCTGCGCCCGGGGGTGCGCGTGCAGCGCGAGCGAATCTACGTGCAGGACGGCCCGATGTGGACCTCCGCCGGCGTCACCACCGGCATCGAGCTGGCGCTGGCCCTCGTGGAAGACGACCTGGGCCATGCAGTGTCGATGGACATCGCCCGCACGCTGGCGCTGCCGATGCTGCGCGGCGGCGAGCAGCCGCAGCTGAGCCAGGCACTGGAGGCACAGGCCACGGCCAGCCACCGGCTGCGCGAACTGGTCGCGTGGATAGGCACGCATCCGCAGGAAGACCTGTCGGTCGAGGCGATGGCAGGGCGCGTGCGGATGAGCCCGCGCAATTTCGCGCGCGCCTTCGCCACCCAGACCGGCTGCACGCCCGCGCGCTTCGTCGAGCAGACCCGCGTGGCCGCCGCCGCGCAACTGCTGCGGCAGACGGGCTGGACGCAGGAGAAGATCGCCAGCCGCAGCGGCTTCCGCTCGGTGGATGCGCTGCAGCGCGCGTTCGCGCGCCAGCACGGGGTGACGCCGCAAGGCTATCGCGACGGGGGCGCCCGCGCGGGCCGCTGAGCAGTCCGATCGCGGCGGCCGCCCTTCGCATTCCCGCCGAACGGCAGCCCGGCGGGCGAAGGCTCATGAACGGCCCCGAAAGGGCCGGATTTACCAGTTCTCGGGGATGGCGGCACTGGAAACAAAAACACACACTCGTGCTGTTTTTTTGTCTGTCTGCCGTTTCAGCGAAGGAGGAACTCATGACCATTCAGCCCAAACACGTATTCAGAAGCCTGCAGGCCGCCGCATTGCTCGCCATCGGAAGCGCCCACGCGGCAGGCTATGTGGCCGGCGCCCCGGGCAACCCGGGGCCCAACCAGCCGGGCTGGACGAGTTCCAGCGGCGGTGCCGCCGCCACGGCCCAGGGTGACGGCGCTACCGCCATCGGCGCGGGCGGCGACGGCAGCAACGGAACCGCCGGCGGAAGCGGCGGCATAGGCGGAGCTGGCGCCAGCGCGAGCGCGAACGGCGCGACGGCCATCGGCGGCGGCGGCACTGCCGGCCAGGGCTTCGCGGGTGGCACGGGCGGCGCCGGCGGCAGCGGCGCGCAGGCTTCGGCCAGCGGTGCCATCGCGGTCGGCGCGGGAGGCCAGGGCGCGGAAGGCTGCTGCGGCTTCCCCGGCACGGCCGGTGGCAGCGGCGCACAGGCATCGGGCACCTCGGCGGTCGCCATCGGCAGCGCATCGGGCACCACCCGGGGCGCGGTGGCATCGGGCAACGGCAGCACGGCGATCGGCGGCGCCTACAACGGTTCCGCCGGCGCGTCGGCACTGGCCACCGGCGGCGTGGCCATCGGCTCGGGCAGCCAGGTCGCGGCCGGCGCTGCCAACAGCATCGCAATCGGCGCCAACTCGGTCGCCACCGCGGCGAACACGGTTTCCTTCGGCTCGGCGGGCCAGACGCGCACCCTCGTCAACGTGAGCGCGGGCGCGGTGAACGCCACCAGCACCGACGCAGTCAACGGCAGCCAGCTCCACACCGTGCAGCAGACCTCCGACACCGCCCTGGGCCTCGCCCAGAACTCGGCGCAGTACGGCGCCGGCGGCACCGCGCTGCAGCTCAACGCCAACGGCGGCGCGGGCACCACCATCAACAACGTGGCCGCCGGCCAGGCGAGCAGCGACGCGGCCAACGTCGGCCAGGTGCAGCAGGCGCAGCAGACGGCCGTCACCACCGCCAACAACTTCACCGTGCAGCAGGTCAGCGCGCTGCAGTCGCTGATGAACCAGGCCCTGTCCAGCGGCGTGTGCGCGGTGAGCGCAAGCGGCTCGGTGGCCTGCGGCCCTGGCGCGGGCGCCAGCGGCGCGGGCAGCACCTCGATGGGCACCAACGCGCAGGCCAGCGGCGAGAACACCGTGGCCGTCGGCAACGGCGCGCAGGCCAACCATGCGGGCTCGGTCGCCATCGGCGCGGGCGCGAAGGCACTGGCCGACCCGACCACCGCCGTCGGCAACAACGCCGTGGCGACCGGCAACAACGCCGTCGCGCTGGGCGCCAACACGCTGGCCAGCGGCAACAACGCGGTGGCGCTGGGCCAGGGTTCCGTGGCCGACCGGGACAACACCGTGTCGGTCGGCAACGCAGCCACCAACCAGTTGCGCGGCATCACGAATGTCGCGCCCGGCCTGCTGGCCACCGACGCCGTCAACCTCGGCCAGCTGCAGCAGGCGGTGGCCAACGCGACCAGCCAGGCGAACGCCTTCGCCGCGCAGGGCGTCGCGGCGGCGCTGGCCATGCCGTCGATGCCGACATTGGCTGCGGGGAAGAAATGGATGGGCGCCGCCGTGGGCAACTACGCGGGCGCGTCGGGGGTGGGCGTGGCCTTCGGCTATCAGGTCAGCGACAACCTGAACCTGGGCGTGGGGGTTTCGACGGCTACGAGCAGCGGAAATGGGAGCAGGGTTGCCGCGCGGCTGCAGGCGGGGTATGCGTGGTGAGGCGCGGGTGCGGCATCTGTTGGTCGTGGGCCTGCGGCTTCAGCGAACGACGAATGCCGCATTGGCCAGCACATAGCCGACGGGCATGAACACGCCGCCTCCCACGTATTGCAGCTCCAGCGAGTCCTGTTGCCCTCCGGAAATCGACCCGGCCGTGCCGAGGGTGGTCGAAGTGCGACGTGTGCCGAGCTGGATGGCCGAGCCCGCCTTGGCGGCGGCCACCTTCAGGCCTTCGGTGCTGCTCGCGACCGCAGTCCAGCTACCGCCGTCGCTGGTCGCGCGCCAGGTCCGGCCGCTGTCGCTGGACTCGTAGAGGCGGCCACCGCTGGTGGCGGCCACGACGTAGCGGCCGTCGGCGGACGTGGCAATGCCTCGCCAATCACGGCTGACGGTCTGCGCTTCCCATGTGGTACCCGAATCGATGGAGAGCCAGATCGCGCCCGTGTCCACGGTGGCGTACAGGGTGCTGCCGTCCGCCGATGCCGCCACCGACCACCAGAACTGGCCGCTCGCGCGCGGGGTCCAGCTCACGCCATAGTCGGTCGAGACAAACAGCTGGGAACCATTGGTGGCCGCCACCAGAACCCGTCCATCGGCCGAAGAGGCCACGGCGCGCCAGGCGCGGCTCGACTCACGCGCCGTCCAACTGCCACCGCCATCCGCCGAGGTCCAGATCTGCCCGAGGTAGGCGGTCGCGACCAGGCGCGACCCGTCGGCGGAACTGGCCACCGCACTCCAGGCCCGGGACGATCCGTCGTTGGTCCAGTTGAGGCCGCCATCGGCCGAGCGGTAAAGCGCACCGCCGTTGGATGCAGCGATCAGCGACAGGCCATCGCTGGAAGAAGCGATCCCACTCCAGGGCTGTCCCATGAGGCGCGGGATCCAGGTCGTACCGGAATCATCCGAGGTGTAGAGCTCGCCGCTGGTGGACACTGCCGCCAGGCGGATGGCATCGGCGGACGAGGCAATGCCGCTCCAGCTGCCGGCGGGCGACACCGGGCGCCAGTCGAAGTCCGTTCCGCCGGGCAGGCCGCGCGTGTCGATGCGCTGCCCCGCGTTCTGCGCGATGGTCCACCCGCCGCTGCCCACCCCCACCACCTTGATCCAATCGCCGACCGTGGGCGCGGGCGGCAACGTGAGCGTGACGCCGGGGCTCGAATTCGCCTGATAGCCGGTGTTCGACTCGGTCTGGAAGCTCGAGGCGGTGACGCTGACCCAGCGCGTGTCGGCCGGCGCGGCCGCGCACACGTAGGCCGTGGCCGTGACCTCCGCGGCGTCGAGCACGCCGTTGGCGTTCAGGTCCAGCCCGGACTGCACTCGTTGACCGCCATAGGCGCAGGTGCCGCCCGGTGCTTCGGCGGCGAATGCGAGCAGGCTGTCGCGGCCATTCGACCCTACAGCACCCGCTGCGCCGGTGGCGCCCGGCGCACCGCCGCAGACGTATGCAGAACTCGCCACCTCCGCATCCTCGAGCACGTCATTGCGGTTCAGGTCCTTGCCGGCCAGCACCTGCGAGCCTCCCTGCGCGCAGTTGCTGCCGGCGGGCTCGGCCCGCATGCGCACCAGCGTGCTGAGGCCATCCGCCCCGGCGGTGGCGTTGCAGATGTACTGGGTGGACGTGACTTCGCTGTCCGCGAGCACGTGATCGTTGTCGGCGTCCAGGCCGGCCTCGACGCGTGCACCGCCCAAGGTGCAGTTGACGCCGACCGCCTCCGGCTTGATGCGCATCAGGACGGTGGATTCGCCGGATGTGCCGCCGGGCGCAGGCGCGGCGGGCTGCTGCGCGGGGGGAACGAAGAATGCCGCGTTGCCCGCACCGCCTCCGCCACCGCCTCCGCCACAAGCGGCCAACGCCACAGCGGAAATCAGGCCTGCGGCCAGGCGGGCATTGCGAACGCAGAAGCAGGCAAGTCTGGACGAGGGCATGAGTGGGCGCTGTGAATGTACGAAGGCGCGATTTGGGTTGCACCGGCGAAGTGAAACGCAACGCATTGTAAGAAAATGCCGCACAAAGTCACATCTCGACAAGCCGGTGGCAGGCGTACAGAGACGTCGGCCGGCATGCCAGGAGCCCGGAACGAGGCGCTCATTGCAACAGAACCCGCTTTTTGCCGCTGAATGGACAGGTCACGCGCCGCCGCCGGCTGCCCCCCCGCGTTCTCGATCAGGGCAGATGCTTGCGCCCTCGCACGCTCTCCCGCGTCGGCCCGAAAGAGCCGAAACGAACCGGCAGGCCGCTCAGCGCCTCTGCGTGCTCCACCCACGCATGCGGCGTGGCGATGAGATTCGGCTCGTAGATCGGCTCGGCGCTTTGCAGCAACTGCGTCAGCGCCTGCTGGTGATCGAGGTCCCGCACGCCGCCCAGGGGCAGCGAAGCGATCCGCCCCGCATCGTCCGTGCGATAGCCCGCGCACCATCGCAAACCTGCCCTCTCGATGGCATCCAGGTGACTCACCGCCAGCCCGTCGAGCGTTCCCACCACATCGAGCGCATAGCGCAGCAGCACCGCATCGGGGTGCCCCCTGCGGAATGCGCCCTGCCAGCCTTCGTCGGCGTTGTGCGGTTCGGCCAGCCGCGCATCGAGCATGCGGTCGTGCGTTGGCAGCGGGCCGGGGCCATGGCGCGTGAGGTAGCTGCGCAGCACGCCCAGATGCTGGACGGGGGCGTCGATGCCGGCATCGTGCAGCACGGCTTCGACGGCGGCGGTCGAGATGGTGCTCCAGGTGGTGTGCGGATGGAAGCCGTGCCATTCGTCGAGCAGCACGCCCTGGGCGCCCTCGAAGATCACGGTGCCGGACCGCGCGAGGCGTTCGGCGATGCGGTCGATGCTCGCGGGCGGCGATTGCGCCACGCATGGTGCGGCGGCTTCCAGCCAGCGCCGCGCAAGCGTGTCGTCGCGCAGCATGGCGATTTCCTGCGCGGCATGGGCGTGCCGCAGCGCCGGGCTGGCCGCGAACTCGTGCAGAAGCGCGGTGCGCAGCGCTTCGATCTTTTCGAATGCACGTGCAGGATTGCGCAGATCGCCATAGCGCAGCGCTTCATCGGGCGAGGCCAGCGCCTGCCGCGCGGTCTCGCCCACGCCGACGCCGCAGCTGCCGTGCGCGGCCTCGCCCCGTTCCAATTCGCGCAGGCGGCCTGCGGCCTGGTGGAACGGCGTGGTCACGCGGCAGCGCGCGTCGACGAGCAGCCGCCCGAAGGCGTCTTCCACGCCGACCCGGCGCAGCGCGGCTTCCTCCACGCGCAGCGCCGTGGGGTGCACGACCACCGGGCTCGCAAGCACGGTGCCCGCGCCCGCATGGAAGCTGCCGGCGCCGAACTGCGAGAAGGTGTGGTGCCGCCCGTCGGCCAGCACGACGTTGTGCCCGGCCTGTGCGCCGCCGTTGAAGCGCACCACGGTGTGGGCGTCCAGCGCGCCGCCGAGGTGGTCGGTGAAGAGCCCCTTGCCGCAGTCCCCGAAGCCGAGGCCCAGCAGCGAGACGTAGTGCGTACGAGCGTGCGCCGTCACACGGCCGTCAGCCGAACAGCCGCTTCCACCACGACGAGCGCGCACCGGCCGCGGCTGCCGCCACGCTGGGCGGCGCATGACGTGGCGCGCCCGGGTCGAGCAGCGCGGCATAGGCGTCGAGTGCGTGCAGCACGCCGCCCACGCGTTCCTTCTCCATGCCGGTGGCGCTCATCACGCCGGCCAGCGCTTCGAGGCTGGGCACGGCCTTCTCGGTGAGGGCGACGATGCCGGCAGCCACGGCGCAGGCGTCGTCGGGCGAGTCCATGCAGATGACGTGGTCGCCCAGCAGTTCGCGCCAGCGGCCTTCGCAGCGGCGGCGGCGCTGCGCGTCGGGGATCAGGAAGAACAGATGCGTGGTCTCGGCCGCGGCGGCGATGACTTCCTCGATGGGAATGTCCTCGTCGAGCTTCTCGCCGATGAGGCCCTCGATCTGGTGGCGCGAGACGGCCGGATAGGGCAGCTCGTCGCCGGTCACGAACAGGTAGCCGCGCTTCCTGCGCTTGACCCAGCAGTCCATGTCGGTGTGCTGCGCCATCACGTAGAAGGCGAGCTCGTAGCTTTCCTCGCCGGTGCCGCCGCCTCCGCCCTCCAGGTAGCTCCAGGTGAGCCACTGGTCCATGAGGTTGGCGGTCGATTCGAACTGGCCGACCTGCAGCGGTGCATGGTCGGAGTTGGCGTCGCCGATGGCCATGAACAGGAGTTGCGGGTCCGCCACGCCGCAATCGGTCAGCAGCTTCATGAAGGTGGGCAGCTCGCGGCGCGCGAGGATCTGCGGGATGTCGCCCATGGAGCCCGTCACGTCGAGCGCGAAGGCGATGCCCAGCGAGTTCGGATGGTCGGCGTTGTCGCGCGATTCGCGCACCTTGAGCCCTTGCGGGTTCATCAGCGGATGCGTGGAACGCTGCGTGAAGACTTCCGCGCCCGGTCGCGCGGCGCGGTCGGCGATGAGTGCCGTGTGGGCGGCGTGCGAGTAGTTTCCGTAGCCCATGGGTTCTGCTCCTCTGTGACTGTTGTACGTATGCCTTGCGTCAGGCGCCGGCGTGCGGTGCGGGCGCCGGATCGAAATGGACGAACCTCGGCGCACCGAAAGCTTCGCGCGACGCCGCCGACAGCGCCTGCTCGATGCCCTGCGCGCCCAGGCGCCCGCAGGCGGCTGCGTCCTCGCTGCATTCGCGCAGCAAGGCGGCGAGAGGCGCGGGTGTGTGGAAACCAAGGCCGGGCTCGCCGGCTGCTGCGCCGTGCAGAACGGCGCGCACGGCCCAGGCCGATTGCATCAGGTCGCGCGTGACGGCCGCGTCGTGCGCCGGCCCGGTGGCCTGCTGCGCGCGCGACCAGCCGATGAGCAGCACGCCATGGTCGCGCGGATGCACGAGCGCATGCGAGGGCGACAGGTCGCGGTGCGTCCAGCCGGCGCCATGAACGAAGGCCAGCACTTCCAGCATGCGGCGCCAGATCCATACGGCGTGGCGCGGGTCGATGCCTTGCGGGTTGGCCTGCCGCACGTCTTGCAGGCTGCCCCAGAAACCGGTCGGGTGGCGCAACACCAGCGCCTGCCGCGAGCCGTCGCTCATTGCACTCGCCAGCCCTTCGGCCACGCCGATGCCCAGCGGCTGCGGCAGGCGGCGGGTGAAGTAGGCCGCGCCGGGCACGGAAAGATCCTGCAGGGCTTGCAGCACGGTGAATTCGCGCTGCAGCACGCCGTCTGCCGAACTCTCGCGTGCAAGCTTGAAGGTGACGCGCTCGGGCAGCGCGCCCAGTCGTTCGGCCAGCAGTACATCGCTGTGCTCGCCGGTGGCCAGCGGCGCGAGCACGCGGTAGCGACCGCCGCGCCACGCAAGAACGCGGCCGCCGGGCACGTCGGCATTGGCCCGGCGCCATGCGGCACGGAAGCTCTCGCGCTCGACGATCTCCTGCCCGCGCACCACGGTGGCGCCGCAGTAGCTGCAGTTCACCGTGCGCCACCGGGCGGCGCGCGGCAGGGGCGCGGAGCACTGGGGGCAGCTGAGAGCCTGCAGCGACAGCATGGCCCGCGCCCTACTCTTCCCTGGGCGGGGCCGTCGGGTCCGGCGAGGCCAGCACCCGGTCGATGCGGCGGCCTTCGAGCGCGACGATCTCGAAGCACCAGCCGGCGCAGTCGATCTGCTCGCCCACCTCCGGCAGGTGGCCCGAAACGGCCATCAGCAGGCCGGCCACGGTGTTGTAGAGGCCACGCTCCTCGTCGGGCAACTCGCGGATGCCCAGGCGCGCGCGCAACTCCGACACGGGCATGAGGCCGTCGAGCTCCCAGAGGCCGTCGGCGCGCTGGTGCGCCCAGGCGTCGGTCTGCATGCCGGGCTGCAGCTCGCCGGTGATGGCTTCGAGCAGGTCGCGCGGCGTCATGAGGCCCTGCACCACGCCGTATTCGTCGACCACGAACACGAGCCGGCCGGCGCGGGCGCGGAACTGCTCCAGCAGCTCCATGCCGGTGAGGGTCTCGGGCACGAACACGGCGGGCGACGCCTCCTCGCCCAGCACGCCGGTATGCGCGGGGCCCAGGCGCAGCAGGTGCGCAACGCTGATCACACCGACCACGTCGTCCAGCGAATTGCGGCACACCGGATACCAGGAGTGCACCAGGTTGAGCGCGCCCGCGTCGGCCACCTTCTGCAGCGCCTGCTGCACGGTGAAGGAGGCGTCGAGCCATTCGATGTCGGCGCGCGGGATCATCAGCGACGACAGGCGCCTGTCGTCGAGGTGGAACACGTTGCGCACCATCTGGTGCTCGTGCTGCTCGATGACGCCGGCGTCCACGCCCTCTTCGAGGCTGGCGGAGATTTCCTCCTCGGTCACCGAACGCGCCGCGTTGGCGTCGATGCGCAGCACCTTCAGCGTGGCGGCGGTAGCGCCCGCCAGCAGCCACACGAAGGGCTTCGCACCCTTGGCCAGCCCGCGCATCGGGCGAGACACCCAGCGCGCCACCGGCTCGGGATAGAGCTGGCCGATGCGCTTGGGCACCAGCTCGCCGAAGATGATGGTGAAGAAGGTGATGCAGGTGACCACCAGCGCGGTCGAGGCGATGCTAGCCGTGCCGCGGCCCATGCCCAGCCCTTCCATCCACACGCCGAGCGGCTCGGCGAAGGCGGCCTCGCCCACGATGCCGCTGAGCATGCCGATGGAGGTGATGCCGATCTGCACCGTCGAGAGGAACTGCGTGGGCGATTCCATCAGCTTCAGCGCGGCCACCGCGCCGGCGTCTCCCGTTTCGGCCAATGCCGCGAGACGTGCGCGCCGGCTGGTGGAAAGGGCCATTTCGGACATTGCGAACAACGCGTTCAGCGTGGTCAGCAAGGCCAGGAGGAAGACATCCATGAACTGAGGGAGAGAATGGGGGAATGGCACTTTACTTGATCGGCGACCTGCAGGGCTGCGACGCCCCCTTCCAGCGGCTGCTGCGGAAGATCGACTTCTCCCCCAGCCGCGACACCCTCGTGCTGCTGGGCGACCTGGTGAACCGGGGCCCCGATTCGCTCGCGGTGCTGCGCCACGTGCAGGGCTACGGCGCCTCGGCACTGAGCCTGCTGGGCAACCACGACCTGCACCTGCTGGGCGTGGCCCACGGCGCGCGCAAGGCCGGCCGCAAGGACACGCTGGGCGAGCTTCTCGCCGCCGCGGATGCCGAGGCGCTGCTCGACTGGCTGCGCAACCAGCACATGGCGCTGCACATGCGCATAGGCGCCGGCGACCTGCTGATGGTGCATGCGGGCGTGCTGCCGCAATGGACGGTGGGCGACACGCTGGTGCTGGCCTCCGAACTCGAGTCGGTGCTGCGCGGCCCGGCGCTGGGCGAATTCCTGATGTCGATGTACGGCAATGAGCCGGCCCGCTGGAGCGACACGCTCACCGGAAGCGCTCGCCTGCGCGCCATCGTCAACGCGCTGACGCGCATGCGCTTCTGCACCGCGGACGGCGTGATGGAGTTCGAGGCGAAAGACAGCGCCGCCACCGCGCCCGAGGGCTACATGCCGTGGTTCGACGTGCCCGGGCGCAAGACGGCCAACGCCACCGTCGCATTCGGCCACTGGTCCACGCTGGGCTGGCTCTCGCGGCCCGACCTGCTGTCCACCGACACCGGCTGCGTGTGGGGCGGCTGCCTCAGCGCGGTGCGCATCGGCGCGACGCTGGACGAGCGCGAGCTGATCCAGGTCGAGTGCGAGCAGGCGCAGAAGCCGGGCAAGTAGCCGGCGGCGGAGGAATCAGGAAGAAGGCAGCCGGAACTTGTCGAGCGACATGCGCTGGCCGCCCTTCTCGTCGAAGTTGCCGGGCGCCAGCCAGCGCTCGAAGGCCGTGCGCAGCGCCGGCCACTCGCTGTCGATGATCGAGAACCACGCCGTATCGCGTGTGCGGCCCTTGTAGATCACCGCCTGGCGGAACAGCCCCTCGTACCTGAAGCCCAGCCGCAGCGCCGCGCGCTTCGAGGGCTCGTTGAAGTTGTCGCACTTCCATTCGTAGCGGCGGTACCCCAGCTCGTCGAAGGCGAACTTCATCAGCAGGTACTGCGCCTCGGTGGACATCGGCGTGTTCTTGAGCAGTGGCGAGAAGTTGACGGTGCCCACCTCTATGGCCCCGTTGGCCGGATCGATGCGCATCAGCGCCAGCGAACCCACGGCGCGGCCGCTTCGCATGTCGACGACGGCGAAGTGCAGCGGATCGCTGCTCTTCGCGATGCGCTCGGCATAGGCCCGCAGGCCGGCCAGATCGGCGGGCCGCTCCACGCCAAGGTAGGTCCAGTCGCGACCATCGGGCGCCTGCGCATAGGCGGCGTACAGATCGTCGGCGTGCTTCGCAACGTCGAGCGGCTCGAGCGTGCAGAAACGGCCCTCGATGACGCGGCGCGGCGGCAGGGCGCGGGGCGTCCATTCGGGAACCTCGGGGCCGATGGACTGGCCGAACTCGTTCTGGCGGGCTGACATGGGTGGAAGCTCTTTCGGTGGATGGTGAACGGCGGAAGCCGGAGAACGCTAAAGTAGCCGCAACGTGGCGCCACGAGAAGTGCCATGCAGAAGCAATTTCATGGTGCCACGCTCCACTTCCCCCTTGCCGCCTTCTTCCTTGCTCGAATCCCCGCTCTCCAGGGAGCGCCGGTCGGGCCCGATGCAGCGCCAGCTGCACGACCGCCTCAAGAACGCCATCCTCGACGGCAGCCTCGCCCCCGGCAGCCGCCTGCCGGGCTCGCGTGCGCTGGCCGAGGCGCTCGGCATCTCGCGCAATACGGTCACCGCCACCTATGAGCATCTGGCGGCCGAAGGCTATGTGCGGCCCGACAGGCAGGGCACACGCGTGGCCGAGCTCTCGTCGCCGACGCCATCGAAGCGTGAGCGTGCTGGCAAGCAGGCCGGCACGCCGGCCACCGCGCAGCGCCTCGCAAGGATCCTGCCGAGCGCTTCACGTGCCGACATGGGCGCGGCGCTGCGTCCCGGGGTGCCCGCGCTGTCGCACTTCCCGCTGGCCGCATGGCGTCGCTCGCTGGAACGTGCGATCCGCGGCGGCGGCTGCGCGGCTCTGGGCTACGGCGACGCGCTGGGCGAGCCGGCGCTGCGCGCTGCCATTGCGCGGCACCTGTCGGTGGCGCGCGGCGTGCGCTGCGAGCCGCGGCAGGTCGTCATCGCCGAAGGCGCGCAGGAAGCCATCTCGCTGTGCGTGCGCCTGCTGTCCAACCCCGGGGACATCGGCTGGGTCGAAGATCCGGGCTACCGCGGCGCGAAAGCCGCCATGCATGCGGGCGACATGCGCATCGTGCCCATGCGCGTCGATGCCGAGGGCCTCTGCGTGAGCGAGCGCGACTGGCGCAAGCACCCGCCGCGGCTGGTCTACACCACGCCGTCGCACCAGTACCCGGCCGGCTCGGTGCTGAGCATCGCGCGCCGGCTGGAGCTGATCGCGCAGGCCCGGCGGCACGGCGCGTGGATCGTCGAGGACGACTACGACAGCGAGTTCCGCCACACGGGCGAGCCCATCGTGGCCATGCAGGGGCTGGTGGACGACGCGCCGGTGCTTTATGTCGGCTCCTTCAGCAAGACCATGTTCCCGTCGCTGCGGCTCGGCTTCCTGGTGCTGCCCGAGCGCCTGGTGTCCGCCGTGCAGGCACCGCTGGAGGAGATGCTGCGCGGCGGCCATCGCCACGAGCAGCTCGCCATGGCCGACTTCATCGAGAGCGGCCAGTTCAGCAGGCACCTGGGCCGCATGCGCAGGCTGTACCGCGACCGACAGCAGGCACTGCGGCTCGCGCTCGAAAAGCATTTCGAGGTGCCGCACGAGATCGACGGCGGCCACTGCGGCATGCATCTCACCGTGCGCTTGCCCGGGCGCTTCGACGACCGGAGGATCGCCGCCGAGGCGCTGCGCCAGCGCATCGCGCCCACGCCGCTGTCGGGCTTCGCGATGCGGCCGATGCCATCGGACAACGGGCTGGTACTGGGCTATGGAAACACGGCGCGCGAGCTCTTCGCGCCGCTGGTCACGCGGCTGTCGCAGCTCGCGCGGGCCTCGGAACCCGGCGGCGTCTAGCCGAGCTTGCCCACCACGTGCTCGCGCCTGAAATTGCGCGGCGTGCTCCCCACCACCTGCCGGAAGCGCCGGTTGAAGTACGCCTCGTCGGCAAAGCCGCACTGGTGCGCGATCTCCCGCACCAGCAGCGAGGTGGACGCGAGCAGTTCCTTCGCGCGCTCGATGCGGCGCTCGGTCACGAGGTCGGTGAAGGTGCGGTCGGTTTCCTTGCGCAGCAGGTTGGCCAGGTAGTTGGGCGAAAGGAATGCGGCCGCCGCGGCGTCGGTCAGCGACAGCGGCTTGTCGAGGTTGTCGCGCACGTAGCGCACCACGCGCTGCAGGGCGTCGCGCTGCGAAGTCTTGCCGTCGTGCTGCAGCGAAAGCCGCATCAGCGCGTTCTCCTGCCGCATGCAGGCCAGGCCGACGATCTGCTGCAGGATGCCGCGCATGGCGGTCTTGGCGCCGAAGCTGCGGCTCGCGTTCAGCGCATGCAGCTCGTCGAGCCAGCCGCGGATGCGCGCGAAGTCGGCCTCGTCGAAGGCGAAGTCGACGTACTCCTGGAACAGGAAGGGCGCGAGGTCGGGATGGCGGGCGAGCGGCACGTCTTCCAGGTCGAGCGCGTCGACATCGAGCTCGGGCCACAGGAAGCGCTGGTCGAAGTTGACGATGCAGTACAGCGCCTCGGGCGGATGCGGGATCACGTGCACCCGGTACGGCAGCACGAAGCTCAGGTGGCGCGGTCCGAAGGGGCGCACCTCGCCGCCGATGGACTGCTGCGAGCTGCCCTCGATGCCGACCTGGATCTGGAAGTACGCATGCCGGTGCGGCAGCGTGAGTTCATTGCGCGCGCCCTGGAAGCGGATGTCGAAGTCCAGGTGGTCGGCACGCTCGTGCATGCCGTAGGTGCGGACGGACGTGGGGGTGGAGGAGCGCATCGGGGCAGGCGTCTTCGTCTTTCGCCCGTGAGCGTACGCCATCTTGCGCACCGGCGATCCGGCCGCACCCGCCGGATCTGGTGAGCGCCCTGTCTTCGGGCTCAGACGACCGCGACTTCGAGCACGCCCACGCCCGCCACGCTGCCGCGCATGCGGTCGCCGCGCTGCACCGCCGCCACGCCCGCCGGGGTGCCCGTGAAGATCAGGTCGCCGGGCTGCAGCGTGAACAGCGTCGAGAGGTAGGCGATGGTGTCGGGCACGTTCCAGATCATGTCGGCGAGGTCGCCCACCTGGCGCTGGGCGCCGTTCACGTCGAGGCGGATCTCGCCGCTGGCCGGGTGGCCGGCCCTGGCCACTGGCACCAGCTCGCCGCAGGGCGCCGAGCCGTCGAAGGCCTTGCCGGTATCCCAGGGGCGGCCCATCTTCTTGGCCTCGCCCTGCAGGTCGCGGCGGGTCATGTCGAGGCCGACGGCGTAGCCGTAGACGTGACCGAGCGCGTCGGCGGCGGCGATGTTCGCGCCGCCGGTCTTCAGCGCGACCACGAGTTCGATCTCGTGGTGCACGTCGTTCGACAGCGGCGGATAGGCGAACTCGCCGCCGTCGGCCACGATGGCACTGGCCGGCTTCATGAAGAAGAACGGCGGCTCGCGGTCGGGGTTGTGGCCCATCTCGCGGGCGTGCTCGGAGTAGTTGCGGCCCACGCAGAAGATGCGGTTGACAGGGAAGCGGACCTGATCGCCCTGGATGGGCAGCGAATGGACGGGTGCGGGGGAAATGGCATAGGAAGTCATGCGACGACTCTAGCCAGCGCAACTCCGCGCCCCGCGCACGCAACTACGCGAGTCTTGGACTCAGCTACGGTCGTGCGTTTTTCTTTCAGCCGGCCACGCCGAAGCCGGTGTCGAAGGTGCCCTTCACGTCCAGCGGCTGCCTGATGAGCCCGACCTGCCGGTAGAAGTCGGCCGTGCCCTGCTGGTCGGCGATGACCTGCGCGTCGATGGCCACCCATTTCTGCTGCCGCCGCTCGAACTGCAGCTTCGCCGCCTCGGGCGGAATGCCGATGATGCGCGCCAGCGCGGCCGAGTAGGCATCGACGTTGCGGTACGACCAGAGCTGCGCCTTCACCACGCGCTGCAGAAAATCCTGCAGCACCGGCCGCTTGGAAGCGATGGCGCTGTCGGTGGCCGCGAGGTAGCTCAGCCCCGGCAGCAGCCTTCGCCCGCTCACGAGCACGCGCGCATGGTTGCTGACCTCGGCCAGCGCGGTGTAGGGCTCCCACGTGGCCCAGGCATCGACCGAGCCCTGCGTGAGCGCGAGCTTGGCATCCGCCGGCGCGAGAAAGCGCAGGTTCACGTCCTCCGGCTTGAGGCCGGCCGAGGTGATGGCCTTGAGCGTGACGTAGTGGCCGATGGAGCCGCGATTGGTCGCGACGCTCTTGCCCTTCAGGTCGGCGGCGGTCTTCAGCGGCGAGTCGGGCCGCACGAGCACGGCCGTGCCGTAGGAGTCGGAGCGGTTCGCGCCGATGGCCTTCACGCGCGTGCCGGCCGCCAGCGCGAAGATCAGTGGCGCGTCGCCGATGGGGCCCGAATCGACCGCGGCGGCATTGAGCGCCTCGGCCAGCGGCGCGGCGGCCGGGAACTCCGACCACTGGATGTCGTAGCTGAGCCCTTCGAGTCCACCCGCGGCTTCGAGCAATGCTCGCAGCCCGCCCTTCTGGTCGCCGGCTTTCAGCACCGGGCGACCCTGCGCGAATGCCACGCCAGGTAAGGCGACGGCAGCGGCAACAGCCGAACCCTGAACAAGAAACTGACGACGGGAACTGTTGTGGCTCATGCGGATGCGGCTCGTATTTCTGTTCATGCCAGGGGATCGAAGGAGACGTGGTCGGCGAAGCGCACCGGGTCGGTGGTCTTCTTGAGCACGCCCACGCCGCGGAAGTCGCGGGCGTAGAACTCGACCTCGTCGCGCAGGTTGCGACCCAGCGGGTGGTGCTTGTGCGTGAGCGTGCCCAGCAGCGCGCGCAGGTCCTCCACCGCCACGTTGGGCGAATACTTCGAAAAGAGCCTGGCCGACTCGTTCGGGTTCTCGGCCACGTAGTCGGAGGCCTGCGCGATGGCGCGCACCAGCGAGGCGACCGTCGCCTTGTCCTTGCGCACGAGCTCGCCGCGCGCGCCGACGATGCAGCAGACCTTGTCCTTGTATTCGCCCGAGAGGTTGCTCGCCACCTCGACGTAGGCGCCCTGGTTGCGCTTCTCGATCAGGTAGATGTTGGGATCGCCGTCGGCAATGGCCTGGATCTCGCCCTTCTTCACCGCGATGTCGAGCAGGTCGGCCGGGTACTGGCGCCAGGTCACGTCCCTGTCGGCGTCGATGCCGTTCTTCGCGAGCAGGATCGAGAAGAAGTTCTTGCCCGGGCTCGCGATGTCCGACACGCCGATGGTCTTGCCCTTCAGGCTCGCGAGATTGGTGACGCCCGCGCCCTTGGCTCCCACCAGCCGCACGCAGCCGCCGTGCGAGCTGCCGACGATCTTCACGTCGAAGCCCGATTCGAGCGGCTTGAGCCAGCGGTGGATCATGCCCACCGCGGCGTCGGCCTTGGCGGTGGCCAGCGATTCGAGCAGCTGGTCGGTAGAGCCCGTGTAGTTGATGAGGTCGACCTGCAGCCCGTTGCGCTCGAAATAACCGCGCTCCTGCGCCACCACCACGGGCGAAAGGCAGAAGGCCGAGGCGTTCCAGGCGAAGGTGAGCTTGCGGGACTGCTGCGAGAAGGCCTGCGAGGCGATCAGGCCACCCGAGGCGACCACGGCGGCGGCGCCGCCTGCGCGCAGCACGCTGCGGCGGGAAAGAGTGGGGGTCATCATGTTCGCGTCAGAGCAGCAGTTCGGGCTCGGCCTCGACCAGGCCTTCGTAGAGGCTGTCGAAGGAATGGATGGCGCCTTCGGGCCCGCCGATCTGGCCGTGCGTGTGGCGCGCGGTGGCTTCGTCGATAGGCTGCGGCTTGCCGGCGGCCTCGGCCAGCAGCTGCGTGTGGCAGGCGTTGTCCAGCGCGATGTACCACCACGCGGCGGCCTCCACCGTGGGCCCCGCCGTGAGGATGCCGTGGTTCTTGAGGATGGCGCCCTTCCTGTCACCCAGCGCCTGGGCGATGCGCTCGCCCTCGCCGGTGTCGACCACCATGCCGGTGAAGTCGTCGAACAGCGCCACGTCGTCGTGGAACACGCAGCTGTCCTGCGTGATGGTGTCGAGCTTGCGGCCCAGCGTCGACCAGGCCTTGCCGTAGGTCGAGTGCGTGTGAGCGGCGGCGACGATCTTCGGGTTGTGCTCGTGGATGGCCGCGTGGATCGCGAAGGCCGCCTTGTTGAGCGGCCTGTCGCCGATGACGGTCTCGCCCTTCGAGTTGACCAGCAGCAGGTCGGACACCTTGATGCGCGAGAAATGGGTGCCCAGCGGATTCACCCAGAAGTGGTCGGTGAGCTCCGGGTCGCGCGCCGTGATGTGGCCCGCGAGCCCCTGCGCGAAGCCGAAGCGCGCGAACAGGCGGAAGGCGCCAGCCAGGCGCTCCTGCCGGTGGCGGCGCTCGGCCTGCACGGTGGTGCGCGGCGGGACGGGATCGAACCAGTATTTCTGCTGCGGGTTCGGGTTGAGCTTCAGGGGCTGCGAAGCCGCGCTGCGGTCGATGGAAAGAACTGCGCTCATGGTGATTCCTCAGGCCGCCTTGCGTTGTTGCTGCGCGCGCTGCGCCACCAGCTCGCGCGTGCGGGGGATCAGTTCGCGGCCGTAGTCGAGCGCGTCTTCCAGTGGATCGAAGCCGCGGATCAGGAAGGTGGTCACGCCCAGGTCGTAGTAGTCGAGCAGCGCATCGGCCACCTGCTCGGGCGTGCCGACCAGCGCGGTGCTGTTGGAACGCCCACCGATTTCCTGCGCCACCGCGGTCCACAGCCGCTTGTCGAGCCGTGAGCCCTTCTCCGCCGCGGCCAGCAGGCGCTTGGCGCCTTCGCTCTGCTGGGGGCCGCCGCGGTTGTAGCCCTGCACCACGCGCAACCTTTTGGTCTCGGCCAGGATGTTCTCGGCGCGCGCCCATGCGGCCTCCTCGGTATCGGCCAGGATCGGCCGGAACGACACCGAGAAGCGCACGCTGCGCCCATGCTTCGCCGCCTCGGCGCGCACGCGCGCGGTGAGTTCGCGCGCCTGGTCGAGCGATTCGCCCCACAGCGCGTAGACGTCGGCGTACTTGCCCGCCACCGGAATCGCTGCCTCCGAGGCACCGCCGAAGTACACCGGCACGTGCGGCCTGCCGTTGCGCGTCTGCAGCGGCCTCACTTCGGAGAAGGCGTTCTGGAAGCGGTAGTGCGCGCCTTCGTGGTCGAAGGGCTTCTCCGCCGTCCACACCTTGTGCAGCACCTCGAGGTACTCGTCGGTGCGCGCGTAGCGTTGGTCGTGGTCGAGCCAGTCGCCGTCGCGGCGCTGCTCCTCGTCGGAGCCGCCGGAGATGTAGTGCACCGCGAGCCGGCCGCCGCTGAACTGGTCGAGCGAGGCGAACTGCCGCGCGGCCAGCGTGGGCGCGACGAAGCCGGGGCGGTGCGCGAGCATGAAGTGGATGCGCTCGGTCACCGAGGCCGCATAGGCCACGGTGAGCGTGGCGTCGGGGCTGGTCGAGTGGTGCGGCACGAGAACGCGGTCGAAACCCGCGGTCTCGTGGGCCTGCGCGAAGGCGCGCACGTAGTCGCGGTCGAGCGCGGGGCCCTTGGCCGGGTGGATCTCCGAGACTTTCTGGCCCTGGATCATGCCGATGAATTCGACGAGGCCGTCTTGTTGCTGTGGCTGCTGGCTCATGGTGCTGTCCTTGTTTGAATGTTCATGGAAGGTGGTTGTCAGGCGGCGGGCAGGCGCAGCACGCTCTCGAAGCTGCGGTCCCACAGGGGCTTCACATCGGCCGGGCCGTCGAGCACGCCGATCTTCAGGAAGGTGTCGGCCACGTCCTGGTGGCTGCGCACCACCGCGTCGCTGACCGGGCCCAGGCTGTAGTCGCCGCTGCGGCGGTTGAACAGCTCGACGATGTCGCCCACCGGTACGCGCGTCTCGGCCGACTGGGCGCGGGCGTAGGCGAGGAAATTGCCGTTGATCCACGCGAACGAACGCTGCAGCCGCTGCAGCAGGTCGGCCAGCGCGGCGCGGCGAAGCTGGTCGTCGAGCGCGCGCGGATTGGCGTAGATCGGAAAGTTGCCCGAGAGATAGCCCACGCCGGTCTTGATGACCCGCGCCCCGTACTGGGTGCGCGCGAGCTGGCCGTTGTAGCCGTAGATGGCCCAGGCATCGAGGTCGCCGCGCGCGAAAGCCGAGAGGCCGTCCGAAGGCGTGAGGCTCACGGCCTGGATGTCGTTGAACGTGAGGCCCGCCTCGGCCAGCTGCTTGGCGAGGTAGTAGTGCGAAGTGGTGGCGCGCACGTAGCCCACGCGCTTGCCCTTGAAGTCGGCGATGCTGCGGATCGGCGCGTCCTTGCGCGCCAAGGTGGCCTGGTTGTTCAGGTCCTCGTGCGTCACGGCCACCAGCTTCACGCTGGATTTCTGCCGCGCCGCGAACACCGGCGGAATCTCGCTGCCCGAGCCCAGGTCGAGCGCGTCGCCGTTGATGGCCTCGATGTGCAGCACGCCGTTGTTGAGCTCGCGCCAGTCGATCTTGTACGGCGTGCTGGCCTGGCCCGAAGCGGCGAGCAACGGCCGCCACAGGCCCTTGTAGGTGCCCGCGCGCAACGTGACGCCAGAGAGATCGCGTGATGGCGCAGTGGCTTGCGCCCAGCTGCCAGAGCCGGTGGCGGCGAGCGCCGCGGCGGTCTGCAGCAGCCGGCGACGGTCCGGAAGAAAGTCTGATTTCATGCACCCGGACCGTAACCAGACGCCTCGCGGAAACGAACGCAGAAAAACGAGTTTGCATATGCGGGATGCGTCGTTTTCGCGCGGCGGGCGGGCCGCTACCGTGCGGAAACCATGAGTGCACTTCCCTTGCGCCGCACCAGCGCCGCGCCCGAACACCCCTCCCCCGCCACCGTCGATGCTTCCGTGCTGGCCTGCCTCACGGCCCAGTTCGCAGCCACCGCCGCCGACCACGACCTGAGCGGCGCCTTCCCTCGCGAGAACTTCGCGGCGCTGCAGGCGCGCGGCCTGATCGGCCTGGTCGCGCCCGCCGAGCACGGCGGCGGCGGCGCCACGCTGGCGACGGCCCGGCGCGTGATCTCGGCGGTGGCGCACGGCGAGCCGGCCACGGCGCTGATCCTCACGATGACCTACCTGCAGCACCACGCGCTGACGCGCCCGGACAGCCGCTGGCCCGCGCACCTGCGCGAGCGCGTGGTGCGCGACGCGGTGGAGAACGGCGCACTCATCAACGCGCTGCGCGTGGAGCCGGCGCTGGGCTCGCCCGCGCGCGGCGGCCTGCCCGGCACGGTCGCACGTCGCGACGGCGACGGCTGGAAGATCGACGGCCACAAGCTCTACACCACCGGCATCGAAGGCCTGAGCTGGCTCGCCGTGTGGGCGCGCACGGACGAGGCGCAGCCGCGCACCGGCGTGTTTCTGGTGCCGCGCAACGCGCCCGGCGTGCGCGTGATCGCGAGCTGGGACCACCTGGGCCTGCGCGCCTCGGGCAGCCACGAAGTCGTCTTCGAGAACGTCGCCATCGATGCCGACCATGCGGTGGACCTGCGCGCGCCGGCCGACTGGGCGCCCGACGCGGGCAGCCAGACCGATATCGACGCCCACGCCACGCAGCAGGCGTGGATGACCGTGCTGCTCGGCAGCCTCTACGACACGGTGGCGCAAGCCGCACGCGACTGGCTGGTCGACTTCCTGAACCGGCGCGCGCCTGGCAGCCTCGGCGCGCCGCTGGCCAGCCTGCCGCGCGTGCAGGAGCACGTCGGCGAGATCGAGGCGCTGCTGCGCACCAACCGCGTGCTGCTAGCCGACGCCACCGCTGCGGTCGATGGCGGCCATGCGCAGCCGGCAGCCGACAGCGGCCTGCTCAAGTACACGGTGACGGGCAACGCGATCCGCGTGGTCGAGCTCGCGCTGCAGCTGAGCGGCAACCACGGCCTCTCGCGGCGCAACCCGCTGGCGCGGCACTACCGCGACGTGCTGTGCAGCCGCATCCACACGCCGCAGAACGACGCGATTCTGGTGGCGGCGGGCAAGCGCGCGCTGCTGTCTTCGGGAGCTGCGGCATGAGGTCTGCGCTCTTCTCCAAGACCTCGCGGCGCAGCTGGCTCAAGCAAGGCGCCGCGCTGTCGCTGACCGCTGCCGGCTCGCTGCGCGCCTTTGCGCAGCCCCAGACCGCGTTGGTGCTCGGCGACCAGGCCGGTGGCCTGCGCTCGCTGTTCGAGGCCTCACGCGCGCTCGACGGCGCCCCATTTGCCTACCGCTGGGCCAACTTCCAGGGCGCCGCGCCGCTCTTCGAGGCGCAGCGCAGCTCGGCGGTGGACACCGCCATGGCCGGCGACCTGCCCGTGCTTGCCGCAGCCGTGGGCAAGACGCCGCTGAAGATCGTCGCCACGCGCGTCGGCAAGGCCGATTCGCTGGGCATCGTGGTGCAGCCCGATTCGCCGCTGCGCAGCGTCGCGGACCTGCGCGGCAAGACGGTGATCGTGTCTTCCGCGCGCGGCAGCATCTCGCAGTACCAGCTCTACGGCGCGCTCGAAGAAGCCGGCGTGAAGCGCGAGGAGGTGACGGTGAAGTTCGTGCTGCCCACCGACGCGGCCGCGGCCTTCGCGTCGAGGCAGATCGACGCCTGGGCCATCTTCGACCCCTACTACACCATCGCCGTGCAGCAGGGCGGGCGCATCTTGCGCGACGGGCGCGGCATCAACACCGCGCTGGGCTTCATCACGGCCACCGAGTCTTCGCTGGCCGACCCTGCCAAGCGCGCGGCCATCGTGCAGTTCCTCGACCGGCTCGCGCGCGCGGGCGACTGGGCGCTGGCCAATCCCGAGGCATATGCCCAGGCCTACAGCCAGCTCACGCGGCTGCCCATCGAGTCGTCGCGCATCATCACCGCGCGGGCCTCGGTGGCGGGACGGCCGGTGAGCGAGGCCGACATCGCCGCGCTGCAGACGGTGGCCGACCGCTCGGCGCGGGACGGCATCCTGCCGGTGCGGGTGAACGTGCGCGCAATCACCGACACTGGGGTCTGGAAACGCCCCGCATGACGACAAACTCCCTGACTCCCCTTCGCGAATTCGTCGGCGCCTTCGGCAGGCTGCTCGATGGCGCGCCCGACGAGCCGCGCATTCTTTCGGAAGGCGGCGAGTTGCTGCGCAAGCTGGTGTCGCGCGACGACTGGCTGCCGGAAGCCTTCGCACAACCCGACCCCGTGTACTACCGGCAGTTCCTGCTGCACGCCGACAGCACCGAGCGCTTCTCGGTCGTGAGCTTCGTGTGGGGACCGAGGCAGGCCACGCCCGTGCACGACCACACGGTGTGGGGGCTGATCGGCATGCTGCGCGGCTCGGAGTACAGCCAGGGCTATGCGCTGGACAGCGACGGGAACGCGCGCCCGCATGGCGAGGCGGTGCGGCTCGACCCCGGCCAGGTGGAGGCGGTGTCGCCCACCGTCGGCGACCTGCACCGCGTGCACAACGCGCACGCCGACCGGGTCTCGATCAGCATCCACGTGTACGGCGCGAACATCGGCGCCGTGCGGCGGCATACTTACCCGCCGGAGGGCGGCCGCAAGCCCTTCGTCTCCGGTTACTCCAACACGCTGCTGCCCAACCTGTGGGACCGCAGCGCAGAACTCAGAGCCGCTACAGACGCATGACGACGACCACCGCCAAGAGCATTCCAGTTCTTTCCTACGCCGCCGTGCGCGAGCGGCTCATCGCCCGCGAAGAGACCGCGCTGCTCGACGTGCGCGAGGAAGACCCGTTCGCGCAGGAGCACCCGCTGTGGGCAGCCAACCTGCCGCTGTCGCGCATCGAGATCGAGGCCTGGCGGCGCATTCCGCGGCGCGACACGCTCATCGTGCTGTACGGCGAACACGCCGGCACCGACCTCGCGCCGCAGGCCGCGCGCACCCTCGCCGCCCTGGGCTACACCAACGTGCACCTGCTCGACGGCGGCCTCGAAGGCTGGCGCAAGGCCGGCGGCGAACTGTTCCGCGACGTGAACGTGCCGAGCAAGTCCTTCGGCGAGCTGGTCGAGCACGAGCGGCACACGCCGTCGCTCTCGGCGCCCGAGGTGAAGGCGCTGATCGACGCGAAGGCCGACGTGGTGGTGCTCGACGCGCGCCGCTTCGATGAATACCAGACGATGAGCATTCCCTCGGCCACGAGCGTGCCGGGCGCGGAACTGGTGCTGCGCGTGCGTGAGCTGGCGCCCGATCCGGCGACACGGGTGATCGTGAACTGCGCGGGCCGCACCCGCAGCATCATCGGCACGCAGTCGCTGGTGAATGCGGGCATCCCGAACCCCGTGGCGGCGCTGCGCAACGGCACCATCGGCTGGAAGCTGGCCGGACAGGTGCTCGACCACGGCGCGGACAGGCAGGCCCCGGCGGCCGTGCCCGAAGCCCATCGCGCGCAGGCGCAGGCCGATGCGCGACGCGTGGCCGACAAGGCGGGCGTGCATCGCATCGCGCTGGACGCCCTGCACACGCTGGAGGCTCCGGGACGCACCGTCTACCGCTTCGACGTGCGCACGCCAGAGGAATATGCGGCTGGCCACCTGCCCGGCTTCGCCAGCGCGCCCGGCGGGCAGCTGGTGCAGGAAACCGATCACCAGGTGCCGGTGCGCGGCGCGCGCATCGTGCTGGCGGACGACGACGGCGTGCGCGCATCGATGAGCGCATCGTGGCTGGCGCAGATGGGGTGGGAGGTCTATGTGCTCGATACGGTGCCGGCAGCGGCCGACTTCAGCGAGACGACTACTCCTGCGAGCGCATACCCCCCGGTTGCCGTCGCGGTGAGCGAGATCGCACCGGCCGAGCTGGCTGCGCTGCTGAAGCAGCCGGGCACCGCGGTGATCGACGTGACCACCAGCGCCAACTACGTGAAGCGCCACATTCCGGGCGCCTGGTATGCGATCCGCGCGCAGTTGCCGCAGGCGCTCGACACGGCCATCCCGCCCTCGTCGCGCTACGTGCTGACCTGCGGCAGCAGCCTGCTCGCCCGCTATGCCGCGGCCGACCTGCGCGCGCTGCTCGATGCTCGCGGCCAGCGCGATGCGCAGGTGCTGGTACTGGCCGGCGGCAATGCGGCATGGTTCGCCGCGGGCCTCCACCAGGAGAGCGGCGAAACCCGCCTCGCGACCGCGCGCACCGACCGTTATCGCCGCCCCTATGAAGGCACCGATGCGCCAGCCGAGGCGATGCAGGCTTACCTGGATTGGGAGTATGGCCTTGTCGCGCAGTTGGGTCGCGATGGAACGCACCATTTCAAGGCGATCTGAAGACCTGGCAAGCGCGAAAGCGTTCTGAAAGGAAAGAGACACGCCGGTCACAGTGTGTCGCCCGGGTAAAGGCCGTCATCCGGCGGTACTGGACGACGTTGGAGGTTCACACCGACAACAACTCGTTCCAGGAGCTTCGCCATGAGATTCCCATCTCTTCTTGCAGTGTCCGCCACCGCCGTGCTGGCGGCCACGCTCACCGGCTGCGTGGTCGCGCCGGCCGCCCCCGCCCCCGTGTACGCGGCGCCTCCTGGCGTGGCCTACGTGGCGCCTACGTATGTATCGCCGGGCGTCGGCTTCGTGTGGGCATATCACCCGCGCTATGGCTGGGGCTGGCACCACCCGCAATACGGCTGGCATCGCGGCTGGAGATGACCGGGCTCGCCCCCCGGCTGCGCGCACTTCGTGTCGCTGCGCCCCCTAACGGGGGCGATACCTGAGGCCCGGCAAAGCCGGTTCCTCGGTGTTCTCGAATCAGAAAAGGGGAGCGCCAGTGCCCTGTCGGGCGATCAACTCGGCTCGGCGCTCTTGAACAGGGCCGGGACCTTGCGCTTGGACTTGATGTTGCTGGAGATGCCGCGTCCGGGCGTCGAGGCCTTGGCGGCGGCTTCCCATGCCGGCGTCGCGTCGGGCTGGCCGGGCTCGTAGGGCTTGTCGAAGAACGGGTCGCGCGGCGCCGCGGGTGCGCGATGCGGGCGTCCGCCGCCGCCACGACGGGCGTCGGCGTCGCGGCGTTCGCGCGGCTGGTCGAGCACGTCGCGTGCATCGCCCGCTTCGCCTTCTTCGCGCCAGTGGCGGCGTCCGTCGTTGATGCGGCCGCGCGGGCGGTCCTCCTCGAATTCGACGGGTTCGAGCTCGATCTTCTTCTTGATCAGCTTCTCGATGTCGGCCACCAGGCGGGCATCGTTGCCGCCGCTGGCGAAGCTCACTGCCAGGCCCGAGGCGCCGGCGCGGCCGGTGCGGCCGATGCGGTGCACGTAGTCTTCTGCGTTGAACGGAATGTCGAAGTTGAAGACGGCGGGCACGTCCTTGATGTCGAGGCCGCGGGCTGCGACGTCGGTGCACACCAGCAGGTCGACCTCGCCGGCCTTGAAGGCCGCGAGCGACTTCAGGCGCTCGTCCTGGCTCTTGTCGCCGTGCAGGGCCGAGGTGCGAAGGCCATCGCGCTCCAGCGAACGCGCGAGCCGCGCGCAACCAAGCTTGCTGTTGACGAAGACGAAGGCCTGCGTGATGCCGCGCTGGCGCACGATCTGCCTGAGCGCGCGGCGCTTGTCGTCGTCGGCCACGCTGTAGAAATGCTGCTCGACGGTTGAGGCCGTTTCGTTGGGCCGTGCCACTTCGATGGTGACCGGGTTCTGCAGGTAGCTGCCGGCCAGCCGCTTGATTTCGGGCGAGAAGGTCGCGGAGAACAGCAGCGTGGTGCGCTGCTTGGGCAGGTAGCTCAGGATGCGCTGCAGGTCGGGCAGGAAGCCGATGTCGAGCATGCGGTCGGCCTCGTCGAGCACCACGTACTCGACCTGGTTGAGCACCGCGTTCTTGGCTTCGATGTGATCGAGCAGCCGGCCCGGCGTGGCCACCAGCACTTCGACGCCCTTCTTCAGTTCCAGCGTCTGCGGCTTCATGTCGATGCCGCCGAACACCACCGTGCTGCGCAGGTTGGTGTACTTGGCATACAGCTTGATCTGCTGCGCAACCTGGTCGGCCAGCTCGCGCGTGGGCAGCAGCACCAGGGCCCGGACCGGATGTCGCGCGGGCGAGGTTGAGGCGTTTTCATGCTTGAGCATGCGCTGCAGCAGCGGGAGGGAGAAAGCCGCCGTCTTGCCGGTGCCGGTCTGGGCGGCGCCCATCACGTCCTGGCCCGAGAGCACGACCGGAATGGCCTGCGCCTGGATCGGAGTCATGGTCTCGTAGCCCATTTCGGCCACGGCGCGCGCCAGCGGTTCAGCCAGCAGTAGATTGGAGAAGGAGCTTGTCATTGAGCCCGCTATTGTCGCATTGCCGCAAAAAACGGCAGTGACCGCGCCATGACAACGCCCGCGCCGGCCAAATTGCTATTTATTTCATAGCATTAGAGCCAGCTTCAACGGGCGATTGCAGCTACCGCAGCTCAGAGGCTGCGTGCATTGAAGGTGTCGCAGGCCTTGATGTCGCCGCTCTGGTAGCCCGTGCCGAACCAGCGCTGGCGCTGGGCGCTGGAGCCATGGGTGAAGCTGTCGGGCACCACCGCGCGGCCCGCGGAGCGCTGCAGCGCATCGTCGCCGATCTTCTGCGCGGCATTCATGGCGGCCTCGATGTCGCCCGGGTCGAGCCACTTCTTCGACTCCTGCGAATGATGGGCCCACACGCCCGCGAAGCAGTCGGCCTGCAGCTCGACGCGCACGCTCATCGCGTTGTTCTGCGTCTGGCTCAGGCGGCTGCGCATGCCGTCGACCTTGGCGGTGATGCCCAGTTCGTCCTGCACGTGATGGCCGACCTCGTGCGCAATGACGTAGGCCTGCGCGAACTCGCCCGGCGCGCCGAGCTGGTTCTTGAGCGTGTCGTAGAAGCCGAGATCGATGTAGACCTTCTGGTCGCCAGGGCAGTAGAACGGACCCATGGCCGACTGCCCGGTGCCGCAGGCCGTGGGCGTCGCGTTGCGGAACAGCACGAGCCGCGGCGGATGGTAGGTGCCGCCGTTCTTGCGGAAGATGTCCGTCCAGACAACTTCGGTGTTCTTGAGCACGGTCGAAACGAAGGCCGCCTCGCGGTCGTTCGACGGCGGCCTGGGCGCGGGCCCCTGTTGCTGCTGCTGTTGCACCTGGGCCGGGCCACCGCCGCCGCTGAGCAGGCTCAGCACCGTGAGCGGGTTGATGCCGAAGACCCAGCCGGCGATCAGCGCGACCGCGATGGTCCCGATGCCGATGCCGCGGCCCCCGATGAAGCCGCCTCCGCCTCCGCCACCTTCACCGCGGCGGTCCTCGACGTTGTCCGATTGTTCGTTGCCTTCCCATCTCATCGCGCTCTCCTTGCCGGCCTTTTGCAGGAGTGATGGCCGGTGACCGCAGGATGGTACTTCGGGTGCGGCGCACCCGTGTAAGCGCTTATGCCGAACCGATCAGGTCTTCGGCAGGGTCACGCCACGCTGGCCCTGGTACTTGCCGCCGCGGTCCTTGTAGCTGGTTTCGCAGACCTCGTCGCTCTCGAAGAACAGCACCTGCGCGCAGCCCTCGCCCGCGTAGATCTTGGCGGGCAGCGGCGTGGTGTTGCTGAATTCGAGCGTCACGTAGCCTTCCCATTCGGGCTCGAAGGGGGTCACGTTCACGATGATGCCGCAGCGCGCATAGGTGCTCTTGCCCAGACAGATGGTCAGCACGTTGCGCGGGATGCGGAAGTATTCGACGGTGCGTGCCAGCGCGAAGCTGTTGGGCGGGATGATGCAGTAGTCGCCGTGCATGTCCACGAAGCTCTTCTCGTCGAAGTTCTTCGGGTCGACCACCGTGCTGTGGATGTTGGTGAAGATCTTGAATTCAGGCGCGCACCGGATGTCGTAGCCGTAGCTCGAGGTGCCGTAGCTGATGATCTTGTGGCCCGAGGCCTCGCGCACCTGGCCAGGCTCGAAAGGCTCGATCATGCCGTGCTGCTCGGCCATGCGCCGGATCCATTTGTCGCTCTTGATAGACATTGAAAAACACCCCAGTCTTCGCGCACTTCGTGTCGCTACGCCAACCCCTCGAGGGGCAACACCAGCGGCCCGGCAAAGCCGGTTCCGCGGTGTTCCTGGAAAGGGTTTCGCCGCGCTCGCTGGGTCGGCGATTGTGGCATGGGCGGGTCCGCCCTCCCGGGCCCTAGCCGGCCTGCGAGATCACGGTGCGCTCGACCAGCCGGTCGTCGCCCAGAACGATCATCGCGAAGAGCATTTCCTCCAGCGAGTTCGCCTGCTTCGTCTTGCGAGCCAGCAGCGGCGTGGCCGCCGGATTCAGCACCAGGAAGTCGGCCTCGCAGCCCGGCTGCAGGTTGCCGATGACGCCGTCGAGCCCCAGCGCGCGCGCCGCGCCGCCGGTGTGGCGCCACCAGAGTTCCGACGGCGCGATGCTCAGGCCGGCCTTGGTCTGGCCCTCACGGCCGACGTAGTAGGCAGCCATCATGGTGTGGAAGGGGCTGAAGCTGGTGCCGCCGCCCACGTCGCTGGCCAGGCCGTAGGGGTAGCCCACGCGGTCGGCCGAGCCGAAGTCGAAGAAGCCGCTGCCCAGGAACAGGTTGCTGGTCGGGCTGACGGCCGCGGCCGTCTTCGTCTCGCGCAGCAGGGCGCGGTCGGCCTCGTCGAGGTAGATGCAGTGGGCGTACACGGCCCGCTCGCGCATCAGGCCGAAGCCTGCATACACGTCGAGGTACGAGCGCGCCTTCGGGTACAGCTCGCGCACCCAGCTCACCTCGTCGCGGTTCTCCGCCACGTGCGACTGGATCCAGGTGTCGGCGTACTTCGCGGCCAGCTCGCCCGCGCCGCGCATCTGGGCGTCGGTGCTCGCGGGCGCGAAGCGCGGCGTGATGGCGTAGCCCAGCCGGTCGACCTTGTGCCACTTGCGGATCAGCGCCTCGGTGTCGACCAGGCTCTGCTCGGTTTCGTCGCGCACGCCGTCGGGCGAGTGGCGGTCCTGCAGCACCTTGCCGGTGATCAGGCGCATGCCGCGGCGCTGCGCGCCCTCGAAGAGCGCGTCGACCGAGGCCACGTGCGAGGTCGCGAAGGTCAGCGAGGTGGTCACGCCGTTGCGCAGCAGCTCGTCGAGGAAGAACTGCGCCACTTCGTTCGAATGCGCGGGGTCGGCGAACTTGCTCTCCGCGGGAAAGGTGTAGTTCTCGAGCCAGGGCAGCAGGCCCGGCGCCGGCGAGCCGATGATGTCGGTCTGCGGATAGTGGATGTGCATGTCCACGAATCCCGGCGCGAGGATGCGCCCTGGCAGGTGGGTCGTGTGTGCGCCGGGATGGCGGGCTGCGACATCGGCATGGCTGCCGGCGTCGAGCACGCGCTGGCGGCCGGTGGCATCGGGTGCGACGACTAGCAGGCCGTCCTCGTCGAAAACGGGCTTGCCGGAGGCGTCGAAGCGCAGGAGGGAGGCGCGGTAGGCTTTTTTCATCGTGGTTGCGGAGGGTAATCCAGCGCCGCCCCACCGCAATTTCCATGGGCGTATGAGTGCTATATGCGCAGCGCACTCGCCGCGGTGCGGCACCTACCTAATGCGGCAGCGCGCGCGACTGGATGTCGAAGGGCACGCCGGTCGGCACCGGTCCGTCGCCCTCCTTGCGCCTGGTGAGCAGCGAGTACTTCGACTCGATGAAGTAGACGCGGTCGCCCCACACCGCGCCGGACGAGGGATCGTTGAGCCCCGCAACCACCGTCCGCAGGCCGAGCCTCGCGCCTTCGACGCGCGCCACAGTGATCTGCCCGCCGTAGGGGCCTTCGCCGAAGGCATTGCTCTCGAACAGCACGAGCCGCCCGGGCTTCCACGCGCGGATCGCGTCCACATTCTTCAACTCGCGCGGCGCCTCGACGCGCGTCACCTCGCCGGCCTTGCCGTCCGCGCCGAGACCGATGCGCAGCACGTAGGGCGCCGCCGCCACGAGGCTCACGTAGACATCGCGCCCGCCGTCGATGGCGATGCCGTTCAGGCCCTTGTAGGGGCCCGCGCCGGCCAGCGCCTGATCCTCCTTCCACACCGCGAGCGAGGCGGCGCCTGGCGCGAGTTTCAGCACGCGCGGGTGGTACGAGTCGGTCACGTAGAGGCTGCCGCGTGGGTCCTGCGCGAGGTCGTTGCAATAGCCGCCGTCGGGCATGGCGTAGCTCGCGCGCGGCGCGCCGGTGGCAAGGTCATAGCGCTTGAGCGCGCTCGGCGTCGACGGCACGGTGGTGAAGCCGATGTTGCCGGAGCAGACCCACAGCGCGCGGCGCTTCGCGTCGACCAGCACGCCCTGCCCGTTCGCGAGCCCGTTGGTGCCGGGCTTGACCAGCACCTCGGCCTTCGGCGCCGAGCCCGGCTTCAGCCGGGCGACAGCGCCCTGCCGCCAGCTGCCGACATAGAACGCGCCGTCGGGCCCGATGGCCACGCTCTCCGGATACCAGTCGTCGGGCAGCGCCTGCACCACGGGAGGGACGGCGATGGCCGCCGTCGCCGCGAGCGCCAGCAGCGCGCCTGCAAGCCGTGGATGCACGCTCTTCATTGCCACACGCGGAAGACGCGTCCCGTCAGCGGACCTTCGACGCTGCGCACATAGGCCAGCGCCACGCGCGCGGCTGATACGGTTTCGACGCCCGGAAAGAGCGCGCCATACGCCTCCATCGATTCAGTCAGCAGCGTCGGGCTCACCGCGTTGATGCGCAGCCCGCGCGCCAGTTCGGCCGCCGCGCCCTTCACGAAGCCCTCGACCCCGGCATTGACGGCAGCCGCATTGCCTCCGCCGCGAACCGGATCGTCGGCCGCGACGCCCGTGGTCAGCGTGATCGAGCCGCCGTCGCGCAGCACATGCTGGCCGAGCAGCGCGAGCCGCACCTGCCCCAGCAGCTTGTCCTGCAGGCCGACATTGAAGTCCGCCGGCGTCATCTCGAACAGCGGCCCGAAGAAGAGCCCGCCCGCCGTCGAGACGATCGCATCGACACGGCCGACCGCTGCATACAGCGCCTCGACGCTCGCGTCGCTGGTGATGTCGACCTGGAGATCGCCGCGCGTGCGCCCCGCGCGTATCACCTCGTGGCCACGCCCAGCCAGCGCCTGCGCCACCGCACTGCCAATCGCGCCCGTCGCGCCCACAACAAGAACCTTCATGGAAAACCTCGCAAAGTGAATCAAACAAGCGGTGATTGTTTTGCGAACCATTCATTTGATAAATTTCCTCGCAGTTAGCTCATTCGGAATCAGGAGTTCGCAATATGGACAAGCTGCGCGCAATGGAAGTCTTCGTCGCAACGGTGGACGCGGGCAGCTTCGCCGCCGCGGCCGAGGCGCTCGATCTCTCGGCCGTGATGGTCGGCAAGCACATCCGCGCGCTCGAGGAGCAGCTGGGCGCCCGCCTGCTCGAGCGCACCACGCGCCGCCATTCGCTCACCGAGATCGGCGCCGCGTATCTGGAGCGCTGCCGCGACGTCCTGGCCAGCGTACACACCGCCGACGGGGTGGCCGAGTCGCTGCGCGCCATGCCGCAGGGCGTGCTGCGCGTCACCGCGCCCGTGGCCTACGGCGCGCACCGCCTCACGCCGGTCATCGGCGAGTACATCGCCGCCTATCCGCAGGTGAAGGTGGAGCTGAGCCTCAACGACCGCGTGGTCGACCTCGCCGAGGAAGGCTTCGACTGCGGCATCCGCTCGGGCACGGAGGTAGACGACCGGCTCATCGCGAGGCCGCTCGCGCTGGCGCGTATGTACGCCGTGGCCAGCCCCGCGTGGGTCGCGCGCCACGGGCAGCCGAAGCACCCGTCCGAGCTCGAAGCCTTCCCGCTGCTGGGCTTCGCGGCCTGGGGGCCGAACCATTCCTGGCGCTTCACGCGCGAGGGCAGGACAGTGCACGTGCCGGTGCGCGGGCCCCTCAACACCAACAACGGCCAGGCACTGCTGGCCGCAGCCATGGCCGGCGTGGGCGTGATCGTGCAGGCCGATGCGCTGCTCGCTCCCGCCCTCGAGTCGGGCCGGGTGGTGCAACTGCTGCCCGGCTGGGAACTGCCCACGCGGCCGGTTCACATCATCCGGCTGCCGGAAGCGCGGCCCAGCGCGAAGCTGCGGACCTTCGTGGACTTCGTGGTGGAGCGGCTGGGCTGAAGCGAACGCTTCAGATGCATCTCATTCTGGACAAATTATCAAATTTGCCTAATATGAGATACACATGCCATCCACTTCCCCACCCACCACCGCCACGGCCGACCGTCGCCTTGCCACGCTAGGCCGCCGCATCCATGCACGCCGCAAGGCGTTGAAAGTCAGCGCAACCACCGCCGCAGAGGCGGCGGGCCTGTCCCGCATGACCTTGCACAGGATCGAGCGCGGAGAGCCCTCCGTCACGATGGGCGCCTACATGAACGCGCTGGGCGCCCTGGGTCTCGATGTCGACGTGGTGACATCCACCGAGCCCCCCACCCTTGCGCCGCTCCCTGGCGGCATCCGAGTTGCCGACTACCCTCAACTGCGCCGGCTTGCCTGGCAACTGGACCCGGCCACCGAACTCACACCCAAGGAGGCATGGGGCACCTACGAGCGCAACTGGCGCCATGTCGACATCGCCGCACTGGATGCGAGGGAGCGACAGCTGCTGGCAGACCTGGCGCGCAGCCTCGGCAGAAAGCCGCTGCATGTTTGAGCGGCCACACCATCAGCGTGTCGCATTCGTGCTGGGCGCACTCGACGCGGATCTGCTCGCCCGAAGCCACTGCCTTTTCGGAGGCGGTACGGCCATCGCGCTTCGCTACGGCGAGTACCGGGAATCCGTGGACATCGACTTTCTCGTATCCGACATCGGAGGCTATCGGCATCTGCGCCAGTTGCTGACGGGAAGCCAAGGCCTCGGTGCTCTCGCGCATCGAGGCTTGCAGATACAGCAATCGGCCGAGCTCCGCGCCGATCAGTACGGCATCCGGTCGTCGGTTCGCGTGGACGACACCGAGATCAAATTCGAAATCGTGCTCGAAGCACGTATCGAGCTCGAATCGCCGGGAGCGGAAGACAGGATCGGGGACATCGCGACGCTGACGCCCCTCGACATGGCAGCGAGCAAGCTGCTCGCAAACTCGGACCGCTGGGCCGACGACAGCGTATTCAGCCGTGACGTCATCGACCTCGCGATGATGAACCCCGGCGCCAGGCTGTTGCGTCAGGCAAGGGCCAAGGCCAGCCGCGCCTATGGCGACAGCATCGAGACCGACCTGGCCAAGGCCGCCGAGGCACTGCTTTCGCGGCAGGGTCGAATGGACCGCTGCATGGCCGTTCTGCAGATGACTCCGACCGTCACGCCCGCGCTGCTTCGCCAGCGCATCAAGGCTCTGCTGCCTCGCGTTTCTCGCGACGGGCGCCAGCCGGGCTAGCGCCCGATCCGCCCCTGCACGCCCTCGGCCAGCCAGTTCATCGTCAGGATCTGCTCGTCGTTCAGTTGCGCGCCCTTGGCGATCACGACGCGGCCTTCGTTGTCGCGCACGTCCGCCAAAACAGCACGGAACGGCTGCAGCTTGCCCGCCGCGATGTCCTTCTGCCGCGCCAGCACCTCGTCCTGCACGGCCTTCGGTACCTTGGTGCCGAAATCGCCGACTCGGATCATCCCTTCCTTCACGCCGCCCCAGAGGTTGCCGCTCTTCCAGCTGCCGTCGAGCACCGCCTTCGCGCGCTGCGTGTAGTAGCCGCCCCACTGGTGCGTGACCGCGACGACCTGCGCGTCGGGCGCGATCCTACGCATGTCGGAGTGGTAGGCGATGGCCAGCTTGCCGCGCTCCTGCGCCGCCGCCATCACGGCGGTGGAGCCGGTGTGGAAGGCGACGACGTCGGCGTTCTGGTTGAACAGCGCCATGGCGGCGTCACGCTCCTTGGGCGGATCGAACCATTCGTTGAGCCACACCACGCGCACCTGCGCCGAGGGGTTCACCGAGCGCATGCCAAGCGTGAAGGCGTTGATGCCCTGCAGCACTTCCGGAATCGGAAAGCCCGCGACGTAGCCCGCGATGTTGGTCTTCGTCATGCGCCCGGCCGCGATGCCCGCGAGATAGCGGCCTTCGTAGTAGCGCGCGTTGGCCGTCGCCACGTTGGGCGCGGTCTTGTAGCCGGTGATCGACTCGAACTTCGCGTCGGGGAAGTCCTTCGCGACCTTCATCGTCGGCTCCATGTAGCCGAAGCTCGGCGTGAAGATGAGCTTGTTGCCCTGCTGCGCGAGGTCGCGGATCACGCGCTCCGCATCGGCGCCCTCGGCCACGTTCTCGACGTAGGTGGTCTTGACCCTGGCGCCCAGCGCGGCCTCGACGGCCTTGCGGCCTTCCTCGTGCTGGCGCACCCAGCCGGCGTCGGTGACGGGCGTGACGTAGACGAAACCGATCTTCAGCGGCGCCTGGGCCTGCTGCTGTGGCTGCTGTTGTGAAAAAGCGGGGGATAAAAAGCCGGCGGCCGCCAGCGCCAGAACGGCGCGGCCCGCGAGGTTTTTGTACATGGTGTTCCTCTACATGGCCCCGGAGATGCAAAACCCCGCAACCGGCCGGGACGCCCGATTGCGAGGGGCGGGATTTTAAACGGCGCCCCAGTCCGCGATGCGGCCGGGGCGTTGGCCTACTTCAATGTCGGCGCTTCGCCTCAGGCCCGATGCGCCGGGATGCACGAGGCTTGCAGCACCGATCGATTCACTATCCAGAAAGAGAGAAAGGAAGGCCAGCCACCATGACCGCATCCACCGTCAACGACTCGCTGACCCCGCTCGACATCTCTCAAGCCGTGCTTGAAGGCGAAGAAAACCCGAACGCGGCACGGCCGCTCACGCCCAAGGAACGTGCCGCACGCGGCCTGCATGCCGAACCGGGCCGCCGCGCGCGCATTCAAGGCATGCTGCGCAGCCCTGCCCTCGCCTGGTGCGGCGCGGCGGCCACGGGGCTGGCGCTGGCGGCGCTCTACGCGCGCCGGACCAACCGCATCTGAACTGGAAGACCCCGGTACGACCTCACGCCGGTGACGCGGCGGAGTCGGCGCCGACGCGGTAGCGCGCCGCGGGAGCGGTGCTGGACAACCGCCCCGACATCGCACGCCGCGCCGTATCGAAGGCCTCCCACTCGGCCAGGTCGGGCAGCGCGGGGATCGTGACCTGCTCGCCCTGGTCGAGCCCCGCGAGGGCGGCGTCGACCATGTCTTGCGCGGTCATGACGATCTCCTTGGGCAGGTGTTCCATCGGCACGCCTGCGACACCCCAGAACTCGGTGGCCGTCGCGCCTGGCAGCACTGCCTGCACGCGCACGCCCTTGTCCTTGAGTTCATGCTGCAGCGACTGGCTCAACGCGAGCACGAAGGCCTTGCTGCCGCCGTACACGCCGTTGAGCGTTTCCGGCGAGATAGCGACGATGGAGGCGATGTTCACCAGCGTGCCCGCGCCGCGTTCGACGAAGCCCGGCACGGCCGCGTAGGTGAGCCGCGTGAGCACGCTCACGTTGAGCGCGATCATCTCTTCCATCTTGTCGACGTCGGAGGCCAGCAGCGGCGCGGCCGCGCCGAAGCCGGCGTTGTTCACCAGCATGGTGATGTCGCCGCGCGTGCGCAGCGCGGCCTCGACCCGGGCGATGTCGTTGCGGCTCATCAGGTCGGCGGGAAGAACCTCGATCTTGCGGCCGGTTTCGCGCACCAGCTTCGCGGCCAGCGCCTCGAGGCGTTCGCGGTTGCGCGCGACCAGGATCAGGTCGAAGCCGCGCCGCGCGAGACGGTCCGCGTACACGGCGCCGATGCCGGACGACGCGCCGGTGACGAGGGCGGTGCCCTTGGGGGAATTTGCCGAAGCAGCGGCAGCAGCAGTAGTAGTTGCAGTCATGGAGCTTTCCTTTTTCGCAGCATCGATGTGTGCGGCAGTGGGGAAGTCTCCTCCTGCAAGGCTATGGCGTAAATGTCATATAAGCCACCTTTCAGGACATCTTGCCGCTCAGGCCACGGCCGCCTCCCGGCGCGCCACGCGTCGCACGCTCTGTGGCGGCTGCCCCAGCGTGCGCAGGAAGGCGCGACGCATGCGCTCGGGGTCGCCGAAGCCCGTTTCGCGCGCGACCACGCCGAGCGCGAGGCTGCCTTCGTCGATCAGCGCACGCGCCGCCTCCACGCGCAGGTTCTCCACCGCATGCGCGGGCGACTGGCCTGTCTCCGCCTTGAAGGCACGGCTGAACTGGCGCGGGCTCAGGTGCGCGACCTCGGCCAGTTCTTCCACCGACAGCGTATCGCGCAGGTTGGCCCGCGCATGCACCAGCGCCTTCTGGATGCGGTCGGATTTCGGCTCCAGCTCCAGCAGTGCGGAATACTGCGACTGCCCGCCCGCGCGGCGGTGGTACACGACCAGCTTGCGCGCCGCGAAGCGCGCCGCCTCCACGCCAAGGTCTTCCTCCACCAGCGCCAGCACGAGATCGATGCCCGCCGTCATGCCGGCCGAAGTCCACACCGGCCCGTCGTTGATGAAGATGCGATCAGGCTGCACCTTGATGGCCGGATGCCGCTTCTGCAGTTCGCCCGCGAAGGACCAGTGCGTGGTCGCCTTGCGGCCGTCGAGCAGCCCCGCGTCGGCCAGCCCGAAGGCGCCGGTGCAGATGCTGGCCACGCGGCGCGCATTGCGCAGCCCGGCGCGCAGGAAGCGGCACATCTTCTCGGAGGTGGGCGCGATGAAGAGCGCGCCGCTCAGCACGAGCGTGTCGTACCTCGCCGTGCCGAAGCGCTTGCTGTCCGTGCTCACGCCCGACGAACTGGCCACGAGGCCTCCCTCCTCCGACAGGAGCTCGACCTGGTAGACCGGCTTGCCGGCGTGAATGTTCGCAAGCTCGAACGCGGCGATGGCGGCGAGGTCGAGGATCTGGAAGCCGGGGAAGACGAGCACGCCGATGCGTTTCATGGCGATGTCCTGAAAGGAGGGTTGTGAACGATGCAGGACGCAAGACTAAGCGACCCGGTCCAACCGCGCGGGCATCAGGGATTCGCGGCACGCCTTGCCGCGCTGCGATGGCCGCCGCCGCCAATCGGCAAGCGCCATCGCGCATGCGTCGTCCCACAATGGGTGTTCCCCATGACGCATCCGACGACAACCGCAACAACGACCGCCCCTTCCGCCGAGCAGGGCGCCAATCTCCACTGGCAGCGCAACCTCGCCGTCTGCATGTTCGGCTCCTTCACGACCATCATCGCGATGACGCTGCTGCTGCCCTTCCTGCCGCTGTACGTCGAGCAGCTTGGCGTGAAGGACCACGCGGCCATCGTCCAGTGGTCGGGCGCGGCGTACGGCGCCACCTTCCTGAGCGCCGCGCTGGTGGCGCCGCTGTGGGGCCGGCTGGCCGACCGCTACGGGCGCAAGCCGATGCTGATCCGCGCGAGCCTGGGCATGGCGGTTGCAATGGCGCTGATCGGCGTCGCGGGCAATGTGTGGCAGCTGGTGGGCCTTCGGCTGCTGGCGGGGCTGCTGGGCGGCTACGCCTCGGGCTCGATGGTGCTGGTGGCCACCCAGACGCCCAAGGACCGCACCGGCTGGGCGCTGGGCACGATGTCGTCGGCGATCATGGCGGGCAACCTGGTGGGGCCGCTGGTCGGTGGCGCGCTGCCGCCGCTGATCGGCATCCGCGCCACCTTTTTCGCGGCGGGCGCGATCATCTTCGTGGCCTTTCTCGCGACAGCCTTCCTCATTCGCGAGGAGCGCAAGGCACCTGTCGCACGCAAGCAGGATGGCGGCAGTGCTGCCGAGCAGACCGGCTGGGCCGCCGTGCCCGACAAGCGCCCCCTTGTCGCGATGCTCTTCACCGGCATGCTGCTGATGCTGGCGAACATGTCGATCGAGCCGATCATCACCGTCTACGTCGCCACGCTGGTGGAAGACCCGAACCGCGTGACGATGATGGCCGGACTCGTGATGTCGGCGGCAGCGCTGGGCAGCATCCTCTCGGCCTCGCGGCTGGGCAAGCTGGCCGATCGCGTGGGTCACTGGAACGTGATCGTCGGCTGCCTCGCGGTGTCGGCGCTGCTGCTGGTGCCGCAGGCTTTCGTCAGCTCGGGCTGGCAGCTGGTGGTGCTGCGCTTCCTGATGGGGCTTTCGCTCGGCGGGCTGCTGCCGTGCATCGCGAGCGTGATCCGCCACAACGTGCCCGAGCGCGTGGCCGGCAACATGCTGGGCTACTCGACTTCGGCGCAGTACACGGGCCAGGTGGCGGGGCCGCTGCTCGGCGGCTTCGTGGGCGGGCACATCGGCATGCGCGCCGTGTTCCTCGGCACCTGCGTGCTGATGGCTGCGGGTGCCGCGTGGAACTGGCTGGCGAAGCGGCGCTGAAGCGCTACTTCGCCCCTCTGCCTCACTCGCGGATGGTCACGCTGCTGTAGGCAGCATCGGCCTTGATCTCCGACTCGGAGAACGGCAGGCGCAGCCACTGCCCGGCGCTGTAGGCCCGCGTGTAGTCGCCGTTGTGCGCCGAGGCCGGATCGTCCGACAGCGAGAAAGTCAGGAAGGTGTGGGCCTCGACGCCGCCGGCGGGGAACCGCACGATCTGCATGTAGCTGTTGCCGTTGGGGTCGCCGTCCATGGTGTAGCCGCCCTTGTCGAGCGGGTTCTCCGAGCACATGACGGTGAAGTAGCCCTGGGTGTCGCAGCCGCCGGACAGCGGCACCTTGCGGCCGTTGCGCGTCACGAAAAGAGCTTCGCCGCGCGGCGCGTCGAGCGCGTAGCCGCTGGCCTGCACGCGCAGCACGGCCGCGCCGAAGGCCTGGCGCAGGTCGTCGGCGGCCGAGGCCTTGAGGCCGCGTGGCGTGCCGATGGGGTCGTTCGCGCTGAAAGGCACGGCATAGAGCTCGTCGGCAGGCAGGCGCACGGCGCGCGCCCAGAACTCGTCCCATACGTGAGCACCGCGCGCCGAGGCCACGCCGGTGTTGTTCCATGCCTTCAGCACCTCGCAGGCGGGACCGGTGTCGACGCCCCGCGGCGGCGAGAACGACTCGCCGGTCTGCGCGTCACCCTTCACCTCGATGCGGGGCACGCCGCACAACATCTCCAGCGCGGGGGCCTTGAACAGCTCGGCGGTGTAGGCGCGGCTGTCGAGCGTCGCACGCTCGACTGCTTGGACCGTCGCGCCCTTGGCCGTGCCCTGCGCGAGGAGGTGACCGAGCCGCGTGCGGAAGCTCTGCGCGTCGCTGCCGGTCGGTCCGAAGATGGCCGGGTAGCCCGTGAGCGGTGCCTTCGGGTTGGCGAGCCAGTAGCTGTCGTTCATGTTCGCCACATAGTCGTCGCGCAGCAGGTTCGGCATGCGCGAGGCGCCAATGGCACCCTTCTGCACCGAATCGGCATCGGTCTGCCAGTCGCAGGCACTGCGCGAGCCGTCGAACACGGGCACGCGCGGCAGCACGGCCGCCATCGCCTTGCCGGCCGGCGTGGTGCAGTTGGCCACCTGCTCGGGCGAAACGTTGGGCACTGCGCCGATGTCGCCGTACCAGACCTGGGCGCTGCCCCGGCCCACGGCCACGGTGTTGACCCAGGGGATCGAAGCTTCTTCGCGCTGGATGGCCATGAGCTCGTCGAGCGACTTCGCCTGCGCCCAGCGCAGCCAGGTGCGGAAGGTGCGGAAGTTGTCGGCGTTGATGTCGCGGATGGCGAAGGCAGCGGACCGGTTCCAGGCCAGCGCCGGATTGATTGCGCCCAGGTTCACGAGCGGGCCGTATTCCGAGGCGTAGAGCGTGCGCGTCACCGGCTCGACACGGCCCGAGGCCCGCTTCACCTTCACGGTGATGGCACGGGCCTGCATCCTCACGGGCTTGCCGTCGCGCAGATAGCTGGTGGCGTCGCCGGGCACGAGCGCGAGCTGGTAGAGGCCGAAGCGCCGCGCCGCCGACACGGTGTGGCTCCACGCGATGTCGTTGTTGAAGCCGATCAGCAGCACCGGCACGCCGAGGAAGGAGGTGCCGCTCGCGTCGAGCTGCCCCGGAATGGTGAGCTGCGCCTGATAGAAGCGGTCAGGCCCGCGCCAGTACCAGTGCGGGTTGCCGAAGAGCAGCGGGCTCGAATCGCCGGTGGCGGCCGTGCCGAAGCCGATCATGTTGCTGCCCACGCCCGCCGCGCCGCCGACCTGGAGCGCCATAGGCTGCGCGTCGCTCGTCCCGGGCGACGACACCCCGGCGCCGGGCGGTGCCGCGTTCGCGATGTTCGAGAGAAAGTTGCTGTAGCCCGCCGCGAGGTTGGTGGCGTACATGCGGCGGAAGATGTCTGTGGCGCTCACCGGCCGCACCCACGCTTCGTTGCGGCAGGCCGCGTGGGCATTGCCCTTGTCCACGGCACCGCTCTTCAGGTCGCGCACGTATCGGTTGTAGCCGGCGGCGAAGCCTTCGACCATGCCCCGGATGGCCGCGGGCTGCGCGCGGTCCATTGCGTCGATCACTTCGTCCGTGATCACGTGGCGATGGAAGAAGTCCGAATCGATGTTCGCGGGCTTGCCGGTGGTGCTGCTGGCTGGCGGCTTCGCCTGCGCCCCGAAGAACTCGGAGCGCTCGCCGCGGTAGGTGAGAAAGCCGTCGGCCATGGTGCAAAGGTTGTCCTGGGCCTGTGCGTAGCCGTAGCCATAGCCCGCGCCGGCCCAGTCGCGGGCCTTGATGTGCGGCACGCCCATGGCGGTGCGGCGGATCTCGGCCTGGTAGCCGGCTTGGCGCACCGAAGAATTCTGGAGAGAAGTTGAAGACCGGTCCGCAATGCCAGTACAGGCCGCAAGGGCCATGACAACCGGCACGAGAAAAAGCGGCCCGAGGCCGCCTTGAAGTTTCGGGCGCATGCAGTGTTCCTGTTGTGTATGAGGAACGCAGCTGCGTGAGCCATGAGCGTGCGTGGCGCGTTCGCCGGTATCTTAAGAGCGCCAGCGAAGGCAATCCGCCGCTTGCTTTGCCTTTGGCCCGTCTTTACATCGGCAACAGCCGCTGGCGGTGGTGCTGCCCCCACGCATGCGATGCTCCGCTGTCGGCGCTCACTCCGACCTGGCTCGCAAGGAACGACGGCGAAAGGCCGAAGTAGCGCTGGAAGGTGCGGCTCATGTGCGCCGCATCCGTGAAGCCGCTGACCAGCGCCACGTCGGTGAGCGGCCGGCGCGTGGTGAACTGCTGCACCGTGCGGCGCACCTTGGTCCACAGCGCATAGCGCTTGACCGACACGCCCACCTGCTCGGCGAACAGGTGCGTGAGCCTGTCGGGCGAAAGGCAGGCCACGGCCGCGAGATCGCGCAGCGCGATCTGCCCTGCATGCGCGCGGATGGCCTGCAGCACGCGGTCGATGCGTGGATCGAGCGGCGCCTGCAGCTCGGGGCTCTCGGTGATGGCCTCGACCATCTTCGCGCTGAGCGACTGCAGCCGCTCGTTGGGCAACGCGCCGCATTGCGCGGGCCCGAAGTCGTCGCGCAGCGCGCCGAAGCGCCGAGCGTCGATGGGCTGGATGCCATGGCCGCCCATGCGGCGCGCGAGCATGCGGTAGGCGCTGGAAGCGGGGTCGAGGTTGAGCGAAAGCAGCCCGCAGCCATCGACGTCGAGCCGCCGCGACACGTGCGGCGCGACCAGCGCGGCGGTGCAGTGCACGCGGGTGCCGTCGACCGCCTCCAGCGTGAAGGGATGCCCGCTGACCGACGCCAGCAGCGTGGCCGACGAGCGGGCCGTCAGGCCCGACTGGATGGCCGGTGTGATGTAGAGGAACCTGTCATCCCACAGGTGCAGGAAGTTTTGCGTTGCCATGCCGTACCACTTTTGTTCTTGTCTCCAGCGGCGGATTCTCACGCATCGGCAACCCGGCCGGCTGCACGTGCTGGCGAACGGCCTCCAGCAGCAGCCCGGCAAGGCGGCTCGCCGGCGCCTCGGGCAGGGCCTGCGCACGATAGAGCACGAGCGATATCTGCGGCAGCGCGGGCAGCGCCAGCGTGGAGCGGTCGATGGCCCGCACGTGCGACGGCAGGCCGAATGGCGTGCGCACCGTCAGGCCCAGCCCGGCCGATGCCGCCGCCCACAGCGCGGCGAGGCTGGCGCTGCCGAAGGCACGGCGCCACGGCACGCCGGCCTTGTCGAGCGCGGTGATGACGATCTCGCGCAGCGGACAGGGCGCGTCGAGCATGATGAGCGGCAGCGGCTCCTTGCTCTCGGGCTGGCGTGCGCCCGCGCCGTGTTGCTGCTCGCGCTGCGTCCACCAGGGCGCCTCGACCCGCTCGGGCGTGCGCGGCCCGATCCACAGCAGGGGCAGCCGCGCGACGCGCTCGGCATACGGCGACAGCGGCTGGTCGCCCGCATCCCAGGCCAGCGCGAGGTCGAGCTGGCCGAGTTCGAGCCGCTCGCGCAGTTCGCCGCTGCGCGCCACGCAGGCCTCGATGCGCACCTTGGGATGCGCGCGTGCGAAGCGGCCCAGCACGGCCGGCAGCAGCGTCTCGCCGAAGTCTTCCTGAAGGCCCAGCCGCACCGAACCCTGCAAGTCGACGCCGCGCATCGCGGCGCTGGCTTCGTCGTTGAGTTCGAGCATGCGGTGGGCATACGCCAGCAAGGTCTCGCCGGCATCGGTGAGCTCCAGCCCCCTGCCCGCCTTGCGGAACAGCGCGGTGCCGGCCTGCGATTCGAGCTTCTTCAGTTGCGCGCTCACGGCGGAGGTGGAGCGCCCCAGCTTGTCGGCCGCACGGGCGAAGCTGCCGAGCGCGATGCCGGTGGAGAAAGTGCGCAGCACGTCTAGATCGAACATCACCTGGCTCATTGCGGTTCCTTCGGGTTTCGTGGCGATCATCCTGTTTTTCAGGACGATTCGCCAATTATTTTCTGATTTTCAAAACCTTCGCCGAGGCGGAAACTGCCCGGCAAGATGACCCATTCACCCTCTTCCCCCATCCCCTCTTCATTCACGCCGCGCCATCGCTGGAAGGTGCTGGCGGCAGGCGTGGCTGCCAACGCCGCCTTTTCGGTGGCCTTCAGCGGCATCCCGATGACCGCCGTGCTGATGCGCACCGGGTACCAGCTCGACAACGCCACCCTCGGGCTGGTGCTCGGCCTCATGGGCCTGGGCATCGCGGTGAGCGAGCTGCCCTGGGGCCTGCTGACCGACCGCTGGGGCGACCGCCCGGTTCTGCTGGCGGGCCTGGGCAGCACGGCGCTCGCGCTGGTCGCGATGGCGCTGTGGGCCGCGCCGGCCGCGGGGCACATCCCCGGGCTGGGCTGGCTGGGCAGCGGGCTGCTGCTGGTGGGGCTGCTCGGCGGCAGTGTCAACGGCGCCAGCGGCCGCGCGGTGATGACCTGGTTCGACGCCAGCGAGCGCGGCCTCGCGATGAGCATCCGCCAGACGGCCGTGCCGATGGGCGGCGGCATCGGCGCGCTGGTGCTGCCTTACGTCGCGCTGCACTTCGGCTTCGCGGCGCTCTATGGCCTGCTCGCGCTGCTGTGCGCGCTGAGCGCTGCCATGAGTTGGGCGTGGGTGCACGAACCGCCCATCGCGGCCGCCGGCGACACGGCTTTGCCGGCTTCAGCCGCCGCGCCGAAGAGCGGACCGCTGCGCGACGCGCGCGTGTGGCGCATCGTGGCCGGCATCGGCATTCTTTGCGCGCCGCAGTTCGCGGTGCTCTCCTTCGGCACGGTGTTCCTGCACGACTTCGGCCATGCGGGCCTGGCGACCATCACCGCGACGATGGTGTTCGTGCAGGTCGGCGCGATGGTCATGCGCGTGTGGAGCGGCCGCTGGACCGACCGCAACAGGAATCGGCCGGCCTACCTGCGCGCTTGCAGCGGGCTTACCGTGCTGCTGTTCGCGGGCCTCGCTGCACTGGCACTGGCCACGGGCGCACACGCTGCCGATTCAGCGGCGCTGCGCATCGCGCTGGTGGTGCTGCTGGGCGTGAGCGGCGTGTGCGTGTCGGCTTGGCACGGCGTGGCCTACACCGAGCTCGCCACGCTGGCCGGCGCATCGCGTGCCGGCACCGCGCTGGGCATGGCGAACACCAGCGTGTTCCTGGTGTGCTTCGTCACGCCCTTCTCCATTCCGCACCTGCTGGCGCTGCAGGGCTGGCCGATGGTGTGGCTGGCGGCCAGCGCCTGTGCGCTGGTGGCGATGCCGCTGCTGGTGGCGCGGCCCGCCGCCGCCGCCGATCAGAAGCTCGCGAAGACGGCGTTGAGCCGCTCGACGTAGGCGCGCCTGGCGGCCTCGTCGATGAAGCTGCCTTCGAAGCTGTTCGCCGCGAGCTGCCAGGCCTGCTGCACGCTCAGGCCTGTGGCGGCGAAGGTCTCGGTGAAGTTCTGGTTCATGTAGCCGCCGAAGTAGGCCGGGTCGTCCGAGTTGACGGTGGCCACCAGCCCCGCGTCGAGCAGTGCGCCGAGGTTGTGCTTCGACAGGTCGGGGAACACGCAGAGCTTGAGGTTCGACAGCGGGCAGACGGTCAGCGGAATGCGGTCCTTCGCGAGGCGCTTCATCAATTCCGGGTCCTTGGTGCTCTGCACGCCGTGGTCGACGCGTTCGACCTTCAGCACGTCGAGCGCGCTCCAGACGTATTCGGGCGGGCCTTCTTCACCGGCATGCGCGACGAGGTGGAAGCCCAGCTCGCGGCAGCGCGCGAACACGCGGGCGAACTTCTCGGGCGGATGGCCCACTTCGCTCGAATCGAGCCCCACGCCGATGAACTTGTCGCGATAGGGCAGCGCCTGCTCCAGCGTCTCGAAGGCGTCTTCCTCGCTCAGGTGCCGCAGGAAGCACAGGATGAGCGCGGCGCTCACGCCCAGCTTCGAGCGTGCATCGACGCAGGCGCGGTGCAGGCCGCTGACCACGGTTTCCATTGCCACCCCGCGCGCGGTGTGCGTCTGCGGGTCGAAGAACATTTCGGTGTGCACCACGTTGTCGGCTGCGGCGCGTTCCAGATAGGCCCAGGCCATGTCGTAGAAGTCCTGCTCCTTGAGCAGCACGCTGGCGCCGGCGTAGTAGATGTCCAGGAAGCTCTGCAGGTTGGTGAAGGCGTAGGCCTTGCGCAGTTCCTCGACGCTGGCGTAGGGAATGGACACGCCGTTGCGCTGCGCGAGCGCGAAGATGAGCTCGGGTTCGAGCGAGCCCTCGATGTGCATGTGCAGCTCCGCCTTGGGCATGGCGCGCAGCAGCGCGGGCAGGCGGTCGGCGGCGATGCGGTCGAAGCTCTTGTCGTAGGCGGGGCGGAAATCGGTCATGGTGGGGCTGGCTGCTGCTGATGCAGCGTTGTGGCTGCGCAAAACGCGAAGCATAAGGGCAGCAGCGGCCGGCGCCATGCCGGAAAGCTTATGGCGTCAATCCACGCTGCGCGCCGAGCTGGTGAGCGAGCGCGCGCAAAGCAGCAGCGTGGGCGCCAGCTTGCGCACCGCCTCCTCCAGCGTCCAGCGGCTGGTGGGCGCCACCACGTGCACCGAGGCCACCGGCCGCCCCTGCGCGCCCAGCACCGGTGCGGCGATGGTCATGTCGCCCAGGAAGAGTTCCTCGGCATTGGTGGCGAAGCCCTGCTGCCGCGCCTGGCGCAGCTCTTCCATGATCTCGTCCACGCCCGTGCGGGTGTGCATGGTGTGCGCCACGCGGTCGGAGGCTTCGATGAGCGCGCGCGCCTCATCCTCGGGCAGCGCGCTGAGAAAGGCACGCCCCGAAGCGGTGCAATACATGGGAATGCGGCTGCCGATGGGCATGTGCACCGGCACGAACTGCGCGCTGACGAAGCGCGCCACATAGACCATGTCCAGCCCGTCGGGTTCGGTGAGGCAGGAGGTCTCTGTCGTCACCTTGGTGAGCTCCGACAGGAACGGGTTGGCCACGTCGATCAGCGAATGGGCCGCGAGGTAGTTGAAGCCGATCTCCATGACCCTGGGCGTGAGCTGGTAACGCCGCGTCTTCGGGTGCTTGCGCACATAGCCCAGCTTCTCGAGCGTGAAGACCATGCGCTGGGCCGAACTCTTGGTGATGTCGGTGGCCTCGGCCACGTCGGCCAGCGTCATGGTGCGGCGCCGGGCGCTGAAGGCGCGCAGCACGGCCAGGCCCTTCTCCAGCGACTGGTTGAAAAGCAGGCTCTGGCTGTCTTCGGGGGCTGTGTCGGGGGTGGCGTCCATGGCGGTGGAGTATAGCCACATCCCTCTGAAATATCGAATATCGATATTTATGATTCGACTAGTGGTTTGTATTTATTGTCTAGAGATTCAAAAGAATCGATTATTGGCATGCATGTTGCATCGCGCTGCCCCGCATCACTTTCCTTTGCTGCCTCTTTTTTCTTGTCTCTTTCTTCAACATCCCTTGCTTCGAGGAGTGCTTCCATGAATCGCATCGTTCGCCGCCTTCATCGCCTGGCCCTGGGTCTTTGCATCGCCGGCGCCGCCTCGCTGGCCGCCGCGCAGGGCGCCGCGCCCACCTACAACGTGGGCGCCACCGCCACCGGCGTGCCCTTCACCTTCCTGGACGTGAAGACCAACAGCATCCAGGGAATGATGGTCGACACCGTCACCGCCGTGGGCAAGGCCGGAGGCTTCGGCGTGAACGTGCGGCAGACGGTGTTCTCGGCGCTGATCCCCTCGCTCACCGCGCGCAAGATCGACATCGTCTCCGCCGCCATGCTGAAGACGCCGGCGCGCCAGGAGGTGGTCGACTTCAGCGACCCGGTTTACTCCTACGGCGAGGGCCTGATCGTCAAGGCCGACGACACCCGCGCATACGTCTCGCTCGACGAGCTCAAGGGCGAGGTGGTGGGTGCGCAGGTCGGCACGGTGTTCCTCGACATGCTCAACAAGAAGGGCATCTTCAAGGAGGTGCGCAGCTACGACTCGGTGGCCGACATGACGCGCGACCTCTCGCTCGGGCGCATCAAGGCGGGCCTCGGCGACCAGCCCATCATGGCCTACCAGATCCGCCAGAACACCTTCCCCGGCGTGAAGCTGGTCGACAGCTACAAGCCCGTGAACGTGGGCGACGTGTGCCTGGTGGTGCGCAAGGGGGACGCGGAGACGCTGGCGCGCATCAACAAGGCGATCGCGGCGATCAAGGCCGACGGCACGCTCGCCAAGATCGTCCAGAAATGGGGCATCTGAGGGCGCTCTGACTCATGGCTGCTCCCTCCTTCCTCCAGCACGCGCAGGACTTCCTGCCGATCCTCCTGCAGGGCGCGATCGTCACCGTGCAGGTGACCGTGCTCTCGTTCCTGCTGAGCAGCGTGCTCGGCCTCGGACTCGCGCTGATGAAGCTCTCGCCGGTGCGCCCGTTGTCGATGGCGGCTACTGCAGTGATCAACGTGATCCGCGGTCTGCCGATCATCGTGCAGCTCTTCTACATCTACTTCGTGCTGCCCGATTTCGGCGTGCAACTCACGGCCTTCCAGGCCGGCGTGATCGGGCTGGGCATCGCCTATTCGGCCTACCAGGCGGAGAACTTCCGCGCGGGCATCGAGGCGGTCGACCCGGGCCAGCGCGAGGCAGCGCAGGCCATGGGCATGCGCTCGGCGCTGATCATGCGGCGGGTGATATTGCCGCAGGCCTTCCGCATCGCGCTGCCGCCCTACGGCAACACGCTGGTGATGATGCTGAAGGACTCCTCGCTGGTCTCGACCATCACCGTGGCCGAGATGACGCGCGCGGGCCAGCTCATTGCCTCGTCCACCTTCCAGAACATGACCGTCTACACGCTGGTCGCCCTGCTCTACCTGCTGATGAGCCTGCCGCTGGTGTACGGCCTGCGCCGGCTCGAGAAGCGCTTCGCCGCCGGGAGGAAGCAGCCATGATCCACGTCGAGGGACTCGAAAAGCGCTTCGGCGCGCACCGCGTGCTGCAGGGCGTGAGCCTGCATGTGGACAAGGGCGAGGTGGTGTGCCTGATCGGCCCGTCGGGCTCGGGCAAGTCGACGGTGCTTCGCTGCATCAACGCGCTGGAGTCGTACGAGGGCGGCGAGATCCGCGCCTTCGGCGAGCGCGTGGACCGCAACGCGCCGAACATCCACCGGCTGCGCAGCCGCATGGGCATGGTGTTCCAGCGCTTCAACCTGTTCCCGCACCGCACGGTGCTGGAGAACGTGATGGAAGGCCCCGTCTACGTGCTGCGCCAGAGCGCGGCGCAGGCGCGCGAGGAAGCGATGGCGCTACTGGCCAAGGTCGGGCTGGCCGAGAAGGCGCAGGCCTGGCCGGCGCAGCTCTCGGGCGGACAGCAGCAGCGCGTGGCGATCGCCCGCGCGCTCGCGATGAAGCCCGAGGCCATGCTGTTCGACGAGCCCACGTCGGCGCTCGACCCCGAGCTGGTCGGCGACGTGCTCGGCGTGATGCGCGCGCTGGCCGACGAGGGCATGACGATGATCGTGGTCACGCACGAGATGGGTTTCGCCCGCGAGGTAGCCGACCGCGTGTGCTTCCTGCACAGCGGCAGCATCGTGGAGGAAGGCCCGTCCGCGCAGGTGCTGGGCGCGCCGCGCCATGCGCGCACGCAGGACTTCCTGCGCCGCGTGCTGCATCCTTCCGGTGCCGCGGCGGCCGCGGAGGTGCGCGGATGAGCGCTGGCGCACTGCCACCCTCCCTTTGGGCCGCCACTGCGCCGCCGGCACCGCCGACGCCGCCGCTGGCCGAGTCGCGCAGGGCCGACGTGCTGATCGTCGGTGGCGGCTTCACGGGCCTCTCGGCCGCGTTGCACCTGGCCGAGGCCGGCGCACAGGTCTGCGTGCTGGAAGCGCACGAGCCCGGCTGGGGCGCCTCTGGGCGCAACGGCGGACAGGTGAACCCGACGCTGAAGCACGACCCCGACGAACTCGTGCGGATCTTCGGCGCCGGGCGTGCCGAGCCGCTGATCGACGCCGTGTCGCGCTCGGCCGACCTGGTGTTCGAATTGATCGCGCGCCACGGCATCGACTGCCAGCCGGTGCGCAACGGCTGGCTGCAGCTTTCCTATTCGCAGAAGGACGTGGCCGGCCTGCACGCGCGCGCCGCGCAATGGGCCAGGCGCGGCGCGAAGACGGAAACGCTGGACCGAGCGGCCGTCGCGGCGCGGCTGGGCACCGACACCTTCGCCGGCGGCTGGCTCGACGGCCGCGCCGGCGGCATCCAGCCGCTGGCCTACACGCGCGGGCTGGTGCGCGCCGCGCAAAGCCTGGGCGCGGCGGTGCACGGCGGCACCGAGGTCACGGCGCTGGAGCGGCGCGGCGCGCACTGGCACGCGAGCACGGCTACGGGCGCGAGTGTCACGGCCGAGCAGGTGCTCATCGCGACCAACGGCTACACCGGCGCGCTGTGGCCGGGGCTGAAGCGCACGGTGCTGGCGGCCAACAGCTTCATCGTGGCCACCGAGCCTCTGAAGGGCGCTGCGGCCGACGCCATCCTGCCGCGCGGCGAAACCGCTTCGACCTCGCAGCGCCTGCTGCTCTATTTCCGCAAGGACGCGCAGGGCCGCCTGCTGATGGGCGGGCGCGGCCATTTCGCCGATCCGGCCGGTCCGGCCGATTTCGCGCACCTGGAGCGCTCGCTGGAGCTGCTGTTCCCGCAGCTCGGGCGGCTGCGCTACGAGTACCGCTGGGCCGGCCGCATCGCCGTCACGCGCGACTTCATGCCGCACGTGCACACGCCCGCGCCGGGCATGACGATCGCGCTGGGCTACAACGGCCGGGGCATCGCGCTGGCCACGAGCATGGGCCGGCACCTGGCGGCGCGGATGCTGGGCGCGGGGGCGGATTTTCCGTACCCGGTGTCGCCGATCCGGCCGATACCGCTGCATGGTCTGCAGCGCTTCTATATCGCGGGCGGCGTGGCGTGGTACAGCCTGCTGGACCGGCTGGCCTGAAGCACGGGTCGCTGCAGAGTCGCCTAGGTGCGCGCGGCGCCTTGCCATGGCTGCCGCGCATGCGTCAAATGGCGGGCATCGACCACAACAGCCCCAGGAGACTCATGCCGATCGACACCCTCGCCACCTGGCACCGGCTCGTCAAGGAACGCGATGTCGCAGGGCTCGACGCCCTGCTCGACGACGCGGCGGTATTCCATTCACCGGTGGTGCACACGCCCCAGGTGGGCAAGCGCATCACGCAGAAATACCTGGCGGCGGCATTCCAGGTCTTCTTCAACGAGAGCTTCCGCTACGTGCGGGAGCTGAAATCGGAGCGCGACGCCGTGCTCGAATTCGCGCTGGAACTCGACGGCATCCAGATCAACGGCGTCGACATGATGAAGTGGAACGACGAAGGGAAGATCACCGAGTTCAAGGTGATGCTGCGCCCGCTGAAGGCCGTGAACCTGATCCACCAGAAGATGGGCGCCCAGCTGCAAGCGCCCGCCTCCTGACCGCCCCGGCTGCACGCCTCACCCCGCCCCATTCGCGGGACACCGCGGAACCGGCTCCGCCGGGCCGCAGGTGTCGCCCCCGGAAGGGGGTTGGCGAAGCGACACGAAGTGCGCGCAGCCTGGGGGAGAACTTTATTCCGCCACTACCTGCAGCGTGCCCTGCTGGCTGTAGGCACGCACGCACATGCGGGTCAGCTGCACCAGGAACTGGAACACGGCCGGCTCGCCCAGGCAGTCGGGCGTGATCGCCATGATGTCCTTGCGCAGTTCCATCAGCCGATTGCCCGACATCGCCATCTCGGCGGAGGCGCCGTAGTAGTTCCTCCAGAAGTCCTGCAGGAGACCTCGCTTGACCTCGTCGATCACCAGCGTGTAGCCGCGCTCCCAGACCTCCTCCTCCATCGGCAGGCAGTCGACCTGCGGATCCTCCAGGTGGCCGCCCCGGGGCACCAGGCACACGCGCCGCATGGCCACTCTCTCAACTGTTGCTTGCCGCATGTGCATGGCCGGACTCCTGGAATTCGATGGCCGCCGCCGGCACCGTGCCGGGGGTGGCTGGGTGGACAGGGTGGCGGGTGCTTCTTTTCTTCATGGTCGTCGTCCTCAACGAAGCCACAAGGCGTGTGACAGGCTTGGAGTTCTTCATGCCGCCGCGAGCATGCGCAGGCGGCTTGCGTTCGAAAGCGCCAGGCTCTCCGGCTGGTCCCAGCTTCCGTCCGCGTTCAGCGTGGTGGTCAGTGCATAGACGCCGGGCGGGTACGCCAGCTCCAGCGGGTTACCGATCGCGCCGACGTCGATCACGTCGCCTTCCTCGAAGTCGCCGTAGGCGATGAAGTACTTCGGATGCGGCGAGAAGGTCAGGTTCTGGCCGGTGCGCGCCTGCACCGCGTACACGGTGCTGCCGCCCATGGTCACGCCCACGGCGGCGGCCGACCTGGCCGGAATGGCCGTCGACTGGGCCAGATAGAGGCGCGACTGCTCAGGCCCCTGCGAGGGATTCACGAACCGGTAGGTGCGATTGCAGTCGAGCGTGATCTTGTTGTTGGCACCGCTCGGCTCGTAGGTTTCGGTGGGGGTGAACTGCACGCCGGGCTGCAGCTCGCCCGTTTCGGCCCAGGCGAAGCCCACATCGACGCTCCACTGGAACTTGACGCGGGAGGTCGGCCCCGGGTTGGAGAACCTGGCGAACCAGGCCAGCGACAGCGCATTCGGCGCCAGTTGCGTCGGGTCGTTCTGGAACACCATGAAGTAGGCCGAGTGGCTTGCATGGTTGTTGACCGTGACGGAATAGATCATTCCCATGACGACTTCCCGAATGAAACAGAGTGGTGGGCGGCAGTACGGGCCACGATGGCACCGTGCTGGACCTCACTCTAGGGAGCGCAGGGGGTGATTTGAATTACAGACGATTACAGAGGTTGCGCTCCGCCACGAATTTCGAAGGGGTAGTTGCCCAGGCGCACGGTACCGCGCCGACGCTCGACCAAGGGCGGCTCGGCCAGGTGCGCCGGCAGCGCGTTCAGGATCTGGTGCTTGGCGCGGAAGATCTGGATGTTCACGTAGGAAGGCTCCACCCCCAGCATGCGCGACAGCTCGTCGAGCCCGACCCAGCCCTGGCTCTGCGGCGCGATGCCGCGCTGCGCGTCCTTCTGGCGCAGGCGCGCCAGCGTGACCAGCGTGTAGTGGTGAATGCGCTCGCCCAGCGGCACCGACCTGCCCTGCGCCACCAGGTTCAGGCTGGTGTGCTCCTCGTTCTGGCTGACCTCGAAGTGCAGGGCCACGCCGGCCGACATCGGCACCGGCATGGGCGTCGATATGGGCGTCTCGGAGGTGAGGTCCAGGTCGTCGCACAGCACGAACTCCCAGGTGCCGGACGAGGTGCGCACCGTGGCGCCGTCGCTCAGCAGCTCGATGCCGTCGATGTGCTCCAGCATCCACTTGCCGTCCTGGAAATACACGTTCGCCTCGGGCTCGTGCTCGTCCGGCAGCAGGTTCTCGCGCAGGTTCAGCTCCACGATGCCGCCGGCTTCGTCGACGCCGGACGGAAAGAGGCAGGTGGCCGGCGGCGAGAGGTCTTCCACGGTCCAGACCGACTCGTCGCCGATGCCCATGCGGACCTCGGCGCCGGCCGGCAGCGCGGTCCAGCGGCCGCTGGGCAGGCGCTGGCCGTTCAGCGTGGTGCCGTTGCGGCTCTGGTCGGCGATTTCCCACGCCTGCCGGCTCCAGCGCACCATCGCGTGGACCTGGGACACGTCGGGCGCCTGCAGCACCGTCTGGCAGACCGAGGCGCGCCGGCCGAATGCATGTACCGGCCGCAGCACGGTGGCACGCCGGTCGAGCTTGTTCCTGAAGATGGCCATCGCCGCATTCTCCTACGCGATCTCACACGTACAGCGCCTGCGGATTCAGGTCGCCTTCGCGCAGGGAAGTGTCGCGCCATCCGAGGGCGACCGGCACGCCGTACAGGCGCGGATTGCCAAGTTCCGGCCAGATGTGGCACAGGCCCGGCACCACCACCTTCACCGTGCACAGGGGGAGATCGGGGCGGGTGTGGTCCAGGACGATGGTTTCCAGGCCGAGCGAGGCGGCGATGCCGACGCAGCGGCGGATCTCCCCGGCGATGTCGGACCGGGCGGCGGGGGCCGCCGCAACCGGCGCGGCGCCTGCGGGCAGGAGAAAGGCCGGCGGCCCCTCCTCCCCGGATTCGGCGGCCGGCACCGCGAAGCTCTTGCCAGCTGCGATCAGCTGGCTCATCTCCGTGAGCGCCCGCTCGCATGCCAGCGCCCGGTCGGGGCTGCACCCGAAGCCGACGGCCCAGGCGCCCGTGTCCAGATGACGACCGACTGCGACGACGACCGGAATGCCGAAATCGTGCGTGATGTCGAGCACCCAGCGCTCCCAGCGCGGGCCGCAGGTGCGCTCGATGCGCTGGAGGATCTCCGCAGACAGGCTGTCGAGCCCGACCGCCGGCCTGCGGTGCCGGCCGTACCACCAGATGGCGGCGGCGTCGCGCTCCACCAGTTCGAGAAAGCCCTGGAGGATGGCTTCCTCGCGCGTATTCCCCGCCGCGCAGCCGTTGGAGGTCCAGCCCACGTGGAACTGGCTCTGCGCTGGTGCATTGGCGAAGCAGAAGGCCAGCGGCAGGTAGCGGGGCTCGTCGGCGGTCAGCGACCAGGCGGGCGTCCACCATGACGCTGCTTCCTGCAGCGCGGCGGACGTGGCCACGGCGTGCGGCGGCTTGTGCGTGTGGAAGCGTTCGCGCTGCCGGTCGCTGAAGAGCGCCAGCGCCTGCGGTTCGATGCAGGGCGCGTCCAGGTCGGCCGCGGGCGCGATCACCCAGGCCTCGTCGCCCTGGAAGAAGGCCGAATGCCGCTCGGCCGCCTCGCAAAGCGCGCTGGCGCGGGACTGCTCCATCGACATGCCCTTGCCCAGGCACACCTGGGTCAGCACGCCGGGCAATTCGTCGTCGCCGGCCGGCGGCGTCCTGAAGATCTCGCTGCGGTAGACCGTCAGCGCGCCCTCGGCCTCGGCGTTCAGCGGCACGATGCGCGCGACCGCGCCGGTGAGCGGGCTGACATGGCGCATCAGCCGCTGCACGGTGACCGAGGCCGGCACGGTGCGCCAGCCGCCGTCGTGGCTCGCGGTGGGCAGGCCGGGCGCCAGCACGACGCGCTCGCGCTGCCGGCGCGCCACGAGATTCGGCGTTCCGCAATGCGGGCATTGCGGGCGGACGGCGACGAAATGAGGCTGCGGCGAATCCAGCGTCCGCACCTGGGCGCCATCCGCCTGCGCCACGATGTCGAGCGCGACCGGGAGCAGCTGGCCGAGGCGCTCGGCGACGAGCCCTTCGCCGGCACGCACCGGCGAGCCGCTTTCTTCGTTTCCGTGGCGCGATTGCCACCAGGCACGTGCCGGGCGGTTCCGGAGCCAGCGATGCGCGAGGCAGTGCCAGCACGGGCCGGAAGACCTGAAGACCGGGCCGGCCATGGCCTGCTCGCCGGTCGGCTTGACCAGCAGCCAGGGGCGGCCCGCGGCACGCTGCTGCGCGTCGATGGCGGCAAGCCGGGGGTCGAGATAGTCGTCGCAGAAGACCAGGGTGAGGCCGGTGCCGGCGGGCAGCGACCGTGCCCAGTGGCCGGGCACATCGCCGCCGACCGCCTTCGACAGCGCGACCGCGTCCACATCGCCGGACAGGGCGGTGCGCACGGGCACCGCCGAATAATCGGGAACCAGCCAGGAATCGGTGTCGCCCTTCGCGACAGGCCGGACCAGCCCCTGGCGCGCCAGCGTCTCCAGCGCATGGAGCATCTGCGCGAGCTGCGCGGCGGCTTCCCCGGTACGGCAATAGGCGGCGAGGCTGACGCCTTCGCGAAGCACCCGCTCCAGGGCCATGACGCCGGGCGAGCCCAGCACCAGCAGGTCGTTCTCGCTGGCCAGCAGCAGGCGGTCTTGAAGCACCACCGGCGGCAGGAACCTGTCGTGCCAGCGGAAGACGTCGGAGAAGAAATCGGGCGCCACGGCGCTATTCATCGCCGTGGCGCCCCAGTTCGAGGCGCACCACGCCGTACGGCGATGCGCCGTTCGTGGCCCGGAATGCCGCTTCGAAGAGCCGGTGCTTTTCCGAGAACTGCCCGTAGATGTGGTCTTCCGAGAGCACCCGCATCGACGGATGCAGGCGCGCGATCTGCGCGGCGTTCTCGAAGCCCGAAACCACCGGCAGCCGCATGCCGCCCACGGCCATCGACTGGGCCGCGAGCACCGGATGCACGTGGTCGAGCACGACGACGCAGGGTGCCGTGCCTTGCGCGAAGCGATCGGCAAGGCTGCGCAGCACGGTCTCCAGCGGAGCCTGCGGCAGGTAGGGGCACACGCCCTCCAGCATCACGAGCACCGGCCGGTCGCCCGGCAGGCCGGCGGTGTCGAGCCAGCGCTCGTCGAGCAGGGAGCAGGCAATGTCGGCGCCCTCGCCTTCGTCGGCGTGCGGTACGTGTTGCGCCCGCAGCCCGATGGCATCGGGCAGGTCGATGTGGAGCCAGCGCGAGCGCGCCACCAAGGCGCCGAGCCGGCTGCGGCGCGTGCACAGCCCCGCGCCCAGCGTGATGCACAGGGCGTCGGGATGATCCGAAAGAAAGCCGGCCGCGAAGCGGTCGAAGAGCGCTGCGCGCAGCACGATGCTGCGCACGAAGGCCGGGTCGGCCGCGTAGGCCGAGATGTCGAAAGGCAGCGACGCGGCGATGCGCCGTGCCTCGGGATCGGAGAACACCGACGCATCGGCCACGGCGCCGGAATTGGCGCGCGCGGCCAGCGTCAGCAGGAGCGTGGCCGTGGCGCCCTGCAGCGCGAACGCGCTTGCGGCCGGCTCCTGCCCTGCCTCGGACTCAGCAGGTGAAGGGATAGGGGTCGCCCGTGTTGTTGTACGAGGTCAGCGCGATGGCGCGCATGTTCTCTTCCACCGGTGCCGTCGGGTAGTTCAGGCGGATGGCGTTCTTGATCGCGGTGCCGTCGGCGTTCTTCTGGTTCCATTCGCACTTCGTCGCGTCCCAGGTGAAGGCCGAGTTGGTGGTGAACAGGATCTTGAAGTTGAACGGGTTGTTGTAGCCCAGCCATTGGCTCAGCACGTTCGCCTTGTCGGTCTCGGGGTCGCGGGTCAGCTCGTACTGCAGCTCGGGCGACTGCCATGCGATGGCGATCGCGCGCAGCACCACGCCGCCGAAGGCCAGCAGCGAGCCCTCGTTGCCGCCGGGAATGCCCAGGCCGGTGGGCAGCGCGCCGCCCACGATGCCGGGAGGAATCTCGAAGGCAGCCGAAGACCCCATGAAGTTCGGGAACAGCTGGTAGTAGGCGGCCAGGGCTTCGGTGGCGTTCGAGGCCGGAGCCTGCGGCAGCACGATGACGAAGGAGTCGTCGGGGCCGACCCAGCCGGAAGTCAGCATCGGCTTCCATTCGGCGCGCTGGGCCGGATCGGGGCTCTGGAACAGCGACACATCCAGCTGCGGCCAGGCCGTCGGCAGGCCGAAGTCGCGGTGCAGCATCGGCTGGATGTCCTGCTGGTCGAGCAGTTCGCGGCGGTAGGCGTCGTCCTGCCACGAACGGGCGATGGCGCGCAGGTAGGCCAGGCGGAACTCGAGCAGCGGATCACCGCTTTGGACTTGGAAAGTCATGATTACTTCATCCTTGGTTCAAGAGGAAATCGGCGCGTGCGTCGGCACGCGCGCGGGCAACTCCGGCCGCAGCCCGGCCAGATTCTTCAGGCGCTCGGCAATGTCCGGCGAGGCGGAATCCGCCAATGCCTGCATCGCCGCCAGGGCCTCGTATTCGGTTCTGTGCTTGGCGCCCTCGCGCGCCACCTCGGCCGCCTTCGCGAAGCACGCGGCCACCGTCTCGCGGTCGCCGCCGGCGGCCTGCAGGTAGCGGGCCTTCTGCAGGTGCAGCTCCGAGCGGTAGAGCCCTTCCTTGAGCTCGTCGGTCATGCGCAGGCATTCGTCGATGCGCTCCAGCGCCTCGTCCCAGCGGCCGTTGGCGGCCAGCGTGTCGGCGGCGAAGGCGCGGTAGTAGGTCTGGCAGTAGCGGCAGCCCATGGCCCACAGTGCCTGGATCCAGGCATCGGCCGCCGCGATGTTGTCGACGTCGCCGGTGGCCCAGCAGCGGATGATCTCGGCGTAGCCCTGGAACGCCGGCAGGCCGTAGCGCTGCGTGATGCCCAGCAGCTCGCCGGTGCTCACCAGCGCGCGCGCCTTGTCGTTGCGGCCCTGGTGGCCCAGGCTCTGGTAGAGCAGCGCCATGCTCAGCGACGGGATGTGCGACATCTCGCGTGCCCAGCGCACGGCATTGGTGGCGTCGGCGCGCGCGGCGGCGTCGTGGCCCGCGAACCAGCGCACCAGCGCGCGGCCGGTGGTGGCCCACACGCGGGTGTCGAAGCCGAAGTCGGCCGCATGGTGCGCGTGGGCCTCGGGGTTGTAGCGCTCGACGGCGTCGGTCAGCGACTGCTCGGCGCGCTCGAAGTCGCCGTCGGAGTAGTGCGCGAGGCCGAGGTAGGTCTGCGCCGCGACGAACACGCCCTGGTCCTGCTGCTGCACGGCCTGGTCGAGCAGGCGGTTGCTCAGCTGCTGCACCTCGGCGCGGTTGCTCGCCACGTGGTGGAAGGTGATCAGCGTCCAAAGATGCTGCACCTGCTTCTCGCGCGGCACCTCGTCGGACAGCAGTTCCTGCGACAGCGCGATGCGGTCGACCACCTGCGCATGCGCCCAGCCGTACTTGTTCATCATGGCCTGCGTGACGTAGCTGTTCACGTCCAGCCGCGCCTCGCGCTGCGCCTCGCCTTCCAGGTGCGCCATCCAGCCGTCGATGTGTTGCGCGTAGGAAATCGTTTCGTCGTTGAGCGAGCGGTGCTGCGTGATGCGCAGCTGGCGCACCGCCAGCGCCACCGCCTGCGCGTACTCGCCCGCATCGGCCCAGTGCTGGGCCACGTTGCCGGGTTCGTTCGCCACGTATTGCGGCTGGCTGTCCATCAGCGTCTGCGCGACGTTGCGGTGCAGCTGCCGGCGCTGCGCGACCAGCATGCTCTCGTAGGCGGTATCGCGGATCAGCGCGTGGCGGAAGATGAAGCTGCCCGGTTGACCTGCCGGGGCGACGAGGCCCGCATCGAGCAGCACGGACATATCCTTGTCCATCGCCTCGGCGCTCTTGCCCGAGCAGGCGCACAGCAGTTCGGCCTCGAACTGGCGCCCGATGGTGGCGGCGAGCTGCAGCAGGCCCTTGACGGCGCCGAGCCGGTCGAAGCGGCTCACCAGAGAGTCCCGCAGCGTGACCGGAATCGCCGCCGGCTGCGCCGTGTCCTTGAAGACCCAGACGTGATCCTTCTCGACCAGGTAGGCGTCGAGCATCATGCGCGCCATTTCCTGGATGAACAGCGGCACGCCGTCGGTGCGCTGCACCACGTTGTCGATCACCTGCGGCGCGACGACGCGCGGCGCCAGCGCCTGCCGCGCCAGCTCGGCGGCCTGCACATCTTCGAGCCGGCGCACCTCGATGCACTCGGCCTGCATGGCCTCGGGCTTCACCCATTCGGGGCGCGCGGTGAGCACCAGCAGCACGCGCCGCTGCGGCAGCTGGGCGATGAGCTGCTCGACGAACTCGATGGTCGTGGGGTCGGCCCAGTGGACGTCCTCCAGAAGCAGCAGCAACGGCGAGGCCTCGGCCATGTGCAGCAGCCACTGCGCGATCGACTGCAGCAGCAGCGCCTTCTGCATCGGCGGCGACATCTGGCTCGGCGTGCGGTCGCCCAGCGGCAGCGACAGCCACGCGCAGAAGATCGGCAGCACGGCCTCGCCATCGCAGCCTGCGGCCTGCAGGGCCTCGCGCAGGCGCTCGCGGCGCGCCTCGGGCGATGCGGCGTCGGGCATGGCGTCGAGCCGCTGGCGCAGCAGCGCGAGGAACGGCGTCAGCGCGTTGTTCTGGTTCTCGGGCTGGCACTGCGCGACGACGGTCTGCAGGCCTTCCTTGGCCACCTGGTCGCGCAGCACGTCGGCGAGGCACGACTTGCCGATGCCCGGCTCGCCGCGGATCCACACCGCGCCGCCCTGCCCTTCGCGGGTCCGGGTCCATGCCGAGCGCAGCTGCTGCAGCTCGGCCTCGCGGCCGATGCACGCCTTGTGCAGCGCCTGCTCGGCGAAGCCGTCGGAGGCCAGCGCCTGCTGCTCGCCGCCGAGGCGGTAGGTCTGGATGCCGCCTGACTGGCCCGGCAGCGTGACGGTGCCGGCCTTGTCGAAGCTCGCGTGGCGGCTCAGCAGGCGGTAGCTGCTCTCGCTCGCCAGCAGCGTGCCGGTGTCGGCCACGCCTTCGAGCCGCACCGCGACGTTGACGGCATGGCCCGAGGGAATCTCGCCGGCGGCGACGATCGCCATGCCGGTGTGCATGCCCATGCGGATGCCGAGGTGCACGCCGTGCTCCTGCTCGATGGCGGCGGAGCGCTGGCGGCTCAGGGCGATGAGTTCCATGGCCGTGCGGCCGGCCTGCCGCGCGTCGGTGTCGCTGGCGTGCGGATAGCCGAAGAGCACGATCATCCGGTCGCCCAGCGTGCCCGCCAGCAGGCCGCCGCGGCGCGTGGCGGTCTCGGAGAACAGGGCCAGTTCGTTGCGCTGCAGCAGCTCCAGGTTCTCGATGTCGGAAGGCAGGGCCTCGTCGGCGCTCTCGTCGTCGGCCGCGTCGGGCCACACCGAGACGCTGCAGCACAGCACGGTGAGCTGGCGCTTCTCGGAGAAGCCGCGCGTGGTGATCACGGTCTGCGCGAGCGCTTCGTCCTGCGCCTGCTTGGCCGAACGCAGCACGCCCACGAGGTCGTCCAGCCGCAGGCGGCCGAGTTCGGCCAGCAGGGTGGCGGCGGAATCGCTGCGGTCGGCCGCCTTCTTGCGCAGCGCCTGGCGCAGCACGGAGGCGACCGGGTGGCTGGCGATCTCTGCGGGCAGCGGCACTTCCTGTGGGCTGAGCTGCTGGTGAAGAATCTCCGCCGCCGAGGCGCCGCGGATGGCGGGCGCACCGGTGAGGCACTCGATGAACATCAGGCCCCACGCGTACAGGTCGGACTTCACGCCCGGCGGCTCGCCGCGCAGCTGCTCGGGCGCGCTGTAGGCCGGCGTGCCCAGGGCCTCGTCGGTCATCGTGAGCGTGGGGAACTCGTCGCCGCGGTTCGAGGGAATGACGGTGCCGATGCCGAAGTCCAGCACCTTCGCGTGCGGAACGGCGCCGGTGAACGTGACCATCACGTTGTCGGGCTTCAGGTCGCGGTGCACGATGCCCGCGCTATGCGCGCAGTCGAGTGCGTCGAGCACCTCGGCCATCAGGTGGCCGGTCTCGGTGGCCGTGAGCGCGCCCTTGCGCCGGATCAGGCTGGTGAGCGTTTCTCCGGGCACGTACTCGAAGACGCCGTAGACGCAGGACCCCTGCTCGCCCTTGTCGAGCAGCTGCACGATGTGCGGATGGTGCAGCGAGGCGCACAGCTTCGTCTCGCGATGGAAGCGCGCCACGCGCTGGCTGCCCACCTGCAGCTTCACGACCTTGATCGCGACCACGGTGCCCGTGCTTCGCTGCAATGCGCGATAGACGATGCCGTAGCCGCCGGCGCCCAGCTCCTCCAGCAACTCGTAACCCGGAATCTCCAGCGGCTCGGGCAAATTCGGCTGCGACGCCGCGTGCGTGGGATTGGTGACTGCGTCCTGCATTTCAGTCTCGTCGTGATGGAGCGTGGATGGTCCTCCGGGACTTGCCTCGGACTGCGTTCCGCCCTGCGACGGCACGCAATAGTGACACTAATTGTTACTTTAGCGGAGGCCGAGAGGTTTCAGGTAGGTAACCCCTTAAAAAAAGAAAACCCGCAACATGTGCGGGTCGTTAGAACTTTTCGGTGTATATGAAGCGCCCGGCGCAGCCCGGGCTCCTTCGCGAACACCGCGGAACCGGCTTTACCGGGCCGCAGGTGTTGCCCCCGGCAGGGGGTTGGCGCAGCGGGCACGCAGTGTCCGCGCAGCCTGGGGGCGAGCTTTACTTCTTGTCGCCGCCGGGCACCTTGCCTTCCACGCCCTTGACGTAGAAGTTCACGCCCGACAGGAACTTGTCGTCGGCCACCGCGTCCTTGGCGACCACTTCCTTGCCGTCCTGGCCGAGGATCGGGCCCTTCCAGATCACGAAGCTGCCGTCCTTCAGGCCCTTCTTCACTTCCTCGACCTTGGCCTTGGTTTCGGCCGGCACGTCTTCGGCGATGGAGACGAGGTCGATCGCGCCTTCCTTCACGCCCCACCAGGCCTGGCCGGTGGACCACTTGCCGTCCAGGGCTTCCTGGGTGGCCTTGATGTAGTACGGGGCCCAGTTGATGGTGGCCGAGGCCAGGTGAGCCTTGGGACCGTAGGCGGTCATGTCGGAGTCCCAGCCGAAGGCGCGCTTGCCCTTTTCCTGCGCGGTCTTGAGCACGGCCGGCGAGTCGGTGTTCTGGAACAGCACGTCGGCGCCGCCGTTGATGAGGGCGGTGGCGGCTTCGGTTTCCTTCGGCGGGCTGAACCACTCGTTCACCCACACGACCTTGGTCGTGATCTTCGGGTTCACCGACTGCGCGCCCAGCGTGAAGCTGTTGATGTTGCGCAGCACTTCGGGAATAGGCACCGAGCCGACCACGCCCAGCGTGTTGCTCTTGGTCATGGCGCCGGCGATCACGCCGGCCATGTACGCGCCTTCGTACGTGCGGCTGTCGTAGGTGCGCATGTTGTCGGAGGTCTTGTAGCCGGTGGCGTGCTCGAACTTCACGTCCTTGCTGTCGGCCGCGACCTTCAGCATGGGCTCCATGTAGCCGAAGGTGGTGCCGAAGATCAGCTTGTTGCCCTGGCCGACCATGTCGCGGAACACGCGCTCGGCGTCGGCGCCTTCCGGCACGCTCTCGACGAAGGTGGTCTTGATCTTGTCGCCGAATTCCTTCTCGAGCGCCTTGCGGGCGTTGTCGTGCGCGAAGGTCCAGCCGCCGTCGCCAACCGGTCCGACGTATGCGAATGCGATGTTCAGCGGCGCTGCCGGGGCCGGAGCCGCCGCTGCGGGTGCCGGGGCCGGCGCGGGTGCAGCCGCAGGAGCCGCCGCTTCTTCTTTCTTGCCGCAGCCGATCAGGGCCGCCGAAGCGACCGCCGTGAGGGCGGCCAGCTTGAGCAGGGAGCGCTTGTTCAGATCATTCATTGTCGGAAATCCTCAAAAGGACAGGTTGGCGGGAAAACGAAAAACGCGATTATGAGCCGGGGTAGAACGGTTTCCCGATGGAAGCCGGCATGTTGGCGCGGATGAAAGCCGGGTTGCGCGAGATCAGCGCCAGCACCACGATCGGCGCGATGTACTGCAGCATGCTGAGGAACTGCGCCGGTACGTCCACGCCGCTGCTTTGCAGGTGGAAGCCCAGCATCGACACCCCGCCGAACAGGTAGGCGCCCAGCAGCACGCGCACCGGCCGCCAGGTGGCGAAGGTGGTGAGCGCCAGCGCGATCCAGCCGCGGCCGGCCACCATGCCCTCGACCCACAGCGGCGTGTACACCGTCGAGAGATACGCGCCCGCCAATCCGCACAGCGAGCCGCCCGCGATCACCGCCATGAAGCGGATGCGCCGCACCGGGTAGCCCAGAGCATGCGCCGACTCCGGCGACTCGCCCACCGAGCGCAGCACCAGGCCCGCGCGCGTGCGATAGAGGAACCAGATCAGCCCGAAGGTCAGCATCACCGCGAAATACACCATCGGGTGATGGCGGAACAGCGCCGGCCCGACCAGCGGGATGTCGCCCAGCACCGGAATGGCGTACGAGGCGCTTTCCGGCAGCTTGGCCTGCACGAAGCTGATGCCAGCGAAGGCCGAGAAGCCCACGCCGAACAGGCTCAGCGCGAGGCCGGTCGCATACTGGTTGGTGTTGAGCCAGATCACCAGCACGCCGAAGAAGGCCGCGAGCAAGGCGCCCGCCGCCATGCCGGCCAGGAAGCCGAGCCAGGGGTTGTGCGTGGTGACGACCGTCGCGAAGCCCGCGATGGCGGCGCAAAGCATCATGCCCTCGGCGCCGAGGTTGACGATGCCGGCCTTCTCGTTGATGAGCAGGCCCAGCGCCGCGATGGCGAGCACGGTGCCCGCGCTCAGGGTGGAGCCCAAAAGGAGTGCGTAGCTTTCCATGGTCAGTTGCTCCCTTCGGTGGCACGCGCGACGGGTGCGGTAATGGGCGTGCTCGCCTGCAGCGAGGCAGTGGTCATGGAGGATGCCGCCTTCGCAGCCGCCTTGCGCCGGATGCGGTAGGCAATGAGCGTGTCGCAGGCCAGCAGCGTGAACAGCAGCAGCCCCTGGAACACGCCGGTGAGCGACTTGGGCAGGCCCAGGCGCGACTGCGCCAGTTCGCCGCCGATGTAGAACATGCTCATCAAAATGGCCGAGAAGATCATGCCCACCGGATGCAGCCGCCCGACGAAGGCCACGATGATGGCCGCGAAGCCGTAGCCCGCCGGCACGTACGGCGTGAGCTGGCCCAGCGGCCCTGCCACTTCGAGCGCGCCGGCAAGGCCGGCTGCGGCGCCCGAGGTCAGCAGCGCGACCCACACAGCGCGCCGCGCCGAGAAGCCGGCATAGCGCGAGGCCGCCGGTGCCAGCCCGCCGACCTGCTGCGCGAAACCCGCGCGCGTGCGGAACAGGAACACCCACAGAGCGCCCGCTCCCACCAGCGCGATCACCAGCCCGATGCTCACGCGCGAGCCCTTGAACAGGCGCGGGATCTGCGTGACCGCCTCGAAGGTCTTGGTCTGCGGGAAGTTGTAGCCGTGCGGGTCCTTCCAGGGTCCGTAGACCATGTAGCCCAGCAGCAGCGTGGCCACGTAGACCAGCATCAGGCTCACCAGGATCTCGTTGGCGTTGCACCTGTCGCGCAGGAAGGCGACGATGCCCGCCCACACCATGCCGCCGACGATGCCCGCCAGCAGGATGGCCACGACGATCCACTGCCCCGTGTTCTTGTCGGCCAAAAGCGCCACGCCGCCCGCCGCGATCGCGCCGAACACGAACTGCCCCTCGGCGCCGATGTTCCACACGTTGGAGCGGAAGCATACCGCCAGCCCCAGCGCGATGATGAGCAGCGGCGTGGCCTTCACCATCAGCTCGCCGATGGCGTAGCCGCTCTTGATGGGCTCGTAGAAGAACACCAGCAGGCCCTTGACCGGGTCCTTGCCCAGCGCGGCGAAGAGCGCGACGCCGATGAGCACGGTGATCAGCAGCGCCAGGATCGGCGAGGCATAGCTCCAGAAGCGGGACAGCTCCGGACGCGGTTCAAGCTTGAGCATGGGCCGCCTCCGAGGTTTTATTGCCTTCGCCCTGCCACAGGCCACTCATCCACTCGCCGATCTGCTGCAGCGTGGCGGCCGCGCGGTCGATGGAAGGCGACAGCCGCCCCTTGGCGATCACATGCAGCCGGTCGCTGATATTGAACAGTTCGTCGAGCTCCTCGCTGATGACCAGCACGGCGCAGCCCGCGTCGCGCAGCGCGAGGATCTCGGCGTGGATCAGCGCGGCCGCGCCCACGTCCACCCCCCAGGTCGGCTGCGAGACGATGAAGAGCTTCGGGTTCGCGTCGATCTCGCGCCCGACGATGAATTTCTGCAGGTTGCCGCCCGAGAGCGAGCGCGCAGCCGCCTTCGGCCCGCCCGCCTTGACCTTGAAACGCTCGATGATGGCCTTGGCCTGGCGCTCCAGCGCGCCGGTGCTGATCCACCCGCCCCGGCCCACGGCCTCGCTGCGCGTGAGCAGCAGGTTGTGCGCGAGCCCCAGCGTGGGCACCGCGCCGCGGCCCAGCCGCTCCTCGGGCACGAAGTGCAGGCCCAGCGCGCGTCGCGCCCGGGGGCGCAGCCGCCCTGCCGGCTTGTCGAATACGCGCACCATCGGCGCCTCGGCGCGCACGTCCTCGCCCGAGAGCGCGTAGAGCAGCTCCTTCTGGCCGTTGCCCGAAACGCCCGCGATGCCGACGACCTCGCCCGCGCGCACCTCGAAGGAAATGCCGTCGAGATCGACGCCGAACTGGTCCTCGCGCGCCAGCGACAGCCCGTCGACGCGCAGCGCCACCGCGCCCGCGTGCACCGGCCGGTGCTGCAGCGGCGGCGGCTCGCTGCCGATCATCAGCCGCGACAGCGACTGCGTGCTCTCGTTCTGCGGATTGCACACCCCCGTCACCTTGCCGCCGCGCAGCACGGTGCAGGCGCTGCACAGCTCCTGGATCTCGTGCAGCTTGTGGCTGATGTAGAGGATGCTGCAGCCCTCGGAAGACAGTTTCTTCAGCACCGTGAAGAGCTTGATCACCGCCTGCGGCGTCAGCACAGAGGTCGGCTCGTCGAGGATCAGCAGCCTGGGGTTGGTGAGCAGCGCGCGGATGATCTCCACCCGCTGCATCTCGCCCACCGACAGCGTGTGCACCGGGCGCGAGGGGTCGATGTCCAGGCCGTACTCGCCGGCCTTGGCGGTGATGCTGCGCGTGACCTCGGCCAGCTGCAGCGATTTGTCGAGTCCCAGCCAGACGTTCTCGGCCACGGTGAGCGTGTCGAACAGGCTGAAGTGCTGGAACACCATGCTGATGCCCAGCGCCCTCGCCTGCTGCGGGTTGCGCAGGCTGACGGCCTGGCCGTCGAACATCACCGTGCCCTCGTCGGGCTTCACCGAGCCGTAGATGATCTTCATCAGGGTCGACTTGCCGGCGCCGTTCTCGCCGAGCACGGCGTGGATTTCGCCGGGCGCGACGCTCAGGGAGATGTCGCTGTTGGCCACCACCGCGGGATACCGCTTGGTGATGTGAGCGAGCTGGAGTCTGGGGGTTGTCATGCCGGGTTTCGTGGATTTGTCTCGTTCAACAGCAACAAAGCGGGAACGGCCATGAGTCTAATGGCGTCCCCGCGACCATCGGCGCCCGACGGCGCTTCGCTCAGCTCACTGCTTCAGTGCCCGCCGATGTAGGCGAACTTGAAGAGGAACACGGCTGCGATGACCCAGACCATCGCATGCACTTCCCGTGCCCGCCCGGTGCACAGCTTCAGCACCGCGTAGGTGATGAAGCCGAAGGCCAGGCCGTTGGCGATCGAGTAGGTGAAGGGCATCGCCAGCGCGGTCACCGCCGCCGGGATCACTTCGGTGGTGTCTTCCCAGTCGAGCTCGACCAGGTCGCGCAGCATCAGGCAGCCCACGAAGAGCAGCGCCGGCGCGGTGGCGTAGGCCGGCACCGAGCCCGCCAGCGGCGAGATCATCAGGCAGGCCAGGAAGAGCAGCGCCACCACCACGGCCGTGAGGCCGGTGCGCCCGCCGGCCTGCACGCCGGCCGCGCTTTCCACGTAGGCCGTGGTGCTCGAGGTGCCGAGCAGCGAGCCCGCGAAGATCGCGCCGCTGTCGGCCAGCAGCGCCTTGTTCATGCGCTCCATCTTGCCCGGTACCAGCAGGCCTGCGCGCTTGGCCACGCCCATCAGCGTGCCGGTGGCGTCGAACATCTCGACCAGGAAGAACACCAGGACCACGTTCAGGATGCCGCCCTTGAGCGCGCCCAGGATGTCCAGCTGCATGAAGGTCGGCGCGATGGACGGCGGCGCGTCGAACACGCCGTGGAACTTGTTGCCGCCGAAGAAGAAGGACAGCACCGTCACCGTGATGATCCCGATCAGGATCGCGCCGCGCACCTTGAGCTTGTCCAGCGCCACGATGATGAGGAAGCCCAGCGTCGCCAGGATCACCGGCGCCGAGTGCAGGTCGCCCAGCGTGACGAAGGTGGCGGGCGATGCGGCCACCACGCCGGCGCTCTTCAGTGCGATGAGCGCCAGGAACATGCCGATGCCCACCGTGATCGCCGTTCGCAGCGACTGCGGTATGCCCTGTATGAAGAGCTCCCGCAGTCCGGTAACCGTGACGATCAGGAACAGGCAGCCCGAGATGAAGACCGCGCCCAGCGCCACCTGCCACGTGTAGCCCATGCCTAGCACCACCACGTAGGAGAAGTAGGCGTTCAGGCCCATGCCCGGCGCCATGGCGATCGGGTAGTTGGCGTACAGGCCCATGATGAGCGTGCCCAGCGCCGCGATCAGGCAGGTGGCCACGAAGACCGCGCCCTTGGGCATGCCCGCGTCGCCGAGGATCGACGGGTTCACGAAGATGATGTAGGCCATCGTCAGGAAGGTGGTCAGCCCCGCGATGACTTCGGTGCGCACCGTGGTGTTGTGCGCATCGAGCTTGAACAGGCGTTCAAGCAGACCCGAGCCGCTTGCGCTGCCCACAGCCGCGCGCGGGCGCGCGGACTCGACATGCCCCGGCGCGCGGGGCTCGGCGCCCTTGGGCGCCTGTTCAAACGTACTCATTTCGCTTGTCTCCAGCTGTTGTAGTGGCGGTTTCATCGTTGCCCCGCTCACGACGCCGGCGCGAACGGGGTTTTCTCAGGGATCCGAGGTTTCAGGTGCGGCGGGCGGGCGCGCCGTGGCGCCTGATATGGCGGAAGCCGGAGGCCGCAGCGACGCCGCCACCTCCTTGATGCATTCGCGCAGCCAGCGCGCCGAGCTCGACGAATGGGTGCGTTCGTGCCAGAGCTGGTAGTACATGAGGCGCGGCAGCGCCACCGGGCAGTCGAGGATCTTCAGCGGCAGCCGCGCAGCGAAGCGCTCGCAGTACTGTCGGCCGGTGGTCAGCACCAGCAGGCTGGAGGCGACCATGTCCGGAATGAGCCCGAAGTGCGCGCAGCGCGCCGTGATGTTGCGCTGCCGGCCCAGCTCGTCGAGCATCTGGTCGATGATGCCGCGCCCGCCCGGGTGCATGGGCGTGGGCGCGATGTGCTCGGCCGCAAGCCAGGTCTCCAGGTCCCAGCCGCGGCGCACCGCCGGATGGTCCTTGTTGACCAGCGAGACCACGTCGTCCCCGAAGAGCCGCGCCATGTGCAGGTCTTCCGGCGGCTTGAGCCAGTTGCCGATCACCAGGTCGACCTGGCCGAGCGCCAGGTGCCCGTGGTAGTCCGAGTCGGGCGTGAGCGCGTGGATCTCGATCTGACACAGCGGCGCGTCGCGCTTGACCTGCGCCACCAGCATGGGCAGGAACAGCGGGTCCATGTAGTCGCTGGCCGCGATGCGGAAGGTGGTGGCCGCCGACTGCGGATCGAAGCCGCGCGCATCCGAGAACAGCATCTCCGCCGCGCGCAGGATGCTGGCCGCAGGCTCGATCATGCGCAGCCCCGCGTCGGTCGGCACCATGCCCGAGCCCGATCGCACCAGCAGCGGATCGCCCGAGAGCTCGCGCAGCCGCTTCAGTGCAGCCGACACCGCCGGCTGGTACATGCCCAGCCGGATGGCCGCCCGCGAGACGCTGCGGTCGGTCAGCACGGTGTGAAGCACCCGGATGAGGTGCAGATCGATCTTGTCGAAAAGAGCCTGGTCTCTCATGGCCGCGTGCCTGGTAGTGAGCAATGCGGATGGTTATACGCCGGAAGAAATCGGGCAGCCGAACGCAGAAGGCAGACAGAAGTTGCGCAGAAGTCGCGAAAGGGACCGAAGACATTTTTTCGGTTTTCCTTCTGCGACCTTCGCGAAACCTTCGCGTCCTCTGCGTTCGGCTGTCCGCTTTCACGGCGGCCATCACCCCTGCACGGCAGTGATCGCACGCAGGATCGACTCGCTCGTGGCCGGCGCCTTCAGCGGCGGATCGACCCTGTGGCCGCCCGCGGCCGAGACCGCGTCGCGGATCGCGAAGAACACCGAGAACGGCAGCAGCAGCGGCGGCTCGCCCACGGCCTTGCTGCGGTGGATCGAGTCCTCGAAGTTCTGGCCCTCGAACAGGCGCACGTTGAACACCGGCGGGCAGTCGTTGGCCGTGGGGATCTTGTAGGTGCTGGGCGCGTGCGTGGTGAGCTTGCCGCTCTGCGGATGCCACACCAGCTCCTCGGTGGTGAGCCAGCCCATGCCCTGGATGAACGCGCCCTCGACCTGGCCGATGTCCACCGCCGGGTTCAGCGACTTGCCCGCGTCGTGCAGGATGTCGGCGCGCAGCAGCTTCCACTCGCCGGTGAGCGTGTCCACGATCACTTCGCTCACCGCCGCGCCGTAGGCGTAGTAGTAGAACGGGCGGCCCTGCATCTTGTCCTTGTCCCAGCTCAGGCCGGGCGTGGCGTAGAAGCCGTCGGACCACAGCTGCCTGCGGTCGAGGTACGCCTCGCCCACCACGGTGCTGAAGGCCAGCGAGCGGCCGTTGACCTCGACCGTGTCGTTGGCGAAGCGCACTTCGCTCGCCTTGCCGCCGTGGCGCTCGGCCGCGCATTCGGCCAGGCGCTCGCGGATCTGGCGCGCCGCGTCCTGCGCGGCCTTGCCGTTCAGGTCGGCGCCGGTCGATGCGGCCGTGGCCGAGGTGTTGGCCACCTTGGTCGTGTCGGTGGCCGTGACGCGCACGCGCTCGAAGCTCACGCCCAGCTCGTGCGCCACCACCTGGGCCACCTTGGTGTTCAGGCCCTGCCCCATCTCGGTGCCGCCATGGTTCACCAGGATCGAGCCGTCGGTGTACACGTGCACCAGCGCGCCGGCCTGGTTGAAGTGCTTCACGTTGAACGAGATGCCGAACTTCAGCGGCGCCAGCGCCAGCCCGCGCTTGAGCACCGGGCTCTTCGCGTTGAAGGCGGCGATGTCCTCGCGCCGCGCGCGGTAGTCGCTGCTGGCCTCCAGGTCGGCCACGAGTTCGTGGACGATGTTGTCGGTCACGGTCTGGCGGTAAGGCGTGACGTTGTTCTCCGTCTTGCCGTAGAAGTTGACGCGCCGCACGTCCAGCGGATCGAGCCCCAGCGCACGGCCCACCGAGTCCATGATGTTCTCGATGGCGATGGCGCCCTGCGGGCCGCCGAAGCCGCGGAAGGCCGTGTTGCTCTGCGTGTTGGTCTTGCCCGAGAAGCCGTGCATGGCCACGTTGGGCAGCCAGTAGGCGTTGTCGAAGTGGCACAGCGCGCGGGTCATCACCGGACCCGAGAGGTCGGCCGAGTGGCCGGCGCGCGAGACCATGGTGATCTCCGCGCCCAGGATGCGGCCCTCGCCGTCGTAGCCCACTTCGTATTCGTACCAGAAGCAGTGGCGGCGGCCCGTGACCATGAAGTCGTCGTCGCGGTCCAGCCGCAGCTTCACCGGGCGCTGCAGCTGGCGCGCCGCGATGGCGGCCACGCAGGCGAAGAGCGCCGACTGCGATTCCTTGCCGCCGAAGCCGCCGCCCATGCGCCGGCATTCGACGTGCACCTCGTTCGACTGCAGGTGCAGCGCATGCGCCACCAGGTGCTGCATCTCGCTCGGATGCTGCGTGGAGCAGTGGATGTGCAGCGCGCCGCCTTCCTTCGGAATGGCGTAGCTGATCTGGCCTTCCAGGTAGAACTGCTCCTGCCCGCCCACGTCGAAGGTGGCCTTGTGGCGGTGCGGCGCCGCGGCGATGGCAGCCCGCACGGCCGCCTCGTCGCCCTCGTTGGCGGCACCGCCGCTGCGCACGATGTGCATCGGCGGCACCACGTACTGGCCGCGCTCGTGCGCGGCCTGCGGCGTGAGCACCGGCGACTGCGCCTCGATGGTCAGCGCGTCCTTGGCCTTCGCGGCGGCGCGGCGCGCGGCGTCGCGGGTCTCGGCGATCACCGCGAACACCGGCTGGCCGAGGTAGCGGATCTCGCCGCCGTCGTTCACCGGCAGCAGGATCGGGTCGTCATGGATGATCGAGCCGCAGTCGTTGGTGCCCGGAATGTCGTCGGCCGTGATGACCGCGACCACGCCCGGCATCGCGCGAATGGCGTCCAGCGAGATCGCCGTGACGCGCCCGTTGGCCGCCGGTGAAAGCCCCAGCGCGCAGTGCAGCGTGCCGGCGAGCTCGGGAATGTCGTCGATGTAGGTGGCCTCGCCGGCCACGTGCAGGTGGGCCGACTCGTGCGGGCGGCTGATGCCCACGCGCATGCCGCGCTCGTGCGCCAGCGCTTCTGCGCCCACGTCGATGCGCGCGGCGGTGTTGGCCAGGTAGTCGGCGAAGGCCTCGGCGGGCTGCAGCAGGCGGGCGTCGATGGGTTTGTTCATGTTCAGATTCCTTCCGCCGCCGCGTTGACGGCATGGGGCATCACGCTCCAGACGCTGGTTTCCTCGATCGGCAGCGCGTCCTCGGCGCGCGTTTCGAGCCAGAGGCGCTGGATGAGGTTCTGCGCCACCAGCAGCCGGTAGTCGGCCGATGCGCGCATATCCGACAGCGGCTTGAAGTCCTGCGCCAGCGCGAGCCTGGCGGTGGCGACGCTGGCCTGCGTCCACGGCTTGCCGACCAATGCGGCCTCGGCATTCGCCGCGCGCTTGACCACGGCGGCCATGCCGCCGAAGGCCAGGCGCACGGCCTTCACCGTGTCGCTGCCCGCCTCGAGCTCGATGGCGAAGCCCGCGCACAGCGCCGAGATGTCGCAGTCGAAGCGCTTGCTGATCTTGTAGGCGCGCACCTGCCGCTTCATTGCGGCATGCGGAACAGCCAGCCCCTGGACGAACTCGCCCGGCTGCAGCTGGTTCTTCATGTAGTCCAGGTAGAAATCGGGCAGCGGCATGCGGCGCACCACATTGCCTCGGCGCAGTTCGATCTGCGCGTCGAGCGACATCAGCACCGGCGGCGAATCGCCGATGGGCGAGCCATTGGCCACGTTGCCGCCCATGGTGCCGGCATGCCGGATCGGCGGCGAGGCGAAGCGCAGCCACACCTCGGCCAAGCTGGGCACGCGTTCCACCAGCGCCGCGAAGGCGGATTCGAGCGAGGCGCCAGCGCCGATGTAGAGCTCGCCGCCGTTGTCCGGGCGGTCCTCGATGGTCTTCAGCTCGGCCACGTCGCCCACGTAGATGATGTCGCCCAGGTCGCGGAACTGCTTGTTGACCCACAGGCCCACGTCGGTGGAGCCGGCCAGCAGCTGCGCGCGCGGCTTCTGTTCGCGCAGGGCGGCGAGCTGGGCCAGGGTCTTCGGGGCGTGGAAGTGGTCGATGCGCGCGCCCAGCGGGGCGGCGTAGTCGAAGCCCTCGTTCTTCAGCGCGGTGAGCGCGGCGATCACGGGTTGGGTGTCGAGGCGCACGGCGGGCAGGTCGAACATGCGCTGGCCTGCGTCGAGGATGGGGCGGTAGCCGGTGCAACGGCACAGGTTGCCCGAGAGCTCGTCGGCCAGCTGCTGGCGCGTGGGCTGGGTGCCGCCGGCCTGGTGGTGCTCGTAGCTGGCCCACAGCGACATCACGAAGCCGGGCGTGCAGAAGCCGCACTGGGAGCCGTGGCAGTCGACCATCGCCTGCTGCACGGGGTGCAGCGTGTGCACCGGGTGCTTGCCGTTGCTGCCGGTCTGCGTCTTCGGCAGGCACTGCGCCTGCGCCTTGAGGTCTTCGACAGTGAACAGGGCCTTGCCGTGCAGCGTGGGCAGGAACTGGATGCAGGCGTTGACGGTCTGCAGGCTCAGGCCGTCGACGGTGCCGGGAGCCTGAGGGTCGGCGGCCAGCTCGCCGATGACGACGGTGCAGGCGCCGCAGTCGCCTTCGTTGCAGCCTTCCTTGGTGCCGGTGCAGCGGGCGTCCTCGCGCAGCCAGTCGAGCACGGAACGGGTCGGGTGGACGCCGGTGACGTCGACGATCTTTCCGCGATGGAAGAAGCGGATCGGTTGAATCTTGCTGCTGTCGGTGCTCATGCTTTTGGGGCTCGTGGGCGACCCTTCGTGGGTCAGTCATGGACGTTAGCGGCTTGTCCGGCGTCTTGCATACACAGGTGCCCATAACGCGTATGTGGGGGCCGGTATGCCACGTACGGGGAAACCCTTGCGTGGGGGTTGCAATTCCCGGGCCACCGGGGGATTTTCGGATGGCCCCGGGCGACGTTCAGCGCTGCGCGATGGCCACCCAGGCAGTGGCCACCAGCGTCGAACCCGCCACCGCGAGCAGCCCGCCGACCAGCCATTTGAGCGTGCGCGGCTGCAGCTTGTTGGGCAGGCGGTGATGCAGCCGCGTCACGCCGTAGACCACCGGCATCGCGCAGCCGGCCAGCAGCGCCGAATGCCACGAGAAGTGCCCCGTGGGCACCACGATCACCAGCCGCACCAGCGAGTTGAAGGCGAACATCAGCAAGAGCGCGCGGCGCACCAGCTCACGATCCAGCGGCTGGCGGTACATGTGGAACACGATGGGCGGCCCCGAACTGGAGAAGAGCCCGCCCAGCACGCCCGACAGCCCGCCGATGACGGCGAAGCTCGCGCGCCCCGACACCACCGGCAGCGGCTTCGCCTGCAGCACCAGCAATACCGCGCAGCCCAGGATCGACACGCCCAGCAGCCCGCGCAGCCAGTCGACCGCGCCACCGCTGAGCCAGGTCAGCAGCATCAGGCCGACGATCACGCCCACGGTGCTGCCGTTGAGCGCCGGCTTCATCAGCTGCCAGGGCACCACGCCGGGCCGGGCGCGGAAGTAGGTCCAGGCATTGATCAGGCTCAGCACGGTGGCTGCGTTGGCCGTGTCGCTCACGCTGGCGACGTGCAGCACCGACACCAGCCCGAGCAGGATCAGGCTGAACGCGAAGCCGGTGAGGTTCTGCGCGTAGGTGGCAAGGGCCACGCAGGCCATGAAGACCAGCACGGGGCCGGCCTGGGAAAGAAACGCTTGCACGGGCTGCTCGCTCAGAGTGCGGCGGCAGGCGCGGAACGGAAACGGGAGGCGTGGGGGAAGAAAGCGGGAGACGGAACGGACATTCGGAGGCAATCAGGGGGCAACTGAAGGCGCGGGCAGCAAGGAAAGGCGCGCCTGCCCAAGAATAACCGCGCCCCCGATCCGGGGCCCGCTCACGGTTTCTCGGAGAAGAGCTCCGTGATGACCTGCCTGAGCCAGCGGTTGCCCGGATCGGCCTCGAAGCGCTTGCTCCAGTGCAGCGACACGGTGAAGTCGCGCAGCGGAAACGGCGGCTCCACGATGGCGTAGCCGCCCTCCTGCGCGAAGCCGCGCGCGATGTTGCGCGGCATCACCACCGCGAGGTCGGTCGCGCGCACGATGGCCGGCAGCACCATGAAATGCTCCGTTGTCAGCCGCAGCCGGTCTTCCAGGTTCAGCAGCTGCAGGATGCGCAGCGTCTCGGCGTGCGTGCGCACCGCCACGTAGTCGAGCTCCTGCAGGGCCTCCAGCAGCACCTGCCCGCTGCGCCTGCGCTTCACGAAGGGATGGTCCTTGCGCAGCAGCACGATGTAGCGGTCCTTCAGCAGCTGGGCGCGCTGGGTGTCCTTCACGCCGGGCAGGAAGCCGAAGGCGAAGTCGACCTTGCCGCTGTCGAGGCCGGCCGCCACGTCGCCCGGCGCCAGCGGCATGGTCTCCAGCCGCACCCCCGGCGACAGCTCGCGCAGCCGCGCCATCAGCGCCGGCAGGAAGCGGCCCTCGCCTATGTCGCTCATGTGGATGCGGAAGGTCTTGCGCGACACCTGGGGCTCGAAGCGGTCGGGCTCGTGCAGCGCCTCTTCCAGCGTGCTCAGCGCCGCCTGCACCGCCACCGCGAGCCGGTCGGCGCGCGGCGTGGGGGCCACGCCGCCGGGGGCGCGGGTGAAGAGCGCGTCCGCCAGCAGCAGCCGCAGCCGCCCCAGCCCGTGGCTGGCCGCCGGCTGCGTGAGGCCCAGGGACTCGGCCGCGCGGCTCACGTTGCGCTCGCGGTAGACCGCGTCGAAGAGCCGCAGCAGGTTGAGATCGAGCGCTTCCATATGCATGCCATTCATATTACTTAGCTCGATCATTTTATTGAGCATGGCGGCGGCGCCACGCACACTGGCGGGCGCTGTCCGGATCGCCCCTCGAAAGGCGCCGGCCGGCGCCCCACGACAAGAAGGAGACGAGACATGGCCCCGATTCGTGCACTCCGCGCGTTCCGCGCGCATGCGGCGCTCGCCGCCCTGCTCTGCGCCGCCGTCACCGCCGCCGCACAACAGCCGCCGGCCGAAGAGCCTGGCTGGGCCAAGGGCCGGCCGAAGACCGAGGCGGCCACGCGCATGGCACCGGTGCCCTCCTTCCCCATTCCGACAGCGCCCGACCAGCTGCCCACGGCCAAGTTCAAGCTGCCGCCGGGCTTCAAGGTCGAGACCTGGGCCTCGGGCGTGCTCGACGCGCGCGAGCTGCGCCAGGGCGCCAAGGGCACGGTGTTCGTGAGCACGCTCTTCGTGGGCAACAAGGTCTACGCCATCGCCGAGAAGGGCGACCGCAAGCCCAAGACCATCATCGACAAGACCGAGTTCGCCACCGGCATCGAGTTCGACAAGGGCGCGCTCTACCTCGCCACGCACAAGCAGATCCTTCGCTACGACGGCATCGAGGACAAGCTCGACAACCCCGGCGCGCCGGTGGTGCTCAACGACAAGCTGCCCGGCGGGCAGGACCACAGCTGGCGCTACCTGCGCATGCACGAAGGCAAGCTCTACTACGCCGTGGGCGCGCCCTGCAACCTGTGCGAACCCGACGACGCGCATGCGCGCATCTTCCGCATGAACCCCGACGGCAGTGGCATCGAGACCGTGGCGCGCGGCGTGCGCAACACGGTGGGCTTCGACTTCGACCCCAAGACCGGCAACCTCTGGTTCACCGACAACGGCCGCGACTGGCTCAGCGAAGACCTGCCCAACGACGAGCTGAACGTGGTCACCAGGCCCGACCAGCACTTCGGCTACCCGTACTGCCACCAGGGCAACATCCTCGACTCGGAATTCGGCTGGGGCAAGAGCTGCAGCGACTACCAGAAGCCCGCCGCACTGCTCGGCCCGCACGCCGCCGCGCTGGGCCTGACCTTCTACAACGGGAAGATGTTCCCGGCCAGGTACCGCGGCGCCATGTTCATCGCGCGCCACGGCCCGTGGAACCGCACCGTCAAGTACGCCGACATCGCCGTCGCCTGGCCCGACGGCAAGGGCGGCGCGAAGGTGGAGCCCTTCATGACCGGCTTCGTCGAGAACAACAACTACCTCGGCCGCCCGGTCGACTTCCTGGTGCTGAAGGACGGCTCCATGCTCGTGAGCGACGACCACGCCGGCGCCATCTACCGCATCAGCTACGGCGGCCGATGACACCTGCGAGCCTTCTCTTCCGATGCGCGGTGGCGGCAATGACCGTGGCAGCGGCGGCATCGCCGGCCGGTGCGCAGGGCACCAAGGGCAGCGTCTACGCCCAGCGCTACGCCGAACTGTGCGCCTCGTGCCACGGCGCCAACGGCCGCAGCGACATGGCGGGCACGCCGGTGCTCGCCGGGCAGCATTCGTTCTACGCCATCACGCAGCTCTACCTGTTCCGCGAAGGACGGCGCGACAACCCCGCGATGAGCGCGGTGGCCAAGACCATGAAGGACGAGGACCTGCGCGGCTTCTCGGACTTCATCGCCACCCTGCCCGCCGTGCCCGCGCCGCCGCCGGCCACGCCGCCCGACGCGGCGCGCATGGCACGCGGCCAGGCACTGGCGCAAGAGAACCGCTGCCTGCTGTGCCATGGCGCCGACCTGGCCGGCGGGCAGCAGGTGCCGCGCATCGCGCAGCAGCACGAGGACTACCTGCAGCTGACCCTGCAGGGCTTCCGCACGGGCAAGCGCCCGGGCTACACGCAGGCCATGAGCGAGGCGGTGGGCCGCATGTCGCCTGAAGACCTGGACACCCTTGCCTACTACGTGGCGCGCTTCCCCGGCGCCGCAGCAAAGCCGACTTCTTCGCCCACCAGATAGACGCCATCACCCGACGTGCGGCACCCGCAGGACAAGCGCGGTGCTGGCACGGCTCACCCCGAATCCCGAACAACCCCCTCAACATCGGAGCCGAATCTCTTGGAAGTTTCATTCAGCAAGGAAGTGGAAATGCTGCGCCTCGGCGCGGGCGACACCTTTCACGGCGAGGGCATCCTCGCGATCACCAAGGGCCTGCTGCAGTCGGGCGTGGCGTATGTGGGCGGCTACCAGGGCGCGCCGGTGTCGCACCTGCTCGACGTGATGGTCCAGGGCAAGGCCTACATGGACGAACTGGGCGTGCACGTCGAGGCCTGCTCCAACGAAGCCTCGGCCGCCGCCATGCTCGGCGCCTCCATCCACTACCCGCTGCGCGGCGCGGTGACGTGGAAGTCGATCGTCGGCACCAACGTGGCGGCGGATGCGCTGTCGAACCTGTCGTCGCCGGGCGTGACCGGCGGCGTGCTCGTCGTGGTGGGCGAGGACTACGGCGAAGGCGCCAGCGTGATCCAGGAACGCACGCATGCCTACGCGCTCAAGTCGAGCATGTGCCTGCTCGACCCGAGGCCCGATCTCGGCGTGATGGTGCGCATGGTCGAGGAAGGCTTCCGCCTCTCGGAAAGCTCGAACATGCCCTGCCTGATGGAGCTGCGCATCCGCACCTGCCACGTGCGCGGCAGCTTCGAGTGCAAGGACAACGTCGCGCCCACCGTCTCCACGCGCTCGCTGATGGAGGAGCCCGCCGGCTTCGACTACATGCGCCTCGCGCATCCGCCCGTCACCTTCAGGCACGAGAAGCTCAAGGGCGATGCGCGCATTCCGGCCGCGCGCAGCTACATCATGGAGCACGGCCTCAACGAGCTGATGCCCGGGCGGCGCCATGCCGACCTCGGCATCGTGGTGCAGGGCGGGCTCTACAACGCGCTGATCCGCAGCCTGCAGCAACAGGGCCTGGCCGACGCCTTCGGCGAGACGGACATCCCGATCCTGGTGCTCAACGTGACCTACCCGCTGGTGCCAGAACAGGTCGCCGACTTCTGCGTGGGCAAGCGCGCGGTGCTGGTGGTGGAAGAAGGCCAGCCCGAGTACATCGAGCAGGACATCGCCACGCTGCTGCGCCGGCGCGACATCCAGACGCCGCTGCACGGCAAGGACATGCTGCCTCCGGCGGGCGAGTACGGTGTGGAGGTGCTCTCGGCGGGCATCGGCGCGTTCGTCGCGAAGTACATCGAGCCGGACGAGGCCTCGCACTCGGCGCAGGCCTGGCTGGCAGGCAACCGCGAACGCCGCGAGGCCGTGGCGCGAAGTTTGAGTTCTCCGCTGCCCAACCGGCCGCCGAGCTTCTGCGTCGGCTGCCCGGAGCGGCCGGTGTTCTCCGCGCTCAAGCTGGCGCAGCAGGAGACCGGGCCGGTGCACGTGGCCGCCGACATCGGCTGCCATGCCTTCGGCACCTTCGAGCCTTTCTCGATGGGCCATTCCATCCTCGGCTACGGCATGAGCCTCGCGAGCCGCGCGGGCGTGGCGCCGATGATGAACCGGCGCACCCTGTCGATCATGGGCGACGGCGGCTTCTGGCACAACGGCCTGCTCACCGGCGTGCAGAGCGCGCTCTTCAACGGCGACGACGCGGTGCTGCTGATCTTCAAGAACGGCTACACCTCGGCCACCGGCACGCAGGACATCATCTCCACGCCGGACGACGAGATCAAGGAACGCGCCGAGGACAAGCAGCAGAGCCTGGTCGACAAGAACCAGACCATCGAGGCCACGCTCAAGGGCCTGGGCGTGCAGTGGATGCGCACCGTGACCACCTACGACGTGGAGCGCATGCGCCGCACGCTCACCGAGGCGCTCACCAGCGACTTCGACGGCCTGAAGGTGGTGATCGCCGAGGGCGAATGCCAGCTGGAGCGGCAGCGCCGCATCAAGCCGTGGATCGCCAGCCTGCTGAAGAAGGGCGAGCGCGTGGTGCGCGTGAAGTACGGCGTGGACGAGGACGTGTGCAACGGCGACCACGCCTGCATCCGCCTGTCGGGCTGCCCCACGCTCACGCTGCGCGACAACCCCGATCCGCTGAAGGTGGACCCGGTCGCCACCGTCATCGACGGCTGCGTGGGCTGCGGCCTGTGCGGCGCGAACGCTCATGCGGCCACGCTGTGCCCGAGCTTTTACCGGGCCGAGGTGGTGCAGAACCCGAAGTGGCATGAGCGGCTTCTTCACGGCCTGCGCGGCGCCTTCGTTCGCGCACTGCAACCGGCATGAGGGGCGAGGAAACCATGGAACAGAACCGCCCCATCACATTGCTCGTCTGCGCCCTCGGCGGCGAAGGCGGCGGCGTGCTCACCGAATGGCTGGTCGACACCGCGCGCCATGCCGGCTACGCGGCGCAGAGCACGTCCATTCCCGGCGTGGCGCAGCGCACCGGCGCCACCACCTACTACATCGAAATGTTCCCCGTGCCGCTTGCGCAGCTCGGCGGACGCCGCCCGGTGTTCAGCCTCAGCCCCGTGCCGGGCGCGCTGGATGCCATCGTCTCCTCGGAGCTGCTGGAAACCGCGCGCCAGATCGGCAACGGCATGAGCGCGCCGCAGCGCACGCTGGTCATCAGCTCGTCGGCGCGCATCCTCACCACCGCCGAGCGCATGGTGCCCGGCGACGGCCGCGCCGACGCGCAGCGGCTGCTCGACGTGGTGAAGGCCTTCAGCCGCGAGCACCATGTGTTCGACATGAACGCCATCGCGCGCGACAGCGGCACGGTGGTCAGCGCGGTGATGCTCGGCGCCATCGCGGGCAGCGGGCTGTTCCCGTTCCCGCGCGAGGCCTACGAGCACGTCGTGCGCGGCGGCGACACCAGCGCGCCGGAGAAGCTGGGCAAGATGGCCGCCGCCAGCCTGCGCGGCTTCGCCTCGGCCTTCGACGCGGTGAACGCGCCGCGCGCGCAGGCCGCCTTCGTGAGCAGCGTCATGGCCGGCGACACCAACGACGCGCCGCCACCCGCCGCGGCCCTGCCCGCCGACCTGGCGCGGCGCTTTCCGCCGGCCGTGCACGACATGCTCGCGCTGGGCCATGCCCGAGTGCTCGATTACCAGGACGCCGCCTACGCATCGCTCTACGCCGAGCGGCTGGGCCGCCTGCTCGACGCCGAACGCGCCGCCGATCCGGCCGGCGCGCGGGGCTTCGCCATCACCCGCGAGGCCGCCCGCTGGCTCGCACTGTGGATGGCCTTCGACGACATCGTGCGGGTGGCCGCGCTCAAGGGCCGCGCCAGCCGCGCGCAGCGCGTGCGGCGCGAGGTGCGCGCCGGCGAGGAAGACATCGTGAAGGTCTATGACCACTTCAAGCCCGGCGCGGCCGAGTTCGCGGCGCTGCTGCCGCCCTCGCTCTCGCGCCGCGTCACGGCCTGGGACCGGGGCCGCCAGTCTCGCGGCCTCGCGCCCTGGGCGCTGCCGCTGAAGGTGGGCAGCCACTCGGTGCTGGGCATGGCCTCGCTGCGGCTGCTGGCCTCGCTGCGCTGGCTGCGCCGCCTGGGCAGCCGCTTCGCGCAGGAGCAGGCACTCATCGAACGCTGGCTCAAGGCCGTGGAAGCGGGCACGCGCGAGACCTGGGCGCTGGGCCACGAGCTGGCGCTGTGCGGACGGCTCATCAAGGGCTACGGCAGCACCAACGAGCGCGGCAAGCACAACCTGCTGCATGTGATCGACGAACTCGCCGGCCGCAGCACGCTGCCCGCCCCCGCGCGCGCCACTGCCATCGCGGCGGCGCGCGAAGCGGCACTGGCCGACGAGGGCGGCAAGGCGCTCGACGCCACGCTGGCCGCGCACGGCGCCGCGCCGCGACCGGTGCAGGCACAGCCGATCCGCTGGATGAAGCGCCCCCCGTCGGTCAAGGCCTGACCGGACGCTGCGAAATACAAGAAAAGGAGACAAGACCGATGACCCGCCCCGCCCTTCCCTGGCGACGATGCCTGCTGGCACTGGCCGCCGCTGCCATGCTCGCCCCGGCGCATGCCAACACCCCATGGCCCGCCAAGCCGATCAAGGTGATCGTCAACTTCCCCGCAGGCGGCGCCGCCGACCAGATCGCGCGCGCCATCTCGCAGCCGCTGCAGGAGTCGCTGAAGCAGCCGGTGGTGATCGAGAACCGCGCCGGCGCCAACGGCAACCTCGGCGGAGAGACCGTCGCCCGCGCGCCGGCCGACGGCTACACGCTGCTGATGAGCTCTGGCGGCATGGTGTCGGTGAACCCGCACCTGTACTCGCGCATGAGCTTCGACCCCGCGAAGGACCTGGTGCCGGTGGCCGCCGCCGCGCGCGTGCTGGTGTTCTTGGTCACGCGGCCCTCGCTGCCGCCGGCGAACGTGAAGGAGTTCATCTCGTACGTGAAGGCCAACCCGGGCAAGCTGTCGTACGGCTCGCCGGGCAACGGCAGCTCGCCGCATCTCGCGGGCGAGATGTTCAAGACGCAGGCCAACCTGTTCGCGCTGCATGTGCCCTACCGCGGCGCCGCGCCCGCGCTGCAGGACCTGCTGGCCGGCCAGATCGACTACGCCTTCGACCCCGGCATCGCGCTCACGCAGGTGCGCGCGGGCAAGCTGCGGCTGCTGGCCGTGGGCAGCCCGAAGCGCTCGCCGCTCTTCCCCGACGTGCCCACGCTCGACGAGGCCGGCCTGCGCGGCTTCGACGCCGACACCGTGTTCGGCTTCTACGCTCCGGCCGGAACGCCGCCCGAAGTGGTGGCGCAACTCAACGCGCAGATCAACCGCACGCTCGCGCTGCCGGCCGTGCAGGAGCGCATCGCGTCGATCGGCGGCGAGCCGCAGCCCGGCTCGCCGGCTGCGTTCCAGCAGCGCGCGGCGACGGACTTCCAGCGCTTCGGCGCGCTGATCCGCGAGCGCCGGATCGCGGCGGACTGAGCAAGGATGGCCCAACTGCTCAACGTGGAAGACTACCGGCGCCGCGCCCGAAGCGCGCTGCCGCGGCTGGTGTTCGACTACATCGACGGCGGCGCGGAAGACGAGCGCTGCATGCAGCGCAACCGCGACGCGCTCGAAGCGCTGCCGCTGATTCCCGAATGCCTGCGCGACACCAGCAAGGTGGACATCGGCATCGAACTCTTCGGCCGCCGCTGGCGCGCGCCCTTCGGCATCGCACCCATCGGGCTGGCCGGCCTGGTGCGCCCGCGCGCCGATGCGCAGCTGGCCGCTGCAGCGCAGGCCGCCGGCGTGCCCTTCGTTCTTTCCACCGCTTCCAACACACGCATCGAGGACGTGCGCAACGCCGCGCCCGATGCCGCGCTTTGGATGCAGCTGTACGTGATGGGCGAGCGCGCCATCGCCGAGCGCATCGTGCGCCGCGCGCGCAATGCAGGCTTCGAGGCGCTGGTGCTCACGGTAGATGTTCCCGTGAGCGGCCTGCGCGAGCGCGACCTGCGCCACGGCTTCCGTGTGCCCATGCGGCTAACGCCCGGCACGGTGCTCGACATGGCGCGGCATCCCGCGTGGCTGCTGCGGCTGGCCGGCGGCGGCATGCCGCAGTTCGCGAACCTGCTGCCCGATGAAGACGACGGCGCACCGGTCTCCGCGCAGACGCAGGCCGCGCTGCTCTCGCGCGCCATGGACCGCACGCTGACCTGGGACAGCCTGGGCTGGCTGCGCAGGCTCTGGGACGGGCCGCTGCTGGTCAAGGGCCTGCTGGGCGCCGAGGACGCGCGCCGCGCACTGCGGCATGGGGCGGATGGCATCGTGGTCTCCAACCACGGAGGCCGCCAGCTCGATGCCGCGCCGGCCACCATCGCCGCGCTGCCGGCCATGCTCGATGCGGTCGGCGGCCGCATTCCGGTGCTGGTGGACAGCGGCATGCGGCGCGGCAGCGACATCGTCAAGGCGCTCGCGCTCGGCGCCAGCGCGGCGCTCGTGGGCCGCGCGCCGATCTACGGCCTGGCCTGCGGCGGCGAACAGGGCGCGCTCTCGGTGCTGCAGCTGCTCGCGCAGGAAACCGAACGCACGATGACCCTGCTCGGTGCCTCGCGCGTGGGCGAACTCGGGCGCAGGCACGTCGAAATACATGCGCCGCGTTCGCACGCCGAACAGGCTGGGCCCGCACCCGTGCAGGCGCACGGGAAAGCCTCCATTTACCCCGCGCACGCGGCTGCCTAGATTGCGGATTCACTCGTAGAGACACACAACACAACGAAGGAGACCATGAAAGCCAATCGCCAATCCCGTCCGTCCCGTCGCGTGGCCACGAGCCTCGCGGCGGCCACCGCAGCCCTCGCGCTGATCGCCCCGGCCGTGCAGGCGCAGGACAAGCCGGTGCAGCTCAAGCTGTCGAGCTGGGTACCCGCGCAGCACCCGCTCAACCCCGCGCTGCAGGCGTGGGCCGACGACATCAAGAAGGAATCGGGCGGCACCATCACCGCGATCCTCTTCCCGTCGGAGCAGCTGGGCAAGGCATTCGACCACTACGACATGGCGCGCGACGGCATCGCCGACTTCTCGTACGTGAACCCGGGCTACCAGCCGGGCCGCTTCCCGGTGATGGCGGGCGCGTCGCTGCCCTTCCTGTTCGCCAACGGCAAGGAAGGCTCCGCCGCCATCGACGCCTGGTACCGCAACTACGCGGCCAAGGAAATGAAGGACGTGAAGTACTGCTTCGCCTTCGTGCACGACCCCGGCACCTTCCACTCGCGCAAGAAGATCACCGTGCCCGGCGACGTCAAGGGCATGAAGGTGCGCCCGGCCACCAGCACCGTGGGCCAGCTCATCACCTCGCTGGGCGGCACCAACGTGCAGGCCTCGGCCCCCGAGTCGCGCGACATGCTCGAGCGCGGCGTGGCCGACGCCATCACCTTCCCGTGGGGCTCCATCGGCCTCTTCGGCATCGACAAGGTGGTGAAGTACCACATGGACGTGCCGCTTTACGTCACGCCCTTCGTGTGGGTGATGAACAAGGGCAAGTACGACGCCATGTCCGCCGCGCAGAAGAAGGTGATCGACGACCACTGCACCAGCGAATGGGCGCAGAAGGTGGCCGGACCGTGGGCCGACTTCGAGTTCGCGGGCCACGCCAAGATGGCGGCGCTGTCGGGCCACGAGATCTACAAGCTCACGCCCGATCAGCTGGATGCATGGCGCAAGGCGGCGGCACCCGCCGAGGCGCAGTGGGCAGAGGGCGTGAAGAAGGCCGGTGAAGATCCGAAGGCCGTGATGGATGCGCTGAAGGCCAGCCTCGCCAAGTACAAATCGGCGCTCTGAGCGATGGCTACACGGTCCGCCAGCTATATGGACCGCGCGATCAACACGATCGAATGGCTCGCCGCCATCTTCGTGGGGATCGTCGCGCTCAACATCTTCGTGGCCGTGGTGCTGCGCAAGTTCTTCGACACCTCGATCCCGGACGCCTACGACTTCGGCCGCATGCTGCTGGGCATCCTGATCTTCTGGGGCATCGCGGCCACCAGCTACCGGGGCGGCCACATCACGGTCGACCTGGTGTGGACGGCGGCGGGCCCGCGCATGAAGCGCGCCATCGACGTGTTCGCCACGCTGGTGCTGCTCTTCGTGGTGGCGGTGCAGACCATCATGCTGTTCGACAAGGTGCGCGGCACCTATGTCGACAACGTGCAGACCTACGACCTCAACATCCCGACCTGGCCGTTCTACGCCGTGGCCTGGGCCGGCGACGTGTGCGCCGTGCTGCTGATCGCCATCCGCACCTACAGGCTGATCTTCCATCCCGAACAACTCGAAGAAGTTCACGCAGAACAGAAGGCCGACGAATGAGCCCCGATGCAGTCGCAGTGTTGGGCTTCGTCGCCCTTTTCGTATTGATGCTGTTGCGCGTGCCGGTCGGCATGGCGATGGGCCTGGTGGGCGTGGTGGGCTACAGCTACCTCGTCGGGCCGGGCCCCGCGCTCAAGCTGGTGGGCCAGACCTCCATGCGCACCGTGACCGACTACACCTTCGGCGTGATCCCGATGTTCATGCTGATGGGAGCGCTGGTGTCGGTCTCGGGTGTGAGCCGCGAGCTCTTCAAGGCCGCCAACTCGATGATCGGCCACCTGCGTGGCGGCCTGGGCGTGGCCACCGTGGTGGCATGCGGCGGCTTCGCGGCGATCTGCGGCTCGTCGGTGGCCACGGCCGCCACGTTCTCGGCGGTGGCCTACCCGGAGATGCGCCGCTTCAACTACCCGCAGTCTTTCTCCACCGGCGTGATCGCCGCGGGCGGCACGCTGGGCGCGATCCTGCCTCCATCGACCGTGCTTGCGGTGTACGCCATCCTCACGCAGCAGGACATCGGCAAGCTCTTCATGGCGGGCATCGTGCCGGGCATCCTCGCGATGGCCATGTACGTGCTGACCATCGCGGTCATCGTGAAGACGCGGCCGGGCTGGCTGCCTGGCGGCGAGGTGAAGCCCTGGTCGGAGCGCCTGAAGGACCTGAAGAACGTGTGGGCGCCGCTGGTGCTGTTCGTGTTCGTCATCGGCGGCCTGTATGGCGGCTTCTTCACGCCGACCGAGGCGGGCGGCGTGGGCGCGAGCGGCGCCTTCATCCTCGGGCTGGTACGGCGCAAGCTCGACGGGCCGAAGATCCGCGAGGCGCTGCTGTCGGCCACGCGCACGGCGGCGGCGGTGTTCACGGTGCTGATCGGCGCGCTGCTGTTCGGCTACTTCCTCACCATCACGCAGAGCCCGCAGAAGCTCACCGAGTTTCTTACCGGCCTGGGCATCGGCCGCTACGGCGTGCTCGCGCTCATCATGCTCATGTACCTGGTGCTGGGCTGCCTGATGGACGCGATGGCGATGATTATCCTCACGGTGCCGATCATCTACCCGGTGATCGTGCACCTGGGCTTCGACCCGATCTGGTTCGGCGTGATCATCGTGATGACGGTGGAGCTCGGGCTGATCCACCCGCCGGTGGGCATGAACGTGTTCGTCATCAAGAGCGTGGTGAAGGACGTGAGCTTCACCACCATCTTCAAGGGCGTGCTGCCGTTCATCGTGACCGACATCGTGCGGCTGGTGATCCTGATCGCGTTCCCCATCATCGCCCTGTGGCTGCCGACGAGAATGGGCTGATGAGCAATACAAGCACCAACGCAACCAAGGAAGTCGTCTACACCGTGCGCGTGGAGTTCGGCGACTGCGACCCCGCCGGCATCGTCTGGTTTCCGAACTTCTTCCGCTGGATCGACGCGGCCTCGCGCCACTTCTTCGCCGAATGCGGCGTGCCGCGCTGGGAGGAAACGACCGAGACGCTGGGCGTGATCGGCACGCCGCTGGTCGACACGCACACGCGCTTCGTGAAGTCCGCGAGCTACGGCGACACGCTGCAGATCGCGGTGCGCATCACCGAGTGGCGCGAGAAGAGCTTCGTGCAGACCTACCGCGTGACGCGCGGGAGCGAGCTGATCCTGGAGTGCGAGGAAGTGCGCATCTTCGGGGCGAAGCGCGAAGGCGGCGGGATCCGGGCCGTGGCAATTCCGCCTTCCATACGGGTGCTCTGCGAATAGCCGCGAAGCCGGCGCCACCTGCGCGGCGCTGGTTTTCACCTACGCCATATTTCTTCTTTCTCTTGCCGCATCACGCGTCCTGAGTCCTTTCGGCAGATATTCACCTCGCCCATGCCTCACAAATAATCACACGCATTACAAAGGCTTGGAGGCGAGCCGTGAACCATGTCTACCGTGTGATCTTCGACCGCCGGCAGAGCCGGTATCGCGTGGTTTCCGAACTGGCGAAGAGCGCCAGCGGTTCCGGAGGGACAGCAGTCAGGGGACGAAGGCGCACCGAGCGCAGGGGCGCAGCTCCTGCGCTCGGGGCCCTCGCGGCCCTGGCCGCACTGGCACTGCATGGCGGCACGGCGCTCGCGGCCTGCACGCCCGCCTCGCCTGTCGACAACGACGTGGTCACCTGCACCGGCGTTCCGATCCTGCTGCCCCCCAACCCGAACAGCTTCCTGAGCAACGCCAACGGTCTTGCCGTCACGGTGCAGTCGGGCGGCATCATGAGCACCCTGCCGGGCGGCACGGCGATGACGCTGGGCGGCAACGGCATCACGCTCAACAACCTGGGCGCCATCGACGCCAACGCAGCGGGCTCCCTCGTGCTCTCGCGGGCCCTCACGATCGGCAACCTGGTCGTGCCCGGCAGCGGCAACGTCACGGTGAACAACCAGGGCACGATCGAAGGCACCTTCGACGGCACCTTCGGCCTGCTGGGCGCGGCGGCCGTCATCGCCACCACCGGGACCACGACTTTCAACAACAGCGGCACGATCGGCATGAGCGCGCTCGGGCTCTTCGATCCGATCAACTCGATCGCCGTCGCCGTGTACGGCGGCGGCAACGTCAACTTCACCAACACCGGAACGATCACCGGCCGCGTGGCCTTCCAGAGCCCCGACAGCGGCGGCAACGCCTTCGTCAACGCTGGCACGATCAACGGCAGCGTCTCGCTGGGCACGACGCTGAGCAACGACACTTTCGTGGCGGTGACGGGCTCGTCGATCAACGGCGGGCTGGTGCCGCTGCCCGGCGTGACCATTCCGACGCCCGCGGTGCCGCCGAGCTTCCTCACCTTCGCCGCCGGAGGTACGGTCGACGCGGGCATAGGGGGCAACGACACGCTGGTGCTGCAGAACACCGTGGCGGGGCCTGGTTCCGGCAGCGGCGGCGCGGGCACGGTCTCGAGCCTGCAGTACCTGAACTTCGAGAACCTCGTCGTCAACAGCGGCACCTGGACGCTCGAGGGCCCCGTGGTGAGCGGCGCGGCCGCGCTCAACGGCGGCACCGCGATCTTCGACAATGCGCTGTCCTTCGGCACCGGAACGCTCACGGCGAACGGTGGTTCCATGCAGGCCTCGGTGGCAGGCCTGACGCTGACGCAGAACATCAGCCTCACGGGCAGCCTGATCGTTCAGGGCGCAAACTCCCTGACGCTCGGCGGCACCGTCACCGGCGCCGGAGGGCTGATCAAGAACGGCAGCGGCACGCTCACGCTGTCGGGGAACAACGACTTCAGCGGCGGGCTGGCCCTCAACGGCGGCGGCCTGACGCTGGGCAACGCGAGTTCGCTCGGCACGGGCCTGTTCCTGGTCGGCGGCCCCGCCACGCTCAACACCGCCTTCACCGGCACGCTGACCAATCAGGTGCAGCTCGACGGCGCGCTGACGCTCAACGGCGCGGGCACGCTGAGCTTGAACGGCAACATCAGCGGGGGCGGCAGCCTGACGCTCGCCAGCGGCGACCTGGTGCTGAACGGCGCCAACAACTACAGCGGCGGCACCGTGCTGCAGGCCGGCTCGATAGACCTCGGCTCCGCAACCGCGCTCGGCTCCGGCGCATTGACGGTCGATGGCGCCGCCACGCTGACCGGCAAGAACGGCCTCGCGTTGAGCAACGACATCGTGCTCAACAACACGCTGAACCTGGGCGGCGGCGGAAGCGGCGGTGCGCTGACGCTCAACGGCAAGATCAGCGGCGCGGGCGGGATGAGCCTGGCCGGCGCGCCAGGGCTCACGCTCAACGGTGCCAACGACTTCAGCGGTGGCTTCAACCTGGGGGGCGGCCAGCTCACCGTGGGCAACAACCTCGCGCTGGGCACGGGCGCGGTGACGGTGAGTGGCGCCAGTTCGCTGGCAGCGAATACGCCCGTGGGCCTGACCAACAACTTCAACCTGAATGCGGGGCTGAACGTTGCGAGCAGCAGCGCTCTCTCGCTCAACGGCACCATCGGCGGCCTCGGCGGACTGACGCAGTCGGGGCCAGCCAAGCTCACCTTGGGCGGTGCCAACGGTTTCGCCGGCGGAGTGAACCTGCTGGGCGGCGGACTGGGCGTTGGCACCAACACCTCGCTGGGACTCGGCGCGCTCACGGTCAACGGCGCGGCCACGCTCGATGCCAGCGCGGGCGTGAACCTGGGCAACGCGGTAGTGCTCAACGCGGGCCTGGATGTGGGCGGCAGCAACGACATCGCGCTGGGCGGGCCGGTGTCGGGCGCGGGTGCGCTGTCGTTGAACGGCGCGGGCAAGCTGAGCCTGAACGCCGCGAACGCCGGCTTCAGCGGCGGCGTCACGCTGGGCAGCGGCACACTCGGCGTGGGCAACAACCTCGCGCTGGGCACCGGCGGGCTCGCCGTGACAGGCAACGCAAGCCTCACGGCGAACGTGCCGGGCATCGTGCTCGGCAACGGCGTAACCCTGGGCAGCGGGACCACGCTGAGCCTGACCGGTGCCAACGCGCTCGCGCTGGGCGGCACCATCACCGGCGCCGGCGCGCTCGCGGTGAACGGTCCCGGCGGCGTCACGCTGGACGGCGCGAGCGACTTCTCGGGCGGCGTTTCACTGGCGGGCGGCACTCTCTCGCTGGGCACCAGCACCTCGCTGGGCAGCGGCACCCTCGGCGTGACGGGCAATGCCGGCCTGCAAAGCGCGGGCGGCGCCCTGACGCTGGTCAACGCCGTATCGCTCGGCACAGGCGCGGGCCTGACGGTGGGCGGCGCCAACGATCTCACGCTGAACGGGCCCATCGGCGGCGGAGGCTCTCTCATCAAGACCGGCGCCGGCACGCTGGTGCTCGGCGGCGCCAACAACTTCGGCGGCGGTGTGACGCTGCAGGCCGGCACGCTCGGCGTGGGCACCGGCACCTCGCTGGGCACGGGCACGCTGACTGTGAGCGGCGCCGCCACGCTGACATCGAGCGCCGACGTCGCGCTGGCGAACGACGTCACGCTCGATGGCGCGCTGAGCGTCACGGGCGCGAAGAACATCGCACTGGGCGGCGTGATCGGTGGCGGCTCCGGCCTCAGCTACAGCGGCACCGGCATCCTGAGCCTTGGCGGCGCGAACGCCTATGCAGGCACCACCACCGTCGCTTCGGGCACGCTGCTGGCCACCAATGCGAGCGGCAGCGCCACGGGCACCGGCGCGGTCACGGTGCTGACCGGCGCCACGCTGGGCGGAACCGGCCGCATCGGCGGCGACGTCACCCTGAACACGGGCGCGAAGCTGGCTCCGGGCGCCGGCACCGCCGGAAGCTTTGGCGTGCTGGCCGTGGGCGGCAATCTTTCGCTCGCCGCCGGCAGCACGCTCGATTTCGATTTCGGCGCGCCGGGCCCCAACTTCAGCACGCCGGGCGCGAGCGACAGCGTGAGCGTGGGCGGCGACCTGTCGCTCGGCGGCGCGGTGACGCTGAACGTCGCCAACGCCGGCAGCTTCGGCCCCGGCGTGTACCGGCTCGTCGACTACGGGGGCTCGCTGACGGGCGCCGGCAGCCTTTCGCTCGGCGGCTTGCCGGGCGGCAGCACGGTGCTGCTGCAGAACCTCAGCGCCGACAAGCGCTTCAACCTGCTCAACACCACCGGCCTGACGCTGAATTTCTGGAACGCCGACGGCCTGGCCAGCCCGGTGCAATCCGGCGGCGGCACGGGCACGTGGTCGACCACCAGCCCGGTTTGGACCGACGCGGCCGGTACCGTGACCGTGCCCATGCAGCCGCAGCCGGGCTTCGCCATCTTCGGCGGCGCGCCGGGCACCGTGACCATCGACAAGACCGGTGGCGCGGTGCAGGCGCTGGGCATGCAGTTCACCAGCGGCGGCTATACGCTGGCCGGCGATGCGCTCACGCTGCTGGGCACCGGCGGCGGCAAGGCCGAGATCCGCGTGGGCGACGGCAGCGCGGCCTCTACGGGCTTCGTCGCGACGGTGAACAGCGCCATCGACGGCAGCGCGGGCATCGCCAAGACAGGCGCGGGCACGCTGGTGCTGGGCGGCACCAACACCTACACAGGCGGCACGGCCGTGCAGGGTGGCGTGCTGTCGGTTTCCGCCGACGCCAACCTCGGCGCGGCCGGCGGCGGGCTCGCGCTCGACGGCGGGCGCCTGCAGATCACCGGCACGGGCTTCGCCGGTACGGCACGCGACATCGGCATCGGCGCGGCGGGCGGCGGCATCGAGGTCGTCGACGCGGCTCACGACTTCACCGCGAGCGGCACACTGGGCGGCAGCGGCACCCTCGTCAAATCGGGCCAGGGCACGCTGACCCTGGCCGGCACCAACAACCACACGGGTGCCACGGTGGTCGACTCCGGCACGCTGCGGCTCGGCGCGGCCGATCTGCTGAACCCGGCGGCGACGATCGCGCTGGCCGACAAGGCCGGCGCCACACTGGACCTGAACGGCTTCGACCAGACCATCGGCTCGCTCTCGGGCGGGGGCACCGCGGGCGGCGAACTGAAGCTGGGCAGCGCGACGCTCACCACCGGCGGCGACAACACCAGCACCACGTTCGGCGGCAGCCTGAGCGGCAGCGGCAGCGTCGTGAAGCAGGGCACCGGCACCTTCACCCTCGCCGGCTCGAACAGCTACAGCGGCGCGACGCAGGTGAATGCGGGCACGCTGCAGGCCGGCGCCGCCAACGCCTTCAGCGCGACTTCGGCCCACGGCGTGGCCGCGGGCGCGACGCTCGACCTCGCGGGCTTCAACCAGACCGTCGCATCGCTGAACAACAGCGGCACGGTTTCGCTGCCGGGCGCGACGGCCGGCACCAGCCTCACCGTGACCGGGCCTTACGTGGGCAACAACGGCGTACTGCGGCTGGGCGCGGTGCTGAACGCGAGCGGCCCGTCCGACCGGCTGGTGCTCGACGGCGCCGGCGCCACGGCCAGCGGTCGCACCACCGTGCAGATCGTCAATCTCGCAGGCCTGGGCGCGCTGACCACGGGCAACGGCATCGAGGTGATCAGCGCCCTCAACGGCGCGACCACCACCGCGCAGACCACCAGGGACGCCTTCACGCTCGCCGGCGGGCACGTGGATGCCGGTGCCTACGAATACCGCCTCTATCCCGCCGATGCGAACGGTGCGGGCGAGAACTGGTACCTGCGCTCGACCACGGGCGCGGTCGGCCCCGGCGTGCCAGGTGCACCGGGCGGGCCGGGCCTGCCGACCTATCGCGCCGAAGTTCCGCTCTATGCCACCCTGCCCCAGCAGTTGCGCCAGGCCAATGTCGCGATGCTCGGCAACCTGCACCTGCGCGGCGGCGACGAGATGCGGCAGCCCAACGACGCCGGCGACACGACGACTTACGCCGGACGCCGCGCATGGGGCCGCGTGCTGAGCACCGACATCGACGTGCGCCAGCGCGGCACCGTGAGCCCCGAGAGCAAGGGCCGCCTCACCGGCTTCCAGGCCGGCACCGACCTGTGGGCCGATGCGAACTGGCGTGCCGGCATCTACGTCGGCCAGCTCGAGGGCGACGTCGACGTGCGCGGCTTCGCCAGCGGCATCCAGGGCCTGCGCGTGGGCCGCAGCGATCTGCGCAGCCGCTACCTCGGGGTGTACGCCAGTTGGCACAACGATGCCGGCTGGTACACCGACATCGTGCTGCAAGGCGGCCAGCACCGCTACACCGCGCGGCCGCTTGCGAGCATGGGCAGCTCGGGCAAGGGCGACAGCTTCCTGGCTTCGTTGGAAGTGGGCAAGGCCTTCGACATCGGCGGCGGCTGGCGCGTGGAGCCGCAGCTGCAGCTCATCCACCAGCGCCTGAGCATGGACGGCGCGAGCATCTCCGGCGCGTGGATCACGCAGGACACGCACGACGGCCTGATCGCGCGCGCCGGCGTGCGCATCAAGGGCTCCATCGCCACCGGTGCCGGCTTGCTGCAGCCCTACGCGCGCATCAACGTGAACCGCGCATCGAGCGGCACCGACATCGCGCGCCTGACGGGGCCGGCCGGCAGCACCGGCATCGCCAGCGAAACAGGCGGCACCAGCACCGAACTGGCCGGCGGCTTCACCCTCGCACTCGGCGAGCGCACGGCGATCTACGGCGAGCTGGGCAAGCTGTGGGCCACCGGCGGAGACACGCGCATGAAGAGCTCGCTCAACGCCTCGGTGGGCGTGCGGGTGCGCTGGTAGCCCCGGCGTCGGCTTGCAGTCGCGCGAGCAGGCCATCCACGCCCAGGTCGATCAGGTCGAAGACCTCGACAAAATCCTTCTGCCCGCCGTACCACGGGTCGGGCACATCGCCCTCGATGCCGTCGGCGTATTCGGTGAACAGATGGATCTTGCCGGCCGTGCTGGCGGGCGCGAGCCTGCGCAGCGCCGCGCAGTGCTGCGCGGTCATGCCGATGATCAGTTCGAAGCGATCGAAGTCGGACTTGCGAACCTGCCGCGCGCAGTGCGCGTGCATCTCGATGCCGCGCCGCCTGGCCTCGGCCACGGAGCGCGGATCCGGCGGGTTGCCGCACTCTTCATTGGAGATGGCGGCGCTGTCGACTTCGACATCGAAGCCGGCTGCGCGAGCCTTGTGCATCAGGAGAACGTGGGCTGTCGGGGAGCGGCAGATATTCCCCGTGCAGATGAACAAGACTGACGGTGTCTTCATCGAATTGAATGCAGATTGAAAGGTTCGCGTCGAATGCTGCAGGCCAATCGCAACATGGAGGCAATAAGCCCGCGAATCGCATCGTAAAACACCGTCCCGCGGGTTGACGCACCCTGTGATGCGGTGCAACAATCCGGAAATCTTCATTTCGGAGCCCCGTGCGTGGACAGTGCCAGTTGGATCAGTGACAAGACGCGTGCCTCGGCAGGCGTGACACATCCGGCCCTCTAGCGCAGGCTTCCCTCGCGCTGCGTGCCGGTCGTTGCACACAGCGTGACCCGTTTGCCATTCCGGCAAGCGGCTCCCCTCCTCCCGATTTCCGTCGTTCTCGTCACTGACTTTTTCAGTCAGCTTGCGTGCGTCCGTGCGCGAGGCCCTTCTGTGCGAAGGAGCCTTGTCATGCGTCACTTCCATCTTCGTCGTCAGCCGCACGAACAGCCGCGTGTTCGTCCGTCGGCGCACGTGCCTGCGCACGCTGCGGCGGCGGAAGCAGCGCCTGCCGTGGATGCCAGGCTCGACCAGGCCGCCGCGCTCTGGACCACGCGCCGCATCCGCAGCTATCTGCTGCTGCAGCCGATCTGCGTGCCCCGCCGCTGATCCGCGCTTCACGCCTTTTCCTTTCGAACAACTCGCAAGCAACCCAGGAGCACACCATGGACCCCGCCTCTTGTTGGCGCCATAGCGCGCCCCCTTCGCCAAGACCTATTCCAACAACGACGCGGCCCGCTGCCGCACCTCGCAGAGGGTTGAGCCCGGCCGGCTGATCGATGCCGGGGTTCTCCTTCCGCGGGCGCCGGTGGCGGCCGCTCCGAAGGAGAACATCATGAAGAACGTACTCAAGTCCTTTTTCGAAAGCTTCCTGCGCAGCCGCCACATGCTGCACCACTTCGAACGCTGGCAGACGCTGCTGGGTTCGAAGCCCGTCGGAACCGGCTCCATCAGCATGCCGCCCGACATCGCGAAGGCCCTGAACGCGGCCTCGCGCACCGATGCCGGCGAGATGCTGGTCAAGCTCGGCAGCTCGCCGCGCGGCCTCAGCGAGGGCCATGCGCAGGTGCTGCGCAAGCGCCTCGGAAGCAACGAGGTGCGTCACGAGCAGCCGCTTCGCTGGTGGCAGCACCTGTGGCAGTGCTACCGCAATCCGTTCAACCTGCTGCTGACAGTGCTGGCGCTGGTCTCCTACGTCACCGAGGACATGAAGGCCACGCTCGTCATCGGCAGCATGGTGGTGCTGTCGACGGTGCTGCGCTTCCTGCAGGAGTCGCGCTCCAACAAGGCAGCCGACCGGCTCAAGGCGATGGTGAGCAACACCTCCACCGTGCTGCGCCCCGCCCCGGGCCACAAGGCGGGCGTGGCCGCCGACGAGGGCTTCGACACCACGCACGCCGGCACGGTGCGCGTCGAGGTGCCGATGCGCGACCTCGTGCCCGGCGAAGTGATCGCGCTTTCGGCCGGCGACATGATCCCGGCCGACTGCCGCCTGCTCACCGCCAAGGATCTCTTCATCAGCCAGTCGGCTCTGACGGGCGAGGCGATGCCGGTCGAGAAGTTCGTGGTCGATCGCGGCCGCCACGCCGCGGGCGTGCTGGAACGCGAGAACCTGCTCTTCATGGGCACCAACGTCATTAGCGGCACCGCCACCGCGGTGATCGTGCACACCGGCGACCGCACCTTCTTCGGTGCGCTGGCCCAGCGCGTGACGGCCACCGACCGTGGCACGAGCGCCTTCCAGGCCGGCATCAACCGCGTGAGCTGGGTGCTGATCCGCTTCATGCTGGTGATGGCGCCGCTGGTGCTGGTGATCAACGGCGTGGCCAAGGGCGACTGGTGGGAGGCCGCGCTGTTCGCGCTGTCCATCGCAGTCGGCCTCACGCCCGAGATGCTGCCGATGATCGTGACCGCCACGCTGGCCAAGGGCGCGGTGGTGATGTCGCGCCAGAAGGTGATCGTCAAAAGGCTCGAAGCCATCCACAACTTCGGTGCGATGGACGTGCTGTGCACCGACAAGACCGGCACGCTGACGCAGGACCGCATCGTGCTCGAACGCCACACCAACGCGTGGGGCGAGCAGTCCGACCACGTGCTGCAGCTGGCCTACCTCAACAGCTTCCACCAGACGGGGCTGAAGAACCTGCTCGACAAGGCCGTGCTGAGCCACGCCGAGATGCAGCTCGAAACCCGCCTGCAGACCGCCTACCGCAAGATCGACGAAGTGCCCTTCGACTTCTCGCGCCGCCGCATGTCGGTGGTGGTGGCCAACGGCGGCAGCGAGCACCTGCTGATCTGCAAGGGCGCGCTGGAAGAGATCCTTTCGGTGTGCACCTCGGTCGAACGCGGCGCGGAAGTACTGTCGCTCGATGCCGACGTGCTCGCGCGCATCCACAGCGTGGCCTCGGAGCTCAATGCCCAAGGTCTTCGCGTGGTGGCCGTGGCCAGCCGCTCGCTGAAGGTCGATGAGCAGAAGCCGGCCTACGGCGTGGCTGACGAATCGGGGCTCACGCTGCTGGGCTACGTGGCTTTCCTCGATCCACCGAAGGAATCGACCGCGCCCGCGCTGCGCGCGCTGGCCGAGCACGGCGTGGCGGTGAAGGTGCTGACGGGCGACAACGAGCTGGTCACGCGCAAGGTCTGCGCCGACGTGGGCCTGGAAGTGGGCCGCATCGTTCTCGGTGCGGAGATCGAGGAGATGGTCGATGCCGACCTGAAGCTGGTCGTCGAGGCGCACCAGGTCTTCGCCAAGCTCACGCCCGCGCACAAGGAACGCATCGTTCACGCGCTGCATGCCAACGGGCACGTGGTGGGCTTCATGGGCGACGGCATCAACGACGCGCCCGCGCTGCGCGCCGCGGACATCGGCATCTCGGTGGACAGCGCGGTGGACGTGGCCAAGGAGTCGGCCGACATCATCCTGCTCGAGAAGAGCCTGATGGTGCTGGAGCAAGGCGTCATCCAGGGCCGCCGCACGTTCGCGAACATGCTCAAGTACATCAAGCTCACCGCGAGCTCGAACTTCGGCAACGTGTTCTCGGTGCTGGTGGCAAGCGCGTTCCTGCCCTTCCTGCCGATGCTGCCCCTGCACCTGCTGGTGCAGAACCTGCTGTACGACGTGTCGCAGATCGCGATCCCGTTCGACAACGTGGACGACGAATTCCTCAGGAGCCCGCAGCGCTGGAACCCGGCCGACCTGGGCCGATTCATGGTGTTCTTCGGCCCGCTGAGCTCGGTGTTCGACATCCTCACCTTCACGGTGATGTGGTTCGTCTTCGCAGCCAACTCGGTGGATCACCAGACGCTCTTCCAGTCGGGCTGGTTCGTCGAAGGCCTGCTGTCGCAGACGCTGATCGTGCACCTGATCCGCACGCGCAAGATCCCCTTCCTGCAAAGCCGCGCCGCATGGCCGTTGCTGATCATGGGCGCCGCCATCGCCGCCGTGGGCATCTGGCTGCCGATGGGGCCGCTGTCGCACTACTTCAAGCTGCAGGCCCTGCCGCTGGCGTACTTCCCGTGGCTGGCGGCGATGCTGCTAGGGTATGCGCTGCTGACGCAGGCGGTAAAGGGGTGGTATGCGCGCAGGTACGGGTGGCAGTGACTTCCCGTGGTCGTCCGGGCTGCATGACATGTTCATGACACCGGGCGGCTTCAAACTGCGGCACCAACATCAACAACAAGAGGGAATCCATCGATGCAAGCCATTCACAACATCAACCTGGCTTCGCTGCTCGACACCTTCATCAGCGTGGCCGCTGCGTTCATCCTCGGCTCGGTGATCGGCCTGGAGCGCCAGATACGGCAGCGCACGGCGGGCCTTCGCACCAACACGCTGGTGGCTGTGGGCGCGGCGGTGTTCGTCGACATGGCCTACCGGCTGGACGGCAGCGGCGGCGCGGTGCGCGTGGTGGCCTATGTGGTGTCGGGCATCGGCTTCCTGGGCGCGGGCGCGATCATGAAGGAAGGCGCCAACGTCACGGGGCTGAACACAGCGGCGACGCTGTGGGGATCGGCGGCAGTGGGCGCCTGCGCGGGCGCGGACCTGCTCGGCGAAGCACTCATTGCGGCGCTGTTCGTGCTGGCCAGCAACACGTTGCTGCGGCCGGTTGTGAACCGCATCAACCGCCAGCCGATCAGCGAGGAGAGCAGCGAAGCGACGTACGTGGTGCGCGTGATCTGCTCGCGCGCGGCGCGGCCCGACGTGCTCGACCATCTGCTGGTGCTGCTGGAGGCCGCGAACTACCCGGTGCGCGACGTCGACCAGCACCCCTTCGGGCCGGCCGACACCGAGATCGGTGCGACGCTCTACGCGACGGCGGTCGAGCCCGAGGAGCTCGACCGCGTCATCGAGGAACTGGAGGCACTCGACGGCGTGCAGCAGGCCTTCTGGAATGCCACCGCCGAAGAGTAAGGGGCGTCAGACGCCCAGGATCGAGACCGCCTTGGTGTTGAGGTAAGCCTCGAGCGCCTCGGGGCCGCCTTCCGAGCCGTAGCCCGAATCCTTCACGCCGCCGAAAGGCATTTCCGGCGAGGGGGTTGCGGGCTGGTTGATCCAGAGCATGCCCAGTTCGAGCTTCTGGCTCAGCAGGTGCGCGTTCTTGATCGACTTGGTGAAGGCGTAGCCGGCCAGGCCGAAAGGCAGGCGGTTGGCTTCGGCGATCGCTTCTTCCAGCGTGTCGAAGCCGCGGATGGCGGCGATGGGGCCGAAGGGTTCGTTGTTGAACACGTCGGCATCCAGCGGCACGTCGGTCAGCACGGTGGGAGCGAAGAAGTTGCCGGCATCGCCGACGCGCTCGCCGCCCGTCGCGACGGTGGCGCCCTTCTTGCGAGCATCTTCCAGCACGTAGGCCATGGCCGTGAGGCGGCGCGCATTGGCCAGCGGGCCGAGGTTGGTGCCTTCGGCAAGGCCGTCGCCGAGCTTCAGGCCTTCGGCGTGCTTGACCAGCAGGCTGGCGAACTCGTTGCGCAGGCTGTTGTGCACCAGGAAGCGGGTCGGCGAGATGCAGACCTGGCCCGCGTTGCGGAACTTGGCGGCACCGGCGGCCTTGACGGCCAGCGCCACGTCGGCGTCTTCGGCGACGATGACCGGGGCATGGCCGCCGAGCTCCATCGTCACGCGCTTCATGTGCTGGCCGGCCAGCGCGGCCAGCTGCTTGCCGACCGGGGTCGAGCCGGTGAAGGTGACCTTGCGGATGATCGGGTGGGCGATCAGGTAGTTCGAAATCTCGGCGGGGTTGCCGAACACCAGGCCGACCACGCCGGGCGGGATGCCCGCGTCGACGAAGGCGCGCAGCAGCGCGGCGGGCGACGCCGGGGTTTCCTCGGGCGCCTTCACCAGGAACGAGCAGCCGGTGGCCAGCGCCGCGCCGAGCTTGCGCACGATCTGGTTGATCGGGAAGTTCCAGGGCGTGAAGGCGGCGACGGGGCCCAGCGGCTCCTTCAGCACCAGCTGCTGCGCGGCCAGGTTGCGCGAGGGCACGATGCGGCCGTAGACGCGGCGGCCTTCGTCGGCGAACCACTCGATGATGTCGGCGGCGGCCATCGTCTCGACCTTGGCCTCGCCCAGCGGCTTGCCCTGCTCCTGCGTGAGCAGCTTGGCGATTTCGAGGGAGCGTTCGCGGATCAGGCCCGCGGCGCGGCGCATGACGGCGGCGCGCTCGTTGGCGGGGGTGTTGCGCCAGGTTTCGAAGCCGCGCTGCGCGGCGGCGAGGGCGCGGTCCAGGTCGGCGATGCTGGCATGCGCCACCTTGCCGATGGCCTTGCCGGTGGCGGGATTCACGACGTCCAGCGTCTTGCCGCCGGTGGCGTCGACCCACTCGTTGTCGATCAGCAGGCGGGTGTCGGTGTAGGTGGCGGTCATGGCGAGCTATTCCTTCAGGACTGGATGATGAAAAGAAGAATGGGGGATTCTGGGTGTGCGGCGCGGCACCGGGGGTGGCGACGGCGGCGGCGGCCACGGGCCGCAGGGGGCATAGATTAACCCGAGTTCACAAACCTCGCCGGCTGGGCGGCCACCGGCGAGGGCCGGACCAGCCATGCGCGCCGAACATAATCGCCGCCCAACCAACACCAAGAGGGATCAGAGGAACCATGCACTCGGCACTGCGCAACAACCTGTTTTTCATCAAGGAGCACGTCGGCATCTTCAAGGCGGCCAACAACTACGACATCTTCGACCCGCACTCGCAGCAGAAGATTCTGGAATGCCGCGAGCCCGACCTGGGCTTCTTCAGCAAGCTGCTGCGCTTCACCGACTACAAGCGCTTCACGCCCTTCAACGTGGTGGTGTCGACGCCCGAGGGACAGAAGGTGCTGTCGGTCCGGCGAGGCGTTTCCATCTTCCTGTCGAAAGTGGAGGTGCTGGACGAGAACGACCGGCTGGTCGGCTCGTTCAAGCAGAAGCTCTTCTCCATCGGCGGCAAGTTCGATGTGCTCGACGCGCAGGAGCAGGTCGTCTGCACGCTCAGGGGCAAGTGGACCAGCTGGGACTTCCGCTTCGTGCAGGGCAGCAGCGAGCTTGCCGCCGTGTCCAAGAAGTGGGCGGGGCTGGGCAAGGAGCTCTTCACCACCGCCGACAACTACATGCTTTCGATCGATCCGGGCGTGCCGGCCAACGACGCCCGCCGCCTGCTGATCATGGCGGCCGTGATGTGCATCGACATGGTGCTGAAGGAGTAACGGGGAGCCGCTCCTTCAGCCGCCCGACTACAACACCAGCAGCGCGCGGAAGTCGTTGACGTTGGTGTTCGTGGGCCCGGTCACGAACAGGTCGCCGATGGCGTCGAAGTAGCCGTAGGCGTCGTTGCGGTCGAGGTGGTCAGACAGCTTCTTTCCGGCGGCCGTGGCGCGCGCCAGCGTGTCCGGGGTGACGAAGGCGCCGGCGTTGTCTTCCACGCCGTCGATGCCATCGGTGTCGGCCGCCAGCGCCCACACCTGCGGCTGGCCCATGAGCGCGCCGGCCAGTCCCATGCAGAACTCGCCGGCCCGCCCGCCCCTGCCCTTGGCCTGGCCCGGCTGGCGGGGACGGATCGTGACGGTGGTCTCGCCGCCCGAAAGAATGACGCAGGGCCGCGCGAAAGGCTCGCCGCGGTGCGCCACGGCGCGCGCGAGCGCGGCATGCACCTTGCCGACTTCGCGCGACTCGCCTTCCATCTCGTCGCTGAGGATGTGCGCCTCCATGCCGGCCTCGCGCGCCGCCCGCGCTGCCGCTTCGAGCGACTGCTGGGGCGTGGCGATCATGTGCGTCTCGTGGCCCTTGAAGACGGCGTCGTCGGGCTTGGGCGTCTCGAGTTCGCCGCTCTCGAGGCGCGCACGCACCGGCGCGGGCACCTCGATGCCGTAGCGGTCGAGGATGGCCAGCGCGTCGGCGCAGGTGGTGGCGTCCGGAACGGTCGGGCCGCTGGCGATGACGGCCGGATCGTCGCCGGGCACGTCGCTGATGGTCAGCGTCACCACGCGGGCCGGCGCGCATGCCGCTGCCAGCCGGCCGCCCTTGATGCGCGACAGGTGCTTGCGCACGCAGTTCATCTCGCCGATGCCGGCACCGCTTTCGAGCAGTTGCTTGTTGATGCGCTGCTTGTCGGCCAGCGTCAGCCCTTCGGCGGGCAGCACCAGCAGCGACGAGCCGCCGCCGGAAATCAGGCACAGCACGAGGTCGTCTGCCGTGAGGCCCTTCGTCAGCGCGAGGATGCGCTCGGCCGCCTGCTGGCCCGCCGCGTCGGGCACGGGGTGCGCGGCCTCGACGATCTCGATGCGCTGCGGCAGCCCTTCCGGGCGCGGCGGAATGTGGTCGTAGCGCGTGACGACCAGCCCCGACAGCGGCGCGTCGGCCGGCCACAGGGCCTCCAGCGCGTGCACCATCGAGCCGCCGGCCTTGCCGGCGCCCAGCACCAGCGTCCGCCCCTTGGGTGGCGGCGGCAGGTGGGCGCCCAGCGTGGACAGCGGCAGCGCGCGGTCCACCGCCACGCGGTAGAGATGTTCGAGGAAAGCGCGCGGGGCTTCGCGCGGATCGGGGGCTGGGCCGAAGGCCGGGGTCGATGCGGTCGTCATTGCTGCTTTGTCTCCAATCCGGCGATTGTGCTGCGGACCGCGACCGGCCCCGCTTGCCGCCGGTCAACTTCTGTCTGACTAGTTGGTCTTTGCGCCTGCCTGGAACCAGCGGCTGACGAGGGCCCGCTCTTCGTCGGTGATGCCCGTGGCGTTGTTCATCGGCATGATCTTCGTGACCACTACCTGCTGGTAGATGGCCTGCGCGTGGGCGGCCACCTGCTCGGGCGAGTCGACGCGCACGTTCTTCATCTGCACGGCCGTGCCGTGGCACATGTAGCAGCGCTGTTCGAGCACCTTCTGCACGTCCTTGAACGGCACGGCGGGCGCTGCGGCGGCAGCCACGGCAGGCGCCGCCACGGGCTCGGGCTTCATCCAGACGATGGTCAGGCCCAGCACCACGATGCCGACCAGCGCGTACGGCAGCGGGTTGCCCGCGTTGCCCAGCTTGAAGCGGTGGCGCACCACGAAGAACTGCCGGATGGCCGCGCCACCGAGCATGATCAGCAGCAGCACGATCCAGTTGTACTTGTGCGTGTAGGTGAAGCTGTAGTGGTTGCTCAGCATCGCGAACAGCACCGGCAGCGTGAAGTAGGTGTTGTGCACGCTGCGCTGCTTGCCGCGCTGACCGTGCACCGGGTCGACCGGCTTGCCTTCGCGCAGCGCCGCCACGTTCTTGCGCTGGCCGGGGATGATCCAGAAGAACACGTTGCCGCTCATGGTCGTGGCCATCATGGCGCCCACCAGCAGGAAGGCCGCGCGGCCCGCGAACCACTGGCAGGCCAGCCAGGTCGCGAAGGCGATGAAGATGGCGATCAGCACGCCGACGATGGTGTCGCCGTGCTTGCGGCGGCCGAAGATCTGGCAGATGCCGTCGTAGACCATCCAGAACACGACGAAGAAGGCCAGCGCCACGGCGATGGCGGCGCCGGGCTGCCAGTCCATCTTCGACTTGTCGATGAGGTAGGTGCTCGCGTTCCACAGGTACGACATGGTGAACAGCGAGAAACCCGTGATCCAGGTGGAGTAGCTCTCCCAGTAAGACCAGTGCAGGTGGTCCGGCAGCTTCTTGGGCGCCAGCGCGTACTTCTGCATGTTGTAGAAGCCGCCGCCGTGCACGGCCCATTGCTCGCCGCCCACGCCCTTGTCGAGCGATTCCTGGTCCTGCGGCTTCTCGAGGCTGTTGTCCAGCATCACGAAGTAGAAGGAGGCGCCGATCCAGGCGATGGCGGTGATGACGTGGACCCAGCGCAGCAGCAGGTTGGCCCAGTCGAGGTAGTAGCTTTCCATATGCTTCTCTCTCAACCCGATTGGCGCGTGAGGACGCCAGGAAAGGGTTTCAGCCTGCTCACCACCGCGGGCGCTGTAAGCAGAGAAAGTGCCGCGAACGCAGGCTCCATGGGCAGATGGGCCTCGCTCCGCTGCGGCTTGTTGTGGACCGAAAGTGTATACAGTTTTGGCAAGGGAGGGTGCGGTTTTTTTGGGATGCGACCGCCGGGAAAACCCTGTTCAGCCCAGCGATTGCAACAACTGTGCCGCCACCGCCACCGCGATGACCTCGGGCTCCTTGCCCGTGATGCCGGGCACGCCGATCGGGCAGGTGACGCGGGCCAGTTCGTCGGCCGTGAAGCCGCGCGCCTCCAGCCGGTGGCTGAAGGTGGCCCATTTGGTCTTGCTGCCGATCAGGCCGATGTAGGGCAAGTCGTTGCGCTCGCGCAGGCGCTTGAGGCAGGCGATGACGATGTCCAGGTCTTCGGCGTGGCTGAAGCTCATGATGAGCACGCGGCTGCCCGGCGCGAGCGCGGCCACGGCGTCCTGCACGGGCTCGGAATGCTCGGTGTCGATCTGCGCGGGCAACTCTTCGGGGAAGACGCCGTCGCGGCTGTCGATCCAGCGCACCGAGAACGGCAGCGTCGACAGCAGGCGTGCCAGCGCCGCGCCCACGTGCCCGCCGCCGAAAAGGGCCACCGGCTCGAGCTGAGCGAGCAGGTCCTGCTGCAGCCTCGGCGCATCGGCGGCGGTGATGCGTTCGTAGGAGAGGAACATCACCCCGCCGCAGCACTGCCCCAGGCTGGGTCCGAGCGGATAGCGCTGGATGCCGTCGAAGGGCTTGCGCGTGCCTGCCAGCAGCTCGCGCGCTTCCTTGGTCGCCTGGAACTCCAGCTGCCCGCCGCCGATGGTGGCGGTCAGGCCGTCGGCCCACACGGCCATCCAGGTCCCGGCCTCGCGCGGCGCCGAGCCCTGTGTGGACTCGACGCGTACCAGCACCGCGTCTTCATGGCGCAGGCGCGCCAGCAATTGATCGACCGCACCGCTCATCGTCATCGATACCTTCGGTTGCCGGGCGCGCGACGACTCACGGTATAAACCCGGCCATGAATCGCCAGCTTACGCCTCGCCGCCTCGCACTTGCAGCTTCTGTTGTTTCGGCCCTCTGGCTTGCCGGCTGCGGCTCCACCGGGTCGGTGCCCGGCCAGCTGAGCGGGGCCAGCGGCGATGTCGGGGCCGGGCCGGTGCCGTCCGCATCCAGTGCTTCTTCCGCGCGCGCCTATCGCCGCGATGCCGCGCGCCATGTCTATGAAGCCAACCGCTCGCGCATCTACAAGGGCCAGCTGCCGCCGGTGCTGTACGCGGTCGGCACGCTCGAGGTGAACATCGACGCTGGCGGCAAGGTGCGTTCGATGCACTGGCTGCGCGCGCCCAAGCATGCGCCCGAAGTGATTGCGGAGATCGAGCGCACGGTGCTGAAGGCGTCGCCCTTCCCTCCGGCAACGCGCCTGGGCTCCGTCACCTGGACGGACACCTGGCTGTGGGACGAGAGCGGGCGCTTCCAACTCGACACCCTGACCGAAGGCCAGCAACAAGGCGACTGAAGCCCAAGCTCAGGAGCCGCGGTAGGTGGAGTAGCTCCACGGGCTCACGAGCAGCGGCACGTGGTAGTGCTGGTCGGTGTGGGCCACGCCGAAGTCCAGCGAGACCTTGTTCAGGAAGTTCGGCTCCGGCAGCTTGACGCCGAGGGCCTTGAAGTAGCCGGCCACGTCGAACACCAGGCGATAGGTGCCGACCTTCAGCGAATTGTTGTCGTAGAGAGGCCCGTCGCTGCGGCCGTCCGAATTCAGCGTGAAGCGCTTCACCAGCGTCGCGGCATCGCCGTCGGTGGTGTACAGCGCAACCTCCATGCCGGCCGCGGGGCCGCCGTGCATCGTGTCCAGTACGTGAGTGCTAAGGCCCATGGGGCGCTCCTTGAAAGTCCGAAAAGCTCGGATCGGCGGGTGCGGGAAATTCCGGTGGACAAAAGTGTATACAGTTACCGGCTTTGGGTCTATCATGAAAAACATGGAGTCCTCCACCACCCGTTCGATCGTCGATGCCCTCACGAAGGCCATCGTCGAGCACCGGCTTCAGCCCGGCACCAAGCTGGCCGAGCAGAAGCTGGCCGATCACTTCGGCGTCTCGCGCACGCTGGTGCGCCAGGCGCTGTTCCAGCTGTCGCAGAACAAGCTCATCCGGCTGGAGCCCGCGCGCGGCGCCTTCGTGGCCGCGCCCGCGGTCGACGAGGCCAAGCAGGTGTTCGCGGTGCGCCGCATGCTCGAGGCCGAGATGACGCGCGAGTTCGTGCGCACCGTCACCCCGGCCAAGATCAAGGCGCTGAAGGAGCACGTGGCGCTCGAGAAGTCCGCCGTGTCGGGCGAAGACGTCTCCGGCCGCACCGAGCTGCTGGGCGACTTCCACGTGCGCATGGCCGAGCTCATGGGCAACCAGGTGCTGGCGCAGATCCTGGGCGAGCTCATCTCGCGCTGCGCCCTCATCACGCTGATGTACCAGAGCGCCAGCGCGGCCGAGCACTCCAACGACGAGCACGCCGACATCGTGAAGGCGCTGGCCGCGCGCGACGAGGAGCGCGCCGTGCGCCTCATGACCGAACACCTCGAGCACGTCGAGGCCAACCTCACCTTCGACCGCAAGGTCCCGACCAACGACATCTCGCTGGCGTTGTCCTGATCCACACAATGACTGTCTACGACTCCACCCTGCCCTATCCGCGCGACCTGATCGGCTACGGCCGCAACCCGCCCCATGCGCAATGGCCGAATGGCGCGCGCGTCGCCGTGCAGTTCGTGCTGAACTACGAGGAAGGCGGCGAGAACGCCACGCTGCACGGCGACGCGGGCTCCGAGCAGTTCCTCTCGGAGATGTTCAACCCGGCGAGCTTTCCCGACCGGCACATCAGCATGGAAGGCATCTACGAGTACGGCTCGCGCGCCGGCGTATGGCGCATCCTGCGCGAGTTCGAGAAGCGCGGGTTGCCGCTCACCGTGTTCGGCGTGGGCATGGCGCTGCAGCGCTATCCGGAGCTGACCGCCGCCTTCAAGGAACTGGGCCACGAGATCGCCTGCCACGGCTGGCGCTGGATCCATTACCAGAACATCGACGAGGCCACCGAGCGCGAACACATGCGCCTGGGCATGGAAGCCATCGAGAAGCTCACCGGCGAGCGCGCCGTGGGCTGGTACACCGGCCGCGACAGCCCCCGCACGCGCCGCCTCGTGGCCGACTACGGCGGCTTCGAGTACGACAGTGACTACTACGGCGACGACCTGCCCTTCTGGATGAAGGTGCAGAAGACCGACGGCACCGTCGTGCCGCAGCTCATCGTGCCCTACACGCTCGACTGCAACGACATGCGCTTCGCGCTGCCGCAGGGCTACTCGCACGCCGACCCGTTCTTCCAGTACATGAAGGACAGCTTCGACGCGCTCTATGCCGAAGGCGACCCGAACGGCGACGACAGCCCGAAGATGATGAGCATCGGCATGCATTGCCGCCTGCTCGGCCGGCCCGGGCGCATCACCGCGCTGCAGCGCTTCCTCGATCACATCGCCAAGCACGACAAGGTGTGGGTCTGCCGCCGCGTGGACATCGCGCGCCACTGGAAGCAGGCGCATCCCTTTGAAGCCGGAGCCGCATCATGAGCCTCACCATCGCCCAACTCAACGCCGCGGCGCCGGCCGAAGCCGTCGCGCTGCTCGACGGCATCTACGAGCACTCGCCGTGGATCGCCGAGCGCGCCCTCGCCGCGCGCCCCTTCCGCTCGCTCGCGCACCTCAAGCATGCGCTGGTGCAGGCGCTGGCCGCTTCGTCGGCCGATGAGCAGATCGGCCTGATCCGCGCCCACCCCGAGCTCGCCGGCAAGGCCATGGTCAGCAAGACGCTGACAGCCGAATCGACCAACGAGCAGAGCAAGGCCGGCCTGACCGACTGCACGCCCGAGGAGTTCGCGAAGATCCAGCAGCTCAACGCCGACTACAACGCCAAGTTCGGCTTTCCGTTCATCCTCGCGGTGCGCGGCCCGCGCGGCACCGGGCTGGCCAAGCGCGAGATCATCGAAACCTTCGCTCGCCGGCTGCACAACCACCCCGACTTCGAACTCGGCGAGGCGCTGCGCAACATCCATCGCATCGCCGAGATCCGCCTGGACGACAAGTTCGCCGCCGACATCACGCTCGGCAACGACGTGTGGGACTGGCAGGAGCAGCTCTCGGTGCACACCGATCCCGGCTATGCCGAGAAGGGCCAACTCACCGTCACCTACCTGACCGACGCGCACCGCGCCTGCGCCGCGCAGATCAGTGCGCTGATGCGCGACGTGGGCTTCGACTCGGTGCACATCGACGCCGTGGGCAACGTGGTCGGCCGCTATGAAGCCGCAGGCTTCGTCGAAGGTTCTGGCGCCACGCCCGACGCAAAGACCCTGCTGACCGGCTCGCACTACGACACCGTGCGCAACGGAGGCAAGTACGACGGCCGCCTCGGCATCTTCGTGCCGATGGCCTGCGTGCGCGAGCTCAAGCGCCAGAACAGGCGCCTGCCCTTCGCCTTCGAGGTGGTGGGCTTCGCCGAGGAGGAAGGCCAGCGCTACAAGGCGACCTTCCTCGGTTCGGGCGCGCTCATCGGCCACTTCGACCAGCGCTGGCTCGACCAGAAGGACGTCGACGGCATCACCATGCGCGAGGCCATGCAGCATGCCGGCCTGAAGCAGGAAGACATCCCGAAGATCCAGCGCGACCCGGCCCGCTACCTCGGCTTCGTCGAAGTGCACATCGAGCAGGGCCCGGTGCTCACCGAGCTCGACCTGCCGCTGGGCATCGTCACCTCCATCAACGGCAGCGTGCGCTACGTGGGCGAGGTGATCGGCATGGCCAGCCACGCCGGCACCACGCCCATGGACCGCCGCCGCGACGCGGCCGCGGCCGTGGCCGAGCTGATCCTCTACACCGAGCAGCGCGCCGCGAAGGACGGCGACTCGGTCGGCACCGTCGGCATGCTCGAAGTGCCCAGCGGCTCCATCAACGTGGTGCCGGGACGCTGCAAGTTCAGCCTCGACCTGCGCGCGCCCAACAACGCGCAGCGCGACGCGCTGGCCAACGACGTGGTCGCGGCGCTGAAGGACATCTGCGAGCGCCGCGGCGTTCGCTACGAGCTCGAGGAAACCATGCGCGCGGCCGCCGCGCCCAGCGCGCCCGCCTGGCAGCAACGCTGGGAAAAGGCCGTCGACGCGCTGGGTATTCCGCTCTTTCGCATGCCCAGCGGCGCCGGCCACGACGCCATGAAGCTGCACGAGGTGATGCCGCAGGCGATGCTGTTCGTGCGCGGCATCAACTCGGGCATCAGCCACAACCCGCTCGAATCGAGCACCAACGACGACATCCAGCTCGCCGTGGAGGCATTCCAGCTCCTGCTGGACAACCTGGCGACCGAACAAGCCCACTGAAACACAGAAAAAACGCCATGACCGACTACGCCAAGCTCGACGCCTGGATCGACGCCCACTTCGACGAGGAAGTGAAGTTCCTGCAGCAACTGGTGCAGGTGCCCACCGACACGCCGCCGGGCAACAACGCGCCGCACGCCGAGCGCACCGCCGAGCTGCTGAACGACTTCGGCCTCACGGCCGAGAAGCACGCCGTGCCCGCGCAGGAAGTGAAGGACTACGGCCTCGAATCGATCACCAACCTGATCGTGCGCCGCAAGTACGGCGACGGCGGCCGCACGGTGGCGCTGAACGCGCACGGCGACGTGGTGCCGCCCGGCGAAGGCTGGACGCACGACCCGTACGGCGGCGAGATCGTCGACGGCAGCCTCTACGGCCGCGCCGCCGCCGTGAGCAAGAGCGACTTCGCCAGCTTCACCTTCGCGCTGCGCGCCCTCGAGGCGGTGGCCAAGCCGGCCAAGGGCAGCATCGAGCTGCACTTCACCTACGACGAGGAGTTCGGCGGCATCCTGGGCCCGGGCTGGCTGCTCGAGAAGGGGCTGACCAAGCCCGACCTGATGATCGCGGCCGGCTTCAGCTACGAAGTGGTCACGGCGCACAACGGCTGCCTGCAGATGGAGGTGACGGTGCACGGAAAGATGGCGCACGCCGCCGTGCCGGCCACCGGCATCGACGCGCTGCAGGGCGCCACGAAGATCCTGAACGCGCTCTATGCACAGAACACCCTCTACAAGCAGGTCACGTCGAAGGTCGAGGGCATCACGCACCCCTACCTGAACGTCGGCCGCATCGAGGGCGGCACCAACACCAACGTGGTTCCGGGCAAGGTGGTGTTCAAGCTCGACCGCCGCATGATCCCCGAGGAGAACCCAGCGGAGGTGGAAGCCACCATCCGCAAGGTGATCGCCGACGCGGCCGCCGAGAGCGAAGGCATCATCGTCGAGATCAAGCGCCTGCTGCTGGCCAACTCGATGAAGCCCCTGGCGGGCAACAAGCCGCTGGTCGATGCGATCCAGAAGCATGGCGGCGAGCTGTTCGGCGAGCCGATCAAGGCCATGGGCACCCCGCTCTATACCGACGTGCGCCTGTACGTGGAAGCCGGTATTCCCGGCGTGATCTACGGCGCCGGCCCGCGCACCGTGCTCGAATCGCACGCCAAGCGCAGCGACGAGCGCGTGGTGCTGGAAGACCTGCGCCGCGCGACCAAGGTGATCGCGCGCACGCTCAGCGACCTGCTGGCGTAATCAAACAGATCGGGCGGGGGCAGTTCAGCCTGCCCTGGCGGGCGCAGGCGCCGAGCGCGCGGCGGCCCACGCCATCACCTCGGGCAGCGGCGCGGGCCGCGCGAGGTGATAGCCCTGCACCAGCCCACACCCCAGGTTGCGCAGCACGTCGAGCTCGGCTTGCGTCTCCACGCCCTCGGCCACCACCTGCACGCCCAGCGAGTGGCCGAGCTGCACGATGGCATCCACCAGCACCTCGTTGCTCGGCGAGGACGACAGGTCGAGGATGAAGCTGCGGTCGATCTTCACCTGCCGCACATATTCGCTGCGCAGCGAGGCCAGCGACGAGTAACCCACCCCGAAGTCGTCGACCACGATCGCCACGCCCGCGGCCGAGAGCGCGTTCAGCCGGCCGCGCGTGGCGTGGGTGTCGAGCGCCACCTCTTCCGTGATCTCGATCTGCAGCCGCCTCGGCGCGATGCCGCGCAGCTTCAGCATGCCGAGCACGATGTCGTCCACCGCCAGCTGTGCCATTTCGCGCGGCGAGACGTTGACGGCCACCGGCACGGCCGCGAGGCTCGAGCCGGCGGCCTCCATCTGGCGCATGCCCCGGCAGACCTCGTCGACCAGGTGCCGCAGCAGCGGCTCGGCCACGCCGGTGCTCGCGGCCGCGTAGATCACGTCCTCCGGGGCGATGTGGCCGTGGCGCGGGTGGTTCCAGCGCATCAGCGCCTCCAGGCTGTGGACCTCGCTGCCGTCGCTGCTCATGATCGGCTGGTACCACACGCCGATGCCGCGCGATTCGATGGCCTGCAGCAGGTCGCGCTCCACGTCGCGGCGCGTGGCCAGGCGCTGGTTGAGCGCGCTGTCGAAGACCTGGTAGCGGTTGCGTCCGGTGCGCTTGGCCTCGTGAAGGGCCTCGTCGGCGAAGCTGATCATGTCGGCCACCTCGGCTTCGCCCGAGAGCGAAATGCCGATGCTCACGCCCAGGTGGCCGCCGTAGTGCGCCGTGGCGAAGGAAATGGAGCGGATCAGCGCCTGCGCGATCTCGGGCGGCGCCTGGCGTTCATTGCGCAGGCAGTAGAGCAAGGCGAACTCGTCACCGCCCCAGCGGCCGAGCACGGCCTGCATCTCGGCGGTTTCGCGCTGCAGCCAGTGGGCCACGTCCTGCAGGACGCGGTCGCCCACCTTGTGGCCGAAGGCGTCGTTCACCGCCTTGAAGCCGTCGAGGTCCAGCAGCAGCAGGGCATGCTGGCGGCCATCGTGCGCGGCGAGGTGCAGCGTGGCCGCGTCGGTGAAGCCTTCGCGGTTGAGCAGGCCGGTGAGCGAGTCGTGCGAGGCGCGGAAGGCCAGTTGCTGCGTCGCGTCGAGCGACTGCGCGTGTGCCTTGCGCAGCTGCACCGCCATGGCTGTGGCCTCGTTGCGGATGCGGCTGCTTGCGCGGAAATTCCTGTCGCTGTGCACCGCACCGCGCACGAGCGCCGCCAGGTACAGCAGCACCATCGCCGCCAGGCTCAGGTTGTCGAAGCCGCCCGCATAGGCCAGGCAGCCGGCCACCGACAGCAGCGCCGGCACGATGAAGCTGATAGGCACGAATGCATAAGCGATGCCGTAGGTAACCGCCCCTGCGCAGATACCGCACACCACCGTCAGGTAGAACACCGCCTGCGGCGAGGAGTACCCGTCGCACAACAGCGGGATGAGCGCCCACACGCAGCCCGACACCGCCGCCATGGCCGCCGCGACCCGCAGATGCCACTCGACCGGGCGGGCATCCGGCGAGGTCGCGATGCCGTTCTCGGGCACGATGCCCGGCCAGGGCGCGAAGGGCCAGCGGCAGATGTAGCTGCGGATGCCGTTCACCATGAGCGACAGCAGCAGCCAGCAAAGACCTTCGAAGGCGCGGCCGGCGTTCAGGGCGACCAGCGCCGCGACGCAGCTCAGCACCACGTTGATGGGGATGGCCGAGAGCACGCTGCGGCGCACCGCCACCATCTGGTCGGTGCGCACCATGCGCGACAGCACCTCTTCGTCGACGGACGCGGTGAGCGGTGAGGAAGGCGCGCTGGAATTCATGAGCCGCACAGTTTATAGAGCGTAGGGCACATAAGCGCCCCAGTGGTGCGTGGCGACAACGAACTTTCGTTCAACTTTCATCGGGACGTCATCGCGACCTCCGAGACTCGCGGCTTTTCTCGAAGACGCGCACTTCAGGTGCGCGTCTCCTTTTCCAGCCTGCCATGTTCAATCTTCCGACCTCCCTCCCGACCGCCCTGCCCGCCCTGCCGTTCCGCCGCACCCTGTTCTCCACGCTCGCCGTCGGCACCCTGATGCTCACCGGCTGCGGTGGCGGAGGCGGCTCCAGCGGCCCGGCCTTCCTCCCCACCGCCCCCGGCACTCCGACCGCCGTTGCGCCGGCACCCGCACCCGCCCCGGCACAGCCGCCGGCTCCCGGCCCGGCGGGCCGATGGACTGTCGGCGACCTGCACATCCACACGATGCAGTCGGACGACACCCAGCAGATCTCCACGCTCGACCAAGTGCTGGCCAAGGCCTTCGACCAGTTCGGGCTCGACTGGGCGGCAATCTCCGATCACCTGCGCCTGTCTTCCTACGACAACAACGGCAACAAGCTGGCCGCGCAGATTCCGTTCTCCGAAGGCATGGCCAAGTACCAGGTGCCGCGCATCAAGGCGCTGCAGGCCGGCGGCAAGTACGCCGACAAGACCATCTTCGCGGCCTTCGAATGGGACATGCCCTCGCACGACCACGGCAACGTGGGCATCCTGACCGACAACCCGATGTCGGACGCCGCGCTCAAGGCCGTGAGCCAGTTCGAGTACCTCTTCACCAACCGCGATCCGGCGCTCTTCCCGGCCGCCGACGTGGCCGCCTGGGGCCCCAAGGCCGGCACCGGCTACAACACGCACGCCGAGACCATGGCGGCGATCGCCTGGCTCAAGAAGAACTACCCCGACACCAGCTACCTGCAGATCAACCACCCGTCGCGCAACCCCGGCAAGTACACGATCGCGCAGCTGCGCGAGATGAACGACCTGGCGCCGAACATCGTCTTCTCGCTCGAAGGCATGGTCGGCAACCAGATGGAGCCCGACCGCGGCGGCTACAACAGCGCCTACATCGATCCCAACCTGCCTTCGCGCACCTATGGCGGCGTCGACTACCTCGTCGCCAAGCTCGGCGGTACCTGGGACGCGCTGCTCTCCGAAGGCCGCCGCATCTGGAACGTGGCCGACTCCGACTACCACTTCACCATCTCGCAGGGCCAGTACAGCAGCGGCTACGCGCCTGGCGAGTACGCGAAGAACCATCTGTTCGGCAACATCAAGGATCCGAAGTCGCTGCTCGCGGCCATGCGCTCGGGCAAGCTCTTCGCGGTGAACGGCGGCCTGATCGATGCGCTCGACTTCAAGGTCCAGAGTGCCAAGACGACCGGCGAGATGGGCTCCGAAGTGGCGGCAAAGGCCGGCGAAGACCTGACGATCACCATCCGCTTCAAGAGCCCCGAGCGCAACAACTTCGAGTACCAGCTCGGCAGCGGCCGCTTCGCCAACGTGAAGCCGGTGGTCGACCACATCGACCTGATCGCAGGCGACGTGACCGGCCCCGAACTGCCGGGCACACCGGGCTACTCGCGCGACACCAACCCGTCGACGCGCGTGCTCAAGCGCTTCACGCGCGCCGACTGGAAGCTCGACGCCGACGGCTACTTCGCCGTGAGCTACACGGTGAAGGCCGGCAACAACCAGTACTTCCGCCTGCGCGGCACCAACCTGGGTACCGACGTGCCCAACGAAACGGCCGGCGGCGAGCCACTGTTTGATGCGCAGACCACGGGCACCGACAACGTAGCCCGCTTCAACGCGATCAACGTGCGCAACTACAGCGACCTCTGGTTCTATTCGAACCCGGTGTTCGTGAAGGTCGCCGCGCAGTAGTCGGGCGGCCGAACGCCGCGCGGCCCCCGGCTCAATCGCCGGGCATGCGCGGCGGGTTCAGTTCGACGCGCCGGGCGGCCTTGGTGCGCATGCGGATGTTGAGCATTTCCACGATCAGAGAGAACGCCATCGCGAAGTACACATAGCCCTTGGGCACGTGATGGTCGAAGCCCTCGGCCACGAGCACCACGCCCACGACCACCAGGAAGGACAGCGCCAGCATCTTGATGGTCGGATGGGCCGAGACGAAGCGGCCGATCGGGCCGGCGAACAGCATCATCAGCAGCACCGAGGCAATGACCGCGGCGATCATCACGCGCACGTCGTCCACCATGCCGACGGCGGTGATGATGGAGTCGAGCGAGAACACCAGGTCGATGATCATGATCTGGAGGATCACCGAGGCGAAGGTCGCCTTGACGGCACTCTGCTTGTGCTCATGCTCGCCTTCGAGCGACTGGTGGACCTCGCTCGTGCTCTTCCAGATCAGGAAAAGCCCGCCCAGGACGAGGATCAGGTCGCGCCCCGAGATCTCCTGGTTGAACACGGTGAACAGCGGCGCCACCAGGCCGACGATCCAGGCGAGCACCAGCAGCAGCCCGATGCGCATGAACATGGCCATGAAAAGGCCGATGCGCCGCGCGAACTCCCGCTGGGCCAGGGGCAGCTTGTCGACCAGGATCGAGATGAAGATGATGTTGTCGATCCCCAGGACCAGCTCCAGGGCGGTCAGGGTGGCGAAGGCGATCCAGACCTGAGGGTCGGTAAGAAGTTCGAGCATGGAACGACGCGGTTGCAGCACGCGCGGCCGGCGGCCGCTGCGGGCGAGCGCATCTTACGGGTCCCCGCGCGCCTGGCGCCAGCGTCCCCTCGCCTCATGGGCCATTACATTGCCGGCGATCCCGGCCCGGGCGCTGGCCGATTGCTTGCAAAAATGAGGTTCTCAATCTCATTTCGACGGCTAGTGGAATGAAGGCAGATCGGCGAGCATCCGTGCCCGGAAGTACCGGACAGCGCATCCGTCTTCCGGCATAGCCCCAAGCAGCAACGATGTGGATCGGTGCGGAAACTCAAACCATCGTTGTCGGCCCTGATGCCGTTTTGCCTTGCGATTCGAACATGCACGAAGAACCCGCCCGCGTCATACCAGGGCGGACGAGCCTTGCAGCTGCGAAGTACCTCTGCGACCCCAGGTTGCGCGGGCACTGACGCATGAGGGCGTCACCCAACGGCGCGCGCGGCGTTCGCGCCGCATGCCTCGGCTTGCTGATTTGCGGCGCACTGGGCGCGGCCCATGCGCAGAACACCGTCAAGGCGGTATCGGGCTACGTGCAGCATGGAACCGCGGTCGTCCAGATCGACCTGGCGCAGCCGCTCGATGAGCTGCCCGGCGGATTCGCCATACAGAACCCACCGCGCATCGCGCTCGACTTTCCCGGGGTTGCCAGCGAAGTCGGCCGCGCGGCCGTCGAAGTGAACCAGGCCAACCTGCGTTCGATCAATGTCGTGCAGGCAGGAGAGCGCAGCCGGGTCGTGCTGAACCTGTGGCAGCCCGCTTCATACAAGACCGAGATACAGGGCAGTTCGCTCAAGGTCACACTGCTGTCCGCCGGCGCTGCCGCCTCCCCGACGCAGGCTCGCACGCCCGCAAGCGCCAAGGCGGCGCCCGCCGGCGGCGAACCCATCACCCTGAACTTCTTCAACGCAGACATCGAGGCGGTGGCCCGCACCATGGCGGTGGTCACCGGCCGCGACGTGGTGATCGACCCGAGGGTGAAGGGCACGATGAACCTCGTCACCGAACGCGCGATCCCTCCGGCCGCGGCCTTCGACCAGTTCGCCCTTGCGCTGCGGCTGCGAGGCTTCGCCCTGGTGGAAGCCGAGGGGCTCTACAAGGTGGTGCCCGAGGCCAGCGCCAAGCTGCAAAGCGGTAGCGTCAACACCTCGATCGGCGCCATCCCGCCGAACGCCGGCAACCAGGTCGTCACGCAGATCTTCAGGCTCAACTACGAGTCGCCGAACAACCTGCTGCCGGTACTGCGTCCGCTGATCGCGCCGAACAACAGCATCAACGTGAACCCGGCCACCAACTCGCTCGTGATCACGGACTACGCGGACAACATGCGCCGGCTCGCGCGCGTCATCGCGTCGCTGGATGTTCCAAACGCATCCGACGTCGAGATCATCCAGCTGCGGTACGCACTCGCCGCCGACATCGTGCCGATGCTGCAGCGGCTGATCGACGGCGGCAGCTCGGGTGCATCGGGCGGGCCGGCCATTTCCGGCATGTCGAGCATGCCAGGGTCACCGGATGCGGTGCCCGTCGTGAACGCAGCGGACACATCGTTCCGCACCACCCTGATGGCCGATCCGCGCAGCAACTCGGTGCTCGTGCGGGCGGCCAACCCGGCGCGCATGCAGCTCGTGCGCGCGCTGATCGACAAACTCGACCGCGCGCCGGCGGACACCGGCAACGGCGCCGCCGGCAACATCTCCGTGGTCTACCTGAAGAATGCGGATGCGGTGCGGCTCGCCGCTACGCTGCGTGCCGCGATGGCGGTGGGCCAGCAGAACGCGTCCCAGGCTGCAGGCAGCGGCGTTCCCCAGCAAGGACAGCAAGCCTCGCCGGTGGGCCTGAACGGCGGCGGCCAGGGCAGCGCTTCGAGCGCCGCCGACGCGCCCCTGAACAACGCGAACCAGCCGTCCACCGGCGGCCAGATCCAGGCCGATCCGTCCACCAACTCGCTGATCATCACCGCGCCCGAGCCGCAATACAGGCAGATGCGCGCGGTGATCGACAGGCTCGACGGCCGGCGCGCGCAGGTGATGATCGAAGCGCTGATCGTCGAGGTGAACGCCAGCAAGGCCGCGAGCTTCGGCGTGCAATGGCAGAGCGCGCTGGGCCGCAACGCGGTCATCGGCACCAACTCCAGCCTCAACAGGAACAACATCCTCGCGCTCACCCAGGCACTGGCCACACGCAATGCCGCCGGCGTGGCGGGCCAGATCGCGCCGGGGCTGAACATCGGCGTGGGCGGCAGGATCGGCGGCCAGTACGTGCTGGGCGCCATCGCCAACTTCTTCAGCAGCGACGGCGATGCCAACATCCTCTCCACGCCCAACCTGCTGACGCTGGACAACGAGGAGGCCCGTATCGTCATCGGCCAGAACGTGCCCTTCGTCACGGGACAGTATGCGAGCGCGGCCGGCTCGGCCGGCGTCAATCCGTTCACCACCGTGGAACGCAAGGACGTGGGCCTCACGCTGCGCGTGCGCCCGACCATCAACGAGAACGGCACGGTGAAGCTCACCATCTTCCAGGAGGCCTCGACGGTCGACCAGAACACGGTCAACAACCAGAACGGGCCGACCACCAACAAGCGCTCCATCGAGTCGAACGTGCTGGTGGAAGACGGGGGCCTGGTCATGCTCGGGGGCCTGCTTTCCGACACCTACAACAACACCATCGAGAAGGTACCGCTGGCCGCAGACGTGCCGGTGGTGGGAAACCTGTTCAAGAACGAGAACCGGACGCGCACCAAGAGCAACCTGATGATGTTCCTGCGTCCCGCCGTGATGCGCGATGCGGACGCCATCGAGTCCTTCTCCTATGGCCGCTACGACGAGATCCGCAGCATGCAGCAGCGCACGCAGCCGGACACCGGCAACCTCATGCTGCGCGCCGTGGATGCGGCGCCGCTGCTGCCGGCAACACCGCCGGTACCTGCGCAGGGACGAAACGGCAGCACCCGCATGGAAGGCACCGAACTCATCCCTCCACCGCGCGCCGCCACGGACGATCGCAAGCTCGCGCCGAGCCCGTTGCGCGGCGCGCTGCCGCCGACGGCAGACCCGGTGAGTGCGCGCGAGCTGCCGTAGGAACGGCAGGGCTGCTGCCTGCCGATCGTCGGCTCAGGAGCCGGATCGGAGTTCGAGCACGTAGCCCTTGCCTCGCACCGTGTGCAGCAGCTTCACGTCGAAGGGCGCATCGACCTTGTTGCGCAGGCGCAGTATGGCCACGTTGATCGCATTGGTGGCGGGATCGAACTCCGTGCCCCAGACTTCGCGGGCGAGCGTTTCGCGCGACATCACGCGCCCCTGATTGCGAAGCAGCGCAAGCAACAGCACGAACTCCATCCTGGTCAGCCCGAGGTCCTTGCCGTCGCGGGAGCACGTCGCATCTCGCTCATTGATTTCCAGATCATCCAGCCAAAGTATCGGCTGAGGACGTGCAACGCTGTTGCGCGCCAATGCCCTGATGCGCGCCAGCAGCTGGGGCATCGTGAAAGGCTTGACCAGATAGTCGCTCGCGCCAAGTTCCAGCCCTGCCAGGCGCAAGGCGACGCTGTCGCGCTCGGTAAGAACAAGCAGCGGCGCATTCGTCTTTCGCCGGATCGATCGCACGGCGCTGAGTCCTGCGGCGCCGAGCTGCATGGAGTTCAGCAGAACCAGTGAATAGTCCCGTGCGAGCGCGGGAGTCTCCATCGCATTGGTGCCGCGTGCCGTATCGATCAGCAGCCCCCTCTGTTGCAACGCTTCATTCATCGAATCGCAAAAGCTGGAGCGATGATCGACGAGCAATATCCGGGTGGCATCGATATCTTCGGCGAGCCCCTTAACTCGACCTTTCGAAGCCCCGGGGAATGAACCACCCGATTCGTTCTCGAGCGAAAGTTGGGAATCCAGCAGCCGCACAGTTTCTCCTTCCAAGGCGCCAAGATGGAACTACCGTGCCGTTATATGTTTGCTGCAAATCATTGATCTAATTCATTACTTAGGAAGATGACTGGTCTTTTCATCTTCCTGCTTGTGGAGCGTTCGATTTCTTCCTCGTCGAGGGGATCCAGGCTGAGCGCAGCCTGACACGGATCGACTTGACCGTGGAAATATCGTTACCGCATGAAATTCATTCCGGCGCTGTCAGCGGCGGTTCCCGAGAGCCCGTTGGGTCGTTCCCTGTGCCACGTGCACATCACCGGGAATATCGAATGAGAAAAGCATCTTCTCTGCCCGCCTTTCAACTCGCCGGAATTCTGATGGTGAGCCTGATCGCAGGCTGTGTCGTTCAACCACCGGCCACGGCAGTCCGCACCGTCGTGCAACCCGCGCATGTCGCCGTCGCCGCGCCACCGGTCGTGAGCGTGTACGTCGATCCGCCGCTGTATCAGCCTCCTGCCATCGCGGTGGCATGGGCTCCGCCGCCGATGCTCGTGGAAGTGCCGCCACCCTCGCCATTCGTGGGCGCCGTGTGGACCGGCGGCTACTGGACATGGCACGGCAGCTGGGTGTGGGCCGCGGGCCGCTGGTCCGCGCCTCCACAGCCGGGCTATGCATGGGTGCAACCCTATTACGAGCATCGCGGCAACGTGGTGGTCTTCGTCGCCGGCCATTGGTCGCCGCCGGGGGTTGCATTCGTGCCGCCGCCGTTGGGCCTGAGCCTCGCGGTGTCGATCGCGGCGGCCGGCGTGGTGGCGGGGATCGCTCCGATCGGGCCGCCTGGCGTGTTCGTTCCCGCGCCTCCCGGTTCGCGGCCCGGCCTGATCGTGCCCGCGCCGATCGGTACGCCGCCGGCGGTGGTCGTCAGTGCGCCGCCCGTCACCAACGTCGGCATGCGCGTGCAGAACACCACGATCAACAACGTGACGAACAACACGACCGTCAACAACATCACCAACGTCACGAACATCACCAACAACAACCAGACAGTGAAAGTGGTGGCGCCAGCCAGCGCGACTGCGAGTGGGCGGCCGTTCGAAGCTGCGATACCGGCAAGCGCCCACCTTGCCGCCGCACTCCCGCCCGTCGTGCATTCGATGGCGCCCGTTCCGGCGAGCCCGAAGCCGATCGCCGCGCTGCCGGCCGACCGCCAGCCGCCACCCGCGGCACGGCCGGCGGAGGCTGTGCGCCCTACGGCTCCCGGCGCTCCTGCCGCACAGCAGACTGCCGCGGTTCACCCGCCTTCGCAGCCGCCCTCCGCGCCTCGGACACGCCCCGAGCCGCTCATGTCCGAAGCGCCCGCCAGGGGGCCCGAGGCAGCGATGGCCTCTCCGACACCGGCGCAGGCTCACGCGGAGATGTCCCAGCAACCGAAGCCGGCCGCTGTGGACCCGCAGGCCCGTATGGCGCCCGGCGAAGATCCTCGAATGGCGCATGAAGGGCGTCCGGCAATCGCCGCGCGCGAGGGAGCCGAGCAGAAGATCCAGCGTCCGCCAAGACCCGCGCCGGCTCCTGTACCGAGGCCGCGCCCGCCCGCGCCGCCACATGGGCACCCCGAGCATCCCCCGGCTCCCCATGAACGCGGCGCGCCCCCGCACAAGAAAGAGCACGGCCAGTAAGGTCGTCGCACGCCTCACGCCGCCGCATCGGGCGATACCGGCCGCGTAGCGGTGCACCTCACGGGTGCACCGCTACGCGGCCGCGCCCCGTTCCGAGGCATCCGACCCGGTCCGCACCCGACGCCAACGCAAGACCTCAGGGATTACACCGATATATGAGTTCTCCAATGAGCTTGATTGCGCCCATTTTTTGTATACAAATAACGCATCCGAAAAACCGGCGCGAAATTTGCGTCAAAACAGGTCCTGATCCACCCACTCGCACGAGGAAGAAGACCATGAGCACAGTCGTCAGCCAGGCCCCCGCGGGGGCGAGCGAAGCCGGCATTGCGCCGCACGCGGAATCCAACGCCATCATCAAGCCCGGCTACCACCCGCGCCTGACCAACGAAGACCTCGCTCCGCTGAAGAAGCAGACCTGGGGCCAATACAACATCTTTGCCTTCTGGATGTCCGACGTGCACAGCGTGGGCGGCTACATCACCGCGGGCAGCCTGTTCGCGCTGGGCCTGTCGAGCTGGCAGGTGCTGGTGTCCCTGCTGGTGGGCATCGTGATCGTGCAGATCTTCTGCAACCTCGTGGCCAAGCCCAGCCAGGTGACGGGCGTGCCTTACCCCGTGGTGTGCCGCGCGCCCTTCGGCGTGCTGGGCGCGAACATCCCGGCCATCATCCGCGGACTGATCGCGGTGGCCTGGTACGGCGTGCAGACCTATCTCGCCTCGGCGGCCTTCATGGTGCTCGCATTGCACATGGCGCCGGGCCTGGCGCCTTATGCCGAGGTCACCAGGTACGGCTTCGCGGGCCTGTCCGCCCTGGGCTGGGTCGCCTTCATGGTCATGTGGGTCCTGCAGGCCTTCGTGTTCTGGCACGGCATGGACGCGATCCGCAAGTTCATCGACTGGGCCGGTCCCGCCGTGTACGTGGTCATGGCCATCCTGTGCGGCTGGCTGGTGTGGAAGGCCGGCTGGAGCAAGATCGACCTGAACCTGGGCGGCATCAAGTTCCAGGGCTGGGACGCGCTGCCCGTGATGCTCTCGGCCATTGCACTCGTGGTGAGCTACTTCAGCGGCCCGATGCTCAACTTCGGCGACTTCTCGCGCTACGGCAAGAGCTTCGAAGCGGTGAAGAAGGGCAACTTCTGGGGCCTGCCGGTGAACTTCGTGTTCTTCTCGCTGCTGACGGTCATCACCACCGCGGCCACGCTGCCGGTGTTCGGCGAGCTCATCACCGACCCGGTGCACACCGTGGGCAAGATCGACAGCACCACCGCCGTCGTGCTGGGCGCGTTGACCTTCATGATCGCCACCATCGGCATCAACATCGTCGCCAACTTCGTCTCGCCGGCCTTCGACTTCTCCAACGTGGCGCCGCAGCACATCAGCTGGCGCACGGGCGGCATGATCGCCGCGGTGGGCTCGGTGTTCCTCACGCCGTGGAACCTCTACAACAGCCCCGAAGTCATCCACTACACGCTCGACGTGCTCGGCTCGTTCATCGGCCCGCTGTTCGGCATCCTCATTGCCGACTACTACATCGTGCGCAGGCAGCGCATCGACGTGGACGCGCTCTACAGCATGAGCCCCAAGGGCGAGTACTGGTACAGCGGCGGCTACAACCCGAAGGCGATCCAGGCACTCGTGCCGGCGGCCATCGTGCCCATTCTTTGCGTGATGGTGCCGACGCTGCGCGGCGCCGCCAACTACGCGTGGTTCATCGGCATGGGCCTGGGCTTCATCATCTATGCCGTGCTGAACCGCAGCGACAAGACTTGAATCATCGGTTAGTCAGATAGACAGAAAGAAAGGGACCGCGCCGTGCGCATCAAGATCATCAATCCGAACACCACCTGGAGCATGACCGAGAAGATCGGTGCCTGCGCCCGGGCCGTGGCGCAGGCCGGCACCGAGATCGTCGCAGTGAGCCCGGCCATGGGGCCGGTGTCCATCGAAAGCCACTACGACGAGGCTCTGGCCGTTCCGGGCCTGTTGCAGGAAATCGCGGCGGGCGAGCGCGACGGCATCGACGGCTACGTGATCGCCTGCTTCGGCGACCCCGGCCTGAAGGCCGCGCGCGAGCTGGCGCGCGGCCCCGTGGTGGGCATCGCCGAGGCGGCGATGCACCTGGCTAGCATGATCGGCAGCCGCTTCAGCGTGGTGACCACGCTGGGCCGCACCATCGGGCAGGCCTGGCACCTGGCCGAGATCTACGGCATGGAGCGCTTCTGCGCCAACGTGCGCGCCTGCGAGCTGCCGGTGCTCGAACTGGAGGAGCCCGGCTCGCGGGCCCGCGAGCGCATCGTCGACGAGTGCCGCCGCGCGCTCGACGAAGATGGCACCGACTGCATCGTGCTCGGCTGCGCCGGCATGACAGACCTGTGCGAGCACATCGAGGGCGTGCTGGGCGTGCCGGTGATCGACGGCGTGGCCGCCGGCACCAAGCTCATCGAGTCTCTCGTGACGCTGAAGCTGCGCACCAGCAAGCGCGGAGAGCTCGCAAAGCCCCTGCCGAAGCCCATCATCGGTGCGCTCGAAAGCTTCACACTCTCGCGCTAGGCCACAATCCGCGCATGCCCCGCGCCAGTTCCAAACCTTCCGTTCCCCCCGCTGCCGCCGTTCCGGACGAGAACGGCTCAGCCGTGACCGACAAGAACAGCTCCATCGAGAGCATCGCCAACGACATCGCCACCGCGATCGTCGAGAAGCGGCTGCCGCCCGGCACCTGGCTGCGCGAGGAAGCGCTGGGCCGCGTGTATTCGGTGAGCCGCACCAAGGTGCGCGCCGCCCTGCTGATGCTGTCGAAGGACAAGCTCATCGAGATGATTCCTGACAAGGGCGCCTTCGTGAGCCAGCCCTCGGTGGAGGAGGCTCGCGAGGTCTTCGCCGTGCGGCGCATCCTCGAGAGCGAGGTGGTGCGCCTCTTCATCGCATGTGCCAAGGCGCGTGACTACCAGGCGCTGGAGCAGCACATCAAGTTCGAGCGCACCGCCCTGCGCCAGACAACCACCATGGGCACCGTGCGCGAGAAACTGCTGGGCGATTTCCACGTGGCGCTGGCCGAAGCCACCGGCAACCGCACGCTAGCCGAGCTGGTGCGCGAACTGGTGGCGCGCAGCTCGCTGATCGCGATGCTGTACCACTCGTCGAACGACCCGCATTGCTCGTCGGACGAGCACGCCGAATTCCTGCGGCTGTGCCGCAAGGGCGACGTGGAAGCCGCCGTGAAGAGCATGACCGAGCACCTGGAGCGCATCGAGGCCAGCCTCGAGCTCGGCACCGACAAGCCCGACCGGCAGCTCGACCTGGTCAAGGCCCTGCTGGCCTGACCCGACATGCGGAAGAACCTCGGCCTCGCGCTGCGACAGATGCGGCTGCTGCGTGGCATCAAGCAGACGCACTTCGCGCAGTTGATGGGCGTGAACCAGGCGACGGTGTCGCGCTGGGAGCGCGGGCAACTCGCGCTCTCGCCGGCACAACAAGCCATGGCGCACAGGCTGCTCGCGGCGGCCTGCGACTCGGCGCAGGACGCGGCGCTGAAGCGGCTGGTCGAATCGTCCACGCGCAAGGTGCACCTGGTCTGCGACCGCACGCACCGGCTGCTGGCCGCATCGTCTTCGCGGCAGGCCGAATGGCGCGCCGACGCCAGCGAGTTCATGGGCCGTTCGCTGATCGGCTTTGCCTCCAGGGAGATCCTGGAAGCCGAAGCCACGCTCGAAGAGCTGGGCTGGCATGCGGGCGAGCTGTCGTCGCTCGAAGTCGCGACCGGGGCGAACACCGACCGGATCGTTCCGATCCTGCCGGGGCGCGTGCTGTGGGAGCGCATCGCGCTTTCCGACGGACGCGCGGGGCGCATCGTCACCACCATCGCCTGACCACGTCGCCGGCAGGGCGGCCCGTGCTCCTGTCATATAAATGCGGCATGCTGTAGCCCAAAATGGCTACTCGCTGTTCTTCTGCGCGAGGGCCGCCGACGAACAATCTCCTCAGCATGCTCCGGCCATCCCTGTCCAGCGCCAAGCCGCATCCTGCGATCACTGCGTTCTTCCAGCCGATCGTGGATCTGCGCCAGGGAACGATCTTCGGCCACGAGGCCCTGATACGCGGCGGTGCCGGCATCGCGCTACCCAGCCCCGAGGCAATGCTCGCGCTGGCCGCGGCGGAGTCGAGGCTGACCGGCTTCGAGCTTCACTGCGTGGAAGCGGTGCTCGCGCAATGGGGCCGCCTGAGCAAGCCGGGCCGGCTCTTCGTGAACATGAGCGCCGATACGCTGATCGAGGCCATGAACGCCGCGGGCGGCACATGCTGGCTAGAGCGCATGCTGGCGAACTACAACATCGCGGTGCGCGACGTGACGGTGGAGCTCACCGAGCAATGCGCCGCGGGCGATGCCGAGGCGCTGCGCCAGGCAGTCAAGGCGCTGCATGCGCTGGGCGCGCGCATCGCGCTCGACGACTTCGGCGAGGGCCATTCCAACCTGCGGCGCTGGAAAGAACTACAGCCCGACTTCGTCAAGATCGACAAGCTGCTTACCCAGGACATCGCCAACTGCCCGCAAAACGTGGCGCTGGTGCGCGCCATCGCCGGCCTGGGCAATGCGATGGGAAGCGAACTCATCGCCGAGGGCGTGGAGAACGCCAAGGACCTGCGCGTACTGCGCGACCTGGGCATCGCGCTCGGCCAGGGCTACCTGTTGGGCCCGCCTGCGCCGGAGCTGCTGCCGGCGCTGCCCGAGGCCGTGGCGGCCGCCATCGGCGATTCCCGCATCGCGGTGATGCCGCATGCGGCGCAAGCCTCGCAACCCAGCGTGCTGCGCGGCCTCTCGGTGATCCAGGCACCCGCGCTGAGCCCGCAGACGCCGGTCGACGAGGTCGCGGCGGCCTTCCAGAAGCATCCGGCGCTGCATGCACTGGCCGTGGTCGACGACGGAACGCCCGTGGCGCTGATCAACCGCCAGTCGTTCATGAACGACTACGCGCGGCTGTACTTCCGCGAGGTGCACGGCCGCCGTCCCTGCCTGGCCTATGGCAGCAGCACGCCGCTGGTCGTGGAACGCGAGGAGAACGTCGAGAGCCTGCTCGGCATCCTGATGTCGGAAGACCAGCGCTACCTGAGCGAAGGCTTCATCGTGACGGAGCAGAAGCGCTATGCGGGGCTGGGCACGGGCGACCAGCTGGTGCGCGCGGTCACCGAGGCGCGCATCGAGGCGGCGCGGCACGCCAACCCGCTGACCTCGCTGCCGGGCAACATCCCCATCAACATCCACATCGCGCGGCTGCTCGGCAGCGGCGCCGACTTCGCGGCCTGCTATGCGGACCTGAACAGCTTCAAGGTGTTCAACGACCACTACGGCTACTGGCGCGGCGACGAGATGATCCTGCTGCTCGCGCGGCTGGCGACGCAGCATGCGGATGCGCATCGCGACTTCGTCGGCCACATCGGCGGCGACGACTTCCTGATGCTGTTCCAGAGCCCCGACTGGCACCGGCGCTGCGCCGGGCTGATCGCCGAGTTCAACCGGCAGGCACCCGGCCTCTACGACGAAGCCGACCGGCAGTCCGGCGGCATCGAGGGCGAGGACCGGCACGGCGTGGTCCGCTTCACGCCATTCGCCACGCTGGCGATAGGCGCGGTGCGCATGCCGCCGGGCATGTTCCGGCACGCCGAGGACGTGGCGAGCGAAGCGGCCATCGCGAAGCACGACGCCAAGCAGGCAGCCTCCGGGCTCACGGTGCGGGAAGCAAGGCCACGCGCCTGAATCGCGCATAACTTATGCGTGGACGGTCCATGCGGCCGCGGCTAGTCTTGCGGCCATGACCATCCTCATCACCGGCAGCGCCGGCCACCTCGGCGAGGCCCTGATGCGCACGCTGCGCGCAAGCTCGCAGGCCGCGCGCGGCATCGACATCGCTTCCTCCGGGTTCACCGACCGCACCGGCTCCATCGTCGACCGCGCCTTCGTGCGCGGCTGCATGAAGGGCGTGCGCACCGTCATCCACGCGGCCACGCTGCACAAGCCGCTGGTGCTGCTCGAGGAAGCGGTGGCGGCCGGCGTCGAGTCCTTCGTGTTCACGAGCACGACCAGCACCTTCGGCTCCGCGCTCACGCCCGCCGAGGGCATGCCGGCTGCGTGGATCACCGAGGACGTGACGCCTGTTCCGAAGAACATCTACGGCGTGACCAAGACATCGGCCGAGAGCCTGTGCGAGCTGTTTCATCGCAAGCAACAGCTGCCAGTAGTGGTGCTCAAGACTTCTCGCTTCTTCCCCGAGGAAGACGACGATGCCGCGGCGCGCAGCCTGCACTCGCTGGACAACGCGCAGGCCAACGAGCTGCTGCATCGCCGCGCCGATATCGAGGACGTGGTGCAGGCGCATCTTCTTGCGGCCCGGCACGCACCGCGCATCGGCTTCGGCCGCTACATTGTCTCGGCCACCACGCCCTTCGCGCGCGACGACCTGCAGATGCTGCGGGAGAACGCGGCCGCCGTACTGCGCCGGCTCTTCCCCGAGGCGGAGGCGCTCTACGCGAAGCAGGGATGGACACTGCCAAGGCAGCTCGATCGCGTCTACGTGAACGAACTCGCGCGGCGCGCTCTCGGATGGCAGCCGCGCCACGACTTCGCTCATGTGCTGCGCAGCCTGCGCGAAGGCAGCGATTTCCGCAGCCAGCTCGCGCGCGAAGTGGGCAGCAAGGGCTATCACGCCGAGGCTTTCGACGACGGCCCCTACCCCGTCGCATAGCAAGAAACGACCGGGGCAAGGCCCCGGACCGGATACGGGTTTTCCTGAATCCGGATTGTTGCATAAGTTGTATACAGTTTGGCGTACACAAACAGGTGTGCGCATGCCGAGCCGTGTCGCCCGCCTCTCCTCGATCAATCCCTCTCTCGCCGCAGCAGGAGAAACACGATGACGGCCGACAGCACCCCCTCAACAGTCCATCCCGTGGATCAGCGGCTGCCCACCGGCAAGCTCGCCGCCCTCGGCCTTCAGCACGTGCTGGTGATGTATGCGGGCGCCGTCGCGGTGCCGCTGATCGTCGGCCGCGCTCTCAAGCTCAGCCCCGACGAGGTTGCACTGCTGATCTCCGCCGACCTGTTCTGCTGCGGCATCGCGACGCTGATCCAGGCGCTGGGCGCCACGCAGTTCTTCGGCATCAAGCTGCCGGTGATGATGGGCGTGACCTTCGCCTCCGTCGCGCCCATGGTGGCCATCGCCAACGCCAACCCCGGCCAGAACGGCGCGCAGCTGCTGTTCGGCGCCATCATCGGCGCGGGCGTGGTGTCGATACTCATCGCGCCGCTGGTCAGCCGCATGCTGCGCTTCTTTCCGCCAGTGGTCACCGGCACCATCATCGCGGTCATCGGCATCAGCCTGATGCGCGTGGGCATCAACTGGATCTTCGGCAACCCCGTGGGCCCGACCGCCCCCGCGCTGGTCGACCCGGTCTATGCGAAGTGGCTCGCCGAGGTGACCTCGCCCGGAAGCTCCATTCCCGCCGTGCCCAAGGGCTTCGCGATCCTGCCGACTGTGCCCAACCCCAAGTACGCGGACCTCTCGGGCTTCGGCGTGGCCGCGCTGGTGCTGGTGTCGATCCTGCTGATCGTGAAGTACGCCAAGGGTTTCGTCGCCAACATCTCGGTGCTGCTGGGCATCGTGATCGGCGCCGTCGTGGCCTCGCTCACCGGCCTCATGACCTACGAGAAGGTGGGCAAGGCCGCGTGGGTCGACATCGTGCTGCCCTTCCACTTCGGCATGCCGCAGCTCGACCCGATCCTGATCCTCACCATGACGCTGATCATGATCGTCGTGATGATCGAATCGACAGGCATGTTCCTCGCGCTCGGCGAAATGACCGAGCGCAAGATCAGCCAGAAGGATCTGGCGCGCGGCCTGCGCACCGACGGCCTGGGCACGCTGATCGGCGGCGTCTTCAACACCTTCCCCTACACCAGCTTCTCGCAGAACGTGGGCCTCGTGGCCGTCACCGGCATCAAGAGCCGTTATGTGTGCGTGGCCGGCGGCATCATCCTGATCGTGCTGGGCCTGCTGCCGAAGATGGCGGCGCTGGTCGAATCGCTGCCCACCGTGGTACTCGGCGGCGCGGGCCTCGTGATGTTCGGCATGGTGGCCGCCACCGGCATCCGCATCCTCTCGGGCGTGGACTTCAGGAACAACCGCCACAACGCGATGATCGTCGCGGTCTCGCTGGGCATCGGCATGATTCCGCTGATCGCGCCCAACTTCAAGCAATGGATGCCGCACGCCATCCACTCGCTGATCGAGTCGGGCATTTTGCTGGCGTCGATCGCGGCGGTGCTGCTGAACCTGTTCCTCAACGGCGCGAAGCACGATGAGAGCGCCGTGATCGCCGCGGCGAAGCAGGCCGAAGCCCACTGATCGCCGCCAGCGCTCAGATCATCGCCAGGGGCATCTTGCGCTTCGGCGGCGGATGCAGGCGATCCAGTTCGGCCAGGGTCGCCGCATCGAGCTTCAATTCGGCAGCGGCCAGGTTTTCCTTCAGGTGGGTGCTGCGAACCGCCTTCGGAATCGCAGCCACACCGGGCCGAGCGATCACGGCAGCCAATGCGAGTTGCGCTGCCGTCACGCCCAGTCGCTCGGCCAGTTCCACCAGCCCATCGTCCTCGGCCAGCGCGCCCTGGTCGATGGGGCTGTAGGCCATCAAGGGCATGCCGCGCTCGCGCTGCCAAGGCAGCAGGCCGAACTCGGGCCCTCGTTCGCCCAGCGACAGGTAGACCTGGTTGGCCGCACAAGCCGGGCCGTTGCCGCCGGTCGCCTCCTCCAGTTCCTCCATGTCGTCGATGTCGAAATTGCTCGCGCCCCAGTGCGCGATGCGGCCATCGTCGACCAGCGAATGCATCGCCGCCACCGTCTCGCGCAGCGGGTGGCTGCCGCGCCAGTGCAGCAGGTAGAGATCGAGGGCGTCGAGCCCGAGCCGCTTCAGGCTGCGTTCGCAGGCATCTAGCGTGCCGCGTCGGCTGGCGTTGTGCGGATAGACCTTGCTGACGATGAAGAGCTCTTCGCGCCGCACATCGTTCGCGCGCAGGGCCTCGGCGATGGCTTGGCCCAGCACGGTCTCGGCGCCGCCCTCGCCGTACATCTCGGCGGTGTCGATCAGGCGATAGCCGAGCACGATGGCTTCGCGCACGGCCTTGACCTCGTCGGCGCGGCGCTTCGCGTCTTCGCCCATGCGCCATGTGCCCAGGCCCAGTACCGGCATCTCGCCGCCGGTGGGGAGTTGAAGTGTTCGCATCGGTCCATCCTAAGAGGGATGCGCCCGCTTGTCAGCCAGCCGACAGCGGAAGCCACACGGTCGCGCACAGGCCACGACCGCCCTCCCCGTCGGACAGCTCGATGCGCCCGCCATGCTTCTCAAGCACCGACCTGACGATGGCCAGCCCCAGTCCGCTGCCCGACTGCGTCTGGTCCGGATTGCGGAAGAAGCGGTCGAACACGCGCTCGCGCAGCGCGGGCGGAATGCCCGGGCCCTGGTCCGTCACGCGCAGCACCGCATCCGATGACTCGCGCCCGACGCGCACAGTGACAGCGCCGCCATCGGGGCTGTACTTGATGGCGTTCTCCACCAGGTTGCTCACCATCGAGATCAGGCTCTCCCTCTCGCCGTGCACCGGCACCGGTTCGGGTACTTCAGAGGCGAACTCCAGCGCGATGCCGCGCGCCCGCGCCAGTGCCTCGACGAGCGGAATGCGGTCGCGCACCAGCGCATCGAAGGCCAGCGTCGCGGGCAAGGCGTCCAGCGGCATCTCGTCGCTTCGCATCAGTTGCCGCAGCTGGCCCACCAGCCGTGCCGCGCGGTCGTTGCTTCGCAGCAGGTTGGCCATGAGCTCGCGTTGCCCGGGGTCGGAGGTCCGGGCCTTCAGCGCCTCGACGTTCACGCGCATCGCATCGAGCGGGGTGCGCAGCTCGTTGGCCGCGTCGGCGATCAGGCCGCGCTCGCGCGATGCGCGGTCGCGCACGCTGCGCAGCAGTCCGTTGATGCCGCTCACCAGTGGCTGCAGTTCCTTGTGCGGCGGCTCGAAGGTCAGCGGCGAAAGATCGGCCGGGCCGCGCTCGGCCGTCTCCTTCGTCACCTGCCGCCACGGCCGCAGCGCAAGCATCACCGAGAGCCAGGCCGGGAAGACGACGAACGGCAGGCTGATGGCCAGCGGCAGCAGGTAGTAGCTGCGGTGTTCGATGGTGAAGTTCAGGCGCAGCACGTCGGGCTCCGCCAGCAGTACGCGCGTGTCCAGCAGCGGCGAAGTCATCGCGCGGGCGCGCCACACGCGATCGCCGGCGCGCACCTGCTCCACCCGCCCGGGCATCTGCGTGTGCATGAGCGGCGCACTCGGCGCGGAGTTGTAGATGAGCCGGCCCTGCTGCCACACCTGCAGCACGGGCGCCCGATCCTGATCGGATTTGAAGTCGCTCGAAGTCTCCTGCAGCGCCATGTCGAAGGCCTTGAGGGTCTGCTGCTGGCGCGCGGGATCGAAGGCCAGGTTCTGCGCGCAGGCCATGATGCTTTCGAAGACCTTGTCGTAGCGCACCAGCTCGGGCAGGCGGTTCGAGTCATACAGGAAGAGCGCCAGCGTGGCGCACCACAGCAGCCCCGCCACCGCGATCTGCGCGAACAGCAGGCGCCGCACCAGCGAGGGCTGGAGCCACCGTCGGATGCGGCGTGCGACCGCCTTCGCGGCAACGGACAAGAAATTCATGGGTCTCCTGGCGAGCGGTCTCTGCGGAGCGCCTCGCGAGCGCGCGGAGTATCGGGCAGGGCCGCGCGGGCTGCTTCAGAAAGCCTTCATGTAGGAGGCTCAAGGGCTTTCATGCGAGAGTCATCGGGAGCTTTCGCCTTCTAATTATTCGAATTCGAAGTCGGTTCCGTGACACACGATTTCTTCATTGCCATAGGGAAACGCATCGACACAGCCTTCTTATTTTGTCAAGGCGAACTGGGTGCGAACCCCCTGCGCAGGCCCGTTTCTCGCTTCTAGAATTTTTTCGAAAGCCCGCGTCACGAGCGCCGGTGCCCCCGAACGAAACGAACTTTGAACAGGTTGAGTCAATGCAGAAAAAGCACAGGATTGCAGTCATTCCCGGAGACGGCATCGGCGTCGAGGTCATGCCCGAAGGGCTGCGCGTTCTCGACGCGGTCGGTCGCCGCTTCGGCATCGATTTCTCCTACGACCATTTCGACTGGGGTTCCGACCACTACGTGCGCACCGGCCTGATGATGCCGGCCGACTGGGCCGACAAGATCCAGGGCCACGACGCCATCTACTTCGGCGCCGTGGGCGCGCCCGACAAGGTGCCCGACCACATCGCCGTGTGGGGCCTGCTCATCAAGATCCGCCGCGACTTCGACCAGTACGTCAACCTGCGTCCGGTGCGCCTGATGCCCGGCGTGCCCGGCCCGCTGGCGCACCGCAAGCCCGGCGACATCGACTTCCTGGTGGTGCGCGAGAACACCGAGGGCGAATACACCTCCGTGGGCGGCCGCCTGTTCGAGGGCACGCCTCGCGAAATGGCAATCCAGGAAGCCGTGTTCACCCGCACCGGCGTGGACCGCATCATCGACTACGCATTCACGCTCGCCAACCGCCGCAAGCGCAAGAGCCTGACGGCCGCCACCAAGTCGAACGGCATCTCCATCACCATGCCCTACTGGGACGAGCGCCTGGCCGAGATCGCCAAGCGCTACCCCGACGTGGCGACGAACAAGTTCCACATCGACATCCTGTGCGCGCACTTCGTGCAGCACCCCGACTGGTTCGACGTGGTCGTGGCCTCCAACCTCTTCGGCGACATCCTGTCCGACCTGGGCCCGGCCTGCACCGGCACCATCGGCATCGCGCCGTCGGCCAACCTCAACCCCGAACGCAAGTTCCCGTCGCTCTTCGAACCGGTGCACGGCTCCGCACCCGACATCGCGGGCAAGGGCATCGCCAACCCGATCGGCCAGATCTGGTCGGCCGCGCTGATGCTCGATCACCTCGGCGGCGACGATCCCGTCTATGCACAGGCTTCGGCCGCCGTGCTCTCCGCCATCGAGACCGTGCTCAGCGAAGGCCCCCGCACCCGCGACATGGGCGGCACCGCGAACACCGTGGACGTGGGCCGCGCCATCGCCGAATGCATCTCGGCAGCATGACGCCCTGCCTCCCCAGTAGCGACCTGAGAGGCTGAGATGGGCCTGTTCCTGCTGAAGCGCACGCTGACGCTGATCGGCACCCTGATCGGCGCCTCGGTCATCGTCTTCCTCGTGCTCGAGATCCTGCCCGGCAACGCCGCGCAGATGCTCATGGGCCCCGACGCCTCCCCCGAGGCCGTGGCCGCCCTGGCCACCAAGCTCGGCCTCGATCAGCCCGCGTGGACGCGCTACTGGCACTGGATCGGCGGCCTGCTCACCGGCAACCTCGGCGACAGCTACGCCTACAGCTCGCCCGTGCTCGACCTCATCCTCGAACGCCTCGCGCTCACCGTGCCCCTGGCCGTGCTCGCCATGGCGCTCACCGTCGCGATCGCCCTGCTCGTGGGCGTCACCGCCGCGGCCCGCCACAACAAGCTCGGCGACGTCGGCCTCATGGGCATGGCCCAGGTCGGCATAGCCATTCCGAACTTCTGGTTCGCCATCCTGCTCATCCTGGTGTTCTCGGTGCAGCTGCAGTGGTTCTCCGCCGGCGGCTTCGAGGGATGGGGCGAAGGGATCTTCGCGGGGATCAAGTCGCTGCTGCTGCCAGCCCTTTCGCTGGCCGTGGTCCAGGCGGCGATCCTGGCGCGCATCACGCGCTCGGCCGTGCTCGAAGTGATGCGCGAGGACTTCGTTCGCACCGCGCGCGCCAAGGGCGTGTCGCAGCGCATGGTGCTTTGGACTCATGTGCTGCGCAACGCGATGATCCCCGTCATCACGGTCATGGGCATGCAGTTCTCGGAGCTCTTGGCCGGCACCATCGTGGTGGAGAACGTGTTCTATCTTCCCGGGCTGGGCCGGCTGATCTTCCAGGCCATCAGCAACCGCGACCTGATCGTGGTGCGCAACTGCGTGATGCTGCTGGCGGCCATGGTGGTCATCGTGAACTTCGTGGTCGACGTGCTCTATGCCGTCATCGACCCGCGCATCAAGGCCAGCGACATATGAGCGCCGTCAATCCAACCTCCGCCGCGCTGCCCGCCGCCCCCTCCGGCGTGGCACTGAAGGCCCCCGGCTTCTGGCGCCGCGCACTGCGGCATCGCAGCTTCTGCATCGGGGGTGTGCTGGCCGCACTGCTGGTGCTCGCCGCGTTGATCTCCTATGTGTGGACGCCCTACTCGCCCTACGGCATGGACATGGCGAACAAGCTGCAGGCGCCGTCCGGTTCGCACTGGCTCGGCACCGATGCGTTCGGCCGCGACGTGGCCTCGCTGCTGCTCGTCGGCGCGCGCGCATCCATCCTGGTCGGTGTGATCGCGGTGGGCATCGGCCTCGTAGTCGGCACGGCACTCGGCCTGCTCGCGGCCGCCAAGCGCGGTTGGGTCGAAGAGGCGGTGATGCGGCTGTCCGACTTCACGCTGGCGTTTCCCGCCATTCTCTCGGCCATCATGATGACGGCCGTGTTCGGCGCAGGCATCGTGAATGCCATCGTGGCCATCGGCATCTACAACATCCCGACCTTCGCGCGCATCACGCGTGCATCGGCCAACGCGATCTGGTCGCGCGAGTACGTCGCCGCCGCGCGCGCCTGCGGCAAGGGCAGCTTCGCGATCACGATGCAGCACGTGCTGCCGAACATCTCGGCCGTGCTGATCGTCCAGATCACCATTCGCTTCGCCATCGCCATCCTCGCGGAAGCCGCCCTCTCCTACCTGGGCCTGGGCACGCAGCCGCCGCAACCCTCGTGGGGCCGCATGCTCAGCGAAGCCCAGACCCTCATGTTCCAGCAGCCGCTGCTGGCCGTCTTCCCGGGCATGGCGATCGCGCTCGCGGTGCTCGGCCTGAACATGCTCGGCGACGGCCTGCGCGACCTGCTCGATCCTCGTCTTGCGCGTGCACGGTGAAGAGGTGGTCGATGAACGAGCACTTCAAATGCGGGTACCAGTACGCAGAGGGCGCGAAGGTTTCGCGAAGGTCGCAAAAGAAATCCATAAACAATTTTCCCGATTCCCTTCTGCGACTTCTGCGTAGCTTTTGTCTTCCTTCTGCGTTCGGCCGCCCGATCCCGATCCACTGACCATGCCACTCCTCGAAGTCAACAACCTCCAGATCGGCCTGCAGACCCAGCGCGGGCCGGCGCAGGCCGTGCGCGGCATTTCCTTCTCGCTGGAGCGCGGCGAAACGCTGGGCATCGTCGGCGAATCCGGTTGCGGCAAGTCGATCACCGTGATGTCGCTGATGGGCCTGCTGCCCTCCACCGCCAAGGTTTCGGGCAGCATCAAGCTCGACGGGCAGGAGCTCGTCGGGCTGCCCGAAAAGAATATGTGCGAGATCCGCGGCAACCGCATCGGCATGATCTTCCAGGAGCCGATGACGGCGCTGAACCCGGTGCACACCATCGCGCGCCAGGTCGGCGAGCCGCTGCGGCTGCATCGCGGCCTGACCAAGGAGCAGGCCCGCAAGGAAGCGCTGAACCTGCTCGACCGCGTGGGCATTCCCGACGCGGCCTCGCGGCTCGATGCGTACCCGCACCAGTTCTCCGGCGGCCAGCGCCAGCGCATCGGCATCGCGATGGCGCTCGCCTGCGGCCCCGACCTGCTGATTGCCGACGAACCGACGACCGCGCTCGACGTGACCATCCAGAAGCAGGTGCTCGACCTGATCCAGGGCCTGGTCAAGGAAATGGGCATGGCACTGATACTGATCTCGCACGACCTCGGCGTGATCTCCAACAGCGTGAAGCGCATGCTCGTGATGTACGGCGGCAGCGCGGTGGAAAGCGGCCCGACCGACGCGGTGTTCGCCGGACGCGCCCATCCCTACACCCGCGGCCTGTTCGCGGCGCGCCCCGCCCTCGGCGCGGTGCGCGCGGGCCGGCTGCCGACCATCCGCGGCAGCGTGCCGGAGCTGGTCGACATGCCGCGCGGCTGCGCCTTCGCCGGCCGCTGCGCCCACACCATCGACCTGTGCCAGAGCACGCGCCCGCGCGAGACGCTGCTGCCCAACAACCACGTGGTGCGCTGCCTGCGGCTCGGAGAAATCGCCGCATCCACCGCCAGGACCGCCATCGCATGAGCCAGCCCGCTGCTAACGCCCGCCAGCCCCTGCTGGCAGTGAACAACCTCTATCGCCACTACGCGCTCCCGCGCGAAAAGCTCTTCGGCCCACCGCCGAGCGTGAAGGCGCTCAACGGCGTGAGCTTCGAAGTGCAGGCCGGCCAGAGCGTGGGCATCGTCGGCGAATCGGGCTCGGGCAAGTCGACCATCGCGCGTCTCGTGATGGCGCTCGATACGCCCACTTCCGGCACCGTTTCCCTCGAAGGCCGCAATCTGCACGCGCTCTCGAAGGAAGAGCTGCGCGTCGCACGCCGCGACTTCCAGATGGTGTTCCAGGACCCGTACGGCTCGCTCGATCCGCGCCAGACGATCGCGCGCATCGTCGCAGAGCCGCTCGAAGCGCTCGCTGCCACCACGCGTGCAGAGCAGCGCGAACGCGCCGCCGAGACCCTGGCCGCCGTGGGCCTGCGCACCACCGACATGGACAAGTACCCGCACGAGTTCTCGGGCGGACAGCGCCAGCGCATCGCCATCGCACGCGCCCTCATCACGCGCCCCAAGCTCATCGTGGCCGACGAACCCGTGAGCGCGCTCGACGTGTCGGTGCAGGCGCAGGTGCTCAACCTCATGCAGGACCTGCAGCAGCAGTTCGGCATCAGCTACCTGCTCATCAGCCACGACCTCGCAGTGGTCAACCACCTTTGCGACGAGGTCTGCGTGGTCTTCAAGGGCCGCATCGTGGAACGCGGCCGCCCGGCCGACCTGTTCGAGCACGCGCAGCACGAGTACACGCGCACCCTGCTTTCCGCCGTCCTGCACACGCCGTCGCGCTAGCCGGGACGAGCCCTCTTTCCCCTCCCTTTCACCCTCACCTCCAGGAACTATCGAATGTTGAAGCGACGCACACTCATGACTTCCGCCATGGCCGCGGCGATCCCGGGTGTCTTCCTGCCCCAGGCCCGCGCGCAGGCCGGCAAGAACACGCTGACGATCGGCATGCCACTCGAACCGCCGGGCCTGGACCCGACCAGCGGCGCGGCATCGGCCATCGCGGAGATCACGCAGTACAACATCTTCGAGACGCTCACCAAGGTGAATGCCGACGGCAGCGTCACGCCGATGCTGTCGGAGAGCTGGTCGTCGTCGCCCGACATGAAGACCTTCGTCTTCAAGCTGCGCAAGGGCGTGCGCTTCGAGAACGGGCAGCCCTTCAACGCGAACACGGTGAAGTTCTCGTTCGACCGCGCGGGCGGCGCCAAGAGCACCAACAAGGACAAGCGCTTCTTCAGCGAGATCGGCACCGTGGTGCTCGACGAGTACACGGTGGGCGTCAACAGCACGCTGTCGAACCCCGACCTGCCGTTCATGCTCGGCCAGTCGACCGCCTGCATCGTGGAGCCCAAGAGCGCCGAGACCAACGCCACCGCCCCCGTGGGCACCGGCCCCTACAAGCTGAGCGCCTGGCAGCGCGGCGCCTCGTGCACGCTGGTGAAGTCGCCCACCTATCGCGACCCGAACCTCGCGAAGACCGAGAAGTTCGTCTTCCGCTTCATGTCGGACACGGCCGCGCAGACCGCCGCGCTGCTGTCGAACGACATCGACATCTTCCCGCGCGCAGGCACGCGCTCGGTGGGCCAGTTCAAGGGTAACTCGCGCTTCCAGGTGATCGAGGTGGGCACGCGCGGCAAGGTGATCCTGACCATCAACAACCGCAAGAAGCCGCTGGACGACGTGCGCGTGCGCCGTGCGATCCTGGCGGCCATCGACCGCAACGCGATCATCCAGGGCGCGGCCGACGGCTTCGGCAGGCCCATCGGCAGCCACTACGCGCTGGGCGCGCCGGGCTTCATCGACACCACCGCGGTGAACCCGTTCGACGTGGAGAAGGCAAAGAAGCTGCTGGCCGAGGCTGGCGTGAAGACGCCGCTGGAGCTGCGCCTGCAGCTGCCTCCGCCCTCCTACGCCCGCCAGGGCGGCGAGGTGATCGCCGCGCAGCTCGCGCAGATCGGCATCAACGTGAAGATCCAGAACGTCGAATGGGCGCAGTGGCTCAGCGGCACCTTCGGCGGCGCCCACGACTTCGACCTGACCATGGTCGCGCACGTGGAGCCCTTCGACCTGGTGAAGTACACCGAGCCCGACTACTACTGGGGCTACGACTCGAAGAAGTTCCGCGACCTGTTCGTCACCATCCAGAACGAAGAGAACAAGAAGCGCCGCGCCGACCTGCTGGCCGACGCCCAGCGCATGCTGGCGACCGACGCGGTCAACGGCTTCCTCTACCAGGCGGTGTTCCCGACCATCGCGCGCAAGGAAGTGAAGGGCCTGTGGCCGAGCATGCCGATCGTGGTGAACGACCTGGCCGCGATCTCGTGGGGCTGATGCGATGAGCACCTCGACTTCGAAGCCGCTTTATGCCCTGGGCGTGCAGGAGCTGCATGCCGCCTACGCGGCCAAGGAACTCTCACCGGTGGAAGTGGCACGCTCGGTGAACGAGCGCATCGCGGCGTACGAGCCCGAGCTGCACGCCACCTGGCTCTTCCGCCCCGAGCTGGCGCTGGAGCAGGCCCGCGCCTCCGAAGCCCGCTGGCTGGCCGGCAAGCCGCTGGGCACGCTCGACGGCGTGCCCGTGACCATCAAGGACAACCTCGCGACCAAGGGCGATGCGATGCCGCTGGGCACCGCCGCCTACGAGCTGGTGCCGATGAGCTACGACTCGCCGCCCGCCGCGCGCCTGAAGGAAGATGGCGCTGTGCTGGTCGCCAAGACCACCATGCCCGACCTGGGCATGCTGTCGTCGGGACTGTCGAGCTTTCATGAACTCTCGCGCAACCCGTGGGACCTGTCGCGCACGCCCGGCGGTTCCAGTGCGGGCGCAGGCGCTGCAGCCGCAGCCGGCTATGGCCCGCTGCACGTGGGCACCGACATCGGTGGCTCGCTGCGCCTGCCGGCGAGCTGGTGCGGCATCTACACGCTCAAGCCCAGCTTCGGGCGCATTCCGCTGAGCTCGCCCTACATGGGCCGCTGCGCCGGCCCGATGACGCGCACCGTCGCCGACTCGGCGCTGATGATGGCCTCGGTCGCGCAGCCCGACGACCGCGACTACTCCGAGCTGCCGCCGCCCGTCATCGACTGGACGGCCTTCGAGGTCGACCCGTCGTTCATCAAGGGCAAGCGCGTGGCGCTGCACATGGACGCGGGCTGCGGCCTGCCGCTCGATCCGCAGATCGCCGAGGCCGTGCGCCGCACGGCCAAGCGCATCGAGGCCGCCGGCGCCGTGATCGAAGAGATCCCGCCCTTCATGACGCCGAAGATGCTGCAGGGCATGGACCACTTCTGGCGCATGCGCTCGTGCATCGACATCCAGGCGATGGCGCCCGAAGTGCGCGCGAAGATCCTGCCGTACATCCGCGAATGGGCCGAGAGCGCGGCCGGCTTCTCGGGCGCGCACATCTTCGACGCCTACAGCCAGTTCATCGCGGCGCGGGCGGCGGCCATTGCGGCCACAAAGGCCTACGACTTCGTGATCTCGCCGGTGTCGCCCAACATGCCCGCGCCGGCCGACCACGCATCGCCCACCAACGACCCGATGCTGCCGCTGGAGCACATCGGCTTCACGGTGCCCTACAACATGTCGGAGCAGCCCGCTGCCTCGATCAACTGCGGCTACTCGGCCGAGGGCCTGCCGATTGGCCTGCAGATTGCCGGCCGCCGCTTCGACGACCTGGGCGTGCTGCAGTTCAGCCGCGCCTTCGAGCAGATCCGCGAACCGCAGAAACCCTGGCCGGAACCCAACACGTCCCGCTGACCGGCCTTCAGGAGACAAGACATCATGAACGCAGCAGCCCACTACATCGACGGACGCCACGTGCAGTCCGAAGGCAACGCCACCATCGACGTGATCGACCCGAGCGATGGCAGCAAGTTCGGCGAGATCGCGCGCGGCACCGCCGCCGACGTGGACACCGCCGTGCGCGCCGCACGCCAGGCCATGGGTGAGAACTTCGACGGCCCCTGGGGCGGCATGACCGCGCTGCAGCGCGGCCGCCTGCTCGCCAAACTCGGCGCCGCCGTCCTGGAGCATCACGAGGAGCTGGCCCAGCTGGAGGCGCGCGACACCGGCAAGGCGCTGCGCGTGGCGCGCAACGACGCCACCGCGCTGGCCCGCTACATGGAGTACTACGCCGGCGCCTGCGACAAGCTGCACGGCGACACCCTGCCCTACGAGCGCGGCTACACCGTGCTGACGGTGCGCGTGCCGCACGGCGTGACGGGCCACATCATTCCCTGGAACTACCCGATGCAGATCGCGGGCCGCAGCGTGGGCGCCTCGCTCGCCGCGGGCAACGCCTGCGTGGTGAAGCCGGCGGAAGACGCGAGCCTGTCGCTGCTGCGCCTGGCCGAGATCGCGACCGAGGTCGGCTTTCCGGCAGGCGCACTCAACGTGGTGACCGGCTACGGCAAGGAAGCCGGCGCGGCGCTGTGCGCACACCCCGGCATCGACCACATCTCGTTCACCGGCTCGACCATGACCGGCCGCAGCGTGGGCCTGGCCGCTGCCGAGCGCCATTGCCCGGTGACGCTGGAGCTGGGTGGCAAGTCGCCGCAGATCGTGTTCGCGGATGCCGACCTCGACGCGGCGGAGCCGGTGCTGCTCAACGCCATCATCCAGAACGCCGGCCAGACCTGCTCGGCGGGCAGCCGCGTGCTGGTGGAACAGTCGGTCTACGAAGAAGTGGTGCAGCGCCTCGCCAGGCGCTTCTCAGCAGTGCGCGCGGGCACGCCCGCCGAAGACCTGGACATGGGCCCGCTCATCAACGAAAAGCAGTTCCGCCAGGTGCGCGACATGGTCGCGACCGCCGAGGCCGCCGGCCTGAAGGTGGCGGCGCGCGGCACCGTGTCGCCCAACGCATCTTCCACCGGCTACTACCAGGAAGCTGTGCTCTTCCGCGACGTGCCGCACGAGAGCGACATCGCGCAGCGCGAGATCTTCGGCCCGGTGCTGGCCCTGACGCCTTTCGCCGACGAGGCCGAGGCGGTGCGCCTGGCCAACGGCACGGACTTCGGGCTGGTGGCCGGCGTGTGGACCCGCGACGGCGCGCGCCAGCTGCGCATGGCGCACAAGCTGCACTGCGGCCAGGTCTTCGTCAACAATTACGGTGCGGCGGGTGGTGTAGAACTGCCATTCGGCGGCGTGAAGTCCAGCGGCTTCGGCCGCGAGAAGGGCTTCGAGGCCCTGCTCGGTTTCACGACCCTCAAGACCATCGCCATCAAGCACGGATGAAGACAACACATGACAAGCACTGAACAGCAGCAAGCGCCGCGCAAGGTCGGCCTCGTCGGCGTGGGCCTGATGGGCCACGGCATCGCCAGCAACATCGTCAAGCACGGCCATCAGCTGACCGTGCTGGAGCACGCGGGCAACCAGCCCATCGACGGCCTGCTGAAGGCCGGCGCCACTTCGGTGAAGGACGTGGCCACGCTGGCCGCGCAGGTCGACGTGCTGATCCTGTGCGTGACCGGCACGCCGCAGGTCGAGGCCGTGATGCTGGGCGACAACGGCGCGCTCACCACGCTGCGCCCCGGCACCGTGGTCATCGACTGCTCCACCGCAGTGCCAGCCTCCACCGCCAAGGTGGCTGAAGCCGTGAGCGCCAAGGGCGGCAAGTTCATCGACGCGCCCATGACCCGCACCGCGAAGGAAGCCGCCGAAGGCCGGCTGAACCTGCTGGTGGGCGGCGACGAGCAAGTGCTGGCCTCGTGCCTGCCGGTTTTGCGCTGCTTTGCCGAGAACATCACGCACGTGGGCGGCATCGGTGCCGGCCACGCGATGAAGCTGCTGCACAACTTCGTCTCGCTGGGCACCGTGGCGCTGCTGTGCGAGGCCGCGGCCTGCGCCGAACGCGCCGGCGTGAAGCCCGACGTGTTCGTCGACGTGCTCGCCAAGGGTGGCGGCAACGGCGTGGCGCTGGAACGCGTCAAGCCCAAGCTGCTGACCGGCAGCACCGATTCGCTGAAGTTCTCGATGGCGAATGCGAAGAAGGACCTGGGATACTACAACGACATGGCCCAGCAGTCGTCTTCGAGCCATGGCATTGCGCAGGCTGTGGATGCGCTGCTGACGCATGGGGTCGAGAAGTTCGGTGGGGACCGGATGGTGCTTGATCTGGTTGAGGCCTTGCGCTGAATACTCGACCGTTCCTGCCCTGTGCGATGCCGATTTCATTCGGGGCTCATGCACAGGGCACCGGACAGGCATTGCTCCGAAGGATCGATCTCGGCCGCGGTCGACATGGGCATGACTGCGTTCAATGCCCGTTCCAGACTGGTTTCAGCCAGTCGACGCGGCCCGCTGAATGACTGCCATGCGCCGCGATCGAGCCATCCGGCGGCGCATCGAGCCGCTTCACCGCCGTAGCGTGGAAGACGGATCTGCGCCTCTCAATCGGCACTCGCTCAGATTTCCGTCTGCTCCGAGATCTCCAGGGCGTCATCCACATCGATGCCCAGGTATCTGACGGTCGACTCGAGCTTGGAGTGGCCGAGCAGCAGCTGCACCGCGCGGAGGTTCCTCGTTCGCCGGTAGATCAGCGTCGCTTTCGTCCGTCGCATCGAGTGCGTTCCGTAGTCGGCAGGATCTAGTCCAAGCTCTCTGACCCAGCCGCCAAGAATCCGGGCGTACTGCCTGGTGCCGAGGTGCGGTGAGTCGTGCATTCGGCTCGGGAACAGGAAGTCGTCCGATCGCAGTCCGGTGCGCCGGATCCAGGCCTGCACAGCCTCGCGGGTTCCGGGAGTCAGCTCGAACTGCACCGGACGCTGCGTCTTGTGCTGCATCACTGTTGCCCGTGGGGCAACTTGCTCTCCGTGGCAGACGTCCCGGACTTTCAGGCTGACAAGGTCGCAGCCTCGCAGCTTACTGTCCAAGCCCAAATTGAAGAGAGCGAGTTCGCGCACTCGACCCTGCAGTTGCAGCCGCACCCGCAGCGCCCAAATGTCCTTGAGCTTGAAAGGCGCCTTCTGGCCGACGATCTTGCCCTTGTTCCAGGGCCCACGACAGGTTCCAGTGTCTGCTGATCCCATGATGGTCTCCCATCGAGTTGAGGGAATGTGAGCATGCGCGCGCCGTGTGCAGTTGTCCTTGATGCAGCACTTGCGTTCCATGGGTTAGGCATCAGCTTTCGCGGCTATGCCTGAACTGCGGCAAGGGGCACAATTGGCGACAACCAGTCATCTGACCCTTGCTAGTTACTTTGGAGCTATCCCGATCTCTGGCATACATGTCAGAGAGGCGTTGAGATTGAACCACCATGTCACAACTCAGCCAACCCCCGCTTCGGGTGCGACTGGATGCGATTCCTTGGAGCAACTTCAGGACCTGCCTCGGCCCGGCGGACAAGATGGGGGAAGTACTGGAACGCCTCGCAAGCACCGACTCGGCCGCTGCATTCGCGGCAAGCCGCGAACTCTGGTGCGATTTGGTTTCGGGTGGTATCGGCCCTCCGCCAGTAGCGATTCATGCGCTCCCGTTTGTTCTCGACGTCTTGCCTCAAGCTGGTGAACAACTAACGACTGAACTCCTTGAGCTTGTCTGGCGCTGCGTTCACTTCGACCGACCAGATGAGATGGGAACTCTTCAAGAACTGCGGCGCATGGTTATCGCGCAGCGCACGCGTCTGTTCGGGTATGTCACCGACCCCAATCAGGAAATAGCAGAGTTGGCGAAGGACATCCTTGCCGATATAGGTGAGAAGACCGTCATCGGTAAGCCCGCTTAAGAGAGGGACTGTCTGTTGTGGGCCCCCACTGACGGCGGCGCGCCTACGGCAGAATGCGGCCAGAACCGGCCGTTCACCGAGCCGGCACAATGCGGCCACAACCGGACATTCAAATGCCAACGGAATTGAGGCACAAGAAGATCGCGCTCATCAAGCATCTCGTAGAGACGGGTCATGGCGACGAGCTACGCCTGATACTGTCCGGTGCTTCAAGATTCAACCGTCCAGAATTCAACGACGATGCTGACGTCACATATCCGTCGGAATGGGAGCCGAGTGAAAGAACGCTGCACCTAGTTTCCCTGGTACAGGATCATCTTGAGTTCACGGCTAGGTTCGGAACCAGTTCTCAGACTGCCACTGAAGGCGGGAGGCACTACTTCGCTCACGTCACAGAATTCGAACTTTGGCTAAACCATGGCGCACCTGGAATATCGATCGCCCAGCTCCAGGCGGTAGAGGCCGCCCACAAACGCTAGTCCGCCGACGGCCATGACCGGACATTCATTGCGGTGTGATGATTTTTCGGCATCGTCAAGATAGCGGTATCGGCAGTTTTGTTGGAACCAGGGAGGGGAAATGGCTGTCCATGAATGCACGATGTATCCCGACGATCAAATGTGGGAGGTGATCTATGACGCAATAGATGAGGGGCGGTCGCCGCTTTGGCCGGAGATTACACTTCACCTTAAACCGCAGGACACCACCTTGGCGGGCTGGCAATTGCTATTGGAGCTTGTCGATGAAGCTGTGCTCGATCGGCGAACAGTCTTCGCACCGAAGAAGGAATTAGGTCCTGAGCTTTGGAGCCAAGTGCTCACGTTGCCGCCTTCCATCGCTGGGCTAAAGCACGTCGAAAAACTCGACCTATACGGAAGCAGCCTTCTTCGGATTCCGCCGGAGATTGGTGAGATGGAGAGTCTCACGCAATTCGTCCCCTATACCTCATACGGGCTTCACTGGTTGCCGTATGAAATCACCAAATGCAGAGCCCTACAGTCGAGCACGGTGAGCACCAGAGCGCTATATGGCAACTACAAATATCGCCCGCCCTTTCCGTCGCTAGCGCGAATAGTCCCGGAACTTGTTCCAACCCGTTGCAGTGTGTGCGGCGGTCCCATCGATCTGGCTAGCGCAGAGCAAGTGTGGATCTCACTAGGGGTAGCGGCCGACGTGCTGCCGCTGCTCGTCAATGCCTGTTCGATCGGGTGTGTGGAGAACCTTCCTCCAGCCGCCATGGGCTACGTTCAAGGGCCGCACAAGGGAGGTCTCTCTGTACGACAACCTGTGCCGGATTGAATACAGCCGCTGTCAAGCGTTCGCGAATGGCGAGTTTGAATCGACGATAACCAGCCTTTCGCCGCATTCGGCAGAACTCGGCCACAAGCAGTCACCGAACATGAGCTTTTCAAGCGGCGCTGACGGGTCAGACTACTCAACCACGGCCGCCTATTTTCACTACGGGTTAGAAGCCGGCGTGTTCGACGCCGATGAAGTTCGTGCCTGGGCGCTCGCAATCGTAGAGGCTCGACGCACACCACCACCTGAAGTTGTCGAAGTCTTGGCAAGCAGGACCTTCCTCAATTTGGTCGAGGCGCTCAAGGTGGTCCCCGGTGAAAGGGATGTTCGATTGGCTGGTCGATGGCTGTTAAATACTCTAAACCGCCGCCTCGCGACCGACAAAAGTCTGGTGGGAGTGGTGACGCGTCAGGCGCTTCAAGTCGCCCAGTCCACCGGTCTCGAAGAGAGTATTCAGTTTGCTTTTGACGGGATTGCTGACCTTTTCGGCTTGGCGCAGTCCGGCACATATGGAACGGTAGAGGACTGCCATGCCGAGTTGTTGACAGTCCTGTCAAGTTCCGAAGCCCCGCCTGCGCTGAAGCTATTCTGGCTTCCGCTTTGGGCCCGTTTGCGCCGACGTCGCGTCAGGCTACAGTCGGCCAATACCAGACGTTCAAGCCTTTCTGCAATCGTCCCTCCAATGGAATCCGAAGCTTTCACGCCCGAACAGTTTAAGAATAGGCCTGCGGTGGCCCAAGTAGACGTCGATCTACGAAAGTGGCTTCGAGGCATTTCAGTTGAAAAACGGCTGGCGTTCATCCGTGCGCTCTGGCCGCTGAACTATACGTACAGCATGTCGCTCGCAAGATCGTCGCAACTTCCAAATAATCATGTTGAGGCGTTGCTTGTGGAATGGCTTCACGCTGCGCAGAATAGCGCCGGCAATGGTCTGGTTGCCCTGGCGCCTCTCCTTGGTGAAGCCAGATTTTGGAAGGTCGTAGATGCCTCGGACCTGACGGAGGAAATGCGAAGCTTTTTTTATCTCTACCGTAAAAGCTATCGTCGATACAACAGCGCCACTGGGGCCTAACGGCCAAGATCGGTCGTTCAGCCGGGCGCGCAGTTTTTGCTTCCAGAAGGCATGTGCTTCATAGAAAGGATCAAGGAAGAGTGGCCACCTCTATGTATTGCTGGCGATGCAAAATCGACCTCCCGATTCTCACTGAGGAGGAATATCAACTGGTCTTCCCTACGAGTTTCATGGCACAGGTACGGGAATATCGTGAGAAAACAGGGGCTGACTTACGTCAGGCACAGGCGGACGTTGGAGAGCAAGCGCTAGAAACGTATGAGCGCATCACAGGCTTCAAAGAAACCAATCCTCTTGCTCTTTACCACCATCGCCTGAGCCTCTACGGGCCACCTTGCTCTGAATGCGGGAAACCGCTTCGAACTCCCGCCGCGAACTACTGTGCTGCCTGCAGCGCGCCGCGTGCCCGTTCCGACGCTGCACATTGATTACCGTCGACCGGTCGGCTTCGGCCACAATGCGTCGTTCGCCGTGAAGGGATAGGTTATGGTGTTTGGCTGGTTGAAGAAAGATAGGCGGCTTGCCCCACATATCTCGGGCCCCATTGACCCGCACATACAAAAAACCGTCAGATGGGTTGCCGAAGTGATCAGTGATCGCACGGAATTTCAACGACGCGCACAATCGGCGGCGGAGACGTTCGATGAGACCCGTCTACCAGAACTGCCGCACTATTTCCACGACGAGTCGATGCCGCCGCTGGAACTTGCCGATAGGTTCCCGGGACTAGGCCAATGGATAGCGGCGCGCCAATTCGCTATCTTCGAGATCCTCTACTTCATCGGTCTGCCCGCTTTGCCGCTGCTGAAAAGAGTCGCTCACGGTGACTACGATTGGACTCAGGGCAACGCAGTTGAAATTCTCTGTCGACTCGCCGCGAAAGGCGTAGAACGCGAGGCGACGATTCGGGACCTACGGATGTTGATCCCGAACCTGCGTTATGAGGCGGTGATCTACGCCGCCGAGCCCCTAGTTCAGCAAGCCCGATCAAACACCGCGATTGCCGCTCTCATCGAAGACTTGCTTACTGTTCCGGAATTCGGCGAGATCCACGCGGAAATCATCGAACGCCAGGATCGAGGCACCCATAGCCAACATGTGACTGTGGTGGATTGAACATCCGTCTATCTCCCCTCCCAGTTGTCTTAGCGGCTCACGGCCAGAAGCGGACGTTGACTCGGAAGATAGGTAGGTGAATTGATGGCGTTGCTATTGCTGGGAAAGACGAAATGCCCAATCTGCGAGGAGGTCATCAATGAGACCCAAGAGCGCGTTAGTTCAATGCACTTTATTGAATCCCCAGTGCATGCGTTGTGGCGATTTTCAGACGCCACCATGCATCGCGAGTGCTTTCGTAACTGGCCGCGTCGAGCAGACTTCGTAGCCGAATTCAATCGAACGATTGGCGGTATTCGTTGGGGCAATGGGACACGGCATCTCATGCTCGACGACGGAACCATTGAGGTGACGCATCCGCCGGTATGACCATGCAACGACACACCCTGTATGCGTACGTAGACGGCTCTGACCTAGAAGACGTCGCCGCGCCCATCGAGGAAAGGCTTGTCGAGCTTGCCGCAGCGCCAGGCTGGGTCACTTCAAGGCCGACCGTGGTGAACCAGAAGACCGATGTGTCCGGCAGCCCCCCTGACGACTTGCCCGACTGGGACCTTGGCCTCAACTTGGCACTGCCAGACACAGGTGACGAGCCTGATGGGTGGTTCGGAGACGTTGAGCGCATTGCCGGGTACTTGGCGAAGCTGCACTCGACATTCACCCGCGAATTCGTCATTGGCATTGCCGACAACGTCACGGGCGTGACCGAGGACCTCTTCTTCGTCGAGTCCAATGCGCCGGACCTTGGCCGGCTCCGGAGCGCCATCGGTGTTCGCGGCGGCTAGCATCAGCGCCTTGCGGCCAGAAGCGATCACTGAGATAAGGTGAGCGGATGGATAGATACCAAAACAATCCGCTGCTGCGTCTTCTCGACTGCTATCTGATGGACTTGATAGGCGAGTTGGGTCAGGATCAGCTACTAACTCTTGTCAGGCTGGAGCCGATGTTGCAGAGGGCCTGGAAGTCAGAAGGAACATGGAGGCAGATGGTTGAAGAGCAAATGGGCTTTCAGCCAACTGTTCCTGCCAAGGTCCGAGCGTTTTGGCTCGGCTACATCAAAGCCGCCGAAGCACAGGGGGTGCCGGCCTCGCCTTTCGATTTCGTCGTGTCCTTCGTTGGACAGAATTTCCCGCATTTGGTGGCGGGCGGAGAGGTCCATTAATGCCCCTTCAAGGCCTGGCCGGTGTCGTTCACTGCGCAGAATCCCGACAGGACCAGACTATCGCGTTGTCTCGCTAGGAGCGAACATTGAGTCCACATGATACGAAAGAGACCATTCGTCGTCGGCTCTTCATAGCCGCTGTCCGCAACGGAAATCTGACGCCGCAGTTTGGCTTTCAAGTCTGCCCCGACTGCAGCGGCCGGGGCACCATTTGTGTGGAGCGAGAAGTGAATGGGCGCTGGACTGCGACGTTCGAGGAATGCTCAGCATGTCGAGGGGAAACCATAGTCCCTGCGTAGCAACTTACGCGATAGCGCCGATCCGGATGTTTCGTGAGTGACCGCTCTTGAGCGGAAGCTACTTCCGCTTGGGGCCCTAAGCCGTCCTTCGGTTCACCCCGTCAGCGGACCAGCAAGCAGTCGTTCGCTAACGTCTGAATTGGCCGGCACGCATCGCCAAGGCGCCGCCAGAAGAATTCTCCCGGTCCCGGCTCGCCGCGACTTGCCGGTGCGTGTCCGCGTCGGACGACCTGCTAGGCCGTGCTCACCCCTCGGCTCTGGCATCTCCGTCGCTACTCGTCCTCATCGCGGATTTCTTCCAACCAGTCGTCAGGCAAGTCCTCCAAGTTTCGAACGATCAGGCGCGCGTCGTTTTGAACCGCAGTCTTGATAGCGCTCACGAATTCCGATCTCTTGTGTGTCGCGCGCGCGATCGCGGGAATCTTCGATAGAAAGAAGGCGCCTACGTAGTTTTGGGTGAACCAATTCTGATTCAGCAGGGAAATGAGGTTATCGGCGAGTGCATCCGGTCGCGAAAACCGCCGCCACAGGCTTGATGCGTAGGTTCCAAGCACGCCTCCGGAAACATTCTTCGAGCTATGAATATCCTTGTTGCCAGCGAGAACGTCTCGAACAATCGCACCTTCAACCTTCAGCCGAATCCTGAGCGATAGTCTGTCCCAGCCATCTTTCCCGAGCAGCTTCAGAAAACGAATGTTCGGCGCCCATTTCCCCCTAGGAACTGTCGCGTCGAGGGCATTGCCAAGCTCGCGGGCAACATCATTCTTCTGCTCTTCCTCCAGCCGGTCCCACAGCAACTTGACATAGTCTTGCCGCGACACGTCATAGTCGCCGTTCGCGATTTGCAGCTTAAGTATCGGCACTATGACCGCGTCAGGCGTCTCTTCCGATAATGCACGAGCGTAATCTTCGCCATCAATGAAGTCTTCTTCAGTCAACCGAGCGTAAGCGTGCTCCACTTGTCGGAGATCGTCTTCACGCGTCATTGGGGCGAAGACTTGCAGGAATGCTGCTTCAATGTCGCCAATCGACGCATCTGATTCGAGCAGGTTGTTGAACTCAGTGGCCTCGGCGGAGTCGAGTTCCGAATGGAGGATGATCTGCTGCAGGATGATGCGAAGACTAAGAAGATCACGTTGCAAGCGTCGAGATCGATTTTCAGTGCTCAGCGTCGCCAAAGAGTTGAGGTAGAGGATGTCGATGACCTTCGCTACATCCCCGGCGACCATCACGTTCTCTTCATGAAGGTCCCCATGTGCCATACCTTGTGCATGAATGTGGCCGATCCCATGGATGATCCCCACGCCAATTCGCTGTGCTCGTTCTAAGTTGAGTGCGGGCCCTGCGGTGATCTTTGCGAGCGTTTCTCCCCGGATCAGCTCCATGACGACGCAGTCGACTTTATCGCCGCTGTCGGGGTCTTCGATTCGTTCCAGCGTGATTACTGACACAACGTTCGAGTGGCTCGCTCGTGCAAGCGCTCTCGCATGCGCCAAGGCATCTGCTACTCCGACATTTGCAGGCCGAATGATTTTGACCGCAACGGTGCGACCGAGCTCGTCGATCGCCTTCCATACATCGGCGAATGCCCCGTCGCCGAGTTTCTCGTCAAGCTGTAGCTTCATATCCTGTGACTTCGTTTAAGGAAATGCCAAGTTTGGCAGGTGACTCGATATAAGAGGTAGAACATCGGAGTTCACCTGGGTGCGAAGGCATGCCGTAGCACATCGGGTGCAACATCGGGTTAAACCGCCGCGCCTCATGTGGAGGTGTTCCAGGTGCTTCAAGCGTTGGGTGACTGATCGAGGTACGTCTGCATTTCCTTGATCTTCAGTTCGGCACAGGATCTATCGAACTCCAATCTGCCGATGGCCTCGGAGATTGCGTAGTGGGCCGCGAGCTCTGATGTGCCCGTGCGCTCGCGTTCGAGGAATTCGATGTCGTTGCGAATGCGCTCTAGCCGTTTGGAGAATACGTCAATCACGACGCGGCACGCGTTCTCGTTGTATGCGAAGGACATGAAGGCTTCCTTGTGCTGAGGGTCTAGTGAACCGATAGATGGGCGGTCTAGAGTCAACTAGGCCGAACGGAAGAGACCGCGCAAGCTGGTCTCATGGAACTGGGGCGACGAAGGAGTGTGCATCGCGCTCTCCTCTGAAGACAACCTCTGCAGTTGGCTAGTGGCGGAAAACTTTCGGGCGCGAGGCTGTCCACCAAAGAAGCGCGGACCGTTCCCCTTCACACAAATGGCTATTCAGCGCCGCCGCAGCGCTTAGATTGAATTTGATGCCCAAGAGCGGTCGATCGCGCACTACCGCTTTTGGCCGGAGGCTGCGCTACGAGTCATGCCTCGATCAAGCACTGGCGTCGCGAACTTCACGCCCGAGAGCCAGGCTCATCCTGGCGCACAGTACCGTGAGCCAAGCTATCCAGATTGGCGTCTCGACTTCGCCGCAGAACTGGATGCCGCTGGGTTCGACTGAGGCCCAGATGTATCGTGCATCGCCCTCCTGGCCGTACCAAGCTGGCCCATCCCTATCGCCTAGCCAACCATCCAACGACTCATATACAGCCGAGACCTTCAACCACTCTTGCTCGGACAGGTCGTATGGGATATTCAGAGTGATGTCCTGTTGCAAGTGCCGTCCTCCGAGCTGTTGGCGTCAGCATTCTGACTCCTTTGGCCTTGGCCGCGTCCTCAAAGCTCGAAACTAGGCGCCGCCGTTGAATGTCCGAGATTGGCCGACTGTAGACGTCATCTTGTTGCCGGTACGGCCAACGGATTCTGTCTCCGAAACTCTTCGAGGACGCAGTCCGGCGAGATTCCGTAGTTGCCCTTTGCATATGTGTCAACGAGGGTAAGCATGACCGTGTCGTTCCATCGCCGGACGATGGGCCAAATTTCGTATTCCCTACTGCCCGCGATAGCGAGGTAGAACGTAGGCGTCGCCGACTTTTCCATTTCTGATACCCCAAGCACCTTGGCGAGTTCTGGAAGCGGACCTTTGCAGTCGATGAGATAGCGGTGATAGAGGACCTCAAGATCGGCGCGTTGAGCCGCCACTTCTCCCTCCGGTTGTGGCTGGGCACGCGCAGTTGCCTGGAATCGGATGAGGTCGGCCGCGAGGCGACCGGACAAGTACCAAACGAATCCGTCATCGTAGGCAAGGCTGGGCCTCGGGTCGGCGTGGGCCGATAAGCTGAGGCACGCTGTCAGGATGAGAACTGCAGCTCGATGAAACATTTGATTCTTGATCGAGATCAGCGGAGGCGGCAACGAGATGGCTTGAGGGCGTTGGCAAATGTCCGAAGTTGGTCGAATCTTGCCATGTCTGTAGATCCGAGAAGGTGCACGCGGAGTCACACAGCCCCATGCTACTTAGACACAGTTCGTCGTGGCGGCTTGATAGCCATTTCCACTTCCTTGCAGAACGTCGCCATTGCGCCAGTGAGCCAGCTCCGACCCATCGCAGTGAACTCATCACTCGCACAAGCTTGCTCGCGCGCGGCGGTGAGAACCTCAAAAAAAGCTGATCGACAGGCGGATCGGCTTCACTCAGGTTGACGACCTTGCCTCCCCAGTACTCTGCTAGCTCGCGTGCAAGTAGCTGTGACACCGGATCGCCGACCCCATAGCGCTCAGCTGCAATCGATGCCGCCCTCCCGAGGATGTCGTGGACCGCGGCGTTAGTCCCCCAGCAAATGTGGTCGTAGAAGGCAAGTGCTGAAGACATGGGAAATCTTGTCTAGATGTCTGTTTTTGGCCGGCACCCGACCCTAGGTGCTGAGTTCGACGTCGTCCCAACTTCCGTTTTCGCTCAATAGCCATTCAAGAGCCTTGCGTCGCTCCATCACGATGTCCAGGCTCACGTCTCCTGACGGTTCCCCATGCAACTGGGCCGTCCTTGTCCACCAATGGAGTCGATAGTAGAGGTCGGTCATCCTGAACAATTCCAGCCGAGGTCGAAGCTTCACTCGACTCATGAAGGCCTCGCCACGCTCGTTCTCTCGCAGATTCGGCATCAGAGACGCAAGTTCGGGCCCGACAGGCTTGTTGAATGCGAGATCCTCAACTTTGCCGGCTGCCCAGGCGAGCGCCCATAGAGCCTCGATGTACCAGTAGAGATTGGTGCGTTCCTGTTCGGTGAGGTCACCGTCGTCTTTGTCGAGAATCGCCCGCTCAGAACTCGACAGTTCCCCGTCCAAGCCATTGCTAGCGATCCACTCCCTGATAACAGAGATGGGTGCCTTGAAGGCAATTTCCAGCATCGCGTTCAGGATCAGAGCGCGACGCGCAGTGGCTTGAGCATCACGTGCATGGGTGTCTTGGTCGGGGGATGGCAGCCAGTCGCATATCTCGCCGCCGTGCGCGCGAATCAACGCCTCGTTTTCGCGCTTTATGCGTTCGCAATCAATCTCTTCCATCTCGGCATCCTATGTCTGCTTCGGGGCGAATTCTGGCCGGGCCTCAAGCGTCTGCTTCTGGCCGCCTGTAGTCGCGCACAGACCCGCACGGCGACTGGCTTGGGAGAGTGCGCCATTTCGCGTGGCACTCCGTCTAGAGAAAGTCGCGCCACGGCGACGCATCTAGGACGGCCTTTGCTTGTGCCACGCCACCCTCTCTGTAAGCGTTGGCAACTGCGATGGTGGAAGCTTGCAATTGAAGCAATTCGTCCGCCGTTGGTCCACGTCTCAAGGCAGTCGGCTGCTCCGGAATCCTCTCGATTATTTCGCGCAGTTCTCGAATGACTTTCTGATGCTCCAAATGCCCTTCACAAGCTGAACCGCGCACCTCACTCAGAGCCAAATCGACTATCCAGCCGTTGTGGGGCATGCGGTCGCGAGCCCGTCGTAGATGGCTTGCATAGGCGGCGTGAGGCCGGAGCGCAGCAAGAAAGGATGCTTCAACGACGCCCTGCCACGAATAATGAGTAGACAGATCGGCAACAAGTTCTTCGTCTAGTGCGCTGGCCGCCTTTGCGCATGCATATAGCGTATCGAGCGGCTCATACTTCACCAACGGAAATTGCCAGAGAAGCGAAGCCAACTCCCGCCCATCATCTCGCAGTCTTGTCCAGAATCGAAGTGCCGCTTGCGGCTTCATGAAGCGGAAGTATGGAACCTCATGAAGGAGTCGGAGCACATCGGATTCAACGTAGAACACATCGCACCTACAAAATTCTTTCGGGTTGAATGCTGCGTCCAAAGCCGAAGAAACTTCGGCGGACGAATGGCGGCTAGTGCTTGTACATCGGCTTGCTTTCAATGTCCCGTTCTGGCCGTCCTCAGCCTGCGAGCTGACGGGACCACTCATATGCAAACATCAGGTCGTGGGTCGGAACAACAATCGTGTCACAGCGAACCACGAAGCCTGCCGCCTCATCGGCTACCTCATACAAGAGTCCACCGTCCGAATCCTCAAGGGAGTTGCACCGAAGCTGCGCGTTGCTCCAGAAAGTCGGGCCTGCGAGGTAGAGACAAGCGACAAAGGAGATGCCAAATGCTTCCCTCTGGCCGCTTCTTGGGCGGATGGCAAGGACGAAGCGACCGTGCGTCTCTGTGAACGCGTTGAACGACGCGTCCGCACCGTCGCAGGTCTCAAAGAACTCATTGGCTCTGGCAATGAGCTTTGGCCTAGCTATCCGAGCGAGGCGGTCAGCCCTTTCCGGTCGAGGGCGCGTTGCTGGGGTACTGGTCGGCTCCGCTTGTGCATCGGGTGGGAGTTCTGGAAGGCTCATGGTCGCATCTTCGCAGGGGATTTGAGAGGCTGCCACGAATGTCGGGTTGTGGCCGGACCCTGCCACACCTATATCGGAGCGCCACCCGGCACGATTCGCCGCGACATCGCTACTCGGCTTTGCCACTTGGCAGCATGCAGATTGTGGCGAGATACGCTTGCTGTTCGACATACCACGCCGACGGATAGTCCTCTCGATCCCATGGTTCGTCGCTCTCGTACGTTCCTCTGCCAAGAAACCCGTAGTAGACGTTCATCGCGTCGAGATGACATCTCGCCCAGAAAACCCATACACACGCGCTCTTTCCGAGCTGGCGTCTAGCTGCATCGCCGGCAGGTCCGAGCGCGATACAAGTCTCAAGGCCTTCTTCATCGATCCAAACCTCGTGTAGATATCCCCTACGCAGTCGGAGCTGGTCATGCGTTGACATCGTCATCTGGAAGGTCTGGTTATGGATGCATGCTGATTGGGATTTGAAGGGCTGCTGTTGGCCGGCCGGAGCCAGCGGCATGCTACCTTTCGCGCCGATACGCTCGTTCGAATCATAGATGGACGCACCCCCTCCTCGCCGCCCGCATCGACCGGGTTGGCTGCCAGTTGTCGACGTCGCGCGCTGCACGGGCTGCGGTTGGTGCGTCGCCGCGTGCGACCTCCACCTTCTCAGCCTCGAAGTCAAGCAATGGAGGAAGTCGTCGACCCTCCAAGACGCGAATCGGTGCACAGGGTGCAGCGATTGCGCAGTGATTTGCCCTTTTCACGCGATCACCATGCGAAAAGGCTGAACGCCCTCGGCGTAGGCCTCGCCGCTCAGGCAATCCTTAGACCTGGGCACGTGAGCCGTACGGTCGTGAGTGTCAGGTCCGGGTCGGTAGAACCATCCACCTCGCCACAACCATCGCCGGCATCGCTGCAAAGCGGGGGCGCGCATTGCCAGCCAGTGGTCAACCTGGAACACATAGTCGCCATGTAGCCCTGTGTCGCAAACCTCAATCGAACCGAATTCCCTTCACCACCGGGCCATCAGGCAGGCCGCGAAACTCGCGGCCCGCAGACCGACAACTAACCGCCGGTCTCAGGCGCCCCACGCCGCGCCTTCTCGCTCATCTGAAACAGCTCCCCAGCCTTGCGAGCCATTTCAGCCGCAAGCCAGAGCAGGTTGTTCAATTGCCGAGGTCCATCCCCGCTGCACCAGTCGATCTCTTCCCCATGGCATACCCATAGAAGAGCTTCAAGCTGAGTGAGGGTGTTTTCAAGAAGATCCGCCGGGTCTTGTTGGGCGGTTTCTGCGGAAGCTACCGGCGTGCGAGGCCGGGCTATAGTCTTGGTAGCCATTTTTGTGCGTTCCTTCCAAGGTGTGTGCACGAACTTGGTTAGACGGCTGGGGTGCTGATAACACTCCGGCCGTCGCCTTTTGATACCTCGCATCTGCATCGCTGCCTTCGCACCGACGACCTGCCGCGAGGCAAGCAGCCTTCGAACATCTGGGTGGCTTGAGTGGGTGGCGCCTTTCTGGTCCCCTTGGTGGGGTATCGAGTGACAGGGGCATTCACTCTAGAGAAGAACCCGGCGAAGTAGCCGCTGCCACAGCACGAAGTCGCGCAGACTGCCAACAAATGCAGCTTCCGCAATGCGCCATGCGTAGGCCATGAGCCAATGCCGCAGCGGCGCTAAACGCTCACGCCGATGGGGTGCCTTGCGCAGCGAAATAAAGGGGGAGCCCGAAGGGCGGAGGACATTCGCGGAGCAAGGTACCCCGTCGGCGTGAGCGCGCCCTGAACAACAGCAGTGCTCAACAAACAAACCCAGCAAAGCGAAACCGCCCCGCCTGTGCTGCAATCCGCCGATGCCTGCCCCGACCCTCGACGACCTGCGCCGCTACGCAGTGGCGCGCACCCTCTTCAAGCCAACGACCCTGCCCGCCGCAATCCGCCGCCTCGGCTTCGTGCAGGCCGACCCGATCCGAGCCCCGGCACGCGCGCAAGACCTCACGCTGCGCCATCGCGTGAAGGACTACCGCGCAGGCGATCTCGAAAACCGCTACACGCGCCTCGCTGTCGAGGAAGACTGCCTCGTCAACTACGGCTTCCTGCCGCGCGAGCATCTGGCGCTGATGCATCCGCGCGAGGCCAGGCAGGCTTGGGACGCCGATACGCGGCGCAAGGCGGCCGACGTGCTCGCCTACGTGCAGGAGCATGGCCCGGTGCATCCGCGCCAGGTCGAGCAGCACTTCGCGCACGGCCGCGTCAAGAACTACTGGGGCGGCTCCAGCAACGCGACCACGCACCTGCTCGACGGCATGCACTACCGCGGCATGCTGCGCGTGGTGCGGCGCGACAGCGGCACGCGCGTCTACGAGGCGGTGACGCACGAGCCCGCGGACGACAGCCCTGCCGGCCGCGCCTGGCGTGCGGCGGCGCTCATCGAACTGGTGGTGCGCAAGTACGCGCCGCTGCCTGCATCGAGCCTCACGTACCTCGTGCGGCTGCTCGGCTACGGTGCGCCGCATCTTTCGGCGCAGACGCAGGCGGCGCTGCGCATCGCGCGCGAAGAACTCGCCAGCTGCAGCATCGATGGCACCATCTGGTTCTGGCCCGCCGACGAGAACCCGGCCTCGCGCCGCCACGCGCCCGACGACGCGGTGCGCCTGCTCGCGCCCTTCGACCCTGTCGTGTGGGACCGCCGCCGCTTCGAGCTGCTCTGGGGCTGGACCTACAAGTTCGAGGCCTATACGCCCGCGCCGAAGCGCCAGTTCGGCTACTACGCGCTGCCGATGCTGTGGCACGACCGCGTGATCGGCTGGGCCAACTTCCGCAGCTCGCCCGAGGGCCGGCTGAAGCCAGTGTTCGGCTATGCCGACAAGAGGCCGCGCGACGCGGGGTTCCGCGCGGCGCTCGACGACGAACTGCAGCGCATGACGCTGTTTCTCGCCGGGCGCTGACGTCTTTCTTCCTATAATCGCCGGCCTCAGCCAGCCGCCCGCAACGGGCGCCAGCCGTCTTCGAAGGAACGAAGACCGCAGCCGAAAAAGCTGCCCGCGACGACGCAACAAGAACCCACAAAACACACCGGCCGCCAGCCCGAAGCGAGCCGCCGGTTGCGCTCGTTCGGATCGACGGAATCAACGGGATCAGAGACGAGAAGCCATGGCGCGCCCACATCCGGCGCACGCCGCAGCCACTCCCCCCCAAACGCAGGACACAGGAGAAGCTGCACATGACATCGAAGAAGCATCGGCGCCCGGCTTGGCGCCTTTCTCATACCCGCCGCGCCACGCTCGCCGCAACCGCCATGGCGCTGGGCGCCGCCGTACCGGCCTACGCCGAGGAAAAAGACGAATCCGCCGAGACCCGCAAGGCCCTGCCGACCATCACCGTGACCGGCGATGCGGGAGAGACCGCCACCGGCCCGGTGACCGGCTTCGTCGCCAGGCGCGGCGGCACCGCCACCAAGACCGACACGCCGCTGATCGAGACGCCGCAGGCCATTTCGGTGATCACGCGCGACCAGATGGAGGCGCAGAGCGCGCTCACGCTGCGCGAGACCACCAACTACACGGCGGGCGTGGTGTCGAGCAACTTCGACAGCCGCGTCGACCGCTTCAAGGTGCGCGGCGGCGATGCCATCGAGTACCTCGACGGGCTGCAGCGCAGCTACGGCACGTACAACACCACGCGCGCCGATCCGTACACGCTGGAGCGCGTCGAGCTGCTGCGCGGGCCCTCTTCGGTGCTCTACGGCCAGGGCGGCATCGGTGGCGTGCTGAACCTGGTGTCGAAGCGCCCGCAGGCCGAGCGGCAGCGCGAGGTGCAGGTGCAGCTGGGCAGCCACAACCGCAAGCAGGTCGCGGCCGACTTCACCGGGCCGCTGGACACCGAAGGCAAGTGGCTCTACCGCCTGGTGGCCGTCAACCGCGACAGCGGCACGCAGGTCGACCACGTGCCCGACGACCGCATCCTGCTGGCGCCCTCGCTCACCTGGCGCCCGAGCGCCGACACCTCGCTCACGCTGCAGGCGCTCTACCAGAAGGACAAGAGCGGCTCGCTGATCGGCTTCTTCCCATGGCAGGGCACGCTGCTGCCGTCGCTTTACGGGCAGATTCCCACCTCGACCTTCACCGGCGAGCCGGGCTTCGACCGCTTCGACACGCGCAACACCTCGCTGGGCTACCTGTTCAGCCATCGCTTCAACGACACCTGGACCTTCAGGCAGAACCTGCGCTCGACCGAGAGCAAGGTGGTCTACAACTCCTCGTACACCAGCTTCACTGCCAACCGGCTCACGGGGCGCCCGGCACGGCCGGTGTTCAATGCCGACCAGCGCACCATCGAGCGCGACCTGATCGTGCAGCTCAACGGCGGCAAGATGCTGCTGCTGGACAACCAGGCCGAGGCGCACTTCAAGACCGGCGCGGCGGAGCACACGCTGCTCGTCGGCGCGGACTTCCAGCGCAACGAGACCTCGCAGCTCACCGGCCGCGGCCGCGCGGGCGCGCTCGACGTCTATGCGCCGGTGTACGGCAACTACACCGCGCCCACCTTCCTCACGCGGCAGCCAGCGGTGCTGCAGAAGCAGGCCGGCATCTACGTGCAGGACCAGGTCAAGTACGGCCGCTGGATCGGCCTGCTGGGCCTGCGCCACGACAAGGCCACCACCGACACCGAAGGCCGCCCTGCGGTGGCGGTCGACGACAAGGCCACCACCAAGCGCGCCGGCCTCGTCTACCTGGCCGACGGCGGCTGGGCGCCCTACCTGAGCTATGCCGAGTCGTTCCTGCCGCTGGGCGGCGCGGACGTGAACAACAAGCCCTTCAAGCCGCAGCGCGGCAAGCAGTGGGAAGCCGGCGTGAAGTGGGAGCCCGAAGGCCAGCGCACCTCATTCCTGGCGGCGGTGTACGACCTGCGCGACACCAACCGCAAGACCACCGACCCGACCAATCCGCTCAACAGCGTGCAGCTCGGCGAGGTGCACGTGAAGGGGCTGGAGCTCGAATACAAGGGCAGCATCGGCCGCGACTGGGACTGGGTCGCCTCCTACGCATACACCGACGCACGCGTCTCGCGCAGCACCGGCTCCGACCTGGGCAAGCGCATCTCCGGCGTGCCGAAGCACACCGCCTCGGCCTGGCTGATGCGGCGCTTCTCCATCGGCGGCGTGCCCGGCTTCTCGCTGGGCGGCGGCGTGCGCTACCTCGGCAAGTCGTACGACGGCATGGACGCCAACCCGGTGCCTTCGGTCACGCTGCTCGACGCGATGATCGCCTGGGACAACGGCCCGCTGCGCCTGTCGCTCAACGTGGGCAACCTGACCGACAAGGTTCAGCTGACCACCTGCCTCGCGCGCGGCGACTGCTTCTACGGCCAGCGCCGTACCGTGACTGCGGCGGCCACGTATCGCTTCTGAAGAAAATCCTTGTCCGGGCGAAGGTCTGGCGCGGGGGCGACAGGCCGGCACCGTGGGTGCCACCTAGAATCGCCCCCGCTGCGCGGTTCGCCGCGCGGCAAGCGTTCTCAGGGCGGGGCGAAATTCCCCACCGGCGGTGATGGCGGCATGTTCCGGAAGGAAAGGCAGCACAAGCCCGCGAGCGCCTGGGGCTCGCAATGAGCTCCAGGGTCAGCAGATTTCGGTGCGATTCCGAAGCCGACGGTCACAGTCCGGATGAAAGAGAGCGCGAAATGCGGGTCGGCCCGCGCGCTGCGCTTTTTCAGGCGAACCGGCGCGCGAGCGGGCTCGCTGTTTCGTGCGCCCTGATTCAGGAAACCTGCTTTCTTCAAGAGGCACACCATGAGTCAGATCAACGACCTTCCCCTTTCCGCCGTCACCGCGTCGGGTTCGCCGCGCGGCACGCGCATCGCATTCGTCGAGGCGCAGTGGCATTCCGACATCGTCCACCAGGCGCGCGACGCCTTCCTCGAGGAGATGGAGCGCCAGGGCGTGGCGCGCGACCTCATCGACATCTTCGACGTGCCGGGCGCCTTCGAGATCCCGCTGCACGCCAAGCGGCTCGCCAACTCGGGCAAGTACGCGGCCATCGTCGGCTGCGCGCTGGTGGTCGACGGCGGCATCTACCGCCACGAGTTCGTGGCGAACACGGTGGTCAGCACGCTGATGTCGCTGCAGCTGGAGACCGACGTGCCGATCTTCTCGGCCGTGCTCACGCCGCACCACTTCCACGAGCACGTGGAGCACCGCAAGTACTTCCACCGCCACTTCGCGGTGAAAGGCACGGAAGTGGCCGAAGCCTGCGTGAAGACGCTGGAAGGGCTGAAGAAGGTGGACGTGCTTCTGGCCGCCTGACCTACGTGACAGCGGCGGCGGGCCTGCGTAACCTGCGCGGATGAACGCTCCATCCACCTCCGCCCGCGAAGACCGCTACACCCTCTACGGCGCCCCCGGCTCGGGCGCCACGCCCGTGCACGCCGCGCTCACGCTGATCGGCGCGCAGGTCGAGACCGTCGACATCGCCCCGTGGGAGGGCGATGCCGAGCGCGAGCGGGTCGCCGGCGTCAACCCGATGCGGCAGGTGCCGGCGCTCGTGCTGCCTTCGGGCGAGGTGATGACCGAGAGCGCGGCCATCCTGCTCTGGCTGGGCGACCGCTATCCCGAGGCCCAACTCTGCCCCGCGCCCGACGACCCCCTGCGTGCGCGCTACCTGCGCTGGATGGTCTACCTGCCGGCCGCCATCTATTCGATGTTCTGGGTGCGCGACGAGCCTTCGCGCCTGGTGCCCGACCCCGCCGCGCAGCCGGCGATGCTCGAACGCACCGCCGAGCGCATCGCGCATTGCTGGCAGTTGATGGATTCGCAGATCGACGAGCCCGCGCCCTACCTGCTGGGCGAGAAGATCAGCATGCTCGACCTGTACGTGACCGTGGTGTCGCGCTGGACGCCGCGCCGTCGGCGCTTCTATCGCGTGGCGCCGCGCATGGCGCAGGTGGTGCGCCGCGTGGATGCAGATCCGCGCCTGGCGGAATTCTGGGAGGCGCGCTTTCCGTTCTCGATGGACGCACAGGAAAGCTGAGCGGCGCCTGTTTCCTATCATCGGCACCATGACCGCACGCACTCCCACCACCGCCTACCCGATGACGATCTACCACAAGCCCAACTGCAGCACGTCGCGCAACGTGCTGTCGTTGATCCGCGAAAGCGGCGTGGAGCCCGAGATCGTTCTCTATCTTGAAACGCCGCCCTCGAAGAAGAAGCTGCGCGAGCTCTCCAAGGCCATGGGCATGGGCGCGCGAGACCTGCTGCGCACCAAGGAGGCTCCCTACGAGGAGCTGAACCTCGCCGATCCGAATTGGACCGACGACCAGATCTTCGACTTCATCGTGGAACACCCGATCCTGCTGCAGCGGCCCATCGTGGTCTCGCCGCGCGGCACGCTGATGTGCCGGCCGTGGGAGCGGGTGCGCGAGATCCTGCCGGCCTGAGGCTCAGTCTGCGCGTTGCGCGAGGCCCCAGGCGACGTGCTCGCGCACCAGTTCGCTCGGGTGCTCTGCCCGCGTCGCCAGCGCTTCCTTCGCACCACCCTCGCCCGAACGCACCGCGTTGCCCAGCGCCACCGCGATGTTGCGCAGCCAGCGCTCGTGGCCGATGCGGCGGATCGGGCTGCCTTCGGTGCGGCGCAAAAAGTCCTGTTCGGTCCACGCGAACAGATCGGCCAGCGTGCGGCCGGTGAGCTCTTCGCGCGCGTCGAAGTCGGGCAGCGTGCTCTTCTTCGCGAACTTGTTCCAGGGGCAGATCAGCTGGCAGTCGTCGCAGCCGTAGATGCGGTTGGCCATCAGCGGACGCAGTTCGACCGGAATGGAACCGCCGTGCTCGATGGTGAGGTACGAGATGCAGCGGCGCGCATCGAGCCGCTTCGGCGCCACGATGGCCTGCGTCGGGCACACGTCGATGCAGGCGCTGCAGCTGCCGCAGTGCGCGGTGACGGGCTCGCTCGGCGGCAGTTCCATGTCGACGTAGATCTCGCCCAGGAAGAACATCGAGCCCGCGTCGCGGTCGAGCACCAGCGTGTGCTTGCCGCGCCAGCCCTGGCCGCTGCGCGAGGCCAGTTCTGCCTCGAGCACGGGGGCCGAGTCGGTGAAGGCGCGATGGCCGAAGGGGCCGACCTCCTCGGCGATGCGCTCGGCCAGCCTGGCGAGCCGGTTGCGCAGCACCTTGTGATAGTCGCGGCCCCGGGCGTAGACCGACACGATGGCCTCGCCGGGCCGCTTCAGCCGGTCGAACTCGATGGCCTGCCACTCGGGCTCGGTGCTGCGCGGCAGGTAGTCCATGCGCGCGGTGATCACGCTGACCGTGCCCGGCACCAACTCGGCCGGCCGCGCACGGCGCGTGCCGTGCGTTTCCATGTATTGCATCTCGCCATGGAACCCATGGGCCAGCCATTGCATCAGACCGGCCTCGGCGCTCGATAAATCGACGCCCGCGATTCCGATTTGGGAGAATCCGAGTTCCCTGGCCAAGGCCTGAATACGAACAACGAGTGGATGGCTGACGATCACTTGCCGATTGTAGAAACGCACAGAAGCACCCGCAGCCTGCGCTGGTGCAGCGAAGCCGACACCGAAGCCTTCGCGAAGGCTCTGGCCGCATCACCCGCATTGCGCGACGCCTTCATCGAACTGCATGGCGACCTCGGCGCCGGCAAGACCACTTTCGTACGCCATCTCCTGCGCGCCCTGGGCATCACCGGCCGCATCAAGAGCCCCACCTACGCGGTGGTCGAGCCCCACGAGGCGCCCGACGGGCTTCAGATCTTCCATTTCGACTTCTATCGCTTCGCCGATCCGCGCGAATGGGACGACGCCGGCTTCCGCGACATCTTCGCCGGGCCGGGCCTCAAGCTGGCCGAGTGGCCGGACAACGCCGCGGGCCGTACGCCAATTGCCGACCTCGCTATTAAAATAGAAGCAATGACTGACGACACACGCAGCGTGACCCTCCTGGCGAACACCGCTCGCGGCAGCGATCTGCTGGCGCGCATCGCCGCATGAAGGCGGCCGGCCTCAAACGGCGCGTGCTGCTGCAGGGCGGCAGCATTGCGCTGATGCTCGGCGTGCACCAGATCGCGCGCGGCGCCAACATCCTCGCAGTGCGCGTGTGGCCCGCCGCCGACTACACGCGCGTGACCATCGAATCCGACGCACGCCTGAACTCGCAGCAGCTCGTGGTGGGCAGCCCCCCGCGGCTCGCGGTCGACATCGAAGGCATCGACCTCAACCCCGAACTGCGCGAGCTCGTAGGCAAGATCAAGCCAGGCGACCCGTACATCAACGGCCTGCGCGTGGGGCAGAACGCGCCGAAGGTGGTGCGCATCGTGTTCGACCTGAAGCAGGCCGTGGTGCCGCAGGTGTTCTCGCTCGCGCCCGTGGCCGCCTACAAGCACAGGCTGGTGCTCGACCTGTATCCCGAGCAGGCGATCGACCCGATGGAAGCGCTGATCGCCGAGCGCCTGCGCGATGCGCCGCGCGCTTCGGGCGGAGGCTCCGCCGTCGCCGTCGCGCCGCCGCCAACCGCGCCTGCACCGGCCGCCGATCCGCTCGGCGACCTGATGGCTCAGCAGTCGATGCGACCCGGCCCGCAATCGCCGCCTACCGGCGCAACGGCCGGCGGCGAAAGGCCCGTGACGCCACCACCGCCTCCCGTGGTGGCCGCCGCGCCTGCCAGGCCCCCTGCGCCGTCCGCACCGCCCGTGCCGCCCCCACCACCGGTTGCAGCCACGGCCAATCGCACCGACCGCATCATCATCGTGGCGCTCGACCCCGGCCACGGCGGTGAAGACCCCGGCGCCATCGGCCCCAGCGGCACGCGCGAGAAAGACATCGTGCTGCAGGTGGCACACCGCCTGCGCCAGCGCATCAACGCGAGCAGCGTGAACGGCAGCCCCATGCGCGCCTTCCTCACGCGCGACGCCGACTTCTTCGTGCCGCTGGGCGTGCGCGTGCAGAAGGCGCGGCGCGTGCAGGCCGACCTGTTCGTGAGCATCCATGCCGACGCATTCACCACGCCCGCCGCACGCGGCGCCAGCGTGTTCGCGCTGAGCCAGAGCGGCGCCTCCAGCAGCGCCGCACGGTGGCTCGCCAACAAGGAGAACGACGCCGACCGCGTCGGCGGCGTGAACGTGGGCAACCACGAGGCCCAGGTGCAGCGAGCGCTGCTCGACATGAGCACCACCGCGCAGATCAACGACAGCCTCAAGCTCGGCGGCGCAATGCTCGGCGAGATCAAGGGCATCGGCGCGCGGCTGCACAAGGGCCAGGTCGAACAGGCCGGCTTCGCCGTGCTGAAGGCGCCCGACATTCCGAGCGTGCTGGTGGAAACCGCCTTCATCAGCAATCCGGAAGAAGAAGCCAACCTGCGCCGTGTCGACTACCAGGAGAACCTGGCCGACGCACTGATGCGCGGCATCCAGCGCTACTTCGCGCAGAACCCGCCGCTGGCGCGCAGCCGGCAGCTCTGATCGCGCTCCGGCCCCGCCGCTTCCGGCTGTAGGGCCAAAGCATGCACTGCTGTCCCACGCGGTGCGCCCCGCGAGGCCGCACAGGCACGTGCGGCTGGTTCCTACACGGCGCACCGGGGCGCTTTGGACATGATGAAGCATCACTCATCGAAAGGTGGACATCATGAACACACGTCTCTGGATCGCTGCAGCCGCAGCCACTTCGGTCATGACCATTGCGGGTTGCGCAAGCGGTCCCAATCAGAACCTCGGGACCGGCGTAGGCGCCGTGGGCGGCGCTCTGGTGGGCAATGCCATCGGCGGCAACACCGCGAGCACCGTGGGCGGCGCGGCCATCGGCGGCCTCATCGGCAACCAGGTCGGCCGCAATGCCGACGAACGCAACTATTACAACCAGCAACGCTATCCGCGCGGCAGCGGCTACTACCCGGGCAACGGGCCGAACTACTGATGCACGGTCTGGACAACGGGCCTGAATAAAAAAAGCGCGCCCCCGGGCGCGCTTTTTCATTGGTTGGCGAAGTCGGATCAGGCCTGCGAGGCCTGGGCCTCCCTCGCCTTCTCGGCCTTGGAGGCGCGCCACGCGCCGTAGATCGCCAGAAGGCCCGGTACGAAGATCAGCGCCCAGATGATCTTGTCCAGATGCTGGCGCACGAAAGGCAGGTTGCCGAAGAAGTAGCCGGCGGTGGCGATGCCCAGCACCCAGATCAGCCCGCCCACCACGTTGAACATCGTGAACTTCGCGCGGTTCATCTCGGCCACGCCGGCCACGAAGGGCGCGAAGGTGCGGATGAAGGGCATGAAGCGCGCGAGGATGATGGTGATGCCACCGTAGCGCTCGTAGAAGGCATGGGCCTGGTCGAAAGCCTTGCGGTTGAAGAAGCGCGAGTTCTCCCACTGGAACACCTTCGGCCCGAAGTAGCGCCCGATGGAGTAGTTGCACTGGTCGCCCAGGATCGCGGCCGCGATCAGGATGCCGCACGCCAGCGGATAGTTCATGAGCCCCGCGCCGCACAGCGCGCCGACGATGAAGAGCAGCGAGTCGCCCGGCAGGAACGGCATCACCACCGCGCCGGTTTCCACGAAGACGATGAGGAACAGCAAGGCATAGACCCAGGGGCCGTAGGCGATGACGAAGGCCTCGAGGTGCTTGTCGACGTGAAGGATGAAGTCGACGAGAAAGCTGATGATTTCCATGGGCGCGGATTATCCTTGCTCGACCTCGACGCACTCGCGAATCACCCCATGCTGCACATACGCGCCGCCACGGATGCGGACTGGCCCGCCATCTGGTCCGTCCTGGAACCCACCTTCCGCCGCGCGGACACCTACACGTATGCGCCCGACGTGACCGAGGAACAGGCACGCCACTCGTGGATGAAGGTGCCCACGGCGATCTTCGTCGCCTGCAACGACCGGGGTGCGGTGCTCGGCACCTACGTCCTGCGACCCAACCAGCCGGGCCAGGGCTCGCACGTAAGCAATTGCGGTTACGTCGTGTCCGACGCGGCGCGCGGCATGGGTGTCGCATCGGCCCTGTGCGAACACTCGCAGCAGGAGGCCCTGCGCATGGGTTTTCGCGCGATGCAGTTCAACTTCGTCGTGTCCACCAACGAAGGCGCGGTGCGCCTGTGGCGCAAGATGGGCTTCGAGATCGTCGGCACGCTGCCGGGCGCGTTCAGGCATCCGCGGCACGGCTTCGTGGACGCCTACGTGATGTTCAAGCATCTGCAGCAGCCCTGAGCGGACGCCTCGCAACCCGCGCTTTTAGAATGCCCCGGTGAGCGCCCTCCCCACCACCATCTCCCCCCCACAACGCCGCCCGATCCGCGAGCTTCCCGACGAGTTGATCAGCCAGATCGCCGCCGGCGAAGTCGTCGAGCGTCCGGCCTCGGTGGTGCGCGAGCTGCTGGACAACGCGCTGGACGCAGGTGCCGGCCAGATCACGGTGCGGCTGGCCTCCGGCGGCGTGCGGCTGATCTCCGTGGAAGACGATGGCCTGGGCATCCCCCGCGAGGAACTCACGGTGGCGCTGCGCCGCCACGCGACCAGCAAGATCGCCAGCCTCGACGACCTGGAGACGGTCGGCACGATGGGCTTTCGCGGCGAGGCGCTGGCCGCCATCAATGCGATTGCCGAGCTCAGCATTCTTTCGCGCTTCGCGGGCTCCGATTCGGCCTTCGCGCTCGACGGGCGCACCGGCGAGCTGCGGCCCGTGGCCCGCTCAGCCGGCACCACCGTCGAAGTGCGCGAGCTGTTCTTCGCGACCCCCGCGCGCCGCAAATTCCTGAAGACGGACGCCACCGAGCTGGCCCATTGCATCGAGGCGGTGCGCCGCCATGCGCTGGCGCGGCCCGAGGTGGGCTTCTCGATCTGGCACGACGGCAAGCTGGTCGAGCAGTGGCGCGCAGCCGCCACGCGCGAGCAGCGGCTGGCCGATGCGCTGAGCGACGAGTTCGTATCGCAGAGCGTGGCCGTCGCGCGCGAAGGCGGCGCGGTGCGCGTGGTCGGCCGCGCGGGCATTCCCGACGCGGCGCGTTCGCGCGGCGATCATCAGTTCTTCTACGTCAACGGACGCTTCGTGCGCGACAAGGTGCTGTCGCACGCGGTGCGCAGCGCGTATGAAGACGTGCTGCACGGCCAGCGCCAGCCGGTCTATGCGCTGTACCTCGAAATCGATCCGTCGCGCGTCGACGTGAACGTGCATCCGACCAAGATCGAAGTGCGCTTTCGCGACGGGCGCGAGGTGCACCAGGCCGTACGCCATGCCGTCGAGGACGCGCTGGCGGCTCCGCGCGCCAATGACGCGACAGCGCCGGCAGGCGCGCCGCAGCCCTTCTTCAAGCAGGCGCCGCTGCCCCCGAACGCAAGCTGGGCCCAGCCGGCCATGGATTTCACGCCGCGCGAACGCGGCACCGGCGATTTCGAGGCGATGTGGCCCCAGCGCAGCGAGCAGCCGCGGCAGGTTGCGCTGCATGCGGCGGAACCTGCCGCGCCGCCACCCTGGCCCGCTGCCAGCGCGGCGCCGGCAAGCTTCCAGGCTCCGAGCGGACTTCCCCTTGCGCCGAGCCCTGGCACGCAGTCCATCGCCAACAACGACGAGGCCTGGCCGCTGGGCCGCGCGCTGGCCCAGCTGCAGGGGGTGTACATCCTGGCCGAGAACAGCCAGGGCCTGGTGATCGTCGACATGCACGCGGCACACGAGCGCATCGTCTACGAGCGGCTCAAGACGCAGCTCGACGGCGCTGCCATCAGCAGCCAGCCGCTGCTGATTCCGGCGACCTTCGCTGCCACGCCGCAGGAAGTGGCCACGGCGGAGGCCTGCGCCGAGGTGCTGCCGACGCTGGGGCTGGAGATCACGCCCTTCTCAGCGCGCACGCTCGCGGTGCGCGCCGTGCCCGGAACGCTGGCCGACGGCGATCCGGTGGAGCTCGCGCGCAGCGTGCTGGCCGAACTGGGCCAGCACGACGCCAGCACGGTGGTGCAGCGCGCCCAGAACGAACTGCTCTCCACCATGGCCTGCCACGGCGCGGTGCGGGCCAACCGCAAGCTCACCATCGACGAGATGAACGCGCTGCTGCGCCAGATGGAGGCCACCGAGCGTTCGGACCAGTGCAACCACGGCCGGCCGACCTGGCGCCAGCTTTCGGTGCGCGAGCTGGATTCGCTCTTCATGCGTGGCCGATAAGCAGCGAAACCCCGGTCGATCCGCGGTTTTCGGACGTTTTTAAGCCTTTTTTCTAGGGTTTTCCGCAGTCGGCGAAATCCCAGGCACATCCGTTGCATGTGCTCGGTAAAGTGCCGGCGAGCACTGTTTCAGGGAGTTACCTTGCTGCTGTGTCGGCGCATCAAGGTGAAAGCAGGTGAACTTTCGAGCCGACTCCGCTGTCCCTCAAACCCATGATGAAACGCTGGACCCTCCTCGCGTCTGTCCTCTCGCTGTGTGCACTGCTTGCCGCCGGTTGCTCGACGCTCGACGAGCAGCAACGCGAATGGATCTTCCAGCCCAGCGACCGCAGCTGGGGCAACACCGCCTCCATGGCCCAGGGCATGGAGGACGTGTGGATCGACTTCCAGTCCTCCCTCACCGGCGAGCCCGCGCGCCTGCACGGCCTGTGGCTGGGCGGCGCGCCCGAGACCACCGCCACTCCTGTCCTGCTGTATCTGCACGGAGCCCGTTACAACGTGGCCGGCTCGGCACCACGCATCCAGCGCATGCATGAGCTGGGCTTCTCTGTGCTGGCCATCGACTATCGCGGCTTCGGGAAGAGCTCCAAGGGCCTGCCCTCGGAAGAATCGGCCCGCGAGGACGCCCGCGCCGCCTGGACCTGGCTGGCCGCTCGCCACCCCAGGCAGCACCGTTACATCTTCGGCCACTCGCTCGGCGGCGCCATCGGCATCGATCTCGCGGCGCACGTGAAGGACGAGAGCGGCACCATCGTCGAGAGCACCTTCACCTCCATCGCCGACGTGGTCAGCGGCTTCAAGTGGGGCTGGCTGCCCTTCGGCCCGTTCATCACGCAGCGTTTCGAGGCGATCAACGCGGTCAAGGACATCGGCTCGCCGCTGCTCGTGGTGCACGGCACGGCCGACAGCCTCATCAACCCGACGCTGGGCCGCAAGCTGTACGACGCGGCCACCGGGCCCAAGATGTTCGTGCTGGTCGAGGGCGGCTCGCACCACAACACCAATTCCATCGGCGAGGCGCAGTACCGCGCGGCGCTGACCCAGCTGTTCCGCATGAAGCCGGAGAACATGGTCGCCAGCAACGCCGCCGTGCGGCCGACACCGCGCCTCGCGCCGCCGGCTGCCTCGGCCCCGCTCACGCCGCAGGACGTGAGCGGCAAGGTGGAGCCGCCAGTGCCCGCCGCCATCTGAGGGCGGCCACCTCCCCACCTCCCCACCTCCCCACCTCCCCGCCTCCCCGCCTCCCCGCCTCCACCCAAGGCCCGGCACGCTGCCGGGCCCGCGCCATTTGCTACGCTCGGCGCACCATGTCTCCCAGTTCCGACGCGGCCGCGAAGGCCGCCACCCGCGCATCGCCCGATGCCGCGCCCTCCCCGGCTCCACCGCGCTACATCGCGCTCGCAGGTCCCACCGCCTCGGGCAAGACGGCCGCTGCGCTGGCGCTCGCGCGCCTGCTGCCGGTGGAGATCGTCTCGGTCGATTCGGCGCTGGTCTACCGCGGCATGGACATCGGCACCGCCAAGCCCACGCCCGCCGAGCAGGCCGCCGTGCCGCACCATCTGATCGACATCCTCGATCCGCGCGAGAGCTACAGCGCCGCCGCCTTCGTGGCCGACGCCACGCGGCTCATCGGCGAGATCCGCGCGCGCGGCGCGCTGCCGCTGCTGGTGGGCGGCACCATGCTCTATTTCAAGGCGCTGTTCGACGGCATCGACGCCATGCCCGCGGCCGATGCCGCGGTGCGCGCGCGCATCGACGCCGACGCGGCCGCGCTCGGCTGGCCCGCCATGCACGCGCGGCTCGCGCAGGTCGATCCTGTCACGGCCGCACGGCTCGCGCCGCAGGACAGCCAGCGCATCCAGCGCGCGCTCGAAGTCTGGGAGAGCAGCGGCCAGCCGCTGTCGAGCTTCCATGCGAGCGACAACAAGGCAGCCGGCGCGGTCGAAGGCGGCGCGCTGTTCTCGCTGGAGCCCGCCGACCGCTCGTGGCTGCACGGCCGCATCGCCGAGCGCTTCGACGCCATGCTCGCCGCCGGCTTCCTCGACGAGGTGCGTGCCCTGCGCGCACGCGGCGATCTGTCGACCGACCTGCCCTCGATGCGCTGCGTCGGCTACCGGCAAGCCTGGGAAACGCTCGATGCGGCCGGCAGCGCGGCGCCCGACGCCAGGGCCATGGCCGATCTGCGAGAGCGCGGCATCGCCGCCACGCGTCAGCTCGCCAAGCGGCAGGTCACCTGGCTGCGCAGCATGCCGCAGCGCACCGTGATCGCCTGCGACGCTCCCGACGCGGTGCAGGCCGCCGTTCAACTCATGGCCAAGGCCGTCGCTCCCAGATGACGCTGCGTATTTCCAACCTCGGCAAGCACTACGGTGATGCGCCGGTCTTCGAGAACGTGACGCTCACCGTGGAGCCCGGCGAGTTCGTCGCCATCGTGGGTGAATCGGGCGTGGGCAAGTCGACACTGCTCAACTGCATGGCCGGCCTCGACAGCTGGGACCAGGGCACGGTGACGCACGACGGCGTCGACATCGGCGCGCTCGACGGCGAAGCCTGCGCGCTCTGGCGGCGGCGGCATGTCGGCTTCGTGTTCCAGGCCTTCCACGTGCTGCCGCACCTGGACGTGGCGCAGAACGTGGCGCTGCCGCTGATGCTGCTGGGGCAGCAGAAGGACAGCGAAGGCCGCATCGCGCGCATGCTCGAGGCGGTGGGCCTGCCCGGCATGGGTACGCGGCTGCCGCAGACGCTGTCGGGCGGCCAGCTGCAGCGCGTGGCCATCGCACGCGCGCTGGTACACCGCCCCGCCCTGCTGCTGGCCGACGAGCCCACGGGCAACCTCGACCCCACCACCGCCGCGAAGGTGATGGAGCTGCTCATCGGCCAGACGCGCGAGCATGGCGCCTCGCTGGTGCTGGTGACGCACTCGGAAGGCGCGGCCGCGCAGGCCGATCGCCTGCTGCACTTGCGGGCCGATGGCATCGCTGCCTGAAATTCCCCCCCAACGGTGGGAAAAGTTGGCAGAAAAAGAATCCGGCTTCCAGTCCCCCGCAGCAAGTGCAAATAGGATGCACAACCCGTAGCCAGGACACCTGCGAACACACCGATGCCTTGATCCAGCAGGGCCGGCGGTCCCGCGTGCTCAGCCAATCGAAATCGACAAACGGCTTTGCAATGCAATCAGGGGGACCATCAATGCTCGACAGGAGAAATTTCGTTCTGGGCGCCATCGCGTCATCGGCGCTGGCAGCCTGCGGCGGGGGCGGCAGCGACACTGCCGTCAACCCGTGTTCATCGGCGCCGATCGCCTGCAACGGCATCGGCAGCAGCAACGGCAGCGCCGTCGTCAACCGCTACCGGCAAACCAATCTGCTGGCCAGCCACGCCCGCCATGGAGCTTCTTTCACGGAGCCGGAGTTCGTCAACGGCTGGGGAATCGCCATTCGCCCGGCGGGCGCTGGCGGTCATTTCTGGATCGGCGCAGGCGGCACTTCCTGGCAATACCTTGGCGACGTCACGCGCTCGGCCGATCCGGCGCTGCGCACGCTGCGACAGGACGGCCTGCGCAAGGTGAGCGTGCCGGGCGCGGACGCTTCCACGGGCGACGACAGCGCGGGCAAGGTCACCGGCGTCGTGTTCAACGGCGCGGCGCTTACCTCGGATCTTCTGTGGGTGCGGGGCCAGCCGGCCGGCGGCCGCACGCTCGACGGCTCGGCGCGCTTCGTCTTTGTCACCGACAGCGGCAGCGTGAGCGCCTGGACGGAACGCGACGCCGACACCGGCACCATCGTGCGCGTGGACGGCCCGGCCGTGGAAGTCTTCAACGGCGCCGAGCAGGGCATGGCGTTCTTCGGCGCGGCCATCCATACCGGCAGCTGGGACCGACTCTGGCTGGCCGACTTCGGCATCCAGCCGCAGATACGCACGCTGGATGCGCAATGGCAGCTCGTGCCGACGCGGGGCTTCGCCAATCCCTTCGCGAGCGGACCGGCAGGCATGGCGCGGCCCGGCGACCGGTGCCGTTCAACATCCAGGTGGTGAACGACGGAAGGCAGGACCGGGTCTTCGTGCTTTACGCGATCAGCCGGCCAGACCCGGCCCGGGCAGATGCCTTCCATGCCGGAGAAGAAGAAAGCCTGGATGCCGCGGCCGAAGCGGCTTCGGGCAACCGGCCTGCGCGAGGCAAGCTGGCTGAATTCGATCTCGACGGCCGGCTGCTGCGCATCTACGCGGACGACGGCCGGCTCAACGCGCCCTGGGGCGTGGCCATCGCGCCGGCCGACTTCGGCGCGCTGTCGGGCCGGCTGCTGGTCGGCAACTTCGGCGGCGCGGGCCGCATCTGCATCTTCGACCTGGACGGCGGGCAATATCTGGACGATCTGCGTGACATTCAAGACCGGCCGGTCGCCATCTCCGGCCTGTGGGGCCTGCAGTTCGGCAACGGAGTGGCCCTTGGCGACAGCAACGCGCTCTACTTCGCGGCAGGCCCCGAGGACGAGACCGAAGGACTCTTCGGCTCGCTGCGCGTGGCCTGACCGCAGCGCCGGCGCCTACTGCGGCGCGATCAGCGCCGCGAAGCGCGACAGGTCGACGTTGCCACCGCTGATCAGCACGCCCACGCGCTGGCCCGCGATAGCCTTGCCCGCCGCGATCGCGCCCGCGAAGGCGAGGCAGCCGGTGGGCTCCACCACCATCTTCATTCGCTCGGCGAAGAAGCGCATCGCGTCGACGAGCTGCTCGTCGGTGACGGTGAAGATGTCGTCCACGTCGCGGCGGATGATGCCGAAGGTGTACTCGCCCAGGTGCTGCGTCTGCGCGCCGTCGGCGATGGTCTTCGGGGTTTCGATGTGCACGATCTTCCCCGCTCGGAACGACTGCTGGCCGTCGTTGCCCGCCTCGGGCTCCACGCCGTAGACCTTGCAGTCCGGCGACAGCACGCGCGCCGACAGCGCCGAGCCCGAGAGCAGCCCGCCGCCGCCGAGGCACACGAACAGATGGTCGAGCGGACCGGTTTCCTCGATCAGTTCCTTCACCGCCGTGCCCTGGCCGGTGAGCACGTCGGGGTGGTCATAGGGCGGGATCATCGTCATGCCGCGCTCCTGCGCCAGCTTCTTCGTCAGCGCCTCGCGGTCCTCGGTGAAGCGGTCGTACAGCACCACCTCGGCGCCGTAGCCCTTGGTGGCCGCGACCTTGGCGGCCGGCGCGTCCCTGGGCATCACGATCACGGCCGGCATTTGCAGCAGGCGCGCCGACAGCGCGATGGCCTGCGCGTGGTTGCCCGACGAGAAGGCGATCACGCCGCCCTTGCGCTGCGTGGCATCGAACTTCGACAGCGCGTTGAACGCGCCGCGGAACTTGAAGGCGCCCATGCGCTGGAAGTTCTCGCACTTGAAGAAGAACTCGGCACCCCAGCGCTCGTTGGCAGTGGTGGAGCGCAGCACCGGCGTGCGGTGGGCGTGGCCTTCGAGCCGCGCGGCTGCGGCGATGACGTCGTCGTAGGTGGGTAGTTGCATGGGGTCGAGCTTAGCGGCGGCTTCTGCTCTTTTGCAGCCCCAATGGGTAAAAACCCGCTAGCTGCGGCAGCGCTGAACTCCGTACTCTGTATACAGAGTTCAAAGAACCCGGCGCAAGGAGACAACCATGCCCGCCCAGCTCGTCAGCATCGAGGTCGCGCCCGACCTCGTCGACCAGGTCTACCGCGCCCTGCTCGGCGCCATCAGCAGCGGCACGCTCGCACCCGGCGAGCGCATCACGCAGGAAGACATCGCGCAGCGCCTCTCGGTGTCGCGCCAGCCGGTGCTGCAGGCGCTGCGGCTGCTGAAGAAGGACGGCTTCGTGCTCGACGCGCCCGGCCGTGGCGTGCTGGTGGCCCCGCTCGAAGCGGAGGCGATGCGCAAGGTCTACCAGGTGCGCGGTGCGCTCGATGCCCTGGCCGCGCGGCTGGCGGCACGGCAGTGCTTTCGCATCGACCCGAAGCTCATCGAGCGCGGCCGGCGCGCCGCGCGCGGGCGCAACGTGGAGGCCATGATCGATGCCGACGTGGCCTTCCACCAGGCCATCTACGAGGCATCGGGCAATCCGCTGATCGCGCAGAGCGCCGATCCGCACTGGCGCCACCTGCGCCGCGCGATGGGCGCGGTGCTGCAGGCCGAGCCCCAGCGCGAGACGCTGTGGGACGAGCACGAAGCCATTGCCGAAGCCATCGCGGCAGGCAACGCGGACCGCGCCGCGCGCCTGAGCGAGGAACACGTCTCGCGGGCCAGCGAGGCACTGAGCGAACGGCTGCTGGCGCATGCCGCATCCCCGCACACCGCCATCACCCCCAAGCAAAAAGGAGACAAGGCATGAAGCTCACCCCCGAGCAGCGCGCGCAGTTCGAGCGCGACGGCTATCTGTTCTTCCCCGGCCACTTCTCGGCCGAAGAAACCAAGGTGCTGACCGACGCGGTGCCCGCTCTCTATGCGAAGCGCGAGGCCTTCAACGTGCGCGAGAAAGGCTCCGACGCCGTGCGCACGAACTTCGCCGCGCACCTCGTGAGCGAGCCCTTCGCGCGGCTCGCGCGCCATCCGCGCATGGTCGAACCGGTGACCGATCTCTTCGGCGAAGACGTGTACATGCACCAGTTCAAGATCAACGGAAAGATGGCCTTCGAAGGCGACGTGTGGCAGTGGCACCAGGACTACGGTACCTGGCTCAACGACGACCTGATGCCCACCGAGCGTGCGATGAACGTGGCGATCTTTCTGGACGACGTGAACGAGCACAACGGCCCGCTGATGTTCATCCCGGGCAGCCACCGCAAGGGCGTGGTGGATGCGAAGCATGACCTCACCACCACCAGCTATCCGCTGTGGACCGTCGACAACGACCTGATCCGCCAGTTGGTGGACCGCGCCGGCGGCAAGCAGGGCGGCATCGTCTCGCCCAAGGGGCCGGCCGGGTCGATGATCCTGTTCCACAGCTGCCTGGTGCATGCCTCGGGCAGCAACCTCTCGCCCTTCAACCGCGTGGCGGTGTACCTGAGCCTGTGCGCCGTCAGCAACCACATCCGCCGCCACAAGCGCCCCGAGTACATCGCGCACCGCGACTTCACGCCCATCGAGCTGCTGCCCGACGACTGCCTGCTGAAGCCCTACCCCGTGGATGTGCCGTGGAAGAACGGCCTGCCCGAGAGCGCGCTGCGCACCTCGCCCGACGTGCTCGACACCGTGGAGGCCTGACGACATGAGCCTCCACGCCCGCCTGCAGCAGCGCGCCGCCGAAGGCCGCCCCATCCGCATCGGCCTGATCGGCGCCGGCAAGTTCGGCTCGATGTACCTCGCGCAGATTCCGCGCACGCCCGGCGTGCAATTGGTGGCGATTGCCGACCTGTCGCCGGACGCGGCCCGCGTCAACCTCGAACGCGTGGGCTGGGAGCCCGGCCGTGCCGCCGCCGCATCGGTGCAGGAGGCGCTCAAGCAAGGCACCACCTGGATCACCGACGACTGGCAGGCCGTGACGCGCGAGCCCTCCATCGACATCGTGGTCGAGTGCACCGGCAACCCCATCGCGGCGGTGGACCACTGCCTGGATGCCTTCGCGCACGGCAAGCACGTGGTGAACGTGACCGTGGAGGCCGATGCCTTCTGCGGCCCGCTGCTCGCACGCAGGGCGCAGCAGGCCGGCGTGGTCTATTCGCTGGCCTTCGGCGACCAGCCCGCGCTGATCTGCGACCTGGTCGACTGGGCGCGCACCTGCGGCTTTCCGGTGGTGGCGGCCGGGCGCGGCCACAAGTGGCTGCCGCACTTCACCGAATCGACGCCCGAGACGGTGTGGGGCAACTACGGCCTCACGCCCGAGCAGGCGAAACGCGGCGGGCTCAATCCGAAGATGTTCAACAGCTTCCTCGACGGCTCCAAGCCTTCCATCGAAAGCTCGGCGGTGGCCAACGCCACCGGCCTCGCCGTGCCATCGGACGGCCTGCTCTACCCGCCCGCGAGCGTGGAAGACATTCCCTTCGTCACCCGGCCCAGGAGCGAAGGCGGCGTGCTGGAGCGCAAGGGCATGGTCGAGGTGGTCTCTTCGCTGGAAGCCGACGGACGGAAGATCCCGTACGACATCCGCATGGGCGTGTGGGTCACGGTCGAGGCCGAGACCGAGTACATCAAGAACTGCTTCGAGGAATACAACGCCCACACCGACCCGAGCGGACGCTACTTCACGCTCTACAAGCGCTGGCACCTGATCGGGCTCGAAGTGGGCATGTCGGTGGCCAGCGTGGCGCTGCGCGGCGAGGCCACCGGTGTGGCCACCTGCTGGAACGCCGACGTGGTCGCCACCGCCAAGCGCGACCTGGCCGCCGGCGAGATGCTCGACGGAGAAGGCGGCTACACCGTCTGGGGCAAGCTGCTGCCGGCCGGGCGCTCGCTGCGCCTGGGCGGCCTGCCGCTCGGGCTGGCGCACAACATCAGGCTGGTGCGCCCGGTGAAGAAGGGCCAGAGCCTGAGCTGGGCAGACGTGGTCATCGACACCAATACCGCGGCCTACAAGCTGCGCAACGAGATGGAAGCCCTGTTCGCGCCCGCGGCGCAGGCAGAGGCCGCCTGAAGGAGGCTGGCCGAGAACTTTTCGCTTCGGTGCAGCCACCGTTGCACCGGGCGGCTTCCACGTAAAAAATATTCTGCTCGACACGAGACCCGTGTCGAAATGACCGCCGGCGGGCCGTCATTGTGGTGAGCGATCCTGCTCAGCAAGCTTTTCCACGACGGAGAGACACCATGCAGTACATGTTGATGTTCTTTCAGCCCGCGGCCGAATTCGAGCAACGCGAGGACGCATCCGCGCAGGCCTACCGCGCCAGCTGGGTCGCATATGCCGACGCCGTGCGCCAGTCGGGCATCTCGCTCGGCGGCCACGGCCTCTTCCCGCCCATGACCGGCACCACGCTGCGCGTGCGCGGCGACAGGCGCCAGGTGCAGGACGGCCCCTTCGCCGACACCAAGGAGCAGCTCGGCGGCTACTTCGTGATCGACGTTCCCGACCTCGACGCCGCGCTCGAATGGGCCGCGCGTGCGCCCTGCGCGACCAGCGGCGGGGTGGAGGTGCGGCCCGTCTTCGTGGCCACGGCCCTGGCTGCTGCATGAGCAACCCGGCGGTTCACTGGGCCGCCGAGCGGGCGGCGCGCGAGTCGTACGGCCGGCTGCTGGCCATCCTCTCCGCGCGCACCCACGACATCGCCGCATCCGAAGACGCACTGGCCGACGCCTTCGCCCGCGCGCTCGAACGCTGGCCCGCCGACGGCATTCCGGCCGAGCCCGACGCCTGGCTGCTGAGCGTGGCGCGCCACCGCAAGCTCGACGCCTGGCGCCACAGCCGCGTGCAGGACCAAGCCACGCAGACCCTGCTGCTGCTCGCGGGTGAAGTCGACGACGCCGCCGACGGCGCCGGCGCCATTCCCGACGAGCGGCTGCGCCTGCTCTTCGTGTGCGCGCACCCGGCCGTCGATGCCCCGGCACGTGCGCCGCTCATGCTGCAGACCGTGCTCGGCCTCGACGCGGCGCGCATGGCCGGCGCCTTCCTCACCGCGCCGTCCACCCTCGGGCAGCGGCTGGTGCGCGCCAAGGCCCGCATCCGGGCAGCCGGCATTCCGTTCGAATACCCGCAGGCGCGCGACCTGCCGCAGCGGCTGCAGGACGTGCTCGACGGCATCTACGCCGCCTACGGCACCGGCTGGGACGACATCGACGGCGCCGACGCCCTGCCGCGCGGCCTCACCACCGAGGCCATTGACCTGTGCCGCATCCTCTGCGGCCTGATGCCCACCGAACCCGAGCCGCTGGGCCTGCTGGCGCTGATGCTCTTCTGCGAAGCCCGCATGCCCGCGCGCCGCAGCGACACCGGCGCCTACGTGCCCCTCGACCAGCAGGACCCGCTGCGCTGGAACCCCGACCTGCTCGCCGAGGCCGAGCTCTGCCTGCGCCGCGCGTCCGAAATGAAGTCGCTCGGCGCCTACCAGCTCGAAGCCGCGATCCAGTCGGCCCACTGCGAACGCCGCGTCGGCGCACCGGTGCCGCCCGAGGCGCTGGTGTCGCTGTACGAGGGACTGCTGGCGCTGCGGACCAGCATCGGCGCGCAGGTCAGCCTCGCCTGCGCGCTTGCGAACGCGCGCGGCCCGGAGATCGGCCTGCGGGCACTGGAAGCCATCCCTGCGCAGGACGTGGCGAACTACCAGCCGTACTGGGCTGCACGAGCGCATCTGCTCGCGGCCGGTGGTGCGCGCTCCGCCGCCCGGCAGGCGTTCGACCGGGCCATCGGGCTGAGTTCCAACGCGGCGGTGCGTGCGTACCTGCACGCGATGTCGGACCGGCTCTGAGCCGTCGCCCAGCTACTTCGTCGCGTTGAAGGTGCGCGGAAACAGCGCCGCCTGCGAGCGGTCGCGCAGCCGGTAGCTCATGGCCGGCCGCCCCAGGCTGCCGGTGACCATGCCGGCCTCTTCCATGAATCCGCCGTCGAGCATGCGCTTGCGGAAGGCGCTCTTGTCGACCGCCCTGCCCAGCACGACCTCGTAGGTGTGCTGCAGCGCCGGCAGCGTGAACGGCTCCTCCAGCAGGAAGGCCGGCAGCGAGGTGTATTCGACCTTGCCGCGCAGCCGCGCCACGGCCGCATCGAGCAGCTCGCCATGGTCGAAGGCCAGCCGCTTGCGCGAGGCGGCATCGACCTCGAACCACGCCACCTCGGTCGCGTTCGCGCCGCTGCGCAGCTGCATCGCCTGCGCGGGGATCAGCGCGTAGAAGCAATGCGTGGCCGACCAGCCCCGCGGATCGCGCTGCGCACCGCCCCAGCTGCCCAGTTGCTCCAGGTAGGGCGTGAACACGCCCGTCTTCTCGCGCAGCTTGCGCAGCGCGCAGTCGAGCAGCGTGGCGTCTTCGTCGATGTTCACGAAGCCGCCGGGCAAGGCCCACTTGCCCGGGAAGGGCTCGTCGGTGTCGGCGGGCCGTTTCACCAGCAGCACCTGGAGGGCGTCGCCGAGTACGGTGAACATCACGATGTCGACGGTGACCAGCGGGCGCGGGAAGGTCAGTGGCGGAAATCCGGAAGATGGAGTACTCATTTGAGAACTTGACTGCGGGTTTATTAGTTGTACTATACAACCCTCATTTAGTTGCACAGAGCAACTCACACGAGATCGTAGTCAAGACAAGAACAAGGAAAACGAAATGAACACCGCTGTCACACCCCGCAGCACCCGCGAGCTGCCCGCCTACTTCGCGCAGGGCCATCGCCCGGAGTTCCTTCTCTTCTGGGGCCATCAGGCGCCGAAGACCGGCGTGAACAAGAGCTGCTTCAGCCAGTGGTTCGAAGCCGCGTTCACCGTCGACGGCGTCCGGTACCGCACGGCCGAGCATTTCATGATGGCCGGCAAGGCGCGCCTGTTCGGCGATGAAGAAATCTGCGTTCGCATCCTCGCCGCGCGCACGCCCGGCGAGGCCAAGAAGCTGGGCCGCGAGATACGCGGCTTCGACGAGGCCGCATGGGTGGCCGCCCGGCTGGACATCGTGACGCAGGGCAACATCGCCAAGTTCTCGCAGAACGCGGAACTCGGCGCCTTCCTGCTCGGCACGGGCCACCAGGTGCTGGTGGAGGCCAGCCCTGTCGATCCGATCTGGGGCATCGGACGTGCCGCCAACGATCCGCTCGCGCAGGACCCGCGCGAATGGAAGGGGCTCAACCTGCTGGGCTACGCGCTGATGGCCGCGCGCGAGGTGCTGAGGCAAAAGCCATGAATGTGATCGAGCGCTACCAAGGCTGCCTGCTCGGTCTGGCCTGTGGCGACGCGGTGGGCACCACGGTCGAGTTCCGCACGCGCGGGAGCTTCGCGCCGGTGACGGGCATGCACGGCGGCGGGCCTTTCGGGCTCGTCGCGGGCGAGTGGACCGACGACACGTCGATGGCCCTGTGCCTCGCCGCGAGCCTGATCCACTGCAAGGGCTTCGACGCAATCGACCAGATGAACCGCTACTGCAACTGGCGCAGCGTGGGCTACATGAGCAGCACCGGCAACTGCTTCGACATCGGCCTGACGGTGTCGGGGGCTCTCACCCGCTACCTGGCCTCGGGCGATCCTTTCGCCGGAGATCCCGATCCGCGCACGGCCGGCAACGGCGCGCTGATGCGGCTCGCGCCGGTGCCGATGTTCTACGCGGCGAGCGCCGAGGCCACGTGGACGCAGGCCGGCGAAAGCGCGCGCACCACGCACGGCGCGCTGGAAGCCATCGAATGCTCTCGGCTCTTCGCATTGCAGCTGCGTTCGGCCCTGCTTGGCAAGGGCAAGGCTGCGATCCTCTCGACCGAACCGCTGGCGCCTCTGAGCGAGAAGGTCGCGGCGCTGACGCGGAACGACCATGCCTCGAAGAGCGCCACGCAGATCAAGGGATCGGGCTACTGCGTCGAATCGCTCGAAGCGGCGCTCTGGTGTTTCGCGAACACCGGCTCCTTCGAGGAAGCCGTGCTCGCCGCCGCCAACCTCGGCGACGACGCCGACACCACTGCAGCCATCTGCGGCCAGCTGGCGGGAGCTTTCTACGGCGTCGCAGGCATCCCGCGGGACTGGCTCGACAAGCTCGTGATGCGCGCGGAAATCGAAGAGATGGCCGGGCAGCTCCTCGCGCTGGCCGGCTGATGAAGCCCGGCGACTACTCAGGCTGCACGGCCGCGTCCCCCACCCGCCGCGCATCGAGCTGGCTGCCGCCCTGCGCCAGCGACACGCCCACCACCGCATTCGCCGCATCGCGCCTGAACATGACCTGCGCGCCGATGGCAGTCACAGCGAAGCGGTCGTTGCCCGTGGGCGTGAGCGCGCTGTAGCCGCGGCCCGTCTCGCGCACCAGCAGCCTGCCGCTGCGCACGGTGAAGCTCAGCGACTTGTTCCTGGTCACGCGGTATTCGCCGCGGTACTCGTCCAGCCGCTTCGCATCGATCGGCACTTCGGCGGTCGGCACCGGATAGCGGCTCTTGCCGATGGCCAGCATCACCGATTGCATCGGCGCGCGCGCGTTGCTGCTGAGCACGATCATCGCCTCGCCGGTGTCGGGCGCCAGCAGCCACAGCGTGCGGTAGCCCTCGGTGACGCCCGCGTGATAGTAGGTGCGCCGGCCGCCTTCGGGCCCGCGCACCATCACGGCATAGGCGATCTCGGCGCCCTCGTAGCGCGCCAGCGGCGTGAGCATGCGCGCGGCGGCCGGGCCCAGCGGGCCGGCGGCGCCCGCGAGGATGGCACGGCTGAAGGTCATCATGTCGGCGGCGGTGGAGCGCAGCGCGCTGGCTGGCGCGTAGGCCTGCATGTCGAACAGCGGCTGGCGGCGGTCGCCCGCGAAGGCCGGGGCCATGCGCGAGGCCTTGTCGCCCAGCGTGATGACGGTGTCGTTCATGCCGAGCGGCTCGGTGATGCGCGCGCGCACCAGCTCGCCCCACGAGGTGTCGTAGTGCTCGGCGAGCAGTTGGCCAAGCAGCGCCATGCCGAAGTTGCTGTAAGCGCCTTCGCAAGGCGGCGCGGCGGCCGTGAGCTTGATGCGAGCGAGCGCGGCCCAGAACATGGCCTTGTCGTAGGCGTGGAACTGCTCGACGAGCGGCGCGCCGCCGGTCACGCCGTCGGCCATCACGGGCATGCAGCCGGTGTGCGTGACGAGCTGGCGCAGCGTGACCGAGGCCACCGCGGGCGAAAGGCCGGCGACCTTGCCGGCGAGCAGCCTGCCGACCGTGTCGTCGAGCTTCAGGTCGCCGCGCTGCACCGCCTGCGCGAGCAGCAGGCCGGTGAACACCTTGGTGACGGATCCGATCTCGAACATCGGCTGCTCTGCGCTGCCCGATGCGATGGCGCGTGGCTGCGACGGCGGCTCGGGGTTGTAGGCGGCGCCGTAGGCCACCTGCCCGTCGTGCAGCGTGCCCACCACCATCGTGCCCCGCTCGGTGCCGAGGGCTGCTCTCGCAAGAACGGCCGGATCGCTTGCCAGCGTCAGGGGCTGTTGTTGTTGCTGCTGCGGCGGCTGCAGTTGCGCCAGGGCATTGCCGGCCACCAGAGGGACGAAAAGCCAGGCCGCAAGCCAGGAGCGGTACAGCAGGGCATGGGGCATGAGCCGCATCGTCGGATTCCTCAGGCGTTCGAAGAGCCGCAATCCTGCCACGCCCGGAGTCCCCCTCGCGCGCCGCGACGACAATCGGCCGATGCGCGCATTGCTCGGCACCTTCTCCTGGCAGGAACTCCGCCACCACCCCTGGCGCAACGCGGCGGCCGTGCTGGCCGTGATGCTCGGCGTCGCGCTGGCCTTCTCGGTACAGCTGATCAACGCCTCGGCGCTCGACGAGTTCTCGAGCGCGGTGCGCTCGGTCAACGGCGAGCCCGACCTGGAGGTACGCGCCGTGCAGGGCGGCTTCGACGAGGCCGTGTTCGCGCAACTCGCCCGCCATCCGCAGGTGGCGCTGGCGAGTCCGGTGGTCGAGGTGCAGGGCCTGGCGCTTGCCGGCGGGCAGCAAGTGCCGATCCGCGTGATCGGCATCGACGCGCTGGCGCTGCCGACCATCGCACCCGCGCTGATGCCGCAGGCCGCGGCGGGTGCCGACCGCTTCGCCCTCTTTGCGCCGGGCCATGTGTTCCTCAACCTCGCGGCTCGCGATGCGCTGGGGCTGCCCGCGCAGGCGCCGGCCGACGGCAGGGCCGAGAAAGTGCAGCTGCGCAGCGGCGACGCCTGGCACAGCCTCTCGGTGGCCGGCCACGTGGCCGCGGGCGGCAAGGCGCTCGCGGTGATGGACATCGCGGCGGCACAGGAGCTCTTCGGCCGCATCGGCGAGCTCAGCCGCATCGACCTGCGCCTCGCGCCCGGTACAGACCGGGCCGCGTTCATGGCCTCGCTGCAGCGCGCGCCCGGCTGGCCCGCGGGCGTGCAGTTCGCCGAGCCCGGCGACGCGGCGCAGCGCGTGAGCAACCTGTCGCGCGCCTACCGCGTGAACCTCACGGTACTGGCGCTGGTGGCGCTCTTCACGGGCGCCTTCCTGGTGTTCTCGGTGCTGGCGCTGAGCGTGGCCAAGCGCGCGCAGCAGTTCGCGCTGCTGGGCGTGCTCGGGCTCACGCCGCGCGAGCGGCTGCGTCTGGTGCTGGCCGAATCGCTGGTGCTGGGCCTGATCGGCAGCCTGGCCGGCCTCGCGCTGGGCACGGCGCTGGCGGCCTTCGCGCTGCGCGTGCTGGGCGGCGACCTGGGCGGCGGCTACTTCGAGGGCGTGGCGCCCACGCTGCACTGGAGCGCGGGCGCCGCCCTGCTCTACGGCGGGCTCGGCGTGCTGGCCGCGCTGGTCGGCGGCTGGTGGCCCGCGCGCGCGGCGCAGTCGCTGCCCGAGGCGCAGACGCTCAAGGGCCTGGGCGCCGCGCCCACGCAAGGCAAAAGCCACTGGCTGGCGCTGGGCCTGGTCGCGCTGGGCGCCGTGCTGGCCAACCTGCCGGCCATCGGCGGCATTCCGGTGGCGGCGTATCTTTCTGTGGCCTGCCTGCTGGTGGGCGGCATCACGGCCTTGCCCTGGCTGATCGCGCTGCTGTACGACCGTGTGGCGCCGCTGTTCTCGCAGCGCGTGCTGCCGATGCTGGCGGTGGAGCGCGCCAGGCGCATGCGCGGCACGGCGGCGGTGGCGGTCAGCGGCGTGGTCGCAAGCCTGAGCCTCGCCGTGGCGCTGACGGTGATGGTCGCGAGCTTCCGCGATTCGGTGACGCAATGGCTCGGCGTGGTGCTGCCCGCCGACCTGTACGTGCGCGCCACCTCAGGCGGCCGCGGCGGCAACAGCGGCGGCGGCAGCAGCACCGACACCGCCACCTTCGCGCCGGCCTTCGTCCAGTCGCTGGCGCAGTTGCCCGGCGTGGCACGCACCGGCACGCTGCGCACGCAACCGCTGCAGCTGGATGCGGCGCGGCCGGCGGTGACGCTGATCGCGCGCAGCCTCGAAGGCGGAGCCGCGCAGTCTCTGCCGCTGGTGGGCAGCGCACTGCCGGTGCCCGAGGGGCAGATCGGCATCTACGTGAGCGAGCCGATGGTGGAGCTCTATGGTGCGAAGCCGGGCACGGTGTTCGCGCCGCTGTCGGCCGCCATGGGCAAGGCGCAGGCCTCGTTCTTCGTGGCCGGCGTGTGGCGCGACTACGCGCGGCAGTTCGGCGCCATAACCATGGACGCGCGCGACTACGAACGCATCACCGGCGAGCGCAACGTGAGCGACGTTGCGCTGTGGCTCGCGCCCGGCGCATCGGAGGGTGCCGTGCAGGTCGCTGTGCACGAACTCGCCGCGCGCCAGAACGATGGCTCGGCCGGATCGGTGGAGATCGCCTCGGTGGGCCAGATCCGCACGACCTCGCTGCGCATCTTCGACCGCAGCTTCGCCGTCACCTACTGGCTGCAGGCGGTGGCCATCGCCATCGGCCTGTTCGGCATCGCCGCCAGCTTCAGCGCGCAGGTGCTCGCGCGTCGCAAGGAATTCGGCCTGCTCGCGCACCTGGGCTTCACGCGCCGGCAGGTGCTCGCGGTGGTCGCCGGCGAAGGCGCCGCGTGGACCGCCATCGGCGCCGTGGCCGGGCTCGGCCTGGGGCTGGCGGTGTCGGTGGTGCTCGTGAAGGTGGTGAACCCGCAGAGCTTCCACTGGAGCATGGACCTGCTGGTGCCGTGGGCGCGGCTGCTGGCGCTGTGCGCGGCGGTGGTCGCCGCCGGCACCATCACGGCGTGGATGGCCGGCCGCGCCGCCGCCGGCAAGGATGTGGTGCTGGCGGTAAAGGAAGACTGGTAGGCCGCAGGCCAGCCCCACGACTTCAGCGCGCCGGCGTCAGCTGGATTCTTTCCAGCGTCTCCTTCTCCACGGCAGCCCGGCTGTAGACCAGCGGCACGTACTTGCCTTCGAGCCACAGCGGCGCAAGGTCGCGGTAGTTCGGGCTCTCGGGGTTGCCCGACTGGCCCGGCGCGTTGATGACGCGCGAGGCGTCCCAGTTGCCCACGTCCAGCACCATGCGGAAAGACGCGCCGGAGGTCAGCTTGTAGTCGCTCGCGCGGTAGGTGGCGGCCATCGGCGTGAAGGAGGAACCCGACATCGGCCAGTCGCCCAAGTCGAGCTTCCCGCGCGTGGAGGCATCGACCACGCCGCCCAGCGGATGGCGGAACTCGGCGCGGTGCAGCGCGCCCCACTTCCATGTCGCGGGGTCGGGGCCGAGCTTGGCGCTCAGCTCCTGCATCGCGGCCGGCAAGGTCTTGAGCAGCAGCGCGTCGCGCTGTTCGTTCGTGACCCAGCCGAAGGGGTTCTCCAGCAGCAGCACCATGCGCGTGTTGTCGCCGGGCGCGGCCAGCGCAGCGCCGGCATCGCCCGCGCCGGCCTTGAGCACGGCGGCGCGCAGCGGCTTGCTGCTCCACACCTCGTAGAGGGCCGCGGCGGCGCTGTCGCGGTCCATGGTGCCGTCCCAGCCCTGCAGCATGCGCAGCGCGGCGGCCGTCTGGGCGTCGTCGCTGCGCAGGCCCGTGAGCAGCTTCAGCACCCGCTGCGCGGGCGTGGCGACGATGTCGTTCTGCATGCGCTGCGAATCTTCGAGCGAGAAGCGCGAGCCCGCCGCCACCTTGCTGGCGAACAGCTCCTTGAGCCGGCGGGCACGCGCTGCGTCGCTCCACTCGTAGCCCACGCCCTTCTTCGCCGCAGGATGGTCGGGCGGGATGTTGTTCTCGTTGGCGGTCACCACGTAGCCGCGAGCCGGGTTGAACTCCGAGGGCAACTCGTCGCCGTTGCGGAAGCCCGACCACTCGTAGCGGCCGTCGCCGGGCACCGGCATCAGGCCATCCCAGTTGGGGCGTATGGGCGTGAGGCCGCCGGGAATCCAGCCGACATTGCCGCTGCTGTCGGCGTAGACCTGGTTCTCGCCCGGCGCGCCCCAGCGGTTCATGGCGGCGCGGAACTGGTCCCAGTTGCGCGCGCGCATGTAGTCCATGGAGCCGAAGTACGGCGCCATGCCGGGCTCCAGCCAAGCCGCGCGCAACGCAAAGGCGCGCTGCTTGCCGGGTTCGGACAGCAGCACCGGCCCATGGCGCGTGAAGGTGTTGATCACCTCGCGCGGCGCGCCCTCGCCCTTCACCGCGATGCGCTCGGTGACGCGCACCATCGGCTCCCAGCGGCCCTGGTAGCGGTACTCGTTGGGATTGCGCGGGTTGAGCTGGTACACGTACAGGTCTTCCTGGTCCATGTAGAAGCGCGTGAGGCCGAAGGCGATGGTGCCGTTGTGGCCGATCGAGATGCCCGGCAGGAAAGGCTCGCCCGCGCCGATCACGTCCATGCCCGGCGCGCTCAGGTGCGCCATGTAGCGCAGGCTGGGTGCGCCGTGCGCGCGATGCGGGTCGTTGGCTAGGATGGGCCGGCCGGTGGAGGTGAGCTTCGGCGAGATCACCCAGTTGTTGCTGCCGTAGCCGGCCGTGGGGTCGCCCTGCGATGGCTGCTGCGGATTCGGCAGGCTCGCTACGGGCGCCGCGAGCCGAGTGTTGGTCTTGCTGAACTGCGGCGCCTCGGTCGCGCGCATGTAGGCCGCGCGCAGTTCGGCTGTCGGAATGGTGCACGGGTCCAGCCCCTGCGGCACGCGCGGATTGATTGGCGGATCGAGCTCGCGCCGCAGCCAGTCGGCCTTGATGCCGGGGCCGCCCGCGCAGAAGGCGCGTGCGCGGTCGATCTCGGAAGTGAAGTTGAGCGTGAGGCCGTGGTGGCGGATGCGCACCACGTCCTCGGGCGACCACGTGGCCGGCTGGTAGCCCAGGAGCGCGAACTCCGGCGGCAGCAGCGAAGGCTTCGCGCGCACCTGCGCCACGTAGGCGTTCACGCCGACCGTGAAGGCCTCGGCCACGCGCTTGGCGTCGGAGCCATAGGCCAGCCACTCGCGGTACATGTCGCCGCGATAGAGCACGGCGCGCGCGGCGCGGTCGTTCTCCACCCATGCGGGGCCGAAGTCCTTCGCCATCTCGCCCAGGCCGCGCTTGCGCCAGAGGTCCATCTGCCAGAGCCGGTCGCGCGCGGCGATGAAGCCCTGCGCGACGAAGGCGTCATAGAGCGTGCCCGCGTAGAGGTGGGGTACGCCCCATCGGTCCACGAGCACCTCGGCCGGTTTCTCGAGGCCGGGCACGGCGAATGATGAGGAAGGCCGCGTGGTGCCCGGCTGCGCATCGGGCGGCCCCGAGGCGCAGCCCGCGAGCATGAGAGCGGTGAGTGATGCGAGCGCAACTGCGCGAAAGGAATGCCTTTGACCTAACGAGCGCCGCGATGCCCGGCGCAGGTTTGTTCTTTTCATGGGCCTCGTCTCCTGCCTTGTGTTGTTCGTAGAGGGGTGGCAGCGAACAGTATCCCGATTTGCGCGGCTCGTGGGCGTTACAAGGCGCGACTTGTAGACTGGCACACCATGCAGCGAGCCCTCTCTTCCTTCCCTCTTTCGCGCCGAAACCTGCTGCTCGCCGCGCTCGCATCGGGGCCGCTGGCCGCATGGGCGCTGCCCGAGCGCCGCCTCGAGTTCCCGCGCGACTTCGGCAGCCATCCCGACCTGCACACCGAGTGGTGGTACGTCACCGGCCACGCGAAGACTTCCGCCGGACGCGAGTTCGGCTTCCAGGTCACCTTCTTCCGCTCGCGCGTGGAGGCCACGCTGGGCATGCGCTCGGCCTTCGCGGCGAAGCACCTGGTGTTCGCGCATGCGGCCGTCACCGACCTCGAAGGCCGCGTGCTGCTGCACGACCAGCGCATCGCGCGCGCGGGCTTCGGCGTTGCCGAGGCTTCCGCGAACGACACCGACGTGCGCATCCGCGACTGGTCTCTCGTGCGCGAGAACGGCATCTATGTGGCGCGCATTCCGGCGAACGAGTTCATGCTCGAACTGCGCTTCACCCCCACGCAGCCGGTGCTGCTGCAAGGCAATGCCGGGCTCTCGCGCAAGGGGCCGGAGAAATCGCAGGCCAGCTACTACTACAGCGAGCCGCAGCTCAAGGCACAGGGCAAGCTCACGCTGAAGGGCCAGGCCTTCGACGTCGCGGGCACCGCATGGCTGGACCATGAATGGAGCGAGGCGCTGATGCATCCCGAGGCCGTGGGCTGGGACTGGATCGGCATGAACCTCGACGATGGCAGCGCCCTCACCGCCTTCCACCTGCGGCGCAGCGACGGCACCGCGCTGTGGGCCGGAGGCTCGTACCGGCAGCGAGACGGCACGGCCCGGATCTTCAGGAACGGCGAGGTCCGCTTCGAGAGCCTCAAGACCTGGGACAGCCCCCGCACGCAGGCGAAGTATCCGACGCGATGGCGAGTACAGACGCCCGCCGGCAGCTTCGAGGTGCGCGCCCTGCTCGACGACCAGGAGCTGGACAGCCGCGGCTCCACCGGCGGCGTGTACTGGGAGGGCGTGAGCGACCTGCTCGACGCGCAGGGCCGCCGCGTGGGGCGCGGCTATCTCGAGATGACCGGCTACGCGGCTCCGTTGAAGCTGTAACTGTTGTAGCCACGGACAGAGGCTGACAACCGAAAGCCTCCTACATGCGTTGGGAAAATTTCCCATAAATAATCATCCCGAAGCAGAGGAGCCCCAACATGAAAACCCGAATCGCAATGCTGGCCGCTGCCGGCGCGCTCTCCATCCTGGCGAGCCCCCTGGCCGCCAACGCGCAGGTCTCCGTCAACATCAACGTGCCCGGGCTGGTGATGACGGCGCCGCCCCCGCCACGCTACGAGCCGCTGCCCCCGCCTCGCGGCGGCTTCGTCTGGGTGCCGGGCCGCTGGATCTGGGACGGCCGCGCCTATACATGGCGCGCGGGCGGATGGCAGCCGGAGCGTCCGGGCTACGTCTATGCGCCCGGCCGTTGGATCGAGGACCGCGGCGGCTGGCGCTGGACCGAAGGCGACTGGCGCCGCGAGGCCCGCCGTGAAGCGCGCCGCGAACGCGAGTGGGAAGAAGACCGCCGCCATGACCGCTACGAGCGCGATCACCGGCACGGCCACGATCGCGGCGATTTCTGCCCGCCCGGCCAGGCCAAGAAGGGCAACTGCTGAGGCGCAGGCCCGCAGGGCCCGGAACGAAAAAGGGAGCCGAAGAGGCTCCCTTTTTGTTTGTCCGCGTCTTGCTACTTCGCCCGACGCCGGTCGATGAACGCGATGATCTCGCCCATGATCCCCTTGCGGAAGGCCAGCACGCAGATTACGAAGATCAGGCCCGTCACCATGGTCACCGACTCGCCCAGCGTGTTGAACCAGTCCACCGTGGTGATGCGCGCGAGCAGGTTGCCGAGTTCGCCGATCTTGTTCTCCAGCAGCACCACCACCGCCGAGCCCACCAGCGGACCCGAGAGCGTGCCCAGGCCACCTACCAGCGTCATCAGGATGACCTGGCCCGAGGCGGTCCAGTGCACGTCCGAAAGCGTGGCAAAACCCAGCACCAGCGTCTTGAGCGAGCCGGCCAGGCCCGACAGCGCGGCCGAGATCACGAAGGCCAGCAGCTTGAAGCGGCTCACGTCGTAGCCCAGCGAGAGCGCGCGTGGCTCGTTCTCCTTGATGCCCTTCAACACCTGCCCGAAGGGCGAATGGATGGTGCGCACGATCAGCAGGAAGGCCACGACCACGATGACAAGCGCCACGTAGTACATGGTGAGGTCGTTCGACAGGTCGATCACGCCGAACAGCTTGCCGCGCGGCACGCCCTGCAGTCCGTCCTCGCCGCCGGTGAACTTGGCCTGAAGCGCGACGAAGAACATCATCTGCGCGAGCGCCAGCGTGATCATCGCGAAGTAGATGCCCTGGCGGCGGATGGCCAGCACGCCGAAGACCCAGCCGAGCAAGGCGCCGGTGAGCGTGCCCGCGATCAGCCCCAGCTCGGGCGTGAGGCCCCAGACCTTGATCGCATGGCCCGCCACGTAGGCCGAGCCGCCGAGGAATGCCGCGTGCCCGAAGGAGAGCAGGCCGGTGAAGCCCAGCAGCAGGTTGAACGCGGCCGCGAAGAGCGCGAAGCACATGAGCTTCATCACGAACACCGGGTAGGCGCCGAAGAACGGTGCCAGGACCAGTGCGAGCAGCAGCAGCGCGTAGACGACGGTGGATATCTTTTTCATGTTCATGCCGTCCGCCTTATTTTTCTTTGCCGAACAGGCCGGCCGGACGGATGAGCAGCACGATGACCATGATCACGAACACGACGGTGGAGGATGCCTCCGGATAGAAAACCTTGGTGAGCCCCTCGATCACGCCGAGCCCGAGGCCGGTGAGGATCGCGCCCATGATCGAGCCCATGCCGCCGATCACGACCACGGCGAACACCACGATGATGAGGTTCTGCCCCATCAGCGGCGACACCTGGATGACGGGCGCGGCGAGCACGCCGGCGAAGGCGGCGAGCGCACAGCCGAAGGCGTAGGTCAGCGTGATCATCAGCGGCACGTTGACGCCGAAGGCCTCCACCAGGCGCGGATTCTCGGTGCCGGCGCGCAGGTAGGCGCCGATGCGGGTCTTCTCGATCACGTACCAGGTGGCGAAGCACACCACCAGCGACGCCACCACCACCCATGCGCGGTAGTTGGGCAGCACCATGAAGCCGAGGTCGGTGGCGCTCGACAGCGCGTCGGGCGCGTCGTAGGGCAGGCCTGAGACGCCGTAGATCGAACGGAACACGCCCTCGATCAGCAGCGTGAGGCCCAGCGTGAGCAGCAGGCCGTAGAGGTGGTCGAGCTTGTAGATCCAGCGCAGCAGCAGCCGCTCGATGAGCACGCCGAAGATGCCGATGACGATGGGCGCGGCGATCAACATCACCCAGTAGTTGATGCCGAAATACTCCATGGCCATCCACGTCAGGACGGCGCCGAGCATGAACAGCGCGCCGTGCGCGAAGTTGATGACGTTGAGCAGGCCGAAGATCACCGCCAGCCCGAGGCTCAGGATGGCGTAGAAGGAACCGTTGACCAGCCCAAGCAGGAGCTGGCTCAACAGGGCGGGAAGGGAAATGTTCATAGAAAGTTCAGGACACCACTGGCCGTTTCTTCTTTTTCGCGGGGGCCGCCGCGCACAGCCGCCCGAAGCGGCCGGCCCGCCCCCCTTGCAAAGGGGGGTTGGCGAAGCGACACGCAGTGCGCGCAGCCTGGGGGGTTACTTCCATAACGCGCACTTGCTCTCGGCCTTGGTCGTGAAGACCTCTTCGCCCTTGAGCTTCTGGACCACCTTGTAGTAGTCCCACGGCTGCTTCGACTCGGCCGGCGACTTCACCTGCACCAGGTACATGTCGTGCACGAAGCGGCCGTCGGCGCGGATGCTGCCCTTGGCATAGAAGTCGTCGATGGGGGTGGACTTGAGCGTTTCCATCACCTTGTCGGCATCGACCGTCTTGGCGGCCTGCACGGCCTTCAGGTAGGTCATGGTGGCCGAGTAGTCGGCGGCCTGGATGTCGGTGGGCATGCGCTTGGTCTTCTCGAAGAAGCGCTTGCCGAAGGCGCGCGTCTTGTCGTCGAGGTTCCAGTCCCAGCTGGTGGTCAGCAGCAGGCCCTCGGTGTTCTTCAGGCCCAGGCTGTGCACGTCGGTCACGAAGACCAGCAGGCCGACCATCTTCATGCTCTTGGTGATGCCGAATTCCCGCGCCGCCTTGATGGCGTTCTGCGTGTCGCCGCCCGCATTCGCGAGCGCCAGCACCTGCGCCTTGGAGTTCTGCGCCTGCAGCAGGAACGAGGAGAAGTCGGAGGTGTTCAGCGGATGCTTCACGCTGCCGAGCACCGTGCCGCCCTTCTCCTTCACGACCTTGGTCGCGTCGGCTTCCAGCGCCTGGCCGAAGGCGTAGTCGGCCGTCAGGAAGTACCAGCTCTTGTCGCCGCGCGCGATGACGGCGCTGCCCGTGCCCTTGGCCAGCGCGACGGTGTCGTAGGCGTAGTGCACGGTGTAGGGGCTGCACTGCTCGTTGGTGAGCGCCGAGCTGCCCGCGCCGTTCACGATGAACACGCGCTTCTTCTCCTGCGCCACCTTGGCCATGGCCAGGCCGGTGCCCGAGCTGGTGCCGCCGAACAGCATCGTCAGGCCTTGCGTGTCGATCCACTCGCGCGCCTTGGAAGCGGCGATGTCGGCCTTGTTCTGGTGGTCGGCCTGCAGCAGCTCGATGGGCATGCCGTTGACCTTGCCGCCGAAGTCGTCGATGGCCATCTGGATCGCCAGCGCCCCGTTCTTGCCCTCCACGTCCGCGTACAGGCTCGACATGTCGGTGATGAAGCCGATCTTGACCTTGTCCTGTGCCTGAGCGGCTCCCACCGCCACGAGGCAGGTGGCGGCAAGGCAGGCGGAGGCGATGAGCGTGCGTTTCATGGCTTGATCCTCGTGATGACTTCGGTGGAAGGAAAGAGGGAAGAGAAAGGAGAAGGAGAACCCGGGCTGCCGCGTCAGGCGATCACTTCCAGGCCGCGCACTTGGTCTCGGCCTTGGTCGTGAAGACCTGGTCGCCCGGCAGCGTCTTCAGCACCTTCAGGTAGTCCCAGGGCTTCTTCGACTCGGCGGGCGACTTCACTTCCACCAGGTACATGTCGTGGATGAAGCTGCCGTCGGCGCGGATCTGGCCCTTGCCGTAGAAGTCGTCGATCTTCATGCTCTTGAGCTGCGCCATCACCTTGTCGGAGTCGGTGGTCTTGGCGGCGGCCACGGCCTTCAGGTAGGTCATGGTGGCCGAGTAGTCGGCGGCCTGCACGTCGGTGGGCATGCGCTTGGTCTTCTCGAAGAAGCGGTTGGCGAACTTGCGCGACTCGTCGTTCAGGTCCCAGTACCAGCTGGTGGTGTGCAGCAGGCCTTCGGTGTTCTTCAGGCCCAGGCTGTGGATGTCGCTCAGGAAGACCAGCAGGCCGGCGGTCTTCATCGTCTTGTTGATGCCGAACTCCTTGGCGGCCTTGATCGAGTTGATGGTGTCGCCGCCCGCGTTGGCCAGGCCCAGGATCTGCGCCTTGGAGTTCTGCGCCTGCAGCAGGAACGAGGAGAAGTCCGACGCGTTCAACGGATGGCGCACGGCGCCCACCACGGTGCCGCCCTTCTCCTTCACGACCTTGGTGGTGTCGGCTTCGAGCGCGTGGCCGAAGGCGTAGTCGGCCGTCAGGAAGAACCAGCTCTTGCCGCCGCGGTCGACCACCGCGGCGCCGGTGCCCTTGGCCAGGGCCACGGTGTCGTAGGCATAGTGAATGGTGTACGGGCTGCACTGCTCGTTGGTGAGCACCGAGCTGCCGGCGCCGTTGTTGAAGTACACGCGCTTCTTTTCTTCGGCCACCTTGGCGGTAGCCAGCGCCACGCCCGAATTGGTGCCGCCGAAGACCATGGTCACGCCGGCGGTGTCGATCCACTCGCGGGCCTTGGAGGCGGCGATGTCGGCCTTGTTCTGGTGGTCGGCGGTCAGCAGTTCGATGGGCTGGCCCAGCACCTTGCCGCCGAAGTCGTCGATGGCCATCTGGATGGCGGTGGCACCGCCCTTGCCTTCGAGGTCGGCGTACAGGCTCGACAGGTCGGTGACGAAGCCGATCTTCACTTTTTCCTGCGCCTGCACGGCGCCTGCACTCATGGCGAGGATGCCGATTGCGGTTGCGATGAGGCCGAGTTTCTTGTTCATGCTGTTGTCTCCTGGAGAAATCTTTGTGGGATGGAAGGACAGGTCTTGTGGACTCGATGTGTTTTAGACGCCCAGCAGTTCGGTGAGCACGGGCATCTTGGCTTCGAGCTCGGCGGCGCCGAACTTCTCGACGATGCGGCCGTGCTCCATCACATAGAAGCGGTCGGCCAGCGGCGCGGCGAAGCGGAAGTTCTGCTCCACCATCACGATGGTGTAGCCCTTGGCGCGCAGCGTGGTGATCATGCGCGCCAGCGCCTGCACGATGACCGGCGCGAGGCCTTCGGAAATCTCGTCGAGCAACAGCAGCTTGGCGCCGGTGCGCAGGATGCGGGCCACGGCCAGCATCTGCTGCTCGCCGCCGGACAGGCGAGTGCCCTGGCTGTGGCGACGCTCTGCGAGGTTCGGGAACATGGCGTAGATCTCTTCGACCGACATGCCCTGCCCTGCCCCCTTCAACTCGGGCGGCAGCATCAGGTTTTCCTCGCACGAGAGGCTGGCGAAGATGCCGCGCTCTTCCGGGCAATAGCCCACGCCGAGATGCGCGATGCGGTGCGTGGGCATGCCGACGGTCTCGCGGCCGTTGACCTCGATGCTGCCCTTGCGCGCGCCCGTCAGGCCCATGATGGCGCGCAGCGTGGTGGTGCGGCCCGCGCCGTTGCGGCCCAGCAGCGTGACGACCTCGCCCGGCTGCACGACCATGTCGACGCCGTGCAGCACATGCGATTCGCCGTACCAGGCTTGCAGGCCTTTGATTTCGAGTGCGGCCGTCATGTCAGTGGGCTCCCTGCAACTGGCCTTCGGTGGTGCCCATGTAGGCCTCCATGACCTGCGGGTTCTTCGAGACCACGGCATACGGACCTTCGGCCAGCACGGCGCCGCGCTGCAGCACCGTGATGGTGTCGGCGATGGTCGAGACCACGCTCATGTTGTGCTCCACCATGAGGATGGTGCGGCCGGCCGACACGCGCTTGATGAGTTCGGCAACGCGGTGCACGTCTTCGTGGCCCATGCCCTGCGTGGGCTCGTCCAGCAGCATCAGCTCGGGCTCCATGGCCAGCGTGGTGGCGATCTCCAGCGCGCGCTTGCGACCGTAGGGCAGGTTCACGGTCTGTTCGTCGGCGAGCTCTTCGAGGCCGACTTCGGCCAGCAGCTCGCGGGCCCTGGCATCCAGCGGCTTGAGCGACTTCTCGCTCTTCCAGAAGTGGTACGAGGTGCCGAGACGGCGCTGCAGGCCCAGGCGCACGTTCTCCAGCAATGTGAGGTGCGGGAACACGGCCGAGATCTGGAACGAGCGGATGATGCCGCGGCGCGCGATCTGCGCGGGGCGCTCGCGCGTGATGTCCTGGCCGTTGAAGAGGATCGTGCCGGTGGTGGGCTCGAGGAACTTGGTCAGCAGGTTGAAGCAGGTCGTCTTGCCAGCGCCGTTCGGGCCGATGAGCGCGTGGATGGAGCCGCGCACCACGGACAGGTTGACCTTGCTGACCGCGGTGAACCCCTTGAATTCCTTGGTGAGCTGGCGTGTTTCGAGGATGACGTCGCTCATCTCGCGAAGTCGCCCGGGTTCGTGTGAAGAATGTGGGTCATGCGGTCCATCTCAATGCGCCAACCATCGAGCGCGGACCGATTGTTCGTGGGTGCCTCCGGCTTGCATACTGGGGCAAATGCCTATGCTGCAGTGCAACCATTTCACGGCTCCGCGGGCTTGTTCGCCATGACTGTCATCTCGACGACAAAGCGGAATCCGGAGCACGGCAAAGATCGCACGCATGTTGCGCCGGCAGCGCCGACTTCCGTCGGGGAAATCACGGCACGCCGTCTCGCGGGTGCCAACCTAAACTGACCGGGACTCATCACGTCGAAGGCCGCACCGGCAAGCGCCGGGCATGACCGCGACCATGGAACCAACGACATCGCTGCACATGCCCGACTTCCGCTCTCCGGACTTCCTGACCGACCACATCCTGCACACGCTGGCCTTCTACGAGACGCGCAATCTCGACGCCACCGGCGGCTTCTTCCATTTCTTCAGGGACGACGGCACGGTGTACGACCGGCGCACGCGCCACCTGGTGAGCAGCACGCGCTTCGTGTTCAACCACGCGACGGCCTACCGGCGCTTCGGCAAGCCTGCCGACCTTGCGGCCGCGCGACACGGCCTCGCGTTCATCGAACATGCCCACAGGCAGCAGGACGGCGGCTATGCATGGCAGCTCGACTGGCACGAGCAGCGCGCCACCGTGCAGGACGCCACCAACCGCTGCTACGGCCTGGACTTCGTGCTGCTCGCGCAGGCGCATGCGCTCATGGCCGGCATCGAGGAGGCGTACCCGGGGCTGGATCACACCTGGCGGCTGATGGACGCGCATTTCTGGGAGCCGCGGCACCAGCTTTATGCCGACGAGGCCACGACCGACTGGCGCGTCGGTGCCTACCGGGGGCAGAACGCCAACATGCACGCCTGCGAGGCGCTGATGGCCGCCTTCGAGGCCACGCAGGAGGCGCGCTACCTCGAGCGTGCGCTGGCGGTGGCCGAATCGGTGACCGGCCGGCTGGCCTCTCTGGCCGACGGGCTGGTGTGGGAGCACTACCGCGAGGACTGGTCGGTCGACTGGGACTACAACCGCGGCAACAAGACCGACATCTTCAAGCCCTGGGGCTTCCAGACCGGCCACCTGACCGAATGGGCCAAGCTGCTGCTGCAGCTCGAAGGCCACCTCGCCACCGAAGACCGCGAGGCCGGCTGGATCGTGCCGCGCGCGCGCCACTTCTTCGACACCGCCATGTTCCGCGGCTGGGACGCCGACAACGGCGGGCTGGTCTACGGCTTCGGCCCCGACGGCAAGGTGTGCGACGGCGACAAGTACTTCTGGGTGCAGGCGGAGAGCTTCGCGGCCGCCGCCCTGCTCGCGGTGCGCACCGGCGAAACAGGCTACTGGGACTGGTACGACAGCATCTGGGCCTACAGCTGGGAGCACTTCGTCGACCACAGGCACGGCGCCTGGTATCGCATCCTCACGCCGACGAACGGGAAGATCGGCGACGAGAAGAGTCCGGCAGGCAAGACCGACTATCACACGATGGGCGCCTGCTACGACGTGCTCAGGGCACTGCGCGCCTGAAGAAAGGCCGTTTCGCGAACACCGCGGAACCGGCTCCGCCGGGCCGCAGGTGTTGCCCCCGGTGAGGGGGGCGCAGCGACACGAAGTGCGCGAAGCCTGGGGGAGAGCCCAATCAGTGCGCGCCGGCGGCGGCGTCGCCGCCAGCACCGCCCTTCTGGGGCCGTGCCAGCCACACCAGCGGAATCAGCAGCAGGAACAGGATCGCCGACGCATAGAAGATGTCGTTGGTCGCCAGCATGTACGACTGCTGGTCGACGAGGCGATTGATCTGCCCCATCACCTGGTCGGTGCCGAAGCCGTTGGCGTTCAGCCCGGCCATCGCGCTGGTGGCCGCGTTGTTGCCCTGGTTGATCGTCTCGGCCAGCTGGGCGTGGTGCAGCGTCGCGCGGTTGTCCCAGAGCGTGGTCGTGATGGACGTGCCCATCGCGCCCGCGGTGATCCGCAGGAAGTTCGACAGGCCCGAGGCGGCCGGGATGCGGTCGGGCGTGAGGCCCGACAGCGTGATCGTCACCAGCGGGATGAAGAAGAACGCCATCGCGATGCCCTGGATGATCGTCGGGATGATGATCGTCACGAAGTCGGCCTGCGTGTTGAAGTTCGAGCGCATCCACAGCACCAGCGCGAACACGAGGAACGAGAAGGTCGCGTAGCGGCGCGGGTCGATCTTGGCCACCGTGAGGCCCACCACCGGCGAGAAGAAGATGGCCAGCAGCCCCACGGGCGCCATGATCATCCCCGCCTGCGTGGCGGTGTAGCCCATCCACTGCTGCAGCCACAGCGGCAGCAGCACCACGTTGCCGAAGAAGAGGCCGTAGGCCACCGCCGTCGCCACCGCGCCCGACCAGAAGTTGCGGCGCTTGAAGAGCGACAGGTCGACCACCGGGTGCTTGTCGGTCAGCTCCCAGACCAGGAAGAAGGCGAAGCCGACCACGGACACCACCGCCAGCGTGACGATTTGCGCGGAATGGAACCAGTCGAGCTCCTTGCCCTTGTCGAGCATGAGCTGCAGCGAGCCCACCCACAGCACCAGCAGCGCGAGGCCGATGGCGTCGATGGGCACCTTGTGCGTGGCGCTCTCGCGCTTGTGGTAGAGCGCCCAGGTGATGGCGGCAGCGACGATGCCCACCGGGATGTTGATGTAGAAGATCCACGGCCACGAGATGTTGTCGGTGATCCAGCCGCCGAGCAGCGGTCCCATCACCGGCGCGACCAGCGTCGTCATGGACCACATCGCCATCGCCAGGCCCGCCTTGGCGCGCGGATAGCTCGACAGCAGCAGCGCCTGCGACAGCGGGATCATCGGCCCCGCCACGAAGCCCTGCAGCGCGCGGAAGGCGATCAGCGTCGTCATGTTCGGCGCGAGGCCGCACAGCAGCGAGCTGATCATGAACAGGATCACGCTGGCCATGAACAGGCGCACCTGTCCGAAGCGCTGCGTCATGAAGCCGGTGAGCGGGACCGCGATGGCGTTGGCCACCGCGAAGCTGGTGATGACCCAGGTGCCCTGCGTGGTGCTCACGCCCAGGTCGCCCGAGATGGCAGGCAGCGACACGTTCGCGATCGACGAATCGAGCACGTTCATGAAGGTTGCCGCAGAAAGCGCGACCGTGCCCCAGACGCGGGCTGCGCCCTCGAGCGGCGGATGCGCAACGTATGCAGGAGCAGCGGTGGCCATGGGGCGGGCTGTTTACCTGGACGGAAGAAAGGTCCGGACGAACGCTGGCGCGATCAGCCCGGCTGCCCCTGCACGGCCACGGAAGTGTTGCCGGCAGGCGCGGCGGGCGCCTTGGCGGGTGCCGCAGCCGTGGCGCCGCCCTTGCCGCCGATGTTGGCGGCGACGATGCGCTCCACTTCGGCATCGGCACCGCGGTCGAGCTGGCTGTAGACCGCGGTCTGCGCCAGCGCGGTGGCGCGCGGCGCATCGGCGAGCATCTTGCCGCCCTTCTGCGAGATGTCGACCTCGGCGTCCATCGACAGGCCGATGCGCAGCGGGTTGGCCTTGAGCTGCTCGGGGTCGAGCGCGATGCGAACGGGCACGCGCTGCACCACCTTGATCCAGTTGCCGGTGGCGTTCTGCGCGGGCAGCAGCGCGAACGCACTGCCGGTGCCCACGCCCAGGCCCGCGACCTTGCCGGTGTACTCGACCTTCTTGCCGTACACGTCGGCGGTGAGCTTCACGGGCTGGTCGATGCGGATGTTGCGCAGCTGCACTTCCTTGAAGTTGGCGTCGACCCACAGCTGGTTGAGCGGCACGATGGACATCATCGGCGTACCGGCGGCCACCCGCTGGCCTAGCTGCACGGTGCGCTTGGCGACGTAGCCGTCGACCGGCGCGGGCATGGCCACGCGCTGTGTGGCGAGGTAGGCCTCGCGCACCTTGGCGGCGGCAGCCAGCACGCTCGGGTGCTGGGCCACGCTGGTGCCTTCGGTCAGCGACTGGTTGCTGACCAGCGCTTCCTTCGCGGCCACGACGCCGGCCTGCGCGGCGGCGAGCTGGCTCTTGGCGGTGTCGAGCTGCGTCTCGGCATGGTTGAGTTCTTCCTTCGACACTGCGCCGTTGCCAGACAGCGCGCGACGGCGCTGCAGGTCGTCCTGGGCCTTGGCGATGTCGCTCTGCGCCTTGACGATGTCGGCCTGGCGCAGCGTGACCTGCGCGGCCAGCGAGCCGTTGTTGGCGTACAGCGTGCGCACCTGGCGCACCGCCTGCGCGAGCGCGGCCTCGGCCTGCTCGAGCGCGACCTTGGCGTCGGCCGGGTCGAGCTGCACCAACGGCTGGCCGGCCTTCACGAAGTCGGTGTCGTCGGCGTTGATGGCCATCACGGTGCCGCCGATCTGCGGCGTGATCTGGATGACGTTGCCCGAGACGTAGGCGTTGTCGGTGTCCTCGTAGTGGCTGGCCACCAGCCATTCGTAGAGGCCCCAGCCGCCGCCGGCGACGATGACCACCGCTGCGAGCGCGGTGAGTGCGCGGCGGCGCTTGCCGTTCCCGGCGGGCGCCTCGGGGGCTGCGGAAGCTGCTGCTGCAGCGGGCGTCGGAGTGTTGTTGTCGCTCATGATGAAGTTCTTTCCGAAGACGAAGGAGTCGGGCCGGGCTGAATCTGCGCTGTGCCGATCAGTTCAGCGGGGCCGAGGGAGCCGATGCCGATGCCGTGGCGGTGGCCGGCGGCTGCCAGCCGCCGCCGAGCGCGCGCGCCAGGCCCACCTGGGTGTCGAGCGCGCGGGCCGCGAGGTCGACCGCGAGCCGGCGCTGGGCCAGCACTGCCGTTTCGGCCGTCAGCACGTTGAGATAGTTGCCGAGGCCCGCGCGGTAGCGCTGCACGGCGATGTCGTAGGCACCTTCGGCCGCGGTCTGCGCGGCGCGCTGTTCGGCCTGCTGTCGGGTGATCGACTGGGCACTCGTGACCTGGTCGGCCGCGTCGCGCACCGCGTCGATCACGGTGGCGTTGTAGCTCTCGACGGCCGCATCGAGATCGGCCGACTTGCCGCGCAGGTTGGCGCGCAGCTTGCCGCCCTCGAAGATCGGCAGGCTGATGGCCGGGCCCACGCCCCACTGCTCGCTGCCCGACTTCAGCAGCTTGCCGAAGCCCAGGCTCTGGAAGCCGACGAAGGCCGTGAGGTTCACGTTGGGATAGAAGAGCGTCCTGGCGTTGGCCACGTCGCTGGTGGCAGCTTCGACGCGCCAGCGCGCGGCGGCGATGTCGGCGCGGCGGCCGAGCAGGTCGGCCGGGATGTTCGCCTGCAGCGCCATCGGCTTCACGCCATCGAGCACCGGCGGCGTGAGCGAGGCGGTGACGTTCGGCTGGCCCACGAGCGCGTCGAGCGCGTGCTGCTGCAGCGCGATCTGCTCGTTGAGCGCTTCGATCTGCTGGCGGGCTTCAGGCAGGCCGCCTTCGCTCTGGCGCAGTTCGAGGCGAGTGTCGAGGCCGGCGGAAACGCGGTCGCGCACCAGCTTCAGCGTTTCATCGCGCTGCGCCAGCGTGCGCCTGGCAACGGTGAGCTGATCGTTCAGGCGCGCCCACTGGAAGTAGCTGCGGGCCACGTTGCTCGCAAGCAGCACGCGGGCCGCGTCGGCATCGGCCGCGGCTGCATTGGCGGCGCCGATGGCGGTGTCCAGCGCGGTGCGGTTCTTGCCGAAGAAGTCGAGCTCCCAGCTCGCGCCCAGCTGCAGCAGGCCGATGTTCTGGGTGGAGCCGCCCAGCGGCGCCGGGTAGATGTAGTTGGTGTTGAACTTCTGGCGGTTCAGGTCGAGCTCGCCCTTGACCTGCGGCTTGAGCGCGGCGCCGGCGATGTCGGCCGATGCCTGCGCGCGCGCGAGGCGGGCCTGCGCGACCTGCAGGTTGGGGTTGCCGGCCACGGCTTGGTCGATGAGCGAGTTGAGCTGCGAGTCGCCGAAGGCGAGCCACCACTGGCTGTCGAGGCGGGACACCGGCACCGCGGCACTGTCGGGCGCGATGCCCAGCGACGAGGCGTCGCGCAGCTTTGCCTGCGAGCCGATTCCGGCCATGTCGGCGCAGCCGGCGAGTGCAACCACCAGCAGCGCGGCGGCAACGACGGGAGTGCGGCGCATGGCGCGCACGGCGAGGGAGTCAGTCATTTTTATCTCCACGGGCCGCGAGGGCCTGGGCGTTGTCGAGGATGCGGCGCAGATAGCCTTTGAGCTGCTCCCATTCCTCGGTGGTGAAGCCTGCGAGGTGCTCGTTCTGCACCCTGCTGAGCACGTGCGGCACTTCCTTGGCGGCCGCGCGGCCTTCGTCGGTGAGCTCGATGTTGACCACGCGCCGGTCTTCGAGCGAGCGCACCCGGCGGCACAGGCCCTTGGCCTCGAGGCGGTCGAGCAGGCGCGTCATGGCGCCGGTGTCGAGCTCGCAGGCCCTGGCCAGTTCGGCCACCGTGGTGGCCGCGCCGACGTGCAGCTTGTAGAGAGGCACCCATTGCGGATAGGTGGGGCTGCCCGGCTCGCACATGCGGGTTTCGACCGACTGGCCGACCGCCGTGACGATGCGGCGCATGAGGTAGCCGATGCTCTCCTCGGCGCGGTAGGTTTCCGGGCTGTAGAAGGCGACGGGCTCACGACGCTCCTCGCCGGTGGAAGCCGGCGGGTTCCGAGGGGTGTTGGCATCGCTCATGGCCGCAATATTAGTTGCCTCGGCAATTATTGTCAAGGCTACCTTTGTAGAGGCAAGGGATCGGTAGAATTGGCGCATGGCTTCCTCCCCACCGTCTTCCATGGCCAAGGGCTCGCCCCGATCGCTCTCGGGCCTGAGCCCTTTTCTTCGTCCGTACCGTGTGCAGATCGTGCTGGCGGGCGTCTTCCTGGTGATGGCGGCGGTAACGACGCTGGCTTTTCCTATCGCCTTGCGCAGCCTGATCGACAACGGCCTCATCAGCTCCGACAAGGGCGCCCAGACCATGGCGCTGCGCGAGCATTTCGGCGCCCTCTTCGCCGTGGCCGTGGCGCTGGGCGTGTTCTCGGCGGCGCGCTTCTATACGGTGAGCTGGCTGGGCGAGCGCGTGACGGCCGACATCCGCAACGCCGTCTACGGCCATGTGCTCAGGCAGAGCCCCGCCTTCTTCGAGACCACGCAGACCGGCGAGGTGCTGTCGCGCCTGACAGCCGACACCACGCTGGTGCAGACGGTCGTCGGCTCATCGCTGAGCATGGGCCTGCGCAACGCGGTGATGGGCATGGGCGCCCTGGCGGTGCTGATATGGACCAACCCCTACGTGATGGTGCAGGTGCTGGGCATCCTGGTACTGGTGGTGCTGCCGAGCATGCTGTTCGGCCGCCGCGTGCGCAAGCTGTCGCGCGCCAGCCAGGACCGCGTGGCCGATTCCAGCGCCATCGCCGCCGAAGTGTTGAATGCCATTCCGGTGGTTCAGAGCTACACGGCCGAGAGCCGCGAGGCCGCGCGCTTCAGCGGCTCGACCGAGAACGCCTTCCGCACCGCCGTGCGCCGCACCCGGGCCCGATCGGTGCTGGTGGCTTTCATCATCATCGCGACCTCCGCGGCGCTGCTCTGGGGCCTCTACCAGGGCACGCAGGCCGTGCTGCGCGGCGATATCACCGCCGGACACCTGGGCCAGACCGTGGTCTACGTCGCCATCCTCGCCAGCGCGACCGCCGTGCTCGGCGAGGTCTACGGCGACCTGCTGCGCGCGGCCGGTGCGACCGAACGGCTGATGGAGCTGCTGCACGCGCCCGCGGCCATCGTGTCTCCCGCGAATCCAGCGGCTGCGCCCGTCCCCGTAGCGGGCAGCGCGATCAGGTTCGACGCGGTGACCTTCCACTACCCTTCCCGCCCCGGCACACCGGCCTTGCGCGACTTCAGCCTCGATGTCGCACCCGGCGAGACCGTGGCACTGGTGGGATCCAGCGGCGCCGGCAAGAGCACCGTATTCCAGCTGCTCCTGCGCTACTACGACCCGCAAACGGGCCGCGTATTGCTCGACGGCGCACCGCTTGCCTCGCTGGCCCTGCCCGAGTTGCGCACCCGCATCGGCCTCGTGCCGCAGGATGCGGTGATCTTCTCGGCCAGCGCCCTCGAGAACATCCGCTACGGCAACCCCGAGGCGACGGCCGAGGAAGTGCAGGCCGCAGCGCGCGCCGCCTTCGCCCACGACTTCCTGCAGGCGCTGCCCGAGGGCTACGACACCTTCCTCGGCGAGCGCGGCGTGCGGCTTTCGGGCGGACAGCGACAGCGCATCGCTATCGCGCGCGCGATCCTCAAGAACCCGCCGCTGCTGCTGCTCGACGAAGCCACGAGCGCGCTCGATGCGGAGAGCGAACGCGTGGTGCAGGCCGCGCTGGAGTCGGCGATGGAGAACCGGACCACGCTGGTGATCGCCCACCGCCTGGCGACGGTGCAGAAAGCCGACCGCATCGTGGTGCTGGACCACGGCGGGATCGTCGAACAGGGAACGCACGCGGCGCTGGTCGCGCAGGGCGGCGTGTATGCGCGGCTGGCCGCGCTCCAGTTCACGGCCTGAACAGGCCGCGCTACTCAGCCAGTTACTGCAGGGTTTCTTTCAGTGCCGCCGGAATCGGCAGCGCCATCACCGGAATGCCCTCGTCGAGCAGCGCCTCGGTCTGCTCGGGCGTGGCCTGCCCGCGGATGCCGCGCTCGGGGGTCTCGCCGTAATGCATCTTCCGGGCTTCGTCGGCAAAGCGCTCGCCGACGTCCTCCGTCTTCGCCAGCACCTCGCGCACTGCACGCATCCAGCGGGCTTTGGGCGAGGGATCGGCGGGAACGTTGGAAGCAGCAGCGACTGGAGCAGCCGCAGCAGCCTCCTTCGGCGCCCTGGCGTTGCCGAGGTTGAGGCGCGGCGCGCTCAGCAGCTTGACGATGGCGGTGTCGCCACAGACCGGGCATTCGACCAAGCCGGAGGCCAGCTGGGTCTCGAAATCCTCGCTCGAGGCGAACCAGCCTTCGAAGCCGTGGCCGTGGGTGCAGCGGAGATCGAGAACCTTCATGGCGCGGATTATCCCGCGCTGCCCTGCGCGGGCGCAGCCTGCCAGTCCAGTGCCCATGCGCCCGAAAGGACGTTCTGCAGCCAGAGCGTGCAGGTCAGCGTCTTGGCATCGGTGACCTTGCCTTCGCGGCACCAGCCGGCCAGCTCGTCGGGAGTGGCCGTGAACACGTCGAGGAATTCGCCGTGGTCGAGTTGCCGCTCGCCGAGCGAGAGACCGCGCGCGAAGTAGATGTGGATGATCTCGGTCGAATACGCCACCGCGAGGTGCATGGCACCCGCATACGCCCACTCGCGCGCGGTGTAGCCCGTTTCCTCGATCAGCTCGCGCCGGCCGCAGTCGAACGGATCCTCGCCCGCATCGAGCTTGCCCGCGGGAAACTCGATCATCACGTGGCCGACCGGATAGCGGAACTGCCGCTCCAGCACGATGCGGCCGTCGTCAAGCAGCGGAATGACCACCACGGCGCCCGGATGCACCACGTACTCGCGCGTGGCGCTGTGGCCATCGGGCAGGCGGATGGTGTCGCGCCGGGCCTTCAGGAACTTGCCGTTGAACAGCTCCTCGCGGCTCTGGAGCTCTTCCTTCAGGTGCGAATCGGCGGTGGAGGTGTCGGTCGGCTTGGTGGTCATGGTCGGTCGCTCGTCCTCTTCAGTGCCTGTGCTTCATCAGGTAGCGCCAGGTGAACCCCGGAAAGGCCAGCACGATGAACAGCGCGCCGGTCACCGCATAGAACTCCCAGCCCTGCGCGGCGATCTGCCCTGCCCTGCGCTCGAACAGCAGCCCGACGCCGCCGGCCAGAAAGTACAAGACCACCAGTTCGGCGAGGCGCACCGCGAGCGACTTGGGAGCAGTCGCCAGAGGCACGACGCCGAACAGGCGGTCGTTGAAGAACGGCAGGTTGGCGGCCACGAGGGCCACCAGGAGAACGACCCAGACGGACGCGGTCTGCGACACCCTAGGTCGGCCGCGTCAGTGGGCCAGCGTCGCCACGATGGCGTCGTAGCACAGCGTCATCAGGCCGCCGGGCACGATGCCCAGGATCAGGATCAGCGCGCCGTTGATCGTCAGCACGGTACGCACGTCGCGCGGTGCCGACACGGTGGTGGCCGTGACGGGCGCGTCGAAGTACATGACCTTGACCACGCGCAGGTAGTAGAAGGCGCCGATCAGCGACATCATCACCGCGAACACGGCCAGGCCGATGTAGATGGCGTGGCCCGAGGCGATCAGCGCCTGCAGCACGGCCAGCTTCGCGTAGAAGCCGACCAGCGGCGGCAGGCCGGCCAGCGAGAACATCGCGATCGACATCACGCCGGCGTACAGCGGGCTGCGCTGGTTCAGGCCGGCGAGGTCGGTGATCTCTTCGCTCTCGAAGCCTTCGCGCGCCAGCAGCAGGATGATGCCGAAGCTCGCGAGCGTGGTCAGCACGTAGGTCACGATGTAGAACATCGCGGCGCTGTAGGCGTACTGGGCGTTGTAGGTGCCCAGCTGGTCCGAACCGGCAACCAGGCCGAGGAGCATGAAGCCCATCTGCGAGATCGTCGAATAGGCCAGCATGCGCTTGAGGTTGCTCTGCGCGATGGCGGCCAGGTTGCCGACCAGCAGCGAGGCGATGGCCAGCACGGCGAGCATCTGCTGCCAGTCGATGGCCAGCGGCTGCAGCGCGTCGACCAACAGGCGGATGATGATCGCGAAGGCGGCCAGCTCGGGCGCCGCGCCGATCAGCAGCGTGATCGCCGTCGGAGCGCCCTGGTAGACGTCGGGCACCCACATGTGGAACGGAGCAGCGCCCACCTTGAAGGCCAGGCCGGCGACGATGAACACCAGGCCGAACACCAGCACCTGGTGGTTGACCTTGCCGGTTGCGATGGTCTTGAAGACCTCGTTCACGTCGAGCGAACCGGTGGCGCCGTACATCATGGACAGGCCGTAGAGCAGGAAACCGCTGGCCATGGCGCCGAGCACGAAGTACTTCATGGCGGCTTCGCTGGCCACCGCGTTGTCGCGGCGCAGCGCCACCAGCGCGTAGCTCGACAGCGTGAGCAGTTCGAGGCCCAGGTAGATCAGCAGGAAGTTGCTGCCCGAGATCATCACGAACATGCCCAGCAGCGCGAACATGCTGATGGTGAACATCTCGCCGCCGCGCAGCATCTCGCGATCGGCCGCGTAGGGACGGCCGTAGACCAGCGTGATCATCAGGGCGACGGTGGCGAAGCACTTGAGCCAGTTGCCCATCGGGTCGCTGACGACCATGCCGCCGAAACCGTAGATGGTCTTGGCTTCGGAAGCCTGCAGGCCAGACAGCACTGCGACCACGGCCAGCGTGAGCAGCGTCAGGACATAGGTACGGGTGCGGCGCGGGCTCGTGTCCGACAGGTCGACCAGCGCAATGATGCAGGCCATGACCAGCAACACGATTTCGGGGTAGATCGTGACCCAGCTGAGTTTGTCAATCATCTCGTTCTCTTCTTCAGCGTGGCATCAGGAGGGCAGCTTCGAGACTGCCACGTGGCGCAGCAGCTCGGTCACGGAGGCGTCCATCGCGTCGGTGAACGGCTTCGGGAACAGGCCCATCCACAGCACGGCGATGGCCAGCAGCGCCAGCATCAGGAATTCGCGCGAATTGATGTCGCTGAGTTCCTTCACGTGGTCGTTGCCGACCGGGCCCAGATACACGCGCTTGTACATCCAGAGGGTATAGGCGGCGCCGAAGATCAGCGCGGTGGCTGCTCCCAGGCCGATCCAGAAGTTGGCCTTCACGGCGCCCAGGATCACCATCCACTCGCCCACGAAACCGGCGGTGCCCGGCAGGCCGCAGTTGGCCATGGCGAACAGCAGCGCGAACGCGGCGAACTTGGGCATGGTGTTCACCACGCCGCCGTAGTCGGCGATCTGGCGCGAGTGCACGCGGTCGTACAGCACGCCGATGCCCAGGAACATGGCGCCGGAGACGAAGCCGTGGGCGATCATCTGCACGATGCCGCCGGACACGCCCAGCTCATTGAAGATGAAGAAGCCGAGCGTCACGAAACCCATGTGGGCCACCGACGAATAGGCCACCAGCTTCTTCATGTCCTGCTGCACCAGCGCCACCAGGCCGACGTAGATCACCGCGATCAGCGACAGCGCGATCATGAGCCAGGCCCATTCGTGCGAGGCGTCGGGAGCGATGGGCATCGAGAAGCGCAGGAAGCCGTAGGCGCCCAGCTTCAGCATGATCGCGGCCAGCACGGCGGAGCCGCCGGTCGGCGCCTCGACGTGCACGTCGGGCAGCCACGTGTGCACCGGCCACATCGGCACCTTCACGGCGAAGGCCGCGAAGAAGGCGAAGAAGAGGAAGGTCTGCGCGGTCGATCCCAGCGGCAGCTTGTGCCACGACAGGATGTCGAAGCTGCCGCCCGACTTGTTGTACAGGTAGATCAGCGCCACCAGCATCAGCAGCGAGCCGAGCAAGGTGTAGAGGAAGAACTTGAAGGCCGCGTAGATCTTGTTCGGGCCGCCCCAGATGCCGATGATCAGGTACATCGGGATCAGCGTGGCTTCGAAGAACACGTAGAACAGCACGCCGTCGAGCGCGGCGAACACGCCGATCATGAGGCCCGACAGGATCAGGAAAGCGCCCATGTACTGGTTCACGCGCTCGGTGATCACTTCCCAGGCCGAGATCACCACGATGACCGTGATGAACGACGTCAGCAGCACCAGCCAGAGCGACAGGCCGTCGACTCCGAGGTGGTAGTTGACGTTGAAGCGCGAGATCCAGCCCGTCTTCTCGACGAACTGCATCGCGGCGGTGCCGTTCTGGAAACGCGTGAACAGCGGCACCGTGACCAGGAAGCTCACGATGGAACCGACGAGCGCGACCCAGCGCACGCCCCTGGCGTGCTCGTCACGGCCAAACGCCAGCAGCACGGCACCGAATGCGATCGGCACCCAGATGGCAAGGCTCAACAAACCCATTTTTCTTTTTCTCCAGCGCTAGGCTCAGCGTTTGAACCAGACGAAGTACGTCATCAGGATGAAGACGCCGAGCAGCATCGCGAAGGCGTAGTGATAGATGTAGCCCGACTGCATCCAGCGCACCACACCAGAGATACGGCCCACGACCTTCCACGAACCGTTCACCACGGCACCGTCGATCAGGGCCTGGTCGCCGCCCTTCCACAGGCCGGTACCAAGGGCGCGCGTGGCGCGGGCGATGACGTTCTCGTTGAACCAGTCCATGTAGTACTTGTTCTCGAGCAGGCGGTAGATCGGGCCGAAGGCACGCTTGATCGCCGCCGGCAGCGCCGGGTTGATCATGTACATGTACCAGGACAGGACCACGCCGGCCAGCGCCAGCCAGAACGGCGCGGCCTGCAGGCCATGGATGGCCATGGCCACCGGGCCGTGGAAGGCTTCTTCAAGCTCCTTCATGGCGTGATGCTTGGAAGCGTCCACGAAGATCGCGCCCTTGAAGAACTCGCCGAACAGCATCGGGTCGATCGTCATGAAGCCGATCACCACCGAGGGAATGGCCAGCAGCACCAGCGGCAGCCAGACAACCCAGGGCGACTCGTGCGGCTTGTGGTCATGGCCATGGCCGTGATCGTCGTGGCCATGGTCGTCATGATGCGCGTCGGGGTTCTGGTCGTAGCGCTCCTTGCCGTGGAAGACCAGGAAGTACATGCGGAACGAGTAGAACGCCGTGATGAACACGCCGGCCAGCACCGCGTAGTAGGCGAAGTTCGCGCCCCACAGGTGGCTTTCATGCACCGCCTCGATGATGCTGTCCTTCGAATAGAAGCCCGAGAAGAACGGCGTGCCGATCAGCGCGAGCGAACCCAGCAGCGAGGTGATCCAGGTGATCGGCATGTACTTGCGCACGCCGCCCATCCAGCGGATGTCCTGGTTGTGGTGCATGCCGATGATGACCGAGCCCGCGCCGAGGAACAGCAGCGCCTTGAAGAACGCGTGCGTCATCAGGTGGAACACCGCGACCGAGTAGGCCGAGGCACCGAGCGCCACCGTCATGTAGCCGAGCTGCGAGAGCGTCGAGTACGCGACCACGCGCTTGATGTCGTTCTGGATGATGCCCAGGAAACCCATGAAGAGCGCGGTGATGGCGCCGATCACGAGGATGAAGCTCAGCGCCGTGTCGCTCAGCTCGAACAGCGGCGACATGCGCGCCACCATGAAGATGCCGGCCGTCACCATGGTCGCCGCGTGGATCAGCGCCGAGATGGGGGTCGGGCCTTCCATCGAGTCGGGCAGCCACACGTGCAGCGGGAACTGCGCGCTCTTGCCCATCGCGCCGATGAACAGGCAGATGCAGATCACCGTGATGAGCATCCACTCGGTGCCCGGGAAGGTGATGCCGGCCAGCGTGCCCGCCTTGGCGAAGGCTTCGGTGTAGTTCAGCGTGCCGGCGTAGGCCGCGATCAGGCCGATGCCGAGGATGAAGCCGAAGTCGCCCACGCGGTTGACCAGGAAGGCCTTCATGTTCGCGAAGATCGCGGTCGGCTTGTTGAACCAGAAGCCGATCAGCAGGTACGACACCAGGCCCACCGCCTCCCAGCCGAAGAACAGCTGGAGCATGTTGTTGCTCATGACGAGCATCAGCATGGAGAAGGTGAACAGCGAGATGTACGCGAAGAAACGGTTGTAGCCGTCGTCCTCTTCCATGTAGCCGATGGTGTAGATGTGGACCATCAGCGACACGAAGGTCACGACGCACATCATCATGGCGGTGAGGCCGTCGACCATGAAGCCGACTTCCATCTTCAGGCCGCCGACCACCATCCATTCGTAGATGGTCTGGTTGAAGCGGGCACCGTCGGCTATCACGCTCTTGAGCGTCATCGCCGAGATGATGAAGGCGACCAGCACGCCGAGAATGGTCAGCGAATGCGTGACCTTGCGGCCGATGTGATTGCCGCCGAACTTCGTGCCGAACACGCCGGCCAGGGCTGCGCCGACCAGGGGTGCCAGCGGAACGGCCAGCAGTGTGGATGCGGAAAGGGTTGCGCTCATGTTGCTGTCAACCCTTGAGCGAGTTGAGTTCGTCGACGTTGATGTTCGACCTGTTACGGAACAGCAGGACCAGCAGCGCCAGCCCGATGGCTGACTCGGCCGCGGCCACCGTCAGGATGAAGAACACGAAGATCTGGCCATGCATGTCGCCCAGGAAGTGCGAGAAGGCCACGAAGTTCATGTTGACCGCCAGCAGCATCAGCTCGATGGCCATCAGCAGGACGATCAGGTTCTTGCGGTTCAGGAAGATGCCGATCACGGACAGCGCGAAAAGCATCGCGCCGAGCGAAAGAAAGTGTCCGAGCGTGAGCGTCATGCCTTGTTTTCCTTTGCAGCGTCCGCAGCTTCAACCACAGGCTCCGCTGCACGCGTTGCCGGCATCTGCACGATGCGCACGCGGTCGCGCGCCTTCACGCGGACCTGGTCGGCCGGATTGACGTACTTGCTGTCCTTGCGGGTGCGCAGCGTCAGTGCGATGGCGGCCACGATGGCCACGAGCAGGATGACCGCGGCGATTTCCAGCGGGTAGAGATATTCGGAGTAGAGCAGCTTGCCCAGTTCGAGCGTATTGGAGGTGTTGGCCGCTGCCGCATTGGCCGCGGCGCGGGGCGCCTCGCCCAGGCGGAAGCCGCCCATGAGCACCGCCGCCATCTCGAGCGCGATCAGCGCACCCACGCCCGCCGCCAGCGGGAAGTGCTTCCAGAAGCCCTCCCGCAAGCTGTCGACGTTGATGTCCAGCATCATCACCACGAACAGGAACAGCACCATCACGGCGCCCACATACACGAGCACGAGCGAGATCGCGAGGAACTCGGCGCGCAGCAGCAGCCAGATGGCCGATGCCTGGAAGAAGGCCAGAACCAGGTACAGCGCGGCGTACACGGGGTTGCGGGCGGTGATGACGCGGAATGCTGCGAACAGCAGCACCACGGCAAACAGATAGAACAGACCGGTCTTGACGTCCATTGGAATTCGAATTGGTACGGGTTTCGGGCTGAACCGGGTCAGCGGTACTTGGCGTCGGCCGCCTTGTTCGCTGCGATTTCCTTCTCGTAGCGGTCGCCCACGGCCAGCAGCATGTCCTTGGTGAAGTACAGGTCGCCGCGCTTTTCGCCGTGGTATTCGAAGATGTGCGTCTCGACGATCGAGTCGACCGGGCAGCTCTCTTCGCAGAAGCCGCAGAAGATGCACTTGGTCAGGTCGATGTCGTAGCGCGTGGTGCGGCGCGAGCCGTCGTCGCGCACGTCCGATTCGATGGTGATCGCCAGCGCCGGGCAGACGGCTTCACAGAGCTTGCAGGCGATGCAGCGCTCTTCGCCGTTCTCGTAGCGGCGCAGCGCGTGCAGGCCGCGGAAGCGCGGCGACAGCGGCGTCTTCTCTTCGGGGAACTGCACCGTGATCTTGCGGGCGAAGGCGTACTTGCCGGTGATGGCCAGGCCCTTGAACAGCTCGAACAGCATGAAGCTGCTCAGGAAGTCCTTGAGCGAGAAAGGCGCGGATGGTGTTGCGGTGTGCGCAGCAGACATGATGTTGGCGCTCCCTGTTATTTCCAGATGTTGAACGGCGTCTGCATCCAGCCACCGACCACGACCAGCCACACGAGCGTGACGGGAATGAAGATCTTCCAGCCCAGACGCATGATCTGGTCATAGCGGAAGCGCGGGAACGTCGAACGCACCCACAGGAACATGGTGACCACGCAGAAGGTCTTGAGGCCCAGCCAGATCCAGCCCGGAATGAAGCTCAGGAACTCGAACGGGGGCAGCCATCCGCCGAGGAACAGCACCACGGTCAGGATCGAGACGAGCCACATGTTGGCGTATTCGGCCAGGAAGAACATCGCGAAGCTCATGCCCGAGTACTCGATCATGTGGCCGGCCACGATTTCGGATTCGCCTTCCACCACGTCGAAGGGGTGGCGGTTGGTTTCGGCGAGGCCCGAGATGAAGTAGACGACGAAGATCGGCAGCAGCGGCAGCCAGTTCCACGACAGGACGCTGATGCCCATGTCCGCGAACATGCCCTTGCCCTGCACGTTGACGATCTCGGTCATGTTCAGGCTGCCGGTGACCATCAGCACCACGACGAAGCAGAAGCCCATCGCGATTTCGTAGCTCACCATCTGTGCCGAGGCGCGCAGCGCGCCAAGGAAGGCGTACTTCGAGTTCGACGCCCAGCCGGCGATGATCACGCCGTACACCTCGAGCGAGGTGATGGCCATCACGAACAGCAGGCCGGCGTTGATGTTGGCCAGCGCCACGTCGGGGCCGAAGGGAATCACCGCCCATGCGGCGAGCGCCGGCATGATGGTCATGATCGGGCCGAGCAGGAACAGGCCCTTGTTGGCGACCGTCGGAAGAATGATTTCCTTGGTCATCAGCTTGAGCGCGTCGGCGATCGGCTGGAGCAGGCCCAGCGGTCCGATGCGGTTCGGGCCGATGCGGATCTGCGTGAAGCCGATGGCCTTGCGTTCCCACAGCGTGAGGTACGCCACGGCCAGCATCAGCGGGATGACCACGATGATGATCTTGATCAGCGTCCAGATCACCGGCCAGATCACGCCGGTCCACCAGCCCGCGGCCACCAGGCCCTGGCCGAAGCCGTGAATGGTGTCGACGATCATGCCAATGCCTCCTCGGCACCAGCCGTCACGTTGGAGCCAGCCGATGCGTTGCGCGCGTCGGCAGTCAGTTGCAGCGATGGTGCGCGGCGCACGATCGAATCCAGCTGGTAGATGCTCGCGACCACGGGTGCAGCAGCCGCGCCGTCGGCAGCGACCGCAGTGGCGGACGTGGCGTTGCTCAGCGCATTCGCGGGCACGGCGCCCTTCTCACCCACGGTGGCCAGCACTTCGGCGGTCGATTCGAACGCGAAGCCGGGCAGGCCCAGCAGGTTGGCCAGCACGCGCAGCACCTTCCAGGCCGGACGGGTCTCACCCAGGGGCTTCACCACGGCGTGGAAGCCCTGGACGCGGCCCTCGGCGTTGACGAAGGTGCCGGGCGTTTCGCTGAACGGGGCGATCGGAAGCAGCACGTCGCTGAATTCAAGGTTGGCCTTGAAGGGGCTCAGCGTGACGACCATTTGCGCATTGCCGATGACATCGGCCGCGGCTGCGCCGGCTGCCGAGTCGAACACCGGCTCGGTGTTCAGCAGCATCACGGCCTTCAGGCCCGAGCCAGCGGCGAGCATGCGGCCGGCATCGAGGCCGCCGTTCTTCGGGAACGCGCCGACGATCTGCGCGCCCACGGTGTTGGCCGCCTCGGTCAGGTAACCGACGGTGGCGCCGGTCTGCGCGCCGATCCAGTTGGCCAGCGCCAGCAGGCTGCTGGCCTGTGCGTGGTGCGCGGCTGCATTGCCGAGCAGGATGGCCTTGCGTTCGCCGCTCAGCAGCGAGGCAGCGATCGCCTTGGCGACGGCGTCCGGTGCGTTCTTCGGCGCCAGAGGAGCGGCCGCGCCACTGGTTTCGCCGATGGCTGCAGCCACCGCGGCCAGCGCCTCGACCCACTCGCCGGCATCGACGATGGTCGACTGCGCCACGTTGATGGCCCAGGCGTCGCGGTCGGCCATCAGGCTGGCCGAAGTGATCACCGACAGCGCGGCGCCCTTGCGCACGGCCTGGCGGATGCGCTGCGCGAACAGCGGGTGCTCCTTGCGCAGGTTCGAACCCACGACGAGCGCGCGCTGCAGCTGCGTGAGCGACGCGATGGAAGTGCCGAGCCAGCGCACGCCTTCGAAGGCGGCGAATTCGGCATTGCGCAGGCGGTAGTCGATGTTGTCGCTGCCGAGCTCACGCGTGAGCATGGCGGCGAGCTGCAGCTCTTCGAGCGTGCTGTGCGGGCTGACCAGCGTACCGATGCTCTGCGCGCCGTGGTCGGCCTTGATCTGCTTGAGGCCGTTGGCGACGTACTCGAGCGCCGTCTGCCAATCGACCTGCTGCCACTGGCCGCCCTGCTTCAGCATGGGCTGCGTCAGGCGCTCGGGGCCGTTGAGCGCTTCGTACGAGAAGCGGTCGCGGTCGGCGATCCAGCATTCATTGACGTCTTCGTTCTCGAGCGGCACCACGCGCATCACGCGGTTGTTCTTGACCTGGACGATCAGGTTGGCGCCGGTGGAGTCGTGCGGGCTCACCGACTTGCGGCGCGACAGTTCCCAGGTGCGGGCGCTGTAGCGGAAGGGCTTGCTCGTGAGCGCGCCGACCGGGCAGATGTCGATCATGTTGCCCGAGAGTTCGGAGTCGACCGAGTCGCCCACGAAGGTTTCGATTTCGGAGTGCTCGCCGCGGTTCGACATGCCGAGCTCCATCACGCCGGCCACTTCCTGGCCGAAGCGGACGCAGCGCGTGCAGTGGATGCAGCGGCTCATCTCTTCCATGCTGATCAGCGGGCCGACGTCCTTGTGGAAGACGACGCGCTTTTCCTCTTCGTAGCGCGAAGAGGAACCGCCATAGCCGACGGCCAGGTCCTGCAGCTGGCATTCGCCGCCCTGGTCGCAGATCGGGCAATCCAGCGGGTGGTTGATCAGGAGGAACTCCATGACCGACTGCTGCGCCTTGATGGCCTTCTCGCTCTTGGTGCGAACGATCATGCCCTGCGTGACGGGCGTGGCGCAGGCCGGCATCGGCTTGGGCGCTTTCTCCACGTCCACGAGGCACATGCGGCAGTTGGCCGCGATGCTCAGTTTCTTGTGATAGCAGAAGTGCGGGATGTACGTGCCGGCCTTGTCGGCAGCGTGCATGACCATGCTGCCTTCGGCGACTTCGACCTTCTTGCCGTCGAGTTCGATTTCAACCATATGTGTATTTCTCGCGCTCAGGCCTTGACGGGCGCTTTCGGTACGTAGCCCGGGATCAGGGCCTCGAACTCATGGCGGAAGTGCTTGATCATGGCGCGCACCGGCATTGCCGCCGCGTCGCCGAGGGCGCAGATCGTGCGGCCCTGGATGTTGTCGGCCACCGAGTTCAGCAGATCCATGTCGGACGCCCTGCCCTGCCCGTTGTGGATGCGGTCGACCACGCGGTAGAGCCAGCCCGTGCCTTCGCGGCACGGCGTGCACTGGCCGCAGGACTCGTGCATGTAGAAGTACGACAGGCGGCGCAGCGACTCGACCATCGAACGGCTGTCGTCCATCACGATGACAGCGCCCGAGCCCAGCATCGAGCCGGCCTTGGAGATGGAGTCGTAGTCCATCGTGCATTCCATCATGATCGACGCGGGCAGCACCGGAGCGGACGAACCGCCGGGAATCACCGCCTTCAGCGTGCGGCCCTTGCGAACGCCGCCGGCCAGCTCCAGGAGCTTGGAGAACGGCGTGCCCATCGGGACTTCGTAGTTGCCGGGCAGTTCGACGTCGCCGCTCACCGAGTAGATCTTGGTGCCGCCGTTGTTCGGCTTGCCGCACTCGAGGTAGGCCTGGCCGCCGTTGCGGATGATCCAGGGCACCGCCGCGAAGGTCTCGGTGTTGTTGATGGTGGTGGGCTTGCCGTACAGGCCGAAGCTGGCGGGGAACGGCGGCTTGAAGCGCGGCTGGCCCTTCTTGCCTTCCAGCGATTCGAGCAGCGCGGTTTCCTCGCCGCAGATGTAGGCGCCGAAGCCGTGGGCCGCGTGCAGCTGGAAGTTGTACGTGCTGCCCATGATCTTGTCGCCGAGATAGCCGGCGGCACGCGCCTCTTCGAGAGCTTCCTCGAAGCGCTCGTAGGTCTGGAAGATCTCGCCGTGGATGTAGTTGTAGCCCACGCTGATGCCCATCGCGTACGCGGCGATGGCCATGCCCTCGATCACGATGTGCGGGTTGAACTGCAGGATGTCGCGGTCCTTGCACGTACCCGGCTCGCCTTCGTCGGAGTTGCAGACGAGGTACTTCTGGCCCGGGAACTGGCGGGGCATGAAGCTCCACTTCAGGCCGGTCGGGAAGCCCGCGCCGCCGCGGCCGCGCAGGCCGGAGGCCTTCACTTCGGCGATCACCTGGTCGGGCGTGAGGCCCTCGGTCAGGATCTTGCGCAGGGCCTGGTAGCCGCCGCGCGCCTCGTAGTCGGCCAGGCGCCAGTTGGTGCCGTCGAGGCCGGCATAGATCTGCGGCTCGATGTGGCGGTCATGGAAACAGGTCTGGACGCCCGTTGCCTGGAACTGCTGGAGCACTTGTTCGGGTGACATCAGGAAGCCTCCCCCTTGGTGGCCGGCGCGGCGTTGCGCAGGCCGTCGACCAGCTGGTCGAGCTTCTCGTTGCTCATGAAGCTGCACATCGTGCGGTCGTTGACCAGCATCACGGGCGAATCGGCACAGGCGCCCAGGCATTCGCTCTGCTGCAGGGTGAACAGGCCGTCGGGCGTGGTCTCGCCCATCTTGATGCCGAGCTTCTTCTCGAGATGCACGAGGGCGGTGACGCCGTCGCGCAGCTGGCAAGGCAGGTTGGTGCACACGTTGAGCTTGAACTTGCCCACCGGATGCTGGTTGTACATGTTGTAGAAGGTCGTCACCTCGTGCACGGCAATAGGCGCCATGCCGAGGTACTCGGCGATCTCGCGCTCGCGCTGCAGGCTGACGTAGCCCTCGTTCTGCTGGACGATGGACAGGCAGGCCATCACGGCCGACTGCTTGCCCGCTTCGGGGTACTTCGCCACCTCGCGCGCAAAGCGCTCGAGGATCGCAGGCTCCAGAGGGGCAGAAGGCGCCGAGGGCGCCGTGTCATGGTGGGTCGAGGAAGTCATTCGCTCTTTCTCACCTGTCGATCTCGCCGAACACGATGTCCATCGTGCCGATCACCGCGACAGCGTCGGCGATCATGTGACCGCGCGACATTTCGTCGAGGGCGGCTAGGTGCGGGAAACCAGGGGCGCGGATCTTCAGGCGGTACGGCTTGTTGGCGCCGTCGCTCACGAGATAGATGCCGAACTCGCCCTTCGGATGCTCGACGGCGGCATAGGCCTGGCCTTCGGGCACATGGAAGCCTTCGGTGAAGAGCTTGAAATGGTGGATCAGCTCCTCCATGTTCGCCTTCATCGATTCGCGCGCGGGCGCGGCGACCTTGTGGTTGTCGGTGATGACAGGACCGGGGTTGGCACGCAGCCAGGCCGAGCACTGCTGGATGATCCGGTTGGCCTGGCGCATCTCCTCGACGCGGACCAGGTAGCGGTCATAGCAGTCGCCGGTCTTGCCCACGGGCACGTCGAACTGCATGCGGTCGTAGACGTCGTAGGGCTGCTTCTTGCGCAGGTCCCATTCGATGCCCGAGCCGCGCAGCATGGGGCCGGTGAAGCCGAGGTTCAGGGCGCGCTCCGGCGAGACCACGCCGATGCCGACGGTGCGCTGCTTCCAGATGCGGTTGTCGGTGAGCAGCGTCTCGTACTCGTCGACCATCTTCGGGAAGCGCTTGCAGAAGTCGTCGACGAAGTCGAGCAGCGACCCCTGGCGGTTCTCGTTGAGCTTCTCGATGGCCTTCGCGTTCTTGACCTTGCTGACCTTGTAGCGCGGCATCGCGTCGGGCAGGTCGCGGTACACGCCGCCCGGACGGAAGTACGCCGCGTGCATGCGCGCGCCGGAAACGGCCTCGTACATGTCGAACAGGTCTTCGCGCTCGCGGAAGCAGTAGATGAGCATGTTCATCGCGCCGCAGTCGAGACCGTGCGCGCCGAGCCACAGCAGGTGGTTCAGCAGGCGGGTGATCTCGGCGAACATCACGCGGATGTACTGCGCGCGCTCCGGCACCTCGAGGCCCAGCATCCGTTCGATGGCCAGGCAGTAGGCGTGCTCGTTGCTCATCATCGACACGTAGTCGAGACGGTCCATGTACGGCAGCGACTGGATGAAGGTGCGCGTTTCGGCAAGCTTCTCGGTGGCGCGGTGCAGCAGGCCGATGTGGGGGTCGGCGCGCTGGATGACCTCGCCGTCCAGTTCGAGCACCAGGCGCAGCACGCCGTGCGCTGCCGGGTGCTGGGGACCGAAGTTGAGTGTGTAGTTCTTGATTTCGGCCATATCAGTCAGTGCAAACCGCCGCCGTAGTTGTCTTCGCGGATCACGCGCGGGGTGATTTCGCGCGGCTCGATGGAAACCGGCTGGTAGACCACGCGCTTCTGCTCTTCGTCGTAGCGCATCTCGACATGGCCCGACACCGGGAAGTCCTTGCGGAACGGATGGCCGATGAAGCCGTAGTCGGTCAGAAGGCGGCGCAGGTCGTCGTGGCCTTCGAACACGATGCCATAGAGGTCGAAGGCTTCGCGCTCGAACCAAGTGGCGGAGTTCCACACGGACTGCAGCGAGTCGACCACGGGAAAGTCGTCGCTCGATGCGAGCACCGTCAGGCGCACGCGCTGGTTGAGACTCACCGACAGCAGATGGGAGACGACGCCATAGCGCCCGCCCTGCCACTCGCCGTCACGGTAGTCGGAGTAGTCCATGCCGCAGAGGTCGATCAGCTGCTCGAAGCGGCAGCCGGGCGCATCGCGCAGCAGCAGTGCAGCCTCGAGGTAGTCGGCAGCGCCGACCACCACGTTCACCTCGTCGAGGGCGACGGTCACGCTCTTGGCCTTGGCGCCGAGCGTCTCGGCGACGGTGGCGCGCAGCACCTCCGGCGAAATTGCAAAGTCAGTCATCGTCGGCGGTCCCTCAGGCGCGGGCAATGGTGTTGGTGCGGCGAATCTTCTGCTGCAGCTGGATCACGCCGTAGAGCAAGGCCTCGGCGGTGGGCGGGCAACCCGGAACGTAGACATCGACCGGCACGATGCGGTCGCAGCCGCGCACGACCGAATAGCTGTAGTGGTAGTAGCCACCGCCATTCGCGCACGAACCCATGGAGAGAACCCAGCGCGGCTCCGGCATCTGGTCGTAGACCTTGCGCAGGGCCGGAGCCATCTTGTTGCACAGCGTGCCGGCCACGATCATCAGGTCGGACTGGCGCGGGCTGGGGCGGAACAGCATGCCGAAGCGGTCGATGTCATAGCGGGCGGCGCCCGCGTGCATCATCTCCACCGCACAGCATGCAAGGCCGAAGGTCATCGGCCAGAGAGAACCAGTCTTCGCCCAGTTGACGACCGAGTCGTACGTCGTGGTGACGAAGCCTTCCTTGAGAACGCCTTCAATGGCCATCGTGTTTCTTCCTTGTCATTCCCAGTCGAGCGCGCCCTTTTTCCACTCGTAGGCGAAGCCCACGACGAGGATGGCGAGAAAGATCATCATGGCCCAGAAGCCAACAGCGCCGATTTCCTTGAGCGCAATAGCCCATGGAAAGAGGAATGCAATTTCGAGGTCGAACAGGATGAAGAGAATCGCGACGAGGTAATAGCGCACGTCGAACTTCATGCGCGCATCCTCGAAGGCCTCAAAGCCACACTCGTACGGGGAGTTCTTCGCGGTGTCGGGCCTGTTGGGGCCGAGAATGTATCCGATGACCTGAGGGGCGACGCCTACGCCGACTCCGACCAGAATGAACAAAAGGACGGGGAGGTAGGAGTCGAGATTCATCGAGAGTTTTTCACCGCTTGCCACCGGCAGGAAGAACCTCTGGATGAGGTTTTCCGCCGATGAGATTTGGTGCGGTCGGCGAGACTCGAACTCGCACAGCTTTCGCCACTACCCCCTCAAGATAGCGTGTCTACCAATTTCACCACGACCGCGGTTTTTGCTGTTCGGATGGCATGAGGTACCTGCAAGAGGAATTTGGCTTTCCGAACAGATTTAGAGTTTACCCTGAAATGGAGCCATTTCTCACGGGCAACTCATGAAAACGAGTTGATTACTTGCCCGGAATCTGCCCCGCACCCGAAACAGGGGCTGCAGGAGCCGAAGCAGGCGCATTCGGAGCTGCCGCACCGGGGATCTCGTTCGCAGCACCGGAGGCCGGCGCAGCAGGCGCACCCACCGCCGCACGCTCCAGAAGACTGCCGCCGCCAGCAGGACGCGCATGGCTGAAGTAGGCCAGCAGCAGCGTGCAAGCGAAGAACACCGCGGCAAGCACTGCCGTGGTGCGCGACAGGAAGTTGGCACTGCCGCTGGCACCGAACAGGCTGCCGGCGCTGCCGCTGCCGAAGGCCGCGCCCATGTCGGCGCCCTTGCCGTGCTGGATCAGGATGAGGCCGATCATCGCGAGGGCTGCCAGCATCTGCACGCCGACCAGAAGGTTGAGGACCACGTTCATTCGTTCTTACTCCTAATTTGATGCAACCGTTGCGCGTTCAACGCGCAGCGGCGGAAATGATCTGCAGAAAGTCGGGCGCCTTGAGCGACGCACCGCCGATGAGGCCGCCATCGATGTCGGCCTGCGCCAGCAGCTCCGCGGCATTCGCCGCGTTCATGCTGCCGCCATAAAGAATGCGGATGCCGGCGGCATGCTCGCTGGCCGCGTGATGCAGTTGTGCGCGCAGCACCGCGTGCACTGCCTGCGCCTGCTCCGGCGTGGCCGTCTTGCCTGTGCCGATGGCCCAGACAGGCTCATAAGCCACCACGATCTCGCTGATGCAATGGCCGTTCACGTGAATGACGGCAGCCAGCTGGCGCTTGACCACCTCTTCGGTCTGCCCTGCTTCGCGCTGCGCAAGGGTCTCGCCCACACAGACGATCGGCGTGATGCCGTTGGCCAGCGCAGCCGCGGTCTTGGCAGCAACCGCTTCGTCGCTCTCGCCGTGGTACTGGCGACGCTCGGAGTGGCCGACGATCGCATAGCGCACGCCGAAGTCCTTCAGCATCGCGGCCGATTGCTCGCCCGTGAACGCGCCTTGCGGGTGCGCCGAGACGTCCTGCGCGCCGAGCGCCAGGGCCGGCGAAGCCGCCAGCAGCGACTGCAGCTGCGCGAAATACGGAGCGGGCGCGCACAGCGCCACGTCGCAGGCGGCCGGGCTCGCGGCCAGGCCCTGCTGGAGGGCCTTCACCAACGCCTCGTTGGCAGCCAGGCCGCCGTTCATCTTCCAGTTGCCGGCGATCAGTTTCTTCTTCGTTGTCATCGCGTTCTTCTCGTCACCATGTCAGCACGATCTTGCCGATGTGCTGGTTCGATTCCATCAGCGCATGAGCCTGGCCCGCGCCGCTTGGCTCACCCGCCGCGGCAAAGGTGCTGTGGATCACGGGTTTGATCGCGCCGCTTTCCAGCAGCGGCCACACCTTCTCGCGCAACGCCCTGGCAATGGCGCCCTTGAACGCCACGGGCCGCGGACGAAGCGTCGAGCCGGTGATCGTGAGCCGCCTGCGCAGCACGAGACCCGCATTGATCTCGCTCTTCACGCCGCCCTGCACCGCGATGATGACCAGACGGCCATCTTCGGCCAGGCATTCGACCTCGCGCGCCACGTAGTCGCCAGCGACCATGTCGAGCACCACGTCCACGCCCTTGCCGTCCGTGAGCTTCTTCGCCTCTTCGACGAAGTCGCTGGTGCGGTAGTTGATGGCGCGGTCGGCGCCGAGCTTGAGGCAAGCTTCACACTTGTCGTCGCTGCCGGCCGTGACGATCACGGTCGCGCCGAGCGCCTTGGCGATCTGGATCGCCGTGACGCCGATGCCGCTCGAGCCGCCCTGAATGAGCAGCGTCTCACCCTTCTGGAGGCGGCCGCGTTCGAACACGTTGCTCCAGACAGTGAAGAAGGTCTCGGGCAGCGAAGCCGCTTCGAGATCGCTCCACCCTTTGGGCACTGGCAGGCATTGCGCCACGGGCGCCACGCACAGCTCGGCATAGCCGCCGCCGGCAATCAGCGCGCAGACGCGATCGCCAACCTTGAAGCCGGCCTCGGCCAGCGCCGCGGCATCGCCCGACACGATCTCGCCAGCCACTTCGAGGCCCGGCAGATCGGACGCGCCCGGCGGCACCGGGTAGTGCCCCTTGCGCTGCAACACGTCGGGGCGATTGACGCCACTCGCCGCAACGCGGATCAGCAGTTCGCCAGCGCCCGCGACGGGGTCGGGACGCTCGGCGACGCGCAGCACCTCGGGGGCGCCGTACGAAGTGATTTCAATGGCTTTCATGGTCTTTCGGCCTCCAGCGCCCGCAGATTGGGCGCAGCTTGACGTTCAAAAGATGAAGAGGCAGCAATGGCGGCTGCATGCACAGCCGCCACCCTCGCACCCTTCTTACTCCTGAGGCTCGCGCGGAGCTTGCTGCTGCGGCTGCTCGCCGGCCGGCGCTTCGCTGCGCGGCTGTTGCTGCTGTTCGTTGAAGCGAGGCGCGCGTTCGCCGCGATCGCCGCCGCGATCACCACCACGCTCGCCGCGATCACCACGGTCTCCGCGGTCGCCACGCTCACGACGCTCGCCGCGGTCGCCACGGTCTTCGCGCGGGGGACGCTCGCTGAACTCCATGCCGGCCGGACGCTCGGTCAGGGCCTTCATGGACAGCTTGACGCGGCCCTTGTCGTCGGTCTCGAGGACCTTGACCTTCACGATCTGGCCTTCGCTGAGGTAGTCGGTCACCTTCTCGACGCGTTCGTGCGCGATCTGGCTGATGTGCAGCAGGCCGTCCTTGCCGGGCAGCAGGTTGATGAGCGCACCGAAGTCCAGGATCTTGGTGACCGGGCCTTCGTAGACCTTGCCGATCTCGACTTCGGCCGTGATCTGCTCGATACGCTTCTTGGCCATCTCGGCCTTCTCCGGATCGGTCGAGGCGATGGTGATGGTGCCGTCTTCGTCGATGTTGATCGTCGTGCCGGTTTCTTCCTGCAGGCCGCGGATGACCGCGCCGCCCTTGCCGATCACGTCGCGGATCTTCTCGGGGTTGATCTTCAGCGTGGTCAGGCGCGGCGCGAACTGCGACACGTCGGACTTGGCCTCGCCCATCGCTTCCTGCATCTTGCCGAGGATGTGCATGCGCGCTTCCTTGGCCTGTGCCAGCGCGACCTGCATGATTTCCTTGGTGATGCCCTGGATCTTGATGTCCATCTGCAAGGCGGTGATGCCGTTGGTCGTACCGGCCACCTTGAAGTCCATGTCGCCCAGGTGATCCTCGTCGCCCAGAATGTCGGTCAGCACCGCGAAGCGGTTGTCTTCCTTGATCAGGCCCATGGCGATGCCGGCCACGTGCGCCTTCATGGGCACGCCGGCGTCCATCATCGAGAGGCAGCCGCCGCACACCGATGCCATCGACGACGAGCCGTTCGACTCGGTGATCTCCGACACCACGCGGACCGTGTACGGGAACTCTTCCTTGTTCGGCAGCACGGCGACCAGCGCGCGCTTGGCCAGGCGGCCGTGGCCCACTTCGCGGCGCTTGGTGGAGCCCATGCGGCCCACCTCACCGGTGGCGAAGGGAGGCATGTTGTAGTGGAACAGGAAGCGGTCTTCGTACTCGCCGGCCAGCGCGTCGATGCGCTGTGCGTCGCGCTCGGTGCCCAGCGTGGTCACGACCAGCGCCTGCGTCTCGCCGCGCGTGAACAGGGCCGAGCCGTGGGTGCGGGGCAGCACCGAGTTGCGGATTTCGATGGGACGCACGGTGCGCGTGTCGCGGCCGTCGATGCGCGGCTCGCCCGACAGGATCTGGCTGCGCACGATCTTCGATTCGATGGCGAACAGCAGGTCGGAAACCTTGCCGGAGTCGAATTCGGCGCCTTCGGCCTTCAGGGCCTCGAGCACGCTGGCGTTGGCTTCGCGCAGGGCCTGGGTGCGGGCCTGCTTGCTGCGGATCTGGTAGACGGCGCGCAGCTTGTCTTCGGCCAGGCCCTTGACCTTGGCGACGAAGGCTTCGTCTTCGGCGGGCGCTTGCCAGTCCCACACCGGCTTGCCGGCGTCGCGCACGAGTTCATGGATCGCGTCGATGGCGATGTTGGCCTGCTCGTGGCCGAACACCACGCCACCCAGCATGACTTCTTCGCTCAACTGCAGGGCTTCGGACTCGACCATCAGCACGGCGGCTTGCGTGCCGGCCACGACGAGGTCCATCTGCGAATCCTTGCGGGCGGTCTGGCCCGGGTTCAGCACGTACTGGCCGTTGATGTAGCCCACGCGGGCGGCACCGATCGGGCCGTTGAACGGCACGCCGGAGATCGACAGGGCGGCGCTCACGCCGATCATGGCGGCGATGTCGGCGTCGACTTCGGGGTTCAGCGAGATCGTGTGCACGACCACGTGCACTTCGTTCAGGAAGCCTTCGGGGAACAGCGGACGGATCGGGCGGTCGATCAGGCGGCTGGTCAGCGTTTCATGCTCGCTGGGCTTGGCTTCGCGCTTGAAGAAGCTGCCGGGGATCTTGCCCGCGGCATAGGTCTTCTCGATGTAGTCGACGGTCAGCGGGAAGAAGTCCTGGCCGGGCTTGGCCGACTTGGAGGCGACCACGGTCGCGAGGATGACGGTGCCCTCGATGTCGACGAGCACGGCGCCGCTGGCCTGGCGGGCGATCTCGCCCGTTTCCATGACCACGGTCTTGCCGCCCCATTGGAACGACTTGGTGACTTTGTTGAAGAGGCTCATGTTTTGCTCCTGTTTTGATAGCGAACTACACGGAGTCCGCAGGTGACGGAGGCTTCTCAGAACACGATGCCATTCCAGTGAAGCTCGGCGGGAACTTCATTGGAATGACACAGCTTCGCTCTGTTTGGGCACTCCGAAAGTGGATCGCGAAGTAAAAAACGCCTGAGCTAGCGGACTAACCCAGGCGTTTTTTCATGCGATTTGGACTACTTGCGCAGACCCAGCTTGGCGATCAGCGCGGTGTAACGGTCGGCGTCCTTGGACTTGAGATAGTCGAGGAGCTTGCGACGGCGGCTCACCATGCGCAGCAGGCCGCGACGACCGTGGTGGTCCTTGGCGTGCGTCTTGAAGTGGGGGGTGAGCTCGTTGATGCGGGCGGTCAGCAGTGCGACTTGCACTTCGGGGCTGCCGGTGTCGTTGGCGGCGCGGGCGTTGTCCTTGACAACTTCGGCCTTGATGGAGGCTGCGATCATGTTGATTTCCTTGTTCCTGGATGTTTGACTTGCGGCCAGGACTGGAACTGCCCTCGCCGTGCGCCTTGCGGCATGCAAAGCCTTGGGATTATAGCCCGACCGCCCCGCCCGGCCCTTTTACCCCCTTGGAAGCACGGGCAGGCCTCCCGTCGAGCGACGCCAGCCCCACCGCGCCCAGCACGCAGGCCGCCCCGCCGATCTGCGCCGCGCTGATGCTCTCGCCCAGCCACAGCGCCGCCAGCACCAGCGCCGAGATCGGCAGGACGGCCGTGAACAGCGCCGCCTCTGCCCCGTTCAGCCGGGAAGACCCCGCAAACCACAGCACGAAGCCCAGCACCGTGGGCACCAGCGCGTAGTAGGCGACGCCGGCCAGCGCCTCGGCGGGCAAAGGCCGCTCCCAGGCCCGCTCGAAAAGAGCCGGAGCCAGCGAAAGCAGCAGCCCGAAGGCCGTCATCAGCGTCGAAAGCGCCAGCGGCCGCACCGGCACCCGCAGCCGCTTGTTGAGCAGGATGAACATCGCCTCGCAGACCACCGCACCCAGCACCAGCAGGTTGCCCGCCAGCGCCGCCGGGGAGCTCGATCCCGCCGCCGCACCGCCCCCGGGCCAGCTGATCGCCAGCACCCCGACCGTCGCCAGCACGATGCTGCCCACCAGATACCGCCCCGGCCGCTCCCGCAGCGCGACCACCGCCACCAGCGCGGCCACCGCCGGCAAGGTGCCCGCCACCACGCCCGCGCTGGCGGCCGGCGCCCAGCGCACGCCGAGGATCAGCAGCACCGTGTAACCCACGCTCCCCAGCCCCGCCTGGCACACGAGCAGCGCCAGGTCGCGCCGATCGGGCCGCGGCCATGGCGTACGGGTCAACCGCAGCAGCACGAGAAAGACCGGCAGCGCCAGCGCGAAGCGCAGCGCCGTCGCGGTGAAAGGCGGCAGCCCCGCCGCGATGACCTTGCTGGCCACCACCGTGCTGCCTACCGTGACCATTGCCAGCGCACAAAGCGCCATGCCCTTGAACCGTTGCGACATCCCGGACCTTCCGCCTTCGTGGAGAAAAGCCCGAGCTTCGCGGCCCGGCCGCGCCGCGTATTGAACGAAATTGCAGCCGGTCAACCGCCTGGCGTTACGGCTGGTGTTACTTCTGCCGCGCCAGCCAGTCGCGCAGCCGCTCCACGCCTTTCACCAGCCGCTGCGGATCCTTCGACGCGAAGCACCAGCGCAGCCAGCCCTGCGCCTCGGGCGCGAAGGCATTGCCCGGCGCGAGCCCCAGGCCGGCCTCGGCCACCAGCCGTTTGGCCACTTCGAGCGAATCGCCGAAGCCTTCGAGCCGGAAGAAGGCGTACATGCCGCCCTTGGCCGGCGCCACCTGCACGCCCGGCAGCGCGGCCAGCAGCGGCACCAGCGTATCGCGGCACTGCTTCAGGTGCGCCACCACGCGCGGCGTGATCTCGGCGGTGTGCTCGATGGCAGCAATGGCTGCGCGCTGCGTGAACACGCTGGCGCACGAGGTGTTGAACTCGATCAGCTTGCCGATGCCATCGACCATCGACGGCGGCAGCACCAGCCAGCCGAGGCGCCAGCCGGTCATCAGGAAGCTCTTGGAGAAGCTGTGCGTGACCACGAGCCGGTCGTCCGGCTTCGAGATGTCGAGAAAGCTCGGCGCGCAGGCGTTGGGCGTGGGCTCGAAGTAGAGGCGCTCGTACACCTCGTCGGCCAGGATCCACGTGCCCGTCTGGCGGCAGTGGTCGAGCACGGCCTGCTGCTCGTCGCGGCTCATGGTCCAGCCCGTCGGGTTGTTCGGCGCGTTGACGATCAGCAGCCTGGTCTTCGAGGTGACCGCCGCGCGCAGCGCCTGCAGGTCGAGCGTCCACTGCCCGTTCACCGGCACCAGCGGCAGCGTGCGCACGTGCGCGCCCATGATCGCGGGCTGCGCCGTGAGGTTGGGCCACACCGGCGTGACGGCGATCACCTCGTCGCCCGCATCGACCAGCGCCTGCACCGCCAGCATCAGCGCGCTCACGCCGCCCGAAGTGACGGCGATGCGCGATGCCTCGACGGCGGGGTGCAGCGCGCTGGTGTAGCGCGCGATGGCTTCGCGCAGCTCGGGCAGGCCGAGGTTGTGGGCGTAGAAGGTCTCGCCGCGCTGCAGCGATTCGATGGCCGCCTGGCGGACCACCTCGGGGGTGACTTCGTCGCTCTCGCCGAACCAGAAGGCCAGCACGTCGTCGCGGCCCATGCCGGCATTGGCGACTTCGCGGATCTTCGATGCTTCGAGGTTGTGGATGGCTTCACGCATGTAGGCAGTTCCTGTTGTTCGTCATCAGCTTCAAGGTCTCTTCATCTTGCACGAGGTCGGCAGTTCAGCGCGCTCCGGGGCGATGGTCTTGACCACGCGGAAGCCGTAGCCCGAGCCTTCCACGTCGAACTGCACGCCCGGCCGGCCCTGCCTGTCCATCACGCCCACCACGAGCTGCTGCTGGAACTGGTGGTCCGACGCGCGCATGCGCCCGCGCTGGCCGTACATGCTCACATCGGCCTGCTCCAGGGCGCGCGCCACGGGCAACGCATCGGCGCTGCCAGCGCGCTCGACGGCCTGCGCGAGCGCCTCGACCATGAGCTGCAGCCGCATGTGCACGTAGTCGTCGGAAGGCTTCGGAAAGCGCGCGCGGAAGGCGCGGTAGAAGGCTTCCGACTGCGCCGTCTGCACGTTGGGCAGCCAGTCGGCCACGGCCACCACGCGGCCGATGCCCGCGTCTGCGATGGCCGCCGGCGCGCCCAGCGCATTGCCATAGAAGGTGTAGAAGCTGCCGCCGAAGCCCGCCTCGCGAGCGGCCTTCACCAGCAGCGTGAGGTCGTTGCCCCAGTTGCCGGTGATCACGGCCTGCGCACCGCTGGCGATGATCTTCGTGGCGTAGGGCGCGAAGTCCTTCACCTTGCCCATGGGGTGCAGCTCGTCTGCGACGATCTCCACGTCGGGCCGCTGCGCGCCCAGCTGCCGGCGCGCCTCGCGCAGCACGGCCTGGCCGAAGCTGTAATCCTGCCCGATCAGGTAGACGCGCTTGAGCGCCGCGTCGTCCTTCATCACGTCCATCAGCGCGGCCATGCGCATGTCGGCATGCGCGTCGAAGCGGAAGTGCCAGAAGCTGCAGCGCTCGTTGGTGAGTGCGGGGTCGACCGCCGCGTAGTTGAGGAAGATCGCGCGCCGCGAAGGGTCGCGCTCGTTGTGCTTGTCGATGGCATCGATCAGCGCCGCTGCAGTGGCCGAAGAGTTGCCCTGCAGCACGATGCGCGCGCCATCGTCCAGCGCGGCGCGCAGCGCGGAGAGCGCTTCCTCGTTCTGCCCCTTGCTGTCGTAGCGGTCGAGCTGCAGGGGCCGCGCGCCGCCGGGAACGCCCGGCAGCTTCACACCGCCACGCGCATTCACGCGCTCCACCGCCCACAGCAGGTTGCGGAACACGGCCTCCCCGGTGTTGGCGAAAGGCCCGCTCATGCTTTCGATGAGGGCCAGGCGAATGGGTGCCGCAGGCGTCTGAGCAAGCGCAGCGAAGGGCCTCGCGCATAGCGCCAGCGCCGCGAATTTCAAGGTCTCGCGACGCAAATTAAAGGGGGGATTCATTGTCTTGAAACGCGTGCCGCTGCGCCTAGATGAGGTCTCAAGCGGCACTCACGATGGAACGGCCGCGCAGTGTAAGGGACACACATTTCTTGTCCCCATTGTGTTCATTCAGGAGTTCTTCACCATGTTTTTCGCCCCCACCCTTCGCACCGCCCGCTTCGCTCCCCGCGCCTACGACCGCGCATTCGAGCGCTTCGCTGCAGAGGCCTTCGCAGGCACCCGCCGTTCGCCCCTGGTGGAGCAGGACGACAAGAGCTGGACCCTCTCGCTCGACGTGCCGGGCTTCGCGCGTGAAGACCTCGCCATCAGCATCGAAGGCGCCGTGCTGCGCATCGAGAGCAAGGCCGAAGCCAAGCGCCAGTTCAAGGCCGCCTACGAATTGCCGCAGGACATCGACGTGGCCGCCAGCGAGGCGAAGCTCGAGAACGGCGTGCTTACGCTGAAGCTCGGCAAGCTGGTGCCGGTGAGCCAGGCCACGCAGTTGCAAATCAACTAAACAGGCCTAAGCCCACAAGAGGAAAATGTTAGTAAGACCTCGTTTTTGACATTAAACGAGCACCTTATTCACAATAGCGCTGGATTAACGTCACATGATGTGACGTTTTTTTAGAACTTTCTTCTTCGTGGGCGTCTTGTAAACGCACTGATTTCCCGACGGTGCGGTTCGGGTGCCCCCTCAAGGCACCATGAAAACTCATCTGCAGCCCGCAAATCCCGACGAACAATCCGACACGCTCCTGGTGTTCCTGCCGGGCGCGTACCTCAAGCCCGACGAGTTCGAGCGCGAGGGCTTCATCGCCGCCGTGCGCGAACGCCACTTGGCGGCCGATGCGCTATTGGTGGACGCGGATGTCTCCTACTACTACGAGCAGACCCTGAGCGACCGCCTGCACACCGAGGTCATCGAGCCGCAGCGCGCCAAGGGCTACAAGTCGATCTGGCTCGTGGGCATCTCCATCGGCGGCTTCGGTGCGCTGATCCACGAACTGGCGCGGCCGGGCTCGGTGGACGGCATCGTGGCGCTCGCGCCCTACCTGGGCCGGCGCGTGCTCGGCGCGGAGATCAAGAAGGCCGGCGGCCTGCGTGCCTGGCAGGCGCCCACCGGTCCGCTGCCCGACGAGGAACCCGACCGCAAGCTCTGGCCCTTCTTCCAGCAGTACCTGTCGGCAAAGCCGTCGAAGAACCTGCCGCGGCTCTACCTGGGCTTCGGGCTGGAAGACCGCTTCGCGAGCAACCACAAGCTGCTGGCAGACGCCCTGCCGCCGGAGCAGGTCTTCACGATCGAGGGCGGCCACGACTGGCCGCAATGGCGCCAGCTCTGGCGCAATGTGCTGGACGTATTGCCGCTGCCGGCCGTCGGCCGGCCGTCTAAGCAAACGATTACGCAGTCTCAGGTAGCGCCGTCTCAGGCACCGAAAGCGACGCCATGGGCCATCGCGGCCTGACGTCGAACGCATAGCGCTCGCTCGCCTGCGACAGGCCTGATTGCAGCCGCATCGCGGCGGCCATGGCGATCATGGCGCCGTTGTCGGTGCACAGGTGCAGCTCGGGGTAGTGCACGCGCACCTTGCGCCTGGCGCACGCGGCGTTCAGTTGCTCGCGCAGGCTCCTGTTGGCCCCCACGCCGCCCGCCACCACCAGCCGCTTCAGGCCGGTCTGGTCGAGCGCCGTGAGGGATTTCTTCAGCAGCACCTCGACGATGGCCGCCTGCGTGGACGCCGCCAGGTCCGCCTTGCGCGCTTCCAGTTCGTCGCCCAGCTTCCTGGCCTGCGTGAGCACGGCCGTCTTCAGGCCGGCGAAGGAAAAGTCGAGATCGCCGCTGTGCAGCAGCGGCCGCGGCAGCTTGAAGGCTGCGGCATCGCCGCCTTCCGCCAGCTTCGCGAGCCAAGGCCCGCCCGGGTACGGCAGGCCCATCAGCTTGGCGCTCTTGTCGAAGGCCTCGCCGGCCGCATCGTCGATGGTCTCGCCGAGCAGCTCGTAGCGCCCCACGCCATCCACCCGCATCAGCTGCGTGTGGCCGCCCGACACCAGCAGCGCGACGAACGGAAATTCCGGCGGATCGGCGCTCAGGAACGGCGACAGCAGATGCCCTTCGAGGTGATGCACCCCCAGCACCGGCTTGCCCAGCGCCACGCCCAGCGCGCAGGCCACGCCCGCGCCCACCAGCAGTGCGCCCGCCAGCCCCGGTCCGCGCGTGTAGGCCACCACGTCGATCTCGTCGAGCGAGCGGCCGGCTTCGGCCATGACCGTCTCGGTCAGCGGCAGCACGCGGCGGATGTGGTCGCGGCTGGCCAGCTCGGGCACCACGCCGCCGTAGGCCTGGTGCATGGCGATCTGGCTGTGCAGCGCGTGCGAACGCAGCACCGGCAGCGCGTCGCCTTGCGACTCGACCAGCGCCACGCCGGTTTCATCGCAGGATGATTCGATTCCCAACAAGAGCATGCCGCCGAGTGTAGGCGGCGCCCCCTGGCCGGCGCCCGCGAAGGGGCAAACGGCACGGATGTTGCAGTGACGCTCTCGAGAACCGCCCCACCATGAAATCCGGACTGAGCTTCCTCATCGCCGCCCGCCGCTGCGAAATCGACGAGCTGGACCGGCTCGCCCGCACCAGCGAGTTGGTGGGCGTGATCGGGCGGCTGGTCCATGCGCTGCAGCGCGAGCGCGGCATGTCGAACATGTTCCTCACCTCGCGCGGCAGCCGCTTCGCCGAGCAGCGCGGCCCGCAGATCGCCGAGTGCCTCGTGCTGGAGCAGGAAGTGCGAGCCGGCTTCGACCAGCTCGAAGCCGACAACTACCACCGTGGTGCCGACGCCGGCAACAACGCGCGCCTCTTCAGCCGCATCGCTTGGGTGCTGCCGGGCCTGGACGCCCTGCCCGCCCTGCGCCGCCGCATCGACGCGCTGGAGCTGAAGCCCGCCCAGTCCACCGCCGCCTTCGCCAAGCTGGTCGCCGGCCTGCTCTCGGTGGTGTTCGAGGCCGCCGACGGCGCCACCGACCCCGAGATCTCGCGCCTGCTGGTGGCGATGTTCAACTTCATGCAGGGCAAGGAGTTCGCCGGCCAGGAGCGCGCCTTCGGCGCCGCAGCGCTCGCGCTGGGCCGCAGCGACGAGGCGCAGCGCCTGCAGTGGCTGCACCTGATCGAATCGCAGGAACGCTGCTTCCAGGTTTTCACCGACTTCTCGGGCGAGGCGGTGCTCGCGCTCTGGCGCGACAGCCAGCCCGACGCCGAGGTGGCCGAGCTCGAACGCATCCGCCGGCGCGGCGGCATCACGGCACCGGCCGACGTGGCGCTGAGCCAGGCCTGGTTCGACTGCTGCACCCGCCGCATCGACGCCATGAAGACCGTCGAAGACCGCCTCGCCTGCGACCTGCGCACGCTGTGCGAGCACAAGACCGCGCAGGCCCGCAGCGAACTGCGCGAATACCGCCAGCTGCTGGACACGCTCACGCCGCAGGCCGGCGCCCTCTTCTTCGACGACGCCGACGCGCAGGCGGCCGCACCTGCCCAGTTCGGCCGACACCTGGAGCGCTCGGTGCTCGACATGGTCCGCGAGCAGTCGCAGCGCCTGCAGGCCATGAGCGACGAGCTCGAGACCGTGCGCGCCTCGCTCAACGAGCGAAAGATCGTCGAGCGCGCCAAGGGCCTCTTGATGGCGCACCGCCGCCTCAGCGAGGAAGAGGCGCACAAGATGCTGCGCCAGACCGCCATGAACCAGAAGCGCAGGCTGGTAGACGTGGCCGAGTCGATGCTCGCGATGGCCGACTACCTGCCCATGCTCGACCGCGCACCACCGCGCTGAGGCAACCGTGGCGGGCAATGCCGTTCAACTTGGTGCACTGCACAACAACCGTGCCAACCGCGCCCGCCGGCCCTGTACGTACGAAAGGCTCCTGCCCCGCGATCCTCGGCCACGCGCAGCTACTTTCCTGATAGCAGCCCCGGCTTCCGAAGGCTGGCACACCGCTTGCAAGCGAAAGTTTCACAGGCCCCGAAGGCCTTCAGGCAGGCGGCACCCAACGGCGGGTGCTTCCCACCGAAACCGGACAAAGGCGTCCCCATCCGCAAGGGCTCGTTTTCGAGCAGCCCGTGCGTGGTGCGGACGCCTTTTCGTTTTTGTCTTTCTTCTTTGTTGTTTGTCTTCAACCGGAGCCCCGCCCATGACCGACCTGCTCAAAACCCGCCTCAGCCGACGCCGCGTGCTGCAAGCCGCTGCCATCGGCGCCGCCGGCATCGACCCCGCCCTGCGCGCGGCCGTCTGGGCCCAGGGCTCGGACAAGCCCGAGAAGGAGGAAGTGAAGATCGGCTTCATCCCGCTGACCGACTGCGCCAGCGTGGTGATGGCCTCGGTGCTGGGCATCGACAAGAAGTACGGCGTGAAGATCGTGCCCAGCAAGGAAGCCAGCTGGGCCAGCGTGCGCGACAAGCTGGCCAACGGCGAGCTCGACTTCGCCCACGTGCTCTACGGCCTGGTCTACGGCATGCACCTGGGCCTAAGCGGCCCGAAGAAGGACATGGCCGTGCTCATGACCCTCAACAACAACGGCCAGGCCATCACGCTGTCAAAGAAGCTCGCCGACAAGGGCGCGGTCGACGCCGCTTCGCTCGCCAAGCTCATCGCCGCCGAGAAGCGCGAATACACCTTCGCCCAGACCTTCCCCACCGGCACGCACGCCATGTGGCTGTACTACTGGCTCGCATCGGCCGGCATCGACCCGTTCAAGGACGTGAAGAACATCACCGTGCCGCCTCCGCAGATGGTCGCCAACATGCGCGTGGGCAACATGGACGGCTACTGCGTGGGCGAGCCCTGGGGCCAGCGCGCGATCATGGACGGCATCGGCATCACCGCCATCACCACGCAGGACATCTGGAAGGACCACCCCGAGAAGGTGCTGGGCACCACGGCCGAGTTCGCGAAGAAGTACCCGAACACCGCGCGCGCCGTGACCGCCGCCATCCTCGAGGCCGGCAAGTGGATCGACACCGGCCTGCAGAACAAGAACAAGATGGCCGAGACCATCGCCGACAAGAGCTACGTCAACACCAGCGTGGACGCCATCAACCAGCGCATCCTGGGCCGCTACACCAACGGCCTGGGCAAGAGCTGGGACGACCCCAACCACATGAAGTTCTACAACGGCGGCGCCGTGAACTTCCCGTACCTGTCGGACGGCATGTGGTTCCTTACGCAGCACAAGCGCTGGGGCCTGCTGAAGGAGCACCCCGACTACCTGAAGGTGGCCACCGAGATCAACCGCATCGACATCTACAAGCAGGCCGCCGCCGCCACGCAGACGCCGGTGCCCAAGGACGCGATGCGCAGTAGCAAGCTCTTCGACGGCTCCGTCTGGGACGGCAAGGACCCGAAGAAGTACGCCGAATCCTTCAAGCTCCATGCATAGGGAGAACACCATGGTCAGCGCAGTCTTCCACTCGCCGCTCGATGTGGCCGCCGCGCAGGCGGCGCCCTCCGCCCCGGCCAAGCCGGCGGCCTCCAAGGCAGTCGCCCCGCAGCCGACTCCCGCTCCGGCACCCGAGCCAAGGGCGCGCACGCCCATCGACCTGCGCGCCTTCTGGATGCGCGTGCTGCCGCCGCTGGCGGGCTTCGGCCTGCTGCTGCTGATCTGGGAGGTGGTGGCCATGAAGAGCACCACCGGCTTCCCGACGCCCGCGGCCACCTGGCAGCAGGCGGTGACGGTGTTCAGCGACCCGTTCTACAGCAAGGGCCCCAACGACCAGGGCGTGGGCTGGAACGTGCTCTCTTCGCTGCAGCGCGTGGCGCTGGGCTTCGGCCTCGCGGCGCTGGTGGGCATTCCGGCGGGCTTCGCCATCGGGCGCTTCGAGTTCCTCTCGCGCATGTTCAACCCGCTCATCAGCCTGCTGCGCCCGGTCTCGCCGCTGGCCTGGCTGCCCATCGGCCTGCTGGTGTTCAAGGGCGCCAACCCGGCGGCCATCTGGACCATCTTCATCTGCTCGATCTGGCCGATGGTCATCAACACCGCCGTGGGCGTGCAGCGCGTGCCCACCGACTACATGAACGTCGCCAAGGTGCTGAACCTCAGCGAATGGAAGATCCTCACCAAGATCCTCTTTCCCGCCGTGCTGCCCTACATGCTGACCGGCGTTCGGCTGGCCGTGGGCACCGCCTGGCTGGTGATCGTGGCCGCCGAGATGCTCACCGGCGGCGTGGGCATCGGCTTCTGGGTGTGGGACGAGTGGAACAACCTCAACGTCGCCAACATCATCATCGCGATCTTCGTGATCGGCATCGTGGGCCTGGTGCTGGAGTTCGCGCTCATCAAGCTTGCGACTGCCTTCACCTTCGACGAAGTGAAGGGCTGAGCTGAAGACAGATTCGGACAGCCGAACGCAGAAATCGCAAAGGTTCCGCGAAGGTCGCAGAAGAGAAACAAGAAATCTTCGGTCTTCCTTCTGCGACTTCTGCGTAGTTTTTGACTTTCTTCTGCGTTCTGTCCCCGCATTCAGGAGCACACATCATGAACGACACCAAGTACATCGAGATCCACGGCGTCGAGCAGGCCTTCAAGACGCCCAAGGGCCGCTTCGTAGCGCTGCGCGACGTGAACCTGAACGTGGCCAAGGGCGAGTTCATCACGCTCATCGGCCACTCGGGCTGCGGCAAGTCGACGCTGCTGAACCTGATCGCCGGGCTCACCACGCCCACCGAGGGCGCACTGCTGTGCGCCAACAAGGAGATCAAGGGCCCCGGCCCCGAGCGCGCGGTGGTGTTCCAGAACCACTCGCTGCTGCCCTGGCTCACCTGCTTCGAGAACGTCTACCTCGCGGTCGAGCGCGTGTTCGCGGCCACCGAGAGCAAGGCGCAGCTTCGCGCTCGCACCGATGCCGCGCTGGCGCTGGTGGGCCTCACCGCCGCCGCGCAGAAGCGCCCCGGCGAAATCTCCGGCGGCATGAAGCAGCGCGTGGGCATCGCGCGCGCGCTGTCGATGGAGCCCAAGGTACTGCTGATGGACGAGCCCTTCGGCGCGCTCGACGCCCTCACCCGCGCCAAGCTGCAGGACGAGCTGCTGGCCATCGTGCAGAAGACGCACAGCACCGTCGTCATGGTCACGCACGACGTGGACGAGGCCGTGCTGCTGAGCGATCGCATCGTGATGCTCACCAACGGCCCGGCCGCCACCATCGGCGACGTGCTGTCGGTGGACATTCCCCGCCCGCGCAATCGCGTGGAGCTGGCGGAAGACCCGGTCTACGTGCACGCGCGCAAGGCGGTGATCGACTTCCTCTACACGCGCCAGGCGCACGTGGAGAAGGTCGCGGCCTGACGCAGACCGAGCGCCGGCACCGGAGGCGTCACGACATGATGACCTGGAGGCTGTGCTCGTACGACGCCGTGAGGCGTTCGAAGGTGTCGACCAGCGCCTCGCTGGAACGCACCAGCGTGGCGCGGCCATCGGCGCTGTCCAGCGCCTGCACGCCGCCGACCAGCCGCAGCCATTCGTCGCGCGCGCTCGCCAGCGCGGCGCGGATCTCTGCGGTGCTCAGCGGCGCGCGCTCCAGTTCGAGCAGCGCGGCTTCGAACTCGGCCATGGTCGGCACCAGCCGCGCCTTGGCCGCTTCTTCCTTCAGCGCCGCCGCGAGCAGCGCGTCCTTCGCGAGCCGCTGCGCGCGCATGCGCTGCCGCCCGCAGATGTTGACGATGCGCAGCGCGCGGCGCGCGCCCGAGGTTTCCAGCGCCTCGGTCAGCGCCTCGGCAGCCTCCAGCAGCACTTCGGCACGCCGGTCGATGTCGGCCAGCCCTGTAGCAGTCGGTTTCGCCGTGAGCGCATCGGCCAGCCCGCGCCACGCGGCCTGCGCCTGCGCGAGCGCCTCGACGCCGGCAGCACCAAGCCCGAGGGCCGCCAGATGATCCAGGTTCTGCTGCACACGCTCGGAAGACTGCGTGCGCAGCAGCCGGGCGCGCTGCGCGTCGATGCCGCCCAGCAGCTGCGCCGCCACGCGCACCAGCCGCTGCGAGAGCATGCGCAGTTGCCCGGCGCGGTTGATGGCGTCCGCCCACTGCGCGGCCTCTATCACCGAGCGCGACACCTCTCCGAGCCGCAGGTTCGCGTGCATCGCGGCGCCGCGCAGCAGGCCGAAGGCCTCGTCCTCGCCGATGCCGCGCGCGGACATCAGCAGGCCCTTGGCGCGATCGACCCACTTGCGCTCGTCCATGCGGGTGCGCAGGTTCTCCAGTTCGGTGCGCAGCGCGGCTTCGCGCTGCCAGCGGGAGCACGCACGCGCGATCACTGCGGCGAGCGATCCGGCATCGACGGCGCCGGCCGGCATCCAGGCATGCACGCCGAGCGCTGCCAGTTCCTCGTGCTGCGCGGCACTGACCGGCTCGCTGACGAGGCTCAGCGCGCACGGCGGTACGCCAGCCCAGCCTCGCAAGGTGTCGAGCAGCGTGGGTGTGGGCAGAGGCAGGAAGATCAGCGCCTGCCGAGGGGAAAGCGCCTCGACCTGCCGCGCGAAGCCGGCGCAATCGACAACCCCGAGCACATCGATTCCCGCACCGGACAGGGCCTTCGCCAGCGCCTCTGGCAGCACGAGGCCGGCGGTTTCATCGGGCAGGACAACGAGAAGGGACATCGTGGAAAAGAAGCGGTGCGGGAGCGCACCGCGAGCATAGGCCACGCCCGCGCGAATTCGCAGGCACGCCTCTTGCATGAAACAGGGCGCGGTGTAACGAAGCACCGCTTTGGTGAAGAGGCTGCAGGCTCCTGCATCCGGCCCGGCAACGCACATGCCGCGCGCACCCCCACGTCGACAGCGTCCGCTGCCGGCACTCCGCTCCCAACCCCGTCCGTCGACACGGCCTCCCCAGGGCCGCGCCGCGGCTTTTTGCATCTTTGAACGCCATGTCAGGTTTCAGGAATTTCTTGCAGTCAGGCCACAGTCCGACACTGTTCGCGGCCTTCCTGTACTTCTCGTTCTCCTGCTGCATCTGGGTGCTCAACGGCGCCATGGCGCCCTTCATCGGCGAAACCTTCAGCCTCTCGCCGGCGCAGAAGGGCCTGATGCTGTCGGTGCCGATCATCGCGGGCGCGCTCATGCGCTTTCCGCTGGGCATCCTGTCGCAGTACATCGGCCGCAAGAAGGCCACGCTGGTGGAGATGGCGCTGATCGCGGTGGCGATGCTCTTCGGCTTCTTCTTCGTGAAGAGCTTCAACGACCTGCTCGCCATGGGCGTGCTGCTGGGCATCGCGGGCGCGAGCTTCGGCGTGGCGCTGTCGCTGGGCTCGGGCTGGTTCCCGCCGCAGCACAAGGGCCTGGCCATGGGCCTGGTGGGCGCGGGTAACGTGGGCACGGCCGTGTCGGTGCTGGTCGCGCCGCCGCTGGCCAACTGGCTGGGCTGGCAAGCGGTGTACGGCGTGGCCGCCGTCGCCATCCTGATTCCGATGGTGGTGATGGTGCTCTTCGCCAAGGAGCCGCCGGACGTGAACGCGCATTCGAGCTTCCGCGAGCACATCGCCTGCCTGTTCGAGAAGGACGGCTGGGTGTTCAGCCTGATCTACGGCGTGACCTTCGGCGGCTTCATCGGCCTCACGACCTTCCTGCCCTCCTACTACTACGACCAGTTCGGCGTGAGCAAGGTGCAGGCCGGCCAGCTGACCATGCTCGCGGCCTTCATGGGTGCGGCGGTGCGCGTCGCGGGCGGCTGGATCTCCGACCGCTGGGGCGGCGTCAACACCCTCACGGTGGTGCTGCTTGTGGTGACCGCCAGCCTGGTGCTGGTGGGCGTCTCGTCGGCTTCGCTGGCCGTGACCACGCTGGCGCTGATCGTCTGCTTCGCAGCGCTGGGCGCGGGCAACGGCGCGCTGTTCCAGCTGGTGCCGCTGCGCTGGCCCGCGAGCACCGCGGTGGCCGGCTCCATGATCGGCGAGATCGGCGCCCTGGGCGGCGGCCTCGTGCCCAACGCCATGGGCCTGTCGAAGCAGTACCTGGGCAGCTACCTTTGGGGCTTCATCTTCTTCGCGGTGCTCTCGCTCGTGATGCTGGGCGTGATGCGCGTGATGCAGATCCGCTGGACCCGCACCTGGGCCGAAAAGGGTGGCCGTGCGCGCATCGCGCCGGCACATGCTTCGCCCGCAGTCAACAACACGCGCAAGGCTGCCCGGTCATGAACCGCCCGGCCCGCCTCCGCTCATCGTGGCAAGAACAGGAGCCACACGATCAACAGGAGGTTGAACAGCACCGACACGCCCAGCGCCAGCTGGTAGAGCGCGAGCGGGTCGCGGCGGATCAGCGGCGTGGCGGCGGGCGCGTTCACGGGGCGGGATGCACCGCGTTCGAGCGCGAGCAGCAGTTCCTCGGCGGTCTCGAAACGCTCGCGCGGATCGCGGGCGACGGCCTTGCGCACCAGGTGGTCGAGCCAGATGGGCACGTCGGGCCGCAACCGCGAGAGCGCAACCGGGTCGCGCCGGTAGCGCGCCACCTGGTAGGGCTCGATCTCGCCGTAGGGCAGATGGCCGGTGAGCCACTGGTAGATCGTGACGCCAAGCGCGAACAGGTCGCTGCCCGCGTCGGCCGTGCCGCCCTCCTCCCACTGCTCGGGGTTGATGTAGCTGGGCGTGCCCGCATGCAGCTCGCGCTGGGCCGCGCCCTCCCGGCCGGAAAGCGCCACGCCCAGGTCGAGGATGCGCCAGCGCCCGTCCTCGCCCAGGTGCAGGTTGCCGGGCTTGATGTCGCGGTGGATCACGCCCTGGCGGTGCAGCCGGCCGAGCGCGCGGCTGAGCTCGATGGCGGCGGCCACCACTTCGGGCACCGCGCCGCGCGGGTTGGCCTTGCGCAGCTGCTCGAGCGTGCGCCCGCCGTGCCAGTCGAACACGACGTACAGCGCGCTCGCGTCCGCGGCGCGCTCATGCACGCGGACGAAACCGTTGCCGCCCACGCGCAGCCCCAGCCAGGCCTCGTGGGCCAGCATCGCGCGCTCCTGCGGATCGCCGGCGCGCGAGGGGTGCAGCGTCTTCAGCGCGACCAGCTCGCGCGTGGCCGGATGGCGCGCCTGGTACAGCAGGTGCACGCCGGTGTCGGCCACCAGCGCGGTGATGGCGTAGCCGTCGAGCACCTCGCCCACCTTCAGGGCGGGCGGCGGCGCGAGACGGCGGCCGTCGCCGAGTTCGTCGTCGAGCTGGCGGGCGTCCAAACCCACGACACGGATGACCAGCGCGGTCGCGTTGTCGCGCGTGCCGGCGTCGAGCGCCGCATGCACCAGCGCCTCGCTCGCGGCCTCGGCGTCGTCGCCCTGCAGGGCCAGCGCGGCCACCTGCTGGGGCTTGAGCACGCCGTGCACGCCGTCGGAGGTGAGCACGAAGCAGTCGCCCACGCGAACGTCGCCCTGCACATAGTCGACGCGCACCTGGTCGTCCAGGCCGATGGCGCGCGTCAGGCGGCTGCGCATGTCGGGATGGTCGAAGGCATGGTCCTGCGTGAGCGGCACCGCCGCTTCGCCGCCGGCACGCACGCGCCAGGCGCGGGTGTCGCCGACGTGCGCCAGCGTGTAGCCCTGGCCGTGCAGCACCAGCGCGGTGAGCGTGGTCAGCGCCGTGCCGCCTTCCTCGCTGCTCCTGCTCTGGCGGCGGCGGTTGTGGTCGGCCAGCCAGCCGTTCTGCGCGGCGACCAGCCGGTCGAGCGCGGCGGTCGGCTCCCAGGTGGCGGGCGTGGCGAAGTAGTCGGCCAGAAGCCCCATCACCGTGGTCTGCGCCGCCTCGCGGCCCCGGCCTCCGCTGGACACGCCGTCGGCAATGGCCGCGATGAGCCCGCGTGCCTCGTCGCCGGGCGGCGCGTGCACCGCGCCGGCGAAGTCCTCGTTCACCTCGCGCGGTCCGCGACGGCTGCTGTAGCCGATATCCACTTCAAAGCTCATGGCGCGATTCTGAACGCGCGCTGCGGGCGCAAGTCCGCTTGATTTCCCTGAAAGGTCCAGCCCCATGAAGAAAATGAAACTCGTGATGGTCGGCAACGGCATGGCCGGCGTGCGCACGCTCGAAGAGCTTCTGAAGATCGCGCCCGACCTGTACGACATCACCGTCTTCGGCGCGGAGCCGCACCCCAACTACAACCGCATCCTGCTGTCGCCGGTGCTCGCGGGCGAGCAGACGATCGACGAGATCGTGCTCAACAGCTGGGAGTGGTATGCCGAGAACAACATCACGCTGCACGCCGGCAAGAAGGTGGTGGAGGTCGACCGCGTGAAACGCATCGTGCGCGCCGAGGATGGCACCGAGGCCGCCTACGACCGCCTGCTGATGTGCACCGGCTCCAACCCCTTCATGCTGCCGGTGCCCGGCAAGGACCTGAAGGGCGTGATCGCCTACCGCGACATCGCCGACACCGACTACATGATCGAGACCGCGCGCACGCACAAGAACGCGGTGGTCATCGGCGGCGGCCTGCTGGGCCTGGAAGCCGCCAACGGCCTGATGCTGCGCGGCATGAACGTGACGGTGGTGCACGTCATGCCCTGGCTGATGGAGCGCCAGCTCGACGACGTGGCGGGCAAGCTGCTGCAGAAGTCGCTGGAAGACCGCGGCCTGAAGTTCATGATGGGCGCGCAGACGCAGGAGCTGGTGGGTGGAGAGGATGGCCGCGTGAAGGCCATCCGCTTCAAGGACGGCACCGAAACGGCGGCCGACCTGGTGGTGATGGCCGTGGGCATCCGCCCCAACGTGGAGCTGGCCGAGAAGATGCGCCTGCACTGCAACCGCGGCATCGTCGTCACCGACACCATGCAGACAGTGACCGACGCGCGCATCTACTCGGTGGGCGAATGCGCGGCGCACCGCGGCATCGCCTACGGGCTGGTGGCGCCGCTGTTCGAGCAGGCCAAGGTGGCGGCCAACCACCTGGCGCAGTTCGGCATCGGCCGCTACCTGGGCTCGCTCACCTCCACCAAGCTGAAGGTGACGGGCATCGACCTGTTCTCGGCCGGCGAGTTCATGGGCGGCGAAGGCACGGAGGAGATCGTCATGAGCGACCCCTTCGGCGGCGTCTACAAGAAGCTGGTCATCAAGGACGACAAGCTGGTGGGCGCCTGCCTCTACGGCGACACGGTGGACGGCAGCTGGTACTTCAAGCTGCTGCGCGACGGCCGCAGCGTGCATGACATCCGCGACAAGCTGATGTTCGGCGAGTCGAACATCGGCGACACCGGCCACGAGGGCCACAACAAGGCCGCCACCATGCCCGACGACGCCGAGGTGTGCGGCTGCAACGGCGTGAACAAGGGCACCATCTGCAAGGCCATCAAGGAAAAGGGCCTGTTCACGCTCGACGAGGTGAAGAAGCACACCAAGGCCAGCGCGAGCTGCGGCTCGTGCACCGGGCTGGTGGAGCAGATTTTGATGTTCACCGCCGGCGGCGACTACTCGGCCACGCCCAAGAAGAAGGCGGTGTGCGGCTGCACCGACGTGAGCCACCAGGACGTGCGCGACGCCATCCGCAAGGAGCACTACCTGACGCACGACGAGGTCTACCGCAACCTCGGCTGGCGCACGCCTAACGGCTGCTCCACCTGCCGCCCGGCCATCAACTACTACCTGATCAGCACCTGGCCCAAGGAGGCGAAGGACGATCCGCAGAGCCGCTTCATCAACGAGCGCAGCCACGCCAACATCCAGAAGGACGGTACCTACTCCGTCATTCCGCGCATGTGGGGCGGCCACACCACGCCCGACGAGCTGCGCCGCATTGCCGACGCGGCCGACAAGTACAAGATCCCGACCGTCAAGGTCACGGGCGGCCAGCGCATCGACCTGCTGGGCGTGAAGAAGGAAGACCTGGAAGGCGTGTGGAAGGACATCGGCATGCCCAGCGGCTTCGCCTACGCCAAGTCGCTGCGCACGGTGAAGACCTGCGTGGGCAGCGAGTGGTGCCGCTTCGGCACGCAGGACAGCACGCAGATGGGCAAGGACCTGGAGCGCGCGCTGTGGGCCATGTACTCGCCGCACAAGGTCAAGCTGGCCGTTTCTGGCTGCCCGCGCAACTGCGCCGAGGCCGGCATCAAGGACGTGGGCGTGATCGGCGTCGACTCCGGCTGGGAACTCTATGTGGGCGGCAACGGCGGCATCAAGACCGAGGTGGCGCAGTTCCTCGTGAAGGTGAAGACCGCCGCCGAGGTGATGGAGTACTCGGGCGCCTTCCTGCAACTCTACCGCGAGGAAGGCTGGTACCTGGAGCGCACGGTGCACTACATCGGCCGCGTGGGCCTGGACTACGTGAAGAAGAAGATCCTCGACGACGCCGAGGGCCGCAAGGCGCTGTGGGAGCGCCTGCAGTTCGCGCTCGACGGCGAGCCCGATCCGTGGTTCGAGTCGGCGCAGGCCTCGGTGGACGTGCGGCAGTTCACGCCGCTGACGGCGGCCGCCTGAACCGCAACAAGGAACGAAAGAAAGAAGAGCCCCACCATGAGCGACTGGAAAGTGATCTGCCGCATCGACGACATCCCTGTGCTCGGCGCGCGCCGCGTGACGCGGCCGGCCGGGCTGGACGTGGCCGTGTTCCGCAATTCCGAGGATCAGGTGTTCGCGCTGCTCGACCGCTGCCCGCACAAGGGCGGCCCGCTGAGCCAGGGCATCGTGTTCGGCACCAGCGTGGCCTGCCCGCTGCACAACTGGGCCATCGGGCTGGACGACGGCTGCGCCAAGGCACCCGACGAGGGCTGCACGCCGAAGTTCGCGGTGAAGGTGCAAGACGGCGTGGTGCACCTGGACGCGGCCGAGCTGGCGACGCACGCCATCGACCTGGAGCGCCCGAGCGCGGGCCCGAAGCCTTTCGCGGTGCTGTCGGTCCTTCCGCTGGAATAAACCCATGATGCGGGAGACCCGGTCCACCTGCCCGTACTGCGGCGTCGGCTGCGGCGTGATCATCGAGTCGACCGGCGACCAGATCACCGGCGTGCGCGGCGACCCGGCGCACCCCGCCAACTTCGGGCGGCTGTGCACCAAGGGCTCGACGCTGCACCTCACTGCCAGCGCCACGGTCGCGCGCCAGACGCGGCTGCTGCAGCCCATGCAGCGCCTCGCGCGCGGCGAGGCGCCCGAGGTCGTGAGCTGGGACACCGCGCTGGACAACGCCGCCGGCAAGTTCGCGCAGGTGGTCCGCGACCACGGGCCCGACGCGGTCGGCTTCTACGTGTCGGGCCAGCTTCTGACGGAGGACTATTACGTCTTCAACAAGCTGGCCAAGGGCCTGATCGGCACCAACAACATCGACACCAACTCGCGCCTGTGCATGAGCAGCGCGGTGGCCGGCTACAAGCAGACGCTGGGCGCAGACGCCCCGCCGGCCTGCTACGACGACCTGAAGCACGCACAGTGCCTCTTAATCGTGGGCAGCAACACGGCCTGGGCGCACCCGATTCTTTTCCGCCGGATCGAGGACGCGAAGGCGGCGAACCCGGCGCTGAAGATCGTGGTGGCAGACCCGCGCCGCACCGACACGGTCGAGATCGCCGACCTGTTCCTGCCGATCCAACCCGGCACCGACGTGATGCTCTTCAACGGCATGCTGCACCTGATGCTGTGGGAGGGCTGGACCGACGCGAAGTACATCGCGGCGCACACCAGCGGCTTCGACGCGCTGAAGGCCACGGTGCGCGAGTGCACGCCCGACAAGGTGGCGCAGGTCTGCGGCATCCCGAAGGACGACCTGCTCGAGGCCGCGCGGCTGTTCGCCACCTCGCCGGCCACGCTGAGCCTGTACTGCCAAGGCCTGAACCAGTCGTCCAGCGGCACGGCGAAGAACGCGGCGCTCATCAACCTGCACCTGGCCACCGGCCAGATCGGCCGCGCCGGCGCGGGCCCCTTCTCGCTGACCGGCCAGCCCAACGCGATGGGCGGGCGCGAGGTGGGCGGCCTGGCCAACCTGCTGAGCGCGCACCGCGACCTGGCCAACCCCGACCATCGCGCCGAAGTGGCCGCGCTCTGGGGCGTGCCCTCGGTGCCCGAGAAGCCGGGCAAGACCGCGGTGGAGATGTTCCAGGCCGCGGCCGACGGCGAGATCCGCGCGCTGTGGATCGCCTGCACCAACCCGGCGCAGTCGATGCCCGACCAGGCGACCGTGCGCCGCGCGCTGGAGCGCGCCGAGTTCGTGGTGGTGCAGGAAGCCTTCGCCACCACCGCCACCTGCGCTTTCGCCGACCTGCTGCTGCCAGCGACCACCTGGGGCGAGAAGGAAGGCACCGTGACCAACAGCGAGCGCCGCATCTCGCGCGTGCGCCCGGCCGTTGCGGCGCCGGGCGAGGCGCGCAACGACTGGTCGATCGCGGTGGCCTTCGCGCGCCGGCTCGAAGCGCTGGCCGGCAGCGGCCTCTCGCTCTTCCCGTACGAGACGGCCGAATCGGTCTGGAACGAGCATCGCGAATCCACGCGCGGGCGCGACCTCGACATCACCGGCCTGAGCTACGCCATGCTGGAAAGCGCCGGCCCGCAGCAATGGCCGCTGAAGGAAGGCGAAAGCGCCGGCCGCACGCGCCTTTACGAAGACGGCGTGTTCCCCACGCCCGACGGCCGCGCCCGCTTCGTCGACACCGCCTACAAGCCGGTGGCCGAGGCGCGCGAGGCCCGCTACCCCTTCTCGCTGAACACCGGCCGCCTGCGCGACCAATGGCATGGCATGAGCCGCACCGGCACGGCCGGGCGCCTGTTCGGCCACGTGCCCGAGCCGGTGGTGCAGATGAACGCGCAGGACATGGCGCGCCGCCAGATCGGCGAAGGCGACCTGGTGCACCTGACCTCGAAGCGCGGCTCGATCATGCTGCCCGCGCGCGCCAGCGCCGAGGTGGGGCTGAGCCAGGCCTTCGTCGCCATGCACTGGGGCGAGGAGTACCTCAGCGGCTGCTCGTCGAGCGGCACACGGCTGGCGGGCATCAACGCGCTCACCACGCCAGCCTTCTGCCCGACCTCGAAGCAGCCCGAGCTGAAGCACGCGGCGGTGAAGATCCTCAAGGCAGAGCTGCCGTGGTCGCTGCTGGCCATGGCCTGGCTGCCCGACGGCGAGGCGCTGGCGGCGCACCGCGCGCTGCAGCCGATGATGGCGCTCTTTCCTTTTGCAACCTGCGTGCCGTTTTCCGGCAACACGCAGGGAGGCGAACGCAGCGGCCTGCTCTTTCGCGCCGCCGCGCACGACGCGCCCGACGACGCGCTGGTCGGGAAGATCGAAGCCCTGCTCGGCCTGCAGACGCCCGACACCCTGCGCTACGCCGACCGCCGCCGCGGCCAGCGCCGCTCGGCGCGGCTGGCGCGCCGCGCCGACGGCAGCGCGGGCCTCGAGGCCTTCCTGCTGGGCGGCGACACCAGCGCCGAGGCATGGATCGCCACCCTGCTGCGCGAGGAACTGCCCGCCCAGAGCTACGGCCGCCTGCTGCTGTCGCCCGGCTCGAAGGCGCCGGTGGCGGTGCAGTCGCGCGGCAAGACGGTGTGCACCTGCTTCAACGTGGCGGATGGGGCGATCCAGGCCGAGCTGGCGCGCTGCGTCGGCACCCCGGACGAAAGGCTGTCGAAGCTGCAGGGGGAGCTGAAATGCGGCACCAACTGCGGCTCGTGCATTCCGGAGCTCAAGCGGATGGTGCGGGCGACGCCGGCCGAGGCGGAGGCGCTGTCGTGATGCGCCGTCTGCATTGCTCCCTCTCCCCTCGGGGAGAGGGCTGGGGTGAGGGGGAGCGGTAATGACGTCCGCGCCATGTTGCAAGGCCGCTGCCCTCACCCTAACCCTCTCCCGCAAGCGGGAGAGGGGACAAGACACCCAATGCATAAGCCGACTCACATTCCGGCATAAGCGTTGCAGGACAATCCGCCTACCCATGGGAATCAGCCAATACATCAAGGAAATCGGCCGCGGCGCGCGAGGCGCCAAGCCGCTCACGCGCGAACAGGCCACCGACCTGTTCGGCCAGGTGCTGGACGGCACCGTGACCGACCTGGAGATCGGCGGCTTCTGCCTGGCCATGCGCATCAAGGGCGAGACGCCCGAGGAGATGGCCGGTTTTCTCGATGCCACCCATGCGCGGCTCCAGATGGTTCCCGCCGGCGACCGCCCGCTGATCGTGCTGCCCAGCTACAACGGCGCGCGCAAGCTGCCGGTTCTCACGCCGCTGCTGGCGCTGCTGCTGGCGCGCGAAGGCCTGCCGGTGCTGGTGCACGGCAGCGCCAGCGAAACATCGCGCGTGCTGGCCTCGAACGTGCTCGCCGCCCTGGGCCACGCGCCGATGACGGCCATCCGCGCCGTCGCCAACGGCGAAGCGGCCTTTGCCTCCACCGAGCTGCTGAACCCCGCGCTCAAGCGCCTGCTCGACGTGCGCCGCGTGGTCGGCCTGCGCAACCCCGGCCACAGCGTGGTGAAGCTGATGCAGCCCACCGCGGGTCCGAGCGTGGTGGTGGCCAGCTACACGCATCCCGAATACGCGCGCGTCATGGCCGAGACCTTCGAGCTCATGGGCATGACCGCCCTGCTCTCGCGCGGCCTCGAAGGCGAAGTGGTGTCCGACCCGCGCCGCACCGCGCAGATCGACGGCTTCGTGCGCGGCGCGCGCACCGAGCTGCAGTCGCAGCAGGCCGGCACCGCGTCGGAGGTGCCTGGGCTGCCGAAGGAAATCGACGTCGCCACCACCGCCGACTACACGCGCCGCGTGCTGGCCGGCGAGCTTCCCGTGCCGGAGGCCATCGCGACGCAGGTCAGGCACATCACGCAACTGGCATTGGCATCCCACGCATGAACAACGACAACCCCACCTCCCTCATCTCCGGCCGATGCACGCTGGTGGGCGCAGGCCCCGGCGACCCGGAACTGCTGACCATCAAGGCCGTGAAGGCAATCCAGGCGGCCACGGTGCTGCTGGTCGACGACCTCGTGAACGCCCAGATCGTGCAGGCCTACGCACGGCCCGGGGCGCGCATCGTGCACGTGGGCAAGCGCGGCGGCTGCAAGAGCACGCCGCAGGCCTTCATCGAGCGGCTGATGATCACCGCCGTGCGCGAAGGCGAGACGGTGGTGCGCCTGAAGGGCGGCGACCCGTTCATCTTCGGACGTGGCGGCGAGGAGGTGGAGCACCTGCGCGAAGCCGGCATCGAATGCACGGTGGTCAACGGCATCACCGCAGGCCTCGCGGCCGTGACGACGCTGGGCGTGCCGCTCACGCACCGCGACCATGCGCAGGGCGTGGTGTTCGTCACCGGCCATGCCAAGACCGGCGCCGGCGCGGCCGAAGACCCGACCGACTGGCGCGCGCTGGCAGCGACCGCCTACAACGCGCGGCTCACGCTGGTGATCTACATGGGCGTGTCGGGCGCGGCGCACATCGAACGCGAGCTGCTGCACGGCCTGCCGGCCGACACGCCGGTGGCGGTGATCCAGCACGCGAGCCTGCCGCACCAGAAGCACATCGCGACCACGCTGGGCAGCCTGCAGCACGGCATCGCCGAAGCCGGCCTCGCGAGCCCGGCGGTGATCGTGGTGGGCGACGTGCTGCGCGGGCTGGCAGCGGCCGAGACAGCCGTGGGCGCGACCAGGTTCGGCACCTGAACCGCACCTGACCAGGGCGGCGCCGGTGCAAGCGGCGCGAGCGCCGCGCACCACAACGTGGCATGGATCGTGCTCAGCGATGGGCAATGAATGCAGCCGCCACGCCTGAACCCGCCGCCGTCGAGATCGTCGCTCTCACCAAGCGCTACGCCCCAGGTACGCCGGCCGCCGTCGACCGGATAGACCTGCGCATCGCCAGCGGCAGCTACTGCTGCCTGCTGGGGCCTTCGGGCTGCGGCAAGAGCACCACGCTGCGCATGATCGCGGGGCACGAATCGGTCAGCAGCGGCGACATCCTGCTGGACAACCGCAACATCACGAACCTGCCCGCCGCCGCGCGCGGCACGGCGATGATGTTCCAGAGCTTCGCGCTCTTCCCGCACCTTTCGGCCACCGACAACGTCGCCTTCAGCCTCAAGATGAAGGGCGTGGGCAAGGCCGAGCGCCACAAGCGTGCGAACGACCTGCTCGAGCGCGTCGCGATGGGCCACCTTGCCGCGCGCAAGCCGGGTGAGCTTTCCGGCGGCCAGCAGCAGCGCGTGGCGCTGGCGCGCGCGCTCATCACCGAGCCGCGCGTGCTGCTGCTCGACGAACCGCTTTCCGCCCTCGACCCCTTCCTTCGCATCCAGATGCGCGCCGAGCTTCGGCGCTGGCAGAAGGAACTGGGCCTGACCTTCATCCACGTCACGCACTCGCAGGAAGAGGCGATGGCGCTGGCCGACACCATGGTGGTCATGAACCACGGCGTGATCGAGCAGGTCGGCTCGCCGCACGCGGTCTACAACCATCCGGCGAGCGAGTTCGTGGCGCGCTTCATGGGCGGCCACAACGTGTTCGACACGCCTGCCGGGCCGATCGCGGTGCGCAACGACCGCATGCGGATCGCAGCCGCCGCGCAGGCAGCAACCGATGGAGCTCTCGCAGCCACTGTCACCGACGTCGAGTACCAGGGCACCTACGTCCTGCTCGGGCTGGCGCTCGATGGTGCCGCCGCCGCCGGACGCCAGAACGTTTCGGTGCTGCTCAGCGAAGCCGCTTTCCTCGCGCGCCCCTACGCGCACGGCGAGGCGGTGCACCTCTCGTGGGCCGAAGCCGACGCGCGTGTGCTCGGCCCCGGCGCCAAGCCGCCGAGCGAGCGGGCACCGGCACCCGCCGGGGCCGAAGCCACCCGCCAGGACGACACCGCCGTGCTCGCCGTTCCCTTCTGAGCGCCCGCGCCACCCGCTTTTCTCCGCGTTCGTTTCCCTTCACTTTCCTTTTCTTTCTGCAATGGAGACCCTGCCCATGACCGATTCCATCGACAACAACGGCCTCAAGCGCCGCACCCTGCTGCAAGGCACCGCCGGCATTCTTGCCACGGGCATCGCCCCCTTCGTGCATGCACAGGAGAAGGTCGTGCTGCGCTATCTCGGCACCGCGGTGAACCAGGACAAGGCGATCGCCGAGAAATTCAAGGCCGACACCGGCATCGAGATCCAGTACGTGGCAGTGACCACCGACGACGTGACCAAGCGCGCAGTCACCGCGCCCAACAGCTTCGACCTGATCGACACCGAGTTCTTCTCGCTCAAGAAGATCGTGCCCACGGGCAACCTGAAGGGCATCGACACCAGGCGCGTGAAGAACGCGGACAAGATCACCTCGCTCTTCACCAAGGGCGAAGTGGCCGGCAAGAAGGTGGGCGACCAGGGCACGGCTCCGGTGAAGGTGATCTACCTCGAAGGCGAGAAGAGCAAGGCCTTCGCCAAGTCGGCCACGCAGTACATGTCGCTCATTCCGACCACCTACAACGCCGACACGCTGGGCATCCGCCCCGACCTCATCAAGCGTCCCATCGGATCGTGGGCGGAGCTGCTGAACCCGGAGTTCAAGGGCAAGGCCGCGATCCTGAACATTCCCTCTATCGGCATCATGGACGCCGCGATGGTGGTGGAGGCCAAGGGCATTCACAAGTACGCCGACAAGGGCAACATGACCAAGGCCGAGATCGACCTGACCATCAAGGCGCTGATCGAGGCCAAGAAGGCCGGCCAGTTCCGCGCGCTGTGGAAGGACTTCAACGAGTCGGTGAACCTGATGTCCTCGGGCGAGGTGGTGATCCAGTCGATGTGGTCGCCCGCGGTCACGGCCGTGCGCAGCAAGGGCATCGACTGCACCTTCCAGCCGCTCAAGGAAGGCTATCGCGCCTGGGCCTCGGGCTTCGGCCTGCCGGCCACGCTGTCGGGCAAGAAGCTCGACGGCGCCTACGAGTTCATCAACTGGTTCCTCGACGGCTGGGCCGGCGCCTACCTCAACCGCCAGGGCTACTACAGCGCCGTGCTCGACACCGCGAAGACCAAGATGGAAGCCTACGAGTGGGCCTACTGGATGGAAGGCAAGCCCGCCGTACAGGACATCAAGAGCCCGCAGGGCGACGTGATCGCCAAGGCCGGCGCGGTGCGCGACGGCGGCAGCTACGAGCAGCGCATGGGCGGCATCGCGTGCTGGAACGCCGTGATGGACGAGAACGAGTACATGGTGAGGAAGTGGAACGAGTTCGTGGCTGCGTAAAAGGGCTCGCCCCCAGGCTTCGCGCACTGCGTGTCGCTTCGCCTCCCCCCTGACCGGGGGCGACACCTGCGGCCCGGCAAAGCCGGTTCCGCGGTGTCCCACGAACGGGCATCGCTTCGCTCGCCCTTGGACACAGTTTTTCGCTTCCATCCATGAGTACACCCGTCGCGTCCAGCCATGCCGCCACCGCCCCCGTTCACGCCGTGAAAGCCTGGTGGCAGGCGGCGCCGTTCGCGCTGGTGTTTCTCCTGTTCTTCCTGATTCCGCTGGCGCTGGTCGCGATGGTCAGCCTGTGGAATTTCAACGAGTACGAGCTGATACCGGCTGTCACGCTGCGCAACTACCTGAGCCTGTTCGAGGGCTGCTCGCGGCTGACCGACAACGGCGACCTGTGCGTCACGCTGAACACCTACCTGAGCACCTTCAAGTTCTGCCTGCTGGTGTGGGGCATCACGCTGGTGATCGGTTTTTCGGTGGCGTACTTCCTGGCGTTCCACGTGCGCTCGTCGACCATGCAGACGGTGCTGTTCGTGCTGTGCACGGTCCCCTTCTGGACTTCCAACGTGATCCGCATGATCTCGTGGGTGCCGCTGCTGGGGCGCAACGGGCTGGTCAACCAGGCGCTGATGGGCATGGGCCTCGTGAACCAGCCGGTCGAATGGCTGCTGTTCTCCGACTTCTCGGTGGTGCTGGCCTTCGTGCACCTGTACACGATGTTCATGATCGTGCCGATCTTCAACAGCATGATGCGCATCGACCGCTCGCTGCTCGAAGCGGCCAGCGACGCCGGCGCCTCGGGCTGGCAGACGCTGTGGAACGTGGTGGTGCCGCTGTCGCGCACCGGCATCCTCATCGGCTCGATCTTCGTCATCACCATCGTGATGGGCGACTTCGTCACCATCGGCGTGATGGGCGGCCAGCAGATCGCCTCCATCGGCAAGATCATCCAGGTGCAGACCTCGTACCTGCAGTTCCCGCTGGCGGCGGCCAACGCCATGATCCTGCTGGCGGTGGTGCTGATGATCATCTGGGGCCTGACCCGGATGGTCGACATCCGCAAGGAGCTCTGAAATGCAGACACCCATCGGCGCCCAGCGCGCCCCCGGCTTCTGGCCGCTGGCCACCGTGTTCGGGCTCTTCGTGCTGTTCCTGTACGGCCCGATGATCACGATCTTCGTGCTGAGCTTCCAGGGCCCCGAGGGCGGGCTGACCTTTCCGCTGCGCGGGCTGTCGCTGCACTGGTTCCACAAGCTGGCCGAAGGGCTGGGCACGGTCGACATCGGCGCGGCCTTCAGGCGCTCGCTGGCGCTGGGCGCGGTGGTGATGGCATTCACCGTGGTGCTGTCGGTGCTGGCCGGGCTCGCGTTCCGCAAGAAGCTCGCGGGAAGCAACGCCCTGTTCTTCGTGACGGTGGCCAGCCTCATCATGCCGTCGATCATCATCTCGCTGGGCATCGGCCTGCAGTTCCGGCTGATCGACACCGGCATCAAAAGCGTGCTGACGGCGATGGACGCCACCTCGCTGCTCGAAGGCTACGGCACCGCGCTGGGTCTCTTCAGTTCCGCGCTCGGCGCGCACCTGACGTGGACGCTGCCCTTCGGACTGCTCATCATGTTCGCGGTGTTCAACCGCTTCGACCCAGCCTACGAGGAAGCCGCGCGCGATCTGGGCGCCACGCCCTGGCAGACCTTCCGCTTCGTGGTGCTGCCGCTGATCGGGCCGTCGATCGTCGGCATCGGCATGTTCGGCTTCACGCTGTCGTGGGACGAGATCGCCCGCACGTCCCAGGCCATCGGCGACGTAAACACGCTGCCGCTCGAACTGCAGGGGCTGACCTCGACGGTGACGACGCCTTCGATCTATGCGCTGGGGACGGTGACCACCGTGGTGTCGCTGCTGGTGATGGCGGTGGCGCTGGGTGCGGCGGCCCTGCTGAGGCGGCGCTCCGTGCGCAGGGGGTGAGCATTTTCCCGCCGCGCCTCTAAAATCGCGCACCCACAAAAGTCAAGAAGAGAGAGAGGCGGGGCATGCTGGACATCGACAAGCTCAACGAATTCACCCAGAACCACGGCGAGCTGCGCCGCGGACAGGGCCTGGTCACCGGCACCATCGCACTGAGCCTGGCCATCCTGTGCTTCCTGGGCGTGCTGGCCTTCCACTTCCCGCAGTACCTCACGACGCCGGAGTTGCGCAAGAGCTACAACGTCGACGTGATGCGCATGATCCTGCTGGCGGCGCTGGTCGTCTCGGGCGGGCTCTCGCTGGTCAACATCATCTTCAACCGCTCGCGCTGGCTCTCCTCGGCCGCGTTCCTGCTGGTGGCGGCCTCGGCGCTGCTCGGCGGGCACAAGGTGCCGGTGCACGACTTCGCGGACAACACGCCCTACATCGGGCTCGACTGGTTCATCCTCGACCTGCTGGGCTCCTCGCTGATCTTCATCTTCATCGAGAAGCTGTTCGCGCTGCGCAAGGACCAGCCGGTGTTCCGCGAGGAGTGGCAGACCGACTTCCACCATTTCGTGGTGAACCACATGATCGTGGGCTTCGTGCTGCTGGCCACCAACCTGATGGTGCACAAGCTCTTCGGCTGGGCGGCCAACGACGGCATCCGGGGCTGGGTGAGCAACCTGCCGTTCTGGGCGGGGCTGCTGCTGATCATCCTGGTGGCCGACCTGGTGCAGTACTGGACGCACCGCGCCTACCACGAGGTGCCCGTGCTGTGGCGCCTGCATGCGGTGCACCACAGCGTGAAGAGCATGGACTGGATGGCCGGCTCGCGCCAGCACATCCTCGAGCTGCTGATCACGCGCACGCTGGTGCTGGCGCCCATCTACGTGCTGGGCTTCAGCAAGGACGTGATCGACGCCTACATCGTGGTGGTGGGCTTCCAGGCGGTGTTCAACCACTGCAACGTGAGCGTGCGGCTCGGCCCGCTGCGCTACCTGATCGTGACGCCCAACTTCCACCACTGGCACCACAGCCAGGACCAGGAGGCGCTCGACAAGAACTACGCGGCGCACTACGCCTTTCTCGACTACATCTTCGGCACCGCCGTGAAGAGCACCAAGCTCTGGCCCGAGAAGTACGGCGTGCTGGGCGACTACGTGCCCAACGGATTCTTCAAGCAGCTGAAGTTCCCGTTCGTCTGGAAGGGCTGATGCGCATCGCTTTCCGTTCCGCCGCGGCCATTGTTGCCGCGGGCGCCGCCCTGCTGCTGTCGGCCTGCGCCACACGGCTCGACCTGCCGACCAAGGACACCGGCCTGCGCCTGCGCGTGCAGAGCTCGGTCATCGCGCCGGGCAACGGCGGCGAGCTCATCGCCGCCGACGCGCTGGCGCCGGGCGACATCCTGCTGACCTCCATCGCCACGGTGAACTCCTTCGGCATCCGGCTGGGCACCTTCTCGCCGGTGAGCCACGCGGTGCTGTACCTGGGCAACGGCCAGATCGCCGAGGCCGTGGGCACGGGCGTGCGCGCGCGGCCGCTTTCGGAGGTGGTCGACGAGGAACAGATGGTCGTGGCCTTCCGCGTGCCGGGCGTGGACGACGCCGGCGCCGCGCGCATGCGCGAATGGGCGCTGTCGCAGGTCGGCACCAGCTACAACACCGTGGGCGTGCTGCTGAACGCGCCCTTCGTGCTGAACCGGCGCCTGTGCGAACTGCCGCTGGTGCCCACCGCCGTCAGCCACTACTGCATGAGCGGCCTGGCCATGGTGCAGCTGGGCGCGAGCCGCGACGACCAGTTCTTCTGCTCGCAGTTCGTGCTGGAGGCCTACCGCCAGGCAGGCATGCCGATCACCAACGCCGACCCGCGCTGGGTGAGCCCGGCCGACCTGCTGCACATGCGCGAGGGCGACGTGCCCTCCATCGCCGCCACGCAGCCGCTGCGCTACGTGGGCCACCTGAAATACAACCCGCCGCCGCTGCTCGCGGCCGATGGACCTTGAGCGCGGCGGAGTTCGACGTCGTCGTGATCGGCGCCGGGGCCGCGGGCCTCTTCTGCGCCGGCGTGGCGGGCCAGCGCGGGCTGAAGGTGCTGGTGGTGGACCACAGCGAGAAGGTGGGCGAAAAGATCCGCATCTCGGGTGGCGGACGCGCCAACTTCACGAACCGCGACCTCGACGTGCGCGCGCCGCAGCGGCACTTCATCAGCGACAACCCGAATTTCTGCCGCTCGGCGCTGTCGCGCTATGCGCCGCAGCAGTTCATCGAGCTGGTGCAGAAGCACGGGATCGCCTTCCACGAGAAGCACAAGGGGCAGCTTTTCTGCGACGGCTCGTCGCAGCAGATCGTCGACATGCTGCTGGCCGAATGCGAGGCGGGCGGGGTCGAGCGCTGGCAGCCGTGCAGGATCGGCGAAATTGCATTTTCCGCCGGTAATGCAGATGGGACGGGAGCCGGCAGCTATCGAATCGAGAGCAATCGGGGGCCGGTCGAGACGCCGAAGATCGTGGTCGCGACCGGCGGCCTGTCGATCCCGCAGATCGGCGCCAGCGACTTCGGCTACCGCATCGCCGAGCAATTCGGGCTGCGGATGGTCACGCCCCGGCCCGCGCTGGTGCCGCTGACCTTCGGCGGCGACGCCTGGGCGCCGTATGCCGAACTGGCTGGCTTGGCGCTGCCGGTGCGCATCGAGACCGGCGCGAAGAAGGAAAAGACAGCCTTCCTCGAAGACCTGCTCTTCACCCACCGGGGCCTTTCGGGTCCGGCGGTGCTGCAGATTTCGAGCTACTGGAAGCCCGGTGCCCCGCTGACCATCGATTTCGCCCCCGGCGTGAACGTGGCCGAGGCGCTGGGCGAGGCCAAGCTGCTGTCGAAGAAACGCATCGCCAACGAGCTGGCCGCGCTGGTGCCCTCGCGGCTGGCCGATGCCTGGGTCGGGCAGGACCCCGCCCTGCAGCGGCCGGTGAACGAGGCGGCCGACAAGGCGCTGACGGCGCTTTCGGAGCGCATCGCGCGCTGGCAGATCGTCCCCAGCGGGACAGAAGGTTACAAAAAGGCCGAAGTCACCACCGGCGGCGTCGACACCCGCGACCTGTCGTCGCAGACCATGGAATCGAAGCAGCCAGGCCTGTATTTCATCGGCGAAGTGGTCGACGTGACGGGCTGGCTCGGCGGTTACAACTTCCAGTGGGCCTGGGCCAGCGCCCATGCGTGCGCCCAGGCCCTTTGACCTTCCCCGCTCCATCTCAGAGACACCGAAGAACCGGCTTTGCCGGGCTTCAGGTGTCGCCCCCGGCGAGGGGGTTGGCGAAGCGACACGAAGTGCGCGAAGCCTGGGGGAGTGCCATTTCCGCCTGGGGGAGTGCTATAATCGCGGGCTAACTCTGGCCTCCCCTCAACGGCCGCAAAAGTTTTCAGTTGAGGAACCCCGGCTTGGGGCCTCGATCTCTCCAGGCCAAATTCATTTCAACGATTCATCAATGACCACCATCCGCGTTAAAGAAAACGAGCCCTTCGACGTCGCACTGCGCCGTTTCAAGCGCACCATCGAAAAGCTCGGCCTGCTGACCGACCTGCGTGCCCGCGAGTTCTACGAGAAGCCGACCGCCGAGCGCAAGCGCAAGAAGGCAGCCGCGGTCAAGCGCCACTACAAGCGCGTGCGCAGCATGCAGCTGCCCAAGAAGCTGTACTAAGCGACACCCCGGCGGCGGGCCCCAGACGAAAGTCGGCCCGGTCGCCTCGTTGCCTCAGCCGCGCCAGGGAAACCTGCCGCGGCTTTGTTTTTTCCGAAAGGTTGCCGAATGACTATCAAAGAACAGATCACCGAAGACATGAAGACGGCGATGCGCGCCAAGGACTCGGAGCGCCTGGCCACCATCCGCCTGCTGCTGGCCGCGATGAAGCAGAAGGAAGTCGACGAGCGCGTGGAGCTCGACGACACCATGGTGGTCGCCATCGTCGACAAGATGGTCAAGCAGCGCAAGGACTCCATCGCCGCCTTCACCACCGGCGGCCGCACCGACCTCGCCGACAAGGAAGCCGCCGAGATCAAGGTGCTGGAGGTCTACCTGCCCCAGCGCATGGGCGCCGACGAGGTCGCCGCCGAGGTGAAGGCCATCGTGGCCGAACTGGGCGCCAAGAGCCCGGGCGACATGGGCAAGGTGATGGGCGTGGTCAAAACCCGCCTGGCCGGCAAGGCCGACATGGGCCAGGTCAGCGCAGCGGTCAAGGCCGCTCTGACGGGCGCCTGAGCATGAACGCCGGCAGCCCGAGCGTCACCATCCCCAAGGCCTGCGCCTGCCTGATCGACGCACGGGGCCGGCTGCTGGTGTTCCGCCATCCCGAGGATGGCAACATGCAGCTTCCCAAGGGCACCATCGAGCCCGGCGAATCGCCCGAAGTGGCGGTTCGCCGTGAGCTGCTCGAGGAATCCGGCATCGACTACGCCGGCGAGCTGCAGTCGCTGGGCACGCTGGAGCGCGAATGCGAAGCCGGCATCGAAGGCAACACGCATCGCCACCCGCAGCTGTGGCACCTGTTCCTGATGCGCGCCGAGGGCGACCTGCCCGAGAGCTTCACCCACACGGCCACGGGCAGCCCCGAGGAAGAGGGCCTGGTGTTCCTCTTCAGCTGGCTCGATGCCGGCGACGCGCTAGACGACTTCGCCCTGCCCTATCGCCAGACCATCGAGCGCGTGCGCACCGCCCTGGTGCTCGCGGCCTGACTGGAAGAAGCGCCTCATCAGGCCGCGGCCCGCACGGCCATGTAGAGCCCCAGCAGCGCCAGCCCGATCAGGAAGCAGCGCCGGAACACCGCCACCGACAGCCGCTTGCGCAGCCAGGTCCCGAGCACCATGCCGCCGATGGCCGGCGCCAGCATCGCGATCGAGCCTCCGATCGCCGACACCGGATACCCGCCGTTCCCGGCCAGCCCGATGGCCAGCACCACCGTCGAGGTGGTGAACGAGATCCCCATCGCCTGTATCAGCGAATCGCGCTGGAACCCCAGCGCCTGCAGGTACGGCACCGCCGGCACCGCGAACACCCCCGTCACCGCCGTCACCAGCCCGGTGACCACGCCCACCAGCGGCCCGATCCAGCGCGCCTGCGAGTCGCTCACATGCAGCTGCCGCCCGGACAGCCCCCAGAGCGCATAGACGACCAGCGCCACCCCAAGCGCGAAAGAAGCCCAGGCACCCGCCGGCACGCCCAGCCACAGCGCCCCGGCCAGCGTGCCGATCACCACGCCCACCTGCATGCCGCCGATGCGCCGAAGCACCGGCATGAAGGTCGCGCGGGGCCCGGTCTGCCAGATGTTGGTGACCAGCGAGGGCACGATCAGCAGCGCAGCCGCCTGCGCCGGCGACATCCACAGCGCGAGCAGCGCCATCGACACCGTCGGCAGCCCGAGGCCGACCACGCCCTTGATCACTCCGGCCAGCAGGTACACGGCCGTGGCGGCGGCCCAGAAAGCGGTTGCGTCGATCGGATGCGTCATCGGACGCCGACTCTGCCAACGAAGCCCGCCGCCGCAAATGCGGGATTCGCGAAGCAGGCCTCAGTCTCAGGCTGAGGCTCCTGGTGCACACTCCGCCGGATCATGCGATTCGACCTCACCGACCTGCGGCTCTTCATCCACGTCGTCGAGGCCGGCAGCCTCACCGCCGGCGCCGGGCGCTCGCACATGACGCTGGCCTCCGCCAGCCAGCGGGTGCGCGGCATGGAAGACGCCCTCGGCAGCCCCCTGCTCACGCGCCACGCGCAGGGCGTGAAGCCCACCGAAGCCGGCCGCACGCTGCTGCACCATGCGCGCGTCGTGCTGCAGCAGATGGAGCGCCTGCGCGGCGAACTCGGCGAATACGGCCAGGGCCTCAAGGGCCACGTGCGCTTCATGTGCGGCACCTCGGCGCTGACCGAGCACCTGCCCGAGGTGCTGAGCCGCTTCCTCGCCGAGCATCCGCGCATCTCGGTCGACCTGGAAGAACGCCCCAGCCCCGACACGGTGGAAGCCCTGCGCGCCGGCCTGTGCGACATCGGCATCGTCTCCGACGCCATCGACAGCGAGGGCCTCGAATGCCATCCCTTCCGCCGCGACGACCTGGTGCTGGTGATGCCGCGCGGCCACGCACTGGCTACCCGGCGGCGCCTGAAGCTGGCCGAGGTGGTCGACTGCGAATTCGTCGGCCTGCCCGCCGACAGCGCGCTGCAGCAGCTGATCACCCAGCACGTGCGCGCCTTGGGCAGGCACCTGGCCTACCGCGTGCGCGTGCGCAACTTCGAGGCGGTCTGCCGGATGGTCGAGTACGGCATCGGCGTCGGCATCGTTCCGCAGACCGCCGCCGAGCGCTGCGCCCGCTCGATGAAGATCGCGCGCGCCTCGCTCGCCGACGCGTGGGCCGAGCGCACGCTGATGGCCTGCGTGCGCTCGTCGGAAGACCTGCCGCTCAACGCGCGGCGCATGCTCGATTACCTGGTCGCGCCGCCTCCCGACGAGGTCAGGAAGCTGCAGTGACCGGCCGCCCCAGCCGCGCCCGCGCCGCCACGAAGGCGTCGAAGGCGTCGCTGCTGGTCTTGCTCGGCACGTAGCCGAAGCGCTCCTTCAGCGCGGTGTTGAGCAGCACCGGCCGGTAGCGCAGGAAGTCGAGCTGCTCCGGCCCGTAGCGGCTCACGCCCAGCGCCGAGCCCACCGCGAGCGCGGTCTTCAGCACGCCGGCCGGCCAGTCGACCGCGCTCTTGCCGAGGCGCGAAGCGATCTCGTGGATGCCCAGCGCGCCGTCGCCCGCGAGGTTGTAGCAACCGGGCGGTGCACCTCCGAGCGCATGCGCGATGGCGCCGGTCACGTCCTCGTCCCAGATGAAGACGAAGGGGCTCGCGCTGCCGCGTATCGCGATGAGCCGCTTCTTCTCGAACAGCGCCGTGATCTGGTTGTCCACCCGCTCGCCGAGGATCGTGCCGATGCGCAGCACGGTCTGCGCCAGCGCGGGATGCAGGGCGCGGTAGTCGGCCAGCATCTCCTCCACCTGCCGCTTGTGGTCGGCGTAGGCGAACACCGTGTTGCCGCGCAGCGGCTGCGACTCGGTGATCCACGCCGGGTTGTCCGCGTGGTAGCCGTAGGCCGCGCCGCTGGACGACACCACGATGTGCCGCACACCGTTCGCCACACAGGCTTCGAGCACATTGCGCGTGCCGCCCACGTCCACCGAATGCTCGAAGGCGCGGTTCGAATCCTTGCCGGGCGTGACGATGGAAGCGAGGTGCACCACCGTGTCGATGGCGTGGTCGGCGATGGTCTCGGCGATGCGCGAATCGCGTACGTCCAGCTGCCGGTAGGTGACGCCCATGAGCTGCCGGTCCGGCGGCACTTCGCGCACGTCGACCGCGACCAGCGCCTCCAGCGTGCCCTGCTGCGCCAGGGTGGCGAGCAGGCTGCGCCCCAGGAAGCCGTCGGCCCCGGTCACCAGCACGCGACGCGCCACGATGCCTTCGCCGCCGCTCATGGCTTCGCGGGCTTGCGCCCCCACCAGCTCGCCAGTGCGAGGCCCGCGATGATGTCCCAGAAGCCCCATACGCCCGCCACCACGGCCATGCCGCCGAGGCCGCCGAAGAAGCTGAAGATCAGCACCAACCCGAGCCCCGAGTTGCGGATGCCCACCTCGATGGACACCGCGCGCCGGTCGTAGTCGCCCAACCCCGAAAGCCGCGCGCAGAGGTATCCCGTTCCGAAGGCCAGCGCGTCGTGGATCACCACCGCCAGCAGCACCAGCCCCACGTAGTCGAGGAAGAAGCGCCAGTTGCCCGCGATGGCGCCGATGATGAACACGATCAGCGCGACGAAGCTCAGCACGCCCACCGGCTTCTTGATGCGCGCCGTGAGCGCCGGCAGCCTGTGCGCGCAGGCCACGCCCAGCACGAAGGGAATGCCGATGATCGCCACGATGTGCCCCAGCATGTCCAGCGGGTCGAGCGCGATGGTCTTCAACAGCGCCGAGGCCGTCGGATGCAGGCCGCCCCAGAACGCGAAGTTCAGCGGCATCACCACGATGGAGATGGCGTTCGAGATCGCCGTCATCGACACCGACAGCGCCACATTGCCGCCCGCGCGGTGCGTGAGGATCTGCGAGATGTTCCCCGGCGGGCAGCAGGCCACCAGGATCATGCCCAGCGCGATGCTCGGACCGGGCTTGAGGATCAGCGTGAGCACATAGGTCACCGCCGGCAGCACGATGAACTGCGCGCCGATGCCCACCGCCATCGCGCCGGGCATGCGCGCCACGCGCTTGAAGTCCTCGATGCGCGTGTCCAGCGCGATGCCGAACATCAGGAAGCCCAGCACCACGTTGAGCAGCACCAGCGAGGCCGGATTGAAATGCAGGCGTATCTCGTCGACAGGCAGCATGCGGAGGGCCTCCTTCGTTTTTCTTCAGGTGGGATCGGCCAGCGCCGCGGCGGCGTTGCGCACGGCCGCGCGATAGGTGTCCTTGTGCACGTAGTACGCCATGCGCTCCAGCTGCAGGTACTTGAAGCCGCCCGACAGGTCGGGCGCCGGCCCCTGCGCCGCCGTGCGCAGCGCCAATGCCTTCGCCGAGCCGGCAGCCTGCGCGCGGAAGTAGCGCGCCACCAGTTCGGCCTGCTCGTAGCGGCCCTGCCAGCCGATGCCGCTGGCCTCGATCATCCCGAGCACCGCGATGTTCTCGAAGCGCGGCGAGAAGATGTTCAGGTACAGCCGCGGCGCCATGCCCTGCCAGTTGAGCAGCTCGCGGTCGATGAACGGGTAGTGCAGCGCGTAGCCGGTGGCAGCGAGGATCAGGTCGTAGTCGCGCGCGCCGCCGTCCTTGAAATGCACCGTGCGCCCGTCGAGCCGCGCGATGTCGGCGCGCACGCCGATGTCGCCGTGGCCCACGTGGTGCAGCACCAGCGAGTTCACGATGGGGTGCGACTCGTACATCCGGTAGTCGGGCTTCGGGAAGCCGAAGCGCACCGGATCGCCGGTGAACCACTTGAGCACCGTCGCGTCGATGCGCTGCTTGAGCCATGGCGGCAGCGGGCGCTTGCCGCCCAGCGTGTCGGCCGGCTTGCCGAAGACGTACTTGGGCACGAAGTAGTAGCCGCGCCGCACCGAGATGTCGACGCTCTTCGCGTAGTGCACCGCGTCGACCGCGATGTCGCACCCCGAGTTGCCCGCGCCGACGATCAGCACGCGCTTGTCCTTGAAGAGCTCCGGGTGCTTGTAGTCGCTCGTGTGCAGCAACTCGCCCTCGAAGTTGCCATCGAAGCTCGGCCGCTTGGGCTCCGCGAGCGTGCCGTTGGCGATGACCACGCCCTTGTATTCGGCCGTCTCTACGGTGCCTTCGGCGTCCTCGGTGGTGACGAGCCAGCGCGTGCCGGGCGCATCGCTCACGGGCTCGACGCGCAGCACGCGCGTGTCGAAGCGGAAGTGCCGGCGCAGGCCGAAATGGTCGGCGAAGTCGCTGAAGTAGCGGCGCAGCTCGCGGTGGCTCGGATAGTCGGCCACCGCGTCGGCCATCGGGAACTCGCTGAACTCGGTGGTGCGCTTGCTGGAGATCAGGTGCGCGGAGTGATAGACGGTGGATCGCGGGTTGGAGATGTCCCACAGCCCGCCCACGTCGCCATGCGCCTCGAAGCCCTGGAACGGCACGCCGTGCTTCTGCAGGTTGCGCGCGCCGGCGAGGCCGGAGGGGCCCGCGCCGATCAGCGCGATCTGTTCGTGGGTGGGTACGGCGTCGTTCGGCGTCGTCATCGGGTCGGAGGCTCCTTGGGAAGTCCGGGAATTGCAGTGGCGCCCGCCTCGCCCACGCGCGGCTTGCGCGGCTGGCCGCGCAGCAGGCGGTCGTGCAACGGCTCGGGCAGCAGGTCGAGCGCCTTCGACAGCCAGCCGATGCGGCGCGGCAGCACGATCTTCTCGCGCCCCGCCCCCACCGCAGCGAGCAGCCGGTGCGCGGCATCGTCGGCTTCGAGCAGCCCCGGCATCGCGAAGCGGTTGCCGGCGGTGAGCGCGGTGCGGATGTAGCCCGGGCTGACCGTGTGCACCGTGAGCCCCGTCTCTCGCAACTCGGCGCGCAGGCTTTCAAGGTAGCGGATCAGGCCGGCCTTGCTCGCGCAGTACGCGCCGTTGCCCGGCATGCCGCGCCAGCCGGCGATGCTGGCCATGCCGACGAGCGCGCCGCGCCGCTGCGCGCGCATCGCGGCGACGAAAGGCTGGAAGGTGGTGGCCGCGCCCAGCAGGTTGATTTCGAGCATGCGGCGGAACACGGCCAGGTCGTCGGCCTGGGCGGTGTCGTAGCCGCCGGCGACGCCGGCATTGGCGATCACCAGGTCGGGTACGCCGGCCCTGGCCATCCAGTCGGCGGCCAGGGCCTGCATCTGCGGCCCGTTCGACACGTCGGGCGTGTAGACCGCGCAGCGCCCGGGTGCCAGCGCGGCCAGCGCCTCCAGCTTTCCGGCATCGAGCCCTGCCAGCGCAACCTGCGCTCCTTCTTCGATCAGCTCGCGTGCAAGCGCCTGGCCCAGGCCGCCGCAGGCGCCTGTGAGGACTACGTTGCGAAACTGCAGGGGCATCGGCTCGCGGTCTCCGGGTGGCAAAACCCGGCCACTGTAGCCGCGCATGCGCGCCGCGCCCCCCGGCATTTCCCCTTGCCCCGGCGGCTGCCGGAACGGGGCTTCAGGAATGCGTCAGGCTTCTGCGCCCTGCGGAAACTCGATCTGGATCTTCACGTCGCCCGCGCGCCCCGCCGCGGCTTCCTCGAAGGCCCGCACGCCATCGGTGAACGCGAAGGTGCGCGAGATGAAGGGCTTGACGTCGACCTGCCCCGAGGCGATCAGCGCCAGCGCGCGCGGGAAAATGTTGGCGTAGCGGAACACCGATTCGATGCGAACTTCCTTCGACTGGATCGCGACGATGTCCATCGGCACCTTGCCGCCGGGCATGCCCACCAGCACCAGGCATCCGCCGGGGCACAGCAGGTCGACGATGCCCTCGAAGGCGCGCGCGCTGCCGCTGGCCTCGAAGACCACGTTGGCGCCCCAGCCGTCGGTGAGCGACTTCACGGCCTCGGCGAGGTCGGTGCCGCGCACGTCGACGGTCGTCACCGCCGGGTTGCTGTCGAAGAGCGCCAGCTTCTCGGGCACGAGGTCCGCGAGGATCACGCGCGCCGCGCCGCCCGCGAGCGCCGCCAGCGCCGTCATCGCGCCGATGGTGCCGGCGCCGACGACCACGGCCACGTCGCCCGGCTTCAGCGCCGCCTTCTTCGCGGCCTGCAGGCCGATCGACAGCGGCTCGACGATGGCGCCCTCGCCGAAGCTCACGTTGTCGGGCAGCCGGAAGGTGAAGGCCGCCGGGTGCACCACGTAGGGCGTGAGGCAGCCGTGGATGGGCGGCGTGGCCCAGAAGCGCACGGCCGGGTCGAGGTTGTAGATGCCTTCGAGCGTGGCGCGCGAATCGGCCGCCGGGATGCCGGGCTCCATGCACACGCGGTCGCCGGGCTTGAGGTTCGTGACCTCGGCGCCCACCTCGACCACCGTGCCCGAGGCTTCGTGGCCGAGGACCATCGGGTCCTCCACCACGTAGGGGCCGATGCCGCCGTGCTGGTAGTAGTGCACGTCGCTGCCGCACACGCCCACGGTGTGCATGCGGATCTTCACGTCGCGCGGCCCCATGTCCAGGGGCAGTTCGACGTCGCGCAGCCTGAGCTCGTGCGCCTTGTCCAGAACCAGTGCTTTCATGTATTCGAGTCCTTGAATGGGTGTTGTCGGTATGTCGTCGGTCAATGCAATGAGGTGCCGGCGCGCAGCAGCGAGGCACCGGAGTCGATGTCGAAGAGGTGCACCTGCGCCGGGTCGGCCACGAAGCGCACGCGCTCGCGCAGCCCCGGGCACTGCGCGGAGGGCATGAGCGCGGCGATCTCGCCGTCGCCCTGTCCGAAGCTCACCAGCACCTCGTTGCCGAGGTACTCGATGAGCTGCACCTCGCCGCAGAAGCCGCCGCCCTGCCCTTCGCTGGCGTCGGGGTGCAGGTGCGCGGGCCGCACGCCGAGCGTGACGCGCTTGCGGCCTTCGAGCGCGAAGCGGTGCGCGTCCACCCGCACGGTGCCTTCGCGGCCGGCGAGTTCGATGGTTCCGGTGGCCACCCCGTCGTCGCGCACATCCATCTCCACCAGATTCATCGGCGGCGTACCGATGAAGCCCGCCACGAAGGCCGAGCGCGGGCGCTCGAAGATCTCGCGCGGCGAGCCGACCTGCTCGATGCGCCCGTCGCGCAGCAGCACGATGCGGTCGGCCAGCGTCATCGCCTCGTGCTGGTCGTGGGTCACGTAGACTGTGGTGGTCTTCAGCGCCTGGTGCAGCCGGGCGATCTCGATGCGCATGTGGTTGCGCAGCTTGGCGTCGAGGTTCGACAGCGGCTCGTCGAAGAGAAACACCTTCGGCGTCTTGATCATCGCCCGCGCGATCGCCACGCGCTGCTGCTGACCGCCCGAGAGCTCGGTGGGCTTGCGCTGCAGGTAGCGCTCCAGCCCCAGCGTGTCCGACACCTCCTTGATGCGCGTGTCGATCTCGGCCTTGGGCACCTTCAGCCGCTTGAGGCCGAAGGCGATGTTGTCGCGCACGCTCATGTGCGGATAGAGCGCGTAGTTCTGGAACACCATCGCGATGCCGCGCTCCTGCGGCGGCAGGTCGTTCACCCGCTGGCCGCCGATCATGAGGTCGCCGCCGGAGATGTCTTCCAGGCCCGCGAGCATGCGCAGGATGGTCGACTTGCCGCAGCCCGAGGGGCCGAGGAACACGACGAACTCGTTGTCGGAAACGTCGAGGTCGAACTGGTGGACGACCTGCGTGTCGCCGTAGCGCTTGATGATGTTGTGACAGCTGATTGCGGACATGTCGTTCTTCAGGGAAATGGGTTGTGCGCCGTGATGCATCCCGGGGCTCATGCCGCGTCGCGCTTGCGCTTGAACGCCGCGTTGAGGAAGCCGCTGAGCACACCGACCATGAGCAGCGGCGGCAGCGACAGCAGGATGACGGAGGCATTCAGAATGCCCCAGGGCACATCTCGCCCGAGCTGGCTCAGCTCCGAGGCCACGATGGGCAGCGTCTTCGCATCCGAAGTGGTGAGCATCAGCGCGATGAGGAATTCGTTCCACACCAGCACGAAGCCGAAGGCGATGGCGCCGATCAGCGAGCGCGCGGCGATCGGCAGCGCCACCTTGAAGAAGATCGCGTAGGGGCCGTAGCCGTCGACGCGGCCGGCCTCCTCCACTTCCTTCGGTACCGCCTTGAAGGCGGGAATGGCGAGCCAGATCACGGTGGAGAGCGTGAGCAGCGTGTAGGTGACGACGAGCGCGATGCGCGTGTCGTACAGCTCCAGCTGCAGCCAGATCACCATCAGCGGAATGGCCACCGCCACCGGCGGCAGGAAGCGCATCGAGAGCACGAAGAACTGGATGTCGTTCGCCCAGCGCAGCGGATAGCGCGCGAGCGCGTAGGCCGCAGGCAGCCCGAGCACCGCGCCCGCGATCACCGCCGCGCCCACCACCACGACCGAGTTGAGCAGCCCCTGCGCCACAGCCTCGCGGCTCAGCACGTAGACGTAGTTCTCCAGGGTGGGCGTGAAGAAGAACTTGGGCACGGCCGAGATGATGTCGACCCGGTTCTTGAACGAGTTGAGAAAGGTCCACAGCACCGGCACCAGCGCCGAGAGCCCGGCCAGGATCAGCACCAGCCGCGCGAGCAGCGTGCCGAGGGACAGCTTCTTCGTTTTCCTGTTGGGGGATGCGCTCATTTCGGCCGCGTCCATTTCCAGATGTAGGTGAAGGCCACGGTCGAGGCGATCATCATCAGCACCGCCATGCCCGAGGCATACGAGATGCGGCCCGACTCGATGAAGCCCTGCGAGAAGGCGTACATGTCCAGCGTCTCGGTCGAGATGCCGGGGCCGCCGCGGGTCATCACGTAGATCAGGTCGAAGGCGCGCAGCGACTCCACCATCTTCACGAAGCACAGGCTGACCAGCGGCGCCTTGAGCATCGGCAGCGCCACGTAGGCGTACACCTCCCAGGTCTTCGCGTGGTCCATGCGCGCGGCCTCGAAGGGCTGCGGCGGCAGGGTTTCGAGCAGCTTCAGCACGATGACTGCGAAGAACAGGCCCCACTGCCACACGTCGACGAAGGCCACGGTCAGCAGCGCGGTCACCGGGCTGGCGAGCAGGTCCAGCGGTTCTCCGGTGACGGCCTTGTACGGCCAGGTCAGCAGTCCGAACAGCGGGTGGAAGGCGAACTTCCACACGAAGGCCGCCGACACGCGCGGCAGCAGCACGGGCACGATGAACAGCATCGACAGCACGTTGCGCCAGCGCGCGGTGGTGCACTGGAACATCAGCACGCCCAGCAGCACCGCGAGGCCCATGGTGGCACTGACGGTCAGCACTTCCCACACCAGCGACACGCGCACCGAATTGAGGAAGCGCCGGTCGGAAAAGAGCTGGATGTAGTTCGACAGCCAGACCCAGGCGGTGTCGGCCTGGCCCAGCTCGCGGTCCTGCAGCGAGATGCCGATCGCGAAAAGGGTGGGCACCAGCGCCAGCACTGCAAGCACCAGCAGGCCGGGCCCGATGAAGACGAGCGGCAGCCGGGTTGCCGTCGCCGTCTTCTTTTTCTTCTCCCTGAGCGTCATTACTTCTTGCGCCGCGCGACCAGTTGCTTCGCGTAGGCGTCGAGTTCGTCGAGCCCGCCCTTGATGTCGGTGCGCGAGCCGGTGATCAGCTCTTCGAGGATGATCCCCCAGCGGTCGCCGAGGTCGGGCCAGGCCGGGTCCTGCCAGAAGTTCACGGCCGTGACCTTGCCGGTGTCGGCCAGCGCCTTGCCGAGGTCGGCGCCGTAGTGCTTGGCGAACTCGGGGCTGGCCAGCACGCTGGTGCGGTTGAGTTCGCCGAACTGGCCTTCGGCGAGGCGGCGCTGCTCCTGCTTCTTGGAAGTGGCCCAGGCGATGAACAGGCCCGCGCACTTCTTCGCTTCCTCGGTCTTGTTGGCCTTGGTGCCGATGGCCAGGCCGTGGCCGTAGCCGCCGCCGGTCAGCGGCGCGGGCGGCGGCAGGTAGGCGATCTTGCCGATCACGGTCGACATCTTCGGGTCGAGCGCGTTGCCGGCCAGCGGAGTCGACTCGATCAGCATCGCCACCTTGCCTGCGAGGAAGGCGCCGGTGGATTCGTCCCAGCCGCCGGTCTTGGTGCCGGGCGCGGAGTACTTGAAGAGATCGAGATAGGTCTGCGTGGCCTTCAAGGCCGCGGGCGAGTCGAACACGGGCTTGTCGCCGTCGAACCACTGGCCGCCGTAGCCACGGAAGAAAGGCATCCAGCGCCACACATTGGCGCCGGAGCCGCGCTGGCCGCGCAGCGCCACGCCGTAGACGCCGTTGGCCGGGTCGTTGAGCTTCTTCGCGGCCTCGGCGAATTCCTCCAGCGTGGTCGGGGGCTTGATGCCGGCCTTTTCCAGCAGGTCCTTGCGGTAGACCAGCAGGTCGCCGCCGCCGGTGAGCGGCGCGAACCAGACCTGGCCGTCGAAGGTCGCGACCTTCTGGCGGCCGGGGTCGAAGTCGGCGTAGTCGTAGTCGGCGGGGTAGTACTTCGCCAGCGGCACGATCCACTTCGACTGGGCGAACAGCGGCACATTGGCCTCGTCGACGTAGTACACGTTGTACTTGCCCACGGTCGAGGCGTCTGCGCGGGTCTTGGTGCGGCGGTCGTTCTCGTTGAGGTTGTCGATGTTGAACGAGGCGCCGCTCAGGGCCTTGAACTCGTCCTTGTACTTTTCGAGCAGGGTCAGCCCGTCGCGGGGCTGGGACAGGACGCGCAGGTCCTCCTTGCAGACCTGCTGGGCCTGGGCCGCGCCGCCCCATGCGGCCAGCGCCGCCAGCAGCATCGCGCAGCCCTTGAGCCGGTGCCGGTTTTCTTGAACAGCCATCGTTTTGTCTCCTTTGAACCTGTCGCGAATTGCCGGCGGATCGCGGCGGAAACAGGTGGAACGAAGCGTAGGCAGCGACGGCGCGGCGCCGCGTACACGCGAGCCGGGGCACTGGTATTTTCATGACCAGCCTGCTTGGGGTTTTGCCGGAGTCGAGGGCTTTCGACCCCGCCTGGTTGCATTTCAAAACTCCATCGATAGAATCGATTTCAGTTTTTATTTGAAACCAAATAGGGCAATCATGAGCACCACGCCGCCATGCCAGGCCACCTTCGCGCGCCCATGCGACACGCCGTCGATATCGGGCGCACTGGCGCTCCTCTTCGCCATCGCCTGCGGTCTGGCGGTGGCCAACGTCTACTACGCGCAGCCGCTGCTGGACACGCTGGCGCACACCTTCGGCATCCGGCCCGCCACTGTCGGCGTCGTCATCACCATCACGCAGATCGGCTACGGGCTGGGGCTGCTGCTGGTGGTTCCGCTGGGCGACCTCGTCGACCGCCGCCGGCTGATCGTCGGGCAGTCGCTGCTGTCGGTGGCCGCGCTGCTGGCCGTGGCGCTGGCGCCCAGCGCGTCGGTGCTGCTGCCGGCGATGGCCGCCGTGGGCGTGCTGGCCGTGGTGACACAGGTGCTGGTCGCCTACGCCGCGAGCATGGCCGCGCCAGGCGAGCGCGGCCGCGTGGTGGGTACCGTCACCAGCGGCATCATCATCGGCATCCTGCTGGCGCGGGCGGTCTCGGGCACGCTGTCGGATCTCTTCGGCTGGCGCTCGGTGTACCTGGCCTCGGCTGCGGCCACGCTGGTGGTCGCCGGGCTGCTGTGGATGGTGCTGCCCGCGCGCACGCGGCCCGCGCCGGGCATCTCGTACCCCCGGCTGATCCGCTCGGTGTTCGCGCTCTTCGCGCAGGAGCCAGTGCTGCGCATCCGCGCCGTGCTCGCGATGCTGATCTTCATGTCCGTCACCATGCTGCTGACGCCGATGGTGCTGCCGCTCACGGCACCGCCCTTCTCGCTCTCGCACACGCAGGTGGGCATGTTCGGGCTGGCGGGCGCGGCCGGGGCGCTAGGTGCCGCGCGAGCGGGCCGCCAGTCGGACCGAGGCCGCGCGCAGCGCACCACCTGCATCGGCCTGAGCGCGATGCTGTTGTCGTGGGGGCTCATCGCGATGCTGCCGTGGTCCATCTGGGCGATGGTGATCGGCGTGATCGTCATCGACTTCGGCCTGCAGTCGGTGCACGTGGCCAACCAGAGCCTGATCTACCGCGTGCGCCCCGAGGCGCAGAGCCGGCTGACGGCCGGGTACATGATCTTCTACTCCATCGGCTCCGCCACTGGATCGATGGCTTCGACGATGGTGTACGCCCATGCGGGCTGGAACGGCGTCTGCCTGGCCGGAGCCCTTGTCAGCGGCGCGGCGCTGCTGTTCTGGGCGCTGACCCGGCACCTGACGCCGCGAGACACGGCCGCCTGAGTTCAGTCCGTGGTGACCAGCGGCGTGTTCTGCGCGGTGCGCAGCCCGAAGCGGTCCTGCGCCTGCTGCCGGTAGACCGAGGGCGTCATGCCCTTGAGCTGCAGGAAGCGGCGGTTGAAGTTCGCAAGGTTCGCGAAGCCCACCTCGTAGCAGATGTCGCTCACCAGCCTGTCCGACTTCTGCAGCATCTCGCAGGCCTTGGCCACGCGCAGCCGCGTGACGAAGTCGGTGAAGGTGGCGCCCATGTGCCTGTGGAACCAGCGCGAGAAGCTGCTCTCGGCCATGTTGGCCACGGCGCACACGGCCGGCAGAGAGAGTTCCTCCGTCAGGTGCCGGTCGAGGTGGTCGAGCACGCGGCGCATGCGCGTGTTGACGCTCGGATCCTCGGCCACCGGCTCGGCCGTGCTGGAAATCTGCCGCCAGTCGGGCCAGCGGACCAGCTCGTGCAGCAGTCCGATGAAGGCCGACAGCCGCGCCATGCCCTCTTGCCCCTGCACGCGCTGGAAGCGCTCGCGCACGAGGTCGCCGATGCCGAAGAACTCGATGCCCAGCTTCGCCCGGTCGAGCATCGGCAGCACCGCCTTCAGCTCGGGGAACAGGTCCGTGCCCTTGCGCAGCGGCTCGTCGCGGAAGTGGATGACCATGCTGCGCTCGGCGATGCCCTCGGGCGGCACGTCGTGCGAGATCCAGGTATGGGGCAGCCGGGCGCCCACCAGCGCCACGTAGCCGGGCTCGAAGCGCCCGATGTGGTCGCCGACGAAGGCATCGCCGCTGCTGCGGTTGATGCACTGCAGCTCGTATTCGTCGTGGTAGTGCCAGCAGTCGAAGGGCCAGGGCACGCCGTGCTGCAGGCAGCGCACCGAACTGCCGCCCGCCGGCTCGAAGCCGAGCCTCGGGTCGCGCATCAGTTCGTGCTCGAGTTCGGGTTTTCGCGCTGCGTTGTGCCTCATGGTTCGACTAGCCCTCGCGCGCAGGCCGGCGGCGCAGCCTTCAGGCGCCGGCGACCTTCATGCGGTTCACCAGGACCGACCCCGTGGTCTTGGCGCCGAAAGTGTAGGCATCGGCCCCGATGGCTTCAATACCCAGCAGCATGTCCTTCAGGTTGCCGGCGATCGTGATCTCCTGCACCGGGAAGGCGATCCTGCCCTTCTCCACCCAGAAGCCGCTGGCGCCGCGCGAGTAGTCGCCGGTCACGTAGTTCACGCCCTGCCCCATCAGCTCGATCACGAAGAGCCCGGTGCCCAGCTTGGCGAGCATGGCGTCGAGGTCGTCGGTGTGCTTCGTCAGGCGCGAGCTCAGCGTCAGGTTGTGCGAGCCGCCGGCGTTGCCGGTGGTCTTCATGCCCAGCTTGCGCGCCGAGTAGGTCGAGAGGAAGTAGCCCTCGAGGCGGCCGGCATCGACCACCTTGCGCGCCCGGGTGGTCACGCCTTCGTCGTCGAAGGGGGCGCTGCCCTTGCCGCGCAACAGGTGCGGGTCTTCGGCCACGTCGACGTGCGCGGGCAGCACGGGCTTGCCCAGCGAGTCGAGCAGGAATGTGCTCTTGCGATACAGCGATCCGCCGCTCACGGCCTGCACCAGCGAGCCCAGCAGGCCCACGGCCAGCGGCGACTCGAAGAGCACCGGGCATTCGACGGTCTTGATCTTGCGCGACTTCAGGCGGCTGAGCGCGCGTTCGGCGGCGTAGCGGCCCACGGCCTGCGGGCTGGCCAGTTCTTCGGCCGAGCGCATGGAGCTGTACCAGGCGTCGCGCTGCATGTCGTCGCCCTTGCCGGCGATGGGCGCCACCGAAATGGAGTGCCGCGAGCTGGCGTAGCCGCCGCGAAAGCCATGCGTGTGGGCGCTGAAGAAGTGGCTCTGCTGGGCCGAGACGCCCGCGCCCTCACTGTTGGTGATGCGCTTGTCGGTCGACAGGGCGGCCTCTTCGCATTCCAGGGCCAGCTTCGCGGCCTGCTCACTGGTCACGTCCCAGGGGTGGAACAGGTCGAGCTCGGGGTGCTCCTTGGCGATGTCTTCCTCGTCCGGCAGGCCGCTCACGGGGTCTTCGGCGGTGAAGCGGGCGATGTCGTAGGCCGCCTGCACCGTCTGGGCGATGGCCGCCTCGGAGAAATCGGAGGTGCTGGCATTGCCGCGGCGGTGGCCCACGTAGACCGTGACGCCCAGCGACTTGTCGCGGTTGCGCTCGACGTTTTCCAGTTCGCCCTTGCGCACCGAGACGCTCAGGCCACAGCCCTCGGAGGCCTCGGCCCCGGCGTCGGTGGCACCCAGCCGCTTAGCGTGCGCCAGGGCGGTGTCGACCAGGTTTTCGAAGAAGGAGCGGCTGTAGGCGAAGCCGGAATCGGCGCGCGAGGAGGATGTCGTCATGTGGTGGCTATGATACTTGCGCCCCCCATTTCCCGTTTTCAGCAGCTTCCCGCTGCGCATTGCACGCGTTGCAACGCCTCGCGGCGCGGCCCAGAATCCATCCCATGTCCCGCAAACCCAAAAAAGGCTATTACGTCCGCGGCCATTTCGTGGCCGAAGGCAGCGAGCTCGACCTCGAACTCAAGCGCGAGCTCAAGGGCTCCGACGACGCCAGCCGCACCGACCTGAAGCGCGAAAGCGAAGAGCTGCAGAAGCTGGGCGCCGAGCTGCTCACCCTGCGCGCCGGCCTGTTCGACGCGCTCCAGCTCGACGAGAAACTGGTCGAGGCCATCGCCGAAGCCAAGCGGATCACCAATTTCGAGGGCAAGCGCCGCCAGATGCAGTACGTCGGAAAGCTCATGCGCAAGCTGGAGCCCGAGGCGCTGGAGGCCGTGAAGCGGGCCCTGGCAGAGCAGAACACCGTGCCGGCCGCCGAAGTCGCCGCCCTGCACGAGGCCGAGCGCTGGCGCGACAGGCTGATCGCCGACGACGACGCCCTCGGCGGCTGGATCGAGACCCACCCCGCCACCGACGCCCAGCAGCTTCGCGCCCTGGTGCGCCAGGCCCGCAAGGACATGAAGGCCGGCCCCGCCGGCGAGGCGCCGCGCCAGGGCAAGGCCTATCGCGAGGTGTTCCAGGTGGTGCGCGCCCAGCTGGCCGTGCACGGCGGCGCCGACCATGCCGCCGCAGCGGCAGCCCAGGACCGGGAAGAAGACGCATGAGCGAGGCTGCATTCGATCCGGTGCGCATCGGCATCGTCTCCGTCAGCGACCGCGCCTCCAGCGGCACCTACGAGGACAAGGGCCTGCCCTCGCTGAAGGAATGGCTGGGCCGGGCGCTGAAGAACCCTATCGAGTTCGAACCCCGGCTGATTCCCGACGAGGCGGAACGCATCAGCGCCACGCTGATCGAGCTGGTCGACGCCGGCTGCTCCCTGGTGCTGACCACCGGTGGCACCGGCCCCGCCCTGCGCGACGTGACGCCCGAGGCCACGCTGGCCGTGGCGCACAAGGAAATGCCGGGCTTCGGCGAGCAGATGCGCCAGATCAGCCTGCGCTTCGTGCCCACCGCGATCCTCTCGCGACAGGTGGCGGTGATCCGTGACAAGAGCCTGATCATCAACCTGCCCGGCCAGCCCAAGTCGATCGCGGAAACGCTCGAAGGGCTGAAGGACACCGAGGGCGTGCAGGTGGTGCCGGGCATCTTCGCGGCCGTGCCCTATTGCATCGACCTGATCGGTGGGCCCTATCTCGAGACCGACGATTCCGTCTGCAAGGCCTTCAGGCCCAAGTCGGCCATTCGAGCCCGCTGAGCCTGTTGCTCATTGCGCCGCCTGCGCGCTCTTCGCCTCGACGTCCTTCAGGCAGGCGTTGATGGCGGCGTTCGACGCCAGCCCGTAGCAGCGCGCAGCGGCCGCGCGCACGGCCTTCTGCTGAACGCGCCGTTCCTCGGCGCTATCGATCTGGTAGCTCATGAGCCACTTCATGGCGAAGGCGAGCACGATGCCGAAGCCTATAGCGATGCCGACCACCGTCGAGCGCCAGGTCCGAGCCGGCGCGGCGGGAGGTGCCGAGCCGTAACCCACGTCGAAGGCCATCGGCGGCTGCGCCGGCGAGCCGCCGTGGACCCTGCGGCGCTGCGGGGCGCGCGGCTCGGCCTTCGCCTGGGTGAAAGACTTGTTGTCGTAGCGGCTGCTCATCGATCTGCGTGCATGGGGAGGTAGTCCGGACGTGATTGTCCAACAGCCGTCCCCCGCAGGCTGAAACGACCGGTGGCTGTGTTCCTCCTCGCTCAGGCCGCCGCGCGCCGCGCCAGCCACTCGTCGAAGCGGATCGCGCCCAGGCGCGGATTCGATCCGGGCGTCAGCGAACGGTCGTCGAGCTGCACGCCGAAGTAGCGTGCGCCGGGGTCGGTCACGACCTTCCGGGCATCGCCCGTCGCCGCGAAGAAGCGGCGCACCAGCGCGTCGAGCGGCAAGGCCTCGGGCCCGGCGATCTCGATCCGGCCGCGCGCCGGCAGCTCGGTCACGACCTCGGCCAGCGCCGTCGCAACGTCGTCGGCCGCCATCGGCTGGATGAGCGCGTCCGAAAGCCGAGCCACGCCGTCCTGCACGCCCGACGCCGCGATGGCGCCCACGAACTCGAAGAACTGCGTGGCCTGCACGATGGTGTAGGGCACGGGCGAGGCCTCGATCAGGTCTTCCTGGAGCTGCTTGGCGCGGAAGTAGCCGCTGTCGAGCAGGCGCGCGGTGCCGACCACCGACAGCGCGATGTGATGCGCCACGCCGGCCTTCACCTCGGCCGCGAGCAGGTTGCGCCCCGCGGTCGCGAAGAAGTCGAGCGCCGCCTGGTCCTCGAACGAGGGCGAATTCGCCACGTCGACGACGACGCGGGCGCCCGCGAGCGCCTCGTCCAGGCCCTCGCCGGTGAGGGTGTTGACGCCCGTGGAGGGCGATGCGGCGACGACGTCGTGGCCGGCCTCGCGCAGGCGGGCGGCGAGCCTGGAGCCGATGAGGCCGGAGCCTCCGATGATGGCGATCTTCATGGTCGATTCCTTGGTCAAGAAAGAGTGCGAGGAGTGCGAAGGGGCGCCCCCGATGGCCGCCCTCGCCTGCGAGACGTCCGGCCGCACGCGCTTGTGACAGCCGGACCGCTCTTTCTTCCAAAAAATCGGCCCGAACCCCGCTCTGGGCCCTCACCGCCCCTTCACCGCCCCGAAACCGTGCGTGTCGGCCGCCTGCTCGCAGGGCACCCGCTCGGCCTGCACGGTCGAATGGTGGATGTCGAAGCGCTCGGCCAGCATCGCGCGCAGCCGCTGCGTGAGCGGCGACAGGTCGCCCACCTCCGGCGTGCACACCACGTGCACGCTCAGGCTCACCTTGCCGCTGGACAGCGCCCACACATGCAGGTCGTGCAGGCTCGCGACACCCTTGCTGCCCCGCAGCGCGCTCTCGACCGCAGGCAGGTCCACCTCGTCGGGCACGCCTTCGAGCAGCACGTTGAGACTTTCGCGCAGCAGGCGCCAGGTGCGCGGCAGCACCCAGAGGCCGATGGCCACGGCGATCACCGAGTCGACCCAGCCCCAGCCCGTGTAGCGAATGACGATGGCGCCGACGATCACGCCGATGGAGCCCAGCATGTCGGCCCACACCTCCAGGTACGCGCCCTTCACGTTGAGGCTCCGGTCCTTGCCGGAGGCCAGCAGCCGCATGCCGATGAGGTTGACCACCAGCCCGCCGGCGGCCACCAGCAGCATCGTGGTCGACTGGATCTCGGCCGGCGCCGAGATGCGCCGGTACGCCTCGTACAGCACGTAGATCGCCACGAAGAACAGCAGCACCGCGTTGAGCACCGCCGCCAGGATCTCGAAGCGGTAGTAGCCGAAGGTGCGCCGCCGGTCGGCCGGCCGCTTGCCGATCCAGATGGCGGCCAGAGAGATCGCCAGCGCCACCGTGTCGGTGAACATGTGCGCGGCATCGGACAGCAGCGCGAGGCTGCCCGACACCAGCCCGCCCACCACCTCGGCAACGAGGTAGGCCGAGGTCAGCAGCAGCGCCCAGCGCAGTGCCTTCTCGTTGCCGCCGGTGGCGTGCGCATGCTCATGTGCCATGGGAACCTCGCAGTGAAGGGTCCGAAGGATCGGGCGGCGCGCCGATCGCCTGTTGCTGCGCCTTCTCCTCTTCCTCGTCGCGCCGGTGGGCGATGCGGTAGAGCAGCGGCAGCACCAGCAGCGTCAGCGCGGTCGACGACAGGATACCGCCGATCACCACCGTGGCCAGCGGCCGCTGCACCTCGGCACCGGTGCCTGTGGCGATGGCCATCGGCACGAAGCCCAGCGAGGCGACCAGCGCCGTCATCAGCACCGGCCGCAGCCGAGTGAGCGCGCCTTCGCGGATGGCGGCGTCCAGCGGCAGGCCGCCCTCTCGCAGGTTGCGGATGAAGGAGATCATCACCAGCCCGTTGAGCACCGCCACGCCCGACAGCGCGATGAAGCCCACCGCCGCCGAGATCGACAGCGGAATGCCGCGCATCCACAGCGCCACGATGCCGCCCGTGAGCGCGAACGGGATGCCGGTGAACACCAGCAGCCCGTCCTTGATGTTGCCGAACATCGCGAACAGCAGCGTGAACACCAGGAGCAGCGACACCGGCACCACGATCTGCAGCCGCTGCGTGGCCGAGGCGAGGTTCTCGTACTGGCCGCCCCACACGGTCCAGTAGCCGGTGGGGATCTTCACCTTGCCCATCGCCTCCTCGGCTTCGGCCACGAAGGAGCCGAGGTCGCGCCCGCGCACGTTGGCGCTGACCACGATGCGGCGCTTGCCGTCCTCGCGGCTCACCTGGTTGGGGCCGGGCGCGATATCCAGCGTGGCCACCTCGCCCAGCGGAATGAAGCTGGTGCGCAGGCCCTCGGCGCCCGCGCCCTTGGGCAGGGCCACGGGCAGGCGCTTGATGGCCTCAAGGTCGGTGCGCAGCTCCTCGGGCAGGCGCACGATGATGTCGAAGCGCCGGTCGCCGTCGAACAGCGTGCCCGCCTCGCGCCCGCCCACGGCGGCGGAGATGGCGTCCTGCACGTCGCCCACGTTGAGGCCGTAGCGCGCGGTCTTGGTGCGGTCGATGTTCACCGTGAGCATCGGCAAGCCGGTGGTCTGCTCGATCTTCACCTCCGCCGCGCCGGCAATGCCGTTGAGCACGCCCGAGACCTCTGCCGCGGTCTTGTTCAGCACATCCATGTCGTCGCCGAAGATCTTCACCGCCACGTCGCTGCGCACGCCCGAGATCAGCTCGTTGAAACGAAGCTGGATGGGCTGCGAGAACTCGTAGTTGTTGCCCGGCAGCTTCTCCACTTCTTCCTGCACCGCCGCGAGCACCTCGGCGCGCGAGCGCTTCGGCGTGGGCCACTCGCTCTCGGGCTTGAGCATGATGTAGCCGTCGGAGATGTTCGGCGGCATCGGGTCGGAGGCGATCTCCGCCGTGCCGGTGCGCGCGAACACCCGCTCGATCTCCGGAAACTTGGTCTTCAGCGTGCGCTCGAGCTGCTTCTGCATCTCGACCGACTGCGTGAGGCTGGTGCCCGGAATGCGCAGCGCCTGCACGGCGAAGTCGCCCTCGCCCAGGCTGGGCACGAACTCGGTGCCCAGGCGCGTGGCGAGCAGGCCCGACAGCAGCACCGCCACCACAGCGGTGGTGATCACCAGCGGCTTGGCCGCCATCACGCGCGCCAGCAGCGGCTCGTAGGCGCGCTTGGCCCACAGCATCAGGCGGTTTTCCTTCTCGCTGACCTTGTTGCCGATGAAGAGCGCCACGGCAGCGGGAATGAAGGTGATCGACAAAACCATCGCGCCCAGCAGCGCGATCACCACGGTGAAGGCCATCGGGTGGAACAGCTTGCCCTCGACACCCGTGAGCGCAAAGATCGGCAGGTACACGATCATGATGATCAGTTGGCCGAACAGCAGCGCGCGCCGCGCCTCCTGCGAGGCCGCGAACACCTCGTGGAAGCGCTCGCTGCGCGTGAGCGGCCTGCCCTTGTGGGCCTGCGCGTGGGCCAGCCTTCGCACGCAGTTCTCCACGATCACCACCGCTCCGTCGATGATGATGCCGAAGTCCAGCGCGCCCAGGCTCATGAGGTTGGCGCTGACCTTCTGGTTCACCATGCCGGTGAAGGTGAAGAGCATCGACAGCGGAATGACGAGCGCCGTGATGATCGCGGCGCGGATGTTGCCGAGGAACAGGAACAGGATCGCGATGACCAGCACCGCGCCCTCGAACAGGTTCTTCTTCACCGTGGCGATGGCCTTGTCGACCAGCACCGTGCGGTCGTACACCGTCACAGCCTTCACGCCGGCGGGCAGCGTGCGGTTGATTTCCTGCATCTTCTTGTCGACGGCCTGCGACACCGTGCGGCTGTTCTCGCCGATCAGCATGAACACTGTGCCCAGCACCACCTCGCGGCCGTTGTCGGTGGCAGCACCCGTGCGCAGTTCGCGGCCGATGCCGACCTCGGCCACGTCCTGCACGCGCAGCGGAATGCCGTTGGCGTTGCCCAGAATGACATTGCCGATGTCCTCGGCCGACTTCACCTGCCCCGGCGCGCGAATGAGGTATTGCTCGCCGCGCTTCTCGATGTAGCCCGCGCCCACGTTGGCGTTGTTGCGCTCCAGCGCGAGCACGATATCGCCCATGGTCAGGCCGTGGGCCAGCAGCTTGGCCGGGTCGGGTGCGATCTGGAACTCCTTGGCGAAGCCGCCGATGGAGTTGATCTCGGTCACGCCCGGCACGTTGCGCAGCTGCGGCTTGATGATCCAGTCCTGTATCTCGCGCAGGTCGGTGGGCGAATACGGCTTGCCGTCGGCCTTCTTCGCGCCCTCCTCCGCCTCGACGGTCCAGAGATAGATCTCGCCCAGGCCGGTGGAAATCGGCCCTATCACCGGCGAGATGCCGCGCGGCATGCTCTCGCGCGCGGACTGTATGCGCTCGTTGACGAGCTGGCGCGCGAAGTAGATGTCGGTGCCGTCCTTGAAGATCACCGTGACCTGCGAGAGGCCGTAGCGCGAGAGCGAGCGCGTCTGCTGCAGGCCCGGCAGGCCGGCCATGACGGTCTCGATCGGATAGGTCACGCGCTGCTCGGTCTCCAGCGGCGAGTAGCCGGGCGCGGCGGTGTTGATCTGCACCTGCACGTTGGTGATGTCGGGCACGGCGTCGATGGGCAGCTTCTGGTAGCTGAAGATACCCAGCGCCGCCATGCCGAACACGGCGAGCAGCACCAGCCAGCGCTGCTCGATGGAGAAGCGGATGATTCGTTCGAACATGCGGGCTTCCTCAGTGGGTGTGCGTGGCCGAGCTCTTGCCCTGCTGCGACTTCACGACGAAGCTGCCGCTGGCCGCATACGCCGTACCGGGCTTCAGCCCGCCGACGATCTCGACGCGCTTGCCGTCGCTGCGGCCTGTCTGCACGTGCTGCGGCAGGAAGCCGCCGGGCACGCGCAGGAACACGGTGGGCTTGTCTTCCACGGTCTGCACCGCGTCGGCCGCGACCGTCACGGGCGCCTCGGTCTCGGAGGCCACCAGCTCGACATTCACGAAGAGGCCCGGGCGCCAGATGCGGTCGGGGTTGGTCAGCGTGACGCGCGCCGTGGCGGTGCGCGTCTGCGCACCGATCAGCGAGCCCACGTACGAGACCTTGCCGGTCGCGATCTGGTCGAAGGCGCTGGAGCGGATCTTCACCTGCTCGCCGACGCGCACCAGGTTCAGGTTGCTGGCGGCCACGCTGATCTCGGCCCACACGGTCGACAGGTCGGAGATGGTGAAGACGTTGACCGCCTCGCCCACCGATTCGCCGAGCGAGATGTGCTTCTCGACCACCATGCCGTCGAAGGGCGCGCGCAGCTCGTAGCGGCCCAGCGCCGACGAGCCGGGCGTGGCGCCCAGCGCCAGCAGCTTCTGGTTGGCGTTGGCCACGGCGATGCGCGCCTCCTGCATGGCCTGCTCGGCCTGCAGGTAGTCCTGCTGCGGCGAGATCTTCTCCTCCCACAGCTTCTTCTCGCGCTCATACGTCGTGCGGGCCAGTTCCAGCCGGCGCTGCGCCGACTGCAGCTCGCTGCGCTGCTCAGAGAGCCCCGGGCTCGACAGCACCGCGAGCACCTCGCCGCGCTTGACCTCCTGGCCCAGGTTGGCCGGCACGCTGTCGACCACGCCCGCCACGCGCGGCACCACGTGCGCCGTGCGATCTTCGTTGAACTTGATCTCGCCGGGCAGCTGCAGCGACAGCTTGATGCGCGCGGGGCCGGCGCTCTCGATGGCGATGTCGGCAGCCTTGATCTGCTCGTCGGTGAAGGCGATCTTTTCCTCGTCTTCCTTGTGGGCGGCGGACTTGGCCTCGCCCTTGCCTTCCTCCGCGTGATGCTCCTTGTCGCCGTGGCCCTTGGCCTCGCCGTGGCTGTGGTCATGGTCGTCGCCGGCCTTGGCCTCCTTGTGGCCGCCTTCCTCATGGTGTTCGCCGTCGCCATGGCCGGCGGCTTCCGAATGGCCGGCCGCCTCGGGCTTGGCTGGCGCGCTGCGCAATATCAGCGCCCCGGCACCCGCGCCCAGCACGAGCACCGCCGCGATGGCGATCAGCTGCTTCTTGCCGACACGCTCGGCGAAAGTCTTGCGTTCTTCTGTGTTCATGATCTGTGGAATTCCTTGTTTGCCTGTCAGCGCGCGACGGGCGTGGTCATCGCGGGAGCGGTCGCGTCGCCTTCATTGCCCAGCAGCCGGTCGAGCTCTCCCGCGGCGCGGTGCGCGTCGGCCAGGGCGAGCAGGTACTGCGCGCGCACCTGGAACAGCGTGCGCTGCGCATCCAGCGCTTCGAGAAAGCTGAACTTGCCCAGCTCGAAGCCCTTGGTGGCGGCCTTGTAGGCGCTCTCGGCGCCGGGCAGCGCGTCGCGCTGCAGCGTCTCGGCGGTGGCGTGCGCGGAGCGCAGGCGCTCGGTGGCCTGGGCCACGTCGGTGCCCAGCTGCAACTCGGCGGCGGCGAGGTCGTCGCGTGCCTTTTCCTCGCGGCTCAGCGCCTCGGCGACGTTGCCCCGGTTGGTGTCGAAGATCGGCAGCGGCACCGACAGCCCCAGCACCACCTGGTTGCGCCGGCTGCTGCCGGTCTCGCCCTCGGAAGCCGGCACGCGCTTGGCGCCCAGCGAGACGGTCACGTCGGGAATGCGCCTGGCGCGCTCCAGATCGGCCAGCGCCTTGCGCCGATCGACCTCGAGCCGCGCCTGCCGCACCACCGGTGCATCGGCGAGCCTGCCGGCGATGTCCTGCGCCGAAGCTATCGCCGGCAGCTGGTCGACCGCGCCATCCACCTGCGTGAAGCGGGGGGCGGGATTACCCCACAGCGCTGCGAGCTGCTGGCGTGCCGAGCGCAGCGTGCCCTCGGCCTGCATCAGCTCGACGCGGATGCCGGCCTCGGCCACGCGCGCCTTGGTTTCCTCCAGCGGCGAGACCTTGCCGGCAGCCACGCGGTTGGCGGCAGCGCGGGTGGCGGTCTGCGCGAGGCCTACCGAATCCTGCGCGAGCCTCAGGCGCTCCTGCGCGGTCAGCACGTCGAAGAAGGCTGTGACAGTGGCCGCGCGGATCTCGGCGCGGCGCCCAGCCAGCGCCGAGGCCGCCTGGTCGCGCGCCCGCTCGGCCGCCGTGACGCGGGCCGAGCGCTTGCCGCCCAGCTCGATGGGCTGGCTCAGCTGCAGCGTGGTGGTGCGGTTGTCGCGACGCATGTCTTCCAACTGCACGTCGAGCGTGGGGTTGGGCCAGGCGCCGGCCTGGACGACGGCGCCCTCGGTGGCCTCCTGCTCGCGCAATGCGGAGGACAGGCCGGGGTTGGCCCGCATCGCCATGGCGACGGCGCTGCGAAGGGTCAGCGGACCCGCGGGCTCCTGCACACGGGTGTTGGCCGCACCGGACGGCGCGGGTTGTGAATGGGGGACTCCGGCGGAGGCCTGAGCGACCTGCGAAAAAGCCGGGGGCGCCGCCATGGCCAGCACGGCCAGCGGCACGAAGAGCGTGCGCATCGAATTCTCCTGGGTTGCGAAACAACGGACGGACGAATTCGGCGAGAGCTCGGCTAGCTGATGGTGGGTATCAGAAAGGGGTGGTGTGCTCTCGCCGAATCAGGAGGCGAGAGACCAGTCGGGGCGGACCGGAACGTCGGAGACATGCGAGGCGAAACGCTCGTCGGGCGTCGCGCGCAGCGGCTGGGCCACGCGCGCCACGGAGGCCACCGGTTCGTCCAGCGCATCGGCATGCTGGGCATGGCCGAAGTGGCAGACGGCGCAATCGCCGACCACCGCATTGGGCTGGGTGCTGGAGTTCTTCTGCGCACCTTCGCCGCTGTGGCTGCGGTCGGTGCCGCGGGTTTCGCTTTCGTGGTGGCCCCAGTGGTCGGGCCGGGTGTCGCGCTCATGCTGGCAGTACGCCGATGCCGACGCCCAGCTGAACTGGAACGGCAGCAGGGCGAGCATGAAGATGAGAAACCAGCGGCGCATGGAGGCAAAAAGTATATCGGCGGGCTGCATCGGGCATTTCGGCAATGGCCCTGCAAGGCGCAGGCCCTGAACGAAGCGGGCCGGCGCAATGTACGACCGGGGGGCGAGGCTTTGTCTGTCAGCAGGATTACCGAAACGTAACCCCCGTACCGGAAGTGCTTCGATACCATCCGCAGATGCGAATCCTTGTCATCGAAGACGAGCCCAAGCTGGGCGACTACCTCAAGAAGGGGCTCGAGGAGAACGGTTACGTCGTCGACATAGCCCGCGACGGCATCGAGGGAAAGTACCTCGCCACCGAGGGTGACTACGCACTGATCCTGCTCGACGTGATGCTCCCCGGCATCGACGGCTTTGCGGTGCTGCAGGCCATCCGCCGCACGAAGAACGTGCCGGTGCTCGTGCTCACGGCGCGCGACAAGGTCGAAGACCGCGTTCAGGGGCTGCAGCAGGGCGCCGACGACTATCTGGTCAAGCCCTTCTCTTTCTCCGAGCTGCTGGCGCGCGTGCAGGCCCTGCTGCGCCGCGGCAAGCCGCAGGACTCCACGGTGCTGCGGCTGGCCGACCTGGAGGTCGACCTGGTCAGCCGCAAATGCATGCGCAACCGCACGCGGCTGGATCTCACGGCCAAGGAGTTCACGTTGCTGCTGGTGCTGCTGCGCCGGCGCGGCCAGATTCTTTCGCGCACCACGCTTGCCGAGCAGGTGTGGGACATGAACTTCGACAGCGACACCAATGTGGTGGAAGTGGCCATCCGCCGCCTGCGCAGCAAGCTCGACGACCCCTTCGAGGTGAAGCTGCTGCACACGGTGCGTGGCATGGGCTACGTGCTGGAAGACCGCTCCTGGACTTGAGCGCCCGGCCGCAATCCCTGCAGAGCCGGCTGTCCCTCTGGCTCGCCGCACAGACCCTGTTCGGGCTGAGCGTGATCTGCTTCGCCATCTACCTCGTCACCGCCTGGAACTTCGGCCAGAAGCAGGAAGAGGAGCTCGCCAACAAGGCGGTGCTGGTGGAGCACCTGCTGCTGGAGGCCGAGAAAGGCGGCGACCTCGTCTTCCTGCGCCACAAGCTCGACGACTTCTTCTCGATGCAGGACGACGTGACGCTGTCGATCTCCGCCGGCGGCAGGCGGCTCTTCGAATCGAGGCCCGCCACCGGCGGCAAATGGATGCTGCGCGACCTGCAGGTGCCGTGGACGCAGGCCGGCGCCACCACGCAGCTGTCGGTGCGCCTCGGCGTGAACACCGCGCAGGAGGCCCAGCTGCTGCGCCGCCTGGCGTGGACGCTGCTCGGCGCCGTGGTGCTGGGCACCGCGCTGGTCTCGCTCACCGGCATGTGGCTGGTGCGCCGGGGCCTGAAGCCGCTCAAGACGCTGACCGAGCGCACCGCCGCGATGGCGCCCGACAAGGCCAACCAGCCCATCGACGCCAGCGACTTCGCCGAAGAGCTGCGCCCCTGGATCACCCAGTTCAACGCCCTGCTGCTGCGGGTGCAGCGGGCCTATGTGCAGCTCGAATCCTTCAACGCCGATGTGGCGCACGAGCTGCGCACGCCGCTGGCCAACCTGATCGGCTCCACCGAACTCGCTCTCACCCGCCCGCGCAGCAACGAGGAGCTGCAGACCGTGCTCGCCTCCAACCTGGAAGAGGTCGGCCGGCTCTCGGGCATCGTCACCGACATGCTGTTTCTCTCGCAGGCCGAGCGCGGCGCGCCGATGCGCACGCGGGCGGTGGCGAGCCTTGCGGCGCAGGCAACCGACGTGATCGACTTCTACGACGCCATGCTGGAGGAAGCCGGCCTGCGCGCCGAGGTGCGCGGGGAGGCCATGGCCGATGTGGACGCGGCGCTGCTGCGTCGCGCGCTCTTCAACCTGCTGGGCAACGCCATACGCTTCGCGGCGCCGGCTTCGACGATACGCATCGAGATCGGCGAGGAAAGCGCCACCGAGTTCGCCGTGGCCGTGGTCAACAAGGGCGAGCCCATCGACCCCGCCGCCCTGCCCCGCCTGTTCGAGCGCTTCTATCGCGCCGCACAGGCCCGCGACGGCTCCACGCGGCACCACGGGCTGGGCCTGTCGATCGTGGAAGCCATTGCCCGCATGCACGGCGGGCGGGTGTTCGCGGCCAGCCGGGGCGGCGAGACGCGTATCGGCTTCACCGTGGCGAAGCGCTGATGGAAGTCAGGGCTTGGCGTGCGCGGCGTCCGCTGCAACCGCCTGCTTGCGGCCGATGAACAGGTTGATCAGCGGCCCCGTCATCGCGGTGGTCGCGAGCGCCATCACCAGCAGCATGGTGAAGAGCTCCGGGCCGATCAGCCCCGCGTCGAGGCCGATCTTCATCACGATGAGTTCCATCAGCCCGCGCGCGTTCATCAGCGAGCCGGTGGCCAGGCTGTCGCGCCAGCCGTAGCCCGCCATGCGCGCGCCGGCCGCGCCGCCGGCGATCTTGCCCACGGTGGCAACGCCCACGATCAGCAGCATCGCGCCCAGGCTCGCGCCCGAGAAGGCGTTGGCCGTGGTGCCAAGTCCGGCAAGGGCGAAGAAGAGCGGCATCAGCACCACGATGGAGATCGGCTCGATGCGCTCGGTGAGCGACTTCAGCAGCCGGTCGTCGCGCGGCAGGCAGGCGCCGAACAGGAAGGCGCCGAACACCGCATGCAGGTGCAGCCACTCGGTGACCAGCGAAGTTGCCAGCAGGCCGATCATCAGCGCCGCCATCACCGTGGTCGAGGGCTCGCCTTCGGGCGCCTTGACGCGCAGCAGCCACGCGAAGGCCGGCTTGAGCCCGAGGAACAGCGCCGCAAGCACCACCGCCATGCCCAGCGTGGTCTTCAGCAGCCCCTGGTAGCCCTCGCCCGCGCCGACCAGCGCGACCACCACGGCCAGCAGGATCCAGGCGAACACGTCGACCACGGCAGCCGCGCCCAGCGAGAGCTGGCCGAAGGGCGTGCGCGTCATGCCGCGGTCTTTCAGGATGCGCGCCATCACCGGAAAGGCGGTGATCGACAGCGCCGCCGCGATGAAAAGAGCAAAGGGCCAGAAGCCGACACCTGCCGGCGCGAGCGTGGGATGCAGCGCCGGTGCGATCGCGATGCCCAGCGCCATCGGCACGACCACGCTCAGCACGCCCACGTAGCCCGCCGAGCGCAGCTGCTCGCGCACGCCCTTCGAGGCACGCAGCTCGAGGCCGACCACGAACATGAAGAGCACCAGCCCCAGCGTGGAAAGCGAGGAGAGCCCCTGCAGCGACTCCTTCGAGAACAGCTGCGCGTGCAGCGAGGGAAAGAGCGCGCCCATAACGACCGGCCCGAGCATCAGGCCCGCGGCCATCTCGCCGACCACGCCGGGCTGGCCCACATGGCGAAGGATCCAGCCGCAAAGACGCGCAGTGACCAGGATGACGATGAGCTGCAGCAGGAGCGAAGTGACGGACATCGGGTAGCCGGGAGTTGGATTTCGGCCGATGTTAGTTCGAAGCCGCGTCGTCGAGCCAGCGGTTGGCCCACTGGTTCAGCGGCAGCAGGCGCCTGACCAGCTCCGCGCCGGCCTCGGTCAGCACATAGCCCGCCACGGCGAGCTCGACCACACCGGCCGCGCGCAGCTCCTTGAGCCGGTCGTTCAGCACCGAGGGCGACATCTGGTCCGTGCTCGTGCGCAACGCCCTGAAGCTCTGAGGCTGCCCGTCGCGCAGCTCCCAGAGGATGCGCAGCGTGCCCTTGCGGCCGAGCTGCTCCAGCAGCCGCATGACGGGGCGGCGCGATGCGGCGGGTTGTGCGTCTTCCATGCGAAGCCTTCATTGATCGATCGTGCGAGTGTACGCGCTTGCGCTACGCAATTCGTAGCGATAGACTGCGATCGACCGCTACGTATTCCGTAGCGATTCCAACCCGGTTGCAACGAAGGAGACAACCTCTTGACCGACACCACCACACAGCGCACCCCGCGCATCCCCCCGCTCGAAGCCCCCTACCCCGAGCCCATCGGCGAGCTGCTCACACGCATGACGCCGCCGCAGGCGCCCGAAATACTCGCGCTGTTCCGCGTGCTGGCCGTCAACCCCGCGCTTGCCGAGCGCACGATGGAACTCGGCCGCTACCTGCTGGGCCGCAAGGCGGCCATCAGCCTGCGGGAACGCGAGATCGTCATCCTGCGGGTCTGCGCCCGCTGCGGCGCCGAATACGAATGGGGCGTTCACTGGACCGGATTCGCCGACGCCGCCGGCTTCGACGACACCGGCCGCAGCGTGATGGCATCGCCCGACGGCGATCTCTCGCTGCTCGCCCCACGCGACCGTCTGCTGGTGTCGATGGTCGACCAGCTCCACGACACCAGCGACATCGACGACGCGCTGTGGGAAGCCCTGCGCGCCCACTGGAGCCACGCGCAGCTCATCGAACTGATGATGCTCGCGGGCTGGTATCACTCTGTGAGCTATGTCTGCAACGCGGCGCGCGTGCCGCTGGAGAAGTGGGCCGCGCGCTGGTGACTGCAAGCCGCGCCAGAGCCTGCTGGAATACACGGGCAACAACAGGACAGCAGCCATGACCGCCTACATCGTCGCCCAGCTCAAGTTCACCAAAGTAGAGGCCTACCGCCGCTACCAGCGCGCCTTTCCGGCGGTGTTCAGCCGCTTCGACGCGAAGCTGCTCGCCGCCGACGAGGCACCTGAAGTCCTCGAAGGCGAATGGCCGCGCGACAAGCTGGTGATGATGGCCTTCGAGAACAAGGAAGCAGCCCGGGCCTTCCAGGATTCGCCCGAGTACAGCGCGATCGCACAGGACAGGAAGGCCGGGGCCGAAGCCGTGGTGCTGTTGGTCGAGGGCTTCCCGGGACGCCCGTAAACTTTGGGATGCCTGTCACCAGCGGCCTCCGACGCTTGATCGGCTCACTACAAGACACCGATTCGGCATGCGAGATAGGCAGAGCCGAACCTACCGAGGAATCCGCCAATGCAGGCAGAGCGCTATCTGGTGATCGATTTCGAAGCCACATGCTGCGACCATGGAACGGTGCCGCGCGAGCAAATGGAAATCATCGAGTTCGGCGCCGTCATGGTCGATGGCTCGACATTCAAGTCGGTCGATGAGTTTCAGAGTTTCGTCAGACCCCAGCGGCATCCCAGGCTCACGCCCTTCTGCACGAAGCTGACGTCCATCCACCAAGGCGATGTCGACAGCGCGCCTCTGTTCAAGGACGCTGTGGGCCTGTTCAAGAACTGGCTCTACCGCTACAGCGGCTTCGCCTTCTGCTCCTGGGGCGACTACGACCTGAAGCAGTTGCGGCAGGACTGTGATTTCCACAGGGTGCCATACCCCATCAGCGCGCCGCACCTTAACGTCAAGCGCTTGTTCGCCGAACGCCAGAACCTGACCAAGAAGCCAGGGCTGGGTGACGCGGTACAACTGGCAGGGCTGGAGTTCTCTGGTGTGCACCATCGAGGCATCGACGATGCACGCAACATCGCAAGACTGCTGCCGTATGTGTTCGGACAGGCAAGGCTGGCCGACTGACGCGTAGCCGCCTCAGCCGGACGGCCATCGCCGCGCTCACTTCTGCGCGCGCATCAACCGCAGCCCGTTCGCCACCACCAGCAGGCTGGCGCCCATGTCCGCGAACACCGCCATCCACATGGTCGCGCTGCCGAACACGGCGAGCACGAAGAACGCGGCCTTGATGCCCAGCGCCAGCGTGATGTTCTGCCAGAGCACCGAGTGGGCGCGGCGCGAAAGACGGATGGTTTCGGGGATGCGGCGCAGGTCGTCGTTCATGATGACCACGTCGGCCGCCTCCATCGCGGTGTCGGTGCCGGCGCCGCCCATCGCGAAGCCGATGTCGGCCTGCGCGAGCGCGGGGGCGTCGTTGATGCCGTCGCCGGTCATCGCTGCGGCGCCGTAGCGCTGCTGCATGGCCTTGACGGCGTCGAGCTTCTCCTCGGGCAGCAGGTTGCCGCGCACGTCCTCGATGCCGGCATGAGCGCCGATGGTCCTGGCGGTGGCGGTGTTGTCGCCGGTGAGCATCACGGGCACGACGCCCAGCGCGCGCAGCTCGGCCACCGCCGCCTGCGACGATTCCTTGATGGTGTCGGCCACCGCGAAGAGCGCGAGCACGGCCTTGTCCGAAGCCAGCAGCGTGACGGTGCGGCCGGCTTCCTCGTGGCGCTCGAGCTCGGTTTCGAGCGAGGGCGTGCAAAGGCCGCGCTCCTCGATGAGCCGGTGGTTGCCCAGCACGTAGACCTGCCCCGCGTGCGCGGCCTGCACGCCGCGGCCGGGCAGCGCGGTGAAGTCGGCGACTTCGCCCTGCGGTCCCTTCAGCCCCTCGGCGATGGCCTTCGACACCGGGTGATCGGACCGGCCGGCAATGCTCGCAGCCACGGCAAACACCGCCGCCTCGTTGCCAGAGGATTCGCCGATCAGCGACGACGCCACCAGCTTCGGCTTGCCTTCGGTGATGGTGCCGGTCTTGTCGAGCGCCACGGCCTTGAGCTTGCGCGCTTCTTCGAGGTAGGTGCCGCCCTTGATGAGAATGCCGCGCCGCGCGGCCGAAGCGAGCGCGCTCACCACCGTCACCGGCGTGGAGATCACCAGCGCGCACGGGCAGGCGATGACCAGCAGCACCAGCGCCTTGTAGATGGCCTGCAGCCAGGTCCAGTCCATGAAGAACGGCGTGAGCACCGCGACGGCCAGCGCCAGCACGAAGACGGTGGGCGTGTAGATGGCGGCGAACCTGTCGACGAAGCGCTGCGTGGGCGCGCGCGAGCCCTGCGCTTCCTCGACCGCGTGGATGATGCGCGCGAGCGTGGTATTGGCCGCCACGGCAGTCACGCGGAACTCCAGCGCGGCCGTCTGGTTGATGGTGCCCGCGAACACCTGGTCGCCGATGGTCTTGTCGACCGGAATGCTCTCGCCGGTGACCGGCGCCTGGTCGATGGCGCTGGTGCCTTCGGTGACGATGCCGTCCAGCGGCACGCGACCGCCGGGGCGGATGCGCGCGATGGCCTGCAGCGGCACCTCGCTCGCCATCACCGTCTTCCAGCTGCCATCGGCCTGCTTCACCTCCGCCTGCTCGGGTGCGAGCGCCAGCAGGCTCTGGATGGCGTTGCGCGCGCGGTCCACGGCGCGGGCCTCGATGAGCTCGGCAATGGCGTAGAGCGCCATCACCATCGCGGCCTCGGGCCACTGGCCGATGATGAATGCGCCGGTGACGGCCACCGCCATCAGCGCGTTGATGTTCAGGCGCCCGCGCACCAGCGCCGCGAAGCCCTTCTTGTAGGTGTCGAGGCCCGCGAGGCCGATGGCACCCAGCGCCAGCGCCATCTCGAACACCATGAAGCCCCGGCCCTCCAGCCCCATGAACGAGACCGACTCGGCCGCGATCGCCAGCACCAGCGCCGCAACCAGCCGCGCGAGCCCGGCGCTCATGCCGGCGATCTTCGCGGGCGCTGCCGGGGCTGCCTGCGCGCCCGGTGCATTCAGCGGCTCGGGCTTGAAACCCGCCTTGCGGATGGCGGCAAGCGCTTCGGGCAGCACGCCGTCGTCGGTGGTGATGGCCATGGTGCGCTCGCCGAGGCGGAAGCGCAGCGCCTTGACGCCCGCGATGGGCTCCAGCGCACGGCGGATTTCGGACTCTTCCACCGCGCAGTCCATGGTGGGAATGCGAAAGAGCAAGGCGCCGGTGGAGACATCGCTCACGTCGGGCGCCAGGGGGATCGCCGAGTGGCTGCTTGCGCTGCAGCCGCAGCACGCATCGGCCGCCTTCGGCTGCGTATGCTCGTGCGTATGACCATGCTCCTCTTCATGGGCATGCGGATGCGGATGAGAGTGCGCATGCGCGCGCGGCACGGGCGGGTTCAGGGCGTTCTGGTTCGTCATGGAATCGATTGGAAACCCTGAAGCAGGTGTAGAGTCAATCACTCATTCCCACTCGTTCATTTGCCGCATCATGAAAATCGGTGAACTGGCCAAGGTCGCGAACACGCCGGTCGAAACCATCCGGTACTACGAGCGCGAGCAACTGCTGCCCGAGCCCGCGCGCACCGAGGGCAACTACCGCATCTACGACGAAGACCACGCCCAGCGCCTGGGCTTCATCCGCCGCTGCCGCTCGCTGGACATGACGCTGGACGAGATCCGCAGCCTGCTCAAATTCCGCGATGCGCCGCAGGAAGACTGCGGCGAGGTCAACCAGCTGCTGGACGACCACATCGGCCACGTGGCCGCGCGCATCGCCGAGCTGAAGACGCTCGAGAAGCAATTGAAGGCGCTGCGCCAGCAGTGCTGCGGCCCCGAATCGGCGAACGCCTGCGGCATCCTGCAGGAGCTGGACACCACCGCGCTCGCGTCCGAGACATTCGGGCAGCACGCGGGGCACGTGCACGGTTCGCTGCACGGCACGGCCAAGCGTTCGGGCTGAAGTTCGGGCTGGAGCTCCCCGGGCCACCACCCTCTCTCCCCCGGGGCAATTCCGCGGCGCTACACTCCACGCCCGAAATACATGTCCGACATGTCCCGCCGGCACTCCCTCCATCGCTGCCTGACCGCGTTCCTCGTGGTCCTGTCGCTGCTTTTCTCGCAGCTGGCACTGGCGGGCTATGTGTGCCCCGGCACCCCTGACACCGACTCGATGGCCGAGATGATGGCCACCGGCGCCCCCTGCGAGGGCATGGACATGGCGCAGCCGGTTCTGTGCTTCCAGCACGCGGCCGACATGTCGCTCTCGTTCGAGCCCGTCAAGCTGACCACCCCGTCGCTGCCCGCCATCGTGCAGCTCGTGGTCATGCCCGTGGTGCTGGTGTCCGAAGGCCTTGAGCTTCCGCGGCAGGCCGTTCCCGAGCGGCAGCATCCGCCGCCCGATCCCGTCTTTCTCTCCACGCTCAGACTGCGCGTCTGAAATCTCCGTCGACTGACCGGTGCTGGCGCGGCTCGTCCGCCTGCCAGCGATCACCTCGTTCGTCCGCGGAGTTCTCATGTCCATTTCTTTTCCGCGCGCGGCCGTGTTGGCCGTCGCGCTGCTGCCGTACCTTGCGACGGCGGCTCCCATATCTCCCATGTCCCTGGAGGCGGCGCTGCAGCTCGCGGCCCGGCGCTCCGAAACCATCCGCGCTGCCCGCGCCGGTGCACTGAGCGCGACGGAGTCGGCGCATTCCGCCTCCCAGCTTCCCGACCCCACGCTGCGCATCGGCGTCGACAACCTGCCGGCGACCGGGCCCGATCGCTTTCGCACCACCCGCGACTCGATGACGATGAAGCGCATCGGCATCAGCCAGGAGTGGCTTTCCGCCGAGAAGCGCGCCACGCGCCAGGCCGCCGCCGATGCCTCGGTCGAACGAGAAACCGTGCTGGTCCAGGCTGCCGCCGCCGATACCCGGCGCCAGACCGCGCTCGCCTATGTCGATGCCTTCTACGCGGGCGAGAGCCTGAAGCTCGCAAGGCTCATGGAGCACCACGCGCACGAGGAGCTGGAGGCCGCTCGCGCCCGCCTGTCCTCCGCCACGGCCAGCAGCCAGGAAGTGCTCGCGCTCGCAGGTGCCAAGGGCGTCTCGGAAGACGAGTCAGCCGAGATCCTCCAGCAGCAAGGCAGCGCAGCCGCCGCTTTCCAGCGATGGGTAGGCGTGCCGCCTGAGGAATTGCTGCCTCCCGGAACCATCGCGCAGCCCTCCGAAGAAAGCTACGTCGCCTCTCACCCCACGGTCGCGGCGATGCAGCGTGAGGCCGAGGTGGCGCGGCGAGCAGCCGCCGTCACCGCATCCGAACGCAAGCCCAACTGGACCTGGGAAGTTTCCTACGGCCAGCGCACCGGCTACTCCGACATGGTCTCGGTGGGCGTGAGCATCCCCCTGCCAGTGGCTCCCGGCGAACGACAGGACCGCGACACCGCCGCCAAGCTCGCGCTGGCCGAGAAGGCCGAAGCCGACCTGGCCGAAGCCTCCCGGGCCGCGACCGCCGAATACCGCTCGCTGCGCAGCGACGCGCAGCGCCTGGAGCAGCGCATCGACCGCTACCGCAGCGCCGTCGTCGCTCCCGCCAGCCAGAGAACGGCTGCTGCGACAGCGTCCTACCGGTCGGGCCAGGGCAGCCTCGTTGCGCTGTTCGAGGCGCGGCATGCCGAAGTCGAGGCACAGCGCAAGCTGCTGGCGCTTCAGCGCGACCTTGCAAAGACACAGATCCAACTGGCCTACCGGCCACTCACGGCAGAGGTGACGCAATGAACAGAACCCGCATGATCGTCGCGTCGCTGCTGGCAGCCTTGCTGCTCGCAACAGGCGCCTTTCTCCTGGGCCGCAAGACGGCCCAGCCCGCGAACACACCGGCCGCCACATCCACGACGGACGGCCGCAAGGTCCTCTACTGGCACGACCCCATGGTGCCCGGCCCGCGCTTCGACAAGCCCGGCAAGTCGCCGTTCATGGACATGCAGCTGGTCCCCATGTACGAAGACAGTTCGACGGGCCCGGCCAGCAGCGGCGTGCAGGTGAGCCCCGGGGTTCAGCAGAACCTCGGCATCCGCTACGCCAGCGTGCGGAAGACGCAAGGCTCCACCTCCTTCGATGCGCTCGGCACCGTCCGATTCGACGAGCGCCTCAACGTCGCCGTGCAGACGCGCGTGGCCGGCTACGTCGAGCGCCTGTCGGTGCGCGCGCCGATGGAGCGCGTGCGCAAGGGGCAGGCGCTGGCGACCGTCTTCGCGCCGGAATGGCTCGGGCCGCAGAACGAGTTCCTCGCCCTCAAGAGATCGGGCGTCGCGCCCGATCTGGTCGCCGCCGCACGCGAGCGCATGCGGGCCATGTCCATCCCCGACGAGCTCGTCCGCCGCAGCGAGCAGACCGGCACGGCGCAGGCGCGCTACGTACTCTCCGCGCCGTCCGACGGCGTGGTGGCCGAACTGGGCGTGCGCGAAGGCGTGGCCGTCGCGCCCGGCATGACGCTGTTTCGCATCGCGGGCCTCGAGAAGATCTGGGCGGTCGCCGAAATTCCGGAAGCGCAGGCGGTGCGCCTCGCGCGCGGCCAGAAGGTAAAGGCGGTGCTCCAGGCCGACGCCGCCCGGACATTCGACGGAACGCTCGACGAGATCCTTCCCGAGATCGACGGCTCGACCCGCACGCTGAAGGCCCGCTTCGAAGTCGACAACAGAAACGGAGCGCTGACGCCCGGCATGCTGCTGCGCCTGCAGGTGGCCGGCCCCGCGTCGACGGGCACACGGCTGGTCGTGCCCTCCGAGGCCGTCATCCGCACCGGCAAGCGCGCCGTCGTCATCGTGCGCAAGGCCGACGGCGCCTTCGAGCCGCGCGAGGTGTCGCCGGGCGCGGACCAGGGCGAAGACACCGAAGTGCTGTCGGGCCTGAGCGAAGGCGAGCAGGTGGTCGCCAGCGGCCAGTTCCTGATCGACTCGGAGGCGCGGCTGCGCTCCGTGCTCGGCAACATGGCTGCGTCCGCGCCGGTGCCGACGCCCGAAGCGGCAGCAGCACCAGCTCCGGCCGTCCACAAGGCCGAAGGCAAGGTCGAGAGCGTGGACCCCGACGGCATCACGATCTCGCACGGCCCCGTCGCGACGCTCAAGTGGCCGTCGATGACGATGGGCTTCGCCAAGGCATCGCCGGGCGCTTTCGCGGAGATCAGGCCGGGCGACCAGGTCCGCTTCGAGTTCAGGGAAGGCGGGCCGACGGGCTATGAGCTGGTCACGGTCCAGCGCGTGGAAAGGGGCTCCAGGCAATGATCGCCACCCTCATCCGCTGGTCGGTCGGCAACCGCTTCCTGGTGCTGATCGCCACCTTGTTCCTCGTGGCCGCGGGCTGGTGGTCCGTGGCCCGCACGCCGCTCGATGCGCTGCCCGATTTGTCGGACACGCAGGTCATCATCCGCACGCCCTTTCCCGGCAAGTCGCCCCAGGTGGTGGAAGACCTCGTCACCTACCCGCTGACCACCACCATGCTCAGCGTGCCCGGTGCAAGAACGGTGCGCGGCTACTCCTTCTTCGGCGATTCCTTCGTCTACGTGCTGTTCGACGACAAGACCGACCCGTACTGGGCCCGCTCGCGCGTCGTCGAGTACCTCAACCAGGTGCAGAGCAGGCTTCCGGCGGGCGCCAACGCCTCGCTGGGGCCCGACGCCACGGGCGTGGGCTGGGTCTACGAGTACGCGCTGGTCGACCGCACGGGCAAGCGCGACATCGGGCAGCTGCGCGCGCTGAACGACTGGTTCCTGAAGTTCGAGCTCAAGACCGTGCCCGACGTGGCCGAAGTCGCGAGCGTCGGCGGCATGGTGCGCCAGTACCAGGTGGTGCTCGACCCCGACCGCATGCGTGCGCTCGGCATCACGCAGCCGACGGTGGTGGAGGCGCTGCAGAAGGCCAACCAGGCATCGGGCGGCTCGGTGGTCGAGTTCGCCGAGGCCGAGTACATGGTGCGTTCGCGCGGCTACCTCCGCTCGCTGGACGACTTCCGCTCGATTCCGCTCTCGGTGACGGGAGCGACGCCGGTGCTGCTGCGGGACGTGGCGACCGTGCAGGTCGGTCCGGAGATGCGCCGTGGCATCGCCGAACTCGACGGCGAAGGCGAAGTGGCCGGCGGTGTGATCGTCATGCGCTCGGGCAAGAACGCCCGCTCGACCATCGAGGCCGTGAAGGCGAAGCTGGCCACGCTCAAGCCCAGCCTGCCGCCGGGCGTGGAGATCGTGCCGACCTACGACCGGTCGCTGCTGATCGACCGCGCGGTGGAGAACCTGCGCGGCAAGCTGATCGAGGAATTCGTCGTGGTGGCGCTGGTCTGCGCGGTGTTCCTGTTCCACCTGCGCTCCGCGCTCGTGGCGGTGGTGGCCTTGCCGGTCGGCGTGCTGGCGGCCTTCATCGTCATGCACTGGCAGGGGGTCAACGCCAACATCATGTCGCTGGGCGGCATCGCGATCGCCATCGGCGCGATGGTGGACGCGGCCATCGTGATGGTCGAGAACGTGCACAAGCACATCGAGGCCTTCGAGACGGCGCAGGGCCGCCAGCCCACGACGGCGGAGCGCTGGCGGCTGGTGGCCGACGCCTCCGTGGAGGTCGGGCCCGCCCTCTTCTTCTCGCTGCTGGTGATCACGCTGTCCTTCGTGCCGGTGTTCTCGCTGGAGGCGCAGGAGGGGCGACTCTTCTCGCCGCTGGCCTTCACCAAGACCTACGCGATGGCGGCCGCCGCCGGCCTTTCGGTGACGCTGATCCCGGTGCTCATGGGCTATCTGGTGCGCGGACGCATCCCGCATGAAGACGCCAATCCGGTGAACCGCTTCCTGATGGCTGCGTACCGGCCCGCGCTGGAGCTGGTGCTGCGCTTTCCCAAGGGCACGCTCGCCGTTGCCGCGGTGGTGCTGGCACTGACCGCCGTGCCGCTGGCTCGGCTGGGCGGCGAGTTCATGCCACCGCTGGACGAGGGCGACCTGCTCTACATGCCCTCCGCGCTGCCGGGGCTGTCGGTGTCGAAGGCCTCCGAGCTGCTGCAGCAGACCGACCGCCTGATCAAGACGGTGCCCGAGGTCGCCAGCGTGTTCGGCAAGGCCGGCCGCGCGGACACGGCGACCGACCCCGCGCCACTGGAGATGTTCGAGACCACCATCCAGTTCAAGCCCCGCTCGCAATGGCGCACCGGCATGACGCCCGACAGGCTGGTCGAGGAGCTGGACCGCGCGGTCAAGGTGCCGGGCCTGAGCAATGTGTGGGTACCGCCCATCCGCAACCGCATCGACATGCTGGCCACGGGCATCAAGAGCCCGGTGGGCATCAAGGTGGCAGGGGCCGACCTGGCCACCATCGACGCGCTGACCACGCGGATCGAGGCGGCGGTCAAGGGCGTGCCGGGTGTGTCCTCGGCGCTGGCGGAGCGGCTCACGGGCGGGCGCTACATCGATGTCGACGTCGACCGGATCGCGGCCGCGCGCTACGGGCTCTCGGTGGCCGAGGTGCAGGCGGTGGTGTCCACCGCCGTCGGCGGCGAGAACGTGGGCGAGGTCATCCAGGGCCGCGAGCGCTACCCCATCAACGTGCGCTACCCGCGCGAAATCCGCGACTCGCTGGAGCGGCTGCGGCAGCTGCCCTTCGTGACAGCAAGGGGCGCGCAGCTGCTGCTGGGCGATGTCGCGCGGATCACCGTCGAGGACGGCCCGCCGATGCTGCGCAGCGAGAACGCGCGGCTGTCGGGCTGGGTCTACGTCGACGTGCGCGGCCGCGACCTGCGCTCCGCCGTCAACGACATGCAGGCCGCGGTCGGCAAGGCCGTGCAGATGCCGGCCGGCTACGCGGTGTCGTGGTCCGGCCAGTTCGAGTACCTGGAGCGCGCGACCGAGCGGCTGAAGCTGGTGGTGCCGGTCACGCTGGCGGTCATCTTCGTGCTGCTGTATGTGCTCTTCAGGTCCTTCGTCGACGCGGCCCTGGTCATGGCGGCCGTGCCGTTCTCGCTGGTCGGCGGCTTCTGGCTGATCTGGGCGCTGGGCCATTCGATCTCGGTGGCCACGGCCGTGGGCTTCATCGCACTGGCCGGCGTGGCGGCCGAGTTCGGCGTGGTGATGCTGGTCTACCTGAAGAACGCGCTGGCGCTCCGCCTCGAGGCCGGGGAGCCGATGAACGACCGGACCCTGCTCGCCGCGATCCGCGAAGGCGCCGTGCTGCGCGTGCGGCCCAAGGCCATGACCGTGGCCGTCGTGATGGCGGGCCTGCTGCCCATCCTTTGGGACAGCGGCACCGGCTCGGAGGTCATGACCCGCATCGCCGCACCGATGGTGGGCGGCATGGTCACGGCGCCGCTGCTGAGCATGCTGGTCGTTCCGGCCGCCTGGTACCTGCTGCGCCGGAGCTCGGCTCGCAGCCATTCATCTTCCGTTTCGCTTCCCTTCGTTTCCAACCAACCCGACCAAGGAGTCACTCAATGAAAGTCTTGCACCCTATCGCATTCGCGCTGCTCGCCGCATCTGCAGCCGTCGCCCAGGCCCAGCCCCAGGCCCAAATGTCGAAGGACGACATGTCGTCCATGAAGATGCCGGCGGCCAGGCAGCAGGCTGGCGCCATGATGACCGACGCCGTAGTTCAGAAGATCGATGCCGCCAAGGGGCTGATCGTGCTGAAGCACGGCGACATCCCCAACCTCGCGATGCCGGCGATGACCATGGGCTTCGACGTGGCCGACCGAAAGATGCTCGACCCGCTCAAGCCCGGCGACAAGGTCCGGTTCCATGTGGAGGTCGTGAAAGGCAAGCCGACGGTGACGCAGCTCGAAGCTGCGCGCTGAGCACCGGAAGGGCCGCGCGGACGCGGCCCCTTCGGCCAGCTACTTGCCGATGAGCTGCGAGAGCTTGTCGGCCTCGAAGCTCTCGTCGCGCGCCGCGTCGCCCGGCACGCAGTCCTTGCTGCCGGGTTGCGCCGAGAGCTTCTCGATGGCCTGCCACAGCAGCGCGATCTGGTGTTCCTGGCTCGATGCGTTTTCGATCAGGCTGCGCATGGCCTGGCTCAGCGGGTCGTCGTCCTGCGTGATGCCGTAGGCGGAGAACTTCTGCGGCGTGGCCACGTCGGCGCTCTCGCCGGCCTTCGACGGGATGATCCGCGCCGGGATGCCCACCGCCGTCGCGCCGGCCGGCACCGGCTTGATGACCACCGCGTTGCTGCCGATCTTGGCGCCGTCGCCCACCACGAAGCCGCCCAGCACCTTGGCCCCGGCGCTCACGACCACGTCGCGCCCCAGCGTCGGATGCCGCTTGGTGCCCTTGTAGAGCGAGGTGCCGCCCAGCGTCACGCCCTGGTAGATGGTGCAGCCGTCGCCGATCTCGGCCGTCTCGCCGACGACGACGCCCATGGCGTGGTCGAAGAACACGCGCTCGCCGATCTTGGCGGCGGGGTGGATCTCGATGCCGGTCAGCCAGCGGGCCCAGTGCGCGATGGCGCGCGCGGGCCACTTGAAGCCATGGGTCCAACAGGCGTGCGCCCAGCGATGCAGCACCACGGCGTGGAAGCCGGGGTAGACCGTGATCACTTCCCAGGCGCTTCGGGCGGCCGGGTCGCGTTCGAGGATGCACCGGATGTCGGCGCGCAGTCTGGAGAACATCGCTGCCTTGTGCCTTCTGTCTGTTGTCGTTATATCGATAGGGGCCGCGCAGTCTAAGGCCGGGCGTCTTCGCGTACGAACGATAAGGTTTTAGTCGTTCCCGGGGGCCTTGCCGCCCTTGTCTGCCTTGTCTCCCCTCGGCGGCCGGGTGGCGTCGCTCATCGCCTTGGCGATGCCGCGCAGGATGTGGATCTCCTCCGGCGTGGGCTGGGCCCGGTTGAAGAGCTGCTGCAGCCTGGGCATGAGCTTCTTGGGCGCCCCGGGGTCGAGGAAGCCGATCTCCACCAGCGAGCGCTCCCAGTGGTCGAGCATGCCGGCCACGGCCTGGGCGTCTGCCGCCTGCACGGGCTGGATGGCCTCGCGCACCTCGTAGCCGCCCAGCGCCAGCCGCCATTCGTAGGCGATCACCTGGATGGCCGCGCCCAGGTTGAGGGAGCCGAACTTCGGGTCGGTGGGAATGCTCAGGGCCACGTTGCAGCGGTAGACGTCCTCGTTGCGCATGCCGAAACGCTCGGAGCCGAACAGGAAGGCCACGTGCTGGTCGCCCTGCTTGGCGAGCGGCTCCAGGTGCTCGCGGGGCGTGCGCGTGGGCGGGCCGAAGTCGCGCGGGACCATTGCCGTGGCACACAGGTGTGTGACGCCATCGAGGGCCTCGTCGAGCGTCTCGACGATGCGGGCGTTGGCCAGCACGTCGAGCGCGCCGCTCGCGCGCTGGATGGTTTCCTCGCGCCGCAGCACGTTGGCCCAGCGCGGGGCCACCAGCACCAGGTCGGAAAAACCCATGGTCTTCATGGCGCGGGCGGCGGCGCCCACGTTGCCGGCGTGGCTGGTCTGGATCAGGATGAAACGGGTGCGCATGGAGGGTTGGCGGACACTAACGGGCGGAGCCGGTAAAATCCCCCGATTCTCGCCGCCCGCATCGCCGGGCCGTCTCCGGGGGCCCTCCCCACCGTTCTTCCCACAATCCAATGTCGTCCCCCAACCTGCATCCCATGCTCAACGTGGCCGTCAAGGCCGCACGCGCCGCCGGCGCCATCATCAATCGCGCCGCCCTCGACGTGGAGGCCGTGCGCATCTCCCAGAAGCAGGTCAACGACTTCGTCACCGAAGTCGACCACGCCAGCGAGCAAGCGATCATCGAGACGCTGCTCGGCGCGTACCCGGGGCACGGCATCCTGGCGGAAGAATCCGGCAGCCAGTACGGCGCCAAGGACTCCGACTACGTCTGGATCATCGATCCGCTGGACGGCACGACCAATTTCATCCACGGCTTCCCGGTCTACTGCGTGTCGATCGCGCTGTCGGTGCGCGGCAAGATCGAGCAGGCGGTGGTGTACGACCCCACCCGCAACGACCTCTTCACCGCCACCAAGGGCCGCGGCGCCTACATGAACGAGCGCCGCATCCGCGTCTCGAAGCGCACCCGCCTCAACGAGTGCCTGATCTCCACCGGCTTCCCCTTCCGCACCGGCGACAACTTCAAGCAGTACCTGGCCATCATGGCGGACATGATGCCCCGCGCCGCCGGCCTGCGCCGCCCCGGCGCCGCCGCGCTCGACCTCGCCTACGTGGCGGCCGGCTTCACCGACGCCTTCTTCGAGACCGGCCTGAACCCCTGGGACGTGGCAGCGGGCTCGCTGCTGGTCACCGAGGCCGGCGGCCTGATCGGCAACTTCACGGGCGAGCCCGAGTTCATGGACCAGCGCGAATGCCTGGCCGGCGCCCCGCGCGTGTACGGCCAGCTGGTGCCGCTGCTCGCCAAGTACTCCAAGTTCGCCACCGTCGACGACAAGCTGCGCGCCAGCGACCGCGTGCGCGCCGTCTCGGCCTCCGCCAAGGCGAGCGCAGGCACCGCGGCCGACGCCTCGGCCGACCTCTACGCCCGCAGCACGGTGCCGGGCTTCGCCGACGAGGCAGCCGAAGCCGAAACCCCGGCCGCGCCGGCGGCGGCTCCCGCTCCGCGCAAGCTCACGCGCGTGCGCCGCGAGGCACCCGCCAACGGCGCGCCCTCCGAAGGCAACTCCTCCGCCAAGTGACGATGCAGGGGCCCAGCAGCGCCGCGCCCCGGGTCCGAGCCGCTCTGCGCATCGCGCTGAGCCACTACGTCGCGAGCGGGCTCACCGTCGCGCTGGGCCTGCTCTTCATCTCCGGCGGCATCCACCTCTGGCTGGGCACCCTCGCGGCCTCGACCGCCGCCACCGGCGTGATCGTCACCGCGCCGCCCGACCTGCCCGGCCCGCGCCGCGGCAAGTTCCTGCAGATGCTGCCGGCGCCGCTCATCGGCCTGCCGCTGTTCTTCGCGGTGCAGATGCTGCACGGCGCCCCCATCCGCCTCGGGCTGCTGCTGGTGCCCGCCACCTTCATGGCCTTCCTGGCCATGGCCTGGGGCAAGCGGGGCATCCCGATCGCCATCGCGGTGATGTTCTCGATGGTGTTCTCCATGGCCACGCAGGCGCCCGCCGGCATGGCCGACGTCATCGAGCGCACCTGGCACTTCGGGCTGGGCGCGGGTCTGTACGTGATCTGGGCCACGCTGGCCAACCTGGCGCTCAACGGGCGCTTCCGCACGCAGTCGATCGCCGACGTGCTGTATTCGCTGGCCGCGCTCATGCGCACCGAGGCCAGCCAGTTCCTGCCGCAGGACGAGACCCGCGACGTGCGCGACACCCCCGCGCCCCTGCTGGGCCAGCTGCTGCGCGAGCAGGCCGCGCTGGCCGACCAGCTGCAGGCCACGCGCGACATCGTCCTCGAATCGCCGCGCACCCCGCGCCGCCAGCGCCTGGCCGCCATGCTGGTGATCGTGCTCGAGATGCGCGACCAGTTGCTGGCCAGCGAGCTCGACCTGGACACCCTGCGCGCGCACCCCGCGCATGCCGACGCGCTCATCGAGATGCGCCGCGTGCTCGAAGAACTCGCCGACGAAACCGTCGCGCTGGCCGACGCCCTGCTCTTCGGCCGCCACCCCGACGCCGTGGTCGACCGCCGCCCGCGCCTGGCGGCCATCCACGTCTCGGCCGACGACAGCGCCGATGGCCATGCCGGCCACATCGGCCCCACGGCCGCCATGCTCGCGCGCGGGCTGGCCAGCCGCATCGGCCACATCAACGACGAGGTGCTGCGCCTGTCGGCCATGGCGCGCGGCGACGCCGAGCCCAACCTGGCCGTGGTGCGCGCCAATTGGCAGCTCTTCGTGAGCCCCACCGACTGGTCGCTGCGCCCCTTCTTCACGCTGTGGAGCTGGGACCAGCCGCCGCTGCGCCACGCCATCCGCGCCGCGCTGGCCATCGCGGCCGGCTACGCCATCGCGGTGTCGATGCCTTGGGGCTCGCACGACTACTGGATCCTGCTGACCATCGTGGTGGTGCTGCGCGGCAGCCTCTCGCAGACGCTGGAGCGGCGCAACGCCCGCGTGGCCGGCACGCTGCTGGGCTGCGTGCTGGCGGTGGGGCTGCTGTCGGCGCACCCCTCGGCGCTGATGCTGCTGGTCATCGTCACGGTCGCGCAGGCCATCGCGCACAGCTTCGCGGTGCGGCGCTACCTCATCACGGCGGTGGCCGCCACCGTGCTGGGCCTGGTGCAGGCCCACATGCTGAACGTGGGCATCGCGCCGATCTTCGCGCTCTTCGAGCGCATCGCCGACACGCTCATCGGCGCCGCGCTGGCCTGGGGCTTCTGCTACGTGCTGCCTTCGTGGGAGCGCACGCAGATCCCGGCGCTGGTCTCGCGCGTGCTCACCGCGCAGGCCCGCCATGCGCGGCTGGCGCTGGGCCTGGGCCAGCTCAAGGCCATCGACAGCAGCCCCGAGCTCGAGTGGCGCCTTGCGCGCCGCGAGGCCTACGACAGCCTCTCGGCGCTGGTGCAGGCCACGCAGCGTTCGCTTTCCGAGCCGCGCGCCGTGCAGCCGCCGCTGGAGCCGCTGGAGCACCTGCAGGCCCACAGCTACCAGCTGCTCGCGCAGCTGAGCGCGGTGAAGTCGATGCTGGTGCTGCGACGCGACCGCCTCACGCCGGCGGAGGTGGAAGGCCCCATCGGCCGCACCGCGCAACGAATCGAGGCCGCCATCGGAACCATTCCGACCACCGGCCCCTCCCACCCCGAGAGTTCGGGTTCGACCGCCGTCGGCGGCCCGATCCCCCTGCCCGACCCGTTCGACAACGACATCAGCCCCTGGCTGCTTCGCCGCCTCGACCTGGCCACGGCACTCGCCACGCAGCTGCGCGACGACGCGGCGCGCATTCTTCAACCTCTGAACGAGACAACAGCACAAGCGAAGACGACCACAGCCTGATGACCCAAGAGATACTCGCCCATCCCTGGTTCGGCACCTGGCTTGCCGCACTGATCGCAGTTCCCCTCTCTCTTCTCGCCCACCGCATCGTCGGCCTGGTGCTCAGGCGGATCACCCGCCCCGCGCCGGCCATCCATGCGATGGTGGTCAATTGCAGGGCTCCCGCCCGGCTCGTGTTCCCGCTGGTGGCGCTCACCATGGTCTGGCAGGGCGCGCCGGACGACCTGCGCTTCATCGGCAACGTCCGCCATCTCACCGGCCTGCTGCTCATCGCCGCCGCCACCTGGCTCACGGTGAAGGCCATCAGCGGCTTCGCCGAAGGCGTGCTGGCGCAGAACCCCTCCGACATCGCCGACAACCTGCAGGCCCGCCGCGTGCTCACGCAAACCCGTGTGCTGGCGCGCACCGCCATGTCGGTGGTCATCGTGGCCGGCGGCGCGATGATGCTCATGACCTTCCCCGGCGCGCGCCAGGTGGGCGCGAGCCTGCTGGCCTCGGCCGGCGTGATCGGCATCGTGGCCGGTCTTGCCGCCAAGCCCGTGTTCAGCAACCTCATCGCCGGCCTGCAGATCGCGCTGGCGCAGCCGATCCGCATCGACGACGTGCTGGTGGTCGAGGGCGAATGGGGCCGCGTCGAGGAAATCACCGGCACCTTCGTCGTCCTGAAGATCTGGGACGAGCGCCGCCTGATCCTGCCGCTGAGCTATTTCATCGAGAAGCCGTTCCAGAACTGGACGCGGCATTCGTCGCAACTGCTGGGCGCGGTGTTCGTCTACGTCGACTACGGCATGCCGCTCGCGCCGCTGCGCGCCGAGGTCGAGCGCATCGTGAAGGCCGCGCCCGAGTGGGACGGCCGCTTCTTCAACGTGCGCGCGACCGACGCCACCGAGCGCACCATGCAGATCCGCGTGCTGTGCACGGCCGCCACCTCGGGCCTGACCTTCGACCTGCGCTGCAGCGTGCGAGAGGGCCTCATCGACTTCATGCAGCGCGAGTACCCGCAGTTCCTGCCGAAGATGCGCATCTCGGCCGACGGGCTGCCCGAGCGCGAGCAGCTGCCGCAACAAGGACAGGTCCCGGCCTGATCCTGTCTTGAAGCCCGAGCCGGCCCCCGCCCCCGAACGCAAGCCCGCGCTCACGCGAGCGCTGCTCTACGCCTTCGCGGTGCTGTGCCTGGTGCTGGGCCTCATCGGCGTGATCGTGCCCGGCATGCCGACCACGGTGTTCATCCTGATGGCCGCATGGGCCGCGGCGCGCAGCTCGCCACGGCTGCATGCGTGGCTGCTGAACCACCGCCTCTTCGGCCCGCTACTGCACAACTGGGCCAACGGCCGCACCGTGAGCCGGCGCGCCAAATGGAGCGCGACCGTGACGATGGCGGTGTGCGCGGTGATAGTGTCGTTCACCGCGCACCGTGCGTGGCTCGCCGCACTGGCCATCGGGTGCATGGCCTGCGTGCTGGCCTGGCTGTGGTCGCGCCCACTGCCTCCAACCTAGCACCCTGGCGCCCCTAGCGGCGCGGCTGCTTTTCCATGTTCGGGGCGGTAACGGCGCGCGGCGGAATCGGCACCGACATCACGATCGACGTGCGCGTCTCGCCCAGGTGGTTGATGGCGCTCACGAAGGCTTCCAGGTGCTCGATGTCGCGCGCGGCCACCTTCAGCACGTAAGAGTCCTGCCCCGTGACGTGGAAGCACTCGAGCACCTCGTTTCGACCCTCCAGCAACTTCAGCAGCCGCGCCTTGTCGGGCTGCGGCGTGGTGATGCCGACCAGTGCCGTCACCGTATAGCCCACCTTGCGCGGAGGCACCACCGCCCGGTAGCCGGCCAGCACACCGGCCTCTTCCAGCCGCTTCACGCGCTCCGAGGTCGACGGCACCGAAAGCCCCACCTGCCGCGCCAGCGCCGTAAGCGAAGTGCGCGCATCGGCCTGCAGCACTTCGAGGATCTGCCAGTTCTTGCTGTCGATTTCCATGGATTTCAGGCTTCGGCGGTCGATTCGTCTTGAATTTCAGGCAGGAAGCGCATTCCGCCTGAGCTTCGCCATTCTCCTCAGGCGAAGCTGTAAACACAATTTACAGCATGGACTCCACCCTCTTCCTCAAGGCCCTCGTCATCGGGCTCTCCATCGCGGCACCCGTAGGCCCCATTGGCCTCCTGTGCATCCAGCGCACCCTCGCGCATGGCCGCGGCATCGGCTTTCTCAGCGGGCTCGGCGCCGCGCTGGCCGATGCCTTCTATGGCGCCATCGGCGCACTGGGCGTGTCGGCCGTCATCGCCTCGATGGTGGCGGCCCGCGTGCCGCTTGCGCTGGGCGGCGCGGCCTTCCTCGCGTGGATGGGCGTTCAGCTGCTTCGCGCGCCGGTGGCGACCGAGGCCCGGCAGGCGGCGGACGCCACCACGCCGCTGAAGGCCACGCTCTCGGTCTTCGTGCTCACGCTGGCGAACCCGATGACGATCCTGTCCTTCGTCGCGGTGTTCGCGTCCATTTCGACGGGCCACGTTGCAGGCCACACCCTCGGCGCCTCCCAGGCCGCGACGATGGTGCTCGGCGTGTTCCTGGGCTCCGCGCTGTGGTGGCTGGGGCTGTCGACGATGGTGTCGTCGGTGCGGCACAAGCTCAGTGCCAAGACCATGCAGTCGATCAACCGGCTGTCGGGCGCGATCCTGCTGGGCTTCGCGGTCTATCAGCTGTCGACGCTGCTGCCGCGCTGAACCCCCTTGCGCCGCATCGGCGGAAGCTCCAGGTTCGTGAATGCGCGCAGCAGCCATTCGACCGGCCCGTAGACGAACCGGCCCAGCCACCAGCGGCTCAGCACCAGCTGCGCCGCGAAGATCGCGAAGGCGATGCCGGTGGCGGCCAGCGGGCCCATGGTGCCGATCCAGCGCAGGCCGTAGGCCAGGAAGAGCCATGCGCAGACCAGCGACTGCGTCAGGTAGTTGGTAAGCGCCATGCGGCCTGCCGGTGCGAGCATGGCTTCGAGCACCCGGCCGCGCGGCGACAGCATCAGCAGCACCAGGCCGGCCGCGTAGGCTGCCGTGAGGAATGGCGCGGTGAGCAGCGTGGCGGCGAGGCCGTAGAGCTCGCGCACCGGGTTGTCCAGCCGGATCGAAGGAAACGCGTACACCGCCGCGCCCGGCAGCCCGATGACCAGCCCCCAGCGCAGCAGTCGCTCGAACAGCGGCCGATACGCATCGGCATTGGCGAACAACTCGCGCCGCCCCGCGATGAAGCCCGCGAAGAACATCGCCAGCGCCGTCGGCGCCTGCACCAGCCCGGTGATCCACCAGATCTGCGAGAGCTCGCGCAGGTGCTGCACGATCACCGTGAACGGCGTTCCGCGATACGCGGCCAGCGCCCTGGCGGCATCCGCATAGGCCGTGCGCGTGTCGTTCGGCACGCCCGCCTTCACCAGCAGGTAGCCGATGCCCGCCCACAGCAGCGAGGTGGCCAGCACCAGGAACACCGCGGCGCGCGCCATGAACACGTCGCCGCGTTGCCGCAGCACAAGCAGCACCGCCCCGAGCACCGCGTAGGTGGTGAGGATGTCGCCGTGGTACAGCACCACCGCGTGCAGCAACCCCAGCACCCACAGCCCCACCAGCCGCCGCCCCATGCGCGGCACGAAAGACTTTCCGTTGCGCTCGGCCGACTGCATCTGCAGCGTGAAGCTGTAGCCGAAGAGGAAGGAGAACAGCAGGTAGAACTTGGTCTCGAACACCAGCGTGCGCACCAGCAGCGCCGCGCGTTCGAGCACCGACTGCGCCATCGGGTCCGGAATGCCCGCGCCGTAGTAAGTGGAAGAAAAGCTCGCGATGTTCACGACGAGGATGCCCAGCAGCGCGAAGCCGCGCAGGGCGTCGACCAGCGACTGGCGCTCGCCGGGGGCGGTCTTCTCGCTGCCGCTCATGCCGGCACCCGCTCAGGCTCGCGGGGCCGTGCAGCCACGATCTCGCGGATGGCATCGACCAGCAGCCGCGCGCCCTCGCCGGGCTCGTCGCCGCGCCGCATGGTGAGCCCCACCGGCCCCTCGGTGCTGGAAGTGTCGATGGCCAGCCTTTTGAGTTCACCGCGCTCGACCAGCCCTTCGACGGCTCCCTGCGGCGCGAACCACACCGCGTCGGAGCGCCGCAGCAGCCCCAGCACGAAGCTGGTGTCGGTCGCCTCCACCATCCGCCCGGGCAGCGCCATGCCCTGCGCGATGAGAAAGGCGTCCGCCGTGTGCCGTATCAGCGTGCCCGACACCGGCAGCACCAGCGGGTGGCCCGCCAGCGCGTCGAGCGGCGGCTTGCGGCGTGCCGCCAGCGGATGCCCGGGCCGCGCGACCAGCAGCAGCGGCTCGCTGTAGAGCTGCTCGAAGGCCAGGTCGGCCATGGCCGAGGCCTGCGCGAGGCGGCCGAGCACGAGGTCGATCTCGCCCTGGCGCAGCTGCGTCATCAGCTGCGCGTTGGTGCCGCTCACCACGCGCACCCGCAGCGCCGGCTGCGAGGCGTGCAGCATGGCCACGGCCTCGGGCAGCAGGTTGGCCACCATGTTGGGCAGCGCGCCAACCGCCACGCGCAGCTGGTCGGCCTCGGGCTGGTCCATGGCCAGGCCCAGGCCCTCGCGCAGGCCGCGCAGCGCCGAGACCGCGTGGCGCACCAGCACCTCGGCGGCGGGCGTGAGCTCCACGCCGCGCCTGCGGCGCAGCAGCAGCTGGCGGCCGACGATCTCCTCCAGCTCGGCGACCGTCTTCGACACCGCCGGCTGCGTGAGCGACAGCGCCTTGGCCGCGCGCACCAGGTTGCGCTCCTGCGCCACCATCACGAGGCACTGCAGGTGGCGCATCTTCAGGCGCCCAAAGTTCATGGCTGACACGGTGTTTCCTTGGGAGAGTGGCCTCTTCAATATAACCAGCCGGAATAGCTGGCAGAAGAGCTTTCAGTTGTGCCGCCCCCGCCGGCCACCTAGAGTTGCCCTGGATAACGGAGACAAGACGACATGACCACCGGTTCGCCCAGCAACACCTTTCGCGGCACGCGCCGCCGCCTCGCCGCTGCCCTCGCAACCTGCGCAGCCCTCGCCTTCGGCGCCACCGCCACCACGCAGGCCCTGGCCGCCGACGCGCCCTACCCCACCAAGGCGGTGCGGCTGCTCGTCAACTTCCCGGCGGGCGGGCCCATCGACATCCTCGCCCGCGCGCTGGCCGACGCGCTGCAAAAAGACCTGAAGCAGCCCTTCATCGTCGACAACCGGCCCGGCGCGGGCGGCAACATCGGCGCCGACCTGGTCGCCAAGAGCCCGGCCGACGGCTACACGGTGCTGCTGGGCATCGACAGCACCTTCACCATCAACCCGCACCTGTACGCCTCGATGCCCTTCGCGGCAAAAGACCTGAAGCCGCTGATGATCTTCAGCTCCTCGGGCCTGGCCTTCGGCGTGGCGCAGGGCGTGAAGGCGAAGACGCTGCCCGAGTTCATCACCCAGGCCAAGGCCGAGCCCGCCACGTTCAGCTCGGCCGGCAACGGCAGCCCGGGCCACATCGCCGCCGAGATCTTCGCCAGCGACACGGGCGCCAAGATCACGCACGTGCCCTACAAGGGCAATGCGCCCGCCGTGCTGGCGCTGATGGGCGACGAGGTGCAGGCCGGCATCCTCGCCACGCCGGGCCTGCTGCCGCAGGTGCAGGCAGGCAAGCTGCGCGCCCTGGCCGTGACCGGCAAGCAACGCTCGCCGCTGCTGCCCCAGGTGCCCACCGTGGGCGAACTCGGCCTGAAGGGCCTGGAATTCGAGGTGCTCTACGTCTCGATGCTGCCGGCCGGCACGCCGGAGCCTGTGGCGCAGACGCTGCGCGCCGCGCTGCAGAAGGCGATGGTGCTGCCCGAGATCAAGGCACGCCTCGCCTCGCTCGACATGGTGCCGCTCGGAGAAACCGGCACCGTGGCCAGCGAGCACCTGGCCGCCAGCCGGGCGCGCTATGGCCGCATCGTGAAGGCCACCGGCATGAAGGTGGATTGAGACAGCAGGCAGAACGGCAATGAAGGAAGGGTAAGTCCGGTGAATGGTTGATTTGATCAATCGAGCGCGGCCTCTTCAGAATCGTCCGCAACTGCGGATCCCGCGGCCATACTCGATTGCCATCGATAGCCATCGCCTGAACGACGAAGACAAGGACCTGCTCACCATGCTGCCGACCCCATCCCTCTCCATCACCCGCCGCCTTGCCGGCATCCTGGCCATTGCCGGCATTGCAACGGCTTTCGCCACCAGCGCGGTGGCCGCCGAGGTCAAGTTCGACACGCCACTGCGCATCGTCGTCGGCTACGCCCCCGGCGGCGCCACCGACCGCGTGGCGCGCATCGTGGGCGACAAGCTCACCACCCGCCTGGGCGTGCCCGTGGTGGTCGACAACAAGCCCGGCGCCGGCGGCCGCCTCGCGGCGCAGCAGGTGAAGGCCACGCCAGCCAGCCAGAACGTGCTGATGCTCGCCAACCCCGCCGTGATGATCGTGGCGCCGCTGGTCTTCAAGGACAACAACTACGACCCCGACCGCGACTTCGTGCCCGTGTCGTACGTCAACGACTACAACTTCGCGCTCGCGGTGTCGCCCACCCTGCCCGTGCGCGAGTTGAACCACCTGCTGGCCTGGATGCGCGCCAACCCCGCGCAGGCCAACGTCGGCGTGCCGGCCACCGGCAGCCTGCCGCACTTCTTCGGGCTCATGGTCGGCGAGAAGGCCAAGGTGCAGACCCAGGTGATCGGCTACCGCGGCTCGGCGCCCCTGCTGAACGACGTGATCGGCGGGCAGGTGCCCGTGGCCGTCGATACCGAAGACGTGGCCGTGCCGCAGCACACCGCGGGCAAGCTGCGCATCCTCGCCATTTCGGGCGCCAAGCGCTCGCCCTTCGTGCCCGACGTGCCCACCTTCAAGGAAGCCGGCCTCGACCTCGCGGCCACCGGCTGGAACACCTTCTTCGCGCCGGCCACCATGCCCAAGGAGAAGGTCGAGCGCCTCGCCGTCGTCATCCGCGAAGTCATGCAGGACCCGGACACGCAGCGCAAGTTCAAGGACTCGGGCATGACGCCCGTGGTGAGCACCCAGGCGCAGACCGCCGCGATGCTCAAGGCCTACCGTGCCCAATGGGCACCGGTGGTGCAAAAGTCGGGCTACCAGCCCTGACCCCCGACAGGCAGAAGCAAAGAACCAAGCAAGCGAGATAGAGCCCCAGAGAGACATGGCAAGACCCAACATCATCTTCATCGTCGCCGACGACCTCGGCTATGCCGACCTCGGCTGCTACGGCGGCCGCGACGCTGCGTTCGGCCCCGTCTCGCCCGTGCTCGACGGCCTGGCCGCCAACGGCCTGAAGCTCACGCAGGGCTACGCCAACTCGCCCGTGTGCTCGCCCACGCGCTTCGGCATGATCACCGGCCGCTACCAGTACCGCCTGCGCGGCGCGGCCGAGGAGCCCATCAACAGCAGGAGCCGTGGCAGCACCACCCTGGGCCTGCCCACCGACCACCCCACCCTGCCTTCATTGCTGAAGGCCAGCGGCTACCAGACCGCGCTCATCGGTAAATGGCACCTGGGCTACCCGCCCACCTTCGGCCCGCTGCGCTCGGGGTACGACGAGTTCTTCGGCCCCATGTCGGGCGGCGTCGACTACTTCACGCATTGCGACTCCACCGGCCGCCACGACCTGTGGTTCGGCGAGGAAGACAAGCAGGAAGAGGGCTACCTCACCGACATCCTCTCGAAGCGCGCCGTCGACTACGTCGAGCGCATGGCAGAGCTTCAGAAAAAAGAGGAAGCCCCCTTCTTCCTGAGCCTGCACTACACCGCCCCCCACTGGCCGTGGGAAACCCGCGACGACGCGGCCAAGGCACCGAACATCAAGGACAACCTGTTCGACCTGGCCGGCGGCAACATCCACGTGTACCGCCGCATGATCCATCACATGGACGAAGGCATCGGCTGGATCATGGACGCGCTGAAAAAGCACGGCATGGCCGACAACACCCTGGTGGTGTTCACCAGCGACAACGGCGGCGAACGCTTCTCCGACAACTGGCCGCTGGTCGGCGGCAAGATGGACCTGACCGAAGGCGGCATCCGCGTGCCATGGATCGCGCATTGGCCCGCAGTGATCGCCAAGGGCGGCGAGAGCACCCAGCTGTGCATGACCATGGACTGGTCCGCCACCATGCTCGACGCAGCCGGCGTGGCCGCGCACCCCGACTATCCGCTGGATGGCGTATCGCTGATGCCCGTGCTCAAGGACGCATCGAAGAGCTTCCGCCGGCCGCTGCACTGGCGCATGAACCATCGCGGGCAAGAGGCGCTGCGCGATGGGGACTGGAAGTACCTGAAGGTCGATGGCAACGAGTACCTCTTCAACATTCCCGGCGACGAACGCGAGCGCGCGAATCTGGCGAAGAAGGAGCCTCAGAGGCTGGCGGAGATGCGGGCGGACTGGCAGGCTTGGAACGCGACCATGCCGGCTATTCCGGAGGATGCGACTGTGAGCCTGGGGTACTCGGTGAAAGACATGCCGCAGCGATAAGCGAGCGGCGGCGGCAGGGCTCCCTGCCGTCATGCCCTTCTCTCATTCAGTGACGCTGCGCAGCGTCACTGCTACGGCGGCGAAACACTGCCGGGTGTCTGAAGCGGATAAGACGCCAGCACCTCGTGCCACACCGGCCGCGTCTTCAGCCACGAACGCACGAACAGAAACTCGCGCACCGGCCACCGAACCGGCGGCATGGCCGGCGCCGCAGCCCCCGATGCCTTGCGGGCGATGGTGATGTGCGGCGCCCAGTCGTCGTGGCGGCCCGACAGCCATGGCGCGAGCTGACGCACCACGGCTTGCTGCAACCGGTCGAGCGCGGCGTGCGGCTGCGGGCGCACGATGGCGATGCCGTTGTGCGCCCAGACGCCGGACCAGTCCAGCAGCAGCTCGAAGCCCTCTTCCATTCGCAACTCGCCCAATGCCTGGCGGATGCCTTCGACAGCGGCGTCGCCCTGCGGCGAGATGTGGCACAGCGTCATGTGCAACCGGTTCGGCTTGGGGAGACTCGGCTTGGGCTGCGTGCGCCAGACCCACTGCGCGCGGTGCTCGGCGATGGCAGCCTGCACCGCCTCGTCGGGCTTGAGCCAGGCGTAGAGCATGGGCATTTCCAAGCGCGCGCGGCGTGCGGCATCGGCGGGGGTGAAGGGGGCGATGTCCATGGTGAGAGCCATTGAACAACAGGCACCAGTGTGTCATCGTCCATGATGAAGAGGAACAGTGAAAGGCTCGTTAGCAGGTGCCTCAGCTCAATCGAGACACGGCCCGCCGTCTAACATGGCAAAGGCGGCGCGTCAGCTCGGAAAACAGCGCGACGGGCCCGGTGGTTGGCAATTTACTCCTTTAACCAGGCCTTCTTGATGCTCGAGAAGTCCAGCTTCTTCCATTCTTCCTTCCAGAGCTGAAAGTAGGGAATGTCAGAGGACGAGGGTGCTGGATCGCACGGGTCGATCTTGACCAAGGATGGCATGACAACGGCCTCCCCTATGAGCAGCGCTTCCCCTTGCCCTAAGGTCGGCAGCTTCTCGCACAGATTGCCAAGCGTATCGGGCAACAAGCGCGCTACGTAACTTTGGTCACTTGGGTTAGTCAAGCGCATCGCAAGAAAGTTGGCGCACTGCGAGAAGATCGTCTCGGAGATTTCAGACGGACGTTGGCTGGAAAGCAACAGCGTGACACCGTATTTCCGGCCTTCCTTAGCAATCCGCTCAATCGAGAACTTCGAAGCACGAAATTTTGCCAATTCGCTGTTCGGAACATACTTGTGTGCTTCTTCATATACCAAAAGAATCGGTGCATCGTTGTTGATCTTTTCACCCGTTTTACTCCGCATCACCTTGTACTGATAGCCGTACTCAAAAAGGATTCGCGAGATCAACGAGACGGTGATGCTGAGTACCTCGAACGGAACGCCGCTCAGATCAATCACGGTGACATTGGACTGCACCGAACCGTAGCCGATGAGACTCATCAGCGTGCCTTCGAGAGTCGCGGTATCGGCTGCCTTTCCAAAGAGGAATTGAAGTCGATCTTGAGCGACCTTCGATTCAAATCGCGCAAAGAACTTGTCAAGCGATTTATCAGCGTAATTTCCCCCAGTTATGTTTTGATTCTTTGTTGGGTGAAATTTCAAGCGTTTTTCGAAATACATATCAAGACGCTTGTCCGCGCTCAATTGAAGACCGTCGTCCTTTTCAGTTTTACCATCAACCAGCTTATAGGAACCATCATCAACCATGTAACGCGACTCATCCTTTGAATTCACGGTTTCGTTTTTCACATTAAACAGTGCATTCAAAACTTCGTGTATATCGAATTTCAAAGGACTATCGTAAAAGACGTGCGTCGCTGTTTTGTTATGCCTTTTCTTGTTCTCCGTAACCAGATAGCGAAAAACCGAAGATTGGTTGTAGTTATCACGCTCACCGGTATCTAGAAGCACTTCTTCCAGCTCTTCACTATTCAGGAGCCAATATGGAAGCGTTAGCGTGCTTACGTCGAGAAAATTGGCATCAGGAAATGCCGACTTATATTCCGAGTGAATATCGAAAATCACTACGTGAGAATTGTTTAGCGTATACCCGCCATCCTTTGCATTAACGGCTGACTGAATGATTTTTGTAATGGTGTGAGATTTTCCCGCCCCAGTCGAACCAACGACCGCTAGATGTTTATTGAAAAAACGATTACCTTCTACTGGCACCTTGATTTTTATATTGGATGCAAGCGAACTAAAAAGAAATTTCTTGGCCGGTTCTACAGACCCCTCAAATATTTTTCTAACGTCTTCTTCGGTCGCTGGAGTTACCCCAGTTGGCGGAATGGTCAGCGTGTCTCCGCCTCGAACAAACTTACCGTCAGCAATGATGCCTAGAGGAAGTGCCTCAATAATGTGGCGCCGCTCGGCTTTTTCAGTCACCTCGATACAGAAGTTTTCTATGATGGCAATTAACGCGGAATCTTCACTATCCGTGACGCGCAGATAAGAGCCAACCTTGAGACTACTTCCAGTAGAGAAGGCAGCGATATCATCCACGGAAATTTTTACTTTATCAGGAAATACCGCAATAACTTCAGCCTTAATTTTATCTTCATTACTCATGACTGCATAACCTCCTGAATAAAATAAAAACTATTGCATTTGATCGAGTGAATCTCAATTCCCTTCGGAACTTTAGCGGCATTCAAAGGCTGTGTTTTATATAAATCATATAGCTCGACAAATAATCCATCAATTGCCTGGACACTGGAAATCAGATGGTCTTCCGTCGGAATAAATTTGATCCGCCAAAGATTTTCTTTTGTTGGATCGGAGGCGAGCAGGCTCGCAGAATAATCCGAACCCAAAAACGGGTACCCATCGGTAAATTTGACTCCTTTTTTCCAAAGGATTGACTTAACCTCAATCACCGCTGCCAGATCAATACCCCGTAGTAAGACATAAGGTGCAAATCTGTCCTGAGGGGGTGTTCGCTGGAGCTCTTTGTGAGAGAAGAACTCGCCTAATCTCTCAATCATCTTCGCAGCCTTGTTGACGTCAAAATCATCTTGCATTTCGATCGAAAAAACCCTAGCCGCCTTAGGCATCTTTGTCGCATTAAATTTAAAATATTTTCGACGAATAAGCTTCGCAAGGTAGTCAGCGCCAAATTTCTGCTTCAGCCATGAACTAAAGACCACTTCTTTGCGATCGATTTCTTTGAGGAATCGATCTCGTGAAATTTTCCTTTTCGCCTCATCAATTTCAATTGCGAGACTTTGAATGACGTTAATAGCACTTGGATAATAGAAAATCTCGGCATCTGCAGCAGTACAGTTGACAATCTTCTCAGTCAAGAGCTCAACCAATCTCTGTTGTTGTTCAGCATAGGATGGTGCATTGATATCGATATCAAGCAAATTTAGAAACAGTTCGAGTTGAGGATCGGTGATCTTCAGCTCTTCATAGAGCTTGTGCTCAACACTCTTGCTGGTGAAGGTAAGCAAGCTTTCCTTCAAAAAATCAATACCTAGAGGAAGCTTTAGCTTGGCATGCCCATCTTTGTAGTGCCCATAAAGGCGATATCGATGGACTTGATCTGACGGACAGCCCCGTGCATGAAAATTCCGCAGCATCAAAATCACCGCATCTTTAATCACGGAATGGTTGTATTCCGTCCCTTCATAGTATTTGCATTGCACCAAAGCACTTTCACTCCCGTCGTCTAGATCGATATCTTCGATGCCTTCGACGGTCACAGAAGCGGTCTTGGATGCTTCGAGCAGACGCACGATCGTCTGGTCGAACTGATAGAAATAGCCCTTTATGGTTGCCGAGGCGCTGCGATTGGTCATGAGTGGTCCTCTAGAGGCTTGGGCGTGCTATCCGAGATGGCGCAGGGCGACATCAATGTCTTGCCGTACTCGGAGGACGGCAGCAAGAAATCAAAATCTGGAGCCGTGTCGTGGAGTCATAAAGCGCCCCGCTTCATTTGCTCCAACGAAATCGAGTGATATGACGAGTGTGTCAAGGCAAGTGCCTTGGGCGAGACGTGATACGGCAGCACATCTCAGTGCTCGTAAAACAAGTTCGAGATCGGCATGGGGCCCCTCCTCTGCGCAACGTTAGCGGAGAGAAAAGTTCCAGAGCATCCCGTCTTTGTGGGATGCCCCGGACCATCAGCCGATCCCGGGGCGGCCCTAACTACCCCTGCTACTAACCTCCAACAATATCTCCGCCTCCCTCGCCAAATCAGAGGCAATCCAGAGCATGTTGTCCCGATGCTTCTCCCCCGCCTCCTCGAACCACCCGTTGCCGTCGCCATAACAGCACCACAGCAGCGAGTTCAGTTGCGCCAGTTTGATTTCGAGTAGTTCCCTTGCCTCGTCGGGCGTCGGGGTGGGCGCCGTGGGCTTGGTGGTGGTGCCGCGCGTGGTGCTGTTGTTGCCGCTGCGACGGGAAGATTTGGGCGTAGGACGCCCGGCCATAATTCGCTTAGCCATTTGGTGTGCTGTCCTTCCAAGGTTGTGCACGTCATGTGGTCAGACGGTCAGGGTGTTCACGCACCCTGGCCGTCGCCTTTTGTGCCTCACGTTCGCACCAGTGCACCGAGGAGCACCGGCAACCCGCCGTGAGGTGGGCGGTTCATCAGGTCAGTGGGTCAACTGGTTGGGGGAGCTCCTTTCACGATCGGTGGTCGTCGCCCACAAGGAGGGGCGTCTTGCGACAGGGGCATTCACTTTAGAGAAGCGAAGCCGCGCAAGAGAAAAGATTTCGTCGAGGATTTCTCGAATTGGCGGGATATCTGCCGGGGCGCTGCGGCGGGACACAAAGCTATGACGTTTGAGGGCCTGTCGCCCTCTGCCGGCTCGTGTCTTTGGTGGCTGGTTCGTGCCTGCGATCAGAACCGGATGATCCACTCCCCACGCAGATACCGGTACTGATAGCTCGGCCCCGCAAACGTCGTACTGCGGCTGTAGCCGGCGCCGAAGCGGAACACGTGCGCGCCTCTCACGGGGCTTTGCAGGCTCACGTCGAGCAGCCTCGTGGGCTGGCTCATGTCGTGGTTGATGGTCTCGTTGCCGAGGCCTGCCGTCACGGAGGCGGTCCATCCCTGGAAGCGGTGGCGCCAGCCGATGGCGAACATCGACTCGCTGTAGCTCGTGGGGTTGAAGTAGGCCCTGTCGACGTCGTCGTGGGTGCTTCGATATGTGCGGTAGCGCGCCTGCAGCGTGAGCCCGAGGTCGAGCGAGGGCTGGTAGATGAGCCGCAGGCGTCCGTGGTCCCGGCGGTTGCCGTCTGAAAAGTACTGCTGCGCGACGAGGCCCACCAGGGTGACGTGGTCGCCCAGGCGCTGGTCGGCCGCGACGCCGACGAAGGTGAAGTCGATGCCCCTGTCGAGCGACTTCGGGGTTTCGACCCAGTCGCGCGTGATGAGGAATTCGACCGCCGTACTCTTGGTGGGCGATATGCGGTAGCTGCCGTCGAGCGTGAGCAGCGTGTGGCCGCCCTGCTCGAACACGCCGGCTTCCATGGAGCCGCCATCGGCCGTTCGGGTTTCTATATCGCGCGCGAGGAAGGTGAGCTTCTGGCCGCTTCTTTTCCAGTTGTCTTGCTTGTATCGGTAGTCGCCGAGCCTGAAGCCGAGAAAACGGTCTGCATTTTCAAAGGCGGGAAAGAATTCGACGGACACGCGGCGCGACTGGAAATGGTCGCTGTCGTTGGTCAGGTAGAACTCGGGGCCGAAGGCCATGGTCTTGGGCTTTTCTTCTTCCTGCGCCTGGCAGGAAGCGGCGGCAAGCAGTGCGAGCGCCGGAACAAGAAGAAAAGAAGCGGTGGCCGAATTTCGTCTCATCGGTTTCATCGATGCCTGGGTCATTTGGTGCCCCAGGACTTGGGCCTTTTGAAGAGTTCGTCCAGATATCCGAGAACGCTGGCCGGCTGAAGAATCAGGCTGTAGAGCAGCACGTAGATGAAGAAGCCCTGGAAATTCTTTCGCACGACGAGCCCGGTTTGCTTGAACATCCGGCGCTCGATGGAAAACATCAGCAGGCTCAATGCAAATGCGGCCGGTATGAGCGCAAGGGTCATCGGGCCGACGATCCAGAAATAGCCGAAGAGCGCGAGCACCAGCCCCGGAATGAATCCGATGGTGTAGGCCAGGTCGAGCCACGGAAAAAGCAGGTTCCAGTAAATGAAGAAGGTCGAAAGCCGCGGCTGCAGAAGAATGCCCGGGTGCTTGGCGAAGGCCTCGGTCATGCCGCGCGCCCAGCGCTGGCGCTGCTTCACCAGTTGGCGGATGCTGGTGGGCACGTTGGTGAAGAGGCAGGCGTCCTCACAATGGCCGATGCGGTAGCCGGCTTTCAGCAGGGCCCAGGTGAGCACGATGTCTTCACCCACGCATTCGGGCCAGCCGCCGACCTCTTCGAGTGCTTCGCGGTCGTAGAGGGAGAACGCGCCCTGCGCCACCAGCGTGCCCTGGAAGAGCGACTGCACGCGCTTGATGGCCGCAATGCCGTGGAAGTAGTCCCACTCCTGGCAGCGGGTGATCCAGTTGTAGCGCGAGTTGCGCACCAGAATCTTTCCGGCAACGGCGCGCGTATTGGGCGGGTCGGAGTGGTAGCGCTCGACGATGCTGGTGAGCGCGCCCTTGTACAGGAATGAATCGGCATCGACCGTGATGACGATGTCGTGCAGCACCTGCTTGAAGCCGATATTCAGGGCGTGCGCCTTGCCGCCGTTCTGCTTGAGGTCGACAAAAGTGATCCACGGATACCGGGCGCAGGCGCCCTCGACGACGGTGGCGGTGCCGTCTTTCGAGCCGTCGTTGATCACGAGGACCTGCAATTCGCCGGGGTAGTTTTGCCGCTCGATGCTGACGAGGGTTTCCTCGATGGAGGCTTCCTCGTTGTACGCGGCAATCAGGATGGATATCGGGGGATAGACGGAGAGCGCGGTACGCGGCGGCCTTTTGTCCAGAAGCAGGCTGATGGCCAGAAATGCATTCATGAACCCCGGAACGATGGCAATTCCATAAACCAGGAAAACAGCCAGCACGATTCCGACATGCGTGGTCAGCTCGGTCAGCCAGGCCTGCGCGGCCCAGATCGAAAAGGCAACCCACGCCACGGAGCCAATCAACGCTATAAGAAACTTACCTGACACGGGCAGGTAAATCATCGAATGCTGTGTCTTTTGGCTGCTCTCGTTCATATCGCCTTTTGACAGTTCCGCGAAATGTAATCTTCCGCGAAGGCGGTGAATAGTCTCGTTACCCCCTCAAGCCATTTTTGCAACAGTCGCGCATCGGTGTGCGCGAGCGCTATTTACGAGGGGTCGTAGCCAGGCGCCGAATTGATTTCGTTCGGCTTGTAGATCTTGTGCTGCGCCATGCCGGTGCCGGCATCTGTTACCACCAGCAGGCGCCACAGCGGCTCGCGCACGGAGCAGTCGCTCTCTTCCTTGCTGAGCTTGAAGCTGGGCACGCCGGGCGCGGTGCCCTTGACGGTCACGCGCAGCAGGGTCTGGCCCTTGGCGTTCGACACTTCGAGGTCGAAGCCCTTGCCGGTCATGTTCTCGGCCTTGTAGCCGTAGCCGGTGAAATGCTTGACGACGTATTCGAGGGCGGCGGCCTGCACGGCTTCGGGCGTGGCCTTTTCGTCGTCGGCGGCCTTGGCGGCGGCGGAGAGTTTCTGCGGAATGTTGCCGCGCTCCCTGGCGGCCTGCACTTCGGCTTCGCTCGGCACCCAGCCGCGCGGGCCGCGCACGAGCACGGCGAGTTTCTGTTCGGGCTCCCAGCTGGCCACATGCCATTCGTCGTCGTCGCGCACGCGGGTGGACACCTTGGCGTCCTTGTTGCTCTCGACTTCGAGAATGGCGATGCGGTTGGTCTGCACCACGGCGCGGAAGCCGTTGCCGGCGTCGTAGCTGCGCTTGAGCAGCGCGAGCCTGTCTTTTGCGCGCTGCAGCTGCTGGGCGTTGCGCTCGCCGCCGCCGGCGCGGTGGTGGGCGTCGAGCGATTCAAGATAGAACCAGCGCCCACTGGCCGACACGTTGACCCATTCGGCCCAGATGGTGGCGATGACGTTGTCGCCGGTGGCCAGCCACGCGTGCTCGAATGGTTTGTCGCGCGCGTCGAACACACCCATCTTGGCGACGATCTCGACCGGCGTGAGCCGTGGGCCCTTGAGCCGCATCTCGTCGATCACAGTGAGTACGCGGGGGTCGACTTCCTTGTCCATTCAGTGGAATTCTGCTGAGTTTGAGGGGGTGGGGAGTATGCCGCATCGCCCGGCGCCGACGCCCGTGCGCAGGCAATCGTATGGCACGATCAACGGATGAACGAGCCCTCACGCCGCATACCGTATCGCACCTGGCCTGGGGCGCTGGCGGTGCTCCTCGCGATTGCCGCCTACGTGGGCGGCCTCACCTGGTGGGACCGCCACACGCCGGGGAACCGGCCACTGCAGCCGGGCGAAACGGTCGAGGCGGGCCAGGCCAGGTTCGTGCCGGCCGAGGGTTGGGAGATGGACGTTTCGCGCTCCAAGGCGGGCCAGTCGCTGATGCTCTTCAAGGGCGGCCACAAGTTCCTGGTGACGACCTTCCCGTGGGCGGGCGGGCCCGATGGCCCCCTCGTGCGCCAGCAGCGGCTGATGGAGCGCGGCCAGCGGCTGCAGATCGACGGCGACGTGTCGGACTTCATCACCTCCTGGGGCCTGCAGGGCAAGACCTTCGCGTACTACGGCTCGAAGCTGGCGGGCCGGTTCTGGCAGGTGGTCGACGTGCGGCGCAAGTCGCTGGTGCAGATCGACTTCTGGGGCTCCAGCGACGGCATGGACGACGCGCTTCAGGAGGCGCGCTCGATGCTCGACTCGATGGACCTGGAGGCGCCGCAATGAACATGCCGGTGTTCGACCAGGGCGACCAAAGCGGCCAAGGCAGCCAGCAGGTGACCGAGGTGGCCGGCTGGCCCGTCGGCACCGACTCCTTCTTCCAGCCCCGGCGCGTGGCCTTCTGGGTGCTGGCGGCGCTGATATTGAACGGGCTGTTCTACACGGTCTACATGTTCTCGCTGGGGGTGCGGGTGGTGCCCGTTACCGCCTTCCTGGGGCTGACGGTGTGGGGCATCTACACGATGGTCTTCGTGCAGGCCTTCCGCACGCTCGACCTGCTGGAGCAGCACCCGACGGAGGCCTACGTGCTGGCCTTCGCATGGGGCGGCATGGGCGCCGTGTACTTCGCGGCGCCGGCCAACGTCGCGATCCAGAGCCTGTGCGCCAAGCTGATTTCGCCGGAGTTCGTCGCCACCTGGGGGCCGGCCATTGCGGGGCCGGTGACGGAAGAGTTTTTGAAGCTCGCAGGCGTCGTCCTGCTGGTGCTGGTGGCGCGCAACCAGTTCCAGACATATCTGTCGGTGCTGATCGTCGGCGCGATGGTGGGGCTGGGCTTCCAGGTGGTCGAGAACCTGAGCTACACGGTCAAGTCGGCGGTGCACTTTCCGCTGGAGAACCAGGTCTATCCGGTGCTTCTGAACCTGTTCACGCGCGGGCTGCTGAGCGGGCTGTGGAGCCACGCGGCCTACACGGCGATCGCGTCTTTCGGCGTCGCCTGGTTCCTGCTGCATCCGCAGCGGCCGATGGTGACGCGCATCGCGGTCGCGGTGCTGTGCTTCGTGCTCGCGTGGGCGATGCACTTCATCTGGAATTCGCCCTTCCTCGAAGACCTGTTCGACGGCGGCTATGGAGAGATGGCGGTGATGCTGGTCATCAAGGGCCTGCCCGCGATCATCGTGGCCGCCCTCTTCTGGCACGTTGCCGCGCGCGAAAACGGCACCTACCTGCATGCGCTGGCGGCCTGGTTCGTGCCCGAGCGCGACCTGATCCAGGACGACGAATGGGTGCGGCTGGGCGCGCCCATGCAGCGCTACAGGGTGCGCCGCGAAATGGGCTGGACCTACGGCTGGCGCGCAAGGCGCCTGAAGACGCACCTGCAGCGCGAGCAGCTGCGGCTGATCCGCAAGGCCGCGACCTACGGCCGGGGGCCGCAGACGCTGAAGCACGAGACGGCGGTGAGGCGGCTGCGGGCCAAGCTCGACCCGATCATCGCGGCAGGAATCACGGCAAAGACCTGAGGCGTTGGTTTCTCGCGATGACGGGCAATTCCTGCCCCGAATTGTTAAAAAAGATTGCTAAAGTCGTACGCGTCATGCGACGACAACAACAAGAAATGCTTGGACTGCGCCTGCTGGCGCTGCTGGTGCTCCTCTTGCTGGGCACCGGCTGGAGCTTCCCCGCCAGGGCCGTCACGCTCGTCGAACAGGCTCAACTCACGCTGACGCTGCATGGCAAACACCCCACGGACCAGCCGCCCGAGCCGCACGCGGTGCAGCTGCCCTACAACTGGGACCAGCGGCAGGGCGCGGTCGATGGCGAGGCGGCTTTCGCGTTCGACGTTCCCGTCAACGATCCGAGCGTGCCGCACGCGCTGTTCGTGCCGCGCATCGGCAACAGCTTCAGGGTGCTGGTCGATGGACGGGAGTTGGCGCGATTCGGCACCTTTCCGCCGGGGCCGTACGACGATGCCTCGTTCACGCCGCAGTACTTCGCGCTGCCGGATTCATCGGCCCCGGTGCGGCGCGTGGAGATCGTCGTCGCCGCGCAGGCCGCGCGCCAGGGCGGGCTCTCGCCGGTGGTGGCAGGCACCGAGGCGGAGATCCGGCCGCTGTATGAAGACGCGCTCTTCTGGCAGATCAGCGGCGGGCGCTTCATCGCCATCGTGAGCGGCGTGCTCGGGGCGCTGTCGCTGCTGGTGTGGCTGCGGCAACGCGAGTCGCTGTATCTCTACTACGGCCTGGGCGAGCTGCTCTGGTCGGTGCAGACGGCGCGGGTGCTCTTCACCCATGCGCCGCTGCCGTGGCCCTGGTGGGGCGTGGTGCCGCTGGCGGCCTTCCAGGCGGCGGTGCCGCTGCTGTGCCGCTTCGCGCTGTCGGTGGTGGGCAAGGGAGACTCGCGGCTCGCGCGCTTTCTCGGCCTGCTGGCGCTGCTGTCTCCGGTGACGGCCACGCTGGGCATCACGGTGCCGCTGCTGTGGCTGATGCCGGCGTGGCAGATCCTCTTCTTCCTGTCCGGCCTGGCGATGGTGGTGGTCGTGCTGCGGGTGGCGGTGCGCAGCCCGGTGCTGGAGCACCGCGTGCTGGGCGTGGCGGTGGTGCTGGTGGTGCTGAGCGCCGCGCGCGACAACTGGGTGATGCGCACCTCGCCCGAGGCCTATGCGGTGGTGCCCTGGATCCGCTTCGCGTGGGTGGGCTTCGCGATCTCGCTGGCCTGGGTGATCGCCGAGCGCATGCGCAAGGATGTGCGCGCCGTGGCGCAGATGAACGCATCGCTCGAGGCCGAGCTGGCCGAGCGCAACGCGGCGCTCGAAGCCGTCTTCGCGCGCGAACGCGAAGGCGAGAAGGCACGCGGCGCGCTGGAAGAACGCCAGCGCCTCACGCAGGACCTGCACGACGGCCTCGGCGGCCAGCTGGTCGGCCTGCTGCAGATGGCCCAGCAGCCCGGCGCCGCCATGAACGACGTGGCGCTGCACCTGCGCGACGCGGTCGACCAGCTCAAGCTCACGGTGGACGCCATGCACGGCTGCGAAGGCGACGTGGCCTCCGCGCTCGGCAGCGTGCGCTACCGCCTCGGCCCTCGCCTGCAAGCTGCCGGCATCGAGCTGCGATGGGACGTCGGTTCCCTGCCCACGATGACGGGCTGGACCGCACGCGAATCGCACCAGCTGCAGATGCTGCTGTTCGAAGCCTTCGGAAACCTGATGGCGCATGCGCAGGCGACGCAGGCCGGCCTTGGCGCGAGGCTGCTGGAAGGCTCCGGGGAACGCGCCATCGAGATCGAACTGCAGGACAACGGCCGCGGCTTCGACACGCAAGCGGCGTTCGCCGGCAAGGGCCTCGCGAACATGCGCACGCGCGCCGCTGCGCTGGGAGGCGCGCTCACCGTGCGCTCGCAGCCCGGCGAAACCAGCCTGCTGCTGCGCCTGCCGGTACCGGCGGCATCGACGACGCCGGGCGAGCCCGGGCGGGAAACGGGCCGGCCGCCGCTTCAGCCGGCAAACGGCACGCTGCGATAGGGACTGCGCGCGTCGCTCAGCAGCAGGCGGTTGGTGCGCAGCAGGTGCTCCTCGCGCGCATCGGAATACTTCCAGATCAGGCCGCCGGCGATGTAGGCAGCGCTCACCTGCGGCCAGCTGCCGTACGCCTCGCGCACCTGCCTGGCGAGCCCGCCGGCAAAGCCCGCGAACTCCGCGCGCTCGATATAGCCGAGTTGCACCGCCCAGCGCGACAGGCTGGCCAGGCGCACGGCGTCCCACGCGACCAGGCTGGATATGTCGGCGGGCGAGGCCTTGAAGTGCTTGCGCAACTCATCCACCCAGCTGCGGCTGCCCGCCATCAACTGGGCCAGGTCCGCCATCGGCTTGCCGCTCTGCGCCGAGAGCTCGCGGTAGTCCAGGCTCTTGCGCGCCTTGATCTGGAAGAACGAGGGGAAGAAGGCGTCCATCGCCATGCGCAGGACCGCTGGCGTTTCCTGCGTTGCCGTGTCGATCGCGGCAATGGCGTTCCACAGGGACCGGTAGGCCGATCGCTGCCCTTCCTCGACGAGCCATCGGGCGGTCTGCTCGAAGCTGGCGCGGTCGTGCACGCTCCACACGTCGGCGATGCCTTCGCGCAGCACGTCGTTGTCCTTGCCGGTGGCCACCGCGTTCACGAAGTCGCCGTTGAAGGCGGACAAGGGCGCGCTGAGCGTGACCAGCCATTGCTCCTGGCCCGAGAGCGCCTCGGCGGCGTCGAAGTGAAGCTTGTCGTTGTCCATCATCGCGTGGCCGAGCGTGTCCATCATCCCCATTGAAACTCCCTGTGTTCGAAGCGCCCATGCATCCGGCGGATGCCAGGCAGGTTGACAAATGGTGGGGCCTTACGCGCGGCGAACTGGCGCCGGATTGGCGTGGCAGGCACGCCGCAGCCCCGAGGAAGGGCAGATGTTAACCAGAACGGACGTCCGGACATCCGATGAATTCGGGCCGTGGCCAGGAAGAGGCACGCCCTTCGTCCCGGGTATCGATTTGACTAAATTTTAGATATATCTAAAATAACTCAGACATACCTCAAGAAGGATCCCCCACCATGAGACATTTCCACTTCGGCCATGGCCATCACCACTGCCACGTCGCTCGCGGCGAGCACGACGACGGCCTTTCCGGCGGCGGCCGCGGTCATCGCGGCGGACGTGGCGGCGGCGGGCGCGTGTTCGGCCATGGCGGCCTGCGCTTCGTGCTGCTGCAGCTCATCGCCGACAAGCCCTCGCACGGCTACGAACTCATCAAGGCCATCGAAGAGCGCCTCGGCGGCAGCTACGCGCCCAGCCCCGGCGTGGTCTACCCCACGCTCACGCTGCTCGAGGAGATGGGCTATCTCAGCGTAGACACCGCCGACGGCAGCGGCCGCAAGAGCTACAGCATCACCGACAGCGGCCGCGAATTCCTCGCGGCCAACCGCGAGATGGCCGACGCCATGATGGCCCGCATGAGCGGCGGCGTCGACGGCGCCGGCCCGCGCGGCGGACGCCCGCCGCAGGTCACGCGCGCCATCGAGAACCTCAAGCTCGCGATGCGCATGCGCCTGACGGGCGCGCCACTGACCGATCAACAGGCGCACGAATTTGCCGCGGTGCTCGACGCCGCGGCCCAGCAGATCGAAAGGATCTGAGGGGCCGAGGGCAACCCGAATCCCAACCAACCCTGTCTCGCAACAGGATTTCCGCAATGACTGACTTCAGTACATCACCAGCGTCCACGGCACCCATCGTGCCGGACCGCACGCCCCGCCGGGTGCGCCACGACCTGCGCTTCCGCAAGCTCGCGGTGAAGACGGTGCAGCGCGTGACGCCGCACCTGGTCCGCGTCACGCTCACGGGCGACGACCTCGCTGGCTTCCAGAGCCCCGGCTTCGACGACCACGTGAAGCTGTTCTTTCCCGACCCCGCCACCGGCAGGCTGAGCCTGCCCACCATGGGCCCCGAGGGCCCGGTGTGGCCCGAAGGCCGCCCCACCATGCGCGACTACACGCCGCGCAACCACGACGCGAAGGCCGGCACGCTCGAGATCGACTTCGCGCTGCACGAGGCCGGTCCGGCCACGCAATGGGCCGAGCGGGCGAAACCCGGCGACATCCTCGGCGTGGGCGGCCCGCGCGGTTCGTTCATCTTGCCGACCGAATTCGACTGGCACCTGCTGATCGGCGACGACACCGCCCTGCCCGCGATCTCGCGGCGCCTGGCCGAACTGCCCGCCGGCTCGCGCGCGGTGGTGCTGGCGGAAGTCGACAGCGAAGCCGACGAGATCGCGTTCGACACGCAGGCCGAGCTCACCCTGAAATGGGCGCACCGCCGAGGCACCGAGCCGGGCCTGAGCCCCGTGCTTGTCGACACGCTGAAGGCCATGCAGCTGCCTGCCGGCGACTTCCACGCGTGGGTGGGCTGCGAATCGGCCATCGCCAAGGCGCTGCGCGCGCACCTGGTGGGCGAGCGCGGCGCGAACCCGAAATGGACGCGGGCCTCGGGCTACTGGCGCCGCGGTGCGGTGGCCACGCACGATTCGCACGACGAGTGAGTGGGCTTGCTCCTTCCCCGCGCTGGGGGAGGGAGAAATGTCGGGGTCAGTGCGGCACTTCAGCCGGGCCTGAAGCCGCCGCGCTGCGCCTCGGGCTGCGTATCAGCAGCAGCAGCGGAATCGCCAGCACCGTGATGATCATCATGATGGCGAAGTCGTCGAGGTAGCCGATCAGCGCGCCCTGCCGCGTCACCTCGGCGTTGAGCAACGCAAGCCCCGTAGCGGTGTCGGGCGACATCGTCTGCGGCAGGGTCGCGAGCGCCGCGTTGCCCGGCGCCACGGTCGAGGCGATCTGCGCATGCGCCCTGCTCGAGCCTTCGGTCAGCAGCGCCTGCACGATCGAGATGCCCACGCTGCTGCCGATGTTGCGCAGCAGGCTGAAGATGGGCGTGCCCTGGTTGCGCAGCCTCGGCGCCAGCGTGGCGAAGGTGGCGGTGGAAAGCGGCACGAAGGTGAAGCCGATGCCCAGCCCCTGGATGAAGCCCGAGACCACGATGAGCGTGCTGTCCATCTGCAGTGTGAGCCGCGTCATCTGGTAGAGCGAGAAGGCCGTGAGGCCGAAGCCCAGCGCCATGATCGCGCGCACGTCGATGCGCTGCACCAGCCGCCCGACGATGATCATCGCGATCATCGTTCCCACGCCGCGCGGCGCGGTCACCTCGCCGGTGTAGATCACCGGGTAGCCCATCAGCCCCTGCAGGAAGTTGGGCAGCAAGGCCATGGTCGCGAACAGGATCATGCCGACGATGAACGCGAACAGCAGGCCGGTGACGAAGTTGCGATCCTTCAGCAGGTCGCGGTCGAAGAAAGACACGCCCTGCACCGTCCAGGTGTGGACCACGAAGAAGCAGAAGGCCACCAGCGCGGCCGCGGCTTCGAGCTTGATCTCCCACGACTCGAACCAGTCGAGCTGCTCGCCGCGATCGAGGAAGAGCTGCAGCATGCCGATGGCGATGCTCAGCGTGACGAAGCCGAAGATGTCCAGCCGCTCGCCCTGCGGCCGGCTCTCGGGCAGGTAGCGCGCGATGCCCCAGAAGGCGAACACGCCCACCGGCAGGTTGATGAAGAACACCCAGCGCCAGTCGAAGTTCTCGGTGAGCCAGCCGCCCAGCAGCGGCCCGAGGATGGGCCCGACCATGATGCCCGCGCCCCAGATGGCCATGGCCTGGCCGACCTTCTCGCGCGGGTTGATGTCCAGCAGCACCGCCTGCGAAAGCGGCACCAGCGCCGCGCCGAAGATGCCCTGCAGCAGCCGCGCGGCCACGATGCCCACCAGCGAGGTCGCCAGCCCGCACAGCGCCGATGCCACGGTGAAGCCGATCACCGAGATGATGAACACGCGCCGGCGCCCCCAGTGCCCGCAAAGCCAGCCCGTGAGCGGCAGCGCGATGGCCGAGGCCACGATGTACGAGGTGAGCACCCAGGTGATCTGGTCCTGCGAGGCCTGCAGGCTGCCCTGCATGTGCGGCAGCGCCACGTTGGCGATGGTGGTGTCCAGCGCCTGCATGATGGTCGCCAGCATGATCGAGATGGTGATCATGCCGCGGTGCGGCACGGTGGTTCCGGGCGCGACGCTCATGACGACCTGCGGCCGGCCGGTGAAGCGATCTCCACGAGGCTGCCGTGCACCCGCGCGAGCAGGCTCAGCAGCTGGGCGCGCTCGGCCTGCGAGAGCACCGACATCACGCGGGCGTTGAGCCCGTCGCTGATGCTCAGGGCGCTGTCGAGCGCCTTCTCGGCGCTGGGCTCCAGGTGGATCCTGTTGACGCGGCGGTCGGTGGGGCTGGGCTCGCGGCGTATCCAGCCGGCGGCGGCCATGCGGTCGCACAGGCCGGCCACTGCCATGGGGGTGAGGTCGAGCCGCTGCGCCAGTTCGGCCTGCGAGAGTGGCTCTTCTTCGTCGCCGTGCATCGCCAGCGCGCCCAGCAGGCGGCACTGCGCGCTGGTAAGCCCGATGCGCTCGCGCGCGAGGCGGTCGAACTCCTCGCTGTAGAGCTTGCCCACGCTCTTGACGAGGAAGCCGAAGCGCTGCGTGAAGTCCCTTTTCATAAGGGACTTGATTGTCTACATGTTTATTAGTTGAGCATTAGCAACAAGGGCGTCCGAGGCTCTTGGGAGTCTCTAGAGCCAACCTGCCCGCCTGAACCGGTAATAGAGATAGCCACAGGTGCTCACGATGAGCCCCAGCGCGATGCCATAGCCGTAGCGGAATTTCAGCTCCGGCATGTTCTCGAAGTTCATGCCCCAGATGCCGGCGAAGGCGGTGCACACCGCGAAAATGCTGGCCCAGGCCGCGAGGCGCTTGGTGACCTCGCTCTCCTCGATGGTGACCATCGACAGGTTCACCTGGATCGCCGTGGCGATGGTGTCGCGCATCGCGTCGATCGACGCGTTGATGCGCGCCAGGTGGTCGCCCACGTCGCGGAAGTATTCCTGCGAGCTCATGCAGATCTGCGGCACGCGCCCGCCGTGCATCTTGCCGGCCGCCTCCACCAGCGGCGCCACCGCGCGCTTGAGGACCATGCTGCGCCGCTTCAGGTCGTAGAGCTGCTTGATCTTGTCGCGCGCCGCGCCGCCCTGGCCGAAGATCTGCTGCTCGATGGACTCGAGCTCCACCTCCAGCGCGTCGATCACCGGGAAGTAGCGGTCGACCACCGCGTCCATCAGCGCGTACAGCACGAAGCCGGCGCCGTGGCGCAGCAACTCCGGCTCGCGCTCGCAGCGCTCGCGCACGCCCAGAAAGCCCTGCTTGCTGCGGTTGCGCACCGACAGCACGTAGTTGGCGCCGACGAAGACGTCGACCTCGCCCACGTTCATGCAGTGCTCGCCCTCCTCCGAGGGCTCCACCAGGTGCATGACGACGAAGAGCGAGTCGCCGTACTCCTCCATCTTCGGGCGCTGGTGGCCGTGGTGGGCGTCTTCCACCGCCAGCGAATGCAGGCCGAACTCCTTCTGCATCTCGCGCAGTTCCTCGTCGGAGGCATCGCTCAGCGCCACCCAGACGAAGCAGCCGGGCCGGCTGATGTATTCGCTGATGTCCTCGACCGATATGTCGGCGAGCTTGGAGCCGTTTTCGTAGGCGACGCAGTTGATCAGCATCGATGCCCTCGCAGTTCACGTTGGTGGAAGCCTTCGATGGTGCCACGGGCCTCCCGCTGCCGCCGGTGGGGCTGTCGCCGGGGCTTCGGCCGGCTCGGCTAGAGTTCGCCATGGTCCGGCCGGCGCGAGACCGGTGAACGCAGTCCAGCGGCGCAGCGCAGACGCCGCAACGCACAAGATGGGGAAAAGGGAGGAAGTCGATGAGAAAAAGCTTGTTCGAGGAGTCGCTCAAGTGAAGCGGGACGTTCGCCTTGCGAAGACCCTGCTCGCGGCCGTCATGATCTCGGTGTCGGCAGCCACCGGCTGGCAGCTCTGGACATCGCGCGAACAGACGCTGGCCGCAGCCGACACCAACAACCTCAACCTTGCCCAGGCGCTGAACATCTACGCCGAAGGCATCTTCACCCAGAGCGACATGCTGCTGCAGGGCGTGACCGAGACGCTGAAGGCCGACGGTCACCCGCACGCGCACCTGCAGCGCGTGCAGTCGCTGGTCGAGCGGCAGAAGCGCCTGCTCGACCCGCTCGACGGCGTCGCCGTCCTCGATGCCAGGGGCGACTGGCTGATCTACTCCAAGGGACAGGTTCCGCCGGGCACCAACAGCGCCCATCGGCCCTACTTCGTGCATCACCGCGACACGCGCTCCAACGATGTCCTCATCAGCCCGCCGCTTCGCAACCCGTTCACCGGCGAATGGGGTATCACGGTCAGCCGACGCCTCGAAGACGACAAGGGCCGGTTCGCAGGCGTCGTCGTCATCGGCCTGGGCCTGCAGAACTTCCTGCGCGCATTCGGAACCATCGCCCTGCCCGACACCGGCACCATCGGCCTGAGCACCAACACGGGGCAGATGCTGGTGCTCTACCCCTACCGCGAGAAGTACGTCGGCCTCGACTTCTCGAAGTCGGTCAATTTCCAGCGCCACTTCTCGGGCACTTCGGGTACAGCATCGTTCCGCTCCAGCGTGGATGGAACGAAGCGGCTCTACGCCTTCCGCAAGAGCGACCGCTACCCGGTGCTGACCACCGTGGCGGTGGGCCGCGACCAGGCGCTGCAGGCCTGGAGGCACCAGGCGCTGCTGACGCTCGCCGTCGTCGGCGCCCTGCTGACCGCGGTGGCGGCGGTGGGCTGGAAGCTGATCATCAACATCGGGCGGCGGATCAGGGCCGAGGCTTCGCTGATGGCCGCGCGCGAGGACCTGCTGCAGGCCAACCGCCGGCTGGAGATCTTGGCAACGCAGGACCCGCTCACCGGCCTGGCCAACCGCCGCAGCTTCGACGAAGTGCTGGCGCAGGAATCCCGCCGCGCGGCCAGGGAAGGCACGGCCCTGTCGCTGCTGCTGCTGGATCTGGACTACTTCAAGAGCTTCAACGATGCCTATGGCCACGTCGCCGGCGACCAGTGCCTGAGGGCCGTCGCGATGGCGCTCAGGCGCAGCATCAGGCGCCCGGGCGACCTGGTCGCGCGCTACGGCGGAGAGGAGCTGGCGATCGTGCTGCCCAGCACCGGCCTGCAGGGCGCCCGCAAGGTCGCGGAACTCATGCTCGAACAGGTGCGCGCGCTCGGCATCACCCACAGCGAGAGCCCGCATGGGCAGGTCACCGTCAGCATCGGCGTGGCGACCCTGCAGGACCCGCAGTCGCACGCGCCGGAGCAGCGGCTCGTCGAGGCGGCAGACGCCGCGCTCTACAAGGCCAAGCAGGGTGGACGCAACTGCTGGGTCAGCCAGGAGGAATGGGTGGCGGGCTGAGCCTCATGCGGCTCTGAAGCAGACGGGCCCGGCGGAATCAGCGCAGCATGCGGCGGGTGGCGCGCTGCCCCAGCCAGCGCGCCAGCTCCACGAGCAGCGGCGTCATCACGGCCCAGCCGGCACCCAGCACCAGCATCGCCCGGCTGGGGTCGGGAAAGTGGCCGGCCCCCATCCGCACCGCGGCCGCGTAAGACAAGGCACCGCCCACGCCGCCGATCACGGCCGAGAGCAGCCAGCGCCCGTGCAGCCAGCGCAGCGGCCCGCGCAGCGTGGTCGAGAACAGCGCCCACAGCCCCAGGATCCACGCGGGGGCCACGCCCGGCCAGGGCCCCGGCGAGGCATAGACCAGCACGCCGCCGCGCGCCATGCCGGTGTCCCATGCCAGGCCCAGCAGCACCGCGCACAGCGCCAGCAGCAGTTCGTCGCGGGGCGCATCGCTGAACCACAGGTTCAGCAGCACGGCGCCGATGCAGGCCGCCACGCCCCAACCGGGGGCGCCGCGCGCGGCGCCCAGCACGCACGCGAACCAGGCCGCGTGGAAGACCACGAGGTTGAGAACGGTGGGGCCGTACTGGCGCAGCAGTGTCTTCATGCGGACCGGGCCTGTGCGGCGAAAGCTGCGGCGGTGATCCGGGCACGGCCCTGCGGCGTAGGGAAGTTGCGGGGCCGGCGACGTTCGGCCCGGGCCGCCGCATTTCCGGGAGTCACGATGCCAGCTTCGATCACGCCCGCCCCGATGCGGGAGAGCCGTTCATGACGCCGCCGATCCGCCAATTGGTGCTGGTGCTGGGCGACCAGCTGGACGGCCGGGCCTCGGCCTTCGATGGCTTCGATCCCGCGCGCGACGGCATCTGGATGGCCGAGGTGCGCGAGGAGTCCACGCACGTCGCCTCCAGCCGAATCCGGATCGCCCTGTTCCTGTCCGCCATGCGCCACCATGCGCGGCTGCTGCGCGAGCGCGGCTGGCCGCTGCACTACGTGCGCCTGGACGATCCCGCGAACACCGGCAGCCTGGCCGGCGAACTGGCGCGTGCGATCCGGCTGCTGCGGCCCGGACGGCTGGTGATGACCGCGCCGGGCGACTGGCGCGTGCTTCGCGCGCTGCGCCGCGCCGCCGCCGAGGCCGGACTCGCGCTGGAGCTGCGCGACGACCGCCACTTCTTCTGCACCGTGCGCGAGTTCGCCGAGCATGCCCGCGGCCGCCGCACCCTGCGCATGGAAAACTTCTACCGGCAGATGCGCCGCCAGCACCGCGTGCTGATGGAGGGCGCGGAAGGAACGCAAGGCTACGAGCCCACGGGAGGGCGCTGGAATTTCGATGCCGACAACCGCCAGCCCTTCGGCGCCGAGGGTCCGGGCATCGTGCCCGAGCCCTCCCGCTTCGAGCCCGACGCGATCACGCAGGAGGTGCTGGCGCTGGTGGCCCGGGAGTTCGAATGCCATCCGGGCGAGCTCGATGGCTTCGCCTGGCCGGTGACGCGCGAGCAGGCGCTGCTGGCGCTGGAGCGCTTCGTCGACGAGCGGCTGCCCGGCTTCGGCCCCTGGCAGGACGCGATCTGGCCCGGCCAGCCCTGGCTGTGGCACGCCCACCTCTCGGCGGCGATGAACCTCAAGCTGATCGAGCCGCGCGAAGTGGTCGCGCGGGTGGAACGCGCCTGGCAGGAGGGCCGGGTTCCGCTGCCGAGCGCCGAAGGCTTCATCCGCCAGGTGCTGGGCTGGCGCGAATATGTGCGCGGCGTCTACTGGACCTCCATGCCCGGCCTCGTGGAGTCGAACGCGCTGGATGCGCGGGCGCCGCTGCCGGGCTTCTACTGGACCGGCGACACGCCGATGGCCTGCCTGTCGGATGCGATCCTGCAGACGCTGCGCCTGGGCTACGCCCACCACATCCAGCGCCTGATGATCACTGGCCTGTTCGCGCTGCTGCTCGGCGTGCGGCCGCGCGAGGTCCACGAGTGGTATCTCGCCATCTACGTCGATGCGGTGGAATGGGTGGAGCTGCCCAACACCGCGGGCATGAGCCAGTACGCGGACGGCGGCGTGATGACGAGCAAGCCCTACATCGCCAGCGGCAAGTACATCGAGCGCATGAGCGGCGGGCAGTACTGCGCCCAGTGCCGCTACCGGCCCGGCGTCAGCCAGGGGCCCGAGGCCTGCCCCTTCACGACGCTCTACTGGGACTTCCTGCTCAGGCACCGCGAGCGCTTCGCGAAGCACCAGCGCATCGGCGCCCAGGTGCGCAACCTCTCGCGGCTGTCCGGGCAGCAGGCCGAGGCGATCAGGGCGCAGGCAGCCGCACTTCGCGACGCGCTCGAAAAGGCGGGCGGCTACACGCCCTGACACTGCGCTCGCCATCTGCCGCCGGCGCCCTCCTCAGGCATCGGCCGCACGCAGCCGGTACAGCCCCACATCGATGCGCCCGCAGCGAAAGCCGGCCTCGCAATACGACAGGTAATAGGTCCACAGCCGCTTGAACGCGGCGTCGAAGCCCAGCGGCTCGATCTGCGGCCAGGCCGCCAGGAACCGCCGGCGCCACTCGGCGAGCGTTCGCGCATAGTCCATTCCGAAGCAGTGCGAAGTCTCGATGACGAACCCCGCGCGCCGTGCCTGCTCTTGCAGCACGCGCGGGCTGGGCAGCATGCCGCCCGGGAAGATGCAGTGCTGGATGAAATCGGCGCCCTGGCGGTAGCTGTCGAAGTGCTCGTCGGCGATGGTGATTGCCTGCAGCACCACGACACCGCCGGGCTCGAGGCGGTCGCGCAGGGTCGCGAAGTAGGCGGGCCAGTAGGTCTCGCCGACGGCTTCGATCATCTCGATGGACACGATGCGGTCGAACCGGCCCTGCACGTCGCGGTAGTCCTGCAGCCTCAGGTCGAGCCGCTCGGCCACGCCCCATGCCTGGCCGCGCTCGCGCGCGAAGGCCAGTTGCTCGGCCGACAGCGTGAGCCCCGTCACGCGCGCCTCGTGCCGGCGGGCCAGGCTCGCAGCCAGCGTTCCCCAGCCGCAGCCGATTTCGAGCACGTTCGCGCCTTGCGGGGTGTCGAGCATGCGGTGGATGGCATCGAGGCGGCGCGCCTGGGCGGCCTCGAGAGTGTCGTCGGGCTCGTCGCTGAAGATCGCGCTCGAATACAGCATGCTGTCGTCGAGCCAGTGCCGGTAGAACTCGTTGCCCAGGTCGTAGTGGAAGGAGATGTTGTGCCGGCTGCCGCTGCGGCTGTTCCTGCGCGCCAGGTGCAGCAGCCGGGCCAGCCAGCGCGAAGGGCCGCGGCCCTTGAGCAGCGAGCCCCAGGCGGCTTCGTTGGCCAAGCCGAATTCGAAGAGGGCCAGCAGGTCGGGGCTGTCCCATTCGCCGTCGCGGAAGCTCAGGGCCAGGCCGAGGTCGCCCTGCATGAGCAGCCGCACGATCGGCCGCCAGCTCGAAAGGCGCAGGCTGGCATGCGGGCCCGGCTCGCGGCCGGCCACCTCGATGCTGCGCCCGCCGGGCAGCGTCAGCGCCAGCCGGCCGAAGCGGGTGCGCGCAAGCAGGCGCCGCAGCGGCGAGAAGGACGGCACGGCGTCGAGAACGGGGGCGGAGGGCGTGGTCAGGCTCATGGAGTCTCGCTCGTGGAAACGATGGTGATGTCGCGCTCCGGGGCCGCCGGACGCGGATGCAGTGGCACGCGCTTGATCCACAGGCGCAGTGCCTGCCAGTGGATGGCCGCGACGACCTTGAGGGTCAGCAGCGGATGGGTCAGGAAGACGCGCAGCAGCGCGAGGTCGCTCAGCGCGGTGCATCGGCCGTCCTGGCGCGCGTTGAGCACGGCGCCGTCGGCATCGTGCACGCTCACGCCGATCGACACCGACTCGCCCGGCGGCGCGATGCGGAAGCGGTAGCGCAGGTCCATGCCGTTGAAGGGCGAGACGTACATCCGCTTGTCGCAGCGCTGGTCGATGACCGGGGCGGCGGCGTCGGCCACCGGGATCAGGTAGCTGTGCCGCTGCCCGAAGGTGTTGTTGACCTCGTAGACCATCGCCTGCAGCTCACCCCCCGGTGCGTGGCAGAACCACACGCTGAGCGGATTGAAGACGTGGCCGAGCAGCCTGGGCATGGTCAGCAGCCGGATCGCGCCGCCCGTGGGCAGGCCGGCCTCGCGCAGCCGCGCCTCGACCTGGGCGCGCAGGTCGCGGCCCGAGCCGTCGCCGTAGTCGCCGGCGTGGAAGCTGAACAGGTTGAAGCGGTCCACCGAGAACAGGCGCAGCCGCTCGTTCAGCTGCGGCAGCTCGTCGATGTCGACCAGAACGCTGTAGACGCGGTAGGCGAGCCGGTGCCGCCTGGGCCGCAGCCGCTGGTGCATGACGCGCCCGACATAGAGCGCCGAGCCGCCCTGCCCGCTCATGGGGCGACCGCCCTCGCCGCCTGCGCTGCCTGCGCGGCCTGAGGCAGGTGGATGCGCCCGGACTCCCGAGGCACGCTCCAGGGTCGGCGAACGCCACCCAGCGCCTCGGCGACCGCCAGGCCGGACTGCAGCCCGTCCTCGTGGAAGCCGGAGCCGAAGTACGCGCCGCAGAACCAGGTGCGGCGCTGGCCCTGCAGGTTCCAGAGGTGGCGCTGCGCGGCCATGGCGGCGGCATCGAACAGCGGATGGTCGTAGACCTCCGTGCGGATCAGGTGTTCGGGCCGCGGGCCGGCGACGGGGTTCAGCGTCAGGAAGATCGGCTCGGCCCGCGAGCCCTGCGGCAGATGGGGTTGCAGCCGGTTCATCCAGTAGGTCACCGTCGGGGCGGCGCCGCTGCCGCGCGTTCCGAGGTAATTCCAGCTCGACCACACGGCGCGGCGCGCCGGCATCAGTGCAGGGTCGCGGTGCAGCACGGCCAGGTTGCGGCTGTAGGGAAATGCGCCCAGCAGGGCTCGCTCGGCGCTGGAGGCGTCGGGCAGCAGCGCCAGCGACCGGTCGGCGTGGGTCGCCAGCACGACGTGATCGAAGCGCTCGGGCCACCAGCCGCCGGTGGTGCGGATGCGCACGCCGTCCGGCTCGCGATACAGTTCGAGCACGGCCTCGTCGAGGTGGACCCGGTCGGCAAAAGGCCGGCTCAGGCGCTGCACGTACTCGCGGCTGCCGCCTGCCACGGTGCGCCAGACCGGCCGGTCGCTGATCTGCAGCAGGCCGTGGTTCTCGCAGAAGCGCACGAAGGCCGCCACCGGATAGCGCCCCACCCGCGCGGCGGGCGCCGACCAGATGGCGGCCGCCATGGGATAGAGATGGTCGTCGCGAAACGCGCGGCCGTAGCCGCGGGCGTCCAGGTAGTCGTCCAGCGCCTGGTCGCCGGCGGCCTGGGCATCGCGCGGCGCCTCGCGGTAGAACCGCAGCAGCTCGCGCAGCATCGACCAGAACCTCGGGCTCGCCAGGTTGCGCTTCTGCGCGAACAGGCCGCGAAGGTCGGTTCCTGCGTATTCGAGGCGGCCGGCATCGAGGCTGACGGCGAAGGACATGTCGGAGGCCGCGGTCGGCACGCCCAGATGCCGGAACAAGGCGCTCAGGTTCGGATAGGCGGGCTCGTTGTAGACGATGAAGCCGGTATCCACCGGCACCGTGCCTTCGCGGCCGGGCGCGTCCACCGTGTTGCTGTGCCCGCCGAGGCGCGATTCGCTCTCGAACACCGTCACTTCGTGCCGCTGGGACAGGAGCCAGGCGCAGGAAAGCCCCGAGATGCCGGTGCCGACGACGGCGATGCGCTGGCCCTGCCCCGGCGAGGTAGGTGTCGCGAGGACTGTGGGCTGGGCGGGCTGGGGGTCGAAGGGCGGCATGGTGCGTATCCAAGTGTTGGAGCTTGTACGCAGGAAACCACCATTTGGACCATGGCGCATTGCGGCGATGATCCGATCGCGGCCGGATTGCGTAAGGGTTAGCATGGCCGCCGTTCCCGACCCATCCACCCAACCTGCGGGCATTCCGGTGCCCCGCGGCCGCCGAGCGCCCAACTTGACTGTTGTTGTGACCGATTTCAAGCAGCCGCGCCGCTCCGACGACCTCTGGGCGCAGGCCCTGGCGGCCGTGGCCGAACGGCAGGACAGGGAGGAGTTCGCGCGGCTTTTCTCGCACTTCGCGCCGCGCGTCAAGCACTACCTGATGCACATCGGCTGCCCGGAACTGCAGGCCGAGGAACTGGCCCAGGAAGCGCTGGTGAGCGTGTGGCGCAAGGCCGCGCTGTTCGACCCGGCGCAGGCCGCCGTCTCGACCTGGATCTTCACCATCGCGCGCAACCTGCGCGTGGACGCGCTGCGGCGGCGCCAGGGCGTGGAGTCGGCCGAGGAAGAGTTCGATTTCGACCTGCTCCAGGCGGACGGCGCCTCGCTCGACGACGGACTGCACGCCTCGCGCCTGAACGAACGCCTGCGCAGCGCCTTTCGGCAGCTGCCGCCCGAGCAGCAGCAGGTGCTGCACCTTTCCTATTTCGAAGACGAACCGCATGCCCGCATCGCGGCCCAGCTGAGCATTCCGCTGGGCACGGTGAAGTCGCGCGTGCGCCTGGCGGTCGCTCAGCTGCGCCGCCTGCTGGAACGCTGATGATGGACATCCGACACCACCCCGACGACGACCTGCTGCTGGCCCGGGCCTCCGGCCAGTTGCCGGCCGGAACGCGGCTGGTACTGGCCAGCCACCTCGAACTGTGCCCGCTGTGCCGCGAGCGCGCGCGCACGCTCGATGCCCTGGGCGGCATCCTGCTCGACGAACTTGAGCCCGTGCCGATGACCGACGATGCGCTGGCGCGCACCTGGGCAGCGATCGACGCGCTCGAGAACGCGCCTGCCGGGACTGTGCGGGTGAGCGCGCCGCCGCCGCTGCCGCCCGGCGCGCGCTGGCCACGCGCCCTCGCCCACTGCAGCGCCACGCCCTGGCGCTGGATCGGCCCCGGCATGCGCTGGAGCCGCGTGAGCGTGCCCGAGGCGCCGGATGCGAACGTCTTCCTGCTGCGCATCGCCGCCGGCAAGTACCTGCCGCAGCACACGCACCAGGGGCTGGAGCTGACCCAGGTGCTGCACGGCCGCTTCCACGACGGGCGGGCCCTGTTCGGCCCGGGGGATTTCGACGCGGCGGATGGAGAAATCCACCACCAGCCCGTGGTCCAGGACGGCAGCGAATGCATCTGCCTGGCCTCCCTGGACGGCCGCCTGCGCTTCGAAAGCGCTATCGCGCGCGTGCTGGGTTCGCTCGTCGGGATGTGAGGCGGGCAGACACCCAGGCCGCCACGCCGCTCACGAAGCTGCCCCACACCAGGTCCGCGATGGTGATGGCCCAGGGCCAGTCGCGCAGCGTCGCCTGGTTGGTGAGGTCGTAGGTGGCGTAGGCCACCAGCCCGAAGAAGGCGCCGCGCCGCAGCGCCACGCCGGCCGAGCCTTCTGCCAAGGCCGGCGCGATCGCGAAGACCAGCAGGCCCGCCAGGTAGATGGCATAGAAAAGCACCGCCGCGAGCCAGTCGACGTCGGACGCCATCAGGCCGCCGAGCGCCGGCTTGTACAGGCGCGGGCCCATGAGCGACAGCCATACGGCGTCCAGCGCGAGAAAACTCACGAGCGCCCACAGGTAGGCGATGGACAAGGTGCGGGCGGAAGGTTTCATGGTGCGCCAGTAGGAGAAGTCAATCGGTAACTCAGCTGCCGGTCGCCCTTGGTCTCGGCGTCCAGCCCGATCCAGCGCCCGCTGTCGGCGGCATACCAGATGCGGATGCGCTGCTGCGCGGCCTGCAGGCGCCAGCCCCGCGCCCGCACGGGCTGGCCGCGGACCTCGATGTTGGTGTCGGGCAGCGGCTCGAAGCGCGCCGGCTCCAGCTTGCCGGTCTGCGGATCGACCAGGCGCTGCTGCTTCGGCAGGCGGGGGTTCCAATAAGCGAAAGTCATCACGCACTCGTCCTCGAAGCGGCGCGCGACCTGCTGCCGCGTGCCGTCGTCGTCGGTGTCGGCGCGCAGTTCGCGCAGGCAGTCGCCGGCCCAGCGCTCCCCGGCGTGATGGCGATAGCGGTAGACGGGCACGCCGAGCATGCGCACGACGAAGTCGGCGCGGCTGTCGACGCTGCGCGCCGCCGCGCTGCCACCGACCACGAAGCGATGCGTGCCGATGGGCTTGCCGTCGAGCGTGGCGGTGAAGTTCCACTCGCCTTCCTCGGTCGCGCCCTCCTGCGCCGAGGCCGTGAAGGCCATGCAGGCGGCCATCGCCAGGGCGAGAGCCAGGGCGCGCGCCGGCATCAGCGCTTCTCGAACAGGTAGTGGGCGACCCACCACTGGCCGCCTTCGGCGTAGCCGAACAACTCTTCCACCGAGATGAAGAAAAGGCGCCAGCGCGTCCACCAGATGGGCGCCTCGCTCTCGCCGTAGACGGAAACCAAGAGCGGCATGAGCTCGTCGCGCCGGGCGTCCATGCGCGCCAGCCAGGCGGCGGAGGTCTTCGCATAGTGGCGGCCGTTCCAGCGCCATTGGCTCAGCAGGCGCAGGTCGTCCTGGCAGCGCAGGGCGAGGTCGTCGCCGGGCATCATGCCGCCCGAGAAGAAGTAGCGGCTCATCCAGTCGCTCGCGTCGCGCACCTCGAAGGGATACGGCGCCTCGCGGTGCACGAACACGTGCATGAAGAAGCGCCCCTGCGGATTCAGCCAGCGCGCAACGTTCGAGAAGGCGCGCGGCCAGTTGCGCAGGTGCTCGAACATTTCCACCGACACCACGCGGTCGAAGCGCCCGGCCGTCTCGAAGTCGTTGAAGTCGCAGGTGATCACCTCGAGGTTGCCGAGGCCGCGGGCCGCGGCCTCGGCAGTGATGAACATCCGTTGCGAATGCGAGTTGGACACCGCCGTGATGCGCGAGCCCGGAAAGCGCTCGGCCATCCACAGGCTCAGCGCCCCCCAGCCGCAGCCGAGTTCGAGGATGCGCTGCCCGTCTGCAAGGCCCGCACGCGCGCAGGTTTCGGCCAGCGCGGCCGCCTCGGCCTGCTCCAGCGTCTCGACCCCTTCGGGCCACCAGCAGCAGCTGTACTTGCGGTGAGGCCCCAGCACGGCGGCGAAGAAGTCGGCGGGCAGCTCGTAGTGCTGCTCGTTGGCCTTCTCGGGCAGCAGGGCCAGCGGGGCGTTGCGCAGTTCGTCGAAGAATGCCTGCGAGTGCCGCGCGACGGCCTCGGGGTTGCCGCTGTCCAGTTCGGCCAGGCGCTGGCGCAGCAGCCGCCGCACGCCGATGCGGACGGCGCCGTCGGGCACCAGACCCTGTTCGACCCAGTGGATGGCGGCGGATGCGCTGGAGGCTCGGGGCATGGCGGGACGTCGGCAGTGGTTGGTCCCGTGGTACGCAAGGCCGGGCGCGACGGATCACCGCGCGACGAATTCCGCTTCAGGCCGGCGGCGAACACGGCGCCGCGCGCAGGCCGGCGATACGCGCATTGAACGTAGAATGCCCGCGGCACTTTCACCCGTGCGCGCAGGCGTCATGCGCCATGCCTCCCATGCCCTCCCCGAACAAGCACTCCAGCCCCTCGCCCGCCGCCGTCCGCGACGCCCGCATTGCCGCGGGCCTCACGCAGACCGAGGCCGCGCAGACGGTGCAGGCCTCGCTGCGCGGATGGCAGCAGTGGGAGGCCGGCGACCGCTCGATGGCGCCGGGCCTCTTCGAGCTGTTCATGCTCAAGACCAGGCAGTGGCCGCTCGAGGGCGGCCACCGGGCCGGCTGAACGGAGCGCCGCGCGGAAAATGCCTAGGAACGTCCCCCACCTGCCCCCATGCCCCGCGCGCCGGCGGCATGGATCGCAAGCAACTGATTGAAATGACCAAGACAGACCTCTCTGGGCACACGCCGATGATGGCCCAGTACCTGGGCCTGAAAGCCGACCATCCGGACACCCTTCTGTTCTACCGGATGGGCGACTTCTACGAACTCTTCTGGGCCGACGCCGAGAAGGCCGCGCGCCTGCTCGACATCACGCTCACCCAGCGCGGCCAGTCCGCCGGCCAGCCGGTGGTGATGTGCGGCGTGCCCTTCCACTCGGTCGACACCTACCTGGCCCGCCTCATCAAGCTGGGCGAATCGGTCGCCATCTGCGAGCAGGTGGGCGAAGTGGGCGCCGCCAAGGGGCCGGTCGAGCGCAAGGTGGTGCGCGTGGTCACGCCCGGCACGCTGACCGACTCCGAGCTTCTCAACGACAAGGCCGATTCGCTGCTGCTCTCGGTGCACGCGGGCACGCGCAACTTCTGCGGCCTGGCCTGGCTCAGCGTGACCGGCGCCGAGCTGCGGCTGGCCGAGTGCCCGGCCGACGCGCTCGAAGCCTGGATCGCGCGCATCGGCCCCAGCGAGCTGCTCTACAGCGCCGAAGTCACGCCCGCCTTCGAGCAGCGACTGAAGGCCGCGCGCGCCGCCACGCCCTTCACGCTTTCGCTGCGCCCGGCGTGGCAGTTCGACGGCGGCCTCGGCGAGCGCAAGCTGGCCGAGCAGATGGGCAGCAACAGCCTGGCTGCCTGGAACGCCGAATCGCTCGCCAACGCACATGCCGCGGCCGCCGCGCTGCTGGGCTACGCCGAGCACACCCAGGGCCGGGCGCTCTCGCACGTGCAGCGCCTCTCGGTGGAGCGCGACGGCGACCTGATCGAGCTGCCGCCCACCACGCGGCGCAACCTCGAGCTGGTGCAGACACTGCGCGGCGAAGACTCGCCCACCATGTTCTCGCTGCTCGACACCTGCATGACCGGCATGGGCAGCCGCCTGCTCAAGCGCTGGCTGCTCTCGCCCCGGCGCGACCGCTCCGAGGCGCAAGGCCGCCTCGAAGCCATCGGCACGCTGCAGGCCACGGCCCCCGGTGCCACGGCCGCCCCCTGGCGCACGCTGCGCGAGCAGCTCAAGAACACCAGCGACGTGGAACGCATCGCCGCGCGCATCGCGCTGCGACAGGTGCGCCCGCGCGAACTGCTGGCGCTGCAGCTGGCGCTCGCGAAGGCGGAGCAGCTCGCACCGATGCTGCCCGCGGCGTCCGCCCTGCTCGGCCAGATCGCCGAGCGGCTCGCCCCGCCGCCGGGCTGCGCCGCCTTGCTGACCAGCGCCATCAAGCCCGACCCATCCGCGCTGGTGCGCGACGGCGGCGTGATCGCCACCGGCCACGACGCCGAGCTCGACGAGCTGCGCGCCATCAGCGAGAACTGCGACGACTTCCTGCTGAAGCTGGAGATCAGCGAGCGCGAGCGCACCGGCATCGGCAACCTGCGGGTGCAGTTCAACCGCGTGCACGGCTTCTACATCGAGGTGACGCAGAGCGCGCTCTCCAAGGTGCCCGACAACTACCGCCGCCGCCAGACGCTGAAGAACGCCGAGCGCTTCATCACGCCCGAGCTGAAGGCCTTCGAGGACAAGGCCCTGAGCGCGCAGGACCGCGCGCTGGCCCGCGAGAAGTGGCTCTACGAGCAACTGCTCGACGCGCTGCAGCCCTCGGTGCCCGCCCTCACGCAGCTGGCGGGCGGCCTCGCCACGCTCGACGCACTGTGCGCGCTGGCCGAGCGCTCGCACACGCTGCACTGGCGCGCGCCCAGCTTCGTGTCGCACCCGTGCATCGAGATCCAGCAGGGCCGCCACCCGGTGGTGGAAGCACGGCTGGCCGAGAAGTCGTCGGGCGGCTTCATCGCCAACGACACGCAACTGGGGCCGCAGCAGCGCATGCAGGTCATCACCGGCCCCAACATGGGCGGCAAGTCGACGTACATGCGGCAGGTGGCCATCATCGTGCTGCTGGCCTCCATCGGCTCGCACGTGCCGGCGGCCGCCTGCCGGCTCGGGCCCATCGACGCCATCCACACCCGCATCGGCGCGGCGGACGACCTGGCCAACGCGCAGTCGACCTTCATGCTGGAGATGACCGAGGCCGCGCAGATATTGCACAGCGCCACCGCCCAGTCGCTGGTGCTCATGGACGAGATCGGCCGTGGCACCAGCACCTTCGACGGGCTGGCGCTGGCCGCCGGCATCGCGGCCCAGTTGCACGACCGCAGCAAGGCCTTCACGCTGTTCGCCACGCACTATTTCGAACTGACCGAGTTCCCGGCCACGCACCACGGCGCGGTGAACATGCACGTGAGCGCCACCGAGGCGGGCCGCGACATCGTCTTCCTGCACGAAATGCAGCCCGGCCCGGCCAGCAAGAGCTACGGCATCCAGGTGGCGCGGCTGGCGGGCATGCCCGCGGCGGTGGTCAACCACGCGCGGCAGGCGCTGGAGGCACTTGAATCGCAGCATGCGCAAACTCGTGCACAGGTCGACCTGTTCGCTCCGCCTCCGGTGACCGAAACACCCATGGCCAGCGCCGTAGAATCCGCGCTGGCCGCGCTCGACCCCGACACGATGAGCCCGCGCGAGGCCCTCGATGCCTTGTATGCCCTTCAGAAACTGAACAAACGTGAACTCGGCGCCGCATGACCCGGCACAGTTCATGCCAGATGAACCTGAACCCATGACTTACTGCGTAGGCATCAAACTCAACGCCGGCCTGGTGTTTCTCTCCGACTCCCGCACCAACGCGGGCGTGGACCACATCAGCACATTCCGCAAGATGATCGTCTACGAGCAGCCGGGCGACCGCGTCATGGTGCTGCTCTCGTCGGGCAACCTGAGCATCTCGCAGTCGGTGCGCGAGATCCTCCAGATCGAGGAACTGCGCGAAACCCGCGAGGATGGCAGCCAGGGCGCCCCCATCACCATCTGGAACGCCAGGAGCATGTTCGACGCCGCCCGCGTGCTGGGCTCGGCGGTGCGCCATGTGTACGACCGCGACGCCGAGGCGCTGAAGCACGCGGGGCTCGACTTCAACGTGTCCTTCATCTTCGGCGGGCAGGTCAAGGGCGAGGGCATGCGCCTCTTCCTGGTCTACGCGGCCGGCAACTTCATCGAGGCCACCACCGAGACGCCCTACTTCCAGGTCGGCGAGTCGAAATACGGCAAGCCGGTGCTCGACCGCGTCCTCACGCCCGAGACCCCGCTGGACGAGGCGGCCAAGTGCGCGCTGGTGTCGATGGATTCGACCATGAAGTCGAACCTGTCGGTCGGCCTGCCGCTGGACATGGTGGTCTACGAGGCCAACAAGCTCGAGACCGACCGCGTGATCTGCATCGACGCCGACAACCCCTACTACCGCATGGTGCACAACAGCTGGGGCCAGAAGCTGCGCGAGGTGTTCGACAGCATCGAGGACCCGGTGTGGGACGACAGCCATACCGAGCACCCGCTGAAGATGCCCGCGACGCGCCACAGCCCGCTGCGCAAGATCTCGACCCCCGACGAAAAGCTCATCTGAAATGATGCCCCCCGGCTTGCCACTTCGTGTGCTTCTCCACCCCCCGAGGGGGAGGCTCGGCCGCCTTGGGGCGGCCCGGCGACGGCCGTGATGCCCCCCGTCGTCTTCTCGCACGGCAACAGCTTTCCCGCGAGCACCTACCGCGTCGTCCTCGACAGCCTGCGCAACCGCGGCTTCGAGGTCGACGCCATCGAGAAATTCGGGCACGACCCGAAGTACCCCGTCACCGACAACTGGCCGCACCTGGTGCAGCAGCTGGCCGACTTCGCCAAGGCGCGCGCCGACCGCGCGGGCGCGCCGGTGTTCCTTATCGGCCATTCGCTCGGCGGCTTCCTGAGCCTGATGTGCGCCGCCCAGCACCCCGAGCTGGCGCGCGGCGTGCTGCTGATCGACTCGCCCATCCTCGGCGGCTGGCGCGCGAACACGCTCAACGTGGTCAAGCGCACGCCGCTCATGAAGAGCGTGTCGCCCGGCGCCATCAGCCGCAAGCGCAAGAACAGCTGGGAGCACCGCGAGGCGGTGTTCGAGCACTTCCGCAGCAAGAAGGCCTTCGCGAAGTGGGACGAGCAGGTGCTGCACGACTACATCGACCACGGCACCTTCGATGCGGATGACGCACGCGCGCTGAGCTTCGACCGCGACGTCGAGACCGCCATCTACAACACCCTGCCCCACAACCTCGGCGCGCTGCTGCGGGCGCACCCGCTCAAGTGCAAGGCAGCCTTCATCGGCGGGCGCCAGTCGGCCGAGATGAAGCGCGTGGGCATGGCGATGACGCAGAAGGTCACCCGCGGCCGCATCGCCATGCTGGACGGCACGCACCTGTTCCCGATGGAAAAGCCGCTGGCCACCGCGGCGGCCATCGAGGCCGCGCTGCGCAACCTGCTCTGAGCCGCCAGCCGGCGGCCCCCGTCACGCCTGCGTGACGTGCACTCCCGGCCGGCGCCCCGCATTCCACTTGCCGCCCAGCGCCCGCTCGATCTGCGCGGCCAGCTGCAGCAGCAGCCCGTCGTTGGCCTGCGCCGCCTGTGCCTGGATGCCCAGCGGCAGGCCGTTTTCCTGCGCCGCCATCGGCAGCGAGATGCCCGGCATGCCGCACAGGTTGGCCAGCGGCGTGTACGCGAAGTTCTGCCAGAGATTGGCGAACCAGTCGTATACCGAGGGGTTCGTGCTGGTCGTGAGGTATTCGCTGGTGCCCACCTTGGGCGTGGGCAGCGCGGTGATGGGCGTGAGGATGATGTCCCAGCGCTGGAAGAATTCGCCGAAGGCGCGCGAGGTGGTGTTGAACACCGCCTGCATCTTCGCGCGCTCGGTGTAAGAGGTGTGCAGCCCGGCTTCCCAGATCTTGATGTTGATCGGCTCCAGCAGCTCGGCCGGCGGACGCTCCAGGCCCAGCCGGTGCAGGTGGCCGTCGATGACCTGCGCGAAGTTGCTGATGTAGCAGGTGGTCTGGGCGTCGAAGGCGGCCTTGAAGTCGATCTCGGGCAGCACCCATTCGACGTGATGGCCCAGCCCCTCGAGGAACTTGCCCACCCGCTCCAGCTCGGCCACGAAATGTGGCGTGGCCCTGAAATCGCCCCACTCGTGCGACAGCGCGATGCGCAGCCGCCCCGGATCGCGCTGGATGAGCTCGCTGTACGGCTCGGCCGGCGACCAGAAGGGCATGAACTCGCCGGGCGCGCCGCCACGGCAGTGGTCGACGAACGCGGCCGTGTCGCGCACGGTGCGGCTGTGACAGCCCTGGATCGACACCAGCCCCGAAAGATCCGACAGCCCTGGCGCCAGCGAGAACACGCCGCGCGACACCTTCAGGCCGATGTTGCCGTTCACGCCCGCCGGAATGCGGATGGAGCCGCCGCCGTCGGTGGCGTGCGACAGCGGCAGCACGCCTGCGGCCACGATCGCCGCCGTGCCGGCCGACGAGCCGCAGGTGGTGTATTCGAGGTCCCAGGGGTTGCGCGTGACGTGGAAGGCGTTCTCCGCCGAGCTGCACACGCCGAACTCCGGCGTGGTGCTGCGGCCCATGATGTTCAGCCCCGCCTTGCGCAACTGCTGCGTGAGGAAGCTGTCGGCCGCCGGGCGGTGGCCCTGCATCATCATCGAGCCGAACTCCTGCAGGCGGCCCTTCAACGTGGGGCCCAGGTCCTTCATCAGGTAGGGCAGGCCCGCGAAGACGCCCTCGGGGTTCATGCCGTCCTTCAGCGGATCGGCCACCACGTCGTCGAAGACTTCGACGACCGCGTCGAGCCGCGGATCGAGCCTCGCGATGCCGGCGGCCGCCTGCGCGGCCAGCTCCGCCGCCGTCACGTCACCCTTGCGGACCCGTTCGGCCAGGCCGACTCCGTCGTGGTCGGCCCATTCGCTCCAGCTCATTGCCAGCGTCATTCGCATTGCTCCATTTCTTGTTCATCGAGGAAAGTGCGTCCGATTTTGCCGAGCGTGTCGGCGCGACGCATACTGGCGCGTCCTTGGGTGAGCAGGAACGAAGGACAAACAAGCGACCGCATGACCGACGCCGACACCGCCTGGATCGCCACCACGCTGACCGCCTCGCGCCCGCGCGCGGTGGCCGCGCTGCTGCGCTACTTCCGCGAGCTCGACATGGCCGAGGAAGCCTTCCAGGAAGCCAGCCTGCGCGCCCTGCGCCACTGGCCCGAAAGCGGCCCGCCGCGCGACCCGCTGGCCTGGCTGATCTTCGTCGGGCGCAACGCGGCGCTCGACGAAGTGCGCCGGCGCGGCCAGCACGAGCCGCTGCCGGAGGACGACGCGCTCGTTTCAGACCTGGACGACACCGAGGCCGCCCTCGTCGAACAGCTCGATCAGGCGCACTACCGCGACGACGTGCTGCGCCTGCTCTTCGTCTGCTGCCACCCCGAGCTGCCGCTGACGCAGCAGATCGCACTGGCGCTGCGCGTCGTCTCGGGCCTGTCGGTGCGCGAGATCGCTCGCGCCTTCCTGGTCGGCGAGGCCGCGATGGAGCAGCGCATCACCCGCGCCAAGAAGCGCGTGGCCTCGGCCGGCATTCCCTTCGACACGCCAGGCCGGCGCGAGCGCGACGAGCGGCTGGCGGCCGTGGGCACCACCGTCTACCTGCTCTTCAACGAAGGCTATTCGGCCAGCGGCGGCGAGGAGCATGTGCGCGCCGCGCTGTGCGAGGAAGCGATACGCCTTGCGCGGCTGCTGCTCGACCTGTTCCCCGGCGAACCCGAGCTGATGGGCCTGCTCGCCCTGCTCCTGCTGCAGCACGCGCGCGCCGATGCGCGTCTCGATGCGGGCGGCATGGTCGTACTGCTCGAAGACCAGGACCGCGCACGCTGGAACCGCGCGCTCATCGACGAAGGGCTGGCGCTGGTCGAAGGCGCACTGCGGCAGCGCAGGCCCGGCCCCTACCAGTTGCAAGCCGCCATCGCCGCCACCCACGCGCAGGCGCCGCGCGCCCGGGACACCGACTGGGCCGAGATCGACCGCCTCTACGCAGCGCTCGAAACACTGCAGCCCTCTCCCGTCGTCACGCTGAACCGCGCGGTGGCAGTGCACAAGCTGCGCGGGCCGCAGGTCGCGCTGGCCCTGACCGAACCGCTGGCCGGCGCTCTGGACGGCTACTTCCACTTCCACGGCCTGCAAGGCGCGCTGCTGACGGAGTTGAAGCGCCCCGACGAGGCCCGCGCCGCCTTCGCTCGCGCCCTGGGCATGGCCCGTACCGCCGCGGAGGCCGCGCACATCCGGGCGATGCTCGACCGCCTGGGCAGGCCCGGCTGACCCGATTCCACCCCGCCCGCCACCCACGAAACACGGAAAAGAAAAGGAAGACCATGCTCTATTCCATCCTCATCTACGGCTCCGAATCCGCGGTGGCCGCCTGGGAGCCCGGTGTCGAAGAGGAAATGCTCGAACGCCACACCGACCTGCGCGAGGACCTCCAAGGCCAGGGCCGGCTCGGCACCGTGCTGCGGCTGATGCCCAATGTGGCGACCACGGTGCGCCGCGCGGGCGACATGCATCCGCTGGTCACCGACGGGCCCTTCGCCGAGACGAAGGAGCAGCTCATGGGCATCTACATCGTGGAGTGCGAGTCGGTCGAGGAAGCCACCCACGCAGCGCACCGGCTGGCCTTCGAGGGCGGCGTGTTCGAGATCAGGCCGATCACCTGGTACGACCCAGGTGTGATTGCTGCGCGCATTCCGCAGGTCTGAAGAAAAAAAATATGCCGGCGTTGTCGGATCGGGCCCCCGCCGCCCGTCCTTGGCTGGAACGCACGCATTTCGCGGGCGGCAAACCAAGGAAAAGACGATGTCGCAGACATTCGAGGACAAATGCGTGGTGGTTCATGGTGGCAGCGGAGCCATCGGTGCGGCGGTGGCCCGTGCCTTCGCGCGTGAAGGCGCCAGGGTGTTCATCACGGGGCGCGACCGCGCCAGGCTCGACGCGGCGGTGCGCTCCATCGAGGCCGGCGGCGGGCATGCCGAGGCTGCCGTGGTCGACGCGCTCGACGAACAGGCCATGCTCCGCCACGCCGCCGAAGTGGCCGGGCGCGCCGGGGGCATCGACATCGCGCTCAATGCCATCGGCATCGTGCACGTGCAGGGCACGCCGCTGGCGGAGCTGCCGCTGGAAGACTTCTTCCTGCCCGTGCGGGCCTACACCCGAAGCTGCTTCCTCACGGCGAAGGCCGTGGCGCCGCACATGGCCAAGCGCGGCGGCGGCGTGATCCTGTCGGTATCGACGCCGGCCTCGCGCATGCCGGGGCCGGGCTACCTGGGCCATGCGGTGGCCTGCGCGGGCGTGGAGGCGCTGTCGCGCCACATGGCGGGCGAGATGGCGGCCTTCAACATCCGTACCGTGTGCATCCGCTCGCATGCCATTCCCGAGGCGGTGACCGCCGGCTCGCACGCCCGCGAGGTGTTCCGCCCGGCGGCGAAAAGCATGGGGCTCACGGTCGAGCAGATGCTCGCGGCCAAGCCGCCCGGGCTGCTGGTGGAGCGGCTGCCCTCGCTCGACCAGATGGCCGCCACCGCGCTGTTCGCGGCCTCGGAAGGCGCCGGCGCGATGACCGGCGCGGTGCTCAACCTGAGCGGGGGCATCACGCTGGACTGAGGCTGGACTGAGGCCGGGCCCGACCGGGCTCCCTAGAATCGCCCGGGTCATTCCCGAACCGAGCCGATTCCGCATGCAGCCCGACTTCCCGCCAGCGCCCGCGCTGGCCGACGCCCTGATCGTCGATCCGTTCTACCTGGCGATCTCCGTCGATTTCGAGGACGACATGCCGGCGCGCAAGGCGGTGCTCGCCGACTACTTCGCCTATTCGCTGGGCGAGGCCGCGCGCACCGGCCGCTACCTCGCCGCCGAAGATGCCCGGCTCGGCGCAGCGGCCTGGCTGCTGCCGCGCGCCGATGCGCTCGACGCGGCCGAGTCGGCGGCAAAGGGCGAATACCTCGCCGCCACGCTGGGCCCGCGCGGCCACGGCAACTACCGCCGCATCGTCGATTTCATGGCCGCGCGCTCGCCGGCCGTGGTGCCGGCGCATGCCTGGTACCTGTCGATCCTCGGCATCTCGCCCTCGGCGCAGGGACGCGGGCTGGGCGCGCAACTGCTGGCGCCGACCCTGGCCGAGGCCGACGCGGCGGGTGTGCCCTGCTTCCTGGAAACCTTCACGCCGCGCAGCGTGGCCTTCTACGAGCGGCTGGGCTTCCGCGGCGAGGCCGAGCACCTGGAGCCGGTCACGAACTCGGCGTACCTGATCATGTGCAGGCCGGCTCGGCAGTAGTCGGCAGCAAACGGGAAAATAGGCAGATAAGTTCCACCCGCCGCGCCAGGCCGGCCGAAGATTCCGCCGCATGTCCTCTCTTCCCGCTGAAGCCGCCGAACCCGTCTCGCTGAGCCCCACGCTGATCGTCGAGGACGATCCGGCCACGCAGGAGCGCCTGCGCCATGTGCTGTCTTCCCTCGGCTGCGACGAGAGCCGCATGTCGGTGACCGACAGCGTCGCAGGCGCCCGGCAGCTGCTGGGCGAACGAGGCTACGGCGTGGTGCTGGTGGACATCGGCCTGCCCGACGGCAGCGGGGTGGAGCTCATCGGCTGGCTGCAGGCGCACCACCCGGGCGTACCGGCGGTGGTCATCTCGGCCTGGCGCACCGAGGAGATCATCTTCGCGGCCCTGCGCGCGGGCGCCATTGGCTACCTGCTGAAGGAGCGCGACGACGTCGAGCTGGGCATCGCGCTGCGCAGCATCGAACAGGGCGGCGCGCCCATCGACCCGAGCATCGCGCGCCACATCCTCGCCTGGCTCGCATCGCACCAGCCACCGGCCGACGCGCCCGCGCAGGCGCAGGCCTGCGCAGAGGCACCGGCGGCGCTCACGCGCCGGGAGCTCAAGATACTCGAGCTCGTCTCGCAGGGCCTGAGCAACCGCGACATGGCCGAATCGCTCTCGATCTCCAGACTGACCGTGGAATGCCACACCAAGAACATCTACCGCAAGCTGGCCGTCAGTTCGCGCACCGAAGCCGTCTTCGAAGCGCGACGGCATGGCTTGCTGCGCTGAGCGGCGCGTTCGTCCTGCTTCTTCTCGCGGCCTGCCCGGCCTTCGCTGCCGGAGAAACCGCCGCTCCCGCGCTGCGCGTGGAGGCCGTGCGCGGCACCGGCTGGAACGACACCGCCCCGCCCGCCGAAGGCTGGACGCCCGTCGCCCTGCCCGACAGCTGGGCCAACCGCTGGCCCGGCTTCGACGGCGTCGTCTGGTACCGCCTGACGTGGGAGCAGCCCGAGCAGGCGCGTGAAGCCGGCCTGCTGCTGCACTACCTGAACATGGCCGGCGAGGTCTCGCTCAACGGCACGACGATCTCGCGCGACCAAAGCCTGGTCGAGCCGCTCACGCGCGCCTGGAACACGCCGCGCTACTGGCTGCTGGCGCCGCCGCTGCTGAAGCCAGGCACCAACACCCTGCTTGTGCGCGTCTCGGGGCTGGCGCCCTACCAGGCGGGACTGGGGCCGGTCGAGATCGGCGAACCGGCGGCGATGCAGTCGCGCTTCGAGCGCGAACGGCTGGTGCGGCACGACCTGCAGGTGCTGGGCCTCGCGGTCAGCGCGGCGGTCTCGGCCTTCTTCGCCGCCTGGTGGTGGCTGCGCCGGCGCGAGACGGCCTATGGCTGGTTCGCGGCGATGTCGGTGCTGTGGCTGCTGTTCGCCTACAACCAGATCGCGACCAGCCCCTGGCCTTTCGGCTCCAACCATCACTGGCAGGCGCTCAACACCTCGCTGCTGCTGGTGTTCAGCGTCTCCTATCTGTTGTTCGTGCTGCGCTACTGCGGGCGCCGCCTGCCACGGCTCGAAGGCGCGGCCGCGCTGGTGGCGGCGGCCGGCGTGCTCGACCTGTGGCTGGCACCCGAGCCGTCGCTGGCGGCGCACAGGGCCATCTGGACGCTGGTGGGGGGCCTCACGGTCATCGTGGTGAACAGCTGCGCCCTGGTGTACGGCTGGCGCCATCGCGGCAGCCCGGTGCGCTCCATCGCGCCCTTCATGGCGATCTCGGCCGTGACGGGCGCGCACGACCTGCTGGTGTTCACGCAGGTGATCGACAGCAACGTCTACTACACCAACATGTCGTCGTACGTGCTGCTGCTGGGCATGGCGCTGACGCAGGCGGCGCGCTTCGCGCAGAGCCTGCGTCGCATCGAGAACTTCAACACCGAGCTGATCGAGGAGGTGAACGCAGCCAAGGCCGAGCTCGCCACCACGCTGGCCCAGCAGCATGCGCTGGAGCTGGCGCACGCACGCATCGGCGAGCGCGTGAACCTGGTGAGCGACCTGCACGACGGGCTCGGCGGCATGCTGGTGGGTAGCATCGCGACGCTGGAGCGCAAGCCCGAGAACCTCAGCGCGCCGGAACTGCTCGCCATGCTCAAGCGCCTGCGCGACGACCTGCGCCTCATCATCGACGCCACCGGCCGCGACGACGGCGCCCGCGCGCTCGGCGAGCTGCTGGTGCCGATGCGCCACCGCAGCACGGAGCTGCTCGACGCCAACGGCATCGACTGCCGCTGGCAGGTGTCGGGCATCGAAACGCTGGAATTGCCGCCGTCGCAGAGCCTGGACCTGATGCGCTTCCTGCAGGAGGCGCTGACCAACGTGCTCAAGCACAGCGCGAGCCGCCGCGTGGACGTGACGGTGGCGCGCGCGGGCGCCGAGCTTCAGCTCAGCGTGCGCGACGACGGGCGCGGCTTCGCGGTCGATGACCGGACGGCCGGCGCGGGGCTGCGCAGCCTGCGCACGCGGGCCCGCCGCCTTGGCGCCGAGCTGCACCTGCAGTCGCGCCCCGGCGAGACCCGTGTGGCGCTGCGGATGCCGCTCGCCGGCTGAGTCCTCAGAGTTCGAGCACCAGCCGCCCTTCGCAGGCGCGCGAGCAGCAGGCCATCATCTTCGTGTTGGCGTCGCGCTCCACCCGCGTGAGCACCACGTCGCGGTGATCGACCTTGCCGGAGAGCACGCGCACCTCGCAGGAGCCGCACAGGCCCTCCTCGCAATCGCTCTGCACGTCGACGTTGGCGGCGCGCAGCGCGGTCAGCAGGGTCTGGTCGGGCGGCACGGTGAGGACGAGGCCCGAATCCTTCAGCTCGACCTCGAAGGCCCGTTCCTTCGACGGGTCGAGCGTGGCCAGCGTGGATTCGAAATGCTCCACGCGCAGCGCGCCCTCGGGCCATGTGGCGCAGCACTCTTCCAGCGCCTGCAGCATGCGCAGCGGGCCGCAGGCGTAGACCTGCGCGCCGGGCACCGGCTGCGCGAGCAGCGCCTGCAAATCGTTGCGCCGGCCTTCGTCGGCAACGTGCAGGTGCAGCCGCTCGCCATGCAGCGCAGCCAGCTCATCGACGAAGGCCATGCTGCGGCGGCTGCGGCCGCTGTAGTGCAGCTCGTAGTCCATGCCCAGCGCCTTGGCGCGCCGCGCCATCGCACTCACCGGCGTGATGCCGATGCCGCCGGCGATGAAGATCGCCTTCTCCAGCGATTCGTCGAGCCTGAAGTGGTTGCGCGGGCCGCGGATGCGCAGCCGGTCGCCAGGCTTCACGTTCGCATGCACCCAGGCGGAGCCGCCGCGGCCTTCGGGCTCGTGCAGCACGGCGATCTCGAAGGCGCCCGCGTCGTCAGGATCGCCGCACAGCGAATACTGGCGCGAGAGTTCGGGCGTGCCGCATTCGACGTCGATGTGCGAGCCGGCCGTCCAGCGCGGCAGCGGCTTGCCATCGGGCGACACCAGGCGCAGCCTGACGACGCCCTCGGCCACCGGCGTCACGCCCTGCACCACCACGGGCCGCGCAATGGAATGCGCCGAGGGCTCGCCGATGCGCACCGGCACGCGCACGTCGCGCAGGCCGGGGTTCGCGCGCTCGGGGTTGGCGGCCGGGTCCCATTCCACCCACAGGTGCTCGGGACCGCGGAAGGAGGTGTTCGGCACGTAGGTGAAGCGCTGTTCGGAAAGCCGCATGTGCGGCAGCCGGCGCGTGAACTCCTCCAGGAAGATCTGCATCTCCATGCGCGCCAGGTTCTTGCCCATGCACTGGTGCGAGCCGTAGCCGAAGGTGAGATGGTCGCTGGCGTTGTCGCGGCGGATGTCGAACAGGTCGGCATCCGAGAAATGCCCCTCGTCGTGGTTGGCCGACGAGGTGACGATCAAGAGGCGCGAGCCCGCCGGCAGGTCGACGCCGCCGACCTGCGTGTCTTTGGTGACCATGCGGCGCCACGCGGCCACCGAGCCGTTGTGGCGCAGGCACTCCTCCACCGCGTTGGGGATGAGCCCCGGGTCCTCGCACAGCTCGCGCCACACCTGCGGGTGCTGCAGCAGCAGCTTCACCGCGTTGGCGGTGGCGTTGGCCGTGGTCTCGTGCGCGGCGACGATGCCGGCCATCATCATCGAGTGCAGGTACGAGTCGGTCACCACCTCGGGGTGCAGCATCTGCTTGCGGATGCCGTACTGCATCCAGCCAGGCGCGTCGGGGTCCTGGCGCATCTTGGCCAGCACCTTGCCGGCGTACTGCCAGAAGTTGCCCACCGCATGCGCCACCGCCACCTGCTCCTCGGGCTTCGGACGGCCCCAGGTGTTGACTGTGTGCGCGATGGAGTACTTGCGCAGCGTGTCCATGTCTTCCTCGGGCACGCCGAGGAAGTGCAGCGCCACGGTCAGCGGAATTTCCCACAGCATCTGGTCGACGAGGTCGGCGCGGCCGTCGTCGATGAAGCGGTCGACGTACTCGCGCGCCAGCTCGCGCACCATGGGCTCGTGGTGCTTCAGCGCCTCGGGCGTGAAGGGGTCCATCAGCGCGCGGCGGCGCGGCATGTGGGCGGGCTCGTCCTCGTTGACCAGCGTGCGGTTGAGCGCGAAGCCGTAGGAGGCCAGCACCGCGTTGGCTTCCTCGCCCGTGGGCGTGATCTTCTCGAGCGCGATGGAGGGGCTGAAGGTGATGTTGTCGCGGAACACCGCCTTGATGTCCTCGTAGCGCGTGAGCACCCAGTAGCCCAGCTTGGGGCTGTAGAAGATGGGCTCCTGCTCGCGCGCCCAGCGCACGTACTCGGGCGGATCCTGCTGGTAGCCGTCCTCGAAGGGGTCGAAGCCGGCGGCGCGCTGGCTCACCGGGCAACCGGTGGGCGTTCGCTCGGAAGACAGCGGGCCGTGCGCGACGGGGCAACCGGAAGTGCGCGAGGACGTGGCGGTATCTGGCATGGCGGGCAGCTTCAGTCGAGGGTGATCTTCAGGTCGCGGATCAGCTTGTGCCAGCGCTCGGTCTCGCTCCTGAGCAGCGCGGCGTACTGCGCGGGCGTGTTGCCGACCGGCTCCACGCCGAAGTCGACCATGCGCGTGCGCACCGAGGGCTCGTTGATGGCGGCGACGAGCTGACGGTTGAGCGTGGTCACCACATCGGCGGGCGTGGCCCAGGGCACCACCACGCCGACCAGCGCGGCGGCCTCGACGTTCTTGTAGCCGAGCTCGGCGAAGGTGGGCACGTCGGGCAGTTGCGGCAGGCGCGTGGGGTTGGCCACGGCCAGCGCCTTGACCTTGCCGCCCTTGATGAAGCCGGAGCCCGCGGCCAGGTCGACCATCATGGCCGGCAGCTGCCCGCCGACCACGTCTGCCAGCGCGGGCGCCGCGCCGCGGTACGGCACGTGGACCATGAAGAGCTTGGCCTCCACCTTCAGCAGTTCCATCGCGAGATGGTGCGGGCTGCCCGCGCCGGCCGAGGCGTAGTTGATGCCGCCCGGCTTGGCGCGGGCCTGGGCGATGAAGTCCTTGGCGGAGTTGAAGCCCGAGTTGGCGCCGACGACCAGGATCATCGGGAACTTGCCCATCAGCGTGACGGGCGCCAGGTCCTTGGTGGGGTTGTAGCTCAGCGACTTGTAGAGCGCGGGGTTGAACACCAGCGTGCCGTTGTCGGCCGAGAGCACGGTGTAGCCGTCCGCCGCGGCGCGCACGATTTCGGAAGCGGCCAGCGCGGTGTTGCCGCCGGGCTTGTTGTCTACCAGCACCGGCTGCCCTACCTGGGTCGAGAGGGTCTGCGCGACCGTGCGCGCCAGGAAGTCGGAGCCGCCGCCGGCCGCGTAGGGAACGATCCAGCGGATCGGCTTGGCCGGAAAGGCCTGCTGTGCGCCTGCGCTGGCGGCGACGACAGCCAGCGAAAGAACCGCGAGGCAGCGGGCAAAGTGCTTCTTCATGAGGGAGTCTCCGTGAGGGATTTTGTGTATTGCGTAATTATCATACGCAATGCGTAATTCAAGGATCGCGGGTTTACCCGGCTCTACCGGTCGAGCACCTAACATCCAGCGGTCATGAAGCAGCCTCCGGAATCCGATCCCTCCCTCTCCTCCCCAGCGCGCGAACGCCGCCAGCGGGTGCAGTCCGCCGAGACCGGCATGTCCGTGCTCAAGGGGCTGGCGCACCTGGGCGGGCGCAGCAGCCTGACCGCGCTGTCGGCGCACATCGCCGAGAGCCCGGCCAAGGTGCACCGCTACCTCGCGAGCCTGATGGAAGCGGGCCTGGTGCTGCAGGACGCCGCGTCGCAGCACTACTACCTGGGCACCGAAGCCATCCAGATCGGCCTGGCCGCCATGCGCCAGGCCGACCCGATCCGCGCTGCCGAGCCCTGCCTGATCCGCCTGCGCGAATCGCTGGAGGTGACCTGCTTCGTGGCGGTGATGGGCAACAAGGGCCCGACCATCGTGCGCTTCGAGGAACCGGGCCTGCCGGTCACGGTGAACGTGCGCGCCGGCTCGGTGATGTCGATGCTGTGGTCGGCCACGGGCCGCGCCTTCCTGGGGCTGCTGGATGAATCGCGGGTGCTTGCGCTGGCCGAGCAGGAACTGGCCGATGCCACGCCCGAGATGCGCTCGCAGCTCGACGCGAAGGACCCGATCGGGGAGCTGCGCCGCGAGGTGCGCCAGGCGCGCTGCGCGAGCGTGAAGGACACCTACCTGCGTGGCATCAGCGCCGTGGCGGCGCCGGTGTACGACTATGCGGGGCGGGTCTGCGCCGTGATCACCGCGCTGGGCGCCACGGGCGGCTTCGATCCGTCGATCGACGGGCCCATCGCCGCGGCGGTGCGGCAGGAAGCAAGGGCCGCGAGCGCCCTGCTGGGCGCCGCGGGCTGAAGAATCAAACCAGGATCAGTCGGCCCAGACCACCGTGCCGGTCCACGCCGTGGCCAGCACCAGGATGCCGAAGGCGATGCGGTACCAGGCGAAGGGAATGAAGCTGTGGCTGCTGATGTACTTCAGCAGCCAGCGCACGCAAAGCCATGCGCTGATGAACGAGAACACCAGCCCCACCGCGAAGAGGGGCACGTCGGCCATCGACAGCGCCGCGCGCTCCTTGTAGATGCTGTAGAGGCCCGCGCCGATCAGCGTGGGAATGGCCAGGAAGAACGAGAAGTCGGTCGCCGCCTGGCGCGAGAGGCCCAGCAGCATGCCGCCGATGATGGTCGAGCCGCTGCGGCTGGTGCCGGGGATCATCGCGAAGCACTGCACCAGGCCGACCTTGAGCGCGTCCCACGGCGTCATGTCGTCGACATGCTCGACGCGCACCGATCCGGGCGGCCGCTTCTCGGCCCAGAGGATGATGAAGCCGCCGATGATGAAGGTGCTCGCCACCACGGTCGGGATGAACAGGTGCTCCTTGATGACCTTGCCGAACAGCAGGCCCAGCACCACCGCGGGCAGGAAGCCGATGAAGATGTTCAGCGCCAGGCGCTGGGCCTTGGGTTGGCGCGGCAGCGCGACGACGGTAGAGCGGATCTTCTGCCAGTACACCAGGATCACCGCGAAGATCGCGCCGGTCTGGATGGCGATCTCGAAGACCTTGCCCCGGTTGTCGCCGAAGCCGCCGAGCAGCGAGCCCGCAAGGATCAGGTGGCCCGTCGAAGAGATCGGAAGAAATTCGGTGAGCCCCTCGACGATGCCCATGATGGCGGCCTTGGCCAGCAAAACAATATCCACGCGTACTCCTTTCAAGTGCGGCCATTATCGCGAGGGGGCTGGTCAGCCAGGGCTCAGACTCCCCTGTTCCGGTGATGTTCAGGCACGGCGCGTTGACACACAGTCGAGGGTGTGCGAAGGCATGGGATGCCTGAGGAGCCATTGGTAATGCGAACGTTCACGCCCGGCGACAGACTCGAAGAGCACGCCTCGACTTTCGACGATCACGGCGAAGACCGCCGCAAGAACGCCCTCGACCTGGAACGCGAGCAGCGCGCCTCGATGCGCCGCGTGACCGAGGCCACGGGCGCGTCGGCCCACGAACTGCGGCAGCTGATGCAGCGGCTGCGCGACATCGACCTCTCGGGCTCCAGCGCGGGCATCGTCGCGCAGGGCCACATCGAGGCCGACCGCATGCAGTCGGGCATGGCCGCGCTCGACCTGGGCGACGGCAACGTGGCCGAACAGCGCGGCGACGCGGTGCAGAGCATCGATTTCTGGCTGCTCGAACCGCTGGACCCCGCGCACGACAAGAAGTGGTACGCGCGCTGGAAGTTCTGGAGCTTCATCCTCGGCGCGGCCGGCCCGGAAGCCGCGCTCACCCTGCAGGGGCTGGCGCTGCGCCCCACGGAGCCCGGCGACACCCACGCCGACCTGGTGGCCAAGGCGCGCAAGGTGCTCGAAAGCTGGCGCCGCACCTCCGAGCCGCTCTTCTGGGCAGCGGTCGAATGCTACGTGCGGCAACAGTCGTTCTCGCTCGAAACACAGGCCTACCTGATGCACTGCATCGCGTCGGTTTTCACCGGCGACCCGATGAAGCTGTCGAACGAGCAGAGCGAGCAGCTCGCGGCCGTGCTCGCCGACACCTACTGCGACGCGCTGGGCACCTCGGCGAGCATGCCCTCGGCGGACATCTACCGCCGCCTGTCGCAGGGGCTTGAAGCCACCGACCGGGAGACCGGCCTCGCCCGCAACCTCGGGCGCAGCGACGCGGCGCAGATCGCGATGACCGCGCTGTTCTCGGTGATCGAGTTCTCGCGCCTACGCTGAAGCGCCGCCGCCGCCGGCGCGGCGGCGCAGCGCGCGCACCGCGCTGTCGACCGTGGTGAACACCGGCAGCCCGCTGGCCGCCTCGCAGGCAGAACGTGCCCGTGTCATGCTGAACTGCGCCAGCGCGATGCGCGTGCAGCCCCGTTCGCGCAGTGCGGCGGCCTGGGCGGCGATGAGCGCATCGTGGCGCTGCGTATCGCCAGCGTTCAATGCATCGAGCGCGCCTTCGGCCAGCGCGGTTTCGAGCGCGACCTCCGATGGAAACTCCGGCGGCATCGACGCCAGCGTGGGCGCGAAGGTGGCGATGAGGCCCAGCCGGCCCTGCAGCCCCTGCACTGCCTCGTCGATCATGGCCTCGTTCGGCTTGAGCACCGGAATGCCCGCGTGCCGCCGCGCCACCGCCTCGATGCACGGCCCGAAGGCCGAGCAGGTGAAGAGAATGCCCTGCGCGCCGGTATCGACCGCGTACTGCGCGAGGCGCTGGAAGCGCTCGTGCATGGCGGCGTCGAGCCCCTTGCCCTCGCGCGCCAGGTCGGCCGAGAGGCTGTCGTCGAGCAGGTTCATGCGCACGGCATCGGGCCAGTCGCGCGCGAAGGCTTCGTTGATGGGCGCGACGGAGTGCGAGAGCGCGTGGATCAGGGCAATGCGGGTCATGAGTTCAGGCGACGGCGCTCAGATGCCCTTGGAGGAAGGGTTGGCGAAGGCCTCCTTCGTCTCGGCATTCAGCGGGTAGTTGATGTCGATGCCCTTGGGCGGAATGGGCGACATGAACCACTTCGCATAGAGCTTCTCCATCTCGCCCGACTTCATCATGCCCGAGACCACGCGGTCCACCAGCGCCTTGAAGGCCGGGTCGTCCTTGCGGAACATCAGCGACTGGTTCTCGGTGCGCAGGCTCTCGCCGGTGATGAGGAAGTCCTTGGGGTTGCGCGCGTTCGCGATCTGGCCGGCCAGCAGGATGTCGTCGAGCACGAAGGCCTGGGCGCGGCCGGTTTCCACCAGCAGGAAGGAGTCGCTGTGGTCCTTGCCCGCGAGATTGGTCACCTCCAGGTTGCGGCCCCGGTCGGCCTCGCGCAGCAGGCGGAACGAGGTGGTGCCGCTGGTGGTGGCCACGGTCTTGCCCTGCAGGTCGGCGATGCCCTTGATACCCGAATCGGCCTTCACCAGCATGCGCACGTTGTAGCGGAAGATGTCCGGCGAGAAGGCCACCAGCTTCTGCCGCTCGACGAGGTTGGTGGTGGAGCCGCATTCGATGTCGACCGTGCCGTTCTGCACCAGCGGAATGCGGTTGGCCGAGGTGACGGCCTGGTACCTGACCTCGACGGCCGGCATCTTCAGCTCGCTCTTTACCGCCTCGACGATGCGGTTGCAGATGTCGAGGCTGTAGCCCACCGGCCTGAGGTTGCCGTCGAGGTAAGAGAAGCCGAAGGACGACTCCCGGTAGCCGAAGGTGATGGCGCCGCTGGCCTTGATCTTGGCGAGCGTGTCGTTCTCCTGCGCCTGCGCGGCGGCGAAGGGCATCAGCGCGGCCGCAAGCACGGCGGCGAAGGAAAACAGCGGACGAAGCTTGGGCATGGAACGCTCCTCGAGGCGATGGTGTGGGGAAGACGAACGGACGGGAAAGTGGTGGCGCTCAGCGCGCCGTAGCCGCTGCTGCAGCGCGCGTGACCGCGTCGATGGAGGCCGCGAGCCGCGCGGCGATCTCCTGCAGGTCCTGCCGGGTGGCGATGAACGGCGGCGCCAGCAGCACGTGGTCGCCCTGGCGGCCATCGACCGTGCCACCGAAGGGGTAGCACAGCAGGCCGCGCGACATGGCGTCCTTCTTGACGGTGGCGTTGACCTTCAGTGCCGGATCGAACGGCGCCTTGCTCGCGCGGTCGGCCACCAGCTCGATGCCCCAGAAGAAGCCGCGGCCGCGGATGTCGCCCACGTGCGGATGCGCGCCCAGCGCGTCGGCCAGCATGCGGCCGAAGGCGAGGCCGTCCTCGCGCACCTTGGCGACCAGGCCGTCGCGGCGGATCACCTGCTGCACCGCGAGCGCGGCGGCGCAGGCCATCGGGTGGCCGAGGTAGGTGTGGCCGTGCTGGAAGAAGCCGCTGCCTTTCGACATCGCCTCGACGATGCGCCGCTGCGCCAGCACGGCGCCCACCGGCTGGTAGCCGCCACCCAGGCCCTTGGCGACAGTCATCAGGTCGGGCACCACGCCCTCCTGCTCGCAGGCGTGCAGCGAGCCGGTGCGGCCCATGCCGCACATCACCTCGTCGAGGATCAGCAGCACGCCGTACCTGTCGCACACCGCGCGCACGGCCTTGAAGTAGCCCGGCACCGGGGTGAGCACGCCGGCCGTGGCGCCGCCGACGGTCTCGGCGACGAAGGCGATCACGCGGTCGGCGCCCTGCGCGACGATGGCGGCCTCCAGCTCGGCCGCCAGGCGCAGGCCGTACTGCTCGGCGCTCTCGTCGGCGCGCTGCTCGCGGTATGGGTAGCAAGGCGACACGTGCGTGGCCGGCACCAGGATGGGCGCGAACGGTTCGCGCCGCCATGCGTTGCCGCCCACGGCCAGCGCGCCCAGCGTGTTGCCGTGGTAGCTCTGGCGGCGCGCGATGAAGTGCGTGCGCTGCGGCTGGCCGATCTCGACGAAGTACTGCCGCGCCATCTTGAGCGCCGCCTCCACCGCCTCGGAGCCGCCGCTCACCAGGTAGACGTGGCTCATGCCATCGGGCGCGGAGCCGATCAGCTCGTCGGCCAGCTGCTCGGCCACCTCGCTCGTGAAGAAGCTGGTGTGGGCGTAGGCCAGCTTGTCGATCTGCGCGTGCATCGCGGCCATGACTTCGGGATGCGCATGGCCCAGCGAGGACACGGCGGCCCCGCCGGAGGCGTCGAGGTACTCGCGGCCCTCGGCGTCGCGGATGAACATGCCGTGGGAGCTCGCGGCGACGGGCGGGGTCTGGCGGAGGTGGCGGTGGAAGACGTGCGTCATGGCTCGGTCATTGGAACTAACGTTTCCTTTGAATTATTGATTGGAACATTTGTTCCGTCAACTGCCGGGCTCCATCTGCTCCGGTACATTTGTTCCAACCCCGTCAAGGAGACACACCGCCATGGGCGCCAAAGAGCAGATCCGCCAGCGTTTCAACGAACTGAGCCCCGCGCTGCAGCAGGTGGCGCGCTACGTGCTCGACCACCCGAACGCGGTGGTCACCGGCTCGATGCGCAGCGTCGGCATTCGCTCACAGAGCACGCCCGCCACGCTGGTGCGCTTCGCGCAGCACATGGGCTTCGAAGGCTGGCCGCAGCTCAAGGAGGCCTTCGCCGCCGAGATGGGCCTGGGCTCCGAGACCTACGGCGGCCGCGCCAAGCAGCTCGTCGGCCGCGCCAGCGACCAGACGCTGACGGGCGAGATGTTCGAGGTGCAGCGCCGCAACCTCGAAGCCACGCACCAGCAAAGCGGCTACGCGCTGCAGAAGGCCTGCGCGCTGATCGAGAAGGCGCCCGCCGTGCACGCGGCAGGCTTCAGGGCCTGCTTTCCGATCGCGTTCTCGTTCGTGTACGTGTACCGGCTCTTCCGCGCCAGCGTGCACCTGGTCGACGGCCAGGGCGGCTCGCTGGAGATGCAGCAGCGCGCCTTCGCCAAGGGCGACGCGCTGGTGGTGGCGAGCTTCGCGCCCTATTCGCGCGAGGCGCTGCAGGTGACGCGGGCGGCCAAGGCGGCGGGCTGCCGCATCGTCGCCATCACCGACAGCGTGGCCTCGCCGCTGTCGCTGCTGGCGGAGGAGACGCTGCTCTTCACGATCAACAGTCCCTCCTTCTTCCCCTCGGTCGCGGCCGGGGTGGCGGTGACGGAGGCGCTGGTCGAGCTGCTGGCCAGCCGTGCCGGCAAACCGGTGATCCGGCGCATCGACCAGGCCGAGGCGCAGCTCTTCGAGTCGGGGGCCTACCTCACGGCGCCGGCCATGCGCGGCGGCCAGGGGCCGGCCTGAGTCTGGTTCAGACCAGGGACCGGGTGCGGGTCGGGTTCTTCTGGCTCAGGTAGAGCACCAGCAGATCGCGGTTGGAGTTGATGTGCTCGCGCATGGCGGCCTCGGCGGCGGCGGCTTCCTGCCGGCCCAGCGCCTCGACGATGCGGCAGTGGTCCGCGAACGCCTGCAGGGCCTGCTCGTGCCTGTGCAGCAGCATCGAGGCGTCGCGGTTGTGAGGACGCAGCTTGCTGTCGAAGATGATCGGCAGCTGGCTGGCGCGCTGCACCGCCTCGGCGAGCCAGCGGTTGTCCGCCAGCGCCAGCAGTTTCTGGTGGAAGGCCAGGTCCAGGTCCTGCCAGCGGGCGGCGCGGCCTTCGGACCATTCGCCGGTGTGATGCAGCAGCTCGTGCTGCTCGTCGAGCATGGCGGTCAGCTTCGACAGGGCCGCGCCGTCGAGCCCGACCTCGCCGATCAGCCGGCAGCACATGCCTTCCAGCGTGGCGCGCACGCTGAAGGCGTCGTGCACGTCCTTGGCGTTGAAGCGGCGCACCTGGAAGCCCTTGTTGGGCAGGTAGACCAGCAGCCCCTCGTCCGCCAGCCGTGCCATGGCGCCGCGAACAGGCGTGCGCGACACGCCGAGCTCGTTGGCCAGCGTAATTTCCATCAAATGGGAACCGGGCGCGATCTCGCCATCGAAGATGCGGTCACGCAGGGTTTCGGCCACGGACAACGCTCGCGTCCGTGAAGGATCTGGGGGGGTCATCGAAAGTCGGGAACTGGGGGCGGCCGGAAGCGGGCCGCGCGGATGGTACGGCGGCGTACAAAAGCTTCATATCCCCTGTTTCCGTAAAAATTTTATTTCTGGGCTTTTTCGATGATTACGGAAAAATTCTTAATTTTTGTAAACAGCTTTCTGACCACGAGCGTTAACCCGCCCCCGCCCGGTTGCGCCGCCCGAAACCTGGCCAGTTCTTCTCAGCGTGAGGCTGTCTGCGCGGCGATGTGAATGGCGGCGCGGATGCGCGGATAGGTACCGCAGCGACAAATGTTTCCGCTCATTGCGGAAGAAATGTCGTCATCGCCAGGCTTTAGCGTCTTTTTCAGCAGCGCGCAGGCCGACATCAGCTGACCGCTCTGGCAGTAGCCGCACTGCACCACGTCGACTGCGGCCCAGGCCTGCCGCAGGGCGTCGGCCTCCTTGCCATTCAGTCCCTCGATGGTGGTCACTTCCCGGCTGCCCACCGCCTCCAGCGGGGTGACGCAGGAGCGCACCGCCTCGCCGTCGAGGTGCACGGTGCAGGCGCCGCAAAGCGCCTTGCCGCAGCCGAACTTGGTGCCGACGAGCCGCATCTCGCCGCGCAGCACCCACAGCAGGGGGGTATCGGGTTCGGCATTGACGGTGACGGCCTTGCCGTTGACGGTGAGCGTGGTGGTCATCGCGTTTTCCTTGCTTGCTTGTTTGTCCGGTGTCCTGCCGCTCAGGCGAGCTTCAGCGGCAGGCTGCGCAGCCGCTGCCCGGTGAGCGCGAACACGGCATTCGCCACCGCCGGCGCAATGGGCGGGGTGCCGGGCTCGCCAACGCCACCGGGCGCCTCGCCGCTGGCGGCGATCTCGACCTCGATGGCCGGGCACTCGTTCATGCGCAGCGGCATGTAGTCGTGGAAGTTGCTCTGCTGCACCTGCCCCTTCTCGACCGTGATCTCGCCGTGCAGCGCGGCCGAGAGGCCGTAGACGATGGCGCCTTCCATCTGCTGGCGGATCAGGTTCGGGTTGACGGCCACGCCGCAGTCGATGACGCAGACAACACGGTGCACCCGCACATGCCTGTCCGCCGAGACCGACACCTCCGCCACCTGCGCGACGATGCTGCCAAAGGAACGGTGGATCGCCAGCCCGCGCGCGCGCTTCGCGCCGTCGGGCCCCGGCTCCGGTGGCCGGCCCCAGTTCGACAACTCGGCCACGCGCCTGAGCACGCGCAGGTGGCGCTCGTCCTTGGCGAGCAGCGCGGCGCGGAACGCCACCGCGTCCTTGCCCGCTGCGGCGGCGCATTCGTCGATGAAGCTCTCGACGAAGAAGGCGTTCTGCGAATGCGCGACCGATCGCCACACGCCCGTGGGCATGGCCGACTCCACCGGCACGTGGGCGACACGCGCATTGGGAAATGCGTAGGCCGTATTCCACGCGCCATCGGTGGTGGTGTCCATGAACGAAGGCGCGCCCATGCTCGAGCCGGCCGTCGTGGTCTGCCAGGCAACCAGCGCGCCAGCCGCATCGAAGCCCGCCTTGCATCGCGCGACGTAGGCCGGCCGGTAGAAGTCGTGCGCCATGTCCTCCTCGCGCGTCCAGAAAAGCTGCACCGGCGCGCCGCCGGTCTCGCGCGCCAGCGTGGCGGCCTGGGTGACGAAGTCGGTGCTGTAGCGCCGGCCGAAGCCGCCGCCGAGGTAGGTCACGTGCAGCTCGACCTTGGCGGCGTCGATGCCCAGCGCCTTGGCCGCCGCGTTGCGCGTGAAGCCCGGCGCCTGGGTGGGCGCCCACACGGTCGCCTTGCCGTCCTTGAACTGCACGGTGCAGTTCATCGGCTCCATGGTCGCGTGGGCCAGGAAGGGCACGCGGTACTCGGCCTCGATGGTCTTGGCGGAAGACCGGAACGCGGCGGCCACGTCGCCGTCGTTCAGTTGCGCGTTGCCGGGCCTGGTGCGCAGCGTCTGCGAGAGCCGCTCGATCATCTCGGCGCTCGAAAGGCTGGCGGCCGGGCCGTGGTCCCATTCGACGGCGAGCGCCTTCACGGCGCGCATCGCGTGGTACGGCGTGTCGGCGATCACGGCCACGCCGCCCGGCGTGGCGCCGGTGCCGATGAGCGTGGCACCGACCGGCTCCAGCGCCATCACCTTGCGCACGCCCGGCAGCTTCTGCGCCGCCGCGGCGTCGAAGCTCGCGACGCGGCCGCCGGTGGTTGGGCACATCGCGATGCTCGCGTACAGCAGGCCCGGCGGGAGCACGTCGAGGCCGAAGGTGGCGGAGCCGTCGAGCTTGGCCACGCCGTCCACGCGCCGCGCGGGCTGGCCGATGAGCTTGAAATCGGCAGGCTTCTTCAGAGCCACCTGCGCCGGCAGCGGCTGCTGCGCGGCCTTCGGGGCCAGTTCGCCGAAAGTGGCGCTCTTGCCGCTGACATGCAGAACGCGCCCGGCTTCGGCGCGGCATTCGGCCACGGGCACCTGCCACAGCGCGGCGGCGGCGCCCAGCAGCATGGTGCGCGCCGATGCGCCGGCCTCGCGCAGCGGCACCCACTGGTCGGTGATGCTCGATGAGCCGCCCGTGCCCGAGAGCCCCGGAATCGAGCGCAGCAGCTTGCCGACCACGTGCTGCGTCGAGCGCTTCACCGCGCCCTCATCGCCGGGCCGGAAAGGCAGCGCATCGAGGATCGCTGCCTGGTTGTTGTAGATGGCGTCGGGGCCGGCCGTCTCCAGCCGGATCTGCTCGAGCGAGGCGCCCATTTCTTCGGCGAGAAGCATCGACAGCCCGGTGTGCGTGCCCTGCCCCATTTCCGACTGCGACATCATCAGCGTGACCGTGTTGTCGCTGCCCACCTTGACCCAGCCGTTGAGCGCGACCTGCCCTGGGGCGGCCGGCAAGGGCTCGGCCGGCACGAGCCGCGACGCGGCCGGCGTGGCCGACCAGCCGACGACGAGGGCGCCGACGGCCCCCACGGTGCCAAGAACGAAATGGCGGCGCTTGAGCTTGGGCATGGTGTGGTTCTCTCTCGTGGGGATCTGCGGACAGGACTCAGGCGCCGGCGACGATGCCGCGCCAGAAGGTCTCGAAGCCGGCTTCGCAGTAGCCGGCGCGCCCTTTCCTGCTCTTGGTCTGCGCGACGAAGACCATCGTGGTCTCGGCCATCGCGCCCAGCATCGCGCCAAGAAAGGGCAGCGGCTGGTCGCGTATCAGGCCGTTGCGGATGCACTCCGTCGCCAGCACCTCCAGCCGCAGGAACGGCGCCATGCCCGCCGCCTTGCTTTCATCACTCACCTGGTCCGACACCTTGAGCTGCGACATCACCTTGAATTTTTCCGGGTTGTCGACGCCCCAGTACACGTAGCGGTCCCAGATGTGGCGGTACTTTGTCTTGGGGTCCGCCTCCTCGGGCCAGTCGGCGAGCATGACCTCGGCGAGCTCGGTCTTCAGCTGGCGGTAGAGCTCGTTGACCAGCACTTCCTTGTTCGCGAAGTAGGTGAAGAGCGTGCCCTCGGCCACGCCTGCCGCGCGCGAAATGGCCGAGGTGGGCGTGCTCCACGCGCCCCGGCTGGCGAACTCGGCATTGGCTGCATCGAGGATCGCATTGCGCTTGTCTTCGCTTCTGGGTCTGGCCATGGTGGTCGGCTGCGGTCTTTATTGATTGAGTACGTGCTCAATTATAGAAACGCATTCCGACGGCTGGCAACCCGTGCCAAGACCGGCCCTGTTCTATCTGGCGAGGATCCAGGCGCCGATCTTCGGAACGACCTCCTGCTCGAGCCCGTTGAAGCCGTGGTACGCCATGGCCTCGCACGGGTCGCCCCTGCTCTCCCCGCCCTTGAAGCTCAGCAGCTCCTTGCGCGGCGAGTTCCCCAGCTTGTCCATGAGCGCCGGCATGCTGGAGAACGCGCAGAGCGAGCAACCGTCCTGCTCGTGATGCACGACCAGCACCGGCACGCGGATCTTCTCCAGCGGCACCGCCGGCACGGGCCGTCCTTTCGGGTCGGTGAGGATGGTCGAAGTGAGCACGATGCCGTCCGGCCCCTCGGCGCCTGAAAGCTCGGTGGCGACGTAGGCCGCCGACTGCGTGCCCCGGCTCGTGCCCACCAGCCACACCGGCACCTTGGACTGCTCCCGCATCCACGCGATGACCGCCTTGATGTCGGCCGCATGCTCAGGCTTCTGGCGAAAGCCGCTCAGGTAGGGCGAACTCTGCCTGTCCGACGGAGCATCGACGACGGCGACCATCAGCCCCTGGTCCGCGAACAGCTGCCGCGTGCGAACCAGGAAATTCCCGGCACCCCAGTTGAACGAGCCATTGGGAAATATCTGCAGCCCGCCATGCCCACCCGCGAACAGGATCACGGCGACCTTCGGCGCGGGCGGCGACAGCACGAGCATGCGTTGCGTCACCCCGGGCCGGGTGGGAATTTCGACCACCTTCTGCGTGGTCTGCGCCTGGACTTGCGCGACCGACGATGCGATCAGAAGGAAAAGAAAGAGAACGCCCGCGATCCAGTACCTGGCCATGCTGCGCATCGACGATCTCCTTGAAGAAGGAAAGACGAGTTTCCGGCCCCGCCTGCCGCAAGCCCGCATAATCGCGCCCTTTTTCCTTTCGGGAGCGTCGGATGAAACTGGAAATCGCGCAATCCACACCGACCGCCGCGAGCATCGCGATGCTCGTGCAGGAGCACTACGGCCTGAGCGAGGTGGTCGAGAGCGAATTCCTTCGCCGCAGCTTCAATCAGGTCTACCGACTGGGTCTTGCGGACGGACGGAGCCTAGTAGCGAGGCTCAGTGCGGAACGTCCGCGCGGCGCGCCCAATCTGCAGTTCGAGGCGGCAGCGCTGGAGCATTGGGCTGAAGCCGGCTGCCGCGTCTCGCGCTGCGTGCCGACTGCCGGCGGCGAGATCGCCATCGAGGTGCCGCTGCCGGAAGGCCCGCGCGCGCTGATGCTCTTCGAGCACCTGCCGGGCGAGTTCACCGGTGACACGGCCCTCGACATCGAAGCCTTCGCGCGCGGGCTTGCAGTTCTGCACACCGCAGGCGAAAGCTACGCCGGCCCGGAGAGTGCCTACCGCCTGGACCTGGACTACCTGCTGCAGCGGCCACTGCAAGGCCTGCTGCGCGCGCCAACCATGACCGCCGAACTGCGCCCCCAGTTCGAGGAACTCGGCGAGCGCCTGCAAGCCGCCATTCTGGCCCTGGGCGAACTCAGCCAGGTGCTGTGCCACGGCGACGCGCACGGCAGCAACAACTTCATCCAGATCGACGCGCAAGCGCGGCGCGAGGCGGTGTTCTTCGACTTCGACGAAGCAGGCCCCGGCTGCCTCGCCTACGAACTGGCCGTCTATCCGTGGAACCTGCATCCCCGCACGGTCGATGGCGTCCTGAGCGACAAGGCAGCGCAGCAGTGGCGGCACTTCATCTCCGCCTATCGCGAGGCGCGGCCGGTTCCGGACGCCGATCTCGCCGCCATCCCGCGCTTCATGGCAGCGCGCCAGTTCTGGCTGCTAGGAGAGTACGCTGGCCGTATTCCCGTCTGGGGTTCCCAGGCGATGCCGACCGACTACCTCCGCCGGCAGGTGACCATGCTGCGCAAGTGGGAAACATTGGAGTTGCCACTCTAGGCGCGGCGCCCCGCCGGCAGGAACCCCTTCCCAGCGCCATGGGTCAAAAAACTGTCGCGGCGCCTTGTCGCGACAGGAGGTAATGACCATGAAGCAAGTGAAGCATTGGCAAGACCCCGTCAACGCCGCCGCCGGCGCCTGGCTGATCGTCTCGCCCTGGGTCCTGGGCTTTTCGGGCATGACGGCCGCCATGTGGACGATGGTGGCGACCGGCATCGTGCTCGGCGCGGTGGCCCTGGGTGCGACCTTCGTGCCCCGGCAGTGGGAAGAATGGACCGAGGTCGCGCTGGCGGCCTGGCTCGCAATATCGCCCTGGGTGCTCGGCTTCCGCGGCACCGAGACGGCGATGGTCAACGCGGTGCTCGTGGCCGCGGTGATCCTGGTGCTGGCGCTGTGGGTTCTCGTGACCGACAAGGACTACCTGGGTCACACCATGGACCGCCCGGCGCATTGACGACCGCCCGCGCCGATCAGGTGGTATCGGCGCTCGCCGCGCTTACCGCGTGGCAGGCAACGTGGCGGGCTGCGCCTGCGCGGCGCCGTCCATCCACCCGGCCTGCCAGCCACCGCCCATCGCCTGGATCAACGCGATGGCCGTGGTCTGGCGGTTGACCTGCAGCTGCACCAGCGTGCGTCGCGCGCTGAGCGCGGCGGCCTGTGCCGTGACCACGTCGGTGTAGCTGACCTGCCCCGCGCGGTAGCGGTTGAGCAGCTGCTGCTCGGTCTTGTCCGCCGCCGCCGAGGCCTCGCGGCGCAGGCCCTCCTGCTGCGCGAGCGTCGCACTCGCGGTGAGCTGGTCTTCCACCGCCTGGAAGGCCGTGAGCACGGTCTGGCGATAGCGCGCCACGCTGGATTCGTAGCCCGCCTTCGCCGAATCGACATTGGCCGCGATCGCGCCTGCGTCGAATACCACCTGCGCAACCGACAGCCCCAGCCCCCACAGCGTGTTGGACGAGCTGAACAGGTCCTTCACGCGGCTGACGTTGCTGCTGCCGACCGAAGCCGTGAGGCTGATGTTCGGGAAGTACGCCGCGCGCGCAATGCCGATCTGCGCATTGGCCGCCGCCACCGAGCGTTCGGCCGCCGCGATGTCGGGACGGCGCTGCAGCAGCGTCGAGGGCACGCCCAGCGGCACGCCGGGCACCGTGGGCGTCCATTGCGCGGCGGGCAGGCTGAAGTCGGCCGGCGCCACGCCGATCAGCGCCGCGATCGCGTGCTCGTAGGTGGCGCGCGTGCGCTGCAGGCCCACGCGCTCGGCCTTGGCATTCACCAGTTGCGTCTGCGCCTGCAGCACGTCGGTCTGCGCGGCAATGCCGGCGGCATAGCGATTGCTGGTGATATCGAAGGCGCGCTGGTAGCCCTGGATGGTCTCGTCGAGCAGCACGATCTCCGCATCGGCCTCGCGCAGCGAGAAATAGTTGGTCGCCAGGTCGCCGATGGCCGACAGCCGCGCCGCGGCCAGGTCGGCCTCGCTGGCCTGCGCGTTGGCCTGCGCGCTGCTCACCGCCTCGCGCAGCCGGCCCCAGACGTCGGGCGTCCAGCTCGCGCCCAACGATGCCGAGAAGCTGTTCGACGGGCTCGACGTGCTGCTGCCACCCACCGTGCCCGAGCGCTTGCCGCTGCCGTCGAGCGACACCGACGGGAACAGCGCCGCGCGCTCGCCGCGCACCAGCGCCTGGGCCTGCGTGTAGTTGGCCACCGCGGCGGCGATGTTCTGGTTCGACACCTGCACGCGGCCGGCCAGGTCGTCGAGCGTGGCGTCGCCGAAGAGCTTCCACCATTCGCCGCGGTCGAGCGCGTCGGCCGGCGCCGCGGGCAGCCAGCCTTCGGCGGCCTTCTGCTCCTTCCAGTTGGCCGACGCGGCGGTGGCCGGCTGCTCGTAGCGCGAGCCGACCGCGCAGCCCGCGAGCATGGCGGCCAGTGCGAGCGCCGAAAACGAAAAGCGGGAGGTGGAAGAAAACAATGCGTTCATGTCGTTGTCGTTTCTCGCTCAGGCGGGCGTTACGCGGCTCAGCTCGCGCTCGTTGGCGCCGCGGCGGCGCAGTTTGTCGAGCAGCAGGTAGACCACCGGCGTCGTCAGCAGGGTCAGCAGCTGGCTCGCGATCAGCCCCCCGATGATGGCCACGCCCAGCGGACGGCGCAGCTCGGCGCCCTCGCCGAAGCCGATGGCCAGCGGCAGCGCGCCGAGCGCGGCCGCCATGGTCGTCATCAGGATCGGGCGGAAGCGCAGCAGGCAGGCCTCGCGCACCGCCTCCAGCGGCGTGAGTCCGCGCTGGCGCTCGGCCTCCAGCGCGAAGTCGATGATCAGGATGGCGTTCTTCTTCACGATGCCGATCAGCAGGAACACGCCGATCAGCGCGATGATGGAAAACTCCATGCGGAACATCAGCAGCGCCAGCACCGCGCCCACGCCCGCCGAAGGCAGCGTCGACAGCACCGTGATCGGGTGCACCAGGCTCTCGTACAGGATGCCCAGCACGATGTAGATCACGATCAGCGCCGCCATGATCAGAATCGCCTGCTGGCCCTGCGACTGCTGCGCGCTCGCCGCCGTGCCCGCGAACGCGCCGCGCACGTTGGTGGGCATGGCGATGTTGGCCTCGGCCTTGGCGATGGCCTCGCGCGCGTCACCCAGGTTGGCGCCCTCGGCGAGGTTGAACGAGATGGTCGTGGCCAGCTCGCCGTCTTCGTGGCTCACCGAGGTGGCCACCGACTGCTCCTCGAACTTCGCGACCGCCGACAGCGGCACGAGCGCGGTGGCCGTGTTGCTCAGCACGTTGCCCGTCGATGCGTTGCGCAGCGCCGCGTTGGCCGACACCGGCACGGTGGCCGCGGTTGCGGCGGACGAGGACGAGGAGGAAGACGGCGAACTCGACGAGGAAGAAGACGAAGACCCCGTCGACGTGCTGCTCGCCGCCACCTGCGTGGTCACGGTCTGCCCGCCCACCACCGACGTCCTGGTGGCCGGCACGTAAACGTCGCTCAGCGAGTTCGGGCTGCGCGTGTAGCGCTGCGCCCACTCCATCACCACGTGGTACTGGTTCAGCTCGGTGTAGATGGTCGCCACCTGCCGCTGGCCGAAGGCGTTGTAGAGCGCGTTGTCGATGGCCGTGGATGTCAGGCCCAGGCGCCGCGCGCTGTCGGGGTCGACCTTGGCCACCGTTTCCACGCCGTTCTGGTCCTGGTCGGTGTCGATGTCGGTCAGCACCGGCTGCAGCTTGAGCTCGTCGGCCAGCTTCACGGCCCAGGTGCGCAGGTCTGCGACGTTGTCGCTCTTGAGCGTGTACTGGTAGGTCGAGTTGCTTGCCCGGCCGCCCGAGCGCACGTCCTGCACCGTGCCCAGGAACACGCGCAGGCCTGTCACCTGGTTGAGCTGCGGGCGCAGCCGCGCGATGACCGCGAGGCCGCTGTCCTTGCGCTGGTTCGCCGGCTTCAGGTTGACGAACATGAAGCCGCCCCCTGCCCGGCCAGCGCCGGTGAAGCCCACCACGGTGTCGACCGCCTCGTCCTTGCGGATGATGTCGACCACCTGTCGCAGCTTCTCGCCGAGCGCCTGCGAAGAGATGCTCTGGTCGGCCCGCAGGCCGCCGTTGAGCTGGCCGCTGTCCTGCTGCGGGAAGAAGCCCTTGGGCGCCGCGCTGAACAGGTACACGTTCAGCCCGACCACCGCCACCAGGATCAGCATCACCAGCGCCTTGCTGTCCAGAGCCCAGTCGAGGCTGCTCTCGTAGCGCTTGAGCATCCAGTCGTAGCTGCGCGCGGCGATACGGCCCAGCCTGCCCTGCGGCTTGTTTTTGTCGTGCTCGCCGCCGGGCTTGAGCATCCAGGCGCACATCATCGGCGTGGTGGTCAGCGAGATCACCAGCGAGATCAGCACCGCCGCCGACAGCGTCACCGCGAACTCGCGGAACAGCCGCCCCACCTGCCCGCCCATGAACAGCAGCGGGATGAACACCGCCACCAGCGACACGCTGATCGACAGCACGGTGAAACCCACCTCCTTCGCGCCCAGCAACGCCGCCTTCATGCGCGTCATGCCCGACTCGATGTGCCGGCTCGTGTTCTCCAGCACCACGATGGCGTCGTCCACCACGAAGCCGGTGGCCACCGTGAGCGCCATCAGGCTCAGGTTGTTGAGGCTGAAGCCCAGCAGGTACATCACCCCGAAGGTGCCCAGCAGCGCCGCCACCGTCGCCACCGCAGGCACGATCGTCGCTCGCACGCTGCGCAGGAACAGGCTCACCACCAGCACCACCAGGATGACGGAGATCACCAGCGTCAGCTCCACCTCGCGCAGCGAGCCGCGGATGGAGTTGGTGCTGTCCGACGCCACCTGCAGCGTCACGTCGGGCGGCAGCTGGGCCTGCAGCTCGGGCAACAGCGCCCGCACGCTGTCCACCGTCTCGATGATGTTGGCCGAGGGCTGCCGCGTGATCAGCACGATGATCGCCGGCTCGCCGTTGAAGAGACCCAGCGTGCGCGTGTCCTCCACACCGTCGACCACCTCCGCCACGTCCTGCAGCCGCACCGCCGCGCCGTTGCGCCAGGCGATCACCATCGACGCGTAGTCGCTCGCGCGCAGCGCAGGCGTCTGCGTGTAGATCTGCAGCTTGCGCCCGTCGCCCTGCACCATGCCCTTGGGCCGGTTGGCGTTCGACGCCTGGATGGCGGCGCGCACGTCCTCGGTGCTGATGCCGTAGCGGTTGAGAGCGAACGGCAGCAGCTCGATGCGTACGGCGGGCAGCGAGCCCCCGCCGATCTCCACGTCGCCCACGCCGTCCACCTGCGACAGGCGCTGGCTCACGATGTTCGACACGGCGTCATAGATCTGGCCTGGTGTCTTGGTCTTGGACGTGAGCGCCAGGATGATCACCGGCGACGCCGCCGGGTTGGCCTTGCGGTAGGTCGGGTTGCTGCGCAGCGTGGCGGGCAGGTCGATGCGGCTCGCGTTGATGGCGGCCTGCACCTCGCGGGCCGCGCCGTCGATGTTGCGGCTGAGGTCGAACTGCAGCGTGACGCGGGTCGAGCCGACCGAGCTCGTCGACGTCATTTCGTTGACGCCTGCGATTGTTCCGAGGTGGCGCTCCAGCGGGGTGGCTACGCTGGTGGCCATCGTCTCCGGGCTCGCTCCGGGGATCGAGGCTCTTACCGAGATGACTGGGTAGTCGACCTGCGGGAGGGGGGAGACTGGGAGGACGAAGAAGGCTGCTATGCCGGCCAGGGCTACGCCTATGGTCAGAAGCACTGTGCCTATGGGGCGGCGGACGAACGGTAGGGATAGGTTCATCGCTGCTCTCCTTGCGGAGGGCGGAGGCCGGGTCTCGGCCCGGCGGCCGACCTACTTTTCTTTGCTTCGCCAAAGAAAAGTAGGCAAAAGAAAGGCGACCCCACTGTCTGCGACCCCTTCGCTGCGCTACGGGGCAACCTGCGGTGCTCGCGTTTCGCGGGGTCTCGCCCAAACTCGCTTCGCTCAGACAAGGGCGAGCCCTGATCCGCGAAACGCTGCGCTCCTCGGCGCAGCCAGAGGGGATTGCAGACCCGCGGGCCATCGCTGCGCTCGGCCGAAGATGCCCGGCAGGCGCTTCGCGCCTTCCGGGCCTGGAGTGAGGCAGTTGGAGAGTTGGCCTTGCGCGCGCTGTCAGCAGCGCTGACCCTGTTGGTCCCGCTAACGCCATCAATAGCACTTCCGCCCCCCCCTCCCAGGCCGAGCGAAGCGAAGGCCAGTCCAGGCTGTTCAAAAGCCGAGCGAAGCGATGGCGCGGATCGCTCCCTTCTGGCTGTGCCGAGGAGCGCAGGCGCAGGAGGGATCAGGGCCGCAGCTGTTTGAGCGAAGCGAGTTCTGCGGACCCCCTCCTGCGCCGAGCACCGCAGGTTGCCCGTAGCGAAGCGAAGGGACACAGACAGCAGGGTCGCCTTTCTTTTGCCTACTTTTCTTTGGCGAAGCAAAGAAAAGTAGGTCGGCCGCCGGGCCGAGACCCGGCCTCGGGAAGCAAAACGACCAGAGGCAAGCAAAGTCAAACCGCCTCCTCCTCAATCTCAACCCTACGAGCACTCCCCCCACCCAGTCGATCAAACGCCAGATAAATAACAGGCGTAGTGAACAAAGTAAGCAACTGACTGACGATCAACCCCCCAAAAATCGCCAACCCAAGAGGCCGCCGCAACTCAGCCCCATCCCCAAAACTCAACATCAACGGCACAGCAGCAAACAAAGCCGCCAACGTAGTCATCAAGATAGGCCGGAACCGCAGCAAGGCAGCCTGGTGAATCGCTTCCCGAGGAGACTTCCCCTGTGTCCGCTCCGCATCGATCGCAAAGTCGATCATCATGATCGCGTTCTTCTTCACGATGCCGATCAGCAGGATGATCCCGATGATCCCGATCACCCCCAGGTCGTTGCCCGTGATCATCAGCGCCAGCAGCGCCCCAACCCCGGCCGAAGGCAGCGTCGACAGGATGGTCAGCGGATGCACGTAACTCTCGTACAGCACCCCCAGCACGATGTACACGCACACCACGGCGGCAAGAATCAGCCACAGCTGGTTAGACAACGATTTCTCGTAAGCCCCCGAAGCCCCAAGGAAGGTCATCGTCACGCTGCTCGGCAGCCCGATTTCCTTCGCCGCCGCGCGAATCGCATCGACCGAAGCCCCGAGCGAAACACCGGGCGCGGTGTCGAAATTCAGCGTGCTCGCCGGATACTGCGCCACGTGAGTGATCTGCAGCGGCGCCTGCTGCTCGCTGATCTGCGCAATGGCCGACAGCGGCGTCGCGGTGCCGGAGCCGGCGATCAGGCTCAGCTGCCCCAGCGTCTGCGGCGTGTTCACCATGCCGGGCTGGGCCTCGAGGATCACGCGGTACTGGTTGGTCTCGGTGAAGATGGTCGAGACGATGCGCTGGCCGAAGGCGCTGTAGAGCGCGTCGTCCACGGTGCTCGCGGTGATCGACAGCCGCGCAGCCGTGTCGCGGTTCACGTTCACGAAAGCCGCCAGACCCTGGGCGCCGGCGTCGCTGCTCACGTTGCGCACCTTGTCCGATTCCTGCAGCTTCGCAACGAGCTTCTTCATCCACTCGGTGATGGCGGCGCTGTCCACGCCTTCGAGCGACATGCGGTACTCGGTCGGGCCGGTCTCGGCGTCGATGGTCAGGTCCTGCGTCGGCTGCAGGTACAGCGTGACGCCCGCCACCTGCCGCACGCGCTCGCGCAGGCGGTCCATCACGACCTGCTGGCTGTCGCGGTCCTTCGCGAGGTTGATGAGCATGCTGCCGGTGTGCAGCATCGTGTTGTTGGCCGCGTCGACGCCAACGAAGGAGCTGAGGTTCTCGACCGCCGGGTCTTCGAGGATGGCCTGCGCCGCCTGCAGCTGAAGCTGCGACATGCGATCGAACGAGACGTCCTGCGCGGCCTGCACGCGGGCCTGCAGCTGGCCGGTGTCCTGCGTGGGAAACAGGCCCTTGGGAATGGTGAGGTAGAGCAGCACCGTCAGCACCATGGTCAGCAGCGCCACCAGCAGCGTGAGTGCCTGGTGCTCGATCACCCAGTGCAGCGAGCGGTCGTAGCGCACCATCACGCCGCTGAAGAAGCGCTGGGCGCGTGCGCCGAAGCCCTTGTCGGAGACCTGCTTCTTTTCCTCGTGCTTGAGCCAGCGCGCCGACATCATCGGCACCAGCGTGAGGGAGACGACCGCGGAGATCAGGATGGTGATGGCCAGCGTCACCGCGAACTCGCGGAACAGGCGGCCGACCACGTCGCCCATGAAGAGCAGCGGGATCAGCACCGCAATGAGCGACACCGTCAGCGAGATGATGGTGAAGCCGATCTGCGTGGCGCCCTTGAACGCGGCCTGCAGCGGCTTCTCGCCCTCCTCGATGTACCGCGCGATGTTCTCGATCATCACGATCGCGTCGTCCACCACGAAGCCGGTGGCGATAGTCAGCGCCATCAGGCTCAGGTTGTTCAGGCTGTAGCCCAGCAGGTACATCAGCCCGAAGGTGCCGATCAGCGAGATGGGCACCGCGATGCTCGCGATGACGGTGGCGCGCAGGCTGCCCAGGAAGGCGAAGATCACCAGCACCACGAGCACCACGGCCAGCACCAGTTCCATCTCGACGTGCTGCACCGAGGCGCGGATGCCGGCGGTGCGGTCGCTGAGCACCTCGATCTTCAGCCCGGCGGGCAGGCCAGCCTGCAGCTCGGGCAGCTGCTTCTTGATGGCGTCGACGGTGGCGATCACGTTCGCGCCGGGCTGGCGCTGCACGTTCATGATGATTGCGGGCGACAGCTTGCTGGTGCCGTCGGCCTTGTTGCCGGCCCAGGCGGCGAGCTGGTTGTTCTCGGCGCTGCTGACCACCTGCGCCACGTCGACCATGCGGATCGGCGCGCCGTTCTTGTACGAGACGATCAGGTTCTTGTAGTCGTCGACCGTCATCAGCTGGTCGTTCGAATTGATCGTGTAGGCGCGCTTGGGCCCGTCGAAGCTGCCCTTGGCGCCATTCGAGTTGGCCGCCGAGATCGCGGTGCGCAGCGTGTCCAGCCCGATGCCGTTGGCCGCCAGCGCCTGTGTGTTGGCCTGGATGCGCATCGCAGGGCGCTGCCCGCCGCTGAGCGACACCAGCCCCACGCCCGAGACCTGGCTGATCTTCTGCGCGAGCCGGGTGTTGACCAGGTTCTGCACGTCGGTGAGCGGCAGCGTGTCGGAGGTGATTGAGAGCGTGAGCACCGGCGCGTCGGCCGGGTTGACCTTGGCGTACACCGGCGGCGCCGGCAGGTCGGCCGGCAGCAGCGAGCCGCCGGCGTTGATGGCGGCCTGCACCTCCTGCTCGGCCACGTCCAGCGTCTGGCCCAGCGAGAACTGCAGCGTGATGATCGACACGCCCGCGGCGCTGGTCGAGCTCATGCGGTCGAGCCCCGACATCTGGCCGAACTGGCGCTCCAGCGGCGCGGTAACGGTGTTGCTCATCACCTCGGGGCTGGCCCCGGGGTAGAGCGTCTGGACCTGGATGGTCGGGTAGTCGACCTGCGGCAGCGCCGACAGCGGCAGGAAGCGGAACGCCACCAGGCCGGCCAGCACGATGGCGACCATCAGCAGCGAAGTCGCCACCGGCCGGAGGATGAACGGACGTGACGGGCTCAACGTGGGGCCTCCGTGCTGCTGCTACTACTGCTACTGCAAGGACCGCTCGTCATTGGTTGCCGCGCCTGCCCTGCGCGCCTTCGCCGCCGCGGCCTTCGGACATGCGCTGCCAGCGTTCCAGCGCGGCCGGGTCGCCGCGGTCCAGCGCCTCGAGGAAACGCTTGCGGCGTTCGAGCTGCTCGGGGTTGTCCTTGGCGGAGTCGAGCATGCGCTGGCGCTGCTCGGCGGTAGGGAGCCTGGCGGGGGTTGCAGGGGCAGCAGGGGCCGATTCGGCCGAGGGCGCCGGGGATGCGGCGGATGCGGCAGGGGCTGCAGGGGCTGCAGGGGCTGCAGGGGCTGTGGGGGCAGCAGCAGCCGGAGCGGCTTCACCGCCCCTGGGCGCACCGGGCCCGCCGGTACCTGCGCCACCACCCTGGCGGCGGCCGCGATGCGTACCGCCTGCCGGCGCCGACGCCGCGCCGGCCGGACGGTCGGCCTGGGTCTGCACCCGCGCGCCGTCCTTCAGCCGGTCGCCGCCTTCGGTCACGACCTGCTCGCCGGCCTTCAGGCCCGACATGATCGCGACGTTGTCCACGCTCGATTCGCCGCGCGTCACCGGCCGCTGCGACACGGTGCTGTCCTCGTTCAGCACGTACACGTAGTCGCCGTTGGGGCCGTGTCGCAGCGCGGTGACGGGCACCACCACGGCGCTGCTCACGGTGCGCAGCAGCAGCCGCAGGTTGACGAACTGGTTCGGGAACAGCGCGTTGTCGGCGTTGGTGAAGCGGGCCTTGGCCTTGACGGTGCCGGTGGCGGTGTCGACCAGGTTGTCCAGCGTGGAGAAAGTGCCGTTCGCGAGCCGGCGAGTGCGGGTGCGGTCGAAGGCGGTGGCGTCGAGCTTGGCGCCCTGGGCCAGGCGCTCCTGCACCTCGGGCACGCGGTCCTGCGGGATGGCGAATTCGACGTCGATCGGCGCGATCTGAGTGATGGTGGCGACGCCGTTGGTGGTGCCGGTGGAGATGTAGTTGCCCGCGTCCACCGGCCGCAGGCCGATGCGCCCGCTCACCGGCGCGGTGATGCGGCTCCAGGCGAGATTGAGCTTGGCGGTGTTCTCGTTGGCGCGGTCGATGGCCACCGTGCCTTCGAGCTGCTTGACCAGCGCGGCCTGGGTGTCCACGTCCTGCCGGGCGATCGAGTCCTGGCCCAGCAGGGTCTGGTAGCGCTGCAGCGTGACGCGTGCCGCCGCGAGCTGCGCCTCGTCGCGCTGGCGTGCGCCGGTGGCCTGGCCGAGCGCGTTCTGGAACGGCTGCGGATCGATGGTGGCGAGCACGTCGCCCTTCTTGACCATCTGCCCTTCCTGGAAGAGCACCGCCGTGAGCACGCCCGACACCTGCGGCTGGACGATCACGTTGGCCAGCGGCGTGACGGTGCCCAGCGCCTCGAGCTGCACGGGGATGTCGGCCTGCCGGGCGGTCGCGATGCCGACCGTGCTGGAGGCCGCGCCGCCACCGCCACCACGCCCCCCCGGCCCGCCCGGGCCTCCGGGACCGCCCTGCCGCCCGGCGCCGGGGCCCGCACCAGGGCCGGCAACCGGCATCTTCGAGCGCTGGACCAGATACCAGGCGCCGCCGCCCAGCACCGCCAGCAGCAGCAGGGCCAGCAGGCTGCCCATCCAACGGCGTCTGCGTACCGTCGGATGCGTGGGAGACACGGTGGAAGGCAGAGGCTCGGTTGGTTTTTCTTGTTCCATGGACGGTGCGTGCGAAAGGTGCAGAGGTGCGGACCAGCGTAGTACAGCGCGGATGGTAGTCCGGCTCTTTGCTGGGCCGTAAAGCGGCGGTAAAGCTGGCTGGCGCCCCGTCGGAGCCTCCTCGAAGCCTCCCCGAATTGCCGCGAAACCCCGCAATTCGCGCCGCCCGGCTGCAATTGGCGCCGCCTGCGCGCATTCCGTCGCACGGCGATGGCGGGCATGGGGGGCCGCCGGCACAGTCCACCCCATCGATTCCCTTGTGCCGCTTTTCAGCTTTTCTTCACCTTTCACCTTCAACGGAGTGCCGCCATGCTGATGCAGATCATCCTTCACACGCCCAAGTGGGTGTTCGCCGTCTTCTTCCTGCTGCTGTGGCTCGGCGCCCGGCAGCTGCTGGCCAACAAGGTGAGCCTGACCCGCGTCACGCTGATGCCCGTCGCCATGGGCGGCCTGTCGCTGTACGGCGTGGCCTCGGTCTTCGGCGACTCCTTCGGCGCCCTGCTGGGCTGGGCCGCCGCCGCCGCCGTGATGGCCGCCCTGGTGCTGCAGCGCCCGCTGCACGCCGCCACCCGCTACGACGCGGCCACCCGCCAGTTCGACGTGGCCGGCAGCCCGGTGCCGCTGATGCTCATGATGGGCATCTTCCTGACCAAGTACGTGGTCGGCGCCGCCCTGGCCATGCACCCCGAGCTGCGCCACCAGCCCACCCTCGCACTCGTGGTTCCCGTGCTGTACGGCGCGTTCACCGGTGTGTTCGCGGCCCGCGCCGCGCGCCTGTGGAAGCTGGCCATCCGCACTGACGCTATGGCTGCCGCCGCCCGCGCCGCCTAATATTCCCGGGCCACCACTTCCAGAAGAAGAAACGCCGCCATGAACGCGCTCCTGCTGATCCTCAAGGTTTCCGTCACGGTGGTGCTCGTCGCCTCCATCGCCGAGGCCCTGGTGCTTTCGTGGCGCAACGGCTGGCGCAGCTACGACTGGAAGGCCGCCGGCGTCTCGGTGTTCGACTTCCTGGTGCGCGAATACCCCCTGCGCTGGCTGCTGCCCCTGGCCTTCTGGACCGGCGCGATGGACTGGTTCTACGCCCACCGCCTCTTCACCCTGCCGATGGACCACTGGACCGGCTGGGCCGCCTGCTTCATCGGCCAGGAGTTCTGCTACTACTGGTACCACCGCGCCGCGCACCGCGTGCGGTGGTTCTGGTGCACCCATGCCATCCACCATTCGCCGAACCAGCTGAACCTGTCGGCCGCCTACCGCTTCGGCTGGACCGGCCGCCTCACCGGCACCCTGGCCTTCTTCATGCTGGCGCCGCTGCTGGGCATGCCGCCGCGGGTGATCCTGCTGATGCTCACGCTGAACCTGCTGTACCAGTTCTGGATCCACGCGACCTGGATCCCGCGCCTGGGCCCGCTCGAATGGGTGCTCAACACCCCCTCGGCCCACCGCGTGCACCACGCCTCCAACCTCGAATACCTGGACGGCAACTACGGCGGCGTGCTGATCGTGTTCGACCGCCTGTTCGGCACCTACATCCCGGAGCGCGCCGACGTGCCCTGCCGCTACGGCCTCGTCAACCCGGTCACCACGCACAACATCCTGAAGATCGAGTTCGGCCAGTGGCGCGCGCTCTTTCGCGACCTCGCCTCGGCCCGCTCGGTGCGCGCCTTCGTCGGCTACCTCGTGAAGCCGCCCGGCTGGAAGCCCGAGGGCCCCGGCGACACCACCGAGGAGCTGCGCCAGCGCGCGGCCCTGCAGGCGGCGCCGCAGCCTGCCGTGGCGACCACCGATTTCATTCCTGTCCAATACAAGGAGCTGTCATGACTTCCTACGCATCGTCCTCCGATTCCTCCCGCTGCGACGTCGAGCGCCTCGCCCGCCGCCGCGCCGGCGCCAAGATGGGCTGGTACATCCACGCCTTCGTCTACGTGCTGGTCAACCTGGGCCTGGTCACCATCTCGGCCGCCAACGGCCGCAGCTGGGCGATGTATCCGCTCATGGGCTGGGGGCTGGGGCTTCTGATCCATGGGGCGGTGGTCTGGTTCATCGCACCGGGCGGCGGCTTCTACGACCGGCTGGTCGAACGCGAGCGCCGCGCGCTGGGGGGCCAGGACCGCGGATGAATTCCACGACGCCGCTGCACCGCTTCCGCGCGGAAAACATCCGGGACATGCTGCGGCATGGCCTGATCACCGCCGTCTTCTGCTGCCTCATCGCCATCGCGATGACCATCACGGGGGGCGAGAACTGGGCCGGCCATCTGGTCTATTCGCTGGCCATCGGGATGATCAGCTGGCTGTTCATCGACACGGGGCGGCTCCTGCTCAGCGGGGCCAGTGAAACCCACTGGCCGAACTGGCCCTGGGGCTTCATGCTGATCGCGCTGGGCGTGGCCGTCGGTTTCTTCGTAGGCAATCTCATCGGCGACGCCGTGTTCGGCGCGCCCCGGTACGACTTCCTCGACTTCAAGGGCCACAAGCTGGCGACCGGCGTCACGATCACCATCATCGCGACCGTCGGCATGTGCTTCTTCTTCTACAGCCTCGGCAAGAGCAAGCACATGCAGAGCCAGATCGAGCTGGCGCAGCGCAATGCCACCGAGGCACGGCTGAAGCTGCTGGAGACGCAGCTGGAGCCGCACATGCTCTTCAACACGCTGGCCAACCTGCGCGTGCTGATCACCGTCGACCCGCCCCGCGCCGTGGCCATGCTCGACCGGCTCAACAGCTACCTGCGCATGACGCTCAGCGGCTCGCGCGCGCTCTCGCATCCGCTGTCGGCCGAGTTCGAGCGGCTGGGCGACTACCTGGAGCTGATGTCGGTGCGCATGGGCGACCGGCTGCGCTACACGCTCGACCTGCCGCAGGATCTGCGCGACGCGCCGGTGCCGCCGCTGCTGCTGCAGCCGCTGGTGGAGAACAGCATCCGCCACGGGCTGGAGCCCAAGGTGGAAGGCGGCGAGATCGTCGTGCGTGCGCGCCGGCAAGAAGAAGGCGGCCTGCTGGTGATCGAGGTGAGCGACACCGGCGTGGGCCTCGGCGCGGCGCCGCCGTCGCAGGGCAGCGGCTTCGGGCTGGAGCAGGTGCGCGAGCGGCTGGCCACGGTGTACGGCGAGCGCGGCCGCATGAGCCTGGCGCCCTCGCCTTCGGGCGGCACCCTCGCCACGCTGAGCTTTCCGGCACCCGCCTGAATGCAACACGAAAACAACGACAAGATGACCACTGCATCCCCCACCGCCCTCATCGCCGAGGACGAGCCCCTTCTGGCCCAGGCCCTCAAGGCCGAACTGGCCGCGGCATGGCCCGAACTGCAGATCGTCGCCACCGCGGGCGACGGCCGCAGCGCCGTGCGCGAGGCGTTGCGCTTGCTGCCGCAGGTGCTTTTCTTCGACATCCGCATGCCCGGGCTCGATGGCCTGGGCGCCGCCGCCGAACTGGCCGACTGCTGGCCCGCCGACGAAGCACCCATGCCCCAGCTGGTGTTCGTGACGGCCTACGACGAATACGCCGCCCGCGCCTTCGAGGCGCAGGCCATCGACTACGTGCTCAAGCCGGTGCAGCCCGACCGCCTGCGCAAGACCGTGGGCCGCCTGCAACAGGCGCTGGCCGCGCGGCAGCCGGCGGCCACGCCCGCGCTGGCGGATGCGGCGCTGGAACAGACGCTCGCCCAATGGCGCCAGGTGCTGGGCGCCGCCGGCGCAGGAGCCGCCACGGCCACGCCCGCCCCGCTGCGCATGATCGCCGCCAGCGACGCCGGCGGCAGCACCGTGCGCATGGTGCCCATCGACGAAGTGCTTTATTTCGAGGCGGCCGACAAATACCTGCGCGTGCTGACCGCCACGCACGAATACCTGATCCGCACGCCGCTGAAGCAGTTGCTGCCCCAGCTCGACGCCGACACCTTCTGGCAGGTGCACCGGGCGGTGGTGGTGCGCAGTTCGGCCATCGAGTCGGTGCACCGCGACGAGGCCGGCAAGCTGCACCTGATGCTGCGCGGGCGGGCCGAGAAGATTCCGGTCAGCCGGCTCTACGCCCATCTTTTTCGCGCGATGTGAAATCGGCCGGGCGAGCGCCCAAAGAAAAAGCCGGCCCTTTCGGGGCCGGCCTTTTTCATTCAGTCACGATTGCCGTGGCTTTTTAGCGCCAGTGGCCATGTCCGCGGTAGTAGCCACGACCGTAGTAGCGCGGGCCGTAATAGGCCGGCGGGCCGTAGTAAACGGGGGCCGGACGGTAGTAGACCGGCGGCGGGCGGTAGTAAACCGGGGGCGGCGGCGCATAGTAGACGGGGGCCGGCGGCACGTAGACCGGGGCCGGGTAGTAGGCCGGGCTGCCAACGCCCACGGCCACGCCGGGGACGCCGACGCCGATCGACCAGCTCACATCACTGCGGGCGCTGGCCGAGGTGGCGGCAAACAATGCACCGGCTGCCACGACGCCCGCGGCGGCCCACTTGAAAAAGGTTGAACGTGTGAAGCTCATGATCCTGCTCTCCTTGTTTGGCTGGGCAGTCCGGACCCGGACCGCCCATGTGGTGTATTGAACGCGGCAAATGCAAACGGGGTGCACCGGCCAATGTGAAGAACGTTGCCAAAGGTAACCCATAGGGGGTGCCCCCTAAAATGCCGCGATGACCTCCCCGACCGACAAAAGCGGCACCAAGACGACAGCTGCACCGAGCAATTTCCTGCGCCACGTGATCGAGAACGACCTCGCGCAGGGTGCCTATTCTGGCCGCAAGTGGGGCGGATCGCCCGGCAACGCCGCCCATCATGCGCAGGGCATGGCCGATCCGGCCAAGGTGCGCATGCGCTTTCCGCCCGAGCCCAACGGCTACCTGCACATCGGCCACGCCAAGAGCATCTGGCTCAACTTCGAGCTGGCCAAGGAATACGGCGGCGTGAGCCACCTGCGCTTCGACGACACCAACCCCGAGAAGGAAGACCAGGAATACGTCGATTCCATCCGCGACGCCGTGAAATGGCTGGGCTACGAAACCTACCTGGCCGACCGCCCCAGCGCCCCCGGCACCCTGCAGCCGCACGAGTACTTTGCGAGCGACTACTTCGACTTCATGTACGAGGCCGCCGAATACCTGATCGGCGCCGGCCTCGCCTACGTCGACGAGCAAACGGCAGAGGAAGTGCGCGCGAACCGCGGCGACTTCAACACGCCCGGCACCGACAGTCCCTTCCGCACCCGTACGCCCGAGGAGAACCTCGCGCGCTTCCGTGCCATGCGCGACCGCCAGGTGGCCGACGGTGCCGCCATCCTGCGCGCGAAGATCGACATGGCCAGCACCAACATCAACATGCGCGACCCCGCGCTGTACCGCGTGCGCCGTGCCCATCACCACAACACCGGCGACAAGTGGTGCATCTACCCGATGTACACCTACGCGCACCCCATCGAGGACGCGCTCGAGCAGATCACCCACAGCATCTGCACGCTGGAATTCGAGGACCAGCGCCCCTTCTACGACTGGCTGCTCGACCGCCTCGCCGAAGGCGGCCTCATCGCCAGCCCGCACCCGCGCCAGTACGAATTCGCGCGCCTGAACGTGACCCACGTGCTCACCAGCAAGCGCAAGCTGCGCCAGCTGGTCGAGGAGAAGTACGTCGACGGCTGGGACGACCCGCGCATGCCCACCATCGCCGGCCTGCGCCGCCGCGGCTACACGCCCGAGGCGCTGCGCCTGTTCTGCGAACGCAGCGGCACCACCAAGTCGGGCGGCTGGATCGACTACGCCAGCCTCGAGGCCGCGCTGCGCGACACCCTCGACCCCGTCGCCCCGCGCGCCATGGCCGTGCTCGACCCGGTCAAGCTGGTCATCACCAACTGGGGCGAACTGATGGGCGGTGACGATGCGCTCGACAACTGCTCGGCCCCGGTGCACCCGCACCACCCCGAGATGGGCCAGCGCGAGTTCAAGCTGGGCCGCGAAGTCTGGATCGAGCGCACCGACTATGAAGAAGTGCAGCCCAAGGGCTTCTTCCGCCTCTTCCCCGGCAACAAGGTGCGGCTGAAGTACGGCCATGTCATCGAATGCACCGGCGGCACCAAGGGCGCCGACGGCAAGCTCGTCGAAGTGCAGGCCACGCTGGTGCCCGACACCAAGAGCGGCACCCCCGGCGCCGACGCGATCAAGGTGAAGGGCAACATCACCTGGGTGGCCGCCGCCGACGCGGTGCAGGCCGAAGTGCGGCTCTACGAGCGCCTGTTTGCCGAAGCACATCCGGGCAGCGGCGAACTGCTGGAAGAACTGAACAAGAACAGCCTGGAAGTGTGTTCGGCCTTCGTCGAGCCCTCGCTCGCCAAGGCCGAGCCGGGCGTCGGCATCCAGTTCGAACGGCACGGCTACTTCGTGCTCGACGCGAAGGCCAGCGCCGCCGCCGGCAAGCCGGTGTTCAACCGCGCGGCCGGGATGCGGGACAGCTGGGGCAAGTAAGCAAGCAGGCCCGCAGTTACTCGGGCCGCTTGTAGACCACCCCGATCACCGCGCTGTTCTCGTCGGTGGTGCACACCGCCGAGCGCCCCTGCGGCCCGACCCTCAGGTTGATCGTGTAGACGCCGTCACGCGGCGTCGTGCCCTTGTCGGCGACGATGCTGGCTGGCGGCACCTTCAGTTCGCGCGCGGCCGCTGCCACGCAGTTCTTCACGTTGGCCTCGGGCGCGCCGCCCACCCGGATGCCCGGGCTGTTGCACGCCGCCAGCAGCAGGCCGGCCATCGCCGCGCAGGCGAGTTGAATGGAGCGTCGCATCGTCGTCATACCGGATTCCCTGTGTCTCGAATGAACAGGTCGATTGGAGCCGAGCCGGCCGCCGGAGGTTGCAGGACGGACCCGGGCTATCCTGTCGGCACATGAATCGTCCGAGCTCTTCTTCTCGTTCATCGCCCTCTTCCTCCCGCCTGATCCGCTTCAACAAGCCCTATGGCGTGCTCAGCCAGTTCACGCCCGAGGGCCGCTGGCGCGGGCTGAAGGAATTCATCGACATCCCCGGCGTCTACGTCGCCGGCCGGCTCGACGCCGACAGCGAGGGCCTGCTGCTGCTCACCGACGACGGCAGGCTGCAGGCGCGCATCGCCGATCCGCGCTTCAAGATGGAAAAGATCTACTGGGTGCAGGTCGAAGGCAAGCCGACCGAAGCGGCGCTTGCCGCCCTGCGCAATGGCGTGCAGCTCAACGACGGCCCCACCCGCCCGGCGCGCGCCCGGCTGCTCGACCCGCCGCCCGAGGTGTGGGAACGGCAGCCGCCCATCCGCGAGCGCAAGAGCATTCCCACCGCGTGGATCGAGCTCGCGATCCGCGAAGGCCGCAACCGCCAGGTGCGACGCATGACGGCGGCCGTGGGGCTGCCGACGCTGCGGCTGATCCGCGCCGCGATCGGGCCGCATACGCTCGAAGGCCTCGCGCCCGGAACCTGGAGCGGATAGCGCCCTCCATCCATCGACTTCCCGACCTTCTCTCCAAATGAAGCAAACGCCCTCCTCTTCCCTCACCCATCTCGCCCTCGACCGCCGTAGCGCCGTGCTCGGCACCATCGGCCTGATCGCCGCGATGCACGCCGGCGCCGCGACCAAGTCGACGGCAGCAAAGAAACAGCCCGCGGCAACACCCGGCGTATGGCCACGCGCATCGCAGGTGCCCGGAGGCGTCGCCCGCCTGTCGCTGGGCCCGTCGGCCAGGCGGCCGCAGGCCTTCGCGGGCGACATCCCCCTGCTGGTGGTGGGCGACGCCATCGAATGGACCGCGCTCGTCGGCATTCCGCTCGCGACCGAACCCGGCGAGGCAAGTGTCACCGTGCGCGCCGAAGGCAAGCCCGAACGCCAGATCGCCTACACCGTGGCCCCGAAGCAGTACCGCGAGCAACGCCTCACCGTGGCCCCGCGCACCGTCGACCTCTCGCCCGAGGACGAGGCGCGGTACGTCAAGGAGCGCGACCACCTCACCGGCGTGATGGCCACCCTCACCGACATGCGCCCCGGCTCCGCCCTGCAGATGCGCGTGCCCGTCCCCGGCCGCCGCTCCAGTTCCTTCGGCCTGCGCCGCGTGTTCAACGGCCAGTCGCGCAATCCGCACAGCGGCATGGACATCGCGGCCGGCACCGGCACGCCGGTGCTCGCCCCCCTGCCCGGCAAGGTGATCGACACGGGAGACTATTTCTTCAACGGCGGCACCGTCTGGCTCGACCACGGCGGCGGCCTGCTGACCATGTACTGCCACCTGAGCCGCATCGACGTGAAGGTCGGCGACGTGATGAAGACCGGCGAACAGCTTGCAGCCGTGGGCGCCACCGGGCGGGTGACGGGGCCGCACCTGCATTGGTCGGTGATGCTGAACCGGGCGATGGTGGATCCGGCGTTGTTCATTGCGGCCTGACATAGACGGAACCGCTCCAACGATGGCCGCCGATCCCGCCTTCACCGAAGCCTGCCTCGCCACATCGATCCGCCCCGGCAGTCGGCGCGACATCCTCGCCCTGCTCAACGAGCGCCTGCACCCGGCCCTGAAGGCGATCGTCGCGGCCGAGGTTTCGTCAGGCAACCGGGTCTGCGACGCAGGCACCGACTGGCCCGACCCCGGCTCGGTGCACGTCACGCTCGACAAGCACTTCGACGCCCGCCACGCCAGCGCCCAGGCCGTCTTCAGCCCCTGCGACGACCCGCACTACTGGCACGCGGACTACAGCACCGCGGACAAACCGCGGCACCTGCTGATCTGCTGACCGGCTGCCTGACGGACCAGCCTCGTAGCCCGAGGGTCATGGGCAGCCAAACATTACACTCGGCACCATGCGCCCCTCCGAAGCCCTGTCGCTGCATCGTGATCGCATCCGCGAGATCGCGTTGAGCCATCACGTCAGCAGTGTGCGAGTCTTCGGTTCAGCATTGCGCGGCGAGGACGAGGCCGACAGCGACCTCGATCTACTGGTGGAGCCCACGGCGCAAACCACGCTCATGGACATCGGGGCCATCAGGCATGAGCTGAAGAGCCTTCTGGGCATGGAAGTAGACGTACTCACGCCCAACGGCCTGCCTCCCAAGTTCCGCGATCAGGTGCTGCGCGAGGCTATGCCGGTATGAGCCGAAGAGATCCGCAACGGGTGGCGGATTACCTGGGCCACATCCTGCAGGCGATCGACAGCATCCGCGAGTACACGAGCGACGCTACAGCCGACAGTTATCTGGCCGATCGCAAGACCCAGGACGCGGTGGTGCGCAACCTGGAAGTCATCGGCGAAGCCAGCAACAACATCGTGAAGCACCACGCGGAATTCACGGCCGCCCACACTGCTGTTCCATGGCGCTTCGCCTACGAGATGCGCAACGCGCTTTCCCACGGCTACTTCACCATCGATCACACCCTTGTCTGGCAAACCATCCAGCGCGATTTGCCTTCGCTTCGCGAGCAGGTCGTGCGGCTGTTGGAAACCTGAGCCCTTTGCGTCCCCTGGTTGGCGCAGGCACGCCGGGTATCAGATCGGCTTGGTCAGATAAACCGCCTCGCGCCCCACGATCGCATGCTGGGCCGGCATGAAGATCGTGCAGTCGTCGCACAGCGCGCGGATCTCCTCGTCGCCGTTGGTCGCGATCAGCTCGCCCTTGGCGAAGGTCTCGAAGCCGATGAGCGGGCGCACGAAGGCGAAATCGGGCGACTTGATGACGTAGGTCTGCAGCAGCTGGAAGCGCCGTTGCGGCTCGGGTGGCGGGGTGGCCGGGTCCTTGTCGACGAGGCCGAAGTAGGCGAGGAAGTCGTAGGTGACGGCGGTGGCGAGATCAGACGCGGAGCGCAGGAAGTGCTGGCCGCATTCGACCACCATCGCCACGCCCTTGCCGTCGGGGCCGCCGTGGCTGCCGTACTGGATGAGCGGCGTGCCGGAGCCCAGGCCGTCGGGCATCACGAGGTGCACCGAGGGGCGGCCGATGGCCTGCGCGACCCGGGCGTTGCGCTCGAAGCCCGGGTACACCCAGAAGGGCACGACGGGCTGGCTGGTCGAGTGGATGTCGAGGATGTGGTCGGCCGCGTCCACCACCGGGCGCAGGATGCGCGCGCGGCTCAGCTCGGGGCTGTCCTCCTTGCCGTCCAGCCATTCGGGCGACCAGATGCGGTTGAGGTTATGCACCAGCTGCCGGCTGTCGAAGGGCAGCGACTCGTTGAAGGATTCATACGCCGCCACGTTGGCGAAGCTCACGGTGAGCGTGCCGATCTTGGGACGCACGTCGTTGTCGAGCAGGTGCGTGGCCGCCGTCATGCCGCAGATCTCGTTGCCGTGCGTGAGCGCGTTGATCAGCACGTGCGGGCCGGGCTTGCCGGACTCGAAGCGGTGCACGTAGTCGACGCCGACGTTGCCCTTGCGGTAGGCGGACAGGTCGCGGGGGAGGACTTCGAGGGCGGGGGGAGCTTGGGTCATGGGGCGATGGATGATGAAAGCGAAGCAGCCGGCCAGTTTGCTACAGGGCGCGCCTTTGCGCCCGCGGGGCGCCGCAACACCGGCCCGCGCCGCTCAACCTTCATCGCTGGCTCAGCGCACCTGCTGGTAGTCCACCGGCACCCAGGCGTAGCCCTTGCCTTCGGCCCGCACGTGGCCGAGCCCCGGGAACGGCAGGTGCGCGCTGCCGACCAGGTAGCGGCCCTTGGCCGCGTCGGCGTACGCCTTCTTGCGCTCGGCCGCTGCGGGCCTGGAGTCGACGTCGAACGAAATGGTGATCTGCGGCTGCGCGAACTGCACGGCGGCCACGTGCATCAGGTCGCCCCACAGCACCAGCTTCTGGCCCTTGGACTCGACGACGTAGATGTTGTGACCGGGCGTGTGGCCATGGGCGGGCACGGCCCTGATGCCGGGCGCCAGCTCGGTGCCGCCCTTCATGCCCTTGAACTTGCCGGCTTCCACGTAGGGGTTGAGCGAGGCCATCGCGCCCTGGAAGAAGCCCTTCATCTCGGCGGAGGCCTTCTCCAGGTTGGCCTTGTTCAGCCAGAAGTCGGCGTCTTCCTGCCCGGCGTGGATGGTGGCGTTGGGAAAGACCAGCTTGCCGTCCTGCACCAGGCCGCCGACGTGGTCGCCGTGCATGTGGGTGATGAGCACGTCGTCGACCTGGTCGGGCTGGTAGCCCGCCGCCTTGAGGTTGGCCTGCAGGTTGCCGAGCGTCGGGCCGAAGAGGCCCCCGGCGCCGGTGTCGACCAGCACCAGCTTGCTGCCGGTGTTGATGAGGTAGCCGTTCACCGATGTGGGCACGGCGTCCTTCTCGAAGCCGCGGTCGAGCAGCTTGCCGACCTGAGCCTGGGTGGTGTTGGTGAGCAGCTTCTTGGGCTCGAGGTCGAGGGTGCCGTCGAACAGCGCCGTCACCTCGAAGTCACCGAGCATCATCCGGTAGAAGCCCGGCGCCTGGGTCTTGACCTGCGGCGCGCCGGCCTGCGCCACGGAAGAGAACGAAAGCATCAGCAGGCTGCCGGCCAGTGCGGCGACGCCTTTGCGCAGCCAGCGAGCGGGTGTCGTTGTCATGGGTCTACTCCTCGGCGGTTGTAAGGGGCGCCGAGAATAGCCCAAGCCGCCGCACCTTGCCGCTTACCAGTTGACTTCGCGCTCCGGTGTCGCCGAGATGTGGTGGATCGACAGGTCGGCGCCGTCGTATTCCTCCTCCTGCGACAGCCGCAGTCCGGCCACCGCCTTGAGCGCGCCGTACACCGCCGCGCCCGCCAGCGCGGCCCACGCCACGCCCATCACGGTGCCGATGAGCTGCGCCCACACGTTCACGCCGCCGATGCCGCCCAGCGCCTGCGTGCCGAAGATGCCCGCCGCGATGCCGCCCCAGGTGCCGCACAGGCCGTGCAGCGGCCACACGCCGAGCACGTCGTCGATCTTCCACTTGTTCTGCGTGAGCGTGAACAGCTTGACGAAGATGCCGCCGGCCACGCCGCCCACCACCAGCGCGCCCAGCGGGTGCATCAGGTCGGAGCCGGCGCACACCGCCACCAGGCCGGCGAGCGGGCCGTTGTAGACGAAGCCCGGGTCGTTCTTGCCCATGGCCAGCGCCACCAGCGTGCCGCCGACCATCGCCATCAGCGAGTTCACGGCCACCAGGCCGGAGATCTTGTCGATGCTCTGCGCGCTCATCACGTTGAAGCCGAACCAGCCCACGCACAGCACCCACGCGCCCAGCGCCAGGAACGGGATGTTCGACGGCGGATGCGCGCTCAGCGAGCCGTCGCCGCGGTAGCGGTTGCGCCGCGCCCCCAGCAGCAGCACCGCCGGCAGCGCCAGCCAGCCGCCCACCGCATGCACCACGACGGAGCCAGCGAAGTCGTGGAACTCGTGGCCCGTCAGCGAGGCGATCCATTCCTGGATGCCGAAGTGCTTGTTCCAGGCGATGCCCTCGAAGAGCGGGTAGACGAAGCCGACGATCACCGCCGTGGCGATGAGCTGCGGCCAGAACTTGGCGCGCTCGGCGATGCCGCCCGAGATGATGGCCGGTATGGCCGCGGCGAAGGTCAGCAGGAAGAAGAACTTCACCAGCTCGTAGCCGCTCTTCGCCGACAGCTCGGTGGCGCTCACGAAGAAATGCGTGCCGTAGGCCACGCCGTAGCCCACCAGGAAATACACGATGGTCGAGACCGAGAAGTCGACCAGGATCTTCACCAGCGCATTGACCTGGTTCTTCTTGCGCACGGTGCCCAGTTCGAGAAAGGCAAAGCCGGCGTGCATGGCCAGGACCATGATGGCGCCGAGAAGGATGAACAGCGCGTCTGCGCCCTGTTTGAGTGCGTCCATTGGAGCTTCTTGCGGATTTTTGGTTTGAATTGGTGCGTCGCACCTGAATCAACCGGCGCGGCGGGCCAATGAAGCAAAAATGGTGCCCGAAAGCTCTCTGATGGTGCGGAATGAACCAATACCGGGCCGGTCACGGCCCGCCGCGCACCGGATCAGGCCGCGCCGATGCCCGTGCGCAGGGCATCGCGATAGCGGCGGCTGCAGGGCACGGTGGTGCCGTCGTGCATGTGCAGCCGGGCGTCGCCGCCGTCCAGCGGCTCGATTTCCTTGACGCGCCCCAGGTTCACTGCATGGCTGCGGTGCACGCGCACGAAGAGCGCCGGATCGAGCTGGGCCAGGAAGTCGGTCAGCGTGGAGCGCAGCAGGTAGTCGTGGCCGTTGACGTGCAGGCCGACGTAGTTGCCCTCTGCCTGGAGCCAGTCGATGTCTGTGGCGGCGATGAGGAATTCGCGGCGCAGCTTGCGCACCAGGAAGCGTTCGGGGCGGGCTGGCGGTGGCGGGGGTGCGTCGGGCACGGAGGGTTCGAATCCCTCCGGTTCCGCCAAAGCCGGAATCGGGACGGGAGCCGGCGCAGTCACGCCCTCCTCCGGCGCATCCAGCACCCGCGCCTCCCCCTGCAGACGCAGCAGGAACAGCCGGTACGCCCAGATGCCGAACACGATGCTCGCGTACACCCGCACGTCCTTCAGGTACTCGTAGCTCCACTGGCCGGCCCAGTTCCAGAAGTCGTAGCGTTCGCCCGCCATGGCGTAGACCATCGACCGCAGCCCGAACATGCCCGCCACGTGCACCACGCTGAACACCACGCTCGCCACCAGGTGCCAGGCCAGGAAGCGCAGCAGATGGGCACGCGCCAGCGGCGACAGCCGGCGCTCGACCGCCGCCAGCGCGGGCACCAGCAGCAAGAGCACCAGGTGGCTCGACACCTCCCAGGTCGCGACCTCCCAGTTGGGCCGGGGCACGGCGCGCGTGCGCACGTCCATGATCGCCACCATGGTGCTGAACGCGGCCTGCAGCGTCATCAGCACGATCCAGAAAGCCACCTCCAGCGGACGGCGGATCGGCGCGTAGCGTTCGTACAGGTTCTTGCGGGGGTCTCCCATGGCCGGGATTCTCCCGAAAACGGGCCCCGGGACGGCTTTTCGGGGCCGGATTTCGTCCCCGCGGGCCACCGCTCGTCACAAAGCGGGGGCGATCCGTCCCCCGGCCGCGCCGCGCGGGGCGGCCGGGCCGAGCATGGCGGCCTTCCCGCTTCGAGGAGCCGCCCATGACCGCCGATCCCGTTCCAGCAATTCCATCCGACCACCGCCGCCACGACATCGACGCCCTGCGCGCGCTGGCCTTCCTCTTCGTCATCCTCTATCACGTGGGCATGTACTACGTGGCCGACTGGCCCTGGCACCTCAAGAGCCCGCACGCGGCCGAATGGCTGCAATGGCCGATGCGCATCCTGAACCTGTGGCGCATGGACCTGGTCTTCCTGATCTCGGGCGTGTCGCTCGGCTTCCTGAGCCGAGGCCAGGGCACCTGGGGCCTGCTGCGCAGCCGGGGCCTGCGGCTGATGCTGCCGCTGGCCTTCGGCATGGCGGTGATCGTGCCCTACCAGGCCTACGCGCAGGGCGTGGCCAACGGGATGGTCGCGCCGGGCTTCGGCGCCTTCCTGCTGCGCTACCTGTCGATGGCCCAGCCCTGGCCGAAGCAGGCCTTCGACGGCGCGGAGTTCGGCATCACCTGGAACCACCTCTGGTACCTGCCCTATCTATTTACCTACACGGCACTGGTCGCGCTGACGCTGCCGCTGTGGAAATCCGCTGCCGGCCAGCGGCTGCGCGCAGCCTTCAACGGCCTGCGCGGCTGGAAGCTGCTGCTGTTGCCGGTGGTGCCGCTGCTGGTCTTCACGGTGCTGCTGGCCTCGCGCTTTCCGGCCACGCACAACCTGGTGCGCGATTTCCACCTGCACAGCCTCTACTTCACGATGTTCCTCTACGGCTACTGGATGGGCGTGGACACCGGCGTGTGGAAGGAGCTGGAACGGCTGCGCCGCATGTCGCTCGCGCTGGCGGTCGCGGTGATCGCCGCCTTCATCGCGCTGCGCACCGGCATGAAGAGCCCGCCCCCGGGCCTGCTGATGGACACGCTGCGCATGATCTACCTGTGGCTGGCCGTCGCGACCATCCTCGGCCACGGCCATCGCCACCTGAACCGCCCCTGGCCCTGGCTGCGCTGGGCCAACGAGTCGGTGTACCCGTGGTACGTGCTGCACCAGACGCTGATCATCGCCGGCGTGACGCTGCTGGCCCCGTTCGCGGTCGGTCCGGTCATGGAGCCCGCGCTGCTGGTGGCGCTGACGCTGCTGGGCTGCTGGCTGCTGACGGACGGGCTGATCCGCCGCACCGACCTGCTGCGGCCGCTCTTCGGGCTGAAGCTCAGGCCGCGGGCTGCGCCTTCTTCGGCAGCGCGGAAGCAGGATCTTCGACCGGAACCAGGATTGCGTTCCCCGTCGCCACGAGCTTGAGCGAATCGGCACCCTCGCCCTGCGCATAGAGTTCGGCCGCCGCGAACACCTGCTTGCGCCCGGCCTTCACCACCCGCCCGCGCGCCACGAAGGCGCGCCCGATGGCGGGCGAGACGCAGTTCACCGAGAAATGCGACGCCAGCACGCGGCCCGCCACGGTGGCGGCCGCGTAGCCGCTCACGGTGTCGAGCATCGCGCCGATCATTCCGGCGTGCAGGAAGCCGGCGTACTGGCCCATGTCCTCCTCACGCCAGTTCATGCGCAGTTCGGCTTCGCCGTTGGCAGCGCTCGTGACTTCGAAGCCGGCCCAGCGGTTGAAGGCGGCGGTCTTGTTGATGGCCTGGATGGTGTCGAGCATGGCGGTGTGTCCTTGTCCGGGGTTGGTGGAAAGACGATGTGGCCACTCTATGAAGCACGCCTCGCATCCGCCGTCGCGCGCGCGACCGGAAACGCCGTGCCGGTTGCATTGGCGACAGCGCCGCCGGCTGCATGGAGTTTTTTGACGATGCCTTAACCCCGATCGCCGGGGCCGCCCGTATGAGCCTGGGTCATTCATCACCTTCGCTCCAGAGGCATCCCATGAAAGCATCGACTTCCGCCCTCCTCCGCGCCACCGCCGGTGCCGCCGTCCTGCTGGTCCTGAGCCTGAGCGCCCAGGGCCAGGCGACTACACAACCCGCCACGGCAGCCGCCGATTCGCGCATCACCCAGGTCAAGGTCTACCCCGGCAGCGCCACCGTGGAGCGCGTGGCGCGCGTCGCGGCCGGCGCGCGCTCGGTCACCTTCGCCTGCCTGCCGGCGGGGCTGGACGTGCAGAGCCTGCAGGTGTCGGCCGATGCCTCGGTGCGCATCGGCGAGACCTCGGTGCTCAGCGAGCAGCGCGAGCTCTCGGCGCGCTGCTCGACCAGCCCGCTCGACGGCCGCATCCGCGAGCTCGAGGACCAGAAGGCCGCCCTGCAGGCCGAGAACGACGCGCTGGGCATGGTCACCGGCTACCTCAAGGGCCTGGCCGGCGGCGGCGACGCCCCCGGCGCGCGCGCGCCGATGGACGCGCGCAACCTCGCCGCCATGACCGACGCCATGCGCCGCACCGGGCAGGATTCACTGCTCAAGCAGCACCAGATCCAGCGCAGGCAGGCCGAGATCGACCGCCAGCTCAATCCGCTGCTGGCCGAACGCACGCGCACCCAGGGCAACGGCGGCCAGGTAACCGCCGTGACGGTGACCCTGGCCGCCGGCGCCGATGCCGACGTGAAGCTCAGCTACCAGGTCAACGGCCCCGGCTGGACGCCCACCTACCGCGCGCTGCTCGACACCACCACGCGCAAGGTGCGCATCGAGCGCCAGGCGCTGGTGGCGCAGGCCACGGGCGAGGACTGGCGCGGCGTGAAGCTGGTGCTCTCCACCGGCCAGCCGCGCCGCGAGACCGCCGGCCGCCTGCCCACGGCGTGGCGCATCGGCATCGAGCCGCCGCCGCGCCCGCTGGCGGAGATGGCCTACCCCGCCGCGCCGGCGGCGGCCATGGCGCCCTCGCCCATCATGGCCAGCAAGTCCATGGACAGCCGCGAGCGCCGGACGGAGCCGCTGTTCGACGTGAGCGTGTTCGACAACAGCTTCGCCACCGAATTCTCGGTGCCGCAGGCCATCGACGTGCCCTCCAACGGCCAGCGCGTGACCATGGCGCTGGGCCAGCACGAAGACACGGCCAAGCTCGCCGCGCGCACCAGCCCGCGCGTGGACGCCAGCGCTTTCCTCGTCGCCGAACTCGACCAGCCCGCCGGCGTGTGGCCCGCCGGCCCGATGCAGCTCTACCGCGACGGCGCCTTCGTGGGCAGCGGCCGCTGGAACGCGCCCACCGATGCGCGCCTGACGCTTTCCTTCGGCCGCGACGAGCTGGTGCGCGTGCAGGCCGAGCCCGAGCGCGACAACCAGGGCACGGGCGGCTTCGCCGGCTCGCGCGCCGAGCGCAAGGTGCAGCGCGCCTACGTGGTCGAGAACCGCCACCGCACGCCGATCGCGGTGCAGGTGCTGGAAGCCGCTCCGGTCTCGGTCGACGAGAAGGTGCGCGTGGCCTCGGAGTTCACGCCGCAGCCCGCCGAGCTGGCCTGGAACAAGCAGCCCGGCCTGGCCATGTGGCAGCTCGACCTCGCGGCCGGCCAGACCGCGCGCGTGACGGCCGACTACACCATCGGCTATCCGAAGGACGCGCGGCTGCAGATGCGCTGAGCCGCCTGCTCCGTCAGAAGTCGAACTTGGCCGACAGCTCGAAGGTGCGCCGCGGCGCCAGCAGCACCTGCGAGGTCGCGCGGCCCACCCAGGTGGCGTAGAGCTTGTCGGTCAGGTTGCGCACGCGGAAAGTCAGCAAGGCGTTGCGCATCCTGTAGCTCACCGCCGCGTCGAGCGTGGTGAAGCCGTTGATGCGGATCTCGTTGGCGTTGTCGGTGTACATGTGGCCCGTGTGGTTCAACGACGCGAAGTACTCGAACTTCGATCCCTCGGGCCGGTAGGTCGCGAAGAGATTGGCCACCCGCTCGGGCACGTTCGGCGGCGTCTTGCCCACGCGCGAGACGCCGCCGGCCTCGATCAGCGTGTCGTAGCGCGCGTCGAGCGCGGCGAGGTTGCCGGCCAGCGTCCATTCGCGCGTCGGCCGCCACACGGCCGAGAGCTCCACGCCCCGCGAAGACTGCCGCCCGTTGTTCACCGTGTTGCGCGCATCGTTGGGGTCGCGCGAGAGCACGTTGTCGAGCTCGATCCTGTAGAGGGCCGCCGTCCACTCCAGCTTCGCCTCGGGCAGGCTCTGCTTGAAGCCCACCTCGGCCTGCTTGCCGCGCGACATCGGAAAGGCCGCATTCGACGCCGACAGCAGGAAGAGCGAGTTCACCGGCAGCGTCGCGTTGGTGTACTGCGCATACACGCTCGAATCCGGCGTGATGTCGTACACCGCGCCGATGCGCCCCGAGGTCGAGCGGTAGCTGGTGCCGAAGCGGGTGTAGCTGCCCAGGTTCAGGTCGGCGATGCCGCGGTCGACCTCGGTGCGGTCGTGGCGCAGGCCGCCCACCAGCGTGAGGCCGCGCACCGGCTTGATCGCGTCTTCCACGAAGGCCGACGTGACCTTCACGTTCGACGTGGTGTTGGTGCGGTTGCCCGCGCCCGTGGTGAGTGCGAGGCTGTCGTTGAAAGGCGCGATGTACGGGTCGAACACCGGCACGCGCAGCAGGTTCGCGGTGGCTGCGCTGCCGTTGGAGAAGCGGCGCTGGCTGCCGAAGCGCGTCTCGCTGTATTCGCCGCCGGCGACGAAGCGGTTGTCCATGCCGCCGAGCGTGCCCTTGTGCGTGGCATCGAAGCGGTTCAGCCAGAAGTCCTGGTCGTGGGTGATCAGCGTCTGGTCGCGCGCGATGCTGGCGGGCGCCACGAAGACCGCGCTCTCGGAATTGCGGAACACGCGGTTCGCCTTGTTGGCCGAGAACTCGTTGCGCCACGACCAGCCGCCGTCGAGCTGGCCCGTGAGCCGCGCGCGCAGCCAGTAGGTTTCCGACGAGTTCTCGTCGTCGGGCACGTTGTAGTTGCTGCGCGCCAGGCGCCGGTCGATCACGCGGCCGTCAGGCGTGCTGACCACGTTGGTCGGCTGCGTGGCGAAGCTGGCCGGCACCAGCGGCGTGCCCCAGTAGGCCTGGTTGTTGTCGCGCAGGTAGTCGAACGAAAGATCCAGCTTCACCGAGCCGCCGAAGTCGACCATCAGCCCGCTGGTGAAGTGGTCGATGCGCTCGCCGTTGCGCGCGATGGTGCCCACCTTCGTGTCGTTGCGGCTGTAGTCCAGCCGGTAGGCGCTGGCATCGCCCAGCGCGCCGCCGAAGCCGAATGCAGCGCGCGTGGAGCCGTAGCTGCCGTACGAGAGCAGCGCCTCCTTGTTCGGGTTGCTGCGGTCGGGCCGCTTGGTCACGAAGTTGACGACGCCGCCAATGGCGCCCTCGCCGTCGAGCACCGAGGCCGGGCCCTTCAGCACCTCGATGCGCTCGTAGTTCCAGGTGTCCTGCACGCGGTTGGTCACGCCCGCGCCGGAACTGCGCACGCCGTCGTACAGGTACATGAGGCTGGTGAAGCCGCGCGTGGACAGCGTGGTCGGCGACGACGGCGGCCCGCCGCCCGACAGGCCCGCCATGCCGCGCAGCGCCTCGCTGAAGGTGCGCGCGCCGCGCTGCTGCATGGTGTCCTGCTGCAGGATCTCGACCGAGGCCGGCGTCTCGCGCACCGAGAGGCCGAGGCGCGAGGCCGTGCCGCTCGACTCCTCCAGGTGCAGGCCGCCGGCGTCGCGGCTGCCTTCGACGGTGATGGTGCCGAGCTCGCCGCCGCCGGCCTGCTGCGCGTAGGAAACCTGGAATGCGGTGGCTGCGGCCATCGCCATGGCCGTGCGGAGGAGGGTTGTCATTGGATTGATTGCAAGGAATTGCGGGGAGAAAAGAAAAACCGGGTGGCCGCTACGCGACCGAGAAGCGCCGCAGCCGCCACGCCGCGAGGCCGAACAGCAGCAGGCTGGGCACCAGCAGTTGCATCACGGCGATGGCCGCCTGCCCGCGCACGAGGCCGGCGGGCTCTTCCTGCCAGGCGAATGCGGGAATGCGGTCGAACTCGGCGGGCACCAGCGCGTCGCGCGCGTCGATGCGCGGGGAGAAGAAGCGCTTCCAGGCCTCGTGATAGGCGACGGTCTGGGCCTCGAAGCGCGCCTGGCGCCGCGTGCCTGTGCCGGCCAGCGCCGTCATGCCCTCGTAGGCCACTGCCGCCGGAGACACCGCGCTGAAGCGCGCGAGCAGCGCCTGCTGTCCGGCCTGCTGCGCGTCGAAGCGGTCGAGCTCGGGCTTGATGGCCTCGTCGACTTCCTTCTCGATCAGGTAGTTGCCCAGCGCACGGCCGGCGATCTCGACCTTGCCGTCGCGCGGCACGAGGATCGCGCCGCGGCCCACGTGCCGGTAGTCGGTGCTCATCAGGTCGGCATGGCGCTTCATCGCCTCGGCGGTGACGATGCGCTGCCGCGTGGCCAGCTCGGTGCGCGAGGGCGCGGGGCTGGCCTGCGTCACGGCAAGGTTCAGCAGCACCGGAGCCACCAGCACCAGCAGCACCCAGGCGATGACGAGCACCATCGCGTTGGTCGCCGACGAGGCGCCGAAGGCATTCACCGCCACCACCAGCGCGAACCAGAAGAGCACGTACGCCCCCACCAGCAGCGCCCACCACCACAGGGCGGCACCCGGCGAGCCGGCCAGCCCGGCCTGCCGCGCCACCAGCAGCACGGCCACCGGCAGCAGCACGGCGGGCCCCAGCAGCGCCGCCGCGCGCACCGTAAGCTTGCCCGCGAGCAGCGTGCGCAGCCGCAGCGGCTGCGATAGAAAGAGCCTCAGCGAGCCGTTCTCGCGCTCGGCCGACAGCAGGTTGTAGCCCAGCGCGAAGATCAGCAGCGGCAGCAGGTAGACGATGACGAAGGCCAGGTCGAAATGCCCGCTCAGCAGGTGCCAGGGGCTTTCGATGTCGCTGGGGTTCATGAACACCACGCGGCTCTGGTTCGTGACCTTGAACTGGCTCGGGTACAGGTCGCTCTGCCCCAGCGCGACCGGGCCCAGCGGCGCGGTCGGCAGGATCGCGTGGTGCCCGCCGTAGCCGCTGGCCATGCGAGAAGGATCGGCCGGGTTCTCGAAGGGCGTGGGCTGCGCGGTGCCGGCGAGGATGCTTTCGAGCAGCGCGCGCTGCGCCGCGCGGGTGTCGCGGTCGGCCTGCGCGACAGCCGCCTGCGCGCGGTCGCGGCTCGCGGTCTGCAGCAGCCCGTTGCCGAGCGCATAGGCCACCAGCAGCAGGAACAGCAGGCCGACGGCCCACAGCGTGCGCTCGGCGAGCATCAGCCGGCATTCCTGGCGCATCACGGCCAGCAACCGGCGGCCCTGCGGCGGATCGACGATGGAAGCGGGAACAGAGGAAGAAACCGGGGAAGAAGTGGTCGTCGTCATGTACGGCTTGCCTCAGAGCGCGCGCTGCCGCGAGGCGGTGAATGCCGCGAAGGCGGCGGCCAGCAGCAGGCCGGCGCACAGCACGGCGAAGCTGCGCATCTGGTGCATCAGCGCCCAGGCCGCGCGCGGCGGCTGGTAGTCGAAGGGCGGCACCGTCGCCCACAGTTCGGGCGTGGCCTGGTAGGCGAAATGCTGGTCGCCCAGCGGGTCGGCGTGCGCCACCAGGTCTTCGCTCATCAGGTCCTGGATATGGCGGCGATGCAGCTCGGCGGCGGTGGTGAAGCTGCGGTGGTGCGCGAAGTCGGTGCCTGCCATGCCCATCGAGAAGCTGCGCACCGCGAGAACGGGCACCAGCAGGCCGCTCCATTCCTGCACCGCCTGCTGGCGCTCCCAGGTGTCCCACAGGCGGCCGTAGTGGCGGTCGTACACCGGGTACGAGGCCTGGTCGTCCAGGCGCAGCGCGATGCCCCACTTGCTCAGCGGCACGTCGCGCCCCCAGCGCTCGGTGGAGCCGAAGTTCTTCTGCCACACCTCGTCGGACACGGTCTTGAGTTCCGCGCCGAGCTGGCGGTTGAACTCCAGCCGCGTCGGGCTCGGGAACCATGCGCGCGACAGCTCCGAGAGCACGCGCGGCGCCATCACCGCCTGAGCGATCCAGATGGCCAGCAGCAGCGTGATCGCCATGCGCGAGGTCGAGCAGGCCGCGGAAACGCCGAGCACCAGGAACACGAAGATGCCCAGGTACACGGCATAGCCGACGGCCCATGCGCCCAGCCTGAGCAGCGCGTCGAGCCGCTCGCCGTCGTCCGCGCCCGCCCCCACGACGATGGCCGCGACAAGCCCTGCCGGCACCAGCAGCACGGCCAGCGACGCCGTCAGCGCCAGCGCCTTGCCGCCCAGCAGCCGCAGCGGCGACACGCCCAGGCTCAGCGTCTGGCGCAGGATGCCTTGCTCGCGCTCGGCCGCGAAGGCGTTGAAGCCCAGCACGATCACCAGCAGCGGGCCCAGCACCTGCAATATCCAGCCGACCGAGAGATTGCCGAAGCGCTGCAGGCCGGTCGCGTCCTGCGCCGCGTTGAACTTCACCTCGCTCTGGCGATGCGCCTGCAGCCACACGGTGCTGCCGATGAAAAGGTTGATGCCCGGGTCGATCATCGACAGCACCGCCTCGGGCTTGAAGGCGTGCATGCCCTGGTGCGCGGCGTCGTGCGGATGGCGGCGGTCCTGCCGAAGCCAGTCGCGGTAGTCCATGGCCTGCGCGGCGCGCTGCTCGGCCTGCGCGTCGCGCTGGTGCGCCCAGCCCACGGCGAGCGCGGTCAGCAGCAGCACCGCCACCAGTCCACCGGCCCAGTGGAGGCGCCCGTCGCGCAGGCGTTCGAGGAATTCGCGGCGTGCGATCCAGTTCACGAGCTGCATGTCATGCCCTCATGTGCGCCAGGTAGAGGGACTGCAGGTCGGTGCGCGCGATCTGCGCCTCGCCATCCAGGCTCTCGACGAGGCGGCCGCGCTTCATGATCCCGACGCGCGTGGCGGTCTGCTGCGCGTGGAACAGGTCGTGCGTGGTGGTGAGCACGGCCACGCCGTTGTCGGCGGCGCGGCGCAGCAGGCCCGAGAACTCGCTCGCGGCCTGCGGGTCGAGCCCCGAGGTGGGCTCGTCGAGCAGCAGCGCCTTCGCCTGCTTGGCCAGCGCGACCGCGATCCACACCTTCTGTCGCATGCCCTTGGAGTAGGCCGACACGCGCCTGTCGGCCGCTGCATGGTCCAGCCCCACCTCGGTCATCAGCTCCAGCAGCCGCTCGCGCGGCAGCTCGCGGCCCAGCGCGAGCCCGGCGAAGAAACGCAAGTTCTCCAGCCCCGAGAGCGGCCCGTACAGCGTGACCTGCTCGGGGATGTAGGCCACGTGCTGCTTGGTGGCGACCGGGTGGCGCACGACGTCGATGCCGTTGATCTCCACCGTGCCGGAGGTCGGCTCGACGAAGTTCAGGAACAGGTTGATGGTGGTGGTCTTGCCCGCGCCGTTCGCGCCCAGCAGGCAGTAGATGTCGCCCGCGCGGATGTCGAGGTCGAGGCTGTCGAGCGCGGTGTGCGCGCCGTATTGCTTGGTGAGGCCGGTGGCTCGGAGCATGGAGGAAACCCGGTGAATGGAAGGACGAACGGGACGCGCGCAGGCACGCACCGGCGCACGCGCGCCGAGGCGGTCAGTCGATCGTTCGTTTGTTCGGTGTTGGGGAGATTCGGGCGCCGGCTCTTCAGTCGCCGCGCCCGTCAGCGGCGCATGCGCTCCTCAGCGCTTGTGCCTGTTCTTCGCGCCGCCCTGTCTGGCCTTGAAGCGCGGATTGGACTTGCAGATGACATAGGTGCGGCCGCGCCGCGTCACCACCTGGCAGTCGCGGTGGCGCTTCTTTGCTTCTTTGAGCGAGGACAGGACTTGCATGATCGGATCGGAACCAGAGGATTCGGACCCGCGACTATACGTTATTGAGAATCCATTCTCAATAAATTGAAAGCCGGATGAAAGCCGACTGGTCAGTGCGCCTTGTCGGCCGCTCCCGAGCAAGACGCGCACACCCCGTGCAGCGTCACCTCGTGGCTGCTGACCTTGAAGCCCTCGGGCACCAGGTCGTCCATCGGCCCGGGGCAGGAATGCAGCATGTACACCTGCCCGCAGCTGGAGCAATGGAAGTAGTGATGGTGATGGTCGGCGTGCTTTGCGCCGCGGCCCGCCTTGCCGTGCGCCTCGGGCTTGCACGCCACCTCGTAGCGGGCGGGCTCGCCGGGCAGCTCGACCTTGGCGATCTCGCCGTCCGCCAGCAGCAGCGAGACCTGGCGGTACACGGTCGAGAGGCTGATCTCGGGAACGATCTCGCGCGCATGCGCCAGGATCTGCGGAGCGGTGAGGACGCGGCCTGCGTCGCTGAAGGCGGAGAAGACGGCGTTGCGTTGACGCGTGAGACGTTGCATCTGGAGTCGGGTTGCTGGCGATGGGCTGGCTGTGGGCTGGCGTGGGGATGACCGGTCAGCCTACGGTGCCGACAACGTTCCCCTGCGGGTCCCTGATTGTCGTCTTCTGCACCTTCCAGCGCACGGCGCCAAGCCCCTGCACCTCGTAGGTGCCGGCGACCGGCTTCAGCGTGCGGGCCAACTCGCGCACCGTCGCATCGGAAAGCCGCAGCGTGAGTTTGCCGTCTTCTTCGGAAACGCTGTCGGTCTCGCCGTGCGCGAAGACCAGCGCCCGCTCGCGGCTCGCGAAGTGGAAGTCGCGCCCGAAAGGCAGCCGCAGCGGCAGCAGCGCGACCAGCTCGTCGACCTGCCGCGCGCCCAGCGTGATCTCGGTGACCGGCGCGCGCAGCAGCCGCTTGCTCGTCTCCCAGCCCAGCACTTCGGTGAAGAGAAAACCGCTGGACGAGCCCTCGCGCGCCGCGCCCTCCTCCACGCGCCCGCGCACTTCGGCATCGTCGAGCAGCGAAGGCCGCCCGAGGTCGGTCACCCACAGCGGCATCGCCGGCAGCAGCGCGTCGAGCAGCCGGCGCGTGTCCCAGCGCTTGCCCGCGCGCTCCTCGTCTTCCGTCAGGCCGACGACCTGGATGAAGCTCATGCGGCCGTTGGGGGTGCCGATGGCCGGCAGCTCGGGATCGAACACGAAGCCCATCGAGCGGATCAGCGTCTCGCGCTCCAGCGCGATGGGACCGTTGGCGGTCATCCAGTGGCCGTCGTCGAACACGTTGCCGCTCTTGAACACGTAGCGCGCGAGGTTCTGCAGGAAGTTGATGGCCCATGCGGGCGGTTCTTCGTCGTCCGGCTCGCAGGCGAGGCGGAAAGTGAGTTCGAAGCCGTAGCCGCTGGTTTCGGCGACGTCCGACTCCTTGGTGTAGAGCTCGCTGAGCCCGTAGCTCAGGTAGTGCCAGTGCGGCACCGGCTCCATGCGCTTCCACACGCTCACGCCGTCCAGCGGATCGGGCCCGCCGAGCATCCACTTGATCACCGTGCCGTAGTGCTTCGGCTCCTGGCCGGGGTAGAGGCGCTCCATGGCGGCGGTGATGGCGTCCCAGCCGGGCGAGAGGTCGTCGTCACCACCGTCGTCGTTGCCTCGGTCCTGCGCTGCTTCGGTCATGTCGCTCCTTGCGATGTGGATGCGGCGAGCCTACACCGCGCCCCTGACGCTCCCGATGCCCCGGCCGTCCTCAGGCAGATGTCAGGCCCGCATGGCATCCTCGTGCGCCGGACAGATAGCTTTTCCCTGGAGAGAACAAATTGAGATGGTTCCATCGGCGGGATGCGCTGGTACTTTCTGCCGCATGCGCCGCAACCGCCCTGCTGGCCGCCTCGGGCTGCGGCCAGTCGCAGGATGCGCCCGCATCCGCCCCGACAGCGCCGCCCCAGCCGGGCAGCATCGAGATCACGCAGGCCGACATCGACTGGTTCCGCCGCAGCCACGCCGAGTGGGTCGGCTGCGAATCCGGCGCGCCCGCCATCGTGCCGCCCGACATGGCGCTCGAGCAGTTCGGCGACGTGCTCGACGGCGGCAGCTCGCCGGTCTTCGACCGCTTCGTGAACGTGGCGGCCGCCTTCTTCCTGCACGCGAGCTTCGTGGCCGGCCACTACGCCTTCCAGCCGCCCTTCGAGAAGCGCGCGGCCTTCGACGTGACCGAAGAGCACATCCGCCTGCTGCAGCACGCGAACTGGAGCAGCTTCGTCATCGACTGCAAGCGCCCGTACGGCGACTTCACGCACTTCGAGATCGACATGGCCGACATCCTCGGGCTGCCCATCACCAAGGACGCCAAGGGCTACGCGCAGATCGGCAAGGAGGCCGAGAAGCGCATGAACGCGCTGCACGCCGACGTGCTCCCCACGCTGCAGGCCTACATCCGCTTCGCGCGGCTCAGCCCGGGGCGCTACGTGGTGCCCGGACGCGGCATCGCGCAGACGCGCGGGCGGCCGCTGTGCAGGCCGGTGTCGGCCACGCGCGTGGCGATGTATCAGCGCGCGCTGCAGGCGGCCGGCCCGCGCTCCGACTCGCGCAGGGTCGCCGCGCTCGACGAGGCGGCGGCCGCGCTGTTCGCGCTGGACTGAGCCGCGGCCGTCGCCCGCAGACACAGTGCCGCGAGCCCCAGCCCGAAGGCCAGCGCACTGGCCACGGTGCGCCAGAGGTTCGCGGCGTTCCAGCGCAGGCGCGTCTGCGCCCAGTCGGGCGGCAGCGCCTGCGGATTCCACGATTCGGTGTACGCATTGAGCGGCAGGTTGACCTGCGCGGTGAACAGCACGATGCCCAGCCCGTAGAGCACGCCCGCCAGCAGCAGGCATCGCCACCAGCCAGCCCGGCAGGCGCGCCAGTCCGTGGCAAGGGCAAGCGCGCACAGCAGCGGCGGGCCGAAGAAGAAGCCGAAGAACATCGCGTGCCGCACGTTGCGGTTCAGGCCCGACTGCACGAGCGCATAGGTGGCACCGTCCATCTCCAGGGTCGCGAAGTTGACGTTGGCGCTGTAGGTCCAGAAAAAGCCGGCCATCGCGCCGAGCCAGAAAACGGCGAGGGCATGGAAGGCCAGCGGCAATGGGGCAGCCGGGTTGCGTGAAGACATGGCGGGCTCTCTCCTCGAACGGGAAAGCCCGCACTGTCGGGCCGCCGCGCGGCAGGCGCCTTAACCCTCGATAAGTCCCATCTCAGCGCGCAGCCGCGAGAGCGACACGTCCGTCATGCCCAGGTACGAGGCCAGGTGGCGCAGCGGGATGCGCCCCGCCCACTCGGGGCGCTCGCGCAGCAAGGTCTCGTAGCGCTGGCGCGCCGAGCATTGCAGGAAGACCTGCTCGCGCCGCATCTTGTCGTCGAGCAGCCCGGATAGCGCGTGCAGCTGCAGCGCAGTCCATGAAGGCAGCCCCTCGACCGTGGCCTGCAACGTGGCGTACGGCAGGCGCCAGACCGTGGCCGGCACCAGCGCCGCGATGAAGAAGGCAGCGGGCTCGTGCCGCATCGCCTCTGTCACAGGCCAGATGAACGCATCCTCGGCATGGAAGTTCTTGTTCGACTCGCGCCCTTCGCTGTCGATGTAGAAAAGCCGCAGCATCCCCTGCTCGACCCAGAGCGCGTGCTGCCAGACGGTGCCGGCCGCGAGCAGGATGCCGTTCGTGCCCGGCGTCTCCCTGCGCACGTGCGCCGCGAGCGTTGCAAGCGATGCCGGCGGGAGATCCGGAAAGCGCCGCGCCAGCGCCTCGTGCCAGGCCGTGCCGGCCGGGGCATCGTGGTCGGGCGCCGCAGGCATGGCCGGTCTCAGTCGCTCAATCGTCCTGCGCGGGCGCCGCCTCGGCCTTCGGCTTGCCCTTCTGCTTGCGCGCCGCCTTCTTCGCCGCGCGCTCGGCATCGGCGCGCTGGCCGTCGGCCAGCCACACGGCGAACTCCCCGGGCGTCTCGAGGGTGATGCGCCCGAGGTTGCCGGCGCGGAACTCGTGCATCACGATTTCCGCGGCCTTCTGCAGGTTGACGCGGCCCTTGCCCAGCAGGGCGCCGCGCTTGCGGCCGATGGTGTCGAGCAGCGCTTCGTCCTTCATGCCGGCCATGGTCTCGGCGTCGAGCTCCACGAGCTTGAATCGCGCGGCCAAGCCGGCGGCGTAGTTGGCCTTGAGGTAGCCGAGCAGTTCCAGCGCCACTTCCTCCTCGTCGAAGGCGTTGCGCCCCACCGCGCCGCTGGCCGCGAGGTTGTAGCCGCTCTTGGGCACGATGATGCGCGGCCACAGCATGCCGGGCGTGTCCCACAGGTAGAAGTCGTCGGCCAGCGTGATGCGCTGCTCGAGCTTGGTGATGCCGGCCTCATCGCCGGTCTTGGCCTTGCGCCCACCGGTGAGGGTGTTGATGAGGGTGGACTTGCCCACGTTGGGAATGCCGCAGATCAGCACCCGCATCGGCTTGGCCAGCCCGCCCCGGTTGGGCGAGAGTTCGTGGCAGGCCTTCACGATCTGCTGCGCGGGCGTGGTCTGGCTCGCGTCGAGGGGAATGGCGCGGGTGGCGGGCAGCGCGTTGTAGTGCGCCAGCCAGAGGGCTGTGCGCGCGGGGTCGGCCAGGTCCTGCTTGTTGAGCACCTTCAGCGTGGGCCTGCCGGCCGTGAGCTCGGCCAGCATCGGGTTGGCGCTGGAGCCCGGCAGGCGGGCGTCGAGCAGCTCGATGACCACGTCGATGTCCTTCACCCGTTCGGTGATGGCCTTCTGGGTCGAATACATGTGACCGGGGAACCACTGGATCGCCATCGGCGGGCTCTTCTTTCTTTTCGCGCTGTCTCTGTGAATTCGGGCGGGCGGCAGGGCCGCCGGGGCGCATTGTGAACCGGGAACCTGAACGCAAGCTGGTTGCTACGCTTTCGATAGCTGCAGGCGCTCATTCTGCCTTCGCTCGGGGATTGTTCGCTCCTAGAATCCCTTCGCTGCCGAGGACAGCGATCCCGCAGCGATTCCAACAACTCCGAGGGAAATCCACAAATGCTCAAGCGCCTTGCCGCTGCCGCCCTGCTGGCAGCCACCGTCGTGCCCGCGTCCATCACCGTCGCCCATGCCCAGCGGCCCTCCCCGCCGCCCGGCCCGCTCGTCAGCGGCTACCTGTGCTGCAACATGCGCACCTACGGCGATTCGATCAGCGACATCAACTACGACGAGCAGGGCACGAGCATCGTCGCCGTCGGCACCCCGGCGCGCATCACGGCCTACGACTTCCGCTGGTTCAGCCTCGAGCTCGCCGGCAAGCAGCAGCGCATCAAGAACGACTACAGCCGCAACATCCCGTTGCCGGCCTTCGCGCAACGCTACGTGGTGACCGCCGACCCGAAGCAGAAGCTGGCGACCTTCCCCGCGCCGGTGCGCGAGGCCATCCTCGCCGGCAAGGTGATGCCCGGCATGACGCGCGAGCAGGTGCTGATGGCCATTGCCTACCCGGTGGCAAGCGAGAACCCGAGCCTCGACGCCCCGGTGTGGCGCTACTGGCGCGACAGCTGGTCGGAGTTCCAGGTGCAGTTCGACGAGAAGGGCCTGGTGAAGACGGTGGTCGGCGACGCGGTGGCGCTGAACCGCGTGTTCATCGCCACCCCTGCGGCCGCGGCTGCGCAGCCTTAAGTTCTCGCGCATTGCGCGTGTCTTGCACACACGCGCAATCCCTTAGAGTTTTTTGCGCCGCGCGGTCATTCATCGCCCCTATGATTTGAGCGAGTGCGGCGCCCGAGCGTCGGTCGAATCGAAAACCCTTCATGGAGTTGCACACGATGAAACCCGTCTCCGAACTGCTCAAGCGCCATGATTCCGCGGCATGGCGCACCTCCCCCGACACCAGCGTGTTCGACGCGCTCTCCATCCTGGCGCGCTTCGAGGTCGGCGCGCTGATGGTGATGGACGGCGAAAGGCTGGTGGGCTTTCTCTCCGAGCGCGACTACACCCGCAAGGTCGCGCTGCAGGGCAAGAACTCCAAGGAAATGAAGGTGCGCGAGATCATGACGCCCGACGTGATGACCGTGACGCCGCACACCCGCACCCGCGAGTGCATGGCGCTCATGAGCCAGCGCAAGTTCCGCCACCTGCCGGTGGTCGATGGCGACAGGGTGGTCGGCATGATCTCCATCCAGGACCTGATGGACGACATCATCTCGGACCAGGAAGCCACCATCGAGCAGCTGACCACCTACATCCAGAGCTGATTGGGGCCTGCCCGTCGCGCGGGTAGGAACCAGACCTACGGCCCACCCGGCGCCGCACGGTGCAAAGTGGGCCTTCGTTCATCCATCCAGCGGGGATATTGCATGCAGATACAGGTCAACACGAGCAACGGCATCACCAACAAGGACGCGCTGGAGCGCTGGGCCGACACCGAGATCAAGCAGAACCTGGGCCGTTTCGTCGACGACGTGACGCGCGTCGAGGTGCACCTGAGCGACGAGAACCACGACAAGGCCGGGGGCAGCGACAAGTGCTGCGTGATGGAGGCGCGCCTGGCGCACCACCAGCCGCTGGCGGTGACGCAGCACGCGGCCAGCCTCGACGAGGCTTTCCGTGGCGCCTCCGACAAGCTCAAGCGCCTGATCGAGAACACGCTGGGACGGCTTCACAACCACCGGGACAGGGGTTCGATCCGCACCGACCCGGGCTTCATCGCCGAGTAGCGCCGCTTCCGCGCTTCCTCGGCGCGGGCAAGGGTTCCGCGGCAATGAGCGGCGGGCGATGCCCGCTGGCCATCCACTCGTCATAGAAGTCGATCTTGCGCTCGACCAGCGACAGCGCCCTCTTCCACTCGGCGATGGTTTCGTTCACGCGCTCGCGGTGAGCGGCGAGCATGTCGCGCCGCTCGCGCAGCGTGGTCTTGCCCTGCAGCGCGAGCGCGGTGTATTCGCGCATCTCGGCGATCGACATGCCGGTGCGGCGCAGCCGCTCCATCAGGTCGAGCCAGCCGACATGCAGCTCGACGTAGAGGCGCCGGCCGCCCTCGTCGCGCGCCACGCCGGGCACGAGCCCCTGCGTCTCGTACCAGCGGATGGCGTGCACCGTGCGGCCTGTGCGCTTGGCCAGTTCGCCGATGTGGAAGGGAGAGCCCCTTTTGGTGGCTTTCTCAGCCGGCATGGACGACGGCCGGAGGCTGCAGCGCCTCCTGCACCAGCGCGGTGTCGAAGTATTCGGTCAGCTCTTTCACCTTGTCTCCTTCGAGTCGGTAGACGTAGCAATAGCGGTTGTTGTAGCGCTTGCCGGCCTTGGTGGGCACGTCGCCGCTGAAGAGCACCACCACCCGGTCGCCCTCGGCAATGATGCGCTCGGTCCTGCTCCTGTAGGGCGCGGCGAACTGGGCGAAGAGCGGGTCCAGCAGCTCCTCGCGGATCGCCTTCTTGCCTTGGTAGGTGCGCGACCAGGCGGTGCTGCCTTCGAGCTTCCAGCTCGCGTCGTCGGCGAGGCTCTCGACGAAGGGCCGGCCGTTGCCCTTGTCCAGCTCGTCGTGGATGTGCTGGACGATGGCCTTGTTCTCGATCGTGTTCATGGCTTCATTTCCTTTTTGTTGAATGCACCGGATGCCCGGTGGATTCATTGGAAATGCTCGAGTGCGCTCCAGGTCAAGCGCGCCACGAACACGGCGCCGGGCTCAGCCCCGCTTCGCGTTCGCCATGCCCTTGGCGACTTCGTTGGCGCCCTGGGCCGCGCCGCTTTGCGGCACCGCCTCGCCTTCGCGGTCGGTCACTTCCGGCAGGCGCGCCGCCAGCTGCTCGGGCGTGTCGGCCTCGATGCCCAGCCAGGCGCCCTGCGTCAGCGTGATGTGCGCGGCCTCGAAGGTGCCGGCGCCCGCGCAGAGGACGGTGCGGTTGGGCGCGTCCTGCCCGGCCAGCACCAGCATCGCCGGCACCACCGCCTCGGGGCGGAAGGCTTCGAGCATTTCCTTGGGGAACAGGTCCTCGGTCATGCGGGTGGCGGCCGTGGGCGCCAGGCAGTTCACGCGGATGTCGTTCTTCGCGCCTTCGATGCTCAGCGTCTGCATCAGGCCCACCAGCGCAAGCTTGGCCGCGCCGTAGTTGCTTTGGCCGAAGTTGCCGTACAGGCCCGACGAAGAAGTGGTCATCACGATGCGGCCGTACTTCTGCTCGTTCATCAGCGCCCAGACGGCCTTGGTGCAGTTCACGGCGCCCATCAGGTGCACGTCGACCACCAGCCTGAAGTCGGCCAGGTCCATCTTGGCGAAGCTCTTGTCGCGCAGGATGCCCGCGTTGTTCACGAGGATGTCGACGCGGCCCCAGGCGTCGACCGCCTCCTTGACCATGGCCTGCACCGCCTCGAAGTCGGTCACCGACGCGCCGTTGGCAATCGCCTCGCCACCGGCCGCCTTGATCTCGTCCACCACCGCCTGCGCGGCGCTCACCGAGCCGCCGGAGCCGTCGCGCGCGCCGCCCAGGTCGTTGACCACCACCTTCGCGCCGCGCGCGGCCAGCGCCAGCGCATGCTGGCGGCCCAGGCCGCCGCCCGCGCCGGTCACGATGGCCACGCGGCCCTTGAAATCGAGGTTGCTGCCGTTGCTCATGTCTCTTTGTCGCTTTCCATGGGAGTTGCCGTTGTTCGTTGCCGCGCCGGGCTTGCCTTGCCCGGGCGGCAGCGTGGCGTTTTACCCCAGAAAGCGGCCGCGGGGCAGCTTCGGCGCGGCGAGCCCAGTCGCCAGCGTGTCAGCGGCGCTCAGGCAGCGACCGGAGTGCGGCTGCGTGGCATGCCCAGGCGCGCGGGCGAGACGTACTGCTCGCGGTAGATCTCGAAGGGCATGGTGTCTGCCGCCTCGATGCGCTTCTGCTCCTGGATGGACTCGGCCGTCATCCGCTCGAATTCGGCCTGCTGCGCCGCAGAGAACGGCAGGTCCAGCAGCGTGGCGCGGGTCTGCTCGGAGCGGGCGCGCACGAAGCCGACGAAGGAGTTGGCGTGTTCCTTCTCGATGGCCGCCAGCACGCGGGCCGAGGGCAGGCTGTCGGGGTTGCGCAGCGCGGCGCCGGCGGCGCGCACCGCGTCGGCATGCGCCGTGCCGCTGCCTTGCGCCGCGTCGAGCGCGGCGGCGATGGGCAGGCACTGCCCGACCAGCTCCAGGCCCCAGTCGGCGAGCGTCACCTCGGCGCCGTTGCGCCGCAGCTTCAGGCCCGGCTCGCGGCCGCGCGCGGCGGTGAGATGCTGGTTCTGCGCGAGGTCGGCGATTTCCTGCGGCGTGTCGTCGGGGCTGTCGCTCAGCAGGCAGTGCAGCAGGAACACATCGATGAAGCGCATGGTCTGCGCGTTGATGCCGACGGTCTCGAAGGGGTCGAGGTCCATCAGGCGCACTTCGACGTACTCCACGCCGCGCTCGCGCAGCGCGTGCAGCGGACGCTCGCCGGGGTTGATCACGCGCTTGGGGCGGATGGTGCCGTAGAACTCGTTCTCGATCTGCAGCAGGCTGGTGCCGAGCTGGTTGTAGTCGCCGCCCAGGTTGCGGATGCCGATGGCCTCGTAGGCCGGCCACGGGCGGGTGAGCGCGTCCTGCAGCGAGGCGGCATAGCCTTCGAGGCTGTTGTAGCTCACGGCCAGCGAGGCCTGCGCGTCGCTCTGGTAGCCCAGCCGACCCATGCGCAGCGAGGTGCCGTGCGGCATGAACATGCTGCCGTCGCCCAGCGGCTGCAGCTCGTGCGGGCGGCCCGCCACGAAGCTCGAACACAGCGCCGGCGAGGCGCCGAACAGGTACAGCAGCAGGAAGGCGTGGCGGCGGAAGTTGCGGATGAGCGCGAAATACTCTTCGCTCGACACCTCGGGCAGCGACCAGTTGTAGTGGATGCCCGAAATCGTCTGCATGCGCCGGCCGTAGCGGTGGCTCAGGCCCATGCGGTAGACGCTCTTGGCACGGCCCACGTTCGAGGAGCCGTAGCGGCCGATCGGAATGGTCTCGTCGGTCGGCAGGCCGCAGGGCATGCTCGACACCCAGAGGCGCTCGTCGCCCAGTCCGTCGAGCACGCGGTAGGTGAACTGGTGCACCCGCGTGAGTTCCTCGACGGCCGAGTCGACGTCCGCGTGCACGCCCGTGATGAGTTCGAGCTGCGATTCGCTGAAGTCGGTCGTGATGTGCGGATGCGTGAGCGCGGAGCCCAGTGCGAGCGGATGCGGCGTCAGCGCAAGCTTGCCGTCGGGCAGCGCGCGCAGGCTCTCCTTCTCGATACCGCGTCGCATGCCCTTCAGTCGTGCGGCTGAAAGTGCACCCAACCTCTCCTGCAATCTGTTGCTCATATTGTTATGACCCATCAATCTTCTGAGGGGCTGGAAGGTAGCACGGGCAAGCGGGCACTGCTCGTGCAGGGAATCCCGGGGCTGGTTACCCTGTTGTGCGCTATGTTTTTGATAGCTGTCGGCGTTCCGGACGCGGTTCAGGCCTTGGCCTGGCCCGCCGAGAGGTCGATCTCTTCCGAGCGGTAGACGTGGATCTCCGGTGTGCCCTCCGCCATCGCCGAAAGCGCCTTGGCGAACGCGCGCGAGGCGTCCACGCGGAAGTGGGCCTGCAGCGCATCCATGTCGCTCCAGCGCTCCACGAAGGTCAGGCGCAGCGGCTCCTGCGCGTCGGTCGAGACTTCATGCGAGATGCAGCCGGGCTCGGAGCGCGAGCGCAGCACGTGCTCGGTGCTGATGGCGAGCATCGCCTGCAGGGTATCGGGCTTGGCCAGTGCGTGGCCGATGACGAGGATCATGTTGCGGCTCCTTCGTGCGAGCGTTGATCTGGTTCAGCCGAGCACCCGCAGCAGGAAGCGGTTGAGGTCGGCGACTTCTTCCATGCACACCGAGTGCGCCATGTCGTATTCGTGCCATTCGACGGCGTAGCCCAACGCGGAAAGCGCCTCGCGCGTGCGCACGGCGGCCGCGTAGGGCACCACCGGGTCTTGCCGGCCGTGGGCGAGGAACACCGGCGTCTCGTGGTTGGCCGCGTGGCGCTCGGCCGCGGTGGTGGCGGCGATCGGCAGGTAGCCCGAGAGGCCGACGACGCCGGCCAGCCGCTCGGTGTGGCGCAGGCCGGTCATCAGCGCCATCGCGCAGCCTTGCGAGAAACCCGCCACCACGATGCGCCCGGCCACGATGCCCCGGGCCTTCTCGTTGGCAATGACGGCCTCGATGGTCGCCTGCGAGCGGCGCAGGCCGGCTTCGTCTTCCTGTGCCTCGAGGTCGGGCACGACGATGTCGTACCAGGCCGGCATCCGGTAGCCGCCGTTGATGGTCACGGGCATCACGGGCGCGTTGGGGAACACGAAGCGCACCGGCCCCACGGCCGACAGGTCGAGCTCGCCGGCGATGGGAACGAAGTCGTTGCCGTCGGCGCCGAGGCCGTGCATCACGATCACCGTGGCGGTGGGGTTGGGGGCGGTTTCGATCTCGATGGGAGGACGGGACATGGTCGGCAAGGGTATTCAGGAACGGATGTCCGGACCTTAGCGCATCCCGGCCCGGCACTCCGAAACGGCCGGTAGGCCGACTTGCACATCGTTTCGATGTGCGGCCCCGCCGTTACCTCCAGGGGCGAAACGTTGCTATTCGGCCTTGATGCCGACGGCCCTGACGATCTGCGCATAGCGCTCGTACTCGGCCGACACCTGCGTCTGGAACTGGCGCTGGGCATACTCCGTGGCCTCGATGCCCTGCGCCGCCAGTTCGGCGCGTGCGGCCGGGGCCTGCACGATGCGCCCGGCCTCCGAGGCGATGGCATCGAGCACCGGCTGCGGCGTGCGCGCCGGCGCGAACAGGCCGAACCATGTGCCCGAGCGATAGCCCTTGTAGCTCTCGGCCACCGTCGGCACCTCGGGCAACAGCGCATGGCGCTTCTCGCCGCTGGTGCCCAGCGCCACCAGCCGGCCGCTGCGGATGTGCGGCAGCGCGGGGCCGACGGCGATGAACATCACGTCGACCTGCCCCGCGATCACGTCCTGCATGCCCAGCGGGCCACCGCGGTAAGGGATGTGGGTGACGTAGATGCCCGCCTTCTGCTTGAGCAGCTCCATGCTCAGCTGCTGCGGACTGCCGTTGCCGGCGGAGGCGTAGTTGATGTGCCCCGGCCTGGCCTTGGCCGCGCGCACGAAGTCGGCAACCGTGCGAAAGCCCGTCTTCGGATTGGCGACCAGCACGAAGTCGATCTGCCCCAGAGACACCACCGGCACAAGGTCGCGCCGCGCGTCGTAGGGCAGCCCGGCCTGGATGTTGGGGAGGATGGTAATGGGCCCGTCGGCGCCCACCAGCAGCGAATAGCCGTCCGGCTGCGCCTTGGCCAGCCCGTCAGCCGCCAGGATGCCCGCCGCGCCCGCGCGGTTGTCCACGACCACCGGCTGCTTCCACTGCTCCGAAAGGCGCTGCCCCAGGTAGCGTGCCAGCACGTCGGGCGAGCTGCCGGGCGTGTTCGCCACGGTGAGGTGCACGGGCTTCGACGGATAGGCGCCAGCCGCCGGCTGCGCCTGGGCTGCCACCGCCAAGGAAGCAAAGGCTCCCAGCAGCAGCATCGGCTTGAGCAGCTTCGACAGAAAAGGATGGGCACGCAAGGGGGCACGCAAGGGGGCACGCATGGGAGACTTTCGATCGCAAAAGACAAAGGGCGCGATTCTGTCGCGCCGCGGCCCGCAGGCGAACGACCCATTCGTCAGATGCTTAGGCGCATTCCGGCATATGCGCCCGGGCCGGGTGGAACATCGCCAGGCAGGTCATTTCCGCCAGCCCTACCCTTGCCGCCGCGGGATGCAACACAATGGCGTTTCGCAAGAAGACCTCATGAAGACCCCGACCTCGCACCCGAAGCCCCCGCGCGCCGCCCCGTTCGACAGCGAAACGCTGCTGCGCGAGAACGGCCTGCGCGTGACGCGCGCCGCCCAGACCGTGCTCGAGCTCCTGGAGCACAGCTCGCAACCCCTGACGCACGAGGAAGTGGCAGCCGCCTACACCGCCGCCACCGGCGAGGTGCCCGATCGGGTGACGGTCTACCGCGTGCTCGACCGGCTGGTCGAGGCCGGCCTGTGCGACCGCCGCGTGGGCGCCGACCGCGTCAACCGCTTCTCGCGCCACGTGGAGGCCGAGTCGGGCAACACCTTCGAATGCGACCAGTGCCACAAGGTGCTGGCGCTGCCCTCCGACCCGGAACTGCCGAAGGTGATGGGCCGGTTGGGGCGAGCGCTGCGCAAGCAGGGCATCGACACGCGCCACACCGCATTGACCCTCCACGGCACCTGCGGCGACTGCGCCAGATAGCGCGCCTCAGACGTTCCAGGACGGGAACGGATCCGGGAAGTTCTGCCACCACGAGGCGCCGAAGCGCATCTCGTCTTCGGTGAGCAGGCAGGCGTCCAGCCGGGCGCGCAGCGCCTCTTCGTCCATGCCGATGCCGATCAGCACCAGCTCCTGGCGGGCATCGCCGGTGGCAGGGTCCCAGTTCTTGCGGATGAGCTCCAGCGCATCCGGATCGGTCGGCCAGTGCTCGCGCGGCACCGCCGCCCACCAGAAGCCCGCCACGCCGTAGCGGCAGGCCCCGCCGGCCTGCGACCACGAACCCGCGCGCGTGGCACGGCTGGCGAGCCAGAAGAAGCCCTTGGAGCGCACCACGCCCTCCCACTCGCTCTGCACCAGCTTCCAGAAGCGCATCGGGTGAAACGGCAGCCGCGAGCGGTAGACGAAGCTGCGGATGCCGTATTCCTCGCTCTCCGGCACATGCTCGCCGCGCAGCTCGGCCAGCCAGCCGGGCGCCCGCTCGGCCTGCTCGAAGTCGAAGAGGCCGGTGTCGAGCACGCGGTCGAGCGCCACGCGGCCGAACTCCGACACCTCGATGCGCGCACGCGGATTCAGGCTGCGCAATATCGCCATCAGCCGCTCGCGCTCCTCGGACGTGACGAGGTCGGTCTTGTTGACCACCAGCACGTCGCAGAACTCGATCTGTTCGATCAGCAGGTCGACCACCGTGCGCGTGTCCTCGTCGCCCAGCGACTGCCCTCGCTGGCCCAGGCTGTCGGGCGAGGCGTAGTCGCGCAGGAAGTTGAAGGCGTCGACCACCGTCACCATGGTGTCGAGCCGCGCCACGTCCGACAGGCTCTTGCCGTCCTCCCCGGCGAAGGTGAAGGTCTCGGCCACCGGCAGGGGTTCGGAAATGCCGGTGGACTCGATCACCAGCTGGTCGAAACGCTTTTCCTTCGCCAGGCGCCGCACCTCGACGAGCAGGTCCTCGCGCAACGTGCAGCAGATGCAGCCGTTGCTCATTTCCACCAGCTTCTCGTCGGTGCGCGAGAGCTCGGCACCGCCATTGCGCACCAGCGCCGCGTCGATGTTGACCTCGCTCATGTCGTTGACGATGACCGCAACGCGCCGGCCTTCGCGGTTGTGGAGGATGTGGTTCAGCAGCGTGGTCTTGCCGGCGCCAAGGAAGCCGGAGAGCACGGTAACGGGAAGGCGGTCGGCCATGGGGATTGGCTCCATATATGCAACAGGATTGCATTATATGAATCCAATGCAACTGCGTTGCGTTTTCTGCCGCGCCGGGGCCTTCGCCTACCATCGGCGGCATGACCGCCCTTTCCGATTTCTCCGCCTCGCCCTTGCAGCTCGTCTGGCCTTCGCGGGAACATCTCCCCGGCTACATTGCGGCGCTGGAGCGCGGCTGGTCGCCCAACAACCTCCGGCCCGAGGCCGGCCTGGAAGAGCTTGCCCAGATCCGCATCGACCCCGCACGCTTTCTGGCCAGCCTCGTCGACCCGGAAGCCAAGGGCCCGCCCGTCTCGCTGCCCGATGGCGGCACCGTGCCGCGCCTGCCGGGCTTCCGGCGCTGGATGTGGGACGGCGAGTTCTGCGGCAGCATCCAGCTGCGCTGGCAGCCGGGCACCAACTCCCTGCCCGCCTACTGCCTCGGCCACATCGGCTACGCCGTGGTGCCGTGGAAAAGCGGCAAGGGCTACGCCAAGGCCGCGCTGCGCGCGCTGCTGCCCGAGGCGCGCGCCAGGGGCCTCGACCAGGTGGAAATCACGACCGACCCCGGCAACATCGCCTCGCAGCAGGTGATCCGCGCCAACGGCGGCGTGCTGGTGGAAGAATTCGTCAAGCTGCCCGCACTCGGCGGTACGCCGGAGCTGCGCTTCCGCATCGATGTACGCGGGCTCGCCCCGGCCGCTCAGTAGGCGAGCTTCGGATACCAGTCCGACCCTCGGCCCTCGGGCGTCATGTCGAGCAGGTTCCAGATCGGCATCGGATCGGGCGCGCCGCGGGGGTCCTGCCCCGGGTCTGACGCTCCGGCGCCCATTTCGCCGGCCCAGAAATGGCGGATGGTTCCGTCGCTCTCGCGCCGGAACACGTTGAACGCGGGGTTGTCGCCGCTGTCGGGCGTCTCGCCCGCATAGTCGCGGTTGAAGGTGTTGCCCGCCGACGAATAAAGCGGCAGGTAGCGCCAGCCGCGCTCGGCGGCAAAGGCCGTCATCCGGGCGATGGGCGAAGTCGCGATCACCGCGAAAGCCACGCGCTGCAGGATGTCGGGCATCTCGCCGTCGTAGGCGCTCAACAGCGAAGTGCACATCGGGCACGGGCGCTCGCGCTTCGGGCCGAACATCCAGTTGTAGGTGATGAGTGTGCCGTGCCCGCCGAAGAGCCCGGAAAGCCGCACCGGCCCTTCCCTGCCTTCGAAGAGATAGTCCTGCGGCACCACGCCGCCGGGCGGCAGCTCGCGCCGCTGCTGCGCCACGCGCTCCAGGTGGCGGCGCAGTTCGATCTCCTCGGCCAGGAGCGCCGTGCGGGCCTCGCGGTATTCGGCGCTCTCGTTGGGAAAGCGCACCGGGTTGGCCCTGGCCAGTTCGATGGCGGGCTTGAGCTGTGGCCGGGCCGGGGATGTCTGGGTCGCCATGGATCGCCTCCGGAAGAACAAACGATGAACGAGATTTCCTCACCGCGCGGCCGCCTGCACCTGTCAGCATTTGCCTGCTTCGGCCGCCGTCCCTGGCCTGCTACATCTCGAAAGGCGGAACCTGCCTGCCATCGATGTCGGTGAAACTGTATTCGCGCGCCAGGTCGCCTACGCGCAGCACCTCGCCGCTCCTGTCCATCACCATCGGGTCGCCGGCCAGCGCCGCGATGGCCCGCCCCACGTAGCGCGGCGACTCGGTGCGCGACAGTTCGGGGCGCTGCTGCCAGTGGGCCTCGTCGGTCTTGTGGCCGGCCAGCACGAACTCGGTGCGCATCCAGCCGGGCGACACCGCCACCGAGGCCACGCCGTGCGGCTTCAGGTCCTGCGCCATGCCGAAGGCCAGCCGCGTCATCGATGCCTTGGCCAGGTCGTAGAAGAGGCTGCCGCGCATGTAGTGGCCTCGGTCCCAGAAAGTGGTGGTGACGATCAGGCCCTTCTTCGCCCGCACCATCAGCGGCGCGGCGCAGCGGCTGGCCAGCAGGTGGTTGCGCACGCCGCGGTCGAACATCGAGTCCCAGTTCGACAGCGGGTGTTCCCAGAACGGCGCCTCGAACACGCCGGTGAAGGTCTCGTGGCCGCCCCAGGCGTTGTTCACCAGCAGGTCGATGCGGCCGGCCTCGCGCTCGACCCGGGCGAAGAGCGCGGAGACCTCCTCTTCCTTCGTGTGGTCGCAGCGCACCGCGATGCCGCGCCCGCCCATGCGCGAGACCTCGTCTGCCGTCTCGTCAATGCTGCCGGGCAGCGCGGCCATGTCCGACAGGGCCATCAGCTGGCCGTAGGTGTCGGCGGGCCGCTCGCGCGTGCTGCGCCCGGTGACGTACACGGTGGCGCCGGCAGCGCCCAGTTCGATCGCGATGCCGCGTCCCGCGCCGCGGCTCGCGCCGGTCACCACCGCCACGCAGTCCTTCAGCGGCCGGCCTGGCGTCTTTTCTTCGTCGTTCATCCTGATGGCTCCTTTGATCCTTTTGCCTGAGAGCGGATGAAGATAGCCAGCGCTCAACCCGCCGTCTTGGAAGAACCCGAAACCGCCTGGTCGAGGAACTCGGTCGGCGTGACGCCGCACAGCGCGCGGAACTCGTTGACCAGATGCGACTGGTCGTAGAAGCCGCCCTCCAGCGCCACCTCGGCCCAGGCCGGCGAGGGCTGCTGCCGCAGCGTGCGCAGGCAGCCGTGCATGCGCGCGAGCCGGCTCCAGGCGCGCGGCGAAAGCCCCACGTGGGCATGGAAGAGCTGCTGCAGGCGCCGCTCTCCGACGCCCACGGCCGCAGCCACCTCGCGCAAAGGGCGCCGCCCACCGGAGTCTGCGATGAGTTGCGCCGCGCGGATGGCGGCAGCGTTGCCCCCGGCATCGTCATCGCGGAGCCTGCGCAGCAGCGCGGCCTGCAGCTGTGCCACACGCGTCGCGTCGTCACGCGCTTCGGTCATGCGTTCGAGCAGTTCCGCGCCTTCGCCACGCCAGAGCTCGTCGAGATGCACCGCCGTGCCGCCAATCTCTCCGGCCGGCAGTCCCAGCAGTGCGGCGGCGGCACCGGGGCGGAGGGTGACGGAAAGGCCCTCCACCTTCCGCCGCATGCGCAACATGACCGGCGTGATCGAGGCGCCGATGGCTTCCACCGCCTGCCCCTGCTCGTCCCCGACGAAAGGCGCATCGCCGAAGTTGAAGATCAGCCGCACAGCGCCGTCAGGCAACACCCGCTCGCGTACCTCGTGGCCGTCGGCAAGGCTCTCGCGGCACAGCATGAGGTGCGAGACATGTCCGCGCAGCGCGGCCGCGACCGGAAACGCGCGCAGCGTGCCGGCAGGTGCACCCGATTCCGGCCCGTGCAGCGGGTCGTCGTCGAGCCGGAGGAAGAGGCGTTCACCCATGGGGCCCGATTGTCTGGAAAAACGGCCGTGGCATGTCCGAAAATCGGCTGCTTCGCCTGTCCGGATCGAATGCCTCCCGCCCTGCCCGTTCTCTACTCGTTCCGCCGCTGCCCCTATGCGATGCGCGCCCGCCTCGCGCTGGTCGCCAGTGGCCAGCGGTGCGAGCTGCGTGAAGTGGCGCTGAAGAACAAGCCGGCCGACATGCTCGCGGCCTCTCCCAAGGGGACAGTGCCGGTGCTGGTCGCCGAAGACGGCGCGGTGCTGGAGCAGAGCCTGGACGTGATGCTGTGGGCGCTGCGCTGCAGCGATCCGCACGGCTGGCTCCAGCCAGAGACCGGCACGCTGCTGGACATGCTCGCGCTGGTCGCCGCCTGCGACGAGGGCTTCAAGCCTCAGCTCGACCGCTACAAGTACCCCGACCGGCATGCGGACGGCGGCGAGCCCGCACGCGAGCGTGGCGCGGCCTTCCTGCGCGATCTCGAAGCCCGGCTCTCGACCTCGGCGAACCTGGCCGGCACCCGCACGACACTGGCCGACGCCGCCCTCATGCCCTTCGTGCGCCAGTTCGCGATGGTCGACGCGGCATGGTTCGGCGCCCAGCCCTGGCCGCGCCTGCAGGCCTGGCTCTCGGGCTGGACCGCCTCTGAGCTCTTCGAGCGCGCCATGCACAAGTACGAGCCCTGGAAGCCGGGCGAGGCCGGCGTGGTCTTTCCGCCTGCCCAGGCCTAGGCAGCCACCGCCGCCGCCGAGGCCCGCTGGATGCATTCGACGAAATGCTGCGCGGCCGGCGTCAGCAACTGCCCGCGCCGCTTGATGACGCTCACGCTGAGCATCGGCAGCTCTTCCTCGATCTCCACGCGGCGGATGCCGTGGCGCTTGAATGTCAGCGTGGCCAGCGGCTCGACGAACAGGCCGACAAGATCCATCTGCCCCACCAGCGCCAGCGCCACCGTGACCGACTGCCCCTGGATCACCCGCGCCGGCGGCGGCAGCCCCAGCGGCAGCAGCGGCGAGACGGCCTCGCGGCCGCTGAAGTGGTCGTCGCCCGGAAGGATCCACTCGGCCTTGTAGAGATCGCGGATCGAGCGGCTCGCGCGCAGCGGGTGGCGCTCGCGCAGGCCCACCACCAGCTTCACCGGGAAGAGCTCCATCGCCTCGAACTGCGGATCGAGCCGGCCCGGCACCACGTGCGCCACCGCGAAGTCGAGCGAGCCCTCGCGCAGGCGCGCCAGCATCCAGGGCAACACGGTTTCGCTGAATTGCACATCGACGGCGGGCAGCCGCGCGTGGAAGTCCTTGAAGGCCACCGGCAGCACGGTGAGCGCGAAGGAGGTGCTGACGGCCAGCGCCACCTTGCCGGTGAGACCGTCGCGGATCTGTGCGATCTCGTCGCGGGCGCGCTGCATGTCGGCCAGCAGCAGCCGGGCGCGCGGCGCGAAGGCCTTGCCGAATTCGGTGAGCTGCACGCCCTTGACGCTGCGCTCCACCAGCGGCGCGCCGACCTCGCGCTCCAGCTCGCGCACGATCTTGGTGACAGCCGGCTGCGAGATGCCCAGCACGCGCGCGGCGGCACGGATGCTCAACTGCTCCACCACGGCCACGAAGGCATGCAGCTGGTTGGGTTTCATGAAAACCAAAAGTTATCTTCGAAGCCCAATTATTGTCTTTTCATGACAGCGGCGAATCTCTAGCATCCGGCGCGGCCAGGGCGTAGACCTTCGACCGACATTCCGAAAAGCAAAGCCAACACTGGAGACACATGAGCACCCCAAGCACCCGGCCCGCGCCGTCCTCGTCCCCCGCGCGCCGCCGCCAGACCATCGTGGCCACCACCATCGGCAACGGGCTGGAGTTCTTCGACTTCACCGTCTACGGTTTCCTGGCGCTCGTGATCGGCAAGCTGTTCTTCCCGACCTTCAGTTCCTACGGCCAGCTGCTGCTGACGGTGGCCAGTTTCGGCGTGGGCTTCATCATGCGGCCGCTGGGCGGCATCGTCATCGGCGCATACGCGGACCGCGCGGGCCGCAAGAAGGCCATGACGCTCACCATCTTCCTGATGGCGCTGGGCTGCGCCATGATCGCCTTCACGCCCACCTATGCAGCCATCGGCGTCGCGGCGCCCATCGTCATCGTGCTGGCGCGGCTCATCCAGGGCTTCTCGGCCGGCGGCGAGGTCGGCGCATCGACCACGCTGCTGGTGGAACACGCCACGCCGGCCAACCGCGGCTACATGGCGAGCTGGCAGTTCGCGAGCCAGGGCCTGGGCGTGATGCTCGGCGCCGTCGTGGTGGGCCTGCTGACCTTCACGCTGTCTGCCGAATCGATGCAGAGCTGGGGCTGGCGCATTCCCTTCGTCATCGGCATGCTGATCGCGCCGGTGGGCATGTACATCCGCCGCCATCTCGAAGAGTCGCTGCACATCTCGCCGCAGGAGGCCGCGGCGCCGCGCGAGAGCAGCCTGAAGATCGTCTGCACGCAGCACGGCAGGACGGTGCTGGCGGCCATTCTTTCGCTGGTCGGCGGCACCACGGCGGCGTATGTCGTGACCTTCTACATGCCCACGTACGCCGTGCGCGAGCTGGGCTTCACGCCCTCGGTGGCGCTCTTCGGCGCCGCGCTCACCGGCCTCATCTCCTTCGCCTTCGCGCCCTTCGTCGGCAAGCTGTCGGACGTGGTGGGCCGCAAGACGCTGATCGTCTGGAGCCGCGTCGCGCTCGCCCTGCTGATCTATCCCGGCTTCCTGTGGCTGAACGCCTCGCCCACGCCCACGGTGCTGTTCGTGGTGCTCGGCGTGTTCAGCTTCGGCCTGGTCGTCCAGACGGTGCCCGGCATCACGATGCTGCCGGAGATGTTCCCGAAGGCGGTGCGCGCAAGCGGCATGTCGCTGGTGTACAGCGTGGGCGTGGCGCTCTTCGGCGGCTTCGCGCCCTTCATCAGCACCTGGCTGCTCAACGCCACGGGCAGCAAGCTCGCGCCGGCCTGGTACCTGGTGGCGATGACGGTGGTTTCGCTGCTGGGCCTGCTCTGGCTGCGCGACCATACGGGCCGCGACATCGACGCCGCCGGCGCCCATTCGGCATCGGCCTGACCTACGGCCTTCATCACCATTCAAAGCACAGGAGTCCCCACCCCATGCAAGCACAACCCACCGCCGCCACGCGCTTCTTCTCGGGCACGTATGTCGAGGCCCGCGCCAAGTTCCTGGAGGCTGCCGCGCAGCGCGGCGCCACGGTCGAATCCTTCGTGATGGAAGCGCACAGGGGCGCGCTCGGCGAAGAGCTGGCCACCGACGTCGCGCTGGTCGGCGCCATCGACGCGAAGAAGGTGCTGCTCGTGAGCTCGGGCACGCACGGCCCCGAAGGCTTCTGCGGCTCGGGCACGCAGATCGCCACGCTCAACGACGCGGACCTGCTCTCGCGGCTGGAGCAGGCCGGCGTCTCGCTGCTGCTGGTGCACGCGGTCAACCCGCACGGCTTCTCGCACCTGCACCGCACGAACGAAGACAACATCGACCTGAACCGCAACCACATCGACTTCAACGCGCCGCTGCCGGTGAATGCCGAGTACGCCGATGTCGAGCCGCTGGTGCTGCCCGCCACCTGGCCGCCGACGCCCGCCGACGAAGCGGCCGTGGCCGCCTACGTCGAGAAGCACGGCATGCGCGCCTTCCGCGCCGCCGTGACGCGCGGCCAGTACACCTCGCCCGACGGCCTGTTCTACGGCGGCACCGCGCCCTCGTGGAGCAACAGGACCATCCGCAAGATCCTGCGCAAGTACGCCGCCTCGGCCACGCACCTGGGCTGGATCGACGTGCACACCGGCCTGGGCCCCTACGGCCACGGCGAGAAGATCTACCCCGGCCGCAACACGCCCGAGGACCTGGCGCGCGCCCACGCATGGTGGGGCGCCGACGTGTTCGCGCCCTTCGCCGGCGACTCGGCCTCGGCCGACGTGTCGGGCCCTGTGATTTCCACCGCGTACGACGAATGCCCCAACGCGAAGATCGCGCCCATGGGCCTCGAATTCGGCACCCTGCCCGACCTGGAAGTGCTCGACCGCCTGCGCGCCGACACCTGGCTGCGCCGCCACCCCGAGGCGCCGGAAGCGCAGAAGCGCGAGATCCGCACGCGGCTGCGCGACGGCTTCTACTGCGACAACGACGAGTGGAAGGGGATGATCCTCGGGCAGACGCGGGTGGTGCTGCTGCAGACGCTGCAGGGATTGCGCAAGGCCTGAGGCCGGCCGGTCTTTCTTCAGCCGAAGTTGGGCGCCCGCTTCTCGCGCAACGAGGCGACGCCCTCGCGCACATCGGCCCCCGCGAAGCCCATGAATTCGAGCGCCAGCGAGGCATCGAAGGTCGGGCCGGCCTGGCGCAACCAGTTGTTCAGCGCGTACTTGGTGAAGCGGATCGCGCTCTGGCTGCCGGCCGCGAGCCGGTCGGCCACCTCGTAGGCGCGGGGCAGCAGGTCGGATTCTTTCACCGCGAGCGACACGAGCCCGATGCGCTCGGCCTCCTCGCCGCTCACCGGCTCGCACAGCAGCAGGTGGTACTTGGCCTTGGCCATGCCGCACAGCAGCGGCCAGACGATGGCGGCGTGGTCGCCCGCCGCCACGCCCAGGCGGGTGTGGCCGTCGACGATCTTCGCGTTCTTCGCGGCGATGGAGATGTCGGCCAGCAGCCCCGCCACCAGGCCCGCGCCCACCGCCGGGCCGTGCATGGCGCTCACGATGGGCTTGTCGCAGTTGACGATGTTGTAGACGAGGTCTCGCGCCTCGCGCCACACGCGCTGGCGCACCGCGTCGTCGGTGGTCATGTCCTGCACCATGGCGAGGTCGCCGCCGCCCGAGAAGCCCAGCCCCTCGCCCCGCAGCACCGCGCAGCGCACGCTGTCGTCGGCCGACACATCGCGCCAGATCTCGGCGAGTTCGCGATGGCCGTCATGGCCCGCCGTGGGCAGCTTGCCGTTGGCCGCCAGCATCCGGATGTCGAGTACCCCGCCGTTCGCGCCGCGGCGCTCGATGGCGAGGGTCTTGTAGCGGGCGGCGTAGTCCATGGCGGGTGTCTCTTTCTTTCGTCTCTTTGGGCTATTTCCTTGCCGCCAGCTCCCGGCAGCGCTGCACGTTCGCGTCGAAGCGCGAGGCCAGCCCGGGCTCGCACTCGTCGGACGGTGCGAGCCGGCACATGCCGACCACAGCGTAGTCCATCACCGCCGCCGTGCACATCGGGTACGCCGCGAGTTCGGGATTGGCCTTGCTCTTGAAGCCCCAGCGCTCCGAGAACTGCACGGTGCGGACCATCGCGCCGTGGAAGAAGCTTCGGTCTTTCGCGGCGATGGCCGCCTCCATGCGGGGCAGTTCCTCGTTCAGGTAGCCGACCGAGTCGAGCGGAAAGCCCGACGGGTCCTGCTGTGCGGTGGCGAAGGAAGCGGCGAGCACGAAGGGCAAGGCCGCAAGGGCGCGCAGAACGGAAGGAGTCGCGCGGCTTTGGGAGGTGCGGTGGAGGTGCATGGCTGCGAATTCTGCAACGTTTTGAAGCATTTCTGAACTCGCCACGGTGCGCGGGCGCTACGCTGGCAGGCTTCGCTAGCGGCCTTTCTTCTGCTTGTCGAATTTGCGCCAGTACTGGAATTCGTCCTCGTGCACCTCGAGGTCGATCTCCGAAACGCGCGCCTGCAGCCGCTCCTGCACTTCGGCCACCGCCCGGTTGTAGACCAGCGGCCCGATCTCCTCCAGGAAGAAACCGAGCAGCGCACCCGCCGCGACGTTGCCGATGGGTTCTTCCATGTTCTCGCGGAAATAGCGCTCGATGGAGGTGATGGCCTGCTGGCGGGCTTCCTTCGGTATCTCGATGGTCATGGGCTGTTCCGGAAGTTGGATCGACCGGCCCATTGTGCCGGCGGCCCCCTTCGCTACCATGCGCGCTCACAACAACACACACCGGAGACACCCATGAAGTTGCGTTCCACCGGGCTCGCGGCCCTTGCCCTTGCGCTCGTCGCGGGCTGCACGAACCTCACCCCAACGCTGCCCCAGCGCCAGCTGATGCTGGTGGCGAACGACGAGAAGCAGTCGTGGAACGACGCCGGCGCTGTGATCCTCGGGCCGATGGGGCGCGACACGGTGCAGGTGCTGGACATCGGCACCGATCCGCTAGCGCCCAAGGTGCTCGGCACGCTGCAGCTGGACAACACCATCGCCGGTCCGCCGACCAACCTCGCGATCACGCCCGGCGAGACGCTGGCGCTGGTCGCCAACTCGCTCAACGTGGTCGAGGACAACGGCGCGCGCAAGCAGGTGCCCGACAACCGGCTCTTCGTGATCGACCTGACCACCACGCCGCCCAAGCTGCTCGACACGCTGCAGGTGGGCAGGCAGCCCTCGGGCCTGTCGATCAACCGCGCGGGCGACCTGGCGCTGGTGGCCAACCGCGCCGACAACTCGGTGAGCGTGCTGCGCATCTCGGGCAAGAAGGTGACGCTGGTCGACACCGTGGCCATGGGCGACTCGGTGGCGCACGTGCGCTTCACGCCCGACGGCAAGCGTGCGCTGGCGGCCAAGTTCCCGAGCCACAAGATCGCGCTGCTCGACGTGAACGGCGAGAAGGTCAGCTACAACAAGGTCGACCTCGCCGCGGGCCTGTGGCCCTACAACGTCGACGTGACGCCCGACGGCAAGCTCGCGCTGACCGCCGACAACGGCAACTCGGGCGCCTCCGACGGACAGGTCGACACGGTCAGCGTGATCGACATGGAAGCCGCGCCGCCGCGCGTGGTCGACAAGGTGGTCGTCGGCGACGGCCCCGAGGGCCTGGCCGTGAGCCCGACCGGCAAGCATGCGGTGGCGGTGATCCTGCGCGGCAGCAACGCGGCGAAGAACGCCTACTTCTACAACCGCAACGGCTCGGTGGTGCTGCTGAAGATCGACGGCAAGAAAGTCACGCGCGCCAACGAGGTGGTGGTGCGCGGGCTGCCGGAGGGTGCGGTGTGGAGCGCCGATGGCAGGTATCTGTACGTGGGCAACTTCATCGACCAGGACATCACGATCCTGCGGCTCGATGGCGACACGCTGGTGCCGACGGGCCAGTCGTTCCAGCTGCAGGGCCATCCGGCCGCGATGCGCGGGAAAATGACGCACTGAGTTTCCGCTCCCCCTCACTCTCCCGGACAACGACGAAGCCATGGCGCAACCCAAACGACAACTCCGCACGCTCGAACGCGGCATCCTCTGCCTGGTGATCGGCGTCGCCGTCCTGCTGGGGCCGCGCTTCCTCCAGGGCACGCGCTGGTTCGAGATGGTGGCGGGGGCCTATCTGGTGGGCTGGTTCGCATTGGTGCTGGGCATCGCGCTGATCGTGGTCGAGCTGGTGAAGCTGGGCAGGAAGCGCGAGTAGGGAAAAATCCGCAGCGCGGCGGGCTGGCGCAGCAGCAGCTGCCAACGGCACGAAGCGGCGCGCCCCTGTGGACGATCATGAACTGCCGTGGGAAGACAGCTCAGCCGCACTCAACCCACAGGACCACGGCAGTTGGTCATCTTGGATCGATGACATCGAACTCGAACTGCACCGGGGCGGAGTCTTCGACGTAGGCGGTGATCAGGTAGTGGCCGGGAGGATCGCCCTCGACCACATCCCAGGACTTCGCAATGGTGCCGTCGTGGATGGTCAAGGTCACGTCCAGCGAAAGAGTCTTGCGGTCCGCCGACATGCCGTAAGGCTGGCCGCCGGTGCCCCATGTCTTCGGGGTTTCCGGCAATGTCATGCGTTCGAGAACGCGGACCTTGCCGGTCTTCCGGTTGAGCTTCAGGATCCAGCCGTAGTTCTGGTTGATCGTCCGGGGGACGGTGTTCGAAGCCTTGAAATCCAGCACGTCGTTGTTCGGCGCCAGCTTGAAGAGGCCGAAGACCGCATCGAGCGGGCACGTCCCATTCGCTATCGGAGCGTTGGCGCAAGCCTTGAACACGGCGGCATTCGATTCGGAAATGGAGCCATGCGACGCAGCGGGGCTCGGGAAGTCGCTGGAACCGCGCGGGGTGGCTCCCGCGGTTTGAGCGCCGGTGTGGGTGCACGCGGCCGCAGTGAAAAGAACGAGAAGGTGGCGAATTTTTTTCATGGCAAATGAGCTCGGCAAATGGGCTCGGCAAACGACCAAGGCCTGCATCATGATCCAGTTGGCCCACAGCGGCATCCGGCGGCGGATTCAAGCGGTCGTTCCACGCCAGGCGACGGACGGCAGCCCTGGACCGGTTGCCGTCAGCCGGTATGGCCTGCTGACATCCGGCGCGGCAGCGGATGCTGTTCATAGGCACGGCCATCGGGCATGCGGACGGCGGCAAGCCGCTCGACGCGCTGCAGACGGAACGTGCGCCGCCGGACGAAGTGGCTGAATTCATCGGCATCCGAGTCGCCGCGCGAGGCAGGCGGCCAGTCGCGGGGCGTGCAAATGGAAGCGTGTCCCGATAACATCGCGGCCACATTTGTTTCCCAAAGAAAAAAATGCCGCCGCTGCCCCCTCGCACCCGCCTGAGCCTCGCCTTGGCCATCGCCGTGCCCTTGATGCTTGCATCGTGCGGCGGGGGCGGAGGCGGCGGCTTCTCCTTCGCGCCATTTCCTGCGGCCAACGGCGGCGGAGGCGACGCACCACCTCCTCCTGCGCCGCCCCCGGGCGCGCCGAAGTTCGCCGTCGGCGGCACCGTCACTGGCCTGGCAGGCAGCGGGCTGGTGCTGCAGAACAACGCGGGCGACGACCTGGCCATAGGCGCCGATGGCAGCTTCAGCTTCGCCACTTCGCTGGACGACGGTGCCGACTACGGCGTGACCGTGAAGACGCAGCCCACGGCGCTGCAGGTCTGCGTTGCGAAACAGGCCTTCGGGACGGTGGCGGGGGCGGCAGTGAACTCGGTGAGAGTCAATTGCTCGGAGGCCGGAGCCGATCGTTTCGGCTTTGCGGCCAACGAGCGATCGAATAATCTGACTGCATACACCGTTTCTGCGGATGGCAGTTTGTCGGCAGCCACTCCCGCTGCGTACTCCCTGGCAGGCACCCCCCAGCACGTGACAGTGCATCCCTCGGGGAAAAAGCTCTACGCCAGCATCTACGTCGGTACCAAAGGCGTCACCCAATACACCATCGATCCCGCCGGCACGCTGTCGCAAGACCTCAATATCACCACCGGCGTCGGCACGAGCCCGGTTTTTGTCGGCGTCGAACCCAAGGGACGTTTTGCCTACGTGATCGGCGACGGGCAGATCCATCGGCTCAATATCGACGCGACCACCGGCGACCTCGACGGCAGCACGGCCGTGGCCGTGGCCGGCGGCAACAGCCGCAAGCTGGGTTTCGATCCCGACGGGCGATTCGCGTTCGTGCCCAACGGTGCGTCCGTCGAGGTGTTCCGCCTGGACCAGGGCACCGGCGTTCCGATCTCGCCACCCGTGTCGGTCGCGCTGCCGGTCGGCGGCTTCGTCGACGTCGCGACCGAGCCCAGTGGCCGTTTCGCCTACGTGAGCACCGGCAGCAACCCCGGCACCCTGCTCGCTTATTCCATCGACCAGACCACGGGCGCGTTGACTTCGATCGGCTCGGTACCCTCCGGCAACACGCCCTTCGGCATGGCCATCGATCCGACCGGACGCTTCGTGTACGTTGCGAACCGGAACTCCCACGACGTCTCGGCCTACGCCATCAATCCACGAACCGGCGCGCTGACAGCGGTACCGGGCCAACCGTTCTCCGTCGGAGGCAACACGCCCAACTCCGTGACCGTGGATCGCACAGGCCGGTTCGCCTACACGGCGAACCAAGGCGACAACACGATCTCGATCTTCACGATCGACCGGACCACTGGCGCGCTCGCTCTGCAAACCGCGCGACCAGCCGGAGCCAACGGGCCGCAGTTCTTCGCGCTCACGAAGTAGGTAGCACGGGCTCCGGGTCAGGCCCCGCTAGTTTTGCGAATGGGCCCGCAGCCGCATCTGCAAGGCTCGGAACAGGTCAGATGAGGCGCAACGCAACTGCAATACGCAGTTACGCAGTTACGCAGTTACGCAGTTACGCAGTTGGCGAAGGCCACAGAACGCCCCTCGGTGCAGCAGCGGCCATCCGCCGAAGCTCAACAGCCCCTCACACCAACAACCGGCAGCCGGACCGCGTCAGGCCTTCTTGCCCCGCATCTTGCCGACCAGCTCCACCACGCCCAGCACGATGGCGCCGGCCACCAGGCCCACGCCGGCATTCACGCCCATGGAGCCCAGCGTGCCGAATACGCCGCCGGTGGCCTTGGCCCAGTCTTCGACTGCATGGCCCAGCGCCGGTACGCCGTGCACCAGGATGCCGCCGCCCACGAGGAACATCGCGGCCGTGCCGGCCACCGACAGCGCCTTCATGAGCCACGGCGCCGCTGCCAGGATGCCCCGGCCCAGGGCCTGGGCGCCCGCGCTCGCGCGCTGGCTCAGGTAGAGGCCCGCATCGTCGAGCTTCACGATGCCGGCCACCAGGCCGTAGACGCCGATGGTCATGATGAGCGCGATGCCCACCAGCACGCTCAGTTGGGTGGTGAAGGGCTGGCCTTGCACGGTGCCCAGCGTGATGGCGATGATTTCCGCCGAGAGGATGAAGTCGGTGCGCACCGCGCCCTTGATCTTGTCCTTTTCCATCGCGACCACGTCGATCGAGGCATCGGCCATGGCCTTCTCGTGGCGCTGCGTGTCGGTGTCGTGTTCGTCCTTGTGCAGGAACTTGTGCGCCAGCTTTTCCGCGCCTTCGAAGCAGAGGAAAGCGCCGCCGATCATCAGCAGCGGCGTCACCAGCCAGGGCAGCCAGGTGCCGATGGCCAGGGCGGCCGGCACGAGGATGGCCTTGTTGACGAAGGAGCCCTTGCACACGGCCCACACCACCGGGATCTCGCGCTCGGCCTTCACGCCGGTGACCTGCTGCGCGTTGAGCGCGAGGTCGTCGCCCAGGACGCCGGCCGTCTTCTTGGCGGCTACTTTGGTGAGGACCGATACGTCGTCGAGAACGGTCGCGATGTCGTCGAGCAGCAGGAGCAGGCTGGAGGCCATGGGCAGGATTCGGGCTGAAAAGGAAGCGGCGAGCTTATCCGCAGCCGGGTTGCGCCCCGGCAATACCCGTACGCCGGCGCCTCCCGGGCCCTCAGAGCGCGCTCAGCGCAATGGCCAGCACGGCCGCCAGCGAGGCGCCGAAGAGCGCCAGGCCGACGCGGCGGCGCCGGTGCGTGAGCATCCACAGCACCACGCCCGAGATCGACAGGAAGATCAGGCTGCCGGCCAGCGTATCGACCAGCAGGATCCAGGGCAGCGGCATGGCGCCGCCCTTGTGCATGTTGGTGAGCGTGGCGACGAAGCCGTTGCGCGTGGTGGTCACGCCGACCGAGCGGTTGCCCTGCCAGTATTCGGCCTGGACGATCTCGTTGGGGCCGCCGAAGTTGAAGATCCAGTGCGCCGGCTGCGTGAGCGCGGGAGCCGTCTTGTCGCTCTTGTCGGCCCATGCGACGGGCTTGGCAGCCTCGACGCGGCTGGAATTCGGCGGGCCGCTCATGCGCAGCGCCTCCTGCAGCCAGCGGCTCATGGCCTCGGGCGTTTCCGGCACCGGGTCGGGCAGCGCCAGCTGGGCGCGGCTGCGCTCCTGGGCCTGCGGCAGCTTCAGCACGTTGCGGTGGTTGAGCCAGATGCCGCTGAAGCCGAACAGCAGCCCCAGCACCGCGCCCCACAGGCCGAACCAGCCATGGGTGCGGCGGATCCACTGCACGGCGGCCGTGCGGCGCTGGTGCGAGCGCACGCGCGCGGCATGGCCGAGGGAGGAAGAACTGCTGCCGGCGGCGTCCATGTGGCGGTCGCCGGCTCAGGCCACGTTGCGCTTGAGGCGGATTTCCTCGATGCGCACGGTGCCGATGGCGGTGGTCTTGGCGGTCTTCATCTCGCGCTTGAAGCCTGCGAGCTCGTGGAAGCGCATGGCGCGGTCGTTGCGAATGGGCACCCAGATGGTGACCGTGGTGCAGCCCTCTTCCTCCAGGCCTTCGCGGGCGGCGTCCCACAGGGCCACGCCGGCGCCCTTGCCCCAGTGCTCGGGCTTGACGTAGATGGCCCAGATCTCGCCGGTGGTCGGCGGCGTCTTGGGGTCGCGCGAGCGGTCGAAGCCCACGAAGCCGACGACCTCGCTGCCTTGCACCACCACGTGCACCTGGGGTTCGCTGTATTCGATGGCCTCGCGCCACTTGGCTTCGCGCGAGGCCGGGGCCAGCGCGCGCAGTTCTTCCTCGGGAAGGATGCCTTCGTAGGCGGCCTTGACGGAGAGTGCGTGGATTTCTGCGACGGCCTTGGCGTCGCGCAGGGTCGCGGGGCGAACTTCGTAATCTGACATGGATGCGGGAAATCGGATGGAACCGGCTATTGTCGCCGCACCGCTAAACTGCTGGCCGCATACGTCGCAACTACAGGAGAAACCGACATGGCCAAGGGTCAGCAACGCAGCAACAAGGAAGCGAAGAAGCCGAAGAAGGACACCTCGCCGCCCAAGCCTGTGAGCACTGGCGGCATCGAGCCGGTCCGCACCATCACGACCGAAGTGATCCCCCGCGGCAAGCTCAAGAACAAGTGATGAGCGAAGCGCCAGCGCCCGCCCCCAGGCCCCAGCCTCGCAATCCGCTGCACGGGGTCACGCTGGAGGCCATCGTCACGGCGCTGGCCGGCCACTACGGGTGGGAGCGCCTGAGCGAGCTCGTTCCCATCCGCTGCTTCACGCTCGACCCGAGCGTGAGCTCCAGCCTCAAGTTCCTGCGCAAGACGCCGTGGGCGCGCGAGAAGGTCGAGAGCCTGTATCTCTTCATGCTGCGCGAGCAACGCCGCGAGCAGCACCAGCAACAGCAGCAGCAACCATGAAGGTCCGGATCGAGCCTTCGGGCCTCGACTTCGAGACCGACGCCGAAACCACCCTGTTGAAGGCCGCCGAGGCCGCCGGCATCGAGCTGCCGAGCTCGTGCCGCAACGGCACCTGCCGCACCTGCATCTGCCTGCGGCTCGCGGGCGAAACCCGCCACATCATCGAATGGCCAGGCCTGAGCGCCGAAGAAAAGGCCGAGGGCTGGATCCTGCCCTGCGTGGCACAGGCGCTGGGCGACGTCACGCTCGAAGTGCCGGGCGCGCGCTCCCTGTTTGCCGACTAGGCGGCCGGCGGCCTGACCGAAGGCGCCGCCACCACCAGCCGGTCGCGCTGCGCCAGCGACGGAAACAGCTTGAACCAGGTCAGCGCGACCAGCATGGTGCCCACGCCGCCCACTACCACCGAGCCGACCGGCCCCAGCAGCGCCGCCGTGGCGCCCGACTCGAACTCGCCGAGCTGGTTGCTCGCGCCGATGAAGATCGAGTTGACCGCGCTCACCCGCCCGCGCATGGCGTCGGGCGTTTCCAGCTGCACCAGTGTCTGGCGGATCACCACGTTGACCATGTCGGCACCGCCCGAGACCGCCAGCGCGATCAGCGAGACGACGAAGCTCTTCGAAATGCCGAACACCACCATGCACAGCCCGAAGAGCCCGATGGCCAGCAGCAGCGTGCGCCCGATGTGGCGCTCCACCGGCCGGCGCGTGAGCGCGATGGACATCACCAGCGCGCCCACCGCCGGTGCGCTGCGCAGCAGGCCCAGGCCCCAGGGACCGGTGTGCAGGATGTCCTTGGCATAGATCGGCAGCAGCGCCACCGCGCCGCCCAGCAGCACCGCGAACAGGTCGAGCGAGACGGCGCCGAGCACGGGCTTGCGCTTCCAGATGAAATCGACGCCCGCGAACACCGTGGACAGCGTCACCGGCTCGCGCGCGGCCGGCGTGTAGGCATAACGCAGACGCAGCACCAGCGCGCAGGCGACACCGAAGAAGGCCACGCTGGCGCCATACACCACCGCCATGCCCGCCACGAACAGCAGGCCGCCAAGGGCAGGCCCCCCGATGATCGCGCCCTGCATGCCCGCCGAGCTGAAGGCCATCGCGCGAGACAGCATGGTCGGCGGCACCAGCAGCGGCGTCAGCGCCTGCTGCGCCGGCATCTGGAAGGCCCGCACCGCGCCCAGCACCAGAGAAAGGCCCAGCAGCAGGCCGCGCGTGTCGTGCTTCTCGAGCACCGCCAGCAGCAGCACCAGTGCCACCAGCCCCTGCACCGCGAAGCAGGCCGCCACGATGCGCCCGCGATGGTGACGGTCGACGATGTGCCCGGCCAGCAGCGCCAGCAGCAGCGCGGGCACGAACTGGTAGAGGCCGACCAGGCCCAGGTCCCAGGCGCTGCCGGTGAGCTCGTACATGTGCCAGCCGATGGCCACCAGCAACATCTGCGAGGCGGCCGTGCCGAAGAGGCGCGCCGTCCACATCTGCATGAAGGGGCGCTCGCGCGTCAGGTCGGAGAAGCTGGGGGGGGAAACCGCTGCGGCCGTCGATGTGGCTTGGGCGTCGGGGGAAGAGGAAGCGGAGGCTTGGGCGGGGCCGGACATTCGTCCGAGGATAGCCGAGGCCGGATGAGCGGGGCGTGAGCCTGGGCAAGGGGCCCGGCGCCCCGCTGTCTACACTCTGCGGCTTCCATGACCGCCCCGCCGCCACTGCAACCCGTTCACGAAGACCCGTACCTGCTGGTGCTCGACAAGCCTGCGGGCCTGCTCTGTGTGCCCGGCCGCGGCGAGGACAAGCAGGACTGCCTGAGCGCCCGCGCCATGCGGCAGTGGCCCGATGCGCTGATCGTGCACCGGCTCGACATGGCCACCAGCGGCCTGGTGCTGATGGCGCGCGGCATCGAGATGCAGCGCGCGCTGAGCGCGGCCTTTGCCGACCGCGAGGTACACAAGCGCTACGAAGCCATCGTCGATGGCGCGATGCCGCTGCGCCAGGAGTGGTCGCTGATCGACGCGCCGCTGATGGCCGACTGGCCGCGCCGCCCGCTGCAGAAGATCGATCCGGAGGGCAAGCCCAGCCTCACGCGATGGAAGGCGCTGTCAGTGCTGCCCGGCGAGCCCGCCGCCACACATGTGCTGCTGGAGCCCCTGACGGGCCGTTCGCATCAGCTGCGCGTGCATCTGCTGTCGATCGGACATCCGATCCTGGGAGATGCGCTGTACGGCGACGCCGCACTGCAGGCGCGTGCGGCGCGCCTGCTGCTGCATGCGAGCGAACTGGGATTCGTGCACCCGGTGACGCAGCAGAGCCTTTTCTTCAACCGGCCGCCTGATTGGACGTGACGGGCTGGGCCCTTCCTCAGCCGCCCTTCACCACCAGCACGGGCATGTTCGCGTCCTGGAGCACCCGCTGCGTCACGCTGCCCAGCAGCAGTTTCTCGATGCCGCTGCGGCCGTGCGAGCCCATCACGATCAGGTCTGCCGCGATGGCAATGGCCGTGTCGACGATGCCTTCGTGCACCACGTGGCCGTCGATCACGCGCTGGTCGCTGTGAAGGCCTTCCGCCGCGAGCGCCGCCACGCCGCGTGCGAGGGCGGCATTGGCACTGGCAGTGGCCGCCGCGAGGTATTCGTTCTGGCCGAGCGCATAGTCCGCGCCCACGCCGATGAAGGGGTAGTTGTCGATCACGTGAATCAGGGTGATGCGGCTACCGAAGGCCAGCGCGAGGCCGCTGGCCTTGCTGACGGCGAGCATGGAAGTTTCGGAGCCGTCGATCGGAACCAGGATGTGATTGAACATGGCGGGACCTCGCTTTCGTTCGCAGACAGACTCGGCCCATACCGGACCGGGGACCCGAATTTAACCGTTGTTGCGCAGAGCAGGCTGTAGGACTCGTGCCAGCAAGGGCAAGCCCCGAGATCGCCCAGCTTCAGTCCCCCTGGAAACCCTCGGCCCGGCAGGTGATCACCAGCGTGTCGCGCCAGCCCTCGCCGCCCTCTTCGAGCGGCTGGATCGGTGTCGACTCGTGGATCACGCGCGCATCGTCGAGCAGCAGAAGCGTCCACGGCTCGGTCATCGTGAAGCGCTCGCCGCGCCTTCCGTTGGCCTCGAACACGCGCGTCTCTCCGCCCTTGATGCCGTGCCGCCCCACGAGCGCGACAGCCACCAGATCCACGCCATCGCGGTGCGCGCCCTCGGGCGTGGGGCGACCGATGCCGCCCGCGGTGTCGATGCGGAACTGGTGCGCTTCCACGTACCAGCGCTGCGCCGAGCCGCGCATCTCGCTGCTGGCCTTCCCGAGCTGCAGCAGCAGCCGCTGCCACACCGGCTGCGCGATGGTGGCGTCGAGCATCGGCGCGAACCAGCGCTGCATGCCGCCATGCAGCGCGTTGTATTCCACCGGCTGCCAGTGCGCGCGATGCGGCACCTGGGCGAGCGTGGCGTGCTCGTCGGCTTCGACGGTGAAGCAGGCATGGCGTCGCGTGCGATAGCGGCCGCCGTCCTTCAGGTAGTCGTCAGGCGGAAGATCGTTCCAGTCGGCATGCAGCGCTTCGAGCTGCGCGACCGGGAGACCGAGCCATTCGGCTACGCCTTGGGGGCTCAGCACGGCATAGCCTTGATCGCGCAGCGCGGCGGGCAGCTCGGCCGGCGAAATGAACGGAGGAGTGAAGGCGGCGGTGGTCACTGCGCGCTGACCTTCACGTCCTTCCAGAACGCGACGCGGTCGCGGATCTCTTCGGCTTCGGGCTTCGGATCGGCGTAGTACCAGGCGGCGTCGGTGTTGAGTTCGCCGTTGACCAGCAGCGAGTAGTAGTTCGCTGTGCCCTTCCAGGGGCAGGTGGTCTTGTGATTGCTGAAGGTGACGAAGTCGCGGTTGAGCGAACTCATCGGGAAATAGTGGTTGCCTTCGACGAGGACTGTGTCGTCGCTTTCGGCGATGGTTACGCCGTTCCAGGTTGCTTTCATGATTTTTGGGGTCTCCAGGGCGGCTGGCTGCCGCTGCGGGGGTATTGTGCCGCTGCTGGGGGCTGGGCTTTTTTGGGGTACCTGTATCTACCCTGTTTGAAAGTTTGTTTTCCGGGGCCGGGTCTCGGCCCGGCGGCCGACCTACTTTTCTTTGCTTCGCCAAAGAAACGTAGGCAAAAGAAAGGCGACCCTACTGTCTGCGTCCCTTCGCTTCGCTACGGGCAACCTGCGGTGCTCGACGTAGGAGGGGGTCCGCAGAACTCGCTGCACTGCGTTGCGCTCAGACAGCTGCGGCCCTTATCCCTCCTACGTCTGCGCTCCTCGGCGCAGCCAGAAGGGATCTCCACGCGCCATCGCTGCGCTCGGCTTCTGAACAGCCTTGGACTGGCCTTCGCTTCGCTCGGCCAGGGATCCAATGTCAGAACCGATTCCGGCGGCGCCAACAGCGCACGCAACCCCAACAAGCCCGTCGTCTCATTCCAAGCACGGCAGGTGCGAAGCGCCTGCCGTGCCTTGGGGGCCGAGCAACGCGATGGCCCGAGCATCTCCCCTCCCCTCTGGCTGCGCCGAGGAGCGCAGCGTTTCGCGGATAAGGGCTCGCAGTTGTCTGAGCGAAGCGAGTTCTGCGAGACCCCGCGAAACGCGAGCACCGCAGGTTGCCCCGTAGCGCAGCGAAGGGGTCGCAGACAGTGGGGTCGCCTTTTCTTTGCCTACTTTCTTTTGGCGAAGTGTATGGACCGGGGACCTGGGTAACGGGTGTGCGCGGACATAGGAAACAATCTGGCAGGTTATCGCCTTGCTGTCAGGCAGTTCAAGTCCAGTCGCATGAACGGCTGATGGCAGAAGAACACGTCGAAGTGGCCGTCGTGTTGTGGATCCGCGCGGAATGCGATGGGCAGTTTCAGAAGGCAATTTGGCACCTTCAGCTTGTGGCCGCGGAAGCTGGCCTCGCCGTTGTGCTTGACGATCACCACCGTGTCCCCCTGCTGGTACTCGATGGGAGCCAACGCCCGCGGATAGGGCCTGGGGCTGATCGCGTAGCGCTTGGCGGGCGTGAGAAGGTCCAGCGCGTCGTGTGGGCGCTCGTGGTTGTAGATGCCGCGCCAGCGCTCGAAGGCCGCCTGGGCCTGGCCCAGATCGGCGAAGCTGCGCCCGGCGAGCACCTCCGTGTTCAGCGAGCGGTGGAAGCGTTCGATCTTGCCGTTGGTCTGAGGGTGGTACGGCGCGCTGTGGCTCAGCCGAATCCCCAGCCTGATGAGCCACACGCCCAGCTCGGACAGTCCATGCGCCGGTTGACGCGGAGCGCCCCAGGGAGCGCCGTTGTCCGTGTTGATGCGCACCGGCAGCCCATAGCGGGCAAAGACCTGCTCCAGGTGCGGTCGCACACTGTCGGTGCCCACGCTGGGACAAGCCCTCAGCGCGAGATTGAAGCGCGAATGCTCGTCCAGCACGGTCAGTGGATAGCAGCGCGCCGCAGCCATGGCGAAGTCGCCCTTGAAGTCGATCTGCCACAGGGCATTGGGCTGCTCGTGCTCGAAGCGGCACCAGTGTTCGCTTGCCTTGCTGGACTCTGGAGTGATCAGCCCATGGCGATGCAGGATGTTGGTGACGGTGCTGGGCGCAGGAACCTCGCCCAGGCCCTGGTCGGCCAGCCGACGGGCGATCTTGCGTCCACCCCAACTGGGGTGGGCCAGCCGCAGCTGGACCACGGCCTGCTCCAGCGCATCGGTGCTGCGCGTAGGAGAGTTCAGCGGTCGCGTGCTGCGCGGTGTGCATGCTTGCGCCATGCCTTGCAGCGCATGGCGCTTGAGCAGCGAATAGCCGGTCTTGGGGCTGATGCCGAAGCGCCGGCACAGCTCGCGCCGGTTCGCCCCCTCCTGCAAAGCCAGTTCCACGAACTCTCGCTTGGTGTCCATCAGGTCTCTCGGTTGCCAGGGCATGGGGCACTTCCTCGGTCATCTCGACCCAGAAAGTGTTTCCTATGTCCGCGCACACCCGTTACCCAGGTCCCCGGTCCATACAGCGAAGCAAAAGAAAGTGAGTCGGCCGCCGGGCCGAGACCCGGCCCCGGGAAACAAACAACCAAAGGACTCAAGCAGCCAACCAGTGCACGCTAAAAAGCCTCTCCGGATCAGTCCAAACCGCCCCAGGCCGAAACCCAGCCCTCACAGCCAACGCCCGAAGCCCCTCAACAGTGAACTTATGCGAGTACTCCGTATGAATAGTCTCGCCTTCCTCAAACCCGAACACCTGCCCATTCAAAGAAACACTCTGAGCCCGCCGACTCACAAGATGCATCTCGATCCGCTGCCGAGGCGCGTTGTAGAACGCCGCATGCGAGAACCCATCGAGGTCGAAGTCGGCATCCAACTCAGCATTGGCCCGACGCAACAGATTCAGGTTGAACTCCCCCGTAACCCCCTGCGCATCGTTGTAAGCCGCATGCAACCGCCCCGGATCCTTCACCAGATCCACCCCGATCAGCAGCCCGCCTCCACGCAACATCCGCGCAGCCAGCTGCAGAAAAGCCAGCGCCTCGTCGGGCTCGAAGTTCCCGATCGTCGACCCGGGAAAGAATCCAACCCGTCGACCTGAACCAGCCATGGGCGCAGGCAGCACCAGCGGCATCGTGTAGTCGGCCGCGATAGGCTGTACCACCAACTCCGGATAGTCCGCCTTCAGCCGCTGCGCGGCAGCCTCCAGATACTCCCCCGAGATGTCGATAGGCAGATACCGCTTGGGCGTCTCCAGCGCATCGAGCAGCAGCCGAACCTTGGTCAGCGACCCCGCTCCGAACTCGACGATCTCCGCATTCGGCCCGATCTGCCCCGCAATCTCCCCAGCGCATTCGCCAAGAATGCGCAGCTCCGTACGCGTCGGGTAGTACTCGGGCAGTTCGCAGATGCGGTCGAACAGCTGCGAGCCTGCCGCGTCGTAGAAGAACTTCGGCGAGATGCTGCGCGGCGAACGCGCCAGTCCCGCCTGCATCTCGCGGCCGAACTCGGACAACGGCGCTGCAGTTGCATCGGCCCGCGACGAAGACGAAGCTGCCGGCTTCTGCCGCGCCTTCGCGGGCACGAAGGATGACAGCGAGGACGAGGAAGTTGGATTGCGCATGATCAAAGGTCTTTCGCGAGCCGCAGCCCCGTGAACTGCCAGCGCGCCGCCGGCGGGAAGAAGTTGCGATAGCTGGGCCGCGCATGCCCGGCCGGCGTGGCGACGCTGCCGCCGCGCAGCACCAGTTGCCCCACCATGAACTTGCCGTTGTATTCGGCGGCGATGCCCGGCAAAGGCCTGAAGCCGGGATACGGGTCGTACGACGACCGCGTCCATTGCCAGACATGTCCGGTCATCTGCGAGATGCCGGGCGCATCGTGCGCCGCCTCCCATTCGAACTCGGTCGGCAGCCGCGCGCCGGCCCATTCGGCGTAGGCGGCGGCTTCATAAAAGCTGAGCTGCGACACCGGCGCGTCGGCCTCCATCGGCCGCACGCCGTGCAGGCCGAACACATGCCAGCCACCTCCAGCCTGGGCCGTGGCGGCACCGGCGAAACGCAGCCTCGGATCGTCCTGCGCCAGCCAGTAGGCCGGATGCCGCCAGCCATTGGCCTGCACCGCGGCCCAGCCGTCGGACAGCCACAGGTCGGGCCGCTGGTAGCCGCCGTCGGCGATGAACTGGGCGAAGTCGCCGCAGCTCACCAGTCGGTCGGCAATGGCATAAGGCTGCAGCAGCGCACGGTGGCGCGGCGTTTCGTTGTCGAAGGAGAAGCCGGTGCCGGCGTGCCCCACCTCGGCCACGCCACCGTGCTGCTCGATCCAGCGCATCGCGGGCGGCACCGCGGCAAGGCGCAGCGCGGGGCCGCCGGCGGGCCTGTAGGCGGGCAGCATCGGGTTGCAGGAGAACGCATGCAGGATGTCGGTGAGAAGCAGCTCCTGGTGCTGCTGCTCGTGGTGCAGGCCCAGCGTGACGATGGGCTCGATCACGCTCCAGTCGGGCCCGCCCTCTTCCAGCAGCGCCACCACGGCCTCATCGACATGGCGGCGGTACTCGTGCACCTCGTCCAGCGACGGCCGCGTGAGCAGGCCGCGCTGCGGGCGCGGATGGCGCGGGCCGAGCGCCTCGTAGTACGAGTTGAAGAGATAGAGAAAGCGCGCGTCGAAGGGCTGGTAGCCGCTGGCGTGCGGCTGCAGCAGCACGCTTTCGAAGAACCAGGTGGTGTGCGCCAGGTGCCACTTGGTGGGGCTGGCATCGGGCATCGACTGGATGCACTGGTCTTCGGCGGACAGCGGGGCGGCAAGCGTCAGGCTGGCTGCGCGCACTTCGCGAAACCTGTCGCGCAGGGCGCCCGCCGCCTGAGTGGTCGGCCGGGAAAGCGTCATGGAGTCTCCAGTCGGGTCAGCCGCAAGTTGTAGCCCATCCGGGTCGCGGCAGCACGTAGGACAAAACGCCGCAGGCCTGCCGCCGCGACTTCGGCAAAGAGCACAAGGGGGAGCCACTGTGGCACAAGACGCCGGGGCGTGCAGGAGGGCTGCGTATCATCCGACGCATGCAAACGACCAACCCATCGGGCAGGCCCAAAGTCGTCATCGTCGGCTGCGGATTCGGCGGACTCGAAGCGGCGCGCAAGCTGCAGAACGCCAATGTCGACGTGACGGTGATCGACAAGACCAACCACCACCTGTTCCAGCCGCTGCTGTACCAGGTGGCGACCGCCGGGCTGGCCGCGCCGTCCATCGCGGCGCCGGTGCGCGGGCTGTTCCGCAAGCAGCAGAACATCACGACGCTGCTGGGCGAGGTGAGCGGCATCGATCCGGCCTCGCGGTCGGTGCAGCTGGCCAACGGCGACCGCGTGCCGTACGACCACCTGATCGTCGCCGCCGGCGCCACGCACAGCTACTTCGGGCACGACGAGTGGTCCACCGTGGCGCCCGGGCTGAAGACGCTGGCCGATGCCTTCGAGATCCGCCGCCGCGTGCTGCTGTCCTTCGAGACCGCCGAGATCACCGCCGACCTGGAACGCCGTCGCGCCCTGCTCACCTTCGTGGTGATCGGCGCCGGCCCCACGGGCGTCGAGATGGCGGGCACGCTGGCCGAGATCGCCAAGCACACGCTCTCGGGCGAATTCCGCCACATAGACCCCGCCAGCGCGCAGGTGCTGCTGGTCGAAGGCGGCCCGCGCGTGCTGCAGGCCATGCCCGAGTCGCTGAGCCAGAAGGCGCTGGAGCAGTTGCAGAAACTGGGCGTCGAAGTGCGGCTGAACGCGCGGGTGACCGCCATCGACACCACCGGGCTCGAAGTGCAGACTGGCGGCGGCGCGGACGGTGCTCCGGTCGACAGCTACCGAATCGATAGCAGCTGCGTGGTGTGGGCGGCCGGCGTGGCGGCTTCGCCGCTGGGCCGCATGCTCGGCGCGGCCACGGGCGTCGAATGCGACCGCGCAGGCCGCATCAGGGTCGAGCCCGACCTGAGCCTCGCGGGCCACCCCGAGATCAGCGTGGTCGGCGACCTCGCCGCCGCCATGAGCCACGCGCCCGGCAAGCCGCCCAGGCCGGTGCCCGGCGTGTCGCCCGGCGCCAAGCAGGCGGGGCGCGCGGCGGCCGCCAACATCCTGCGCCGCATCGCGGGCCAGCCGACGGTGCCGTTCCGCTATGCCGACTACGGCAACCTTGCGACCATCGGCCGCAACTCGGCGGTGGTCGACCTGGGCACGCCTTTCGGCCCGCTGCGCTTCAGCGGCCGGCTCGCATGGCTGTTCTGGCTGTTCGCGCACGCCTACTTCCTGATCGGCTTTCGCAACCGCGTGGTCGTGATGATGGATTGGGCCAGCGCCTACTGGAGCTTCCAGCGCAACGCGCGCGTGGTGGCCGACGTTCAAGGCAAAAGCGAATCCTGAAAACCAGCCACATGCTCTCGCTCTTCATCTGGATCGCGGCGCATGCGGCCGAAGCGCTGTTCTGCCTCTGGGTGCTGCGCTGGGGCGGCGCCGAGCGGCTCGAAGGCACCTTCGCCTCGGGCTTCCTCATCAGCAACTTCGCGCCGCGCTGGAGCGCCGAGGGGCTGAAGATGGCGGCGCTGATCCTGCTGGTGTTCTGCGCCGTCAGCTTCGCCGCGGGCCTGTTCGTGCCGGGGCTGCGTTGCTGGGGCAGCTGCTAGCAGCGCCCTGCCCCCCAAGCCTCAAGTCCCGATCACGCCGCCGTCGTTCTTGGTGATGGCGATGGTCGCCGAGCGCGGCCGGCCCGCGCCGTCGGGCCACTTCGACACGGCGAGCGGGCGGTCGGGATCGCTGCGCTCGTTGGCCGGTTCGCCCGGGTGCTGGATGTTGATGAACAGCGTGCGCAGGTCTGGCGTGGCAGTGAGGCCGGTGATCTCGCAGCCCGCCGGGCCGAGCAGGAAGCGGCGGATCTCGCCCTTGGTCGGGTCGCAGGCCAGCATCTGGTTGTTGGGCAGGTTGGCGTACTCGCCCTTGCCCAGCGTGGAGGTCGACACGTCGGTCTCGATCCACAGCACGCCGCGCGCGTCGACCATCAGGCCGTCGGGGCTGCCGAAGGTGTCGCCCTTGATGTTGCCCTGCGCCTCGTAACGCTTCTGCTTCGGATCGCCCGCGAGCACGAGGTGGTTCCACGTGAACCTGGTGGCATCGAGGTCGCCGCTTTCCTTCCAGCGGATGATCTGCCCCATCGTGTTGTTGGAGCGCGGGTTGGCCGCGTCCATGAAGGGCTGGCCGGCGGCGCCGCGGTTGCTGTTGTTGGTGAGCGTGCAGTAGACCTCCTTGGTCAGCGGGTCCACCGTGATCCACTCGGGGCGGTCCATCTTCGTGGCGCCCAGCAGGTCGCTGGCCTGGCGCGCCTTGATGAGCACGTCGCCCTGGGTCGCGAAGCCCTTGTCGGCCACGAGGCCGCCCTTGCCTTGCGTGAGCGGCAGCCATTCGCCGGTGCCGTCCACGTCGAAGCGGGCCACGTACAGCGTGCCGTGGTCGAGCAGGTCGCGGTTGGCGGCGGCGCCACCGGGCTTGACCGCGTCGCGGCTCACGAACTTGTAGATGTATTCGAAGCGCGAATCCTCGCCCATGTAGACGACGGCGCGGCCGTCGTTGGTGAGCGCGGTGGCTGCGCCCTCGTGCGCGGCGCGGCCCATCGCGGTGCGCTTGCGCGGCGTGGAGGCGGGGTCCTGCGGGTCGATCTCGACCACCCAGCCGTAGCGGTTCGATTCGTTGGGGTGCTTCGACACGTCGAAGCGCGCCTCGTGCTCGTGCCAGCGGTACTTGGCGCCGTTGCCCTTCTTGATGCCCCAGCGCTTCTGGTGGGCGTCGGGCGTGTCGGTGCCCTCGAAGTAGTCGGCGAAGTTCTCTTCGCAGGTGAGGTAGGTACCCCACGGCGTGTGGCCGTTGGCGCAGTTGTTGAAGGTGCCCAGCACCTGCGTGCCCGAGGGGTCGGCGGCGGTGCGCAGCATGGCGTGGCCGGCGGCGGGGCCAGTGAGCGTCATCGGCGTGAGGGCCGTGATGCGGCGTGCAAAGCGCGAGGGCGCGAGCTGCGTCCACTTGCCGGCGCCATCGCGCTGCAGCTCGATGACCGACACGCCGTGCGCGTTCATCGACTTGCGCACCTTCTCGGGCGTCCAGGTCTTCATGCCGTCGGTGTGCAGCAGGCCGTCGTCGACGTATTCGTGGTTCAGCACCAGCAGACCGCGGTTGGAGCCTTCGATCGGGAAGAAGGCCATGCCGTCGTGGTGCATGCCGGCCTGCAGCGCCTGCTCTTCGGCGGTGTTGGAGCCGTCGGTCTTGAAGGCGGGCATGGCGCCCGCGATGCCGGTGGGGTCGCCCCAGCGGTAGAGAACCTGGGTGCTGTAGCCCTCGGGCACGACCACGGTGTCGACGGCTGCCATGGGCACGCTCTTGAAGCCGATGGCGCGGCCCAGGCCGCTCACATTGCCGCTGCCACCGGTGGTGGCGCATCCGGCCAGCGTGCCGGCCGCCAGCGGGCCGAAGAGCCCGGCCACCGCCGCTGCCATGCCACCGCGCACGAACACGCGCCGGGCCGGATCGGAAACTTCATGGATCGTGGGGTTGGCGGAGGGATTGGAGTCCTCCATGCGGGCGAAGTCTTTGGCCATGTTCTTGTCGCGGGGGATTGTGGGAACCCGCCATGGTCCGGAGGTCCCGTGAATTTGCCGTGACATTGGTAACCTTGGCTCCAGGCACCGGCAGGCTCAGAAAAGGCTGCCCCAATGGCCGCCGCCCCAGTGCGGCCGCGCCTGCTCCTCACGCTGGTGCTTGCGCCATTCCCACGGCGGCGTCGGCTTCGGGTCGGCCCAGAGGCCGGCGCGGCGTGCCTGCGCGCGTTCCTGCAGCTTGAAGAGCCCTCCGCCGCGCTTGGTGGCAAGGCGGTTGTAGTCGTACACCCAGGCCCAGCCCTCGGAGACCATGCGGCTGCCGGCGTCCTCGCCGTTGCAGCTCACGTCGGCCACGGTGCGGCCGTAGCGGTCGGTGTCGACCTCGCTGATGAGCGCCTGCTCGCCGAAGCAGATGCTGCTGAGCGCCTGCCTGCTGCGCTGGCCGTAGGGCTGGGCCTTCTCGGGCGCGTCGATGGCGGCGAGGCGCACCTTCACGCGCTCGTAGGCGCCGATGCGCCCGCATCGGGCGGTGAGCGTGTCGCCGTCGCTGATGCCGACGACGAGGCAGTTGCGGGGAGCGGCCTGGGAAAGAAGGGGGAAGGCAAGAAGAAGGAGAGAAAGAAGACTGGAAGGCAGCGCGCGAAAGTGCATGAAAAAGCCGGAAGGACCAGGAGATTGGCAGAATGGCCGGTCCGATCGAGGCTAAGTGATGCGCACGCCGGAAAAGATCGGGACACAGTTTTTTTCTTTCTTGCGTTCTTCCCTGAACGGCGCTTCGAAGGAGACCCGCACATGCAGGAACCCACCCGGGACGACTGGTTTTTCGCGGCCAACGACGCATGGGACGCCGGCGCGCACAAGAAGGCGCTGTCGCTGTTCCTCAAGGCCGCTGCCGCCGGCGAGACGCACGCGCTCAACAGCGTCGGCTATTTCCTCGACCACGGCATCGGCGTGAAGCAGGACAGCGCCGCCGCCCGACTCTGGTATCGCAAGGCGGCCAAGGCAGGCGACATTGCGGGCTGCGCCAACCTGGCCATCTGCTACCGCGACGAAGGCAACTTCCGCTGGGCCCGCTTCTGGTTCGAGCGCGCCTACGCCCAGGGCGACGGCGACGCGGCACTGGAACTGGGCCGCCTCTTCCTCTGGGAAGGCCCGCACAGGAACCACCGCAAGGTCGTCGACTACCTGACGAAGGCGACGCTGGCGGCGTCAGTCTCGCCGGATGGGAAAAAGGAGGCCGGGAGGCTGTTGAAGTCGATGGGGCGCAAGGAGTAGCGCGCCCCCGGCTCCAGCTCACTTCCCCGCGTTCTCATCCTCCTGCAGCAGCCGCCACATCACCTTCCCGCTCCCGCTCTTGGGCAGCGCATCGACGAACTGCACCTTGCGCGGGATCTTGTAGACGGCCATGTTCTCGCGGCACCAGTCGATGATCTGCTGCTCGGTGGTGTCCTTGTGGGTGGGGCGCAGCACCACCACGGCCTTGACGGATTCGCCGCGGTAGTCGTCCCTGGTCGAGATGACGCAGGCTTCCTGGATGGCCGGGTGGCGGAACATCAGCAGCTCGACCTCGGCCGGCCACACCTTGAAGCCGCTCGCGTTGATCATGCGTTTCAGGCGGTCGGTGATGAAGAAGTAGCCGTCCTCGTCCATGCGGCCCATGTCGCCCGAGCGGAAGAAGCGCTTGCCCTCGAATTCGACGAAAGCTGCCGCAGTGGCATCGGGGCGCTTCCAGTAGCCCTGGAACACCTCTGGCCCGTGGATGATGATCTCGCCCGATTCGCCGATGGGCATTTCCTTCAGCGTGTCGGGGTCGACCACGCGGGCGTCGGTGCTCATGAAAGGGATGCCCAGGCACTGCTGCTTGGGGTGGTCCGACGGGTTGGTGTGCGAGGGCGCGGCGGTCTCGGTGAGGCCGTAGCCCTCCTGGTACTTCAGGCCGTACTGCTCGAACAGGCGCTGCGCCACTGCCTGCGGCATGGCGGCGCCGCCGCCGCCGATGTAGGTCATGCTCGACAGGTCGTAGTTCGCGAAGTTGGGGCTGGCCATCAGGTCGATGACCATGGTCGGGATGTTGGTCCACGCCGTCACCTTCCAGCGCGAGATGAGCCGGCCGGCCACGTCGCGGTCCCAGCGCGGCATGATGATCAGCGTGGCCGCCGCGAGGATGGCCGTGTGCATCATGCTCACCACGCCGGTGATGTGGAACATGGGCACCACGGCCAGCACCACCGTCTCGGAGGTCGAGCCGCCCCACATCAGGCCCGCGAAGGCGTTGTGCATCAGGCTCGAGTGGTGGTGGACGCAGCCCTTGGGCAGGCCGGTGGTGCCGCTGGTGTAGGGCAGCAGCGCCATGTCGTTGGCGCCCACGACGTGCTCGGGCGGCGTGTGGCCGGCTTCGAGCGCGTCGGTCCAGGCGATGACCTTGCCGCCTTCAAGAGCGGGCAGCGGATGGCGGGTGGTGAGCCATTCCTTCCAGGCGGGCGCCGGGGCGTCGTCGCCCGAGGCATCGGCATCGAAGGCGTCGGTGAACTGGGTCACGATCATGTGGTCCAGCCGCTGCCCGGGCGGCAGCGCGTTGCTGGCCTTGGCCAGTTCGGGCGCCAGGTCGCCGGTGATGATGGCCACCCTGGCGTCCGGGTCGGTGATGTAGTGCTTGAGCTCCTCGGCCCGGTTCATCGGATTGACCGGCACCACCACCGCGTTGGCGCGCAGGATCGCGAAATGCGCGATCACCAGCTGCGGGCAGTTCTGCATGTCCAGGATCACGCGGTCGCCGCGCTTCACGCCCAGCGCGTGCAGCGTGCCGGCCAGCTTCTCGGCCTGCGCGGCGAAGTCGCGGTAGCTGGTCACCCGGCCGAAGAACACCAGCGCGGGCTTGTCGGGGTAGCGCGCGGCCGAGGTGGCCAGGTTGTGCCAGAGCGAGGTGGCGGGGACGGTGATCGAATGCGGCAGGCGCTTGGGCCAGAACTTGTGGTGCGGGCGTTGTTCCATGGTTGAAACGGGCGGAAGGAAAAGAGGGAAGGAAGAGAAAGCAGCTTTGCGCCAGCCTAAGCCGCCGCGCCCGCCGCTCCCATCGGGGAAGCCCCCGGGGCGTCACCTTGGCGACGCCCATTTTTCTGACGCGGCATGCGACGCGATGTGCGACTACAGACAAGCGCCCCCCGCTTCGGCGATACCTGCTGACCCGCAACCCGTCACCGCAATGAAGGAGTCGACATGGCAGCAGACAAGCACGCGAGCGTTCACTGGGAAGGCGCCGGCAAGACCGGCAAGGGCCTGATCAGCACCGAGACCGGCGCCCTGAAGGACTACCCCTACGGCTTCGCCAGCCGCTTCGAGGACGACAAGCGCGGCACCAACCCCGAGGAGATCGTCGGCGCGGCTCATGCGGCCTGCCTGACGATGGCTTTCGCGTTCGCGCTGGAAAGAGAAGGCCTGACGGCCACGAAGATCGACACCCGGGCCGCCGTGCGCCTGGCCAAGGATGGCGCGGGCTTCAAGATCGACCGCATCCAGCTCGAACTCGACGCCAGCGTGCCCAACCTCGACGAGGCGAAGTTCCAGGAGATCGCGGCCGCCGCCAAGGCCGGCTGCCCGCTGTCGAAGGCGCTGGCGAGCGTGCCCGAGATCACGCTGAAGGCGACGCTGGCCGGCTGAGCGGGCTGCCTATGATCGTCTCCTCACAAGAACAGGAGACGGATCATGAACAAGCCCTTTCGCGCCGCGCTCGCGGCCATTTCCCTCGGCCTCGGCGCCACGGCGGCAACGGCCGCCTTTCCCGACAAGCCGATCAAGATCGTCATCGGCTTTCCGGCCGGCGGGCCGCTCGACCAGCATGCGCGCCTGCTGACCGACAAGCTGCAGGCCGTGCTGGGCCAGCCGCTGATCGTCGACTACAAGCCCGGCGCGGGCGGCTCGGTGGGCGCCGACGCAGTCGCCAAGAGCCCGGCCGACGGCTACACGCTGATGCTGGCCAACACCGGCGTGGCGGTGATCAACGGCGCGCTCTACAGCAAGCTGCCCTACAACACGCAGCGCGACTTCGTGCCCATCGCGCGCACCGCGATGCAGCCGCTGGCGCTGCTGGTCACGCCCAGGCTGCCGGTGCAGAACCTGAAGCAGTTCATCGACTACGCCAAGGCGCGGCCCGGTCAGGTCAACTACGGCTCGGCCGGCAACGGCGGCATCAGCCACCTGGTGCCCGAGATGTTCAAGACCGCCACGGGCATCTTCATGGTGCACATCCCCTACCGCGGCAGCGCGCCGGCCTTCACCGACCTGATGGGCGGGCAGGTGCAGTTCATGGCCGAGTCGATCCCGCAGGCGGCCAACTATCACAAGCAGGGCAAGGTGCGTGCCCTGGCCGTGACCAGCCGCGAGCGCAACCCCGCCCTGCCCGACATCCCGACCGTCATCGAATCGGGCGTCAAGGGCTTCGAGGTGGTGGGCTTCTACGGCTTCCTCGCGCCGAAGGACACGCCTAAAGACGTGGTCGCGAAGCTCAGCGACGCCTTCAAGCAGGTGCTCAACAACCCCGAGGTGCGCGAGCGCATGGTGAGCCAGGGCGCCGACCCGGCCTTCCTGGGCAGCGACGACTTCGCGCGCTTCCTCGCCACGGAAACCCCGCGCTGGGAGAAGGCGGTGAAGGCCTCCGGCGCGCGGATGGACTGAGCGCCGATGGGCCGGTCGCGCGCCTGCTCCGACGCGCTCCGCCAACCCTCTTGGATATAGTGCCGCACCTTGTCGCACGGAGGTAGGCTTGATCGCCGGCGACAAGGCCAACGCAATCTAACGGGAGGAATCGCGCAATGCTCACACATCAAGACCACACCGGTTTCGGCCGCCGCATGGCAGCCCTGGCCTGCCTCACGGCCATGTCATTCTCGGCCGGTGCCGCCGACAAGGCATCCGCCAACCTCGCGCCCGACCTCGACGTAGCGAAGACGGCGCTCACGGCATTCGCGCAATGCGATGCATCGTTTTTCACCTTGCTGGGCCAGAAGCCGCAGCTCTTTGGATCAGGCGTCGAAGTCGCCGCGAACGGCACGGCAGCCGCCCCGACGGTGGCTGACCCGCGGTCGCCGAAAGGACAGCGACAGTCCTTCGCACGGCCGATCGACGTGGCAGGCCTGCGCCTGCTCGCCTGGCGCAACGAGGTGAGCTACGACGCGACAATGGGCGCATTCATCTGGTGGGGATTCGACGTCGAAGGCACACCCGACAACGCCGCGGACGCCCTCAACCGTCTTCTGCAGCCAGCCCAGCGCGTCGTGAAGACAGGCGCCGAATGGGCTCGCGCGGAGAACCGGCGGATCGGCGATCCCATCGACGCATGGCGCCGGGGCGGACAATCCGGATCCGTGACGCAGAAGGGTTCAGTCGAGCGCGTTCTGCTCATCGAAGCCGACGAGGCCCCCGGCCGAACCAAGGTCTCCTGCGCCTTGCAAGGCTCCGTCACGCCACCCTTGCTGGAGCGCGTGCGTCCTGACCTTCCCGCCTCGCTGCAGCAATGAGCCAAGCCGTCATGAGAATCGTCCTGGCCGCCGCGCTGGGAGTGGCCGTCGCGGGCTGCGCGTCGGTGCCCCTCTCCGGCCAAGGCGCATGCAGGGTCGCAAGCAACCTGCCGCTGACCGACAACAAAACCGCGTATGTCCAACCGGACAAGGCCCTGGAGCTCTGGACCCGTTGTGTAGACAGCGGACCGCAGACCGCCATCCTGAAAGGCCTGGCGCTGAAGATACGCAGCCAAGTGAGAGGGCAACTCAAACAATACAGTGAGGCCATTCAGGACCTGGAGGCGTCCCAGCGCCTGGTGCCACCCCGCGAGAGCTGGGACTTCATGAATCTCGCGTCGCTGTACCGAGATGCAGGGCAACCCGAAAAGGCACTCGAGCTGCTGCGCAAGATGCAGGACCAGCGGCTCGGCCTTGCGGGCATGGCGCCGTACTACCACCTGGGCAGGACCTTGAGCGAGCTCAAGCAATGGCCCGAAGCGACCGAAGCCTTCACCGAGGGCCTGAGCTATCAACCGACCTATGCGTGGGCCTACCTATACCGCGCCCTCACATACGACGCTCAGGGCAAGCGCGAATTGGCCAGGAAGGACCTCGAACGCGGCAAGGAATTGCTGGGCACCGAACTCAAACCGGACGATCGTGCGCAGCTGCTCGCCTCGCTGGGGCAATCGCCCTTCGATTCGCTACTTGCCCGGTACGGCTACGACAGCGCGACCTTCGTAGCGAGATAGCAGCCAGCAACCCTTCCTAGATTCCATATGAACATGAGCACGGCACGCATCGCCATCCTCCTGCTTGCCGCGATGGCAGGGCAGGCAGCCTTGGCCGCCGACTATGGCGGCTACCGGGGCAAAGGCGGGATGGGCGCCTACAAGATCGAGCCGAACGTCTACGAGTACCACTACGACAAGGGCTTCACCGGGCCAGACGCCGCAGGGTGGGACCCGAACCTGCAATTCGCCTGGTCGCGCCTGGGCGCGGCGATGACCTGCGGCATTCCGTACGACCGCGCGGGCGTCATCGCGGCACTTGTCGGCAAGTACCAGCAGGACGCACTGACGCACGGCATGAACGGCATCGATTTCCATGCGGCGCAGAGCAAGGCCAACCCCAAGTTCTGCACGCCAGAGCGGGTCGAGGAACTCAAGGCCATGATTCCCGCATTCGAGAAAGGTGATTTTCCAAGCAGGTTCTGAAAGCCTGGAGACCGCCAAGCATCTTTTTGGTGCACACGTCTTGCATACCAGTTGGCACAGAAGCTGCTGGTATGCAGGCCTATGGCCATCTCCGCATCCGAAATCAGTGCACGCATCGTCGAGGCGGTGATGGCACAGAAGCTCGCGCCGGGTTCGCGCCTGGGCGAGCAGCAGCTGGCGATGCTGTTCGACTGCAGCCGCACCATCGTGCGCGAGGCGCTCACGCGGCTGGCGGCGCGCGGCATCGTCACGGTGAGCGCGCGGCGCGGCTGGTTCGTCATTGAGCCTTCGCAGGACGAGGCGCGCGAGGCCTTCGAGGCGCGGCGGGTGATCGAACTGGGCTTGATCCGCAGCGCGGGCAGCACCGGCAAGATCGAGAAGACCGCCCTGCGCCAGCTCAAGGCGCACCTGCAGCGTGAAAAGGCCGCACTGAAAGAGAGCGACGTCGGCAACCGCAGCTTCCTGCTGGGCGATTTCCATGTCTGCCTGGCCGAGTGCCTGGGCAACACGCTGCTGGCCGACACGCTGCGCGACTACACGGCGCGCACCACGCTGATCGCGATGCTCTACCAGTCCACGCACGACGCGGTGCAGTCCTGCGAAGACCACGTGCAGATCGTCGCGGCGCTGGAGCGCGGCGACCACGCCGCCGCCGAGGCGCTGATGGCCGAGCACATCGGTACGGTGCAGTCGGCCCTGCGCGTGCAGGCGCCCACCGATCCGCTGGCGCAGCTGCGCGACGCGCTGGCGCCGCTGCAGAACACGGCCACGCCCAAAGGCAAGGGCCGCAAGCCCGGCGCACCACCCGATTCCGATTCTTCGACTTACCTAGGAGCCCTGCTATGACTTTCTCTGCTTCCAAGCGCCGCATCGCCCTCGCGCTCGCTTCCGCCGCCATGCTCGCCTCGGCCGGCGGCGCCTATGCCCAGAACGCGCTCGACAACGTGCTCAAGGCCAAGACCATCAAGATCGCCGTGCCCACCGACTACCCGCCCTACGGCTCGGTCGACAAGAACATGAAGCCGCAAGGCCTCGACGTGGAGATGGCAGAGCTGATCGCCGCCAAGCTCGGCGTGAAGGTCGAGCTGGTGCCCGTGACCAGCGCCAACCGCATCCCGTACCTGCAGACCAGGAAGGCCGACCTGGTGATCTCCACGCTGGGCAAGAACCCCGAGCGCGAGAAGGTGATCGACTTCTCGTCGGCCTACGCGCCCTTCTTCCAGGCCGTGTACGCAGCCAAGAGCATGAAGCTCACCAGCTTCGCCGACATGGCCGGCAAGACCGTGGCCGTGACGCGCGGCGCGATGGAAGATCAGGAGCTGAACAAGGTGGCGCCGCCGAACGTCGACTACCGCCGCTTCGAGGACAACAACGCAACCATCGCCGCCTTCGTGGCCGGCCAGACGCAGACCATCGCGACCAGCGCCGCCGTGGCCGGCGACATGCTCGCCAAGAACCCGAAAGTCAGCGCCGAATTCAAGCTGCTGCTGAAGGACAGCCCCTGCTTCGTCGGCGTGGCCAAGGGCGAGACCACGCTGAAGACCAAGGTCAACGAGATCATCGCGGCCGCCAAGAAGGACGGCACGCTGGACGCCATGTCCAAGAAGTGGCTCGGCAAGGCCGCTGGCGACCTCCCTGTCTGAACAAGCACTCCCCCATGCTTCGCGCACTTCGTGTCGCTGCGCACACCCCCTCGCCGGGGGCAACGCCTGCGGCCCGGCAAAGCCGGTTCCGCGGCGTTCCACGAAGAGAAGACTGACTTATGAACATCGAGTTCGACTTTGCTGCGGTGCTCTCCGAGTGGCCGCTGCTGCTGCGCGGCGTGGCATGGACCATCGGCCTGACCGCCGTCGGCACCATGCTGGGCATGATCGTGGGCACCTTCTGCGCCTGGGCGCGCGCCGACGGCCCGAAGTGGCTGCGCGCCATCGTGGGCACGTACGTGGAGCTGATCCGCAACACGCCCTTCATCGTGCAGCTGTTCTTCATCTTCTTCGGGCTGCCGGCCGCGGGCGTCAAGCTCACGCCGGAAGTGGCCTCGGTGATCGCGATGGTGCTGAACCTGGGCGCCTACTCCACCGAGATCATCCGTGCCGGCATCGAGGCCACGCCCAAGGGGCAGATCGAGGCGGCCGTGAGCCTGGCGCTCAGCAAGTCGCAGGTGTTCCTGCGCGTGGTGCTGCCGCCGGCGCTCAAGAAGGTGTGGCCCGCGATGGTGAGCCAGATCGTCATCGTGATGCTGGGCTCTGCCGTGTGCGGGCAGATCTCCACCGAGGAGCTGAGCTACGCGGCCAACCTCATCCAGAGCCGCAACTTCCGCGCCTTCGAGGCCTTCATCGTCGCCACGCTGATCTACCTGGCGCTGTCGGTGGCGCTGCGGCGGCTGCTCGACTGGGCAGGGCCGAAGTTCTTCTTCGGACGCTGAGCGAACACGGGCACTTTCACCATCATGGCTGACTTTTCACTTTGGGACATCCTGCGCAACCTGCTGATGGCACTGCGCTGGACTGTCGTGCTCTCGCTCATCGCCTTCATAGGCGGCGGCATCGTGGGTGCGCTGCTGCTCTTTTTGCGGCTGCGCGGCGGCAAGGCGATCGGCCGGGCCGTGGGCCTTTACGTGCAGCTCTTCCAGGGCACGCCGCTGCTGATGCAGCTCTTCCTGGCCTACTTCGGCATCGCGCTCTTCGGCGTGGACGTCTCGGCGTGGACCGCCGCCAGCGTGGCGCTCACGCTCTACACCAGCGCCTTTCTCACCGAGATCTGGCGCGGCTGCGTGGCCTCGATACCGAAGGGCCAGTGGGAGGCCTCGGGCAGCCTCGCGCTGAGCTTCGGCGAGCAGCTGCGCCACGTGATCCTGCCGCAGGCGGTGAAGATCGCCATCGCGCCCACGGTGGGCTTCCTGGTACAGGTCATCAAGGGCACCGCGCTGGCCTCGGTGATCGGCTTCGTCGAACTCACCAAGGCCGGCAGCATGATTTCGAACGCCACCTTCAAGCCCTTCGTGGTGTTCAGCTGCGTGGCCCTGCTTTATTTCGTGCTGTGCTTCCCGGTGAGCCTGTACGCCAAGAACCTCGAGAGGAAATCCCATGGCCGCCGTGCTTGAACCCCAACAACAGCCCGCCACCGTGGCAGGCTCGCCCATCGTGCGCATCACGGCGCTGCGCAAGTCGTACGGCACCAACGAGGTGCTCAAGGGCATCGACCTCGAAGTGAAGCGAGGCGAGGTGATCGCCATCATCGGCAAGAGCGGCTCGGGCAAGAGCACGCTGCTTCGCTGCATCAATGGGCTGGAGGTGTTCCAGGAAGGCTCGCTCACGGTGGACGGCAAACCGTTGCTGCACGAGAGCGCCATGGCCATGCGCGAGCTGCGCCAGCGCGTGGGCATGATCTTCCAGGGCTTCAACCTGTTTCCGCACCTCACGGTCGGCAAGAACGTGATGCTCGCGCCCACGCTGGTGAAGAAGCGCACCAGCCTCGAAGCCGCCTCGCAGGCGCGCAAGCTGCTCGCTCGCGTGGGCCTGGCCGAGAAGTTCGACGCCATGCCCGACCAGCTCTCCGGCGGCCAACAGCAGCGCGTGGCCATCGCCCGCGCGCTGGCGATGGAGCCGGCCGTGCTGCTGTGCGACGAGATCACGTCCGCGCTCGACCCCGAGCTGGTGGGCGAGGTGCTGCGCGTGGTGGAATCGCTGGCCGACGAGGGCATGACGCTGCTGATGGTCACGCACGAGATGAGCTTCGCGCGCAAGGTCAGCGACCGCGTGATCTTCATGCACCAGGGCCGCGTGCACGAGATGGGGCCTCCGGCGGAGCTGTTCGGCAGTCCGCGGACGGCGGAGCTGAAGCAGTTCCTGTCTTCGCTGCACGACTGAATCGAAACCGGCCGGGTTATCCTCGGCCCATGGCCTGCCTGCGTATCACGTCCATTATTCGACCCATCCGGAAGACGGTGGGTTAGCGCGCGGCACTTCGAACGACAACAGGTACACGCAATGCAACCCGCCCCACGAGGCGGGTTTTTCGTTTCCTGGGGCTCTTTTCTTCCACCCTCCAGGAGATCGAGATGACACCCCTCCCCCGCCCCGTGCTCCACATGGTCTGCGGCAAGATCGGCGCCGGCAAGTCCACGCTCACGCGGCAGCTCGCCGAGGCGCCCGCCACGGTGCTGATCAGCGAGGACACATGGCTGGCCGCGCTGTACCCCGGCGAGATCCACGAACTGCCCGACTATGTGCGCCGCGCGGGCCGGCTGAAGAAGGCGATGGCGGAGCATGTGGTGGCGCTGCTCGGCGCGGGCGTTTCGGTGGTGCTCGACTTTCCCGCCAACACGGTGGCCAGCCGCCAGTGGATGCGCGGCATCTTCGAGGCTGCGGGCGCGGCGCACGCGCTGCACTTTCTCGACGTGCCCGACGAGGTCTGCAAGGCCCGCCTGCGCGCGCGCAACGCGAGCGGTACGCATCCCTTCGAGACGACGGACGCGCAGTTCGACCTGATCGGCAGCCACTTCGCCGCGCCGTCGCCGGAGGAAGGCTTCGACGTCGTCCGGCATGGCTGAGGTCTCGCACCGCTATGCTCTGCCCCCGATGCAGATCGAACAAGCCAGGCCCGACGAGGCCGCCACAGTCGCCGCCGTGCTGAACGAAGCCGCCCGATGGATCGCCGCCGAGGGCCGGCCGCTGTGGTCGGCTGCCGACGTCGGCCTGGAGCGCGTGCAGCGCGACACCGATGCCGGCGGCTACTTCATCGCCCGCGCAGGCGCCGACGTGGCCGGCGTGGTGCGGATCGACCTCGAAGACCCGGGCTTCTGGCCCGAGATGGAGAGCGGCAGCGCGCTCTACGTGCACAAGCTCGCGGTGAGCCGGGCCTGGGCGGGGCATGGCGTTTCGGTGCGGCTGCTGGAGTTCGCGCGCGAACGCACGGCGCAACTGGGCCGGCCGTGCCTGCGGCTCGACTGCGTGGCCGACCGGACGCCGCTGCGCTCGCTGTACGAGCGCTTCGGTTTTTCACTACACAGCGTGATCTACAAGGGCGAACGGGCCTTCGCCCGCTACGAGATGCAGGTACAGGCCATCGGCGCGCCGCCCGACACCGGGAAACTTCCCGCCTGTGGCAAGCTCGGAGCCCTATGAACCACCGCAACCCGCCCCCCAACTCCCGCCGCCGGGTACTGCGTGCGCTGCTGGGCGCCACGGCGCTGCAGGCGCCCTTCGCGGCGCTGGCCGGTTTCAACTTCTTCACGAGCGAATACATCGCCAGCCGCGACGAGCTGCAGACGCAGATCGCCAAGCGCTTTCCGGTGGCAGAGCGCTATGCCGAGATCTTCATGGTCGGCCTGCGCGATCCGCAGTTGGGCCTGGATTCGAAGGCCAATCGCGCCGCCATCACCGCCACGCTGACCATCGCGAGCCCGCTGCTGGCGGCTTCGCCGGTGCAGGGCGTGGTGTCGGTCAGCAGCGCCCTGAGGTACGACGCCACGGCGCGCGCGCTGCGGCTGGACCAGCCCAAGGCCGAGCGCCTGGAGCTGCAGGGCATCGAGGGCCGCGACGCGGAGCGGCTGCAGAAGGTGGGCGCGGTGGTCGCGCAGGAGTTGCTGCAGGGGCAGGTGCTGCGCAGCTTCACGGCCGACGAGCTCACCGTGGGGCGCAAGACCTACGAGATCGGCGACATCACCGTGCAGGACAACGGCATCAAGGTACAGCTCAAATGAAATACACCCTCCTGGCCTCGGCGCTGCTCCTGGCCGGCTGCTCGGCCATCATGCCCACGGCCAGGCAGCATTTCGACCTCGAAGCCCATCGCGGCGGACGCGGACTGGCGCCCGAGAACACGCTGGCCGCGTTCTCCAACGCAGTCGACATGGGCGTGACCACGCTAGAGCTGGACATCGGGCTCACGGCCGATGGCGTGGTCGTGATCTCGCACGACACCTCGCTCAACCCCGACCACACGCGCGACGCGAGCGGCGCATGGCTCGCGCCGAAGAGCGGCGCGCCCATCCGCACGCTCACGCTGGCGCAGCTGCAGACCTACGACGTGGGCCGCATCGACCCGTCCAGCAACTACGGCAAGCTGTTCGCGCTGCAGATCCCGCGCGACGGCGAGCGCATTCCCACGCTGGCCTCGCTCTTCGCGCAAGTGCAGGCTCGCGGCGCGGATGCCGCCACGGTGCGCTTCAACATCGAGACCAAGATCGACCCGTCGAAGCCCGACGAAACCGCCGCGCCCGAGCCGATGGTGCGCGCGCTGCTCGCCGAGATCGACAAGGCGAACATGGCCGGCCGCGTGACCATCCAGAGCTTCGACTGGCGCACGCTCACGCTGGTGGGCAAGCTCGCGCCGCAGCTGCCGCGCGCCTATCTCACCACGGCCCGCACGCTGAAGGACAAGCGCTGGACCGACGGCCTCGACGCGGCCAGCTTCGCCTCGGTGCCGCAGATGGTCAGGGCCGCGTCGGCCAACGCGCCGGGGCCGGTGATCTGGTCGCCGGCCTTCGCCGACCTCACGCCCGAGGTCATTCGCGAGGCCCACAAGCTCGGCCTGAAGGTGCTTCCCTGGACGGTGAACCAGCGCGCCGACATGCAGCGGCTGATGGACTGGGGCGCCGACGGCATCATCACCGACTACCCCGACATCCTGCGCGACCTGATGCGCGAACGCGGCCTCTCGCTGCCGCCGCCCGGAAAGAACGCATCGTGAGCGCCGCGCTGCAGCAGCTCGACGCCATCGCCGCGCGCGTCGCGGCCTTGCGCAACAACGAAGGCGGCTCCGTCACCACGCTGTCGGACGAGGCCCGCGCCAGTACCGAACTGCTGGGCGCCCTGCCCCCGCGCTACGGCGAGGTGCTGCTCGGCCTGCTCGACCGGCTGGAGTCGAGCGCGCTCTTCAGCGAGGAAAGCTGCTCATTCAGCCAGAAGGACCTGCTCGACAACCTGCAGGTGTGGGTCGACAAGGCCCGCGGCCAACTGGTGTCTTGACCGGCGTGCCGATCCGCCGGTTTATCATCCCGCCCCATGCGCACCCTGCTGCTCGCCATCATGATCGTCCTGCTGCCCATCCGCGGCTGGCTGGGCGATGCCATGGCGGTCGAGATGGTGCGGCATTCGCTGCCGGCGGCCATGGAGGCCGCTACCGTGGCCTCAGCAGCGGCCGAAGCCCATTGCCACGAGGCGATGGATGCCGATGCAGGCGGCGACATGGCGATGGCCATGGACATGTCCGCCCACGGCAGCAGCCATGACGACGGCGGCAGCAACACCACCAACCACAACGACCACCAAGGCTGCGGCACCTGTGTCGCCTGCCAGGTCTGCCACACGGTGGCGCTCGGCGGCATGCCGCTGGTCGCCATCGTTCACGGCGCGCCCCAGGCGTCGCCCGCGGCCCACGCGGCCCGCTTCGTCAGCGCGGAGCCCGTCCAGGGCCTGAAGCCGCCCATTTCCTGATCTCCCTGCCCGTAGTCCGTCCGCAGTGAGCCCGTTGTTCCGGCTCGCGGCGTCCGTCGTATTGCTCATGGAGATCGAAAGTGAATTCCCTCATTCGCCGGCAGGCTGCCGGCACCCGTGGCCATCGCAGGCGTAGCGAAGCGCGCCCGCCCCGGCTCCCATCCATCAGAACCATCAGGACCGGCGCAGCGCTGGCCGCCGCGCTGGTGCTCGCCGGCTGCGCCAGCCTCTCGCCCGACGGCGGCAGCGCCGACGTGCAGGCGCTTGTCGGTACCAATCCGCTCATGGCGGGCACGACCGCCCAGCGTACGCCCGACGAGGCTTCGCAGAAGAGCGTCGATGCGCTGCTGGCCAAGCCGCTGGACGTCGAGTCCGCGGTGCGCATCGCGCTCATCAACGGCCCGCGCGTGCAGGACGCCTTCGCGACCCTGCAGCTCAGCGATGCCGACCGCGTGCAGGCCGCGAGCCTGCCGAACCCGGTGCTCTCCTTCAGTCGCCTGGCGCAAGGCAGCGAGCGCGAGTTCGAACGGATGCTCAGCTTCAACGTGCTGGGCCTCGTCACGCTGCCATGGCAGGCCCGGTGGGCCGGCCAGCGGCACGAGGCCGCCAAGCTGCAGGCCGCACAGAGCGTGCTGATGCTCGCGGCCGACACGCGCCGCGCCTGGGTTCGCGCAGTGGCCGCACAACAGGGCGTGACCTATCTGCGCGACGCGAAGGAAGCCGCCGAAGCCGGCGCCGAGCTCGCTCACCGCATGGCCCAGGTCGGCAACTGGAGCGCGCTGCAGCGCACGCGCGAGCAGCTTCTGCTGGCCGATGCCGCAGCGCAGCTGGCGCGCGCCGAGCAGGCCGCCGTCGCCTCGCGCGAGCAGCTCACGCGCCTGATGGGCCTGGGTGGCGAACGCGCCGCGAGCTACACCCTGCCCGACCGCCTGCCGCCGCTGCCGAAGGCCGCGCCGGAACTCGGCGACGTGCAGGCGCGGGCGCTGCGCGACCGCCTGGACGTGCGCTCTGCACAGGCGCAGAACAACGCTGTGGCCGGCTCGCTCGGCCTCACGCACGCCACCAGCGTCATCAACGCGCTGGAGATCGGCGTGGTGCGCAACACCACCTTCGACAACGACGCCGACCGCACGAAGAAGACCCAGCGCGGCTTCGACCTGGAGCTGCCGATTCCCATCTTCGACTGGGGCCAGTCCCGCAACGGCCGCGCCGAGGCGCAGTACCTGCAGTCGGCGGCCCGCGTGCGCGACGTGGGCGTGCTCGCCGCGAGCGAGGCGCGCGAGGCATGGCAGGGCTGGAACACAGCGTACGCGCTCGCCCGCCGCTACCGCGACGAGGTGCTGCCGCTGCGCAGGAAGGTCAACGAGGAAATGGTGCTGCGCTACAACGGCATGCTCGCCAGCGTGTGGGAACTGCTGGGCGAGACGCGCGCCAGCATGCTCGCGGTGAACGCGGGCATCGAGGCGCAGCGCGATTTCTGGATCGCCGACACCGACCTGCAGCTGGTGCTCACGGGCAGCTCGCCCGGTGGAATGTCCGCGCTGCAGACCGCTTCGGCCGCCGAAGCGCCGGCAACGGGAGGGCACTGACATGAACCGCCGCAACTTCTTCGCGGGCGCGGCCACGGCCGTCGCCGCCACCAGCGTGAGCCGCGTGTCCATGGCCGCGCTGCCCGAGCCGGTGTCGCAGGGCTCCACCGCCACCGCGCCACCGCTCTCGCCGCCCAACGGCCGCCCTTACAACCCTGTCGTCACGCTCAACGGCTGGACGCTGCCCTGGCGCATGAACGCGGGCGTCAAGGAGTTCCACCTCGTCGCCGAGCCGGTGGTGCGCGAGATGGCGCCGGGCTTCAAGGTCAACATGTGGGGCTACAACGGCCAGTCGCCCGGCCCGACCATCGAGGTGGTGGAAGGCGACCGCGTGCGCATCTTCGTCACCAACAGGCTGCCCGAGCACACCACCGTGCACTGGCACGGCCAGCGCCTGCCCAACGGCATGGACGGCGTGGGCGGCATCACGCAGCCGCACATTCCGCCGGGCAAGACCTTCGTCTACGAGTTCACCGCGCGCCGGCCCGGCACCTTCATGTACCACCCGCACGCCGACGAGATGGTGCAGATGGCGATGGGGATGATGGGCTTCTGGGTGACGCACCCGAAGGAAAGCCATCCGCTGATCGAGCCGGTGCAGCGCGACTTCTGCTTCCTGCTCGGCAGCTTCGACGTGGAGCCCGGCAGCGCCACGCCCAAGGTCAACACCATGACCGACTTCAACATCTGGAGCTTCAACAGCCGCGTGTTCCCGGGCATCGACACGCTCAACGTGCGCCGTGGCGACCGCGTGCGCATCCGCGTGGGCAACCTGACGATGACCAACCACCCGATCCACATCCACGGCCACGAGTTCGAGGTGACCGGCACCGACGGCGGCCCCGTGCCGCGCACCGCGCGCTGGCCCGAGGTGTCGGTGGACGTGGCGGTGGGCCAGATGCGGCAGCTGGAGTTCATCGCCGACGAGGAAGGCGACTGGGCCATGCACTGCCACAAGTCGCACCACACCATGGGCCCGATGGGCCACGACGTGCCCACCATGATCGGCGTCGACCACAAGGGCGTGGCCGAGAAGATAAAAAAGCTCGTCCCCGACTACATGGTGATGGGCGACAAGGGCATGGCCGACATGGGCGAGATGGAGATGCCCATTCCCGACAACACCGTGCCGATGATGACCGGCACCGGCCCCTTCGGCTCGGCCGAGATGGGCGGCATGTTCACGCTGCTGAAGGTGCGGCGCGACCAGAAGCCGGGCGACTACCGCGACCCGGGCTGGTTCAGGCACCCGCCGGGCACCGTCGCGCGCGAGGTGAAGGGCGCGAACGTGCCGCCGGCGACCCGCAAGGAAGCCCCGGCCTCGCCGACGGGCGCCAAGCCCGATGCGACCGTGCGCAAGCCCTCGGGGCACGACGCGCACAACCACTGACCTCTGCTCTTTCGCCCTCCTTTCTCACGGAGCTCACCTCATGAAAAAGACACAACTCAAGTCCATCGTCGCGGGCCTTGCGCTCGCGGCACTCGCCAGCGCCCCGTTCGCGCACGAGGCCCACAACAAACCCAGGCCGAAGGGCGCCGCCGAACTCGCGCCCGAGCAGAAGCCCTGGGGCATCGCCGGCAAGAGCAGCGCGGTGAAGCGCACCATCGACATCGCGATGGCCGACGACATGAGCTTCACGCCCTCGGTCATCGAGGTGCGCGAGGGCGACACCGTCCGCCTGCGCTTGAAGAACCGCGGCAAGGAGCTGCACGAGCTGGTGCTCGGCACCACCGCCGAGATCGAGGCCCACGCGGCCATGATGAAGAAGTTTCCGGACATGGAGCACGACGATCCATGGATGGTCCACGTGCCCGCCGGCAAGACCGGCAGCATGGTCTGGACCTTCAACCGCGCCGGCGACTTCGACTTCGCCTGCCTCGTGAAGGACCACTACGAGCTCGGCATGGCGGGCCGCGTCCGCGTGCTGCCTGCCGCCATGGGCGGCCACAAATCCTGAAGGAGACCCTATGAAGAGAAGACGCGTGTTGCTGGCGTTGGCTTCCACCGCCATGCCTTTCGCCGCGACCAAAGCGCTGGCCGCCGCGCCGATGGTCGAGATCTGGAAGGACCCGAACTGCGACTGCTGCCAGGACTGGGTGAAGCATCTCAACAGGAACGGCTTCGCCACGCGCGTGCACGACGAAGGCAACACGGCGGCGCGCACCCGGCTGGGCATGCCAGCCAAGCTGGGCTCGTGCTACACGGGCCTCGTCGGCGGCTACGCCATCGAAGGCCATGTGCCCGCGCGCGAAATGCAGCGGCTGCTCAAGGAAAAGCCCAAGGCCGTCGGCCTTGCCGTGCCCGGCATGCCGGTCGGCTCGCCGGGCATGGACGGTCCGGCCTACGGCGACCAGCGCGATCCCTACGACGTGCTGCTGGTGCTGGCCGATGGCAGCACTCGCGTCTTCCAGAGCTATCGCTGAATCGATCCTCGAACCACCCAGACAAGGAAAGCAAACTCATCATGAAGAAACTGTTCACTGCCCTCGCCGCCACACTGCTCGCCGCCGCGGCTTTCGCCCAGGCTGCGCTGCCCTCCGTGGAGGGCGAGGTGCGCAAGATCGACCTCGACGCGAAGAAGATCACGCTGAAGCACGGCGACATACCCAACCTCGAAATGACGGGCATGACGATGGTGTTCCGCGTGAGCGACCCCGCGCTGCTCGGCAAGGTGAAGCCCGGCGACAAGGTGCAGTTCACCGCCGACAAGGTCGACGGCGCGCTCACCGTGCTGTCGATAGCTCCGGCGAACTGAGCCCGGCCCGCAGCGCGGCTTCGAACACCGCGTTCAGTTCGCGCTGCGGGATCTGGCTGCTCGCGTAGGAGACCGTTCCCAGCGTGCGCAGCTCCTGCGCGCTGCGCCGCACGAGCGCCATGGCCGAGCGCGCGATCGAGCCGCCCACGCTGATGCGCCTGGCGCCGGCCTCGATCAGGCTGAAGGCGCTGGCGCCAGCCTCGTTCAGCCCCATCACGATGTTGAGCGGGCCCGCGATCTCGCGCGCCAGCGTCGACACCAGCGACGGATCGGTGACGCCGGGCACGAACACGCAGTCCGCGCCAGCCTCGATGAAGTGGTTGGCGCGCTGGATCGCGATGCGCAGCGCGCCGTTGCCTGGAAACTGGAACGCGTCGGTGCGCGCATTCAGCACGAAGCTGCCGCCGGCCGCATCGATGGCGGCTCGGGCGGCCGCGATGCGGGCTACGGCCAGTTGCTCGTCGAACAGGCGTCCGTGCGCGGCATCGGTGTCCTCGATATTGCCGCCCGCCGCACCTGCATCCATCGCCATGCGAACCGTGTCGGCCACATCTTCGGGCGCGTCGCCGTAGCCCGCTTCCAGATCGGCATTGACGGGGATGGAGACCGCTGAGGCGATCTTCCCGACCACGTCCAGCATCTCCTCGCGCCCTACCGCGAGCCGCGAGTCCCTCACGTTGTAGTCGGGCCTGCCCAGCGAAAACGCGATGCCCGCGCTGGTGGTGCCTATCGCCTCGAAGCCCTCCGCCGCGAGCAGCACCGCGCTGCCCGGGTCCCAGGCGTTGGGCATGACGAATCCGCGATTCGCGCGGTGCAGCTCGAGAAAGGCGCGGCCGCGCGCCAGGCGTGTCTTCGGGTCCATTCCAGCTCCGGCTTGATCGATGAAGGCCCGATCGTCGCGGCCGCTGTGGCGCGCGTCAAACGCATAATATTTCTTCAACCCATCGATTCTTTGCATGGATTCGCCACATGGACTCGGAAGCCCTCGCCACATTCCTGACGGTCCACCGCCAAGGCGGCGTGTCGGCCGCCGCGACCGCCCTCTCGCGCACGCAGTCGGCCATCAGCCGCCGCCTGGCGCTGCTTGAAGAGGAACTCGATGCCCCGCTCTTCGAGCGCGTGGGCCGGGGACTGCGGCTGAGTCAGGCGGGCGAGGCGCTGCTGCCGCATGCGGAGAAGGTCGCTGCAGCGCTGGGCGACGCGGTGGCCGCCGTGCGGGGCGCGAAATCCGACGCGGCGGGAACGGTGCACATCGCCGCCGTCGGCACTCTGGCGAGCTCAGGCCTCGCGGCGGTGCTCGCGAAGCTGCGGACCTCGCTGCCCGGCCTCGACATCCGCCTGCAGACGGCCACCAGCGCCGAGGTCAGCGAGAAGGTGCGCGCGAGCGACGTGGCAGTGGGGTTGCGCTACTACGAAGACCCGTCGCCGGACCTGCTGTGCAAGGTCATTCATCACGAGCAGCTGGTGGTGGCCTGCGCGCCGTCGCATCCGCTGGCGGGCAGGCGTCTGAAGTCGCTGGTGCGGCTCTCGAAGGAGCGGTGGCTGGCCTTTCCGCAGCCGCCCCGGCGCACCGAGCCGCATGCGGAGGCGATCTTTTCGCAGTTCCTCGTGCGGGGCGTGGAGCGCATCGACTGGAGTGCGGTCGACAGCCTCACGGCGCAGAAGCGGCTGGTGGAGGCGGGATTCGGCCTCGCCTTCCTGCAGGCAAGCGGCATCGCGGAAGAAGTCGCGCGGGGCAGCCTCGCGCTGATCCGCATCGACGATCTGGACGTGCGCGTGCCCGTGGCGTGCGTGGTGCGCCGGTCGGCGTTTCTCAGCCGCGCGACGCGCACACTGCTGGCCGAGCTGGAGCGCGCCGAACTCTAGAAACGCGCCGCGTCGAAGGGCGTCAGCGGAATCTCCGGATCGGTACCCGCGAGCAACTGCGCCGCCAGCCGCCCGGTGCGCGCCGAGCCGCACAGGCCGACATGGCCATGGCCGAAGGCCAGCACGATGTCGGGCGTCGCGGCAGCCGGGCCGATGCAGGGCAAGCCGTCCGGCAGGCTCGGGCGATGCCCCAGCCAGTGCTTCACGGTGACCGCTCCCGATGCGGGTCGTGCAAGCGAGGGAAACATCGATTGCAGATGCGCGTGCAGGATCTCGGCACGGCGCCAGTCCGGCGCGGCTTCGAGGCCCGCGATCTCCACCTGCCCGGCCGCGCGCAGGCCGCCGTCCATCCAGTGCGCGATGAGCTTGCCGTCGGCCACCATGGTCGGCGTGCGCGGGCCGGCCTTGGCGTCTTCGACGACCACGTGGTAGCCGCGCTCCGATTCCAGAGGCACCGCCGAGCCGGCCGCTGCCGCCAGCGGGCCGGAGCGGGCACCGGCGCAGATGGCGGCAGCGTCGCAGGCGATCTCGCCGGTATCGGTGAGCACGGCTCGCAGCCGGCCGCCCTCGATGCGGAAACCAGTCGCGCGAGCCGCAATGCGCTCGGCGCCCGCGTCGAGCGCATGCCGTGCCAGCGCAGCCACGTAGCGGCCCGGGTCGCGGCAATGGCCGGCCTCGGGCACGAAGATGCCGAGCGTGTATCGCGCATCCAGGTCGGGCTCGCGGCGGCGGAGTTCGTCCTGCGGCCATTCCTCCCACTGCACGCCGGTGCGCCGGCGCACGCGCCAGCCCAGCGCGTCGCCGTCGAACTCGGCGCGCGAGCGGTAGGCATGCAGCAGCCCGCGCTGCTCGATGAGCTGGGGCACGCCGGCTTCGGCTGCCAGCCGCGCATGCAGCGCAGGCGCATCGGCCAGCAGCGTGCGAAGCGCGTCGGCCGTGCGCTGCACGCGCGCCTCGGTCCAGCCTGAAGCCAGGTAGCGCAGCAGCCACGGCAAGGCGCGCGGCAGGTAGCGCCAGCGCAGGGCCAGCGGGCCGAGCGGATCGGCCAGCCAGCCCGGCACCTTGCGCCATGCGCCCGGCAGCGCGGGCGGCACCACCGAGTGCGACGAAAGCCAGCCAGCATTGCCGTAGCTGGTGGCGTGCTGGCCGCCCGGCTCACCGGGCTCCAGCACCGTCACGCGCAGGCCCGCGCGCAGCGCCTCGATGGCGGTGGCGCTGCCGACCGCACCCGCGCCGATCACCACCACGTGGCGAACCCCGCCGGGGGAAGAGAAACTTCTTGCAACCGTCATGGACGGCGATCGTAGAGGGTGCGGTCTCATAATCGGCCGCCATGTCAGCACCGTCTTCCTCCCTCCTCTCCCATTCCGCCGGTGCCATCACCGACGTCGCCGGCATCGAGGTCGGCCATTTCACCGAAACCCGCCGTCCCACCGGCTGCACCGTGATCATGGCGCGCGAAGGCGCGGTGGCCGGCGTGGACGTTCGCGGCGCCGCGCCCGGCACGCGCGAGACCGACCTGCTTTCGCCCGGCAACCTCGTGCAGCAGGTGCACGCGGTGATGCTCGCGGGCGGCAGCGCCTGGGGCCTGGCGTCCGCCGAAGGCGCGATGCGCTGGATGGAGGAACGCGGCATCGGCATGGACGTGCGCTTCGGCACCCTGCCCATCGTGCCGGCCGCCGTGCTGTTCGACCTGCCCATGGGCGACGCGCGCATCCGTCCCGACGCGGCCGCCGGCTATGCGGCCTGCGAAGCCGCCAGCACCGCAGCGCCCGCCGAGGGCAACGTGGGCGCCGGCACCGGCGCGCTGGTGGGCAAGCTCTTCGGCGTGCACCGCGCGATGAAGGGCGGCGTCGGCACCGCATCGGTCAAGGTGGGCGGCGTCACGGTGGGTGCGCTGATTGCCGTGAACTCGCTGGGCGACGTGATCGACCACGACACCGGCCAGCCCGTGGCCGGCGCGCGCACCGAGGACGGCAATGCGCTGCTCGACACCCGCCGCGCGCTGCTGCGCGGCCTGAGCCCCAAGCCGCTGCTCGCGGGCACCAACACCACCATCGGCGTGATCGCCACCGACGCGGTGCTGACCAAGGTGCAGGCCAACCGGCTCGCCACGGTGGCGCACGACGGCCTGGCACGCGCCATCAACCCGGTTCACACCATGAGCGACGGCGACACGCTGTTCGCGCTGGCCACCGGCCGCGTGCCGCTGGAGGGCGACGCGCCCGGCATGACGGTGCTGAGCACCATGGCTGCCGAGGCCGTCGCCATCGCAACGCTGCGCGCGGTGCACGCGGCTCGCACGGTGACGGTGGGTGAGCTGCACATTCCCTGCGCGGCGGATCTCGGCAAGGCGCGCGGCTGACAACGGGAGGCATCACCATGGCGTTCCCCAGAACCCTGAAGCTGATACTGCTGTCGATCCGCGACCTGATCGCTTCGGCGGGGCCGATCGTGTTCATCGTCATCGGGCTGCTGGTCGCGGCCTACTGGTGGCTGCAGCCGCAGCCGCCCAAGCACGTGACGCTGGCCACCGGCCCCACGGGCAGCGCCTACGCCCAGTTCGGCAAGCGCTATGCCGAGGCGCTCAGGCACAACGGCATCGAGGTGGAGCTCAAGGCCACCTCGGGCTCGACCGAGAACCTGCAGCTGCTGCGCACCGGCGGCGCCGACGTGGGCTTCGTGCGCGGGGGCAGCGCCGACCCGAAGGCCGACGAAGAAGCCGGCCTCACCTCGCTGGGCAGCCTCTTCTACGAGCCGATCTGGCTCTTCTACCGCACCGACTCGGCCCAGAAGATCGACCGCAAGACCGCCACCCTGACCTCGCTCACCCAGCTGCGCGGCCTGCGCGTGAACGTCGACCTGCCCGGCAGCGGGCTGCCGGACATCATGGAGCGCATGCTCAAGGCCAACAGGCTCGGGCCCGACGACCTGCTGCTGTCTAACCTGGAACAGGCCTCGGCCGCCGAGGCGCTGGAAGCCGGCATCCTCGACGCCATCGTGCTGTCTTCCGCGCCGCAGTCGCCGCAGGTGCAGCGGCTGCTGCGCTCCGACTCGATCAAGCTCATGGACTTCGGGCAGGCCGACGCCTACTCGCGGCGCTTTCCCTTCCTCTCGGCCGTGACGCTGCCGCGCGGGATGATCGACCTGTCGAAGGACATGCCGCCGCACGACGTGTCGCTGCTCGCGGCCACCACCTCGCTGCTGTCGCGCGACGAGACCCACCCCGCGCTGCGCCAGCTCTTCGCGCAGGCGGCGCAGTCGGTGCACAGCGGCGCCGGCTGGTTCAACCGCGCGCGCGACTTTCCCAACACCCGCACCAGCGAACTGCCGGTGAGCCCCGAGGGCGACCGCGCCATCAACGGCACGCCGCCGATCTGGCAGCGCTACCTGCCCTTCTGGGCCAGCAACCTCGTGGAGCGCATGTGGCTGGTGCTCGGCGGCCTGCTGGTGCTGATGCTGCCGCTGAGCCGCGTGGTGCCGCCGCTGTACCAGTTCCGCGTGCGCCGGCGCGTGTTCCGCTGGTATGCGAGGCTGCGCGACATCGAGGCGAAGGTCGACGCACAGAAGGGCGAGCAGAAGGAACTGCTCGAAGACCTCGACCAGCTCGACCGCGTGGTCAACAAGGTGGCGGTGCCGCTGTCGTACGCCGACGAGCTCTATGCGCTGCGCAACAACATCTACGCGGTGCGCAAGCGGGTGCTGGCCAGGACGCCGCAGGGCGCCGCGACCGAAGCGGCCCCTAAAACCGCCGCGAACGATGCCACCTGACGAGGCCCGGCCCGGGACATTGCGCACGCTGATCGACTTCGCACAGCCGCTCGGCACCGGCGGCCGGCTGCGGCTGGGTTTCGGCGAGCCTACACGCGTGCTGGTGGCGCGCACCGCCGACGAGGTGCGGCCGGTGCTCGACGCCGTCGAAGCGCTGGCGCGCGAGGGGCGTTGGTGCGTGGGCTATCTGCGCTACGAAGCGGCGGCAGCGTTCGACCGCGCGTTCGCGGTGCATGCGGCGGATGGACCGCTGGCATGGTTCGGCGTGCACGACGAAGCCCTGCCCTGGCCCGAAGCCACGGGCAACGACGCTCCTGCGTCGCTCGACTGGCAGCTCGGTCTCTCTCGCGCGGACTTCGACAGCCGCATGCAGGCCATTCACCGAGCGATCTCCAACGGCGAGCTCTACCAGCTCAACTACACCGCCACGCTGCACGCCGACTTCCACGGCGAGCCGCTGCCCCTGTTCATGGCGCTGCGGCAGGCGCAGCCCGACGGCTATGCCGCCTTCATCGACACCGGCGAGGAGCAGCTTCTGTCGGTGTCGCCCGAGCTTTTCTTCGACTGGCAGGGCGAACGCATCCTGACGCGCCCGATGAAGGGCACGGCCCCGCGCGGCGCCACGCCCGCCGAGGACGAGGCGCTGGCCCAACGGCTTCGCACCGTGCCCAAGGAGCGGGCCGAGAACGTGATGATCGTGGACCTGATCCGCAACGACCTCTCGCGCGTGGCCAAGCCCTTCTCGGTGCGCGTGCCACGCCTCTTCCACACCGAGGCGCTGCCTACCGTGTGGCAGATGACGTCGGACGTGGAAGCCCTCGCGCGCGAAGGCACGACGCTGGCCGACGCGTTCGCGGCGCTGTTCCCGTGCGGCTCCATCACCGGCGCGCCCAAGGTGAGCGCGATGCGCATGATCCGCGAGCTGGAGCCCGAGGCGCGCGGCGTTTACTGCGGCGCGGTGGGCGTCGTGCAGCCCGGCGGCCATGCGATCTTCAACGTGCCGATCCGCACCGTGGCATTGCGCGGCGCGCAGGCGCGCTGCGGCATCGGCAGCGGCATCACGGCCGATGCCCGGGCCGATGCGGAGTGGGAGGAATGGCGGCACAAGCGGGCCTTTCTGGACCGGGCGGGCCGGGCGTCAGGGCCGCCGTTCGACCTGCTCGAAACCCTCGCGCTGGTGGATGGCGAACTCCGCGACGCACCGGCCCATCTGGCGCGCATGGCGATCGCAGCCGCGCATTTCGAGCGCCCGTGGAACCAGGCGTCGGCTGCCTCCTGCCTCGACGATCTGAAGGCCCGGCACGCCACGGGCATGTGGCGTGTGCGCCTGCTGCTCGACGCACAAGGCACGCCGCGCGCCGAAGCCTTCGCGATGGAAGCGCCGCCCGCGCGCGTGCGCCTGCAGCTTGCCACGCGCCCTTTCGGCGAGGCCCACAGCGAGTTCACCCGCTTCAAGACCACGCGCCGCGCCCACTACGAAGCCTTCGCGCCCACGGAACCCGGCACGTTCGACACGCTGCTGTGGAACCGCGACGGCGAGATCACCGAATGCACGCGCGGCAACATCGCCCTGCTGCTGGACGGCCGCTGGGTCACGCCGCCGCTGCGCTGCGGGCTGCTCGGCGGCATCGGCCGCGCCAATCGCCTGCGCAGCGGCCAGCTTGCCGAAGCGGTCGTGCGCGTGGACGATCTGCCCCGCGTGCAGGCCCTCGCCTTCGTCAACAGCCTGCGCGGCTGGATCGATGCCGACTTTGCCCCTTTTCAAAAATAGTTCGACAAAGCGCTTGACTTAGAGCGCGCTCCAATTTCGAGAATCGACGCCATGGAAACCAGCCTGACCATCGCGGAAGTCGCTGAACGAACCGGCCTCACGGCCTACACGCTGCGGTATTACGAGCGCATCGGGCTCATCGCGGCGGTGCCCCGTGCACCGGGCGGTCAGCGGCGCTATGCGAGCGCCGACATGGACTTGCTGGATTTCCTGTTGCGCCTGCGCGAGACCGGCATGTCCATCCAGGGCATGCAGGCCTTCGTCAGGCTTCGAAGCCTGGGGGACGCCAGCGTCGGCGAACGGCGCGAGATGCTCGAACGGCATCTCGCCGAGGTTCAGGCCAAGGTGGCGGCGCTGCAGCAATCCATGCAGGCGCTGTCGCTCAAGATCGACCATTACCGCGAGGTCGAGAAGACGAAGAAGCGTCCCCCTCTGTCGGGCAAGGCCCGGGAAGGAAAGACGAGCAATGACGAACACACGACAAGACAAGGATCAAGACGACAGCCAGCGCTACGCGCGTGGCCTGGCCAAGCTTCGTGAGATCGATGGTGAAGGCGGCGTCAAGGTCGTCGAGAGCCTGGCCGGCATCGCGCCGGACTTCGCCCGCCTGGTGATCGAGTTTCCCTTCGGCGACATCTACTCGCGCCCCGGCCTCGACCTGCGCTCCCGCGAGATCGCGACGGTGGCCGCGCTCACAGCCATGGGCAATGCCACACCGCAGCTGAAGGTGCACATCCAGGCCGCGTTGAACGTGGGCGTGACGCGCGACGAGGTGGTCGAGGTCATCATGCAGATGGCGGTGTACGCGGGCTTTCCGGCGGCACTCAACGGCCTCTTCGCGGCGCGCGACGTGTTCGCGGCGGAGGATGAAAAAAGCGCGCGGCCCCTTGCGGAACCGCGCGCTCTTGCCGAAGCGATCTGAGCCCATTCGAGGAACACCGCGGAACCGGCTTTGCCGGGCCGCAGGTGTTGCCCCCGGAAGGGGGTTGGCGTAGCGACACGAAGTGCGCGCAGCCTGGGGGCGAGCCTTATTTCAGGGCTTTGTAGCGCATGCGCTTGGGCTTGGCGCCCTCTTCGCCCAGGCGCTTCTTCTTGTCGGCTTCGTACTCCTGGTAGTTGCCATCGAAGAAGGTCCACTGGCTGTCGCCTTCGGCCGCGAGGATGTGCGTGGCGATGCGGTCGAGGAACCAGCGGTCGTGGCTGATCACCATGACCGTGCCGGCGAACTCGAGCAGCGCGTCTTCCAGCGCGCGCAGGGTTTCCACGTCGAGGTCGTTCGACGGTTCGTCCAGCAGCAGCACGTTGCCGCCCGCGATCAGCGTCTTGGCCAGGTGCAGGCGGCCGCGTTCACCGCCCGACAGCGTGCCGACCTTCTTCTGCTGGTCGGCGCCGTTGAAGTTGAAGCGGCCCGCGTAGGCGCGGCTGGCCATCTGGAACTTGCCGACGTTGATGATGTCGAGCCCGCCCGAGATGTCTTCCCACACGGTCTTCTGGTCGGCCAGAGCGTCGCGCGCCTGGTCGACGAAGGCCATCTTCACGGTCTGGCCGATGGTGACCTCGCCCGAATCCGGCTTCTCCTTGCCCGCCAGCAGCTTGAACAGCGTCGACTTGCCGGCGCCGTTCGGGCCGATGATGCCGACGATGGCGCCGGCCGGCACGTTGAAGCTCAGGTTGTCGATCAGCATGCGGTCGCCGAAGGACTTGCTGACGTTCTTGAACTCGAACACCTGGCTGCCCAGGCGGTCGGCCACGGGAATGAAGATTTCCTGCGTTTCGTTGCGCTTCTGGTATTCGACGTCGCTCAGCTCCTCGAAGCGGGCCAGGCGCGACTTGCTCTTGGCCTGGCGCGCCTTCGGGTTCTGGCGCGACCACTCGAGTTCCTTCTTCAGGGCCTTGGCATGGGCTTCCTCGCTCTTCTGCTCCTGCGCCAGGCGCTCGCCCTTCTGCTCGAGCCAGGTGCTGTAGTTGCCCTTCCATGGAATGCCGCGGCCGCGGTCCAGTTCGAGGATCCACTCGGCGGCGTTGTCGAGGAAGTAGCGGTCGTGGGTGATGGCCACCACGGTGCCGGGGAAGCGCTGCAGGAACACTTCGAGCCACTCGACCGATTCGGCGTCAAGGTGGTTGGTCGGTTCGTCGAGCAGCAGCATGTCGGGCTTGCTCAGCAGCAGGCGGCACAGCGCCACGCGGCGCTTTTCACCGCCCGAGAGCACGCCGATCTTGGCGTCCCAGGCCGGCAGGCGCAGCGCGTCGGCGGCGATCTCCAGCTGGTGCTCGGAGTCGGTGCCGGCGGTGGCGATGATGGCTTCGAGCTCGGCCTGCTCGGCCGCAAGCGCGTCGAAGTCGGCGTCTTCGGCTGCGTACAGCTCGTAGACCTCTTCCAGGCGCTTCTTGGCGGCGTTGACGGCGCCCATCGATTCCTCGACCGATTCGCGCACCGTGTGCTCGGGGTTGAGCTTGGGCTCCTGCTCCAGGTACCCGATGGTCAGGCCGGGCATGGGCAGCGCCTCGCCCTCGATTTCCTTGTCGACGCCCGCCATGATCTTGAGCAGCGTGGACTTGCCCGAGCCGTTCAGGCCGAGCACGCCGATCTTGGCGCCGGGGAAGAAGGACAGCGAAATGTCTTTCAAGATCTGCCGCTTGGGCGGCACGGTCTTGCTGACACGGTTCATCGAATAGACGTATTGAGCCATGTGTGGTTTTGTTACCTTGGGTAGCGGGATTCGAGGGAATGCGCGGCCGCCGGAATGGAGGCATTCGGGCGCGGCAAACCACCGATTATCGACTCATGCGACAATAGGCCTCGTTGCCGGGTCCAGTTGCCCGCGACACCGGCTCTCTGCCGGGGACGAAGAAAGGCCCATTTCACCCTTTTGCGAGGGCGGACTTTCCGGCTCCCACCCCTGACCCTCATCTGCCTTGACTGGCTCGGCGTCAACAAGACGCCAAGCGGGCCGATGCCACTGCGCCGTGTATGGCGCTTATTGTTTTCAATGACTTTTGACGAACTGAAGCTGGCTCCCGCCATCTTGAAGGCTGTGCACGAGCACGGTTACGACACCCCCACCCCCATCCAGGCGCAAGCCATCCCTGCCGTCCTCGAGGGCCACGACCTGCTCGGCGGCGCCCAGACCGGCACCGGCAAGACTGCCGCCTTCACGCTGCCGATGCTGCACAAGCTCACCATGAGCCGCAGCGCCACCAACAAGTTCGGCGGCACCGGCATCCGCGCCCTGGTGCTGACCCCCACCCGCGAACTCGCCGCCCAGGTCGAGGAATCGGTGCGCACCTACGGCAAGTACCTGCAGCTGAGCTCTACCGTGATCTTCGGCGGCGTGGGCATGAACCCGCAGATCAGCAAGCTCAAGAGCGGCGTCGACATCCTCGTGGCCACCCCCGGTCGCCTGCTCGACCTGCAGCAGCAGGGCATGCTCGACCTGGGCCAGGTCCAGATGCTGATCCTCGACGAAGCCGACCGCATGCTCGACATGGGCTTCATCCACGACGTGAAGAAGGTCCTGGCGCTGGTGCCCAAGGAAAAGCAGAGCCTGCTGTTCTCGGCCACCTTCAGCGACGAGATCCGCGACCTGGCCGCCACCCTGCTGCGCAACCCGCAGAGCATCCAGGTCACGCCGCGCAACACCACGGTGCAGCGCATCACCCAGGTGATCCACCCGGTGGGCCGCGGCAAGAAGAAGGCGCTGCTCGCGCACATCATTAACGAGAACAAGTGGAGCCAGGTGCTGGTGTTCACGCGCACCAAGTTCGGCGCCAACAGCGTGGCCGAATTCCTCACCAAGAACGGCATAGAGGCGATGGCGCTGCACGGCAACAAGAGCCAGAGCGCCCGCACGCAGGCGCTGGCCGGCTTCAAGAGCGGCGAGCTGCGCGCGCTGGTGGCCACCGACATCGCCGCGCGAGGCATCGACATCGACGAGCTGCCGCACGTCGTGAACTACGAGATCCCCAACGTCAGCGAAGACTACGTGCACCGCATCGGCCGCACGGGCCGCGCCGGCTCCAGCGGCGAGGCCGTGAGCTTCGTGTGCCTGGACGAGGAAGGCTTCATGCAGGAGATTGAGCGCTTCACCAAGCAGACGATTCCCGTGCAGGTCATCGAGGGCTTCGGCCCCGAGGAAGGCGAGCGCGCCGAGCCCATCGCCATGGGCCGTCAGACCATCTGGGGCGGCGCCGGCCGTCCGCCGAGCCGCGAAGTCATGCAGGCGGCCGCCAAGGCCGCGCGCACCGAGATGCTGCAGCGCATCCGCGAGAACAAGGCTGGCCAGGGTGGCGGCAACGGCGGTGGCGGCGGCCAGCGCCGTGGCGGCGGCCAGGGTGGCAACGGCCAGGGCCGCAATGCCAATGGCGGCGGCCAGGGTCAAGGCCAAGGCCCGCGCGGCCAGGGCGCGCGTCCGCAACAGCAGCCGCGCAACCCGCAGGGCCCGGCACGCGCTCCGCAGCATCACCATCACGCTCCGCACGAGGAGCGCCAGCCGCGCCATCACGGCAACAGCCACAGCCCGACGCAGGCCAACCAGGTCGCGCACCTGCGCGCCGAATCGGTCGGAGGCGGCGCCGGCCAGCCCGATCCGCTGCGCACCAGCGTCGACCACATGGGCGGCCGCGGTCGCGGCGGCCGCTCGGGCGGCGGTGGCTACGGTGGCGGCGGTGGTGGCCGTCGCTCGGGTGGCGGTGGCGGCTACGGCGGTGGCAACCGCTCCGGCGGCGGCGGTGGCCGTTCGTTCGGCCGCTGAGATCCGCCGGTAGCGCCAGCCTGCTACCGCCAGGAATCGGAAGAGGGCATCCGGCACACCGCCGGGTGCCCTTTTTTCATGGGGTTTTCCTGCGCCGCGGCACAGGGCGGCCGGACGACGACTCAAGACACAATCGTCACGCCATGCAATACATCCCGCCCAACTACGCCACCCTCTTCGTAGCCACCTGCAACGTCCTCAATCTCGCGGCCCCGAACCGCGTGTACTACGAGAACCAGGACGCCTACACCGAGCGCGAGTACGAGCGGAAGATCGATTGGACCGGTGAGCGCTTCCACGCGCTCAATGCCGACGTGCTGGCGGTGCAGGAGGTGTGGGACGAATCGGCGCTGAAGGCCTGCATCGCGCGCAGCGGCCTGCGCTACGACTTCGTCTCGGTGCCCGGCGCGGAGAACACGCCGCCGCCCGGCAGCCCCGAGGGTACGCTCGCGCGACCGGGCGCACAGGGCACGCCGCGCGTGGGCATCGCGACGCGGCTGAAGGTGGACGAGGTCCGCTCCTTCGTCGACTTTCCGCCCGGCTTCGGCGTCGATGTGCCTGGGCTCGGTCCGCACACGCGCTTCGAGCGGCCTCCCCTGCTCGCCACGGTTCGCATGAAGCACGGCCAGCAGGTGCACGTGCTCACGGTGCACCTGAAGTCCAAGCGCCCCAAGTTCCTGCAGGACGCGCAGGGCAACCCGCTGGAAGACCGCGACGACCGCAAGGTGGGCGTGATGGCTTCGCTGCGCTCGCTGCTGATGCGCGGCGCCGAGGCCGCCGCCCTGCGCTGCATCGTGATCGACCTGCTGCAGGGCACCAACGTGCCGCTGGTGGTGATGGGCGACTTCAACGACAACCCGCACAGCGTGACCACGCAGCTGGTGGCCGCCACCTCCGAGGTGGCCTACGACAAGGCGGCGCGCGACGTGGCCCTCTTCAACGCCTACGAGATGCAGGGCGAGTCGGCACTCAAGAAGGACGTGGCCTATTCGCACATCCACCAGGGCTACCCGGACGTGCTCGACCAGATCTTCGTGAGCGAGGAATTCGTCGCCACCAGCCGGCACAGCCTGGGCGACGTGCGGCGCGTCGACTACTTCAACGACCACCTGCACGAAGGGCGCGACCGCTCGCGCTCGGACCACGGCTTCGTGCGCGCCCTGCTGCGGCTGCGCACGTAGCCACGATCGGGCTCAGCCCATGCGGCGGCCGGTCTGCCGGTCGAACAGGTGCACGTTCTCCGACTCGATGGCGAGCCGCACGATGTCGTCGGGCCCGGCATCGACCCGGCCGTGCACTGCGAGCACCAGCCTGGCCTCGCCGACCTGCACCAGCAGTTCGGTCTCGGCGCCGGTAGGCTCCACGACGACGACCCTGGCTTCCACGCCGTGCGAGCCGCCGCCCAGCGTCATGTCGCCGGGGCGGATGCCGTAGTGCACCGGCTGGCCATCGGGCACCGCGGTCGCGGCCGGAACCGGCCAGCGCGCACCCTGCGACTCGACCCAGCATTCCCCGCCCGAGCGCCGCACCGTGCCCTCGATGACGTTCATCGACGGCGAACCGATGAACTGCGCGACGAAGAGGTTGTCGGGACGGTCGTACAGCTCCAGCGGCGTGCCGATCTGCTCGATGATGCCGTCGTGCATCACGACGATGCGGTCGGCCATGGTCATCGCCTCGATCTGGTCATGCGTCACGTAGACGGTGGTGGTCTTCAGCCTCTGGTGCAGCGCCTTGATCTCGGCGCGCATCGCCACGCGCAGCTTGGCGTCGAGGTTCGACAGCGGCTCGTCGAAGAGAAACACCTTCGGGTCGCGCACGATGGCGCGGCCCATGGCCACGCGCTGGCGCTGGCCGCCCGAGAGTTCGCGCGGATAGCGGCCCAGCAGCGCGTCGAGGTTGAGGATCTTCGCGGCCTTGGCCACGCGCTCGTCTGTCACCGACTTGTCGGCGTTGCGCAGCCGCAGGCTGAAGCCCATGTTCTCGCCCACCGTCATGTGCGGATAGAGCGCGTAGCTCTGGAACACCATCGCGATGTCGCGGTCCTTGGACTCGAGGTCGTTGACCACTCGGCCGTCGATGACGATCTCGCCGCCGCTGATGTCCTCCAGGCCCGCGAGCATGCGAAGCAGCGTCGACTTGCCGCAGCCCGAGGGGCCGACCAGCACGACGAACTCGCCGTCGGTGATGTCGAAGCCCAGGCCCTTGATGATCTGGACCTTGCCGAAGGATTTCTGGATATTGCGAAAGGATACGGATGCCATTTTTTCGTTTCCTGCGTGGGCTTTTTCAGCTCTTGACTGCGCCGGCGGTTATTCCGCCGACCATGTAGCGCTTGAATGCGTAATAGATCGCCGCCGGGGGCAGCGCGTAGATCAGGCCGGTGGCCATCAGCAGCTCCCACGGCGAATCGTCGGCCGAGAGGAAGTTGCCCAGCGCCACGGCCAGCGTCACGCTCTTGTCGTTGGACAGCAGCAGGAAGGCGTAGAGGTACTCGTTCCAGGCCAGCAGCAGCGAATACGTGCCCACGGCCACCAGCGAAGGCACCATCAGCGGCAGGTACACGAGGCGGAACAGTTGCAGCGGCGAGGCGCCGTCCATGCGCGCGGCCTCGTCGAGTTCGTAGGGCAGCTTGTCGGAGGCCTGCTTCAGCACCCAGATGCAGTACGGCGAAGCGATCGTCACCATCGCGAGGATCAGCGCCCACTGGCTGTTGAGCAGGCCGTAGTTGCCCATGGTCTTGTACATGGGCACCGCGAGGAAGGCCGCCGGGATGAAGTAGGTGAACAGCGCCATGTTCATCACCGTGCGCCCGCCGCGCACGCGCAGCCGGCTGATGGCGAACGCCGCCGTGGTCGCCACGAAGAGCGTGAGCGCGCCCACCGACAGCGCGATCAGCAGCGAGTTCCACAGCTGCAGCCAGAAGTGGTCGAGGTAGAAGTGCTTCTGCTGGAACACGATGCGGAAGTTGTCCAGCGTCGGACTCTTGGGCCACAGGTGGCCCGAGGTCGCGGAGTCCTTCGACGAGATCGCGAACAGCACCATGTGGTAGACCGGGATCAGCGTCCACAGCAGCACCGGAATGCCGATGAGCAGCAGCCGGGCCTCGGTGAGCACGGCTCTTGGTGTCCAGCGCTTCATTTCGAGAGCCTCTTCATCATGAAGTAAACCAGCGGCAGAACGAGCGGCATCGCCACCACGATGGAAGCCATCGACAGGTCGACCTGGTCGAGGCGCAGGTAGCGGATGCCCAGCGTGGCGAGCACGTGCGTGAGGTCGGCGGGGCCGCCGCCGGTCAGCAGGTAGACGCTGTTGAAGTCGCCCAGCGTCCAGATCATCGAGAGGATGAGCGAGGTGATGTAGAGCGTCTTCAACGCCGGCCAGCTCACGAAGCGGAACTTCTGCCACGACGAGGCGCCGTCGACGGAAGCAGCCTCGTACTGCTCGGTGGGAATGGCCAGGCGGCCCGCCACGAGGATGAGCGTCCAGAACGGCAGCGACTTCCAGATGTGCACGATCATCGCGAAGGCCAGCGCCAGCGAGGGATCGTTGAGCCAGTTGGGGCCGTCGGCGCCGGTCAGGCGGAAGATGGTGCTGTTGATCACGCCCCACTCCGGGTTCAGCATGAAGCGGATCGACAGGATCGTGGGAATGGAGGGCATCGCCCACGGCAGGATGAAGATCGCCGAGACGATCTTGATCCACCAGCGCGATGTCACGAAGAAGCCCGAGAGCACGAGTGCCACGAGCATCTTGAGGTTGATCGCCACGACCAGGAAGATGGCCGTGTTGATCACGGACCGGAAGAAGATCGGGTCTTCGACCAGCTTCACGTAGCTTTGCGGATGGCGGGCGAGCCAGAGGCCGTAGCCCACCGGGTACAGCACGAACACCACGAACACCAGCAGGTAGGGCACGACCATGACCGCGCCCCAGAACTGCCAGCGCGCATGCCGCGCTCCGGGATTGACGACAGGCGCCGAAGTACTCGGCGCGGCGGCGGAGGCAGTTGCGCTGCTCATGGCGTGCTGCTGATGGTAAACGTGCCGACGGGTACCGTGCGTGCGCGGCTTACTGACCCGCCACCGTCTTGATACGGGCGATCATCTCGTCCACCGCCTTGTCCACCGGCACCTTGTCGGTGACGATGCGGCTCATGGCCTTGGCCCAGACGTTCTCGTTGTTCAGCACGGTGAACTTGTAGTTCTTCGTGAATTCGAAGGTCACGGTGCCGGCGGCGTACTGGTTGTAGACCGAGAGGCGGTGCGGGTCTGCCTTCCAGAAGTCACGCTGCTGCGCGGCCTTGGTCACCGGGAACCAGCGGCCCAGCGAGCCTTCGACGTACGGCGTCAGGTTCTCTTCCTGCATCAGGAACGAGACGAACTCCTTGGCGCGCGCCTTGTTCTTCGCGTCCTTGAACACCACGCCGGTCTTCACGGCCGTGCGGTAGACCATCTTGCTGCCATCGGGCTTGTTCGGGAAGCCGGCCGTGCGGATGCGCTCGGTGTAGTTCTTGCGCGCTTCCTCGCGCTGCTCGGGCGTGAGCGATGCGTTGTTCGAGTCGTCGAGCCACTTGGCGGCGATGGAGATGGTCGCGTTGTGCGTCATCACGGTCGTCTTGTTGTGGAACGCGACGTTGTTGTCCGGGTCCTTCCAGCTGGTGGAAGAAGGCGGCGTGCAGCCCTTGACGTAAGGCGTGGTGTAGTCGGTCATGGCGCCGATGAGGCCGGTGCGCACCTTCGGGTCGTCGACCAGCAGCTTGCCGTTGTCGTCCACCAGCTTGACGTTGTAAGCGTCCATGAAGGTCAGGAACGAATAGAACGCGTCGCTCGAGTCCACGCCCATCGGCATGCCGATGCCGAAGTTGCGCTTGCCGCTCTTCTGGCGGCTGGCTGGCTGCACTTTCTCGCACCAGAACGACCAGTAGTCCTTCCAGCCGGTGGGAATGTCGGACTCCTTGAATCCGGCTTCGGCCAGCATGTCGAGCCAGTACTCGATGTGCATGGTCTGCTGCTTGATCGGGAAGGCGTAGTACGCCTTGCTCTTGGTCTGGTCGTTGTAGAGGTAGGTGGTCTCCAGCGTGTTGGGCGCGAAGCGGTCCTTCATGGGCGTGAGCACGCTGCTGATGTCCTCGAGCTTGCCGTCGTAGGCCCACTTGCCCGTGACCTGGAAGTCGTAGACGTCGGCGTAAGCCACGTCAGGCGGGCTGCCCGAGTCGAGCGCGGACACGGTCTTGGGGATCATGTCCTGGATCGGGTACTGCGAGAGTTCGATCTTGACGTTCTTGTTCTTCTCTTCGAACTTCTTGATGGCGGCGAACAGTGCGTCGTCCTCCGCCTTGTAGAAGCCCTTGACCCACCAGACGGTGAGTTTCTCCTGCGCGGCGACGTGGCCTGCCGACAGCAGGCCCATCGCGACCAGCGTCGGCGCGATCAGCGACTTGACGAATTTCATGGACGTTGTCTCCTTCTCTTCTGGGGTGGAATCTGCTCGGCGCGCGAGCGTGGGGGTGAAAGAACCGGAAGTGGACCGTGAGCGCCGCCAGTGCGCCTGGCTGGCTAACTGGCCCTGAGCCTGGGTGGCGGCCTGCTCAGCCGCGGCAGCCGGCGGCGCGAGCCGAGCACGTCCTCGATGTCCTGGCGGGCGCCGTCGATGAGCCGGAGGATCGCGCGTTCCGCGACGTCGGGGTCGTGCGCGATCACCGCGTCGAGCACAGCGCGGTGCAGCGGCAGCGAGAGCGTGGGGCCGTCGGGCTTGGTGGTCGATATCTCGAAGCTGGTGCGCAGCAATGCGTTGAGCACCTTGCTCATCTGCGCAATCATCCTGTTGCGCGCGGCCCCCAGCAGGCCGTTGTGAAAGCGCAGGTCGAAGGTGACGTAGTCGCCGCCGTTCTCCACGGCTTCCTTCATGCCGGCGTAGGCACGCTCGATCTCGTCGATGTCTTCCGCGGTGGCCCTCTCCGCGGCCAGCCGCACCGCCGCCGGCTCCACCGCGCGGCGCAGGTCCTGCAGGTCGCGCAGGAACTCGGGCGTGAGGCCGGCGCGCGCCTGCCAGGTGATGACGTCGGGGTCGAACCAGTTCCACTTGTCCTTGGGCAGCACGCGCGTGCCGACCTTCGGGCCGGTCACGATCAGGCCCTTGGCCACCAGCGACTTGATGGCCTCTCGCACCACGGTACGGCTCACGCCCAGCTCCTCGCCGAGCACGGGCTCGGACGGGATGGATGCACCGATCGCATAGCGGCCCGACACCACGGCTTCACCGAGGAGTTCGAGCGTGCGACCGTGGATGTTCTTGATCATGCGTGATGTGAAAACTGGTATCCCGTCGCTCGAAAACACTAAGGGTCCGGCGCGTTGTTCGCGCTTATCATATGATGATTGAAACGCTCTATCGGCAGGACAAACCCTGAGGATCGGGCGCAGGTTTCGACAACAAAGAGAGACATCCAATGAGCACCGCCCCCAGGAAGAAACCCGAAGAACTCCGCAGCCAGCAATGGTTCGGCCGGCACGATCGCGACGGCTTCATCTACCGAAGCTGGATGAAGGGCAAGGGCGTTCCGCACGACCAGTTCGACGGCCGCCCGGTCATCGGCATCTGCAACACATTCAGCGAACTCACGCCCTGCAACTCGCACTTCCGCACGCTCGCGGAGCAGGTGAAGATCGGCGTGTACGAAGCCGGCGGCTTCCCGCTCGAGTTCCCGGTGATGTCGCTCGGCGAGACGCTGCTGCGTCCCACCGCGATGCTGTATCGCAACCTCGCGAGCATGGACGTGGAGGAAAGCATCCGCGGCAACCCGCTCGACGGCGTGGTGCTGCTCATGGGCTGCGACAAGACCACCCCCGCGCTCATGATGGGCGCGGCCAGCGTCGACCTGCCTACCATCGGCGTGTCGGGCGGCCCGATGCTCTCGGGCAAGTGGCGCGGGCAGGAGCTCGGCTCGGGCACCGGCGTGTGGCAGATGAGCGAGCAGGTGCGCGCAGGCACGCTCAAGCTGCAGGAATTCTTCGAGGCCGAGAGCTGCATGCACCGCAGCCACGGCCACTGCATGACGATGGGCACCGCCAGCACCATGGCGAGCATGGTCGAGTCGCTGGGCATCGGCCTGCCGGGCAACGCGGCCTACCCTGCTGTGGACGGCCGCCGCAACGTGCTGGCGCGGCAGGCGGGCCGGCGCATCGTCGGCATGGTGCATGAAGACATGAACATGTCGAAGATCCTCACGCGCCAGGCCATCGAGAACGCGATCAAGGTCAACGCGGCCATCGGCGGCTCGACCAACTTCGTGATCCACCTGCTGGCCATCGCGGGACGCATGGGCGTCGAACTCACGCTGGAAGATTTCGACCGCCTCGCCTCCGAGCTGCCCTGCCTGGTGAACCTGCAGCCCTCGGGCCAGTTCCTGATGGAAGACTTCTGCTATGCGGGCGGCCTGCCGGTGGTCATCAAGGAGATCGCCGAGCATCTGCACAAGGACGTGATCACCGCCACCGGCCAGAGCCTGTGGGAGAACGTGAAGGACGCCGAGAATTTCAACCCGCAGGTCATCCGCCCCCTGGCCGAGCCCTTCAAGGACAAGGCCGGCATCTGCGTGCTGCGCGGTAACCTCGCGCCCAACGGCGCCATCATCAAGCCCAGCGCGGCCACGCCGGAGCTGCTGGTGCACAAGGGCCGCGCGGTGGTGTTCGAGAGCGCCGACGACCTGCACAGGCGCATCGACGACGAAAACCTCGACATCGACGAGAACTGCATCATGGTGCTCAAGAACTGCGGGCCCAAGGGTTACCCCGGCATGGCCGAGGCAGGCAACATGCCGCTGCCGCCGAAGGTGCTGCGCAAGGGCATCACCGACATGGTCCGCATCAGCGACGCGCGCATGAGCGGCACGGCCTACGGCACCGTGGTGCTGCACACCGCGCCCGAGGCGGCAGCGGGCGGCCCTCTGGCGCTGGTGCAGGACGGCGACATCGTCGAGCTCGACGTGCCCAACCGCAGGCTGCACCTGCACGTGAGCGACGAAGAGCTGGCGAAGCGCCGCGAGAAATGGGTCGCGCCCAAGGCGCCGCTCGAATCCGGTTACTGGAAGTTGTATGTCGATACGGTGCTGCAGGCCGACCAGGGAGCAGACCTGGCCTTCCTGCGCGGTCGCCGCGGTGCCTTCGTGCCGCGCGACAATCACTAGATGACAAGACTGGTTGCAATCGACTGGGGCACGAGTTCACTGCGCGGCGCGCTGCTTGACGCCAGCGGCAAGGTGCTTGAAGAGCGCAGCGATGCGCGCGGCATTCTCACGGTGCCCGAAGGCGGCTTTCCGGCCGTCTTCGACAAGCTCTTCGGCGACTGGATGCGCCTCGAAGGCGCGCGCTGCCTGATCTCCGGCATGGCCGGCAGCAAGCAGGGCTGGGTGGAGGCGCCCTACTGCGCCTGCCCCGCCGGCCGCGTCGAAGTGGGCCGCAAAATTATCGACATCGACGCCGTTGCGGGCGCGCGCATCGCGATCGTGCCGGGCCTGAGCGACGAGCACGCCGGCGTGCCCGACGTGATGCGCGGCGAGGAAGTGCAGATCTTCGGCGCGATGGAGCTCACCGGCCTGAGCGAAGGCGTCTTCGTGCTGCCCGGCACGCACAACAAGTGGGCATCGGTGAAGAAGGGCCGCGTCGCGGGCTTCCGCACCTACATGACGGGCGAGTTCTATGCGCTGCTGAGCCAGCACTCGATCCTCGCGCGCACGCTCGATGCATCGGCGCCGCTCGACGAGGCAGCCTTCCTCGAAGGCGTGACCCGCTCCGAGAACGGACACGGCCTGCTGCACAACGCCTTCGGCACGCGCACCCTCGCGCTGTTCGAGCGCATGCCGAAGGAGGAGCTGTCGAGCTACCTCTCGGGCCTGCTGATCGGCGAGGAGCTGCGCACGCAGGCGCTGCAGGCGTCGGGCGAAGTGATCCTGATCGGCTCGTCCAACCTCACCGAGCGCTACACGCTGGCCCTGCGCGCCACCGGCGTCGCCACGCGCACGCTCGGCGCCGAGGCCACATGGGCCGGACTGCACGCGCTGTCCGGCTTTCTCGATTCCGACAGGACTCCCGCATGACCGCCCCCACTCTCCTCGAAAAATTCGACGCCGCGATGCACGAGCTGCCGCTGGTGGCCATCCTGCGCGGCCTCACGCCGGCCGAAGCGGCCGACGTCGGTGACGCCATCGTCGAGCCCGGCTTCCGGCTGCTCGAAGTGCCGCTGAATTCGCCCCAGCCGCTCGAAAGCATCGCACTCATGCGCAAGCGCTTTCCCCAGGCGCTGGTCGGCGCCGGCACGGTGCTCGGCGCGCAGCAGGTGCGCGAAGTGCATGCGGCGGGCGGCGAGTTGATCGTCTCGCCCAACTTCAATGCCGAAGTCGTCGTCGAGGCTGTGCGGCTGGGCATGGTGTGCCTGCCCGGCGTGATGACACCGACCGAGGCCTTCGGCGCGCTCGCGGCCGGCGCCACGGGGCTCAAGCTGTTCCCGGCCGAACTGGCCTCGCCCGCCGTGGTGAAGGCGTTGCTGGCCGTGCTGCCGGCCGGCACGCCAGTGATGCCCGTGGGCGGCATCTCCCCCACGAACATCGCCGAGTGGCGCGCGGCCGGGGCCGCCGGCTTCGGCATCGGTTCCTCGCTCTACAAGCCGGGCAAGCAGGCCGCGGCGGTGCGCGAGGACGCCCGGAAATTCGTCGCGGCCTGGAAAGGCCTCACGCTCGCCTGATCCCCCAAAGAAGAAACAGGAGACCCCACCGATGTCCGCCGATGCCCTCTACGCCAGCCCCGCCGTGCGCAAGCTGCGCGAAGACCTCGCCCTCGCCCTGCGCGCCGCCGACCATCACGGCCTGTCGGAAGGCGTCTGCAACCACTTCAGCGTGATGCTGCCGGGCACGCAGGACCGCTATCTCATCAACCCGCGCGGCCTGCACTGGAGCGAGATCGGACCCGACGACATCGTGCTCATCGACGTGCACGGCGAGGTGCTGGCGGGCCGCCACCGCGTGGAGCCCACCGCCCTGTTCATCCACGGCGCGGTGCACCGGCTCACCGGGCATGCGGTGGTGCTGCACTGCCACATGCCCTACGCCACGGCGCTCACGATCACGGTCGACCGCGCGCTCGACCCGACCGCGAGCCAGAACGCGATGCGCTACATGAACCGCATCGCCATCGACGCGGAATACAACGGCCTCGCGCTGGACGACGTCGAGGGCGAGCGCATCGCCCGCGCGATGGCCGGCAAGGACGTGGCATTTCTCGCGAACCACGGCGTGATCGTGGCCGGGGGCACCATCGCCCATGCCTACGACGATCTCTACTACCTGGAGCGCGCCTGCCTGCACCAGGTGATCGCGCAGTCGACCGGACGCCCGCTGGCGCCCGTGGACCCGAAACTGGCCGCCCACGTGGCGGCGCAGATCCAGGGCGAGCGCGAGCAGTCCGACCTGTTCTTCGAGGCGCTGCGCCGCCTCCTGCCAGCGCCGCGCGGCTGAACCTTCGGCCGATAGAGCCGATGGCCTACCCGCGGAGGTTTTCCGCGGTGAAAAGTCCATTCACAATTGTGTCTTGTCCGTGCCGCACTTCGTGCTCACGGGTTACAGCTCTTCATCCGATTTCGCTCGAGCCTTACACCAACTTAACAAAGGGCAGCGAGGATGAGGCTTCCAACTCACAACCGGGGGATCAGATGAAAAAGCTCACTTTCGCATTCGGCGCCGCGGCCCTGCTCTCGCTGGCCGCCATCAGCGCACCCGCCCAGGCACAGACCGGCGGCTCGTTCATCCAGGCGCAGGTGTACGTCGTTCCGGCACCGCCGCCGCCGCGCCGCTACTACGCGCCGCCGCCTCCGCCGCGCCACTATTACGGCCCGGGCTACCGCCCTCACCACCACTACGACCGCCGCTGGGACGATCGCCGCCGCTACGGCCGCCGCGACAACGATGGCGACGGTGTGCCCAACCGCTACGACCGCCGCCCCAACAACCCTTACCGCTACTGATCAGGATGAACGAGACCCGGGCCCCGCGCCCGGGTTTCCCGTTCAGGCTGCCTGGGGCACGCTGGCGTAAGGGGGTGTCGCGCTCGACAGGCCCTGCTTGAGCTGCCGTGAAGTCTCGTCGGCAAGCACCTCGGCCTGGCCTGCCTCGAGGCCGGCCAGCGCCTGGCGCGCCACATCGTCCGGAGATGCCTTGGGCAGGCCCTGGATGTGTGCCGTCATGTCGGTGTCCATGTAGCCCACGTGCAGGCTCGTGACCTGCGTGCCCTGCCCGGCCAGTTCGTTGCGCAGCCCGTTGCTCAGCGACCACGCGGCCGACTTGGTCGCGCTGTAGGTCGCCACGCTCGGGAAGGTGGTCCAGGCCAGCGCCGACAGCACGTTGATCACCCCGCCGCCGCCGTTGGCCGCGAGCACCGGAGCGAAGGCCTGCGTCACCGCCCACAGGCCGAAGAAGTTGGTTTCGAATTCGGCGCGCGCGTTGGCCACCGCATCGGGCGAACCCAGGAAGCTGGAGCCGCGCGAGATGCCCGCGTTGTTGACCAGCACCGTCACGTCGCCGCAGGCGCGCACCGCCGCCTCGATCTGCGCGGGCTGCGTCACGTCGAGCGCCACCGGCGTCACGCCGGGCAGGTCGATGCTCCTGGGGTCGCGCGCGGCCCCATAGACCTTGCGCGCACCCGCGGCGAGCGCAGCCTTCGCGAAGGCGAGACCGAGGCCGCGATTGGCGCCGGTGATGAAGACCACGGAGTCCTTGATTTTCATGACGAGTCTTTCGTTGGTTGGTGGATGAATCGATGGCTGGATTCAGGCTTGGGCCATGCGCTGCAGCAGCCCGCTGGTGGTTCGCGGCCAGCCCACGCGGCCGAACCAGGCGCCTCCCGCGATGGCGGATGCGGTCACGATGCCGTACACCGCCAGCGCCACGCCCTGCGCCGCGAACACGCCGGTGAGCCCGGCGCCCCATTGCAACGCAAGCAGGCCGCCGGTGCCAGCCACGGCCAGGCGCGCGATGTTGCCGAGCATCGGCCACAGCAGCCGGCCCGCGCCCTGCGAGGCGAAGTACAGCACCAGCCCAACGCCGAAGAGGCCGTACATCGGTCCGACCACGCGAAGGTAGTGCGAGCCGGTCTCCAGCATCGCCGGGTCGTTGCCGAACAGCAGCAGCCAAGGGCGCGGGAACAGCGCCGCCGCGAGGCCGATCGTCTCCGTGAGCGTGAAGGCCAGCGCCGCGCCGGCCCAGGTGGCGCGCAATGCCCGCTCGCGCAGCCCCGCGCCCATGCAGGTGCCGACCATCGCCACCAGCGGCGCGCCCAGGCCGAACACCAGCGGCACCAGCAGGTATTCGAGCCGCGATGCCGTGCCGTAGCCAGCCAGCGCGCCCGAGCCGAAATGGCCGGTCAGCGCGGTGGCGATGCCGATGGAAAGATTGGTCGCCACCGTCGACACCGCGCCCACCAGGCCGATGCGCAGGATGTCGCGGAACAGCGGCCAGCGCAGCTTCAGCGCGTCGAGCGTGGGCTTGAGCAGGCTGCGCGGCGAGCGCAGGTAGGCGATGAGCGCGATCGAGCCCAGCAGGTAGTACAGCAGCAGCGCGATCGCGCCGCCAGCGATGCCCATGCCCGGCAGCGGCCCGACGCCGAAGATCAAGAGCGGCGACGCCGGAATGAGGAACACCACGCCCACCACCGTCACGTTGGCCGGCACAGACATGTTGCCGGTGCCGCGGATGATGGCGCCGAGCGAGTTGAAGAGCCACACCAGCGTCGCGCCCGCGAAGACCCAGTTGGAATACGTGAGCGCGGCTTCCAGCGCGGCCCCGGTGCCGCCCATCACGCCGTAGAGCCAGCGCCCGCCCAAAAGCAGCGCCAGCGTGAAGCAAAGGCCGAAGCCCAGCGCGATGACGACGGCGTGCCACACCAGCGCATTCGCATCGTCGCGGCGGCGCGCGCCGAGCGCACGGGCGATGGACGAGGCGATGCCGCCGCCCATGGCGCCGCTGGAGGTCATCTGCATCAGCATCACGATGGGGAATACCAGCGCCATGCCGGCGAGCGCATCGGTGCCCAGCTTGCCGACGAAGTAGGTCTCGATGAGGCCGACGCAGGCCTGCGCCACCATCACCAGCACATTGGGCGCGGCCAGGCGCAGCAGCGTGGGGACGATGGGAGCCTCGAGCAGGCGGCGCGTGCGCGGATCGAGTTCGGTGGTGCCGTGGGGTGTGGTCATGGCTGGAGCCTTGGCGGGTTCAGGCACGGGCCGCAGCCGGCGTGGCCGGGGAGCCGGACTTCGCAGCCGGGCGGCGGATGGTCATCACGATCAGCGCCGCCACCAGGCAGGCCGCGCCGGCGGTGTAGAGCGCCGGGGTGTAGGTCAGCAGAAGCGTGCGTGCGAAGCCGGCGCCGTACGCAGCCGTGGCGGCTCCCAACTGGTGCGCGGCGAAAACCCAGCCGAACACCAGGCCGACCTTTGCCGGGCCGAAGGCTGCACCGGCGAGCTTGACGGTCGGCGGCACGGTGGCAATCCAGTCGAGGCCGTAGAACATCGCGAAGATGCCCAGGCCGTAGATGGTGAACTCCGAATGCGGCAGCCAGAAGAGCGACAGCCCGCGCAGGCCGTAGTACCAGAAGAGCAGCTTGCGGTTGTCGTAGCGGTCCGAGAGCCAACCCGACAGGATCGTGCCGACGAAGTCGAAGGCACCCATCATCGCGAGCACCGATGCTGCCGGCACGGCGCTCATGCCGTAGTCGCCGCACAGCGAGATGAAGTGCGTCTGCACCAGGCCGTTGGTGCTCAGGCCGCAGATGAAAAAGGTGCCCGCCAGGATCCAGAAGGTGCGGTTGGTCGACACCTCCTTGAGCACGCGGAAGGGCGTTGCGAAATTCATCGCAGGCGCGGCTGCGGCAGGTGCGGCGGGCTGCGTGCCCGGCTTCTCACCGTAGGGCAGCAGGCCCACATCGGAGGGCCGGTTGCGCATCAGCAGCAGCGCCAGCAGGCCGATGAGGATGGCACCTGCCACGATCGGCACGATGGCCGAGCGCCAGCCCCAGTGCTCGATCATCCAGGCCGCCAGCGGCAGGAAGGCCAGTTGCCCCGTCGCCGAACTCGCAGTGAGCATGCCCACCACCAGCCCGCGCCGCGCGACGAACCAGCGGTTGGCCACCACTGCGCCGAGCACCAGCGCCGTCATGCCGGTACCCAGGCCCAGCATCAGGCTCCAGAGCACGAAGAGCTGCCAGAGCTGCGAGGCCATGGTGACCAGCGCCATGCCCAGCCCGACGAGCGCGAGGCCGGTGCAGACCACCGCGCGCAGGCCGTAGCGCTCCATCAGCACGGCGGCGAACGGCCCCATCAGCCCGAAGAGCGCGAAGCGCAGTGCCAGCGACGAGGAGATCTGCTCGGTGCTCCAGCCGAATTCCTTGCCCAGCGGCTGCAGCATGGCGCCGGGCAGGCCCAGCGCGGCCGACATGGTCAGCATGGTGAGGAAGGTGATGGCGGCGACGATCCAGCCGTAGTGGATGCCGCGGCGCTGCAGCCACGCGGAAACGGAGTTGGCGAACATGGGGCCTCTGCTGTTGGAATTGAATGGGAGGAAAAAAAGGCGAAACGGGGCCCTCGCGCGCCTGTGCGCACGATTGAGCGAATGGGTGTGGGTGAAGAAAGGTTGGGGGGTCAGTCGTCGCTGGCGTGCTCTTCCTCGCCGCCCAGCAGCTCCATGGCCTCGTCGATCAGCAGGTGCAGCGCGAGCACGCGCTCCACGCCCAGCAACGCATTCAGCTTCTGCTGCGCGGTCTTCCAGTGCGCCAGCGCTTCGCGCCGCTTGACCTCGCCTTCCTCGGTGAGCTGCACCAGCCGGCTGCGCGCATCGGCACCGGCACCCTGCGCGATCCAGCCCGCGACGATCAGCGGCTGCAGGTTGCGGCTCAGGGTGGAGGCAGTCATCTTGAGCTCTGCCGCCAGGTCGACGGGGCGCGAGGGACCGAGCCGCGCGAGGTGCGACAGCAGCGAGTACTGCGTGGTCTTGAGGCCGCTTTGCGAAACCTCGGCGTCGTAGTGCTGCGAGAGGCGTCGCGAAAGCTGTCGCACCTTGAAGCTGGTGCAGCCGCGTGGCTTGGCGGGAGTGTCCATAGGCTATTATTGTATGTGCAACTATTGCATATGCAATCAACACCCCGGCACAAAGCCCCCAGAAGGAACACAGGCATGACACAAGCCACCAGCCAGCTCGACGCATGGATCGCCGAGGAACAGAAGATCACCGGCCGCCTCGAGGCCGGCCCGGGCCCCGGCCTCGCCCGCCCCGACCAGATCGCCGGCAAGACCGGCCTGGAGATCATGCAGGCGATGCTCAACGGCGACATTCCCTACGCCGCCATCGCCAAGACGCTGGACTTCACGATCATCGAGGCACGCCTGGGCGTGGCCATCTTCCAGGGCACGCCGCTGCCGCAGCACCTGAACCCGCTGGGCACCATCCACGGCGGCTGGGTCGCGACGATGCTCGATTCGGCCCTGGGCTGCTCGGTCCACACGATGATGCCGCCCGGCCGCGCCTACACCACCGCCGAACTCGGCGTCAACTACGTGAAGGGCCTCACGCCCAAGGTGCAGCGCGTGCGCGCCGAAGGCAAGGTGATCCACTGCGGCAAGCAGCTCGCCACCGCCGAGGCCCGCCTCTACGGGCCCGACGGCACGCTGTACGCGCACGCGACGACCACCTGCCTGGTCTTCGAGGTGCCTCCAGCGCGTTGAGCCGTGGGGCCAGCGAGCGGAGGCGGACTGCAGTAGGCCTTCAACCTGTAAGTCCAAAGGCGTCGCGATCCAGGGCGGCCAGTGATAATTATTCTCATCCGGCCCTCGCAGCACGCGATGCCGGTGGCGCACCATCCGCCGCCGGCGCCGGAGCTTTCTAGAACACCCGCTCCTGGAGGATCCTCATGACCGAACAACGCCCGCGCGTCCGAGGCCGCGCCGCGCGCGCACTGCTTGGCGCAGGCGCAGCCTGGCTGGCCGCAACCGCCCTGCCCGCCCAGGCCGCCGAAGAACTCACGCTCTACACGACGCGCGAACCGGCGCTGATCCAGCCGCTCATCGCCGCCTTCAGCGCGCAGAGCAACATCAAGGTCAACACCGTCTTCGTGAAGGATGGCCTGCTGGAGCGCGTCAAGGCCGAAGGCGCCCGCTCGCCCGCCGACGTGCTGATGACGGTGGACATCGGCAACCTGATGGACCTGGTCGACGGCGGCGTGACGCAGCCCGTGAAGTCGGCCGCGCTCGAATCGGCCATTCCCGCCAACCTGCGCGGCGCCGACGGCCAGTGGTTCTCCCTCTCGATGCGCGCGCGCGTGCTCTACGCCGACAAGAGCCTGCCGCTCACCAGCTTCCGCTATGAAGACCTGGCCAACCCCAAGTACAAGGGCAAGGTCTGCATCCGCGCCGGCCAGCATCCCTACAACACCGCGCTCGTGGCCTCGCTGATCGCGCACGACGGCGAGGCCAAGGCCGAGCAGTGGCTGCGCGGCGTGAAGGCCAACCTCGCACGCAAGGCCACCGGCGGCGACCGCGACGTGGCGCGCGACATCCTCGGCGGCATCTGCGACGTGGGCCTGGCCAACTCGTACTACGTCGGCCAGATGAAGGCCTCCAAGGAAGGCACCGACGCGCGCAAGTGGGGCGATGCCATCAAGGTGGTGCGCCCGACCTTCGCCAATGCCAAGAGCGGCGGCACGCACGTCAACATCAGCGGCGCGGCCGTCGCGAAGAACGCGCCGCAGCGCGCCAACGCGGTCAAGCTGCTCGAGTTCCTGGTGTCGGAACCGGCCCAGGCCCTCTACGCTCAGGCCAACTACGAGTACCCGGTGCGCAAGGGCGTGGCGCTCGACCCGATCATCGGCCAGTCCATCGGCGAGCTGAAGGTCGACCCGCTGCCGCTGACCGAGATCGCGAAATACCGCAAGCAGGCGAGCGCCCTGGTAGACAAGGTTGGCTTCGACCAGTGACATCGACGAGCGCCGGGCATGCCTGCCGGCGACTGACTGAATGAGTCTCCTGCGGCGCCAGCCGCCGGGCCTGCAAGCCGCCGGCCCGGCCTGGCGCTGCGCGTCGTTCCTGATCGCCATCGGCGTGCTCGCGCCGGTGCTCACGCTGGCGTGGCTGGCCTTCGGCTCGGGCCTCGGCCACTGGGGGCCGCTCTTCGCGCACGTGCTGCCGCAGGCGGCGCTCAACACGGCCGTGCTGCTTGCCGGCGTGGGCGCACTGGTGCTGGTGATCGGCACCGGCTGTGCCTGGCTGGTGACGGCGCACGACTTCCCCGGACGCGGCACCCTGCACTGGGCCCTGCTGCTGCCGCTGGCGATGCCGACCTACATCGTCGCCTTCGCCTACCTCGACCTGCTGCACCCCATCGGCCCGGTGCAGGGCGCGATCCGCTGGATGCTGGGCTTCGACAGCCCGCGCCAGTTCCGCCTGCCCGACCTGCGCTCGATGCCCGGCGCGATCTTCGTGCTGGGTTTCGTGCTCTATCCATACGTTTACATGACGGCGCGCGCGATGTTCATGACGCAGCCGGCGCATCTCATGGAAGCGGCGCGCATGCTCGGCGAGAGCCGGCGCGGCGCCTTCTTCCGCGTGGCGCTGCCGCTGGCACGTCCTGCACTGGCCGTGGGGCTGAGCCTCGCGCTGCTCGAAACGCTCAACGATATCGGCGCTTCCGAGTTCCTGGGCGTGAACACGCTGACGGTGGCGGTCTACACCACCTGGATCACGCGCTCCGACCTCGCGGGCGCCGCGCAGATCGCCTGCGCGATGCTGTTCGTGGTGATCGCGCTGGTCTGGCTGGAGCGCAACGGCCGGCGTCACCAGCGCTTCGGCTCGGCGCAGCGAATGCGCGCGGTGCAGCCACGCAGGCTGCACGGAGCCGCGGGCTGGGCCGCGATGGCGGCCGCCTCGCTGCCGGTGCTGATCGGCTTCGTGGCGCCTGCCCTCTACCTGGTCTGGGAGAGCGCCAAGCGGCTGCGCCAGGGCGGCGGCATCTCGCAGGGGCTGGTCGCGAGCCTGGGCAATACGCTGACACTGGCCACGGGCGTCACCGCCGTCGCGGTGGCAGCCGGGCTGGTCGTCGCGTGGGCCGCACGCAGCCAGGGTTCAGGCCCCAGCCGTACTCGCTGGCAGGCGCGCGCGGCGACGCTGGGCTACGCGGTGCCGGGCACGGTGCTGGCCATCGGGCTGCTCACGCCGGCTCTGGCCTTCGACTCGGCGCTGGCCGCGGCCTTCGGCCTGCAGGGCCTGCCTCTCATGAGCTGCGGCGTGGTGCTGGTCGTGGCCTGCGCGATCCGCTTTCTCGCCATGCCGGTCGGCGGCATCGAGGCCGGCCTCTCGCGCATTCCGCCCGCCATCGAGCAGGCCTCGCGCCTGCTCGGCGAAACCACCGCCGGTACGCTGCGCCGCGTGCACCTGCCGCTGCTGCGGCCCGCCATGGCGGCCGCCGCGCTGCTGGTGTTCGTCGACGCCATGAAGGAGCTGCCTGCCACGCTGCTGCTGCGGCCCGCCAACTTCGACACCCTGGCCACCTGGCTGTACGCCGAGGCCGCGCGCGGCACCTACGAGGAAGGCGCCATCGCCGCGCTCGCCATCGTGCTGGCCGGCCTGCTGCCCGTGGTGCTGCTGGCGCGCAACCAGCTGGGCGCACCTTCGGCCACACTGGCTCCCGAGAAGACATGACATGAGCTCCCCACTGCACCTCGACGCGATCAGCCTCGCCTACGACACGCCGCGCGGCCTGCACACCGTCGTCGATGGCTTCTCGCTGGCGCTGGACGCGGGCGACATCGCCTGCCTGTTCGGCCCTTCCGGCTGCGGCAAGACGACGGTGCTGCGCGCCATCGCGGGCTTCGAGCCGGTGCGCGCCGGCACGATCCGCCTCGGCGAGGTGCTTCTGTCGTCCGCGCAGAAGCACCTGTCGCCCGAGCAGCGGCGCGTGGGCATGATGTTCCAGGAGTACGCACTGTTCCCGCACCTTTCGGCGGCGAAGAACGTGGCCTTCGGCCTGCGCCGGCTGGGCCGCGCCGAACAACAGTCGCGCGTCGTCGAAATGCTCGCGCTGGTCGGTCTCGCCGATGCGGGCGAGCGCTATCCGCACGAGCTTTCCGGGGGCCAGCAGCAGCGCATCGCGCTGGCCCGCGCGCTCGCACCTTCGCCCGCCCTGCTGCTGCTCGACGAGCCCTTCTCCAACCTCGACGGCGGCACGCGCGAACGGCTGACCGTGGAAGTGCGCGACATCCTGAAGCAGGCGGGGCAGACGGCCATTCTCGTCACGCACAACGAGGCCGAGGCGCATGCGATGGCGGACCGCATCGGCGTGATGCACGGCGGGCGCATTACGCACTGGATAGATACGACGGCCGTCGATCCCATCTAGCACAAGGCGCCCGTTTCCCTAATGGGCTTTCCGGGAAAAGGTTGTTCAGGACCGCAAGAATCGCCGCGATCCAGACACAACCGATCCAGAAAACGGAGAGCCCCATGCCCCAGAAATCCCTCACCCTCGTCAGCCACCTGCTGTGCCCGTACGTGCAGCGTGCCGCGATCGCGCTGCGCGAGAAGGACGTGCCCTTCGAGCGCGTCGTGATCGACCTTGCCAACAAGCCGCAGTGGTTTCTCGACATCTCGCCGCTCGGCAAGGTGCCGCTGCTGAAGGTGCGCAGGCCCGACGGAGGTGAGGCCGTGCTGTTCGAGAGCAACGTGATCTGCGAGTACCTGGAAGAAACCCAGGCCGGCGCTCGCCTGCACCCCGAGGACCCGCTCGCCCGCGCCGAACACCGCGCATGGATGGAGTTCGGCTCGGCCATCCTCGGCGACCTCTGGGGCTACGAGACCACGCAGGACGCGGCCGTGTTCGAACAGAAGCGCCAGGCACTGCTCGCCAAGTTCCAGCGCGTGGAAGCGGCGCTGGGCCAGGGCCCTTACTTCGCGGGCGGCAGCTTCAGCCTCGTCGACGCGGTCTTCGCGCCGGTGTTCCGCTACTTCGAGGTGTTCGATGCGATCAGCGACTCGCACATCTTCGACGCCCTGCCCAAGGTCGATGCATGGCGCAAGGCGCTGGCCGAACGCCCCAGCGTGCGCGACGCGGTGGTGCCCGAGTACCCCCAGCACCTGATGGAATTCCTGAAGCGCCACCAGGCCCACCTGCTGACCCTGGCCGCTTGATCGCCGCGCCGGGAGGCCCACAATAGCGGGCTTCCCTCTCCACGACCACGAACAAGGCACCACGAGATGCGACTCCTCCACACCATGCTGCGCGTCGGCAACCTGCAGCGCTCCATCGACTTCTACACCAAGGTGCTCGGCATGAACCTGCTGCGCACCTCGGAGAACCCCGAGTACAAGTACAGCCTCGCATTCATCGGCTATGGCAACGGCAACCCCGATCAGGCCGAGATCGAACTCACCTACAACTGGGGCACCGAGAGCTACGAACTGGGCACCGCCTACGGCCACATCGCCCTCGGCGTGCCCGACGCCTACGCGGCCTGCGAGAAGATCAAGGCCGCCGGCGGCAACGTGACGCGCGAGGCCGGCCCGGTCAAGGGCGGCACCACCGTCATCGCCTTCGTCACGGACCCCGACGGCTACAAGGTGGAACTGATCCAGCGCGACGAGAACGCTGCCGGCGGCGGCCTGCGCTGAAGGCCCCGGCGCCGGATACGCCATGGCAACCGCGAAGAAGCAAGCCGCCACGGCCACGCGCCATGTCGCGCTGCTGCGCGGCGTGAACGTCAACGGCATCACGATCAAGAGCGCGGACCTGAAGGCGCTATTCGTCGAACTGGGCTTCGGCGCGGTGCGCACGGTGCTCGCCAGCGGCAACGTGCTGTTCGACACCGATGAGAGCGACGCCGCCGCGCTGCGCACGCGCATCGAGCAGGCGCTGCGCAAGCGCTTCGGCTACGACGCCTGGATCGTGCTGCTCACGCAGAAGACCGTTGCCGCGATCGCCGCTGCCTACCCCTTCGAGCGCATCGACGAAGAGCGCCATCCGTACATCGTGTTCGGCTCCGACAAGGCGATGCTCGATGAAATCATGGAAAAGGCCGGCACGGTCGATGCCAATACCGATACCGAGCGGCTCGAACGCGGCAAGGGCGTGCTGTACTGGCAATGCCCGCGCGGCGAGAGCCTGGACACGCCCGTGGCCAAGCTGCTCGGCAAGGCCCGCTACAAGTCGAGCACCACGACGCGCAACCTGCGCACGGTGGAAAAGCTGCTCGCCGACTGATCAGCAGCCCAGCATTTCGGCCAGCTGGTTGATGTCGCGCGCGTGCAGGTTGTTGTCCGGCTTCGGCGAGACATCCTTCGGCCGCGCGAGGCCGAACTCGTGGGGCCGCTCGATGTAGGCCGTCTTCAGGCCGCATGCGCGCGCGGCGGCCAGATCGTCATGATGCGCGGCGGCCAGCATCACCTGGCCCGGCGTCGCGTCGAACACGCCCGCCACGCCGAGATACGTGCGCGGATCGGGCTTGTAGGCTTTGAACACCTCGGCCGAGAGCACGCAGTCCCAGGGCAGGCCGGCACGCTTGGCCATCTCGGTGAGCAGGCCGATGTTGCCGTTCGACAGCGTGCAGATGGTGAACTTCTTCTTGAGCCGCGCGAGCCCCGCCACCGAGTCGGGCCATGCCGGCAGGCGGTGCCAGGCGCGGCTCAGGTCGCGCCTGGCGGCGTTGTCGATGCGATCGGCCAGGCTGAAGTCGTGCAGCACCTGGTCGAGCATGCTCAGGTGGAGCTCGTCGAGCAGCGTGAAGCCGCCCTCGCCCGCGGCGATGCGCTCCATCACCGCCTTCATGGCCGGCTGGTAGCCCGCGCGCCACGCCAGCGCGAAGGCCGCGCCGTCCACGCCAGGGAACACGCGCTCGACCTCGGCGGCGATGCCGCTGTGCCAGTCGACCACGGTGCCGAAGACGTCGAACGCGATGACCTTGAGATCGCTCGCGTCGAATTCAGCGCTGCTCATGGCGGCGGCGGCGCTCAGCGCTGCAGTTGGCTCGCGGCGCGTGCCAGCTGCTCGATGCGTGTCCAGTCGCCGTCGCGGATCGCGTCGGTCGGCACGATCCACGAGCCGCCCACGCAGGCCACGTTCGACAGCGCGAGGAACTCGGCCGCGTTGCCGGCATGGATGCCACCGGTCGGGCAGAAGGTGACATCGCCGAAGGGGCCCTGCCATGCCTTGAGCATCGGCAGGCCGCCGGCCTGCAGCGCGGGGAAGAACTTCAGCTGCGTGTAGCCGTCTTCCTGCGCCGTCATGATCTCGCTGCCGGTCGCCACGCCGGGCAAGAGCGGCAGGCCGATGTCGTGGCATGCCTTGCCGACCGAGCGCGTGTAGCCCGGGCTCACGCCGAATTTCGCACCGGCAAGCGCCGCGGCCTGCGCGTCGGCGGCGCTGCGGATGGTGCCGGCGCCGGCCACGGCCTCGGGCACGTCCTTGGCGATGGCTTCGATGCACTGCAGCGCCTGCGGCGTGCGCAGCGTCACTTCGAGCATGCGGATGCCGCCGGCCACCAGGGCGCGCGCGAGCGGGATGGCGTCTTTCACATCGTTGAGCACGATCACCGGAATGACCGGGGCGTCGCGCATCACGTCGAGGGGGGTGAGTTTTTCAGTCATTTCCTGGCTCCAACTGGTTACGTATGCCTCGCCTTGTGGAAGAAGCCGCCCTGGTCACAGCCAGGAGCAGGCCCCCTCTTCGGCGGTCAGTGCATTGCGGCGCATGCCGGCGAACAGCTCACGGCCCAGGCCGTGCCCGTCGGCAATGCGTTGTGCCTCGGGCATCGTCGCGACCTCGCGCGCGGCCCATTCGTCCTCGGGCAGCAGCACGGCGAGCGTACCCGCGACGGAGTCGAGGCGGATCAGGTCGCCGTCGCGCACCTTCGCAAGCGGCCCGCCGGCGGCGGCCTCGGGCGAGACGTGGATGGCGGCCGGGATCTTGCCCGACGCGCCGCTCATGCGGCCGTCGGTGACCAGCGCCACGCGGAACCCCTTGCCCTGCAGCACCGACAGCGGCGGCGTGAGCTTGTGCAGTTCGGGCATGCCGTTGGCCTGCGGACCCTGCCAGCGCACCACGCAGACAACGTCGCGCTCCAGTTCGCCCGCCGTGAACGCTTTCTGCAGCGCGGCCTGCGAATCGAAGACGCGTGCGGGCGCCTCGATGACGTGGCGGTCGTCGGGCACCGAGGACACCTTGATGACGCTGCGGCCCAGGTTGCCGCTCAGCAGTTTGAGGCCGCCGGTGGCGCTGAACGGGCTCTCGACGGTGCGGGTGACGGCTTCGTTCTTCAGCGGTGCGGCAGGGGTCCATTGCAGGCGCTTGTCATCCGAACCGCTCGCCAGCGAGGGAATGTTCGCGAATTCGCGGATGCCGCCCGAGCGCACCGTCAGCACGTCGGCATGCATGAGGCCGGCATCGACCAGTTCGCCGATCACGAAGCCGGGGCCGCCCGAGGCCTGGAACTCGTTCACGTCGGCGCTGCCGTTGGGGTACACGCGGCTCAGCAGCGGCACCACGTCGGAGAGCTTCGAGAAGTCGTCCCAGTCGATCAGGATGCCGGCGGCGCGCGCCACGGCCACCCAGTGGATCAGGTGGTTGGTGGAACCGCCCGTGGCAAGCAGCGCGACCATGGCGTTGACGATGCAGCGCTCGTCGACCATCTCACCGATGGGCGGGCAGTCGAAGGGCGTATTGCCCGCCTTGCCCAGCACCGTGCGCACGGCTTCCCGCGTGAGCGTCTCGCGCATCGCGTCGCCGGGCTGGATGAAGGCCGTGCCGGGCACGTGCAGGCCCATGGCCTCCAGCAGCATCTGGTTGCTGTTGGCGGTGCCGTAGAAGGTGCATGTACCGAGCGTGTGATAGGCCGCCATCTCGGCGTCGAGCAGGCCCTGGCGGCCGACCAGGCCTTGCGCGGCCTGCTCGCGCACCTTCGACTTGGCGCCGTTCGACAGGCCCGAGGGCATCGGCCCGGCCGGCACGAACACGGTGGGCAGGTGGCCGAAGTGCAGCGCGCCGATGAGCAGGCCGGGCACGATCTTGTCGCACACGCCGAGCATCAGCGCGGCGTCGAACATGTCGTGGGTGAGCGCGACGGCGGTGCTCATGGCGATGAGGTCGCGGCTGAACAGGCTCAGCTCCATGCCGGGCGTGCCCTGCGTCACGCCGTCGCACATGGCGGGCACGCCGCCGGCCACCTGGGCGGTGGCGCCGAGGCCGCGGGCCTCGTTCTTGATGATGTCGGGGTAGCCCTGGTACGGCGCGTGGGCCGAGAGCATGTCGTTGTAGGCGGTGACGATGCCGATGTTGGGCGCGCGCTCGGCCACCACGCGGAACTTGTCGTTGGCCGGAATGCCGGCCACGGCATGCGCCACGTTGGCGCAGCCCATGCGGTCGGAGCCGCGGTCGCGGCTGCGGAGTTCTGCAAGGCGGGTGAGGTAGGCGCTGCGCAGCCCCTGGCTGCGCTCGCGGATGCGATCGGTGACATCGCGTACGGTGGGGTTGGTGCTGCTGCTCATGGGGGTCTATGGCTCTTGCTGCTGTCGCCCGGGCGACTCTGGGCCTGGAGGCCCATGGTAACAAGCCGGGTGCGGCGGCCCGATGAAATCCGAGCGCGGGGCAATACGAATTTACCCAGTTGCGCGCTGAAAGAGGCCGCGCACAAAAAAGCCCGGCATGGCCGGGCTTGTTGTTCTTGCGGCGAGGCGGCTGTCAGTCGACCAGCTTGACCTCGACACGGCGCGCCTCGGCGTTGTTGCCCGAGCCGGCCGTCACGGCGGGCTTCTGCAGGTCGACCTTGGCGGCCGGAACGCCCAGGCCCACGAGCACGTCGCGCACCGTCTCAGCCCGCTTCTTTGCGAGCTGCTCGTTGATGGCGGCGTCGCCGGTGGTGTCGTGGAAGCCAGAGACCACCGCCTTGCGGCCGCTCTCCACGCCCTTGATGACCGCGGCCAGGGCCTCCGCGGCGCCCGGCGCGAGGTCGGCGCTGCCGGTCGCGAAATAGAAGTTCACCACGCCGTCGACCACGCGGATGCTCGCGCCGTCGGGGATGACCACGGTCACCGTCTCGGTGACTTCGGCCACCTTGGGCGCCGGCTGGGCCGGGGGCGGAGCTGGCATGGTCGTCACCATCGCGGTCACCACCGGCGGCTTGGCAGCGGCCGCGTTGCCGTGGCCCTTGTGCCAGATGGCGATGCCCACCACGAAGAAGATCACCAGGGCGATCAACGCCATGACGAATCCGAGGATGAAGTTCTGCTGGCTGTCGTCGTCGCTCATCGGGGGTCTTGCTCCGTAAGGAAGGGGCCGGTAAATAATGGTGCGGTGAACCATGATCAGGAAATTGTAGGTGGCGGTTCCGGCACTTCCGTGTCGGAGCCGGCGCCGAACCCCGGTCCGCCGGGACTCGACCCCATGCCCGCGCCCCTGCGCGACCCGCAGCCGATGCTCGAGCGCGCCATCGCCGACTGGGGCGGGCACGAGGACCTCTGGCTCTTCGGCTACGGCTCGCTGATCTGGCGGCCCGAGTTCGACTTCGTCGAGCGGCGCCAGGCCTGGGTGCGCGGCTGGCACCGGGCGCTGAAGATGTGGAGCCGCGTGAACCGGGGCAGCGTGCAGACGCCGGGCCTGGTGTTCGGGCTGCTCTCCGGCGGCAGCTGCCGCGGCATGGTGTTCCGCGTGCCGAAGGCCGAGGGGCTCGAAACCCTGCGGCGGCTCTGGCTGCGCGAGATGCCCACCGGCGTGTACGACCCCAGGTGGCTGCGCTGCGGCACGGCCGAGGGCGACGTGCGCGCGCTGGCTTTCACGCTCTCGCGGCGCAGCCCCAACTTCACGGGCGAACTCAGCGACGAGCGCTACCGCCACATCTTCGCCAATGCCGTGGGCCGCTACGGCAGCTCGCTCGACTACGCCCAGCAGACGCTGCTGGAGCTGCGGCGCCATTCGATCCACGACGCCGCGCTGGCCCGGCTGGTGGCGCTGGCCGAGGTGAAGGAGCAGCTGCTGTCGGAGAACGCCGCTGATTGCGATGTGCCGCAGGCTCCGGTATATGTTCCGGGGTCAGCAGACAAGAAGTCTTCCTCCCAACCATCCGGACCCAACAAGGAAAACACATGAACCAAAGTCGTCTCACCGCCATCGGCGCCACCCTCCTCGCGTCGGCCCTGCTGGCCGCCTGCGGCAGCATGGGCGGCAAGCCGAGCTCCGCCGTCGAGCTGGTGCCGACCGCCGCGATCACGCCCAACCCGACGCGCGGCACGGTGACCTTCACCGCCCTCGACCATGGCGTGCGCGTGGCGGGCGAGGTGCGCGGCCTGGTGCCGGGCAGCGAGCACGGCTTCCACATCCACGAAAAGGGCGACTGCGGCGACAACGGCAATGCCTCGGGCGGCCACTTCAACCCGACCGGCGGCACGCACGGCAAGTTCGGCGCGCCGGGCAGCCATGCAGGCGAACTGCCGAGCCTGGTGGCCGACGCCAAGGGCGTGGCCCGCTTCAGCGTGGAAGACCACTCGATCTCGCTCACGCCGGGCGCAGCCAACAGCGTCGTCGGCCGCGCACTGGTGGTGCACCGCGACCCAGACGACTTCACGACGCAGCCTGCGGGCAACTCCGGCCCGCGCATCGCCTGCGCGGTGATCGCGAAGCCCTGATCGCCGAAAGAAAGAGCTAGGCGCCCTCGCGCGCCAGCCACAGCGCCTCGGCCCTCGCCAGGGCCTCGGGCGTGTCGATGTCGGTGACGACGCCCACGTCGTCCACCGCGAGATCGACGACCGAATCGATGGCGCGCATCGCCCGCAGGACGGACGCCGCGCCGGCAGCCCCCTCCAGCGCCGCCAGTTGCGCGCCGCACGCTGCGGCGAAGCCCACCGGGTGGCCACGCTCCCCCTGGTACTGCGGCTGCACGGCATTCACCGCACCGTTCAGAGCGGCCGCCACGGCCTGCAGCGTGCGCGGCTGCACCAGCGGCAGATCGCCCGGCAGGATCAGCCAGCCGGCAGCCCCGGAAGTGGCGCGCACGGCCGCGGCAATCGAATCGCCCATGCCGGGATGCCCCGCGTTTTCCACATGCCAGGGCAGCCCGCTGGCGCGCACCGCGTCGAGCGTTCGCTCCAGCACCGGCCTGCCGGCCAGCAGCGCCCTGAGCTTGGAGCCGGTGCCGCCGGCCGCGATGAAGCGCTCGCCACGGCCCGAGGCCAGCACGATCACCACCGGGGAATTCACCTTCTGCGTCGTCATGGGCCGAGTATGTGCGCAACAATCCCGGCATGACTTCCCCTCTTTCCAAAGACGCGCTGGCCGCGCTGCGCAAGAGCTACGAGCGGGCCGAGCTCGACGAGACCCGCAGCGCCGACGATCCGCTCAAGCAGTTCGAGCGCTGGCTCACCGAGGCCGTCGAGGCGCAGGTGCCCGAGCCCAACGCGATGACGCTGTGCACCGTGGGCAGCGACCTGCGGCCGTCGAGCCGCATCGTGCTCATCAAGGGCTACGACGCGCGCGGCATCGTCTGGTACACCAACTACGAGAGTCGCAAGGGCCGCGAGCTCTCGGGCAACCCCTATGCGTCGCTGCAGTTCCACTGGGTCGAGCTGGAGCGCGTGGTGCGCATCGAGGGCCGGGTGGAGAAAGCCGGCGCCGATGAGAGCGACGCCTACTACGCGAGCCGCCCGCTCGACTCGCGCATCGGCGCCTGGGCCAGCCCGCAGAGCGAAGTGATCAGCGGCCGCGACGTGCTGGTGAAGAACGCAGCCCTCTACGCCGCCAAGCACCTGCTCTCACCGCCGCGCCCGCCGCACTGGGGCGGCTACCGCCTGGTGCCCGACCGCTGGGAGTTCTGGCAGGGCCGCAAGAGCCGCCTGCACGACCGGCTGCGCTACCGGCTCGAGGGCAGCGACTGGATTCGCGAACGCCTCGCCCCCTGACCCCTACTCCTTGAAGGAACACCGCGGAACCGGCTTTGCCGGCTGCAGGTGTTGCCCCGGAAGGGGGTTGGCGAAGCGACACGAAGTGCGCGCCGCCTGGGGGCGAATCAAGCCTCGCAACCGACAACCTTGAACTCGACGCGCCGGTCCAGTGCATCGCTCGCATCGTCGGCGCCCGTACCGACGATGTTCTCGCGGAATCCCATGCCCGATTCGCGCAGCTTCTTCGACAGCGGCGGGGCCTCTCCCACCAACTTCGCCTTCACGCTCGTCGCGCGCTGCAGCGACAGCCGCTCGTTCACCGCCTCCGAACCCGTGCGGCTGGTGTGGCCCGTGACCACCACGCACGAATCGATCTGCGCCGCCTGCCGCGCGATCTGGCGCAGCCACATCGGATAGGCGGCGCTGATCTTCGGGTCGGACAGGAAGTCGGTCGAGCCCGGCTTGAACAGGAACTTCACGCTCAGGTTGTTGGTTTCGAGCCCGAGCCTGGCGATGGTGCCGAAGGTCTTCTCGGCATCGGCCGTGCGGCCCAACTGCGACTGCGTGAGGTACAGGCCGCTGTAGATGCGCAGCTGCTGGCCGTCGGGCCGCTTCGATGCGGCCTCGTAGCGGCTCAGCGCCTCGCTCATGCGGCCGGCCTCGTAGGCGGCGGTGGCTTCCTGCAGCACGGTGGCGGTCGGCAGGCGCTCCAGGTAGAGCGCGTCGGCGGCCTGGCCGGGCTGCGTCTCCGCGGTGCGGATGTAGCCCTCGACGCCGCGGTCCTTGCCGTTCACTGGACTGTCGCGGAAGAAGGCGGTGGGGCGGGTGTCGAGCGAGGTGTCGCTGATGCGTGTTACCGACTGCGCGATCACCACGCCGCTCTTGATTTCGGTGAGCGCCAGGTTCAGCCGGTAGGGCCCGCCCGAGGCGTCCTTGTCGCGCACCAGCGTGCCGTTGAGCACGTACTGCGCATTGCCGATCTCGGTGGCGTTGAAGGGCGAGACGGTGAACTGCTTGAACTGCGCCTGCATGCGCTGGACGATGCGCTGCTCGGCCACGCGCGTCACCTCGGTCTGCTGGCCGCTGGCGCCTTCGAGCAACGGATCGATCACGATGCGGCGCTGCGTGAGCGTCGACTCCACCTTGGACAGGAAGGCCGGCAGCTTCTGCGTCTGCACCATCAGGTCGTCCACCGCCTGGTTCACGGCCTGGTCGAAGGGCATGGCGTTGCCGGGCACGGGGCGGTGCGCGCAGGCGGCGGCGAGCACGGCGGCAGCGCACAGCGCGAACGCGCGCAGCGCCAGGCGGGCACGTTGGGTGGTGGTCGTCATCAGCATTGGCTCCTCAATGTCTTCATGTCCTGGTCCGACAGCGGCTCGCCGACGGCGGCGCGCATGTTGATCTCGGTGCAGCGCTTCGACGGCGCGGGGCGCGGCGCGGCGGCTGCTTCGCGTTGCACGGGTGGTTGCGACGGCGGCGGCGCGACCGGCTGCGGGCGAGCCCTGGCCACCGGCTTCGGTTTCGACGGCCCCTCCTCGGCCCTGTCCGCTTTCTCCGCTTTCTCCGCCTTCGCCTCCGCCGGCTCGCGCGCAACGCCCGCCGAAAGGCACGGCGTGCGGCACGGCTTGGGGGCCTCGGCGGCAGTCTCGGCTGCCTGCGCGGGTCGGCCATGCAGCGCGATCACCGTCGCGACCACCGCCATAGCAAGAAGGGGCGAAGAGCGCGCCGGGTAAATCATCAGCCGGCAAATGTAGGTGCGCGAAGGCCGCGCGCCATCTCGCCAAACGGCCACCCTGCCGAACGGCATAGGCGCGCCCGGCGGCAGCGCTAAGGCGAAAGTGCGCGAGAAATTACCTGAAGGAGTCCGAAGGACTCAGGGCAGCCACTGCACGCACATCATCACGAGCGTGAGCGTGGCCAGCGCGAGCACCGTCGACACCACGACGCTGGCGGTCACCAGGTCCTCGGCGGTGCGGTAGCGCTGCGAGAAGAGGAACACGTTGGCGCCGATGGGCAGCGCGGCGGCCACCACCATCACCGTGAGCGGACTGCCGCGCACACCCAGCAGCCATCCGATGAGGGCCACCAGCAGCGGATGCAGCAGGTTCTTCACCAGCGCCTGTGTCAGCGCGCCGCGCCAGTGCCGGCCGATGGGCGTGAGCGCGAGCGTGATGCCCACCATCACCAGCGCGATCGGGCCGAAGGCCTGGCCGAGCAGCTGGATCGGCTTGTCGATCGCCTCGGGCATTGCCAGCCCGGTCTGCGCGAACAGCAGGCCCGCGATGATCGGCAGCGGCACCGGGTGGATGATCGCGTTGCGCAGCGCACGCACCACGGTGCGCGCCATCGAGGGGCGCTTCTCGTTGCCGGACGCACCGGCCTGCTCGCGCGCCACGGCCAGCTCCAGCACCACCGTGGCGCTGGTCAGCAGCACCAGCGAATGCAGCGAGATCAGCGTGAGCAGCACCACCATGCCCTCCTCGCCGTAGGCCAGGCCGATCAGCGCGATGCCGATCATCACGGTGTTGCTGTAGGTGTTGGCCAGCGCGATCACCGCCGCCGTGCGGTTGAAGCCGCGCAAGGCCAGCGTGCCCGCGAACAGCAGGCCCGAGGCGATGAAGTAGGCAGCCACCGGCTTCAGGCTGAGCTGCTCGACGTGCACCGTGCTCATCGCGCGGAACAACAGCGCGGGCGCCAGCAGCAGGAAGATGAGGTGAGAAAGATCCTTCACCGCGCCGCCGCCGATCCAGCGCCGCTTGCCGGCCAGGTAGCCCGCGGCGATGAGCACGACCACGGGCACGAGCGAGGAGACGACGATGGAGTTCACCGGGCGAGGATAGCCCACGGACTCCCCTGTCTTGCCCCTTCCCCTTCCGGGGGAAGGTTGGGATGGGGGCAGGCGGCGCTTTTGCATGGCCGCGGCCTCATCGGACGCCGCTTGCCCCACCGTTGCCCTCCCCCGGAGAGGGGGAGGAGAAACACACCGATCAGAACGTCACGCGCAGGCCGACCTTCAGCGTGCGGCCCGGCAGCGGCGCGTTCGGATACACCGTGCTCGTCAGGATCGAGGTCGCGCTGTAGGCCAGCTTGTTCGTGATGTTGTCCATGCGCGCGTACCAGGTGAGGTTGGCGCGCTGCACCTTCATGCGGTAGGTGATGGCGGCGTTCCACAGCGTGTAGGCATCGGTCTCGCGTGCTCCCACCGAGGGAACGCGGCGCTGGGCGGCGTTGTAGTCGAAGCCGAAGCGCGCGCCCCACGGCCCGTTGTTGTAGGCCAGCGTGGCGCCCAGGCGCAGCGGCGCGATGCGTGGCAGCGGCTCGCCGGTGTCGAGGTTCTTCGCGCGCACGATGTCGCCGCGCCACTCCAGGTCGAGCGTGCCCGCGTCGTTCATCCGCGCGAAGCCGTCGGAGCCCAGCAGGCGCAGGTTGCCGTTGGCCTCGATGCCGGTGAAGCGCGCGCGCACGCCGCTGTAGACATACTCGGCCAGCGTGTCGGTGGCCCCGGGCTCGGCCACGTTGCCCTCCTCGTCGAGGTTGCGCCCCGTCGCGGTCAGGCCGATGTAGTTGCTGAAGCGCGTGACGTAGGCGTTCACGCGGGCCGTGTTGGGGCCCGACTTCCACTGCGCGCCCAGGTCGAGGCCGGTCGACTTCTCCTTCTTCAGGTTCGGATCGCCCACCTCCCAGGCGCCCGTGGCCACGTGCGGGCCGTTGGCCAGCAGCTCATAGTCCTTGGGCGCGCGCTCGGTGTAGGCGAGGTTCGAGGTCAGCTGCCACTGCGGCGCGAGGTTCACCAGCGCACCGAATGCAGCGCTGTGCGGGTTGAAGGTGCGCTCGCCGATGGCGAAGCGCGTGACTGTCGGATCGTCCGGATAGCCCAGCGAGCGGATGCGGACCTGCTCGGTGCGCGCGCCGAAGCTCAGGCGGCCCCACGAAGTGCCGTACTCCTCGTGCAGGAAGAACGCGTTGGACCGCGTGCGGCTGTGCGGCGCGAAGGCTTCCTCGCCGTCGGCGGCGAAGCGGTTGGTCTCGCTGCTGAAGCCGACCAGGCCCTCGAAGTTGCCGATCTTCCGGTGGCGCGCCTCGATGCGCAGGTCGTTGCTCATGTTCGAGAAGGTGGTGCCGGGCGTGCCGCCCTCGAACTCGGTGTGGCGGTAGTCGGTGTGGCTCAGCTTGGCGTGGATGCTGCTGATGAAGCCGCCCGGGCGCCATTCGCCTTCCAGCGCGTAGCGGTCGGACTTCATGTTGATGGTCACGTCGTCCTCGGCCACCGTGCCGTACTTGCTGCGGTAGCTGCTGACCGAGGCGCCGATGTAGCCCTGATCGAAGAACAGCGTGCCGCCGAGCGCGCCGCCATTCGCCTCGTTGGCCGAGTTGCAGATCTTGCGCGCCGTCCAGGGCGAGCCGGGCTTGCTGCACTCGAGGGTGATCGGCACCGAGACGTCCTTCGAGTCGCGGTTGAAGGCGTCGACGTGCAGGGCGAAGCGGTCGTTGCCGCCTTCGAGCACCACGCCGCCGTTCTTCTCCTTGTTGCCGGTGGAATAGCCCAGGTCGGCGCGGCCGCCGAAGCCGTTGATGGGCTCCGAGGGAATGCGGTTGTCGATCACGTTGACCACGCCGCCCACGGCGCTGCCGCCGTACTGCAGCGCCGAAGGGCCGCGCAGCACCTCGATGCGCTCGGTGACCAGCGCATCGACGGGCACGGCGTGGTCGTAGCTGAGCGAGGAGGCGTCGGGCGCGGCGCCTCCGTTCTGCAGGATGCGGATGCGGTCGCCGTCCTGGCCGCGGATGATCGGTCGGCTGGCGTTGGGGCCGAAGTAGCTGCTGCTCACGCCCGGCACGTTGTCCAGCGTCTCGCCGAGGGTCGATTGGGAGCGCAGCAGCAGCTTGTCGCCGGACAGCGCGGTGGTGGGCGCGATCAGGTCGGTGGCGCCCAGCGGGTTGCCGGTGACGGTGATCTCGCGCAGGCTCGCGGCGTCGGCGGGCTGGGCCGGGGCAGCATCGGATGCCTGCGTCTGGGCCATGCTTGCGAAGGAGGCAAGCGAAAGAACGGCAACGCCGATGGCGTTGCGACGGAAATTGGGGGTCATGAATGGAAACTCGGTGAATCAAGGAACGACCAGCCGCCACCGCGCGCAAGGCGGGTGCAGCAGCAGCCGGCACACAGGAGGATTCAGCGAGAGGAAGGCGGGCCGCGCGCGTCGAAGAGCGCAACCCAGCGGGCGAGAGCCTCGCCCTGCAGGAAAGCGAAGGTGGCCGACGGCAGCAACACCGGCAGCACCACCAGCGGCACGCCGGGCGCGGCCGAGCCATGGGCGAGCTGGTCGTACAGCCGGCATTCGGCGTCGGTGTGATCGCCGAACAGGCTGGCCAGGTGATGAGCCGTGTGCTTGTGGACGATCTGCGCAGCCTGCGCCGCGGCGGCCGGCAGGCCCGGCACGTGCAGCGAACGGTGCATCAGCCCCAGCGTGCCCGCGAACCACAGCGCGACCGCCAGCACGACCGCAAGCGCGCGGGTCGAGCGGGGTCTGGACTGTCGGATCGCGAGGTGCACGAAAAGGGCGTGTTCAGGCCATCAGGCCTTGAGGCGGGACGCGAAGGTCTTCTGGAACTTCTCGACCTTCGGGCCGACGACGAAGGCGCAGTAACCCTGGTTCGGGTGGTTCAGGAAGTAGTCCTGGTGGTAGGCCTCGGCCGTCGAGTAGTTGGCCAGCGGGGCCACCTCGGTGACCACGGGCGAGGAGTAGGTCTTGCTGGCCCCGATCTCGCGGATGACGTCTTCGGCCACCTGCTTCTGGGCATCGTCCGTGTAGTAGATGCCGCTGCGGTACTGGGTGCCGACATCGTTGCCCTGGCGGTTGAGCGTGGTCGGGTCGTGCACGACGAAGAAGATTTCGAGGATCTCGCGCAGGCTGATCTGCGCCGGGTCGAATTCGAGCTTCACCACCTCGGCATGGCCGGTGCGGCCGGTGCAGACCTGCTCGTAGGTCGGGTTGACGGCTTGGCCGTTGCTGTAGCCCGACTCGACGTCGATCACCCCCTGCACGCGGTCGAAGACCGCCTCGGTGCACCAGAAGCAGCCTCCACCCAGGACGATGGTTTCGGTGGCCGACGATGAAGTGGACATGGTGCTGCTCCGGCGGAGGTTGAAGGCGAACCCGATATTGTCGCGGCTTGACGTGACGGATGCCCGTCACTACATTACTAACCCACGAGTCATTAAGAGTATGTCCACGCCCCGCTCCTTCGTCGACAAGATCTGCCCGGTGCGCGCCAAGCGCGAGCGCCGGAAAGAGGCGCGCCCCGGCGAACTGCTGGCGGCCGCACTCGATCTGTTCGTCGAGAAAGGCTTTGCGGCGACACGCTCCGAGGAAGTGGCGGCCCGCGCCGGCGTTTCCAAGGGCACCCTCTTTCTCTACTTCCCGAGCAAGGAAGAGCTCTTCAAGGCCGTGGTCATGGAGAACCTCGGCGGTCGTTTCACCGAGTGGAATGCCGAGTTCGAGGCCTTCGAGGGCACCACCGCCGACATGCTGCGCTACTGCATGAACGTGTGGTGGGAGCGCGTTGGCAAGACCCAGGCCTCGGGCCTGACCAAGCTCATGATGAGCGAGGGAGCCAATTTTCCGGCACTCGCGGAGTTCTACCGCGAGCAGGTGGTCCGGCCCGGCCACGAGCTGCTTCGGCGCATCTTCCAGCGCGGCATCGACAGCGGCGAATTCGCGCCCATGGACATCGACCACGCGATCTACTCGGTGGTCGCGCCCATGGTCTTTCTCATGCTCTGGAAGCATTCGGCCATGGTCTGCGTCGACGCAACGGCGGCGCTCGACCCCGAAAAATACGTGGCGACCCAGGCCGAAGTGGTGATCAACGGCCTCAGCGTGCGTCCCGGAAGGCCGACCGAACCGGGGGTGTCATCGGCGGCACCTAAAATTGAAGGTTTGTCCTGAGCCCACAAGGAAAGCCACGCCATGAACCCCACCCCCACCCTCGAGCGCTTGCGCTTCAACATGATCGAGCAGCAGATCCGTCCCTGGGACGTGCTCGACAACGACATCCTCGAGCTGCTGGCCCGGATCCACCGCGAGGACTACGTCCCCGACGCGCACCGCACCCTCTCGTTCTTCGACATGGAACTGCCGCTGCTCGACGGCTCCGTGCCCGGCGAGATCATGCTGTCGCCCAAGGTCGAGGCCCGCACGCTGCAGGACCTGCACATCAAGAAGCACGAGACCGTGCTCGAGATCGGCTCCGGCTCCGGCTTCATGGCCGCCCTGCTGGGCGCCCGCGCCGCGCAGGTGCTGTCGCTGGAGATCAACCCCGTGCTGGCCGCCCGCGCCGCCGAGACGCTGCGCCGCAACGGCGTGACCAACGTCGAGGTGCGCCATGCCGACGGCTCCGTGCCCCTGCCCAGCGGCCCCAGCTTCGACGTGATCGTGCTCAGCGGCTCCGTCGCACGCATTCCACAGAACCTCCTGGGTTCGCTGAAGGTCGGCGGCCGCCTCTCGGCCATCGTGGGTGACGAGCCGATGATGCGCGCCCACTTCGTGACCCGCACCAGCGAGAGCAAGTGGGACACCATCCAGCCCTGGGACACGATGGCTCCGCGCCTGCTGAACTTCCCCGAGCCCTCGCGCTTCGCGTTCTGAGCAGACGGTTGACCGAAGCATGATCGACCAAGTCCGCCCCGCTGACCTCGCCGCCTGGTTCGCGCAGAACGCCGACGCCGCCCCCGTGGTGCTCGACGTGCGCGAGCCCTGGGAGCTGCAGACGGCGAGTGTCGTCCCCCAGGGCTTCACCCTGGTGGCGATTCCGATGAACGAGATCCCCGGGCGGCTGGCCGAGCTGAATGACGGCCAACCCGGACTCCGGATCGCCTGCCTGTGCCACCACGGTGCGCGCAGCCAGCGCGTGGCCGCCTTCCTGCACCAGAACGGCTTTGACCAGCTCGCCAACGTGGCGGGCGGCATCGACGCCTGGTCCTCGCACGACCCCAAGGTCCCGCGCTACTGATTCTTTCCCCCAAGGACGTTCAATGCCCCCCAGGCCCCGGCTTTCGCCTCTTTCCGCAGCGCTCGCTACCACCTTCGCAGCCCTGCTCGCATCGCCGGCCCTGACCCAGGCCCAGACACTGAACGAACTCTACGAATCCGCCCGCGGCTTCGACGCCACCTACCAGGGCGCGCGGGCACAGTACGACGCGAACATCGCGCGCGCCGCGCAGGCCAAGGCCGGCATCCTGCCCAGCGTGGGGCTCACGGCCGGTGTGACGCGCAGCGACCTCGACATCGACACCCTCACGGGCACCGGCCGGGGCACCTCCGCCTCGCGCGACTTCAACACGCAGAACGTCGGCATCAACGCCACCCAGCCGCTGTACCGGCCCGCCAACTGGGCCACCTACGAGCAGGGCAAGCGCCAGGCCGAGATCGCGCAGGCGGTGCTCACGATCGCCGAGCAGGACCTGATCGTGCGTGTGAGCCAGGCCTACTTCGACGTGCTCGCGAGCCAGGACAGCCTGGCGCTCGTGCGCGCACAGAAGGTGGCCGTGGCCGAGCAGCTGGCTTCGGCCAAGCGCAACTTCGAGGTCGGCACCTCCACCATCACCGACTCGCGTGAGGCCCAGGCCCGCTACGACCTGGTGATCGCGCAGGAAATCGCCGCCGAGAACGACCTGCAGGTGAAGAAGGTGGTGCTCGACCAGCTGGTCGGCCGTCCCGGCAGCGTGCCGGTGCCGCTCGCCGTGCCGGTGGTGCTGCCGACGGCGACGCCCGCCGACATCAACGCCTGGGTCTCGCAGGCCGACGAGGCGCATCCCGCCATCCGGCAGGCCCGCCTGGGCCTCGACGTGGCCGGGCTCGAAGTGGACAAGGCCAAGGCCGGCCACAAGCCCACGCTCGACGCCAACCTGGGCTACAACGTCACGCGCAACCCGACCGGCACCAGCACGAGCACCGTGGGCACGCGCGTCAACGCGGCCACGGTGGGCGTCACCTTCAACCTGCCGCTGTTCGCCGGCTTCGCCACCGAGAACCGCATCAAGGAAACCCTGGCGCTCGAAGACCAGTCGCGCAGCGTGCTCGAAGGCACGCGCCGCAGCGTGGCGCAGGCCACGCGCGCCGCCTACCTCGGGCTCGTCTCGGGTGCCGGCCAGGTGAAGGCGCTGGAAGCCGCCGAGGCGTCGAGCCAGAGCGCGCTCGACGCCAACCGGCTCGGCTACCAGGTGGGCGTGCGCATCAACATCGACGTGCTGAACTCGCAGAGCCAGCTCTACCAGACCAAGCGCGACCTCGCGCAGGCGCGCTATAACGTGCTGCTGGGCAACCTCAAGCTGCGCCAGGCCAACGGCACGCTGACGGTGGACGACATGAACGCGATCAACGCGACGCTGGCCAGCAGCGGCAGCGTGCCGGCCGTGCCGCCGGCCATCGGGCCCGACCGCGGCACGACGACACCCGCGGTGCCCGTGACGCCGCCGAGCATTCCGGTGATTCCGCCGGTGCAGACGCCGCAGTTCAATCCGCCCGCGCCGACGATGCCGACGGCACCCGTGCCGCCGGTGATCGTGAATCCACCTGTGCGCTGAGCCGCCGGGCGCGGCTTCAGCTCTTTTCGATCAATCGAGCGTGGGCTCGGCCCGCGCCGGTTCGCCGCCCTCTTCCACCGGCTCGCCCTTCGCCGTCACCGGCTGCGCAGCTTGCGCAATGGCCAGCACCGCGGCAGCCGTGCGCTCGGCCGCCCCACGGTTCGACGAGGAGAACGCCAGCGCGGCCTGGGCCATGGTGGCGCGGCGCTCGGGGTTCTCGACCAGCTTCAAGGCGGCTGTCACGGCCTGCTCCATGCCCTCGACGCGCAGCGATGCGCCGGCAGCCAGCGAAAGCTGCGCCGCCTCGGCGAAATTGAAAGTCGACGGCCCCATGACCACCGGACAGCCACAGGCCGCCGGCTCGATCAGGTTCTGCCCGCCCAGCGGCTCGAAGCTGCCGCCGAGCAGCGCCACGTCGGCAAGCCCGTAATAAAGCGCCATCTCGCCCAGCGAATCGCCGAGCCAGATCTCGGCCTCGGACGGCTGGCCCGCCACGCTGCGGCGCGCCACCGCGAAGCCCTCGGCCTCGATCAGTGCCGCCACTTCGTCGAAGCGCTGCGGATGGCGCGGCACGATCATCCATTGCACGTCGTGCACGCGCTTGGAAATCGAGCGGATCGCGCCCTGCTCGGGCGGCACGGGCGAAGTCGCGCCGAAGCGCTTGAGCACTTCGAGCAGCATGCGCTCCTCGCCGTCGCGCGAACTCGCCAGCACCACCATCGGCTTGGGCAGGCGCTCGCGCAGCGAAGCGGCCGCAGTGAGCTGGCGCGCATCGGGCGTGGCATCGAACTTCACGTTGCCGTAGATGCCGGCGACCTTGGCGCCGAGCGACACCAGCCGGTGGGCATCGGCCTCGGTCTGCGCCCAGACGGCCGTGAGGGCCGAGTACGCGGGCCGCGCCAGCCAGGCAAGGCGCTCGGCGGCGGCCAGCGATTTCTCGTTGAGGCGCGCATTGGCCAGCACCAGCGGAATGCGGCGCTCGGCGCAGGCGGCCGTCATCTCGGGCCAGACCTCGGTTTCCATCAGCACGCCGATGCGCGGCTGGAAGCGGTCCAGGAAGCGCCCGACCGCGCCCGGCGTATCCCAGGGCTGCCAGACCTGCGTGTCGCCCGGCTCGAGCAGCTTGGCGCCCTCCTCCCGGCCGGTGGCGGTGCCGTGCGTGAGCAGGATAGGCACGCCCGGGTACTGCCGCCGCAGCTCGGCGATGAGGATGGCGGCCGCGCGCGTCTCGCCCAGCGAGACCGCGTGCACCCAGCACTGGGCCTGGCCGGTGGTGGCTTCGTCGTAGTAGCCGAAACGCTCCTCCACGGCCACGCCGTAGCCCGGCTCGGCCTGCGCGCGGTGCCGCAGCTTGCGGCGCACGAGCGGTTGCACGACGGTGGTGAAGACGCCGTAGAGGCGCAGCAGCAGGGAACGCACGATTCAGCGCCCCACTACACCGTTGCTGAACCCGTAGCGCGTGAAATTGCCGCGGCCTTTCACTCCAGGGATACCGTGGAACCGGCTTTGCCGGGCCACCGGTATCGCCCCCTGAAAGGGGGTTGGCGTAGCGACACGAAGTGCGCGAAGACTGGGGGTCATCCTAGTGCGCGGCTTCTGCCAATTTGGCGTCGGGCTTGGCGGTCTTCAGCAAAGCCAGCATCTCGGCTTCGATGCGCTTCAGCGCCGCATCGGTCTGCCCTTCGAAGCGCAGCACCAGCACGGGCGTGGTGTTCGATGCGCGGATCAGCCCGAAGCCATCGGGCCAGTCGACGCGCAGGCCGTCGATGGTCGAGACCTGGGCGGGCGCGGCAAAGGCAGCGCTCTTCACCAGCTTGTCGACCACCGCGTGCGGCTCGCCCTCGGCGCAGGCCACGTTCAGTTCGGGCGTGGAGAAGCTCGTGGGCAGCGCGTTGAGCACGGCATTGGCGTCCGGGCTCTTGCTCAGGATCTCCAGCAGGCGGCAGCCCGCATAGGTGCCGTCGTCGAAGCCGAACCAGCGCTCCTTGAAGAAGATGTGGCCGCTCATCTCGCCGCCCAGGGGCGAGTCGATTTCCTTCATCTTCGCCTTGATGAGCGAGTGGCCGGTCTTGAAGATCATCGGCTTGCCACCCGCGGCCTCGATGGCCGGCGCCAAGCGCTGCGAGCACTTCACGTCGTAGACGATGGTGCCGCCGGGCACGCGCGAGAGCACGTCCTGTGCAAACAGTTGCATCTGACGGTCGGGGAAGATGTTCTGGCCGTCCTTGGTGACGATGCCCAGGCGGTCGCCGTCGCCGTCGAAGGCCAGGCCCAGTTCTGCGTCGCCGGTGGCCAGCGCCGCGATCAGGTCCTTCAGGTTCTCGGGCTTGCTCGGGTCGGGGTGGTGGTTGGGGAAGTTGCCGTCGACCTCGCTGAAGAGCTCGGTCACCTCGCAGCCCAGGGCGCGGAAGATGGCCGGGGCCGAAGCGCCGGCGATGCCGTTGCCGGAATCGACCACGATCTTCATCGGGCGCGCCAGCTTGATGTCGCCCGCAATGCGCTTGATGTATGCATCGGTCACGTCGACCTTGCGCACGCTGCCACCCGGGGCGAGCTGGGCAGAGCCGGCTTCCATGGTCCTGCGCAGGGCCTGGATCTCGTCGCCGTAGATCGCGCGGCCGGCAAGCACCATCTTGAAGCCGTTGTAGTCCTTGGGGTTGTGGCTGCCGGTGACCTGGATGCCGCTGGTGCACAGCGTGTGGGCCGCGAAGTACAGCATCGGCGTGGTGACCGCGCCCACGTCGATGACCTCGATGCCGGTGGCCACCAGGCCCTTGATCAGCGCCTCGGCCAGCGCCGGGCCCGACAGGCGACCATCGCGCCCCACGGCCACCGACTTCTCTCCCGCCGCGCGGGCCGCGCTGCCGAAGGCCCTGCCGAGCGCTTCCGCTACCTCCGCATCGAGAGTGACCGGCACGACGCCGCGGATGTCATAGGCCTTGAAGATCGACGCGCTGAGCTGCATGGAGAGGCGTTTCCCTGATGGTTTTGCAAACCGGGCATTGTAGGCAAGGGCCCGGCTGGCCACATGTCCGGAAACGGCCAGTTGAAACGAGTCGAAACCGTATCATTTCTCCATGCCTGCCAACCACCATTCCACCGAAGCGCTCGAGAGCGACGCCTGCTACCTGGCGATGAAGACGCATGACGCGCGCTTCGACGGGTCGTTCTTCACCGCGGTGACATCCACCGGCATCTATTGCCGCCCGGTCTGCCGCGTGAAACTGCCGCGGCGCGAGAACTGCCGGTTCTTCCGCCATGCGGCACAGGCCGAGGCCGCGGGCTTCCGTCCCTGCCTGCGCTGCCGGCCCGAATTGGCACCGCGCGCGGCCAGCTGGTCGACCGAAGACGCCTCGCGCATCCTCGCGCTGCAGGCGGCACGGCTGATCGACGAGCCAGACGCCTGGTCGGAAGACGGCCCCGGCGCCGCGCAGATCGCGGCACGCCTGGGCGTGAGCGACCGCCACCTGCGGCGCATCTTCGAGTCGCAGTTCGGCGTCTCGCCCCTTCAATACCTGCAGACGCGCCGCCTGCTGGCCGCCAAGCAGCTCATCGCCGACACGCGCCTGCCGATGACGCAGGTCGCGCTGGCCAGCGGCTTCGCCAGCGTGCGGCGCTTCAACGCGGCCTTCCTGGAGCACTACGGCCTGAATCCGAGCGCACTGCGGCGCGCCGGGGGCGACGCGGATGGCAGCGGTAGCAGCCAGGGCAAGGCCATCGAGGTCCGGCTGGGCTTCCGCCCGCCCTACGACGCCAACGCGATGCTGGGCTTCTTCGCGCGGCGCGCGCTGCGCGGCGTGGAGCTCGTCTCCACGGCCGACGGCAAGGAGCCCGCCAAGGGCAGCACGCCCGAGTACGTAAAGCTGATCCGCACCCTGCGCATCCAGCAGGGCGGTCAGGCCCACGCCGGTTGGCTGCAGCTGCGCTTCGACCTGGAACGCGAGCAGATGCTGCTGTCGGTCAGCGACTCGCTGGCCGCCGTGTTGCCCATCGTCATCAGCCGCGCCCGTGCCCTGTTCGACCTCGACGCGGAACCGATGGCGATCAACGCGGCACTGCACGCGGCCTTTCCGCACGGCGACGGACTGCGCGTGCCCGGCGCGGTCGACGGCTTCGAACTCGCGGTGCGCGCGGTGCTGGGCCAGCAGATCACTGTGGCCGCGGCACGCACGCTGGGCTCGCGGCTGGTCGAGGCCTTCGGCGAGCCGCTGGCCACGCCCGTCGAAGGGCTGAACAGGCTCTTTCCAACCCCGGCCGCCATCGCTGCCGCGAGCGGCGACGAACTGGGCCGCCTCGGCATCGTGCGGCAGCGGCAGACGGCGCTGCAGGCCATCGCGCGCGAAGTCGCTTCCGGCAAGCTGGCGCTGCACGCGGGGGCCGACGTGCCTTCCACCATCGCCGCGCTGCAGGAACTGCCCGGCATCGGCGCCTGGACAGCGCAGTACATCGCGATGCGCGCACTGCGCTGGCCCGACGCCTTTCCGGCCGGCGACGTCGCGCTGCAGAAGGCGCTGGGCGTGACCACCGCGCGCGCCGCCAGCGAAGCCTCGCAGGCCTGGCGGCCCTGGCGCAGCTACGCGGTGCTGCGAGCCTGGCATGCGCCCGGTGCGGCCCCTTCTCCTGTTCCGGCGAACGACGCCGGTTCTCCCCTTGTTGCAACGGCAGGCGTCGCAGCCTGAAGCGTCATGAAGTTCAAGAGCAAAGTCATCTACACCTCGCACATCGACACGCCGCTGGGCGGCATCACGATGGCCGCCACCGACAAGGGCCTGGCCGGCGTCTGGTTCGACCAGCAGCGCCACTGGCCCGACACCAGCGGCTGGGTCGCGAAGGAAGACCACCCCGCGCTGGTCGAGGCGGCCGCGCAGCTGCGCGACTACTTCGCCGGCAAGCGCGAGAGCTTCGACATGAAGCTCGACCTCTCGCACGGCACCGCCTTCCAGCAGAGCGTGTGGCAGCAGCTGCTGGCCATTCCGGCCGGCGCCACCACGAGCTACGGCGCGCTGAGCGTCAACGTGGGCAACCCGGCCGCGGTGCGCGCGGTGGGCGCGGCCGTGGGGCGCAACCCGATCAGCGTGATCGTGCCCTGCCACCGCGTGCTCGGCTCCGACGGCTCGCTGACCGGTTACGCTGGCGGGCTCGAACGCAAGACGGCATTGCTGCAGCTCGAAAAGGCGATCTGAGCAATCCGGGCGCATAGCAAGAGAAAGAAAGAGATCGATCAGAGGACGCATGACCACAACGAAGAACAACATCGCCGCTGCCACTCCCGCCAAGCCCCTCGCACCCACCGCCTGGCTCATCGACCTGGTGCTGCTGGGCGCGCTGTGGGGCGCCTCCTTTCTCTTCATGCGCATCGGCGCCGCCGAGTTCGGCGCTCTGCCGACGGCCGCGGTGCGGGTGGCGATCGCCGCGCTGTTCCTGCTGCCCATCGCACTGCTGCGCGGACAGGGGCCGTCGCTGGCGAAGCACTGGAAGGCCAGCCTGCTGGTCGGCGTCTTCAACTCGGGCATGCCGTTCGCGCTCTTCTGCTTCGCGCTGTTGACCATCAACACCGGCCTTGCGGCGGTGCTCAATGCCACAACGCCGATGTTCGGCGCGCTCGTGGCCTGGGCCTGGTTCCGCGAGCGGCCGGCGAACTGGCGGCTGGTGGGGCTGGCGATCGGCTTCGCGGGCGTGGCGATGCTGGCGAGCCGCAACGCGGGCCTGCATTCCGGCGCCAGCGGCAATGCGGCTCTCTTCGCGGTGCTGGCCTGCCTGGGCGCGTGCCTTTGCTACGGCATCTCGGCCAGCGCCACGCGGGCCTACCTGGGCGGCGTGCCCGCGCTGACCACGGCCACCGGCAGCCAGATCGGCGCCACCGCATTCCTCGCCCTGCCCGCCATCTGGCTCTGGCCCGCGCAGATGCCCAGCCTGCGCGCGTGGCTCGCGCTGCTGGCACTGGGCATCGCCTGTACCGGTGTGGCCTACATCCTGTTCTTCCGACTGATCGAGCGCGCCGGCCCGGCCCGCGCGCTGACGGTGACCTTCCTGGTGCCGGTGTTCGCGCTGTTCTACGGCGCGGTCTTCCTGGGCGAGAGCATCACGCAGTGGATGCTGATCTGCGCGGTGGTGATCGTCTGCGGCGTGGCGCTTTCGACCGGCATCGTCAAGCCCGGCTGGCCACGCAAGGCCGCGGCCTGAACGGGCATCGCGAGGCGCCTAAACGGCGCCCGCGACCACGTTCACCGAGAGCGCCAGCACCAGCATGTTGAAGGCGAAGGCCAGCACGCTGTGCAGCAGCGTGATGCGCCGCATCTCCTTGGAAGTCGCCTGCACGTCGGACACCTGCGAGGTCATGCCGATCACGTACGAGAAATAGAGAAAGTCGAAGTAGTCCGGCGCGTCGGGCGCATCGCCCTTGCCCGGAAAGTCGAGGCCGCCGTCGGGCGTGCCGTCGCGCTGGTCGATGTAGTAGCGGTGCGCGTAGTGGAAGGCGTAGATCGTGTGCATCGTCAGCCACGAGCCCGCCAGCGCCACCAGGCCCAGCGCGATGTGCGCCGCCCGCTCTAGGCCGCTCAGCCCCTTCACCTGCTGCAGCAGCATGGCGATGGCTACCACGCTCATCGCCACGACCACCAGCATCGACACCAGGATCACCACGTTGGGCTGGTCCAGCGACTGCGCCCGCTCGCGCGTGCGCCTCGCGTCGAAGGTGCTGGCCAGCCACCAGGACAGCACCTGGTACACGCCCACGGCCGCGCACCAGCCGGCCAGCCCGCGCGCCATGCCGCTCATCGCCACCGGCATCAGCGCGGCGACGACGGCACAGCCCGCGGCCGCACCGTAGAGAAGACGTTGGGGGCCGGTGGTGGTGGAAAGGTGTCTGCGCATGACGGCACTGTAGCGCCCGCCAAGGCGCGCAACGGCCGTCGCGGCGTAGAGGAATTCCTACAACCACTGCGGCATTCCGCGCATCCGCGGGACGGGCGCGCGCCACTACTGTCGTCGCTGCCGTCCAAGGGAGCCCCGCCCGGAGCACGCCAGCGTCACCTGAAGTCACGACAGCGCGCCCGCGGCATTCATTCATTTCCGGTCCTCCGGGGCCATCAAGGATCCGCTTCATGCCGCTCTTCACGCCGCTGCATCGCCGCACTCGTTCCCGCGATCGTTTCCTGCTCTCCAGCTTCATCCACCAGCCTGCGCTGCTCGGTGCCGGCATGCTGCTGGCCGCCGTGCCGGCCTTCGCCGACCCCTCGCCCGCGCTGGACCGCTTCAGCCTCTCGGTCGGCGGCTTCAGCGCCGATCCGAAGCTCGACGCCTCCTTCGGCACGGCCTACGGCGCCCTGCAGACGGGCGACGTCAAGCCCGGCCGCGTCACCATGCCGCGCATCTCGGCCGACCTGCTGCTGGGCGACAGCCAAGGCATCTCCTTCGACTACTACCGCTACAAGCGCGACTATTCGGGCGGCATCGACAGCACCACCTCACTGGGCCCCTTCGGCACGCTCAACACCTTCGGCAACGCCAACATCAGCACCAAGCTCGACTTCGCCAAGCTCTCGTACAAGTGGTGGATCGGCTCGGGCAACACCGTGTTCGGCCTCGGTGCCGGCGCGGCCTACTACCGGGCGACGCTGGGCACCACCGCGCTGGCTTCGGTGAACGGCCAGATCGGCACGCTCAGCGAAAGCTCCAGCGGGAGCACCGTGGCGCCGCTGCTCGAGATCGGCGTGCGCCACGCCATCACGCCCGACCTGCGGCTCTTCGCCGACGCCTCCGGCGTGTGGAAGAGCAGCGGACGCTTCCACGGCAACATCTACAACGCCTCGGCGGGCGTGGAATGGTTCCCCGTGAAGAACATCGGCGTGGTGCTGGCCTATGGCGTGACGAACATCGACCTGACGCGCGAGAACGACTTCGCGGAGTCGCGCCTGAAGGTCAAGCTGCAAGGGCCATCGGCCTTCCTCAAGGCGCGCTTCTAGCAGCCTCTGCGGCCGCCTGCGGGGCGGTAGCCAGTCTTCGCAAGACGCGGCGCGGGATGCGGCCTTAGGCTGCGCGCATTCCCGACGCATCATCGAAGAACGGAGACGAAGAGCATGCCCGCAGCCGCCCCCGGCCCTGTGCCGTCGCAGTTCCATTCACGCATCTCGCGCATCGCACTGGGCGACGTGGTCCATCGCAGCGCACGCCGCTTCGGCGCGCGCACCGCGCTGATCGAAGGCGAGCACCGCATCACCTACAGCGAACTCGACGCAGCATCGAACCGCTTCGCGCACCACCTGCTGGGCCTGGGCCTCGCGAGCGGCGAACGCGTAGGCATGCTGTGCAACAACTCGATCCAGATGGTGGTCGCCATGCTGGGCATCCAGAAGGCGGGCCTCGTGTGGGTGCCGATCAACACCGCGCTGGCCGTGGATGCCATCGGCTACATCCTCGGCCATGCCGGAGTGCGCCACATGGTGATCGACACGGCGCTGCACGCGCGGCCCGAATTGCGCGAGCTGCTGGCCGAGAAAGGCGTGGCGCCCATCCTCTGCGTGCTCGACGGCGACACGCCGCCCGCCGGCGTGCCCACGGTGCCGCAGACCATTGCACAAGGCCCGGCGACGCTGCCCGAGGTGCCCATCGACAGCACGCAGCTCGCGCTCATCATGTACACCAGCGGCACCACCGGCCGGCAGAAGGGCGTGATGCATTCGCACGCCTCGGTGCATTCGGTGCTGCTGAGCAACATGGTCGAATGGGGCAGCAGCCCCGAGCGCGCCGATGTTTGGAGCAGCGTGCTGCCGCTCTTCCACTGCGGCCAGCACACGGTGCTGATGTCGGCGCTGGCGGTGGGCGGCTCGCTGGTGGTGCTGCGCGGCTTCGACCCTGGCGCGGTGCTCGCTGCCATTGAACGGCATCGCATCACGGTGATGGTCGGCCTGCCGATGATGTACGGCGCGCTGCTCGCGCACCCGCAGCGCACCGCGCGGGACATCTCGAGCCTGCGGCTTTGCGTGTACGCGATGGCGCCGATGTCGCGCACGCTGCTGCTGCGCCTGCTCGACGAGTTCTGCCCGGACTTCGCCCTCGTCTCGGGCCAGACCGAGATGTACCCAGGCGCCACCATCTTCGAGGCGCACGAGCAGCGCAGGCGCTTCGGCTCCTACTGGGGCGTGGGCACGCTGGTGAACGAGGTCGCCGTGATGGGCGACGAGGGCGAGCTGCTGGGGCCCGGGCAGGTCGGCGAGATCGTCTTTCGCGGCCCCAACGTGATGCTCGGCTACTACAACGACCCCGAGGCCACGGCGAACGCGCAGCGCTTCGGCTGGCACCACTCGGGCGACCTGGGAAAGCTCGACGCCGATGGGCAGCTGATCTTTCTCGACCGGCTCAAGGACATGGTCAAGTCGGGCGGCGAGAACGTGCCCTCGATCAAGGTCGAGGAGGTGCTGCTGCGGCACCCCGCCGTGCTCAACGCGGCGGTGGTGGGCCTGCCGCACGAGCGCTGGGGCGAGGCCATCACCGCTTTCGTCACGCGCAGGCCCGATGCGCCGGCGGACTTCGACGAGGACGTGCTCACCGCGCACTGCAAGGAGCACCTGGGCGGCTTCGAGGTGCCGAAGAAGATCGTCTTCCTGCCGGCGCTGCCGATGACATCGACCGGCAAGATCCAGAAGTTCGAGCTGCGCCGTGCGCACCACGACCACTACGAGCGCGGCGGCTGATCCGCGCGCTGCAGCAGCGTCGCGCGCACCTCCTTCTTCAGCACCTTGCCCACCCTGGAACGCGGCAGGTCGAGCCACACCTCGATCTGCTTGGGTGCCTTCACGCCGCCGATGCGAGACTTGACGAAGGCCTTGACGTCCTCGACATCCACCTGCCTGCCGTCGTGCAGCTGCAGCACGGCCACCACGCGCTCGCCCCACTTCTCGTCGGGCAGGCCGACCACAGCGCTGTCCTGCACGTCGGGGTGCTGCAGCAGAGCCTGCTCGACCTCCGCCGAATAGACGTTGAAACCCCCGGAGATGATCATGTCCTTGGCGCGGTCGACGATGTAGAGAAAGCCGTCTGCATCGAGGTAGCCGATGTCGCCCGTGTGGTGCCAGCCGTGGCGCGAAGCCTCTTCGGTGGCGCCCGGATTCCTGTAGTAGCCGAGCATCACCAGCGAGCCGCGCACCACGATCTCGCCGCTTTCGCCGGTGGGCAGCAACTTGCCTTCGCCGTTCATTACGGCGACCTGCACCAGCGGCCCCGGCCGGCCGGCCGACGCGAGGCGTTGGCGCGCGACGGTGCCGTCGGCGTTGAAATGCTCGCGCGGCGACATCATCGAGATCATCATCGGCGCCTCGGTCTGGCCGAAGAGCTGGGCCATGACGGGGCCGATCTTCTGCAGCGCCTCTTCGAGCCGCGCGGAAGACATGGGCGCCGCACCGTACCAGAAGCACTGCAGCGAATCGAGCCTGGTCTGCTCGAGCCGAGGGTGCTGCAGCAGCATGTAGATCAGCGTGGGCGGCAGGAAGGTGTGGGTGACGCCATGTGCCTCGACGAGGCCGAGGAATTCGGCCAGATCGGGCCTGGGCATGATGACCACTTGCCCACCCAGGGCCATGATCGGCAGGCAAAGCACGCCGGCCGCGTGCGTGAGTGGCGCGAGCGCGAGGTAGACGGGCCGGCCCTCGAAGGGATAGCCCATCAGCGTCAGCGCGGACATCGCTTCCAGGTTGCGCCCCGAGAGCATCACACCCTTGGGCTGGCCGGTGGTGCCGCCGGTGCCGGCGATCATCGCGACGTCATCGGGCGGCGCGATGTCGAGCGGCGAATCGTCCAGGCCTTCGAGCCAGTCGTCCATGGAAGGCGCGAAAGGCTGCCGCTGGTCGAGGCACACGAGCGCGCGCAGCTTGGGCAGCTGCGAACGCATCTGCTCGACCATGGATGCGTAGTTGCCGTGGAAGACCAGGCAGGCGCAGTCGAAGGCGTCGAGCACGAAGGCGTTCTCGCTCGCCTCGTTTCGAGGATTGATCGGGCACCACACGCAGCCCGCGCGCGAGATGCCGAACACCGTGGCGAATGCGGTGGCGTCGTTGCTCGAGAGCACGGCCACCTTGTCTCCGGGCTCGATGCCGGCGCGCTGCAGGCCGCGCGCCACGCGCCAGCTGATGCGCTGCACTTCGCCGTAGCCGAGGTCCTTGCCGGCCATGGTGAGGCACGGCGCGTGGGCGCCCAGCTGGGCGCCCTTGTCGAGATAGTCGACGAGGCGCATGGAAGTCAGCCCATCCGGGTGAGCACGGGCTCCTGCACCAGTCCGAAGCCGCGCAACGCCCCCAGCAGCTCGCGGTGCCCGAAGGCCTGGCAACCCGAGGCGAAGCCTGCGCGCCGCGGCGGCTGCTGCAGCAGCGAGGCCGCCGCATAGGCCTGCAGCAGGCCGGTCTGCTTGTAGTTGCAGTTGCCGAAGATCACGCAGTGCACGCGGCCCAGCGGCCCGGAGGCATGCACCGAGTCGACGGACTTGTTGATGCGCGGGTTCTCGCGCGGGGGCATGGTGTTCATCACGCCCGAAGCGGTCTGGGCCAGCGCGGCATAGCGGTCGTCGTCGTTCATTCCCTCGGTGGCCTTGAGCGCGGCGGCCACGATCTGCGGCACGCCCTGCATCAGCGCCTTGTTGAAGACCCCGCCGAGCACCTTCACGTTGGCCACGCGCGGATCGCGCCGGAACCACACCGGGTGCGAGGTGCCTCCCCAGGGCAGCGCGAGCGCCGCCTCGTGCTGGCCGGGAATGGACAGGTGGTAAAGGCCCGCGTCGGGCTGCCACTCGACGTACTCGTTCTGCTCCAGGTAGAAGGCCTTGGAGGTGGCGGCGTTCACCAGGATGGTCTGGGTGGATGCGATGGTCGGGCTGCCTCCCCAGAACACGGCGATGTCGAGGGTGTCGAGGCCGGACGTTTCCAGGCAGATCTGCGCCGCGATCTCGCCGGTGGTGTACATGTGGGCGAGGCCCGGCGAGAGCAGCAGCCCCGCGGCGGCAAAGCGCGCGCCGTATTTCTGGTCGAGCGTGATGAGCCAGTCCTGCTCGCCGGTGGTGTCGGTGTAGTGGCAGCCGGCGGCGAGGCAGGCGTCGACGACCTCAGGGCCGAACCGGGCGAAGGGGCCGACCGTGTTGAGCACGACCGAGGCACCGGTGAAGAGCTCGGTGAGCGCCTCGACCGAGTGCGCCACTTCCACCACCTCGTAGCTCGCGGTCTCGATGCCGGGCACGTTGGCCTTCATCGCCGCCTCCACCTTCTGCGCGCTGCGGCCCGCGGCGATGAAGGGGATGTTGTATTCGCGCAGGTATTCGCATACCAGCCGGCCGGTGTAGCCGGAAGCGCCGTAGACGACGACGGGTTTCTTCTTGCTGTTGCTCATGTTGTGTCTCCTTCCTGATTGCTTGCCTGCGTGACTTACATGCCCATGCCGCCATCCACCGCGATGCCGGCACCGGTGATGAACCGGGCCGCGTCGGAGCAGAGGAAGACCACCACGTCGGCCATGTCGCCGACTTCGCCGAGACGGCCCAGCGGCGTCTGGCCGACCACGTCGCCCACGGCCGCCTCGACGCTGGGCGCAAGGCCGGCGGCGACGATGTCCTGGGCGAGTTTCATGCCCATCTCGGTGGGCACGAGCCCCGGGTAGATGCAGTTCACGCGCACGCCGTAGCCCAGCTTGCCGGACTCCATGGCCGCGACGCGCGTCGCGCGGTCGACGGCAGACTTGGTGGCGGAGTAGCCGGAGATGGCGGGGAATGCGATGGTGGCGGCGACCGACGCGATGTTGACCACCGCCCCGCCCTTGCCCGCGCTGCCGCCGGGACGCATCGCGCGGAACGCGTGCTTCATGCCGAGTAGGGTGCCGGCCACGTTCACGTCGAGCATGCGGCGCAGGTCGTCGCCGTCGACGTCGACCACCAGCGAGGTGATCTCGATGCCTGCGTTGTTGACGAGGATGTCGAAGCCGCCGAGCTCCTTCACCGTGGTCTCGGCGGCCGAGGCCCAGTCGCCGTCCTTCGTGACGTCGAGCGGGACGAAGCCTACCTTGGCCCCGGAGGAAGCGAGCCTGGAGGCGGTTTCCCGCCCCAGGTCGGCGAGCACGTCGCCGATCATCACGGACGCGCCGGCGGTGGCCAGCGTCTCGGCGATGCTCGCGCCGATGCCGCGCGCACCACCCGTCACGAGCGCACGGCGCCCTTTCAAGTCGAACTTGGCCATCACTTGTCTCCTGTGGATATGTTGTGAGATGGAGCGGCCATCCTAGAAATCGACTTTACGACTGTCAAGATTTTTCTAGTCACTCGTCAAGTTTTTCTAGAATGGCATCCGTGGCACGCCGGATGCGGGTTCTCCCGCTTGCGTGCTATGTTCTGCAATCACGAGGAACACAGGGTCGGCATCCACGCGGCCCGGCTTTCAATGACGACACATCAACGGGTAAAGAAACACGCTGAACGAGTGCCCAAGGCGCGGGTCGACAAGTTCTCCGAGCGCCGAGCCGAGCTGGGCGAAGCCGCGCTGACCACACTGGCGGCACTGGGCTATGCGCGTACGAGCCTGCGCGAGATCGCGCAGAACTCCGAGTTCTCGCACGGCGTTCTGCACTACTACTTCAGCGACAAGGTCGACCTGATCATCTGCAGCGTGAAGCAGTACAAGGCCCGCTGCGTCACGCGCTACGACCATGCGGTGGAAAGCGCCACCACCTACGACGAACTGATGGACGGCTTCCTCAAGAGCCTGGGCGACACGCTCTGCGACGAAGGCCACGTGCACCGCCTCTGGTACGACCTGCGCTCGCAGGCCCTTTTCGAGGAAGCCTTCCGCACCGACGTCGTGCAGATCGACAAGAGCCTGGAAGACATGATCTGGCGCATCATGAGCCGCTTCGCCGAGCTTTCCGGCGAGCAGCCCGGCATGTCGCCATCGGCCACCTATGCGCTGTTCGACGGGCTCTTCCAGCAGGCATTGCTGAAGCACATGTCCGGCGACACGAAGGCCGTCGAGAACATGCAGGCCGATGTGCGCCAGGCCATCATGCGCCTCTTCACCCCTGCTGCAAAGGCCGCGCCCGCGGCCCGCAAGCGCCGCGCCTGAAGCGAAGGGCCGGCCCTACTTCGCGGCGGTCTTCGCGGCGCTCTTCACCGGCGCGAGCGCACGCGCGCCGGCCCACTGCCCGCTCTCGCACAGGTCGCGCACCACGTCGCCGATCAGCGTGCACACCGCGCGCTTGGCGTTCGTGGTCGGCAGGTGCACCGAAACGCACAGCCCCAGCGTGCGATGCATCGAAGGCGAATCGATGCGGTGCGCCACGAGCCGCCCCTCCTGCACCTCGCGCTGCGCAAGTCCGAACGGCATGATCGTCGGCCCCAGCCCTGCCTCCACCGCCGCCTTCAGCGTATAGACGGAGTTGATCTCCGCCGCCACCCGCGCAGCCGGATGGCCCGCCTGCTCCAGCACCGTGTCGACGAGCCATCGCGTGCAGTGCCCGTGGGCATGGGCCGGCCACACCAGCGGCCGCGCGGTGGCCTGCGCGATGCTCACGTCACCAGGCGGCAGCGCATGCGGGCTCTGGGGCGAGTCGAGGAAAACGAAGTCTTCCTCCACCAGCGGAACGAAGCGGATGTCCTCCTCGGGCATGGTGGGCGAGAACATCGCCACGTCGACCCGGCCGCGCAGCAACTGGTCGGCCATGTTGCCGGTGAGTTCCTCGTTCAGATGCAGCACCACGTCGGGATAGCGCCGCGCAGCAGCGCGCATCAGCGGCAGCGCGATCATCGGCGACACGCTCTGCGGCAGCGCCGCCACCACCGATCCCGCCACGGACTCGGCCGCGACGTGCACCGCGGCCTTCGCGTCGCGCACCTGCTTGGTGATGCCCTGCGCGTATTCGTAGAAGACCTTGCCGGCCTCGGTCATCGCAACGCCGTTGCGGCTGCGCAGAAGCAGTTGCGTGCCGAGTTCGGATTCGAGCTCGGCCATCTGCTTGCTCAGGGCCGACTGCGCTATGAAGAGTTGCTGCGCGGCGCGCGAAAGGCTGCCGCAATCCACGATGGCAACGAAGTACTTGAACTGGCGCAACTCCATCAGGGGGCCTCCGGCCGCTCGCCGCGAGGTGCGGGCAAGGCCGGAAATTCTAGATCGCACACCCGCGCTCAGCCCTGGGACAGGGCGACGACCTTCCCGGGGTTGAAGATGTCATGCGGGTCCAGCGCTTTCTTCACTGCACGCATCAGCGCCACAGTGTGCTCGCCATGCTCCTCGACCAGGTACCTCATCTTGTGCAGCCCCACGCCATGCTCTCCGGTCGAAGTCCCGCCGTGGCGCAATGCGCGCTGCACCAGCCGATGGCTGAAGGCCTCGGCGGCATCGTTCTGCGCCGCATTTCCCGGGTCCACCAGCACCAGGCAATGGAAGTTGCCGTCGCCGACATGGCCCAGCACCGGCACCAGCAGCCCATGTTCAGCGATGTCGGCCTGCGTCTCCTCGATGCATTGCGCGAGCGCGGAAAGCGGCACGCAGGCATCCGTGCTCAGGCTGCGGCAGCCTGCCTTCAGCTGCAGGCAGGCGAAGTAGGCGTGATGGCGCGGCGTCCACAGGCGCGAGCGTTCCTCGGGCCGCTTCGCCCACTGGAAAGCGCCGCCGCCATGACCGCTCGCGATCTCGCGCACGATGCCCGCCTGCTCGTCGATCTGCGCCTGGCTGCCGCCGAACTCCAGGAACAGTGTCGGATGCTCGCCGAGCGTGGTGCGGCTGTGCGCGTTCACGGCGCGGATGGTCAGTGCGTCCAGCAGTTCGGCGCGCGCCAGCGGCACACCCATCTGGATCGCCTCGATCACGCAGTCGACCACCGCGCGCACCGACGGAAAATGCACCACCGCGGCCGCATAGGTTTCGGGATGCGGATGCAGCCGCACGGTGACTTCGGTGATCAGCCCCAGCGTGCCCTCGGATCCGCAATACAGCTGCGTGAGGTTGTAGCCCGCCGAACTCTTGCGAGCCCGCGAGGCGGTGCGCACGACCTCTGCGTCGGCCGTGACCACCGTGAGGCTCACGAGGTTGTCTCGCATGGTGCCGTAGCGGACGGTGTTGGTGCCCGAAGCCGCCGTCGCGACCATGCCGCCGATGGACGCATCGGCGCCGGGATCGACCGAGAAGAAGAAACCCGTGCCCTGCAGCGCCGCGTTCAACTGCCCCCGCGTGACGCCCGCCTCCACCGTGGCCGTGAGGTCGCCGGGCCTGATCGCAAGCACCTTGTTCATCTGGGAGAAGTCGACGCACACGCCGCCCGCCACGGCCAGCAGATGCCCTTCGACCGACGAGCCCACACCGAAGCCTATGACCGGCACCCGCTCCCTCGCGCAGGCTCGCACCACGAAAGCCGCTTCTTCCGTGCTGCGCACATACACCACCGCATCGGGCGGCCGGGGCGGATAGATCGACTCGTCCGTACCATGCTGCAGCAGCACGCTCTTGCTGGTGGAGAAGCGCTCGGCGAACCTGCTCTCCAGCAGGGCGAGCAGCTCGGGCGATGGCGAACGCCGTGTGTTAGAGCGCACGGGAATGTTCACGATGGAGTCCATGGATGTCTCCTGGCCAGGTACCGATCAGCGCTTCGGCGAGGTGGCGCCCCGCCCGACGAACAGCACCAGCACGGCGCCGATCACCAGCAGCGCCGCGAGCATGTGCAGCCCCGCGTCGGTGCTCTGCGTCGCATCCTTGATGAGCCCGATCAGGTACGGCGCGCTGAAGCCCGAGAGATTGCCGAAGGAGTTGATGAGCGCGATGCCCGCGGCCGCCGCCGCGCCGCCGAGGAAAGCCGTGGGCATGCCCCAGAAGACCGGGAAGGTCGACATGATGCCCATCGTCGCCAGCGTGAGCCCGGCCATCGCGAGCGTCACGTCGCCGTGGGAGGCCACGCTCAGCACCAGCCCGATCGCGCCGACCACCGCGCCGGTCGCACTGTGCCAGCGGTACTCGAGGTGGCGGTCCGCGCTGCGGGCCATGAAATACATCGCGATCACGCCGAATGTCCATGGAATGGCGCTGAGCAGGCCGATGTCGAGCGCCCCTTTGACACCCGCCGCCTTGATGATGCTGGGCAGCCAGAACGATATGCCGTACAGCCCCGAGGTGTAGGCGAAGTACACCAGCGCCAGCAGCCACACGCGGCCGTTGCCCAGCACGCCGGCGATGCGCGGCTCGGACTTGCCCGCGGCCTCGGCGGCGATGTCGCGGGCGATGAGTTCGCGCTCGGCCGGCGTGAGCCAGCGCGCGTCCTTCACGCGGTCGTCGAGGTAGCGCCACACGATCAAGCCAAGCGCCACCGTCGGCAGCCCCTGCAGCAGGAACAGCCACTGCCAGCCCGCCCATCCGTTCACGCCGCCCATGCCCTGCAGGATCCAGCCCGAGAACGGCCCGCCGAGAATGCCCGCGAACGGGATCGCCGCGAGGAACAGCGAGGTCGCCTTGCCGCGCCGCGCGGCCGGATACCAGTAGGTGAGGTAGAGAATGATGCCGGGGAAGAAGCCCGCCTCGGCCGCTCCGAGCAGGAAGCGGATCACGTAGAACGACAACGGCGAACCCACGAACATGGTGCCCGCCGAGAGCAGGCCCCAGGTGATCATGATGCGCGCGATCCAGCGGCGCGCACCCACGCGGTGCAGCACCACGTTGCTCGGCACCTCGAACAGGAAGTAGCCGATGAAGAAGATGCCCGCGCCCAGCCCGTAGACCGCGTCGCTGAACCGCAGGTCGCCCTGCACCTGCAGCTTGGCGAATCCGACGTTCACGCGGTCGAGGTACGCCACGATGTAGCAGAGGAACAGCAGCGGAATCAGCCGCCATCCGACCTTGCGGTAGACGGCATCGGAGGTGCTGTCGAAGCGGCCCTCGCAGGGCTGCGCGATGGTGCTGGTGCTCATGGGGTGCGTCGCTTTCCTTCGCCTGGTTCGGCTGCAGGCGATGGTCGCGTCCACACCCCGCCTCGCCGTTGCGGGTTTCCACGCAAGATTCATATGGATTGAAGATCGGCGTATCTCGCGTCGAGATGCGCAATGCAGGTGCGTTCACGAAGACGGTGCGCGACGCGCCGGGACAGTGTTCCAGCAGAAAGTTGTTCCACCAGTCTGTGGAAATCTTTGTGGATAACGCAGGGACAACATCGGCGTTGCCAGCATCCGTGCGGGCCGTCGCCAGAGTGCCTGTATTCGAGGCAACCGCCTCTTGACTTTTTTCGCCGACAGGCTCGGCAAAGACGCGGCGACTTGGATATCTGGAAATTCCGGCTCTCCCCGGGGATGCCCGGCGCGCTTTCTGGAGACAATGGCCCGATCGACGCCTGGGCAAGGGAATCACGATGTCAGCTGACGACTGGTGGAAGTACGGAATCGTCTATCAGGTCTACCCGCGTTCGTTCCAGGACAGCAACGGCGACGGCATCGGAGATATCGACGGCATCCGCGCCCGGCTCGACCATCTGGTCGCGCTCGGCGTCGACGCCGTCTGGATATCGCCGATCTATCCCTCGCCGATGGCCGACTTCGGCTACGACATCTCCGACTTCTGCGACATCGATCCGCGCTTCGGCACGCTGGACGACTTCGATGCGCTGGTGCGGGAGGCTCATGCGAAGGGCCTCAGGCTCATCCTGGACTTCGTGCCCAACCACACCTCGGACCGTCATCCATGGTTCGTGCACAGCCGCAGGGCTCGCACCGATGCGCGGCGCGACTGGTACATCTGGCGCGATCCGGCGCCCGACGGCGGGCCGCCCAACAACTGGCTCGGCAATTTCGGCGGCCCGGCGTGGAGCTTCGACGAGGCCACCGGCCAGTATTACGCCCATTCGTTCCTGAAGGAGCAGCCCGATCTCAACTGGCGCAACCCCGAGGTGCGCGCCGCGATGTACGAGGTGCTGCGCTTCTGGCTGCGGCGAGGCGTCGACGGATTCCGCGTCGACGTGCTCTCGCAGATCGTCAAGGACGCGCAGTTCCGCGACAACCCGCCGAACCCCGATTTCGTCGAGGGCCAGGACCCCTTCCTGCGCCTGACGATGCTCTACAACACCGACCTGCCGGAGGTGCAGCCCATCGTGGCCGAGATGCGCCGCGTGGTCGACGAGTTCAGCGACGCGCGCTCGTCGCGCGTGCTGATCGGCGAGCTCTACCTGCCGCTCGCGCGCCTGGTCGCCTACTACGGCCTCAACGCCCGGGGCGTGCTCGAGGGCGTGCAGCTGCCCTTCAACTTCCAGCTGATCGCGACCGAATGGCAGGCCGCGCTCATCGACCGGCTGGTGCGCGACTACGAAGCCGCCCTGCCCCCCGGCGCCGCGCCGAACTGGGTGCTGGGCAACCACGACAGGGCGCGCATCGCCAGCCGCGTCGGCCCGCGGATGGCGCGGCTCGCGGCCATGCTGCTGCTCACGCTGCGCGGTACGCCCACGCTCTATTACGGCGACGAGATCGGCATGACGGACGTTCCCATTCCCGCCGACGAAGTCCAGGACCCGTTCGAGAAGAACAAGCCCGGCATGGGCCTGGGCCGCGACCCGGAGAGAACGCCGATGCAGTGGAGCGCCGCCCCGCACGCCGGCTTCACGACGGGCAGCCCCTGGCTGCGCCTGGCATCCGACTGGCGCACGTGCAACGTCGAGGCGCAGTCGCGCGACGCCGGGTCCATGCTGGCGCTCTACCGGCGTCTCATCGCGCTGCGCCGCGCGCGGCCCGCGCTGCACCGGGGCAGCTACGAAGCGCTCGAAGCCGGGAGCGAGGTGCTCGCCTATGCGCGCGAGAGCGACGGGCAGCGGCTGGTGGTTGTTCTGAACTTCGGCGGCACTCCGGCGCCTGTGCAGCCGTCGCTGCTGCCGCGACAGCCGGTCGTGCTGGCATCGACCGATCCCGCGCGCGCCGGATCGATCGAAGAGCCGCTGGTGCTGGCGCCCTGCGAAGGCGTCGTGATCGGCACCGGGCAAGCTTAGTGAATCAGGACGATTTGCCGGTCTGGATCTCGACGTAGCTGCGCGCATGCCAGCGCACGCGCAGCGGCCATTTCGCGTCGGTGATGGTCTCCGAGTTCACGTCCTTGCCGCTGCCGTAGTCGATCTGCCGGTCGGGCCGCTTGTTGATGCCGACCACCAGCACGAGGCGGCTGCCCGCCGCCAGCCTGCAGGCGGTGACGCGCTCGACGGTGAAGGCAAGCAGTTGGCGCTCGCCCGCCCGCAGAAGCCGGCGACGCACGCGATGGCCCGCATAGCTCGCGCGGAAGTCATAGGGATCGAAAAGCAACTGGCATTCGCCGCTTGCCGTCTGCTCGTACAGCGAGACGCTGAAGTCCACGTCCTGCCGCGAGGGCGTGATGTCGAACACGCCGCGCAGGCTGCCGATGATCTCGGTGCCCTCGGGCAGCGGGTCGCCGACGAAGCTGATGCTGTTGCGCGTCGGCACCTGCTTCATGCGCAACGCGTCGGGCCACGGGGTGCTCGCGTCCCGTCTGTCGGCCAGGTCGACCGACAGGCGCGCGTTACCGCCGCCTTCGGCCGGCGAAGGCAGCAGGCGATGCGATTCGCCGCGCCCGCTGGTGTCCAGGTAGAGGCGCAGCAGCGTGCGCTCCGGCGAGTCCAGCAGCGGCGCATGGCGCCACTGGTCCGTGCCCATCACCTGGTAGTTGACGCGATCCGACAGCAGCGCAGGCTTGTTCGCACCCTTGAGGATGTGGTCGATCCACTGGTAGCGCAGCTCAGGCAGGTCGACATGCGCAACGGGGTCCGGCGTATAGCCGCGCAGCGTCGTCGCCATGCCGCGCCGGATCGAGCTCGCGTCGTAGGGGCCGAGCAGCAGCGTCGTGTCAGCCTGCGGCCGGTTGCGCAGATGCTCGCGGTGGAAGTGGAGCGCGCCGGCGTCGGCGCCGAAGTAGCCCGCGAAGCTGAGCACCGGGATGTCGATGCGCGCGAACTGATCCGCCGATGGCAGGAACTTCTGCCAGTAGCGGTCGTGGCTCGGGTGCGTCAGCCACGTGCGGATCAGCCTGCTGCGCTTGCCCAGCAGGACGCGGTCGATGTCCCAATAGGGACGATTGCCGCGATACCAGCGAGCATCGAGCGCCTGCCAGACGGCATCCGGGCCGGCGTCGGCATCGCCGTTGGTGCTCGCGTGCAGCGGCTCGGCCAGCGCATGTTCCTGCGCCCATCGGACCATGGCGTTGCGGAAGATCTGTCCGGCCATCGGAAAGTCGATGCCCGGCGCCATCGGCGCGATGGTGGCGATCGCCTTGAGCGCCGCCGGCCTCCTGCGGGCTGCCGCCCAGGCGGCGTAGCCGGAATAGCCCTCGCCGAGCATGACCACGCGTCCGTCGCTCCACGCCTGCCGGGCGATCCAGTCGATGACGGCGGCAGCGTCCTCGCTGTCGCGGACGAAGGGCCACACGGCGCCCTTGCCGTCGGGCGTGCGGCCGCGCACGTACGCCGTGATGCCGACATAGCCCCTGGCCGCGCTGCGCCGCGCGTCGTCCTCGGCGGGGTCCAGCGTGAAGCGCAGCAGCGCCGGCAGCGCCCCTTCCGCGCGGCCGGGCCGGACCATGCTGGCATGGATGACTCCCCCGCGCACGGGAATCCTGACGTCGGCCTGCGCCACGTAGCGGCTGCCGTTCTGCGCCGCGAACAGCTCGGGCAGCAGCCCGCTGAAGCTGCGGCGCGACTGGTACGACAGCCAGGTCCGCACGAGCGCCAGGGCCTCGGCCTCCGGCAGGCTGCCCTTGGCGCGCCAGAGATCGAAGGCCTGGCGCAGCGGCTCCCTGAACGCCGCCGCCGGAATCTCCAGCCGCGCCATGACGGCCTGGGCCTGCGCGTTGTCCAGCGGCGATACCAGCTCGTCGAAAGAGCGCGCGTAGGCTTCGGCGAAGCCGACGCGCCCCTGCGCCTCGAGCATGCGCGCGCCCGCATAGATGCCGTCGAGAGTCGCGCGCTCGGCCAGCACGTCGAAGGGCTTGCCCTTGCGGCGCTCGCGCAGGGAGCGGCTGCTGTCCTGGGCCGCACGATAGGCGCCGCTGACGATCTGCAGGGCCGTTACGTTGGCCAGGAAGGCGTCCTTGTCCGCGTCCTGATACACCGGCAGGATGCGCTCGGCCAGGTCCCGCATCAGGCCCTCGGCCGCGGCATCCTCCGGATCGCGCGGCGGCCGGAAGCCGAAATCCGCCGCCCAGGCCCATGAGGGCAAGGCAGGCAGCGCGACGCCCAGCCGCATGAGGGCGCGGCGCACGCGGCTGACGGTCGACTCTTTGCGTCTCATGGTCGCGGCTCCTCGGGCACGTCGTGCGGCGCCTTGACCAGATGAACCACTTGCGTGAACAGCCGGTCGTGCGCCCCGCCGGCCGAGCCGATGTGAATGATGCCCGTGCGCGTGAGTTTGCCCAAGGCACCGATGATGAGTTCGAGCGTGTCGTCGTCGAACGCGCTGAAGGCCTCGTCCATCACCAGCCAGGGCGGTTCCTGCAGCACCACGCGGGCGAAGCCCAGCCGCAGCTGCTCGTCCATGCTGAGGTCGCTCTCCCAGCGGCCCGTCCTGTCCAGCAGCGGTTCGAGGCGCTGCAGGCCCACGCGCTCCAGGGCGGCCACCATCGCTTCCCTCGGATAGGTCGTCGGCTCCATTGCATACGACAGCACCTCGGCCAGCGTGCCGCGCGGAATGTAGGGCGTGCCGCGCGGCATGTAGTGGATGGTCTCGCCGTCCGGCCGGCGCACCGTGCCCGAGCCCCAGGGCCACAGGCCTGCGAGCGCCCGGAACAGAAGCGTCTTCTCGGTACCCGGCGTGCCGAGGATCAGCGCGCACTGGCCGCGGCGCACGACGAGCGCCGGCACGTCCAGCCGGTCGTGGCCGTTCCAGGAGCGGACATCGAGCGCCTCCATCGCGAGCGTCCCGGCTTCACCCTCCTCGTAGGCGATGCGGCTGCCGCCCGCCTGCGCCTCCAGGTCGGACGCCAGCATCCGGCGCAGGTCGGTCACGCGCAGCAGCGTGGCGCGCCAGTCGGCGATGATGCTGAAGTTGTCGACGAACCAGCGCAGCGACGACTGCGCCTGCGTGAAGGCGGCGGCGGCCATCATCAGGCCGCCGAAGGACACCTTGCCCGAGAAGTACAGCGGCGCTGCCACCAGCGTCGGCGCGATGACGGTGATCCAGCCGAAACCCGCCGTGGCCCACGTCAGGTTGGTCAGCCCGAGCACCACGCGCGAGGTGGCGCGCAGCACGTCGCCGAAATGCACGGCGACGCGGCGCTTCTCGTCGGCCTCGCCGCCGGCCAGGGAGATGCCGTCGAGATGCTCGTTGATGCGCGTGAGCGAGAAGCGCAGCTCGCCCTCGCGCGCATAGCGCTCGGCGTTGCGCGAGATCAGGCCGTTGCCGACCCAGTAGGTCACCAGCGAGCCGGCCACCGCGTACGCGATCGCTGCCCACAGCATGAAGCCCGGCAGCACGTGGTCCTGGCCGTTGAAGAAGATGCTGAAGTCCTTGGAGAGCACCCACAGCACGCTCGCGAAGCTGCCGAACAGCATCGTGGCCTGCAGCAGGCCCACGCCGAGGTTGACCGACAGGTCGCACAGCTTCAGCGTGTCCTCGTGCATGCGCTGGTCCGGATGGGCGCCCATCGGGCCGCTGGCCTGCAGCCAGAACGCGCGGCGCGGCTGCAGCCACAGCCCCACGAGGTCATTGACCACGGCCTCGCGCAGCCTCAGCTGCAAAGTCTCGCCCAGCCACCGCTGTGCAACGTTCAGGACCAGCAGCGCGCCCGCGATCACGGCGAACACGCCGACCTGCACGATGAACTCGTTCAGGTCGCGGCGCGAAATGGCATCGTAGAAAGGCTTGTTCCAGCTGTTGAGTTCGATCTGCCCGTAGGCCGTGAGCCCCACGACCACGACGATCGCACCGATCAGCCCGACCAGCTTCCTCGAGACCGGAGAACCCCGCAGGGCGCCGATCAGCTCGCCGACCTGGCGGAAGACGCCGACCCTTGCGACGGGCTCGGCACGGGGGGTCTCTGCCCTCTCGCTCATCGTCAGCGCGGCTGCCCGGAAGCGGCGAGCGCGGCGCGGCGCGCCGACACGCACGAGATGAACGCGGCGTGGCTCCAGGCCAGCTGCTTCGCCGAAGTCTGCTCGCCGCTGCGCTGGTCGAACTGCTCGGACAGATCGCCGCTGGCCGGCGTGTAGGCGCGCACGGTGGCGAGATAGGCGTCGCCGCGCCCGACCCACTGGTCGCGCCGGTGCTCGTCGCCGCCATGCGCCGCCGCGGCGCGGAAGCAGAACTCGGCGGCGCCGAGCGTCGAGAAGTAATACGCACCACCTGAGCAGTACACATCGCCGGCATACCTGCCCATCGCGGCGCCACGGTTCGAGGAGCGGCCATGGTTGATCGGATAGGCCGCGTCGAACAGCGCGTCGAGCCGCGCCAGCGTGGCCTGCATGCACGGATCGGCCGGGCCGTGCATGGCCCCGGTGCCGGCGCAGTGGATCGCCGAGAGGATCACCGCGATGTCCAGCGCCTTCGGGCCGGGCCCGCCGTCCGCTAGCACGCGCGAACGGTAGTAGCCATGCGTCGCGCCGCGGTCATCGACCCGATAGCCGTCGAGCAGCCGCAGCACGGCCCGCGATTCTTCACTGCAGTGCAATGCCTGAGCCGTCTCCCCCAGGCCGTCCAGCCATGCCGCGCCTTCGGCCAGTGCCGCTGCCGAGACTCGAAGCGTGTAGTAGTGATGCCCGCTTTCTTCCTCCCAGATGTCGAACGACGGCTCGCGCCAGTGGCGCAGCGTGAACTCGAGGTCGAAGCGGATCAGCGACGCGACCTCGGCCAGCAGGTCCGCATCCTCGAGATGCCCACCGGCCACCCAGCGCAGCAGCGCCAGCGCGCGCAGCGGCGGTCCGTCGTGCTGGGGTCGCGCCCAGCGCAGGATGTCCAGCGTGCCGTCGGGATTCACCCGCGTCTCGGCGACGACCGCGTCGCCGTGGACGCTTGCCAGGTCATGGTCCTCGCGCAGGTACTGCAGCAGCTCGGGAGCCACGCGCGCCCTGCGGTCCGGCACGGCGGCAATCGCCCGGCCGTCGAGCCCGTTCAGGGCAAGGCTGAAGCGGGCGAAGTCGCGCAGATGCCGCAGTGCCTCGGCGCCGATGTGTCCGCCGATGTAGAGCAGCCGCAACGCGTCGATGACGACGGCCGAATCGCGGAACCAATGGAAGAAGTAGTCCGGGTCGGGGTTGTAGTCGCCGAGCACGGGCGAGGCGACGATGGCGCCGGCGACCGGCCGCACGGTCTGCCCGAAGCCCGGGCGATGCTTGACGATCGACACCGGCGAGATGCTCGACAGCATCGCGCCCGCCGAATGGCGCAGCTGCCCTTCGAGCCAGGACTCGAAGCCCGGGTCTTTTCGATTCGCCGCGCCAGGACTCACGACGCGGACGCCCCCAGATGCGGACTGCTGAAGTCCAGCCGCCGCAGCCCGGCCTGCACCTCCGGCGCGCTCATGAACAGCTTCCACAGCAGGCCCGTGCGATGGTTCTCCATCATCACGACGATGGGGCCCTGGTCGATGGCCAGGAAGGTGTCGGCGAACCAGCCACGCGACTCGCAGAACGCATCGATGAAGCCGTAGTCCCGCCAAACGCGCGTGCCGTGCACGTCGAGGAGGTGCCGCAGCACCCGCATCACCTCGGCCGGTGCATATGGCAGGCTGGCCAGCGCCGCCGTCGGCGAGATGGTGCCGTTGTCGTTGTTCGGGTCATGCGCGAGGTAGCCGTCGGGGTCGTCGCTGGCGGTCAGGCCCCAGCACGACTCGCCGTAGCCCGCGAAGCCCCGGGGGTTGGCGATGCAGTGCGCGCGGTTGACCTGCACGTGGCGGGTGTTGAGGCTCCAGTAGTCGGCGTAGCGGTCCTTCAGGCCATGTGGATCCAGACCGCAGAACGAGTAGTGCGCGAAGAAAAGCGGGCCGCCGTTCGGCGGGCCCAGCGGCAGCTCGATGCCGTGGTACGAACGGCCGTTGAGGAAGTCGGGCCCCGAAGCGAAGCCGCGGTGGTAGACCCGCGGGTCGATCGCGTGGCGCGGCGCCGCCGCGGCCATGAAATAGGTGATGAGGCACTCGTTCCAGCCGTGCACCTCGTGGTTCATCGCCCAGCCGTGGTTCGGGCTCCAGTGCCAGTACAGCACGTCCCGTCCGCCCTGGGTGAACCAGTCCCACTCGACCTCGTGCCAGAGCATGTCGAAGTCGGCGCGAAGACGGCGCGCCATGGCCGTGTCGTCGTTGAAATACTGGCGCGCGCAGAGCAGGCCCATGCAGAGGAACGAGGTCTCGACCAGGTCGCCCGCGTCGTCCTTCGGGCTCATCGGGATCGTCTCGCCGCTCGCCCCGTCCATGAAGTGCGGGAAGGTGCCGTGATAGCGCCTGGCGCGCAGGAGCGCGTCTCGCATGCGGCCCAGCCGCTCCAGCGCCGCGTCGCGCGAGACCCAGCCGCGCTCCACCGCGACGATCAGCCCCATGATGCCGAAGCCCGTGCCGCCGATCGCGACGCGCTCGTCGGCCACGTCCTCGCCCGTGGCGGCGACCAGCGTGCGGCGGTCGAGCGCAAGGCCGCTGGCGGCGTCGGCGCCGTCCCAGAAATAGCGGAAGGTCTGCCGCTGCACGGCCTCGATCAAGGCCTCGTCGGGCAGCGCAGCCAGTTCCTTCGGGGTTCTCTCATCCTTCAACACGAACGGATCCTTTCGTCGTTGTCGTCTTCGGTGTGACGTTTGGTTTCACCGAATCATCGACCACACCACATGGCCGATGGCCCTGCCCCGCAGCATGCCATCATTGAGGCCCCTGGGTTCTATTCGAAATCCCTGATGAGCCGCATCGATTCCCTCATGGCCCGGATGACGCTTGCCGAAAAGCTCGGCCAGCTCACGATGACCGCCTCCAGCTACACGGTCACCGGACCGGTGCTCGCGGGAGACTCCACGCAGTCGATCATCGACGGCACCGTCGGCAACCTGCTGAACATGGTCGGGGCCGGCCCCACGCACGAGATGCAGCGGCTGGCCGTCGAGAAGTCGCGGCTGGGCATTCCGCTGCTGATCGGCCTGGACATCATCCATGGCCACCGCACGCTCTTCCCGATTCCGCTCGCGGAGGCCGGCGCCTTCGACGACGAACTCTGGGAGCGCACGGCGCGCGAGGCCGCGCGCGAAGGCGCCGCCGACGGCCTGGCGATGACCTTCGCGCCGATGCTCGACGTGTCGCGCGATCCGCGCTGGGGCCGCACCGCCGAAGGCCCGGGCGAAGACCCCTGGCTCAACGCGCGCATCGCGCAGGCAAAGGTTCGCGGTTTCCAGGGCACCGACCTGTCGTCGGCCGAAACACTGGCCGCCTGCGCGAAGCATTTCGTCGCATACGGCGGCGTCAACGCGGGGCGGGAGTACGCCGCCGTCGACATCTCCGAGCGCACCCTGCACGAAGTGCACCTGCCGGGCTTCGCGGCCGCCGTGCGCGCCGGCGTCGCGACGCTGATGCCGGCCTTCACCGATCTCAACGGCGTGCCGATGACGGCGCACGTCCCCCTGCTGCGCGACTGGCTGCGCGGCGAAATGGGCTTCGAGGGCGTGATCGTCAGCGACTACAACGCGATCGCCGAACTCATCAAGCACGGAGTCGCCGCCGATCTGGTCGATGCCGCGGTGCTGGCGCTGAAGGCCGGTGTCGACATCGACATGATGGCCGACGCGTACCGCAAGGGCCTGCCGGTAGCGCTCGAACAGGGGCGCGTGACCATCGAGGAGATCGACGCGAGCGTGCGACGCGTGCTGCGGTTGAAGGAACAGCTCGGCCTGTTCGACGACCCCTACCGCCGTGGAGCGACACCGGAGTCCACGCAGGCTGTCGCCGAACGGCGAGCGATAGCGCGCGACGCAGCGCGCAAGGCCATCGTCATGCTCAGGAACGAGCGCGACACCCTGCCCTTGGCTGCTTCGGCGAAGACGCTGTGCGTCATCGGCCCTCTTGCCGACGCCAGCACCGAGATGAAAGGCCCGTGGTGGGGCGCCGGCGAACACGAGCCGGCGGTCACCGTGCTGGGCGGCCTTCGCGCCGCGCTGCCGCAGGCCGAGATACGCCACGCGCCGGGCGTCGCCATCGAGAGCGACGACGACAGCGGCATCGACGCCGCCGTCGCGCTGTGCGACGGCGCCGACGCCGTGCTGCTGTGCCTGGGCGAACGCGCCACGATGAGCGGCGAAGCGGCCAGCCGCGCCACGCCCGCTCTCGCCGGCCGGCAGCAGGCGCTGGCCGAAGCGGTGATGGCCCGCGCGAAGGCGCTGGGCATCCCCGTCATCGCGATCCTGTTCTCGGGCCGTCCGCTCGTCGTTCCCTGGCTGGCCGGGCACGCCGATGCACTGCTGGCCGCATGGTTCCTCGGCGTCGAAGCCGGCAATGCGATCGCCGACGTGGTCACGGGCCAGGCAAGCCCCGGCGGCCGCACGCCGATGAGCTGGCCGCGCGCCGTCGGGCAGGTGCCGGTCTTCTTCGGCCAGCGCCCTTCCGGCCGGCCGATGAACCCCGCCGACTACTTCACGAGCAAGTACCAGGACATCGACAACTCACCGCTCTATGCCTTCGGCCACGGCCTGAGCTACGGCAAGTTCGGCTATGAGGAATTGCAGGTCGAACAGAAGCGCGTGAGCGAGCAGGACACGCTGAAGATCAGCATCGGGCTGCGCAACACCGGCGCGCGCGAGGCCGAGGAGACGGTCTTCCTGTTCGCCCGCCGCAAGGTGAGCCGGGTCACCCGGCCGCTGCTGGAGCTCAAGGGCTACGCGAAGCTGCGGCTGGCGTCCGGCGAAACCGGCTCCGTGAAACTGGAGTTGCCGGCGGCCGAACTGCGCTATCCCGGTCCGGACCTGCAGCCCCTGTTCGAGGCTGGCGAGGTCGATATCCTCGTCGGGCCGAGCGCCGATGCATCGGGGCTGCTGCGCCAGACCATCGAGCTGTACTGACCCGGGCCCGGTCCGCTTTCACGCCTGCGCCTTAGTGCAGGACTTCACCGCGCGTGCTCGACGGCGCACGGCAGGCCGCCGCGGGGGTGCGGGCCCAAGAGCGCGACAGTACGCCCCGGTAACGTAGTGTGTGGACCGGCGAAGCGCGATACACGCGCATACGCAGTGTGCGGAGACAGGGAAGAAGGCGGCGGACCATCGGCGCGCCCCGGGGCGCGGTCCCGCGTGTCGTGGGCATTTTCTTGTCCAACAGCACAGTCCACCCATGAACAATCTCCACACGCACCTGCCTTCCAGCACGAATGCGGCGAAGGCATTTCCCCTTTCCCTCAAAGGCGCTCCGGCGAAGTTCGCCGGCGCAGGCGTTCTCGCGCTCGCAGCCGCCCTGGCCACCTTCGCGGTCGCACCCATTGCGGCGAAGGAGACCCGCGCTGCCGCGCCGGACCCGCAGGCATCGCCGATCTACGGCGTCACCCTGCCCAAGGGCTACCGGCAGTGGCAGCTGATCGCGCCCGCCATCGAGGCCGAGCCGCTGAACGAACTGCGCGTCGTGCTCGGCAACACCAAGGCGATCACGGCCTACGACCAGGGCACGCTGCCCTTTCCCGACGGGACCGTGCTCGTCAAGCTGGCATGGAAACACGTGCAGTCGCCCGAGTTCGCGCCCGCCTCCATTCCTGGCGCGGCCACCACCGTGCAGGTGATGGTGAAGGACTCGAAGAAATACGCCGCCACCGGCGGCTGGGGCTTCGGCCGCTTCATCGACGGCAAGCCCGCGGACCTGGCACAGCACCAGACCTGCTTCGCCTGCCACCAGTCGCTGGTGAAGAACCACGACTACGTGTTCACGCGGCTCGCGCCCTGAGAGGCCGCACGGGTCGTTTTGAAATTTATTGTTGGCGGATACGGCCCGGATACAGAGGCATACGCAAACCGCTCACGAGCCGCCTCATGCGCCGAACAATCTCTCCATCAGTTCGGAAAAGCACATGCGATCCGGCTGACAAACCCTCTTGCAAACCTTATTGCCAATTGTCATCACCCAACCGAAAGGATCCATCATGAAAGCTTCCGTCCTCCTCGCCGCCGCAGCCGTCTCTTCGTTGTTCGCCTTGGGCGCGAGCGCCGAGGAATACCAGGGCGTGCTGCAGTTCCACTCCAGCGCGAGCCGCGCCGGCGTCCGGGCCGAGGCCGTCGTCGCCTCGCACAGCGCAGACCCCTATCGCGAAGGCGCCTCGGCGGACGTCGCTCCCGCGCTGCCCACCCTGGCCAAGCGCTCGGACACGCGTGCCGAAGCCGTGGCGGCTGCCCGCGCGGGCAACCTCTATGCCGACGGTGCCGATGCCGGCGTGCCGCAGGCGTTCACCAGCACGCTCGATCGTTCGACGGTGCGCGCGCAGGCACGCGCAACGGCGGCCCACGGCGTGACCGAGGGAACGCTGTAAGCGGCCACCGATGCGCGTCGCATCCGCTTCCATCGTTCCCGACGCCGGGAAATCTCGATGATCTTTTCCCGGCAGCAGCCCGCCGCTCGCTTCCCATCGAGGAAGCGCGCGGCGTGGCCGCGCCTGCCCTAGTCCATCGATCCGTCGAGCAGCCGCTCGGCTTCCTGCAGATCCGCGGTTTCGAAGCCCTCCGTGTAGTGGGCGAGCACGCCGGCCAGCAGTTCCCTTCCCTCCCGCCCGCGCCCCGCTTTTTCCCGGAGGCGAGCCAGGTCCATTGCCACACGCAGCTCCCACGAGCGTGCCCCTTGCTGCCTGCTGGCAGCAAGCGCTTCGAGCAGCGACTCTTCGGCGCCCGCCATGTCCGGCGGCACGGCACCCGAGAATGCGCGCGCCTTCACGCGAAGAAGCTCCGGAAGGTTGTAGAGGTCTCCCTTGGCATGCACCAGCGCGAGCGTGTCGTTCATCAGCTCCAGCGCCTCGCCGTTCCTGCCGATGGCGTTCAGGCCTTCGGCGAGCGTGATGTTGAACGAGGTGGTGAGCAACTCGTAGCGTGACGCGCGCAGCTCGATCAGCGACTCCTGGATCGCCTGCACGCCCCTTGCCGCATCGCCGCGCTTCACCGCGAGTTCGCCCTTCACGCCGCGGCCCACTGCCAGGTAGGGCGTCAGCGAATGCGACTCCGCATAGGCGATGAAGCGGTCGATGTCCTGCTCGGCCCGCGCCAGGTCGCCGACCCACATGTAGACCGACACGGCCCATATCAGGGCGATGCACAGCGTGACCGGGTGGTTCAGGTGCCTGGCCTCCTCGACCGCACGCTGGGCGACGACCACGGCCTGCGTGGGATGCCCCTGCAGCCACAGGGTCCTGGCCAGCGCGATGCATGCGCGGTTGTGGAAGTCGAAGCCCGCGTGGATGCTGCTGCGCTGCCGCGACACCGAGGCACCGGCGATCGCGGCCTCCAGGAAGTGCCGCGCGCGGGGCTGGTCGCCCACCAGGTGGTGGCACAGGCCCACCAGCGAATTGGCGGTCGCCTGCGCCGTCGCGTCGTCGATGGACGCGGCCACGTCGGCGCAGCGCCTGGCGTGGCTGAGCGATTCGACGAAGTCGCCGATGCGCTCGTGGAATATCTGCAGCCGCCCCAGCAGCTCGACCTGGCTGCGGGAATCGCCGAGCTCCTCGGCCACCCGGAGGCTGCGTTCGAGCGCATGGCGCACCTCGTCGCTGTGGCCACGCGTGAACATCTGCGAGAGGCCGACGGCCGCCTGCAGATGCATCTCTGCGGCGCTGCCAGCAGAAGCCGTGCCCAGCCCGGCGAGCGCACGCTTCGACCAGTCGTGGCACTCCGCCAGCAGCGACATCGCCATGAAGGCCGGCACGGCCGCCAGCATCAGGGAAACGCCCAGCTCCCTGGCATCGGCGCGATCAAAGCACCAGGCGAGCGCAGCCCTCACGTTGCCCAGGTCCGCAAGGTCCGATGCGCGGGCGGTGTCGCGCGAGAAGGCGTCGTCCTGCGCGGCCATCTGCTCCAGCCGCTTGCGGAAGTAGATGGCGTGGCGCCGCGCCGCCGAGTCGGCCAGATCGGCGCCGGCCTTCGAATGCGCGTACGCGCGGGTGCTTTCGAGCAGCCGGTACTGGGTCGAGGCGCCGGAGCGCCGGAGGGAGAGCAGAGATTTCTCCGCGAGGCTCGCGACCGCGTCGACCACCTGCGCCTGCGTCAGCTCCTGGTCCGCTGCCACTTCGCGAGCGGCCTCCAGCGAGAAGTGGCCCACGAAGACCGACAGCCGGCACAGCACCAGGCGCTCCGGCATGTCGAGCAGTTCGTAGCTCCAGTCCAGGGTGGCCTGCAGCGTCTGGTGCCGCGGCTGCGCCGTGCGCTGCCCCAGCCACGAAAGCGCCAGGCGCTCGTCGAGCAGCGCGGCCGTCTGCTGGAGCCCGTAGGCGGCAACGCGCCGCGCCGCGAGTTCGATGGCGAGGGCGACGCCATCGAGCTTCCTGCAGATGCTCGCGATGACGGGCGCGTCCTCGTCGTTCAGGCCGGACATCGCGCCGCTCGCGCCGGCCCGGTCGACGAACAGGCGCGTGGCGGGATACATGAGGATGTCGCGCGCGACGAGCCCGGGCTGGTCGGGCGGGTTGTCCAGCGGATCGAGCAGGTGGATGTGCTCCCCCTGCACCCGCAAAGCCTCGCGGCTGGTGGCAAGAATGTGGATGCGCGGCGCCGCCTGGAAGATGCGCTCGGCCAGCGAGGCGGCCGCAGCGATCACGTGCTCGCAGTTGTCCAGTATCAGCAGCATGCGCCTTTCGCGCAGGTAGGCGATAAGGCTGGGCACCGGGTCGGCGGAGCGCACCGACAGCCCCAGCATCGATGCGATGGCGCTGGGCACCAGGCCGGGGTCCAGCAGCATCGAAAGATCGACGAAAACCACGGCCCCGCCGAACTCGCCGAGCATGTCCTGCCCGGTGCGGACCGCGACGCTGGTCTTGCCCACGCCGCCCGAGCCCACGATGGTGACGAACCTCGTGCGGGCCAGCTGGGCCGGGATCGCGGCCAGGTCCTTCGCGCGGCCGACCAGTTCCACCGGCTGCGCGGGAAGGCCGGGCTCGACGGAGCTTGCCTCGGCCTCGGGCTGCACTTCGACGGCAGCCTCCGCCGGCGTGATGCGGGCCACGAAACAGTAGCCGCGGCCGACGACGTTCGACAGGTACCGTGCGCCGTCCTGCCCGTCGCCGAGTGCCTGCCTCAGCATCGCGATCTGGTAGCGCAGGCTGCCGTCCGAAACCACCATGCCGGGCCAGGCCAGCGCCATGAGCTCCCGCTTGCTCACGATGGTGTTGGCATTGGCGACCAGCGCGAGGAGCACATCCATCGCCCGTCCACCCAGATCCACCGGCACCCCCTCGCGCTCCAGCAGCCGCTGCGCGACGCGCAGGGTGAACGGGCCGAAGGAGACGGGGCCGGCGGTCTTGAAGGAGTTGTCGTCGCTCATGGAGATGGGGGAACTGCGGCGTGCCGCGCACGCGGCGGATTGCCAGGCCGCACGCGGTCGATCCGATCGGCCCGGCGGACCCGCCGGCCGCCTCGGCAGCGCGGGCGGACGGAGCATAACCGAGGGTCGCGGCGTGCCGATTTGTATGACCGTGTGTCGGTCCGCCCCCGAGGTACCTGCGCATGCGATTCAGCTCTTTCTTCACACACGCGGGATACATCCGCCCACTTCAATGGAGGCGTTTCAACTTCACAGAGATGCCTGCATGAACAGCCTCCATCCATCCCTCTCGCGCCGCCACCTCCTGGCCACGTCGCTCGCCTTCGGCGCGGCGTCGGCAGCCACCGGCGCCTTCGCCATGCTGCGGCCGTCCGGGGCCTCCGGCCCGGACGACACCTCGGTACGGCCGTTTCGCATCAGCGTCGACCGCGAGGCGCTGGCCGATCTGCGCCGGCGGCTTGCCGCCACCCGGTGGCCGAGCGCCGAGACCGTCGCGGACGACTCGCAGGGCGTGCGGCTCGCCACCTTGCGCTCGCTGGTGCGCCACTGGTCCACCGACTACGACTGGCGCAAGGGCGAAGCGCGGCTCAACGCCATTCCGCAGTTCGTGACCACCATCGACGGCCTCGACATCCAGTTCGCGCATATCCGCTCGCGGCACGCCGACGCGATGCCGCTGGTCATGACCCACGGCTGGCCGGGCTCGATCTTCGAGCTGCTCAAGGTCGTGGGCCCGCTGACCGATCCCACTGCCCACGGCGGCCGCGCGGAGGATGCATTCCACCTCGTGCTGCCCTCGCTGCCCGGCTTCGGCTTCTCGGGCCAGCCCGCGGCCACGGGCTGGGGCTCCGACCACATCGCGCGCGCCTGGGGCGTGCTGATGGCGCGGCTGGGCTACAGGCAGTTCGTCTCGCAGGGCGGCGACTGCGGCTCGGTCATCTCGCACCGCATGGCGATGCAGAAGGTGCCGGGCCTCATGGCCATCCACGTCAACATGCCGGCCACCGTGCCCGCCGAGATCGCGTCGATCCTCGCGGCGGGCGGCCCCGCGCCCGCCGGGCTGTCGCCCAAGGAGCGCGCGGCCTTTGACAAGCTGGACGCCTTCTACAAAAACAGCTCGGGCTACTCCGCGATGATGGTCACGCGCCCGCAGACGCTGGGCTACGCGCTGGCCGACTCGCCCGTGGGCCAGGCCGCGTGGATCTACGACAAGTTCGCCACCTGGACCTACTCGGGCGGCGTGCCCGAACGGGTGCTTCCGCGCGACGAGATGCTCGACGACATCTCGCTGTACTGGCTGACCAACAGCGCGACCTCGGCCGCGCAGATCTACTGGGAAGACCACTCGAACAACTTCAATGCCGTCGACATCTCGCTGCCGGCCGCGGTGACGGTGTTCCCCGGCGAGATCTACCAGGCGCCGCGCAGCTGGGCCGACCGCGCGTACCACGACCTGATCTACTGGAACGAGGTCGACACGGGCGGTCATTTCGCCGCGTGGGAACAGCCGGCGCTGTTCAGCCAGGAAGTGCGCGCGGCGTTCAGGTCGCTGCGCTGAACCAGGTAGAAGCACACGCCGCCGCCCCTGTCATGCGACCACGAGCGGCAGCGTGAGCCGCGCCTCGAGCCCGCCGCAGCGGCGGTTCTGCAGCTGCAGGTCGCCCTGCATCGACCGGGCCAGCCGCCTGGCGATCGCGAGGCCGAGGCCCGAGCCGGCCTTGGCCTCCGAGCCGCCCTGCTGCGCGCGGACCCATGGCGCGAAAACCGCCTCCATCTGTGCCGGCCGGATGCCCGGCCCCGAGTCCACCACGGCCAGCACCAGGCTCGTGGCATCGACGCGGGCGCTGACCCGCACGTCGCTGCCGTAGCGCAGCGCGTTGTCGATCAGGTTGGCGAGCACGCGGCGCAGCGCGAGCGGGCAGGCCATCACCGGCTGCCCGATGTGGCCGTCGACGGCGATCGCCCGGCCGGACTCGCGGTAGTCGCGCATCAGGCTGCCGAGCAGGCCGTCGGCATCGACGCGCTGCAGCGGCTCGGCCACGCTGCGCTGCAGCCGCGCGCTGGCCACGCTGGCCTCGACCAGTTCGCGCATCTGCGCCAGATCGCGTTCCATGGCTTCGCGCAGCGAGGCGTCTTCCAGCATCTCGCAGCGCAGGCCCATGCGGGTCAGCGGCGTGCGCAGGTCGTGCGCATACGCGGCCTGCACGTCGAGATGCGCCACGTCGCGCTCGGACTGGCGGCGGCGGACGTTGTTGATCGCGCGTGCCAGCCGCACGATGGCGCGCGGGCCGCTTTCGGCGAGCTCGGGCATGCCGGCGCCGCTGCCTTGCTGCTCCAGCGTGCGAGCCAGGCGTGCCGCACCCGCGCGGTGGTCCATCGCCTCCAGCCAGAGGAAGACGGCGAGCAGCATGAGGCCGACGAGCACCGACACGCACAGGATCCATCGCAGGCTGTCGTCGAGCGGGCAGGTCAGGGGCGACAGCGTCGCGGCATGGACGTTCTGCCCGAGCGTGGCCACCGCGAGCGCGCGCGCCGCGATCAAGGCCAGGCCGTGCGACCGGCGGCCCGGACGCCCGGAACTCGAAACGGCCCCGGCGGGCGCTGCGGATGCGCGCGGCGGATGGAAGGAACTGATGGATGCGCGGGACTTCTTCGTCATTGGTTTTCTCCTGCTGCCGGCGCACGTGCCGGCATGGGAGTGATGACATCACGCGAGGGGTCGCACAGACCATTGCATCAGCGTTTGCCGCCCCCCTACGAAGGTTTGCCCCCGTCATGCGCCGGGGTGCCGCGAGGTCCGTCTCCTTGCAGGGAGTTTCAGGCCCGGCCCAGCGCGCGGCCGATCCAGGTCTCGAGCTCGGCGGCGTCGATCGGCTTCTCGATCAGGCAGAGCGCGGGGCTGGCCTGCACGCGCTCCCGCGTGCGGGCGCTGGCGAAGGCGCTGATGAAGATGACGGGCACGCGCAGGCCTTCGCGCTCCAGGCATTCGACCAGCGCGATGCCGTCCATGGCCGGCATCTGGATGTCGCAGACGAGGCAGCGCGTGCGCGCCGGAACGTCGGAGGCGAGGAAGTCGACGGCCGACTCGAACGCGCGGGCCTCCCATCCGAACGAGCGCACGAGACTGCTCGTCGCGGCACGCACGAAGGGATCGTCGTCGACGATGGAAACGAGTTCGATGGCTGAAGAGGACAAGGAGGAGGACAAGGAGGAAGCCCGTTCTCTACCCCGGGGGTTTCCGGTGAAGGCGCAGGAACATTCCCGCCCCTGCCCAGGATTGCAGGATAGCGGCGCCAGCGCGCGACGCCATCATCCGTAGGTATGGCTTCGCCTCAGCAGGCGCCCTCCACCACACCCAGCGCCTCCATCTTGCGCACCAGCTCGGCGACCGAGCGCGCGTTCATCTTGCGCATCGCCTGGCCGCGGTGGATCTTGGCCGTGATCTCCGCGATGCCCATGCGATCGGCGATCTGCTTGTTCATCAGGCCGCCGGCCACGTGCTGCACCACCTCGCACTCGCGCGGCGTGAGCGAATCCCAGCAGGCGCGCGCCGCCTGCAGCAGCCGCGCGCTCTCCAGGCGCCGCGCATCGCGCTCCAGCGCGGCGATGACCGCGTCGATCATGTCCTGGTCGCGGAAAGGCTTCGCCAGGAAGTCCACCGCCCCGGCCTTCATCGCCTTCACGGTCATGGCGATGTCGCCGTGGCCGGTCATGAACACGATCGGCATGTGGGGCTCGCCGCGCTCCAGCAGGGCCTGCTGGAAGGCCAGGCCGCTCTGGCCGCGCAGGCGCACGTCCAGCACCAGGCAGGAGGGCCCGCCGGAGCGCGGCGCGGCGAGGAACTCCTCGGTCGTGGCGAAGGCGTGCACCGCCAGGTCGATGGAGCGCAGCAGGCTGCACAGCGCATTGCGCACGAGCTCGTCGTCATCGACGATGAACACGCAGCGAGGAGTTGCCGGAGTCGGATCGGAAGGAGGCATGGACAGAGACGTTGTTGAAGGCTTCGGGTGCGACGGCCCCTTCAGCGGCCGCCGGCGCCCGGAAGCGGCAGGCTGAAGACGGCGCGCATGCCCGTGGGCTTGCGCTGCTGCAGCTCCAGAGTGCCGCCGTGCGCGTCGAGGATCGACTTGCAGATCGCCAGCCCCATGCCCATGCCGTTGGACTTGGTGGTGAACAGCGGCTTGAGCAGATGCTGCGCCGCCTCGGGGCCGACGCCCGGTCCGGCGTCTTCCACCACGATGCTCACATGCCCGCCGTCGTGCACGCAGGCCATCGACAGCGGCCGCGGGCCGGGCGGCAGGCCAGCCATCGACTCGGCGCCGTTCATCAGCAGGTTGACCGCCACCTGCTGCAGCTGCACGCGGTCGCCATGCACGGCCAGTGGTGCCTCCAGGCCCTTCGTCTCCAGCGTGACGCCCATGGTGTCGAGCGCGCCGGCGACCAGCGTGGCCGCTTCGCTCAGGGCTTCGCCGAGATCGAAGGCGGCGAACTGCGGCTCCGCGTTGCGCGCCTTGGCGCGAAGGCCCTGGATGATGGTGCGCGCGCGCAGCGCGCTCCTGCTGATGTGCGTGAGCATCTCGCGGGCCTCGCCGATGTCGGGCGGGCTGCGGTCCAGCCAGCGCAGTGCGGCGCTGGCCGAGGTGTCGACCGCGGCGATCGGCTGGCCCACCTCGTGCACGATGGAAGCCACCAGCTCGCCCATCGCCTTCAGGCGGGTCGCGCGCTCGAGCTCGGTGAGCGTGCTGCGCAGCTGCTCCTCGGCCCGCGCGCGCTGCTGGTTCTGGTCGATCAGTTCCTCGTACAGCCGTGCGTTCTCCAGCGCGAAGGCCGCCTGCGAGGCGATCACCTCCAGCACCTCGGCCTTGGCGGGCGTGAACACGTGGGAGGCCAGGTTGTTCTCCAGATAGAGCACGCCCACGAGCATGGCGTGGCGCATCAGCGGCACGCAAAGGATCGAGCGCGGACGCCGGCGTCGGATGTAGTCGTCCTGCGCGAGCGAGGCGCTCTCGCGCGCGTCGTCCACCACGATGTGCTGCTGGGTGCGCGCCACCGCCTGGACGATGGAGACAGGCAGTGCCCCTGCATCGAAGGCAACGCCCTCCTGCGTGAGCACGACGGCGCCGTCGCGCACCCGCGCCTGGGCACGAACCTGCCACACCTCCTGCCGGAACAGCGCCAGCGTGCCGGACTCCGCACCGGCGTTCTCGAGCGCGGTGCGAAGCAGCGTCTCGACCAGGCGCACCGGAACGATCTCCCCGGCCAGCGCCGTGGAGATGCGCAGGACGGCCTGCGCATCGAGCCCCTGCATCCGCCGCGTGTTCGGCGCCGGGTCCTCGATCTCGAAGAGACCCGGGTGCGAAGCCTGCAGCTGGCGCACCTTGGCCGTGGCGCCCCAGCGCTGCCATGCGCCGCGTGCGTGGCGCAGGTTGCCGTGCGCCGACAGGTCGTCGCCGCGTCCGGCATGGAAGGCCGCGGCAAGCTCGGCCGCCAGCGCCTCGACCTGGGTGAAGCCGTGGCGCCGCGCGTGCGACACCGCCCGCGCATAGGCCTCCACGGCAGCGAGCGGATCGCCGTCGATGCGGCACATCTCCGCGCGCACCAGCTGGAAGCGGGCCAGGAAGTTGGCCGGGCAGGCCTGGCTCCAGGCCTGCAGCTGCTTCACGTCACGCTGCAGCGCCGCCTGCTGGGACGCATCGCGCGCGGGAAGCGCGAGCAAGGCCAGCGCGCCGTAGAACGGCAGGTCGCCGCTCTCGGCGAAGGTCCGGCCCGATGAGGCGCAGGCCTCGGCCCGATGGCGCGCCTCGAGCGCTTCAGCGAGCCTGCCGCCGAGGAACGCCGCCTGCAGCCTGTAGACCCAGCAGGCGAAATCGACGAGCGTGGCGGGTTGGCCTTCCCGCGGCGGGCTCGGCTGCTCGTCGGCATCGCCGGCGGTGCCGTCCTGCAGCTGCGCCAGCAGCACCTTCTGGGCCAGCAGCGCCTCGATCACGAGCTGGAAATTCGCGTCGCGTGCAACGGCCAGCCCGCGCTCGACCGTATCCCGCACGTCGCCGAGGTACTCGCCCGCGAAGAGCATTCCCGTCGCCTGGTTGCGCCCGCAGTAGATCGCGAAGGTGTGGTCGCCGCTCGCAACCGCCACGTCGTAGGCGCGCCGGATGTAGTCGCGCGCCGCGCGCGCCGGCTGCGTCCACGGGACCACCATGGTGCCGAAGGTCATGTAGACCCGGCCCCGGTATTGGGCGAGCCCGCGCTCGTCGACCAGGTGCAGCGCGAGCGCGCCGAACTCCCGCGCGGCGGCGTAGTTGCCGTAGCGCACGCCGAAGACCTGCGTCATGCAGACGTAGCCGTCCGCCGACGCGTCGGAATGGCCCTGCGCGATGTTGAGGCCGATCATGCGCAAGAGGATCAGGTCGACCAGGTCCTGGTCGGTGTAGAGCGCCGGCGGGATGAGGTCCGCGAAGATGTCGGTGATCGCCCGGCGCAGCGGGTCGGCCACGACGGGCAGCCGGCGCAGCGCCCCGATGCCGTGCTGGTCGATCCATGCCTGCAGCACCGCGTGCTCCCGGTCGACGGCCGCGGCGTCGGGCCGCCTGGGCATGTCGATGCCCGACTTGCGCAGGAAAGCCAGCCCCACGTCCAGCGCGCGGTCGAAGTTGCCGAGCGTGGTGTACAGCGCCGCGCGCAGGCGTGCGAGATCGGCGCCGAAGATGCCGTCTCCCGCGATCTCCTCCAGCGCCGCGAGGCGGGCCTCGGCGGCTTCCAGCGCCCCGGTCATGAACTCGGCCTCGCCGCAGAGCGCGCGCGCTTGCAGGCCGTCCTCGCTGGTGTCGTCCTCGCCGAGGAAGGCGAGCGCGGCGCGGAAGAAGCCGAGTGCCGAATGGTGGGCGGTCGCGGCCTTCGCCTGGCGCCCGGCCTCCAGGTTGAGCCGCGCGAACTCGCGCCGCTCCTGCGGTGCCTCGACGGCCAGGCGTGCGAGGCTGGCCTGCGCGGCGAGCGAGAACACCCGCGCGGGATCGGGCGCCTGCCGCAGCTGGCGCCGCACGATCCGCAGGTGCATGCGCGGCCGCTCCGCCGGCGGGATCGAGCCGTAGGCGGCCTCGCGGATGCGGTCGTGCCAGAAGACCCAGTCCTCGCCGTCGCGCTGGATGCTGCCTGCCTCGCGCGCATCGTCGAGCGCCGCCTGCAGGCGTCTGGCCGCTTCGGTGCCGGGCTGCACGTCCATCGCGAGCGCGAGCGCTTCGCCCGAGCTCCGGTGGCCGAGACAGGCCATCACGCGCAGGACGGCCTGCGCCGCCGCGGGCAGTTGCTCGAAACGGCGCGCCATCAGGTCGCCGACGGTGTCGGCACCGGGGTGGGAAGCGAGCTGTTCGAGGCTCCAGCGCCACGAGGCGGTCTCGGCGTCGTAGGCGAGCAGTCCGTCGTCGGCCAGCAGATGGAGAAGGTGCCGGGCGAAGAGCGGATTGCGCTGCGTCTTCCGGCCGATGAGCTCGGCAAGCTCGCCGACGGCGCTCGCGTCCTGCTGCAGCGTGAGCGCGATCATCTCGCGCAAGGCGCTCTCGTCCAGCGGGCCGAGCTCGATGCGCAGGGCCTGCGGCACCTCGGCGAGCCGGCCGGCGCGCAGCGGATGATCGGCATCCACTCCGCTGTCGCGGAAGGTTCCGACGAGCAGCAGCGCGGCATCGTCGTGCTGATGCAGAAGTCGCTCGATCACCTGCAGGGTTTCGACATCGGCCCATTGCAGGTCGTCGAGCAGCATCACGAGCGGACGCGCGGGCACGGCGAAACAGGCGATGAGCCGCGCCATGCCCTGCAGCACGCGCTCGCGCTCCAGCGCGGGGGCCGCCTCCGGAGCGGCGGGCACGGGCTGCCCGGACTGCAGGCCGAGGATGACGCCCAGCGCCGGCAGCAGGCCCGCCAGGGTCCGCTCCACCGGCTTCGCGGCGGCCGCGATGCGGTTGCGCCAGACCGCGAATTCCTCGTTGGCGCAGCCGACCACGTGCCGAAGCAGCGGATCGAGCACCTCCACCAGCAGCGCATACGGCTTGCCGCGGCGCCCTTCCTCGCTCTTGGCCGCGGCCAGCAGCGGTGCGCCCGAGCGCTGCATGCGCGCCACGGCCTCGCGCAGCAGCGTCGACTTGCCGATGCCCGAGGGGCCCGAGACCCAGGCCGCGCGCATGCGGGCGCTGTCCGCGACCTCGCGGTAGAGCGCGAACAGTGCCTGCAGTTCTGCGTCGCGTCCCAGCACGAGGCCCGCGCCGCCGGACTTGCGCAGGGCCGAATGGGCATCCAGCGCAAACAGGGGAATGCGCCCGTGCTGGCGCAGCAGGGTCTCGCAGCGCCGCAGGTCCGCCAGCACGCCGGCGGCGTCCGTGTACCGGTGTTCGGGCGTCTTCTCCAGCAGCTTCATGACCAGCAGCGAGAGCTGCGGCGGAAGCTGCGGCACCAGCTCTGCGGGCGCGCGGGCGATCCGGCTCGCGTGGGCGTGCACGCGCGCGGCGGCATCGGCGCCCTCGAAGGGAAGCCTGCCGGTCATCAGCTCGTAGAGGATGCAGCCGAGCGCGTAGAGGTCGGCGCGCGCATCCACGCGCAGGTTCATGCGTGCGCCGAGTTCCGGCGCCATGTAGTTGAAGCTGTCCTCATCCCAGGAAAGCTGGTCGTCGCCCGCAGCCTTGCTGTCAGCGTCGCCGATGGCGGCGGCCTGGCCGAAGCCGGTGAGACAGGCCCGCCCGTCCTCGCCGAGCAGCATGCGATCGGGCGTGAGCGCGCGATGCAGCACGCCGGCCTCGTGCATCGCGCCTACGGCGGTGGCGAGGCGCAGCGCGAGCGCGAGGAAGGCGCCCACGTCGGAGCAAGGAGCGCCACCGCGGCGAAGCGGCTCGCCGCCGGGGTCCTTCAGGATCAGCAGGAAGCTCTCGCCATGCGGCACCAGCGCGACCGGCACGGCGGCCCATTCGTCGCGAAGCATGTGGCGCAGCGCGTACTCCCGTTGAAGCAGCGCGGCGGTGGCCGGCGTGGTCTGGCCGCGCCCGGCCACGAGCGAAGAAGCCACGCCGTGCGCGCGTGCGCGCTCCAGGCGCGGCGTGCCCGCGCCGAGTTCGCGAAAGTCCCGGTACCGCACCGACGAGGCCCCGTGCTGCGCGACAACGGGGGCATCCGGCACGGCTGCGTCCGCCTCTTCGGGTCCGATGAGTTCCTGGTGTTGCTGCATGGATGTGTGCCTCTTGCGGCCGCTCGGGCCGCGGAATGCGTGGGCGCGGGCACAGCCCGCCGTTGTTCGTTTTTCTCTCCCCGTCTTCGGGCGCATTCATGCGCGGATGCCATTGGAACCCCGCCGGTCGCGAGATTGGCGCTGCGTGCGTTGGCTGGTGTTAGGCGTTGTTAGGCGCGGGCATGCGCCGCCCCGAACCGGGGTGTACCGGCGCTGTTTCGGCCACCCGGCTTGAAAAGTAATGTCACTGCACGCGCTCCGGACACAGAGGCATACAGACCGGGCCGTACTTGCCCCGCATCGCCCATAGATTCAGCGCCGTCGGCACCGGGCCGATCCTGTTTCACCCAAGTCCAAAAGGAAGAATCGTCATGAAGAAGTTCTCTCGCCGTCTCGCCGCGACCCTGATGGCCCAGGCGCTCGGCCTGGCAGCGCTGGCGCCCCTGCACTCGTTCGCGCAGCCGGCGGATGCGGCGCCCTCCCCCAGGCCCACGATCGTGCTCGTGCACGGCGCCTTCGCCGACTCATCGAGCTGGGACGGCGTGGTGCAGCGCCTGCAGGCACGGCACTACGCCGTGATCTCCGCCGCCAATCCGCTGCGCGGACCTTCGTTCGACGCGGCCTCCGTCGCCAGCGTCGTCGATTCGGTCAAGGGGCCGGTCGTGCTCGTCGGGCATTCGTACGGCGGCTCGGTCATCTCGTCGGCCGCGAACGGCAAGGCGAACGTGAAGGCGCTGGTCTATGTGGCGGCCTTCGCGCCCGAGGCGGGCGAAACGGCGCTCGGCCTCACGGGCAAGTTCCCCGGCAGCACGCTCGGGCCCACGCTGGCACCGGCGGTGCCGCTCGCCGACGGCGGCAAGGACCTCTACATCCAGCAGGACAAGTTTCCCGCGCAGTTCGCGGCCGACGTTCCGCTGGCCAAGGCGCGCCTGATGGCCGTGGGCCAGCGCCCCATCGCCGAGGCGGCGCTGAACGAGGCGGCGCAGGCTCCGGCGTGGAAGTCGGTGCCGTCATGGTTCGTGTACGGCGATCGCGACAAGAACATTCCGCCGGCTGCGCTGGCCTTCATGGCACAGCGCGCCAACGCGCGCAAGACGGTGGTGGTCAAGGGCGCCTCGCACGTCGTGATGACCTCCCAGCCCGAGGCGGTCACCAGGGTGATCGTCGAGGCGGCCGGGCACTGAGCATCGGCCTGGCGTTTCCGGTCTCGGGGATCTACTGCGGCAGGTCTCCGGCCGGGCGCTCCAGCCACTTCATGGACAGCCGGTCGAGTTCGCCGCTCTTCTTCGCCTCGTCGATGATGGCGTTGACCTTCTGGCGCAACGCGTCCTCTCCCTTGGCCACGCCGATGTAATTGGGGCTCTCCTTCAGCAGCAGCTTGTAGGTGGTGCCCAGCGCCGGGTTGCCGACCATGATGGTGTTTGCGACCGATGCCCCCGTGGCGATCAGTTGCACCTGCCCGGAAACGAAGGCCGAGACGGTGCGGGTGTTGTCGTCGAAGCGGCGGATGTCGGTGCCCGAAGGCGCGACCTTGTTGAGCTCCTGGTCCTCGACCGAGCCGCGCGTGACCGCGATCGACTTGCCGGACAGGTCGGCGAAGCTCCTGATGTTCACGGTCTTCGCGCCGAAGATGGCTTGATAGAACGGCGAGTACGCAGCGGTGAAATCGATCTGCTTCTCGCGGTCCGGGTTCTTGCCCAGGGTGGCGATGACCAGCGCGGCCTTCTTCTTCTGCAGGGTCGGAATGCGGTTGGCGCTGGTCACGGGGATCAGGTCGACCTCCACGCCGAGCTTCGCGCCGATGTAGTTGGCCATGTCGATGTCCAGGCCATGCATCTTGAAGTCGCGGTCCATCGAGCCGTAGGGCGGGAAATCGGGAGGAACCGCGATCGCGATCTTCCTGTTCTTGAGGATGGTGTCCAGCGCGCTCTGCGCATGAACCGCACCGGTTGCCATGAGGCCGCTGAGCGCCAGCCCCAGAACGAATTGCAATCTGCCGAATTTCATGATGCCTGAACGATGACGAGTGGTTGTGGGTTTGATGTCGGGCGCGCGGCCGGGCCCGGCCGCGCCCGCACCAAGCCGCACGAACCGTGCCAGTGGTATACAAGACTCATGCACCCGATCAGAACGACAAAGGTGGTGCGCAACCCGCGAAGCAGCCCCGATTCAGGGATCGGAGCCCCACATTGGGGACGCTCCCGCATCCCATGTTCTGGCGATGAAGACATGCGGCAAACCCGTAGGCTCGGGAAGCCACGGGGCGCGTTGTCTTCAATGAAGCCCCCGGACCCTTTTTCACCAGGCGAACCATGATCGAGACAGAGACGCTGCCCGATGAAGAACTGGGCGCGCAGGCCACCGAGTGGCGTCGGCGGGCGCTGCAAGGCGAGCTGCACGCCCGCGGCATCGCCCATCAGCTGGAGGCCGAACTGCGCCGGCGCGCCGGCGTCCACCACCATGCCGACTACGACACGCTGGACCTGCGGTCGCTCGAGCATCGGCAGGGAAAGCGGCCCTGGTGGAAGCCCTGGTGAGCAGGGTTTGCCCGCACGCAGGCCTGCAAGGCCGCAATGCAGCAATCACTTCACCGTCCGCCCTTTCTGCCGCGAAGCCGGCTTCGCAGGTAGACGATCCCGCTGGCCCGCGGCGGCATCGCGCAGACATTCGACGAAGGCCTGCGCCGCCGGCGCAGGCCCGGAGCCGGCGGGCAGGCACACCGACACCTGCACGCGCGGCAGCGGCGCGGCCAGCGGCAGGCGGACCAGCCCGCGGGAGGCGACGGGGTCGTCCGCCAGCGAAGCGGCGGCCAGGGTCAGCGCGTCGGCATTGCGAACCAGCGAAAGGCCGAACTGGACCGACTGGCACACCACGATGTTGCGCGGCGCCGCCAGCCCGGCCTGGCCCAGCGCCCGCACGCCGTAGGACGGCACAGCCCACAGCGCGTCCTGCAGCCGCTCGATGGTGCGCACGCGCGCCATCGGATGCCCCGCGCGGGCGATGGCGGCCAGCGGGGCTTGCAGCAGCACCTCGCTCGTCAGGCCGTCCTGCACGGCCGTGCCTTCCAGATCGCTGAGCACCGCGAGGTCGTGGCCTGCCCGAAGGCCGGTGGCCTCGGCGCTGGTGATCTCCACCAGTTCCAGCGAAACGCCGGGGCAGCGCGCACGAAAGGCCAGCAACGCCTGCGGCAGCAGCCGCGCCGCCGCGAGCGAGCTGAAGGCGGCGCGCAGGTGGCCGCCGCCGTCGCGCAATTGCGCGATCTCGCTTTCCGTGCGGCGGATCTCGTCGAAGAGCACGGCGGCGCGCCGCAGCAGGACCTGGCCGATCTCCGTGGGAACGATGCCCCTGGCGCTGCGCACCAGCACGGGCGCGCCGATGGATCGCTCCAGCTCGCGGATGGCATAGGTCATGGCCGGCTGCGTCAGCGCGGCATTGCGGGCCGCGGCGCGGATGCCGCCGGCCTCGGCCACGAGACGGAAGATTTCCAGGTGTCGCAGGTTCATCGTGGAGCTCATCGGGGTACGGAGTACGCGGGAAGGTGATCGAGAAGTTTGATCGCCGGATGGAGATTTTTGTCTTTTCTTCTATCCCCTGGTCCATTAACTTCGCGCCGACCGACGACTGCCCTCCCCTCCTCCTTCGAACCTTTCGAGCACCAGCATGAAGCAACTGCATCTCCTTGCCGCACTCGCCACGGCCTGCCTGTTCAACCTGAATGCCGTGGCCCAGGGCAACGGCCCGGCCGCGCCCTCCGAACTGCAGCAGCGCGGGCTGTCGCTGGCGGACGCCGCCGAGGCGCAGGTGATCGCGTGGCGCCGCCATATCCACCAGAACCCCGAGCTCTCGTTCCAGGAGGTGCGCACGGCCGCGTACGTGGCCGAGGCGCTGCGCAAGATGCCGGGCCTCCAGGTGCAGACCGGCGTTGCAAGGACAGGCATCAAGGCCGTGCTGCGCGGCGGCAAGCCGGGGCCGGTGGTGGCCCTTCGCGCCGACATGGACGCGCTGCCGGTGGAGGAGCGCAACGACCTTCCCTTCAAGTCGGCCGCCAAGGGCGACTGGCTCGGCAAGGAGGTACCCGTAGCGCACGTCTGCGGCCACGACACGCACGTCGCGATGCTGCTTGGCGCGGCGCAGGCGCTGTCGGAAATGCGTGCCGACCTGCCCGGCACGGTGGTCTTCCTGTTCCAGCCGGCCGAGGAACTGGGCCCGGGGCCGGTGCCGAGCGGTGCCTCGGCGATGGTGCAGGCGGGCGTGCTCGACAACCCGAAGGTCGACGTGGTGATGGGACAGCACATCAACGCCAGCGGCGCGGTGGGCATCGGCTACCGGCGCGGCGCCCTGATGGCCAGCGGCGACATGTTCAAGATCTCGCTGAACGGCCAGGGCGGCCACGGCTCCTCGCCCTGGACCGCGAAAGACCCGACGCTGGCGGCGGCCGAGATCGTGCTGGCGCTGCAGAACATCGTGAGCCAGCGCATCGATCCGCTCGACGGCCCCACCGTGGTCACCGTGGGCATGCTGCAAAGCGGCAACCGCGCGAACATCCTGCCCGAGACGGCGGAGCTCGCCGGCACGGTGCGCTCGCTGTCGGCCAGGAACCAGAAGGTGGCGCACGAGAACATCCGCCTGAAGGCCCAGAAGATCGCGGAGCAGTACGGCCTGACGGCCAAGGTGGACATCGACACCGGCTACGAGGTGCTGGTGAGCGACCCCGAGGCGACCCAGATGGTGGTGAAGAGCCTCGAAGCCGCGGCGGGCCCCAACGCGCAGGCCCGCGAGATCGGCCCGCGCATGGCCTCGGAAGACTTCGGCGCCTTCGGCAGGAACCTGCCGGTGGTGTTCTGGAACCTCAACGCATCCCCGTTCGGCGACAAGCCCGGCGCGCCCAATCATTCGCCCGAGTTCGCCATCGACGAGAAGGCCCTGCGCATCGGCGTGCGTGCGCTGGTGGGCAGCACGCTCGGCTACATGGCGGCGCGACCGGGCAAGGATGTGACTGCGTCACGCTGAGCAAGGCGGCTGCGCTCAGGCGCCGAACCACCTGTTCATCGCCTGCTGGAGACCATCCGATGCGCCATCGCTCGCCCAAGCCACATAGCCATCGGGCCTGACCAGCACCGCGGCCGGCGCCGCGACCGCTCCGAGCGCGGGCAACTCCCACGGGCCGTCGCATCTGCCATTGACCAGCTTGATGCGGCCAGCCCACGGCGAGACATCGAAGCGGCCTGGCGCGCCCAAATCCAGCAGCAGCGGCCGCGCATCCCGCAGCAGCGCGAACACGCGCACGGGGCCATCGGCGGTGAGCACGTCGAGATCCGGCATGCGGCGACCGAGCAACGGGTGTCCCTCGCCCAGGTCGTAGCGGATGGCGAGCCCCGACATCTCCGCCGCGATCCGCCTGCGGGGCTCTTCCATGCCGAGAAGCTCCGACATGATTTCGCGCAAAGCCTCGGTGCGATCGTCCGTGCGCTGCAGCGCGACCTGCGCCATCGTCGTGCGCAGCACGCGAGCCGCCACCGGATGCCGCTCGGCGTGATAGGTGTCAAGCAGGCCTTCGGGCGAGACGCCCTTGACCACCTGAGCCAGCTTCCAGCCCAGGTTCATCGCGTCCTGCACGCCCGTGTTGAGGCCCTGCCCGCCCACCGGGGAATGAACGTGCGCGGCGTCGCCGGCCAGGAGCACCCGGCCCTTGCGGTAGGCCGCGGCCTGGCGCGACATGTCGGTGAACCTCGAGATCCAGTTCAGGCGCCGGATTCCATAGTCCGTTCCACAGGCCTCGACGAGCAGTTCCTTCAGCTCGTCCAGCTTGGGTTCGCTCGTGGCGCCCGCGGTCTTCTCGGTCACCATCACGCCGACAGGACCTTCCCTGGCGAAGATGATCCTGCCGTCGCGGATCTCGTACTGCTCCCTGCTGAAGGCATGCACGCCCCGCGCGGTGCGGTGCACGCCCAGCGGCGGCTCCTCGGCCATCTCGACCTCGGCAAGGATGCTGCTGGTGGTCGCGTCCCACCCCGGAAACTCGATGCCCGCGGTCTTGCGCACCAGGCTGCGTCCGCCGTCGCAGCCCACCAGGTAGCCCGCGCGCAGCGTCTTCTCGCCGCCGGACAGCTCGATGGTCACGCCCGCATCGTCCTGCACGAAGCCCTTCAGCTCGCGGCCGCGATGGACCGGCACCGCGAGCTCGTCGATCCAGCCCGCGAGGATGCGCTCGATGTGCTTCTGCCTCAGCGCCAGCCCGTAGTTGTGCCGGGTCGGAAAGTCGCTGATGTCCAGGCGCGTGACCGCGAACCCCGTGACCTGCGCCACCTGTCCCTGCGCGAGGAACCGGTCCACGATCCCGCGCTGGTCGAACACCTCCAGCGTGCGTGAACTCAGGCCGCCGGCGCGCGAGCCGGCAAGCTCCTGGTCCGGCCGGCGCTCGACGATGGCGACATCGATGCCCGCCAGAGCCAGTTCACCCGCCAGCACCAGGCCCGTCGGGCCCGCTCCGACAATCACTACCGCATGTTCTTCCGTCATCCGTAGATCCATTTGTCTTCATTCGCAGGAAGGATCGCGATGACACCTGTACCTTCGACCTAACGATGGCCTTCGCACAGGGGCATCCGCGCCCGATTCATTGTCCATTGCGGGCGAAAGGAACCGTTGCGCCTCAGCGCCATGCCTACAGGCGCAAGGGCATTGCTCGTGCGGTCGAGAGAAAAACCCCGTTGCTATCATCGACTCATGCAGTCACGGCCACCCCGTGGTGGCGGAGGAAAGCGAGTGCGGCTCAAGCTGAGAACGAAGACGGCACTGCTGATCACGTCACTGGTGCTCGTGCTGGTCGGCGTGACGGGCGGGTGGCAATACCGCAGCCTGTCCAGCGAGTACATCGAACTGATGCGCGAGCAGCAGCAGGCGCTGACCGACAGCGCCGCGGCCGACCTCGACTACAAGCTCGGCATCCATCTGTCGGCCCTGGCGCGCGCGGCCCGCGAACTCGGCGCGCAGGGCTTCGCGGACCCCGCGGCACAGCAGCGCTTTCTCAGGGACCAGGACCTGCGCACGATGTTCGACAACGCCGCGCTGGCCACGCCCGACGGCGCCATCGTGGCGATCAACCCTCCCGCCGAGCGGCCTTCGAGCATTGCCGACCGCGACTACTTCCGCCGCGTGCGCGACACGGGCCAGCCCACGATCTCGGCGCCCCTTCTCACCAGGAGCGCGCGGCAGCCGGCGGTCATCATGGCCGTGCCCGTGGACGGAACGGACGGCCGCCTCGCGGGCGTGCTGGGCGCGGCGCTGAACCTGCAGCGCGCCAACGTGCTCGGCGATCTCAGCCGCGCCACCGTCGGCCGGGGCGGCCACTACGTGATCGTCACGCGCGGCCCCTCCCCGCAGATCGTCATGCACCCCGATGCGAACCTGCTGCTCAAGCCCGCGAGCGCCCTCGCTTCCGGCGACGGCATCGGCAAGGACGTCGCCACTCATGCATCCATTCCCGCCGCCGGCTGGGAGCTGCGCCTGGTCGTGCCCGCCGCCATCGCCTACGCGCCGCTGGAACAGGTGCGGCGCAACCTGCTGCTGCAGATGCTCTGGCTCGGCCTGGGCTGCGCGCTCCTGGTCTGGGTGGGCACTACATGGGTGATGCGCCCCCTGGAGGCGCTGAGCGGCGCGATCCGCACCCTGCGCCGCTCGCCCGACAGCCAGGTCGGCCTCGATGTCGTCGCCAACGACGAGCGCGGAGACCTCGCGCGCGAGTTCGACGCGCTGATGGCCGAGCTGCGCGAGCAGCGGCTCGAGATGGCCGCGGTCACCGACGCTTCGCCGGTGGGCCTCTTCCGCTGCGACAGCGAAGGCCGCATGACCTACGTGAACGACGAGTACCTGGCGATCCACGGCCTCGCGCGCAAGGATGCGGCGGCGGGCTGGCTCACGCTGGTGCGCGAGGAAATCCGCGAGACGGTTCGCCAGGAGTGGGCACGCCTTGCCAACTCGGCCACGCCGGTGGCGGTCACGCGCCGGCTCCATCGCAGGGACGGCACCCGCGTGCTGGTTGCGTTGAGGAGCCGGCCGGTGCTCGCGGCGGACGGCCGCGTGCTCGGCCATGTGGGCACGGTGACCGACATCACCGAGCGCACCCGGGCCGAGCAGGCGCTGCGCACGCTGACCGCCATCTTCGACATGACGACCGACTACATCGTCCAGCTGGACGCGAAGGGGCGGCTCATCTACATGAATCCGGCGGCGCGGCTGCGCACGGGCCTGGCGCTCGACGCGCCGATCGAGCAGTTCAGCGTGGCCGACTTCAACCCGCCGGAGACCATGGAAAGGCTCGCCACGGAGATCGTGCCCACCGCCGTGCGCGCGGGCATCTGGGTGGGCGAGTCGATGGTGTGGGACGCCAGGCGCGAGGCGTTCCCGGCGAGCCACATGGTGATCGCGCATCGCGACAAGCACGGCAAGGTGGAGTACTTCTCCGGACTGATGCGCGACATCTCCGCGGCCAAGGCCGCGGAACGGGCGCTGCGCGACAGCGAGCATCGCCTGCGCATGGTGACGGACCACCTGCCGGCGCTGATCTCCTACCTCGATCGCGACCTGCGGTTCCGGTTCGTCAACAAGGCCCACCAGGACTGGTTCGGCATCCCCACCGAGCAATTGCTGGGCATGGGCCTGTGGAAGTTCTACGGCGAGGAGGCATGGGCCGAGATGGAGCCGCACCTGCGCGCGGCTCTGGCCGGCAGGCAGGTCACCTACGAGCGCAGGCTGAAGACGCCCGGAGGACGCCGCGACGTCCAGGCCACGGTGGTGCCGGAGCGCGACGAGCACGGCGAGGTGATCGGCCTCTACACGCTGGACAGCGACATCACCGCGCACCACGAGGCGGAAGAGGCGCTGCAGGAAAGCGAGGCACGCCTGCGCACCGTGGCCGATGCGCTGCCGATGCGCGTGGCCTACATCGACGCGGAGGAGCGCTACCGGTTCAACAACCTGGCCTACGAGCGCGGCTTCGGGCTCTCGCGCGAGCAGATCCAGGGGCACACCGTGCAGGAGCTGCTGGGCGAGCCCGACTACCTGGCCCTGCAGCCGCACATCCGCGCGGCACTGGCCGGCGAAACCGTCACCTTCCAGAGCGAGGTCGCCAGGAGCGACAGCTACTACTGCTACGAGGCCCAGTACATCCCGCAGCCCGCGGTCAACGACGAGACCATCGTCGGCTTCCATGCCGTGATCACCGACATCACGCGGCAGAAACTCGAGGAGAAGCGCCTCGTGACTCTCGCGCAGGTCGATCCCCTGACCGGCCTCGCCAATCGCTCGGGCTTCGAGGCGCGCCTGGACGAAGCGATGGAGCGCGCCCGGGGTGCCGGCGCGCTGATGGCGCTGATGTACCTGGACATCGACGGATTCAAGAAGATCAACGACCAGTTCGGGCATCAGGTGGGAGACGAGCTGCTGCGCGGCTTCGCGGGCAGGCTGTCGCAGGCGCTGCGCTCCGGCGACGTCCGCGCGCGCCTGGGCGGCGACGAGTTCACGGTGATCATGGAAGGACTGCCCGGCGCGGATGCCGCGATCTCGGTGGCCTCCGGGCTGATCGACGCCATGCAGCAGCCGTTCGATCTGGAGGAGCGCACGATCCTCGTGAGGACGAGCATCGGCGTGGCCTTCTACCAGGGCGGCGACGCGACGGCCGCCGCGCTCGTCAGGCAGGCCGACGAGATGCTCTACCAGGCCAAGGGCGCGGGCCGCAACAACTACCAGGTGGCGTCGCATCCGGTCGGGGGGCATCCGGCCTGAGGTCCCTCCCGTACGGGGCTTTTTCCGCCGGCGTCAACGCATTTCCTGCTGCAGGCTCATCGTCGTCACCGGGCTCTTGACGGGCGCCTCGGACATCAGTTGCTGGAGATCGAACTGGAAGCTGCCCCCGGCGCGCTCGCGTTCCACGGCCAGGTGCAGGAGGGCAATGGTTGCTATCAGCACCGCCATGGCGAACACGAGCCATAGCTCTCCCCGCAAGGGTTGGGGCTGGGGTTGCGGCTGTGGCTGCTGGTGGCCTCGTCGACTGCGGCTTCTCATCTCTTGTTCCTCCGGTTGATGACGGCAGGAGTCTGCGTGGCCCCGGGCTCCGGTCGCGTCGGACAAAGCTGGCGCGCCTTGTATTCCGCCTCCGATAGATGGCGGGCGGGCAGCCTCCCGAGGGGTGCACCCGTTGACCGGCGTCAATGCGCAAGCCGTAGCACGAACCTACTATCTGCCGCCATCGGCGTGCCATGGGATACGTGGGGCTGTTGCACCAGACTGGATCAATGTAATAATTTAGTTACAAAATTCACTACCACCCTCCGAAGAAAGCCACTCGCCATGCAACGCCTGCCCCTTCATCCCTCGCTTCGCCTCGTCGCTCGCCTCGCCGCGGGCGCGCTTGTCGCGGCCGGCGCCTCGGCGCATGCCTTCGTGATCGGCGTCAGCGAGGGCGTGAGCTACGACGTGTCCGACGCGCAGGTCACGGCGCGTTTCGAACCGATCGCCGAGGTGCTCTCCAAGGCGCTGAAGCAGCCGGTGACAGTCAAGGTGCTCAATTCGTACAACGGGGCGCGCGAGGCGCTGAAGCAGCAGCAGGTCGACCTGGCCTTCGTGCATCCCTCGCACGTGGCGCTCGGCGCCATCAAGGGCGGACAGTACAAGGCCTTCGCCTGGACCACCGGCTACACCGACTACAAGGTGTCGTTCCTGTGCAAGGAGCAGCAGCCGATCTCCGACTGGAAGAGCGTGGCCGGCAAGCAGCTGGTGATGCCCGACGCCGACTCCATCACCTCGGTGATCACGCGCGCCATGCTGCGCGAGCAGGGCCTGCAGGGGCCGGCTGCGGTGAAGGTGACGAACACGCGCTTCCAGGAGGCCGTGCCCTTCTATGTGCAGAACGGCTTCGCGGCCTACGGCGCCACCGCGGCTTCGGGCGTGATCAAGACCTGGAAGGACGGCGGCGGCAAGATCTGCGCGGAATCGCGCGCGGTGCCGATCAAGCAATGGCTGGCATCCAGCAAGCTCGACGCGGCCACGGTGAACACGGCGCGCGACGCATTGCTGGGCCTGGCGCAGACCGACGCCGGCAAGCGCGCGCTGGCGGCATCGAGCTACGTGGGCTTCGTCAAGCCCTCGGCCGATGTCGAGGCTTCGCTGATGAACTGGCTCGGCATCTGATCCGAGGACACGCAAGGGCCGACGGCAGGACAAGACCGCACGCGCACGCCCGGCCGCAGGCCCGGGCAGAATCCCGCGCTTGCAGTCTTCTCCCCCAAGGACCCTTTCATGACCGATCTCTCGAGCTTCCCCATCACGAAGAAGTGGCCCGCGCAGCACCCCGAGCGGCTGCAGCTGTACTCGCTGCCCACGCCCAACGGCGTGAAGGTGTCGATCATGCTGGAGGAAACCGGCCTGCCCTACGAGCCGCACTTGGTGAGCTTCGAGACCGGCGACCAGATGTCGCCGGAGTTCCTGTCGCTCAACCCGAACAACAAGATCCCGGCCATCCTCGACCCAGATGGTCCCGGCGGCAAGCCGCTGGCGCTGTTCGAATCGGGCGCGATCCTGATGTACCTGGCCGAGAAGACCGGCAAGTTCATTCCGCAGGACGCCGTCGGCCGCTACGAGACCCTGCAGTGGGTGATGTTCCAGATGGGCGGCATCGGCCCGATGTTCGGCCAGCTCGGCTTCTTCAACAAGTTCGCCGGCAAGGACTATGAAGACAAGCGTCCGCGCGACCGTTACGTGAACGAGTCGAAGCGCCTGCTGGGCGTGCTCGACAAGCGCCTGGCCGGCCGCGCATGGATCATGGGCAGCGACTACACCATCGCCGACATCGCCACCTTCCCGTGGATCCGCAACCTGATCGGCTTCTACGAAGCGGGCGACCTCGTCGGCTTCAAGGACTTCCCGAACGTCGCGCGCGCGCTCGAAGCCTTCGTGGCGCGCCCCGCCGTGGTGGCGGGGCTGGGCATTCCGAAGCGCGGCTGAGCTGGAAGCCCGCGCGCCCCTTTCGATTGCACTCAGTTGCCGGTGGACAGGTCCATCAGCATGCGCGAGAGCAGATAAAGCCGCGGCACCACGCTCTCGACTTCCGCGTACTCCTCCGGCGTGTGGATGCCGCCGCCCACGATGCCGAAGCCGTCGAGCACCGGCACTCCGACGCCCGCCACCAGGCTCGCATCGGCCGCGCCTCCGCTGCTCTCGATGGTGAGCTTCTTGCCGATCTCGGCGTAGATGCCTTCGGCCATGTTCACCAGCTTGTCGGAAGCGGGCGAGCGCGGCATCGGCGGCAGGCCGCGGATCAGGCGCACGCGCACCTCGGTCTCGGGAATCAGCTTGTTCTGCGAGATGCGCACCAGGTCCTTCTCGACGCGATCGAGTTCCTCCGGCGTGGCGGCGCGCACGTCGCCCTTGGCACTCGCGGTCGCGGGAATCACGTTGGTCGGGCCGTTGGCGGTGAGCACCGTGAAGTTGACCGTGGTCTTCTTCGCCGCGTCGGCCGTCTTCGACAGCTGCAGCACCTGGTGCGCCACTTCCATCGCCGCGTTGCGGCCGGCCTCGGGCGCCACGCCCGCGTGGGCCGCCAGCCCCTTCACCTCGACGAGCGCGGTGGCCGAGCCCTTGCGCTCGACCACGAGGCCGTCGGCCGGGCGGCCCGGCTCCAGGTTCAGCGCCACGTCGTGCTGCTTCGCCACGCGCTCGATGAGCGCGCTGGTGCCCACGGAGCCGGTCTCCTCGTTGGTGTCGAGCAGGAAGGTGATCTGCCCATAGTCCTTGAAGCCGATCTGCTGCAGGATCTTCAGCGCGTACAGGCCGGCCACCACGCCGCCCTTGTCGTCCATCACGCCGGGGCCGTAGGCGCGGCCTTCCTTGATGTAGAAGGGCTTGGCCGCGGCCGTGCCTTCCTTGAAGACGGTGTCCATGTGCGCCAGGATCAGGATCTTCTTCTTGCCCTGCCCCGTCAGCGTGGCCACCACGTTGGTGCCGGGATGCGGATCGGCCGGAAAGGTCTCGATGCGCGCGCCGAGCTTGCGCAGCTCTTCCACCGCCAGCTCGCGCACCTTGGCCAGGCCCGCCGTGTCGGCCGAACCCGAATCGATGTTGACCATGGTCTCCAGCATCTTGAGCGCGCCGTCCTTGCTCTGCGTGGCCGCGTCGAGCACGCCCTGGTGGGCCTTCTGCGCCATGGCGCTGCCGGCGAAGAGCGCGCATGCGAGCGCGGTGCCCTGGGCGATGGCGAGCATGCGGCGGCGCGCGGGTGCCGGGAACTTCATGGCCGAAGAAGCCGAAGAAGCGGAAGAAGCCGATGCGGGATGGCGCGGGTGAGTCGTCATGTTGTCCGTTCTGTTGAAGGAAGTTCGGGAAAGGCAAGGCGGGCTCGCACCCGCCTTGCCGCCCGCACTCTACAGACAGTTCAGCCGGGAAAGTCTTCCCCGCGCAGCTCGATCGGCTGACCATGCGGCGTGCGGCCTGCCGCGTGCTCCCAGGCATGCCGGTAGCGGGCCAGTTCGTCGCCCGAGCTGGCGCCCTTGCTGGCCACGAGCTTCTCTAGCGCGGCGAGCCAGTGCAGGTAGTAGGTCTGGCCGTTGTCGGGGTCGCCCGCGGCCTGGGCTTCGGAGATCTGCGCGGCCAGCGTCTCGGCCCATTCGGGCCATGTGAAGAGGCCGCGCTCGTGCAGCGCCAGCGTCATCGCGAAGGCCTGGGCCTCCCACGGCGCGCTGAACACGGGCCCGTGCGCATCGCGCGGCATGCCGGGCGCGAGGGGCATGCGTTCGCCGCTCATGCAACGGCCTCCAGATAGCTTTCCCACGCATCGACCGACACCGAGAGGTTCTGGCGCGGCGCATCTTCGCCCCACAGTTCGGCCTCGTCGAACTCCACCGTGTAGAGCCACTGCGGCTGCTCGCCGAGCCCTTGCGCGTTGGTGTCGGCGAACACGTGCGCGCCGTGTACCTGGACGATGGTGCCGCGCCTGCCCTGCACATAGGCCGGCAGCCGCGTGTGATGCTCGACCTTGCCGAGACGCATGCGCACCTCCTGGCCCGCGGCGAAGCGTGCCGGCGCAGGTGCTGGCCGCTGCGCGGGCGAGCCCTTGGCCAGCACCGCCGGCACGTCGGCCGCGCGCAGCACGCGGGCCACGGGCGCGGCCGGATGGCTCATCTCGCCGCTCGCAATCTCGTCGGGAAAGATCTGGCCGCGCTGCAGCATCAGCTGCTCCAGCGCGCCAAGCCAGATCCGGTAGTAGCTCAACTCGCCGTAGTCGGGCAGCGTCTCGCGCACGGAGCGGCTCGCATCGATGTTCCAGGAACCTGTCGCGCCCATGGCCAGCACCAGCGCCAGCGCGCGCGGCTCCCAGGCGGCGTGGAAGAGTTCGCCTTCAGCCTCGGGCACCACCTTGCCGAAGCCCGGCTGGCCGCCCAGGTCGGCCTTCGTCGCGTAGCTCATGCGGCACTCCCTGCTTCGGCCGGCGCACCGGCCAGCCGCGTGCCGATCATCGAATCGCGCGAGACCAGATCGGCGAGTTGCTCTTCGCTCAGGCCCTCGGTGCCGGCGGGCCGCTGGGGGATGACGAGGTAGCGCACCTCGGCGGTCGAATCCCACACGCGGATGCGTGTGGTCTCGGGCAGGGTCACGCCGAAGTCGGCGAGCACGCCGCGCGGGTCCTTCACCGCGCGGGAGCGATACGGCGCGCTCTTGTACCAGGTGGGCGGCAGGCCCAGCACGGGCCAGGGGTAGCAGCTGCACAACGTGCAAACCACCATGTGGTGCGTGTCGTCGGTGTTCTCCACCGCCACCATGTGCTCGCCCTGGCGGCCGGTGTAGCCCAGCGAGGCAATCGCCGCGGTGGCGTCGGCCAGCAGCCACTGCCGGAAGGCCGGATCGACCCAGGCCCGCGCCACGACCCTCGCGCCGTTGCGCGGGCCGATGCGGGTCTGGTAGGTGTCGATCAGCACGTCGAGCGCGGCCGGGTCGATGTAGCCCTTCTGCGAGAGCACGCTCTCGAGCGCCCGCACGCGCAGGTCCATCTCGCCGAGTTCGCTGTGTTCGTGATCGTGGTCATGGCCGTGGTGGTGGCCGTGGTGGTGGCCGTGGTCGTGACCGCTGTCGTCGTGGGGGTGGTCGGAGCTCATCCGGGCGATGCTACGCCCGGGCACTTAAAATTCGAAGCCTCCCGCCAGATCCCCCGGAAGCCTTTCGTCCATGACCTCCACGCCCGCCCGCCCCGTCCGCTCCCAGTACGAAGATTTCATGCGCCATGTCGATACCCATGGCGTCTTCAAGAGCGACCGCACGGGCACGGGCACCAGGAGCGTGTTCGGCCACCAGATGCGCTTCGACCTGAACGAGGGCTTCCCGCTGGTGACCACCAAGAAGGTGCACCTGAAGTCCATCATCCAGGAGCTGCTGTGGTTCCTCACCGGCTCCAGCAACAACAACTGGCTCAAGGAGCGCGGCGTCACCATCTGGGACGAGTGGGCGCGCGAGGATGGCGACCTCGGCCCCGTTTACGGCGTGCAGTGGCGCAGCTGGCCCACCCCCGATGGCGGCCACATCGACCAGATTTCCGAAGTCGTCAAGACGCTGAAGACCAACCCCGATTCGCGCCGCATCATCGTGAGCGCATGGAACGTGGCAGAGCTCTCGAAGATGGCGCTCATGCCCTGCCATGCCTTCTTCCAGTTCTACGTGGCGCCGCCGCAGGCCGAGGGCGAACGCGGAAAGCTCAGCTGCCAGCTCTACCAGCGCAGCGCCGACATCTTCCTGGGCGTGCCCTTCAACATCGCGAGCTATGCGCTGCTCACGCACATGATCGCGCAGCAGTGCGACCTCGACGTGGGCGACTTCATCTGGACCGGCGGCGACTGCCACATCTACAGCAACCACGCCGAACAGGTGGCGTTGCAGCTCAGCCGCACGCCCTACCCCTACCCCACACTGAACATCAAGCGCAAGCCGGCGTCGATCTTCGACTACCAGTACGAGGACTTCGAAGTGCTCGACTACCGGCATCACGAGGCGATCAAGGCACCTGTGGCGGTATGAGCAAGCCCCGCATCAACATCATCTTCGCCCGCGCCGCCAACGGCGTGATCGGCTTGAACAACACCATTCCCTGGCACATCCCGGAGGACATGGCGCACTTCAAGCAGCAGACCGCAGGCGCGCCGGTGATCATGGGCCGCAAGACCTGGGACTCGCTGCCGCCGCGCTTCCGACCGCTGCCGGGCCGGCGCAACATCGTTGTCACGCGGCAGGCCGACTGGCAGGCCGAGGGTGCGCAGCGCGCGGGCAGCCTGCAGGAGGCGCTCGCTCTTTGCGAACAGCCCGAGGTCGATACCGTCTGGGTCATCGGCGGCGCGCAGATCTACGCAGAGGCCGCGCCGCTCGCGCAGCGCGCTGTGGTGACGGAGGTTGCCCGCGAGTACGAAGGCGACGCATACGCCCCCGAGCTCGATGCCGCCTCCTGGCGCGAGACGCAGCGCGAATCGCATGTCTCGGCCAAGGACGGCCTGGGCTTCAGCTTCGTGACCTACGAGCGCATCGCTGCCGCGGCGAACAAATAGACGAACAGGCATGAGCGAAGGCGTTGCGCACCGGCCACTTCCGCCCGGCTTGCGACGCCGCTCGGTGATCGCCGGCGCGGTCCTTCTCGCGGGCCTCGCGCCGATGCGAGCTGTGCAGGCGGCCGAGCCACTGGAGCCCGACGAGGAAGCGCTCTTCATGACCGGCACGGCGCGCCCCACCATCGATGGCCGCATCGAGGTCGACATCCACGCATGGATCTTCGAGCGCGAGAACCGCTGGGGCCTCAACGCGGCCTTCGCGCGCTACCTGGGCCTCAGCCTGAAGAAGCTCTCGCCCGCGGCGCGCCTGCGCTTCAACCAGCGCACCGCGCTCTTCCACGCGGAGTCGGAGGAAGGCAAGGTGATCGACGTCGATTTCGAAGGCGGGCGCACGCGCGTGACGATGCCGCCATCGGGCAAGGATGGCCGCTGCAACCTGCGCGTCGTGATCGACACGCCGCGCGCACCGCTGCTGCCGACCTCGCCCTCGCCGCAGGAGTGGGTGCAGTTCCACGGCGTGACCGGTCCGGGCGAGTTGCTGCACCGCTTCAGGGGGCACGCGCTCGTGGTGCCCGAGCAGGGTGTGTCGGTCATCTCGGACATCGACGACACCATCAAGCGCACGCAGGTGCGCGAGCGGCGCGAGATGCTGCTCAACACCTTCGCCCGCCGCTTCGAGGCGGCGCCTCGCATGGCGGGCTGGTATCGCGCACTGGCGAAGGTGCCGGGCACGCGCTTCCACTATCTCTCGGCGAGTCCCATACAGCTGTATCCGGCGCTGTCGGACTTCATCCGCAACGCGGACTTCCCGCAGGGCAGCATGCACCTGCGCGAGAGCACGACGTGGCGCACGCTCATTCCGGGCGACGACGATTCGCGCGCGCACAAGCTCGGCGTGATCGGCCGGCTGCTCGCGGAATTTCCGCAGCGACGCTTCGTGCTGGTGGGCGATTCGGGCGAAGCCGATCCCGAGATCTACGCGCAAACGTTTCGCTCGCATCCTCGGCGCATCGACAGCATCGTGATCCGCGACGTGACGGGCGAAGGCCGCACTTCCGAGCGCTATCGCGCGACCTTCGAAGGCATCGATCCGGTGCGCTGGCACATCGTGATGCCGGACACCGCCGAGTGGCCCGTGCAGGCCATCAACTAGGCATCGACCAGCCTGCGCACCGGTCAGGCCTGCGGCAGGTCGCCGGAAACAAACTGGCACCTTCGTCCCCTTCTCTTCGCGAAAGGAACACTTCGGTACACGCGAGGAAAGGCACGCACGGCACAGGGTTTAGACAACGCTAATTGTTTGTGCGCACAATGTCCGAAACGCCCTCAACCAAAAGGAGACGGCTCATGTCCATGGAATTTCTTCGGGTCATCGCCGAGCAGAAATTGCCATATGTCATCCACACGCCGGCCGACATCGACAGGCTGCGCGTGCTGCGTGCGGCAGAGTTGGTGACAGCATTCATCCCGCCTTCGGAGCGTGCGCCCGACGAGCGCGCGATCCGCCAGCTCGCCCAGGTCGAATCGATCACGGCCAAGGGCATGCTGGCACTCAACAAGGCCACCTCGGCATTCATCGAACTGTAGGAAGACGCGGCTGCGTCTTCCCTGCGCGCGAGCCCCGCGGCCGCGCGTCGGCACCCTCCATCGGCTGTTACAAATAGCCCTCTTTTCCGCGTAACCCGGCCGGTTCGCGGCCATCCTCCGCTTCGCCTTTCTTGCTCATCCGCGTGACCGGAGGCGCTTGCTCGGGCGCATCTGCGTTACCACGCTGGCCTTTTGCGCGTCAATTGCGTGACAAAACACTCAATTACACGATTTTCTACGGATCGATGGCTTGCTTTCTCGCGCGGTTCTACCCGCTTCATGGGGTACCTACCCAATTCTGGGGATTGTGAGCAGATATCTCGATTTGTATCTTTCGTTCGTCTCAATGCATGCCGGGACTGCAACGGCAACGGGCCGCGCGGGCGCTTCCACAGGGCGCAGCAGCGTCGAAGACACCAACGTGTGTTCTTGTCAATTCAACCTTTTCTGAGAGCGAACAATGTCGAACAGCTTGCAAAAATGGGTGGGACGCAATCGTCCTCCGCGCGTCCAGATCACCTATGACGTCGAGATCGGTGACGCAGTCGAAAAGAAGGAGCTGCCGCTCGTGGTGGGCCTGCTGGCCGACCTGTCGGGCCAGCCCGCGCAGCCGCTGCCCAAGCTCAAGGAGCGCCGCTTCGTCGAGATCGACCGCGACAACTTCGACGGCGTGATGGGCAACATCTCCCCGCGCCTGGACCTCTCGGTGCCCGACACCATGAAGGGCGAAGGCAACCTGAAGATCGAACTGAACTTCAAGGAGTTCGGCGACTTCCATCCCGAAGCCATCGTGAGCCAGGTGCCACGCCTGGCCAAGCTGCTCGAGGCGCGCCAGCAGCTGCGCGACCTGCTGGCCAAGCTCGACGGCAACGACGAACTCGACGGCCTGCTCGAGCGCGTGGTTCAGAACAGCGAAGACCTCAAGACGGTCCAGAGCCAGGCCAAGGCGGAAGCCGACGTGGCACCGGCACAAGCCTCGGCTTCGGCTTCCGCGGAAGCCGCTGCCCAGACCTCCCCCGAAGCCGAAGCACCGGCAGCGTGATCAACCACGCCGGCCGCTGCCCCTCGCGGCGCAGCCCGGCACTTCATGAATGGTGATAGAGATGGCCAACAAATCCAAAGCCGCCGAAGCCGGCAGCGCAGCAGCAACCACCGTCACGACCAGTGACATGAGCCTGCTCGACAAGATCGTCTACGAAGGCAACATGACGACCGAGCCCTCGCAGGGCGCCTACGCGAAGAAGCTGATCGGCCAGCTGGCTTCGCAGATCCTCGACGAAGGCATGAAGACCAGCCCCGACAAGGGCGTGGTCACGCTGATCAACGAGCGCGTCGCCGAGATCGACCGTCTTCTGACCGACCAGCTCAACGCGATCCTGCATGCCCCCGAGTTCCAGGCCCTCGAAGCCTCCTGGCGCGGCCTGCACGACATGGTGTTCGGCACCGAGACCGGCAGCAACCTCAAGCTGCGCCTGCTCAACGTGAGCAAGAAGGACCTGCTGAAGGACCTGGAAGGCGCCGTCGACCACGACACCAGCGTGCTCTTCAAGAAGATCTACGAAGAGGAATACGGCACCTACGGCGGCCACCCCTACTCGCTGCTGATCGGCGACTACTACTTCGGCCGCCATCCGCAGGACATCGCCCTGCTGGAGCGCATCTCCCGCGTGGCCGCCGCCGCGCACGCGCCCTTCATCGCCGCCGCCGCCCCGGCCCTGTTCGACTTCAAGTCGTTCACCGAACTGGGCGTTCCGCGCGACCTGTCCAAGACCTTCGAGAGCGCCGAGCTCGCCTCGTGGCGCGGCTTCCGCGATTCGGAAGATTCGCGCTATGTGTCGCTGGTGCTACCCAGCTACGCGGCCCGCCTGCCCTACGGCGCCAAGACCATCCCCGTGGAGAACTTCAACTACGAGGAAGACGTGGACGGCACCGACCACGGCAAGTACCTGTGGGCCAACGCGGCCTACCAGCTCGGCCTTCGCATCACGCAGGCGCACTCGCTGTACGGCTGGACCACGGCCATCCGCGGCGTGGAAGGCGGCGGCAAGGTCGACGGCATGGTGGCCCACGCCTACAAGACGGACGAAGGCGACATCGCCCTGAAGCCGCCGACGGAAGTGACCATCACCGACCGCCGCGAGAAGGAACTGAGCGACCTGGGCTTCATCGCCATCGTCAACTCCAAGGGCTCGAACACCGCCGCCTTCTTCGGCGGCCAGACCGTCAACAGGCCCAAGGTGTACGACAAGGACGCGGCCAATGCCAACGCGGCAGTGTCGGCACGCCTGCCCTACATCCTGGCCGCATCGCGCTTCGCCCACTACCTGAAGGTGATCGTGCGCGACAAGATCGGCAGCTTCCAGACGCAGGCCGACATGCAGAAGCACCTGAACAACTGGGTCGCGAACTACGTGCTGGTGAGCCCCTCGGCGCCGCAGGCCATGAAGGCCAAGTACCCGCTGAGCCAGGCCCGCGTGGACGTGACCGAGGTGCCGGGCAAGCCGGGCTCGTACCGCGCCATCGCCTTCCTGAAGCCGCACTTCCAGCTCGAGGAACTCTCGGCCTCGATCCGCCTGGTGGCCGACCTGCCGGCAGCCGCCGCCTGATCGCACCGCACCGTCTCAATCAACGTCGACATACCGACTGAAAGAAAGAATTCTCGAAAATGCCTATCTACCTCAAGATGCCGGGCGTCACCGGCCAGACCCAGATCGAAGGCCACAAGGACGAAATGGAAGTGCAGAGCTTCCAGTTCGGCGCCGGCCTGGCCGTGACCTCGGGCACCTCCAACCAGGAACGCACCGCGGGCAAGCCCAGCTTCTCCGAGATCACCGTGACGCGCATCAGCGACTCGGCCACGCCCCAGCTGCTGCAGAAGCTCGCCGGCGGCGAGGTGTTCGCGGGCGACACCGTCATCACCTTCCCGCGCGAGGACAAGAGCGGCCTGCTGCCCCTGATGGTGGTGACGCTGACCGACGTGATCCTCAGCGGCTTCTCAGTCTCCAGCGGCGGCGACCTGCCTTCCGAAAGCATCTCCCTGAACTACGCGGCCATCAAGGTCGACTACACGAAGCAGAAGGAAGAAGGCGGCCAGGAAGGCGTCGCACCGTTCGGCTGGGACATCTCGAAGAACGTCGCGGTGGCCTGATGAGGCGCCGCTGACCCCGGGCGCCAACCACCGTGTCCGAACTCGTCAAAGGGGGCGTCGCCCCCCTGTTCGACCGGTTGGCGTCCGCGCAGTCCGAGCACGTGCGGGGGGCCGCGCATCTCGAGACGATGGAGTCCGTGCAGGACTCCATCGGCCGCGAGCTGCGCCGGCTCTTCAACACGCGCTCGCCGCTTTCGGCGGAGGACTACGCGCAAGGCGGCGGCACCGTCCTGGAGTACGGCATTCCCGACTTTTCCGTGTTCAGCTCGCAGAACGCGGCCGACCTGCAGAGGTTGGCCGCGCTTCTGCGCACGGCCGTTTCGCGCTACGAGCCGCGCCTGTCGGAAGTGAGCGTGCAGGTCAGCCCCGCGCCCAACCGGCACGAGGTGGCGCTGGTGCGCATCGGCGCGCAGGCGCGCGCCGGGCTCGCGCTGCGCCGCGTGGACTTCGAGATGCTCCTGGGCACGCCGGACAGCCTGATGAAAGTCGCCTGACGTGTCCGACATCCAGCACAGCGACCTGCTGCAGTACTACAAGCGCGAGCTGTCCTACCTGCGGGGACAGGGGGCGGACTTCGCCCAGCGCTACCCCAAGGTCGCATCGCGCCTCTCGCTGCACGGCGGCGAATCGCTCGACCCGCACACCGAACGGCTGATCGAGTCGGTGGCCTTCCTGTCGGCGCGCGTTCACCGTGACCTCGACCAGGAATTTCCCGACGTCGCCTACGCCCTGCTCGACAACCTCTGCCCTTCGCTCGTGCAGCCGCTGCCGTCGATGTCGGTGGCGCAGTTCGGCATCGATCCGGCGCAGGGCAAGGTCACGGCGGGCTTTCGCGTGCCTCGCCACACGATGCTGCACGCGCGCACATCGCCGCACGCGCCGGGGGCTCCGGGGGCTTCCTCCCAGGACTGCCGCTTCCGCACCGCCTGGGACACCCTGCTGTGGCCGCTGCGAATCACACGTGCCGCCATCGACACCGACGCCGTGCTGCGGCTCGCGCTCGAATGCGAGGAGCAGACCGACTTCTCCGAACTGGAGATCGACAGCCTGCGCATCCACCTGCAGGGCGACTGGATGACCACCATGCCGCTGTACGACGCGCTGGTGTCCGGAGTGAAGTCGGTGGCCGTCGTTCCCGAAGGCGGCATGGCGCAGATGCTGCCGGCCGACGCCTGGCGCGAGGTCGGCTTCGCCGAGGGAGAAGAAGTTCTGCCGCAGCCCGCCAACGCGCAGCCTGCCTATGGCCTCTTGCAGGAGTACTTCGCGTTCCCGCGCAAGTTCCATTTCTTCGACCTGCACCACCTGCGCTCGCGCCTGGGCGGCGGGCGCCGCTGCGAGATCGCCTTCCAGCTCGACCGCTCCACGCGCGCGCTGCGCTACATCGACGCCGACAACTTCCAGCTCGGCTGCACCCCCATCGTCAACCTGTTCCCGCGCGTGAGCGAGCCGCTGGCGATGGACCAGCGCCACTACGAATACATGCTGGTGCCCGACCGCCAGCGCGACGCGACCACCGAGGTGCACTCCATCGTCTCCGTGGTCGCGTCCGACCCGGACGCCGACAAACCGGTGAACGTACCCGGCTTCGCCGCGCTGGGCCACGTGGACGGCGCGCCGGACGCGAAGGACGGCACGGTCTTCTGGTCCGCGCGGCGGGAGCCCTGCCTGCGCCAGAACATTCCGGGCACCGACGTCTTCCTGTCCTTCGTCGACCAGGGCAAGGCTCACACCCGCCCCGCGCAGCCCGTGGTCTATGCGCACCTGCTGTGCACCAACCGGCGCCTGGCCGAGCAGGTGCCCGTGGGCGCGCGCCTGCTGGCCGAGGGCCCGCCGCAGCCCACGCACGTGCGCTGCCTCTACGAGCCCACCGCGCAGCGCGATCCGCCGCTGGGCAGCGAAACGCTCTGGCGGCTGGTGTCGCTGCTCACGCTCAACCACCAGTCGCTAGTCGACGGCTCCACCGGCCGCGAGCAACTGCGCGAGATGCTGCTGCTGTTCGCCTCCGACAGCCGCCGCGACCATGCGCAGATCCGCGGCATCGCCGGGCTCTCGGCGCGCGGCGTCACGGCGCACGTGGGCACCGAGGCCTGGCGCGGGTACTGCCGGGGCACGCAGGTCACGCTCGAATTCGAGGACGACGCCTTCGTCGGCGGCTCGCCGCTCATGATGTCAGCGGTGCTCGCGCGCTTCTTCGCGATGTACACCTCGGTCAACTCCTTCGTGCGCCTCGCGGTGCGCAGCGGCGAGGAGATCCGCAAGCAATGGCCCCCGATGACGGGCCGGCAGGTGGTGCTGTGATCGTCGAAGAACTCGCCGCCCGCCCGCAGGACTTCAACCTGTTCCAGGCCATCAGCCTGCTGGAGCGCGCCGCGCCCGAGGCTGTGCCCGTGGGCCGCTCGCAGGGCCCGCGCGAACGCGAGGCCGTGCGGCTGCACGCCTTCGTCTCGCTCGCCTTCGAGGCCAGCGACGTGCGAGAAGTCGGCACCGAGGCCGTCACCGGCGAGCCCTACTCGCTCACCACGCCCGCGCTCTCGCTGGCCGGCAGCGGCGGCCCGCTGCCGATGCCCTTCACCGAGATGCTGCTGGAGCGCCGCCAGCAGCGCGACCACGCCACGGGCGATTTCCTCGACATCTTCAACCACCGCTTCCTGGCCTTTCTCTACCGCAGCCGGCGCAAGCACCACGTGGCGCTCAACCCGCAGTCGCCCTCGCGCTCCACGCTGGCTTCCACGCTCGACGCCGCCAGTGCGCTGGGCCTGCGCGCCGGCGTGCGCGCGCCCGACGGATCCGCCCTGTGGCTGCGCCATGCCGGCCTGCTCGGTGGTGCGCCGCGCGGCATGACCGCCCTGCTCGCGCTGCTGCGCGACCGCCTGGGCGTGCAGGTGGACGGCACCCAGTTCCGCGGCCGCTGGCTGGGCCTGGAGCCCGATGCCTCGGCGCGGCTGGACATGCGCACGCCGCTGGGCGGCGGCGCGGTGCTCGGCAAGCGCGTGTGGGACCAGGGCGCGGGCATCCGCCTCGTCTTCAGCAACCTGAGCCAGCAGCGGCTGCGCGAGCTGCTGCCCAAGGGCGCCGACCACGCACTCGCCAAGTGGCTGGTGCGCCGCTTCATCCCGCAGGACCTGAAGGTCGAGATGGAGCTGCGGCTGGCGCCCGCCGAATCGCGCAGCAGCGTGCTCGGCGCAGCCAACCCGATGCGCCTGGGCTGGACCTCGTGGGTCGCCGGACCGGCCTTCCGCGGCGCGCTGCCGCCCGTTCAACACACCCTGACCAGCGACGGCGGCGACGCGCCCCACGCCTGATCCGAACACTCCTATGGACATCGACATCCGCACCCTGCTCGGCCGGCTCAACCCGGAATGCAAGCGCGCCATGGAACAGGCCGCCGAGCTGTGCGTGCAGCAGACGCACTACAACGTCGACATCGAGCACCTGCTGATGAAGCTGGTGGACAACGAGGCGCCCGACCTGCGGCTGGTGTTCGGCCGCTTCGGCATCCGGCCCGACACGGTGCAGGCGCAGCTGCAGAAGTCGCTCGACACCTTCAAGCGCGGCAACGGCCGCACGCCCAGCCTCGCGCCCGACTTCGCGCCGCTCTTCCAGGAAGCCTGGCTCATGAGCTCGATGCTGCTGGGCCAGCAGCACGTGCGCTCGGGCACGCTGATGCTGGCGCTGCTCGAGGTCGACCGCCTGCGCGGCCGGCTGGTCGATGCCGCGCCCGCGCTGCTGCAGATTCCGCGCGGCTCGCTGCGCGACGAGCTCGCGGGCCTGCTGCAGTCTTCGCCCGAAGATGCGGCGGGTGCCGCGCTGGCCGCCGCGCCGATCGCATCGGCACCTTCCGCACCCGCCGCGAACCAGCCTACCGCGCCACGGCCGGCGAGCGAAGCCGGCGCGATGCAGATGCCCACCGCGCGCCGCGACAGCTCGGCCACGCCCTCCCTCGATCAGTACACGGTCGACATGACGCAGCTCGCGCGCGACGGCGCCATCGACCCGATCCGCGGCCGCGACGGCGAGATCCGCCAGATCATCGACGTGCTGCTGCGCCGCCGCCAGAACAACCCCATCCTCACCGGCGAGGCCGGCGTGGGGAAGACGGCCGTGGTCGAGGGCTTCGCTCAGCGCGTGGTGCAGGGCGACGTGCCGCCCGCGCTGCGCCAGGTGTCGGTGCGCTCGCTCGACCTCGCGCTGCTGCAGGCCGGCGCCGGCGTGAAGGGCGAGTTCGAGAACCGGCTCAAGTCGGTCATCGCCGAGGTCAAGGCATCGCCGACGCCGGTGATCCTCTTCATCGACGAGGCGCACCAGCTCATCGGCGCGGGCGGCGCCGAGGGCCAGGGCGACGCGGCCAACCTGCTCAAGCCGGCGCTGGCACGCGGCGAGCTGCGCACCATCGCCGCCACCACCTGGGCCGAATACAAGAAATACGTGGAGCGCGACCCGGCGCTGGCGCGGCGCTTCCAGGTCGTGAAGGTGGAAGAGCCCAGCGAGGAAGTCGCCATCGACATGCTGCGCGGCATGGTCGAGACGCTGGAGAAGCACCACGGCGTGGAGATCGTCGACGACGCGGTGCGCGAAGCCGTCAAGCTCTCGCACCGCTACATCACCGGCCGCCAGCTGCCCGACAAGGCCATCAGCGTGCTCGACACCGCCTGCGCGCGCGTGGCCATCGGCCAGAACGGGCTGCCGGCCGAGCTCGAATCGGCCGCGCGCGACATCGCCACCGGCGAGAGCGAGCTGCGCGTGCTGCGCCATGAAGCGGCCACGGGCAGCGACCGCCAGGAAGCCATCGCCACCCTCTCGGCACGGCTCGACGCGCTGCGCCAGAAACACAAGCGCCTCTCGGACAAGGTCGACGAGGAGAAGCACGCGGTGATGGAGATCGTCGCGCTGCGCCGCAAGATCGCCGAGAGCCTGCGCAGCGACGCACCGCCGGCCGACGAGGAGAACGACCCCGCCCTGCTCACCGCCGCGCTGCGCCGCCTGGAGAAGGGCCTGGAGGCGCTGCAGAACGACGAACCCATGGTGCCCGTCTGCGTGGACGGCACGATGGTGGCGGAGGTCATCTCGGGCTGGACCGGCATCCCGGTCGGCAAGATGATGACCGACGAGCTTCACACGGTGCTCAACCTGAAGGAAAAGCTGGCCGAGCGCGTGGTCGGCCAGGACGACGCGCTCGACGCCATCTCGCGGCGCATCCGCACCTTCCACGCCGACCTGGACGACCCCGGCAAGCCCGTGGGCGTGTTCATGCTGGTGGGCCCGAGCGGCGTGGGCAAGACCGAGACGGCCTTCGCGCTGGCCGACCTGCTGTACGGCGGCGAGCGCAACGTCATCACGGTGAACATGTCGGAGTTCCAGGAAGCGCACACCGTCTCCAGCCTCAAGGGCGCGCCGCCGGGCTACGTGGGCTACGGGCGCGGCGGCGTGCTCACCGAGGCGGTGCGCCGCCGGCCCTACAGCGTGGTGCTGCTCGACGAGATGGAGAAGGCGCACCCCGACGTGCTGGAGCTCTTCTTCCAGGTGTTCGACAAGGGCACGATGGAAGACGGCGAAGGCGTGCCGATCGACTTCAAGAACACGCTGATCCTGCTGACCTCCAACGCCGCGCAGGACGTGATCACGCAGGCTTCGCAGGGCGGGCGCCGGCCCGACCCCGAGGAGCTGGTGGAGCGCCTGCGCCCCGAGCTGCTCAAGCAGTTCAGCCCCGCCTTCCTGGGCCGGCTGGCGCTGGTGCCGTACCACCACCTGGGCGACGGGCAGATCCGCGCCATCGTCGCCCTCAAGCTGGGCAAGCTGGCACGGCGCTTCTCGCTGAACCACCACGCCGGCTTCACCTGGGACGAGCAGGTGGAAGACGCCATCACCGCGCGCTGCACCGAGGTGGACAGCGGCGCGCGCAACATCGACCACATCCTCGCGCACGCGGTGCTACCCGAGCTGTCGCGCCAGGTGCTGGAGCGCATCTCGATGGCCGCGGCCTTCACCGGCGTGCACATGAGCGTGGGCGCGGACGGTGCCTTCGCCTTCGGCTTCGAGCCGTCGACGCTGAGCTGAGCCGGCTCGGGACGAACAAGCGATGAACATGCGCGAAGGCTTCACCCAGCACGCCGCCTTCCTGACGGTGAAGACCGCGCTCGGACCGGACGAGCTGCTGCTCGACGCCTTCCAGGCCACCGAGGGCCTGTCGCAGCTGTTCGCGTGCTCGCTCACCATGCGCTCGCCAAACAGCACGCTGCAGGCCGCCGACCTGATCGGCACCTCGGCCACGGTGGTGCTGCAGCGGCCCGAGAAGGAAAGCCGCTTCTTCAACGGCATCGTCTCGCGCTTCACCTACCTGGGCAGCAACCGCGACTTCGCGACCTACACGCTCGAACTGGTGCCGCGCATGTGGCTGCTCACGCTGGGCCGCGACCGCGTGATCTACCAGAACCTGAGCACGCCCGACATCGTGCAGAAGGTGCTGGGCGACTTCGGCGTGGACTTCAGGCTATCGCTGACCGGCACCTACGCACCGCGCGAATACTGCGTGCGCTACGACGAGACGGCCTTCGACTTCGTCTCGCGGCTGATGGAAGAGGAAGGCATCTTCTACTTCTTCACCTTCGCGGACGGCGCGCACACGCTGGTGCTGGCCGACAGCAATTCCGCATGCACCACCTGCCCGAATGCGGAGAAGCTGGTCGTGCGCAGCGCCGAGGAAGGCTTCGCGCATGCCCACGCCGTCACGCGCTTCGAATCCGACGCCCGGCTGGTGACCAAGGGCCAGGAGGTCGACGACTACGACTTCCTCACGCCCGACACCAGCCTGCTGAAGAAACAGGAGGCCGAGACCGGGCGCGGCACCGACTACGAATACCCCTCGCGCGTGGCGATCTCGGCGGGCGAGCCGCGCGCGCGCATCCGCCTGGACGAATACCGCAGCCGCAGCCAGTCGGGCCGCGGCGACAGCCACTGCCACTACCTCACGCCGGGCACCACCTTCACGCTGCAGGACCATCCGCGCGCGGACCTCAACGCGCAGCACATGGTGCACAGCGTGCGGCACCACGCCGACCTGGAGCACTACGGCAACAGCTTCGAGACCCTGCCCCCGGCCATGCCCTTCCGCCCGCCCCGCATCACGCCTCGGCCGGTGGTGGCGGGCAGCCACACGGCGCGGGTGGTGGGCCCCGCGGGCGAGGAGATATGGACCGACCAGCACGGCCGCATCAAGGTGCAGTTTCCGTGGGACCGCCTTGGCAAGAAGGACGAGAAGAGCTCCTGCTGGATCCGCGTCTCGCAGATGTGGGCCGGCGAAGGCTGGGGCGCGCTCTTCCTGCCGCGCATCGGGCAGGAGGTGGTCGTGAGCTATGTCGACGGCGACCCCGACCGGCCGCTGGTCTCGGGCAGCGTCTACAACGGCACGCACGCCACACCGGTCGCCCTGCCGGGCAGTTCGTCGCAAAGCACCATCCGCTCGCGCTCGACCAAGGCCGGCGAAGCCGGCAACGAGATGCGCTTCGAGGACAAGAAGGGCTCCGAGGAGCTCTACATGCACGCGCAGAAGGACATGCGCGTGGAAATCGAGAACGACCTCACTACCACGGTGATGGCCGGCAACGAGCTGCACACCGTCACCAAGGGCAATCGCACCGTCAAGGTCGACACCGGCAACGAGACCCACTTGGTGAAGGGCACGCGCGCGCTCGACGTCACCGGCAACGAGACACACGACAACAAGGCCAATTTCACGCAGACGGTGACGGGCAACTACGAGCTCAAGGTCACGGGCAACCTCGTGATCGACGTGACGGGCACGCTGCTCATCAAGTCGGCGCAGACGCTGGACCTGAAGGCCGGCACCAACCTGGGCGCCAACGCCGGCATGAACTTCGCGGCCGAAGCCGGCGTGGCGCTGTCGGCCAAGGGCGGCGCCACGCTCTCGAACGAGGCGCCTTCCATCAGCAGCAAGGCCTCGGGCATGAACGCCGTCGAAGGTGGCGGCATGGTCACGCTCAAGGGCGGGCTGGTGAAGATCAATTGAGCGGCGCCATGGCACTTCCTTCCTCCCTCCCCGTCAAGGACCTCGCCGCCCTGCCCACCGCCCTGCCCGCCGCAGTGGTGCGCGAGACGCTCGACGATGCCGGCCAGACGGTGGTGCGTGCCTCCTTCGTGGGCGATCTGCCGCACGGGCCGATGCAGGTCTTCTCGGCCACGGGCAAGCCCGCGTTCGACGCCTCCTACCAGGCCGGCCTGCCGCACGGCGCCATGCGGCTCTTCGACGAGCGCGGCCAGCTGCTGCAGGAAACGCAGCGCCTTGGCGGCGTGGCCGAGGGCATCACGCGCACCTACTACCCCACGGGCAAGCTGATGCAGACGCAGCAGCACGTGCGCGGCGTTCTGCACGGCGAGGCGGTGGCGTATGCCGAATCAGGCGATGTCACCGCGCGCCTGCCCTACGCGGCCGGCCGCCTCGAAGGCGAGGCCAGCTACTTCCACGAAGGCCGCATGCTGCGGCGCGAACGCTACCGCGCCGGGCTGCTCGATGGCGAGGTGGTCGACTACGCGCCGGGCGGCGGCGTGGCGCAGTCGTCCACCTACGTGGCCAACGTGCTGCACGGCCCGCTGCGCCGCTTCTGGCCCAACGGTCAGCTCATGGAAGAGATCGCCTACCGCCAGGGCAAGCCTTACGGCAATGCGCGCCGCTTCGACCAGGCCGGCCGCGAGATCGTGGAAACCGCCGCGTCGCCGGGCTTCATGAAGAGCCTGGAAAAACTCGTGAGGGGGAGCTGAGCCATGGGCATGCACGTCTGCATGGGAGCCACGCTGCAGTGCAGCTTCGGCGCCGCGCCTTCCAGCCTCGTGGTGCTGCCCGCGAGCTGCGTGGTCACCGGCGGCGTGCCGGCGGCCAACATCATGGACAACAAGCCGATCGTCAACATCCTTCCCTTCGGCACCTGCAACAGCATGTCGAACCCGATGGTGGCCGCGGCCACCGCCGCCGCGCTCGGCGCCTTCACGCCCATGCCCTGCATCCCCGTGACGGCCGCCCCATGGGCGCCGGGCTCGCCCACGGTGCTGGTCGGCAACATGCCCGCGCTGCAGGACAGCTCCAAGCTCGCCTGCAACTGGGGCGGCGTGATCCAGGTGGCAGCGCCGGGGCAATTCACCTCCATGGTTCCCTGACACGAACGACGACCAACGAACGGCACGCCCGACCACCCCATGTCCCAATACGTTTTCACGATGAGTTCACGCATGGTCGCCATCACGGCGGCCTGCCTGGTGCTGCTGTGCGTCCTGCTGTTCCTGATGGGCATCGAGATCGGCAAGCTGCTGGCGCCCGCGCCGCTGCCGGTGCCCGCCGCGGTTGCACCGGCGCAGCAGCAACCCCCTTCCGCCGCGCCGGCACCCGCACAGGCACCCGCTCCCGCGGCCTCCACCCAATGACCAAACCGACTCCAAGCATGTCGAACAACGCACGACACCTCACGGGCATGCACAACGCGCTTCGCCGCCTTGCCCTTCCCACAGTGCTGGCGCTCACCGGCCTTTGCACCGGCATCGGCGCGCTCGCGGCGGGCGAAAGGCCCGTGGTGCAGGGCACGCTCAGCGCGCCCGCGACCGCGGTGCCCGCCGCGGCAGCGACGCCCGTCGTCGCTGCGCCTGCGGCTCCTGCGGCACCGGCGACCACCTTCGCCGTCGAACCGGCCGCCCCCGCCACGCCGCCCGTGCTCGTCAACGGTCTCGTGCGCGTTCCCGACGGCCGGCTGCTCGCGCCCGACATCGCCCGCATCGTGACGCGCGGCGAACTGGTGGTGGCCATGCTCAAGGTCGACACGCCGCCGTTCTTCTTCTTCGACGACAGCGGCCAGTGGACCGGGCTCGAGGTGGGCCTGGCCCAGTCGCTGGCCAAGGAGCTGGGCGTGAAGCTGCGCTTCAACCGCGAAGCCGGTACCTTCAACGCGGTGGTGGACCTGCTGGCCAACGGCCAGGCCGACCTGGCCATCAGCAAGCTGTCGCGCACGCTGGCGCGCTCGCAGACCATCGCCTTCAGCGACTCCTATCTCACGCTGAACCACTCGCTGATCCTCAACCGCGTGAAGTTCGCCCAGCTCTCGCGCGGACGGCCGCTGCCGGAGGTCATCCGCAACTTCGACGGCAGCATCGGCGTGATCGCCAAGTCGTCCTTCGCGGACTACGCGCGCACCAACTTCCCGCACGCCAAGGTGCAGGAGTACGCCACCTGGAACGACGTGCTGGTGGCCGTGAACAAGGGAGAGATCGTGAGCGCCTACCGCGACGAGTTCGAGGTCAAGCGCGTGCTCAAGGCCGACCCGACCGTCTCGCTCGTGCTGCGCACCGTGACGCTGAAGGACCTGGAGGACACGCTGGGCATCGGCGTGGCGGTTACCGACACCACGCTGCTGGCCTACGTCAACCAGTTCCTCGCGCAGCGCGCCGAGAAGCTGGACATCCAGAAGGTGCTGCAGGCACTCGACCGCTGAGCCGCACAGGACGCCCGAACCATCATGAATACCTCCAAGATCTACGCCTTCGTCCTCAACCCCTGGGTGGTCATCATCAGCCTGGGCGCCGGTGTCGCCTTCGGCATGCTCGCGCCGCTGCTGGCCACGCCGCTGGCCTTCGTGGGCGACATCTACGTCGACCTGCTGAAGATGATCACGCTGCCCTTCATGGTCTCGGCCGTGATCTTCAGCCTGCAGCGCCTGTTCCGCGACGGCGGCACGGCCAGCCTGCTGGGCCGCGTGGCGCTGGTGTTCCTCGCGTTCTCGGCCTTCGTGGCCATCGCGGGCGCGGCGACGCTGCTCATTCTTCGCCCCGGCGAGAACCTGCCGAGCAGCACCATGCATACCTTCGGCCAGATCGTGGGCGGCGACCTCAGCGCCAGCGACACGGCCATGAACCTGCGCGGCGTGGACGAGGTCAAGAAGACCGCGAGCTTCGCCGACATGCTGGTGAGCCTGGTGCCCGCCAACATCTTCTCGGCGCTTGCCAACGGCGACACGCTGAAGACGCTGGTGTTCGCGCTGCTCTTCGGCCTGGCGGTGGGACACGTGCCCACGCGCATCTCGGACGGCCTCACGCAGGCGCTGGAGACCGTCTACCACGCCTGCCAGACGCTGATGCGCTGGCTGAGCTTTCCGCTGCCTGCGGTGCTGTTCTGCATGAGCGCGGCGCAGCTGGGCAAGACCGGCATCGAGCCGCTGAAGGCGATGGGCGCCTTCGTGGTCGCCTTTCTCGTCGTGTCGGCGCTGCTGCTGGCCGTGGCGGCGGTGATCATCTGGAAGCGCTCCAACGGCACGCTGGGCCAGACGCTCAACGCCCTGCGCGGCCCCTTCGCGCTGGCGCTGGCCACGCGCAGCAGCGCGACCTGCATGCCGATCATGATCGAGAGCCTGGTCACGCGGCTGGGCTTCGCGCGCTCGCGCGTGGAACTGCTGGTGCCGCTCACGGTGTCGCTGCTGCGCATCGGGCCGGTCGTGTACTACGTGTGCGCCACGCTCTTCATCGCGCAGATCTACGGGCGCTCGCTCTCGCCGGTGGAGATCGGCATCGTGCTCACCTCCTCGGTGCTCGCCGGCTTCGCCTCCGCCGGCATGACGGGGCTGGTGACGGTGTCGCTGATCGGCATGACCTGCACCTACCTGGGCCTGCCCTTCGAGGCGGCCTTCATCCTGTTCCTGGCGGTGGACCCGGTTTGCGACATGCTGCGCACGCTGGTGCTGGTCATCGGCAACACGGCCGCCGTGGCCGTCGTGTGCCCGCGGCCATTGAAGATCTAGGGAGCGCGCCTTCATGTCACGCATCGGCGTTCTCGGCGGCATGGGCCCATCGGCGACGGTGGACTTCATGGACAAGATCATCCAGCTCACCCCCGCCACGCGCGACCAGGAACACCTGCCGGTGATCGTGGCGAACCTGCCCCATGTGCCCGACCGCTCCAGCGCCATCCTGGGCACGGGCCCCGATCCGCTGGACGCGCTGCTCGCGGGCATCGACGTGCTCAACGACGCCGGCGTGGGCGTGATCGCGATCCCCTGCAACTCGTCGCACCACTGGTACGCGCAGATCGCGGCGCACAGCCGCGCGCCGGTGATCCACATCGCGCAGTCGTGCGTGGCCGCGATCGCGACGGGGTCGCAGGACCGGCCGGTGCGGGTGGCGGTGCTCGCCACGCGCGGCGCGCTGGCCTCCGGCTTCTACCAGCATGCACTGCGTGAACGCGGCATCGACTTCCTCGTGCCCGATGCCTCCACCGGCCAGGACCACGTCGACGCCTGCATCCGCGCCGTGAAGGGCGGCGACGTGCAGGCCGGCGCGGCCGCATTCGGGCGCGCCCTGGAGGCGCTGGCCGCCACGGGCGCGACGGCGGTGATCATGGGCTGCACCGAGCTGCCCATCGCAGCGCAGGCCGCTCGTGCCGCGCAGCACACGCCCCTCGCCCTGGTCGACAGCTCGCTGGAACTGGCCCGCGCCACGGTCGCCTTCGCTCTCGACAAGGGATGGAACAAGCCGACATGGGTTTCCTGACGCGCATGTCCCACAGCCTGTTCGCCCTGCTCCTGTGCATGGCGGCGGGTGGCCTCGCGGGCGTGTACCTGCCGGTGGCAGGCGACGTGGCGTATGCGGTGGCGCAGGTCTACCTGTCGATCGTGAGCATGGCTGCCATTCCGCTGCTGGTGGTGGCCACCTTCTTCGGCCTGAGGCAGACCATGGGGCTGCCCTTTCCGGGTCGGCGCATCCTGATGATCGCGGGGCTGGCGCTGCTGCTGGTGACCAGCTGCGCGGCGATCGGACTGGCGCTGGGCTGGGTGAACGCGCCGGGCACGCAGCTCGACGCCGCTTCGCGCGAGCACCTGGGCGAGCTCGTGCAACGCGCCGGCGACGGCGGCGACATCGAGATGCGGCTGCACGAGAGCGGCACGCAGGCCACCCCCATCGAGCGCCCCAGGGCGACGCTCTTGCCCGACAACTTCTTCCGCGTGCTGGCGGAAGGCCGCTCGCTGGGCATCCTCTCGTGCGCGCTGCTCTTCGGGCTGGCCTTCGCGGCGCTGGCGCGCACTCAGCACACGGCGCTCAACCACATGTTCGAGGGCATCTACCGCACACTCGAACTCATCATCGCGCGCGCCAACATCCTGCTGCCGGTGGTGGCCTTCGGCATGTCGGCGCACGTGCTGTCGCAGACCGACGCAGTGACGATCCGCGCCATGAGCGGCTTCCTGCTGCACTTCGTGGTGCTGGTGGCGCTGCTGGGCACTGCGGCCATCGCGGTGATCCACCGGCGCGGCAACCAGCCATTGGCCGAGGTGCTGCAACACCTGAAGACGCCGATGCTGGTGAGCCTCATGTCGTCGAGCACCACGGCGAGCATTCCGCACACCATCGAGGCGATGAGCGCGCGCCTGGGCTTCAGCCGCGGCATCGTCGAACTGGTGGTGCCCACGGCCTCGGTGTTCCTGCGCGCGGGCTCGGCGCTCTACTACGTGCTGGCGGCGCTGTTCGTCGCCAACCTCTACGACCGCACGCTGGTCCCGGCCGACTTCGCCGCCATCGGCATCGGCGCGACCATCGCGGCCTTCGCCTCGGCCGGCAACAACAGCATGACTAACGTGGGCTACGCGGGCATCGTGCTGTCGATGCTGCAGCTGCCCATCGAGGCCGCGCTCGCGCTCTTCCTGGCCATCGACCTGATCTGCGAGGGCCCCCGCAACGTGCTGACGCTGCTGGCCACCTGCGCGCTGATTTCCGTGGTGTCGGCCGGCCTGCCTTCGGAGCGCGTGGCGGCGCCGGCCGTCGAGGTCGAACCCGCCCAGCCGCTGCGCTTCGTGTTCGCGCGCGGGCACGTCGCGCTGCTCGCGGGGTGCAGCGTGCTGGCCTCGGTGCTGATCATGCTGATGGGCATCGCCGTGGGCGTGCGGCAGGCGCAGCCGGCGGCCGTGCACGCCTCACCCGCCACGGCGAACACAGGAATTTCGCGATGAACCGGACCAAGAACCTTCTCAGGCGGATGGCGGCGCTGCTGCTCGTCGTGCAGCTGGCCGCATGCGGCAGCCTCTTTCCCAAGGGCACACGCGTGAGCTGGAACGAACTCACGCTCTCGGCCGCGCCCGGCGCCAACCAGAACAGCCCGGTGGCGGTCGACGTGGTGATGGTGCTCGACGACGCGATGCTCGCGCGCGTCACCGAACTCACGGCCGCCAAGTGGTTCGGCGCACGCGCCGACCTGCAGAAGACCTTTCCGCAGAGCCTGTCGTACCTCTCGTGGGAGCTGGTGCCGGGCCAGACGATTCGCGTGCCCGCCAGTGCCATCGGCTCGCCGCGCGTGGCGGCCGTGCTCGTCTTCGCGAACTACACCACGCCCGGTGCCAACCGCATCCGGGTGGAAGACCTCAAGGGCTCGATCGTGGCCCGCTTCGATGCACAGAGCTTCGACGTGTCGGCCGCGGCACGCTGAACAACCCGGATTCCTTCAAGTGAACAAACAACTTCGATACAGCCGCGCGGGAGAACACCATGTCTGACCTGCACCGCGCCGCCCCCATCACCGACCGCGTCGAGTGGCATGAAGGCATGCTGCTGTCGCCGCAGCACTTCCAGCAGTTCTCCGCGCGCATGGACACTCTCGTCGCCTGGCAGATGCTGGCCGCCGCGCCTTTCGCCTGGGGCGTGCGTCGCCTGGTGTTCGACCAGGGCCTGCTGCCCGCCGGCCTGCTGCGGGTGCTGGTGCTCGAAGCCATCCTGCCGGACGGCACCGCGGTGCAGTTCTCCGCCGCCGAGGCCGCGCACGGCGCGCTCGAACTCTCGCTCGCGCCCTACGCCGAGCGGCTGGCCAGCGAGCCGCTGGACATCTACCTCACCCTGCCCGTCACCACGCCCAACCGGCATCGCGCCGCGACCGTGCGCTTCCGTTCGGTGGCCGGCGCGCCGGTGGAAGATGCGGTGTCGGATGCCGAGCCCGCGAACATCCCGCGCATGCTGCCGCGCCTGGCACTCAGCGCCGGCGCTGTGCCGCCCGGCACGCACGTGCACCTGCGCCTGGGCCAGGTCTTCAAGGACAACGAGGTGGTGAAGCTGGGCGACGCGCAGCCGCCGCTGCTGGAAGTGGCGCGCGACAACCCGCTGTGGACGGCCGCGTCCGCCCTGCTCGGCCAGCTGCGCGGCAAGGCGGCCTTCGTGGCCAAGCAGACGGCCGTGCCCTCCTCGCGCATCGACGACCGCCTCGCGCACCTGGAGCTGAAGGACCGGCTGCGCAGCCTGCTGTCGGGCCTGCCGCATGCGGAGGCAGTGATGCGCACGCCGCACCTGCATCCGCTGCCGATGTACTGGTCGCTCTGTGCGCTGCTGGCCTCGCTGAGCCTGCTGCGCCCGGGGGGCGTGCCGCCGGTGCCGATGGACTACGACCACGCCGACCCCTCGCGCGTGTTCCAGCCGCTGCTGCTGGCGCTGCGCGACGCGGTGTCGGAGGTGAGCCAGGAGTACCGCGAGCACAAGTTCGACTTCCGCCAGGGCGCCTTCGAGACCACGCTGCAGCCGCAGTGGGTGTCGGGCGCGCGCATCGTGGTGGGCCTGCGCGGGCAGTCCGACAAGGACCTGATGGCCTGGATGGACAGCGCCATCGTCGGTTCGCAGTCGGCGTACCCCTCGCTGCGCGAACGCCGCGTGCTGGGCGCGGTGCGCCGCTGCGTCGAATCGGCCGACGAACTGGGCCTGCGCCCGGGCTCGGGCTACCTGCTCTACGCGATCCAGACCAGCCCGGGGCTGACCGTGCCCGGCGAACTCCTGGTGATCGCCAATGCCAACGAAGGCGCCACCGCGCAGCCTCCGCAGGAAATCGTGCTGTTCATCAAGGATTGACCGGACCATGGCACGCAACCTCCCCGACCTCGCGGTCGACGACCACATCACGAGGCAGTTCCGCGCCTTCTACGACGAGATCGTGAAGGCACGCGACCGCACCGCCGAATCGCGCGAGAGCGACATCGACGCGGTGGCGCAGACGCTGGCGCGCCACCTGGAGAACCTGCTGGAACTGCAGTCGCTCGAGTCGCGCCGCGAGAGCTCGCGCTTCGAACTCGAGAACGTGGCCGACGCGCGCTACCTGAAGGCCGCGCTGGCCGACGAGATCCTGCTGCACACGCCGTGGATCGGCCGCGAACGCTGGACGGGCCACCTGCTGGAGTCGTCGCTCTTTCGCACCAACATCGCGGGCGACCTGGTGTTCAGCCGCATCGAGGAGCTGCTGTCGGGCCGCGAACCCTCCAAGCGAGACATCGCGCGGCTGTACCTCTTCGCGCTGGCACTGGGCTTCCAGGGCAAGTACCGCGGTGCAGGCGAGGAAGCGCGCCTGCTCGGCTACCGCGAGGAGCTGTTCCAGTTCGTCTACCAGCGGCCCGCCGACTTCTCGGGCCGCGACCGCGTGGTGTCGGAGCGGGCCTACGCGAGCACGCTCTCGCACATCGCGCCGCGCAAGCTGCCCACGCTGAGCCGCTGGACGGTGCTGTTCCTGCTGGGCGTCGCCACGCTGCTGGCGGTGTCGGAGCTGCTGTGGCTGTGGCAGTCGTGGCCGGTGCGGCAGGTGCTGCAACCGGGCGCGGTCGACGCATCGGGGGCCTACCTGCGATGAACGACTTGCGTCTCCACAGCATTCACCGGAGGGCGTCGCGATGCTGACCGACCAGCTCTTCCTCATTTCCATCGCGGTGCTCACGCTGGTGGTGCTGCTCGTGCTCGGCATGGTGCTGTACTTCGCGGCGCGGCGCTCGCACGCCAAGCCATCGAGCGATCCGAAGGTCGCGCGCATCCGCTTCGACTCGCTGCGCAGCTCGTTCCGCCAGGCGGTCGAGCTGATCGAGGGCAACATCGCCTCGCGCGCCGACCGCTACGGCATCCCGTGGATCATGCTGCTCAACGAGGGCGACGACCACCGGCAACTGCCCATCGAGCAGTCGGGCGTGGCCAGCGCGCTGAGCACCGAGTCGGCTTCGGCCGCAGCCACGCAGGGCATCTCGTGGCACTTCTTCGACCGCGGCGTGGTCATCGACATCCAGGGCGCCTACCTGGGCTCGCCCGACGACGATGCCTCCGAGAAGCCCTGGGACGAGTTCCTCGGCATGTGCCGCGCCTACCGGCCGCAGCGGCCCTTCGACTCGGTGGTCATCACCATCCCGGCCGCGCTGCTGCTCGACGACAGCACCGACGGCCGGCTCGAACTCTCCAAGCGCGCCAAGCTCGCGCACCGGCGCCTGTGGCTCGCGCAGAACCGCTTCGCGATGCGCTTCGCGGTGTACGTGCTGGTGACCGGCGCGGAGCAGCTCGAAGGCTTCAGCGCCTTCGCGAGCGCGCTGCCCGAGCCGCTGCGCGCGAGCATGCTGGGCTGGTCTTCGCCCTACGACCTGTCGACCACCTACCAGCCGGCATGGGTCGACGAGGCGGTGGGCACGGTGGTGCGCTCGGTGTCGGACGTGTCGGCCGAGCTCTTCGCCACCGGTACCGAGCCGCAAGGCGCCGGCGCGCAGTTGCTGCTGCCCTCGCGCGTCGAGGCGCTGCGCGGCCAGCTGCAGCTGTACGTCGACGAGCTCATGCGCCCCAGCGCTTACCACGAGCCCTTCTTCTTCCGCGGCATCTACCTCACGGGCGACAGCGGCGAGTCGGCACAGACGGTCGCGGCCATCGATGCCCAGCACGACGCATACGGCCACAAGGACCTGGAGCCCATCGGCGGCGACCTGATCGCGCAGCTGATGCGCCAGCCGGCCTTCCTGCGCGACCTGTTCGAGAAGAAGATCTTCCTGGAATACGGCCTTACAAGGCCTTCGCGCACGCAGACGCTCACGCGCCCGGTGCTGCACCGTGCGCTGCGCTGGGCGGCGGTGATCTTCCTCGGCGGCTGGGGCATCGGCCTGATGGTCGCGACCTGGCAGCTGCATCGGCACAACGCCACGCTGGTGCCGGCGCTGGCCCAGCTGCAGCACGACGCGCAGTACCGCATGCGCGCGCTGCAGCGCGGCGAGACCATTCCGACCGCGTGGTACCGAAACAAGGCGCTGTCGCTGCTGGCCATGAACGAACGGCTGCGCACCGACGGCACGTACTCCTTCTTCATGCCCGGCTCGTGGCAGCCCTTCGACGACCTGAACGAGCGCGTGATCGAGCGCATCGAGCGCGAGTTCGGCGACATCGCGGTGAGCACGCTGCGGCGCGAGCTGATGGCGCGCGTGAGCCAGATCAGTGGCGTGGAGCAGGACGAGGCGACCGGCGAATTCATCGTCGGTGCCAGCTGCGGCCTGCCGCCGAGCTTCAGGACCATTGGCGACGCGCCGCGCAAGAACGGCCTGCTGGTGGAAGACCAGCCCGAGTTCGGCGCGCTGCAGCGCTACCTGGGCTCGGTCGAGCAGCTCGATGCCGCCCTGCAGGCGGTGGAGCGGCTGCGCCAGCCCGCCACCGGCAATGCCGACGACCTGCGCGTGGCCGTGCGCTACGCGCTGGGCGCCGAGCTGCCGGCCGACCTGAGCCGCAACCTGCGCTACTTCCGCCAGGCGGCCGAGGGCAATGCGCTGGCCATTCCGCTGGCGCCCGTGCAGTCGGCGCTGCGCTGCGCGCTCGACAAGGGCACGGCGCAGCTCGATGCGCGGCTCTTCGTCAACAACGAGCTGCTGGTGTCGGAGCAGTCGCTGGCGCGGCTGCTGCCCTCGCTCGCGAGCACCGGCACCTTCGCGCGCACCACCGCGAGCTACCGCGAGGTGATCGCCGCCATCAAGGACCAGGAAGACCTGGTCGCATCGGGCAAGGGCGGCTGGATGCGCCAGCCGGTGCTGGTGCTGGGCTCTTCGTATGACCGGACCATCGCGCGCATCGAGCAGAACCGGCTGCTGGGGCTGGAATCGGCCGACGCGGTGCGAAGCCGCGCGCAGGACGCCTTCCAGAAATTCCGCGTCGAGTTCAGCCTGCGCTTCGGCGGCGCGCAGCCCGGCCTGGTGTGGCAAGACAAGGACGGCCGCTTCGCGCTGGCGCCCGAGCGCATCGCGCTGCGCGACGCGCTGACTGCACTGCTGGCGCAGCCCTTCATGGCGCCCGCGCGCGATCGCGAGCTGTCCGGCGCGGGAATGCGCACCATGTCCGTGTGGGACCTGCCCCGGCTCGACCAGGCGCTGGCCGTCGGCGACATCCGCAAGCGCTACATGAGCGAGGGCATGCAGGCATTCCCGGCCACGCTGCGCCCCGGCATCGAGGGCGCGCTGAACGCGCACTTCGCGCAGCTGGTGGTCGACCAGGTGGCCGAGGCCGCGAACGGCATGGGCGACGGCGGCCGCTCCATCGACACACAGGCGACCGCCTACGAGGCCTCGCGCCAGCGCCTCGTGAAGATCCAGGCGCTGCTGTACGAGCTGGGAGCCGGCTCCCGCGCCGAAGACCTTCGCGCGATGATCTCGCGCGACGCGCTGCAGCGCCTGGAGGCCGTGGACGAGGCCTTCAACCAGTCGGAGCTCTACGCCATGCGCGGACGCGACTTCCAGGCCTGGCGCGGCGAGCGCGGGCCGATGCTGGTGGCCTTCGGCGTCTCGGACGTGGGCTCGCTCGCCGCCTACCTGGGCCAGCAGTTCAACCGCACCGAAACGCTGGGCAAGCAGGCCGACAGCTACATCGCGGCGCTCGACGGCGTGGGCGCCGGCTCGGTGCTCGCGCAGCGCTGGCAGGCGATCAACCGAGACCTGGAGCGCTACCGCCTGAAGAACCCGAACAGCAGCCTGCTGCTGCTCGAACAGTTCCTGGGCACCACCGGCGCGGAGATCGATCGCGAGACCTGCGGCGCGAAGCTGGCCGGCAAGGCGCCGGCAACGCGCATCGGCGACTACTTCGCCGACCGCCACCAGCAGATCTACAGCGCCCTGCTCGCGCGCTGCCAGGAGCTGCAGTTCGGCGACCAGCAGGAGCTGTGGACGCAGTTCTCCACCCGCTTCAACCGTTCGCTGGCGGGCCGCCATCCGTTCGGCCCGGCGACAGGACGGGCTTTCGAGCTGGCCGACCCGGCCGACGTGAACGACCTGACGCGCGCCTTCGACCCGCTGGCACGCGCGCTGAAGGAGAACCGCGGCGCGGACGCCGGTGTGCGCAATGCAGGCATGCCCGGAGCGGGCGCGCGCCGTTTCACGGAGCAGTTCGCCCGTGCACGCGACTTCCTGCAGCCGCTGTTCCCGAGCGAGGAAGGTGCCGCACCGGGCTATGACCTGAGCGTGGATTTCCGCGCCAACACCACGGCCGAGATCGAGGGCAACAAGATCATCGACTGGTCCTTCGAGGTCGGCGACCAGGTGCTCAGGCTGCGCGACGCGCCGCGCACGCTGCGCTGGGAATACGGCACGCCGGTGGCGCTGGTGCTGCGCATCGCGAAGGACTCTCCGCTGATGGCGCGCGCCGATCCGCAGCAGCACGCGCTGATCACCGACGGCCAGACCGTGAGCTTCCGTTTTGCCGACCCGTGGGCGCTGTTCACGCTGGCGCAGCGGCAGCGCGAAGGCGACCCCGCCCAGCGCCCCGACGGCCGCTCGCAGCTGCTGAAGTTCGAGTTTCCGCTGGTGGCCCAGTCGGCCGGCGACGCCGCGCAGGCACCCGACGGAGGACGCGCACGCGTGTTCCTGCGCATCGCGGCCAGCCCCGCCGGCAAGAAGAACGCCCTGATCTGGCCCGCCGCGTTCCCCGCGCGCGCTCCCGAATGGAACATGCCCTGATGGCTGCCCTGCTGCCCCCCCTGAACGCCGATGCAGGCGAAACCACCGGCGGTTTCGCGCCCGACCTCGCGAGCTTTCTCCTGCCGCTGCAAGGCCCCGAAGGCCCCGCCGGCCCTCCGCTGCGCTACGACCCGGTGTGCGCCCGCATCCGCGAGGCGCGCACCGAGGAAGACGCCAGCCTGCCGATGGGCGAATGGACCCGCCCGCTGAAGAAGGCCGACTGGCGTACCGCCGAGATGCTCTGCACCGAGGTCCTGCAGCGCCGCAGCAAGGACCTGCAGATGGCCGCCTGGCTCACCGAGGCCTGGGTGCACCGCCATTCGATCGACGGACTGGCCGCCGGTGCGCGCCTGCTCGAAGGGCTGGCGCGCGAATTCTGGGAAGACGCGCATCCGCGCATCGGCGACGACGGCGACGCCGACATGCGCACCGCCACCTTCGTGTGGGTCAATGACACCATCGCGCACGTGCTGCTGATGCGCGTGCCGCTGCTCGAGTGGCCGGATTTCTCGCCGCCCTTCATCACGCTGGGGGACTGGCAGCGCGCGCTGACCAGCGAGTACGGCACGGCAGCTGCCGGCGCCGCGGGCAACGCCAAGGCGAAAGCGAAGGAAGTGGCCGAGGAGCCGAGCGCCCAGACGGTGTCGCGCCAGGACATCCTCGACCGTGCAGCGCGCGACCTGCATGCGCTCGCCGCGCTCGACGACCGCGTCGCCGCGGCCACCGATGCGTGGCAAAGCCTGCAAGCCCTGCTCGACGGGCGGCTGGGCATCGATGCGCCGAGCCTGTCGAAGGTGACGGAGATGCTCGCCCGCATGCGGCAGGCGCTGCGCAGCCTGCTGCAGGGGCGCGATCCGCGCGACAAGGAAGAAGAACCGCTTGCACCGGCCGAAGCTCCCGCCAGCTGGATGGCGGACGAATCAACCCCTCCCGCGATCCCGATGGACGACAACGACATGAGCGACACCCCCCTCTCCCCTGCTCCCGGGTCGCTGCCGCAGGCCGTGGCGAGCGGCCGCATCGGCAACCGCGCCGAGGCCTACCAGTTGCTGGAACTCGCGGCCGCCTACCTGATGCGCGAGGAGCCGCACAGCCCGACGCCCTACCTCGTGAACCGTGCCGTGGCCTGGGGACGCATGCCGCTGCCGCAGTTGATGCAGGAGGTGTTGCGCGAGGACGGCGACCTGAACCGCTATTTCTCGATTCTGGGCATCAGGCCGGAGTGAGCCGGCCGGGTTACCCGCCCGACGCCCCAACCGGCAACGGCCCCTGCGCGAGCCGCTCCTGTTTCGGGCAAATGCCTCTCTGAGCGGGATGGCTTCGCTTCATTCATCGACGTTTTATTTTTTGAGGAAAAGACATGGCGTTCAATCCAGATCCATTCAAGCAGGCCGAGCTGGAGGTGGCGAACAAGAGCATGGGCTCGCAGATCGCGCACTCCCGCATCTTCCACTCGACGCGCAGTGCGTTCTCGAGCGACGGATCCCGCGCCAGCAAAGGCATCGGAGCTCTCGTGGGCGTGGGGAAACTGTTCCTTACCCTCATACCGGTGCCTGTCGTGGGGTCCGTCGTGGGCGCGGTTGTCGATGCGGTCAACGGAAAGGTCCGGGGCGCGCTTCATGAAGGGCATCTTGGTGCCACCGCCTCGAACGCGGAGGTGGCCAAGTTCGGCATCAAGGAGCTGACCGTCGAGAACCTGGACAGGTACCGCTGGAAGGTGGCCCATGCATTCGAAGAGCTCAACCAGGGAATCGAGGCCTACAACAACAGCGGCCAGACATGCGACGACATGTACCAGTTTGCTCTTCTGTACGAGCAGGTTCAGCGGCGCAAGAAGAGGCTCAACCAGGAATTGGGAAAGTTCAAGAGGGTGATGGACGCGGTGGACGGCTGGATCGCGGACCTGGAGCGCAACCAGGAGACGCTGCTCACGCAGGCCACCAACAAGATCATGGAGAAGACACGCAAAGAGATTGCCGAGATGGGTCTCCTGATTCCCGGCAATCCCGCTCATGACACCAAGATCCTGGAGCACAAGACGAAGCACGTGGGCTGCAAGCTGTGGTGCTATTGCAAGAAGGAAGCGAAATACGACCCCGGTACGAACTGGGAAGCCCTGAAGACCTACGCGGGCACGGTGACCACATTCCTGCAGCCGATTGCCATTTCGTCCATAGCGGTCACGAAGTCCGCCTACACCAGCGACTCCGACAATTCGAAGTTCAACTGAGCCACTCCTGCCCGGGCGCGGGCTCGGCGCCCCCGCCCGGCAGCGGCCCCTCAAACCGCCCCGTGCGCCTCCACATAGAGCGCATACAGCGAATGGCTGCTCGCCATGTAGAGCCGGTTGCGCTTGGGCCCGCCGAACTCCAGGTTCGCGCAGCGCTCGGGCAGGCGGATGAAGCCGATGGGCTTGCCCTGCGGGTTGAAGACCTTCACGCCGTCCATTTCCTCCGACTTGCCAGTGGGCAGGTAGGCCTTCATGCCGCCTCCGACGTCGGTGGGCTCCGAAGCGATGGCGCCGGAGTGGCCCCATCCGCACCAGAGATTGCCGTCGCGATCGACGCGGAAGCCGTCGAGCGAGCCGGGGCCGTCGGCGTCGATGAGCTTGGTCTTGTTCGAGACGCTCGTGCCGTCCGGTGACACGTCGTAGCTCCAGATGCTGCGGTTGGGCGTTCCCTTCCATTCGACGACGTAGAGTTTCTTCTCGTCGGGCGAGAAGGCGATGCCATTGGGGTTGACGAGATCGGTGATGACCGCCGTGAGCTTGCCGTCGGTCGCGATGCGGTAGACGTTGGTGGTCGCCTGCTCGGACGGGGCCTTGCTTCCCTCCCATTCGCCGTTGATGCCGAAGGTGGGGTCTGTGAACCAGACGGTGTCGTCCGACTTCACGACGACGTCGTTGGGCGCGTTGAGGCGCTTGCCCTGGTAGCTGTCGGCCAGCACCGTGATGCGGCCATCCTTCTCGGTGCGCACCACGCGCCGCGTGACGGAGTGCTCGCAGGTGACGAGGCGGCCCTGGCGGTCGCGGGTGTTGCCGTTGGCGTAGTTGACGCCGGTCTTGTGCACGCTGAACTTGCCGGTCTTCTCGTCGTACTTCATGAGCCGGTTGTTGGGGATGTCGCTCAGCAGCAGGTAGCCGTGCTCGGGAAAGTACACCGGCCCTTCGGCCCAGCGCATGCCGGAGCCCAGTTGCTCGAGCGTGCTGCTGTAGAGCCGGTACCTGGTGAAGCTCGGGTCGAGGATCAGCACCGCCGGGTCGGGATATCGCTGGCTGGGCTTGAAGTCGAAGGCCTGCGCGCCCGCGAGCGTGCCGAAGGCTGCGGTGCCGACGCCCGCGGCTGTCTTGAGGAATCGGCGGCGGCCGTTGTTCGTCTTGTTCTGCATCGGTTGTCTCCTGGTGTTCTTGTCGGTTGTTCCGGGTCGTTCAGTCGGCTACGGCGCCGGACTTCTTCACCAGCTCGGCCCAGCGCGGAATCTCCCGGGCCATGTGGTCGCGCAGCTCCTCGGGCGTGCTGCCCACGAGTTCCATCGCGAGCTGCCCGGAGAGCTTGGCCTGCACGTCGGGCTGGTGCAGCGCCTTCACGATCTCTGCATTGAGGCGCTGCACGATGGGCTTGGGCGTGCCCTTGGGCGCATACACGGCCTGCCATGACGACATCTCGAAACCGGGAATGCCCGACTCGATCATGGTCGGCAGGTCGGGCACGAGCGCGATGCGCTTGGCGGTGGTCACGGCCAGCAGCTTGAGCTTGCCGCTCTTGACCAGCGGCAGCGCGGCCGTCACCTGGTCGAACATGAAGGGCACCTGCCCAGCTGCCACGTCGGTCAGCGCGGGTGGCGTGCCCTTGTACGGCACGTGGGTGAGCTTCACGCCGATGAGGTCGGCGAACATCTCGCCGGCAAGGTGCGTCGAGGTGCCGGCACCCGATGAGGCGAAGGTGCGCTTGCTCTCGTCCTTCTTCAGCAGCGCCACGAGGTCGGCCACCGAGTTCACGCCGAGCTGGCTGTTGACGATGAGCACGTTGGGCAGGCGGGCGACCAGCGAGACGGGCTCGAAGTCCTTCATCGGGTCGTAGGCCAGCTTCTTGTAGAGGCTGGCATTGATGGCGTGCGTGCTGATGGTTCCGCCGAAGAGCGTGTAGCCATCGGGCGGCGCCTTCGCCACGTAGGCGGCGCCGATGCCTCCGGCCTGTCCGGGCTTGTTGTCGACAACGACCGACTGCTTGAGGCTCTCGCCCAGCTTCTGGGCCAGCGTACGGCCCACGATGTCGGTCGAGCCGCCGGGCGTGAATGGCACGACGTAGACGATGGGCTTGGCGGCAGGCCAGTCGGGTGTCTGGGCCGTGGCGGCCAGGGGAAAGAGCGCAGCCGAAAGCAGCGCCGCAGTGAAGCGGATGAAACGCATGTCTTGTCTCCTTGGATTTCTGTGATCGATGCGGGCTCAGCGGCCGTTGGCCTGGCGCCAGGCGGCGAAGTCGGTGCGGCTCTGTTCGTCGGTGGGCGGATAGAGGCCGAGGATGGAGCGGCCTTCGAGCACCTTCTCCTGCACGAAGTCTTCGAAGGCGGTCATCTCGGTCGCCTCGGCGGCGATCTCGTCGGCCATGTGGGCCGGGATGACGATCACGCCTTCGGCATCGCCCACGATCACGTCGCCGGGGAAGACGGGCGCGTCGCCGCAGCCGATGGGCACGTTGATGTCGATGGCCTGGTGCAGCGTGAGGTTGGTGGGCGCGCTGGGGCGGTGGTGGTAGGCGGGAAAGCCCAGCTTCGCGATGTCTGGGCTGTCGCGGAAGCCGCCGTCGGTGACCACGCCGGCCACGCCGCGCTTCATGAGCCGCGTGACGAGGATGCCGCCGGCCGATGCGGCGCGCGCGTCCTTGCGGCTGTCGATGACGAGCACCGCGCCCTCGGGGCACTGCTCCACGGCCTTGCGCTGCGGATGGTCGCGGTCGAGGAAGACGCTGATCTGGTTCAGGTCTTCGCGCGCGGGCATGTAGCGCAGCGTGAAGGCTTCGCCGACCATGTTGGGCAGGCCGGCGTTGAGCGGCCGCACGTCCTGGATGAACTGGTGGCGCAGGCCGCGCTTGAACAGGGCCGTGCACAGGGTGGCGGTGCTCACCTTCATGAGCTGCTCGCGGGTGGCGGGATTCACGTGGGGTCTCCGTTGTCTGGAAGTGGGTGGAATCGGGCTGGAATCAGAAGATGTCGGGCTCGGGCACCGGCTTGCCGAAGCTGGTTTCGAGGAAGTCGAAGTCACAGCCCTCGTCGGCCTGGCGGATGTGGCGGCCGAACATCCAGCCATAGCCGCGCTCGTAGCGCGGTGGCGGCGGCGTCCACGCGGCCTTGCGGCGGGCGAGTTCGGCATCGTCGATCTCGAGGTGGATGCTGCGCGCGGGCACGTCGACGCTGATGCGGTCTCCGGTCTGCACGAGTGCGAGCGGGCCGCCGATGGCTGCCTCGGGCGAGCAGTGCAGCAGGCAGCCGCCGTAGCTGGTGCCGCTCATGCGCGCGTCGGACAGGCGCAGCATGTCCTTCACGCCCTGCTTCAGCAGCTTGGTGGGGATGGGCAGCATGCCCCACTCCGGCATGCCCGCGCCGCGCGGGCCGGCGTTACGCAGAACGAGGATGTCGTCGCCGGTCACGTCGAGCTCCGGATCCTCCACGGCCTTCTTGAGCGATGGGTAGTCGTCGAACACCAGCGCGCGGCCGGTGTGCTTCAAGAGGTGCGGCGCGCAGGCGCTGGGCTTGATGACCACGCCGTCGGGCGCGAGGTTGCCGCGCAGCACGGCCAGCGCGCCTTCGGCGTAGATGGGGTTGGCAAGCGGCCGGATCACGTCGTCGTCGTAGACCTCGGCGCCTTCGATGTTCTGGCCGATGGTGCGGCCGTTGACGGTGAGCGCCTCGGTGCGCAGGTGGCCGCGGATGCGCTCCAGCATCGCGGGCAGGCCGCCAGCGTAGAAGAAGTCTTCCATCAGGTAGGCATCGCCGCTGGGCCGGATGTTGGCGATGACGGGCACGCGGCGGCTGAAGGCGTCGAAGTCGTCGAGGCTCACGGCGTGGCCGGCGCGGCGCGACATCGCGATCAGGTGGATGACGGCGTTGGTGCTGCAGCCCATGGCCATCGCGCAGGCGATGCCGTTTTCGAAGTTGGCGCGCGTGAGCATCTTCGCGGGCGTCAGGTCTTCCCACACCATCTCGACGATGCGGCGGCCGCAGTCGGCGCTCATGCGGATGTGGTTGGCGTCCGCCGCGGGAATGCTGGACGCACCCGGCAGCGTCAGCCCCACGGCTTCGGCGATGCCCATCATGGTGGCGGCCGTGCCCATCGTCATGCAGGTGCCGTGGCTGCGGGCGATGCCGGCCTCCATCTCGGCCCAGGCCTGTTCGCCAAGGCGGCCGGCGCGGCGCTCGTCCCAGTACTTGAACGCGTCGGAGCCGGAGCCCAGCACCTTGCCCTTCCAGTTGCCGCGCAGCATGGGGCCGGCCGGCAGGTAGATGAAGGGAATGCCCATGCTGAGCGCGCCCATGGTGAGGCCGGGCGTGGTCTTGTCGCAGCCGCCCATCAGCACGGCACCGTCGATGGGGTGGCTGCGCAGCAGCTCTTCGGTTTCCATCGCAAGGAAGTTGCGATAGAGCATGGTGGTTGGCTTGACCATGCTCTCGGAAAGCGAGATGGCCGGCAGCTCGAGCGGAAAGCCGCCCGCCTGCAGCACGCCGCGCTTCACGTCTTCCACGCGCTGCCTGAAGTGCGAGTGGCACTGGTTGGCGTCGCTCCAGGTGTTGACGATGGCGATGACGGGCTTGCCCATCCAGTCGGCGTAGCTGTAGCCCATCTGCAGCACGCGCGAGCGATGGCCGAAGGAGCGGAAGTCGTCGGGCGCGAACCAGCGGGCGCTGCGAAGGGATTCGTAGGGGCGTTTCGTCAAGGGGTTGTCTCCATGGGCGCTGCACTGCAGGTGCGGCCTTGCCGGCCCGCGCCAGCGTCTTTCCGAGAATTAAAACACTAGTATATTAGTGCGTCAATGACACAATCGCCGGCGATGAGCGCCTCCCCGAAGATCCGACTTGACCGCACCCGCCTTGCCGCGCCCCAGGTGCTGGAGAAACTGCGCGAAGCCATCCTTGCGCTCGAACTCGTCCCCGGCACCGTGCTGCAGCGGCAGGAGCTGGCCGATCGTTTCGGCGTGAGCCAGACACCCGTGCGCGAGGCGCTGCTCAGGCTCGACGAGGAAGGGCTGGTGAACGTGTATCCGCAGCACGCCACGCTGGTGAGCCGCATCGACATCTCCGCCGCGCGCGAAGCGCACTTCCTTCGCCGCTCCATCGAGCTGGAGCTGGTGCACCAGCTGGCAATCGAAGAATCGCCGGGGCTGGTCGACCAGCTCAAGGGCGTCATCGCCCAGCAGGCATCGCTCGCCAACTCGCAGCGCTACAGCGATTTCGTCAGCGCCGACCGCGCGTTCCATCGCCTGATGTACGAAGCCGGCGGCGTGCTGGGCCTGTGGGACCTGGTGGGCCGCGTCTCGGGCCACGTCGACCGGCTGCGCCGCCTGCACCTGCCGACCGCCGGCAAGACCGAGGCGATCCTGCGCGACCACCGCGCCATCGTGCGGGCCATCGAGGCGAAGGATCCCGACGCCGCCCAGGCCGCGCTGCGCAAGCACCTGTCGGGCACGCTCAGCGCGGTGAACGATATCTGCAAGCAGTATCCCGACTACGTGACCCCTTGAACGGGGCCTCGCCGCGCTTCAGCCCAGCGCGTCGTTCACCTGCTCCCTGAACTCGCTCAGGCTCACTGCCGCGCCGATCTCCCTCGGCAGCGCATCGCGCACCGAGAACACGCCCAGCACCTTCGCGCCCGCCACCAGCGGCAGATGTCGAAAGCCCCGCTCCAGCATCAGCACCACGGCGTCGGACACCAGCGTCTCGGGCGGCACGCAGATCGGGTTGGGTGTCATCACCTCGCGCACCGAGGTGCCGTCGGGGTCCAACCCCTTGGCGAGCACGCGGGTCATGAGGTCGCGCTCGGTCAATATGCCCAGCAGCGTGTCGGGAAGTTCCATGACGAGCACGCTGCCGCAGTTGGCGCGCGTCATCACGCATGCGGCGTCGCGCACGGTAGCCTGCGGGGTCACGCTGAGCACGTGCTTGCGCGAAATCGATTGGAAAACGGTGCGCTCGGACATGATGCGCCCTCCGTGAGTCGAACCCTGAATGGTGCCGCCGGCCGTTGCTCAGCGCAAGGAGGCGTTGAGCCGTTCCAGCGCCTGGGCGCCGGGGCACAGCTGTTGCGGCCCCAACGCATTGAGCGGCCGGTCGCAGGTGTTGAGTGCGGTGTGCAGGTCGGTGGCCAGCGGGTCGACGTAGAGCAGCCCCGTCACCACCTCGCCCATCTCGTGATGCCGCTGCATGTAGGCCATGGCGGCGAAGCGGTCGCCCGGGTCGTAGTCCGGGTGCAGGCTGCGCAGGCGCAGCAGCGTGCCGTCGTGCTGGCGCACGTCCATCACTTCGCCGGGCTCCATGTCCACGGCGATCTCCTCCCGCCCGCTGATGAAGTCGATGCGGCTCACTGCCTCGTTGTGCTCGCGGATGTAGTCGTAGCTCTTGGTGCTGCCCGGGTGGTTGTTGAAGGCCACGCAGGGGCTGATCACGTCGATGAAGGCCGAGCCTCCATGGCTGATCGCGCCCTTGATGAGCGGCACCAGCTGCGCCTTGTTGCCGGAGAAGCCCCGCCCCACGTAGCTCGCGCCGAGCTGCAGCGCCATGGCGACCAGGTCGACCGGGCTGTCGGTGTTGACCACGCCCTTCTTGCTCTTGGAGCCCTGGTCGGCCGTGGCCGAGAACTGGCCCTTGGTGAGGCCGTAGACGCCGTTGTTCTCCACGATGTAGGCCATGCGCACGCCGCGACGCATGGCATGCGCGAACTGGCCCAGGCCGATGGAGGCCGAATCTCCGTCGCCCGAGACGCCGAGGTACAGCAGGTCGCGATTGGCCAGGTTGGCCCCCGTCAGCACGCTGGGCATGCGGCCGTGCACCGTGTTGAAGCCGTGCGATGCGCCGAGAAAATAGTCCGGCGTCTTCGAGCTGCAGCCGATGCCCGAGAGCTTGGCCACGCGATGCGGCTCGATGTCGAGCTCCCAGCAGGCCTCGATGATCGAGGCCGAGATGGAGTCGTGACCGCAGCCCGCGCACAGCGTGGAGATCTTTCCTTCGTAGTCGCGCCGCGTGTAGCCGACCTTGTTGGTGGCCAGCGTCGGGTGGCGCAGCTTCGGCTTGGCGAGGTAAGTCATGCGGCCTCCTTCGCGCCGGTCGTGGTGTTGCCTTGCACGTTCGCCTTGCCGACGTGCGCATCGATCGCCTGCACGATGAAGCGCGCGGTGATGGGCGTTCCGTCGAAGTGCAGCACCCGTACCAGCTTCGCCGGATCGGCATCCAGCTCGTTGACCAGCAGGCTGCGCATCTGCGCATCGCGGTTCTGCTCCACCACGAACACGCGCTCATGCTCGGCCAGGAACTGCAACACGCTGTCGGGGAACGGAAAGGCCCGCAGCCGCATCGCGTCGAGATGGATGCCGCGCTCTTCCAGCTCCTGCAGCGCCTCGTGCATGGACGGGCTGGTGGAGCCGAAATAGATCACGCCGAGCCCGGTCTTCTGGGCAGCAGGCCGCAGCACCGGTTGCGGCACCAGCGTGGCCGCGGTCGCGAACTTCTTCAGCAACCGCTCCATGTTGTAGATGTAGTCCGGCCCGCGCTCCGAGTAGCGCGCATAGGCATCGCGCGTCGTGCCGCGCGTGAAGTAGCTGCCCTTGGTCGGGTGCGTGCCCGGCAGCGTGCGCCAGGGAATGCCGTCGCCGTCCACGTCCTTGTAGCGGCCGAAGTCGCGGCCCGCCTCCAGCTCTTCGGCGGTCATGACCTTGCCACGGTCGTAGGCCTTGCTGTCGTCCCATTCGAAGGGCTTGCACAGGCGCTGGTTCATGCCGATGTCGAGGTCGGTCATCACGAACACCGGCGTCTGCAGCCGGTCGGCCAGGTCCAGCGCCGCGGCCGCATGCTCGAAGCACTCGTGCGGGTCTTCGGGGAAGAGCAGCACATGTTTGGTATCGCCGTGCGACGCATAGGCGCAGCAAAGAATGTCGGCCTGCTGCGTGCGCGTCGGCATCCCTGTCGAGGGGCCGCCGCGCTGCACGTTGATGAGCGTGACCGGAATCTCCGCGAAGTAGGCCAGCCCGATGAACTCCGTCATCAGCGAGATGCCCGGCCCCGAGGTCGCGGTGAAGGCCCGCGCGCCGTTCCATCCGGCACCGACCACCACGCCGATCGATGCGAGCTCGTCCTCGGCCTGCACGATGGCGAAGCGGTGCTGGCCGGTGGACTGATCGACGCGGAACTTGGTGCAGTACTTCTGGAAGGCCTCGGCCACCGATGACGAAGGCGTGATCGGATACCACGCGGCCACCGTCGCGCCGCCGTACACGCAACCCAGCGCAGCCGCGCTGTTGCCGTCCACGAAGATCCTGTCACCCACCCGGTCGGCGCGCCGCACCTTCAGCCCCACGGGCTCGCGCAGGTTCTCGCGCGCGAAGTCGCAGCCCAGGTGAAGGGCCTGCACGTTGGAGGCGAGCAGTTTCTCCTTGCCCTTGTACTGCTCGCCGAAGAGCTTCTCGACCACCTCGGGCTCGATGCCCAGCAGGATGGCCAGCGCGCCCACGTAGACGATGTTCTTGAACAGCTGCCGCTGGCGCGGGTCCTGGTAGACGGCGTTGCAGATCTCGGTGAGCGGCATGCCGATCACGCGGATGTCCTCGCGGAACTTCGAAGGCGGCAGCGGCCGTGTGCTGTCGTAGAAGAGATAGCCGCCGGGCGCCAGCTCTGCGATGTCGGCGTCCCAGGTCTGCGGGTTCATCGCCACCATCATGTCGGTGCCGCCGCGCCGGCCCAGGTGGCCCTCCTCGGTCACGCGCACCTCGTACCAGGTCGGCAGGCCCTGGATGTTGCTGGGGAAGATGTTGCGCGGACTCACCGGCACGCCCATGCGCAGGATGGCCTTGGCGAACAGTTCGTTGGCCGATGCCGAGCCTGAACCGTTGACGTTGGCGAACTTGATGACGAAGTCGTTGACCGCCTCGATCTGCTTCATGCGGTCTCCTTCCGGCTTTGCTCCGGGTTCTTTTCCTGCCCGGCGAGCGTCATCTTCAGCAGGAACTTCTGCATGTCCCACGCGCCGGTCGGGCAGCGTTCGGCGCACAGGCCGCAGTGCAGGCAGACGTCCTCGTCCTTCACCATCACGCGGCCCGTCTTCAGCCCGCCGGATACATACAGGTCCTGCGCCAGATTGAGCGCGGGCGCCTTCAGGCGCGAGCGCAGCCCCTCTTCATCGGAGTTCTCGACGAAGTTGATGCAGTCCATGGGGCAGATGTCCACGCACGCGTCGCATTCGATGCAGGCGGGCTCGTTGAACACCGTCTGCACGTCGCAGTTGAGGCAGCGCGCGGCTTCCTTGAAGGCGGTGGCGGCGTCGAAGCCCAGTTCCACCTCCACCCGGATGCTGGCCAGCGCCGCCTCGGCCTTGGCCCACGGCACCTTGTAGCGAAGGTCGTTGGAGGTGTCGTTGTCGTAGCTCCACTCATGGATGCCCATCTTCTGCGACACCAGGTTGGTCATCGGCGGCGGGCGGACCTCAATGGGCTCCGCGCGCAGCAGCTTGTCGATGGACACCGCGGCCTCATGGCCGTGCGCCACGGCGGTGATGATGTTCTTCGGCCCGAAGGCTGCGTCGCCGCCGAAGAACACGTTGGGCACTGTCGACTGGAAAGTGTTCGCGTCCAGCACCGGCAGGCCCCACTTGTCGAAGTCGATGCCGCAGTCGCGCTCGATCCAGGGGAAGGAATTCTCCTGGCCCACCGCCACCAGCACCTCGTCGCATTCGAAGTACGCCTCGGGCTCGCCCGTGGGCTCCAGCGTGCGGCGGCCCTTGTCGTCGTACACGGCCTTGACGATCTCGAAGCGCATGCCCACGAGCTTGCCTTTGTCGTGCACGAAGGCCTTGGGCACGTGGAAATTGATGATCGGAATGCCCTCGTGCGCGGCGTCCTCCTTCTCCCAGGGCGAAGCCTTCATCTCCTCGAAACCGCTGCGCACGATGACCTTCACGTCGCTGCCGCCGAGGCGCCGCGCCGAGCGGCAGCAGTCCATGGCGGTGTTGCCGCCGCCCAGCACGATCACGCGCCGGCCGATGCTGCTCACATGGCCGAAAGAGACGGAGCTCAGCCAGTCGATGCCGATGTGGATGCTGGCTGCGGCTTCCTTGCGGCCCGGAATGTCCAGGTCGCGCCCGCGTGGCGCACCGCAGCCGACGAAGATCGCGTCCCAGCCCTGCCCCATCAGCGCCTTCATCGAATCGATGCGCTCGCCGCCGCGGAACTCGGCGCCCAGGTCGAGCACGTAGCCCGTCTCCTCGTCGATGATCGACTCGGGCAGGCGAAAGCGCGGTATCTGCGTGCGGATGAAGCCGCCGGGCTTGGCTTCGCCGTCGAACACCGTCACCTCATAGCCCAATGGCGCCAGGTCGCGCGCGACGGTGAGCGAGGCCGGCCCCGCGCCGATGCAAGCGACGCGCTTGCCGTTCTTCGGCACGGGCCTGGGCATGCGCGCGCGCACGTCCTCCTTCATGTCGGCGGCCACGCGCTTGAGTCTGCAGATGGCGACCGGCTCCGGGGCCTCTGTATTGCTTTCTTCCACACGCCCGCGCCTGCAGGCCGGCTCGCAGGGCCTGTCGCAGGTGCGCCCCAGGATGCCGGGGAAGACGTTGGAGACCCAGTTGACCATGTACGCATCGCCGTATCGGCGCTGCGCGATCATGCGTATGTACTCGGGGACGGGAGTGTGCGCCGGGCAGGCGTACTGGCAATCGACGACCTTGTGAAAGTAGGCCGGGTTGGCAATGTTCGTTCGCTGCAACACGTGTCTCCTGGCTGTCGCCCGGAACCCCGCAGGGGCCGACGAGTGGCTGGTGGTGTTTTCTGCGCAGTATGCGCCCCGCCTACGGAAGCGCAAGCTTGGTGGAATCCCGCACCGGGGCCGCTGGCGCTGCGGCCAAAGCATCTGCGCCGGGAGGGCGATTCCCCCATTGCGGTCTTCATGCGCTCACAATGTCCGCCGGTTACTCCACGGGACGACACCATGAGCGTTTTGCACATGTTTCTACCGGTATGCGAGCCGGCGCGCAGCGAGGCGCTGGCTCAGTTGCGGAAGACGCACCACCTGCCCCGCCACCTCGTCAAGGGCATCGCGATAAGGCACCACGCCGGGAGCGAACAGGCCGCCGCGCCCGACGCGCAGCAGGCCCAGCTGCAGGCACAGACACCGCCGCAGGAAGCACAGGCACAGGCCTCGCCGCAATAGCTCCGGCCCCAGCCGGGCCGAAGATCACTGGCTGGCGTTCGGCGTCGCGCGCGCCAGCAGCCGGATGTGCTCGAAATCGAGCAGGTCCAGTGCGTGCCGCACGGCCTCGACCAGCGCCGAATGGCGCGCGTCGGCCGCGAGGCGGTCGGCCCATTCGTGAAGGTCGCTCCAGCGGCCGTCGCGCGCGAGCGTTTCCAGTTCGTCGCGCACCGCCGCGGGCAACGGTTCGATGGCGGGCACCGGCATGCGCCTGGGTTTGTGGACCAGCGCCGGGTTCGGCAGCGGCCTTGCGAGCACGGGCACCAGTTCCTTCGGCGCCTCCTTCACGATCACCGAGAAGCGCACGCGCGTGCCCAGGTTGCGGCGGCTCTCCAACTGCAGCCGCCCGCCCATGTGCTGCACGATGCGCCGGGCGATGGCCAGCCCGAGCCCATGGCCGTTGGAACTGGGCGCACCCTGCTCGAAGGCGCGCATGATGCGCGCCTGCTCTTCCTTCTCGATGCCCACGCCGCTGTCCCACACGTCGAACTCGAGCCGCCATGAATCCTCGCGCGGCCGGGCCTGCACGCGCAGGCCCATCTTGCCGTCGCGCGTGAACTTCGCGGAGTTCGACAGGAGGTTCAGCAGCAGCTGCTGGAAGCGCTTGCTGTCCAGGTACACGGCGGTCGGCAGCGCGCCGAGCACGTCGAGCTCGAAGCGGTTGTGCTGGCGCTGCGCGAGCGTGTCGGCGTACTGCGCGATGTCGTCGATCAGCGCACGCAGGTGCACCGGCTTCGCTTCGAAGGAAAAGGGCAGCAGCTCGCTCCTGGCGTAGTCGAGCAGGTCGTCCACGAGCGCGAGCTGGTAGGCCGCGCTGCGCTCGATGGCCTGCAGCCTCTCGGGCGGCACAGCGTCGTCGTCGTTGAGCCGGCGCACGTTGCCGATGATGGTCGACAGCGGCGCGCGCAAGTCGTGGCTGATGTAGGCCAGCAGCTGCGTCTGCTCGCGCGCCTGCTGGTCGGCCTGCTCCAGCGCCGCGTTCAGCGCGTGCGTCTTGCGCTCCACTTCCTCGCGCAGCCGCTGCTGCTCTTCCGCCTGCCAGTGCGCCAGCGTGCGCTGCGCCGAATGCCGCTGCCGCGACAGGTGCTGCGCCCACGCCGCCAGCGCGACCAGACCGACCAGCATGCCCGGGAAGCCCAGCGCATAGGCGTCGAAGCCGCGGATCATGTGCGCCGGCATCGCCAGCTCGACCAGCCGCAGGCACACGCCGACGGCGACGATGCTCATCACCGGAAACGCCAGCCTCCCGCCCGGCCCCGCGCGGCGCATGTAGATGAAGGTGCTGACGGTCAGCGAAACCACCACCAGCGGCGCACTCAGCGTGCCCGCCATCGCGAAGGGCGCATAGGGGCCGACGAGCGTGCCCAGCACCACCACGCACTGCGCGACCGCGAGCACGAAAAGCCATCGCAGCCCGGGTACGCGCACCGGCCCGCGCCGCGACACGGTGTACAGGTACCACATCAGCGAGAGCACGCAGCAGCCCGCGGTGACGCCGGCCGCGCGGTAGCTCCACTCGATGCTGTCGGGCCACAGCGCGAGCCGCGCGTGGCCGCGGTACGTGCTCTCGTAGAGCGCCACCAGCGCGAAGCCCATGCTCTGCAGCGCCATCGCGAGGTTGCGCGAGATGACCCACAGCGACAGCGAATACACCGACAGCACCAGCAGCCCGCCGATGAGCAGGCCGTCGATCAGCGCGTGGCTGCTTTCCGACATGCGCCACGCCTCCGCCGAATACAGCTTCGGCACGAGCTTGACACTGCTGTCGGTGCGCACGCGCACCAGCACGCGCGCCTGCTCGCCGGGGCGCAGGTCGAGGTCGAGCGTGGGCACGCGGTCACGGTCGCGGCCCGCGCTGGAGCGCGCCGACACGCCCGCCTGCTCGTGCGTCCAGCTGGCCCAGCCGGCGAGTTCGCGGCGGGCGTGGAAGTCGACGAACTGCAGCCAGGTGGCATCGAGCACCAGCCGCAGCGGCTGGATGGTGGCGCTGCCGTTCACCACGGTCAGGCGCAGCCAGAAGGCGGATCTGGAGAAGCCGGGACGCATGCGCGCGGAGTTACCGGGCTGGAAGCCGTCGGGCGAGTCGTCCTGCAGCGCATCGACCTCGTCGAGCGTGAGCTGCGCGCCGGTGTCCTCGAACATTTCGACGCGCGTGTCGAGCAGCACCGGCCAGCGGGTCTCGTCGTCGATGCGCAGCACGTCCGCCCAGGCGGCGGGAAGCCCCATCAGCCAGAGGACGGCGCACAACAGGAGCGCGCGAGCGCAGTGAATGCCGCGAATGCCGCAAGGGCCCGGGGTGGTCACCGCCTTTGCGCTGCCGCGTCAGGCCGAAGGCACCGACGGCGGCGCGACTGGCGCGGCGCGCGCCTGGCGGAATGCAGTGGGCGTGCGGCCGAAGCGTTCGCGGAATGCGGTCGAGAAATTGGCGGCACCCGAAAAACCCACTGCCAGAGCCACTTCTTCCACGCTGAGCGCCGAGCCCGCGAGCAGCCGCTGCGCCTCGGCAAGCCGGGCCTCGCGCGCGAACTCGAACACCGTGCGGCCGGTCTGCTCCCTGAACACGCGCGACAGGCGCTTCTCGTGCGTGCCCACGCTCGCGGCCAGCGCGGGCAGCGCCGGCACGTTGGCGAGGTCGGCGCGCACCAGTCGCTCGACGGCCTGGGCGAGCACACGGTCGGCATGGTCCGCAGCGGGCTCGCCACGGGCGTGCTCCAGCGCGCTCTCGGCCTCTTCGATGCAGGCCTGCGCCTGCTCGCGGCAGCTCGCGAGCGCGAGGTGCACCGCCACGCGCGCCAGCACTTCCGCCGGCTCGAAGGGCTTGAGGATGTAGTCGACGGCGCCTTCGCGCAGGCCGGTGAGGCGCTCTTCCACCGAGCTCGACGAGGTCACGAAGATCACCGGGATGCGCGCGGTCGCGCGATCTGCCTTCAGCAGCCGGCAGGTGGCGTAGCCGTCGGTGGCGCCCATGCGCACGTCCAGCAGCACCAGGTCGGGCTGCAGCGCGGTCGCACGGCGGTAGCCCTCGAGCGCATCGAATGCGAGGCTGATGCGGTGCCCCGCCTCTCGCAGCGTTGCCAGCAACAGCTGCAGCTCTTCGATGTTGTCGTCGATGACGAGGATGTGCGCGCGCCGGGGCGGCGTGGTCGACCAGTAGGACATGGGCGTCGAGCGTAGGAGTGCGTCGCCTAAACGCAGCGTGAATTAGTTCACATTCAGTTCACATTATGTTGCATTAGTAAACAAATGTCATCATTGGCAAAGCTTTTGTCCTGAATCGCAAAAGTGGCCCCTGGGGGGCCGCCGAAGAATCCCGCCCTTTCCGGAGCACCCCGCCGCCTTCGCGGCGCCAGAACGAAAGGTGCCCGGCCACCAGAGCCATCACGAGGGACGGGATGTTCAGGACCCCATCGAATCTGTCGCACGCGCAGGAGCGCCGCGACTTGTCTTCCAACGCCGCGCGACTGCGGCACTGCCTGAGGCGCATCGCCGCGCCTCTCGCGGGGCTGCTCTTCGCCACGGCCGCGCACGCGGTGCCGCAGGTGTCGAGCCTGGTGCATTCGCCGGACATCCTTCCCGCCGGCGGCACGGTGACGAGCACCGTCACCATCGCCGAGACCGACAGCCTGCCGATCGGCGCACCGGGTGCGTCGTTCACGTACACGATTCCCGGCAATTCGATCTACATGGGCACCGGCACGGTCCCCGTGGGCAGCTGCTCGGCGACCATTTCCGTGGGCACGGCCGGCCCCGGCACGCTGACCTGCTCGGGCATCACGCTCGCGGCGAACCAGCTTCGCGACTTCCAGGTGCTGCTGCGCACGGTCTCGCAGGGCACGCTGACCGTGACCGCCACACCCAGCGGTGGCGGCTCCAGCGAGACGAAGATCATCACCGTGAACCAGGGCGGCGACGTGGCGGTGGCCATCAGCGCGCCGGCCACCGCGCCGAGCGGCTCGACGGTGCCGATCGTCTTCACGCTCACCAACAACGGCCCCGACACCAGCACCGGCTCGACGCTGACCTACCCGATTCCCACGGGCCTGTCGGTGTCGGGCAGCGGCCTGCCCTCGGGCTGTTCGATCACGGGCAGCGAACTGCGCTGCAACGTGCCGGCCACGCCGGCCACCGCCGGCAGCAACAGCCGCACCTACAGCATCAACGCCGTGGTCACCGCGGGCGCGGGCTCCACCATCACGCACCAGCCGGCCGTGGCGGCCGCGGGTTCGGTGGAGGACGGCGTTTCCACCAACAACGGCGCCACCGCCAACACCACCGTGACGGCGGGCTACGTGCTCGCGCTCGCGAAGAGCCACGACGGCGGCCAGCTGCTGGTGGGCCAGCGCTTCAACTTCAGGCTGAGCCCAAGCTTCAGCGGCACCGCGCCCACGGGCGTGACGCTGACCGACACCATTCCCGCCAACTTCGCGATCCAGACGCTGCCCAGCCAGCCGGCCGGCTGGAGCTGCTCCGCCAGCGGCCAGACGGTGAGCTGCACGCGCAGCAACATCGGCGGCAGCGGCGGCGCGAACGTGGCGCTCGGCGACATCGTGGTGCCGGTCATCGCGATGACCGCCGGCACCGGCATCGTCAACGAAGCCACCGTGAGCGCGACCGGCCCCATCGCCAACTCGGCCACCGGCAGCGTGCCGGCCGACGTGGCGGTCTCGGCCACCGACTTCCGCGCCGACAAGCGCCGCGGCTGGCCGCAGAACAACGTGCCGCTGGGCCAGGCCTTCGACTACCAGGTCGGCAGCACCAACCTCGGCGGCACCCGCCTGCTCGCGGGCAGCACCATCCAGCTGGTGGACGACCTGCCCGCCGGCGTGCAGATCAACAGCGTCACCCAGCGCGACGGCTACACCTGCACGGTGACCAAGGGCGGCGCCACCGTCGTGCCGACGCCCGCGACGCCGGTGCCCGGCCCCGCCACCGTGACCTGCACGCGCACGCTCGCGGCCGACATCGGCGTGGACACCTCCAACGGCAGCAGCGCGCGCAACGGCGGCTACATCATCGTGAACGCCACCATCCCGTCGCTGCCGGCGGGCGGCCAGATCGTCAACAGCATGTGCGTGAACGTGGCGCTGCCCGCGGCAGCGCCCACGCTCGGCGCCGACCCCGACGCCAACACCGGCAACGACTGCGTGAGCCTGGGCACCGGCGCGAACGACGGCGCCACCGCGGCCGACGTGAAGGTGCTCAAGCGCGTGGTGGGCATCGGCGACAGCGCGGGCAACCGGCAGGTCGCGGGCCAGGACGTCACCTGGCAGATCGAGGTGGTCAACGCCGGCCCCTCCGAGGCGCAGAACGTGGTCGTCACCGACGCCTTCGCCCAGGTGATCGGCGCGGGCGCCGTCACCCAGACGCCCAACGGCGGCACCTTCGCGGGCACCTGCGCGCTGCCGGCCAACGGCAGCGGCTTCGGGCAGGCGTCGCTGTCGAACTGCACGCTGTCGACCCTGCCGGTCTGCCGCGCGAGCACCGACCCCGCCAGCGCCCTGCCGCTGTGCCCCGTCATCCAGGTGGTCGCGAAGCACTACGGCGACGGCGCATCGGCAACCGATCACGGCTTCCAGATCAACAACACCGCCAACGCGCTGGCAACCACGCCGGCCGATCCGAACCTGGCCAACAACGACGGCAGCGCCACCGCCTACCTGCTGGCGCGCGCCGATGTCACGGTCACCAAGTCGGCAAGCCCCGCCACGGTGCCGGTCGGCCAACTGCTCACCTACACGCTCACGGCACGCAACCAGAGCCTCGCGCAGGGCAACATGAGCCGCGCCTACGACGTGCACGTGGTCGACACGCTGCCGGCCAACCTGATGTTCATCTCGGCCACAGCCTCGGGCGGCGGCAGCTGCAGCACGCAGCCGAACACCACCCAGCCCACGGGCACCGGCACCACCAACAACCAGCTCGAGTGCGCGTGGACCTCGCTCGACCGCAACGTGCAGCAGACCGTCACGGTGCGCGTGCGGCCGCTGTACGTGCTCAACGGCTCCACGGTGACCAACAGCGTGCACGTCTCCACGGCCACGCCGGAGATCAGCACCACCAACAACGACGCCACCGTGCCGGCCACCATCGGTGCGCCGGTGTACGACCTGGTCGTCACCAAGCGCGACGACGTCGACCCGGTGAACGTGGGCGACGACGTGGGCTACACCATCACGGTGTCGAACAACAGCGCCTCGACGGCGGAAGACGTGCGCATGGTCGACACGCTGCCGCTGCCAGGGCCGAGCGGCGAGGCGCCGCCCACGCTGGTGTCGGTGACCGCGCCGGGCGGCACCACCTTCGCGCTGGCCAACGGCGCCGCGATCGGCTCGGCCGGCGGGCAGATTGTCTTCACCATCCCGACGCTGGGCGGCAAGCAAGGTTCGTCGGGGGCGACCGGAGAGCCCGACACGCTGCAGTTCCGCGTGGTGCTGCGCGGCGTTTCGCGCGGCACCTTCCAGAACAACGCCAGGGTCGACTTCTTCGAAGCCGCGCGCAACGCCTTCGACACCGTGCAGGGCAACAACGCGGTGGCCGAGAACACCACCTTCCGCTTCAAGGCCGACGTGCAGGTGGTCTCCAAGGCCGCCGTCGTGGCCGGCACCAACACGTCGCTGGGCACCGTCTCCTCGGCGGTGCCCTTCGACTGGATCGTGCAGCTGCGCAACAACGGCCCCGACAGCGCCGAGACCACCGCCTTCACCGACAACCTGCCCGCACCGCTGGTGCTGGCCGGCACGCCGGTGTTCACCGTGACCGGGGGCAGCTTCACGCCCGCCGCGCCCACCTGCACAGGCACGGCCGGCAGCAGCGCCGTGAGCTGCGCCATCGCTTCGATGCCGGCCAACGGCACGGCCACCGTGCGCATTCCGGTGCGCTTCAGCGGCGCGGCGCCGGCCAACGGCACCGTGCTCACCAATCGCGCCCACATCGTCACCACCGGTTCGGGCGACACCAACGGCGGCACTGATCCGGACGGCGGCAACAACTTCAACGACGGTTCCGTGACCGTGCAGAACAGCGCGCTCTCGGGCCGCGTGTATGAAGACCTCAACGGCAACGGCCTGATCGACGGCGGCGAGCCCGCCATCGCCGGCGTGACCATCCGCCTGACCGGCACCGACAGCTCGGGCAATGCGGTCTCGATGACCACCACCACCGACGCGGGCGGCAACTGGGCCTTCACCGTGCCCGCAGGCACCTACAGCGTGACGGAGGACCAGCCCGCCGCATACCTGCCCGGCATCACGCGTGCCGGCACCGTCAGCGGTGCGGGCAGCACGCCCGGCACCGTGCCGCCGGGCACCGGCAACGGCCCGAACGGCTCCAACGCCAACCGCATCGACAACATCGTGCTCGGCACGGGCGGCGCCTCCAGCGCCAACAACTTCGGCGAGGTGCGCGCCTCGAGCCTGGCCGGCCGCGTCTACCAGGACGCCGACTACAACAACACGGCCAGCCCGGGCGATCCCGGCATCGCCGGCGTGACCGTCACGCTCACCGGCACCGACATGTTCGGCAACCCGGTATCGCTGACCACCACCACGGCGGCCAGTACCGGCAACTACGCCTTCAACAACCTCACGCCCGGCACCTACGTGCTGACCGAGACGCAGCCCGCGGGCTTCGCCGACGGCAGCGACACGGCCGGCAGCGCCGGCGGCACCGCGGGCAACGACGTGGTGAGCGCCATCGCGCTGGCCTCCAACGTGAACGGCATCGGCTACAACTTCGGCGAGCTGCTCACCCGCATCACCACGCGCGTGTTCGTCGACGGCAACAACGACGGCGTCCCGCAGGCGGGCGACACCGGCATCCCGAACGTCGAACTGCGCCTGACGGGCACGGACGCCGCGGGCAACCCGGTGAACCTGCTCGCGGTGGCCACCGGCACGCCGGGCGGCTACGAGTTCCGCAACGTGCCTCCCTCGGGCGCGGGCGGCTACACCATCACCGAGACGCAGCCGGCCAACTACGCGCCCGGCAAGGCCAACAACAACGGCCAGCCCGGCACGCCGCAAGGCGGCGGCAACGTCATCAGCGGCGTGACCGTCCCGGGCACCAACGTGCCGCTGACGCAGGGCGAATACTGGTTCGGCGAACTGCTGCCCGGCGGCATCTCCGGCCGCGTCTACTACGACCGCGACGGCAACGGCGCGCAGGGCGCGCCGGCCACCGAGCCAGGCCTGGCGGGCGTGACCATCACGCTCACCGGCACCGACGTCAACGGCCAGGCGGTGTCGCGCACCGCCACCACCGACGCCAGCGGCGACTACAGCTTCCCGAACCTCGCACCGGGCAGCTACGCCGTGACCGAGGCGCGCCCCGCGGGCTACCTGCCCGGCATCACGCGCGCCGGCAACGTCAGCGGCGCGGGCAGCACGCCCGGCTCGGTGCCCACCAGCGGCAGCGGCGTGAGCAACGGCCCCAACGGCTCGACCGCGAACGTCATCCAGAACATCGTGCTGGGCGCGGCGGGCGCGGGCTCCACCGGCAACAACTTCTCGGCCGTGAAGCCGGCCAGCCTCTCGGGCTACGTGTACGCCGACGTGGCCCCCTCCAACGGCACGCGCGACACCGGCGAGCCCGGCATCGCCGGCACCACCATCCGCGTGACCGGCACCGACTTCCAAGGCAACCCGGTCGACCGCACGGTGCAGACCGCTGCCGACGGCCACTACCTGGTGGACGCGCTCACGCCCGGCACCTACCAGATCGACGAGACCCAACCCGCCGGCGTGGCCGACGGCCCCGAGTCGCTGGGCACCGTGGGCGGCGCGCCGCGCGGCACCGCCAACCCCGGCGGCACCAACGACCGCTTCGGCGGCCTGGCGCTGGTGTCGGAAGACGCGGGCATCGACTACAACTTCGGCGAGCGCGGCGGCCAGATCGCGGGCTGGGTGTACGTCGACACCAACAACGACGGCGTGCGCCAGCCGACCGAGGCCGGCATTCCTGGCGTGACGCTCACGCTCACCGGCCGCTCGGCCAGCGGGCTCGCGGTGAACGCCACGGTGGTCACCGACGCGAACGGCCGCTATGTCTTCACCGGCCTGCTGCCGGCCGACGCGGCGGGCTACACCATCCGCGAGACGCAGCCCGTGACCTACGCCGACGGCCTGGACGCCGTGGGCACGGTCGAGGGCGTGGCCACCGGCACGCTGGGCAACGACGTCATCGGCGCCATCGCCTACCGCGGCGGCAACGGCGACAACTACAACTTCGGCGAACGCGGCGCATCGCTGGCGGGCACCGTCTACAACGACGCCAACCGCAACGGCAAGCGCGAGCCGCAGGACCTGCCGATCGCAGGCGTGACCCTCACGCTCACCGGCACCGACGCGGCCGGCCAGCCGGTGACGCGCACCGCCGTCACCGACGCCAACGGCCGCTACGAGCTGCCGGGCCTGCCCCTTCCGGGCAGCGGCGGCTACACCATCACCGAGACGCAGCCCAGCGGCTACGACGAAGGCATCGCCATCCCCGGCACGCTGGGCGGCACCGCGCAGGGCACGAACCAGATCCGCGTGAACTTCACCGGCCTGGAAGCCAACGGTACCGGCTACGACTTCACCGAGCACAGCAACCAGCCCGCGTCGCTCACCGGCACCGTGTGGTTCGACCTGAACCACAACCGCACCCGCGAATCGGGCGAAGGCCAGGGCGAAGGCTGGACGGTCGAGCTGATGCGCTGCGCCGACGGCGGCAACGCCTGCGCGGAGAACGCGGCCACCGTGCTCTACACCGTGACCACCGGCGCCGACGGCAGCTACCGCTTCGGCGACCTCGTGCCCGGCGAATACCGCGTGCGCTTCCGCTCGCCCGACGGCCGCGTCGTGGGCGGCGTGTGGCCGACCGACGCCGCGCAGAACGGCGCCAACGGCCCCTACCCGACGCCTGCCGCGAGCGACCCGCGCTTCAGCATCAAGGTGCGCGTGAGCGCGGGCGCCAACATCCAGAAGCAGGACCTGCCCTACGACCCGGGCGGCGTGGTGTATGACAGCGTGAGCGGCACGCCCGTGCCCGGCGCGCTGGTGAAGCTGGTCGGCCCGGCGGGCTTCGACCCCTCGCAGCACCTGCTCGACGGACGCGACAGCTACACCACCGGCACCAGCGGCTACTACGACTTCTTCGTGCTGCCGGGCGCGCCGGCCGGCGAGTACCGCCTCGTCATCACGCCGCCGGGGGCCTACCTGCCCTCCTCGATGTACCCGCCCGCGGCCGGCGCGCTGGGCACGCAGTCGTGCGCCGCGCCCGCCAACAGCCCGGCACCCGCGCAGACCAAGCCCTGCGTGGTGAGCCCCGGCGCGGCACTGGTGCCGGGCGCGGGCTACTACATGCTGTTCAACATGCCGGGCGGCGGCGGCCAGCACGTGGTGGCCAACAACATCCCGCTCGACCCGTCGGACGCCACGCTCATCGAGCTGCGCAAGACCACCTCGAAGCTCACCGTGAAGAAGGGCGAGCTGCTGCCCTACCGCATCACGGCGCGCAACACGCGCGGCACCACGGTGCCGGGCGTGGCCGTGGTCGACACGCTGCCGCCGGGCTTCCGGTACATCCAGGGCTCGCTCAGCGTGCGCACGCTGCCCGGCGGCGTGGCGCTGCCGGTGGTGCCGCAGGCCAGCGGCCGCCAGGTGATCGTGCCCGGCCAGAACTTCGCGCCCAACGAGACCAAGGAATACCTGATGGTCGCGGGCGTCGGCGTGGGCGTGGGCGAAGGCGAGTTCGTCAACCAGGTCGTCGCCACGCAGGGCGTGGGGGGCAGGACGCTGTCCAACCTGGCCACCGCCAGCGTGCGCGTGGTGCCCGACGCCCTCTTCGACTGCACCGACGTGATCGGCAAGGTCTACGACGACAGGAACGCCAACGGCTACCAGGACGACGGCGAACCGGGCCTGGCCAACGTGCGCATCGCCACCGTCAACGGCGTGCTGGCCACCACCGACGCCGAGGGCCGCTACCACATCGCCTGCGCGGCCATTCCGAAGGAAGGCACCGGCAGCAACCTGGTGCTCAAGCTCGACGAGCGCACCCTGCCTTCGGGCTATCGCACCACCAGCGAGAACCCGGCGGCCGAGCGCGCCACGCGCGGCAAGGTGCTGAAGATCAACTTCGGCGCCACCGTGCACCGCGTGGTGCGCCTCGCGCTGCAGGGCGCGGCCTTCGACGAAGGCGCCGCCACGCTGCGCGCCGCCTTCGCGGGCGAACTCGACCGCACGGTCGCCGTGCTGGCCGAGAAGACATCGGTACTGCGGCTGGCCTACAAGGCCGCGCCGGGCGAGCCCGCCTCGCTGGGCCGCGACCGCACCGACGCGGTGAAGGCCGCTGTGCTCTCGCGCTGGAAGCAGCTCGACGAGCAGCGCGCCTCGCGCAACGAGCCGCCGCTCTTCAACCTGGACGTCGAGATCGAGCTGGTGCCTGCCGCCGCCCCCGAAGGGGAGGCCAAGCCATGACGCGAGGAAAAGACACCGCCGCCATGACCCGACAACAGACACCGAACCCGATCGAGCGAGCCGACATGAGAAGAAAGAAGAAGGCGCTTCCGAAGCGCATGGCCCTTGCGAGCGCCGTGGCCACCGCCTGCCTCGGCATGGGACTGGCCGCAGCGCAGGAGACCGCGGTGCGCGGCCGCATGCTCGACCACGCCGCGGCCGACCCGCGCGCGGTGGAGATCGACGGCGCACGCCGCCTGCCGCGCAGCAGCGAACGCGAGCTGCCCGCCACCGCGCCGGCGGTCGCCGCGCCCGCCGGCCCCGGCGTGTGCCGCACCTTCACCGCCTTCGGCACCGACGACGCGCCGCTGCGCCTGAGCGTGGACGGCCAGCTGCTGTCGCCCGACGGCAAGCAGCCCGCGGCCGACGGCACCACCAGCGCCGACCGCCAGCGCTGCGTCGACGTGCAGCTCGAACGCAACCAGTTGCGCCTGCAGTACGACAACCTCTCGCAGCCGCGCCGCCTGAGCGCCAGCGCATGGCCCACCACCGTGGTGGCCGGCGACACGGTGCGCTTCGCGGGCTACAGCAACTACCTGCTCTTCACCTCGAAGGCCGAGCTGCGCGTGTACACCGCCAACGAGGCGATGCAGCGCCGCCTGCTGGCCACCGTGCCGCTGGACGCCGGCCTGCGCGGCGAATGGCAGGTGCCCGAGGGCCTGCTCGACCGCCTCCCCGAGAGCGCGAGCGGCAAGCTCTACTACCGCGTTCGCGTGTACGACCGCCAGGGCCGCTTCGACGAGACCGACGACCTCTCGCTCACGCTGGCCAAGCGCCACAAGCCCGAGACCGGCACGCCGCCCGATGCGGCACGCGAGCTGCTGCGCGGCTACGGCCAGAACAACATCGCCATCGCCAACATTCCGCTGAGCGCGGGCACCGTCACCGCCAGCGGCGCGGCCATCCGCCCCGGCGAGAGCGTGCGCGCGCTGGGCTTTGCGGTGCCGGTGGACGAGGCCGGGCGCTTCGTGTTCCAGCAGCTGGTGCCGCGCCGCGTGCAGACCGGCGAGATCGCCGTCACCGACGCGCAGGGCGCCACGCGCGTCTACCGCCGCGACTTCGACCTGCCCACCAGCGACTGGTTCTTCGTGGGCCAGGCCGACCTCACCGTGGGCAGCAACAGCGTGAGCGGCCCGGCCGCGATCATGACCAACGACAAGAACCGCTACGGCGGCGGCGGCTGGAGCGAAGGCCGCATCGCCGGCTACGCCAAGGGCCAGCTCAACGACCGCTGGACGCTCACCGCCAGCGTCGACACGGAAGAGCGTCCGCTGAAGGAGTTGTTCCGCAACCTCGACCGCAAGGACCCGACCTCCCTCTTCCGCCGCTTCGACCCCGAGGATTCGTGGAGCACTTTCGGCGACGACTCCACCACCGTAGAGGACGCGCCCACCCAGGGCCGCTTCTACCTGCGCGTGGACGACGGCCGCTCGCAGGCGATGTGGGGCAACTTCAAGCTCAACTTCGGCGACACCGAACTCACCCGCGTGAGCCGCGGCCTCTACGGCTTCCACGGCCGCTACCTCGGCGAGGAGTCGACCTCCTTCGGCGAGGCGCGGCTGAAGATCGACGCCTTCGCGGCCGAGCCCGGCACGCTGGCCGCGCGAGAAGAGTTCCGCGGCACCGGCGGCTCGCTCTATTACCTGCGCAACCAGGACATCACGCGCGGCGCCGAGCGCGTGACGCTGGAGATCCGCGACCGCGACTCCGGCCTGGTGCTCAAGCGCACGCAGCTCGTGCCCACCACCGACTACGAGATCGACTACCTGCAGGGCCGCGTGCTGCTGTCGGCGCCGCTGCCCAGCCTGTCGGACGACGGCTCGCTGGTGCGCGCCGGCGGCTTCACCGGCATGCCGACCTACCTGGTGGTGGACTACGAATACACGCCGCTGGCCACATCGCTCGACACGCTGGCCGTGGGCGGCCGCGTCTCGTGGTGGGCCAACGACAACGTCGGCGTGGGCGTCACCGCCTCGCGGCAGGACCAGATCGGCGGCGACCAGCGCCTGGCCGGCGCCGACATCACGCTGCGCAAGACCGAGAACACCTACCTCAAGGGCGAGTTCGCGCGCAGCCGCGGCCCGGGCACCAGCCAGCTCGACTCGACGGACGGGGGCTTCAGCTTCACAGGCCGCAACGGTTCCCTGACCAACGGATTGGGCAACGGCCCCACGGGCAGCGCCAGCGCATGGCGCCTCGAAGGCCAGGCCGACTTGGGCGACTTCGACATCCGCGGTGGCGGCCGCGTGAGCGCCTACGCGCAGTCGCGCGGCGCCGGCTTCTCGGCGCCGGGACAGTACGCGAGCAACGCCACGCGGCAGGCCGGCGTGCAGGCCACCGTGCCCTTCGGAGAGAAGGCGGAGAACGGCGAGCTGCGCCTGAAGGCCGACCGGCGCGACGAGCAGAACGGCTACAACAGCAGCGTGCTCGACGCGCAGTACTCGCTCGCCCTGTCGCCCGAGTGGAAGATGGGCCTGGGCCTGCGCTACGACGACAAGACGGGCGACGCGCTCATCACCAGCCCTTCCTTGCCGACCACGCAGGCGGTGTCTGGCGAGCGCGCCGACGCGGCCGTGCAGCTCGAATACACCGGCGCCGACCGCTGGAGCGCCTACGGCTTCGCGCAGAAGACGCTGCGGCGCACCGGCACGCGGCTGGAGAACGACCGCATCGGCCTGGGCGGGCGCTACCGCGTCAACGACAAGCTCACGCTGCGCGGCGAGCTCTCCACCGGCGACGGCGGCTTCGCGGGCAAGGCCGGCGTCGACTACCAGTACGACGACCGCTCCAGCGTCTACATGACCTACGTGTCGGACACCGGCCGCACCGACGAGAACCTCATCGGCCGCGGCGGCAGCCTGGTGACCGGCGTGCGCTCGCGCGTGGGCGACGGCCTCACGCTCTTCACCGAGCACCGCCAGGCCACCGGCGCGCAGCCGGGCCTCACGCATGCCTACGGCGTGCAGTACGCGCCCGACACGCACTGGACCTTCGGCGTCAACTTCGAGAACGGCTGGGTCGGCGCCGAGACGCTCGGCGCCACGCGCCGCCAGGCCGTGGCCTTCACCAGCGGCTATTCGAGCGAGCGCCTGAAGTACAGCGGCGGCCTCGAATACCGCAAGGACCGCACCACCGCCGAGACGCGCACCAGCTGGCTGGTGAAGAACTCCTTGAGCTGGAAGGTGGACGACGACTCGCGCTGGATCGGCAAGTTCAACTGGGCCGACAGCGACAGCACCACCGGCACGCTGGCCGCCGCCAAGTACACCGAAGCCATGCTCGGCTACGCGCTGCGCCCGGCGCTGAACGACCGGCTCAACCTGCTGTTCAAGTACACCTACCTGTACGACCTCTCCTCGCCGGGCCAGGTGGTGTCGGGCGGCGTCGATTCCACGCTGGGCACCGTCTCGACCACCGGCATCGACTACCAGCAGCGAAGCCACGTCTTCGCCATCGACGCCACCTGGGACCTCAACGAGCGCTGGACGCTGGGCGGCAAGTACGCCTGGCGCCGGGGCGAGCTGCGCGCGAGCCGCGACAGCTCCGCGCCGTGGTTCAAGAGCTCGGCCGAGCTCGCGGTGCTGCGCGTCGACTGGAAGCTGGTGCGCAACTGGGACTGGATGCTCGAGTGGCGCACCCTGCGCGCCAGGGAACTCAAGGACCGCAAGAGCGGCTGGGTCACGGCGGCGTACTACCACGTCAACGAGAACCTGAAGGTCGGCGTCGGCTACAACTTCACCGACTACTCCGACAACCTCACGGACATGAGCTACCGCAGCAAGGGCTGGTTCCTGAACGTGCTGGGCAAGTTCTGAAGAGGCCGGCCATGAGCGAACCCAAGGAGATGCCCTTCAACGTGCCGCTGATCGACATCGCGCAGACGCTGGCGCGCGCGGGCTTCCTCGACGCCCGAGGAGAGCGCTACAGGCTCTGCGAGGAATGGGCCCGCGACTTCCAGGCCGACTTCGAGGCCCGCGCCGCCGCCGGCCGCGAGCCGGGCAGCACCTACCTGCGCGACGTGACCGCCTTCGCGCTGCGCCGGGCCGCCGCTTACGGTTTCACGGCGCGCAGCGAGGACTACGGCCCTCGGCTGTGCAGCGAGATGCGGCTTGCCGCCGGCGTGCGCTGAAATGAAGAAGACGGATGTTCTCGTGACGTTGATCGGCATGGCGCGCGCCGGCCTGGGCTTCACGCCCACGGACGCGCTCGCCTGCATCAGCGAGCTGATCGAGCGGGAAGACAAGCAGAATCCACTGCACGACGCCAACGTGGAGAGGCTGCTGCGGCTCGGCGCGTGCGTATGGAGCCTGAAACACGGCATGCTGGCGCCGCCCTCCTCCAAGGGTCTGCTGCCGCAAGAGCTGAAGCAGCCGGAATAAACAGGCAGGAGCAACGCAGGCGCCCACGACATGGCGCTTGCATTCATTCAATAATTCAAATATTCTCGAATCATGGAAGAATCAAAAGTCGTTCAGTCTCTTGCCGCGCTTGCCCAGCCGCTGCGCCTTCGCGTCTTTCGCGCCCTCGTCGTGGCCGGCCCCGAGGGCCTGACGCCCGGGGCGCTGGTCGAAGCGATGGAAGTGCCGGCCACCAGCCTCTCGTTCCACCTGAAGGAGCTGACCAACTCCGGACTCATCACGCAGGAGCGCAGCGGCCGCAACCTGGTCTACCGCGCCGCCTTCGAGCAGATGGATGCGCTGCTGGGCTTCCTCACCGAGAACTGCTGTGCGGGCGCCCCCTGCGCGGTGGAAGACAGAACCAGATCCTGCAACACCCAAGGAGCCACCCCATGAAGCGATTCCACGTTCACCTTCACGTCGACGACCTGCACAAGAGCATTGCCTTCTATTCCAGCCTGTTCGCCGCCGAGCCCGCGCGCGTCGAGGCCGACTATGCCAAGTGGATGCTCGAAGACCCGCGCGTGAACTTCGCCATCTCGACCTTCGGCAGCGGCAAGGGCATCGACCACCTGGGCATCCAGGCAGAGGACGAAGGCGAGCTGCGGGAGCTGCGCTCGCGCGCCGAACTGGCTGACCGGTCGCTGCTCGACGAAGGCGAAACCACCTGCTGCTACGCCCGCAGCGACAAGCACTGGGTGACCGACCCGCAGGGCATCGCCTGGGAGCACTACCGCACGCTCGACACGGTGCCCGTGCGCGGCATTGCGCGCGAGCGGTCATCCGCCTGCTGCGTCACCCCTGGCAAGGCCAGCGCCTGCTGCTGAGCCACCAAGCCCTTCCTAGTTTCATGACCGACACCAACACCGCCCCGCTCAACGTGCTCTTTCTGTGCACGCACAACTCCGCGCGCAGCATCCTTGCCGAAGCGCTGCTCAACGACATCGGCGCCGGCCGCTTCAGGGCCTATTCGGCCGGCAGCAGCCCGCGCGCGAACCAGCAGCCCAATCCGATGGCCATCGAAGTGCTGCACAAGGCCGGCATCGACACATCGGGCCTGCGCAGCAAGAGCTGGGACGAGTTCGGGAAGCCGGATGCGCCCCGCATGGACCTCGTCGTCACCGTGTGCGACAACGCCGCGGGCGAGTCCTGTCCCTACTGGCCCGGCCAGCCGGCGACCGCTCACTGGGGCTACGCCGATCCCTCGGCGGTCGAAGGCGACGACGACCGCAAGCGCGAAGCCTTCCGCCAGACGCTGCACGCCATCCGCCGTCGCCTCGAGCTGCTGGTGAACCTGCCGGCGGCCAGCCTCGACAGGATGGCGCTGCAGGCCACCGCCCGCGAACTGGCCGGGTCCTGACGCGCGATGTCGTCCTCCATTGCACCGCCTGGTGCGAACCAGGCCGCCGCGCAGCCTTCCATCGGCGGCTTCGAACGCTACCTCACCGTGTGGGTGGCGCTGTGCATCGTCGCCGGGGTGGCGCTGGGCCAATGGTTCCCCACCGCGTTCCAGGCGGTGGCGCGCCTAGAACTCGCCAAGGTCAACCTTCCGGTGGGCCTGCTCATCTGGGTGATGATCGTGCCGATGCTCCTGAAGATCGACTTCGCAGCGCTCGGGCAGGTCAGGGCGCACTGGCGCGGCATCGGCGTGACGCTGGTGGTCAACTGGATCGTCAAGCCCTTCTCGATGGCGCTGCTGGGCTGGCTCTTCGTGCGCCATGCGTTCGCGACGCTGCTGCCGGCGGACCAGCTCGACAGCTACGTGGCCGGCCTGATCCTGCTCGCAGCGGCGCCCTGCACCGCGATGGTCTTCGTGTGGAGCCAGCTCTGCCGGGGCGACCCGTACTTCACGCTGTCGCAGGTCGCGCTCAACGACGCGCTGATGGTGGTGGGCTTCGCGCCGCTGGTGGCGCTGCTGCTGGGGCTGTCGTCGATCACGGTGCCGTGGGCCACGCTGCTGATCTCGGTGGGCCTGTACATCGTGGTGCCGGTCGCCATCGCGCAGTTGCTGCGCGGGCATCTCCTGAAGAAGGGCCCGTCGCGCCTGCAGGCCGTGGGCACGCGGCTGGGCCGCTGGTCCATCGGCGCGCTGCTGCTCACGCTGGTGCTGCTCTTCGCGTTCCAGGGCGAGGCGATCATCGCGCAGCCGATGGTGATCGCGCTGCTGGCCGTTCCGATCCTCTGCCAGGTGGTGCTGAACTCGGGGCTGGCCTACCTGCTGAACCGCAAGCTCGGCGTGGCGCATTGCGTCGCGGGACCTTCGGCGCTGATCGGCGCGAGCAACTTCTTCGAGCTCGCGGTGGCGACTGCCATCAGCCTCTTCGGCTTCCAGTCGGGAGCGGCACTGGCCACGGTCGTCGGGGTGCTCATCGAGGTGCCGCTCATGCTGGCCGTCGTGTCGGTCGTGACGCGATCACGGCGCTGGTACGAGCAGGGGCTGCCGCGCTGAAGCGTACGGGCGGGGCCGGCGGCGGCTTCGGTCTCGTCATTCATTTGTGAGGCTGGCGCGTGTTGGCGCTGCCCGGATCCGGCACCGGCGAAGGCTTCGCATCCTCCGGATTGCGGCGGGTCAGCCCGCCTGTTGCCGATCCGCCCCCCGGCCGCTCGGTGCGCCGGATGCGAGCTTCGGCAGGCCCTTTTCGCTCGTCCAGCTTGTCGGCTCGCCCCGTGTCGACGTTGCGGGCCGGGTTTGCAGGCGCCTTCTCCGTATTGCCTTGTGTGCTGGGCGCCGTCGAGCCCCTGGGATTGCCCGTGGGCTGGGCCCTGGCTGCCTGTATCGCCGCTGCGGCAAGGATCAGCAGGGCCATGAAGATTGCCGTCAATCTGGTCATCGAGTGCCTCCGGTACAGGTGCGTGTCATTGCCGGCCCTTCCGGTTCGCCGGATCGCTCGGTCCGTTCTTGCCGGACAGCTGTTCCGCCGGAGGGCCGAGCTTCCCGCTGTCGCCGCCCCGGGCGCTGGTGGTTCCGCCGTCGCGCGAGCGGCCGCGTCCGGAATAGATCTCGTCGTCGTCGAAATCGAGCGGAGGGGTGCCGGCGCCTCCACCGCTTTGCACGAGTCCGCGCGTGTCCTTCGTGTCCTTCCCGGCCTGGGGTTTTCTGTTGGGTGCCATCGGGATGTTTCCTTCCTTCATGAAGAGAAGAGGGCCATGCTTTTGCGCCGCGCCGGCAGCAGGTGTGGGAACCGCGGGACAGCACGTGTAGGTCCACAGGCATCGCCTTCCAGGCGGGGCAGGCACGCCGGTTGCCATGCAACACAAGACCTGACAACCCACCCGGCAACCCATGAGACGAAAGACCCCCACAGGACGCCAGCTGCGCGCCGCGAACTACCTGAACCTGCTCGAGGCGCTGTCGCGGCTGCAACTGCCGGCCGTGTGCTCCGAGCGCGAGGAGATCGACTGCATCCTCGCGCTGCGCAGTGCCTCGCTGCTGGAGGCGCTCACCGAGCCGCCGGTGGTTCTGCGCACCGGCGAGCGATTCATTCCACGCGCGATCGTCACCAGCATCACGCCCGAAGGGCGCATGGCGCTGCTGCGCGGGCGTCGCGCCATGCCGCGCGAGATCCCGTTCAATCCCCCTCGCTGAGCGGGCGTCCCGATCGCGAGCCGCCCCGGTGCCAGGCGCACCAGGTGCGCGGAAGAGGCGTGTCCGGGCGTGTCCGGGCGTGTCCGGGCGTGTCCGAGCGTGTCCGCGCTCGCCGGCGCGGTGGCGTTGCCCGGGGCCGCAGTCACACCATGGGCGGATCGGTTTCGCGCGCGAGGTGGCGGTGCATGCCTGCGGCGGCGATGAATTCCCGGCTCGCATCGGCGGCATCCTTCGCCTCGGCGAGGATCAGGCCCGGATCGGGCGAGCCATCGGGCAAGGTCATCGGAATGCCCGCCTCCGCCAGCAGCGCCTGCGAGGCGCCGAAGGCCAGGATGGTCTTGCAGTGCCTGTACTGCTCCTTCACGAACTCCATCGTGTGGCCATCCTGCGTCAGCGACTCCAGGGCCGCGAGGCCGTCCGGCAGCACCAGCGCATCGAAGAGGACATTGGGGCTGTTCTCCATGCTGGCGTCCGCCTCGAAGGCCGTACCGTCCGCCGCCGTGCAGCGGCCCAGGCGCGATCCCACCAGCCGCGGCACGGCCCCCGCGCCCACCAGCGCCGACACCAGCCCGGCGATCGGTGCGCCCTCGATCCCGTCGGCGACCAGGATCGCGATCTTGCGCGTGCGGATGCCTCCGTCGCCCGGCCGTGCCAGCAGCGAAAGCGCGGGCGAGCGGTCGACCTCGGGCGCGGTCGGCACGTCCAGCACGCGCGGCAGCGGCGCGGGCAATTCCATGCCGAGCCCCTGCGCGACCTGCTGCGCCAGTTCCGGCGACGCATTCAGCAGGCTCGCGACCATGCGCTCGCGCACCGCGGGCACCGTCACCTTCGACAGCTCGAAGCGAAAGGCGGCCGCGATGTGGGCCTGCTCCTGCGGCGACTGGCTTTGATAGAAGAGCGCCGCCTGCGTGTAGTGGTCGGCGAACTTCTCCGGCTTGATGCGCACCTTGTCGCTCGTCTCCTTCGCGTCGAGGCGACGCGCCACGCTCACGAAGCCTTGCGCGGCGCCGGCCTGGAACGGGCAGCCGCCGCCGAGCGAGTTGGGCTCGTAGGCCGCGCGGCCGCGATGGATGGCCTGCCGGTGCATGCCGTCGCGCTGGTTGTTGTGGACTTGAGCCACGGGCGCATTGATCGGCAGCTCGTGGAAGTTGGGGCCGCCGAGCCGGCTGATCTGCGTGTCGACATACGAATGGATGCGCCCGGCCAGCAGTGGATCGTTGGTGAAGTCGATGCCGGGCACCACGTGCGCGGCGCAGAAGGCGACCTGCTCCGTCTCCGCGAAGAAGTTGTCGGGATTGCGGTTCAGCACGAGCCGGCCGACCACGCGCAGCGGCACCAGCTCCTCGGGCACGATCTTGGTGGCGTCGAGCACGTCGAAGCTGAATCCCGCCGCCTGTTCCTCAGTGAAGATCTGCAGCGCCAGCTCCCATTCGGGGTACTCGCCGGCGTCGATGGCCTCCCAGAGGTCGCGCCGGTGGAAGTCGGGATCGGCGCCCGCGATCTTGACCGCCTCCTCCCACACCAGCGAATGCGTGCCCAGCCTGGGCAGCCAGTGGAACTTGACCAGGCGCGACTCGCCCGCATCGTTCACCAGCCTGAAGGTGTGGACGCCGAAGCCCTGCATGGTCCTGAAGCTGCGCGGGATGGCCCGGTCGCTCATCTGCCACATCAGCATGTGGGTGCTCTCGGGCATCAGCGACACGAAGTCCCAGAAGGTGTCGTGCGCCGAGGCGGCCTGCGGCATGGCGTGGTGCGGCTCGGGCTTCACCGCGTGCACGAGGTCGGGGAACTTCATCGCGTCCTGGATGAAGAACACCGGCATGTTGTTGCCCACGAGGTCCCAGTTGCCCTCGTCGGTGTAGAACTTGACGGCGAAGCCGCGCACGTCGCGCGCCGTGTCCTTGGAGCCGCGCTCACCGGCCACCGTGGAGAAGCGCACGAACACCGGCGTGACCTTGCCGGCCTCGCGAAATGGCGCCGCCCTGGTGTAGTCGGTCAACGGCTCGTAGCACTCGAAAAAGCCATGCGCGCCCGAGCCGCGCGCATGCACGATGCGCTCGGGAATGCGCTCATGGTCGAAGTGGGTGATCTTCTCGCGCAGGATGAAGTCTTCCAGCAGCACCGGCCCCCGCGCACCGGCCTTCAGCGAGTTCTGGTTGTCCGCCACCGGCACGCCCTGGTTGGTCGTGAGCCGCTGGCCACCGGAGTCGACGCGCACCCGCTCCAGCGGACCGACGGTGGGGTTCGTTCCTTGCGCTGCCACGCCGCCGGTCTTGGCCGAGGCATTGGCTTCCGAAAGCGTGCTGGCGGTGGCCAGGCGCGATGCGGGCGGCGCGTGCTGGCCTTGCGGTGCCGCCAACGCATTCGCGTCGCCGTGCTCCGCCGGCTTGTTGCTGTTGGAGGGCATGGCCGCGGCCAGCGCCTGGGTCTCGATCGCCTTGCGGGCGGGCAGATCGCCGCTGCCGGCTTCGGGTGGAGCGGCGTGGGCAGGGCCGCTGTCGGTGTTGCGTGCCGCCGAGCGGGCGGCATCGATTGCAGCAGGCGAGGCAGGCGGGGAAGCTGCGGGCGCGCGGGTTCGAGGGGTCTTGGGCATGGATGGGTCTCGTGTGGTGGTTGAGCAAGGGATGAAGGGGGCGGGGACGGGCAAAACGGGAACCGAGGCAAGCCAAGCTAGGACGCCCTCCAGGGGCCGCTTGTAGGACGTCTTGCAGTGATGCAGTCGTTATGCCGCCCGCGCCCGCCCTGCGCACGTCACCGCACCCGGCGCCCGATCGTTTCGGTCATACGCTCAGGACGACGGCACGTCTTCCTACATCGCGACCCCGAAGCGCATTCGTAGCGTGGCTCCCACCAGGACCGCCAACCAAGGACGCCGCATGAAAGCCCTGACCTACCAGTCCGCCCACAACGTGGCGGTCGAGACCGTACCCGACCCGGTCCTGCAAGCCGACGACGACGTCGTGCTGCGCGTGACCGCCACCGCGATCTGCGGCTCCGACCTGCACATCTTCCGCGGCAAGATACCCGCGATGGAGTCGGGCGACATCCTCGGCCACGAGTTCATGGGCATCGTCGAGGAAACGGGCCGCGGCGTGACGCGCGTGAAGAGGGGCGACCGCGTCGTCGTGCCCTTCACCATTTCCTGCGGCCAGTGCTTCTTCTGCAGCAAGTCGCTGTTCGCCGCCTGCGAGACGACCAACACCGGCCGCGGCGCCATCATCAACAAGAAGAACGTGCGTCCGGGCGCGGGCCTTTTCGGCTACTCGCATCTGTACGGCGGCTACCCCGGCGGCCAGGCGGAATACGTGCGCGTGCCCAAGGCCGACGTGGGCCCGCTTGTGATTCCGCCGGGCCTTGCGGACGAGCAGGTGCTGTTTCTCTCCGACATCCTGCCCACGGGCTACCAGGCCGCGCTCAACGGGGAGATCGGCCCGGGCTCGACGGTGGCGATCTTCGGGGCCGGCCCGGTCGGCCTGATGGCGGCGGCCTCGGCGCGGCTGCTGGGCGCCGAGCGCATCTTCATGGTGGACGAGCATGCCTATCGCCTGGACTTCGCCGCCGAAGCCTATGGCGTGGAGCCGATCGACTTCCGCAAGATCGGCGATCCGGCCGAGGTCATCGTCGAGCGCACCGGCTTCCGCGGCGTCGACGCGTCGATCGACGCGGTGGGATTCGAGGCCAAGGGCAGCGCGGTGGAAACCGTGCTCACCGATCTCAAGCTCGAAGGCTCCAGCGGCAAGGCGCTGCGCCAGGCCATCGCGGCCACCCGGCGCGGCGGCGTGGTGAGCGTGCCCGGCGTCTATGCGGGTTTCATCCACGGCTTCCTGTTCGGCGATGCGTTCGAGAAGGGGCTGGTCTTCAGGATGGGGCAGACGCACGCCCAGCGTTTCATGCCGGAGCTGCTCGAACACATACAGGCCGGCAGGCTCCGGCCCGAGGCCATCGTCACGCACCACATGGCCCTGGAGGAAGCCGCGCGCGGCTACCAGATCTTCGACAAGGCCGAGGAAGACTGCCGCAAGGTGGTCCTCACGCCAGGCGGGCCCGCTCGCGACACCACGGCGCCGCTCGGCCGCTGATTCCATCGATTTCTCCAGGGAGCAGGCATGGCCACTCACAAAGACACCTCGAGCCCCGCGCAGGAGCCAGCACCGCCACAGACGCCCGCGCAGAAGGCGATGAAGCAGTTCTCGAAGACGCCGGCCGAGCGCGGCGAGCCTTCCGATTCAGCCGGCGCCGGGCCTGCCCCGCGCCCTCCCCCATCGGCCGGCGATGCGCCGGTCGGCCAGACGGACAACCAGGGCAGCTCGCCGTACGCCGACCGCAGCCGCAAGGAGGCGTCGCGGCGCGAACGCTGATGCGGATGGTGTCCGCCTCTTTTTGCATGCGCCGCGGCAGCGCGGGAAAAACCCCGACAAGCGCGCCACGCCCGCTTTGCTACATTTTTCCGTCATGCCCCAGAAGACGTTCGTGACACCCGACAGAATCGCCGCAGAGGCCAGACTCCATGGCCGCTGATCCGCCACCTCGCTCGCCCGCGGCGCTCTCGCCCCTGACCCTGGCCGACGCCGATTTCCGCCTGATGGTGGAGGCGCTGCGGGACTACGCGGTCTTCCTGCTCGATCCGGACGGCTTGATCGTCGACTGCAATCCGGCGGCCCAGGTGCTGTGCGGCTGCGAACGCGATGGCGCCGTGGGGCAGCACTTCTCGCGCTTCCATCCGCCCGAGGCGCTCGAGGAGGGCTTGCCCGCCAGGGATCTGCAGCAGGCGCGCGAGAACGGCCGGGCGCACGGCGAAGGCTGGCTCGTGCGCCATGACGCCACCCGCTTCTGGGCGGAAACCACCCTCACGCGGCTCGACGATGCGAACGGCGCGCTGCGGGGCTTCGCGCAGATCACGCGCGACTTCACCGAGCGGCGCCAGCAGGAGGAGCTTCTGCGCGCGAGCGAGGAACGCTTCCGCCTCATGGTCGAGGGCGTGAAGGACTACGCGATCTTCATGCTCGACCCCGACGGCCACGTGGCGAGCTGGAACCTCGGCGCGCAACAGACGAAAGGCTACGCCGCCGAGGAGATCATCGGCCAGCATTTCTCGAAGTTCTACCCGCCGGAAGTCGCGGCGCGCGGCTGGCCGGCGGAGGAACTTCGCAACGCGCTGCGCGACGGGCGCTTCGAGGACGAAGGCTGGCGCGTGCGCAAGGACGGCAGCCGCTTCTGGGCCAGCGTGGTCATCACCGCGGTCTACGACCGGGCGGGCCGCCACAAGGGCTTCGCCAAGGTCACGCGCGACCTCACCGAGCGGCGCCGCATCACGGCGCTGGAGGACGAGGGCCGGCGCATGACCACGTTCCTGGCCATGCTCGGGCACGAGCTGCGCAACCCGCTCGCGCCGATCTCCAACGCGGTGGAGCTGCTCAAGCGCGAACAGAGCGAGTCGCGGGTGCTGCGCAGCACCCGCGACATCATCGATCGCCAGCTCAAGCAGATGACGCGGCTGATCGACGACCTGCTCGACGTCGGCCGCATCACCAGCGGAAAGATCCAGCTCGAGGCCAAGCCCGTGCGGCTGCGCGAAGCGGTGCAGGACGCGGCCGACGCGGTGCGGGTGCTGGCCGCGCAGAAGGACCAGCAGTTCGACGTGCGGGTCGACGCCGCGGACCCCTGGATCACCGGAGACCGGGCGCGCATCGTGCAGGTGGTGAGCAACCTGCTGCACAACGCCTGCAAGTTCACGCCCGTGGGCGGACAGGTGAGCGTCGCGGTGGGCCTCGGCGCGGTCGATGCCGTCACCGGCCTGCCCGAGGCGGAGATCGCCGTTCGCGACAGCGGCGTGGGCGTGCATCCGCAGGACCTGCAGAGGATCTTCGATCTCTTCGTGCAGGGCGAGCAGGACGCCTCGCACAGCAGCGGCGGGCTCGGCCTTGGCCTGAGCCTGGTGCAGCAGCTGGTGTCGCTGCATGGCGGCCGCGTGAGCGTGTTCTCCAGCGGACGGCCTGGCGAAGGCAGCGAGTTCCTGGTGCAGCTGCCCGCATCGCCGCCGCCCGAGCCGGGCAGCGGTACGCCCCGGTCGGCCGGAGACAGGCTGGTGCTGGTGGTCGACGACAACAAGGACGCGGCCGAAACGCTCTCCCTGCTGGTGGAGGCCCTCGGCTACGCGACCAAGGTGGTCCACGGCGGACTCGCCGCCGTCGAGGCGGCGAAGGAACTGCGGCCCGACGTGATGCTGATCGACATCGGCATGCCCGACCTCGACGGCCACGCCGTGGTTCGGCGGCTGCGCGCCGAGCTGGTCGATCCGCCCACGGCGATCGCCGTGACGGGCTATGGACAGGCCAGCGACCGCGAGACCAGCTACGAGGCCGGCTTCCACAGCCACCTGACCAAGCCGGTGGACGTCGATCGGCTGGCCGACATCCTCATGCACCTGCTGCGGCCGGCGGCGCAACTGAGCTTCTGAAACTTGCGTACGCGCCAGCCGGGCGCGGATCACCGGCGTCAAGCCTGACCCGGGGCCTCCTGCATCGCGGGAGGAGTTCGAGAACCCTCCCGCGCATTCACCGCGCCGGCGAGATTCCCGACCATCGCAAGCAACGCATCGCCGAAGCCGCCGCGTGCCCGCGCATCGGTCCTGGCGCTGGTCGTCACCCGCGGCTGCGCGCTCCAGGCGATGCGGGCACCGCTGGCCTGCAGGGCCCGCACCAGCATCACGTCCTCGCCGCAAGCCAGTGGCTCGAAGCCGCCCGCACGGCGATAGGCAGCGGCCGAAACGCCGAGGTTGGCGCCGTGCACGTGCCTGTGTCCGTCGGCATCGACGTAAGCGCGCGAGAAGTGCTCCTGCAGCAGGTGGCCGTCTGTGCCGTGCGCGCTCCAGTCGTCGACGCCGACCGAGCCGCAGACCACGTCGGCGTTCTCGGCCAGCTGCCTGACCAGCCAGTCCGGCGAGACCTCGGTATCGGCGTCGGTGAACGCGAGCCAGCGGGCTCCGGCATCGACGAAGAGCCCGGCGCCGGTAGCGCGGGCGAGGCCCACGTTGCGGGCCTCGATGGCAATGCGCGCAACGCCGTGACGCTCGGCCACGGCTGCGGTCGCGTCGCTGCAGCTGTCGAGCACGACGAGAACCTCCACCGGCTCGCCAGCCAACCCAGGATGGGCCGCCGCGCGCAGGACCGATGCCAGCGACGCGCCGATGCGTTCGCCTTCGTTGTGCGCGGGAATGACGACGCCGATCACCGGATGCCCTCCCGTTCGGCCACCGAGCGGCCATCGCGTGCCCACACCTGCAGCACGAAGTCGTCTTCCTCATGGAACACGAGGCGCGGCAGGCCGAGCGCAGAAAGCGCCGCATGCACCTCGTGCGTGGACAGGCTGCGCTGCGCGAAATCCGCGCGCCAGTCGCAGGCGACCAGCGTGCCGTCCGCGTCGAGCGATTCGCCGCAGCATCCGGCCACGCGCCGCATTTCGTCGCGCTCGAGGAAGTAGCCCAGCTCGCTCAGGACGATCAGGTCGAAGCCGCCTGCATCGCGCGGCCACTCCGCGGGCAAGGCGTGCCGCTCCAGGCGTACGTTGGCGAGCGAACCGGTGCGCCTGCGGGCAATCTCCAGCGCATGCGGCGAGAAGTCGCTCGCCAGCACGTGGTCGCAGCGCTGCGACAGCGCCTGCGTGAGTTCACCGGTGCCGCAGCCGGGCTCGTAGGCACGCCCGTACCGGGCCCGGGGCAACGCGGCCAGCAGCACCGCGCGCTTGCGGATCTCGTACCAGCGATGGCGCACTACGTAAGGGTCCTCGCTGCCTGCATAGAGCGCGTCGAAGTAAGACCTGCGCCCGCCGCTCACAGGAACACCACCTCGTAGGGACGCCGCGCCCGCGCGACGGTGGTGGCGCGCAGCACGGGGCCGGCGCCGGTGGATGCATCGCGCCGCAGCTGGCTCGTGAATGCCTGCACCGCGGCGCGCTTGCGCCGCATGGCTTCTTCGTCCAGGTCGATGCGGACCGCGTGCCGCCAGGGCATGCGCGTGTCGCCGGGGTGCGACCAGTGCCAGCCCCAGACGGGCACTTCCGCCAGCCTCGCACCGGCAGCAGCGCAGGCGAGCGCGCAGGCCTGGCCCGTGGCTTCGTGATCGGGATGGCCGTCGCGGCGCCAGGTCGTGAACACCACGTCGCGCGGCCGCAGCAGCGACACGAGCCGTGCAGCCAGCGTGCCGCGTACGGCCGCCAGGCCGCCATCGGGCAGGCCCAGCCGCACGGGTTCGACAGGCAGCCCAAGGCGCTCGAGCGCGAGCCGGGATTCGAGCGGGCGCTCCTTCGCCAGCCGCTCGACAGGCCACTCCGTCGAGCCGCCGTGGCTTGCCGTGCCGTCGGTCACCGCGATGACTTCGATCCGCGCGCCGGCATCCGCCAGTTGTGCAAGCAGCCCGCCCACCGACAGCACTTCGTCGTCGGGATGCGGAGCCACCACCACCGCGCGGGCGTTTCGCGGAACCAGCGTGCGCGCATCGATGCGGGGCAACGCGGCCAGAACCGGCCAGCCGTTCCATTCGGCCTCGGCCGTGCCTTCTCCGCGGATGGCGGGACGGGCTACAGCATCCATGAAGAAGGCTCCTTTCCGACGTCTTGCGTGGCGAGCATGCCCAGGGCGGCGAGATCGCGTTCGGCGTGGCTCTGGCGAAGAAACACCGGCAGGTCGGCCATCGCCCGGGCGAAGGCCCGGTCGCGGCACAGCGGGCCCGCGCCCAGCGCCCTGCCCGCATGGCGCATGACCTCGTTGGCGGCCTGCTCCACGGCAAGGCGGGCGCGCAGGGCGACCTGCCTGGCGTCGTCGCGCGGATGCCGGTCGATCCACGCGGCCGCCTCGCGCAGCAGCGCGGCCGCGGGCGTCAATGCCGCGTCGATGGCGCCTAGATGCGCGAGCCGGTGCGGGTCCGGCGCCTTGCCCATGAGCCCGCGAGCCGCCCGGGCGATGCCCAGGGCGCCGCCGAACCAGCACGCGGCGATGCCCGCACCGCCCTGCCAGAAGCCGGGGCGCCGCGTGTAGTCGCCGGGGCCGCCGATCGCAGTGGCCGCCGCGTGGTCGAAGCGGACGTCCACGCTGGCGCTGTCCGCCATGCCGACCGCGTGCCATCCCTCGTCCGTGACGCGAACCCCGGGCTGGTCCATGGCGACGGCGGCAAGGCAGGGCTCGCCGTCGCGGTTCCAGCAGCTCACGACCGCGTGCGTGACGCTGGCGGCGCCGGAGCACCAGGCCTTGGTGCCGCTCAACCGGATGGCCGTGCCTCTTTCCTCCTCGGCGATCACCCGGGCATCCGGCGGCTCGGCGCACCAGGTCGCCCATCGCGCTCCTTCGGATGCGGACAGCCCACCACCGAGTTCGGCCTGGATCGCGAGCGCATCCGTATGGCCTTCGAAGAGCTTGACCAGAGAGAGATCGTGGGCCGCCACTTCCGCCAGCACGCGCCAGCGCGCGAGTGTCTGGCCGGCGCCCGGCATGGGCAGCACGTCGAGCCCTGCCTCGACAAGGTGCCTGAGCGCCAGGCGGCTTCCGTGCCGGAGCTGCAGGTGCCGCAAGTCGTCGTCGGAGGGCTGGTCGTACATGGAAATATGAAATGAAGCGAAGGAAGGGAAAGATCAGAAAGGACTTCGTTGGTGCGAAATTAGGCAGGCCGCGCCTCGCGGTTCGTCGGTGGGCTGCGCTCGCACCTGTAGGAGGAACCGCGAGGGCCGGGCTGCCGGAGCATCGCGGGCCATCGTGGGCAAGTAGTCCTACACCCCGACCCGAGCATTCCCGATGAGACACGCCGCCGATCGGAGGGAGACCAGTGGCCTGGGCTTCGAAGCGAGCGTCGGCGTCTCCCAGATGCGTCGGCAAGGAGAAAGTCATGGCCATGGTCACAAACGTCATCTCGTCCGACCGGGTGGAAGGAACCACCGTCTACAACGCCGCGGGCGAAAAGCTCGGCAGCATCGACGACCTCATGATCGACAAGCTCTCCGGGCAGGTGCGTTACGCCGTGCTCGAGTTCGGCGGCTTCCTCGGCATGGGCAAGGATCGCTATCCCATCCCCTGGAGCATGCTGAAGTACGACACCGCACAGGAAGGCTACGTGGTTCCCCTTCAGAAGGAGACGCTCGAAGGCGCGCCCCGCTACGCGGACAACAGCATTCCCGACTACGACGAAAGCTACACCGCGAGCATCAACAAGTACTACGGCCTCTGAGTCCGGGTGCTCCCCCTCGGCAGGTTCTTGAAAGCCCATGTACGCGCACATCCAGCTCGGCGCCCGGAACCTGCCCCTCATGTGCGCCTTCTATGACCAGGTGCTTGCGCACCTCGGGCTCGAGCGGGTGGTGGCACTGGAGAACATCGGACCTGCCGGCCTCTACTGGCGACGGCCGCGACGGCGCTGGCCGCAGTTCGTGATCAATCGCCCGTTCGATGGGCTGGAAGCCGGCGTCGGAAACGGCACGCAGGTCAGCTTCCTGGCCGATCGACGCGGCACGGTGGACGCGATGTGGGCAGCCGCCCTCGCCCACGGCGGGCGCGATGAAGGCGCTCCCGGCCTGCGGGCGCGCTACGCGCCGGACTTCTACGCAGCCTACTGCCGCGACCCCGAGGGGAACAAGCTCTGCTTCGTACATACGGACGGCTCCTAGCTGCGCGCGCATCCACACGCACAGGGTTGCTGCGCCCCGTTGCCGCGGAAGACCGGGACTGCCAATCACGCACGTCGCTCTCCTACGCAGTGCACACAGCGTGATCGTCAACGTTCCCGAAGGATTCGGAGATTCAGGAAGCGCGTTTCCTTCACCCACCCGACCCTGATGATCGAGAGGACGATATGCAACGTTTCAAGGATCGCGTCGTCATCGTGACCGGCGCAGGCAGCGGCATCGGCGAAGCCACGGCGCGCCGCTTTTCGCAGGAAGGCGCGAGCGTGGTGCTCGCGGGCGACACGCTCGCCAAGCTGCAGCGCGTGGCGCGCGATCTGCCGGAAGAACGCACGCTGGTGAAGGTGGCCGACGTTTCCAGCTTCGGCCAGGTGCAGGCGCTGGTGGACGCAACCGTCGAACGCTTTGGCGCGCTGCACGTGCTTTTCAACAATGCTGGCATCGCGGTCGAAGGCACGGTCACGCAGCCGCCGCTGGAAGACTGGAACAGGATCATGGCCGTCAACGCCGGCGGCGTGTTCCACGGCTGCCGGGCGGCCATGCCGCACCTGGTGCGCAGCAAGGGCTGCATCGTCAACACGGCCTCGGTTTCGGGCTTGGGCGGCGACTGGGCGATGGGCTTCTACAACGCGTCTAAGGGCGCCATCGTCAACTTCACCAAGGCCCTTGCGCTCGACCACGGCAAGGACGGCGTGCGCGTGAACGCGGTGTGCCCCAGCCTCACCTTCACGCCCATGACGCAGGACATGAAGGACGACAGCGCGCTGATGGCGAAGTTCGCCGAACGCATTCCGCTGGGGCGCGGCGCCGATCCTTCGGAGATCGCGGCCGTGGTCGCCTTCCTGGCGAGCGACGACGCGAGCTTCGTCTCGGGCATCGCGATGCCGGTGGACGGCGGGCTGATGGCCTCCAACGGCCAGCCCGACATGGGCTGAGGAGCGGCACGCCATGGCAGCAAAGACAGTCGGCGACTTCGTCGTCGAGCGCATGCACGAATGGGGCGTGCGCCGCATCTACGGCTATCCGGGCGATGGCATCAACGGCATCGTGGGCGCGCTCGACCGCGCGGGCGACGCCATCGAGTTCGTGCAGGCCCGCCACGAGGAGCTGGCCGCATTCATGGCCTGCGCGCACGCCAAGTTCTCGGGCGAGGTGGGCGTGTGTCTCGCGACCTCGGGGCCCGGCGCGATCCATCTGCTGAACGGCCTCTACGATGCGAAGCTCGACCACCAGCCGGTGGTGGCGCTGGTCGGCCAGCAGAAGCGCAGCGCGCTGGGCGGCGACTACCAGCAGGAGGTGGACCTCGTCTCGCTCTTCAAGGACGTGGCCCACGAGTTCGTGCAGATGGCCACCAGCGCCGAGCAGGTGCGCCACCTTATCGACCGCGCGATGCGCATCGCGCGCGACCGCCGCACCGTGACCTGCGTGATCTTCCCGAACGACGTGCAGGAGCTTCCCGCCGTGCCAGTGCCGCCGCGCGAGCACGGCACGGTGCACAGCGGCATCGGCACCACGGCGCAGTCGGTGGTGCCGCCGCCCGATGCGCTGCAGTACGCGGCGGACATCCTGAACGCCGGGCGCAAGGTGGCGATCCTCGCCGGCGCGGGTGCGCTGCATGCGGGCGACGAACTCATCGCGGTGGCCGAACGGCTGGGCGCGGGCATTGCCAAGGCACTGCTCGGCAAGGCCGCGGTGCCCGACGATCTTTCCTTCGTGACGGGCGCCATCGGCGTGCTCGGCACGCGGCCCAGTTCGTGGATGATGGAAGAGTGCGACACGCTGCTGATCGTGGGCTCTTCCTTTCCGTATGCAGAGTTCCTGCCCGAAGAGGGACAGGCGCTCTGCGTGCAGATCGACACCGACGCACGCGCGCTGGGCCTGCGCTATCCAGTCGAACTGGGCCTGGCGGGCGACAGTCGCGCCACGCTGTCGGCCCTGCTGCCGCTGCTTGCTCAGAAGGAGGACACCTCGTGGCGCAAAGCCCTCGAGAGTCAGGTCGCGCAATGGTGGCGTGTGCTCGAGGCGCGCGCCCATGTGCCGGCTTCTCCGGTCAATCCGCAGCGGGTGTTCTGGGAACTCTCGCCACGCCTGCCCGACTTCGCGGTGATCACCTGCGACAGCGGCTCGGCCGCCAACTGGTATGCGCGCGACGTGAAGCTGCGCCGCGGCATGAAGGCCAGCCTCTCCGGCGGGCTGGCGACCATGGGGCCGGCCATTCCGTACGCGATCGCGTCGAAGCACGTTCACCCGGAAAGGCCGGTGGTCGCCCTGCTGGGCGGCGGCGCAATGCAGATGAACGGGATCAACGGCCTCATCACCATCGCGCGGCTGTGGCGCGACTGGATCGATCCGCGGCTCGTGGTGATGGTGCTGAACAACCGCGACCTGAACCTCGTGAGCTGGGAGCAGCGCGTGCTGGGCGGCGATCCGAAGTTCGAGGCATCGCAGGAGCTGCCCGACTTTCCCTATTCGCGTTTCGCACAGATGCTGGGACTGGAAGGCATCCGCGTGGACACGCCCGAAGCCATCGGCGACGCATGGGACGCGGCCTTCGCGGCCGACAGGCCCGTGCTGCTCGAGATGGTGACCGATGCGGCGGTTCCGCCGTTGCCGCCGGATGTTTCGCTGGCGCAGACCAAGGCGTACTTCTCCGCGCTGTGGCAGGGCGACCCAGAGGGCATGCGCACGCTGAAGGCGGTGATACGGGAATACTGGGCGAGCTTCAAGGCCGGCCGGGTGGAAAAGACTTCCTCTTGATGTGCGCCCGGCGACCGCTGCGGCGGTCGCCGGGACGTATTTTCAGATGCGTCGGGCTTCGCGGCCCCTTCACGCTTTGGCGCGCATCTGGTCGCGCAAGGCCTTGATCTGGTCCTGGTTGCGCTGGGCCCCCTGGGCCTGACGCTCCACCACGGAGCGCACATCCGCCGGGATCGGCGCCTTCAGCGCCTTGCGGTAGCGGGCCACCGCGGCATCCTCGCCGCGCTCGCACTCCTCCAGCATCGACAGTGCGCTGTCGGCGCCGAGGGACCCCTTCACGTGCACCCAGCCGCGGTGCATTGCGCCGCTCACAGTCCCGCCGTCGTCGACCTTTCCGCCCAGCCGGCGGATCAGCTGCGCCAGTTCCGAGGCAGCCGCGGCGCACTGCGAAGCCCGGTCCTGGAAGACCTGCTTGAGCTGAGTGGAGTTGACTTCGTCGGCACAGGCCTTGAAGCCGTATTCGCCGTCGCGCGCGTTCTCGAGAAGGTCGTCGAGTACGTCGACCACTTCATCGGAACCAGTTGCGCCGGGGTTGCCGGCGCTTGTGTAGTCAGGCATGGAAAGCTCCTTCAAGTTGAGGCAAAGGCCGAAACAGGCGGCTTGCGTCTGCATTCGACCGACGGACCGGAATGGCCCGCTGCAGTCCATGGTGCGCACACGCCGCGGGGACGGTGTCGTCCACCCCGCAGGAGCACTGTCAGTCATTTCCCGCCGCGTGCAAGCCGGCGCAGGACAGCCGCGGGGGCAGCCGTCCCGCGTGCCGGCTCGCCGCTCAGCTCACTTCGACGTCGATGCGCCTCGGCTTCGCGTGCTCGGCCTTGGGTATGCGCAGCTTCAGCACGCCCTGCGCGAGCTCGGCGGAAACCTTCTCGGTGTCCAGCTCCTTGCTGAGCGTGAATACGCGCTGGAAGCGCCCGAGCCCGACCTCCGTGTGGCTGGTCTTCAGACCATCGGGCACGCTCAGGCTCGACTGCGCTTCGATGGTCAGGGTCTCCGCTTCCACATGCAGGTTCAGGTTCTCGCGCGAGACCCCCGGAAGGTCGGCGTAGAGGGTGATACCGGCCGCGTCCTCGATCACGTCGACCGGGGGCGTGAGCGCCGCGCTGCCGTAGCGCGACGCCTTCTGCCTGGAATCGGTGCTGTCCGGAGCACCGGAAGAACGAGTCTGGATGTCGTTGCTCATGGTGTTCATCTCCTTGGGTTCACTGGACGGCGATGCGACGCGGCTGGGCCGACGCGCGGCGGCGAACGGTGATGCGCAGCACGCCGTCGCGCAGCTTGGCGTCGACCGCGTCGGGATCCGCATCGTCGGGCAGCGTGAGCATGCGGCGGAACGCTCCCTCGAAGCGCTCGTTGATGTGCACCGCGGCCTTCGCGCCCGCCTCAGGCAGCACGCTCCTGCGCTCCCCGGCGATCGTCAGCAGGCCGCGCTCGAGGTGGACCTCCAGCGTGGCCGGGTCGACGCCGGGCGCAAAGGCATAGATTTCCACCGCCTGCGCGGTCGTGCCGACGTTCAGCGCCGGAAAACCGTTGCTGCCGAAACCCCGGATGGTGGGGGCCAGATCGAACGCCTGCTGCATGTCCCGCTGCAGGCGATCCATTTCCGCGAGCATGTCGCGGGGAAAGAAAGACCGGTACATGGCTGAACCTCCAAAAAACTGGAACGGACAAAACCTGGAATGGGCCGCAGCCCTTACTGGGGCAGGTGATGCGCACGGGTCGGCTGCGAGGAGCCGTTCGCATAGGGGCGAAGCCGTGCGGTGATGCGCGGCAAACGGTTTCGCCAGCGCGGAGGTCGTGATTCCGGATAGTTGAATTTCGCCAGTTCCTCGCGCCCCTTCTGGGTAACGGCCAGCACTTGCGCGGCCAGGGCGGAACCGGACAGGGACAGCGGATCCGAAGGCGATGGCACCAGGGCGACGACGAGCCCGGCGGCGCGCAACACCCTGACCTGATCGATGTCCTCCGTACGGTAGAACGTGACAGGCAGGCGAGAGCCGGCGATTTGCTTGAGCAAGTTCATGGTCATTTCGATACCTCCTTTTCGGTCGACCAATTTCCGACGGAGGTGAAGATAGGCGACGTGCCGCGAATTTCAAGAGGGAAATCTTCGGCACCCCGAACCCGCGCGGCGTGCACCTGGAAGGCATCGCAGGGCCTTCATGAAGCCGAAGAAAAAAAGCCCGGCCGCAGGGCCGGGCTGAGGTTTACAGCAAGCCTGCGAGGGAGACCGCAGGAAGCCGGAATTTACGACACGACTGCGACTCGCCGCTGTCGGACAGTTCCGACACCAAGCGCGTGCCCGCACGCGTGCAAGGACTGTCAAGGCTGCGCCGGGTGTTCTTCACTGGTCTCGGCTCGCGCCGCGATCGACCCGCCGATATAGCTCTGCGCGCGCAACTGGACGAGATCCAGCGCGGCTTCCCGTGTGGGGCACTGCATCAGGACGAGCACGCACCTCGTGCGGCGCCCTGGCGCAATTCGGCCTTTCCGGAAAACGTGCCGTCGGGTGCCTACTGCAGCTCCAGCAAGCGTGTCCATCCTTCCGGCAGATCGATAGCTTTCAGCTCGGTGCTCATGGCGCAAAAGAATAGGTTCCGCCACAACGACGCTCAAGTTCAGCCCACGACGCCACTGGGTGAATGGCGACGCTCTACCTCCCCATGACAGAGGAGCTCTCCGCACACCGGAGAGCGCATGAGCAAGCGTCGCGTGCAGCGGCGAGATCACATCGACTCGTCCGGCCGGCGCTGACGCATTTCCGGATCTTTCCTGCAGGCTTCTTGCGGCAATGGCCGACGTTCGGGCACCGGGGCACCGGCCAATCTCGCTCTCCGCCGCAGGAGAGTTTCACCCCATGGACCACATCTTCGCCCGCTTCGCCAACCGGATCGCCCATATCGCGGGCAGCCCCCTCACCTTCCTGGCCTGTGTGGCTGTGGTGATTGCGTGGGCCATCGCCGGACCGTTCTTCGGGTACTCGGAAACGTGGCAACTCCTCATCAATACCGGCACGACCATCGTGACCTTCCTCATGGTGTTCCTGATCCAGAACACCCAGAACCGCGACGGCGTGGCGCTGCAGACCAAGCTCGACGAACTCATTCGCTCGTCCGACGCGCAGAACGAATTCATGGGGATCGAGAAGCTCACCGACCAGGAACTGACGGCTCTGCATGAAAGATGCGAAGCGGCGGCCAGGAAAGGTCATGCCGCGCTCGAGCAGACGCGGGCCGAACGCCGCAGGCGCGGGCACGAGCCCCCCGAAGGAGACTAGAGCAAACCTTCACTGACGAATGGAAAGAAAAACAGCAGCTGCAGGCGCGTTCCCAGTCCCACTTCAGGCTCATGGTCGTGGATTTCTTCGGTGCCGTTCCCGGTGCTGATCCACTGCAGCCGATCGCCTGGTTCCAGCAGGCGCAGGTGATAGGTACCCGATGCGCGCGCCCCGTCGATCAGCCCGAATATGTCCTTGGCAAGTGCTGGCGAATCGATGATCAGGCCGAGCTCGGTGTTCAGGCGCGAGGAGCGCAGATCCATGTTCATGGAACCGACAAAGCTCCTGCGACGGTCGATCACCAGCAGCTTGGCATGCGAGCGTCCCACCGCATTCTTCAGCGACGAGGCCGTGATTCCGGATGCCGCCTTGGCATCGCGCGAGCCGGCCTCGTCGTCAGGCACGCCTGTGGTGCGCATCGCAAGCTGCTTGAGTTGGCTCGCGTCGACTTCGTCGATCTCCACCCCCAGCTTGAGCATCGGGACACGGTATCTGGCGTAGGCTGCGCTCGCGAACGGTTCGTCGTTCGACGAGAGCGAATTGGTCAGAAGCGAAATGCGCCGCCCTGCCTGGCGCAGTTCTCCAAACAGCGCGAGACCTCGTTGCCCAGGAATGAAATAGGGAGTGGACAGCGCGATCTCCGACCGGGCGGCACGCATCGCCTCGATCACCTGCGAAGTGACGGTGCTCGCGTCGTCGCCCTGCTCGGCACGGCCGCCCACCTTCTCGGGGTTGTCGGCAAACACGTCGACATGCCCATACAGCATCTTGAGCGGCATGGGCCTCGAGAGGTCGCCCGACAGTGGCCTGTAGCCGAGCAGGTCTGGCGAGTCCGGCGGCGGCGTTGGGTAAGCCGCTTCGCCGTCGGCCACCAGCTTGTCGAAGGAATCCCGCAGGGCTTGCGGCGTCTCCCGGCTGACTTCGATCTCATGGAGCGGATAGACGTGCGGGCTGTTCCAGTAGGTGTCGAAGATGGCCTGCATCTTCGGCACCGCGGCTCCCGCGAGCAGCAGATCGAAGTCGAGGAAATTTCCTTCCTTGTCGTGAAAGAAATATTCGTTCGCGATATTGCGCCCGCCCGCAACCGCGAAGGCACCGTCGGCGATGAACATCTTGTTGTGCATCCGATGGTTCACGCGCGAGAAGTCGAGCAATGAGAACCCCCAGCGCGTCAATGCGAAGGACCTCCCTGCCGGAAACGGGTTGAACAGGCGAACCTGCACATTGGGATAGGCCGCCAGCGCAAGCAACATGCCATCGCTTTCGGCCGTGTACATGTCGTCCACCAAGACCCGCACCCTCACGCCGCGAAGCGCCGCATCTTTCACGGCTTGCAGCAGCACGTGCCCCGTCACGTCGTTCTGCAGGAGGTAATACTGCAGATCCAGCGAGCTTTGGGCGTGGCGTGCCAAGGCCAGCCGTGCATCCATCGAGTAGGCGCTCAAGGGCAGCGGTCGAAAGGCCGACGACTCTCCTGCAGGAACGCTCTGCGCTGCGATGCGGCCAAGCGCGGTGCCGGTACTGGCCGCGATGGATGTATCGGCCTGCCGACTCTGCGAAGGTGGCGGCAACGACGCACAGCCCTGGAGGAGCAGCATCAGCAGCGCGGCGATCAACAGTGGCGTCCAGCAGGTCTTCTTCATGACGATGAACGATCGAGTGAAGGCAGTTCCAGGCGAGCTTTGTCGCGAGGGGCTCGTCACGCCGCTTCCGTCGCGGCGCGTATCAACCGCACTTCCTGAAGAAGATCGGCCACGGCGCCGTCCAGCATCTCCAAGGCGGTGGCATCCACGAGTTCGCCGTCGCGAAAGCGCGAGCCGATGACGGGAATGGCCACGTGCGGGCGCGACAGCGGCCGAGCCAGGGTGGCGGCCAGCGCATCCCTGACTTGCGCCTGCGCCCGCACGCCGCCGAGTGCGCCGGGCGAGGACGTGACGACCAGCGACGGCTTGCCCTTCAACGGCGAAGCAAATGCCGGACGCGAAGCCCAGTCGATGGCGTTCTTGAGCACGCCCGGGATGCCGTAGTTGTATTCGGGCGAGCACAGCACCAGGCCGTCGGCCTCTGCGATGGCGGCCTTCAGTGCGGCCACGCCTGCCGGCGGGTTGGCGCCGTCCAGATCGGCGTCGTACAGAGGCACTTCCTCAAGGGTGACCACCTGCAGCGTCACTTCGGCGGGCAGCCGCGCCGCCAGGTGGCGCAGGAGCATGGTGCTGTACGAGCCCTGGCGAAGGCTGCCGGAAATGCCGAGAAGGCGAACAGCGGAAGGAACGACATCCAAACGGGAAGCAGTCATCATCAGGATCCCAACAAAATATTGACAAAACCAATTTTATGCACAAAATACAATCCATGCAAAAAATGCAGACAGTCCAGCGAGAGCCCACCTTGGTCGACCAGGCCTTGGCGCGGCTGCGGCATGACGTGCTCAGTGGCACCTTCGCGGCCGGCACCAAGCTCAAGGTCGACGATCTGCAGAACGCCTATGGGTTTTCCAGCAGCCCGTTGCGCGAGGCCCTCAGCCGGCTGTCGCAGGAAGGGCTGGTCACCGCCGACGAGCGGCGCGGGTTCCGCGTGGCGCTCCTGTCGGCGGCCGACATGGCCGACATCACGCACATGCGGTTGATGCTCGACGTGCAGGCGCTGCGCGATTCGATCCAGCGCGGCGACGACGCATGGGAAGGCAATGTGGTCGCGGCCTTTCACCGGCTGGAACTGGTGGAATCGCGTCTGTCCGACGGTCCCGTGATCCTGGACGACACCTGGGCCGATCTGCACCGCGGCTTTCACCTTTCCTTGCTGGCGGCCTGCGCATCGCAGCGCCAGCTCCGCTGGAGCGAGAGCCTGTTCGACCAGGCCGAAAGGTACCGCCGCTTCAGCGGACGCTTTCGCAAGACGCTCAAGCGCAAGACCAACGAGCACCGCCGCATCCTCGATGCAGCGCTCAAGCGCGATGCCGAGACCGCGTGCGCATTGCTGGAAGAGCACATGCTCGGCACGCTGCGCAACGTCGAGGCCATCCTCAAGGACGGGGTGCCGCCGGTCCCCTGACCCGACCGGATCGCCCCGTTTTCCATAACAACACCGCTTTCGTCGGAGACAAGACAGCATGCTCAAGGTCCTCAGACCCACGCCTTCCCATTTCGGCATCTTCGTGACCGACCTGGAGAAGATGGTCGCCTTCTACACAGAGACCTTCGAGCTGACCGTCACCGACCGTGGCGTGGGAAGGACTTTCAAGAACCAGCTGGTCTTCACCAGCGCGAGCCCCGATCAACACCATCAGCTGGTGCTTGCCTCGGGCCGCCCGGCGGATGCGACCTTCAGCACGGTGATGCAGATCTCCTTCGTGGTGCCCAGCATCCAGCACCTGCGCGACGTCTCGCAGCGGGCCCTGGAACGCGGGGCCACGGACCTGCGCGGCCTCAACCACGGCAACGCGCTATCGATCTACCTGAAGGACCCCGAAGGCAACACGGTCGAGATCTACGTGGACATGCCCTTCTACGTGTCGCAGCCGCACGGTGATCCGCTGGACCTGAGCAAGGACGACGAGACCCTGATGCGCGAGACCGAGGCCATCTGCCGCAGCGACCCGACCTTCATGCCGCTGGAGCAGTGGCAGGCCCAGTTCCAGGCCCGTTCACCTGCCGCGCCATGAGCGCCGGCGCCGTTCAATAACCGCATCCACCCTTCCCATCCCACGGAGATTCCATGAAGCTGCTTTCTTTCCTGCACCAAGGTCGCGAAACCTGGGGCGCCGTCGTCGGCGACGGCGTCGTCGAACTCGCCCAGTCCCGCCCGCACCAGCCCACGCTGCTCGACTACATCGCATCCGGCGACTACCTGCACGCCGCGCAACATGTGGAAGGCCTGCCGGCGGTCGCCAAGCTGGCGGACATCACCTACCTGCCGGTGATCACGCGCCCCGAGAAGATCGTCTGCGCGGTGCGCAACTACATGGATCACCACCAGGAGGTCCTGGCCGCGGGCATGCAGCGCGAGCTGTCGGCGGAGCCGCCCATCTTCCTGCGCGTATGGCGCTCGCAGACGGCCCACAACCAGCCCATCGTGCGGCCGAACGTGTCCGACTCGCTCGACTGGGAAGGCGAACTCGCCGTCATCATCGGCAAGGGTGGCCGCAACATCGCGGAAGCGGATGCATACGACCACATCGCCGGCTACTCCTGCTACAACGACGGCAGCGTGCGCGAATGGCAGTTCCACGCCAAGCAGATCGCCTCGGGCAAGAACTTCGAGTCGACCGGCGGCTTCGGTCCCTGGATGGTGACGGCCGACGAGATCGCGCCGGGACGCGAACTCAAGCTCGAGACGCGGCTGAACGGCCAGGTGGTGCAGTCCAGCCACACGGGGCACATGATCTTCAGCGTGCCCAGGCTCATCAACTATGCATCCACCATCTTCACGCTCAGCCCGGGCGACGTGATCATCACCGGCACGCCCGCCGGCGTGGGCTGGAGCAAGAAGCCGCCGCAGTACATGAAGCCGGGCGACGTGTGCGAAGTCGAGATCGAGGGCATCGGCGTGCTGCGCAACCCGATCGTCCAGCAGGCCTGAGTCCCCCTGCTGCGCGCCGACGCGGTCGGCGCCTCCCCTGCCGCCTGCGGAGCTGATCCCGCCGGCGTTGGCGGCGGCACGCCTCCAGGGCCGCCGCCTGCCCTCCGCCTTGCAGGCGGACCCTCATTCAAAACGACGGAGACAACAACATGCAGCGCAGAGACTTTCTCGCCGCAGGCCTGAGCCTGGCCTGCGCCATCCCTTCGATCTCGCGGGCCCAGGGCTATCCCGACAGGCCCGTGCGGATCCTGCAGGGCTTCGCCGCAGGCGGCAACGCGGACACCATCGCTCGCGTGGTGGGCAACGAAATGACGAAGACCCTGGGCCAGCCCATGGTGGTGGAGGCGCAGACGGGCGCCGGCGGCACGATCGCCTCGGCCGCGGTGGCCCGCGCCAAGCCCGACGGCTACACCCTGCTGCTGGCCACCGGCGGCCATGCGGTGGCCGGCGCGCTCTACGGCAAGCTGAGCTACCAGACCGTCTCGGACTTCGAGATGATCTCCACGATCACCTTCTTCCCCTTCCTGATCGTGGTGCGTGCCGACTCGCCCTATGCCTCGTTGCAGGATCTGCTGAAAGCGGCCCGCGCACCCGGCGGCAACATCTCCTACGGCACGGCGGGCATCGGCAGCACGCACCACCTGGCGGGCGAACTGCTGGTCAAGACCGCGGGCGTGCCCATGCTCCACGTGCCGTACCGCGGCGATGCGGCGTCGATCACCGCGATCCTCTCGGGAGAGGTACCCTTCATCATTTCGCCGCCGACGGCCGTCATGGGCAACCTCAAGGCGGGCAAGCTGCGCGCACTGGCCACCACCGGCCCGCGCCGCTGGTCCCAGATGCCGCAACTGCCCACAGTGCAGGAGCAAGGCGTCGCCGGCTATGAAGTCACGTCCTGGGCGGGCCTGATGGCGCCTGCCGGGACGCCCCGCCCCATCATCGAACAACTCAACGCCGCCGTGCAGAAGTCGCTGGAATCCGCTCAAGTGCGCGCTCGCCTCGAAGACATCGGCGGCGAAGCGCGCGGCAGCACTCCCGAAGAAATGCGGCAGCTGGTCCAGAGCGAGCTGCGCAAGTGGACGACGGTGGTGAACGAAGCCCATATTCCCAAACAATGAGGTCCCCATGTCCCTGATCCAGATCCGCAAGCGCAGCCTGACCATCGAGACCGTCTTCCATGAAGGCGGCCCGGCGGTCGACACGCCGCTCAGACTCGCGGCCAGCTGCGCCGTCATCCAGAACCCCTACGCCGGTCGCTACGAGCCCGACCTGATGCCCTTCATGGCCGAGTTGCGCTCGCTCGGCACCCAGCTGGCGACGGAGCTGGTCGATACGCTGGGCAGGGACAAGGTCGAGGTCTACAGCAAGGCCGCCATCGTCGGCGTGAACGGCGAAATGGAGCATGGTGCGGTCTGGCACGAAGCGGGCGGCTGGGCCATGCGCGCCGTGCTGAACGAGCCCAAGGCGATCGTGCCGGCCGCCAAGGCCGTGGCCGCGACGGGCTACCGCCTGATGGTGCCGCTGCACTACATCCATGCCTGCTACGTGCGCAGCCACTTCAACAGCATGGAGATCGGCATCCAGGACGCGCCGCGGCCCAACGAGATCCTGTTCGCGTTGGTCATGGGCACCGGCGGGCGTGTGCATTCACGCCTCGGCGGACTGACGACCGAGCAGGTTTCCGTCCATGACGGGCAACGCTGAACCCTCAGGCGGACAGGAGCGAACGAGCAATGGCTGAAACGATGAGAGCGATCCAGGTCCGCACACCCGGCGGCCCCGATGCGCTGGAGGCGGTGGAGCTGGCGATTCCGGCCTGCGGGCCGGGGCAGGTGCGCGTCAAGGCATCGGCGATCGGCGCGGGCGGACCCGATGTCCTCATTCGCAAGGGCATCTACAAGTGGATGCCTCCACTTCCCGCCATCCCGGGCAACGAGATGGTCGGCGTGATCGAGGCCGTGGGGGAAGGCGTGGCATCGAGCCTGCTCGGCCGCCGCGTGCTCGTGAGCTCGCGCGAGCTGCCCGAACGCGGAGGTTGCTACGCCGAATACATCAGCGTTCCCGCCGAAGCGCCGTTCCTGCTGCCCGACGAGATCCCGGACGCCGACGCCTGCAGCCTGGGCAACGTGCAGTTGGCACAGGCCCTGTTGCTCGGCGTGCCGGCCGTCCAGCCCCTGCGCTCCATTCTCGTGCCCGGCGCTGCCGGCGGCGTGGCCACGGCTCTCACCCAGCTCGCGGCCTTCCACGGAATCACCGTCATCGGCACGGCCTCCACGCCCGCCAAGCAGGCGCATGCGCTCAAGCATGGCGTCAGCATCCTGGTCGACCCCGATCCCGAAGGCCTTCCCCAGCGCGTGATGGAGGCGACCGATGGCCGGGGCGTCGACCTGGCCTTCGACCACGTGGGCGACCGCCTGCTGGTGGCCTGCATCCGCTCGCTCGCGCCGATGGGCACCGCGGTCTCCTACAACATCGCCGGGGGGCCGCCTTCCAGCGACGTGTTCCAGGAATTGCGAGCCCTGCTGACCAAGAGCCTGGCCGTCCGGACCTTCTCCATCCACACCTTCGATGCGGATCGAGAGCAGCGCCGCGGCCTCATGGTCAAGGCCATCGAGCTGATGCGCCAGGGTGCGGTGAAGGCGCCGCCCACGAGCATCTATCGCCTCGGCGAGGCCCGCAAGGTCCATGAGCTCCTGGACGTGGGCGCTACGCTGGGCAAGATCGTTCTGAAGCCCTGAAAGCGTCGCAGGCGGCGTCTTGCGCGCAGGCCCGAAGCGCCGCGCCAGGGGCCTTCGATGCACTCCCGGCATCGAAGGCCGCTACTTCATCCCGCTGGCCGAAGAGCGGCTTCCAGGTGCTCCGCAAAGGCATTGGCCGCCGGCGAGAGCGCCCGGTCCGCGGGGCAGAACAGCGACACCTCGCGAGTGAGCACAGGGTCTTCGATCCTGCGCATCACCAGCCCGAGCGAAAGCGCCAATGGCTCGACGTAGTCCGGCGACAGCGTGTAGTACAGGCCGCTCGCGGCCAGTCCCAGTGCCGTGGTGATGTTGTCGACCACCTGCGGCGCCGGCAGCTTCTCGTTCTCGGACATGTGGCGCGTCATGGTCGCCAGATGAATCTCGTGGTCGCGGCCGGCGGTGACCAGCTCGAATCGCGGCAGGTCCTTCCAGCGAATGGTGCGGAACTTCGCCAGCCGATGCGTCGGCGCACACCAGATCACCCAGGGGCTCGGATACAGCGGGATGCGCTGCACATCGGGGCCGGTCGGGCGGTCGGGCCCGATCGCAAGGTCGACCTGCCGCATGGCGACCTTGCCGACCAGTTCTTCCACCGGGCAGTCGATCACCCGAACGGTGGTCTTCGGCCGAAGCTGGCGGAATGGAACGAGCATTCTCGGCAGCAGCGTGCTCGCGATCACCAACGGCGCCGCAATGCGCACGAGGCCAGCCGCCTGGTCGCGGATGTCCGATGCCACCAGCTTGGTCGACTCGAGCTGCCGCAGCAGCGCCTGCGCCGACGGGATCAGCGTGCTGCCCGCAGGCGAAAGGGTGACCTTGCGCGTGCTCCGCTCGAAGAGCTTGTAGCCCAGCACGGCCTCGAGTTCGATCACGAGCTGGCTGACGGCCGATGAAGACAGGCACAGGTACTCCGATGCAAGGCTGAAGCTGCCGGTGCTGGCGACTGCCACGAAGGCCTGCATCTGGCGAAGCGTGAAATGCATGGAGCGGGTGCGGGGTGCTGTTCCGATTATCCAGTCGATCTAACGAATCGAGAAGAAAACGTCGCGACGGGACAGGCCCCGAACACTCAGAATTCGCGCCGCGCCGCACTGCGGGTAACTCATCGGAGACAACACAACGGGTACACGCCCGGCGCAGTCATCTTGCAGCCAGCCTTCGTCCGCACAGTCCATGAATCAGATTTCTTCCGTACCCCCCCGCATTTGCAGCCCTGTGCTCCAGGCACTCACAGACGCGCTCGGTACCAACAGCGTGCTGACCGGCGAGCAGTTGCTCGACCGCCATCGCGAGGACTGGAGCGGCACGCCGAGCCACGAGCCTGTCGGCATGGTGCTGCCACGCACGCCCGAAGAAGTGGCGACGGCGCTGCGCATCTGCCATCTCCACGGGGCTCCCATCGTCGTCCAGGGAGGACTCACCGGCCTGGCCGGCGGCGCCAATGTGCAGAAGGGCGAACTGGTGATGTCCATGGCGCGCCTCGACCGCATCGAGCTGCTCGATGCCGCGGGCGGCACCGCCATCGTCCAGGCCGGCGTGACCTTGCAGGCCCTGAAGGAAGCCGCCGAAGCGCATGCGCTCGATTTCCCTCTGGACCTGGGTGCGCGCGGCAGCTGCCAACTGGGCGGCAATGCAGCCACCAACGCCGGCGGCAATCGGGTTCTCCGATTCGGCATGATGAGGAACCTGATCCTCGGCCTGGAAGTGGCGCTGCCCGACGGCACGCTGCTGACGATGCTGGACCGCGTCATCAAGAACAACGCAGGCTACGACCTCAAGCAGCTCTTCATCGGCTCCGAAGGCACGCTGGGCGTGGTCACGCGGCTGTCGCTGGCCCTGGCGCCCCGTCCCGGCTGGACCGGCACGGCGCTGTGCGCCGTCGACGACTTCCAGGCCGCGCTGGCCCTGCTCCGTGCAGCCAAGGCCAGGTTGCCCGGGCTGGCCGCCTTCGAACTGATGTGGCGCGATTTCTTCGATGCCGGCACCGCGGCCATCCACGCCGCGCCGCCTTTCGCCGAGCCGGCACCGCTCTACGTCCTGATCGAATCGTTTGCGGGCTCCAGGGAACAGGGCGAGGCAGCCTTCGAGCACATGCTCGAGCACGCCCTCTCCGAAGGCCTGGTGCAGGACGCTGTCATCGCACAGTCGCAGGCCCAGGCCGAGCAGCTCTGGGCGATCCGCGAAGGCGTCAGCGAACTGCTCTCGCAGTGCAAGCCTTGCGCAGCCTTCGACGTCAGCGTGCCCATCGAGCGCATGGACGCGCTGGTGCAGGACCTGCGCACCCGGCTGGAGGTGTCGTTCCCGACGCAGTCGCACTTCTTCTTCGGCCACCTCGGCGACGGAAACCTGCACCTGATCAGCGGGCCCTTCGAATCGGAACAGGCGCTCGTCGATGCCGAGGCCGCGGTGTATGCCGCGGTGGGCCGCTTCCACGGAAGCATCTCGGCCGAGCACGGCATCGGCATGGTGAAGCGGCCCTTTTTGCACCACAGCCGCAGCAGCGCCGAGCTGCAGCTGATGCGCCAGCTCAAGGGCCTGCTCGACCCGAAGGGCATTCTCAACGCGGGCCGCATCTTCGAATCGAGCACGCCGGCCGAAGACTAGCCCGCAGGCGCTTCCAGCACGCAGCCAGCAAGGCGGTGGGACCTGCGCGCGACATCGATTCTTCCCTCATCGGCGCAGCCGCGCCGGACTTCGACACATCACTCTGGAGACAAACCATGAAACGACGCAATTTCATCCGCACGGTCGCCGGCTCCGGTGCCGGGCTTCTCGGCCTGGGCGCCGGCCTCGGCATCGCCATGCCAGCCTCGGCGCAAGGTTCCTCGATGGACCTGGCCCGCATCATCACGGGCTTCGCCGCAGGAGGCACCTCCGACGCCGTGTGCCGGCGGCTGGCCGTCCGCCTGACCGGTGACTATGCGAAATCGGTGGTGGTCGAGAACCGCACGGGTGCCGGCGGGCAGATCGCGATCCAGGCCATGAAAGGCCTGGCCGCCGACGGCAGCTGGATCCTGCAGACCCCCATGTCGATGCTCGGCATCTACCCGCACATCTACAAGCAGCTCAGGTACGACGGCCTCAAGGACGTCACACCCGTGTCCCTGGCCTGCACCTTCGACTTCGGCTTCGCGGTCGGTCCGAGCGTGCCGGACAGCGTCAAGACGGTGCCGCAGTTCCTGGCCTGGGCGAAGCAGGACCAGGCTCGCGCGGCCTTCGGCTCGCCGGCAGCAGGATCGGTGCCCCATTTCATCGGCGTGCTGCTGGGCCGGTCGGCGAACGTGGACATGCGGCATATCGCCTACCGCGGTACGCAGCCCGCGATCCTCGACATGATCGGTGGCCAGATCCCCGCCGTCTCCGGCCCCGTGGGCGACTTCCTGCCGCACCTGGCTTCAGGCAAGTGCCGCATCCTCGCCACCAGCGGCTCGACGCGCACGAAGTTCACGCCGACCGTGGCCACGCTCAGGGAACAGGGACTGAAGGACATGGTCTTCTCCGAGTGGTTCGGCATCTTCCTGCCGCCCGGCGCGGAAGCCGCTGTCGTCACCCACCTCCACGCCGCCCTGAAGCCCGCACTCGCCAGCCAGGACGTGGTCAGCGGCCTGGCAGGCTTCGGCCTGGAGGCGGCGTCCTCAACGCCGGCGGAACTGGCGTCGCGCCTGCGCGAGGATCACGAGCGCTGGGGACAGGTGGTGCGCACCATCGGCTTCACCGCCGACTCCTGAGCCACCCATGGCATGGATCGCTGCGCATGCCGCGCCAGCCGTGCGTGTGTGCGCGCCATTTTTCTTTTTCATTGGAGAGGTGACGTGAAGATTCTGGTCGCAGTCAAACGGGTCGTCGATTACAACGTGAAGGTGCGCGTGAAGAGCGACGGCACCGGAGTGGACATTGCCAACGTCAAGATGAGCATGAACCCCTTCGACGAGATCGCCGTTGAAGAAGCGGTTCGGCTGAAGGAAAAGGGCGTGGTCACCGAAGTCATCGCCGTCTCGTGCGGCGACGCCAAGAGCCAGGAGACCCTGCGCACTGCCATGGCCATCGGCGCCGACCGCGGCATCCTGGTGGAAACCGCTGAAGAACTGCAGCCCCTGGCCGTGGCCAAGCTGCTGAAGGCGCTGGTCGACAAGGAACAGCCCCAACTGATCATCCTCGGCAAGCAGGCCATCGACGACGATGCCAACCAGACCGGTCAGATGCTGGCTGCGCTGGCTGACCTGCCCCAGGCCACCTTTGCCTCGAAGGTCGAGGTCGCAGGCGACAAGGCTACCGTGACCCGCGAAGTCGACGGCGGCCTGGAGACCGTGGCGCTGACGCTGCCCGCGGTCATCACCACCGACCTGCGCCTGAACGAGCCGCGCTACGTGACGCTGCCCAACATCATGAAGGCCAAGAAGAAGCAGCTCGACACGGTCAAGCCGGAAGACCTGGGCGTGGACGTGAAGCCGCGACTGAAGACCTTGAAGGTCGCAGAGCCGCCGAAGCGTGGCGCTGGCATCAAGGTGCCTGATGTTGCAACGCTGGTGGACAAACTGAAGAACGAAGCGAAGGTGATCTGAACATGACCGCACTTGTTATTGCCGAACACGACCACGCCAGCATCAAGCCGGCCACCCTCAACACCGTGACCGCAGCGCTGGCCTGCGGCGGCGACGTCCACGTGCTCGTGGCCGGCGCCAATGCAGCCGAAGCGGCCAAGGCTGCCGCACAGATCGCCGGTGTCTCCAAGGTCATCGCGGCCGACAGCCCGAGCCTTGCTGAAAACCTCGCCGAGAACGTCGCAGCCCAGGTGCTCGCGATCGCCGGCAGCTACAGCCACATCCTGTTCCCCTCGACCGCCAACGGCAAGAACGTCGCGCCGCGCGTGGCCGCCAAGCTCGATGTGGCGCAGATCAGCGACATCACGGCCGTGGTGAGCGCAGACACCTTCGAGCGTCCGATCTATGCGGGCAACGCGATTGCCACCGTGCAGAGCAGCGATGCGACCAAGGTCATCACCGTTCGCACGACCGGTTTTGACGCGGCAGCAGCCACCGGTGGCAGCGCAGCCGTCGAATCGGCAGCAGGCGTGGCAGACAGCGGCAAGAGCAGCTTCGTGGGCCGTGAAGTCACGAAGAGCGAGCGCCCCGAACTGACGGCCGCCAAGATCATCGTCTCGGGCGGCCGTGCACTCGGCAGCGCAGAGAAGTTCACCGAGGTGATGGCACCCCTGGCCGACAAGCTGAACGCCGGCCTCGGCGCGAGCCGTGCAGCCGTCGACGCGGGCTACGCCCCGAACGACTGGCAGGTAGGCCAGACGGGCAAGATCGTCGCCCCTCAGCTGTACATCGCTGCGGGTATCTCGGGCGCGATCCAGCACTTGGCCGGCATGAAGGACTCGAAGGTGATCGTGGCGATCAACAAGGACGAAGAGGCGCCGATCTTCTCGGTGGCCGACTATGGTCTGGTGGCCGACCTGTTCACGGCCGTGCCGGAATTGCTAAACGAACTGTCCTGAGGGCCGACGGGATCACGGACGGACGTTCCTCGAGGGCCAACAAGCGAATGCCGACAACGCAGCGCGGCCGGGCACGCTTCACTCGTCCTGCATCGGCCATCCCGGCAGCCATTGCGAGAGATGCTCCGCAAAGCCTTCCGCCGCCGGCGAGAGGGTCCGCACGGTCGGCCTGTACAGGCAGACCTCGCGCACCGTCTCCGGGTCCACGACACGGCGCATGACCAGGCCGAGCGGCCGGGCCGCCACGGCTACGTAGGCGGGCGCGAGCGTGGCAGCCAGCCCCTGCGCCGCGATGCCCAGTGCCGTGGAGACGTTGTCCACCACGTCGACCGGCTCCACCCGGGCATCCTGCGGCGCATCCACGTGCATCTGGGCAACGCTGCGCTCGTGGTCGCGTCCCGCCGCCACGAGGGCATGGCCTCGCAGGTCGGTCCAGCGAAGCTTTTTGCGGCGTGCCAGCGGATGCGCGGGGGCGCACCACAGCACCCAGCGGCTGTTGAACATCGGCACACGCTGAACGCCTTCGCCCGTGGGCCGATCAGGACCCACGGCCAGATCGACGTCGCCGGCCACCACGGCGTCCACCAGCAGGTCGACCGGCAGGTCCTTCACCCGCGCCACCACGCGCGGCCGCCCGGCTTGATAGGCGCGGATAGCGGCCGGCATGGCCGTGCCGGCCAGCACCTGCGGCGCACCCACGCGCACGATGCCCGCGGCGCGATTGCGCACGTCCGCTGCCGCACTGTCGGCCGCCTGCACATGGCGCAGCACCGTCTCGGCCGAGCCCAGAAAGTACTGCCCGGCGCTGGACAGTCCCACGCGCCGGGTAGTGCGCTCGAACAACTGGAAGCCCAACACCGCCTCCAGCTCCGCCACCAGCTGGCTGACCGCCTGCGCCGTCAGGCCCATGCGCTGCGCAGCAGCCGCGAAGCTGCGCTGCTCGGCGACGGAAACGAAGGCTTCGAGCTGGCGCAAGGTGTAGCGGGTGAGGGCCATCCCGCGATTATCAAGCGCTGCTTGATCATTGCCCCGAATCGATTGCTTGTTGGTGGGGGATGTCTTGCGCAAACTCACCCGCCATCAACACGGTCGCCTGCTCTTCTTCACGAGAGGCCGGCCCCAGGAGACAACCCATGACCGATTCAAGAGAGCGCCACCTCGCGCTGGCCCATGAACTCATCGAGGCCGAACGCAGCCGCCAGCCCGTCGAGCATTTCAGCAAGCGCCTGCAAGGCATGACCATCGCCGACAGCTACGCCATCCAGCGCGAATGGACTGCGCTCAAGTTGGCAGCGGGCGAGACCATCGTAGGGCGCAAGATCGGCCTGACCTCCCGCGCGATGCAGATCTCCTCGCAGATCACAGAGCCCGACTACGGCGTGCTGCTGCAGAGCATGGTGATCGACAACGGCACCGAGGTGGAGGCTGCGCGCTTCCTGGTGCCGCGGCTGGAGGTGGAGTTCGCCTTCATCCTCGCCAGGCCGCTGCGGGGACCCGGCGTGACGCTCTTCGACGTTCTCAACGCCACCGACTACGTGATCCCGGCGCTGGAGCTGATCGATGCGCGCATCGAGCAATTCGACCGGGTGACGAAGGCGCCGCGCAAGGTGCTGGACACCATCGCCGACAACGCTGCGAGCGCAGGCATCGTGATGGGCGGCCGTCCCATGCGGGCCGACCAGGTGGACTGGCGCTGGGCCGGCGCCCTGCTCTTCAAGAACGGCGTCATCGAGGAGTCGGGCCTGGGCGCAGCGGTGCTCAACCACCCCGGCAACGGCGTGGCCTGGCTGGCCAACAAGCTGGCGCTTCATGGCGACGGCCTGGAAGCCGGCCAGATCGTGCTGGGCGGCTCCTTCACCCGGCCGGTGCACTGCGCCGCCGGCGACACCTTCCACGCGGACTACGGTCCGCTCGGCTCCATCTCCCTGAGGTTCGTGTAATGACTTCGACCGTGAACAATTTCAAGGCCGCCCTGGCGGCACCCGGCGCGCAGATCGGCCTGTGGCTCGGCCTGGCCGAGCCCTACACCGCGGAACTGTGCGCCACCGGCGGCTTCGACTGGCTGCTGGTGGACGGCGAGCACGGGCCCAACGATCTTCGCTCGATGCTTGCGACGCTGCAGGCGGTGGCGCCCTACCCCGCCCATCCCGTGGTGCGCATTCCGCACGGCGACGCGGCCCTGGTCAAGCAGGTGCTCGAGATCGGCGCCACCACGCTGCTGGTGCCGATGGTGGAAGACGCCGCCCAGGCCACGGCGCTGGTGCAGGCCATGCGCTATCCACCGCAGGGCATTCGCGGCGTCGGCAGCGGCCTGGCCCGTTCCTCGCGATGGGGCGCGGACGCGCAGTACCTGCACACCGCCAACGACCGCATGTGCCTGCTCGTGCAGGTCGAGACCACGGCAGCCCTCGCCCGCATCGACGAGATCGCTGCGGTGGAGGGCGTGGATGGCGTCTTCATCGGTCCCTCCGACCTGTCCGCATCGATGGGCCTGCTCGGACAACCCGGCCACCCCGAAGTGCGCGCGGCCATCGAGCACGCCTTCACGCGCATCCTCGCCGCGGGCAAGGCGCCGGGCATCCTCGCCGTGGACGAGACCCTGGCACGCCATTACATCGGCCTGGGTGCGCGCTTCGTCGCCGTGGGCGTGGAAGCAACGCTGCTGGCACAGGCCAGCCGCGCGCTGGCCCGTCGCTTCAAGGACGCGCCGGCGCCTTCCGCGACGAACGCATCGGGCTACTGAGCATGAAGTCGGAGCTCGAAGAACTGCGCCGCGCCTTCTCGGGCCGGCTGCTGATCGAGGACGAAGAAAAAGCGCCGTTCCTGACCGACTGGCGCCGCAAGTGGACTGGCAAGGCCGTGGCCGTCGCGCAGCCCGAGAGCGCGGCCGACGTGGCCACCGTCGTGCGCTGGTGTGCCGATCACGGCATCGCCGTGGTGCCCCAGGGCGGCAACACGGGGCTGTCGGGTGGCGCCACGCCCGACGCGTCCGGCCGCGCGCTGGTGCTCTCGCTTGCGCGGCTGAACAAGGTGCGCGCGATCGACACGCTCAACAACACGATCACGGTCGAAGCCGGCGTCACGCTGCAGCAGGTGCAGGAGGCCGCGCTCGAGGCGGGCCGGCTGTTCCCCTTGAGCCTTGCGGCCGAAGGCACCTGCACCATCGGCGGCAACCTGGCCAGCAACGCCGGCGGCGTGCAGGTGCTGCGCTACGGCAATGCGCGCGAGCTGTGCCTCGGACTCGAAGCCGTCACGGCGCGCGGCGAGGTATGGGACGGCCTGCGCGGCCTGCGCAAGGACAACACCGGCTACGACCTGCGCGACCTGTTCATTGGCAGCGAGGGCACGCTGGGCGTGATCACGGCCGCCGTGCTCAAGCTCCATCCCCTGCCGGCCGCGCAGGTGGCCGCCTTCGTCGCCGTGCCTGATCCGGCCTCGGCGCTGGCCCTGCTGCAGCTCGCACGGGCACGCCTGGGCGCCGGCCTCACGGCTTTCGAACTCATGAGCGATGTCTGCATCGCGCTGGTGGAAAAGCATGTCGACAGCGCCCGGCTGCCCCTGGCCGAGCGCTCGCCCTGGTACGTGCTGCTCGAGGTCAGCGACAACGTGGACGAGGCCCACGCCAGTGCCGCCATCGAGGGCCTGCTCGAGGCCGCGCTCGAGCAGGAGCTCGCCACCGATGCCGCGCTTTCGGCCAGCCTGGCGCAGTTCCGCGCGATGTGGGCGCTGCGCGAGGACATTTCCGAATCGCAGGGTGCCGAAGGCCGCACCATCAAGCACGACATCGCGCTGCCGATCTCGCGCATCGCGGAGTTCATCGAGCTCATGGGCGCGGAAATCGCGCGCCGCTGGCCTGGCGAGCGCCTGGTCGTCTTCGGCCACCTCGGCGACGGCAACCTGCACTACAACCTGTCGCCCGCCGCCGACCGGCTCGCGCCCGAGCATCGCGCCGCCTTCGAGGCGCTCGAAGAGCCGGTCAACCGCTGCGTGCACGACACCGTCGCGGCCTTGGGCGGTTCGATCTCCGCCGAGCACGGGCTCGGCGTGCTGCGGCGCGACGAATCCGCCCGCCACAAGTCGAGCGTCGACCTGCGGCTGATGCACGCCATCAAGTCCGCGCTCGACCCGCAGGGAATCATGAATCCTGGCAAGTTGCTGCCACCTACCAAGGAGCTTTCCGAATGACCACATCCGCGCTGGACGTGGCGGGCGTCAAGGTCTCGCCCGACCAATACATCGATGGCCGCCGCGTGCCGTCGGCCACCACCTTCGAGCTGTTCAGCCCCATCGACCAGCAGCCCCTGGGCCGCATCGCCGAGGGCCTGGAGGACCACACCGAAGCCGCGCTGCAGGCCGCGCAGCGTGCTTTCCCGGCCTGGAGCGCCATGAGCGCGGCCGAGCGCCTGCCGTATCTGGAGCGCTTCGCCGACGAGATCGGCAAGCGAGCCGACGACTTCTGCCGGCTGGAGAGCACCGACGCTGGCGTGCTGCTCTCGCGCATGCGTCACGGCGTGGTGCCGCGCGCCATGCTCAACATCCGCTGGTTCGCGCAGCACGCGCTGGACCTGCAGAACCGCCCCATCGACACCGAGCAGGCGCACCACATCGTGCGCCACGACCCGGCGGGCGTGGTCGTGATCATCACCCCGTGGAACGCGCCGCTGATGCTCTCCACCTGGAAGCTGGGCCCGGCCCTGGCGGCCGGCAACACCTGCATCCTGAAGCCGCCGGAGTGGGCGCCCCTGACCTGCTCGCTGCTGGCCGACTGCGCCGATGCGGCAGGCCTGCCGCCGGGTGTGTTCAACGTGGTGCAAGGCACCGGCGCCAGCACGGGTGCGCGGCTGGTGGGCGACGCGCGCGTCTCGCGGGTGTCCTTCACCGGCAGCGTGCCCACCGCCAAGTCGATCGCGCAGGCCGCGGGCGCCAACCTCGTGCCCTGCAGCCTGGAACTGGGCGGCAAGAGCCCGTTCATCGTGCTGGAGGACGCCGACCTCGAGGGCGCCGCGGCGACGGGTGCGCTCATGTACCGCAATGCCGGCCAGGTGTGCCTGGCGGGCACGCGCTTCCTCGTGCACGAGAAGATCGCCGAGCGCTTCGTGGCGACCATGCGCAGTCATGTGGAGAAGCTGACCGTCGGCGATCCCCGCGACGAGGCCACCGAGGTGGGCCCGATCATCCATCCGCGCCAGCTGGCACGCGTGGAAGGCTTCGTGCAGCGCGCAGTGGCGGGCGGCGCCCGGCTGCTGTGGGGCGGCGAGCGCCACGGCTTCGGCGCGCAGTACTTCCAGCCCACCATGGTCACCGGCGTGAAGCAGGACGACGAGATCGTGCAGAACGAGGTGTTCGGCCCGGTGCTCACGCTGCAGACCTTCGCCAGCGACGAGGAGGCAATCGCGCTGGCCAACGGTACCGACTACGGCCTGGGCGGTGTTTGCTACGGCGAGACCGATCACGCGACCGAAGTGGCCAAGCAGGTGCGCACCGGATTCATCTGGGTCAACAGCTTCGGCATCCGCGACCTGGCCGCGCCCTTCGGCGGCATCAAGCGCTCGGGCGTGGGCCGCGAAGGCGGCGACTGGAGCTTCGAATTCTTCTGCGACGTCAAGGACGTCGTCGTCCCCAAGAAGCCGTTCAAGGCGAGCTTCAGCCACAGATAACCAAGGAGTAGGACATGGGAAAGATCGTCGGCGCGGCCATCGTGTCGCACCACCCCGGCCTGATGCAGTGCGAGGAATTCCGTCGCCTGCAGGGCGCGGGCGAAGACTCGGACCTGATTCCCGGCTACGCCCGGCTGCGCCAGCGCATCGCCGCGGCCACGCCGGATGTGGTGCTGATCTTCGACACACACTGGTTCACCACCGGCTACCACCTGGTGGACGGCGGCGAACGCTACAGCGGCACGTACATCTCCGACGAGATGCCCTGGTACCTGCATGGCGTTCCCTATGACTACCGCGGCCATCCGGGCCTGGCCCAGGCCATCGAGGAGGTCTCGCGCGAGCAGGGCGGCTACAACCGCGCCATCCGCCATCCGGACCTGGGCCGCCACTATGCGACGGTGAACCTGGTCAAGCACCTGCGGCTGGACATGACGGACACGCCCGTGGTCACGGCAAGCTCCTGCCAGAACTGCGAATGGCCGCAGTTCCTGAAATCGGGCGAGTCCATCGGCGAGGCGATCCGCCGCAGCGGCCTGCGCGTGGTGCTGCTCGCCTCGGGCGCGCTCAGCCACAAGTTCAACGGCATCGACTGGAAGCCCAACCACCCGCGCATCTTCCACGAGACCAACGTCTCCTCGCCCGAGAACATCGAGAGCGACAAGAAGGCGATCGCGCTGATGGCCGAAGGCCGGCACGACCTGATCCTCGAGCGCTGGGACGGTGAATACCGCCGCAAGCCCTGGGAGGCCTTCGGCGCGCACTACCTGCAGATGCTCGGCGCCATGGGCGGCGCGCAGTGCCGCGCCCGCGGCGAGGCGCTTTCCGCCTACGAGAACGCCCGCGGCACCGGCAACATCCACGTCTGGTTCAACCCCTGAGCGCCAGGTCCGCACCGCAGAACAACGACAACAGAGACATCGCCATGAGCCACCCCAGCGCCGCGGCGGGTGCCGCGCCCGCGCGCGCGGGCACCACCGCCGCCGACTCGCCCGCGTTCGAGGACGCGACATACGCCCAGGTCACGCGACGCATCATCCCGTTCCTGTGCCTGTGCTTCGTGATCGCCTTTCTCGATCGCGTGAACGTCAGCTTCGCCAAGCTGCAGATGCTGCAGGACCTGCAATTCAGCGAGACCGTCTACGGCCTCGGCGCAGGCATCTTCTTCATCGCCTACTTCCTGTTCGAGGTGCCGAGCAACCTGATCATGCATCGCGTGGGCGCCCGGCGCTGGATCGCGCGGATCATGATTACCTGGGCGCTGCTGACCGCAGCGATGGCCTTCGTGCAGAGCGCGACGGCCTTCTACGTCGTGCGCTTCCTGCTGGGCGCGGCAGAGGCGGGTTTCTTCCCGGGCATGATCCTGTACCTGACCTACTGGTATCCGGCCCATCGCCGCAGCCGCATCACGGCGCTGTTCATGACGGCCATTCCCATCGCCGGCGTGCTCGGCGGCATGGGTTCGGGCTGGATCCTGCAAGCCATGAACGGCGTGCACGGCATGGCCGGCTGGCAGTGGCTGTTCGTGCTGGAAGGCGTTCCCTCGCTGATCGTGGGCGTCTGCGTGCTGTTCTATCTCGACGACGGCATCCCGGGCGCCCGCTGGCTCACGCCCGCGCAGAAAGCGCTGCTACAGCAGCGCATCGAGGCCGAAGCTTCGGCGAAGACGCATGTGTCCGTCGGCTCCGCCTTCCGGCATCCGCTGGTCTGGCTGCTGGCGCTGGTGTACTTCGGCAGCTCGATGGGGCAGTACGGCTTCGGCTTCTGGCTGCCCTCCATCATCAAGGCCACCGGCGTGTCGAGCCCGCTGCACATCGGGCTGCTGTCGGCCATTCCCTATGCCTTCGGCATCGTGGCGATGATCCTGGTCGGGCGCCATTCCGACCGCACGGGCGAGCGCCGCTGGCACTACGGCCTGTCGGCGCTGGTGTCCGCCGCAGGGCTGGTCGGTGCCGTGGTGTGGAGCGACAACACGGCCATCGCGATGGTCGCGCTCACCATCGCGAGCATGGGCCTGCAATGCCTGGCCCCGGTGTTCTGGACGCTGCCCACGGGCCTGCTCGGCGGCGTGGCTGCGGCCGCCGGCATCGCGGTCATCAACGCCATCGGCAACCTGGCGGGCTTCGTCAGTCCCTATCTGGTGGGCTGGGTGAAGGACACCACGGGAACCACCGCCGCCGGCATGTACGTGATCGCCGGTTTCCTGCTGCTGGCCGGCGCGCTGGTGGTATTGGGCGTCCGGTCCGGTCCGGCGCCGCGCCGCTGAACTTCCACTTCTTTCTGCCTTCCATACATACGAGGCCCCTCATGAACTTCGAATTTCCTTTTCAGACCTTGCCCGCGGTGATGCGCGGACCTCGCGTCGAGCGCCGCCGCGTGCTCGTGGGCGGCAGCGCCTTCTGGGGCACGATGGTGGAAGACGGCGCCGACGCTGGCCGCCTGCGCCTGGACGACGGCCGCCTGCTCGACGCCGATGCGCAGACCTATCTTCCGCCGGTGTCGCCCAGCAAGATCATCGCCGTGCACATCAGCTACAGCTCGCGCAGCGTGGAGACGCGCAACAAGCCCAAGCCCACGGAAACGCCGACCTACTTCACCAAGCCGCCGACGTCGCTGAACGGCCACAAGGGCCAGATCCTCAAGCCGGCCGACTGCAAATATCTCAACTACGAGGGCGAGTACGCCCTGGTGATCGGGCGCACCTGCCGCAACGTGACGCCGGACGAGGCCTGGGACTACATCGAAGGTTTCTGCCCCGCGCTCGACATGGGCCTGCAGGACTTCCGCGACACCGACCAGGGCAGCATGCTGCGCGTGAAGGGCGCCGATACGCTGCTGCCCATCGGGCCGGGCATCGTGCGGGGCGTGAACCTCTTCGAGCAGACGCTGCGCACCCTGGTCAACGGCCGCGTGGTGCAGGAAGCGCACATCGGCGACGAAACCATCTGGGGTCCTCACTACGTGATCGCCGACATCGCGCGCCACATCACGCTCATGCCCGGCGACGTCATCCTCATGGGCACGCCCTGCCATTCGCGCAGCGTGGATCCGGGCAACGTCGTCGCCTGCGAGATCACCGGCATCGGCCGCATCGAAGGCACGGTCGTGGGCATCGAGGCACCGCGGGCCGCGGCGCTCGGCGTGGGCCACGCGCCCACCGACACCCCCGAGGTTCGGCGCGTGGCGCTCGGCTTCGACGAACGGGTGCCGGAGCACTTCAAGGCCAACCTGCGCGCGGCCAAGGGCACATGATCGACAAGGTCTGCATCGTCGGGGCGGGTGCCATCGGAGGGCTGATCGGCACGCGCCTGGCCGCCTCCGGGCAAGCCGACGTCTGCGCGCTGGCACGAGGAGCCACGCTGCAGGCGCTGCGCAGCGACGGCTGGCAGTTGCAGGCCAGCGACGGCCAGCTGCTGCAGGCCCCTGCCCGCGCGTCCGATCGGCCTGAAGACCTGGGTCCGCAGGACTTGGTCATCGTCGCCGTGAAGGGCCCAGCGCTCGCAGGGCTGGCGCCGACGCTGGGGCCTCTGCTCGGCGAACGCACCATCGTGCTTCCGGCCATGAACGGCGTGCCCTGGTGGTTCTGCCAGGGTGTTCCCGCATTCGCCGGCACGGGGCTGGCCAGCGTCGATCCCGGCGGTCGCATCGCGGCATCCATCGGCTTCGAGCGCGTGCTCGGGGCTGTGGTGCATGCGAGCGCCTCCACGCCGCGACCGGGATTCGTCCAGCATCACATGGGCCAGGGCCTGATTCTGGGCGAGCCCGATGGCCGCTCCAGCGAACGCGCCAGCGCCGTCGCCGCGCTGCTGGCGCGCGCGGGCTTCGACGCCACGCCGAGCGACGACGTGCGCGCGGCCATCTGGTACAAGCTCTGGGGCAACCTCACCATGAACCCCGTCAGCGCGATCACGGGCGCCACGGTCGACCGCATCCTCGCCGACCCCCTGGTGCGCGAATTCTGTTCCGCCGCCATGCAAGAGGCCGCGCTCATCGGCCGGCAGATCGGCTGCCCCATCGACGAAGCGCCCGAAGCCCGCCACGCGGTCACTGCGCGCCTGGGCGCCTTCCGCACGTCGATGCTGCAGGACGCCCAGGCGGGCAGGCCGCTCGAACTCGACGCCATCGTGGGCGCCACCCACGAGATCGGCCAGCGCCTGGGCCTGCCAACTCCGGCCATCGGCGCGCTCCTCGGGCTCGCCCGGCTCTTCGGCCGCGTGCACGGCCTCTACCCTGAATCGCATAGCGCATGACCATGAACCCCTACTGCAACTACATCGGCGGCGACTGGACCGAAGGCCAGGATGCCGCCGACAACATCAACCCGTCCGACACGCGCGACGTGGTCGGCATGTACGCGCGCGCCAGCCAGGCCGATGCCGAAGCCGCCATCGCCGCGGCGCACGCCGCCCAGCCGGCATGGGCCGCCACGTCGCCCCAGCAGCGCGCCGACGCGCTCGACCAGGCCGGCAGCGAGATCCACGCCCGTCGCGCGGAGCTGGCCGACCTGCTCGCGCGAGAGGAAGGCAAGGCGCTGCCCGACGCGCTCGGCGAGGTGGTTCGCGCTGCGCAGATCTTCAAGTTCTTCGCTGGCGAGGCGCTGCGTTCGGGCGGTGAGCTGCTGCCATCGACCCGCGCCGGCATGAGCGTGGAGATCACCCGCGAACCGGTGGGAGTGGTCAGCATCATCACGCCCTGGAATTTCCCGCTGGCCATTCCGGCCTGGAAGATCGCGCCGGCCCTCGCCTACGGCAACGCGGTGGTCTTCAAGCCGGCGGAGCTGGTGCCCGGCAGCGCATGGGCGCTGGCGGAGATCCTGAGCCGCTGCGGCCTGCCTGCGGGCGCCTTCAACCTGATCATGGGCCGTGGCCGGGAGATCGGCGACACCCTGCTGGGCGACCCGCGCGTGAACGCGGTCACGTTCACGGGTTCGGAGTCCACGGGCCGCAAGATCGCGCAGGCTTGCGTCTCGCGCCGCGGGGCCATGCCGAAGTTCCAGCTCGAAATGGGCGGCAAGAACCCGCTGGTGGTGCTCGACGACGCCGACCTGGACGTCGCGGTGTCCTGCGCCATCAACGGGGCCTTCTACTCGACGGGCCAGCGCTGCACCGCTTCTTCTCGCCTGGTGGTCACCGAGCGCATCCACGACCGTTTCGTGGAGGCCATGATCGAGCGCATGCGCGGTCTGACGGTCGGCGATGCGCGCGCGGCCGGCACTGTCATCGGCCCGGTGGTCGACGAGAAGCAGCTGGCGCAGGACCTCGACTACATCCGCATCGGCCGCGAAGAAGGCGCCCGCCTTGCGGCCGGCGGCGAGCCCCTGGCGCACATCGACGGCAAGCCGGGCTTTTACCTGCAGCCCGCCCTGCTCACAGGCACCACGAACAAGATGCGCATCAACCGCGAGGAGATCTTCGGCCCGGTGGCCACGGTGATCCGCGTGCGCGATGCTGAAGAGGCGCTCGCCGTGGCCAACGACACGGAGTTCGGTCTTTCCTCCGGCGTGTGCACCACCTCGCTGAAATGGGCCGCACACTTCAAGCGGCACCTTCAGGCGGGCATGGTGATGGTCAATGCGCCGACGGCCGGCGTCGATCCGCACGTGCCCTTCGGCGGTCGCAAGGCTTCGAGCCACGGCCCGCGCGAGCAGGGCCGCTACGCCGCCGAGTTCTACACCACCGTCAAGACTGCATACGTTCAACCCTGAGGAGATCGACCATGGCTTCTTCGCTGTTCGCGTTCCTGCGCACCCCATCGGGGGCCTCCCCCACGCCCGAGGGCGTGGCGCTCAATCGCCGGCGCCTGCTGGCCGCAGGCTGCCTGTGCTGCGCGTTCCCGCTGGCCGGGGCGCAGACCACCGGACCTCTTCCGGCCAAGGCCCAGGCCCACCTGGACGCGGCCCGGCGAGCCGCCGGCGACGATCTGCTCGCGTACATGCGCCTGGGCGACGGCATCTCGCCCACGCCCAGCGCGCCACCGGTGTCGCCGGAAGCGCTGATGGCACTGCCCGCGCCGGCCCCGGGCTGGGCCTTCGACAACCTGTGCTTCGTCGGCAACAAATGGGTGAGCGCGTGGGGCCTGCCCACCTCGGAAGGCCTGGTCGTGATCGACGCGATGGACAACGACGACGAAGCCCGCACCCTGGTGGCCGCCGGCCTGCGCACACTGGGACAGGACCCGGCCACCATCCGCACGGTACTGATCACGCACGGCCATGGCGACCACTACGGCGGCTTCGGTCATCTCAAGTCGATTTCCGGTGCCCGCGCCGCCATGAGCGAGGCGGACTGGACGATGACGGAAACGAAGCTGGAATTCGACCGCCCCGACTGGGGCCGTCCACCCAGGCGCGACCTGGTGCTCAAGGAAGGCGACACGCTGCGCTGGGGCGATACGCGCATCGACGTGCTGCTCACCCCCGGCCACACCATGGGCACGGTCTCGCTGCTCTTCGACGTGCGCGAAGGCGCGAAACGCCACCGTGCGCTGCTATGGGGAGGCACCGCGTTCAACTTCCAGCGCAGCCCCGACCGCATGCAGAGGCTGCAGGCCTACATCGACCAGACGGAGCGCGTGCGCCGCCTGGTCGAGGCGCAGGGCGTCGATGTGTTCATCTCCAATCACGACCTCCTCGACGAGGCGGTGAAGAAGCTGCAGGCCCGCCAACAGGGCGGCAACGGCCGCAACCCCTTCGTCATGGGTACGGCCAACGTCGTGCGGGCACTGACGGTCATGAACGAATGCGCGCGGGCCACACAGGTGGTGTGGAGCGCGTAGGCACTCGGTGCGATGCGCGATGCGCCTCAAGCGCCCATGAAGTTGTCTGCAGCAATCAATTGGCAGGTAGCACAGCGCCCCGCGGAACGTGGGCAAGGCGCTGCTCAATCGATGGAGGCGCCGGAGTCGCGCACGATCGCCTTCCACTTCTCGTGCTCGCGCTGAGCGAACTGCCCGAACTGCTCTGGGGTACCGCCCACCGGATCGGCACCTTCCCGCACCATCTGCTCCTGCAGCGATGGCAGCACATCGTTCACGGTCTTGTTCACCAGCTGGATGACGGACGCCGGCGTGCCCTTGGGCGCGAAGAAACCGAACCATGAACCGGCGGAAAAGCCCGGGAAGCCTTTCTCGGCGACCGTCGGAACGCCGGGCAAGGAGCGCGAGGGCCCCTCGCTGGACACGGCCAGCGCCCGCAGCTTGCCCGCGCGGATGTGCTGGATCACCGACGGTACCGTGGCGAACATGAACTGAAGCCGCCCCGCCAGCAGGTCGTTGAGCACGTTGGCGCCCTTGTAGGGCACATGCACCGTGTCCATGCCGCTGCGCTGGCCCAGCATGTAGCTCGACAGGTGCGACGAAGTGCCGACGCCGGTGGAGCCGTAGGACAGCTTGCCGGGACGAGCCTTCGCATACTCGATGAATTGCGCCAGCGTCTTCGCCGGGACGCTGGGGTGCACCACCAGAACGTTGGGCACGTCGGCGATCTGCACGATCGGCACCAGGTCCTTCAGCGGGTCGTAGGGCAAGCTCTTGTAGAGCGTCTGGTTCACGGCCATGGGCCCCACCGAGTTGACGATCAGCGTGTAGCCGTCGGGCGCGGCACGCACGGCCATCTCGGTGCCGATGTTGCCGCCGGCGCCGGGCTTGTTGTCGATGACGAAGGGCTGGCCGAGCTTCTCCGAGAGCTTCTGCGTCACGGCGCGCGCCAGGATGTCGGTGGTGCCGCCGGCAGTGAACGCCACGATGACCCGCACGGGTTTGGACGGGTAGGTCTGGGCCGTCGCCGCCGTGCAGAAGCTGAACGCCGCGGCGCCCGCCAGCAGCAGTGCGCGCCTTCTCGAGGGATTGGGGATGTTCATCGATGTCTCCATATGTTCTGGTTCGGTCTGGTTCGGTCGGATCGTCAGAGCGCGTAGCTGGGGTCCAGCCGGTCGAGCTTGCGAAGCAGGGCCGGCCACTCCATCACGCCGTAGGGTCGGCGAGTGCCGGGCTGGTACTGGTTCCAGGTGTCCTGCAGCACCTGCGCGGGCACCGGCCGCAAGGGCACGTTGCAGGCCATCGCGCCGAGCTGCGCCCGGCAGGCCAGTTCCAGGCGGTGCATCCAGTTGAACGCCTCGCCGACGGTGCGCCCCACCGTCAGCACACCGTGGTTGCGCAGGATCAGGGCCTCGCCCTGGCCGAGGTCCTCGATGAGCGAGGCCTGCTCCTTCGTATCGAGCACGACGCCCTGGTAGTCGTGATAGCCGATCTTCAGGAAGCGCATGGCGGTCTGGGTGATGGGCAACAGGCCGCAATCGAGCGCGGACACCGCCATCGAAGCCCAGCTGTGCGTGTGGATCACGCAGGCCACCTCGGGCCGCGCTTCGTGCACGGCGCTGTGGATCACGTAGCCGGCCTTGTTGACGCCGTAGCCCAGCGCGCCGAAATCGGGGCTGTCAAGGATGGTGCCCGCGTGGTCCACCTTGATCAGGCACGAGGCGGTGATCTCCTCGTACATCATGCCGTACGGGTTGATGAGGAACGCCTCCTCGCCCGGCACGCGCATGGAGATGTGGTTGGCCATCATGTCGGCCATGCCGTAGAAGTCGATCAAGCGATAGCAGGCCGCCAGGTCCACCCTCGCCTGCCATTCCGCTTTCGAACAGCGGTCGCGCATCGAGGCGATCCGAACCCTTCCGTCTTGCACAAGCATGAAATGCCATCCTTCCTGAAAATGGCGATATCGTCCGGCGTCGCCCTGGCGAGGTCCAATCGCTAATGGTGCGGACGCCATATCCTTTTTTCATGGACTACAACCTCCGCGACCTCAAATTCTTCGAGACGGTGGCGACCCTGGGCCACGTCAGCCGCGCCGCGGAGCTCCTCGGACGCAGCCAGCCTGCCATCACCAAGTGCATCCGCCGCCTCGAAGCCGCGGTGGGCGATCGGCTCATCGAGCGCGACGGCCAGGGCGTGACGCTGACGCCCTCCGGCTTGCTGCTGCTGGAGCGTGCACGGCCGCTGCTGCAGCATGCGAGCCAGGTGCAGCAGGAACTGCGCGACTTCTCGACCGGTGCGATCGGCGACGTGCGCATCGGCAGCGGCCTCAGCACGGCCGCGCACGTGCTGCCGCAGATCTGCGCGCGGCTGCTGCAGCAAAGCGGCATCCGGCTGCAGGTGCTGCTCGGCACCAACGTGGGCATGCGCCGCGAATTGCGGGAGGGCCGCATCGACCTGCTGCTCGGCCTGCTGCCGCCGGACCCCGATCTGCGCACGGTGCCGCTGGCGGACGACATGGTCGGCCCGGCGGTACGTGCAGGCCATCCGCTCGCAGCTCGCGGATACGTGACCGCCGTTGAATTGATGGCGTGGCCCTGGGCCATGCCGACGCGCGAGATCCCGAGCCGCCAGTGGTGGGACCGCCGCCTGCAGGACTTGCAGCTGGCCGCGCCAGCCATCCAGATGCAGTCCAACTCGCCGGCATTGCTGCTGGGCATCGCCAGGCTCCACGACGTGATCGTGTTCACCTCGCACAGCATGCTGCCCGAAGGACTGGTCGCGCTGCAGGTGCCCGAGCTCGCCATGCCCCGCGAGTTCGGTGTCGCGCTGCGAAGGGAAGGCTACCTTTCACCCGCCGTACGCAGGACGCTGGAGCTGCTGGAGAGCGACGGCCAGGCGCTCTTCCAGTACCAGCCCTGACGCTTTGCGTCAGTCCTTCAGCGGCGAGATGCCCTGCACCGGCCCGATCAGGCGTTCGAACAGGCTCTTGAGGCGCTCCACGCGTGCGCGGTCTTTCATGAAGGCATGAAAGTCCTCGGGGCTGGTGTTGTACTGCTCGATGCCCTTGAAGCCCGGCAGCGGCTGCACGTCCTTGCGGATAGGGAATTGCCGCGGGTTGGAAGCCACGGGCAGCGACAGCGTCCAGCTCATGTAGAGCTTGGCCGCCGCAGGATGCCTGGCGTCCTTGAAGATCGCGCCGGTCTGGGCCCAGGTCAGGAAAGGATCGGTCCTGGGCAGCACGAACCGCAGCGACGACGACTCGACCGGAACGAAGCTGCCGGAGGTTCCCGTGGAGACGGCGTACTTGCCGGCCTCGACGGCGTCGCGCGGCGTCTGCGTGCCGCGCACCCACTGCACGCCGTTGGCCTTCAGCTGATCGATGAAGCCGATGCCGTACTTCTGGATGATCTTGTCGAACACATACAGCACCGCGTCGTCGTCGTTGGGGTACGTGATGATGATGCGGTTCTTGAACTCCGGCTTGAGGAAATCCGCGTAGTCGCGAGGCGCGTTCTCGGCCGAGACGTAGTTCTTGTTGTAGCTGTTGGCGAAGGTCAGCATGAACAGGCCGGTGAAGCGACCCTGGGGGTCCTTGTAGGCCGGGGGGATCTGCTCCCAGCCGATGGGCTTGTACGCAAGCAGCAGCCCGCGGGCCGCCCAATCGTCGAAGTCATGCAGCGTCTGCAGATGGGCGAGGTCCACCTGCAGGTCCTTGCGCAGCAATTGTTCCTCGATGCGCGCGTCGTGGTACTTGCTCAGGTCGACGACCAGGTCCAGCTTCATGCCCGGGAACTGCCGCTCGAAGGCGGACTTGATGCCGAACCCCTGCGTCACCTCGTCGCCGCCGGCGTAGACGGTCAGCGTTCCGCCTTCCTTCAGGGCCGCCTGGTAGAGATCGTTCAGGCTCAGGCCGCCACCGTCGCGCTCTGCTGCGGTGGCCGTCGGGGGAGCCACCGCCGGTGCTTGCTGGGCATGAGCCGAGAGGTTGACAGTTCCGGCTGCCAGCACGGCCGCCAGGACAGTCATGGGAAAGGAGCGGAACAGCTTCATGATCGCGTCGGGAAGAATGGAAAGCACCCAGCGTAGGCCCTCCCTTCGACCGAGGATGTGCGCCAACGCACACTTCACGACAGATACCTTCTCCGCGGTACCCGCCAGTTGCAAGGTGGTCGACTTGCTTTCGACTGTCAGGGATCATGCGGCCGTGAGTCACTGCTGGCATGCGAATGGATCTGCCCGACGCCGCTGTCTCCTCCGCTGCCTAGCACGAGCCCGTCGAACCCCGTATCCGGAAGGCGCCCCGCCTCACAGGGAGGCCGGAGCAGGCCGCATCCCGTAGAAGTTGATACTGGCCAAAGGCTTCCTGGCGGCATCCTCGAAGACCATCCACAGGGACATCGAGCGCTTGCAAACATCCGCGGCGGTGGCCTGGGTGACGTGAACGTGGGCCGAGCCGGCCCTGTAGTCGAGCATCCTGCAAGGCGTCTGGCCGGGCTGGGCGACATCGGTGGCCACGAAGTCGAAAACGAGGTCGTTCTTCAATGTGCCGGCATCGCGATGCCGGAAGCTGCCGGAGAACGCGCACATGCCAAGGCCGTAAGCCATCATCGGCGAGATCGCGCCGGTGAACGAGCCATCCGGCGCCACGACGAGCTCGCCCGCAGTTGCCGCGTTCAGATCGCCCCAGCGCTTGGCAAGCACCGTCGAATCCACGGCGAGCGAATTGCCGGGCGAATAGGCCCAGGGGCCGAAAGTCCTGGAGGCGGAAGCTCCGACGGTGTAGTTGCCGCTCAGGGTGCTGTTGGCGCTGAAGCTTCCGTTGCCCGACAGAGGCTTCGGGTTGCCTATCTCCGGATAGAGCACTCCTGAGCCGAGGTTGAACTGCCAGCTCGAGTTGGCGGCGCTGAAAACGATGTCGCCGTAGAACGACGCATCGAGCCTGGGGAACTGCGCTCCGCTCAAGGTCATGAGTTCAAAGGTTGAGCCTTGCACCCTGGCAGCGCTGTCGATCTGCATGCTTCCGCCACTGAAGCCTCCGGCGAGCGGTGGCGCCTCCCAGACACCCTCGATCCCGTTGCCCACATCCGCGATCGAACCGGGCTGCGGTGCCGTCAGGCACTCGCCCGGATCGGATACAGGAAGCGTCTCGGATTTGGATGACGGTGCGGTATCGGATGCCATTGCCGGCTTGTCGCCGGACGACGCGGCCGGAGACAGCGCGAGTCCGCCGCCACCGCTGCCGCCTCCGCCCCCGCAGCCTTGAAGCACGCCCAGAACAAGTACGGATGCCGACGCCGCGACAATCCGGCTTTTCGTTCGTGACCGCTCCTTGCAGCCACCATTCGAAGCGGTCATCGCGACCGATGCGTGCAAAACGTTTCTCTTCACGACGTGCCCTCCTGAGACCAAGGATTTGAGTCTTCGAAGTCTCTCTGTGAGGGGCGCAAAGATCCCAGTGCAGAAAGTCATCGGCATTTTGTTTGCGCTGGAACGACGTGGAGCCGTCAGCCCGGAAGCCAGAACACGCTCACGGCGACAACGCCGATGCCGTCCGGTGCTTTTTGCTACCAGCTTTGCCCAGGGCTTTTGCTAAGCTGGCTGGGTCGGTGTACCCGCGGCCCAGGGGCAGCGGTTCAAAAAACGGGTATGCCAAAGGGTACGAACCGCCAAACGCACTCAATAACTTAGCGAATTTCATGAAAATAGCCACCTGGAACGTCAACTCCCTCACCGCGCGCCTGCAGCACGTGCTCGACTGGCTCATCGCCAACCCTGTCGACGTGCTGTGCCTGCAGGAGCTGAAGATGACGGACGACAAATTCCCGCTCGACGTGCTCAAGTCGGCCGGCTACGAGGCCGCGGTGTTCGGCCAGAAGACCTACAACGGCGTTGCCATCCTCAGCCTCGCGCCGGTGGGCAACGTGGTGAAGAACATCACCGGCTTCAGCGACGACCAGTCGCGCGTGATCGCGGCCACGGTGGAGACACCGTCGGGTCCGCTGCGCGTGGTCAACGGTTACTTCGTCAACGGCCAGGCGCCGGGTACGGACAAGTTCGAATACAAGATGAAGTGGCTCGACGCGCTGCGCGACGCGCTGCGGCAGGAACTGGCGGCCAACCCGAACCTCGTGCTGCTGGGTGACTTCAACATCACGCCCGAGGATCGCGACAGCTTCGACCCGGTGGGCCTGAAGGAAACCATCCACCACACGACCGAAGAGCGCAACCACTTCAAGGCGCTGCTCGATCTCGGCCTGAAGGACAGCTTCCGCATGTTCGATCAGCCCGAGAAGAGCTACTCGTGGTGGGACTACCGCATGCTGGGCTACCAGAAGAACCGCGGCCTGCGCATCGACCACATCCTGGTGAGCGAGCCGCTGGTGCCGCGCGTGAAGGGCTGCATCATCGACCGCGTGCCGCGCAAGTGGGAAAAACCGAGCGACCATGCCCCGGTGGTGCTCGACCTGGACCTGGGGGCCTAGGCCATGGCCGCGCGCAAACTGGCAGTGGCCGCCGTCGCGCTGATGCTCTCGGCCTGTTCGCTGCTGAAGCCGGCCGACAAGGCGGAGGAAGGCGACAACAAGGGCACCCCGCCCTCTTCCACCGGCGAGACCACGACCGATGGCCGCGAGGTGCCGACGGTGCGGCTCATCACCGCGCAGACGCCCGCGGTGCGCGCCTACCGCAAGATCGGCGCGCGACACATCTACAACAAGTACGCGAGCCGCATCTACAAGGGCAAGCTGCCGCCGCTGGTGTATGCAGTGGTGGTGGTCGAGACCGACATCGACGCGACGGGCAAGGTGGTGAACGTCACCTTCAGCCGAACGCCGAGCCATGCGCCGGAGGTGGCGCCGATGATCGCGGAGATGATCAAGGCCGCCTCTCCCCTGCCCAACCCGGGCAAGCTCGGAGGCCACACCTACGTGGACACCTGGCTCTGGGACCGCAGCGACAAGTTCCAGATCGATTCGCTGACGCAGGGGCAGCGCAGCCGCTGAAAGAGCGAAGCGGAAGAAGGAAAAAAGGCCCTGAAGGGGCCTTTCTCTCATTCGATGCCGAGTTCCTGGATCTTCCGGGTGATGGTGTTGCGCCCGATGCCCAGTTTCTGCGCGGCCTCGATGCGCCGGCCGCGCGTGTTGGCCAGCGCGGTGAGGATCAGCCTCGACTCGAATCGGCGCGAAAGCACGTCCCACACGTCGGTGCGGCCGGCAGCCAGCAGGGCCTGCGCCTCGGCTTCCAGGCCGCCTTCCCAGCTGCTGGTGGTGCTCGCTGCTGGAGCATGAGTCTCGGCGTGTTCGGAGACGGCATGCGCGGAGGACACCGCCTCGCCGCTGGTCACCGGCAGCGAGGGCGCAGGCTGTGCCGCCACGGGCGTCGATGCGACGAACGGCGCGTCGGCCACGGCATGCGCTTCGGCACCGGTGCCGCCCGCCATCATCACTTCGGGCGGAAGGTCCTTCGCCTCGATCAGTTGGGCCGGTGCCATCACCGTCAGCCAGTGGCAGATGTTCTCCAGCTGGCGCACGTTGCCCGGGAAATTGAATGCCGCGAGCTTCGCCAATGCAGCATCAGAGATGCGCTTGGGCTCCACGCCGAGCTGGCGCGCGCTCACCTGCAGGAAGTGGCGCGTGAGCGCGGGCACGTCCTCGCCGCGCTCGCGCAGGGCCGGCAGGCGCAGGCGGATCACGTTGAGGCGGTGGAACAAGTCTTCGCGGAAGCCGCCGAGCTTGACGCGCTGCTCCAGGTCCTGGTGGGTCGCCGCGATGACGCGCACGTTGGCCTTCACCGAGTTGTGGCCGCCCACGCGATAGAAATGGCCGTCGCTCAGCACGCGCAGCAGGCGCGTCTGCAGGTCGAAGGGCATGTCGCCGATTTCGTCGAGGAAGAGCGTGCCGCCCTCGGCCTGCTCGAAGCGGCCGCGGCGCATGGTCTGCGCGCCGGTGAAGGCGCCGCGCTCGTGGCCGAAGAGTTCGCTCTCCAAGAGGTCCTTGGGGATGGCGGCGGTGTTGATGGCCACGAAGGGGCCGTTGGCGCGCGGCGAGTGCTTGTGCAGCGCGCGCGCCACCAGCTCCTTGCCCGAGCCCGATTCACCGGTGATGAGCACCGTGACGTTGCTCTGCGAAAGACGCCCGATGGCGCGGAACACGTCCTGCATGGCGGGCGCCTGGCCGAGCATCTCTGGCGCGGCGACCATGCGCTCCTCGGCCACTTCCTCGCGCTGGCTTTCGTCGACCGCGCGGCGGATGAGCTCGACCGCGCGCGGCAGGTCGAAGGGCTTGGGCAGGTATTCGAAGGCGCCGCCCTGGAAGGCCGAGACGGCGCTGTCGAGGTCGGAGAACGCCGTCATGATGATGACGGGCAGGCCCGGGTGCAGGGCCTTGATCTTGTCGAGCAGGTCGAGCCCGGAACCGCCGGGCATGCGGATGTCGCTCACCAGGACCTGGGGCGCGAGCTGGTCATCGTCGGCGGCCTGCTCGAGTGCCGCCAGAACCTCGCGCGTGTTGGTGAAGCTGCGCGTGGGCAGGTCTTCGCGCAGCAGAGCCTTCTCGAGCACGAAGCGAATCGATTGGTCGTCATCAACTATCCAGATCGGCTTCATGCATCTCCTCTGTTGCCGGTGGCTGCGCTAGGGCAGCGGTATCAATATCTTGAAATCGGTTCGGCCCGGGACGCTGTCGCACTCGATCACGCCGTGATGCTGTTGCACAAAAGTCTGCGCGAGCGTCAATCCCAGCCCGGTCCCGCCTTCCCTGCCCGATACGAGCGGATAGAAGATGCGGTCCTTGATCGTGTCCGGCACACCCGGTCCATTGTCGATTACATGCAATTCCAGTGCCAGTCGATACCACTGCTTGTTGAAGATCACCTGGCGGGCCACCCGCGTCTTGAAAGTGATCTGCGCGTCACCGGCGGCGCGGCGCTCCGCCAGCGCCTGCGCCGCGTTGTGCGCGATGTTCAGCGTGGCCTGGATGAGCTGCTCGCGATCGCCGCGGAACTCGGGAATGGAAACGTCGAAATCGCGCTCGATGTGCAGGTCGCGCGGAAACTCCGCAAGGATGACCGAGCGCACCCGCTCGCAGACTTCGTGGATGTTGACGTCGCCCACCACGTGCGGGCGTCGGTGCGGCGCCAATAGCCGGTCGACCAGCGTCTGCAGCCGGTCGGCCTCGTGGATGATGACCTGGGTGTATTCGACGAGGTCGCGCGATTCGACCTCCATCTGCAGCAGCTGCGCGGCGCCGCGGATGCCGCCCAGCGGGTTCTTGATCTCGTGCGCGAGATTGCGGATGAGCTCCTTGTTCGCCTGCGCCTGGTCGATGAGCCGCTCCTCCCGGTCCTGCCGCACCTGCTGCTCCAGCGGCGACATTTCGATGATGAGCTCGCCCTTCTTCTCGCCGTGCGCGAGCGAAACCTGCACCGGCATCAGCTCGTGGTTCACGCGGCGCAGGAAGGCTTCGTAGCGCAGCGTGGCGAAGTCGTTGCTGCTCGCGCCGTCGATGGCCGTGCGCAGCACCTGCGGCTCGTGGAAGCACGCGCCGAACTGGGAGCCTTCGAGCGTGCGGCGCGATGTGCCGAGCGCGTCCTCGAGCCCCGCGTTGGCGAACAGTACCGAGCCCTTGCTGTCGACCACCGCGATCAGCGTGGACAGCAGGTCGAAGGACTGGAAGCGCGAATTGGCGCCGGCCGCCTTCTTTCCGAACACCATGGCGTCTTACTGAGGCTGCTTGGCGGGCAGCCGGGCGATCTCGCGGCGGATGCCGGCGATGTCGCTCTCGTTGCGCGCCAGCTCGGCCTTCATCTCGGCGACGCGGTCCAGGTATTTCTGGTAGTTGCGGCCTTCGCTGCCCTGCTTCTCGGGCTCGCCGTTGTTGTATTCCTTCTGCAGCTCGGCCTGCCGCGCCTCGGCCTTCTTGAGCTCGGCCTCGAGCACCGCGCGCGCCTCGCCGTCACGGGCACGCTGGTCGACGCCTTCCACGCGGGGGCTGCCGGCCGGTGAACGCGCCGCCGAAGAGCCACCGCCCGAAGAGGAAGATGCGGAACCGCCGCCCGAAGCCCTCGTGCCCTGCACCACCGTGACGTTGCCGCCTTCCATCACCTTGCAGCCCTTCTGCTGCGCGATGGTGGAGTTGTTCGTGTATTCGTTGCCGCAGCGCCAGACGCGCTCCTGCGAAAGCGCCGGCAACGCGACCAACGAACCAGCCAGGAAAATGAGGGAAGCAGTCTTCATGTGTATCGGTGGAGAGCGGCGACAAAGGCGCATTTTCGTGCAATTCGACGGCAAAAGTGACCAGATGTTCCACCCAAAAGAAAAAGGACGGCCGAGCCGTCCTTCATGACCCATCAGGCCTGCACCTCCCGTGAGGAAGGCGCATGCAGTCTGGGGCGAACCGATTACAGGGAGTAGTACATGTCGAACTCGACCGGATGGGTCGCCATGCGGAAGCGCGTGACTTCCTGCATCTTCAGGTCGATGTACGCGTCGATGTAGGCATCGGTGAACACGCCGCCCTTGGTCAGGAACGCACGGTCCTTGTCCAGGTTTTCCAGGGCCTGGTCGAGGCTGTGGCAGACGGTCGGGATCAGCGCGTCTTCTTCCGGCGGCAGGTGGTACAGGTCCTTGCTGGCGGCTTCGCCCGGATGGATCTTGTTTTCCACGCCGTCGAGGCCTGCCATCAGCAGGGCCGCGAAACCGAGGTACGGGTTCATCAGCGGATCGGGGAAGCGCGCTTCGACACGGCGGCCCTTCGGGTTGGCCACGAACGGGATGCGGATCGATGCCGAGCGGTTCTTGGCCGAGTAGGCCAGCTTCACCGGGGCCTCGAAGCCGGGGACCAGGCGCTTGTAGCTGTTGGTGCCGGGGTTCGTGATGGCGTTCAGGGCACGGGCGTGCTTGATGATGCCGCCGATGTAGTGCAGGGCGAAGTCCGAGAGGCCTGCATAGCCGTCGCCGGCGAACAGGTTCTTGCCGTCCTTCCAGACCGACTGGTGCACGTGCATGCCGGAGCCGTTGTCGCCGACGACGGGCTTGGGCATGAAGGTGGCGGTCTTGCCGTAGGCGTGGGCCACGTTGTGGATCACGTACTTCTGCAGCTGGACCCAGTCGGCGCGCTGCACCAGCGTGCTGAACTTGGTGCCGATCTCGAGCTGGCCGGCGTTGGCCACTTCATGGTGATGCACTTCGACCGGGATGCCCAGCGATTCGAGCACCAGGCACATTTCCGAGCGCATGTCCTGGAAGCTGTCGACCGGGGGAACCGGGAAGTAGCCGCCCTTGACCGCGGGACGGTGGCCGCTGTTGCCGTGCTCGAACTCCTTGTCGGTGTTCCACGAGGCTTCTTCGGATTCGATCTTCACGAAGCAGCCCGACATGTCGTTCTTCCAGCGCACGCCGTCGAAGACGAAGAATTCGGGTTCCGGACCGAAGTAGGCGGTGTCGCCCAGGCCCGATGCCTTCATGTACGCCTCGGCGCGCTTGGCGAGCGAGCGCGGATCGCGCTCGTAGGCCTTGCCGTCGGCGGGGTCGATCACGTCGCAGGTCAGGATCATCGTCGTCTCTTCGAAGAACGGATCGATGTTGGCGGTGTTCGGGTCGGGCATGAGCTGCATGTCCGAAGCTTCGATCCCCTTCCAGCCGGCGATGGACGAGCCGTCGAATGCGTGGCCCGAGGTGAATTTGTCTTCGTCGAAAGCCGAGACCGGCACGGTCACGTGCTGCTCTTTGCCGCGGGTATCGGTGAAGCGGAAGTCGACGAACTTGACCTCGTTTTCCTTGACGAGCTTGAGTACATCGGCGACGGTCTTTGCCATCAGTTTCTCCTGAGTTGGATGGTGGTTAGGAATACAGGGACGTGGGATGCAGTTTCTGTGCCATTGTCGCCTCGCCGGATGAGGCTTCGATGGCCGCCATGGAACCCAAATGAAGGCGGAAATTCACTATTTTGGTGCATTGATTTTTATCGCACCAATTCAGGGCCAAGCTTGGCGTCAAAAGTGTGCAGACCTTCGATGAGCTGGGCATAGGCGGCGTCGAGCCGGCCCGCGTCGCCCTTGACGCCCAGTTCGATGTGGCGGCCGTAGGTCGGGTGATCGACGCTGGGCAGGCTGAACACCTTGACGCCGGCATGGGTGGCCTCGATGGCTTCCATGAGGGGGGTCAGCGTGGCCTCCATGGCACCGAAAACGATCACGGACTTCTCGGCGACCGCGTTGCTGGCGAACAGGCTGGCGTAGCGCCCGTCGAGCACCGATTCGATCATCGGCCAGGCCATGACGGGAAAGCCCGGCACGAAGTGCACGTCGCCCACGCTGAAGCCCGGAATCTTGTTGTACGGGTTGTAGATGAGCGCGGCCCCCTGTGGAAACACGCCCATGTTGAGCCGGTGCACGTTGTCGGCCCGGTCGGGCTCGTAGGGCACGCCCTGCTCGCGCGCGGTGTCCTGCATGCGCTCGCGGATCAGCAGCTCGGCCTCGGGGTGCAGCGCCAGCGGCACGCCCAGCGCCCTGGCCGCGCACTGGCGGGTGTGGTCGTCGGGCGTGGCGCCGATGCCGCCGGTCGAGAAGACGACGTCGCCCGAGGCGAAGGCGCGCTGCAGCGCCGCCGTGATGCGGGCGGGCTCGTCGCCCACGTATTCGGCCCAGCCCAGCTGCAGGCCGCGGGCGGCGAGCAGCTCGATGACCTTGGACATGTGCTTGTCGGCACGCTTGCCGGAGAGGATCTCGTCGCCGACGACGATGAGACCGAATGCGCGAGTCATGGAGAACCCCATTGGGAAAGAGCGGCCTTGCTGGCTTCATCGGCCTCGATGGCGGGCGTGCCGCCGGCCGCGGATGCTTCCGCCGCCGCGCGCCGGGCGCGCAGCTGCGCGAGCGCGTCGAGGCAGTAGTGGGCGAACCAGAGCGCCGAGAAGGCGAAAACCAGTGTGTAGATCCAGATGGCGATCGGCACAAGCACGAAGAAGGCGGCGGCGAACAGCAGGCCCGACGCCCAGACGATGCTGGGTGCGGCGCCCAGGTAGCCGCACAGCACGCCGATGCACAAGAGCGGCACCCGGTGCGCTCGGATGAGCGCGGCGCGCTCCTCGGGGCTGGCATGCTCGGCCAGCGCGTCGAAGCTCATCACGCGGTAGGTGAGCCAGCCCCAGATCAGCGGCGGCAATATCAGCACCAGCGGAGGAATTAGCCACAGCGGCATCGACACCACCAGCGCGATCACCGCCAGCACGGTGGCGGCCAGCGAGCGCGCCACGCTACCGAGGAAGGAAGCGCCCTTCTTCTGCTCCAGCCCCGGAAAACGCCGTTCGCCGACCAGCTTCGTCAACGCGGGAGCCATGAAACCGGCCACGATCAGCAGGCAGACCACCACGATCACCGGCGTGGCGGCGAACACCACGACCAGCGATGCCAGCACGGAAGTGACGTCGCCGGAGAAGAGGCGGCCGAGCCACGACCAGAAGCTCGACAGCAGCGGCCAGGCGTCGAGCGCGCCGCGCGTCCAGACCACGGCCGCGTCCCAGTATAAGTAGCCCAGCGCCGCGGCCAGCACGATCATGAGCCCCAGCGGCAGCAGCGACAGCACGATCACGCGCGGCAGCATGCAATAGGCGACCGCGCGCCAGAAGGAGTCGAGGAGCAGGCGCATGAGGCAGCGAGGATAACGCCTCGGGCACGCGGTTCAGGGCCCGGAGCCCCTCAACCGCGACCGACCATTCGCTTCAGTCCCAGCCATTGCTGCGCCCAGAAGCCGCGGCCGTAGTCGCGCACGCGGCCGTCGGCACGGGGCTCCACCTGGTCGCGGATGCCGGTCGGGTCGTAGCGGTTATCGAAGTTGGCGGTGCGAAAGAGCATGTCCCACCAAGGCAGCAGCACGCCGAAGTTGTGGCCGCCGAGGGTGGTGGGGCCGTTCGATTCGTGGCCAAGCCCGATGCTGTGGTGCAGCCGGTGGAAGCGCGGGCTGATCCACAGCCGCTCGCCGATGGCGCCGAAGCTCAGCCGCAGGTTGGCGTGCTGCAGGCTCTCGCTGAGCTGGGTGAAGGCGACGAAGGCGATGAACTGCCCCGGCGCCACGCCGATGAGCTGCGCGACGATGACGATCAGCGCGTCGTGGATGATGTCGTCGAGCAGGTGATTGCGGTCGTCGCTCCACATCGTCATCTGGCGCTGCGAGTGATGCAGCGAATGCAGCCCCCACCACCAGTTGAACTGGTGCTGGCCCCGGTGGATCCAGTAGCCCACGAAATCGAGCACCACGAGGTAGATGGCGAAGGCAACCCAGGGAATGTCGGTGACGCCCGGCCACACCTCGTCGAGGTGGAAAGTGCCCCACCCCGCCGTGCGCAGCACGCCCATGGCGTCGTCGAAGAAAGGCTGCAGCGTGAAGAACATCGCCAGCCGGAACAGCCCCAGCCGGTGGATCAGCGTGTAGAGCACGTCGATGCGGATCGCGTGGCGGTCGACCACCGGCTCCGCCGAACGCCAGCGCTGCAGCGGCCCGATGATGGCCAGCAGCACCAGGATCTGGATCACGCCCACCAGCAGCCAGCCGGTGGCGTCGAAGGCATCCTCCGTCCAGCCGCCCAGTCCCACGGCGTAGACCAGCGGCTGCACGGCGGTTTCGAAGAACCAGCCCTGCATGGCGGAAAAGGCGTCTGTCAGCCAGTCGATCACGGTCAGGAAAACTCGTCGTTCAGTCGTTCAGGGATGGGAGGCGATCCAGGCCTTGAAGTCCGGATGCTGGCGCAGCGTGCGGAAGCAGAAACCCTTGGCCTTCAGGCCGACGATCAGCGGCTCGAGGTTGGCCGGCGCCCACGGGTCCTTGCGCGACCAGATGCCCAGGTGCGCCAGCAGGATGTCGCCGGGGCGGATGGTGTCCAGCGCCTGCGTGAGCAGCTTCGCGTTGCTGAATTTCTCGCTCGGCAGCTCGTCGCCGAGAAAGCCGGCGGGCGCCCAGCCCACGTACTTGTAGCCGCAGCCTTCGGCCGCAGCCAGCAGCGCGGGCGAGGTCTTGCCGCCCGGCGCGCGGTACAGCGGCAGCGGCTTCTTGCCGGTGACGGCCGCCAGCCGGTCGGAAGCCTTTTTTATGTTGGCGCAGTACTCGGCCGCGCTCCAGGTCGATTCCCTGCCGTTCTGCGGACCGGCCGAGGGCTTGATGCGGAAGGACGGCGGCGCGCCCTTCACGTCGGCGCGCCAATAGGCGTGGTCGTACGTGTGGGAGCCGAATTCGTTGCCCTCGGCCGCCCTCGCCTTCCACCACGGCGCCCAGTGGTCGTCGAGGCTGTCGCCGTCGGTCTGGGTGCGCTCGGCGGCGGCGAAGAAGGTGACGCGAACCTCCTGCCGCTTGAGCACGTCGGCCACCAGCGGCGCGATGCCCATGTGGCCGGTGTCGAAGGTCAGGTAGACGGGCTTTTCGCAGGCGGGCGGCTCCTGCGCCGCCCAGGCGCCGGGAGACGGCACCGCCGCCAGCGCGACCATGGAAGCCGCGACGGCCAGGCCGGCGCGCCTAGATGCGCCTGGCATGGTCCAGCGTCCACACGCCGTGAGGCGAACGGCCGACGTTGACCTGCCGCACGACCTTGTTGCTGGCCAGGTCGACCACGCTCAGCTTCTTGGCCCAGCGCGACGTCACGTAGAGCGTCTTGCCGTCGGCCGAGACGTCCATGCAGTCGGGACCGCCGGGCACCGGGTAGGTGGCGACCACCTTCAGCGTCGCCAGGTCGATGCGGCTGATGCTGTTGGCCACGCGGTTGCTCACGAACACGCTCTTGCCGTCGCCGGCCGAGCGGAAGGCGTGGGCGCCCTTGCCGGTGGGGATCTTGCCGACCAGTTTCGGCTCGGCGCCGGCCACGTCGAACACCTGCACGCCGTCGCTGCCGGTGAGGCCCACGAGCAGGGTCTTGTCGTTGTGCACGCCGAAGATGTCGGCCGGCATGGCGCCGGTGGCGGTGCGCCACTTGATGGTCTGGGTGGGCAGGTCGACGGCGATCATCTCGTCGCTGTCCTGCATCGTCACGTAGGCGATGGTGCTGGTGTTGTCGATCCAGATGTGGCTGGGCGTCTTGCCGCTGGCGATGCGCTTGGCCAGCTTCAGGTCCTTGCCGTCCCAGCGGTAGACGTCGACGTGGTTCAGCCGGTTGCCCGCCGTGACGAACCACTTCATGTCGCGCGAGAACTGCAGCTGGTACGGATCGATGATGCCGTAGACCACGCGCTGCACTTCCGCCGTGCGGGGGTTCAGGAAGGTCAGCGAGTCGCCCGCCGAATTGGCCACGATGACCGACTTCTCGTCTGGCGTCATGTAGATGTGGTGCGGCTCCTTGCCGGTGGGAATGCGCTGCTTTTCCGTCCAGTCGACGGGATTGATCACGCTCACGTTCGCGTCCAGCGAGTTGAGCACGAAGATCGGAGGGGGTTCTGGCGCTGCGGCGGCGGTATGGGCCGCGAAGGCCGTCATGCAGGCAAGCAGGAAAGCCGCGAGGCGGCCATTCGGTCGGGCTGGGAGTCGCAAGGGAATGTTCCGGGAGAGAGTTCGGAATGTTAACGGCCGGCCCTTAAGACTGGCTGACCGGGACCGTGCCCTTTTCCCCTGTTTCTCAGCGTTTTCCTCGCGTTTTTCCCTTCTATTTCAACGCCTTGGCGGGTTTGGCCGGCGCACGCAGGCCCGCCACCTCGTCGGCGGTCAGCCAACGCCACTGCCCGGGCGCGAGTTCGGCAGGCAGCGCCAGCTCGCCGATGCGCGAGCGGTGCAGCCCCTCCACCCGGTTGCCGACCGCGGCCAGCATGCGCTTGACCTGGTGGTACTTGCCCTCGGTGAGGGTGAGCCGCAGGTGCAGCGGGCCGTCGGATTCGCAGGCGGCGGCGCGTACCGGCTTCGGATCGTCGTCGAGCACCACGCCGGCCAGCAGTTTCGCAATCTGCGCCTCGTCCACCGGGTGCTTGGCCGTCACCTCGTAGACCTTGGGCACGTGGTGCTTGGGCGAGCCCATCTTGTGGATGAACTGGCCGTCGTCGGTCAGAAGCAGCAGGCCGGTGGTGTCCTGGTCGAGCCGGCCGATGGCCTGCACACCCTGCACCGCGCCCTTGTTGGGCCGCAGCCGCAGCGGTGACGGCAGCAGCGTGTAGATGCTCGGATAGGTCGAGGGCTTCTGCGAGCACTCGGTGCCGGCGGGCTTGTGCAGCATCAGGTAGGCCTTCTCGTGGTACTCCCACGGGGTGCCCTGGACGATGTAGTGGAGTCCTTCGGGTTCCAGGTCGGCGAACGGGTCGTCCACCACTTCGCCGCCGATGCTCACGTGGCCTTGCTGGACCAGCCCCGCGCACACGCGGCGCGTGCCGAAGCCCTGGGTGTAGAGGATGTCTTGCAGATGCATGGGAAAAGAAAAAAGCGGCCGCGCCGCCAGGGCACGACCGCCTTCGAGTTTGCCGCAGGATCAGTACCCTGCCGCCAGGCCCGTGTTGCGGCGGGGGTCGTTGGCGCCGTAGAAGCGGTTGTTGCCCACCGGCTTGCCGCCCAGCGAAGGCGCGCCGACGATGATCGCCGCCAGGTGGTTGGCCGGCTGCGGCACGCCCAGGTTGTGGCCCATGTCGGTCAGGATCTTGCGCGTGTCGGGGCTCAGCGCGTAGGCCTCGACATTGGTGACGTCGGGCAGCCACTGCTGGTGGAAGCGCGGCGCGTCCACGGCCTCCTGCACGTTCATGCCGTAGTCGATGGCGTTGATCATGGTCAGCATCACCGCAGTGATGATGCGGCTGCCGCCCGGGGTCCCGACCACCATCACCGGCTTGCCGTCCTTGGACACGATGGTCGGGCTCATGGAGCTCAGCGGGCGCTTGCCCGGCTCGATCTTGTTGGCCTCGCCCTGCACCAGGCCGTAGAGGTTGGGCACGCCCACCTTCGAGGTGAAGTCGTCCATCTCGTCGTTCAGCAGCACGCCGGTCTTGGCGGCCGTGACCTTGGCGCCGAACCAGTCGTTCAGCGTGTAGGTCACCGAGACCGCGTTGCCCCACTTGTCGGCGATCGAGTAGTGGGTGGTGTTGCTGCCTTCGTGCGGCGCGACGCCGGGCTTGATGTCCTTGGAGACGCCGGCCTTCTTCGGATCGATGACGGCACGGATCTTCTCGGCGTAGCCCTTGTCGAGCAGGCGCTCGAGCGGGTTCTTCACGAAGTCGGGGTCGCCCAGGTAGCTGTTGCGGTCCACGTAGGCGTGGCGCATGGCTTCGATCTGGTAGTGCACCGCCTGTGCCGAGTGGTAGCCCAGGTCCTTGAGCGGATAGCCCTCGAGGATGTTGAGCATCTCGCAGATGATCACGCCGCCCGAGCTCGGGGGGGGCGCCGACACCACGCGGTAGCCGCGGTAATCGCACTCCACCGGAGCCATTTCGCGCGTCTTGTACTGGTCGAGGTCGGCCTGCGTGATCAGGCCCTTGCCGGCCTGGCTGGAGGCCACGATGGCATTGCCGACCCAGCCCTTGTAGAAGCCGTCGGTGCCCTTGGCGCTGATCTCGCGCAGGGTCCTGGCCAGGTCCTTCTGCACCAGCTTGTCGCCCACCTTGTAGGGCTCGCCCTTGTTCAGGAAGATGGCGGCCGTGGCCGGGTCTTCCTTGAAGTCGGCCGTGGCGGTGGCGAGCAGGTCGATGTCGCCCTGCTGCAGCGCGAAGCCCTTGTCTGCCAGCTGGATCGACGGGGCGAGCAGGTCGCCGCGCTTCATGGTGCCGTACTTCTCGCGCGCGTATTCCATACCCGAGACGCTGCCCGGCACGCCCACGGCAAGGTGGCCCTTGGTGCTCAGGCCCTTGATGACGTTGCCGTCCTTGTCGAGGTACATGTTGGCCGTGGCGGCCAGAGGTGCCTTCTCGCGGAAGTCGAGGAAGGTCTTGCGGCCGTCGGCCAGTTGCACGGTCATGAAACCGCCGCCGCCGAGGTTGCCGGCCGCGGGGTAGACCACCGCCAGCGCATAGCCCACGGCCACCGCCGCATCGACCGCGTTGCCGCCGCGCTTGAGCACGTCGACGCCGACCTTGGTGGCCAGGTGCTGGGCACTCACGACCATGCCGTTCTCGGCCGCGACGGGCGCCACAGAAGCGGCGTTCGACGCGCCGGCCGCGGCCAGCGCGAGCACCGCCGCGACGGCGCCCCTCAGCCTGGGAGTCCAGTGGATTTGTTGCATGTTGAAGTCTCCTCTAGAGCGTGTTGAAGAATCTGATGTGTGTGTCTTGCCGATCGATAAGGTCAGGCCGTCAGCAGCGCCTTGCGGCGCAATGCGTCGAGCGCGATCGCGACCTGCTGGCGCGCGAACTCCCGGACGGCCGCCGGGTCGGTCAGCGGCTTGTCGTCCTTGACGAAGCGCAGCCGGTCGCTGCGCACCTCGGCTTCGAGATGCTCTGCCAGCGCCTCGTGCGAATGGGTGCCGTCGAGCAGCGGCAGCAGGCTGCGTTCGAGCAGCGACACCGTCACGTGCTCGTGCCACTGGTTGCAGGTGCTGGCCGTGACGCTGGCGCCCGCCACCAGGGCCACCGAGCCCCGCACCGCGGAAAGCGCCTGGGGCAGGCTGGAAATCGCATCGGCCGTGAGCACCGGCGAGCGCCTGAAGCGCAAGGCGCCGAGGATCAGCAGCTCCTCGACCATGGCCATCACAGCCGGCTCGACCGCCGCTACGGGCTGTCCCACCAGCCCGGCCACGGCCCCGATGAGCGCCCCGGCGGACATCGAGGCCGGATAGCGCGTGTCGAGCAGATGCGCCACCGCCTTGTGCACCGGCAGCCGCATCGTGACCTTGAGGCCGCGCTGCGCATTGCAGGGCTGCTCGCGCGCGTCGAGCGAGAGCGCGGTGCCGTCCTCGGTCTTGAACATGCCGGCGAGTTCGAGCTGGCGGATGCGCCCGGGCTGCAGCTTGTAGCGGATGTCCCTGGCATGCGACTGCCCCACCAGCAGCGTCTGCCGGAACGTGCGGTTGACCAGGAAGTCGAGGTACTGCTCCATGAGCACCTGGCTGCCGCCGCATTCGCGCAGCAGCGGATCGCGCACCTTCTCGCCGTAGTTCTGCACGAACATCGTCGAGGGCTCGGCATCGCAAAGATAGGCAAGGCCACAGGCCTCCGCGCGCGCGACGAACTCCTTGAAATAGCACGGCGCGTTGCAGGGCTCGAGGAACTCGTGCAGCAGGTAGGAGCTGTTGGCGTTGCGCACGATGGGCATAGCCTCTTCGAGCGTCTTCTTGAGCACGCTGTCGGCGCGGGCCGACTGCTCGAGGAAGTCGAGCATGCCGCGGGCATAGGAGAGCTTTTCGTCGGGAGAGTCGCGGGGGCCGCCGCGCAGGATCATCGCGTCGCGCACGATCTCGCGGGCCTTCCAGCCGGGGTACACGTTGTAGCTGACGTAGGCAACGCCGTCCGGTGCGAGGTTCTCGCTGCAGATGCGCAGGATCGCCTCCTGCACCGGGCCCGGCACCCAGCTGTAGACGCCGTGGCAGACGATGTAGTCGAACTGGCCGAACGAGGCATCGATGTCCGCGAGATTGAAAGCCCTGAGCTCGATGTTCGAGAGCCCCGCGCGTGCGATGGCCGCCATGCCCTGCGCCACCTGCACGGTCGACAGGTCGACGCCGACCGCGCGCGCCTGGGGATGGCGTGCCGCGAAGGGAATCAGGTTGCCGCCGGCGGCGCAGCCGAGTTCGAGCACGCGGGCCGTTGCGGGAGGGGGAACGTCGAGACCGAAGAGAAAGGCCAGCGCTTCCAGGTGCTCCATCGCCGATTGCGGGAACGGATGCGAGTCATAGGGCACCGTGTCGTAGTAGCTGGTCAACTCGGAGGTCAGGGAATCCGGCACGGGCGTCCTTTTCGGGATCTGGGCAGGCGGGCGAGAGCGGGAGATTGCAGTGACTGCAATGTGACAGTGCCTGCCGACTATAGCCTTGCGCCCAGGCAAAAAGAAGCGCGGCTTCACGGGGCCGCACACGGGTGCCGCCTGCAAAAAAAAGCCCAGCACGAGGCTGGGCTTGAAATGCCTATCTGCTTGGCAATGCATCAAGGCCCCCGCTCAGGTTGACCGGCGGGGGACGGTTTACCCGTCAAGGAGAAATCAGAAAACCGGATGGACATGCCGGACAGTCGTCGAGCCGCCAGGCCCGTTTGTGAACAGCTTGTTTTCCACGGGCATAGTTTACTGTATATTTGTACAGTCTTTTCAGCAAGGATGCACGCCATGCCGCCAACCGAAGAAACACCCGCCCCACCCAACCATGCGCTCAAGGATGCGCTGGCCTGGATCTCGAAGTTCGCGCATGCGTGGAAGGCCATCGAGCCCTCCCCGAAGAGCCTCAGCATCGACGGCTTCATCATCTGGGGGCCCGTGCTCTACGAGAAGCACAAGGGTGAAGATCCGGTCCAGCTGGCGCGGCAGCTGTTCGGTCGCTCCGGCGAATACTTCAAGTATCTCTACCCCGAGCGCGGGCGCAGCTCCAACGATCCGCGGTCTTAGAATGCCCCGATGAATTGGCGCACACTGCTTCCGCTTGCTCTCCTGGTCCTGGCCGGCTGCTCGACCCCACCCAACGAAGTGATGCAAGTCCGCGAAGGCGTGCTGCGCGCCATGACCTATGTCCAGGCCTCCGACTACTGCGACGCGCGCGACAAGACGCCGCGCTGGCTTGGCAGGGCACCCGCGGAGCAGGGCGTGCTGTTCCAGTGCTATTGAGCTGAATCCGGGTGGCCGCGGCGCCGCGACAATCCCCGGATGACCACCCTCTACCTGCAGATGACCGAAAAGCTCTCCGAGCACTGGAGAGCCAACAACAACGCCTATCCCCAGAAGTTCGTGCTGAGCCCGGCACTGCGCGCCGAATACGTCCATTGCCTGGAGCTCATGACCATTCCGGGCGAGCGGGACATGAGCGCGACGAAACACATGGGCGTGCGCATCGAGATCGACGAGGCTTCGCCCGGCGTGATGGTGGCCGCCGATGGAGCCGAGGTCGCACTGCGGTAGCGGCAGGCTGCAGACGTCCGCAAGCACGTCTGCTTTCGGGGCTCGCTGCTGAAAACCTGAGAAGACCCGGCGACTGACCCCCTCTGCCGGGCTAGAAAAGATGCTGCTGCGAGCTCGTCAGGGCCGCGAAGCTCTCTCCCATGGGCTGCAGGATGGCATCCGCGATCGGCTGCAGCTGCCGGCTCAGGTAGTGGTCGTAGTCGATCCGGGAGTGGAGGGCCTCCATCGGTTCCGGACCGTTGCGCGTCATGACGTACCGGATCCAGCCGCCGTTCTGGTACTGCCTGGGCCGATGAAGCCGGTCGTTGTGCTCGTCGGCCAGGCGCGCGGCGCGCACCTGCGGCGGCACGTTGACGAGGTAGGCATCCAGGCGATGGCGCAGGCGCTTCCTGTAGACGAGCAGCTCGTCCTGGCCGCCCGACAGCGTCGAGCGCACGTACTCCCTCACGAACTCCTCGTAGGGCTCGCCGCGGAAGATGCGCGATAGCAGCCCCTCCTGGAACTGCCGCGCCAGCGGGGTCCAGTCGCTGCGAGCCATCTCCAGGCCGCGGTAGATCATTTCCTCCTTGCCCGCGGCGTCCTTGCCCAGGCCGGCATAGCGCTTCTTGCTGCCCACGTCGGAGCCGCGGATGGTGGGCATGAAGAACTTGCTGTAGTGGGTGTCGAACTCGATCTCGAGGAAGTTCTCGAGTCCGTGCGTCTCGCGCAGGGTGCGCGTCCACCAGTCGTTGATGTCCTTCACGAGGCCCGCCGCGACGGCATGCGCCTCCTCGTTGGTGTGGGTGCGCCCGAGCCAGATGAAGATGGAGTCGGTGTCGCCGTAGATGGCCTCGTAGCCCCGGCGTTCCACGAACTCGCGCGTGAGCTTCATCATCTCGTGGCCCCGAAGAGTGATGGCCGACACCAGCTTGGGATTGAAGAAGCGGCACTCCGACGCGCCCAGCACGCCGGCGAACGAGTTCATCAGCAGCTTCAGCGCCTGCGACAGCGGTTCGTTCCCGGCCCGCTTGGCCTCGTCACGCGCGCGCCAGAGCGTGGTCACGATCTCCGGCAGGCAGTGCTTCGTGCGCGAGAAGGTCGTTCCCTGGGGGCCCTGCACGACCGCGGCCGGGTCGGCGGCGCCGGCACCGGTGCCTTCCACCAGGCCCACGGGATCGACGAGGAAGGTGCGGATGATCGAGGGATAGAGGCTCTTGTAGTCCAGCACCACGACGGAGTCGTAGAACCCCGGCTTCGAGTCCATCACGTAGCCCCCGGGAAAGGCCTTGCTCGGGATCTCGCCCACGTTCGGCGCCACGTAGCCCAGGCGATGCATGCGAGGCAGGTAGTGGTGGCTGAACGCCGCGATGGAGCCGCCGAAGTGGTCGATCTGCAGGCCGGTGGTCTGCGCTCGTTCCAGCACGAACTGCAGCAACTTCGCCTTCTCGAAGATGCGCAGGACGAGCTCGCAATCACGGATGTTGTAGTGCGCGAGCGCGGGCTTGTCCTCCTGGTAGCGCCGCTCGATCTCGGCCATCTTGTCGTATTCGTCGCCGATGGCCTTGCCTTCGCCGAGCAGCGCCTGCGAGACGCTCTCCAGGCTGAAGGAAGGAAAGCTCCACATCGCGGCCCGTAGTGCCTCGATGCCATCGACGATCACCCGCCCGGCCACTGACGCGAACAGATAGCCCTGCTTGCCCGGATGGGTGCGCCAGTCGATGGCGCCTCGCTCCCGTCCCGGAAGCAGTTGCGTCCCGCAGTCGTTGGCCGTCTTCTGCAGCACCCGCAGGTCGAACTGGATGACGCTCCAGCCGACGATGACGTCCGGATCGTTCCTCTCGAACCATTCGTTGAGCTTCTCGATCATGGCCTTGCGGGTCGGGCAATAGACGAGAGAGAAGTCCGCAGGCTCATCCCGCCCGGATGGCGGCTCGCCAAGCATGAAGACCACGCGCTGCGGAAGGCCGTCCAGTGCAATGGAATAGAGCGCTTCGTGCTGGCTGGTTTCGATGTCCAGCGACACCACCTTCAGCGCCGGGCGGAACTCTGGCGCGGGCCTGAGCTTGCCGTCGACGACGGTGGCGCGGCCTGCCCGCCCTCCTTCCACGAGCACGCCGGCGGTAATGAAGCGCTCCATGAGATGGCGGTCGTGCGGACGCACGTCCGCTTCGAGCACAGGAACGCCTTGCGGCTGCAGCGCACGCGCCAACCGGCCCAGCTGCCGGAAGTGCCTCGCATAGACACCGACGACGGGTTCCTGCCCGAAGGTCTTCAGGTCGAGCTCGCGAATCTCCATTCCTGGCATGGCGGCAAGCTGCGCCTCCACTGCCGCGCGGTGCCGGGCGGCGACGAACGCGACGCAGGCCTGGGAGGTCAGGAGCACCTTCACCGGTCCTGCATCCGTGGCCAGCCAGTACTCGATCTCGGTGCCGGCGGGTGCGTCACGCCAGTGGCGGGTGAGGATGAATCCCTTGAGTTCGGTGGACGCCGCGGGAGGCTGAGACATGGGGGTGCGAGGAAAGAAGGGCGGACTCGGTCACGCCCGATTCTTGCGCAGCCATCGCCACGTTCCGCGGAACCTTGGCCGGGGCTGCGCGCCTGCCTCGACCTTTGGAAAAGACTGGATCCGCCGATGTCGGCCGGGCGGCGGCCATCTTGTCATGGCTTTGCGCCCGACCCCGAAGCTCCCGCATGGCTCGATCACCTATCATGCCGCGCCGTCTCTTGGGCATCGGCCCATCGCAACGTACGAAGCAGAGGTCTCTCGAGTGAAAGAAATATCAGAACGGCTGGTCGCAATGATCGGCCAGCCTTTCGACAGCAAGAAGGTTCGCGAGGTACTGGGCTCCTTGGGCGTCAAGAGGGTTTCCGGTCCGGGTGCCTTCTCCTCGAGCGAGGAGATCATCTGGATACCCAGGGCGTCCGTGCGCATCGACATCTACCAGGCGCAAAAACTGAACGGACTGACGGGATCGAACCACCCCGAGGACGAAGCATGGATCGTCGGCTCCGTGGAGCTTCTCGCGCCCGGATCGGACGACAGGATCAAGGCACCGTTTTCCGGCCCTCTTCCTATGGGCCTCGCCATCGGCTCGACGCCGCAGGATTGCATCGACGCGCACGGCCCACCCGACCTGGACGAGGAGCACGAGCGGCCCGGGTTCTCCGGCAGGGTGCTGGCCTGGCGCAAAGAACACCTGAACCTGGCGATCACGTTCGGCGGCCAGGAGCGCGAGCGCACGATGATCAGCCACACCGTCTGCCTGATCGGCTGCATCGGCGCCTGGCGCCATACCCATCCGGAGGTGTTCGCGCCCTGACCGGCCGAGGCCGCCGGCTGGCCGCGCGCTCGACGTATCCGGCAAGAAGCCCCGCAGTCTTGGCAGATACACTTTTTCCGACCAACACCCGGTTTCGCCCGCATGACCGCGCAAGCCCCATCCACCATGCGCACGCTGGAGAGCGTACCGGCGGAGTCCGGCCTGGCCACCCTGAGGGATTTCGGGATGTGCCTCCTGGCCCTGGTCACCCTCGCTCGTTCCGGCAATGCGCAGGACATGCACCGCGAGGCCCTTCTGGTGCTGAAAAGCCTGGTTCCCTTCGACTCGGCATGGTGGGGAGAAGTCTCGCCCGGCTCTGACGGCAGCCCGCCCAGGAACTGGCTGCACGGCAGCATCGGGCTGAGCGCCAGCTTCGCGCAGGAGTGGAATGCGCTCGCCGACGCGGACGAGTTCGCAAGTGCATCCATTGCACACTGCGGCGTGGTGCTGCGCGGCGGCTCGGGCGACGGCAGGCATGCGCCGGGGAGCACGGTCGACACGTTCTGCAAGCGGCACGGCCTCCATCACGCCATGGCGATCACGCTGGAGTTGCCGGCGAGCGGGCTGCTGTTCTTCGTATCGATCTACCGCCGCGGTGCCGACTCGGCTTTCCGCGATGAAGAGGCCGTCATCTTCGGCGAGTTCACACGCCACCTCGTGCAGCACTGGCGCGATGTGCTCGACGGCCTGCAAGGTGCCGTGCCGGGCCGCGCGTGGAGCGCGTATGCGTTCGCCGATGGCGCAGGCCGCCTGCTCTACCTGGGCGCAAGGCTGGGCCAGGTCCTCCATCGGGCCCATCCGGACTGGCAGGGAACGATGCTGCCTCCCGACATCGCGGACCTGGCCCGCCAGGCGCCGTGCTCCGTCGCGATGGGCCGCTCGGATCGCTTGTCGATCGCGCCCTGCGGTCGCCTGCTCGCGCTGGTGCTCGAAGACCGAAGCCCCGGCGATCCACTCGCCCCGCGCGAACGCCGGGCCGCCACCCTGTACGCCGAGGGCCGCTCCTACAAGGAGATTGCCGAGCAGCTCGATCTGAGCCCCGCGACAGTGCGCACCTACCTGCGCAACGTGTACGCCGCCCTGGGCGTGCGCAACAAGATCGAGCTTCTGTCCGCCCTGGGCTCTGGTACTCGCGAGGCCCCGTAGTTTCCCGCCCCTCCTCATTTGCAGAGGCCTGACCGCGAAGGCCGCTCGCTACGCTGCCGGCTCCAAAGCTCAGCCTGCGAGAGCGGGCACTACACCCAAGGAATTCCCCAATGAGACTCGGCTTCCAAACCATGGCCGCCAGCCTGCGAGCGCGCGGACTCGCAACCGCATGCGGCCTGGCACTGCTTGCCTGCGCCGCCCATTCGCAACCGATGCCGCCCCCGCCCGCGGGCGCACCGGCTTCTTCCGTTCCCGTCGCGCTCCAGGAAGTGCGCTGGCAGATGCTGAACCCGGGCATCAACGCACTGACCTTCCGCTCGATGGACCGGATCTTCGACACCCGGGAAGTCACCCACCGGCGCGCGACATGGGCCATTCCGCGCAACGACGCGCCGCTGAACTTCCGCTACGAGTTCGCAGGCGCCGCCCGCACCCCGGAGGACTTCCTCGACCGCACCTACACCAACGCCCTCGTGGTCATCAAGGACGGCGCCATCGTCTACGAGAACTACCGCAACCTTTGCGACGACAGCACGCGGTTCATGGGCTGGTCCATGACGAAATCCATCGTCTCCACCCTGGTCGGCATCGCGCTGGAGGAGAAACGCATCGCCTCGATCGAGGATCCGATCGTCAAGTACCTCCCCGAGCTCGCGCGCGGCGCCTACAGGGACGTGTCGATCCGGCAGGTGCTGGAGATGCGGTCCGGAGTGGACTACGAGGAGCGGTACGACTTCCAGAATCCCGGCATCGCGGCGAGCAACCACATGTCGTCGCTCGTGCGAAACACCTCGCGCTTCGCGGATGTCGCCACGACCATCGGGCGTGCGCATCCGCCGGGCAGCCACTTCGCCTACAAGACGATCGACACGGCCGTGCTCGGCTGGCTGGTCGAACGCGTCAGCGGCACCACCTTTGCGGGCTACATGAGCGAGAAACTGTGGGAGCCCCTGGGCGCGGAGAGCAACGGCTTCTTCATCATGGACGGCGGCCCGGGCGTGGGCCGCGAGTTCACGGGGGCGGGATTCAATGCAACCGCGAGGGACTGGGCGCGCCTGGGACTGCTTTTCCTGAACAACGGCCGGGCGAACGGAAGGCAGATCATTCCCGAGAAGTGGGTCAAGGCGGCGACGGCCTCGGTGCCCGGCAGCGACTCGCCGAACGGCGGATACGGCTACCAGTGGTGGACCTTTCCGAGCACCGGCGCGTACTACGCCCTTGGGCTGCAAGGCCAGTACACGTACGTCGACCCGGCCACCCGCACGGTGGTCGTGAAGCTCAGCTACATGCCGCCGGGCCGCGATGAGCCCTATGCCGAAACGCGCGCCTTCCTGCAGGCGGTCTCGGCCTGGAAGCCATCCAGATAGAGGACCGCATACGGATGAGCCCTGTTTGCGGCAACCACTTCAAATCATCGCGAAACCGCCCGATGCCCCGATCGTCTGGCCAGTGACGAACAACGCGCGATCGGATGCCAGGAACGCGACCAGGCCGGAGACGTCGTCCGGCCTGGACAGCCGTCCGACGCCCTTTGAGATCGGATAGAGGTTCACCATCTTTGCGAGCAGTTCGTTGTTCTGCACTGTTGCGTCGGGATGCAGCGGACCGTCCTTGATGCCTTCGTGCGAGACCGCGCCGAGGGCGATCGAATTGACCGTGACCGCGTGGCGGCCGTGCTCGCGCGCCAAAGCCTTGGCGAAGCCCGCGATGGCGGCCTTCGCGCCGGAGTACACGGCCATGTTGGCCTCGCCGATCCGGCCGGCCTCCGAGATGATGTTCACGATGCGCCCACGCTTGGCCGCAACCATGCCGGGCAGTACCGCGTGGCAGCAGTGGAAGGTGCCGTACACGTTGAGGTTGACGATCTTGGCCCAGTCGGCCACCGGCATGTCGACGAAGGCCGGCGTGCGACCGCCCTTCTCGCGGCGCTCGGGAATGATGCCGGCGTTGTTCACGAGGATCTGCACCGGCGCGTCGAAGTGCCGCGCGGCGGCATCGACCATGGCCTGCACCTGCTCGGCCTGCGTGATGTCGGCGGGCGCTGCCAGCGCCTTGCCGCCCTGCCCCTCGATCTCGCGCGCCACGGCCTGCGCCCGCTCGGGGAACAGGTCGTTGACCACGACGCGCGCGCCTTCGCGGGCGAGTTCGATGCAGATCTGCCGGCCCACGCCCTGGCCGCCGCCGGTCACCAGCGCGACCTGTGAGTCCAAACCGAGTTTCATATGTGTGTTTCCTTGATTGCTTGCTTGCTTTGAATGGATGGGGAATGCGGACGGGGCTCAGCGCCCCTGGAACACGGGCTTGCGCTTCTCGACGAAGGCGCGCATGCCTTCCTTGCGGTCCTCGCTGTCCACCAGCATGGCCGCGGCATAGCGCTCGTACTCGAGGCCGCTGTCCAGGTCGGTCTGCATGCCGCGGTTGACGGCCCGCTTGACGAAGCGCACCGCCAGCGGCGGCATCTCGCCGATCTGCTGCGCGAGGGCGATGGCGGCCGGCAGCAGTTCGGCGCCGGGCAGCACCTGCGTGACCAGGCCGTAGTCAAGGGCTTTGGCCGCATCGATCTGCGCGGCCGTGAACATCAGCGCCTTGGCGCGCGCCTCGCCGATCAGCCGCGGCAGCCGCTGCGTGCCGCCCGCCGCGGGAAGCACGCCGAGCTTCACTTCGGGAAGGCCCAGCCGTGCATGGTCGGCCGCCAGCCGCAGGTCGCAGCACAGCGCCAGTTCGAGGCCGCCGCCGAGCGCGACACCGTTGATCGCCGCGAGAGTGGGCTTCTCGAATTCCTCGATGCCGCGGAACAGGTCGTGCGTCGCCTTCTGGGCGACGAAGAAGTCGGTGGCGCAGATCTGGTGGTCGGCGCGTTCCTTGATGTCGGCGCCGGCGCAGAAGGCGCGCTCGCCGGCGCCCGTGAGCACCACCGCGCGCACGCGCTGGTCGGCACGCGCCAGGTCGAAGAAGGCGTGGGCGAGGTCGGACTTCATCGTGCCGCCCAGCGTGTTCATGCGGTCGGGCCGGTTGAGCGTGACGATGGCCACGTGCCCTTCGACACGGTAAGTGAGCGTCGAGAGTTCGACGAGGTCGGGGCGGTTTTTTTCTTCAGGCATGGTGTTTCCTTGCGAGTTCTTGCGCTGTCATGCCGTGGCGCGGGAGAGCACGTGCGCGACGGCCACCGACCCGAGCCCGATCATGTGGGCCATGCCCCAGCCGGCACCTGCGTGCTGCCGGTCGCCGGCCTCGCCGCGGAGCTGCCGCGTGATCTCCGCGATCTGGCCGATGCCGGTGGGCCCCAGCGGGTGCCCCATGCCGATGAGGCCGCCCGATGCGTTGATCGCGCAGCGCCCGCCGATGCGCGAGTCGCCGCGCAGCAGGTATGCGGCGCCCTCGCCCTGCTCGCACACGCCGATGGCTTCGCTGTAGAGCAGTTCCTCCACCGAGAAGGCGTCGTGGAGCTCCAGCAGGTCGAGCCGGCTTGCGGGAATCGCCGCCTGTTCGAGCGCCGCGCGGGCGCTGGCGCGCACGAGGTCGACCGCCGCGGCGCCGTAGGAGGTCTCGGGTGTTTCGCTGCACGCGGTCGAGGCGCGCACGCGCACGCAGCGGGAAGCGTCCAGGCCCAGACGGCGCAGCGCGCGGCCCGACACGACGATGACGGCTGCGGCGCCTTCGCCGCGCGGGCAGCATTGCTGCACGGTCAGGTCGCCCGCCACGGCCGGCGAAGCAAGCACCTGTTCGAGGGTGCGCGGCTTGCGGAACTGCGCGAACGGGTTGCGGGCGGCATTGCCATGGTTCTTCACCGCCACCTGCGCCATGGAGGCCGCGTCCGCACCGCGTTCGCGCAGGTAGGTGCGGGCCATCATCGCGAACTTCACGGCAGGCACGTTGGCCGTCTCGCTCAGGCGGGCGAGGCCTTCCTTGTCGGCCGCGCGCCGGGCGTCGCCGTGCTTGTCCACGCCCACGGCCAGCACCACGTCGCTGACGCCGCGCGCCACCTCCATGCACGCCTGCCGGAAAGCGAACGAGCCCGATGCCGATGCGTTCTCGACCTGCGTGACCGCGAGCCCGCTCGAGCCGAGGTGCCGCAGCATCACGCGCCCGGCCGCCATGCCGATGGAGGTGGTGCCCACATAGGCGCTGTTCACCTGCGGCCAGGCCAGGCCCGCGTCCGCCAGCGCGGCGCGCACCGCGGTCAGGCCCAGGTGCGTGTAGGGCGTCTCGCTCGGGAACTGGTACGCGTGCATGCCGATGCCGGCCACGTATACGCCTTCGTTGTCGTCGATCCAGTTGCTCATCGCGCCGCTCCTTCAGCCGGAACGAAGCGGCAGGCGAAGGTCTCGCCGCCCGGCTGCGCCACCGCGACGGCACGCAACGCCATGCCGACATGCAGGGCCGACTCGTCGGAGCCGGCGATCACGCCTTCCTCGACGAGCCCGTCCTCGATGAGGATGTCGGCGGCGATGCGCGGCACCTCCATGCCGGGCAGCAGTGGCACGTGCAGAGTGACGTACTCCAGCAGCTTGCCGCCGCCGGGACGCGCCACTTTCTCGGCGCCCTGCAGCGGATCGCCGCAATGGCTGCAGCCGGGCACGTTGGCGGGAAAGACGAGCTTGCGGCACGCCGGACATTGCGCATAGAGGAACTCCAGCGACTCGCCGTCGGGCGCGAGCTGGTAGAGCGTCGGATGCTGTGGCTGCAGGCCACGCAGGTCAGTGGTCATAGAAACGGATTTCCCGGTTGTCGAAAAAAAAGAGGAGTTGGGGGGTGCGGCGCGCGTGCTACTCCAGCCTGGCGCCGGAGTTCTGCACCACCTCGCGCCAGCGCGTCATCTCGGACTTGACGAAGGCGTCGAGCTTCTCGCCGCGCATGCCGCGCATCGGCACGCTGCCGAACTTCTCGGTGGCGGCCAGGACTTCCGGATTCACGATGACTTCCGCCATGGCGTCGGCAAGGCGCTTGACGATGGGCGCGGGCGTCTTCGACGAGACGAACATGGCGCCCCATGCGCTCGACTCGGCGCCGGGGTAGCCCAGTTCGGCGACGGTCGGCAGGTCGGGCGCGCTGCCCAGGCGCGACTTGCCGGTCACGGCCAGCGCCTTGAGCTTGCCCGACTGCACGAAGGGCAGCACCACGGCCGCGTAGTCGAAGGCCAGGTCGAGGTTGCCGGCGATCAGGTCGGTCAACGCGGGGCTGCTGCCCTTGTAGGGCACGTGCGTCATCTTGATGCCCGCGGTCGTCTGGAAGAGCTCCGCCGTCAGGTGCGTGGCCGTGCCCGCGCCCGCCGAGCCGAAGTTGAGCTTGCCGGGGTTCTGTTTGGCGTACGCCACCAGCTCGGGCACCGTCTTGAACGGCTTGTTCGGGTTGATGACCAGGATCAGCGGCGATTCCGACATGCCGTGCACGGGCGTGAAGTCCTTGACCGGGTCGTAGCGCACGTTCTTGTAGAGCGCGAGGTTGGCCGCGTGCGTGCCCTGCGTGCCGTAGATCAGCGTGTAGCCGTCCGCCGGTTGGCGCACCGCGTATTCCACGCCGATGGAGCCGCCGGCACCGGGGCGGTTGTCGACGACCACCTGCTGGCCGAGCTTCTCGCCCAGCTTCAGCGCAAGCAGGCGGGAAGTGTTGTCGGTGATGCCGCCGGGCGGAAACGGCACGACGAAGGTCAGCGGCTTCGAAGGCCAGCCGTCGGCTTCGCCAGCCGCATGCACTGCAGTGGCGAGGAGGAGCGCGCTGCTGGCAGCGACGAGAGCTTTGAGGAAGGTTTTCAAGGGTTGTCTCCGGGTTTTGTGACGCTATTCGATTGCGTTTTTTCTACGAATAGGCGTAGACTACTTCAACCCATCGTTGTTTGACAACCATGTTTTCTGCCTCTTCCAGGAAATTATTCAGCTGAGATCGCCGGTAAATGCATGACTCCCGTAGCTATGATCGGTAACTTCTACGACCTATCGGAGGATTCATGCCAACCATCGTCCCTGCAGCCGCCCGCACGATGACCCTGCTCGAAGTCTTTGCGCGCGAAAAACGCGAGCTGTCCAACTCGGACCTGGCCCGCCTCATGGACCTGCCCGAGAGCAGCTGCTCCGACCTGCTGCACACGCTGCACGAACTGGGCTACCTGCTGCGCACCGCGCGCAGCCGGCGCTTCTATCCAACCGCGCGCCTGCTCACCGTTGCCAAGGAAATCTCCGCGAGCGACCCGCTGTACGCCGTGGGTGCCGAGGCCTGCGAGCTGCTGCGCGACCGCACCGGCGAGACCGGCCTGTGCGGCCGGCTGGAGAACGGCGTCGTGAAAGTCATCGCGCTCAGCGAAGGCCGCCACGCGCTGCGCTACATGCAGCACGTGGGCGACAAGCTCGCGCTGCACGTCTCCGCCCTCGGCAAGGCGATCCTCGCGGTCGGCACGCCGGAAGAGGCGGCGCGCCAGCTGCGCCTGAAGCCGCTGCGCGTGCTGGCCTCGGGCACGCTCACCGACCTGTCCGAACTCGAAGCGCAGGTGGAACGTGCGCGCGAACAGGGCTGGATCTGGGTCGAGAACGAAGGCAGCGAAGGGCTGACCGCAGTGGCGGTCGCCGGCCAGATCGGCGGCGAGACGCTGGCCCTGTCGGTGGCCGGGCTCACCCATCGCATGCGAGACCAGCGCGAGCGCTGCCTGGAGGCATTGCAGGAGGTCAAGGCCATCGTCTTCCGCAAGCAGGCCGCCGAAGGCGCGACGCGCGAGCAGCCGGCGACGGCAGCGGCCTCTTCTTCAACGGCTTCTTCGCCGGCCTCTTCATCTTCCCGCCGCGGCGCCAAGGCCTCGCCTCCCGCAGAGCCTTGAGCGCGGCCCACCTTCATCACCATCAAACAGGAGACAACGTGTACACCCAGACTGCAGAACAAGCCATGCTGCGCGACAGCATCCGCCGCTTCATGAAGAGCGAGGTCGCCCCCATCGTCGCGCGCCACGACCAGGAGAAGACCTTTCCCTTCGAGCTGCTCAAGCCCCTGTCGGAGTTCGGCTACCTGGGCGGAAGGCTGTCGGAAGAAGAAGGCGGCATGGGCCTGGACCAGCTCACCTGGGCGATGCTGATGGAGGAAGCGGGCTATGCCTGGCTTTCGCTGCGCACCATGCTCAACATCACCAACGCGGCCATCAACAAGCTCGCGGCCGAGGCCACGCCCGCGCAGAAGGAGCGCTTCCTCAAGCCGCTGCTGAACAACGAGCGCCGCTGCTTCAGCGCCATCAGCGAGCCGGGCACGGGCTCCAACATCGCGCAGGTACAGACCCGCGCCGACCTGCAGGGCGACCACTACGTGCTCAACGGCCGCAAGCTGTGGATCACCAACGGCGCCTTCGGCGACTTCGGCATCGTGGTGGCCCGCACCTTCAGCCCCGACTGCCAGGGCCAGCTCTCCACTTTCCTCGTCGAGCGCGACGTGTCGCCTTACGAGATGCGACGCGTCGACACGATGGTGCTGCGCAGCACCGGCACGGCCGAGCTGGGCTTCGACAACGTCAAGGTGCCGCGCGAGAACCTGCTGGGCGAGGAAGGCGGCGCGCTCAAGAAGATGCTGATCGGCCTGGACAGCGCGCGCGTGAACATCGCCATGGGTGCCGTGGGCGCCGCGCAGTCGGCGCTCGACCTCTCCATCGACTACGCGCGCACGCGCACGCAGTTCGGCAAGCCCATCGGCAGCTTCCAGCTGGTGCAGAAGCTGATCGTCGACATGACGATCCGCGTGGAGGCCGCGCGCGCCCTGGGCCTGCGCGCCGCAGCCGCGCTCGACTCGGGCCACGACGCACGCACCGCCGCGTCCATCGCCAAGCTCTACGCCACCGAAGCCGCCCACGAGGTGGCCAGCATGGCGCTGCAGGTACACGGCGGCCTGGGCTACGCAACGGACTACCCGATCGAGCGGATCTTCCGCGACACCCGCGGCGGCACCATTCCGGAAGGCACGACCGAAGTGCAGACGCTGATCGTCGGGCGCGAGATCCTCGGCATCTCGGCCATCGCCTGAACGCCGCGGGAGTCGCACAGCATGACCCATCCGGCCTTCAGCACCGACCTGTCTCGCCTCATCAATCCGCGCGCCATCGCCCTCGTCGGCGCCTCCGAGCGTCCGCAGAGCATCGGCGGGCGCACCCTGAGCAACCTGCTCGACCATTCGCAGATCGACGGCGAGCTCTACCTGGTCAATCCCACCAAGAGCGAGCTGCGCGGCCATCGCTGCTGGCCCAGCATCGCCTCGCTGCCGCAGACGCCCGACGTCGCCGTGATCGCCGTGCCCGCTTCGGGCGTCATCGCGGTGATGGAGGAATGCGCGGCCCGGCGCGTGCCCTTCGCGATCATCCTCACCTCGGGCTTCGGCGAGGCCGGTGCCGAGGGCCAACGCGCCCAGGCCCGGCTCAAGGAGATCGCCGAGCAGGCCGGCATGCGCATCTACGGCCCGAACTGCCCGGGCCTGACCAACGTCAATGCCCGCCTGGGCATGACCTTCTCGCCGTCGTTCCCGCATGACCTGGTCAAGGGCCCGATCGGCCTGGCCACGCAGGGCGGCGGCCTGGGACGCAACGTGATGCAGGCGATGGAGCGCGGCATCGGCATCGGACTGTGGGCCTCCACCGGCAACGAGGTGGACCTGCAGGTGGCCGACTTCATCCACTACATGGCGACCGCGCCGGACATCAAGGTGATCGTGACCTTGCTCGAAGGCATCAAGGACGGCCCGCGCTTTTTGGCCGCGCTCCAGTGCGCGGCGGACAACGGCAAGCCGGTGATCGCGCTGAAGGTCGGCAAGTCGGAGTACGGCCAGCGCGCCGCGCAGTCGCACACAGCTTCGCTGACAGGCTCGGCCGAGGTCAACAGCGCGGTGTTCCGCCAGTACGGCGTGATCGAGGTCGACGACATCGACGAACTGGTCGACACGGCCTGGCTCTTCGCACGCGCCATGCCCGGCGAACGCGAAGCGATCGGCGTGTACTGCTCCTCGGGCGGCACCACCGCGCTGACCGCCGATGCGGTGGGCACCGCCGGCCTCACGCTGGCCGAGTTCGCGCCCGAGACCAAGGAGCTGCTTCGCAGCAAGCTGCCCGACTACGCGGCCATCAACAACCCGGTCGACACCACGGCCGCCGTGCTCAGCGACGCCGACCTCGTCGAGAGCACGCTCGGCGCGGTGGCGGCGGACCCCAACACGGGCTGCGTGGTCACGCCGATCGCGCTGGACTACGGCGAAACCACCATCCGCATGGCGCAGACCATCATCGCCGCGCAGCAGCGCGTGCGCAGCCCCATCGTGCCGATCTGGATGAGCGACCGGCTCGGCGAGGGCTACCGCATGCTGGTGGAAGCCGGCTTCGCGCCGCCGCGCTCGGTCGGCAAGGCGATCGCCGCGATCCGGCGCTGGACCGAATGGGGCCGCTGGCACCGCAGCGTGGCAGGCCGTCCGGCGCGCCGCCTTCCGGCCGCAGTGCCAGCGGCGCAGGACGAGGTGCGCAACCTCTCGGAACTGCAGGCCAAGGCCCTGCTGGAGAAGGCCGGCATCCCGCTGCTGCCCGTGGCCGTGGCGCGCACGCGTGAAGAAGCGCGCCGTATCGCCGACGGCATGGGCTACCCGGTGGTCGCGAAGATCGCGAGCCCCGACATCCTGCACAAGTCGGACATCGGCGGCGTGCGCGTCGGCATCGCCGACGGCGCGCAGCTGGCGCTGGCATGGGACGACATCATGGCCTCGGCCCGGCATCACAAGCCCGATGCGGCCATCGACGGCCTGCTGATCGAGAAGATGGCGCCGGGCGGCGGCGTGGAGCTGATGGCGGGCGTCACGCGCGATCCGGTGTTCGGGCATGTGATGACATTCGGCCTGGGCGGGGTCTACGTGGAGATCCTGCGCGACGTCACGCGCCGGCTGCTCCCGCTGAGCCCCGAGGATGCCGCTTCGATGGTGCGCGAGATGCGCTGCTTCCCCGTGCTCGACGGCGCGCGCGGCCGCCCCGTGGCCGACGTGCCCGCGCTGGAGCGACTGCTGCTGGGTGTGTCCGAGTTCGTGACGGCGAACGCCGAGCGCATCGAGGAGATGGACCTCAACCCGATCTGGGTCGGCGCCCGGGGCGAAGGCGCCCTGCCGCTGGACGCGGTGATCGTCGAGCGAGGGGCAGCGTGAGCGCCGGCGGCCCGCTCGCGGGCGTCACCGTGCTCGACTTCAGCGAACTTCTGCCCGGCCCCTTCTTCACGCAGAACCTCGCGGAGATGGGCGCGCGCGTCATCAAGATCGAGCGCCCGCCCGGCGGCGACAATGCGCGGCGCATGGGGCCGGGCGGCTTCGAGGCGGTCAACCGGGGCAAGCTCAGCCTGCTCGCGGACCTGAAGGACGAGGCGCAGCGCGCCCGCGTGCACGAGCTCGTGGCGCAGGCCGACGTGCTGGTGGAGTCGTACCGCCCCGGCGTGATGGCGCGCCTGGGCCTGGACCACGCGAGCCTTCGCGAGCGCTTCCCGCGCCTGGTGTACGTCTCCCTCAGCGGCTATGGCCAGCAGGGGCCCTGGGCGCAGCTGCCGGGCCACGACATCAACTACCTCGCCGCGTCGGGCGCGCTCGCGGTCTCGGGCGAACCCGGCGGCCCGCCCACGCAGAACTTCGGCCTGCCGGTGGCGGACCTGTGCGGCTCGATGTATGCGCTGTCGTCCACGCTGGCGGCGCTGCTGCAGCGCGAACGCACGGGCCAGGGCCAGCACCTGGACGTGGCCCTGGCCGACTGCGTGCTGCACTGGATGAACCCACGCCTGGGCGCCTACCGCGCCGACGGCGCGGACAGCCTCGAGCGCCAGCGCGCGTCCACGCAGCTGAAGCCCGCGTACGGCAGCTTCCGCTGCCGCGACGGGCAGCACCTGAGCGTCGCGGCGCTCGAAGACCATTTCTGGGCGCGCCTGTGCGGCGTGCTCGACATGGGCGAGTTCGCGCACGAGTCCTACCGCTCGCTGGGCGCGCGCAAGAAGCAGGCACAGGCCATCAACGACCGCATCGCGCAGCAGCTTGCCACGCGCGATTCGGCCGAAGCCTTCGAGACGATGGCCCGCAACGACCTGCCCGTCGCGCCCGTGGTGTCGCCCGCAGATCTCGCTGCGCTGCCTCAGTTCGCGCAGCGCGGCCTGCTCAACGGCGCCGATGCGCTGTCGCTGGTGCGCTTTCCGGTGCCGCTCGCGGGCGTCGATCCATCGGCGCTCGGCGGCGCGCCCGGCCTCGACGACGCACGGCAGCTGCTGCAGTGAGCCAGCCACCGCTGCCCACGCGGCTGACGCGGCTCTTCGGCCTCACCTACCCCATCCTCGGCGGCGGGCTTATGTGGCTCTCGGACGCCCGCTACGTCGGCGCGCTCACCAACGCGGGCTGCATGGGCTTCATCACCCCGCGCTCCTTCGAGGGCGAGGCCGCGCTGCGCGAGCAGCTGCGCCACTGCAGCGAGATCACCGCAGGCCGCCCGTTCGGCGTCAACCTCACGCTGTCGGCGCGCCCGCAGGCCAACGCTGGCGTGCAGGCCTCGCTGGAGACAGCGCTCGACCACGGCGTGCGCCACTTCGAGACCGCGGGCTATGCGCCGGACGCGCTGATCCAGGCCATCCACGCAGCCGGCGGTGTGGTGATCCACAAGGCATCGAGCGTGCGGCACGCCCTCGCCGCCCAGGCCGCCGGCGCCGATGCGGTCGCGCTGGTCGGCATGGAGGAAGGCGGGCACCCCGGCGCCAACGAGCTGCCGACCATGCTGATGGGCGCGCTGGCCACGGCGCGCGGGCAGTTCCACGTTCCGCTGGTGCTTGGCGGCGGCATCGGCCATGGCAGGCAGCTTGCCGCCGCGCTCGCGCTCGGCGCCGACGGCGTGCTCATGGGAAGCCGCTTCCTCGTGAGCGACGAGGTCTCGGCCCATGCAGCCTACAAGAACCACCTGCTGGGCTGCGACGAGCACAGCACCGTGCGCCTGCTGCACACGCTGGGCAACACCTGGCGCGTGCTGCGCAACGACACCGCCGCGCAGGTCGACGCCATCGAGCGCGCCGGCGCGGCGGACCATGCCGCCTTCGGCACCCTGCTCGACAGCCGCGTGGCGCGCGACCGCTGCTACGGCGACGGCGACTGGCGCGGCGGCATGCTCTCGCTCGGGCCGGCCATCGGCTTCGCCACGCGCACCGAGCCGCTGGCCGCGATCGTCGAAGACCTCATCCGCCAGGCACGCGCTGCCGTGGCGCACCTGAACGAATCCACCGCACCGCAATGACCCAAGCACTTCCCTTCCTCGACCGCCTGGCCCTTCCCCTCATCGCCGCGCCCATGCTGCGGGTCTCGGGCATCGACTGGGTGTCCGCCGTCTGCGCGGCGGGCGTGATCGGCGCCTTCCCGACGGCCAACTGCCAGACGCTCGAGGAATTCGACGCCTGGCTCACGCGCCTGGACGAAGAGGCAGCCGCCGCGCCCGGCACCACGGCGCCCTACTGCCCCAACCTCATCATGCGGCGCGACCCCGCGCGCGTGATGGCCGAGGTCGAGCTGATCACGCGGCACCGCGCGCAGATCGTCATCACCAGCGTGGGCTCGCCCGCCGCGGTGGTGCCGCGCCTGCACGAAGGCGGCTGCCGCGTGTTCGCCGACGTGGCCTCGCTGCACCATGCGGTGCGTGCCATCGAGTCGGGCGTGGACGGCCTCGTGCTGCTTACCGCGGGCGCGGGCGGCCACACCGGCTGGGCGAATCCCTTCGCCTTCGTACGCGCGGTGCGCGGCGTGTTCGACGGCCCCATCGTGCTGGCAGGCGGACTGTCGGACGGTGTGGCCCTGCGCGCCGCGAAGGAGCTCGGCTGCGACCTCGGCATCATGGGCACCCGCTTCATCGCCACGCAGGAGAGCCTGGCGAGCGACGAGTACCGGCGCATGCTGGTCGACAGCTCGATCGACGACGTGCTCCTCACCCGCGGCTTCACCGGCCTGCCCGCCAGTTTCCTGGCGCCCTCGGCACGGCGGCTGGGCATCGACATCTCGACGCTCGACGAAAGCATCTCGGTGGAAGAAGCGAGAAGACGCTACGGCGGCGGCGCCAATGCGGCGCCCAGCCAGCGCTGGACGGACATCTGGAGCGCGGGCCACTCGGTGTCGGGCGTGCGCGCCGTGCCGACGGTCGCCGAACTGGTGGATGCGCTCGTTCAGGAATACCGCGGCGGCGCGGCCACCGAATCGCGCTCCACGTAGCGCAGCCCGACGCGCGCCTTGCGCTGCGGCAGGCCGTTGTCGGCGATCCGCGTGAGCAGCAGGTCGACAAGGCAGCGCGCGGTCTCGGCCTGGTCGATGTCGAGCACGCTCACCGCGGGGTCGTGCTCGGCCGCGAAAGGCGTGTCGCCGATGGCGACCACCGAGATGTCGCGCGGCACCTGGAGCCCGCGCGCGGCGATGGCGCGCAGTGCGCTGTTGAGCATGTGCGTGCCCTGCACGATGAGTGCGGTAGGCCGGTCAGGCCGCGCAAGCAACTCGGTGACCTCCGCCTTGACCGAGGCCGTGACGCTGCGCGCCTGCACCAGCAGATCGGGTACGGGCAGACCCGCGGCCTGGAACGCCGTGCGAAAACCCTGCACGCGGCGGCGCACCGGGCGCGTGTCGCCCTGCCAGAGAACGAGGGCGATGTCGCGGTGTCCAAGGCCGAGCAAATGCTCGACCACGCGCCGCACGCCGCCCGCGTGGTCGATGAGCACGGCGTCGTGCGCGCCGCTGACTTCGCGGTCGAACACGACGGCCGGCATCGGCAGCACCCGCAGTGCCTCCACCAGCGCCGCGTTGCGCTCGTTGCCTGGCGCGAGGATCACGCCGTCCATGCCGCGCTGCGTGAACGTTCCCAATGCCTTCGTCTCACGATCGACGTCGTTGGCGCCGTTGGCCAGCAGCAGCAGGTAGTCGCGACGCAGGAACTCGTCCTCCAGCGCGCGGAACACCTGCGCGTACAGCGGGTTCGAGATGTCGGGCAGCAGGCAGCCCACGGTGCGGCTGAGCCGTGAACGCAGCACGCGCGCCGCGTGGTTGGGGCGGTAGCCCAGCGCCGCCGCAGCCTGGTTGACCTTCTCCTGCGTGGCCGCCGATGCGCCGGCGCCGTTCATCGCCCGCGAAGCGCTGCCCAGCGAGACGCCAGCCAGACGCGCCACGTCGCGCAGATCGATCTTCTGTTTTCCTGAATTCATTCGGATGGAGATTCCCTTGCTGGCAAGAAGACCGGGGACTTGGACGGGGTGAATCTTAGGTGACAGCAGGCAAGGGTTTTCACCATTTCGGAAACGTTTCCAAAATCGAACCATGAACGCATCGAATGACGAAGAAGGAGACATCCATGCCCTCGCAAGCCATCCAGCCCGAGCAGCAGCTTTTCGCCGAGGCGCTCGGCGACCTCCGGCCCTCCGCGCAACGTCTCGCGCAGCGGCGCATCCTGGTGGTGGGCGCGGGCCAGCGCGACATCGACGACCCCGATCCGCCCGTGGGCAACGGCCGCGCGATCTCGCTGCTGTTCGCGCACGAGGGCGCGACGCTGACCTGCGTCGACATCAACCCCGCCTCGCTGCAGCAGACCTGCGAGCTGGTGCGCGCATCGGGCGCGACGGTCCACGCCGAGGTGGCCGACGTCTCGCAGCCCGAGGCCGCAGCATCGACGGTGGAGCGCGCGGTGCAGAAGATGGGCGGCCTCGACGGCCTCGTGATGGTGGTGGGCGTGGCCAGCGGGCTCTCGCTGGACAACCAGACCGCCGAGGCCTGGGACCGAGAGCACGCCACCAACGTGCGCTCGTGCATGCTGTTCGGGCAGCAGGCGCTGCGGCACATGGCGCCCGGCGGCTCGATCGTGCTGCTGTCGTCGATCGCGGCGCTGCGCAACTCCAGCTTCAACCCGGCCTACGAGACGACCAAGGCGGCGCAGGTGTCTCTCGCCCGCTCCATCGCGATGGCGGGGCAGGCCAGGGGCGTGCGCTGCAACAGCATCCTGCCCGGCCTGATGGACACGCCCATCGGCCGCGCGGCGACGCGCCGCAGGTCCGACCGCCTCGCGATGCCGCTGCCCTTCGGCCGCCAGGGAACCGGCTGGGAAGTGGCCTATGCGGCCCTGTTCCTGATGTCGCACGAAGCCTCCTACGTGAACGGCCACGCGCTGGTCGTCGATGGCGGCCTGACCGGCGGCATCGCCGCGCCGCGCGCCTCGGCCTGAGCAAGACCATGCAGCCGCTTCAGAGACGCCGATTCCTCCAGGCAGCCGCCTGCACGGTCGCGGCGCCGCACCTGGGCGCCGCGATGGCGGCGCGCGACGATGCCTACCCCAGCCGCCCCATACGCCTGATCGTGGGCTTTCCGGCGGGCGGCTCGGCCGACCAGTCCTCGCGGCGCCTGGCCGAGCAACTGGGCCGCCAGCTGGGCCAGCCGGTGATCGTCGACAACCGTCCGGGCGCCTCCGGAAACATCGCGGCCGCGGCAGCGGCGCGCAGTGCGCCCGACGGCTACACGCTCTTCTACGGCAGCAACGCGACCCACGCGATGAACGTCAGCCTCTATCCGAAGCTGGACTACGACCCGGTGAAGGACTTCGCGCCCATCGCGCTCGAAGGCAAGGTCTACAACGTGCTGTGCGTCAACCCGGCTTTCGAGGCGCGCGACCTCAAGAGCTTTCTGGCCATGGCCAGGGCCAAGCCCGAGCGCATCGCCGTCGCCACGCCCGGCAACGCCACCAGCGGCCATCTTTCGCTGGTGCTGCTCAACCGCGCGGCCAAGGTGCAGCTCGCACACATCCCGTACAAGGGCAGCGCTCCGGCGCTTACAGACGTGCTCGGTGGGCAGGTGCCAGCGATCTTCGACAACGTGGCGGGCAACCTCGCCTACATCCGCAGCGAGAAGATCCGCCCGCTGGCCGTCACCTCGCGCGCCCGGCTGCCCCTGCTGCCGCAGGTGCCGACCTTCGAGGAACTGGGACTGCCGGACTGCGAGATCGCGGCCTGGGGCGGACTGTGGGCGCCCAGCGGCACGCCGCCGCCCGTCATCGACAGGCTCAACCAGGAAGTGAACCGCGCGCTGCAGACCGCGGCGGTGGCCGATCGCATGCGCGAACTGACCATCGAGCCACAGGGCGGCACGCCCCAGGCGCTGGCCGACTTCGCGCGCAGCGAAACCCTCCGGTGGCGCGAGGTGATCCGCGCCGCCGCCATCCGACTCGACTGAAAGAACCATGGCCCGCATCCCCTACTTCGACCTCGCCGAGGCGCCCGCCGAACTCCACGCACTGCTGGGCGGGCGCCCTCCACTCAACATCTACCGCATGGTGGCTCACGGCGGCGCCACCGCGCAGGGCTTCCTGGCCCTGGGCTCGAGCATCCTGCGGCACTCCTCGCTGCCGGTGTCGCTGCGCGAACTGGTGATCCTGCGCGTCGGCGCGCTGTGCGGCTCCAGCTACGAGGTGACACAGCACCGCCGCGTGGCCGCGCAGGCCGGCGTGCCAGCCACCCAGGTCGAGGCGGTGCTCGACCATCCGCAAGGCAGCGTCGACAGGGCCCCGTTCAGCGAACTCGAATGCCGCGTGCTCGATTTCACCGACGCCGTGGTGCGCCAGGTCAAGGCGCCGAGCGAGATGTTCGATGCGCTGGCCGCGCAACTGCCGCACCAGCAGCTGATGGAGGTCGTGATGACCACCGGCTACTACATGCTGGTGTGCCGCGTGCTCGAGAACTTCGAGGTCGACCTGGAAGGCAGCGACGTGCTCGCGGGCCACGCCCCGTGGGCCGAGATCCTCAGGCAGAACTGATCCGGGAGACACACATGAGCCTCACCCGACGCCAATTCGCGCTCGCCACCGGCCTGCTTCCGCTCGCGCCGGTGCTGCGCGCCCAGGAGACCTACCCCAGCCGGCCCATCACGCTGGTGGTGCCCTTTTCGGCGGGCAGCGTCGTCGACCTGCAGGCCCGCGTGATCGCGCGCGTGCTCGCCGCGCGACTGGGCCAGCCCATCGTGATCGACAACAAGGTGGGCGTGAGCGGCTCGATCGGCGCGGAGTTCGTCTCGCGCGCGCCGCCTGACGGCTACACGCTGCTGCTGGGCACGCAAGGCACCCAGGGCACCAACAGCGCGCTGTACAAGACGATCCGCTACGACCCGGTAAAGGACTTCGTGGCCATCCACGGACTCTCGGGCAACCCGAACGTGCTGGTGGTGAACCCCAGGCTCGGCGTCGGTTCGGTGAGTGAACTGGTCGAGCTCGCGAAGAAGAATCCGGGCAAGCTCAACTTCGGCTCGGGCGGCAACGGCACCGGCGGGCACCTGTGCCTGGAGCTGCTGCAGACGCGCACCGGCGCGCGCTTCACGCACGTGCCTTACAAGGCGACTTCGGCGGCACTGGTCGACCTCGTCTCGGGCAACGTCGATGCGATGTTCGACTTCCTCCAGACCGCCGCGCCGCACATCCGCAGCGGCAAGCTGCGCGCACTGGCAGTCACGCGCGGACAGCGCATGCCGATGCTGCCGGAGGTGCCGACCATGGCGGAGGCCGGCTACCCAGGCGTCGAGTCGCTGACCTGGGGCGGGTTCTTCGCGCCCGCGAAGACGCCGGAGCACATCGTCAAGCGCTTGTCGGTGGAGACCTCGGAAGCGCTGCGCTCGCAGGAGGTGAAGAACACGCTCGAATCGGCGGGCGGCTTCATCATCGACATGCCGCATGCGGAGTTCCAGGTCTATGTGGCCAAGGAAGCCGCCAAGTGGACGGAAGTCCTTCGCACGGCGGGAGTGACGCTGGAATGACTGCTGCCTCCACACCGCGCACGCTCGCTGCACCCGCCGTGGCTGCCGTCACCGGCGCGGGCAGCGGCATCGGCCGCGCGCTGGCCCTGGCCTGCGCGGGCGAGGGCATGGCCGTGGCGCTCGCCGACGTGGAGGTCGAGGCGCTCGCAGCCACCGAGGCGCTGGTTCGATCGATGGGCGTGCCCACGCTGGCGCAGCGCTGCGACGTGAGCCGCGCCGCCGACGTCGAGGCTTTCGCACAAGCCTGCGACGAGCGCTTCGGCGGCGTCGACTGGCTCTTCAACAATGCGGGCGTCGCGGTGCTCGGGCCCGCCTGGGCCGCGACCGATGCGGACTGGCAGTGGGTGCTGGGCGTGAACGTGCTGGGCGTCGCCAACGGCGTGCGCAGCTTCGTTCCGCGCATGCGCGCACGCGGCCGCCCGGCCCATGTGATCAACACGGCGTCGGCCGCCGGACTCGCGACGCTGGCGGGCTCCGCCGTGTACAGCGCGAGCAAGCACGCGGTGGTCGCCTTCTCGGAATGCCTCGCGCGCGACCTGGAGCAGGCCGGCTCGCCAATCGGCGTGACCGTGGTCTGCCCTTCGCTGCTGCCCACCGGCATTCACGTGTCCCAGCGCAACCGGCCCGACAACCTCGCCGATACTGTCGCGCCCGCCCCAGCCTATGACGAGAGGGTGCGCCAAGGCATGGCGGCATCCCCCATCGACGCGACGGACGTCGCCTCGGCCACGCTGGCGGCCGTGCGCGCGGGGCGCTTCTACGTGATCCCGCACGCCCACACGGGCGCGTCCGTCGAGAAGCGCATGCGCGCGATCCTTTCCGACTTCGGCAGGGAGCACCCCGACGCGGGGTGAGACGGCGCTTTCTTCCTTCCACACGACGGCCCTGCGCTGCCAGGGCCGAGCACTTTCTACAGGAGACTTCGAATGAACACGGAATCCGGCAACACGCTCGCGCAGGTCGCACAGCAACTTCAGGCCCTTCAGCGCCGCGTCGACCAGCTGGAGAGCGTGGAGGCGATCCGCGCCCTTCGTGCGCGCTACCACACGCTGGTCAACGAGGACCAGGGCCCGCGCCTGTACGAACTGTTCGCGCCGGACGCCAGCATCATCTACAACGGCCGACCCGAGGTCTTCGGCCGCGAGGCCATCCGCACCTTCTTCGAGAACTTCCCCGTGCAATACGCGCGGCAGTTCATCCACCAGCACGAGGTGAGCGTCGACGGCGACACGGGCACCGGCCAGTCGTACCTGGACGGCCGCCCGGTGCACGGCGGCAAGAGCTTCTACGTGGTGGGCCGCTTCGACGACGCCTACGTGCGCATCGACGGCCGGTGGTACTTCAAGAAGGTGGTGCTCACGGTCCACTACATGATCGAGGCGGCGGAGCACTGGGAGACCCTGCTGCCAATGACGAAGAAGGCGGAGGCCGCATGAGCATCGCTTCGCTTTTCGACCTCACCGGGCGCAGCGTGCTGGTCACCGGCGCCGCCAGCGGCCTCGGCCTGGCATACGCCGAGACCATGCTGGAGGCCGGCGCACGCACGCTCATGACCGACATGGACGCCCAGGCGCTCGACACCGAGGTGCAGCGCCTGAAATCGCGCTATCCGCTCGTTGAAGGCGCGACGCTGGACGTGGCCGACGCCACGGCCGTTGACGCGCTGGTGGACAGCATGGCTGCGCGCCACGGCGCCATCGACTGCGTGTTCGCGAACGCGGGCATCAGCGCGGGACGCGGCTTCATCGTGGAGGCGGGCCAGCTGGAGAACATCGACCTCGCGCACTGGGACAAGGTCCTGCGCATCAACCTCGACGGCGTGCTGCACACCGTGCGCGCCGCGGCGCGGCACATGAAGCCGCGCCGGGAGGGACGCATCGTCGTGACCACGTCGATCGCGGGCCTGCGCTCCGAGTCGCTCTCGGGCTACGCCTACGTCACCTCGAAGGCGGCGGCGAACAACCTGGTGAGGCAGGCCGCCATGGAGCTGGCGCCGCACAATGTGCTGGTGAACGCCATCGCGCCCGGCCCCTTCGCCACCAACATCAACGGCGGGCGCCTGCGCCTTCCCGAATCCGCCGAGCGGATGCGCACCCACATTCCCCTCGGCCGCGTGGCCCAGGCCGACGAGATCAAGGGACTGGCCCTGCTGCTGGCCTCGCCTTCTTCCAGCTACATGACCGGGGCGATTATTCCCGTCGATGGCGGCGCCTCGGCGCGGTAGCGAGGGTGCAGGACTGCTGCTTCGACGCAGGGCTGCCTCGCGCGACGCATCGCGCCGTATCGCGCCGCATCGCGCCAAAGGGGGGCGCGCGAACTGGTCGCCGTCCGTGCCGACCGCAGCAGTTCCTGCCGGCGGGCCGGACGATCAGCTAAGGCAGAGCGGCGTCGGCCAGGGCGAACATGGTTCGCACGGGCTTCATGAAATGGGGCCGCACGCGAGCGCTCCAGCTCGTCTCGCGGACCGCCAGCCATTCGGCGGAGGCCGTGGTCCGGTCCGAGACGAGGTCGTAGCACGCCAGCGACTCCTGCTCGTCGTCGTTGTTCCAGAAGCGCTGGGCGCGTATGCAGCCCGGCACCGCGGCCAGAGCGGGCAGGTGCTCCTGGTCGTACCAGCGCTGCAGCTCGATGCCCCAGCCGGGTTCGGGTTTCATCTCGACGACGTAGTGAGAGCGCGCCGACGAGTCCGCGCTGGCACCGGCGATGTCGTGCATCAGCGTCAGGCGGGAGGCCGCCACCCGTGTGCCGGGACAGACCTTGCTCGCCTCCCTGGCGAGCTCGATCAGGCAGTGCCTCGACAGCGCCGTGCGGTGGGGCAATCCCAGGTAGACGTACGAGAGCTGCAGCGCCTGCGAATGAACATGCCGGACGATGCGGCCACCGATTTTCTTCCAGCAAGGCAAGGTCGCTACTCCCTCGCCGAACCCAGCCGGAGCCGAGAGCGGGCCATGGCATCGCAGGAGTACGACGTCGGTTGGAATCCGGCCAGTTGTTGACATGTGCACCTCGGATGGAACCGCGTGGCGTCGGAGCCGCGGCTCAGGTTGGAAACCGGTACAGGGCCTGGGGGTTGTGCACGAGCAACTGCTCCAGGTGCCTCGCATCCGGCGCGATACGGCCCAGTGCATCCACGAGCACGCCGTCGTCGGGAATGTGGGTGTGGTTGGGATGCGGCCAGTCGGTGCCCCACACGCAGCGCTCGGGAAAGCGCTCCACCAGGATGCGGGCCAGCGCCTCGCCATGGGCATAGCGCTCGGCCGGCGGTGCATGCGCGTCGACGCGATCGATGCCGCTGACCTTCACGTGGAAACGCGGGTTCTCCAGCAGTTTCAGCAGCGCCTGGAAGTCGGAAGCATCCGGCCCGCGCGTGGCATCCACGCGCCCCATGTGGTCGATCACCACCTGAACCTGGCTGCGCTGCAGCGGCGCGGAGAGTTCGTGGACCAGCTCGCTCTCGAAGTGCACCTGCAAATGCATGCCGACCGCCGCCAGGCGCGGCGTCAGCGCGAGCACCGCCTCGACGCCCGCGGTGGTCGCGATGTGCCGCATGAAGTTGAAGCGCACGCCGCGCATGCCCGCTTGCGCCAGGCGCTGGAGTTCGGCATCGGGCACGTCGGCCTCGACCAGGGCGATGCCGAGATAGCGGCCCTGCCCCGCCGCGATGGCATCCTCGACCACGCGGTTGTCGGTGCCGTGCGTGATCGACTGCACGATCACGCAGCGCTCGATGCCCAGGGCGCGATGCAGCGCGAACAGCGTCTCCTTGGGCGCTTCCAGCGGCGTGGCCGGGCGGGCTGGCGCATAAGGAAAGCGCGCGGTCGGCCCGAAGACGTGCACATGGCTGTCGCAGGCCCCGGGTGGCAGGCGCAGGCTCGGTTGCGAGGGTCGCTCCAGATAGGTCCTCGCGGGAACGCCGGCCTCGGTGGTTGCATCTGTCATGGCGGTGTCTAGTGCGAAATGTTCAGCGCCACGAGGAATCGCGACACCATGTTGTAGGCCGCCACGGTGGCGACCACTTCGACCACGGCCGAAGGCTCGAAGCGCGCGTTCAGGCGGTCCATCAGCTCGGTGGGCACCTTGACATCGCGCGTCATCCGATCGGTCAGCGCCAGCAGCAGAAGCTCATCCTGCGTGAAGACCCCTTCAAAGGCGCCTGCGGGATCGGGCGCGCGCAGCGCATCGATCTTCTCCTGCGCGAATCCGGCCTTCAACGCATGCGGCACATGCGCCTCGAACTCGAAGGCCGCCTCGTTGAGCACGGCGACGCGCAGGATGATCATCTCGCGCAGGTCGGCAGGCACCGATGTGCGGTTGCGCACGGCCGTCAGCATCGACTCCCAGCCACTGGCGATGCTCGGGCTGTTGAGCAGCACCTGGTAGAGCAGCGAGATCCGGCCGCGCTCCGAGAGTATGCGGGCCTCGATGCCGGCGAGTTCGGGCACCGTGCCCGGCACCACCAGCGGAACGCGGATGTGGCTCGTGCTCATCATTCGGCCTTGATGTTGCGTGACTTGATCAATGCGGCCCACTTGGCCGTGTCGGCCTTCAGCAGCGCTGCAAGCTCCTGCGGCGTGGATGTCTTCGGCTCGGCGCCACCACGCAGCAGCCGGGCGCTGACATCGGGGTTGGCGATCGCGCTGCGCACGGCCTTGTTCAGCTCCTGCACCACCGCCGGAGACGTCTTCGCCGAGACGAAGAGCGCATACCAGTTGTTCGTGTCCACGGCCTTGATGCCCTGCTCGTCGAAGGTCTTGACCTGCGGCAGCGCAGGATGGCGCTTGCCCGCCGCGATGCCGATCGCCTTGAGCCTGCCGCCCTGCACGTGCGGCATGATCGCCGCGACGTCGGCGAACACGCCCTTGACCTGGCCGCCCATCAGGTCCGTGAAAGCCGGTGCCATGCCTTTGTACGGCACATGCAGGAAGCGTGCGCCGGTGGCTTCCTCGAGCTGAATCAGGGCCAGATGGGGAATGCTGCCGGACCCCGAAGAGGCCATCGGCGTGGACTCCTTGCTGGCCTTGGCCGTCTTCACGAACTCCGCGGCATCCGCTGCAGGGTCCTTCGCGCCGACCACGAGCACTTCCACGTTGTTCGCCACGAGCGAGACCGGCGCGAAATCGCGCTGGGTGTCGTAGGGCGACTTCTCGACCAGCGAGGGATTGATGGCGGCGGCGCCCACGCTGGTGATCCAGATCGTGCTGCCGTCCGCTTCGGAGCGCAGGGTTTCCAATGCGCCGAGCGCGCCGTTGGCGCCGGGCTTGTTGTCGACGATGACCGGGCGCTTGAGCTCGCGCCCGAGCTGCTCGGCCAGCGTGCGCGCCACGAAGTCGACCGGGCCGCCCGGGCTGAACGAGGTGACGATGCGGACCGGCTTCCCGCCGGCCTGCGCGAATGCGGCAGATGCCAGCGAAAGCATCGCGGCCGCGGCCAGGACTTGTCTTCTCTTCATCGCTTGTCTCCTTGCTTGCCTTGCGGGCCGCTCAGTCGCAGCGCGCCGTCATGCCGCCGTCCACGACCAGTTCGGTGCCGGTCACGAAGCGGGCTTCGTCGCTGGCGAGGTAGAGCGCCGCGCTCGCAGTGTCGCGGCCGTCGCCCATGAAGCCCAGCGGGATGCGTTTGACGCGCGAGGCCAGCAGCGCTTCGATGTCGCCACCGGTGCGCTGCCTGGCCAGGCGTGCCTCGACCATCGGGGTGTGCAGCTGTCCCGGCACCACCGTGTTGACGCGCACCCCGTCGGCCGCATGCTGGACCGCCACCACGCGCGACAGATGGATCACGCCGGCCTTGCTGGCCGCATAGGCCACCTGCGCGCTGCCGGTCCAGCGCAGGCCCGAGGTCGAGGCCACGTTGACGATGGCGCCGCGCTTGCGCTCGATCATGTGCGGCAGCACGTGCTTGCAGGTGAGGAACACGCTCTTGAGGTTGACGTCGATCTGCGTGTCCCAGGCCTCTTCGCTGAGCTGCACCGGGCCGCCCGCAGCCGAGCCGCCGACGTTGTTGATCAGGATGTCGGGCGCGCCATAGGTCTCGATGCAGGCCTCGACCATCGCTTGCACGCTCGCGGAGCTGGTCACGTCGCAGATGCAGGTGGCGATGGATGCCGCGGCGCTGCCAGCGAGCGACAGGGTCTCGGCCAGGCGCTCGGCGTCGCGGTCGACCGCGAGCACCCTGGCGCCCTCCTCCGCGAGCCGCACGGCCATCGCGCGACCGTTGCCCCAGCCTGCGCCCACGCAGCCCGCGCCGGTCACGATCGCGACCTTCGATTCGAATCTCTTCATCGTTGCTCCTCGAGCCCGGCTTCCCCGGGAAAACCTTGAGTCTGGGCCGAACGCAAGCAAAGTTAAATCGAATGAGGCCTATATCAGATATATCTTTGCGCTATGGATCTCAAACAGCTCGAGTACTTCGTCGTCGTGGTCGAGAAAGGCAGCTTCAGCCGCGCCGCGGCCGCCCTGAACCTGGCGCAGCCGAGCATCAGCCGACAGGTCGCATTGCTTGAACAGGAGCTCGGCCAGCGCCTGCTGGAACGCACCGGCCGCGGCGTCACACCGACGCAGGCGGGCCATGCGCTGCAAGCCCATGCCCGCGTCATGCTCAACGCAGCCGCGCAGGCCCTGTTCGAGATCAAGGAGATGAGCGACGAACCCGCCGGCAAGGTGGTGGTAGGGCTGCCGAACCGGGTAGCCAGCGGCCTGTGCGTGCCGCTCGTGCGGGAGTTCCGCGAACGGCTGCCCAATGCGATGCTGTCGGTGGTGGAAGGGCTGAGCCTCTCGCTGCGCGAGGGCTTGCTGGCCGGGCGCATCGACGTCGGCGTGCTCTTCGACCCTCCGCCAACGCCGTTGCTGAGCTACGAGCCCCTGATGCGCGAGCGACTGCTGCTCGTCACGCCAGAAGGCTATCGGCTGCCCGAGCGCGTCTCGCTGGCATCCCTTGCCGATTTCCCGCTGATCCTGCCCGCCGTGCCGAACCCCATCCGAAGCCTGGTCGACGCGGTGATGCTGCCGCGCAAGATCAACCTGAACATCGTGGCCGAAGTGGGTGCCGTGCACACGGCGCTGACGGTGGTCGAGGAGGGAATGGCCTGCTCCATCCTGCCCGAGGGCGCGCTCAATCTCAGCGCGCGCCGCGCGAAGGTGCGGGCAGCCCCCATCGGGCCTCCGGCCATGTGGAACAGCCTGGTGCTGGCAATGCCGACCGCGCGGCCCGCCAGCCGCCTCATCCAGGAGACCGCGAGGCTGCTGCGGGCGCTGGACTTTCGCGCGTATCGGCCGGCGGCGCCGATGCCAGCCGGCGAAGAGTGAATCTCAGAAGTCGATACGGATGCCCGCATCCTTCACTGCCTTGCCGATCTTGGCGAGGTCGTCCGCGATCAGCTGCCTGAACTGCGCCGGGCTGGACTTCACGGGTACGAAGGAGAGCTCGGCGAACTTGGCCTTCAGTGAAGGCGCATCGACTGCCTTCGCGATCTCGCTGTTGAGCCGGTTCGCGATGTCCGCGGGAAGGTCCGCGGGGCCCCAGATGCCGTACCACGACAGCAGCTCGAAGCCGGGCATGCCCGCTTCGGACAGCGTCGGCACATCCGGCATGGACGGAACACGCACCTTGCTGGTCACCGCGAGCGGACGCAGGCGTCCTCCCTGCACGAAGGGCGCGACGCCGGGCATCGGCGAGATCGCGGCCGAGACGTGGCCGCCGATCACGTCGGTCAGCTGCGGCACGGCGCCCTTGTAGGCAACGATCTCCATCTGCAGGCCCAGTGCGCGGTTGACCATCTCCTCGCTCAGGTGGCTGGTGGTGCCGAGCCCGGAGGTCGCCCAGGTGTACTTGTTCGGATTGGCCTTGGCCAGCCGCACGAACTCGCCCATGGTCTTGGCCGGCACGTCGTTGTTGACGGCGACGATCAGCGGCACATAGCCAATCTGCCCCACGGGGGTGAAGTCGCGCTGCGCGTCGTAGGTCTTCTTCGCGACGACCAGCGGCAGGTAGGCCTGGCTCGATGCGTTGAACAGCAGCGTGTAGCCGTCGGGCTTGGCTTTCTTCACATGCATCGCCCCCACGAAGCCCGAGGCGCCCGGCGCGTTGTCGATCACGATGGGTTGTCCGAGCTGTCGCTGCAGCTGGTCCGCCACGAGGCGCCCGACGGTGTCGATCGAGCCGCCCGGCGTGTAGGGAATGACCATTCTTATCGGCTTGTTCGGATAGCCCTGCGCATGAGCGAAGGCGCCCACGAGCAGCGCCGCGCCGGCGAGCGCCAGCTTCAGGCCGGAAAGGCTGGATTTCTTGACCATGTTGTCTCCTGGTGTATTGATGTGATTCGGGTGACGCCGCCATGGCTGAGCCGGCCGCCTCGTTGCGCTATGCGCCAGCGCGCGAGCCGTAGACGCGCTGCGCAAACGCTGCGATCGCGTCGGCCATCGCGCGAGGCTGTTCCGGCGCCATCGCGTGGCCCGCGTCACGGACCACCTGCACCGTGACCCGGTCGCCCAGGTAGGGCTTCATCACGCCGGGAATCACCACCGCGTCGTGCTCGGCCTGCAGATCGAGGATGGGCACGTGCTGGCCCGCGGAGAAGTAGTCGTCGACCGGCGTCACGCGCCGGGCGTGGCTTTGCGCCTCGTGCGCCTCGGCACTCCAGCCGTCCAGCCAGACGCGCGGGTCATGGCCCGGGGCGAAGAAGGCGCGCCGCAGGCAGTCGATGCGCTGCGCTTCGGACAGGCTCGGGTCGCCCGCGCCGTCGATCGCATCGCGCAGGCGGCCGTACGGCTTCTCCTGCGACCCGGGCGGCAGCTTTCCCGCCGATGCGGCTGCCATCACCACGCCGCGCACGAGGTCCGGGCGGTCCGCGGCCAGCGTGCGTGCTGGCTGGCTGCCCCATGCGTGACCCACCACCACGAGCGGGCCGGTGCGCTCGTGGTCCAGCACTGCCGCCACGTCGGCAGCGAAGTCGTGCATGTCCAGCGACTGCATCGGCCCCTGGCTGCGGCCGATGCCGCGCGGCTCCGGACGCAGCACTCGGAAGCCCTCGCGCGCCAGCATGGCCGCGACCTCGTCGTAGTCGCGCCCGGACCGCGCGAGCGAAGGAAGGATGCAGATCGCGGGCCCCTCGCCTTCGTAGGCGTACTCGATGCGGATCTGCGCACCGTCGCGCGCCGAGGGATAGCTGATCAGCTTGCGCGATACGGGGGCATGCGTCGCGGCCTGTGCGGTTGAATCTTTCGTCTCCATGCCTGGAGTCTTTCAGGGGCCGACATCAAGGGTAAGCACATGGCTCCTATAGCAGATATGTTTTTCTGCTATCTAGCCGTGCAATGGCGAAGAAAGTCTGCGGGCCACCGCGTCGCTCCCCGCCGTCTGGGTCTCGTGCGTGGAAATCGAGCGCGCAGGCGCGACGGTTCTCCGCGCTGCATGCCTGCAGGCGCGGACCGTCGATACCGAACGCGCGAAGGCGGTGTCGTACGCTGGCAGCCCCTCAGGCCATCAGCCCCTGCAGCCCATCGGCCTTGTCGAGCGACCAGATGTTGCGCAGCAGGGCCCGCGCACGCTCGGCGCCGATCACCGGCGCAGCGAGCTCCAGGAATTTGTCGTCGAGCTCCGCGTCCGACAGCGGCAGCTCGGGGTCGCCCTTGCGGTCGGGCTGCAGCCAGGCGTGGCGCTGGCCGTCGTTCGTCTCGATCTCGACGCGGGCCGAGCGCCGGCCCGGGAAGGCCGCATCGATCTCCGGATCGACCACGGCCGTGATGCGCGCCATCATCGCGCGCACGTCGGCATCGGCCAGCCGCTCGGGCGTGTAGGCCGCAAGGCGCACGCTGCCGTGCACCAGCGCGGTTGCCACCACGAAGCGCATGCTGAAGCGGGCCTCGTTCTCGGTGCGCGGATCCTCGTAGCAGGCGATGTCCAGCGCCGGGCCGTAGGTGGCCACGTGGACGCGGCGGATGTCCGCGGCCCGCAGGCCGTGCCGGCGCGCCAGCTCCAGCGCCCCGTCGATGGCCGCGAAGGTGTGTCCGCAACCGATGTGGTTCTTGAAGGTCAGCCGCTTGATGTGGAAGTCGCGCCCGAGCGTGTCGCCCACCGCCGACCAGTCGGGGCCATCGCTCATGGCGCGGCCGAAGCCTGCCTCGCCGTCGAGCACGTCGAGCGAACCGGTCACGCCCTGGGCGGCGAGCTGCGCGGCCAGCACGCCGCCTTCGGCGGCCCGGCCCGCATGCAGCGGCTTGGACATCGAATCCATGCGGAAGGCCTGCTGCAGCCCCGCCGCGAAGGTCGCGGCCGTGGCGAGCGCATGGGCGAAGGGCGCGCCGTGCAGCTCGAGGAGGCCGGCGGCGGAAGCAGCCGCGCCGAAGGTGCCCACGGTGCCGGTGTTATGCCAGTGGCGATAGTGGGCCCGCCCCATCGTCACGCCGATGCGCGTGGAGACCTCGTAGCCGAGCACCACGCCACGCAGGAAGTCCAGCCCGCTGGCGCCGCGCTCCTGAGCGATGGCGAGCGCCGCCGCCACGGTGGCCGCGCCCGGGTGGTACATGGCGTCGCGAAAGCTGTCGTCCACCTCGGCCGCATGGGCCGCGGTGCCATTGAGCAGCGCGGCTGCGCGGGCGGGTATAGGGCGCCCGTCGGGCAGGCGTGCACGGCCGCGGCCGATGTCGTCGGCCAGCAGCGTGCGAAGCTGCGGCATCGGTGCGACGTCGAGCCCCGGGAACAGCGCGGCATGCCAGTCGATCACCGCGCGCTTGGCGTGGTGAAGCACCTCGTCGTCGAGCCGGGCCTGACGGAATTCGGTGGCGTAACGGGCGAATGTCTCGGTGGCGTGCATGGGTTTCCGATCGGTTCGAGAAAAGATAAAGGGCAAGCAGCGGCGAACCCTGCCGGCGCGCCGCTCAGGCCAGCACCACCACCCCATCGGCGGCACGCACGCCCTGCCCCTGCGGCAGCACGAAGACGGGGTTGATCTCGGCCTCGACCAGGCGCTCGCCGAGCTGCGCCGCCATGGCCGAGAAGGCGACGATCGCGTCGACCAGCGCCTCTACGTCGGCCTTCGGCCGGCCGCGGAAGCCGTCGAGCAGCGGCCAGGTCTTGAGGTCGCGCGCCATCGACAGCGCCTCGGCGCGGCTCAGCGGTTTCAGGCTCTGCCCGTGTTGTGCGTCCTGCGCCAGCAGGCGCATGGTGGTGTCCTTGAAGAGCTCGGCCGTCACGCCGCCCATGCCCAGCAAGATGGCCGTGCCCAGTGCGTCGCGGTGCATGCCCAGGATCAGCTCCGTGCCGCCTGCCACCATCTCCTGCACCAGGAAGCGCTGCGCATCCGTGCCGGTGCGGCTCTTCACCTCGGCTGCCATGCGGCCGATGCGCTCGCCGATGGTGTCGGCGCCCAGGCCGACGGCGACGCCGCCCACGTCGCTCTTGTGCGTGATCTGCGACGACAGGATCTTGAGCACCACTCGCCCGCCAAGCTCGCGCGCGGCGGCTTCCGCCTCGGCCGGCGAAGCGACCACGCGTTCCGCGGCGCAGGGCACGCCGAAGCGCGAGAACAGCCGCTTGGCCTGCGCCTCGTCGAGCGAGCCGGATGGCAGGTCGCCGGCCTCGACCAGCGGCGGCGCCGCCTCGTCTTGGGCAGGCGCCACGAAGCGCTGCACGCGCAGCATGCCGGCAAGCGCAGCCGTGCAGCTCTCGGCCGCGGTGAAGGCCGGCACGCCGCGCCGCGTGAGCAGCGCGCCCACTTCGGGCGCATGCGGGCTCACATAGGCCATCACCGGCTTGTCGGAGTTCGGCAGGCATTCCTGGATGGCACCGGCCAGCAGCTCGGGCATTGCGAGGCTGGAGGAGCCGACGATGATCACCAGCGCGTCGTAGCTCGGGCTCGCCAGCAGCGCATTGATGGCACCGCGCAGCAGGTCGGGGCGCAGGCCCGCGAGCGTCACGTCGATGGGGTTTCGGTCGAGCACGGCTTCGCTGCCGGTCTGCAGCGCGCGCAGCGCATCGGCGGTGGCCGCGTCGGGCGCGGGCGTGTCGAAGCCTGCCACGCCCAGGTCGTCGGACACCAGCGTGCCGGCGCCGCCGGTGGAGGTGAGGATCGCGACGCGCGCGCCGCGCAGCTTGCGGCCGGTGCACAGCGCTGCCGGAATGTCGAGCAGGTCGGAGAAGCTCTGCGCGCGGATCACGCCAACCTGCCTGAACAGCGCGTCGTACATGCTGTCGGCGCCGGCCATCGCGCCGGTGTGCGACACGGCGGCCTTCGCGCCGGCCTCGGAGCGGCCGATCTTGAAGGCCACCACTGGCTTGCCCATGCGCGCGGCCTTCAGGCAGGCGGCACGGAAGCTGGCGGGGTTGCGCACGGTCTCGACGTAAAGCGCGATCACCTTGGTGGCCGGATCTTCGGCGAGGTGGTCGATGAAATCGGCCAGCTCCAGGTCGACCTCGTTGCTGGTGGAGATCAGCTTCGACAGGCCGATGCCGCGCGCCGCGGCGCGCGACAGCAGCGAGCCCAGGATGCCCCCGCTCTGCGAGACCACGCCGATGCCGCCGGCCTGGAACTCGTCCATCTCCAGCGCACCCGACGGCGACAGCACGATGTTGTCGGTCAGGTTGACGAGCCCGATGGTGTTCGGCCCCAGGATGCGCATCGCACCGGCGGCCTCCACCAGCTGCTGCTGGCGCCGCGCGCCCTCCTCGCCGGTCTCGGTGTAGCCGCTGGCCAGCACGATGGCGGCGGCGCAGCCGCGCTGCGAGAGTTCCTTCACGACCAGGTGCGCACGCTCGGCGCCCAGCAGCACGACGGCGACGTCGGGCACTTCGGGCAGAGAGGCGATGTCGGGGTAGCACGGCAGCTCGCCGATGCGCTCGACCTTCGGGTTCACCGGCATGATGCGCCCCGCGAAGCCGTGCTTCTGCAGGTAGGCAACCGGCCGGCCCGTGGTCTTCTTCGGGTCGGCCGAGGCGCCGATGACGGCGACGCTGCGCGGGGAAAGCAGCCTGGCGATGGCTTCGTTCATGGCCTCACTCCTTCGAAGCTGTCTTGGCCAGGAAGGCCTCCACCGAGGCGCGGTGCTCGCTGCTGGTGTAGCAGATGCCCTGCGCTTGGCTGCCCTGCGCGAACACGTCGTGCGAGGAGAGCTCGAAGCTCTGGTTCAGGATGGTCTTCGTCAGCGCCAGCGCGGTGGAGGACGCGGACGACAGCTCGCGCGCCCATGCCTGCGCGTCGGCCACAAGAGTCTCCGCGCTGGTCTTGCGATCGACGATGCCCAGCGCGAGGGCTTCGTCCACCTTGACCTGGCGGCCGGTGAAGATCAGTTCCTTGGCCTTGGGCAGGCCCACGCGGCGCGGCAGGAAGTACATGCCGCCGCCGTCGGGAATGATGCCGCGCAGCACATAGCTCCAGGTGAAGCTGGCCCACTCGCTGGCGATGACGAAGTCGCATGCCATCGCGGTGTCGGCGCCCAGCCCCGAGGCAGCGCCGTTGACGGCAGCGATCACCGGCTTGGGCATGGTGTGCAGCAGGGCCTGCACGTGGTGCACGCGCTGCTGGCGGTGCCAGCCGTTGAAGCCGACCTCCCCCGCCGGCGCGTTCATGCGCTTTTGCATCCCGCTGATGTCGCCGCCCGCGCAGAAGCCCTTGCCCGCTCCGGTGAGCACCATCGCCCGGATGCCCTTGTCGGCGGTCACGCGCTCCAGCACGTCGATGAACTCGGTGCGCATGTCGTCGCTCATGGCGTTGCGCTTGTCCGGGCGGTTGAATGTCACGGTCGCGATGGCGTCCGTCACCTGATAGTCGATGAGGGTGTAGGTCATGTTCTTCTTCCTGGGGGCTGGCCGGTGGCTGCCGTTCAATCGGCCTTGATGCCGTTTTCCTTGATCACGCGCGCCCAGCGTTCTTCCTCGGCCCGCACGTAGGTGTCGAGTTCCGCTGGCGGGCCGGCATTGATGACGAGGCCTTCGTGCTCGATCTTTCGCACGAAGTCGGGCGCGCGCGCCGCCTTGCGGGCCGCGGCGTTGAGCCGGTCGATGACTGCCGCCGGCGTGCCGGCGGGCACGTACAGGCCGTACCAGCTCTCCACCACATAGCCCGGCACGCTGGCGGCGATGGCCGGCACGCCCTTGAACGCGGGTGAAGGCTGCGCCGTGGTCACGCCGAGCGCGCGCAGCTTGCCGCTGTCGACGAAGGTGGACACCGCCGCGGCGGTGGCGAACATCATGTCGACCTGGCCGCCGAGCAGGTCGGTGAGCGCCGGACCGGCGCCGCGGTAGGGAATATGCGAGAGCTTGACCTTCGCGAGGTTGGCGAACATCTCGCCGGCCAGGTGGGCGGAGGTGCCCGCGCCCTGCGACGCGAAGGTCAGCTTGGCCGGATTGGCCTTGGCCGCGGCGACCAGGTCGGCCACCGACTTGTAGGGGCTGTCGGGCCGCACCACCAGCACGTTGGGGCCGCGCCCGATGAGGATGACCGGCGCGAAAGCCTTGTTGCTGCCGTACGGAAGCTTGGGCTGCAGCGCCGGGTTGACGGCATGGGCGAACGAGGCGACCACCACGCTGTAGCCGTCCGGCGCGCTCTTGGCCACGTTGTCGGTGCCGATCAGCGTTCCGGCACCCGGCTTGTTGTCGACGATCACGGGCTGGCCGAGATCCTTGGACATTTCGACGCCCAAAGTGCGGGCGATGATGTCAGTACCCCCGCCGGGAGCGAACGGCACCACGAAGCGAATGGGCTTGTCGGGGTAGGCGGCGAATGCCGTGCCGAAGGCGAAGAAAGCAGTGAAGCCGAGGAAGAGAAGGAAAAGCGCGCGCATCCTGCGCAAGCCATGAGCAGTCATGATCTGATGTCTCCAGAACCAAGTAGTGAATCCCTGGTGATCGCGGACGTTCTTGGCTACGCCGCAAGTGGGTGCACGGACTTTAGGAGGAAGCACTCCGGTTCGGGGGATGCAATTCCACTGCTTGGAATTTCCCTGCGATGATCCAGGCTCTTCTCTCATCCAGTGCCATGACTGATCAAGCCCGCTTCTTCCTCGATCACAAGCCAGGACGGTCGCCCGCGAACCGCTCGCTGGAGCGGGGCGTGGAGATTCTTCGCGCGTTCCGCCCCGGCTCGGAGCTGCTGGGCAACGGCGAACTGGCCGAGCGCACGGGCCTGTCCAAGGCCACGGTGAGCAGGCTCACGCAAACCCTGGTCGGCAGCGGGATGCTGCAGCTCGACAAGGCCGAGCGTGCGTATCGGCTGGCGCCCGCGGTCCTGAGCCTCTCCCATGCGATGCGCACCGCATCGCGCGTGCTGCAGGCAGCGGCTCCGCGCATGCTCGAGTTGGCCCGGCAGCGCCATATCAACGTGGGGCTGGCGGCACCCGACCGGGACGAGATGGTCTACCTGGAGTCGATTCGCTACGCCAGGCGCGCCGCGCTTCGCCACGTGGTTTCCGGCCAGCGCGTACCGATGGAGCTCACCTCGCTGGGGCGCGCATACCTGGCCGCACTCACGCCGCAGCACCGGACCCAGCTCATGCAGCTTCTTTCAAAACGACGCGTCAAGTGGAAAGGCATCGAGTCCGAGATCAGGAAAGCGTGCACCGACGTCCGCACGCGAGGCTTCTGCGCCGCGGCCTGGCAGCCCGAGGTGGTTGCGCTGGCTACACCGCTGGAGGTGGAAGGCAGCATCTACGTGTTGAATATCAGCCTTTCGACACAGGAGTCGATCGAGGCAATCGCACAGGACCTCGGACCGTCGCTGCTCGCCCTGGCGCAGGCTGTACGCCACGAACTCGCGGTGCGAGAGCCCAGGTCCGAGTGAACTGACCATTCGTGGACCGAGCCATCCCGGATCGATTCGGAACAATCGGGAAAGCAGATAGAAACATGGGTGCGCAACGGCTGTTTGCGCTGGTCGGAATGACCAATACCCTGAGGACTCCGTCGGATGCCACTGGGCTGCCAGCAGGCGATTTCCCAATGAAAAAGGGCGTTCACCGACTTCAGTGAACGCCCTCGGACGTCATGTTGGTGGAGCTGGGGGGATTTGAACCCCCGTCCGCAAGCCTTCATCGCGCAGTTCTACATGTTTAGTGATCTGTTTTGAATCTCGCTTCCGGAGTCGCGCAGTCACACGCTAAACCGGACGCCAGCACCCTATTTTCTCGCCCCGACCCAAGGTACCCGGATCGGAGCCAGCCCATGTAGTTATCCTTGCAGCCGGGAGGTCAGGATTGCTCCAGACCCCCTTGCCCAGCCCATCGGCCAACTGTTGCAAGGCTCACTGGCAATTAAGCAGCGAGTGCGAAACGTTCGTCGTTTGCAGTTAGTTTGTTTGAATCTGTTTTACGAGCGCATTCAGCTCGACATGCCCCGCTGCGACTCCGAACCCACGTCGAAACCAGTGCAGCCCCAAGGAAAGCGTATTTTAGGCGCTATCGAGCAACTTCAAGAGCTCGAGGGGTGAAGTTATCGAAGCATCGGCTTCCCAGAGCGTCGAATCGGCCTGGGTGCCCATGTAGCCGTATGTCGCAGCGACCGTGCGCATGCCCGCTGCACGGCCTGCGATGATGTCGCGCTCGTCGTCGCCCACGTAGATGCACGATTCGGAAGGCACCCCGAGCCGACGCGCCGCCTCATGCAGGGGCTCGGGATGCGGCTTGGCGAACGGCGTGGTGTCGCCGCTCACCACGGCGCCCGCGGTCCCGAAGAGCGGAATGGCCCGCGTGAGCGGATCGGTGAAGCGCATCGACTTGTTGGTGACGACACCCCACAGGAGCCCGCGCTCGCGCAGTGCCTCGATCAGCGCCTGGATGCCGTCGAACACCTGGGTATTGAGCAGCATGCGGCGCTCATAGGCCACGAAGAACTCTTCGCGCAACCCGGGGAACTCCGGCGACTCCGGCGTGATGCCGAACGCCACACCAAGCATGCCGCGCGCGCCCGCCCCGGCCATGGGACGGTAGCGCTCCAGCGGGAGAGAGTCGAGGCCGCGATCGGTGCGCATCTTGTCGGCAGCGGCCCCCAGGTCGGGGGCGCTGTCGATCAACGTGCCGTCGAGGTCGAACAGCACGGCCTTTGTGTCGACGCCCATCATCCTTGCGGTCCCGGCTTCTGCGTGGCGAACATGTAGTTGACGCTCGTGTCGTCGCTGAGCCAGTAGCGCCGGGTCAGGGGGTTGTGCTCCAGCCCGCGGGTGTGCCGCAGATCGAGGCCGGCCGCACGGCAGTAGCCGGCCAGTTCGCTGGGCCGGATCAGTTTTGCATATTCATGAGTACCACGCGGCAGCATGCCGAGCACGTACTCCGCGCCCACGATCGCCAGCATGAAGGCCTTCAGGTTGCGGTTGATCGTCGAGAAGAACACCCATCCGCCCGGTTTCACAAGAGAGGCGCAGGCCTGGATCACCGAGGCCGGCTGCGGCACATGCTCGAGCATTTCCATGCAGGTGACGACGTCGAAACTCCCGGGCTGTTCCGCAGCCAGTGCTTCGGCGCTGATCTCGCGGTACTTCACGCCCTTGGTGCCGGCCTCGAGGGCGTGCAGCTGCGCCACCTTGAGCGCCCTGCCTGCGAGGTCGATTCCCAGGACCTCGGCCCCCTTGCGGGCCATCGAATCGGCCAGAATGCCGCCGCCGCAACCAATATCCAGTACGCGACGTTGCGAAATTGGAGCAATCCCGTCAATCCATTCCAAGCGCAATGGATTGATTTCATGCAGCGGGCGAAATTCGCTTTCCAAATCCCACCAGCGGTGAGCGAGCTCTGAAAACTTGGCCAGTTCGGCCGGATCCGCATTCAGGTTTTCTGTCATGAAGCGATTATGAAACGAGCGATGTCCGTTAAACATCGGTCAGCCTTTACCGAAGATCAATCGTGAATTCGGCGGCCATAAAAAAACCCCGCCGAAGCGGGGTTTCATTGTCGATGGGAATCGATCGATTAGTTGGCGCGGGTGCCGACCACTTCGATTTCCACGCGACGGTTCTTGGCGCGGCCTTCCTTGGTGCGGTTGTCAGCCACAGGCTGCTTCTTGCCCTTGCCTTCGGTGTAGACGCGGTTGCGTTCGATGCCCTTCGAGACCAGGAAGGCCTTGACGGCTTCGGCGCGACGCACCGACAGACGCTGGTTGTAGGCGTCGGTACCGATCGAGTCGGTGTGGCCGACAGCGATGATGACTTCCAGGTTGACGCCACGGATCTTCTCGACCAGGTCGGTCAGCTTGGCGCGGCCTTCGGGCTTCAGAACCGACTTGTCGAAGTCGAAGAAGGCGTCAGCAGCGAAGGTCACCTTCGAAGCGGCGACTTGTGCAGCGGGCGGGGGGGTCGGGGCGCCGGGGGTGGGAGCCACGGCAGCGGGAGCCGCAGGAACCAGAGCACCGTCGCAACCGGCGGCAGCCGTAGCAGGCGTCCAGTTGGCATCGCGCCAGCACAGTTCGTTCGTGCCGTTCTTCCAAACCAGTTCGCCGGTGCCGTTTTGCCAGTTGTCGATCGTAGGACCGCCGTCCGCAGCGGTGACACGGGTCTGCGCGCCGGCGGCAGTGGCGAGCGCAGCGACTGCAAACATCATCGCCACTTTATTCAGTTTCTTCATGGTTCTCCTCTTGGGGAAAAAGCCGCAGCCGCGCTGCGAATCAAGGACGCTTTAAGTGACCACCACCCAAAACGTTGAGGCGATTGTGCCATAGGGTCTTTGGCAAACAGCCCGCAGGACGGCCCGGAAGCGTAGGACGGAGGCGGAATAGGCGCCTTGTGTTGCGGCGGTGCGACACCCCTCACAGCGTAAAATTTCGCCTTCCTGCCGCCAGCCCCTTGCTCATGACCTCGTTCGCAAAAGAAACCCTGCCCATCAGTCTCGAAGAGGAAATGCGCAGCAGCTATCTCGATTACGCCATGAGCGTGATCGTGGGCCGAGCGCTTCCCGATGCCCGTGACGGCCTCAAGCCGGTGCACCGCCGCGTGCTCTACGCGATGCACGAGCTCAACAACGACTGGAACCGCCCGTACAAGAAGTCCGCCCGTATCGTCGGCGACGTGATCGGTAAGTACCACCCGCACGGCGACCAGTCGGTCTACGACACCATCGTGCGCCTGGCCCAGGACTTCTCGATGCGCCACATGCTGGTCGACGGCCAGGGCAACTTCGGGTCCGTCGATGGAGACAACGCGGCCGCAATGCGGTATACGGAAATCCGGCTGGCCAAAATTGCGCACGAAATGCTGGCCGATATCGACAAGGAAACCGTCGACTTCCAGGACAATTACGACGGCTCCGAAAAAGAGCCCAAGGTGTTGCCGAGCCAGCTGCCGAATTTGCTGGTCAATGGCTCCGGCGGTATTGCGGTCGGCATGGCCACGAATATCCCGCCGCACAACCTGAACGAGGTGGTCGACGCCTGCCTGTACCTGCTGCGCAACCCGCAGGCCAGCATCGACGAGCTGATGGAGATCGTGCCCGCGCCCGACTTTCCCACCGCCGGCATCATCTACGGCATCAATGGCGTGAAGGACGGCTACCGCACCGGCCGCGGCAAGGTCGTGATGCGCGCCAAGTGCCACTTCGAGGATATCGACCGCGGCCAGCGCCAGGCAATCATCGTCGACGAGCTCCCCTACCAAGTCAACAAGAAGACGCTGCAGGAGCGCATGGCCGAGCTGGTGCACGAGAAGAAGATCGAGGGCATCAGCCACATCCAGGACGAGTCCGACAAGTCGGGCATGCGCCTGGTCATCGAGCTCAAGCGAGGCGAAGTGCCCGAGGTGGTGCTCAACAACCTCTACAAGCAGACCCAGCTGCAGGACACCTTCGGCATCAACATGGTCGCGCTGGTCGACGGCCAGCCGAAGCTGTGCAACCTGAAGGACCTGATCGAGGTCTTCCTGCAGCACCGCCGCGAGGTGGTCACCCGCCGCACGGTCTTCAACCTGCGCAAGGCCCGCGAGCGCGGCCATGTGCTCGAAGGCCTGGCGGTTGCGCTGGCGAACATCGACGAGTTCATCCGCATCATCCGCGAGTCGCCAACGCCGCCCGTGGCCAAGGCCGAACTCATGACGCGCAGCTGGGACAGCAAGCTGGTGCGCGAGATGCTCACGCGCACGCGCGCCGACGGCGGCGTGGTCAATGCCGACGACTACCGCCCCGAGGGCCTCGAGCGCGAGTTCGGCATGGGCAACGATGGCCTCTACCGCCTGTCGGAAACGCAGGCCCAGGAAATCCTGCAGATGCGCCTGCAGCGCCTGACCGGCCTCGAGCAGGACAAGATCGTTGCCGAGTACAAGGAAGTCATGGCCGAGATCGACGACCTGCTCGACATCCTGGCCAAGCCCGAGCGCGTCTCGACCATCATCGGCGACGAACTCGGCACCCTCAAGCAGGAGTTCGGCCAGTCGAAGATCGGTGCGCGCCGCAGCCAGGTGGAGCACAGCGCCTACGACCTCTCGACCGAAGACCTGATCACGCCGACAGACATGGTGGTCACGCTCTCTCACAGCGGCTACATCAAGAGCCAGCCGCTGGGCGAGTACCGCGCGCAGAAGCGCGGCGGCCGCGGCAAGCAGGCCACCACCACCAAGGATGACGACTGGATCGACCAGCTCTTCATCGCCAACACGCACGACTACATCCTGTGCTTCTCCAACCGCGGCCGGCTCTACTGGCTCAAGGTGTGGGAAGTGCCGGCGGGTTCGCGCGGCTCGCGCGGGCGCCCGATCGTCAACATGTTCCCGCTGCAGGAAGGCGAGAAGATCAACGTCGCCCTGGCGCTGACCGGCGACAAGCGCAACTTCCCGGCCGACCAGTACGTGTTCATGGCCACCTCGATGGGCACGGTAAAGAAGACCGCGCTCGACGAGTTCAGCAACCCGCGCAAGGGCGGCATCATCGCCGTGAACCTCGACGAGGGCGACTACCTGATCGGCGCCGCGCTCACCGACGGCAAGCACGACGTGATGCTCTTCAGCGACGGCGGCAAGGCCGTGCGCTTCGACGAGGAAGACGTCCGCCCGCTGGGCCGCAATGCCCGTGGCGTGCGCGGCATGTCGCTCGAGGCCGGACAGGGCGTGATCGCGATGCTGGTGGCCGAGGACGAGCAGCAGAGCGTGCTCACAGCCACCGAAAATGGTTACGGAAAGCGAACAAGCATTACCGAATACACCCGCCATGGCCGGGGAACCAAGGGCATGATCGCGATTCAACAGAGTGAGCGCAACGGCAAGGTCGTTGCCGCCACTCTCGTGCATGCGGATGATGAGATCATGCTCATCACCGACAAGGGTGTGCTGGTGCGCACCCGGGTGGCCGAGATTCGTGAAATGGGTCGCGCGACGCAAGGCGTTACGCTGATCGGTCTCGACGAAGGCGCCAAACTCAGCGGGCTACAACGTATCGTCGAAAACGACGCGAACGGCGAAACCGAGCCTGACGCAGACGATACTTCCTCATCTTCAACGGAGAATCCTCAGTGAAAAAAATCAAACTCGCACTTCTGACGGTCGCCCTGGCAAGCAGCTCGATGGCCGCCATGGCCCAGGACAAGGCCACGCTCATCAAGCAGTTCATCGACATCCAGCGCCCCGGCATCGAATCGCTGGCTCGTGGCCTGGTCGAGCAATCGAGCGCCCCGATCGCACAGGCGGGTTCGCAGTACCTGCAGACGCAGGTGCCTGAAGCCAAGCGCGAAGCAGCCGCCAAGGCAGCCGACGCCGAGCTGAAGAAGTACTTCGACGAGACCTACCCCATCGTGCGCGACAAGGCCGTGCAGCTGGCACCGGGCGCCCTGACCCCGCTGATGGAGCAGAACTTCAGCGAAGACGAGCTGAAGCAGTTGCTGGCCTGGATCAACTCGCCCCTGAGCAAGAAGTACCAGGAACTGAACCCCAAGATGCAGACCGCCCTGACGGAAAAGCTCGTGTCCGAAACGCGCTCTTCGGTCGAGCCCAAGATGCAGGCGCTCGACACCGCCGTCGCCAAGGCGCTCGGCGCCCCCACCGACGGTGGCGCAGCCCCTGCCAAGGCACCTGCCAAGGCCCCAGCCAAGAAGTAAGAGAAACGTGACCCAGCAGCAGACGCCGGCCGGCAAGCGCCCCTACAACTTCTCGGCCGGTCCGGCTGCCATGCCGGAGGCGGTGCTGCAGCGCGCCGCCGCCGAAATGCTCGACTGGCAGGGCAGCGGCATGAGCGTGATGGAGATGAGCCATCGCGGCAAGGAGTTCGGCTCGATCTGTACGCAGGCCGAAGCCGACCTCCGCGCGCTGCTGGCGATTCCCTCGAACTTCCACATCCTGTTCATGCAGGGCGGCGGGCTAGGCGAGAACGCGATCGTTCCGCTGAACCTGTCGCGCGGTAAGGCCACCGACTTCGTCATCACCGGCAGCTGGAGCACCAAGTCGCACAAGGAGGCCCAGCGCTACTGCGACGCGCGCGTGGTCGCCAGCAATGCCGACAACCAGCACACGAAGCTGCCCGATCCCGCGACCTGGCAGCTCTCCAAGGATGCCTCGTACGTGCACGTGTGCTCGAACGAGACCATCAACGGCATCGAATTCCAGCAGCTGCCCGACCTGGCCGCGCTCGGCAGCAGCGCGCCGCTGGTCATCGATTTCTCCTCGCACGTCGCCTCGCGCAGTGTCGACTGGAGCCGCGTGGGCCTGGCCTTCGGCGGCGCCCAGAAGAACCTCGGGCCCGCCGGGCTGACCATCGTGGTCGTGCGCGACGACCTGCTGGGCCATGCACTCGAGATCTGCCCGAGCGCCTTCAACTACAAGACCGTGGCCGACAACCAGTCCATGTACAACACCCCGCCGACCTGGGGCATCTACATGGCGGGGCTCACGTTCAAGTGGCTGCTGGAGCAGACCGAGGGCGAGTACACCGGTGTCGCCGCCATGGAGCAGCGCAACATCGCCAAGGCGAAGCTGCTGTACGACTTCATCGACGGCTCCGACTTCTACGCCAATCGCATCGACCCGGGCTGCCGTTCGCGCATGAACGTGCCCTTCTTCCTGGCCGACGAAAGCCGCAACGAGGCCTTCCTGGCCGGCGCGCGCGAAGCCGGGCTGCTGCAGCTGAAGGGGCACAAGTCAGTCGGGGGCATGCGCGCGAGCATTTACAACGCCATGCCGCTGGCAGGGGTGCAGGCTCTGGTGGCCTACATGCGAGAATTCGAGCGATCGCATGCCTAGGCGCATGCCCAGCCGCTCGCACCGATGACCGCCTCCGCACCCACCCCACCCTCCTCTTCTCCCGACAATTCCGAAAGCCTGGCCGATCTGCGCGTGCAGATCGACTCGCTCGACCAGCGCCTGCTGAGCCTGCTCAACGAGCGGGCCCACGTGGCCGAGCTGGTCGGCGAGGTCAAGAAGCGCGAGGGCACGCCGTACTTCCGCCCCGACCGCGTGGCGCAGGTCATCGACAAGATGCAGAAGAGCAATGGCGGCCCGCTCAAGGACATCCACGTGGCCGCCATCTGGCGCGAGATCATGTCGGCCTGCCTGGCGCTCGAATCGCCGCAGCGCGTGGCCGTGCTCGGCCCCGAAGGCACCTTCTGCGAACAGGCCGCCATCGAGTACTTCGGGGGCGCCGCAGACCTGATCTACTGCGCCAGCTTCGACGAGGTGTTCCACGCCACCGCCGCGGGCAGCGCCCAGTACGGCGTGGTCGGCGTCGAGAACTCGACCGAGGGCGTGGTCACCCGCTCGCTCGACCTGTTCCTGCATTCGCCCACGCACGTCGTCGGCGAGGTCAGCCTGCTGATTCGCCACCATCTGCTGCGCAGCAGCAACTCGCTCGAAGGCGTGGAGGCGGTGCTGGCCCATCCGCAGGCGCTGGCGCAGTGCCAGACCTGGCTTTCCAAGCATCTGCCCAACGCCGAGCGCCGCGCCGTGTCGAGCAACGCCGAGGGCGCGCGTCTGGCGGCCACCAATCCCAAGTGGGCCGCGCTGGCCGGCGAACGCGCCTCCACGCGCTTCGGCCTGCACATCGTGGCGCACGCGATCCAGGACGACTCGTACAACCGCACCCGCTTCTCGGTGATCTGCCTGCCGCAGACGCTGGCCATGCCGCCGGCCTCCGGCCGCGACTGCACCAGCCTGATCGTCTCGGTGCCGAACCGGCCCGGCGCGGTGCACGACCTGCTTGTGCCGCTGAAGCTCAACAACGTCTCGATGACGCGCTTCGAGTCGCGCCCCGCGCGCACGGGCCAGTGGGAGTACTACTTCTACATCGACCTCGACGGCCACCCCTCGCAGCCCAACGTGGCCGCCGCGCTGGCCGAGCTGCGCGGCCTCTGCGCCTTCTACAAGGTGCTCGGCGCCTACCCCGTCAAGGCCTGAGCGGCAGGCGGACACACAGAGACAGCATGTTCGAACAACTGGGACTGATCGGCTGCGGCCTGATGGGCGGCTCCTTCGCGCTCGCACTCAAGCGCGCGAAACTGGTGAAACGGGTGGTGGGCTACAGCAAGTCGCCCTCCACCACCGAGCGGGCGCGCCAGCTCGGCGTGATCGACGTGGCGGCGCCCTCGGCGCTGCTGGCGGTGTCGGGTGCCGACATCGTGCTGCTGGCGGTGCCGGTGGCTGCTTCCGAAGCTACCTTCAAGGCCATCCGCCATGGCATCTCGAGCGAAACGCTGGTGATGGACGTGGGCTCGACCAAGGGCGACGTGATCGAGGCTGCGCGCAACGGCCTGCAGCGCCAGTTCGCGAGCTTCGTGCCGGCGCACCCCATCGCCGGCAAGGAGCTTTCGGGCATCGAGCATGCCGAGGCATCGCTCTTCGCCGGCCGCCAGGTCGTGCTGACCCCGGTGAAGACCACGCTGCGCTCCAACGTGCAGCGGGCCACGCAGGTCTGGAGCGGCATCGGCGCCAATGTCGTCACGATGACGCACGAGGAGCACGACGGCGCCTTCGCCGCTGTGAGCCATCTGCCGCACCTGCTGGCCTTCGCGTACATCAACGGCCTGGCCGCGCAGCCGCAGGGCGAGCGCTTCCTGAGCCTCGCCGGTCCGGGTTTTCGCGACTTCTCGCGCATCGCCGCGAGCGATCCGGTCATGTGGCGCGACGTGCTGCTGGCCAACCGGGAGCATGTGCTCGAACAGTCGCGCGCCTTCCGCAAGGCCCTGGACGACTTCGAGGCGATGATGACCGCTAGCGATCTGCAGGGCCTCGAACTGTCGATCGCCGCCGCCAGCAAGACCCGGGCGGCCTGGAAGCCGGCCACCGACACCTCGTCGCAGCAGCAGGACAACTGAGATGTTCTCGACGGCTTTCCTCGACCTCCCTCCCCTCGCGGGCGCGGCCGGCACGGTCCGGCTGCCGGGTTCCAAGAGCATTTCGAACCGCGTGCTGCTGCTGGCAGCACTGGCCAGCGGCACTACCACCATCCACGACCTGCTGGATTCCGACGACACCCGCGTGATGCTCGACGCGCTGCGCGCCCTGGGCTGCGGCGTCGATCCGGCCGGCAGTACGCTGCGCATCACCGGCCTCGGCGGACAGCTGAAGCCCAGCGAGGCGCTGCTGCCTCTTTTCCTTGGCAATGCCGGCACGGCGATGCGCCCGCTGACGGCCGCGCTGTCGCTGCTGGGCGGCGAATTCGAACTCAGCGGCGTTCCGCGCATGCACGAGCGCCCCATCGGCGACCTCGTCGACGCGCTGACGCAGCTCGGCTGCCGCATCGACTACCTCGGCAACCCTGGCTATCCGCCGCTGCGCATCCATCCGGTGCCGCACGGCGACCTGGCGCTCGACGCTCCGATCCGCGTGCGCGGCGACGTGTCGAGCCAGTTCCTCACCGCCCTGCTGCTGGGGCTGCCGCTGGCCGCGGCCAACGACATCGTGATCGAGGTGGTCGGCGAGCTGATCTCCAAGCCGTACATCGAGATCACGCTGAACCTGCTGGCGCGCTTCGGCATCCAGGTCCATCGCGACGGCTGGGAGCGCTTCACCATCCCGGCCGGCAGCCGTTACAGCTCGCCGGGCGAGATCCACGTGGAGGCGGATGCCTCCTCCGCCAGCTACTTCATCGCGCTTGGCGCCATCGCCACCGGCGTTTCCGGCAAGGACGGCATCCGCATCGAAGGCGTGGGCGCCGATTCGATCCAGGGCGACATCCGCTTCATCGACGCCGCCCGCCAGATGGGCGCGCTGGTCGACAGCGGGCCGAACTGGCTCGAGATCCGTCGCGGCGCCTGGCCGCTCAAGGCCATCGACATCGACGCCAACCACATTCCGGACGCCGCGATGACGCTGGCTGTGATGGCGCTCTACGCCGACGGCGCGACCACGCTTCGCAACATCGCGAGCTGGCGCGTGAAGGAAACCGACCGCATCGACGCCATGGCCAACGAGCTGCGCAAGCTCGGCGCCACGGTCGAGGCGGGGCCCGATTTCATCCGGGTGCATCCGTTGGCGCAGGCCGGCTGGCTCCCGGCGAGCATCCGCACCTACGACGACCACCGGGTGGCCATGTGCTTCTCGCTGGCGGCGTTCAATCCGGCGGGCGTGCCGGTGCGCATCCTCGATCCGCACTGCGTCGCCAAGACCTTTCCCGACTACTTCGAGACGCTGTTCTCCGTGGCCGAGGCCGCCGAGGTGCCGGTGATCTGCATCGACGGCCCGACCGCCTCCGGCAAGGGCACGCTGGCCGCCGAGGTGGCGCGCCTGCTTGGCTACCACTACCTCGATTCGGGCTCGCTCTACCGGGTGACAGGCCTCGCGGTGCGCCGCGCCGGCCTGAGCGCCGACGCGCAGCACGAGGCCGAAGTTGCGGCCCTGGCCGCCGCCCTGCCCCTGCAGTTCACCGAAGGCAAGGTGCTTCTGGATGGCGAGGACGTGAGCGACGAGATCCGCACCGAAGCCGCCGGCATGGACGCATCCCGCGTCTCCGCGCTGCCGGCCGTGCGCGAGGCGCTGCTGGCCCTGCAGCAGCGTTTCCGCCAGCTGCCGGGCCTGGTGGCCGACGGCCGCGACATGGGCACGGTGATCTTCCCCGACGCCGCGCTCAAGGTCTTCCTGACCGCCAGCGCCGCCCAGCGCGCCGAACGGCGGCATAAGCAGTTGATTTCAAAGGGAATTTCGACTACACTCGACAGTCTTCGCTCCGACTTGGAGGCCCGTGACGCCAGGGATTCGTCCCGCAGCGTCGCCCCCCTGAAGCCGGCGCAGGACGCCCGCCACCTCGACAACTCGCAGTTGTCCATCGAGCAATCGATCGACACGGTGTTGGACTGGTGGCAGCAGATTCGGCCGTTCAAGCACGCTTGATCGGCCTGAAGTCACAGCCTTTCAGGTCCGCTTGAAAAGCTGGCGCCCGACGGAATATCCGTAGGCGCATACCGCTCCAGCAGGCTCCTTCCGCGCGACAGCGCACCGGCCTGCTGGTTGTTCAACCAACCGGGCTACGCCCACCCAACCGCCGTCTACAGACCCACAGCAGCCGCACGCAATTTCGCAAGAGCGCCTGCCAACCCTGCCTGACGGAAGGAAACATAAATGTCTGAATCTTTTGCCGATCTGTTCGAAGAGTCCCTGAAGCGTTCCGAAATGCGCACAGGCGAGGTCATCACCGCCGAAGTCGTTCGCGTGGAACACAACCACGTCGTCGTCAACGCCGGCCTGAAGTCCGAAGCGTATGTGCCGATCGAAGAGTTCAAGAACGACAAGGGCGAACTCGAAGTGCAGGCCGGCGACTTCGTTTCCGTTGCCATCGGCAGCGTTGAAAACGGCTACGGCGACACCATCCTCTCGCGCGACACCGCCAAGCGTCTGGCTTCGTGGCTGGCCCTCGAGAAGGCACTGGAATCGGGCGACTTCGTCACCGGCACCACCAGCGGCAAGGTCAAGGGCGGCCTGACCGTCCTGGTCAACGGCATCCGCGCGTTCCTGCCGGGCTCGCTGATCGACACGCGTCCGATCAAGGACCTGACCCCCTACGAGAACAAGACCCTCGAATTCAAGGTCATCAAGCTGGACCGCAAGCGCAACAACGTCGTGCTGTCGCGCCGCGCCGTGGTCGAAGCCAGCATGGGCGAAGAACGCGCCAAGCTGATGGAAACGCTGAAGGAAGGCGCAGTGGTGCGCGGCGTGGTCAAGAACATCACCGAATACGGTGCGTTCGTGGACCTCGGCGGCATCGACGGCCTGCTGCACATCACCGACATGGCATGGCGTCGCGTGCGCCACCCGAGCGAAGTCGTTCAGGCCGGCCAGGAAATCACCGCCAAGATCCTCAAGTTCGACACCGAGAAGAACCGCGTGTCGCTGGGTCTCAAGCAGATGGGCGACGACCCGTGGATGGGCGTTTCGCGCCGCTACCCGCAAGGCACGCGCCTGTTCGGCAAGGTCACGAACATCGCCGACTACGGCGCGTTCGTCGAGCTCGAGCCCGGCATCGAAGGCTTGGTGCACGTCTCCGAAATGGACTGGACCAACAAGAACATCGCTCCGAACAAGATCGTCTCGCTGGGCGACGAAGTCGAAGTCATGGTCCTGGAAATCGACGAAGACAAGCGCCGCATCAGCCTGGGCATGAAGCAGTGCAAGGCCAACCCGTGGCAGGAATTCGCGCAGAACACCAAGCGCGGCGACCGCGTCAAGGGCCCGATCAAGTCGATCACCGACTTCGGCGTGTTCGTGGGTCTGGCTGCCGGCATCGACGGCCTGGTTCACCTCTCGGACCTCTCGTGGAACGAAGCCGGCGAAACCGCCGTTCGCAACTACAAGAAGGGCCAGGAAGTCGAAGCGATCGTGCTGGCTGTCGACGTCGACCGCGAGCGCATCTCGCTGGGCATCAAGCAGCTCGACAGCGACCCGTTCACCACCTTCACCACGGTGAACGACAAGGGCCAGATCGTGACCGGCAAGGTCAAGACGGTCGACGCCCGCGGCGCTGAGATCGACCTCGGCGAAGACATCGTCGGCTACCTGCGTGCTTCGGAAATCTCGCGCGACCGCGTCGAAGATGCCCGCAACGTGCTGAAGGAAGGCGACGAAGTCACGGCCATCGTCGTGAACGTGGACCGCAAGACCCGCAACATCCAGCTGTCCATCAAGCAGAAGGACATGGTCGACGAGCAAGGCGCCATGGCCAGCCTGAGCCAGCAGTCGGCACGCGAGAACGCGGGCACGACCAGCCTGGGCGCCCTGCTGCGCGCCAAGCTGGACAACAACGACAGCAAGTAAGCTGAGCCGGAAGACAGAGCAGGCCCTGGGGCCGCTCTGTCTTTTTTTTCGCCCACGTTTTTCGTTTATGTTTGGCCTATGACACGCTCGGACCTCGTCGAAGAACTCGCAGCCCGCTTTGCACAGCTCACGCACCGCGACGCCGAATACGCCGTCAAGACCATCCTCGACGCCATGAGCGACGCGCTGGTACGCGGCCACCGCATCGAGATCCGCGGCTTCGGCAGCTTCTCGGTCAACCGGCGCCCGCCGCGCATCGGCCGCAACCCGCGCTCGGGCGAGAGCGTGCAGATCCCCGAGAAGCGGGTGCCGCACTTCAAGCCCGGCAAGGCGCTGCGCGAAGCCGTCGACGCAAAGACGGCCGAACTCGACGCGGGCAAGGAAGCCAAGAGCCGAAAGGCATGACGCGCGGACCATCGGAATGCCCGCAAACGTAGAATGCTCCCGGCAACGGGAACGGCTATGAAATACCTCCTGTGGCTGCTCAAGGCAGCCATTTTTTTTACGCTCTTCGCCTTCGCGCTGAACAACCAGCACGACGCGACCGTCTACTTCTTCTTCGGTACCTACTGGCGCGCGCCGCTGGTGCTGGTCGTGCTCGCGGCCTTCGCGGGCGGCCTCGTGGTAGGGGCGCTGGGCATGCTGCCAGGCTGGTGGAAGCACCGGGTCGCAGCGGCTCAGGCGCCTTCCGCGGGCGAAGCCGTCCAGCCCCCCTCGACACCGGCCACCGTTGCAACGACCGCAGCCATGGCAACGTCTGCCGCTCCGGCCATCGCCACCACCGACCTTCCCGCCGCACGTCAACATGGACTTTGATCCCAGCTGGCTGTTGATCAGCCTGCCCGTCGCCTTCGTGCTGGGCTGGCTCGCATCGCGCTTCGACATCCGGCAACTCAAGCTCGAGAACCGCCAGGCACCCAAGGCCTATTTCCGCGGCCTCAACTTCCTGCTCAACGAGCAGCAGGACCAGGCCATCGACGCCTTCATCGAGGCGGTGCAGAACGACCCCGACACCCAGGAACTGCACTTCGCGCTCGGCAACCTGTTCCGCCGCCGCGGCGAGTACCAGCGCGCGGTGCGCGTGCACGAGCACCTGCTGGGCCGCGGCGACCTGAGCCGCAGCGACCGCGAACGCGCGCAGCACGCGCTCGCGCAGGACTTCCTTCGCGCCGGCCTGCTCGACCGCGCAGAGGCCGCGCTGCAGAAGCTCGAGGGCACGCGCTACGAGAACGAGGCCCGGCTCGCGCTGCTGGCCATCTACGAACGCTCGCGCGAATGGGCCCAGGCAGCCGATGTGGCGCAGAAGCTCGACGAGTCCGACCAGGCCAGCTACAGCACGCGCCGCGCGCATCACCTCTGCGAGCAGGCGACCGAGCGCGTGGCAGCAGGCGACCTGCCCGGCGCCGGAAAGCTGCTGGCGCAGGCCGTCGAACTGGCACCGCAGGCACCGCGCCCGGCCATCGACACCGCCAACCTGCAACTGCGCAAGGGCGAGGCGAACGCAGCCTTCGACACGCTCGCGGCCCTGAGCGAGACCTCGCCGCTGGCGCTGCCGCTGTACGCCGCCACGCTGCAGCAAGCCGCCATGGCCGCGCACCGCGAAGCCGACGCGCTCGAACTGCTGCAGCGTCGCTATGTCGAGTCGCCCTCCATCGACGTGCTCGAAGCGCTGATGGCGCTCGGCGGCAAGCCGAGCGCCACCGCCGAAGAACCGAACCCTACGCCGCGCGACGGCTATATCGCGCACCTCGCGCAGCAGCCCTCGCTGGTGGCGGCCTCGCGCTGGCTCGCGAGCGAACGCTTCGAGCACGAGCAGTTCCATCCACAGGTGCAGCGCGCGCTCGACCAGGCCACGCGACCGCTCATGCGCTACCGCTGCGCGGCCTGCGGCTTCGAGGCGCACCAGTACTTCTGGCACTGCCCCGGCTGCCAGGCATGGGACAGCTATCCGCCGCGCCGCGTCGAAGAACTCTGATCACGTTTCTGAACAATGGTCACATGGAGGCTTGTCGAGCCTTCATGCGTCAACGCCCTCTTCACATACCTCGTTGAGCGCGGGCCGACGATTCCGTCGGCTGTCATTCATCAACGAATAGAGGGAGTTCTCAAATCATGTTCAAGAAGATCCTGGCCACCACCGCCATGCTGTTCGCGATCGCCGCGTCCGCGGCCGTCGATGTCAACAAGGGCACCGAAGCCGATCTCGACGGCATCAAGGGCGTCGGCCCGTCGATGTCCAAGCGCATCCTCGAGGCGCGCAAGGAGGGCGAATTCAAGGACTGGCCCGACTTCATGCAGCGTGTGAAGGGCGTGAAGGAGAAGAAGGCGGCCAAGCTGTCGGCCGACGGCCTCACGGTCAACGGCAAGAGCTTCGGCGATGCGGCACCCGCCGCATCGAAGGATGCGAAGGCTCCGGCCAAGGCCGCCAAGCCCTGATCCCGCTTCGGTAGCAATATGCAAAGCCGCCTACGGGCGGCTTTTTCATGGGTGCCATGGCAGGGAGATGGCAGGGAAATGCCTCAGGAAGTGGTCCGGAATTTGCACGTAAGCTCATTTACGTCCTCACTTCCACACGTTCCGGAGAGCTCATGAATCACAAGTTCGGCATTGCCCTCGCTGGCCTGACCCTCGGCGCAGCAGCCTTCGCACAGACCAAATGGGACCTGCCCACCGCCTACCCCGCTACCAACTTCCACACGGAGAACATCACGCAGTTCGCCAGCGACGTGGAAAAGGGCAGCGGCGGCAAGCTCAAGATCACGGTGCATGCCAACGCGTCGCTGTTCAAGGCGCCCGAGATCAAGCGCGCGGTGCAGGGCGGCCAGGCGCAGCTCGGCGAGATCCTTCTTGTGAACTACCAGAACGAATGGCAGATGTTCGGTGCGGACGGCATTCCGTTCCTGGCCGACAGCTACGACGCCGCATGGAAGCTCTATCAGGCGCAGAAGCCCGCACTGGAGAAGAAGCTGGGCGAGCAGGGCATCGTGCTGCTCTACACCGTGGCATGGCCGCCGCAGGGCATTTTCGTGAAGAAGGAGATCGCATCGGCCGCCGACCTCAAGGGCGTGAAGTGGCGCGCGTACAGCCCCGCGACCGCGCGCATCGGCGAACTCGTCGGCGCGCAGCCGGTCACCGTGCAGCAGGCCGAGCTGTCGCAGGCCATGGCAACCGGCGTGATCGAGTCGTACATGTCCTCGGGCTCCACCGGCTACGACACCAAGACCTACGAGTACATCAAGAACTTCTACGACACGCAGGCCTGGCTGCCGAAGAACGCGGTGCTCATGAACAAGAAGGCCTTCGACGCGCTCGACAAGCCTACGCAGGATGCAGTGCTCAAGGCCGCCGCAGATGCCGAGAAGCGCGGCTGGGAGCTGTCGAAGAAGAAGAACCTGGAATACCTCGACCTGCTCAAGAAGAACGGCATGACGGTGCACGTTCCCTCCGCGCAGCTCAAGGCCGACATGAAGAAGGTCGGCGACACCATGATCAAGGAGTGGACCGAGAAGGCCGGCCCCGAAGGCCAGGCCGTGATCGACGCCTACAAGAAGATGTGACGCGGACTTGAACCGAACGCCCCCGATGCGCAAGACGCTCGATCTTCTCTACATGGGCGCCGCCGCACTGGCGGCGCTTTTCATGATCGGCCTGCTGGTGATGGTGCTGCTGTCCATCCTCGGCCGGCAGCTTCACTTCAACATTCCCGGCATCGACGCCTACGCGGGCTACCTGATGGCCGGTGCGGGCTTCATGGCGCTCGCGCACACGCTCAAGCGCGGCGAGCACATCCGTGTGACCCTGGTGCTGCAGAACCTGCCGCCCGCGGCGCAGCGCTGGCTGGAGCGCTGGGCCATGGGCGCGGCGGCGCTGCTGGCGATGCTGTTCGCCTGGTACAGCATGCGGCTGGCCTGGCAGTCGTACGACTACCACGACATCTCCACCAGCAACGACGCCACCCCGCTGTGGATTCCGCAGCTGTCGATGGCGCTCGGCGCCATCGTCTTCGCGGTCGCGTCGCTGGACGAGTTCGTGATCGAGTGGCGAGGCCGCCCCGCCAAGGCCGCCGAGACGGAGGCGCTTCGCCATGAGTGACATCGCCATCGCGGGCATCCTGATCGCCGCGCTGTTCCTGATCCTGGGCAGCGGCGTCTGGATCGGCCTCACGCTCTCGGGTGTGGCGTGGATCGCCATGCAGATCTTCTCCTCCCGCCCCGCCGGCGACGCCATGGCCGTGACCATCTGGGGCTCGGCCTCGAGCTGGACGCTCACCGCGCTGCCGCTTTTCGTGTGGATGGGGGAGATCCTGTTCCGCACGCGGCTCTCGCAGGACATGTTCAAGGGCCTCGCGCCCTGGATGCAGAGCCTGCCGGGCCGGCTGCTGCACACCAACGTGGCGGGCTGCGCGGTGTTCGCCGCGGTGTCGGGCTCCAGCGCGGCCACCTGCGCCACCATCGGCAAGATGAGCCTGCCCGAACTCAAGCGGCGCGGCTACCCCGACGACATGGTCATCGGCACGCTGGCGGGCGCCGGCACGCTGGGGCTGCTGATCCCGCCTTCGATCATCATGATCGTCTACGGAGTGAGCGCGGACGTGTCGATCGCGAGGCTGTTCATCGCGGGCGTCGTCCCCGGCATCCTGCTCGCGCTGCTGTTCTCGGGCTACATCATGTTCTGGGCGCTGCGCAATCCCGAGCGGGTCCCACCGGCCGACGCGAAGCTGCCCTTCGCGGAGAAGCTCAGGGCCTCGATGTCGCTGATTCCGGTGGCGCTGCTCATCCTGTCTGTGCTCGGGTCGATCTACGCGGGCATCGCCACCGCCACCGAAGCAGCGGCCGTGGGCGTGGTGGGTGCAATGGTCATCTCCGGCGCGCAGGGCTCGCTGACCTGGCACAGCTTCAAGGAAGCGCTGCTCGGCGCCACGCGCCTGTACTGCATGATGGCGCTGATCCTCGCTGGCGCTGCCTTCCTCACGCTGGCGATGGGCTACATCGGCCTGCCGCGCCACCTGGCGGAATGGATCGGCTCGCTCGGACTGTCGAAGTTCCAGCTCATCCTGATGCTGGCGGTGTTCTACATCGTGCTCGGCTGCTTCCTCGACGGCATCTCGATGGTGGTGCTGACCATGGGCGTGATCATGCCGACCGTGAACGCGGCCGGGATCGATCCGGTCTGGTTCGGCATCTTCATCGTGCTGGTGGTCGAGATGGCGCAGATCACGCCGCCGGTGGGCTTCAACCTGTTCGTGCTGCAGGGCATGACGGGCAAGGACCTGCTCTATATCGCGCGCGTCACGCTGCCGATGTTCTTCCTGATGGTCGCGGCGGTGCTCATCATCTACTTCGTTCCGCAGCTGGTGACGTGGCTGCCGCAGCAGATGGCGCCCTGAGACACCCTGAGGCACCCTGACAATCGGGGGCATGCTCCTTCCAATCATCGCCATCTGCATCGGCGCCTCGATCGGCGCCCTGGCCCGCTGGGGCCTCGCCCTCTGGTTCGGCGCAGGCGGCCTCATGCCATGGGGCACGCTGGCCGCCAACCTGATCGGCGGCTACCTCATCGGCCTGGCCGTCGCTACCTTCCAGCTGCTGCCTGACCTCGACCCTGTCTGGCGGCTCGCGCTGGTGACAGGCTTCCTCGGCGGCCTCACCACCTTCTCGAGCTTCTCGGCCGAGGTCACCACCATGCTGCTGGAAGGCCGGCTGGGCGTGGCCCTGCTGACCGCCACGGCCCATCTTGGCGGCTCGCTCTTCTTGACCTGGCTGGGTATCCGTACGGTGCACGCCTTTTCATCCTGAACCAGATGAAAACTGCGCTAAATCAGCCTTATGTCTTGCGGTTATAGATAAGGCTTTCCATAGGGCCCGCCGATAGAATCGACCCCAATGCCCCTGGTCTTTCTCGTCGCCCTCCCCTTCATCGCCAGCGTGCTGGCCGCGTTGATGCCTTCCAACGCGCGCAACAGGGAGTCGACACTCGCGGGGCTGGTCGCGCTGGGCTGCGCCATCCAGGCCGCATGGTTCTTCCCGCAGATTGCGCACGGCGGCGTGCTGCGCCAGCAGATCGAATGGCTCCCGGCGCTGGGCCTGAACCTCGTGTTCCGCATGGACGGCTTCGCATGGCTGTTCTGCATGCTGGTGCTGGGCATCGGCGCATTGGTGGTGCTGTACGCGCGCTACTACATGTCGGCCTCCGACCCGGTGCCGCGCTTCTTCTCGTTCTTCCTCGCGTTCATGGGCGCGATGATGGGCGTGGTGCTCTCGGGCAACCTGATCCAGATGGTGCTGTTCTGGGAGCTCACCAGCCTGTTCTCCTTCCTGCTGATCGGCTACTGGCACCACCGCCGCGACGCGCGACGCGGCGCGCGCATGGCGCTCACGGTCACCGGCGCGGGAGGTCTGTGTCTGCTGGCCGGCGTGCTGGTGCTGGGGCGCATCACCGGCAGCTACGAGCTCGACAAGGTGCTCGCCTCGGGTGATCTCATCCGCGCGCACTCGCTCTACCCCGTCGCGCTCACGCTGATATTGCTGGGCGCCTTCACCAAGAGCGCGCAGTTCCCCTTCCACTTCTGGCTGCCGCGCGCCATGGCCGCGCCCACGCCGGTGTCGGCCTACCTGCACTCGGCCACCATGGTGAAGCTGGGCGTGTTCCTGATGGCGCGGCTGTGGCCCGTGCTCTCGGGCACCGAGCAGTGGTTCTGGATGGTCGGCGGCGCAGGTGCCATCACGCTGCTGCTCGGCGGCTTCATCGCGATGTTCCAGCGCGACCTGAAGGCGCTGCTGGCCTACTCCACCATCTCGCACCTCGGGCTCATCACGCTGCTGCTGGGGCTCAACAGCCCGCTCGCTGCCGTGGCGGCGGTCTTCCATGTGATGAACCACGCCACCTTCAAGGCGTCGCTCTTCATGGCGGCCGGCATCATCGACCACGAGACCGGCACGCGCGACATCCGCAAGCTCAGCGGCCTGATGCGGCTCATGCCCATCACCGGCACGCTGGCCATCATCGCCAGCGCCTCGATGGCCGGCGTGCCGCTGCTCAACGGCTTCCTCTCGAAGGAGATGTTCTTCGCGGAGACTGTGTTCATCCAGGCCACGCCGTGGGTCGACTTCAGCCTGCCGCTGATCGCCACGCTGGCGGGCATCTTCAGCGTGGCGTACTCGGCGCGCTTCGTGTTCGACGTGTTCTTCGGCCCGTCCTGTGGCGACGAGGTGCCCAGGCACCCGCACGAGCCGCCGCACTGGATGCGCGTGCCGGTCGAGCTGCTCGTGCTGCTTTGCCTGGTGGTGGGTGTGGCGCCGGCCTGGTCGGTCGGCCCGATGCTCGCGGCCGCGGCCACTCCGGTGGTCGGCGGCACGCTGCCCGAGTACAGCCTGGCCGTGTGGCACGGCTTCAATCTTCCGCTGCTGATGAGCTTCGTGGCGCTGGCGGGCGGCGCCGCGCTGTACCTGCTGCATCGCCGCCAGCGCGCGCGCGGTGGCCTCGAACACACGCCGCTGCTGCACCGCTTCGACGGCCAGGTCATCTTCGAACACATCATCGCGCTGCTGAGCGAGGCCGGCCGGCGCAGCCGCCGCCTGTTCGGCACCAGGCGCATGCAGTGGCAATTGCTGCTGCTGGTGGTCGTGGCGGTGGCTGGCGCGACAGCCTCCCTGCAGCTCACGCCCGCCGCGCCCGGCACGCGCGAGCTGCTGCCCTTCTCGCCGATGTTCGCGATGACATGGCTCATCGGCGGCACCTGCGCGGTCGCCGCCGCCTGGCAGGCCAAGTTCCACCGGCTGGCGGCGCTGATGCTGGCCGCGGGAGCGGGGCTGGTCTCGTGCGTCACCTACATCTGGTTCTCGGCGCCCGACCTCGCGCTGACGCAGCTGGTGGTCGAGGCCGTGACCACGGTGCTGATCCTGCTGGGCCTGCGCTGGCTGCCGATGCGCAGCAAGGACGTGGTGCAGCCGGCGCGCGCACGGCTCAAGCCCTGGGGCCGGCGCGGGCGCGACCTGCTGATCGCGGCCCTCGCCGGCAGCGGCATGGCCGCGCTGGCCTGGGCCATGATGACGCGCACCTTCCCGCAGAGCATCTCGCCCTTCTTCCTAGAACGCGCGCTCACCGAGGGCGGCGGCACCAACGTGGTCAACGTGATGCTGGTCGACTTCCGCGGCTTCGACACCTTCGGCGAGATCACCGTGCTGGGCATCGTCGCGCTCACGGTGTATGCGCTGCTGCGGCGCTTCCGCCCGGCGATCGAATCGATGGCGCTGCCGATCCAGCAGCGGCTGCAGGCCGACGACGGCAGCAGCGACCTGCTGAACCCGCGCCGCGCCAAGGACACCGCCGTCGGCTATCTGATGGTGCCGGCCGTGCTGGTGCGCCTGCTGCTGCCGGTCTCGGTGCTGGTGTCGGTCTACTTCTTCATGCGCGGGCACAACGCGCCGGGCGGCGGCTTCGTCGCGGGGCTGGTGATGTCGGTGGCGCTGGTGCTGCAGTTCATCGTCTCGGGCACCGAGTGGGTGGAAGAGCACCTGCGCATCTACCCGCGCCGCTGGATCGCCATCGGCCTGCTGCTGGCGCTGGCCACGGGTGCCGGGGCGGTGTTCTTCGGCTACCCCTTCCTCACCACGCACACCGCGCACCTGCACCTGCCGCTGCTGGGCGAAGTGCACGTGCCCAGCGCCCTCTTCTTCGACACCGGCGTGTTCGCGCTGGTGCTCGGCGCCACCATGCTGATCCTGACCGCGCTGGCTCACCAGTCGATACGAAGCCACCGCTGGGCTGACGAGCAAAAAGAAAAAGAGGCCGAGGCGACCTCCGCCGCCACCTCCGAGGGAGGAGCCGGCTGATGGAAATCGTGCTCGCACTCGCCATCGGCGTGCTCACCGGCTCGGGCGTCTACATGCTGCTGCGCCCGCGCACCTTCCAGGTCATCATGGGCCTGACGCTGATCTCTTACGCGGTCAACCTCTTCATCTTCAGCATGGGCCGGCTCAAGGTCGACAGCGAGCCGGTGCTCATCAAGGGCCTGACCGCCACGCTGGCCAACACGGCCGACCCGATGCCGCAGGCGCTGGTGCTCACCGCCATCGTGATCGGCTTCGCGATGACGGCGCTCTTCCTCGTCGTGATGCTCGCCTCGCGCGGCCTCACCGGCACCGACCACGTGGACGGTGAAGAACGGCAGGAGGCGGAGTGAAAGAGGTCTTTCATCTGCTCGATCAGCTGCTGGAGTTCAGCATGCCGCACCTGGTGGCGGTGCCGATCCTCGTGCCCATGCTCACGGCCGCGCTCATGCTGCTGCTGGGCGAGAACCGCCGGCGCGCCAAGTCGGCGCTGAGCGTGGTCTCGGGCCTGGTCGGCCTGCTGGCCGCGCTGGCGCTGCTGCGCTGGGTGAACGCGCCCGACACCGGCGGCGGCCCCGGCTCCATCGGCGTCTACCTGCCGGGCAACTGGCGCGCGCCCTTCGGCATCGTGCTGGTGGCCGACCGGCTCTCGACCATGATGGTGGCGCTCACCGGCGTGATCGCCTTCGCCGCGTCGATCTACTCCACCTCGCGCTGGGACCGCGCGGGCGTGCACTTCCATCCGCTGCTGCAGCTGCAGCTCATGGGCCTGAACGGTGCCTTCCTCACGGGCGACCTGTTCAACCTGTTCGTGTTCTTCGAGGTGATGCTCGCGGCCTCCTACGGCCTGCTGCTGCACGGCTCGGGGCGGCTGCGGGTGCAGGCGGGGCTGCATTACATCGCAATCAACCTCGCGGCCTCTTCTCTGTTCCTGATCGGCGCGGCCATCCTCTACGGCGTGACCGGCACGCTCAACATGGCCGACCTGGGGCTGCGCATCGCCGAGCTCTCGCCGGGCGACCGCGGGCTGGTGCACGCGGCCACGGCCATTCTCTTCACCGCCTTCTTCGCCAAGGCGGGCGCCTGGCCCCTGAACTTCTGGCTGGTGCCGGCCTACAGCGCCGCGGTGTCGCCGGTAGGCGCGGTGTTCGCGCTGCTGACCAAGCTGGGCGTCTACACCGTGCTGCGGCTGTGGACGGTGCTCTTCGCACCCGATACCGGCGCCTCGGCCGCCTTCGGCCAGCCGGTGCTGGTGGGCGCGGGCATCGCCACGCTTTTCGTGGCGGCCCTGGGCATCCTCGGCACGCAGCGGCTGTCCAACCTCGCGGGCTTCAGCGTGCTGATGTCGGCCGGCACGCTGCTCGCCGCGGTGGGCCTGGGGCAGCCGGCCGTGTGGGCCGGCGCGCTCTTCTACCTGCTGAGCTCCACGCTCGCGGTGAGCGCCTTCTTCCTGCTGACCGACATGATCGAGCGCTGGCGCAACGCAGGCATGAGCGTGGCGCCGCACGAGGTCGCGGGCACCGCGCCCTTCCTGGCCGAAGACCTGAGCGCGCTGAGCGACGTGAACCTCGACGACGACGCGCAGGCGCTCTACGGCCGCGCCATACCGGCGGGCGTTGCCTTCCTCGGCCTGAGTTTCATGATCTGCACGCTGCTGCTCACCGGCCTGCCGCCGCTGTCGGGCTTCGTCGGCAAGTTCGCGATGCTCTCGGGCCTGATGAACAGCGGCGGCGCCATCGGCACCGCCGGCTGGACCTTCCTGGTACTGCTGATCGCCTCAGGCTTCCTCGCGCTGATCGCGCTGAGCCGCACCGGCATCCGCCATTTCTGGACCCAGCCGCACGGCAACCTGCCCTCGCTGCCCGCGCTCGAAGTGCTGCCGGTGGCCGGCCTCATCGTCGCTTGCATCGCGCTCACGGTCTGGGCAGAGCCGGTGCTGCGCCACGCGCAGGCCACCGCCGAGGGCCTGCGCACGCCCACGGCCTACCGCGCGGCGGTGATGGAGGCGCGGCAGGTGCCGAACCCGGCGCCCGCCGCAAAGACCGAAGCAAATGCCGAAGGAAAGGCAGGCGCGCAATGAAACGCCTGATCCCCTCCCCGCCGCTGTCGCTCGCACTGTTCGTCATCTGGCTGCTGCTCAACCAGTCGCTCGAGGCGAGCACCCTGCTGTCGGGCGTGCTGCTCGCCATCGCCGTGCCGCTGCTGACCAAGGGCCTGCGGCCGGCCACGGTGCGCATGCGCCGGCCGGGGGTGGCGCTGCGGCTGTGCGGCGTCGTGCTCTACGACATGTCGGTGTCGGTGTTCGCGGTGGCGCGTGCGCTGCTCACGCGCCGCAGCGAGAACATCCAGGCAAGCTTCCTGCGCATACCGCTGGACATGCGCGACCCCAACGGCCTCGCTGTGCTCTCGATGATCATGTGCCTGACGCCCGGCACCGCCTGGGGCGAGGTGGCCTTCGACCGCAGCACCCTGCTGATCCACGTATTCGATCTCGACGACGAAGCCGCCTTCATCGCGCAGATCAAGAGCCGCTACGAACGTCCGCTGATGGAGATCTTCGAATCATGACGCCCATCCTTTTCTGGTCGCTCAAGTTCGCGCTGTTCCTGCTGGCGGTGGCGATGCTGTGCGCCGTCGCGCGCCTGCTGATCGGCCCTTCCGCGCAAGACCGCGTGATGGCGCTGGACTGCCTCTACATCAACGGCATGCTGATGATGCTCGTGCTGGGCATCGTCTACGCGAGCGACGTCTACTTCGCCGCCGCGATGCTGATCGCGCTCTTCGGCTTCGTCAGCTCCACGGCGATGGCCAAGTTCCTGCTGCGCGGGGAGGTGATCGAATGAACGACTTCATCGCGGGTCCGCTGCCGCTTTGGGCCGAGATCGTCACCGCGGTCTTCGCGGTGCTGGGCGCTGCCTTCGCCGCGATCGGCTCCTTCGGGCTGGTACGCCTGCCCACTTTCTTCCGCCGCATCCACGCGCCCACGCTGGGCGCCACCGGCGGCGTGTGGTCGATGACGGTCGCCACCATCGTCTACTTCTCGGCGCAGGGCCACAGCCTCTTCATGCACGCGGTGCTGATCGTGCTGTTCGTGGCGCTCACCACGCCGGTCACCACCATCTTCCTGATGCGCGCAGCGCTGTTCCGCGAGCGGCAGAAGCACGGCGAGGTGCCGCCGCCCGCGCCGTCGGACCAGGGGCCGATCCCGCCTTACCACGGCTGAGCGGCTGGCCGGGCCGGACGCCTCAGGTCGGCAGCAGCTGCTGCATCTCCTTGGCGCGCGCCACCTCGACCTCGCGCGGCAGCGTGACCGCGTTCTTCACCGCGAGGATCTCCGCCATCACGCTCACCGCGATCTCCGGCGGCGTCTTGCTGCCGATGTAGATGCCGATGGGCCCGCGCAGCCGCGCGAGCGATTCCTCGGTCTGGTCGAAGTGCTCGATCATGCGGTCGCGCCGGGCGTCGGCATTGCGCCGCGAGCCGATGGCGCCGACGTAGAAGGCCTCGCTTTGCAGCGCCTCCAGCAGCGCGAGGTCGTCGAGCTTCGGGTCGTGGGTGAGCGCGACCACGCAACTGCGGCGGTCGGGCCTGAAGGCAATCACCGCGTCGTCGGGCATCTCGGTCGTGATGTGCACGCCGGGCAGCGACCATGCGGTGCGGTACTCGGCGCGCGGGTCGCACAAGGTCACCGCGAAGCCGCTGAACTTGGCCATGGTGGCGAGGTACTCGGCGAGCTGGCCGGCGCCGATCAGCAGCATGCGGTATTCGGGGCCGAAGGTGTTCGTCAGTTCGGTGTCGTTCACCGCGAGCTCGTCGGGCGCGGTCGCCTCGGCGATGCGCACCGCGCCGGTGGCGAGCGTCACGGTGCGCTGCATGAGCTTGCCCTGCTCCAGCTGCGCCACCAGCAGCTCGAGCGAGCCGGCGTCGGGAGCGTATTCGAGCAGCAGTTCCAGCGTGCCGCCGCAGGGCAGCCCGAATCGGTGCGCCTCGTCGGCGGTGATGCCGTACTTCACGAGTGCGGGCGGCGCGCCCAATGGCACGTCCTCGGCCTTGCCGTGGGCATGGCTGTAGCGCGCGATGAGGTCGTCCTCGATGCAGCCGCCGGAGACCGAGCCCACCACCGCGCCGTCTTCCGCCAGGGCCATGATCGAGCCCACCGGCCGGGGCGACGAGCCCCAGGTGCGCACCACTGTCGCCAGCAGCGCGCGCTTGCCGGCACGCCGCCAGTCGCGCAGCGTGCGAAGCACCATGACGTCGAGGTTTTCCATGTCGCTGCAGCCCGGGTTCAGGCCGCGTCGCCGCCGGGTGCGGAGGGCGCGTCCTTGTCGTCCTTCTTGCCGAGGCCGATCTTCTTCATGAGCCCGGACATCATCCCGCTCTTCTCGGCAGGCGCCTCGGCGCCTTCAGCGGCGGCCGCCGGGGGAGGACCGTAGCGGCTCTGCATCTCGGCTTCGAAGCGCTTGAAGAAATCGTCGGCTGTGGACTTGGCAGCGCCGTCGATCAGGCGCTGGCCCAGTTGGGCGATCTTGCCGCCGACCTGGGCCTGCACGGTGTAGTCGAGTTCGCAGCCTGCGGACGCGGCGGCTGGTGGAGTTGCCGCACCGGCCTCGTGCGCGGGGGCATCACCCGCAGGGAAGGCCGCCGCTTCGGTGGCGAGCGGCTTGAGCGTGACGCTCGAAGATCCCTTCGCGAAGCCTGCCACGCCGCCCTGCCCCTCGAAGGTGAGCTTGTAGCCGTCGGGCGCCACGATGTCGGACAGCAGCACCTTTCCGTTGAACTTGGCCGAGACCGGGCCGATCTTGACCGCGAGCGCGACGCTGTACTGGTTGTCGCCCACCAACTCGAACTTGTCGCAGCCGGGGATGCACTTCTTCAGCGTTTCGGGGTCGTTGAGCGCGTCCCAGGCCTGTTGTTGGGTGACGCCCAGGCGTCGGTTTCCGAGCATTTCCATGGTGGGTTTCCTTTGTCTTCCTTCCCGGCGCCGCTAGCGGCCGGACCGCATCAGGGCGGCCAGGCTCGCTGCGAGCTGTTCGAGTGCGCTGAGATTGTGAACCGCCAGCATCGCGTCCGCTTGCCGGTGCAATACGGCGGCCCCACGCGCCAGAGGGGCGTAGCCCTCGAAGCGCAGCAGCGGGTTGAGCCACAGCAGGCGGCGCGAATGGCGCTTGAGCCACAGCAGCTCATGCTCCAGCACGGAGGGCTCGCCGGTATCCAGGCCGTCGCTGATCACCAGCACCAGCGTGCGGCGGCCGGTCAGCCGGCGGGCGTGGGCGCGGCGCAGCTCGGCCAGCGAGGCGCCGAAGCGCGTGCCGCCTGCGAAATCGTCGATGGCGAGGCTGGCGGCGCCCAGCATCGCGTCGGTGTCGGCCAGCCGGAAGGCCGGCGTCAGGTCGGTCAGCCGGGTGCCGAAGGCAAACACGTCGCGGCGGCCGGCACGCCGCGTTGCGGCATGCAGAAAGGCAAGCAGCAGGCGCGCATAGCGCTCCATCGAGCCCGAGACGTCGACCAGCACCAGCAGCGGCAACGGCTGCTCGCGCCGGGCCAGCCGTGGCAGGCGCAGGATCTCGCCGCCCGTGCGCGCCGCCTCGTGCAGCACGCCCGGCCAGTGCATGCGCGCATGCTGGCGGCCCGCATCGCCGGCAGGCCGCAGGCGGCGCGACGGCAGCTCGGGAATGGGCAGGCGGATGTCGCGCGCGAGCCGCTCCACCAGCCGGTATTCGGCGGCGCCGAGCGCGTTGAAGTCGGCATGCTGCAGGCGCTGCCGGTCGCTGGACGTCATGGCGGCATCGAATTCGATCTCGCGATCGGGCTTGGCCGGCTCCACCGGCTTGGCGAGTGCGCGCGGCGCGCTGAGGGCTTCGCGCACGCGCGGGCGCCGCTTCGACGGCTCGGCCTTGCCTTCGGCGCTCGGCAGCATCTGGGCGAGCAGCTTGTTGGCCAGCTCCGGGTCGCGGAACCATGCGTCGAAGAGCTCGCGGAACACCATGCGGTCCTGCTCGCGGCTGACCATCACCGCCTCCATGGCCGCGCTCAGGTCGAGCTTGTCTTCCACGCCCACCAGCGTGGCGGCCTCTGCCGCCAGCGCAATGCGCATGGCGTCGGTGCGAACACCCGCCCGGCGCAGCGCCCGGCCGAAGGCGGCGATGTTGCCCGCGAGCTTGCCGCTGCGGACGTCGCCGAGTTGCTGGACGCCGGTGCTGGCCATCGGTCGATCACGCCTCGGGCTTGAGCAGGTCCGACGCCAGCTCCTGCGTCAGCGCGGCCACGTCGTCGCGCTGCTTGAAGAGGATGCCGGCGGTGTCGACCACCACTTCGGGATCGAGCTCCACCGTGTCGAGCGCGATCAGCGCCCTCGCCCATTCGACGCTCTCGGCGATGCCCGGCGCGCGCTGGAAGGCATTGGCGAAGGGCGTCTCGCGCAGCCGTGCGACGAAGGCCGCCACCTGGGCCGACAGTTTCTCGCCGGCTTGCGGCACCTGCGCGCGCACGATGGCCAGTTCGCGTTCGCGCTCGGGGTAGTCGAGCCAGTGATAGAGGCAGCGGCGCTTCACCGCGTCGTTGAGCTCGCGCGTGCGATTGCTTGTGAGGATGGTGACGGGCGGCACCACCGCGCGCACGGTGCCCAGCTCGGGAATGCTGACCTGGTACTCGCCCAGATACTCAAGCAGGAAGGCTTCGAAGGGCTCGTCGGCGCGGTCTACCTCGTCGATCAACAGCACGGCGCCGGGCAGCGGCGTCTGCAGCGCCTGCAGCAGCGGGCGGCGGATCAGGTAGTGCGGCTGGTAGACCTCGGCTTCCACGTCACGGGCCGCGCCAGTGGCCTCGGCCGCGCGCATGTGCAGCAGCTGCGCCGCGTAGTTCCATTCGTAGAGCGCCTCGCGCTGCTCCAGGCCGTCGTAGCACTGCAGGCGCAGCAGTTCGCGGCCCAGCGCGACCGACAGCGCCTTCGCCAGCTCGGTCTTGCCGACGCCGGGCTCGCCTTCGAGCAGCAGCGGACGCTGCAGCTTGAGCGCAAGGAACACGGCCGTAGCCAGGCGCCGGTCGGCGAAGTAGCCGGCCTCCATGAGTCCGGCGGAGAGGGTGTCGATGCTGGGGAAGATCATGGCCTAGGGTAATGCAGGGGTCGCTGCATTCGGGAGCGGACAGCCGAACGCGGAAGGAATACAAAAACCACGCAGAGGTCGCAGAAGAAACCAGATTCGATCTTTTCTGGTCTTCTTTCGCGACTTCCGCGAGAGCTTTGCGACTTCTGCGTTCGGCAATCCGATTTCGTCAGCCCAGCGCCTTGGTCACAGCCCTTTGCGTCAGCACGCTGATCAGGTTCGCGCGATACGCGGCCGAGGCATGCAGGTCGCTGTTGAGATCGCTCGCGTCGATCTTCACTGCAGCCGCTGCGGCAGCGGTGAAGCTCTTGTTGAGCGCGTCTTCCAGCCCGGCATGGCGGAACACGCCGTTGCCCGCGCCGGTGACCGCCACGCGCACGCCGCTGTCGTACTGCGCGAGGAACACGCCGACCAGCGGGAAGTTCGACGCCTTCTGGCGCAGCTTCTCGTACACGGCGCGCTTCGGAATCGGGAAGCGGATCGCGGTGATCAGCTCGCCGTCTTCCAGCGCCGTGGTGAAGAGGCCGAGGAAGAAGTCGTCGGCCGCGATCTCTCGCCTGGACGTGACGATGGTCGCGCCCGAGGCCAGCACCGCGCTGGGGTAGCACGCTGCCGGGTCGTTGTTGGCCACCGAGCCGCCGATGGTGCCCATCGCGCGCACCTGACGGTCGCCGATGCGCGAGGCCAGGTCGGCCAGCGCCGGGTAGGCAGCCTTCACGTCGGCGTTGTTCGCCACGTCGAGGTGGCGCGACATGGCGCCGATGGTGATGGCGTTACCGTTCTTCGTAATGCCGGTGAGCTCCTTGATGCCGCTCAGGTCCACGAGCTGCTCGGGTGCGGAAAGCCGCAGCTTCATCGAGGCCAGCAGGGTCTGTCCGCCGGCCAGCGGCTTGGCGCCGGCGGCCACGAGTCGTGCCGCGTCGGCCACCGAGTCGGGCCGTTCGAGTGTGAAGGCATACATGGTGTGATTCCTTCTTTATTCGTTCTTGGTTCAGGGTTTGGCGGCTGCGGACTGCATCGCCTCCCACACGCGGGCGGGGGAAGCGGGCATGTCGAAATCCTTGACGCCCAGCGGCGCCAGCGCATCGAGCACGGCATTGATCACGGCCGGCGGCGAGCCGATGGCCCCCGCCTCGCCGCAGCCCTTGGTGCCCAGCGGGTTGTGCGTGCACGGGGTGCACACGGTGTCGAGCTTGAACTGCGGGAAGTCACCGGCGCGCGGCATCGCGTAGTCCATGAAGCTGCCGGTGAGCAGCTGGCCGGTCTCGTTGTCGTAGACGCAGTTCTCCAGCAGCGCCTGGCCGATGCCCTGCACCAGCCCGCCGTGCACCTGGCCCTCGACGATCATAGGGTTGATGATGGTGCCGAAGTCGTCCACCGCGGTGAAGCGGTCCACGCGCACCTCGCCGGTCTGTTTGTCGACCTCGACCTCGCAGATGTAGGTGCCGCCGGGGAATGTGAAGTTGGTCGGGTCGTAGAAGGCGGTTTCGTTCAGGCCGGGCTCGAGTTTGTCGAGCGGGTAGTTGTGCGGCACGTAGGCAGTCAGCGCCACTTGGCCGAACGGGATCTTCTTGTCGGTGCCCTTGACCGTGAACTCGCCGTTGGCGAACTCGATGTCGGCGTCGCTCGCCTCCATCAGGTGCGCGGCGATCTTGCGGGCCTTGGTCTCGATCTTGTCGAGCGCCTTCATGATGGCCGCGCCGCCCACCGAGATGGAGCGCGAGCCGTAGGTGCCCATGCCGAAGGGCACGCGGCCGGTGTCGCCGTGCACCACGTCGACGTTCTCGACCGGAATGCCCAGCCGCGCCGCCACCACCTGCGCGAAAGTGGTCTCGTGGCCCTGGCCGTGGCTGTGCGAGCCGGTGAACACCGTCACGCTGCCGGTGGGGTGCACGCGGATCTCGCCGCATTCGAACAGGCCCGCTCGCGCACCGAGCGCGCCCGCGATGTTCGACGGAGCGATGCCGCAGGCCTCGATGTAGCTCGAATACCCGATGCCGCGCAGCTTGCCCTTGGCCTCGCTGGCCGTCTTGCGCGCGGCGTAGCCGTCGACCTCGGCGAGCACGCGGGCCTTGTCCATGCAGGCGTGGAAGTCGCCGGTGTCGTACTGCAGCGCCACCGGCGTCTGGTACGGGAAGGCGGTGATGAAGTTGCGCTTGCGGATCTCGTCCTGCCCCAGGTTCATCTCCCAGGCACAGCGCGAGACCAGCCGCTCCAGCAGGTAGGTGGCCTCGGGCCGCCCGGCCCCGCGGTAGGCATCGACTGGCGCGGTATTGGTGAACCAGGCGTCCACCTCGACGTAGATCTGCGGCGTGGTGTACTGGCCAGCCAGCAGCGTGGCATAGAGGATGGTCGGCACCGCCGTCGAGAAGGTCGACAGGTAGGCGCCGAGGTTGGCATCGGTATGCACGCGCAGCGCGAGGAACTTGCCATCCTTGTCCATCGCCATCTCGGCATGGCTCACGTGGTCGCGGCCATGGGCGTCGGAGAGGAAACACTCCGAACGGTCGGCCGTCCACTTGATGTTGCGGTTGAGCTGCCTGGCGGCCCAGGTCAGGCACACGTCCTCGGCGTACAGGAAGATCTTGGAGCCGAAGCCGCCGCCCACATCGGGCGCGATCACGCGCACCTTGTGCTCGGGCAGGCCCAGCACGAAGGCCGTCATCAGCAGGCGCTCGACGTGCGGGTTCTGGTTGGACACGTACAGCGTGTAGTCGTCGCCCGCGCGGTTGTAGCTGCCGATGGCCACGCGCGGCTCGATGGGGTTGGGCACCAGCCGGTTGTTGACCAGGTCGAGCTTCGTCACGTGCGCGGCGCTCGCGAACACCGCGTCGACCGCCGCCTTGTCGCCCAGCGCCCACTTGTAGCACTGGTTGTCGGGGGCTTCGTCGTGCAGCGTGACGCCACCGGACTTCTTCGCGGCGTCGGCCACGCTCACCAGCGCGGGCAGCACCTCGTAGTCGACCACCACCGCCTCGGCGGCGTTCCTCGCCTGCTCGACCGTCTCGGCCACCACCATGGCCACGTGGTCGCCGACGTAGCGCACCTTCCTGATCGCGAGGATGGGGTGCATCGGCTCCTTCATCGGGGTGCCGTCGGGGTTGTTGATGAGCCAGCCGCAGGGCAGCCCGCCCATCTTTCCCTCGATGTCCTTGCCGCTGAAGATGCCGACCACGCCGGGCATCTTCAGCGCCTGGGCGGTGTCGACCGACTTGATGAGGGCGTGCGCGTGCGGCGAGCGCACGAAGACCGCATGGCTCTGGTTGGCCAGCGTGATGTCGTCGGTGTAGTTGCCCGCGCCGGTGAGGAAGCGGTAGTCCTCCTTGCGGCGGACCGCCTCGCCGATGTGCGGCAGGTTCGAGAAATCGGAAGCGCCCATGATGTCGCTCTCCTCAGGCCGCGGCCGTTGCCTTGACGGGAGTGCCCGAGGCCATGGCCTCGCCGCCCATCTTCACTGCCTTGACGATGTTCTGGTAGCCCGTGCAGCGGCACAGGTTTCCGTCGAGCAGTTCGCGGATCTCGGATTCGCTCGACTTGGGGTGGTGGGTGCACAGGTCGATGGCGCTCATGACCATGCCCGGGGTGCAGAACCCGCACTGCAGGCCGTGGCACTCCTTGAAGGCCGCCTGCATGGGATGCATGGTGCCGTCGGCCTCGGCGATGCCCTCGATGGTGGTGATGTCAGCGCCGGCGGCCTGGGCCACCAGCACGTTGCACGACTTGACGGCCCGGCCGTTCACATGGACGGTGCAGGCGCCGCACTGGGCGGTGTCGCAGCCGACGTGGGTTCCGGTGAGATGGAGATGCTCGCGCAGAGCGTGTACGAGGAAGGTGTTGGGAGGAGCGTCGACCGTGACCTGGCGGCCGTTGACCTTGAAAGCGACCTGCATTTGGCTGTCTCCGTAAAAGGTGATGGCTGTTTCAGCAAAGGCATCTTGGATGCCGACCTTTCGCACTATCCTAGGCAAAACCCTCGACACTTGCGCGGAGCGCGCGAAATTCTCAAAATGAAACAGCTTGCCGCCCGGCGAGCCGGGAAAAGCCTGCCTACACGCGCGAAAAACCACGATGTCCGTATCAATCGTTTCGCAGCCTCCTGAGCGTTCCCTGGCAATTGCCCAAGCCCGCCGCGAACTGATCGAAGGCGAGTCGCTTCCCCGCGCGCGCGGCGCCGCCTGCATCGATTCGTGGATCACCCGTTCCTGGCAGCGCTGCATCGAGGCCGGCCGCCGGCCACAGCAGCGCGTCAGCTTCGACCCCGTCAGCCGTTCGGCCAGCATCGACATCGCCGAGCGCAACCGGGCGCTGGTCGCGGCGGCCCGGCCGGTGATCGAGCAGCTCTCGCGCGCCATTGCCGACACCCGCTATTTCGCCGTGCTCACCGATGCCGAGGGCATCGTGGTCGACGTGGGCAACCTGCCCGACGGCACCGATGCCGCCAGCCGCTACGCGCGCGACATCGGGCGCATCGGCGTCGACCTGTCGGAGCGCGCCATTGGCACCAGCGCCATCGGCACCGCGCTGGCCGAGCAGGAGTCGGTGTGGCTGCACCGCGGCGAGCATTTCTTCGACGACACCAGCGTCTACAGCTGCGCCGGCGCGCCGCTCTTCGGTCCCCGGGGCGACTGCATCGGCATGCTCGACCTGACCGGCGTGCAGGTGGTCGAACGGCCCGAGCTGCGCCACCTGGCAACCCTCTCCGCGCGCAACATCGAGAACATGCTGGTGATGCGCGAGCCCTGCGAGCTGCTGCTGCACCTGGCCTGGCCGGGCAACTCGGGCAGCGAGGCCACCGAGGGGCTGCTGTGCATCGACGCCACGGGCAACGTGACGGGCGCCAACGCGGTGGCCCGGCAGATGCTGCACCAGCCGCTGCCGCACAGCGAACACGCCCTGAACTTCAACGACCTGTTCGCCCTGCCCCTTCACATGATGTTCGACGCGGCCCGCCGGGGCGACGCGGTGCTCGAGGTACCGCTGTGGTCCGGCCTGCGGGTGCAGGTGCGGCCCCAGCGCGGCGGCGCCGCCGGCACCTCTTCCGCAATCGTTTCCGCCGACAGCCGCCCCCGGCTGCGCGATGTGGAAACCGCGCTGATCCGCAAGGCAGTGGCCGATGCGCGCGGCAACGTGGCGGAAGCCGCGCGGGCCCTGGGCATCAGCCGGGCGACCGTCTACCGCAAGCTGTGGCGCGGGCGGCCCGCCGGCACGGCGGACTGAAGCAGGCGCCGCGCCGTTCAGCTTTCGTTCAGGCTCCGACCGGCACCTTGTCCAGGAAGCCCGTCACCGACCGCAGCTTGCCCGCATCGACCTGCGCGAAGTCGGTGCCCTGGATCAGGTCTTCCGCACCGCTCGGCCCCAGCGTCCACGAGAAGCGCAGGTGGTCGCCGTGCGAATCGGCCTTGCCCAGCAGGTTGAAGCGGAAGCCCGGATAGCGCTGGTGCACCGCGCCGACCAGCGCGCTGATCTGGTCGTGTCCGCTGGCCTGCGCGATCGGGTCGGCGTAGTGCGCGTCGGCGGTCCATCCGGCCTCGATCAGAGCGGCGCGGCGGGCCGCGTCGGTTTCGTTCCAGACGGCGATGTAGCGTTGGGCAATGGTGGTGGCATCGTGTGCAGCGGTGTTCATGGTGACCATTCCTTTGGTGGTTTCCGGCCCGCAACATCGCGGGGTGAAGTAATGGTCGCGCCGCACGCGATCCGGGTCGATGACCTCTCGGGTCATGGAATGCGGCTGCCGGAGGCCCCCTCCCCCACCGCTCCTCGCGATCACATGGCGTCGAGGGGAAAGACCGGCCGGTGCACCTTGCCGAACGGGAACAGGCTGTAGTCCGAACTGGTGACACCGGGGCTGTCGCACTCCACCAGCGCGGCGGAGAGCGGCTCGAACACCGGCCGGCAGTACATGCGCGACTTGAGCAGCAGGAAGCGTTCCTTTCGCGGATCGAGCCCCGCGCATTCGAAGACGCCGATGTCCCACGGCTCCTGCGTGCGCTCGGTCACCACGATGCGCGCCGCGCCCGTGTCGAAGAGCACCGTGCGTCCCATGCTGCTGCGTTGGCCGGTGTAGGTAGGGCCGGTGATGACGTACTCGCCGTTGGAGATGGTGCGCACCGCGCCCGTCAGCAGCACCGGCGTTTTCTCCAGCCCGATGCCCGCGAGCGAGACCTTGTTGCCCAGCGCCACCGTCACCTGCGCGCCCTCGCCCGCCGCGACGAGCTGCGCCACCGCCTCGGGGTCGCACAGCGGACCGACGCCGATGCCGTGCAGCCCCTGCGCCAGCGCTTCCTGCAGCACGTCCATGGTGTCGCAGCTTCCGCCCGACATGCAGTTGTCGCCATGATCGAGCAGCAGCACCGGGCGCGTCGCGCTCTCGGCAATCAGCTTCGCACGCGCGATCGACTCCGCCAGCGGCTCGCTTCGGTAGACGAAGGACTCGCGCTGTGCCCACATCTGCGCCGCGATGCGGTCGGCCGTGGCCTGCGCGCGTTCGGGCGAATGCGCATCGACGGCGATCACGCTCATGCATGGCGCCTCGATGTCCGACAGCGAGAAGCCCGCGAGGATCGACACCGCCAGCGACTCCGCCTTTTCGGCTTCGCGCGCCGCCTCGATGGCCTGCTTCATCGCGCCGGTGAAGGAGGCGCTGCGCAGCGTGTGCGCCATCAGCGGCAGCCGGTGCCAGCGCATGTGCGGCTTGCTGCGCCCCGCGAGCATGTCGAAGAGCAGCCGCCCGGCATGCTCGCCGGTTTCGTACATGTCGACGTGCGGGTAGGTCTTGAAGCCGACGATCACGTCCGCGTTCTCCACCATCGCGGGTGTGACGTTGGCATGCAGGTCCAGCGCCACGCCGATGGGCACGCCCGGCGCCGCCGCGCGCAGGCTCAGCAGCAGGTCGCCTTCACCGTCGGCGCTGTTGTGCGCGACCATCGCGCCGTGCAGGTCGAGCAGGATGGCGTCGCAGCCCGGGGCCGCATCGACGATGCATTGCGTCAGCTGCGTGTAGGCCTGCGCGTCGACCGGCCCGCTCGGGTTGGCCGAGGCCGACACCGGCGTGACCACCGTCGCGCCCGCCGCTTCGGCAAGGTCGATGAAGGCCGACATCGCGGTGCGCATGCCCTTGTTGTCGCGGTAGGCCTGTTCGCCGAAGGTCGGGCCGTCGGGCCCGAAGGCCGAGAGCGGCGTGGGCACGGGCGAGAAGGTATTGGTCTCGTGGTTCAGACGCGCGATCAGCACCTTCATTGCGCCACTCCCGCGCTGCGCAGCATCGCCTGCAGCAGCACGTTGCAGCCGGCCTCCAGGTGATCGGGCTGCGCGTCCTCGATCTCGTTGTGGCTGATGCCGTCGCGGCAGGGCACGAAGATCATCGCCGTGGGGCACACGCGCGCGAGGTACACCGCGTCGTGGCCCGCGCCGCTGATCACGTTCATCCAGCTCAGGCCCTGCGCCTGCGCGGCATCGCGCACGGCCGACACCAGCCCGGGCGTGAAGGGCTGCGGCGGGAAGTACACGACCTGCTCCACCGACATCTCGACCCTGGCCTTCGCGGCGATGCGCTGCACGGTTTCCTTCAGCGCGGCGTCCAGCGCCGACAGCACCGTGTCGTCGGCCGCGCGCAGGTCGACGCTGAGCTTCACCCGGCCCGGGATCACGTTGCGCGAGTTCGGGTACGCGTCGATCCAGCCGACGGTGCCGCGCGCATGCGGCGCATGGGCCAGCGCGATGCGGTTGACCTCGATCACGAGTTCGGAGGCGGCCAGCAGCGCGTCCTTGCGCAGCGCCATCGGCGTGGGGCCGGCATGGGCCTCCATGCCCTGCACCACCACGTCGTACCAGCGCTGGCCCAGCGCGCCTTCGACCACGCCGATGACGCGCTCGCTGGCTTCGAGCACCGGGCCCTGCTCGATGTGCGCCTCGAAGTACGCGCCCACCGGCGACGCTGCCGCCGAGACGGGTGCGCTGCCCGCATAGCCGATGGCAGCCAGAGCGTCGGAGACGCTGATGCCGTCGTTGTCGCGCTGCGCCAGCGCATGCTCCAGCGTGAAGGCGCCGGCGAACACACCCGAGCCCATCATCACCGGCACGAAGCGCGAGCCTTCCTCGTTGGTCCACACCGCCACCTCGAGCGGCGCTTCGGTCTGAACCCCGGCGTCGTTCAGGGTGCGGATCACCTCCAGCCCGGCGAGCACGCCGTAGTTGCCGTCGAACTTGCCGCCCGTGGGCTGCGTGTCGATGTGGCTGCCCGTGGAGACGGGCGGCAGCGCGTCGTTGCGCCCGGCACGGCGCGCGAAGATGTTGCCGATGGCGTCCACGCGCACCTCGCAGCCCGCCTCGCGCGCCCAGCGCGAGAACAGGTCGCGGCCCTGGCGGTCGAGGTCGGTCAGCGCGATGCGGCAGACGCCGCCTTTCTCGGTGGCGCCGAGCTTCGCCAGTTCCATCAGCGAGTTCCAGAGCCGGCGGCCGTCAATGCGGAGTTCGTTGTGAGAGTTCTTCATGGCTTTCGAAAACGGTTGATGTGGAGAGCGCTCAGGCGAGCCCCACGCCCAGGTAGCGGTCTTTCACTTCGTGGTCGGCCATGAAGTCGGCATTGCCGGCCTCGTGCACGATCACGCCCTGCTCCACGATGTAGTGGCGGTCGGCCAGCTGCACGCAGACTTCCAGGTTCTGCTCGACCAGCAGGATCGCCACGCCGGCGGCCTTGATGGTCTTAAGCTGCGCGACGATCTCTTCCACGATCACCGGCGCCAGGCCTTCGACCGGCTCGTCGAGGATCAGCAGGCGCGGATGGTTCATCAGCGCCCGGCCGATGGCCAGCATCTGCTGCTCGCCGCCCGAGAGCTGCCCGCCGCCGTTGCGCCGGCGTTCCTTCAGGCGCGGGAAGATGCGGTAGATGTCGTCCAGCTGCCAGGGCGACTGGCGGCGCAGGCCGAGCAGCAGGTTCTCTTCCACCGTCAGCAGCTTGAAGATGCCGCGGTGCTCGGGCACCAGGCACACGCCGCGCGTGGCGATGCGGTGCGCGGGCATGCCCGCGATGTCGGCGCCCTGGAAGCGCACGCGTCCGCTTGTGGGCGTGACCGCGCCGGCAATGCTCTTGAGCGTGGTCGACTTGCCGGCGCCGTTGCGCCCCAGCAGCGTGACCAGCTCGGCCTCGCCCACGGTCATCGACACGCCCTGCAGCACATGGCTCTTGCCGTAGTGGGCATGCAGCTTCTCGACTTCGAGGATGTTCATGCCTTGCCTCCCGTGATCATGTTGCCGAGGTACGCAGTGCGCACGCGCGCGTCGGCGCGGATGTCGCCCGGAAGCCCCTCGGCCAGCACGCGGCCCAGCTGCATCACTGTCACGGTGTCGGAGATGTCCATCACGATGTTCATGTTGTGCTCGATGAGGACCACGGTGTGCGCGTCGCGCAGGCCGCGGATCAGCTGCTTCATGTCGTCGAGATCGTCGATGCCCATGCCCGATGTCGGCTCGTCGAGGAAGATCGCCTTCGGCCTCGCCGCAAGCGCCATGCCCACTTCGAGCCGGCGCTGCTGGCCGTGCGAGAGCTCGCCGGCCGGCGTGTTCGCCAGCCGCTCCAGCCCGATGCGCTGCAGCACTTCGTCGACGATTTGGGTGCAGGCCAGTTCGCCGACCGGCGCGCGCCAGCAGTTCATGGCCCGGCGCGGCGAAACGCCCTGCGCCGCCACGCGCAGGTTCTCACGCACCGGAAGGCTCAGGAACAGCGCGGTGACCTGGAAGGAACGTGCCATGCCGCGCTGCACGCGCTTGTGGTCGGGCTCGCGCGTCACGTCGTGGCCGTCGAACAGGATGCGTCCGCCGGTGGTCATGCCGGTGCCGGTGAGCATGTGGAACAGCGTGGTCTTGCCCGCGCCGTTGGGGCCGATCACCGAATGCACCGTGTTGCGCCGGATCTTCAGGTCGACCCCGCCGAGCGCCGCGAACTTGCCGTAGTGCTTGGTGACGCCGACGGCTTCGATGAGAACGTCGCTCATGCTTTTTCTCCTTGGGCGGCAGGCGAGACAGGGTCGGCCGGCGCCTTGCGGAAGATGCGCTTCCACGCGCTCCCGCCCAAGCCCCAGAGCCCGCGTTGCATGCCGATGCTCACACCGATCAGCAGCAGCCCCAGCAGCAACAGCCAGCGCGGCCACAGCGTGGAGAGCCAGTCGGCCAGCAGCACGTAGAAGGCCGAGCCCAGCACCGAGGCGAAGAGGTTGCCGGTGCCGCCGATCACGGTGATGACCAGGATCATCTCGCTCGTGTGGTACTCGGCGTTCGACAGCGGCGCGATGCCGGTCATCATCGCGTGCAGCCCGCCCGCGAGGCCGGTGACGGCGCCCGAGATCACGAAGGCCAGCAGCTTGAAGCGCTTGAGGTCGTAGCCCACGGCGGCGGCGCGGTCCTCGTTGTCGCGGATGGCCAGCAGCGTGCGGCCGAAGACCGAATCCGTCACGCGCAGCAGCAGGCCGAAGGCGACCAGGAACACCACGGCCACGAAGGCGTAGTACTTCCAGGGCGTGTCCATGAAGCCGGGGCGCGGCACGTCGAGCAGGCCGTTGTCGCCGCCGGTGAGGCCGGTGGCGGTGTAAGCGATGAAATAGAACATCTGCGCGAAGGCCAGCGTGAGCATCACGAAGTAGGTGCCGCGCTGCCGGATGGCCACCCAGCCCACCACCGCCGCGCCCAGCGCGCCCATCGCCACGGCGGCGAGCAGCGCGAGCGGCATCGGCAGGCTCAGCCGCGTGAGCAGGATGGCGATGGTGTAGCTGCCCAGCCCGAAGAAGATGCCCTGCCCGAAGGAGAGCAGCCCGGTGTAGCCCAGCAGCAGGTTGCAGCCCAGCGCGGCCAGCGCGTAGATCAGCACCTCGCTGGCGAGCGAGCCCGAGCTCAGCACCAGCGGCAGGCCCAGCACCGCGATCAGCGCCAGGAGGAAAGTGATTTTTCTCGGCATGGCGTGTCCGTTCATGCTTTGCGGCCGAGCAGGCCATGCGGGCGCAACAGCAGCACGGCCGCCATCGCGATGTAGATCATCAGGCTCGCCCCCGGTGGCCAGATCGTGCTCATGAGGCTCTGCACGATGCCGATGAGCAGGCCGCCCACTAGCGCGCCACCGAAGCTGCCGAGCCCGCCGATCACCACGACCACGAAGGCCACGGCCAGCGCCTCCACGCCCATGAAGGGCTCGGCGCCGCGGATGGGCGCGGCCAGCACGCCGGCCAGCGCCGCCGTGGCCGCGCCGAGCGCGAACACCAGGCTGAACACGCGAAAGACGTTGATGCCCAGCAGCGACACCATCTCGGTCGACTCGCTGCCCGCGCGCACCGCGCTGCCCAGGCGCGTGCCCTCGAGCACCCACCACAGCAGCACCGCGAGCACGGCGGTGAAGCCGATCACGAAGAGCCGGTACTTCGGATAGACGAACGAGCCCCACATGACCACGCCCTGCAGCAGGTCGGGCGTGGCGACGCTGTTGCCCAGCGGGCCCCAGAACACGATCACCATCTCCTGCACAGCGAGCGCGAGGCCCACGGTGACGAGGATGTGGAACTCGTGCGCCTTGGCGTAGACGCGGCGCAACAGCAGCTTCTCGGACAGCCAGCCCAGCGCGCCCACGAAGAGCGGCACGAGCACCAGCGCGAGCCAGAAGTCCAGGCCCCATTGCATGGCCTGGAAGCAGAGGTAAGCGCCCAGCAGGTAGAAGGCCCCGTGCGCGAAGTTCACGAAGCGCAGCAGGCCGAACACGATGGACAGGCCGACCGCCAGCAGGAAATACAGCATGCCGATGCCGATTCCGTTGATGGTCTGGAGCAGGTAGACGGACATGGGCGAGTCGGTGTCCCTGTTGCTTCCTCAGGCCAGCTTGCAGCCGGTCTTGTCGACGGGGAGGAAGGACTTGCCGGAGCTCACCACGTCGACGTAGTCCGCGGGGTTCGCCATCTTCGACTTGGCCTTGCCCTTGAGCAGGTAGTAGTCCTTGACGACCTGGTGGTCGGCCTTGCGGATCTCCTCGCTGCCGGTGAGGCCGTCGAACTTCATGCCCTCGAGCGCGGCGATCACCGCCTTCTGGTCGACCGAGCCGGCCTTCACGATGCCGTCGATCAGGATCTTGGTGCAGATGTACGAGCCGGCGAGGCTGTAGTTGGGCACGATCTTGAGCTTGTCGGCGGTGCGCTTCACCAGGTCCTTGTTGAGCGGCGTGTCGGCCGTGTGCCAGTACTGCGCGCCGAAGTAGACGCCGTCGCACAGGTCGGCGCCGAGTTCGTCGAACTGCTCCAGGCCCGAGGCCCAGGCCATGAGGATCGTCATGTTCTTGTGCATGCCGAAGCTCACCGCCTGGCGCAGCGCGGCGGACGACTGGGCACCGAAGTTCAGCAGCAGCAGCACGTCGGGCTTGGCGGCCATGGCGTTGGTGAGGTAGCCGCTGAATTCCTTCTCGGTGAGCGAGTGGTAGCTGTTGCCCACGTGCTCGATGCCCTTCTCCTGGAAGATGGTCTTGGCGGCGCTCAGCAGGCCGTCGCCGAACACGTACTGCGGCGTGATGGTGTACCAGCGCTTGGCCTTCGGCATGCTGGCGATCAGCGGGCGCACCGTCTGCTCGATGGCGCCGAAGGTGGGCACCGACCAGCGGAAGGTGGCGGGGTTGCAGTCCTTGCCGGTGATCTCGTCGGCGCCCGCGGTGGTGATGAACAGGCCGCCGGCCTTCTCGGCCTCCTTGCCCATGGCCAGCGCCTCCGACGACAGGATGCCGCCCGCGAAGAACTTCGCGCCCTGCTGTTGCGAGGCTTCCTGCACCTTGCGCACGGCAGTGGCCGGCTTGCCTTCGGTGTCGAGCACCGTGTAGGCCAGCGGACGCTTCAGCACGCTGCCGTACTGCTCGATGGCCAGCTTCATGCCCAGGTCGGCGAACTTGCCGTTGGCCGCGAACGCGCCCGACATCGGGACCGGGCAGCCGAATCGGATCGCGTCGGCCGACTGGGCGAAGGCGGTGCGGCCGCCCAGGAGCGAGGCGGGGGCAGCCGAGAGGGCGGCCAGCTGAAGAAGTTGTCTGCGTTGCATGAGTTCTCCGGTCGTTGGTGGGGAAGAAAGGAAGGGAACCAAGGGAAACGGGTGCCTGCGATTGCCGGCGAATTTAAGCGGATAAATTGGATTAATATGCTGGTAAAAACCCGCTAGCAAGCCCTGTGCCCAAGACCAGACCAATCCCCCGCACGGCGCCGTTTAAGATCGCGCGCTGTTGCGCATCCCGCGCATCTCCCGATGGGCATGGAGCGTTTCAATGAGAGTGGGGCAGAACCGTCCTAAGCGGCAGAAGCTCTCGGACGTCATCGTCGAAGACGTCAAGCGCTGGATCGTGGCGGAGCGCAAGCAGCCCGGCGACCGGCTACCGAACGAGAAGGAACTGATCGAACTCTTCGGCTATTCGAAGAGCACGGTGCGCGAGGCGCTCAAGGCGCTGGAGGTGCGCGGCCTGATCTCCATCCGCACCGGGCCCGGCGGCGGTGCCTACCTGCAGCAGGTGTCGGTGGAGCACGCGTCGGAGCCGCTGCGCAACTTCCTGCACTTCCACCATCTCGACGGCCATCACATCTACCAGCTGCGCAAGGCGCTGGAGCCCGAGCTGGCCGTGAGCGTGGTGGGCAAGCTGACGCCCGAGCAGTTCGAGAAGCTGGAAGAAAACGTCCGGCTGTGCACGGTCGAGCCGACCAGCGAGGACGAACTGCGCATCCAGCGCGAAGCCGAACTCGCCTTCCACACCATGCTGGCGGAGAGCTGCCCCAATCCGGTGCTCTCCTTCATGTGCCGCTTCCTCAACGACCTGCTGCGCGACCTCGTGGTCTACAAGAAGGCGCTCGACCATCACCACTTCGGCGAGGCGAACGTCGACTATCACACGCAGCTTCTCGCGGCCTACCGCAGGGAAGACGCCGACGAGGTGCGCCGCCTGATGACCGAGCACATGGTCGACGCCGAGCAGCACATGCACGAGATGGAGGCGCACATCGGCGCCAGGCACCTGCTGCTGCCGAGCGGGCAGCGCTGAGCTTTCGCCGACTTCTTCTACTTCCGGTGCGCCTGCTCCAGGCACTCCTGGAACGCCAGCACCGCCCGCGACGGCTTCGGCGAACGCCGCAGCAGGCTCACAAAGCGGCACGCGTAGTTGAAACGCGCCGGCAGCACCGCCTTCATGAGGCCGCGCTCCTCGAACACCTGCGCGTAGTGGTCGGGCAGGAAGCCCAGGAAGCGCCCCGAGAGGATCAGCGTCGCGATCGCCTCCTGGTCGAAGCCCGTGGCCATGCGCGACAGCTTCGCGCGGTGGCTCAGCTCCATGTTGGGCGAGTGGTAGCCCAGCCCCGCGAAATGGTGCTCGCGCAGCCGAGCCCAGGTGAGCTTGTCGTGGCTCACGCCGAAGAGCGGATGCCCCGCGCCGCAGTAAAGCAGCATGGTCTCGTCGAACAGGTCGGCATACACCAGGCTCTTGGATGCCCGGTGCGCCGGGATGATGCCGATCTGGAAGTTGCCCTCAAGCACGCCCTGCTCGATGGCGTTGATCGAGCCCACGTGCACCGCCAGCCGCACCTCGGGCGCGATCTCGGTGAAGCGCGCGATGGCATCGCCGATGCGCGCCTGCGGGTTGGTCGCCGTCTTGTCGAACAGCGCCACGTCGAGCTGCCCGCCCATGCGGTTGTGGATGTCGTCGATGCTGCCACGGAAGGCGTCGACCGAGGCCAGCAGGCGCAGCGTCTCGTCGTACACGCGCTGCCCCTCGGCGGTGAGCGCGAAGCCCGCCCTGCCCCGCCGGCACAGCACCAGCCCCAAGCGGGTTTCCAGGTCCTTCACATGGCGGCTCACGGTGGAGGTGCCGATGTTCAGCTCCAGCTCGGCGGCCGCCATGCCGCCGCAGTCGACCACGCTCCTGAACACCTTGAGCAGGCGCAGGTCCATGTCGCTGAGCTGCCCCAGCACGGCGCGGTTGCGGGTACCGGAGGCACCATTCCGGGCTTTCGCCTTTACTTGCATGAAACGTCAAGTGAACATTGATATTGCGCCATTCTCCACACTGAATGGCTTGCGAACAATCGGCGCATCCCTTCACCTCCGGAGCCCGCCGCGCGCGGGAATCGACATGACCCTCGCAGCAGCCCCTGCCCTCGAATCCGCATCGGCCGTGCGCACCGACGCCGCCTGGCTCGACGCGCACTGGATGCCCTACACCGGCAACCGCAACTTCAAGGCCGATCCGCGCATCGTCGTGGAAGCCAAGGGCGCCTACTTCACCGACTCCGAAGGCCGCAAGATCTTCGACGGCCTCTCGGGCCTGTGGTGCTCGGGCCTGGGCCACGGCCGCCCCGAGATCACCGAGGCGGTGAGCCGCCAGATCGCCAAGCTCGACTACTCGCCCGCCTTCCAGTTCGGCCATCCGCTCTCGTTCGAGCTGGCCAACAAGATCAAGGAGATGACGCCCGCCGGCCTCGACTACGTCTTCTTCACCGGCTCGGGCTCGGAAGCCGCCGACACTTCGCTGAAGCTGGCGCGCGCCTACTGGCGCACCAAGGGCCAGGCCAGCAAGACCCGCCTGATCGGCCGCGAGAAGGGCTACCACGGCGTCAACTACGGCGGCATCTCGGTCGGCGGCATCGCGGCCAACCGCAAGCTCTTCGGCCAGGGCGTGGAGGCCGACCACCTGCCGCACACGCAGCTCGCCTCGAACGCCTTCACGCGCGGCATGGCCGACAACGGCGTCGAACTGGCCGACCGCCTGCTCGACATCATCGCGCTGCACGACGCATCGAACATCGCGGCCGTGATCGTCGAGCCCTTCGCGGGCTCGGCCGGCGTGGTGATCCCGCCCAAGGGATACCTCAAGCGCCTGCGCGAGATCTGCACCGCCAACAACATCCTCTTGATCTTCGACGAGGTCATCACCGGCTTCGGCCGCTGCGGCGCGCTCACCGGCGCCGAGGCCTTCGGCGTGACGCCCGACATCATGAACATCGCCAAGCAGATCACCAACGGCGCGCAGCCCATGGGCGCGGTGGTGGCCAGCAAGGACATCTACGACACCTTCATGGCGGCGGGCGGCCCCGACTACATGCTCGAGTTCCCGCACGGCTACACCTACAGCGCGCACCCGGTGGCCTGCGCCGCCGGCATCGCCGCGCTCGACGTGCTGAAGAAGGAAGACATGATCGGCCGCGTGCAGGCATTGGCGCCGCACTTCGAGAACGCAGTGCACAGCCTGAAGGGCAGCAAGCACGTGACCGACATCCGCAACTACGGCCTGGCCGCCGGCCTGACCATCGCCGCCCTGCCGGGCGAGCCCGCGCGGCGCCCGTACGAGATCGCGATGAACTGCTGGAAGAAGGGCTTCTACGTGCGCTACGGCGGCGACACCATCCAGCTCGCCCCGCCCTTCATCGCGGAGAAGGCCGAGATCGACCGCATGGTGAACGCGCTGGCGGACGCGCTGGCCGAGACGGCCTGAGCCTTTAGCGTTAACTCGCCGGCAGGCGACGGCCCTGCAGCGGCACGGTCCTACACCCCGGCGGCCCGCGGATTCCCAGAATCTGCCGGGCTGCCGATGACAACGCTCCAAACAGACATCCCCGCCCGCCTCGACCGCCTGCCGTGGTCGCGCTGGCACTGGCGCGTGGTCATCGCGCTGGGCGTGGCCTGGGTGCTCGACGGGCTGGAGGTCACGCTGGTGGGCTCCATCGGCGCGGTGCTGGAGCGGCCCGACACGCTGGGGCTCACGGCCGGCGAGATCGGGCTGTCGGGCTCGGTGTACGTCGCGGGCGCGGTGCTCGGCGCCCTGCTCTTCGGCCGGATGACCGACCGGCTCGGGCGCAAGAAGCTCTTTCTCATCACGCTCGCGGTCTACACCGTCGGCACGCTGGCGACGGCCTTCTCGCCGAACTTCGCCTTCTTCGCGCTGTGCCGGTTCATCACCGGGCTGGGCATCGGCGGGGAGTACGCGGCCATCAACTCGGCCATCGACGAGCTGATTCCGGCGCGGGTGCGCGGGCGCGTGAACCTCGCGATCAACGGCAGCTTCTGGATCGGTGCCGCGCTGGGTGCGGCGCTCAGCCTGGTCTTGCTCGATGCGCGCGTGATCGGGCCGGTGTGGGGCTGGCGCGCAGGGTTCGCGCTGGGCGCGGTCCTGGCGGTGGCCATCCTGCTGGTGCGGCGCCACGTGCCCGAGAGTCCGCGGTGGCTGGTGGCGCACGGGCGGGCCGACGAGGCGAAGCGCATCGTCGATCGCATCGAAGCCGAGGTCGAGGCGCAGCACGGCCCGCTGCCCGCGCCGCAGGGCTTCGTCGTGAACTACACGGCCGCGCGCCCGAACAGCCCGCCGATGCGCCAAGTGGCCCGGGTGCTGTTTCAACGCTACCCGCAGCGCAGCGTGGTCGCGCTGGCGCTGATGATTTCGCAGGCCTTCTTCTACAACGCGATCTTCTTCACCTACGCGCTGGTGCTCACCCGCTTCTACGCCGTGCCCGAAGGCAACGTGGCGCTCTACATCTTTCCGTTCGCGCTGGGCAACGTGCTCGGGCCGCTGCTGCTGGGGCCGCTGTTCGACACCGTGGGCCGGCGCCGCATGATCGCGGCGACCTACGTGCTCGCGGGCGTCGGCCTCGCGCTGACCGGTTGGGCCTTCATGCAGGGCTGGCTCGACGCGCGCGGGCAGGCTCTGTGCTGGTCGGCGGTGTTCTTCCTGGCGTCGGCGGCGGCGAGTTCGGCGTACCTCACGGTGAGCGAGGTGTTTCCGCTGGAGATGCGCGCGATCGCCATCGCCATCTTCTACGCGGTGGGCATGGGCGCGGGCGGCTTCGCCGCGCCGCTGCTGTTCGGCCTGCTGATCGAGACCGGCAGCCGCGGCGCGGTGATGGTGGGCTACTGCATCGGCGCGGGGCTGGTCATCGTGGCGGGGCTGCTGGCGCTGCGCCATGCGGCCGACGCGGAACGCAAGCCGCTGGAGGAAGTGGCGCCGCCTCTGGCCTCCGAGGCCGGCGGGGAGCGCTGAGTGCCCTGACGCCGGGTCAGAGAGCGCAGGTCCGGAAGCCGAAGAAGCCGTCGTCGCGCTCCGGCAGCGCGAAGCCGCGGCGGCGCAGCGACCGCAAACGGGCACGTGTCGCGAACGAAGCGCCGCGCAGCACGCGCGACCGGCCGAAGGCAGCGGCCGGATCGAACTCGGTGCCCGCGCTCCACGGATCGGCCCGGTAGCCGGGCCAGGGCTGCAGGGTGCCCGAAGTCCACTCGTGCACGTCGGCCCAGCGGAAGCCGCGCCGCGCCGCCGTATGGGCGGCGATCTCCCATTCGACCTCGGTCGCCACGCGACGGCCGGCCCAGCGCGCCCAGGCGTCGGCCTCCCACCAGCTCAGGTGCACGGCGCTGTGATGGCCGGCCGCGCGCACGGTGGCGCCAAAGCGCTGCTGCAGCACCGAGCCGCCCGTGCCATTGCGCGCCGCGCCGATCTGCTCGATATGGCGCGGCCCGCGCCGGCCCTCGATCTGCGCCGAGAGCCAGCGCCAGCCTTCGCCATGCCAGAGCTCTTCGCGGTCGTAGCCGCCGTCCTCGACGAATTCGACGTACTGGTTCCAGGTGACGGGCTGGGCGTCGATCTCGAATTCGGGCACGTCCACCCGGTGCGCCGCGCGCTCCTGCGCGAAGGCGAAGCCGCTTTCGGGCATGCCCAGCTCCCAGCGCGTGGCCGGCAGCAGCAGCGGCTCGCGCGTGACAGCCATGGGCGCCTGCTCGACGCCCAGGGGCAGGCCCAGCGTCTGCGCCATCACCACGAACTGCTCGCCGCGCATGTCTTCGTGAAACAGCGCGAGGCGGTAGAAGTAGAGGCCGGCGTCGGTCTCGGCGGCGTTGTCGAGCAGTTCGAGGGTGCTTTCCAGGGTGTCCAGCAGGTAGGCCTTGGTCTGCGCGAGGTCGGGCAGGTCGGCGATGCCGCGCTCCCGCGCCTGGGGCAGCCGCTGCAGGCTCCACCAGTCGTCCGCGCCCGGCTCGATGGACGCCAGCCGCGTCGGGCGCAGCGGGCACTCGTCGCCGAACGCGCGTTGCGTGTTGCGCCCGATCCACCATTCGGCGAACCAGCCGATGTAGCCGGCCAGCCACACCGGCGGCACCACATCGGGCATCGGCTCCACGCGCATGTCCCGGCCCAGGGCCTGCTCGAAGAGGGACAGGAGGTGCAGGGTATGGTTGCGCGCATCGATCAGCGCCAGCGACAGCATGTCGCGGCCGGCCTTGCTCATGTCGGGGGAGTCGATGGACTGGGGCGTTGCCGCAGCCGGGGCCGGTGGTGGGCGCGGTGTCTGGGCCATCAGCCATTATGACCACGCCTCCATCCTCGGGTACGCCCCGAAACGACACTTTCGATTACACCTATAAAATCCGCTCCGCCTCATGCACCCGACCCGCCGGCGCACAACGCCGGTGCGTCGGGTGCGCTCGTATATGGAGGCAATCCAATACAAAAATGGAGATGTGATGCAAGGCTTGCTGAAGCTTTCCCGGGCCATCGACTGGCTCAACGCCCAGGTGGGCAAATACGCGATCTGGCTGATCCTGGCCGCCACGGTGATCAGCGCGCTGAATGCCGTCGTGCGCAAGGTGCTCAATACCAGCTCGAACGCGTTCCTCGAAGTGCAGTGGTATCTGTTCGCCTGGTCGTTCCTCATCGCCGCCGGCTTCACGCTGCTGCACCGGGAGCACGTGCGCATCGACGTGGTCAACAGCCGCCTGTCCAAGCGCAAGCAGGTCTGGATCGACATCATCGGCTTCGCGTTCTTCCTGACCCCGCTGTGCCTGACGGTGCTCTACCTGTCGGTGCCGGTCGTCATCCAGATGTATCAGTCGGGCGAAATGTCCGGCAACTCGGGTGGCCTGATCCGCTGGCCTGTGTGGGCGGCACTGCCGGCCGGCTTCACGCTGCTGCTGCTGCAGGGCTGGTCGGAACTCATCAAGCGCATCGCCTTCCTGCGCGGCCAGGGCCCCGACCCCATGGGCCGGCTGACCGACAAGACGGCCGAGGCCGAGCTGATCGAGGCCCTGCGCCTGCAGGCCGAAAAGGACGCCGCCCAAGCCGCGGCCGAAGCGGGCACCGCGCCCAAGCCACAGCACTGAACAGGCGAGCACCGGAACACCATGGAATTCATCGTCGCCAACTTCGCCCCGATCATGTTCGCGGGGCTGATCTGCTTCCTGCTACTAGGCTTCCCGGTCGCTTTCAGCCTCGGCGCCTGCGGCCTGTTCTTCGGATTCGTCGGCATCGAGCTCGGCGTGTTCCAGCCTTCGGTGATGGCCTGGCTGCCCCAGCGGTTGATCGGCATCATGGCCAACGACACGCTGCTGGCCGTGCCGTTCTTCACGCTCATGGGGCTCATCCTCGAGCGAAGCGGTATGGCCGAGGACCTGCTCGACACGGTCGGCCAGGTCTTCGGCCCGATGCGCGGCGGCCTCGCCCTGGCGGTGATCTTCGTCGGCGCGCTGCTCGCGGCCACCACCGGCGTGGTGGCGGCCTCGGTGATCTCGATGGGCCTGATCTCGCTGCCCATCATGCTGCGCTACGGCTACGACCGGCGGCTCACCAGCGGCGTCATCGCCGCCTCGGGCACGCTGGCGCAGATCATCCCGCCCTCGCTGGTGCTGATCATCATGGCCGACCAGCTCGGCCGCAGCGTCGGCGACATGTACAAGGGCGCCTTCCTGCCCGGCTTCATGCTGATGGGCCTGTATGTGCTGTACGTCGTGTTCCTCGCGATCTTCAAGCCCGCGCAGGTTCCCGCGCTGCCGCCCGAGGCGCGCACCTTCCGCGAGCCCAACGGCAGCGGCGGCTATGCCTCGCTGGTCGGCATCACGGCGCTGTCTGCCGTGGTGGCTGTCGTGCTGGCGCGCAACATGGAGGCCGTGCACACCTGGTTCCAGGGCGAGCCCGTCACCTTCGTCGCCACCGACGAGAAGGTCGTGGTCGCCATGTGCGGCGGCGTGTTCGTGGCGCTGGTGATCGCACTGATCAACAAGGGCCTGAAGCTCAACCTGCTGTCCCGGCTGGCCGAGCGCGTGACCTTCGTGCTCATCCCGCCGCTGCTGCTCATCTTCCTGGTGCTGGGCACCATCTTCCTGGGCGTCGCGACGCCCACCGAAGGCGGCGCGATGGGTGCCGTCGGCGCGCTGATCATGGCCTGGATCCGCCGGCGCATGAACATGCCGCTGCTCAAGCAGGCCCTGGCCTCGACCACCAAGCTGTCGAGCTTCGTGATGTTCATCCTGATCGGTGCCACGGTGTTCAGCCTGGTCTTCCAGGCCGCCGACGGCCCGATCTGGGTCGAGCACCTGCTGTCGGCCCTGCCCGGCGGCCCCGTGGGCTTCCTGATCGCGGTGAACGTGCTGGTGTTCTTCCTGGCCTTCTTCCTCGACTACTTCGAGCTCTCGTTCATCGTCGTGCCGCTGCTGGCGCCGGTGGCCCACAAGCTGGGCATCGACCTGATCTGGTTCGGCGTGCTGCTCGCGGTGAACATGCAGACCTCTTTCATGCACCCGCCGTTCGGCTTCGCCCTCTTCTTCCTGCGCTCCGTGGCCCCCGACAAGCAGTACGTCGACCGCGTGACGCAGAAGGTCATGGAGCCGGTGACCACGATGCAGATCTACAAGGGCGCCATTCCCTTCGTGCTGATCCAGCTCACCATGGTGGGCGTGCTCATCGCGTTTCCGCAGATCGTGACGGGCAGCCTCGACAAGGAGGTCAAGGTCAACCTCGACGACATCGGCGCGCAGATGCGCGAAAGCCTGCAGCCCGAGAACGATGCGACGCCAGCCGACCCCTACGGCGGCACGCCCGAGCCCACGCCGGGGGCGGAGCCCGCACCGGGCGCCGAACCCGCGGCACCCGGCGCCACGGAAGGCGCCGCACCTTCGCCCGCCCCGGCGGAAAGCGGCGCCAGCGACGACCCCATGAAGGCGATGCAGGACGCGCTCAAGCAGCAACAGCCGCCGCAAAAGCCCTGAACGCCGCGCCTCGCGCTCGCGCGAGGCGAACAGCAAAAAGGCCGGCCCGTTCGCACGGGCCGGCCTTTTTTTGCGTGAACCGCGACAGGATCAGATCTTGACGGTGTTCATGTACTGGTTGAACGGGTACTCCGAGAAGCGGTTCCACAGGATCTGGTCGCGCTGGAACGCACGCATGTCCTGGTGGATCTTCTTGAACTCGGGCGACTTGGCTTCGTGCTCGGCGAAGACTGCCATGCAGGCCTTGAAGCCTGCGTCCATCACGTCCTTCGGGAACGGCTTGAGCTGCGTCTTGGCGGCCACGAGGCGCTTGAGCGCCACCGGGTTGTAGGCGTCGTACTTGGCGATCATGTCGCGCGCGGCGACCTTGGTGGCCGCGTCGAGGATGGCCTTGTTCTCGTCCGACAGCTTGGCGAAGGCCTTGTTGTTGATGAAGAACTCGAGGTCGGCGCCGCCTTCCCACCAGCCGGGGTAGTAGTAGTACGGTGCCACCTTGTTGAAGCCCAGCTTCTCGTCGTCGTAGGGACCGACGAACTCGGCGGCGTCCAGAGTGCCCTTCTCGAGCGCCTGGTACACGTCGCCGGCCGGCATGTTCTGCGACACCACGCCCAGCTTGGCCATCGCCTCGCCGAACACGCCGCCGCCCATGCGCATCTTCAGGCCCTTGAGGTCGGCGACCGTCTTGATTTCCTTGCGGTACCAGCCGCCCATCTGCGTGCCGGTGTTGCCGGCGCTGGCGGTGCGGAAGTTGTACTGCGCGAAGAAGGCGTCGAGCAGCTTGCGGCCGTTGCCGTATTCCTTCCACGAATCGGTCTGGCGCGCGGTCAGGCCGAAGGGCACTGCGCAGCTGAACGCGAAGATCGGGTCCTTGCCGGTGAAGTAGTAGGCGGCGGTCTGCGCCATTTCGAGCGTGTCGCCCTGCAGAGCGTCGACCACACCGAAGGCGGGCATCAGTTCGCCGGCGGGGTGCACCGAGATTTCGAACTTGCCGCCGGACAAGGCCTTGACGGTCTTGGACAGCATTTCGGCGCTGCCGAAAATCGTGTCGAGCGAACGGGGAAAGCTCGACGCCAGGCGCCAGCGCACTGCGGTCTGCGCGTGGACGGCGGGCGCGATGCCGGCGGCCAAAACGCCGGCGATGCCGGCGTTTTTGATGAGGGAACGACGATCCATTGAATTCACTCCGGGTTCTTTTAGAAAAACGAAACGCGGCTTGTGACCGCGTTGGGGACTTTTGGGTAAGTCTTCTTGATTGTAAAAAGCGCTTACACGTGTTCGGCCGGGGTTTACCCTGCGACTCCGGCTGCGTCGGCGTGGGTGCTGCCGGATACGAAGCGCTCGCGGATCGACGCCTCGATGCCGATCGCGTCCAACCCGATGGAGGCAAGCAGCCTGGCCGGATCGCCATGCTCGATGAAGCGGTCGGGCAGGCCCAGCTGCAGCACCGGCTTCTGCACGCCGGCGGCCTGCAGCGCCTCGAGCACCGCGCTGCCCGCGCCGCCCATGATCGCGCCCTCTTCCAGCGTCACGATGGCATCGTGCGTGCCCGCGACCTTCAGCAGCAGCTCGACATCGAGCGGCTTGGCCCAGCGCATGTTGACCACGGTTGCATCGAGCGACTCGGCCGCCGTGAGCGCCGGGTACAGCAGCGTGCCGAAGGCGAGGATGGCGATGCCCTTGCCCTCGCGGCGGATCTCGCCCTTGCCGAAGGGCAGCGCGTCGAGCGTGAGATGCGGCGCAGCGCCGGCACCCGAGCCGCGCGGATAGCGCACCGCCACAGGGTGGCTCTGCTCGTAGGCGCTCGTCAGCAGCTGGCGGGTTTCGCGCTCGTCGGCCGGGCAGGCGATGCTCATGTTCGGAATGCAGCGCAGGAACGGGATGTCATAGGCGCCCGCATGCGTCGCGCCGTCGGCACCGACGAGGCCCGCGCGGTCGAGCGCGAATACCACCGGGAGGTTCTGGATCGCCACGTCGTGGATGAGCTGGTCGTAGGCGCGCTGCAGGAAGGTCGAATAGATCGCGACCACCGGCTTCAGCCCCTCGCAGGCCAGGCCGGCGGCGAAGGTCACGGCATGCTGCTCGGCGATGCCGACGTCGTAGTAGCGGTCCGGGAAGCGCTTCTCGAATTCGACGAGCCCCGAGCCCTCGCGCATCGCGGGCGTGATGCCCACGAGACGGCCGTCCGCGGCCGCGGTGTCGCACAGCCACTGGCCGAACACCTGCGTGAAGGTCTGCTTGGGCGCCGAAGCCGGCTTGACCAGCCCGACCTGCGGATCGAACTTGCCGGGGCCGTGGTACGCCACGGGGTCGGCCTCGGCCAGCTTGTAGCCCTGGCCCTTCTTCGTGACCACGTGCAGGAACTGCGGGCCGTCGAGGTGCCTGAGGTTCTCCAGCGTGGGCACCAGCGAATCGATGTCGTGGCCGTCGATCGGGCCGACGTAGTTGAAGCCGAACTGCTCGAACAGCGTGGCCGGCACAACCATGCCCTTGGCATGCTGCTCGAGTCGCTTGGCCAGCTCGAACAGCGGCGGCGCGTTGCGCAGCACGCTCTTGCCGACGTTCTTGGCGGCGGCGTAGAAGTTGCCGCTCATCAGCTGCGCGAGGTAGCGGTTGAGCGCACCCACCGGCGGGCTGATCGACATGTCGTTGTCGTTCAGGATCACCAGCAGCTTGCAGTCGCACACGCCCGCGTTGTTCAGCGCCTCGAAGGCCATGCCGGCCGTGAGCGCGCCGTCGCCGATGATGGCCACCGTGTGGCGGTCCTCGCCCTTCTGCTTGGCGGCCATGGCCATGCCGAGCGCGGCCGAGATGCTGGTCGACGAGTGGGCGGTACCGAAGGTGTCGTACTCGCTCTCGGTGCGCTGCGGAAAGCCCGAGATGCCGCCGATCTGCCGCAGCGTGGGCATGCGCTCGCGCCGCCCCGTGAGGATCTTGTGCGGATAGGTCTGGTGGCCCACGTCCCACACCAGCCGGTCGTGCGGCGTGTTGAACACGTGGTGCAGCGCGACCGTCAGTTCCACCGTGCCCAGGTTCGAGCTCAGGTGGCCGCCGGTGCGGGAGACGTTGTCGAGCACGCAGGCGCGCACCTCGTCGGACAGCTGGCGCAGCTGGGCCCGGTCGTATTTGCGGATGGGCGAAGGGTCGTGGAGTGTGGGAAGCAGCGGAGCAGCCATGGGGGAGGTTTGTTCTTTTCTCTCAGCGATCGCGGTCGACGACCATGTGGGCGAGCGCGCGCAACGCCGCGGTATCGGCCAGGCCGCTGCGCTCCAGCGCGGCGAGCGCGTCGGCCAGCAGCTGGCGGGCCTGGGCGCGGGCGCCGTCGAGGCCGAGCAGCGACACGTAGGTGGGCTTGTCGGCCGCGGCGTCCTTGCCGGCGGTCTTGCCCAGGGTCTGCGAGTCGGCCGTGACGTCGAGGATGTCGTCGACCACCTGGAACGCGAGGCCGATGGCCGCGCCGTAGTCGCGCAGCGCGGCCAGCGCGTCCGGGCTCACGGTGCCGCAGGCGGCGCCCATCTCGACGCTGCCCTGCAGCAGCGCGCCGGTCTTCAGGCGGTGCATCTCGCGCAGCTGCGCTTCGTTCAAGGCGATGCCGACGCTGGCCAGGTCGATCGCCTGGCCGCCCGCCATGCCCTGGCTGCCCGCGGCCCGCGCGAGCAGGCGGCACAGCAGGGCCTGGGTGGCGGCGGGAATTTCATCGCCCTCGGGGGTGAGCAGCTCGAAGGCCAGGGCCTGCAGGGCGTCGCCGGCCAGCAGGGCATCGGCTTCGCCGAACTTGACGTGCACCGTGGGCTTGCCACGGCGCAGCACGTCGTTGTCCATGCACGGCAAGTCGTCGTGCACCAATGAATAGGCGTGGATCAACTCGGTGGCGCAGGCTGCGCGCAGAGCGGCGGCAGCATTGCCGCCGACGGCCTCGCTGGCGGCCAGCACCAGCAGCGGCCGCAGGCGCTTGCCGCCGTCGAGCACGGCGTAGCGCATGGCGTCGCCCAGCAGCACAGGGGCATCGACACCGACCCAGCGCGACAGCGCAGATTCGACATTCGCCAGGTGGGGTTCGCTCCAGCCGGCAAGCGTGCGGGCGTCCCAGGGCGCGGAATTCAGCGTGGCGGCGCTCATTCAGGCGTCCAGACCTTCAGGCTGCCCGAATCGAGCACCTTGATCTGGTCTTCGACCGCCTGCAGCTTGTCGCGGCAGAAGGCCAGCAGCGCCGCGCCGCGCTGGTAGCTGACTAGCAGCTGGTCCAGCGGCAGCTGGCCCGATTCGAGTTCCGCGACCAGTTGCTCCAGTTCCTGGAGCCCGGCTTCGTAACTGGCTGGCAGCGGACCCGTGTCGGGCGTTGCCGCCGGGCTGGACGAGGAAGGGGGAGGCACCTTGGGCATGCAAGCGAAACGTGGGTGAAACGAGGCATTTTAGGACCGTGACCGGAACAAGTGGCGGGCGGCCCGCCCCTCGCCCTTGCGGAGACCTATCGCACATTGCGAAATGCCGCGGGAGGCCGGGAGGCCCAAAAAATGGCCCCGGGTACAATGCGAACTTCTCTCGTTGACGACGTTCAACACTGCTCCGGGCCGCCGAATCCTCCTGGCGGCGCCTTCCGTTCTTTTCTTCCTTTTCTCCCTGTGGGGAGCTTGGTCAGGTCCTCCATGTCTGATTTAAGTCTTCAACTGCAGCAGGCCGCGAGCCAACTTCCAGTTTCCGCGTATTTCGACGAGGCGCTCTTCGCCCGTGAGATGCAGAACCTTTTCTCGCGAGGGCCCCGCTATGTCGGCCATCGCCTGGCCGTGCCCGAGATGGGCGACTTCCACACCCTGCCCCAGGAGCACCAGGGCCGTGCGCTCGTCCACACGCCAAAGGGCGTGGAACTGATTTCGAACGTCTGCCGCCACCGCCAGGCCCTGATCCTGAAGGGCCGGGGCCAGCTCGAGAGCCAGTCCGGCGGCAACATCGTGTGCCCGCTGCACCGCTGGACCTACGCCGCGAGCGACCCGCGCACCACCGGCACGCTGATCGGCGCCCCCCACTTCGAGCAGGACCCCTGCCTGAATCTGCATAACTACCCGCTCACCGAGTGGAACGGCCTGCTGTTCGAGAAGAACCCCGACGGCTCCGGCCCCGACGTGGCGGCCGACATGGCCGGCCTCGGTCCGCAGGCCGACCTCGACTTCTCGGGCTACGCGCTCGACCGCGTCGAGCTGCACGAGTGCAACTACAACTGGAAGACCTTCATCGAGGTCTACCTCGAGGACTACCACGTCGGCCCCTTCCACCCCGGCCTGGGCAGCTTCGTCACCTGCGACGACCTGCGCTGGGAGTTCAAGCCGCGCTATTCGGTGCAGACGGTGGGCGTGGCCAACCGCCTGGGCCGCGCGGGCAGCCCGGTCTACCAGAAGTGGCAGGAGCAGCTGCTCAAGTACCGCGAGGGCAAGCCGCCGAAGTACGGCGCCATCTGGCTGACCTACTACCCGCACGTGATGGTCGAGTGGTATCCGCACGTGCTCACGGTGTCGACCCTGCACCCCGTGAGCCCGACGAAGACGCTCAACATGGTCGAGTTCTTCTACCCCGAGGAAATCGTCGCCTTCGAGCGCGAGTTCGTCGAGGCCCAGCAGGCCGCCTACATGGAGACCTGCGTGGAAGACGACGAGATCGCCGAGCGCATGGATGCCGGGCGCCGCGCGCTGATGCTGCGCGGCGACAACGAGACCGGCCCCTACCAGAGCCCGATGGAAGACGGCATGCAGCAGTTCCACGAGTGGTACCGCAGCGCGATGCAGAACGCCTGAGCCGATGGCTGCCGCATCGACGGGTGTTCCAGGAACACCACGGAACCGGCTTTGCCGGGCCGTTGGTGTTGCCCCCGGTGAGGGGGTAGGAGAAGCGACACGAAGTGCGCGAAGCCTGGGGGAGAACCAATAGTGCAAGCGCTGTGGATGGTGCTGGGGGCCTTTTTGTTCGCCACGATGAGCGTGGTCGTGAAAGTCGCCTCGGCGTGGTTCAACAGCGGCGAGATGGTGCTCGGGCGCGGCCTGATCGGCATCGTCTTCCTCTGGCTGCTGGCCCGCAACCGCGGCGTGTCGCTGGCCACGCGCTACCCCGGCATGCACGCCTGGCGCAGCACCATCGGCGTGGTGTCGCTGGGTGCGTGGTTCTATGCCATCGCCCACATGCCGCTGGCCACCGCCGTCACGCTCAACTACATGAGCAGCGTGTGGGTCGCGGCCTTCCTGGTCGGCGGCGCGCTGCTGGCCTGGGTGCCCGTGCCCGGTCGCGACGGCCGCGTGGAGCGCCCGCCGCTGCAGGGCGCGCTGGCGATGACGGTGCTCGCAGGCTTCGTCGGCGTGGTGCTCATGCTCAAGCCCAGCGTGAACGGCAACGAGGGTTTCGCGGGCCTGCTGGGACTGCTGTCGGGGCTGACGGCCGCCTTCGCCTACATGCAGGTGGTGGCGCTGTCGCGCATCGGCGAGCCCGAACTGCGTACCGTCTTCTACTTCGCGGTCGGCTCGGCCGTGGCCGGCGCCATCGCCACCACGTTCACCGGTTTTTCGGGCGGCACTTCCTGGACGTGGGAGCATGCGCTGTGGCTGCTGCCCATCGGCCTGCTCGCCGCGCTCGGCCAGCTGTGCATGACGCGCGCCTACGCCACCGCCAAGACACAGGCCGGCACGCTGGTGGTTGCGAACCTGCAGTATTCGGGCATCGTGTTCGCCGCGTTCTACGGCGTCGTGCTGTTCGATGACCGGATCGACGCGGCCGGCTGGGCGGGCATGGCCCTTATCATCGCGAGCGGCATTGCTGCAACCGTGTTGCGACAACGGGCCGTGCCCAAGGCCCCGGCCGAGGAACACTGAAGCAGGCAGCGTGCATTTCCAGATTCCCCAAGGAGCAAGCGCCATGTACGACACCCTCATCTCCGCCGAGCAGCTGCAGCAGCTGCAGGCCAGCGGCAAGCCTTTCATGGTGTTCGACTGCAGCTTCGACCTGATGAAGCCCGAAGCCGGCGCGCAGCAGTACGCGACTGCACACATTCCGGGCGCTCTCTACGCCAACCTCGACACCGACCTCAGCGCCAAGCACGGCGCCCCCGGCGCGCATGGCGAAGTCGTCGTGGCGCAGGAGGACGGCGTGCCCGCATCGGGCGGACGCCACCCGCTGCCCAGCCGCGAGAAGTTCGCGGCGTGGCTCTCCAGCATCGGCTTCGCCAACGACATGCAGGCCGTGGTGTACGACCGCAACGGCGCCAACTACTGCGGCCGCCTGTGGTGGATGCTCAAGTGGATGGGCCACGACGCGGTGGCCGTGCTCGACGGCGGACTGCAGGCCTGGCAGGCCGCTGGCGGCGAGGTCACCGGCCGCGAGGAACCCGCGCGCTTCCAGTCGAACTTCGTCGCGGGCGAGCCCATCGCGAAGCTCGTGACCACCGAAACGGTGTTGCGCCGGCTCGGCCAGCCTGACCAGAACCTGATCGACGCACGCGCCGGTGCGCGTTACCGCGGCGAGGTGGAACCTCTGGACCCGATCGCCGGTCACATCCCCGGGGCCCTGAACCGGCCTTTCGCCGACAACATCGGTCCCGACGGCAAGTTCAAGCCGGCATCGCAATTGCGTGCCGAGTTCGAAGCGCTGCTCGCGGGACGTGATGCGGCGACAGTCGTCCACCAGTGCGGCAGCGGCGTGAGCGCCGTGCCAAACCTGCTCGCCATGCAGATCGCGGGATTCGGGACGACCGCGCTCTATGCCGGCAGCTGGAGCGAATGGAGCAACACGCCGGGGCTGCCGACCCGGCAAGGCGCTGAACCATGAAGCACATCCGACTCCGACGCACCACCGGTCTCGCAATCGCAGCCGCGCTCCTCGCGGCAGCACCGTTCCTCACCGCCCAGGCCCAGCAGCAGCACGCCCACGTGCACGGCCAGCTCAAGCTCGACGTGGCCGTCGACGGCCCCACGGTGGTGATCGACATGGAATCGCCTCTCGACAACATCGTGGGCTTCGAGCGCGCGCCCAAGACCGATGCCGAGAAGAAGATCGTGGAAGACGCCGTCGCCCAGCTGCGCGCGGCCGACAAGCTCTTCGTCGTCGACCCCGCCGCCAACTGCAAGCTGGGCCCGGTCGACCTGCGCTCCGGCGCGCTGGGCCTCGGCAACCCCGACCCCGCCGAGCCCGTCGGCCATGCCGACCTCGACGCCACCTTCTCCTTCAACTGCACCAACGCAGCCGCTGCGAAGTTCATCGACCTGAACCTGTTCGGCGCCTTCAAGGGCCTGCGCCAGATCGACTCGCAGATCGCCACCGCGCAGGGCCAGTTCAAGCGCCAGCTCAAGCGCCCCGCCGGCGCGCAGGCGGCCCAGCCCGCACGCCTGAGCTGGGGCAAGTGACGCCGTGAGCGACCTCCCTTCGGCGCAGGCCTCCTCGGCCCTGCGCGTCGTGCTCGCGGCCGAGGCGCTGCGCTTCACATGGCCAGCCGGCAAGGCACCCTGCATCGACATCGAGGCCTTTCGCATCACGGCAGGTGAGTCGGTGTTCCTGCATGGGCCCAGCGGCTGCGGCAAGAGCACGCTGCTGTCGCTGCTGGCCGGCGTGCTGGTGGCCGACGAAGGCCGCGTCACGCTGCTGGGCCACGACTGGTCGAAGCTCTCGGGCACCCAGCGCGACCGCAGCCGCGTGGCGCACGTGGGCTACATCTTCCAGCAGTTCAATCTTCTGCCTTACCTGAGCGTGATCGACAACGTGCTGCTGCCCTGCCGCTTCTCGCAGCGGCGCGAGGCCAATGCATCGCGCAACGGCAGCTCGCGTGGCGAAGCCGAGCACCTGCTCGACCAGATGGGCCTGGACCGCAACCTGTGGGGCCGCCAGGCGCTGCAGCTCTCCGTGGGCCAGCAGCAGCGCGTGGCCGCGGCGCGCGCGCTCATCGGCCAGCCCGAGGTGGTGATCGCCGACGAGCCCACCTCCGCGCTCGACGAGGACCGGCGCGAAGCCTTTCTCGACGTGCTGCTGACGGCCTGCGCCGAGCACCACAGCGCGCTTGTGTTCGTGAGCCACGACCAGCGCATCGCGCAGCGCTTCGCGCGGCATGTGCTGCTGCCCGAGATCAACCGCGCGGCGACCAGCGCAATGGCGGTGGATGCATGAAAGCGCTCTTCTCCATTGCATGGCGCAGCGCCTGGAACCGGCGCTTCACGCTGGCGCTCACCGTGTTCTCCATCGCGCTCTCGACCTTCCTTCTGCTGGGCGTGGAACGCATCCGCACCGAACTGCGCGAGAACTTCGCGTCCTCGGTCTCGGGCACCGACCTGATCGTCGGCGCGCGCACCGGCTCCACGCAGCTGCTGCTGTACTCGGTGTTCCGCATCGGCGCGGCCACCAACAACATCTCGTGGAAGAGCGTGCAGGCACTCGAAGCGCACCCTGGTGTCGACTGGGTGGTGCCGCTGTCGCTGGGCGATTCGCATCGCGGCTTCGCGGTGCTGGCCACGTCCACCGACTACTTCACGCACTTCCGCTACGGCGACAGGCAGACGCTGAAGCTGCGCGAAGGCAAGCCCTTCAGCGAGCTGTTCGACGCGGTGGTGGGCGCCGAGGTGGCCGACAAGCTCGGCTACCACGTGGGCCAGAAGATCACGCTCGCGCACGGCAGCGGCGAGCTCAACGTGGCCGAGCATGCGGACAAGCCCTTCACCGTGGTCGGCGTGCTCGCGCGCACCGGCACGCCGGTCGACCGCACGGTGCACATCGGCCTCGCGGCCATGGAGGCCATCCACCTCGAATGGGTGGGCGGCGCGCCGATGCCGGGCGTGCACATCTCGCCGGAGCAGGTGCGCAAGTTCGACCTCACACCCAAGAACGTGACAGCCGTGCTGGTGGGCCTGAAGAACCGCGCGGCCGTGTTCGGCGTGCAGCGCTGGATCTCGACCTACACCGGCGAGCCGCTGATGGCCATCCTGCCCGGCGTGGCGCTCGACGAGCTGTGGAGCGTGATCGGCATCGGCGAGAACGCGCTGCTGCTGATGTCGGCACTGGTGGCGCTGGTGAGCCTCGCGGGGCTGGTGTCGGTGGTGATGGCGGGCCTCAACGAGCGGCGCCGCGAGCTCGCGGTGCTGCGTGCCGTGGGCGCGGGCCTGCGGCATGTGCTGACCCTGCTCGCGCTCGAAGGTGCGATGGTCACCGTGCTGGGCGTCGCGCTGGGCCTCGTGATGGCGGTGCTGGGCATCGCCCTGCTCTCGCCATGGCTGCAGTCGCAGTTCGGGCTGACACTGAGCCTTTCCGAACCTACACTGAACGAATGGCTGCTGATGGCGAGCCTGCTCGTCGCCGGATGGCTGGCGAGCCTGCTGCCCGGCATCCGCGCCTATCGACTCTCCCTTGCAGACGGCCTCTCGCCGAGGATTTGAACCATGCCCTTCACACACGCGACCTCCACCAGCAAAGCTTTCATGCGGCTTTCAATGCTGATCGCCGGTGCCGGCCTCGCGGCCGCCGCATGGGCCGCGGAGCCCGCGCCCAAGGACACCACAGCCACCAATCCGCTGGGCGGCAAGGCCGCGTCCGCGACGCCGGCCAAGGCCACGCCGGGCCAGCCGCGCCAGATCACCTGGGAAGAGCTGGTGCCCAAGGACTGGGACCCGGCCAAGGAGTTCAAGGGCATGGACCTGAGCGCGCTCGACGACGGCGACCCGCGCGCCAACGAACTGCTCATGAAGATGCAGGAGGTGTCGAACAACGCACCGACCAACCCCGCGATGAACGGCACCGAGATCAAGATCCCGGGCTTCATCGTGCCGCTCGAGGAAGCCAAGGGCGAAGTCACCGAGTTCCTGCTGGTGCCCTACTTCGGCGCCTGCATCCACACGCCGCCGCCGCCGGCCAACCAGATCCTGCACGTGGTGCCGCAGAAGGGTGCCAAGTTCCGCGCGATGGACACCGTGTGGGTCACCGGCAAGCTGCAGACCCTGCGCAACGATTCGATGATGGGCGTGAGCGGCTATCACGTGAGCGCGGCCACCGTCACCAAGTACACCGGCGGCTCCAAGTAAGGCCGGCGGCTGCTGCAATCGGGCACTGGAGGCCACGGCCTCCGGGCGGTGTGGTTCTGCGCCGACAGGCTTGACGGCACCAAACCGACACAGACCGTTGCATCCACGGCGCAGGCTCTGTCATCGCCTGCAGCCGGGCACCGTTGAAGAAGTTCCGGGCACGACGCCGGCGTCCTCATGGAACTCCAGATGACAAAAAATCTCTCCACCGCCCCGCGGCTGTTGACGATCTCGCTGTGCATCGGCGCCCTCGTCCTCGCAGGCTGCGACAAGTCCCCTAGCACGCCCGCTGCCGCTGTTTCGGCACAGGACCCGGCGACCGGCATCCCTGCCCCGTCCGTCCCGCAGACGCAGCCGCCCGCGGCCGCTCCCGTGCAGGCCGCCTACACGCCACCCAGCGCCGAGCAGCTCTACCAGATGGTCGCGCCCATCGCGCTGTACCCCGACAAGCTGGTCGCGCAGATCCTGGCCGGCGCCACCTACCCCGACCAGATCACAGCGGCGCACGATTGGCTCGCGCAGAACCGCAATCTCAAGGCAGGCCCGCTGGCCGATGCGGCCAACCAGCAGCCCTGGGACCCGAGCGTGAAGTCGCTTACCGCGTTCCGCCCCGTCATCGACCAGATGGCCGGCAACATCCCTTGGACCCAGGCGCTCGGGCAGGCCTACTACAACGACCCGGCCGACGTGATGAACGCGATCCAGGTCATGCGCCAGCGCGCGGCGAAGGCCGGCCGCCTCAAGAACAACGACAAGATGCGCGTGGTCACAGCCGCGCCGCCGCCGAACTATGCGCCCGCGCCCGACGTGCAGCCCGTGTATGCGGGCCCCGCGGTGATCGAGCCGCCGCAGGAGTTCATCACCATCGAGCCCGTGCAGCCTGATGTGGTGTACGTGCCCGCCTACGATCCGGAGGTGATCTACGGTGCGCCGCAGCCGGTGTATCCGGGCTATGCCTATGCACCGCCGGTCCAGGTGGTATCGCCGGGCTACAGCAGCGGCCAGGTGCTGGCCGCCGGCGCGCTCGCCTTCGGCACGGGCGTGATCGTGGGTGCCGCGCTCGAGCGCCACAACTGGGGCTGGCACTCGTGGAACATGAACTGGGGCGCACCGCGCTGGCGCGACCGGGGCCCCGCCCCTCAGCCGGCCTTCGCGCGGCCCGCCGTGGTCTACAACAACAGCACCTACGTCTCGCGTTCGACCACGGTGGTCAACAACGTGCGCAACGTCAATGTCTACAACAACAATGCCGGACCGCGAGGCGCGCTGCCTCCGGGAGCGCCGCCCAATTTCGCAGCTGGCCCGGGGGCCGCGCAGCAACTGCAGCAGCAACAGCAGCGGGCCCTCTTCGCCCAGCAGCAGCAGCAGCAACAGCAGGCACAGCAACAGCAGCAACAACGCCTCCAGCAGCAGGCCGCGCTCACCCAACAGCAGCAACAACAGGCTCGTGCGCAACAGCAAGCCCAGCAGTGGCAACAGGAGCAAGTCCGGCGCCAGCAGGCCATGCAGCAACAGCAGGCGCAGAACCAGGCCCGCCAGCAGCAACAGCAGGCGCAGCAGCAGGAGCAGACGCGCCGGCAACAACAGGCGCAGCAACAGGCCCAGCAGCAGGCGCGCGACCAGCAGGCTCGCCAGGCGCGAGGCCTGATGCAGCCTCAACAGCAGCAACAGCAAGCCCAACAACAGGCACAGCTCGCGCAGCAACGCCAGCAGCAACAGGCCGCGCAGGAGCAACGGCGCCAACAGCAGGCCCAGCTCGAACAATCACGCAACCAGCAGAGTCAGCAGGAGCAGATGCGCCGCCAGCAGCAGGCCGATCAACAGGCGCGCGCGCAACAACAGGCGCAGCGGCAACAGGAGCAGATCCAGCGCCAGCAGGCCATGCAGCAACAGCAGGCACAGAACCAGGCTCGCCAGCAGCAGCAACAGCAGGCGGCGCAGCAGGAGCAGATGCGCCGGCAACAACAGGCGCAGCAACAGGCCCAGCAGCAGGCCGCGCGCATGCAACAGCAACAACAGCAGATGCAGGCCATGCAGCAACAGCGCCAGCAGCAGATGCAGCAGCAACAGGCCAGGGCCCAGCAGCAGGCTCAACAGATGGCGCACCAGCAACAGCAGCAGCAACGCATGGCGGCCGCTGCCGCGGCACGCCAGCAGCAACAGCAACACCAGCAGCACCGCCCCGGCGACCCGAGGCAACAGCAGCAGCAGTAGCGCGCCCGCGCCGCCTCGACTGCACCGTCGCGGTGGCGCCTATCCGCGGCCTCAGTTCTTGCCGATCTCGGTCAGCAGGCGCGTGACGAGGTACAGGCGCGGCACGATCGAGTCGGCTTCGATGTACTCGTCGCGTGCGTGGTAGCCGAAGCCAGCGAGGCCGAAGCTCTCCACCACCGTGGCCTTGCCCGAGCGGCCCGCGTAGCCCGCGTCGGTGCCGCCGCCGGTCATGGGCGTCAACGCGAGGTCGCGGTCGATTTCCTTGTAGATGGCCTGTGCCTTCTCGGCCAGCGCGCGGCCCTTGTCGCCCGCGATGAAGGCCGGGCGGCCCACTTCCACCTTCACCGTGGTCTCGGTGTCGGGAATCAGCTTGCCCGACGCGATCTTCGCCTGCAGCGCCTCGGCGAGCTTCTTCTCGGCGCCGGGCTGCGTGATGCGGATGTCGCCCTGCGCCTGCGCTTTTTCGGTGATCTGGTTGAGCGGGCCGGTGGCGCGTGCCACGGTCCAGTTGAGCGTGGCGCCGGGAATGTCCTTGGCGAGGTCCTTGGTCTGCAGCATCTGGTACGAGAGCTCGTACAGCGCATTGCGGCCCAGTTCGGGCGCCGCACCCGCATGCGACGCGCGGCCCTTCACCTCGAGCGTGGCGGTGGCGATGCCGGCCGCGCCGAGCAGCAGCGACTCGCCCTTGACCACCGACTTCGCCACCGTCGGCTCGAAGGACAGCACCGTGTCGTGCTGGTCGGCCATGGTCGCGATCAGTTCGCCGGAGCCGAGCGAGCCCACTTCCTCGTCGGGGTTCATGAGCACGGTGAGCGTGTCGTAGTCGCGCCAGCCGGCATCGGCCAGGATCTTCAACGAGGCCAGCATGACCGCGAGGCCGCCCTTGTCGTCGGCGATGCCGGGACCATAGATGCGGTTGCCGTCGACCTTGTAGGGCTGGCTGCCGAGGATGCCCGGCGCGTACACCGTGTCCATGTGGCCCTGCAGCATGATCTTGCGCTTGCCCGCGCCCTTGAGCGTGCCGATCACGATGTCGGCGCCCGCGCCGGCCGTGGCCTTGCGGCGCTCGGTCTTGAAGCCGGCCGCCTTCAGGCGCCCTTCCACCACGTCGGCCATCTTGAGCAGGCCGTCGACATTCAGGCTGCCCGATTCGATCAACACCATCTCCTTGAGGTTGTCGATCACCGCGGGCTGCGCCTTCTCGGCGGCGGCGAGCAGCTTCGCGTCGGGCGCGGCCTGGACGGAAAACCCAGACCTGCTCAGCGCCTGCGGGCCACGATGAAGGGCCGCCTGTCCTTGTCCTTTCCCTTGGAAGAGTGGCTCTCGGTGGCAAGAATCTCGAAGCCCGCGTCGTGGATATGCCGGCCCAGGTCTGTCGCGCAGAAGACAGCTGCATGGGGCGCCACGCGGATCGCGCGCATGGCCGGCAGCAACACGCGTCCGATGAGCGGATTCATGTCGCCGACGCAGGGTGTCTTGGAGACGAACACGCCCCGCGGCGCGAGCAGCGCGTGGATGCAGCGCAGCGTGCCGGGCAGGTCATGGACCAGATGCAGATAGTTGAAGCCGAGCACGACATCGAAGCGCGTGGCCTCCGGAATCAGTTCCTCCACGGTCGCGGCGCGAAGTGCGAGCGACGGAATGGGTGCGGCGGCAAGCTTCTCTTCAGCGATCGCGATCATCCCGCTGGAGATGTCCGTCGCAAGGTATTCGCGCACATGGCCCGCGAGGCGCAGTGCGGTCGAGCCTGTTCCGCAGCCCAACTCCAGCACCTCCGCATCCGGGCCCAGCAGTGAGCGGACGCGCTCCAGCGTGCGCTCGTACCCGGCCTGGTCGGCCACCGCGCCCTTCGCGTACCTGCGCGAGATCCGGTTCCAGAACGCGGCGTCGCTCGCCAGGCTCATCGCCGCGCGGCCTTCTTCGCCACGGCAGTCGGCTTGCGCGCGGGCTTCAGCGCAGGCGCCTCGCGCGCCGACTGCATGTGCCCGCTCTCGCCGATGGTCATGCCCACGATGCGCGCGAGCTGCCGGCTCACGCTGATGTACGCGTGGCCCAGGCGGCTGTCGAAGTAGAGCGAATCGCCCTTCGCCATGCGCACCACCTCGCCGTTGTCGAAGTGCACCTCGATCTCGCCCGACAGCACATAGGCGAACTCTTCGCCGCCGTGCCGCACGAAGTCTTCCGGACCGTGGATCTTGCGCGCATGCACAGTGCCGACGATGGGGCTCATCTGCTTGCCGGCCGCGGTGGTGCCGAGGAACTCGTAGGCGATGGAAAGCCCCTTGTAGACCACGCCCTTGCCCGCACGCGTGACCACCGGCCCGTCGAGCTGCGCGGGCTTGACGCCCGCACCGGCGAACATGGCGTTCATGTCCATGTCCAGCGCGTGGCCCAGGGCGGTGAAGTTCTCGTAGCCCAGCGCGAGCTGTCCGCGCTCGGCACGCGAGATGGTGGTGATCGACACGCCGGAGCGCTCGGCCAGCTGCGCCAGCGTCCAGCCGAAGCGCTTGCGCGCGGTGCGCAGGCGGTTGCCGAAGGTGGCGCGGTCCAGCGTGGGCGGCTCGTCCCTGGGCTTCGTTCCCGTCTTGGTCCCTGTGTGTGGATTCACGCTTGGCTTTCTCTTGTGGTGCCGCAGATTCTGCCAGCCGAGAGGGGCGCCATCCATGCCAACCCGCGTGACCCGGGCCCAGAAGTTGCGTATACGCAAATTGCGCGAACGCAAATTTCACCAGCACGGTGCATCATGGTTTCCCCTTGGCACCCCCCGAATCAATTTGCGTATCCGCAAATTTCTTCCTACACTTTTCGCCGATGACTTCCAGCACTGCAGAGCCCGTCGTGGCTGACTTCCTCGTGATCGGCGGCGGCATCGCCGGGGCCTCGGTGGCCCACTGGCTTGCGCCGCACGCACGCGTGATCCTTCTCGAGCGCGAATCGCAGCCGGGCTACCACTCCACCGGCCGCTCCGCCGCCCTCTTCATGGAGAGCTACGGCACCGCGCAGGTGCGCGCCCTCACCATGGCGAGCCGCGCCTTCCTCGAGCATCCGCCCGAAGGCTTCAGCGAGCACCCGCTGCTCACGCCGCGCGGCGCGATGATGGTCGCCGGCGCCGAGCACATGGCCGAGCTCGAAGCCCACTGGCAGGTGCTGCGCGACATGAACACCGGCGCCTCGCGCCTGAGCGGCGAAGAGGCGTGCGAGATGGTGCCGGCCTTGCGCCCCGAGCAGGTGCAGGGCGCCGTCTACGAGCCCGATGCATCCGACATGGACGTGCACGCCATCCACCAGGGCTACCTGCGCGGCATGCGTCGCGCGGGCGGCAAGCTGGTGTGCGATGCAGGCGTGACGGCCATCGAGCGCAAGGGCGATCGCTGGCGCGTGGAAGCCGGCGGCGCAATCTACGAAGCGTCCGTGGTACTCAACGCGGCCGGCGCATGGGTCGACACCATCGCCCAAATGGCCGGTGTGCCGCCGCTTGGCATCGAGCCGCGTCGCCGCTCGGCATTCATCTTCGCGCCGCCCGAGGGCCAGAGCGTGGCGCACTGGCCCATGGTGTTCGGCGCCGACGAAGGCTGGTACATCAAGCCCGATGCCGGCATGCTGCTGGGCTCGCCGGCCAATGCCGACCCGGTCGAGCCGCAGGACGTGCAGCCCGAGGAGATGGACATCGCCATCGCCATGCACCGCATCGAGGAAGCGACCACGCTCTCCATCCGCCGCCCCACGCGCACCTGGGCCGGCCTGCGTTCCTTCGTGGCCGACGGCGACCTGGTCGGCGGCTTCGAGCCCGGCGTGCCCGGCTTCTTCTGGGTGGCGGCGCAAGGCGGCTACGGCATCCAGACATCGGCCGCCATGGGCGAAGCCTGCGCCGCGCTGGCGCGCGGACTGCCGCTGCCCGAGCGCATCGCCTCCTTCGGGCTCACGGCGGAAATGCTGGGCCCTCAGCGGCTGCGCACGGCCGCGGGCTGAGCCCGGCCTGCTCCAACAACACAACAGAACCACCCCACGAGGTCCGACCATGCGCGTCTTCAGTGCTTCCCTTGCCACCGAAACCAACACCTTCGGCCCGATGCCTACGGGCCTCGCCTCCTTCAAGGACCGTGGCTACTTCCCCGCCGGCAAGCACCCCGAAGCGATGACGCTGTTCTCGGGCCCGCTGTGGGCCGCGCGCATGCGCGGCGCCGACAAGGGCTGGACCCTGTTCGAGGGCATGGTGGCCGGCGCGCAGCCCAGCGGCACCACCACGCGCCACGCCTACGAGACGCTGCGCGACGAACTGCTGAACGACCTGCGCGCGGTGCTGCCGGTCGACATGGTGCTGCTCGGCCTGCACGGCGCGATGGTGGCCGACGGCTACGACGACTGCGAGGGCGACCTGCTGGCGCGCGTGCGGCAGATCGTCGGGCCCGACGTGGTGATCGGCGCGGAGCTCGATCCGCACAACCACCTCACGCCCGAGATGATCGCCAACGCGAACGTGATGATCTCCTTCAAGGAGTACCCGCACACCGACGTGCTCGAACGCGGCCTGGAGCTGGTCGACATCTGCGCCGCCACGGTCGAGGGCAAGGTGCGGCCGGTGGCGGCGGTGGTCGACTGCGACATGATCGTCACCGTCCACACCTCGCGCCAGCCGGCGCGCGGCTTCGTCGAGCGCATGCAGTCGCTTGAAGGCAAGGACGGCGTGCTCTCGATCTCGCTCACCCACGGCTTCTCGTGGGGCGACGTGCCCGAGATGGGCACCAAGGTGCTGGTCTACACCGACGGCGACAAGGCCAAGGCCGACACGCTGGCGCGCCAGCTCGCCGACGAGGTCATCGCGATGCGCGACGGCCTCACCGTCAACTACCCCGGCATCGATCCATCGCTCGACGAGGCGTTGGCCTTCGACGGCGGTCCCGTGGTGATCTCCGACGGCGCCGACAACCCCGGCGGCGGCGCGGCCAGCGACTCCACTTTCATCCTGCGCCGCATGGTGGAGCGCAGCATTGCCAACGCGGCACTGGGCCCGCTGTGGGACCCGATCGCGGTGCGCATCGCATTCGACGCGGGCGTGGGCGCGAAGCTGCCGATGCGCATCGGCGGCAAGATCAGCCCGCTGTCCGGCGACCCGCTCGATGTCGAATGCACCGTGAAGGCGCTGAAGCACGACCTGGTGATGACCGGCCTGGCCGGCACGCCCACGCTGATGGGCGACAGCGCGCTGGTCGAGGCCAACGGCATCGAGATCGTGCTGATCACGCTGCGCAACCAGGCGATGGGCACCGACCTGTTCACGCAGCTCGGTTGCGACCTCGCTGCGAAGAAGATCATCGTCGTGAAGTCCTCCCAGCATTTCTACGCGTCGTATTCCAAGGTGGCGAAGCACGTCATCTACGCGGGCGCGCCGGGCGCCGTCACGCTCGACCTGAACACGCTGCCGTATCGCAAGGCCCGTCTGCCGAAGTGGCCGATCGGCGTCGCGGCCTGAGCCTTTCCTTCCTTTTTTCCTGCTGCCTGCCCTCACCGGAGAACCGACGATGAAACGACGGACGCTTGGCGCTCTCGCCGCCCTGGCCCTTTCCACCGCCTTCGCGGCGAGCCTTCCCGCGCATGCCCAGACGCCGCAGCCCAAGACGCTGAAGGTGGTGGCGCATGCCGACCTGAAGATCCTCGACCCGACCTTCACCACCGCCTACATCTCGCGCAACTTCGGCTACATGGTGTACGACACGCTCTTCGCGCAGGACGCGAACGGCAAGCCGCAGCCGCAGATGGTGGAGAAGTACACCGCTTCGAAGGACGGCAAGCAGTGGAGCTTCACGCTGCGCCCCAACCTCAAGTTCTCCGACGGCAGCGCCGTCACCTCGGCCGACGCGGTCGCTTCGCTGCAGCGCTGGGCCGCGCGCGACAGCCTGGGCCGCGCCATGACGGCCAGCGGCGCCGAATGGAAGGCCACCGACGCGCGCAGCTTCACGCTCACGCTCGCCGAGCCCTTCGGCATGGTGCTCGACGCGCTGGCCAAGCCCTCGGGCTTTCCGCCGGTGGTGCTGCCCGAGCGGCTGGCGAAGCTGCCGGCCACCGCGCCGCTGACCGAAGTGCTGGGCTCCGGCCCGTACGTGTTCAAGCGCGACGAATGGGTGCCGGGCAACAAGGCCGTGTTCGTGCGCAACCCCAACTACGTGGCGCGCAGCGAACCGCCGAGCGGCCTGGCCGGCAGCAAGAAGAGCAACTTCGACCGCGTCGAGTGGCTCTACCTGCCCGACGCCAACAGCGCGGTGGCGGCCCTCAAGCGCGGCGAGGTCGACATCATCGAGCAGCTGCCGCCCGACTACATCGCGCCGCTGCGCACCGACACGGGCGTGAAGATCGGCTCCGGCGGCGCCTACCAGGGCTTCCTGGTGATGAACCAGCTGCATCCGCCCTTCAACAACCCGAAGGTGCGCCAGGCACTGCTGCAGGCCGTGAGCCAGGAGCGCTTCATGGCGGCCATGGGCTTCCCGCTGGACATGCGCATGGCCTACTGCGCCACCTATTTCATCTGCGGCAGTCCCAACGACACCGCGGCCGGCGCCGAGCCCTACCGCAAGGCCGATGTCGCCAAGGCCAAGAAGATGCTCGCCGACGCCGGCTACAAGGGCGAGAAGGTGGTGGTGCTGCTGGTACCCAGCGACGTGCCCTACCTGAACGCCGAGGCGCTGATGGCCGCGCAGACCATGAAGAGCATCGGCCTGAACGTCGATGCCCAGACCATGGACTGGGCTTCCATCGGCGCGCGCCGCGCCAAGCGCGATGCACCCGACGCCGGCGGCTGGAACATCTACGTCACCGTGGCCGGCGAGTTCGACGCCAACTCGCCCATCAGCAACGCCTACTTGAGCGCAGCCTGCGGCAACACCCTGCCCGGCTGGCCCTGCGACAAGCAGCTCGACGACCTGCGCACCGCCTGGCTGAAGGAGACGGTGCCCGCCAAGCGCAAGGAGCTGCTCGACGCCTTCCAGACCCGCGCCTACGAGGCCGTGCCCTACATCAACGCCGGCCAGTACTCGGCCGCCTTCGCCGCGCGCACCAGCCTGAAGGGCCTGGACAAGCTCTGGTCCGGCATGCCGACGGTCTGGGCGCTCGACAGGCAGTAAGGGCCGGAGGGACACCGCCATGGGCTACATCGTTCGACGCTTCATCGCGACCCTGCCCGTCATGGCGGTGGTGGCCGTGGTGGTGTTCCTGCTGATCCATCTCTCGCCGGGCGACCCGGCCGCGCTCATCGCGGGCGACCTCGCCACCACCGAAGACATCGAGAAGCTGCGTGCCGCACTCGGACTGAACCTGCCGCTGTGGCAGCAGTTCGGCCTGTGGATCGGCAAGCTCTTCACCGGCGACCTGGGCACCTCGATCTTCACGCAGATGCCCGTCACGCAGCTGCTGGGCCAGCGGCTGGAGCCCACGGTGTCGATCGCCGCGCTGACGATGCTCATCACGCTGGTGGTGTCGGTGCCGCTGGGCACGCTCGCGGCCTACCGCGCGGGCAGCTGGATCGACCGGCTGGTGATGCTCTTCGCGGTGCTGGCCTTCTCGGTGCCGGTGTTCCTGGTGGGCTACCTGCTGGTCTACAGCTTCGCGATCCAGCTGCCGTGGTTTCCGGTGCAGGGCTACGTGCGCTTCGCCGAAGGCCCGGGCGAGTGGCTGCGCTCGCTGGTGCTGCCCTGCGTGAACCTCGCCCTGGTCTACATCGCGCTGGTGACGCGCATGACGCGCGCCACTGTGCTCGAAGTGCTGCACGAGGACTACATCCGCACCGCCCGCGCCAAGGGCCTGGGCGTGCTGCCGGTGCTGGGCCATGCGCTGCGCAACGCGGCCATCCCCATCGCCACCACCGTGGGCGCGGGCATCGCGCTGCTGATCGGCGGCGTGGTGGTCACCGAGACGGTGTTCGCCATTCCCGGCGTGGGCCGGCTGGTGATCGACTCGGTGCAGCGGCACGACTATCCGGTGATCCAGAGCGTGCTGCTGCTGTCGGCGGGCGTGTACGTGCTGATCAACCTGCTGATCGACCTGAGCTACCGGCTCTTCGATCCGCGCATCCAGTACTGAATCACCCATGTCCTCCGTACTTCCCATGAGCGACATCGATGTGCCCGCGACGTCTGCCACAGCCGCCACCCCGGCAGCCGCGCCGCCGGTCGAGGCCCCCTTCGTTCCGCCGCGCCTGCGCTGGCTGCGCAAGCACCCGACGCTGATCGTCGGCGCGCTGCTGCTGATCGCGGTGGCGGCGCTTTCCATTGCCGCGCCCTGGATCGCCACGCACGACCCGCAGGACATCGACCCGCTCGCGCGCATGCAGCTGCCCTCGGCCGAGCACTGGTTCGGCACCGACGCGCTGGGCCGCGACGTGTTCAGCCGAGCCGTGTGGGGCGGACGGGTGTCGATGATCGTGGGCGCCTCGGTGGCGCTGCTGGCCACCTTCTTCGGCGTCGCGCTGGGGCTGGTGGCGGGCTTCGTGCGATGGGCGGACGGACCGATCATGCGCGTGATGGACGGGCTCATGGCCATCCCGGGCATCCTGCTGGCCATCGCGCTGATGGCGGTCACGCGCGCCAGCCTCACGACGGTGATCATCGCCATCACGGTGCCGGAGATTCCGCGCGTGGTGCGGCTGGTGCGCTCGCTGGCGCTCACGCTGCGCGAACAGCTCTTCGTGGAGGCCGCGCACGCGGTGGGCACGCGCCTTCCGGTGATCCTGGTGCGCCACGTGCTGCCGAACACCGTGGCGCCGCTGATCGTGCAGGCCACCTTCGTGGCCGCGGCCGCCGTGCTGACGGAGGCCGCGCTCTCCTTCCTCGGCGTGGGCGTGCCCTCGCAGACGCCGAGCTGGGGGAACATGATGGCCGAGGGCCGCAACTTCGTGGCCGTGGCGTTTCACATCATCCTGTACCCGGGGCTGCTGCTGGCAGCCACGGTGCTGGCCATCAACCTGCTGGGCGACGGCCTGCGCGACGCGCTGGACCCACGCCTGGCGCGCCAACTCTGAGCGAGGCAGCCTCATGACCATCGCCATGTCCCATGCAGCGCTGGCTCCCGGCGAGCCGCTGCTCGAAGTCGACGACCTGCGCACGCACTTCCTCACGCCCGGCGGCGTGGTGCGCTCGGTCGACGGCGTTTCCTACACGGTGCGCGCGGGCCGCACGCTCGGCGTGGTCGGCGAATCGGGCTGCGGCAAGAGCGTGACCGCCCTGTCGATCCTGCGGCTGGTGCCCACGCCGCCGGGCCGCCACATGGGCGCCGTGCGCCTGCGCGGCACCGACCTGATGCGGCTGAGCGAGCGCGAGATGCGCCAGATCCGCGGCAACCGCATCTCGATGATCTTCCAGGAGCCGATGACCTCGCTGAACCCGGTGCTCACCGTGGGCCGTCAGATCGCGGAGACGGTGCAGCTGCACCAGAAGGCCAGCCGCGCCGACGCGATGAAGCGCGCGGTCGAGATGCTGCGCGTGGTGCAGATCCCCGAGCCCGAGCGCCGCGTGAACGAATACCCGCACCAGCTCTCGGGCGGCATGCGCCAGCGCGTGATGATCGCGCTGGCCCTGGCCTGCAACCCCGAGGTGCTGATCGCCGACGAGCCGACGACCGCGCTGGACGTGACCATCCAGGCGCAGATCCTCGACCTCATCAAGCGGCTGCAGAAGGAGCTGGGCATGGGCGTGGTGATGATCACGCACGACCTCGGCGTGGTCGCCGAGAGCTGCGACCGCGTGGTCGTCATGTACGCCGGCAAGAAGGTGGAGGAAGCCGACGTGGTCGACCTCTTCGACCGCCCGCTGCACCCCTACACCCGCGCGCTGATGGCCTCGATGCCCGCGATGAACACCGCGAGCACGCGGCTCACCGAGATACCGGGGCTGGTGCCGGCCGCGCACGAGCTGGGCCGCGGCTGCGCCTTCGCGGCACGCTGCAGCCACGCGCGCGAACGCTGCCGCGCCGAGACGCCGAGGCTGGCGCAGCAAGGCGGCGACCACGTCGTCGCCTGCTTCGCCGTCGAGGAAAACTGGGCCGGTGCCGAGGAGATCGCCGCATGACGACAACCGCTGCAATGCCCTTGCTGCAGGTGCGCAACCTGCGCAAGCACTACACCACGCCGAAGCGCTGGCTGCGGCCGGCCAGACCGGCGATCCAGGCGGTGGACGGCGTCTCCTTCGACGTCGCGCGCGGCGAGACGCTGTCGCTGGTCGGCGAATCGGGCTGCGGCAAGACGACCACTGCCAAGTCGGTGATGCGGCTGGTCGAGCCGAGCTCGGGCTCGGTGCAGCTCGAAGGCCGGGAGCTGCTGTCGCTCTCCGCCGAGGACATGCGCATGCGCCGGCGCGACCTGCAGATCATTTTTCAAGACCCGTATGCCTCGCTGAATCCGCGGCTGACGGCCGGCGACATCGTGGCGGAACCGCTGCGCAACTTCGGCATGGGCGCGGCCGCCGAGCGGCGCGAACGCGTGCAGTGGCTGTTCTCGCGCGTGGGCCTGCGGCCCGAGGCAGCCAAGAAGTTCCCGCACGAGTTCTCGGGCGGGCAGCGCCAGCGGCTTGGCATCGCGCGGGCGCTGGCATTGAACCCCAAGCTCATCGTCTGCGACGAGCCGGTGTCGGCCCTCGACGTGTCGGTGCAGGCGCAGGTGGTCAACCTGCTGATGGACCTGCAGGCCGAGTTCGGCATCGCGTACCTCTTCGTCGCGCACGACCTCGCGGTGGTTCGGCACATCAGCCATCGCGTGGCCGTGATGTACCTTGGCCACATCGTGGAGATCGCCGACCGCGACACGCTGTTCTCGGCGCCGCTGCATCCGTATACCGAGATTCTCCTGTCGGCCGTGCCGGTGCCCAACCCGCGCACGCCGGCGCGGCGCATGCTGCTGCAGGGCGATCCGCCGAGCCCGGCAAATCCGCCCTCGGGCTGCCGCTTCCATACCCGCTGCCCGATGGCGCAGGCCGTGTGCAAGGAGAAGGCGCCGGAGTTGAGCGAGCGGCCTTCGTCGTCCGCGAACGGAAGCCACCTGGTCGCCTGCCATTTCCGCTGAAGAAAGGATTCATCCCGTGTCCGACAAGCTCCCCCACTACGAATTGCTGATCCGCGGCGGCACCGTGATCGATGGCACCAAGGCACCGCGCTTCGACGCCGACGTCGGCATCGTCGGCGACCGCATCGTCGCCATCGGCAAGCTCGCGGGCCACACGGCGGAACAGACGATCGACGCCACCGGCCGCATCGTGGCGCCCGGCTTCATCGACTCGCACACGCACGACGACCAGGCGGTGCTGTCGCAGGCGCAGATGCCGTTCAAGGTGTCGCAGGGCGTGACCACGGTGGTGGCGGGCAACTGCGGCATCAGCGCCGCGCCGCTGCGCGAGGACATGGACCTGCCCATGCCGCTGAGCCTGCTCGATTCGCCCGCCGAAGGCCGCTTCACCAGCTTCGCCGCGTACCTCAATGCGCTGCGCGCGACACCGTCGTCGGTGAACGTGGCAGCGATGGTCGGCCATTCGACGCTGCGTGCGGTCGCCATGTCAGACCTTGACCGCCCCGCGAACGAGACCGAGATCAAGGCCATGCAGGCGATGGTCGAGGAAGCGATGCAGGCCGGCGCCATCGGCCTGTCGACCGGCACCTTCTACCCGCCCGCGGTGAAGGCGACGACCGAGGAGATCATCGAGGTCGGCCGACCGCTGACTTCACGCAAGGCGCTGTACGTGACCCACATGCGCGACGAGAGCGACCGGGTGATGGAGTCGCTGGAGGAAACCTTCCACATCGGCCGCGCGCTGGGCATTCCGGTGGTGGTGTCGCACCACAAGGTTCAGAACACGCGCAACTTCGGCAAGACGAAGGTGACGCTGCCCTTCATCCAGGAGGCGATGAAGCACCAGTGCATCGGGCTCGACTGCTACCCCTACACCGCCGGCTCCACCATGATCCGCACCGACCGCGGGATGATGGAAGGCCGCGTGCTCATCGCCTCGAGCGTGCCGCACCCCGAATGCGCGGGCCGCGACCTGAAGGACATCGCAGCCGATTGGGACGTGTCGGGCGAGGAAGCGGCCAAGCGGCTGCAGCCCGGCAGCGCGATCTACTTCATGATGGACGAGGACGACGTGCAGCGCATCCTCGCGTTCGACGAAACCATGATCGGCTCCGACGGCATCCCGCTGGGCGACAAGCCGCATCCGCGCCTGTGGGGCACCTTCCCGCGCGTTCTGGGCCACTACAGCCGCGACGTGGGCCTCTTCCCGTTAGAGACGGCGGTGTGGAAGATGACCGGGCTCACCGCACGCAACTTCGGCCTGCACGAGCGCGGCACGCTGAAGCCGGGCCACCACGCCGATGTGGTGATCTTCGACGCCGCGACTGTGCGCGACACGGCCAACTACGAATCGCCGATGCAGCCTGCCGAAGGCATCGATGCGGTGATCGTCAACGGAGCCCTGACCTGGCGCAACGGGGCGCACTGCGGGGCGCGCAACGGGCAGGTGATCACGCGGCGCGAAGCGGCTGCCTGAACGGGCTCAGTCGGGCGCGTTCATGACCCGGTCGAATTCCTCGTCGGCCGGTACGTTGTCCGCGTCGAGTTCGCTCGCATCGGAAAGATCGATCCCCGTCTCCTCCGAGAGATCGTCGCCCAGGTCGGCATCGGGCTCCTCGAAATCGTCGGCGGGCAGGTTGTCTTCATCGTCTTCGGAGGGCGAAGCGGATCGCGCGGTGGCGTTCATGATCTGTTCCTCGGCTTGTTTCTGACAGGCCCCCTATGGTGCGCCTGTTTCGGCCCTTGCGGTTCATCCGGCGCGAGGCTTCGGTGTCGGAAAGTTTCGCGCCGGCCCGAAGGAAGATCAGTCCTTGTGCACGTGCCCATGCTCACCGTGGCCGGGGTCGTCATGGCCGTGTTCGTGCCCATGCTCACCGTGCGCGAGGCGGCTGACCAACGTGACCAGCGCGATGCCCGCCACCAGCCACAGGATCTGCGCTGCCGTCTGGCGCGCCGGCAGCCGTTTCTGCAGCTGCGGGATCAGGTCGGCCAGCGCCACGTAGACGAAGCTGCTGCCGGCCAGCACCAGGAAGTACGGCAGCAGGCCGTGCAGCTGGTCGACCAGCCACCAGCCCGCGATACCTCCCAGCGCGGTCATGGTGCCCGCGAGCGACACCTTCACCAGTGCCGCCCGCTGGTTGGCCGAGCTCTGGCGCAGTACGACGAGGTCGCCGATGTGGTGCGGGATCTCGTGCGCCAGCACCGCCAGCGCGGCCACCAGGCCCAGCCGGATGTCGGCGGTGAAGGCGGAGGCGATCAGGATGCCGTCGCCGAAGCAGTGCACGCTGTCGCCGGTGAGCACGGCCCAGCCGCCGGTGCGGGGCCCGTGGGCGTGGCCGTGGGAATGACCGTGGGCGTGGTCGTGTCCGTGGTGATCGTGGCCGTCCGTTCCGCCCTTCTCTTCACCCTGGTGATGCTCGTGCCCGTGATGCCATAGCTCCGCCTTGTCGAGCAGGAAGAAGAACACCAACCCGAACAGCAGCACGCCGAACAGCAAGCCGGGCTCGATGCGGCTTTCGAAGGCTTCGGGCAGCAGGTGCATGAAGGCTGTGGCGAGCAGCGCACCGGCCGCCAGGCTCAGCAGGTGCTGCGGGTTCACGCCGCCCGAACCGCTGCGCACGCCCACTTTCAACAGAAGAGCCGCGACCCACACGCTTCCGATACCGGCAACCAGGGTCGCCGCGATGATGACTATCAAATTCATAGCTGCTTGCGCAAGAAAGACGGCCGCCGGAACTTTTCCGGGGCCGCATACCGATCATAAAAAGAGAAAGGCCGTCACGAGGACGGCCTTCGGCGGGGATTGGCTGACGGGCGCCGTTCAGGCTACGCCGTTGGCTTTGAACCAGGCCGTGGCACGCTGCCAGCCGTCTTCCGCCGCGCTCTTGACATAGCTGGGGCGGTAGTCGGCATGGAACGCGTGACCCGCTTCGGGATACACGACGAAGCTCGACGCCTTGGCCGCCGGGGTTCCGGTTGCCAGAGCTGCTTTCATCTTATCAACCGTGTCAAGGGGGATGCCCTGGTCTTTCCCGCCGTAGAGGCCGAGCACCGGCGCCTGCAGGCTGGCGGCGACGTCGACGGGGTGCTTCGGCGTCAGCTCGCTGGCCTGGCCGACCAGCCGGCCGTACCAGGCGACGCCCGCCTTGACCTTGCCGGTGGCGGCATAGAGCCACACGATGCGGCCGCCCCAGCAAAAGCCGGTGATGGCGGCCTTGCCGGTGTCGCCGCCGTTGGCCTTGGCATAGGCCAGGGCGCCGTCGAGATCGGCCATGACCTGCGCGTCGGGCACCTTGGAGACGATGTCGGCCTGCAGCTTCGGAATGTCGGTGTAGCCGCGCGGGTCGCCCTGGCGGGCATACAGCTCGGGCGCGATGGCCAGGTAGCCGAGCTTGGCGAAGCGGCGGCAGGTGTCGGCGATGTATTCGTGCACGCCGAAGATTTCCTGCACCACCAGGATCACCGGCAGGCCGGTCTTGCCGGCGGGCGCGGCCGCATAGGCGGGCACCTCGAAGTCGCCGACGGCGTACTTGACCGGGCCTGCCTTCAGGCCGTCGGCCGGGGTGCTGATGGCGGACTGCGCCATCACCGGCATGACCGCTGCTGCGTAGCCGACGCCGATGGCGGCCTTGAGGGCGGTGCGGCGCGTGGCGCCCTGCTCGGTGCTGTCGCCGGGGCGAAGCGAATCGAAGTCGGAACGGCTGTCGTCGAGAGGCATTGATTGGGCTCCGGTTGAATCGTCGGACAAGGGGCGTGGCGCTGTGGAAAAACGCACGCCGCAATGTAGGCGAAATCCGCCGGCGGCCCTATGCCCCGAACTTCATTGGGGTTGGTGCGCCCCGTAGGCCCGCCGGGCCAGCGCCGCCGCCAGCACCTGTGCCGGATCGACCAGGTCCAGCCCCGCCACCGCGGCCGAGCCATGCAGGCCCAGCGGCACCTCGGTGCAGCCCATGATGATGGTGACGGGGCCATGGCGCTCGGCCAGCCTCAGCGCCACTTCGGAAAAGCATTGTTCGGCGAGCGGCATGTTGCCGGCCTTCACGCCTTCGAAGATGCCGCGCGTGATGGTCTCGCGCTCTTCGGGCAGCGGCACATGGCACTCCAGCCCCTCCTGGGCCAGCGCCTGCTCGTAGAGGCGGATGCGGTAGGTGCCTTCGGTGGCCATCAGCGCCACGCCCGTCGCACCCTGTGCCGCGAGGTGGCGCGCCGTCTCGCGCGCCATGTGCAGCAGCTCCACCTGCGGAAAGCGCTCCTGCAGGTTGGCGTGCCAGGCATGTGCCGTGTTGCATGCGATGGCCACCGTGCGGCTGCCGAGCGCCGCCAGCCGGCCCAGCGCCTGCAGCATCGGCTCCAGCGGCTGGTGCGCCCCCTGATTGGTCGAAGCCAGTGCCTCGGTACGGTCGGGCACCGGGACCTGCGCGAGCCAGTGCTCGGGAAAGGACTGGTCGCGCACCGGCTCGCCGCGCGCACGCATCTGCTGCGTGCAGGCCTGCACGAAAAGCCGCACGAAGTCGGCGCCCGCCGCCGGGCCCATGCCTCCAAGAATGCCGACAACCTGCGTCACTGCAACTTCCTTTTCTTTCTCGCTCCGCGCCGCTGTCAGGTCGCTGGCTTATCGCTCAGGGCCTTCAGGTTTTCCTTCAGCTGCGGGCTCATCGGCAGGTTCAGCGGCACGTTCTTCGGCGGGATCGGCTGCATGAACCACTTGTTGTAGAGCTTCTCGAACTCGCCGCTCTTCATCAGGCCCGCGAAGGTGTCGTCCACCAGCTTCTTGAAGGCTGGGTCGTCCTTGGGCAGCATGCAGGCGTAGGGCTCCACCTGCAGCGAATCGCCCACCACCTCGTAGTCGCCCGGCGTCTTGGCGTTGGCGATCAGGCCGTAGAGGAGGATGTCGTCCATGGCGAAGGCCGCGACACGGTCGCTCTCGAGCAGCAGGAAGGCGTCGGCGTGGTCCTTGCCGAGCACGATGTCCATGCCGAGGTTCTTCTCGATGTTGTACTTGCGCATGACCAGCACGTTGGTGGTGCCGGTGGTGCTGGCGACGGTCTTCTTCGCGAGGTCGGCGTAGTTCTTGATTTTGGAAGACTTCTTCACCAGCAGGCGCGTGCCCGTGTAGAAGTGGTTGATGGCGAAGGCCACGTCCTTGCCGCGCGCGGTGTTGTTGGTGGTGGAGCCGCACTCCAGGTCGATGGTGCCGTTGGTGATCAGCGGAATGCGGTTCTGCGAGGTCACGGGCATCAGCGCCACCTGCAGATCGGGCTTGTTCAGCTTCTTCTTCACCGCCTCGACCACGGCATTGGACAGATCGACCGCCATCCCGATCGGCTTGCCGGGGCCCTCGAGGTAGCTGAAGGGCACCGACGATTCACGGTAGGCCAGCGTGATCTTGCCGGACTCGGCGATCTTGGCGAGCGTGTCGGCGGCCTGTGCGCCGGTGGCGGTGAAGAACACCGTGGCGGCCATGGTAGCCATGAGGACGGAGAGTTTCATTCGAGCCTTCATTCGGTTGGACTGAACAGGCGGCCAGTGTAGGAACGGGCGAAACAAAACCACAAATTCCAATAGAAAGCTGATCCATGCCCAAAGGTTATGGGCGGGGGTGCTTTTGGCATTTCCGGTGCGGGCCGCGCGCGCCTACAGTCAAAGCCACCGTTCTGCCGAACATTCATTCAATCCATCCATCTCTCCGGAAAGCTGCCTCCATGCATGTGTGTGTGCTCGGCGCCGGCATCGTGGGCCTGGCGACCGCCTGGCAGCTCGAGCGCCAGGGCCATCAGGTCACCGTGATCGACCGCGCCGCTCCCGGCTCGGGCGCGAGCGGGGGCAACGGCGCGCAGCTGAGCTACTCGTACGTGCAGCCGCTGGCCGATCCTTCGATCTGGAAGCAGTTGCCCAAGCTGCTGCTTTCGTCTGCCTCGCCGCTCAAGCTGCGCCCGCAGCTCGATCCGCTGCAGTGGCGCTGGGGCATGGAGTTCCTCGCGGCCTGCAACGCGCGCACCTCGCGCGACACCACCGCGAGGCTGCTGGAGCTGGCCGCGTCGAGCCGCATCGAGTTCGAGGCCATGCGCGCCGAGCTCTCGCCCGACTGCGATTTCTCCGCCACCGGCAAGCTGGTGCTGTACGCCAGTGCCGCCTCTCTCGAGGGCGCGCGGGCGCAGCTCGAACTGCAGCGCAGCATGGGCAGCGAGCAGCGGCTGGTGACGCCCGAGGAATGCGTCGCCATCGAGCCCGCCCTCGCCAGCTACCGCGATCGGATGGCGGGCGCCGTCTACACGCCGAGCGAATGCGCGGCCGACTGCCTCAAGGTGTGCACGGAGCTGACGAAGGCACTTGGCGCGCGCGGCGTGCGCTTCATCACCGGCACCGACGTGCGCGGCTTCGTGCGCAACGGACGCCGCATCGCCGCCGTGCACACCGGCAGCGGCGACGTGGAAGCCGATGCCTTCGTGATGGCGCTGGGCTCGGCCTCGCACAAGCTGGGGCGTGCGCTCGGCGCCTACCTGTCGGTCTATCCGCTCAAGGGCTACAGCATCACGGTGGACGTCGACCCCGCGCCCGGTGCCGCGCCGCGCGTGAACGTGACCGACAGCGCGCGCAAGGTGGTGTTCGCGCGCATCGGCTCGCGCCTGCGCGTGGCGGGCATGGCCGAGCTGGTTGGGCATGACGCGAGCATTCCGGCCACGCGCATCGAGACGCTGGCGGCCGCCACGCGCGCCCTCTTCCCGCATGCGAGCCAGCTCGAGGAACTGCACCCCTGGACAGGCATGCGCCCCGCCACGCCCAAGGGGCTGCCGATCATCGGACGGCTGGAGAGCGCGCCTTCGAACATGCTGTTCAACACCGGCCACGGCGCGCTCGGCTTCACACTGGCCTTCGGCTCGGCGCTGCGCGTGGCGCAGGCCCTTAAAACCTAGGACCTAGATCGTGTCCTGGATCGCCTGCTGCATGCAGCGGGTGATTTCGCGCACCGCCACCGAATCGGGCCGCGCCGCGAAGCGCAGCGCACGGATCGGCACCGGGATGTGCGGCTCCAGCGTCAGCACGTCGACCTTGGCGCGGTCCGCCGAGCGCGCGGTGCAGCCGTCGACCAGCGCCACGCCGATGCCGTGGTGCGCCATCGCCAGCGCCGCGTGATAGGTCTGCACCGTGACCACCGCCTGCTGGAAGCCCACGCCCGCCTGCCGGCAGGCCTGGCTCAGGCTGGTGCCCACGGGGTCGCGGCTGTCCAGGCCGATCACCGGCCGGTCGACCAGGTCGTGCAGTGCCACCGAGCCGTTGCGCACCAGCGCGCGCGGCAGCATTCCCTTGGGCGCGATGCACACCATGCGGCTGTCGGCCAGCGTCTCCTGCGTGAGCGATGGGTGCACCGCCGGGCTGAAGGCGAAGCCCACGTCGGCCTCCTGCAGCAGCAGCGCCGACATGATCTGCGGCGAGTGCAGCGACTCCACCGTGATCGCGTAGCCCGGATGCTTCTCGCGGAACGCTTTCAGCGCGCGCGGCAGGATGTCGTAGCTCAGGGCCAGCACGCTCAGGATGCGCAGCTCGCCGGTGTCGCCCGCCGTGCGCAGGTTGGCGGCGAGCCGCTGCACCTCGTCGAGCTGCGCGAACAGCCGCTCGATGTGCGGATACAGCGTGAGAGCCTCGGTGGTCGGCGTGAGCCGTCCCTTGGCGCGCTGGAACAACGGAAAGCCCAGCTGCAGCTCGGCATGCTGCAGCGTGCGGCTCACCGCCGGCTGGGTGATGTTGATGAGCCGCGCCGCCGCGCTCACGCTGCCCGTGAGCATGATCGCGTTGAAGACCTCGATGTGGCGCAGTCGCATGATGATCAGCGGCAGTTCACGCCTTCTTCGCGGAACACCGTGAAACCGGCTTTGCCGGGCCACTGGTGTTGCCCCCGGCGAGGGGGTTGGCGAAGCGACACGAAGTGCGCGAAGCCTGGGGGTGAGCTCACTTTCCTCGCGCGAGGTCCATGACCATCCGCGTGCCGAGGTACAGGCGCGGCTCGATCGAATTGACCAGCACGTACTCCGCATCGGCCGAATGTGCGCCGAAGCCTTGCAGGCCGAAGCGCTCGACCACCGGCGCCTTGGTCTTCAGCGCCGCGAAGGCCGCGTCGGTGCCGCCGCCGGCGGCCTTGTCGTCGGCGCCCAGCGGCAGGCCGAGTTCGTCCCTGTAGATCTGCTGTGCATGGCGGGCCATGGCGACCGAGGCTTCGGAGGACTCCAGCGGCGGACGGCGGCGCTCGAACTTCAGCTCGACCTTGGCTTCGGGAATGAGCTGCTTCTTCACGCGCTCGTTCACCTGCTGCTCGATGCGGTCGTAGTCGCTCACCTTCAGCACGCGCACGTCCGCCGCGGCGGTGGCGCTGGCCGGGATCACGTTGCGGTTGGTTCCCGACTTGGAGATGGTCCAGTTCATCTTCAGGCCCGTGGCGGGGTCGGACAGATCGCGCATCTGCAGGATCTGGTGCGAGAGCTCGTACAGCGCATTCACGCCGAGTTCGGGCGCCGAGCCCGCATGCGAGGCCTTGCCCGTGACGTTCAGCGTGACCGAGGCGATGCCCGCGGTGGCGAGCGAGAGCTTGTCTTCCTTGATGGAGGCGCCTTCGAAGGACAGCACCGCATCGTGCTCGCCGCCCATGCGCGTGATGAGGGAGCGCGCGCCGGGCGAGCTGATTTCCTCGTCGCCGTTGATGAGCACGGTCAGCGTGCCGTATTCCTTGAACTTCATGGCCTGCAGCATCGACACGATGTGCGTGATGACGGCCACGCCCTGCTTGTCGTCGGCGATGCCCAGGCCGTAGGCCTTGTCGCCGTCGATGCGGAAAGGCTGCCTGTTGATCATGCCCACGGTGTAGACCGTGTCCATGTGCGCGATCAGCAGGATCTTCTTCTTGCCGGTGCCCTTGAAGGTGGCGCGCACCACGCGGCCGATCTTCTCGGGCGTGTCCTCCATGCGGTAGGCATCGGCGCTCGGGTCGATCAGCTCGACCTCGCCGCCCAGCGCCTTGAACTTCGCGGCGATGAGATCAGAGATCTTCTCCAGGCCCTCGAGGTCGCGGCTGCCGGACTCGATGGAGACCAGCTCCTTCAGCGTGTCGAGCAGGGCCGGCTTTTCCTTGGCGGCAAGCGCGGCGATCTTCGCGTCGGGTGCCGCGAAGGCGCTGCCGAGGAAGGCGGCGCAGACTGCGGCAAGCAGGAATTTGCGGTGAGGGAATCGGTTCATGTTCTTGCGTTTCTTCCTTCTGTGGCTGACTGGTTGTCTCGTCCTTGTCCGTTCCCTGCTCTCTTCTTCTTGATGTTCTTTCTCAGTGCGCCTTGTCCCAGTTGGGACCGACGCCGATCTCGGCCAGCAGCGGCACCTTCAGCGATGCGACGCCGGCCATGATGCGCGGGATCTCGGTGCGCACCCACTCGACCTCGGCCTCGGGCACCTCGAACACCAGTTCGTCGTGCACCTGCATGATCATCCGGGTCGCGCGCTTTTCCTCGTCAAGCACGTTCTGTACCTTGACCATGCTGAGCTTGATGAGGTCGGCCGCCGTGCCCTGCATCGGCGCGTTGATGGCCGCGCGCTCGGCGCCGCCGCGGCGCGGGCCGTTGGGCGAGTTGATCTCGGGCAGGTACAGGCGCCGGCCGAACACGGTCTCGACGTAGCCCTGCTCCTTGGCCAGCGCCTTGGTCTCGTCCATGTAGGCCTTCACGCCCGGATAGCGCGCGAAGTAGCGCTCGATGTAGGAGGCCGCGGCCTTGTTCTCGATGCCGAGGTTCTTCGCGAGGCCGAAGCTGCTCATGCCGTAGATCAGGCCGAAGTTGATGACCTTGGCGTAGCGGCGCTGCTCGCTCGACACCTGGTCGGGCGTGGAGCCGAACACCTCGGCGGCCGTCGCGCGGTGCACGTCGATGCCTTCGGTGAAGGCGCGCAGCAGCGATTCGTCGCCGCTGATGTGGGCCATGATGCGCAGCTCGATCTGCGAATAGTCGGCGCTGGCGATCACGCTGCCAGCCGGCGCCACGAAGGCCTCGCGCACGCGCCGGCCTTCGGGCGTGCGGATCGGGATGTTCTGCAGGTTCGGGTCGTTGCTGCTCAGCCGGCCGGTGACGGCCACGGCCTGCGCGTAGTGCGTGTGCACGCGTCCGGTGCGCGGGTTGGCGAGCTGGCCGAGCTTGTCGGTGTAGGTGCCCTTGAGCTTCGAGAGGCTGCGGTGCTCAAGGATCTTGGCCGGCAGCGGATAGTCTTCAGCAAGCTTCTCCAGCACCTCTTCGTCGGTGCTCGGCGCGCCGCTCGGCGTCTTCTTGACCACGGGCAGGCCCAGCTTGGTGAAGAAGATCTCGCCGATCTGCTTGGGCGAGCCGAGGTTGAAGGGCTGGCCCGCGATCTCGTAGGCCTCCTGCTCCAGTTCCATGATGCGCTTGCCCAGCTCGTGGCTCTGAGTGGCCAGCGTGGGCGCGTCGATCAGCACGCCGTTGCGCTCGACGCGGTAGAGCGCCTCGCTCGAATCCATCTCGAGCTGGTAGATGAAGAGCAGCTTCTCGTCGGCCTGCAGGCGCGGCCAGAGCGTGTTGTGCACATCCAGCGTCTGGTCGCTGTCCTCGCACGAGTATTCGGCGGCCTTGGCGATGTCGACCTGGCTGAACGGGATCTGGTGCGCGCCCTTGCCGCACAGGTCTTCGTAGGAGATGCCGCTGCGGCCCAGGTGGCGCTCGGCCAGGCTGGAAAGGCCGTGCGGCTTGTGCACTTCGAGCACGTAGCTCTGCAGCATGGTGTCGTGCGCGTAGCCCTGCACCTCGATGCCGTGGTTGGCGAACACATGCCGGTCGTACTTGATGTGCTGGCCGAGCTTCTTCTTCGCGCCGTTCTCCAGCCAGGGCCGCAATTTCCCGAGCACCTCGTCGAAAGGCAGCTGCTGCGGCGCGTCGGGGTAGTTGTGCATCAGCGGGATGTACGCGGCCTCGCCGGGCGTGACGCTGAAGCTGATGCCGACGATCTGCGCGACCATCTCGTCGAGCGAGGTGGTCTCGGTGTCGATGGCAGCGAGATCGGCGGCTTCGAGCTTCGCGAGCCAGGCGTCGAGCTGTTCCCAGGTCGTGATGGTCTCGTACTTCAGGTTGCTCGCGGGAGAGGCGGCCTCCAGCGCCTGCATTTCGGAGGGCTCGTCGAACAGGCCGCCCTGGTCGGTGTCGGCCTTGCCGGACGCCGCCTTCTTCTTGAGGTTTTCCTCGATCAACTCGGGCGGCACGGCCTGCGCCTCGAGCCCCTTGACCAGGCTCTTGAAGCCGAACTTCTCGTAGAACGGCTTCAGCTCGGCCGTCTGCGGCGCACCCACCGGCAGCCCTTCGAGCGAAGGCAGGCCCGTGACGTGGCCGTCGAGGTCGCAGTCGGTGCGGATGGTAACGAGGCGCCTGCTCAACGGCAGCTGTTCCATGGCCTGGCGCAGGTTCTCGCCCGCGGCGCCCTTCACTTCGGCGGCGCGCTCCATCAGCGCGTCGAGCGAGCCGTATTCGAGCAGCCACTTGGCGGCCGTCTTGGGGCCGACCTTGGGAACGCCGGGCACGTTGTCGACGGAGTCGCCCACCAGCGTCTGGTAGTCGATCATCAGGCTGGGCGGCACGCCGAACTCGGCCGTGACGCCGGCCACGTCGCGCCGCTTGCCATTCATCGTGTCGATGATGGTGATGTGCTCGTCGACCAGCTGGCTCAGGTCCTTGTCGCCGCTGGAGACGATGACTTCGACGCCCTGCGAGGAGGCGACCCGGGCGAGCGTGCCGATGACGTCGTCGGCCTCCACGTCGGGCACGCTGAGCACGGGCCAGCCGAGCAGCTTCACGACTTCGTGGATGGGTTCGATCTGGCTGCGCAGGTCGTCGGGCATCGGCGAGCGGTTGGCCTTGTACTCGGGGTACCAGTCGTCGCGGAAGGTCTTGCCGGGCGCGTCGAAGATGCAGGCGGCGTAGTCCGCGCGCACCTCGCGGCGCAGCGCGGTCATCATGTTGATCATTCCGCGGATGGCGCCGGTCGCCGGGCTCTTCGGGTCGCCGGGCACGGCCCGGAGGTCGGGCATGGCGTGGAAGGCGCGGTAGAGGTAGCTCGAGCCATCGACGAGCAGCAGCGTTTTCTTGTCGGTCATCGGGCCATTTTGCCGTGCCCGCAGCGGCGCCCGGAACCACGACGGCGCGAGGTGCCAACCGACGCCCCGGAAGCAGGCGCGCGCCTACAATGCATGCATGCCTAGCTCCACACTCCTGGTCGCCCGCCGCATCCTGCTGGCGCTGGCCTTCGCAACCCCCTTTGCCGCCGTGCAGGCGCAACAGGCCGCGCCCGCCCCCGCGGCGGCTCCGGCCGAGGCGCTCCCAAATCAGGAGCAGGCGAAGGCCGAGGGCCGACGAAACCAGAAGGTGGAGAACATCCACACAGAGGACAGCGGCGCATCGGTCGACGAGGTCCGCTACGGCGGCCGCACCCAGAGCATCAACGTCAAGCCCAAGTCGAACATGCCCGGCTACGAAGTGCTTCCGGCAGACGCCGCCACGGGTCGCCAGGGTTCGAGCGAAACAGGCGCCAACGGCCCCCGCGTCTGGAACGTGCTGAAGTTCTGACCGCAATGAGGTCTTCCGTTCTGGTTTTCGCGGCAGCAATGCGGCGCTGAGTACCTACCGCCATGGCAGTTTTTACCGAAGTCGGCTTCGGCGAGGCCGACGCGCTCGTCCAGAGCCTGGGCCTGGGCCCGCTGCGCGAGCTGCGCGGCATCGAGGGCGGCATCGAGAACACCAACTATTTCGCGACCACCGAGTCCGGCGAGTTCGTGCTGACGCTGTTCGAGCGCCTGAGCGCCGAGCAGCTGCCCTACTACCTTTGTCTGATGAAGCATCTGGCGGACGCAGGCCTGCCGGTGCCCGCGCCAGTCGCACTGCCCGAGCCCGAACCCGAAGCCGCCGGCAAGCCCCGCAAGGGCCAGCCGCCGGTGCCCGCCGAGGATTCGTGCGACCTGTTGCACCTCGTGGCCGGAAAGCCTGCTGCCGTTGTGCAGAAGCTCTCGGGCCGCAGCGAGCTGGCGCCAACCGCCGCGCACTGCACCGAGTTGGGCTCGATGCTGGCGCGCATGCATCTCGCGGGGCGCGACTACCCCCGCATCCAGCCGAACCTGCGCGGCCTGCCCTGGTGGAACGAGACGGTGCCGGTGGTGCTGCCGTACATCGAGGAGCACCAGGCCGCCCTGCTGCGCGCAGAGCTGGCCTACCAGAACCACGTCGCCGAGTCGTCGGCCTATGCGGCGCTGCCGCGCGGTCCGGTGCACGCCGACATGTTCCGCGACAACGTGATGTTCGCGACCGACGGCGAGCCCGGCGCCGCCCCGCGCCTGACCGGCGTGTTCGACTTCTATTTCGCCGGCACCGACACCTGGCTGTTCGACCTGGCCGTGTGCCTGAACGACTGGGCCATCGACCTGTCCACCGGCCGCCACGACCCCGAGCGCGCTGACGCGCTGCTCTCGGCCTACGAGTCCGTGCGTGCGCTGAATGCAGCCGAGCGCGCCCTGCTGCCCGCGATGCTGCGCGCGGCGGCGCTGCGCTTCTGGATCTCGCGCCTGTGGGACTTCCATCTGCCGCGCGAGGCGAGCATGCTCAAGCCCCATGACCCCACGCACTTCGAGCGCGTGCTGCGCGAGCGCGCCACACATCCGCACGCCATGGCGCAGGCCCTTGAGCCGCTGCTGGCTGCCTGACCTTCACACATGAAACTCAACCTCGTGCCGGCGCGAACCGGCGTGGAATGGGTCCGCCTCGGACTCCGGAACTTCTGGCGGCAACCACTGGCCTTCGTGTCGCTGTTCATGCTGTTCATGGCGCTGATCTCGACGATCTCGCAACTGCCTGTGATCGGCAGGTTCCTTCCGTTCGTGCTGCTGCCCTTCTCCACGCTGGGCTTCATGGTCGCGGCTTCGGTGGCCGACGCCTCGGCGAACGACAAGGCCGCGGCGGATGACGGCACGGCCGGCCCAAGGAGGCCGACCGGCGCGCTCATGTTCCTGTCGGTGGCACAGGCGATGCGGGCCGAATGGCGCTCGCTGGCAGTGCTGGGCGTGATCTCGGCTGTGTATTGCCTGCTGACGGTGTTCGTGACCGCGGTCGTCGATGGCGGCCAGTTCATGCGCAGCTATTTCGCCGGGGAGGCTCCAGCCAAGGAAGTCATAGAGAGCAGCCGGTTCCAGGTGGCCAACCTGCTGCAGATGTGCCTGACGCTGCCGCTGATCGCGGCCATCTGGCATGCGCCTGCGCTGGTCCACTGGCACCGGGTGGAGCCGGTGAAGAGCATCTTCTTCAGCCTGGTCGCGATGTTCCGCAACTTCGGCGCCTATGCGTTGTACTGGCTGGCGTGGTGCGGCGTGCTGCTGCTCGGCCTGCTGGCGGCGGCGCTGGTCGGCACCATCGTGATCGGCGTGGGCTCGCTGGGCTCCGGCAGCGGCGCGATGACGGCCGGCAACCTGCTGATGCTCGGCACGGTGCTGACGCTCGCGGCGATGACGCAGGCGTCGAACTGGTTCACCTTCCGCGACACCTTCTATCCCGACTGAGCGCCGCCGACGCGGCAGGCGCCCAGCGGGCGCCGGATCAGATCGGCGTGAGCTTGGCCACCGACAGCGCCAGCCACTTCACCCCATGACGCGCGAACTTGACCTGCGCGCGCGCATCGTCCCCGGTGCCCTCCAGCGCGGTCACCGTGCCTTCGCCGAACTTGTTGTGGAACACCTGCATGCCCGAGCGCAGGCCGTGCGACGGCGCGGCCTTCTGCGGCGGCACGGGCGGGCTGGCGAAGGTGTCCTTGTCGCGGCTTCCGCCCGAGCTGCCGCCGTAGCCGCCACCGTATCCGCCTGAGCCGCCGCGCGTGCTGCCATAGCCGCCGCCGTAGCCGAAGGCCGAGGGCGCGAATCCCTGGTTCTTGGGCGTGAGCCACTTGAGGGCGCTCTCGGGCAACTCGTCGAAGAAGCGGCTCTTGACGTTGTAGCGGGTCTGGCCGTGCAGCATGCGGGTCTGCGAGTGGCTCAGGTACAGGCGCTTGCGGGCGCGCGTGATCGCCACGTACATCAGCCGGCGCTCTTCCTCCAGCGCCTCGAAGTCGCTCATCGAGTTCTCGTGCGGGAACAGGCCCTCTTCCATGCCGGTGATGAACACGCAGTCGAACTCGAGGCCCTTGGCGGCGTGCACGGTCATGAGCTGCACCGCGTCTTGGCCCGCCTGCGCCTGGTTGTCGCCCGACTCGAGCGCGGCGTGCGTGAGGAAGGCGGCCAGCGGGCTCAGCGTTTCGCCGGTTTCGGCGTCGGGCGCGAGCGGCTCGTCGAGCACCGGACGGTTCGGGTCCAGGCCCTGGCTCGCGGGCGACTGGCGCAGTTCGTCGACCGGCAGCGCCACAGCGTCGCGGCCGAAGCCTTCCTGCGTGACGAAGCTTTCGGCCGCGTTCACCAGTTCGTCCAGGTTCTCGATGCGGTCGGCGCCTTCGCGGTCGGCCCTGTAGTGCTCCACCAACCCGCTGTGGTCGAGCACCAGTTCGATGATCTCGCGCAGGCTCGCGCCCTGGGTCTGCTCGCGCAGCACGTCGATCTTGGCGACGAAACCGGTGAGGTTGGCGCCGGCCTTGCCGCCGACCACGCTCACCGCGTCGTGCAGCGAACGGTTGGCGGCACGCGCCGCGTCCTGCAGGGTTTCGAGCGTGCGCGCTCCGATGCCGCGCGGCGGGAAGTTGACGACGCGCAGGAAGCTGGTGTCGTCGTCCTTGTTCTCCAGCAGGCGCAGGTAAGCCAGTGCATGCTTGATTTCCGCGCGCTCGAAGAAGCGCAGGCCGCCATACACGCGGTACGGCACGGAGGCATTGAAGAGCGCGGTTTCGATCACCCGGCTCTGCGCGTTGCTGCGGTAGAGCACGGCCATTTCCTTGCGCTCATAGCCATCGCGCACCAGTTGGCGCATTTCCTCGACCATCCACTGCGCCTCGGCGAGGTCGGTGGGTGCCTCGTACACGCGCACGGGCTCGCCGGGGCCCTGGTCGGTGCGCAGGTTCTTGCCCAGTCGCTTCTTGTTGTGGCCGATGAGCTCGTTGGCGGAATCGAGGATGTTGCTGTAGCTGCGGTAGTTCTGCTCCAGCTTGATCTGGTGGCGCACGTCGAACTCGCGCACGAAGTCGGTCATGTTGCCCACGCGCGCGCCGCGGAAGGCGTAGATGCTCTGGTCGTCGTCGCCCACGGCGATCACGCTGTTGTGCTCGCCCGGAACGAATCGGCCCTCGACGGTGTTGCCCGCGAGCATCTTGATCCACGCGTACTGCAGGCGGTTGGTGTCCTGGAACTCGTCGATCAGGATGTGGCGGAAGCGCCGTTGGTAATGCTCGCGCACGGGTTCGTTGTCGCGCAGCAGTTCGTAGCTGCGCAGCATGAGTTCGCCGAAGTCGACCACGCCTTCGCGCTGGCACTGCTCCTCGTACAGGCGGTACAGCTCGACCTTCTTGCGGTCGTCGTCGTTGCGCACCTCGATGGCGTCGGGGCGCAGGCCGTCTTCCTTGGCGCCGGCGATGAACCACTGGGTCTGCTTGGCGGGAAAGCGCTCGTCGTCGACGTTGAACTGCTTCATCAGGCGCTTGATGGCCGAGAGCTGGTCCTGCGTGTCGAGGATCTGGAAGGTGGAAGGCAGGTTCGCCAGCTTCCAGTGCGCGCGCAGCAGGCGGTTGCAAAGGCCGTGGAAGGTGCCGATCCACATGCCGCGCACGTTGACGGGCAGCATCGCCGTCAGGCGCGTCATCATTTCCTTGGCGGCCTTGTTGGTGAAGGTCACGGCGAGGATGCCGCCTGCGGACACTTGGCCCGTCTGCAGCAGCCAGGCGATGCGGGTGGTGAGCACGCGCGTCTTGCCGGAGCCGGCGCCTGCCAGGATGAGAGCGTTGCCTTCGGGCAACGTGACCGCGGCGAGCTGCTCCGCGTTCAGGTTCTGCAGCAGCGGCAGCGCTGGGGGGTTGGCGTCGGCCGCGGGATCGTTAAACAACATCCCCCAATTGTAGAAACCACGGCGTATGCGGGTTATATGAAGAAGCGGAAGACCCGGCTTCGCGAGTCCGCGTAAAATCAATCACCGGGCCCAAGTTTCTTGCGCCCGGTTTTTTGTGGGCGTTTCCTTTGCGAAACGTACTGCAGGAGCCGGCCGGACCAAGCGCTCATTCGTTTTTTTCAACGATTCTCTTCAGGAGCCTGGTCATGCAGATTTTCGACTACGACAACATCCTCCTCCTCCCGCGCAAGTGCCGTGTGGAGAGCCGTTCCGAGTGCGACACCAGCGTCACGCTGGGCGAGCGCTGCTTCCGCCTGCCGGTGGTTCCCGCCAACATGAAGACGGTGGTCGACGAGTCGATCTGCCTGTGGCTGGCGCAGAACGGCTACTTCTACGTGATGCACCGCTTCGACCTCGACAACGTCAAGTTCGTCAAGGACATGCAGGGCAAGGGCGTATTCGCCTCCATCTCGCTGGGCGTGAAGAAGGCCGACTACGACACCGTCGACCAGCTGGCGGCCCAGGGCCTCGTGCCCGAGTACGTCACGATCGACATCGCGCACGGCCACGCCGACAGCGTGAAGAACATGATCGGCTACCTCAAGCAGAAGCTGCCTAAGACCTTCGTGATCGCAGGCAACGTCGGCACGCCCGAGGCCGTGATCGACCTCGAGAACTGGGGCGCCGACGCGACCAAGGTCGGCATCGGCCCGGGCAAGGTCTGCATCACCAAGCTCAAGACCGGCTTCGGCACGGGTGGCTGGCAGCTGTCGGCGCTGAAGTGGTGCGCCCGCGTGGCGACCAAGCCGATCATTGCCGACGGCGGCATCCGCGACCACGGCGACATCGCCAAGAGCGTGCGCTTCGGCGCGTCGATGGTCATGATCGGCTCGCTGTTCGCGGGGCACGAGGAGTCGCCGGGCAAGACCGTGGAGGTCGACGGCAAGCTCTTCAAGGAGTACTACGGCTCGGCCAGCGACTTCAACAAGGGCGAGTACAAGCACGTCGAGGGCAAGCGCATCCTCGAACCCATCAAGGGCAAGCTGGCCGACACGCTGATCGAGATGGAGCAGGACGTGCAGAGCTCGATCAGCTACGCCGGCGGCCGCGCGCTGATGGACATCCGCAAGGTCAACTACGTGACGCTCGGCGGCGACAACGCCGGCGAACACCTGCTGATGTAACTGGCTTCCTCAGGCTTCAGGCTTCCAGGAGCTGCACCGCATGCCGGTGCAGCGCATGCGCCGGATCGGCGAGCGCGTCCACCACGTCGAAGTGGTTGAGCCCTGGAAGCACCTCGCACACCGGCACGGTGTTGCGGCCCCACGCATCGCGGATCATTGCGTTGTGGCGGATGAACTCTTCGCTTTCACTGCCGCCGGCGAGGGCGTACAGCTGGCCACGCTTCGGCGCCGGCCAGAAGGCGGGGCTGGCACGCAGGGCGTCGGCGTCGGTCAGCTTCAGCGTGTTTTCAAGGAACGGCGTGCGCTGCAGCGGGCGCAGATCGTAGAGGCCGGATATCGCTAGCGCGTTGCGCACCAGGTGCGCGGGCAGGTCGGCCGCGACAGTTTTCCAGTCGCAGGCCAACAGAGCTGCCGCCACATGCCCGCCGGCCGAGTGGCCAGCCACGGTGATCCGCGACGGATCGCCGCCGTGGGCAGCGATGTGGCGCCACGTCCATTCGAGCGCACGCACCATCTGCAGCATGATGCCGGGCACCGTGACCGGCTGCTCCGATGTGCCGGGGCAGAGCGCATAGTTGGGCTGCACCACGCAGATGCCGCGGTCGTTGAAGGCCGGAGCAATGAAGGAATGGTCTTTCTTGTCCATCGCACGCCAGTAGCCGCCGTGAATGAAGACCAGCACCGGCGCATCGGGCACCGGCGCAGGAAAGATGTCGAGCGTCTCGTTCACGCCCTGGCCGTAGGGCAAATCGATGCGGGCAGGCAGAGTCTCGCGCGCCTCGGCGGATTCCCTGGCCCAGCGCTGGAAGTACGCGGGGTGGTCCTTGACCCGCGCGAGGTTGTTGTACATGCCTTCCAGCCAGGCGGGATCGAACAAGGCCATGAGGTCTTTGCTCCGTGTTTTGCGAGGCGCGCATCTTGGCACGGCGACATGCGCCAAAACGGCGGTTTTGGTTAAAATTCGCCCTGCGTTGGGGGGGTAGCTCAGCTGGGAGAGCGCCGCGTTCGCAATGCGGAGGTCGGGAGTTCGATCCTCCTCCTCTCCACCAACCGACACGGAAAAGGCCTTGGCATCCGCCAGGGCCTTTTCTTTTTTGCTCAGGTATCGAGCGTCAGGTGCTGCCCGTGCAGCGCAGCCGCAGCCGGCGACGCGAGGAATGCGATGGTCTGTGCGGCAACCGACGTCGACACCCAGTCGGCAGGATTCGCATCGGGCATCGCCTGCCGGTTTGCGGGTGTGTCGAGCACGCTCGGCGCCACGCTGTTGATGTTGACGCCATGCGGCGCAGCCTCGGCCGCCATGGCTTCCACCAGCCGCTGCAGTGCGCTCTTCGATGCGATGTACGCAGCCATCGCCGGCACGCCGCGCACCGCGACCTTCGCGGTGACGGCGATCACGTTGCCGGCACGCCGCTCGATCATCGAAGGCAGCACCGCCTGCGTCACCGCGACGAAGGACCAGGCGTTGAGATTCATCATCCGGTCCCAGCTCGCACGCGTGAGCGCATGCGTCGCCTCGCCCATCTCGAAGCCGCCGGCGATGTGCACCAGCGTGTCGATGCGGCCGAAGGACTTCAGCGTCTGCTCCGCAAGAGCCGCCATCTCGGTAGTGGAAGTCACATCGCCCGACAGGAGCAGGTGCTGCGAGTTGCCGAGCCCCGGGAACACTTCGGCCAGACGACCCGCATGATGGTCGACCAACGCAAGGCGCGCGCCCTGATCGATGAAGTGCTGGGCCACCGCGCGCCCCAGTGCGCCTGCGGCGCCGGTGATCAAGATATGTGGCGTGGTGCTGGCGTCGCTCATCGAAGTTCTCCTGGTTGAGGGCCTCTGCCCCGTAGTCGATGACGAATCCTAACGCCGCAAGTCACAAATTTTTTGGACAAGCTCGATTTCTGGGATATACTCGTGGTCTTGCCAGAAAACACTAAACGTTTTCAAAGCAAGGGCTCTTAGCTCAGTTGGTAGAGCAGCGGACTCTTAATCCGTAGGTCGAGTGTTCGAGTCACTCAGGGCCCACCACCAACACAAAAATAGCGCGGTCTTCGCGCTATTTTTTCGTCAAAGCCTCCTCAAGATATTCCCTGAGGAGGCTTTTTCTTTGCTGGCTCGCGCCCGGTCACGAACCAGAGCTGGAAGCGGCGCCCTTCCGCGCAATCCAGTCGTCGACGCAGCGCTCCAGCAGATCCTGTCGCTCGCCCACTTCCGCCGCCAGGTATTGGCGGGCATGCGCCTGCGCCAGTTCGCTCGACAGGAACCACTGCTCACGATCCGGGCTCCCTTGCGCCGGCGGCGCTCCCCATGCGGCAGTGCCCAGAAAGGCCTCGGTGACAGGCAATCGCCCATCGGTCTTGCCAAGCTCCGACAACGCATCGCGTGCGTCGCCAAGAACAATGCGCACCTGCACGACCTCGTCGTCCGCCTCGATCAGCGCACCGAGGCCGCCAGCCTGATGCACCTGCCAGAGCTGTACTGCAGAAGCATTGCGAACCCAGTTCTCCAGCGCACGCGTCAAACTTTCGAGGATGATTTTTTTGTTCATAAGGGAATATTTCACGATTTACTCCTTCAGCTACAAGCAGCTTGCCCCAAAGCTGCAAACGGCGCCCATCTGGCGTGGCATCTTGCACTTGCTGTCACGCAGCGCAACAACAAAGAAAGACACAGGGACATCAACTTCGAAGCCAGACGGCTCGTTCGACCCGCTCATGCGGGTATTTTTTTTGCCCGGCTCGCCGCAACCTCCGCAGCGACGCACGACAGCCACGGAATGCGCCCCGCCCCGGACCGTGCTTTCGGGCGTGAGCTATATTTCCGCCCATGGAAAAGGCGTCCGACATAGGCAAACCCACCGTCCCCATCGACCTGATCGGGCCGGATCACTGGCCCCGTTCGAAGCGCGGCACGGGCCGTGCAACCAAAGTCATCCTGGCGATCGTCGGCGGTCTGGCTGCAGCAGGCGTGATCGCTTACCGCTTCTTCGGTATCGGGCGCTGAAAGGCAGTCTTCCCCACGAACCCAAGCCCGCCGTCCAAAGGACAGCGGGCTTTTTTCATGGGCGCGGCGGGACAGGAAGCTCATCACAGCCCCGCACCTACTGAAGCCGCGAGCCCTTGGGCAAACGCTTCGCCAGCCATTCGTGCACGTCCGCACGGATGTTGCGGCCTTCCAGCAGGAAGTTCTCATAGCGGCTCGGCACATACGGCAGGTAGACCAGCGGCATGCCCGCCTCCTCCGGCGTGCTCGCTGCCTTGCGGTTGTTGCAGGCGGCGCATGCGCTCACGAGGTTGGTCCAGGTCCATGGGCCTCCGCGCGATTCGGGCAGCACGTGCTCGCATTGCAGGTCGCGCTCGTGGAAGACGCCCGCACAGTAGGCGCAGGTGTGGCGGTCGCGGCGCAGCAGCTTGCTCTTGGTGACGCTCGGAATCACTTCGAAGAGGTTGATCTTCGACGCGCCGCGCAGCGCGATGATCGGCGCGACATCGATGCGCGACTGCACGCCGCGCGCCACGTTGAAACCGCCGCGCAGCGTGGCCAGCGGCTGGTCGCCGTCTTCCCAGGCGACCGAGCCGGTCGCGTAGTGCAACACCGCCTGCTCCAGCGAAATCCAGGCTTGCGGCGTGCCCTGAATGTCGAGTTGCAGGACGTGAGGGTGCATGAATCGCCTCCTTTCGCGGCGATGGTTGCGGGGTTGTTGATGAATGAAGGAGCGAAGCCATGGGGTGCGCGAACGGAATCGAACCGTCTTCAGCGGGACCACAACCCGCGGCTCTGCCATTGAGCTACGCGCACCATGAAGAAGTGACGATCGGTGAGAGGCCGATCACCACTCGCCGACCGCGCGAACACGTTGGTCGAGATCGAGGCCGTCGGACTGCAGCTCGCGACCCGGCGCTTCCTGGTTCGCGCCGTGTGCACCGGCGGTGAAACCGAAGCGCCGGACCAAGGCCAGCATCGTGGTGCGCTCGCGCGGCTGCGCCGGGCGCACGGTGATCATCCGGATCGGGGTATTGCGCTTGCGCATGGTGACTCCTCGGTTGTGCGACAGCAGGACAAAGAAACTGGCCCCACGTGCACGACTCGAACGTGCAACCCCTTGCTTCGTAGGCAAGTGCTCTGATCCATTGAGCTAACGCGGGTGGCAAAAAGAAAAAAGTGTCCGGTTACGAGTTCCGGCGCCGCCCAATCCTTGCGGCCGGTTTCCGCGGGAGGACCATCTGCATGGCCCTGTCCCGCTCGGGTTCGGTGATGTCGTCGTGCCTGGAACGGCTGTCCGCTTTCCATTTCGGTTGTGTCCTCACGCGACGGACAACGCACTGGCGCTGTCCCGTACGACGTCGCTGCACAGGAGTGATCAATTCCTGCACATCCCGCCAGACCGTCTACGCGGTGGGCTCTGGCGGTGTGGTGAAGGCACACCCGAAATGACAAACAGAAAACTGCACGACAAAACAAAAAGGCCCGGAACCTTGCGGTTTCCGGGCCTCTGAACGAGAGAGCTTGGAAGGTGTGCGCCTATGCGCAACCTCCACCCGGTAGCACCTGATCCTCGGTTTTTCCAAAACGCAGGCCGGCTGCGGCTTTCGTGGAATACACGTGGCTCTGGTGCTGGTTCGATCGGACCGACGGCATGCCGTCGAAACCACCGCACGCCCAGACGCGCACGAGCGATCGGCCCGATGCGGGACGAATGCTGGTGAGGATCAGTGCGGTGTTCACGATGGTTCCTGAGTCAAAAATTGCCGCTGTCGGCCGTTAGGGGTTGGAAAAATGGTACGGCTTGGAGCCGCGAGTGAAGGCAACTGTAAATAGTGTTTACGGCGGCGTCAACAACCGGGACAATCTTTTTTTGTCTTGTTGTTGTTTTTGAACAGTGCCCAATATCACCGTCGCGCGCCGCCGCAATGCGCTTGCGCTGCACCGCCGCTTTCTCGAAGAGGCCGTTGCCGCAGGCTTGCCAGCCAAGGGGCTGGACCAGGCGTTCGCGAAGAAGATCGAGATTTCCCCCAGCATGTGGAGCCAGATCAAGAGCTCCCGCCCCATCGGCGACAACCTGGCGAGGCAGATCGAAAGGCACTGCGGCGTCGAGCTGGGCTGGCTCGACGAGGAAGACCGGCCCAGCGAAGTGCCGGATGCCGCTGAGGAGCGCTTCATCGCAGCGGCGCGCGAGGCATGGCGATCGGCCAACGCCAAGGGAAAGAAGGAGCTCAGCGGCTGGCTGAAGAAGCGCGCGCAGGACGCTGGCGGCAACGAGCCCGCACCCTGAAGACGGCTCAGCCCAGCGCGGGCGCGTTGCGCAGGATGGCAGCGCGCATGTCGTCCGGAATGGCAACGGCCCGATGGGTCTCCAGCGACGTGGTCACCAGCACCTGCTGCATCTGCATGCGCACCTCGCCGCCCACCGGCTCGAAGCAGCGCACCCGCAGGGTCATCGAGCGGGAGCCGAGGCGCTCCACGGCCAGCCCCAGCATCACGTGGTCGCCCATGCGGCTCACCGCGCGGAAGTCGACCTCCAGCTTCACCGTGGGCAGGCCGATGCGGCGCTGCGCCACCAGCCCGTGGTAGCTGAGGCCCAGGCCTTCGTTGACCCAGTCTTCAACGAGGCCGTTGAGCATCACGAAGTACTGCGGATAGAAGACGATGCCCGCCGGATCGCAGTCCGAGAAACGGATCAGCCGCGGCCTGCAGAACTCGCTGTCCTCGGCCATGCTCAGCCCTCCTCGCTCGCCGGCTCGCCGCGCATCACATGCACGCGCAGCAGGCCGAGCTGCGTGTGCAACTGCTTGACGGTCTTCATGTCGAGCCCCGAGAACATTTCCAGGATCCACTGCTCGTGCTCGCTCGCCATGGTCTCGAAAGTGCGGCGTCCAGTGGGCGTGAGGCTCACGATCCACGCGCGGCGGTCGTCGGGGCTGGGCGCACGGGCAACCATGCCTTCGCGCTCGAGTTCGTCCGTCAGGCCGGTGACGTTGCCGCCGGTCACCATCAGGTAGCGCGACAGCACGCGCATCTTCAGGCCGTCCTTGTAGCGATAGAGCTGCGCCATGTAGTCGAAGCGCGCCAGCGAGATGCCGAAGCGCTCGCGCAGCCGGCGACGGATCTCGGACTCGATCTGCGTGGTGCTGGCCAGCATGCGCAGCCACAGCTTGAGCACGGCGTGGTCGTCGTGGCCGGCGCGGGCCTCGTGGCCCAGTTCTTCCGCATCGCTCAGCACTGCGTGCGACGCGTCGTTACGTGTCATGTCACTTCTCCCCCTGAAACCGAAATCGACTGCCCAGTGACCGACGCGGCGCCCTCGCCGCACAGCCAGCGCACGGCGTCGGCCACTTCGGCGGGCTGCACGATACGCTTCTGCGGATTCACGCTGGAGAACTCCGCAAGCGCATCGGCCTCGCTGCGCCCGGTCTTGCCGACCACGTTGGCGACGCTGTTGCGCAGGATATCGGTGTCGGTGTAGCCAGGGCACACGGCGTTCACGGTGACGCCCTTGCGTGCCACTTCCAGCGCCAGCGAGCGCGTGAGCCCGACTACGCCATGCTTGGCCGCGGTGTAGGCAGCCACGTAGGCATAGCCCTTCTGCCCCGCCGTGCTGGCGATGTTGACGATGCGCCCCCAGCCGGCATCGAGCATGTCCGGCAGCGCGGCCTGCGCGCACAGGAAGCTGCCGGTGAGGTTGACCGACAGCATCCGCTGCCAGAGTTCGAACGATGTCTTGAGAAACGGCGCACTCTCCGCCGCCCCCGCGTTGTTGACTAGCACGGTGATGGGCCCACGCGCGGCACGGGCTTCGGCGAACGCCGCCTGCACGGCCTCCGGGTTCGCCACGTCCGCGGCGACAACGCCGTGCCCGATGCCGGCCAGCGAATCCGCCACCCGCTGCAGCGCCTCGCGGTCACGTCCCAGTAAGGTCAGAGTGGCGCCTTCGGCAGCCAGCGTGCGGGCGATCTCCGCCCCGATGCCGCGCGCCGCGCCCGTGACGAGTGCGTGCCGGCCAGTCAGTGAATTTGAGTCCATACCTGAATGATTTAGTTCTGAACCATTTTAGCCGAGCGGCCCGGCAAGGCTGTCAGCGCATGAAACGGCCGCCGTTGAGATCCAGCGTCGCGCCGGTCATGAAGGCCGCCGCAGGAGAAGCGAGATAAACCACGGCCGCAGCCACCTCCTCGGCCAGCCCGAAGCGGCCGAGCGGAATGCCCGCCTGCAACGCGTGCTGGCGCGCAGGCGCCATGGCGTCGAGCACAGGGCTGCGGATCGCCGCCGGCGCCAGCGCATTCACCGTCACGCCATGAGGCGCCAGCTCCTGCGCGAACGACCGCGTCAGCGCGAGCAGCCCTGCCTTGCTCGCTGCGTAGTGCACGCCAGTGGCACTGCTGGCCTGCTGCCCGGCCATCGAACTCAGGTTGACGATGCGCCCCTCGCCCCGCTCGCGCATGTGGCGCCCCGCGATTCGGCAGCCGAAGAAGCTGCCGCGCAGGTTGATCGCCAGCACGTCGTCCCACTCCTCGGGCGTGATGTCCCAGAGGGAGGTAGACGGCGTGCGCGCCGCGTTGTTGACCATGATGTCGACGCAGCCGAAATGCGCCACGGCGCCGCCGAAGCACGCGCCGAACGCAGTCTCGTCGCGCACGTCCAGCCCCAGCGCGAGCCCGCCGATCTCGCTCGCCACGGCCTCGACCGCCGGAAGCTCGATGTCGGCCAGAGCCACCCGCGCCCCCGCCTGCGCCAGCCCTCTCGCGATGGCCGCCCCCAAGCCCTGCCCCGCGCCCGTCACGAACGCCACGCGCCCGGAAAGAGGAAGCTGCGGCGCACCGTTCGTCATGCCCGTCAGGCCTTCGCGGGCCGGCCGTCCCAGGTCTGCAGCCCCACGCCGCGTTCCCGCAGCTTGAACTTCTGGACCTTGCCGTTCTCGGTGCGCGGAAGGTCGGCCAGCACGTCGATGTAGCGAGGCACGGCGAAGTACGGCAGCCGGCCCTCGCAGAAGCGCGCAAGCTCGGCCGGGTCGAGCACCGCGCCTTCGCGCGCCACCAGCGCGGCCATCACCTCGTCCTCGGCAAGCTCGGAGCGCACGGGATACACCGCGCACGAAGCCACGCCCGGATGGCTCAGCAGCACCTGCTCAACCTCGAAAGAGGAAATGTTCTCCCCACGACGCCGGATCGCGTCCTTGATGCGGTCGACAAAGCGGAAGGCCCCGTCCGCATCGCGCACCACGCGGTCGCCGGTGTGGAACCAGAGATTGCGCCAGGCCTCGACCGTCTTCTCCGGCATGTTGAAGTAGCCGCTGGCGAAGGCATACGGCTCGTCCGCGCGAAGCAGCAACTCGCCCGCCTCGCCGGCCGGCAGCGCCACGTCGTCCTCATCGGCCACGCGCGCCTGGAAGCCGGGGCGCAGCCAGCCCATCACACCGCCGCGCGGCGAATCGGGCGCCGTGGCGATGGCGAAGTTGGTCTCGGTCGACCCATAGCCTTCCAGCAGCGATACGCCCGTGCGCGCCTTGAACGCAACACCGGCGGCAGCCGGCACGCCGGGCCCCAGCCCGATGCGCACGCGGTGGTCGCGCTCCCCAGCCCCTTCGGGCTGGGCCAGCAGGATCGGCACCATCGCCCCCAGCAGATAGACCACCGTCGCCCCGCTCGCGCGCATCGTCGGCCAGAAGCCCGACGCCGAGAAGCGCGGCTCGAACACCACTTGCGAGCCCGTCAGCGCGGCCTGCGCGAAGGTGTTGAGTGCGTTGATGTGGAAGAGCGGCAGCGTGGTGCACAGCACGTCGTCGGCGCCCACGCCGAGCACTTCGGCACTGTTCACGCCCCACCAAAAGTACTGCGCGTGCGGGCAGACCACGCCCTTGGCAGGCCCGGTCGTGCCCGAGGTATAGAGGATCGCGAGTGCGTCGCCGGGCTGCACGGATGCCGGCTCGACGGGTTCTCCATGCGCGGGATACGCCACGACACGCACGCCCGCAGGCGCACGCCAGGCGTCCAAAGCTGTCTCGCCGACGACCCAGATCTCGCGCAGCACGGTACGCCCCAGGTTTGCCGCAGCGAGTCGCTCCACGAAGCCCGCTTCGATCACCAGCAGCTTCGCCTCGCTGTTCGCGAGGAAGTATTCGATCTGTGGCCCCATCGACGCCGTATTGACCGGCACCGTCGACGCACCCAGCCATCCCGCTCCCAGGAAGCTTTCGAGAAACTCGACGCGGTTGCCGCACATCACCGCGATGCGATCGCCGCGCACCACGCCGGCCGCCGCCAGCGCGCCGGCTCGCATGGCCGCAACCCGCGCCGCATCGCGGTGCGTCCACTCGCCCCCCGCGATCTTCAGCAGCGCGCGCGAGCCGAACAGTCCGGCCTGCCGCTGCAGCATCGCCGGCAGGGTGCGCTGCGCGGGCGGCACGGCGCGGGGCTCAGTCGTCATCGTGCGTGCCTCCGCCGAGGTAGGTCGCCTGCACCCGCGAGTCGCTCGCCAGCTCGGCCGAGGCGCCGGACAGCGCGATCTCGCCCGTTTCCAGCACATAGCCGTGGTCGGAGCTTTCGAGCGCGGCGCGCGCGTTCTGCTCCACAAGCAGGATCGACACGCCGTCCTCTCGCAGCTTGCGCACGATGGCCAGGATGTCGCGCACGATCAGCGGCGCCAGGCCCAGGCTGGGCTCGTCGAGCATCAGCAGGCGCGGCGCCGACATCAGCGCGCGCCCCACGGCCAGCATCTGGCGTTCGCCGCCCGAGAGCGTGTCGGCGCGCTGCGAGCGGCGCTCGGCCAGGCGTGGGAAGCGGTCGTACACCGACTGCAGCCGCTTCTTCATCGCGTCGCCGCGCAGGCGCTTGGCATAGGCGCCGAGCTGCAGGTTGTCGAGCACGGTGAGCTCGCCGAAGAGCTCTCGCTTCTCGGGCACGAGGCACAGGCCCCGCTCCACGCGCGCTTCCACGTCGAGCCCCTGCAGGTCTTCGCCCTCGAAGCGCAGCGTACCCTTGCATGGCAGCAGGCCCATGGCGGCCGCCAGCAGCGTGGTCTTGCCCGCGCCGTTGGGACCGATCACCGAGATGATCTGGCCCGGCTGCAGGTCGAGCGACACGCCGCGCACCGCCTCGACCTGTCCGTAGGACACGTGCAGATCGCCGATCTCCAGCATCGCGGTCATACCCACACCCCCAGGCTCGTCACTTCGCGTACTTCGCGCACCCCCTGAACGGGGCCCGCGCCTTCGGGCAGCCGTGCGGCGCTCATACGACGCTCCCCAGATAAGCCGCCTGCACGCGCTCGTCCGCGCGCACCGCCGACGGCACGCCCTCCACGAGCTTGGAGCCGAAGTTCATCACCACCAGCCTGTCCACCAGTTTCATCACGAAGTCCATGTCATGTTCCACGATGAGGATGGTCACGCCCTCTTCGCGCAGCTTGCGCAGCAGGTCGCCGAGCGCCATCTTCTCCTTGCGGCGCAGCCCGGCCGCGGGCTCGTCGAGCACCAGCAGCACCGGGTCGGCGGCCAGCGCGCGGGCGATTTCCAGGATGCGCTGCGTGCCCAGCGGCAGGCTGCCCGCCTGTTCGTGCGCGCGGTCGCCCAGGCCGATGCGGTCCAGCTGGCGCTGAGCCTCCTGCAGGATCTGCTGCTCTTCCGTGCGATCGAGCCGCAGACCCGCCTTCAGGATGCCCGAGCGCGTGCGCGAATGCGCACCCAGCGCCACGTTGTCGAGCAGGCTCATGTGCGGGCGCAGCTTCACGTGCTGGAAGGTGCGCGCCAACCCCAGCCGCGCCACCTCGCGCTGCGGCATGCCGGCGATGTCGTGCTCGAGAAAGCGCACCTGGCCCGAGCTCATCGGCAGCGTACAGGTCAGCAGGTTGAACATGGTCGACTTGCCCGCGCCGTTGGGCCCGATCAGGCCGACGATCTCGCCGGCCTTCACGTCGAAGCTCACGTCGTTCACCGCCACCAGACCGCCGAAGCGCTTGACCGCGCCGTTCACCGACAGCACCGGCGAGCCGCGCGCGGGCAGCGTGCGGTGCGGCAGCGGCTCGACCGCCGGCCCCTCGTGGCGCGAAGGCCCGCGCGCGCCGGCGCGGCGTCGCGTCCAGCGGCGCAGCAGCCCCATCACGCCGCCGCGCGCGAAGTGCAGCAGCAGGATGAAAAGCGCCGCGAAGGCCACCGCCTCCAGCTGGCCCGCGCGCTGCGTGAGCATCGGCAGCACGTCCTGCAGGCCGTTCTTCAGCACCAGAACCAGCGCGGCGCCCACCAGCGCGCCACCCAGCTGGCCGAGCCCGCCGGCCACCGCCATCAGCAGGTACTCGATGCTGGCGCGCACGTCGAAGGGCGACGGGCTCACGAAGCGGTTCATGTGCGCGTAGAGCCAGCCCGCCAGCCCCGCGAGCAGGGCTGCGGTGACGAACAGCGAAAGCCGCACGCGGTACGCATCGGCCCCCACGCTCGCCAGCAGCGTCGCGCCGCCGCGCAGCCCGCGAATCGCGCGCCCCGGCCGCGACTGCAGCAGGTTGTGGCTGAACAGGCAGGCCAGCCCGACCACCGTCCAGATCAGGCAATACATCGCGCGCGGATCGGCCAGCGACCAGCCCGCGATCTGCAGCGGCGGAATATTCGACAGGCCCGTGTGCCGCCCCAGCGCATCGACATTGCCGAACAGCATCGCGATGGAGAGCCCCCAGGCGATGGTGCTCAGCGGCAGGAAGTGCCCGCCCAGCCGCAGCGTGAGCATGCCGATGGCCAAAGCCGACAGCCCCGTGAGCAGCAGCGCGAACAGCAGCCCCAGCCAGGGCGACATGCCCTGCGTGGTGGTGAGCCACGCGGTCGCATAGGCCGCGATGCCCACGAAGGCCGCCTGCCCGAAGGAGGTGGCGCCGCCCACGCCCGTCAGCAGCACGAGGCCCAGCGCCACGAGTGCGCCGATGCCGATGTCGTTGAGCAGCGAGACGGTGAAGCTGCCCGCGAACACCGGCACCAGCGCCAGCACCACGACGAGCCCGGCGATCCACGCCATGCGTTTGCGATTGCCGTTCATTCGTCCACCTCGTCTTCTTCCTCTTCGGCATGTGCGGCCATGAAGGAGCGCAGCATCAGCACCGGTATCAGCAGGCTGAACACGATCACGTCCTTCAGCGCGCCGCTCCAGAACGAGGCGAAGCTCTCGACCACGCCGACCGCGAGCGCGCCCACGGCCGTCATCGGGTAGCTCACGAGCCCGCCGATGATCGCGGCCACGAAGGCCTTCAGGCCGATGATGAAGCCCGAGTCGTAGTACATCGTCGTCACCGGCGCGATCAGCACGCCGATCAGCCCCGCCAGCAGCGAGGCGCACCCGTACGCCAGCAACGCGGTGCGCACCGGCCGGATGCCGACCAGCCGCGCGCCCACACGGTTGACCGCCGTGGCACGCAGCGCCTTGCCGGCCACCGTGCGCTCGAACACCAGGAAGAAGAGGCCGCTCAGCACGATGGCCGCTCCCACCATCAGCACCACCTGGCCGCTGACGGTGAAGCCCTCGCCCAGCGTGAACACGGCGCTGGTCAGCGGCGTGGTGCGCGAGCCCTCGGGCCCGAAGAACAGCAGGCCCAGGCCCGACAGCAGGAAGTGCAGCGCCAGCGACACGATCAGCAGCACCAGCACCGAAGCGTCGGCGATCGGCTGGAACACCACCCGCGCCAGCAGCGGCGCGATGGGCACCACCAGCAGCACCGCCACCGCGATGTGCACCGCCACCGGCACGCCTGGCCGCGCCGCGAGCCATGCCAGCGCGCAGGGAATGGCGGGCAGCACGCCCCAGGTCAGCACCGCCTTCGGAATGCGCGCGGTCTCGCCGCGCCGCACGAGGCTGCCTACTTCGGTGGCCAGGGCCAGCGCCGCAAGCACCGCGACCATGCCGATGGTCGGCGGCACGCGGCCGGTCTCGAAGGCCGCGAGCGACAGCGCCGCGAAGGCCGCGATGTCACCGAAAGGCACGAACACAACCCGCGTGACCGAGAAGATCAGCACCAGCCCGAGGCCGGCCAGCAGGTAGATGGCACCGTTGGCAAGGCCGTCGGTGATGAGGATGAGGACCACGTCCCACGTCATGGCGCGGTCCTCCGGAAAGTCGGGAACAAGAGGTTCAAGGTGCGAGCTTCCATTGGCCGTTGTCGAGCTTGACGATCACCCGGGCGCGTTCGTCCACGCCGTAGAGGCTGCCGGGCTTGAAGGTATAGACGCCGTGCGTGCCCACAACCTCCTTGGTGCTGAAGATGGCGTCGCGAAGCGCCACGCGGAACTCGGGCGTGCCCGGCTCCGCCTTCTTCATCGCGCGCGAGGCGGCGTCGGCGAACACCAGCCAGCCGTCGAAGGAATAGGCCGAGAAGGCATCGCTGGTCGGCGCGTTGTTGACCTTCTGGAACACGGCGCGGAAGTCGGTCGCGATCTTCTTCGTCGGGTAGTCGGCAGGCAGCTGCTCGGCCACGATCACGGGGCCGGTGGGCATCAGCGCGTTCTGGCCCGCCGCGCCGACCACGCGCACGAAATCGGGGTTGATGAGGCCGTGCTGGCCGTACACGCCGCCCTTGAAGCCGCGCTCCTGCAGCGCGAGGAAGGGCAGCGCGCCCGGGGTGCCGGCGCCGCCGGTCATCACCGCGTCGGGGCGCAGCGCCACGATCTTCAGCACCTGTCCGGTCACCGAGGCGTCGGAGCGCGCATAGCGCTCATTGCTCACCACCTTGATGCCTGCGGCGGGCGCGGCCTTCATCAGCGCCTCGTACACCAGGTCGCCCCAGGCATCGGAGAAGCCGATGTAGCCCACGGTCTTCACGTTGTTGCGCTTCATGCGCTCGACCACCGCGTCGATCATGAGTTGCGTGGGCTGGGCCACGGTCATCACCCACGGGTTCTCGTTGGGGTCGAGCAGGATCGGCGTGAGGCCGATCATCGGCGTCTTCGCCTCCTTGCCGACCTGGGCCATCGCTATTGCCGCGGGCACGCCCGAGGTGCCCATGAGCACGTCCACCTTCTCCTCCTCGATCAGCTTGCGCGCGTTGCGCCCGGCCGTGGTCGGGTCGGAGCCGTCGTCGAGCACGACCAGCTGGATCTTGCGGCCATTGACTTCGGGCTTGTAGGCCAGCGCGGCCTGCATGCCCTTGGCATAGGGCACGCCCAGCGAGGAGTTCGGCCCCGACAGCGACACGCTCAGTCCGACCTTGAGGTCGGCCGCGAATGCGCTGGCAACGCCACAGGCGGTCAGCGCGGCGGCAAGGGCGCCGCGCGTCAATGTCTGCATCAGGCTCTTCATGTCGTAGCTCCGGTGAGGATGGTTGGAATGGACAACGGGTAACTCGGATGGATCAGATGAACAACTGGATGGCGGGCAACGCGCGCGGGGCGTTGAGCAGGTCGACGCGCTTCTCGCGGATTCGCCAGCCCTCAGGAGTGCGCACGAGGTGGTGGCGGGCGGTGCCGCTCAGCAATATCTGCCCCTCGCCGCGCGCCTCGACGTAGAGGAACGGCGTGCGCAGCCAGGCTTCATCGCCATCCTCGCGTTCGATTCGCGAGGGCTGCAGCACATGCTGGCTGTGGCTCGCGGGATGCTGCGAATGCGCGCGCGGGTTCTTCAACCGCTCCACGCGAAGCTGCAGCAGCAGGCGGTCTTCGTAGGCCAGCGAGTTGTGCGAGAAGGGGTCGGCCTGCGCCGCGCCGAGCAGCGGCACCCAGTAGTGGCCGTCTTCCGCGAACAGGGCCAGCCAGTCGTCGAAGCGGCGCTCGTCGAGCAGCGCCGCCTCCTGGGCGGCGAAATCGCGCGGGTCCGTCATGCCGTGGCCTCCATGCCCGCCGCCATGGCCTTCGCCCAGGCGCGGAACTGGTTGCGCATCAGCAGCTCGTTGGTGCCGTTGGTGGTGATCGTGGCCTGCTGCTTCTCGGCCGGATCGAAGTTGCGATGCAGGCTCACCCATTCGTTGCCGCCCGCGCGCAGGCCCTGCTGGATGCTCTCGAACAGGTGCACGTCGTCGTGCGCGACCACCGACATCGGCGAGAACACCAGCCGGTTGTAGCTCATGGCGCGCTCGAAGAGCAGCGCAGGCGCGCCGGCCGCGCTGAAGCTCCAGGCCTCGATCAGCGTGCGGTTTGCCGCCAGCGGACGGATCACGCGGATGGCCAGCGGCGAGCCCTTGACCGACAGGCTCGGAAAGAAGACGGAGTTCTGCGGCGAGCGCTGCAGGATCTCGGCCGCGCGCTCCTCGCCGTGCGCAGCGCGCATGGCGGCCTCGTACTCGGGCAGCTGCGCGTAGTTCGAATGGATGCTGAAGTTCACCCCCAGCACGCTGTGGCCGTTGGCGAACACGCGCCCGCCCATCCTGTCGAAGAACTCGTAGCCCGAGCCGAAAGGCAGGATCTGCTCCATCGCCATCGGCTTGGGATCCGTTGGCGCATGGCCCTCCCACAGCGCCTCGGCCGCCTTGGTGGCAGATTCGTGCGTGGACATCGGATGCACCGTGTCGTTGATGTTCTCCAGGTACATCTTCCAGTTGCAGTGGACGATGTTGCGCAGCACGCCGCCGCCAACGGCCAGCTTGCCTTCGGGCGAGCGGTCGACCATGTTGTCGATGGCGCCCAGCACCTCGCCGAAGTACTCGTCGAACGAAGGGCCGGTGTCGGAAAGGCGCACGAACACGAAGTCGCGGTACACCTTCACGTTCTTCACCACCGAAAGCCCCTGCCCCGACTCGCAGGCCTTGAGCTGCGTGCCCTCGTAGCCGTTCTTCAGCGGCAGTCCGAGCGGCGCCCCGTCGAGCTTGTAGGTCCAGGCGTGGTACGGGCAGCGGAAGAAGCGGCCGGTGTTGCCGCATTCGTCCGTCACCAGCTGCGTGCCTTTGTGGGCACAGCGGTTGTAGAGCACATGCACATCGCCGTCGGGCTGGCGCACCATGAGCAGCGGCCGGCCCGCGATCTCCTGGGTCACGAAGTCGCCGGCCTGCGGCACCTGGCTCGCATGGCCCAGGAAGACCCAGGTGCCGGCGAACAGGTGCTCCTGCTCCAGCGCGAAAAGCTCGTCGCTCAGGTACAGGTCGCGGTGCACCCGGTCGTCCTGAACCAGCGCCGCGACGAGATCGGGGCGGTTTCGGTAGGTGGTCATGGCAATGTGCTCGGTGGCCGGACGGGCGCTAGGGGACCAGCTTCCACTGGCCCTTGGTCATCTGCACGATGACCACGCCGCGCTGGTCGGAGCCGTAGCGGTCGTCGGGCTTGAAGGTGTAGACGCCGTGCGTGCCCACCAGCTCCTTGGTGCCGACGATGGCGTCGCGCAGCGCCGTGCGGTAGGCCGGCGTGCCCGGCTCGCCCTTGGTGCGCGAGGCCGCGTCGGCCAGCAGCAGATACGCGTCGTAGGTGTACGACGAGAAGGCATCGGTCGGCACCGCGCCGTTGAGCTTCTGGTAGGCATTGCGAAAGCTCATCGACACCTTCTTGATCGGGTTGGCGTCGGGCAGCTGGTCGGCCACCAGCACCGGGCCGCTGGGCACCTGCAGGCCCTCGATGGAGGCGCCGCCCACGCGCACGAAGTCGGCGTTGATGAGGCCGTGCGTGCCGTAGATCCGGCCCTTGTAGCCGCGCTCGGCCAGTGCGATGTAGGGCAGCGCGCCGGGCGTGCCCGAGTTGCCCGCGAACACCGCGTCGGGCCGGGCCGCGACGATCTTCAGCACCTGCCCGGCCACCGACGAATCGCTGCGCGCATAGCGCTCGTTCGCCACCACCTTGATGCCGGCGGCATCGGCGCTCTTCATCAGCGAGTCGTAGGCCAGGTCGCCCAAAGCGTCGGAAAAGCCGATGAAGGCCACCGTCTTCACGCCCGACTTCTTCATGCGATCGACCACGCCCGCCACCATCAGCGGGAAGGGCTGCGACACCGTCACCGTCCACGCGCCCTCGGGCCCCGGAATGGTCACCGGCGTGGGCGAGATCAGCGGCGTGTTGAGCTCGCGCGCCACCGAGGCGATGGCCATCGCGCCCGGCACGCCCGAGGTGCCGATCAGCACGTCGACCTTGTCCTCGGTCACCAGCTTGCGCGCGTTGCGGCCTGCGGTGGTGGGGTCGGAGGCATCGTCGAGCACGATGAGCTGCACCTTGCGCCCGGCGATCTCGGGGTGCTCGGCGATGGCGGCGCGGATGCCCTTCTCGTAGGGCACGCCCAGCGCGGCCACCGGGCCCGAGAGCGAACTGATGAAGCCGATCTTCAGGTCGGCGGCCATGGCCTGCGCTGCGGCCAGCGCGACGGCCGTGGTGGCGAGGATGCGGGCGATCTTTTTCATTGGCGATTTCACGTCGGGGGTTTCAGGGAACCAGCTTCCATTGGCCCTTGTCGAGCCTCACGACGACGCGCGAGCGGTCGTCAGAGCCGTAGCGGTCGGTCGGCTTGAAGTTGTAGACGCTGTGCGTGCCCACCAGCTCCTTGGTGCCCACGATGGCGTCGCGCAGCGCGAGGCGGAACTGCGGCGTGCCGGGCTCGGCCTTGCTCGCCAGCGCACGCTGCGCGGCGTCGAGATAGATCAGCCACGCATCGAAGCTGTAGGCCGAGAAGGTGTCGGTAGGCGGCGCGCCGTTGGCCTTCTGGAAGGCGGCGCGGAAGTCCATCGCGATCTTCTTCATCGGGTTGGCGTCGGGCAGTTGCTCGGCCACCACCACCGGGCCAGTGGGTGCCAGCAGCCCTTCCACCGACGCACCGCCGACGCGGATGAAGTCGGGGTTGATCAGCGAGTGCATGCCGTAGATCTTTCCCTTGTAGCCGCGCTCCTGCAGCGCCAGGTAGGGCAGCGCGCCGGGCGTGCCGGATGCGCCGGTGATCACCGCGTCGGGGCGCAGCGCCACGATCTTCAGCACCTGGCCGGCCACCGACGAATCGGCACGCGCATAGCGCTCGTTCGACACCACCTTGATGCCGGCGGCGGGCGCCGACTTCATGAGCGCGTCATACACCAGGTCGCCCCACGCGTCGGAGTAGCCGATGTAGGCCACCGTCTTCACGCCCGACTGCTTCATCTTCTCGACCATCGCCCCCATCATCAGCGGAGCGGGCTGCGGCAGCGTCACCATCCACGCGCCCTCCTCGCCCGGCAGGTCGGCGTTGGCGATGGATATCAGTGGCGTCTTCGTCTCGCGCGCCACGCCGGCGATGGCCAGCGAACCCGGCGCGCCGGCCGTGCCGATGATGACGTCGACCTTGTCCTCCTCGATCAGCTTGCGCGCGTTGCGCGCCGCCGTGGACGGATCGGAGGCGTCGTCCAGCGCGATCACCTGCACCTTGCGGCCGCCGACTTCCGATTTGTAGGCCTGAGCCGCCTTCATGCCCTTGTCGTACGGAATGCCCAGCGACGACACCGGGCCGGACAGCGACGTGATGAAGCCGACCTTGAGGTCGGCGGCCCACGCGCTCGCGGCGCTCAGCGCGCCGAGGCCCGCGGCGATGGCCGCGAATGTGCGAATTCGGTTCAGTACTTTCATGGCGGTGCTCCAGAGGTGGTTTTTTTGGGTGACGAGAACGCGAAAAGATGGATCCGGGTCAGAGGGCCAGGCTGCCGACGCTGGTGCCGCCGCACACGTACAGCACCTGGCCGGTGACGAAACTGTTGTCGGCGTCCGCGAAGAAACGCACAGCCCGTGCCACGTCGGCCGACTCGCCCAGGCGCTTGACGGGCACCGAGGCGGCGAGTGCGCGCTCCTTCTCGCTGCCGGCCTCGACCACGTCGTAGAACATGTCGGTGCGGATGGGTCCCGGCGCCACCACGTTCACCGTGATGCCGTCGGCCGCGAGTTCCAGCGCCCAGGTGCGCGCCATGCCCAGCATGCCGGCCTTGGTGGCCGAATAGCTGGTGCGCGTGGCCAGCCCCAGCGCGGCGCGCGAAGACAGCAGCACCACGCGGCCGAAGCGCTGCGCGCGCATCGCGGGCAATGCACCTTGCACGAGCTGGATCGCACAGCCCAGGTGCAGGTCGACCAGCGCGTCGAGGTCGTCGAGCTTCACCTCGGGCAGCAGCGCGGCGCGGATCACGCCCGCGTTGTGCACGATGGTGGTGGGCGAGAAGCGCCCGACCAGTTCGCGCACCGCCTCGCCGGTGGCGGCGCGGTCGCTCAGGTCGACTTCGATGCTGTGCAGCTTCGGGTGGTTGATCTCCGCCTTGCGGCGAGCGAGCGACACCACCTCGTAGCCCTGCGCGAGCAGGTCTTCGCAGATGGCCCTGCCGATGCCTGCGCTGCCGCCGGTGACGGCCGCGACCTTGGGTGCGGTGCCGCTCATGCCGATGCTCCCACCAGCGCCAGCACGCGCAGCGGACTGCCGCTGCCCTTCTCGATCTTCAGCGGCGGGCAGATCAGCACCGCGCCGGAAGGCGGCAGCAGGTCGAGGTTGCTCAGGCACTGCAGGCCATAGCGGCCCGCGCCGTGCATGTAGTAATGGCACGGGTACGGCGGGCGCAGGTGATAGCCCTGCCCCGCGTCGGTGCCGATGGCTTCGGAGCCGAAGCCCAGCACGTCTCGCTGCTCGACAAGGAAGCGCACGGCCGCCGTGCTCGGTCCAGGCGTGTGCTGGCCGGTCTCGTCGAAGTTCTGATAGGCCTCGGGGTCGGTGCGCTTGGACCAGTCGGTGCGCATCAGCACCCACGCACCCTTCGGGATGCGGCCATGCGCAGCCTCGTAGGCCTCGATGTCTTCCAGGGTCAACAGGTAGTCGGGGTCGTCCTTCACCTGCGGCGAGCAGTCGATCACGCAGGCCGGCGCCACGAAGTGCTGCACGGGAATGGTGTCCACCGAGTTGTTCGGCAGGTCGCGTCCCGAGATCCAGTGGATCGGCGCGTCGAAGTGCGTGCCGGTGTGCTCGCCGCAGGAGAAGTTGTTCCAGTACCAGCCCGGGCCGCGCTCGTCGTACTTCGACACCTCCTCGATGCGGAAGGGCCAGCACTGGCCCATTTCGGGCGGCAGCGCGATCTGCGGGAACTCGGGCGTCAGCGTCTGCGTGAGGTCGATCACGCGGATACGGCCGCTTGCCATGGCGGTCACCAGGCCGCCGAGGATCTCGGCTGCGGACATCAGTTCGGTTGTGGTGGTCATTCGTTCGGCTCCTGTCTCAACCGCCTGCAGCCAGCTCGCGCTCGAGCACTTTCGGGTTGTCGCGCCAGCGCTCCAGCCACTCCTGCGCCACGTCGCCGGGGTACACGTCTTCCACGCCATCACGCAGCGCCTTCACGATGGCGTTGGCCAGCGCCGGGGGCGCGAGCTTGGGCGGCGGCGTGTGCTGGTTCCATTCGTCGTCGATGGGGCCGGGGAACACGTTGATCACGCGGATGCCGGCCGGCCGCATCTCCGCGCGCAGGCACTGCGCGAGCGAATGCGCCGCCGCCTTCGATGCGCTGAAGGTGCCGTGCGGCGGGAAGTTGCTCAGCGCGTAGATCGACAGCAGGTTCACCCACGCCGTCGCGCCCGTCACGCCGTCGGCCGAGCGGCCCTTGAGCGCGGGACCGAACTCCTGCGCGAGGCGCAGCAGGCCGAAGTAGTTGATGTCCATCTCGGCCTTGGCCACGTCGGTGCCACGCCGCGCGCCGATGCCGAAGGTGCGGTGCACCTCCGCGTTGTTGATGACGATGTCGACCTTGCCGCCGATGGAGCCCGCGAGCTCCGTCACCTGCCGGCCGTTGGTCAGGTCCAGCGGCACCAGCGTGACCTGCGGCAGCGCCGAGATGTCGTCGAGGCCGTCGCCCATCTTCTTCCAGGGCTCGGCGTGGCCGACCCAGACGATGTCGGCGCCGGCCTTGACCAGCGCGCGCACGATCGCTTGGCCGGTCTCGGTCTTGCCGTCGGTCACCAGCACCTTGCGGAACTTGGGGTCGCTGGTCATCTCGCGCAGCATCTTGTCGTCGGCCATGTGGGGACTCCCTTCGTTCGGAAAACCAATGAGAACGGCCTGGCCTGCGCGGTCGAGCCGGGCGCCTACGCGCACCCTCTGCGGCGCGTCGCCGACTTCGCCATGCAGGTGGACCATGAGCGTGGGGCCGGCATCCAGGTGCACCAGGCCCAGCCGCCAGGGCAGCCGCTCGCGGAAGAACAGGTCGTTGCTGTGATGCAGCGTCGTGCTGCCGAGCAGCTCGCCCTCGCCGCTTTGCTGCCGCCAGCGCAGCGCGGCGGAGAGGCATTTGTGGCAGACCTCGCGCGGCGGGTACTGCACCGTGCCGCAGTCGTCGCAGGTCTGGAGTTCGAAGCGGCCTTCGGCCGCGGCAGCGGTGAGACCCAGCGCCACGCGGCCGCGCGCGCCGGGCGGCAGGTTCATCTGCCGGGTGCGCAGCACCGGGTTCTTGCGCGGGGGGCGCATCAGGGGCATCGTCATGCGGGTCTCCCCAGGATCACCGCGCCTGTACACAGGCAACGGTCGTAGGTCACCATGCCGAAGCCGGCGACAAGGCCCAGCTGGGCATTCGGCACGGCGCGCGCGCCGGCCTGGTCGGTCAGCTGCCGGATCGCCTCGACCATGCCGAGGAAGCCGCCCGCCGCACCAGCCTGTCCGGCCGAGAGCTGGCCGCCGCTGGTGTTGTTCGGAAAGCTGCCGTCGAAGGTCATGGTGTTGGCCTGCACGAAGGCCGGGCCCTCGCCCTTCTCGCAGAAACCCAGGTCCTCGAACTGCATCATCACGATGACGGGGTAGTCGTCGTAGGTCTGCACGAAGTCGAGCTCCGCGGGCCGGATGCCGGCCTGCGCGTACAGGTCGTCGCGGTCCTTGCGCCAGCCGCCCTGCACCATCACCGGTTCTTCGGCGTAGGCGTTGTGGCGCTCGATGGTGCCGCGGATCACCACGTGCGCCAGGCCCAGGTCGCGCGCGCGCTCCTCGCTCATCACGAGGAAGGCGTCGGCGCCGGCGCAGGGCATCACGCAGTCGAACAGGTGGATCGGGTCGGAGATCGGCCGCGCGGCCATGTACTCGTCGAGCGTGAGAGCCTTCTTGAACATCGCGTTCGGGTTGCCCAGCGCGTTGGTGCGCTGGTCGACGCAGATGCGGCCGAAGTCTTCACGCCTTGCGCCGTAGGTGCGCATGTAGTTGGCGGTGATGAAGGCGAAGATCGAGTTGGGGCCGCCCGAGCCGTAGGGGTAGCTCGCATCGCGCGCGAAGTTGCTGAAGCTGCCCAGCGTCTGGCGGAAGGAATCGACATGGTTGGTGTCGGCACCCACGCAGGCCACGATGTCGGCATCGCCCGCCTGCACGGCGCGCGCCGCACGGCGCAGGCACATCACGCCCGAGGCACCGCCGGTGGGCACGTGGTCGAGCCAGCGCGGCGACAGGCCCAGGTGTTGGGTAACGCCCACCGCGGTGTCGGGCGCGAGCGAGAAGCTGCTGAGGCACAGGCCGTCGATCTGCTCCTTGGGCACGCCGCTGGCCTTCACCAGCGCCTCGACCGCCTGGCCGACGAACCAATGCGCGGTGCGCGTGGAATAGCGCACGTAAGGCACGGTGACGGGCACCGCGACCGCCACGCCTTCGTAGGAAAGCCGCTTGCCCGTCATGCCTGCCTCTTCTTCATCGAGCGGGTGTCGATGCAATGGGCCTGGCCTGGAAGCGACTGCGCCATCTCGCGCAGCTGCCCGCGCTGGATCTTCTGCGAGGGCGTGAGCGGCAGCGCATCGACGAAGGCCACGTAGCCGGGCGCCTTGTAGTAGGCGAGCTGTGCCAGCGCGTGCTGGACGATACTGGCCGCGGTCTGTTCGGGCTGCGAGGCATCGGCGCCTTCGCGCATCACGATGCAGGCGAGCACCTCGTCTCCGCGCACTTCGTCGGGCGTGGCGGCCACGGCCGATGCCTTCACCGCCGGATGCTGGTTGAGCACGCTCTCGACTTCGACGGCCGAGATGTTCTCGCCGCTGCGGCGGATCACGTTCTTCTTGCGATCGACGAAGAAGAAGTTGCCCTCTGCATCGCGGCGCACCAGATCGCCGGTGTGGAACCAGCCGTCGGCCCAGGCCTCGCGCGTGGCCTCCTCGTCCTTCAGGTAGCCGGAGAAGAAATGGCGCCTCGGGTCCGGGCCGGCCGAGCGCACCAGCAGTTCGCCCGGCGCATCGACGCCGACTTCACTGCCGTCGTCGCCCACGAGGCGGATCTCGACGAAGTCCTCCTGCCGGCCGAAACAGCTGGCGCCCACCAGGCGCGGCTCCCGGTTGGCCATGATGCAGGCGGCCGCGCCGGTCTCCGTCATGGCCCAGGCCTCCACCAGCGGAAAGCCGAAGCGCTCCTCGAAGGGCGCGTGGTTCTTGCGGTCCACGCCGGCGCCGAAGCCCCAGCGGATGGCATGGTCGCGGTCGGCGGCCGATGCGGGTGCCGACAGCAGCATCGCGGGCATCACGCCCAGGTAGTGGACGATGGTCGCGCCGCTTTCCTTCGCGCTCGCCAGCCAGCTCTTCGGATGGAAACGGTCGAGCTGCACCAGGCAGCCGCCCGCGACCAGCACCACCATGGTGGAGAAGGCCATCGCGTTCATGTGGTTGAGCGGCAGCGGCGTGATCACGCGCTCCTTGTCGGGCCGGATGCTGCACACGCCGTCTAGCGCCGCATACCACTCGCCTGCGCGCAGGAAATAGGCATTGCTCAGGATGCAGCCCTTGGGGCGCCCGGTGGTGCCCGAGGTGTAGAGCAGGCCGCATTCGGTGTCGATGCCCACGGGCTCGCCAGCACGCGGCGCAGCTGTCTTCGCGGACGGCACCGCGTCGTCGGGGCCCATGGTCTCGAAGGCGATGCCTGCCTGTGCGGCCGCCGCGCGCAGGTCGGCAGCGCGTTCGGGCAGCGTTACGGCCAGCCCGATCTCGCTGTGGCCGATCAGGTAGACCAGCTCGGCCGAGCGCATCTCTGCGTTGATCGGCACCACGCTCACGCCCAGTGCGTTCAGCGCGAGCCAGTGGAAGATGAAAGCCGGCCGGTTCTCCAGCAGCAGGCCGACGCGATGGCCGTGGCCGTAGCCGGCTTGCGCATAAGCGGCACGCAGGCGTTCGATCTGCGCAGCGGCTTCACCCCAGCGGATGGCGCCCGCCTCGATGCCGTAGGCGGCGGCGGTCACCGATTCGGTGAAAAGGAATTCAGCCTGCGGCGTGCGGGCCGCGGTGGCCGCGAAGACGTCGTGGACGGTGGCGTGGGGCATCACTCGCGTCCCGGCTAGATGAAGAGCTGCACGGCCGGCAGGGCCGCGTCGCAGTTGAGAAGGTTGACGCGCTTGAGCGCCATGCGCAGCGCGCCGTCCTGCACCGTGAGGTGGTGGAAGAAGGTGCCCACGTAGAACTGGATCTCGTCGCCCTGCGACTCCGTGTAGTGGAACGAAGTGCGCACCACGTAGCGGTTGGCTTCCGCGTCGAACTGCTCGACCACCGGCGCCTGCAGCAGGTGGTGGCAGCGGCTCGGTGGCTGCTGCGAGAAGGCACGCGGGCTCTTCAGGCGCTCGATGCGCAACTCGCGCAGCAGCTTGTCCTCGTAGAGATGCGAGGTGTGGTTGAGGCCGTCTTCCTGGTCGGGAATCAGCGGCACCCAGTAGAAGGCATCGTCGGTGAAGAGCGCGTTCCACTCCTCGTAGCGGCGGGTGTCGAGCAGGTACGCCTCGTTCACCACGAAGTCGATGAGGTCCTGGCGGGTGATTTCTGACGCGGTGCCGGCCATCACATCGTCTCCGTCATGCGTTGCACCCAGCTGCGGTATTGATTACGCATCGGAAGCTCGTTGGTGCCGCCGGTCGTGATCTCGCCGCCCTTCAGCTCGGCCGGGTCGTAGTCGCGGTGCAGGCTGACCCATTCGTTGCCGCTCGCGTGCAGCCCGGCCTGCATGCCGCGATAGGCCTGCAGGTCGTCGTGGCCCACCACCGAGAACGGCGAGTTGATGAGGCGGTTGTACATCGCCGTGCGCTGCAGCAGCTCGGGCGGCGCGCCCTTGAGGCGGAAGGTCCAGCTCTCGATGAGGGTCTTGTCGGCCGAAATCGGCTTGACCACGCGGATCGCCTGGATCGCGCCCTTGATCGTGAGGTTCGGGTAGTAGACGGTGTTGTGCCGCGCCATGCCGAGGATCTGCGCGGTCTTCTCCTCGCCATAGCGGGCCTTCATCGCGTTGTCGTACTCGGGGATCGCCTTGTACTTGCTGTGAATGCTGAAGTGCACGCCGGTGAAGCTGTGACCGTTGTCGTAGGTGCGGATGCCCATGTCCTCGAAGAACTTGTAGTCGGACATGAAGGGCACGAACTGCTCCACCGCCATGGGCTTGGGCTCGCTCTCGGGCTTGTCGGCCCACATGCGCTTGGCGGTGCCGGCCGAAGATTCGTGCGCCACCATCGGGTGCATGGTGTCGTTGAGGTTCTCGACGAACATCTTCCAGTTGCACTGGTGCATGAAGCGCAGGCAGCCGCCGGCGATCTCCAGCTCGCCCTCTGGCGAGCGGTCGGCCATGTTGTCGATGGAACTCAGCGAGTCGCCGAAGTACTCGTCGAAATCGGGGCCGGCATCGTTGATCTTCACGAAGATGAAGCCGCGGTGGCTGCGCACGTGTTTCACGGTAGTCAGGCCCTTGCCCGATTCGCACTCGTGCAACTGGGTGTTCTCGTAGCCCGTCTTCAGCGGAATCGCCAGGGGCGCGCCATCGGTCTTGAAGGTCCAGGCGTGGTAGGGGCAGCGGAAGAACTTGCCAGTGTTGCCGCAGGGCCCGTTGACGAGGCGCGAGCCTTTGTGGGCGCAGCGGTTCATCATCACGCGCACGCTGCCGTCGGAATGGCGCACGACGATCAGCGGGCGGCCTGCGATCTCGTTGCTGATCCAGTCGCCGGGCTTGGGCAGCTGGCTCTCGTGGCCGACGTAGTTCCAGGTGTTGGCGAAGAAGTGCTCCTGCTCCAGCTCGAAGAGTTCCTGGCTGGTGTACAGGTCGCGGTGCACCCGGTCGTTCTGCACCAGCGCGCGAATGGCGTCGGGGTTGTCTCTGTACGAGGTCATGGCGTTCATGTCTCCTTGCTTCAGATGTCGAGCACCAGACGCGCACCCTTGGCGCGCGAGATGCAGATCTGCATGACGGTGCCTTGCGCCTTCTCGCGGGCGGTGAGCACGTAGTCGCGATGGTCGATCTCGCCTTCCAGCACGGGCACTGCGCACACGCCGCATTCGCCGCGCTTGCAGTCGAACATGGGGTCGCAGCCGTGCTCGATGAGGCAGTCGAGGATGCTCTGGTCCGCCGGCACGGTGAAGCGCTGCCCGGACTGGGCCAGCTCCACCTCGAAGGGCTGGTCGCCCTCTTCCGCGACGGGCTCGGTGAAGAGCTCGAAGTGCACGCGGTCGTGCTCCCAGCCGCGCGCCTGCGTGCGTTCGAGCACCGCGTCGAGCATGACCTTGGGGCCGCAGACGTAGAGGCGGTCGCCGGCGGGCACGCTGTCGAGCAGCGTGTCGATGGCCAGCGGCGTGCCAACCTCGGCATCGGCGTGCACGTGCAGGTCGTCGCCCAGCAGCGCCTGCAGCTCGGGCAGGAAGGCCATCAGCTCGCGGCTGCGGCCGGCGTAGTGCATGCGCACCGCCGCGCCCTCGGCCCGGCGGCGCGCAGCCATGGTGGCCAGCGGCGTCACGCCGATGCCGCCCGCCACGAGCACCGTGCCGCCGGGGCCGGTGTGCAGCGGGAAGTCGTTCTTCGGCGGCTCGATGGCGATGGTGTCGCCTTCTTTCAGCCCTTCGTGCATGAAGCGCGAACCGCCGCGGCCTTCGGCTTCCTTGCGTACCGCGATCACGTATTCGGTCGGTGCGTTGGTGGCGTTGCGCGCCGTGTCGAAGTTGATGAGCGAGTAGTGGCGCCAGTCGGTCTTGCCATCGGCGAGCGACACCTGCACGCGGATATGGGCGCCGGCCGCGAAGCCGGGCAGTGCGCGGCCGTCGTCGGCGCGCAGGCGCAGCATGCGGATCAGCGGGTTCAGTTGCCGCGCTTCGGTGACGCGCAATGAGAGGGTGGCTGAGGGTGCGGTCATCTTCGGAGTCTCTTCTCAGGCCAATGCGTGCTGCACCAGTGCGGCCCGCAGCTTGTGGCCATGCTCGTCGGCCAATGCGGCGTCGCGCAATTCGCGCAGCGTGGCCGGCGCCAGTGCGTCGCCGGCGCGCTCGAAGGCACGCATGACGGTGTCGTAGTTGCGGATGCCGCGCTCGTGCGTGTCGCTGTAGCCCTTGACGAGGCGCTGGCACTGGGCCAGTTCGACGGCAAGCTCCGGATTGCGCTGCGCGGTGGCGGCGATGCGCTGCAGCCATTCTTCGATGCGGCGGTTCTCCTCGGCGTAGCGCATGGTGGAGAGGCGCCAGCGCTTGCAGGCAGCCACCATGCGCAGCATGAGATAGCCGCGCAGCGAACTGGTCTGGATGACGCGGCCGTGCTGAGTGAAGCGCTCGACGATCTTCTTCGGCAGCGTCGAGTTCATCAGCCAGCGGCCGATGCCGCCGGGCAGGGTCTCGCAGATCTCCTGCAGACGCGGGTGCATGTACTCGTTGATGGCGAGTACCTGTCCCGGTTGCACGCGCGCTTCGCCGCGCACGCGCTCGAAGCGGGTGGCGCGAGTCTTGAGAGCCGCGACGCGGGCGGTGTCTTCGTAGGACATCCACAGCGCGAGGTGGCGCGCGGTCTCACGAAGCAGGCGACGATCGCCCGAGGGCAAGGCCGCGATGGAAGCCATGCGGTCGAGGTAGAGGTCGGCGTAGGCCGGGTCCTGGTAGTCGATGAGGCGGCGCACGCCTTCGAGCAGCAGGTCTTGCGCTTCGGCCGGGAAGCTGTTCTGCACGCGCTCGACCAGTGAGCGCACGGCGGGGTGGCGCGGCTGCGGTGCGGGGGCGGCGATAGGTGCTTCCTTCACCGGCTCGCCATCGTCGCCGCCCTGTGCACGCTCGAACGCCGCACCGAAGGCCTTGAGGCTGGGCTTCACGCCCACGCCGCCGCGTTCGATGGTCGCTTCGAACTGCGCGCGGCTGAAGGGCAGCACGCCCGAGCCCGCCAGCGCACCGAAGAGCACTGCGCTGATCACGCTGCCCGAAGCCTCGGCGGCCTGGGCCATGTCGAAGCGGATGAAGCGCTTGGCGGCGTTGGCCGTGTGCGCGAGGAGCTGGCCGCTGTCGACGCGGCCGTCGCCCATCGCGCTCTTCTCGGCGATGGAGAACACGCGGTGCGTGGAAGCGATCAGCGTGGTGCGTTCGCGCGTGACCAGGCCGCGCTGCACGGCACGGCCGGCTTCCATCAGCTCGGATGCGAGCACCACGTCGACGTCGCCCGGCAGCGGCATCAGCGCGAGCACCGGCGTGCCGCCGTCGTTCTCTGCTTGCGACGATGGGTAAAGCTCGACGTAGTAGATGGTCGCGCCGGTACGCTGGGCAACGCCCGGCACGGAGGTGGTCTGGGCGACGTAGCCGTTGGCCTCGCCCATGTCGACGATCCAGTCGGCGAGCACGCCGCCGCCCTCCCCGCCCATGGCGAGGATAGCGATCTTGATAGGCTGGGCCCTGATGTTCGTCATCGCTTCAGAAGGCATAGGCTTCACGGCGGCGAGCCTCGCCGCGCTGCATCCAGCCGATGACGGCTGCGCGCATGCGCTCGCGCAGTTGGTCCCAGCGGCTGGGGTTGCTCACGATCTGCGCCTTGTAGAAGGAGGGGCACAGCACCGCGGCGTGCGAGACCTCGCCGCACACACCGCAGCCCACGCAGCTGTCGAGCACCGCCGCGACCGGGTCGGTGCGAAGCGGATCGGGGTTGGGCTTGATCGACAGCGACGGACAGCCCGAAAGGCGGATGCAGGAGTGGTCGCCGGTGCAGGTGTCGGAATCGACGCCGAACTTCTCGCGCACCATGCGCTTGCCGTCCGCGATGGCCTTGCGCACCAGCGGCTTCTCGCGGCGCTGCTTGTTGAGCATGCATTCCGACTGGGCGATCAGGACCTTGGGGCCCTTCTCTTTGGTGGTCAGTGCCTCCTTGAGCGCGTCGCGCATGCCGGCGATGTCGTAGGTGCGGCGCATCGTCTTCACCCACTTCACCCCCACGCCGCGCACGGCGCTCTCGATCTCGTGGCCGGTGCTGCGCGTCTTGTTGACGGCGTGCGAGGAAAGGATGTCCTGCCCGCCGGTGGCCGAGGTGTAATTGTTGTCGACGACGATGGTGAGGTTGTCGCTCTTGTTGAAGACCGCGTTGGCCACGCCGCTGGTCAGGCCGTTGTGCCAGAAGCCGCCGTCGCCCATCATCGAGATCGCACGCTTGCCGGCGGGTGCGTTGAGCGCCGCGGCGCCCGCGCCGCCCAGGCCGTAGCCCATGGTGGTGTTGCCGATGTTGAAGGGCGGCAGGATGGAGAACAGGTGGCAGCCGATGTCGGCGCTCACATGGTGCGGGCCGAGTTCGCGCTCGACCAGCTTCATCGCGCTGAAGATGGGGCGCTCGGGGCAGCCGGTGCAGAAGCCCGGCGGACGAGCGTGGACCACCTCGCCGAGCGGCGCGACGGGCTGCGCAAGCTCAGCAGCGACCTCGGTCAGCGGGATGACCTTGCGCACGGGCACGGGCACCGGCAATGGCGCGAGGCGTTCGTAGCGCTCGCAGAAGCTGCGCGCACCCTTGAGCAGCTCGGCGGCCGTGTATTCGCCGGCCACCGGCAGCATGTCCTTGCCGTGCAGCACGGTGGAGGACCCGGCCTGGCGCAGGATGGTCGCGAGGTTCTGCTCGACGAAGTTGGGCTGCCCCTCTTCCACCACGAGCACCGCGCGCTTGCCTTCGCAGAAGCGGATCACCTCGCTTTCGATGACGGGGTAGGCCACGTTCATCACGTACAGCGGCATCTGGGTGTTGCCGTAGACGTCCGCGAGGCCCAGCCGTTCGAGCGCACGCACCAGCGTGTTGTAGCTGCCGCCCTGCACGATGATGCCGATGTCGTCGGCGTCTTCCGAGAAGAACTCGTTGAGCTTGCGCTCCTCGATGAAGCGCACGGCCGCAGGCCAGCGGTCCTTCACCTTCTCTTGTTCATGGACGAAGCTCGCGGGCGGCAGCACGATGCGGCCCACGTCGCGCTGCGGGTTCTCGAGCGCATCCTTCAGCGTGAACTTAGCGCGCTTGTTGTCGCCCGCGACGAAGTGGCCATGCACGTGGCAGGCGCGGATGCGCAGCTGCAGCATCACCGGCGTGTTGCTGGCCTCGGAGAGATCGAAGCCCTGCTTGACCGCATCGACGATGCTGGGCAGGTTGGGCCGCGGGTCGAGCAGCCAGATCTGCGACTTCATCGCGAAGGCGTGGCTGCGCTCCTGCATGATCGAGGAGCCTTCGCCGTAGTCCTCGCCCACGATGATGAGCGCGCCGCCGGTCACGCCGCCCGAGGCCAGGTTGGCCAGCGCGTCGGAAGCCACGTTGGTACCCACGGTAGCCTTGAAGGTGACGGCGCCGCGCAGCGGGTAGTTGACGGAGGCTGCGAGCGTGGCGGCCGCGGTGGCTTCGCTCGCACTGTTCTCGAAGCGGATGCCCTGCTCGGCGAGGATGTCCTGTGCATCGGCCAGCACGTCCATCAGGTGCGAGATGGGCGCGCCCTGGTAGCCGGCCACATAGGAAACTCCCGACTCCAGAAGGGCCTTGGTGACGGCCAGAATGCCCTCGCCCCTGAAGACTTCCCCACCAGAAAGCCGCAGTTTCTTGACTTCTTCAACGAACGAACGCTCTGCCATCGGGGTCCTTGTTGTCTGTCGTGGGACGATGCGACCAGGAGGTTGCACCATGCTTTCTATAATGTTGACAAATGAATGTATCCACAATCATGAATTACCCTAGACATGCAAGCAGCGTGCCCGTGGCGACTGTGAGGTGCCTTCATGGCTGATCAACCCGTCGAATCGCATCGCTTCGTCGATGACTACCTTCCTGCGCTGCTGGCGCAGGCCAGCCAGTTGATCTCCTCGGAGTTCCACGAAGTGGCGCGCCAGCAGGGCTTCTCGGTGTCTGAGTGGCGCGTGATGGCCTCGCTCGCGGGCAGCGAGCCGATCAGCATCGGCCAGCTCGCGCAGGTGACCGTGACCAAGCAGCCGACAGTGACGCGGCTGCTGGACCGCATGGAAGCACGGGGACAGGTCGAACGCCTGCCCCATGAGAGTGATCGCCGCATCACGCTGGTGCGCATCACGCGCAAGGGGCTCAAGGCGGTCGAGCATCTGATGGAACTGGCGCGCGAGCACGAACGGCGCGTGCTCGAGCCCTTCGGACTGCGGCGCGCGGAAGAGCTCAAGCAGACGCTGCGGCAGATGATCGATCTGCACGTGCGCACGCCCGGCGACGAGCCAGAAGAAGACTGAGCCCCGGGGCTCCGCCGCTCAGAGGCGGGGCACGAGGACGGCGCGCCCGCGATGGCCGCGCTGCGCGATCCAGTCGAGTGCGGCAGCGGCATCCGCAAGCGCGAACGGCCGCACTTCGAGGCTCAGTCGGCCATCCGCGAGCCTGGCAAGCAACTCGGGCGCCGCTGCGCGGCCTTGAGCTTCGCGCCTGAACATGTTGAGGGGCAAGAGTGCCACGTCGCGCTGCAGAAAGTGCGCGATGTCGAGCGAGAGCACGGGCCCCGCGGTGTAGCCGACCAGAACGGCCCGCCCGCCAGGGCGCACTGCAGGCAGCGTTCGCGCGAGCACACTGCCACCGACTGTATCTATCAGCAGATCGGCGCTGGCCACCGCAGGCGGTTCCGCATCCGCGGCGACCGCGACAGCCGCACAACCGGCATCGCGCGCAAGCTGCATCACGAGCGAGCCGACGGCGCCGCTCGCCCCGGTCACCAGGACCTGCTCGCCCGCCTTCAGCTTCGCGACTTCATGCAGCGCCACCCACGCCGACGTCGTCGGAGAGAAGAAGGCGGCGCCCAAAGTCATCGGCACGTCGTCGGGCAACGGGCCCAGCGCTTCGTCGGGCGCATCGATCTGCTCGCACCACGTGCCGTCGAAGAGCGTGCCCAGGCCGCTTCCTCGCAGCCAGACGCGCTGCCCCGCCTGGTAGCGGCCGCTCGCGACGACGACGCCTGCAGCCTCCACGCCCGGCGTGTAGGGCAAGGGCGGATGCCTGAGGAAGCTGCCGCGCCACACGGTTCCATCGATGTGCCCGACCGTCGCGGCCTCCATGCGCACGATGGTGCGACCAGGCCGTGCCGTGGGCTCGGCGATCTCTTCCAGCACGGGCACGGCATCGAATCCATGGATACGCACAGCTTTCACGGCAGCTTCTCCAGAAAATCGAGCACTGCGCGCGCAAAGGCATCGGGCATCTGGTCGGGCAGCGGCACCATGCCGCCTTCGATGTCGACGATGCGCGCCTGCGGCAGGTGGTGCTGCAGTTCGGCGGCATGGGGAGCGGCGAAAGGGTCGTCGGTCGCACGCATGATCAGCACGGGCTGCGCGATGCGGCCGATTCGCTCTTCCATGCGATACGACGCCACGGCCCGGTGCCCTTCCTCGACGCGCGCGACCTTCAATGCATCGAGCACGAAGGCTTCGAGCAACTCGGGGCGGCCGGCCGGATAGAAGCCCTGGCGCTTCTGCCAGAGCGCGGCGAGATGGCTGCCGTCTTCGCTCGGCGCGACTTCGTCGATGGGCGGACGCTGCGCGCGCGCCTTGCGAAAGGTCTCGTCGGTGTACGGCGTGGACGATAGCACCAGGCTGCGAACCCGCTGTGGAAACGCCGCTGCAAGCTCGAGCGCGATGACGCCGCCGGTGTGATGCCCCACCGCGTCGACCTTCTCGATGCCGAGCGCATCGAGGAGCTCGCAGGCCACGCGCGCCCATTGCTCGATGCTCGCCGGCACGCCGCCGTCGGCGGAGTCGCCGAAGCCGGCCGTATCCATCGCGATGGCCCTGCGGCGCGCGCCGATCAGCGGCAGCACCGCGCGGTATTCGGCCCAGCTGCGCGGCGACTGGTGCAGCAGCAGCACGGCCGATGCCGTAGGGTCACCGCATGCCGCGTAGTGCACCTGCCCCACCGACAGGTCGGCGAATGCGCGGCGGATGCTGGTCATGACAGGGTCCGGTCAGCCGGCGCGCGCCACAGGCCCGCGTGCCGCAGCTCGCCGAGCGTGCGCGAGAGTACGTCGCGCCGGTAGGCCGCGACGTCGCGGCCCTCGTAGTCGTAGAAGCCGCTGCCGCTCTTGAGGCCGAGCCTTCCCTGCTCGACCATCTTCCCGACGATGGCCGGCGCGGTGTAGCGGCCGGCGTCGAGCGAGGCCGACATTTCGCGGCTCGCGTGATGCAGGATGTCGCAGCCGCCGAAGTCGATGAACTCCACCACGCCCAGTGCCGCGAAACGCAGGCCCAGGCCGTAGCGCGTGGCCTTGTCGATTTCCTCCGCCGTGGCGGCGCCCTCCTCGATCATCCGCGCGGCCTCGTTCATCACCAGCGCCTGCAGGCGGGGCACGATGTAGCCGGGCGACGCGCCGCAGACCACGGGCAGCTTGCCGATCTCGTCCATCAGCGCCTTCGTGCGAGCAAGCACCGTGGCGTCGGTGCCGGGATGGCAACTGAGTTCGACCACGGGGATCACGTAGGCCGGGTTGAGCCAGTGCATGTTGAGAAAGCGCCCCGGCAGCCGCACCAGTGACGCGAGCTGCGTCACCAGGATGCTGCTGGTGGTCGAGGTGAGGATCGCGTCGTCGCGGCAATGGCGGTTGAGCTGATCGAAGGCTTCGCGCTTGGCTTCCATGGTTTCGGGCACGCCCTCGAACACGAGCTCGGCGGCGGCCAGTGCCCGCGGGGCGGCAGCGGCATCGACCAGATCGACGCGCGCGGCGATGTCGGCGATCTTCGACTCGTCGATCACGCCGAGCTGCGCGAGCCCCGAGAGGCTGGCTTCGATCTCGGCCTTGGCTTCGTCGCGCAGCCGCGCCCATGCTTCGTCGGTGCGCTGGCGCAAGTCGATCAGCGAGATGCGGTGGCCGGCATACGCGAAAGCGATGGCGATGCCGCGCCCCATGCGGCCCGCGCCCACGGCCGCGAAGCGAGGCAGCGAGGCGGTTTCATTCGCCATCGTGGAGCCTCTGCTTGAGCTGCGCGGTACTCAGGCCGGCGAAGCCCAGGCTCTCGAAGGTACGGGGGCCGCGCCGCAGGTCGCGCCCCAGAAAGCCGCCGACGATGGCCAGGAGGCCGTGCGCGATGGGTGCATCCACGCCCGCATGGCGCGCGGCGGAGGCAAGGAAGGCGAGACCGAGCTCGGTGTCCTCGGTGATGTAGCGGTGCGTGTGCAGGTCGATGTTCTCGCGCCAGTCGCCCGACTTGACGAGCTGCTTGTGCGCATCGCCGTACATCCACTGGTCATTGTTGTAGTGGTCGGCCAGCGGATAGTGCGGCGAGCCCTGCCCGAAGGCTTCGCGCACCGCGATGCGCTCCTGGTCGAGCCGGTCGGTCACGTCGCGCACGGCGCGCTGCGTGCCTTCGTTGTGGATGTCCCAGCGCTCGAAGTGCTGCAGCGGCGCGGCGTTCATCACCATCAGCGGCGGGTGAATGACGGGACCCGCGTTCATCAGCGCGCCCGAGAGCGCGTCGCCGCAGCCATGCACCGCCGGATAGGCCCTGCGGATCACCTCGATGGCCTGCACCTCCTTGCGGGCCGGGTAGACGCCGGTCGGCAGGCGGATCGCGCGGATGGTGACGTTGACTTCGCGCTCGCCGTGCTTGCGCGCCAGGTAGGGCAAGGTGCCGGTTTCGGCCCAGGCCACGTCGGCGCGGCTGCCGGCGTCCTTCACGGTGCGCGCCATCACGTAGCTGCCGAATGTGCCCGGGGGCAGGAAGACGACCTGGCCGTCGACAAGATGCGGCGCCATGGCGAGCGCGATGTCGTGCTGGGCGATGGCAGGAGTCGGTATGACGATCAGCTCGGCGCCCTGCATGGCGGCGCCGATGTCGGCGGTGGCGAGCGCGATGGGCACCTCGCGCGAGCCGTCGGCGTCCTTCAGCGTGATCGCGCCGGCGCGCAGCAGCGGCTGCAGCGCTTGGGCATCGCGGCGCCACAGGCGCACTTCATGACCGGTTTCAGACAGGTCCGCGGCAGCCGCGTAGGCGCCATGACCACCCCCAAGAATCGCAATTTTCATGTCGAAGGTCGAAAAGCAGGTGTCGATGAACCGGCAGTCGAGCGACGACCCCGGGGAAGCGATGCGCCATTACATTACTTTTCATCGATTGAAGTGTCAATCAAATTCGACGGGCGTCCGCGTGCTCGGAAACCCGGAAGGTCCGAAGTAACGGTCCGCGATAAGGAAGCGGATGGTCGTGATTCGGCACGGAAGGCAGCGTGTAGGCTGAAGAGCCAAGCGGCACTTCTCGCCGATACGTCGAACAGTGGCACCTCAGGCGACAGGATGATCGAAGTGGCGTGACCACACTTCCAACTGGTTCAGGACAGGCACCAGCGCTTTGCCAAACGATGTCAAGCCATAGCCCACGCCCCTCGGAAATCCAGTGATCAGGAATCGCTCAAGCAATCCCCGCGCCTCCAATCCCTGCAATCGTTCTGACAACACCTTGGGCGAAACGCCGGGGAGCAGTGCCGCCAGTTCACCATGCCGCCGCGCGCCATCCTGCAAATGCCACAGCAGCAGTGCGTTCCAGCGATGGCCAAGAAAACCAAGCCAATCCTCGACAGGACATTGGAGGCAGTGCCGAGGCGAGGGCACATCGAGGCGCTGTTCGCTAATGGGGAGGACTTTCATTCGTGCCTTTCCGTTTGGTGAGTACAGGGCGGACCATCCATCATCCCCATTTCAATGAAGGGAGTGACACCATGGCATTCGCCATCACATTACCGGAGCACATGAACGCGGCATTTGCGGAGGCATTCAACAGCCGCAGCATCGAGAACCTGCTTCAACTCTATGAACCCGACGCGGTATTGCGTACGGATGGGGACAGCGTGGATCTAACCGGGCTTGCGTCCATCGAGAAAGCGCTGATGCAACTACTCCAGGTACCGGGCCGAATGACCTCGCGCAACCATTTCTGTATCGCTCACGGCGACTTGGCACTCCTGCGCGCTGACTGGAATGTGGTTGACAACGACGGCACCATAGTTGTTTCGGGCAGCTCTGCTGAGCTCGTGAGAAAACAGGTGGACGGCCGCTGGCTGTATGCCATCGATCACGCCGTGGGAGCGAGCCTCCCACCTGTGTCGCAGGCGAAGCAAGCGACATAGCGTCCCGCTGCTGCCGGAGCGAAGGCGACGGCGTACTGATGAGCCTGCTGTATCGGGCTGCGACGTAAACCAACGAAGTTTGGCGCTCCAGTCATCGTGAAACGAAAAAGCCCGCGCTCGTGAGAACGCGGGCTTTCGCGAGGATGAGAGGGCGCAGCCGTCAGGTGCGTTTCCCGGAAGGATCAGCGGGTGGGCTTGAACGCGCGCTTTTGCGCATCGCGGGGCACGAACACCTTGCCCGGGCCGCCATGGCCGGCGCCATTGCCGCGGGGCGCGAAACCGCCGTCGCCGCGGCCGCCGCCGTGACCGTGGCCGCCGCGCGGAGCGCTGTCGCCCCAGCCCGGCTTGCGGCCATAGCCGCCGCCGTTGCCGCCTTCGTCACGGCCGCCGCCGAAACCGGCGTTCTGGCCCTGGTAGCCGCCACGCGAGCCCGATGCACCGGGGCCGCGCGAGTTGCGGTCGTTGAAGCCGCTGGCGCCGGCATAGCCGCCGCCATTGCCGCCACGGTAGCCGCCGCCACCGCCGAACTTGCGGTCGCGCGAGTGACCGTCGCGGCCGCCGCGGCCACCGAAATCAGGGCGCGACTGCGGCATGCGCTGCTGCGGTTCCATGCCGGGGATCACCTCGGCCTTGAACTGCTGGCGGCTGTAGTGCTCGATGTCCATGATCCGGCGGCGATCGCGGAATTCCGCGAAAGTGACGGCGATGCCGTCGCGGCCCGCGCGGCCGGTGCGGCCGATGCGATGGGTGTAGTCCTCGGCCTTCATCGGCAGGCCGAAGTTGAAGACGTGGGTGATGGTCGGCACGTCGATGCCGCGCGCAGCCACGTCGGTGGCCACCAGGATCTGCACCTGGCCGTTGCGCAGCGCCATCAGGCGGCGGTTGCGCAGGCCCTGGCTCAGGGCGCCGTGCAGCGCGACGGCGCTGAAGCCATCCTGCTGCAGGTCGTTGGCGAGGCCGTCGCACTCGACCTGCGTGCTCGCGAACACGATGGCCTGGTTGATGCTGGTGTCGCGCAGCCAGTGGTCGAGCAGCTTGCGCTTGTGCTGGGCGTTGTCGGCCCAGAACAGCACCTGCTTTATGTTGGCGTGCTTTTCCTGCGGGCTGTCGATGGTCACGCGCTGCGGCTCGCGCATCACGCGGGCAGCCAGCTGCTGGATGCGCGGCGCGAAGGTGGCGCTGAACATCATGGTCTGCTGGCGCTCGATGGTGAGCTGGTTGATCTCGGCCAGATCGTCGGCAAAGCCCAGGTCGAGCATGCGGTCGGCCTCGTCGACCACCAGGAACTTGACCTGGTCGAGCTTGATCTGCATCGAGCGCTGCAGGTCGAGCAGGCGGCCCGGCGTGGCGACCACGAGGTCGGCGTTCTGCAGGCGGGCGATCTGGAGCTGGTAGGGCATGCCGCCCACCACGTTCGCAATGCGCAGGCCGCGGCAGTGGCGCACCAGGTCGATGGCGTCGTGCGCAACCTGCTGCGCGAGTTCGCGCGTGGGGCACAGCACCAGGGCGCCGGGCGTGGCGGCCTTGAAGTTGCGGGCGTTGGTCGGGTCCTTGCGCTTCGGCTTCTTGGGCGGGGCTTCGCCGCGGGCGGCAGCCTCTTCGGCCAGGCGCTGGAACTCGGCCCGGGCAGCGGCCTCGGCTTCGGCCTGGCGCTTGATGAGGGTGTGCAGCACGGGCAGCAGGAAGGCTGCGGTCTTGCCCGAACCGGTCTGGCTGGAGACCATCAGGTCGACGAAGCGCGTCGACTTGGCTGCGCCGTCCTGATCGCCCATGGCGATGGGAACGACCTTTTCCTGCACGGCGGTGGGTTGGGTGAAGCCCATGTCCGCGACGGCGGCGATCAGTTCGGGAGCGAGGCCCAGCTTGGCGAAGCCGTTGGGCACGCTCGGTTCCTCGGCTGTGGCTGCTTCGGGAGCGGCGCCGTCCAGCGCTTCGAGGATGGGAGCCTCGGACACGGTGTCCGTGGCGGCGGTGAATTCGTTGTGGGTAGCGGATTGCACAGGCGCGAACTCGCCCTGCGCTTCAAAAGCGTCGGTCATGAATTTCAATCTCAAACGCGAGCGCCGCCGTGGACGGTGCCCCGTTGGGTGGTTAAAAACATCAACCATCCAACGACATTCAACTCCGGGCGGGTGCCCGGGGCTGCGGCCCTTTTTGATCAGCAGATGCTGCGATCGGGCGCGGTGTGCAAGATAGGGAGATGCGAGAAACGCTCACCGGGCTCAAATTTGCCCGCCCGGCCAGCGAAGCCTGCGATTATGGCACGGATTCGGGTTTTTACCTAATTCCGTGCCTCACTCAATCTGCCAGGCGCAGGAAGGTTTCTCGGTAGTGCGCCAGCTCCTCGATGGATTCGTGCACGTCGGCCAGCGCCGTGTGGGCCTGCTGCTTCTTGAAGGCGTTGTAGGCCGCCGGCTTCCAGCGCTTGGCCAGTTCCTTCAGCGTGCTCACGTCGAGGTTGCGGTAGTGGAAGTACGCCTCGAGCTTGGGCATGTACTTGACGAGGAACCGTCGGTCCTGTCCGATGGTGTTGCCGCACATGGGCGAGCCGCTGCGCGGAACGTACTTTGCGATGAATTCCAGCAGCTGCTGCTCGGCGGCGGCCTCGTCGAGGGTGGATGCCTTGACCTTGTCGATCAACCCGCTGCGGCCATGGGTTCCCTTGTTCCAGGCGTCCATGCCGTCGAGTACGGCGTCGCTCTGGTGGATGACGAGCACGGGGCCGTCGATGCGGGGCGTGAGGTCGGGGCCGGTCACGACCACGGCGATTTCGAGCAGGCGCTCTTTCTCGGGGTCCAGACCGCTCATTTCGCAGTCCAGCCAGACCAGGTTCTGGTCGCTTTTCTTCAGGGTCGGGGCGGCTGCGGAGGGCGTCGGGTCAAGGGATTCAGGCATCGCAGGATTGTCGTCGAAGGGCTGCGGCCCCGGATAGCGAGGGCTAAACTCGCCGATCCATGTCCTATTCGCTCATCTTCACCATCGCTTTCGCGGCCGCGATCGTCGCGGGCCTGCTCGTGAAGTTCTGGCTGGCCACGCGACAGGTCCGCCACGTGGCGCAGCACCGCGGCACCGTCCCTGCAGCCTTCGCGCAGACCATCACCCTCGCCGCGCACCAGAAGGCGGCCGACTACACGATCGCCAAGGCGCGATTCGGCCTGGTCGAGATGGCATGGAGCGCGGCGCTGCTGCTCGGCTGGACCCTGCTCGGCGGAATTGACCTGCTCAACAAGCTCCTGCTGGGCTGGATCGGCGGCGGCATGGTGCAGCAACTGGTGCTGCTGGCAGCCTTCGCGGCCATCGGCGGGCTGCTCGAGCTGCCCTTCACGCTCTGGCAGACCTTCAGGCTCGAAGAACGCTTCGGCTTCAACAAGATGACCTGGAAGCTCTGGCTGGCGGACACGCTCAAATCCACGCTCCTGGGCGCGGTGATCGGACTGCCCATCGCCGCCCTGATCCTCCGGCTCATGGGCGCGGCCGGCCAGCTGTGGTGGCTGTGGGCCTGGGGCGCCTGGATGGGCTTCAACCTGCTGCTGATGCTGATCTACCCGACCTTCATCGCGCCGTTGTTCAACAAGTTCCAGCCGCTGGACGACCCCACGCTCAAGGAACGCGTAACGGCCCTCATGAAGCGCTGCGGCTTCGCGGCCAAGGGCCTGTTCGTGATGGACGGCAGCACGCGCAGCGCCCATGCCAACGCCTACTTCACTGGCTTCGGCGCCAGCAAGCGCGTGGTGTTCTATGACACGCTGCTGCGCCAGCTGAATGCCGGCGAGGTCGAGGCGGTGCTTGCACACGAGCTGGGGCACTTCAAGCACCGTCACATCGTCAAGCGGCTGATTGCGATGTTCGCGCTGAGCCTGGCTGGTTTCGCCCTGCTGGGCTGGGTGTCGACGCAGGTCTGGTTCTATGCCGGCCTGGGTGTGCAGCCCAACATGACGGCGCCCAACAGCGCGCTGGCGCTGCTGCTGTTCATGCTCGCCGTGCCGGTGTTCGGCTTCTTCGTAGCGCCGCTGCCCGCGCTGCTGTCGCGCAAGCACGAGTTCGAGGCCGACGCCTACGCGGTGGCCCAGACCAGCGGCGCCGACCTGTCGGCCGCCCTGCTCAAGCTCTACCAGGACAACGCTTCGACGCTCACGCCCGACCCGGTGTTCGTCAAGTTCTACTATTCGCATCCCCCGGCCTCCGAGCGCCTCGCGCGCATGGCAGCCCCGGCCTGACCCGGCCGCGCCCCTCACTCGAAGAAGCCCATCATGAGCAGCATGTTCAAGCCCAAGGACTGGAAGAACCTCCCTCCCCGCAAGGCGCTGAGCGCCACCGAGATCGTCTCGGGCCTGGCGCGCCTCGACGGCTGGAGGCTCACGGGCGACGGCGCAGATGTCGCCATCGAGAAGACCTTCAGCTTCGCCAACTACTTCGAGACCATCGCCTTCGTGAATGCGCTGGCCTTCGTCGCGCACACGCAGGACCACCACCCCGACCTGTCGGTGCACTACAACCGCTGCGTGGTGCGCTTCAACACGCACGACGTGGGCGGCCTGTCGACCACCGACTTCGACTGCGCCCGCCAGGCCGACGCGCTGGTCGGCGCCGCGCCCGCCGCCTGATGGAAGGCGCTCTTGGCTAAGCCCGGCCGCGCCGCGCCCGCAGCCGCCGCTGCGAAGGCACTCCACGAAGGCCTCGTCGTCGCCAGCCACGGGCGCCACTGCCTCGTCGAAACACCCGCAGGCGAACGGCTGATCTGCCATCCGCGCGGCAAGAAGAGCCAGGCCGTGGTCGGCGACCGCGTCCACTGGCAGGCCAGCGAGGACGAAGGCACCATCGAGCAGGTGCTGCCGCGGCGCAATCTCTTCTACCGCCAGGACGAGATCCGCACCAAGTCATTCGCGGCCAATCTCGACCATGTGCTGATCCTGATCGCGGCCGAGCCGGAGTTTTCCGAACACCAGCTGGCCCGGGCGCTGATCGCCGCCGAGGCCGAGCGCATCGCGCCGATCATCGCGTTGAACAAGAGCGACCTGGTCGAGCCCTTCGAGCGCGCCTGGGCCAGGCTGGCGCCCTATCGACGCATGCACCACGGCGTGCTGCCGCTGTCGCTGAAGGCTTCGGCGGAGGCGGACCGCGCCTCGCTGATGAAGCTGCTCGCCGGCAAGTCCACCCTGGTACTGGGCCCGTCCGGCTCGGGCAAGAGCACGCTGACCAACCTGCTGGTGCCTGGCGCGGCCGTGCTGACGCAGGAAATCTCGCAGGCGCTCAACTCCGGCAAGCACACCACCACGAGCACCACCTGGTACTGGATCGACGAGGCCCGTACCACCGGCCTGATCGATTCGCCGGGCTTCCAGGAATTCGGCCTGAACCACATCGCGCCGATGCAGCTCGCCAGCCTCATGCCGGACATCGCCGAGCACGCAGGCGACTGCAAGTTCTACAACTGCACGCACCTGCACGAGCCGGGCTGCGGCGTGATCGCGAACGTGGAAACCGCCGACGTGCCGGGCGCCATCAGCGCGAGCCGCTACAGGATCTACGGCGAACTGTTCGAAGAACTCAGCCAGAAGCGCTACTGAGCGCAGCCGACCGCAGGCTCAGCCGAGCCAGACCCGGTACGACTGCCAGGTCGGGTCGAAGACCAGTTCCATCGTCGCAGCCAGATCCATGTCGTCCTGCAGCGATTGAGCCTGCGTGATCGCGCTGTCCGGATCGGTCACCTGGAAGTGGATGGTGCGCACGCCCTCCTCCAGCACCACGTGAGTGCAGCAGCCGGCCTCGTGCACCTGCAGCCGCGCCGTCAGCCGGTCTTCATAGCCGCGAGCCTCTTCCAGCTCCTCGCCCGATTCGACCGGAACCGCCACGGACAGGCGATGGCACAGGTCGGCACGGCCCACCAGCGCGGTGGCGCTGTCGTTGCGCATCACGATCATCTCGATCTCGCGGCCGTCCTCGGCCGTGCGCGTCGCGCTCACGCCCGACCAGGCATGCTCGCCCGGCGCGAACACGCCGGTGTGGCCCAGTTCGTCCCGCCAGCAGGCGTCGAACAGGGGGACGAAATCGTCGAGCGGCACGCCCTTGAAACCAGCCTGCGCATCGGCCTCCACGTAATCGACCGCGCCCACCTTCACGGCGAAGTCGTACTCGCCCAGGATGTGGTCGAGCATGATGAGGCTCATGTGGCGTGCGTGGTCCTGCATGTCCATCGGGATCGGCTTGGCGAAGCCGATCTCCAGCGCCACCCGCCCGCGGTAGGGCTCATGCTTGACCAGCACCTCGGAGCTCGCCAGTTCGAAGTTGTTCATGCGCATGCCGAAGCCATCGCTCGCGCGCTGGCGGAAGGCTTCCACCTCCACACGCGGCAGCCTGGGGCTGGACTGCACCAGCATCATCAGGTCCTCGAAATCGTCCACCGAGCCATGGGCGGTCAGCACGAGCTTGAAGACGGGCGGATCGCCAGCCACCTCGGCCGCCAGCCTCGGGAAATGGGGCTCCAGCAGCTGGTTCAGCCCCTCCATCAGCTCACGGGCAGGCAAGGCCCGCAGGCTTTCGAGCCGGGTGCTCACGGCCTCCCAGAAGGCGGCGCAAGCCTCGGCGCGCGGATCGGAGTCCTGGACCGGCATGGGTTGGGAATCTTTCATGGAGTCGAGTCGAGGATGTCCTGCAAGCGCTGCACAAGCACGCTGCATTGCTCCCGCGTACCGATGCTGATGCGCAGGTACTGCGCGATGCGCGGCTGCCTGAAGTGCCGCACCAGCACCGCGCGCTCGCGCAGCGATGCGGCCAGTTCGGCCGCATCGCGCTTCGGGTGGCGCGCGAAGACGAAGTTGGTCTGCGAGGGCAGCACTTCGAAGCCCAGGTCCTCGAGCTGGAGGGTCAGGCCCTCGCGGGTGTCGACGATCTTGCCGCAGGCCTCGCGGAACCAGGCTTCGTCCTCGAGCGCGGCGACGGCGCCCGCCGAGGCCAGCCGGTCGAGCGGGTACGAATTGAAGCTGTCCTTGACGCGGACCAGGGCGTCGATCAGGTGCGCCTGTCCGCAGGCAAAGCCCACGCGCAAGCCGGCCAATGCGCGCGACTTCGAGAGGGTTTGGACCACGAGCAGGTTGGGGTACTTGCGGATCAGCGGCAGCGCGCTTTCGCCACCGAAGTCGACATACGCCTCATCGACCAGTACCACGCGATCAGGGCAGGCTTCGAGCAATTGCTCGATGCGCGACAGCGGCAGTCCGATGCCCGTCGGCGCGTTCGGATTCGCGATGACGATGCCCGCGCACCCCCGGCGCGCACGAACCGCGAGTGCATCGATGTCGATGCCCAGGCCCTCGTCCACGGGCTGCTGCTCGCAGGCAATGCCGTAGAGCTGCGCATAGACCTTGTAGAAGCTGTAGCTCACGTCCGGCATCAGCAGGGGGGCGGCCTGCTGGAAGAACGCGAAGAAGGCGTGCGCGAGCACCTCGTCGGAACCATTGCCGGCGAAGACCTCGCCGGGCTCCAGGCCATGCCGGCGGGCGACGGCCTCGCGCAGCGCGAGCGAGGTGGGATCCGGGTAGCGCTCCAGGCCGTCTTCGGCGGCGCGGCGGATGGCTTCCACCGCAACCGGCGACGGCGGATACGGGTTCTCGTTGGTGTTGAGCTTGACGAGGTTCGCGATGCGCGGCTGCTCGCCGGGCACATAGGGCTCGAGCGCGGCGATCCGGGGGCTCCAGAAGGCCGGTACCGGCTGCTGCTGTTGCTGGGTCATGGCTTCGCTTTCGCTCAGCCGAGCAGGCGAGCCAGGGTCAGCAGGGCCAGCAGCACCATCCACATCACCACCGAGCGCCAGACAAGGCCCACGACGCTGCGCAGATGCCCTGGCTCGGGTTCGCGGCCCGGCGTGCTGCCGCTGTCGGTGCGGCGGCCATCCGCCAGCGATTCACCGGCCTGGGCGCGCGGCAACGGGTCGGCAACCGGGATCGGCCGCAGCGAGCCGCCGCCCAGACGCACATTGACCGCTCCCGAGGTGGCCGCGAGGATCACCCCGTCGTTCTCGTTGGGAAAGCGTTGCGCGTCGTTGCGCCAGCAGTCGATCGCTTCCTCGAAGCTGCCGACCACCGCGAAGCCCAGCGCAGTGATGCGCGCGGGCAGCCAGTCGATGGCGTGCCAGGCGCGGTCCGCGGCCTCTTGCACCGAAACACTGGAAGGCTGGACCGCGGCGCCGTTCTTGTGTGCCCAGTAGCGCGAGACGAACTCGCTCATCCGGTAGAACACGGCGCCTGCGGGCCCGAGGCCGACGGCCGCGATGATCGAGAACCATGCGAGCACGCCGAACACGTGGCGGTGCGCGGCGATCACCGAATGCTCGATGACGTGGCGCACGATCTCGCTGCGCGGCAGATCTGCCGCGTCGACACCCTGCCAGTGCGCCAGCAGCGAGCGCGCCAGGGGCTCGTCGCCTTCGTCGAGCGCGTCGCGGATGTCGGTGAAATGGTGGCTGAACTGCCGGAAGCCCAGCGTGACGTAGAGCACCGCGATGCTCCAGAGCACCGCGAAAGGAAGGCCGAGCGTAAGTACCAGAAGCCAGTGCACGCCGAGTGCGCCAATCGTGGGCACGAATACAGCGAGCCCCCATGCGATCCATCCGTGATGCGGCTTGCCCGCGTCGAAGTTGCGGCTGGTCCAGCGCGTCCACGCAAGCACCGCGCCGTACACGGGGTTGTGCGGGCCCAGCGGCCGCACCTGCTCGATCAGCAGCGCGCACAGGATGGCAAAAAAGCTCATCCTTCGATGATAGCGAGAGCGCCTGAAGGTTCAGGCCGCATTCAGGCTGGGCTCAAGCCGCCAGAAAACGGTAGAGATTGCGCAGCATGCCGGCGGTCGCGCCCCACACGAAGCGCTCGTCCGTGCCGTCCTGGTAAGGCATGGAGTACCACTGGCGCCGGGTGCCGTCGGGTGCTGGCACGGTGTGGTGACGATGATTGGCCGGATCCATCAGCCAGGCGAGCGGCACCTCGAAGGCATCGGCAACCTCGTAGGGGTTGATGGTCAGCTCGAAATCGGGCTGCACCAGCGCGACAACCGGCGTCACGATAAAGGAGGTCACGGTCGTGTACGTCGGCAGGCTGCCGAGCACCTCGATGTATCGGGCCGAGAGGCCGACTTCTTCCCAGGCTTCGCGCAAGGCGGCGGCGGCGATGTTGGCGTCTTCCGGATCGACGCGGCCGCCGGGAAAGGCGACCTGGCCCGAGTGGGTCGACAGGTTCGAGGTTCGCTCGGTGAGCAGCACGGTCGCGCCCTCCGGACGCTGCACGATCGGCACCAGCACTGCAGCCTGGGCCGGAACGCGATCGGTCATGCGCGGCTCGCGGCGCAACTCGGGCGTCCAGACGGGAGGGGTGGCGAAACGCGTGCGCAGCGCCTGTGCCGTCAGCTGCTCCGCAGCCACCGGCGGCAGTCCCTCGACCTCACCAGCCACGAAGGGCACCTTGCGCGGGTCGAATTGCATCAGCGTGGGCGGCGCCACGGCGTTGACGATTTCGGCGGAGGCGGCCTGCGGGGAAATGGATGAGTTGGTCAAGAGATGAAAGGTACCGGGGTCGGGGTTGAGTGAAACAGAGCGGAAGTAGAGCGGAAAAACGGAAAGTTGTCGCTGAGCGGGGGCAACAACGCAAAAAGCCGCCAGAACGGCGGCTTTTCTTGCACGACAGGAAGGCTGCTTTACGCGGCCGTCGCAGCCGTCGACTTGCTCGGCAGCTTTTCCTTGATGCGTGCCGAGCGGCCGCTGCGGTCGCGCAGGTAGTACAGCTTGGCGCGGCGCACATCGCCACGACGCTTGACTTCGATGCCGGCGATCAGCGGGCTGTAGGTCTGGAAGGTACGCTCCACGCCTTCGCCGCTGGAGATCTTGCGAACGGTGAAGCCGCTGTTGAGGCCACGGTTGCGCTTGGCGATCACGACGCCTTCGTAGGCCTGCACGCGCTTGCGGGTGCCTTCGACGACGTTCACGCTGACGATGACCGTGTCACCGGGCATGAATTCGGGGATGGTCTTGCCGAGACGGGCGATTTCTTCCTGCTCGAGGGTCTGGATGAGGTTCATGATTTCCTGAAATTCGATCGTGCCGGGCTACACAAAAGGCGCCTTTGGCTTCCATGGGAAGACCGGGCGCGGCCGGACAGAGGATCGGGGAACCCGGGATTATAGCTTTTTTTTCAGCGCGGCCTCATCGGCCTTGCCAAGACGTCCCGCCGCACGGGCCGCGTCGATGAGCTCGGGGCGCCGCCCGGCCGTGATGGCAAGGCGCTGGTCGCGCCGCCAGCGCTCGATCTGCGCGTGATGGCCCGAGAGCAACGGCGCCGGCACGCCCTGCCCGTTCCATTGCTCGGGCCGCGTGTAATGCGGGCAGTCGAGGAGACCGTCGAGTGCCGGATTGAAGCTGTCCTGCACATGGCTGGCCTCGTCCCCGAGCACGCCCGGCTGCAGCCGCGCCACCGCATCGAGCAGCGCCATGGCCGCGATCTCGCCACCGGAAAGCACGAAATCGCCAAGGCTGATCTGGTGGGTGACACGCGCATCGATGAAACGCTGGTCGATGCCCTCGTAGCGGCCGCACACCAGCACGGCGCCCTCGCTTGCCGACCAGCGCTCGACCACCTCGTGCCGCAGCACCTCGCCGATGGGAGAAAACAGGATGACCGGCGCTTCGGTTCCACGCGCGGCCAGCGCCGCGTCGAGGCAGTCGGACAGGGGCTCGGCCATCATGACCATGCCGGGACCACCGCCGAACGGCCGGTCGTCCACGCGCTTGTAGTTGCCCTGCGCGAAGTCGCGCGGATTCCACAGCACCACTTCGACCTGCTTCGACTCGTAGGCGCGGCGCGTCACGCCGCTGGCCATGAAGGGCGCGAAAAGTTCGGGAAAGAGCGTGAGAACGTCGAAGCGCATGCCGCGCGGGGCGCCGGTCAGTAGTCCGGCTGCCAGTCGACGGAGATGAGGCGCCCGGGCAAGTCGACCTTGTCGACGAAAGCCGAGACGAAGGGCACCATCCGCTCGATGGCCTTGCCGCCTTCTTCGGCGGCAAGCACCAGAGTGGTCTGCGGGCCCGTTGCGAGCAGCTCGCGCACCGTGCCGAGCGCCACTCCTTCGCGGTTGACCACGGACAGGCCGATCAGGTCGACCCAGTAGTACTCGTCGTCGCCGGCCGTCGGAAAGCTGGAGCGCGGCACGAACACGCGCGCGCCGCGCAGCGCCTCGGCGGCGTTGCGGTCGGGCACGTCCACGGACGTGGCGACGATGCAGTCGGAATGTTCCTTGGCTTCGCGGATCGCGAGCCGGAAGGCTGTGCTCGCCGAGGCTCCGGGAGCCTGCAGGAACCAGCGCTTCGATGAGAAGAGCGCCTCGGGCTGGGCGCTGTGGGGCAGGACCTTGAACCAGCCCTTGATGCCCCAGGCATCGGCGATGCGCCCTACTTCGATCGCATCCGCCGGCAATTCGGCGGCTTCGAGTGCGGGGAGCATCGCCGTGCGGGCGGCTTAGGCCGCCGCCTTGGGAGCTGCGGCTGCAGCTTGCTTGATCAGGCGCAGAACGGTCGGCGAAGCTTGTGCGCCGACGCTCTTCCAGTACGCCAGGCGGTCCTGTGCGATACGGATGCTTTCTTCGTTTTCCTTGGCGATCGGGTTGTAGAAGCCCAGACGCTCGATGAAACGGCCATCGCGGCGAACGCGCTTGTCCGACACGACGATGTTGAAGAACGGACGGCCTTTGGAGCCGCCGCGGGAGAGTCGAATGACGACCATGATTTATCCTTGGGTGGTCAGCAGGCCTCGTGGATTGGAAAAGGCCCGCTCACAATGTTCTTCCAGCGTCGAGACACGCGACTGGCCACCCGGCCAGCGACACGCTGAAAAGCCCGCGATTATAGCCCGACCCGCGTTTTTATCCGAATTCCGGCCTCACGCCATCCGTTTCACCCGCATGCCCCTCGCCATCCGCCCCTGCACCGAAGCAGACATCGCGGCCGTCACGGCCATCTACGCCCACCACGTGCTGCACGGCACCGGCACCTTCGAGACAGAGCCTCCCTCCCCCAACGACATGGCCGCCCGCCGCGCGGACGTGCTCTCCAGGAACCTGCCGTACCTGGTTGCCGAGGAAGACGGAAAAGTGTTGGGTTTTGCCTACTGCAACTGGTTCAAGCCACGCCCCGCATACCGTTTCTCTGCAGAAGACTCGATCTACGTGTCGGAGTCAGCACGCGGCAAGGGTCTGGGCGCCAAGCTGCTGGCGGCGCTGTCGCAGGCAGCCGAGGCAGCGGGCGTGCGCAAGCTGATCGCGGTGATCGGCGACTCGGCCAACGCGGGCTCCATCGGCGTGCATCGCAGCCAGGGCTTCTCGCACGTCGGCGTGCTGAAGGACTGTGGCTGGAAGTTCGGCGAATGGCGCGACGTCGTATTGATGGAAAAGGTGCTCGGCGAAGGCAGCACCACCAGACCCGAATGAAAAACAAGACCGTTGCCGCCTGGCTCTCCTTCCTCGGCGGCCCCCTGGGGCTGCACCGTTTCTACCTGCGCGGCATGGGCGACTGGCTCGGCTGGCTGCTGCCCATTCCCACCGCGCTGGGCGTCTACGGCATCGAGCGCGTGCGCATGTACGGCGTGGACGACGGATTGAGCTGGGCGCTGATCCCGCTGCTGGGCTTCACCATCGCCGGCTGCGCGCTGATGGCCATCGTCTACGGCCTCATGACGCCCGAGAAGTGGAACGCCCGCTTCAACGCCAGCGCCCCGGCCGATGCCGAACCCGGCCGCACCAACTGGTTCACCATCGGCGCCGTCGTGCTGGCCCTCTTCTTCGGCAGCACGATCCTGATGGCCAGCATCGTCTTCAGCTTCCAGCGCTACTTCGAGCACCAGATCGAAGAGGGGCGGAAGATTTCGCAGTAGCCGCCGTCAGAACAGCTGCATGCTGATCCAGTAAGCAATAGCCGCCACGAACGCCGAAGCCGGGATCGTGAAGATCCAGGCCCAGACGATGTTCCCCGCCACGCCCCAGCGCACCGCGCTCGCGCGCTGCGTGGAGCCCACGCCGACGATGGCGCCGGTGATGGTGTGGGTGGTCGACACCGGAATGCCCAGCGCGGTGGCCAGGAACAGGGTCAGCGCGCCGCCGGTCTCGGCGCAGAAGCCGCCCACGGGCTTGAGCTTGGTGATCTTCTGGCCCATGGTCTTCACGATGCGCCAGCCGCCGAACATGGTGCCCAGCGCGATCGCGGCATAGCAGCTCACGATGACCCAGTTCGGAGGCGCCGATTCGCCGGCGGAAGCGTAGCCCGTGGCGATCAGCAGCATCCAGATGATGCCGATGGTCTTCTGCGCGTCGTTGCCGCCGTGGCCCAGGCTGTAGGCGCCGGCCGAGACCAGCTGCAGCCGGCGGAACCAGCGGTCGATGCGCGACGGAGTGGCACGGCGGAAGCCCCAGGCCACCACGACCATCATCAGCGAGCCCAGCAGGAAGCCCAGCAGCGGGGAGACAAAAATGAACGCCACCGTCTTCCAGATGCCGGAGGCGACGAGGCCGCTGGTGCCGGTCTTGGCGATCACGGCGCCCACGATGCCGCCGATCAGCGCATGCGACGAGCTGCTCGGAATGCCGTAGTACCAGGTCACGAGGTTCCAGCTGATGGCGCCGACGAGCGCGCCGAACACCACGTGCACGTCGACCACGCCGGGCTGGGCGATGCCCTTGCCCACCGTGGCGGCCACGCTCAGATGAAAGATGAAGATCGCGACCAGGTTGAAGAAGGCCGCGAAGACCACGGCCTGCCCCGGCCGGAGCACCCCGGTGGAGACCACCGTCGCAATCGAATTGGCGGCGTCGTGGAATCCGTTCATGAAGTCGAACAGGATCGCCAGAGCGACCAGCACCACAACCACCCAGAGGGCGACCTGAACCGTTGCCATCGGTCGCTGCCCGCTTACGAATTCTCGAGGACGATGCCCTCGATCACGTTGGCCACGTCCTCGCACTTGTCGGTGATCGTCTCCAGCAGCTCGTAGATCGCCTTGAGCTTGATCACCTCGCGCACGTCGGGCTCCTCGCGGAACAGCTTGCTCATGGCGCTGCGCATCACACGGTCGGCGTCGGACTCGAGGCGGTCGATCTCCTCGCAGGTCTTGAGGGTGGCCTCGGCCACCGCCGGGTCGGCGATGCGGCCGAGGAACTTCACGGCGTCCTTCAGGCGGTCGCAGCACTTCACGCTCAGCGAGGTGAGGCGCACGATTTCCTCGGTCATGTGGCGCACGTCGTACAGCGCCATGGTCTCGGCCGAGTCCTGGATCAGGTCGGCCACGTCGTCCATCGTGTTGATGAGCTTGTGGATCTGCTCGCGGTCGATGGGCGTGATGAAAGTCTTGTGGATCAGCCGGTTGACGTCGTGCGTCACGCGGTCGGCGGCGCGCTCGGCGTTGTCGACGTCGCGGTTGTACTGCTCGCGCAGGTGCACGTCGCTGTAGTTGGTCACCAGTTGCTCGAACGCCCGCGCCGCCTCGACGATGCGCTCGGCGTGCTGGTTGAACATCTCAAAAAAATTCCCCTCGCGGGGCAGCAGCTTGCCGAACATGGGTGGCGCTCTCCTGGGATCTCGGGACTTGCCTGCCACAAGCGTGTGACAGCGTGATGAAAAACCGTGCAAGTGTACCGGGAGGGCGGTACCGGGCCGGCCGGGCGGGCTCTCGCCCGGCCGCCGGTCAGCCGCGGATGCGCTCGATGACCTGGTCCGAAACCCGCGCCAGCGCCGCGCGCGGCACCTTGTCGGGGGCGATTTCGGCCAGCGGCTTGAGCACGAAGGCCCGCTCCCGCATGCGGGGATGGGGCAGGCTCAGCTTGGGCGTGTCCTTCACCGAATTGCCGTGCATCAGCAGGTCGAGGTCGAGCGTGCGCGGCGCGTTGGGAAAGGGCCGCTCGCGGCCGGCCTGCTCTTCGAGCAGCTGCAGCTCCGAAAGGAATGCCTCGGCCGTCAGGCCGGTGCGCACCGCCACCACGGCATTGATGTAGTCGGGCCCCGAGGATTCGATGGGCGCGCTGCGGTACAGCGACGAGCGCGCCGTGACCACGGTGCGCTCGATGGCGCCAATGGCCTCCATGGCCGCCTTCACCGCCGCCTGGGCGTCGCCCAGGTTGGCGCCGATGGCGATGAAGGCCTGCACGGTCGGGTAGTCCTCCTTCGGACGGCGCGCAGGCGAACCGCCAGAGGGCCGGGCCGGAGGGCGCTTCGCGGGTGGCATCGCAGCGCGCTTGCCCGCGGGAGCGCGGGGCGCGTTCCCTTTCCTGCCGTCGCCCCTGGACCGGTCGGGCTTGTTCGTCATGCGCCTGCAGCGCTTGCGCCGCCCTCACCACCGCCGCCACCTCCGGTGCGCGGCTTGCGCCGGCGCCGGCGCTTGCGCGGCGCCACGGCTTCCCCATCGGGCGGCACGGCCGCGGTCTCGACCTCGTCGCCCTCGTCATTCCGGCCCGCATCCCGCCCCGCATCGGCGGCGCGGCGTCCCGCCGGCTCGCCGCGTGGCTTCGGAGGCTGGGGCGTCTCGCGCACCCGCACGCGCTGGCGCACCTTCTGCTCCTCGCGCACCTGCTCCAGCAGATCGGTGCGGCGCACGTCGTCGGCGGTGCTGAATTCCTGCCACCACTCGGCAATGGCTTCGCTCACCTCGCCCACGTCGGCGCGCAGGCGCATGAAGTCGAAGGCGGCGCGAAAGCGCGCCTGCTCGACCAGGCTGTAGGGCGTGGAGCCGGTGCGCTTGTCGAAGCGCGGCTGCATCATCCAGATCTCGCGCATGTCCGCCGCGAGCTTGCCGCGGCCCGACACGTCGCCGATGCGCGCATTGAACACGTCGTCGATGGCGTCCTGCAGCGCCGGGAACGGCGGCTGCGCGCGCTGGCCGTTGCGGCCTTCCTGGCGCTGGGCCCAGCCGTCGCGCACGTCGGCCCAGAGCACGCAGGCCAGCAGGAAGCTGGGCGCCACGGGCTTGCCCTCGCCCACGCGGCGATCGGTGTCCTGCAGGGCGGCCTTCACGAAGGGCTGGTCGGCGCGCTCCACCACCACGTCGAGCAGCGGATAGATGCCGCGCGCCAGGCCGAGCTTCCTGAGCTGCTCGACCGTGGCGATGGCGTGGCCCGTCTGCAGCAGCTTGAGCATCTCGTCGAAGAGACGGCTCTGCGGCACGTCGGCCAGCAGCTTGCTCGACTCGACCAGCGGGGCGGCCGTCTTGGCCTCCAGCTTGAAGCCCAGGGCCGCGAGCTTGGCCGAGAAGCGGATGGCGCGGATGATGCGCACCGGGTCTTCGCGGTAGCGCGTGGCCGGGTCGCCGATCATGCGCAGGGTGAGCTTCTGGGCGTCCTTGATGCCGTTGTGATAGTCCACCACCACCTGGTTGGCCGGGTCGTAGTACATGGCGTTCACGGTGAAGTCGCGGCGCGCGGCGTCTTCTTCCTGCGGACCCCAGACGTTGTCGCGCAGCACGCGGCCGCTGGCGTCCACCGCGTGCTTCATGCTCGCGAGCTCGCCCTTGCTGGTGCGCTCGTTTCCGGCCACCTGCTCGGCGGCGGCGTTGTCCATGTAGGCGCGGAAGGTCGAGACCTCGATCACCTCGTGCTCGCGCCCGCGGCCGTACACCACGTGCACGATGCGGAAGCGCCGCCCGATGATGAAGGCGCGGCGAAAAAGCGCCTTCACCTGCTCCGGCGTGGCGTTGGTGGCCACGTCGAAGTCCTTGGGGCGCAGGCCCAGCAGCAGGTCGCGCACCGCGCCGCCCACCACATAGGCTTCGTAGCCTGCCTGCTGAAGCGTCGTCACCACGTTCTTCGCACGCTCGTCGACCAGGGCCGGATCGATTCCATGGACCTCGGCCGGCACCTCCTGGCGCTTGCCGAAGCGGCTCTTGCCCTGCGTGCCGCCGGCACCCTTGCCGAGCAGCTTGTCGATGAATTTCTTGATCATTTGTTGTTGGAAGCCTTGTTCGCTCTTCTATTCGTTCTCGAGCATGGAGCGGATCAGCGGAATGGTGATCGCGCGTTGCGTCTGCAGGGCGTAGCCGTCGAGCTGCGTGAGCAGCTCCATCAGGCTGCCGAGGTCGCGGCTGAAGCGGTGCAGCATGTAGTCGAGCACGTCGTCCGACAGCATCACGCCGCGCGCGTCGGCGGCCTGGCGCAGCACCGCGCGGCGTTCGCTTTCGCTGAGCACCTGCATGTGGAACACATGGCCCCAGCCGAGGCGGGTGCGCAGGTCCTCGCGCAGCGGCAGGTCGGCCGGCGGCAATGCGCCGGCGGCGACCACGCCGCGCTGCAGCGTCTGGGCGTTGACGAACCAGTTGAAGGCCGCGTGCTGCTGCACGGCGGTGTAGAGGTGCACGTCGTCGAGCAGGACGGCGCCCCAGCGCTCGTCGAACTCGGGCGGCTCCAGCAGACCGGCGTGCAGCCAGCCCACGCTGGCGCCCTGCTCGCGCAGTGCGACACGCACCGATTCGAGCAGATGGGTCTTGCCGCTGCCGCCGTCGCCCCACAGGTAGGTGGGCACCGGCGAGTGCAGCGCGGGGCTGCCGGCGCCGCCCACCCACACTTGCAGGTGCCGCAGAGCCGCCTCGTTGGGGCCGGCGAAAAAGGCGTCGAAGCTGGGGCCCGTCGCAATGCCGATATCGAGCGCGAGCTGTTTCATCCCGGGAAGGTTCATGGAGGGGGCCGCGGGGGCCCTTAAAATCATCGGGAATTCTATCGGCCCGGCCACCATGGTTGCCGGCGCCCCTTCCGCCCCACCCTTCACGTCCTTTCGCGTCCTTCCCGACACCGACCACCCATGACCTCCTCCACGCCCACCCCGCTCAGCTACAAGGACGCCGGCGTCGACATCGATGCAGGCGACGCCCTGGTCGACCGCATCAAGCCGCTCGCGAAGAAAACCCTGCGCGAAGGCGTGCTGGCCGGCATCGGCGGCTTCGGTGCCCTGTTCGAGGTGCCCAAGCGCTACAAGGAGCCGGTGCTCGTGAGCGGCACCGACGGCGTGGGCACCAAGCTCAAGCTGGCCTTCGAATGGAACATGCACGACACGGTCGGCATCGACCTGGTGGCCATGAGCGTCAACGACGTGCTGGTGCAGGGCGCCGAGCCCCTCTTCTTCCTCGACTACTTCGCCTGCGGCAAGCTCGACGTGGACACGGCCGCTGCGGTCGTCGGCGGCATCGCCCGCGGCTGCGAGCTCTCGGGCTGCGCGCTCATCGGCGGCGAGACGGCCGAAATGCCCGGCATGTACCCGGCCGGCGAATACGACCTGGCGGGTTTCGCGGTCGGTGCGGTCGAGAAGTCGAAGATCCTCACGGGCCAGAACGTCAAGCCCGGCGACGTGGTGCTGGGCCTGGCCTCGGCCGGCGTGCACTCCAACGGCTTCAGCCTGGTGCGCAAGGTGATCGAACGCGCCGGCAGCGACCTGCCCGCCACCCTCGACGGCAAGCCCTTCCGCGAAGCCGTGATGGAGCCCACCCACCTCTACGTGAAGCCGGTGCTCGAGGCGCTGGGCAAGCACCCGATCAAGGCGCTGGCCCACATCACCGGCGGCGGCCTGCTCGAGAACATCCCGCGCGTGCTGCCCGAAGGCACGGCCGCCCACCTCAAGAAGGGCAGCTGGCCGCAGACCGAGCTGTTCGCCTGGCTGCAGAAGGTGGCCGGCATCGACGACATCGAGATGAACCGCACCTTCAACAACGGCATCGGCATGGTGGTCGTCATCGACGCCGCCGAAGCGGCCGCGTGCGCCGCCACGCTGCGCGCCGCCGGCGAGACGGTGTACGAGATCGGCGTGATCGCCGAGCGCGGCGAAGGCGCGGCCGTGGTCGTCGGCTGACCGCCGGCCGCTGCGTCCACTTTTTTCGAAGAACAGAGCACGCACCCGCACCGGATGGCCAACAAGCCGCAGCCCTCGCCCATAGCCTCGCCGGCGTCCTCCGCCCCCCGTCCGGCCGCCCCGCGCGGCGTGACCATCGCCAGCTACCTGCTGATGCTGGGCGCCCTGATGCTGGTGATGTGGGAGCACCTGCTGCCGGGGCTTCTGTGCGTTTGCATCGGCTTTCTCGTCACGCGCTGGTTCGCGCGCCTGCTCGCCTCGGGGCTGGGGCGCATCCCGGCGCTGGCCAGGCGGCCCGGCAGCGCCCAGGGCTGGGCCGGCGTGGTGGCCGTCACGGTGGTGCTGCTGGCGCCCATCGCGCTGATCACGCTGGGGCTGTCGCAGGCCCGCGAATACATCGTCGATGCGCCCGACCAGTACCGCGAGCTGCTCGACTACACGGCGCGCACCGTGCTGGAGCTGCGCTCCAAGCTGCCGGTGGAGATCGCCGTCTACCTGCCCGAGGGCGCGGCCGAGGTGCAGCGCGTGATCGCCAACTACCTGCGCGCGCAGGCCGGCTCGCTGGCCGTGGCCGGGCGCGCGTGGCTGCACGGCATCCTTTTCTCGTATGTGGGCCTGATCATCGGCAGCCTGGCCGCCGTGGCCCACGCGCCGCTGCGGCGCCTGCCGCTGGCCGAACAGCTGCACCGGCGCGTGCAGACTTTCGGCGAGGCCTTCGCCCAGATCGTGGCGGCCCAGTTCTGGATCGCGGCCTTCAACACGCTGCTGACGGCCATCTTCCTGCTCTTCGTCATGCCGCTGTGGGACGCGCACCTGCCCTACACGCCGGCGCTCATCACCCTCACCTTCCTGGCCGGACTGGTGCCGATCGTGGGCAACCTGGTCTGCAACTCGGTGATCACGCTGGTGGGGCTGTCGGTGTCGCCGGTCACGGCCGCGGCCTGCCTGATCTTCCTGATCGTGATCCACAAGGCCGAGTACGTCATCAACGCCAAGGTGGTGGGCGCGCGCACGCAGATGAGCGTGTGGGAGCTGCTGGCGGTGATGTTCGTGGCCGAGGCGGTCTTCGGGCCCGCGGGGCTGGTGGCGGCGCCGCTGTACTACGCGTACCTGAAGAAAGAGCTGCAGGCGGCTTCCCTGGTCTGACGGGGCTTTCGCCCTGGCCGATGTCCTGATCTGATCGATTCCGGTCCGGCGCCGAGCGGACCGGAAGCTGGCGCGCCGCAAGAATGAGCGGCATCATCCACTCCGCTCCCGCCCGCGAGCCCCGCCATGAAAACCTGTCTGATAGTGATCGACGCCCAGGAGTCGTTCCGCCAGCGCGCCTACTGGAACGAAAGCCAGGCCGCGCCCTACTTCGCCGCGCAGAACGCGCTGATCGAAAGCGCGGCCGCCGCTGACCTGCCCATCGTGCGGGTCTTCCACACCGACGAGCCCTGCGACGCCAGCAACCCCTTCGCGGTCGAATCGGGCCATGTGCACCCCATCGTCGGGCTGGCCGCCTTCGACGCGGCCGCCACCTTCACCAAGCACCGCCACAGCGCGCTGGTCAACAGCGGGCTGGACGTGTGGCTCACGCAGAACGGCATCGGCCGGCTGATCGTGAGCGGCATCCGCACCGAGCAATGCTGCGAGACCACCACCCGCCACGCCTCCGACCTGGGCTGGGAGGTCGACTACGTCACCGACGCCACTCTCACCTTCGACATGAAGCATCCGGACGGCAGCCCGCTGGCCGCCGCCGACATCAAGGCCCGCACGGCCGCCGTGCTGCATGGCCGGTTCGCCACCGTCTGCACCGTGGCGCAGGCGCTGGAACGGGCGGCGGCATGAGCGACAGCGCCAGCCTGCGCGTGCTGATCCTCGCCTTCGACGGCGTGGAAGCGCTGGACTTCGCCGGCCCCTTCGAGGTGTTCACCACAGCGAGCCGGGTCGGGCAGCGGATGCGGCCGGACTCGGCGGCACCGTTCGAGGTCGCCTCGGTAGCGCTCGCCGCCGCTGGCCAGCCCGTACAGGCGCGCGCCGGCCTGCAGCTGCTGGCGAACCACGCACTGGCCGGCAGCCCGCCAGCCGACGTGCTGATCGTCCCCGGCGGCGTGGTCGACGTGCCGATGGCCAGCCCCGAGACGCTGCGCTGGATCGCCCGCGCCGCCGCCGAAGCGAAGGTCGTCGCGTCCGTCTGCACCGGTGCCTTCCTGCTTGCCGCCAGCGGCGTGGTGACGAACGACGCCGTCACCACCCACTGGGAAGACATCGCCGATCTGCGCGAGCGCTTCCCCTCGCTCGACGTGCGCGAGGGCGTGCGCTGGGTCGACAACGGCCGCATCGTCAGCTCCGCGGGCATCAGCGCCGGCATCGACATGAGCCTGCATCTCGTCGAACGGCTGGCCGGGCTCGAACTCGCCGAGCGCACCGCGCGCCAGATGGACTACGAATGGAACCGCAGCAACCCGAGCCCGCCCCCATCCGCGTAGTCTTCGTCCTCCTGCCCGGCAGCCTCGTGCTCGACTGGGCCGGGCCGGCGGAGGCGCTGCGCATCGCCAACCAGCGGCTGCGCGCGGCGGGGCGGGCCGAGCGCTTCACCATCGAATTCGCCAGCCCCCGGCCGACGGCCATGGGCTCGGTGGGCGTGGCGCTGGCCGGGCTCTCGCCGCTGCCCACGGCCTGGGACGGCCCCGGCTGGGTCGTGCTGGTCGGCCTGCCCGGCGACGCCATCGCCATCGACAACCCCGAGACGCAGGACCTGCTGCACTGGCTACGCGGCCTGCGCTTCGAGCGCGGCAGGCTGGAGCTGGTGACGGTGTGCGCCGGCACGGTGCTGGCGGCTCACGCCGGGGCACTGGCGGGCCGGCGCGCCACCACGCACCACCATCACCTGGGCGAGCTGCGCGAGGTGGAGCCGCGCTGCGAGGTGGTGAGCAACCGGGTGTTCGTGATCGATCCGCCGCTCTACAGCAGCGCTGGCGTGACCACCGGCATCGACCTGATCCTGCACCGCATCGGCGAACTGTGCGGCGAGGCGCTCGCGGCGCAGGTCGCGCAGTCGATGGTGATGCCGCTGCGCCGGGGGCCGCACGATCCGGAGTTGTCGCCCTTCCTCGCCTACCGCAACCACCTGCACGCCGCGCTGCACCGCGTGCAGGACGCCGTGAGCGAACGGCCGCAGGCCGACTGGAACGTGCCGCGCATGGCCGAGGTGGCGCATACGTCGGCGCGGCACCTCACGCGGCTCTTCGTCGAGCATGCGGGCGTCGCGCCTCTGGCCTACCTGCGGCGGCTGCGGCTCGCGACGGCCCAGCTGGCGCTGGCCTCGGGTGCGAGCGTGACGCGGGCGGCGGAGCAGTCGGGCTTCGGCTCCGACACGCAGCTGCGCCGCGCGTGGCACCAGTTCGGGCTGCCGGGTTCGCCTTCGGAAGCGGGCCCGTCTTCCCGCACCTGACACCGCTCAGTGCCAGACACCCGCAGGAGCCGGCCCCGGCACCCGCAGCAGCCTGTCGTCGCCGATCTCCAGCAGCCGGTTGGCGGCATAGCTGTTCTGCGAATCGGGCTCCAGCGCCGCGCTGACCAGCGGCGACAGCGGCTGTGCCAGCGACACGTAGAAGCTGCCCGGCTGCACCACCGCACGGCCATGGCGCAGCCGCACGCGGAAGGCGCGGATCGCCTCGCCATCCTCGATGGCGCCGCGCGCGTCCTGCCGCTGGCCGTCGGTCTGCGAAAGGATTTCGTAGCGTTCCACCGACCACGGCGCCGCGCTGTCGATGCGCTCCACGCGCACACCCAGCATCTGCAGACGCTGCACGGCCACAGTCTCGCTCGAAGCGAGCAGGTAGCCGCAGGGGCGCGGGCGCGCATTGACGATCTTCAGCGGCTCGGCGGCGCGCCAGTCGACGTCGACGGTCTTGTCCTCGCCGGTCCTGGCATCGAGGAAGTCGAGGCGCTGCCGCGTCGGCGTCTGCCAGGCCTCGACCACTACGTCGCCCTGGCAGGCTTGGGCCTTCGCGCGCTGGCCGGCCTGGGCGGTGAGCTGCATCAGGGCCGGCCCCTGCCGCGCCGCCGTTTCGATCACGGTGGTGGCCGCCAGTACCTGCGTATGCACGCGGCGCGCGAAATGCGCGCGGCCCAGCCCCACGCCGCGCACCTCGAGCAGCAGGCTCACGGCCTGGTGCAGCGCGCTCACGTTGCGGCCGGTGTCGGGCTGCACGCCGCCCATCGACACGGTGCGGTCGTCCGCCTTGCCGCCGGAAGTGGTGTGGTACTTGAAGCCCTGCAGGCCCGCGCGCGCGAAGGCGGCCTGGATGGCATCGACGTAGTCGCGCTGCGCGCTCGCGGCGATGGCGGCGTCGAGGTTGCCCACAGTGGCCGGCTGCAGCAGGCCGTCGTATTTCATGACGGCGCCGAACTTGTCGATCCAGCGGCCGCCGACGGTGAACTCGTGCAGGTCGAGCACCACCTGCGGCGCGTAGCGCAGGGTGGCCGCCGCGATCACGCGGGCCTCGGGCGTGCGCAGCAGCAGGTGGTCGCGGTTCACGTCGATGCCGTTGGCGGTGACGCGGGTGAAGCGCTCGGCGCCGTCGGGGTTGCCGCGCGGCACCAGGACCAGATTGACCTTCTTCAGCAGCGCCGAGCCCGGCTCGGAGGCGAACTGCTGCGCCAACGCCAGCACCGCCTCGCCGCCGGCCGGCTCGTTGCCATGCTGCTGGCCGATCACCATCACCGTGGGCCGGGCCGGGTCAACGCGGCCCTGTTCGGCCAGCACTACCAGCGGCATCTCGCGGCCCTGCTGCGATGTCCCGATGCGCTCGACGCGCACGCTGGGCGACTGGCGCGCCAGCTCGTCCAGGAAGGCCAGCATCTCGGCATGCGAGGGGAAGTCGGTGCGGCCCGGGCGAAAGCCGGGCGTGGCGTAGCTCACCGGCGGATCGGGAAAGCGCGCGGCAATGGCCGGCGGCTCGGTCCACACCTTGGCGGGATCGAACTGGGCCAGGGCCGAGGCGGTCGGCAGCAGGGCCAGGCCGGAAACGCACAGGAAGCGGAGGGAGGGGGTGCGCAGCATGGCGCGCATTGTCCTCCGGCGCGACTCGCAGCAGATTCAGGTGTGGTTCAGTTCAAGCGCGCCCCTTTCTTCCAGAGATACAGCGGAACCGGCTCCGCCGGGCCGCAGGTATCGCCCCCGGAAGGGGGTTGGCGCAGCGACACGAAGCGCGCGAAGCCTGGGCGCGAGTCAAGTACAAGCCCGGGCGCGCGCCAGCAGCAGCGCACGTTCGCGGGTGTTGCGCGTGAGCGCCGCGGCGCGGTCGAACTCCCGGCGCGCCTCGTCATGGCGGCCGAGCTTGAAGAGCAGGTCGCCGCGCACGGTCGGCAGCAGGTGGTAGCCCTTGAGCGCGGGCTCGTCCAGCAGCGCATCGGCCACCTCCAGCCCGGCCGCCGGGCCGAAGGCCATCGACAACGCCACCGCGCGATTGAGCTCGACGATGGGCGACGGCGTGAGTTCGGCCAGCGCATCGTAGAGCGCGGCGATGCGGCCCCAGTCGGTTTCGCCGGCGGTGCGCGCGCGGCCGTGGCAGGCGGCGATGGCGGCCTGCAGCGCGTAGGGCCCAAGCGCGCCGCCCAGCGACTCGGCTCGCGCGAGTGCGGCGAGGCCGCGGCGGATCAGCATCTGGTCCCAGCGCGCGCGGTTCTGCTCCAGCAGCAGCACCGGCTCGCCCGAGGGCCCCATGCGCGCGGCGGTGCGCGAGGCCTGGATTTCCATCAGCGCGACCAGCCCGTGCACTTCGGACTCCTTCGGCACCAGCTCGGCCACGATGCGGCCCAGGCGCAGCGCCTCTTCGCACAGCGCGGGGCGCATCCAGTCGTCGCCGGCGGTGGCCGAGTAGCCTTCGTTGAAGACCAGGTAGATCACCTCCAGCACCGAGGCCAGCCGCGCCTCGAGTTCGTGCCGGCGCGGCACCTCGAAGGGCACGCGCGCCTCGGCCAGGGTGCGCTTGGCGCGCACGATGCGCTGCGCCACCGTGGCCTCGGGCACGAGGAAGGCGCGCGCGATCTCGTCGGTGGTCAGGCCGCCCATCACCCGCAGCGTGAGCGCCACCCGCGCCTCGGTCGAGAGCACCGGGTGGCAGGCGGTGAACACCAGCCGCAGCAGGTCGTCGCCGATGTCGTCGTCGAGCGCGGCATCGACGGCCTCGGCGAAGTCGTCCTGCGCCATCTCGTGCCGCGCGTCGAGCTCGCGGCCGATCTCGCCGGACTTGTGCTCGGCCAGCTGCAGGTGGCGCAGGCGGTCGAGGGCGCGGCGCTTGGCCACGGCGGTGAGCCAGGCGGCGGGGTTGTCGGGCACGCCCGATTCGCTCCATTGCTCCAGGGCCGAGACCAGCGCGTCCTGGGCCAGCTCTTCGGCCAGCCCCACGTCGCGCACCATGCGCGCGACGGTGGCGATGATCTTCGCGGACTCGATGCGCCACACCGCCTCGATGGTGCGGTGGATGGCGGCCGTGTCCACGCGACCCCCGGCCTGGCTCATGCGCCGGTCTTCTTCACCGTCTGCATCGACGTGAATTCGCCGGCCACCGCCTGCACGTCGGCCGGAAAGTCTTCCATCTCCTGGATCTGGCGCACCTCGATGACCTCGTTGTCGCCGCCGGGGCAGCGGCTGGCCCATTCGATGGCGGCGGCGCGCGAGGGCACGTCGATGATCCAGAAGCCGCCCAGCACTTCCTTCGCCTCGGCGAAGGGGCCGTCGACGACCTTGGGCTTGCGGTTCCTGAAGCTCACGCGCGCGCCCATGGAGGGCGGGTGCAGGCCGTCGCAACTGACCAGCACGCCGGCCTTCTGCAGCGACTCGTTGTAGGCCATCATGGCCGACACCGCCTCGACGTCGTCGGGGATGGTGCCGGGCGCGGCGGTCTCGTAGCCGTGGGGAATCATCAGCAGCATGAATCGCATGGTGCGTCTCCTTGGGTTCGGTCGGGTTGCACGGGCCGCCGGTTCAGCCACCGGCTTTGGTGCGGGCCTCGGTCTCGGCGCGCAGGCGGTCTTCCTGAGCGAGCAGTTCGGGGGTCATGGAGTCGCCGAAATCGGCGGCCTCGAACACCTGGCGGATCTCGATCTCGCCTTCCTGGAAAGGGCTGCGCTTGATCCACTCGATGGCCTCTTCCTTCGACTTGCACTGGAACAGCCAGAAGCCGGCCAGCAGTTCCTTGGTCTCGGCGAAGGGGCCGTCGATGACGGTGCGCTTGGTCGGGCCCTCGCAGCGCACGCGCACGCCCTTGGAACTGGGATGCAGGCCCTCGCCCGCCAGCAGCACGCCGGCCTTGACCAGTTCCTCGTTGAACTTGCCCATGGCGGTGAGGATTTCGGTGCTGGGCATCACGCCGGCTTCGGAATCGGCGTTGGCCTTGACCAGAATCATGAATCGCATGTCGTTTCTCCTGAAGGTTGATGGTGGTGAAGCGGCATCGGAATCTGCCTGCTCCTGTTCACACGTCGGACGAGCGGAAGCCGGATCGACACGGATGCATCGATCCATTTGTAATTTTGTGTTTCTGAAATTGAGGTTTCAGGGCAGATAGCCGCAGAAGCGCAGCACATGGCCGTCCGGCTCCCGGATCGCGAATTCGCGCAGCCCCCAGGGCTGGGAGGCAGGCGGCTCGATGACCACCACGCCGCGCTTCACGTAGGCGGCATGCAGGCCGTCGATGTCCTTGCCGACGTGGATCACGATCTCGCCGCGCCAGGGTTTGGCCTCGCGCGCGTTGCACTGCCAGAGGCGCAGGTAGACCGGGTCGCCGTAGCTGCGATCGCCCTTCTTCACCCGCGCGTAGCTGGGCGGCTCGCCGGCGATGAAGTCGAGCTCGAAGCCCAGCACGTCGCGGAACCACCGCGCGGCGCGGGTGACGTCGGACACCGGCAGCACGGGCTGCACGCCGTGGAATTCGTGCAGCGTGCCCAGGTCGGGCGCGGGGCTCACGCCGGCCTGCATGCTCATTTCAGTTCGCCATGCGGCGCAGGGCGGCGACGCGCTCGGCGATCGCGTCGATGTCCAGGGCGTCCTCGGCCTTCGCCAGGTAGGTTTCGAGGTCGCGCACGGCCGATGCCGTGTTGCCCTGCTCCGCGTGCGCGATGCCGCGGTCGCGGTACTCGCCCCAGGCACTGGGCAGCAGCGCGATCAGGCGGTCCTGCACGGCGATGACACGCTGCCAGTCTTCCTGCGCGTGGTGCACTTCCTTCAGGTTGCGCAGCATGCGGGCAATGATTTCGCGCGAGCTGGCGGGCTGCAGGTACAGGCCCAGCGGCACGTCGAAGTCGCCGACCAGGCCGTTGCTGCGCTTGTAAGGTTCCAGCCGCTCGCCGAGTTCTTCGCGCGACAACGACTTGCCGGTGAACGGGTCGATCACCACCTGCCCCTTGGGCAGCGTCACCTTGAGCATGAAGTGGCCGGGAAAACCGATGCCGCGCGCCTGCAGGCCCAGGCCCTGCGCCAGCTCCATCCAGAGCACGGCCAGCGAGATCGGGATGCCGCGGCGGGTGCGCAGCACGGCGTTCAGGTAGCTGTTGTCGGGGTCGTAGTAGTCGTTGACGTTGCCGCCGAAGTTCAGGTCGTTGAAGAAGAACTGGTTCAGCGCCCGCAGACGGGCCAGCGGTGCGGCATCGGCGGGCAGGCGGCGGCGCAGGCGCGCCAGGAGCTGGTCGACGTCGCCCAGCACCTGCTGCACGTCGAGATCGGGGTATTCGTCCTGCGCCAGGCTGGCGGCGGCTTCGAGCAGCGGAAACTGTTCGTCGCTGCGGACCAGCGACTCGAAATACTCCAGGGCGGTTGGAACCTGAAAGCTGAACGTCATGTGGCTTTGTAGAGGAGCATTTCCGGAGCGTCAAGAAGGGGCACACGCGGATTGCGCCCGCCTGGAAAGCCCGGCGGGGCCTCAGCGGCGGATGAAGCTGCGCAGCCGCACGCCGACCGCCGCCAGCACGCCGAAATACAGCAGCGCCGAGCCGGCGATCAGCGCGGCCAGCAGGCCGATGCGCAGCAGGCGCTGCTCGCGCAGGGCAACCCAGTCGAAATGCGCCGAGCCCCAGACCAGCAGGCCCGCGAGCACCGCCGTGCCCGCGACGACCTGCAGCGCGAACCGCCCCCAGCCCGGCTCGGGCTTGTAGCTGCCGCGGCGGATCAGCCCGACCAGCAGCCAGGCCGAATTCACCAGCGCCCCGATGGCGATGGTCAGCGTGAGCGCCGCGTGCTGCAGCACCGGCACCAGGAAAACGTTGAGGATCTGCGTCAGCACCAGCACGCCCACCGCGATGAGCATTGGCGTGCGCGTGTCGTGCTTGGCGTAGTAGCCCGGCGCGAGCACCTTCACGGCCACGATGCCGACGAGGCCGACGCCGTAGCCCATCAGCGCCAGGGTGGTCCGGCCCACGTCCTCGCCCGAATACGCGCCGTTGTGGAAGAGCACCGCCACCAGCGGCTTGGCGAAGAGCAGCAAGGCGATGGCGCACGGCGCCGACAGCAGCACCACGAGGCGCAGGCCCCAGTCGAGCAGCGAGGAATAGCGCGCGTCGTCCTTGGCTGCGCGGGCGCCGGCCAGTTGCGGCATCAGCACCACGCCCAGCGCCACGCCGAGCATGGCGGTGGGGAATTCCATCAGCCGGTCGGCATTGGTGATCCAGGTGACGCTGCCCACCGCGAGGTGGGAGGCGATCTGCGTGTTGATGAGCAGCGAGATCTGCGCCACGCTCACGCCCAGCAGCGCGGGCAGCATCAGCTTGAGCACCTTGCGCGTGTTCGGGTCGGTCCAGGCGGTGCGCAGGGCCCGCAGGCTCAGGCCCAGGCGCGGCAACAGCCCCAGCTTGCGCAATGCGGGAATCTGCAGGGCCAGCTGCAGCACGCCGCCGGCCATGACGCCCACGCACTGGGCGTAGATCGGCTCGATGCCCCAGTGCCTGAAGAGCGGCGCGCCGACCAGGATCGACAGGATCAGCGCCACGTTCAGCAGCACCGGCGACGCCGCCGGCACCGCGAACTTGCGCCAGGTGTTGAGAATGCCGCCCGCCAGCGCCACCAGCGACATGAAGCCGATGTACGGGAACATCCACCGCGTCATGACCACGGCCGCCTCAAAGCCCGGCAGCCCGCTGGCCATGGCCCAGACCAGCAGCGGCGCGCCGACCACGCCGGCCACGCACACGATCACCAGCGTCCAGGTCAGCAGCGTGGCGACGTGGTCGATGAGCTGGCGGGCGCCCTCGTCGCCCGCTTCGGTCTTGCGGGCGGCCAGCACCGGCACGAAGGCCTGGCTGAAGGCGCCTTCGCCGAAGACCCGCCGGAACAGGTTCGGGATGCGGAACGCGACGTTGAAGGCGTCGGTGAGCGCGCTGACGCCGAAAACCGAGGCGAAGAGCACGTCGCGCACGAGGCCCGTGATCCGCGAGGCGAGGGTCAGCAGGGAGACGGTGGAGGCGGATTTGAGCAGGGACACGGAGGCCGAGTTTAGGCCCCATGAGGGCCCCGAAACGCCCGGATTCGCCGGAAAAGCCGACCCGGCCTATAATGGAGGGCTTTGCTGCATCATCCTCAGACACCTAAGGACATAAATCATGGCATCCGCCAAGCCCAAGAAAAAGAACCCGCGCCTCGCCTCCGGCCGTAAGCGCGTCCGCCAGGACACCAAGCTGAACGCAGCGAACACCTCGCTGCGCTCCAAGTACCGTACCGCTGTCAAGAACGTCGAAAAGGCTGTTCTGGCTGGCGACAAGACCAAGGCAAGCGAACTGTTCGCGAAGGCCCAGAGCATCGTCGACGCGATCGCCGACAAGGGCATCTTCCACAAGAACAAGGCAGCCCGCGACAAGAGCCGCCTGTCGGCCAAGGTCAAGGCCCTCGCCCTCGCGCCTGCAAAGGCCGCCGCCTGACACCTGTCAGGCAAGCCCGGACCGGAATCCTCCGGTCCGCCGTTTGATCGGGGTGCGCTGCAGCAAAGTGAAAAACCGCCTTCGGGCGGTTTTTTCATGCCCGATCGGTTTGCAGTTCCTGGCGAACCCGGATTACGGGCAAAGAAAAAGGCCTTGTCAGGCCTTTTTGGGGGGGATCGGTGCGTCGGGCACCAGGCAGGCTTCGGCCACCTGAAGATCGTTGTCCCTTGCGAAGTTCACGCAGAAGTCCCAGGCCATCGGCTCGGCATCGCGCAGCGCGCGGTTCACGACCACGCATTTCACGCCGTTGATGGTTGTCGGAATGCACCAGGGCGAATAGCTCAGGTGGCTGCCCGGGTAGGCGCCACCGGGGCGAAAAGAGCACATGACACCGGCCAGACGCTCGGCCCAATCGCTCGGGCGGAAGGTCCGGCCATCCTTGGTGATGCCCTGGATGAAGATTTCTTTGGCTGTGGGGGAAATCATCGTTGAATGAAGCGACCGGAGCAGGTGCTGCGGTGCAGCAAGCGATTCTATCCGCGCCCCTTTTTGCATCCTGAACATGGGGCATTGCTGTGATGCGCAATCCTCAACGAAGCCGTCAAACCACGCGCCTAGAATCCGCCTTCCCTATCTGGAGAAACCCGAATGAGCGCTACCGCCCAGCCCACCTCGCCCCACGTCATGAACACCTACGGTCGCCTGCCGATCGCACTGTCGCACGGTCAGGGTTGCCGAGTCTGGGACACCGCGGGCAAGGCCTACCTCGACGGCCTCGGCGGCATCGCGGTGAACACGCTGGGCCACAACCACCCCGAGCTGGTGCCGGCCCTGCAGGACCAGCTGACCAAGCTGATCCACAGCTCCAACTACTACCACGTGCCCGGCCAGGAACAGCTCGCCACCAAGCTGACCGAGCTCTCGGGCCTCACCAACGCCTTCTTCTGCTGTACCGGCCTCGAAGCCAACGAAGCCGCCCTCAAGCTGGCGCGCAAGTTCGGGCACGACAAGGGCATCGAGCGCCCCGAGATCGTCGTCTACGAAGCCGCCTTCCACGGCCGCAGCATCGCCACCCTCTCGGCCACCGGCAATCCCAAGGTGCAGGCCGGCTTCGGCCCGCTGGTCGAGGGCTTCATCCGCGTTCCGCTGAACGACATCGAGGCGCTGAAGAAGGCGACCGAAGGCAACCCGAACGTGGTCGCCGTGTTCTTCGAAACTATCCAGGGCGAAGGCGGCATCAACCCGATGCGCTGGGAATACCTCAAGCAGGTGCGCCAGCTGTGCGACGAGCGCGACTGGCTCATGATGATCGACGAAGTGCAGTGCGGCATGGGCCGCACCGGCAAGTGGTTCGCCCACCAGTGGGCGGGCATCAAGCCCGACGTGATGCCGCTGGCCAAGGGCCTGGGCTCGGGCGTACCGATCGGCGCCGTGGTGGCCGGCCCCAAGGCCGCCAACATTTTCGGCCCGGGCAACCACGGCACCACCTTCGGCGGCAACCCGCTGGCCATGCGCGCCGGCGTCGAGACCATCCGCATCATGGAAGAGCAGAACCTGCTCGAGAATGCCGCCACCGTGGGCGCCCACCTGAAGGCGGCGCTGGAGCGCGAGCTCGGCGGCCTGCCCGGCGTGAAGGAAATCCGCGGCCAGGGCCTGATGATCGGCATCGAGCTCGACCGTCCCTGCGGCGTGATCCTCAACCGCGCCTGCGACGCCGGCCTGCTGCTGAGCGTGACGGCCGACAAGGTGATCCGCCTCGTGCCGCCGCTCATCCTGAGCATCGCCGAGGCCGACGAGATCGTCGCGATCCTCGCGCCCATCGTCAAAAACTTCCTCTCGGAGCCTGCAGCCCAATGACGACGACCGCGCCCGCAGCCATCCGGCACTACCTGCAGTTCTCGGACTTCACGGCCGACGAATACGCCTACCTCTTCGATCGCATGGCGATCATCAAGAAGAAGTTCAAGACCTACGAGAAGCACCAGCCGCTGGTCGACCGCACGCTGGCCATGATCTTCGAGAAGGCCAGCACGCGCACCCGCGTGAGCTTCGAGGCCGGCATGTACCAGTTGGGCGGCAGCGTGGTGCACCTGACCACCGGCGACAGCCAGCTCGGCCGCGCCGAGCCCATCGAGGACAGCGCCAAGGTCATCAGCCGCATGGTCGACCTGGTGATGATCCGCACCTACGAGCAGACCAAGATCGACGCCTTCGCCGCGCACTCGCGCGTGCCCGTCATCAACGGCCTGACCAACGAGTTCCACCCCTGCCAGATCCTGGCGGACATCTTCACGTACATCGAACACCGCGGGTCACGCGGTGCCGGAGGCGACGCACTTTCCTGCCTGAAGGGCAAGACGGTGGCGTGGGTCGGCGACGGCAACAACATGGCCAACACCTGGCTGCAGGCGGCCGAAATCCTGGGCTTCACGGTACACGTGAGCACGCCCAGCGGCTACGAGGTCGACCAGTCGATCGCCGGCATCCGCTCGGGCGACAGCTACAAGGTCTTCAAGGACCCGATGGAAGCCTGCCGCGGCGCCGACCTCGTCACCACCGACGTCTGGACCAGCATGGGCTACGAGGCCGAGAACGAGGCCCGCCGCAAGGCTTTCGCCGACTGGTGCGTCGACGAGGAAATGATGCGCGCGGCCCAGCCCGACGCCCTCTTCATGCACTGCCTGCCCGCCCACCGCGGCGAGGAGGTGCAGGCCGAGGTCATCGACGGGCCGCAGTCGGTGGTGTGGGACGAGGCGGAGAACCGCCTGCACGCCCAGAAGGCCCTCATGGAGTTCCTGCTGCTCGGCAGGCTCTGATCCGGCAAAGGCGCCGCAACATGTCCGATTGCCAGCAATGCGGCGCCTGCTGCGCCAGCTACCGCGTCGACTTCAGCGTGCATGAACTCGACGACAACGGCGGCAAGGTGCCCTCGGGCCTCGCCGTCGAGGTGAACGACGCCATCTGCCGCATGCGCGGCACCGACCATGCCTCGCCACGATGCGCGGCACTCACCGGAAAGATCGGCCAGTCCGTGGGCTGCGGCATCTACGAGTGGCGCCCCAACCCTTGCCACGAGCTCGAGGCCGGCAGCGATGCCTGCGAGCGCGCGCGGGCGCGGCACGGCCTGCCCGCGCTGTCTTCGCTGCACTGATCGCGGCCCCGGCTTCAACTCGTCACGCCTGGTGTTGGAAATAACCGACACCACGACCCCTCGCCCGGCGCTAACTTCGCGCCATGCGTTCACAGCAACCCCGCCTCCAGATCTGGGACATCTCGCCGCCCGTGCATGAAGGCGCGCCGGTCTTTCCCGGCGACACGCCCTACCAGCAGCGTTGGGCCGCGACCATTTCGCCGGGCTGCCCGGTCAACGTCAGCGAGATCAAGCTTTCGCCCCACGTCGGCGCGCACGCCGACGCGCCGCTGCACTACGACCCCGAGGGCCAGACCATCGGCGATGTCGACCTGACGCCCTTCCTCGGCCCTTGCCGGGTGATCCACGCCATCGACAAGGGCCCGCTGATCGAGTGGGAGCACATCTCCCATGCCGTCGACAGCACTCTGCCGCAGCGCGTGCTGGTGCGCACCTATGCCGCCATGCCCGTCGGCCGCTGGGACCCCGAACTCGCCGCCTACGCCCCCGCCACAGTCGAGCGCCTCGCCGCCATGGGCGTGAAGCTCATCGGCATCGACACCGCCAGCATCGACCCGGCCGACAGCAAGACGCTGGAAAGCCACCAACGCATCCGCCGCCTCGACCTGCGCGTGCTCGAGAACCTCGTGCTCGACGACGTGCCCGAAGGCGACTACGAACTCATCGCGCTGCCGCTCAAGCTGGTGAGCGCCGATGCCTCCCCCGTTCGCGCCGTGCTGCGCGAACTCCCTCGCTGAAACCTCCACCATGACGACTCTTGCAGATTGCCGCGCGCTAGACGCGCAAGACCCGCTGCGCGCCCTGCGCGACCAATTCACCATTCCCGAGGGCGTGCTGTACCTCGACGGCAACTCGCTCGGCGTGATGCCCAAGGCCGCGCCGGCGCGCATCGCCGAAGTGGTGACCCAGGAATGGGGCGAAGGCCTCATCCGCTCGTGGAACACCGCGAGCTGGTTCGACCTGCCGCAGCGCCTGGGCGACAAGGTGGCCCGCCTGATCGGCGCCGCGCCCGGCGAGGTGGTGTGCACCGACAGCACCTCGGTCAACCTCTACAAGGTGCTGTTCGCGGCGCTCTCGCAGCAGAAGGACAGCGGGCGCAAGCTGGTGATCAGCGAGCGCAGCAACTTCCCGACCGACCTCTACATCGCCGAATCGCTGTGCCGCGAGCGCGGCTTCACGCTGAAGCTGATCGAGGCGAGCGAATTGCCCGGCGTACTGACAGAGGACGTGGCCGTGCTGATGCTCACGCACGTCAACTACCGCACCGGCGCCATGCACGACATGAAGGCCGTCACCGCCGCCGCGCATGCCGTGGGCGCGCTCACGGTATGGGACCTTGCGCACAGCGCGGGCGCCGTGCCCGTGGCCTTGAACGACAGCAATGCCGACTACGCCATCGGCTGCGGCTACAAGTACCTCAACGGCGGCCCCGGCGCGCCGGCCTTCGCCTGGGTGCATACGAAGCACGCGGGCCAGTTCGAGCAGCCGCTGTCCGGCTGGTGGGGTCACGCGGCGCCCTTCGAGTTCACGCCGCACTACCGCCCTGCCCCGGGCGTGGGCCGCTATCTGTGCGGCACGCAGCCGATCATCGCGCTGGCCGGGCTCGAATGTGGCCTCGACACGGTGCTCGCGGCCGAGTCCTTCAACGGTGACTTCGGTGCGATGTCCGCGCTGCGCGCCAAGTCGCTCGCGCTCACCGACATGTTCATCAGGCTGGTCGAGGAGCGCTGCGCCGGCCAAGGCCTCTCGCTGGTCACGCCGCGCGAGCACGCGCAACGCGGCTCGCAGGTGTGCCTCAGTCGTGAGGAAGGCGCCTACGCCATCGTGCAAGCCTTGATCGCGCGCGGCGTGATCGGCGACTACCGCGCCGGCGACTCGCAGATGCCCGACATCCTGCGCTTCGGCTTCACGCCGCTTTACATCGGCTTCGAGGACGTGTGGAACTCGGTCGAGCACCTCGTGCAGGTACTCGAGACCGGCGAGTGGAAACGCCCCGAATTCAACCGCAAGAACGCGGTGACCTGAGTTGCGCCCGACCATGAAACATCGACTGCTCACCCTTTCGGCCGCGCTGCTGATGCTGGCGGTGCCCGCCTTCGCACAGCAGCCGGCCTTCACGCTGCCGCAGCTCAAGGCCTTTGCCGAGCAGGCGCCCGACGCCTTCCGCGCGCAGGTCAAGAGCCAAGGCTTCTCGTATGCCGACAAGACCGTGACCGACCAGGTCAGCATGATCGAGTACGAGAAGTTCGTCGACGGCCAGACCACGCGCCTGATGAAGTCCACCTACGTGGCCAGCCGCAGCGGGGAAGACGGCATACAGCTCACCCTCACCGACAAGGCCGCCTTCGAGCGCCTCGTGAAGGAAGCGCGCGACACCGGCTACAAGCCCGGCGAGAAAGGCCGCATTCCCGGCGGCGAGACCTACCAGGAGTTCAAGCGCGGCAACGAAGTCGTGCGCTTCGTCTATCCGAAGAAAGATACCGGCATGGGCCTGCCCTCCTACACCGCCGTGGTCTGGCGATGACCACCTGCCAGCAAGCATCATGAGCACCGAAAAGACAACGACCGAGAGCATCGTCCACGAAGAGAAGGCCCAGCTGGACTTCAGCAAGTCCATGAGCTACGGCGACTACCTGCACCTCGACGAGATCCTCAGCGCGCAGCATCCCCTGTCGCCCGCGCACGACGAGCTGCTGTTCATCGTGCAGCACCAGACCAGCGAACTCTGGATGAAGCTGATGCTGCACGAGCTGCACGCCGCCATCGGCTGCATTTCCGAAGAGAAGCTGCCCGACGCGTTCAAGATGCTGGCGCGCGTGAGCCGCATCATGGAACAGCTGGTCAACGCCTGGACCGTGCTGTCGACCATGACGCCGCCCGAGTACACGGCGATGCGCCCCTACCTCGCCAATTCCAGCGGCTTCCAGAGCGCGCAGTACCGCTGCATCGAATTCGCGCTCGGCAACAAGAACGCCGCCATGCTCAAGCCGCACGCGCACCGCGCCGACCTGCTGGCGCAGGTCGATGCCGCCTACCGAGCGCCGTCGCTGTACGACGAGTCGCTGCGCCTGCTCGCGCGCCACGGCCTGCCCGTGCCCGCCGACCGGCTGGAGCGCGACTGGACCCAGCCCTACGAACCCAGCGACGGCGTGGAGGCCGCCTGGCTCACGGTCTACCGCAACCCGCACGACCACTGGGACCTCTATCAGCTCGGCGAGAAGCTCACCGACCTGGAAGACGCCTTCCGACTCTGGCGCTTCCGCCACGTGACGACGGTGGAACGCGTGATCGGCTTCAAGCGCGGCACCGGCGGCACCGGCGGCGTGAGCTACCTGCGCAAGATGCTCGACGTGGTGCTGTTCCCCGAAATCTGGAAGCTGCGCACGGACCTGTAGCCTGCGCACGGCGGGTGAAGCACCGGCACGCTGCTCACCCGCCGCAAACGCCCTCATGAAGCTGGGGTGGCCCGGATTGCCCCGCGAGCTCAAAGCGCTACATTTTTGAAAACGATGGAGGCGCCGACATGAACGACATCCGGTTCACACCCGACGAGCTGGCCACCCTGCGCGAGCACGGCATCGTGCTCTTCGCCGATCGCGTGATCTTCGAGGCGCAGCCGCCGATGCCGCAGGAGGAAATCGACGCGGTGCAGGCACTTTGCTCGGGCCCTCTTCCCGAAGCGCTGGTCGCGCTCTGGCGGGAGACCGCCGGCGGGCGCCTCGACTACGACCTTTCGCTGGAGATGAACGGCAACCTCGAAGGCATCAGCTGGAGCGAGCTCTTCTGGAACGGCAGCGACGGCTACGACGACCTGCAGGGCTGGATCGGGCACGAGCAGGAACTGGCCCGCGAGGCCGCCGAGGAAGGCGGCACGCCCTGGAGCGGCAAGCTCACGCACCTGCCCTTCGGCGGCTTCGAGTACACCGACCGCATCTACGCGGTGGTCGAGCCCGGCGCGGCGCACGGGCAGATCGTCGCCTGGAAGAAGGGCCTGCCGCCCGCCTGGACGCACGCGCTGCACGAGGACAGCGTGAACACCATCGCACCGGAACTGCGCGGCGCCTTCGCGGCGCTTCGCCTGGACGAAGACCCGCTCGCGCCCACCAGCGACTACTTCTCGGGCCAGACGCTGCTCGCCTATCTCGACGACAGGCACGAGGAGCACGGTCTGGACTTCGACCTGATGGACAAGCTGGTGGCCTTCTACTGCCGCGCCGTCGTCGACTGGCGCACGCCGCTGGCCGAAGGCACGCTGCGCCACAAGCCGCAGCTGGCGCGCGTGGCCCTGCGCCATGCGATCGGAACGGACGATGCCCGGCTGGTCGCCGAACTGGCCGCGGCGGGCGTGGCCTTCGACGGGCCGCAACAGGGCAGCGCGCTGGCCACCGACGTCGCCGTGGGCCAGGGCGCCTTCGCCGCCGCCTCGGCGCTGGTGCGCGCAGGTGCTCCGGTGGCAGCCGATGCGCTGCGCAACATCGACGGGCAGATCTCGCCCGAGCTCACAGGCGCGTTGCTGGACAACGGCGCCGAGCCCAACGTCGCGGCCATCGTCAAGTGCGCGGCCTGCGGTGCGCCGGCGAGCGCGCACCTGATCGCGGATGCCTGCGCGAAGGCGGGCATCGACGTGCCGCCTGCCTTCGTCGCGGAGCGCGACGCGATGCTGCTCGAACTGGAGACCGCGCTCGCGAAGATGCAGGGCGGCAAGTACGGCCACTATCTCGGACAGGAAGGGCTGGCCGAGCGCATCGAGCATCTACAGACCTTCAGGCTCTGAAGGTTCCTCCTCTCCCAGCCTCTGCTCAGCCGCCGTACAGCCAGGGCTGGTCGAGCAGCTTCGCGCCGAGCAGGCGCATCGCCATGTCGCGGCCCAGCCGCACCGGGCCGGTGGCGTGGAAGATCTCGCCGTTGCGGCGTGCGCGCGCCTGCACCTGCGCGTTGCGAGCCCAGCGCGTCTGGGCGTAGCGGGCGAAGGCGGCGGGCACGTCAGCCGCATCGCCATCGGCAAGTGCGTCGGCGAGCGCCACCGCGTCCTCGATGGCCATGCCAGCGCCCTGCGCGAGGTACGGCACCATGGGGTGCGCCGCGTCGCCCACCAGCGCGACGCGTTCGTGCGCCATGTCGGCAGGGCCCGTCATCGGCGCGCGATCGCCCAGCGACCATGCGCGCCAGCCGGGCATGGCATCGAGCAGGGATTGCAGGCTGGCGCAGCTGCGGCCCATGGCCTGCTTCAGCGCGGTGATGCTGGTGGACTGGTCCCAGTCGCGCGCGTCGCCGGCCGGGGCGGATTCGGCGATCACGACCACGTTGAGCCATTCGCCACCGCGTACCGGATACGCCACCGCATGCAGGCGTGGGCCGAGCCAGACATCGACGCGGCCGCGCCGCAATGCGGCCGGCAAGGCGGGCTGCTCGACCAGCCCGCGCCAGGCCGTGTGACCGGTGACGCGCGGCGGCTGCGCCGCCGAGGGGCTGTCGAGCTGCCGCCGCACCATGCTCCAGAGGCCGTCGGCGCCGACCACAGCCTCGCCCTCCCAGGCGCGCGCGTCGGTGCTCGAGAGGCAGACGAGATCGTCGCTGGTCTCGACCTGCCTGATCTGCGCGCCGGTCACCAGCGCGCCGGTGCCGCGCGCGCGCACGGACTCCAGCAGCAGGCCGTGGAGGTCGGCTCGATGAACGCAGAAATAGGGCGCGCCGTAGCGCTGCTGCATGGTGTCGCCCAGCGGCATGCGGGCCAGCTCGGAGCCGCTTTCGGCACTGTGGACCACCAGCGCCTCGGGCCGCGCCGCGATGGCCGCGAGCCCGGTGCCGAGATCGAGTTTCCGGAGTCGCCGCGTGGCGTTGGGCCCCAGCTGCACGCCGGCACCGATTTCACCGAAGACCGGAGCCTGTTCGAAGACGTCGGCCCGGTGCCGACCTTGTGCGAGTGCCAGCGCGGTAGCCAGCCCCCCGATGCCGCCCCCGGCGACGAGGATGTGCGCGGGCATCGGTCTCAGCGGCCGTGCATGGACGGGCTGCTGGCGACCTGTTCGGCTTCCGGTTGTTTGAGGGGTGCCTTGGGAGCGCAGCTGCCGCAGCTGTCGCACGAGCCGCAGCCCGAGGTCTTGGCCAGCGAGGCCGCCAGCTCCTTGGCGCGTTCTTCGTCGATCAGGCCCGCGCGCTGCGTGCCGGCAGCGAGCTTCTGCGCGGCGCCACGGCGCCACCCTGCGGGCATCCAGCGCCAGACCGCGTAGAACGCGGCGGCCGCGACGATCAATCCGACGATCAGTTGCTGTGCCATTTCTTCTTCAAACCTTTCAGCGTCAGAGGCGGTTTTACCCCGCCCCGAGTGCCACCGCAACGTGGTAGGTCACGAAGCAGGCCATGTAGGCCAGCGCGAAGAGATAGCCCGCCATGATCCAGACGTACTTCCACGAACCGGTCTCGCGCTTCACGGCCGCCAGCGTCGAGATGCACTGCGGCGCGAACACGTACCACACCAGCAGCGACAGCGCGGTGGCCAGCGTCCAGCTGCCGGCGATCAGCGGCTCCAGCGCGCCCGCCACGTCGTCGCCCGTGGCCGAGAGCGCATACACCGTGCCCAGCGCGCCCACGGCCACCTCACGCGCGGCCATGCCCGGCACCAGCGCGATCGAGATCTGCCAGTTGAAGCCGATGGGCGCGAAGATGTGCTCCAGGCCGCGGCCGATCATGCCGGCCAGGCTGTACTGGATGGCCGGGCCGGTCGCGCCCTCGGGCGGCGACGGGAAGGTCGAGAGGAACCACAGCAGGATCGTCAGCGTCAGGATGATCGTGCCCACGCGCTGGATGAAGATCCATGCGCGCTCGTACAGGCCCAGCGCCAGGTTGCGCAGGTTGGGCCAGCGGTAGGCCGGCAGCTCCATCAGCAGCGGCGAGTGCTGCGTGCTGTCGCGGAAGCGCTTCATGACCCAGGCCACGGCCATCGCCGAGACGATGCCGAACACGTACAGCGCGAACAGCACCACACCCTGCAGGTTGAAGATGCCGCCCACGGTGCGCGCCGGGATGAAGGCCGCGATGAGCAGCGCATACACAGGCAGCCGCGCCGAGCAGGTCATGAGCGGCGCGATCATGATGGTCGTGATGCGGTCGCGCCAGTTGCTGATGGTGCGCGTGGCCATCACGCCCGGAATGGCGCAGGCGAAGCTCGAGAGCAGCGGAATGAACGAGCGGCCCGACAGCCCCACGGTGCCCATCACGCGGTCGAGCAGGAAGGCCGCGCGCGGCAGGTAGCCCGAGTCTTCCAGCGCGAGGATGAAGAGGAAAAGAATCAGGATCTGCGGCAGGAAGACGATGACGCCGCCCACGCCCGCGATCACGCCGTCGACCAGCAGGCTCTGCAGCATGCCCTCGGGCATGTAGGTCTTCAGCAGGTTGCCCAGCCCTTCGGTACCGGCCTTGATGGCGTCCATGGGCACGTTGGCCCAGCTGAACACCGCCTGGAACATCAGGAACATGGTCACGGCCAGCACCAGCATGCCCCACACGGGGTGCAGCACCACGCGGTCGATGCGGTCGCTGGTGGCGAGGCTGCCGACCGGCTCCTTCACCGCGAGGCCGAGGATGCGGCGCACCTCGCGCTGCGTGGCCAGCACGTCGTCCAGGCCCGGTGCCTTCCAGGGCTGGGGCGTGGCAGCGGCCACGGGGGTGTCGAGGGCTTCGAGCAGGCCCTGCGCGCCGCCGGTGTGCACGCCGACGGTTTCGATGACCGGCACGCCGAGTTCGCGCGCGAGCACGGCCGTGTCGACCGCGATGCCCTGCTTCTTCGCCATGTCGGTCATGTTGAGCGCCACCACCATCGGCAGGCCGAGGCGCCTGGCTTCGAGCACCAGCCGCAGGTTCAGGCGCAGGTTGGTGGCGTCGGTGACGCACACCAGCAGGTCGGGCAGCGCTTCCTTGCTCTGGCCGGTGACTATGTCGCGGGTGACGGCCTCGTCGGCGCTCAGCGCGTTCAGGCTGTAGGCGCCCGGCAGGTCGAGCACGAAGACGCGGCGGCCCGAGGGCGTGCGCAGCGTGCCCTCCTTGCGCTCGACGGTCACGCCCGCGTAGTTGGCGACCTTCTGGCGGCTGCCGGTGAGCAGGTTGAACAGCGCGGTCTTGCCGCAGTTGGGATTGCCCAGCAGCGCGATACGGCCCGGCTGTGCGGTAGGCGCGAGGCGGCCCGGCCCCTGGATGACGGCTTCAACCATGGTTGGCGGCTCCCGGCGTGACGTGGATCAGCGCGGCCTCGTGGCGGCGCAGAGCGAAGGTGGTGTGGCCCAGGCGCACGGCCAGCGGCTCGCGTCCCGGGATGCCGCTGGCGACGATGCGCACCGCCTCGCCCGGCACGAAGCCGATTTCGGTCAGGCGCAGGACGAGCTCGCGGTCGTCGGCGCTCTCGGGGCGCGCCACGTCGAGCACGGTGGCCCACTGGTTGTTGGGAAGCTGGTCGAGGCGCAGGGCGACGGCGGTGGTCGGCGCCGCGCCGAAATCGTTGGTTCGCACGGTGGGGGCGGAGGCGCCCTGAATATCGGGCGCATCTGTAAGCAAAACCCAGATGCTAGCAATTCTCACTCGCGAAAACCTGACCAACCCCTCAGAAATGCGGGCTGCAGGGCCAGAAACACCGCGGAACCGGCTTTGCCGGGCCGCTGGTGTTGCCCCCGGAAGGGGGTTGGCGAAGCGACACGAAGTGCGCGAAGACTGGGGGCGAGCCTAGTTCAGCCCCAGCATGCCGCGCAGTTTGGAGAGATCTTCGGCCAGCGTGTTGACCCGCCCGGCCAGCAGCTTGCGGTCGCGCTCGCTGAGCTTCGAATAGGTTTCGAAGCCGCCGTCGGCCGTGCGGTACTTGGCCAGCGTGTCGAAAACCACCTTGAAGTTGGCCTCGGCCTTGTCCGAGAAGGCCTTGTTCTCTTTCACGACCAGCGGGCGCAGCAGTTCGACGATCTTGTAGGCGCCCTCGAAGTTCGACTGGAAGTCCCACAGGTCGGTGTGGCTGTAGCGGTTTTCCTCCCCCGAGATCTTGGTGGCCGCCACCTCCTCCATCAGCACGGCGGCGCCGCCCACCACTTTCTCGGGCGGGAAGGTGAGCGCGGCCAGGCGCTTCTGCAGTTCGAGCACGTCGGCCAGCAGCTTGTCGGCCACGGGGTTGAGCCCCTTGGTGCTCTTGTGCACCCACAGGCCGTGTTCGATGCGGTGGAAGCCGCCGAAGTCCGGGTCCTTCTCGGCCTTCTCGTGGTCGTCGGCGCGCGAGTCGATGGACTTGTCGAGGTCGTTGAAGAGCTCCGCCACCGGCTCGATGCGCTCGTAGCTCGTGCGCGTGGGCGCATAGAGCTTCTTCGCCTTCTCGACGTCGCCGGCCTTCACCGCGGCGGTGAAGGCGCGCGTGTCGGCGGCCAGCTTGCGCACGTTCTCGGCGACGTAGATCTTGTAGTCGGAGATCGGGCCGACCAGTTCGAGCGGCGACACGGCGGCCTGCGCGCCAGCGACATGAAGCCCGGCGAAGCCTGCGACGAGAGTGGTGAGGAAGTGGCGGCGGAACTGCACGGTCATGGATCTCCTTGTTCTGGCAGTGATGAAAAAACTTGCGGGGCCTCGGAAGGCCCGGCCTTCAGGCGGACATCAGCGAGCGCCCCAGCCAGTCGCGCTCGTCCCGCACGCCCGGCAGCGTGAAGAAGAAGCCGCCGCCGATGGGCTTGATGTATTCCTCGAGCGGCTCGCCGTCGAGGCGCTTCTGTACGGCGATGAAGCCGTCCTCGAGGTTGGCCTGGTAGCAGATGAACAGCAGCCCCATCTCGAGCTGGCCCGACTTGGTGACGCCGTTCGAATAGTTGAAGGGCCGGCGCAGCATCAGGTTCTTTTCGGTGGCCTTGGTGCGCGGGTTCGCCAGGCGGATGTGCGCATCCATCGGCGTGACCTTGCCTTCGGGGTCCTTCGTGTAGTCGGGCACGTCGTGCTCGGTCCTGCCGCCGTCCATCGGCGCGCCGGTCGGCTTCAGGCGGCCCATGATGGCCTCCTGCTCCTGCAGCGGCGTGCGGTCCCAGCGCTCGACGAAGTTGCGGATGATGCGCACCGCCTGGTAGCTGCCGCCCGCGGCCCAGGCCGGCTCGTCGCTGCCGGGCTGCACCCAGACGATACGGTCCATCAGGCCCCCATCGGCCGAGTCGGGGTTGGCCGAGCCGTCCCTGAAGCCGAGGAAGTTGCGCGCGCTCTCGGCCGGCTTGCCCGGCACCGCCGCGATCGGCGGCACCGTGCCTTCCTGCTTCCAGTGCAGCACCAGCAGGTCGGGCGTGTTCTTGATGATGTCGCGCAGCGCGTGGATGTTGGTGTCGGGCGTGTTGGCGCAGAACTGGATCGACAGGTCGCCGTGGCACAGCGCGGCATCGAGCGCGTCGTTGGGGTGGCGCTGCATCTGGTTCAGCCGCAGCGGCTTCTTCTTCGCGAGGCCGAAGCGCTCGTCGAAGAGCGATGAGCCGACCGACACCGTCACCGTCAGCCCGTCCGGCTGCACCACCGGCCCGAGGATGCCCGAGCCCGCCGGCGGCAGCCTGGGGTCGGGGTCCGTCTGCGGCCCGCCCTGCGTGAGGAAGGCGATGCGCTCGGTGAGCGTGCGGAACAGGCGCTCCAGGTCGGCGCGATTCTCGGCCAGCACGTAGAACGACGCGATCATGCCGGCGGTCGGGCGCGGCGTGACGATGCCGGCCTGGTGCCTGCCGCGGAAGGGCACGCGGTCCTGCGTGTGGGTGCTCTGCGGCGCGTCGGTGACCTGCGCGCCGCCGTCCGCGGCAGCGGGCGCAGCGGCGGCGTGGGCCGATGTGGCGGCGAGGCCGGCGAAGGCGGCACCTGCCGCGCCAAGCATGCGGCGGCGGTGCGGGGACACGGGCTCGTTCGACTTTTCCATGGTGCTGTCTCTCAACTGACTCATTCCAGGCCGAGCGCGGCATTCACCTTGCCGAGTTCCTCGGCCAGCGCGCGCACGGTCTCGGCCATTGCCTTGCGCTGCGCCTCGTCGAGCGGCGCGGGCTTGAAGCCGTCGCCCTCGCGGTAAGGCGCCAGCGCGGCATCGAGGGCCGCGAAGCGCTCGTCCACGCTCTTCTGCAGCGCGGGCGCCGCCTTCACGAGCAGCGGCTGCAGCAGGTCGGCGATCTTCTTCGTGCCTTCGTAGGTGCCCTGCAGGTTCGCCGCCTCGGCGTGGCCGTAGTGGTCCTCGCCGCCTGCCGGCAGGTTGTCGGCCACGCGGCGCAGCAGCTTCGACGCGGAACCGGCGAGCCGCTCGGGCGGCACGTTCAGGCCGCGCAGCCGCTCCTTGAGCACGCCGATGTCGGCGATGAGCCTGTCGGCGACGGGCGCGAGGCCCTTCGTGTCGTTCTGGCCGTACAGCGCGTACTCGATGCGGTGGAAGCCGCTGAAGCCCGGGTCGGCCTCGCGCTTCTCGAAGTAGTCGGCGCGCGCGTTGATGCGGGTGTCGAGGTCGGCGAAGAGCTCCGCCATCGGCTCGATGCGCTTGTAGGCCTGGTGCGCCGGCACGTAGAGCGCCCTCGCCTGCTGCAGGTCGCCGGCCTTGATGGCGTCGGCCAGGGCGCGCACCGCATCGTCGAGCGAGCCGGCCTCCAAGCGCAGGAAGGTCTGGTACTCGGCCAGCGCGCCCACGTAGTTGACCAGCGAGGGCCGCGCGGCCTCCGCCTCGGAGGCGGCAGAGGGCGTCACGCGCAGCTTGCCGCGCGGGTTGCTCAGCAGCCCGCAGGTGATCGCGAACTCGCCCGGCTGCAGCTTGACCGTCATGGTCTGCGAGAAGCCCGGCGCGATGTTCTCGCGCTCCTCCACCACCATCACGCCGTCGAGAATTTCCCACTCGAGCGCGCGGTTGGACTTGTTGACGATGGTGAAGGTGGTGCGCCCCGCGGGCACCGTGATCTCGTTGGGCTCGCAGGCGTTGCCCTGGATGGTGACGGTGACGGCGCTGTCGGCCGCCTTGGCCGGCGCCTTCTTCGCTTCGCCGGAGGCGTACCAGAAGGCCGCGAGGCCGGCGACCGCCAGCAGGGCCGACGCGGCCACCGCCACGCGCATCAGGTTCGAAGAAGGGGGTTTGTTGTCGGGAGAAGAGGAAGACATTGCAGGTTTCAGCGGGCCGCGGCCGTACGAGGCGCAGGCGCAGCGCTTGAGCGCAGGAAGAAGAACAGGGAGACCGCCAGGAAGGCCAGGTACACGACGACCTCGCCCACCACGGGCGCGGCCTGGTAGCCCAGCAGGCCCGAGAGCACCGCCCCCAGGGGGCTGTCCATCGGCAGCGTGGAGCTCATGTCGAACACCACCGTCTGAAGGTGGTTCCACACGCCGCCCTCGTGCAGCTTGCGCAGCACGCCGGCGAGCAGGCCCGCGGCCACCAGGAGAATGAAGAGGCCGGTGAAGCGGAAGAAGCGCCTCAGGTCGAGCCGCACGCCGCCCGAATAGAGCCCCCAGCCGATCGCCACCGACACGGCGATGCCCGCGAGCGCGCCCACCGGCGCCTCCCAGCCGCTGCTCTGCTGGAACACGGCCAGCAGGAAGAACACCGACTCCAGCCCCTCGCGCGCCACGGCGAGGAACACCATGCCGATCAGCGCCCAGCCCTGCCCGTCCGCGCCCCTGCCCAGCGCCTTGTCGATGGAAGCCTGCAGTTCGCCCTTGATGGACCGCGCGGCCTTGCGCATCCAGAACACCATCGAGGTCAGCATGACCACCGCGATCAGGCCGACGACGCCTTCGAACAGCTCCTGCTGCTTCTGCGGGAATTCAGCCGCCAGCAGCTGCAGGCCGGCGCCCGCGAACAGTGAGAGCGCGGTGGCCAGCAGCACGCCGACCCACACCGCGGGCATCAGCGCGCCGCGCCCGCTCTGCTTGAGGTAGCTGGCAACGATGCCGACGATCAGCGCGGCTTCGATGCCTTCGCGCAGCATGATGAGGAATGGAATGAGCATCGGCTTCGGAAATGGAGGCGGTTGAAGCTCTCCGGAGCCGGCATGGGTCAGCGCGCGAGTCTGCGTTTGCCTTTGCTTCTGGCTCCACGGAGGAGCGTCCGAGCATAGCGCATCAAATAAGAAACATTCTCATCTGTGGGCTTTTCTTGCCGAATGGTAATGATTGCCCCGCGTCGGGGCGGATGCTCAGGAAGCCAGTTCGACGACGTGGGCGCCGACCGCGCCGCCATCGATGCGCAACTCCGCCACGGAGATCGGCAGCCTGAAGCGCCGCGGTCCCGCGCTGCCGGGATTGACGTAGAGCACGCCGTCGCGCTCCTCCACTTTCGGCTTGTGCGAATGGCCTGAGACCACCACGCGCACACCGTCCGCGCGCGGGTCGATGTCGATCTGCGCGAGGTCGTGGATGGCGTAGACGCGCACGCCGCCGAACTTCACCAGTTCGGTTTCCGCGATGCGATCGGCCCAGGCTTCGCGGTCGTTGTTGCCCCGCACGACCGTCAACGGCGCGATGCGCGCCAGCGTCTCGAGGATGGCGGCGTTGCCGATGTCGCCGCCGTGAACGATGAAATCGCTGCCCTCCAGGAAGGCGAGCGCCTCGGGCCGCAGCAGTCCGTGGGTGTCGGAGATCAGGCCGATGCGAAGCATAGGAGGAAGGAGCGCGGGCGAGAAGATCCGCCCCGTACTCGACCGCCTCGCGCGGCGGCTCGACGCCGCCTGCAGGAAGTCGAGCCGGGCCGGTTTCCGCGGCCTGGCTCGGCTGGGTTCAGGCAGCCAGCAGCTGCCGCAGCACGAAGGGCAGGATGCCGCCGTGCTTGTAGTAGTCGACCTCGATCGGCGTGTCGATGCGCAGGCGCACCGTCACTTCCTGGTGCGAGCCGTCGGCGCGGTGCACCACCAGCTTCACGTCCATCTGCGGCTTCAGCTCGCTGCCGATCACCACATCGATCTGCTCGTTGCCGGTGAGGCCCAGCGTCTGCCATGAATCGGCGCCGCGGAACTGCAGCGGCAGCACGCCCATGCCGACCAGGTTGGCGCGGTGGATGCGCTCGAAGCTGCGCGCCACCACGGCCTTGATGCCCAGCAACTGCGTGCCCTTGGCGGCCCAGTCGCGCGAGGAGCCGGTGCCGTACTCCTCGCCGCCGAACACCACCGTGGGCGTGTTCTGGGCGATGTACTTCATGGCCGCGTCGTAGATGAACATCTTCTCGCCCGAGGGCTGGAACAGCGTGACGCCGCCCTCTTCCTGCGTGCCGTTGGCATCCGGCGGAATCATCAGGTTCTTGATGCGCACGTTGGCGAAGGTGCCGCGCATCATCACGTCGTGGTTGCCGCGGCGCGAGCCGTAGCTGTTGAAGTCGGCCTTGGACACGCCGTGCGCCTTCAGCCAGATGCCCGCGGGAGAGCTTTCCTTGATGGAGCCGGCCGGAGAGATGTGGTCGGTGGTGATCGAGTCGCCGAACAGCGCCATGATGCGCGCGCCCTTGAAGCCCGCATCCGTGGAATGCGGCTCCATCTTGAAGCCCTCGAAGAACGGCGGCTCGGCGATGTAGGTCGACTCCGGCCAGTCGTACACCTGCCCGGTGGTGCCCTTGATGCTGCTCCAGAACTTGCCCGGATCGGTCTTGACCTTGTCGTAGTTCGCGCGGAACGACTTGGCGTTCATCGCATAGCGCAGGTTCTGGTCGATTTCCTTCGGCGTGGGCCAGATGTCGCCCAGGTACACGTCCTTGCCGCCCTTGCCCTTGCCCACGGGCTGGGTCATCAGGTCGGTCATCACGTTGCCGGCGATGGCGAAGGCCACCACCAGCGGCGGCGAGGCCAGGAAGTTGGCCTTCAGGTTCGGATGGATGCGCGCCTCGAAGTTGCGGTTGCCCGAGAGCACGGCCGCGCCGACCAGGTCGTTCTTCGTGATGGCTTCGTTGATCTCGGGCGTCAGGTCGCCCGCGTTGCCGATGCAGGTGGTGCAGCCGTAGCCCGCGAGATAGAAGCCCAGCTTCTCCAGGTACGGCAGCAGGCCGGCCTTCTCCAGGTATTCGGTGACGATGCGCGAGCCAGGGGCCAGCGAGGTCTTCACGTGCGGCTTGACCGAGAGGCCCGCCTCCACCGCCTTCTTCGCGAGCAGGCCGGCGGCCAGCATCACGCTCGGGTTGGAGGTGTTCGTGCAAGAGGTGATTGCGGCGATCAGGACGTCGCCGTTGCCGATGGTGACTTCGCCCTTGGGCGCGGCGGGCGCGCTGGCGCTCACGTGCGCGGCGGCCTTGGTCGAGCGGTTGGCCACCATCTCGACCACGTCCAGCGGCGCGCCCGCGGGCGGCGGGGCGGCTTCCTCGTCGCCGCTCTTGCCGGCGGCGGCCAGCGGATAGCGCAGCTTGAGCTTGTCGGCCGGCTGGTTGAAGCCGTTGGCGTCGTTGGGCTTGCTGTAGAGCTCCGAGAACTTGGTGGAAAGATCGCCGAGGTTGATGCGGTCCTGCGGCCGCTTCGGGCCGGCCAGGCTGGGCGACACGGTGCCGAGGTCGAGCCTCACCACCTTCGTGTAGTCGATGTCGCCGGGGTTGGGCATGCCGAACAGGCCCTGTGCCTTGTAGTAGGCCTCGAAGCGCTCGACCTCCTCCTTGGTGCGGCCGGTGCCCTCGAAGTAGGCCACCGTCATCTCGTCGACCGGGAAGAAGCCCATGGTCGCGCCGTACTCGGGCGCCATGTTGCCGATGGTCGCGCGGTCGGGCACCGCGATGGAAGCGGCGCCCGGGCCGAAGAATTCGACGAACTTGCCCACCACCTTCTCGGCGCGCAGGATCGAGGTGACGTAGAGCACCAGGTCGGTCGCGGTGACGCCTTCGCGAAGCTGGCCGGTGAGCTCGAAGCCCACCACGTCGGGCGTGAGCATGTAGACCGGCTGGCCAAGCATGGCCGCCTCGGCCTCGATGCCGCCCACGCCCCAGCCGACCACGCCGATGCCGTTGATCATCGTGGTGTGGCTGTCGGTGCCGACCAGCGAGTCGGGGTAGTAAGTTGGTTTGTCTTCCTTGTCGTTCGGGCTCTTGTAGACGCCGCGCGCGAAGTACTCGAGGTTGACCTGGTGCACGATGCCGAAGCCCGGCGGCACCACGCGGAAGGTGTCGAAGGCCTGCATGCCCCACTTCATGAACTGGTAGCGCTCGTTGTTGCGCTGGAACTCCAGCTTCATGTTCAGGTCAAGCGCCTTCGGCGTGCCGTAGTGGTCGACCATCACCGAGTGATCGACCACCAGGTCGACGGGCACCAGCGGCTCGATGGTCTTGGGCGACTTGCCCAGCTTGCCGGCCACGCTGCGCATGGCGGCCAGGTCGGCCAGCAGCGGCACGCCGGTGAAGTCCTGCAGCACGACGCGGGTGACGACGAAGGGAATCTCGTCGACGCGCTCTGCATTCGGCGCCCAGTGGGCCAGCTCTTCGACGTGCTTGGCCGTGACCTTCTGCCCGTCGCAGTTGCGCAGCACCGACTCGAGCACGATGCGGATGGAAACCGGCAGGCGGTCGACGGACGGGTATTGCTTGGCCAGTTCCTTCAGGGACCAGTATTTGCCGGACTTGCCCGACGGGGTCTTGAAGGACTTGAGGGTGGACGCAAAGGCATGCGCCGGGGCTTTGGCCATGGAGAGACTCCTGTTTGTTCGTGGAAGCCTCTCAAGGATAGCTGGGATGAATGTCAACCGTTGTAGTCGGTCTTCTCTCGAAGCGCCTCTTCCGGCCCCCTGCTTCCTCATCGCGAAAAGCGCGGGAAACAGAGGCGCCGCGGGCATGCGCCGGCTCACCAGCGGCCGGCCGGCGTCAGGCTCGCGGCGGAGCCTGCGTTGCCACGGCTGCGGCGCAGCCCGGTCCACTGCAGCTCGGCCAGCACGATCACGCACACGGCCTGCGCCAGCACCCAGCCCACGCCCACGGCGGTGACCGGGAAGATGCCGCTCACCAGCAGCGAGATGCAGGCCACGGCCCAGCCGAAATTGCCGACGACGACAAGGCCGATCAGCGTGCACGGCGGCGTGCTGCGGCTGGCCATGAAGGCGGCCATGGCCGCGTAGGCCAGCAGGAACACGCCGGTGCCCATGAGCAGCGGCGCCGGCAGCCCTGTCAGCCCGGCGAGCGCGCCGGTGAAGGCCACCTGCAGCGCGCCGGTGGCGGCGCAGGAGGCGGCGTCGGCCCACATCACGTTGGGCAGGAAGCGGGGGGATGCGAAGATGGACATGGCGGACATGGAATCTCTCCTTGGATGGTTACGCCGCAAGCCAGTCCTGCCGCGTTGGGGTCGATGATTCCGGCCCCGCTGCATCGGGTCGATGACCTGGGAGGTCATGGCGCCGCGCCATCGCCACGCCAGAATGCGGGTCCATGAACACCACCCGCTCCCACACGTCCAAGGCCGGCCAGCCCGGCGCGCGCGACCCGTTCGGCGCGCACCTGCGGCACTGGCGCACCCATCGCCGGCTCAGCCAGCTCGACCTGGCGCAGGAGGCGGAGGTCTCTACCCGGCACCTGAGCTACGTCGAAACCGGCCGCGCCGCGCCCAGCCGCGAGATGGTGCTGCGCCTGGCCGAGCGGCTCGAGGTTCCGCTGCGCGAGCGCAATGCGCTGCTGGTGGCCGCCGGCTTCGCGCCGATGTACAGGCAGCGCTCGCTCGACGACCCCGCGATGGCCGCCGCGCGCCGCGCCGTCGACCTGGTGCTGAAAGGCCACGAACCCTTTCCGGCGCTGGCCGTGGACCGTCACTGGAACCTGGTCGCGCACAACGCGCTGGTTCCGCTGCTGATGGAAGGCGCCTCGCCCGAACTTCTGAAACCGCCGATCAACGTGCTGCGCCTGAGCCTGCACCCCGAGGGCGTGGCGCCGCGCATCGCCAACCTCGCGCAGTGGCGCGTGCATCTGCTGGAGCGCCTGCAGCAGCAGATCGCCGCCACGGGCGATGCGGCGCTGCAGTCATTGCACGACGAACTCGAAGCCTATCCGGCGCCCGCGGTGAGCCACGACGCGCCCGTCATCGACACCGCGCTGTCGGCGGTGGCCGTGCCCTTCCAGGTGGTGATGCCCGGCGGCGTGCTGAGCTTCATCAGCACCATCACGATCTTCGGCACGCCGGTGGACGTCACGCTGCAGGAACTCGCGGTGGAGTCGTTCTTTCCTGCGGATGAGCAGACGGCGGCTGCGCTGACGGCACTGGCGGCGCAGCAACAGCAGCAGGCGGGCTGAGGTCCGCCCTGCCCTGCGCATCGCGCGGCGGGCCTTCGAAGTCGTCGACCTGGATGACCTTGTCGGCCGCCTTCAGGTAGGCCAGCGCCAGCTCGGGGTCGGGCGCCGAGCGCGCAGCCTCTTCAAGCGAGTTCGTGCGGCGCAGCACCTTGTTGAGCGCGGCCGTGCCGTCGCCAAGCTTCGCGCCCAGTTCCATCGCATGCATCAGGTCGAGCAGGCCGCCCGCGGCTGGCTCGCTCAGGTCGGGCGCCAGCCGCCCGACGATGCGCGGGTCCTTGCGCAGCAGGTCGGCCAGTTCGAGCAATTGCAGGTCGCGCAGCGGCGCCAGGTGCGCGGTGCGGCGCAGCACCAGCGAACCGATCACGCGCCGCCCCGGCGCCGGAAGGTTCGCGTAGAGATCGCGCAGGATGCCGCCGGCCTCGTCGATCTGCAGCCGGATCGCCGCCTTCGCGAAGGGCAGCATTTCCGGCGCCCGCTCGACGCCGTAGCGCCAAACGCAGGCGCTCGCCAGATAGAGATGCGCGAGCACATCGCCCAGGCGCGCCGAGAGCAACTCCATGCGCTTGAGCTTGCCGCCGAGCATGCCCATCGCGAGATCGGCCGTGAGCGCGTACTTGGCGCTCATGCGCGCGATGAGCCGGGCCTCGTGCATCAGGTCGTCCGGCGGCGAGCCGAGCACCGGCGCGCCGAACAGGCTGCGCCACAGGTTCACCGCCACGTGCCGGCCGTGCGCCATCAGCGCCTTGCCGAGCGCGGTCTCGTCCTTCGCCTGCACGGCGGCCATTTCGTCGAGCACGTGCGGATGGCACCGCACCGCGCCCTGCCCGAACACGATCAGCGCACGCGTGAGGATGTTGGCGCCTTCCACCGTGATCGCGATCGGCGCCTGCCGGTAGGCCACGCCCAGCAGGTTGGAGGGGCCCGAGATGATGCCCTTGCCTCCGAGGATGTCCATGCCATGGTTCACAGCGCGCCGGCCCGCTTCCGTCAGCTGCACCTTGAGGATGGCGCTCGCCACGCTGGGCCGCTCGCCCCTGTCGAGCGCGGCGGCCGTGAAACGGCGCGCCGCGTCGCTCGCATACAGCTCGGCCGACATCTGCGCGACCAGCCCCGCGACAGCATGGAACCTGCCCACCGGCATGCCGAACTGCTCGCGGATCCGGCCGTAGCCGTTGGCCACGTACAGCGCGGTCTGCTGCATCGCCGAGCCCAGCGCCGGCAGCGATATCGCGCGGCCCGCCGCCAGGCATTCCATCAGCATGCGCCAGCCCTGGCCGACCTGCTGCTCGCCGCCGATGATCCAGTCCATCGGCACGAACACCTGGCGGCCGTGGATCGGGCCGTTCATGAAGGCGCTGTCCATCGGCCGGTGGCGCCGCCCGATCTCCATGCCGGCCTGCGGCACGGGAATGAGCGCGCAGGTGATGCCCAGCTCTCGCTCGCCTTCCGGCCTGCTCTCGTCGATGGCATGGAAGGCCAGCCCGACCACGGTGGCGACCGGTGCGAGCGTGATGTAGCGCTTGTCGAAATCGACCAGGAAGCCGCGCCGCATGCGCCCGCCGATCTCGCGCTCCACCAGCACGCCGCGATCGGGAATCGAGGCCGCATCCGAGCCCGCGTAAGGCGAGGTCAGCCCGAAGCACGGCAGCTCGCGGCCGTCGGCCAGGCGCGGCAGGTAGTGGGCCTTCTGCGTGTCGGTGCCGTAGCGCAGCAGCAGCTCGGCCGGGCCCAGTGAATTGGGCACCATCACCGTGACGGCGGTAGCCACGTTGACGGTGGCGATGCGCGCAACCACCGTGGCGTGCGCATGGTGGCCGAAGCCGAGGCCGCCGAACTCCTCGGGAATGATCATTCCGAAGAAGCGCTTCTCGCGCAGGTAGCGCCACACCTCGGGCGGCAGGTCGCGCGCCTGGTCGATGGCGTGGTCGTCGAGCATGCGGCACAGTTCGCGCACTTCGTTGTCGAGAAAGGCCTGCTCGCGCTCGGTGAGCCGGTTCGGGCCCATGGCCGCGAGTGCGTCGAAGTCGGGCCGGCCCGCGAAGAGCCGCCCCTCGAAGCCGACAGTGCCGGCCTCCAGCGCGGCGCGCTCGGTGTCGCCCAGCGGCGGCAGCGCCTTCGAGAAAGGCTGCATGGCCCATCGGCCGATCAATGAAGCCAGTGGCATGGTGCGTCTCCTTCCTGCCGCCGCGGATTCGCGTGCGGATCGTCACCATTCTTCGGGCTTGCGGCCGGCTCGCGGGGCCGGTCAAGGACGTCCCCGGTTGTCGGAGACGGGCGCCTGTCGCCTAGCGCTTCTTCGCTGGCTGGGTCGCGCCGGCACCGGCGGGAGCCGCCGCCGGTGCAGCCGCCGGGTCGCGCCAGCCGTATTCCACGTAGCGCCGGATGATCAGGCAACCCGGCGGCGAATCGATCAGCGAGACCGACGAGGTCGGCTCCTTCTCGTCGGTGTAGACCGCGTAGTTGGGCAGCAGCCGCGTCATCTTGTAGCTGCCCAGTTCCTGCTGGCCGACGCTCGCGCAAGTGAAGGGCGCCACCGAGATGCGCTCGGCCGACACGGTGCAGGCGCCGCTGTCGTCGGGAATCGCGGTGATCGACGCGGCCACGCCCGCGTTCGGAAACTCCATGCCGATCAGCGAGAAGATCGGCCCGCCGTCGGGGTGCTTGCGGTCCCAGTCGAGCAGCACGTCGTGGCTGCGACTGCCCTGCACGGTGAGCGTGGCAAGCCGCGTGATCGCCGGCAGGCAGCGCTTGACGCCCACGCTGGTCGCGGCGCGCGTAAGCGTGTCCTGCGGCGGGGTGGGCGGCGCCAGAACGCCCTGGGCGAGCGCGCTGCCGGCGAAGGCCCATGCGAGGGCCGCCAGCGGCAGACGGGGGAATCGTTGGGTCGGCTTCATCCCGGTCCTCATGCGTAAAGGTTTTCGATGGCGGCGGTGTAGATGCGCACGTTCTCCTCGCCCTCGGGGTCGAGGGTGGCGATGAAGCGGCGCGCGCGCTCGCGGTAGGCCGGCAGGTCGGCGTCGTGTTCGGCGAAGGCGCGCCGCAGCGCGAGGCCGCCCTCCTCGCAGTCGAAGCCGTGATAGCGGTAGCCGCAGTCGCCGATGAGGTGCGAGTTGTGGATCAGCGGATAGCCGCCGTACAGCGCCTCGTAATAGAGATAGTTCTGCGCGTTCTCCCAGTGGTGCGCGAACACGGCGTCGATCTTGCCGGGCATCACCTGGAACATCGGAAAGCGCCCCTCGAAGGTGGCCAGGCCGTGCTGCACGATGTCCAGGCTCTGCGCGAAGCCGATGAAGAGCGCCTTGTCCTTCAGGTGGAAGCTGTTGTAGACCCACATCTTCTCGATGAGCCTGGGCTGCGCGCGGTGCGCGGCCTCGCAGCCGAGCATCGGGATGAAGCTGGTCTTCACCATGCAGATGTTGGGCTCGAAGATGGCCACGCGCCAGCGGCTGCGGCCGGGCTCGTAGGCGAAGGGCGCGCCCTGCGGCGCGCGCGCCATGGCGCGCTCCAGCACCATAGGGCTCCACAGGTGCGGCATGAGCCGTGCCGGCGCGCGGAAGGTGCTCTCGAAATACGGCTTGCACGACACCTCGTACTCGGGAATCGTCCAGACCTCGTCGTAGGGCGCGCCCGAGATCAGCAGGCCGTGCGGCTTGTCGAAGATCATGCGCTCGATGTCGATCACGTAGTCGTTGCCCACGCGCATCGAGACGATCTTGCCGCCGCGCTCGCGGAACGCCACCGACCACGGCACGGCGAGCTGGGCGCTCATCTCGAACATGACGTCGAGCTGCTGCCCCGCCGTGGCCATGTCGATGACGGGCACGGGCGAGTCGGCGAGGAAGTTGGTGGCATCCGCCGGGCCGCCGTCGCCGCCGCCGGCCACCAGCACCGCGCTTTCCACGCGCGGCGAGCGCAGCAGCAGCATCACGAGAAACAAACAGTTCTGGTAGACGCCGTTCTCCCACAGGCTCTGCTCGCCCTTGCGGATGAAGATGGAGACGCCGACCTTGAGCTTCGCCGGCATCATGCGGCGGCCCTCGCTGCATCGGCGCGGAAGCCTGCATTGCCGCCCACGAGGTGCAGCAGGCGCTGCGCGTAGCCCTCGATGTTCGCGGGATTGAGCGGGTCGACCGACTGGAACACGCGCTGCGCGCGGGCGCGGTAGTCGTCGAGCTGCAGGTCGTGGGAGCGCACGGCCTCGCGCAGCTGCGCGGCGCCGGCGGCGATGTCGAAATCGGGGTAGTAGTAGCCCGCGTCGCGCAGCCAGGGCGAGTTGTGCACCAGTGGGTAGTTGCCGTAGAGCGCGTCGAGATAGCCGTAGTTCTGGTCGTTCTGCCACTGGTGCGAGACCACCGCGTCGGCGAACTGCACCATGAAGCCCGCGAAGTCGTTGCGGCCGTGGAAAGTCGCCTTGTGCTGGCGCACGATGTCCAGCGAGTTCGCCAGGTACAGCATGGTCGGGTGGTCCTTCAGGTGCAGGCTGTTGAGCACCTGCATCGAGGTCACGGCCGACGGGTCGGCGCGGTAGGCGCCGTCGCAGATGAGCATGGGCACGCTGCAGGTCTTCACCACCGAGATGTTGGGCTCGAAGATCGCCACGCGGAAGCCCGGCTGTTCGGCGGTGCGCGGCCTGTAGCCGAAGGGATAGCCCGCGGCCTCGACCTCTGCGACGCGCTGCGCCAGGAACTGCGGCGACCAGAGGTAAGGCACCTCGTGCACCGGACAGCGGTGGATGGTGCGCATCATGGGCGCAAACACTTCGTCCTTGGGCAGCAGCCACACCTCGTCGCAGCGGTCGGGCTTGCTGAAGTGGCCCTTGTCGGTGAAGACGATGGGCTCGGCCAGCGCCGCGAAGGGCTGGCCCACGCAATGGAACACCACGCGGCCGCCGCATGCGCGGAAGTATGAGAGCCACTGCACGTCGAGCGCGCCGGCCATCTCGATGACCACGTCCAGCGCGTCGGTGAGTTCGCGGGCCCGGCCGAAGCCCAGGCCCATGGCAGCCATGTCGACCTGGGGCGGCATGGCCTGCTGGTCGCCCGCGTCGACGAGGGTCACGGATTCGACGAAGTCGATGCGTTGCAGCAGCCGGGCCAGGAACAGGACGTTCTGCCCCATTCCGTTCTCCCAGATGTTCTGCCCCGCATGGGTAAGGACTGAAATACCTATGCGCATGAGGCGGAGTGTGTACCAGAAAGAACGGCTCCCACGCCGTGAAGCGAGGGAGCCGCCCGTTCGAGGGCCGGTTCGGCGGCCTTTCAGTGGCTTATTTCCTTATTTCCACTTCCAGCCGATGCCGGCGTTGATGCCCCACTCCTTGCCCGTGGTCGTCAGGCCCGCGCCCCACGACATCTTGCCGTCGTCCGACAGTGCCTTGAAGGTCAGCGCCACCGCGCTGTAGCCCTTGTAGCTGCCCAGGCCCACGCCCACCGTCTTCTCGCCCGGATAGAGCGTCGGCAGGTAGGTGCCCGACATCGCGAACGCCATGGCCGTGCCCGAGTAGGCGATGCGCGCCACGTCGCCGACCTGGCCCTGCACCTGGTTGAGCTGCTGCACGTTGACCGCGTCGCCCGGCAGGATGCCCGCCGCCACGTTGCTGATGCGCGTGCCGCCCGGCGCCTGGCCGTTGCCCAGCGTGATCTGGTTGTAGTTGACCGAGCCGTCGGGGTTGGTCGCGTACTGAACGCTGCTGGCCTTCGACGCCGCCGAGGCTGCCTTCAGCTGCGCCACGTTGGTCGCGTCGCTGTCGGCCGTGCCCGCCGCCACGCCGGTGATCTGGCGGTACTGGCCGTTGGCCGCGTCGCCCACAGACACCGCTGCCTGCGTGCTGGTGGTCGCCTTGATCGCGGCCTCCTGCTGCGCCGTCGCGCCGCCCGGCACATAGCCGGCCATGCCTGCGGCAGTGGAAGCCACCGAGCCGGAGCCCAGCGCCACGCCGCCGCTTTGCTGGACGATCGCGCCGAAGCCGATGGCCGTGCCCTTGGAGACGTTCTGCGCCTGGCTCAGCGGCGTGCCGCCCGCATCCGCGTTGTCGCCCAGCGCCACGCCGCCGCCGCCCGCACGGGCGTTGGCACCGATGGCCTGCGAGCCCGTGGCCAGGGCGCCCGTGCCGATGGCGATCGCGTTGGCACCCGTGGCCTGTGCGCCGAAGCCCACCGCCACCGCGCCGTCGGCCGTCGCCTTCGCACCGTTGCCGGCCGCGAAGGAGTTGGCGCCGCTGGCCACCGACTGCGGGCCGATCGCCACCGCCTCCTGCCCGCTGGCCACCGAGTCGCCCGCCGTCGAGTTGGCGTGGAAGTACTTGGTGCCGGTGTTGTAGATGTTGTTGACCGAGGTGCTCAGGCTGTTGAGGTTGACGTTCGTCGTGCTCAGGCCCGTCGACAGGCTGCCGATGCCGCTGAACGCCGTGCTCAGGCCCGACGAGGTCGAGGTCGAGAGGCTGTTGATGCTGCTCGCGGCGGTGCTCAGGCCGCTCGACGTGGAGGTCGACAGGCTGCTGATGCTGCTGGTAGCGGTGCTCAGGCCCGTGGAGGTCGAGGTCGACAGGCTGTCGATGCTGCTCGTCGCGGTGCTCAGGCCGGTCGACGTCGACGTGGACAGGCTCGCCAGGCCGCTGCCGGCCGAGGACAGGCTGGTGGACAGGCTGTCGACCGTGCTGTTGGTCGTGCTCAGGCCCGTCGACAGGCTGCTGATGCTGCTGGTGGCGGTGCTCAGGCCGGTCGAGGTGGAAGTCGAGAGGCTGTTGATGCTGCTCGTCGCAGTGCTCAGACCGGTCGAGGTCGACGTGGACAGGCTGTTGACCGTGCTGTTGGTCGTGCTCAGGCCGGTCGACAGGCTGTTGATGCTGCTCGTCGCGGTGCTCAGGCCGGTCGAGGTCGAGGTGGACAGGCTGTCGATGCTGCTGGTGGCGGTGCTCAGGCCAGTCGAAGTCGACGTGGACAGGCTGTCGATGCTGCTGGTGGCGGTGCTCAGGCCAGTCGAAGTCGACGTGGACAGGCTGTTGATGCTGCTGGTCGCAGTGCTCAGGCCGGTCGAAGTCGAGGTCGACAGGCTGTCGATGCTGCTCGTCGCGGTGCTCAGGCCCGTCGAGGTCGAGGTGGACAGGCTGTCGATGCTGCTGGTCGCAGTGCTCAGGCCGGTCGAAGTCGAGGTCGACAGACTGTTGATGCTGCTGGTGGCAGTACTCAGACCGGTCGAGGTGGAGGTCGACAGGCTGTTGATGCTGCTGGTCGCAGTGCTCAGACCGGTTGACGTCGAGGTCGACAGGCTGTTGATGCTGCTGGTCGCAGTGCTCAGACCGGTCGACGTCGAGGTCGACAGGCTGTTGATGCTGCTGGTGGCAGTGCTCAGGCCGGTCGACGTGGAAGTCGAGAGGCTGTCGATGCTGCTCGTTGCAGTGCTGAGGCCGGTCGAGGTCGAAGTCGACAGGCTGTTGATGCTGCTCGTCGCAGTGCTCAGACCCGTCGAAGTCGAGGTCGAGAGGCTGCTGACGGTGCTGTTCGTCGTGCTCAGGCCGGTCGACAGGCTGTTGATGCCGCTCGTGGCGGTGCTCAGGCCCGTCGAGGTCGAGGTGGACAGGCTATCAATGCTGCTCGTCGCGGTGCTGAGGCCGGTCGACGTGGAGGTCGACAGGCTGCTGATGCTGCTCGTGGCAGTGCTCAGGCCGGTCGAAGTCGAAGTCGACAGGCTGTTGATGCTGCTCGTGGCGGTGCTCAGACCGGTCGACGTGGATGTCGACAGGCTGCTGATGCTGCTCGTCGCCGTGCTCAGGCCAGTCGACGTGGAAGTCGAGAGGCTGTCGATGCTGCTCGTTGCAGTGCTCAGACCGGTCGAAGTCGAGGTCGACAGGCTGTTGATGCTGCTCGTGGCGGTGCTCAGACCGGTAGAAGTGGACGTCGACAGGCTGCTGATGCTGCTCGTCGCAGTGCTCAGGCCAGTCGACGTGGAAGTCGAGAGGCTATCGATGCTGCTCGTGGCGGTGCTCAGACCCGTCGACGTGGACGTCGAGAGGCTGCTGACAGTGCTGTTGGTCGTGCTCAGGCCGGTCGACAGGCTGCTGATGCCGCTGGTTGCAGTGCTCAAGCCGGTCGAGGTCGAAGTCGAGAGGCTGTCGATACTGCTGGTCGCAGTGCTCAGGCCGGTCGAGGTGGAGGTCGACAGGCTGTTGATGCTGCTTGTTGCTGTGCTCAGACCCGACGAGGTCGACGTCGACAAGCTGTTGATGCTGCTCGTCGCCGTACTCAGACCGGTCGACGTGGACGTCGACAGACTGCTGACGGTGCTGTTGGTCGTGCTCAGGCCGGTCGACAGGCTGTTGATGCTGCTGGTGGCGGTGCTCAGACCCGACGAGGTCGACGTCGACAAGCTGTTGATGCTGCTCGTCGCCGTACTCAGACCGGTCGACGTAGAAGTCGACAGACTGCTGACGGTGCTGTTGGTCGTCCTTAGGCCGGTCGACAGGCTGTTGATGCTGCTGGTGGCGGTGCTCAGGCCAGTCGACGTGGAAGTCGAGAGGCTGTCGATGCTGCTCGTTGCAGTGCTCAGACCGGTCGAGGTGGAAGTCGACAGGCTGTTGATGCTGCTCGTCGCGGTGCTCAACCCCGTCGACGTGGAGGTCGACAGGCTGTTGATGCTGCTCGTCGCCGTGCTCAACCCCGTCGACGTGGAGGTCGACAGGCTATTGACGCTGCTCGTGGCCGTGCTCAAGCCCGTGGAGGTCGAAGTCGACAGACTGCTGATGCTGCTGGTGGCCGTGCTCAGGCCAGTCGACGTGGAGGTCGACAGGCTGTCGATGCTGCTCGTGGCCGTGCTCAGGCCAGTCGACGTGGAGGTCGACAGGCTGCTGATGCCGCTGGTCGCGGTGCTCAAGCCGGTCGAAGTCGAGGTCGACAGGCTGTTGATGCTGCTCGTCGCGGTGCTCAGGCCCGTGGAGGTCGAAGTCGACAGGCTGCCGATGCTGCTGGTTGCGGTGCTCAGACCGGTCGAAGTGGAAGTCGACAGGCTGCTGATGCTGCTCGTCGCCGTGCTCAGACCCGTCGAGGTGGACGTGGACAGGCTGTCGATGCGGCTGTTTGCCGTACTCAGGCCGGTCGACGTGGAGGTCGACAAGCTGCTGATGCCGGTGGAAGTCGACGTGGACAGGCTGTTGATGCTGCTGGTTGCAGTGCTCAGGCCAGTCGAAGTCGAAGTCGACAGACTTGCAACAGCGCTGTTCGTGGTGCTCAGGCCGGTCGAGGTGGAGGTCGACAGGCTGTCGATGCTGCTGGTCGCCGTGCTCAGGCCGCTCGAGAGCGAAGCCGTGACGGTCTTCACCTGGGAGACGTTGACGGCATCCGTGTCCGCGCTGCCCGGGGCCACGCCGGTGATCACGCGGTTGCCGACGTTCAGTTCGCCCGACGCGTTCTGCTTGCTGGTCAGGCCGAAGGCGTCGTAGTTCGTCATCGCCGCGGCGCTGCGGCTGGCCGTGGAGTTCGCGCCCAGCGCCACGCTGTTGTCGCCGTTGGCGATGGCGTTCTGGCCGATGGCCACGCTGTTCGCGCCGATGGCCTGGCTGTCCGCGCCGGTGCTGTTGGCGTGGAAGTACTTCGTGCCGGTGTTGTAGATCGAGCTGACCGAAGAACTCAGGGTGCTCAGGTTGCTGTTGGTCGTGCTCAGGCCGGTCGACAGGCTGCCGATGCCGCTGGTGGCGGTGCTCAGGCCCGTGGAGGTCGAGGTCGACAGGCTGCTGATTCCGGTCGACGCTGAGGTGGACAGGCTGGCAACAGAGCTGTTCGTGGTGCTCAGGCCAGTCGACGTGGAAGTCGACAGGCTGCTGATGCCGGTCGACGCCGAGGTCGACAGGCTCGCAACGGAGCTGTTCGTGGTGCTCAGGCCCGTCGAGGTCGAGGCCGAGAGGCTGCTGATGCCGGTCGAAGCCGACGTGGACAGGCTGCCGATGCTGCTCGTCACTGTGCTCAGACCGGTGGAAGTCGAGGTCGAGAGGCTCGTAATGGAGCTGTTCGTGGTGCTCAGGCCGGTCGACGTCGAGGTCGACAAGCTGGCGATCGAGCTGTTGGTGGTGCTCAGGCCCGTCGAAGTCGAAGTCGACAGGCTGCTGATGCCAGTCGAAGCCGACGTGGACAGGCTGCCGATGCTGCTTGTCGCAGTGCTCAGGCCCGTGGAAGTCGAGGTCGACAGGCTCGCAACCGAGCTGTTGGTGCTGCTCAGGGCCGTCGAGAGGCTGCCGATGCTGCTCGCCGAGTTACTCAGGCCGGTCGACAGGCTGCTGACGGCGCTGTTGGTCGTGCTGAGACCGGTCGACAGGCTGCTGATGCCGGTGGAAGTCGAGGTGGACAGGCTGCCGATGTTGCTTGTCGCGGTGCTCAGGCCCGTGGAGGTCGAGGTCGACAGGCTCGCAACGGAACTGTTGGTGGTGCTCAGGCCCGTCGAGGTCGAGGTCGAGAGGCTGCTGATGCCGGTCGAAGCCGACGTGGACAGGCTGCCGATGCTGCTCGTGGCCGTGCTCAGGCCGGTCGAGGTCGAAGTCGACAGGCTGCCGATGCTGCTGGTGGCGGTGCTCAGCCCCGTCGAGGTGGAGGTCGACAGGCTGTTGATCCGGCTGGTCGCGGTGCTGAGCCCCGTGGAAGTCGAGGTCGACAGGCTGCTGACGGTGCTGTTGGTCGTGCTCAGGCCGGTCGAGAGGCTGACGATGCCCGTGGAGGTCGAGGTCGACAGGCTTGCGACCGAGCTGTTCGTGGTGCTCAGGCCGGTCGAGGTCGAGGTCGAGAGGCTGGTCAGGCTGCTGTTGGTGGTGCTCAGGCCGGTGGAAAGGCTCGATGCGGTGGTGCTCAGCTGCGCGACGGTCACGGCGTCGGTCGGCGCGGCGCCGTCGGCCAGGTTGGTGATGCGGCGGTTGGTCGCGGCCGTGCCGCCGCCGAACGAGACTTCGCCGCCGTTGGCCGTCTGCCCGGTCATGTAGGCGGCGCCGGTCGGGGCGGCCGCGCCCGTCACGCTGCCGTTGCCGATGGCCACGGCGTTGGCGTACTGCGCGATGGCCTTGTAGCCGATGGCCACGGCATTGGCGCCAGCCGCATTGGCCAGCGTGCCGATGGCCACCGTGCGCGTGTTCGACGCGAGCGCACCGGCACCGATCGCCAGGGCCTGCTGGGCCGATGCGTTGGCCGTATCGCCCAGCGCCACCGCCGACTGGCCGGTTGCGGTGGTGTTGTTGCCGAGCGCGACGGACTGTTGCGCCGCGAAGCCGTTCACGCCGATTGCGACGGATGCCACGGCGGAAGCGTTGGCGTTCCGGCCGATGGCCGTCGAGTCCTGGACGGCGCTTGCGCTGCTGCCGAGCGCGACGGCGCCCAGGGCCGTTGCGCGCGAGCTGTCGCCGAGGGCGACCGTGCCTGCGCCGATCGCGTTGGTGTTGTTGCCCATTGCGACGGCGCCCTGGCCGATCGCGTTGTTGGCATTGCCGATGGCCACCGCGCCGTTCGCGGCGGTCGTGCCGGCGGCGTCGCCTGCGGCCGTGCTGTCGGCACCCAACACCACGGCGCCGGTGCCGTTGGCGGTGTTGGGATCGCCGATGGCCACGGCGCCATTGCCCGTGGCCTTCTGGCCGCGCCCGATGGCGACTGCGCCCCCCGTGGCCGAGCCGCTGTTGGCGGTGGTGCCGCTGGAGCCGATCGCCACGTTCTGGCCCGTGCCGCCGCTGGTCACGCCATCGCCCTGAGCGATGCCGAAGGCGCCGTTCACCACGGCGCCGCGGCCGAGGGCGATGCCCGAAGTGGCGGTCGAAACGACCGAAGACTGGCCGCCGATGGCGATGGAGTCGGCGGCCGCCGCGGCTGCGCCGCCGGTGGCGTTGCCGCCGATGGCGGTCGAGCCCGCGCCGCTGGCTGCGGTGGCCGTGCCGATGGCCACTGCGTTCGAGCCTGAGCCGAGTGCATTGACGCCGAGGGCGAGCGTCGCATCGACCACCGAGGTCGTGTTCGGCGGCTTGACCGATGCGCCGTTGCCGATTGCGATGCTGCGGGTCGAGCGGTCGTCCGTCGCGGCATTGCCGCCGATGGCGATGCCCGCGTTCTGGGCCGAGACGCCGAACTGGTCGGCGGATGCGCCGGTGCCCAGCGCGATGCTGCCGCCCCAGCTGTTGGCGTTGGTGCCGATGGCCACCGAGTTGACGTCGGTGTTGGAGCCGATGGCGGCGTTCTTGCCGATGGCGATGGAGCCGTCGGCCCTGGCCAGGGCGGTGTTGCCCACCGCGACGGAGCTGTTGCCCAGGCCTGCCGCGCTGGAGCCGACCGCCACCGCGCTCGCGGCAGCTGCGTTGGCGTTGTTGCCGATGGCCGTCGCGCTGGCGCCGCTGGCGTTGGCACCGCTGGCGATCGCAACGGTATTCGTTCCGGAAACCTTGGAGCTGGCGCCGATGGCAACACCGCCATTGGAGCTCGCGGCAACGTTGGCGCCGTCGCCCTGCGCGATGCCGGAAACGCTGTTCACCACGGCGCCGCGGCCGACCGCGATACCCGAAGTCGCAGCCGCCGCCACGTTGGACTGGCCGCCGATGGCGATGCCGTCGGTCGCCGCGGAATTGGCGACGCCGCTGGCATTGCTGCCGACGGCGATGGAACCGGTGCTCGATGCCGTGGTCCCGTTGCCGGCTGCGAGCGAGTTCTGGCCGGAGGCCTTGGCGCCCACGCCGAATGCGGTCGCGCCCTGCGCGGTGGCGCTGGTGCCGTTGTTGCCGATGGCCAGCGTGTTCGTGGCGGTGGCCGAGGTCTGTCCGCCGACGGCGGTCGAATCCTGCCCCGTGGCCTTGGCGCCCGTGCCGATCGCGGTCGAGTCGCCCAGGGAGGCCGCGGTGCCGCTCGCATTGGCGCCCCAGCCGATGGCCAGGTTGCTGGAACCGACACTGGCGGCATTGGCGTTCAGTCCAATGGCGATGCCGTTGACGCCCTGCGCACTGGCCGCATTGCCGACGGCCACGCTGCTGGTGCCGATCGCGTTGGCGGCGGAACCGAGGGCGGTGCTGTTGTCGCCGGCGCTGCGAGCATTGAAGCCGGCGGCCAGGCTCGTGATGCCGGTGGCCTGGGCCTGGTGGCCCAGCGCGGTGGCGAGCTTGTTGGCCACCGCCGCCATGCCGATGGCCGTGGCGCCCGCGCCCTGGGCGGTGGTGAAGGAGCCGATCGTCGTCACGCCCAGGAAGTTGCCGCCGTTCGAGGAGCAGCCGGCGACCGTCGACCACACGCCCGAGCCATCGACCGGGGCGACGGTCGCCCCGTACGCCGTCGTGCCATCGGGGCCGGTGCCGCCGCCGGTCACGCAGGTGCCCGACGGCCCGAGCACCGAGGCCCCCGCATGCGGGCCAAAGGCCATGGAGGCGATCGCCAGACCGATTGCCGCGACCGTGGCGGTCACGCTGGAACCGCTTCGCTTGCCGCGCGCCGAGGTGATCTCCGATGCCGCCACCCAGGCGCCAAGGGATTCATTCCATATGCTTCTGTAAGACTTGTTCATGTGACTTTCGGCTCGCGGTGTGGACGGATTCGGATAGCGGAAATGCGATGCTTCCTGCCTCAGGCTCCATCGCGGAGGCGCCCAATACGGCACCTCAATTACAAGAATGGTGGAATGTACGGAGTTGTTTACATTTCCGATGCACCGCAGCATTCTTCAAAATCAACTCTGATGATTTAGTTCACAAAAATTTCAAAAAGCGTCCTCTCTTGCATGCCAGAAGCGGTCGTCGAACGTTGAAACAGGGTTCCAATTGAAGCCATGCAGACGTCCAACTCCATTCATTTGCATCGAACACCTCCCATCTGGCGGTCTTTTCCAGGCGTTCTCGGTGATGCCGCACAGCGGTTCGCTTTTCGATTTCTTTGAATGCAAAGGTCTGCCGTGAAATTAAAATCGTGAAATTGATCACGACCCAATAGCAAGCCTCGTGACTTTTTTCACGCAAATGAGCCCACCTCCGGCAATTAACATTTAAGAAACAATTCAAATGTCTCTCGCCCCAAGGCTGCGCATCGGAATCACCATCGGCCTCCATCACGAGGCCGAAACGCTGTGGAACAACGGGATCAAGCAGAACGCCGTGTTCCTGGCGGAGGCGCTGAAGCACTGCCCGACCGTGGCCTCGGTGGTGCTCGTTAACACCACGGCCGTCCCGATCACCCAGGCCCTGCCCTGGGACCAGGCACGCTGGCCCACCGTGACCTTCGAGGCGGCCAAGGACAGCGTGGACGTGCTGATCGAGCTCGGAGGCCAGATCGACGCGGCGCAGACCGACTACCTCAAGCAGCGCGGCGCGCGGCTGGTGTCGTACTGCTGCGGCTTCGAATATGTGCACGCCATGGAGGCGATGCTGTTCAGCAAGCCGCTCTGGGGACAGAACCTGTTCGTCAACCAGCGCTACGACGACATCTGGATGGTTCCGCAGGTGGCCAACATCAGCCAGCCGTACTTCGAGGTGCTGCGCCGGGCCGATGCGCGCCCGGTGCCCTTCGTGTGGAGTCCGGTGTTCCTGGACGAGCGCACGCGCGGCCTGCCCGATGCCGGCGTCTACCAGCCGAAGGCCGGCCCGCGCCGGTTGAGCGTGATGGAGCCGAACATCAACGTGGTGAAGTTCTGCCTCTACCCGGTGCTGATCGCCGAGTTGGCCTACCGGGCGCGGCCCGAGGCCATCGCGCTGCTGCAGGTCACCAATGCCGAGCGGCTGGCGAAGGAGAACATGGAGTTCATCACGCTGATGAACCAGCTCGACCTGGTGCGCCAGCACAAGGCGGTCTTCCTGGGCCGGCACGAAACGCCCGTGTTCCTCGCGCAGAACACCGACATCGTGGTCTCGCACCAGTGGGAGAACCCGCTGAACTACTTCTACCTGGAGACCTGCTGGCAGGGCTACCCGCTGGTGCACAACGCCCACCTGTGCGCGGACCTGGGCTACTACTACCAGGGCAACGACGTGTCCGGCGCCAGCACCCGCGTGGTCGAGGCCATCGACACGCACGACGCGCAGGCCGGGGCGTACCGCGAGCGCCAGCGCAGCCTGATCGGCCGCTACCTTCCCGGCAACGCCGCGGCCACCGAGGTCTACGACACCCTGCTGCTCGGCCTGATGCGGCGCGCGGCCCGATAAGCCCGGCAGTCACCCGGCCAACGACAAGCGAACGGAACCGACATGCTCAACCCATCCGAACTCCGGCAGTTCTTCCCAGTGATCGTGACGCCAAGCCACGACGGCAAGGTCTTCCTGAACTACGTCAACTCCATGCTGAACTTCGCCGTGCAGGCCGAGCGTGCCGGCATGCGGCTGCAGGTGTTCACGCACCAGGGCGAGAGCCTGGTGACGCGCGCGCGGAACAACTGCGTGGCCCAGTTCCTGGCCAATCCGCAGTGGACGCACCTTTTCTGGGTCGACGCCGACATCGGCTTCTCGGCGCAGGCGGCCTTCCGCCTGCTGCTGTCGGGCTACGACGTCGCGGCGGGGGTCTACCCGCTGAAGCGGGAGAACTGGCCCGAAGGCGGCGTAGCCGCTGGCACGACGCAGCAGCAGTTCGAGTCCACCTTCACCCGCTACACGGTCAACGCCCAGGCATCCGCGACCACCTCGCGGGTCGAACTGGAGGTGCAGCCCGACGGCTTCATGAAGATGACCGAGGCGCCGACCGGCTTCATGGTGATCAGGCGCCGGGTGTTCGAGCGGCTGATAGCGAGCTACCCCGAGCTGCGCTACGTGCCCGACAGCATCGGCGAGGCCGACCTGGGCCTGCACTACCGCTTCTTCGACGTCATGGTCGATCCGCAGACGCGGCGCTACCTGTCGGAGGACTACGGCTTCTGCCGCCTCTGGACGGGGCTGGGCGAGTCGATCTACATCGACGCCAACTCCAACCTCTCCCACCAGGGCGCCAAGCTGTACCGCGGCGACTTCGCAAACTCGCTGCTGAACGCCCTGCCCCATGCGGTCGGCGGCCCGGCCGGCGCGGCGATGGTGCTCACGGGGCAGGAGTACCTGCAGCCCAACCAGCCTTCGCCCTGAAAAAGAAAAAGCCCCGCAGAAGCGAGGCTTGCGGGGCTCGTTTCATCGGGCGATCCGCAGATCACCCCGGGAGAGCCCGATCAGGCCGCGACCGTATCCGCCACGCCCTTGTAGTCCTCGATCTTGTCGAAGTTCAGGTACTGGTAGATCTTGTCGCCGTTGCTGTTGATCACGCCGATATCGGCCATGTACTCCTCGCGCGTCGGGATGCGGCCGAGCTTCGAGCAGATGGAGGCCAGTTCCGCCGAGCCCAGGTACACGTTGGTGTTCTTGCCCAGGCGGTTCGGGAAGTTGCGGGTGCTGGTCGACATGACGGTGGCGCCTTCGCGCACCTGGGCCTGGTTGCCCATGCACAGCGAGCAGCCGGGCATTTCGGTGCGGGCGCCTGCATTGCCGAACACGCCGTAGTGGCCCTCCTCGGTGAGCTGCTGGGCGTCCATCTTGGTCGGCGGCGCGATCCACAGCTTGACCGGGATGTCGCGCTTGCCTTCCAGCAGCTTCGACGCTGCGCGGAAGTGGCCGATGTTGGTCATGCACGAGCCGATGAACACCTCGTCGATCTTCGCGCCGGCCACGTCCGACAGCGTCTTCACGTCGTCGGGGTCGTTCGGGCAGGCCACGATCGGCTCGTGGATGTCGGCCAGGTCGATCTCGATGACGGCCGCATATTCGGCATCGTCGTCGCCCTTGAGCAGCTGCGGGTCCTTCAGCCAGGCTTCCTGCGCGGCGATGCGGCGCTGCAGCGTGCGGGCGTCGGCATAGCCCTCGGCGATCATCCACTTCATCAGCGTGATGTTGCTGTTGATGTACTCGATGATCGGTTCCTTGTTCAGGTGCACCGTGCAGCCGGCAGCCGAGCGTTCGGCCGAAGCGTCGCTCAGCTCGAAGGCCTGTTCCACCTTCAGGTCGGGCAGGCCCTCGATCTCGAGGATGCGGCCCGAGAAGATGTTCTTCTTGCCCTTCTTCTCGACCGTCAGCAGGCCGGACTTGATGGCGTACAGCGGAATCGCGTTGACCAGGTCGCGCAGCGTGACGCCGGGCTGCATCTTGCCCTTGAAGCGCACGAGCACCGATTCGGGCATGTCCAGCGGCATCACGCCGGTGGCGGCCGCGAAGGCCACGAGGCCCGAGCCGGCCGGGAAGCTGATGCCGATGGGGAAGCGGGTGTGGCTGTCGCCGCCGGTGCCCACGGTGTCGGGCGTCAGCAGGCGGTTGAGCCACGAGTGGATCACGCCGTCGCCCGGGCGCAGCGAAACGCCGCCGCGGGTGCTGATGAAGTCGGGCAGCTCGTGGTGCATCTTCACGTCCACCTTCTTCGGATAGGCGGCGGTGTGGCAGAACGACTGCATCACGAGGTCGGCCGAGAAGCCCAGGCAGGCCAGGTCCTTCAGCTCGTCGCGCGTCATCGGGCCGGTGGTGTCCTGCGAGCCGACCGAGGTCATCTTGGGTTCGCAGTACGTGCCGGGGCGCACGCCCTGGCCTTCAGGCAGGCCGCAGGCGCGGCCGACCATCTTCTGCGCCAGCGAGAAGCCCTTCTTGGTGTCGACCGGGCTTTGCGGCAGGCGGAACAGCGTCGATGCGGGCAGGCCCAGGGCCTCGCGCGCCTTGGCCGTCAGGCCGCGGCCGATGATCAGCGGAATGCGGCCGCCGGCGCGCACTTCGTCGAACAGCACGTCGCTCTTGACCTTGAATTCGGCGATGACCTTGCCGTCCTTCAGCGCCTTGCCTTCATAGGGGCGCAGTTCGACGACGTCGCCGGTGTCCATCTGGCTCACGTCGAGCTCGATGGGCAGCGCGCCCGCGTCTTCCATGGTGTTGTAGAAGATCGGGGCGATCTTCGTGCCCAGGCACACGCCGCCGAAGCGCTTGTTGGGAATGAAGGGGATGTCTTCGCCCGTGAACCACAGCACCGAGTTGGTGGCCGACTTGCGGCTGGAGCCGGTGCCGACCACGTCGCCGACGTAGGCGACCTGGTGGCCCTTGTCCTTGAGCGACTCGATGAACTTGACCGGGCCGCGCTTGCCGTCTTCCTCGGGCTGGAACGCGGTGCCTTCACGCTTGTTCTTGAGCATGGCCAGCGCGTGCATCGGGATGTCGGGACGCGTGGTGGCGTCGGGCGCGGGCGAGAGGTCGTCGGTGTTGGTCTCGCCGGGCACCTTGAAGACCGTGATGGTCAGGCTCTGCGGCACTTCGGGACGGCTGGTGAACCACTCGGCATCGGCCCAGCTCTGCAGCACGCCCTTGGCGTTGGCATTGCCCTTGTCGGCCTTTTCCTTGACGTCGTGGAACTGGTCGAACATCAGCAGGGTCTTCTTCAGGCCTTCGGCCGCCACGGCGCCGACTTCGGCGTCGTCGAGCAGGTCGATCAGGGGACTGATGTTGTAGCCGCCGAGCATGGTGCCGAGCAGTTCGGTGGCGCGGGCGCGCGAAATGAACTCGCTCTTCTCGGTGCCGTGGGCCACGGCCGCGAGGTAGCTCGCCTTGACCTTGGCGGCGTCGTCGACGCCGGCAGGCACGCGGTGGGTGAGCAGGTCCAGCAGGAAGGCGCCGTCCTTCGCGTTCGCGCTCTTGAGGAGCTCGATCGCTTCAGAGGTCTGCTTCGCGCTCAGGGGCAGCGGCGGGATACCGAGCGCGGCGCGTTCGGCAACATGGTCAACGTAGGCTTGCAACATCTTCTTTTCTCCGGAAACTGGGCTGGCGGGCATGCGGGGCGGCTCCGGCGGTCAAGCAAGAGCCGCGCCGCACCCCACCGGGGTAGGGACGCTTACTTCTTCTCGCCGTCGGCGCCGTCGAACAGGGCCTTGGGCGGGTTCTTCTTCATTTCTGCGGCAAACGCGATCTGGGCTTCGGTCTGGCATTCGTCTGCGATGCGCAGGCCGGCCTTCTGATTCATCAGCATCGACTTGTTGCCGAGCTGGAGCCACATGGCGCCGGCGCGCGGGTCTTCGAGGCGGATGGCGCCGGTGCGGCTTTCGACCGGGTGCATGCGGTACTTCTGGCCCTTGGTGCTGACGGTGAAGAAGCCGGGCTTCTTCTCGTCGGCCGTGACGGTCACGTCGGCGCCGAGTTCGCACTGGGCCTTGCCGAGCGACACGCGCTTGGCGACTTCGAGATCGGCGTCGCTGAGGACGATGTTGGTGTCATCGCTGATCGGCGTGACTTCTTCCACCGCCTTGGCGGCCTTGCGGGTGACCTGGCGCTTCGGGGGCGCCTTCTTTGTCGTCTCGGCCTTGGCCGCGGGCTTGGCCGGCGTCGTGCTCTGTGCCACGGCCGCGAGCGGCAGTGCCAGGGCGACAGCGGCGATCAGGGCAATTTTCTTCATGTGTGGGTTTCCTTGAGGCTGGGTTCGAAGGTTTCGTTTCAGGAGGCCGCGAATGCAAACCAGGCTTTCGCCTCGGAGGGCAACGCGCGCCCTGTTGCGTGGGCACGCGTCAGTACCTGCCAGAAATGGCGGTAGCTCGCGCGGTCGTGCAATGTGCCATCAATTTGTGTCGGAGCCCAATCCGCGGCGGCCGCCTTTACAAGGATTTTTGTGGCAATTTGAATCTGCGACTCGTCCGGCGCGAAGGCTTCGAGGATGGGCCGGATCTGGTTCGGATGGATGCTCCACATGCGCGTGTAGCCGAATTCCGTGGCAGCCCTGCGGGCCGCCGTGCGCATGGCGCCGGCGTCGTTGAACTCGGTGACCACGCAGTGCGACGGCACCTTGCCGTAGGCGTGCGCGGCCGAGGCGATGGCCAGCTTGGCGCGCACCACCAGCGGGTGGCTGAACTGCCCTGCCGCGCCCATGCCGTCGGCCGGGATGGCGCCGGCATGCGCCGAGACGAAATCCATGAGCCCGAAGCTCAGTGACTGCACGCGCGGATGCGCGGCAATCTCGAAGGCGTTGTGCACCGCCAGCGGCGATTCGATCAGCACGTGCAGCGGCAGCTCGCCGGCATCCGCCGCGTCGAGGGCAGCTACAGCCTGATGCACATCGGCCACCGATTCGACCTTGGGCACCATCAGGTGGCTCAGGCGCGAGCCGGCGCGGCCGGCGATGGTGACCACGTCGCCCGCGAAGGCCGGGTGGTCGACCGGATGCACGCGAACGCCGACGCGCATGCCGGGCTTCGCGGCCAGCGCGAGCTCGGTGACGAGCGCTGCGTGATCGGCCTCACCGCCCACGGGAGCGCCGTCTTCGCAGTCGAGGGTGACGTCGAATACGCAGGCGCCGAACTCCTCGGCCATCTCGGCCTGGAGCGCGAGGCTCTTCTTCATGCGGGCCTCGACGCCGCTGTAGTGGTCGCAAACGGGCAGCGCCACCGCGCCGGCCTGTGCGCCGAGCAGCACTTCAGCGGGGTGGGCCGTCTTCGTCATGCCTTGTCACTCTTCCCGTTCTTCTGCGCGACGATGAACATGCGCGGAAAGGCCAGCAGGCGCTTGCCGTCGGTGCGCACCGGGTACGCCTCGTCCACGCGCCGCTGGTATTCGGCGAGATAGCTCGCCTGCAGGTCGGGCGGCAGGCGGTCGACGAAGGGTTTCAGGCCGGTGCCGCGCACCCATTCGACGATGGAGGCCGCATCGGCCATGCGGTGCTGGTAGATGGTGTGCCACACATCGACGTGCGGCGCGATCGGCGCCAGCAGGTCGTAGTAGCCGCGCAGGTCGAGCAGCAGCGTGCGGAGCCTGTCGGCGTCGCCGATGGGTTCGGCCCACGGCGCCTCGGCCGCGAGCGCGCGCATCAGGCGATGCGTGGGCTCCTGGCGGTTGTCGGGCATCTGGATGGCGAGCACGCCACCCGGCGCCAGCGCGTCGAACAGGCGCAGGATCAGCTTCTCGTGATCGGGCACCCATTGCAGGGACGCGTTGGCATAGATGAGGTCGGGCGCTTCTTCTTTCGATCGCGGCGCCCAGGTCGCGATGTCGCTCAGCTCGAAGCGCGCCTGCGGCAGCCGCTCGCGCGCGCTGACCAGCATGGCTTCGGAGTTGTCGGTCCCGAGGACCTGCGCCTTCGGGAACCGGTTGACCAACAGCTCGGTGGAGTTGCCCGGGCCGCAGCCGAGGTCGACCACGCGTGCCGCCTCGGTCAGCGGCACCCGCGCGAGGAGTTCCTGCGCGGGACGGGTGCGCTCGTCCTCGTAGCGGCGGTAGAGCGCGGGGTTCCAGTCGAGCATGCTGGTCGGAGGACTGGCTTGCTTACAGCAGGTGGGCGACGCCGGCCTGCTCGTCCTGCAGTTCCTTCAGCGTCTTGTTGATGCGTTCCTGGCTGAATGCGTCGATCTCCAGGCCTTCGACGATCTTGTACTTGCCGTTCTCGGTGGTGACCGGGAAGCCGAAGATCACGTCCTTCGGAATGCCGTATTCGCCGTTGGAGGGCACGCCCATGGTGACCCACTTGCCGTTGGAGCCCAGGGCCCAGTCGCGCATGTGGTCGATGGCTGCGTTGGCGGCCGATGCTGCCGACGACAGGCCGCGGGCTTCGATGATGGCGGCGCCGCGCTTGCCCACGGTGGGCAGGAAGGTGTCGGCATTCCAGACCTGGTCGTTGATCAGGTCCTTGACGCCCTTGCCGCCGACGGTGGCGAAGCGGTAGTCGGCGTACATCGTGGGCGAGTGGTTGCCCCAGACGGTGAGCTTCTCGATGTCGCCCACTGCGGTGCCGGTCTTGGCGGCGATCTGGCTGGCGGCGCGGTTGTGGTCCAGGCGCAGCATGGCGGTGAAGTTCTCGCGCGGCAGGCTGGGCGCGCTCTTCATGGCGATGTAGGCGTTGGTGTTGGCGGGGTTGCCGACCACGAGCACCTTGACGTCGCGGCTGGCGACCTGGTCGAGCGCCTTGCCCTGTGCCGTGAAGATCTGGGCGTTGGCAGCCAGCAGGTCGGCGCGCTCCATGCCGGGGCCGCGGGGACGGGCACCGACCAGCAGGGCGTAGTCGGCGTCCTTGAAGGCCACCAGCGGGTCGCCGGTGGGAATCACGCCGGCCAGCAGCGGGAAGGCGCAGTCTTCGAGCTCCATGATCACGCCCTTGAGCGCCTTCTGGGCCTTCTCGTCGGGGATCTCGAGCAGTTGCAGGATGACCGGCTGGTCTTTGCCGAGCATTTCACCGGAGGCGATACGGAACAGCAGGGCGTAACCGATTTGACCGGCGGCACCGGTGACGGCAACGCGGACGGGCTTTTTGCTCATGGGAAGACTCCAGAAGGTAATGAAACGGTGTCGGCGCTCTCGTGGGGCGCCAGGGGTTCTGCGGGATGAAATACCTTCCCGCAGCGCGAGACCGGCAGCATTTTAAGCCGATTCGATGAGCCCCGTCTTATGTCTTATATAAGATATCCTCTCGGGGTCCGCCAAGGCGCACCCCACCGCTGCCATGAACACGCCCACCCCTTTCGACGAGCCCGCGACGCCGTCCTTCAGTCCGCTCTACCAGCAGATCAAGACCCTGATCCTGCAGAGCCTGCAGGCGGGCGAGTGGAAACCGGGCGAGCCCATCCCCAGCGAGATGGACCTGGCGGTGCGCTACCGCGTGAGCCAGGGCACGGTGCGCAAGGCCATCGACGAGCTCGCGGCCGAGAACCTCGTGGTGCGCCGCCAGGGCAAGGGCACCTTCGTCGCCACGCATGCCGAGCAGCATGTGCAATACCGCTTCCTCAAGCTCGTGCCCGACGAGGGCGACCCGAGCACCGAGGGCCCGGCCGTTCGCACCATCGTCGACTGCAAGCGCCTGCGCGCATCTGCCGACGTGGCGCGCGCACTCGGCCTGCGCACCGCCGACGCCGTGCTGCAGGTACGCCGCGTACTTGCCTACGGCGGCGTGCCCACCATCCTCGAAGACCTCTGGCTGCCCGGCGCGCCCTTCAAGGGCCTCACCGCCGAGCGGCTGCGCGCATGGCCCGGCCCGATGTACGCGCTCTTCGAAACCGAGTTCGGCGTGCGCATGGTGCGCGCGGAAGAAAAGATCCGCGCCGTGCTGCCCGATGCCGAACAGGCCGCGCTGCTCGACGTGCCGCCGCAGATGCCCCTGCTGAGCGTGGAACGCGTGGCGCACACCTACCATGACACGCCGATGGAGCTGCGCCGCGGCCTCTATCGCACCGACACGCACCATTACAGGAACCAGCTGGGCTGACCGCGATGCAGATGAACGCCGAACACAGGTGCGCCAGCGCGCGCATGCAACGTGAGCATTGCGCTACGAAGTCAATAGCATCCGACTGCAACGGTGCAGTGACTCGCATGCGTCCGCAGCGCGATGGTGCATTGCAATAGAATTTTGCGTTGTTTGCACTTCCCATAAGAAACAAAAGCGTTCGCCCTCAGAACAAGCAACAAGCCAACAAGTCACAAAAGCCACGAAAGCCATCCCCCAATGACAGAGCTTGCAACTCCTCCCCGGCCCAAGCGTCGCGAATTCCGCAACATCAACGCCTTCACCGACCTGACCACCTACCGGCTTCCGCCGGCCGGCATCGTGTCGATCCTGCACCGCGTCAGCGGCGTGCTGATGTTCCTGCTGATGCCGTTCATCATCTGGATGTTCGACACCTCGCTGTCCTCCGACTATTCGTTCGCCCGCTTCAAGGCCGCCTTCAACAGCGGCCTTGGTTTCGTTCCGGGGTGGTTCTTCAAGCTCGTGGCGCTCGCGCTCATCTGGGCCTACCTGCACCACTTCATCGCCGGCCTGCGCCACCTCTGGATGGACGTGAGCCACTCCGCGGTGAACAAGGAGTTCGGCAACAGCTCCGCCATCTTCACGCTGGCCGCGAGCGTCATTCTCACGCTGGCGCTCGGCGCCAAGCTGTTCGGCCTGTACTGAGAAGGAGCCAACCATGTCTGTGAATTACGGCTCCAAGCGCGTCGTCGTCGGCGCCCACTACGGTCTGCGCGACTGGCTCAGCCAGCGCATCACGGGTTGCCTGATGGCGCTCTTCACGATCATCCTGCTCGCGCAGCTGATCTTCACCCGCGGCCCCATCGGCTACGACCTGTGGGCCGGCATCTTCGCCGCGCAGTGGATGAAGGTCCTGACCTTCTCCGTGATCGTCGCCCTGCTCTACCACGTATGGGTCGGCATGCGCGACGTGTGGATGGACTACGTCCAGCCCGTCGCCATCCGTCTCGTGCTGCAAGTTTTCACCATCGTCTGGCTTGTCGGTTGTGCGGGTTGGGCCATTCAAGTGCTTTGGAAGATCTGACCCACCATGACCTACACAAAAGAAAAAATCACCAAGCGCAAGTTCGACGTCGTGATCGTCGGTGCCGGCGGCTCCGGCATGCGCGCCTCGCTGCAACTCGCCCGTGCCGGCCTCAACGTGGCCGTGCTCTCCAAGGTGTTCCCGACCCGCTCGCACACCGTCGCCGCGCAAGGCGGCGTGGGCGCGTCGCTCGGCAACATGAGCGAGGACAACTGGCACTACCACTTCTACGACACGATCAAGGGCTCCGACTGGCTCGGTGACCAGGACGCGATCGAGTTCATGTGCCGCGAAGCACCGAAGGTCGTGTACGAGCTCGAGCACTTCGGCATGCCCTTCGACCGCAACCCCGACGGCACCATCTACCAGCGTCCGTTCGGCGGCCACACGGCCAACTACGGCGAGAAGCCCGTGCAGCGCGCCTGCGCCGCGGCCGACCGCACCGGCCACGCGATGCTGCACACGCTCTACCAGAAGAACGTCGAGGCACGCACCCAGTTCTTCGTCGAATGGATGGCGCTCGACCTCATCCGCGACGAGGAAGGCGACGTGGTCGGCGTGACCGCGCTCGAAATGGAAACCGGCGACCTGCACATCCTGCAGGCCAAGACCGTGCTGCTGGCCACCGGCGGCGCTGGCCGCATCTTCCAGGCTTCGACTAACGCCTTCATCAACACCGGCGACGGCCTCGGCATGGCCGCGCGCTCGGGCATCCCGCTGCAGGACATGGAGTTCTGGCAGTTCCATCCGACCGGCGTGGCCGGCGCGGGCGTGCTGCTGACCGAAGGCTGCCGAGGCGAAGGCGCGATCCTGCTGAACAGCAACGGCGAACGCTTCATGGAGCGCTATGCGCCCACGCTGAAGGACCTGGCGCCGCGCGACTTCGTCTCGCGCTCGATGGACCAGGAAATCAAGGAAGGCCGCGGCTGCGGTCCCAACAAGGACTACGTGCTGCTCAAGCTCGATCACCTTGGCGCGGACACCATCCACAAGCGCCTGCCCTCGGTGTACGAGATCGGCGTCAACTTCGCCAACGTCGACATCACGAAGGAACCGATTCCCGTCGTGCCGACCATCCACTACCAGATGGGCGGCATCCCTACCAACATCCACGGCCAGGTCGTGGTGCAGAAGGGCGAGGACAACAGCGCCGTGGTGAACGGCCTCTACGCCGTCGGCGAATGCTCCTGCGTGAGCGTCCACGGCGCCAACCGCCTGGGCACCAACTCGCTGCTCGACCTGCTGGTGTTCGGCCGTGCCGCCGGCAACCACATCGTCGAGTTCGCCGACAAGCTCAAGGAACACAAGCCCCTGCCCAACGACGCGGCCGACCGCACGCTGGAGCGCCTGAACCGCCTCGAAGCCTCCACCGGCGGCGAGTACGCGCAGGACGTGGCCGGCGAGATCCGCGCCGTCATGCAGCAGCATGCCGCCGTGTTCCGCAAGCAGGCCTCGATGGACGAAGGCGTGGTCAAGATCGCCGCCGTGCGCGAGCGCGTCAAGGCCATCGGCCTGAAGGACAAGTCGAAGGTGTTCAACACCGCCCGCATCGAAGCCCTGGAAGTCGACAACCTGATCGAAGTGGCGCAGGCCACCATGGTCTCGGCTGCTGCCCGCAAGGAATGCCGCGGTGCCCACACCGTGGAAGACTACGAGCGCCCGGCCGACGATCCGGTCGCACCGCTGGGCCGCGACGACGCCAACTGGATGAAGCACACGCTCTGGTACAGCGCCGACAACCGCCTCTCGTACAAGCCGGTCAAGCTGCAGCCGCTCACCGTGGCCTCGGTTCCGCCGAAGGTCCGCACGTTCTAAGCGAGCGGCTCACAGCCAGCTCACACAAAGCATTCACAAGGTCACTACGATGAAGCGCACATTCCAGATTTACCGCTACGACCCGGACAAGGACGCCAAGCCCTACATGCAGACGGTCGAGATCGAACTCGACGGCCACGAGCGCATGCTGCTCGACGCGCTCATGAAGCTCAAGGCGCAAGACCCGACGCTGTCGTTCCGCCGCTCGTGCCGCGAAGGCGTCTGCGGCTCCGATGCGATGAACATCAACGGCAAGAACGGCCTGGCCTGCCTGACCAACATGAACACGCTCAAGGGCACCGTGGTGCTCAAGCCGCTGCCGGGCCTGCCCGTCATCCGCGACCTGATCGTGGACATGACCCAGTTCTTCAAGCAGTACAACTCGATCAAGCCCTACCTGCAGAACGACAGCGTGCCGCCCGAGAAGGAACGCCTGCAGTCGCCCGAGGAGCGAGAAGAGCTCAACGGCCTGTACGAGTGCATCCTTTGCGCGAGCTGCTCCACGAGCTGCCCGAGCTTCTGGTGGAACCCCGACAAGTTCGTCGGCCCCGCCGGCCTGCTGCAGGCCTACCGCTTCATCGCCGACAGCCGCGACGAAGCCACCGCCGAGCGCCTGGACAACCTGGAAGACCCATACCGCCTCTTCCGCTGCCACACGATCATGAACTGCGTGGACGTGTGCCCCAAGAGCCTGAACCCGACCAAGGCCATCGGCAAGATCAAGGAATTGATGGTGCGTCGCGCCATCTGAGCCCCGCGGTCCAGCAGTTCTTCAGAAAGTCACCATGCAACCCGTCGCCGACTCCCGGGAGCTGCTCAGCGAACGCGCGCTGAGCAAGCTCAAATGGCGCTGCCGGCGCGGGCTGCTCGAGAACGACCTGTTCATCGCCCGCTTCTTCGAGCGGCACGAATCCCGCATGACCGTGGGTCAGGCGGGAGCGATGGAGACATTGATGGACCTGTCGGACAACGACCTCCTCGACCTCCTTCTTCGCAGAAAGGAGCCCGAGCCCGAATGGGCCGGGGCCGAGGTGGTCGCATTGCTGCAGCTCATGCGCACTGACGGCGCGCAGCGCCCTGCAATTTCTCCTTCGTCCTGAATCCACCTCTGAAAGTAAACCGAAATGAAAGCATCCGATACCAAGGCCACGCTGTCGTTCAGCAACGGCGGCGACAGCGTCGAACTGCCGATCTACAAGGGCACCGTCGGCCCCGACGTGATCGATATCCGCAAGCTGTATGCGCAGACCGGCATGTTCACGTACGACCCGGGCTTCATGTCGACCGCCGCCTGCCAGTCGGCCATCACGTACATCGATGGCGACAAGGGCGAGCTGCTGTACCGCGGCTACCCCATCGAGCAGCTCGCGACCAATTGCGACTTCCTCGAGACCTGCCACCTGCTGCTGTACGGTGAACTGCCGGACGCAGCCAAGAAGGCCAACTTCACGAAGCTCGTGACCAACCACACGATGGTCAACGAGCAGATGCAGTTCTTCCTGCGCGGCTTCCGCCGCGACGCGCACCCGATGGCCATCATGACCGGCCTGGTGGGCGCCCTGTCGGCCTTCTATCACGACAGCACGGACATCAACAATCCCGAGCACCGCGAGATCGCCGCGATCCGCCTGATCGCGAAGATGCCCACGCTCGTGGCCATGGCCTACAAGTACACGATCGGCCAGCCGTACATGTACCCGAAGAACGAACTCAGCTATGCAGGCAACTTCCTGCACATGATGTTCGCCACGCCGTGCGAGGAATACAAGGTGAACCCGGTGCTCGAGCGCGCGCTCGACCGCATCTTCATCCTGCACGCAGACCACGAGCAGAACGCCTCGACCTCGACGGTGCGCCTGTGCGGCTCGTCGGGCACGAACCCCTTCGCGGCCATCGCGGCCGGCGTGGCCTGCCTCTGGGGCCCTGCCCACGGCGGCGCCAACGAAGCGGCGCTGAACATGCTCTACGACATCCAGAAGGAAGGTGGCGTGGAGAAGATCGGCGAGTTCATCAAGAAGGTCAAGGACAAGAACTCGAACGTCAAGCTGATGGGCTTCGGCCACCGCGTGTACAAGAACTACGACCCGCGCGCCAAGCTGATGCAGGAAACCTGCAACGAAGTGCTGACCGAGCTGGGCCTGGAAAAGGACCCGCTGTTCGCGCTGGCCAAGCAGCTCGAGAAGATCGCCCTGGAAGACGAGTACTTCGTGTCGCGCAAGCTGTACCCGAACGTCGACTTCTACTCGGGCATCGTGCAGCGCGCCATCGGCATCCCGGTGCCGCTGTTCACCGCGATCTTCGCGCTGGCCCGCACGGTCGGCTGGATCGCCCAGCTGAACGAAATGATCGGCGACCCCGAGTACAAGATCGGCCGCCCGCGCCAGCTGTTCGAAGGCTCGCCGAAGCGCGACGTGAAGCCGATTTCGGCTCGCTGATCCGCGCCACCAGGTTCGGCCATGAAAAGGAAGCTGCCTTCGGGCAGCTTTTTTTTGGCCTGTAAATTGCGGTCTCCTTCCTGTTGTTCGGCGAAAAAAGGAGAAAGCAGATGGCAGCTTCCAGGCGCGTAGCAAGTTTGTATTCAAGGGCGGCATGCCTTGCCCTCGCCGCAGCGGCCCTCCTCGGCTGCGCGGGCGACCCGAACCGGTCCATGGGACCGTCGGCGGCATCCGGCGGGCAACAGCAGATACCCGTGAAGGTGCTCATCATCAGCATGTTCAAGCCCGAGGCGCAGGTCTGGCACGAACCGCTGAAGCTCAACCGGGAGATCAAGGTGCCGGGCCTGTCCGCCGACGATCCGCTCGTGCGCTGCAACGCCGATTCGGTGTGCCAGGTCACCACCGGCATGGGGCACACCAATGCGGCGGCATCGATCACGGCGCTGGTGTTCAGCGGCAAGTTCGATCTCTCGAAGACCTACTTCCTCGTGGCCGGCATCGCGGGCGTCGACCCGAACGTCTCGACCATCGGCTCGGCCACGTGGGCCCGCTACCTGGTCGACTTCGGCATCGCCCACGAGATCGACGCGCGCGAGATGCCGTCGACCTGGCGCACCGGCTACTTCGGCATCGGCGCGAAGGATCCGGACTCCAAGCCCAAGTTCGAGTACCGCACCGAGGTCTTCCGCCTCGACGAGGAACTGCTGCGGAAGGCGCTGAAGCTGTCGGCCAACGCGCCGCTGGCCGACAGCGACAAGGCGCGCGCCTATCGCGCAAGGTATCCGCAGCCGACGGCCAGGGCGCGGCCATCGGTCCTGCAATGCGACACCGCAGCCGGTGACACCTACTGGCATGGCAAGTACCTGGGCGAGACGGCCACGCGCTGGGTCTCGCTCGTGACCGACGGGCAGGGCAGGTATTGCACCACCCAGCAGGAGGACAACGCCACCTACGAGGCCTTGAAGCGGGGCGCCGGCGCAGGTCTGCTGGACTTGAAGCGCGTGGCCGTGCTGCGCACCGCGTCGAACTTCGACCGGCCCCATCCGGGGCAGACCGCCTATGCCTCGCTGTCGGCCGAGTCGGGCGGGTTTCCGATCTCGACCGCCAACCTGCTGATCGCGGGCCGTCCCCTGGTCGATGCCATCGTCGGCAACTGGGCAGCCTGGAGCGCCGGGGTACCCGCCGACTGAACGCAGCCGGTCACCACTTCACGCGCACGCCCACCGAGCCGTTGATCGAGCTCTTCACCCTGGCGTTGCCGCCGCTCGCCCAGAGCTTGCCAATTTCGCCGTACAGGCTCGTCGACTCGCCGAGGGCCAGCGTGAAGCCGCCCGCGAGTTCGGTGCTCGTGCCGCCGGTCGGGGCTGCGATGTCGGTGGTGGTCGCGCCGTTCACGAAGCGGGCGATGTCCGCGCCGCTCGACGTCCGGTAGACGTTGAAGCGGCCGTACGGCTGCAGTGTGCCGACGCCGGTGGCGATCTCGCCCTTCACCCGCACGCCAGCACGCGCGATCCAGCCGCTGTCGGCCTGCGGCTGGACGACGGCGCCGACGATGGCGGAGTTGCCCAGGTCCATGTGCTGGTGGATCAGCTGCAGCTGCGGCTCGATGCGCCAGCCGCTGCCGCCCAGTGCGAAGGACTGACCCACCTCGATGGAGCCCAGCAGGCTGTTGCCCTTGCCGCTCATGCCCTGGCTCGCCAGCGGCTCGACGGTGTAGCGGTGTCGGCCCGACTGCACCACCGCGTCGGCGTAGAAGCCGCTGTCGCTGGTGTAGGTGCCATACACGCCCAGGTACTGGCTGCGCAGGTCGTTGCGGCCCACGCCCAGGTTCTGGATGCCGCTGGCGAAGCCTCTCACGCTGGCGTCGCCGTCGAGCTGGCCGACGTAGAGGCCCGCGCGCCAGTTCGGTGTGGCCAGCAGGTCGGTGCCGGCCTGGAAGCCGGTGAGGCGGCCCTTGCTCGATGGCGATACCGCACCGCCCTGCTGGATGTCGATGTCGGTGGAGAGCACGCGCGCCCAGGCGCGGCGATCGGAGCCGGTCGGGGTGGTTGCGCCGCCCTTGACGTCGTCGTCGCCCACGCGCTTGCGCAGGTCGCCCAGCATCGCGAGGTTGCCCTGGCGCAGTTGGCCGGGGAGCGCGGAATAGAGGGAAGCCTCGGCGCGGTAGGTGATGACCGGTGCCGGCGCGCCAGGAGAAACATTGGTGCTCGAACGCAAATACCAGTTCTCGCCCGCGCCGTTGGCGTCAGCCGCATAGAGACGGTACTCGTAGGCACCGGCATCCACATGGCCGTTGGCGAGGCTGAAGGCGTCCTTGGTGGTCTGGGCCGTGGTGGTGGCGCCGTTCTTCGCGGTGACCACCTCGATGCCGTTGCCGCTGGTGAGCGCGCCCAGCCCGCCGAGGTTGCTGACCTGCACCGTCGTCCTGCCGCTGGCGGAGGCGCCGCCGCCGTCGAGCACCAGCCGGTCGGACGGCCCCGTGCCGTTGAGCACGGTGCCGAGCCTGAGCACGCCGCCGTTGCCGACGTAGGCGCCCGTCACGGTGAGCGTGGTGCCGGCGGCCGCGCCCGCGAGCGAGACGGTGCCGCTGTTGGCCAGCGAGGCCACTGTCTGGCTGAAGCCCGCAAGGTCCAGCGTGGCGCCCGAGGCCACGCTGTGGGCGGAGGCCGCGCTGAAGGTATTGGCGGCGCCCGCCTTGAGCGTGCCCTGCGCGACGTTGGTGGCACCGGTGTAGTTGTTGGCGCCGGACAGCGTCAGCGTGCCCGAGCCCTCCTTCGTGATGAAGCCGCCGCCGCTGATCGCGCCGCTCAGGGTCGCGTTGAAGGCGCCGGTGTCGATGACCGGATCGGTGCTGCCGGTGAGCTGGATCGCGTTGGCGATCGTCAGCCCGTCGGCACTGAAGCCGAGCGTCGTGTCGTCGTCCATCGACAGCGTGCCGGTGCCCAGCGCCTGGCTGTTGCCGAGGTTCAGGCGCCCCTGCCGCAACGCGGTGCCGCCGGTGTAGGTGTTCGCGCCCGAGAGCGTGAGCGTGCCCGTGCCCACCTTCACCAGCGAGCCGCCGGTGCCTGAGATCACGCCCGAGACTTCGGTGCTGCCGTTCAGCCCGCCCGTGGTCAGCGCCTTGGCGCCGAGGATCACGTCGCCCGCGCCGGACAGCGAGCCGACGGAGATTCCCGCCGTGGTCAGCGAGCGGATGAGCAGGCGCCCGCCGGCGTTGTTGACCACCGTGGCCTGATCGGCGGTAGCGCGGTCGAAGATGTCGATCACGCCGCCGCTTTCGTTGACGAAGGTCGCCTGGCCCGCACTGGCGTCGTCCAGCAGGTTGATCTGGCCGCCCGAGAAGTTGGTGACGCGCGCGTTGCCGGCCGTCGCGTTGCCCCGGATGTTGGTCAGGCCGCCATGGTTCTCGATGACGGCGCTGCCGGCGGAGGCGTTGTCCCTGAACTCGGCCGATGCACCCGTGTTCATGATGAGATGGGCGGTGCCGGCGGAACTGCTGTCGCGGAACTGCACGAAGCCTGCGTTGTCCGTCGGCAGGGGGCCGCGCGCGGCGGCGGTGATGGTCAGGCCGCCCGCATCAGCCTTGCTGCCGAAGACCAGTGAGGCGTTGCCGGCCACGGACACCGGCCCGGCGCCGAGCGCGCCGGTCGCCAGTGCCTCCAGGCTGCCGGCAGCCACCGTGGTACCGCCCATATAGGAGTTGGCGGCGCCCAGCACCAGCGTGCCACGGCCGGTCTTCTGCAGCGCTCCACCGCCGGAGACTTCGCCATTCAGCGTCAGCGTGCGCACCAGGTCCACGTCGAAGGTGCCGCCGCCCGCGCCGATCGAAACGGCGCGGGTGGCCGTGGTGTCGCCGGTGACGTTCAGCGTGCCGCCGTCGAGCGTGAGCGCACCGCTCGAGTTGCCGAGCGCGCCGTCGTCGGCGATGGAGAGCGCCCCGCCGGTCACGAACCATGGCGTCAGGCCGGTATTGATGCCGGTCAGCGCCCAGGTGCTGGCGCCGGTCTTCTCGTAGCGCGCGAAGCCGCTATAGCTGGCCGAGTTGAGCGCAGTGGTGCCGTCGGTCGTGTCGCCTGCCAGCCTCAGCACGTTGCCGGTGCCGGATGTCACCCTGAGCAGGCCGGTGATCGAAGAGCCGGCGCGCAGTTCGAGCTGGTTGTCGTTGCCGGCGATCCGCACCGCATCGCCGGGCGTGGTGCCGTCGCCGCTCCTGCCGGCCATCAGCGTCCCCGTGTTGACGATGCTGTTCGCATTGCCGCGGATGCGCAGGCCCGCGCCTCCGACGCCGTCGGCGAAGCTGTTTCCGCCGGCGCCGCCCGCGCCTCCCGCCAGTGTCCCGGTATTGAGCACCGAGTTGCCGCTGGACTCCAGCGCCAGGCCGGCACCGCCTTCGCCGCCGCCACCCACCATGCTGCCAATGGTGGCCGCGCCGCCAATCCCGCCGTTACCGCCGATGGCCGTGCCGGTGTTGGTGACCGTCGCGCCATTGCCTTGCACCACGATACCGTCGCCACCGCCGCCGCCACCGCCGGCCCACTGGCCGATGGCGCCTGCGCCGCCGTTGCCGCCGATCGTCTGGCCCGCATTGCTCAGGGAGACGACGGCCGCCACGGACTGCAGGCCCGCGCCGCCACCGCCACCGCCGCCGGCCAGGCGCGCGACGCCGCCGGCGCCGCCATTGCCGCCCTGCAGGATGACGGCTCCTCCCACGTTGATGCCAGTGTCGGCCGTGTACACGGCGGCACCGCCACCACCGCCGGCGCCCGCGCCGTAGACCGGATCCGGATCGGGAGCGCCACTGGTTCCCGAGCCTCCGGAGACCGAGCCGGTCACGCTGGTTGCCCCTACCGCGCCGCCTGTTCCGCCGGGCCCGCTGGCACCGTTGCGGCCGTTTCCTCCATTGCCACCCGAGGGAGGAATTCCATCGAGGCCCGGGAACTCGCCGACGCTTCCGCCGACTCCGCCGCTGCCGTTGCCCGCGCCGCCGCGACCGCCGGTGCCGCCGATCGCGATGTATGCAGTCCCGCCGCTGGCCTGGGCCCAGGAGACTGCCGGCAAGCTGGCCAGGACCATCAGGCCCACGACTGAAGTGACCGAAGAAGCGCGCCGACCGCGTCGGCGCGACACCTCCGAAACAGCCACCCAGGTGCCCAGTGCAGCGTTCCATACGCTGCGGTAGATCGTGTTCATGCCCCTCCTCCGTTATGAATTGCAACCAAAAAGGTCGAAATGTAACCAAACAATCCAAAGCAGGCGAGGGTATCGTTTTCGTCGGCCGCAAAAATCACCGGAACAGGTGATAACCGAATTACTGACACGGCAAGCCCCGAGGCGTCCATGCCCGGCCAGGGGGTTGCCCGTCGTCGCCCGGCACCGAGGCCATCTCACATCACGACGGCTGGCACTTGGAAACAGGGAGAAAATAGCCCTCTCATCGCAAAACGCGATGTCCGCAGCCCCATGAGCACCTCCGAACGCAACTTCGCCCGCCGCATCGACCTCACGTCGCTGCAGCTGTTCGTGGCCGTATGCGAGCTCGGCAGCATCGGGCGCGCGGCGGAGCGCGAATTCATCGCGGCCTCGGCCATCAGCAAGCGGCTGTCTGACCTCGAGGCCACGCTCGGCACCACCCTGCTCTACCGCCATGCGCGAGGCGTCGACCTCACGCCCGCTGGCGAAAGCCTGCTGCACCACGCGCGTTCGGTGCTCTACAGCCTCGAGAAGATGCAGGGCGAGCTCAGCGAATACGCCGACGGCGTGCGCGGCCACGTGCGGGTGCACGCCAACATCTCGGCGATCGTGCAGTTCCTGCCCGAAGACCTGGGCGTGTTCACGCGCGCCCACGAGGCCATCAAGATCGACCTCGAGGAGCACCTCAGCAGCGAGGTGATCCGCGCGGTGCAGGAAGGCGCGGCCGACCTCGGCGTGTGCCACGTGGCCGGCGGCGCGGGGGAGCTGCAGAGCCTCTCCTACCGGCACGACCGGCTCGCGCTGATCGTGCCCACGGGCCACGCGCTGGCGGCGCGGGGCAGCATCGACTTTGTCGACTCGCTCGACTTCGACCACGTCGGCCTGCACACCAACAGTTCCATCTACGTCGCGATGCACGAGGCGGCGCTGGACGCCGGCCGCAGCATCAAGCTGCGCATCCACGTGACAGGTCTCGACGCCATGTGCCGCATGATCGAGAACGGCCTGGGCATCGGCGTGATGCCGCAGCGCGCCTTCGAGCTCATGCGCAACGGCATCGGCCACGGCCTCGCGAGCGTCGCGCTCAACGACGCCTGGGCCGCGCGCGAGATCAGGCTGGTGGCACGAGATTTCTCCACCCTGCCCGTGGCGGCGCGCTCGCTGGTCAACCACCTGCACGCGGCCGCGGACGGCGGCGAACAGCTCGCGGCCTAGGCCGCAACGGCAGACAATTCCATTTCCCCACGAAAGACAGAAGAGACCGACATGGCACGCACGCTCTACGACAAGATCTGGGACGAACACGTCGTCCACACCGAGGAAGACGGCACCGCGATCCTCTACATCGACCGCCACCTGGTCCATGAAGTGACCAGCCCGCAGGCATTCGAAGGCCTGCGCGAGGCCGGCCGCAAGCTGTGGCGCATCAGCTCGGTGGTGGCCACCGCCGACCACAACACGCCCACCACCGGCTGGGAGCGCGGCTACGAAGGCATTGCCGACCCGACCAGCAAGGAACAGGTCACCACGCTGGACCACAACATCGCCGAGTTCGGCGCGGCCGCGTTCTTCCCCTTCCTGAGCAAGCGCCAGGGCATCGTGCACGTGATCGGCCCCGAGTCGGGCGCGACGCTGCCGGGCATGACCGTCGTGTGCGGCGACTCGCACACCTCCACGCACGGCGCGTTCGGCGCGCTGGCGCACGGCATCGGCACGAGCGAGGTCGAGCACGTGATGGCCACGCAGACGCTGCTGGGCAAGAAGGCCAGGAACATGCTCGTGAAGGTCGAGGGCAAGCTGCCGCTGGGCTGCACGGCCAAGGACATCGTGCTGGCCATCATCGGCAGGATCGGCACCGCCGGCGGCACGGGCTACACCATCGAGTTCGCCGGCTCGGCCATTCGCGACCTGAGCATGGAAGGCCGCATGACGGTGTGCAACATGGCCATCGAGGCCGGTGCGCGCGCCGGCCTGGTGGCGGTCGACGAGAAGACCATCAACTACATCAAGGGCCGTCCGCTCGCGCCCACCGGCGTCGAATGGGACCAGGCCGTGGCCTACTGGCGCACGCTGCAGTCCGACCCGGGCGCGAAGTTCGACGCCGTGGTCGAGCTCGACGCCGCGCAGATCCAGCCGCAGGTGACCTGGGGCACCTCGCCCGAGATGGTGGTCGAAATCAACGGCCGCGTGCCCGATCCCGACAAGGAGAAAGACGCCAACAAGCGCGGCGCCATCGAGCGCGCGCTGGTCTACATGGGCCTGGAGCCCAACAAGGCCATGAACGACATCTTCATCGACAAGGTGTTCATCGGCTCGTGCACCAACAGCCGCATCGAGGACATGCGCGAAGCCGCCGCCGTGGTGAAGAAGCTGGGCCAGAAGGTCGCGAAGAACGTGAAGCTCGCGATGGTCGTGCCCGGCTCGGGCGTGGTGAAGGAACAGGCCGAGCGCGAAGGGCTCGACCAGATCTTCAAGGCCGCGGGCTTCGAATGGCGCGAGCCCGGCTGCTCGATGTGCCTGGCCATGAACGCCGATCGCCTGGAGCCCGGCGAGCGCTGCGCCTCCACCAGCAACCGCAACTTCGAAGGCCGCCAGGGCGCGGGCGGGCGCACCCACCTCGTGAGCCCGGCCATGGCCGCGGCCGCCGCGGTGCACGGCCATTTCGTCGACGTCCGCACGTTCGCCTGAGCGGGCTGCAAGAAGGAAGAAAAGAGACTCCCATGAAGCAATTCACCGTGCACAAGGGCCTCGTGGCCCCGATGGACCGCGAGAACGTCGACACCGACGCGATCATCCCCAAGCAGTTCCTCAAGTCGATCAAGAAGACCGGCTTCGGCGTGAACCTGTTCGACGAGTGGCGCTACCTCGACCCGGGCCTGCCCGGCCAGGACCCGGCCAGCCGCAAGCCGAACCCCGACTTCGTGCTGAACCAGCCGCGCTACGCCGGCGCGTCGATCCTGCTGGCACGCCAGAACTTCGGCTGCGGCTCGTCGCGCGAGCACGCGCCATGGGCGCTCGACCAGTACGGCTTCCGCGCGATCATCGCGCCGAGCTACGCCGACATCTTCTTCAACAACAGCTTCAAGAACGGCCTGCTGCCGATCGTGCTGCCGGAAGCGCAAGTGGCGCAGCTTTTCGACGAGACCTTCGCCTTCCCGGGCTACACGCTGACCATCGACCTGGAACGCCAGGTGGTGGTGAAGCCCGACGGCCAGGAGTTCGCGTTCGACGTGCAGGCCTTCCGCAAGTACTGCCTGCTCAACGGCCTGGACGACATCGGCCTCACGCTGCGCCACAAGGACAAGATCAAGGCCTTCGAGGCCGAGCGCCTGGCGCAGAAGCCGTGGCTTGCGCATACGATGCTCGCCAACAGCTGAGCCGCCCGAACCTGTTCGCGCGCTCCCATTCATTCCCTCAACAGAAGACAAAATGAAAATCGCAGTTCTCCCGGGTGACGGCATCGGCACCGAAATCGTGGCGGAAGCCGTCAAGGTGCTCGACGTGCTCGACCTGAAGTTCGAGACGGAGTCGGCCCTGGTCGGCGGCGCGGCCTACGAGGCGCATGGCCACCCGCTGCCCGAATCGACGCTCAAGCTCGCCAAGGAGGCCGACGCGGTGCTGTTCGGCGCCGTCGGCGACTGGAAGTACGACAAGCTCGACCGGCCGCTGCGGCCCGAGCAGGCCATCCTGGGGCTGCGCAAGAACCTGGGCCTGTTCGCCAACTTCCGCCCGGCCATCTGCTACGAGGAACTGGTGGGCGCCTCGAGCCTGAAGCCCGAGCTGATCGCGGGTCTGGACATCCTCATCATCCGCGAGCTGACCGGCGACATCTACTTCGGCCAGCCGCGCGGCCGCCGCACCGCTACGGACGGGCACTTCCCCGGCGCCGAAGAGGCCTTCGACACGATGCGCTACTCGCGCCCCGAGATCGAGCGCATCGCCCGCGTGGCCTTCGATGCAGCCCGCAAGCGCAGCAAGCGCGTGACCAGCGTCGACAAGAACAACGTGCTGGAAACCTCGCAGCTGTGGAAAGACGTGATGCTCGACATCGCGAAGGAATATCCGGACGTCGAACTCGACCACATGCTGGTCGACAACGCGGCCATGCAGCTCGTGAAGGCGCCCAAGAAATTCGACGTGGTGGTCACCGGCAACATGTTCGGCGACATCCTCTCGGACGAGGCCGCGATGCTCACCGGCTCCATCGGCATGCTGCCCTCGGCATCGCTCAATTCGAGCAACCAGGGCCTGTACGAGCCCAGCCACGGCAGCGCCCCCGACATTGCTGGCAAAGGGGTTGCCAATCCTTTGGCTACAATCCTGTCCGCTGCCATGATGCTCCGTTTCTCCCTCAACCAGCCAGAAGCTGCCGACCGTATCGAGTCGGCGGTCAAGCAAGTGCTCGCCTCCGGGCTGCGCACGGGCGACATCTGGTCGGAAGGCACCAAGCGCGTCGGCACCCGCGAGATGGGCGACGCGGTCGTTGCAGCAATCACCAAAAAGACGATTACCGGCTAACCGCAGCCCGCTTCGTCACGCCCCTCCCCGGCTCGACGAGTCGGGCGCAAAAAAGACAACTTTTCTTTTTTTCATAAGGGCAAACTGAAATGGCGAACGCATCTCAACCTCTGGTCGGCCTCGTGGGCTGGCGCGGCATGGTCGGCTCGGTCCTGATGGACCGCATGCAGGCCGAAGGCGACTTCGGTCTCATCGAGCCGGTCTTCTTCTCGACCTCCAACGCCGGCGGCAAGGCCCCGGCGATGGCCAAGAACGAAACCGCGCTGAAGGATGCGAACGACATCGAGGCACTGAAGAAGTGCGACATCGTCATCACCTGCCAGGGCGGCGACTACACCAGCGAGGTGTTCCCCAAGCTGCGCGCCGCCGGCTGGAACGGCCACTGGATCGACGCCGCGTCCACCCTGCGCATGAAGGACGACGCGATCATCGTGCTGGACCCCGTCAACCTGCCTGTGATCGAGAACGCGCTCGCCAAGGGCGGCAAGAACTGGATCGGCGGCAACTGCACCGTGAGCTGCATGCTCATGGGCGTTGGTGCCCTCTACAAGGCCGGCCTGGTCGAGTGGATGACCAGCATGACCTATCAGGCAGCCTCGGGCGGCGGCGCGCAGCACATGCGCGAGCTGCTGACCCAGTTCGGCACCCTCAACGCCGAAGTGCGCGCCCTGCTGGACGACCCGAAGTCGGCCATCCTCGAGATCGACCGCAAGGTGCTGCACAAGCAGCAGACCCTCAGCGCCGCAGAAACGGCCAACTTCGGCGCGCCGCTGGGCGGCTCGCTGATCCCCTGGATCGACAAGGACCTGGGCGACGGCATGTCCAAGGAAGAATGGAAGGGCGGCGCCGAGACCAACAAGATCCTCGGCCAGGGCGCGGGCTTCGGTACCGCCGCCGTGCCGGTCGATGGTTTCTGCGTGCGCATCGGCGCCATGCGCTGCCACAGCCAGGCCCTGACCTTCAAGCTCAAGAAGGACGTGCCGGTGGCCGACATCGAGGCGATGATCGCCGCCGACAACCCATGGGCCAAGGTCGTGCCGAACACGCGCGAAGCCACGGTCAGGGACCTGACGCCGGTGGCCGTGACGGGCACCATGAACATCCCGGTCGGCCGCATCCGCAAGCTGGCGATGGGCCCGGAGTACGTGGGCGCCTTCACCATCGGCGACCAGCTGCTGTGGGGTGCCGCGGAGCCGCTGCGCCGCATGCTGCGCATCCTGCTCGAAGCCTGATGAGGGCTGCTCAGGCTTTTGAAACACGAATTGTTGCCTTCAAGCAACGCAAGATGTGTGCGTAAGTATGCGCGCACTGGGTAGAACAAGCGCATTGCCTTGTCAGTGCCCAGTGATGATGCTAACGTCCTCTTACAAATTCCGGGCCTGAGCCGCCCCCTATCAGCATGACAAGACATCTGTTGCCTGCGGCCAGCCCATCGGCCGTTCGCCCGCCTCTGCCGTCGAACGGTTGGCGCCTTTCCATTCTTGGCGCGGCGGCAGCCGTGGCCATGGGCATCGCCAGCGTCGACGCCAGCGCCTTCACGCTGGGGCAGCTGAAGGTGCAGTCGGCCCTCGGCGAACCCTTGCGTGCCGAGATCGACGTCACCGAAATCGCAGCCAACGAGGCGGACGGCCTGAAGATCAACATCGCCACGGCCGAGGCATTCAAGAACGCCGGCGTGCCGTACAACTCGGCACTCAGCGACGTCAAGGCGACGCTGCAGCGCCGGGCCGGCGGCCAGTACGTGGTGCGCCTGAGTGGCAGCCGCCCGCTGAACGACCCGTTCATCGACCTGCTGCTCGAAGCCAACGGCGCATCCGGCCGCATCGTGCGCGACTACACCGTGCTGCTCGATCCGCCGGCCACCCGCCAGGCTGCGGCGAGCACGCAGGCCACATCCATCTCTCCCCAGATCAGCACTCCCGTCGAGCGCGCAGCCCCCGCGGCGCGCGCGCGGCGCGAGCGCCCGCCCGTGGTGACCACGGCGCCGTCCGCCGCTCCCGCGCCTGCCGCAACCGCGCCCGCCGCGGCAGCTCCCGCCCCGGCCGCAGCCGCACCAGCCCGTAGCGGCGGCGGCGAGCAGGTCACGGTGCAGCGCGGCGACACCGCCGGCAAGATCGCCGCCACCTACAAGCCCGCGGACGTCTCGCTCGACCAGATGCTCGTTGCGCTGCTGATGGCCAACCCCGACGCCTTCGTCGGTGGCAACGTCAACCGCATGCGCGCAGGCGCCGTGCTGGACCTGCCGAGCGCCGCCGAGGCGTCCGCCGTGCCGCCGGCCGAGGCCCGCCGCACGGTCACGGCACAAAGCCGCGACTTCGGCGCCTACCGTCAGCGTCTGGCCGACAACGCACCGACCACGAACGTGGCCGCCGCGAGCCGCAAGGCAGCGGGCAAGGTTCAGGCGAACGTCGAGGACCGCAACGCGGCGGCCAGTTCGCCCGACAAGCTCACGATCTCGCAAGGCAACGCTGCCAGCCGCGCCGCCGACGAGAAGGTCGCGCAGAACCGCCAGGCACAGGACAGCAGCAACCGCGTCGCGGAACTGTCGAAGAACATCAACGAGCTGAACAAGCTCAAGGCAGCGACGGGCACCGGCACAGGGTCGTCCGCCGCCGCGCCGGCCGCTGCCGCACCGGCACCGGCGACGCCTGGCATTCCGGTTCCGGCCCCCAATACCAGCGCCACGGTCGCGCCCCCCGTCGCCAGCCCCGCACCTGCTGCGGCCGCCGCAGCTCCGGTCGCACCTCCCGCGCCGGCACCCGCTGCGGCGCCCGCCGCCGCCCCGGCAGCAGCGGCAGCTCCGAGCCCCGCACCTACGCCCGAAGCCACGGCACAGGCCGCAGCGCCTGCTGCTCCGGTCGCCGCTCCGGCTGAAGCGGCACCGGCCGCCACGCCGCCGGTGGCAGCCGATGCCACCGCCACCCCTGCTGCTGCAGCCGCAAGCGCCGCGGTGGCCGCCGCACCGAAGCCCGCTGTGAAGAAGCCGGCTCCGCCGCCCCCGCCGCCGGAGCCCACCTTCCTCGAAGAGCTGATGGACAACCCGCTGATGCTGGCGGGCGCCGCGCTGATCGCGCTGCTGGTCGGCTTCCTGCTGTACCGCGTGCTGGGCCGCCGCCGCGAGGAAATGAGCGAGAGCGTGTTCCTCGAAAGCCGCATTCCGAAGGATTCGTTCTTCGGCGCCAGCGGTGGCGAATCGGTGGACACCAAGCATCGCGGCGACTCCACCGTCTCGTCGCTGTCGTACTCGCCGAGCCAGCTCGACGCAGGCGATGTGGACCCGGTTGCCGAAGCCGACGTGTACCTGGCCTACGGCCGCGACCTGCAGGCCGAAGAAATCCTGCGCGAAGCGCTGCGCCTGAACCCGGACCGCACGGCCATCCACCTGAAGCTGCTCGAGATCCACGCCAAGCGCCGCGACGTTCGTGCCTACGAGAGCCTCGCCACCGAAGTGCACAAGCTGACAGGCGGCCAGGGCTCCGACTGGACCCGCGTCGTCGACATGGGCAAGGACCTCGATCCGGGCAACCCGCTGTACGAATCGGGCTCCCCGCGCAGCGGCGGCGCCAGCGCCGCCGAAACGGCCGCCTTCGCAGGCGCCCTGGCCGCAGCTGCCAAGCCGGCAGCGCCCGCTCCAGTGGTTTCGCCGCCGGTGGCCGTGGCACCGCCCGCCTTCGTGCCCTCGGTCGCTCCGCTGGACTTCGACCTCGACCTGACCACCCCGCCGGCACCCGCTCCGGCACCGGCTGCCCAGCAGCACGCACCGGTCGGCGCCAGCCTGCCGAAGTCGGCCTACGCCCCCGCTCCGACGACGGCTCGCCCAGCGCCGCCGCTGTCGAACGGCCATGCCCCGACGACGCCGGTCGACCTCGAGAACGACTTCGACACCGCCCCCGGCGCACTGTCGGCCGACACGCTGCCCGGTTCGCTGAGCCTGAGCGACGCCGACAACACCCGTCCCGCGATGCTGCGCAATGCGCTGCCGGCCGACTCGGGCTTCATCGAGTTCGACATGAGCGCGCTGGCCGGCCTGCCGGCATCGCGCCCGGCCGAGACCGCCAAGCCCGCGTCGGCTCCTGCCGCCGCCGCGCACAACGACGACGGCGACGACAGCCCGCACGCGGTCAAGCTGTCGCTGGCCCGTGAGCTGCAAGCCATCGGCGACGTCGAAGGCGCCCGTTCGCTGGTCGAGGAAGTCGAAGCCGAAAGCGCCGGCGACCTCAAGTCGCAAGCCCGTCAACTGCTCGCGGAACTGCGCTGATCGGGCCTCGCCGCCCGCTCTTCCTCGGTCCCCTGAATTCGTGAGGCTGGCGCTCGGCATCCGGTACAACGGCCAAGCGTACGACGGCTGGCAGAGCCAGCCCTCGGGCCGCACGGTGCAGGACAAGCTCGAGGCGGCCCTCACGAAGTTCACCGCGCAGCCCATCAGGACGCTGTGCGCCGGACGCACCGACGCGGGCGTCCACGCGCTGATGCAGGTGGTGCACTTCGACACCACCGCCAGGCGCGAACCCTTCTCCTGGATGCGGGGTACCAACCGCTTCCTGCCTGACGACATCGCGGTGCAGTGGGCGCACCCCGTGCCGGACGAATTCCACTGCCGCGCCAGCGCCCTGGCGCGCCGCTACGTCTACGTGCTCTCCCAATCGCCGGTGCGGCCCAGCCTCGATTCAAGCCGTGTCGGCTGGTCGATGCATCCGCTCGATGGCGACGCGATGCGTGCGGCTGCGGCCCTGCTGGTCGGCCAGCACGACTTCAGTTCGTTCCGCGCCTCCGCCTGCCAGGCACGCTCGCCGGTCAAGGACTTGCGGCGCATCGAGATCACGCGCATCGGCAATGGAGAACGCTGCCGCTGGCACTTCGAGTTCGAGGCCGATGCATTCCTGCACCACATGATCCGCAACCTGATGGGCAGCCTCCTGCGCGTCGGCCGCGGCGACGAGCGGCCCGAGTGGATCTCACAGGTGCTCGCGGCGCGCAGCCGGGATGCGGCGGCGCCCACCTTCTCGGCCGACGGCCTGTATTTCATGGGCCCGTTGTACGACGCCAAGTGGGGTCTGCCGGACGAAGCCACGCTGCAGGCCGGCCGCGCTCCGTATGATGGCCCGCCATGAGCGCGCCTGCCCTGTCCCGAACCCGCATCAAGATCTGCGGCCTGACCCGCGAAGCCGACGTCGACGCGGCAATCGAAGCCGGATCCGATGCCATCGGCTTCGTGCTGTATCCGAAGAGCCCCCGTGCCGTGACCGCCGAGCGTGCAGCCGAACTGGCCTCGCGCCTGCCGCCGTTCATCACGCCCGTGCTTCTGTTCGTGAACGAGGATGCTCCCAAAGTCATAGCATCACTCGCCCAGGTAAAGGGCTCGATCGCGCAATTCCACGGTGAAGAGACGCCGCAGCAATGCGAGGAAGCCGCCGGCGGCGGGCGCTTCCGCTACATGCGCGCCGCCCGGATTCCGCTGGGGGATGCCGGGGCCGGCTTCGACCTCGTAAAATACGCGTCCGATTACTCCCACGCCCAGGCCATCCTGCTCGACGCGCATGTCGAAGGTTATGGCGGTGGCGGCAAGGCATTCGATTGGTCACTTCTTCCACCCGCCGTCGACGCTCACCTCGTCTTGAGTGGTGGGCTCACACCTGCAAACGTGGGCGATGGCATTCGCATCCTGCGGACGCGCTGCAAGACGCTGTCCGTTGATGTGAGCTCGGGCGTCGAAATCGACGGTCCCGGGAACAAGGGCCTCAAGGACGCCGGAAAGATCCGGCAGTTCGTCGCAGCAGTCAGGGCTGCAGACGCGTCCTTCTCCAGTTAGCCGCCGCAGCCGATCGTTCGTCGGGCTGCGGCCCACCGATCGAGAACCATGCAAAGTCAATTCCAGGACTACCAGCAACCCGACGCCTCCGGCCACTTCGGCAACTACGGCGGCACCTTCGCGAGCGAGACGCTCACCCACGCGATCAACGAACTGCGCGACGCGTACGCGAAGTTCAAGAACGATCCGGCCTTCCTCGCGGAATTCCACTACGAACTCAAGCACTTCGTCGGCCGCCCCTCGCCCATCTACCACGCGGCGCGCACCAGCCGCGAGATGGGCGGCGCGCAGATCTACCTGAAGCGCGAAGACCTCAACCACACCGGCGCCCACAAGATCAACAACGTGATCGGCCAGGCGATGCTCGCGCGCCGCATGGGCAAGCCCCGCGTCATCGCCGAGACCGGCGCCGGCCAGCACGGCGTGGCCACCGCCACCATCTGCGCGCGCTACGGCCTCGAGTGCGTGGTCTACATGGGCAGCCAGGACGTGAAGCGCCAGAGCCCCAACGTCTACCGCATGAACCTGCTCGGCGCCACCGTGGTGCCCGTCGAATCCGGCAGCAAGACGCTGAAGGACGCGCTCAACGAGGCGATGCGCGACTGGGTCACGAACGTGGAGAACACCTTCTACATCATCGGCACCGTCGCCGGCCCGCACCCCTACCCGACCATGGTGCGCGACTTCCAGAGCGTGATCGGCACCGAGTGCATCGAGCAGATGCCGGCCATGCTCGCGGCCGACGGCATCACCGGCGAAGCGGAGGGCAAGCAGCCCGACGTGGTGATCGCCTGCGTGGGCGGCGGCAGCAACGCCATGGGCATCTTCCACCCCTACATCCCGTTCACCGGCACGCGCCTGATCGGCGTGGAGGCTGCGGGCGAAGGGCTCGACAGCGGCAAGCACTCGGCCTCCATCCTGCGCGGCAGTCCCGGCGTGCTGCACGGCAACCGCACCTACCTGCTGCAGAACGAGGACGGCCAGATCACCGAGACCCACAGCATCAGCGCGGGCCTCGACTACCCCGGCGTGGGCCCCGAGCATGCGTACCTGGCCGACATCGGCCGCGCCGAGTACGTGGGCGTCACCGACACCGAGGCGCTGGACGCCTTCCACTACCTGTGCCGCACGGAGGGCATCATTCCCGCGCTCGAATCCAGCCACGCCGTGGCCCACGCGCTGAAGCTCGCCAAGACCATGCGCCCCGACCAGTCGATCCTGGTGAACCTGTCCGGCCGCGGCGACAAGGACATCGGCACCGTCGCCGACCTGTCGGGCGTCGATTTCTACGACCGCCCCTCGATGCGCGGCCTGAGCGTGAAGGGAGGCAAGTGATGAGCCGCATTGCAGCCACCTTCGAGGCCCTGAAGAAAGACGGCCGCCGCGCCCTCATTCCGTATGTGACCGCGGGCTTCCCCTTCGCCGACATCACGCCGGAGTTGATGCACGGCATGGTCGAGGCCGGCGCCGACCTGATCGAGCTGGGTGTGCCCTTCTCCGACCCGATGGCCGACGGCCCGGTGATCCAGAAGGCCGGCGAGGCCGCGCTGGCGCTGGGCGTGGGCATGAAGCAGGTGCTCGCCATCGTCGCGGCCTTCCGCAAGACCGACACGACCACGCCCGTGGTGCTGATGGGCTATGCCAACCCGGTCGAGCGCTACGACCTGGTGCACGGCAAGAAGGCCTTCATCCGCGACGCGGCCGCCGCCGGCGTAGACGGCCTGCTGGTGGTCGACTACCCGCCCGAGGAATGCGAGGCTTTCGCCGCCGAGCTGAAGTCCGCCGGCATCGACCTGATCTTCCTGCTGGCCCCCACCAGCACCGACGAGCGCATGGCCCAGGTCGCACGCATCGCGAGCGGCTACGTCTACTACGTGTCGCTCAAGGGCGTGACCGGCGCCGGCCACCTCGACACCGAGGCCGTCGGCCGGATGATCCCGCGCATCCGCGAGCACGTGAGCATCCCGGTGGGCGTGGGCTTCGGCATCCGCGACGCCGCCACGGCGCAGGCCATCGGCTCGGCCGCCGACGCGGTCGTGATCGGCACGAAGATCATCCAACTCATCGAGGACCAGCCCCGCGACAAGGTCGTGCCGGCGGTGCGCGAATTCCTCGCGGGCATCCGCGAGGCGCTCGACGCGCTGCCCGCCGCGACGGCCAAGAACGCGGCTGGTCGATAATCACCGCCAACACAAGGAGCCCCCATGAGCTGGCTTGAAAAACTGCTACCCGCCAAGATCGCCCAAACCGACCCGTCCGAGCGCCGCCAGGTGCCCGAGGGCCTGTGGATCAAGTGCCCCGCCTGCGAGACCGTCCTGTACAAGACCGACCTCGAGCACAACCAGAACGTCTGCCCGAGCTGCAGCCACCACCACCGCATCGGCGCCCGCGCGCGGCTCGACGCGTTCCTCGATGCCGAAGGCCGCTACGAAGTCGGCCAGGAAGTGCTGCCGGTCGACGCGCTGAAGTTCAAGGACAGCCGCAAGTACCCCGAGCGCCTGAAGGAAGCCCTGGAGAACACCGGCGAGACCGACGCGCTGGTCGTCATGGGCGGCTCGGTGCACAGCATCAGCGTGGTCGTGGCCTGCTTCGAATTCGAGTTCATGGGCGGCTCCATGGGCAGCGTGGTCGGCGAGCGCTTCGTGCGCGGCGTCGAGACCGCCATCGAGCAGAAGGTGCCGTTCATCTGCTTCACCGCCACCGGCGGCGCGCGCATGCAGGAAGGCCTGCTCTCGCTGATGCAGATGGCCAAGACCAACGCCGCGCTCACGCGCCTGGCGAAGAAGGGCCTGCCCTACATCAGCGTTCTGACCGACCCGACCATGGGTGGCGTGTCGGCCGGCTTCGCCTTCGTGGGCGACGTGGTGATCGCCGAGCCGAAGGCGCTGATCGGCTTCGCCGGCCCGCGCGTGATCGAATCGACCGTGCGCGTGACGCTGCCCGAAGGCTTCCAGCGCGCCGAGTTCCTGCAGACCAAGGGCGCGATCGACTTCATCAGCGACCGCCGCGAACTGCGCAAGACCATCGCCAACACGCTGGCGATGCTGCTGCGCCAGCCGGCCGATGCGGTGAGCTGAGCGAAACGCCGACGCAATAACAAAAGGGCCCGGATGCCGATGCATCCGGGCCCTTTTGCTTTGGAATTCAGGCGTTCAGAAGGTCAGCTGGTAAGCAAACACCAGCAGGTTGCCCAGCACGATCGCGATCACCTGCAGCACGACGATCGCGGCCAGCGGCGACAGGTCGACCCCGCCGATCAGCGGAATGAAGCGGCGGAACGGCCGCACCAGCGGCTCGGCCAGGCGGGAGATCAGGTCGAGCAGCATCGGCGACGCATTCGGAATCCACGACAGCACCGCGTAGACCACCAGCAGCGCCGTCAGGCCCGAGACGGCCAGCTGCATCAGCCCCACCAGCGACACCAGCGGCAGGGTCGCGATGCGCCCCAGGTTGCCCACCAGCAGCCACAGCAGCAGGAACTTCAGCATCACCAGCAACCAGGCCGCGATCAGGCTGGCCAGGTCCCAGCGCTTCACGGAAGGCACGATGCGCCGCAGCGGCAGCACGATCCAGTCGGTGATGGCGAACACGAAGCGCCCAAGCGGGTTGCCGAAGGGCACGCGGTGGTACTGCATGTACAGGCGCAGCAGGCAGGCGCCGCCGAGCAGACCGACGATCACGTCGAGAAGGAACGAGGGAATCTGGTAGAGCATGAGGCGCGGCCGTGAGGGGAATGCGATGATAGCCACGCAAGGCTCTTCGATGACGACACAACCCCTTTTGCATTCACTGCCATTGTTTCCGCTCGGTACGGTGCTCTTCCCCGGCGGTCTTCTTCCATTGCGCATCTTCGAGGTGCGCTACCTCGACATGATCGGCAAGTGCCGCAAGGCCGACGCGCCCTTCGGCGTGGTGAGCCTCACCAGCGGCAGCGAGGTGCGCAAGGCCGGCGCCGATGCCGAGAGCTTCTGCGCCATCGGCACGCTGGCCATGATCCGCGAGTTCGAGTCTCCTCAAAGCGGCCTGCTGCAGATCGAGTGCGTGGGCACGCAGCGCTTCAGGGTCCGCAGCAACGAACTGCAGAAGCACGGCCTCTGGGTCGCCGAGGTCGAGGCGGTGAACGACGACGTCGCGCTCGAGATTCCCGACGACCTGCGGCACACGTCCACCGCGCTGCAGCGCCTTGTCGGCACCCTCGAGGAGCGCAAGCGCGCCCAAGGCGGGGCGGTGCGGCTGCCGATTGCCGAACCCTATCGCTTCGACGATTGCGGCTGGGTGGCCAACCGATGGTGCGAACTGGTGCCGATGCAGCTGGAGCTGCGCCAGAGGCTGATGGAGCTCGACAGCCCGCTGATGCGGCTGGAGCTGGTCAGCGATCTGCTCGCACGCACCGGCATCACTGAATAGGCCGCTCCATTTTTCATAGCACATAGCGCAGGATCGACGGGCGCTCCGGGCCGGTTTTATTCAAACCCGATCGGCTAAAATGCCGGGCCCGCGCACGCTCCCGGTTGCGCGTCATCCGCCTCCCATGTCCGATCAAAAGAACCCCTCGCCTCCTCCCGCTCCCGCCGACGAAAACCAGCTCATCGCAGAACGCCGCGAAAAGCTCACGCAGCTGCGCTCGGCGCAGGCCGAGGGCAAGGGCGTTGCGTTCCCGAACGACTTCAAGCCGGGCCACCGTGCCGCCGCACTCGTCGAGGCACATGCCGCCACAGAAGGCGAGGCCCTCGAGGCGCAGGCCGTTTCCGTGAGCGTGGCCGGCCGGATGATGCTCAAGCGCGTGATGGGCAAGGCCAGCTTCGCCACGCTGCAGGACGCCACCGACCGCATCCAGCTCTACGTGACGCGCGATGCCGTCGGAGAAGACGTGTACGCGGACTTCAAGCGCTGGGACCTGGGCGACATCCTCGGCGCCGAAGGCACGCTGATGAAGACCAAGACGGGCGAGCTGTCGGTCAAGGTCACGAAGCTGCGCCTGCTCACCAAGAGCCTGCGTCCGCTGCCCGACAAGTTCCACGGCATGGCCGACCAGGAGCAGAAGTACCGCCAGCGCTACGTCGACCTGATCACCGACGAATCCGCCCGCAAGCGCTTCACCGCGCGCAGCAAGGCGGTGAGCGCGCTGCGCGAGTTCATGGTGTCCAACGACTTCCTCGAGGTCGAGACGCCCATGCTCCACCCGATCCCGGGCGGCGCCAACGCCAAGCCCTTCAAGACGCACCACAACGCGCTCGACCAGGAGATGTTCCTGCGCATCGCGCCCGAGCTCTACCTCAAGCGCCTGATCGTCGGCGGCTTCGAGCGCGTCTTCGAGATCAACCGGAGCTACCGCAACGAGGGCATCTCGGTGCGGCACAACCCCGAGTTCACGATGATGGAGTTCTACGCGGCCTACTGGAACTACCGCGACCTGATGGACTTCACCGAGACGCTGATCCGCACCATCGCCGACAAAGCCGTGGGCACGCAGCAGCTCACCTACCAGGGCAAGCCGGTCGACCTGACCCAGCCCTTCGAGCGCCTGACGATCCGCGAGGCGATCCTCAAGTACACCGAGGCCGAAGGCGTGGCGCAGGGCGTCGACGACAGCGCCTGGCTCATTGCCGCGCTGCGCAAGCTCGGCATGAACGAGGAGAAGGACAAGCTCTCGCAGCGCAGCCTCGCCAGCCTGCAGGTGCTGTTCTTCGAGGAAACCGTGGAAGAGAAGCTCTGGCAGCCGACCTTCATCATGGAGCACCCGACCGAGATCTCGCCGCTGGCGCGCGCCAACGACGAGCGCCCCGAGGTCACGGAGCGCTTCGAGCTCTACATCACCGGCCGCGAGTTCGGCAACGGCTTCAGCGAGCTGAACGATGCCGAGGACCAGGCCGCGCGCTTCAACGCGCAGGTGGCCGCCAAGGACAGCGGCGACGACGAAGCCATGTACTACGACCACGACTTCGTGCGCGCCCTCGAGTACGGCATGCCGCCCACCGGCGGCTGCGGCATCGGCATCGACCGGCTGATGATGCTGCTGACCGATTCGCCGAGCATCCGCGACGTGATCCTGTTCCCGGCGCTGCGCAGGGAATCCTGATCGTGAAGGCACCGTCGTCGTTGCCGACGATCGGCATCGACTTCGGCACCTCCAATTCCGCTGTCGCTTGCCGGGTAGGCGGAGAAGTCCGCCTTCTGCCCATCGAGGGCTCGGCCACCACCCTTCCCACCGCGATCTTCTTCAACGCCGAAGACCGCACGACGCACTTCGGCCGCGACGCCATTGGCCAGTACCTCTCGGGCACCGAGGGCCGGCTGATGCGATCGCTCAAGAGCCTGCTCGGCAGCGCGCTGATGCAGGAGAAGACGGCCATCTACGACGGCCTCGTGAGCTTCGAGGACATCATCGCGCGCTTCCTGCGCGAACTGGCGGTGCGCGCCGGCCGCGAGCTCGGCCAGATGCCGGAGCGCGTGGTGATCGGGCGCCCGGTGCATTTCGTGGACGACGACTCCAAGCGCGACGAGCGCGCGGAAGAAAGCCTGCGCCTTGCGGCGCGCGCGGCGGGCTTCCGGGAAATCTCGTTCCAGCTCGAGCCCATCGCGGCCGCCTTCGACTACGAGCAGCGCGTCGCCAGGGAGTCGATCGTGCTCATCGTCGACATCGGCGGCGGCACCTCCGACTTCACCGTCGTGCGCGTCGGCCCCGAGCGCGCCGCGCGCGAGGACCGCGGCGACGACGTGCTGGCCACCAGCGGCGTGCACATCGGCGGCACCGACTTCGACCAGCGGCTGAACCTCGAACAGGTGATGCCGCAGTTCGGCTTCCGCCATCACGGCCCGCAGGGGCGCGAAGTGCCGAGCAAGGTGTTTTTCGAGCTGTCGTCCTGGCACCTGATCAACTGGCTCTACGCCGCCAAGGCGCTGCGGCAGGCGAAAGACCTGCGCACCAGCTACAGCGACACGCGCCTGCACGACCGGCTGATGACCGTGCTCGAGGATCGGCACGGCCACCGCATCGCGAGCGCGGTGGAAGCAGCCAAGATCGAGGTCTCGCTGAGCGATGCCCCGACCGCCATCGACCTCGGCAGCGCCGAGCGCGGGCTGGCGGCATCACTGACTCCGGACGTCATGGCCCAGCAGCTGGCCTCGCCGCTGGAAAGCGTGATCGCCTGCGCCCATGCCTGCGTCAAGCGCGCCGGCCTGCGCAGCAACGACCTCGACGCGATCTACCTCACCGGCGGTTCCTCGGCGCTGCGGCCCTTCCAGAACGCCCTGCGCAAGAGCTTCGCGGGCGTGAACCTGGTCGAGGGCGACCTCTTCGGCGGCGTCGCCACCGGGCTGGCCTGCGCGGCCAGCACGCAGCGCCGGGCCTGAGCTCGGTCATTCCATGAAATACCTGGCGGGCTACCCGGCACCCTTGCTGGAGCAGGTCCGCCAGTTCATCGCCGAAGACAGGCTCGGCGCCCTCCTCGGCCAGCGCTACCCGGACGGCGTGCACGACATCCAGACCGACCGGGCGCTCTACGGCTACGTGAGCGAACTCAAGGGCGAATTCATGCGCAAGGCCGAGCCGCTGTCGAAGGTGATGTTCGACAACAAGCTTCACGTGATCCGCAACGCGCTGGGCACCCACACCACCGTGTCGCGCGTGCAGGGCGGCAAGCTCAAGGCCAAGCGGGAAATCCGGGTCGCGAGCCTGTTCAAGGAAGTGCCGCTGGCATGGCTGAGGATGATTGTTGTGCACGAGTTGGCACATATGAAGGAACGTGAGCATGACAAGGCGTTCTATGCGCTGTGCAGGCACATGGAGCCGGACTATCATCGCCTCGAGTTCGATCTCCGGCTGTACCTGGAGCACTTGGGCATGGGAGGAAAGCGCTTGTGGGCGAATGCGGCAGCAGCCTCTTCACCCGGCCAGGGTTGACTTCGCGCAGCGAGTGTTCCAGTCCCCCGAGCTTCAGCCGCAAAGCCAACCCAACGCAGCCAGGCTCATGTCACATCCTCAACAACGATTCTTCGTCGCCGGCGTGAGGCAGTTCCTGCCTTCCTACTTCAGCGGTCGGTCGGTGATCGAGATCGGCAGCCTCAATCTCAACGGTTCGGTCCGCGAGTTCTTCCAGGACTGCAGCTATCTTGGCCTCGATGTAGGGGAAGGCCCGGACGTCGACCTCGTCTGCCACGGTGAAAACCATGGCGGCGCCGCGAATGGCACGGACGTCGTCATCTCGTGCGAGGCCATGGAGCACAACCCGCAGTGGAAGAAGACCTGGCTCAACATGCTGCGACTGGTGAAGGACGACGGCCTCGTCGTCATGACCTGCGCCACACCGGGACGGCGCCAGCATGGCACCGTGGAGTTCAACCCCTCCGACTCGCCGCTGACCATCGGCAAGAGCCAGAACTACTACCGGAATCTCGCGGCCTCCGATTTCACGGAACTGCTCCAGCACGACGCCTGGTTCTCGGTATGGGGCTTCTTCGAAGACCGCAGCAGCCACGACCTGTACTTCTTCGGCGTGGGCAAGGAGGCCGGTGACGAAACCCGCGCGCAGGCACTGCAGCTGCATGCCGCGCTGAAGGACCACTACCACAAGGTCAACGTGCTAGGCCATTACTGACGGCCCTTGCCCGTGCACTGCGCCCCATGACGACACTGCCCCGGCTCAACTTCACCTCGCTGTCCTCGCACGAAACCTGCGGCGACATCGTCGAAGCCTTCAGGCTGGCGGCGGAACGCCTCGGCTACCCGACCCGGTTCACCCACTGCTACATCGAGCCGGGTGAAATCAACATCCTGTTCTTCTTCTGGGATGTGCCATGGGAGCACATCGAGCAGCACCACCCCGACTGCATCGTCGTCAACTTCGAGCCGATGGTGCATGGCACCCATGCATGGAACGATCGCTACCTCGAAGTGCTCAAGCGCTGCTATCTCTGGGAATACAGCAAGACGAACTTCCAGCGGCATCGCCAGCTCGGCTACCGCAACGCGGACTATGTCGCGCTCGGCTGGGAGCCCGACGCCGCGGAAATCATGCCGCTGGAAGACATCCTCCCCGACGAGCAGCAGGACATCGACGTCGTTTTCTTCGGCTCGCTGACACGCCGGCGCATCGACATCCTCGAAGGACTGATGGCGCGCGGCCTGCGCGTCGAAGTCAACCGGGGGCGAGCCTGGACGCTGGAAGAGCGCAACGGCTTCATGCGGCGCGCGAAGATCGTGCTCAACCTCCACAACTGGGAAGAGTCGCGCATCGTCGAGGTGCCACGGTTGTCCATCCTGCTGCGGCATCGCAAGGCCGTGGTCTGCGAGTTGTACCCCGACAGCGAGATCGAGGCGTCGATCCGCAAGGCGGTGGTTGGAGCTCCCTACGAAAAGCTCATCGAGACGATCGAGCAGCTTCTTGCCGATGCACCCCGCCGGGCGAGACTCGAACGCGAAGGCCTGGCGATCTTCACCAGCGCGTTCGCAGCCCCTCTGGTGGGGCCGGCCATCGAGCGCTTCCTGAGCTGGCGCGCCCAGCAACCCGACCGCTTCGCCGTGCCGGCAACGCCGCCGCGCATCACCCTCTGCCTGGCAGCCGGCGATTCGCTCGAAAGCCTGGGGCGCAGCCTTCGGACCTGGGCGGCCCAGACCGCGGTGGAGCTCCACCTGGTACTGGTCGCGCGCGCGGGCATCGCCGGCCTCGAGGCCGTGCTGGCGGGATCGGGCATCGCCAGTTCGCAGCTGGTCGCCCTGCCCTTCGCGTTCGACCGAGCCACGGCCCGCAACCTTGCATTCGCGCATGCGCAAGGCGACTACGTCGTCTTCGCCGACGTCGACGACGTTCCCGCGCCGCAACGGCTTCAGCGTCAGGCCTCGCTGCTCCAGGCTTGCCCCGACGTCGATATCGTCGGCTCCTGGTGCGACACGCAGGAGGGCCCTTTCGAGTTCTCCGAGCGGCATCAGGACATCCTCGTGGAGTTCTTCGGCCCGCGCCCGCTGCTACTGTCGGCCTGCATGTTGCGCCGCAGCTTCATGGAGCGCAGCGGCGTGCGCCACGATCCTGAGTTCACGGCGCACGACGACTTCCACATGCTTTGCAAGAGCGCAGCCGCCGGTGCGCGCTTTGCGGTGATCCCCGAGCTTCTTCACAAGCCGGCCACTCCGACCGGCTCCGTCGATGCAGCCCGCGCGGCAACGCTGGCCTCGCGGGCGCGGGCGCTGGTTCTGGCCCATCTGCTGCCCCAATCGAGCGTCGAGCATGTGCAGGAGATCGCCAAGCTCTACGACCTCTACTGGCCGCCGGTGCTCGACTTCGCGGAGAAGCTGCTGCTGATCCTCGCGCGCGCGAGCTTCAGGCCGGCCGCAGCACCGGAGCTGCAGCTGGTCGAGCATGAAACGCTGACGCGCGCATTGCGGCACGAGGCCTTGCGGCTGCTTCAGATCTTTTTCAACGCGGGGCTGGCGGACAAGGGATGGCTGGAGCGGCAGTTCGCGGTGCCCGAGATCGCCCAGTTCCTCGCGCCGGCGTCCAGCCAGTTGCCGGTACGGATCTTCAGGCTGGAACCAGCACCGGCGGCCGCCGAGCCGCAGGCCGCGAACGGCTGACCGGCCCGCTCAGCGCAGGCGCTGCGAGAGCGCATCCATCGAGGCCATGTAGGCCGAACGATAGGGCTCGTCCAGATTGATGAAGTGCACCAGCAGGGTCTCGTCGGAAGCCAGGTGCGGTGGCGTGTTGATGCTGAGGTTGTCGACGATGCCGTGCTCGTTCACCAGCCCCGCTCCGGACAGCACTTCGTTGGTGTAGTACTGATCGCCCTGGCTGCTGTAGACCGCCGACTTGTCATCGACCTCGCCGATGCGCTGCCAGATACGCGCCAGCAGCTCGGCGTTGCCCCGGGTATTCAGGAAGCCCATCACGCCCGAGTTGAACGACCAGCCGCCTACGTCCTTGGCGAGCAGCAGCTCACGCCCATCGAGCAAGGCGTCGATCCGGCGACTCTGGTTGAGGAAGAGCACGTCGGCGTCAATCCAGATCACCCACTTGTGATGCGCGATGTGCTGCTGCAGCAGCCAGCTGCGCACCCACGATCCGCCGATGCCGGTGTCGACGGCTTCTGGAATCGCACGGTACACGTGGTACGCGTAGCCGTGCCGGTCGCAATAGCGCTTCACGTTGTGCTCGGACACCCGCGCGTAGCTGCCGACGTGGTGCGTGTAGAGCGTGACGAAAGCGATGTCGGCACCGGCGTTGTAGCTCGACACCCGCTCTTCCGACAGCGCAGGATAAGCCGCAGGCTGCAGCACGGGCTGGCCGTGGATCAGTGCATTGTTGACCTGCGCCACGAGCATGTCCTGCAGGTTCTGGTCGTGAAGCAATGCCTCGCGCCATCCGCCCTCGGGCGCCAGGATGGGCAGCGGCCCGAGGTTGACGACGAAGATGCGCGCCAGGAACCACTGCGGAATGCGCCACGACACGTTGACGTAGATGTCGCCGACCATGGCATTGCAGCCGAGCAGGCCGGCCAGACGCAGCCGTGCGGCTTCGTCGACGGCGCGATTCACCAGAGCGATGACATAGCCTGCGTCGTCCATCAGCCCGAGCAGCATGGCGCGGTTGGCTGCCGTATTGCGCAGCACCATCATGTTGGTCATCGCCGGACCGGGTCGGTCACCGCTGGGAGGCCCTTCGACGACCAGCGAATCCCGCCCCTGCAGCAGCACTTCGACGGCCACCGGGTGGAACACCACGGAGTCGCCGTCGAGGAACAGCAGCCAGTCGTTCTCCGGCAGCGCGCGCAGGTGGCGCAGGATCTGGCTGTATTTCGCGCTGTCGCGCAACGCGGGGTGACGGATGCGATCGGCCTCGATCCACTGGTGCGGGTATCCGAACAGCCGGCAATAGTGCGCGTGATTGCGCAGCACGGCCTCGTCCTTGCGCTGAAAGAAACTGAGGCACAGCGGCATCAGCGACTACTCCGCCAGGCGATCGCGCGAGAGGGTGCGCCTGGCGCTGCAATACGGCGCCGAGCCCGCAAGCGCAGCCCATGGCAGCGCCGCCGTATCGGGAAGCAAGGCCCTGCGGCGCGCTTCGCTGTTCAGGTTGCCCGCCCAGCGCCCTGAATCCCTGGCATCAGCGAAGCCCTGCAGCAATCCGTCGAGCGGCGCGCCGTCGCCGACGCTCTGGTTGCAAAGCAGCGCCATATCGCACCCTGCCTCCAACGCAGCCAGCGCCGCATCGGCAAAGCTGAGCAATTCGCCATCGATGTAGCGCCCGGCCTCCATGCTCAGGTCGTCGCTGAAGACCGCACCCTCGAAGCCGATCCGCTGCCGCAGGGTCTCTTTCAGCCACTTCGACGAAAACCCCGCCGGCCGCTTGTCGACCTTCGGATAGATCACATGCGCCGGCATCACGGCCGCGAGCGAACCCGACAGCCAGTCGTATGGCTTAGCGTCGTCGGCCAGGATGGCCTTGAGGCCGCGCTTGTCCACCGGGATCTCGACGTGCGAGTCGGCGTGCACGAAACCGTGTCCCGGAAAGTGCTTGCCGCAGTTGCGCATGCCCATCTGCAGCATGCCGTGCATCACGCTCTTGGCCAGCAGCGCGACCACGCGCGGGTCGCGGTGGAAGCTGCGGGTGCCGATGACGCTGCTGCCGCCGTAGTCCAGGTCGAGCACCGGTGCGAAGCTGAAGTCGACGCCGCAGGCACGCAGCTCGCCGGCCAGCACCTGCCCGACGGCCGTGGCGGCCTGGGTGGCGCGCATGGCGTCGCGCATCCAGAGTTCGCCGAGCGCGCGCATCGTCGGCAGGTGGGTGAAGCCGTCGGTGCGGAAGCGCTGCACGCGGCCGCCCTCGTGATCGACGCAGATCAGCAGGTCGGGCCGGATCGACTTGATCTCGGCATTGAGCGCGGTCATCTGCGCGCGGTCCTGCCAGTTGCGGGCGAAATGGATCACGCCGCCGACGAGCGGGTCGGCGAGGCGACGGCGGTCGGCGTCTGTCAGCGCCGTGCCGGCAACGTCGATGATCAGCGGCGCATGGGGGCGGTCTTCAGCAAGCCCGGCGGTCATATCTATATCTTCTCCACCACCACGAAGCTCGCGGCGTATTCGGTTTCGTCGGTCACGGTCACGTGGGCCGTGAGGCCCTGTTCCTCGAACCACTCCTTCAGGGCGCCGTGCAGCACGATGACCGGCTTGCCGCTGCGCAGGTTGGCGATCTCGCACAGGCGCCAGCTCATGGGCATGCGCATGCCCAGCCCGATCGCCTTGCTGAAGGCCTCCTTGGCGGAAAAACGGGTAGCGAGGTAGCTCAGGCCGCGCTTCGGCCAACGCGCGCTGCGGGCCTGCCAGACCTTGAACTCGGCATCGCTCAGCACCTTGCGGGCAAAGCGTTCGCCCTGGCGCTCGAAGGTCGCGGCGATGCGACGCAGGTCGCAGATGTCGGTGCCAATGCCGTAGATCATGCGGCGACGGCGCTCATTGTTGTTGCTGCTGTTGCTGCTGGCTCGCCTCACGGATGCAACGCAGGTAGTCGCGCGTGGCGGCCGTGTAGCCGAGTTCGAGCGCGTCGGCGACGAAGGCGTGGCCGATGGAAACCTCCTGCACGCCCGGCACGGCGCGCAGGAAGGCCGTGAGGTTGTCGCGGCTCAGGTCGTGCCCGGCGTTGACGCCTAGGCCTGCCGCCATGGCCGCGCGCGCCGTTTCGGCATAGCGCGCGAGCACGGTCTGCTCGTTCGGGGTGCCGCGCGAGGCGGCGTAGCCTTCGGTGTAGAGCTCGACCCGGTCAGCGCCCACGGCCTTGACTGCGGCCATCATCTCGGGAATCGGGTCCATGAACAGGCTGACGCGCACGCCCAGCGCCTTGGCTTCGGCGATCAGCGGGCGCAGGCGCTCGGCGTCGTCGGGGAAGGTCCAGCCATGGTCGCTGGTCGACTGGGTCTCGCTGTCGGGCACGAAGGTGGCCTGGTGCGGCTTGAGCGCGCGCACGAAGTCCATCAGGTTCTGGAAGGGGTTGCCCTCGATGTTGAATTCGATGCCCGGCCAGTCCTTGGCGAGCAGCGCGGAAAGATCGCTCACGTCGTGCGCGCGGATGTGGCGTGCGTCCGGCCGCGGATGCACCGTGATGCCGTGGGCCCCGGCGGCCAGGCAGGCCTGGGCGGCCTTCACCACGCTCGGAATGCCGAGGTGGCGCGTGTTGCGCACCAGGGCGACCTTGTTGAGGTTGACGGACAGCGAGGTGGCGGCGCTGGCGCCGGCTTGGCCCGGAGTGCTCATAGTGCTTGCAGGTCTCTCATCATTTGCCGCGTGCGCAGCGTGGACACGCCGCAATGGTAGTTGAGCAAGGCGCGCAACTGGTTTCGCAGGGCACTGTTGCTGCCGGCGTTCATGGTGGCAATTTCACGCAAGGTGGCGGTAAATGGCGCGCGGTCGTCCAGCACGGCCTGCAGGGCCAGCCAGTCGGCGCCGGTCAGCGCGGCCTCGTCGTCGCCGGCCTCGCGCAGGCCGGCCTCGGGCACGAGGCTGTAGCGCAGCCCGCCGGCGAGCGGCTCCAGCGTCAGGGTCTGGACGTCGAGCGATGGCAGCAGGCCGACTTCGCGCAGCAGCAGCAGCTCGAAGGCGCGCAGCGCGGCCGCCTGGGCCGCAGCCTGCGCACCGCCGTGCTCGCTCGCCAGCACCTGCACGACGCCGGCGTAGGCATCGAACAGCGCCTCGTGGGCGTCGTCGCGCGCCAGCAGGCGCAGCAGCAGCTCGTTGACGTAGTAGCCCGACAGCAGCGCCTCGCCGGTCGGCATCACGTGGCCGCCCATCCATTCGGCGCCCTTGAGCGTGCGGATTTCGGCGTCGCCGCCGTAGTTGAGTTGCAATGGCTGCAGCGGCAGCAGCACCGGGCGGAAGTTGGAACTGGGCCGCTTCGCCCCCTTGGCCACGAGCGCGATGCGCCCGTGGTGCCGGGTGAAGACTTCGAGGATCAGGCTCGACTCGCTCCAGTCGTAGCGATGGAGGACGTAAGCCGGCTCGTGCGAAACGCGGTGGGTGGCCATGTCAGTGAGCAGTCGAGCATCGAGGCTTCAGGCCGGCAAACGCCGCGGAACCGGCTTTGCCGGGCCGCTGGCGTTACCCCCTTCAAGGGGGTTGGCGGCTACGCGAAGCGAGCAAGCCTGGGGGTTTGCCTGTTTATTCGTAGCCGAAGGAACGCACGCGCGCTTCGTCGTCGGCCCAGCCGGAGCGCACCTTCACCCACAGCTCGAGGAACACCTTGGCATCGGCCAGCTTCTCGAGCTCAACGCGGGTTTCCATGCCAATGCGCTTGATGCGCTCGCCCTTGTCGCCGATCACCATGGCCTTGTGGCCGTCGCGCTCGACCACGATGGTGGCGGCGATGCGCAGCAGGCGCTTCTGGCCCTTCTTCTGGGGCGGCTCCTCGTCGAACTTGTCGATGACGACGGTGGAGGTGTAGGGCAGTTCGTCGCCGGTCAGGCGGAACAGCTTCTCGCGCACCAGCTCGCCGGCGAGGAACTTCTCGCTGCGGTCGGTCAGCTCGTCCTCGTCGTAGAACCAGGGCTGCTCGGGCAGGTATTTCTCGCAGATGCCGAACAGGCGCTCGACGTCCTTCGGGTTCTTGGCCGACATCGGCACGTACTCGGCGAACTCGTGCTTCTCCTGCATGCTCTTCAGCCAGGGCGCGATGTCGCCCCGGCGGTGCACGTTGTCGAGCTTGTTGGCCAGCAGCACCGTCGGAATGCCCTTGCCGAGCAGCTTGAGCACGCGCTCGTCGGCCTGGGTGAAGCTGCCGGCCTCGACCACGAACAGGATCAGGTCCACGTCGCCGACCGCGCCCTGCACGGTCTTGTTGAGCGACTTGTTCAGCGCGTTGCCGTGCAGGGTCTGGAAGCCCGGCGTGTCGACGAACACGAACTGCGTGGCGCCCAGCGTGCGCATGCCGGTGATGCGGTGGCGCGTGGTCTGCGCCTTGCGCGAGGTGATGCTGATCTTCTGGCCGACCAGGGCGTTGAGCAGCGTCGACTTGCCCACGTTGGGCTTGCCGACGATGGCGATGAGGCCGCAGTGCTGGGGGCCTTGGTGGCCTTGGGAACCAGCGGCCCCCTCGCCGCCTTCGGCGTCTTCGGGTTCCGCTACGGGATTGATAGCATCGTTCATTCTGGATTTCACGCGCCGCCGCGTGCCTTGAGCCGGATCAACATGGCCGCCGCGGCAGCCTGCTCGCCGGCGCGGCGCGAGCCGCCGATGCCGCGTTCGCGAAAGCCCAGCTCGGGCACCTCGCACTCGACATCGAAAGTCTGCTTGTGCGCCGCGCCCAGTGTGGCGGCCACGCGGTACACCGGCAGCTTCATTTTGTGACCCTGCAGCCATTCCTGCAATTCGGTCTTCGGGTCCTTGGCCGCGGCTTCCATGCGCGGGTTGATCTCGACCGACTCATAGAGCCGGTGCACCAGCGCCTGGGCGGCGGCGAAGCCCGCATCGAGATAAACGGCACCGATCAGTGCTTCCAGCGCATCGGCCAGGATCGACGGCCGGTTCGGCCCGCCCGAGCGCGCTTCGCCTTCGCCAAGCCGCAGCAGCGGTGACAGTGCCAGACCTACGGCCAGGCGATGCAGGGTGTCCTGTTTGACAAGGTTGGCCCGCACGCGCGAAAGGTCGCCCTCGGGCAGCGCCGACAGGCGCTGGTAGAGCAGGTGCGAGACCGCCAGGTTCAGCACCGAGTCGCCGAGGAATTCGAGGCGCTCGTTGTGGTCGGCCGAGAAGCTGCGGTGCGTGAGCGCGAGCTGCAGCAGCCGCGGGTCGGAGAAGGTGTGCTGCAGGCGCGCCTGCAACGCGGCCAGGCTGCCGTCCACCTTTTTGGGTGCCGTGTTCAGCGGGTTTCGCCCTTGTACTTGAGCGTGAGGTAGGCCGGGCCGAAGAGCGGGATCTCGCGCTCGTACGAGTACGAAACCACCACCTTGTCGCCGACCTTCTTGATTTCGAGGTCCTTGCCGCTGACCGACTTGAAGTCGTCGATGGCCTGGGCGCGATCGAAGATGGCGCGCACCTCGGGCACCGTGGTGCCCTCCTTGGCCTTGTTTGCGGCCTTGTCGATGGCCTGCCATTCGATCAGCGTCGGAATGACCTGTGCGATGACCACGCCCAGGCACCCGAGCACGGCCGCGACGAACACCAAGCCGATGAACGAAATGCCACGTTGCTGCGCAGCGCTGCTGCGAACGGACCGATGTGCTCTCATGCCCTCATACCCCTCGAACTGTGCTTGCGATGAACGCTTGTTTATTGAAACGGACCGATGCGTCCCAGGTCGCCGAAATTCATCCAGACGAAGAAGGCCCTGCCCACGATGTTCTTGTCCGGCACGAATCCCCAGAAACGCGAGTCGGCCGAATTATCGCGGTTGTCGCCCATCATGAAATAGTTGCCAGGCGGCACCTTGCAGACAACGCCTTCGACCGAGTAGCGGCAGTTTTCGCGGAACGGGAAGTCGCTGGCGCCGGGCACGAATGCCGGCGAGGCATCGTCGTTGAGGATCTTGTGCTGTTTGCCACCCAGGTTCTCGTCGAACTGCTTGAGCAGGCGCATCGATTCGCCGTCGAGGTAGTCGGCGGCAGCCACCTTGGAGACCGGCTGGCCGTTGATCGTGAGCTTCTTGTTCAGGTAGGCGACCTCGTCGCCCGGAATGCCGACCACGCGCTTGATGTAGTCCATGCTCGGCTTGGGCGGGTAGCGGAACACCACCACGTCGCCGCGCGCCAGCGGCGTGCCTTCGGTGATCTTGGTGTTGATGACCGGCAGGCGCAGGCCGTAGGTGAACTTGTTGACCAGGATCAGGTCGCCGGTCAGCAGCGTGGGCATCATCGAGCCCGACGGGATCTTGAAGGGCTCGTAGAGGAACGAGCGCAGCAGGAACACCACCAGGATCACCGGGAACAGGCCGGCGGTCCAGTCGAGCCACCAGGGCTGCATCAGCAGCCGCTCGCTAGCCTTGGCGTCGACCGTGTCGACCTGGTTGATGCCCTGCCCCGCCAGGCGCGCGTTGCGCTCGTCCAGCGAGGCTTCGAGCTTCGCGGCGGCCTGCTCGCGCCGCGGCAGGAAGTAGAAGCGCTCGGCCAGCCAGTAGAGGCCGGTGACCACCGTCGCCAGGAACAGCAGCAAGGCGAAGTTGCCTTCGATCATGTTGAAGTACCAGGCGCCGACGTAGGCGGCGAAGGCCGCGAGGACCAGGGAGGTGATGAATGCCATTTTTCGATCAGTCTTCGACTTGCAGGATCGCGAGGAAGGCCTCTTGCGGGACCTCGACGGAGCCGATCTGCTTCATTCTTTTCTTGCCCGCCTTCTGCTTCTCGAGCAGCTTCTTCTTGCGGGTGATGTCGCCGCCGTAGCACTTCGCCAGAACGTTCTTGCGAAGGGCCTTGATTGTCTCACGCGCAATGATGTTGGCCCCGATGGCCGCCTGGATCGCGACGTCGTACATCTGGCGCGAGATGATCTCGCGCATCTTCGAGACCACCGCCCGGCCGCGGAACTGCGACTGGCTGCGGTGCACGATGATCGACAGCGCGTCGACCTTGTCGCCATTGAGCAGGATGTCGACCTTCACCACGTCGGAGGCGCGGTACTCCTTGAACTCATAGTCCATCGAGGCGTAGCCGCGGCTCACCGATTTGAGCTTGTCGAAGAAGTCGAGCACGATCTCGCCGAGCGGCATCTCGTAGGTCAGCATGACCTGGCGGCCGTGGTAGGCCATGTTGATCTGCACGCCGCGCTTCTGGTTGGCCAGCGTCATCACCGGGCCGACGTAGTCCTGAGGCATGTAGAGATGCACCGTGACGATCGGCTCGCGGATTTCGGCCATGCGGCCGATGTCGGGCATCTTGGACGGGTTCTCGACCATGATGACCTCGCCGTCGTTCTTGAGCACCTGGTAGACCACGCTCGGCGCGGTCGTGATCAGGTCCTGGTCGAACTCGCGCTCCAGGCGCTCCTGCACGATCTCCATGTGCAGCAGGCCAAGGAAGCCGCAGCGGAAGCCGAAGCCCAGCGCCTGGCTGACCTCGGGCTCGTAGTGCAGCGAGGCGTCGTTCAGCTTGAGCTTCTCGAGCGCGTCGCGCAGCGAGTCGTATTCGCTGGCCTCGGTCGGGTAGAGCCCGGCGAAGACCTGCGGCTGGATTTCCTTGAAGCCCGGCAGCGGCTCGGTGGCGGTGAAGGCCGCGCCGCCAGTGCCCCCTTTGATCAGCGTGACGGTGTCGCCCACCTTGGCCGCCTGCAACTCCTTGATGCCGGCGATGATGTAGCCCACCTCGCCTGCCTCGAGCGCTTCCCGCGGCTGGTTGGCGGGCGTGAACACACCGAGGTTGTCGGCGTTGTAGCTCGCGCCGGTCGCCATCATCTTGATGCGGTCGCCCTTGGCGAGGCGGCCGTCGACCACGCGCACCAGCATGACCACGCCGACGTAGGCGTCGAACCAGCTGTCGATGATCATCGCGCGCAGTGCGCCTTCCGGATTGCCGCGCGGTGCCGGCACCTTCGCGACGATCGCCTCGAGGATCTCGTCGATGCCCATGCCGGTCTTCGCCGAGCATGGGATCGCATCGCTCGCGTCGATGCCGATCACGTCCTCGATCTCGGCCTTCGCCGTGTCGGGGTCGGCCTGCGGCAGGTCCATCTTGTTGAGCACCGGCACCACCTCGACGCCGAGGTCGAGCGCGGTGTAGCAGTTGGCCACCGTCTGCGCTTCGACGCCCTGCGATGCATCGACGACGAGCAGCGCGCCCTCGCATGCGGACAGCGAGCGGCTCACTTCATACGAGAAGTCGACGTGGCCCGGCGTGTCGATCAGATTGAGGTTGTAGACCTTGCCGTCGAGCGCCTTGTACTGCAGCGCAGCCGTCTGCGCCTTGATGGTTATCCCACGCTCTTTTTCGATGTCCATCGAGTCGAGGACCTGCGCTTCCATCTCGCGCTCCGCGAGGCCGCCGCAACGTTGGATCAAACGGTCTGCGAGCGTCGACTTGCCATGGTCGATGTGCGCAATGATCGAAAAATTTCTGATGTGATTCATCAACGGGAACGCTTAAGTACTTGAATTGGCTCGTACGCAGAGTGCTACAGGCAAGAAAAAAGGGCGCGTCTTCTGGAGACGCGCCCTGAACCAACAAGCAATGGCAACTGCAGTAGTTGGAGCTTCATTGTAGGCAAAAAGGGAAGCGCGTACATCCGGGAACGGGGTCCAAAAGGGTCGTTGCAGGTCCACAACATCAAAGATACAAACAGGTTATCCACAGGATCGGTGGAGCAGTTACTGAACAACTTGTGGGCGATCTGTGGAGCACCGGTGGACTGCCATCTGGCATCTCGCATGGTGAAGGTCGGGGCATTCCTTATGCGCCGACCAGCCGCCGAGAGTGCCTTATTCTACCGAAAACCGTCCTTAGCCCTTCCGAAAGTTAGTAGACGCAAACCAAAATCAGCGTTTTCAGTCCGCCGGATTTTTTTGGAGGCCGGCGCCGGAACGTCGTAAACACCTCAAAAAAACGGCCCCAAACCCGACTACCGGGTGGGGCCACTTGACGCCAGAGCCGGTCAGCGTGTCTGCCGGATCAGCGCGTACTGCGCCCAGTCGCCGCGGCGGAAGAGCACGCTGAGCGGCTTGCTCTTGTCGGACTTGGCAAGGGCCGATTCGAACTCCCGCGCGTTCGATACATCGACATTGCCGACAGCCATGATGATGTCGCCCTCGCGCAGGCCCGCACGGGCCGCGGCGTCGCTGGCTGCATCGACCTTCACGCCGCCCTTCACCTTCAGCTCCTTCTTCTGCGCATCGGTGAGGTCGCTCACGGCCAGGCCCAGCGACTTGGCGGCGGCGGATGCCGGCGGCTTCTGCGCCGGCTCGTCGCGATCGCTCGCACGCTTGCTGGGCTTGTCGGGCTCGATCTCGGCGATGGTCACGCTGAGGTCGCGCGAGGCGCCGCGCCGGAACACGGTGAGCGTGCTCTTCGTGCCCGGCTTGGTGTTGCCCACCAGGCGCGGCAGGTCGCTCGGCTTCTCGATGGCCTTGCCGTCGAACTTGGTGATCACGTCGCCCGGCTCCACGCCGGCCTTCTCGCCCGGCGAGCCCGCCTCGACGCCGCGCACCAGCGCGCCCTGCGGCTTGCCCAGGCCGATGGCCTCGGCCACGTCCTTCGTGACCTGGTCGATCTGCACGCCGATGCGGCCACGCGAAACGCGGCCCGACGTGCGCAGCTGGTCGCTCACGCGGATCGCCTCGTCGATCGGAATCGAGAACGAGATGCCCATGAAGCCGCCCGAGCGCGAGTAGATCTGGCTGTTGATGCCGACCACCTCGCCGCGCATGTTGATGAGCGGGCCACCCGAATTGCCCGGGTTGATGGCCACGTCGGTCTGGATGAACGGCAGGTATTCGCCGGTGTCGCGCTGCTTGGCGCTCACGATGCCGGCGGTGACGGTGTTCTCGAGGCCGAAGGGCGAGCCGATGGCCATCACCCACTCGCCCACGCGCAGCCTGGAGATGTCGCCGACCTTCACCGCCGGCAAGCCGGTCGCCTCGATCTTCACGACGGCGACGTCGGTGCGCTTGTCGGCGCCGACGATCTTGGCCTTGAACTCGCGCTTGTCGGGCAACGTGACCAACACCTCGGAGGCGTCTTCGACCACGTGCGCATTGGTCATCACGTAGCCGTCGGGCGTGAGGATGAAGCCGGAACCCACACCACGCGGACGCTCTTCTTCCTGCGGCTGCTGCGGACGGTTCTGGCGCGGCCCCTGTCGCGGCTGGCCCGGCAGCGGCTGGCCGAAGAAGCGGCGGAAGAACTCCTGCATTTCCTCGTCCATCTCGCCGTTGCCGCCGCGCTGCGCCACCTTCTCGACGGTACGGATGTTGACGACGGAGGGACCGACCTGATCGACCAGATCGGTGAAGTCGGGCAGCGTGCGCGTCTGCGCGTGAACAGGCCCGACGGGAAGGAATGTGGCGCTGGCGGTCAGTGCGAGTGCGCATGCCAGCAGGCCGGAACGAAACTTGTGTCCCTCGACTTTGAAGATCATCGGCTTTCTTTCAAAAGAACAGAGCGGCGAAAAACAGGTCTATGAGTCTGCTGCGCGGGCTTGGTTCAGCGCAATTGGCGCTTCTCGGGCCCGTCAGCGCGTGCGCGCGAGGCTTTGTGCGAATGCGTTGAGCGTCTGCTGGGGTACTTCGCCGACCGCGGTCAGCCACCAGTCGCTGGCCGGTTCGGGCAGGCGGCGGCGGATCGCGTTGGTCGCGCCGATGGTCAGCACGCCGTCGCGGGGCGAGCGCGCGGGGTCGTAGCGTTCGATGAAGAGAGATACCGAGGCCAGGCCGTCGGAGAAGGTCCACTGGACGGTGGCGGCATCCTGCTGCTTTGCCTTGCCGCCGTCGTCACCCGTCGTGGGACGACGGAAGAAGCTTCGGGGCTTGAATCCGGCCACGGGCGTGCGCAGGGTCCAGCCTTCATCCTGCGCGTTGCTTCGTTCGAGTTCGAGCTTCTCGACCCGGTATCCCGCGGTGTTGGACATCATCTGCGCGAGCGCCTGCGCCTTCACCGGCGCATCGAGCTGCAGTTCGGAAAAAGCCGACTGCTCCACCACGCGGGAGTCGCTGTCGACGGTCTGCAGTTTCACCACGAGGCCCGAGCGGCGCTCGCTCCAGATGCGATAGCCGAAGCGCAATCCGTCATGCGGCACCAGCTGCACCACGTCGGCATCGAAGCCGGCGACGCGGTCCTTGCCGATCGCGCGCACGTCGTAGAAATCGCCGATCGAGGAATCGGGCTTGTCCGGCAGATTCGGGAAGAGATCGAGGTTCTCGCGCTTCTCGACCTTCACCACCTTCGCCTCCGGCAGGAAGGTCATGACGTTGCGATTGCGCCGGAAGGTGGAGCGCGGCGGCCCCGTCAGGGCTTCGATGCGCTCGATCTGGTGTTCGCCGTCGCGCACATGCCAGATGCGCGCGCTCGAAAGGTCGCCGCCCGGCGCCGACACCACGAAGGTGCCCACGTAGTTGCGCTGGCGGGCGCCGGTGTGCATGCGCTGCAGCCACTCCGTGACGCTCATCGCGGGCGGCTCGTCCGTCTGCGCGGTTGCCGCACTCTTCGCATTCGCGGTGCCCGAGCGGGTCTGCGCGGTGGCAGCCTGCGCGAGGCAGAAGGCAGCAAACACAAGCACGAAGGCGCGTGCGGAGAACGGCATCGGAACGGTCATTACGGGCGGCTACGGGTGCTGCTCGCGCTCATCAGCGCGTCGGGCCCTCGAAAGTGGCGTTGCGCAGGAAGCCGGAGGGCATTTGCGAAGCGCCGCCGGCCTGCTGGTGCGCTTCGAGGAGTTGATCCAGGCGCGGGTCGCGCAGCATGACCTGCGGATTGCCGTTGCCCACGATCACGCGGGTCGGGGTCAGCGTGTTGCCGACAGCCTGGGGGCCGTTGGCCGCGGCCGCGGCAAGCACCGAGTTCACGGCCGGTGCCGGCTGCTGTTGCTGCTGCACCGAAGCCAGTTGAGCACCGCCTTGCTGCGGCACGGCCGAGCCGTTGCCGACCAGGGTCCAGCTGATGGCGGCAACGGCCATCAGCGATGCGGCGCCGGCCACCAGCTTCCAGCGGAACACCGGCTCGTTGGCCGCTTCCGCCCTGCGCTGGAACGGCATGGCCACGGCGACGGGCTCCGCCACCGGGGCCATCATCACCGGCTCTGCCGCCAGCCGCTGCTGGAAGCGCGCCAGGAAGGCCGAGGTATCGCTGCACGGCGAATGCGAACCCGAGCGCAGCACGTCGCCCACCACGTGGTAGGCCTGCCATGTCGCGCGCGACTCGCCTTCGGCGCCGATCGCCTCGATGGCCTGAGCGAACGCCTCACCCTGCAAATGACCATCCGCAAGTGCGGACACCTGTTCCCGAACCGTCATCGTCTGATTCATTTCATTCACCTGCTTACTACCAACGCTTGCCGGACTGGTTGTCCAGCAACGGCTTGACCCTGGCCGAAATGGCCTCGCGCGCTCGGAAAATCCGCGAACGCACCGTGCCGATAGGGCAATCCATGACCTCGGCAATCTCTTCGTAACTCATGCCCTCGATCTCGCGCAGCGTGACCGCCTGCCGAAGTTCGGCAGGGAGCGCTTCCATGGCTGCCTCGACGGCGCCGGCGATTTCGTTCGCCGCCATGACCGATTCGGGGGTTTCGTCGCTGGTTGGTTCGTTTCCGGGACGGTAAGTTTCATCCTCATCCTCGGAAGAAGGCCTCAGAGCCGCCTCGGAGACGGTGGGATCGCGCTTCATGTCCACCAGTGCCTTCTTGGCGGTGTTGACGGCGATCCGATAGAGCCAGGTATAGAACTGCGCTTCGCCGCGGAACTGGTGCAGGGCGCGGTAGGCGCGAATGAAGGTTTCCTGCGCGATGTCCTCGATCAGGTCGACATCGCGCACCATCCGCCCGATCAGGCGCTCGATGCGGCGCTGGTACTTGATGACCAGCAGTTCGAAGGCCTTCTGGTCGCCTGCGACGGTGCGCTGGACCAGTTGGAAATCGACCTCGCCCGGACGCGCCGCCGCGGCGGGCGCGTCGTTCAGGCCGGAGTCCGGCGGCACGGGCGGGGAAGTGGTCATCGAAGAAGGTTCAGGGCGCGTCGGCCGGAGCTGTCGCGCGCCAGGGGTCGGCCGCGGGCATGGCGGCCGGGGGGCGCGAATATACCGCGCGGCGCAGATCGCGCCAGCGCTCGGGCATGGCCCGCTGCTCGATCCAGATCCAGCGCCGGGCACGGCCCGGTTCGCTCAGGCGCAGCAGCATCAGCGACTGGAAGTCGAGCGCCACGGAGGCACGCGCGGCGTGCACGCCACGGGAGACCTGATTGCCTGTCAGCGACCAGTAAAGGCCGTCGAAGTGCAGGACGCCCGCGCCTTCTTGCCGCAGGCCGAAACCCGCGGCAACGCCCGCGAACACGACACTGAGAACCAGCAGGAGATGACGCCATCCGACGCTATCGAAGAGATAGCAGGACGCACCCGCGCAAAGAGCGCCCAGCGCCCAAAGAACGACAAGAATCCGGGTTGCGCCACGCGAGCGCCCCACCGGATAGGTCACCGACGGCGCGCTGTGCATGACAGAGCGACGCTCAAGCGCGCTTGAACACCAGCGTGCCGTTGGTGCCGCCGAAGCCGAAGTTGTTCTTGACCGCGACATCGATCTTCAGATCGCGCGCCTCGTTGGCGCAGTAGTCGAGATCGCACTCCGGATCCTGGTTGAAGATGTTGATGGTCGGAGGGCTCTTCTGCTCGTGCAGCGCCATCACGGTGAACACCGACTCGATGCCGCCCGCGCCGCCCAGCAGGTGGCCGGTCATGGACTTGGTCGAATTGACGACCAGCTTCTTCGCGTGGTCGCCGAAAGCCAGCTTGACCGCATTGGTCTCGTTGACGTCGCCGATCTGCGTGGAAGTGCCGTGCGCGTTCAGGTATTGCACCTGGTCGGCGTTGACTCCCGCGTTCGAAAGCGCCATGGCCATCGAGCGGCGGGGGCCGTCGACGTCGGGCGCGGTCATGTGATACGCGTCGCCCGTCAGGCCGAAGCCCGCGACCTCGGCGTAGATCTTGGCGCCGCGCGCCTTGGCGTGTTCGTATTCTTCGAGCACCAGCACGCCGGCGCCCTCGCCCAGCACGAAGCCGTCGCGGTCCTTGTCCCACGGGCGCGAGGCCGTGGCCGGATCGTCGTTGCGGGTGCTCAGCGCGCGAGGCGCGGTGAAGCCGCCGATGCCGAGCGGGGAGATCGTCGATTCCGCGCCGCCGGCGATCATGACGTCGGCATCGCCGTACTCGATCATGCGAGCCGAGGTGCCGATGGCATGCAGGCCGGTGGTGCAGGCGGTCACGACCGCGATGTTCGGGCCCTTGAAGCCGTACTTGATCGAGACGTGGCCCGAGATCATGTTGATGATCGAAGCCGGCACGAAGAACGGCGACACCCGGCGCGGGCCGCGGTTCATCAGTTCGCCGTGCGTTTCCTCGATCATCGGCAGGCCGCCGATGCCCGAGCCGATGTTGCAGCCGATGCGCACGGCCTGCTCATAGGAGAGCGCTTCGCCGGTTGGCAGTCCGCTGTCCTGCACCGCCTGGATGGCGGCGGCGAGCCCCAGATGAATGAAGCGGTCCATGTGACGCGCTTCCTTCTCCGAGATGTATTGGGTGATGTCGAAACCCTTGACCTCACCTGCGAACTTGCAGGCGAAGGCGCTTGCATCGAACGCGGTGATGTTCGCAATGCCCGACTTCCCGGCCAACAGGTTGGCCCAGGATTCGGCAACAGTGTTTCCGACAGGAGCGATGCAACCGAGTCCGGTAACGACGACGCGGCGTTTGGTCATGCCGGCAAACCTTTCTGAAAGCGCTGAACAGTTGCCTGCCGGCGCGTGCGGTTCAAGAAAAAGCCGCCGGCCGCAGTTGCAATGTTGTTGTCAGCTGGCCGATCAGGCCTTTTGATTCTTGGTGGCGTAGTCGACGGCGTTTTGCACCGTGGTGATCTTCTCGGCGTCTTCGTCGGGAATTTCGATGCCGAATTCGTCTTCGAGTGCCATCACGAGTTCGACCGTGTCGAGAGAGTCGGCGCCGAGGTCAGCCACGAAAGCCTTTTCGTTCGTCACCTGGGACTCTTCCACGCCGAGTTGCTCGGCGATGATTTTCTTGACACGTGCTTCGATATCGCTCATTTGGTTCCCTCTGAGGGTTGTAGGTAATCGGTGGATTTTAGCCGGGCGCATTGTGGCATTTGCCGTGCCCCCGGGACGGAGAAAACTTGCGCCTTGCGGCTACATGTGCATGCCGCCGTTGACGTGCAGCTCCTGCCCCGTGACGTAGGACGCCTGGGGCGATGCGAGGTACGCCACCGCGTGCGCGATGTCGGCCGGCTTGCCCAGGTGGCCCAGCGGGATCTGCTGGAGCAGCGCCTGTTGCTGGGCTTCGGGAAGGCTGGCCGTCATGTCGGTCTCGATGAAACCGGGGGCGACGCAGTTGACGGTGATGTTCCGGCTGCCCAGTTCGCGGGCCAGCGCACGGGTCATGCCCGCCACGCCCGCCTTGGCGGCCGCGTAGTTGGCCTGGCCGGCATTGCCGGAAGCGCCCACCACGCTGGTGATGCTGATGATGCGGCCATAGCGCTGCTTCATCATCGGGCGGATCACCGCACGCGAGAGCGAGAAGACGGCCTTGAGATTGGTGTCGAGCACCGCATCCCAGTCGCTGTCCTTCATGCGCATGGCGAGCGTGTCGCGCGTGATGCCGGCGTTGTTCACCAGCACGTGGATGGCGCCGTATGCCTGCACGATCTCGTCGATCAGGGCTTCGACGGCGGCGCCGTCATTGACGTTCAGCGCGCGGCCGCGGCCGTCGTACGCGCTCAGCGCCGCGGTGATCTTGGCCGCGCCGTCATCAGTGGTACCGGTGCCCACGACCTTGAGGCCGCGCTGGGCCAGCTCCAGCGCGATCGCCGCGCCGATGCCGCGCGTCGCGCCGGTGACCAGGGCAACCTGCCCTTCGAATTTGGGAATGCTCATAAGAAAAGTATGGGGGCCTTGGCGCCGTCAGCCGGCGAGCGATTGTCGGGTGTCCGCGAGAGTTGCCAAGTCGTACACCGACGCGGCTTCCAGATCGGGGGCGATGCGCTTCACCATGCCGGCCAGCACCTTGCCGGGACCGCACTCGATGATGGCGGCTACACCGCGCAGTTTCAAGGCCTGCACGCTCTCGACCCAACGCACCGGGCCAGCGGCCTGGCGCACCAGGGCGTCGCGGATGCGGTCGGCGTCGGTTTCGACGGCGACGTCGATGTTGTTCAGCACCGGGATCTGCGGCGCAGCCAGCGTGACCGAAGCCAGCTTCTCGCGCAGCGCTTCCGCCGCGGGCTTCATCAGGCTCGAATGGAAAGGCGCCGAAACCGGCAGCAGCAGCGCGCGCTTGGCGCCGTTTGCCTTCAGCAGCTCGCAGGCTTTGTCCACCGCAGCTTTGCTGCCGGCGATCACCGTCTGCACCGGGTCGTTGAAGTTCACCGCTTCAACGACTTCCGCGCTGCCGGCGCCGAAACTGGCCGTGGCTTCCGCACACCCAGCCACCACCTTGCCCGACTCCATGCCAAGCACGGCAGCCATCGCGCCGACGCCCACAGGCACGGCCTGCTGCATCGCCTGCGCACGGAAGCGCACCAGCGGCGCGGCCTGCGCCAGCGTCAGCACGCCCGAAGCAACCAGCGCCGAATACTCACCGAGCGAATGCCCCGCCACGACGGAAGGCTTCGCGCCACCCTCGGCCAGCCATGCGCGCCATGCGGCCACACCAGCCACCAGCATCACGGGCTGGGTGTTCGTGGTGAGCGCCAGCTCTTCCCTCGGGCCGTTCTTGATCAGGGCGCCGACATCTTCGCCGAGCGCCTCGGACGCCTCACGCAGCGTTTCGGCCACGGCCGGATGGTCGCCCCAGGCGTCGAGCATGCCGACAGCCTGCGAGCCCTGCCCCGGAAAGACAAATGCAAAGGATTTCATTGTTTACGCGTCGTCTCGCATTGCCGGCCCCTTCCGGGGCACCGCAACGCACTAGCTAACTACAGATTCAACAGCACCGCGCCCCAGGTGAAGCCGCCCCCCACGCCCTCGAGCATGAGCGTTTCGCCTTTCTTCACCTTGCCCGAGCGCACCGCCTCGTCGAGCGCCAGCGGAATCGAGGCGGCGGAGGTGTTGCCGTGCTCGTTGACCGTGACGATCAGCTTCTCGCGCGGAAGCCTCAGCTTCTTCGCGGTGCCCTCCATGATGCGGATGTTGGCCTGGTGCGGGATGAGCCAGTCGATGTCGGTGTCTACCTTGCCGGCCTTTGCCAGCGTGGCACGCGCCGCCTCTTCGAGCACGCGGACCGCGAGCTTGAAGACGGCCTGGCCGTCCATGTGCAGCAGCGGCGTGCCCAGCACGTTGCCGCCCGAAACGTGGCCCGGCACGCAAAGAATGCCGACGTGCTTGCCGTCGGCGTGCAGGTCGCTTGCCAGGATGCCGGGCTCCTCGCTGGCCTCGAGCACCACCGCGCCCGCGCCGTCGCCGAACAGTACGCAGGTGGTGCGGTCGTTGAAGTCGAGGATGCGGGAGAACACTTCGGCGCCCACCACCAGTGCACAGCGCGCGGTGCCGGTGCGGATCATCGCGTCGGCGACGGTGAGCGCGTAGACGAAACCGCTGCAGACCGCCTGCACGTCGAACGCCGGGCAGCCGGCAATGCCGAGCTTGTTCTGGAGGATGGCTGCCGACGACGGAAACACCATGTCCGGCGTGGAAGTCGCAACGATGATCAGGTCGACGTCGCTGGCCTTGCGGCCGGCCGCCTCCAGCGCGTGCCGGGCCGCCTGGAGACCGAGGTCGCTGCTGGTGACATCCGGCGCGGCGAAATGCCGGGCGTGAATACCGGTGCGCTCGACGATCCACTGGTCGGAGGTCTCGATGCCTCGCGTAGCCAGATCCTTGGCGAGATCGTCATTGGTCACGCGGCGTGGAGGCAGGTAGCTGCCGGTGCCGGTAATGCGTGAATAAGGAGTCATCAAACGTGAAGGGCTGTCGCGTCGACCGGCGCCGCCGGTTCCTGCCGCGCGAGCAAAGGCGCGGCGTGGGCGATGCGGGCCCGCACGCGATCGAGCAGGTTGTTGCGAGCGGCATCATAAGCGCGATCCAGCGCATGACCGAAAGCCACCTCGTCAGCCGAGCCATGGCTCTTGAAAACCAGTCCGCGCAGGCCCAACAAGGCGGCACCGTTGTAGCGACGATGATCCAAGCGACTTTTAAACGCTTTTAGGACCGGATAAGCAACAATTGCCGCAATTTTGGTGAAAAGGCTTCGCGAGAATTCGACCCGGATGAACTCGCCGATCATCGACGCGACGCCTTCGCTGGCCTTGAGCGCCACATTTCCGACAAAACCGTCACAGACGACGATGTCGGTCGTGCCCTTGAAGATATCGTTGCCTTCCACGTTGCCGTAAAAGTTCAGATCCTTGGAATTGGCGGCCGTACGCAGCAGTTGGCTTGCTTTCTTGATCGTTTCGCTGCCCTTGATGGCTTCCTCGCCAATATTGAGCAGGCCGACCGAAGGCGCCTCGTTGCCGGTCAGCGCCGAGACCAAGGCCGAGCCGAGCACGGCAAACTGAAGCAGGTCTTCGGCGTCGCAATCGACGTTGGCGCCGAGGTCGAGCACCGTCGTTGCTCCGCCCTTGGCATTGGGGAGCTGCGGCGCGATGGCCGGGCGGTCGATGCCTTCCAGCGTCTTGAGCAGGTAGCGCGCGATCGCCATGAGGGCGCCGGTATTGCCGGCGGAAACGGCCGCCTGGGCGGCGCCATCCTTGACCTGCTGGATCGCGACGCGCATCGAAGAATCCTTCTTCTTGCGCAGGGCGATTTCGATTGGATCGTCCATGCCCACGACTTCGCTCGCGGCGACGATACGGGCACGCGGATGGTCAGCAAACCCGGCCAGCGCGGCTGGCGCGCCGACGAGCAGCAACGAGGCATCGCCGTGCCGCTCGAGGAACGCGCGGCAGGCCGCGAGCGTGACGCGCGGCCCATGATCACCCCCCATGCAATCCACGGCGAGCGTGATTGCGGAAGGCGCAGCGGTGTTTTCGGAAAAAGAAGGCGTAGCCATCAAAACAAAGGCCCGACGCTACGGCAAAAGTAGCTTCGGGCCTTGGCCTTGGGATGCGAGATCAGGCTTCGGACTTGTTCTTGAGAACCTGGCGGCCACGGTAGAAACCGTTCGGGCTGATGTGGTGGCGCAGGTGGGTTTCGCCGGTGGTCGGCTCCACGGCGATGCCGGGCACGACCAGTGCATTGTGGGAACGGTGCATGCCGCGCTTGGAAGGCGACTTCTTGTTTTGCTGGACGGCCATGATGGCTCCTGGACTGTTAGGTTGGTGATTGGATGCGGGCTCAAGCGGTGGCAATAAACGAAACCCGCAAAACCCGGCGGCATGTATGGAATGCCCCTGTCGTCGTTTCGTGTATCGCTGCTCACGGCGGCGCGCGCGAAGCCGATGATTATAGCCCAGCCTGAGGCAAAGGGCTACTTTCCCTCTTCCGGCTTGCGCGAACGCAACGCACCGAGCACGGCAAAGGGGTTCGGCTTGGCCTCTTCGGCGGCCTTGAAGTCCTCGTCGCTGGACGAAAGCCGCACCGGCGTGGGACAGACCTCATGGGCCGGCATGACGGGGATTTCCATCAGAAGCTCGTCTTCGATGAGGGTATGGAGGTCGAAATCCCGGCTCACGACGAGCAAATCTTCCTCGGATTCCTCGTCTTCCGCCTCGGCGACCTCCTCGTTGGCGACGAAGCGGAACCAGCGGTCCACGGTAAGCGACGTACCTACCGGCGACAGGCAGCGCTGGCAAACCAGCGGCACGACGGCCTCGGCCTCCAGATGGAGCCAGGGCACGGGCTTGCCATCCGCGCCGGGGCGTTCTTCGCCGTGGGCCGTCCAGTTCACCACCGCATCGGGAGCGGGAGCAGCCAGTTCGGCGACCAGGCGTACGTATTTCGGAACCGGATCTGCGGCTTCCATCGTGGCGCCAGCGGCGGCGAAACCGGGCACATTGAGCCGTTCGGGGGCGAATTCTCTCTTCATCCACGCCAGTCTAGCGCGCCAGCCATCCGGCCGGCATGGGACATGCCTGAGGGTTTTAGGCGGCTCACGCACAATCGTCGGCATGCAACGCACAGTGATCCTCGCTTCCACCTCGCGCTATCGCCGCGAATTGCTCACCCGCCTGCGCCTGCCCTTCGACGTGCACTCGCCGGAAGTGGACGAAACACCCTTGCCCGGCGAAACGCCGCACGACCTCGCCGTCCGCCTCGCACTCGAAAAGGCCAATGCCGTGGCCGCCCGCTTCCCCGAAGCCGTGGTCATCGGCTCGGACCAGGTGGCCGATCTCGCCGGCGAAGCGCTGGGCAAGCCCGGCGACCACGCCAGGGCCACCGCCCAGCTGCGCCGCATGCGCGGCCAGACGCTGATCTTCCAGACCGCCGTGGCCGTCGTCTGCAAGGCCACGGGCTTCGTCCAGCGCGACATCGCCCCCGTGCGCGTGGTGTTCCGCGACCTCAGCGACGCCGCCATCGAGCACTACCTGCAGGCCGAACAGCCCTACGACTGCGCCGGCAGCGCCAAAAGCGAGGGCCTGGGCATCGCGCTGCTGAACTCCATCGACAGCGACGACCCGACCGCGCTGGTCGGCCTGCCACTGATAAGAACCTGCCAGATGCTGCGCGCCGCGGGGGTCGACCTCCTATGACGCAGAAGGAAAAAGGCAAGCTCTATCTCGTCCCCGCGCCGCTCGATTTCGGCTGCGAGGCTCAAGCCCCGTTGCAGGATGCCCTGCCCTTGGGCACCTTGCAGACGGCCGCCGGCATCACGCACTGGATCTGCGAGAACGCGAAGTCCGCGCGCGCCTACCTGAAGCGCATCGACGCCGTCGCGCCGCTCGCCGCGCCCCTGCAGGCGCAGAACATCCAGGAACTGCCGCGCGAAGTGCACAAGAAGGGTGACCATGCCGGGCAATTCGACGCCCGCCCCCTGCTCGCCGCCGCGCTCGAAGGCCACGATGTCGGCCTGCTGAGCGAAGCCGGTATGCCGGCGGTGGCGGATCCAGGCTCGTCGGTGGCGCGCGCCGCGCACGACCTCGGCCTCGCCGTGGTGCCGCTGACCGGCCCCGTCTCCCTGTTGCTTGCGTTGGCCGCGAGCGGGCTCAACGGCCAGAACTTCGCCTTCGTCGGCTACCTGCCGCAGGACGCCGGCGAGCGCCAGGCCCGCATCCGCGAGCTCGAGGCGCTGGCGCTCAAGTCGGGGCAGACGCAGCTCTTCATCGAGACGCCCTATCGCAACGCCGCACTGCTGCAGGCGCTGACGCAGACGCTGCAGCACAACACCCGCCTCGCCGTGGCACGCGGCCTGACGCTCGCCAACGCCCACGTGCGCAGCGAGACGGTCAAGTCCTGGCGCGCGGCGAAGCCCCAGCCCACCACTGACGAACGCCTGCCCGCCGTGTTCGCGATCGGCCGCTGATGATGGTGGCCATTACCGCAGCCACGCGCTGGGCTTCGCGCGCGCAGTTCTTCGCAGCCGGCTTCATCTTCGCGACCTGGGGCGTGCACGTGCCCACGGTCAAGGCGCACTACGGCATCGACGAGGCCCAGCTCGGCCTGGCCATGCTCGCGGCCGGCGCCGGAGCCATGTTCGGACTGACCAGCGCGGGCCGCTGGATCGGCCGCAACGGCCCGCGCCGCATGGCCGGCATCTGCGGCGTCGTCTACGCGCTGCTGCTGGCAGGCCTGATCGCCATGCCGGGCTACGCGGCGCTGCTGGTGCTGCTGGCAGCCTTCGGCCTCGTGACGAGCGTGTTCGACGTGTCGATCAACACGGAGGCCGCCCAGCTCGAGCTGCATGGCGGCACGCCGCTGATGAGCGGCATGCACGGCATGTTCAGCCTCGGCGGCATGGCCGGTGCCGCGAGCGGCAGCGCCGCGCTGGCGGCCGGGCTCGGCGCGCAGGCGCACCTGCTGGTGGTTGCAGCCGGCATGACGGTGCTCGTCGCGCTGGCCTCCACACGCATGCTGCCCCGACCCGCCACCAGCGGTGCGACCGAAGTCGACCACGGCTTCCTGCTGCCTCGCGGCACGCTCGCCGTGCTGGGCGTGCTCGCCGCGCTAGGCCTGATCGCCGAGGGCGCGATCTACGACTGGAGCGTGCTCTACATGCAGCAGGAAATCGGCAGCCCGCAGCAGCAGGCCGCGCTGGCCTACGCGAGCTTCTCGGCGGCGATGGCGGCTGCGCGCTTCGGCGGCGACGCCCTGCGCGCGCGCTTCTCGCCGGCTGCGCTGCTGCTCGGCAGCGGCCTGCTGGCGGCGGCATCAATGACGCTGGTGCTCATCACCGATCTGCCCTGGCTGGCACTGGTCGGCTTCGCCGGCGTGGGGGTAGGTTTCGCGAACGTGGTGCCGATCCTGTTCTCGGCCTCCGCGAAGGTGCCCGGCATCGAGCCCGCGCGTGGCATCGCGTCGGTCTCGGCCGTGGCGTATCTCGGGTTCATGGCAGGCCCGGCGGTGATCGGCCTGCTGGCGCGCGCGACCTCGCTGACGGCGGCGCTCTACGTGGTGGTGGTCTTCGCCGCGGCGCTGGCGGCATCGGCGCGCTACACGGCCGGCGGCGAAGCCAGGTAAGAAACGATCAGCGCAGCGCCGGCGTGGCGTGCATCAGGCGCACGGTGGTCTCGGCCATCGCCGCGCCGAACTTCTTGGCCAGCTTCTCGGCCACGTTGTCGCGGCGGGTGTAGTCGATCACCTCTTCGGCCTTGATCACTTCGCGCGCCACGTAGTCGACATTGCCGAGCTGGTCGGCCAGGCCGTACTCGACGGCCTGCTCGCCGCTCCAGAAGAGGCCGCTGAACAGGCCCGGGGTGTCGAGCTTGAGGCGGTCGCCGCGGCCGGCCTTCACCACATTGATGAACTGTGTGTGGATCTGGTTGAGCATGGTCTGCGCATGCGCGCGCTGCGCGTCGCTCATCGGGCTGAACGGGTCGAGGAAGCCCTTGTTCTCGCCGGCCGTCAGCAGGCGGCGCTCGACGCCCACCTTCTCCATCACGCCGGTGAAGCCGAAGCCGTCCATCAGCACGCCGATGCTGCCGACGATGCTGGCCTTGTCGACGTAGATCTTGTCCGCCGCGGCGGCGATGTAGTAGGCCGCCGAGGCGCAGGTTTCCTCGACCACGGCATAGACCGGTTTCTTGTACTTGGCCTTCAGGCGCTTGATCTCGTCGTTGATGATGCCGGCCTGCACCGGGCTGCCGCCAGGGGAGTTGATCAGCAGGACCACGCCCTTGGCGCCCTCGTCCTCGAAGGCCGTCTTCATGGCCGCGACCACGAACTCGGCGCTCGCGTCGCCGCCGTTGGCGATCTCGCCCTTGATCTCGACGACGGCCGTGTGCGCCGAGGTCTTGGCCGTGCTCGGCGTGCTGCGCGAGAACGCGGCCCAGGCCAGGAAGACGAAGAAGGCCAGCCAGGCCAGTCGCGTGAAGGTCTTCCAGCGGCGCGCGGCCTTCTGTTCGTTCAGCGAGGCGAAGGCGAGCTTCTCGAGGGTTGCGCGCTCCCAACCGGGGCGCTGCGTGGGATCTTTGGCCATGTTCGTGGAAGGGGCCCGCTCAAATGGTTCGAACCCCGAGGGTTCGGTTCGGTTCGGGTCGGTCATGTCGGTCAGAAAGTCAGGGGGTGAAGGTTCCAGTCAGTATGCCAGTGCACCACGCCGTCATGCTCGCTCAGCGCGATCTTCACGAGGCCGCCGCGGCACGGGCCGCCCGCGCATTCGCCGGTGTCGGGCCGATAGGCCGCGCCGTGCGTCGCGCACAGCAGCCACTGGCCGGTGTCGTCGAAGAAGCGGTCGGGCTGGAAATCGAGCTCCATCGCGACGTGCGTGCAGCGATTGAGGAACGCATGCGGCCGGCCCTCGAAACGTATCGCGAAGGCGCGGCAGGTCTCGCCGCCGTAGATCACGTCGAAGGGCACCGCCAGGCCGCCTTCGGCCAGGTCGCAGGCGTTGCACAGCGGAATGCGTTCTTGATCGCTCATGGCGGCATCTTGATCGATTCTGTTCAGGCGTTTTCGAGCAGCCAGGCTTCGAGGTCGGCCACCGAATGGGCGACATGCAGCGGCTTGAATTCGTCGAAGCTCGCGGGCTCGTGCGCGCCGTAGCTCACGCCCACGCTGGCGCAGCCGGCGTTCTGCGCGAGCTGCAGGTCGTGCGTGGTGTCGCCGATCATCAGGGTGCGCTCGGGCGGCACGTCGAGTTCTTCCATCAGCTCCAGCAGCATGCGCGGGTGCGGCTTGCCGAAGGTTTCGTCGGCGGTGCGCGAGGCGTCGAAGCGGTCGCGCAGCGCGACCGTCTTGAGCGCCTCGTTGAGGCCGCGGCGCGACTTGCCGGTGGCCACCGCCAGTTGGTGGCCGCGCTCGCGCAGCGCGTCGAGCATCTGCAGCACGCCATCGAAGAGGACGATGTCGTCCTGGTGCTGCAGGTAGTGGTAGCGGTAGCGCGCGCCGAGTTCGGGGTATTTCTCCTTCGGCACGTCGGGCGCCGCGCGCGCGAGCGCCTCGGCCAGGCCCAGGCCGATCACCCAGGCGGCGTCGTTCTCGCTAGGCTTCGCGCCGCCCACGTCGATCACTGCGGCCTGGATGCAGCGCACGATGAGGCGGGTGGAGTCGTAGAGCGTGCCGTCCCAGTCGAATGCAATCAGGTCGAAGCGCGGGGGTCTGTTGGAATCAGTCATGAACCGTGGGGGTGGGGTGTCGGGCCATCGCCTCGAGGGCAGCCGGGGGCATCAGCGAGAGCAGCTCGGGCGGCAGGCCGGCCTGCAGCGCAACGCGTTCGCCGCTGGCCGGGTGATTGAACTGCAGCCGCCACGCGTGCAGGAACATGCGCCGCAGGCCCAGCTTGTGAAGGGCGCGCTGGCGATCGGCTTCGCCGTACTTGTCGTCGCCCGCGATCGGATGGCCGGCCGAGGCGAGATGAACGCGGATCTGGTGCGTGCGGCCGGTCTTGATCGTGACCGCCAGCAGCGACATCGGAGCCGACTCGCCCGGCAGCGAGAGCCTGGCCAGCACCCGCACCAGCGTGACGGCGTGCATGGCGTCCGGGTGGTCCTTGGCAACCACACGTACGCGGCGCTCGCCCGCGCCGGCCGAGCCGTCGGGCAGCAGATACCTGGCGAGAGGCGCGTCGAGCACCTTTTTGCTGGCCGGCCAGTCGCCTTCGACCAGCGCCACATAGGTCTTGCCGGTCTCGCGTTCGCGGAACTGGTCCTGCAGCGCGACCAGCGCGCTGCGCTTCTTGGCGACCAGCAGGATGCCGGAGGTCTCGCGGTCCAGCCGGTGCACCAGCTCCAGGAACTTGGCCCCGGGCCGCGCGGTGCGCAGCTGCTCGATCACGCCGAAGCTCACGCCGCTGCCGCCGTGGACGGCCACTCCGGCCGGCTTGTCGACGGCCAGGACGGCGTCGTCTTCCAGCAGGACGGGAAATTCGCGCGCTGGCGCTGGCGGGGCGGCGCCCTCCTCCGCGCGCTGCGAAATGCGGATCGGCGGCAGCCGCAGCACGTCGCCGGCTTCGATGCGGGTCTCGGCCTGCACCCGGCCCTTGTTGATGCGCACCTCTCCCGACCGGATGATCCGGTAGACGTGCGTCTTCGGAACGCCTTTCAGATGGCGGAAAAGGAAGTTGTCGAGCCGCTGCCCGGCGGATTCGGCATCGACCGTGAGGAATCTGATGGCCGAATGCGGCGCCCCGGGTTCTCCTGCGGCCTGCAGGCCTGCGGGATTTCGAGCAGCCGCGGGCCCTTGCTTCGCACCTATAATGTTTTTCACCAGCGCGGTCATGTAAGTGCTTGATTAGACAGAAGTTTAGTCCACTGCCATCAAATACCCAGGGCGGCGCTGGGAGGTCGATGCCGCTTTGGCGCCGAGCTGCAAACCCCGCGCAATCGCGCAAAGTGGCAGACAAGGCGCCCAAGTCAAGCCGACACCCACGAAACACCGATACGGAATACCCCAGCCTGCAGCTTCCAAGCTGCCGGCGGATCGAAGCGAGTCCCTTGTTGTGTTGATGCTGCTGATTCGAATGTGCCTGCACTGGCTTGCGCCGGTGGCTTCGGCCATTCAGCCGTCCGCAGCGCGCGCCATCATTGCGCAACCAGCTATTAAAAAGATAGCTACCCAACACCGAATCTGGCTCGCGCCCATCCACGCGCCCCCACCCCGGCTGTCTTCTTGAGCTAACGCTCGAGAAGCCCGCCCGCGCCCTGCGCGGCAGCGGCAGCATCCGGGGCCCAAGCGGCAATTCCCTGGTTTCGCGGGCGTCGTCCGTGCATCGTTGGCTCGTCAAGGGCCGGTAGAACGATACATATAAGGACAACGCATCATGAAGCGGATGCTGATCAATGCCACGCAGGCCGAAGAACGCCGCCTGGCCATCGTCGACGGGCAGAAACTGCTCGACTACGAAATCGAAATCGAAGGGCGCGAACAGCGCAAGGGCAACATCTACAAGGCGGTCGTCACGCGCGTCGAGCCCTCGCTCGAAGCCTGTTTCGTCGACTACGGCGAAGACCGCCACGGCTTCCTGCCGTTCAAGGAAATCTCCAAGCAGTACTTCGCCGAAGGCGTGTCGGCCAGCCAGGCCCGCATCCAGGACGCGATCCGCGAGGGCCAGGAACTGGTCGTGCAGGTTGAGAAGGAAGAGCGCGGCAACAAGGGCGCGGCCCTCACCACCTTCATCTCGCTGGCCGGCCGCTATGTCGTGCTGATGCCGAACAACCCCCGTGGCGGCGGCGTCTCGCGCCGCATCGAGGGCGACGACCGCGCCGAGCTCAAGGAGGCGATGGACCAGCTCGAGTACCCCAAGGGCATGAGCATCATCGCGCGCACCGCCGGCATCGGCCGCTCGGCGCCCGAACTCCAGTGGGACCTGAACTACCTGCTCAAGCTCTGGAGCGCCATCGACGGCGCCGCCAAGGGCGGCAAGGGCGCCTTCCTGATCTACCAGGAATCCTCGCTCGTCATCCGCGCCATCCGTGACTATTTCAATCACGACATCGGCGACATCCTGATCGACACCGACGACATCTACGACCAGGCGCAGCAGTTCATGGCGCACGTCATGCCCGAGCATGCCTCGCGCGTGAAGCGCTACCGCGACGACGCGGCGCTGTTCAGCCGCTTCCAGATCGAGCACCAGATCGAGTCGGCCTACGCCCGCACCGTGCAGCTGCCCTCGGGCGGCGCCATCGTCATCGACCACACCGAGGCGCTGGTCTCGGTCGACGTGAACTCGGCGCGCGCCATCAAGGGCGGCGATATCGAGGAGACCGCTACCCGCACCAACCTCGAAGCCGCCGACGAAGTGGCCCGCCAGATGCGCCTGCGCGACCTGGGCGGCCTGATCGTCATCGACTTCATCGACATGGACGAGTCGAAGAACCGCCGGGAAGTCGAAAGCCGCCTGCGCGACGCGCTCCGGCAAGACCGCGCCCGCGTGCAGTTCGGCTCGATCAGCAAGTTCGGCCTGATGGAAATGAGCCGCCAGCGCCTGAAGCCGGCGCTGTCCGAAGGCTCGTCGATCCCCTGCCCCCGCTGCGGCGGCTCGGGCCACATCCGCGACACCGAATCGAGCGCGCTGCAGATCCTGCGCATCATTCAGGAAGAGTCGATGAAGGACAACACCGCCGCCGTGCACGTACAGGTGCCGGTGGAAGTGGCCTCCTTCCTGCTGAACGAGAAGCGCACCGAGATCGCCAAGATCGAACTCAAGCAGCGCGTGAGCGTGCTGATGGTGCCCAACAAGACCCTCGAAACGCCGAACTACAAGCTCGAGCGCCTGAAGCACGACGACCCGCGCCTCGACCACATCGAGGCCAGCTACAAGATGGCCGACGAGATCGAGGACCCGACCTCGGTCACCCGCCGCTCGCAGGAGCCCACCAACAAGCAGACGCCCGTTATCAAGGGCGTGCTGCCCGACGCGCCGGCTCCGGTTGTGCCGCCCAAGCCCGAAGCCGTGCGCGCACCCGCCGCACCGGCGCCGGTCGCTCCGCCCGTGGTGAGCGCGCCCGTTCCGGCGCAGACCGGCTTCTTCGCCTGGATCAAGAACCTGTTCGGCGGCAAGCCCGAGCCGGTCGCGGCTCCCGCGCCGGCGCCGATCCCGGTCGAAGCACCGAAGCCCCGCCGCGACGGCCGCCCCGGCCGTGACGGCGAAGCTCGCAGCGGCGAACAGCGCCGTGGCGGCCGCAACGGCGAAGGCCGCGGTGAACGCGGCGAGCGAAGCGAGGGCCGTGGCGAGAACGGCGGACGCCAGGGCGGCCGCGACGGCGAACAGCGCCGCGGTGGCCGTGGCGGCGAACGCCGCGAAGGCCGCAACGGCGAACAGCGCAACGAGCAACGCAACGAAGGCGCCAACAACCAGCCGCGCGAACAACGCGAGCCGCGCGAAGCCCGTGAGGCACGCGCACCGCGCGACGGCGAACAGCGCCGCAACGGACGCGGCGAGCGCCGCGAAGGCGAAGGCCGCGAAGGTCGCAGCAGCGTGCTGCCGGCCGATGCGCTGGCAGGCACCGACCTCGAAGCCCAGCAACTGGCCGGCGCCGTTGCGGGCGACGAAGGCAACACGGCCGAACGCGCACCGCGCGCCCGTGGCGAGCGCCGCGAACGTAGCGAGCGCAATGAGCGTGGCGAGCGTGGTGAACGCAATGGCGACCGCGAACGCAACACAGCCGAAGCCGGCGAAGGCGAGCAGCGCCAGCCCCGCAACGGTCGCGATGAACAGCGCGGCCCCCGTGGCGACCGCAACGACGGCCGCCGTGAACGCCGCGGCAACGACGCAGCGCAAGCCGAAGCGGATGCACGCGGCGCCGAAGCCGCTGCAGCAGACGCCGAGCAAGGCAGCGAAGCCGCCATCAACGGCAACGGCGAGCAGGCACCGCGCCGCGACGGCGAAGAGCGCCGCGGCCGTTCGCGCGACCGCTACGGCCGCGACCGCCGCGAACGCGGCCCGCGCGAAGAAGCCGAAGCCGGTGCAGCAGTGGCTTCCGCCGAAGGCTTCTCACAGCAGGGGCAGCCACAGGAGCCCCAGCAGCAACTGCCGCTGGCGTCCGAGCGCGTCGAAGCAGTGGAGGCCGTTGCCGTCGCAACGGAAGTCCGCGAGGCCCCGCAGCAACAGCAGCCCCGTGCCGAGCGCCCCGCGTCGGTCGTCGCCGTTGCTGAAGCAGCAGCCGAGCAGATCGTGATTGAAAGCGCTTCCGCCAAGGCACCCGCGGCCGCCAACGGCCGCGCGCTGCCCAAGGTCCAGCCCTTCGAACTGCCGCTGGCGGAACTCGCGCAGATCGCCGAAAGCTCGGGCCTGCAGTGGGTCAACTCGGACGCCGAGCGCATCGCCCAGGCGCGCGCCGCGATCGAAGCCGAGCCGAAGCCGGTGCACGTGCCGCGCGAGCGCCCGCCGCTGGTGGTGCTCGACGAGGGCCCGCTGGTGCTGGTCGAAACCCGCCGCGACCTCGGCTCGATGTCGCTGCCGTTCGAACAACAGCAGCAGCAACAACAGCAGTAAAGCCTGCTGGAAGCAAATGAAAAACGGCGCCACTGGCGCCGTTTTCATTCATGCCTTCTGCATCGCCTTCCCGGGCAGGGGCAGCTCGGGCATCTCCAGGATCAGCTGCCCGAAGCGGCAGGCGCATTCGGTCTTGCCGTTCTCGCTCCAGATCAGCGAGAAATCCACGCTCGGCAGCTGCGGCAATCCATAGCGGCCGTCGACGATCTTCATTCCCGGCTCCACGTCCTCGCGCGTGAGCACCGTCACCGCCAGCCCCGCGAGCACCGCCGCGCGAATGCCGTGCTGGCTCGCCGAGGTGAAGACCACATGCCAGTCGAGCGCCATCGCATCCAGCGCCTCGCTCGCCACCTCGCGGTTGACGCAGGGCTTGGGAAAGAAAGCCAGCGGCAGCGAGGCACCGGGCGCCGCCTCGAAGGTCTCGGCCGCCGCCCACACCAGCTGCGTGCGCCGCAGGCGCGTGCCCTCCTCGCAGCCGGGTGGCGACATCACCACCGCAAGATCGAGCTCGCCCGCGCGGACCATGGCGCGGAAGTCGAGGTGCATGCTCACGCTGACTTCCATGCGCGTGGCGGGAAAGGAGCGAGCGAACTGCGAAAGCAAGGGAGGCAGACGCTCGCCCATGAAGGTATCCGGCGCGCCGAAGCGCACCACGCCAGCGATGGGCGAGGGCTGGAAGCGCCGCGTCATCGCGTCCAGCGTCTCGAGGATCTGCTGGGCATAGCGCAGGAAGTCTTCGCCGTCCTCGGTCACCGTGAGGCGGCGCGTCGTGCGATGCAACAGCGGCCGGCCCACCTGCTCTTCCAGCCGCCTGATCTGGTGGCTCACGGCCGACTGCGTCAGGTGCAGCCGCTGGGCGGCGCGCGTGAAGCCGCCGGTTTCCTTGACAGCCACGAAGGCGCGCAGCAGTGCGGGATCGAAGTCCATGGCTAGAAATAAATGATGGTTGTTAATGGGTCTCAGGAAATTAAATCATTTCCATCATGAAGAGGCTTTACCCAGAATCGCCCGGACCTGTCGCCTTCAAGGACTTCCGAAAGATTCCGATGCCCCTTTCCCACACCGGCAAGAACCGTGTCGCACTGGCCGCGATCTGCCTCATTGCCCTGATGTTCGGCCTGGAGATCTCCAGCGTGCCCGTCATCCTTCCCACGCTCGAAAAGGCGCTGCATGGCGACTTCAGCGACATGCAGTGGATCATGAACGCCTACACCATCGCCTGCACCACGGTGCTGATGGCCGCCGGGACGCTGGCCGACCGCTACGGCCGCAAGCGCATCCTCGTCGTCAGCGTGGCGCTGTTCGGCCTGACCTCACTGGCCTGCGGGCTCGCGCAGAACGCGCCGGTGCTGATCGCCGCGCGCTTCCTGCAGGGCCTCAGCGGCGGCGCGATGCTGATCTGCCAGCTCGCGGTGCTGTCGCACCAGTTCCAGCAAGGCAAGGAACGCAGCCGGGCCTTCGCCACCTGGGGTGTGGTGTTCGGCATGGGCCTGGGCTTCGGGCCGATCATCGGCGGCGCGATCGTGGCGCTGTCGAGTTGGGAATGGGTGTTCCTGGTCCACGTGCCGCTCGCGGCTGTGGCGCTGGCCCTGGTGCTCGGCAGCGTGGAGGAGTCGAGCGACCCCGACGCGCAGCGGCTCGACCTGCCCGGCATCGTCACGCTCTCGCTCGCGGTGCTGGGGCTGACCTGCTTCATCACGCAGGGGCCCGGCGTCGGCTTCTCGAGCCCGCTGGCCATCGGCATCGCCGCCGCGTCGGCCGCGAGCTTCGCGCTCTTCCTGTGGGTGGAGAAGATCAACCCGCATCCGATGTTCGACTTCTCGGTCTTCAGGATCCGCGACTTCTCGGGCTCGATCATCGGCTCCATCGGCATGAATTTCAGCTTCTGGCCGTTCATGATCTACCTGCCCATCTTCTTCCAGGGCGCGCTGGGCTACGACGCCGTCGTGGCCGGCTCCGCGCTGCTGGCCTACACCTTGCCCACGCTGGTGCTGCCGCCGCTGGCCGAGCGGCTCTCGCTGCGCTACCGCCCGGGCGTGGTGATTCCGGCGGGCCTCTTCGTCATCGGCCTCGGCTTCATGGCCATGCGCTACGGCAGCGGCATGGCGCATGCGAGCTGGATGACGATGCTGCCCGGCTGCCTGCTCGCGGGTATCGGGCTCGGGCTGACCAACACGCCCGTCACCAACACCACCACCGGCTCGGTGCCCAGCGCACGCGCGGGCATGGCTTCGGGCATGGACATGAGCGCGCGGCTGATCACGCTGGCCATCAACATCGCGCTGATGGGCTTCGTGCTGCTCGAGGGCGTCCATGCGCACCTGCGCGGCGCGCTGTCCGCATCGCTCGATGCGCTGCAGCTGCGCGCGCTGGCGGAGAAAGTCGCGGCGGGCAGCTTCGCGTCGCTGGGCGAGAGCTTTCCCGCGCTGCCGCAGCTCGATCCGTCCGGAGCAACGGTGCATGCCGCGCTGGCGCACGGCTTCGGACTGGTGATGCTCTACGGAGGCGCCGGCGTATGGCTGCTGGCCGGCATCAGCTGGCTGGTCTTCGGCGGCGGCAGCAAGAAGCCGTCGGTGCGGCCCGCGTGCCCTTAGGCCGGCCAGGCCGGCTTCAGGAGTTCTCGACCTGCGCCGCGCGCTTCCAGGCCTCGGCGGCCTGCTCGGCGTCGTCGCGGTCTTCCGCCAGCTGCGCCAGTGCGAGCCAGGCGCGGCGATAGAGCTCCGTGTCCTGCAGGCCCATGCCGGCCTGCATCAGCAGCTGCTGGGCCTTGCCCCAGAGCTGGCGCTTCATGCAGGCCATGCCCGCGAGGTACTGCAGGTTCGCGTCACGCGGGTTGTTGCGCTGCGCGCTCTCGATGCGCGCGAGCCATTCGGCGTCCACCGAGTCGAGCCCTGCTTCGAGCGCGCGCGCCAGCTTGACGCGCAGCCCGTCGCCGAGCCCGCGCGGATTGGCCACCATGCGCTCCCAGGCCGGCAGCAGCCAGCCGCGCGCCAGTGCCAGATCGCCGCGCAGCGCGACCATGCGCTGGGCCGCGTGGATCGCCACCTCGGGCATCTCGCGCTCACTGGCATCGAGTTCGGTCCAGGCACGCAGCAGCTGGGCCGGATCATGCGCGCCCGACAGCAGCTCGGTCGCGAGGCCGCGCACGATGCTTTGTGCGGCCGCATCCGAGAAAGCGCGGTGCTTGGCCAGCAGGCGCGCGGTTTCGAGTGCTTCGAGCGTGCGGCGATCCTGACGCGCGGCCTTCAGGCGCAGCCGCAGCGCGAGCGTGCGACGCTGCGCGCCCTGCGGCAGTTCTTCGAGCCTCGCCAGTGCGGCTGCTGCATCGCGATCTTCGAGGGCCCAGCGCGCAGCGCGCAGTTGCACGCCTTCGCGCGTCTCGGGGCTGGCGAGCACGGTGCGATCCGCACTTTCGTTGAGGGCCTGCTGCAGATGCGCGTCGCGCGCCGCCTTGTCCTGCAGCGCCTGCGCGCTTTCCGCGGCGAGCAGGTGCGAGAGCACGCGAACCTGCTGCGCCTGCGGCAGGCTGGCGCCGAGCGCGGCGAGCGTTTTCTCCTGCGTGAGCGCGGCCTGCGCGGCCTTTCGCGCGCGCGAAAAGCGGCCGGAGATCAGTTGCACCATCGCATCGAGCAGGGCTGCGTGCAGCGTGCGCTCCTTCTGCTGCAGCCGCCACTGGCGCGCCTGCGTGGGCAGCGAGAACAGCGCCGCCAGCGCCCGCAAGGCCGCATGCAGCAGCACGAAGGCCACCAGCAGGATCACGAGCACGAGGTTCAGCGAAAGATCGACACGCCACGGCGGCCAGAACACGGTGATCGTGCCCTGGTTGTTGCCTGCGAAGAGAGCGACTGCCGCCGCGACGGCGAAGAGGGCAAGAAGCCAGATTGCTGCGCGCATGGATGTCCGATCAGCGCCCTGCTGCGGCAGTCGCGAGCGCCGCCAGCGTGTCGTCGATGCGGACCGGCTCGGTCGTCTTCACCAGCGACTGCAACTGCTGCAGCAGCGTGGCGGCGGCCTGGGTACGGCGCGATGCGGGGTCGAAGTAACGGTTGAGCGAGGCGGTCACCTGCGACAGCTCGCTGCGCGTGGCCTCCATCTGCCGCGACAGCAGCGACAGGCGCGCGTTGAGCAGCTTCAGCTTGAGGTTCTCGCGCAGGAAGTACGACTGCTCGGGCGCCAGCAGGATCGCCTCCGGGCTCTGGATGCGGCCGACGCGCACCAGCGAGCGGGCCTCGCCGCGCACGGTGAGCAGCACGCGGCGCCACCAAGGCGCATCGGCGGGTATGGGCTCGGGCTGCCATGCATTGGTGCCAGTGCCGCGCACGGCCACCGCGTTGAGCGTGGGCAGGTCGTCGACGTTGCGCATCAGCTCGTCGAGCTTCTGCAGCGCCTCGGCGCCGTCGTTGCTGGCGCTGCTGCGCAGGCGGTCGGCGTCGCGCTGCATGGCGCGCTGCAGCGGAGTGAGCCGCGGCTGCGCGGCGCGTGCGATGCGTGTGTCGCCGGCCTTCAGCGCGGCCAGCAGCGGCTCGACGCTGCCGGTGACCTGCGCCTGCTGCAGGGCAAGGCGCACGGCCGACTCGATGTCGACGACCAGGTTCTCGTCGCGCGAACGCGAGAGGCTCTGGATGAGTTCCTCGAGCTGGGAGCGCTGCAGCGCGACTTCTGCCACGCGGGTCTCGACCAGCGCCACGCGGGCCGAGGCATCGCGCACCGTGTCGCTGGCCTGGCGGGCCAGCGTGCGCGCCTCCATCGACTGCGCAATGGCGTCGGCGCTCTGGCGCGCCAGCTGCTCCTTCATGCCGCCGACCTTCTGCCAGAGCGCGATGGACATCAGCAGTGCGACCAGCGCCACCAGGGCCACCAGGCCGAAGCCGATGCGGGAGAGAAGCAGTGCGCCCGCGGCCTGCGCGGCAGGTGTCTGATGCGGTGCCAGCGGGGCTGGCACCGGCGCCGTGGCAGCGGATGGGGAAGGAGAAAGATCGTCTGTGGGGGACGCGGCGCTCATGCCAAGGATTCTATAGACGCGACCAGCGCATCCAGCAGGGGCGTGCATACACGCAACGCCCCGAAACCCGCGCCACGCGCGGCTTCGCCGATGCGCGCATGCGTGGCGACCGCGCTTGCTGCATGCCACTGCACGCCCGGCATCGCGCGCTGCAGATTGGCGATCGCCTCCGAACTGCTGAAGAGCCAGATCGCCCGGCCTTCGGCGCCGTCCATGGCGAGGCGGTGTTGTACGACGTCCAGCGATGGCGGCAGCCTGCGATAGGCCACCACGGTGTCGCGATGGCCGCCCGCCGCATCGATCTCGTTGGCCAGCCAGTCGCGCCCGGCCGGTCGCCCGGCTTCGTCCCCGCCGCGCACGATCAGCACGCGAGCGCCATTCGACACCTGCGCGTGGACGCGTTCCCACAGCGCCTCGGAGTCGAAGCGCGTGGCCTCGGGCGGCGGCGCGTCGATGGAATCGGACGGCACGCCCGCACGCAGCAAGGCGCGCTTCGTACCAGGGCCCGTGGCCCAGAAGCGGCAACCTGCCAGCGAATCGGCGGCACCTCTGTGTTGGAAGAAATGCTCGACCGCCGTGGCGCTCACGAACATCAGCGCGGCATAGTCCGAGAGCTGCCGCCATGCCGCGCGCAGCGGCTCGATGTCGGTGGCGGGTTCGATCACGATGAGCGGCAGCGCCACCGCGTCGATACCCGCGGCGCGCAGATCGCTGACCCATCGCGCGGCTTCGCGCGCCGGCCGCGTGACGATGACGGGACGGCCGGTCATACGATGACCACCGGTGTCAGTGGGCTCCGCCGGCACGCAGCAGCGCCGCGGCATGCTCGCCGAGCGCGTCGGCTTGGGCGAAGTCGCCGACGGATGCCAGCGCGTGCACCTTCACCAGCGGCACCTTGCCTTCGGGGTCGCCCCAGGCGGCATCGATGCGCAGCGCGCCGTCGGCCTGCCAGCGAGCGTGGGCCGCGAGAGGCATGGAGCAGCTGCCGCCCATCGCGCGGCTCACGGCGCGCTCGGCGGCGGTGGAGAGCCAGTCGCCTTGGTGGGCCAGCGGGCCCAGCAGTTCGATGAGGTCCCTGCGGTCGGCGCGCACTTCGATGCCGAGCGCACCCTGCCCCGCGGCAGGCAGCATGGTGTCGGCGTCGAAGGCCACGCGGATGCGGCTTTCCAGCCCCAGCCGCTTGAGACCGGCCGCGGCCAGCACGATGGCGTCGTACTGCCCTTCGTCGAGCTTGCGCAGACGGGTGTCGAGGTTGCCGCGCAGCGGTTCGATGCGCAGGTCGGGCCGCAGCGCGCGCAGCAGCGCCATGCGGCGCAGGCTGGAGGTGCCGACGACGGCGCCCTGCGGCAGCGCGTCGAGCGATTCGAAACGGGGGGAGACGAGCGCGTCGCGCGGGTCTTCGCGCTCGAGCACGCAGGCCAGCACGAAGCCTTCGGGCAGGTCCATCGGCACGTCCTTCAGCGAATGGACGGCAATGTCGGCGCGCCCTTCCTCGAGTGCGAGTTCGAGTTCCTTCACGAAGAGCCCCTTGCCGCCCACCTTGCCGAGCGTGCGGTCCAGGATCTGGTCGCCGGTGGTGGTCAGCCCCAGCAGGCTGACGGTGTGGCCTCTTTCTTGCAAAAGCGCCTGCACATGTTGGGCTTGCCACAGTGCCAGGCGGCTTTCGCGCGTGGCGATCACGATATTGCTCAAGACCGGCCTCAAAAGTACGTGTTCCAAACCGCGGGAATGCTAGCATGTTGCGCCGCAACAACGAAGACGGCACTCCATTCAAGAAGTCCAGGACAAACATCGAATGAAAGCCAGCAAGACACCTGCTCCGCCCAAGCGCCGCCAGGCCGAAGACCAGCCTCTGATCGAAGACATCCGGCTGTTGGGCCGGATCCTCGGCGACGTGATCCGGGAGCAGGAGGGAGAAGAGACATATGCACTGGTCGAGAAGATCCGCACTCTCTCCGTGGCTTTCCGCCGCGATGCGGACCAGGCGGCCGACCGGGCGCTGAAGAACCTGCTCAAGGGGCTGAGCGCCGCCGAGACGGTGCGCGTGATCCGCGCCTTCACCTACTTCAGCCACCTGGCCAATCTTGCCGAAGACCGCCACCAGATCCGCCGCCGCACCGAAACCGAGCGCGCCGGCGAGAGCGTCGAGGGCGACCTGCAGACCGCGCTCGCGCGCATCCGCAAGGCCGGCGTGAAGCCCGACGAGATCGTCGCCTCGCTGGCACACAGCTATGTCTCGCCGGTGCTTACCGCGCACCCCACCGAAGTGCAGCGCAAGAGCATCCTCGATGCCGAACGCGCCATCGCGCAGCTGCTGACGGTGCGCGACGAGATCAGGCTGCGCCAGAACGCCTATGCGGCGGCCAAGGACGCGCTCACGCCCATCGAGTTCGCGGAGAACGAAACGCAGATGCGCATCCGCGTCACGCAGATCTGGCAGACGCGCATCCTGCGTTTTTCCAAGCTCACCGTGGCCGACGAGATCGAGAACGCGCTGAGCTACTACGAAGCCACCTTCCTGCGCGAGATCCCGCGCGTGTACGCCGACCTGGAAAAGGCGCTGGCCCAGGGCGGCCAGGCGCCGTCGGTGGCGCCCTTCCTGCGCATGGGCCAGTGGATCGGCGGCGACCGCGACGGCAACCCCAACGTCACGGCCGAGACGCTCGAATACGCGCTGAGCCGCCAGTGCGAGCTGGCGCTGCGCTACTACCTCACCGAGGTGCACTACCTCGGCGGCGAGCTGTCACTGTCGGCCACGCTGGTCGACGTGTCGGTGGAAATGCAGGCACTCGCAGAGCGCTCGCCCGACACCAGCGAGCACCGCAAGGACGAGCCCTATCGCCGCGCCCTCACCGGCGTGTATGCGCGCCTCGCGGCCACGCTGCGCGAGCTGACCGGCGGAGAGGCCGCGCGGCACGCCGTCGCGCCGCAGAACCCGTACAAGAGCGCCGAGGAGTTCCTGGCCGACCTGCGCACCATCGCCGAATCGCTGGAAGAAAAGCACGGCAGCGTGCTCGCCGCGCCGCGCCTGCTGCCGCTGATCCGCGCGGTGGAGGTGTTCGGCTTCCACCTGGCAACCGTCGACCTGCGCCAGAGTTCCGACAAGCACGAGGCCGTGATCGCCGAGCTGCTGGCCACCGCGCGCATCGAGCCTTCGTATGCGTCGCTGGCCGAGGAGGCCAAGCAGACGCTGCTGCTGAAGCTGCTCGACGACGCGCGGCCGCTGCGCGTGCCCGACGCCGACTACTCGCCGCTCGCCAAGAGCGAGCTGGCCATCTTCTCGGCCGCGCGCACCGCGCGTGCGCGCTACGGCACCGCCGCCATCCGCCACTACATCATCAGCCACACCGAAACGGTGAGCGACCTGCTCGAAGCCCTGCTGTTGCAGAAGGAAGCGGGCCTGCTGCGCGGCGCGATGGACGGCAAGGCCACCTGCGACCTGATCGTGGTGCCGCTGTTCGAAACCATCGAGGACCTGCGCAACGCCGCGCCCATCGTGCGCGCCTTCTATGCGCTGCCGAACATCCAGGCGCTCATCGAACGCTCGGGCGCCGAGCAGGACGTGATGCTCGGCTACTCCGACAGCAACAAGGACGGCGGCATCTTCACCAGCAACTGGGAGCTGTACCGCGCGGGCATCGCGCTGGTGTCGCTCTTCGACGAGCTGAACAGGAAGAAGGCCAACCCCATCCGCCTGCGCATGTTCCACGGCCGAGGCGGCACGGTGGGGCGCGGCGGCGGCCCGAGCTACCAGGCCATCCTCGCGCAGCCGCCGGGCACGGTGCGCGGCCAGATCCGGCTGACCGAGCAGGGCGAAGTCATCGGCTCCAAGTACGCCAACCGCGAGATCGGCCGGCGCAACCTCGAGACGCTGGTGGCCGCCACGCTCGAGGCCACGCTGCTGCCGCAGGGCAAGTCGGCGCCTGCCAATTTCCTCTCAGCCGCGAGCGAACTCTCAGCCGCGAGCATGGCGGCCTACCGCAAGCTGGTATACGAAACCCCGGGCTTCGGCGACTACTTCTTCGGCTCCACGCCGATCCGCGAGATCGCCGAGCTCAACATCGGCTCGCGCCCCGCGTCGCGCAACCCCAGCCACAAAATCGACGACCTGCGCGCGGTGCCGTGGAGCTTCAGCTGGGGCCAGTGCCGCCTCACCATTCCGGGCTGGTTCGGCTTCGGCTCGGGCGTGGAGCAGTTCCTGGCCGCCGCCGGCAACGCGGCGGGCCGCAAGGAGCGCCAGGCGCTGCTGCAGCGCATGTACGCGCAGTGGCCCTTCTTCCGCACGCTGCTGTCGAACATGGACATGGTGCTCGCCAAGAGCGACCTCGCGCTGGCCTCGCGCTACGCCGAGCTGGTCACCGACCGCAAGCTGCGGCAGAAGGTGTTCTCGATGATCGACGCCGAATGGCACCGCACCTCCGATGCGCTCACGCTCATCACCGGCGCGAAGCAGCGGCTCGAAGGCAACGCCGAGATGCAGCGCTCGGTGCGACACCGCTTCCCGTACATCGACCCGCTTCACCACCTGCAGGTCGAGCTGATGCGGCGTTACCGCGCGGGCGACGGCGGCGAGCGGCTGCAGCGCGGCATCCACATCTCGATCAACGGGGTGGCGGCGGGCCTGCGCAACACGGGCTGACGCCACCGCGCGAGCCGGGACGGGCCCTTCGGGGCCCGTCGTCGTTTGCAGCGCGCATAGACTCGCAGCCCTATCCACCGAAAGAGAACGCCATGAAAGGCTCCTGCCTCTGCGGCACCGTCCGGTACGAAGCCGCGCGCCTCGCCGGCCCCATCGTCCACTGCCACTGCGCGACCTGCCGCAAGGCGCACAGCGCCGCGTTCACCACGACCGGCCGCGTCGACCGCGCAGACTTCCGCTGGACCGCGGGCGAGGAAGCCATCGGCTCCTTCGAATCGACGCCCGGCAAGCTGCGCCACTTCTGCACCCGCTGCGGCACGCACCTCGTGGCCGAGTGGGTGGACAAGCCGCAGGTCATCCTGCGCCTGGGCTCGCTCGACGACGACCCGGGCCAGCGCCCCGCCTCGCACATCTGGACTTCGCACGAGGTGCCGTGGCTCGACCACACGACGAAAATTCCGTCGTTCCCCGAAGCACCGCCGGCGAAGGCCTGAACGCATGAGCACGAAGATCGGCTTTCGCCGCAGGCTCATCGTCGCCATCCTGCTGTGCGTGGCGGTGGGCGGCGCGGTGGTGCGGCACTACGCGGCGCCGGGCTCGACCACGCGCGACATCGCGACGCTCCTGATGGTGCTGTGGGTGCCGATCATCGGCAACGTGATCGCATGGCTGATCGGCAAGTGGCCGCGCCGTGCGCCTGCCGCAGCACCGCCGGGCTTCGATGCGCTGGGTGCGTTCACGCCCGGTGCGCTCGCGGAGATCACTTTCCGCAAGCCCGCCCTGCCCTCGCAGGACACGCCCATCGCGCCGGGCGAATACCGCTGCGCGCTGGTGCTCGACAAGGAAGGCTTCTCGGCGCGCTGGATGGTGCCGGCGGGCGATGCGCTGGAGCGCGGCAAGCCCGCCGCGCTCGAAGTCGAGTTCCTCTCGCCCGCCGTCGCGCTGCCCCGCTTCCAGCCCGGTACAACCTTTCGCGTACTGATCGGCGATTCCTTCGTCGCCGATGGCCGAATACTGCAATTGCGACCCGCGCTCAGCTAGGCCGCTGCAGAGGCCCCATGGATGGCGATAGCCATCAAAAGGGCCCATTGTTCATCCCCGGGAAACTGTCTGCTGCCGCGCGGCACCTTTGTCGCAAGCGCGACGGCTCGCACACTCCATGCCTCTTCAACGGCATCGGTGCGCGCGCCGCCGCCGACGCTCCAAAGGACAGCTTCCCATCATGATGAATTCACCCAGCAGCAACCCGTGCATCGACGAACTCGGAGCACCGGTGCAGGCCGCGGCAGCACACGTTCCGGCCTCGCGCTCCGCATGGCTCGCCGTCGGCTCCATCGCCGTCGGCACCTTCGCGATGGTCTCGACGGAGTTCATGCCCATCGGCCTTCTCACCGACATCGCGCGCGGCCTCAACGTGTCCGACGGCACGGCCGGACTCATGGTCACCATGCCCGGCGTGCTCGCCGCCTTCGCGGGGCCGGCGCTCATCGTCGCTTCGGGCAAGCTCGACCGCCGCACGGTGCTGATCGCGCTCACCACCTTGCTGATCGCATCGAACCTGCTCGCGGCCTTCGCGCCCAACTTCGCCACCATGCTGGTGGCACGCCTGCTGCTCGGCCTGTGCGTGGGCGGCTTCTGGACTTTCGCTCCCGCCGCCGCCACGCAGCTGGTGCCGCATGCCTCGCAGGCTCGCGCCATGTCGATCGTGCTGGCCGGCGTGTCGGCCGCCACCGTGCTTGGCGTGCCGGCCGGCTCCTTCCTCGGCACGCTGTTCGGCTGGCGTGCATCGTTCGCCGTGACGGGCGCGCTCGCGGCCGCCGTGCTGGTGGTGCAGCTGTGGTTGCTGCCTTCGATCCCGCCGGTGCGCGCCATCGGCGCACGCGACCTGCTCACGCCGCTCACGCGCCGCATGGCACAGGTCGGCCTGCTCGCGGTGCTGTTCTTCATCGCCGGCCACTTCGCGGCTTACACCTACCTGAAGCCGCTGCTGCAGCAGGTGTTCGGCCTCGCGCCCAACTCGGTGTCGACGCTGCTGCTGGTGTACGGCGCGGTGGGCTTCATCGGCACCTTCCTCGGCGGCAGCCTGGTGGCGCGCAGCGTGCGCGGCACCACCCTGCTGGCGGCGCTGATGCTGGCCACCGCCCTGCTGCTGACGACGGTGATCGGCTCCGGCTTCGTGCCCGGCGCGGTGGTGGTCGTGATCTGGGGCGTGGCTTTCGGCCTGATACCGGTCGCGCTCACCGGCTGGATGATGGAAGCCGTGCCCGACGCACCCGAGGCCGGCCAGGCCCTGCTGGTGAGCGGCTTCCAGGTGGCGATCGCCTCCGGTGCGCTGATCGGCGGCGTGACGGTCGACAGCTTCGGCATCTCCAGCGCGATGGTGCTCAGCGGCGTGCTCGTGCTGATCGCGGCGCTGATCGTCGGCACGCTGGGCCGCGCGCGCGGCGGTGCCTCGCTGGCTGCCGTGCCCGAGTAAGCGCAGGCAATTCCGCGATCAGTGGCGGCCGGGCTTCCCGGCCGCCACGATCGCATCCAGCACCACGCGCAAGGCCTTGCCGACGGGCTTGTCGCGCCGAACCAAGATGGCCAGCGCACGGTGCATGCGAGGGTTCAGCCGGCTGGCCTTCAGCTCCGGGTGCGCGCCGCGCCCCGTCATCGCCATGCCGGGCACGATGGCGTAGCCCAGCCCCGCGGCCACCATCTCCTTCATCGCCTCCACGCTGCCCAGCTCCATCACCGGCTGCGGCTGCAGGCCCTCGGCGGCGAACCAGCGGTCGACCAGCTTGCGCGTGTTGGCCGCGGGCTCGAACAGCACCAGCGGCAGGCCGGCCAGATCGCCCGGCGCGACCTTCGACTTCAGCGGTGCGAGGTCCTGCCGGCCGATGGCGACGAACTCGTCGTCGAGCACCGGCATCACCGCCAGCGAGCGCCCGGCCACGGGCAGCGTGACCAGCGCGAGATCGAGGCTGTTTTCTTCCACCTTGCGCGCCTGGTCTTCTGTGTTGCCGGTGCTGACCACCACGCCGAGTTCGGGGAAGCGTTCGCGCAGCCCGCGCAGCACAGAAGGCAGGAAATGCAGGCAGGCCGTCGCGCCCGTGCCCAGCCGTACGCGGCCCGCGATGCCGCTGGCGTGATCGGCGAGCGCGTCGATGGCGTTCTCCACCGCGGTCTCGATGTTCTGCGCGTGGCGCAGCAGCTCCATGCCCGCCGGCGTGGCCTGCGCGCGCTTGCCGACACGCTCCACCAGGCGCACCGCCAGCCGGCGTTCGAGCTGGCGGATCTGAAGACTCACAGCCGGCTGGGAGAGGCCCAGCCTGTCGGCGGCGGCCGAGAAGCTGCCGGTTTCGATGACGAGCGCGAAGGACCGGAGCTGGTCGAGGTTGAGCGACTTATCCAAAGTTTTTCTCATGCCTTGCATAGGCTGGCGAAGCTTCACTTATCGATGAGGCATCGTCAAGATCGGGGCCATGTCATCGCCATCCAACGCTTCCCTCGCTTCCACCGCCGTAGAAATCCTCGATGCCATGCCGCATCACATGGCGGCCGTGCAGTCCATCTACAGCCACTACGTGCTGCACGACCTGTGCTCCTTCGAGGAGGAAGTGCCGAGCGTCGACCAGATGCAGCAGCGCCGCGCCGACGTGCTCGCGCGCGGCATGCCCTACCTGGTGGCGATGCTCGACGGCGAGGTCGCCGGCTACGCCTACGCCACCGCCTACCGCGCCCGCTCGGCCTACCGGCATTCGGTGGAAGACTCGGTCTACGTCGCGCAGGGCATGCACGGCCACGGCATCGGCAAGGCGCTGCTGCGCGAGGTGGTCCGGCGCTGCACCGAAGCCGGCTTCACGCAGATGGTCGCCTGCGTGGGCAACAGCGCCAACGCGGGCTCGCTGCGGCTGCATGAAAGCCTGGGCTTCGAACAGGTCGGCGTGCTGCGCGACATCGGCTTCAAGTTCGGCCGCTGGGTGGACACCGTGCTGATGCAGCGCGCCCTGCGCTGAGGCTGCGTCGTCATGTCGGGCAACACCGCCGGCCCCGCGCGCGGCTGGCTGGCGCTGCTGTGCGCGAGCCGGCTGCTGCAGTCGATGATCGTCACCGCCTACTCCGGCGTGCTGCCCTTCGCGATGGCCGACTGGCACATGACGGCCGCGCAGGCCGGCTCGATCCAGAGCGCCTGGCACGTGGGCTACATGAGCTCGCTGTTCGCCGTGGGCCTGCTGGCCGACCGCTACGGGCCGCAGCGTATCTTCTTCACGGGCAGCGCGGTGAGCGCGGCGGCTGCGCTCGCCTTTGCGCTCTTCGCACGCGACCATATCTCGGCCATGCTGCTCTACGGCCTGGCCGGACTGTGCGCGGGCGCCTCGTACACGCCGGGCCTGCAGCTGCTGGCGCACAACACCGAGCCCGCCGTGCGCGGGCGCGCGATGGGGCTCTTCATCGGATCGTCGTCGATGGGCTATGCACTCTCGCTCGCGGTGGCGGCGGCGTTCAGCCATCTGCATCAGTGGCAGCTGGGGCTGCTGGCCGCTGCGGCCTGCACGCTGGCTGGCGCGGTGCTCACGGCGCAGGCGCTGCGCCGCATGCGGCTGCCCTCGCCCCCCGCGCCCGGTGCGATCCGCGAAGGCACCCTGCACGCCCTGGCAGCCACGGTGCGCGACAAGCCCGCGATGGCCGGCAACTGGGCCTACGCCTTCCACTGCTGGGAACTGATGGCGCTCTGGGCATGGCTGCCGGCGTACCTGGTCGCCTCTTCGGGCGTGGCCTCGTCGTGGCAAGGCGCTGGCATCGCACTGGCGGCGCTGGCCCATCTGGTGAGCGTGTTCGGCAGCGTCGCGGGCGGCGCGGCTTCCGACAGGCTGGGTCGCGCGCGGGTGATGATGATCGCCACCGTCGCTAGCCTTTGCATGTCCTTCGCCTTCGGCTGGATGTGGAGATGGCCGCTGTGGCTGCTGGCGGCGGCAGCGGCCGTCTACAACCTGCTGGCCATCGCGGATTCGTCGGTCTACTCGACCGCGCTGGCCGACGTGGTGGCGCCGCACCGGCTGGGCGTGGCCTTCTCGGTGCGCTCGGTGATGGGCTTCGGCGCGGGCGCGCTCAGCCCCTGGGTGTTCGGCCTCGCGCTGGACTGGGGGCAAGGCAGCTTCGGCATCGGCAGCACGCATGCGTGGGTGGCGGCGTGGAGTTCGGCCGGGCTGGGCGCGCTGCTGGGGCCGCTGATGATCGCGCGCTTCTCGCGGCTGCATCGGGCGCACATGGCGGCGCGCTGAACGCGCGTCCTGCACCTCGGGTTTTAAAATAAAACTGATGCCGGCAATCGCCGGCCCAGCCAGACTCGATCCGGAAAGAAACGCTCCTCATGGCCCAACGAAAAAGCCTCAAGGCCGATGCATGCCCGATGGCACGCGCGCTCGACATCGTCGGCGACCAGTGGTCGCTGCTCGTGATCCGCGATGCCTTCGACGGCATGAAGCGCTTCGGCGAATTCCAGCAGAGCCTGGGCGTCGCCAAGAACATCCTGTCGGACCGGCTGAAGAACCTGGTGCAGGAAGGCGTGCTCGAGCTCGTGCCCGCCTCCGACGGAACTGCCTACCAGGAATACGTGCTCACGCCCAAGGGCAAGGGCCTGTTCCCCGTGGTGGTCGGCCTGCGGCACTGGGGCGAGGCGCACCTGTACGCGAAGGGCGAGCCGCACTCGGTGCTCGTCGAGCGCGACAGCGGCAAGCCGGTGCCGAAGATCGAGTTGCGAACGCGCGATGGAAAGCCGCTCGATCCGGCCGCGACCTTCGTGAAGAAGCTTCCCGCGACCGCCCGGGCTGCGAAGGCGCGAAGCGCGACCTCATAGCGCGGCGCGCGCGGGCTACTCGCCCAGCAGCTCCCCGATCGGCTGCAGGTCCTCCACCCGGTCGCAGATCGACTTGATCACCATCGTGATCGGAATGCCCAGCAGCAGGCCCCAGATGCCCCAGAGCCAGCCCCAGAAGATCACGCCCACGAACACCGCCACCGGGTTCATGCGGCTGGTGCGGCTGGTGAGCCAGGGCATCAGCAGGTTGCCGATGACGGTGTGGATGCCCAGCGACATGCCGGCCACCACGATGCCCATCTGCAGGCTGTTGAACTGCAGGAAGGCCACCAGCCCCGCGGCCGCCAGCACGATCACCGAGCCGATATAGGGAATGAGGTTGGTGACGGCCGCGATGATTCCCCACACGGCCGCGTTCTCCATGCCGACGGCCCAGAACGCGAGGCCCGTGGCCACGCCGACGATGGCGCTCACCAGGATCTGCACGAGCAGGTAGCGCTCGATGTTGCGCGTGATGTCGTCCAGCACGTGCACCGTCACCTTCTTCTTCTGCAGGCTCGAGCCGGTGATCTTGATGAGCTTGCGCCTGAAGGTGTCGCCCGAGCACAGCGCGAAGTAGGTCAGGAAGGCCACCAGCGTGAACTGCCCCATTGCGCTGAGCAGTCCGACGGTGCCGCTGAGCAGGTAGTCGCGCACGTTGAAGCTGGGCCGCTCGATGATGACGCGCGCCACGCCCTTGCGCGAAGCGACGCGGGCCGAGTTCTCCTCGGCCGCCTTCTCGAGCTGCGCCGCCGCCTGCTGCACGTTGTCCAGCGGCGTGGCGCTGGCGCCCCGGTCGCGGCGCATGGCCTGGCCCAGCTTCTGCGCGGCCACGGGCAGCGAGTCGAGCAGTTGCGTGGCGCTGCCCGAGAGCGAATAGCCGGTCCAGCCCAGGCCGCCGAAGAGGCCCATGAGGATCAGCCCCGCACCGATCCAGCGTGGCAGCTTCCAGCGATGCAGCAGCTCGACCAGCGGCGACAGCGCATAGGTCAGCAGCAGGCTCAGCATCAGCGGAATGAAGACGGCCTGCCCCCACTGCAGCGCGAACACGCTGGCCAGTACCGCGAGCACCACCAGCGAGGCGCTGCGCACGTCGACGGGCATGTGCAGCAGCAGGCGCTCGCGCGCCGGGGCGGGCGGCTCGGGGGCGGGTGCAGGCGGTTCAGGTTCCGGCCCGGGGGCCGGCTCGGCCGCCACCGGCTGCGGAGGTTCGGCAACCGGCTCGGTCGGCGGCGGAGCTTCCGCCACCATGGACTTGTCGTCGCTCATCGCGTTTCCTTCAGCACCTCGCGCACCGCCGCGAGCTGCCGGCGCGACACGGCCACGGGCTCGGGAATGGAATCCAGCCGCAGGGCCCAGCCCTCGGCGTCCTCGCCGTCGTCGTACTTCTCCAGCGCGCGGATCGCCGAGCGCGCGACCAGCGCGTTGCGGTGCACGCGCAGGAAGCGCTGCGGATAGCGCTCCTCGAACTCGTTGAGCGAGCCGTCGAGGATGTGGCTGCGCGTGGCGGTGCGCACCGTGAGGTACTTGTATTCGGACTTGAGGTAGAGCACCTCCGACAGCGGCACCCGCTCCGCACGGCCCCGGTCCTGGATCAGCACCGTCTCGGGCGCGGCCTGGGCCTGCTGCAGCGCGCGGCGCTCCTTCAGGAAGCGCTCGACCTTCTGCAGCGCCTGCTGCAGCCGCTCGGCGCGCACGGGCTTGGTGAGGTAGTCGACGGCCTCGAGGTCGAAGGCCGTCACCGCATGGGCGGCATGGGCGGTCACGAACACCACGGCAGGCGCGTTGGAGCGGCTGCGCAGCGCGCGCGCCACCTCGATGCCGTCGACGCCGGGCATGTGCACGTCGAGCAGCACCAGGTCGAGCGCCAGCGTGCCCAGCTGCTGCAGCGCCTCGCCGCCCTGCGAGGCTTCGGCCACCACTTCGGCGCCGGGCGAGGTGCAGTCGCGCAGCAGCGTGCGCATGCGCGAGCGCGCCAGGGCTTCGTCGTCGACGATGAGTGTCTTGAGGGTCATGATTCGGCGGGAATGGCTATGCGTACTCTGTAGCTTTTCTGGTCCATCCCGGCGCTGAACTGCATCTGCATGTCGTGCAACAGCCGCAGCCGGTCGCGCACATTGGCCAGCGCGATGCCGTGGCCGCGCGGCAGCGGCTCGTCGGCCCAGCGCAGCGGCGGAAGGCTGTTGACCACTTCGATCACCACCATGCCGCCGCGCCGCTCGGTGCGGATGCGCAGCCTGGCGCCCTCCGGGCTGGGCTCCACGCCGTGCTTGATGGCGTTCTCGACCAGCGGCTGCAGCAGCAGCGGCGGCAGGCGCGCGTTGCTGGCGGCGGCGTCCAGGTCCCAGCGGATGCGCAGGCGGTCGCCGAAGCGCACCTGCTCGATGGCGAGGTAGCGCTCGGCCAGCGCGATCTCGTCGGCCAGCGTGCCCGATTCGCCGGGGTCGGCCAGCGCCTGGCGGAACAGCTCGGCCAGGTCCTCGAGCATGGTCTCGGCCTTGGCCGGCTCCTCGCGCACCAGTGCGATGGCGCTGTTGAGGGTGTTGAAAAGAAAGTGCGGGCGGATGCGCGACTGCAGCTCCTCCAGCCGCGCCGTGGTGGCTGCCGGCGTCTGGCCCCGGGCGCGCAGCACCATCGCCGCCATCACCAGCCCCGCGAACAGGGCACCCGCGAGCGCGCTGGCGAGCCATGGCGCGCTGGCCAGCACGCCCGTCAGGCGCAGCAGGCCGCAGCCGTAGGTTGCCGACAGCGCGCCGAGCAGCGCGCCGGCCGTGTACTGCCAGTGCTTCGGCAGCCGCCGCAGCGGCTTCTTGAGGCCGCAGGCGCTCACCAGCCACAGCAGCGTGGCGGGCAGCGCCCCGCCGGTGATGGTGGCGGTCTGCACCAGCCATTCGCCGGGCGTGGACACCACGAAAAGGGCTGCGATGGCCACCACCGCCTCGACGAACACCACCGTGCGCAGCACCACGCCGATCTGGCAGGCGTCGAAGATCGACGGGCCGCCGCGCGCGGACGACGCGGCCGCGCGCGCCCTTTCCGACGACGGCGGGGGCGTGGGTGAAGAGCTGGCCGATAAAATCGCCGGGTTGCGCATCGCAGACATCTGATCCATCGGGTAACCAACCCATTATTGCCTCCAGGACGGCTCCCATGACCCAAAACCAACTCGACAAGAAATCCGAAGCCTGGTCGGCACTTTTCTCCGAACCGATGAGCGACCTCGTGAAGCGCTACACCTCCAGCGTCTTCTTCGACAAGCGCCTGTGGCAGGCCGACATCCAGGGCTCGCTGGCACATGCCAGCATGCTGGCGGCACAGGGCATCATCAGCGTGCAGGACCACGCCGCCATCGAACGCGGGATGGCGCAGATCCGTTCCGAGATCGAATCCGGCGCCTTCGAGTGGAAGCTCGACCTGGAAGACGTGCACCTGAACATCGAGGCGCGCCTGACCCAGCTGGTCGGCGACGCCGGCAAGCGCCTGCACACCGGCCGCAGCCGCAACGACCAGGTCGCCACCGACGTGCGCCTGTGGCTGCGCGGCGAGATCGACCTGATCGGCGACCTGCTGGTCGAGCTGCAGAAGGCGCTGGTGGACATCGCCGAGAAGAATGTCGACGTCATCCTGCCGGGCTTCACCCACCTGCAGGTGGCGCAGCCGGTGAGCTTCGGCCACCACATGCTTGCCTACGTGGAAATGTTCAGCCGCGACGCGGAGCGCATGAGCGAGGTCCGCAGACGCGTCAACCGGTTGCCGCTGGGCGCCGCCGCGCTGGCCGGCACCAGCTACCCGCTGGACCGCGAGCTGGTCGCCAGGACCCTGGGCATGGACGGCGTCTGCCAGAACAGCCTGGACGCGGTGAGCGACCGCGACTTCGCCATCGAATTCACCTCCGCCGCCAGCCTGTGCATGGTGCACGTGAGCCGCATGAGCGAAGAACTCATTCTGTGGATGAGCCAGAACTTCGGCTTCATCCAGATCGCCGACCGCTTCACCACCGGCTCGTCGATCATGCCGCAGAAGAAGAACCCCGACGTGCCCGAGCTGGCGCGTGGCAAGACGGGCCGCGTGGTGGGCCACCTGATGGCGCTCATCACGCTCATGAAGGGCCAGCCGCTGGCCTACAACAAGGACAACCAGGAAGACAAGGAGCCGCTGTTCGACACGGTCGACACGCTCAAGGACACCCTGCGCATCTTCGCCGAGATGATCGGCGGCATCACCGTGAAGCCCGAGGCCATGGAAGCCGCCACCCTGCGCGGCTACGCCACCGCCACCGACCTGGCCGACTACCTCGTGAAGAAGGGCCTGCCCTTCCGCGACGCGCACGAAACGGTGGCCCACGCCGTGAAGGCCGCCACCTCGCATCAGGTCGACCTGGCCGAGCTGCCGCTGGCCGTGCTGCAGCAGTTCAACCCGAGCATCGAGAAGGACGTGTACGACGTGCTGAGCCTGCGCGGCTCGCTGAACGCGCGCAACATCCTGGGCGGCACGGCGCCGGCGCAGGTGAAGGCGCAAGTGGCCCGCCACCGCGCCCGCCTCGGCTGAGCGCGGCCGCAACTGCAGCAGCGGCCGCGCCGTGTTCTACGCCATCCCGCTCGAGAACAAACCGAGCTGGCGCAATCCGCCGTGGATGACGGTGCTGCTGATCCTCGTGAACATGATCGTGTTCTGGGGGCCGCAGCGCAGTGAAGAAAAAGGGCAGGAGCGCGCAGCCGCCTATTACGTGAAGAGCGCGCTGCCCCAGCTGGAGCTGCCCGCCTTCGTGGAGTGGCTCGAGAAGACCGACCCTCAGCGCGGCAAGCTCGCGCGCCGCATGCTGCGCCACGAGGAGGCCTATCCGCAGCTTCTCGAGGGCCTGCAGAACGACCGCAAGTTCCTGCAGAAGCTGCGCGCCGACGAGATCATCAAGCCCGACAACCCGCAGTACGACGAGTGGAAGCGCGCCCGCCAGCAGTACGAGTCGATGCTGCCCGCGCCCTTCACCGAGCGGTGGGCGCAGAGCTACGCGACGGATGCCGAATTCAGGCCCTGGACCTGGATCACCAACGCCTTCCTGCACGGCAGCACCGGCCACCTGCTGGGCAACATGCTGTTCCTGTTCCTCTTCGGCTTCTCGGTGGAGCTGGCGCTGGGGCGCGGCACCTACCTGGCGTTCTACCTGCTGGGCGCGGTCGGCGCGTCGGTGCTGGCCGGCTGGGCCTACGCGGGCGGCACCTACGGGCTGGGCGCCTCGGGTGCGGTCTCGGCGCTGATGGGCATGTACGCGGTGATGTACCGCCTGCGGCGCATCCGCTTCTTCTACCAGCTGTTCTTCTATTTCAACTACGTCACCGCCCCGGCCCTGCTGCTGCTGCCGGCCTGGATCGCCAACGAGCTGATGCAGCACTGGCTGGGCGGCCAGGGCATCGCCTACATGGCCCACCTCGGCGGCCTGCTGACCGGCGCCGCGCTGATGTACGGTGCCATGCTGATGGGCCGCGTGAAGACGCCCGAGACCGTCAAGTCGGAGATGGTGAACGACGACGACCGCTTCGACGAGCACGTGGCCGCCGCCCGCAAATACGGCGCCGCGATGAAGTTCGACCGCGCCTGCGCCGAATGGCGCGCCGCCGCCGCCCTGCGCCCCGGCGACGCCGAGACGCTGCGCGCCTGGTTCAACACCGCGCGCCTGCAGCCCGCGAGCGACGACTTCCACCAGGCCGCGCGTCGCATCTTCCGCCTGCCCGCCACCGACGAGGACACGCTGGCGCTGCAGCACGCGAGCTTCCAGGCCTACCTCGACCAGGCCCGCCCCGGCGTGCGGCTCAAGCCCGAGGACATGGCCCGCCTCGCGCGCCGCTTCGCCCGCATCCGCCAGTTCGACGACGCCGACCGGCTCTGCCGCATCCTGCTGAAAACGGCGCCCGACCATCCCGAGCTGGCCGACACGCTCTCGACCTGCGCCAACGGCCTGCTGCACGCGGGCCTGCGCGACAAGGCGATCGGCCTGCTGCCGCACCTGCTGCGCCTTGCGCCGAACGACATGGTGACGCGGGCGCTGCAGAACGCCTGAAGGCGCCTGCGGCCTCCGCCGCCTATGCGGTCTGCGCCGGCGGCGCCGCCGGCCGCAGCAGCCAGCGAACTTCCTGCGTCTGCTCGCTGTCGGGGTAGCGCGCTTCCATCGTCGTCAGGATGGGCTGCGCCATGTCGGAACGGCCCAGGCCCTGCACCAGCGCGCGGGCGGCGAGCTCATAGGCCTGCGGGATGGCCTCGTTGCCGCGGAAGCGCTTGTCGAAGCCCGACAGCAGCGCCAGCGTGGCATGGGCGTCGCCGTTGCGCCATTCGGCGCGCGCCATGGCGATGACCATGGCCGGATCGTCGAGCGCGAAGGCCTTGTCGCGCTCCTTGCAGGCCTTGAACACCTTCAGCGCCTCGGAGGCCAGGTCGCGCCGCATCAGCAGCGGGATGAAGCGCTTCGCCTGGTCGAGCATGGTGTCTTTTTTCTCGGGCATCAGCGCCAGCACGCGGTGGTAGCGGCGCTGCGCCGCGAGGTCGTTGGAGTCGGCGGTGCGCTGCGCCTCGTAGGCCGTGCCCAGTGCCGCGGCGAGGTCGCCCTCGGTGATGAACTGCGCCACCTCGGCGTCGATGCGCTGCGCCTCGATCTGCGCGGGCGTGCGGCGGTCGGCCGGCGCGCCGTCGGGCAGCTCGCTGCCGGGCACCGCGTCGAAGCCGAAAGCGTCATGGTGCTGGAACATCACGTAGCCCAGCAGGCTCGCCATGACCCAGCCGAAGTAGATGAAGGCGAAATTGACGATCGGCAGCACGATGCGCCCGTCGAACATCGGCAGCACCATCGCCAGCGCCACCTGCGCGCCGGTGCTCAGCAGGAACAGGAAGAAGCAAAGCAGCGCATACGGCCAGCCGATGGTGCGCATCGCGTCCATCACGTGGCCGGGGTTCATCGCCTGGAAGAAGCTTCCCGACTGCACCAGCACGATCACCGCAGCCGGGAAGGTGAATGACATGACGAAAAGGCCCACGGTGCCGAGGATGGGCGCATACCAGGCGAGCCAGCCGATCAGGAAGGCCTGCACCAGGGAGATGGCGAAGAGCTTCCAGGGCAGGTAGGTCCACTCATCGCTCGACTCGCGGCCGAAGTCGGCCGAGTCGCGGATGCCGCGCGCGCCCAGCGCGATGACCTTGAAGCCGTAGCGGCTGGCCGCCAGCATGATGCCGACCTCGATCACGAAGAGCGCCAGCGCATCGGGCAGGAAGAAGATCGCGTCGAACAGCAGGCTGCAGAACGACAGCAGCAGGCCGTAGGCCAGCGGCCGCATCTGGAACGGAAAAGCGAAGAAGCTGTTGAGCCGGCGCCAGAAAGGCGGTGGCGGCGGCGGCGCATCCTTGACGACGATCATGGCAACTCCCTCGTTTCCTTTTCTTTTCTTCTTACTTGCGGAAGAAATCGCTCTGGCTCATGGCGCCGGCGCCGCCCATGCGCATCACCGTGGCCTCGTCGGCATGAACGAGGCGCATCTGGCCGAGTTCGCGCTCCAGGCGCTGGGTGAAACTGGTCTTGTACTGCAGCAGCGACTCGCCCATCTTCAGCACGCTGGTGCCCTTGACGGTGGCGCTCTTGCGGTCGGGGGCCACCTCGATGCCGTCGATGTTGTACTCGTACTCGATGGTGAGGATGCCGCCCATGCGTTCGCCGACCTTGCTGAAGGTCTCGAAGGCTTCGCGCGTCGCCTGGCAGGCCTCGTCGCGGTTGTGGGAGTGCTCGACCGTCTTGCCCATCATCGTGGTCCTGCTCTCGATGCGGGCCTTGCGGCTGAGCTGCTTGCACAGCGCCTCTGCATCGCGCGAGTAGATGGCGTGGGCCTCCTTCTGGTAGTAGTCGCGCACCATCGGCTCGTCGAGCTTGCGCCCGCCGATAAAGAAGTACCACGCGCCCACGCAGAGCGCGATCACGATCGCAATTTGCTTCATCTTCTCCGTCCGCGCGTGCGCGGTCCCTCGGTTTTTGCGGCGCAGTATACGTTCACAAAATGTTTCCAAAAGACTTCGTTTGGGCGTCGCGCTGAATCCGTCTGCCGGATCGACCCGTACATCGGGCATGCGCACCGATGCTCCACAATCCGCGGATGCCAGCACCCAGCCCCGACGCCGAACTGATGGCGCTGATCGACCGGATCGGCCGTCGCGACGAAGCCGCCCTGCGGCAGCTCTACGACCGGACCGCGCCCCGGCTGATGGGCCTGGCGATGCGCGTGGTGCGGCAGCGCGAATGGGCGGAAGACGTGCTCCAGGAAAGCTTCCTGACCGTCTGGCGCGTGGCCGGCGACTACCGCGCCTCGCTCAGCCCGCCGCTGGCCTGGCTCGGGCTCATCGTGCGCAGCCGGGCGCTCGACCTGCTGCGCCGCCGCGCCGCCGACCGGACCCGGCTCACGCAGGAATTCGACGAGCAGATGGCCGACCAGATCGAGGCCGACACCCCCGGCCCTGCCGAGAACGCCGATGCCAGCGAGCAGGCCTGGGCACTGCACCAGTGCCTGAGCCAGCTGGAGGGCCGCCAGCGCGAGGTGGTGAGCCTGGCCTACCTGCGCGACATGAGCCACGGCGAACTGGCCCGGCAGCTCGAGCTGCCGCTGGGCACGGTCAAGAGCTGGATACGGCGCGGGCTCGAAAAGCTGCGCGTCTGCATGGGACGCTTCGCGTGACAGCGGTGACGACGAAGAAGAAGGCGTTTCAAAAGGCGTTTGTCCCCTCATGAATCTCATCGCACACCCCGAATTGCTCGAGCTGCTGGCCGCGAGCCATGCGCTGGGCACCCTGCGCGGCGGCGCCCGCCGCCGTTTCGAGACCCTGGCCCGCGAGCAGGCGCCCGTGCGCGCCGCCGCGCTGGTCTGGCAGGGCCGGCTGGCGAGCATGACGGAGCTGCAGTCGCCCGTCGTGCCCGACCCGGCGGTCTGGACACGCATCCGCAACATCATCGACGCCGAGCAGTCGGCGCTCGCGCTGGAGCGCCAGCGCGATGCGGCCAGGACCGCCGGCGAAGCCCGCCAGGGCGGCTGGCTGCGCAGCCTCGCGCTGTGGCGCGGTGCGGCTGCGGCCGGCGCGCTGGCCACGGTGGTGGCCGTGACGGTCGGACTGAACCTGCGCGACCAGCTGCAGAACGCACCCGCGGTGCAGTACGTGGCCGTGCTCAACGACGACAAGGCCGCCGCCTCTATGCTCGTGACCTTCGATCCGAAGAAGAAGCAGCTGGTGCTCCAGCGCGTCGGCGGCTACCAGGAAGGCGCGGACAAGTCGCTGCAGCTCTGGGCCCTGCCCCCGGGCGGCGCGCCGCGTTCGCTGGGCGTGCTCGGCAACGCGCCGGCCCTGCGGCTGACGGCGTCGGAATCCGACGTGCAGGCCGTGCCCGCGCTGGCCATCTCGCTCGAAGCCAAGGGCGGCGTGCCGCCGGGCAGCGGGCCGAAGGGGCCGATCCTGTTCAAGGGCGCGCTCATCGAGAAAACTCTCTAGCCGGGGCCTGACTGTCAACGAGCGCGGCTGCTGGGGCGTCGTAAGGGAAAATCGCCCATTCGCCGCCTTCCGCATTCTTTTCCGTCCTTCCGATGCATCCGATGAAAACCGCGCTCGCCGCGGTCGCTCTGCTGGCCGCCGCGCTGTCCGCCAGCGCCCAGTCCAGCTTCTTTCCCCAGGAATCCGAGACGGCCGCCGCCGAGGCTGCCGCCGCCCGCGACTACCTGGCCGCCAAGAGCCGCTGGCACAACGAGCTCGCCGCCTTCGCGCGCGCCGACCAGGAGCGCTTTCCGGCGCCGGGCGGCGTGGTGTTCGTCGGCAGTTCCACGGTGCGGATGTGGACCCGCCTGTCGCAGGACTTCGCCCAGCAGGTGCCCGGCGGCGTCGTCAACCGCGGCTTCGGCGGCTCCACCCTGGCCGACTGCGCCCTCTTCGCGCGCGACCTGGTGGTGCGCTACAAGCCGCGCCACGTGATGGTGTATGCGGGCGACAACGACCTGGCCGAGGGCCGCACGCCGCTGCAGGTGCTCGACAGCTTCGCGCGCTTCGCGAATGCGGTGCGCGCCGAGCTGCCGGAGGCGCGCATCAGCTTCATCTCGGTCAAGCCCAGCCCCTCGCGCGAACAGCTGCTGCCGCAGATCCGCGAGACCAACCATGTGATCTCGGCCTACCTGAACCTGCTGCCCAACAGCGAATTCATCGACATCTACACGCCGATGCTGGGCGCCGACGGCCGCCCGCGCCCCGAGCTCTTCCGCAGCGACAAGCTGCACATGACGGACGAGGGCTACCGCCTCTGGCACTCGGTGATCGCGCCGCACCTGCAGAACCCCTGAGCCGGCCCGAAGCCCGGCGCGCTTCGTGGCCCCTGCCGGGTGCGGCGCCCGAGGACCGAAATCAGGCCCGAACGGGCTCCGGCGGCACGTCGTCGGCCGGCGGCGGAACGTCGGCGCCGCGCGTGAAGCGCGCGACGAAATACATCCCCGAGAACACCGCCGCCAGCAGCAGGCCGTCGCCCCACCAGGGCCGCGCCGTCTGGCTGTCGCCGTAGAAGGCCAGCACCAGCAGCACCGCCACGAGGTGAGCGCAGAACACCGGCAGCGAGGCCGAGCCCATCGCCTCCAGCCAGCGCAGCCGCGGGATGCGGTGCATCAGCCAGGGCCCGAAGCGCACCGCCAGGATGCCCAGCGCCACCAGGTTCACCAGCCGCAGCGGGCCGAGCTGCCACTTGTCGAACAACAGGTTCAGCTCCACGTCGCCGCCGAACGGCGCCTGCCCATTGATGCCGGTGTGGCGCCAGTAGAGGCCGTAGAGCGCGATGCCCGCCGCCAGCGCCAGCAGCCAGCCCGGAAAGTGCAGAGGACGCGCGCCCGGATCGTTGCGTGTCGCGCCGATGCACAGCCCCGCGAACCACAGGAACTGCCACGCATAGGTGTTGAAGGCGCCCATCTCGTGGAAGGGTACCGGCACGCCGAGGTAGTGCACCGCCAGCCCGTAGACCCATTCGCTGATGCCGAACTGCGCCGCCGCCCACACGGTGGCGCTCACCGCCATCACCCAGGTCCAGCCGTGGCGCATGGCGAAGGCCAGCACCCAGGGGCTCATGAGCATGAAAAAGATGTACATCGGCAGGATGTCGAGCAGCGCCGGCTCGTAGATGAGCAGCAGTCCGTAGATGAAGCCCTCGCGCGGCTCGGCCAGGTAGTAGGACACCAGGTTCTTCACCGCCGGCTGGTCGATGTGCAGGCCCACGGCCGTGATCACCGTGAACAGGAACAGCAGGGTCGCGGCCTGGGCCAGGTAGACCTTGAGCACGCGCCGCCAGAAGGCCTGGCGCATCGAGTCGACGCCGCGGACGTGGCCGATGCGGCTGTACACCAGGCCGGCGACGAAGGCGGAAAGCAAAACGAAACCTTCCGCGGCCGAAACGAAGCCGAATGGCTGGCCCAGCGGGTCGGTCAACCGGGTGGGCAGGTGGGTGACGGTCATCAGCACGAGCATCAGCCCGCGCAAGGCGTCTATTTCCCAGTAGCGTTTCATCGGTCGGCGGCGAGATCTTGGTGGCGGTCCGCGCGGCGCACGCACGACGGCCCCGATTGTAAGAAGAGCTGTGTAAAGCCGGCCGCGCCGGAAGGCCGGGCCGACGGCCTATGACTGTTGGCACTCCCGAACCGTCGTGCAAATCGGCTACGCTGCGCGCTGCCTCTCAGGTGGAGATATAAAAAAGTGAACCGTTTCCTTCCAACATTGCTCCTGGCCGGCGGCGCTCTTGCGGCCGGCCCGGGCCATGCCCTCCAGATCGTCAGCCTCTCGCCGCAGGGCGAGGTGGCGCGGGTTCGGCAGGTGGTCGCCAAGTTCGACCAGCCTGCCGTCAACTTCGGCGACCCCAAGGCCCCCGCCCCGCTCGCCGTCAGCTGCAACGACGCCCAGGCTGCCAAGGGCACCGGCCGCTGGACCGACGCCAAGGCCTGGGTCTACGACTTCGAGAACGACCTGCCGCCCGGCGTGCGCTGCACGGTCACCCGCATTCCCACCTTCAAGCCCGCCTCGGGCGAGCTCACCGGCCCCGAGCGCTACCAGTTCAACACCGGCGGCCCCTTCGTGCGCAACTACATGCCGGGCAGCTACAGCCGTATCGACGAGCAGCAGATGTTCATGCTGGAGCTCAACGGCGCGGCCACGCTGGAGAGCGTGCGCCAGAACGTCTGGTGCACGGCCGACGGCGTGGGCGAGCGCATCCCGGTCAAGCTGCTCGACGGCGAGCAGCGCGCCGGCCTGCTCAAGGCCTTCGGCCGCGAGAAGTCGGCCGAGAAAGACCCGCTGCGCTTCGTCACGCTGCAGTGCAACCGCACGCTGACGCCCGGCGCCAAGGTGCAGGTCGTCTACGGCAAGGGCGTCGCCACGCCCTCGGGTGTAGCCAACAACGTGGAGCGCCGCCTGGAGTTCCAGGTGCGCGAGCCTTTCGCCGCGTCCTTCACCTGCGAGCGCGAGAACGCGCAGGCCGCCTGCCTGCCGCTGCGCCCGATGCAGCTGACGTTCAACGCGCCGGTCACGCGCAAGCTGGCAGCGCAGATCGAACTCAAGGGCAACGGGCAAACCGTCAAGGCCCAGATCGAAGGCGGCGCGCAGAGCGACGACGACGTGGTCAACGGCGTGTACTTCGGCCCGCCGCTGGCCGAGAGCGCGCAGTACAGCATCGAGCTGCCCTCGAAGTTCGAGGACGCCTCGGGCCGCCCGCTGGCCACGCCCGGCAACTTCCCGATGAAGGTGGCCACCGGCGCGATGCCGCCGCTGGCCAAGTTCGCCGCCTCGCCCTTCGGCGTGGTCGAGCGCCTGGCCGAGCCCGACACGCCGGCCATGATGCCGGTCACCGTGCGCCGCGTGGAGCCGAAGCTGATGGTGAACGCGCTCACGCCCGGCAAGGTGAGCGACATGAACCCGAAGACCGACGCGGAGATCATCGCGTGGTTCCGCAAGGTGCGCCGCTACGACAACTTCACCATCTCGCGCGAACAGGCGCGCAGGGACGTGAAGGGCCCGCTGCCCCCGGTCATCGACAAGGACGACCGCACCACGCTGCAGACCCGCATGCTGTCGCTGCTGGCCGGCCAGCCCGGTGTGAAGGCGCTCGACATGCCCAAGGCCGACAGCGGCGATCCGCGCCCCTTCGAGGTCATCGGCATCCCGCTGACGCCGGGCTTCCACGTGCTCGAGATCGCCTCGCAGAAGCTGGGCGAGGCGCTGCTCGACGAGCGCTACAACGCCGGGCGCACGATGTACGTGCGCACCACCGCGCTGGCCACCAACCTGGCGGTGCATTTCAAGCTGGGCCGCGAGAACTCGATGGCCTGGGTCACCACGCTGGACAAGGGCAAGGTCGTGGCCGGCGCCGAGGTGCGCGTGTCCAGCTGCGACGGCAAGGCCGTGGCCAGCGGCACCACCGACGCCAACGGCGTGGTCATGCTCAGCGGCATCTCGCCGCAGGCGCCCTCGTGCAACGGACCGAACGAATACGACAGCGGCGCCTGGTTCGTCAGCGCCCGCGCCAAGGACGAGAAGGGCGTGGAAGACCTCGCCTTCACCTGGAGCGACTGGCAGCGCGGCATCGAGCCCTGGCGCTTCAACGTGCCCACCAGCCTGCAGCCCGAGGCCGACCGCGTCGCCCACACCATCTTCGACCGCACGCTGCTGCGCGCCGGCGAGACGGTGTCGATGAAAAGCCTGATCCGCACCCAGACCAGCAAGGGGTTCGGCCTGCCCGAGAACCGCCCCGACACGCTGGTCATCACCCACGTGGGCAGCGGCCAGCGCTTCACGCAGCCGCTGAACTGGCGCAAGACCGCCACCGGCGGCCTGAGCGCCGAGAACAGCTTCGCCATTCCGCCGGCCGCCAAGCTCGGCGTGTACGAGGTGATGCTGCGCACCGGCGGCAAGGACGCCAGCGGCGACAGCAACAGCGAGGGTGAAGGCGATGGCGACGAAGGCTACGGCCGCAGCTTCTCCACCGGCAGCTTCCGCGTCGAGGAATTCCGCCTGCCCGTGCTCGAGGGCCGCATCACGCCGGCCGACAAGAAGCCGCTGGTGGCGGCCACCAGCGTGCCCACCGACGTGCAGATCAACTACGTCTCCGGCGGCGGCGCGGCCAACCTGCCGGTGCGCGTGTCGGCCATGGTGCGCGGCAAGAGCCTGAGCTTCTCCGACTACGACGCCTTCAGCTTCAGCCCGCCGCGCGCCTCGCAGGGCGACGGCAGCGAGGCGGCCACGGCCGTCACCGCAGCGGCCGAGGCCGGCTCGGGCGAGGAAGACCTCAACAGCGTGAACGACACCCGCGTGATCGCCGACAAGCTGCCGCTCACGCTCAACAAGGACGGCGCCGGCAAGGTCACCATCGACAAGGTGCCGAAGGTCAAGGCCGCGCGCGAGCTGCTGCTCGAGGCCACCTACGCCGACCCGAACGGCGAGGTGCAGACCATCCGCAGCACGCAGACGCTGTGGCCGGCATCCGTCATCGCCGGCATCAAGACCGAGGGCTGGGTCTCCACCGCCCAGAAGCTGAAGTTCCAGGCGCTCGCGCTCGACCTCTCGGGCAAGCCTCAGGCCAACGTGACGCTCAACGTGCGCGCCGTGGCGCGCATCACCACCACCAGCCGCAAGCGCATGGTGGGCGGCTTCTACACCTACGACAACAAGACCGAGACCAAGGACATCGGCACCGTCTGCAGCGGCAAGAGCGACGCGCGCGGCCTGCTGCTGTGCGAATCGGAGCTGAAGGAGGCCGGCGAGGTCGAGCTCATCGCCAGCGCCACCGACAGCGAAGGCCGCGACGCCAAGGCCGTGAGCTCGGTCTACGTGACCAAGCAGGGCGAACTCTGGTTCGGCGGCGAGGACAACGACCGCATCGACGTGCTGCCCGAGAAGAAGAGCTACCAGCCCGGCGAGATCGCCAAGTTCCAGGTGCGCAGCCCCTTCCGCTTCGCGACCGCGCTGGTCGCGGTGGAGCGCGAGGGCATCATCGAGACGCACGTGGTCAAGCTCGACGGCAAGGACCCGACCGTCACCCTCGAAGTGAAGCCCGAGTGGGGCCCGAACGCCTACGTGAGCGTGCTCGCGCTGCGCGGCCGCCTGCGCGAGGTGCCCTGGTACAGCTTCTTCACCTGGGGCTTCAAGTCGCCGCGCGAGTGGTGGACGGCCTTCTGGTACGAGGGCAAGGAATACGTGGCGCCGACCGCCATGGTCGACCTGAGCAAGCCCGCCTACCGCCTCGGCATGGCCGAGATCCGCGTCGGCACGCGCGCCCACCAGCTCGACGTGACCGTCACCAGCGACAAGCCCAGCTACCCGATCCGCAGCAAGGCGCAGGTCACCATCAGCGCCAAGCTGCCCGACGGCAAGCCGGCCGCCGGCGCCGAGGTGGCGCTCGCGGCGGTCGACCAGGCCCTGCTGGAGCTGATGCCCAACGACAGCTGGAACCTGCTCAACGCGATGCTGCAGCGCCGCAGCTGGGGCGTGAGCACCTCCACCGCGCAGATGGAAATCGTCGGCCGGCGCCACTACGGCCGCAAGGCCGTGCCCGCGGGCGGCGGCGGCGGCAAGGGGCAGACGCGCGAACTGCTCGACACCCTGCTCGTGTGGAACCCGAAGGTGGTGCTCGACGCCAACGGCCAGGCCGTGGTGACGGTGCCGCTGAACGACGCGCTCACCACCTTCAAGATCGTGGCCGTGGCCGATTCGGGCACCAACCTGTTCGGCACCGGCCAGGCCAGCATCCAGGCCACGCAAGACCTGCAGATCATCAGCGGCCTGCCCCCGCTGGTGCGCGAGGACGACCAGTTCCGCGCCCAGGTCACGCTGCGCAACACCACGCAGAAGCCGATGAAGGTCGAGGCCACGCCGCGCGCTACCCTGCTCACGCTGGAGCCGCAGACGGTCGACATCCCGGCCGGCGAGGCCCGCGAGGTGGCATGGACCGTGACCGCGCCTCCTCAGCTCGGGCAGACGCGCGCCGAAGCCATCCTGTGGGAGATCGAAGCGAAAGACACCCTCGGCGGCGCACGCGATGCGCTGAAGGTGCGCCAGCGCATCGTGCCCTCGGTGCCGCTCACGGTGCAGCAAGGCACGCTGGTGCAGGTCGACGGTCCGTTCACGCTCGACGTGGCGCCGCCGGCCGACGCCCTGCCCGGCCGCGGCGGCCTGAAGCTCTCGCTGCAACCCAAGCTGGCCGAAGGCCTGCCGGGCGTGCGCGACTGGTTCGCCAACTACCCCTTCATCTGCCTGGAGCAAAAGACCAGCAAGTCGGTCGGCCTGCGCGACGCGAAGATGTGGCAGGGCGTGTTGGCGACGCTGCCGACCTATCTCGACAGCGACGGCCTGGCCAGCTACTTCCCGCCGCGCGACGGCGAGGCCAACCGCGGCAGCGACATCCTCACCTCGTACCTGCTCGCGGCGACGAATGAAGCCGCCCAGCTCAACCCCGCCTTCGCGCTCGCCGACGACGTGCGCGCGCCGATGGAGTCGGGCCTGATCGCCTTCGTCGAAGGCCGCATCACGCGCGAGTTCTGGAGCCCGCGCAAGGACCTCGACGTGCGCAAGCTGGCCGCGCTCGAAGCGCTCTCGCGCTACGGCAAGGCCCGTGGGGCAATGCTCGGCAGCATCACCATCGCGCCGAACCAGTGGCCCACCAGCGCGGTGATCGACTGGCTCAACATCCTCAAGCGCGTGAACGACGTGCCTCAGCGCCAGCAGCGCCTGGACGAGGCCAACAACGTGCTGAAGGCACGCCTGTCGTACCAGGGCACCAAGCTGATCTTCAGCACCGAGCAGGACGACTACTGGTGGTGGCTGATGACCAACGGCGACGTCAACACCGCTCGGCTGCTGCTCAGCGTGATGGACGACCCGGCCTGGAAGGACGAGACGGCCAAGCTCGCCAACGGCTTCATCGGCCGCCAGCAGAACGGCGCCTGGCACACCACCACCGCCAACCTGTGGGGCGGTCTGGCGCTGGAGAAGTTCAGCAAGGTGTTCGAGAGCACGCCGGTGGCCGGCGTCACCGCCGCCACGCTCGGCGCGGTGAAGGCGCAGGTCGACTGGAGCAAGGTCGAGCGCGTGAAGACCAGCGACGCGACCGGCGCGCCCAACCAGAGCACCTTCTTCGGCGCACCCGCCTCGCCGGGCAACCTGAAGAACAACACGATGTTCCTGCCGTGGGCATCGTCGCCGTCTGGAGCCCCCGTGCGCGACACGCTGCTGGTCACGCAGCAGGGCACCGGCAAGCCGTGGCTCACGCTGCAGTCGATCGCCGCCGTGCAGTTGAAGGCGCCGTTCGCCGCCGGCTACGCCATCAAGAAGACCATCACCCCGGTCGAGCAGGCCACCGCGGGCAAGTACACGCGCGGCGACGTGCTGCGCGTGACGCTGGAGGTGAACGCCAGCACCGACATGACCTGGGTCGTCATCAGCGACCCGATCCCGGGCGGCGCCACCATCCTCGGCGGCGGCCTGGGCCGCGACTCGCAGATCGCCACCCAGGGCGAGAAGAAGTCGGGCGCCGGCTGGCCGGCCTTCGAGGAACGCAGCTTCGAGGCCTTCCGCAGCTACTACGAGTACCTGCCCAAGGGCGTGGTGAAGATGGAGTACACCGTGCGCCTGAACAACGTCGGCGACTTCGCCCTGCCGCCCAGCCGCGTCGAGGCGATGTACGCGCCCGAGATGTTCGGCGAGGCGCCGAACGCGCGGGTGAAGGTGGAGGCGGCGAAGTAAGCATCGCCAGGTACGGTGGAGGAGCGGCGGCCGGTCATCGCTCCTTCACCGGCCGCCGTCACCATCGCGGCGAACCAACAACCTGGAGGAAAACACCATGGGCCTGGCTGTCTGCGTCGGCATGCTCGCCGAACTGCTCGAGGACGATCCCGAAAGCGCCGAGGGCTTCGAGGAAGAACTGGCCGAAGTCAACCGCGTGCTGGCCGCCGCGGGGCTGCCCCCGCACACCGAACCGCGCGGCCCCCTCGAACTCGACTCGCGCGCCTCGATCGACGGTTTTCCCTATTCCTTCATCCACTACCTGCGCCGCGCGTACGCCCACCGCGTGCTGGCGCCCGACTGGGTCGCCACGCCGCTGGCTGACGACGTCGATCCCACGGCCGATCCGAAGATCCAGGCGCTGCTGGACGGCTCGGAAAGCCACCTGCTGTGCCACTCCGACGCCGAAGGCTTCTACGTTCCCATCGACTTCCAGGAAGTGCTGTTCGACGGTGACGGCAGCGACGAGGATGAAGAAGAAGACGACGCACAGGAGGAAGCGGACGAGGCCGAAGGCGACGCGGACCTCGAAGAACTGAGCGGCCTGCCCGGCGGCATGCTCGGTTCCTCCCAGCGCCTGCTCGAGGAACTCGTGTTCGTCGCTCCCGCCCTGGGCATCCGCCTCGAGAACGGCAAGCTCTCCGACGAGGAAGCCGAACGCATCGATGCACTCATCGACGACGACAACGGTCTGTACCGCGAATACGTGTCCTGGCTGCTGCTGTACGAATCGGCGCGGCTGAGCATCGAGCACAGGACGGCGATCGTTTTCTGCTGAATCGCCAGAGAATGCGCGGCATGGAGGCTCCACGACTTCACTCATGAGCTTTGCCACCACACTGCGCAGCTACTTCTCCCTGGCCTTCCGCTGGCAGCGCGGCCGCCAGGGCACGGGCTACGACAAGATGCTGCTGCTCACGGCGCGCTGGCCGCTGCCGTTCGACAGCTACCTCATCCGCTACCCCGAGGGCTCGGAGATTCCGCCGCACACCGACCCGGTGCAGGCCGGGCGGCACTACCGGCTGAACGTCGTGCTGAAATCGCCGCGCTCGGGTGGCGAGTTCGTGTGCGCCACGCCGATCTTCGCGACGCGGCGCATCAAGCTGTTCCGCCCCGATGCCTGCGAGCACAGCGTGACGCGGGTGGTGGGCGGCAGCCGCTATGTGTTCTCGCTCGGCTGGGTGTTGCCGGGCAGGTCCGACGCTGGAGAAAGGCCGCCGCCATGAAGCAGACGCTGCTGGAGATCCGAACCTACCGGCTCAAGCCCGGCACCCTCGATGCCTTCCACCAGGCCATGCACGAACGCGCCGTGCCGATGCTGCGCGGCAAGGGCATGGACGTGGTCGCCTACGGCAGGTCGGACCACGAGGAGGAGACCTACCACCTGGTGCGAGCCTATGCCGACCGCGCAGCACTCGAAGCCGGGCAGGCCGCGTTCTACGGCTCCCCGGAATGGCGCGAGGGCCCGCGCGGCGCGCTGGTGGACCGCATCGAGACCTACCTGAACACCTTGCTGTGGGCCTCGCCCGAAGCCGTAGACAGCATGCGCGCGCTCAACGGCCCCGCTTCCTCCTGAGAAAGAAAAGCCGGCGAAAGACAGCCACCGCAGGCCTAAACTGCGCCCCCGGTCTTCATTCATTCGCTCGCTCGTTCCCTCTCGACGTTCGCAGGAGAAACCCATGAACACCAAGGAAATCGCCGACAAGCTCGTGGCGCTGTGCAAGGACGGAAATTTCGAAGGCGCCCAGGTGCTCTATGCGCCCGAGGCCGTGAGCGTCGAGGCCAGCGCCCCGCCCGGCCAGGCGCGCGAGGCGGTCGGCCTTGCGGCCATCAGGGCCAAGGGCGAGTGGTGGACCGCCAACCATGAAGTGCACTCCATGCAGGTTGCCGGCCCGTGGCCGCACGACGACCGCTTCATCGTCGGCTTCCGCTTCGACGTGACGATGAAGGCCAACGGCCACCGCTTCACCATGGAGGAAATGGCGCTCTACACCGTCAAGGACGGGAAGATCGTGCGGGAAGAGTTCTTCTACGACGCCGGCTAGCAAGCGGCTGCTCCGCCAATGCCGGTACGGGTCCGGCGGACGGCAAGTTCTCGTGCAGGCGCGACGCGGGCAGAATGCCCGCAGGTGCCCCCATGAACACAAGATTTGTAGAAGCCTTCCTCTGGGCCGCGCGGCTGGGCAGTTTCCGCGCCGCGAGCGACCGGCTCCACATCACGCAGGCGGCGGTCTCCAACCGCGTCGCCTCCCTCGAAGAAGACATCGGCGCACGCCTGTTCGAACGCGACGCGCGCGAGCTGCGGCTCACGCCTGTGGGCGTGCGGCTGATGGACTACGGCGAACGCCTGCTCGAGCTGCGCCGCGAGATCGTCTCGCTCGGCCGGCCGCGCGAAGACATCCTGGGGCTGGTGCGCATCGGCGCCATCGAAACCGTGGTCCACACCTGGCTGCTGGGCTTCCTGACCAACCTGCGCTCCACCTATCCGGGCATCGAGGTGCAGTTGACCTCGGAGACCACGCTGGCGCTGCACCGCGGCCTGCGCGAGGGCGCGCTCGACATCGCGCTGCAGACCGACCACATCGCCGGCGCGGGCATCGTGAGCACGCCCTGCCTGCCGATGCCCATGGGCTGGGTGGGCGCGCCTGGCGCCGAGCCCGTGCAGACGGTCGAGCAGCTGCTGCGACAACCCGTGCTTACGATGAGCCCCGGCTCGCAACCGCACGAGGCGCTGAAGAACCTGTTCCGCGCGGCGGGCATTCCGCTGGGCAAGGTGCATTGCGTGAGCTCGATCTCAGCGCTGGCGCGGCTGGTGAAGGCGGGCTTCGGCAACGCGCTGGTGCCGCTGCCGCCCTGCTATGAATATGTGGCGGCCGACGACGTGAAGATCATCGAGTGCGACGCGCTCATCTCGCCGCAGCGCATCGTGGTGAGCCACCTGGAAGCCGCCGACTCCGACGCCATCCGGCTCGTGGCCGAACTGGCCTGCCGGGCCTCCGACCAGTTCACGACATCGGCTGTCGCACCAACCTGGAGCACGACTTCAGAGGGTTAACCCTCGGTTTGGCGCATTTCGGCCCCGAAAAGGGGCCAGTAATTCTTGTGGCTGTCGCCCAGAAAAACTCGTTTGTGACAGCCCGACCCTGCGACGGAAGATCGCGCCTTCATTTTTCGAAGGCCCGCCTCTTCTTCCGCCGCCATGAACACACCTGACTCCTCTTCCTCCGCAGCAGCAGTGAACGGCCTGCTGTTCGTCGCTTCCGGCGTCGACCCCGCCGACGAGGCCGACTTCAACCGCTGGTACGACCGGGAGCACGTGGAAGAGCGCGTGCGCATTCCCGGCTTTCTCTCCGGCGCGCGCTATTTCTCGCTCGAAGGCGGCCGCAAGTACCTGGGGCTTTACCGCACCGAGTCGCTGGCGGTGTTCGGCTCGCCCGGCTACCGCGCCGCGTTCGAGAAGCAGACGCCGTGGTCCGTCGCCAATCTCGACCGCATGCGCCAACCGATGCGCCGCGTGTGCGCGGTGCGCGCCGTCACCGGCTTCGGCAGCGGCAGCCACGTGGCCGTGCTTCCGCTCGTGGCCGCCGCCGATGCCGAGGCGCAAGTGGCGCACGCCGCCGGTATCGGCGCGCAGCTGCGCAAGGAGCAGGCAGGCTTCGTGCAGTCGTACCTGCTCGTGCCCGACGCCGCGCTCAGCACGCCGCTGCCGCGCGAATCCACCGAAGGCCGCGTGCTGCAGCCGCTGCTGGTGGTCGAGACCAGCAGCGAAGCCGCCGCCCGAGCGGCGCGCGCCACGGCCGCCGCCGCATTCGATGCCGATCCCGCCGGCGGCTGGCTGCTCGCGCTCGGCTGGAAGCTGACAGCGGCCGAGCTGGCCTGACGCGGCGGCCATCCGCCCCCTCTCACCTCATCTCTCACCGAACAAAGGCATCCGATGACCGAACATGTTCTTCCCGCCGCGGGCTCCGCGGCACCCGGGCAGGCCGCCCCTGCCTCCGCCAAGATGGGCCGGCTGGCCATGGCCAGCTCCATCGGCACCACGCTGGAGTGGTACGACTTCACCGTCTACAACATCATGGCGGCGCTGGTCTTCAACGCGGTGTTCTTCCCCTCGTTCGACCCGCTCACCGGCACCATCCTCGCGTTCTCGACCTACGCGGTCGGCTACATTTCGCGCCCGCTGGGCGGCGTGGTGTTCGGCCACCTCGGCGACCGGCTGGGCCGGCGCTTCGTGCTGGTGGCCACGCTGGTCATCATGGGCGTCTCCACCGGCCTGATGGGCCTGCTGCCCACCTACGCGAGCTGGGGCATCTGGGCACCCGTCGCGCTGGTGGCACTGCGCTTCGTGCAGGGCGTGGCGCTCGGCGGCGAATGGGCCGGCGCGGTGCTGCTGTCGATGGAGCACGGCAAGCCCGACGAGCGCGGCCGCAACGCCTCGTTCACGCAGGTGGGCCCCTCGTGCGGCACGCTGATCGGCACCGGCTTCATTGCCGCCGTGTCGGCCTGGCTGAGCCCGGAAGATTTCCAGAACTGGGGCTGGCGCATTCCCTTCATCTCCAGCGTGGCGCTGGTGCTGTTCGGACTGTGGCTGCGCCGCGGCGTGGACGAAACACCCGTCTTCCGCGAGATGGAGGAGAAGAAGGCCACCGCCAAGACGCCCATCAAGGAAGTGCTGACGCAGCACTGGCGCCGCCTGTTGGTGGCCGGCGGCTCGCGCATCGGCTCCGACGTGCTGTATGCGCTCGTGGTGGTGTTCACGCTGACCTACGTGACCACCGTGCTGCACCTGTCGCGTCCGCTGGCGCTCACCGCCACGATGATCGGCGCGGCCGGCAACGCCATTGCCGTGCCGTGGTTCGGCAGCCTGTCGGACCGCATCGGGCGCCGCCCGGTCTACATCGCCGGCGCGCTGCTGGGCATGGTCTGGGCCTTCGTGTTCTTCGTGCTGATGGACAGCGCGCACCCGGTCGCGATCTGCGCTGCGGTGGTGGTGGGCCTGCTGATCCACGCGATGATGTACGGCCCGCAGGCCGCCTTCGTCACCGAGCAGTTCCCCGGCCGCGTGCGCTATGCCGGCGCTTCGCTGGCGTACACGCTGGCGGGCATCCTGGGCGGCGGCTTCGCGCCGCTGATCATCGCGAGCCTGTTCAAGTCGTGGGGCAGCACGGTGGCCGTGTCGTTCTACGTGGTGGCCGCGCTGGGCGTGACGCTGATCGCCCTGCTGGTTGCGCGCGAAACCGCCAAGCGCCCGCTGGAGAGCTGATCGATGACGACGACGAACAACATGAATTCACGATTGCGCTTCGCCTGCGAAAGCATCGCCGAGGACGGCACGCGCTCCACCTCCTTGCACCTGGTCGCGCCGCGCGCGCTGGTGGTGGCGGGCTGGACCGGGCGCGACATCGCCGCCATCGAACACCACATCGAGGAACTGGCCGAGCTCGGCGTGCCGCGCCCTTCGAGCGTGCCGCTGTACTACCGCGTGGCGGCCCAGTTGCTGACGCAATCGAGCGCCATCGAGGCGCTGGGCGACCGGAGCTCCGGCGAGGCCGAGCCGGTGCTGTTCTTCTCGCAAGGCGAGTGGTGGCTGAGCGTGGCCTCGGACCACACCGACCGGCAGGTCGAGAGCTACTCGGTGGCCGTGTCGAAGCAGATGTGCGCCAAGCCCGTGGCCGAGACCGCATGGTGCTGGCGCGACGTGCAGGCGCACCAGGACACGCTGGAGCTTCGCTCGCGCATCCTGGAGGACGGCCGCTGGGTCGACTATCAGCGCGGCACGCTCGCATCGATCCGCCCGCTGGCCGGCCTGCGCGACGGCATGCCCGGCGCAGGCTCCGCGCCCGAGGGCCTTTTCATGACCTGCGGCACGCTGGGCGCATTGCCCAATGCCAAGGGCGAAGGCATCCGGCCCGCGACGCAGATGGAGATCGAGCTGCACGATGCGAAGCTGCAGCGCCGCATCGTGCATCGCTATGCGGTGGAAGCACTGCCGGTGGTGGCATGACGATGACGATGAAGAACGACAACACCATCGCGGCGCTGCGCGGGCGCATCGCGCGCGGCGAGCTCTCGCACGAGGCGCTGATCGACGAAGTGCTCGAAGCGGCCGGACAGCCTGCCGCGCAGCATGTCTTCACCCGCCTGTACGCCGACGCGGCCCGCGCCGCCGCGCGCCATGCCGATGCGGCACGCAAGGCCGGCATCGAGACGGCACCGCTCGCCGGCCTCCCCGTGTCGGTGAAGGACCTCTACGACGTGGCCGGCGAAACCACCATGGCGGGCTCCGCCGTCTGCGAAGGCGAGGCACCCGCGGCGCACGACGCGACCGCCGTGGCGCGGCTGCGTGCACAGGGCGCGGCCATCGTCGGCAAGACCAACATGACGGAGTTCGCCTTCTCGGGCGTGGGCATCAACCCGCACTACGGCACGCCGCGCAATCCGGTCGACACGCAGACGGCGCGCATTCCGGGCGGCTCGTCGTCCGGCGCGGCGGTGTCGGTGGCGCTCGGGCTCGCGGTGGCGGGGCTGGGCTCGGACACGGGCGGCTCCATCCGCATTCCCGCCGCGCTGTGCGGGCTGGTCGGCTTCAAGAGCACGCAGTCGCGCGTGCCGCGCACGGGCGCCTTCGAACTGGCGCGCTCGCTCGACACGGTATGCGCCATGGCGCGCAGCGTGGAAGACTGCCTTGTCGCCGATGCCGCCATCGCCGACGTGCCGCTCGCGGTGCGCCGCCGTCCGCTGCAGGGCATGCGTCTGGCCGTGCCGCGCACGCTGGTGTTCGACGACATCGAACCCGCCGTGGCGCGCGCCTTCGACCGCGCGCTGCAGGCGCTCTCGGCCGCGGGCGCGCAGGTCGTGGACATCACGCTGGCGGAACTGGCCGAGATCGCCAGCGTCAACGCGCCCGGCGGCTTCTCGCCGGTGGAAGCCGCCGCCGTGCACCGCGAGCGCTTCGCCGCGAAGCGCGACGGATTCGACGCGCGCGTGGCCGCCCGCATCGCGCTGGGCACCGAGGTGCGCGCCGCCGACTACATCGCCATGCAGGACCGCCGCCGCGACTGGATCGGACGCGTCGAGCGCGCCATCGAAGGCTTCGACGCGCTCGTGTGCCCGACCGTGCCCATCGTCGCGCCGGCTATCGAGGCACTGGCGGAAGACGCCGCCTTCTTCAGGGCCAACGGCCTGCTGCTGCGCAACACCTTCGCGATCAACCTGCTCGACGGCTGCGCTTTCAGCATGCCCTGCCATGCGCCGGGCGATCTGCCGGTGGGCCTGATGCTGGCCTCGGTGCGCGGCGACGACGCGCGGCTGGCGGCGGTGGCGCTGGCGGCCGAGGCCGCGCTGCAGCGGTGAACGGTGGGCGGCGGCCTCAGGCCGTGGCGGTGGTCACCGGCTTGGTGAGGGTGGCCGTCGCCTTGGCGCCGAGCGTCATCTCGGTGATCCACGACACCAGCAGCGCACCATAGGCCTGGCGCCACTCCTGCTTCGAGAGCGCGTGGTCCGCGTCGGAGAGCACGCGGTAGGTCACCGACTTCACGCGCTTGAAGGCGCCGAGGTAGTTCTCGACCACCGGGTGCGGCACGATCTGGTCGTGCTCCGATTCGACGATGAGCACGTCGCCGGCGAAGTCCGCACAAGCCGCGAGCGCGCGGTTGTCCTTGGGCCCGACCAGCGATCGGCGGTAGGCGACCAGGTCGGAGCGGCTGAGCTGCCCCTTGGGCGTGTCCCACTCGCCGTCGCGGTAGAGCGCGGGCGCGCGCAACGCCAGCCAGCGCACCGGCCGCATGGCGCTGACCAGCGCCGCCAGGTAGCCGCCGTAGCTGCTGCCGACGATGGCGACGGCCGCCGGATCGACCGCCGGGTGGCCGACCAGCGCGTCGTAGGCCGCGAGCACGTCGCGCAGGTTGTCCTCGCGCGTCACCTCCATGCGTTGCGCGGCGTGGCGCGCGTGGCCGCGCAGGTCGAAGGTCAGGCACACGCAGCCAAGTGCGGCCAGTTCGTGCGCGCGCCTGGCGTACTGCTCCTGGCTGCCGTCCCAGCCATGCACCAGCAGCACCCCGGGCACTGTCGTCGAGGCCGCGAACAGCGTGCCCTCGATATGCTGGCCGTCGACGGGAATGTCGATGGTGCTATGGCGCGTCGGCATGGCGGTCTCCAGGCAGGATCGTGTACTTCGCGAGCGGGCCGACGCGGCTGTCCGTCCCCTGGTAGGCCACGATGGCATCGGCGGGCACGAGCACCGAGGGGCCGTAGACCTCGAAGCACGAGGCGCGCACCTCGCGCCGCCCGGGGTCGGCATGCAGCGCTTCGAGCCCTGCGATCTCGGCGCCGGTGGCGCCGCCCACGCGCCACGACTGCTCCAGCACTCCCGAGCGCCATTCGCCTCTGCCGTCGACGCCCTGCGCCACGTCGTAGTTCACGCGCGAGGCGAAGAAGCCGGGGTAGCAGTCGATCACCGCCCGGTGATAGCGCCGCGCCTGTTCGATGGCGCGGCGCAGCGAGGGCGAAGCGACGCCGGCGATCAGCGCGTCGAAGTCGCCGCGCACCATCACCAGATCGGAGCCGCCGTAGACCTCCTCGCCGGCGTTGTCGCCGGTGGTGCGCTGCACGCCGCAGTAGCTGACGATCATGCCGGCCACCAGCAGCTGCCCGACGCTCCAGGTGACGGGGTCTTCCAGGTTCGCTTCGAGAACGAGGCCGCTTCGCGCGAGGCCGGCCTGGTCCATCTCGGCGATGCAGCTGCCGAGCGCCTCGGCGCGCTCGACGACGATCTGCCCGCGCCCGCCGGTGGCCGTCACCGGCTTGAGGCGCACGGGTCCCGCATCGAGCATCGCGCGCCCTGCCCTCAGCGCCTCGCCGGCCGAGAAGCACGAGAAGCCCGGCAGGACTGCGTCGCCGACTTCGCGGGCGAAGCGCGTCGACCAGCCGTCCGGTCTTGCGGCACTGTTCTCGTCGATCAGCGGGTGGCTGATGACCTTGGTGGCGACGAAGGCATGCGGCACCACGCCGCCGAACAGGTCGTCCACCCCGGCGATGCCTATGGCGTGCACCCGGGCCGGGTCGGAAAGGGTGTCGCTGGGCACGAAATAGTGCCGCGAGCCCGAGGGCGCCGGGGAGACGTACTCCCCTTCGAAAGCGCAGCCGATCAGCACCGCCAGCCGCCGCCCGTAGTTGGCGCGGGTGGCATGCTCGTGCTCGGTGCAGTAGCCGCGCGGGTCCACGTCGAGCGTGACGACGCTGCACGGGCCGGGCACTGTGCCCGCCGCCCTGGCTTCGGAAGAAAGCGCTTGCACGGCGGTGTGCCTGACTTCAGCCCTTGCCGGCCTTCGCCTTCTCTTCGACGTCCTTCTTTTTTTCCGAGGACGGCAGCTTCACCTTCGTCACGGTGACGGACACCGGATCGCTGGCCGGAAAGGACTCTTCCACGCCGCTGTCCAGCGCTTCCTCGCTGGCAGGCTGCTCCGTCGGCCTGGCCTTCTCGACCTTGCCCTGCTCAGGGTTGCCGGATGTGGGAAAGTGGAATTTCCCCGGCGATTTCTCTTCTTTCTCTTCTGGCTGTTGCTGCTTCGAAGTCATGGATGGCCTCCTGGCTTTTTCACCGCCCCATGTTGTGCGAGCGCAGCCCGCGGTTGGTGGGAGGGAGGTGCGGATGCGTGTGGGAACAGTCCGGCGCGGAGCCGTCGATGGGCTTCGTCGGCTATCGCGCGGCTCATGTCCTCGATCGTGCAGGCCGCGCTCGCCCCCTCCTCCCCTGCGCGCGGCGACGGTGCGCCGCCCTACCTGTTCTCGGGGATCGACGGCCCTGCACCGCGGGTGCTATCTTGCCGCCCGCCCAAGCCGGGCAGCCGATGACTCAACACCAGGGGACGGACCATGCCGACGCTCGATCAGGTGCTGCAACAGGCCTTGTGGAAAGACAAGACGATCGCTCGGGAAACCTTGCTGCGCGCCGGAGCCGACGTGGACACGGTACCGACCGCGGACGAAGTCGAGCAGTACAGCCGCCGCCTGCTGAGAAACGGACGCTGGGTTCCCAGTGCCGAGGCTGCCGCCGCGCTGGACCTCGTGATCGGCGTGCGCCCCGACCCGCAGAACCAGCCGCACAGCTACCAGGGCGGTTTCCTGCGCGGAAACGCCGCGCTCCCCTGGCGGCATTTTTCGCGCGAGCGGATCGCGCTGCAGCTGATCGTGCGGATCGCGGACTACAGGTACATCGAGCAGCAGCACCATTCGCTGTGCGGCCCGGTCACGTTCATGCACGACATCGCGAAGCGAACCCCTCAGGCCTACGCGGCCTACGTGATCGGCCTGGCGGAAAACCGCCGCGGCCCCCTCGGGCAGATGACCGTGAAGGTCAAGTCGGGCTCCTCGCTGCTGGGCAAGCGCATCAACAGCGCCCCCGGCTCGCCGAGGATCTGCGAGGCCGACTACATCGCGCTGGCCAGCCTGCGCGACGGCAGCAACATCCTGGCCTACCGCTCGCCCTTCACTCACACGATGCTCGAAGGCGCGACCTCGCCGGTCGACATGGTCCGGTGGATGCGCGACACCGGCTACCAGCATGTGGAGGACCACAGTCACATGGGCAGCTGGCGCCTGCGTGGCCTGCTCATCAAGGCGCACCGCACCAGCGTCGGCCAAAACGCCGTGGGCCCGCACCTGAACCAGATGCGCCACAAGCGCAACGCTGGCCACACCGTCATGATGTGTGCCGCGGGCAGCCTGGCCAACATGGCGCTGGGCCGCAGCCTGCGCGACGACATGACGATGCGCGTATTCGGCGGCCACTTCATGCTGGTGAATTCCGTCGATGTGACGGCCAACGGCGCCATCTTCGACCTCGTCACCTGGGGCCGCGACAGCAGCGAGAACCGGATCGAGATTCCATGGAGCAAGCTCGCGAGCTGGTACGGCGGCTTCGTCAGCGGGCTCCCCTGAATTCCGGCCGCTAGACTGGCGCCACCTCGCCATCGAACGGAGAGCGCCCATGTGCCGCAGCATCAAGACCCTCTACAACTTCGAGCCGCCCGCCACCGAGCAGGAGATCCGTGCCGCCGCGCTGCAGTTCGTGCGCAAGCTCAGTGGCTTCAACGTGCCCTCCAAGGCCAACGAGGCGGCATTCAATCGCGCGGTCGATGACGTGGCCGCCACGGCGGCGCGGCTGATCGATTCGCTTGTCACCACGGCCGAACCGCGCGACCGTGCTGTGGAGGCGGAACGCGCCAGGGCCCGCTCGGCGATGCGCTTCGGCAGCGGCTCCACCGCCTGATCGTGCCTTGCCCCCTGTGGCCGATGGCTGCGCGCCCGCATGCCATCATCTTCGGATGAGCAACACACCCCATAGCGCCTTCAGCACCTCGGACGCAGTCGCCAAATACGCCGAGGGCCCGAAGCGCAACGTGCCCGGATACAGCGGGCTTCTGCCGATGACGCGCATCCTTCTCGAGGAACACGTGCCCCGCGATGGCCGGGTGCTCGTGGTCGGCGCGGGCGGCGGCCTGGAGGTGGAAGACCTCGCGCGGGCCAACCCGGAATGGACCCTCGACGGGGTCGACCCGAGCGGACCGATGCTTGAGCTCGCATCGCAGAGGCTGGGCCCGCTGATGTCGCGCGTGACGCTGCACGAGGGATACGTGCAGGACGCGCCCGCCGGCCCCTTCGATGGCGCCACCTGCCTGCTGACCTTCCACTTCGTGCCCGCGGACCAGCGGCTGCCGATGGCGCGCGAGATCCATCGCCGCCTGAAGCCGGGTGCCCCGTTCATCGCGGCGCATCTGAGCGTGGAAGATGGTGAAGGCGAGCGCGACGTCTGGATGTCGCGCTACGCGGCCTTCCTCGTCGCGTCGGGCGCCGATCCGCACAAGGCGGCTGCGGCACGCGAGAAGGCCCAGAAGGAGCTGTCGATCCTCTCTCCCTCGCAGGACGAGGCCGTGCTGCGCGAAGCGGGGTTCAAGGACATCCGCCTCTTCTTCACGGGCTTCACGTTCCGGGGCTGGGTCGCCCGCGCCTGAGCCGGTGGCGGGAGGGCCGCGCCCATGACCACAGCGCAGCGCCGCCGCCCGGCCTTTGATATGGTGCTTGCCAGCACCACCATGCGAAGTCCGAGCACATGAAAAAGACCTACACAGGCGGCTGCCATTGCGGCGCCGTGAGATTCGAGGCCGACATCGACCTCGGCCTCGGCACGCTGCGCTGCAACTGCTCGATCTGCACCCAAACCCGCTTCTGGCCCGCCATCGTCGCGACCGATGCCTTCCGGTTGATCGAAGGCGAATCCGAACTCAGCGAGCAGATGCTCGACACCCGCAACAGCCACTACATCGTCTGCAGGCATTGCGGCGTGCGGGCTTTCGGCGTGGGCCATTCGCCCGCCACCGGCGAGAGCGCCTACGGCGTGAACGTGACCTGCCTGGACGACGTGGATCTCGACGACCTCGCCAGCTCGCCCATCAGCTACGTGGACGGGCACCGTGGCACCTGGCACGCCGCGCGCGCGGCCATCGGCATCTGACGAAGACAATCGCTTCCCGCAACAACAACCCACCACTCCTGGAGACAGGCACATGTCCATCGAACTCTGGCTCGCCTTCGTCGCGGCCTCCGCCCTCATGCTGGTCATTCCCGGGCCGACCATCCTCACGGTGATCAGCTATTCGATGTCGCACGGGCGGCGCGCCAACCTGCCGCTGGTGGCGGCCGTGGCGCTGGGCGATTCCACCGCGCTGGTGGTGTCGCTGCTCGGGCTGGGCGCGCTGCTGGCCACCTCGGCCTTCTGGTTCACGGTGGTGAAGTGGGTGGGCGGGCTGTACCTGCTGTATCTGGGCATCAGGCTGCTGCGCGCGGGCATCACCTCCGCCGAGATCGCCACGCCGGCCGCGCCCGCCTCGCGCCTGCGCCTGTTCGCCAACACCTACCTGGTGACCGCGCTGAACCCCAAGGGCATCGTGTTCTTCGTGGCCTTCCTGCCCCAGTTCATCAACCCGGCCGCCGACGTGACGCGCCAGCTGTGGGTGCTGGCCATCACCTTCGTGGTGCTGGCCGCGACCAATGCCACGCTCTACGCGGTGTTCGCGGGATCGGCGCGCAGGCTGCTGTCGTCGCCGCGTGCACAGCGGCGCTTCAACCTCGCGGGCGGCTCGCTGCTGGGCGCGGCGGGCATCTGGGCGCTGATGGCGCGCCGGCCGGGCTGAGCGGGCAGCCCTTCGGAACGCAAAAGCAACTCAAAAGAAAAGGCCGCGAAGCACGGAGCTTCGCGGCCTTTTCCTCTTTTGTCGCAGCGCTGTGGATCAGTTGCGGTACGGGTTGTTGGGATTGCGGTCGTAGCGGTTCGGAACGCCGTCGTTGTCGCGGTCACGGTCGTAGCGGTTGGGCACGCCGTCGCGGTCACGGTCGCCGTAGTGCGGGCGCGGCGGCGGCGGGCGGTCGTAGGGTGCGACCACGCAGCCGGCCAGGATGGCCGATGCGGCCAGAAGGATCGCCAATGTCTTCGTCATGCGAGTTCTCCTTGGAGTGTTTGTGAAACCGGGGTTCGCCTCCTGCGAGCCGGTAGTGCATTGAAGGCCACTCCGGTACGCGCCGGGTTTCCGCATTGAAGCCCTCGCGTGAAGTTCGTTACGGGATGTGGCACCCGGCATTTACTTTGCCCCGGGGTGCGCAAGCCGCAAGGCAGCGCGCAGCCCGTCGCGCAGTAGGCGCGATTCCCGTGGCGGACCGGCGAGAGAGAATGGCGGCGCCCACGCTTTCGCTTCTGGATACCGCCTCCTTTCCTCCGATGCAGCCCGCGCCCTCCGCTTTCTCCCGCAAGACCCTCGCAGCCCTGCTGATCGCCGCGGCATGGACGCTCCCGGCCCGGGCCGTGGTGAGCTTCGAGGAAGTGAAGCGCGACTTCCGCTCGTCCGACACCGCCGTGCTCGACCGCAACGGCGAGCTGCTGCAGCGCGTGCGCACCGACCCCACGGTGCGACGCGGCCAGTGGACCGCGCTGGCCGACGTGTCCCCAGCGCTGCGCACGGCCATGGTGCTGAGCGAGGACAAGCGCTTCTACGAGCACAGCGGCATCGACTGGCGCGCCGTCTCGGCCGCCGCCTGGGGCAATCTCTGGAACACGCGCACGCGCGGCGCATCGACCATCACGATGCAGCTGTCGGGCCTGCTCGACGAGGACCTTCGCCGCAGCTCGGGCGGCCGCAGCTTCACGCAGAAGATCGGGCAGACGGTGGCGGCCGCGCAGCTGGAGCGCAACTGGCGCAAGGACCAGATCCTGGAGGCGTATCTCAACACCGTGCCGTTCCGCGGCGAGATCGTGGGCATCGACGCGCTGTCGCGCACGCTCTTCGGCAAGGCGCCCAGCGGGCTCGACGCGCGCGAGGCCAGCGTGGCGGCGGCACTGGTGCGCGCGCCCAACGCCAAGCCCGCCGTGGTGGCGCAGCGCGCCTGCGAGGTACTGCGCACCATGGAACCGCAGCAGAAGACCGACTGCGAGGCGCTGGACATGTTCACCAGCGCGGCCGTGCAGCGCCGTGCCTTCGAGCCGAACGAAGGGATCGCGCCGCACGCCGCGCGGCGCGTGCTGCGCGAGATCCGCGACGCGAACGCGGCGGCCGCGCCCGCTGCCGCCAGCGCAGCGCCCGCGCCGAAGGGCAAGGAGAAAGAGACTGGCGTGCGCACCACCCTGCGCGCGCCGCTGCAGCGCTTCGCGCTCGACACGCTGCAGCGCCACCTGCGCGAGCTGCGCGAGCGGCACGTCGAAGACGGCGCGCTCGTCGTGCTCGACAACGCGACCGGCGAAGTGCTCGCCTGGGTCGGCTCCTCCGGCCCGCTGAGCCAGGCGGCGGAGGTCGACGGCGTCACGGCGCTGCGCCAGCCCGGCTCCACGCTCAAGCCGCTGCTCTACGCCCAGGCGATCGCCGAGAAGCGCATCACGGCGGCATCGCTGATCGAGGACTCGTCGGCGCAGATCAGCACCGCCAGCGGCCTCTACATTCCGCAGAACTACGACCGCCGCTTCAAGGGCCCGGTGTCGGCGCGCACCGCGCTGGCGGCATCGCTGAACGTGCCGGCCGTGCGCACGCTGGTGATGGTGTCGCCCGAGGCCTTCGCGCGCGAGCTGCGCGCCGCCGGGCTGCCGCTGCGCGAAAGCGGCGACTACTACGGCTACAGCCTCGCGCTCGGCAGCGCCGAGGTGTCGCTGCTGTCGCTCACCAACGCCTACCGCATGCTGGCCAACGGCGGGCGCTACGGAACGACGACGCTGGCGCCGCGGCCCGCGGAGAAATCGAAAACCGCGCCGGCCTCGCCGCCGACGCCGATCGACGCGCGAGCGGCCTTCATCGTGGGCGACATCCTCTCCGACCCGAACGCGCGCACGCGCACCTTCGGCCTCGACAGCATTCTTTCCACCCGCTTCTGGACCGCCGTGAAGACCGGCACCAGCAAGGACATGCGCGACAACTGGGCCGTGGGCTGGTCGCAGCGCTACACGGTGGGCGTGTGGGTGGGCAACGCCAGCGGCGAGTCGATGTGGGACGTGAGCGGCACCAGCGGCGCCGCGCCGGTGTGGGCCGAGGTGATGCGCTTCCTGCACGCGCGCGAGCCGAGCCGCGCGCCTTCGCCGCCGCCGGGCCTGGTCCAGATGCAGGTGAGCTTCGGCCCCGGCGCCGACGGCAATCCGCTGGAGGCTTCGCGCAGCGAGTGGTTCCTGCAAGGCACGGAGCAGCCGCTCTTCGCGCTGGACACAGGCATGACGACGGATGCTTCCGCCCCGGCGCGCATCACCGCGCCGGCCGACGGCACCATCATCGCGCTGGACCCCGACATCCCGCCGCAGCGCCAGCGCGTGCGCTTCGATTCCGAGGGCCGTGGCGTGCAGTGGCGCATCGACGGCAAGCCGCTGGCGCGCGGCAACACCGTGCAATGGTTTCCATGGCCGGGGCGCCACCTGATCGAGCTGGTGGACGCCGGCGGCAAGGTGGTCGACCAGCGCCGGCTCGAGGTGCGCGGCGCGGGTGTGGTCGCGAAGAACAACGGCAGCGGCGCGCGGCGCTGATTCAAGGGGCCCTGAACACGTCGAGGAAGTAGTCGACGAAGGTCCGGATCTTCGGCGTGTTGCGGCGCGCGGGCAGGTAGCTCAGGTGGATGTCGTACGGCTTCAGGGCCAGCGAGGGCAGCACCGGCACCAGCGTGGCGCCGTCGATCTGGGGGCGCGCGAGCGACTGCGGCACCAGCGCGATGCCGCGCGCCGACAGCGCGAGCCGCAAAACCATTTCAGGGTCGTCCGACTGGAACACGCTTTCCACGCGCACGCGGTGCGTCTTTTCGATGGCCGCGAGGCTGATCTCGCGCTTGCGCCCTTCGGCGTCGGTGGTCAGGAAGCGGTGCGCGGACAGATCGGGCAGGTCCTGCACCGGAGCATGACGCGCGAGATACGCCGGCGCGGCGCACAGCATCAGCGGCTCCTGCTTCAGGTGGCGCACGACCAGTTCGTCGCCGCCCTCACGGCCGTAGCCGATGGCCACGTCGGCCGCGTCTCGCCGCAGGTCGGCGCGGTCCTTGCCGGTCTCGACCGTGACCTCCAGCCGCGGGTAGGCGGTCATGAAGGCGGGCAGGTGGTTCATCAGCAGCTCGCGGCCATAGTAGTGCGGCACGGCGATGCGCAACCGCCCGGTGACGGCGCTGCCGTCGGAGGACAGGTTGAGCATGACGTCGTCGAGGATCGTGAGCGCATGTTGGGCCGCCGCCAGGAACTCGCGGCCTTCCTCGGTCAGCGCGAAGCGGGTGGCGCCGCGATGCAGCAGCAGGTGGCCGACGGTGGCTTCCAGTCTCTGGAGCTGGCGCGACGCGGAGGCCTTGGGCACGTTGAGCACTTCGGCGGCCGGAGTCAGTCCCCCGAGCTGCGCGGCCTTGGCGAACAGCCGCACATCCGACAAAGAAAAGTCCTTCATATCGCCGCCGCGGTCCGTATTTCGTATTTCTCTTGCGCTCCCCTGAACGCTCCGCAGGAAGGTCGGGAAGGGAGGGCCGGACCGTGGAGCAGAACAACTTGCCGATTCACAAGCTACCTTTAGTTTCATTCTCTGACAGGACGCTCCAGACGAACAACACTTTCGGCAACAGCTGCCCAAGGCCGGGAAAAATTCACTTAATGAGGACAAATCCGCGAAATCGGCTTGCGCGATCTGCGGACAGGGGTTGCGGTTTTCTACGGGGTGCTACCCGGATCAATCGCCGCGCGGGGAGTCCGGTTTCTTTTTGGAGGCAAAATTCATCCAATCATTGAACGACCAGGCTCACTCCCGATGCTTGCCCAAGCTCCCCGTACTTCACTTGCAGACACCGCCGCGGACAGCATCCGCGCCGAGATCTCCGCCGGCCGCTGGTCCGTTGGCTCCCGCATCCCGATCGAACCGCAGCTCGCCCAGCTGCTGGGCGTGAGCCGGGGCACGGTGCGCGAGGCGGTCAAGACGCTGGTGTCGCGCGGGCTGCTCGAAGTGCGCCAGGGCTCGGGCACCTATGTTCGATCGGGCTTCGATCCTTCGTCCAGCCTGCAGAAGATGCGGCTCGCGAGCCTGCGCGACCAGTTCGAGGTGCGCCGCGCGCTCGAAGTGGAAGCCGCCCGGCTCGCCGCCGTGCGCCACACGGCGCGCGACCTGCGCCGCCTGCACGTGCTGCTCGACAAGCGCGGCGGCTTCGATCCCGCCGACAACGGCGCGGCCTTCATCGAGCGCGACCTGGCCTTCCACCTCGCCATCGTCGACATCTCCGGCAACCTCGCCCTGGCGGAAACCTGCCGCTTCATCACCGGCTACATCAAGGAGACCATCGCGAGCTCGATGGGCAGCGCACTGCCCGAGCCCGACGATGCCGCGCACCGCGCCATCATCGAAGGCATCGCCAGCCGCGACCCCGACGTGGCCGCCGCGGCGGTGCGCACCTTCATGGCGCCGATGATCAACGCACTGGCGCTGGGGTCGTGATGAACTCGGCCATCCTCGCACGCGGCAATGCCGGCGCCTCTTCTTCCTCCTCCTCTTCTTCCGCTTCCGCCCACCGCTGCGGCGACGAACTGCTGATCGACGCCGAGGCCGACAGCCTGCCCGCGCCGCGCCCCACGCCCGCCCCCACCCTCGCGCGCCGCATCCTGCTCGGCGCCAGCGTGGTGCTGATCGCCTTCAACCTGCGCCCGGTCTTCGCCAGCCTTTCGGTGGTGCTGCCGGAAATCATCAAGGCCACCGGCCTCTCGCCCACCGCCGCAAGCCTGCTGACCACGCTGCCGATCGTCTGCCTCGGCGTGTTCGCGCCGCTCGCGCCGGGCCTGGGCCGGCGCTTCGGCACGGAGCGCACGCTGCTCGGCTGCATGGTGCTGATCCTGGTCGGCACGGTGCTGCGCGGCACCGGCAACATCCCGCTGCTCTTTTTGGCCTCGGCCATCGCGGGCAGCGGCATCGCGGTGTCGAACGTGCTGCTGTCGGGCCTGGTGAAGCGCGACTTCGCCTCGCAGGCGGCGCTGATGATGGGCCTCTACACCATGGCCGTGTGCGGCGGCGCGGCCAGCGCCGCCGGGCTCACGGTGCCGATCGAGCACGCGCTGGGCGGCGGCTGGACCATGGCGCTCGCGATGTGGGCGCTGCCGGCCGCGCTGGTCACGCTGATCTGGGCGCCCCAGGCGCTGCCGCTGAAGCCGGTGGCGAGCGAATCGGGCTTCACCGTGCGCGGGCTCTGGAGCGACAGGCTGGCCTGGCAGGTCACCTTCTTCATGGGCCTGCAGTCTGCCCTCGCCTACATCGTGATGGGCTGGCTCGCGCCGATCCTGCGCGAGCGCGGCCTAGGCAGCGAGACGGCCGGCTACGTGGTGTCTCTTTCGGTCATGACGCAGGTGGTGACCTGCCTCGTGGTGCCGGCGCTGGCGGTGAAGCTGCGCAACCAGCGCGGCCTGGCGGTCATGCTGGCGCTGCTCACGGTGGGCGCGATGCTGGCGATGCTCTTCGCGCCGCTGGGCGGCTTCTTCGGGGTGTGGGCCTGGGCGGTGCTGTTGGGCATTGCGCAGGGCGGCACCTTCGCGCTGGCGCTCACGATGATCGTGCTGCGCTCGCCCGACTCGCACGTCGCCGCGCACCTCTCGGGCATGGCGCAGGGCGTGGGCTACATGGTGGCGGCCTTCGGGCCGCTGGTGGCCGGGCTGCTGCACGGCTGGACGGGAAGCTTCCGCGCCTCGTCGTGGCTCTTCATCGGGCTGGGCGTGGCGCTCGTGATCGCTGGGCTGGGGGCAGGACGCACGATGCACGTGGGCACGACGACCGTGCCGCGCCACTGAGGCGCGAGCCCGCTGTCTACTGCGGCCCGCCGCAGAAGCCCGCGCGCTCGGTGGTCCTGGCGGTGAACAACACGCGCGTGGTGGTCGCCGCGCTGCGCGGCTCGTTCTGCGGCCATTCGGTCTGCACCCAGGTGTATTGCCAGTCGTAGGGTGAGCCGGGCTTGAATGTCTCGCCGTAGGCGATGCGCAGGCTGCCGAAGCTCTCGTCGTGGCAGTGCTTCGAGGTCTTGTATTCCTTTTCGCTGAAACAGGCGCGGATCATCTTGGAGCACGAGAACGGAATGCCCTCCTGCACCGCCTTGCCGCCTTCGAGCGGCACGAAGTCGGCGGTGTCGAACGAGGCGCCGCCGCCCGAATAGCCTTCCGACACCGTCTGCAGCACGGCCACGGCCCACTTGCCCTCGGCCACCGGGTAGAGCGCCGGCGCGAGCGAGAGGCGCGCCTCGGACCGGCTGGCATCGCTGTCTTTCTTCAGGGCCTGGGCGTAGCCGGAGAAATCATGAAGGCGAGCGAGCTGCCAGCCCTTGGCGTCTGCGGCATCCCGCCTGATGCGCGCCATGGCCAGCGGCTCGGCGGAGAGCACCACATAGTCGCCCGCCGCGGCGCCGCGCGGACGATAGAGGCCCAGTTGCTGCGCGTCGCAGGGCTGCGGCAGCAGGGCGCACAGGCGCGTGCGCCATTGCGCGTCGAGCGAATCGGGCTTCTTCACCGCATCGAACACCTGCGCCGACGGCGCGGAAAGATCGGGAGCGGCAAGCACCGCGGTGGCGAACGGCAGCAGGGCAAACAGGAGCGGCAGCTTTGTCATGGAGCCGGATGGTAGCCACCGGCGGCGCGGCTGGTTGATAAAGTCGCACGCGACCATGAATCCTTCTTCTCCCGCCCTGCTCCGGATCGACGCGCTGCGCTTCGCCTACCCCGACCAACCCGCGCTGGTGTCCGGCTGGAATGCATCCATCGGCCCGGGCGTCACGCTGCTCTACGGCGATACCGGCACGGGCAAGTCGGCGCTGCTCAACGTGATTGCCGGTGCGCTGCCCGCCTCCGCCGGACGGCTGACCGTGGCCGGGACGAGCCTCGATGCCGCGCCCGAGGCCTATCGCCGCCAGGTGTTCTTCGTCCCTCCCGAAACCGACCGCTTCGACCAGCTCAGCGCGCGCGAATGCACGGCCTCGCTCGCCGAAGGCGACGCGGGCTTCGACCAGGCGAAGTGGCAGGCCATCGCCGACGGCTTCTCGCTGGCGCCGCACCTGGACAAGAAGATGTTCATGCTGTCCACCGGCTCGAAGCGCAAGGTCTGGATGGCCGCCGGGCTCGCGTCGGGCCGGCCGCTCGTACTGCTCGACGAGCCGACCGCCGGCCTGGACATGCCCTCTACACGCTGCCTGTGGGCCACGCTCTCTGAGATTGCTGCGCAGTCGAAGCAGGCGGTCGTCGTGGCCAGCGCGGCGCGCATCGACACCGTGCCGCTGGCGGCCACCATCGAACTGCCGCTGCGCTGAGGCCTGCCTTCAGGCTGCAGCGTCGAAGTCGGTGCTGCGGCTCAGGGCTTCCCAGGCCTCCATGTCCTTGAGCAGCGCCTGCGCATGGGCGCGCACCGCGTCGACCGAGTCGCCGCCCAGCTGCAGGCGCAGGGGCGTGTGCTCGGCCTCCAGCGCCTTCGCGATCGCCACGGCCGCCTTGCGCGGATCGCCGGCCTGCGTGTTGTGCATGCTGTGCGCGAACTCGCGGGTGGCGCCCACCACCGGCTGGTAGGCCTCGATCACCGGCATGTGGCGCATGCCGCTGCCCGCGAGCTGGGTGCGGAACTGGCCCGGCTCGACGATCAGCACCTTGATGCCGAAGGGCGCAACCTCCTGCGCCAGCGCTTCCGAGGCGCCCTCCAGCGCGAACTTCGAGGCCGAATACGCGCTGAAACCCGCGAACGACAGCTGCCCGCCGAGGCTGGAGATATTCACGATGGCGCCCGACTTCTGGGCGCGCAGCACCGGCAGCGCGGCGCGGGTGACGGCCATGGCGCCGAAGAAGTTGGTGTTCATCAGCGCGCGCAGCTCGGCGTCGGAGGTTTCCTCCAGCGCGCCGACCACGCCGTAGCCGGCGTTGTTCACGAGCACGTCGATGCGGCCGAAGCGGGCCACCGCGGCCTCGACGGCGGCTTCGGCGGCGCCGGCGGCGTCCACGTCCAGCGGCGTGGCCAGCACGCGGTCGGGTGCCTGCGCCACGAGGTCGGCGAGGCGGCCGGCGTCGCGGGCGGTGGCGACCACGTTGTGGCCCAGGGCCAGCGCGTGCTCGGCGAAGGCGTGGCCGAAGCCGGAAGCGGCGCCGGTGATGAACCAGGTCTGGCGGGTCTGCGAAGAGGTGATGGCGATGTTGGACATGATGCTGGCTCCTTGAAGGGTTGAGGGTTGCCGTGAAGGCATGGCGTGACTGTTCCAGCAATCGCACTCAACGACTAGCCGGTTCAAATCGAATGCACTGTGCGATACAGTGCATGAATGGACCGAACCCTGCTCCCGCATCTCGCCATCGTGCTGGCGGTGCACCGGCGCGGCGGGTTCGCCGCCGCGGCCGCCGAGCTGGGCATGAGCGCCTCGGCCGTGAGCCACGCGGTGCGCGCCGTCGAGGACCACCTGGGCCAGCCGATCTTCGCGCGCACCACCCGCAGCGTGCGGCTGACCGAGGCCGGCGCCGGCTTCATCGGCATGCTGGCCCCGGCCATGGGCGAGATCGCCGACGCGGTGGACCGCTTCGGTGAGTCGCTCGGGCGGGTGAGCGGCGTGCTGCGCATCAACGCACCCCATGTGGCGCTGCCGCTGGCCATGACGCCGCTGGTGGCCGAAATGGCGCGCCGCCACCCGGGCCTGGTGATGGAGATCACCTGCGACGACGGCCTGGCCGACATCGTCGCAAGCGGCCACGACGCCGGCGTGCGGCTGGGCCACACCGTCGCGCAGGACATGGTGGCGGTGCGGCTCACCCCGCCCTTCGAGGCCATCCTGGTGGCCACCCCGCGCTACCTGGCCACGGCGGGCGAGCCGCGCGGCATCGAGGCGCTGCAGCGGCACAACTGCATCGGCTTCCGCTTCGTGACCTCGGGCGGCGTGTACGCCTGGGACCTGCGCGACCAGGCCGGCGCCCACGTCTCGGTCGAGGTGCCGGGCACCGTGCGGGTCACCGACGCGCTCTACGCCCGCGACCTGGCGCTGGCCCACGTGGGCATCGCCTACATCTTCGAGCCGCTGGTGCGCGCCGAACTGCGCGAAGGCCGCCTGCGCCAGCTGCTGCCGCGCTCGGCCTTCGGGGAGCCGGGGCTGTTCCTGTACTTTCCGCGCCGCGCGGCCCAGGCGCCCAAGCTGCGCGCCTTCGTCGACCTGGCCCGGGAAATGCTCGAAAAGTCCGCTTCCGGCCAGCCGCAGCCCCGTTAAGACGCGCTTCGCGCCGGGGGCTTCGCAACCCGCATGGCGAAACACGGTCCCGGCGGGCGACAATCGGGGGCTCCGGCAAAAAACGGGCTACCCCCGGAAAGCCGGAAGTTCCAGCCACCCCGACAACCAGGATCTACGGAAGAAGCGCATGAGCTCGAAGCAACCCACCATCGTCTACACCCTCACCGACGAGGCGCCCCTGCTGGCGACCTACGCGTTCCTGCCGATCATCCGCGCCTTCACGAACCCGGCCGGCATCAACGTCGAGACCAGCGACATCTCCGTGGCGGCCCGCATCCTGGGCGAGTTTCCCGACTACCTGAGCGACGAGCAGAAGGTGCCCGACAACCTCGCCGAACTGGGCAAGCTCACGCTCAAGCCCGAAGCCAACATCATCAAGCTGCCCAACATCAGCGCCTCGGTGGCCCAGCTCAAGGCGGCCATCAAGGAACTGCAGGGCAAGGGCTACAAGATTCCCGACTACCCCGAGAACCCGACCACGGATGAGGACAAGGACATCCGCGCGCGCTACAACAAGTGCACCGGCAGCGCCGTGAACCCCGTGCTGCGCGAAGGCAACTCCGACCGCCGCGCCCCCAAGGCCGTGAAGGAATACGCGCGCAAGAACCCGCACAGCATGGCCGACTGGAGCCAGGCCTCGCGCTCGCACGTCTCGCACATGCACGGCGGCGACTTCTACCACGGCGAGAAGTCGATGACGCTCGACCGCGCGCGCAACGTCAAGATGGAGCTCATCACCAAGAGCGGCAAGACCATCGTGCTCAAGCCCAAGGTCGCCCTGCTCGACCGCGAGATCATCGACTCCATGTTCATGAGCAAGAAGGCGCTGCTGGCCTTCTATGAAAAGGAGATCGAAGACGCACACAAGACCGGCGTGATGTTCTCGCTGCACGTGAAGGCCACCATGATGAAGGTCTCGCACCCCATCGTGTTCGGCCACTGCGTGAAGATCTTCTACAAGGAAGCCTTCGAGAAGCACGGCAAGCTGTTCGACGAGCTGGGCATCAACGTCAACAACGGCATGGTCGACCTCTACAACAAGATCGCCACGCTGCCGCAGAGCACGCAGGACGAGATCAAGCGCGACCTGCACGCCTGCCACGAGCACCGCCCTGAACTGGCGATGGTCGACTCGGCCAAGGGCATCACCAACTTCCACTCGCCCAACGACGTGATCGTGGACGCCTCCATGCCCGCGATGATCCGCAACGGCGGCAAGATGTGGGGTGCCGACGGCCGCCTGAAGGACGTGAAGGCCGTGATGCCCGAATCGACCTTCGCCCGCATCTACCAGGAGATGATCAACTTCTGCAAGTGGCACGGCGCCTTCGACCCCAAGACCATGGGCACCGTGCCCAACGTGGGCCTCATGGCGCAGAAGGCCGAGGAATACGGCTCGCACGACAAGACCTTCGAGATCGCCGAGGACGGCGTCGCCAACATCACCGACCTGGACACCGGCGAAGTGCTGATGAGCCAGGAAGTGGAGCAGGGCGACATCTGGCGCATGTGCCAGGTCAAGGACGCCGCGATCCGCGACTGGGTGAAGCTGGCCGTCAACCGCGCGCGCAACTCCGGCATGCCGGTGGTGTTCTGGCTCGACGCCTACCGCCCGCACGAGGCGCAGCTGATCACCAAGGTCAAGATGTACCTGCACGAGCACAACACCACGGGCCTGGACATCCAGATCATGAGCCAGGTGCGCGCCATGCGCTACACGCTGGAGCGCGTGGTCCGCGGCCTGGACACCATCAGCGCCACCGGCAACATCCTGCGCGACTACCTGACCGACCTGTTCCCCATCATGGAGCTGGGCACCTCGGCCAAGATGCTGTCTATCGTTCCGCTGATGGCCGGCGGCGGCATGTACGAGACCGGCGCGGGCGGCTCGGCCCCCAAGCACGTGCAGCAGCTGGTGGAAGAGAACCACCTGCGCTGGGACTCGCTGGGCGAATTCCTCGCGCTGGCCGTGAGCCTGGAAGATCTGGGCCTGAAGACGAACAACAAGAAGGCGACCATCCTCGCCAAGACGCTGGACACCGCCACCGGCAAGCTGCTCGACAACAACAAGAACCCATCGCCCAAGACCGGCCAGCTCGACAACCGCGGCAGCCAGTTCTACCTGGCGATGTACTGGGCGCAGGAACTGGCCGCGCAGACCGAAGACCTCGAACTGCAGGCCGCCTTCAGCAAGCTGGCCGAGACGCTCGCGGCCAACGAGAAGAAGATCGTCGACGAACTCGCCGCCGTGCAGGGCAAGCCGGTGGACATCGGCGGCTACTACCTGGCCGACCCGGTCAAGTTCTCGGCCATCATGCGCCCGAGCGCCACGCTCAACGCGGCGCTGGCTTCGGCCTAAGAAGGCCGATCGGCATCGTGCGGATGGCAGTCGCCATGAAGCCCTTCAGGCTCGCGATGCTTCCCGCCGTGCTGGCCCTGGCCGGCGCGGCGGGCACAGCCCTTGCGGCCGAAGACTGCGAGGCCCTGCGCACCCGCATCGAATCGAAGATCGCCGCGAGCGGCGTGGCGCGCTTCACCGTCACCGTCATCGATGCGAACGCATCGGCGAACGGCCAGGTGGTGGGCAGCTGCGAGCTCGGCACGAAGAAGGTCGTCTATCTGAAGGACGCGGGGGCCGCACCGGCTCCTGCTCCTGCATCCATCCCTGCATCTGTCCCGACGCCTCCCGCTACGGCTGCGGCCCAGGGCGCGGACGAACCCATGATCACCGAGTGCAAGGACGGCACCGTGACCATGGGCGACTGCAGAAAGCAGTAGCGGCAAGCTGGCGGCGCCTGCCGCCCGGCCCAGCCCCATCCATTGTTACGGCCGGAGTCTTCCGGCTCGTCAGCCCTTCGCCACCACCCGCGCGATCCACGCGAGCAGCACCGCCTCGACCTCGTCGCGGTTGGTCTCGTTCAGCGCCTCGTGGCGAGCTCCGCCGAACACGTGGCACGACACGTCGCGCAGCCCCGCCTCGCGGTAGCGCTCCACCAGCGGATAGAACCACTCGGCCTTGTTGCTCACCGGGTCTTCGCCGCCGATGAACAGGTACAGGGGCAGTTCGGGGCGGATGGTCTTGCGCATGGCCTCGGGCGTCAGGGCGTCCAGCTTCGCGAACATCGAACCCAGCCCCTCCGGCGAGACCGTGAAGCCGCACAGCGGGTCGGCGATGTACGCATCGACCTGCGCGGGGTCGCGGCTGAGCCAGTCGAAGGGCGTGCGCACGTCGGGCAGCGCGGCATTCATGTCTTCCAGCTTGAAGCCCGACTGCAGCGCGGTTCCCAGCAGGTCGAGCGCCGAGGTGCCCGACAGCGCCGCGCCCGCGAGCAGCGAACCGTGCTCGACGAGGTAGTACTGCAGCGCGAACGAACCCATGCTGTGGCCCAGCAGGATCAGCGGCAGCCCGGGATGCACCCCGCGCACATGGCGGCTCAACAGCGCCATGTCGTCCACCAGCCCGGCGAACGCGCGCGGCCCGAACTCGCCCAGCTCACCGCGCGCCTGCGCACCCTTGCCATGCCCGCGATGCTCGTTCGCATACACCACGTACCCCGCGCGCACCAGCGACTCCGCCAGATGCCGGTAGCGCAGCGAATGCTCGCCCATGCCGTGCGCGAGCTGCACGATGGCGCGCGGCGCCGTCGCCGTGCCCAGCCACCGATGGACCTCCACCGTGACGCCGTCGTTGGCGGTGAGCTCGAAGTGGGTCTCGGTGGTCGGCATGCAGTGCTCCATACAGTGATCGATGGAGCCGATCCTAGGGGCTGGTGAGTGGCGCTTCGATCAGGGGTTTCCTGCTTTTGTCGCGTGGTGGACAGCAGACATGCATCCTCTTCTGCCGCTTTGGCCCGACAGCGCTCGGCGACTTCCCCTGGATATACTGCTGCGTCGCGCCGAGCTGGCGCGACCGGGTTTGGAAGCCTGATTCACCTCTGCGACACAACCGCACACATGGAGATCACTCGTGGCTCGACCCGCTTCCGTTTTCACGCACCCCGGCACCTCTGCCGCATCCCCCGACTCCGCAATCGACGCGCTCGCCCGCCAGGCTTGCGACGACGCAGCGCAATTGAATGAGGTTCTGCAAGCGCATGCGTGCATTGAAAAGCTCATCGCTCCCGAACGCACAAGCGAACTAGAAGAGATGGCGACCTCACGCAGCGAACTGGGTGCGCTGCTTCGTTTGGCCAACGCAGAGCTTCAGCGCTGCATCAGCGCAGTCGAGAGCAGCACATCGCAACTGCATGACGCGCTGATCACCGAAGAGACGCCCGCGAAACCCGCGTAACTCGCCGTCTATCGCGGCCTGACGCCGGCCAGCACCTCGGCCATCTTCTTCAACGCCGCCTCCGGCGTCGCCTCGATATGGATCGAACACGCCAGCATCAGGTTCAGCTGCTGCCCGAAGTCCTCGACCGCGATGCTGGTTCCGGCTTCGCGCAGCACGCCGTTCGCGTCGACTTCGCACTGCAGCGCGGCGCGTACGCGGTCTGCGTAGCTGCCTTCGGGAACGCCGTAGGCCACGACCGGGATGCCCAGCGCGATCGCCGCGCCGACCTCGAACACGGTGCCCGAGTCGGGCTCCATGCCCCTGAAGCTCGCAAGATTGGCGACGACGCCGTCCGCGCCGCGAAGGCGCTGCATGTTGGCTTCGTAGATCTGCTTCTCGGGCGCCTCGGAGCTCAGCTCTTCGTTGCCATCGGCCGGCAGCAGGGCCGCGAGGCCCGCTGCTTCGCACGCGGCCGACAGCCTCACGAAATGCTCCCTGGCGTCGGGGCGAAAGACGTCCGGCCCCGCGAGGTAGATGCGCGGGCGGGCCGTGTTCCGGGGAGGCTGCTTGTCCATCGGCGCAGCATCGGCGATTTCGGGCTCTTGCTCAATCCTTGCGACATGGTGCAAAGCGAATTACCGATGGATGCATCGGCCCGCCGCCCCTGCCGCTGCTGCTTCGGGGAATCAGGCAAGAAACTCGCGCGGAGCGGCAAACGCTCCGCTTGAGCTTTCTCTACCGCGAAAGCACTACGCGGCCCCGAGCGGGCGAAGCGGCGGCCGCAGTCGGCACCGCGTTTTGCAGGATCAGGCAAAAACCGCGTTCGATTCGTCTACCGCTTCGGGCTCGCGAAAACGCACACTTCTCTGCATGCCCGGCCCACGCTCATTCCAGTGTGCGCCCCACGGCAGACAGATCAGCACGAGGAGTTCACCATGACCACGATCCAGGAAAAAGTCGTACTCATCACCGGCGCGAGCAGCGGCATCGGCGAAGCGACCGCCAGGCTGCTTGCGCGGCGCGGCGCCAAGGTGGTGCTCGGTGCGCGCCGCACCGACAGGCTCGCCTCGCTCGCGGCCGAGATCACGGCCACGGGCGGCACGGCGAGCTTCCAGAGGCTCGACGTGACGCACCGGCCCGACATGGAAGCGTTCGCCGAATTCGCGCTCGAGACGCACGAGCAGATCGACGTGCTCGTCAACGCCGCAGGCGTGATGCCGATGTCGCCGCTGTGGAACCGCAAGATCGAGGAGTGGGAACTCATGATCGACGTGAACCTGCGCGGCGTGCTGCTGGGCATCGCGGCGGTGCTGCCGACGATGCAGGAGCAGGGCTGGGGCCACATCGTGAACGTGGCGCCGGTGGCGATGCACGGGCTGTCGCCGGGCTCGGCGGTGTACCACGGCACGCAGTACGCGGTGAACGCGATCTCCGAGGGCCTGCGGCAGGAACATGCCGGCCGCCTGCACGTGACCGTGGTGAGCCCCGACGTGCACGGCCCGATCGATCCGCTGGCCGAGCGCATCGCGGCCAGCTACGCGCGCGAACGCATGCGCACCAACCGGCGCATCGCGGTGCCGGTGGATGCGGTGGCGCGCTCGATCGCGGGGGCCATCGAGGGCTACGGCATCACCGCCGGCGCAGTGCGCCCGCCCGCCAGGCAACATCAGCAGCAGCGGCCGCGGCCGGCCGAATACGCTCAGTAGGCTCAGTAGGCTCAGTAGGCTCAGTAGGTCTTGTAGGGCAGGAACTTGCCCGACAGCACCACGTTGACGCGGTCGCCCTTCGGGTCGGCCTCGCGCCGGATGTCCATGCTGAAGTCGATGGCGCTCATGATGCCGTCGCCGAATTCTTCATGGATGAGCTCCTTGATGGTGGTGCCGTACACGCTCACCACTTCGTACCAGCGGTAGATGAGCGGATCGGTGGGCACCGGCGTGGGCAGCGAGCCCTTGTAGGGCACCACCTTCAGCCACTTCTGCTCCTCGGCGGTGAGGCCGAAGATCTTGCCGACGATCTTCGCCTGCCTGTCGTCGAGCGTCATCTGGCCCAGGCAGGCGGCGGTGGTCCACTCCTTCGAGAGGCCTACCTTCCTGGCCACGTCGGCCCACTGGATGCCCTTGCTGACCTTGGTGGCGATGATTTTCTCGGTGACGTCGTTGCGGTTCATGGGGTCTCCTGTTGAGTGAGCTCAGGCAAGCAACAGCCATGCCGGGGTCTTGCCCCCTCTCCCCCTCGGGGAGAGGGTTGGGGTGAGGGTGCGTCGGCGATGGATGGAGCGCGGCGGCATTGGCGCTCCGGCCCTCACCCTGACCCTCTCCCCAAGGAGAGAGGGAACAACACGAGGTCAGCGCGCCCAGTGGAACTTGCGGTCCGATTCCTTGATGGGCTGGTCGTTGATGCTCGCGAAGCGCCTCTGCATGAGGCCGTTCTCCGCGAACTCCCAGTTCTCGTTGCCATGGCTGCGATACCACTGGCCCGAGTCGTCGTGCCATTCGTACTCGAAGCGCACCGCGATGCGGTTGTCCATGAAGGCCCATAGCTGCTTCTTGAGGCGGTAGTCGAGCTCGCGCTTCCACTTGCGCGACAGGAACTCCACCACCTGCTCGCGGCCGTTGACGAAATCGGCGCGGTTGCGCCATTCGGTGTCGGGTGTGTAGGCCAGGCTCACGCGGACGGGGTCGCGCGAATTCCAGGCGTCTTCTGCGGCCTGGACCTTCTGGATGGCGGATTCGAGGGTGAAGGGCGGCAGCGGCGGGCGTGATTCCATGGTGGTTCTTTCGATGGAGGTTGAAGGGGAATGCGCTGAAATGTGCCACATGTAGACAGACCTGTCTACATGCCTACAATCGCGCCATGGACATCTCTTCCATCTCCGAACTGCCGGCGCGCGAGCGCATCCTTCGCACCGCGCACGACCTCTTCTACGCCAACGGCATCCGCGCCACCGGCATCGACCGCGTCATCGCCGCGTCGGGCGTCACCAAGGTCACCTTCTACCGGCACTACCCGTCGAAGGACGACCTGGTGCGGGCCTTCCTCGATCACCGCCACGGCCTGTGGATGGCATGGTTCGTCGATGCGCTCGGCCGGCTCGGCGCGCAGCAGCGCATCGGCGGCGGCCAGGCGCTGGAGGTGCTGGCCGACGCGATGGCCGAGTGGTTCGCAGACCCGGCTTTCCGCGGCTGCGCCTTCATCAACTCGGTGGTCGAGGTGGGCGGCAGCGTGAGCGGCGCGAGCGACATCTCGCGCGAGCACAAGCGCGAGATGGTCGAGGTGATCGCCGGGCTGCTGCCCGAATCACTGGAAAGCCCGCGCCGCATGGCGGTTGCGCAGGCCGCCGCGCTGGGCGTCGACGGCGCCATCGTCAAGGCGCAGATGGGCGGCGCCGCGCTCGCGCGCGAAGCGGTCGACGACCTGCGCCGGCTGCTTCAGGCGCTGGCGGCCACGCTGCCCGCCTCGCCAGCCGCTACTTCACGACCATCAGCGTGAACGGCCACACATAGGCCTGCAAGGTCACGTAGAAGCCCACGAGGCAGGCCAGCGCGATGGAGTGGAAGAACACGTAGCGCAGGATCTCGCCTTCGTGGTTGAACCAGCGCGTGGCGGTGGAAGCCACCACGATCGACTGCGCGTCGATCATCTTGCCCATCACGCCGCCGGAGCTGTTGGCCGCGCCCATCAGGTTCGGGCTCAGGCCGAGCTGGTCGGCCGCCACCTTCTGCATGCCGCCGAAGAGCACGTTCGATGCGGTGTCGGAGCCGGTGAGCGCCACGCCCAGCCAGCCCATCAGCGTGCCGAAGAAGGGATACAGCACGCCGGTGTTGGCGAAGGCCAGGCCCAGCGTGGTGTCCAGCCCCGAGTAGCGCGTGAGCGTGCCCAGCGCGAGCATCAGCACGATGGTGAGCAGCGAGAACTTCACCAGCCACAGCGTGCGGCCATAGGCGGCCACGAGCTGGATCGGGTTGTACTTCATCACCAGCCCACCCACGATGGCCGACACCAGGATGCCGGTGCCCGTGGCCGAGAGCAGCAGCAGCTGGTAGACCGCGCCCTCCTTCGTCGGCTTGGGCACCACCGGCGCCACCTTCTCGACCATGTTGTGCAGCCCGTCGATGGGAAAGCTCGGCGCGAAGATGCCGTTGAGCCAGGTCTTCACCGCCGGCAGGCCCCAGATGAACACGAACACGGTGAGGATGAGCCACGGCGTCCAGGCGCGGATGACGGCGGCGGTCGGATGCTTCGTCGGCGCGACGGCCGCGGAAGCCTCGCCGCCGTCGGCCTCGTGTCCCTTGAGCGACACCGAGGTCCAGACCTTCTTCGGCTTCCACACGCGCAGGAACGCGACCAGGCACACCATCGAGACGATGGCCGCGATGATGTCCACCAGCTCCGGGCCGATGTAGTTCGACACCAGGAACTGCGGAATCGCGAAGGACACGCCCGTGACCAGGATGGCCGGCCACACCTCCATCATTCCCTTGCGCCCCGCGAAGGCCCAGATGAGCCAGAACGGCACCAGCAGCGAGAAGAACGGCAGCTGCCGCCCGATCATCGCGGTCACCGCCATCAGGTCGTAGCCATGCACCTTGGCCAGCGTGATGACCGGCGTGCCCAATGCGCCGAAGGCCACCGGCGCGGTGTTCGCGATGAGCGAGAGCCCCGATGCGGCGAGCGGCGAGAAGCCCAGCCCGATGAGGATGGCCGCAGTGACGGCCACCGGCGTGCCGAAGCCCGCCGCGCCCTCGAAGAAGGCACCGAAGGCGAATGCGATGAGCAGCAGCTGCAGGCGCCTGTCTTCCGTGATGCCGGCGATGGAGTCCTGCAGTATCTGGAAGCTGCCGTTCTGCTGCGTGAGCTGCTGCAGGAAGATGATGTTCAGCACGATCCAGCCGATGGGCAGCAGGCCGGTGATGCCGCCGAGGAAGGCGGCCTTGCCCGCCATGTCGGCCGGCATGCCGAAGGCGAACACTGCGATGAGCACCGCGCTCAGCAGGCCCAGCCCCGCCGCGTAGTGCGCCTTGACGTGAAGCAACCCGAGGCACACCAGCATCACCACCACCGGTATCGCGGCCAGCGCCGTCGATACGATCATGTTGCCGAAGGGGTTGTAAACCTGTTGCCAGACCATGCGCTCGTCTCCTGTTGTTTTGGGAATTCTTCTGAGCCGGTGCTTCGGCCGGGCAGGACCGGAAGCGTTCGATACCATCCTACCCCGCTACCCCTCACGACAAAAGATGGTTTCTCCGCGTCTCCCCTCGACCCAGGGCCTGCAGGCCTTCGAGGCCGTCGCGCGGCTGCGCAGCGTGAACCTCGCGGCCGAGGAGCTCGCGGTGACGCCCAGCGCGGTGAGCCACCGCATCCGCCAGCTCGAACTGCTTCTGGGGCTCAAGTTCTTCACCGGCAGCGACTTCAGCCTCAGCGCCGACGGCATGGCCTACCTGGCGCGGGTGCGCGAGGCCATCGCGGCGCTGCGGCAGGTGCCGGGGCGCGAGCCCGAGTCGCAGGTGCGGCGGCTGCGCGTGGCGGTCACGCCGACCTTCTCGCGCCAGATGCTGCTGCCCCGGCTGGCGCGCTTTCGCGATGCATACCCGAACATCGAGCTGATGCTGCAGGTGACCATGCCGGTGCGCAACACCACGGTGGAGGAGGCCGACATCGAGCTGCGCTTCGGCACCGGCCCCTTCCACGACCGCGAGTTCGTCCAGCTGCTGGCCGACGACGTGTCGCCGGTGTGCAGCCCCGCCTACCTCGAACGCCACGGCCCCTTCGAAAGCTTCGAGACCGACGCCGAGGTGTCGCGCGCGCAGCTGCTGCGCACGCCGCTGGAGTCGTGGCGCACCTGGTTCAAGGCCTGCGGCATCGGCCTGCCGGAGCCTGCCACGGGCCACCAGTTCAACGACCTCGGCCTGGCGCTCGACGCTGCCGCCGAAGACTTCGGCGTGGTGCTCATGCACCTGCGCCTGGGCAGCGCATGGCTCGACAACGGCCGGCTGGTGCGGCTGTCGCGGCGCAGCGTGCCCTCGCCAAACGCCTACTTCCTGTGCTGGAAGCCGGGCGCCATGGAGCGCTGGGAGTGCGCCACCTTCGTCGAGTGGCTGCGCGAGGCGCTGCGCGAGCGGGCGAGCTGAATTCTTTTCAGCAGAGGGCTCGTCTTTTTTCAGATGGCGCCCCTGGGCGCCTGCAGATAATGCCCGGTTAGCTTCCGCCGACCCATCACAAGAACCCGCCAGGAGACCGCCCGTGCCCGACCTTTCCAGGATCACCAACATCGAAGACCTGCGGGTGATCGCCAAGCGGCGCGTGCCGAAGATGTTCTACGACTACGCCGACTCCGGCGCGTGGACCGAGGGCACCTACCGCGCCAACGAGAGCGACTTCCAGAAGATCAAGCTGCGCCAGCGCGTGGCCGTGAACATGGAGGGCCGCTCGCTGCGCACCACCATGATCGGGCAGGAAACCGCGATGCCTGTGGCCATCGCGCCCACCGGCCTCACGGGCATGCAGCACGCCGACGGCGAGATCCTCGGCGCGCGCGCAGCCAAGGCCTTCGGCATTCCGTTCACGCTGTCGACCATGAGCATCTGCTCACTCGAGGACATCGCCGAGAACACCGGCCGCCACCCCTTCTGGTTCCAGCTCTACGTGATGAAGGACCGCGACTTCATCGAGCGCCTGATCGAGCGCGCCAAGGCCGCCAACGTGACCGCGCTGCAGCTCACGCTCGACCTGCAGATCCTCGGCCAGCGCCACAAGGACATCAAGAACGGTCTCACCGCGCCGCCCAAGCCCACCATCAAGAACCTCATCAACCTCGCCACCAAGCCGCGCTGGTGCATGGGCATGCTGGGCACCAAGCGCCGCACCTTCGGCAACATCGCGGGCCACGCCAAGGGGGTGAAGGACCTGTCGTCGCTGTCGTCATGGACGGCCGAGCAGTTCGACCCCGCGCTGAGCTGGGCCGACGTGGAGTGGATCAAGAAGCTCTGGGGCGGCAAGCTCATCCTCAAGGGCGTCATGGACGTGGAGGACGCGCGCCTCGCGGCCGCAAGCGGCGCCGACGCGCTCATCGTGTCGAACCACGGCGGGCGCCAGCTCGACGGCGCCCCCTCCTCCATCGCGGCGCTGCCCGCCATCGTCGACGCGGTGGGCACCGAGATCGAGGTGTGGATGGACGGCGGCATCCGCAGCGGGCAGGACGTGCTCAAGGCCCGCGCGCTGGGCGCCCGCGGCACGCTCATCGGCCGCAGCTTCCTCTACGGCCTGGGAGCCTTCGGGCAGGAGGGCGTGACCCGCGCGCTGCAGATCATCCAGAAGGAGCTCGACATCACGATGGCCTTCTGCGGCCGCACGAACATCGACGAGGTCGATTCGAGCATCCTGCTGCCTGGCACTTTCTGAGCCTGCAGGGCTTCACCGGAAGGCCCCTGCGGAGGTAGGCCGATGCGGCATCGGCCGACACGCGGTCCCTTCGTGCCGGCGCAGAATGTTTTGGAAACAACAACATTGCCTGCACGGCACAAGAAGGCACCATGAGCGCAGTCACGCCTACCTCGGGAGGCCCAGCGGCCTCTGCTTCATCTCCCCCGCACTACACGGCAGAAGAAAAGCGCCACCGCGTCTTCGCGATCATGGCGGCCTCCTCCGGCAATCTGGTCGAGTGGTTCGACTTCTACGTGTACGCCTTCTCGGCGCTGTACTTCGCGCCGGCCTTCTTTCCCAAGTCCGATCCCACCGCGCAGCTGCTGAACACGGCCGGCGTGTTCGCGGCCGGCTTCCTCATGCGGCCCATCGGCGGCTGGCTCTTCGGGAGGCTGGCCGACCGGCTCGGGCGCAAGACCTCGATGCTGATCTCGGTGACGATGATGTGCGGCGGCTCGCTCGTCATCGCCTGCCTGCCCACCTATGCGCAGATCGGCGCGTGGGCGCCTTTCCTGCTGCTGGTATGCCGGCTGTTCCAGGGGCTCTCGGTGGGCGGCGAATACGGCACCACCGCCACCTACATGAGCGAGGTGGCGCTGCGCGGCCAGCGCGGCTTCTTCTCTTCTTTCCAGTACGTCACGCTGATCGGCGGGCAACTGCTCGCGGTGCTGGTGATCGTGGTGCTCGAACAGTTGCTGACCGAGGCCGAGCTCAAGGCCTGGGGCTGGCGCATTCCGTTCGTGATCGGCGCCATCGCGGCGGTGGTGGCGCTGCTGCTGCGCCGCACGCTGCACGAGACGCAGACCGACGAGGCCAGGAAGAACAAGGAAGCCGGGAGCATCGGCGGCCTCTTCAGGCACCACACGCCGGCGTTCCTCACGGTGCTGGGCTACACGGCCGGCGGCTCGCTGATCTTCTACACCTTCACCACGTACATGCAGAAGTACCTCGTTAACACGGTGCACCTGCCGATCAAGACGGCAAGCTACGTGATGACATGCGCGCTCTTCGTCTACATGTGCATGCAGCCGGTGTTCGGCGCGCTGTCCGACCGCATCGGGCGGCGCAACAACATGCTGCTGTTCGGCGGCCTCGGCGCGCTGGCGACGGTGCCCATCCTGACCGCGCTGCAGCACACGACCAGCCCCGTGCTGGCCTTCGTTCTCATCATCGCGGCGCTGGCCATCGTGAGCTTCTACACCTCGATCAGCGGCATCGTGAAGGCGGAGATGTTCCCGCCCGAAGTGCGCGCCCTGGGCGTGGGGCTGGCCTACGCGGTCGCGAACGCGATCTTCGGCGGCTCGGCCGAATACGTGGCGCTGGGGCTCAAGTCACTGGGACACGAGTCGGCCTTCTTCTGGTACGTGAGCGCGATGATGGTCATCGCCTTCCTCGTGAGCCTCAGGCTGCCGAGGCAGGCGAGCTACCTGCATCACGATCACTGACGCAGGAAGAAAAGAGGGCTGAAGGGCTGAGGCGGGCTACTCGGCCTCGCCCAGCCGCTGCGCCACCTGCTGCCTGCCCAGTCCGCGCACGGAGGCGAGGCTTTCGAGCTGCGCGGCCCGGGGCCGGGCCTTGCCCTGTTCCCAGTGGTAGATCGTCTGGCCCGACACGCCCACCAGCTTTCCGTAGGAAGCAGCGGAGATACCCAGCTTCGCCCGGTGGGAAGCCAGCCTGCCCGCGCTGAACCTGCGCTTCGGTCCGTCTTCGCCGGACTCGTCGGGCTCGCTCGCGCGCGCGCCGCGCGACGTGCCCTTGGCGACATTGCGCAGTTCCTTTTCCAGCGAACTTATCTGGCGGCGCAATGCAGCGATGGCCGCGCGATGGTGAACAGATGCCTTCTTGAGGGTTTCCATTTCCGCGCGAACTTCCTTGCGGGCCACGCGCGAAATCTCCGATTTAAGAATGGATGCAATATTTGGCATGGCGGCATTTTGCCCAGCAAATGTAAACACATGGCAAAAATACCGATCCCCGATCAAATTTGAATCTTTTGATTACAAACAGAATATCCGCGTCATTGCGGTCCATTTCTCGCCTTCCGGCGTCCATGGCGTGGGCGCCTGGAACTTCCACATCAGCTCTTCCCATTGCCTGATCTTCGGGTCGCTGCGCGTGGCAAGCGCCATCGCCTCGGGGTCGTGGCGCGCGTCGTCGGTTTCCATCAGCATCACCATGCGCGTGCCGAGGCGATGGATTTCCATGGCAGTCACGCCATGCGCCTTCAGGTGTTCGCGCACCTCGGGCCAGATATCGCGGTGATAAGCCTCGTATTCGGCGATCAGCGCCGGGTCGTCCTTCAAATCGAGGGCCAGGAAATGGCGCATGCACAGCTCCAGGAAAAAGCTTCGAGGCGATCAGGTCAGTGCCCGGTCCAGATGCGTGTATCCGCCATCCACGAACACCCATTGCCCCGTGGTGTGCGAGGCGCGCTCCGAGAGCAGGAACACGACGTTGTCCGCGATCTCCTCGGGCGTGGTCATGCGCCGGCCCAGCGGGATTTTGTCGGTGATGTCGGCCAGCTTGCGGTCGGGTTCGTCGAAGGCGGAAATCCAGCGCTGGTAGAGCGGCGTCATCACTTCAGCCGGGATCACCGCGTTCACGCGCACGCCGTCTTCCAGCAACGAAGCGGCCCATTCGCGCGTGAGCGACAGCTGCGCACCCTTGGCCGCCGTGTAGCCACTGGTGTTGCCTTGTCCCGTGACGGCCGTCTTCGACGAGATGTTGACGATGGCGCCCTTGCTGGCCTTCAGGTGCGGCAGGCAATGGTGCGCCATCACGTAGCAGTGAATGAGGTTTCGCTCCAGCGATGAAACGAAGGCATCGCGCCCCGCCTCGAGCCCCACGCTGTCGTTCACGCCCGCGTTGTTGACCAGCCCGTCGATGCGGCCGAACGTGGCGGCCGTGTCGGCAATGGCCTTGACGCAGGCGGCCTCTTCCATCAGTTCGAGCTGGAAGAAGCGCGTGCGAGGCTGCAGCTTGCGCAGCGCTTCCTCGAAAGGCGCATCGAGCGGGTTCTTGCCGAAGATCACCGGCACCGCTCCTTCCTGCGCCAGCGTCATCGAGATGGCCGCGCCGATGCCGCTGCCGCCGCCGGTGACGATCACCACCTTGTCCTTCAGATGCAGGTCCATGCCTGGCGATGCCTTTCCTTGCTGTCTATCCCTTGAAGCGGTACTGCTCCAGCGACTGCGGCTTCATCGTGATCGAGAAGCCCGCGCCCTTGGGCGGCATGTAGGCCGCGTTGCGAACCTCGCAGGGCTCCACGAAATGCTCGTGCAGATGATCGACGTACTCGGCCACCCGGCCCTCGCGCGTACCCGAGATGCAGAGGTAGTCGATCATCGACAGGTGCTGCACGTACTCGCACAGCCCCACGCCGCCCGCGTGCGGGCACACGGGCAATTTGTACTTCGCTGCCATCAGCATCACCGCCAGGATCTCGTTCACTCCCCCCAGCCGGCAGGCGTCGATCTGCACCACGTCGATGCCGCCACGCATGATGAACTGCTTGAACATGATGCGGTTCTGGCACATCTCGCCGGTGGCCACCTTCACCGGCGAGATGCCCTCGCGGATCCTGCGGTGGCCTTCCACGTCGTCGGGGCTGGTCGGCTCTTCGATGAACCACGGCTTCGCGAACGCGAGCTGCCGCACCCAGTCGATGGCCTGCCCCACTTCCCACACCTGGTTGGCGTCGATCATCAAATGCCTGTCGGGCCCGAGCACCTCGCGCGCCACCTTCAGGCGGCGGATGTCGTCCTGCAGGTCGCGCCCCACCTTGAGCTTGATGTGGCTGAAGCCCGCGTCGATCGCCTCCTGCGCGAGCCGCCGCAGCTTCTCGTCGGGGTAGCCCAGCCAGCCAGCGGAGGTCGTGTAGCAGGGGTAGCCCTCGGCCTTCAGCGTGGCGATGCGTTCCTGCTTGCCCTTCGATGCTTCGCGCAGCAGTGCGAGCGCCTCGTCGGGCGAGATGCAGTCGGTGATGTAGCGAAAGTCGATGCAGCGCACCAGCTCTTCGGGCGACATGTCGGCCACGAGCTGCCACACGGGTTTGCCCTCGGACTTGGCCCACAGGTCCCACATCGCATTGACCACCGCGCCCGTCGCAAGATGGATCGCGCCCTTGTCGGGGCCGATCCAGCGCAGTTGGCTGTCGGAAGTCACATGCCGCCAGAAGCGCCCCATGTCCTCGGCCACCCATGCAAGGTCGAGCCCCACGACCAGATGCCGCATCGCCTCGATCGCCGCGCAGCAGATCTCGTTGCCGCGTCCGATGGTGAAGGTGAGCCCATGGCCCTCCAGCCCCGGCTGGTCGGTCTCGAGCACGACGTACGCCGCCGAGTAGTCCGGATCGGGGTTCATCGCATCCGAGCCGTCCAGATGCTGCGAAGTGGGAAAGCGCACGTCGAGCACGCGCATGGAGCGGACGATGGTCATGGGTTCCTTCTTCGCCAGCGGATCAGTCGTACAGCACAGCGGCGATCTTCGGATCGGCGATGTTGGTCTTGTCGTACCAGTAGAAGCCCGTATCCACGATCTTTGGCAGCTTCTCGCCCTTGACGGCCTTCACCGCCATCTCGACGGTCTTGTAGCCCATGCCCACCGGGTTCTGCGTGATGGCGCCGGCCATGCTGCCGTCCATGATCGCGTTCTTCTGCTGCTTGCCGGAGTCGTAGCCGATGATCACGACCTTGCCGGTGCGCTTCATCTCCTTCACGCCGTTGACCACGCCGATGGCCGAGCCCTCGTTGGCGCCGAAGATGCCCTTGAGGTTGGGCGATGCCTGCAATATCGACTTGGTGATCTCGGTCGACTTCAGCTGGTCGCCGCCGCCGTACTGCACGCTCACGATCTTGATGTTCGGGTAAGCCGACTTGATGCGGTTGACGAAGCCGTCGCGCCGGTCCACGCCGGTGCGGCTGGTCTGGTCGTGCACTACCAGCGCCACCTCGCCGCTCTTGCCGATGAGCTCGGCCATCTTGTCGGCGGCCAGCGCGGCGGCGGCCTTGTTGTCGGTGGTGGTCGTGGTCACCGGGATGTCGCTGTCCACGCCCGAGTCGAAGGCCACCACCGGGATCTTCGCGGCCTGCGCCTTCTTCAGCAGCGGAATCGCGGCCTGGCTGTCGAGCGCGGCGAAGCCGATGGCCTGCGGCTTCTTGGCGAGCGCGGCCGAGAGCATGTCGATCTGCTTGTCGACCATGGCCTCGGTCTCGGGGCCTTCGAAGCTCACCTTCACCTTCAGGTCCCTGGCGGCCTGCTCGGCGCCCGACTTCACGGCCTGCCAGAACTGGTGCTGGAAGCCCTTGGACACGAGCGGGATGTAGATCTCCTGCGCCTGCTGTGCCTGCGCGAGTGCCGACACACCGGCAAGGGCCGCGCCCAGCGCGCAAGCGACGACTGTTCTTCTCTGGATCATGCGATGCCTCCTGTGGTTGTGGGGAACGAACGGATCGGGATCGGAAACGGGCGGGAGTTCAGCGCGCCTTGCTGCCGCTGCGGCGGCGCAGGATGTCGGCGTACACGGCCAGGATGATGATCACGCCGGTGACCACCGTCTGCCACTCCTGCGCCACCGAAAGAATGCGCAGGCCGTTGGTGAGCACGCTCATGATGAAGGCGCCGATGATCGTGCCCACGATGGTGCCGGTGCCGCCGCTGAGCGAGGTGCCGCCGATGACCACCGCCGCGATGGCGTCGAGCTCGTAGCCCTGCCCCAGCGCGGGCTGCGCCGAGTTCAGGCGCGATGCGATCAGCAGGCCCGCGATGCCGCAGATGCCACCGCTCACCGTGTAGACCACGATCTTCCAGAAGTCGGTGTTCACGCCCGACAGGCGCACCGCCTCCTCGTTGCTGCCGAGCGCGAAGGTGTAGCGCCCGAGGATCGTCCTGTTGAGCACGATGCTCGCGGCCACCGCCACCAGGAACAGGATCAGCACCGCGTTGGGAATGGGCAGCGAGGGCACGATGTCGCCGATCAGCGAATCCTGCGAGATGGCGGTGAAACCCGGCGTGTCGTTGAAGTAGATCGGCTTGGTGCCCGAGATCACCAGCGACAGGCCCTTGAGCAGCATCATCATGCCCAGCGTCGCGATGAAGGGCGGGATCTTCAGCTTGGCGATCAGCAGCCCCGAGACGAAGCCGCTGAGCGCGCCGAAGAAGATGGCCGCGCAGATGCCCAGCCACAGCGGCATGCCCATGTAGGTGAGCACCACGCCGGTCATGACGGCGCAGAAGGTCATCAGCGTGCCCACCGAGAGGTCGATGCCCGAGGTGATGATGACGAAGGTGCAGGCGATGGCGAGCACGCCGTTCACCGCGGTCGACTGCAGGATGCCCACGAGGTTGTCGGCCTGCAGGAACTGCGGCGACGCGAAGCTGAAGAACACCATCAGCGCGATGAGACTGGCGAAGGCCAGCAGCTTCTGCCGCGTGGCGGGGCGCAGGAGCCTGTCCTTCAGCGTCTTCGGCGAGAAGCCCGCTGCGGTGGCTGCGGTGGTCACGGTGGGGGTCGTCAAGGGGAGTCTCCAGTCGTGTCGTGCGTGGTCAAGGGGCGGCGTGCGCGGTCTCGCGCCGGGTGGCGAGCTGCATGATCCGTTCCTGCGAGGCCTCGCGCGCCGGGAGCTCGCCGGTGATGCGGCCCTCGCACATCACGAGCACGCGGTGGCTCATGCGCAGCACCTCGGGCAGCTCCGAGGAAATGATGACGATGGCCTTGCCCTGCGCGGCCAGCTCGTTGAGCAGGCGGTATATCTCCGCCTTGGCGCCCACGTCGATGCCGCGCGTGGGCTCGTCGAAGAAGAGCACATTGCAGTCGCGCAGCAACCACTTCGCGATGACGATCTTCTGCTGGTTGCCGCCCGACAACAGCCGCACCTGCTGGCGCACCGACGGCGTCTTGATGCCGAGCTGCCGCACATAGCGCTCACCGGCCGATTCGACAGCCGCCTGATCGATGAGGAAGCCCGCCGACAGGAAGCGCTTCATGCTCGCGAGCGCGATGTTGGTTTCCACGTCCATGCCGGTGGCCAGGCCGAAGTGCTTGCGGTCCTCCGACAGGTAGCCGATGCCGTGGGCCACCGCATCCTCGGGGGAGCGGATCGACACCTTCCGCCCCTGCACGAGGACTTCGCCCGCGTCGATGCGGTCGGCACCGAACACGGCGCGCGCCAGCTCGGTGCGGCCCGCGCCCATCAGCCCCGCGAAGCCGAGTATCTCGCCGCGCCGCAGCACGAAGCTGGCGTCGCGCACCATCGCGCCCCGGCAGATGCCCCTGGCCTCCAGCACCACCTCGTTGCCCGAGGTGTCGGGCATCTCGTGCCCGGCTTCGGCGAGCTGGCGGCCCACCATCATGGCGATGAGCGCGTCCATCGGCGTCGTCGCCATCGGCACGGTGGCGATGTACTGGCCATCGCGCATCACGGTCACACGGTCGGCGATGCGCTTGAGCTCGTCCATCTTGTGCGAGATGTAGACGATGGCCACGCCGCGCGAACGCAGGCGCCCGATGATGCGGAACAGGTCTGCCACCTCCTCGTTGTTCAAGGCGGCGGTGGGCTCGTCCATGATGAGCACGCGCGAGTCGAACGACAGCGCCTTGGCGATCTCCACCATCTGCTGCCGTGCCACCGTGAGTTCGCCCACCGGCGTGCGCGGGTCGAGCTTGAGGTTCATGCGCTCGAAGATGCGCTGCGCCTCGCCGCACATGGCCTCCTCGTCGATGAAGAGGCCGAAGCGCCCGCGCGGCTCGCGGCCGATGAAGATGTTCTGCGCGGCGCTCAGGTGGTTCATCAGGTTGAGCTCCTGATGGATGATGCCGATGCCCAGCGCCTGCGCGGCGCGCGGGCTCTCGATGTCCACGGGCCGGCCGTCGAGCAGCACCTCGCCGGAGTCCTTGCGGTAGACGCCCGCGAGCACCTTCATCAGCGTGGACTTGCCGGCCCCGTTCTCGCCCATGAGCGCATGCACCTCGCCGGGCAGCAGCTCGAACTGCGCCCTGTCGAGCGCGCGCACGCCGGCGAAGGACTTGCTCAGGTCGCGAATGGTGACGATGGGTTGCGTCATGAGGGGTCCTGAATCGACGCCAGGCCGTAGAAGCGCTGGGCGGTGCCGTGCCACACCTCGGCCTGCTCGTTGGGAGAAAGGCCGCCGATGCAGGCTTCGCTCACCGCGACCCAGCCCGCGTAATCGCCGGCCAGCGTGAGCACGGGCCAGTCGCTGCCCCACATCAGGCGCGCCGGGCCGAAGACTTCGAGCAGGTGCTCCCACACAGGGCGCACCGCCTGTGCGAAGGCATCCGCATCGCGCTGCATCGCGGGCGGCGCCTCGGTCCACAGGCCCGAGAACTTGCAGCAGACCTGGGGCAGCGCGGCCATGGCCGCCATGTCTTCGCGCCAGCGGGCGAATTCTTCGCTGCCGTGCGCGCCCACCGGCGGCTTGGCCGCATGGTCGATCACCATCGGCAACTGCGGCCAACGCTTCGCGAACCGCAGAAGCCACGGAAGGTGACGCGGGTTCGCGAGCGCGTCGAAGCGCAGGCCGAGCTTCAGCATGGCGGTCACCGCATCGCGATGCGGGCGGCGCGCGATCCAGTCGTCGTCGGGCAGATCCTGCAGCATCGGCCGCACGCCCTTGAACCCGGGATGCCGGGCCATCCGCTCCAGCGAGGCGGCGGCGTCGGGCCGGCTCAGGTCGACCCAGCCGACCACGCCGCCGATCTCGTCGCGGCTGCCCGCGAGATCGAGCATGAAGTCGGTCTCAGCCTCGGAATCGGCGGCCTGCACGAGCACGGTCCGGCTCACGCCGTGGGCATGCAGCAACGGCTGCAGGTCATCGGGCATGAAGTCGCGCAGGAGCGGCGCCAGCGCGGGCACGTCGGCGCGCAGCCACGTGTAGTCGCCGCGCGCGGGCCGCCAGAAGTGCTGATGCGAGTCGATTCGCTGGATCATTTCGGGTCGCGGGCAGCGCCTGGCTACCGAACGCCTTGCCTCTCTAGTCCATTCGTGAACATAGTATTTACATACGAACTTTCAGCGTCAAGCGCGCTTCATGGGTGCTTTCCCGTAAAACGAAACTTGCAAACGGCGATTCTTGCTGTTGAAATTCATTGGTGAACAAATCGATTCAACCGGACATCCTCGGCAAGCCCGCCGAAGAGCAGGAGCAGCAGGACCGCTACCGCGCTCCCGCGCTCGACAAGGGCCTGGACATCCTCGAACTGCTCGCCGACCAGCCCGAAGGCCTGACGCGCGGCGAGATCGTGAAGGCGCTCGACCGCGGCCCCAGCGAGATCTATCGCATGCTCGAACGGCTGGTGGCGCGCCAGTACGTGCTGCGCTCGCTGGCGGGCGACCGCTACAGCCTGAGCCTGAAGATGTTCGACCTGGCGCACCGCTATCCGCCGAACCACAGGCTGGTGACGCAGGCGCTGCCGGTGATGGACCGCTACGTGAAGGAGGCCGAGCAGTCCTGCCACCTGGGCGTGTACGACCGGGGCAACGTGCAGATCGTGGCGCAGGTCAACAGCCCCGCGGCGAGCAGCATGACGGTGCGGCCCGGCACGCGCGTGAACCTGCTGGACACCGGCTCGGGCCAGGTGCTGCTGGCCTGCGAGTCGGAAGAGCGGCGCCGGCAGATGCTGGCGGAGCACGTCGCGCTCGACGGCGAGGTACAGATTCCGCCCGACGAGCTGGAGCACATGCTCGAGGCCGTGCGCGCCACCGGTTACCGGCAGCGCGAGAGCATGCAGTACTTCGGCGTGATCGACATCTCCTGCCCCATCCTCGGGCCGCACGGGCATGCGCTGGCGGTGCTCACCACGCCGTACATCCGGCGCATCGACCGGCACGCGATTCCGTCGCTGGACCGCGCGCGAGAACTCATGCTGCAGGCCGCGCGCGATCTCTCTCTGCTGGCGAACACCTGATCAGCCTGCCGGTGGAGGCTGCTGCTTCTTCTTTTTCTCTCTGCGGCCGCCGATCGCCCCCGACGCCGCGGCGCCAAGAATGCGCCGGAAGGTCGGGCACTCCATGTGGCTCGGCGCGCGGCAGACGGCCGCATGGCGCAGGCCGTCGCGCATCGCGCTCAAGTTGCGGATCGTGCGGTCGAGCTCGTCCGCCTTGGCGTTGAGCATCACCCGATCGATGCGCGGCTGCCCGTTGGGGCCGAACATGCGCGCGATCTCGTCGAGCGAGAAACCGGCGGCGCGGCCCAGCGCGATCAGCGCCAGCCGCTCCAGCACGCCTTCATCGAATGTGCGCCGCAGGCCCTGCCGGCCGGTGGAGGCGATCAGCCCCTTCTCGTCGTAGTAGCGCAGCGTGGACGCGGGCAGGCCCGAGCGTTTGGCCACTTCGGCGATATCCATGTGCTTCCTCCTCCTCTTGACTTCAAGCCGGCTTGAATTTGCATAGTGCGGCTTCCGCCTCGTGAAGGCAAGCAAGAGGAAACGATCATGGAGAAAACCATGCACCCCGCCACGCAAGCGGCCGGCGACGCACAGGCCCGGCTCTGGAACGGCCCGGCCGGCCACGCCTGGGTCGATGCGCAGCAAACGCTGGACCAGCTTTTCAGCCCGCTGGAGAAACTGCTCGTCGAGACGGCCTGCGCCGCTCCCGGGAGCCGCGTGCTCGACGTCGGCTGCGGCACCGGCGGCACCACGCTGGCCATCGCGCGAGCGGTGGGCGGCGGCGCGGAATGCACCGGCATCGACATCTCGCAGCCGATGATCACCGCCGCCCGCATCCGTGCCGGACGCGAGGGCATCCCCGCCCGCTTCGTCTGCGCGAACGCGCAGACCCACGCCTTCGAGCCCGCGAGCTTCGACAGCATCGTCTCGCGCCTTGGCGTGATGTTCTTCGACGACCCCGTGCGCGCCTTCGCCAACCTGCGGCACGCCGCGAAGGACGGCGCGGGGCTGAGCTTCGTCGCATGGCGAAGCGCGGCCGAGAACCCGTTCATGACGACCGCCGAGCGCGCAGCCGCGCCGCTGCTGCCGAACCTGCCGCCCCGGGTTCCGGGCGCACCGGGCCAGTTCGCCTTCGCGGACCGCGAGCGGGTGCAGGCCGTCCTCGAGGAAAGCGGCTGGCACTGCATCGACATCCGGCCCGTCGACCTGCACTGCACGATGCCCGAGAGGGATCTGATCGGCTATCTGAGCCGCCTCGGTCCGGTCGGCATTGCGCTGCTGCAGGCGGATGAGAAAACGCGCGCCCGGGTCATCCACACGGTGCGCGCCGCCTTCGAGCCCTACGTGCATGGCGACGAGGTCCGGCTGACCGCCGCCTGCTGGCTGGTCAAGGGGCGTGCCGATGCCTGACGCGATGAAGCTTCTTGCCAGTGCAGTGTTGATCGGCACCGGCGCCACCGCGCTCATCGATCTCTGGGGCGTCGCCCGCAAACGCCTGCTCGGCGTTCCATCGCTCGACTACGCGCTGGTCGGCCGCTGGCTCGCCTGGCTGCCGCGCGGGCGCTTCTTCCACACGCCCATCGCCGCCACGCCGCCCGTACATGGAGAACGCCTGCTGGGCTGGGTCGCGCACTACACGATCGGCATCGCATTCGCCGCGGTGCTGCTCGCCGTCTGGGGCCATGGCTGGCTGCTTGCTCCCACGCTCGGCCCCGCAATGCTCATCGGCATCGGCAGCGTGGCCGCTCCCTTCTTCGTGATGCAGCCGGCCATGGGCGCCGGCATCGCCGCCAGCCGCACACCGCGCCCGGCCATCGCGCGGCTGCACAGCCTCGTCACGCACGCGGTCTTCGGGCTCGGGCTCTACACGACCGGCCGGGCCCTGGCCTGAGCGAAGCTCAGGCGAAGAGCTTCCCGTTGAGCGCGATCCGCACCGTCTTCACCGTGAGCACCGCCAGCGCCACGTTCAGCGCAGCCAGCAGCACGATGGCGATCGCCCAGAGCGGCTCGCTCGGATGCGACTCGGCGTACTTCAGCGCGGCGTTGGCGAGCGCGGCCATCGGGAAGCCGATCGCCCACCAGCTCGGTGCGAAACTGGCGCCACGGCGGAACACCTTCGGCGCGACCACCGCGAACATGAAGAGGCCGAAGTAGAAGAGCAGCGAGGCAAAGCGATCTATCTCGCCGACGATGTTGGTGTAGGCCAGGAAGCCCACCGCGAAGGGCGCCACCAGGATCATCAGCGACGGCTCCATCGCGGGAGCGAGCGGATCGCGGTGCACCAGCCGGCCGATGATCATGGTGAAGAGCACGAGGGCCAGCACCACGCCGATGGCGCTGGCAGCCAGGTTGGCCTCGGCCGCCCAGGCCATCGGCATGTGCGCACCGGTCACGGGAATGTCGAGCGTGGCCACGCCGGGGATGATCCACGCCGGCACCGCGAGCGAGGCATCCACCTGCCCCTTCAGCAGCCGCGACAGGCCGGCGAAGCTCAGCGAGAAGGTCGCCAGCAGCCCGATCGTCCACGCGAGGTGAGCGAGGGGCGCGCTGTACGGCGCGATGACGGCCGACAGCAGCAGGATGGAGATCGCGATGGTGCCGAAGAAGTTGCCCGCCACCGGATGATGGAACTCCGCGTGCACCGCCTGCGGATGCCTCACCAGCTTCGTCAGGTAGCCCGCCGCGATCAGCACGAACACGCCCAGCGCGAAGGCCCCGATGGCTTCGCCGATGATGGCCGGCGCGCCCAGGCTCTCATGCGCGAGCCGCCATGCGAGGGCCAGCCCGGAAAAGCCCATCACGGAGGCGAAGAGGTTGACCGGGAGGTTGCGCACGGAGGCTTGCGCGCGCGGCGCAACCGCGGCGACCGATGAAATCACCGGGGAGGAAGGGTTCAGAGCCTGGTTTTGCATGTTGTCGTCCTTGGCTGGATTTGCATTAGTGTGTATTTTCCGCCAGACTACCGAAGCCATTTCCGCCAACTCACGGCGTTTTCAGCCAATCCCCGGACCTTGTCTGCCATGCGTGTCGCCATCCTCGCCTTTCCCCGTTTCCAGCTGCTCGACGTGGCCGGCCCCGCCGACGTCTTCGCCGAGGCATCGCAGCAGCTGGGCGACCCGCGCGCCTATCGCGTCCAGGTGATCTCCAGCGGCGAAAGCATGCTCAAGAGCAGCGGCGGGCTGCGGCTGGGCGTCGATTCCACGGTGGCCACGCATCGCGGCGCCATCGACACCCTGCTGGTCGCCGGCAGCCCCCGCGTGGAAGACATGGCGGCCGACACGCAGTTGCAAGAGTGGCTCAGGCGCCAGGCGCGCACCGTGCGGCGCTACGGCTCGGTGTGCAGCGGCGCCTTCGTGCTTGCCGCCAGCGGGCTGCTCGACGGCAAGCGCGTGGCCACGCACTGGAAGCTCGCGGGCCAGCTCGCCTCCGACTACCCGCTCGCCAGCGTCGAGTCGGACGCCATCTACGTGCGCGACGGCCAGCTCTTCACCTCCGCCGGCGTCACGGCCGGCATGGACCTCGCGCTGGCCATGGTGGAGGAAGACCACGGCCGCGACCTCGCGCTGAGCGTGGCGCGGCAGCTGGTGATGTTCCTCAAGCGCCCCGGCGGCCAGAGCCAGTTCAGCGCCCACCTGGCGGCCCAGACCTCCGAGCGCTCCAGCATGCGCGAAGTGCAGGACCACGTGCTCGCGAACCTCAAGGACGACCTCTCCGTGCCCGCCCTCGCCCAGCGCGCCGGCATGAGCGAGCGCAACTTCGCGCGCATCTTCCGCAGCGAAACCGGCACCACGCCGGCCGAGTTTGTCGAGAATGCGAGGATCGACGCCGCCCGCCGCATGGCCGAGGAGTCGGACCTGCCGGCCAAGCGGCTGGCCGACGCGGTGGGCTACGCGAACGTGGACGGCTTCAGGCGCGCATTCGGCCGCCGCCTGGGCGTGAGCCTCGTGGAGTACCGCAGGCGCTTCGCCAGCTGACGACACACCGGAGCGACCCATGAAGATCGAGGCATTCGACGAGGGACTGGACCAGCGCAACATCGTCGCCTACGACCCGGCGTACGCCGAAGTCTTCGCCGCCGCGCGCGAGTACGTGCAGGCACGGCTGCCCGCCGTGGAGCTGGTGCACATCGGCAGCACGGCCATCGTCGGCCTGCGCGGCAAGCCCATGATCGACACGGCCGCCATCACCACCCGCGAGAACCTGCGCGAGGAGCAGGCGCAGTTCGAAGGCATCGGCTTCCACCGCCGCCCGGTCTGGGTCGACCGCGACGAGAAGCCGTATGTCTGCGGCTCGGTGCTGCACGCAGGACGGCGCTTCAATATCAACATCCACGTCTGCCACCGCGGCGATCCGGTCCACAGGGATTCGCTGGCCTTCATCGGCATCCTCGAACGCCGCCCCGACCTGCGCCTGAAGTACGAGCAAGCCAAGGACCGCGCCCACGCGGTCGATCCGGCCAATCCCCAGATATACAACCGCGAGAAAGAGGCTGTAATCAAGGAAATCGAGGCCCAGATTCCCAGGGAGTAGCCGTTCCAGCGCCGCAGGAGGCCCGAAGAGGCCTGTGCACGGAGGTGAGTCCAGATGTCCGCTGCCATGTTCGCCGCCCTGTTCTTCACGGTGGCACTGCTCGTCACGACGGCCTACTTCATCATGGGCTCCATCCCGCTGCTGGTGCTCAAGCACGACACGCCGCTGGACGCGCGCTTCGTGCGCGGCTTCTTCAACATCTACTACGTCGCCGCCTTCATCACCGCGAGCGCGACGGCGGTGAGCTTTGCCTCCGCGGGTCGGCTGGGCATCGCGGCCGGCGCGGCGGCACTGGCGGCGATCGCCGTCGTGCTGCGCAAGAAAGTGATTCCGAAGATGGATGCGCTGGGCACGCAGATCCAGTCGAACTACATGGACGCGATCCCGGGGTTCCGCAGAACCCACGTGGTCGCGATCCTGATCAACATCGCCCAGCTGGTGGCGATCGTCTGGACGCTGATCGCCGTGGGGCGGTAGCTTGCGGCTCTCAGTCGGCGTAGACGCCCGCCGCCTTGATCACGGGCGTCCATTTCGCGATCTCGTCGATCACGAACTTCTTGTGGCCCGCCGGCTCGACGCGGCCGTCGGTGGCCACCACGGCGCCGAGCTGTTCCTCGCGGTGGATGAAGTCCGGATCTTTCAGCGCGACCTTGAGTGCGTCGTTGAGCTTCTTGAGCACCGGCGCGGGCGTGCCCTTGGGCGCGTACAGGCCGTGCCAGATCGTCACCTGGAAGTTCTTCAGGCCGGCCTCGTCGAGGGTGGGCAGGTCCTTCAACAGCGGCAGCGCGAGCCGCTTCGACGTGGTGACGGCGAAGGCCTTCACCTTGCCGCCCTGGATGTGCGGCGTGGTGTTGGTGGTCTGGTCGCACAGCAGGTCGATCTGGCCGCCGATCAGGTCGGTGATGGCGGGCGCGGTGCCCTTGTAGGGCACGGGCGTCATCTCGGTTTTGGTGGCGCTCTGGAACAGCAGGCCGCACAGGTGCGAGGCCGAGCCCACGCCGGCGTTGCCGAGGTTGATCTTGCCCTTGTTGGCGGCGATCCAGCCGCTGAGCTCCTTGTAGTTGGCGGCCGGAATGCTGGGTTTGGAGATGAGCGTCATCGGCACGTCGTTGACGATGCCCAGGTACTCGAAGTCGGTCTCGACCTTGAACGGCACGTTGCGCACCAGGCTGGGCACGGTGGCCATCGCGATGTGGTTGAGCAGCAGCGTGTAGCCGTCGGGCGTGGCGCGCGCCACCTTGGCCGCGCCGATGGAACTGCCGGCGCCGGGCACGTTGTCGATGATGACGGTGCTGCCGCCCAGCGGCTTGCGCAGCGCCTCGGCGAGGTCGCGCGCGACGCGGTCGGTCGGGCCGCCGGCCGCGAAGGGCACGACGATGGTGACGGGCTTGCCGCCCGGGAAGTCCTGCGCATGGGCAGCGACGGCGGCAGCGGCGATCGCCGCGAGGGCGAACAGTTTCTTCATGGAGTCTCCGTGAGGTTGGATTGAAAAAAGGAATTCAGGGCGCGCGCGGCGGCACGCGGCTCTCCAGCGCGGGCGGCTGCCATGCGGGCTGGATGTGGCAGCCGTTCCTGCCGTCGGTGTCGTAGCGCGGCATCAGCGTCTTGCAGCGTTGGGCGAGGCCCTCGGGCGTGGGCTTCTCGCCCTTGTCGATCCAGTCGAGCAGTGCGGCGAAGAGCGCGGGGTATTCCGAGTCGCTCAGGTAGCTGTGCTCGCGCTCGCTGCTGAAACTCTGCACCAGCAGGTCGCCGGTACCGGCCGCGTCGCGGATGCGGCGGTAGGAGTTTTCGAGTTCGACGAAAGCCGTGGGATCGTCGATGGCATGCAGGCCCACGGTGGGCAGCGCGGTGCGGCCGGTGGGCTGGCTGTCGGCCGCCAGCGCGCCCTTGGCCTGCGGATCGGCCGCATAGCGCAGCACGCCGGCATTGAGAGCCGCGTCGTCGGCCGAGCCGCTGTAGACCACCCCGATGTTGCCGAAGGGGTTGCGGCCTTCCAGGCGCTTCTGCACCAGGTCCTGGAAGAGCCAGGTCGCCCAGCTCAGGTGGCCCAGCAGCGAGCGCTCCTGGATCTTCACGACCGAAAGAATGGTCTTCAGCCGCGCCGCCTGCTCCGGCGTGCGCTGCGCGGCGGGCAGGCCGACGCCGGTGCACTCCTTCACGCGCGCGGCGAGGTCGGCGCGCGTGAGCTTCGAATCGAGCTGCAGGCCCATCCACAGCGGGTACTGCGGCTCGTCGGGGCGCGGATGGTTGCGGCAGACGTACTGGTAGACCACGCGCAGGTCGAGCCGGAAGTCGTAGGCGCTGTTGCCGCCGCCGAGCACGCCGCTGGTGAGCAGCAGGCCGTCGTAGGGCGACTTGGCGCCGCCGGCCGGCGCATAGAGCTCCGCCGCCTTCGCCGCCACGCCCGCGCCGTAGCTCTGACCGTGCAGCAGCGTGCGGTGCGGCTGGCCGAAATGGCGCACGAAGATCCGGCGCAGGCGCTCGGTGTCTTCCGCGGCCATGGTCACGCCGTAGCCGCCGCGCCTGTAGGTGGAAGCAGCCCACGCATAGCCGGCCTTCACGGTGACGGCCCAGCGCTTGAGGTCTTCCTCGCTGCGCTCCAGCTTGGGCGGTCCGGTCTCGGGGCCGCCGTGCGCGTGCATCACGAGCACGCGGCCGGCGTCCTTCGCCCAGTCCTTCGGGATGGCGATCCAGTAGAACGAGCCCGCGCCGTCCTCACCGGTGTAGCAGCGCGCAGACTCGGGCACCGGCGAGGGGCAGGCTGCCGCTTTCGGGCCGGCAGGAGCGGCGTGGGCTTGCGCGCCCGATACCGCACCGAGCAGCGCGAAGGCGGTGGAAGCCGCGAGGCTGGAAAGTCGCTTTTTCAATGGCGTACTCCGAATTCGAGCGCCGCCTTCGCCGTGTCGGTGGAGACGAATGCGAGGACGCCGCTGTTGAAGATGAAATTGCCCGGCCGGCCGGCATCGGCCTGCGCCACGCCGAGCACGGGAGTGTCGTAGTTCAGCGCGGCCGCCGCGCCGCCGAGGTTGAGGCCGGTGCCGGCCACCGTGGCATCGTGGTTCTCGCCCTTGACGCTGACCAGCGCGTAGCTGCCGTCCGCCGTGCCGCTGACCAGGCTCTGCTGCAGGCCGTACACGCGCATGCCCATGTTGGCCGCCGATTCGCGCACCAGGTGCACCGGCACGGCGACGCCGTTGACCAGGCCGATGACCATCGAGCCGGTGAGCGTGCCGCCGGTGGTCACGGCGCTGCCGGTCGGCGAAGTGGTGTACAGGTCGAAGGCGCCGCGCGTGCCGTTGTAGGTGATGTAGCCCTTCTCGGTCTGCGTGCAGCTCGCGTCGTAGGTCATGAAGGCGCCGCTGACCGGATCGCGGCAGTACTGGAAGGTGCCCGCGTTGCGCAGCCGCACCGACGACGCATGCGCCGCCGTGCCGCCGGTGCCCTGCTGCACGCCCACGGCGTTGAAGATGTTCGCCACCGGGTTGAACACCGTCGGCGTGGCCGCGTTCTGGAAGGCGTTCTGGAACGCCAGCAGCGGCGCGAAGCCACCGCCGCTGGGCGCATTCACGCCGCCCGAGAGCACGCCGCCCGCGCCGAAGCTGAACACCGCCCCGCTCTCCGCGCTGGCATAGCTGCAGTTGCCTTCCGACACCAGCGTGCCGCTGCGCACCGTGCCCGCCGTGCGCTGCAGGCTGGCGTCGATGGTCACGGTGTAGGCCATGGTGGCCGGGTCGATCTGCACGCGCAGTTCCTCGCCGAAGCTGTCGCCGCCCTTGTAGGTGGTGACGGCCGCGGGCAGGTTCGGGCAGGCCAGCGGGTCGCCGACCTCGGTCACGCAGCTGTAGTTGACGGCCGCGTCCAGGCTGCCGCTGCCGCGGTACTTGGGCCAGGCCGGGAACAGGCACAGCGGGCGGGTGCGGCCGTAGGTCCCGGCCACCGCATCGACCGCGACGCCGGTGGCGGGCGCGAGGCCGTTCTCCACCCAGCCTTCGAGCGCGGCCAGCGAGTCCCAGTTGGGAATGAAGCTGCCGGTGCCGTGGCCCATGCCAGGCACGACGTAGAAGCGCACGCTCTGGTCGACCGAGGCCTGGCCCACCGTGGCGATGAGCTGCTTGTAATAGTCGATGGTCGAGTTCGGGCTGATGACTTCGTCGGCCAGACCGTGCAGCATGATGAGCCGGCCGCCGTGCGCGAAGAAGGGCGCGAGGTTCGGGTTGGTGGCGTCGGTGAGGTTCGACACCTCGGTCACGCGCGCCGCATAGCTCCCTGGGTCCAGCGGGTCGAGGGTCAGCGTGTCGAAGTTGGCGATGCGGGTGACGAAGAACTTCACCCACTGGTCGCCGGTGACGTACATGTTGGCGTCGGCCGAGGTGGCGGGGTTGGCCGGCACCTTGCGCGTGCCGAGGTCGCGCGTGGTGAAGGGGCCGGCCACCAGCGCGCCCTCGAGCAGGTTGTAGCCCCCTGCGCGCTTCACGCCATTGGCCAGTGCGTAGGTCGTGAAGTCCAGCGGCGATTCGATGGCGCGCACGGTGTCGAGCTGCGCGTCCGAAAGGCAGGTGTCGCCCGTGTCCGCGCCGCCGCTGCAGCGCAGCGAGGCCAGGATCTGGCTGTTCAGCAGGCGGCAGCTTTCGACATTGCTCACGATGCCGTCGGCCGCGCCGTCGAGCTTGTCGCAGGCCTGCATCGCGGCCTTCTGCACCAGCAGCGTCTTCGCCACGTTCATCCAGCCGGCGCCGCCGTTGTTGTAGAGCGCGCGGCCCACGGCCACGTTCGACAGGCGCGTGCCGGTGTAGTTGAGCGCGGGCTCGTTGGCGATCACGCCGTCGTAGTCCAGCGGCCAGCGCTGGATGTAGCTCAGCGCGTCGCGCCCGCCGGTGGAGGTGCCCAGGAAGTAGGCGTGCTTCGGCGCCATGCCGTAGCGCGCGAGCACCAGCGCCTGCGCCACGTCGCGCGTCTTCTTGAGCGAGTTGCCGCCGTAGTTGGCGAGCTGCTCGTCGTTGGCCGCGAACTTGCCGTCGGTGATGCTGCCCGACTGGTGGCCCGAGTCGTCGCCGTAGGTGGCATAGCCCAGCGCGAGCGGCGCGGGCTTGCCGGCGGGACCGAAGCGGATGACCTCGGTGCCGTCGATGAGCACGCCGTCGAAGCCGCCGCCGCCGAAGTGGATGGTCTTCTGGTTCCACTTCTCGGGCAGGTTGACCGCGAAGTTGATGGACTGCGAATTGGGGTCCACCGGCTGGATGGTGCCGCGCACGCGGCAGTAATCGCCCAGCGTGTTGCCGGCGTCGCTCGCGGCGACCGGCGTGGCGCTGGTGACGGTGGCGCCCTGCGTGGGCAGGCTGATGAGCGAGGCCGGCAGGTTCCTGCCCGCGAGGTCGGCGCAGGAGACGACCGGCTGCACGGGCGGAGGCGGCGGGTTGTCGGGTGGGTCGCCTGCCGGTGGGTTGCCGCCGCTGCCGGCGGGCGGCGTGCTGGTCGGGGGCAGGAAGGCGAAGCCGCCGCCTCCTCCCCCGCCTCCGCCGCCGCAGGCGGCCAGGGCCAATGAGATGCCGATCGCGCTGGCGACGGCGAGGAACTTCGATGCAGGGCGCTCTTTGCGCATGGACTTGTCTCCGGCATGCGGTCTCGTTGGACCGCTTGTTCTTGAATGGGCGGCCGGAAGATAGATTCGGGGTGACTTAGGGTCAAATAAAATAACAAGGCACTTTTCATACAAAAAACATATGGACATACGGGCACTGCGCTACTTCGCCGCCGTTGCCGAGACCGGCCACATGACGCGCGCGGCCGAGCAGCTGGGCATCCAGCAGCCGCCTTTGAGCCTGCAGATCAAGGCGCTCGAACGCGAGCTGGGCGTGCTGCTGTTCCGGCGCCATCCGCGCGGCGTGGCGCTCACCGACGCGGGCCGGCTGTTCCAGGCCGAGGCGCTGCGCATGCTTCAGGACATGGAATCGATGAAGCAGCGCATGACCCGCGTGGCCAAGGGCCAGGCCGGCACGCTCGCGGTGGGCTTCACCAGCTCGGCGGCGGCGCACCGCTTCATGCCCGAGGCGCTGCGCGAGTTCCGCCGCGCCTACCCCGACGTGGAGCTGCAGCTGCGCGAGGACAACGCCGCCGAGCTCACCGAGGCGCTGGCCGCCGGCCGCCTGCACTGCGGCCTGCTGCGCGTGCCGGTCGCGCGGCCCGAAGGGCTGATGTTCGAGACGCTGCTGCGCGAGCCGGTGCTGGTGGCCATGCCCAGCGACCATCGCCTTGCCCTCGGCCGCGACAAGGACTCGCGCCCGCTGCCGCTCGCGAAGCTCTGCGAGGAAGGCATCATCCTCGTGCGGCGCCCGGGCGCGCCCGGCCTGTACGCCGACCTGCTCGCGCTGTGCCACGCCAAGGGGCTGCGCCCGCGCGTGGTGGCCGAAGTCGATCGAATGATGACCAACCTCAATCTCGTGGCCGCGGGTGTCGGCCTCTCGGTGGTGCCGGCGTCGATGCATGGCGTGCACGCGCACGCCATCGCCTACACGCGCCTCGCCGACGGCGGGCAGCTCGACGCGCCGCTCACGCTGGTCTCGCGCGCCGAGGAAGACAATCTGCCCGCGCTGAATTTCGCGGCGCTGCTGCGCAGGCTGGCGCAGGAGAACCCCGGCTCATGATCCGGCTTCGCCGTCGCCACCTGCTGCAGCGCGCCAGCGCCCTGCTCGCGGCGACCTGCGCATTGCCGCGCGTGCTGCACGCGGCGCCGGCACAGTGGCCGAACCGTCCGGTGCGCCTGATCGTGGTCTATCCGCCCGGCGGCGTGAGCGACGGAATGGCGCGCGCGCTGGCCGAGCCGCTCGCACGTTCGCTCGGCGTGCCGGTGCTCATCGAGAACCGCCCCGGCGCGGGCGGCAGCCTCGGCATGGACGCACTCGCCCGTTCCACACCCGACGGCAGCACGCTGGCCTTCTCGGCCATCAGCCCGCTCACGCTGCACCCTCTGCTCGCACGCGTTCCCTACGACCCGATGCGCGCCTTCGTGCCCGTGGCCAGCGTGATGCGCACACCGGTGCTGGTGGTGGGCACGCCCGCCTTCACCGGCCGCGGTTTCGGCGAGCTGATCGCGCAGGCGCGCAGGCAGCCGGGCGAAGTGCGATGGGCGACGTCGGGCGTGGCCACCATCGGCCACCTGGTGCTGGCGCAGGTGCGCGCGCAAAGCGGTGCCGACATCACGCACATTCCCTACCAGGGCGGCGGTCCGCAGCTCAACGATGCGCTCAGCGGCCAGTTCGAGGTGCTCTCCACCAACGTCGCCGCGCAGCAGCTGCAGTACATCGAAGGTGGCCGATTCCAGGCGCTGGCCGTGGGCGCGCCTGCGCGCATCGAGGCACTGCCCACGGTGCCCACGCTCGCGGAACTGGGTTTCGGGAAGGCCAACCGCGATTCGCTCTTCGGCATCTTCGCGCCCGCGCGCACACCACCAGCTGTGGTGCAGATGCTCAATGCGGAGATCAACCGCGTACTCGAAAGCGACGCGGTGCGCGCACGGCTGCGAGCGGCCTACAACCTGCCGGCGGGTGGCGGCAGCGAGGTTTTCGCGCACGAGATCGCGCTGGACCGGCGGCGCAACCGGGAGCTGGTGACGGGGGATCGGGCGCAGTTCGACTGAGTCTTCCGACTCAGCCCTCGGCCACCCAGAGCCGGGGGTAGTCGCTGACGAAGCTGTCGGCCGTGACGCTCAGCGTGGCCGCGTAGTCGAAGCGCTTCGCCTCGTACGCATACTCGGTCTCGCCGCGACGCTCGTAACGCTGCATCAGCTCGCTGAGCCCGCCGCCGCCATCGATATCGAGCCATGCGGCAGGCGCATCCGCGCCCTCGCCCTTCGCAAGGCCCAGGCGGCGCAGCTGCAGCAGGTTGGTGGCGGGCGTGAAACCCAGGTCGAGGTCGATGCAGTGCGACAGGTCGGGCACGGCCTCGTCGTTGAGCTTCCAGTGGCCGCGCGGGTCGCGGGCGATGGAGAGGTCGACCGCCGAGTCGCCGAGCCATCCGCGCACCGTGCCCCACTGGGTGTGCCACAGCAGGTCGCAGCGCACACGGTAGTGCAGCTGGCCGATGCGGCCGTCTTCCAGGCGGAACACCGCCGCACCGTCGAGTTGCCAGGCCGAGGCATTGCGTTCGAGGCGGCAGGCATCGTGACCCGGTACGTCGAGCCTGCGCCAGAGGATGGAGGCGACCGTTTGCATGGCGCGCATGATGGCACCGGCATGCGGCAGCGCGCAAGCAATGACCCGCCGCCCCGAAAAAAGTCGGCCTGGCACGCTGCTGGGCGTGCGCGTCGGCGAATCGCCCCGCACACGCAAGCAGCGCCCAGCCGCGAGACAATTGTTTCCGTGAGCTCCCAGACCCCCTCGGCACCGAAGATCCGCCGCATCGCGCACCTCGACATGGACGCTTTCTACGCGTCCGTCGAGCTGCTGCGCTATCCGCAGCTCAAGGGCAAGGCGGTGGTGATCGGCGGCGGCCGCAGGCGCGTGGACGAGGCCATCCGCAACCTGCCCGAAGGCGGCACGCTGGCCGACATTCCGGTGGAGGCCTTTCCGCTGCTGAAGGACTACACCGGCCGCGGCGTGATCACCACCGCCACCTACCCGGCGCGGCAGTTCGGCGTGGGCTCGGCGATGGGGCTCATGAAGGCGGCCAAGCTGTGCCCGCAGGCGATCATCCTGCCGGTGGACTTCGACGAATACCGCCGCTATTCGCGCACCTTCAAGAAGATCATCCTGGAGGTCGCGCCGCTCATGGAAGACCGGGGCGTGGACGAGGTCTACATCGACTTCACCGACGTGCCCGGCGGCCAGCGCGAGGGCGGGCGCTCGCTGGCCCGGCTGCTGCAGAAGGCCATCTTCGACGCCACCGGGCTCACGTGCTCCATCGGCGTGGCGCCCAACAAGCTCATCGCCAAGATGGCGAGCGAGTTCAACAAGCCCAACGGCATCTCGATCGTCTACGAGGACGACCTGGAAAAGCTGATCTGGCCGCTGCCCTGCCGCAAGGTGAACGGCATCGGCCCCAAGGCCGACGAGAAGCTCAAGCGCTTCGGCATCGAGACCGTGGGCCAGCTCGCGGCGCGCGACCGCGACTGGCTCATCGCCAACTTCGGCAAGGCCACCGGCGCGTGGATGCACGAGGTGTCATGGGGCCGCGACAGCCGCCCGGTGGTGACCGAGAGCGAGCCCGTGTCGATGAGCCGCGAGACCACCTTCGACCGCGACCTGCACGCGGTGCGCGACCGCGCCGAGCTGGGCGCGATCTTCACGCAACTGTGCGAGCAGCTCGCCGCCGACCTGCAGCGCAAGGGCTACGTGGGCAAGACCATCGGCATCAAGCTGCGCTACGACGATTTCAGGATCGCCACGCGCGACCAGACCATCGACCGCTTCACCGACGACGCGAAGACCATCCGCCAGACCGGCGGCCTGTGCCTGAAACGCGTGCCGCTGGAGCGCCCGCTGCGGCTGCTGGGCGTGCGCGTGGGCGCGCTGGCCAAGGCCGGCAGCCCCGAGGCGCTGGCGCCCGCCGGCTCCGGTGCGCACCGCGCGGCGGCCGAACCGGTGGCGACCACCGCTTCGCTTTTCTGAGTACGCGATGGTCCGACGCTGGCTGCGCCGCATCGCCTTCACGCTGCTGGGCTTCATTGCGTTGGTGGGCCTGTATGTAGCGACGGCCTGCGCGCTGGTGTTCTGGCCCGCCAACCCTGGTCCGCCGGAGAGCGCCAGGTCCGAAGTGCAGGCCTGGGTGCTGAGCAACGGCGTGCATACCGACTTCGTGTTTCCTGTGCGTTCCGCCACCATCGACTGGCCTCAGCTGTTTCCGCTTTCGGACTTCAAGGCGCCACCGCCCGACGCCGAGCTCATCGCCATCGGCTGGGGCGACCGCGAGTTCTACCTGAACACGCCCACCTGGGCCGACCTGACCGCATCGCGCGCGCTCGGCGCCCTGGCCGGAGGCAACCGCGCACTGCTTCATGTGAGCTACCTGCGGCGCAGCCAGCTCGGGCAAGGCGCCTTCGCGCTGCCGCTCACGCAGGCCCAGTACGCGCAGCTCGCCGCCTACGTGCGCGCCGCCCTGCCATCGGGCAAGGCCACGCCCATCGCAGGCGCGCACTACGACGACCAGGATGCCTTCTACGAGGCCGAAGGCGGCTACAACCTCTTCGAGACCTGCAACACCTGGACCGGCCGCGGCCTGCGAGGCTCAGGCGTCACCGTGAGTCGCTGGACGCCGTTCGACTTCACGGTGACGTGGCACCTGAAGCCGGCGCCGCCCGGCGCGATCCGGTAGAAGTCAGTAGAGGTGTGGCTCCTCGTCGATCACGCGCACCGGCGGCGTGCTCGCGAAGACGTCGAGCGCATGCGTGCGGTCCACGCACATGAGGTTGGTCACGCGCTTCTCCCAGGCCCAGTGATCCCATCCGTTGGTGCGCCGGTGCGTCACCACGCGCAGCCACTGGCCGGGCCGCAGTACACCCAGCGGTTGCGGCTGACCTGTGTGCCGCACCCCGCCGGCGTGCCACCAGCCGATGGCCATGCCGCCCGGCTGCGCGTGCCATTCATACCCCTGCTCGCGCAGCTGCTGCGCGTTCCATGACTTCCAGGCGGCCGGCGCGACGGGCTGGTTCTCGAACGCCCCGCCGTCGGAACGCAACGAGATCTCCTGCCACAGCACGCCGCCCGCAACGGGTAGCTGCAGCAGCTGCGCCTCGAGCCCGGTGAGAGGCAGGCGCATCGGTGCCTGGCCGCGCCGCCTGCCGTGCTCCGCATCGCGCCCAGCCTTCGTCCAGAGGCACCGGATGCTCTGCACGGCCAGCCACATGGCGGGATCGCCCGTCACGCTCAGGGCTTCGGCACCCCGCCCGACCACTTCGGCCAGTTCGCGACGATGTGATCGACCACGCGGCTGCCCACCAGCTCGATGTTCTCCACCGTCTCCGCGAAGCCGCCGGCCGTCTCGCCCGGTGCCGGGTCCAGGTGCTGCAGCGTGGTTTCCTTGGGGTTTCCCTGGTCGAAGTTGACGGCGCCGCGCAGGCTCATCACGCGGTCGGTGCCGTGGGTGCGCTTGATGACGAGGGTGATGGCTGCGGCTTCCATCTCGGTGATGACGTAGTCGTCGGCGCCGTAGAGCTTGGCGATGTACTGCGCCTGCTTCGACATGCCGGGGCCGTGGAAGAAGGTGTCGCCGGTCATGTGGGTGCCGGTGCCGACGAAGGGGGCGCGGCGCGCGGCCGCGTCGGGGTAGCGCAGTCGGTACTTGCGGGCCGATTCGGAGTCCTTCAGGGGCGTGTCGGCCGAGAGCTTCATGGCCCAGCCCACGAGGTCGGGGTTGAGCCTGAAGCGGCGGTATTCCTCATAGCCCTTGCGCGGCATGAAGGTGGGCTCGCCGGGCTTGTTCTCCTCGGGTGCCCAGCGGTGGCCGAGGTCGTAGTCGACCAGCCAGGTGGCCCAGCTCACCTCGCCGATGGTGCCGCGCGAGGGCGGCGTGCCGGCCACGCCGGAGATGACGTAGTAGCTCTGCGAGAAGTCGAACTGCGGGTTCAGCAGGATGGCCTGCATCGACGAAGACGAATTCACCTTGCCCATGCCCAGCACCGAGCCGCACACGCCGTCGGCGTTGCAGTACACGGGCTGCAGCGCGCCGGGCACGGCGATGGGTTTGGCGTCCTTCCAGTAGCGCTCGTACCAGTGCTGGAACTCGCCGGCGCGGTCGCCGGTGTTCTTGCCGATCTCGAACATGGCGGCGACGAAGACCTTGACCTTCACGGGCGCGGCCGGAGCCTGCGCCGCGGCGGTCGTGGTGGAAGTGCTGGACGTGGAAGCACAGGCCGTGAAGAGCAGCGCCGCGGCGGGCACGGCCAGCCAGCGGGCGGCGAAAAGAGAAGACTTGGACGAACTCATTCTGAACCCCGGTGAGAGAGGAAAACTGCGGACAAGACGGAAGGACTGGAGCCGCAAGCGCCCGGCGCACCGCCGGCGCCTGCGGCGTCCTACACCCGGCGATTGTCGGTGCTGGCAAAAGCTCGGTGTACCGCCACCACGCAAGCCCCATGCCGGCCTCATCCTCTTCTTCGCCATCGAATCCCAAGCCTGCGTCGAAGCCGACGCCCATCGCCAACGGCCTGGTCTACGTGAACCCCGACATGCCAGGCATCCGCCGCCTGAAGCACGGCGACCGCTTCCGCTACCGCGACGCCCGCGGCCGGTGGGTGCGCGATACGGACGAACTCTCGCGCATCCGGATGCTGGCCATTCCGCCGGCCTACACCCAGGTGTGGATCTGCCCCCTGCCCAACGGCCACCTGCAGGCCACCGGCATCGACGCGCGGGGACGCAAACAGTACCGCTACCACGCCGACTGGCGTTCGATGCAGGACGAGACCAAGTTCGAACGGCTCGAAGCCTTCGCGCTCGCGCTGCCGGGCATCCGCGCCCGCGTGGCGCGCGACCTGCGGCTGCCCCCGGGCCGCAAGGCGCCCGGCCGCGCGCAGGTGCTCGCGGCGCTGGTGCGCCTGCTCGACACCACGCTGCTGCGCGTGGGCAACGAGGAATACGCGAGCAGCAACGGCTCCTTCGGACTCACCACGCTGCGCACCCGGCACGCGGCGGTGAAGGGGCAGGCTCTCAGGCTGCGCTTTCGCGGCAAGAGCGGCGTGATGCATGAGGCCCAGCTGGACGATCCGCGCGTGGCGAAGGTGGTGCGGCAATGCCAGCAACTGCCTGGGCAGGCGCTCTTCCAGTACGTCGACGCCGGCGACGAAGGCAATGGCGAAGAAGGAGAACTGCGCGGCGTCTCCTCCACCGACGTGAACGACTACCTGGCCGAGGCCGCCGGCGGCGAGCGCTTCACCGCGAAGGACTTCCGCACCTGGCACGGCACGGTGCAGGCACTGGAACTCACCCGACTGGCCTGCGAGCCCGGCCGAACCGCCGCCGACGGCAGCCGCTACAGCGCCAGGGACATCCTGGGCGCCGTGGCCAAGCAGCTGGGCAACACGCCCGCCGTGTGCAAGAAGGCCTACGTGCACCCGGCGGTACTGGCCCTGGGCAGTGCCCTGTCGGACGGCGACGAGGCCACCGCCGCGCTGTTCGAGAAGCTCGGCGGCAGCAACAAGGCGAGGCCCTCGCGCGGGCTCTACGCGGCGGAGCGCCGGCTGTTGTCGTTCCTGAAGGCGCACCGGCGCGGGCAACGGCGCACCGCCGCAGCCGCCGGAAGAAAGAGCGGGAAAACTCAGGTCCGCGTGGCGAGCACCAGGCGCACGCTGGCGGCATCGAGCGCCACCGCATAGCCCAGGTCTTCCGCGAGGTTCTGCAGCGCCACGGCATCGATGGCCAGCGCGCGCGGCGCGCGGTGCGCGTCGAGCACGGCCTCGGTGGCACCCGGCTCGCGCGGCAGCGCCGTGAGCCGCAGCGCATTGGCGCCATCGGCCTCGATGCGAATGGTGCCCGCCTCGTCCGCGCCGTCATGCAGGTAGCCCATCGCGCCAAGGAACAGGTAGCGCAGGGCCGCCGCGGCGGGCCAGCGGTGCTCGTCGTCCGAAGGGGTCAGCGACTCGTCGGTTTCGAGCGACACGCCGTGCAGGTCGAAGGCCGAGCGCATCAGCGTCACGCACTGGGACACCAGCGCGCTGCGGGTGATGCCGTCGTCGACGGTGGCCAGCTCCCAGTCGCGCAGCGAGCGGATCGCCTCCACCAGTTCGGAGACCTGGTTGTCGATCAGCCCCACCCGCTCCTCGCAGGCCGCGGCGTCGACAGTGGGGGCGCCGATCTGCCGCTTGAGCATCAGCAGCGCCATGCGGATCACCGAGACCGGGGCTGCCATGTCGTGCCGCAGGGCTGGCAGTGCGCGGGTGAGAAGTTCGTGGCGCACGCCGGCGGCAATCCAGCTGCGCGCACTTGGTGAGGATTTCATCGCGCAGCGGCCACGGGATTCGGGTTCAACATCGGCAGGATCAAGAGCAGCTTGCCTCCAGAAACGATCTGGTAACAAGTATGAAGTACACGCCCGCCCACAGGTGTAGGAGGGTGCCTACCGTGATTGCGCCCCTCACAGGGCGGCCATTGGCTGCAGCCGCGCCTTTTCGCAGAGTTCAGGGCTCGGGCTCAGGGCTTGCCGAGGTAGGCGCGCACGTCCTTCACCTCGACGCCCGCCGCCGCGATGGCCGAGCGCAGCTGTGCCTCGGTCACGCCCAGCGTCTGGGTCCAGTAGCGCACCTCGTGCGCCTCGTTCACGTTGATGCGGGCGGCATCCTGCGGTCCGCGCTTGGTCAGGTCATCGGCCATGGTGTGTTTCCTGTGTTTGCTTTGCAGAAGGCTTCACCTTGAGACGCCCGCGCGGCTCCTTCTGGCGGACGGCGGCGCACCCGCTTGCAGGAAAAATCCGAGGCGGCCTGGTTGGAGATGTCCGGAAGCGGCGCGCCGCCGCCCGTGCCTGCCCTTAGCTTCGGGCCACACCAACTGCCGCTGCGCACGAAATGACACCCGAACAGAACAAGCAAGCCGTCGCCGACGCATGGAGAGCCTTCGCGAGCCGCGACCGGCAGCGCATCGAGGCCGTCTTCACCGAAGACGCCGAATGGCTCGCGCCCCGGGGCAACGCGACCGCGGTGGCGCTCGGCGTGCCCGACCACATGATCGGACCCGCCGCCATCGCGCGCTTCCTGGCCGAGGACTTTCCGAGGCTCTTCGTCGCCGACGTGGCCGTGAGCTTCTCGCACCTCTGGTGCGATGGCGACACCGTGATCCTCGAGGAGCGCATGCAGGCCACGCTGGCCGGCGGCAAGCCCTACGACAACGACTACTGCTTCGTCTTCGAGATGCGCGAAGGCCGCATCGCCCGCATGCGCGAGTACATGGACACGCGCAAGGGGCACGCGGCGATCTTCGGCTGAGCGGGTCAGCCGGCGGCCGGGACGCAGCGCGCCCGCAACTCTCGCTTGAGCAGCTTGCCGTTGGCCGTGGTCGGCATCGCGTCGATCAGCTCGATGCGCGCGGGGCGCTTGTAGGGCGAGAGGTTTTCGGCCAGGTGCGCGCGCAGCGCCGCCTCGTCGAGCGTCGCGCCCGGCTTCGGCTCGATGAAGGCGACCACCTGCTCGTTGCCGTCGGCCTCGGGCACGCCGATCACCGCGCACAGGTGCACGCCCTCGAAGCGGCCGATGACCGCCTCGATCTCCGCCGGGTACACATTGAAGCCCGAGCGGATGATCATTTCCTTCAGCCGCCCGACCACGAAGAGCGCGCCGTCCTCGCCGAAGCGCCCCAGGTCGCCGGTGGCGTACCAGCCGCCGGGGCGCATCACCTGCGCGGTGGCGGCCGCGTCGCGGAAGTAGCCGAGCATGAGGCCGGGGCCGCGCAGCCAGATCTCGCCGGTGTCGCCCTGGGCCACGTCGTTGCCTTCGGGGCCGACGATGCGGGCCTCGCCGCCTTCCACCGCATGCCCGGCGGAGGTATCGCTGCGCGGAGCCTCGGTGCGCGTGAGAAACACCGAGCCCGCGTACTCCGACAGCCCGTAGCCGTAGTGCAGCGGTTGCCCGAAAAGCCGCTCCACGCGCTGCTTGAGCGCAGGATCGAGCGGCGCCGAGCCTGTGTAGACATAGCGCAGGTGTGGAAAGCGCGGCACCGCATGCTCGGCCTCGATGTACGCGAGCAGCCGCGCATACATCGTCGGCGGGCCGAGCAGGTTCGACACCTGCTCCTGCGCCAGCGCCCGCAGCACGTCGGCCGGCGAGAAGCTGCCGCGCAGCACCAGCGACGCGCCCCCGGTGAGCGCGGCCATCAGCACCGTGCCGATGCCGAAGATGTGCGTCATCGGCAGGAAGGCGTAGACGCGGTCGCGCCCGTCCAGCGCGCGAATCCGCGCCGACACGCGCCCGAAGTGCAGCAGGCCGCGGTGCGACACCATCACGCCCTTGGGCGTGCCCGAGGTGCCGGAGGTGAAGATGATGGCGGCCGTGTCGGCCAGCGCCGGGTCGGGTTCGGTGCGCGCGTCTTCGCGGGTGGCCGAGCGCATCACGCCCTCCAGCGAAGTCTGCCTCGCACCGGCGCCGTGCGCGTGCCTTGCGGCGGCTTCGGATGCGACGGTCGTGTAGCAGCACAGCCGCGCGTCGGCACGCTCGGCGATGGCCGCGATCTCGCCCGGCGACATGCGCGCGTTCACGCCGCACGACCACGCGCCCACGCGGCTGCAGGCCATGATGAGCGCGATGTGCGCGGCGCAGTTCTCCGCCACCAGCAGCACGCGGTCGGTCGGCCGCACGCCGGCGTCCAGCAGGTCCTGCGTGGCGGCGTCGGCCATGGACTGCAGCTGCGCATAGGTCGTCGTGCCGCCGGGCTCATGGAGAAACACCGCCTCGGGCGTGCGCGCCGCGCGCTCTTCGAGCAGATGGTGGATTCTCTGCATGCTCACTCGGCCTCGATGCCCTTGGACGCCGTCGCCCACAGCTGCCGGTCGGCCTTGCCCTTGGTCGCCAGCACCTCGGGCGCGCCCGACCAGACGTCGTAGCCCTGCTCGCGCAGACGGTTCGCGATGTCCTCGCGCGCCAGCATCCTGCGCGCGGCGGCGTTCATGCGCGCGACCAGCGCCGGCTCCATGCGCGCCGGCCCGTACAGGCCGAACCAGCCGCCCACGTCGTAGCCGGCCACGCCCGACTCGACCATCGTCGGCACATCCGGCAGCATGCGGTTGCGCTGGCGCGAGGTGACGGCCAGCGCGCGCACCTTGCCCGACTGGATGAAGGGCTTGGAGGTCGCGATGATGTCGAACATCATGGTCACGGTGCCTGCCATCACATCGGCGAGTGCCGGTGCGCTGCCCTTGTAGGGCACGTGCGTGAGCTGCACGCCGGCCATCTTCTCCAGCAGCGCGCCGCTCAGGTGATTGGAGGCGCCCACGCCCGCCGAACCGTAGAACACCTTGCCCGGCCGCGCCTTCGCATAGGCCAGCAGCTCGGCCACGCTGCGCACCGGCACATCGTTGTTGATGACCAGCACGTTGGTGTAGTCCACCAGCGGTGCGATGGGCGCGAGGTCCTTCATCGGGTCGAAGGCCATGTGGCGCTGCACGTTGGGGTTGATGGTGATTGTCGGACTCGCGCCGAAGAAGAGCGTGGCGCCATCGGGCGCGGCCTTGGCGACCGCGTCGCCGCCCAGCGAGCCGCTGGCGCCGGGGCGGTTGTCCACGATCACCTGCGTGCCCAGTTCCTGGCTCAGCGCGGGCGCGAGCAGGCGCGCCGCGCCGTCCACCGGGCCGCCGGCCGAATAGCCGACCACCAGCTTGACGAGCGATGGCAATGGCTGCTGCGCGAACACGCGCGAAGGCAGTGCGGCCAGCGCCGCGCTGCCCGCCAGCGCTGACACGATGTGGCGGCGCGAGAGGTCGATGGAAGTCATGAGCGTTGTCTCCTTTTGTGTATTTCTTCAGCGCCGTGTCGCTCAGGCGGGCAGGTCGAGCACCTGCCGCGCGAGGATGTTGCGCTGTATCTCGTTGGTGCCCCCGTAGATCATTGCGGCGGTGGAGCCGATGAGCGGCGAGAGCACGTTGAAGGTCTGGCCGTCGAGCACCTGGTCGCCGGCCACGGCCCCCTGCTCCTCGCCCGCCTCGACCAGCAGCGCGCCGATGCGGTGGTAGGTCTCGCTCGCCCAGATCTTCAGCAGCGACACCGAAGCCGGCAGCGGCCTGCCCGCGCGCACGATGTTCGCGAAGCCGGTGTAGGCGGCCGACAAATCGAGCACGTCGAGCCGCAGCGCTGCGAAGCGCTGTGCGAACACCGGGTCGGCAAAGAGCCGCCGCGCCTGCGCCAGCCGCGCAAGCTGCCCCAGCGCGTACTGCGACTGCTTGGGGCTGCCGAGGAAGATGCGCTCGAAACCCAGCAGCGCCTTCGCGATCGTCCAGCCGCCGTGCAGCTTGCCCACGAGGTTCTCGGCCGGCACGCGCACGTTGTCGAAGAACACCTCGCAGAATTCCGGCTCGCCCGCCAGCGTGTGGATCGGACGGATGGTGATGCCCGGCGTGCGCAGGTCGCACAGCAGGAAGCTGATGCCCTCCTGCTTGCGCGCGTCCTTGTCGGTGCGCACCAGCATGAAGATGTGGTTGGCGTCCTGCGCGAGCGTGGTCCAGATCTTCTGGCCGTTGACCACGAAATGCTCGCCCTGCGCGTCGCGCGCCGGCATGGCCTCGGTGCGCAGGCCCGCGAGGTCGGAGCCGGCGTTGGGCTCCGAATAGCCCTGGCACCACACATGCTCGCCGCTGAGGATGCGCGGCAGGAAGCGCTGCTGCTGTTCCTGAGTGCCGTGCTGGATCAGGAGCGGCCCGATCATCACGATGCCCTGGTCGGGCGCGCGCGCCACGCCGTACTGCTCCAGCTCCTCGATCCACGCGATGAGCTTGTCCGCAGGCAGCCCCATGCCGCCGTGCGACTGCGGCCATGCGGGCGCGATCCATCCCTGCGCCGAGAGCGTGAGATACCACTCGCGCATCTCGCTCCAGCGTGCGCGGTGCGAGAGGTAGCGCAACTGCTGCGGATAGCGCTGCTGCAGGAAGGCGCGCACCATGCGGCGGAAGTCGGCCTCGGGCATCGAAGACCAGTCGGCGGTGCGCGGGAACTCGCCGCTCCACTCGGCCACGCCCGGCGCGACCTCTGCATCGCCCGACAGCACGGCATGCCGGCGCTGATGCGCACTCGCGTTGCCCAGCCATGCCGAGAGGCACAGCACGCGCTTGTAGAACAGGCTCAGATCGCATTCCTGCGTGTAGCCGATGGCGCCATGCAGCTGCACCGAGGCGCGCGAAGCCTGCAGCGCGGCGGCGGTGCAGCGCGCGTTGGCACGGCTGGCCTCGGCCTCCAGCCGCTGCGCCGGCAGGCCCTGCGCGGCCAGCCCGAGCACCTCGTCCAGCGTGGCCTTCGCCACTTCGAGGTGGATGAACATGTCGACGCAGCGATGCTGCAGCGCCTGGAAGCTGCCGATGGGCTTGCCGAACTGCGAGCGCGCGCGCAGGTAGGCCAGGGTCTGCGCGAGCATGGCCTGCCCCGCGCCCAGCAGCTCGGCCGACTGCAATATCTGGCCCGTCGCAAGCGCATGGCGCAGCGCCTCCTGCGCGGCCGGCCCCTCGGCCAGCACCGCGCCGGCCGGCAGCGCGACCTGCTCGAAGCGCAGGTTCGAGGCCTGGCTGCCGTCGATCAGCGGCACGGGTGTCTCGCAGACGCCGGCCGTGCCGCGCGGCACCCACAGCAGCACGGCGTCGTCGTCGCCGCGCGCCGACACCAGCCAGCCGCTGGCGGCCGCGCCGGGCAGCACCATGAGCTTCTCGCCCTGCAGCAGCACGCCGCCCCCGGGTCGGGACTCGCAGCCGCAGGCCAGCGGCACGGCGCTCAGGTCGCCCGCGCTCTCCTGCCAGGCCAGCGCGGGCAGGCTGCGGCCCGCGACCAGCTCGGCGAGCAGCGCATCCGCGGCAGGCGTGCCCAGCCGGGCCAGCAGCAGCGCGCCGAGGCCAGCCACGGCCAGCAATGGCTCGGGCGCGGCATGCTCGCCCGCCGCGCGGAAAATCTCGGCCGCGCCGTCGAGCCCCAGCGCGAGGCCCCCGGCCGATTCGGGCGCCAGCATGCCGGGCCAGCCGAGCGCGGCAACGTCCTGCCAGCCCTCGGCCTCGTCGCCGCCCGGGTGCTCCATGCGCCCGCGCCGCCGCTGGAGCGCGCGGCTGCGGTTGAAGTAGTCGAGCGCCGATTCGCGCACCGCCGAAAGTGATTCAAGGTCCATCGCCGCAGCGTGCCCCAAGACTTCGCCAGGCGGCATTTGCATTTGCCGAAGGGAGGGTTTCGCAATCAGAGAGCCGCCCCGCGCGGGCGCGGGCTAGATTCGCTCCATGACCACCAAGATCAAGAAATCCCTGCACACGGAACTGGGCCACAGCACGCCCGACAGGATCACCGTGCGCGGACGCGACCTGCCCTCGGAGATCCTCGGCCACCTCAACCTGGGCGACATGGCCTTCCTGGAACTGACCGGGCGCATCCCCACGCCGCAGGAGTCGGTGACCTTCAACGCCATCGTCGTCACGCTGGTGGAGCACGGCGTCACGCCCAGCGCGCTGGCTGCGCGCCTCACCTACGCAGGCGCGCCCGAGGCGCTGCAGGCGGCCGTGGCGGCGGGCCTGTGCGGGCTGGGCACGGTGTTCGTCGGCAGCACCGAGGGCGCCGCCAGGATGCTCTACGAGGCCATTCCCTTCGGCGAGAAGCCCTCGCGCCCGCTGGCCGACATGGCGAGGGACATCGTGGCCGACCACCGCGCGCGCAAGCTGATCGTGCCGGGGCTGGGCCACCCGCTGCACAAGCCCATCGATCCACGCACGCCGCGGCTCTTCCAGATCGCGGCGGAGAACGGGCTTTCCACGCACTACGTCGCGCTGATGCAGGCCGTGCAGGAGGAAGCCGAGCGCGTCTCGGGCAAGTCGCTGCCGATCAACGCGACCGGTGCCATCGGCGCCATCGCGGCCGAGTTTGGCTTTCCCTGGAAGATCATCCGCGGGTTCGGCGTGATGGCGCGCGCCATCGGCCTCGTGGGCCACATCCTGGAAGAGATCGACGACCCGATGGCCATCGAGATCTGGCAGCGCGTGGAGAAGGAAGCGGGCGGCCCCCGCCAGGATTGAGCAGAAATCGATGAACAACGCCAACGACAAGAACTTTCCCGACATCCGCGATGCGGTGCGCGGCCTGTGCGCGCAGTTTCCCGACGCCTACTTCCGCAAGGTCGATGAGGCGCGCGGCTACCCCGCCGACTTCGTCGACGCGCTCACCAGGGCCGGCTGGATGGCCGCGCTGATTCCGCAGGAGTACGGCGGCTCGGGCCTGGGCCTGACCGAGGCCTCGGTGATCATGGAAGAAATCAACCGCTGCGGCGGCAACTCCGGCGCCTGCCACGGCCAGATGTACAACATGGGCACGCTGCTGCGTCACGGCAGCGAGGCGCAGAAGCGCGCCTACCTGCCGAAGATCGCCAACGGCGAACTGCGCCTGCAGTCCATGGGCGTGACCGAGCCCACCACCGGAACCGACACCACCAAGATCAAGACCACCGCCGTGAAGAAGGGCGACCGCTACGTCGTCAACGGGCAGAAGGTATGGATCTCCCGCATCCAGCACTCCGACCTGATGATCCTGCTGGCGCGCACCACGCCGCTAGTGGATGTGAAGAAGAAGTCGGAAGGCATGTCGATCTTCATCGTCGACCTGCGCGAGGCCATCGGCAAGGGGCTGGAGGTGCGGCCCATCCTGAACATGGTCAACCACGAGACCAACGAGCTGTTCTTCGAGAACCTGGAGATCCCGGCCGAGAACCTGATCGGCGAGGAAGGCCAGGGCTTCAAGTACATCCTCGACGGGCTGAACGCAGAGCGCACGCTGATCGCGGCCGAGTGCATCGGCGACGGCTACTGGTTCATCGACCGGGTCACGAAGTACACGAAGGAGCGCGTGGTGTTCGGCCGGCCGATCGGGCAGAACCAGGGCGTGCAGTTCCCCATCGCCGAGTCGTTCATCGAGGTGGAGGCAGCGAACCTCATGCGCTACGAAGCGTGCCGCCTCTTCGACGCGCACCAGCCCTGCGGCGCGCAGGCCAACATGGCGAAATACCTTGCGGCCAAGGCGAGCTGGGAGGCGGCCAACGCCTGCCTGCAGTTCCACGGCGGCTTCGGCTTCGCCTGCGAATACGACATCGAGCGCAAGTTCAGGGAGACACGGCTCTACCAGGTGGCGCCGATCTCGACGAACCTGATCCTGAGCTACGTGGCGGAGCACATGCTCGGCCTTCCCCGTTCCTTTTGACCAACCCCCAGGCTGCGCGCACTTCGTGTCGCTTCGCCAACCCCCTTGCAGGGGGCAACGCCTGCGGCCCGGCAAAGCCGGTTCCGCGGCATTCCACGAAAGGATCATTCATGACATCCACCGCTGGCGATCATCCGAGCAAGGTGCTCGCCACCTTCGCCGCCGAACTGAAGTTCGACGCCATCCCCGCCCCCGTGCTGCGCCGCACCGAGGACCTGATGCTCGACTGGCTGGGCTCCGTGCTCGCCGCGCGCACGGCGCGGCCGGTGCGCAGCATCGAGCGCTTCGCGCAGATGATGGGCCCCGCCGACGGGCCCAGCGAGCTGCTGACCTCGCGCCGCACGACCTCGCCGGTATTCGCGGCGCTGGTCAACGCGGCGGCCTCGCATTTCGTGGAGCAGGACGACGTGCACAACGGCTCCGTCTTCCACCCGGCCGCAGTCGTCATCGCGCCCGCGCTGGCCGTGGCGCAGAGCATCGGCGCGAGCGGCGCGCAGCTGCTCACGGCGGTGGTCGCGGGCTATGAAGTCGGAATCCGGGTCGGCGAATTCCTCGGCCGCTCGCACTACAAGACCTTCCACACGACCGCGACGGCGGGCACGCTCGCGGCCGCAGCAGCCGTGGGCCGGCTACTGGAACTCACGCCGCAGCAGATGCTGCACGCCTTCGGCTCGGCCGGCACGCAGTCGGCCGGTGTGTGGGAATTTTTGCGCGACGCGGCCGACTCGAAGCAGCTGCATTGCGCGCACGCAGCGGCCAGCGGCCTGATGTCTGCCTACCTCGCGCAGGACGGCTTCACCGGCGCCGCGAAGATCCTCGAAGGCGCGCAGGGGCTCGGCGTGGGCATGTCCAGCGACGCCGACCCGGCGAGGCTCACCGACGGCCTGGGCACGCGCTGGACGCTGGCCGAAACCTCCTTCAAGTACCACGCCTCCTGCCGCCACACGCACCCCGCCGCCGACGCGCTGCTGCAGGTGATGACGCAGAACAAGCTGAAGCCCGCCGACGTGTCGGGCGTGACCACGCACGTGCACCAGGGCGCCATCGACGTGCTGGGCCGCGTGGACGTGCCCGCCACGGTGCACCAGGGCAAGTTCTCGATGGGCACGGTGCTGGGCCTGATCGCGGTGCACGGCCGCGCGGGCCTGGGCGAGTTCGACCGCGACTTCCTCGCGCCCGAGGTCTCGGCCTTCCGCGAGAAGGTGACGATGCAGCTCGACGAGGAGGTCGACACCGCCTACCCCGCCCGCTGGATTGGCAAGGTCAGCGTGCAGACCGCCGACGGCCGCACGCTGCACGGTCGCGTGGACGAGCCCAAGGGCGACCCCGGCAACAGCCTGAGCCGCGCCGAGATCGAGGACAAGATGCAGCGCCTCGCGCACTACGGCGAAGGCGCCACGGCCGAGGAAGCCAGGGCGCTGTGCCAGCGCGTCTGGCAGCTGGCCGACACGCCGCGCGTGGGGCGCTGGCTGGCCTGAAGGCCTTCAGGCCGGTGCAGTCCAGGCGAAGAGCCGGCCGCAGCCTGGCGAGCGCGCATCGAGCCCCGCGGTGCGCGCCAGGTCCCAGAAGCCGGCGGGCGAGCTGGACACCACGGGCACCTGAAGGCGCTCCTCCACCTCGCGCACCGCGTCGAGCGTGACCAGCCCGCCGCAGGAGATCAGGATGCCGTCGGCGCCCGGCTGCGCCTCGAACACCTTCACGCACAGGTCCACCAGCGCCCTGGTGGGCACCTTGCCCACGGCCTGCACGTCGGAGATGGAAAGGCCCTCGAGCGCCAGCGGCTCGAAGTCGCTTTGCTGCAGATAGCCGCGCAGCTGCGCGTTGACCTCGTCGATGTAGGCCGTGGCCACCGCAACGCGCCGCACCTTCAGGTGACGCAGCCCGTTGACGATGGCATTGCTCATGGTCGTGCAGGGCAGGCCGGTGGCGCGCGCCATCTCGATCTCGAGCTGGCGGTTGAAGGCCGCGCCGCGGAAGAAGCTCAGCGAAGTGCCCATGAGCGAGATCGCGGAAACGCCCTCTTCCTTGAGCGCAACGGCCTTCGCGACCACGGAGTCGATGACGTCCAGATAGCCGCGCGTGGAGATTTCTCCCAGGCCCAGCCCGCGCGCGCTGAAGCGGATGCGCTCGCCGTAGAGCAGCGGCCCGTCCACCGGCACGGCGCCTGCCGCCGGCGGCACGATCAGGCCCAGATGAGGCTGCGCCATGCTCAGCTCCCCTCGGCCACGATGTGCTGCTCGGCGATGATCTTCTTCCACCGCGAGGTCTCCGCCGCCATGTCCTTGCCGAGCTGGGCCGGCGTGGCGTACGCGCGCAGCGTGCCCTGCGCGGCGGCCGCGGCGCCGGCCTCGGGCGTGTCGAGCACCGACTTCACCGCGGCCGAGAGCTTGTCGACGATGTCGTTGGGCGTACCGGCCGGCGCCAGCACGAAGATGCGCGGCGCCACGTCGAAGCCCGGCAGGGCATCGGCCAGCGGCGGCACGCTCTCGGCGCCCTCGAGCTTTGCGGTGTTCATCATCGCCAGCGCGCGCAGCTTGCCCGCCTTGGCCTGCGCCATGCCGGCGGTGGCGCTCACCACGCCGATCGGAATCTGGCCACCGATCACGTCGGGCACGATCTGCGCGGCGCCGCGGTACGGCACGTGCACCACGGGGCTGCCCGTGGCCTGCTTGAGCATCTCGAAGCCCAGGTGCTGCACCGTGCCCACGCCCGAGGTGGCGTACGAGTAGCGCGAGGCGTTGGCCTTGAGCTCCTTCACCAGCTCGGCCGGCGTCTTCGCGGGAAAGTCGTTGCCGGCCACGATCATCAGCGGCGAAATGAAGGCCCCGGCCACCGGCTTGAAGCTGGTGAGCGGGTCCAGCGCGATCTTCGGCTGCAGCAGCTTGGCGGCGAGCAAGGCGCTGTCGCCCATCATCAGCGTGTAGCCGTCGGGCGGCGCCTTGGCGACGAAGTCGGCGGCGATGAGGCCGGTGGCGCCGGTGCGGTTCTCCACCAGCACCTGCTGGCCCAGCACGTTCGACAGCCGCGTGCCGAGCAGGCGCGCCACCGCGTCGACGCCACCGCCGGCCGAATAGCCGACGATGAGGCGGATGGGCTTGTCGGGGTACTTCTGGGCCTGGGCCCAGGCGGCGGGCGCCACGAGGGCACCGATGAGTCCGAAGGCGGCCATCGCGCGCAATGCATGGCGGCGCGCGGGTGGTCGAATCGCTTGTCTGGCTTTCATCATGTCTCCGTTGTCTGTATCGGACGCCGGCCGTCTGTCGCGGCCCGGTCGTTTGGGAAGAAAGTGTGGCTCAGGCCTTGCCCTTGCCGTGCGAGGTCGGCAGCTTCGCCAGCTCGCGCACGCGCTCGGCATTGGGCGCGAAGCCCAGGCCGGGCGTCTCGGGCAGCGTGAGCCAGCCCTGCTCGGGCACCGGCAGGCCGTCGAAGATCTGCTTGAGCATCTGCACCGCCACGTAGTGGTACTCGACGAGGCCGCCGTTCGACACGCCCGCGTGCAGGTGCATGTTGTGGAAGGGCCAGGCACCGCCGTTGTCGATGGGCACGTTGAAGGCCTGCGCCATGCCCGCGATCTTCAGCACCTGCGAGTAGCCGCCCGAGATGGTCACGTTGGGCTGCAGCACGTCGGCCGCCTGGTTCACCAGCAGGTCGCGGAAGCGGAAGGCCAGGCCCTCGTTCTGGCCGCAGGCCAGCGGGATGCGGATGCGCGAGCGCAGCTGGGCCATCTGGCGCACATCGTTCTGCGTGAGCGGCTCCTCGAAGAAGCTGATGCCGTAGGGCTCGATGCGGTGCGCCAGTTCTGTGGCGTGGAACAGGTCGAGGCCGCAGTTGGCGTCGACGTAGAGCTTGACGTCGGGGCCCACGGCCTCGCGCACGGCGGCGACGCGGCGCACGTCTTCCGCGATGACTTCGTCGAGCGGGCGCGGCTCGTCGCGGCGCGCGAGCGCGTGGTTGCCCACGGTCATCTTCAGCCGCTGGAAGCCTTGCGATACCCACAGCCTGGCGGCGGCGGCGAGCTGGTCGCGCTCGAAGAAGCCGAAGCCGAATGTGGCGTACACCGGCACCTTCGCGCGTGCGCCGCCCAGCAGGCGCCACAGCGGCTGGCCGAGCGCCTTGGCCTTGATGTCCCACAGCGCGATGTCGAGCGCGGCGATGGTGTGGCTTGCGTAGCCGGTCTGGCCGCGCGGCGAGAGCAGCCAGTAGAGCTTTTCCCACAGGCGCTCGGTGGCCATCGGGTCTTCACCGATCAGCGCGGGGCCCGCCACCTCGCGCACGGCGGCGGCGATGATTTCTTCCTCGGTGATGGCCGTCATGCCGTGGCCGACGAGGCCCGTGTCGGTCTCGATCTCGGTGAGGCACAGCGACAGCGAGGTCTGCTTGTTCATGCCGACCACGTCGATGGTGACGGGAATGTTCAGCGGCGTGGCGCTGACGCGAACGATCTTCAAGTCTTGTCTCCTTTGTTGGAGCGCGCATCTTTGCGCGCGCGCCGCCGGAGAACAATTCGTTTTTGGCGGGAGCGAGGCTTCGCGCGGCGCGAAGCCTCGACGGATGCGGTGCCTCAGTCGGGCAGGCCGAGATGCTCCAGCACCGAGCGCGCGGCCACCGTCAGCTCCTGCTGCCTGCGCACGCACAGCAGGTGGCGCCTGTTGGCCCAGGGCGCGTCGAGCTTCAGGCAGCGCAGCTTCAGTATCTGCAGCTGCGGCAGGATGGCCGCATAGGGCAGCACGCCGATGCCCGCGCCCTGCTCCACCATGCGGCAGACCATGTCGAAGCTGCCCACCTGCATGCGCACCTTCAGCGGCACGCCGGCCTCCAGCGCCGCCGACAGCAGCACCCGGTGCAGCGCCGTGCCTTCGCGCACCACGATGTGGTCGTGGCTCAGCACCTCGTCGACGCCGATGCGCCTGCGCCGCGCGAGCGGATGGTCGCGCGCCACCACCACGGCCAGCTCGTCGGTGCGGTAGGGCAGGCATTCGAGGCCTTCGGCGGGCGTGTTGCCCTCGATCACGCCGATGTCGGCGAGGCCTGCCTGCACCGCCTTCACCACCTCGGTGCTGGCCCGCTCCTGCAGGTCGATCTTCAGCACCGGGTGCAGCCGCAGGAAGGAGCCGATCTGCGCCGGCAGGAACTGCGCGATGGTCGACGCATTGGCCGTGATGCTGACCACGCCGGCCACGCCGTTCTGGAAGTCGTCGAGCTCGGCGCCCAGCCGGTCCATGGCCGAGAGCACGGCGCGCGCATGCAGCAGCAGCCCGTGGCCCGCCGAGGTGAGCGTGACGCCGCGTGCATGGCGCACCAGCAGCGGCAGCCGTGCGCGGGCCTCGAGGTCGGAGATGCGCTTGCTGGCCGCGGCCAGCGCGATGTGGCAGCGCTTGGCGCCTTCGCTGATGCTGCCGTGGTCCGCCACGGCCACGAACAGGCGCAGCGACTTCAGGTCTGCCGACATGCGCCCCCGTCGTTCAGGTTTTTCGAGGAGCCGATGTATCGCCCACGATGCGCTCGCTCGCCACGGCCGAGGTCAGGAACACCGCGGAACCGGCTTTGCCGGGCCGCAGGTATTGCCCCCTGCAAGGGGGTTGGCGAAGCGACACGAAGTGCGCGAAGCCTGGGGGTGAGCGTCATGACGCAACGAGGTGGTCGAAGAGCTCGCGCGCGGAGGCCGGCAGCTGCTCGCGGCTGCGCGCGATCAGCTTCAGCTCGCGCTCGGCCCAGGCGTCGCTGAGCGCCACGGTCGAGATGCGCATGGCCATCGAAAGCCGCTGCGCCGACGACGCCGGCAGCACTCCGACGCCCACGCCCGCCTCGATCATCAGGCAGATGGCCTCGAAGCTGCTGACCTGGATGCGCGGGTTGAAGCCGCGCCCCGCGAGCTCGGCCCTGCGCTGCAGGAAGCGGTGGATGGCGCTGCCGTGGTGCAGGCCCACGTGCTGCTCGTCGAGCGTGTCGGCAAAGGCCACCGATGGCACGCCCGCGAGGCGGTGCTTGGTCGGCACCACCAGCACGAGCTGGTTGCTGCCGAAGGGCTGCGCATCGAAGTCGCCCGTGTGCACGTCGCCCGCGAGGATGCCGATGTCGGCCTCGCCGTCAGCCACCGCGCGCACGATCTCCTCGCTGAGGTATTCGCGCAGGTCGACCTGCACGGCCGGATGCTGCGTGAGGAAGCCCGCCAGCTTCTGGGGCAGGTATTCGGTGATGGAGGTGGTGTTGGCGAACACCCGCACGTGGCCCTTGATGCCCTTGCCGAAGTCCTGCATGTCGCAGCGCAGGTGCTCCATCTGCTGCATCACGCGCTTGGCGTGATAGAGCACGGCCTGCCCCGCCGCCGTGAGGCTCACGCCCTGCGCGCTGCGGTGCAGCAGCTTGCCGCCCACGGCTTCTTCCATCTGCTTGATGCGCGTGGAGGCGGCGGCCAGCGAGATGCAGGCCTTCTCCGCGCCGCGCGTGAGGCTGTGCGCGTCCGCCACGTAGACGAACAGTTTCAGGTCGAACAGGTCGAAGTGCAGGTTCACCGGGCGCCGGTATCAAGGAGAAGGCGAAACGCTCATTGTCGGGCGAATGAGGCCGCTCGCCACCCTGTGCGGGTTTGTCCTCAGACCGGGTCCCAGCTGAACACGTCCGCCGAGCGGTCGAGATCGAAGAAGCTGGCGTGCATCGCCGGCATGGCGTGCTCGGCGATGCTCTGCGGCGTCCAGCCCTCGGAGCGGTGGATGGAGCGCACCGGGCGCGGCTGGCTGATGAGCGAAATCTCGTTGTTGCGCACCGAGAAGATCTGGCCGTTGACCGCAGCCGCGGCATCGCTCGCGAGGTAGACCGCCAGCGGCGCGACCTTGGCGGGCGTCATCTGCCTGATCTTGTCGACGCGGGCGCGCTGCTCGTCGGTGTCGGTGGGAATCGCGCCGATCATGCGGCTCCAGGCGAAGGGCGCGATGCAGTTGGAGCGCACGTTGAATTTCTGCATGTCCAGCGCGATCGACTTCGACAGCGCCACGATGCCGAGCTTGGCCGCCGCGTAGTTGGCCTGGCCGAAGTTGCCGATGAGACCCGAGGTGGAAGTCATGTGCACCAGCGCGCCCGACTCCTGCTCCTTGAAGTGCGTGGCGGCCGCGCGGCTCGTGAAGTACGCGCCGTACAGGTGCACCTTGAGCACCGAATCCCATTCGTCGACCGACATCTTGTGGAAGAAGCGGTCGCGCAGGATGCCCGCGTTGTTCACCACGGCGTCGATGCGCCCGAAGCTCTCGACTGCACATTCGACGATGCGCGCCGCGCTCGCGGCGTCGGCTACGCTGTCGGTGCTGGGCACGGCCTGCCCGCCGCCCGCGCGGATCTCGTCGACCACCTGCTGCGCGGGGCCGGCGCTGCCCCCGGCGCCATCAAGCGCCGCGCCGATGTCGTTGACCACCACCTTCGCACCATGCGCCGCCATCGCCAGCGCGATGTCGCGCCCGATGCCGCCGCCCGCGCCGGTGACGACGACCACTTTTCCTTCAACCATGCTTGCCTCTGCTTCGGATGTTCGTTCGCCCGCGGGGTCGCGGGCGAAATCCAGAATGCCACAGGGCGGGTTGGAGCGGGTTTCGGGTTTCCGAAGAGGGGCTTCGGGAACCCGTGCGGGAGATCGTCCGGTGGACTATGTCGCCCAACGCAGGGTTGGCCCGATGGCCGCCGCCGCAAGCTGCGTCATGGCCTCGTGCAGAGACTCATAAGCACCACTGCCTGAGCGGAACACTCCGCGTTCGGTCGTCGACCCGTACAGCACATAGAAAACGACCTGCTCGACGTCGTCTCTGACATGGGGTTCGTCTTCATGGTCTCCCGTTCCGAAGCGAACAGGCGAACGGACGATCCGGATATCGCACTCAATCTCTCCGTCATAGAGAAAGATGCCCTCCTTCACGATCTCCTGTCCGGAAAACAACATCGCGGGCAGCTCCCCGGCCTACTGCCGCGCCGTCCGGATGTTCGCCGGCAGCGCCTGCGGCCAGCTCGTGCGGAACGGGTTGATGTCCAGCCCGCCTCGCCGCGTGTAGCGCGCGTACACCGCGAGCTTGTTCGGCTTGCAGCGGGTCCAGATGTCCGTGAACATGCGCTCGGCGCAGGGTTCGTGGAACTCGTTGTGGTTGCGGAAACTGACGATGTACGCGAGCAGGCCGGCCTGGTCGATGGGCGGGCCGCTGTAGCGGATCTGCACGCTGCCCCAGTCGGGCTGGCCGGTGACGAGGCAGTTGCTCTTGAGCAGCCGGCTGGTGAGCGTTTCGTTGACGGGCGCCTGCGTGGCGTCGCTGCTCAGCAGCTCGGGCGTGGGCTGGTAGTGGCTGCACTCGATGTCGAGGCGGTCGAGGTCGAGCCCGTCGAGCTCGTGCACCGGCTCGCGGTCGAACATGTCGGGTGCGAGCAGCGTCACGCCGATGGTGGCCTGCTGGTCGCTGCCGCGCCATGCCGCCTCCGACAGGTCGGCGCGCAGGCGCTCGCGCACCGCGTCGACGCTCGCGAACTGGCTGTTGTTGAAGCTGTTGAGGTAGAGCTTGAAGCTCTTGCTCTCGATGATGTTGGGCGTCTCGCAGGGAATGGTGAAGTGCGCGATGGCCAGCTGCGGCTTGCCGCGCAGGTTGAGCCAGCTCACTTCGAAAGCGCTCCAGAGGTCGGCGCCGAAGAAGGGCAGCGCACCGGCCTTGATGCCCATGGCCTCGCGCTGCGTGGCGCGCGCGATGGGAAAGAGCAGCGTCGGGTCGTAGTGGTCGGCGTAGGCGGACGCGCGGCCCAGCTGGGACTGCTCGGGCGTGTTGGGATTCGTGGGGTTCGTGGAGTTCGGGTCGTGGCTCATGAGGATCTCGTGGCGGCATCCGCCGCGTGCGCGAACGGTGCGATGTGGCGGGCGACGATGTCGCACACCTCGGGCGGCAGGTCGTGGCCCATGCCGGGAACGGACACGAACTTCGAGCCCGGGATGCGCCGGGCCGTGTCTTCGCCGCAGGCGATGGGCACGAGCGCGTCGGCCTCGCCGTGCAGCACCAGCGTGGGCGACTGGATGCGCGGCAGCAGCGCGGGGCGCTCGTCGTCGGCGCCGATGGCGAGCATCTGCCGCATCAGGCCGGCCGGGTGATAGGAGCGGCGCATGCTGAAGACAAGCCGCTCGGAGAGCTCTTCGTCGGTCTGCGGATAGGCCGGGCTCTGGATGAGCCGCAGCAGCCGGATGCTGTGCGCGACCAGCGCGGCTTCGTCGCGGCCCATCGGCCGGCGCATGAGCATGGCCGCGACCTCGCGGCGCGGTCCGGGCAGGCCGCGCGCGCCGCTGGAGCTCATGATGCTCACGAGGCTGGCGGTGCGCTGCGGCGCGGAGGCCGCGATGCGCTGGGCGATCATGCCGCCCATGGAGGCGCCGACGATGTGGGCCCTTTCGATGCCCAGCTCGTCGAGCACGCCGAGCGAATCGAGGGCCATGTCCTGCAGCGTGTAGGCCGAGCGCACCTTCAGGCCGAGGCGGTGGCGGATGGTCTCCCACACGATGTTGCCCACGCCCGCGTGGTCGAAGCCCTGGCTCAGGCCGATGTCGCGGTTGTCGTGGCGCACCACGCGAAAGCCCGCGTCCACCAGTTGCTGCACGAAGGCCGTCGGCCACGCGACGAGCTGCATGCCCAGGCCCATGATGAGCAGGATGACGGGGCGGCCCTCGCCCCCGGTGTCGTCGACTTCGATCTGCAGCCCGTTGGCGGTGACTTTCATCCGGGAGCTGCCTGCTACTTGAACTCGCGCTCGCGAAGCCACTTGGTGGCGACCCACTTCTCTCCCGCCAGCACCGGCGCGCCGCCGTGCAGGGTGCGGGTGACGGGGTCGGGCCGGTCGTAGCTGAAGAACACGCCGCAGCCGCGCGCCGGGGCCACTTCGAGGCCCACGTCGGGGAAGGTGGTGGCGCCACCGCCCTCGGGCTCCTGCAGGTACATCACCAGCGTGGCGACGCGCTGGCCGCCGCGCTTGAGGATGGTGGGCGTGCCGGGCTCGTTGGGGTCGAAGTAGTCGTAGTGCGGACGGTACTGCGCGCCGGGTGCGTAGCGCAGTATCTGCAGACCCTCGCCGAATTCGAGCGGCCAGCGCAGCAGCGCTGCGATGCGCTGTTCGACGCGGGCGACGATCTCGTTCTCGCCGCGCTCGAAGAACATGCCGTCGCTGGTGCGGTCGACGTTGAGCACCTCGCCGCCGGTACGCGTCTCGACCGTGAGCGAGCGCGCAAGCCGCACGCGCGCGGCGGCGATCAGCCCTTCGCACTCCTCCGCCGACAGCAGGTTGCCGAAGACCACCACGCGCGGGTGCCGCATGGTCTGCAGCACCTGCACGCGGCGATCGCCCGCATCGAGGTACAGCGGCGCGCCGTCGAGGTCGGGCCCGGGCATCTTCGCCTGCACGGAGGGCAGCGCGACTTCCACGTTCGGGAAGCCGGCTTCGAGCTGGGCCAGCGCCACGTCGGCGGCGGCGTCGTGCCAGCCGGCCGCGCGCATGGAAGCGCGCAGCGCCGGCACCGAATGCCCGGCTGCGAGCTGGGCTACCAGCCACTCGCGCAGTTCCGGACTGATCGCTTGGGACATCTCAATACTCCTGCACGTTGCGGCACCCCCGCAACACATGAAAAAACCGCCACGCCCCCAATGCCAGGAACACCGCGGAACCGGCTTTGCCGGGCCGCCGGTGTTGCCCCCTGCAAGGGGGTTGGCGCAGCGACACGAAGTGCGCGAAGACTGGGGGTCAGTCCAACCTTCTCCTGAACACCAATCTGTCTGGTTTGGACACTTCAGCGTCGAAACCATAACCCTCGAGGTCGAACTTTTCCAGTGCCTTGGGCGTGGAGGCCTTGTGCTGCGCGGCCCAGCGCGCCATCAGGCCGCGGGCGCGCTTGGCGAAGAAGCTCACGATCTTGTAGCGGTCGCCCTTCCACTCCTCAAACACGCATTCGACCACACGGGCCTTGAGCACTTTCCGGTCCACCGACTTGAAGTACTCGTTCGATGCGACGTTGATCACCACCGGCGAGCTGTCGGCCGCGAGGCGCTGGTTCAGGTGCTCGGCGATGCGCGAGCCCCAGAAGGCGTAGAGATCCTTGCCGTGGCGGTTGGCCAGCTGGGTTCCCATCTCCAGGCGATAGGGCTGCAGCAGGTCGAGCGGGCGAAGCAGGCCGTAGAGGCCGCTGAGGATGCAGACGTGGTCCTGCGCCCAGGCCAGCTGGGTCTTGGTGAGGGTGCGGGCGTCGAGGCCACCGTAGACGTCGCCGTCGAAGGCGAAGGCCGCCTGGCGGGCGTTCTTCGGGCTGCTCTTGCTGGACCAGGCTTCGTAGCGGGCGACGTTCAGCGCCGCGAGCTTGTCCGACAGGCTCATGAGCTCGGAGATCTGCTGGGGCGACTTCTCGCGCAGCAGCTTGATGAGTTCGACCGAAGGGCCGCGGGGCGATTCGAAATGGGGCTGGGTGGCGGGGATTTCGGAGGGGACGGGGGTTTCGTAGTCGAGCGACTTCGCAGGGGAAAGCAGGAACAGCATGCCGGAATTATCAGTGGCGGCCATGACAGGGGCGGCCCCGGTAAAATCGCCGGCTACCTCCCTGTGTCCCCGACGGCCCCGAAGGGCCGTTCCTGCATTTCCCATGAGCGAACCCACCACCCCTTCCGCCCAGCCTGGTCTGGACAGCCTTTCCAAATCGTTCGAGCCCGCCGCCATCGAGGCGCACTGGGGCCCCGAATGGGAGAAGCGCGGCTACGCCAAGGCCGGCTTCCGCGGCACGCAGCAACCCAAGGAAGGCGCCGAGTCGTTCGCGATCCAGCTGCCGCCGCCCAACGTGACGGGCACGCTGCACATGGGCCATGCGTTCAACCAGACGATCATGGACAGCCTCGCGCGGTATCACCGCATGAAGGGCGACAACACGCTGTGGGTGCCCGGCACCGACCACGCCGGCATCGCGACGCAGATCGTGGTGGAGCGCCAGCTGCAGGAGCAGAAGGTCAGCCGCCACGACCTGGGCCGCAAGAACTTCGTGGCGCGCGTGTGGGAGTGGAAGGAGAAGTCGGGCAACACCATCACCCAGCAGATGCGCCGCATGGGCGACACGGTGGACTGGAGCCGCGAGTACTTCACCATGGACGACGACCTCTCCAAGGTCGTGACCCACACCTTCGTGAAGCTGTACGAAGAAGGCCTGATCTACCGCGGCAAGCGCCTGGGCAACTGGGACCCGGTGCTCAAGACCTCGGTGAGCGACCTCGAAGTCGAGAGCGAAGAGGAAGACGGCTCGCTCTGGCACATCGCCTATCCGCTGGAAGACGGCAGCGGCACGCTGACCGTGGCGACCACCCGGCCCGAAACCATGCTCGGCGACACGGCCGTGATGGTCCACCCCGAGGACGAGCGCTACAAGCACCTGATCGGCCAGCGCGTGAAGCTGCCGCTGGTGGACAGGCTGATCCCGATCATTGCCGACGACTACGTCGACAAGGAGTTCGGCACCGGCGTCGTGAAGGTCACGCCCGCGCACGACTACAACGACTACGCCGTCGGCCAGCGCCACAAGCTGGACATGATCGGCGTGCTCACGCTCGACGCCACCATCAACGACAACGCCCCCGAGAAGTACCGCGGCCTCGACCGCTTCGTGGCGCGCAAGGCCATCGTGGCCGACCTCGACGCGCTGGGCCTGCTGGTCGAGGTAAAGAAGCACAAGCTGATGGTGCCGCGCTGCGCGCGCTCGGGCGCCATCGTCGAGCCGATGCTCACCGACCAGTGGTACGTGGCCATGACGCGCCCCGGCGCGGACGGCCAGTCGATCGCGCAGAAGGCCATCGACGTGGTCAAGTCGGGCGAGGTGCGCTTCGTGCCCGAGAACTGGGTCAACACCTACAACCACTGGATGGAGAACATCCAGGACTGGACCATCTCGCGCCAGCTCTGGTGGGGCCACCAGATTCCCGCCTGGTACGACGAGGAAGGCAACGTGTACGTGGCGGAAGACGAAGCCGCCGCGCAGGCCAAGGCGCCCGGCAAGACGCTGACGCGCGACGAGGACGTGCTCGACACCTGGTATTCGTCGGCGCTGGTGCCCTTCTCGTCGCTGGGCTGGCCCGGGAAGACGCAGGACCTCGACCTGTACCTGCCCTCCACCGTGCTGGTGACCGGCTACGACATCATCTTCTTCTGGGTCGCCCGGATGATCATGATGACCAAGCACTTCATCGGCAAGGTGCCGTTCAAGCACGTGTACATCCACGGCCTGGTGCGCGACGCCCAGGGCAAGAAGATGAGCAAGTCGGAAGGCAACGTGCTCGACCCGGTGGACCTGATCGACGGCATCGAGCTGCCCGCGCTCCTGGACAAGCGCACACAGGGCCTGCGCAAGCCCGAGACGGCGCCGGCCGTTCGCAAGAACACGCAAAAAGAGTTTCCGGACGGCATTCCGGCCTTCGGCGCCGACGCGCTGCGCTTCACCTTCGCTTCGCTGGCCTCGCTGGGCCGAAGCATCAACTTCGACTCGAAGCGCTGCGAGGGCTATCGCAACTTCTGCAACAAGCTGTGGAACGCCACGCGCTTCGTGCTGATGAACTGCGAGGGCCAGGACTGCGGCCTGCTGGAGCACAGCAAGGAAGAGTGCCAGGTCGGCGGCAAGGCCCACGGCTACCTGAAGTTCAGCCGCGCCGACTACTGGATCGTGTCGAAGCTGCAGCGCGTGGAGGCCGAGGTGGCCCAGGGCTTCGAGGAATACCGCCTCGACAACGTGGCCACCGCGATCTACCAGTTCGCCTGGGACGAGTTCTGCGACTGGTACCTCGAAATCGCCAAGGTGCAGATCCAGACCGGCGACGACGCGCAGAAGCGCGCCACGCGCCGCACGCTCATCCGCGTGCTCGAAACCCTGCTGCGCCTCGCGCACCCGGTGATTCCGTTCATCACCGAAGAGCTGTGGCAGAAGGTGTCGAAGGTTGCAGGACGTGAGGGCGAGTCGATCATGATCGCCGCGTATCCGAAGAGCCAGCCCGAGAAGATCGACGAGGCGGCCGAAGCGTACGTCGCACGGCTGAAGGCGCTGGTGGATGCGTGCCGGACGCTGCGCGGCGAGATGAACGTGTCGCCGGCCACGCGCCTGCCGCTGTACGCGGTGGCCGACGATGCCGAAGGCGCGGCCTTCCTGCGCGAATCGGCGCCGGTGCTGCAGGCGCTCGCCAAGCTCAAGGAAGTGAAGGTCTTCGACGACGAGGCCTCGTGGTCGGCTGCAGCCGAAGCCGCGCCCGTGGCCGTGGTTGGCGCGGCGCGCCTGTGCCTGCACATGGAAATCGACAAGGCCGCGGAGAAGCTTCGCATCGGCAAGGAAGTGGCGCGCGTCGAAGGCGAGATCGCCAAAGTGCACTCGAAATTGGGTAACGAAGCGTTCGTCGCGAAGGCCCCGCCGGCCGTGATCGAGCAGGAACGTAAACGTCTTACTGACTTCACGGCCACTCTGGAGCGCCTGCGCGACCAGCTTGTACGCCTCGGCTGACAGACTCCGGGTTTCGAAGGCGTTTAGGATGCTTGGAGCGGCTGCGCGCCGTTTCGCATCCTGCCATCCCCCTCTTTGACGAAAGACGCTGAACCGCCCATGTCCACATCCGCGACCCGCATCCGCAAGGCCGTATTTCCCGTTGCAGGCTTCGGCACCCGCTTCCTGCCGGCCACGAAGGCGCAACCCAAGGAAATGCTGCCCGTGGTCGACAAGCCGCTGATCCAGTACGCCGTCGAGGAAGCGTACGCAGCCGGCATCCGCGACATGATCTTCGTGACCGGCCGCAACAAGCGCGCGATCGAAGACCACTACGACACCGCCTACGAACTCGAGAGCCAGCTCGAGGCCAGCGGCAAGACCGCGCTGCTCAACATCGCGCGCTCGGTCATGCCCGACGACATGACCTGCTCGTATGTGCGCCAGCCGCGCATGCTGGGCCTGGGCCACGCGGTGCTGTGCGCCGAGCACCTGGTCGGCAACGAACCCTTCGCCGTGCTGCTGGCGGACGACCTGATGGTCGGCCCCGACGGCGGCCAGCCCGTGCTGGCGCAGATGACCGAAGCCTTCGGCCGCCTCGGCGGCTCGCTGCTGGCGGTGCAGGAAGTTCCGCTCGAACACGTCAAGCGCTACGGCATCGTGGCCGGCGACAAGGTCGAGGAAGGCCTGGTGAAGGTCAGCCGCATGATCGAGAAGCCGAAGCCCGAAGAGGCTCCCTCGCGCCTGGGCGTGGCCGGCCGCTATATCCTCACGCCGGGCGTGTTCGACGAGATCCGCAACCAGCCCAAGGGCGCGGGCGGCGAGATCCAGCTGACCGACGGCATCGCGGCGCTGATGAAGAAGGAATCGGTCTACGCCTACTCGTACAAGGGCATCCGCTACGACTGCGGCAGCAAGGAAGGCTTCCTGCAGGCGTCGGTGGAACTGGCGCTGGCGCACCCCGAAGTGGGCGCGGATTTCCGCGAGTACCTCAAGAGCCTGAAGCTGTAATCCGCAGCTTCGAGCACACGCAGAAAGGGCCGCAGCAGCGGCCCTTTTTTCTTCTCGGCTCGTCGCGCTCAGCGGCGCTTGAGCACATGGATGAAGTCGGTGCCGACGGTTTCCTGCTCCATCAGCTCATTGCCCGTCTGGCGCGCGAAAGCCTGGAAGTCGCGGATCGATCCGGGGTCGGTCGACACCACCTTCAGCAGCTGGCCGCTCGTCATCTCGTTGAGGGACTTCTTCGCCTTGAGGATGGGCAGCGGACAGTTCAGCCCGCGCGTGTCGAGCTCGCGATCAGCTTGCATTGCCAGGCTCCGGGGGCAGGTTGAGGCCGCGGCGGCGCTCCTCGTTCTCGGCGGCGGTGAAGAACACCGGCTCGTGCCCGCGCGTGCGCAGCCAGTCGGCCAGCGCATAGCCGGTGCCGGCTGGCCAGCACTTGAGATCGGGCAGGTCGTAGAGCCGGTAGTCAACCAGCTCGGGCGAGAGCTTCACCTCGCCATCGGCCACCACGTGGTAGGCGATGATGACCTGGTTCATGCGCTGGAAGTCGTAGGCGCCCACGATCTTCGTGGCGCTCACGTCGAGATTGGTCTCTTCCTTCACCTCGCGCGCGATGCCCTCCTCGGGCGTCTCGCCGGCCTCCATGAAGCCGGTGATGAGCGCGAACATCTTGCCGGGCCAAGCGGCATTTCGCGCCAGCAGCACCTGGCCACGGTATTCGACGATGGCCGCGAGCACGGGCGTCGGATTATTCCAGTGCGTGTGGCCGCAGTTGGGGCAGCGCAGCCGCTCCTTGGGGCCGCCGTCTTCCATCAGGGCGATCCACTCGAGCGGCGTGGCACAGACCTGGCAGAACTTGGGGTGGGGCATGGGGGTCTCTTTTCTTTCTTCTTTGGCGCCTGCTCGCGTTGGGCAGGCGCCGGTTCGGTCGCAGCCTAAGCCGGGAAGACGCCGGTGGAGAGGTATCGGTCGCCGCGGTCGCAGACCACGAAGACGATGGTCGCGTTCTCCACCGTCTTCGACACTTCGAGCGCGGCCCACAGCGCGCCCGCGGCAGAGATGCCGCCGAAGATGCCCTCCTCGCGCGCGAGGCGGCGGCACATCTCCTCGGCATCGCTCTGGCTCACGCTGATTTCCTCGTCGACACGGCTGGGATCGAAGATTTTCGGCAAGTACTCGGCGGGCCACTTGCGGATGCCCGGTATGCGCGAGCCTTCGGCCGGCTGCGCGCCGATGATGCGGATGGCAGGGTTTTTCTCTTTCAGGAAGCGCGAGACGCCGGTGATGGTGCCGGTGGTGCCCATCGCGCTCACGAAGTGCGTGACCTTGCCCTTGGTGTCGGCCCAGATCTCGGGGCCGGTGGTCTCGTAGTGGATGCGCGGGTTGTCGGGGTTGGCGAACTGGTCGAGCACGCGGCCCTTGCCCTGGGCCACCATCTGCTCGGCGAGGTCGCGGGCGTATTCCATGCCGCCGCTCTTGGGCGTGAGCACGAGCTCGGCGCCGAAGGCCTTCATGGTCTGCGCACGTTCGACCGAAAGGTCCTCCGGCATGATGAGCACCATGCGGTAGCCCTTGATGGCCGCGGCCATCGCGAGCGCGATGCCGGTGTTGCCGGAGGTGGCTTCGATGAGCGTGTCGCCGGGCTTGATCTCGCCGCGCTCCTCGGCACGCCGGATCATCGAGAGGGCCGGCCGGTCTTTCACCGAACCGGCGGGGTTGTTGCCTTCGAGCTTGCCGAGAATCACGTTGCCGCGCCTGGCGTTTTCTGCTGCATTGATGCGTTGCAGCGCGACCAGAGGGGTCTTGCCGATGGCGTCTTCGATCGTCGGATAGTTCATGCCAGCCACTGTGCCATAATTTTGGGCTTCGTTCAGAACCCTGCCCGGGTGGTGAAATTGGTAGACGCAGGGGACTCAAAATCCCCCGCCGCAAGGCGTGCCGGTTCGATTCCGGCCCCGGGCACCAGGCTTGGCTCTCCCCCAGGCTTCGCGCACTTCGTGTCGCTGCGCCAACCCCCTTCCGGGGGCGACACTGGTGGCCCGGCAAAACTTGGCTCTCCCCCAGGCTTCGCGCACTTCGTGTCGCTGCGCCAACCCCCTTCCGGGGGCGACACCGGTGGCCCGGCGAAGCCGGTTCCACGGTGTCCCTGGAATTGGGCCCTCCCCTGCCCTAACTCGATTCGGTCTTTTCTTGCAGGCCGGTGTGCACCGTCGGGTGCGACAGGCGCACCCTCAGTTCACGCTTCAGCCTGGAGTTGTCCAGCCGTCGCGATTCACCCATGAAGCTCAGCAGCTGCAGCGGCAGTTGCCGTTCGGCTTCGCCTCGGGCCACGCGGGGCGGGCGGGGCATGCCGTAGATATCGGCGGCGAGATCGATGTAGTCGCCCATGCGCAGCTCGGTGTCGTCCGCGGCGTGCACCACGCGCTGCGGCTTGCCACGGTAGAGCGCGGCGATGCAGGCGCGGGCGAGGTCGTCGGCGTGAATGTGGCTGGTGTAGACGTCGTCCTCCTGCCGCAGCACGGGCGTGCCGCGCTGCAGGCGGGCGCGGGGGGTGCCGTTCTCGCGGTCGGGAGCATAGATGCCCGGGATGCGCAGGATGCTGGCGCGCACGCCGGCGCTGCGGCCGAGCCAGCGCACGGCGCGTTCGGCGTCGACGCGGCGGTGGGAACGTGGGGTGTCGGGCCGCACGGCGCGGGTTTCGTCGATGCGGGCGCCGCCGCAGTCGCCGTAGACGCCGCTGGTGGAGCCGTAGACGAAGGCCGAGGGCAAGGACCGCAGCCGCAGGGCCCGCGCCAGCATGGTGGTGCGCTGGTCGCGCCACCAAGCGAGGCCGCCGTCACGCGCGGGGGGCGCGAGGTGCAGCACGCGGGTGGCGATGCCGGCGAGCCGGCGCAGGGTGGCCGGATCGTCCAGGTTGCCCACCAGGGGGCGTATTCCGGCGGTGCGCAGGACGCCCACGCGGTCGGCCGATGAAGTGAGCGCCACCAGCTGCATGCGCCCGCGCAGGTCGCGCGCCACGCGCTGGCCGACGTCGCCGCAACCGACGATCAGCAGGCGTTCTCGCCGGAACCGCGCTGGCAGCGCGCCGGAGGGGCTATTGATTGAAGGCAAAATCCTGTTCCCGTCTTCCCAATTCAGTTCCAGCTCCCCCGGCCGCCAACGGCCCGGAGGGAGCGTTACCCCTCGAAGAATACCGATGACAGCCACAGCGCCGCACGAAGCGGGCTTTTCCATCACCGTCGAGCCCAGCGGGCGCCATTTCACGGTCCAGGGCGACGAAACCATCCTGGCCGCGGGCATCCGCCAGGGAATCGGCCTGCCCTACGGCTGCAAGGACGGCGCCTGCGGCTCGTGCAAGTGCAAAAAGCTCTCGGGCGAAGTCACGCTGGGCCCGCACCAGAGCAAGGCGCTGAGCGCCGAGGAGCAGCTGGCCGGCTACGTGCTCACCTGCTGCGCCCATCCCACGAGCGACGTGGTGCTCGAATCGCGCCAGGTCACCGAGGCCGGCGCGCTGCCGATCCGCAAGATGCCGGTGCGGGTGATGGCCCTCACGCGCCAGTCGCACGACGTGATGCTGGTGCGCCTGCAGCTGCCGGCCGGCGAGCCGCTGCAGTTCTACGCGGGCCAGTACGTCGAATTCATCCTGCGCGACGGCGCGCGCCGCAGCTACTCGATGGCCAATGCTCCGCACACGCTGGCGCAACCCGGCACGGGCATCGAACTGCACCTGCGGCACCTGCCCGGCGGCAAGTTCACCGACCATGTGTTCGGCGCAATGAAGGAAAAGGAGATCCTGCGCATCGAAGGCCCCTTCGGCAGCTTCTTCCTGCGCGAGGACTCCGACAAGCCGATGATCCTGCTGGCCTCCGGCACGGGCTTCGCGCCCATCAAGGCGCTGCTGGAGCACATGCAGTTCAAGGGCATCGACCGCGCCGCCACGCTGTACTGGGGCGGCCGCCGGCCCGAAGACCTGTACATGGACGGCTGGCTGCGCGAGCAGATGGCGCAGATGCCCAACCTGCGCTACGTGCCGGTGGTCTCCAACGCCACGCCCGAGGACAACTGGACCGGCCGCACCGGCTTCGTCCACAAGGCCGTGCTCGAAGACTTCGCCGACCTGTCGGGCCATCAGGTGTATGCCTGCGGCGCGCCCATCGTGGTCGACTCGGCCAAGCGTGACTACGTTGCGCTGGCGGGGCTGCCCGAAGAAGAGTTCTACGCCGACGCGTTCACCACCGAGGCGGACAAGGCGCTCCCCTGATTTTTCCGATCCACTGCGATACCCCAAGAACAAGATGAAGACGAGACACTTCCTTTTCACCCTCCTCGCAAGCGCCACCGCCCTCATGAGCACCGGCCAGGCCCTGGCGCAGCAATCGCAGCGCCCCATCCGCCTGATCGTTCCCTACGCGGCGGGCGGGCCGATCGACAACACGGCGCGCATCCTGGCCGAGCGCGTGAAGGACACGCTGGGCACGGTCATCATCGACAACAAGCCCGGCGCGGGCGGCAACATCGGCGCCGACGCGGTGGCGAAGGCGCCGGCCGACGGACTGACGATCGGCATCGCGGCCACCGCCACCAACGCGGTGAACCCGTGGCTCTACAGCAGGATGCCGTTCAACGCCGCGACCGACTTCGCGCCGGTCACGCAGATGGTCCGCGTGCCCAACGTGCTGGTGATGAACGCCGACACCGCCAAGCGCCTGAACATCAACAGCGTGGCCGACCTGATCCGCTACGCCAAGGCCAACCCCGCCAAGCTCAACTACGGCAGCGGCGGCAACGGCAGCGCAGGGCACCTCGCGGGCGAGCTGTTCAAGAAAGAGGCCGGTATCTTCGCGCTGCACATTCCGTACAACGGCGGCAACCCGGCGCAGCTGGCGCTGATCTCGGGCCAGGTCGACTTCAACTTCGACAACCTCGCCACCGCCGCGCCGAACATCCGCTCGGGCAAGCTGAAAGCGCTCGCTGTGACGACGCTGCAGCGCAGCAGTTCGCTGCCCGAGGTGCCGCCCGTGGCCGACACGCTCAAGGGCTTCTCCATCGACACATGGTGGGGCCTGGTCGCACCGGCCGGCACGCCGCACGACGTGGTCGTGAAGCTCAACCAGGCCTTCGTGGCGGCACTGAATGCGCCCGAAACGAAGACCCGCTTCGCCTCGCTGCTGGCCGAGCCGGTGGGCAGCTCGCCCGAGCAATTCGGCGCCTTCATGAAGAGCGAGCTCGCCAAGTACGAGAAGGTCGTCAAGGCCACCGGCGCGAAGGTGGACTGACGAGGTCCTCGGGCAAGGCTTCCTCGCGGCGCAACGCCACCGAGGAGGCATCGCCCGAATAGCTGCGCAGCCCCGCGAGGTCGAGCACCTCGACACCGCCATGCTCCACGCGCAGCAGGCCGTCGCGCTGCAGGGCGTGCAGCGCGCGGTTGGCGCGCTGCCGCGACACCGCCGACAGCAGGCCGATCTCGTCCTGGCTCAGCCGCACGAAGCGATCGGCACGCGGATACAGGATCGGATCGAACAGGCTCGCAAGGCAGCGCGCCACGCGCGCGTCCGGGCCCAGCAGGCGGTCGAACTCCATGAGCCCGATGAACAGGCTCAGCCGCGCATTGATGTGTAACAACAGAAACCGATTGAATTCGATGTTCGAGGCCAAGAGGCGCTCGAAGCTGTGCTTCGGGATGCAGGCGACGCGGGTGGGCCGCAGCGCCACGCCGTCGTAGCGCCAGGGGCCGGGTGTGAGCAGGGAGCCCTCGCCGCTCCAGCCTCCGGCAGTGACGCCAGTGAAGGTGGAAACGCGGCCGTCAGGCAGCGACACGGACATCTTGAGCAGGCCGTCCATCACGCCGACCCAGTGATCGGCGGGCTCGCCGCGCCGCACGACGAAACCTCCGGCAGGAACGGTGCGCTCATGGGATTCCTGCACGACCCGGTCGAGCTCCTCGCTCGTGAGGGCTCGCGCCCACAGGCTCTCGCGGAGCATGTTCTCCAGCGCGCTCGTCGACATCGTCGGGTCTCCTCCCAGGACACGGCCGGCCCGTCGCGCGAGCCGGTCCATCGCGGGCCGTAAGAAATGTCGTTCCAACGACATCCTCGGCGCGGCCATGATGCCACAGTCGTTCGCGTTCGCCACCACAACAAGGAGACAACGATGAAGCGATCGAACGAGAGGCCGCGCCCCTCGCGCACGCCGGACGACGACGATTCGCCGGGCCTGCGACGGCGCGAGGTGCTGGGCTATGCGACGGCCGCGCCGCTGCTGTCGGCGACCGCCGGCCTGGGCAGCCTCACCGCATCCTCCCGGGCAGTCGCAGCGCTGCTGCCGATGACGCCGCCCGACACCACCGACCTGATCGACATCGGCGATGCGGTGACCGTGACTTCGCTGCCGACCATGCCCCTCGTGAAGGTGACGAACGCCGAGAACGGCCGCGTGCGGCTCGCGCTGCCGCGGCTGGAGGTGGGCCAGGGCATCGCCACGGCCACCGCGATGATGCTGGCCGACAAGCTGCGCCTGCCGCTGAGCGCGATCGAGGTGACCTCGGCAGACGCCAGCCCCGAGCTGATCTGGAACCAGCTCACCGGCGGTTCGTCGAGCGTGCGCTCGCTGCATGCCGGGATGCCGCTGCTGGGCGGCCTGGGCGGCGTGCTCTCGGGCTCCACGCCATCGGTGGTCGGGCAGCGCGTCACGCGGCTCGACGCGCTCGACATCGTCACCGGGCGCAAGAAGTTCACGCTCGACCAGGCCGTGCCCGGCGCCATGCCGACGATGGTGCGGCGCCCGCCGACCATCAACGGCAAGTTCGTGAGCATCAACAACATGAACACGGTGATGGCCATGCCGGGGGTGATCGGCGTGGTGCCGATTCCATCGACCAACGGCATCACGCCGACGCCGCCCGGCGTGGCCGTGATGGCCGAGACCTTCGGGCAGGCATGGGCCGCGGTGAACGCGCTCGACGTGACCTGGGCCGCCGGCCCGATCGACGGCGAGTCGAACGCCACCCTCATGCGCAAGCTGAAGTCGGCGCTGCTTCCGTTCGCGCTGCCGCCGCTGGGTGCGCTGACCGTGGAGGGCGAATTCGAGTTCGCGCCGGTCTCGCACTGCCCGATGGAAGTGGAATGCGCAATTGCCGACGTGCGCCCGGACCGGGCCGAAATCTGGGCCGGGCTGCAGAGCCCCATCGTCACCCAGCAGGCGGTGGCGGCCGAACTCGGCCTGCCGTTGAACAAGGTGACCGTGCATGTGGTGCCTTCGGGCGGCTCCTTCGGACGGCGCCTCTTCTGGGACCCGGTGCTGCAGGCGATCCAGGTATCGAAGGCGCTCGGGCGACCCTGCCGCCTGATGTACCACCGCACCGACGACATGCGCCACACGCGCATGCGCCCGCCGATGTTCCACAAGGCGCGCGCGACGATGCTGTTGGGCCAGGTGATCGCCTTCGAGCAGCGCATCGCCGGCGTGCGGCTCGACACGCGCCACGGCTTCGGCAACATGCTGGAGGCCGCGGCCATCGCGCTGCCCAACGCCTTTCCGCAGACGGTGGGCAACTTCGCGATCGAGCAGATCATGTTCAAGACCATGGTCTCCTCGCCCTACAACTTCGGCGTGACGACCAAGCTGCTGACGCCGGTGCCGATCGACATGAACACCTGCTCGTACCGCTCGGTGCACATCCAGCCCTCGCGGCTTGTGGAGGAGATCCTGGTCGACGAGATGGCCAGGGCGGCGGGCAAGGACCCGGTCGCCTTCCGGCTCGAATACCTGCGCCTGCCGCGCGCCCGCGCGGTGCTCAAGGCAGTGGCCGAGGCGGCGCAGTGGGGCAAGGCGATGCCCGCGGGCTTCGCGCAGGGCGTGGGCGTGCACCAGGAAACGAAGTCGTTCACGGCCTGCATCGTCGAGATCGACGCCCGGGTGCCGTCGGCTGCGAAGGTGGTTCGCGCCACCATCGCGATCGACGTGGGCACGCCGATCAACCCCTCGGGCATCGAGGCGCAGCTGCAGGGGGGCCTGTGCGAATCGATCGCGCTGGTGCTCAGCGCCGGGCTGCACATCCAGAACGGGCTGCCACTGGAAGGCAGCTATTCGCAGTACCACTTCTCGCGCATGAAGAACTACCCGAAGGACGTGAAGATCATCATCATGCCGCCCAGCGCCGAGGCCATCGGCGGCCTGGGCGAGGTCGGCCTGTCGGCCAGCTCCGGCGCCATCGCCAACGCGTACGCACGCGCCACCGGCACCAAGCCGCGCAGCTTCCCGCTGAACTTCCCGGTCGACTTCACGCCGATCCCGCCGGGCAAGCTGCCCACGCCCGTCAACGTCCAGATCCCGACCTGAGGAGACTCCCCATGCCCGTGCAATCTTTCAAGGTGAACGGCCAGAACGTCGACGTCGACGCGCCCGACGACATGGCCCTGCTCTGGGTGCTGCGCGACAAGCTCGGCATCACCGGGCCGAAGTACGGCTGCGGCATCAACGTGTGCAAGGCCTGCACCTGCCACGTCGACGGAAAGGCGGTAACGGTGTGCTCGGTGCGCGTGTCCGACGTGCGCGGCCGGCAGGTGACGACCATCGAGGGGCTGGCCAACGGCAACACGCTGCATCCGGTGCAGCAGGCCTGGCTGAACCTCGACGTGCCGCAGTGCGGCTTCTGCCAGCCGGGGCAGATCATGGCCGCGGTGGACCTGCTGCGCCGCACGCGCAACCCGACGGACGCCGACATCGACGCCATCGAGAACGTGTGCCGCTGCGGCACCTACGGGCGCATCCGCGAGGCGATCAAGGCCGCCGCGGCGATGATGTAGCCGGCCGAAAAAAGAAAAAAGGCGGTGAGTACCGCCTTTGACTTTGCCTGCGGCTGCGCCCGAGCCAGTGGCTCCGGCGACCGAAACGCCTGCCTACTCGCCCAGGTACGCGGCCCGCACGCGCGGGTCGCTCAGCAGGCCCTTGGCATCGCCGCTCATGGTGATGAGCCCGGACTCCATCACGTAGCCGCGGTCGGCCAGCTGCAGCGCGCGGTTGGCGTTCTGCTCCACCAGCAGGATGGTCACGCCCTGCGAGGCCACGGTCTGCACCACCTCGAAGATCTTGTCGCACATGATGGGCGACAGGCCCATGGTGGGCTCGTCCAGCAGCAGCACCTTGGGGCGCGCCATGAGCGCGCGGCCCATGGCCAGCATCTGCTGCTCGCCGCCCGACATGGTGCCGGCCAGCTGGTCCTTGCGCTCGCGCAGGCGCGGGAAGGTGACGAACACGCGCTCCATGTCGCTCGCGATGCCGGCCTTGTCCTTGCGGATGTAGGCGCCGATCTGCAGGTTCTCGGTGATGGTCATGCGCGTGAACACGCCGCGGCCTTCCGGCACCATCACAAGGCCTTCTTCCACCAGGTCCCATGCGCCGCGGCCCTTGATGCTGCGGCCCAGGAACTCGATGTGGCCGGCGCCCGAGGGCAGCGTGCCGGTGATGGCCTTCATGGTGGTGGTCTTGCCGGCGCCGTTGGAACCGATCAGCGAGACCAGCTCGCCCTCGCGCACCTCGAAGTCCACGCCCTTGACGGCCTGGATGCCGCCGTAGCCGACCTTCAGGCCACTGACTTTCAGCAGGGTCTTGCCGGCGGTCCTGGCTTGCGCGGTGCCGGCGGCGGTGTCTTGTTCGCTCATCGTTGCTGTCGTCATCTCAGTGTCCTCCGGTGCCGAGGTAGGCCTCGATCACCTTCTCGTTCTTCTGCACCTCCATCGGAGTGCCCTCGGCGATCTGCTTGCCGTAGTCCAGCACGGTCACGCGGTCGCACAGGCCCATGATGAGCTTGACGTCGTGCTCGATGATCAGGATGGTGCGGTTGTCGCGGCGGATGCGGTCGATCAGCTCGCGCAGCGCCACCTTCTCAGTGGAGTTCATGCCGGCCGCCGGCTCGTCGAGCGCGATGAGCTGCGGGTCGGTGGCCAGCGCGCGTGCGATCTCGAGGCGGCGCTGGTCGCCGTACGACAGCGTGCGCGCCTTGTAGTCGGCGAACTTGCCGATGCCCACGTAGTCGAGCAGTTCGTGCGCCCGGTCCGCAATGGCCTTTTCCTCGGCCTTGAAGCCGCCGGTGCGGAACATCGCGCCGAGCACGCCCGAATGGGTACGGATGTGGCGCCCGACCATCACGTTCTCCAGCGCCGTCATTTCGGCGAAGAGTCGGATGTTCTGGAAGGTGCGCGCGATGCCGGCCTTGGCCACTTCGTGCACGGCCGTCGGCTGGTAGGGCTTGCCTGCGAGCTCGAAGGTGCCGCTGTCGGGCGTGTACAGGCCGGTGATCACGTTGAAGAACGTGGTCTTGCCGGCACCGTTGGGGCCGATCAGTCCGTAGACCTGGCCGCGCTTGATGGTGATGCCCACGTCGGACAGGGCCTGCAGCCCGCCGAAGCGCTTGGAGATGCCCCGGACGTCGAGGATGGTGTCAGTCGTCATGTTGATTCTTCCTCGCGCGTTCAGGGATTGATCGACATGGGACGGGAAGCCGCGCCCGGCAGTTCGTCTGCGGGCGTGTCGACGCCCGGCGCGTGGGTCTGCAGCGAGCCGGGGGCGACCGCGGCGTGGGTCGGGTCGACGGGCACGCCGCCCTTCTTCGTCAGCGACTTGCCGTGCTCCGGCGAGGGCCACAGGCCGCGCGGGCGCACCAGCATGATGACGATCATGGCCAGCGCGATGAACAGCTGGCGCAGAATGGAAGCGTCGAGGCGGCCGTCGGTCAGCGACTGCAGCGGGCCGGCCACGTAGCGCAGCACTTCGGGCAGCGCGGCCAGCAGGATGGCGCCCAGGATCACGCCGGGCAGGTGGCCGATGCCGCCGAGCACGACCATGGCCACGATCATCACCGACTCCATCAGGCTGAAGGACTCGGGCGACACGAAGCCCTGGAAGGCAGCGAACATCGCGCCGGAGACGCCGCCGAAGCTCGCGCCCATGCCGAAGGCCAGCAGCTTCATGTTGCGGGTGTTGATGCCCATGGCCTTGGCGGCGATCTCGTCCTCGCGGATGGCCATCCAGGCGCGGCCGATGCGCGAGAGCTGCAGGCGGTGCGAGATGAGGATGGTGACCAGCACCAGCGCCAGGAACAGGTAATAGTAGAGCGTGACCGAGGAGATGGTGAAGCCGTCGAACTTCAGCGCCTTGCCCAGGTCGAGCCCCCAGAACTTGATCGAGTCGATCGAGGTGATGCCCTTGGGACCATTGGTGATGTTCACCGGCTGGTCGAGGTTGTTCAGGAACACGCGGATGATTTCGCCGAAGCCGAGCGTCACGATGGCGAGGTAGTCGCCGCGCAGCTTGAGCGTGGGCGCCCCCAGCAGCACGCCGAGCACCGCCGCCAGCACGAAGGCCAGCGGTATCACGATCAGCAGCGAGGTGTGCATGCCGTTCGGGAAGGTGATCTTGAACCACTCGAAGGTCTCGGACAGGTGCGACGACCCCATCAGCGCGAAGAGGTAGGCACCCACCGCGAAGAAGGCCACGTAGCCCAGGTCGAGCAGGCCGGCATAGCCGACCACGATGTTCAGGCCCAGGGCCAGCAGCACGTAGAGCAGTGCGATGTCGGCGATGCGCACCCAGGCGTTGCCTTGCATCTGCAGCAGCAGCGGCAGCGCGAGCACGGCGATGGCGCCGATGACGTAGAGGGCGAGGTTCTTGCTGTTCTTCATGATGGCAAGCTCCTCAGGCGCGGTCGGCCACGCGTTCGCCCAGCAGGCCCGAAGGACGCAGCGTGAGCATGGCGATCAGCACGATGAACGCGAAGATGTCGCTGTAGTTGCTGCCCAGCACCCCGCCGGTCAGCGTTCCGATGTAGCCCGAGCCAATAGCCTCGATGAGGCCCAGCAGGATGCCGCCGACCACCGCGCCGGCCAGGTTGCCGATGCCGCCGAACACGGCCGCCGTGAAGGCCTTCAGGCCGGGCAGGAAGCCCATGGCGTGCTGCGCGATGCCGTAGTTGGAGGCGTACATCACGCCGGCGATCGCCGCGAGCACCGCGCCGATGATGAAGGTGGCCGAGATGACCATGTCGGGGCGGATGCCCATGAGCGCGGCGACGCGCGGGTTCTCGGCAGTGGCGCGCATCGCGCGGCCGAGCTTGGTGTAGTTGACCAGCCACATGAGTACCACGAGCGAGAACGCCGTGACGCTGAGGATCATGACCTGGGTGGGCGAGATGACCGCGCCGCCGAGGTGGATGGGATCGGAAGGCAGGAGCGTGGGATAAGCCTTGTTGGTCGGCTTCCAGATGATCATCGCCAGCGTCTGCAGCAGGATCGACATGCCGATGGCGGTGATGAGCGGCGCGAGCTTGGGGCTGTTGCGCAGCGGCCGGTAGGCCACTTTCTCGATCACGAAGTTCAGGGTTGCCGCGACGACGCAGGCAATGATCAGCGCGATGAAGAGGATCAGCCATCCCGGTGTGTTGGGCATGCCGTCCTTCATGAGTCCGATGATGGTCCAGCTCGTGAGCGCCCCCACCATCAGCACTTCACCGTGCGCAAAGTTGATCAGATTGATGATGCCGTACACCATTGTGTAGCCTAGGGCTATCAAGGCGTACATGCTGCCGAGAACCAGACCGTTGATGATCTGCTGCAGCAAAATGTCCATAACGCGATTTCCTATGTGTTGCACCGTTGGGGTGCCATTCACCCACCGGGTCACCGGTTTGGCGCCCCTGGCTTGACAAGCAAAAAACCAGCCAACATGTGTCGCCGGCGGATTTGTGGGCGGGATTGTAGTCACGCACCAGCGCCGATTCGGTGCGCGCGGACCGGGGTTTACCCGCTCACGTCATGCTGTATGCGCGTGGGGTCATGCACGCTTCGCGCACATGGTGCAACAGGGTATAGACGGCTGTATCAGCCCTTGGCTTCGTCGTTCCGGCGGCGAAGGTCGCGCAGCTTTTCCGCGATGCGGATTTCGAGTCCACGCTCCACCGGTTCGTAGAAGACCTGGCCTTCCAGGCCGTCGGGAAGGTAGCGTTCGCCGGCGGCGAAACCGCCCTCCTCGTCGTGCGCATAGCGGTAGCCCTTGCCGTAGTCGAGCTGCTTCATGAGCTTGGTCGGCGCATTGCGCAGGTGCATGGGCACCGGGCGCGTGGTGTCGGTCTTCACGAGGGCGCGTACCGCGTTGTAGGCCTTGTAGACGGCGTTCGACTTGGGCGCGATCGCGAGGTAGACCACGCACTCGGCCAGCGCCAGCTCGCCTTCCGGGGTACCCAGCCGTTCGTACACCTCGGCGGCGTCGAGCGCCAGGCGCAGCGCGCGCGGATCGGCCAGGCCGATGTCTTCGCTGGCCATGCGCACCAGGCGGCGCGCCATGTAGCGCGGATCGGCCCCTCCGTCGAGCATGCGCACGAACCAGTAGAGCGCGGCATCGGGGTCGCTGCCGCGCACCGACTTGTGCAGCGCACTGATGGTGTCGTAGAACTGTTCGCCGCCCTTGTCGTAACGGCGCATGCGTTCGCCGAGCACGCGAAGCAGCCATTCGTCGGTGATGTGGTCGAGCTTCTCGGCGCGCGCGGCGACCGCAAGGGTTTCGAGCGTGTTGAGCAGCCGGCGGGCATCGCCGTCGGCATAGGCCACGAGGCGGTCGACCGCGGCGTCGTCGATGGCGGGCACGGCCTGTATCGCATGCGCGCGCGCAACAATCTGCTTGAGGTTGCCTTCGTCGAGCGACTGCAGCACGTAGACGGCCGCGCGCGACAGCAGCGCCGAATTGACCTCGAACGAGGGGTTCTCGGTGGTCGCGCCGATGAAGGTGAAGAGGCCCGACTCGACGTGCGGCAGGAAGGCGTCCTGCTGGCTCTTGTTGAAGCGGTGCACCTCGTCGACGAAGACGATGGTGTGCTGCTGCGTGAGCCCGTCGCGCGCGGCAGTGGCGCGCTCGACCGCCTCACGGATGTCCTTCACGCCGCCGAGCACCGCGCTGATGCTCAGGAATTGCGCGTCGAAGGCATCGGCCATCAATCGCGCGATGGTGGTCTTGCCCGTGCCCGGCGGGCCCCACAGAATGCAGGAATGCGGCTGGCCCGACTCGAAGGCGATGCGCAGCGGCATGCCCGGGCCGAGCAGGTGCTGCTGGCCGATCACCTCGCCCAGGGTCTTGGGACGCAGGCGTTCGGCAAGGGGCTGGTGGGCTGAAGTGGCCAATCCGGTGGGCTTGCCTGTGTATGGATTACTGCTTGACGACGTCCGCGCCGGCCGGCGGCTTGAAGTCGAACACGCTGGCGGGCAGCGAGGGATTCACTTCGACCTTACTGAACTTCAGCACCGAGCGCTGGCCGAAGCTGTCGAGGATCTCGAGCGCCGCCAGCGCATCGCCCTGGAAGCCGACCTGCACGCTCTGCAGCTGGCCGTCCTTGTTCTTCGGCGTGGCCTTGACCCACTGCAGGCCGTCGCGGTCGGGCGCGGACTCCAGCGTGAAGTCGGCCTGCAGCGCCTTCAGGTCGGGCGCCGCGGCGATCAGCGCCGCGGGCGTGGAGCCCAATGCCTGCGCCTGCGCGCGCTGCGTGACCTGGTTCAGGTCGGCGTCGTAGAGCCACAGCGTCTTGCCATCGGCCACGATGCTCTGCGCGAAGGGCTTCTGGTAGTCGAACTTGAACTTGCCGGGGCGCTGGAATTCGAAGGTGCCGGCCGAGGTCTTGGTACGGCCCGGCTGGCCTTCACGCGCGGGCGCGGTGACGGTCTGGGTGAAGTCGGCGCGGCCGGACTTCACCGTCTTCACGAAGGTTTCGAGGCTGTCGAGCCCGCCCGCCCAGGCATTGACGGAACTCAGCAGGCCGATCAGTAGCCAGTGACGCAATTTCAATTTGGATTCCTCTGAATGGCTGTGGCACCAGGCTTTCGACCCTACCCGCCGCGAATTGCGGCAGGTGTAGGCCTTGATGAAGATTTGCAATGCCGAAAGGCGCTTTTGCAAATTGCCTTTCAGCACGTAACCTGGGTGATCCGGGGCTTTGCGGCCGTCATTCGGCCGCGCGCGCGGGCACCAGGATCTCTCGCTGGCCGCTGCCGCTCATGGCGCTGACGAGGCCGGCCTTCTCCATGTCCTCGACGAGGCGGGCGGCGCGGTTGTAGCCGATCTTCAGGTGGCGCTGCACCAGCGAGATGCTGGCCTTGCGGTTCTTGAGCACCACTTCGACCGCCTGGTCGTACATCGGGTCCTTCTCGCCGTCGCCACCGCCGCCGAGCAGGTCGCCGTCACCGTCGCCATCGACCGTACCGCCTTCGAGCACGCCTTCGATGTAGTCGGGCTCGCCCTGGCTCTTGAGGTAGGCCACCACGCGGTGCACTTCGTCGTCGCTGACGAAGGCGCCGTGCACGCGGATCGGCAGACCGGTGCCGCTGGGCATGTAGAGCATGTCACCCATGCCCAGCAGCGCCTCGGCGCCCATCTGGTCGAGGATGGTGCGGCTGTCGATCTTGCTCGACACCTGGAAGGCGATGCGGGTCGGGATGTTGGCCTTGATCAGGCCGGTGATCACGTCCACGCTGGGGCGCTGGGTGGCGAGGATGAGGTGGATGCCGGCCGCGCGCGCCTTCTGCGCGAGACGGGCGATCAGCTCCTCGATCTTTTTGCCGACCACCATCATCAGGTCGGCCAGCTCGTCGATGACCACGACGATGTGCGGCTCGCGCTTGAGCGGCTCGGGATCGTCCGGCGTGAGGCTGAAGGGGTTGTAGATGAACTCCTCGCGCGCCTTGGCCTCGTCGATCTTGGTGTTGTAGCCGGCCAGGTTGCGCACGCCCAGCTTGCTCATGAGCTTGTAGCGGCGCTCCATCTCGGCCACGCACCAGTTCAGGCCGTGCGCGGCCTGGCGCATGTCGGTGACCACGGGCGCCAGCAGGTGCGGGATCCCTTCGTAGACCGACATTTCGAGCATCTTCGGGTCGATCATGAGCAGGCGCACGTCGCGCGCCTCGGCCTTGTAGAGCAGCGACAGGATCATCGCGTTGATGCCCACCGACTTGCCCGAACCGGTGGTACCGGCCACCAGCACGTGCGGCATCTTCGCGAGGTCGGCCACCACGGGGTTGCCGATGATGTCCTTGCCGAGGCCCATGGTGAGCATCGACTTGCCTTCGTTGTAGACCTGCGAGCCCAGGATCTCGCTGAGCTTGATCGACTGGCGCTTGGCGTTCGGCAGCTCGAGCGCCATGTAGTTCTTGCCGGGGATGGTCTCGACCACGCGGATCGACACCAGCGAGAGCGAGCGCGCAAGGTCTTTCGCGAGGTTGACGATCTGCGAGCCCTTGACGCCGGTGGCGGGCTCGATCTCGTAGCGAGTGATGACGGGGCCCGGCGAGGCCAGCACCACGCGCACCTCGACGCCGAAGTCCTTGAGCTTCTTCTCGATCATGCGCGAGGTCATCTCGAGCGTGTCGGCGGAGACGGTTTCCTGGCGAGCCTGCGCGGGGTCGAGCAGGTCGACCTGCGGCAGCTTGCTGTCGGGCAGTTCGTTGAAAAGCGGCTTCTGGCGCTCCTTGACGACGCGGTCGCTGCGGGGCACTTCGGTCATCGCGGGCTCGATCTGCACCGGCGGCGATGGCGGGCGCCGCTTGGGGCGCGGCTCGATGAGGATTTCGTCATCGCCGCCGCCACCGCCACCACCGGCATAGGCGCCGGACGAAGGCGACAGCGAGGGCTCGGAACGGCCGGAGTCGACGTCTCCGCGCGTGAAGCCGTGGTCGTCGGCCTCGGCGCGCTCGCGGGCGGCCTGCTTGCCCATGGCGATGTCGGCTGCGAGTTCGCGCTTTTCGCGGCGCGATTCGAAGAGCGAATAGAAGCGCGCGCCGATGCGCTCGGCGATCAGGCTCCAGGAGAAACGGAACACCAGCGCGGAGCCGATCACGCCGCCGGCGATGGCCACCAGCGCCGATCCGGTGAAGCCCATCCAGCGCACGCTGGCGGGACCGACCAGGTATCCCAGCGCACCGCCGCCAGAGCCCGGCAAGTGCGCTTCGAGCCGGTACAGCCGCGACCACTCGAGCACGGTACTTGCGCAAAGCAGCAGGATCAGGCCGAGCCAGAAGGCAAGGCGGCTGCGGTTGAAGCGCCCGCGCGGGGTTGCCTGTTCGGCCGCCGAGGGTTCGCCGCCGCGCAGCCAGTTGGCCAGCGAAGACAGCCAGGCGCGCAGCCCGGCGAAAAGGCACCACCAGACGGAATAGCCGGCGGCGTAGTAGCTGCCATCGGCCAGCCAGGCGCCGATGCGGCCGCCCCAGTTCTTGATTTCGCCCCCGGTGCCCGAGGTAGACCAGGCGGCATCGGAGGGCGTGAAGCTCAGCATCGAGAGCAGCCAGAACAGCAGCGCTGCGAATCCTGCGATCAGCGTGATCTCGTGGGCGAAGCGCATGGCGCGCACGCGCACGGGTTGCCCCTCGGCGGCAGAAGAAGATTGAAGCGTATTCAGCGAATAGGTCATGAAAAACACGGCGCCCAGTCCCTGTGAAGCGGGGCCGGATGCACGAACACTACAACAAAAGGCCGGGGCCGCCGTTACCAGCGGCCCCGGCCCTGGAGGCTCAGGCCAGAGACAGGAGCCGTTCCTTGACGATCATCGATCCGTCGTCCTGCGTCTGGACGAAACCGCGCTCTTCGAGATCCTTCATCACGCGGCTCACCATTTCGCGCGAGGCGCCGACCATCTTGGCCAGGTCCTGGCGGGAGATCTTGTCGCGCACCTTGAGATTTCCGGCGCCGTCCTCGATGGCGAATTCGAGCAGAGAGCGGGCCACGCGCCCGTAGACGTCCATCAGCGCCAGCGATTCGATCTTGCGGTCGGCATGGCGCAGGCGCTGCACGAGGCCGCGCATGATGTTGTACGCCATGGAGGAGTTCTCGGGCAGGCAGCGCGCAAAGGCGTCGCGGCCCAGCATGAGCACATCGCACTGGATTTCGGTGCGCACGGTAGCCGAATGCGGCTCGTCGTCGATCAGGCTCATCTCGCCAAGATAGTCGCCGGGGTGCAGCGTGGCGAGGATGACCTCGCGCCCGCGGCTGTCGGCGCTGGTGACGCGCGCACGTCCGGTCAGGATGATGTAGAGCGCATCGGACTTCTTGCCCTGCTCCACAACGACTTCCGCGCGCTTGAAGCGCTTCTTGATGATCGCGTCCGCGATGCTAGCGGACTGCGTGGCCGTCAACGACGCGAACAATGGAACGCGCCGAAGCAATTCGAGGTTGGACAGCATCGACATTTATCAATCCCTGAGACAGCGGGCGGAGCAATCCAGAAAGCAGCAAGCCGATGGATTACTACAATCGCGCGCATTGAAAACACCGTTTACCCGGTGTTGAACCGGGCAGTGATACTCCATATATATCGCTACCACCCTGAAAATGTACACGCTGAAGCAGCGTCCATCCTAGGTTTTCTACTCATGTCCGCTCCCCAACACGCCAAGGTTTTGATTCTGGGCTCCGGCCCTGCCGGCTATACCGCCGCCGTCTATGCGGCACGCGCAAATCTGCAGCCACTGCTCATCACCGGCATCGCCCAGGGCGGACAGCTGATGACCACCACCGAGGTCGACAACTGGCCGGCCGACGTCCACGGCGTGCAGGGCCCCGACCTGATGCAGCGCTTCCTGGAGCATGCGGAGCGCTTCAAGACGCAGATCGTTTTCGACCACATCAACAAGGTCGACCTGAGCAAGCGCCCCTTCACCCTCACGGGCGACAGCGGCACCTACACCTGCGACGCACTGATCATTGCCACCGGCGCTTCGGCGAAGTACCTGGGCCTCGACTCCGAACAGAAGTTCATGGGCCGCGGCGTTTCCGCGTGCGCGACGTGCGACGGCTTCTTCTACCGCGAGCAGGAGGTCTGCGTGATCGGCGGCGGCAACACGGCCGTCGAGGAAGCGCTCTACCTCGCCAACATCGCGAACAAGGTCACCCTGGTGCACCGCCGCGACAAGTTCCGCGCCGAGCCGATCCTGATCGACAAGGTCATGGAGAAGGTCGCCGAGGGCAAGATCGAACTGAAGCTGCACAACGAGCTCGACCAGGTGCTGGGCGACGACACGGGCGTGACGGGCATCCGCATCAAGAACACGCAGACCGGCGCCACCGAGCAGATCGACCTCAAGGGCTGCTTCATCGCCATCGGGCACCACCCCAATACCGACATCTTCCAGGGCCAGCTGGAGATGAAGGACAACTACATCCTGACCCGCTCCGGCCTGCAGGGCTTCGCCACGATGACCAGCATTCCGGGCGTTTTCGCCGCCGGCGATGTGCAGGACAACGTCTACCGCCAGGCCATCACCAGCGCCGGCACCGGCTGCATGGCCGCGCTCGACGCACAGCGCTTCCTGGAACAGGACGGCACGCTGTAACCACCGGGCCTCCAAAAGGGCTATAATCCAAGGCTTTGCCGAAACATGGCTCTCCCACGAGCCGCGGCAAAGTCGGGGTACCGCCACCCGTTTTCTGGCGAGGTCAAGCTGCAAAACACCTGCGATCGCCCTGATTGCACTGGTGCCAGCTGTTCAAGAAAGAGTGTCCTCATGGCACGCGTATGCGACGTAACGGGCAAGGGCCCGATGGTCGGAAACAACGTTTCCCACGCCAACAACAAAACCAAGCGCCGGTTCCTGCCGAACCTGCAATACCGCCGTTTCTGGGTCGAAAGTGAAAACCGCTGGGTTCGCCTGCGTGTTTCGAGCGCCGCGCTGCGCCTGATCGACAAGAACGGTATCGACTCCGTGCTCGCAGACCTGCGCGCACGCGGCCAAGCCTAAGGAGCTGAATCATGGCAACGAGCAAAGGCGGACGTGAAAAGATCAAGCTGGAATCCACCGCGGGTACCGGCCACTTCTACACGACCAGCAAGAACAAGAAGACGATGCCTGAAAAGATGTCGATCATGAAGTTCGACCCCAAGGCGCGCAAGCACGTCGAATACAAGGAAATCAAGCTGAAGTAATTCGGCCCGGTTTCTCCAAATAGAAAACCCGCTGCAAACACAGCGGGTTTTTTATTGCCCGTCTATTTCGTATTTCGCCTTGCCTTCTTTCATTGGGGATTTGGCATCCTCAAGAATTCGACGGACATGAAAAAGCCGGCCCTCAGGCCGGCTTTTGTTCGGGGAAAGCTCCAGTTCGCGTCAGGCGCGAGCAGCGCGCAGACGGGTCGAGAAGTCGCGCAGACCGGCAATGCCGCTGGCTTCCGCACGATGGCACCAGGCAGCCAGATCAGCCGCCAGCTGCTCGCGCGACTGCGAAGTGTTGAGCCACAGCTGACGCAGCTCTTCGCGCATCGTGACCATCTTGTCGAGCACCGGGTGGGCGGCGCGAGCCTGCGAGACATGGGTGCGAGCCGATGCAGGCACCTTGTCGTCGTCGCGATGCAGCCAGCGCTTGGCGGCCTTGAGCACCGACAGGTCGGCACCCTTGTTCTTCAGGGCAGCCAGTTCCTGGCTGGTGGCGCGGCGCATTTCGCGCGCATAGCCGGCCATGACTTCGTAGCGGTTGGCGATGACGGCCTCGAGCGTCTTCTCGTTGGCCACGGGCTGGATGTCACCCATGAGCATCTTCGGCGGCACCTTCTTGACCTTGGCCCAGCCCAGCTTCTGCAGAGCCTGGATGTAGATCCAGCCGATGTCGAACTCGTACTTCTTGACCGAGAACTTGGCCGAGGTGGGGTACGTGTGGTGGTTGTTGTGCAGCTCTTCGCCGCCGATGATCAGCCCCCAGGGCATGATGTTGCGGCTGGCGTCGGGCGCCTCGAAGTTGCGGTAGCCCCAGTAGTGGCCGATGCCGTTGATCACGCCGGCGGCGGTGATCGGGATCCAGAGCATCTGCACAGCCCACACCGCCATGCCGAGCGCGCCGAACAGCGCGAGGTTCAGGACCAGCATCAGGCCGACGCCCTGCCAGCTGTAGCGGGAATACAGGTTGCGTTCGATCCAGTCATCGGGCGTGCCGTGACCGTAGCGCTCCATCGTTTCCTTGTTCTTCGACTCGGCGCGATACAGCTCGGCGCCGCGCCAGAGCACCTCTTCGATGCCCTTGACCTGCGGGCTGTGCGGGTCGTCCTGGGTTTCGCACTTGGCGTGGTGCTTGCGGTGGATCGCGACCCACTCCTTCGTCACCATGCCGGTGCCGATCCAGAGCCAGAAGCGGAAGAAATGCGACGGGATCGGGCCCAGATCCATGGCCCGGTGCGTTTGCGTGCGGTGCAGGAAGATCGTGACCGCGGCGATCGTGATGTGCGTGGTGGCGAGCGTGTAAAGCACGATCTGCCACCAGGTGAGATCCCAAAGGCCGTGTCCGAGCCATTCGATGGCCGCGTTGAGGACGGCGGAGTCAGGAAGCAACATTGAGTCAGGTACTCCATCATGGCCGCACGAAGGTGCAGCCTTCAGATAACCCACGATTTTAAGGTCCGAGGGCCTAGAACAAGCCCTTTAAACCTTCACGAAAAGCGCAGATTAACCCTAGTTTGGAGTCCGCCCTCTATTTGCGGTTCCAGGCCGCGGCGAAGAAACCGTCGGTCGAATGCAGGTGCGGCCAGAGCCGCAGATAGCGCCTGGCGCCCTCCCCGCCTGCGCACAGCGCCTCGAAACCCTCGACCTTGAGCCCCTGCAGCAATTCCGCCACATCCACGGGCGCGAAGTCGGGATTGGCGGCGCTGAAAGCCTCGGCGATGGCTTCGTTTTCCTCCGGCAGCACGCTGCAGGTGGCGTAAACGAGACGCCCGCCCGACTTCACCAGCCGCGCGGCGCTCTGCAGGATGACTGCCTGCTTGACCGTCAACTCCTCTACCGACTTGGGCGACTGCCGCCATTTCAGGTCCGGATTGCGCCGCAGCGTTCCCAGCCCCGAACAGGGCGCGTCGACCAGCACGCGGTCGATCTTGCCCGCCAGCCGCTTGATCCGGTCGTCGCGCTCGTGGGCGATGGCGGCCGGATGCACGTTCGACAGCTTGCTGCGCGCCAGCCGCGGTTTGAGCGCGTCCAGCCGGTGCGCAGAGACGTCGAAGGCGTACAGCCGGCCGGTGTTGCGCATCGTCGCGCCGATGGCCAGCGTCTTGCCGCCGGCGCCGGCGCAGAAATCGACCACCATCTCGCCGCGCTTGGCGTCCAGCAGCAGGGCCAGCAGCTGGGAGCCCTCGTCCTGCACTTCGACGGCGCCCCGGGCAAAGGCGTCCAGCTTGGTCAGCGCCGGCTTGCCATCGATGCGCAGGCCCCATGGCGAAAAAGGTGTCGCTTCCGATTTGATAGCAGCCAGCGCAAGCTCCGCCTTTACATCCGCGCGCTTGTCGGTCAACGCATTGACGCGCAGATCGAGCGGAGCGGACTGCTGCAGGGCCTCGACCAGCGGCCAGAAGCCGTCGCCGAGCTGCGCCTTCAGCGGCGCCACCAGCCACTCGGGGAGGTTGTGGCGATGGCGCTCGAGCAGGTCGTCGGGCCTGACGGCGTCGCAGTTGTCGAGCCAGCGCTTCTCGGTGTCGTTGAGCGCGCTCTTCAGGAAATCACGCGGGCCATGGAAGCCCAGGATCGCCATGCGGCGCTCCTTCGAGCCGCTGCCCGAGGGCGAGAGGTGATCGAAAAGCAGCTTCTTGCGAAGCACGGTGTAGACGGTTTCGGCAAGCGTCGCGCGCTCGCGCGGGCCGAACTCGCGGTGGTCGCGGAAGAACCGGGACACGACCTGGTCGGCGGGGTGATCGAACTTCAGGACGAGGCCGACCAGATCGGCGGCGGCCTCCAACAGGGCTTTGGGATGCATCCCCCGATTGTCTCAGCCGCGGGGAACCCGGCCCGAAAGCCTAGGCGTCGCGCACCCAGACCGCCCCGAAAGCCTCGCGCTCGATGTCTTCCAGCTTCGGCGAATGGCCAGCCCACAGCACCAGCGCGGCGCCCGGCAGCGTGAGCGTCTGCTCCAGCTGGCGGCAGAGGTTCCAGCGGTCCTCGTCATCGAGCCCCGGCAGCTCGACGAACACGATGTAGGCGCGGCGCCACGGAAATTCGCGCAGGTTCTTGCGCACCAGCCAGGCACGGGAGGCAGGCAGGCAGCGCACCAGGTCGGCACGCAGTTCGCCCAGTTCGTAGTCGTTTAGGTCGTGCCGCGAGATCTGGCTGAAGAAAGGCGTACCGGTGATTTCCTCCCAGGCGCGCGTCTCGGCCTCCTCCGCCTCCTTGAGGCGGCCGCGCCACAGCTTCAGCGCTTCTTCGTCGTGCGGACCGGCGTCGGGGTCTTCGAGAGAGGCCACGGCGCTCTTGGCGGCCCACCAGCGGCTGGCCGCGCCGGAGCCGTGCAACCGCTCGAGCACCGCGAGCCGCGCCTCGCGGTCGCTGGCCGGCAGCATCTGGGCCAGTCCGCGCAACGCGCCGGGGTGCTCGGGGGCGATCCGCAGCGCGCTTTCGTAACGCACGCGCACGGGGGCGGACGGGTCGAGCCGCCGCTCGGAATCGGCCCATTCGACCATTTCGTCCGGCGTGTTTCGCTCGCCGCGCGCGGCCAGCACCGCGATGCGCTCGCGGATGCGCGAGCGGTGCGCGTGATGCTGCTTCCAGTCGGCAGCGTGTGCGCGGCGCCACTGGCTGTCGAAATGCGCGATCCATTTCTTGCGGTCGACCAGCATTTCGAGCGCCGGGCGCATCGACCACTCGGGCATGGCCGCCTTCTGCCCCAGCGCCTCCAGCCGGTCGCGCAAGACCGGATGGGTGTCCTCCAGGTCGCTTACACGGCGCATCGCCTCGCGCAGCGCCTGGCGGGCGAAGTCGTCGTCGGGCGGCGTGCGCACGCGCTTGCGCAGCGCCTCGAAGGGCCCCGGCGGCATCGGCTCGTGCTCGGCACGGGCCCAGTGCCAGGGCCAGAACTCGTTGGCGTACCAGTTGGCCTTGATGGCGATCTCGGTCAGCGCAGCTCCCGCCACCGGCGCCCCCAGCAGGCGGCCCGAGATGCGGTCGGCCTCGTATTCGTCCTGGCGGGCCAGTGCGAAGGTCTTGGCCGCGAAGCGCGGGAAGTACCAGCGAAAGAACGCCTGAGAGAACAGCGCCATCACGCCCTCGTTGCGCTGCAGGCTGGCGTCCAGCTTGAGCCACGACAGCCGCGTGCGGTAGATCCAGGCGCTCAGCCGCCCGTGGTTGCCGCGCAGGTGGCCGTACTCGTGGGCCAGCACCGACAGCAGCCGCCCCCGGTCGAGCATCATCAGCAGCGGCAGTCCGATGCTCAGCGAATTGACAGCGCCGCCGAAGAGTCCGAAGCGCGGCACCTGCCGGATGCTGGCGTTGAAGTCGTCGTCGAGGTAGACGTGGTGGACCGGCGGCCCCTTGATCCGGGCGCGGATGCGGTCAAGTGCCTCGAAGAGCGCCGGGGCATCTTCGCGATGGAGTTCGATGCCTTCCGGCTCGTCGAAGCGCACCCAGAGCGCGCGCAGCGTCGCCCACAGAAGTCCCAGCGCAAACAGCAACAGCCAGCCTCGCGTGAAGTTGAAGCGCACTTCCCCGATGGAGGCAAGCACCCAGGCGATGATGCCCACCGACAGCCCGAGGCAGCCCAGCACCCAGAGGTAGCCGAGCGCGGCAAAGGCCGCGACGCTGCGCCGGTAGCGCGCGCTGTCGTCCGCACTGGCATGCTCGCTCAGTCGAACCAGGTGAACAAAATCAGCGCGATCCATCCGACTCCAGTCAAATCAAGCCCGCCAGTTTTTTGAAGAAAGGCAAGCCGCCGTTGAACGACGAAGACCTCCCTCCCCTGATCGAAACGCCTCCCGGCCGCTACCGCCACTACAAGGGCGGCGAATACGAAGTGATCGGCACCGTGCGCCACAGCGAGACGCTGGAGCCGATGACGCTGTACCGCGCCCTGTACGGCGCGCACGGCCTCTGGGTCCGGCCGGCCGCCATGTTCGGCGAAACCGTGGAGATAGACGGCGTCGCTCGCAGAAGATTCACACCGATCTGACCAGACAGGCTGCCAAAGTTCATCCTGCCTGGTTTGGTTGCTACCTTTTTCGCAGCAAGCCGGATGGGGGTCAGCCGCAGCGGACGTCCGTCACGCGGTTGCGGGCGTCGACGTCGAGGTTGAGCCGCCCGCCATTGAGTTCCATCGTGGTCGCTTCGCCCGGCTTGAGCACACGCACCGTGCCGGCACCGGCACGCACACGGGCGGCTGCTTCGAGCTGCGGCGACAGAGGCTGGCCGACGGCGAAGCGGGCGCCGTCCGCATTGCACTGGTACACCGGCTCCGGCGGCGGTGCAGGAGGTGCTGCGGGGGCGGGCGCCGGCGCCGGAGCGGCGCAGCCCGCCATCAGGGCAGCGCCTGCAAGCGCCAGCAGCAACGATTGGTTCTTCACTTTCTGACTCCCGAAAACCCGCCAATATAAACAACTTTACTCATTGTGACTCGATGTATCCGCGAGCCAGTTGGCAATGGCTCGCGGATACAACAGATGCTCCTGAGAGAGCACCCGCGCAGCCAGCGCCGCAGCCGTGTCGCCGGGCAGGACCGGCACTACCGCCTGCGCCAGGATCGGCCCGTGATCGAGTTCATTTGTTACCTGGTGCACCGTCACGCCGGCCACCTTGCAGCCCGCCTCGATGGCGCGCTGGTGCGTGTTCAACCCCGGAAACGCCGGCAGCAGCGAGGGGTGGATGTTCACCAGCCGGCCGGCGTAGCGGTTGACGAAGCCCGGCGTCAGGATGCGCATGAACCCCGCCAGCACCACCAGCGCCGGCGTGTAGCCGTCGACCACCTTCGCCAGCGCCTCGTCGAAGTCTTCGCGGGTGGCGAAGTCCTTGTGCGGCACCACCGCGGTGTCGATGCCCTGGGCCTTGGCGATGGCCAGACCGCCGGCCTCGGCCTTGTTGCTCACGACGGCGGCGATGCGGGCGCCGAAGCGCTCGGCCCAGCGGTCGCGGCCAGCTGCGCGCACGATGGCCTCCATGTTGGAGCCGCCGCCGGAGATCAGGATCACGATGTTCTTCATGGGAGGCGGGATTATCCGTGCCCGGCATCCGCCGGCCGTGCGGCACCCTGTCCGGCAACCCGCGCTTGTCGCGGCGCGGACACCGCATCACAGCACGACCGTGCTAAAACTCGTGGTCCCGGAGACACACCGACCGCGTCTGCGGTGGACCGATCAACACAGCGAGGCACGCATGGATTTGAGCTTCACACCCGAAGAACAGAAGTTCCGCGAAGAAGTTCGCGCCTGGGTCAAGGACAACCTTCCCGAGGAGATTTCTCACAAGGTACACAACGCGCTCGAACTGACGCGCGACGATCTGCAAGGCTGGGCCAAGATCCTCGGCAAGAAGGGCTGGCTCGGCTACGGCTGGCCGAAGGAATTCGGCGGCCCGGGCTGGACCGCCATCCAGCGCCACCTCTTCGAGGAAGAAACCGCGCTTGCCGGCGCACCGCGCATCGTGCCCTTCGGCCCCGTGATGGTCGCGCCCGTGATCATGGCCTTCGGCAACGCGGAGCAGCAGAAGCGCTTCCTGCCCGGCATCGCCAGCGGCGAAGTCTGGTGGAGCCAGGGCTACAGCGAACCGGGCTCGGGTTCGGACCTGGCCTCGCTGAAGACCAGGGCCGAGCGAAAGGGCGACAAGTACATCGTCAACGGCCAGAAGACCTGGACCACGCTCGGCCAGTACGGCGACTGGATGTTCAACCTGGTTCGCACCAGCAGCGAGGGCAAGCCCCAGACCGGCATCAGCTTCCTGCTGCTGGACATGAAGTCGCCCGGCGTCACCGTGCGCCCGATCAAGCTGCTCGACGGCGGCCATGAAGTCAACGAAGTGTTCTTCGACAACGTCGAGGTGCCCGCCGAGAACCTGATCGGCGAGGAGAACAAGGGCTGGACCTACGCCAAGCACCTGCTCTCGCACGAGCGCACCAACATCGCCGACGTGAACCGCGCCAAGCGCGAGCTCGAGCGCCTCAAGCGCATCGCGAAATCGGAAGGCGTCTACGAAGACCAGCGCTTCCGCGACGAGATCGCCAAGCTCGAAGTCGACATCGTCGCCCTCGAGATGATGGTGCTGCGCGTGCTCTCGGCCGCCACCTCGGGCAAGAACTCGCTGGACGTGGCCGGCCTGCTCAAGATCCGCGGCAGCGAGATCCAGCAGCGCTACAGCGAACTGATGATGCTGGCCGGCGGCGCCTACTCGCTGCCGCTGATCCGCGAGGCGATGGAAGCCGGCTGGCAGGGCAACTTCCCTGGCGGCAACCCGGCGCTCGCGCCGCTGGCGTCGACCTTCTTCAACATGCGCAAGACCACCATCTACGGTGGCAGCAACGAAGTGCAACGCAACATCGTCGCGCAGACGGTTCTGGGCTGAGGAGACAACGAGCATGGACTTCAATTTCACCGACGACCAGGAACAGCTGCGCGACGCCGTGCGCAAGTGGGTCGACAAGGGCTACGACTTCGAGCGCCGCCGCGGCATCGAGGCCAAGGGCGGCTTCTCGCGCGAGGCCTGGGACGAACTGGCCGAGCTCGGCCTGGGCGGCCTCTACATCAGCGAGGACGACGGTGGCCTGGGCATGGGCCCGGTCGCTGGCATGGTCGTCATGGAAGAACTGGGCCGCGGCATCGTGCTGGAGCCCTTCGCGCAGACGCTGATCGCCGGGGCGGTGCTCAGCGGCTACGCCGGCGCCGACACCAAGGAAAGCTGGCTGCCGCGCATCGCGGGCGGCCAGGCCATCGTGGTGCTGGCCTACCAGGAACGCAAGGCGCGCTATCGCCTCGACGTGTGCGAGGCCCATGCTGCCAAGGCTGGCAGCGGCTGGTCGCTGACCGGCTCCAAGAGCGTGGTGCCCGTGGGCGACGAAGCCGATGCCTTCCTGGTGCCGGCCAAGGTCGACGGCAAGATCGCCCTCTTCCTGGTCGAGCGCAGCGCCAGCGGCGTGGAAGCGCGCGGCTACGGCACGCAGGACGGCTCCCGCGCCGCCGAGGTCGTGTTCGACAAGGCAGACGCCACGCTGGTGACGCTCGACGGCCTTGCCGCCCTCGAATACGCGGTGGACGTCGGCATCGCCGCCACCTGCGCCGAAGGCGTGGGCGTGATGGACAAGACCGTGGACCTCACCGTCGAGTACCTGAACCAGCGCAAGCAGTTCGGCGTGGTCATCTCCAGCTTCCAGGCGCTGCGCCACCGCGTCGCCGACATGAAGATGCAGCTCGAGCTGGCCCGCTCGATGAGCTACTACGCCACGCTCAAGCTCAACGCCCCGGCCGACGAGCGCCGCCAGGCGCTGGCCCGCGCCAAGTACCAGCTCGGCGTGTCGATGCGCTACATCGCCGCCAACTCGGTGCAGCTGCACGGCGGCATCGGCGTGACCGACGAATACATCGGCAGCCACTACTTCCGCAAGCTCACGCAGATGGAAATGACCTTCGGCGACACCCTGCACCACCTGGGCGAAGTGTCGGCCCGCATGCAGGACACCGCTGGCGTCTTCGCCTAGAACAAGGCTCGCCCCCAGGCTGCGCGCACTTCGTGTCGCTGCGCCAACCCCCTACCGGGGGCAACACCTGCGGCCCGGCAAAGCCGGTTCCGCGGTGTTCCGCTAGCATCCAACGCCCGCCCGCCTTTGCGCTGGCGGGCGTTTTCACTTGGCCCCTCACTCCAGGACCCCAGGAACGAAACATGCAGACCCGCCGCTCTCTTCTGGTCGCCATGGCCGCAGGAACCACCACCGCGATGCTGACCGCCTGCGCCACATCCCCCACGCCTTCCTACACCGAGCGCCCGCCCATCGTGTTCATGCACGGCAACGGCGACTCGGCCGCGCTCTGGCAGACGACGATCTGGCGCTTCGAATCGAACGGCTGGCCGCGCGAGCGGCTGTTCGCGGTGGACCAGCCCAACCCGGTCGCGCGCGACGACGACGCCGTGGCGCAACCCGGGCGCAGCTCGACCGGCGAATCGGCCGTGTTCCTCAAGGCCGAGGTCGACAAGGTGCTGAAGGCCACCGGCGCGAGCAAGGTGGTGCTGATCGGCAACTCGCGCGGCGGCAACACCATCCGCAACTATGTGCAGAACGGCGGCGGCGCTGCGGTCGTGAGCCACGTGGTGCTGGGCGGCAACCCCGCGCACGGCATCTGGGCGGTGAAGGGCTTGCGCGAGAACAACGAGTTCTCGGGACTCTCGGGCTTCATGCAGCAGCTCAATGCGCCGAAGGGCCCGAATGGCGAGGAGGTCACGCCCGGCGTGAAATGGCTGACGCTGCGCTCCGACAACAACGACAAGTACGCCCAGCCCGATGGCGTGTGGATCGGCGCGCCCGGCAAGCCGACCAACATCGGCTTCGACGGACCGGCGCTCAAGGGCGCGACCAACATCGTGCTGCCGCGCGTCGACCACCGCGAGACTTCGTTCTCGCCCGCCGCCTTCGCCGCGACCTGGCAGTTCCTGACCGGACAGGCGCCGCGCACCACCGAGGTGGCTCCGGAGGCGAATGTCGTGCTCAACGGCCGCGCGCTCGGCGCCGAGAACCTCGCGTTGAACGGCGCGACGGTGACCGTGTACGCGGTCGACCCCGCCACCGGCGCACGGCTCGGCGAGGCGGTCTTCACCAAGTCGATCGGCGCCGACGGCCGCTGGGGCCCCTTCAAGGCACGCGGCGACGCGGCCTACGAATTCGTGCTGGCCACGCCCAGCTACGGCACCACCCACATCTACCGCAGCCCCTTCCCGCGCAGCAGCGGCGTGGTGAACCTGCGGCCCGAGCGCGTCACGCCGGCCGACGGCAGCGCCGGCGCGGTCGTCGTCTTCACGCGGCCGCGCGGCTACTTCGACGCGCAGCGCGACACCATGCGCTTCGACGGCCAGAGCCCGCCGGCGGGCGTGCCGCCCAAAGGCTCGGGCGTGTCGAGTTCGCGGCTGCGCGTCGCGGCCGCCGAGCCGCAGCGCCCGGTGACGGGCGAGTTCAACGGCGAGCGCCTCACCGGCCTGACCTGGCCGGCGGCGAAGGAGCACGTCACGGTGCTCGAACTGACTTACTGAGCGAGGCAAGGGCAGGTCATGACCGACAGCACCGACTCCCCTTTCATCCTGCAGTCGCGCGACGAGCGCGGCGTGGTCACGCTGACGCTGAACCGGCCGGCCGCGTTCAACGCGCTCTCCGAAGGCATGCTCGGCGCGCTCGAGCGGGCGCTGGGCGAAGTCGCCGCCGACGGCAGCGTGCGCGCGGTGGTCATCGCCGGGGCCGGCAAGGCCTTCTGCGCCGGCCACGACCTGAAGGAAATGCGCGCAGCCCCTTCGCTCGACTATTACGAACAGCTGTTCGAGCGCTGCGGCGCGATGATGCTGTCGATCCAGAAGCTGCCCGTGCCGGTGATCGCGCGCGTGCACGGCATCGCGACGGCGGCGGGCTGCCAGCTGGTCGCGGTCTGCGACCTGGCGGTGGCTTCGAGCGACGCGCGCTTCGCGGTCAGCGGGGTGAACGTAGGCCTCTTCTGCGCCACGCCGAGCGTCACGCTCTCGCGCAACCTCGGGCGCAAGGAAGCTTTCGAGATGCTGGTGACGGGTGAATTCATCAGCGCGCAGGAGGCGCGCGAGAAGGGACTGATCAACCGCGTGGCGCCGCCGGAAGAGCTGGATGCGGCGGTCGAATCGCTGGTCGCCAGCATCGTCGCCAAGCCCCGCACGGCCCTCGCGCTGGGCAAGGCCCTGTTCTACCGCCAGCTCGAAACCGGCATCGAGGCCGCACTGGCCGACGCCAGCCAGACCATGGCCTGCAACATGATGGACGAGAGCGCGCTGGAGGGCGTGCAGGCCTTCATCGAGAAGCGCCCGCCGGCCTGGAAACGCTGAGAGCGCCGGTCGGCTAGGAATCGTGCAGCCGCGAGCTCTGCGGCAGGTGCGCCATCAGGAACTCCATCTGGTCGGCCAGGATGCGCCTGTTTCGCAGGATGAAGTCTTCCCAGAGGCTGGGCACGTAGGGCGCATAAAGCAGCGGCATGCCGGCCTGCTCGGGCGTGCGGCTGCTCTTGCGGTGGTTGCAGGGCCTGCAGGCCGTGACCACGTTCATCCAGGTGTCGATGCCCTTCTGGGCGAACGGGATGATGTGCTCGCGCGTGAGCTCGTCTTCGTGGAAGTGGCCGCCGCAGTAAGCGCAGACGTTGCGATCGCGCGCGAAGAGCTTGCTGTTGGTGAGGCCGGGGCGCAGCGCGAAGGGGTTGATGCGGGGCACGCCCTTGGTGCCGATGATGCTGTTGATCGCGATCTGCGACTGCTCGCCGGTGATCGCATTGTGGCCGCCACGGAACACCGCCACCTGCGCGCCCACTTCCCAGCGGACTTCGTCCGCGGCGTAGTGGATCACCGCCTGTTCCAGCGAAATCCATGACTGGGGCAGCCCTTGGGCCGACAGCTTCAAGACCTTCACACACGCCTCCTCGAAAAGGGAGAGAACACGGAAAGACCAGGGACACGGAGCGCGTTGCGGGCCCACGCCGATCGACGCGCTGCGTCACAATATACCGGCTTTGTGACAAATCGGCCTGATTCGCCCATTAGACGGGCGGAAGGCGCTATCAAAAAGATACTCACCGATGCAGGTTTTTCGTGGCTTCCGGCATCCTGGCGTAGCCCCCGCCTGCGCCCTGACCATTGGCAACTTCGACGGCGTGCACCGTGGCCACCAGGCCATGCTCGCACTGTTGCAGACCGAGGCCCGCCAGCGCGGGCTGCCGAGCTGCGTGCTCACCTTCGAGCCCCATCCGCGCGACTATTTCGCCGCCGTCACCAAGAAACCCGACCTGGCGCCGGCGCGCATCGGCACCCTGCGCGACAAGCTCAGCGAGCTGGCCGCCTGCGGCGTGGCGCAGACCATCGTGCTGCCCTTCGACGCCCGGCTGGCCTCGCAGTCGCCCGAGGAATTCATCCAGAACGTGCTGATCGACGGCCTGGGCGCGCGCTACGTGCTGGTGGGCGACGACTTCCGCTTCGGCGCCAAGCGGGCCGGCGACTACGCCATGCTCGACGCGGCCGGCGACGCCCACGGCTTCGACGTGGCCCGCATGAACAGCTACGAGGTGCACGGCCTGCGGGTGTCCAGCTCCGCCGTGCGCGAGGCCTTGGCCGAAGGCCGCATGGCCGATGCCCACACCCTGCTGGGGCGCCCGTACACCATCTCGGGCCACGTGGTCCATGGCCGCAAGCTGGGCCGGGCGCTGGGCGCCTCGGCGCCGGGCAAGGACGATGGCTTCCGCACCCTCAACCTGCGCTTCAAGCACTGGAAGCCGGCGGCCAGCGGCATCTTCGCGGTGCTGGTGCACGGCCTGTCCGAACAGCCGCTGCCGGGCGTGGCCAACCTGGGCGTTCGCCCCTCGCTGGACGCCAACGACGTCAATGCCGGGCGGGTGCTGCTCGAAACCCATTGCCTGGAGTGGCCCTCCCATCTGGGCGCCGAAGGGGCCTACGGTAAAATCGTCCGCGTGGAACTCCTGCACAAACTGCACGACGAATTGCGCTACACCAGCCTCGAAGCCCTCACCGCGGGCATCGCGAAGGATGGCCGCGACGCCCGCGCGTTCTTTGCCTCGACCCACGCAGAAACCCATCGCCAGACCACGCGCGATCGAATTTAGCCCTGCACGCACCGTGCTGCCGCCCTTCGACAAGCTCAGGGCGAACGGCTTTACCTTCCGCACCGACGCGCTCTTTTTTCCCGGGCAGTTCGGGCCGAGCCTGTCGAAGCCCCCTGTTTCGTACCCCAACATGTCTGACGCCGCTTCTCCCAAAGACTACCGTTCCACGCTGAACCTGCCCGACACCCCCTTCCCGATGCGCGGCGACCTGCCCAAGCGCGAACCAGGCTGGGTGAAGGAATGGAACGACGAAGGCCGCTACCACCGCCTGCGCGACGCCCGCCACGGCGCGCCCAAGTTCATCCTGCACGACGGCCCGCCCTACGCCAACGGCCAGATCCACATGGGCCACGCGGTGAACAAGATCCTGAAGGACATGATCACCAAGGCGCGCCAGCTCGAGGGCTACGACGCCCTGTACGTGCCCGGCTGGGACTGCCACGGCCTGCCGATCGAGAACGCCATCGAAAAGCAGTACGGCCGCAACCTGAGCCGCGACGAGATGCAGGCCAAGAGCCGCGCCTTCGCCACCGGCCAGATCGCCCAGCAGATGGCCGACTTCCAGCGCCTGGGCGTGCTGGGCGAATGGGACCATCCCTACAAGACCATGGACTTCGCCAACGAAGCCGGCGAACTGCGCGCGTTCAAGCGCGTGATCGAGCGCGGCTTCGTCTACCGCGGCCTGAAGCCCGTGTACTGGTGCTTCGACTGCGGCTCGTCGCTGGCCGAGTTCGAGATCGAGTACGCCGACAAGAAGAGCCAGACCATCGACGTGGCCTTCAAGGCGCATGAGCGCGAGAAGGTGCTCAAGGCCTTCGGCACCGACCACACGATCCTCGGCGACATCTTCGCCGTGATCTGGACCACCACCGCCTGGACCATCCCCGCCAACCAGGCGATCAACCTCAACCCCGAGCTCGAGTATTCGCTGGTCGACACCGAGCGCGGCCTGCTGATCCTGGCCAACTCGCTGGTCGAGATGTGCATGACGCGCTATGCGCTCGACGGCAAGGTGCTGGCCACGGTCAAGGGCGAGAAGCTCGGCGGCCTGGAATTCGAGCATCCGCTGTACGACGCGGACGCCGGCTACCGGCGCCTGTCACCCGTGTACCTGGCCGACTACGCCACCGCCACCGACGGCACGGGCCTGGTGCACTCCTCGCCCGCCTACGGCCTGGACGACTTCAACTCCTGCATCGCCCACGGCGTCGCTTACGACGACATCCTGAACCCGGTGCAGGGCAACGGCAGCTACGCGCCCGACTTCCCGCTCTTCGGCGGCCAGAACATCTGGAAGGCCGTGCCGGAAATCATCGCCGCGCTGCGCGACGCCAACCGCCTGCTGACCACCGAGACCATCACGCACAGCTACCCGCACTGCTGGCGGCACAAGACGCCGGTGATCTACCGCGCCGCGGCGCAGTGGTTCGTGCGCATGGACGAGGGCGAAGGCGTATTCACCAAGGACAAGGCGCCCAAGACGCTGCGCCAGACCGCGCTCGACGCCATCGAGCAGACCAGCTTCTACCCCGAGAACGGCAAGGCGCGACTGCACGACATGATCGCCGGCCGGCCCGACTGGTGCATCAGCCGCCAGCGCAGCTGGGGCGTGCCGATCCCGTTCTTCCTGCACAAGGACTCGGGCGAGCTGCACCCGCGCACCATGGAAATCCTCGACCAGGCCGCCGACATCGTCGAGAAGGGCGGCATCGAGGCCTGGAGCCGCGTCACCGTCGAGGAAATCCTGGGCGCCGAGGACGCGCCGCACTACACGAAGAGCACCGACATCCTCGAGGTGTGGTTCGACTCGGGCTCGACCTTCTCCCACGTGCTGCGCGGCACGCACCCCACGGTGCACCACGACACGGGGCCGGAAGCCGACCTGTACCTCGAGGGGCATGACCAGCATCGCGGCTGGTTCCACTCGTCGCTGCTGATCGCCTGCATGCTGGAAGACCGCGCACCGTACCGCGGCCTGCTGACGCACGGCTTCACGGTCGATGCCAAGGGCATCAAGATGAGCAAGTCGCTCAAGAACGGCATCGATCCACAGGAAATCAGCAACAAGCTGGGCTCGGAAATCATCCGCCTGTGGGTGGCCGCGAGCGACTACTCGGGTGACATCGCGGGCGACGACAAGATCCTGGCGCGCGTGGTCGACGCCTACCGCCGCATCCGCAACACGCTGCGCTTCCTGCTGGCGAACACCAGCGACTTCGACATCGAGAAAGATGGCGTGCCGCTCGACCAGCTGTTCGAGATCGACCGCTACGCCCTGTCGCGCGCCGCGCAGTTCCAGGCCGAGATCCTCGCGCACTACAAGGTGTACGAGTTCCACCCGGTGGTGGCCAAGCTGCAGATCTACTGCTCGGAAGACCTGGGCGGCTTCTACCTCGACATCCTGAAGGACCGCCTCTACACGACGGCCCCGGGTTCGCTGGCTCGCCGCAGCGCGCAGACGGCGCTGTGGCACATCTCGCAGGCGATGCTGCGCTGGATGGCGCCCTTCCTGAGCTTCACCGCCGAGGAAGCCTGGAAGATCGTGGGTACCGGCAAGCCGGGCGACTCGATCTTCACGCAGACCTACAGCAAGTTCGCCGCGCCCGACGAGGCCCTGCTGGCCAAGTGGAACCGCATCCGCGAGATCCGCGACGTGGTCAACAAGGACATCGAAGCGGTGCGCGCCGAAGGCAAGGTCGGCTCTTCGCTGCAGGCCGACCTGCAGCTGACGGCACCGGCCGACGACTTCGCGCTGCTGGGCTCGCTGGGCGACGACCTGAAGTTCGTCTTCATCACCTCGGCGATCGCGCTGGCCGCCGGCGAGACGCTTTCCACGGTGGTGACGCCGAGCACCGCGCAGAAGTGCGAACGCTGCTGGCACTACCGCGACGACGTGGGCCACGACGCGGCCCACCCGACGCTGTGCGGACGCTGCACGAGCAACCTGTTCGGCGCCGGCGAATCGCGGAGCGTTGCCTGATGGCCGCCGCCCGTTCCATGTCCTCGGCCTCGCGTTCGCGCGGCGGCAGCATCTGGCCGTGGCTGGGGCTGGCGGTGATCATCGTGATCATCGACCAGTTCACCAAGACGCTGATCCTGGGCTACTACAAGCTCGGTGACGCGACCTACGTCACCAGCTTCTTCAACGTCGTGCGCGCGCACAACACGGGCGCGGCCTTCTCGTTCCTCGCCGACCACTCGGGCTGGCAGCGCTGGCTGTTCACCGCCATCGGCGTGGGCGCGGCGGTGTTCATCGTGTGGATGCTGAAGTCGCACGCGGGGCAGAAGCTGTTTTCGTTCTCCATGGCCTGCATCCTGGGCGGCGCCATCGGCAACGTGGTCGACCGGATGATGCACGGCTACGTGGTCGACTTCCTGAGCTTCCACGCAGGCAACTGGTACTTCCCGGCCTTCAACGCGGCGGACAGCGCCATCACGCTCGGGGCGATCTGCCTGATCGTCGACGAGATCCGGCGGGTCCGCCGGGGCAAGTAACGTTCTCTCGAAGGGGCCCGCCGGGCCCCTTCTTATTTGGGCCTTCGCTCGCGCCAAGGCCGAGGGTTTTTCCCGCTTTCTCCCGATGTCATAACAAAGTCATACTGCCGCGGTTCAATGTAATCGATTACATGAACACCGCACGATGAGCATCCAAGCCGTTGCAGCCAAAGCCGGGGTCTCGGTGGCCACCGTCTCGCGCGCCTTCAACTTTCCGGACAAGGTGACGCCCGCCACGCGCGAGCTGGTGGAACGCGTGGCGCGCGAGCTCAACTACGTGCCCAACGCCAGCGCGCGCACCCTGCGCACCCAGCGCAGCCGCGTGCTCGGCGTGGTGCTTCCGACCCTGCTGAACCCGACCTTCGCCGAGTGCCTGCAGGGCATCGCGCGCGCGGCCATCGCAGGGGGCTACGCGATCATCCCGGTCACCACCGGCTACCAGCTCGACGAAGAGGAGCGCGCCGTGCACCTGCTGCTGGCCGGCAACGTCGACGGCCTGATCCTCGTGGTGTCGAACCCCTCGACCTCGGCCGCCCTGCCCCGCCTGCAGGCGGCCGGCGTGCCCTACGTGCTGGCCTACAACCGTCATCCCGAGCACCCCTGCGTGTCGGTCGACAGCGAAAGCGCCGTGGCCGACGCGGTGGCGCGGCTCGTGCTGCTGGGCCACCGCCGCATCGCGATGGTCAGCGGCACGCTCGCCGCCTCCGACCGCGCGCAGCAGCGCTATCGCGGCTACCGCAGGGGCATGGCCGAAGCCGGCCTGCCGGCGCCCGCGCTCGTCGAGGTGCCGTTTGTCGAAACGGCCGTCGATGCGCTCTCGAAGCAGCTACAGGCACGCAACCGGCCCACCGCGCTGATCTGCTCCAACGACCTGCTGGCCATCCGCAGCATCCGCGCCGCGCACCTCAGCGGCCTGTCGGTGCCGGGCGACCTCAGCGTGGTCGGCTTCGACGGCATCGCGCTCGGCGAGGACCTCACGCCCGCGCTCACCACCATCGCCCAGCCCAACAGCGACATCGGCCGCCACAGCGTCGAGCTGCTGATCCAGGCCATGGCCAGCGGCGCCGCGCTGCAGGCCGACGCGAGCCTGCTGCTTGCCCATTCATTCCGAGACGGCGAGTCGTGCGCCTCGGTGCACGAGAACGAAAACAACGACGACGACAACAACGCCGCGATTTCCTGACCTTCCCCGTTCCCTGCCTGCACCTACATCCATCCAAGGAGCTTCCGATCATGTCCCTACGCATCCACCGCCTGGCCCGCCTCGGCCTGCTCGCCGCCACGCTCGTCGCCGGCAGCGCCATGGCGCAGACCGCCATCTGCTACAACTGCCCGACCGAATGGGCCGACTGGGGCACGCAGCTCAAGGCCATCAAGGCCAAGACCGGCGTCACCGTGCCGCCCGACAACAAGAACTCGGGCCAGTCGCTCGCGCAGCTGGCAGCCGAGAAGGCCAGCCCCGTGGCCGACGTCACCTACCTCGGCGTGACCTTCGCCGTGCAGGCCGCCAAGGACGGCCTGGTCGAGCCCTACAAGCCCGCCGCCTGGAAAGACATTCCCGACGGCCTGAAGGACCCGGCCGGCAACTGGTTCACCATCCACTCGGGCACGCTGGGCTTCATGGTCAACGTCGACGCGCTCAAGGGCAAGCCGGTGCCGAAGTCGTGGGCCGACCTGCTCAAGCCCGAGTACAAGGGCCTGATCGGCTACCTCGACCCGGCCTCGGCCTTCGTCGGCTACGTCGGCGCGGTCGCGGTGAACGAAGCGCGCGGCGGCACGCTCGACAACTTCAAGCCGGCCATCGACTACTTCAAGGCGCTGCAGAAGAACGAGCCCATCGTGCCGAAGCAGACCTCCTATGCGCGCGTGCTCTCGGGCGAGATCGCGATCCTGCTCGACTACGACTTCAATGCCTACCGCGCGAAGTACAAGGACAAGGCCAACGTCGCCTTCGTCATTCCGAGCGAAGGCACGCTGGCCGTGCCCTACGTGATGAGCCTGGTCGCCAAGGCCCCGCACGCGGCCGACGCGAAGAAGGTGCTCGACTTCACCCTGTCCGACGAAGGCCAGGCGATCTGGGCCAAGGCCTACCTGCGCCCGGTGCGCGCCAGCGCCATGCCCAAGGACATCGAGGCCCAGTTCCTGCCCGCCAGCGAGTACGCCCGCGCCAAGAGCGTGGACTACGGCCGCATGGCCGCCGCGCAGAAGGCCTTCTCCGACGAGTACCTGAAGGAAGTCCGCTGAGCGGACGCCGCGTGCGATGACGCAAGCCACTCTCTCCAACGCATCCAGCGCCTGGAACCCGCGCTGGCGCCTGCTGGCCTGCGTCGTGCCCGCGGCCGCCTTCTTCGCGGCCTTCTGGCTGCTGCCGGTGGTGCGCCTGATGGCATTGCCCGCCGGCAAGGGCTGGGCCACCTACTTCGCGGTGCTGACCGACGCGCGCTACCTCGCGAGCATGGTCAACACCGTCGTGCTCTCGGTCGCCGTGACGCTGGCCACGCTGGTGCTGGGCGCGGCCGTGGGCATCTACCTCGCGCGCCGCGCCTTCGCGGGCAAGCGCGTGCTGCTGTCGCTGCTCACGCTGCCGCTGTCGTTCCCGGGCGTGATCATCGGCTTCTTCGTGATCCTGCTCGGCGGGCGACAGGGCGTGGTCGCCAGCATCAGCGACAGCCTCTTCGGCGAGCGCATCACCTTCGCCTACGGCCTGCTCGGGCTGTTCCTGGCGTACCTGTATTTCTCGCTGCCGCGCGCCATCGCCACCTACGCGGCGGCGGCCGAATCGATGAACACGCAGCTGGAAGAGGCCGCGCGTTCGCTGGGCGCCTCGCGGCTGCGCGTGGCGCGCGACGTGTGGATGCCCGAGCTGGCGCCCACCACGCTGGCCTGCGGCGCGATCCTGTTCGCCACCTCGATGGGCGCCTTCGGCACCGCTTTCACGCTGGCGAGCAAGTTCGAGGTGATCCCGATCACCATCTACAACGAGTTCACCAACTACGCCAACTTCGCGCTGGCCGCGTCGCTGTCGATCGCGCTGGGCGTCGTGACCTGGCTGGTGCTGTTCGTGGCGCGCCGCTTCGGTGCGAACCCCGTCGCACGTTGAGGTCCGCACCATGCGCAATAACACTCAACCGAAGGCCCCGTTCCTGTTCGCAGTGACCGCGATCGTGAGCCTCTTCATGATCGCCCCCATGCTGCTGTCGGTGATGGCCGGGCTGGTCAACAACTACAGCGCTGGCCTCAAGAGCGGCCTCACGCTGCGCTGGCTGTCCGAGGTATGGGAGAACTACGGCGGCACCGTGGGCTGGTCGCTCGCGCTGGCCGCTGCCTGCGTCGCCGGCACGGTGCTGCTGGGCGTGCCCTGCGCCTACGCGCTGGCGCGCAGCCGCTCGCGCGCGGCGCGCATCTTCGAGGAACTGCTGACGCTGCCGGTCGCGGTGCCGGGGCTGGCCACGGCGCTCGCGCTGATCCTCGCCTACGGCCAGCTCACGGCCTTCCGCCAGAGCTTCGCCTTCATCCTCGTGGGTCACATCGTCTTCACGCTGCCCTTCATGGTGCGCACCGTGAGCTCGGCCTTCCAGCGCGACGAGCTGCTCGCGCTCGAAGAAGCCGCGCGCTCGCTGGGCGCCAACTTCCGCCAGCGCTTCATGGGCATCCTGGTGCCCGCCGTGTTCCCGGCCATCGTGGCCGGCAGCCTGATGGTGTTCACGCTCTCGGTGGGCGAATTCAACCTCACATGGATGCTGCACACGCCGCTCACCCGCACGCTGCCCGTGGGCCTGGCCGACAGTTACGCCTCGATGCGCATCGAGATCGGATCGGCCTACACGCTGGTCTTCTTCGCCGTCATCCTCCCGGTGCTGTGGGGCCTGCAGTACCTTGCCAACCTGATTCAGAAGCGCCATGGAACTTGAACGAATCCCCATCGACATCGCCAACTGCGCGAAGACCTACGCCGACGGCACGCGCGGCCTGCAGCCCACCAGCCTGCGCGTGGAGGCCGGCGAGGTGCTGGCGCTGCTCGGCCCCTCGGGCTGCGGCAAGACCACGCTGCTGCGGCTGATCGCCGGGCTGGAATCGCCCGACGCGGGCAGCCGCATCGTGTTCGGCGACCAGGACGTCACGCAGCGCCCCGTGGAGCATCGCGGCGTGGGCATGGTGTTCCAGAGCTATGCGCTCTTTCCGCAGATGACCGTGGCGGCCAACATCGGCTATGGCCTGCGCATCCGGGGCGTGTCGCCCGGGGAAGAGAAGCGCAGCGTCGGCGAGCTGGTCGACCTGGTGCGGCTGGGCGGCCTGGAGAACAAGCGCCCTTCGGAGCTTTCCGGCGGCCAGCGCCAGCGCGTGGCCCTGGCGCGCGCGGTGGCGGTGCGCCCGCGCGTGCTGCTGCTCGACGAGCCGCTGGCCGCGCTCGACGCCAAGCTCAAGGAGTCGCTGCGCGACGAGCTGGCCGAGCTGCTGCGCCGCCTGCACATCACGGCCATCCACGTCACGCACGACCAGCAGGAGGCGCTCGCCATCGCCGACCGGCTCGCGGTGATGCGCGCCGGCCGCATCGTGCAGGTGGGCCGTGGCGAGGACCTGTACCGCGCGCCCTCGCATCCCTTCGTGGCCGAGTTCCTGGGCCGGGTCAACCGGCTGGAGCGCGGGCAGGACGCCATCGCCCAGGGCGTTGTCCGACTCGGAGGAACGACCCTGCCCTGCCCGCAGGCGTGGCGCAGCCATGCGACCCTGCTGGTGCGGCCCGAGGACATCGAGGTCGGCACGCCCCAGCTCGACTGGGGCGCCGCCGTTGTCGAGCGCCGCACCTTCCTCGGCGACCGCGTGCAGTTGCACCTGCGCGCGCAGGACCAGCCCATGCTGGTGGCCGACGTGGGACGCGACAATCCCTTCGGGCCGGGCGACACGGTGGGGCTCCGCATCCAGCCCGAACGCCTGATGACGTCGCAGGAAGAAACCATCGCATGACGACGACAGAAACCGCCAACACCATCCTGGTCCAACTCACCGACCTGCACATCCGCGAGCCGGGCCGGCTGGCCTACGGCCGCATCGACACGGCTCCGTACCTGGAGCGCGCGGTGCAGTCGGTGCTCGCGCTGCGCCAGCAGCCCGACGCGGTGGTCGTCACCGGCGACCTGACCGACTTCGGCCGCGCCGCCGAGTACGAGCACCTCGCCCGCCTGCTGGCCCCGCTGACCATGCCGGTCTACCTGATGCCCGGCAACCACGACGACCGCGACCAGCTGCGCCGCAGCTTTCCTGGCCACCCCTACCTGGGCGCGGAAGACGGCGGCTTCATCCAGTATTCGGTGCGCATCGGCGCGCTGCGGCTGCTCACGCTCGACACCTGCGTGCCCCACACCAGCCACGGCGCGCTGTGCGAGAAGCGCCTGGCCTGGCTGGAGGCGCAGCTCGACGCCTGCCGCGGCGAGCCAGTCGTCATCGCCATGCACCATCCGCCCTTCGAGACGCTGATCGGCCACATGGACGAGATCGGCCTGCTGGAAGGCGCCGAAGCTCTCGAAGCCCTGGTCTCGCGCTATCCGAACGTCGAGCGCATCATCTGTGGCCACCTGCACCGGGCCATCGACGTGCGTTTCGGCGGCACCATCGCCTCGACCTCTCCGGCACAGGCCCATCAGGTCTGCCTCGACCTGGCGCCCGACGCCGACTCGGCCTGGACGCTGGAGCCGCCCTCGTTCCGGGTGCACGCCTGGTCCGCGCGCAGGCGCAGGCTCGTTACCCATCTGGCCGCCTCCGGAAGTTTCGAGGGGCCCTACCCGTTCCACGACAACGGAGCACTCATCGACTAGCCCTGAGCGCTCACTTGTGGAAAATGGGGTCGAAACGAACCAAAACGAAAAGAAAGGATAGAACCCGACCTCCATGAAGCACCTCCTGAATCTGCTGGCGGCGGTGGCCCTGCTGGTCTGGGGCACGCACCTGGTCCGAACCGGTGTTCTTCGCGTGTTCGGCGCCAACCTGCGCAAGATCCTTGTGCAGAGCATGCGCAACCGCTTCACGGCCGCCCTCTCGGGCATTGGCGTGACGGCGCTGGTGCAGTCGAGCACCGCCACCTCGCTCATGACCTCGTCCTTCGTCGGACAGGGCCTGGTCACGCTGCCGGCCGCGCTGGCGGTGATGCGGGGCGCAGACGTGGGCACGGCGCTGATCTCGGTGCTGTTCTCGGCAGACCTTTCGTGGCTCTCGCCGATGTTCATCTTCGTGGGGGTGGTGCTCTTCATCACGCGCTCGGCCACCGTGGCGGGGCGCGTCGGCCGGGTGCTGATCGGGCTGGGCCTGATGCTGCTGGCGCTGCAACTGGTGGTGGAAGCCACCGAACCGCTCTTCTCCTCGCCGGCCATCCGCGCGTTGCTCGCGTCGATCAACAGCGACGTGCTGCTGGAGATCACCATCGGCTCGGTGCTGGCCATCGTGGCCTATTCGAGCCTGGCGGTGGTGCTGCTGGTGGCGGCCATGGCCACCTCGAACGTGGTGCCGCTGGACGTGGCGCTCGGGCTGGTGCTCGGCGCCAACCTGGGCAGCGGCCTGCTGGCGGTGCTGACCACCGCCAAGTCGGCGGTATCGGTGCGGCAGGTGACCATCGGCAACCTGCTCTTCAAGGCGCTGGGCGTGGCCATCGTGGCGCCCTTCGTCGGCCTGTGGATCCGCTACGTGCAGCCCGAGTTGCCGAACCAGACGCACGGCGTGGTGCTGTTCCACCTGGCATTCAACATCGTGATCAGCGTGGGCTTCATCGGCCTCACCCAGCTGGTCGCAAGACTGGTGACGCACATGCTGCCCCAGCCGCAGCAACCGGCGGGCTCCACGCGGCCACATCACCTGGACCCCTCGGCGCTTTCGACGCCCTCGCTCGCGATTTCGAACGCCGCGCGCGAGGCGCTGCACCAGGCCGACGTGGTGGAGACCATGCTGATCGGCATCCTGGACGTGATCCGCCACAACGACCTGCGTCTGGCGCAGGAGCTGCGCCAGCTCGACGACACGGTGGACCAGCTCTATTCGGCGATCAAGTACTACATGACACGCATCTCGCGCGAGGCGCTGGGCGAGGAGGAAAGCCGCCGCTGGACCGACATCATCAGCTTCACGATCAACATGGAGCAGATCGGCGACATCATCGAGCGCGTGATCATCGACGTGGAAGACAAGAAGATCAAACCGCAGCGCAACTTCTCCGAGGCCGGCATGGCCGAGATCGTCGAGCTGCACGGGCGGCTGGTGGCCAACCTGCGGCTGAGCATGAGCGTGTTCCTCAACGGCAACGTGCGCGACGCGCAGAAGCTGCTGGAAGAAAAGGCGCGCTTTCGCGACCTGGAACGGGCCTACGCCACCACGCACCTCGACCGGCTGTCGGACCGCACCACGCTGAGCATCGAGACCAGCTCGCTGCACATCGACCTGATCAGCGACCTGAAGCGCATCAACTCGCACATCTGCTCGATCGCGTATCCGATCCTGGAGTCGGCCGGGGCGCTGGCGCCCAGCCGGCTGAGGGAATCGCGGCTGGGGAAGATCGAGGGCTGAGCGCCCTCCCGACTCCCGGCTGCTTTCTTACTTGGCCTGCTCGGCCGTCTTCAGCACCGCGGTCTCGTCACGCCCGCGCCGCGCATAGCGCTGCGCCAGCACCGCGCAGACCATCAGCTGCATCTGGTGGAACAGCATCAGCGGCAGCACGATCGCGCCCACCGCGTGCGAGGCGAAGAGCACCTTCGCCATCGGGATGCCGCTGGCCAGGCTCTTCTTGGAGCCGCAGAAGACGATGGTGATCTCGTCTTCCGTGTCGAAGCCCAGCTTGCGCGCCAGCAGGGTCGTGAGGCTCAGCGCCAGGCCCAGCACCACCGCGCACACCACCAGCAGGCCGACCAGGGCGTGCGCCGGCACCTGCTTCCACAGCCCCTCGATGACGGCCGCGCTGAAGGCGGTGTAGACCACCAGCAGGATCGAGCCCTGGTCGACGAACTTCAGCACCGCGGCACGGCGCTGGATCCACTTGCCGATCAGCGGGCGCAGCAGGTGGCCCGCCGCGAAGGGCACCATCAGTTGCAGCAGGATGCGGCCGATGGAATCCAGCGAGGAAGAAGCCGCATGGCCGCCGCTGGGCAGCACCACCAGGTTGACCAGCACCGGCGTGATGAAAACGCCCAGCAGGGTGGAGGCCGATGCGCTGCAGATGGCCGCGGGCATGTTGCCCCGGGCCATCGCGGTGAAGGCGATGGCCGATTGCACCGTGGCCGGCAGCACGCACAGGTACAGCACGCCGGTGTAGAGCTCCGGCGTCACCAGCGGCAGCAGGAAGGGCTTGAGCACCAGCCCGAGCACCGGGAACAGCACGAAGGTGCTGCCGAACACCAGCAGATGCAGCCGCCAGTGCATGAGCCCGTTGACGATCGCCTCGCGCGACAGCTTGGCCCCGTGCAGGAAGAACAGCAGGCCGATGGCCACGGTGGTCAGTCCCTCGAAGAAGTGCGCGAGCTGCCCGCTGGCCGGCAGCAGGCTGGCGAGGGTCACGACCGAGAGAAGCGCGAGGGTGAAGTTGTCGGGAAGAAAACGGGGGCGGGACATGTTGCAACCTGGACGAACGCCGCGCGTTGCAGGCGCGCAGGCCGACTCAGCAGGGGAATTTGTGATTTCCGCGCATGAATCTGGTCGCCACTTTGCGGAGCCCGGCGCGTGCTCCTCGCGCCTTCAAGGGGTGATTTTCGGTCAGTTCCGGCATCGCTGCCGGGCAGCCCGGGAATGCCCCACCACGGCGCTTCAGTGTGCCGCGCTCGAACTGAACTGCGCCTGACGACGGCGCTGGCAGTAGTCGATCAGGTCGTCGATCTCGGTGGCCTTGTCGAACACCGCGTCGGCGCCCAGGTGGGCGCACTTGCGCCGCATGTCGGGCGTGGCGTAGTTGCTGAGCACCACGATCTTCTGCGCGGGGCTGCGGTTGCGGCAGGCTTCCAGCACGCGAAAGCCGGTACCGTCCTTCAGGAAAAGGTCGACGATGGCCAGGTCCCATTGCGAAAGGTTGCCCGAGAGCCAGCGCGAGCCCTCGGCCTCGGTTTCCGCCTCGCCCACCGGCTCGACCCTCGCCACCTCCCGCAGCGTGCCTGCGAGGTTGCGGCGGATGGTGGGGTTGTCCTCGACGATGAATGTGCGAACGGTGGTCATTGGGAGTGCTTGCCTCTGTGCTGTATCCACAGGCTACAAATTGCTCGTGGCACAAGTCGAAGGCATGACACCCCTGCGCCGGTAGGACAAGACCGGCGCGCCCTACTGCCCCGGAGTCAGAGCGTGAGGATCGTGCAGCCGGTGGTCTTGCGCGCTTCCAGGTCGCGGTGCGCTTGCTGCACGTCCGCCAGCGGGTAGCGCTGGTCGATCGGGATCTTCACCGCGCCGCTGCGCACCACCGCGAACAGGTCGTCGGCCATCGCCTGCGTGCTCTCGCGCGTGGCCATGTGGGTGAAGAGCGTGGGCCGGGTGATGTAGAGCGAGCCCTTGGAGGCCAGCACGCCGAGGTTGACCGGCGGCACCGGGCCCGAGCCGTTGCCGAAGATGGCCAGCAGGCCGAACGGGCGCAGGCAGTCGATGGAGCCCTCGAAGGTGTCCTTGCCCACCGAGTCGTACACCACCTTCACGCCCTTGCCGCCGGTGATCTCCTTCACGCGCGCCGCGAAGTTCTCGGTGCTGTAGTTGATGGCGTGGGCCGCGCCGTGCTCCAGCGCGAGCTTGCACTTGGCGTCGCTGCCGGCCGTGCCGATCAGCTGCAGGCCCAGCGCCTTGGCCCACTGGCAGGCGATCAGCCCGACCCCGCCCGCAGCCGCGTGGAACACGATGAAGTCGCCGGCCTGCAGGCCTTCGGCCGGCAGCGTCTTCTTCAGCAGGTACTGCGTGGTCAGGCCCTTGAGCATCATGGCCGCGCCGGTCTCGAAGGAAATGTCGTCGGGCAGCTTGCAGACGTTCTTCGCCGGCATCACGCGCAGCTCGCTGTAGGCGCCGGGCGGCTGGCTGGCATAGGCGGCGCGGTCGCCCGCCTTCAGGTGCGTGACGCCCTCGCCCACCGCCTCGACCACGCCCGAGGCCTCCATGCCGAGCTGCAGTGGCATCTGGAACGGGTAGAGACCGCTGCGCTGGTAGGTGTCGATGAAGTTCAGGCCCACGGCCTTGTGGCGGATGCGGATCTCGCCCGGGCCGGGCTCGCCGACATCCACCTCGACGATCTTGAGTTCTTCGGGACCGCCATGGCGGTCGATACGGACGGCTTTGCTCTTCATCGTTGCGGTCTCCACGATCTGGAAAGGAAAGAAGGGGAAAGAGAAGGGGAAGGCATCCTGCCATGTTTGAGCTTCCGGCGACGGCGCGGGGAATCATTGCCCGGTAGAGTCGGCGGCCATGCAGACACAGCCGCAGCGCCTCGCTCCCCTCACCGTCTTCCTTCTCGTCGTTCCTCCGCTGCTCTGGGCCGGCAATGCCGTGGTCGGCCGGCTGGTGCGGGAGCTGGTCTCGCCGCTCACGCTGAACTTCGTGCGCTGGGTCATCGCCTTCGTGCTCCTGCTGCCGCTGGCCGCGCAGGTGCTGCGCCGCGACAGCCCGCTGTGGGCGCACTGGAAGCGCTACGCCGTGCTCGGGCTGCTTGGCATCGGCCTGTACAACGCCTTCCAGTACCTGGCGCTGCAGACCTCCACGCCCATCAACGTGACGCTGGTCGGCTCGAGCCTGCCGCTGTGGATGCTGGCGGTGGGCGCCCTCTTCTTCCGCGCGCGCATCAGCGGCCGCGAGATCGGCGGCGCCCTGTTGTCGATGGCGGGCGTGCTGCTGGTGCTCAGCCGCGGCGAATGGCAACAACTGCTCGGGCTGCGGCTGGTGCCGGGCGATCTGTACATGATCCTGGGCACCATCTCGTGGGCCTTCTACAGCTGGCTGCTGGCGCGCACGCACGAGCCCGCGGCCGTGCGCAAGGACTGGGCCGCGTTCCTGATGGCGCAGCTGGTGTTCGGCCTCGCGTGGTCGGGCGCGCTGGCCGCCGGCGAATGGACGCTGACGCCCGCGCACATCGAGCTCGGCTGGCCGCTGGTCGCGGCGATGCTGTTCATCGGCATCGGACCTGCCGTGGTGGCGTACCGCTGCTGGGGCACCGGCGTGCAGCGCGCGGGGCCGCAGGCGGCGAGCATCTTCATGAACCTCACGCCGCTGTTCGCGGCGGTGCTGTCGGCGGCCTTCCTGCGGGAGCCGCCGCACTGGTATCACGGCGCGGCGTTCCTGCTGATCGTGGGCGGGATCGTGGTCGCGTCGCGGCGCTGAGCGCAGCCCTCAGGCGAAGAGCCGCGCCAGGTCGGCCTGCTCGCGCATCCAGCGCGGCGCCTGGGCCTTGTCCACCACGCGCCAGGCATAGCCCGGGCGGTCGTAGAGATCGCGCCCCGAGGCCAGCAGCGCGGGAATGTCGATGGCATCGAGAAAGGCCTGGGAGTTGTATTCCTGGTGCGCGAAGCCCCGGATCTTGGCGCGCACCGCGTCCTCGCTCATCGCAAGGTACGAGAAGTGCCAGCCGGCATCCGCCAGGATCAGCGCCGGCTGCGCGCCGCTGCGCACGCGCATGCGAAGCTGGTCGGGCGTGAGCCTGTCCAGCGTTGCGCGCGTGGCCGCCACCGTCCACACCGAAGACGCCTCGGGCCCCTCGACGTTGCGGTAGTTCGCGTAGAAATAGTAGAAGGCCAGGCACAGGCCGAACACATCGCGCCGCCGGTCGTCGCGCATCGCGCGGACGATCTCGGCGCGCGGGATCTCGTCCGCGTCAGAAACCATCACGAGGTCGTGCGCCGCCGCATCGTGCAGGCCTCGCATGACCTGATTGCGCTGGAATTTCTCGCGTATCCAGAAGCCGGACTTCGGCGTGTCGGAATGCCAGTCGCCCACCACCGCCGCGGCATCGGCTGCCTCGCCGACCACCGGCATGTCGTGCACCGCGATGTAGCGGATGCGCGGCAGGAAAGCCGCGATGCGCGGATCGGCGGCATCGAAGCGCAGCGCCTTCGGCTCGCCGCTGAAGGTGCGGTCGGCCTCGACGATCACGAAGCAATCGACCACCTCCGACAGCTCGTGCAGCCGCGCCGCGAGGATGTCGGCCTCGCCGTTGTAGGTGATGCAGTCGTAGACCCTGCGAGCGGGCACTGCTGCCACCGTCGCCTCGGGCTCCTGCGCGAACTCGATGCGGTAGCCGTTGCGCTCGAACATCTGAAGGATGTCGCGCTCGCCATACCAGCCGTCGAGCTGCGACAGCGGAATCAGCGAGCGCAGCGTGAGCGGCGACAGGCTCGCGAGCTGCCGCACTTTCGCGTGATGCCCGAAGAGCCGCATCGCGTCGTAGCCATGGTGCAGCTGCGGCCCCGCGTGCTCGATGGCGAAGCCGCGCGCCAGTTCCAGCGGCGCGAAGCGCATGCCTACGGCTTCGAGCGCGGGACGCAGCACGCCACTGAGCTGCACGTCCTCCAGCAGCGCGTTGTGATTCCAGTGCATCCCCAGCGGCTCGCCGCCGACCACGTCGGGCGGCGGGATCTCCACGCGAATCTGCGGATGGTCCACCAGCGCGCGCATGAAGCGCCGGCTGCGCAGGCTGAAGCCGCCGTTCTGTATCGGCGTGACGACGTGGCCGGGCTTGCCGAGCTCGTCGGCCCACTCGAAACGGTTGCGCCAGTACGTGCCCTGCGGCGTGTCGATCTTCGCGAGGTGGATGGGCGCGCCGATGTAGTCGCAGTCCAGGAACTCGTCGCTCCAGTTGGCGGCGTTGACGACCCAGCCGTCTTCCTGCACCACGAGCGCGAACTCGGTCTGCACCACGCGCCAGAGCGCGAACATCATGAACCAGCTGTACTCGTGGTAGTTCAGCGGTTCGATCGGCAGATGCTCGATGCCGGGCGGCAGGTCGTCGGGGCGCCTGCGGGCTGCACAGCAGCGCGCGGGCGCCGGGCATCTGCGCCCGGCTGTGCCGCAGCGCCAGCGCTGCGCCGCGCGCGTCGGGCAGGCCGGTGACCGAGACCAGCGTTATTTCTTCGAATGACTCCCTGCTCACGATGCGCCTCCCGCCGCTCTCGTGAACCGCGCTCAGTAGGTGCCGGGGTAGGCGCCGCCGTCGGCCAGGATGTTCTGGCCGGTCATGTAGCCGGCCTGCATGCTGCACAGGAACGCGCAGATGGCACCGAACTCCGCCGGCGTGCCGAAGCGCTTGGCCGGGATGTTCTTCTTGCGGGCTTCCCACACGGTGTCGAAGTCCTGGCCCGACTTCTGCGCGGCGCCGGCCATCGTGCCCTTGAGGCGGTCGGTGTCGAAGGAACCCGGCAGCAGGTTGTTGATGGTCACGCCCTGCGCCGCCACCGCCGTGCGCGCCACGCCGGCCACGAAGCCGGTGAGGCCGCTGCGCGCGCCGTTCGACAGGCCCAGGATGTCGATGGGCGACTTCACCGAGCTCGACGTGATGTTCACGATGCGGCCATAGCCGCGCCTGGCCATGCCGTCCACCGTGGCCTTGATGAGCTCGATCGGCGTGAGCATGTTGGCGTCGACCGCCTTGATCCAGGCCTCGCGGTCCCAGTTGCGGAAGTCGCCGGGCGGGGGGCCGCCGGCGTTGGTGACGACGATGTCGAAGTCATGGCCCAGCGCGAACACCGCGGCGCGGCCGGCCTCGGTGGTGATGTCGGCGGCCACATGCTTGACGAAGGGACCCGAGGCACCAGCCGCCTCGGCCAGCTTCTTCGCGGCGGCTTCCAGCGCCTCGGCGCCGCGCGCCACGATCACCACGTTCACGCCCTCGCGCACCAGCGCCTCGGCGCAGCCGTAGCCCAGCCCCTTGCTCGCGCCGCACACCAGCGCGGTCTTGCCTGCAATACCCAGATCCATGTTCTTGCTCCAGTGAAAACAAAAGGCGCCAAGGGCTTCAGCGCCCCTTGCGCGTGAAAACGAAAATGCCCGCGATCACGAGCACGGTACCCGCCGCGATCCACGGCGTGAACGGCTCGCCAAGTATGACCACCCCCATGAGGATGGTCGACAGCGGCCCGATCATGCCGGTCTGGGCCGCCATCGCGGGGCCGATGCGCTCGATGGCCATCATCACCATCAGCACCGGCACCGCCGTGCACAGCGTGGCGTTGAGCACAGAAAGCCAGATCACCTCGGGCGCCACCGCCATCGCCGCGCTCATCGGCCGCGTCAGCACGAATTGCAATATGCACAGCACGCAGGCCACCGTGGTGGCCAGGCCCACGAGCCTGAGCGAACCCAGTCGCTTGACGAACTCGCCGCTGTAGACGAGGTAGCCCGCGTAGCTCACCGCGCTCAGGAACACGAGGAACGCGCCCCAGGCCGCCGCGCCGCCGCCCTTGCCGCCGCCGCCGGTCCAGAGTTCGTGGCCGAACACCAGCAGCACGCCGGCATAGCTCACGACCATGCCCAGCACCTGCGGGCGCGTCGGATGGCGCCGGTAGAGCAGCCAGCCGAAGAACAGCACCAGCGTGGGGTTGAGGTAGAGGATCAGCCGCTCGAAGCTGGCCGAGATGTAGGCCAGCCCGGCAAAGTCGAGGAAGCTCGCGAGGTAGTAGCCCGAGAAGCCCAGGCCGATCACGCCGATCCAGTCGCGCCCCGTGAGCGCCGGCTTGCCGCGCCCCGCCCACCATGCCATCAGCGCGAAGAGTGGCAGCGCGAACAGCATGCGCAGCATGATGAGCGTGACCGCGTCCACGCCGTAGCGGTACGCGAGCTTGACGATGATGGCCTTGCCGCTGAACGCGATGGCGCCCAGCGTGGCCAGCACGAGGCCGGTGGCGATGCCTTTCCTGGCGGCATCGCGGGAAGGTGCGGGGGAGATGCCTGCCGACGCGGCTGTCTTGTTCATCCCCCGATCATCGCGGCAAGCGCAAACCCCTGGCTTGCGCTCAGTACCCTGCCGCCACGCCGTCGCGGCGCGGGTCGCTGGCGGCCACGTAGCCTTCCACCGAGGGTTCGCCCGCGCGCCAGATGAACTGGCCGGCGCCGAAGTCCTGGTACGAGTCTTCGATCACTTCCAGGTGATGGCCCAGCTCGCGCAGGCCCTGCACCGTGGCCGGGTTCATCGCGGCCTCGACGTTGATCTCCAGCCCCGCGTTGAAGCGCCAGCGCGGCGCGTCGCAGGCAGCCTGCGGGTTCTGCTTGTAGTCGAGCATGCGCACCAGCGTCTGCATGTGGCCCTGCGGCTGCATGTTGCCGCCCATCACGCCGAAGCTCATGACCGGCTGGCCGTCCTTGGTGAGGAAGGCCGGGATGATGGTGTGGAACGGCCGCTTGCCCGGCGCCACCACGTTCGGGCTCTCCGCCTTCAGGCTGAAGCCGTGGCCGCGGTTCTGCAGGCTGATGCCGTACTCGGGCTCCACGCAACCCGAGCCGAAGCCCATGTAGTTGCTCTGGATGAAGCTCACCATCATGCCGCTCTCGTCGGCGGCCGTGAGGTAGATGGTGCCGCCCTTGACCGGGTTGCCGGCCTTGAAGTCCTGCGCCTTCTTCGGGTCGATGAGGCGGGCGCGCGAGGCCAGGTACGCGTCGTCGAGCATCTGCTCGGTCGTCACTTCCATGGTCTTGCGCTCCGACACGTAGCGGTACACGTCGGCGAAGGCCAGCTTCATGGCCTCGATCTGCAGGTGCTGCGATTGCACCGAGTCGACCGGCAGCGAGGCTATGTCGAACTTCTCCAGGATGCCCAGCGCGATCAGCGCCGCGATGCCCTGGCCGTTCGGCGGGATCTCGTGCAGCGTGTGGCCGCGGTAGTCGCGCGAGATGGGCTTGACCCACTCGGGCTGGTAGGCCGCGAGGTCGGCCACGGTGAGCGCGCCGCCCTGTTCAGCGGAGAACCTGGCCAGCGCCTCGGCGATCTCGCCGTTGTAGTAGGCCTCGCCCTTGGTGCGGGCGATGGCCTTCAGTGCACGTGCGGCGGCCGTGAAGCGGAACATCTCGCCCACTTCGGGCGCGCGGCCCCAGGGCAGGAAGGTCTGGGCGAAGCCCGGCTGCGACTGCAGGATCGGCGTGGCCGCGGCCCACTTGCCCTGCACCACCGGCGGCACGAGGTAGCCGCGCTCGGCGATGTCGATGGCCGGCGCCAGCAGGTCGGCAAAGGGCAGCTTGCCGAAGCGCTCGCTCAGCGCCACCCAGCCGCGCACCGCGCCCGGCACCGTGACCGAGTCGATGCCGCGCATCGGCGGCGTGGCGGCATCGGCGCCGTACTTGTTCTTGAAGTACTCGGGCGTCCAGGCCTTGGGCGCGGGACCCGAGGCGTTGAGGCCGTGCAGTTCCTTGCCGTCCCACAGGATGCAGAAGGCATCGCTGCCCAGGCCGTTGCTCACGGGCTCGACCAGCGTCATCACTGCGGCGGTGGCGATGGCCGCGTCGACCGCGTTGCCGCCCTGCTGCAGGATGCGCAAGCCTGCCTGCGAGGCCAGCGGGTGCGAGGTCGAGACCACGTTGCGCGCGAAGATCGGGATGCGCGTGGAGAGGTACGGGTTGCTGAAATCGAAGTTCATTTCGGCGTGCTCTTCCTTATTCGTTGGCGATCTTGCGATCTACGACGATCTTTTTCCACTTGGCCGCATCGGTCGCGACCATCTTCGCGAACTGGTCCGGCGTGCCCGGCACTGCGGGCTCGATGCCCAGGCGCGCGAGCTTTTCCTTGACCTCGGGGTCGGCCAGCGCGTCGTTGGCGGCCTTGTTGATCTTCGCGACGATGTCCGCCGGCAGGTTCTTAGGGCCGTAGAAGCCGAACCAGGTGTTCGACTCGTAGCCCGGCAGCGTGTCGGCGATGGGGGGCAGCTCTGGCGCCAGCGGGCTGCGCTTGAGCGAGGTGACGCCCAGCGCGCGCAGGCGGCCGTCGCGCACGTGCGGCATGCCGGTAGGCAGCGAGTCGAACAGCACGTCGACCTTGCCGCTGATCAGGTCAGGGATGGCCAGCGCCGTGCCCTTGTAGGGAATGTGCGTGACGAACACGCCGGCCTGCGCCTTGAAGAGCTCCGCCGTGAGCTGCACGATGGTGCCGTTGCCGCTCGATGCGTAGTTGAGCTTGCCGGGGTTCTTCTTCGCGTAGTCGATCCACTCGCGCACCGTCTTCGCGGGCGAATTGACCGGCACCAGCATGATGCTGGCCGCGTCGCCCACGTGCGCGATCGGCGTGAAGTCGCGCACCGTGTCGTAAGGCAGCTTGCTGATCGCGGGGCCGATGGCGTGCGTGCTCGTGGTGGCCAGCAGGATGGTGTAGCCGTCGGGCGCGGCCTTGGCGGCCTGGTCGGAGCCGATGGCGCCGCCGGCGCCGGGCTTGTTGTCCACCACCAGCGTGGTGCCCAGCTTGTCGCCCATCTTCTGCCCCAGCGTGCGGGCGAAGAGATCAGTGGCGCCCGCGGCCGGGAACGGAACGATCAGCCGGATCGGCTTGTTCGGATAGCCCTGCGCCAGGCTGGCGGACGAGGCGGCCATGCCGAGCGCGACGGCGAGCACCTGGATGAACTGGAGGCGTTTCATGTGCGGGAAAGAATTCTGTGCCAGTGGGAACCGAGCATGCTATGCACCGCTGGCGCATCAAGCCAGATAATTCGGCTTATTCAACTATCAATGCCGTTTATGACACGAGCCCCAGCCGAAGAGATCTCGCTGCAGCAGCTGCGGGCGCTGGCGGCGGTGGCCGAAACCGGCAGCTTCACGCTGGCGGCCGAGGCCCTGCAGCTCACCCAGCCCGCCATCAGCCACCTGATCAAGCGGCTCGAGGAAGAACTGGCGCAGCCGCTGGTGGTGCGCGGCCGCCGCATCCGCATGACCAACGCGGGCCAGATGATGGTCGACACCGCCGTGCGCGCGCTGCGGCTGATCGACGACTCGGTCGGCGCCTGCCGCTCCCAGTCGCAGCTGCGCGAAGGCCGCATCGTGCTGGCCGTGGGCCACCTGACCGCGGGCGCCCTGCTGCCGCCGCTGCTGGGCCGCTTCTCGCAGAAGCACCCCACGCTCGCGGCCACGCTGCTCGACAGCACGGCCGAGCAGATGATTTCGCGCGTGCTCTCGCAGGAGGCCGACCTGGGCTTCGGCTCGGACATCGGCCAGAAGCATTCCGAGCTGGCGACCGAGCCGCTCTTCACCGAGCGCATGGCCCTTTTCGTGCGCGACGACCATCCGCTGGCCCAGCACGAATCGATCGAGGCCAGACAGCTTGAGGGGCTGCCCTTCATTCACGTGAACCCCGACGCCAACGTGTGGCGCGCCGTGAGCCGCCAGCTGGCGAGCGTGGCCAACGTGTATCCGCAGGTGGTGCACCACGTCTCGATGCTGTCCACCGCCTTCGGCCTCATACAGGCCGGCGCGGGCGTGGCGCTGGCGCCGCGCTATGTGGAAGTGCTGATGCCCGGCAACCTGCGCGCCGTGGGCGTGACGCGGCCCGTGCTGGAGTACCCGGTGGTCGCCATCCGGCTGGCCAAGCATCCGCTGAGCCCGGCGGCGATGGCCTTCCTGTCCATGGCGCGCCAGCACATGAAGCCGCCGCGCGCGGACAAGCTCTGAAGGGGAGCGGACAGCCGAACGCAGAAGAAATACAAAAATCACGCGAAGGTCGCGGAAGAAACCATGAAAACTTCTTCGATCTTCCTTCTGCGACCTCTGCGAAACTTTCGCGACTTCTGCGTTCGGCTGTCCGAATCCTCTCCCCCCAAAACAAAAACGGCGCCCGAAGGCGCCGTCGTGCAGAGCGTAAAGGATCAGTCTTCGACGAAGGCCTCTTCGCGCTTCGACTTCACGGCCGGCAGCAGCACGATGATCAGCAGCAGGGCCGCGGCAGCCAGCAGGCTCGCCGAGATCGGGCGCGTGACGAACACGCTCCAGTCGCCGCGCGACAGCAGCAGCGAGCGACGCAGGTTCTCTTCCATCATCGGGCCCAGGATGAAGCCCAGCAGCAGCGGAGCAGGCTCGCAACCCAGCTTGAAGAAGGTGTAGCCCACCAGGCCGAAGATGCCCACCATCCAGATGTCGAAGGTGTTGTTGTTGGTCGAGTAAACCCCGATCGCGCAGAACAGCACGATGGCCGGGAACAGGTACTTGTAGGGCACCGACAGCAGCTTGATCCACATGCCGATCAGCGGCAGGTTCAGGATGATCAGCATCGCGTTGCCCAGCCACATCGAGGCGATCAGGCCCCAGAACAGCTCGGGGTTGCTGGTCATCACCTGCGGGCCCGGCTGGATGTTGTGGATGGTCATCGCGCCCACCATCAGCGCCATCACCGCGTTGGGCGGAATGCCCAGCGTCAGCAGCGGGATGAAGGAGGTCTGCGCGCCGGCGTTGTTGGCCGACTCGGGAGCCGCCACGCCGCGGATGTTGCCCTTGCCGAAGGGAACTTCGCCCGCCTTCAGCTTGGTCTTCTTCTCGATCGTGTAGGCAGCGAAGGCAGCAAGCAGCGCACCGCCGCCGGGCAGGATGCCCAGTGCCGAGCCCAGCGCAGTGCCGCGCAGCACCGCGGGAATCATGCGCTTGAAGTCGTCCTTGGTCGGGAACAGGCCCGAAACCTTGGCGGTGAACACTTCACGCTCGTCGTCCGGGCGCGAGAGGTTCGCGATGATTTCGCCGTAGCCGAACACGCCCATGGCGATGGCCACGAAGCCGATGCCGTCGGTGAGCTCCGGAATGTCGAAGCTGTAGCGCGCCACGCCCGAATTCACGTCGGTGCCGACCAGGCCCATCAGCAGGCCCAGCACGATCATCGCGATGGCCTTGAGCAGCGAGCCCGAGGCCAGCACCACGGCGCCGATCAGGCCCAGGATCATCAGCGAGAAGTATTCGGCCGGGCCGAACTTGAAGGCCAGCTCGGTCAGCGGCGGCGCGAAGGCGGCCAGGATCAGCGTACCGACGCAGCCAGCGAAGAACGAGCCCAGGCCGGCAGCGGCGAGCGCCGGGCCGGCTCTCCCCTTGCGCGCCATCTGGTAGCCGTCGATCACGGTCACCACCGACGAGGATTCGCCCGGCAGGTTGACCAGAATGGCCGTGGTGGAGCCGCCGTACTGGGCGCCGTAGTAGATGCCGGCCAGCATGATCAGCGCCGACACCGGCGGCAGCGCGTACGTGGCCGGCAGCAGCATCGCGATGGTCGCGACGGGGCCGATGCCCGGGAGCACGCCGATCAGCGTGCCCAGGATGCAGCCGATCAGGCAGTACAGCAGGTTCGTGAAGGTAAAGGCAACGCCAAAACCCATCGAGAGGTGTTCAAACAATTCCATGATGTGGTCGGCTTTCTTCTCAACCGGTGATGAAGGTCGGCCAGACCTGGATCTGGAGCTTGAGCGCCCAGATGAAGGCGACGTAGCTGCCGACGGCCAGCACGGTGGCCAGGATCAGCACGCTGGGCAGCTTGAACTCGTGGCCCGCGAGGCTGGAGATGATCACCAGCGCGTAGATGGCGATGATCATGCCCATGGCCGGAACGCCGATGCTCGGCAGGCCGCCGAGCAGCACGCCGAAGGCGAGGTTGGCGCCGAGGATGAACACCACCTGCTTCCAGGCCCACTTGCCGATCTTCTCGCCGTCGGTGGTCTCGACGCTGAGCCCGGTGAACATGATCCCGAGGCCGATGAGGGCCATCAGGATGCCGAGCATCAACGGGAAGTAACCCGGTCCCATCCGGGCCCCGGTGCCCACGGTGTAGGTGGTGGCGCCCCATGCGAACGCCACGCCCACCACCGTGAACATCAGACCCGAGAAAAAGTCTTTCTGACTCTTGATCTTCACGAACAGTCTCCTCGAACAAATTTCGATGCGGGATTGTCGAGTCAGCTTCCGGTCAGGCCGATGTGGATTCCACTAACCAAAGTCTTAGGGATAACCCGGGAGCATCAGTCGCTCCCGGGGCTGGAACCGGGGCGGATCATTCCAGCGGAGGCGTGGCGCTCAGCACCTCTTCGATGGTGGTCACGCCCTCGGCCACGCGCAGCGCGCCGGCCAGCCGCAGCGGCCGCATGCCGTCGATCACGGCCTGGCGGCGCAGCCCGGCGAGGTTGGGCTCCTTCGTGACCTGGCTCTTGAACGGCTCGCTGACGCTCAGCAGTTCGTACAGCCCCATGCGGCCCATGTAGCCGGTCATGCGGCAGTCGACGCAGCCCACCGGCTTGTAGGCGCGCACCGAGCCGGTGATCTGCCAGGGCTTGACGATGGCCTCCAGCTTCTCGCGGGTGACGGTGTCGTCGGGCTGCTTGCAGCTGGGGCACAGCGTGCGCACGAGGCGCTGGGCGAGCACGCCTAGCATCACGGCGTTGATGAGGTACGAGGGCACGCCCAGTTCCATCAGCCGCGTGATGGCGCTCGGCGCGTCGTTGGTGTGCAGCGTGCTGAACACGAGGTGGCCGGTGAGCGCGGCCTGCACCGCCATCTCGGCGGTGGCGAGGTCGCGGATCTCGCCGACCATGATGATGTCCGGGTCCTGCCGCATCAGCGCGCGCAGGCCCTCGGTGAAGCCGAAGTCGAGCTGCGGCTGCACCTGCGTCTGGTTGAAGGAGGTCTCGATCATTTCGATCGGGTCCTCCACCGTGCTCACGTTGACCTCTTCCGTCGCCACGCGCTTGAGGGTGGAGTACAGCGTGGTGGTCTTGCCCGAGCCCGTGGGCCCGGTCACCAGGATGATGCCGTTGGGGCGCGTGACGAGCTGTTCCCAGCGCTGCGCGTCGTGCTGCGCGAAGCCCAGCGCGTCGAGGTCCTTCACCGCGGTGTCGGGGTCGAAGATCCGCATCACCATCTTCTCGCCGAAGGCGGTCGGCAGCGTCGACAGGCGCATTTCGATCTCGTCGCCGCGCATGTTGCGGGTCTTGATGCGGCCGTCGAGCGGACGGCGCTTCTCGACCACGTCCATGCGGCCCAGCAGCTTGATGCGCGCGACCATCGCGTTCATCACGCCCATGGGCATCTGGTAGGCCGGATGCAGGATGCCGTCGATGCGGAAACGGATCACGCCCTGCTCGCGGCGCGGCTCCAGGTGGATGTCGCTCGCGCGCTGGTCGAAGGCGTACTGCCACAGCCAGTCGACCACCTGCACCACGCTCTGGTCGTTGGCGTCGAGCTGCTTGTTGCTCTTGCCGAGCTCCACCAACTGCTCGAAGCTCGTGGTGCTGGCGTTGCCGCCGGCCTTCTGCGCGGCACGCACCGATTTCGCGAGCGCGAAGAACTCGGCCGTGTAGCGCTGGATGTCGGCCGGGTTGGCGACCACGCGCCGCACCGAGCGGCGCGCCTGGCGCTCGACCTCGGCGATCCAGTCGGTGAGGAAGGGCTCGGCCGTGGCCACCACCACCTCGTTGGGCAGCACCTGCACCGGCAGCACCTTGTGGCGCTCGGCATATGCGGCGCTCATGGTGTCGGCCACCTTGCCCACGTCGACCTTGAGCGGATCGATGCGCAGGTAGGAAAGGCCCGCGCGGCCCGCGAGCCATTGCGTGAGCATTTCGAGGTCGAGCGGCTTGTTGTCGCTCTCGCGCGTCATGGCGACGTTGGCCAGCCGCACCAGCGGCGCCTGGCGGCTCTCGGCCTGTGCGCAGCGGGCGATGGTGCGCTTGGCCTCGTGCGGGGAAATCACGCCATCGGCGGCGAGCCATTCGATCAGGCGGCGCAGGTCGAGCGGGCCTTCGTGGCGCGCGGCCAGCGGGGCGGGGGCGGAAGCAGCGGGTACAGCGCTCATGTGCCGTGGGTCGGGTTCAGGTTCGGGTGAGTGTCGGATTCTGCGGCTTGAAGACCCGCAGCCATTTGGGTGCGGGCAAGCCCCAGCGAGTCTGGATCGTTTGGGCGCGCTCGGCAAGCGCCTCGCGCTTCGGGCGGCTCGGCGTGCGCTGCGCGAGGACCACCGTGTTGCCTTCGCGCGTCGGCTTGAAGGCCCAGACGGCATCGGCGCCGAAGGCGGAGGAAATCTTCTCGAGGCTGCGCTCGTAGCTCGACGAGCGGCCGAAGAGATTGACCGTCATGCAGCCGTCTTCCGTGAGCAGCGCGCGGCAGTCGGCGTAGAAGTCCTCGCTGTCGAGCACCGGCGCGGCGGCCTCGTGGTCGTACAGGTCGACCTGCAGCGCGTCGACCGTTCCATGCCAATCGGGCTTGCGGATCTCGGCCGCGGCATCGGCGATCACCACGCGCAGCTTCGGATCGTCCGGCGGCAGCTTGAACCAGCCGCGGCAGGCCGACACCACCTGCGGATTGAGCTCGATCGCGGTGGTGCGCATGCGCAGGATCTTGCGGCTGAACTTGGTCAGCGTGGCCGCGCCCAGGCCGAGCTGCATGGCATGGCGGCCGGCCACGCTCTTGGGGTCGGCGAAGAGCAGCCAGGCCATCATGCGCTGCACGTACTCGAGCTCGATCTCGAAGGGCGCATCGAGCTTCATCGAGCCCTGGACCCATTCGGTGCCCAGGTGCAGATAGCGGATGTCGCCCCAGTCGGAAAAGTTGACTTCAGGGAGGGAAACAGGAGTTTTGCTCGATGCCATCGATGCAGCGGGTCAGGCGACTAGTTTGTGGGCAGCCAGCACTTCGCGCCAGGCCGCGAGCTTGCGCTCGAAGCTCCACGACGCATTGGCGGGGCTGGTGGAAGGCAGCTGGTAGACCGGCACGCCCAGCGCGCGCGTGTGGCGCGCATGCTTGAAGCTCTCGCCGCCGTTGTGCGCGATGGCCGCGAGCTTCGGCAGGTGCAGGCCGGCGATGTCGTTGGCCACGGGCGCGCGGATGGCCGAGTCGAGGCTGCCCTCGCGCTCGCAGGACGCGTACACGTCCCACACGCCCAGGCCGCGGTCGAGCAGCCACCGGCAGCGCAGCCCGTAGCTGTCGGCGCCCGAGGGCAAGGGGATGTCGGGCCACACGGCTTGCAGGATCTTCCAGAACTGGTTTTGGGGGTGTGCATAGTACTGCTGCCGCTCGAGCGACTTCACTCCCGGAAAGCTGCCCAGGATCAGGACGACGGTGGCCGGCGAGACGATGGGCGCGAGCCCCGTGAGCAACGGGCTCGCGGCGGCCGTGGATGCGGCAGAGGGGTTCATGGTCGGCAATCGTGCCACTGTCGGGCGCGTGCCCCGTGCGCCCATGAAAAAACCCGCCGAAGCGGGTTCTTTCGCGAAATCCGGAAGGGTTCCGGAACTGTTTACTTCTTGGCGGCTTCGTTCTCGGCCGTGCCGGGGATCTTCTCGCCGATCGCCTTGCCGGTGGAACGCATGCCGTCGGCCGTCTTGTGGCCGGCGTTCTCGACGGCATCGCCGGTCTTCGCGGCGGCGTTCTTGGTGGCGTTGGTTGCCTTCTTGGTGGTGCGCTTGGTCGCGTTCCAGGCCTTCTTGGAGCCGCGCTCGGTAGCGTTCACGGCCTTCTTGGTGGTGCTCTTGGTCGCGTCCCAGGCCTTCTCCGCGCCGCGCTCGGTGGCGTTCACCGCATCCTTGCCGGCTTCCTTCACCTTCTCGGTGGTGGATGGCTCGGTGGTGGCTGCGGTCTGCGCAACGGCCGACAGGCCGATGGATGCCAGCGCCAGGGCGACGACGACGGGAACGGTACGAACAAAGGACTTGGTCATGAAAGAACTCCTTTTTTGAGTGAAGTATGGGAGTGACGGATGTGCCACTGCACAACCAACGCCACTTCGAACTTCAAGGATGACAGCAAAAACGGGCCCTTGGCACGCCCGGACGCAACTCGGGGCATCGGCCTACGCGAGGGGTTTCCGGCCATCCGACACGGACAGCAGACTTTGGAGCTTCGGCAGCGCCGCGACCGCGTTGCGAGTGGTCGCTTCGGCCAGCGCATCGATGCCGATGCCCCGCAGATCGGCCACCACCTCGGCGATGCGCGGCAGCTCGGCCGGCTCGTTGCGCCCCTGCGGCTCGCCGGCATCGCGCTGGGCCTGCGTGCGGTAGATCCAGTGCGGCTGGATGTCGGGCGCGTCGGTCTCCATCACGATCGATTCCATCGGCAGCGTGGAGGCCAGCCGCCGAAGCTGCAGGGCGCGCTCGAAGGTCACCGCGCCGCCGAAGCCGAGCTTGAGCCCGAGCTCGATGCACGCGCCGGCCTGCTGCCCGCTGCCGTTGAAGGCGTGCGCGATGCCCTGCCACGGCCGCCCGCCCGCCGTCTGCCGCAGGTGCTTGAGCACCTTGTCGACCGAGCGCCGAACGTGGATGAGCACGGGTAACCCGTGCTTGCGTGCCAGTTGCAACTGAGTGTGAAAAAACCGCTCCTGCTTTTCGCCGTCGAGCCCTTCGACGAAGTAGTCCAGGCCGATCTCGCCGACCGCCACCAGCCTCGGGTCGTCGCGCCGGGCGGTCAGTTCGGCGTCGAGCGCTTCCAGGTCCTCGTCCTTCGCCTCGCCGGTGCACAGCGGGTGGATGCCCAGTGCATAGGCATCGCCCTGCGCGTGGGCCAGCTCGCGCACGGTGGCGAAGTTGAAGACGGCCACGGCCGGGATCACGCACATCGCCACCCCCCGCTCGGCGGCATGGGCGCGCAGCACCGGCATCTCCGCACCGAATTCGGGCGCGTCCAGATGACAGTGGGTATCGATGAAGGTAGCCATCGCGCGATGATGCCCGATGGGATGCGCAGGCGCGGAAAGCGTGCTACTGTGAACTCCTCTACACGCGATTGCGATTTTTTAAGCCGGAGGTACTCCGATGCGCAGGCCCGCTTTCTACAGCCGTTCGCCCCGCACGCAGCCACCGGCCGCAGACGAGGCGGCCGAACGGGCGGATGCGCCGGCATCGCCCGAGACGGCCGGCGCGGGCTCCGTACCTCCCGAAACTCCTGTCAGGAAAGCAGGCTGGCAGCCCGGACGCCGCAGCTTCGCGCTGCTCGTCGTACTCTCGGCCGCGCTGGTCACCGGCGCCGTGCTCTGGGCGCCGCGCCCTGGCACCAAGGTTCTCACCCAGAAAGACATCGACGCGGCCGTGCTGCGCACGCTGCAGACCAACACCCTGCCCTCGCCCGCGGCCAAGGCGGCCGACATCATCCGGCCCTCGGTGGTGCGGGTGGTGAGCTACGGCGAGGAGAAGAACACGCCCGAGGCCAAGACCCAGAAGCGCGGGCGCAACATGGCCAAGGGCAAGCCGCCCGAGGCGCCCAACGACGGCGGCGCGCCGGGCGAGTTCGAGCGCGGCGTGGGCACGGGGGTGGTGATCGTCGACAAGGGCGTGATCCTCACCAACCTGCACGTGGTCGCCGGCGCCGACAAGATCAAGGTCACCTTCTACGACGGCCTGGAGGCGCCCGCCACCATCACCGGCGTGCAGCCCGAGAACGACCTCGCGGTGCTGCAGGCGCAGAAGATTCCCGACGACCTGATCCCCGCCACCATGCGCTCCACCGCCGACCTGCGCCCCGGCGACCAGGTGGCGGCCGTGGGCTTTCCCTTCGGCATCGGGCCCTCGGTGTCGGCCGGCGTGGTGTCGGGGCTGAAGCGCTCGTTCCGCTCGCCCGAGGGCAAGCAGGAGCTGGGCAACCTGATCCAGTTCGACGCGGCCGCCAACCCCGGCAACTCGGGCGGACCACTGATCAACATGGACGGCGAGGTGCTCGGCATCGTCACCGCCATCCTCAATCCGACGCAGCAGCGCACCTTCATCGGCATCGGCTTCGCGGTGCCCATCGAGAACGCGGCCTCGGCCGCGGGCTCGCCGCCGTTCTGAACCAGCCCAGTCCCCTTCTTCTCTTCCTCTCGAAAGCCCTTCGCATGAGCACAGCAGAGACCACCGCCAACCCCACGCCGGCCGGCACGGCCGAACTGATGGAGCAGATCCTCTACGAGGTGAAGCGCGTGGTCGTCGGGCAGGACCGCTTCCTGGAGCGCGTGATGGTCGCCATGCTCGCGGGCGGGCACCTGCTGGTCGAAGGCGTGCCGGGTCTGGCGAAAACGCTCACGGTGAAGACGCTGGCCGACACCGTGCGCGGCCAGTTCAAGCGCATCCAGTTCACGCCCGACCTCGTGCCCGCCGACCTGGTCGGCACGCGCATCTACAACCAGAAGACCGGCGACTTCAGCACCTCGCTGGGCCCGGTGTTCGCCAACCTGCTGCTGGCAGACGAAATCAACCGCGCGCCGGCCAAGGTGCAGAGCGCGCTGCTGGAGGTGATGCAGGAGCGCCAGGTCACCATTGCCGGCGAGACGCACCGCGTGCCGCGCCCCTTCCTGGTGATGGCCACGCAGAACCCCATCGAGACCGAGGGCACCTACCCGCTGCCCGAGGCGCAGGTCGACCGCTTCATGATGAAGGTGCTGGTCGACTACCCGAGCGACGAGGAAGAATTCGTCATCGTCCAGCGCGTGATCGGCCCGCCGGTCAGCGCCACGCCGGTCGCCACCACCGAGCAGCTCGCGGCGTTGCAGGCCGAGGCGCGGCGCGTGTACGTCGACCCGTCGCTCATCCAATATGCGGTGAAGCTGGTGTCCGCCACGCGCACGCCCGAGAAGCACGGACTGAAGGACCTGCATCGCTTCATCACCTTCGGCGCCAGCCCGCGCGCCAGCATCAGCCTGACCGAGGGCGCGCGCGCCCTGGCGCTGCTGCGCGGCCGCAGCTACGCGCTGCCGGAAGACATGACGGCGCTGGTGCCCGACGTGCTTCGCCATCGCGTGACGCTTTCCTACGAAGGCTTGTCCGAAGGCCTGACGCCGGACAGCCTGATCGAGAAGATCATGCGCGCAGTACCCGCTCCTCCCAAGCCGCTCGAACATGAAAAGCTGGTGGCGTAAGGCCCCCGCGGCCGCCAACGACGACCGGCTCGCCATCGAAGCCGGCGGGGCCGAGCGCGCGCTGCGCCGGCTCGAGTGGACCGTGATCCGCCGCCTCGACGGCCTGCTGCAGGGCGACTACCGCACGCTGATGCGCGGCACCGGGCTCGACCTGGCCGACCTGCGCGAATACCAGCACCACGACGACGTGCGCCACATCGACTGGAACGTCACCGCGCGGCTGCAGACGCCGCATGTGCGCGTGTTCACCGAAGACCGCGAGATGGCCGCATGGTTCGTGCTCGACCTGAGCCGCTCGGTCGACTTCGGCTCGGGCCTGAAAGCCAAGCGCGAGATCTCGGCGGGCTTCGTCGGCGTGCTGGCGCGGCTGCTCACGCGGCACGGCAACCGGGTGGGCGCGCTGGTCTACGGCAGCGATCTCGAAGCGGTGATCCCGCCGCGCAGCGGGCGGCGCCATGTGCTGCACCTGCTGCACGCGATGGAAAAGCGCGCCGGCAAGGCCGGCGCCGAGCCTGCGCAGAAAGGCATGACGCGGCTGGCCGACCTGCTCAAGTCGGCCGCCACCCTGATGCCGCGGCGCTCCACCGTGTTCGTGGTGTCCGACTTCCTGAGCGAACCCGGCTGGGAGCGCCCGCTGGGCCAATTGGTGCAGCGCCACGAGGTGGTCGCGGTGCGCCTGTTCGATCCGCTCGAGCTGGAGTTGCCCGACCTCGGCCTGGTGCCGCTGCGCGATGCCGAGACCGGCGAGCAGCTGTGGGTCGATACCCACGACGCAGGCTTCCGCAAGCGCTTCGCCCGGCTGGCGGCCGAGCGCGAGAACACATTGCGCGAGGCGCTGGCCCGGGCCGGTGTCGACGCGCTCGAACTCTCGACCGATGACGACCTGGTGGAAGCCATCGTCCGTTTCGCCGATTTGCGCAAGCGCCGCGCGCGCATCGGCCAGGCTGGCCTGAAGGCGGTGGCAGCATGACTTTTCTCTGGCCTCAATTCCTCTGGCTGCTGGCGGCGCTGCCGCTGCTGATCCTGCTCTACCTGTGGCTGCTGCGGCGCAAGAAGAAGCTGGCGGTGCGCTACGCCAGCCTGTCGATCGTGCGAGAAGCCATGGGCGCCGGGCAGAGCGTGCGGCGGCACCTGCCGCCCCTGCTGTTCCTGCTGGCCATGGCCGCGATGCTCGTGGCCGCGGCGCGGCCCATGGCGGTGGTGGTGCTGCCGTCGAACCAGCAGACCATCATCCTTGCGATGGACGTATCGGGCAGCATGCGCGCGGCCGACGTGCAGCCCAACCGGCTGGTGGCGGCGCAGGAGGCGGCCAAGAGCTTCATCAAGGACCTGCCGCGCACCGTGAAGGTGGGCATCGTCGCCTTCGCGGGCAGCGCGCAGGTGGCGCAGCTGCCCACCACCAACCATGAAGACCTGGTGACCGCCATCGACAGCTTCCAGCTGCAGCGCGCCACCGCCACCGGCAACGCCATCGTGGTGTCGCTGGCCACGCTGTTCCCCGACGCGGGCATCGACGTCGAGCAGTTCAGCTCGCCCAGCCGCCAGCGCGGCGCGGCCATCGACCAGAACGAGAAGAAGCTCAAGGAGTTCACGCCGGTGGCGCCGGGCTCGTTCACCTCGGCCGCGGTCATCATGCTGACCGACGGCCAGCGCACCACCGGCGTCGACCCGCTCGATGCGGCCAAGGCGGCCGCCGACCGCGGCGTGCGCATCTACACGGTGGGCGTGGGCACGGTGGACGGCGAGACCATCGGCTTCGAAGGCTGGTCGATGCGCGTGCGGCTCGACGAGGACACGCTCAAGGCCATCGCCAACAAGACCAACGCCGAATACTTCTACGCCGGCACCGCGAATGACCTGAAGAAGGTCTACGAAACGCTGAGCTCCAAGCTCACGGTGGAGAAGAAGGAAACCGAAATTTCCGCGCTCTTCGCGCTGGGCGCGGCCGTGCTTACGCTGCTGTCGGCCGGGCTCTCGCTGCTCTGGTTCAACCGGATTCTCTAGCGCCGCGGGGGGCCGCCGGAGCCTCGGGCGACTTCACCGCCCCGATGCCGCCGAGGAACAGGTCGGCCACGATCGGCGCGATGGCCGCGTGGTCGAGCCGGCCGTCGGGCTTCATCCAGGTGAACATCCAGTTGATCATGCCGAAGAGCAGCATGGTCAGCGGCTTGGCGAGGTCGTCGCTGGGCGCACCGGGGCGCAGCGCCGACACCGCGCGCGCGAAGCCCGCGACCACCTCGCGTTCCTTGTCGAGCACGCGCTCGCGGTCGGCCTCTTCGAGAAAGCGCACGTCGTCGGTCAGCACGCGGTGCGCGTCCTGGGCGCCGGCGTATTCCTCGACGATGCGGTAGATGAAGCGGCGCAGGCGCTCCTCGTCGGTGTGCGTCGAGGCTTCTTCCTCGGCCACCAGCGCCGCAAGCTTGGACACGTGCGTTTCCGCGATGCTGATGAGCAGGCTGCTCTTGTCCTTGTAGTAGTGGTAGAGCGTGGCCTTCGAGAGGCCGCAGGCCTCGGCCACCTGGTTCATCGAGGTGGCGGGATAGCCGCTGCGCGCGAACAGCTGGGCGGCCTGCGCGAGGATGAATTCACGCTGGTCCTCGTAGGTGGCGGATCTTCCACGCGGCATCGGTTCGTGTTCCTCGGTTCTTCGGTGGGTGTTGGGGTTGAAGGCAACGCGCGATCTTGCCCGAAGCCCGGCGTGGTTCAGCCGCGCTTCGTCGCGATGAGCGAACGCACGTCGGTGGCCGGCAGGCTCGGGCGGTTCTTCTCCACGCTGGAAAGCGGCTCCACCTCGCGCAGGCTCGCGAGGCTGCGCACCGTGAGCGCCTGATAGGTCTGGGTGCCTTCGAGCTTCCAGGCGATCTCTTCATCGCTCAGCTCGCGCTTGACCTTTGCCGGAATGCCGGCGCTCAGCGTGCGCGCCGGCACCTTCATGCCGGCCGGCACGAAGGCGCACGCGGCGACGATGGCTTTCTCGCCGATCTCGGCCTCGTCCATCACCACCGCGTTCATGCCCACCAGCGCGTCGCGCCGCACGATGCAGCTGTGCAGGATCGCGCCATGGCCGATGTGGCCGTTGACCTCCACCACCGTGTCGTTATCGGGAAAGCCGTGGATGCAGCAGTGATCCTGCACGTTGGAGCCCTCCTCCAGCACGATGCGGCCGAAGTCGCCGCGCAGGCTGGCACACGGGCCCACGTAGCAGTTGGGGCCGACGATCACGTCGCCGATCAGCACGGCCGTGGGATGCACGTAGGCGCTCGGATCGACGACCGGGATCACGCCGTCGATGGAATAACTGGGCATTCGCTCTGTCTCCTTGTCTTGCCTTGGCTGGCTTTCGGCGCGCTCTCAGGGTTTGCCCTGATCGAGCCGGCTTGTGCCGCCATCGAGGTCGATCCTAAAATCAACCGAACGGTCGGTCAATAGTGTTTGCACACCGGCCCGTACCCATAAGGATGAAAGAGACAAGCGATGACTGAGCCTTTGGTACTCACCAGCAACGCCGGCGCCGTCCGCACGCTGAGCCTGAACCGGCCGGCTGCTCTCAACAGCTTCACGACGCAATTGCATGAAGCGCTGATGGCCGAGCTGGAAGCCGCGGCATCCGACGAGAGCGTGCGCTGCGTGGTGCTCACGGGTGCAGGCCGCGCCTTCTGCGCGGGTCAGGACCTGGCCGACCCGTCGGTCGCACCCGACCCGACGCCCGGCGCCGCGCCCAAGGACCTGGGCCACGTCATCTCCACCTGGTACGCCCCTCTGGTCGCACGACTGCGCTCGATGCCGGTGCCGGTCATCGCCGCCGTCAACGGCGTGGCCGCCGGCGCGGGGGCCAACCTGGCGCTGTGCTGCGACATCGTGGTGGCCGGTCGTTCGGCTAGCTTCATCCAGGCCTTCACCAAGATCGGCCTCGTGCCCGACACCGGCGGCACCTGGCTGCTGCCGCGCCTCGTGGGCTCGGCGCGCGCGCTGGGCATCGCGATGCTCGGCGACAAGCTGCCCGCCGAGGAAGCCGCGCGCATCGGCCTGATCTGGCAGTGCGTGGACGACGCAGCGCTCGCCGAAACGGCGGCCGCGCTCGCATCGAAGCTCGCCGGCATGCCCACGCGCGCCCTCGTCGCCACCCGCGAGGCCATGGCCGCCGCGCAGCACATGGACCTGAGCGCGGCGCTGGCCGAGGAAGCCCGCATCCAGCGCGAGATGGGCAACGCCAATGACTACCGCGAAGGCGTGGAAGCCTTCCGCGCCAAGCGCGCGCCCGTCTTCAAGGACCGCTGAAGCCATGACCGACAACAACCAGCAACGCACGCCCCAGCAGACGGCCGAGTACGTCCGCGACGGCATGTTCGCCAACGACAACGCCAGCAAGGGCCTGGGCATGCGCATCGTGGAGGTCGGCCCCGGCCAGGCCACCATCGAGATGCGCGTGCGCCCCGACATGCTCAACGGCCACGCCATCTGCCACGGCGGCTTCATGGCCACGCTTGCTGATTCGACCTTCGCCTTCGCCTGCAACTCGTACGACGAGCTGACCGTGGCCTCGGGCTTCGCCATCGACTTCATCGCGCCCGCGCGCGAGGGCGACGTGCTCACCGCGCGCTGCCACGAGGTGTCGAAGGCCGGGCGCACCGGCGTGTACGACACCGAAATCACCAACCAGCGCGGCGAGCGCGTCGCGATCTTCCGCGGCCGCTCCTACACCGCCAAGGGCCGCCCGGCCGTTCCGCCCGCCGCAGCAGCCGCCTGAGGAGACAACACCCATGACAGTCAAACGCCCCGCCCCCGGCGAGCTCGAGCCCATCGAAACCGCCAGCCGCGACGAGATCGCCGCGCTGCAGCTCGCCCGCCTGCGCACCACGCTGCAGCGCGCCTACGACAACGTGCCGCACTACCGCCGCGCCTTCGACGCCAAGGGCGTGCACCCCGACGACCTGAAGTCGCTGGCCGACCTGTCGAAGTTCCCGTTCACGGTGAAGAGCGACCTGCGCGACAACTACCCCTTCGGCATGTTCGCCGTGCCGCGCGAGAAGGTCGCGCGCATCCACGCCTCTTCCGGTACCACCGGCAAGCCGACCGTGGTGGGCTACACGCTGCAGGACATCGACACCTGGGCCGACCTCGTCGCCCGCTCCATCCGCGCCGCGGGCGGCCGTCCCGGCGACATGGTGCACGTGTCGTACGGCTACGGCCTCTTCACCGGCGGCCTGGGCGCGCACTACGGCGCCGAGCGCGCGGGCTGCACCGTCATCCCCATGTCGGGCGGCCAGACCGAGAAGCAGGTGCAGCTCATCCAGGACTTCAAGCCGAACATCATCATGGTCACGCCCAGCTACATGCAGGTGATCATCGAGCAGTTCGAGCGCCAGGGGCTCGACGCGAAGGAGAGCTCGCTCAAGGTAGGCATCTTCGGCGCCGAGCCGTGGACCGAAGCCATGCGCCGCGACATCGAGGCCAGGGCCGGCATCGACGCGGTCGACATCTACGGCCTCAGCGAAGTGATGGGCCCGGGCGTGGCCAGCGAATGCGTGGAGAGCAAGGACGGCCCCGTGATCTGGGAAGACCACTTCTACCCCGAGATCATCGACCCCGAGACCGGCGAGCTGAAGGCCGACGGCGAGGAAGGCGAACTCGTCTTCACCTCGCTGAGCAAGGAGGCCATGCCCATCGTGCGCTACCGCACGCGCGACCTCACGCGCCTGTTGCCGCCCACCTCGCGCTCGTTCCGCCGCATGGGCAAGATCGTCGGGCGCAGCGACGACATGATGATCATCCGCGGCGTCAACGTCTTCCCCACGCAGGTGGAGGAGATCGTGCTCGCGCACCAGGCGCTCTCGGGCCTCTACCAGGTGCACGTGAGCCGCGCCGACAAGCTCGACCAGGTCGAGATCCACTGCGAGCTCAAGCCCTCCGACGCCGCCACGGCCGACCGCGCCGCCATCGGCGACTGGCTGCAGCACCGCGTGAAGACGCTCATCGGCATCTCCACCCGCGTGGTGGTGCACGGCCCCGACGAGATGGAACGCACCCAGACCGGCAAGGCGCGCCGCGTGATCGACACACGCCCGCGCTGACACAAGCCACTTCCAACACCGACCGAAAGGACACGCACATGTACACCCAGGCAATGGACACCATGGGCAAGGACGCGGGCGACGGCAAGCAGAAGGCCGTGCGCTCCGCAGAGGAGATGCAGCTCGAGGAGCGCTTCGACGCGCACATCGACGCCGGCGAATTCATCGAGGCGAAGGACTGGATGCCCGAGCACTACCGCAAGACGCTGGTGCGCCAGATCAGCCAGCACGCACACTCGGAAATCGTCGGCATGCTGCCCGAGGGCAACTGGATCAGCCGCGCGCCCACGCTCAAGCGCAAGGCCATCCTGCTGGCCAAGGTGCAGGACGAGGGCGGCCACGGCCTCTACCTGTATGCCGCGGCCGAGACGCTGGGCACCTCGCGCGACCAGATGTTCGAGGCGCTGCACAGCGGCAAGGCCAAGTACAGCTCGATCTTCAACTACCCCACGCTGACCTGGGCCGACATGGGCACCATCGGCTGGCTGGTGGACGGCGCGGCCATCATGAACCAGGTGCCGATCTGCCGCTGCTCGTACGCGCCGTATGCGCGCGCCATGATCCGCATCTGCCGCGAGGAGAGCTTCCACCAGCGCCAGGGCTACGAGTCGCTGCTGACCATGATGACCCACGGCACCGAGGCGCAGAAGGCCATGGTGCAGGACGCGGTCAACCGCTGGTGGTGGCCCTCGATCATGATGTTCGGCCCGCCGGACGACCAGTCGCCCAACAGCGCGCAGTCGATGCGCTGGGGCATCAAGCGCTTCAGCAACGACGAGCTGCGCCAGAAGTTCGTCGACGCCACCGTGGAGCAGGCCCGCATCCTCGGCGTGACCCTGCCCGACCCCGACCTCAAGTGGAACGAAGAGCGCCAGGCGCACGACTTCGGCGCCATCGACTGGAGCGAGTTCTGGCGCGTGATCGGCGGCGACGGCCCCTGCAACCGCGAACGCCTGCAGGCCCGCGTCGACGCCTGGGAAGACGGCGCATGGGTGCGCGAAGCCGCGCTGGCCCACGCCAACAAACAACCTATGAAGGAGGCGGCATGACCGTCGAACAGAAGCAAGAGTGGCCCCTGTGGGAAGTGTTCGTGCGCAGCAAGGCCGGCCTGGACCACAAGCACTGCGGCAGCCTGCACGCCGCCGACCCGAAGATGGCGATCCAGATGGCGCGCGACGTGTACACCCGCCGCCAGGAAGGCAGCAGCATCTGGGTGGTGCGCTCCGACCAGATCGTGGCCAGCGACCCGGGCGACAAGGACATGTTCTTCGATCCGGCCGAGGACAAGGTGTACCGCCACCCGACCTTCTACGCGCTGCCCAAGTCGGTCGACCACATGTGAGCGTCGCCCCATGCAAGCATCGATCGAACTGAACCGCACGCCGGCCGTGCAATACCTGCTGCGCATCGGAGACACCTGCCTGGTGCTCGCGCAGCGCCTGGGCGAATGGTGCGGCCACGCGCCCGTGCTGGAGGAAGACATCGCGATGGCCAACATCGCGCTCGACCTCGTCGGCCAGGCCCGCGCGCTGCTCACGCACGCCGGCAAGCTCGAAGGCGCCGGCCGCGAGCATGACGAGGACCAGCTCGCCTACCTGCGCGACGAGCGCGACTACTTCAACCTCACCATCGCCGAGCTGCCGCGCGGCGACTTCGCCTTCGCCGTGGTGCGCAACACCATGGTGTCCACGCTGCTGAAGCTGCTGTGGCAGCGCCTGGCCGCGTCGAACGACCCCGAGGTGGCCGCCATCGCCGGCAAGGCGCTGAAGGAAGCGCGCTACCACCAGCAGCACTCGGGCGACTGGGTGGTGCGGCTGGGCGACGGCACCGAGGAATCGCGCCGCCGCACCGAGAAGGCGCTGAAGCAACTGTGGCTCTACATGCCCGAGCTGTTCTTCAGCGACGAAGTGGATGCCGCTGCCAGCGCGAGCGGCCTCGGCCCGGCGTGGAGCGAGCTGCGCGAGCCCTGGCTCGCCGAGATGCAGCAGGTGCTGGACGCCGCCGGCCTCGCCATGCCCAAGGAAGCCGCCTTCCGCAGCACCGGCAAGCACGGCGTGCACAGCGAGCACATGGGCTACATCCTCGCGGAGATGCAGCACCTGCAGCGCACCTTCCCCGGAGGCGTGTGGTGAACGCCCTGGCCTCGCGCGTCGATGCCGCATGGGCGGTGCTGCACACCGTGCCTGACCCCGAGGTGCCGGCCGTGTCGGTGTGCGACCTCGGCATCGTGCGCGAGGTGATCGAGCACGACGACGGCCTGGAGATCGTGCTCACGCCGACCTACTCCGGCTGCCCCGCGACCGAGGCCATCGAGCACGACGTGCTGGCCGCCGTCGAGCAGGCCGGCCTGGGCCGTGCGCGCGCCACCCTGCGCCGCGCGCCTGCCTGGACCAGCGACTGGATCAGCGACGAGGGCCGCGCCAAGCTCAAGGCCTACGGCATCGCGCCGCCCGCGCACCTGAACGCGGAGCAGGCCGCCAACACCGCCATGCCGATCAGGCTCTTCGGCCGCATCGCCGGCGAGCGCATCGCCTGCCCGCGCTGCGCGAGCGAGCGCACCGAGCGGCTTTCCGCGTTCGGCTCCACCGCCTGCAAGGCGCTGTACCGCTGCATGGCCTGCCGCGAACCCTTCGAACACTTCAAACCCATCTGAGACCTCCTCCGCGATGAGCACCCTCTTCCATCCCCTGCGCGTGAAGGCCATCGAGCCCGACACGCACGAGGCCGTCATCGTCTCGTTCGAAGTCCCGGCCGACCTGCAGCAGGTCTTCGGCTTCACGCAGGGCCAGTACCTCACGCTGCGCCACGACATCGACGGCCAGGACCTGCGCCGCTCCTATTCGATCTGCGCCGGCCTCGACGACGGCGAGCTGCGCGTGGGCGTGCGCAAGGTGCGCGGCGGCGTGTTCTCCAACTGGATAAACGCGAGCCTGAAGCCCGGCGACACCCTGCAGGTGATGGCGCCGCAGGGCCGCTTCTTCGTGCCCATCGAGCCGGGCTCGGCGCGCCATCACGTAGGCATTGCCGGCGGCAGCGGCATCACGCCCATCCTGTCGATCATGAAGACGGTGCTCGCGCGCGAGCCGCACAGCCGCTTCACGCTGATCTACGGCAACCGCCAGCTGCAGTCCACGATGTTCAAGGAAGAAATCGAGGACCTGAAGAACCGCTACATGACGCGCCTCGTGCTGCAGCACGTGTTCTCCGACGAGCACACCGATTCGCCGCTGGGCTTCGGCGTGATGAACCGCGAGAAGATCGGCGAGTTCCTCGCGAGCGTGGTGCCCGCCGCGGACATCGACCATGTGTATGTGTGCGGCCCCTTCCAGATGAACGACGAAGCCGAGGCCGCGCTGCTGGCGGCCGGCGTGCCGGAAGACCGCATCCACATCGAGCGCTTCGGCGTCGCCCTGCCCTCGGCCACCCAGGTGGGCGCGGTGGTGCACGAGGCGCAGCCGGGCGACGCGAAGCAGGCGCGCATCGTCATCGTGCGCGACGGGCTGCAGCGCGAGATCACCTTCACAGAAGGGCAGCCCAGCATCCTCGATGCGGCATCGGCCGCGGGGCTCGAGGTGCCGTTCTCATGCACCTCGGGCGTGTGCGGCACCTGCCGCGCGAAGTGCGTGGACGGGGAAGTCCGCATGGAAAGAAACTTCGCGCTCGACAAGAATGAAGTCGCCGCGGGTTTCGTACTGACCTGCCAGGCGCATCCCCTGACCGAACGCGTCACGCTTTCCTTCGACGAGCGCTGAGATACTTCAGGCCTCAACTTTCATTTCAAACGGAGACAAACCAACCATGAAATTCTTCAAGCCCCTGCTGACCGCCGCCCTGTGCGCCACGGCCCTCGCGGCCTGGGCCGACGTCAACGTCGGCGTGACCATCTCGGCCACCGGCCCGGCAGCCTCGCTGGGCATCCCCGAGAAGAACACCATCTCGCTGATGCCCAAGACGATCGGCGGGCAGAAGATCAACTACATCGTGCTGGACGACGCCTCCGACACCACCGCGGCCGTCAACAACACGCGCAAGCTCATCGCCGAGAACAAGGTCGACGTGATCCTGGGCTCGACCACCACGCCGGCCTCGCTCGCCATGATCGACGTGGCCGCCGAGGCGCAGACGCCGATGATCTCGGTGGCCGCGTCGGCGCGCATCATCGAGCCGATGGACGCCAAGAAGAAGTGGGTGTTCAAGACGCCGCAGAACGACATCATGATGTCGCTGGCCATCGCCGAGCACATGGCCGCCAATGGCGTGAAGACCGTCGCCTTCATCGGCTTCTCCGACGCCTACGGCGAAGGCTGGTCGCAGGAGTTCGCCAAGGCCGCCGACCTGAAGAAGATCAAGATCGTGGCCAACGAGCGCTACGCACGCACCGACACCTCGGTGACCGGCCAGGCCCTGAAGATCATGGCCGCCAAGCCCGACGCGGTGCTGGTCGCCGGCTCCGGCACGCCGGCCGCGCTGCCTCAGAAGACGCTGAAGGAACGCGGCTACACCGGCAAGATGTACCAGACCCACGGCGTGGCCAACGCCGACTTCCTGCGCGTGGGCGGCAAGGACGTGGAAGGCACCTTCCTGCCCGCAGGCCCGGTGCTCGTGGCCGACCAGTTGCCCGCCAGCAACCCGGTGAAGAAGTCCGCGCTCGCCTATGTGTCCGCCTATGAAGCCGCCTACGGCAAGGGCTCGGTCTCGACCTTCGGCGGCCACGCCTGGGACGCCGGCCTGCTGATGAGCTCGGCCGTGCCCGTCGCGCTGAAGAAGGCGCAGCCCGGCACGCCCGAGTTCCGCGCCGCGCTGCGCGACGCACTGGAGCAGACCAAGGAAGTGGCCGGCGCGCATGGCGTGTTCAACATGACCGCACAGGACCACCTGGGCCTGGACCAGCGTGCACGCGTCATGGTCAAGATCGAGAACGGCGCCTGGAAGTACCAGCCCTGATCCCGCGCTTTCTCCCTCCCCCGCTGGGGGAGGGCCGGGGGGGGGGCTCGACGGCATTGAACTTCGCGCAGCATTGAGCGCGGGAGTGCCCCCATCCCAACCTTCCCCCAGAGGGGGAAGGAGCAACGCAACGCACTGACTCGATACAAGGGCCGAGCCCGAGGGTTTTATATGGATTTGCAGATTGCCCTTTTGCTGGGGCAGGACGGCATCGTGAACGGCGCGGTCTACGGACTGATGGCGCTCGCGCTGGTGCTGGTGTTTTCGGTCACGCGCGTGATCTTCATCCCGCAGGGCGAGTTCGTCGCCTTCGGTGCGCTGTCGATGGCCGCGCTGCAGGGCGGGCGCGCGCCCTCCACGCTGTGGCTGCTGCTGGCGCTTGCCGCCATCGTGCTGGTGGTGGAAGCCTGGCGCTGGAAGCGCGGCGCCACCGTCGACTGGCGCTCGGCGCTGACCTGGTGCGTGGCCTTTCCGGCCATCGCTGCGGTACTGGTGCTCGGCTTCAAGCCTACCTCGCTCGCAATGCAGTCGATCGCCACGCTGGTGCTGATCGCGCCGCTGGGCCCGCTGCTGTACCGCGTCGCCTACCGCCCGCTGGCCGATGCCAGCGTGCTGATGCTGCTGATCGTGTCGGTGGCGCTGCATGGTGTGCTGGTCGGCCTGGGCCTCTTCTTCTTCGGCGCCGAGGGCTCGCGCACCAGCGCGTTCTCTGAAATGCGCTTCGACCTCGGCGGCATTCCGGTCAACGGCCAGTCGCTGGTGGTGGTCGGCGTCACGCTGGTGCTGGTGATCGCGATGTTCTGGTTCTTCGGCCGCTCGATGGTCGGCAAGGCGCTGCGCGCCACCGCCATCAACCGCGTGGGCGCACGGCTGTCGGGCATTCCCACCGAACTTTCGGGCGACCTGAGCTTCGCGCTAGCGGCAGTCATCGGTGCCATCTCGGGCCTGCTGATCGCACCGATCACCACGGTCTACTACGACACCGGCTTCCTCATCGGCCTGAAGGGCTTCGTGGCCGCCATCGTCGGCGGGCTGGCGAGCTATCCGCTGGCGCTCGCGGGCGCGCTGCTGGTAGGCCTGCTGGAGGCTTTCTCTTCCTTCTGGGCCAGCGCATACAAGGAAGTGCTGGTCTTCACCCTGATCATTCCGGTGCTGCTGTGGCGCTCGCTGAACAGCCATCACGTGGAGGACGAGGAATGAACCCGTCTTCACCGACCACCGCTCCCGCAGCCGCCAGTGCGGCACCCGAGGCCCGCCCGCTCGTGACGCCGCGCGTGCTCACCCTCGTCTTCATCGTCGCGCTCGCGCTGGCCTGGGGCTGGCTGCCCGAGTTCACCGTCAGCGTGCTCAGCAACATCGGCCTGTACGCGCTGGTGGCCGTGGGCCTGGTGCTGCTGACGGGCGTGGGCGGCATGACCTCGTTCGGCCAGGCCGCCTTCGTCGGCATGGGCGCCTACGCCACCGCGTGGATCTGCACCTCGCCAACCGCCGCCGGCTGGCTCGGCGGCCTCGCGGGCTCGGCGCTGGTGCCGTGGCTGGGCCTGCTGCTCGGTCTGGCGCTGACCTTCGCGCTGGCCTGGGCGCTCGGCGCGGTCACGCTCAAGCTCTCGGGCCACTATCTGCCGCTGTGCACCATCGCCTGGGGCCTGAGCCTGTACTTCCTGCTGGGCAACATGGAGTTCCTCGGCGGCCAGACCGGCATCACCGGCATTCCGCCGCTGGTGGTGGCGGGCGTTTCCTTCGCCACGCCGCGCATGCTGGGCGTGGTGATCTGGGCGGTGCTGCTGCTGGCGCTTTGGGCCATGCACAACCTGCTCGACTCGCGCGAGGGCCGCGCCATCCGCGCGCTCAAGGGCGGCCGGCTGATGGCCGAGTCGATGGGCGTGGACACTGCGCGCCACCGCATCAAGCTGTTCGTGCTGGCGGCCCTGCTCGCGGCCATCTCTGGCTGGCTCTATGCCCACATGCAGCGCTTCGTGAACCCCACGCCCTTCAACCTGAACATCGGCATCGAGATGCTGTTCATGGCGGTGGTCGGCGGCGCGGGCCACCTCTGGGGCGCGGTGCTCGGTGCCACGCTGATCACGCTGCTGAAGGAGAAGCTGCAGGACGTGTTGCCCGCGCTGCTGGGCACCAGCGGCAACTTCGAGGTGGTGGTGTTCGGCCTCTTGATGCTCTTCGTGCTGCAGCGCTTTGCCGACGGCCTGTGGCCCACGCTCGCGCGGCTGTCGCGCCGCTGGGTGCGCGAAGTGCCGCGCGCGGCCGGTGCCGGCCCCGCCGCATCGACCACCGTGCAGCTCGCGCAGCGCGCGGTGCCGGCCGCCGGCACGCTGCTGCTGCAGGCCGACGGCGTGAGCAAGCGCTTCGGCGGCCTGGTGGCCAACAACGACATCTCGATGACGCTGAAAGCCGGCGAGGTGCATGCCCTCATCGGCCCCAACGGCGCCGGCAAGAGCACCTTCTTCAACATGATCTCGGGCGTGGACGATCCGACGACCGGCGAAGTGCGCCTGGTGGGCCAGCCCATGTCGGGCAAGCCCTCGCGCGCCTTCGCATCGCTGGGCCTGGGCCGCACCTTCCAGCACGTGCGCCTGCTCGGCCAGCGCAGCGTGGTCGAGAACGTGGCGCTCGGTGCCCACCTGCGTGCGAAGCGCGGCTGGCTGTCGGCCATGCTGCGCCTGGACCGCGCGGAAGAGGCCGCGCTGATGGCCGAGGCCCGCAGGCAGATCGAACGCTGCGGCCTCGGCGCGCATGCCGACACGCCTGCCGCATCGCTCTCGCTCGGCCAGCAGCGCGTGGTGGAAATCGCCCGCGCGCTCGCCGGCCAGCCCTCGGTGCTGCTGCTCGACGAACCCGCCGCCGGCCTGCGCCACCTGGAGAAGCGCGCCCTCTCGGAACTGCTCGCGCAGCTGCGCGCCGAAGGCCTCGGCATCCTGGTGGTGGAACACGACATGGAGTTCGTGATGAACCTCGCCGACCGCATCACGGTGCTCGAGTTCGGCACCGTCATCGCCACCGGCACACCCGCCGAAGTGCAGGCCAATCCGCGCGTGCTCGAAGCCTATCTGGGCGGCGCCGACGACGAACTGCTGGAAGACGCACGATGAGCCACCCCATTCTTCAACTCGACGGCTTCTGCGTGGCCTACCGCACCGTGGAAGCGGTGCACAGCGTGCGCCTGCAGGTGAACGAGGGCGAGATCGTCACCGTCATCGGCCCCAACGGCGCCGGCAAGACCACGCTGCTGTGCGCGGCGATGGGCCTGCTGCCTTCCACCGGCCAGCTGATGCTGGACGGCGAGCGCGTCTCGCGCCCCAGCGTCGAGACCATGGTGGCGCGCGGCGTCGCGCTGGTGCCCGAGCGGCGCGAGCTGTTCGGCGAGATGTCGGTCGAAGACAACCTGCTGCTCGGCGGCTTCTACCAGTGGCGCAAGGGCAAGCGCGACCAGCGCACGCGCATGGACGAGATCTTCGCCATCTTCCCGCGCCTGAAGGAACGCCGCGCGCAGATGGCATCGACGCTCTCCGGCGGCGAACGCCAGATGCTGGCCATCGGCCGGGCGCTGATGGCGCGGCCACGCCTGCTGATGCTCGACGAGCCCTCGCTGGGCCTCGCCCCGCTGGTGGTGCGCGAGGTGCTGCGCGTGGTGTCGCAGCTGCGCAGCCACGGCGTGTCGGTGCTGCTGGTGGAACAGAACGCCCGCGCCGCGCTGCAGGTGGCCGACCGCGCCTATGTGCTGGAGATGGGCGCCGTGGCGCTCGAAGGCAAGGCGCGCGACCTGCTGCATGACCAGCGGATCATCGATACCTATCTGGGCATCGGCAAGAAAGAGTGAGCTGAATTCCTCCCTCCCCCGCTGGGGGAGGGCCGGGGTGGGGGCATGCGGCGGCCGGGAAGGCACTGCGCAGAACCGATGCCGCCTGCCCCATCCCAACCTTCCCCCAGAGGGGGAAGGAGCAAGACAGACACCGCGAAAGGACACGCACCATGACCACCACCCTCCAAAGCTACATCGCCGGCCGCTGGATCGGCCAGCAGGCCGCACAGCAACTGCGCAGCGCCGTCAACGGCAAGCCCGTGGCCGCCACGCACGCCGAGGCCATCGACTTCGCCGAGGCGCTGGCCTATGCGCGCCGCACCGGCATTCCCGCGCTGATGAAGCTCGACTTCCAGCAGCGCGCCGAGCGCCTGAAGGCGCTGGCCAAGTTCCTCGCCGCGAACAAGGAAACGCTCTACGCCATCTCGGCCCACACGGGCGCGACGCGCGCCGACAGCTGGATCGACATCGAAGGCGGCGCCGGCACGCTGAGCGCCTATGCCGGCATCGGCACCAACGAACTGCCCTCGGGCAACCTGGTGCATGAAGGCCCCGCCTTCCCGCTGGGCAAGAAGGGCGGCTTCGCGGGCACGCACATCCTGGTGCCGCGCGGCGGCGTGGCGGTGCACATCGACGCGTTCAACTTCCCGGTGTGGGGCCTGCTCGAGAAGTTCGCGCCGAGCTTCCTCGCTGGCATGCCCTGCATCGGCAAGCCGGCCACGGCCACCAGCTACCTCACAGAAGCGCTGGTGCGGCTGATCGTGCAGTCGGGCATCCTGCCCGAGGGTGCGCTGCAGCTGGTCATCGGCAGCACGGGCGACCTGCTCGACCGGCTCGAAGGGCCCGACGTGGTCACCTTCACCGGCTCGGCCGACACGGCCGCGAAGCTGCGCGTGCACCCGAACATCGTGCGCCAGTCGATCCCGTTCAACGCCGAGGCCGACTCGCTGAACTGCGCGATCCTCGCGCCCGACGTGACGCCCGACGACGAGGAGTTCGATCTCTTCGTGAAAGAGGTTGCACGCGAGATGACCATCAAGGCCGGCCAGAAGTGCACGGCCATCCGACGCGCGATCGTGCCGCGCCAGCACCTCGACGCGGTGGCCGAGCGCCTGCGCGCGCGGCTCGCGAAGACGGTCGTGGGCGACCCCTCGCGCGAGGAAGTGCGCATGGGGGCGCTGGCCTCGCGCGACCAGCAGGCCGACGTGGCCGAGCGCGTGGCGACGCTGCTCAAGGGTGCCGAGCTGGTCTACGGCGAGCGCGACGGCTTCTCGCCCGTGGGCGACGGCGTGGGCGAAGGTGCCTTCTTCGCACCCACGCTGCTGCTGAGCCGCAAGCCGCTCGAGCACGACGCAGCGCACGACGTGGAAGCCTTCGGCCCCGTCAGCACGCTGATGCCCTACGACGGCATCGACGAGGCGCTGGCGCTGGCCGCGCGCGGCCGCGGCAGCCTGGTCGGCACGCTGGTCACGCGCGATCCGGCCACCGCCGCCAAGGCGATTCCGGTGGCCGCCGCATGGCACGGCCGCCTGCTGGTGCTGGACCGCGAGGCCGCCGCCGAATCGACCGGCCACGGCTCGCCGCTGCCGCAGCTCAAGCACGGCGGCCCCGGCCGCGCAGGCGGCGGCGAGGAGCTCGGCGGCCTGCGCGCGGTGAAGCACTACCTGCAGCGCACCGCCGTGCAGGGCTCGCCCACCATGCTGGCCGCCATCACCGGCGAGCACGTGCGTGGCGCTGCCGTGCGCGAGAGCGAGGTGCACCCCTTCCGCCGCTACTTCGAGGACCTGCGCGTCGGCGATTCGCTGCTCACGCACCGCCGCACCGTGAGCGAGGCCGACATCGTGGCCTTCGGCGGCATCTCGGGCGACTACTTCTACATGCACTTCGACGAGGTGGCGGCCAAGGAATCGCCCTTCGGCAAGCGCATCGCGCACGGCTACTTCGTGCTGTCGGCGGCCGCGGGCCTGTTCGTGTCGCCCGCGCCGGGGCCGGTGCTGGCCAACTACGGCCTGGACACGCTGCGCTTCACCAAGCCCGTGGCCATCGGCGACACCATCCGCGCGCGCCTGACCTGCAAGCGCAAGATCGACCGCAACAAGAAGGACGCGAGCGGCCAGGGCCAGGGCGTGGTGGCATGGGACGTTGAAGTGACGAACCAGGACGGCGAGCTGGTCGCCAGCTACGATATCCTGACCCTCGTTTCCAAGAAGCCCGAAGCACCCGCCGCCTCGGCCACCGCCTGATGTCCTCTTCGTCGTCTTCCCAGTCCTCCATGTTCGACCTCACCGGCAAAGTCGCGCTCGTCACGGGCGGCAACGGAGGCATCGGCCTCGGCATGGCGCAGGGGCTGGCCAGGGCCGGCGCCCGCGTCATCGTCGCGGCGCGCAACGCGCAGAAGTCGGCCGCGGCAGTCGAGGCATTGAGGGCGCTGGGCAGCGACAGCTTCGCGCTCGAGGCCGACGTGAGCGACGAGGCCTCGGTGAGCAAGCTCTTCGACGACGCCGCCGCGCGCTGCGGCCGGCTCGACATCCTGGTCAACAACGCCGGCACCACGGTGCGCAAGCCCGTCGACCAGCTCGCGCTGGACGAGTGGCACAAGGTGATGGACACCAACCTCACCAGCGCCTTCCTGTGCAGCCGCGCCGCGCATCCGCACCTGAAGGCCGCGGGCGGCGGCAAGATCATCAACATCGGCTCGATGATGTCGATCTTCGGCGCGCCCTACGCCCCGGCCTATGCGGCGAGCAAGGCGGGCATCGTGCAGCTCACCAAGTCGACGGCGCTCTCCTGGGCGGCGGACAACATCCAGGTCAACGCGATCCTGCCGGGCTGGTTCGAGACCGAGCTGACCGACGGCGCACGCAGCCAGATCCCGGGACTGTACGAGCGCGTCAAGGTCCGCGCCGCCGCCGGCCGCTGGGGCCAGCCGGGCGACATCGCCGGCACCGCCGTGTTCCTGGCGAGCGCCGCGTCGGACTACGTGACGGGAACCGCAATTCCCGTTGACGGCGGCTTCTCCATTTCGGGCTGAAGCCCGCGGGCCGTGTAAATTCGCCGGCCATGCTCTTCTGGATCCAGATCTTCCTCCTCGTCGCCGGCACGGCCGCGCTGCTGTACGTGTCGCGCGGCCCGCTGAGGCAGCCGGGCTCGCACGGCTTCTACCGCTTCTTCGCGTGGGAATGCATGCTGGTGCTGATCGTGCTGAACCTGCCCGTGTGGCATGACGATCCGTTCTCGGCCAGGCAGATCATCTCCTCGCTCTTCTTCGTGCTGTCGATCTGGCTGCCGATCCACGCGGTGCGGCTGCTCAAGGCGCAGGGCAAGCCCAGCGACGCGCGCAACGACGATCCCGCCCTGTACGGTTTCGAGAAGACATCGGCCATCGTCAGCAGCGGCGCCTTCCGCTACATCCGCCACCCCATGTACACCGCACTGATGCTGCTGGCCTGGGGCGCCTTCCTCAAGCAGTTCACCTGGCTCACGCTGGCACTGGTGCTCGCGGCCACGTTGCTGCTGTTCATGACCGCCCTGCGCGACGAGCAGGAATGCATCGCGCACTTCGGCGACGACTACCGCGCGTACATGCGCGGCACGCGGCGCTTCATACCGTTCGTGTTCTAGGACCTGCCGCCCCCGCTGTAGAGGGCGCAAGGCCTTCCGCTGTGCCAAGGAGAAAGCGCCCCGTCAGGGGCGCTTTTCACGTGGCCTCGATGCTCAGCAAGCCTTGCCGTGGGCGGCGTGCGCGCCCTTGGCCTTCGCATCGGCTTCGGACATGTAAGAGCCGCGCTTGGTCTTGCCGAAGTACTTGTCGTTGGCGCAGTGATAGACCTTGCCGTTGACCCATACCTGGCCGGCGGCGGGTGCCGCTGCGGGAGCGGCGGCGGAAGGTGCTGCGGCGGGCTTGGTCGCTGCCGGGGCGGGCGCGGCGGCAGCGGGCGATGTGGCTGCAGGGGCGGTCGTCGCGGGAGCGGATGGCTGTTGAGCAAAGGCGGAGACGGCAAGGACGGAACTGGCCGCCAGCAGGAAAAGGGGCTTCTTCAAGATCGCTCCTTGTGGATCGCACGAAAGCACGTGCATGCAGCGACCAACGCCCGCGCTGCAATGCAGTTGACGAATGTTCACCCGGATGTGTGACGAGCCGTACGGCGCGAGACCTATTTCACGACGGCATTAAAGAGATGAGGCTTCGCGGCCTCCGCGAGGCCAACGCTGTCGGCCGGAGTGAGCGTGCATGAGTTGTTCCCTTCGGATCGAGCGCCGACGCGGCAGACCGCGGACGTCGCCGATCCGGATCAGAAACATCGAAAAGGGAAGAACATGAAAATCACAATGACCTCGCTCGCCATCGTCGCGGCGCTCCTCGCAGGCTGCGCATCCGAGCAAGCAACCCATACGGCCGTCGGCACCGGTGCCGGCGCGGCGGTAGGCGCGGGTGTGGGAAACCTCATCGGCCGCGACAGGAAGAGCACAGCCATCGGCGCGGCAGTCGGCGCCGCCGTTGGCGCAGGTGTCGGCTACAACTGGACCACCATCCGCAACAAGCTCAGCAGCCAGACCGCCGACACCGGCACGCAGATCATCGATCAGCCCGACGGCTCGCTTAAGCTCAACATCCCCAGCCAGGTGACCTTCGACACCGACAGCGCCACCATCAAGCCATCTTTCCGCAATGTCCTCGACGGCGTGGCCCAGACGATCGCGCAGGAGCCCAATATCAACGCACGCGTCGTCGGCCACACGGACAGCACCGGCAATGCCGAGCACAACATGGCGCTGTCGCAGCGCCGCGCGCAGAGCGTGGGTGCCTACCTGGTCGACCATGGCGTGAAGAGCGCGCGCCTCACGACCGAAGGACGAGGCCAGACCCAGCCCGTGACGAGCAACGCCACCGAGGACGGGCGCACGCAGAACCGCCGCGTCGAGATCTACCTGAAGCCCGTCTCGCAGTAGGCGAGACAGTACGCCCCGGCCGCTGCCTGCCGGAGGCGGCCCTGCCCGGGTAGGGCCGCCGGCACAGGGTCGACGGCCCCTCCACCCCAGAAACCCTTCACACGCGCGTCATCTTCAACCTTGCGGGATGCTGACCCGCACGATCAGGTTCGGTTCACACGAGCCTCCTAGCATTCGCGCATGCTGCTGCTCGCGCGCGTTCGCCGTTTCGTCGAGGCACACCACAAGGCGTGGTGCGTCGCGGGCATGCTGCTGATTTTTCTGCAGCCCTTCATCGCGGCACACTTCCGCTGCGACGGGCTGGAAGACGAGCCGATGCTGCGCGTGCGCAGCGCCAGCGACACCACCCAATTCGAGGCCGACGACCGCGCGGACCATCCGTCCGACCGCGAGACCACGCTGTTCGCCCAGGCCGCCGCGAGCATCGACCACCCCGATGCCTTCGACCTCGCGCTGGGCATGCTGATGGCGATGGTGCTCGCGATGCTGCCGCTGGCACTGGCCGTCGCGCGGCTCGCCGTTCCCATCGCGCGCGAAGTGCCCGAACACGTCCCGCCACACGGCGGCGCGCCACCTCCGGCGCAACCCTGGCGTCGACTGCCGCCTACCGTCGCCCCACCTTCCGTCACTTGAGACACGGCGCCTCGCGCGTCGGGTGGTCCGCTGCGCCTCGCAGCGGGCTTTCTCTTCCCTGTCGAAAGGTCCGACCATGTCAAGTTTCTCCTGCTGCGCCCGTGGCGCCGCGTGGCTTCGTTCGCCCGCCGTTTTCCAGTTCCCGACCACGCCCATGAAGGTGGCGTCATGAACGCACTGAACATCACGCTTTTCCAGTGGCTCACCGCCGGCAGCCAGCCCACGCCGTGGGTGCTGTCCTTCGCATCCGCCTTTGCGCTCTGGGGCAGCTGGCTGTGCGCGGGCGTGCTCGTCTTCGCGCTGTGGCGGCATCGCGCCGAACGCGCCTATCTGTTCATCGTCGCGGCCTTCTCCGGCCTCGCATCGATGGCTTCCCACGCGATCGCGCTGGCGCTGAACACGCCCCGCCCGTTCGTCCTCGGGCTTGCTCCTGCCTACATCGAGCACGCCGGCCGCGGCTCGCTGCCCAGCACGCACGCGACCGTGATGTTCATGGTGGCGCTGGCCTTCCTGCTGCGCCCCGGCCTGCGCAGGCTGGGCGTGCCGCTGCTGGCGCTGGCGGCGGTCACGGGCTGGGCGCGCGTCTACGTGGGCGTGCATTTCCCGATCGACATCGTCGCCGGCATGCTGCTCGGGGGCGCCATCGCCGGCCTGCTCGCGCTCGCGCAGTTGCTGGTGCACCGCTTCGTTTCTTTTCCGGCGTCGCCCGTTGGCCGCACTCGCGACGACACGCCAGCGGCCGCTTCTTTCTGGAGGCATCCATGATTTCATCGACCGACAACAGCCGGCACTCGCGCGCACCGATCCGGCTGCAACAGGCCGACGATGCTCCCGCGACGCGCGCGGCCGTCGCTTTCGCGCCGCCGGACGAAGCGCGCAGCATCTCCTGCGTCATCCCCTGCTTCAACGAGGGGCCGAACCTGCGGCGCCTGCTGCCGCTGCTGGAGGACATCCTCTGGGCCACGCGCCTGCGCTGGGAGATCATCGTGGTGGACGACGGCAGCACCGACGACACCGTGGCCGTTGCCGAGGCATGGTGCGAGCTCTCGGGCTTTCGCTGCATCTCGCTGTCGCGCAACTTCGGCAAGGAAGCCGCGCTCACCGCGGGCCTCGCCGCCGCCACGGGCGACGCGGTGGTGCTGCTCGACGGCGACCTGCAGCATTCGCCGGAGCTCATCCACACCATGATCGCGCAGTGGGTGGCCGGCGCCGAGGTGGTGTACGCGGTGCGCGAGCAGCGCAGCGACGAAAGCCGCTTCAAGCAGCTCGGCAGCAGGCTCTTCTACAGCCTGGTCAACGCGTCCGACCGCTTCGCCGTGCCCAGGGACGCGGGCGACTTCCGCCTGATGGACCGCAAGGTGGTCGACGCGCTCATGAGCCTGCCCGAGCGCAGCCGCTTCATGAAGGGCCTGTATGCCTGGGTGGGCTTTCGCGCCGTGGCGCTGCCCTACACGCCCGCGCCGCGCGCGGAAGGCGCCAGCAGCTTCAACACGCGGCGGCTGGTGGGGCTGGCCATCGACGGGCTCACCGCCTTCACCACCTGGCCGCTGCGGGTGGTCAGCGTGGTGGGGCTGATGCTGGCGGTGCCGGCCTTCGCCTACGGCGCCTTCGTGGCGGTCGACTACCTGCTGTTCGGCAACTCGGTCTCGGGCTGGACCACCATCGTCGCGAGCCTGATGTTCTTCATCGGCATCCAGATGATCTCCACCGGCATCGTGGGCGAGTACATCGCGCGCATCTACGAGGAGGTGAAGGGACGGCCGCTCTACGTGGTGCGCCGCGAGCGCGGCACGGGGCTGGAGACCGGGCGGACATGAAACGGGCCGCTCCCGCATGGTGGACCTCCCCCCGACCGCTATGGATCATCGTCGCCCTCTTCGCCTGGCTGCTGGCCACCGCATGGATGCGCCCGCTGATGGCGCCCGACGAGGGCCGATACGGCGGCGTCGCGCTCGCCATGCTTCGCTCGGGCGACTGGCTGGTGCCTCGGCTCGACGGGCTGCCCTTCTTCCACAAGCCGCCGCTCTTCTACTGGATAGGCGCGGCGGCCATGTCGGTCACCGGCCCGGTGGAATGGGCCGCGCGGCTGCCGTCCGTCCTGGGCGGCGCAGTGGCCGCGGCGGCGCTCTTCCTCTTCCTGCGACGCTGGTCGACGGCGCGGCTGGCGCTGCTGTCCACGGTGGTGCTGGCGACCACGCCCTTCTTCTTCCTCGGCGCGCAGTTCGCCAACCTCGACATGCTGGTGGCGGGCTGCATCTCGGCCACGGTGCTGCTGGCGGCCGGCGCGGCGCTGGCCCGGGAGCGCGAGGAACCGTGGCGAGCGCTGCTGGCCGGCGCCTGGCTGTTCGCCGCGGCCGGCCTGCTGGCCAAGGGGCTGATCGGCCTGGTGCTGCCCGCGATGGTGATCTTCATCTGGTGCGCAACGACGCGCAGGCTCGCGTCGTTGCGGCTCGCGCTGTGGCTGCCCGGCTGGGCCGTGCTGCTGGCCGTGGCCGGTCCGTGGTTCGTCGCCATGCAGATGAAGTACCCGGAGTTCTTCGACTACTTCGTCGTCACCCAGCACTTCCGGCGCTTCGCGTCCTCGGGGTTCAACAACGAGCACGGCTTCTGGTTCTACCTGCCGGTGCTGGCGGGCCTCACGCTGCCGTGGTTCGCATGGGTGTTCGTCCCTCGCGGGTCGAACGAGGGAACGAGCGACGACGCGGCACGCCCCCGGCAGCCGGACATTGACCGGCTGATGTGGATCTGGCTCGCGGTGATCGTGGTGTTCTTCTCGCTGCCGCGGTCCAAGCTGGTGGGCTACGTTCTTCCGGCACTCCCGCCGCTGGCGTACCTGATCGCGCAGCGGGTGCTGGCGAGCCGCTCGCTCGAAGCCCTGCTGCCGAAGGTTCGCGCGATGACGCTGGCGGCGGCAACGGTGTGCATCGGCTGCGTGGTCGCGGTCATGGTGTACTCGTCGCCGCCAGGTACGCGTCTGCGCCTGCCGGCTGGGCAAGCGGTGGCACCGGGTGAACAGGTGCTGATGCTCGACGGCTACCACTACGAGATTCCCTTCTACTGGAACCTGCGCGAGCCGGTGCTGGTGGCGGACGACTGGAAGGCGGCGGCCGAGGACACGCGCGACAACTGGCGCAAGGAGATCTTCGACGCCAGCCGCTTCGAGCCGGCGCGCGCGGCGCGCACGCTGGTCGACCGAACCGAACTCGCGGACGTGCTGTGCGTGCCGCACGCCACCTGGGTCGTCGGCTCGAACACGGCGCATCTCGCGAACCCCTGGCTGCACCATGCGCAGCTGGTGGCGGTGAACGACGGGCTGGCGGCCTGGCGCTTCAAGGGAAGCGCCACGGGCGATCCGCATTGCCTGGATACCGCCCCATTCCCCGCCGCAGTCCCAGCTCCCGCCCCGCACTCGGGCGCGAACAGCAATGACTGAATCGCCCCGCTGCCTCTGCATCTGCGCCGACGACTTCGGCATGAGCGCGGGCATCAACTCGGCCGTGCTCGACCTCGCCGAGAAGGGCAAGATCTCCGCCGCCAGCGGCATGGTGCGCCGCGAGGCCTGGCTGGCCGGAGCCAGGCTGCTGCGGCGCCTGGAGCCAGCGGAGTTCGACACCGGCCTGCACCTGGACCTCACGCGGCCCGCGCATGCCGGCGGCCCCGAGCCGGGGCTGGGCGGCCTGCTCGCGCGCACGTACACGCGCACCATCTTCGCGCCGGGCCTGCAGGCCGACATCCGCGACCAGCTCACCCGCTTCGAGGACGCCATGGGCCGTGCCCCCGCCTTCGTGGACGGGCACCGGCACGTGCACCAGTTCCCGGTGGTGCGCGAGCTGCTGGTGGAAGAAATCTCGCGGCGCTATCCCTCCTCGCCGCCCTGGGTCCGCAACACGGCGCCGGGCTGGCGCCATGGACCCGACAGTCTGAAGGCCCGCGTCATCCACACGCTGGGCGGCGCGCGGCTCGCTGCACTGGCCGTCCGGCACGGCATTCCCACCAGCAGCCGGCTGCTGGGCGTCTACGACTTCTCGGGCGACATGGAACGCCACCAGCAGCGTTTGTCCGAATGGCTTTCGGCCTGCCGCACCGGCGACGTGCTCATGTGCCACCCGGCCGCCGGCATCATGCCCGGCGACCCGCATGGCGGCGCGCGGCTGCACGAATACACGGCGCTGCGCGCGCTGGCGCTCGGGGTCGGCCAATACAGCGGGATCGCGCTCGCGCCACTCTCACGGTGCCTGAAACGCGGCTGAACATGCCGCTCGCGTAACATGCGCGCCGTCTCCCTGCCCCGCTTCCGCCCATGCCCTCCCCGAAAAGCGCCGCCTTTCCCTCGGTGGCGCAAGCCGTCCTCCTGTTCGTGGCGCTGTTCCTTTGCGAACTCGTCATCGGCGCCGCGCTGCGCGACGCCAACGGGTGGCTGCGCCTGACCAGCATGCAGATCGGCGTGCTCGCGGCCGTGCTGGGCAATGGCTGCGTGTTCGCGGCAGTGATGCACTCGCAGGGCCTCGGCTACCGCAGCCTGTTCCACCAGTCGCGCGCCTCCGCCGGGGCAATGCTGATGCTCGTGGTGCCGCCGGTGCTGCTGCTGGTGCCCGCGCTGCTGCTGACGCTCACCTCGGCGCTCAACATCATGATGCGCATCGCGCCGCCTTCCGCGTGGGAAGAAGCGATGTTCAGCCGCATGGCCGACGGCAGTGTGGCGGCCGTGCTCGCGGTGTGCGTGGTGGCACCACTGCTGGAGGAAATGCTTTTCCGCGGCATCGTGCTGCGCGGCTTCCTCACCCGCTATCCGCGATGGCAGGCGATCTTCATCTCGGCGCTCCTCTTCGGCGCGGCGCACATGAACATCTACCAGTTCATCGTCGGCCTCGTCATCGGCACCGTGCTCGGCTGGCTCTATGAACGCACGCGCTCGCTCATTCCGTGCATCGCGCTGCATGCCGCCTACAACACCACCACGCTGCTGCTGGGCGACTGGCTCGATGCGGCCTCGCCCTCGCGGCTGCTGTGGGCCGTGCTGATGGCGCTGGCGGCGGCCGTGTGCGGCGTGCTCGTGCTGCGCGCGATGCTGGTGCCGCGCGCGGCGCGCGACGGCTCCTCGGCCTGAGCTTCTTTGCTCTTTTCCTAGCGGGGCAGCCGCTGCAGCGGCCGCGCATCTACCGCTTCGCCGTCGATGATGAAGTGCCCGCCCGCCACATGGTGCAGCGTGCGCAATTCGTCGTGCCCCTCGAAATGCCAGCGCCCGTTGGAAAACACGCGCTCGTCGGCCTGCGCGGCGATCACCTCGCCGAGGAACAGGTCGTAGCGCTGCTGGATGGCCGGTTCGGGCAGCAGCCTGCATTCGAGCCAGGCGGCGCAGCCTTCGAGCAGCGGCGCGTCGGTGGCCGTGCCCGCGAAGGTCGAGAGGCCGTAGACGGCGAACTTGTCATGACCCGACTTCTCGACGATCTCGCGGCCGGAGCTGTTGCCCAGCGTCTCGGTCAGGTCGAGCTGGGCGCGCACCGGCACCTGCAGCGCGAAAGCGCCGGCGCCTTCGAGCAGCTCCCGCGTCCAGGTGCTCTTGTCGAGCACGACCGCCACCTTGGGCGGATCGAAGTCCAGCGGCATGGCCCAGGCTGCCGCCATGATGTTGCGCTTGCCGCCATGCGCGGCGCTCACGAGCACGGTGGGGCCGTGGTTCAGCAGGCGATAGGCCTTGTTCAGCGCGACGGGCTGGCGGTGGTTGGCGGTCATGGTGGTCGGTGCAGGTCAGGTTCCGGGATCGTCCACCGGCACCCGGCGGACGATGACCGTGCGGATGCGCTGCGCATCGACCTCGGTCACCACGAAATCGTACCCGTCGTGCGTCCAGCGGGCATCGCGCGGGGGCAGTCCGCCGAAGCGCGCCAGCAGCAGGCCAGCGACCGAGGTGTAGCTGTCGTCGTCGCCCACGAGGCCGTGGGTCTGCAGCGCCTGCTCCAGCAGGTGCAGGTCGGCGCTGCCGGAGACGGTCCATGCATCGGGTGCGGTCTGCATAATTTCCAGCGTCTCGTCCTCGTCGGGAAACTCTCCGGCGATGGCCTCCAGCACGTCGATGGGCGTCACCACGCCGGTGAGCGTGCCGTGCTCGTCGGCCACCAGCGCGAGCTGCCCGCGCGCGCCGCGCAATGTGTCAATGAGGCGGATGGCCGTGGTCGACTCGGGCACGTAGATGGGCGCGCGCAGGCCGGCGCCCTCGTCGATCCTGCCGTGGCGCATCAGCTGGCCCAGCAGATCCTTGGCGCGCGCCACGCCCACCACGTCGTCGAGCGAGCCCCGGCACACGGGGAAGATGCCGTGCGGCGTGTCCAGCAACTGCTCGCGCACCGCGACCGGGTCGTCGTTGAGATCGACCCACGAGATGTCGGTGCGCGGCGTCATCACCGATCGCACGGTGCGGTCGGCCAGCGAGAGCACGCCGCTCACCATGTTGCGCTCCTCGACGGCGAAGGCGGGCTCTTCCTGCGCTTCGGGCGTCGCGTCGGAGGGACCCGCGCCGGCTGGTACCGGCTCGCCGCGCGCCCTGCCGCCCAGCAGCCGCAGCACCGACTCGGCCGTTCGCTCGCGCAGCGGTCTGCGCGCCTCGTGCTTCAGCGCGTTGCGCCGCGCCCACTGGTTCAGCGCCTCGATCATCACGGAGAAGCCGATGGCGCCGTAGAGGTAGCCCTTGGGAATGTGGAAGCCCAGGCCCTCGGCCACGAGGCTCAGGCCGATCATCAGCAGGAAGCTCAGGCACAGCATCACCACCGTCGGATGCGCGTTCACGAAGCGCGTGAGCGGCTTCGAGGCCCACAGCATGATGCCGATGGAGATGACGACCGCGGCCATCATCACCGGCAGGTGGTCGACCATGCCCACGGCGGTGATCACCGAGTCGAGCGAGAACACTGCGTCGAGCATCACGATCTGCGTGACCACCAGCGTGAAGCCCGCATAGGCCACCGGGCCGCTGGCCGTGTGCTCCGGAACGCCTTCGAGCCGCTCGTGCAGCTCGGACGTGGCCTTGAACAGCAGGAACAGGCCGCCGCCGAGCAGGATCAGGTCGCGGCCGGAGAAATCCTGGCCCCACAGGGAGAACAGCGGCGTGGTCAGCGTCACCAGCCACGAGACGATGGACAGCAGCCCCAGCCGCATGAAGAGCGCGAGGCTCAGGCCGATGAGCCTTGCCTTGTCGCGCTGGCGCGGCGGCAGCTTCTCCGCGAGGATCGCGATGAAGACGAGGTTGTCGATGCCCAGCACGATCTCCAGGACGACCAGCGTCAGGAGACCGAGCCAGACGGCCGGGTCGGAGAGCAGTTCGATCATGATTGGAGAAAAGAGGCGCGCAAACGGCCGCGTCCCGGAGCGGCGCGGGCCATTCCGGCAACGGGTGACTGGGGAAACTGAAGACGCAAGGCGGCTGCGGAAGGATCGGTCGCAGCGCCGCGTTGCAGGTTGTTGCTGGCGCAGGCCAGCGGCCTACTGGGAGGCTCGCAGGAGGAGTTCACCCGCGCAGTTTAACGAAGGCCCCCTTCGCGACCCGGCCATTTCCGCTTGCATCGGTACGGTCAATACCGTAGGCTGACCCGGCGTCCGCGCGCAGCACCCGAGCCCAAGCGGGCCGCCGGGCCTGTCTTGCGGGCGTGAAGGAGCCACGCATGCCAAGCCGATCGAACGGCCTCGCGGCCGAAATGGAAGCGGTGCGAACCCTGGCGCTCGTCGGCGCCTCCGCGTCCGGCAAGACCTCCATCGCGGAGGCCCTGCTGCACGAGGCGGGCGCCATCGGGGCACGCGGCAGCGTGGAGCGCGGCACCACCGTCAGCGACCACGACCCGCTCGAGAAGCGGATGCAGCATTCGCTCAATGCAACCCTGATGCACCTGGCGCACGACGGCACGCGCATCCACCTCATCGATACCCCCGGCGGCGCCGACTTCCTGGGCCAGAGCCTGCCCGCGCTGGAAGCGGTGGAAACCGCCGCCATCGTCGTCAATGCAAGCGCCGGCATCGAGCCGATGACGCTGCGCATGATGGACTACGCGGCATCGCGCCACCTCGCGCGCCTGATCGTCGTCAACAGGATCGACGACCCCGGCGCCGACCTCGCCGGCCTGCTGGCGCAGATCCAGGCCACCTTCGGCCGCGAATGCCTGCCGCTGAACCTGCCGGCAGCCGGCGGCACGCGCGTGATCGACTGCTTCTACAACCGCGAAGGCGAGTCCGACATCGGTTCGGTCGATGCGGCGCATCGCGCGCTGGTCGAGCAGGTCGTCGAAGTCGATGCGGCCTTCGTCGAGCGCTACCTGAACGATGGCGACGTGGACGCCAGCGAGCTGCATGCGCCGCTCGAGCAGGCGCTGCGCGAAGGGCACCTGATTCCCGTGTGCTTCATCTCGGCACGCAGCGGCGCGGGCGCGGCCGAGCTGCTCGACATCATCGTCAAGCTTCTGCCCGACCCGAGCGAAGCCAATCCTCCGGACTTCCTGCTCGGCGAAGGCGCCGATGCAAAGCCGATGCAGGCCAGGCCCGATGCTTCGCTGCACGTGCTGGCCCATGTGTTCAAGGTCACGAGCGACCCTTACGTCGGCAAGCTCGGCATCATGCGCGTGCACCAGGGCACCCTGGCGAGCGATAGCCAGCTCTATATCGGAGACGGCCGCAAGCCCTTCAAGGTGGGCCACCTGTTCATGCTCCAGGGCAAGGACCATGTGGAAGTGCCGCGCGCCGTGCCGGGCGACATCGTGGCGGTGGCGAAGGTGGAGGAGATCCAGTTCGACGCCGTGCTGCACGACGCGGCGGAAGACAGCCACGTGCATCTCGCGCCGCTGGAGTTTCCGGTACCCGTGCACGGACTGGCCGTGGAGCCCAAGCGCCATGGCGACGAGCAGCGCGCATGGGAGATCCTCGGCAAGCTCGCGGCCGAAGACCCCTGCCTGCGCATCGAGCACGTGGTCGCGACCAACGAGACCGTTCTCTACGGACTCGGCGAACTGCATCTGCGCATGGTGCTGGACCGCCTGCGCGAGGTGTACCGCTTCGAAGTGCAGACCCGTCCACCGCGCATCGCCTATCGCGAGACCGTGACCGCGCCTGCGGAGGGCCATCACCGCCACAAGAAGCAGACCGGCGGCGCGGGGCAGTTCGGCGAAGTCTTCCTGCGCATCGAGCCGCTCGCGCGCGGCGACGGCTTCGAGTTCGCCGATGAAGTCAGGGGCGGAGCGATTCCGGGCCAGTTCATTCCCGCCGTCGAGAAAGGCGTGCGCGAAGTGCTGGCATGCGGCGCCATCGCCGGCTACCCCGTGGTGGACGTGCGCGTGGTGGTGCACGACGGCAAGCACCACAGCGTGGACAGCAAGGACATCGCGTTTGCCACCGCCGGCCGCAAGGCCTTCATGGCGGCCATCCGCGAGGCCAGGCCAGTGGTGCTGGAGCCGATCGTGCAGATAGAGATCGTGGCGCCCGAGCATGCGGTGGGCGATGTCACGAGCGATCTGTCGTCACGGCGCGGGCTGGTGACCGGTACGTCGACCATCGGAGCCGGTGCCGCCGCAGTCCGGGGGCAGGTGCCGATGGCGGAGCTGGCGAGCTATCAGTCGCGGCTCAACGCGATGACCAGCGGACAGGGGCGGTACACGATCGCGCTGTCGCACTACGAGGCCGTGCCGCCGAATGTGCAGCAGGTCTTGATGGCGCAGTACCGAGGGCGGGAAGAAGACCAGTGAGGGGTCAGTGAGGCCGCGCAGCGTGGCCATGTCGCGCCCTGTCGAGCCGCCGCCCTCGATTGGCGTCGAGCGCACAATGAGAATGCCACGCCATCTTCCTTCCCGACACCACGCGCGACGATGCCCATGCCCGATACCCCTCGCCCTCGCGCCGGTGAAGACACCGACGAAAGACGCCTGATCGCGTTGCCCTTCTCCGTCGCCCAGCCGGATATCGCGGTGCCCGTCGGACATGCAATCGTGCGTCTCTCACGTGTTCAGCTGGAGCAGCTTGCGCAGGCCGCGTCCATTCAGTGGAGCACCGAAGAGGAGCGCATGGCGCGCATCGATGGCCAACGCGCCCAGGCGCTGCTGAAATCGGCATCGGGCGGCGACGCCGCCCCGGCCCCGCTCGACCCCGACGCCCACCATCTGCTGTCCCGCTTCATCGAGCAAGGCCTGGCCTCCATCTTCTGCGGCACCCCGCCCCAGCCGCAGCCCCACGTCACGGTCCGCTACCTCGCAAGCAGGGCCGGCCCCCTCGCAGGCCGGGGCGACATCCTCTTCCACCTGCCCGACGACCCGACGCCATTCCTCGTGGTGAACTGGTGGGTCGCGTGAACGCGCGGTAGCACGGGTGCATCCGGGCCGGGGTGGCCATCGCCTACAGCCCGCTCACGCGCCTGCCGACACGGCTCCATCAGGGCTGAACCTATGTTGGAGGCTGATCGAGAGGGCAGACAGTATGAGCGAAGTCGCCGAGCTTTTCGCGCGCGAGTTTCCTGTATGGCACATGGTGGTGCGCGGAACTGTCGTGTACTGGTTCCTGCTCCTCGTGTTCCGCTTCGTGCTGCGGCGCGACATCGGCTCGATGGGCGTGGCCGACCTGCTCTTCGTGGTGCTGGTCGCCGATGCGTCGAGCAACGCGATGCAGGGCGAATACAAGTCCATCGACGACGGGTTCGTGCTGCTCGCGACGCTCGTCGCCTGGAACTTCGCGCTGGACTGGCTGAGCTTTCACTTCGAGCCCGTGGCGCGTTTCCTGGAGCCGCGCCCCGAGGTCCTCATCCGCAACGGCCGCCTGAACCGGCGGGCGCTCAGGCGCGAAATGATCAGGACCGACGAACTGCTCGGCAAGCTGCGCGAGCAAGGCGTGGCGGATTTCTCGGAGGTGCGCGTCGCGCGGCTGGAGAGCGACGGAACGCTCAGCGTATTCAAGAAAGAGAAGAAGCAGGCTTGCGACGACAGCCATCAGGCACCCAAGCCCTCCAAGCCTCCGGTGCAATAGCGGCTGCGGTGATGACGACGGCGATGCAGTTCATCGACTGGCTCTTCGGCGAAGGCTCCGAACTCGCTGCGTGGCAGATGGCCGCGCGCGCGCTGGTCGTCTTCTTCCTTGCACTGGCGATGATCCGCGCCTCGGGCCGGCGGTCGTTCGGGCAGCAGAGTCCCTTCGACACCTGCATCACGGTGCTGCTGGGTGCGGTGCTGAGCCGCGCGGTGGTCGGTGCCTCGCCCTTCTGGAGCACCATGGCGGCCGGCGCGGCGCTGGTCGTCACGCACCGGCTGGTCGCGCTCGCGAGCATGCGGTGGCAGGGTTTCGAGGACCTGATCAACGGCCACAAGATCACGCTGGTGCGCGACGGCCGGATGGACGAGAACGCGATGCGCCACGCGCTGGTGTCGCGCAAGGACCTCGACGAGGCCCTGCGCCAGCAGGCCGGCGGCGTGCCTCTGCACGAAGTCGAACGCGCGGTGCTCGAGCGCGACGGCAAGCTGAGCATCGTCAAGCGACGGTCCTGAGCCGCAGCCCATGCCGCTCACGTAAGAAACCACCGACCCGCAGCGGCGGCGATTGCTTCGCTCGCGTGCGCAGCCGCTGCGAACACTGGTGCGCAGGATGACCCCTCTTCATCCCCAATTCATCGCAGGCAAGGAGACCGCAATGAGCAGCACCAGCAACAACCCCCGCGTCACCGGCACCGGAGACGGCACCCGCCCCACCACCAGCGGCGGCGTGGACAACATCGGCGGCGCGGAGTCCTTCACCGCGCGCAAGACCAAGGCCGGCGAAGACGTCGCGGGCCCCGCGCCGCGCGAACGCATGCAGGACAGGAAAAAGGACGTGGAAGGCACGAAGCACGACGACTCCGCGCCTTTCGGCCTGACCGAGGATCTCACGCCCGAGACCAATCGCGACCCCGGCAAGAGCTGAGCGAGCGGCCTTTCCGGCTTGTGCACATGGCCACAGCTCGCCGCCTCTGCGCCAGTTCGTCGCCGCCGCGCGGCGCGCTGGCGGTCGAGGCGGCCAATGGCGGGACCGCCCTTCTCATCGTCGACATGATCAGCTGCTGGGACTTTCCCGACGCCGACAGGCTGCTGCCCGCCGCCGTGGCGGTCGCGCCTGCCATCGCAGCCCTGAAGCGGCGGTGCAAGGCGCGGGACGTGCCGGTGATCTACGCCAACGACAACCGCGGGCGCTGGCGCTCCGACTTCAGCGCGCTGGTCGATCTGTCGATGGCCGGTGGCGGCCCCGGCGCAACCGTCACTGCCGGCCTCGCGCCGGACCACGACGACTACTTCGTGCTGAAGCCGCAGCAATCCGCCTTCGTCGCCACGCCGCTCGAACAGCTGCTGGGCGTGCTGAAGGCCCGCCGCCTCGTCGTGACCGGCGTGGCCAGCGACCAGTGCGTGCTGAGCACGGCCTCCGACGCGCGCATGCGCGGCTTCGAGGTGGTGCTTCCCAAGGACTGCACGGCCACGCAGACGGCCAGGCGCCACGCGATGCTGCTGGAGCAGTGCGACACGGTCTTCGGCATCGCGACCACCTCCGGCTCGCGCATCCGCCTGCCCGCCGGGCGAGCGCGCAAGCGTTGAGCCCGTTGTTTCAACCCGTTTGGAGAAAGCCATGACACACCCCATGCAATCCGGCCCGAAGCCACCCTTCGACACGCCCCGCCAGGCCCCGCCCGGCCTCGAATCGCGGATGGATCCGCCGCCAGACTTCGGCGAGTCTTCGTACGTCGGCTCCGGCAAGCTCGTCGGGAAGGCGGCGCTCATCACCGGCGGAGACAGCGGCATCGGCCGCGCCGTCGCCCTGGCCTTCGCGCGCGAGGGCGCGGACGTGCTGATCTCCTATCTTGCAGAGGAAGAGCCCGACGCCCGTCGCACCGCCGAACTCATCGAGAAGGAGGGCCGCACCTGCGTTGCCGTGCCCGGCGACATCCGCGAGGAGCCCCATTGCAAGAAGCTGGTGGACACCGCCATGGAGCGCTTCGGCAAGCTCGACGTGCTGGTGAACAACGCGGCCTTCCAGATGGTGCACAAGGACCTGGCCGAGATCACGGCCGAGGAGCTGGACCGCACCTTCCGCACCAACGTCTACGCCAACTTCTTCCTCTGCAAGGCAGCGGCCGCCTGCATGAAGCCGGGCAGCGCCATCATCAGCACCGCATCGGTCAACGCCGACAAGCCCAACGCCACGCTGGTGGCCTACGCGGCGACCAAGGGGGCGATCCAGAACATGTCCGGCGGCATGGCGCAGCTGCTGGCCGAGAAGGGCATCCGCGTGAACTGCGTGGCGCCCGGCCCGTTCTGGACGCCGCTGATCCCGTCGACCCTCCCGCCCGACAAGGTGAAGAACTTCGGCATGCAGACACCGATGAAGCGGCCCGGCCAGCCGGCGGAGCTGCAGGCGGTGTACGTGCTGCTCGCCTCCGACCAGGCGAGCTACATCTCGGGAGCCACGGTGGCGGTGACCGGGGGCGTGCCCTTCATCTGAGTGGCGGGGCCGGCTGGCGCGCGCCGCCATCGCTGCGCGGCAGCACCTCCAGTTTCTGCCGCCTGCCCGGCAGCCAGGTGCCGATGCGCGACACCCAGCGCAGCACGTGGAAGACGATGAAGCTGCCCAGCGGCGGCCATCGGTTCCATGCGGACAGCTTCTCGCGCTGCACGATCTCGCATTCGGTCTCCAGCGCCGCCAGGTGCCTGGCCACCTGTGAATTGAACGCGCGGCTCACGATGACCACGTTGGCCTCCATGTTGAGCGTGAGGCTCAGCGGATCGAGGTTGCTGGAGCCCACGGTGCTCCATGCGTCGTCCACGATGGCTACCTTGCCGTGCAGCGGGCGCGCGCAGTATTCATGCACCTCCACGCCCGCGCCCAGCAGGTGGCCGTAGAGCAGCTGGGTCGCGAAGCGCACCGATTTCATGTCGGGCATGCCCTGCAGGAACAGCTTCACCTCCACGCCACGCGCGGCGGCCCGGCACAGGTCGCGGAACAGGCGATAGCCCGGAAAGAAATAGGCATTGGCGATGACGATGCGGGCGCGCGCGGTGCGGATGGCCTGGCGGTAGATCTTCTCGATGCTGTCGGGCGAGGCCTTGTTGTCCCTTCGCGCGAACAGCACCGCGGCCTTGCCGGCGGCCGGCGGCGGTGCCTCGATATCCTGGGGAACGCGGGTGTCGCCCGCGGTGTGCTGCATGAAGCTGCGTATGCGCCCGACGATGGGCCCGCGCAGTTCCACCGCGTAGTCCTGCTTGGCCAGCTCGCCGAAGTCCAGCAATTGGTCGGCGCAGAAATTGATGCCGCCCACGAAGGCCACTGTGTCGTCGACCGCCACGAGCTTGCGGTGCATGCGCCGCAGCAGGTTGAGCCGCTGGCCGAAGAGCGACCGCCCCGGATCGAACACGTGCACTTCCGCACCCGCCTGCGTCAGCCGCGCGAGAAAGCGCCCCGACAGCCGGGGCGAGCCGAATCCGTCGATGGTGAGCACCGTGCGCACACCGCGGGCTGCGCACTCGCGCAGCGCGTCGCTCAGCGCCAGGCCGACCTTGTCCTCCTCGAGGATGAAGGTTTCGAGCAGCACCCACTGGCGGGCCTGCGCGATGGCATCGAAGACGCGCGGGAAGAATTCGTCGCCGTTCTCCAGCAGGCGCGCCGCGTTGCCGTGGGTCCAGTCCTCGCGCGTCACTTGCCGAGGCCTTGCTGACTGTTCGTGCCGATGGCTCAGCCGTGGCGCTTGAAGTACTGCGCTTCGCGCTCGTGCTGCTGCGCCGCCTCGCGCGAATCGAAGGTGCCGAGGTTGCGCCGCTTGCCGGTCTTCGGGTCGACCTTGCGGGCGTAGAGGCGGTACTGGCCGGATGCGAGCTTGCGGATCATGGGAGCGTCCTTTCGCCGAAGCACCTGACCTCGCGGGCACCGCGCCCGCGACCCGGATCGGTGCGCCGTCGATGCACGCTAGCGCGCCCACTGGGCCTCTCTGTCAGGCCATGCACTACGTGGGGGTGGGATTTCGCTGGCGATGCCGGCTTTCGAACACCGGTGTTGCAGCTTGTTGCGCGCAGAGAAAAGCGCCGCCAGGGGCGTACGACGCTCTCCTACGCGAAGCGGGCGAGCCGCGGTCCATCTTGCGGCTTCACCTTCTTTTCTTCTTTGTGTTCCCTTTTCATCAACCCACCATGGAGCCCACGATGTCAACGACCCGCCGTGCAACCCCCGATGCCTGCAGCCTCCTCGATACCGACCACAAGAACGTGAAGAAGCTCTTCACGGCGTACGACGAACTCGCCCACTCCCGCTCCCAGAGCGCACCCGGGAAGAAGCGCGATCTGGCGATGCAGATCTGCATGGAGCTGCAGGTGCACACGCAGATCGAGGAAGAAATCTTCTACCCCGCCCTGCGCGAAGCCATCAGCGAGACCGACCTGCTCGACGAGGCCGAGGTTGAGCACGCCAGCGCCAAGGAGCTGATCGCGCAGATCCAGGACGCCACCGAGATCGACGAGAAGTTCGACGCCAAGGTGAAGGTGCTCGGCGAGTACATCGACCACCACGTGAAGGAAGAGCGCAACGAGATCTTCGTGAAGGCGCGCGCGACGCGCGGGCTCGACCTCGTCGCCATGCGCGAGCAGCTTGCGCAGCGCAAGGAAGAGCTGATGGCCGAGATGGAGGTGATGGCCTGACCGGGGCCGGGCCCGCTCAGGGCCAGGCGGCAACGAGCGTCGCCACGGCGGCCACCAGCATCACGCCGGTGGCCGCCCATCCCACGATCTTCAGGCGGCGCGCAATCACCAGTTCGCCCATCACCGCGCGGCTCGACGCGGCCAGCATCACGCCGATCATGATCGGCACCGAGGCCAGCGCGTTGATGATGGCGGCATAGACCAGCGCAGTCATCGGGCTGATGCCCGAGAGGCCGATGGCCAGCCCGATCAGCATCGCAGCCGCAAGGATGGCGTAGAACGCCGGGGCCTTGCCCGGCGCATGGTCCAGGCCCTTGCGAACGCCCAGCAGGCTCGCCAGCGCATACGCGGCCGAGCCGGCGAGCACGGGCAACGCAAGCAGCCCGGTGCCCACGATGCCCATGCCGAACAGGACGAAAGCCGCCTCGCCCGCCACCGGCTTGAGCGCCTGCGCTGCTTGCGCAGTCGTCTCGATGGAAGTCTGGCCGTGCGCATGCAGGGTGGCCGCCGTCGCGATGATCATGAAGAAGGCGATGGCATTGGAGAAGCCCATGCCCACCCAGGTGTCGATCTTCAGGCGGCGCAGTTGGCCCGGCGCCTGCGCGGGCGCGTGCCGCAGGGCCTGGTCCTGCGGCACGCGCTTGATCTCCTCCACCTCCTGCGAGGCCTGCCAGAAGAACAGGTAAGGGCTGATGGTGGTGCCGAGGATCGCGACCCAGGTGGTGATGAAGTCCTTGTTCCACTGCAGGTGCGGCAGCAGAGCGCCCTTGGCTGCGGCCGCCCAGTCGACGTGGGCGGCGAAGGCCACCGCCACGTACGAGAGCAACGAGAGCGTGAGCCACTTCAGCACCCGCACGTAGCGTTCGTAGGGCAGCCAGATCTGCAGCGCCAGCGACACCACGCCGAAGCCGATTGCATAGGCTGCCTTGGAGCCCCCCGCCACCAGCGCGGAAACATCGGCCATCGCGTTCAGGTCGGCACCCAGGTTGATCACGTTGGCAACCACCAGCGAACCCACCAGCAGCCACACCACCCAGCGCGGCCACAGCCGCAGGAAGGCCTCCGTCAGCCCATGGCCGCTGACCCGGCCGATACGCGCGCTGGCGAGCTGTATGCCGACCATCAGCGGATAGGTCAGCAGCAGCGTCCAGCCCATGTCGTAGCCGAACTTCGAGCCGGCCTGGGAGTAGGTGGCGATGCCGCTGGGGTCGTCGTCGGCCGCGCCCGTGATGAGGCCGGGGCCGAGCTTGGAGAGCCAGCCCTTGCGCCCGGGTGGTTCCGCCTGCCCCCGCTCTCCTCCCGCGTCCGGTCCCGCCGCTTCCATCTGAGTCATCGCGTGCTCCTTGCCGGGTGCTCTGGCTGCCGGCCCGGTCAATCTGGACGAGGCACCGGTGCCGGGGTGTCGGACAAGAGCATCTCGCGTTGCCAGCGTTCGGGTGTCTTCGCGACAGGGGCCTCAGTGGATGTCCGACACGTGGCGCCTCATGAAGTCCTAGCGTTTCCCTTGAACGTGCGGATGTCTGCGCTCCTGCATTCATCCGCGCCGTCGCAGGAAAGGAAAGATGCCATGAGCGAACTATCGAGAAGACAGCAGGCAAGGGACGACCGGCGCGACAACCAGCGCGTGTTCGTGTTCAGCGTGACAGTGGCCATCCTCGTGATGCTCGGCGCGCTGATCTACTTCTACGCCGTGGACAAGCGCGGCGAAGGCCCCTCGCGTGAAACAGCTCCGCCGCCGGCCGCGCAGGTGCAGGGTGGCGCGCAGACCGCTCCCACCACGGCGCCGACGGCTCCGCAGCAGCAGAAGTAGGCAGACAGGCAGGCAGGCTGCTCAGGTGGGAAGCGACGTCTACTCTTCGTCGTCGAGTTGCGCCTGCTCTATCCAGGCGATGCAGCGGCACTTCAGGATGCCGATGCCGGTCTCGACCGAAATGCCGGGCCGCGTCAGCACCAGCTTGCACCGATGCTCGCCCCGGAACGCGATGTCCCCCACCGCGGCGAAGTTGCCGTCATCGGCCTTCAGCAGATAAATGGTGCAGGTCCAAGGCCCTGCCCGGCCGTCGTAGACGAAAGTCTCTCCATCCAAGGCACACCCCGGTACTCAGTACAGGCGTGCCACCAGGATCGATGGGTGGGCGCGAGCAACAAGTGAATCCACCATACGCGCATTGCCTGGCGCGCGCCAAGCTTTATTCCGGAGGGAGGGTTTCTTGACGGGTGTCCGGTTCGGCGCGATTTCGGAGCCCGAGGGCCCGGAGGGTTACACGTGGAATGCGGCCAAACCACCCACGGCAAGCCCCGCCACCGCCACCCCGAACATCGCCCGCTCCAGCCATTTGTTCTTCGTCAGCAGTGCAATGGCAGCCAGCGCAATAGAAATCTGCAGCACGGTAGTCGCCTGAGCCCACCGGTGATGCTGATGCATCTGCTCATCCGACTTCGCATCCCACTTGCTTGCTTCCGCCTCCAGTTTCTTCGCCTCGGTCTGGATGTCGGTCTTCTCCTGCTCGTAGCGCGCCACCTTGGCCTGCCAGCCCTGCTTGCGCGTGTCGTCGGTCGCGGTGTCGCGGGCGAATTCGGCGAGGGCCTGCTTGGTGCTCTTCGACTGGAAGTAATTCCACTGGTTGGAGGCTTCGGTCTTCTTGATCGCGGCGTTGTTCTTGTAGATGCCCGCGTTGGCCTGCGTGGCACCGCCCATGTACGCGAAGATGGCGCCGAAGGTGGCGATGACGGCCGTGCACATGGCGATCTTGCTCGTCATGCTCATGCCGCCGGAGTGCTCCGCTGCCGGGGCTGCGTGATGGCCGTCGCCATGACCGTGGCCGCCCGATGCGGCGTGTTCGAGTTCGTGATCGTGCGGGCCGTGCACGTGAAAGCCGTGTCCTGACATGGGATCCTTGTTGTAGAGAGATATGGTTTTTCGGGCGCGCGCGAGTATGCCCGTTCGATGAGTCAGCTTCCGGTCCGCGAGCCATTGCCAGCATGGGGCGACAACAGCACACTTGCCTGCCCATGGCCGCCGAACCCTCGCCGACACCGACTGCCAACGCCCGCCACCCCGGCTTCGCCGACATCGTGGCCGGCATTTCCATCGCCGGCCTGCTTCTTCCCGAGGCTGTGGCCTATTCGGGCATCGCGGGGCTGCCGCCGCAGGCCGGAGTGATCGCACTCTTCGCGGGGCTGCTGGTCTACGGCCTCTTCGGCAGCAGCCGCTTCGCAATCGTTTCCGCCACCTCTTCGTCTGCCGCGGTGCTGTTCGCCGCCACCACGTCGGTGACGGGAGTGGACACCGCCACGCGGCTGGCGATGGGCATGGGCATCGTTCTTCTCGCCGGGGCGTTCTTCGTCATCGCGGGCATTGCCCGGCTCGGCGCGGTGTCGAGCCTGATCGCCAAGCCCGTGCTGCGCGGCTTCGCGCTGGGGCTGGCGCTCACCATCGTGGTCAAGCAGTTGCCCAATGTGCTCGACGTGCATCCGGCGCACAGCGATTTCTTCCGGCTCTTCGCAGGGCTGGTGGCCGACTGGCGGCACTGGAACATCGCAGGCGCGGCAATGGCGCTCACGGCACTGGTGCTGCTGCGCGGCCTTGCACGCTGGCGCGCGGTGCCGGCGGCGCTGCTGGTGATCGTGGCCGGCATCGTGCTCGACGTGTACGGCCTCTGCCACGCATGGGGCGTGGCGGCGGTGGGGCCGATCTCGCTCGACTTCTCTCATCCGACGGTGCCGCAGCTCGACCGGGCGCAGTGGCAGAACCTCGGCGGGCTGGCTTTCGCGATGGCATTGATCCTCTATGCGGAGTCCTACGGCTCGATCCGTACCTTCGCGATGCGCCATGGCGACAACGTGTCGGCCAACCGCGACCTGCTCGCGCTGGGCGGCGCGAACCTGCTGTCGGCGCTGTTCCAGGGCATGCCGGTGGGGGCGGGCTACTCGGCCACATCGGCCAACGAATCCGCAGGTGCCAGGAGCCGCGCGGCCGGCATCGTGGCGGGGCTGGTGGTGCTGGTGGCGGTGCTCACGCTGCTGCCGTGGATCGCGCACACGCCCGAGCCGCTGCTCGCTGCCATCGTGATCCACGCGGTGAGCCATACGCTGAACCCGGCTACGCTGCGGCCCTACTTCCAGTGGCGGCGCGACCGGCTGGTGGCGCTGGTGGCGGTCGCGGCCGTGCTGGTGCTGGGCGTGCTCAACGGGCTGCTGGCGGCCATCGGCGTGAGCATCCTGCTGCTCTTGCGCGGCTTCACGCGCACCACGGTGAGCTGGCTCGGACGGCTGGGCCAGAGCCACGACTTCGTCGACATCGCGCGCCACCCCGAGGCGGTGGTGCCCCCGGGTGTGCTGATCGCGCGGCCCGAGGTGCCGCTCTTCTTCGGCAATGCCGACGCGGTGTTCGCATCGATCCGCGCGAGCATCGACGCCACGCCGGGCCTGCAGCGCATGGTGCTGAGCCTGGAGGAGTCGCCCGACCTCGACGCGACCAGCATCGAGGCACTGTGCGACTTTGCGGCCTACGTGCGCGTGCGCGGCGTGCGCCTGTCGCTGGCGCGCGTGAAAGACGACGTGCGCGACCTGCTGGCCAAGGTGGATTCGCCCGACCTGCACGCCGAGGTGTATGCGCCGTGGAGCGTGGACGACGCGGTGCCGCCGGTCAGCGCAGCTTCGCCTGCCGCCTGAACTCGCTCGGGCTGCCCCCCGTGTGCTCGCGGAACACGCGGCTGAAGTGCGAGAGGTTGCCGAAGCCGGAGGCCAGCGCGATGTCGGTGATCGACCTCGCGGCGTTGGCCGGGTCCAGCAGCTCGCGGATGCTCGCCGCCAGCCGCTGGTGCTGGATGTAGCCGTTGAGCGTCTCGTCGTCGTCGGCGAAGGCGCTGTGCAGCAGGCGCTTGCTGCAGCGCAGGGCCAGGGCCATGCTGTCGATCGACAGCGCCGGGTCGTGCAGGTTCTGCGCAACGTGGCGGCGGATGCGGTCTTTCAGGGCCTCGCGCTGCGTCTGCGGCGTTTCCTGGCCCGCCAGCTCCATCAGCGAAAGGCGCACGAGCTGGATCAGCAGTTCGCCCGCGCCGCGCGCGGCGGCCTCGCTCATGAAGGGCAGCTCCAGGTAGGTGTTGCGCATGGTCTCCAGCGCCACGCGCGAGATGCCGCTGCCGCCGCCGATGCGCCGCGCCACCAGGTCGTTGAGCGGCAGCGCGGGCGATGCGATCTGGTTCTTGGGCAGCATCACGATCAGGTGGTCGCTGCGCTCGGGGTTGGCCACGGTGTAGTCGGCGGTGGTGTCGTAGAGCGTCCATCCGCCCGAGCGCACCGCCGCGGCGCGGCCGCGCTGCGTGACCTCGGCCGAGCCCTGCCAGGGCGCGACGATCTTCAGGTAGGGCGCCTCGCTCAGCCGCGCCATCTGCGTGGTGCGCAGCACGCGGTGGCGGTTGGCCTCCAGCCGCGTGAGGATCACGTCGCCCGCGTGCGAGGCCGCGAGGTGGCCGTCGAATTCGCTGTCGTCGTAGAGGTCGGAGCCCAGTCCGCCGAAGTGGCGCCACACCCATTCGCACCACAGCGGCCCGCGCTCCTTGGGCGGGATCTGGTCGGTGGACAGGAGCAGCGAGGCGGTCATGCGGGCTGGGCGGCTGTAACGGCAGTGGAGACGAGAACGAAAGATTTCAGCACGAAGCCGGGTTGCCGCGCATTGTGAAGCGCCTTCGCGGCCCAAGGGATTGCGGGTTAACCACTAGGCGCGTGCACGCTGCGTCAAGTGCTTTGTGCGCGGCTGGCACAGCGCGCGAAGGCTGCGATTTCTACGATTCCGGGCAGCGGGCGCATACCGACGCCCGGAGGAGACTTCAATGCTTCGACCCGATCGCCGCACCTGGATCAAGGGCACCGCCACCGCCCTCGGAGCGGCCGCCGTCGCGCCGCAACTGTTCGCCCAGAGCGGGCCCGTGAAGATCGGCTACGCCATCGCACGCACCGGCCCGTGGGCTGCGGGCGCGCAGGTGAGCCAGGAACCCAACTACCTGCTGTGGGCCGAGCAGGTCAACGCGGCGGGCGGGCTCTCGGTGAAAGGCACGAAGCGCCCCATCGAGCTGATCGGCTACGACGACCGCAGCGAGACCGAGACCTGCGTTCGCACCTTCGAGAAGCTCATGGGCAGCGACAAGGTCGACCTGGTGCTGCCGCCCTGGGGCTCCGGCGCCAACTTCGCGGTCGCGCCGCTGGCCAACCGCTTCGGTTATCCGCTGCTGGCGCCCACCGCGCTCTCGCGCAAGCTGATCGACATGCGCCTGCCCTTCTTCTTCTCGCTGCTCCAGCAGCCCGACAAGATGATGGGCGCGCTGGTCGACATGCTGGTGGCGAACAACGTGAAGACCATCGCCATCGTCTACATGGACGACCTGTTCGGGCTGGAGAACTTCGCGGCGCTGAACAACGCGCTGAAGAAGACGAACATCCAGGTGGTGGAGCGCAAGAGCTACCCGCTGGGCGTGAAAGACCTCGCGCCGGTGCTGCGCACCATCAAGGACCTGAGCCCCGACGCCTTCATCGGCATCACCTACCCGCCGGACACCATCCTCGCGAGCCGGCAGGCGCGCGAGGTGGGCTTCAACCCGAAGCATTTCTACGCTTCTGTCGGTACCGCCTTCCAGCTCTACAGGAACGTGATGGCCGCCAACACCGAGGGCGTGATCGGCATGGGCTCGTGGAACGGCAAGACCAGCCCCGAGGCCAAGGCCTACTTCGACGCCCACACGAAGAAGTTCGGCAAGGAGCCCGATCGCTGGGCCAGCGGCCATGCATGGGCCGGGCTGCAGATACTGCAGCAGGCGGTGGAGAAGATCGGGCTGGACCGCAAGGCGCTGCGCGAGCACATCGCGAAGAACGAGTTCAAGACCATCCTCGGCCCGATCCGCTTCGAGGGCAGCGAGAACGCGTCGATTCCGGGCACGGTGTCGCAATGGCAGGGCGGCGACTTCGAAGTGGTCTGGCCGAAGGACCGCGCCACCGCGCAGCTGATGCCGAAGCCGGCCTGGAAGTAGGCACGTGTCTTTCTCCGGATGGGCCGAGCTTCTGGCCGGCGGACTGATCACGGGCGGCATCTACGCGCTGGTGGCCATCGGGCTGAACCTGCAGTACGGGCTGATGCGCATCATGAACATCTCGCACGGCGAGTTCCTGATGCTGGGCGCCTTCGCGACCTGGTGGGCGCACACCGCGCTGGGCGTGTCGCCGCTGCTGTTCATGCCGGTGGCCTTCGTGCTGCTGATGGCGCTGGGCATGGCGGTGCACCGGCTGTGCTTCCGACAGGTGGCGGCGCGCGCGCCGAACGTCGACGTGTTCGAGGCGCGCAGCCTGATGGTGGGCTTCGGCCTGATGTTCCTGGTGCAGAACACCGCCCTGCTCGTGTGGGGCGGCGACCTGCGCGGCTACGACTACCTGGCCGACCCGGTGCAACTGGGCGAGATGCGCTTCACCGCCAACAAGCTGGTGCTGTTCGGCGTGGCGCTGGCGCTGAGCCTGGTGCTCATCGCGCTGCTCAAGCTCACGCTGCTGGGCAAGGCGGTGCGCGCGCTGATGCAGTCGCCCACCGGCGCGCAGCTGGTCGGCATCAACACCAGGCGGCTGCATCCGCTGATGTTCGGCATCGGCCTGGGCCTGTCGGGCGTGGCCGGCTCGCTGCTGTCGATGACCTATGAAATCTCTCCCTCGATGGGCGAGCCCTACACGGTGACGGCGCTGATCGTCATCACCCTCGGCGGCTTCGGCAGCGTCGCGGGCAGCCTGGTCGGCGGCCTGCTGCTGGGCGTGGTGGAGGCGCTGGGCATGCACTTCACCAGCCCCTCGCTCAAGATGCTGCTGTCTTACGCCGTGTTCATCGGCGTGCTGATCTGGCGGCCCAACGGACTGTTCTCCAGAAAATGACTCTTCTCCCGTCTGCAACGAACAAGCCCTGGTGGGTGCTCGGCGCCGGCCTCGTGCTGGCGGCTGCCGTGCCATGGGTAGCGACGGAGTTCGTGGCCTCGGTCGCTCTCGGCTGCCTGATGTACATCGCGCTGGCCACGAGCTGGTCGCTCTTCTGCGGTGCCACGCGCTATCTCTCGCTCGCCACCTCGGCCTTCTTCGGGCTCGGCGCGTACGCGAGCGCGACGCTGCTCGAAGTGCTGCCCTGGCCGCTGGTGATATTGAGCGGCGCGGCCATCGCGAGCGCGGTGGCGGTGCTGATGGGCGCGGCAGTGCTGCACCTGCGCGGCACCTACTTCGCGGTGCTGACCTTCGGCATGACGGAGCTGATCCGCCACGCCGTGACCTTCGTCGAGAAGCAGGTCTCGGGCACGGTGGGCCGCGTGCTGAGCGTGGTGCCATCGAACGAGACGGTGTATCTCACGGTGCTGGCCATAGCCGGTGCCGCCATCGCCACGGCGCTGCTCGTCAAGCGCAGCCGCTTCGGGCTGGCGCTCGCGGGCATCGGCGCCGACGAGCAGCGTGCCCAGACACTGGGCGTGGACACGCGCCGCGCGAAGGTGATGGGCTTCGCGCTCACCGCCGCCTTCGCGGGCGCGGTCGGCGCGGCCATGGCGGTGCGCTGGACCTACATCGACCCGCCAGCGGTGTTCAGCCCCTTCATCGGCTTCCAGACCGTGCTGATCGCGATGATCGGCGGCGCGGCCAGCATCGGCGGGCCGGTGGCCGCGGCCGTCGTGTTCAGCCTGCTGTCGGAAACGCTGCGGCTGCAGCTGCCCTACGGCTACATGATGGTGCTGGGGCTGCTGCTGATCCTTTGCGTGATGTACCTGCCCGACGGGCTCGCGTCGCTGTGGCGGCGCAAGGCGCCGGCGTCGAGGGAGGCGCGGCCATGAGCAATCCGCGGATTCTGCTGGAAGCCCGCGAGCTCACGGTGCGCTTCGGTGGCCTCACCGCCGTCGATTCGGTGAGCGCCACGCTGCGCTCGGGCGAGATCGTCGGAATCATCGGGCCGAACGGCGCGGGCAAGACGACCTTCTTCAACGCCATCTCGGGCGTGGTCATGCCGACCTCCGGCCGGCTGCTGGTGGAGGACGGCATCGAGCTGACGCGGCGCGGCCCGCACCTGTACGCGGCCCACGGCATCGCGCGCACCTTCCAGACGCCGCGCGTGATGGCCGACATGACGCTGGCAGACAACGTTCGCTTCGGCATGCAGTTCGCGGGCAGGCACCGCGAGCCCATCGCGGGGCTGGGCAGCACGGGCGAGATCCTCGACATGCTGGGCCTCGGCGCGCTCGCGAACAACACCGCCGCCGGCATCACGCCCTCGCAGCAGCGGCTGCTGGAGATCGGCATGGCGCTCGGCACCCGGCCGCGCGTGTTGCTGCTCGACGAAGTGGCGGCCGGGCTCACCGAGGCGGAGGTCGACGCGATGGCGCGGCGCATCCGCCGGCTGCGCGACGAGCACGGGCTCACGGTCGTGTGGATCGAGCATGCGGTGGCCACGCTGCTGAAGTACGTGGAGCGCGTGCTGGTGCTGCACCAGGGCCGCAAGATCGCCGACGGCACGCCCGCCGAGGTGGTGCGCAACGCGGAGGTGGTCGAGGCCTATCTCGGCGACGAGATGGAGGCGACGGCATGAGCGGCACGAACATGAGCCACATGAGCGTGCGCGGCCTGTCGGCCGGCTATCACGGCTTCCAGGTCATCCAGGGCATGAGCCTGGAAGTGCAGCCCGGCGTGACCGTGGTGCTGGGCCCCAACGGCGCGGGCAAGACCACGCTGCTGAAGGCGCTGGCCGGCCTGCTGCCGCGAACCGGCGAGGTGCTGCTCGACGGCGTCGCCCTGCCTTCGGCCGACGCTGCCGCTTGCGTGAAGCGCGGCCTCGCGCTGGTGGCCGAAGGGCGCCAGCTCTTTGCGCAGATGACGGTCACCGAGAACCTGGAGCTTGGCGGCTGGCTCATTCCGGCGCGGCTGCGCGCCGAGCGGCTCGCGCGCGCCTTCGACGACTTTCCGCGCCTGAAGGAGCGTGCCACGCAACTCGCGGGCACCATGAGCGGCGGCGAGCAGCAGATGGTGGCGGTGGCCCGCGCAATGATGAGCGGGCCGCGCCTCCTGATGCTCGACGAGCCCTCGCTGGGCCTCGCGCCGCGCATGGTCGACGAGCTGCTGTCCATCGTGCGCCGCATCGCCTCGCAGGGCGTGACGGTGCTGATGGTCGAGCAGAACGTGCGCAAGGCGCTGCAGGCCGCCGACCGGGGCTATGTGCTCGAACGCGGGCGCGTCGTGGCTTCGGGCGAGGCGCAGGCGCTGCTGAATTCCGACGCGGTGCGCCAGGCCTACCTGGGCGTCGCCTGATACCTCCCTCTTTCTTCTTTTCTCCTCGCAAAGGACTCCCCATGACCGACATTTCCATGCTCATCGACGGCGAGCGCCGCGCGGCCACCGGCGGCGCGACCTTCGAGCGCCGCAACCCGCTGGACGGCGGCATCGCCACGCGCGCGCCGGCCGCCACGCCGGCCGACGCAGTCGCCGCCGTCGAGGCCGCGCACCGCGCCTTCGCCGCATGGTCGGCCACCGGCCCCGGCGAGCGCCGCGCCGCGCTGCTGAAGGCCGCGCATGCACTCGAAGCGCGCGCCGATGCCTTCGTGCAGGCGATGGCACGCGAGACCGGCGCATCGGCGCTGTGGGCAGGCTTCAACGTGCACCTGGCGGCAGGCATCCTCACCGAGGCCGCATCGCTCACCACGCAGATCGCGGGCGAGGTGATTCCTTCGGACGTGCCCGGCAGCCTCGCCATGGGCGTGCGGCAGGCGGCGGGCGTGGTGGTCGGCATCGCGCCGTGGAACGCGCCGGTGATCCTCGCCACGCGCGCCATCGCGACGCCGCTGGCTTGCGGCAACACCGTGGTACTGAAGGGCTCGGAGCTGTGCCCGCAGACGCACGCGCTCATCATCGAGGCGCTGGACGAAGGCGGGCTGCCCAGGGGCGTCGTCAACTTCGTGACCAACGCGCCCGCAGACGCCGGAGCGGTGGTCGAGGCGATGGTGGCGCACCCGGCCGTGCGGCGCGTCAACTTCACCGGTTCCACGCGCGTGGGCCGGCTCATCGCGCAGACCTGCGCGAAGTACCTGAAGCCCGCCGTGCTCGAACTCGGCGGCAAGGCGCCCTTCGTGGTGCTGGACGATGCGGACCTCGACGCGGCGGTGAACGCCGCCATCTTCGGCTCCTTCGCCAACTCGGGGCAGATCTGCATGTCGACCGAGCGCATCGTGGTCGACAACGCGGTGGCCGACGAATTCGTCGCCAGGTTCGCGGCCCGCGCGCAGTCGCTGCCGCTGGGCGATCCGCGCGAAGGCCCGGTGGTGCTCGGCTCGGTGGTCGACATGAGCACGGTGAAGCGCTGCAACGCGCTCATCGACGACGCGCTGGCCAAGGGCGCCAAGCTGGTGTGCGGCGGCAAGGCCGACAACACGCTGATGCCCGCCACCGTGCTCGACCATGTGACGCCGGCGATGGAGATCTACCGCGAGGAATCCTTCGCGCCGGTGAAGGCGGTGGTGCGCGTGAACGGCGAGGAAGAAGCGGTGGCGGTTGCCAACGACAACGAGTTCGGCCTCTCTTCAGCGGTGTTCGGCCGCGACGTGGCGCGCGCATGGAACGTGGCGAAGCGCATCGAGTCCGGCATCTGCCACGTGAACGGACCTACGGTGCATGACGAGGCGCAGATGCCCTTCGGTGGCGTGAAGGCCTCGGGCTACGGCCGCTTCGGCGGACGTGCGGGCGTGGAGGCCTTCACGGAGCTGCGTTGGGTGACCGTGCAGACCACGCCGCGGCACTACCCGTTCTGAGCGATCTCGCGGGTGATGCGCAGGAACTTCTCGATGTCGGCCATCGAGTGGCAGTGCAGCGGCGACACCCGCACCGTGCCCGCGAGCCCGAAGGACTCGAGCATGCGCTTCGAGTAGATGCTGCTGGCCACGCGCTCGTAGACCGTCACGCCGCGCCTGGCGTACTCGACCACTGCCTGCGTGCAGTCGATGCGGTCGAAGCCGATGCCCAGGATCAGGTCGCGCTTGCTCAGGTCCTCGTAGTCGAGGAAGACGTTGACGCCTTCCATCTTGCGCATGCCTATGGCGTTCGCGTTGCCGTCGAGCAGCGCCGACAGCAGCGCGCGCTCGTGCAGCTCGATGTGCGTGATGCCCGTGACGAACAACGCGCGGCGATCCGTGGCCTGGGTGAAGTGCCCGCCCAGCCAGCACACGTAGTCGACGATCTCGGTGAGCACCGCGAACTGCCACGGCGAGGCGCTGCCCAGGTCCCAGTAGCCGGGCTTCTTGCCGGCCAGCTTGTGGTGCGGCAGCACGGCCGCGCGCTCGGACACCCACGACAGCCCCGAGCCCCGGCAGCCGAAGAACTTGTAGGGCGCGAGATTGATGCCGTCCACCGGCGTCTTCTGCAGGTCGATGAGACCGTGCGGCGCGTGCTGCACGGCGTCGACCAGGATGTACAGGTCGGGCTTGATCTCGCGCGCGCGGCGCACGATGGCTTCCATGTCGAGCTTGGCGCCCGAGATGTTCGACGCGTGGATCACGTTGAGCAGGCAGGTGTCCTTGTCGACCAGCCGCACGATCTCGTCCACGTCGACGCCGCCGGTGACGGGGTTGCTCTTCGCCACGCGCAGCTCGCGGCCCAGCCGCTGGGCGTAGAGGCTCATCGCGTCGAATGCCGAGGGGTGCTCCAGCACGGTGGTGACCATGTTCGTGCCCGGCACGTTCTCGGCCACCGCGCGCACCATGTCGAACATGGCGCCCGAAGCGGTGAGCGAGGCGTACACGCTGCCGCCGGTGGCGTTGAGGATGGTGCGCAGGTCGTCGCAGCCCCTGGCCTGGATCTGCTGCAGCTCGACGGCCGTGGCGTGGATGCGCTCGGTGTTGTCGGGAATGGCATCGACCTGCGCGAAACGCTCGGCCGCGGCCTTCAGGCGGAAGGAGCCGCCGGCGTTGTCGAAGTACAGGCGCTCGCGGCCATGGTGGTCGTGGTCGACCTGCAGGAAGCGCGCTTTCACCTCGCGCATGAGCGCGTCAGGAAAGGCCAGTCCGTGGGGGTGTTTGGAAGACAGCTCGGAACCCATCGCTCAGACGCCCTTGTTGTTCGGGTTCTTGTAGATCTCGCGCACCGCGTCCGTCATCGGGAAGTTGAGGTTCGCGTTCCTCGGCGGGATCGGCGAGAGGAACCACTTGGTGTAGAGCTGCTCGATGGCGCCCGACTTCATCAGGCCCGTGACGGTCTCGTCCACCAGCGCCTTGAACTGCGGATCGTCCTTGCGCAGCATGATCCCGTAGGGCTCCTGGCGCAGCGATTCCTTCAGGATCTTGTACTCGCCCGGGTTGGGCGCGCTGGCGATCATGCCGGCGAGCTGGACGTCGTCGAGCACATAGGCGTCGGCGCGGCCGTTGGACAGCCGGAGGAAGCCGTCGGAGGTGTCCTTGCCGGGGATCTCGTTGACTTCGATGGCGCCGCTCTTGCGTGCGACGCGCAGCAGCTGGATCGAGGTGCTGCCCGAGACGGTGGCCACGTTCTTGCCGTTGAGGTCGGCAAGGGTGTCAATGCCGGAGTTCCTGCGCACCGCGGCGGTGATGTTGGCCACGAAGTGGCTGGGCGCGAAGTCCACCTGCTGCTGGCGCTGCGTGGTGTTGGTGGTGGTCGCGCAGTCGAGGTCGACGGTGCCGTTCTGCAACAGCGGAATGCGGTTGGTCGAGTTGAGCATGGTGTAGCGCACCTCGATCTTCGCGAGGCCCAGCCTGGCCTTCACCGCGTCGACGATCTTCAGGCAGATGTCGTTGGTGAAGCCGATGGGGTCGCCGTCGGAGCCGAGCTTGTACGAGAACGGGATCTGGCTGTCGCGCGCGCCGATCTGGATCGTGCCGCTGTCCTTGATCTTCTGCAGCGTGCCGCCGTCCTGGGCGCTGGCGGCGGCACAGGCGAAGGCGAGAGCCAGTCCGAATGCGAGGGGCAGTTTCCTGAAGTCCATGGCGGGTTCCTTGAAGAAGAGTCGATGACGGTGGATCGGGGCGAATCTTCAGCCTCGCCATCAATTTCCAAAAGCGATTTTTTGTGATCGAATCACATGACAAAAAGTGCTCCTTCGGAGCCCGCTCCACCGTGATGACCTTCAAGCAACTCGAAGCCCTGTACTGGATCGCCCGCCTCGGCGGCTTCGCCCAGGCTGCCAACCAGCTGCACACCTCGCAGTCGGCCATCTCCAAGCGGGTGCACGAGCTCGAGCAGCTCTTCGACACCGAACTCTTCGACCGCAGCCAGCGCACGGCCCGTCTCACCGAGAAGGGCGAGGAAATGTTCGTGCTCGCGCGCAAGCTGCTGGAGCAGCGCGACGCGGCCATCGAGCAGTTCGGCAAGCCGGGCGTGGTGGAGCGGCGCATCCGCCTCGGCGTGACCGAGCTCACGGCGATGACCTGGCTGCCGCGGCTGGTCGGCCTGATCCGGCAGCACTACCCCAAGGTGATCCTCGAGCCCGACGTGGACGACAGCCTGCAGCTGCGCGACAAGCTGCTGGCCGACGAGCTCGACCTGGTCATCGTGCCCGACACCTTCGCCGACTCGCGCATGCCGCACAAGGTCATCGGCCAGGTGAGGAGCGCGTGGATGTGCAAGCCGGGCGTGGTGCCTTCGCCTTCCAATGGCGCCGCCATGCGGCTGCACGAACTGGCGCGCCACCGCATGCTGGTGCAGGGCAACAACTCCGGCACCGGCCGCGCCTACGACGCATGGATGAAGGAGCAGGGCGTGCAGCCCGCCGACGTGATCGTGGTGAGCAACCTGGTGGCGCTGACCGGGCTGACGGTGTCGGGCCTGGGCGTGAGCTACCTGCCGCGCGAGTGCCTTCAGCCGCTGGTGACGGCCGGCATGCTTTCAGTGGTCGAGGTGGCGCCCGCCCTGCCGGTGGTGCGCTACGTGGCGATGCACAAGGGCGAGCACCGCAGCGCCCTCACCTCGTCGATCGTGATGCTGGCGCAGGAGTGCTGCGACTTCACGCGCATGTTCCAGGCGCAAGGGGAGGGAGAGAAGAAGGAGTACGGACGGCCGGCTCCGGCCTGAGCGGCGCCGCCGAGGACGCCCATTCTGATGAAGCCGCGTCAGCGGCTGTCGCCGACCGGGGAAAGGTCGGAAAGATCGGGATGCATGTGCTGCAGCGCGAGCGACAGCCGGACCACGCGCTCCCGCGCACCCGGCTCGCCCCGGGCGAGTGCGCCCAGCGCGGCTTCGTAATCGTCGGTGAGCTGTTGCCACAGCTCGAAGTCGGCGCCAAGGCCTTCAGCGTCCTTGTCCATCTTTGCTCCAGTAGGAATTCGACGGCCGATGTAGATGCGCAAGTTTGACTGATTTTGACCGTGAACGTTAGAACTTTAGCGGTCTTAGGGTTATAGCTGTCGAAATACTGCGACGAAGTGTGCCGGCAGGGCGGTCGGCATCTAAGGGTTCCTACGGTGAAAGTATTTTTCAATACAGCCAAGAATTCGCGCCAGTGAGCCAGTAAAAAGCCAAATCCAAGCGAAAAACAAGGCATATAAGAAAAAACATTTCAAACCTTGCCGTTTCTACAAACCAAAAGCTCCGTTGCAAGACATCCGTTGGAAGGTGCCCATGACCATCACCGTGACACGCCAGGACGCCCGCTACAACACCCTGAAGAAGGGTTTCAACCTGCGATGGCCCTCGACGGAATCGGACGCCGCCTCCCGCATCGAGTTGGCGGAAAACGCCGCCGACGCGGCCTCCGCGCTGCAGCGCATCGTCGACGCGGGCCTGCGCCCCACCCTGCGCAGCGGCGGGCATTGCTATGAGGACTTCGTCTCCAACAATCCCGACGGCGCAATCCTCGACCTGAGCCTGCTCGACCAGGCCGGCGCCGCAGCCCGCGGCGACGGCCGCTTCCGCGTAGGCCCCGGCACGCAGAACTGGACCGGCTACCTCGATCTCTACAAGCGCGGCAACGTCACCCTGCCCGGCGGCTCCTGCTACTCGGTGGGCGCGGGCGGCCACATCTGCGGCGGCGGCTACGGCCTGCTGTCGCGGCTGCAGGGGCTCACGGTCGACTGGCTCTCTGCGGTGGACATCCTCACGGTGGACAACCGCGGCAAGGTGGTGCCGCGCACCGTCGACGCCAACCGCGACCCCGACCTGTTCCGCGCCTGCCGCGGCGCGGGCGGCGGCAACTTCGGCGCGATCACCAGCTACGTGTTCGACAAACTTCCCACGGCGCCGCGCGAGGTCGCGCTGGCGGTGGTGGCCTTCGACTGGGCCAGCATGACGCCCGAGCGCTTCACCGCCCTGCTCACCACCTATGGCGACTACTGGGCCACGCGCGGCAAGTCGCCCGACACCTGGGGCATGTTCTCGCTGCTGAAGCTCACGCACCGCTCGGCCGGCCAGATCGTGATGCTCACCCAGTTCTGCAACCCCGACGGCACCTGCAACGACCTGACGGTGCTCAACGACTTCCTCGACCGCTTCCGCGCCTGCGCGCCCGTGCCCGCCAAGGGCCGCCCGCCCGGCGTGGGCCCGGCACCGCAGCGCGACGCGGGCCAGCTGCTGTGCTCCAGGCCGCACACCGTGACGCGCTACGACTGGCTCACCGCCACGCAGTATCTCAACGGCTCCGGCGAAAACCAGCGCGGCAAGTACAAGTCGGCCTACATGAAGCAGAACTTCAGCGCGCGCGAGGCGCAGCGCATCTACACGCACCTCACGCGCACCATCGCCGGCGTCGACCTGAGCCAGTCGCTGCTGCAGGTCGATTCGTACGGCGGCGCCGTCAACAAGCCAGAGCGCATCGCCGACACCGCAGTGCCGCAGCGCGCATCGATCATGAAGCTGCAGTACCAGACCTACTGGCGCGACGCGAAGGACGACGCCGGCCACCTGCGCTGGATCGGCGACTTCTACCGCGACGTGTACGGCACGCCCGACGTGCCCGAACGCCGCGCCGGCACGCCCTACCCCGGCGAGCGCTACGAGGGCTGCTACATCAACTACCCCGACAACGACATGCTGGCCTACCCCTTCTGGCCGCAGCTCTACTACGGCGACCAGGGGCTCTACGACTTCCTGCGCAAGGTGAAGCGCCGCTACGACCCGAACAACATCTTCCACCACGCGATGTCGGTGCGTCCGTGACGAGGCCCGATCGAGAGAGGAACGACACCATGACAGCCCAGACCGGCCAGAACCGCCGCACCGTCATGCAATGGCTCGGCGGCGCATCCACGCTCGGCGCGCTCTCGCCCGTGCTGCCCGCCAATGCGCAACAAGCCCCGGCCCCAGCCGTGCCCGCGGAAGCGCCCGCCGGGCCGGCGCCCCGCTTCGCCTATGTCGGCACCTACACCTTCGACGCTCCCGGCGGCACGGCCGGCGGGCCGGCCTCGAAAGGCATCTACGTGCTCGCCATGCAGGACGGAGGCTGGACGCCGCTGCAGACGGTGGAAAGCGCGAACCCGTCCTTCCTGGCCGTGCATCCGAACCGGCGCTTCCTCTACGCGATCAACGAGATCGACACGTACCAGGGCCTGCCCACCGGCACCGCCGAGGCCTATGCCATCGACGAGCGCAGCGGCCGGCTCACGCTGGTCAACCGCCAGCCGCTGTCGCTCTCGGGCGTGATCCCGGCACACCTGGCCGTGTCGCCCGACGGCCGGGCGCTGGTGGTGGCGCTGTATGGCGGCGGTGCCTACAACGTGCTGCCCATCGGCAGCGACGGTGCGCTCGGCAAGGTCTCGGGCATCGAGAAGGAAACCGGCTCCGGCCCCGACACCGAGCGGCAGGAGTCTCCGCACCCGCACATGGTGCAGTTCGATGCCTCGGGTGGGCGCGTGCTCGCGACCGACCTCGGCAGCGACCGCATCAACGTCTTCACGCTGGCGGAGGGCAAGCTGGCCCCCATCGGCCGGACGGCCGCGCAGGCCGGCAGCGGGCCGCGCCACCTGGCGCTGCATCCGTCGCAGCGCCATCTCTACGTGGTGGGTGAGCTCGATGCATCCGTGAGCTGCTACGGCTACGACGCGGCGAGCGGCGCTGTCGGGGCGCAGCGGCAGCGCGTCTCGACCCTGCCCGACGGCTACACCGGCCAGAAGAGCGCGGCTGCGCTGGTGATGCATCCCTCGGGGCAGTTCCTCTATGCAAGCAACCGCAGGCTGAAGTCGGAGCATCCGCTGGCCGACAGCATCGCCGCGTTCCGCGTCGACGCGGCCAGCGGCAACCTGACGCCGCTGCAGCATTGGAGCGAGGGCCTGCGCTTCCCGCGCGCCCTGGCTGCCGCCGCCGATGGCAGGCACCTGTACGCGCTGAGCCAGAAGGGCGACACCATACTGCGCCTGCGCATCGACCCCGCCACCGGCCGGCTCGACCAGCCAGTGCAGGTGGCGCAGGTGCCTACGCCGGTCTGCCTTGTGTTCGCCTGACCGGAGCTAGCTCGCGCTGCCGCGCGTGAGCATCCGCCCCGCGCGCGCGAGCACGCGGGCCTCGGCCTCCCCGCCGCGATAGGCGAGCACGCCGTTCACGAACACGCGCTCCACGCCCAGGCTCACGCCATGCGGCTTGTCGTAGGTGGCGGTGTCGGCGATGGTCTCGGGGTCGAAAACCACCACGTCGGCCATGGTGCCGGCGCGCAGCAGGCCGCGGTCGGCGATGCGCAGGTTGCGCGCAGTCATGCCGGTCATCTTGTGCACCGCCTGCTCCAGCGTGAACAGCCGGCGCTGGCGCCAGTAGCGCGCGAACACGCGCGGGAAGGCGCCCCACAGGCGCGGATGCGGATGGCGGTCGTGCGGCAGGCCGTCGCTGCCGATCATGGTGAGCGGATGCGAGATGACACGCTCCACGTCTTCCTCCTGCATCTGGAAGTAGCAGGCGCCGCCGGGCTTCAGCCGCAGGCAGGCGTCCTGCTCGCTCACGCCCCACTCGCGCGCGATGTCCGAAATGAGCCGCCCCGTCATCTCCGGGTGCGGGTCGGACCAGGTCAGCAGCACGTCGATCACGCCGTCCACCAGGTCCTCGCGCAGCACGGTGGAGCCGGCCACGTAGGGGTACACGTCCATCGCGATCTTCTGGCGCTGCGCGAGCGACTCGATCAGCGGCAGCGTTTCCTTGGTGCGGCCCCAGTTGGCGGGGCCCGCGCACTTGTGGTGCGAGATCACCAGCGGCACGCCGGCCTCGAAGGCGCAGTCGCCGGCCTCGTGTAGCGCCTCGATGATCTGCTGCATCTCGCTGCGCAGGTGCGTGGCGTAGACGCCGCCATGGCGGCTCACCACGCGCGCCAGTGCCGTCACTTCTTCGGCGGGCGCCGCGAAGGCCTCTTCATAGAACAGGCCCGAGGACATGCCGTGCGCCCCATCGGCCATGCAGCCGTCGAGCAGCGCCTCCATGCGCGCCAGCTCTTCGGCGCTGGCCGGGCGGTCGAGCGCCTGCATGGCCGCGAAGCGCAGCGTGGTATGGCCCACCAGCGCAGCCACGTTTAGCGCGGGCTGCGTCGCATCGACGGCCGCGCGGTACTCGGCCATGGTCGCGTGCCTGAACGAATCGGCGCCCAGCAGCGTGAGCGGCGGCAGCGACTGCGGCGTGCGGTACGGCGCGAGCGAGATGCCGCAGTTGCCCGTCACCACCGTGGTGATGCCCTGCGACACCTTCGGCAGGCACAGCGGGTCGCGCAGCACGATGGCGTCGTCGTGCGTGTGCGCGTCGATGAAGCCGGGGGCGATCACCTTCGCGCGGCAGTCGACGACTTCCACGTCGGCCAGCGCCAGCCCCTGCGGCAGCCGGTCGCGCAGGCCTTCGCCGAGCGCGACGATGCGGTCGCCCTGCAGCAGCACGTCGCCCGGCCACGAAGGTCCGCCCGAGCCGTCGACCACCAGGCCCGCTTCGAGCAGCACGGCCTTGTTCTCGTCTCCGCTCACGATGCGCTCCCTCCGTCGTTCACGCCGCCGCCGTCCCAGCTCTGCAGCGGATGCGTGGTGGCGTCGATGCCGTGGCGCTGGAAGGCTTCGCGCGCACGCTGCAGGCGCTGCACCGCGGGCTCGCCGCGGCGCTGGGCCACCAGCACGGTGAGGATCTCGATGACCGTGAGGTGAGTGAGGTAGGCGTCGATGCCCACGTGCATCACCGCGTCGTCGGGCACCGACAGGCCCAGCAGGAAGTCGGCCCTGGCCGCGAGCGCCGTGCCCGGCCGCGTGAGCGCGACCACCTTGGCGCCCTGCCCGCGCGCGATGTCCACCGCGTCGAGCAGCGAGGGCATGCCGCCCACGTGCGAGATGGCGACGACCACGCCGCCCGGGCGCTGCGCCGCGCCGGCCACCTGCTGCAGGTGGTAGTCGGCCCATGCGTTGGCCGACAGGCCCAGGCGGAAGAGCCGAGCCTGCAGGTCGTTGGCCATGAACCAGGAAGTGGCACCCGCGCCGTACAGGTCGACGTGCGGTGCGGCCGCGATGGCCGCCACGGCGCCGTCGAGCACCTGCATGTCGAGCTGGCCGCGCACGCCCGAAACCGAAGCCGCCGCGCTGCGCGCGATCTTGCCGACCACTTCGTCGGCCGCGTCCTCGATGTTCACGCGGCGGTGCAGCGGCGAGCCGCCCAGCGCGAGTTCCTGCGCGAGCGCGAGCTTGAACTCGCGCAGGCCCGCGAAGCCGAGGTCGCGGCAGGTGCGCATGATGGTGGGCACCGAGCTGCGCGAGCGCTCGGCCAGCTGCTCGAAGCTTTCTTCGAGCACGCGGTCGGGGTCTTCGAGGATCAGGTCGAGAATCGCGCGCCGCGTCGCCGGGGCGTCGCTGCGGATGTCCGCGATCTTCTGGAGCAGTGATGGGGTCATCGGGATGCGATCAGAAGTGCATGGCCACCGCGTCGCTCACGCGGTAGTCCTGCTCGACAACCGGCATCCAGTGCCACTTGTCGAACGTGGTGCAGGGGTGCGAGATGCCCAGGCCCACGCGGTCGCCGACATTGGGCGCCTCGGCTTCCTCGTTCGCGTCCCAGCGCAGGTAGGCGTGCTGGTCGTTCAGCGCGGTGATCTTCCAGCCGGCGGGAACGCCCTGCGGCTGCAGCACGCCGCGCGCAGCGCGCGCGATGGGCACGGGCAGCGAGAGGTCGAAGGAGATGTCGCGCTTGCCCACCGCCAGGATCGCCAGGCCCGGCTCCGGGCGCGACTGCACCGTGGCCCAGACTTCCATCGCCGGCACCAGGCTTTCTCCGCAACCGCAACCCAGGCGCTCGTCCACCGCGCTCACCATGCGCTTGTAGAAGCCGTGGTCGTGCGTCACATAGCAGCCCGAGCGCAGCAGGCCGCGTACCGGCGCGCCCAGCGCGGGCTTGAGCCGGCCGGCCACCAGGTCGAAGATGGCCGAGCCGCCGGCCGAGACCAGCACCTCGTCGGTCTCGAAGAGACTGTTCTCGTCGCAGTGGCGCGCCACGGCTTCCACGCGGTCCATCAGCGCCTTGGCATAGGCCGTGTCGGGCTCGCTCTGACCGGTGGCGCCCTGCCCTTCGTAGCACTCGATGCCCACCAGCCGCACGGCCTCGCTGGCGCGCAGGCGCGCGGCCAGCGCCACGGCTTCCTCGTGCGTGCGGCAGCCGGTGCGCGCGCCGTCCACGCCGATCTCGATCATCACGTCGAAGGGCACGCTCTCGGGATGGCGCTTCGACCAGTCTTCGATGAGCGCCAGCTGCGCCAGCGAATCGACCAGGAACACGATGCGCAGGTCGGCATGCTCGCTCAGCAGCATCTGGATGCCGGCCAGGTCCTCGTCGCTCACCACCTGGTTGGCGATGAGCGTGCGGCGCGCGCCGGCCGCCACGCCCACGGCCAGCTGCGTGACGGTGGCGAAGGTCAGGCCCCAGGCGCCGGCGTCGAGCTGGCGCCGGAAAAGCTGCGGCGACATGGTGGTCTTGCCGTGCGGCGCGAGGTCGATGCCCCACTCGCGCACGCGCGACTGCATCCACGCCAGGTTGTGCTCCAGCGCCTCGCGCTTGAGCACGGCCAGCGGCAGCGGCAGGTCGCCGGCCAGCACGTTCCAGCCGGCGGCGCCGATCTCGCTGCGGCGGCGCGGCGCGGCGGTGCGCGGGTAGCCCTTGAAGTTGCTGCCCAGCAGCGGGTCGGTGAAGTCGGTGGCGGCGGTCATGGTCATGCGGCAATGTTTGATGGCAGTTCTTTGCGGATGCAGGCGCTGTAGTGTCCCGCCGAAATCTCCTCCAGCGGCGGCACCGTCTGAGCGCAGGCATCGATGGCGTGCGGGCAGCGCGTGCGGAACACGCAGCCCGAGGGCGGCGCGATGGGACTCGGGATGTCGCCCTTCAGTGCAATGCGCTCGGTCGTCATCTCCGGGTCGGGTTTGGGGCTCGCGGCCAGCAGCGCGCGGGTGTAAGGGTGCGAGGGGCGCGCGAACAGTTCCTCGGTGGTGGCGACTTCCATCACCTTGCCGAGGTAGAGCACCACCACGCGGTCGCACAGGTACTCCACCACGTCGAGGTCGTGCGAGATGAAGAGCATCGTCAGCCCGAGCCGCTCGCGCAGGTCGGCCAGCAGGTTGATGACCTGCGACTGGATCGACACGTCGAGCGCCGACAGCGGCTCGTCGGCCACGATGAATTCGGGCTCCACGGCCAGCGCCCGCGCCACGCCGATGCGCTGGCGCTGCCCGCCCGAGAACTCGTGCGGGAAGCGGTTGGCATGCTCGGCGCGCAGGCCCACGGTTTCGAGCAGTTCGGCGATGCGCCTGTCGCGCGCCGCCGCCCCCTTGTGCAGGCCGTGCGTGGACAGCGCCTCGCCGAGGATCGCGCTGATGCGCATCTTCGGGTTCAGGCTGGCGTACGGGTCCTGGAAGATGATCTGCAGCTTGCTGCGCAGCCGGCGCATGCGCTCGGCCGAGAGCTCGCCTATGTCGTCGCCCCGGTAGAACACCTGGCCGCTGGTTCGCTCGAGCAGGCGCAGCACGGTGCGGCCGATGGTGCTCTTGCCCGAGCCCGATTCGCCGACCAGGCCCAGCGTCTCGCCGGGCTGGATCGCGAAGGAGACGTCGTCGACGGCGCGTACCGGGCGATCGCTGCTGCCGAAGTATTTCTTGAGTCCGCGGACTTCGATGAGGGGAGCGGCGGTGGTCATCGTGGGCATTCGGTATTGGCTCCTTCTCCCGCTTGGGGGAGAAGGCGGGGGATGAGGGTGCGTGCGAGGGCCACGGGGGCCACCCTCACCCCAGCCCTCTCCCGCAAGCGGGAGAGGGAGCAAGACAGGAACAGCGCGTTCGTCATGCGGCCCTCGCGAGCGGTTGCTCAGGCTGCACACGAACACATCGCGCCTGCCGCCCCTGCCGGATGTCCAGCAGCGGCGGCATCGCGGCGCTGCATTCGGCGAGCGCGAGGTCGCAACGCGGCTCGAAGGCGCACCCCGGCGGCGGCGCCAGCGGGCTCGACACCTGGCCGCGAATGGCGAAGAGCCGCTTGGGCTTGGGCTGGCCGGGCTGGCGCGCCTTGCCCGGCAGGCAGGCCAGCAGGCCCTGCGTGTACGGGTGCTCGGGCTGCGCGAACAGCGGCCGCACCGGCGCGCTCTCGACCACGCGGCCCGAATACATCACGACCACGTCGTCGGCATGGTGCGCGACCACGCCGAGGTTGTGCGTGATGAACAGGATGCTCATGCCCGTCTCGGCCTGCAGCCGGCGCATGAGCTCGAGGATCTGCGCCTGGATGGTCACGTCGAGCGCGGTGGTGGGCTCGTCGGCGATCAGCAGCGTCGGGTCGCAGGCCATGGCCAGCGCGATCATGGCCCGCTGGCGCATGCCGCCCGAGAGCTGGTGCGGGTACTCGTGGATGCGCTGCGCCGCCGCCGGGATCTCCACCAGCTCCAGCATGCGCTGCGCGTGCGCCAGCGCCGCCTTGCGGTCGAGTCCCTTGTGCAGGCGCACGCTTTCCGCGATCTGCTCGCCGATGGTGAACACCGGGTTCAGGCTGGTCATCGGCTCCTGGAAGATCATCGACAGCTGGTTGCCGCGCAGCGAACGCATCTCGCGCTCTCCGATCTGCAGCAGGTCGAGCGCCTTGCCCTCGCGCGTCACGAAGGAAGCGCTGCCGCTGACCTGCGCGTTGGCCGTCTTGGGCAACAGGCGCATCAGCGTGAGGCTGGTGACCGACTTGCCCGAGCCCGACTCGCCCACCAGCGCCGTCGTCTTGCCGGGCTGGATCGAGAAGCTCACGTCGGCGACCGAACGCACGAGGCCGTCCTCGGTCGGGAAGCTGGTGCTCAGGTTGCTGACCGTGAGACGCGGGGTCTGGTTGTTGTTGGCGGTCGTCGTCATCACGCGCCTTTCTTCAGCTTGGGGTCGAGCAGGTCTCGCACGCCGTCGCCCAGCAGTTGCAGCGACAGCGCGGTGAAGATGATCGCGAGCCCCGGGAACAGCACCACCCAGAAGGCCTGGTGCGCGTACTGCTGGCTGCCCGCGACCATGGTGCCCCAGGTCGGGATCTCGGGCGGCACGCCCACGCCGAGGAACGACAGGCCCGCCTCGGCCAGGATGGCATAGGCGAAGATGAACGACACTTGCACCAGGATCGGTGACATCAGGTTCGGCAATATGTGCCGCCACAGGATGCGCGAGGTGCGCACGCCCAGCGCGCGCACGGCCTCCACGAACAGCAGCTCGCGCACCACCAGCGTCGAGGCCCGCACCACCCGCGCCACGCGCGGCGTGTAGACCAGCACCAGCGCGAGCACGGTGTTGACCAGCGAAGGCCCGAGGATGGCCACCAGCGCGATGGCCAGCAGGATGTCCGGGAAGGACATCATCGCGTCGACCACGCGCATCAGCGGCGCGTCGAGCCGGCGGAAGAAGCCCGCCATCAGGCCCAGCACGGTGCCGGCGATCACGGCGCCCAGCGCGGTGAGCGCGGCAATGGCCAGCGAGTAGCGCGCGCCGTGCACGATGCGCGAATAGAGATCGCGGCCGAGCTCGTCGGTGCCGAGCAGGTGCTCGGCGCTGGGCGCCTTCAGGCGCTCCAGCACGGCCGTGTCGTTGGGGTCGATGGAAGCGAACAACGGCGCGCCGATCGCGAGCACCGCGATCACCAGCAGCACCAGCGCGGACACCATCACGATGCGTCTGTGCATCAGCTGGCGGAGCATTCGGGGCATTTGCATTGGGGGCTCTTCAGTACTGCAGGAAGAAAGACGGGATCGGACAGCCGAACGCAGAAGAAAGACAAAAGCTACGCAAAGGTCGCAGAAAAGACAGAAGACATCTTTTGGTTTTCTCTTCTGCGACTTCTGCGAAACCTTCGCGACTTCTGCGTTCGGCTGTTCGGCTTTGCATTTGCATCACACCTTCACGCGCGGATCGACCACGGCATACAGCAGATCGATCGAGAAATTGATGAGCACGTAGATCGCCGCGATGACGAGCAGCGCCCCCTGGATCACCGGATAGTCGCGCCGCAGCACCGCGCTGACCACGAGGTTGCCCACGCCGGGCAGGCCGAACACGGTTTCGGTGATGACCGCGCCGCCGATCATCAGCGCGACCGTCAGGCCGATCACCGTGACGATGGGCACCAGCGCGTTGCGCAGGGCGTGCTTGAGCACCACCGTGCGCTCGCTCAAACCCTTGGAGCGCGCGGTGCGCACGTAGTCCTCGCCCAGCACGTCGAGCATCGAGGCGCGGGTGAAGCGGATGATGAGCGCCGAATTCAGCAGGCCCAGCACCGTGGCAGGCAGCACCAGCGAGTGCAGCCGCTCGGCGAACGGCGCGTCCGGCGCACCGTAGCCCGACACCGGGAACCAGCCGAATGAGACGGCGAAGATCTGGATCAGCACGATGCCCAGCCAGAAGCTCGGAATGCTCGCGCCCAGCATCGCGATGCCGGTGAAGAGCTGGTCGACCACGCGCCCCCGGAACACGGCGGAGACGATGCCGCATGGCACGCCGATCAGCGCCGCGATGGCCACCGCCATCAGCGCGAGCAGCGTGGTGGGTTCGGAGCGCTCCCACAGCGCCTGCGTCACGGGGCGCTGCAGGAAGATGGACTGGCCGAGGTTGCCCTGCAGCACCTCGCGCAGCCAGTAGCCGAACTGCACGGGCAGCGGCTTGTCGAGGCCGTACTCCTTCTGCACGCGGGCGATGTCGGCCGCGGTGGCCTGGTCGCCCAGCAGCACCGAGACCGGGTCGCCCGAAGCGGCGCGCGTGAGCACGAAGACCAGCACCGCCACGATGGCGAGCACGATCAGCATGCCCGCGGCGCGGGAGGCGATGTAGCGCAACAGCGATTTCTTCATCACGCGGAAAACTCGATGGCGGCGGCGGAACCGACCGCGACGTACTGGCCGGTGAAGCGAACGTCGCCGCCCTGCACGCGGAAGACGGCCACGTTGTCGCCCTGCTTGTTGTGGCACACGTAGAGGAAGCGCCCGCTCGGGTCGAGCGTGCAGCTGCGCGGGTAGTTGCCGCGCGACCATTCCTCGCGCACCAGCGTGGGCGCGCCGGTGCGGGCGTCGACCTTGAAGATGGAGATCGAGTCGTGCAGGCGGTTGAGCGACACGAAGTGCTGGCCGTCGGGCAGCATGCGGATGCCCGAGGCGTAGCTGGTGCCCTTGAAGCCCTTGGGCAGCGCCGAGGTCTCGCTCACCAGCGTGAGTACGCCGGTGGCGTTGTCGTAGCGCATGAAGGCGATGGTGGAAGCCTCCTCGTTCACCAGGTAGAACCACTTGCCGTTCGGATGGAACACGAAATGGCGCGCGCCCGAGCTTTCCGACACGGCCACCGTGCTGGGCTGGCTCAGCACGCCGGTGATGCGATCGAAGCGGTAGGAAATGACGCGGTCGAGCCCCAGGTCGGCCACCAGCACGAAGTTGCCCTTCGGGTCGGCATGCACCATGTGCGCGTGCGGGCCGTCGTGGTCGCTGGTGGCGAAGCCTTCGTGCGAACGCGCGGCCGCCGGCACCACGTCGGCGCCGGGCTTGCAGGGCGTGCCCGCGCCGCAGGCATCCACGTCCTTGTAGACGACGGCGGCAACTGCCGGGTCGGGCGTGCCGTCGGCGCGCAGCGCGAGCACGCTGACATCGCCGCTCGCGTAGTTGGCGGTGAACAGAAAGCGGCCGTCGGGGTGCACGCTGATGTAGGCCGGGTCCTTGCCGCCGCAGGGCGTCTCGGACACGAAGCTCAGAGCGCCGTCGGCGCCGATTCGGAAGGCCGAGACCGAGCCGGCCTCGAACTCGTTGGCCGCGTACAGCACGGGCAGCTTCGGATGGCGCGCGAGCGAGGCGGGGTTGCGCAGCTTCGCGCCCTCGCCCGTGCTGGCCACGGCGGCCGGCGCGCCGGGAATCGGCTTGAGCGCGCCGGTGGCGCTGTCGAGCACGAACTGGTGCACGCCCTGCCCGCGCCCGCCGCGCCACGGCTTGCCGCCGTCGCTGTAGGTGCCGACGTAGGCGTAGACCGGGCCGGAGGTGGCGGCCTGAGCCGTGGAGGCGGTAAGCCCCAGGGCCCCGAGGCCGGAGGCCAGTGCGCTGGCCTGCAGAAGTTGGCGACGCGACGGCATGGCTGTGTGTCTCCGCCTTCTTACTTGATCTTCGCGTTCCAGAAGAACGGCCAGGTCGCGGGCTGGTAGTTGTCCAGCGCCGGGCTCTTGGCGGAGAGGCCATTGAACTTGCCGACGTTGATGTACGGCACCTCGTCGTACACCACCTGCTGCACCTTGCCCCACAGCGCGCCGCGCTTGGCAGGGTCGCTCTCGACGTTGAAAGCCTGCAGCGCCGACTTCTTGGCAGGCGTTTCCCACCAGCCGGGCGCGCCGTCGCCGAGCTGCGGCGGCGAGAGCATGGGTTCGGGGAACTGGCCCGAGTGGGTGACGTAGATGTCCCACAGCTTGGCGTCGTTGCGCCGCTGCACCAGCGTGGCCCAGTCGACCACGTTGAGATCGACCTTGAAGCCGGCGCGCTTGAGCTGCTCGGCCATCAGGAGCGCCATGTTGTAGTGGAAGTCGTACTGGCGGCTGGTGAGCACGCGGATCGGCTCGCCCTTGTAGCCGGCCTTGGCGGCGGCTTCCTTGGCCTTGGCGGCGTTGCGCTGGTTGTACTGGTCGGCGCCCGCGGTCGAGTAGAACGGCGAGCCCTTCGGGAAGTGGTTGGGCTCGGCCGTGAAGAAGCGCGTGTCGCCGAAGCCGGCCGCGAGCATCTCGCCCTCGCCCAGCGCGGTCTGGATCGCCTGGCGCACCGGCTGGCTGGCGGCCACGCCTTCCTTGGTGTTGAGCACGAGGTACGGGAAGCCGAACGAGGGCGTCATGATCGGCACGGTCTTGCCGCCCGACTTTTCCAGGCGCGGCAGCGCTTCCACCGGCAGCAGGTCGGCGAAGTCGTACTGGCCGGCCAGCGCACCCTCGACGCGGGTGCTGGCGTTGGGCACGGGCACGAAGCGCAGTTCCTCGATGGCCGCCTCGCGCTTGCCGCCGTAGCCGCTGGCGGCTTCCTTGCGCGCGCTGTACTTGTCGAAGCGGGTGAGCAGCACGAACTGGTCGGGGCGGCGCTCCTTGAACTTGTAGGGGCCGGTGCCGACGAACTCCTTCAGCGGCGAGGCGATGGAATCCTTGGCCATGATGGCCGCCATGCCGCTGGGCAGCGCGAGCTGCGAGAGCAGCGGCGCATAGGGTTCCTTCAGCACCACTTCGACCGCCAGCGGGCCCTTGGCCTTGAGGCTGTCGATTTCCTTGCCCACGGCCTTGCCGCGCGGCGACTGGTCCATCCAGCGCTGCAGGCTCGCCACCACATCGTCGGCCGTGAGTTCGCGGCCGTTGTGCAGCATCACGCCCTTGCGCAGGGCGATGGCGTAGGTCTTGCCGTCGGCCGAGATCTTCGGCATGCCCTCGGCCAGCATCGGCACCACGTTCCACTTGGCGTCGAAGGTGTAGAGCGTCTCGTACACGTGCTGCATGATGGTTCCGACCAGGTCGGCGGTCGAAGCCATCGGGTCGAGCGTCTGCGGCTCCGCCACCATCGCCAGCGTGGCGAAGTTGCGCGGCCCCTGGGCGTGGGCGCTCTGGTGGGGCAGCGCGGCGCACAGCATCGCGAGCAGGGAGACACCCAGCAGGCTGCGCTTCGACAGCATGGGCAGGCGCTGGACAGGACCGACGTGGGGCATGGGGAACTCCTTCTTGGGGCGGGCGAATTGTGAAAGAAATTTTCTCTTCGGCCCGGACTTTGAAGCAGTATTCATGCCTAATCATCCGTGTTAACCCTTGTTCAGGGGTTATTTTGAAATAGATTTTCAAATCGGATGGATACTCGCGGATCGTTTCGCCCTTTCCGTTTCTCTTTTCCAGTCATCACTCAGGAGTTCCCATGCCCCTCGAATACCTCGGCGCCCCGCCCCTGGCCTCCGACCGTCAGGTCCGCCCCTTCTCCCCGGCCGTGCGCGCCGGCGACTTCATCTATGTCTCGGGCCAGGTACCGGTCGACAAGAACGGCGAACTCGTGGTGGGCGGCATCGAGGCGCAGACGCGCCAGGTGATGGAGAACATCAAGACCGTGCTCGCGCTGGCCGGCGCCACCCTCGACGACGTGTGCAAGAGCACCTGCTGGCTGCAGGACGCGCGCGACTTTGGTGCCTTCAACCGCATCTACATGAGCTACTTCGGTGAAAACAAGCCGGCTCGCTCGACCACCGAGGCGCGGCTGATGATCGACGCACGGGTGGAGATCGACGTGGTGGCTTACAAGCCCAAGGCCTGAGCGAAGGCCCAAGAAAGCGGGATCGGACAGCCGAACGCAGAAGGAAGACAAAAGCTACGCAGAAGTCGCGGAAGAAACCTTCATCGGTTTTCTTCTGCGACCTTCGCGGAACCTTCGCGACCTCTGCGTTCGGCTACCCGCCCCCTCAGCCGTGCAGCTCGGTCTTGCGCTGGATGATGCGCGAGACCAGCCCGTACTCCACGGCCTCCTCGGCCGACAGCCAGCGGTCGCGCTCGATGTCGGCCAGCACCACGTCGATGGGCTTGCCGGTCTCGCGTGCGATCTCGTGGGCGATGCGCTGGCGGGCCTTGATGATTTCCTGCGCCTGGATGGCGATGTCGGTCGCCTGGCCGCCCGCGCCGCCGCTGGGCTGGTGGATCAGGAATCGGGTGTTGGGCAGGCACACGCGGCGCTCGCGCGGCGCCGCCAGGAACAGGTGGGTGGCCGCGCTGCCCACCCAGCCGGTGCCGATCATGTTCACCGGCGCACTGATGAAGCGCACGATGTCGTGGATGGCATCGCCCGACTCCAGGTGCCCGCCAGGCGAGCTCACGAGGATGTCGATGGGCTTCTCGGCGCTGTCGGCATCCAGCGCGATGAGTCGGCGCGTGACGTCGGCGGCCACCGAATCGGTGATGGCGCCGAAGATCAGCAGCGTGCGCGACTTGAACGCTTTCTCTTCCAGGTACGAATTGCGCGGCTCGGCAGTGGCCGCGGGCTTGGTGTCGTCGTCGGATTCCATTGAGAACATGGGCAGCATGAAACGGGCTCCTGTGGTTTTGGACTTCGGCCCATCCTGACGGACAGGCGCCCCCAGTTTCGCGACATTGCGCCGGCCGTGCCAGGCCGGCTCGAATCACCCCGCCAGGCGCCCCGCCACCAGCTGCAGCACCCGATCGCACCGCTTCGCCAGGTCCTGGTCATGCGTGACCATTACGAAGGCGGTGCCGTGCCTGTGCGCGAGGTCGAGCATCAGTTCGAAGACCGTGTCGGCCGTGCTGCGGTCGAGGTTGCCGGTGGGCTCGTCGGCGAGCACGCAGGCCGGTTGCGTGACCAGCGCGCGCGCGATCGCCACGCGCTGGCGCTCGCCGCCCGAGAGTTCGGCCGGGCGGTGGTGCAGGCGCTGGCCCAGGCCCACGCTCTCCAGGATCTTCGCGGCCGACTGCGCGGCGGCCTGCTTCTCGACGCGGCGGATCTTCAGCGGCATGGCCACGTTGTCCAGCGCGCTGAACTCGGGCAGCAGGTGGTGGAACTGGTAGACGAAGCCCAGGTGCTGATTGCGCAGCCGCCCCTGCTCGGCCGGGTCGGCGTGCGCGATGTCCTTGCCCAGCAGCTCGACCTTGCCGGTGGTCGGCTCGTCGAGTCCGCCCATCAGGTGCAGCAGCGTGCTCTTGCCGGAGCCGGAGGCGCCGACGATGGCCAGCGTTTCGCCGGCATGTACGTCGAGGTCGATGCCGTGCAGCACGGTCAGGTCGAGCCTGCCCTCGTGGAACCGCTTGGTCAGTCCACGGGCCTTCAATACAACTTCACTCATAGCGCAGGGCTTCGGCGGGGTTCACGCGGCTGGCGCGCCAGCTCGGGTACAGCGTGGCGACGAAGGCCAGCACCAGGGAAATGATCGCGATGGGCACGATGTCGCTTTGCTGCGGATCGCTGGGCATCTTGCTGATCAGGTAGATGTCCTTCGGCAGGAAGCTCGCGTGGAAGAGCTGCTCCAGGAAGGGCACGATCACGTCGATGTTGTAGGCGATGCCCAGGCCCAGCAGCAGGCCGGCCACGGTGCCGATCACACCCACCATCGCGCCCTGCACCACGAAGATGCCCATGATGCTGCGCGGCGAGCTGCCCAGCGTGCGCAGGATGGCGATGTCGGCGCGCTTGTCGGTCACCGTCATGACGAGCGTGGACACCAGGTTGAAGGCCGCCACCGCCACGATCAGCGTGAGGATGATGAACATCATGCGTTTCTCGACCTGCACGGCCGCGAACCAGGTCTTGTTCTGGCGCGTCCAGTCGCGGATGAGGAACTCGCCCGGCAGCGTCACGGCGAGCTGGTCGGCCACGTCGCGCGCCTCGTTGAGGTTCTTGAGCTTCAGGCGGATGCCGGTCGGGCCTTCGAGGCGGAACACCTTGGCGGCGTCCTGCTCGTGCACCATGGCCAGCGCGGAGTCGTATTCGTAGTGGCCCGAGTCGAAGGTGCCGACCACGGTGAACTGCTTGAGCCTGGGCACCACGCCCGCCGGCGTGACCTGCCCGCCCGGCGCCACCAGCGTGACCTGGTCGCCCGGCTGCACGAAGAGCGAACGCGCCAGCTCCGCGCCGAGCACGATGCCGAACTGGCCCGGCACGAGCTTGTCGAAGGTGCCCTTGGAGGCGATGCCGTTGATGTCGGTGACCTCCGGTTCGAGCTTCGGATCGATGCCGCGCACCAGCGTGCCCTTCATGTCCTCGCCGCGCGCGATGAGCGCCTGCGTGTTGATGAAGGGCGCCGCGCCGACCACCTCGGGGTGCTTGCGCGCCGCCGCCATGATCTGGTCGAGGCTCTGCAGCGCCTGGCCGTCGCGCGAGAAGATTTCGATGTGGGACACCACGCCGAGCATGCGGTCGCGCACTTCCTTCTGGAAGCCGTTCATCACACTGAGCACAATGATCAGCGCCGCCACGCCCAGCGCGATGCCGAGCATCGAGACACCGGAGATGAAGGAGATGAAGCCGTTGCGCCGCGTCGCCCGTCCTGCGCGCGTGTAGCGCCAGCCGAGCTGCAGTTCGTAAGGAAGTCGCATAGGGGCGGGATTGTGGCATTCCGGGCAAACCTGAGGCTTCCCGGACAATAGGGGAATGGCCGAAACCTCCCCACGCCAATTGCTGATCCCTTTCGCCGGCCGCGGTTCCCCGTCGTGCCGCGCGGCCCTCTCCACGCTCAGGCTCCCCAATCTCGAAAACCTGCTCGCGCGGCTGACCCTCGCGGACACCGACACGCAGGACGAAAGCACGCGCTCGCCTCCGCATGAACGCGCCCTGGCGCAGGCGCTGGGCATCGCCGCGCCCGACGGCTGCATTCCTTGGGCCGCGCTCGAAGCGCGCCGGCTGGGCATCGCCACGGCGGGCGATACCGAGGGCTGGGGCACGGTCACGCTGTGCAACTGGCAGGTGGGTATCGACGACGTGGTGCTGGGCGACCCGTCATCCATCGAGATCGACGCCGCCGAATCGGCCGCGCTGCTGGAAGCCGCCCGCCCCTTCTTCGAGGAGGACGGCATCGCGCTGCACGCCTCGCCCGTGCCCGGCCGCTGGCTGGCGCGCGCCGGCATCTTCGACGGGCTGGCCACCGCCTCCATCGACCGCGCGGTGGGCTACCCCGTTTCGCAGTGGTCGCCGCTGGCCGACGCCGCGCGGCCGCTGCGCCGGCTGCAGAACGAAATGCAGATGCTGCTGTACACCCAGCGCGTGAACGACGACCGCGCCGCGCGCGGCGTGCCGCCCATCAATTCCTTCTGGCTCGCGGGCACCGGCGCGCTGAAGAATGAAGAAGCCGCAACCTCCGTCGCGCCGACGGTCAACGACTCCCTGCGCACCCCCGCGCTGCGCGACGACGGCATCGGCTGGGCCGAGGCCTGGCAGGCGCTCGATGCCGGCCCTGTCGCCGCCCTGCTGGCCGAGTACACGCGCGGCGCCAGCGACATCTCGCTCACGCTGTGCGGCGACCGCGCCTCGCAGCGCTACACCGTGCAGCCGCGCGGCCTGGCCCGCTGGGCGAAGAGCCTGTTCGACCGCAAGCAGGCGCCCGCCCTGCTGGAGTCGCTATGAAAATCATAGCCAGGGAGATCCCGCCCCGCACCGTCTGGGCGCTGGAGCAGGCCGGCGTGCATCCGCTGCTGGCCCGCCTTTTCGCCGCGCGCGGCGTGCGCGCCAAGGAAGAGCTGGACGACGGCCTCGCGCTGCTGCTGCCGCCCGACACCTTGCACGGCACGCGCGAAGCCGCCGCGCTGCTGGCCGACGCCATCGCGCAGGACAAGCGCCTGTGCATCGTCGCCGACTACGACTGCGACGGCGCCACCGCCTGCGCGGTCGGCGTGCGCGGCCTGCGCCTCTTGGGCGCGAAGAACGTGAGCTACCTCGTGCCCGACCGCGTGGTCGACGGCTACGGCCTCACGCCGCCGATTGCAGAGCGCGTGGCCGCGAGCGGCGCAGACATGCTCATCACCGTCGACAACGGCATCGCCAGCGTCGAGGGCGTGGCCGCCGCCAAGGCGCGCGGCCTGCAGGTGCTGGTAACGGACCACCACCTGCCCGGGCCCGAGCTGCCCGCGGCGGACGTGCTGGTCAACCCCAACCAGCCCTGCTGCGGCTTCGAGAGCAAGAGCATCGCCGGCGTGGGCGTGATGTTCTACGTGCTGCTCGCGCTGCGCTCGGAGCTGCGTCGGCGCGGCGTGTTCGACACGGCCACGCAACCCAAGCTCGATGCGCTGCTGCCGCTCGTCGCGCTGGGCACGGTCGCCGACGTGGTGCGGCTCGACGCCAACAACCGCCGGCTCGTGGCGCAGGGCCTGCGCCGCATCCGCGCGGGCGCGATGCCGGCCGGCGTCGCCGCGCTCTTCAAGGCGGCCGGGCGCAACGCTTCCGTTGCGACCACCTTCGACTTCGGCTTCGCGCTCGGCCCGCGCATCAACGCAGCGGGCCGTCTGTCCGACATGACGCTGGGCATCGAATGCCTGCTGACCGACGACGCCGGCCGCGCCGAAGAACTCGCGCGCATGCTCGACGGCATCAACCGCGAGCGGCGCGACATCGAGGGCGGCATGCGCGACCAGGCGCTGCTGCTGGCCGAGTCGCTGTTCGCCGCGGATGGCGAGGGCATCGAGGCGCCGCCGCCGGCCATCAGCGTGTTCGACGCGGGCTTCCACGAAGGCGTGGTCGGCATCGTGGCCTCGCGCATCAAGGACCGCTTCCACCGCCCCACCTTCGTCTTCGCCGCGAGCGCTGCGCCGGGCAAGGAGCAGGAGCTGAAAGGCTCGGGCCGATCGATCCCGGGCTTCCACCTGCGCGACGCGCTCGACCTCGTGGCCAAGCGCCATCCGGGCGTGCTGCTGCGCTTCGGCGGCCACGCGATGGCGGCCGGCTGCACCGTGGCGCGCGAGCATTTCGAGACTTTCGAAAAAGGCTTTGCGCAGGTCGCGCGCGAGCTGCTGGCCGAGTCGGCGCTCACGCGCCAGATCGAGACCGATGGCCCCATCGCGCGCGAGTACATGCGCATCGACCTCGTCGACACCCTGCATCGCGAGGTGTGGGGCCAGGGCTTCGCGCCGCCCACCTTCAGCGAGGAAGTGGAAGTGGTATCGCAGCGGCTGGTGGGCGAGAAGCACCTGTCGCTCAAGCTCAGGCACCAGGGCCAGCCCATCGACGCGATGTGGTTCAGCCACACCGAGCCGCTGCCGCCGAAGGTCAAGCTGGCGTTCCGGCTCGACGCGGACGAGTGGCAGGGGGTGCGGCGGCTGCGCTTCCTGGTCGAAGGCGCGGAGTTCTAGAAGAAAGTTCCAGCGGAAGGTCGCGGGGTTCCCGTTCGCAAGCGATGACGCGCGCGCGGTCGGGACGGATTCCTACGCATGCGCCGAGTCGTCGTTCTACGGTGGAAAAACACAACCACCACTTCAGCCACCTTAAGCGATGGGATGAACTCCATCGTCGGCTTCAAGGAGAACGACATGCAGACCACAGACACCCGGCCGCCGCCTCGCCTCGACACGCGCCCCCTTGCCGTGGTGACCGGGGCCTCCTCCGGCATCGGCTTCCAGCTCGCGCTGCTCGCGGCGCGCAGGGGCTACGACCTTCTGATCGGCGCCGACGAGCCGCTGTCGCAGGCCGAGACCGAGCTGCGCATGCTCGGGGCCAACGTGTTCTCGGTGCGCGCCGACTTCGCCACCCGCGACGGCGTGGACGCGCTGCTGGCCGCCACCGAAGGCCGCCGCGTGGACGCGCTGTTCGCCAACGCCGGGCACGGGCTGGGCCACGGCTTCCTGGACCAGGACTTCCATGACGTGCAGCACGTCATCAACACCAATATCACCGGCACCATCTACCTCGTGCAATGCGTGGGCCGCGGCATGCGCGAGGCGGGCTGGGGCCGCATCCTCATCACCGGTTCCATCGCCGGTTTCCAGCCGGGCAGCTTCCAGGCGGTCTACAACGGCAGCAAGGCCTTCATCGATTCCTTCGCGATGGCGCTGCGCAACGAGCTCAAGGGCACGGGCGTGTCGGTCACCTGCCTGATGCCGGGCGTGACCGACACCCACTTCTTCGCGCGCGCCGACATGCTCGACACGCGCGTCGGCCGGCAAAGCGACAAGGCCGACCCGGCCGAGGTAGCACGCATCGGTTTCGACGCGATGATGCGCGGCGAAAGCGGCGTGATCGCCGGCTGGCGCAACAAGATGCAGGTGGCGCTGTCGCGCGTGATGTCGGCGCCGCGCCTCGCCGAACAGCACCGGCGGATCGCCGAACCCGGCAGCGGCGAAGTGCACCAGCAGCAACAGCAGCACGCCCGGCCCTTCGTCTGAACTGACTCCCTTTCCTGCGTGCCCGCACGCAGGGCTTGCGCGGGCGCTGCCGGCCCCGGCTACGATCGGCGACTTTCTTCCGACTTTCTGCCTGAAGACGACCGGATGCCGCCCAGCCCTCGCCCCGTTGCAGCCAACCACCATCGCCCATGCAAACCGGCATGAGCCTCGGCCTGCTGGCCGGCCTCATGGTCTGCGGCCTCGTGCTGCTGCTGGTGTCCGGCAACGCGCGCATGCATGGCTGGTACGTGCTGGCCTGCGGCTTTGCGCTGGCGGGCTTCGCGGGGCTGGACCGCATCGCACCCGGCAGTTCCCTCGCGCACTGGGCCGCGTCGGCGCTGACGCTGTGGGCCGCCTGCCGGGTGGCGTTCGCGCGGCAGCTGCTGCGGCTGAACCGGCTTGCGCCGCGCTTGGATCGCATCGCGCTCGGGCTGCTCGCCGCGCTGGCCGTGGCGACGATTCATGCCGCCATCGACACCCGCCTGCCCTGGATATTGCGCGTGCTGCAGGCGCTGGTGGCGGCCTCCACCGTGCTCCTCGCGGTTGGCGCGCTGACGGTGCGCCGCCGCATGCCATGGCCCGCATTGCTCTTCTGCGTGGGCGCGGTGCTGATGCTCGCAGGCGTCTCGGCCGCGCATCTCCCCGCCTGGGGCGCGCAGCCGTGGACGCCGGGCCACGCGAGCCTTGCGCAGGCCGCGGTGATGGCCGAACTCGCGCTGCTGGCCCTGGCCGCCGCCGCGCGCATCCGCGATGAAAGGGCGCTGGAGGCACTCGCACAGGCCCTGATGGCCGCTCCCGGCATCGACGCGCTCACCGGCGCCGCCAGCGAAGCCGGCTTCGAGCTGCGCGGAGAGGAATGGCTGCGCGAGGGCCGCAGCTTCTCGCTGATGCTGATCGGCCTGAACGGCTTCGACGCCGTGTACGAACGGCATGGGCAGGCGGGCGGCGACGCGGTGCTGGCCGCCATCGCGCAGCGCCTGCGCGAGCAGGTGCGCGCAGACGACATGGTGGCCCGGCTCGGCCCCGACAGCTTCGCGATCCTGCTGGTCGGCATGCCGCCGCGGCAGAAGCTCGCCGAGATGGCGATCCGTATCGAGACAGCCGGCGCGAGGCCGGTGGCCCACGAGGGCCGGCTGCTTGCGGGCGGTGAAATCAGCATGGGCATCGCCTGCCACCCCGGCGACGGCGACACGCTCGCCGGCCTGCTGGAAGCGGCCGAACGCGCGCTGGCGCACTGCAACCGGCAGCGCATGGGGCCTGCCTATGTCTTCGCGAACGAGCTCGGGCGCGCCTCCTGAATAGTTTCTTCGTAACCGCCACGCACCGGCCGGTGCGGAAAGCGAAATCTTCTTGCCGACAGGCACCGCGCGACGGCCGAGCCTTCACGCCCGCCCCTTATCCTCGGCGGCGACCCAGCGGAAGGGAACTGCCCGCGCGCCCGGCAACAAGGCCCGGGGCCGCCGTCTCCGACCGCTCTTCATCGATTCACAGGAGGACGTTTTTTCCATGCGCCGTTTTGAACTGATCGAGGGAACCGCCAGCAAATTCTGGGAGATCGAGCAGGCAGACACCGAGCTCAACATCCGCTGGGGCCGCATCGGCACCGCGGGCCAGAGCCAGACCAAGTCGTTCGCCGACGCCGCCAAGGCGGCAACTGCGCTGACCAAGCTGGTGAATGAGAAGACCGGCAAGGGCTACAGCGAAGTCGGCGTGGCCGCAGACGCGGCCATCGGCAAGACCGAGGCGAAGCCCAAGGCCGAGGCGGCGCCGAAGGCGGAAGCGGCAGCACCAGCAGCGGCGGCAGCGCAGGAGCCGGTGGCGGCAGCCCCCACCGAGAGCATCGACGCGCAGGCCGACCGTGTCTTCGAAGCCGTGCGTGCACAACTGGAGGCCGACCAGCTCAAGCCGACGGATGCCATCTCGGCGGCGGTGCTCAAGCGCCAGCACGGCGTGAGCGAACAGGGTGCGGCGCTCGCGTTCAAGCGGCTGAAGGACCAGGGCCTGCTCTCCGGCTGGGGCACCACCGCCACGCCGGGCAAGCGCGCCAGGGAAATCGCCCGCCAGCTCGCAGCTGCGGCCGCATCCGGCGGCACCGGGGCACCGGCCGCCCTGCCCTCCTCCGATGCGGCAGCCGGAACCGACACCCCGCCCTGGCTGGCCGCCGGCACGCCGGTGCGCTTCACGCCCGAGATGCGGCGCGTGGCCTTCGCATCGCGCCGCTTTCCGCAGCCGGTGGAAAGCCGTGGCGTGACGGCCGCGTGGTTCCTGGCGCAGCGCAAGCTGGAAGGCTCGATCGACCTCGACGGCACCGACGCGGCGCTGCGTCCCGCGGCGCAGCGCGTGGTCGAGCGCGTGGGCGCGCCGGCCGCCGGCTCGGCGCCCGGCCCCGACACCGAAGCCGACGCGCTGATGCTCGCGCTCGCGCTGAGCACCTCCGGCTACTACGGCGAGAGCGAGCCGGCCGAGGCCATCGTCGACTACCTGGTCGCGCAGTACGGCCTGGCCGATGCCACCGGCGTCATGCTCGACGCGCAGCGCGTGCAGGTCGAGACCGACTACAGCCACAGCACCAAGACCCGCAAGAGCCGCTTCACCAGCGCCGTGACCCGCCCGATGAGCAACGGCTGGCGCGGCCCGCTGGGCCAGGGCGAGCAGGCCATGCGGCGCCAGCTGGCCGCGGCCCCGCAGGAGGCCTGGCAGGAAGCCCGCGACCGGATCGAGGCGGCCCTGCCGCAGCTGCACGCGAGCCGCCGGCCGATCATCGCGATGCTGCTGCCCGATGCGCCCGAGATCTCGAACGCGCTGGCGCACTCGCTCGCGGCCGAAAAAGACACGCCCGAGACGCTGCACTGGCTGGCGCTCACCGCCACCGAGCCCGCCGCGATCGCGCTGGCCGCGAAGACGCGCGTGGGCTACTCCACCGGCTTCTGGGGCCACGACAACATGGTCGCCACGCTGATCCAGGAACGCGGCATCGATGCGGTCGAAGGGCTGGAGCGTGGCGCGGCCAGCGACGAGGCCGGCGACGGGCTCGCCGCCATCGGCACGCCCGAGGCGGTGCAGGCACTGGCGCGCGTGGCGGGCAGTTCCAAGGCGGCGCTCGCGCGCCTGGCGCTCTCGGTCGACCGCTGGCCGCAGGCGGCGCTGGTGGCGCTGTCGCGGCTGGTGGCCGCCGGCGGCAAGGACGCCAACCTCGTCACGCCCAGCCTCACGCGCCTGCTGCGCGCGCACGCGGGCTCGATCGACGCCCTGCGGCCCTGGCTCGATGCCGGCGCGCAGGCCGTCATCGACCGCCAGCTCGCGCTGCTGGCCGGCCCCGCCGAAGTGGCCGGCGCCGACGAGCTGCCGGGCGTGCTGGCCGCGCCGCCGTGGCTCGCCAAGGTGCAGAAGAAGGCGGCAGGCGCACTGGTGCTGGAGCCGCTGGCGCTCGCGCCCGTGGAGCGCTGGGACGAGGCGGCGCGCGCGAACGCGCTGAGCGCCAATTCGTGGCAGAAGAGCCGCCATTCGAGCGCGCAGCAGGACGTGCGCGTGCTGCTCGAGGAGCTGGGCTTCGACCGCAGCAAGCAGCCGCTGCGCGGCCTGAACGAAGCGGCCGTGGCCGCGGTCGCCGCCGGCGATGCCGACGCGCTCATCGCCAGCTGGCGCGCGATGGTGGTCGAGCGCAAGAAGGAGCGCTACTACTGGTTCCGCTTCCAGTCGGACTACGCGGCGATGCTGCCGGCCGCAGTCGGCGTGCCCTTCTGGAACGCGATCGCCGGCGAGGCCGAGGACTACGGCATCGGCCGCATCCTCGCGACGCACGGCCTGGCGGTGCTGCCGGGCCTGCTGTCGATGGTGCGCGCCAAGCCGGGCGAGAACCTGTCCTTCGCGCTCTATTACGGCGCGCCCGAACTCGCGCTGCCCGCCGCGCGCGCCTTCGCCAAGCTCAAGACGCTGCGCGCCACCGGGCGCGAATGGCTGCTGAAGTTCCCGGAGCACGCCGCCTGCGGGCTGATCGCGCCCGCGCTGGGCAAGGCCGGCGAGGCACGCGACTGTGCCGGCTCGGCGCTTCGCCTGCTGCATGCCAACGGCCACGAGGCGCTGCTGCTCGAAGTGGCAGGCCGCTATGGCAGGCCCGAGGTGGTGGAGGCGCTGCGCGGCGTGCTCGACGAGAGCCCGCTCGACCGCTTCCCCACCAAGCGCGCGAAGCTGCCCGAGTTCTGGCAGCCGCGCGGCTGGCGCCGCCCGGTGCTCAAGAACGGCAAGGCGCTGCCCGACGACGCGCTGGAGCACCTGGGCCAGATGCTCACCTTCCCGACCAACGAGGAGGTCTACGGAGGCATCGCCGTGGTCAAGGAAGCCTGCGACGCCGCCTCGCTCGCCGACTTCGCCTGGGACGCCTTCACCGCCTGGCTGGAAGCCAGCGGCCCGAGCAAGGAAGGCTGGGCCCTCACCAGCCTGGGCCACCTGGGCAACGACGACACCGCGCGCAGGCTCACGCCCTTCATACGCGCCTGGCCCGGCGAGGCGGCGCACGCGCGCGCCGTCACCGGCCTGGACGTGCTCGCCAACATCGGCAGCGACGTGGCGCTGATGCTGCTCAACGGCATCGCGCAGAAGGTCAAGTTCAAGGGCCTGCAGGACAAGGCGCGCGAGAAGATCGACGCCATCGCCGAGGCGCGCGGCCTGAGCACCGAGGAACTCGAGGACCGGCTCGCGCCCGACCTCGGCCTCGACGAGCAGGGCACCATGCGGCTGGACTTCGGCCCGCGCGCCTTCAAGGTGGGCTTCGACGAGACGCTCAAGCCCTACGTGCGCGAGATCGGCGCCGACGGCGTGGCCGGCGCCCGCCTGCCCGACCTGCCCAAGCCCAAGAAGACCGACGACGCCGAGCTCGGCAAGGAAGCCGTGGAGCGCTTCAAGCTTCTCAAGAAGGACGCGCGCACCATCGCGAGCCAGCAACTGCTGCGCCTCGAGGTCGCGATGTGCACCCGCCGCCGCTGGACGCCCGACGTGTTCCGCACCTTCCTGGTCGAGCATCCGCTGGTGCGCCACCTGGTGCAGCGCCTGATCTGGGGCGTGTACGAAGTGGCCGGCGGCGGCAGCTACGGCGGCACGCTCAAGGCCTGCTTCCGCGTGGCGGAGGATGGCAGCTACACCACGGCCGAGGACGACGCGTTCGAGCTGCCCACCGGCGAGAACATCCGCATCGGCGTGCCGCACGCGCTGGACCTCTCGGCGGCCGACGCAGCCGCCTTCGGCCAGGTGTTCGCCGACTACGAGCTGCTGCAGCCCTTCGCGCAGATCGGCCGCGACGTCTACACGCTCACCGACGAAGAAAAGGGCAGCAACAAGCTCGAACGCTGGAAGAAGGCCAAGGTGCCCACCGGCCGCGTGCTCGGCCTGGTCAACAAGGGCTGGCGCCGCGGCGAGGCGCAGGACGGCGGCGGCATCTGGTACTTCACCAAGCCGCTGGGCACCGACCGCGTGATCGAGCTGTACCTCGACCCGGGCATCATCGTCGGCATGGTCGACGAGTACCCCGAGCAGGAACTCGGCGAAGTGCAGGTCGGCAAGCCTTCGGGCTGGGGCAACATGCAGAACGCGGAGACGCTCAACCAGCTCGATCCGATCTCGGCGAGCGAACTCATTCGTGACATGGAGGGCCTTCGCGCCTGAACGACCAGATGGCCACCGCAAGCAAGACATCCAAAGACACCTCCGCTTCCGCCGCGCTGCAGCGCCCGCCGGCGGAAATCCTCTACGCCGGCCAACTCGCCCGCCTGCGCGCGCAGGACAAGGACCCGCGCCCGCCGGGCTGGGCGCTGAGCCTGAAGGCCGCGCGCTCGTTCATCCTCGGCGACGCGGCGCTCGACATCGCACCGAAGATCGTCGCGCCTGTGGCCAGCATCGAGCGCATGCTGGTCACGCTGGCCACCGGGCGCGGGCTGATGCTGGTGGGCGAGCCGGGCACGGCGAAGTCGATGCTGTCGGAGCTGCTGGCCACGGCCATCTCGGGCATCTCGACGCTCACCATCCAGGGCGGCGCCTCGATCACCGAGGACCAGATCAAGTACGGCTGGAATTACGCGCTGCTCATCAACGAAGGGCCGAGCCCGCGCGCGATGGTGCCGGCGCCGCTGTACCTGGGCATGCAGCAGGGCCAGGTGGTGCGCTTCGAGGAAATCACGCGCGCGCCGCTGGAGGTGCAGGACTGCCTGCTGGGCATGCTCTCCGACCGCGTGATGGCGGTGCCCGAGCTCTCGGGCGAGCACGGCATGCTGTATGCGCGCGAGGGCTTCAACATCATCGCCACCGCCAACACGCGCGACCGCGGCGTGAACGAGATGAGCGCGGCGCTCAAGCGCCGCTTCGACTTCGAGACCGTGTTCCCCATCCTCGACTTCGACCGCGAACTGGCGCTGGTGCAGGAGTCGTCGGCTCGGCTGCTCGCGCAGAGCGGCATTCCGAAGACGGTGCCCGCGCCCGTGCTGGAGCTGCTGGTGTCCACCTTCCGCGACCTGCGCGGCGCGCCCGCGAAGGGCGACAGTGGCAATGGCGGCAGCGATGCAGCCATGGACCGGCTCACCGCCGTGATGTCCACCGCGGAAGCCGTGAACGTGGCGCACGCGGTGGGCGTGCGCGCATGGTTCCTCGAACAGCGCGAGGGCTCGCCGGCCGACCTGGTCGACTGCATCGCCGGCACGGTGGTGAAGGACAACGCGGACGACCGCGCGAAGCTGCGGCGCTACTTCGAGCAGAAGGCGGCGAAGCGCAGCGGCACCCACTGGCGCGCGTACTACGAAGCCCGCCACCGCCTCCCCTGACATGAGCAAACCCCCAGGCTTCGCGCACTTCGTGTCGCTTCGCCAACCCCCTTGCAGGGGGCAACACCAGCGGCCCGGCAAAGCCGGTTCCGCGGTGTTCCGCGAAAGGCCCTCGCTTCGCTTGGCGCGCCATATGAGCAAACCCCCAGGCTCCGCGCACTTCGTGTCGCTTCGCCAACCCCCTTGCAGGGGGCAACACCAGCGGCCCGGCAAAGCCGGTTCCGCGGTGTTTCGCGAAGGGCCTTCGCTTCGCTTGGCGCGCCATCGGGGATGAAGATGAGCGAATCACTTCACATCGTCGGGGTGCGCCACCACAGCCCCGCCTGCGCACGGCTGGTGGCCGAGCGCATCCGCGCGCTGCGCCCCATGTACGTGCTCATCGAAGGCCCGGCCGACTTCAACGAGCGGCTCGACGAGCTCTACCTGCGGCACAGCCCGCCGGTGGCGATCTACAGCTATCTGTCGAGCGACCGCACGCACCGCGGCTCGTGGTCGCCCTTCGCCGAGCACTCGCCCGAGTGGCAGGCGCTGCAGGTGGCGCGCGAGGTCGGATCGACCGTGCGCTTCATCGACCTGCCGGCCTGGCACGACGCCTTCTCGCGCATGGAGAACCGCTATGCCGACGTGGCCGACCACGAGCACGAGGAGCGCGCCGAAGCCTACGAACGCGCGCTGACCGAGAAGCTCTCGGTGCAGGGCCGCGATGCGCTGTGGGACCACCTGTTCGAGGACGGCTGCGACGTGGCCGAGCTCTCGCAGCGCCTTTCCACCTACTTCGACCACCTGCGCGGCCAGGACCCCGGCTCGCAGGGCAACCAGGCGCGCGAAGCCATGATGGCGCGCTGGATCGCATGGGCGATGGCGCAGCCGGGCGAACCCGGCCGCGCGCAGGCGCTGGTGGTGTGCGGCGGCTATCACGCGCCGGCGCTCGCGCGGCTGTGGCAGGGCCTTCCCGCTACGCTGCCCGAGACGCCGCAGCCTTCGCCGGAGACCACCGACGAGGATGACGACGAGGCACAACCAGTCCAGCCAGCCAGTCCGCAGGCCCCGCTGCGCTTCGGCTCCTATCTCGTGCCCTACACCTTCAAGCGCCTCGACGCCTTCGCGGGCTATGCCTCGGGCATGCCCTCGCCCGCCTATTACCAGTGGGTGTGGGACCACGGCCCCGAGGGCGCCGCGCACCGCGCGCTGCAGCTGGTGATGCAGCGCCTGCGCGACAAGAAGCTGCCCGCCTCCACCGCCGACCTGATGGCCGTGCACCTGCGCGCCCAGGGGCTCGCGCGGCTGCGCGGACACGACAAGCCACTGCGCTCCGACTGGCTCGACGCGCTGGCCGGCGCGCTGGTCAAGGACGCGCTAGATGCGCCGCTGCCCTGGACCTATCGCGGCAAGATGCGTCCCGGCACCGACCCCGTGCTGGTGCAGGCCATGGACGTGCTGGCCGGCGATACCGTCGGCCGCCTCGCGCCCGGTACGCCGCAGCCGCCGCTGGTGGCCGCCGCGCAGGCCGAGCTCGCGGCGCACGGCATCGCGCTGCGCGGCCAGCTCAAACTCGATCTGCTCACCGAAACCGACCGCGCGAGGAGCCGCGTTCTGCATCGCCTCGCGATCCTGCGGCTGCCCGGCGTGCGGCGCACGCAGGGGCCGAAGCTCGCGATGTCGGGCGAGCGCACCGAGCTGTGGTCGCTCTCGGAGCCGCTGGAGCAGCAGGCGGCGCTGATCGAGGCCGGCGCCTGGGGCGCGAGCCTGCACGATGCGGCGCGCGCCCGGCTCGAGGACGATCTGCGCCAGGCCCAGGGCCGCATCGGCCCGCTGGCCGAGGGCCTCAACCAGGCCGCGTGGGCAGGGCTTTCCGCGCTGAGCGACACGCTGCTGCGCGAGCTGCGCGGCGCGATCGCCGCCGAGCCGCGCTTCGAGGCGCTGGGCCCTGCCCTGTCGGTGCTGCACACGCTGCTGCGCCACGGCCAGATGCTGGGCATGGCCGACGCGCCGGTGCTGCGCGTGGTGATCGAGTCGGGCTTCGACCGCGCGCTGTGGCTGCTGGAGCCGCCTGCGGCCATCGCGCCGGCCGATATGCAGTCGCACCTCGAAGGGCATCTGGCACTGCGCCGCATCGTGGCTGACGTGCTGGCGCATGCGCAGGATCATTCTTCGGACGCCCAGCCACTGCTCGACCTGGAGCCGGCCCGCGCGCTCGCAGTGTGGCAGCGCAAGGCCGCCGACCCCGCCGCTTCCCCCCTGAGCCGAGGCGCTGCGCTGGGAGCGACGCTGAGCCTGGCAGGCCGCACCGACGACCCGCATGCGCAGGGCGAGAGCGGCGCGGCCGAGGCGATGCAGCTGCTGCAGTCGCTGCCCGCGCCGGTGCTCGGCGATGCACTCACCGGTCTGCTGGCGCTCGCGCGCGAGCAACTCGCTTCGGAGCCCGCCTTCGTCGCCGGCATGGACCGCACCGTGCAAACCCTGGACAACGCCGACTTCGTGCGCGCCATGCCCAGCCTGCGCGCCGCCTTCGCCTGGCTGCCGCCGCAGGAGCGCGGCCTGCTCGCCGACCAGGTGCTGGCGCTGCACGACGCCACGCACCTGTCGCGCCGCGCCCTCACCGCCCACCGCAGCGGCGAGGCACCGCCCGAGCAACTGGCCGAAGCCCGCCGGGTGGAGGACGCGGTGTTCGCGCGCCTGGCCGCCTGGGGCGTGACGCTGGAAGACGAAGAAGAAAAAGACACCGAGAAAGCCCCTCGCCCATGAGCCTCGACATTCCCGATCCGCTGCAGCGCTGGCGCCTGCTGCTGGGCGATCCGGCCGAATCGGCCTGCGGCGGCCTCAGCGCCGAAGCGCAGGCCGCCGACGCCGCGCTCGACTGGCTCTACGGCCGCGACACCGACCGCGAAAGCCGCGGCGAACGCAGCGCGGGCCTGGGCCCGTCGTCGCTGAGCACGCCCGACTGGATCAACACCATCCACACGCTCTTTCCGAAGGAAGTGATCGAGCGGCTGGAGCAGGACGCCGTCGAGCGCTACGGCATCGACGAGGTGGTGACCAACCTCGAGGTGCTGGAGCGCATCGAGCCTTCGGAATCGCTGCTGCGCGCGGTGCTGCACACCAAGCACCTGATGAACCCCGAGGTGCTGGCCGCCGCGCGCAAGCTGGTGGCCGAGGTGGTGCGGCGCATCATGGAAAAGCTCGCCACCGAAGTGCGCCAGGCCTTCAGCGGCAGCCGCGACCGGCGCCGCCGCTCGCGCATGAAGGTGGCCCGCAACTTCGACTTCCGGCAGACGCTGGCCGCCAACCTGCACCGCTACGACCCGCAGCGCCGCAAGCTCTACGTGGAGCGGCCGGTGTTCATCAGTCGCACGAAGCGGCATGCGGAACCATGGGACATCGTGCTGCTGATCGACCAGAGCGGCTCGATGGTCGACTCGGTGATCCACAGCGCGGTGATGGCCGCCTGCCTGTGGCAACTGCCCGGCATGCGCACCCGCCTTGTGGCCTTCGACACGGCAGTGGTCGACCTGACCGCCGACGTCTCCGACCCGGTCGAGCTGCTGATGAAGGTGCAGCTCGGCGGCGGCACCGACATCGCGAAGGCGGTGGCGTATGCGCAGTCGCTGGTCGCCAACCCATCGAAGAGCATCGTGGTGCTGGTGAGCGATTTCTACGAGGGCGGCAGCGAATACGAACTGGTGCGCCGCGTGAAGGCGCTGGTCGAATCCGGCGCCAAGGTGCTCGGGCTGGCCGCGCTCGACTCGAGCGCCGAGCCCAACTACGACCGCGAGATGGCGGCGCGGCTGGTGCGTGAAGGCGCGCAGATCGGCGCGATGACGCCGGGCCAGCTCGCCGGCTGGCTGGCCGAGAAGGTGCAGGGATGAGCGGCGACGTCGCATCGAGGGCCGACCTGCTCGAACTCACGCCCGAGGCGCTGACCGCGCTGGCCAACGCCGGCTTCGTCAAGCGCGCGCAGAAGGACGTGGCGGCCGGGCTGCTGCCGAAGATGGAAACCACGGCCGACGGCACGGTGCAGGCGCAGTTCGACGACGGCGTGCGCACCAGCCTCCCGCCGGGCCGCACGCTGCGCGACGCGCAGTGCAGCTGCCCTGCCAGCGGCATGTGCAGGCACCGGGTCATGCTGGTGCTGGCCTATCAGGCGCTGGCGAAAGCGGCGCCCGCGACGGGCGATGCATCGATCGCGTCGGTCGAAGCTTCACCGCCCGAGCCCGAAGCCGCCTGGAGCCCCGCGCAGTTCGACGATGCCGCGCTGGCCGCGAGCTTCGCGCCCTCGGTGCTCGACCAGGCCGTCAAGCTCGCCGCCGCGCGTCCCGTGGTCGGCGTGCAGGCCTGGCGCAGCGCGAGCGCGCCGCCGGTGGCGCGCCTGCCGATGTGCAGCGTGCGTTTCTTCTCGCGCAGTTCGCTGGTTCATGCGCGCTGCGACTGCAAGCAGGGCGGCGGCTGCGCGCACGTGGTGATCGCGCTGTGGGCGTTCCGGCAGGCCGGAGCGCTGGAGCCGGGCTCGGCGGAGGTGATGGTCGAGGTGCAGCCGGCCGCGTCGTCCGAAGAGGATTCGGCTGCATCGCCGGCGCCCTCCGTGATGCAGGGCAAGACAGCCGTCGCGCTGCGCTCGGGCATCGACGCCCTGCTGCTGTCGCTCTGGCTCGACGGATCGAGCCAACCCGCGATGGCGCTGGCCGCCCGCTTCGAGGCCGTGCGCGAACAGGCACGCACGCTGGGCTGGAGCTGGGTGGACGACGCGCTCGACGAACTCTGGCAGCTCCTGCAGGCGCAACAGGCGCGCAGCAGCCGCTTCGAGCCGCTGCGGCTGCTGCGCGTGACGACCGAGCTGTGGGCGCGGCTGCGAGCGGCGGCGCACGCGGGCCATCCGCCGGATGGCTCTTCTGCCCGGCCCGCGCTGCCGGCCAGCCAGATCCTCGGCATCGGTGTGAAAGGCAAAGTCGCGCTCGACCATCTGCGGCTGGTATCGCTCGGCGCCGAGCTCTGGTCCGACGAGACGGCCGAAGGCGCGAGCATCCTCTTTGCCGACCCCGACACCCAGAACGTGACCGTGCTGGAGCGCCAGTGGTCACGCACGGCGGACGCCGCCGCCGGCGGCGCGCCGCCCAGCCTCATGAACCGGCGCGTCGCGGGCTTTCCGCTGCGGCAACTGGCGAGCGGACAGGTCATCACCAAGACCGCCACCCGGCGCGCGAACGGGCTGGTAGACATCACCGCCGGCGCCCGGCAGACCGGCGTGCTGCCGCTGTCGCCCAAGTCGTGGGACGACCTCGTCGCACCGCTGCGGCAGCACAGCGTGGCCGCGCTGGTGGCGCACCTGCGCGAGGCGCAGCCGGATTTCGTGAAGCCCAGGCAGGCCGCGAGCGGCGCTTCGGCCGGCGCATCCGGCCAGTTGCACGTGGTGGCCTTCGAGCGCCTGGAAGTGGCGTCATGCCATTGGGACGCCGCGGCACAGGTGCTTCATGCGCGGCTGGGGCAGGCGCCGGAAACGGAAGATGAGGAGGGCACGGCGGACGACAACGCATCGTGGCTGCGCCTGGCGTTGCCGCATCGCTCGGTGACCCCCGGTGCCGTCGACGCCCTGGCCCGCACCCTGGCCGGCGAGCACGGTGCATTGCGCGCGGTGGCGGGCACCGTGCACCTGCAGGGCGACCAGGCTGTCATGCAGCCGCTGACCGTGCTCACCGACCAGCGCGCCGTGGTGCTGCAGGTAGAGACCGCCGCACCGCAGCCGCTGGGCCTGCAAAGCGACATCGAGGAGACGCCCGCGCTGAACGCGCTGGCCGGCGACACGCTGGAACTGCTGTCCCTGTGGCTGCGCCAGGGCCTGCGGCACCAGAGCGGCGGCGCACTGTCGCGGGCGCAGGCGCAGGTGCTGCGGCTGAAGCAGGCCGGACTGGGGCGCAGCGCTGCGCTGCTGGGAACGGTGCTCGAGAACGTGCGCTCGGCGCAGCGGCTGGCGCTGGTGGGGCAACTGGCGATGCTGGGGTTGGCTATGCAGGGGGTGGCGCAGTCGGCCTCTGCATGAATAAGAAAACCCCTGAGCCTGCTCAGGACTCAGGGGTTTCTTGCTTGGTGCCGCTTGTCGGAATCGAACTGACGACCTTCCGCTTACAAGGCGGGTGCTCTACCAATTGAGCTAAAGCGGCTGAATTCCAATGCGTGATTCTAGTGGCGGTACCGACTGGTCCCGCCAGGCGCCATTCGCGACCGCCTACTTGATGCGCTTGAGCGACGGCCGGGTGCCGCCACCCGACGGCGGGCGCGGCGGTTCGTCGACTGGGTCGGTGGGCGCGCCGGCATCGACTGTCTCGCTGCCGTCTTCGCCCGTCACCAGGTGGACGATCTTGCCGGCATCGCCTTCGGAGCCACTGCCGCGCGAAGCATCGCGCAGCGGCGCTCGCGCAGGTGCCTGGACGGGCATCGGAGCATCGACGTTGCCATCCGACGAAACGGCCGGAGCCGGCGCGGGAAACGCCATGCCCTGCCCGTTCTCGCGCGCGTAGATCGCGATCACGCGCCCCACCGGCACGCTGATTTCACGCGCAGTGCCCGCGAAGCGAGCCTTGAACTCGATGAAGTCGTTGCCGAGCTTGAGCGAACTGGTCGCGTCGAAGCTGATGTTGAGCACGATCTCGCCGTTCTTCACGTACTCGCGCGGGACCTGCACGGTTTCGTCGACCTGCACCGCGACGTAGGGCGTGAAGCCGTTGTCGGTGCACCATTCGTACAGCGCCCGGATGAGGTACGGGCGGGTGGAGGACGACTCGAGCGCGTTGATCATGAAATTGGTACCGTGCAATCGCGAAATCGCAGCCTCAGGCAGGCCACCGTCTCTTCGCGGAACACCGCGGAACCGGCTCTGCCGGGCCGCAGGTGTTGCCCCCGGAAGGGGGTTGGCGAAGCGACACGAAGTGCGCGAAGCCTGGGGGCGATCTTAATTACTTTCGCATGACCTTTTCGGACGGGGTCAGTGCTTCGATGTAGGCCGGGCGCGAGAAGATGCGTTCGGCGTACTTCAGCAGCGGCGCGGCGTTCTTGCTGAGGTCGATGCCGTAGTAGTCGAGGCGCCACAGCAGCGGAGCGATGGCCACGTCGAGCATCGAGAAGTTGTCGCCCAGCATGTACTTGTTCTTGAGGAACACGGGCGCCAGCTGCGTGAGGCGGTCGCGGATGTGCGAGCGGGCCTTTTCGAGCGCCTTCTCGTTGCCCTTGGTGGTGCGGTTCTCGAGGGTGGAGACGTGCACGAAGAGTTCCTTCTCGAAGTTGAGCAGGAACAGGCGCACGCGGGCGCGGTCGACCGGGTCGCCGGGCATCAGCTGGGGGTGCGGGAAGCGCTCGTCGATGTACTCGTTGATGATGTTCGACTCGTACAGGATCAGGTCGCGCTCGACCAGGATCGGCACCTGGCCGTACGGGTTCATCACGCTGATGTCTTCGGGCTTGTTGTAGA